>Ga0208515_100001_pt1 | contig 1888318 bp, 1736 predicted proteins | sample LakWasMe99_LOW12_2_FD_183919 | JGI IMG/M metagenome (GOLD analysis project Ga0208515, IMG submission 183919) | Freshwater sediment methanotrophic microbial communities from Lake Washington under simulated oxygen tension - Sediment Metagenome... | ecosystem: Environmental > Aquatic >... | reverse complement strand
GCTACTCGCAGCTCCAGCTCAACGCGATTGCACGACAATTGAACGAGAGGCCGCGCAAAACGCTCGGCTTCCATACACCCGCTGAGATGTTCAGCGAATGTGTTGCATCGACCGGTTGAATCCGCCGCCAAGAGCGGTCACTCGATTCCATATCTTTTTGGGTGTGCTGAGGGAATATGTCGCCCTAGAATCCTTCGAATAGAGGAGATTCAATTGATGCGCTACTTTCTCGCATGGTTCATTCTTTCGGTGATCAGTCTTCACGCACTTGCGACATCAGAATCGGCATTAGCCCCTCGGGACGGTGTCCGTTTTGACACTCAGATCACTCCTTATGGGTATACGCTCGTTGCAAGAGGACGCCCAGATCAGCCGGATGAACGCGTCCAAGCCTCGTTTGAAAAAGCCATGAAGGAGCTTTGTTCTGATGCACGAATTGTTGGCGAACTGAAACGAGGCGAGTACGAGTATCTCGAAGGTGGAAGCCAGTACCTCATGCCCGTTAGTCAAGGAGTCTTCATGCCATGGACGGAAGACAACACAGTTCGCATGGCGCCTTCAATATTTGGCCAGATTGTGTGCGCTACACCTCAGCGCGTCGTAACTGCCACTGGGACATTGCCATTGCCTACCCGCCTCGTCGTTGAAAGCAAACTCAACGAATCAGTTCCCTATATTGACCAAGGATTCGGTGCGTCCATTCGAGAAAAGCTTGATGTTCCTCTGAACGCAGGTTCGTTCGCCATGGTCATTTCCCGTGCTGTGAAATCTGCCCTTCTTGCCCGCGGCTACAACATTGATGTCGTAGCCTCCTCTGACCGAGACGCAGCAAAGCTCCTCTTCACACCGATACCAGTGTCTGGCGAACGATTCGATGGACTCGCAATGCTTACAAAGATCGGCTTGCTCGGGATCACCAACAAGAGTTTTGCCTTTTGCAGTTTTGGGATAGCCGTAGCACCTAGAAATGTGAGTACACCTCGAGTTGTGGGAATGGTAAGCACACGAAAAGACATACCTGCAATCTACTCAAGTTGGAAACAAGACATGACCAATGGTCCATCCGAGAAAATGCATGGCATGGTAGTCGCACTACTTTCGCAAACGCTAGAGACGAACATCCGTGCAGCCATACACGCGCTGCCTTCACAGACGTTAAAACTTCTCTTCGATGAGCAAAGCTCAATAAATTGAGCGTGCGGAACGACCCGCCAAGTCGATGAATTCAAACGTTGAGCGTCATGAACGAAGACACAGGCTTCGGAGATAAGCGCATGCCATATAAAGCCAAAGTCAACCCCCTTATCTCAAATGCTTGAGCTAGTTCTGGAAGTTCTCGGCGAATTCCTGCTTCAAGTCGTTGGCGAGGCTTTTCTTGAACTTGGGTTTCACTCGCTAGCTGAGCCATTCCGCAAGCCACCGAATCCATGGGTGGCCGCCCTTGGCTATGCGTTGTTCGGTGCAATCTTTGGCGGGTTAAGTCTGCTTGTCTTTCCAACCAATCTAGTTCCCCAGCCGTGGCGCCTCGTCAATCTGGTGGTCACCCCGCTTGTCGTAGGTGGCATCATGGTTCTCATGGGTGCTTGGCGAGCAAAACGTGGTCAGCCAGTGCTGAGAATCGACCGCTTCTCTTATGGGTACTTGTTCGCGTTGGCATTGGCCTTCATACGGTTCCAGTTCGCAGCGTGACGCCCAACCCTTGAATCGAAAGAACGTGCCCGGCAAGCCTGGCCTCACTTCTAATCTCAAACGTTGAACATCAGCTTTTGCAGATCGCCTAGTTCCGCTATGGGTCGTTCTCCATCATTGCTCGCGGGCTTGCAGCATTGCCCGGCAAGGCGCAACTAAGCCCTCGATCCTGATCCGCTTGCGTCGCCCACCGGCGGGCAAGGCGAGTAGCATGGCGCTTCAAGCCCCATGCCCACCCCATGCAAGACCTCACCCGACTCACCACGCAGCAGCTGCAACAGGTCATCAACGCCTCGCAGTTTGACCGCAGGTCCGACCGCGGTTTTTACGAGAGTTATTTCCTGCGGGCCAACCACCCGAGCAGGCCGCTGGCGTTCTGGATCCGTTACACGCTGTTCAGTCCGAAGGGGAATCCGGCTGCGACCGAGGGGCAGTTGTGGTCGATCTTTTTCGACGGTGAGACGTCAGAACTCACGGCGATCAAGCAGTGCGTGCCGCTGGCGCAGTGTGTCTTCTCGGGTGCCGGGCTGGCGGTGCGCCTGGGCGATGCGGTGCTGGACGAAACCACGCTGCGCGGTGCGGCGCACAGCACGGACCGTCAGCTCGCCTGGGACCTGCGCTACGACGGGCAGCGCAAGCCGGCCTTCCTGCTGCCGCTGTCGCTGTACCACCGCGGTTTGCCCAAGGCCAAGGCCTTGAGCGGGGTGCCGCTGGCGGACTTTGCCGGCACCCTGCAGGTGAACGGCCGCCGCATCGAGATCGATGGCTGGCGCGGCAGCCAGAACCACAACTGGGGCCTGAAACACACCGACCGCTACGCCTGGGGCCAGGTGGCCGGCTTCGACACCGACCCGCTGGCCTTTCTGGAGTGTTCCACCGCGCGCCTGAAGTTCGGCCCGCTGTGGACGCCGCCGCTGACCAGCGTGGTCTTGCGGCTGGGCGAGCGGGACATCCGGCTGAACGGTGTCTGGCAGTCGCTGCGCAACCGCGGCCGTTACGGTGATTTCCACTGGGCCATCGAAGGCGAGTTGGGGCCGTTGCAGCTGTCGGTACAGATGGAGGCTCCGGCAGAGCGTTTTGTCGGGCTGGCCTACGACGATCCGCCCGGCGGGCAGAAGACCTGCCTCAACTCCAAGCTGGCGTCTTGCACGGTGCACATCTCGGAGCGCGGCTGCCCCACGCTGACCCTGAGCACGCAGCACCGCGCGGCCTTCGAGATCCTCACCGACCGCCACGACCACGGCATACCGCTGTCCGCCTGAGGTCCGTCCGGCCGCAGCGTTGCCGGGCCGGGCGGGCGTGGTCTGAAACTCAGGGCGTCTCTTGCGCCAGCTCGTTCACCGGCACACAACTGCAGAACAGGTTGCGGTCGCCCCAGACGTTGTCGATGCGGCCCACCGGCGGCCAGTACTTGGTCTGCTGTTCCTCGCCGCGCGGGAAGGCGGCCAGCTCGCGCGGGTAGCCGTGGGGCCATTCGGCCTTCAGCAGGCTGGCCGCCGTGTGCGGCGCGTTCTTCAGCGGGTTGTCGTCCTGTGGCCACTCGCCACGCTCCACACGGGCGATCTCGCGGCGGATGGCGATCATGGCGTCGATGAAGCGGTCCAGCTCGTCCAGCGTTTCGCTCTCGGTGGGCTCCACCATCAGCGTGCCGGGCACCGGGAAGCTCAGCGTCGGCGCGTGGAAGCCGTAGTCCATCAGACGCTTGGCCACGTCCTCGGCGCTGACACCACTGCTCTCTTTCAGCGGGCGCAGGTCCAGGATGCACTCGTGCGCCACATGGCCGTTCTCACTCGCGTACAGCGTGGGGTAGAAGTCCTTCAGGCGGGCGCTGATGTAGTTGGCGCTCAGGATGGCGGCTTCGGTGGCGGCGGTCAGGCCGTCGGCACCCATCATGCGCACGTACATCCAGCTGATGGGCAGCACGGCCGCATTGCCCATGGGCGCGGCTGACACCGCACCCACCCCCTGGGATGCCACGTCACCGGTGGCGTGGCCGGGCAGGTAAGGCAGCAGGTCTTGCACCACACACACCGGGCCGACGCCGGGGCCGCCGCCGCCGTGCGGGATGCAGAAGGTCTTGTGCAGGTTCAGGTGACTGACGTCGCCGCCGAACTCGCCCGGCGCGGCCACGCCCACCAGCGCGTTCATGTTGGCGCCGTCCACATAAACGCGGCCGCCGTGCTGGTGCACCAGGGCGCACAGCTCTTTCACGCTGGTCTCGAACACGCCGTGCGTGCTGGGGTAGGTGATCATCACGCAGGCCAGCTGCGCGCTGTACTGCTCGCATTTGGCTTTCAGGTCCGCCAGGTCCACGTTACCCTGCGCGTCGCAGGCGGTCACCACCACCTGCAGGCCTGCCATCTGGGCGCTGGCCGGGTTGGTGCCGTGGGCGGAAGACGGGATGAGGCAGATGTTGCGCTGGCCTTGGCCTTGGGCTTGGTGCCAGGCGCGGATGGCCAGCAGGCCGGCGTACTCGCCCTGGCTGCCCGCATTGGGTTGCAGGCTGATGCCGGCGTAACCGGTGGCTTGGCACAGCCAGGCGCGCAGCTGGGCGTCGAGTTCGGCATACCCTTGGCGCTGGGCAGCGGGGGCAAAGGGGTGGATGTGCGCGAACTCGGGCCAGGTGATGGGAATCATCTCGCTGGTGGCGTTGAGCTTCATGGTGCAGCTGCCCAGCGGGATCATGCTGCGGTCCAGCGCCAGGTCCAGGTCGCTCAGGCGGCGGATGTAGCGCAGCATGCCGGTTTCGCTGTGATGCGTGTTGAACACCGGGTGCGTGAGGAAGGCGCTGCAGCGGCGCAGGGCGGCCGGAATCAGGACTTCGGTGTTTTCCAGCGCTTCCACCGTCGGCAGCGCTTGGCCGTCCTGGGCGAAGAAGGACCAGAGCAGGGCGATGTCCTCGCGCGTGGTGGTCTCGTCGAGCGAGATGCCCAGCGACGTTTCAGAGACAAAACGCAGGTTGGCACCCGCCGTGACGGCGCGGCCAGCTATCAAATTGGTAGCATTTCCGGTCTGCACGGTGACGGTGTCGAATGCCGTGCTGTGCGCCAAGGTGTAGCCCATGGCCTGCAGGCCGCGCGCCAGGATGGCGGTCAAGGCGGCCACGCGCTCGGCAATGCGCGTCAGCCCCTGCGGGCCGTGGTAGACGGCGTACATGCTGGCCATCACGGCCGGCAGCACCTGCGCGGTGCAGATGTTGGAGGTGGCTTTCTCGCGCCGGATGTGTTGCTCGCGCGTCTGCAGCGCCAGGCGGTAGGCCGGGCGGCCGTGCACGTCCACGCTCACGCCCACCAGGCGGCCGGGCAGGGAGCGCTTGTAGTCGTCGCGGCAGGCGAGGTAAGCGGCGTGCGGGCCGCCGTTGCCCATGGGCATGCCGAAGCGCTGTGTGCTGCCCAGCACGATGTCGGCACCGAATTCACCCGGCGGCAGCAGGAGCGTGAGCGCCAGCAGGTCGGCCGCCACGCACAGGGCGGCCTGCTGCGCGTGCACCTGCTCGGCCAGGCCGCGCAGATTGGGTACGGCGCCACTGCTACCGGGGTATTGGGCCAGCACGGCGAAGTAGTCGTCCGCGGCCATCAGCTCGGCCAGCGCGCCCACGCGCACCTCAATGCCCAGCGGTTCGGCGCGGGTGCGGATGACTTCGATCGTCTGCGGATGGCAGTCGGCATCCACCAGGAACACATGGCTCTTGCTTTTCACGCTGCGCTTGGCGAGTGTCATGGCTTCGGCGGCGGCGGTGGCTTCGTCCAGCATGGAGGCGTTGGCAATCGGCATGCCGGTGAGGTCGCACACCATGGTCTGGAAGTTCACCAGCGCTTCCATGCGGCCCTGGCTGATCTCGGCCTGGTAGGGCGTGTAGGCGGTGTACCAGGCCGGGTTCTCCAGGATGTTGCGCAGGATGACGCCCGGCGTGTGCGTGCCGTAATAACCCTGGCCGATGAAGCTCTTGGCCACCTGGTTCTTCGCCGCAATCGCCTTCAGCTCGGCCAGCGCGGCGGCTTCCGTCACCGGTGCCGGCAGGTCCATGGCGCTGGCGCGCGCAATCGAGCGCGGCACGATGCCGTCGATCAACTCACGGCGCGAGGCCGAGCCCACGGCCTGCAGCATGCGGGCCTCGTCCTCGGACGAAATGCCGATGTGGCGGGCCAGGAATTCGGTAGCGTTTTCGAGTTCGCGCAAGGGGCGGGCTGCGGACATGGTCGTGGTTCTCCCTCGTCAGAGACGATCTGGTTTCAAAAAAGAAGCGTTGCGAGCGGGCTGTCTGGCGTTGCGTCACAGCCGCGCATCAGCGGTCAGGTGTTATTGGTGAGCTCGGTGTAGGCCGTCTCATCCAGCAGCGCATCAAGTTGCGAGGCGTCGGACAGCTTGACCTTGAAGAACCAGCCGGCGCCCAGCGGGTCGCTGTTGGCCAGCGACGGGTCGGCGCGCAGCGCTTCGTTCACCTCGGTTACTTCACCCGAGACCGGCATGTACACGTCGGCCGCCGCCTTGACGGACTCCACCACGCCGGCCACGTCTTTCTGCGCCAGCGTCTTGCCCACTTCGGGCAGGTCGACGAACACCACGTCGCCCAGTGCGTCCTGCGCATGGACCGTGATGCCCACCACGGCGGTGTTGCCCTCGACCTTGAGCCACTCGTGGTCTTCGGTGTACTTGATCATGCTGTCATCTCCAAAAAATCAGTTGGGTGCGTGAGTAAAGGTGCTCAGCCACGGTAATAGCGGTTCGGTACAAAGGGCATGGCCGACACTTCCATTGGTACCGGCTTGCCGCGCACGATGGCGTTCAGCCGGGTGCCCACCGCCGCACATTGTGCCGTCACATAGGCCATGGCCACCGGCTTGTTCAGGGTGGGCGACAGCAAGCCACTGCTGACTTCACCCACGCGCGTGCCAGCCAGGTCTTGCAGTTCCACGTGTTCACGCACCGGCACACGCTCCAGCCCGATCAGGCCGACACGCTGGCGTGTGAGAGAGGCCGGGGTATCCAGCTGCGCGAGCACCTTGTCGGCGCAGGGGAAGCCGCCAGCACGGGCACCGCCGCTGCGGCGCACTTTCTGGATGGCCCAGTTCAGGCCGGCCTCCACCGGCGTGGTGCTGGTGTCGATGTCGTTGCCATAGAGGCACAGGCCGGCTTCCAGACGCAGAGAGTTGCGCGCGCCGAGTCCCGCCGGTTTCACCTCCGACTGCGCCAGCAGCAGGTGGGCCAGCGCCTCGGCCTGCATCTCGTGCACGGAAATCTCGAAGCCATCTTCGCCGGTGTAGCCGCTGCGGGTGATGAAACACTCGATGTCCTGCGCCGAGTGCCTGACGTGAAAGTGCCCGCCGCTCATGAAGACCAGCTTTTCCACCCCCGGGCACAGGCGCTGCAGCGCGGCCACCGCCTGCGGGCCCTGCAGCGCCAGCAGGGCGCGTTCCGGCATCGGGATGACCTGGCAGCGTTGGTCGATGCAGGCCTGGATGTGGGCGATGTCACCCGCCTTGCAGGCGCCATTGACGATGACGAAGATGTCCGTGCCACGGTTGACGAACATCAGGTCGTCGAGGATGCCGCCGGTCTCGTTGAGCAGCATGCCGTAGCGTTGCTTGCCCACGGCCAGGCCTTGCACGTCGACCGGGATCAGGGTTTCAAAGGCGGCCGCTGCATCAGGCCCCACCAGGCGCAACTGGCCCATGTGCGAGACGTCGAACAGGCTGGCGGCGGTGCGGGTGTGGTGGTGCTCGGCCATCAGTCCGGCCGGGTACTGCACCGGCATGGTGTAGCCGGCAAAGGGCACCATGCGGGCGCCCAAGGACAGGTGCAGGTCGTACAGCGGGGTGTGAAGCAGGTTCTGGTCAGGGCTCGACAAAGCAAAACTCCAGGGGCATTGGAAACCACGACCAGAACCAATGTCCGGGCCATGGGCTGCCCCCGCTGTCCGCTTTACCTGAGAGATTCACCGGGCCGCGCCAGGGGTGGCACGTGCTGCGGTTTGCTCCTTCGGTGGACTGCATTGCATGCAGCCTCTCTCCAGTGGGGAGACGCCGGTCGGCATCGCTGCCAGTGGGCGTTCGTCAGTCCTTTTGCCTGAGCGTTCAGACCGCTGCAATCAGCCATCCTGCGCCTTCGGCGGTTCTCGATGTGAAAACTCTCTCCTGACGGGGCGGGATTGTACGCCAGCTGCTCCGCGTATCTGGCGCAATGCGCGTCGGTTCAGTTCAGAGTCAGAGTCGGAAGGTCTGCTTGGCTTCAGCTGGACATCAATAGATGCTGTAACCAGGCTTGGAGCGTGTGCTTGTGCGGCTGTCTGCGCGAGGCAAAGTTTGAGGTGACTTGTTGGCGTCTGACTTGGCCTCCCCACGCTGGGTCTTGCGTGCATCGAGGAGGTGCATGAGGTAGGAGCCGGCGGCCAGATCAAACAAAACGGCTGCTGCCAGTACCAGGAAAAGAGTTTTTTTCATCTTGTCCAAATCGTTTGTGAGACCGCGCAGCCTGATGGATGTTCTTTGCTGACGCGTGTTGTCCCGGTGATGAGGGGAACTACTGATCTGAAATTGTATTTGAGCAAATATAATTGCCAAGCTGGTCGAGTTTAAGCAGCGAGTTCAGCGAACGAGTTGGAGCCCTTCGGGGCTCCTTTTTTTATGTCCGTGGTGATGTTGGAAGTCGAAGCAATTGCAATTCAGCCAATGATTTGTAGAGCGGCATGCTGATCAGACGCGAAACGCCGCTGGCGATCAGCGCACTGGCCATCAGGCTGAGCACCAACGCGTGTCCGTCAACCATTTCCATGACGATGATGAATGCCGTCAGTGGCGCCTGGGTTACTGCAGCCAGAAAGCCGGCCATCCCCACGGCAATAAGCGTAGGCGCATTGGTGTAGGCCGTCAGATGGGCGATGTCGTTACCCAAGGCGCCTCCAATGGCCAGAGATGGCGCAAAAATGCCTCCGGGCACCCCAGCCCATGTCGTTATCCAAGTGGCCAAGAATTTGAAGAGGACATAAAAAGGTGCGGAGTCTTGGCCTCCTTCCAGCATGTCTCGTGTATGGGCGTATCCACTGCCATAAGTGGAGCTTTGACTGACCAAGCCCAGTACGGCAATGGCCAGTCCGCAAATTGCAGCGAAACGCACCGGTGCCTTCTGACGAAAACGGCTCAGCCAGTCTCCAGACTTGCCCCATAACGACACCGCAAGGAGCCGGGCAAACAGTCCGCCGAGCACACCGCTGCAGACGGCAACCAGCAAGCCTGGCAGCAGCAAGGCGAAACTGAGATCTTCGATCCGGATGATGCCGAAGTATGTGGCGTTGCCGTACACGGAGACTGCCATCAAGCCGCCCAGGACAATGGCGGCCAAGAGCAGGCCATTGCTGCGCTGTTCAGGCGTGCGCGACAACTCTTCGATCGCGAACATCACGCCGCCCAGCGGCGTGTTGAACGCTGCCGCGATGCCGGTTGCTCCGCCGGCCAGCAGCAAATCATGCTCGGAAATTCTGGAATGTTTCGGCAACCAGCGCCGGGCATGGCGCATCACACCGGCAGCGATCTGGACGGACGGGCCTTCACGTCCGAGAGAAAGTCCCGCCAGCAAGCCCCAAGCCGATAACAGCATTTTGGAAACCGTCAACTTCATGGAGACGAACATGTGACGCAACGCAGGGGGGGATTCTGGCGTCAAAGCCGCCATGACCTGAGGAATGCCCGAACCTGCCGCGCCGGGCGCGTATTTCCGTGTCAGCCAGACGATGGCAGCGGTCGAAGCCGGTGTCCAGAGCAGTGGGAGCCATCCATAGTGCCTTTCAAAATGAAAGAACAGCGCCAGGGCATGTTCGGTCAACCACGTGAATGCCACCACAGTCAAGCCGGACAAGGCTGCAAATGCCAATATGACACTCCGTCCTGCCCATAAGCGCCAGTCGTAAATTTCTTGACGAAAAGCAGAAAGGATGTGGGGGTGCGGTTTCATCGAATGGATTGTGATTAACCTGAAACAGGGCAGGCGGGGGAAAGGAGACTTGCCGACAAGTGTCTTAAATGCATTGAGGCAAATGTAATTATGATACATTTCGGCCTGGTCAGTGAGGCCCATCGTCGCGGAGCCACCTGCATTCAAAAAAAATGGGGATTACATGATCAGAGTCGGTCTCATGGGCTACGGTAAAGCAGGGCAGGCTGTGGCCGCTGTACTCAGAGCCGATCCCAGGTATGCGTTGTGCTGGGTAGCTCGCCGCAGCACTTTAGAAGAAGATGAAACGCTGCCCGACAGCGTCATCCCGGTCATCGGGTTGGACCGCGTGAATCTGGCGGAATGGCTGGATGCGCATCCGGTCGATGCGCTGGTGGATTTCTCAAGACCGGATGCAGTTTTCCTGTATGGCGAGGAAGTACGCAAGCGCAAACTGATGCTGGTCAGCGCCATCTCGTCTTATAGCGAGGAGGAGCTCGACTACGTTCGAAGTCTTGGCACAGATACGCGGGTCTTATGTTCCCCGAATATCACGGTGGGGATCAACTTCCTGATCCTGGCTGCCAAGTTGTTACGCAATATTGCACCATTCGCCGACGTTGAAATTCTGGAGCAACATTTTCGTGAAAAGCCCGAAGTGTCCGGAACTGCGCGAAAAATCGCGCAAAGTCTGTCGCTTGACGATGACCAGATTACTTCGCTACGGCTTGGCGGTATCGTGGGGCACCATGAGGTGATTTTCGGCTTTCCATATCAGACGGTTCGTCTCATCCATGACTCCATCAAGCGGGAGGCGTTTGGGACCGGTGCCGCATTTGCGCTTAGCCAGTTGGCCACATGTGCCAAAGGCATTTACACGTTTGACGACCTGTTGATGCAGAAAGTTCGCAGCCAGCTCATGAATGCGTAAGTGATGGAGTAGTTGTCGCCTGTATGCGTTCAGCAAGACATCTAAGATGATGGACTTGATGTATTTGTAAGCTACTGGTATGCAACGTAAAACCACACAGCAGAGAAAATCTACGGCCACCGCAACGACAACGGCACAGGTTCTGCGTCGTTTCCGGGTTGTCTTCAACGCCGTGCGCGGGCACTTCAAAAAAATCGAGAAACAGGTCGGATTGGGCGGGGCGCAAGTCTGGGCATTGAGTTTGGTGCGAGACAATCCAGGCATCGGCGTGGGAAAGATCGCCGAAAGCATGGATATTCACCAGTCCACGGCTAGCAATCTCGTCAAGGCGCTTTTGCGCCGAGAATTGATCAGCCTGGACAAGGGGGTTGAGGACCGGCGCAGTGTGCAGTTGCACATCCTTCCCGCCGGGATGGATGTATTACGACAGGTTCCTGGTCCATTTGAAGGGGTTTTGCCAATAGCGCTGAGCCAACTGAGCGATGCGACTTTGCATCGGTTGGATAAAGATATGGAGAAGCTGATACAGGTCCTCAAGGCTGATGAGAAGGCCGGCAGTATCCCGTTGGCTGAGCTCTGAATGGAATGACGTCTGTGGCTGATGATCTGGAGTTCCTGGCATAAAAAAACCGGCCCGAAGGCCGGTTTTTCAGCTGAAGTTCAGACTTCAGTAACGGTTGCCGCCACCATAGCCGCCACCGCCGCCTTCGCGACGGCCACCGCCGAAGCCGCCAGTGCGAGGCTCCATCGGACGGGCTTCATTGACCACCATGTCGCGGCCGTCAACGTTCTGGCCGTGCATGCCGGTGATGGCTGCCTTGGCTTCTGCGTCGGAAGACATCTCCACGAAGCCGAAGCCCTTGGAGCGGCCGCTGTCGCGGTCCATCATCACCTTGGCCGACTGCACGTCGCCGTAGGCACCGAAGTGTTGTTGCAGGTCGTTGTCGCGCACCGAATAGGAGAGGTTGCCGACGTAAAGTTTGTTGCCCATTTTTGGGACCTTTCAAGTAAAGCGTTCACGGTTTCAAGGAAACTCGCAACGCGGGGGAATGACGGTCTTGGTTTAAAAAACCATCAAAGAATCGGGTTCAGCGGAAGGTGCGTCGCGCTTGCGACGGCGCACCGCCGGAGCGGGGCTCCAGGTGGCGGAAGGTGATGCGGCCTTTGCCCAGGTCGTAGGGCGAAAGCTCCAGCGACACCTTGTCGCCCGCCAGGATGCGGATGTGGTGCTTGCGCATCTTGCCGCCGGTATAGGCAATCAGGCTGTGCCCGTTGTCCAGCGTGACACGAAAGCGCGAATCGGGCAGCACCTCATCGACCTTGCCTTGCATTTCAATCAGTTCTTCCTTGGCCATGGCGGGCTCCTTGTGATGTGTGAATGTGAATGGGACTCAGGCAATGGCGCCGCCGTGGCGCTGCTGCAGCCAACTGTGACCTTCGGCGATGGCGTATTGCAGTGCGCCTTCCTCGGTGGGGAAGTGCGGCACGAAGCGGAACACGCGGTCATGCGTGCCGCTGCCGTGGCCGCTGCGAATGGAGACGGATGCTGCGTAGTGGCCCGATTCGGTGCGTCGGGTCAGGGGGGAGACAAGGTACTTGCCTACCGAAAATGCTTTTTCTAATGTGGTCGTAATCAATTGCTTGCATGGGCCCTGTTGGCGCATGTCGGTAAATTCAGGAAACCGTCCACCGGTTTGGTTTTCTGGTGGTGGACGTCGCGGTACAAAGCCGCTGCCGGGGTGTCCGGTCGAAAAGGGAAATGGAGACCGGGGATGAGCTCGCCGCTGGGGGGAGTTTGACGCCGTGAGGGCCGGATGTATCGGCCAGAAGGGGTGCGGTGTGCGGCTTTGGGAGGGGCCGTGGACCGTGTGTCAGACAACAGTGCTGCAAAGGTAAGCAAATCGCAGCAACGGACAGAGTGTACGCTGGTTTTGCATGTCGTGCCGATTATTTTTATGCAGGGTCGGCATGGACGTTGTGTGGGCGGTGTGATGTGAACCGGCACAGGCCGTGTTTTCGCCGGTGCACAATCCAGCCAGGTTGCAACCAACAGAGACCCCATGAGCCGAGCCTTGATTCATCACCGCACCGATCTGACCACCCTTGCCACCTGGGCCATGTTCAGCCGCGGCCTGCAGCCCGAGTTCCCGCCCGCGGTGCAGCAGCAGCTGGCGCAGATCAAAGGCCCGGCCCATGAAGAAGACAGCCGTATCCGCGACCTGAGCGCGCTGCCCTGGTGCTCCATCGATAACGACGACTCGCGTGATCTCGACCAGCTCACCGTGGGCGAAGCGCTGCCCCATGGTCGGGCACGCATCTTCGTGGCCGTGGCCGATGTGGATGCCCTCGTGAAGAAAGGTTCGCCGATTGACCAGCATGCGCACATCAACACCACCACGGTCTACACCTCGGCGCGCATTTTCCCCATGCTGCCCGAGCGCCTGTGCACCGACCTCACTTCGCTCAACCCTGACCAGGACCGCCTGGCCGTGGTGTGTGAGATGGAGTTCAGCAACGACGGCTTGCTGACCAGTTTCAGCATCTACCGCGCCCGGGTGCGCAACAAGGCACAACTGGCCTACGACGCGGTATCGGACTGGATTGAAGCCAAGGGCGAGCTGCCCGCTGCGGCACACCGCATCAAGGGCATGGACATGCAGCTGCGCCTGCAGGACGACCTGGCGCAGAAGCTGCGCGTGCTGCGGCGCGCCGAAGGCTCGCTGGAGTTCGAGACCTTCCAGCCACGCGCCCAGTTCGACGGCGAGCGCATCACCGACATCCGGCTGCAGCCGCAGAACCGCGCGCGCCAGCTGATCGAGGAGCTGATGATTGCCACCAACGGCTGCACGGCGCGTTTTCTGGTGGCGCAGGGCCAGGTCTCGCTGCGGCGCGTGGTGCGTTCACCCGAGCGCTGGTTGCGCATCGTGGAGGTGGCCAAGAACTACGGCGCAACGCTGCCGACCGAACCCGATGCCAAGGCGTTGGAAGACTTTCTGGCCAAGCAGCACAAGCGCGACCCGCTGCGCTTTCCTGACCTGTCGCTGGTCATCGTCAAGCTCATGGGCTCGGGCGAGTATGTGGTGGAGCGGCCGCAGGGGGAACCGATCGGCCACTTCGGTCTGGCGGTGCAGGACTACATGCATTCCACGGCGCCGAACCGCCGCTACCCCGACCTCATCACGCAGCGCCTGATCAAGGCCGCACTGGCCGGTGAGAAGCCGCCGTACACCAACGCCGAGTTGATTGAACTGGCGGCCCACTGCACCGCACAGGAAGACGCGGCACAGAAGGTGGAGCGGCAGTTGCGCAAGTCGGAAGCGGCGCTGCTGCTGCACTCGCATATCGGCCAGCGCTTCGAGGCGCTGGTGACGGGCATCAACCCCAGCGGCACCTGGGTGCGCATTTTCGAGCCGCCAGCCGAGGGCCGGCTCCGGGGCGATCTGCCGGAACTCCATGTGGGGCAGCCCTTGCGCGTGAAGCTGGTTTCCACTTCTGTGGAGCGCGGTTTCATCGACTTCGAAATCGCCCACTGAGAAACCAAGCGCCACCGGGCTGGCCGGCACGGCCCCGGGGCATCAGTCGGCGTGCGCCACCCGATTGCGGCCCGATTGCTTCACGCTGTACAGCGCATCGTCCGCGGCGGTGATCAGTTTCTCCAGGGACTGATCCGGCTTCAGCTGGGCGACACCGAAACTGGCCGTGATCTGCACGCGCACTTCATCCTTGGCAATGACCACCATCTCCTCCAGTGCACAGCGAATCCGCTCTGCAAACTGGGTGGCGGTTGTCAGGTCGGTTTCTGGCAGCAGCATGATGAATTCTTCGCCACCCCAGCGCGCCACGCAGTCACCGTTGCGCGTCAGGCGGGTCAGGGTCTGGCCGACTTTGACCAGCACCGCGTCGCCGATGGCGTGGCCATGCCCGTCGTTGATGGCCTTGAAGAGATCAATGTCCAGAATGACCGCAGCCAGGGGGCGCTGGTGTCGCACGGCCAGGCCATAGGCCGTTTCGGCCTGCTCCAGAAAACCGCGCCGGTTGGCCAGTTGGGTCAAGGCGTCCACGCGTGCATCGCGCTCGGCATCGAGGCGTTTGAGCATCTGCGCCCGAATGAACTGCACCAGTGCCAGCTGCAGCAACAGGGCTTCGGCCATGGTGCCCATCTCCACGCCGCGGTAGGTCCAGGGGGTGAAGGGCAAGAGGCCCCAGACGGAAAAGGTGGTGGCACACAGCCCGATGGCTGAGGCGATGCCCGAGGCCAGGAAATACCCGGCGGCGGCCTGCCCGCGCCGCTGAGCCAGGATGCCGATCGGGACCAAGGCCACCGAGAAAATGCCGCTGGCCAGGAACGCCGTGTAGACAGCGGTGGCGTGCCAGTTGAAGAGGACCGTCACCAGTATCCACGCAATGATGCCGCGGCATGCCCATTGGATGCCGCGCCCGAGTGCCGGGACTGACTGGTCCAACGCCAGAAACTCGCGGGCGAATTTCAGGCCCGCGGTTGCCGAGAGCACCATGAGGACCAGGATGACATAACGCTGGAAGTAGGGGGCCTCGGGCCACAGCCAGGCCATGCCACGGCCGGTGTAGGACAGGTTCATGGCGACGAAACTCAGCAGGTACAGGGCGTAATACAGGCTGTTGCCCCGACCCAGGCCAAAGTACATGATCAGGTTCAGGATCGACAACGCGGCCAGAAAACCGTACAGGACGCCGTAGCTGGAGTGCTCAAACTTGGCCTGCTGCGCCAGGGTGAGGGGCGTGAGCAGCTGCACGTTCACGATCATCGGGTCCGGCGTGGCAAAACGCAGCAGCACTTCGCTGCGCCCGGGCGGGAAACTGTGCTCAAAAAGATAACCCAGTGCATCGTCCAGATACGGCGCATTGGCCAAGGCATCGCCCGTGTGCCAACGGGTGGTGTCGCCCGTCGGGTGGACCACGTGCACATCGAGTGTGTCGGTCCAGCTCGGGCTCACGGCAAGCTGCCGCTTCAGAGGCTGGTCAGTGGGGTTGTCAACCACCAGATGCGCCCACACCGGGCGATGCCCGATGCCCAAGCCGAGGACCGGCGAGTGGATGGGCGGGTCTTGTGCCGTGGCGAAGGCCTGTCGGGCGGCCGCCAGGTCCAGAGGGGCGTCGATTTCGGTCAGCAGACGCATGTGCTGCCCCAGGGGCCGCGATGGCGGCGCCAGTGCATCCACTGCACCGGGTACATCCGCCGCCTGGGCTGGGGCGGTCAGCCCCAGCCACAAGGCCAGGATGAGGTACCGAAAAAAGATCGGTGCAGACAGGGCTTGCGCCCAGCCTTTTGCACGCGTGGTTCGCGTACCTGTCGTGCTCCGCGTCATCAGTACCTCTTGCTTTTGCTTTTGTTCAGATGGGCCGGAGCTGAAGCTATGGGCCGTTGGTGGGCCTATTTTAGGGGGTGCAAAAGGTGCTCATTTGCCTTGGGGGGACTTGGTCCGTAGCGGTCTGTTGATGACATCAAGCAATTGGGTCCCTGTTGAATCTCCTTCCAGAATCATCCGATCCGCCAGCCTCCATCGCCACCGGCCGCGTGTCTTGCGCTTGGCACCGATGGGGACTTGGGCTGGCAACCGACGGATGGTGGCTTTTGTCCTTTCAAAGCGCGAGTGCTGCATGCCTTGCGGGAGAGGGCAGGCGCACGGCGCCGGTATCGAACTTGAAAACACTCACTGCGTGCATCAGGTCCTGCGTCTGCGACCTGAGGCTGGCCGCAGCGGCAGAGATTTCTTCCACCAGGGCGGCGTTCTGCTGCGTGGCCTGATCCATCTGCGACACGGCCTGGTCCACCTGTGCCATGCCGGCGCTTTGCTCGGCGCTGGCCGCACTGATCTCCCCCATGATGTCGGCCACACGGCGGATGCTGGTGACCACCTCGGTCATGGTGTTGCCGGCCTGGTCGACCAGGGTGCTGCCCTGTTCCACCCGGTTGACGCTGGCAGTGATGAGGTTCTTGATCTCTTTGGCCGCCTCGGCGCTGCGGCTGGCCAATGAGCGGACTTCGCTGGCCACCACGGCAAAACCACGGCCTTGCTCCCCGGCGCGGGCAGCTTCCACCGCAGCATTCAGCGCCAGGATGTTGGTCTGGAAAGCGATGCCGTCGATCACGTTGATGATGTCCGCGATCTGGTGGCTCGAGTCATTGATGCCTTTCATGGTGCCGACTACCTGGGCCACGACCTCGCCGCCTTTCATGGCCACGGTGCTGGCCGCATGTGCCAGCTGATTGGCCTGTTGGGCGCTATCGGCGTTGTGTTTCACGGTGGCGCTGAGTTGTTCCATCGAGGCGGCGGTTTGCTGCAGGGCGCTGGCCTGGCTTTCAGTGCGTGCGCTCAGGTCCTGGTTGCCCTGGGCGATTTCCGCGCTGGCGGTGGCCACCGACTCCGAGCCTTGCCGGACGGTGGCGACCACTTGCACCAGGCTTTGCTGCATGCTGTGCAGCGCCGCCATCAGCTGCGCGATTTCGTTGTTGCCGACCACCTGCACCGGCATGCCGAGGTCGCCTTCCGCCACGGAACGGGCCACGGCAATGGCTTCGTCGATGGGCCGGGTGATGCTGCGTACAAACGCCGTGGCTAGGGCAATGGCCGCGGCCATGCCGAACAGCAGCAGGCCCAGTGTCAGAGCCATGTCCTGACGTTCCGCAGCGGCGCGCGTTTCCAACTGATCCACCAGTTGTTGCATGGCTACCGCGTTGAATTCGAAAAGACTGTCGATGGTGTGGGTGAATTCGTCGAAATACGCCGGGGCGGGCAACGTCAGTTGGCTGGCCGAAATGAGTTCCTTGTCGGCGAGTGCCATTGTCTTGCCGACGCGCGCCTTCATGTCATCGACACGCGAACCCAGGGCGGTTTTCAGGCCAGCATTGATGCGGGTGGCCTTGTCCAGGGCGCGGGTGGTGTCGCCATACAGCTCGTGGATGCGCTGCTGCAGCGCCACCAGCGCGGAACGGCCTTCCGGGGGCAGGTTGCCCTGAGTCAGCACGCCTGCGCCTTGCGCACGCATGACGCCCAGTTTCTCGGCCAAGTGGGGCACATGCACCAGCGTGCCCTGGATCAAGGCACTGGTGTCTTCCCCCGCATCTTGGGCCAGATTGTAGTCGTCCAGCAGGGTTTCGCTGAGCAGCATCAACGATGCAATCAGCCGGGTGTGCTGCTGGGTGCTTTCTACCGTCTTGAGTTGCCGGTTGGCAACGAGCTGCTCCAGATCAACCCAGCGTTTCTTGAGATCGTCCCAAGCCGTAGCCGTGGACGCGGAGGCACCGCGCGATGTCAGGCGCGCGTCCACCGCCTGCATGGCTTTGGCCAGCGCAGCCGCCAAACCGGGGCGGCGTGCGGCCAGGGCTTCGTTGCCGCTGAGCATGCCGGCCGACAGTCCTCGGTGCTGTTGCATGAGCTGAACCACTTTCTGCAGAGCGATGACCGGTGCCGTGCCATTGATTTCCAGCCGGGTCTTGGCGATGTCATCCAGTACGCCATGAACGTACAGCGTGGTGGGTATAGCCGCCATGAACAGGGCCAGGAGACCCAGGATCAGGAACTTGTGCGAAAGGTGAAGGCGCTGTATGTGTGACATGGAAGGTTCCAGCAGGTTGGCAGTCTGACCGCAGGCGCCGCGACATGCGGTGCACGGGCCAGCCGACGACGGTTTGTTGTGTCTGGACAAATGCAAGCGTCGTGCCACCTTTGGTGCAGGCGCGCATCGACTTGGGTGGTCCTGCCGCACTGCGGCGGTGCCATCTGGCGTTGGATGCACCTGTGTGCAACATGGACCTGGGCGGATGGTTCAAATGTGTGCATATCAATTGCGCTCCTGGGGGCGGTCCTGGCCCAAGGTCTCCCTGCGCGAACTTTTCCCGCGGATCGGTTACTCATGCGGTAACAGTCAAGCGAAGGATGCTTTATGAACCAGGAAGCCCAGGGTCAGAAGATGGCCCAGATCATTGCCAAATGCTGGGCTGATCCCGCTTTCAAGGCCAAATTGCGGGCCGACCCGGCGGCTGTGCTGCAGGCCGAAGGCCTGGCGGTGCCGGCCGGCCTGCGGCTCAGGGTGGTGGAAGACACGCCGCAGTGTGTGCACTGGGTGCTTCCCGCCCGGCCGATGGATCTGTCCGATGACGAGCTCGATCAAGTCGCTGGTGGCATGACGATTTCCGTTTCCCCCCATCCAGTCGTGTCGGGTTCTTATTTCCTGGTCGCGTCCAAGCCTGTCGGGACCCGCAACCAGGCGTCAGTGGTATGGACCTCCTTCAATCCTTTTAACCGGACGGCGATCGACTGGACCGAGACGTATGAGGTGTATGCCCGTTGAGGCAGATCCGTTTCCCGCAATACCGAAACCAGACCAGGAAAACCATGCAGCAAGACACACATGAACAGACACTGGGCCAGATCATTGCCAAGTGCTGGTCCGATGCCTCATTCAAGGCGCGTTTGATGTCGGACCCGGTGGCGGCACTGCAATCGTTGGGCATCGAGGTGCCGGGCGGGCTGCAGTTGCAGGTCCTGGCCGACACCGAGCAGGTGCGGCACTTGGTGATTCCCGTATCGCCTCCTGGTTTGTCTGATGTGCAACTGGACGCGTTGGCCGGTGGGCAGCGTCTGAACGCGCAGATTGTTGACAGCGTGACACAGACCAACGTGAAACAAACTGGGGATTCGGCTGCGCAATTGGCGAACCCCATCTATCGGATGACATACCCATGGCAGCGGTGAACCGCGGCATCCCAGGAACCCTGAAAACTTTTGAAAAGAAAAGACGATGAAGCAGGAAGCACAAATTCAGAAGTTGAACCAGATCATTGCCAAGTGCTGGTCGGACACGGCGTTCAAGACCAAGCTGTTGGCCAATCCGGTCGAGGTGTTCAAGGCCGAGGGCCTGTCGATGCCGCAGGGCGTGGAACTCTGTGTACTGGAAAACTCCGCCGCTCTGTCGTACCTGGTCATCCCGGCCCGCCCGGCCGAGCTGACTGACGAAGCGCTGGATGCCGCTGCCGGTGGCGCAAGCAGCTTGCGTGATCAGTTGCTGGCGTCGACCAAACACAAACCGCGCCTCTGACCCTGTAGTCCGGTGCGTCGGGTGAGGCACAGGCATTCTTTTGAAGGCAGGAACCATGAATATCGAGACACAAAACCAAAAAATGAGCCAGATCCTGACCCGCTGCTGGGGCGATGCGGCTTTCAAAGTTCAACTGCTGGCCGACCCGGTGGCCGTGCTCAACGCACAAGGGTTGGAAGTGCCCGCCGGTGTGCAGGTGCGTGTGGTGGAAGACACTGATCAGGTCGTGCACTGGGTCATCCCGGCCCGTTCGAATGAGGTGTCAGATGATGCCTTGGAAGTGGTGGCCGGTGGTGGGCGTCTGGGTATCTTGCTGCCCGATGTGACGGCGTCGCAACTCCCCACCGGATGGCTCGGTTTCCTGGAGCGCTACATCGCGAAGCCGGTCAAGCCGGTGGTGAATCTGTAACACCCATTGCATTAAAAGGACGCTTCATGGATCAGGACAACATGAATCAAAAAATGCATCAGATCTTGGCTCGGTGCTGGACCGATGCTGCCTTCAAAGCCCAGTTGCTGGCCGACCCGGTGGCAGTGCTCACGGCGCAGGGGTTTGACTTGCCCGAAGGTCTGCAAATCAGGGTGCTTGAAGACAGTCCTGAACTGATGCACTGGGTCATCCCGACCCGGCCGAGCGAACTGTCGGATGCAGCGTTGGACGCCGTCGCGGGTGGGCAGTTCGAGGGGCTCATCCCTGCCATGCCCAGTTTGACGTCGCCCGGTGTTCCCGGCCTTCCACCCATCCGTGATCGCTTGGAAAACCTGGTGGCTGCAGAGGTTCGAAAGCAGAATGCACAGTTGCTGTCCAGTCTGCGCCGCATTTCGTAGCCTGCTTCGCATGTTCTCGGGACGCCTTACTCAAGGGAAATTTGAGGAAACCTGAATGTCATCACATGAACAGCCGCAGCCCATGGACCAGATCATGGCCCGGTGCTGGTCTGATGCAAGCTATAAGGCCAAGTTGCAGGCCGACCCCGTGACCGTCTTGCATGCTGCAGGCGTGTCGGTGCCAGAGGGCGTGCAGCTACGCGTGTTGGAGAACACGGCCCAAGTGATGCATCTGGTGATCCCGGCACGGCCAGCCGGCCTGTCGGACCAGATGCTGGATGAGGTCGTGGGCGCCGGCACAGCGCCATCGGCACCCGGCACGGGCCGGGATGTCATGAAAGATCACCTGGCCGCCATCTGGTTGGCCAAGTACTTCCCACATCCGAAGGCCTGAGCCGATACGCAGGTGTTGCACCAGCAGAGGCAGAACTTTCTGCGCCATGCGGTTACTCATGAAATGAAAACCCGGTGGTCTGGGGGCGCGACTTGGACCCAGATGGCAGGTTGCAAGACCGGCCGCTGACACCTGACAACCTCAACTTAGAAGGAGAAATGATGACCACAAATCAGAATGCACATGAGCAGGCACTGGGCCGTATCATCGCCCGCTGCTGGGCCGATGCCGCTTTCAAGACCCGCCTGCTGGCCGATCCAGTTGCTGTGCTCCAGGCCGAGGGGCTGCCCGTGCCGCAGGGTGTTGCGCTGCGTGCCGTTGAAGACACGGCGCAAACCGTGCACCTGGTCATTCCAGCGCGCCCGGCTGAGCTGTCGGACGAGATGCTGGACGGTCTGGCTGGAGGCGGCATATTCGACCAGTTGCTTCGGGGGGCTTTGCCGCCGCAGCAGCAACCTTTCCCTTTCCCGGTCCCTGGTTTTCCCTTTTTCCTCCGCTAAAGCAGCGGTGATCTGCTGATGTGTTGCGCTGTCTGACATCCGATAGGCAGCGTTCACATGACACTGGCTCGTATGGATAGGCAACGACGAAAGGACCATGATGAGTGAGATGACACTGGAGTCCGTCTTGTCCCAGATCATGGCCAAGTGCTGGACGGATGCCAACTACAAGGCCCAACTGCTCGCGGATCCTGCCAAGGTGCTGAAGGCCGAGGGGTTGAACGTACCCACGGGGCTGCAGCTGGTGGTGCTGGAAGACAGCCCGTCACAGGCGCATTGGGTCATTCCCGTGCGGCCCAGTCAGTTGTCCGATGACGAGCTGGAGGACGTGGCGGCCGGCGCTGGCGGTTTCTATGAGTTTCTCAAGAAGGCGCAGCCCATTGCCGCATCCATTGCACGCACGCCGGCTCCGCGGCTGCTCCCATGGTTATGAAGCCGGTAGCGTCGTTGCGGTGATCGCCCGCCGGTCGGGGTTGTTCAGCGAAGGTTGGTGCGGCGGGTTTTGCCTGCTGTGATGCGATGTGGAACGATCACGCTGTCGCGCTTGCACATGGACAACGGGGCCTTCAGGCCCCGTTGTGATCCGTGCATCTCTTGCTTACATGCTGGTGTAGTTTGGCCCGCCGCCGCCTTCCGGCGTGACCCAGACGATGTTCTGCGTCGGGTCCTTGATGTCGCAGGTCTTGCAGTGCACGCAGTTCTGCGCGTTGATCTGCAGGCGGTCGGTGTTGTCATCGTTTTTCACGAACTCGTACACGCCGGCCGGACAGTAGCGGGCCTCGGGGCCGGCGTACTTGGCCAGGTTCACGTTGACCGGCACCGAGGCATCTTTCAGCGTCAGGTGGGCCGGCTGGTTTTCCTCGTGGTTGGTGTTGCTGATGAACACGCTGCTCAAACGGTCAAAGGTGAGTTTGCCGTCCGGCTTCGGATAGACGATCGGCTTGCATTCGGCCGCCGGCTTGAGATAGACATGGTCAGGCTTGTCGCGGCGCAGCGTCCACGGGATGTGGCCGCGCAGCACGAACTGCTCGAAGCCGTTCATCAGCGTGGCCACGGTCAGGCCCTTCTTGAACCAGCTCTTGAAGTTGCGCGATTTGTTGAGTTCGGTGTACAGCCAGCTCTTTTCGAAGGCTTCCGGGTAGGCGCTCAGTTCATCGTGTTGGCGGCCGGCCACCACGGCGTCATACGCGGCTTCGGCGGCCAGCATGCCGGTCTTGATGGCGGCGTGGCTGCCCTTGATGCGGCTCACGTTCAGGTAGCCGGCGTCGCAACCCACCAGGGCGCCGCCCGGGAACACGGTCTTGGGCAGGCTCATCAGGCCGCCTGCGGTGATGGCGCGTGCGCCGTAGGCTAGGCGTTTGGCGTTGACTTCGCCTTTGTCGTTCTCAAAGTACCAGCGGATGTTGGGGTGGGTCTTCCAGCGTTGGAATTCCTCGAACGGGCTCAGATACGGGTTGCTGTAGTCCAGGCCGACCACGTAGCCGATGGCTACCTTGTTGTCCTCCAGGTGGTACATGAAGGCGCCGCCGTAGGTGTTGTTGTCCATCGGCCAGCCGGCGGTGTGCATCACGAAACCGGGAGTGTGGCGCGAGGGATCGATCTCCCACAGCTCCTTGATGCCGATGCCGTAGGTCTGCGGGTCGCGGCCTTCGTCAAGTTTGTACTTGGCAATCAGTTGCTTGCCCAAGTGGCCGCGCGCGCCTTCGGCGAACACGGTGTACTTGGCGTGCAGTTCCATGCCGAGCTGGAAGTTCTCGGTCGGCTCACCGTCCTTGCCCACGCCCATGTTGCCGGTGGCCACACCTTTGACGGAGCCGTCTTCGTTGTAGAGCACTTCGGCGGCAGTGAAGCCGGGGAAGATCTCCACGCCCAGCGCTTCGGCCTGGGTGCCCAGCCAGCGCGTGAGGTTGCCCAGGCTGATGATGTAGTTGCCATGGTTCTGCGCGCACTCGGGCAGGAACATGTTGGGCGTGCGGGTGGCACCGGTTTCGCTCAGGAAGCTCCAGGCGTCATCGGTCACGGGTTGGTTGAGCGGGGCGCCGAGTTCTTTCCAGTTCGGGAACAGTTCGGTCAGGGCCTTCGGGTCCATGATGGCGCCCGAGAGGATGTGCGCGCCGGGTTCGCCGCCTTTTTCCAGCACCACCACCGAGACGTCCTGGCCTTTTTCTGCAGCCAGTTGCTTGAGGCGGATGGCCGTGGCCAAGCCGCCGGGGCCGCCGCCGACCACCACCACGTCGTATTCCATCGATTCGCGGGGGCCGTACTGGGCCAGGATTTCTTCGTTCGTCATGGTGGCTTCTTTCTTCTGAAGTCGCTTGATAATGAGGCCGGGATGTTAGGGGTAAACGCGCCCCCGGCCTGTCGAATTCGTGACTGATTTTAATTCGGTTCGGCAGCAAAATCGAACGGTCGTTCTATTTTTGTTTTTGAAAGGCGAGTTTCATGGCTTACAGCATCGACCTCTCCGGCCGCGTGGCCTTCATCACCGGCGCCTCGGGCGGCCTGGGGGCGCAGTTTGCCCGCACCCTGTCCCAGGCCGGTGCCGCCGTGGTGCTGGCCAGCCGCCGGGTGGAAAAGCTCAAGGACCTGCGCGCCGAGATCGAAGGCGCGGGTAGCGACGCCCACGTGGTGGAACTCGACGTGACCGACGTGGACTCCATCCGGGCCGCCGTGGCGCGGGCCGAGACCGAAGTCGGCTCGATCGACATCCTGATCAACAACTCGGGGGTGAGCACCACGCAGCGCATTGTGGACGTGACCGAGGCTGACTACAACTACGTGCTCGATACCAACACCAAGGGCGCCTTCTTTGTGGCACAGGAGGTGGGCAAGCGCATGCTGGCGCGCGCCAAGGGCGCGGCGCCCGGCACCTTCACCGGCGGGCGCATCGTCAACATTGCCTCCATGGCCGGGCTCAAGGTGCTGCCGCAGATCGGCATCTACTGCATGAGCAAGGCGGCCGTGGTGCACATGACGAAAGCGATGGCGGTGGAGTGGGGTAAGTTCGGCATCAATGTCAATGCCATCTGTCCGGGTTACATCGACACCGAGATCAACCACCACCACTGGCAGACCGAGCAGGGGCAGAAGCTCATCAACATGCTGCCGCGCAAGCGCGTGGGCCAGCCGCAGGACCTGGATGCCGTGCTGGTGATGCTCTGCTCCAACGAAAGCCATTTCATCAACGGTGCGGTGATTGCCGCTGACGACGGGTTCGGCACATGAAGATTGAATTGCCTGACAACAAGAAGCTGGTGGCCGAGATGACGATGCCCATCCGCTGGGGCGACATGGACGCCATGGGGCACGTCAACAACACGGTCTATTTTCGCTACCTGGAGACGGCGCGCATCGAGTGGTTCCGAACCATCCACTGTGAACCCGACCCGCAGGGGCAGGGGCCGGTGATCGTCAACGCCTTCTGCAATTTCTACAAGCAGCTCGAATACCCGGGTGATGTGCTGGTGAAAACCTATGTCAGCGACCCCGGGCGCACCACCTTCGAGAGCTGGCACACCATCGAGCGGGTGGACCAGCCGGGTCTGATCAGCGCCGCCGGAGGTGCCACCGTGATCTGGGTGGATTTCCCGCAGCAGAAGGCGGTGACGTTGCCGGACCGGATGCGCCAGCTCGTCAGTTGACCGAAGCCGGGGCGGGCGCAAAATAGGCGGTTCATCCAGTCTGTTGCCATGTCCATCATCCAAGTCCCTCCTGCCGAGCTGCGTCTGGCCATCGAGCCCCAGACGCTGGGTTTTGCCGACACGTCCGAGCTGCTGCACCACCCGCTGCCCTGGATCGGGCAGGAGCGCGCCGAGCAGGCGGCGCGCTTCGGCCTGCAGATGGACCAGCCTGATTACAACCTCTTTGTGCTGGGCGAGGTGGGGAGCGGGCGCACCACGCTGCTGTGCGAGATGATGCGGGCGGTGGCGGCCAGCCGGCCGGTGCCGCCCGACCTGTGCTACCTGCACAACTTCGATGTGCCGGAGCACCCGCGCGCGCTGCGCATGCCTGCCGGGCAAGGGCGGCAGCTGCGCCAGCTCATGACGCAGTTCATCAAGACGCTGCAAAGCGAGATTCCCAAACGCCTGGCCGGTCCCGACTTCAAGGACGAGCGCGACCGTCTGGCCAAGACCTACAAGGCCGAGGAAGACCACGCTTACGCCGAGCTGGACGCCTATGCCGAGGCGCGCAACTTTGCGCTGATCCGCGAGTCGGGCCACATGGTCTTCACTCTGCGTGACGACAAGGGCGAGCCGCTGACCGAGGGCAAGGCACTGTCATTGCCGAAAGAGCGGCGCGTCGAGATCGACCGCATGGAAGAGGAGTTGCGTGGTGAGATCACGCGTTTCCTGGACAAGACACGCGCCATGGAGCGTGTGATGAACGAAGGGCTGGCAGCCCTGCGCCGGCAGATGATCAAGCCGCTGCTGGAGCATGAGCTGCAGGAGATCCGCAACGAACTGCGCAAGCAGATCAAGGACACGGTCAAGCTCGGCAACTACCTGGAGCAGGTGCAGCACGACGTGCTGGAAAACCTGGAGCTGTTCCAGTCCGGTGATGAGGCCGAGAGTGAGGAGCTCCGCCTGCAGGCGTTGGCTGAGGTGCTGGCGCGCTACCACGTGAACCTGGTGGTGGACAACCAGGGCCGTGAAGGCGCGCCGGTGATCGTGGAAGACAACCCGCTGTACCGCACGCTGTTCGGCAGCGTGGAGTACCAGACCGAGAACGACGTGCTGGTGACGGACTTCTCGCGCATCCGCGCCGGCAGCCTGCTCAAGGCGAACGGCGGCTTCCTGTTGCTGCACCTGCGCGACCTGCTGGCCGACGAGCCGGTGTGGGAGAAGCTGCGCCGCTTTCTGCGCAGCGGCCGGCTGCAGATCGAGGAGCCGGGCATGATGTACGCGCCGATTGCGGCCGTCTCGCTGCAACCCGAGCCGGTGGACGTGGACGTGAAGCTGATCCTGATTGCCTCGGTGGAGGAGTACTACGCCGTGCAGGAGGGCGACCCCGAATTCGCGCGCCGCTTCCGCTGCAAGGTGGACTTTGCCGAGAGTTTTACTGCCAACAACGAATCACGCCTGGCCACAGCGATCTTCGTGGCGCACACCTGCCGCAAGATGGGCCTGCCGCACTTCAGCGCCGGCGCCGTGGCGGCCATGTTGGAGGAGGCACACCGCGAGGCGGAAGACCAGACGCGCCAGAGCGCCATCTTTGCCCATACCGAGGCGTTGGTGATGGAGGCGGCCGCCATGGCGCGCGCCCGCGGCGGCGCCCTGGTGGAGGCGCAGGACGTCGAGGCCGCGCGGCTGGCGCGTATCCACCGCCATGACTACCCGGAGCAGCGCCTGCAGGAAACCATCCTCGATGGCGAGCGTCTGCTGGACTTGCAGGGCGAGAAGGTGGCGCAGGTCAATGGCCTGACGGTGGTGGATCTGGGTGACTACCGCTTCGGCTTTCCGGTGCGGGTGACGGCGCGCACCCATGCCGGCGACGAAGGGCTGCTGAATATCGAGCGTGAGGTGGAGCTGTCCGGCCCCATCCACGACAAGGGGGTGCTGATCCTGCACAGCTACCTGGCTTCGCTGTTTGCCCATATCGCGCCGCTGGCGCTCAATGCAGCGGTGGTGTTCGAGCAGGAGTACAGCGGGGTGGAGGGCGATTCGGCCTCGTGTGCCGAGTTCTATGCGCTGCTGTCAGCGCTGGCCAATACGCCACTCCAGCAGGGCATTGCCGTGACGGGCGCGGTGAACCAGCGCGGCGAGATGCTGCCGGTGGGCGGCATCAACGAGAAGATCGAAGGTTATTTCCGCAGCTGCGAGCTGATGGGACTGACGGGCCAGCAGGGGGTGTTGATCCCGCGCCGTAACCGCCGCCACCTGATGCTGGACCGCCGGGTGGTAGAGGCGGTGGCGCAGGGGCGCTTTCACATCTACACCGCCGAGCTGGCCAGCGAAGGCATGGAACTGCTCACCGGCTTGCCTTTCGGTGAGTTGGGCGCGGGCGGTTACCCGCCGGATACGGTGCTGGGTCGGGCGCAAAAAACGCTGCAAGACTACCGCAAGGCCTGTCAGGCGTCGGGTGCCAAGCCGGAGCGCCGGCCGCGCACGCTCAAGTAGCCGGTCTCAGTTGCTTCAGTTGTTTTTGGCCTTGCTGGCCATCTCATAAGCCTTCTTCAGGTCGCGGTATTCCTCGCAGGAGAAGGTGCAGATCTTGTCCAGTGCATCGAGGTGCTGCTTGGCCTTGTCGAGCTGGCCCAGCTCGATGTAGGCCTCGCCGATGTACTCATGGGCGCCACGGTGCTTGGGGTCCAGCGTCAGGGCCTTGTTGTAGGCGGCCAGCGCATCGTCATAGCGCTTGAGGTGGCGCAAGCTGTAACCCAGCAGGTTGAAGCCGTCGGCATTGGACGGGTTGCTGCGGGTGAAACTGCCCAGCACGTCGGCGGCGCCGGTCCAGTCCTTTTTCTCGATCAGCGCACGCGCCTGCTTCAGTTCGCTGGGCGGCGGCGGGGTGCTGGGCGTGGTGTCAGCGGCCCAGATGGCCTGGCTGCACAGGATGAGGAACAGGGCGGAGAGAAACTTGAATCGACTCATGGATGCTCCTGCCCGGCGGCGGCGGGGGTGCCGTGTGACAGGGCCGGGAAGCGAAGCATAGTGGCCACAGGCCGGCATGACAAGCGGCCGCTTGGCCGGTGCTGGCCCGGAGCCGGTCAGCGCCTAGCGGGTGCCGGCGACGGCCTGGATCCAGCGGATGATTTCGGGTGCGGCGACCGCAGGGGCTTCCAGGTGGGAAGCGTCTGGCTCATACAGCCGGGTCTGCGGATGGCGGGGCAGGGCGGCGGCCGTCGCCTGCTTGAGCCGCAGCAGGGCCGGATAGTCCCGCGTGGGTACAACGAGCAGCACGGGGGTCGCCGGATCGAGGTGTTCCAGCGCCGCCGTCTGGTTCAGGGCGCCCGCCGGGTCGAACCAGTCCACGTAGGCGGCCGGCGGCGTGACGATCGGGTAGGTGCCACGGGAGCCTTCATAGTCCAGTAGCCGAACCTTGTCGGTACCCTTGCCTTCTGTGACCAGGCGGCGGGCCTCCTGCAGGGTGTCTCCGAGCTTGTCCCGGTACACCATGCTGGCCGGGCTGCCGCCTGGCGCAATGGCGATGAGTCCGTCCACCTTGATCTGGCTGCCGAGGTAGAAGGTGAACAGGCCACCCAGGCTGTGGCCGGCGATGAACAGCTTGCGCGCACCCTGCGCACGCATTGCCTGCAGTGCCGCATCCACCTCGGCCACGGCTTGGCGGACGGGGACATCGTAGTTGCGCCGCCCGGACCAGGGCATTTCCAGATTGGCGACCTGCCAGCCCTGCTCCTTGAGCGCGGAGGCCAGCGGGGGGACAAATTTGTTGGGGTCCCCTCCCTTGCCGTGCATGACAACAACACCGATGCCGCCCTCGTGTGGTGTGGGCGTCTGTGCTGTGACAGGACCAGCCGCCAGTGCAGCCAGCAGTAGGCTGAGGGCCCATGCCAGGGCAGGTCGGCGATGCGGTATGTTCATGTCGGTTTCCTGTGGGCGGCGGCGCCCGGACTACTTCTGCTTCGGTACCCGCCCCATCAGATAGAACTCGGGGTTCGGCATCATGTTGCTGAAAGAGGCCATGCGGTTGGACAGGCCGAAGAAGGCGGTGATGGCCGCAATGTCCCAGATGTCTTCATCGCTGAAACCATGGGCATGCAGGGCGGTGAAGTCGGCCTCTTCGACTTCATGCGAGCGCAGGCAGACCTTCATGGCGAAGTCGAGCATGGCGCGCTGGCGCGGCGTGATGTCGGCCTTGCGGTAGTTCACCGCCACCTGATCGGCCACCAGCGGCTTTTTCTCGTAGATGCGCAGGATGGCGCCGTGCGCCACCACGCAGTACAGGCATTGATTGGCCGCGCTGGTGGTAGTGACGATCATCTCGCGGTCGCCCTTGGTCAGGCCCGAGTCCTCTTTGAGCATCAGGGCATCGTGGTAGGCGAAGAAGGCGCGCCACTCGGCTGGGCGGCGTGCCAATGCCAGGAAGACGTTGGGCACGAAACCGGCCTTCTCCTGCACTTCCAGTATCTTGGTGCGGATGTCTTCGGGCAGGTCTTTGATCTCGGGGTGGGGGTAGCGGCTCATGGGTGTCTCCTCGTTGTTCTGCCGCAGATTATGCTTGGCGCTTTACACGCAACTTGCAGCTCATCTCAGGAGAACCATTCATGGACGCCGAGTACGAAAAAGGCCTGGCCACGCGCAAACAGGTGATGGGTGAGGACTTTGTGGCCAATGCCTTTGCCAACGCCACCGAGTTCACGCTGCCGATGCAGCACTACATCACCCGCAACGCCTGGGGTGATGTGTGGCAGCGCGAGGGGCTGGACCGCAAGACGCGCAGCCTCATTACCGTGGCCATGCTGACCGCCCTGGGCAAGCAACACGAACTCAAGGGCCATGTGCGCGGCGCACTCAACAACGGCGCCTCGGTCACCGAGATTCAGGAAGTGCTGCTGCACGCCAGCATCTACTGCGGCGTACCCACCGCCGTGGATGCCTTCCGCTCGGCAGCGGAAGTGATCGACGCCAAAAAATAAGGGCCGGATTGGCATCCGGCCCCCGTCGAATCAGCGCGAGATGCTACTGAATCAGTAGCATTCCAAGCCTGACTCAGCGCAGCTGCAGCAGGCTGCTGTTGCTGGCCACATTGAGCTTGAAGGCGCTCACGGCCTCGGCCAGCAGGCGGGCCTGCTCCTGCAGGCTTTCAGCGGCAGCGGTGGATTCTTCCACCAAGGCGGCGTTCTGCTGTGTCATCTGGTCGAGCTGGTTGACGGCAACATTGACCTGGCTGATGCCCTGGCTCTGCTCGGAGGCGGCGGCGCTGATCTCGCCGATGATGTCGGTCACGCGGCTGACGCTGGCGACAATCTCGTTCATCGTGCTGCCGGCTTCCTGCACTTGCTGGGAGCCTGATGCCACGCTGCTGACGCTGGCGTCGATCAGCGACTTGATTTCCTTGGCGGCCTCGGCGCTGCGGCCGGCCAGGCTGCGCACCTCGCTGGCCACCACGGCAAAACCGCGGCCCTGTTCACCGGCGCGGGCGGCCTCCACGGCCGCGTTCAGGGCCAGGATGTTGGTCTGGAAGGCGATGCCGTCGATCACGCTGATGATGTCGGCAATCTTCCGCGAGCTGGCGTTGATCTCGTCCATGGTGGACACCACTTGCGAGACCACCTGGCCGCCGCGCTGGGCCACTTCGGCCGCGGAGGAGGCGAGCTGGTTGGCCTGTCGTGCCGAGTCGGCGCTCTGGCGCACGGTGCTGGTGAGTTCTTCCATCGAGCTGGCGGTTTCCTCCAGGTTGCTGGCGGTCTGCTCGGTACGGGCGCTGAGGTCCTTGTTGCCGGTGGCGATCTGCACGCTGGCGGTAGAGACGTTGTCCACCACACGGCGCACCTGGCTCAGCGAGTTCTGCAGTGCCGCACGCATCCGGTCCAGGGCGCGCAACAGGTGGCCGGTCTCGTCGTTGGCATAGCTGCTTTGCGGGGCGCCGGTCAGGTCCATGTCGGCAATCGCCTGGGCCATGGTTTCCGCATGGCGCAGCGGCTGGATGATGCTGCGTGCCAGCAGCACGGCCAGCACAATGCCCAGCACCAGGCTGAGCACGCTGCTGACCAGCAGCAGCGTGCTGCTTTGCGAGCGCAGGCCCTCAGCCCGCTTGGCGGCTTCGTCAAGCTGGGCACGCTGGGCATCCACCATCTTCTGCACGCTGGCCAGATAGTCGCGTGACGTCGGCTCAAAGCGTTCGTTGAAGACCTTGTTGGCACCTTCCAGGTCGCCGGCCTGCTTGAGTTTGTTCACTTCTTCGCGCGCAGCCAGGTAGCCCTTGCGCAGCTCGCCGGCCTTGTCGAACAGCTGGCGCTCCTCGGGCGTGTCCATCTTTTCCTCGATGAACTTCTGCAGCACATTGGTCTGCTTGATCGACTCGGCCGTCGCCGGTGCGAAGTAGGCGATCAGACTGGAGTCGCTGCTCTTGGCGATGGCGGCGGCGCGCTGCACACCGGCCGTGGTGTGGCGCAGCCAGTCGGCGCCGGCACGCTCGGCCTTGACGTTGTCCTGCACCATGGTGTCGATTTCATGGCCAAGCTGGCTCAGCTTCAGGATGGTGAAGATGCTGCTGGCCATGAACAGGGCCAGAATGGCGCCCAGTACCAGCGCCAGGCGCTTGCTGATCGAGAGGTTGTTCAGAAACATGGTCGTGTTTTTTGAAGAGGATGTTCAGATACCGCGGAAGAAAGAGGTCTTTGGACGGATATCTTGCAACTGTGACAGATGAGGCGAAGTTCAGTGCGCTGATTCGAGACTGCTTTCTGCGGCAGTTTGCGCTTTAGATGTCGGACGACTGGCAACGAACGGCCATGCGTGATGGCTTGGCGGGTCCGAACCAGTGCCGGAATTATAGGTTTGTCCGCCTTGGCGCTGTGTGTCGTTTTGGTGACTTCGCCCGTCGCTGGCGTCGGCAGCCAGATGCGGCCTAGGCCGATCCGGCGTTTTCCACAAAGTAGCTGATGTGCTTGCGCGGGCTCAGGTAGTCGAACACCGGCTTGGGCAGTGCCGCGGGACGCAGGGTGCGGTCCACGGAGTCGTCCAGGTCGCGGCGCAGATTGACGATGGCCGCCTGGTTCTTGGGGATGGCCGCGTCGTACAGCATCAGATTGGGATGCAGCAGGTCGGAGGAGTCGATCGACATCACGATGCCGACCTTGCCGCTCTTGAGCATGACGATGGTACCAGGCGGGTAGATGCCCATGGACTTGATGAAGGCCGACAGCAGGGTCTTGTCGTATTTGGCGCCCTCCGTCTTGTACATGAAGGACAGGGCTTCCGACGGCGTCTTGCAGCGTGCACTGACACGCTGGTTGCACAGGTTGTCGTAGGTGTTGGCGATGGTGACGATGCGCACGGCCTGGTCGATTTCGTCACCCTTCAGGCCTTTGGGATAGCCGCTGCCATCGGCCATCTCGTGATGGAACAGGATGATTTCCCTGACCCGGCGTGGCAGTGCCTCCACCGGTTGCATGAGCTTGATGCCGTAGCCCGGGTGCATTTCCAGCAGCTTGGTTTCGGATGGGGTCAGCTCCTCGTCTTTGAGCAGGACCTGGCTGGGGACCATGACCTTGCCGATGTCGTGCAGCATGGCGCCTTGCGCGATGTCGCGCAGGGTCTGCGCATCCTCGATGCCGACGGCATGGGCCAGGATCAGCGCCAGCATCGTCACGTTGAGGCTGTGGAAGTGTGAGCTGCTGTCGGACGCGTTGTCGCCCATCAGGTGGATGAAGGGGTTCTGTCGGGCAAGAAAAATCTCGCTCAGCTGGGCCGCAATTTCGTTGGCCTGCTCGGCGGCCTGGGCCGGGTTGTTGTTGGCCAGGCGCATGACGTTCTTGACGGCATTGGCCGTCTTGACATATTTGCGCTCGGCAGCCTGGATGTGTGCCATCTCCTGGCGCAAGGACTCGATGCGTTCCTTCTTCTGCTTCATCAGCTCGTCCATCGCGGTGGCCTCGACGGCGGGCGCGGCCGGCGCAGCGGGCTGGACCGGTATCGGGAGCGGCTTGGCATCGCTCTTTTGGGGCAGGTATTCGATCTCCTTCAGCCCCAGGGAGCGCAGGGTGTCGAGCTGCTTTTGGTCCTTGATCTTGAAACTGCTGAAGAGGAAAGGGTGCCCGACCCAACCGTCGAGCTTGACGTGCATGCCGATGCAAAGCTGGTCAATGCCAACCTTCGTTCGTGTGTTCATGGGAGCGAATGCGTAGAAGAAGATGGATGGACGGATTGTCGAGGATGCCGGCGCTTGCAGGAGCGCACCATGGGATTCAAGGGGTCGCCAGGCAGCATGCGTGACGTTGGTTCATTGGCTGCCGTTGGGGCCATCGTGCTGCAGCGGCCTAACCGCCCACGAGCTTGTGCACCAGGTCGGCCGTGGTGCTGGCCTTGTACTTGCGCATCAGGCGGGCGCGGTAGATCTCCACCGTGCGGTGGCTGATGGTCAGGGCCTTGCCGATCTCCTTGGAGGTCAGGCCGTCCAGCAGGTGGGCCGCTACCTCGCGCTCGCGTGCCGTCAGCTCGGCCTTCACCGGGCGGTGCGAACTCAGGTCCTGGAAGGTCCAGATGCCTGCGCCGTGCGGCTCGGCCGGGTCGAAAGCGCGGCCGGTGACGTGACACCAGAAGGTTTCCCCCTTGAAACGGCCGTCCATCCGCTTCATGATGCGGTCGTCGGCGTAGGTGCCTTGGCGACTCATGATGGGGACGATGCGCGCGCCAATGCGTTCGAACTCGTCGGCACTGGGGTAGAGCACCAGAAAGGATTGGCCCACCAGGTCGTCACGAGTGGTGCCGAACATTTCGCAGACGTGGCGGTTGCAGTCCACAATCACACGGTTGCGCGACAGCACCAGGCCAATGGGGGCCAGTTCGAAGGCCAGGCGGTAATCGATTTCCATGGGCGCGCAGATCAAGGGGTATCAGGGTTGCAATTTACGCGGAACTACGTAGCTCAGTAGGTAGTATCGTACGCGCATTGTCGCTTCAATCGTTTCTTCCGAGGAGAACAGCGTGAACAAGATTTATCCGAGTGCGGCCAAGGCGCTCGAAGGCGTCATCCAGGACGGCCAGCTCATCGCCGTCGGCGGCTTCGGCCTGTGCGGCATTCCCGAGGCCCTGATCGACGCCGTGCGCGACAGCGGCGTCAAGAACCTGACCGCCATTTCCAACAATGCCGGCGTCGATGATTTCGGCCTGGGTAAGCTGTTGCAGACCCGTCAGATCAAGAAGATGATTTCCAGCTACGTGGGCGAGAATAAGGAGTTCGAGCGCCAGTACCTGGCTGGCGAACTGGAGCTGGAATTCACGCCGCAGGGCACGCTGGCCGAGAAACTGCGTGCCGGCGGTGCTGGCATCCCGGCCTTTTTCACCAAGACCGGCGTCGGCACCATCGTGGCCGAGGGCAAGGAGCTGCGCGAGTTTGACGGCGAGACCTATGTGATGGAACGTTCCCTGCTGCCCGATGTGGCGCTGGTGAAGGCTGACATCGCCGATCGTTCGGGCAACCTGCGCTTCAACCTGACGGCGCGCAACTTCAACCCGGCCGCCGCCATGGCCGGCAAGATCTGCATCGTGGAAGTGGAGCGCATCGTCGCCACCGGCGAACTGGCGCCCGACGACATCCACCTGCCGGGCATCTACGTGCACCGCATCGTGCACAACCCGACGCCCGAGAAGCGCATCGAGAAGCGCACCACCCGCGACCGCAAAGTTTGAGGAGCAAGACCATGGCTTGGACCCAAGACCAAATGGCCGCACGCGCGGCGCAGGAACTGCAGGACGGTTTCTATGTGAACCTCGGCATCGGCATCCCGACGCTGGTGGCCAACTTCGTGCCCGACCACATCGAGGTCTGGCTGCAGAGCGAGAACGGCATGCTGGGCATCGGCCCCTTCCCGTATGAAGACGAGGTCGATCCCGACCTGATCAACGCCGGCAAGCAAACTGTCACCACCATCAAGGGCTCGGCCATCTTCGGCAGCCACGAGAGTTTTGCCATGATCCGTGGCGGCAAGATCAACCTGTCCATCCTCGGCGCCATGCAGGTGAGCGAGCAGGGCGACTTGGCCAACTGGATGATCCCGGGCAAGATGGTCAAGGGCATGGGCGGCGCCATGGACCTGGTGGCCGGCGTGCCGCGTGTCATCGTGCTGATGGAACACGTGGCGAAGAAGAAGGACGGCACCGAAGACCTGAAGATCCTGCCGCAGTGCACGCTGCCGCTGACCGGCAAGGGCGTGGTGGACCGCATCATCACCGACCTGGGGGTGATGGACGTCACGCCGCAGGGCCTCAAACTGGTGGAGCTGGCCCCGGAGGTGACGCGCGAGCAGATCCAGGCCAAGACGGGTGTGCCGCTTCTTTGAGGTGGCCTGAGGGGAATTGGAGGATCGTTGCTGTGCTAAGGTTCAGTGCCCTTGCGCGCTGACTCCATGTCCTCCGCTCCCACACCATCTACCTCGTCTGAGATCCCGCCGGCACCGGCTGTTGCGGGGCATGAGGTCCCTTGGCTGACACATTGGCTGACGGGTGAGCGCCTGCGCTGGGTGGTGATCATTTTCAGCGTGCTGGCGCTGGCGCTTGCCTGGGGCGTGATCCTCGTCGAGTTGGGTGGCAAACGGCAGGACGCGATCAAGGCCGAGGTGAGGCAGAACGCCAACCTCGCGCTGGTCTTGCAGGAACAGACCATGCGTGTGCTGGCCGCAGTGGATCAGGCCACGCTGCGTCTACGTGATAGTGTGCGCAATGGCAGTTTCCGGCCGGAGGACTATGCCCGTTTCGCCAATGAGACTGGCCTCGTACCTGACATCCTGACTCAACTGTCCTACGTCGGTGCGGACGGGCGTTTCATCGGCAGCAACATCGATCCCGGGGGCGACAAGACCGGCCATGTGGACCTGTCCGAACGTGAGCACATTCGCGCCCACCTGCAGCCGGAACTGGCACAGGCTGCGGCCGGGCAAATGTCGACCAATGGGCTTTTCATCGGCAAGCCGGTGCTGGGCAAGGTGTCCGGCAAGTGGACCATCCAGCTCACACGCAAGATCATAGCGCCTGACGGCCAGACCCGTGGCGTGGTCGTGGCGTCGCTGAATCCCAGCTATTTCGAACAGGTCTACCGCCAGGTCCGACTCGGTGAGCAAGGCGTGGTGTCGTTGATCGGTGACGATCGCAGTGTGCGGGCCCGCGTTGTCGGTGGCGAAAGCAAGGGGCTGGGGGTCGTGCTGGCGCCCAACTCCTACATCGGGACGAGTGCCGTGCCTGACGAGGGCTTCAACATTCGGGCCAGCGCGGTCGACGGCGTGGAGCGTATCGTGGCACATCGTCGGGTGGGCAGCTACCCTCTCCTGGTTCTGGTGGCCACCACGACCGAGGCGGCCCTGAGCGAATGGCGCAGCACGCGGACAGTGGCATTGGTGCTGACCACGCTTTTCAGCATGGCCGTGATCGGGGCCGCCGTGCTCTTCCTGGCCGGTGTGCGGCAGCTGGAAGCGAAGAACCGGTCCTTGCAGATCAGTGAGGCCCAGGCCCAGGCCGCCAACCAGGCCAAGAGTGAATTCCTGGCAGCCATCTCGCACGAGCTGCGCACGCCGTTGACCAGCATCCGGGGTTTCTCGGAACTGATGGAGCGCAGGCTGGAAGAACCGAAGTACCGCGAGCAGGCGGGCATGATCCGCAAGGCCGCCGAGCACCTGAATACCTTGCTGACCGAGATTCTCGATTTGAGCAAGGTCGAGGCCGGTGCCATGCCTCTGCATCCTGAGCCGCAGGTGCTGGCCGAATTGCTGCAGTCCTCGGCCGACTTCTTTGCTGTCAGCGCGGCGGAAAAGGGGCTGACCTTGTCGGTTCGCATTGCGCCGGATGCGCCACCTACCTTGGTCTGCGACGGCCTGCGATTCAAGCAGATACTGAACAATCTGCTGTCGAATGCGATGAAATTCACCTCTGAAGGATGCGTCACGATCGAACTCGGCGCCACGGCCGATCAGGTGCGCGTGCATGTGGTGGACACCGGTCCCGGCATCCCGGCCGAGCTGCATGAGACGATCTTCGAGAAATTCCGCCAGGGCAACGCGCGCGTCAGTTATGAGCACGGTGGCACGGGTCTGGGCTTGGCGTTGTCCCGTGCGCTGGCCCAGCGGATGGGCGGCACGCTCACGGTAAGGTCTGAAGTCGGTAAGGGCGCACGGTTCACGCTGAGCTTGCCGCGACGCTGAGATGCGCCAGCCTCTTCACGTCGCAGAATGAAAAACGGCCCACGAAGGGCCGTTTTTCATTCTGGAGCGGGTGAAGGGAATCGAACCCTCGTATGAAGCTTGGGAAGCTGCCGTTCTACCATTGAACTACACCCGCAGTATGGGTTGCTGCGGTGCGTAGTTTACTTGAGGATATCACCCAGGCAGAGGTACTTCATCTCCACATAGTCTTCCATGCCGTGGCTGGAGCCCTCGCGGCCCAGGCCCGACTGCTTGACACCGCCGAATGGCACGTGTTCGGTGGCGATGATGCCGACGTTGATGCCGACCATGCCGTACTCCAGTGCCTCGCTGACGCGGAAGATGCGGCCGATGTCACGGCTGTAGAAGTAGCTGGCCAGGCCGAAGATGGTGGCGTTGGCCGCATCGATGACCTCCTGCTCGGTCTTGAAGCGGAACACCGGGGCGAAGGGGCCGAAGGTCTCTTCGGTGGCGCACAGCATGCTGGCGTTGGCCTCGGCAATCACGGTCGGCTCGAAGAACTGGCCGCCCAGCTTCTTGCCGCCGGCCAGCACTTTGCCGCCCTTAGCCACGGCGTCGGCCACGTGGCGCTCGACCTTCTGGACCGCGGCATCCTCGATCAGTGGACCCTGCGACACGCCGTCTTCGAAGCCGTTGCCGACCTTGACCGCCTTGACCTTGGCAGCAAACTTCTGCACGAACTCGTCGTACACGCCGTCCTGCACGTAGATGCGGTTGGCGCAGACGCAGGTCTGGCCGGCGTTGCGGTACTTGCTGGCCATGGCGCCTTCCACCGCGGAATCGATGTCGGCGTCATCAAACACGATGAAGGGCGCGTTGCCGCCGAGTTCCAGCGAGAGCTTCTTCACGGTCGGGGCGCTTTGCTGCATCAGGATGCGACCCACTTCCGTGGAGCCGGTGAAGCTGATGTGGCGCACCACGTCGCTGGCGCAGAACACCTTGCCCACGGCGATCGAGTTGTCGCCATCGGCGGTGATCAGGTTGAGCACGCCGGCCGGGATGCCGGCGCGCACGGCCAGCTCGGCCGCAGCCAGGGCGGTGAGCGGCGTCAGCTCGGCCGGCTTGATGATCACCGGGCAGCCGGCGGCAAGCGCCGGTGCCACCTTGCGCGTGATCATGGCCAGCGGGAAGTTCCACGGTGTGATGGCGGCACAGACGCCGATCGGCTGCTTGATGACCATCAGGCGGCGGTTGTTGTCGAACTGGGGCAAGGTTTCGCCGTTGACGCGCTTGGCTTCCTCGGCAAACCACTCGACGAAGCTGGCGCCGTAGGCCACTTCACCCTTGGCCTCTGGGAAGGGCTTGCCCTGCTCGGCGGTCATGATGCGGCCCAGGTCTTCCTGGTTGGCCATCAGCAGGTCGAACCATTTGCGCAAAATGATGCTGCGCTCCTTGGCGGTTTTGGTGCGCCAGGCCGGCCAGGCGGCGTTGGCTGCCTTGATGGCCAGTTCGGCATCCGAGGGGCCGAGGTTGGCCACGTCAGCCAGCTTGGTCCCGGTGGCCGGATCCAGTACGTCGAAACGGCTAGCGGCAGCCCCCTTGACCCATCGGCCGTTGATCAGCGCATCGGTCTTGAGAAGGGATGGGTCTTTCAGCAAGGAAAGCGGAGAGGTTTTCATGTCCATGGTGTGTACCTGCGGGGTCGGAGATTAGACAACTTTAGCGCGATTGTGTGGGGGAGCCTGTCGCAGACAAGGCAGGCCTGCGAGACGGCACAGGCCGATCTTTGCACATGGTGCCAAGCCTTGTTCCAGCGTATCCCGGGTCTGTCCGTGCCGGCGAGTTGATTGTCGATGGAACATGGTTGGCGGGCAAGGGGCTCACAGCAGCGCTTTTACCTGGGTCGGGCGGGGCAGCGGGGCCACTGCGCCATAACCCTGTACAGACAGAGCGGCTGCGGCGTTGGCGTAACGTGCGGCCTCCGGGAGTGGGGTGCCGAGCGACCGTTGCGCCAGCAGGTTCCCGCAGAAGCAGTCTCCCGCTCCTGTTGCGTCGATCAGAGGCACAGGCAGGGCGGGGAGGTAGTGGCGTTCGCCGTTCATGCTGGTCATCACGCCGTGATCGCCCAGCTTGAGAACCACCTCATGCGCGCCCAGCGCATGACTCCAGTCAACGATGGCGTCGGGGTTGCTCAGGCCGGTCAGCGTCGTGATGTCCTCCAGGCTGGGGAGGAACACATCGCACAGTGCCACAGCGCGTTGAATGCAGGCGCGGGCCTTGTCCAGCGGCCAGAGCTTGAGACGCAGATTGGCATCAAACGCCACGCGGGTGCCGGCTTCGCGCGCTAGCTGAATGGCCGTGTAGACGGTCTCGCGGGCACTGTCGGAAATCGCCAGCGAGATGCCGGAGACATGAAGGAAACGCGCGAAGGCAATCATCTGCGCGGCCGGTCCGGCCTGCAGCCAAACCGGCGTCATGCGGCTGGCTGCCGAGCCTGCGCGGTAGTAGCTGAAGTCGTGGCCGTGGGCGCCGTGGGTGACGAAGTAGATGCCAGTGGGCGCCTGTGCGTCGCGCTCTACGCCCCGAGTGTCCACACCCTCGTCGGCCCAGAGTTCTAACAGGCGGGTGCCGAAGGCGTCGGCGCCAACGCGGCTGAGGTAGGCGGTGCGCGCGCCGGCACGGGCGGCGGCAATGACCACATTGCTGGTGTCGCCACCAAAATCCTGCAGATAGTTCGGCTGACCGGCCTCTGTCTGGTTGAATTCCAGCATGGCCTCGCCCAAGGCGACCACGTCCAGTGTCTTGTCCATGTTGACTCAGCGCAAGGGGAAGCGGCGCATGTCAGTGGTTGTCCTTCGGAACGAAGGCGCCGCGTTGACCAACCAGGAAATCCAGATCAGCACCTTCATCGGCCTGCAGCACATGGTCCACATACAGTTTCCAGTAGCCGGACTGCAGCGGCGGCTGGGGGGCCTTCCAGCGGTCCAGGCGGGCTTTCAGCTCCTCGTCGCTGATCAGCAGCTGCAGCCGGCGCTCGGGCACGTTGAGCTCGATCATGTCGCCGTTCTGCACCACGGCCAGAGGCCCGCCGGCGGCCGCCTCAGGCGCCGTGTGTAGCACCACCGTGCCATAGGCTGTCCCACTCATGCGCGCATCGCTGATGCGCACCATGTCCGTGATGCCTTTTCTCAGGATCTTGGGGGGCAGGGGCATGTTGCCGACCTCGGCCATGCCCGGGTAGCCCTTGGGGCCGCAGTTCTTCAGCACAAGGATGCAATTCTCATCCACGTCCAGCTGCTCGTCGTCAATGCGCTTATGGAAATCGTCGCTGTTCTCGAACACCACGGCACGGCCCTTGTGCACCATCAACGCCGGGGTGGCGGCGCTGGGTTTGATGACTGCGCCGCGCGGTGCCAGGTTGCCGCGCAACATGGCGATGCCGGCCTTGTCCTTGAAGGGCTTGGGAAACGTCTTGATAACCCGCGGGTCGTAGTTCTGTGCGTTACCCACGTTTTCGGCGACGGTTTTTCCGTTTGCTGTGACGATGTCCTTGTGCAGCAGATGCAGTATCTCTTTCATCACCACCGGCAGGCCGCCGGCGTAGCAGAAGTCTTCCATCAGATGCTGGCCTGAGGGCTGGAGGTTCACCAGGCAAGGCAGCTCGCTGGCGAGGCGGTCGAAATCATCCAAGGTGAGCTTGATGCCCAGCCGTCCGGCGATGGCAATCAGGTGGATGACGGCATTGGTTGAACCGCCGATGGCGGCGAGTGTCTTGATCGCGTTCTCAAAGGCCTCGCGCGTGAGCACCTTGGAGATGGTCTGGTCGGCGTGCACCATCTCGACGATGCGCCGGCCCGCGTTGCGCGCCAGTACATTGCGCCGGCCATCCACCGCCGGATAGGCCGCATTGCCGGGTAGGCCGATGCCCAGGGCCTCGACCATGCTGGCCATGGTGGAGGCCGTGCCCATGGTCATGCAGTGGCCGTGGCTGCGGTGCATGCAGCTCTCGGCCTCGAAAAAGTCCTGCAGTTTCAAGGTGCCGGCGCGTACCTGTTCGCTCATGCTCCACACGCCGGTGCCGGAGCCGAGCTCTTGGCCGCGCCACTTGCCGTTGAGCATGGGGCCACCGGAGACGCCGATGGTGGGCAGGTTGACGCTTGAGGCGCCCATCAACAAGGAAGGGGTGGTCTTGTCGCAACCCATGAGCAGTACCACACCGTCGATCGGATTGCCGCGGATGCTTTCCTCCACGTCCATGCTGGCCAGGTTGCGGTACAGCATGGCCGTGGGGCGCAGCAGCGTCTCGCCCAGTGACATCACGGGGAATTCCAGCGGGAAGCCGCCGGCCTCGTACACGCCGATCTTGACCTGCTCGGCCAAGGTGCGGAAATGCGAGTTGCAGGGTGTCAGCTCGCTGAAGGTGTTGCAGATGCCGATGACAGGCCGGCCGTCGAACTGGTCATGCGGAACCCCTTTGCCCTTGACCCAGCTGCGGTAGGCAAACCCATCGCGGTCCTGGCGGCCGAACCATTGCTGGCTGCGGAGTTCCTGGGGCTTCTTCTTGGGACGGTCGGCGTTCGACATAGGGTAAATCCGGGACAGAAAAACATATTATCGTCATACCATTGGGAAAAGCGCTTAGTAAAAACCATGATCAAAAATGTCCACGGCAATACTGTCGATCACCTGGGGGCAGCCATCGTTGCCGGCCACTACGCCCCGGGTGCCTCCATTCCGCCCGAACCCTTGTTGTGCGAAGAACTCGGCGTCAGCCGCACCGTGGTGCGTGAGGCGGTGAAGTCGCTCATCGCTAAAGGGTTGGTGAGCGCAGGACCCAAGGTGGGCACGCGCGTGCTGTCCGAGCATCAGTGGAACTGGTTCGACCCCGACATCATTGCCTGGCAGGCCCAGGCTGGCCTTACCCCCGAATTCCTGCGTGATCTGATGGATCTGAGGCGCGTGGTGGAGCCTGCCGCCATGCGCCTGGCCGCGCAGCGCGCCATGCCCGAGGACATCGCGTTTGTGGAGGAAGCCTACGCCGGCATGGCCCGCGCGGTGAAGGAGGGTGGTGATTACGTCACACACGACTTGCGTTTTCACCAAGGGCTGTTGCGTGCCAGCCGCAACCGCATGCTCATGCAGATGAGCAAGGCCCTGGGTGCCTTGTTGCACACCAGTTTCGAGTTGGCCACCAAGAAGAAAGACGGTCCTGCGCGTTCGCTGCCGTTGCACCGGGCCGTACTGGACGCCGTGATTGCCCATCAACCGGCCAAGGCCGAGAAAGCCATCCTCGTCCTGATCGACGGCGCGCACGAGGACATCGAGGAAATCCTGGCCTCGCGCCGCCGGTTGCCACGGCTGAATACACCGGCCTCGGTGCTCAAGGCCGTCTGAAATTCATCACGCAAGAATTCCGATGCACAAGCTGGTACATCTTTTTTTCAAGCTGCTGGAACTCCTGGTCGTCATCTGCATGGTGGCCATGGTGGTGATGGTGTTTGGCAACGTCGTGTTGCGCTACGGCTTCAACTCGGGCATCGACGTGTCGGACGAGTTGTCGCGCTACTGCTTCATCTGGCTGACCTACCTGGGCGCCATGATCGCCATGCGCGAAGGAGGGCACCTGGGCGTGGACACCCTGGTCCAGCACCTGCCGCTGTTGGGCAAGAAGGCCTGCCTGTTCCTGAGCGAATGCCTCATGCTGTTCTGCAACGGCCTGTTCCTGCTGGGGACCTGGAAGATGCACGAGCTTCAGGTAACCAATGAATCGCCGGTGCTGGGCATCTCCATGATCTGGGTGTACGGCATCGGCTACGTGGTCAGCGTGGTTATGGGGTGGATCAATCTGAATGTGCTGTACGAGTTGCTGAGCGGCCGTCTGCGCACCGACGAGCTGGTGCAGGTGAGGGAGGCCGAGGGCCTGGCCGACGCCGAGGAGCAGCTCCGTGAAGTCAAGACCTGAGGCCCTGTCATGACTGTTGCTGTTTTTGTATTCAGTCTGCTGGGTGCCATGGCGATCGGCATGCCCATTGCCTACGCCTTGCTGGTGTGCGGTGTCGCGTTGATGGCCTTTCTTGGTGCCACCACCACGCTGGTCAGTTTCGACAGCCAGATCCTGGCGCAGCGTTTTGTTGACGGGGCCGACAACTTCCCCCTGCTGGCCGTGCCTTTTTTCCTGCTGGCCGGCGAGTTCATGAACGCAGGCGGCCTGAGCCGGCGCATCGTCAACTTCGCCATGGCCTGGGTCGGCCACTTCCGCGGCGGACTGGGTTATGTGGCGGTGATTGCCGCCATCATCATGGCCTCGCTGTCCGGCTCGGCCGTGGCCGATACTGCCGCGCTGGCTGCATTGCTGATCCCCATGATGCGCGCGGCCGGTTACGACATCGGTCGCTCAGCTGGTCTGATCTCGGCGGGCGGCATCATCGCGCCAGTGATCCCGCCATCGATCGGCTTCATCATCTTCGGCGTGGCCGGCAACGTCTCGATCACCAAGCTGTTTCTAGCCGGTATCGTGCCGGGCGTCCTGATGGGAGCTGCCATCGGGGTGGCCTGGTGGTGGGTGGCCAAGACGGAAAAAGTGCAGCCCGCACCGCGCATGCCCTTGGGGCAGCGTCTGAAGGTCACGGTCGAGAGCTCCCTGGCGCTGGCCTTGCCGGTGGTCATCATCGGCGGCATGAAGATCGGCATCTTCACGCCCACCGAGGCGGCCGTGGTGGCGGCGGTCTATAGTTTCGTCGTCGGTATGTTCTGTTACCGCGAGCTCAAGCTCAGGGAACTCTATGGCCTCACGTTGGCCGCTGGCAAGACCACAGCCGTGGTGATGTTCCTCGTGGCGGCCGCCATGGTCAGCGCCTGGCTCATCACGGTGGCCAACATTCCGGATGAAGTCGCCCGGCTGCTGCAGCCCTTCATGGGCAGCAAGATCCTGCTCATGCTGGTGATGATGCTGCTGATCGTCATCGTCGGTACCGCGCTGGACTTCACACCCACGGTGCTGATCCTCACGCCGGTGTTGATGCCAGTGGTCAAGGCGGCAGGCATCGACCCGGTCTATTTTGGTGTCCTGTTCATCATGAACAACGCCATCGGTCTGATCACGCCGCCGGTGGGGACTGTGCTCAACGTGGTCTGCGGCGTGGCCCGCATCAGCATGGGAGAGGCCTTCCGGGGCGTGCTGCCCTTTTTGCTGGCGGAACTGGCTGTGCTGTTCCTGCTGGTGCTGGTGCCCGACATTGTTCTCGTCCCGCTGAAGTGGTGGATGCACTGACAGTTCCCTCAACCCTCTGCCGTTATTACCAAAGGAGACACATATGCTGAAACGCAGAACTATCGCCTCGATGCTCGCTGGCGCCGTGCTGGTCGCGGCGACATCGGCCCACGCCCAGTTCACGGAGCGCACGATCAAGCTCACCAATGGCGTGAATGCCGACCATCCGGTGAGCGCGGGTGTGAAGCGCATGCAGGAAGTGCTGGACGCCAAGACCGGCGGCAAGATCAAGCTCAATGTCTTCTGGGGTGGCGCGGCCGGTGGTGATTTGCAGGCCACTCAGGCGCTGCGCGCCGGTACCCAGGAAATGGTCTGCACCTCGAGTTCGCCGCTGGTGGGTATCGTCAAGGAGCTGGGGGTGTTTGACCTGCCCTTCCTGTTCGCCAACGAGAAAGAGGCAGACGCCGTGCTTGATGGACCGGCCGGCCAGTACTTCAACAGAAAGCTCGAAGCCGCAGGCCTGGTGAATCTGGCTTACTGGGAAAACGGTTTCCGCAATCTGACCAACAGCAAGCGCCCGGTGAACAAGGTGGAAGACTTTGAAGGCGTCAAGGTGCGCGTGATGCAGAATAATGTCTTCCTTGACACTTTCAAGACCTTGGGCACCAACGCCGTGCCCATGTCCTTTGGTGAGGTGTTCACCGCGCTGGAGACCCGCACCATCGACGGCCAGGAAAATCCTTTTGTGACCATTGACAGCTCCAAGTTCTACGAGGTCCAGAAGTACCTAAGTGTCACACGCCACGCCTACACACCGTATCTGATCCTCTACAGCAAGAAGCTGTGGGACCAGCTCAACCCGCAAGAGCAGGCGGTGCTGCGCGAAGCCGCGATTGAAGGCCAGAAAGCCCAGCGCATTGCCATTCGAGCCCAGAGCGACACGGCCCTGGCCGCGCTCAAGGCCAAGGGCATGCAGGTCAACGAGATTTTGCCGTTCGAGCAGCGCCGCATGTTCGACAAGGTCAAGCCGGTGTACGACAAGCACGGCGCCACCATCGGCACCGAGGCCATCAACGTGGTGTTCGAGGAACTGAAGAAGGTGCGGGGCGGAAAATAAGCCGGGGGCGAGCTTGACTATGGATGAAGGCTGCGGGGCTTGTACCCTGCGGCCTTTTCATTTCTAGCGGGGATGTCAGGGACTGCTGTCGGCCATAACCGGCTGTTCACGAATTTCCCTCAAAGCTGCCGTTCATTCCCCATTTTTTTGGGGGGGAATAGACGCCTCGTGCCGCGACAGCTACGATGCTGCAGTGTTTATCGCTATTTATAGTAGAGCAAACTATTCAATTGGGATAAGCATCAATGCCAATTGATGTGCCAAAACTTGCCACGTTATACCGCAGCACTTTGTGGTCTACATTACGTTAACCAGCCAAATGTCCTTCGCCGCAATTTCCCTCATCCGTGAGCCAATTCTGCGTGGCATTGCTTTCACAGGTGGTGGCCTTTGTGTTTTGGTAGCTGTCGTTGTTTGGTTCGCTCACCCATGGAGTGATGACGAGTCGCGCATCATCTTGCTAGTTCCCCTCGTGTTTGGTGCTCTATTCATTGGTGTTGCCTCACTGTTCCGGGGGGAGGGCCTTCGTATCGCCTTTATTGCAGTATTGGTTGGATTCCCTGCATTAGTGTGGGTTGGGTCATGGCTTGCCTGTGCAACAGGTTTACTCAATGGGACTGCGTGTGGTTAACAGGTTGCTCGGTGCGGACACGCAGCCGAGAAATGCCGCTTCGCGGTGTAGGCTGCACACCGGGCAGCGCCAACGTTGAGCGTCTGCTCTTGCAGACCGGCTACTTCCGCTTTGGGTCGAGAGCTGCCAACCTGCGACAGTGACTTTCGACCCCCCGACAGGAACTCGCCTCAGCCCCGTCGCGCCAGATCCCGCATCAGCGCCCGGGTGCCGTAGGTCCAGGGCGGGATCTTGTCCGAGGTGTTGACGCGGTTCACCAGCATACCCAGGCTGGGTGTCGAAACGGTGGCGATGTCGCCAATCTCGTGCGTGAAACCCTGGCCCGGACCGTGGCGGTCCTGGATGGGGGCGAACATGGTGCCGAGGAAGAACATCACGCCGTCGGGATACTGGTGGTGTGGGCCGATCACGTGTTTGACCAGTTCCAGCGGGTCGCGGCTGATCTGGCTCATGGAGCTGCTGCCGCGCATCACAAAGCCACCGGCGCCTTGTACCTCCATGGCCAGGTCACAGCGGCGCACGTCGTCCATACCGAAATGCTCGTCGAACAGGCGAATGAAGGGACCGATGGCGCAGGAGGCGTTGTTGTCCTTGGCCTTGCCCAGCAGCAGGGCGCTGCGGCCCTCGAAGTCGCGCAGGTTCACGTCATTGCCCAGTGTGGCGCCCATCACTTCGGCGCGGCTGTTGACGGCCAACACGATTTCCGGCTCCGGGTTGTTCCAGTGGCTGCGCGGGTGGATACCCACCTCGGCGCCCACGCCTACTGCGCTCATCGGTGCCGATTTGGTGAAGACCTCGGCATCGGGGCCGATGGCCACTTCCAAGTACTGGGACCACGCGCCTTGCGCGACCAGCACCTCCTTGAGCTTCTCTGCCTCGTGCGAACCCGGCTTCACGCTGCTCAGGTTGTCGCCAATGACGGCCACCACGGCGCGGCGCACGCTCTCAGCCTTGTCGGCGTCGCCGCGCGCCTGCTCCTCGATTACCCGCTCCAGCACCGAGTTCACAAAGGTGACGCCGGTGGCCTTGATCGCCTGCAGGTCGTTGGGTGCTAGAAACCAGGGCAAGGCCGTCTTGCGTTCGTCCTGCGCCGAGTTCTTCAGGAGGGCGGCTGTGTCGCCCAGGCGCGTACCTTTGTTGTGGCGTACGGCTGCGGCCGCATCGGGGCGTTCGAGCAGGTCCGACATGGTTGGGGCCATTGCGCTCAGGTCGTATACGCCATCGGGGCGTACCTGCACCAGCACCGGTCCGGTGCCTTCAATCCAGACGCGCCCCACCAGCGTGGCGCGTTCCGCATCACTCGGCATGCAGTTCTCAGGTGTCAATTGGTTCAGCATCGGTTTGTCTTCCTCGGTTGTTGTGTTTCTCATGAACGCAGCTGCGCTGCCTGGGTGGCCAGCCGGGTGATGCCGTCCCAGTTCTGCCGGGTGATGGCTTCGGTCGGCGTCAGCCAGGAGCCACCGACGCAGGCCACGTTGGGCAGTGCCAGGAAATCCGGCGCGTTCTGCGGGCTGATGCCACCGGTGGGGCAGAAGCGCACCTCGGCAAACGGGCCGTTCCAGGCTTTGAGCAGGGCCGTGCCGCCGGACGCGAGGGCCGGGAAGAACTTCAACGCGGTATAGCCATCGTCGAGCGCAGCCATGATCTCGCTGCCGGTGGCGACACCAGGCAGCAAGGGCAAGCCAGTGGCGTGTGCGGCCTGACCGAGAGCGTGGGTGTAGCCCGGGCTCACCAGAAAACGTGCGCCGGCTCGCTGGGCGGCCTGGACATCAGCGTGGTTGCGCACCGTGCCGGCACCGGGTACGGCTTGCGGCACCTCGCGCGCGATGGCCTCGATACAGGCCAGCGCCTGCGGTGTGCGCAGCGTGATTTCCAGCATGCGGATACCCCCGGCGACGAGCGCGCGCGCCAGCGGCACGGCGTCCTGCACCTGGTCGAGCACGATGACAGGGATGACGGGCGCATCCTGCATCACCTGCAGAGCGGTCAGCGTTTGCATGGAATTGATCTTACAGGTTTGTGGGGCGATTTGGGTCAATCATATGATGATTGGGCGAAGCTTTCGCCGTCTTATGGCGGAGGCACAACACCTATTTCTTTGCACGAAGCGGCCCGCCTCGGCGGCGGGTCAGGTCGGGTGCCGATGCCGGTAGGTGGGGCGCAAAATCTATAATTGATAGTTCAAATAAATCAAGCAGTTACGTGCGTGCCGCGATCCCCCCGGATAACGGCATCCCAGTCCTGGAAAACCATGAGCCAACCCGCTTTCTCCGTTGCCGACATCCGCAAGACCTTTCTGGACTTCTTTGCCGCCAAGGGTCACACCATCGTCGCCTCCAGCCCGCTTGTGCCGGGCAACGACCCGACGCTGATGTTCACCAACTCCGGCATGGTGCAGTTCAAGGACGTGTTCCTCGGCACCGACAAGCGCTCTTATGTGCGCGCCACCTCGGTGCAGGCCTGCCTGCGCGCCGGCGGCAAGCACAACGACCTGGAGAACGTGGGCTACACCGCGCGTCACCACACCTTCTTCGAGATGCTGGGCAACTGGTCCTTCGGCGACTACTTCAAGCGCGAGTCGCTCAAGTGGGCGTGGGAACTGCTGACCGAGGTCTACAAGCTGCCGCCGGAACGCCTGCTGGCCACGGTGTACGCCGAGGACGACGAAGCCTACGACATCTGGACCAAAGAAATCGGCCTGCCACCCGAGCGCGTCATCCGCATCGGCGACAACAAGGGCGGGCGCTACAAGTCCGACAACTTCTGGATGATGGCCGATACCGGCCCCTGCGGCCCTTGCTCGGAGATCTTCTACGACCACGGCGACCACATCCCCGGTGGCCCCCCGGGCAGCCCCGATGAGGACGGCGACCGTTACATCGAGATCTGGAACAACGTGTTCATGCAGTTCGACATGGACGAGACCGGCGCCGTCACGCCGCTGCCTGCTCCCTGCGTCGACACCGGCATGGGTCTGGAGCGCCTGGCTGCCATCCTGCAACACGTGCACAGCAACTACGAGATCGACCTGTTCGATGCGCTGATCAAGGCCGCGGCGCGTGAAGTGGGCACCGAGGACCTGAGCAATCCTTCGCTGCGTGTGATTGCGGACCACATCCGTGCCACCGCCTTCCTGGTGAGCGACGGCGTGATCCCGAGCAACGAAGGTCGCGGTTATGTGCAGCGTCGCATCGTGCGCCGCGCCATCCGCCACGGCTACAAGCTGGGCCAGAAGAACCCCTTCTTCCACAAGCTGGTGGCCGAACTGGTGCGCCTGATGGGTGACGCCTACCCGCGTCTGAAAGAGCAGGCGCAGCGCATCACCGAGGTGCTGAAGACCGAGGAAGAGCGCTTCTTCGAGACGCTGGAAAACGGCATGGAGATCCTGGACGCGGCGCTGGCCGGCGGTGCCAAGGTGCTGCCAGGCGAGGTGGCCTTCAAGCTGCACGACACCTACGGCTTCCCGCTCGACCTGTCGGCCGACGTTTGTCGTGAGCGTGGCCTGAGTGTGGACGAGGCCGGCTTCGCTGCCGCCATGGAGAAGCAGAAGAGCCAGGCCCGCGCCGCCGGCAAGTTCAAGATGGACAAGGCACTGGAGTACAGCGGTGCCGGCAACGAGTTCGTCGGTTACGAAACACTCGAGGCTGCTGCAAAAATCGTAGCGCTTTACGCAGACGGGACGCCGGTTGCAGCCCTGAAAGCCGGTCAAAACGGGGTGGTGGTGCTGGACACCACGCCTTTCTACGCCGAAAGCGGCGGCCAGGTCGGCGACGAAGGCCTGCTGCTGGCCGGCTCGGCCCGCTTCGACGTGGGCGACACGCAGAAGATCAAGGCCGATGTCTTTGGCCACCACGGCACCGTGACCCAGGGCACGCTCAACGTGGGTGACCAGGTGACCGCGCTGGTGAACATGGAAACACGTGCCGCCACCGAGCGCAACCACTCGGTCACGCACCTGATGCACAAGGCCTTGCGCGAAGTGCTGGGCAGCCACGTGCAGCAGAAGGGCTCGCTGGTGAATGCCGAGCGCACCCGTTTCGACTTCGCGCACAACGCCCCGGTGACCGAAGCGCAGATCCGCGAAATCGAGGCCAAGGTCAACAGCGAGATTCTGGACAACGAAGCGACGCAGGCGCGCCTGATGGACATCGAGTCGGCGCAGAAGACCGGCGCCATGATGCTGTTCGGCGAGAAATACGGTGACAGCGTGCGCGTGCTCGACATCGGCAGCAGCCGCGAACTGTGCGGCGGCACGCATGTGCAGCGCACTGGCGACATCGGCCTGTTCAAGGTGGTGGCCGAAGGCGGCGTGGCCGCTGGCGTGCGCCGCATCGAGGCCGTCACCGGTCAGAACGCGCTGGCTTACCTGCAGCAATTAGAAGACACCGTGACGCAGGCCGCCGGCACGCTCAAGACGCCGGCCGCCGAACTCAACACCCGCCTGGGCCAGGTGCTGGACCAGGTCAAGGCGCTGGAGAAGGAAATCGCCGCGCTCAAGGGCAAGCTGGCCTCCAGCCAGGGCGACGACCTGGCGACGCAGGCGGTGGATGTCAAAGGCATCAAGGTGCTGGCCGCCAAGCTCGACGGCGCCGACGCCAAGACCCTGCGCGACACGCTGGACCAGCTCAAGAACAAGCTCAAGACCGCCGCCATCGTGCTGGCGGCGGTGGACGGCGACAAGGTGCAACTGGCGGCCGGCGTCACCGCCGACAGCGTGGGCAAAGTGAAGGCCGGTGAACTGGTCAACTTCGTGGCCCAGCAGGTCGGCGGCAAGGGTGGCGGCAAGCCCGACATGGCCATGGCCGGTGGCACCGATGCCAGCAAGCTCGGCGCGGCGCTGGCCAGCGTGCAGGGCTGGGTGGCGGACAAGCTCTGATTGCTATAAATTTGATAGCTGTCAGCGCTTTTGGTATGAGCTCTGGAGGCTGATTCGATGTCAACCCCCGACATGCTGATGAGCTCTGCCAGCATCCTGCGCCGCCAGACGCTCCAGCGGCTGGCCGTCTGGGCGGGCGCCGCCAGCCTGCTGTCGGCAGCCCGGGCCGCCAGTTTTGATCTGACGCGCTGGCCGCCCAGCCTGGCCGTGCCGCCATTGCAGGCCATGGACCTGCAGGGCAAGGTCTGGAAGCTGGCCGATCTGCGCGGCCGTGCCGTGCTGCTGAACTTCTGGGCCAGCTGGTGTGAACCCTGCCGTGCCGAGATGCCGACGTTGCAGCAACTGGCCGAGATCTACGGTCCCGAGAAACTGGTGGTGCTGGCAATCAACTTCAAGGAAGGGCCGCGCCGCATCAACCAGTACGTACAGGCCACCGGCATGAGCCTGCCGGTACTGCTTGATTCCAGCGGCGACATCGCCAAGCAGTGGGGCGCCAACGTGTTCCCCACCACCATCCTGATCGATGCCGAGGGCCGGCCGCGCCAGCGTGTGCGTGGTGAGGTGGACTGGACCGGGCGCGAAGCGGCGGCGCTGGTCGAGCCCTTGCTGCGGCGCTGATTTTTTACGTTGCCGACTTGCGGCGGTAGCCGACCAGGCGCGAGAGCGGTGCTTCCACCCAGCGCTGGAACAGCAGCGCCAGCGCCAGGCTGATGGCCCAGCTGGCCAGCAGCACCCCCATGGCGGCGACAGAGTTGCTGAGCCGCAGGTGGGCAAACAGCGCATTGCCCAGCATCAGCACCGGGAAATGAATCAGGAACAGGGCGTAGGAGCTCTGCCCCAGCAGGCCGACGGCACGTGCCAGCGGGGCCGGCATGGCCGACTGGAGCAGGCGGGTGTGGTCGCGCCACTGCACCAGCGCCAATAGCAGCGCCACCACCAGGGCCAGCGCGATGCGGCCGCGGAAATCCAGCACCAGCGCCAGCAGGCCGGCGACCGCCATCAGCCCCAGCAGCCTGCCGGGATGGCGCGAACTGCCAACCCAGTAGGCCAGAGCCCCCATGCCGTAGGCGCCAAAGAAGTAGAGTGCCCAGTTGTCCCAGTCTTCATGGCGGTTGAAGAAGAACAGCGAGGCCAGCATCAGGCCCAGCACCAGCAGCACGGCCCAGAGGCGGCGCCGGCCCAGCCACAGCAGCAGGGTCATGAGGGCGAAGAGCTGGAAGTCGATCGCCACGTACCAGACGCCGGCCGAGAGCGATTCCTGGCCCAGCACGCTGTGCAGCAGCAGGGCGTGCGACAGGGTCTGGCCCAGGGTCGGTGCGTCGGGAATGAAGTCATCGCTCAGCCAGTGGCGTGCCAGCATGGCCGACGCCACGGCCAGCAGCAGGGCAACGACAAAGGGCAGGACCAGGCGCTGGTAGCGCCGCCACAGCGTGCGCCAGGGCGAGCCGATGCGGATCTGGCCTTCAGGTGCCAGGTTGCGTGCGGCCAGATAACCACCCAGCACCAGGAACACCTGCACCGCCATGCGCGCATAGTCATACAGCCAGGCGGAGAGATGCGGTGCGGCCTGGCTCATGGCATCGGACAGCGGGCCATAGGCGGCAAAGTGATGCAGCACGATCAGCTGTGAGCCGATGAGCTTGAGCGCATCGATATGGGTTTGCCGGGACTGCATGCCCGGATTTTATTCGGTGGGCAGCTGCAGGTCCGCCGTGCCGGGGCGGACCCAGCGGGCGAACTCGCGCGTGGTGTCGATGCCGCCGCCGGCTTCGGTGTAGACACCGCGCGGCTCACGGTAGCGCGTCATCAGCGCCATGATGCGTGCCAGCTCGGAAGGATTGCTGAGCGTAGCCTCGATCATCGGCTCGATGTGCGCCTCGTCGATGCGGTGTTCGCCCTGCTCGTCACGGTACAGGCCATGGCGCCAGTGGTAGATCTCGACGCACTTGCTGGTCAGGGTGTAGGGCTGGTTGCGTTTCCAGAAGTTGGTGAACAGGCCGCCCCCCAGGTACATGACCCAGGAGCCTTCAAAGCCCGAGGCGTTGGCGGAGGCTTCGTCGGGGTTGCGGAACCAGGTCCGGTCACCCGGAACGTAGTAGCTGGGCGGCAGCGGTTGGTCCATCGAACCTTGTTCGCGCAGGAACACTTCGTGGAATTCGCCCGACATGATGGCGCGCTGGGTCCACTGCTTCTGCAACTGATTGAACAGGGACGGGTTGCTGTGTGCCAGTTCCTGCGCGATGCCCAGCAGGGTCACGTACTCGGTGGCGCGGTAGCAGGAGAACGAATACAGCGAACCCGAGACGTCTGGCTGGGTGGCGCGGGTCAAGGCTTCGATCAGCGAGACGCCCGGGAGGATGGTGAAACCGGTGGCCTTGTCGTAGGTCCAGTAACCCTCGGGGCGCTCGGCGGCTGCGGTATCAAAGGCCAGTGTGGTCTTGCGCGCCGCCTGCACGATGTTGCGGCGGATGCGCACGGCCGAGACCAGTTCGTCCAGGCTGGGGAACTCGAAAGGGATCGGTCCCATGAGCATGGCCACCACGATCTCGCGCATCAGGTCGGCATCGCAGTTCAGTGTGTCCAGCTGCAAGGTCGAAGCGAGTTGCAGGGTGTCCAGGCCAGGGGCCCAGGCCTGGGCAGTGGCCTGATCCAGCCACAGCCGCACCCAGGCGCCTTGCCTGTCCTGTCCTCGTTCGGCGTGTACCGACGTTGCCAGATCCGTGAAGCCGAGTTGCGCCAGCGCGGTCTGCCGGATGTCGTCAGCCAAGATGCTTTCCGGGGTGCGCAAAACGATGCCACTGCAAGCCTGTGCTGGCAGTGGCATCGTCTGCATCATCGAGTGATAGGTCTCCAACCGCATTCTCATAACTTTTCGCTCAATATACCCTAGGAAATATGGGGTCAAGCTAGGGGATAACACAGAGGGATCCGGGGCGATAATCGCTCCCGCGAAGCCCTGCTGGGCAGGTCGCACGCGGTTCCGGGGCATCTTCATCTGCGCCGGCGGCGTTTTCACCACCAATCCGGAGTCCTTTTATGACCACCGTGCGTCGCACATTCCTCAAGAACGCGGCAACCCTGTCTGCCGCCTACACGCTGCCGGCCCTCGGCTTTGCCCAGACGGCCCCGGCACAACGCCAGTTCAATCCCCAGCCCGGTGCCTGGCGCACTTTCGAGGTGACCACCCGCGTTGACATCCTGGCCCCCGAAGGCACTACCCGCGTCTGGCTGCCGGTGCCTTCGGTCGATACCGACTGGCAACATTCGCTGGACAACGCCTACAGCAGCAATGGCCAGGCCCGCATGGGCAGCGATGCCCATTACGGCGCCAAGCTGCTGGCGGTGGAGTTCGCCGCCGGCGAGAAAAAGCCCTGGGTTGAGGTCACGAGCCGCATCCAGACGCGCAACCGCGCGGTCGACTGGTCGGTGAAGAAGCCTGTGCAGGAAGACGCGGCCAGCCTGAAGTTCTGGACCCGCCCCACCGCGTTGCTGCCGACCGACGGCATCGTGCGCAAGACGGCGCTGGAGGCCACACGCGGCGCCCAGACCGACGTGGAGAAAGCACGTGCCATCTACAACTGGGTGGTGGCCAACACCTACCGCGAACCCAAGACCCGCGGCTGCGGCGAAGGCGACATCAAGACCATGCTGGAGACCGGCAACCTGGGTGGCAAGTGCGCCGACCTCAACGCCATCTTCGTCGGCCTGTGCCGCGCGGTCGGCCTGCCGGCGCGTGATGTCTACGGCCTGCGTCTGGTGCCGTCGGCCTTTGGCTACAAGGAGCTCAGCGGCAACCCGGCCAGCCTCAAGGGCGCGCAGCACTGCCGTGCCGAGGTCTACCTGAAGGACTACGGCTGGGTGGCGATGGACCCGGCCGATGTGGCCAAGGTCATGCGCCTGGAGACAGCCGAATGGATCAAGGACACCCGTCACCCCGTGGTGGCGCCGGTCAATCAAGCGCTGTTCGGCGGCTGGGAAGGCAACTGGCTGGCCTGGAACATGGCGCACGACGTGGCGCTGCCCGGTGCCAAGGGGCCGAAGCTCGGCTTCCTGATGTACCCGGTGTGCGAAACGGCCGAGGAGCGGCTCGACTCCTATGCGCCCGACGCCTTCAAGTACCAGATCACGGCGCGTGAAATCAAGGCCTGATGCGCGCGGGGTGTGCGGTCTTGTGGCCGTCACCCTGCTGAAGGCGCCTTGTGCGGGCTCCTTCGCTTCGAATCGAGCGCTCGTTGTCTTCAGTCCGCCTGACAAGACGGGCGTGCCGCGGCGACATCGGCAGCGGCCTGGGCCGGTGTGTCCGACGGCTGGGGCCGGGCGTTGACGGTCTTGTTCAGCCCACTTTCCAGTTCGGCGAAAACCTCCTCCAGCGCGTCGGATACATCGTCGGCCGTCAAGGCGTTCAGGTCTGCGCCCGAGTCTTCACCCAGATAGGCCAGCCGCTCGGCCTGCACCTCGATGCAACGCTCGAACAGGTTGCGTACCAGACGGCCATTGTCGGAGGTCTGGCCTGCCTCGTAAAGCGCGGTCAGGTTGGCCAGAAGCAGGGCGCGTGCGGGCTCTGCGAGCGTGTATTCGGATTGACGGCAGAAGGCATGGAAGATGCCGAGCAGTTCGGCGGGTGCATAGTCCTCGAACTCGATGTAGTGGTTGAAGCGCGAGCGCAAACCCGGGTTGCTGTCGATGAACCGCTTCATGGGCTCCGGATAACCCGCCACGATCACCACCAGCTGGTCGCGATGGTCTTCCATGAACTTGAGCAGGGTGTCGATCACTTCCTTGCCGAAGTCACTGCCGCTCTCGCCCTGGGCCAGTGCGTAGGCCTCGTCGATGAACAGCACGCCGCCCAGTGCCGACTCCAGCACCTCCCGGGTCTTGATGGCCGACTGGCCGACGTAGCCGGCGACCAGACCGGAGCGATCCACCTCGACGATGTGGTTGGAAGGAATGATCCCGAGGCTGCAATACAGGTCGGCGACGATGCGCGCCACCGCTGTCTTGCCGGTGCCCGGGTTGCCGGTGAACACCAGGTGCTGCGAGAACCCGGCGGGGACCTTGTTGCCGGCACTGGAGCGGATGCGTTGCAAACGGACAAAGGCGAACAGGCGTTGCACCTGTTTCTTGACATGCCGCAGTCCGACCAGGTCATTCAGCTTGCTCAGAACGCCCTCGTAGTTGGATGACATGCCGTCGTCCGCCGGCAGGGGTTCGCCCAGCCCGTGCTCCACGTCCGCCGGCAGAATGGCCTGCAAGTCCGATTTCGTTGCATTGGGCAGGGCGAAGACGCGCTGGGCCTGGGCCTCGATCACCTTTTCGAACAGATTGCGCACATAACGTGCATTGCTGAAGCGTTCCCGCTGCACCTGGATTTCCCGGCTGAAGATGGTCTGCAAACCGTGATGGGTTGACTCGCTCAGGACATAGGAGTGCCTGGTGCAGAAGTTCAGGAAGATTTTCAGCAGCTCGGCCGGTGTGTAGTCCGGGAAATTGATGTAGCGGTTGAAACGCGAGGCGAGGCCCGGATTGGCGTCGATGAAGTGTTCCATTTCCTCGGTGTAGCCGGCCACGATCACCACCAGATCATCGCGGTGGTCCTCCATCATCTTGAGCAGCGTTTCAATGGCTTCCCGCCCGAAGTCCTGGCTGCCTTCGCGTGCCAGGGCATAGGCCTCGTCAATGAACAGCACGCCGCCCAGGGCCGACTCCACCACGGCCCGGGTCTTGATCGCCGTCTGGCCGATGTAGGCCGCCACCAGCCCGGAGCGATCGGTTTCGACGACCTTGTCGGTCTTCAGGATGCCCAGCCGCTGGTAGAGGCCGGCGATGATGCGGGCAATCGTGGTCTTGCCGGTGCCTGGGTTGCCCAGGAACACCAGATGGCGTGATGGCCAGTTGGGCACACGCAGGCCCTGCTGCGCACGCAGCTTCTGCACCTGGATGTAGCTGGCCTGGCGAAAGACCTCCTGCCGGACCACGTCCAGCCCGACAAAGTCGGCGAAGGCCGATTCAAGGTAGCCGGCAACGGAGTCGTCGGCACGCAGGTTGTGTTCGGGAATGGGTTGCAAGCGTGTGCGCCGCTCGCGCAGCCGGGACAGCCGTTCTTTCGCTTCCGCAAACTCCTGCCGGACGGCTTCTTCGTACCAGTGCTGCGCCTGTTCCAGATCCTGAGGCACACCCAGGCCGTTTTCATAAAGCCAGCCCAGGTTGCTGCAGGCTTCGGCATATTTTTTCTCAGCGGCAAGCCGGTTCCAGTAGACGCTTTTTTCATAGTCCACCGGCACGCCGAGTCCTTGCTCGTAGATCAGTCCCAGCTCGCACTGGGCTTCCGGCATGCCCTGGTCGGCGGCCAACTGGTACCAGCGCACGGCGTCCTGCGGGCTGGCCGACACGCCGCGGCCGTTGGCATAGGCAAAGGCCAAGTTGTACTGCGCAAAGCAGTCGCCCTGGTCGGCCGCCAGGCGGAACCAATGCACGGCCTCGTTCTCGTCCTTGGGGACGCCTGAGCCGGTCGCATAGTGGTAGCCGAGCTGACGCCGTGCGGGCGCATCGCTCCATTCGGCCGCGATGCGCAGCCTGCGGATGCCTTCGGCCTCGCTTTTTGGAACGCCGCGGCCGTGCAAATACGCAAACGCGAGGTTGCGCTGGGCCTCGGCGTGGCCGCAGTCCGCCGCACGGTGGAACCAATAGGCGGCTTCCTGCTCGTTTTTTTCGACACCGGTTCCCAGGGCGTAACGCTGTCCCAGGTGGTACTGGGCGTCAGGTTCCGGCCTGATGAACAGGTTGCCACCGGCCAGCTTGCGCAGTTGCTCGATGGGCAGAGTTTCGAATCGCTTGGAAGACATGCATTGCTACGGCAAAAATGATTGGCTCCCGCCACAGTTCGGCATTGTTTTTATTTTTTGCAGTCTATCCCAAGAGGGATGTCATGACGCCCCTGCCGGGGCATTGTCCGGTGGAAGCGTTGGCGGCTTTTTGCGATGGTTCGGCCTGAAGGCCTGCGTTAACATCGCCTGCACACGGGTGGTGGCAGGCTTGCGACTGTCCCGTTCGATTCCAGAGGGACCTCATGAACATATTCAACAAGATGCGGGTTGGCACCCGACTCATCAGCGGTTTTGGTCTGTTGATCGCCGCGCTCGTGGTCATCAGCGCCGTTGCGCTGGTTCAATTGAATGCGATCAATCGTGATCTGCATGACCTGCGGGACAACCGCTTGCGCAAGGTCCAGGTCTTCAACAAGCTGAAGGACAACCTGCAGACGGTTGCCTCGATCACCCGCAGTGCCGTGCTGCTCAATGACGCAGCGGCAGCCGCGCCCCTGGTGGAAAAAATCAAGCCGATCCGTGCCAGCAATGTAGAAATCTTTGCTGAACTGGACAAGACAGTGACCTCGCCTAAAGGCATAGAGTTGCTCAAGATCATCCACGACACGCGCGGCAGCTACAGCAAAGGCCTGGACCAGGCGATGAAGCTGGGCATGTCGGGCAATCCGGACGATTTCAAGGCGGCCAGCAGTCTTCTGAATGGCGAAATCGCCGCCAAGCAGGACATCCTCTTCAAGGCGGTCGAGGACTCGCTGGCCCTTCAGAGTGCATCGGCCGAAGAGATCGGGCAGCAGGCCAATGAGCGGGTTGACAGTAGCAGCAGCCTGATCCTGTCCATCAGTGTGCTGGCCATCGTGGCCGGTTTGTTCGTGGCCTGGGCCATCGCGCGCGGCTTGACGCGCCAGCTGGGGGCCGAACCCGTTGACGTGGCCGACGCGGTGGGGCATGTTGCACAAGGTGACCTGACGCAGGCCATCACCCTGCGGGCAGGCGATTCCAGCAGCATCATGGCCTCGGTCAAGCAGATGCAGGAGTCTCTGCGCCGCACCGTGGCCACCGTGCGCCAAGGGTCAGAAGCGGTCTCGACCGCCAGTGCCGAAATCGCCTCCGGCAACTCCGACCTCAGCGCCCGCACCGAAAGCCAGGCCAGCGCCCTGGAAGAAACCGCCGCCTCCATGGAAGAACTCGGCTCCACCGTCAAGCAGAACGCCGACAACGCCCGCCAGGCCAACCAGCTGGCGCAAAGTGCCTCCACCGTAGCTGTCCAAGGCGGCGAAGTCGTGGCCCAGGTGGTCGACACCATGAAAGGCATCAACGATTCGAGCAAACGCATTGCCGACATCATCAGCGTCATCGACGGCATCGCCTTCCAGACCAACATCCTGGCCCTGAACGCCGCTGTCGAAGCTGCCCGGGCTGGCGAACAAGGCCGTGGTTTTGCCGTCGTGGCCAGCGAAGTCCGCTCCCTGGCCGGGCGCAGCGCCGAAGCCGCCAAGGAAATCAAGACCCTGATCGACGACAGCGTGCAACGGGTCGAGCAAGGCAGCGCCCTGGTCGACCGGGCCGGCACCACCATGACCGAAGTGGTGAGCAGCATCCGGCGGGTGACCGACATCATGGGCGAAATCAGTGCCGCCAGCTCCGAGCAGAGCGCCGGTGTCGCCCAGGTGGGTGAAGCCGTGACCCAGATGGACCAGGCCACGCAGCAGAACGCCGCGTTGGTGGAGGAGATGGCCGCGGCCGCTTCCAGCCTGCGCAGCCAGGCGCAGGAGTTGGTCGCCACCGTGGCCCAATTCAAACTGGGCGACAGTGCCGACACGCTGGCCGGCCGCAAGGTGGTGGCGATGGCTCCCGTCGTGACGAGCCGCCCGCCGCCGGTGTCGGTTGCCAAACCGGCGACGCCTCCGGCGCAAGCTCTGGCGGCAAGCAGCCAGAATGATTGGGAAACCTTTTGAGCCCTGCGGTGTGCTCGGGGCTGAGTAGTTCCAGGCGGGCTGTCGTTACCGTGCGTTGGGTGTTCATCTGCAACAAAGGCCAGGGGGAGGCGCGGGTATGAAGCGAGCGTGGTGGCCATCGGGTCGGGCGTGCAGACTGGTCGGGGTCTTGCCGCTGGTGATGCTGGCAGGCTGCGGCTGGTTCCAGCCGCGCAAGGTGGACGTCCACCTGCCCATCAGTGGCAACACCGTCGCGGCCATGCGCAATGTGGATGAGACGATGGTCGACATCCTGGAGACCATGGACATTCCCGGTGCCAGCCTGACGGTGGCACGCAACGGCAAGATCATCTACCAACGGGGTTTTGGCTGGGCCAACCGTGAAGCCCGCGAGGCCGTGCAGCCGGAGTCGCTGTTTCGCATTGCCAGTGTGAGCAAACCGATGACGGCGGTGGCGGTGCTCAAGGCTTTTGAGCCGGAGCTGCCCGCGGCGCTGGATCGTCCGGTCTTCGGTCCGGGGGGACTGCTCACCGGTTCGCGTTATGTATCCATCAAGGATGCACGTGTGCTGAAGATCAGACTGCGTGATTTGCTGCAGCACACGAATGGCTGGGATTCGGATGTCTATGAGCCGCAATACGATCTGGTCCAGATCGCGGCCGCCCTCCAGCGGCCGGCCCCTGCCAGCGCCGCCGATGTGATCGAGTACATGCTGAAGTTCCGTGAGCTGCAGCGGGAACCGGGCACGTATTTCAGCTACAGCAATTTCGGCTACAACATCCTGGGCCGGGTGTTGGAGCAGAAAACCGGCTTGCCGTACGACGAGGCCATGCGCCGGCTGGTATTCGATCCGATCGGCAGCCAGAGCCCTCGCATTGGCGGCGATACCCTGGCCGAACGCCGGCCCGGCGAGGTGGTTTATTACGATGACCCGCGCTGGCCCCCGGTACCGTCGCAAACCGGACGCGGCAGCGGACCGGAGGCCTACAACGGCTTTCACCTCGCCGCCATGGACGCACACGGCGGTTGGGTCATGACCTCGGCCGACATGGTGCGTTTTGCCGATGCCATTGATGGTCGCTCGGGTGTGCCACGCCTGTTGCAGCCTGCCACCGTGGCGCTGATGACGACCAGAGACCCGAAGATCCCGAACGCCAATGGCGGACTCGGCTGGGTGGTCGACCCGGGTGGCTGGAACCATGCAGGCGCGCTGTCCACCGGCACCCACTCTTTCCTGGAGCGGCGTAGCGATGGTCTCACCTGGGCCGTGGTCTACAACCGCCTGCCGATCGACCCGGACAGCGGTCCGGCGTCATTGGCCGAGACATTCAAGACCACCTTGAAGGGCCTGCACGCCGCGATCCTGCGCAGCCAGGGCCTGACACCCTGACCGCCTCACAAGATGAGGCGGTGTCGGCTCAAGGGTGGCTGCTGGACAAGACCAGCTTCACGCCCAAGCTCACCATGACGCCGGCGGCGGCACGGTCCATCCAGGTCTTGTAACGCAAATAGCGGGTGCGTGGACCGGTCGAGGACAGCGCCAGCGCCACCAGGACATACCAGCCGGCCTCAATGGTAAAAACCAGGCCTGCAATGGCCAGGTTGAAGAGCAGCGATGTGGTGGCAGGCAGAAAAGCGGCAAAGACGCTCGCGTACACGATGGCTGTTTTCGGGTTGCTCAGCTGGGTGGCCAAGCCCAGTGCAAATGACTTCACGGCGGTTGCGCTGCCAGACTCAGGTTGGGTTGGGGGAGTTGCGAGCGGCGCCTTGGCCCCACGCCAGATGCGAACACCCAGGTAGGCCAGGTACAGGCCACCTGCCACCTGAAGCATCCAGAAGAGCGATGGGGCCGCCAGCAGCAGGCCATGGAGGCCGAGCAAGGACGCCAGTGCGAAGACCAGCCCGCCCAGTCCCATGCCCAGGGCAGCGCCAAGGCCGTCGGACCGCGAGGCCGCTGCCGTACGCGCCACCATGACGAAACTGGGGCCGGGGCTGGCGGCGCCGATTGAAATGGCGGCGGCAATGCCAAGAAGTGCACTGAGTTCCTGCATGGACTTGCTCCTGGGTGAGGTGTGCGTGAGGTCAGGCGCTCAGCTGTTCACTGCCACCTAAGGCAACCCGATCAGCCGCACACCTTGCGCGCGATCAGGTCCTTCATGATCTCGTTGGTGCCGCCGTAGATCTTCTGCACGCGCGCATCGGCATACAGGCGGGCAATCGGGTACTCGGCCATGTAGCCGTAGCCGCCGAAGAGCTGCAGGCATTCGTCGGTCACCTTGCACTGCTGCTCGGTGGTCCACCACTTGGCCATGTAGGCGGCCTCCACGTCCAGCGTGCCGTCGAGCAGGCGCTGGGTGCAGTCGTTGACGAAAGTGCGTACCACGTGCGCCAGCGTGGCGCATTCGGCCAGCTTGAAGCGCGTGTTCTGGAAATCGACCACGCGCTGGCCGAAGGCCTGGCGCTGCTGGGTGTAGGCCACTGTCAGCTCCACAGCCAGCTCGATGACCGCGGCTGCTGCCACCGCCAGCAGCATGCGCTCGAAGGGCAGCTGGCTCATGAGGTGGGCAAAACCCTGGCCTTCCACGCCGCCCAGCAGGTTGGCCGCCGGGGCACGCACGCCATCGAAGAACAGTTCGCAGGTGTCGGAGGCGTGCATGCCGATCTTGTGCAGGATGTTGGCGCGAAAGCCCGGCAGGTTTTCGGTCTCCAGCACGATGAGCGACACGCCCTTGGCGCCTGCTTCACCGGTGCGCACCACCACCACCAGCAGGTTGGCGCTGTAGCCGTTGGTGATGAAGACCTTGCTGCCGTCGATCACGTAGTCGTTGCCCTCGCGCCGGGCGCGCGTGCGCACCGCCTTGAGGTCGGAGCCGGCGCCGGGTTCGGTCATGGCGATGCCGGCGATCAGCTCGCCGCTGGCGAGTTTCGGCAACCAGCGTTGTTTCTGTTCCTCGGTGCCGTAGTCCAGGATGTAGTGCGCGGCAATGGTGTGCACGGCCACGGTGCCGGGGATCTCGACACGCGCCAGTTCGTCGGCCACCACCAGCTGGTAGGCCAGGCTGGCACCGGAACCGCCATAGGCCTCCGGCATCTCGGGCAGCAAAAACCCCATTTCGCCAAACGGGCGCCACACCTCGCGCGGGATGTAACCCTGCTGGCGCCAGGTGTCCAGGTGCGGCACCAGTTCGGCGTTGACGTAGCGGCGGACCTGGTCGCGGAAGGCCTCGATGTCGGCATCCATCCAGGGGTGATGGTGAAGTTGCGGCAGCATCAGAAATCCTTCAAACGCGTTCGTACAGGGTGACGACGCAAGCGCCGCCCAGGCCCAGGTTGTGTTGCAGCGCCAGCCGGGCATCGCTCACTTGGCGTGCGCCGGCCTGGCCGCGCAGTTGCTGGACCAGCTCGGTGCATTGCGCGAGACCCGTGGCACCCAGCGGGTGGCCCTTGCTCAGCAGGCCGCCGGACGGGTTGGTCACCACCTGGCCGCTGTAGGTGTTGTCGCCATCGAGCACGAACTTTTCCGCGCCGCCCAGCGGGCACAGGCCCAGGGCTTCGTAGGTGATGAGTTCGTTCTGGGCGAAGCAGTCGTGCAGCTCCACCACGTCCACGTCCTGCGGGCTGATGCCGGCCTGCGCATAAACCTGCTGCGCGGCGTCACGCGCCATGGAAAAGCCCACCACCTCGCGCATGTCCTGCGCTTCGAAGGTGACGGGTTTGTCGGTGGTCATGGCTTGGGCCTTGATGCGCACCGAGCGGTTCAGGCCGTGCTTTTGCGCGAAGGCGTCGGAGCAGATCACCGCCGCTGCCGCACCGCAGGTGGGCGGGCAGGCCATCAGGCGCGTCAGCACGCCGGGCCACAGCATGGGCGAGGCCATCACTTCTTCGGTCGTGACTTCCTTGCGGAACAGCGCCAGCGGGTTGTTGGCCGCATGGCGGCTGGCCTTGGCGCGGATGGCGGCAAAGGTTTCCAGCTTGGTGCCGTACTGCTGCATGTGCGCCAGACCGGCGCCGCCGAAGTAGCGCAACGCGAGCGGAATCTCGCTGTGGCCCACCAGCACGTCGGTGGCTTCATCGAAACGGTCGAAGGGCGAGGGGCGGTCGGTGAATACCGCGCCCAGAGCCCCCGGGCTCATGTGCTCAAAACCCAGTGCCAGCACGCAGTCGGCCGCGCCGCTGGCCACGACCTGCCGCGCCAGGAACAGCGCGGTGGAGCCGGTGGAGCAGTTGTTGTTGACGTTGACGACCGGGATGCCCGTCATGCCCACTTCGTACAGCGCACGCTGGCCGGCGGTGGAGTCGCCGTAGACGTAGCCCACATAGGCCTGCTGCATGTGCTCGTAGCCGATGCCGGCGTCCGCCAACGCGGCTTGCGTGGCCTGCGCCGCCATTTGCGGGTAGGGCAGGTTGGCCCCCGGTTTGGTGAAGGGGATCATGCCGACACCGGCAACCAAAACATCGCGGCTCATGGGGAACTCCTGAATCTGTGGGCCATAGCGTAGCGTTTTTTCGCCACCGTTTTCGGCGCCTGTGTTGCCCGGGTGACGCTGTTCAAGCCCAGCTGAGCTGGCGGCGGCTTTCGAAGCGCCTCGCCTCGCCGGTCACAGGGTCGGTGAAGGCGATGCTGCGTGCCAGCAACTGCAAGGGCTGGCTGTAGTCCTCTTCCGTCTGCCCGGGGCCGTGCACCACCTCGGGGTAGAACAGGTCACCGACGATCGGGCGGCCCAGTGCATGCATGTGCACACGCAGCTGGTGCGTTTTTCCGGTCACGGGCGAGAGGCGGTAACGCGCCAGGTCGCCACGGGTTTCCAGCAACGCGAGGTGGGTTTCGCTGTTGGGTGCGCCTGGCACTTCGCGTTGGCGGAAGAACTGTTCATCGGGTTCGATGCGGCTCACGTGCACGTTCGGCAGCGGCAGATCGGGACGCAGCGGCGCAATGGCTTCGTAGCTTTTCTCCGCCACCTTGTCGCGGAACAGCGCCTGGTAGGCGCCGCGGTCCTGCGGCCGCACGCTGAATAACACCAGGCCGGCGGTCTCGCGGTCGATGCGGTGGATCGGACTCAGGGTTTCGATGCCCAGCTGGCGCTTGAGGCGCACCAGCAACGTCTGCTGCACGAAACGGCCGGTGGGCGTGACGGGCAGGAAGTGCGGCTTGTCGGCCACCAGCAGATGTTCGTCCTGGTAGAGCACGGCGGCCTCGAACGGGATCACCGGTTCTTGCGCCAGCTCGCGGTAGTAGTAGACGCGTGTCTGCGGCTGGAACGGGGCATCGGGTGGCAGCGGCACGCCGTGCTCGTCGAGCACACGGCCCTGCGCCATGCGTTGTTGCCACTGGGCCTGCGACACAGCGGGCAGGCGCTGCGCCAGAAAGTCCACCAGGAGCGGCCAGGGCCCGGCCGGCAGCGCAACGCAACTGGCGCTCACGCCTTCCAGCATGGGGGGCTTGTGGCTGTGGGGTGGACGGCTCATGCGGCAGAGCGTGGTTAATGTGTGTGGGTTCTACAGATTACGTCGGCTGAGATGTCCCAACTGGGAAACGCCATGGAACCGGCTTGGCCGGGCCACTGGCGTTGCCTCCTTGAGGAGGGTGGCGGAGCGACACGCCCTTTGCGCAGCCTGGGGTGTCATTTCCGTACGAAAACCAAGTCCCACACGCCGTGACCCAGGCGCAGGCCGCGCTTTTCGAATTTGGTCAGCGGCCGGTAGTCGGGCTTGGGGGCGTAACCGTCGGCCGTGTTCTTCAAGAGCGGTTCGGCCTGCAGCACTTCCAGCATCTGCTGGGCGTAGGGTTCCCAGTCGGTGGCGCAGTGCAGGTAGCCGCCGGGTTTCAGGCGCGCAGCCAGTTTGGCCACCAGCAGTGGCTGGATCAAGCGACGCTTGTGGTGTTTGGTCTTGTGCCAGGGATCGGGGAAGAAGATGTGGATGCCGTCCAGGCTGCCTTCGGGCAGCATGTGGTCGATGACTTCCACCGCGTCGTGCTGCAGGATGCGGATGTTAGTCAGCCCCTGTTCGCCGATGCGCTTGAGCAGCGCGCCCACGCCGGGTTCATGCACTTCGCAGCAGAGGAAATTGGTCGAAGGCATCAGCGCCGCGATGTGTGCCGTGGCGTCGCCCATGCCGAAGCCGATCTCCAGGACCACGGGTGGGGTTTCAGCGCCCTTTTGGCCCTCCGGGCGCGTGGAATCTGCGAAAGCAGCTTCGAAATTAATAGCGTTTGGGGTGTAGGGCAACACGAAGCGCGGGCCGAATTCCTCGAAGGCCTTGGCCTGGCCGGTGGTGGTGCGGCCGGCACGCTTCACAAAGCTCTTGATCGTCTTGGGGAATTCCACGCCGGGCGGTGGCAGGCGACGCCGGTCTTTGGGCGCGGCCTCAGCAGGGGGGGCTGAATCTTGGGGGAGGGGAGTGGGGGTCGGGTCAGTCACCCGCCAATTTTACCGGGCGGCCCTTGAGGGTGCTGTGCGGGCGCCTCAGCGGCGCCAGGCGTTCGCCCACTGCGCGGTGGCAGCGGCCAGCCAGTCGTTCACCGTCGTGCCCTGCACCTGCAGGCCCAGCACCGTGGCGGCGGCGTTCAGCGCGGCTAAGGGCTCGCGCGTGTCCAGCATCTGGGCGCCGTTTTGCTTGCTCAGTTTTTCGCCGTTGGGGCCGAGCACCAGCGGCGTGTGCAGGTAGGCCGGTGTCGGCAGGTTCAAGCAACGCTGCAGCAGGATCTGGCGCGCCGTGTTGTCGGCCAGATCCTCGCCGCGCACGATGTGGGTGATGCCCTGCGCGCCGTCGTCCACCACCACCGCCAGCTGGTAGGCAAAGAGGCCATCGGCACGCTTGAGCACGAAGTCGCCGACTTCCGCTGCCACGTCCTGCGCCTGGGCACCCAGGCGGCGGTCGCTCCAGCGGATGGGCTGCGGTGGGTTGTTGCTCGCTCCTGAATTAATAGCTGTTGGCGCAATATTCACTTGGCCTGCAGCCTGATTTGGCATTGAATCCAGGGCGAGATCAGTGCGCAGGCGCCAGGCGCGTGCGGCCTGGCCGTGCAGGCCGCCACGGCAAGTGCCGGGGTAGACCAGCTCGCCGTGGCGGGTCTTGGGGCGTCCCAGCCGTTCCAGTGCGAGTTCGATGTCGCGCCGCGTGCAGGCGCAGGGGTAGGCCAGGTCGCGCGCCACCAGATCGTCGAGCGCCTGCTGGTACAGCGCGCTGCGCTGCGACTGGTACAGCGGCGGTTCATCTGGCAGCAAGCCGCAGTCGGCCAGCTGTTGCAGGATCAGGCGGTCGGCGCCCGGTACACAGCGCGGCTGGTCCACGTCTTCGACGCGCACCAGCCAGCGCCCGCCATGCGCACGGGCATCAAGCCAGCTGGCCAGCGCGGCTACCAGCGAGCCCGCGTGCAGCGGGCCGGTGGGCGAGGGGGCGAATCGTCCGACGTAGGTGGCAGGCATTCAACTAGTGCGCGACCGTGGGGGCCATCACGCCACTTTCAGAGCCAGCTCCAGGCCTGAGAGGAAGGCATCTTCCACGCGGTGACCCAGGCACCAGTCGCCGCAGACGCCAATGTTGGCCTTGGCGTCCCACAGGTGGCTGGCGCCCAGCGGCTTGGTGGTCTTGGCGTAGTGCCAGCGGTGCACGGTGGCAAAGGTGGGTTCGGCGCGGATGCCGGTGACCTCGGAGAAGGCTTTCAGCAATTTGTCCTGCACACGCAGCGGGTTGTCGTTCAGATGCTCCTGCGACCAGGTCGGGCTGGCCTGCACCGTCCAGCGTTCCAGCGTTTCGCGTTGGGGTTTGCTCGATTCGCGTGCCACCCAGGCGATGCGGTGGTGCGTGCTGCGCGCCGCATTCCACTGCGGCCCGAGCGATACCATGCCAGGCTGCATGGCCTGCGGGAAGGCCGCCAGCAGCGTCCAGCACGGTGCCACCTCGACCTGGCCGATGCGTTGCCCCAGCTCTGGCGCGAGTTTCGAGTTTTTCAGCAATTCATGCGCCTGCACGGAGGGAATGGCCAGCAGCACGGCATCGAAACCGGAGTACACGCGATGGGCATCGTCTGCTCCTTCGGTCTGCAGCTGCCACTGCCGGGCGTTGAGCGCGTCGCGCTCGATGCGTACCACCAGGGTCTCCAGTTCCACCCGGCCAGCCTGCAGCAGGGGCTGGGCCCACTGCTTGACCAGCGCATTCATGCCGGGCACCGGCACCCAGTGCGATTCGCGCGTCGGCAGGGCGGCCGCGACCACATGGCCGAAGGCGTCGAGCACGCGCACGGCATTGGCGCTCCAGGGGCGGCACAGGCCGGGCACGGTTTCCAGCGCCTTGGCAAAGCGCGCGTCGCGCACCGTGAAGTACTGCGTGCCGTGGTCGAAGCTGCCGAACTCGGTGCTGCGCGTGGCCATGCGGCCGCCCGGACCGCGGCTTTTCTCGAACAGCGTCACCCGGTGGCCGGCCTGCACCAGGGTGCGGGCACAGGCCACGCCGGCCATGCCAGCGCCGATGATGGCGAAGTGTTTCGATGCGCTCATGGGCTCGCTCTCCTAAGGGTTGGGTTTCACACTTTACCTGTTGTGCCGCTGGTCCAGTAATGCGGCCCGCGTGGCCGGGCTTTCCAGTTGCTTGAGCCACCATTGCAAGGCCCGGCCCTGGCCCCTTGGCGCGGCGGCGCGCCAGGCGTAACTGACACGCACCACGCGCTGTGGCCGTTCGGTTTTTTTCACCACCAGGTGGCCGGCCTCCACATAACCTTGCGCCATGCATTCAGGCAGGAAGCCGCCGCCCAGACCGCGCAACTGGGCATCGAGCTTGGCAGCCATGTCGGCGACGGTGAAGACGTCCTGCCCGCCCAGCAGGCCGAAGGTGAGGCCGTTGCCGCGCTGGGACGAGTCGGCCACCGCCACAGCGCGGTGGTGCAGCAGCAGTTCGTCGGTCAACGGCTCGGGGGCGGCCGCCAGCGGGTGATGCGGTGCCACGGCATAGACAAAGCTGACCGAGCCGAGGGGTTTGCCCTGGATGCCGGCGCTGGTGGAGGGCTCCAGTACCACGCCGAGCGCCAGGTCGGCCTGGCCGCTGGTGAGGGCCTCCAGCGTGCCGGAGAGTGTTTCATCGCGCAGTTTGATGCGGGTGGGTGCGCCCAGGGTGAAGAAACTCTCGCACAACTCCATCACGGTGGCGCGGGCAATGATGCCGTCGATGGCCAGCGTGAGTTGCGATTCCCAGCCGGTGGCCACGCGCTTGACGCGGTTGGCCACCGCATCGATCTCGCTCAGCAGGCGGCCGCCTTCGCGCAGCAGTTCGGTGCCGGCCGCGGTGAGCTTGGCCTGGCGCGAGCTGCGGTCGTACAGCAGCACGTCCAGCGCATCCTCGATCTGGCGCACCCGGTAGGTCAGGGCGCTGGGCACCACGCCGAGCTCGCGCGCCGCAGCGGCAAAGCTGCCAGCGTTCTCGATGGCTTGCAGCATGGCAAGCGCGTCCGGGGTCAGGACATCACGGGCAGTTTGCATGGTTGGATTCTTTAAATTCAAATATTTTGAATCATGCCATCAAACGTCATGCATCGCAAAAGCCGGGTGGGGGCCTAAAGTTCATTCCATCGCAGGACACATCCTGCCAACTCACAGAACACAGAAGGAGTACCCACCATGCTGACCATTCGCAAATCGCAGGACCGCGGCTACGCCGACCATGGTTGGCTCAAGTCCTTCCACAGTTTTTCCTTTGCCGGTTACTACGACCCGCAGTTCATGGGCTGGGGCAACCTGCGCGTGATCAACGAAGACCGCATTGCCCCCGGCACCGGCTTCGGCACCCACGGCCACCGCGACATGGAGATCATCAGCTATGTGCTCTCCGGTGAGCTGGCGCACAAGGACAACATGGGCAATGGCCGCGCCATTCCGCCCGGTGATGTGCAGCGCATGAGCGCCGGCAACGGCGTGCTGCACAGCGAGTTCAACCACGCGCCGAAAGACACGACCCACTTCTTCCAGATCTGGATCGAGCCGAACGTGACCGGCATCCCGCCGAGCTACGAACAGAAGACCTTTGCCACGCCCGAGAAGCGCGGTGCCCTGCGTCTGGTGGCCTCACCCGACGGCGCACAGGGTTCGGTCACGATCCACGCCGACGCCAAGCTGTACGCCGGCCTGTTTGACGGCGACGAGTCGGCCACGCTGGCGCTCGTCCCCTCGCGCAAGAGCTACGTGCACCTGGTGCGCGGCGAGCTGGAGGTCAACGGTCAGCGCCTGAGCGGTGGCGACGCCGCCATGCTGTCGGACGAAGGCCGGCTTGAGTTGAAAGCCGGCAAGGACGCCGAAGTGCTGGTCTTTGACCTGACCACCTGAGTTTTTTGTTCCATTCACCCAAGGAATTCATCATGTTTACATCCCTGCAAAACCCCCTGTCCCTCGCCGGCCGCCTGCTGCTGGCGGCCCTGTTCCTGCCGGCCGGTATCGGCAAGCTCACCGGTTTTGCCGGCACCGTCGGCTATATCTCGTCAGTCGGCCTGCCGCTGCCCACCGTGGCTGCGGTTGTGGCCCTGGTGGTGGAAATCGTCGGCAGCTTGGCCTTGATCGCCGGTTTCGGCACGCGCCTGGCCGCACTGGTGCTGGCGCTGTTCACGCTGGTCGCCAGCTTCTTCTTCCACAACTACTGGGGTGTGCCGGCTGAGCAGGCTTTCGTCCAGCAGCTGCTGTTCTTCAAGAACATCGGTGTGGTGGGTGGCCTGTTCGTGCTGGTGGCCCATGGTGCCGGTGCCTGGAGCCTGGACGCCAAGCGTTCGGCCTGAGATTCAAGTTTTCTTTCATCCGTTTTTTTCAAAAGGAAGTTCATCATGTCTAAAGTTGCTGTTGTTTTTCATTCGGGTTATGGCCACACCCAACGCCTAGCGCAAGCCGTGGCCGAAGGTGCCGGCGCCGAGCTGATTGCCATTGACGCCGAGGGCAACCTGCCCGAGGGCGGCTGGGAGACGCTGGCTGCAGCCGACGCCATCATCATGGGCAGCCCGACCTACATGGGCAACGTGAGCTGGCAGTTCAAGAAGTTTGCCGATGCCTCCAGCAAAGCCTGGTTCACCCGTGCTTGGCAGGACAAGGTGTTTGGTGGCTTCACCAACAGCGCCAGCCTGAACGGCGACAAGGGCACCACCCTGCTGTACCTTGCCACGCTCGCGGCTCAGCATGGCGGCCTGTGGGTCAGCTTGGGGTTGTTGCCGTCCAATGCCAAGGCCTCGGGTCGCAACGACGTCAACAACCTGGGCGGCTCGGTCGGCCTGCTGGGCCACACCCCGTCGGATGCTGCACCGGCTGAGATGATCGACGGTGACTTCGAAACCGCACGCCGCTACGGCAAGCGCGTCGCCGAGGTGGCCGCCAAGCTGCGCGGCTGATACAGTCCGGCAGTCCAATATCAGGAGGGCCGTTGCCATGAATCCGTCACTGCAGCTGCTTGCGGGCCACCAGAAGGACCTGGGTGGCGGTTTCCTGGTGCGGCGCCTGTTGCCGGCGGCGGCCCGGCGTTCGGTTGGGCCGTTCGTTTTTTTCGACCACTTCGGTCCTTCACTGGAGACGCCCGACGTCAACCATGACGTGCGGCCGCACCCGCACATCGGTCTGGCTACCGTCACCTACCTGTTCGAGGGCGCGCAGATGCACCGCGACGGCGTCGGTTCGCTGCAGCTGATCGAACCCGGCGCCATCAACTGGATGACGGCCGGTCGCGGCATCGTGCATTCCGAACGACGCCCCGAATCGTTGCGCGACACGTCCTACGTCAACCACGGCTTGCAGCTGTGGGTGGCTTTGCCGCGCGAGGCCGAGGAGGCGGAGCCGTCCTTCGAGCACACGCCGGCCGCGGCCATTCCCGAACTGCGTGTGGGCGATGCGACGGTACGTGTGCTGGTGGGCGAGGCCTTCGGTCAGCGCTCGCCGGTGCACACCCTGGCGTCCACGCTCTATCTGGATATCCAGCTGCCGGCCGGCGGCCAGTTCGAACTGCCGCCGTTGGCACCGGAGATGGCGCTGTATGCCGTGCAAGGTGCCCTGTGGGTTGATGGACAAGCCCTGCCAACGCAGCAGATGGCCGTGTTGGGCCCTGAGGCGGTGCACCTGTCAACGCCAGAGGCCACGCGCTTGGTGGTGATCGGCGGCTCGCCGCTCGATGGCCCACGGCACATGTGGTGGAACTTTGTCTCCTCGCGCCGCGAGCGCATCGCCCAGGCGGCCGACGACTGGCAGGCTCAGCGCCTGGGGCAGGTACCTGGGGAGACTGAGTTCATCCCGCTGCCCGAGACGCGCTTCCTGCCCTAGCGCCATGTGAGTACCGGGGCGCGTGAATCGCCCCGGGCCGATGCTCAGGATTTCAGATGGAAGACGCTGACCATCTCGTTGAGACGGCCGGCCTGGTCGCGCATGCTGGACGCGGCGGCCGCAGACTCTTCCACCAGCGCCGAGTTCTGCTGCGTCATCTGGTCCAGGCCGGCAATGGAGTCGTTGACCTTGGCAATACCCGAGGCCTGCTCCACCGTGGCGGCACTGATCTCGCCGATCAGGTCGGTCACGCGTTTGACCTGTGCCACGATCTCGTCCATGGTGCTGCCGGCGTCGCCCACCAGGCGCGAGCCGTTGTCCACCTGGGCCACGCTGTCGGAGATCAGGGCCTTGATTTCCTTGGCGGCTTCGGCACTGCGGCCGGCCAGGCTGCGCACTTCACCGGCCACCACGGCAAAACCACGCCCTTGTTCGCCGGCACGCGCCGCTTCCACGGCGGCGTTCAGCGCCAGGATGTTGGTCTGGAAGGCGATGCCGTCGATCACGCTGATGATGTCGTTGATCTTCTGCGAGGCCTGCTGGATACCGGCCATGGTGTTGACCACTTCGCCCACGGCATGGCCACCGCGTGCGGCCACGTCGGAGGCGGTGGCCGCCAGTTGCGAGGCCTGGCGTGCGTTGTCGGCACTGTGCTGCACGGTGTGGGTCAGGCTGGCCATGGCGGAGGCGGTCTGTTCCAACGAGCCGGCCTGGGTTTCGGTGCGTGCGCTCAGGTCGGCATTGCCTTGGGCGATTTCGGTCGAGGCGGTGGCAATCGACTCGGCCGCATGCTTGACGTTGCCGATGATGCCCATGAGCGAGCGGTCCGCCTGGCGCAGGTCCTGCATCAGGTCGGCGAATTCGTCGCGTGTGGTCGGCTCCGGCACGGTGCCGAGTTCGCCGGCGGCAATGGCGCGGCCGGCCTGCTTGGCTACCTGCATGGCGCCCGAGATGCCGAGGTACATGCCCATATAGAGGTAGATCGAGAGCAGCACGCCCACGCCCAGCACGATGCCCAGCACATTGCGCCGGGTGGCCGCGGCACTGGCACGCTCGACCAGCAACTCGTCCATCACCTTGCGGTTCTGCTCCACCAGCGCCCAGGCGGCATCGATGGTGGGCTGGGCGGCCTGGCCGACCTGCTGCTGCGTCACGGTCACGCTGTCCTGGGTGGTGAAGTTCTTGCGCGTGAAGGCGATGAATTCCTTGGAACTGTTTTTCAGGTCGGTGAAGTTCTTGCTCAGCTTGGCTTCGACGTCCGGGTTGGCCTTCATGGCCTGCGACAGCATGTTTTCCACCGTGCCGAAGGTGTCGCTCAGGCGCGCTTCGGTGACTTCATAAAACACCTTGTCGTTGGGTTTGATCTCGCTGCGTGAGACGTTGAGCGTGGCGTAGGCCGCCATGCGCACGGCGATGCCGGCCGTGCTGGGCGTGTTGTTGGCCAGCGGGTAACCCAGGTAGAACAGGTCCAGGTCGGGGTCGAGCGCCATGCGCGACTTGTTGCCCATGTCGCGCATGAAGGCGTACAGGCGGCCGTATTCCGGCGCGTGGGCGGCAAAGGCCTTTTGCGGGAAGTCGGCATCCACCGGCAGGGCTTCCACCTTCTTCTGCAGTTCCCCCCAGCCGTCGCGCAGGCCCTTGGTTTCCTTCTCCATGTCGAACCAAGGGGCTGCGGCCTTCACGCCGTCTTCAATGCGCTTGAGCACGGCTTCGACCGCCGTGGCGTTCTGCTTGAAGCGCTGGCGCACGGTTTCGTCGCCAGCAGCAGTGGTGATGGTGATGCGCCGGCTTTCGATCAGCACCTTGTTCCACTCCACCAGATCAGCCATGAGGCCGACCGCGGCGCGCTCGGAGGCGATCGTGCTGACCCGTTTTTGCTGGGAGGCCAGCTCGGAGACACCCATGTAGAGCAACAGGGCCAGGGCCACCAGGCCAGAGAGGGCGAATTTGAGGCTGAAACGCAGCTTGGCCATCAAGGCGGTGGCTGGGCCGAAAAAACCGGTCATGCTTGGATCTCCAGGGTCAAGGGAATTGCTAGTTATTCTTATGAATTCGACCCATTCTGCCGGAAATTAAGCCCTGTTTTGCCCAGACGCTTGCTGCGACGTCCTTGTGAAGCCGAAAACAGCCGTGCGCTGATGTCAGCGTCTCAGGGCCGACAGATCGGCATCCACACCCCGACGTTCGTCGAACACGAAGCAGTTGCCGTGGTAGTGGGCGCCGCCGGTTTCCTCGAAGTATTTGAGGATGCCGCCTTCGAGCTGGTAGACGTGGTCCAGCCCGGCTTCTTGCATGAAGATGGCGGCCTTTTCGCAACGGATGCCGCCGGTACAGAAGCTCACCACGGTCTTGCCTGCCAGCTCGGCCCTGTGGTCCAGCACCGCCTGCGGAAACTCGGAAAACTTGCTGATGCGCCAGTCGATCGCATTGTCAAACGTGCCTTGGTCGACCTCGAAGTCGTTGCGTGTGTCCAGCGTCACCACCGGACGGCCTTCGTCGTCATGCCCTTGGTCGAGCCAGCGCTTCACCGTGGCCGCCGGCACTGCCGGCGCCCGCCCTTCGGCGGGGCGGATGGTGGGGTGGTTCATGCGGATGATCTCGGGCTTGACCTTGACCAGCATCTTGCGAAACGGCTGCTGCGCCGACCAGCTTTCCTTCGGCACAATGTTGGCAAAGCGCGCATCGGCGTGCAGATGCGCCACCAGGGCGCGCACCGCTTCTGCGGGGCCAGCCAGAAACAGGTTGATGCCTTCCTCGGCCAGCAAGATCGTGCCTTTCAGACCCAGGTCGAGCGTCAGAGCCTGAAGCTGTGTGCGCAGTTCGGTTGCATCGGGCAGGGGGACGAATTTGTAGGCGGAGATGTTGAGGATGTCGTTCACCCGCCAATTTTAAAAGAGCGGCATGCCGGACGGGCGGGTGGGGGAAAACTACAATGGTTCCCATGTTTGCCCACCTGCGTCTCCACACCGAATTTTCCGTCGTCGACGGCACCAACCGCATCGACGAGATCGTCAAGGCAGCCGCGGCTGACGGCCAGCCAGCGCTGGCGATCACCGACCTGAACAACTTGTTCGGAGCGGTCAAGTTCTACAAGGAAGGGCGCGGCAAGGGCGTCAAGCCGGTCATCGGCGTGGAGATCCTGCTCGAGGGGCTGGGGCAGGACCCGACGGCCTTCTCCAAGATGCTGCTGCTGGTGCAGAACAAGCAGGGTTACCTGAACCTGTCCGAGATCCTGGCGCGCGCCTGGACGCAGAACGTGCACAAGGCGCAGGCCGTGATCAAGCTGGACTGGCTGAAAGAGCTGAATGAGGGCCTGATCGCCTTGTCCGGCGCGCAAGCAGGTGCTGTCGGGCAGGCCCTGGTGCAGGGAGATGATGCACGCGCCCACGAGCTGGCACTGCAACTGGGCTCCATCTTCACGCATCGCTTTTACATCGAGCTGCAACGTGCCGGCCGCGCCGATGACGAGGCCCATGTAACGGCCGCGGTGCAGCTGGCTGCGCGCATGAAGCTGCCGGTGGTGGCCACGCACCCGGTGCAGTTCGCCACCGAGGACGACTACGAAGCGCATGAGGCCCGTGTCTGCATTTCCGAGGGCGAAATCCTGGGCAACCCGCGGCGTGTGCGCAAGTTCACACGCGAGCAGTATTTCAAGAACACCGCCCAGATGGAGGCGCTGTTCGCCGATGTGCCGAGCGCCATTGCCAACACCCTGGAGATTGCCAAGCGCTGCAACCTCACGCTGGTGCTGGGCAAACCACAGCTGCCCAACTTCCCGATTCCCGGCGGCCTGAGCATCGAGGAGTATTTCCGCAAGGTCTCGCTGGAGGGGCTGGAGGAGCGCCTGCAGTTGCTCTACCCGGATGTGGCGGAGCGCGACAAGCAACGTCCACGTTACCTGGAGCGGCTGGAGTTCGAGATCGGCACCATCCTGAAGATGGGGTTCCCGGGTTACTTCCTGATCGTGGGTGACTTCATCCAGTGGGCCAAGACCCATGGCTGTCCGGTCGGCCCGGGCCGGGGTTCCGGTGCTGGTTCGCTCGTGGCTTATGCCCTGAAGATCACCGACCTCGATCCACTGGAATACAACCTGCTGTTCGAACGTTTCCTGAACCCGGAACGTGTCTCGATGCCAGACTTCGACATCGACTTCTGCCAGGCCAACCGTGACCGCGTGATCGACTACGTGAAAGAGAAGTATGGCAAGGATGCGGTGAGCCAGATTGCCACCTTCGGCACCATGGCGGCGCGTGCCGCCATCCGTGACGTGGGCCGCGTGCTCGACATGAGCTACACCTTCTGCGACGGCATCAGCAAGCTGATTCCGAACAAGCCGGGCCAGCACATCACCATCGCCGGTGCCCTGGAGGCCGAACCGATTTTGGCCGAGCGGCTGGAGAAGGAAGACGAGGTCAAGACCCTGCTGGCGCTGGCGCAGAAGCTCGAAGGCATGACACGCAACATCGGCATGCACGCCGGTGGCGTGCTGATCGCGCCCGGCAAGCTGACTGACTTCTGCCCGCTCTACCAGCAGCCCGGCAGCGAGTCGGCGGTGAGCCAGTACGACAAGGACGACGTGGAGGCCATCGGCCTGGTGAAGTTCGACTTCTTGGGTCTGGCCACGCTGACCATCCTGGAGATCGCGCGTGAATTCATCATGGCGCGCCACAAGGGCCAGGAGAACTTCGCGTTTGAGACCATCCCCCTGAACGACAAGGCCACCTACCGCCTGTTCCAGGAGGGCAAGACCGAGGCCGTGTTCCAGTTTGAAAGCCGCGGCATGCAGGGCATGCTGCGCGACGCCAAGCCCACGCGGCTGGAAGACTTGATCGCCCTGAACGCGCTGTACCGCCCGGGCCCGATGGACCTGATCCCGAGCTTCGTGGCGCGCAAGCACGGGCGCGAGGAAGTGGAGTACCCGCACCCGGCGGTGGCCGAGATGCTGAGTGAGACCTACGGCATCATGGTCTACCAGGAGCAGGTGATGCAGACGGCACAGATCCTGGGCGGCTACTCGCTCGGCGGCGCCGACCTGCTGCGCCGCGCCATGGGCAAGAAGAAGGCCGAGGAGATGGCCGAGCACCGGGAGAAGTTCCGGGCCGGCGCGCTGGCCACCCACAACATTTCCCAGGACAAGGCCGACGAGGTCTTTGACCTGATGGAGAAGTTCGCCGGCTACGGCTTCAACAAATCGCACGCCGCCGCCTATTCGCTGCTGGCCTACCACACCGCCTGGCTCAAGGTGCACTACACCGCCGAGTTCTTCTGCGCCAACATGACGGTGGAAATGGACGACACCGACAAGCTGAAGGTGCTGTTCGAAGACGCGCTCAAGATGGGCATGACCTTTGAGGCGCCGGATGTGAACCGCGGCAACTACCGTTTCGAGCCGATCTCCGACACCGTCATCCGCTACGGCCTGGGCGCCGTCAAGGGCACCGGCCAGCAGGCGATCGAGGCCATCGTGAAAGCCCGCGAAGAAGGCGGCCCGTTCACCAGCCTGTACGACTTCTGCGTGCGGGTCGACCGTTCGCGCCTGAACAAGCGCACCATCGAGGCCTTGATCAAGGCCGGTGCCTTCGATGCGCTGCAGCTCAACCGCGCGTCCTTGATCGCCTCGATCGACCGCGCCTTCGACTTTGCGAACGCCACGGCGGCCAATGCCAACCAGGGCGGCCTGTTCGACATGATGGGCGACGACAGCCATGGCTCCAGTACGCAGGAACCGGAGCTGGTGGACGTGCTGCCCTGGGGCGTGAAGGAACGCCTGACCAACGAGAAGACGGCGGTCGGCTTTTACCTCTCGGGCCACCTGTTCGACGAGGTGACACTGGAAGTACGCCGGTTCGTCAAGCGCTCGCTGGACGACCTGATCGACACGCGCGAGCCGCAGCTGCTGGCCGGCATCATTTCTGACTTCCGCGTCATCAACGGCCAGCGCGGCAAGCTGGGCCTGTTCAAGCTTGACGACAAGAGCGCCGTGATTGATGCCCGCGTCGACGAGGCGCTGATGAATGCCAACAAACACCTGTTCAAGGACGATGAGCTCATCATCGTCATGGGCAAGGTGCAGCCCGACCGCTTTTCCGGCGGCCTGCAGCTCACCGTGAACCAGGTCTGGGACCTGGCGGCGGCGCGCTGTCGCTTCGGCAAGTACCTGCGCGTGGCGGTCAACGGCCGCGCGCCCGATATCCGGCGCCTGGTGGCCGACTTCCCGCCGCAGCGCGAGATGACGGAGCAAGGAGAGTTGCTGCGTGGTCTGGGGGTGCGGCTGTCACTGCGGCGCGAGGGATCGGGCATTGCGGCCGCGGCGGAGTTGCAGCTGGGGGAAGATGCCAAGTTCTTTCCCACGGATGCGGCATTGGCGGGGTGGATGGCTCAGGCCGACCAAGGCAAGGCCTTGATTGTTTATGAATGAAATTGGGTTCCCGATTTTGTCATTCATGCGCCAGATGCTATTGAATTTGTAGCAAGCTCTGCGGTGCCATTGAACTGACAAGAGGCGCTGTGCCAGCTTCCATCCCAGCGGGCAAGGCACTTTTTCTTGCAACGCCCGAGAGGGGGGAGGCCCGATTCCAATCTCCAGGCCAATTGGGGGTAGCTGACAAGCTGTCCAGGGTTTTTGTAGTCGGTTGCAGCAATATGCACGTATAATCAAAAAAGCACGATCGTTCGTTTTTATTTGCTGTCGCCCGTGGCGCAGTCTGGGAACGCGGTGCCGAATAGAATCTCGTGATTGACGTACGCGTCAATCACAACAACTGAATTTGCAACTAGCTGGAGTGGCAGAAATGAAAGTCCTGGTAGCCGTCAAACGCGTGGTGGACTACAACGTGAAGGTCCGAGTCAAGTCGGACAACACCGGTGTAGACATCGCCAACGTCAAAATGAGCATGAACCCGTTTGACGAGATCGCTGTGGAAGAGGCCGTGCGCCTGAAAGAAAAGGGTGCCGTCACCGAAGTCATCGCCGTCTCCTGCGGTGTGGCCCAGTGCCAGGAAACCCTGCGCACTGCCATGGCCATTGGCGCCGACCGCGCCATCCTGGTCGAGACCGCCGAAGAGCTGCAGCCCCTGGCCGTGGCCAAGCTGCTCAAGGCCCTGGTCGACAAGGAACAACCGGGCCTGGTGATCCTGGGCAAGCAGGCCATCGACGACGACTGCAACCAGACCGGCCAGATGCTGGCCGCCCTGGCCGACCTGCCGCAAGCCACCTTCGCCTCCAAGGTCGAAGTGGCCGATGGCAAGGCCAGCGTCACGCGTGAAGTCGACGGCGGTCTGGAGACCCTGAGCGTCAGCCTGCCGGCGGTCATCACCACCGACCTGCGCCTGAACGAGCCGCGTTACGTGACGCTGCCCAACATCATGAAGGCCAAGAAGAAGCAGCTCGACACCGTCAAGCCGGAAGACCTGGGCGTTGATGTCGCTCCGCGCATCAAGACCCTCAAAGTCATGGAGCCGCCCAAGCGCAGCGCCGGCATCAAGGTGCCCGATGTCGCCACCTTGGTGGCCAAGCTGAAGAATGAAGCGAAAGTGATCTAAGGAGTTGATGGAAATGACTGCACTCGTTATTGCTGAACACGACAACGCTTCCATCAAGGGCGCGACCTTCAACACCGTCACCGCGGCCAAGGCCTGCGGTGGCGACGTCCATGTGCTGGTGGCTGGCCACAATGCCGGCGCTGCTGCTGCGGCGGCGGCCCAGATTGCCGGCGTGGCCAAGGTGATACATGCCGATGGCGCCCAGCTGGCCAACGGTCTCGCCGAGAACGTCGCGGCCCAGGTGCTGGCCATCGCCGGCAACTACAGCCATATCCTGTTCCCGGCCACAGCCTCGGGCAAGAACGTGGCGCCGCGCGTCGCGGCCAAGCTCGATGTCGGCCAGATTTCCGACATCACCAAGGTCGATGCCGCCGACACTTTCGAGCGCCCGATCTACGCCGGCAACGCCATTGCCACGGTGCAAAGTACCGATGCCACCAAGGTCATCACCGTGCGTACCACGGGCTTTGACGCAGCGGCCGCCACCGGCGGTTCTGCCGCGGTGGAAACCGTGGCAGCGGCTGCCGACAGCGGCAAGAGCAGCTTTGTCGGCTCCGAGCTGGCCAAGAGCGATCGCCCCGAACTGACGGCGGCCAAGATCATCGTCTCCGGTGGTCGCGCGCTCGGTTCGAGCGAGAAGTTCAACGAAGTGATGACGCCGCTGGCCGACAAGCTCGGCGCCGCCATCGGCGCCAGCCGTGCCGCAGTGGACGCGGGCTACGCCGCCAATGACCTGCAGGTCGGCCAGACCGGCAAGATCGTGGCGCCGCAGCTCTACATCGCCTGCGGCATCAGCGGTGCCATCCAGCACCTGGCCGGCATGAAGGATTCCAAGGTGATCGTGGCCATCAACAAGGACCCCGAAGCGCCGATCTTCAGCGTGGCCGACTACGGCCTGGAGGCTGATCTCTTCACCGCCGTGCCGGAACTGGTTGCGGCGCTTTAAGCCCTGCACCCCAAGGCATCGCGCGCGATGCCTTTTTTTTGACTTGTAGACCCTGAATTCGCTTGGAGCAAGACAATGAGCTATGTCGCGCCTGTCAAGGACATGCTGTTCAACATCAAACACTTGGCGCAGATCGACGAGATCGCCCGCATTCCCGGTTTCGAGGATGCCGGCTTCGACACGGCACAAGCGGTGCTGGAAGAAGCGGCCAAGTTCAACGAGCAGGTGATCGCGCCGCTGAACTGGGACGGCGACAAGAACCCTTCGAGCTGGAAGGATGGCCAGGTCACCACCACACCGGGCTTCAGTGATGCCTTCCGCCAGTTTGCCGAAGGCGGCTGGCAGGGCCTGCAGCACCCGGTCGACTTCGGCGGCCAGGGCCTGCCCAAGACCATCGGTGCGGCCTGCATCGAGATGTGCAACAGCGCCAACCTCAGCTTTGCGCTGTGCCCGCTGCTGACCGACGGTGCCATCGAGGCGCTGCTGACGGCCGGCTCGGATGAACTCAAGGCGACCTACCTGGAAAAGCTGGTCAGCGGCGAGTGGACCGGCACCATGAACCTGACCGAACCGCAGGCCGGCTCCGACCTGTCGCTGGTGCGCAGCCGTGCCGAGCCGCAGCCTGACGGCAGCTACAAGGTGTTCGGCACCAAGATTTTCATCACCTACGGTGAGCACGACATGGCCGACAACATCGTCCATCTGGTGCTGGCACGCGTGACCGGCGCGCCCGAGGGCATCAAAGGCATCAGCCTGTTCGTGGTGCCGAAGTTCCTGGTGAACAAGGACGGCTCGCTGGGCGCACGCAATGACGTGCACTGCGTCAGCATCGAGCACAAGATGGGCATCAAGGCCAGCCCGACCGCCGTGCTGCAGTATGGCGACCACGGTGGTGCCGTCGGTTACCTGGTGGGTCAGGAGAACCGTGGCCTGGAGTACATGTTCATCATGATGAACGCCGCGCGTTATGCGGTGGGCATGCAGGGCATCGCCGTGGCCGAGCGCGCCTACCAGAAGGCCGTGGCCTACGCACGTGACCGCGTGCAGAGCCGCCCGGTTGATGGCTCCATCAAGGCCAGCGCGCCCATCATCCACCACCCGGACGTACGGCGCATGCTCATGACCATGCGCGCCTACACCGAGGGCTGCCGTGCCATGGCGTCCGTCGCCGCTGCCGCCTACGATGCTGCGCACCACCACCCGGATGCCGAGGTGCGCAAACAGAACCAGGCCTTCTACGAATTCATGGTGCCGCTGGTCAAGGGCTACAGCACCGAGATGAGCCTGGAAGTGACATCGCTGGGCGTGCAGGTGCACGGCGGCATGGGTTTCATCGAGGAGACCGGCGCAGCGCAGTACTACCGCGATGCCAAGATCCTGACCATTTACGAGGGCACCACCGCCATCCAGGCCAACGACCTGGTGGGGCGCAAGACGGCGCGCGACGGCGGCCAGACCGCCAAGGCGATTGCCAAGCAGATCGAAGCCACCGAGGCCGAGCTGAAGAAGCAAGGCAGTGCCGATGCGCTGGCCGTGGCTAAACGGCTGACAGCGGCACGCCTGGCGTTCATCGATGTGGTCGACTTCATGGCTGGCCAAGGCAACCCGAACGACGTCTATGCCGGCAGCGTGCCCTACCTGATGCTGGCGGGCAACCTGATGGCGGGCTGGCAACTGGCGCGTGCGCTGCTGGTGGCACAGCAGCAACTGGCCCAGGGTGAAGATGCCGCCTTCATGCAAGCCAAGATCACGGTGGCGCGCTTTTATGCCGACCACATGCTGAGCCGTGCGCCCGGCGTGCGTGACAGCATCGTGGAAGGGGCCGCCAGTGTGACGGCACTGGCGCTGGATGCTTTTTAAATCACTATAAAAAGAATAGCGGCTGTCGCCCGATTGACAAGGGCTACAGCCGTTTTTCAGTAATATTTATTTCAATACGTTACTGGAGGCAAGATGTCCAAGCTCCCCGCTACTCTGCAAAACCTGCCGCTGCCCATCATCGGCTCGCCGTTGTTCATCATCAGCAACCCCAAGCTGGTGATTGCCCAGTGCATTGCCGGTGTGGTGGGGTCGATGCCGGCGCTCAATGCGCGTCCGGCCTCGCAGCTTGACGAGTGGCTGGCCGAGATCACGGAAGCGCTGGCGGCGCATAACAAGGCCCATCCCGACCGCCCGGCGGCACCGTTCGCCATCAACCAGATCGTGCACAAGTCCAACGACCGGCTGGAGCACGACATGGCGCTGTGCGTGAAGTACAAGGTGCCGGTCATCATCACCTCGCTTGGCGCGCGCGAGGAGATCAACCAGGCGGCGCACAGCTATGGCGCCGTGGTGCTGCACGACATCATCAACAACAAGTTCGCGCACAAGGCGATCGAAAAGGGTGCAGACGGCCTGATTGCGGTGGCGGCCGGTGCCGGTGGCCATGCGGGCGTGAAGAGCCCGTTTGCGCTGGTGCAGGAGATCCGTCAGTGGTTCGACGGCCCGCTGGCGTTGAGCGGCTCGATTGCCAGTGGCGCTGCCGTGCTGGCGGCGCAGGCCATGGGGGCTGACTTTGCCTACATGGGCTCGGCCTTCATCGCCACCGAAGAAGCGCGTGCAGCCGAAGCCTACAAGCAGGCCATCGTCGACGGCAACTCGGACGACATCGTCTACAGCAACCTCTTCACCGGTGTGCACGGCAACTACCTGGCACCCAGCATTCGCGCAGCCGGCCTGGACCCCGAGAATCTGCCCGAGAGCGATCCGAGCAAGATGAATTTCGGCGGTGATGCCAAGAAGGCGTGGAAGGACATCTGGGGCTGCGGTCAGGGCATTGGTGCCATCAACAAGATCCAGAGCACCGCCGAGTTCGTGGACCAGCTGCGCCGTGAATACCGGCAGGCCCGCGAACGCTTGCTGGCCATGCCTTACGTGGTGTGACGCTGCAGTTGCAACACGGTGGCTGGGCCCGCTCAGTGCGGGAGCAGCTCAGTCAGCGATGAAGGCGCCCAGGCGTGGAAGGAACTGAAGGGGTTGAGCAACTGCGGTAGCTGAGATGACTGGCGCAGCAGTGCCAGGACATCTTGTGCGCTGAGCCACCACAGGCCAACCACCACAGCGCCGCACAGCACAAACAAGAGGGCGTTCTGCCGCAGGTTGGCCAGCAGGGGAATGCGCCGGACCGGCAGGCGCCAGAGCCAGAGTGCCGGCAGCAGGCCGAGTACCAGGAACAGGCCGGCCAGTTGCCAGCTGGCGGCATGACGCACTTGCGCGGCTGGGGTCGACAACCCGGCACTGAGGTCGATGGCGCCGGCCTGACCCAGCATCAGTGGCGTATTGAGTGCACTCAGCAGCAGCAGCAACAGGGCTGCCGGCTTGAGGGTTCTGCGCCAGCACAGCAGGCTCAGCAGGGCCATCAATGCAAACACCATGATCAGACCCAGCCGCAGACCGAGCCACCAGAGCTGGTCGGTTTCCAATGGCAGGCGGGAGAGTTCGCGCCACAAGGGGATATTGCACACCACGGTCAGCCAGAGGCAGGTCAGGGACAAAACCGTGACAGGGTGAGTTGCCTCCCGCTGGGTTTCCGGCGACAGGTAGGCCGATTCCGCAAATTCTGTGACATGAAACAGTTTGATTGTCATGGCCAAGTATTGTTAGGGATCACAGCCCCGTAGCGTAACAGGCCGTAACGGGCGCCAGTTCATGCCAACAGGCGTCAACCGGCATCAAGTTGGCCAGGTGGAGCCGTGTTCCGGCACCATGGCACGCCAGCCCAGATCGTGCTTGATGCGTTTGCGCAATTCGTCGGCCGGCCCCATCTCACCGTGCACGACATAGACCTGATCCGGTCGCTCCGGCATGGTGCGCAGCCAGTCCATCAATTGGCTGGCATCGGCATGGGCCGATGCGGATTGCAACTGCACCACCTCGGCATTGACGCTGACGTCCTGACCGTGGATGCGGACCGACTTGGCGCCGCTGGCCAGCGTGGCGCCGCGCGTGCCGGGGGCCTGGAAGCCGGTGAGGATGATCATGTTGCGGTGATTGCCGGCATGCAGGGCCAGGTGGTGCAGCACACGGCCGCCGGTGGCCATGCCGCTGGCCGCCAGGATCACCATCGGGCCGTGGCGGCGCCCCAGGGCCTTGGACTCATCAGGCGTGTTGACCATGGTGGCACAGTGGGTCAGGGCCCGTACCTGCTTGGTGGTCAGCCGGTGCTCGTGCGGATAGTGTTCCACCAGGTGCGTACTGTGGATGGCCATCGGGCTGTCCAGGAACACCGGCAGCGAGTTGGGGATGTCGCCACGGAGCTTGAGTTCGGCAATGGCATGCAGGATGGCCTGGGCCCGGCCGACGGCAAACACTGGCAGCACGGCCACGCCGCCGCGCGCCGCGACGCGGTGCAGGGCGGGCCCCAGTTCGGCCAGCACATCTTCGTCGGGGTGCTCGCGGTCGCCGTAGGTCGATTCGATCAGCACCGTGTCGGCCGCGGGTGCGCGGTCGGGCGGGTTCATGAGGAAGTCGTCGGTGCGGCCGAGGTCGCCCGAGAACAGGATGCGCCGGCCCGCCACTTCCAGCAGCAAACTGGCCGCGCCCAGGATGTGGCCGGCACGCGAGAAGGTGGCACGCCAGCCTGGGATGGGCTGGAAGGTGTGACCGAAATCCGTGGTCTTGATCAGCGACAGGCAGTCCAGCGCATCCTGGCGCGTGTACAGCGGCAGCGCCGGCGTGTGCTTGGAGAAACCGTGGCGGTTGGCGAAGGCAGCGTCTTCTTCCTGGATGTGGCCGCTGTCGGGCAGCAGGATGCCGCACAGGTCGCGCGTGCCGGGCGTGGCATGGACATGGCCTTCAAAACCTTCGCGTGCCAGCAGCGGCAGGTAACCGCTGTGGTCGAGGTGGGCGTGGGTCAGGACCACGGCATCGATCTGGCTGGGGGCCACCGGAAGCGGACTCCAGTTGCGCAGGCGCAGCTGCTTGTAGCCCTGGAACAGACCGCAATCCACCAGCAGGCTGTGCTTGTCATGCTGGACCAGGAATTTGGAGCCGGTGACGGTGTCGGCGCCGCCGAGGAAGGTGATGTTGACGCTCATGCAGAGAAACTCCGTTGTGCCTGCCATGTTAGCGCGTCAGATAAGAAAAAAGCCGCGGAGTTGGTGAAACTCCGCGGCTGATGGGATGTGCAGCTCCGTTGGACGGCTCAGCTGAAGAAGCTCTTCAGCCGGTCGGTCCAGCTGTCTTCGCTGGGCGAATGCTTGGCGCCGCCTTTCTTGAGCGACTCGTCGAGTTCGCGCAGCAGCTTGCGCTGGTGCTCGGTCAGCTTGACCGGTGTTTCCACCGTGATGTGGCAGTACAGGTCGCCGGGGTAGCTGGAGCGGATGCCCTTGATGCCCTTGCCGCGCAGGCGGAACTGCTTGCCGGTCTGCGTGCCCTCGGGGATGTCGATCGCGGCCTTGCCGGCCAGTGTCGGCACCTCGATCTCGCCGCCCAGTGATGCGGTCACGATGCTGATCGGCACTGCGCAGTGCAGGTCGTCGCCATCGCGCTCGAAGATGTCGTGCTTGCGCAGCCGGATCTCGATGTAGAGATCGCCCGGCGGGCCGCCGTTGGTGCCGGGTTCGCCGTTGCCGGCGCTGCGGATGCGCATGCCGTCGTCGATACCGGCCGGAATCTTCACTTCCAGCGTCTTCTGGCGCTTGATGCGGCCCTGGCCATGGCAGCTGGTGCACGGCTCGGGAATGATCTTGCCGCTGCCGTGGCAATGCGGGCAGGTCTGCTGCACGCTGAAGAAGCCCTGGCGCATCTGCACCGAGCCGGAGCCGTGGCAGGTGGAGCAGGTCTTGACCTGGGTGCCGGGCTTGGCGCCGCTGCCATGGCAGGTGCTGCAGTTGTCCCAGCTCGGCACGCGGATCTGCGCATCCTTGCCACGCGCGGCTTCCTCCAGCGTGATTTCCATCGCGTAGCTGAGATCGCTGCCGCGGTAGACCTGACGGCCACCGGCACCGCGTCCACGTTGCTGGCCGAACATGTCGCCGAAGATGTCGCCGAAGGCCTCGGCGAATCCGCCGGAGAAACCTTCACCGGGGCCGCCGCCACGCATGTTGGGGTCGACGCCGGCATGGCCGTACTGGTCGTAGGCGGCACGCTTTTGCGCATCGGACAGCATCTCGTAGGCCTCTTTGGCCTCCTTGAACTTCTCTTCCGCCACCTTGGCACTGTCCCCCTGGTTGCGGTCAGGGTGGTGCTTCATCGCCAGCTTGCGATAGGCCTTCTTGATGTCATCCTCGGACGCGTTCTTCGGCACGCCCAGGATTTCGTAAAAGTCTCTTTTTGCCATTGGGGTTCTCGGGAGTCAGTGACGCAAAACGCCGCGCCGATGATCCTGGCGGACCATGCGGACGCGGCGCGCAGGGTGGCACACAGCCTGCGCCTTAGCCTTTTTTGACTTCCTTCACTTCGGCGTCCACGATGTTGTCGTCAGCAGCCGGGCGGCTGGCCGATTCGGCACCGCCAGCAGCAGCCTCGGCAGCACCTGCGCCGGCACCGGCGGCAGCCTGGGCTGCCTGCTGGTCGGCGTACATCTTCTCGCCCAGCTTCTGGCTGGCAGCCATCAGGGCTTCGGTCTTGGCGTCGATGGCGGCCTTGTCGTCGCCCTTGAGGGCTTCTTCCAGCTCCTTGACGGCCGCTTCGATCTTTTCCTTCTCGCCGGCTTCGAGCTTGTCGCCGTACTCGGTCAGGCTCTTCTGCACGCTGTGCAGTGCGGCATCGCCCTGGTTGCGCGACTGCACCACCTCGAGCTTCTTCTTGTCTTCGGCGGCGTTGAGTTCGGCGTCCTTCACCATCTGCTGGATTTCTTCCTCGCTCAGGCCGGAGTTGGCCTTGATGGTGATCTTGTTTTCCTTGCCGGTGCCCTTGTCCTTGGCGCCGACGTGCAGGATGCCGTTGGCATCGATGTCGAACGACACCTCGATCTGTGGCAGGCCACGCGGCGAGGGCGGAATGCCTTCCAGGTTGAACTCGCCCAGCAGCTTGTTGCCGGAAGCGATTTCACGCTCGCCCTGGAACACCTTGATGGTCACGGCCGGCTGGTTGTCCTCGGCGGTGGAGAAAGTCTGGGCGAACTTGGTCGGGATGGTGGTGTTCTTGGCGATCATCTTGGTCATGACGCCACCCAGGGTCTCGATGCCCAGCGACAGCGGGGTCACGTCCAGCAGCAGCACGTCCTTGCGGTCGCCGGAGAGCACTTGGCCCTGGATGGCGGCACCGACGGCCACGGCTTCGTCGGGGTTCACGTCCTTGCGCGGCTCCTTGCCGAAGAACTCCTTCACCTTCTCCTGCACCTTGGGCATGCGGGTCATGCCGCCGACCAGGATCACGTCATGGATGTCACCCACGCTCACGCCGGCGTCCTTGATGGCGGTGCGGCAGGGGGCGATGGTGCGCTCGATCAGCTCTTCCACCAGGCTTTCCAGCTTGGCACGGGTCAGCTTGATGTTCAGGTGCTTCGGACCCGAGGCGTCGGCCGTGATGTAGGGCAGGTTGATGTCTGTGGCGGCCGAGCTGGAGAGTTCGATCTTGGCCTTCTCGGCGGCTTCCTTCAGGCGCTGCAGGGCCAGCACGTCCTTGGACAGGTCGACGCCTTGTTCCTTCTTGAATTCACCGATGATGAAGTCGATGATGCGCTGGTCGAAGTCCTCGCCACCCAGGAAGGTGTCGCCGTTGGTGGACAGCACTTCGAACTGCTTTTCGCCGTCAACGTCAGCGATCTCGATGATGGAGACGTCGAAGGTGCCGCCGCCCAGGTCGTACACGGCGATCTTGCGGTCACCCTTTTCGGACTTGTCCAGGCCGAAGGCCAGGGCTGCAGCGGTGGGTTCGTTGATGATGCGCTTGACGTCCAGGCCGGCGATGCGGCCGGCGTCCTTGGTCGCCTGGCGCTGGGCGTCGTTGAAGTAGGCCGGTACCGTGATCACGGCTTCGGTCACGGGTTCGCCAAGGTAGTCCTCGGCGGTCTTTTTCATCTTGCGCAGAATGTCGGCGCTGACCTGCTGGGCCGAGATCTGCTTGCCGCGCACTTCCACCCAGGCGTCGCCGTTGTCGGCGGCGACGATGGAGTAGGGCATCAGGTTGATGTCCTTCTGCACTTCCTTCTCGGTGAACTTGCGACCGATCAGGCGCTTGATGGCGTACAGGGTGTTCTTCGGGTTGGTCACGGCCTGACGCTTGGCGGAAGCGCCGACCAGCACCTCACCATCCTCCTGGTAGGCCACGATGGAGGGCGTGGTGCGCGCACCTTCCGAGTTCTCGATCACCTTGGTGGTGTTGCCTTCCATGATGGACACGCACGAGTTGGTGGTACCCAAGTCAATGCCGATGATTTTTCCCATGTTTTTACTCCTGCTATTTTGAAAAATTCAGATATTCGTCACGTGTGGATAACCTGAGCAATTTCAAGTATCCGGGGGCGCTTATTTGGGTGCGGCCACGGTCACCAGGGCCGGGCGCAACACGCGATCGGCGATCAGGTAACCCTTTTGCAGCACGCCCACCACGGTGTTGGCCTCCTGCTCGGCCGGCACCATGCTGATGGCCTGGTGCTGGTGCGGATCGAACTTGGCACCGGCGGCCGGGTTGATGGCAATCACCTTGTTGCGCTCCAGCGCAGCAACCAGTTGGCGCAGCGTGGCCTCGGCGCCTTCGCGGATCTGCTGCGGCGTGGCGTCCTTGATGGCCAGGCCGGCTTCCAGGCTGTCGGCCACGGGCAGCAGGCTGTCGGCAAAGCTTTCCACGGCGAATTTGCGGCTCTTGGAGATTTCGTCCTCGGCACGGCGGCGGGCATTTTCGGCTTCCGCCTTGGCGCGCAGGAACTGGTCGGCCAGTTCGGCGCTTTTCGCCTTGAGTTCGGCCAGTTCGGCCTGCGCCTGGCTCAGCAGATCGGCCTCGTGGGCGGCGACGATGTCTTCGCCGCTGGGCTCGCCGGCTTGGGAAGGGGTAGGGGTGGTGTCAGACATGCGAATAAGTCGTGGATACGGGGTTCATGCGCGGATATGGGGGCCACCGCGACCGTTTCAAGAGGAGCGGCGGCTTGACATGGCGGGGCACCGGGCCCCGCCACGAGTCGGCCCGAAGTGGGGCTCAGCCCGACAGGCCGAGCAGTTCGACGTCGAACTTGAGCGTGGCGTTGGGCGGGATCACGCCGCCGGCACCGCGGGCGCCATAGCCCAGCTCGGCCGGGATGATCAGGGTGCGGGTGCCGCCGATCTTCATGCCGGCCACGCCTTCGTCCCAGCCACGGATCACCATGCCGGCACCGAGGGAGAAGCGGAACGGATCGTTGCGGTCCTTGCTGGAGTCGAACTTGGCGCCCTGCACGCCGTTGCTGTAGAGCCAGCCGGTGTAGTGGACGGTGACGTCCTGGCCGCGCGTGGCTTCAGCGCCGGTACCGACGGTGGTGTCTTCGTACTGCAGGCCGGAAGGGGTGGTGATCATGGTGCGGTCCTTTTTGCTATTGATTTGATAGCTGGTGGCGCCTGATGGACGAGGCGCAACATCCAGAAAACCGCAAATTATGCCAGCAGGCCCCGGTGCCGGGGCTGCATCTCAGCGCGCTTTTTTCGCCTGGCTGGCGGCCCATTTGCTGGCGAAAGCCTGCAGGTCGCCCAGTCGCTTGAGCAGATCGAGGCCGGTGCTGGTGAGCAGGTAACCGTCGCTGCCATGGTTGAGCAGGCCGGCTTCGCGCAATTCCTTGATACGGGTGTTCAATGTGTTGGGGGTGATGCCACCCACGCTGTCCTGCAGCAGCCGGAAGGTCTGGGCATGGCCGTCGCGCAGAGCCCACAGCACGCGAATCGCGTAGCGGGACTCCAGCAGGCCAAGCAGCTGACCGATGGCGGCGTTTTCTTTGGAACTCATTGAACAGCACTCCTCAAAGCGTGAATCGGGCGCCGGGCGGGTCTCCCTGTGCCAAGTCCGGTGCTACAGACCGGGGCTTGTCGACGCGAGCGCCGACTATAGCGTAGTTTTTTGCCTGCTACAAGTTTCATAGCTGATGATGGCTGACATACAACAGCATCGGGCCGCGTGGCTGAACAAGCCGGGTTCAGGCGTAGATTTTTCGCAGCAGTTGCATCAGGGTACGGCGCTCCGCGGCGCTCAGGCGCGCGGTGGCGTCTTCCTCCAGTTGGGTGACGGTCTGTTCGGCCTGGCGCACCAGTTTCTTCCCGGTGGGCGTCAGGTGCAGCCCCACGGCGCGGGCGTCGTGGGGGTGCGGTTGGCGCGTGATGAGCTCGCGTTTTTCCAGCGTGTTGACCATGCCCACCAGATTGGGGGGCTGGATGTTCAGGGTGGTGCACAGCTGGCGCGAGGTGATGCCGGGGTTGTGCGCGATCAGCGACAGCACCGAGAAGTCGACCAGCCGCAACTCGAACACGGCCATGTGCTTGAGAAAGGACTCGGCAATGACCAGGGTGGCACGGCGCGCGTTGTAGCCGACCAGGCTTTCCAGATAGCTGGTGTCAACCTTGTCGACGGCGGGCACGGTGCTTTTGTCTTGCGTGGAACTCATGCGGCCAGCATAGCCTGTGCACCTGCCTGTGTCAGCTGTTCCCGGATGATCTGCTGACGCATCTCAAACTCGGGCAGGATCCAGTGTTGCAGGGCGCGCGCCGGGGCTGTCCAGCGAATCCCAGTCGTGCCGTTGGCTGCGCCGATCCGGGTCCAGGCCCAGCCCAGCAGGGCCAAGGCCACGGCGCGCAGGAAATCGTCAGCCACCCAATAGGCCAGTTCGGCCTGCTGTGCGTTCGCCTGCGACAGCTGCGCCGCCAATTTGCGGACGGCATCGAAGTGGTGCAGCACCGCCGCCTGGGCCGCCTGGCTGGCATCCATCTCTTGCGCCAGCTCGTCCAGCAGGGCCGATAGTGCGGCGCCGCCATCCGGCAGCACCTTGCGCACCAGCAGGTCGATCGCCTGGATCTCGTTGGTGCCTTCGTAAATCATGGCCACGCGCGCGTCGCGCACGATCTGCTCGATGCCCCACTCGCGCACATAACCGTGGCCGCCGAACACCTGAAGGCATTCGCTGGCACCATGGAAGGCTTGGTGGGTCCAGGCGGACTTGAGCACTGGCGTCACCAGGCTGCACCAGCGCTGTGCGCGTTCGCGGCGTGCAGCATCGGCATGGTGTTTGGCGATGTCGAGTTCCACCGCCGTGCGGTAGGCCAGCACGCGGCCGCCGTCGATCCAGGCGCGCTGCGTGTCCAGCATGCGCTGGATGGCCGGGTGTTCCGCAATCAGGTCAGCCGCTTCGTTGCTCTTGCGTGGTCCGGGCGCGCGCATCTGCCGCCGCTCCTGCGCATAGGCGCTGGCTTTCTGCCAGGCGGCTTCCAGCAGGCCGATGCCTTGCAGGCCCACATGCATGCGTGCGGCGTTCATCATGACGAACATCGCATTCAGGCCGCGGTTGGGTTCGCCCACCTGCCAGCCGGTGGCTGCATCAAAGCGCATCACGCAGGTCGGGCTGCCGTGCAGGCCCATTTTTTCCTCGATGCGCTCGCACACAACGGGGTTGCGGCTGCCGTCCGGCAGGAACTTCGGTGCCAGGAACAGCGACAGGCCTTTGGGGCCGGCCGGTGCATCCGGCAGACGCGCCAGCACCAGGTGCACGATGTTGTCGCTCAGGTCGTGCTCGCCACCGGAGATGAAGATCTTGGTGCCGCTGATGCGGTAGCTGTCGTCGCCCTGTGTCACGGCCTTGGTGCGCACCAGGCCGAGGTCGCTGCCTGCGTGCGGTTCCGTCAGGCACATGGTGGCCAGCCACTCGCCGGTCGCGATCTTTTCCAGATAGCGTGTTTTCAGTTCCTCGCTGCCATGGTGCTTGAGGCACTCGTAAGCGCCGTGCAGCAGGCCCGGGGCCATGGTCCAGCCATGGTTGGCCGCGCTCAGCATTTCGTACAGCACCGCTTCCAGCACGGACGGCAGCCCCTGGCCGCCGTCTTCTGTTGCACAGGCCAGCGAGGGCCAGCCACCCTGCCAGAAGGCCTGGTAGGCCTGGCGGAAGCCCGGCGGTGCCGTGACCACCCCCGCGTCGAAACGACAGCCGGTCTCGTCACCGATGCGCTGCAAGGGCGCAATCTCGCTGGCGACGAATTTCCCCGCTTCTTCCTGCACCTGCTGCATGAGGTCGGTATCGACTTCAGCAAAGGGCGGCAGGGCTTGCAGCTGGGCCGGGGCGTCCAGCACCGCCGTCAGGATGTGCTGGATGTCGTCAAGACGCGGTTGGTAGTCCATGGCCGATCAGGACTCCGCAGTGAAGCCGATCTTCTTGATCAGCGGACCCCAGTGCTTGGCTTCTGCTGCCTGCGAGGCGGCCATTTCCTCCATGGTCGAGCCGCGCGGGATCAGGCCGACAATGGCCAGGCTGTCGATGACCGACTTCTCTTTCAGCGCGGCATTGATGGCGGCATTGGCGGCCTGCAGCACGTTCTTCGGTGTCTTGGCCGGTGCATAGAAGCCGAACCATTCTTCGGTGGTCAGCTCGGGGAAGCCCTGTTCGGCAAAGGTCGGCACCTCAGGCACATAAGGCGAGCGCTTCGGGCCGGATGTGGCCAGAATGCGCAGCTTGCCGGCCTTGTAGTTGGCGATGAAGTCGCCATGCGGCGTCACCATGGCGGCGATCTGGCCGCCCACCACGTCGGTCACGCCCGGCACCGAGCCGCGGTAGGGCACGTGCTTGAGTTCGGTGCCGCTGTTGATGCCCAGCAGTGCGCCCAGGAAGTGCGGCGTGGAACCGGCACCGGGCGAGCCGTAGCTGGCATCCTTCGGATTGGCCTTGGCCCAGGCCAGGAAATCCTTGACGGTTTTCACATTGGCTGGCACCAGCGGACCCACGGCCAGGCCGTGGTGCATGACGGCGCCGATGGAGATCGGGGCGAAGTCCTGCGGGACGTAGTTCATCTTGCTGTAGATGTACGGGTAGTTGGCCAATGCCGAGACCTGGGCCAGGGCCAGCACGGAACCATCTGCGGGAGCGGCCTTGAGCGTTTCCAGCGCGATGCGGCCGCCGGCGCCGGGTTTGTTTTCGACCACTGCGGCATTTTTGGTGAAGGCCGAGCCGGCCATCTTCTCGCCGACGCGGCGTGCCACGCTGTCACCGGAGCTGCCGGCGGGGAAGCCGTAGAGGATCTTGACCTGGTCCAGGGCTTGGGCAAAAGCCGAGAACGGGCCGAGGGCGCCGAGCGCGGCAGCGCCGGCAGCGGCTTGGACGAAGTTGCGACGTGTGGTCATGGTGTTGTCTCCTTTTGTAGGTGGATGGGACGGGGGAAAATCGAATCAGCGCGGCGCCATGCGCAGAGCGCCATCCAGACGGATCACCTCGCCATTGAGGTGGCCGTTGGTCACGATGTGACAGGCCAGTTGGGCAAACTCCTCGGGTTTGCCCAAGCGCGACGGGAAGGGGATGGACGCGGCCAACGATGCCTGCACCGCCTCCGGCAGCTCCTTCATCAGCGGCGTGGCAAACAGGCCTGGCGCCACCGTGCAGACACGGATGCCGTGCTGCGCCAGATCGCGTGCCATGGGCAGCGTCATGCCGACCAGACCGCCCTTGGAGGCGCTGTAGGCCTGCTGACCCACTTGGCCGTCGAAGGCCGCCACCGAAGCGGTGAACATCATCACGCCGCGTTCGCCGTCTTCCAGCGGGCTGAGCTTGACGCATTCGGCCGCGAACAAGCGGCTGATGTTGTAGCTGCCGATCAGGTTGACGTTGATGACGCGGGAAAAGTCTTCCAGCGGTGCCGGCGCACCATCGCGGCCGACCACGCGCTTGGCGGTGCCAATGCCGGCAATGTTCATCAGGATGCGGGCCGGGCCATGAACGGCCGTGGCTTTGGCCAGGGCGGCGAGCACGCTGTCGGTGTTGGTGATGTCGCACTGGCAGGCGACGCCGCCGATGTCGGCCGCGACCTTCTCGGCGAGCGCGACGTTGACATCGAGCACGGCCACCTTGGCGCCCAGGCGTGCCAGCTCGCGTGCGGTGGCCTCGCCAAGGCCGGAAGCGCCGCCGGTGACGAGTGCCGCTTGTCCTTTGATATCCATGTCAGTGGTCCTTGATGTGGCGCGTCTGTCGTGACGCGGGGAAGAAATGCGCCCATTCGGAGGCGCCCGCGGAACCGGCTTCGCCGGGCCGCTGGGTGCGCCCCCTTGAGGGGGAGGCGCCGAAGGCGCTTCGGGGGTGCTTCATGCCTGCGGTTTGATGATGCCGGGCGCGCTGTCATCGTGCAGGGCCTGCACCAGGGCGTCACGGTGTTTCAGCACGGCACGTTGGTTGAGCGAGCCCTTGTCCGTGACCTCGCCCTTGTCGATGGAAGGCGGCTCGGCCAGCAGCAGAGCACGCGCAATGCGGTTGGCGCTGCCGGTGGCTTCGCGTGCCAGCTGATTGATGACGGCCTGCAGGCGCAGGCGTACCGGCTCGCTGGCGAGCACGTCTTCCCATGGCGCGTCGGCGCCCAGGCCGCTGACGGTGCGGCAGGCGGGCGAGGGGAAAATCAAGGCGCCGACTTCCTTCATGTTCAGGCCGGTCAGCACGACATCCTGCACATAGGGCGCGCCGGTGACGATGACCTTGGCGCGCATCGGTCCGACGCTGACAAAGGTGCCGGTGGCGAGTTTGAAGTCTTCCGCAATGCGGCCGTCGAACTTGAGGCCGCGGTGGATGTTGTCGGGGTCGATCCACTGCACGGCGTCGCCAGTGCAAAGGTAGCCCTCTTCGTCGAACACATCGCGGGTGGCCTGCTCGGAGCGCCAGTAGCCCGGTGTGACGTTGGGGCCTCGGTAACGCACCTCGATCTTGCCGTCCACATCCACCAGCTTGAGCGTCATGCCCGGCACCGGCGCACCGATGTCGCCGGCCTTCACGTTGGGGCTGTTGGTGAACATGGCCGACGGGGCGGACTCGGTCATACCCAGGCCGGTGGCCATGACAATGCGCTCGCCCACCTCGGCCTCGGCCGTCTCGTGCAGGCTGTCCCACACCGGTTGCGCCAGGCCGGCACCGGAGTAGAAGAACATGCGCACGCGTGACAGCAGGTTGCGGCGCAGCTCGGCGTCGGTTTTCATCGCTTGGGCGATCATCTCGAAGCCGGTCGGCACATTGAAATAAAGCGTCGGCGCGATTTCGCGCAGATTGCGCAGCGTCTCATTGATCAGGGCTGCCGTGGGCTTGCCGTCGTCAATGTAGAGCGTGCCGCCGTGCTGCAATGTCAGGCCGACGTTGTGGTTGCCGCCGAACGTGTGGTTCCACGGCAGCCAGTCGACGAACACCGGCGGTGCCTCGGCCAGTACCGGCAGCGACAGGGTGATCTGCTGCAGGTTGGCGCACCACATGCGGTGGGTGTTGATCACCGGCTTGGGCATCTTGGTCGAGCCCGAGGTGAAGAGGAACTTGGCGATGGTGTCGGGGCGCACGGCATGCATGGCGTCATCCACGGCGGTCGTGGCTGAGGTGTTGCGCAGTGTGTCGAACGGCGTGCTCTTGCGTCCCTCGATCGACCCCTGGGCCAATACCACTTCGACGTCGGCGCCGACCGTCGTCTGGATGGCGCGGCCGTAGCGTGCGCCATCGGCGGCGAACACCAGGCCCGGGGTCAGCGTGTCCAGCACGTGGCGCAGCTTGTCGTAGTCCTGGCTCACGGTGGCATAGGCTGGCGAGACCGGGCAGTAGGGCACCCCGGCGTAAATGCAGCCCAGCGACATCAACGCATGTTCGAGCGTGTTTTCACTGAGGATCACCACCGGGCGTTCGGGGGAGAGCTTGCGGTCCAGCAACGCCTGGCCGATGCGGCGTGCACTGTCCAAGGCCTGCGCATAGCTGATGCGCTGCCAGTCGCCGGTACGGCCATCGCCCAGCTGGGCACGACGTGCCATGAAAGTTCGGTCGGGTTCGGCTTCAGCCCAGTGCACCAGAAAGTCGCTCAGGCGTCGGGCAAAGGCCCCCAGCGGCAGTTCAGCCTGCACGTAGCGCACGCCGGGCGCACCTTCGCGCACGCTGACGCGCGTGACGCCGAAATTCACCGGACGATAGCGCGGTGTGGGGGTGGAATTGATGGTCTCGCTCATGGGTTTCTTGTCTGCAATCAGTGGGAGGCGTGGCTTCAGCCTTTGCTGACCTTGGCGGCCTTGCCTTCGAGGAAGGCACGCACGCGTTCCTTGGCTTCCGGTGCGCTTTGCGCGATGGCGGCCATCATGGCCTCCGTCAGGAAGCCCTGGTCGGCCGGCTGCTCGGCGATGCGCGGCAGGGCGTGGATCAGGGCGTAGTTGGTCAGCGGCGCGTTCTGGGCCACGCGCACGGCGAGTTCGAAGGCCTTGTCAAAGGCGGAACCCTGCGGGACCAAGTACTGGGCGAAGCCAGCTTTTTCACCGTCCTGCGCGTTGTAGACGCGGCCGGTCAGCATCATGTCGGTCATGCGTGCAGCACCAATCAGACGCGGGATGCGCACCGCACCACCACCGCCGACGAAGATGCCGCGCGAGCCTTCGGGCAGGGCGTAGAAGGTGGATTCGTCGGCCACGCGGATATGGCAGGCGCTGGCCAGCTCCAGGCCCCCGCCGACCACGGCGCCGTGCAGCGCGGCAATCACCGGAACCGGGCCGTACTGCACGCACTCCAGCGCGGCGTGCCACATGCGCGAATGGTGCAGGCCCTGGCCGGCGTCGCGTTCCTTCAGCTCGCTCAGGTCGAGACCGGCGCAGAAGTGCTCGCCATCGCCGTCGATCACGGCGGCACGCACGCCTTCAGGCATGTTCTCAAACAGGTTGCGAATGGCGAGAATCAGGCCGTCGTTGAGCGCGTTGCGCTTGGCGGGACGGGTGAGGCGGATGACGGCGACTTCCTGGTGTTCGCCGCGGCGCTCGAAATGAATGTCTTGTTGGCTCATGGTTGCGTTTCTTTCTGGAATCGATTATGGTTATGAAATATAACCATATCAAGCGCGCCGGGGCCGTTTTTTCTCGGTGTTTACCCTAGGGCTTGCCCGCTAACAAAAGGAGACGGTCATGGACCACAAGAACCTGATTGCCATCGACATCCACACCCATGCCGAGGTGAGTTGCTGGAATCCGTTTGACAACTACGGCGAGGAGTACGACCGCGCGGCCGACAAGTATTTCCGCTCCAGCCGCCGCCCGACGATTGCCGAGACGATTGCCTACTACCGCGAGCGCAAGATTGGTCTGGTGATGTTCACGGTGGACAGCGAGTCGCAGCTCGGACGCCGGCGTATCCCGAACGAGGAGATCGCCGAAGCGGCCAAGGCCAACAGCGACATGATGATGGCCTTCGCCAGCATCGATCCGCACAAGGGCAAGATGGGCGCACGCGAGGCGCGCCGCCTGATCGAGGAGCACGGCATCAAGGGTTTCAAGTTCCACCCCACGGTGCAGGGCTGCTACCCGCAGGACAAGATGGCCTGGCCGATCTACGAGGTGATCGCCGAGTACAAGATGCCGGCCATCTTCCACACCGGGCACAGCGGCATCGGCAGCGGCATGCGCTGTGGCGGTGGCCTGCGGCTGGAGTACAGCAACCCGATGCACCTCGATGATGTGGCGATCGATTTTCCCGACATGCAGATTGTCATGGCGCACCCGAGCTTCCCGTGGCAGGACGAGGCACTGAGCGTGGCCACGCACAAGCCCAACGTCTGGATCGACCTGTCCGGCTGGAGCCCGAAGTACTTTCCGAAGCAACTGGTGCAGTACGCCAACACCCTGCTGAAGGACCGTGTGCTGTTCGGCTCCGACTACCCGCTGATCACACCCGAACGCTGGATGAAGGATTTCGAAGAAGCCGGCTTCAAGCCGGAGGTGATGCCCGGCATTCTGAAGGACAACGCGGTGCGCCTGCTGGGGCTGAAGTAAGCGAGAGACGGGCCCACGGCCCCGGCCCGTTCTCTGGGAGCCTGGAGCGCTTGTCATGCGCAGTGTGAACTGCTAAGGTCTCCAGTCGAAGGAACGGAGGCTTTCATGATCAGCAACTTCGAGCAAGTTCATAACCATTACGAGCGCCTGGTATTCGAGGAGGTCGTTCGCCGTGCGCCGCGGCATCCGGGGTTCACGCCCGACATGCTGGCGGATGTGGCCTGCGTGGCCTTGAATCGCTTGCCGGCGCGGTATGTCCGACATGACGTGGATCTGATGTTCTACCTGACCGAGCAGGAGCGCCACGCCATTGAACAGTCCATGGCCGCAGCCATGGACTATGCCTTTGCCCTGGTCAGCAGCCGCAGTGCCAAAGGCACCGCTGCTGCCAACGTTAATCAGGCCTTGCCCCAGACTTCCTGAGCCGTTTCGATCACCAGGCGCAGCTTGGCGCGCTGGGCTTCGACCGCGATGTCGTTGCCGTGCACCGTGCTGGAGAAGCCGCACTGCGGCGACAGGCACAGCTGTTCCAGCGGGGCGTACTGGGCGGCTTCGTCAATGCGGCGCTTGAGATCGTCCTTGGACTCCATGGCGCCGAACTTGGTGGTCACCAGACCCAGCACCACGATCTTTCCCTTGGGCAGGAAGCGCAGGGGGCGGAAGTCGCCGCTGCGGTCATCGTCGTACTCCAGGAAGTAGGCGTCCAGGTTCATCTCCGACAGCAGGGCCTCGGCCACCGGCTCGTAGTTGCCGGAGGCAGCGTGCGTGCTCTTGAAGTTGCCGCGGCACAGGTGCATGGCCAGCGTCATGCCGGCAGGCTTCTGTGCCACCACCTTGTTGATGAATTTGGCGTAACGGTGCGGCAGCTCGTTGGGGTCGTCGCCGCGCTGACGGGCCGCTTCACGCATTTTCTCGTCGCACAGGTAGGCCAGGTTGGTGTCGTCCATCTGCACATAGGTGCAGCCGGCGGCGGCCAGTGAACGCAGCTCGTCGCCGTAAGCCTGGGCCACGTCGTCATAGAACGTTGGTTCCAGTTCGGGGTAGTGTTCCTTGCTGATGCCGGCACGGCCGCCGCGGAAGTGCAGCATGGTGGGCGAGGGAATGGTGACCTTGGCCACGCTGCCGCGGCCCGGGGTGATCTGGCTCTTGAGGTACTGGAAGTCGGCGAGCTGAATGTCCTTGACGTGGCGCACCTTGTCGACCACGCGCATGACGGGCGGGGCCAGTTCCTGGGTGCCATCCGGCTTGACGATGGTGACGGGAATGTCGGACTTCACGCCGCCGATCTGCTCCAGGAAGTCGACGTGGAAGTAGGTGCGGCGGAATTCGCCGTCGGTGATGCTTTGCAGGCCGACGTCTTCCTGAAACCTGACGATTTCAGTGATGGCCTTGTCTTCCACTTTGCGCAGTTGCTCGGCGGTGATTTCGCCTTTGGCTTTCTGCTCGCGCGCTTCGAGCAGGAATTTGGGGCGCAGGAAGCTGCCAACGTGGTCGGCGCGGAAGGGCGGGGTGGTGCGTAGTGTCATGGGAGTCTCCAGGAGAATCGTTGGATGGGTTAACAGCAAGCCGCCGGCATTATGACATTCAGGGTACGGATTGCGGACGATGCACGGTAGGAGGACTATAGTGATCAGCGCTGTCCATGCAACGGTCCTGTCCGTAGATAATGGAATGCGGTAGTTGGCTGTCTGGTTATCGCAATTTGTTATATCAATCAGTCTGAAATTGGACTTGCGAATGAATAAATTTGCGGCGACAGTTACGCGCCTTCGTCATTACGCTGTTTGGGGCTTCGTTAGCCTGAACAGTCGGGTGAAGTCATAACTCATATTAGGAGTCCCCCATGAAAAAACGAGTGTTCCTCAGCGCCTCCGCCTTGGCGGTCATGGCCTTGTCCTCAGCTGCCGTGCTGGCCCAGGACAACACATTCAAGATCGGCCTGATCCTGCCCATGACCGGTCAGCAGGCTTCGACCGGCCGCCAGATCGAGGCCGCCGCGAAGCTGTACATGGCGCAGAACGGCGACACCGTGGCGGGCAAGAAGATCCAGCTGATCGTCAAGGACGACACCAGCATTCCTGACGTGACCAAGCGCATGGCGCAGGAATTGGTCGTGAACGAGAAGGTCAACGTGTTGGCCGGCTTCGGTATCACGCCCTCGGCCCTGGCCACGGCACCGATCGCTACCCAGTCCAAGACTCCGGCCATCGTGATGGCGGCCGCCACCTCCAGCATCACCCAGGCTTCGCCCTACATCGTGCGCACCAGCTTCACGCTGCCGCAGGCTTCGGTCTCCATGGCCGACTGGGCTGCCAGCAAGGGAGGCATGAAGAAGGTGGTGACCCTGGTGAGCGACTACGGCCCGGGCATTGATGCTGAGAAGTTCTTCAAGGACCGCTTCATTTTCAACGGGGGCACCATCGTCGAGAGCCTGCGCGTGCCGATGCGCAACCCCGACTTCGCGCCCTTCCTGCAGAAGGTGCGTGATGCCAAGCCCGACGCTCTGTTCGTCTTCGTGCCGTCCGGCGCTGGCGCTGCGGTCATGAAGCAGTTCCTGGAGCGCGGCATGGACAAGGCCGGCATCAAGCTGATCGGCACCGGCGACATCACCGATGACGACCAGCTGAACGACATGGGCGACGGCGCCCTGGGCGTGGTCACTGCACACCACTATGCTGCGGCCCACCCCTCGGCCATGAACAAGAAGTTCGTGGAAGCCTTCAAGAAGGCCAACAAGGGCATGCGCCCCAACTTCATGGCCGTGGGTGGCTATGACGGCATGCGCGTGATCTACGAAGCGCTCAAGGCCACCAAGGGTCAGGGCGGTGGCGATGCCCTGCTGGCCGCCATGAAGGGACAGACCTTTGAAAGCCCGCGCGGCCCGATGTTCATCGATGCACAGACCCGCGACGTGGTCCAGAACATCTACCTGCGCAAGGTGGAGCGCGTCGGCGGCGAGCTGCACAACGTGGAATTTGACGTGATCAAGGACGTCAAGGACCCGGGCAAGTCCAAGTGATACGCCGTCCATGGATGTCGCCTTCCTGGCGGCATCCATGGATTTTTTTTGCCTTGACCTGACGTGAAGAGTTCATGCTGACGATTCTGTTTGATGGCATTGCCTACGGCATGCTGCTGTTTATCCTGGCGGTCGGTCTGGCCGTGACCATGGGTTTGATGAACTTCATCAACCTGGCGCACGGTGCCTTCGCCATGGTGGGGGGCTACACCACGGTGGTGCTGATGCAGCGCTACGATGTGCCTTTCCTTCTGTGCCTGCCGATCGCCTTTGTGGTCGTGGCCTTGCTGGGTGCCGTGCTGGAGCGCACGCTGTACCGGCCCATGTACCGCAAGCCGCACCTGGACCAGGTGCTGTTTTCCATCGGCCTGACCTTCATGGCCGTGGCGGCCATGGACTACTTCATGACCTCCAGCCAGCAGATCGTCCAGCTGCCCGAGTGGCTCAAGGGACGTACCGAGCTGGGCGAGGGCGCCCTGATGCTGGGCATGGGTCACTACCGCCTGTTCATCATTGCCGTCTGCGCTGCCCTGACGGTGGCCCTGCAGTACATTCTGGCCAAGACCCGCTTCGGCAGCCGTCTGCGTGCGTCGGTGGACGACCAGCGCGTCGCCGCCGGCCTGGGTATCAATGTCAACGTGGTGTTCCTCTCGACGTTCGCCGTCGGCTCCGGTCTGGCGGGCCTCGGTGGCGCGCTGGGTGCCGAAGTGATGGGCATGGATCCTAGTTTCCCCTTGAAAAACATGGTCTATTTTCTGATCGTGGTGGCCGTGGGTGGTACCTCGTCCATCACCGGCCCGTTGCTGGCCGCGCTGCTGTTGGGCATCGCGGATGTGGCGGGCAAGTACTACATTCCGACCTTCGGTGCCTTCATCGTCTATGCGCTGATGATCGCCATCCTGATCTGGCGCCCGCAAGGCCTGTTCGTGCGCAAGGGGGGCAAGGCATGATGAATGCACAGCAATCCCTGTACAACAGCCGACGCTGGAAGGTCTGGGAGCCGGTGCTCTGGCTGCTGGCCCTGGCGCTGCCCTACGTGCTGGGCAGCCACGCGCTGATCATCAACGAAATCGCCATCGTCGCGCTGTTTGCCGTCTCGCTGGACCTGATCCTCGGCTACACCGGCATCGTTTCACTCGGTCATGCCGCCTTCTTCGGCATGGGGGCCTATGCGGCGGCCCTGTTTGCCAAGCTGGTGATGCCCGATCCGCTGCTTGGCCTGGCTTTCGGCATTGCGGTCGCCACGCTGCTGGGCGCACTGTGCTCCTTCACCATCATGCGCGGCTCCGACCTGACACGCCTGATGGTGACGCTGGGTGTGGGCATGCTTCTGATGGAACTGGCCAACAAGCTCGACTGGCTGACCGGCGGTGCCGACGGCCTGCAGGGCGTGCTGATGGGGCCCGTGCTCGGTCGTTTCGAATTCGACCTGCAGGGCCAGGTGGCTGCCTGGTACTCGATTTCCGTCACGCTGGTGTTCCTCTTCCTGGTGCGACGCCTGGTGAACTCGCCGTTTGGCGCCACGCTGACCGCCATCCGCGACAACCGCCTGCGCGCCATGGCCATCGGCATTCCGGTGACCTCGCGCCTGGCCGTGATCTACACCATTGCTGCCGGCGTGGCTGGTGCGGCTGGCGCCCTGCTGGCGCAGACCACCGGTTTTGCCTCGATCGATGTGTTCGCCTTCGACCGCTCGGCTGACCTCGTGTTGCTGCTGGTGATTGGCGGTACCGGCTGGCTGTACGGCGGCGTGGCCGGCGCGATCGTGTTCAAGATCATGCAGGACCTGATTTCATCCATCACACCGCAGTACTGGACCTTCTGGATCGGCCTGTTCCTGGTCGTGCTGATGCTGGTCGGTCGTGAGCGTCTGATCCGTCCCTGGACCTGGTTTGGGGGCAAGAAGTAATGAGCAATCCTGAAATCGTTCTGTCCGCGCAAGGGCTGGTCAAGCGCTTCGGTGGCATCACGGCCACCGGCAACGTCAACCTCGATCTGCGCAAAGGCGCGCGTCACGCGCTGATCGGCCCCAATGGTGCCGGCAAGACCACGCTGATCAACCTGCTGACCGGCGTGCTCGAGCCCACTGAAGGCCGCATCCTGCTCGAAGGCGAAGACATCACCAACCTGGCACCGCACCAGCGTGTGCGCCGCGGCATGGTCCGCACCTTCCAGATCAACCAGCTGTTCGACACGCTCACACCGCTGGAGACCCTGGCGCTGACGGTGTCGCAACACCAGGGGCTGGGCAGCAAGTGGTGGCAGGCGCTGGGACGTCGTACCCAGGTGGCCGAGCGTTGCGAGCAACTGCTGGAACAGTTCCACCTGGCCGAGGTGATGAACCAGAAAACCAATGTGCTGGCCTACGGCAAACGCCGTCTGCTGGAGATCGCCATTGCGCTGGCCTGCGAGCCGCGCGTGCTGTTGCTCGACGAGCCGGTGGCCGGTGTGCCCGCCGGTGAGCGTGAGGAACTGCTGCAGACCGTGGCAGCGCTGCCGGCCGATGTGTCGGTGCTCCTGATTGAACATGACATGGATCTCGTATTTAGTTTTGCCAACCGCATGACGGTGCTGGTCAACGGCACGGTGCTGACCGAGGGTGACCCGGACACCATCGCCAACGACCCGCAGGTCAAGGCGGTCTACCTCGGCCACGGCGAGGAGTTGGCGCATGGCTGATCTGCTCAAAGTCGAAAACCTGAGCGCCGGTTACGGTGAGGCCGTGGTGCTGCACGATGTGTCGGTGTCCCTGAAGCAGGGCGATACGCTGGCGCTGCTGGGCCGCAACGGCACCGGCAAGACCACCTTCATGAACACCCTGGCCGGCGCCACGCGCCAGCACGGCGGCACCATCACGCTCGACGGCGTGGCCCTGCACAAGGTGCCGCTGCACGAGCGTGCCGGTGCTGGCATCGGTTGGGTGCCGCAGGAACGCAACATCTTCAAGTCGCTCACGGTGGACGAGAACCTGACCGCCGTGGCCCGTCCCGGTGCCTGGACGCCGGCGCGCGTGTACGAGATGTTCCCGCGTCTGGCCGAGCGCAAGACCAACCTGGGCACCCAGCTCTCGGGTGGCGAGCAGCAGATGCTGGCCGTCGGCCGCGCGCTGGTGCTCAATCCCAAGTTGCTGCTGCTGGACGAGCCGCTTGAAGGCCTGGCGCCCATCATCGTGCAGGAACTGCTGCGCGCCATCCGCCGCATCACGCGCGAAGAGGGCCTCTCGGCCATCATCGTCGAGCAGCATCCGCAGGCCATCCTGGCCATCTCGGATGTGGCCGCCGTGCTGGACCGCGGCACCGTGGTGCATGCCAGCAGCGCCAGGGCGCTGCAGGAACAACCCGAACTGCTGGATCGACTGCTGGGCGTGGCACGCTGACCTTGCTATCAAAAGGGTAGCTGTTCGCGCCCTTTTGATGAGGGGTAGAGCATGATTTCGACAATGTTTCGGTGTGTGGCCGGCGTGCTGCTGGCCGGCGTGCTGGCCACGCAGGCTGGCGCACAAGGCTTTCCGAGCAAACCCATTCGCCTGGTGGTGCCCAACGCGCCCGGTGGTGCGGCCGACCTGACCGCGCGCGCCGTCGGCCAGAAGCTTGGCGAGACGCTGGGCCAGCCGGTGGTGATCGACAACAAACCCGGCGCTGGCGGCGTGGCCGCTGGCGAGGCGGTGGCCAAGGCCGTGCCCGACGGCCACACCCTGTTGCTGATTTCGAGCGGCACCGCCGTCAGTGCCTCGCTCTTCAAGTCGCTGCCCTTCGACACCGTGAAAGACTTCATCCCGGTCGCGCCGCTGGCCACCTTCGATCTGGTGATCGTGGCACCTGAAGGCGGGCGCTTCAAGACCTTGGGAGAACTCGTGGCCTATGCGCGCGCCAACCCGGGCAAGCTCAACATCGGCACACCCAACATCGGCACCACGCAGAACCTGGCAGCCGAGCTGTTCAAGTCGGCCGCTGGCATCGACGTGCAGATCGTGCCCTTCAACGGCACGCCGGCGGTGATCAACGCGCTGCGTGGTGGCCAGATCGATGCCGGCCTCGACATCCTCAGTCCGCTGCTGGCGCAGATCAAGGCGCGTGCACTGCACCCGCTGGCCATCACCGGTGACAAGCGCTCGCGCGTGCTGCCGGATGTTCCCACCGCCCGGGAAGCCGGCGTCAACGGGTTTGTGGCCGCGTCCTGGAACGGCCTGGCGGTGCCGGCGAAGACGCCGAAGGAGGTGGTAGCGCGCCTGAACCGCGACGTGGTTGCCGCGCTGAAGGACCCGGTGGTGAAGAAGAAGCTGGAAGACCTCAACCTTGACCCGCACCCCGGCACGCCCGAGCAGGCGGCAGCCCTGCTGAACGACGACATCCGCCGCTGGGGCGGTGTCATCGAGCGCGCCAAGCTGCCGAAGCAATAAGGCCTGGGCACGGGGAAGCACAAGGGGGGCGTTGTCGTCACGTGCCGGTCTGTCTGACGGCATCGGCAAAGCGGCGCGTTGGCAGGACCACGCCGATCGCCTGCTGCTACAGGCGCTACAAAATAGATAGCGCCTGGCGCATATTCAACAAGGGATGAAGCCGGATTTTGTTCTGGTCTGAGGCGCTTACAGCGTGGCTTCCACCATGCGTCGCAATTCCGGCGTGAGCGCTGGCATGAGACCGAACCACGCCTGGAACGCCGGGCGCGCCTGGTTCAGCAACATGCCCAGGCCGTTGACGGTGGCGTTGCCGCGCTGGCGTGCGGCAGCCAGCAGCGGCGTTTCCAGCGGCACGTAGATGATGTCCGACACCAGGGCGTGCTTCGGCAAGTGGTCGAGCGAGAGTTCCAGCGGGTCTTGGCCCTTCATGCCCAGGCTGGTGGTGTTGACCAGCAGCGCCACGTCGGCCAGCGCCTCATGCCGCTGTTCCCACGGAATGGCCTTCACCGGTGCGCCGAATTCCTGTGCCAGCGCCAGCGCCTTGTCCCCGCTGCGGTTGCACAGACGGATCTCCTTCGCGCCGCGTTCGGCCAGCGCCACCAGGATGGCGCGCGAAGCGCCGCCCGCGCCCAGCACCGTCACCGGGCCGGCATCGGCGCGCCAGTCGGGTTGAGCGTCGAGCAGGCTCTGGATGAAACCGAAGGCGTCGGTGTTGTAGCCGCTCAAGGCGCCGTCGGCCTCCACCACCACGGTGTTGATGGCGCCGATGCGCGCCGCCAGCGGGTCGATGCGGTCCACCAGCCGCATGGCCGCCACCTTGTGCGGAATGGTGATGTTGCAGCCGGCAAAACCCAGGGCGCGCAGGCCGCGCACGGCGTCGCCAATCAGTTCGGGCTGCACCGGCAGCAGCACGTAGCTGCCGTTCAGACCGTACTGGCGGATCCAGTGGTTGTGGATGGCGGGGGAGCGCGAGTGCGCCACCGGCCAGCCCATCACGCCGGCCAGGGTGTAGTTGTTGTCAGTTGCCATGGTGTTCTCGCTCAGGGGTCGTTATTGTGCCGTCCGCTCGGTGGCGCCGAACACCTGGCCAGCCACCTCCTGGATGAGTTCCAGCATGGCCTGCTGCGTCATGGTGGTGGTGCGGCTGGCGGCCGTGGCCAGCGCCAGCTTGCTGCTGAGCCTGGGCTTGACGATGGGGCGGGCCAGGTAGGCCTCGGGCTGGGTCGAGGTCGTGAGCGCATATTTCGACAGGATGGCGTGGCCCGCGCCGTCGGCCACCAAGTCGAGGATGGCGGCCACACCATCGATCTCCAGGCTGATGTTGGGTTTGCAGCCGATGCCGGCCATCTCGGTCTCCACCGTCATGCGGATGGCGTTCGGGCGGCTCGGAATCACCAGCGGCAAGGCGCTCACTTCCTTCAGGCTGATCGGTGTGGCCTTGGCCTTGGCCTCGCGTGGGCCGATCAGGAACAGCTCTTCCTCCATCAGCGGCAGGGTATCAAGTTCGGGGGTGGGCGAGGGGTTGTAGAGCAGGGCAATGTCCAGCCGTCCGGTCAACAGCCCCTCCTGCATGGAAATCGTCAGGCCTTCACTGATGGACAGCGCCGCGTTGGGCAGGCGCTTGCGGAATTCGCGCGTCAGTGGCACCGTCATCATCTTGGCAATGCTGGGTGGCAGGCCCACGGCCACGCGGCCTGCCAGGGCGCCGCGCACCCGGCCCAGGTCTTCGCGGGCACGCTCCACCTGGTGCAGGATGCCGCGGCCGTGCTCCAGCAGCAGTTTGCCGGCCTCGGTGGTGGTGACGCCGCGGCCGTTGCGCAGCAGCAGGTTCTGCCGCAACTCCACCTCCAGCAGGCGCACCTGGCGGCTCAGCGCCGGCTGGGCGATGTCCAGCACACTGGAGGCGCGGGTGAAACTGCCGAGTTCGGCCACCCGGACGAAGTATTCAAGTTGCTTGAGGTCCACTTTTTTTAGGGCATAGCTTTCTCGCAATTATGCCGAATTGTGATACCTGCTAGAAACCGCCACACCTTGGCGCCAACCCTTGCCAAGGCCACAATCCCTGGGTTCATCCTAGAAGCTGGCAGTGTTCATGACGACCGAAATCAAAGGCATCTCTTCCATGGCCACCCGTTTGGTGCTGGCCGAGCTGGTGGACGCGTTTCAGCGCCGCACCGGCAACCGTGTAGCCATCGAATCGGTGGGCGGGGTGGACGCCGCCAAGCGCGTGCAGGCCGGCGAGGCGTTTGACGTCGTCATCCTGGCCTCCGACGCCATCGACAAGCTGATCGCCTCCGGCCATGTACAGCCTGACAGCAAGGTCGATTTGGTGCGCTCGGGTGTGGCGGTGGCTGTGCGCGCCGGGGCACCCAAACCCGACATCTCAAGCGAAGCGGCCGTGCGTGCCGCCGTGCTGGCCGCGCGCAACATCAGCTATTCCACCGGCCCCAGCGGCGTGGCGCTGGCCAAGCTGTTCGAGCGCTGGGGCATTGCAGAAGAAATCAAGGACCGCATCGTCACCCCGCCGCCGGGCATCCCGGTCGGCAGCCTGGTGGCCAAGGGCGAGGTCGAGCTGGGTTTCCAGCAGCTGAGCGAACTGATCAACCTCGAGGGCATCACCGTGCTCGGCCCGCTGCCGGCGGCGATCCAGATCATCACCACTTTCTCGGCCGGCGTGTGTGCCGGCAGCCAGCAGGGCGATGCCGTGCGTGCCATGCTGGCCGACATGAACACCCCCGAAGCTGCTGCTGCCAAGTTGCGCCAAGGCATGGAACCAGCCGCGGCCTGATGAATTGCATTTGAATCCCAGGAGACTTTTATGAAACAACCCATGATCATCGACTGCCACGGCCACTACACCACCGCACCGAAGGCGCTGGAGAACTGGCGCAACCAGCAGATTGCCGGCATCAAGGACCCGGCTGTCATGCCGAAGGTGGCCGACCTCAAGATCAGCGACGACGAACTGCGCGAGTCGATCGAGACCAACCAGTTGCGTCTGATGAAGGAGCGCGGCTCCGACCTGACCATCTTCAGCCCGCGCGCCAGTTTCATGGCGCACCACATCGGCGACTTCAATGTGTCGTCCACCTGGGCCGCCATCTGCAACGAGCTTTGTTACCGCGTCAGCCAGCTGTTCCCGGACAACTTCGTGCCGGCCGCCATGCTGCCGCAGTCGCCCGGCGTTGATCCTGCCACCTGCATTCCCGAGCTGGAGAAGTGCGTCAAGGAATACGGCAACGTCGGCATCAACCTGAACCCCGATCCGAGTGGCGGCCACTGGACCAGCCCGCCGCTGACCGACCGGCAGTGGTACCCCATCTACGAAAAGATGGTGGAGTACGACATCCCGGCCATGATCCACGTCTCCACCAGCTGCAACGCCTGCTTCCACACCACCGGCGCGCACTACCTGAACGCCGACACCACGGCCTTCATGCAGCTGATCCAGGGTGACCTGTTCAAGGACTTCCCGACGCTGAAGTTCATCATTCCCCATGGCGGCGGCGCCGTGCCTTACCACTGGGGCCGTTTCCGTGGTCTGGCGCAGGAAATGAAAAAGCCGCTGCTGAAGGACCACCTGCTGAACAACGTCTTCTTCGACACCTGTGTCTACCACCAGCCCGGCATCGACCTGCTGACCAAGGTGATTCCGGTCGACAACATCCTGTTCGCCTCCGAGATGATCGGCGCCGTGCGCGGCATCGACCCCGAGACCGGCAACTACTATGACGACACCAAGCGCTACATCCAGGCTTCCAACATCCTGAATGACGAGCACCGCTACAAGGTCTATGAAGGCAATGCCCGCCGCGTGTTCCCGCGCCTGGACGCCGCCCTCAAGGCCAAGGGCAAATAAGCCCTCGCAACCCATCCAAGAACCCCCTACGAGGACAACACCATGAGCATCAACGGACCCCTGGGCATCGTCAAACGCAACATCGTGCGCGCCGATGCCGCCGCCACCGACAAACTGGGCAAGTACGGTGTGGCCACCGTGCACGAGGCGCAAGGCCGTGTCGGCCTGATGCAGTCCTACATGCGTCCCATCTACGCCGGCGCCAAGATCTCCGGCACCGCCGTCACCGTGCTGCTGCACCCCGGTGACAACTGGATGCTGCACGTCGTCGCCGAGCAGATCAAACCCGGCGACATCGTCGTGGCCGCGCTCTCTGCCCCCAACACCGACGGCTTCTTCGGCGACCTGCTGGCCACCAGCTTCAAGGCCCGCGGCGCCCGCGGCCTGATCATTGACGGCGGCTGCCGCGACGTCGCCGAGCTCAAGGCCATGGACTTCCCGGTCTGGAGCCGTGCCATCAGCGCCAAGGGCACCATCAAGGCCACGCTGGGCTCGGTCAACGTTCCCGTGGTGTGTGCCGGCATGATCGTCAACCCCGGTGACGCCATCGTGGCCGATGACGACGGTGTCGTCGTGGTTAACGCCGCCGACGCCCAGAAGGTGGCCGATGCCGCCGAAGCGCGCGAAGCCAACGAAGGCGAGAAGCGCGCCAAGCTGGCGGCCGGCGTGCTGGGCCTGGACATGTACAAGTTCCGCGAGCCGCTGGAAAAGCTCGGTCTCAAGTACATCGACTGAAGACAAGCATGAACCTCCGGCGCAGGACTTGGCTGGTCGGCTTGCTGGCAGCGGCAACGCTGCTGGCCGGCTGTGCTGCGCCCGCTCCGGTGGCACCGGAAGTGCGCCAGGCGCTGGCACCGACCGGCAAGCTGCGCGTGGGCGTTTATCCCGGCAGCCCCACCTCGATGGTGACGGATGCCAGGACCGGCCAGCAAGTTGGCGTGGCGCTCGACCTCGGGCGCGAGCTGGCACGCCAGCTGGACGTGCCGTTCGAGCCCGTCGAGTTTCGCCGCGTGGCCGAGGTCATCGACGCGATGAAGGCCGGCACGGTGGACTTCACCTTCACCAACGCCTCGGCGGCGCGCGCCAAGCTGGTGGACTTCACCGAGCCGCTGCTCGACCTCGAGCTCGGTTACCTGGTGCCGCCAGGCAGCACACTGCAAGGCCCGGCCGATGTGGACCGCCCCGGCATGAAGGTCGGTGTCAGCCAGGGCAGTACCTCGCAGGGCACCTTGACCCAGGCCTACAAGGTGGCCACAGTGGCGCCGGTGCCTTCGCTCAAGACGGCGGCCGAGATGCTGGCGCAGAACAGGCTCGACGCCTTCGCCACCAACAAGGCCATCCTGTTCGAGATGGCGGACGGTCTGCCGAACTTCCGTGTGCTCGACGGCCGCTGGGGCCTGGAACACCTGGCCATCGCTGTCCCGCAGGGGCGCGAGCGTGGTCTGCCGTATCTGCGTGCATTCGCGGCGCAGGCCAAGGCCAGCGGGCTGCTGCAGTCCATCGTCCAGCAGGCGGGACTGCGCGGCACGGTGCCGGCCGTGGCGCCGTGAGACGAAAAACGACGAATAACAACGAGGAGAAGCCCACCATGTTCACCACACCCCTTCACCGTTCGCGCCGGCTGGCCCTGGGCCTTTTCGCGACCGTGGCGTTCGCCGCGCCGCTGCTGGCCTCGGCCCAGCAGTTCCCGACCAGGCCGGTGAAGATCGTTGTCGGTTATTCCGCCGGCGGCGCCGTGGACGCCGTGGCCCGTGCCGTGGGGCAGGCCATGTCGACCAGCCTGGGCCAGCCCTTCGTGATTGAAAACAAGCCCGGTGCCGGTACCAACATCGCCGTCAAGTCGGTGATTGCTGCCGAGCCCGATGGCTACACCCTGATGATGGCGGCCAATGCACTGGCGGCCAACATGGCGCTGTACCAGCCGGCCCCGTTCGACGCCGAGCGTGACCTGGTGCCGGTGTCCCTTGTCGGGCGTGTGCCGGTGGTGATTGCGGCCAATGCCAACGCACCCTACGCCAACATTGCCCAGCTGATCGCCGCGGCCAAGGCCAAGCCGGGCAGCATTTCCTTTGCCTCGCCGGGCAATGGCTCCACGCCGCACATGGCGATCGAGTTCTTCAAGCGTGCCGCTGGCATCTCCCTGCTGCACATTCCCTACCGCGGCGGCTCACAGGCGTTGACGGACGTGATCGGCGGCCAACTGCCACTGGCAGCCATGAATGCGCTGGAAGTACAGCCGCACGTGAAAAGCGGCAAGCTGAAAGTCCTGGCCGTGCTGAGCCCGAACCGCACCGTGATCTTCCCCGACGCACCGACCATTGCCGAGTCCGGCTACCCCGGCTTCGAAGCCTCGGTCTGGTACGGCCTGGTGGCACCGGCCGCCACACCCAAGGCCGTGGTGGCCAAGCTGCATGCCGAAGTGCAGAAGGCCTTGCAGACCAAGGAAGTGCGCGAGCGCATGACGGCCGTGGGTGGCGAGGTCATTCCCGGCAGCGCCGAGCAGTTTGGTGCCCTGATCCGCTCCGAGCGCCAGCGCTACGAGAAGCTGGTGCGCGAAGCCAACATCAAACCCGATTGAAATCCAACTGAGAGAGCAAGACTGCAATGAGCAAACCGACAACAGGCCCGTTCGAAAAAACTGCCGGCTGGATGGACTGGTACACCGGCCCGAGCAAGCCGCGCTTCCAGCTGCCCGCAGGCGCGGTGGACGCGCACTGCCACGTGTTCGGCCCCGGTGCCGAGTTTCCCTACGCCCCTGAGCGCAAGTACACCCCTTGTGACGCCTCCAAGGCACAGCTGTTCGCCCTGCGCGACCACCTGGGTTTTGCGCGCAACGTGATTGTGCAGGCCACCTGCCACGGTGCCGACAACCGCGCCATGGTGGACGCCTGCGTGTCGTCGAACGGCAAGGCCCGTGGCGTGGCCACCGTCAAGCGCAGCGTCACCGACCAGGAACTGCAGGCCATGCACGACGCCGGTGTGCGCGGTGTGCGCTTCAACTTCGTCAAGCGCCTGGTGGACTTCACGCCGAAGGACGAGCTGATGGAGATCGCCGGCCGCATCGCCAAGTTCGGCTGGCATGTGGTGATCTATTTCGAGGCGGTGGACCTGCCCGAACTGTGGGACTTCTTCACCGCGCTGCCCACCACCGTGGTGGTGGACCACATGGGCCGTCCCGATGTGAGCAAGCCGATCGACGGCCCCGAGTTCGAGCTGTTCGTGAAGTTCATGCGCGAGCACAAGAACGTGTGGAGCAAGGTGAGCTGCCCGGAACGCCTGTCGGTCACCGGTCCCAAGGCACTGAACGGCGAGCAGGCCGCCTACCGCGACGTGGTACCGTTTGCCAAGCGCATCGTGGAAGAGTTCCCCGACCGCGTGCTGTGGGGTACCGACTGGCCGCACCCCAACCTAAAGGACCACATGCCCGACGATGGCCTGTTGGTGGATTTCATTCCCCACATCGCCCCCACGGCCGAGCTGCAGAAGAAGCTGCTGGTGGACAATCCCATGCGCCTGTACTGGCCCGAGGAAGTGAAATAAGGAGCCCGTATGTCACTTGAAAAACCCTACCTGGACGTGCCCGGCACGACCATCTTCGATGCCGAGCAAAGCCGCAAGGGCTACTGGCTCAACCAGTTCTGCATGTCGCTCATGAAGGCCGAGAACCGCGAGCGCTTCAAGGCCGACCAGCGCAAGTACCTGGACGAGTGGCCGATGACGGAAGAGCAGAAGCAGGCCGTGCTGGCCGCCGACCTGAACCGCGCCATCGCCCTGGGCGGCAACATCTATTTCCTGGCCAAGCTGGGCGCCACGCACGGCAAGAGCTTCCAGCAGATGGCCGGCTCCATGACCGGCATGACCGAGGAAGAGTACCGCGACATGATGCTGGCCGGCGGCCGCAGCGCCGAAGGCAATCGCTACGCCGGCGAAAACGGCAGCGCGCAACCGCAGAACCAGCCGCAGGGCCACGGCACCGGCAAGCTCCTCTGAAAGTAAAACGAATATGGCCAAGATCACCGCATCCGTCTACACCTCGCACGTGCCCGCCATCGGCGCGGCCATCGACCTGGGCAAGACCACCGAACCCTATTGGCAACCCCTGTTCAAGGGTTACGACTTTTCCAAGCAGTGGTTCAAGGACAACAAGCCCGACGTCATCTTCCTCGTCTACAACGACCACGCCACCGCCTTCAGCCTGGAGATGATCCCGACTTTCGCCATCGGTACCGCAGCTGAATACCAGCCGGCCGACGAAGGCTGGGGCCACCGCCCGGTACCCGTGGTCAAGGGCCACCCCGAGCTGGCCTCGCACATCGCGCAAAGCGTGATCCAGCAGGACTTCGACCTCACCATCGTCAACAAGATGGACGTCGACCACGGCCTGACCGTGCCGATGTCGCTGGTCTGCGGCACGCCGCCCCAGGAACACTTCGAGTGGCCCTGCCCGGTGATCCCGTTTGCTGTCAACGTGGTGCAGTACCCGGTGCCGTCCGGCCGCCGCTGCTTCGAGCTCGGCAAGGCCATCCGTAAAGCGGTGGAAAGCTTCGACAAGGACCTCAACGTGCAGATCTGGGGCACCGGCGGCATGAGCCACCAGCTGCAGGGCCCGCGCGCCGGCCTGATCAACAAGGAGTGGGACAACGCCTTTCTCGACAAGCTGATTGCCGACCCGGTTGGCCTGTCCGAGATGCCGCACATCGACTATGTGCGCGAAGCCGGCAGCGAAGGCATCGAACTGGTGATGTGGCTGATCGCCCGCGGCGCCATGGCCGACATCGACGGCGGCAAGCCGCCCAAAGTGGCGCACCGCTTCTACCATGTGCCTGCGTCGAATACCGCTGTGGGCCACCTGATTCTGGAAAACCAGCGCTAAGCCGCAAGGCGGATGCGCTACAAGGAGTACCTATGAGCAAAACCATCAAAGTCGCCCTGGCGGGCGCCGGTGCCTTCGGCATCAAACACCTGGACGGCATCAAGAACATCGACGGCGTGGAAGTCGTCTCGCTGATCAGCCGCGACCTGGAAAAAACGAAAGAAGTGGCCGACAAGTACGGCATTGGCCACGTCACCACCAAGCTGGAAGACAGCCTGGCGCTGAAGGAAGTGGACGCCGTCATCCTGTGCACGCCGACGCAGATGCACGCCTCGCAAAGCATTGCCTGCCTGAAGGCCGGCAAGCACGTGCAGGTGGAGATTCCGCTGGCCGACAGCTGGAAAGATGCACAGGAAGTGGTGGAACTGCAGAAGAAGACCGGGCTGGTCGCCATGTGCGGCCACACCCGCCGCTTCAACCCCAGCCACCAGTACGTGCACAAGAAGATCCAGGCCGGTGAATTCAACATCCAGCAGATGGATGTGCAGACCTATTTCTTCCGCCGCACCAACATGAATGCGCTGGGCCAGGCCCGCAGCTGGACCGACCACCTGCTGTGGCACCACGCTGCCCACACCGTGGACCTGTTCGCCTACCAGTGCGGCAGCCCGATCGTGAAGGCCAACGCCATCCAGGGCCCGATCCACCCGACGCTGGGCATCGCCATGGACATGAGCATCCAGCTCAAGGCCGCCAACGGCGCCATCTGCACGCTGAGCCTGTCCTTCAACAACGACGGCCCGCTTGGCACCTTCTTCCGCTACATTGGCGACAGCGCGACCTACATCGCCCGTTACGACGACCTGGTGAATGGCAAGGAAGAGAAGATCGACGTCTCCAAGGTCGATGTCTCCATGAATGGCATCGAGCTGCAGGACCGTGAGTTCTTCGCCGCCATCCGCGAAGGCCGCGAGCCCAACGCCAGCGTGGCGCAGGTGCTGCCGTGCTACCAGGTGCTGCACGACCTGGAGCAACAACTCAACTAAGGGAAGCACCCCCAGGCTGCGCGCACTTCGTGTCGCTCCGCCACCCCCCTCAAGGGGGCAACGCCAGTGGCCCGGCGAAGCCGGTTCCACGGCGTTTCCCGGGCGGGGCATGCGCCGAGATCGTTCAAAGGAGAATGGGGTCGGATCACTCGCCGCAGGCGATGTGCTCTGACCCCGTTTCACGTTCCACGAGGAAAGCAACCATGCAACAAAGAAAACTCGGTCCCTTCGAAGTCTCCGCCCTCGCGCTGGGCTGCATGAGCCTGAGCTACGCCTACGGCGTGCCGCCGGCCCCTGAACACGGCGAGCGCGTGCTGCTCGCGGCGCTCGACGCCGGCATCACCCATTTCGACACTGCGGCTCTGTACGGCTTTGGCGTCAATGAGCAGCTGGTCGGCCGTGTGCTCAAGCGCTACCGCAGCGAAATCGTGCTCGCCAGCAAGGGCGGCATGGCTGGCGTGCAGTTCCCGGACGGCATCAAACGCGTCATCGACGGCCGGCCCGAGGCCATTCGCCAGAACTGCGAAGACAGCCTGCGCCGCCTCGGCATCGATGTGATTGACCTCTATTACCTGCACCGCTGGGACAAGAAGGTGCCGATCGAAGACAGCGTCGGCGAGCTGTCGCGCCTGGTGGAGCGAGGCCTGGTGCGTTGCATCGGTCTGTCTGAAGTGTCGGCTAGCACCATCCGCAAGGCCCATGCCGTGCACCCGCTGGCCGCCGTGCAGACCGAGTACTCGCTGTGGACGCGCAACCCTGAGATTGCCGTGCTGCAGACCTGCCGCGAGCTGGGCATCAGCTTCGTCGCCTTCAGCCCGGTGGCGCGCGGTTTCCTGTCGGCCAAGCTGCGTGACGTGGCCGCGCTGGACGCCAAGGACATCCGCCACGGCATGCCGCGCTTCGAGCCGGCCAACTACGCAGGCAACCTGAAACTGCTGCCGGCCTTTGAAGCCGTGGCGCAAGAGGCGGGTTGCACCCCGGCCCAGCTGGCGCTGGCTTGGTTGCTGCACAAGGACAACAACGTCATCCCGCTGTTCGGTACCACCAGCCTGGAGCACCTGGCGGAGAACGTGGCTGCGGCCAGCGTGAAGCTCAGCCCCGAGACCATGGCCAAGGCGGAAGCCGTCATCAACCAGCACACCGTGGTGGGCAACCGCTACAGCGAGCAGAGCAACCGCGAAGTCGATACGGAAGTCTTCTGACCATGACCACCCTGATGCTCCTGCCCGGCCTGAACTGTGACGCTGCTGTCTGGGCGCCGCAGATGGCGGCACTCAAGAACGACGCCCGCTGTGTCGTGCCCGCCTGGGGCCTGCGCGACACGCTCACCGCCATGGCCGAGCAGGTGCTGGCCGAGGCACCTGCCGAGCGCTTCAGCGTGGCCGGCCACTCCATGGGCGGGCGCGTGGCGCTGGAAGTGTTCCGGCTGGCACCGCAGCGCGTCGAGCGTCTGGCGTTGCTGAGCACAGGTACCCATCCGCTGGCAGCGGGTGAAGCGGGCGAGAAGGAGAAAGCAGGGCGCATGGCGCTGCTGCAGATTGCCCGTACCCAGGGCATGCGTGCCATGGGCCAGCAGTGGGCGCGCGGCATGGTGCACCGCGACCACCTGGACACACCGGTGTTCGAACAAGTGCTGGACATGCTGGCGCGCGGCAGCGCCGAGCAGTACGCGGCGCAGATCAACGCCTTGCTCACCCGCCCGGACGCCGGCCCTTTGCTGCCCACCATGGCGTGCCCCACGCTTGTGCTCACCGGGCGCGACGACGCCTGGAGCGGCCCGGCCCAGCACGAGGTCATGGCCGCGGCCATCCCGAACGCAACACTGGCCATCATCGAACACTGTGGACACATGTGCACCATGGAGCAACCCCAGGCGGTGAACGAGGCGCTGGCGGCCTGGCTGCAGCGCTGAGTGGGTGCAGCGTTGGCCCTGTGCGGGGTTTTTTGCTATCAAATTGGAAGCTGTTGGCGCATAGCCCATAAGGGCTGATGGCCAAATTTCCATGTCATTCTCTTGAGTCCCAGGTGCTGCGTGGCTGACCTGCATCAGTGCAACCCCCGGCTCGAATGTGCGATGCTTGGCGTATGAGCACTGCACCTTCTGCCACACCGGGCTTTCTGCTGGCCCCCACGCGTTTTCTGTTTTTCACCGGCAAGGGTGGGGTGGGCAAGACCTCGCTCTCCACGGCGGCGGCCATTGCCCTGGCCGATGCGGGCGAGCGCGTGCTGCTGGTCAGCACCGACGCTGCCTCCAACCTTGACGAGATGCTGGGCGTGCCGCTTTCCAACCACGCCACGCCCGTGCCCGGCGTGCCGGGCCTGAGCCTGCTCAACATCGACCCCGATGCCGCCGCCGAGGCCTACCGCCAGCGTGTGCTGGCGCAGATGGAGATCAGCGCCACGCCGGAGGAACGTGCCACGGTGCGCGAGCAGCTCTCGGGCGCCTGCACCACCGAGATCGCCGCCTTCGACGAATTTGCCGCTCTGCTGGCGAACGAGGCCAACGAAGCGCAAGCGGGGGAGGGCGAGGCGCCGCCCTACGACCACGTCATCTTCGACACCGCGCCCACCGGCCACACCCTGCGCCTCTTGAGCCTGCCCAAGGCCTGGACCGGCTTTCTGGCCGGCAACGACCGCGGGGCCTCCTGCCTGGGGCCGCACTCGGGCCTGAAGATGCAGGAAGCGCGTTTCAACGCCGCGCTGCAGGCCCTGAGCAACCCGGCGCTGACCACCGTGGTGCTGGTCACCCGGCCCGACCCGCTGCCCATGCGCGAGGCCGCGCGCACCGCCGAAGAGCTGCGCACGCTGGGCCTGGCCAACCAGCGCCTGGCCATCAACGGCGTGTTCCACGCCAGCCAGCCGCACGACGCGGTGGCCAATGCCATCGAAGCGCTGGGCCGCCAGGCCATGGAGACGCTGCCCGACGAACTGGCCCGCCTGCCGCGCGACGAAGTGCCGCTGCGCGCGTTTGACACCGTGGGCCTGCCGGCGCTGCGCGCGCTCTTGGGCCGCGCACCGGCACCCGCAACGCAAACGACAAACACATCAAGCGCCCCCGCATTGCCTGCCGAACCCTTGAGCCGCCTGGCCGACGAGCTGGCTGCTGTCGGCCACGGCCTCATCATGGTCATGGGCAAGGGCGGCGTGGGCAAGACAACGATTGCCGCCGCACTGGCCGTGGGCCTTGTGCAGCGTGGCCACAGCGTGCACCTCACCACCACCGACCCGGCCGCCCACGTGGCCAGTGCCCTGAACGGCAGCCTGCCCAACTTGAAGGTCGGCCGTATCGACCCCAAGGCCGAGACCGAGGCCTACATCAGCAAGATCATGGCCACCAAAGGCCGCGAGCTGGACGAGCAGGGCAAGGCCTTGCTGCTGGAAGACCTGCAATCGCCCTGCACCGAAGAGGTGGCTGTGTTCCATGCCTTCAGCCGCGTGGTGAACGAAGCGCGCAGCGCCTTTGTGGTGCTGGACACTGCGCCCACCGGTCACTCGCTCCTGTTGATGGACGCCACCGGCGCCTACCACCGGCAGATGACGCGCCAGTTTGAAGGCACGGCCAACGCCAACCACATCATCACCCCGCTCATGCGCCTGCAGGATGCAGAGATGACGCGCGTCATCCTCGTCACCCTGCCCGAGGTCACGCCGGTGAGCCAGGCCAGCGCCCTGCAGGACGACCTGCGCCGCGCCCACATCGAGCCCTGGGCCTGGGTCATCAACAAGAGCGTGGCCGCCACCGGCACCACCGACCCGCTGCTGCAAGCCCGCCTGGCGGGTGAGACTCGTCAGACCGAGCGCATTGCCAACGGTCTGGCCCGTCGCACCTTTGTGCTGCCCTGGCTGCCTGAGCCGCCGGTGGGGGTACAGGCCTTGGGGGCGTTGACGGTTCCTGAAGCCGCTGCTGGGTAAGGGGTGTCGAGCTAGCTACAAGCGTGAGCGCCGCCACCAGGGCAAGCCATCCGGGCGCTTCAAGTCAGATTTTTCTAGGGGAAATCCATGATGCCGTCCTGCTGCGTGCCCCGTTGACATCCGATCTAATAGTAAGCATACTTATTAAAAAATCACGCCGGCAAACGACCCATGCCAGGGTCGCAGCCGGAGCCCACATGCAGACGTGCCTCCAGGGGCCGCCTGATCCCGAAAGACGAGGAGCCCATTCATGCAGTTCTACCTAGATGGCGTCCGCGGACGCGACCCCTACATCACCGAGCCGTCCGAGTACGCCCAGGCTCACCCGCACACCGACGCTGTGCCCCAGGAGCTGGACGTGCTCATCGTCGGTTGCGGCCCCGCCGGCCTGACGCTGGCCGCACAGCTCGCGGCCTTCCCGGACATCCGTACCGCCATCGTGGAGCAGAAGGACGTGCCGCTGCATCTGGGCCAGGCCGACGGCATTGCCTGCCGCACCATGGAGATGTTCGAGGCCTTTGGTTTTGCGGACCAGGTGCAAAAAGAAGCGTGCTGGATCAACGAGGTCACGTTCTGGAAGCCGGACGACAAGAACCCGCAGAACATCACACGCCACGGCCGCGTGCAGGACACGGAGGATGGCTTGTCCGAGTTTCCGCACGTGGTGCTGAACCAGGCGCGCGTGCATGACTTCTACCTGGACTTCATGCGCAACTCGCCCAGCCGGCTGGAGCCGCACTATTCGCGCAAGCTGCTGGACGTGGCGGTGGACCCCAAGGCCAAAGACTACCCGGTGACGGTGCGCATCGAGCGCACCGATGCCGCCCACGCCGGCAAGATCGAGACCGTGCGTGCGCGCTACGTGGTGGGCTGTGACGGCGCCCGCAGCGCGGTGCGCAAGTCCATGGGCCGCGAGCTGGTGGGTGACGCCGCCAACCAAGCCTGGGGCGTGATGGACGTGCTGGCGGTGACGGACTTTCCGGACATCCGCCACAAGGTGGCGGTGCAGTCCGCCAATGGCGGCAATCTGCTGATCATCCCGCGTGAAGGTGGCTACCTGGTGCGCCTGTACGTGGAGATGGACAAGCTGGGCGAAGACGAGCGCGTGGCCCAGCGCAACATCACGGTGGACCAGCTCATCGCCTCGGCGCAGCGCATCCTGCACCCCTACACGCTCGACGTGAAAGAGGTGGCCTGGTGGTCGGTGTACGAGATCGGCCACCGCATCTGCGACAAGTACGACGACGTGCCCGTGGCCGAAGTGCCCACGCGTCTGCCGCGCGTGTTCATTGCCGGCGACGCCTGCCACACCCACAGCCCCAAGGCCGGCCAGGGCATGAACTTCTCCATGCAGGACACCTTCAACCTGGGCTGGAAGCTCGCCGCCGTGCTGCGCGGTTTGTGCCCGCCGGCGCTGCTGCACACCTACACGGAAGAACGCCAGTTCATGGGCCATGCGCTCATCACCTTCGACCGCGAATGGGCCAAGATGATCAGCGACAAGCCCGCTGACGATGGCAGCGGCGGCGTCGACCCGAAAGAATTTCAGAAGTACTTCCAGCAGCATCTGCATTTCACGGCCGGCATGGGCACGGTGTACCGCCCCTCGGTGATCTGCGGTGACACTACGCACCAGGCGCTGGCCATGGGCTTCGAGGTCGGTCGGCGCTTCCATTCCGCACCTGTGCTGCGCGTGTCGGACGCCAAGCCCTTGCACCTGGGCCATGTGCACCGGGCCGACGGCCGCTGGCGCCTCTATGCCTTTGCCGGCGCCAAGGACCTGAGCCAACCCAACAGCGGCCTGCTCGGCCTGTGCAAATTCCTGCAGGAGTCGCCCGATTCCCCGGTGCGACAGTACACCCGCCCGGGGCAGGACGTGGACGCCGTGTTCGACCTGCGCGCCATCTTCCAGCAGCCGCACAGCGAGATGGCCATCGACACCCTGCCCACCATCCTGTTGCCGCAGAAGGGCCGCTACGGCCTGCGCGACTACGAGAAGGTGTTCTGCGCCGACCTGAAAAACGGCCCGGACATCTTCGACCTACGCGGCGTGAACCGCGCGCAAGGCGCCCTGGTGGTGGTGCGGCCGGACCAGTACATCGCCCACGTGCTGCCGTTGGACGCGCACCAGGCCCTGGCGGCCTTCTTTGCCGGCTTCATGCTGCCGAATCGCTGAGGCGATGGGGTCGGCGCCACGATAGGGCGGGATGAAAAACTTGAAGTCGCCATTTGCGACTTCAAGTGACAGACTTTGAATGCTATATTTTTAATAGCTAATGGCGCTTGAGCCGCGAGGTTCAAGCGCCATTTTTATTTGAGAAGTCCGATTACTTCGCCAGCAAGCTATTCAGATCAAACCCCGCATCACCTGCCTGCTGCGGCGTGGGCGACACGCCGGCATCCAGCAGCTTGCGTACCTGCAGGTGGTCCTTGCTGGCGTTGATGCTGTCGGCGGCGATGAGCTTGTCGCCTTGGTAGTGGTAGACGGTGAAGCTGCCGCTGGCAGTGTCACCCCGAACGGCCCAATGCTCGGCACCCATCGACAGGCCGGCCATCTGCAGTTTCTTGTCGTACTGGTCGCTCCAGAACCACGGGGTGGCGGTGAAGGGGCGTTCCTGGCCCAGCAGCGCAGCGGCGGCGCTCTTGCCTTGTTCGGTGGCGTTTTGCACCGACTCCAGGCGCAACAGGCTGCCGTCAGCCAGGCGACGTGCGGTGCAGTCGCCGGCGGCCACGATGCTCGGGTCGCTGGTGCGGCCGCAGGCGTCCACCACGATGCCGCGCTCGCAGGCCAGGCCGGCGGCGCGCGCTAGTTCGTCGTTGGCGTTGACGCCGATGCCCACCACCACCAGGCCGGCGGGATACAGCGTGCCGTCCGCCATGCGCACGCCGGTGGCGTGGCCTTCATGGTCGGTGATGATCTCGGCGATCTGCGCGCCCAGCACCAGTTGCACGCCGTGACTGCGGTGCAGCTCGGCATACCAGTCCGACAGCATGGGCGCCAGCACACGGCCCAGCAGGCGCGGTGCGGCTTCCAGCACCGTCACCGTCAGGCCCTTCTTGCGCGCCGTGGCCGCCACTTCCAGACCGATGAAACCACCGCCGATCACCACCAGCGGCAGTTGCCGCTCGATGCACGTAGCCATGCGGTCGGCAATGGCGCTGGCGTCGTCGCGCGAGCGCAAGGCCAGCACGCCGTGCGCGTTGCCACCGGGCAGCGGCAGCGTGCGTGGCGTGGAGCCGGTGGCCAGCACAAGGCCGCTGTAGGGCAGAGTGCTGCCGTCAGCCAGCGTCACGCTTTTGGCGCTGCGGTCGATGGCGGTGACTTTGCAATCGGTGCGCAGTTCGATGTTTTTACGTGCCAGCATCTCGGGTGCACGCATCACCAGCTGCGCGGCATCCATCTCGCCTGCCAGCCAGGCTTTGGACAGCGGCGGGCGGTGGTAGGGGCCGTGGGGCTCGTTGCCCAGCAGGGTGATGGGGCCTTCGAAGCCGCCGGCGCGCAGGGCTTCGGCGGTCTGTACGCCGGCCTGGCCGGCACCGATGATCAGTATGGGATGCGTCATGCTGACGATCTTATTCCTGCACGGCGGGCAGGCTGATGATCAACCCTTCGAGTTTGGGGGATGCCTTGATCTGGCAGGCCAGGCGGCTGTTGGGGCGGCGTTCGGCGGCCACGTTCTCCAGCATGGCGAGTTCATTTTCGCTCGCCGGCTCGATATCGCCCAGGCGCGACTCGTCCACATAGCAATGGCAGGTGGCGCAGGCGCAGGAGCCGCCGCACTCGCCCAGAATGCCGTCAATGCCGTTGGTGGTGGCGCCCTGCATCAGGCTCCAGCCGTCGGGCAGGTTGATGGTGGTGGATTGGCCGGAGGCCTCGACGTAGGTGATGTTGGCCATGAAGGTGTCTCCTGAAAAATAGGTCCGCCTGCAAGAAGCAGGCGGCGGGGTGGAACAAGCTTAAGCGATTACTGAACGGTGAGGTCCAGGCGCAACGGGCTGCGGAAGGTGGACGAAGGCATCCAGGGCAGTTGATCGGCCAGACGCTTGTAGTCGGGCACCACTTTGTGGAACTCCTCGAAGGCGATCTTCACCGCCAGGCGCGCGATGGCGGTGCCCAGACAGGCATGCAGGCCGCCGCCAAAACCCAGGTGGCCGCGCGGCTTGCGCGTGATGTCGTGCACATCCGGGTTCGGGTACTGGCGCTCGTCGCGGTTGCCGGAACCGTAGGCCAGGCAAACGAAGTCGCCTTCCTTCATGGTCTGGCCGTGGATCGTCACGTCTTTCATCAGACGGCGGCGAAAGCGCTGGGCCGAGGTGTTGAAGCGCAGGCTTTCTTCAATCGCATCCGGCAGCAGCTCAGGGTTGGCCACCACGGCCTTGCGAGCGTCGTCAAAGGTGGCGAGGTTGTAGCCGAACATCATCATGAAGCCGCCGAGCGACTCGACACCGGCCATGATGAGGGTGGTGGTGGTGAGCAGCACTTCGCGCTCGTCCAGGCGGTCGCCCTCGATCTCGGCCAGGCTGAAGTGGCTGATGAGGTCGTTCTTCGGCTCGGCACGGCGCATGGCGATGACCTTGCTGGCGTACTCCTGCATCCAGTTGTAGGCGGCAATGTGCTCCGGGCCTTTGGTGCGGGTGCGGGCGTCGCTCTGCACCATCAGCACGGCGTTTTCGCGCACTTCGTTTTCATCGACGATGGCTTCCTCGCCCATGGGCAGGCCGAGCGCGGCCATCAATACCTTGACGGTGAACTGCGAAGACACGTCCTTGAAGTCGAAAGTCTTCACGCCCTTCAACTGGCCGAACACCTGCTGCGCCACGGCGCGGATCGGTTCTTCCAGTGCCAGCAGGTTGCGCTTCATGAAGGCGTGCTGGATCAGGCCGCGCAGGCGGTCGTGCTTCGGTGGGTCGGAGCTGCCGAGGGTGGCGCCGGCGCGGCCGGGCAGTTCGGTCATCAGGTTGCCGCTGGCGGACGAATAGGTCTGCCAGTCCTGGCCGGCCGAGACGATGTCGGCGTAGCGGGAGAGGATCCACATCTGGGCTTCCGGGCTCCAGAAGCAGGGGTGCTCGTCGCGCAGCGTCTTGTAGTACGGGAACGGGTCCGCGTCGATGGCGGGGGAGTAGGGGTCAAAACTGAACATGGTTTGTCTCCGGTGGTTGGTGCCGTGACCTAACTTTAGGGCGGGCGAGGCCAAAAGACACTGCACAAAGTAGGGCTAAAGCTTGTACTTTTCGATCAAAATGTCGGAATCATGAAAACCAGCTCACCACCGCCCAAACCGGCCCCTGCCGCGCCACCAAGCGCCAAGCAGTCGCGCCGGCCGGCCGCCGCCATTCCCAGCTTTGCACTCTATGGTGAGAGCGCCACGCCGGGGCAGGAGGTGCTTCACATCGAGGAAGTGGAGTCACGCAGCCGGCTCAACCGCTGGGAGATCGAGCCCCATGTGCACCACGGCCTGTACCAGGTGCTGTGGGTGTTGCAGGGTCGTGCCGAGGTGGTGCTGGATGAATGGCGCGAAGCCGCGCAGGGGCCGGCGGCCATCGTGGTGCCGCCGGGCGTGGTGCATGGCTTCCGCTTCGCGCCGGACACCGATGGCCTGGTGCTGACCTTCAGTGCGCGCCTGCTGGTGGAGGGTGAATTCCAGTCGGTGGGCGAGGCGTTTCGTGCGTTGTTCACTGCACCAGGCGTGCTGCAGTTTGCGCCGGAAGACGGCGCGGCCGCGCGGCTCGACGCGCTGTTTCGGGAGCTGGCTGCCGAGTTCGCGCTGCCCGGTACGGCCGAGTCGCCGGTGGCCAGCTGGCTGGCGCGCGCCGTGGTGTGGCGGCTGGCGCAGGCCAGTGCACAGGGGCGGCAGGCGCAGGGCGAGCGGGCGCACCGCCACCAGGCACTTTTCACGCGTTTTTTGTTGCTGGTGGAGCAGCACTTCCTGGCGCACTGGCCGCTGGAGCGTTATGCCTCGCGCCTGGGGCTGTCGACCCAACGGCTGAACCGCCTGGTGCGCGCCGAAAGCGGGCGCAGTGCGCTGGAGCTGGTGCACGAGCGCCTGACGCGCGAGGCCTGCCGTCGGCTGGTGTACACCGCGGCCCCGGCGGCCAGCTTGGCAGCCGAACTCGGCTTTGACGATCCGGCCTACTTCTCGCGCTTCTTCAAACGCCGCACCAGCCTGAGCCCACAACGCTACCGGCAGGCACACCGGGCGCAGGACTAGTCACAAACGTTCGCTATAACAAGAACAAGAGTGATAAGAGCGGCCCGATATTTGCTTGGCGGTTGTGGGTGGGATGCAAGATCTGCGGCCACCGGTACGAAAGGTGTTTTGGATGATGCAAGAGTGGCGCAGGCTTTGGCAGCAGGCGTGGCGGCAAGAGGCGTTGGCCTGCGGGATGCGTGCCTTCCTGGCGCTGGCCATCGTGATGGTGGGCGGCTGGTGGCTGGGGCAGACACAGGCGCTCATCCCGCTGCTGTTGGGTGTGCTGGCCGGGGCCATTGCGGAGTCGGACGACAGCTGGCGTGGCCAGGTGCGGGCCCAGGCCGCCACCTTGCTGAGTTTTGCCGGGGTGGCTTTGGCGGTGCAGGCCAGCCTGCCTTACCCGGGCCTGCTGATGGCGGTGCTGGGGCTGGCGGCATTTGGCCTCACGATGGTGGGCGCCGTGGGCGGGCGCTACCGCACGCTGGCCGTGGCCACGCTGATCATGGCGATCTACACCGCGCTGGCGAGCCATGCGTCAATAGAGCCGTCGCAGGGCCAGCCGGCAACACCGTGGCCCGTGATCTGGCTGCTGTGTGGCGCGGCCTGGTACGGGGTGATCTCCGTGCTGTGGGCAGCCGCCTTGCCCATGCTGCCGGTACGGCAGAAGCTGGCCAGCCTGTACGAGGTGCTGGGGGTGTACCTGCAGCTGAAGTCACGCTTGTTTGCGCCGGTGCGTGATGTCGATCTGGAACGCCGCCGCCTGGCGCTGGCCTTGCACAACGGGCGCGTGGTGGAGGCTTTGAACGCGGTGAAGGAAAGCCTGTTCCTGCGCATGGGGGCGGGGCGGGCACCCCCGTGGCTGCCCGAGGCCCTGCACCTGTACTTTGTGGCGCAGGATGTGCATGAGCGGGTGACGTCGTCGCATGAGCACTATGACGTGCTGGCCGAGGCCTTTTTCCACAGTGACGTGCTGTACCGTTTCCAGCGTCTGGTGGCGCTGCTCGGGCACGATTGCCAGACCCTGGCGCAGGCCATCCAGTTGGATGAGGACTGGGTGCGCGACGAGGACACGGCACGTGCCATCGAAGATCTGGAGCAGGCCATCCGGCACCTGCAGGCGTTGCCGCGCAGTGCCGCGGAGGCGGCGCAGGCGCAGCAGCCCCTGCGTGCCTTGCACGCGCTGGCGAACAACCTGTCCGGCGTGGTGCGCGAACTGGGCGGTGCGCTCGGCGCGCCGCAGCCCGGGCGCTTGCCGGCCGACTCCAGCCTGCTGAACCGCAACCCGCGCTCCCTGCGCGATGCCTGGCAGCGCGTGCGCGCGCAGTGGACGCTGTCATCGCCGCTGATGCGCCACGCCATCCGCCTGAGCGTGGCGCTGCTGGCCGGCGATGCCGTGCGGCGGCTGACAGGTGACAGCCATGGCTACTGGATCTTGCTGACCATCGTCTTCGTCTGCCAGCCGCAGTACGGCGCCACGCTGACCCTGCTGGCGCAGCGCATCTGGGGCACCTTGCTAGGGCTGCTGGTCGGCTGGGCGCTGCTGCGGCTGTTTCCGGAGGTGCTGGTGCAGTCGGCCTTCACGGTGGCGGCGGCAGCGCTGTTTTTTGCCACCAGGCACAGCCGCTACACGCTGGCCACGGCGGCCATCACCTCGCTGGTGCTGCTGTCGTTCAACCAGGCGGGTGACGGCTTTGACCTGATCGTGCCACGCCTGATCGACACGCTGCTCGGCAGCCTGATTGCCGGGCTGGCGGTGTGGCTGGTGTTGCCGAGCTGGCAGTCGCGCCAGCTGCACCGGGTGGCGGCCCAGGCCTTGCGCACGCAGGCGGTATACCTGCAGGAGATCATCAGCCAGTACCAGCACGGCAAGCAGGACCATCTGGCCTACCGGCTGGCACGGCGCAATGCGCACAACGCCGATGCGGCCTTGTCCAGTGCCATGTCGGCGGTGTTCGAGGAGCCGATCTACGTGCGCCGGCACATGGCGGCCGGCACGCGCTTTCTGGTGCTGTCGCACACGCTGCTGAACTACCTGTCGGCGCTGGGTGCGCACCGCAACCTGCAACTGGTGCTGACCGACGACAGTGCCCGTGCCGTGGCCTGGCTGCGCAGCACGCTTGATGCCTTGGCAGGCGCGCTGGAGGCGAGCCAGAGCTTGCCTGCGCCCGATGCACCGCATGAGGCGGCGTTGCTCGATGCGCTGGTCCGCGCGGCGCAAGGCCCCTTGTCCGACGGCGAGCGCGTGCTGCACGCGCAACTGGTATTGGCTTTGCGCCTGTTGCCGCCCTTGCGCGAGCAGGCTGCCGCGCTGGTGGCGCCTGTGGCCGGCGGGGCCGATGGCGGTGATGCCGCGGCGGTGCTGGTTTCGGGCTGACGCTGAAAGACGACGCGGACCGATGCGGTCATCGCTGTCTTGACTGTGAGGGGAAAATTTGGGGTGGGCCGGTGTAGTCGCTGCAAAGCGCAAGGCTCAGCGCCGGCCAGGAGTCCGGCGTGCGGCGCAACAGATGGCGCGGCACACCGGCGAGGCAGATCAGCCGCCCTTTTTGGAGCGCTTGCCCGGGTTCTTCTTGCTGCGGGTGGCGGTGCCGCGCTCCAGGCTGACGCGTTGGCCGCGGCCAGCGGTACGCAGGGTCATGCCGGGAAGCGGCTTGGGTGCGGGAGTGGCTTTGCGGTCTGCTTCGGTGACGATTTTGTTGCCCATGTTGGCTCTCAGTTTTAGAGTGGAAAACCGCTATTAAGCCATAGATGAAGCGCCCGCAAAACCGGCCTGGGGTGCTGCCTCAGCCAGCGCCGGCGCCACCACGGCTTCCAGTTGCGCGCGCAGCCAGCGGTGCGCGGCATCCTGCTGGTAGCGGGCGTGCCAGATCATGTACATGGGCATGGTGGGGCAGGTCACAGGCGGCGGGCAACTGGCCAGGCCGCTCAGGGTGTGGCGCGCCAGCAGGCCGGGCACGGTGGCCAGCAGCGGCGTGCCGCGCACGAAGGCGGGCAGGGCGCTGAAACTCGGCACCATCACCGTGAAGCGCCGGTTCACGCCCTTGTTGGCCAGGTGTTGGTCCAGGTCCAGGCTGCGGCGCGGCTCATACACCACGGTGGCATGGTCGGCGGCAAGGTACTCGGCTTCATCAAAGGGTGCATGGCGCACGGCCGGGTCGTAGAACACGCGGTACTGGTCTTCGAACAGGCGCTTTTGCACAATGTCGCTGCCTTCCGGCGGGCGCGGGCTGATGACGAGTTGGCAGTCGTCGGTACGCAGCGTTTCCAGCCTCGGCACGCCGGAGGGGATGACACGCAGCGCCACGCCCGGGGCCTGCGCGCGCAGCCGGGCGGCCAATGGCGGCAGCAGCAGGTCGCGCTGGAAGTCGTTGGCGGCAATGGTGAAGGTGGTCTGCCAGCGTGCTGGGTCGAACTCACCGCTGTGGGCAAAGTGCTGTAGCTGGCGCAGCAGGCCGCGCGCCTGGGCGGCCAGCTCTTCGGCCCGTGCTGTGGCCACGATGCCGCGCCCGCTTTTCACGAACAGCGGGTCGCCGGTGATGGTCCGCAGCTTGTCCAGCAGGTGGCTGACGGCGGACTGCGTCACGCCCAGGCGCTGCGCTGCGCCGGTGACCGAACCTGTCTCCACCACAGCCACCAAAAGCTGCAGCAAGTGGCCATCCAGGTCGGAATGATCGAATTTGCTCATGAGTCATATCATGATTCATGTCTTTATCTGGGTCAATGCTTTCGGAATACTTGCCCTATCCGTTTTGACTTACGTCACCCAAGGAGACCTCAGTGACCAGCGCAACCAAGCAGATTCCCGGCACCACGCCCTTTGACGGCGACATGGCCAAGAAAGGTTATGCCCTCAACAAGATGTGCTTCTCTTTCAACGAGAAGGCCAACCGCGAGGCCTTCGTGGCCGACCCCGAGGCCTATATGAAGCAGTACGGCCTGAACGAGGAGCAGGCGGCAGCCATCCGTTCCAAACAGGTGCTGGTCCTGCTGGCTGCTGGCGGCAATGCCTATTACCTGGCCAAGTTTGCCGGCATCTTCGGGCTGGACATGCAAGACATCGGCGCCCAGCAGACCGGCATGACCAAGGAAGAATTCAGGGCCAAGCTCGTCGCGGCCAACAACCAGTAAAACGAGGAACGCACAACATGGCACAAATCATCGGTGGCTTGGCCACATCCCACATTCCCGCCATCGGCGGCGCCATTGCCAAGGGCCTGCAGCAGGAGCCCTACTGGAAACCCTTCTTCGACGGCTTCCCGCCCATTCATGAATGGCTTGGCAAGGTCAAGCCCGACGTGCTGGTGGTGTTCTACAACGACCACGGCCTGAACTTCTTCCTCGACAAGATGCCGACTTTCGCCATCGGCACCGCGGCCGAGTACCGCAATGCGGACGAGGGCTGGGGCATCCCGACCTCGGCGCCGGTGGCCGGCTGCCCGGAACTGTCCTGGCATCTGGTCAACGAGCTGATTGCCAAAGAGTTTGACATCGTGACCTGCCAGGAGATGCTGGTGGACCACGCCTGCACCCTGCCGCTCAAGCTGTTCTGGCCCAAGGACGCCGTGGCGCCGGTGCAGATCGTGCCGATCGACATCAACACCGTGCAGTTCCCGCTGCCCACCGCCAAGCGCGTCTACAAGCTCGGCAAGGCCGTGGGCGAGGCGATTCTTTCGTGGAAGAGCGACAAGCGCGTGGCCGTGATGGCCACCGGCGGCCTGAGCCACCAGCTCGAAGGCGAGCGCGCCGGCTTCATCAACAAGAAGTTCGACCTGCAGTTCCTGCAGAGCATGGAAACCAACCCCGAGTGGGCCACCCAGTTCAGCGACCTGGAGCTGGTGGAGCATGCCGGCACGCAAGGCGTGGAGCTGCTGATGTGGCTGGCCATGCGCGCCGCACTCACGGCCGCCAGCGCGGGCGTGCGCAAGGTGCACAGCAACTATCACATCCCGATCTCCAACACGGCTACGGGCGTGCTGGCGCTGGAACCGGTGGTGTAACGCAGCACCTCGTGCTATCTTGTTGATAGCATTTGGCGCTCATTCTGTATGGGGTGAGCGCCTTTTTATTTCCTGTTTTTGTTTGCGGTGGTGGGGCGGCGAGCCGGGTCTCGCCCCGGCGGGCGAGTCACCTTTCTTTGCTTCGCCAAAGAAAGTGAGCAACGGAAGTGAGTGCGCAGTCGGGCGCACATCCCGACACCCACGGCGTTGCCAGAGAAAAAATCAGTCCCGCGGCCGGAACGTAATCACCAGCGCCGGCGGCACCCGCCCATCGGTATCGCGCGGCAACACCTCGGTCTTGTCGATGGCCTTGAGCACGGCTTCGTCCCAGGCCTTGGACCCACTGGACTTGAGGACCTTGCGGCCGACGATGGTGCCGTCGGGGGCGGTGCGCACTTCCACTTCCGCCACCGGGTTGCCAACAATGTCTTCGGTGAACACGATGTTGGGCTTGATGCGGCCGATGATGCGGCCGGCGTAGCTGGCCGAGGGGCCGGAGGATTTGAGGGCCGTGCCGGTAGAAGAGGGGCCGCCGGTGGCGCCGGCCAAGCCGGCCATGCGCTTGAGGTTTTCCTCACGCATCTTCTTCAGCTTTTCTGCATCCTGCTGTTCCTTGAGCTTGTCCTTCTTGGCGTCCAGCTCTTTCTGTTTTTTCTCTTCCGCCAGCTTCTTCTCGCGCTCCAGCTTGTCGCGCTCGCGTTTTTCCTGCTCACGCTTGAGCTGGGCAAGTTTTTCCTTCTCGCGTTCCCGTTCGCGCTGTTCCTGTTCCAGCTTCTCCTTGGCCTTGCGTTCCTTCTCGCGCGCCAGCGCAATGTCGGCTTGCGACACCACCGGTTCGGCCTTGGGTGGGGGCGGCGGTGCGGGTTTGGTTTCGGGCTCCGGTGGCGCTTCCACCAGCTTGGGGGCCGCCTGCTGCGGCACGGCCGACCAGAGCTCGGCCTCGACCGCTGGCGTCTGCGCATCGCGCTTCCAGCTCACGCCCCAGGTGAGGGCCGCCAGCAGGAGCAGGTGCGCCAGCACGGCAAGCGAGAAGGCGCGCATCAACCCCGGCGGGGGCGGTGGCGCGAACTCGAAGCGGTCGGCGGGAGCGTGCATGCGGAAGAGAACGTTTAGTTGGCGAGCTGGACAGACAGGCCGACGCGCTGGATGCCGGCGCGCTGCAGCGTGTCCATGACCTTGACCACGGTTTCGTACTTGACGTTCTTGTCGGCGCTGATGACCACGGCGGAGTTGGCCGCGGCAGCGCTGTCGCGCGCACCCTGGGCCTGCTTCACGGCGGGAGCCAGTTCCTTCAGGTTGAGGGAGCTGGTCTTGTCTTCTACCTTGAGTTCCAGCATGTCGTTCTTGTTGACGACGATCTGGATGATCTGGTCCGGCTGCTTGGCGGCCTTGCCGACGCTGGGCAGGTCGATCACGCTGGGCGTGATCAGCGGTGCCGTCACCATGAAGATGATCAGCAGCACCAGCATCACGTCAATGAAGGGCACCATGTTGATTTCATTGATGGTGCGCCGGCCGCGACCGCGGCTTGCAACGGAGGGCATGGTTTTTCCCCTTAGCGTCCGGACGGCGAAGCCATCGCGCCGGAACCGATGTTGCGCTGCAGGATGTTGGAGAACTCCTCGATGAAGGTCTCCAGGTGGATGGCAACGCGGTCGATGTCGCGGGCGAAGCGGTTGTAGGCCACCACAGCCGGAATGGCTGCGAACAGGCCGATGGCGGTGGCCACCAGCGCTTCGGCAATGCCGGGGGCCACGGTGGCCAGTGTGACCTGCTGCATGGAGGCCAGGCCGGTGAAGGCGTGCATGATGCCCCAGACGGTGCCGAACAGGCCGACGTAAGGCGACACCGAGCCGACCGAGGCGAGGAAGGACAGGCTGGATTCGACCACGTCCATTTCGCGCTGGAAGCTGGCGCGCATGGCACGACGGGCGCCATCGAGCAGGGTGCCGGCATCGGTGATGCGGCGTTCGCGCAGTTTCTGGTACTCACGCATGCCGCTGGCAAAGATGCGCTCCATCGGGCCGGCAGCGCGGGCGTTCTGCGAGGCGGCTGCGAACAGGTCGTTCAGGCTGGTGCCGGACCAGAAGTCGCGCTCGAAGATGTCGTTGAGTGACTTCACGCGCTTGAGCGAGAACAGCTTGCGGAAGATGGCCGCCCAGCTGGCAACCGACATGGTGAGGAGGATCAGCATCACCAGCTGCACGACCCAGCTTGCGTGCAGCACCAGTTGGATGATGGACAGTTCTTGGTTCATTTCAGGACATCCAGTACAGATTGCGGAATTCTTGCAGGTTTCATGGTGGCGGCTTCCACCCAGCCGATGCGGATGGTGCCCTCACACAACAGTTCAGGGCCGGCAGCTGTTTTGCGAAAGGCCTGCTGCTCGATTGTCAACGATGCCCGCCCGCTTTCCAGCAGGCGGGCTGTAACCAACAGTTCGTCGTCGAGCCGGGCTGGGCGGTGGTACTTGAGCTGCGTTTCGCTCACCACGAACATGCCACCACTGCTGTTGCGCAGGGCTTGCTGGCCAACGCCGAGCGAACGCAGCCATTCGGTGCGGGCGCGCTCGAAGAACTTCAGGTAGTTGGCGTAGAACACGATGCCGCCGGCATCGGTATCTTCCCAGTAGACGCGGATCGGAAATTCGAAAGTCATCTGCACCTCAACCCAGCAAGGCTTGCAGCCGCGCCACCGCTTGCTGCAGCTGCGGCAGCGAGTTGGCGGTGGAGAAGCGGATGAAGCGCCCGGTGTCGGCGCTGCCGAAGTCGCGCCCCGGCGTCACAGCCACATGGGCCTGCTGCATCAGCGCGAACGAGAGGTCCCAGCTGTCCTTGACGCCCAGTTTGGCACAGGCGGCAGAGCAGTCGGCCCAGGCGTAGAAGGCTCCGTCCGGCATGACCGGTACGTTCAGCCCCATGCCATTGAGGGCCGGAATGAAGTAGTCGCGGCGCGCCTTGAATTCGGCGCGACGGCGCTCGTACTCGAGCAGGCTCTCGGCTTCGAAGCAGGCCAGCGCGGCGTGTTGCGCAATGGTGCTGGGGCAGATGAACAGGTTCTGTGCCAGACGCTCGACCACCGGCACCAGGGCTTCGGGGATCACCAACCAGCCCAGGCGCCAGCCGGTCATGTTGAAGTACTTGGAGAAGCTGTTGATGCTGATGATGTCGTCGCTGAGGGCCAATGCGGTCTGGCCGTAGCGTTCGTCATAACTCAGCGGCAGGTAGATCTCGTCGACCAGCGTGATGCCGCCGCGCGCACTCACCACCTCATGGATGCGGCGCAACTCGCTCGGGTCGATCGAGGTGCCGGTGGGGTTGGAGGGGGAGGCTAACAGCACGCCGCGTGTCTTGTCACCCCAGGCCGCTTGCACCTTGTCGGCACTGAGCTGGAAGCGCTCGGCCGCCGTGGTGGGCAGCAGCACCGCCGTCCCTTCGGCGGCACTGACGAAATGCCGGTTGCAGGGGTAACTCGGGTCGGGCATCAGCACCTCGTCGCCAGCCTCGATCAAGGCCAAGCAGGCCAGCTGCAGCGCGGCCGAGGCACCCGCGGTGACGACGATGCGGCTGGCGGGCACATTGACACCGAAACGCTGGCCATACCAGGCGCTGATGCGCTCGCGCAGCGCGCTCAAACCGGTGGCATCGGTGTACTGGGTGCGGCCGTCGCGCACCGCCTTCTCGGCGGCCTGCTGCACCAGCGGCGGGGCGGTGAAGTCGGGTTCGCCGATGTTGAGGAAGATCATCGGCGCATCGCTGTGCGCCACCTCACGGGCCAAGGTGGAAGCAGCCTTGGCCACTTCCATGACGTAAAAGGGTTCGATGCGCTGGGCGCGGCTCGCAATTCTCATGCGTGGCGGGGTCACGCGCGGGGTTGGTTGGCGCGGTCAGCCGCTACTTCGGCGGCGCGCAGCTGCGGCGCCAGGCCATTGAGCACGCCGTTGACGTACTTGTGGCCGTCGGTGCCGCCAAATTCCTTGGCCAGCTCGATGCACTCGTTGAGCACCACGCGCCACGGCACGTCCATGCAGTGCTGGAATTCGTAGGTGCCGATCCACATCACGGCGTGTTCGATCGGCGAGATCTCGGCGATCTTGCGGTCCAGCAGGGGGGTGATCAGGCGGTCGAGTTCCTCGGCTGCGGCCACGCAGCCGTGCAGCAGCGCGTCGTAGTGTGCGGCATCGGCCTTGTTGAAGCCGGCCAGGTCGCGCGTGAAGACGTCAATGGCACTGGCCTCGTTCTTGCCGACCAGGTGCTGGTACAACGCCTGCAAGGCGAATTCGCGGGCGCGGCTGCGGCCGGATTTGCTGGCGGCTTTGCGCGCGCCGGTGCTGGTCAGGCCGGTGCGCGACTGGCGCGGCGGGCGTTTGGAAGCAGGTTGGTTCTCGCTCATTGGATCTCGTCCAGCAGGTTGGCCATTTCGACGGCAACACGGGCGGCATCACGCCCCTTGTCGGTCTGCCGGGCAATCGCCTGTTCCATGTTTTCGGTGGTGAGGATGGCATTGGCCACCGGCAGCTGGTAGTCCAGCGCAATGCGGCTGACGCCGGCGCCCGACTCGTTGGCCACCAGTTCGAAGTGGTAGGTCTCGCCACGGACAATGCAGCCCAGGGCGATCAGGGCGTCGTAGCGGTTGCGCTCGGCCATGGCCTGCAGCGCCACTGGCACTTCCAGCGCACCGGGCACTAGCACGTGGTCGATGTGTTTGTCCTGCACGCCCAGGGCGGCAAGTTCGGCCTTGCAGGCCTGTGCCAGGGCATTGGTGATGGATTCGTTGAAACGCGCCTGCACGATGCCAATGTAGAGCTTGCGGCCGTCGAGCCGCTGGTCGTTGGAAGCCAGGCTTCCCTTGTCTGCGCCGAACATATGGATTTCCTTTGTGTTTTTATTTGGTGACGTAGCCGACAACTTCGAGGCCATAACCCGTCATGCTGGGCAGGCGACGTGGGTTGCCCATCAGGTTCATCTTGTGCACGCCGCAGTCGCGCAGGATCTGTGCGCCCACGCCGTAGGTGCGCAGGTCCATGCGGCCACGCTCCGGCCCGTGGCTGGCGCGCGCTGTGCCTTCGAACTGGGCCAGCAATTGCTCGGCGCTTTCGCCACAGTTGAGCAGCACCACCACGCCACGGCCTTCGGCGTTGATGCGCGACAGGCAGGCATCCAGGCTCCAGGAATGCATGGCGCGGTTCACTTCCAGTGCATCCAGCACCGACAGCGGCTCGTGCACACGTGCCAGCACGGTGTCGGCCGGGCTCCATTGGCCCTTGACCAGTGCCAGGTGCACGCCCTGACTGGGTTTGTCGCGGAAGGCGTGGGCGGTGAACTCGCCGAAGGCCGTGTTGAGCGTGCGGGTGCCGACCTTCTCGATCAGCGATTCGTTGTGGCTGCGGTACTTGATGAGGTCGGCAATGGTGCCGATCTTCAGGCCGTGTTCGGCAGCAAACAGCTGCAGGTCGGGCAGGCGGGCCATGGTGCCGTCGTCTTTCATGATCTCGCAGATCACGGCCGACGGCGAACAACCGGCCATGGCGGCAAGGTCGCAGCCAGCTTCTGTGTGGCCGGCGCGCATGAGCACGCCGCCGTCCACCGCCTGCAGCGGGAAGATGTGGCCGGGCTGCACCAGGTCCTGCGGCTTGGCGTCACGGGCCACGGCGGCTTGCACGGTGCGTGCGCGGTCAGCGGCCGAGATGCCGGTGGTCACGCCGGTGGCAGCCTCGATGGAGACGGTGAAGGCGGTGCTGTAGATGGTGCCGTTGCGTGCGGCCATGGGCGGCAGGCGCAGGTACTCGCAGCGTTCGCGCGTGAGCGTGAGGCAGATCAGGCCACGGCCGAAGCGGGCCATGAAGTTAATGGCCTCGGGGGTGACGTGGTCGGCGGGGAGGACCAGGTCACCTTCGTTCTCGCGGTCTTCTTCATCGACCAGGATCACCATGCGGCCGGCCCGCATCTCGGCCACGATGTCTTCGACCGGGGAGATGGCCACAGGGGTCATGGGGGTGGGGGTGCTCATGCGTTGGCTTTCTCGGAGGTGGGCGCGCTGCCGAGCATGCGCTCGACATAACGCGCGATCAGGTCGATTTCAAGGTTGACGCCGGAACCCGCCTGCAGCGAGCCCAGCGCGGTGTTTTGCACCGTGTGCGGGATCAGGTTGATGCTGAGTTCGCAGCCCTCTGCCTGGTCCTGGATGCGGTTGACGGTCAGGCTGGCGCCATTGACGGTGACCGAGCCCTTGTAGGCCAGGTATTTGGCCAGCGCCAGCGGGGCCAGGATGCGCAGCTCCCAGCTTTCGCCGACCTGGGCGAAATGGGTGACACGGCCGATACCGTCCACATGGCCCGACACCAGATGACCGCCCAGGCGGTCGTTGGCGCGCAGGGCTTTTTCCAGGTTGATGGGGCCGGTGCGGTCCAGACCGGTGGTCCTGGCCAGCGATTCGGCGGAGATGTCGATGGTGAAACGGCCTGCTGCGGCGTCGAAGGTGGTGACGGTCATGCAGGCACCGTTGAGGGCGATGCTGTCGCCCAGGCCCACATCGGCCAGGTAATCGGCAGGGCACTCAATGGTCAGGCGCTTGCCGTGCGTCAAAGAGCTGCCGAGATCGTGGACGGCGGCGATGCGCCCCACAGCGGTGATGATTCCGGTGAACATCCTCGTATTTTCGCAGGGAATGGGGCCGCTGGCCGGGGCGGCCTCTGAAAACCGTGAATTAGAAGCGGTCTCGCCCCGGAATCCGGGCCAGGATGCGCAAATCCGGGCCGATCATGGTTGTTTCACGGAATTCCAGCTCGATGGCCTGCGACAGCTCGGCCAGGGGACCGATGTTGACCATGCCGCGTCCGGCCCCCAGCAGTTTGGGCGCCAGGTAGAGCAGGAACTCGTCTACCAGACCTTCGCGCACCAGCGAGCCGTTGAGCTTGTGGCCGGCTTCCACGTGGATTTCGTTGATCTCGCGCGTGGCCAGGTCACGCAGCATGGCCGCCAGGTCCACCTTGCCTTCGGTGCCCGGCTGGCGGCCGGGGCAGTAAATGACGGTGGCGCCGCGTGCTTCCAGTGCTGCTTTTTTGATATCGTTTGGCACGGCAGCATAGATGGTAATTGCGCGGCCTGCTATGAAAAGATGAGCATCCAGCGGCGTTTCCAGACGGCTGTCCACCACCACCAGCTGGGGCTGGCGCGGTGTATCCACCTCCCGCACGTCCAGCCGCGGGTTGTCTTCCAGCACGGTGCCGATGCCGGTCAGCACGGCACAGGCGCGGGCGCGCCAGGCGTGGCCGTCGGCGCGGGCCGGGGCGGACGTGATCCACTGACTGGTGCCGTTTTCCAGTGCCGTCTGGCCGTCCAGCGAGGCAGCCACCTTCATGCGCACCCAAGGCGTGCCCCGCACCATGCGGCTGAAAAAACCGATGTTGAGTTCGCGCGATTCGGCGGCACCCGGGCCGACCTCGACCTCAATGCCGGCAGCACGCAACCGTTCGAAACCCTGGCCGCCGACGCGTGGATTGGGGTCGGTGAGCGAGGCCACCACTTTTTTGATGCCGGCCGCGATCAGCGCATCACAGCACGGGCCGGTGCGGCCCTGGTGGGAACAGGGCTCCAGTGTCACATAGGCGGTGGCACCGATGACGCTGTTGCCGCGGGCCTGCGCATCGCGCAAGGCCATGATCTCGGCGTGCGGACCGCCGGTGCGCTGGGTGGCACCAGCACCCAGCAACTGGCCGTCGGCAGAAACGATGACGCAGCCAACACGTGGGTTGGGCGGTGTGAGGAGCAGGACGGACTGCGCAAGTCCCAGGGCTTGCTGTATCGGCGAGGTGTTCATGCGAGGCTAGGGGCGGGACGGGTCCCTGGACGGGATGGATGCCAAGGATATACCGTGTGCGTCACGGTTGTTGGTCAAAGACAATTTCGAGGGTCCGTAGACTGGCAACACGATGGCCATTCTTGATGGCCGGTGTCACATCGGTTTGCATCAGCCATTGCGCGATGGTTTGTTTGACCTGTTCGCCCGGTGTGGCAGGCGTTGTCGAGATGATGTCGACCTCCAGTATTTTTCCGTCGTCCAGAATCCAGAGTTGAATGATCATGCGTCTCAGACCTGCGGCGGCAATACTGTCTGCAGGGAACTCCCAGTCCAGCCTCGGGTGGGCAGGCTGGTCCACTTCATCCACCGTGTAGAACGTGATATCCGAGCGCACGGACGCTTTGTGAGGCTCCTGAGCCAAGGGCGTTGCCCGCGTGTATTGAGGCGGCGGGGGAAGGTCAGCCATGTCGGATGGCTGCTTGGATGAGAATGGGGCCTGCGAAGGTGGCGGTTCGGCCTGATCGAGACTGGGCTGAACCAGGCGCACTTCCATGCGCTGGGCAAGCCTGGCCGGCACGGAGTGGTAGGGGCGAATTCCCCCTGCCGAGGGGGTGAGCACAGAGAAAAGCCAGTAATGCACAGCCAGCGAAACCAGCAGTGCGCACAGCCATCTCAAAGCATGTCTGGGCCGCAAGTCTTTCAGGCCTGGCAGGCCGTCTTGAACAGCGACCATTGGCCAGATGTTATTTCCAGCATGTGGCTGCAGCCGCTTCTGCACTGCTGAAGCTGCTGGTGGAAAAACCAGGGTTGCTTCGGACGCCGGTATTGGTGATTTGGAAGCCGCCGCACCGATCGGACGCCATGGGGCCGCCGGCAACAGGTGTTGCCGTGATGGAGTAGCTGCGTGCCGTGACAGCAGAGACAGCAATGGTGTAGACACTACCTCCACTGCGTGGCGATTGCTTCAGATTGGCGGGAAACAGGTCTGCCACGGCGGTGCCAGCCGTGTTGGTGTCGTAGCGGAAGTTTTCGGAGTAGTGGCGCTCCATCCATTGGCCCGCCTCGAGCAAGATTGCACGTGCTTCCGCACGTCGGCCTTTGGCGACCGATTCGCGATAGCTGGGCAAGGCAATCGAGGCCAGAATCGCCACGACGGCCACCACGATCATCAGCTCGATCAGCGTGAAGCCACGGTGCTGGAGTCTGTGGGGCAGGGGCGATGCCATGTTTCGGGGGAAGGCCTTGTCCTGGGCGGTGAGTTTCATAGCGGGTTACCTGGTTTTGAAGGAAGGGATCTCGCGCCAGTAAATGCGGGCAGTCGTGTTGGACGATTGGGCCGTCTTGTCCGTGGTTTCACCGATGATACGTGTGCAATTCAATTCGCCGGTGGCACAGCTTGTTTTGGTGGCATCGCGGGCAAAGGTGACGCGCTGATCCGTGATCAAGGTGGATGCCACAGAGTATTTGACACCATTGATGGTGATGCTACCAAGCACCTGTTTGGGTAACAAACCGGTGATCGGATCCACAAAGGTCACGTAGGCAGCTGGGCCTTTGAAGCAATTGTCAGTGCTGGCGGTCGAGGGAACAATGGACACCGTGGCAAGCAGTCCTTGCGTGATGACCGGGTTGCTGACAACCATTTCGGACGTCGCAGGCAGTGTGATGTACCAGCCTTTGCTGTTGCTCCAGTCAATGGCGCTGCCGGTGACATAGCCATCACCGACGACGCCATTGGTCGGGTCTGAATCGTCCAGCGTGATCCGGTTGAATGTCCGTGCCGTCAGCTTGGTGCGCAGGCGGGGCAGGCCGGTGGTGGCATCGTCGAGCTTGGTTGGATCGGCTACATAGGCGGCGCTGCTGTAGAGCGGGTTGTCCCAGATGCCGAAGATGGTGTGTGTCCGACCCGTGGTATCGGGGAAATCGTTCTCGATGATCGCCTTGCCGGTGGCAAAACTGATCACCACGCCACCCAGCGGGTGGAAACGGTATTCCGGCGCTGTGGTGATGGGGAGTGCCGTGGTGCCGTCGGTGGATTTGGCGCTGTACAGCGGGCGCTTGTTGGTGCCGTCGGCGTTGGCGTAGGCGACTTTCCAGTTCGCAGGGTTCGAGCTGGAGACATCGAACTTCCAGACGTTTCCTTTCAGGTCGCCGGCATAAATATAGTCTGCCACTCCGTCGTTGTTGACGTCGATCCAGGTCGGCTGGGCCAGCCCGTTATTGGGGCCGGTATCGGCGACAAGTTTGATGTAGTTGGCGGGAGATTGCCATGTTCCGCTGTAGGGCCCGTTGACGAACATGATGTAGAGGGCCGCCGAGCCGTTGGTGCTGTTCACGCCATTGGGAACCAGGACGGCAAACTTGCCGTTGTTCATCTTGGCTACTGGCGAGGCCTGTTCACTGACGCGACTGGGAGCGCCGATCTGGGACAGGTTGTAGCCCAGGTCACCACTGGCGTCATCCGTCTCAGAGAACTGCCACTTGAAAACACTGGCCGCGTTGGCCTCGGTCAGATTGTCCGGGTTGGTGATGTCCAGCGCAAACATGCCTTTGCCACCGCGACCCAGCGAGGCAAACAGATAGGTCTTCCAGGCGGCTGCGGGGGCATTGGCGTCGTAGGCCGGGTTCGCGGCATCGGTGATAGTGGAGCCCAGCAGCACGTCGGCCGAGTAGGGTGTTCCGTCCACGAACGACTGCACTTTGGCTGTCCCGGCATTCACCCAGTCCTGCAGGCGCGAGTGCACCAATTGCGAGACATAGGAGATGATCGGCGTACCACCCTGCGCGGCGTTGGCAGCTGCATTAAAACCATGCAGCATGCCATCACCTGCACCAACCCAGACGATGCTCTTGCGGCTCTTGTTGGCCGTCACAAAGGCGCCATAGCCAGGGAAGGCCGATCCGAAGAAGTCGGCACTCGGCGGTGATGTCACCGTCGGGTTCGAGTTGACCACTGGCCCCATGATGGAGTTGGTGTTGCGCTTGCGGAAGCGATAACCATTGGGAGCCTCATCCACACGGCTGCCGCGCAACCAGTCAAGGCGAGCTTGTGCGACGGCATCCGTGCCGCCCAGGGCGGTGGTCTTGATCGCATTCGGCAGGTCGGTCCAGTTGAACGCGTAACCGGTGGAGTTACCGCTGTTGGTGATGATCTGGCGTGATGCTGCCGCGGTCGCCGTCAGTTTCGTATGGGCGGCCCAGTAGTAGTAACTGCGATCCAGTGTGCCATCCGTTTTCAACCGCATGTCAAAGGTGCCGTCCGTCTTGACGATGAAAGTCAGCAATTCGCCGTGGCCATCATCGCCGTCAAAGCTGGCCAGGTATTTCAGGCTGCCGGCCTGGATCTGGGCCGACGCCACTGCGGGCGCCGTGTTGGAGGCGCTGACGATAGCGCTGAATGCAGCGCGCAGTGCCTTCTCCAGCTCACTGGGCCGGATGGCTAGGAAATAGTTGTCAGGGTAACCATCGGCACCCGCCGTGCCGTCGAGCTTCTTGATGTCCCAGTTGGCCTTGTCGGCTGTGGGTTTCTCGAAATAGACCTTGGGCACGGAGGCCGGGTCGGTCACGTTTTCCATCTTGCTGAAACCACCCCATTTGGCGGCGTACCACAGCGGGTCCTGCAACTGGCTGGCGGATGCCGTCGCAAAGTCGAACTCAGCCCGGCTTTCATCTTGCCCGCTGTTGCAGTTGCTGCAGCCGCCGTTGACGATGTTCGGGTGGGCGGTGCCGTCACTCTTGGTCACAATCATGCCGGGGTCGCTACGGGTGTAGTTGTAGATGCCCGAGTGGAAATGAGCGCCGTCACGGGTGGTGCCGGAAATGGTGTAACCAAAACCCTGCGGGTTGACGGAGGCCGCGTTGAAGACCTGGGTGTAGACGTAGAGTTTGCCGCCGGTGACCTGGTAGCGCAGAATGCCTGAGACGTCGCTGTCGTAGTCACCGCCTTGGTTGGAGTCTTCCCAGACGATCAGGAATTTGCCGGCCGTGGCGGTGGGGGTTCCCACCACGCGGAAGTCCACCAACGTACCGGTACCGACACCGCCACTGACCAGCAACTGATAGGAAGGCTGGATCACCACTTTTTTACCCGCAACAGTCGGGTGCGGAATTTCGATACGGGGTTTTCCGGGCGACAAGGCGACTGAGAAGCTCTTGACCTTGTAGGCATCCGGATTGGCTTTGAGTTCAGCGTCCGTCGGCGTGCGCACAGCGTGGGTACGGGCCCAGTAGGCCGCTCCCGCCAAGGCGTAGGAACCTTTGTAAGAAGGGGCATCCGGGCACAGGCCGTTGGCTGAACCCAGTGCTGTAATGGTCTTGGCCGTGCAGGTGCCGTCATTGGTCGAGCCGTTGTTCCCGATGAACCACGAATTACCATGGATGCCCTCGTCACTTCCAATGATGTTGATCTGGTACTCCAGGCTGGGCGTCGTTGGCAGATTGGCGAAGGGGCTCCATTGATCGTGGTCGTAGGAGGTCACGCTGGCGTTGAAGTTGATGGCATTGATGGCGCGGCACTGTCCAGGGCCAAAGATCGACTCTGCCGTTGCCCGGGCCGTGGTGCTGCCACGAGTGACTGGGTCCACCCAGGATGGCTTGGGAAGGCTCATCGCCTCGTCCTTGGAGCCTGATTGGGTGTAATCGTAGGTCGAACTGGCGGACAAGCCTCCCAGGTAGCGCAGCGACTCGATGAACATTTCACCCATCGGATTGCCCCAGCTGGTGCATTGGTTGTCCGTCAGTGAGGTCAGTTGGTAGGTACAGTTGCCGTCGCCAATGTAGGTGCCGTCGCCGTAGCGGTAGCCGTAGATCCGTAACTTGTTGAGCGTATAGACGATGCCTGTCGTCGAGGTGAACGTGCCATTGGTGGCGTAATTGACCTCATTGCGGAAGGATCCCATATTGCTGCGTAAAACGCCGCCGCTGATGTTCTTGGCGAACGAGCCTGTCAACAACCCAAATTCAGCCAGATTGTCTTCCCCATATTCATGCAACAGACCAATCGGCTTGTAGTTGGCGCTGGGGTATTGTTTGCAGTTTTCCCGACCTAGCAGAGCCGAGTCGCAGGCGCGCACCCTCACATAGAAATCGGGGCCGCTGCCACTGATCACGACGCCATTGGTCGCACTGCTGGGATTGTTGGCACTGGAGCCCAACCCTGTTTTGGCGACGTCATTGCCGTTGCTGGCGGTTTTTTCCTCACTCCAGTAACACTGCCAGCGTTCGTTGGCATTCCAGAGCTGGAAGTCCCCCTTGGCAATGCGCATCAGGGGCGGGTTGGTGTTGGTGTGCGACCAGTAGTTGGCGTTGGTCGAAGTACCTGAACCCAGGGTGGTGTTGCAGATGGTGGCCGAGGTCTGGGTCAGATTCTGGAGGGTCCACTTCTGGATGCTGGTCGCGCTGGGTGTGACAAAACCGTCAGGCGTTACCAGCATTGTCACCCAGCCGCCGCTGGTTGCTGCATTGAGGGCAATGGCCACGCCTTCCATGTATTGCGCCGCATTGTCCTGGTTGACGGCACGGACCTGATCGCCTACCTGGATATTGAAGGTGGTACTGAAGTTGACGGAGTAGGTGATGCAGTGGTAGTTGGCCGGTTTGTTGGGGTTGGTTTCCGGTGTCGTGTTGGGAGGGATGATGATGTCCGGGTAATAGGCGTTGACCAGACTTTCACAGGTGGTGGATGTCGCGGCTGTCGGCGCGGTGCCAGGGCCATTCTTATGGGCCTTGTTGCTGGCAGACACGAACTGATTGACGCGTCCCGCTGCAGTTGTGTTGTTGTTGCTGATGGCGCTGGAGGCCGCCAGTTGTGAGGCTGTGAATGGCGTCAGCTGATCGAGGTCATCGCCTTTGTAATACTTCGCAAACGAGTGCGCATCGGTTGGCAGGTTGGCGCGTTCCAGCACAGTCAGGGAACCGGTGTCGGTGGACCGTAATCCGCCGTACAGCACCTTGCGGACCACGTCCATGCGGGTCATGGTGGCCCAGTTGAGGAAGTTGCCGCTCCAGTTGCCCGAACAGTATTTGTCGGCGGTCACGCTGACTGCCTCAAAGCGGCTGCTGGTGCCACTGTAGTTGTAGCACTTGTAGGAGTCGAAATAGCCGTAGTAGTCGAAGGAGTGCTTGTAGGTGGTCTCAGGAAGACCGTCGCCGTCCAGATCGGAGAACTCGTCGTAGGCGCGGTAGAACAGCTGATGGTCTTTCGACATGTTCAGCATGATCATCGGGCGTGGTGTCGATGTCACGATATTGGGCGGAATGGCTGGCGTCAGAACTTGGGCGAAGCCGACGGCATGCAGGAAGAAGCTGACCAGGACGACCGCGCACGTGATGAAGATTTTTTTCATGTTGTTATCGCTTCCTATCGTAGAAATGGGCGGAAGTAGGTTTGCATCACGACCTCGGTGTTGATGTCGGCACCGAATCCCCGTGCCGTGATGCGCATGATCTTGTCGTCGCCGCGGACGAGGTATTCCGTCAGGTACTCGGGTTGTCTGGCCACGCCGGCAAGCCGAGCCACGCCGGTAAAGGTGCCAAGGGGGACCGAGCCATCAAATGTGCAGTTGGTGTTCGGTCCGGCCGCATCGCTCGGCTTGGTGCTAGCTGGTCCCGCCGGGTCGCCTTCCCAGCGGCCCTTTTTGCTGTTGATGGTCGGCCACCACGGTTCCGGGTTGGTCACGGTGGCGTAGTTGCTGCTGTCGTAATAGCTCAACTCGTAGCGGCACTGGCCTCTGGGGCAGTTGGTGTCGAAATTGGGGGCCCGCAATGCGCTGGCCAAGGGGCGGTCCTCGTTGCGCGCGCACAAGGCGTTGGGCATCATGGCCCCGGTGGACAGCAGCAAATCACGTTCGGCATCGCGCAAGGCCGCTTCGGTGGCCTGGCGTGCGACCTCGTAATCCAGCTGGTTGCGGGAAAGCGTTTCGCTCGTGGTCGCATGCCGGATGCCCAGGGTTCCCAAAATGGTGATGACCAGCAAGAAAACCAGGACCAGGGGCAACGCAACGCCGCGAATAGAACGCGGGCGTGCTGCAGGTGGGGATGTACTGCGTCGCATCAGAATATCCCGTTCAGGTTGTTGCGAATGGCAAAAATGCGGTCGAACCTTTTGAACAAGGCCCGTTCGTCAAGGGCATAGGTCTTCACATTGCCTCTGCAGTCGGTATAGGTGCGCAGGGTGCCCGGCTTGTCCTGGGTGCGCGTGTTCTCCAGTGAGCGCGTTAGAACGCAGACGTGAACGCTGGTCACGCGTTGCCAGCCGTTGGTGCCGTTGACGGTTGGCAGCGCTGAGACCTCCGCTGCGGTGTAGAAGGTCTCGGGGGATTGGCTGCCCGCCCCAGCATTGGCCCCGTATCGGAACACCAGATCTTCAATGCCTTCAAAGATGGGCTGATAAACCGTGTCCTCGGGGTTTTTTCCGTTGCCATTGCAGGCCAGGCTTTTGGTATTCACCGTGCGGGCTATCGGAGACGAGCCCGCAGCGGTGTAGCTCGTATCTACAAGCCCGAATCGGTTGGAAACATATTGCGGTTTACCTGCCACGTTGCTGGTGTCATTCGAGACCGGTTGCCGCAGGCAATCAAATCCGCTGCCGAATGTGGTGGCGTCTAGTTCTACCTGGGCAAAGTAGTTGATGACAATCGAATCGGGTGCGTTGGCGACGACGGCCGGACAGGCGCCAGTGGTCGGGTTGAATTGACCGCCGTCGCAGCCAAACAAACCTTGGTTGTAGGCCGCATAAGCTGCGTTCTTGGTGTTGCTGAACGTTCCCATCATGTTGGTGTTCGTCGAGCTGCTGGCAATGATGGCGGGGTAATAACCGGCCATCTGGAGATCGCGTCCGATCATGTCCAACGCAAGTTTGCCCGTCTCGTTGATGGTGGAAATGTTGGCCATGGCCGTGGCTGTGCTGCGAGTGCCGAGGTAAGCGGAGGCTGCGGCCAAGGCGATGACGATGCTGATGGCCAGGCTCACCAGCAGTTCAACCAGGCTCAGGCCCTGCTGGAAATGACCGCGAGTTGTGTTGCGATCGGTCGCGTAGGTCATGGAATCATCTCCACGTTGGCGCAACGTACGCCGGCGAGATTCTGGGCCGTTCCCAGCGCGGCGGGACAGCAGTTGCGGGCGTCGATGCCTGTTGTTGTTGCTGTGCACAGGTTGGGTGGAGGCAAGTCGATGCCGTTGAGGTTGTCTTTGTCAAACCACGCCACTGTGATCAGGAATCGCAGATCGACCCCCTTGGTTCCTGTGGCCGAGACCATGCCCACGGCGCCAGGCAATTGCTGGTTGAGGTCACGTCGCCATATCGTCAGGTCGTAGGTGGCCAGCTCGGCTTCGGTGCAAGTCAGGCTTTCGCAGTCCTTGCCTGGTGTGAGGTAGGTGTTGTCAGATTCGATGGAGGTGCGTTCAGCCTGGTACGTGCGCGCAAAGACGTAGGCATTCGCCTGGGCATTGGAATTCGCGCGGATTCTTTCTGCAAGGCTGCTGATGTTGGCCGCCAGAGCCGATCTGGCCCAACCGGTTTGCTCGTATTTGAGCGCGGCAGTCTGCATGCCGATCATGCCCAGGAGTCCGATGGACAGAATGAGAATGGCGACCAGTGCTTCGATGAGGCCGGCGCCTCGCTGATGTTTTAAGGACATGCGTCAACCCCTGCGTACTGGCGGACGGTGACCCGGCCCGCTGAGCTAATACAAATCGATCGGTAGTGTGGGCTGTTGATGTCTTCGGGTGTGTAGGCCAGCGTCAGATTCTTCTGGATGCCGGTTGCCAAGCCTCTGGAGTCAAAGGTGATTCTTCGCAAAGCAGAGCCCGAGGCAGGGGACAGTTCAAATGTGTCAGCCCCTTTTTGCCGCACCGAGATCAAGGTGGAGCCATTGGTGGTCGGGTTGTTCTGTGTGCTGCTGCAGCTCGGGTTGGCGAAAACAATCCACCCGACCTGCCAGTTGGTACCGCTGGTGGCGCAGGTGGGCGTGCCGCCCGTCAACGCGTTGCTGGTGTTGCTGGAAAGACAGAGGGTGACGCAGCTGTTGTGGTTGATGGCTTCGGTTCGGGCTCGGGCCACATCATTGGAGAATTCGCTGGTAATTGCGGCGACCTGATTGCGGACCAGGAAGCTGCGAAGGCTCGGCAGGCCGAGCGCCAGAACGATGGCCAGCACCGCCACGGCAACCATCAGCTCGATGATGGTGAGGCCTGTTGCCACGGAGGGACGGTTTCGCAGGCAATAGCGCGTGCGCAATGCAGCACGGGCAGAATGAGGCGTGATCATGCTTAGAGTGTAGAAACCGCGATCCGGTTTGCCGCACCCAGCCGTCGGGTGTCGGCTACCTCTGATCTTCTCGCATCATGAAATCGGCGCATCACGCACCGATGGAGCGGCGTCTAGCGCCTGACCTCATCCACCAGCATCTTGAACTCGTCAATGTCCTCGAAGCTGCGGTAGACGCTGGCAAAGCGGACGTAGGCCACCTTATCGAGTTTCTTCAACTCACGCATGACCAGTTCGCCGATACGTGTGGAGGGGACCTCGCGCAAGCCCAGGTTGAGCAGTTTCTCTTCAATGCGCTCAATCGCGCTGTCGATCTGCTCAGTGCTGACCGGGCGCTTGCGCAACGCCAGGTTCATGGAGGCCTGCAGCTTGACGCGCTCGTATTCGATGCGACGGCCGTCTTTCTTGACGATGGCCGGGAAGTTGACGTCGGGACGCTCGTAGGTGGTGAAACGCTTGTCGCAGGCGCCGCATTGGCGCCGCCGGCGGATGAAATCCCCATCCTCCGAGATCCGGGTCTCGACGACCTGGGTCTCGGAGTGACCGCAGAAGGGACATTTCATGGCAGGAAGCCTTGGAGCGTGAACGCCCGGTTTTGATCACGGGCACCCGTGGAACCGGCTTGGCCGGGCCACAGGGTGCGTCCCCCCTGCCACCGAAGGATGGCGTTCAGGGGGGAAGGCGCGCAGCGCCTCAGGGGGGTATTGGTCACTTGTACACCGGGAAGCGTGCGGTCAGGGCGTTGACCTTGGCGCGCACGGCAGCGATGTTGGCCTCGTCGCGCGGGTTGTCCAGCACGTCGGCAATCAGGTTGGCCGTCAGGCGGGCTTCCTCGTCCTTGAAGCCGCGCGTGGTCATGGCCGGGGTGCCGATGCGCACGCCGCTGGTGACCATCGGCTTTTCCGGGTCGTTCGGGATGGCGTTCTTGTTGATGGTCATGTGGGCAGCGCCCAACACGGCCTCGGCTTCCTTGCCGGTGATGCCCTTGGCGCGCAGATCGACCAGCATGACGTGGCTTTGCGTACCGCCGCTGACGATGCGCAGGCCGCGTTGGGTCAGCGTCTCGGCCACGATGCGGGCATTGGTCACCACCTGCTGCTGGTAGGTCTTGAAGCTCGGGTCCATGGCTTCCTTGAAGGCCACGGCCTTGGCGGCAATCACATGCATCAGCGGGCCGCCTTGCAGGCCGGGGAAGATGGCGCTGTTGATGGCTTTCTCGTGCTCGGCCTTCATCAGGATGATGCCGCCACGCGGGCCACGCAGGCTCTTGTGGGTGGTGGAGGTCACCACGTCGGCAAACGGCACCGGGTTGGGATAGACGCCGGCGGCAATCAGGCCGGCGTAGTGGGCCATGTCCACCATGAAGATGGCGCCGACGTCCTTGGCTACCTTGGCAAAACGGGCGAAGTCGATATGCAGGCTGTAGGCGGACGCGCCGGCGATGATGAGCTTCGGCTTCGTTTCGTGCGCCCTCTTCTCCATGGCGTCGTAGTCGATCTCTTCCTTGGCGTTGAGGCCATAGGAGACGACGTTGAACCACTTGCCGCTCATGTTCAGGGCCATGCCGTGGGTCAGGTGGCCGCCTTCGGCCAGGCTCATACCCATGATGGTGTCGCCGGGCTTGAGGAAGGCCAGGAACACGGCCTCGTTGGCCGAGGCGCCGCAATGCGGCTGAACGTTGGCGGCTTCGGCACCGAAGATGACCTTCACACGGTCGATGGCCAGCTGTTCGGCCACGTCCACATATTCGCAACCGCCGTAATAGCGCTTGCCCGGGTAACCCTCGGCGTACTTGTTGGTGAGCTGCGAACCCTGGGCGGCCATGACGGCTGGCGAGGCGTAGTTTTCGCTGGCAATCAGCTCGATGTGGTGTTCCTGGCGGGCGTTTTCGGCCTGGATGGCGGCCCAGAGTTCGGGGTCGGTCTGTTCGACGAGGATGTTTCGGTTGTACATGGCAGTCGGGTAAAACGCTGGTCCCCCGTCATGCGGGGGCTGCCCAGGCGAACGGCTGAACACAGAAAACCACGCGGGTTCTGCGGCACGCTTCCCTGTGGTGTCCCACGTCAGCACAACCTGCCCGAGGAGGGCGGCGCGCCTATCGCCAGTCGCGTACCCCTCAAGTGTAGCTGACGGGCGAGGGCCTTGCCGTCCTGCGCCTCAACAAGGGGTCAGCTGAGGGCGACCTTTTCCGTGGTGGTTTCGGGTTTGGCAGGCGTTGTGACCGGGATGATCTGCGGTGTCAGGAGCGGCACGACGCGGCCATTGGCAACCTGTTGCAGGCGGGCATGTTCGGCCAGCACTTTGGCGCCATAACCGGTGTCATCGTCTAGGTTGGCGGCCCCGACATAAAAACGCAGGCCGCCTTCCAGCGAGCCGGCGCGTTCAATACATTCCTGCAGCACCTTGGCGCCCACGCGCAAGTTGCTCACGGGATCAAAGGCGGCAAATTTGCCGCCAAAGCTTTCGTATTTGTCGCTGTGGATCCGGGTCATGACCTGCATCAGGCCCTGGGCGCCGACCGGGCTCTGGGCAAACGGGTTGAAGCCGGATTCCACTGCCATCACGGCCAGCAGCAAGGTCGGGTCCAACTGGGTGCGTTTGCCGATTTCATACGCTTCGGCCACCAGGGCGCTCAGGGGTTCGGGCGCAACACGGTACTTTTTGCTCAACCAGTAGGCGACGGCGGCCTGTTGTTTGGGCAGATCCTTGGGGTTGGCCGCCGTGGCACGCTCAATGGCATCGGCCTCCACCACAAAACCGGTGATGGCAATCTGGCGGCTTTGCAGCCAGCTCATCAGGCGGACTTCGCCGGCCTGGCGCAGTTCCGGGCGGGCGATCAGGGTGATCGTGGCAAACATCACAGCCAGCCCGAGGAGGGCAAAGCCGTTGTGGGTAATTTCAAAAAAGCCTTGGGCGACATCAGCGGCGAAGGTTCGTAGGCCTAGGCTCAATTTTTTGAACGCTGTCATAGCACTTCCTCTTCTCGCGTGGGCCCGTGCCTTGGCACCGCAGAAAGGTCGCAGTGTCAGGAACAGGTGTCACGTCTGGGTTGGTACGTCATCAGAATCCTGCGGGTCGTCTCTAGCGAGGGCAGCGATTCGATGTAGCCGGGGTCGGCAGCGGGTTCGGGTTCCCCCTGACTTAAGGCAGGGTTGGCTGAATTTTAAGTGCTTCAATATACCTGGTCAATAATAAAGAATCGTTTCTTTATTCCTTTAATATTCTGTGATGAAGGTGGGTACTGGGCAATCAAATGGCCGGATTTCATTGAAATTCCGATTTGAAATCGCCCGCAGGATGGCTAAATTGAAAGGGCCTGACGCATCAGGCACGCTCTGTCGGTAGTAAGCAGTCCGCACCCAATCGGTGTTCTGGGCTGACAGAACCCGGCGATTCTGGGGGCAATCTCTTGCCTCCTGCGCATGGTGGGACTCGACTCTCCCCCTTGCGTAACCCAGACGGCATGGGCCTTGAGCCAGCCGTCAAGCCCGGCGGGCAGGCTGCAGGCCAACCGTCCGGGCTTTCTTATTTGGACGGCGAGACAAATTTTTTCAACTCGGGAATTGATCTTTGCGGTATCCCGGGCAAACTCGACCGTATGACGCTCGATTCGATCAAGAAAAACAAGTGGGTGCGGCGAGCCTTGATGGTCGCGGCCAGTATCGTGGTGCTGTGGGGATTGGGTTGGACCGTTGTGCCCGGCCTGGTCAAAAACCAGCTGGAAAAGCTGGCGAGTGAGCAGCTGGGGCGTCAAGTCAGCCTGGGAGTGGTCCATTTCAGCCCCTGGTCACTGGAGCTGACCTTGGAAGATCTGATCGTGGCCGGCCTACCCGGTGCGCCGCTGCAACTGCAGATCAAACGTGTCTATCTGGATGCCGAGCTGCAATCCCTGCTGCGGCTGGCGCCGGTGGTGGATGCACTGCAGCTGGATGGCCTGGCCTTGCGGCTGACCTACCAAGGAGACGGCCACTATGACGTGGACGATGTCCTGGCGCGACTCATGGCGCCCGCCGATCCGCCACGCCCGCCGGCAGGCTTGCCCCGGTTTGCCCTCTACAACATCGCGATGCAGTCAGGCTCGATCGACTTCGTCGACCAGAGCGTCGGCCGCACGCACGAAGTGCGCGAGCTGAACCTCAGCATTCCCTTTCTGAGCAGCCTGGCGTCGCGGCGTGATGTCATCACCGAGCCCCGGCTGGCCTTCCATCTGAACGGCAGCCGCTTTGATTCCCGAGCGCAAACCACGCCGTTTGCCCCGTCGCACAAGACCGATGCCACATTCCAGCTGGCCAATCTGGACCTGCGTCCCTACCTGCCCTATCTGCCGGCCGGTTTGCCGGTCAAGGTGCTGGCTGGGGTGGCGGGGGCGGATGTGCGGCTGCATTTCGAACAGGCCCCCAAGCCCGCGGTGCGGCTCAGCGGGGCCATCGAACTGAAAGGGCTGCAACTGGCCGATGCCCAAGGGCAGGATCTGCTGGCTCTGGCAGCCTTGCGGGTCGATATGGCCGATGTCCGGCCCCTGGAGCAGATCGTCAAACTGGCGTCGGTGGAACTGACGGGGCCAACGCTGGACGCCCGTCGTGACAAGGCCGGCGCGGTCAATCTGTTGAACCTGGCACTGCCTCAAGACGGGAAGGTTTCTCGGCCCCAGCAGGGGGGTGCAACGGCGCAACCTGCCGCCCCAGCCAATGCCTGGCAGCTGGCGCTCGCCAAGTTCACGGTCCGTGGCGGCCTGCTGCGCTGGCGCGATGCCGCGGTGACGCCGGCCGCCCGGATCGACATGCGCGATCTGGCGCTGGATGCCACGGCTTTGGCCCTGCCTTGGCGGCAGCCTGCCAGCTTCACAGGCTCGCTGGCACTGGCCAGCGGGACTGATCCGAACGGCAACAAGCCTCGTGCGGCCAAGGCCGAGGCCGCAACTGCCCCGGCGCAGTTGAGCTTCAAGGGGGAAGCCAGCGAGCAGGCGGCAACGGTCAACGCCGAACTCAAGGACCTGCCGTTGGCACTGGCGACGCCTTATGCGGTGCAAGTGATCGAGCCGGCACTGGGCGGGAACCTCAGTGCCCACTTGGCTTTGCAATGGAAGGGCGGACAGTGGCAGGTGCAAGTGCCCCGGCTGGAGGCCAGCAAGTTGACCCTGGGCACCCAGAGCCGGACGGACCGCAACTGGCCGTTGTTCCTCGGCCGGCTTGACGTGCAGGGTGTCGAGATCAAGCCCGGCGAGCGCAGCGTGAAATTGGCCAAGCTGGCCCTCCACCAGCCCGCGGTTGCGGTGGAGCGCGACCGCGAAGGGCGCTGGATGTTCGAGCGCTGGCTGTCGCCGACCATGCCCGCGTCGACCTCGGCCGCCGATGCGACAACGCGGAAACCGAAGGCGGTGCGCGCCGATGAGGCCAAGCCGTCCGCGCCTGCCGCGCCCTGGCGGGTGGCGGTGGGTGATGCGGCGGTGGAGGGCGGACAGATCCGGTATGCCGATCGTGCGCATGGCCGGCCTGTGGTGTTCGACCTGTCGGCCCTGTCGCTGCAACTGAAGGACTTTGCTTCCGACAGTCGCCAACCCGGCCCGCTCAAACTCTCGGCCCGCATGCGGGCGCGCCGTGGCGAGCCGGGGCAACTGGGTTTCACGGGCAATCTGGCCCTGCAGCCCCTGGCCGTGCAGGGGCGTGTCCAAGCGGTTGATCTGCCGGCCCACGTCCTGTCCCCCTATCTGACGGACGTGCTCAATCTGCGGTTGCAGCGGGCCGATGCCGGCTTCAAGGGGCAGGTCTCCTATGCGCAAACAGCCCGAGGCCCTGTTTTCAAGCTTGGCGGCGATGCCCTGCTGGAGGATCTGCTGGCCAACACCGTGCCGGTGGCCGCCCAGACGCAGGATCTGCAGGTAGGAGAGGAATTGCTGAGCTGGAAGGCACTGAGCCTGCGCGGTCTTAATGTAGCGCTGGCGCCGGGGCAGGCGACCCGGGTGGCGGTGGCCGAAACCGCGCTGAGCGACTTCTATGCGCGCATCATCATCCATGAAAACGGCCGCATCAACCTGCAAGACCTGGTGAAGGCGAGCGAAGCCAGCGCGCCAGCTGCGGAGGCCGCTTCAACACCGGCCGCCGCGACGTCGACCAATGCCTCTGCCAGCACGGCGGGCGCTACCCTGGCACCCGTGATCGAGATGGGGCCGATCAGCCTGGTGAACGGCCGGGTGCTTTTCTCCGACCGTTTCATCAAGCCCAACTACAGTGCCGACCTGTCCGAGTTGACCGGCCGGCTCAGTGCCTTTGCGTCGGTGCCTGCCGGCGGCGAAGCCGGTGCGGCGCCGGCCATGGCCGACCTGGAGCTGCGCGGGCGTGCCGAGGGCACGGCGTCACTGGAAATCCTGGGCAAGCTCAACCCGCTTGCCAAGCCGCTGGCGCTGGACATCACCGGCAAGATGCGCGACCTGGAGCTGCCGCCGCTGTCGCCCTACAGCGTGAAATATGCCGGCCATGGCATCGAGCGCGGCAAGCTGGCCATGGATGTGGCCTACAAGGTGGAGCCGGATGGGCAACTGGTGGCGCGCAACAAGCTGGTGCTCAACCAGCTCACCTTCGGCGATCCGGTGGAGGGCGCCCCCAACAGCCTGCCGGTGCGGCTGGCGGTGGCACTGCTGGCCGACAGCAATGGCGTGATCGACATCAACCTGCCGATCAGCGGCTCACTCAACGACCCGGAGTTCAGTTTCGGCGGCATCATTTTCAAGATGATCATGAACCTGATCGCCAAGGCCATCACCTCGCCATTTGCCTTGCTGGCGTCGGCCTTTGACGGTGGCGATGACGGCGAACTCGGGATGGTGCCTTTCGCACCTGGGTCGTCCGTGCTCAGCGCGGAGGCACAAGCCAATCTGGACAAGGTGGCCAAGGCCATGAAGGACCGTCCGTCGCTGACCATGACCGTGGCCGGTATGGCCAGCCTGGAGGCTGAACGCGAGGGCTACAAGCGCCAACGCCTGAGTGCGCTGATGCTGGCTGAGAAACGGCGCGCCGCGGTGGTGGCCGGCAAACCGGCCGATGCCGTGCAAGCCGTGACCCAGGCCGAACGGCCGGAGCTGCTCAAGGCGGTGTACCGGCGTGCCCAGATTTCCAAGCCGCGCAACCTGCTGGGGTTTGCCAAGGATCTGCCGCCGGCCGAGATGGAGGCGCTGTTGCTGGCCAGCATTCCGGTGGGCGAGCAGCAGATGCAGGAACTGGCGCTGGCGCGTGGTGTGGCGGTGAAGGACTATCTGAGCAGCCGCGAACTGCCCGTGGATCGCCTGTTCCTGGGCGGCGTCAAGTCGCAGGCCGCTGACGCCAAATGGGTCCCCCACGCCGAGCTCTCGCTGACGATGAAATAAGCGCCCCAGCGCAAAAACATGCGCCAGGCATGAAGCGCAACGCCGTTCGGGGCGACAATACGCGGCTGAACCCATTCCGATCCACCTTGCTGCCGAGCTCACCGTGAACTCCTCCGTGCCTGCCAAACCGACCGACCTCCAACAACTTGATGCCCTCACCGGTGGCGCTTTCTCCGCGGCCACCTCCGGCGAGCGCGCGGCGCGCGTGCGCGAGTGGCTGGCCAGCGAGCCCGAGCCTGAACAGCTGCAAGTGGTCTTCAAGGAACTCAGCGTGAAGGACAAGGGCGCGGCCAAACTGCTGCGTGAACGGCTGGACGACATCCGCCGTGCCAAGGGGCAGGAGGCGATGGCTGCCGAGTGGGCGGGCAAGGCGCAGGCGCTGCTCGAGGCCGGCAAGCTCAATATTGCCGACGCCCTGGCCTGGCAGCGCGATGCTGCCAAGGCGGGTGCGCCGTTGAGCCGTGAACCCTTGGCCGGCCTCAAGGTGCAACTGGCCGAGCGGGTCAAGGTGATTGAAGATCTGCAGCATCGCGTGCAGGTGCAGCGCGAGGCCGCCGTGCTGCTGGCCCAGCGCATCGAGGTGTTGTCCACCAAGTCGTGGAAGGACGCCCAGGCTGCGGCCGATGCCTTGCGTGCCGACGTGACCAGCTGGCAGGAGCAGGCCGCGGCCTTGCCGGGGGATGCCAACTGGTCCAGCGTTGATGCGCGTTTCCCGCCCCAACTGGAAACCTCGCGCGGGCAACTGACGCTGGTGTGGGAAGCCTTCAGTGCTGCGCTGGCGCAGGCCGTGGCAGCGGCGGCCGATCCGGCGCAGGCCTTGCCGCAGGTGCCGGTGTGGGCCGACGAGCTGCGCCAGGCGCGCGGCCTGCCGCCGGAAGCGGCGCCGCAGCCGGCCAAACCCAAGGTTGACCCTCAAATCCGTGCCCAAGCCACGTCGGCTGTGCGCGAGGCGCTCTCAAAATTGGAGCAGGAAGTGGCCGAAGGCCATGGCAAGGCCAGCACCGGTGCGGCCGCCAACCTGCGCCAGGCGCTCAAGGAGCATGGCCGCCATATCGATGACGCGCTCGACAAGCAGGTTCATGCAGCGCTTGCTGCGGCCGGCGAACTCGAAGGCTGGCAGCGCTGGCGCGCCGACCAGCTGCGCGAGGAACTGGTGGGCAAGGCCGAGGCCTTGCTGAACCGCCCCGAAGGCCAGACGCTGGGCGGGCGCAAGATGCAGGAAACCCTGCGCGCCCTGCGCGATCAGTGGAAGCAGACCGACCAGGGCGGTGTGCCCAACCACGCGCTGTGGAAACGCTTTGACGAAGCCTGCAACCAGGCGCACAAGGTGGTCGAGGCCTGGCTGGACAAGGTGCGGGCCGAGGCGGCCGAGCACCGGGCCAAGCGGCTCGCGCTGGTCGAGGAACTCAAGGCCTGGGCGGCCGCCAACACGACCGCGGCTGGCAATGACTGGAAGGGCTTCAGCCGCGAGTTGCATCAGTTCGCCGAGCGCTGGCGCGAAGCCGGCCACCTGAGCGAAAAGGCCTTTGCCGAGTTGCAGCCGCTGTGGAAAGCCGCCATGGCAGCGGCCAGTGCGCCGCTGGAAGCGGTGCAAAAGGCCAGCCAGCAGCGCCGCCAGGCCATGATCGAGGAGGCGGCGGTGCTGGGCGCGGCGCCCGTGTTGCGCATCGATGCCGTCAAGGCCTTGCAGCAGCGCTGGCAGGCCGAAGCCCATGCCGTGCCGATGGAGCGCCGTCATGAGCAAAAGCTGTGGGATGCCTTCCGCAAGCCGATTGACGAAGCCTTCAACCGCAAGACGGCCGAACGCGAGAAGGTCTCCAGCGCCATGAGCGAGCGCGACCGCCAGGTGATGGAGGCGGCCAAGGCCTTGGAAGCCGCCAATGCCGGTGGCGATGCGCAGACCATCCGTGCCGCCATGAACGCGTTGGAGAATGCCCTGCGGGCCTCCGAAAGTGCTCCGGTTGCAGAGGAGAAACAGGCTCTAGCGCCGGTGGAATCTGCGTCGAATGCTGCAGAAACAGGAGCGGAGGAAGCGCCGGCAGAAGCCGTCGCACCTGCCGCCGAACCGCCCAAGCCGCGCAAGCCCGTGGTGGCGGTGCGCGGTGACGACCGTCCCGGCATGAAAAAGGCCGAGCCCGCCGCACCGGCAGGCCGTGGCCGGCCCGGCGAGCGGCGCGAGGGCGGCCGTCGCGATGGGCGGGGCTTCGACCGTGGCGCGGAACGCGGTGGCCGGCGTGAACCGCGCGAGTCCTACCGTGAGCAGCCGCGTCTGGGCGATGCCGCTTTCCGTGCCCAGCGCGAGGCGCTGGAGCATGCTCAACTGGCGTTGAAGAAGCTGGCGGCGCAGGCGCATGGCGAGTCGCTGACGCACCTGCTGGCCGCCTGGGAACAGCGCGATGCCAGCCAGTTGCCGACCGTACAGGAGCTGGGCAGCCGCGTCACGCCGGCGGTGCGCACCTTGTGGAGCCAGGCCTTGTCGGCAGCGCCCGCCGGCGAGGCCGCCACCGCCTTGCTGCGGCTGGAGATTGCTGCCGAGGTGCCGACACCGGCCGCGGCGCTGGAGGCCCGCCGTGCCCTGCAGCTGCAGTTGCTCACCAAGCGCAATGACCCGGCGCCGGTGCAGACCTGGGGGCAGGATGCGGCGCGTGTGCTGGGTTCGGCCTTCGAGGCTGAACAGGCGCGGCGCCTGCAGAACGCCCTGAAGGTCTTGTTGCGTCGCTGATCGGCCTGACGCGCTGCCTGGTGGCGGCGTCTGGAGGTGCTGCCTTCAGGCGCCGGGCCGGTAGAAGGCGTCAAACAAGGGCAGCAGTGCGACAAAGTCTTGCGCGAACTGCGGGCGGTTGACGAAATACGCTTCGCTGGCCACGGCAAAGAACTCGTCGATGGCCTCGGCGCCATAAGGGTCGAGCCAGGGAGGCGGTGCGCCGAAGCGCTCGGCCCGGATGACCTGTTCGCGGAAGTCTTCAAAGCCGGCCTGCAGCGTGGCCAACCAGTGGTCGCGTGCCTGGCGTGCACTGCTGATGCCGAGGAAACCGGCAGGCAGGGGCGGGCAGCCATCGGGCTGGCCATCGCGCAAGTCGAGCTTGTGCACGAACTCGTGGATGACCACGTTGTAGCCGCGCTCGCTGGAGGCGGCTGCCACGTCCTGCCAGCTCAGCATCACCGGGCCGCCCTGCATGGCCTCGCCGGCCAGCACTTCGTCGTAGTGGTGCACCACGCCGTCCTCGTCCATCACTTCGCGCTGCGCCAGCACTTCGTCCGGGTGCACCACGATGCCGACGAAGTCGTCGTACCAGTCCAGCGGCTGGCGGCCGGCGCCGAAGTGCAGCACCGGCAGGCAGGCCTGGGCGGCAATCGCCACCGCCATGGCATCCGTAATGACCAGTCCCTGGGCGCCGTGGAATTCCTTGTTGGCCAGGAAGCCGGCACTGAGCTCGCGCAGGCGCTGCTGTTCGGCGGGGAGGCCTGTTGCAAGAAACGGGTAGTCGGTCAGGGTGGCCTGCCACAGTGCCTCCGGAATGTCGCGGGGCGCCCGGGGCGTGCCGGCCAAGCGCCGCAGCCAGCCCCACATGGTCAGACCGCCTGTTGGGCCGGCAGGCGCTGGACCTGCACGGTCCCGGCGCCCCGCTGCAGGCGCAGCACTTCGGCGCGTGGCGGTGTGCTGCCGGCATCCCAGTCGCTCAGCACGCGCCGGCGCAGGCCGTCACCGAAGGCGTGGTCTGCCGGCTTGTGGGTGTGACCGTGGATCAGTTCGCGTGCCTGGGCCGCTTGTAGCCAGGCTGTTGCGGCGGCGGCATCCACATCAGCGTAGAGGGCGCCGCTGCGCTTGCGGGCCTCGCTTTCGGTGCGCAGGCCGCGTGCGATGGCACGGCGCTCTGCCAGCGGCTTGGCCAGAAAGGCCTGTTGCCATTCGGCGCTGCGTACCTGGGCCCGGAATTGCAGGTAGTCGGTGTCGTCCAGGCACAGGGCGTCACCATGAGAGAGCAGCCAGCGCTGTCCGCCGAAGGCCAGCACCGTGGGGTCGGCCAAGAGGTCAAGGCCGCAGGCCTGTGCAAACACGTTGCCGAGCAGGAAGTCGCGGTTGCCGTGCATGAGGAACACGGCGCGACGCTGGGCGGTGGTGTGCTGCAGGGTGTCAATGCAACGGGCCTCGAAACGGGCCTCGTCGTCGGCGCTGGTCGGGCCGTCATCGCCGACCCAGACCTCGAACAGGTCGCCCAGGATGAACACCGCATCGGCGCGGGTGTGCGCCATGTAATGTTCCCAGGCCTGCACGGTGGCTGGCTCGCCGGCCTGCAGGTGCAGGTCGGAAATGAAATCGACCACCTGCCAGGCCGCAGGAGCGGTGAGCTCCGCGATCCGGGGGGGGGGCGGGTTCATGCGGGCGGGGGGCTCAGCCCATCAGGCCAGCGCTGCGGCCTTCTCGATCACCACATCCTCTTTCGGCACATCGCCGTGGTAGCCCTTCTGGCCGGTCTTGACGGCGGCGATCTTGTCGACCACGTCGGTACCGGCAACCACCTTGCCGAACACGGCATAACCCCAGCCTTGGGCCGAAGGGGCCGTGTGGTTGAGGAAGCCGTTGTCGGCCACGTTGATGAAGAACTGCGACGAGGCCGAGTGCGGGTCGTTGGTACGCGCCATGGCAATGGTGTACTTGTCGTTCTTCAGGCCGTTGTTGGCCTCATTCTCGATCGGCTTGTCGGTCGGTTTCTGGTTCATGCCGGGCTCGAAGCCGCCGCCCTGGATCATGAAGCCGGGGATGACACGGTGGAAGATGGTGCCGTTGAAGTGGCCCTTGTTCACGTAGGCCAGAAAGTTTTCGACGGTCTTCGGTGCCTTGGCGGCGTCGAGTTCAAGCGTGATGGTGCCGAGGCCGGCGATCTGGAGTTCGACTTGAGGATTGCTCATGATGATGCTTTCTTATTTCAGCAGGGTCGCCGACTTGATGAGGATGGGGGTGAGCGGTACGTTCTGGTGCATGCCCTTGTTGCCGGTGGGGCTGGTACGGATCTTGTCGACCACGTCCATGCCGGACACCACCTTGCCGAACACGGCATAACCATAACCGTCGGGCATGGGGGCATTGAGGCCGCGGTTGTCGACCACGTTGATGAAGAACTGTGCCGTGGCGGAATTCGGGTTGCCGGTACGTGCCATGGCGATGGTGCCGCGGTCGTTCTTCAGGCCGTTGTTGGCCTCCAGCGGAATCGGCTCGCGCGTCGGCTTTTGCTGCATGTCAGGCGTGAAGCCGCCGCCCTGGATCATGAAGCCGTCCATCACGCGGTGGAAGATGGTGCCTTCGTACTGACGCTCGGCCACGTACTGCAGGAAGTTGGCCACGGTCCTGGGGGCCTTGTCCGGGTAGAGCTCAAGCACGATGTCGCCGGCGCTGGTGGCCAGCGCAACGCGCGGCGCCGACTGGGCGCTGGCCGTGCCATGCAGCAGCACGGCTGCGGCGCTGGCCAGGAAAAGACGGCGCAGGAGGGAGGAGGGCTGGGAGGTCATCCGAGGTTGCCTTCGTAAAAAATCTTCCACTGGCTGCCTTCGCGGATCCAGTACTGTCGTTTGGTCGGGCCGGTGCGCGTGCCGTCGGGCACTTCGCCAAAGGTCACGACCATGGTGTCGGCGGCATCGGTCCAGCGCAGGTAGGACAGGTCCTTCAGCTGGATCGGCCGGCCCTTGACGCGATCGACCTCGCTGCGCAGGGACGGTGCCCATTCGCGCAGGGACTTGCCGTTGCTGCTGAAGTCGGCGGTATAGAAGCTCAGCAGCTGATCGATGTTGCCGCTGGACTTGGCATTGCGCCAGGCGGTCAGGGCTTCCTCAAAGGGTTTGCTCTGGGCGCGGGTGCTGTGCGGTGCCACCCAGTCGAGCTTGTGCGAGATCACCACCGGCGTGGTGCGGACTTCGACCGTGCGGATGAGGCGGTCCAGATCGGGGTTGGCCAGCACGACGCAGCCGTCAGAGGCCAGCGGTGGGCGCGAGAACTGGTTGGGCGGCGTGCCGTGCAGCCAGATGCCACGACCGGTCTTGCCGCGCTTGCTGTCCAGCACATTGGGGTAGTTGATCGGCAGGGCACCCGTGCCGTAGAAGTCGCGCAGCGACTTGGGGTCGAGGTTGCTGGTGATGAAATACACGCCCAGCGGTGTGCGTGCATCGCCTTCGACCGCCTTCTCGATGCCGGATTTGCCGACCGAGATGTAGTAGTCGGCCACCAAGTTCAGGCCACGCTCGCTGTTCTCGAACAGGTACAGGCGCGAACGCGAAGCGTCCACGGCAATGGCGTGCTTGTTGCGCGGCGACAGGGCCAGGAACTGCGACGGGATGGTGCCGGCCGGCGGCCGCTCGCGCAGGGCCTTGAGGCGCATCTGCGATTCGTCGCGCAGCTCGGCCAGACTGGTGCTGTGGGCCAAGATTTCTGGCACATCACCGAACTTGCGCAGGGCCCGCGTGCGCGCTGTCAGCAGATCACCATAGACCAGCTGGGCCAGCTGGAAGTTGGGATAGTCGCGCACCAGGCTCTCGGCGCGAGCCAGCGCTTCGCGTGTCTTGCCATGGCCGGTCAGGCGGTAGACCTCGATCAGCCGGGCCTCGGCCACGCCATCGTTGGTGACGGTGTTGCGGGCAGCAGGGGCGGCGGCATTGGGTTTCTGGCTTTTTTTGCCGGGGTCGGCGCTCGCCGGCGCTGTGAACAGGCCGGTGGCAGCAATGAGCAAAAACGCTAAAAATCCTTGGGTCATGTCAGTTCAAAAGCAATGTGGGGAGCCCCGTCGGTATTCCTGTGGGACACGGATCATGGCTTCAGGTTCCCGTTGATTCCCTGACAATCAGCCAGCGCTCGCCCGATTTGACCAGATCGAGCGTCTTGCGGCTGGAAACCGCCAGTGCGTCAGCCTTGTAGTCCTGGCGGAATTTTGCCACTGCCTTGGTGCCATTGACACTCACGCTCAGGTTTTCCAGCTTGACGCTGATGGTCGACTTGCCGGTGATGCGCTGGCGTCGTTCGCTTTCCCAGCTGCTGCGCGACAGTTTGCCCGGCGGATCGAACTCCTTGCCATAGGCGCCGAGGTAGGCGTTCATGTCCTTGTTGGCCCAGGCCTTGGCCCAGGCGCGCACGGCGGCTTCCACATCCTTGGCGGCGTGGTCGGCCGTCACCGGCTTGGCTGCCGGGACCGGGGCTGCCGGTGCGGCGGGGGCTGCTGCCACCACGGCCGGCTTGGGTGTGGGTGCCGCGGCCGGCGCCGGGGCGGCGGGTGCCGGTGGTGTGGCCTGGGGGGCTGCCGGGGCCGGGGTGACGGGGCGCTGGCCCTTGGCGGCAGGGTCGAACAGTTCGCGGATCAAGGCCAGCTTGGGCTGGGCCGTGGCACCGCCGCTGTCGAGCTGCAGGGCCTTGTTGTAGGCCTGGCTGGCCAGTTTGGCATAGACGTCACCCAGGTTTTCGTGCGCGGTCGAGTAGCTCGGGTTGGTGCGGATCGCCATCTCCAGCGCGGCGCGCGCCTTGTCGTACTGACCCTGGCCCGCATAGAGCACGGCCAGGTTGTTGTAGGGTTCGGGCAGCTCGGGGTAGTCCTCGGTCAGCTTGGTGAACGTGGCGATGGCGTCATTGGTCTTGCCGGTTTCGCGCTGGATCACGCCCTTGATGAAGCGCATCTGCGGGTCGCGCGGCTTGGCGGCCAGGTACTGGTCGGCCTTGGTCTGGGCCTCGGCCAGCTTGCCCGCTGCGACCAGCTTGTTGACGTCGCCGTATTCATCGGCATGCACGGACGGGAGGGCCAGACAGCCTGCCAATGCAAGCAGCCGGAGAAGGTGAGAAAGTTTGGCGCTACCGTGCTTCATAAATCGTGGATGGGTGCAAGCCCGTGTCGGATGACAAATCGCGGGGCTTTATACTGCGCTGGATTGTAGCCTTGCCAACGTTTCCGACCGGTTGCGCCGGTCGTTTGGCCCGCTTTAGAAATATTCATGAGTTTGCGCATTTACAACACGCTGTCGCGTGCGCTGGAACCTTTTACCCCGATCGAGCCCGGCCATGTTCGCATGTACGTCTGCGGCATGACGGTCTACGACCTGTGCCACCTGGGCCATGCCCGTGCCATGGTGGCGTTCGACGTGGTGCAGCGCTGGCTGAAAAACAGCGGCTACCGCGTGACCTATGTGCGCAACGTCACCGACATCGACGACAAGATCATCAAACGCGCGCTGGACAACGGCGAGACCATCCGTTCGCTGACTGACCGCATGGTCGATGCCCTGCACCAGGACGCCGACGCGCTGGGCATCGAGCGCCCGACGCATGAGCCGCGCGCCACCGAGTACGTGCCGCAGATGCTGAGCCTGATCGGCACGCTGGCGCAAAAGGGCCTGGCCTACCAGGCCGGCAACGGCGACGTGAACTATGCGGTGCGCAAGTTCCCCGGCTACGGCAAGTTGTCCGGCAAGTCGCTCGACGAGTTGCGTGCCGGCGAGCGCGTGGCGGTGCTGGACGGCAAGGACGACCCACTGGACTTCGTGCTGTGGAAGTCGGCCAAGCCGACCGAGCCGGCCGAGGCCAAGTGGGACAGCGCCTACGGCCCCGGCCGCCCGGGCTGGCATATTGAATGTTCGGCCATGAGCTGCGAGATGCTGGGCGAGAGCTTCGATATCCACGGCGGCGGCGCCGACCTGCAGTTTCCGCACCATGAGAACGAGATCGCCCAGAGCGAGGGTGCCACCGGCAAGACCTTGGCCCGGGTCTGGATGCACAACGGTTTCGTGCGCGTGGACAACGAGAAGATGTCCAAGTCACTGGGCAACTTCTTCACCATCCGCGAAATCCTGGCCAAGTACGACCCGGAGACGGTGCGCTTTTTCATCATCCGCGCGCACTACCGCAGCCCGCTGAACTACAGCGACGCCCACCTGGACGACGCCCGCGGCGCGCTCAAGCGCCTGTACACTGCCTTGCACAGTGTCAAGCCGGCCACGGTGGCCATCGACTGGCTCAATCCGTACGCCGCGCGTTTCAAGTCCGCCATGGACGAGGACTTCGGCACGCCCGAGGCGATGGCGGTGCTGTTCGAGTTGGCCACGGAAGTGAACAAGACCGGCTCCGCCCAAACGGCAGGCCTGCTCAAGGCGCTGGGCGGCTGCCTGGGTCTGCTGCAGGACGACCCGGAAAAATTCCTCAAGGCCGGCTCCAGTCTGGACGAGACGGCGATCCGCTCCCTGATCGAGCAGCGGGCCGCGGCCAAGCAGGCCAAGAATTTTGCCGAGGCCGACCGCGTCCGCAACCAACTGCTGGCGCAAGGCATCGTGTTGAAGGACTCGCCCACCGGCACCACCTGGGAGGCGGCGCAGTGAAGGCCGACATGATGGTTTTTTTCGTCGAATCCCGAAAGGCGTGATGTGGCAGCGACCAAAAGCATAGCGCCCAAGATCTTCACGCCCGACTACTGGGACGAGGCCTGCAAGCACCTGATGAAAAAGGACCGGGTCATGAAGCGGCTCATCCCGCAGCATGGCGACGCCTGCCTGCAGACCCGGGGCGACGCCTTCACCACGCTGGCGCGGTCCATCGTGGGCCAGCAGATTTCGGTCAAGGCGGCGCAGACGGTGTGGGAGCGTTTTGTCGCGTTGCCGAAAAAGATGACGCCGGCCAATGTGCTCAAGCTCAAGGTCGACGACATGCGCGCGGCGGGTTTGAGTGCGCGCAAGGTGGAGTACCTGGTGGACCTGGCGCTGCACTTCGACAACGGCGCGGTGCAGGTGGCCGACTGGGCGGGTATGGACGACGAGGCCATCATTGCCGAGCTGGTGGACATCCGCGGCATCGGCCGCTGGACGGCCGAGATGTTCCTGATTTTCCACCTGATGCGTCCCAACGTGCTGCCGCTGGACGATGTGGGCCTGATCAACGGCATCAGCCACAACTATTTTTCCGGCGAAGCCGTGAGCCGCAGCGATGCGCGCGAAGTGGCCGCGGCCTGGGCTCCCTATTGCAGCGTGGCAACTTGGTATATTTGGCGCTCCCTCGACCCCGTGCCGGTGGAGTATTAGCCGTTGGACCGACCGGCGCCTGCCTGGATGCAGGTGACCCGCCCCAGGTGCCAACGCAGAGAACAAGGAGTTAGTCGATGGCGAAAAAAACATTCCTCGATTTCGAGCAGCCGATTGCCGAACTCGAAGCCAAGATTGAAGAACTGCGCTACGTGCAGAACGAGTCGGCGGTGGACATCACCGAAGAAATCGACCAGCTGAGCAAGAAGAGCCAGCAGCTGACCAAGGACGTCTACAGCAACCTGACACCCTGGCAGATCACCAAGATCGCGCGCCACCCCGAGCGTCCCTACACGCTGGATTACGTCAATGAGCTGTTCACCGACTTCGTCGAGCTGCACGGCGACCGCCACTTTGCCGATGACCTGAGCATCGTTGGCGGCCTGGCGCGCTTCAACGGCAACGCCTGCATGGTGATCGGCCAGCAGAAAGGGCGCGACACCAAGGAGCGCGGCATGCGCAACTTCGGCATGAGCAAGCCCGAGGGCTACCGCAAGGCGCTGCGCCTGATGAAGACGGCCGAGAAATTCAAGCTGCCGGTGTTTACCTTCGTCGACACGCCCGGTGCCTACCCCGGCATCGACGCCGAGGAGCGCGGCCAGTCGGAAGCCATCGGCCGCAACATCTTCGAGATGGCGCAGTTGGAAGTGCCCATCATCACCACCATCATCGGCGAGGGCGGCTCCGGTGGCGCGCTGGCCATCTCGGTGGGCGACCAGGTGCTGATGCTGCAGTACTCGGTCTATTCCGTCATCAGCCCCGAGGGCTGTGCCTCCATCCTGTGGAAGACCGCGGACAAGGCGCAGGAAGCCGCCGAAGCCCTGGGCATCACCGCCCACCGCCTCAAGGCCCTGGGTCTGATCGACAAGATCGTCAATGAGCCGGTCGGCGGCGCGCACCGCGACCACAAGCAGATGGCGGCCTTTCTCAAGCGCGCCCTGGGCGAGGCCTATCGCCAGGTTGCCGACCTCAAGGCCAAGGAGTTGCTGGAGCGCCGCTACGAGCGCCTGCAGAGCTATGGCCGTTTCACCGACACCAAGACCAGCGGCAAGTAAGTCCGCCAGCCCTGCGCACGGGGCGGAGGCCATCTGATGGGCAAGACGCTGGCGCAAGCCATGGCCGGGTTCGAGCCCGGCTTGCCGCTGGCGGTGGCCTACAGCGGCGGCGCCGACTCCACCGCACTGCTGCTGGCCTGTGCCGAGAAGTGGCCGGGCCGGGTCTGCGCTTTCCACGTCCATCACGGACTGCAGGCGGCGGCCGACGCCTTTGAACAACACTGCCGCGAGTTCTGCGCACGTCTGGGCGTGCCATTGCGGGTGTGCCGGGTCGATGCGCGCCATGCTCCGGGAGAGAGCCCGGAGGCGGCGGCGCGCCACGCACGTTATGAGGCTTTTCAGGGTCTGGCCCAAGAGAATGGAGCGCCGGGTGCTATTGAAAACATAGCAGTTGCGCAGCAGGCCGATGACCAGGTCGAGACCCTGCTGCTGGCGTTGAGCCGTGGTGCCGGGTTGCCGGGCCTGAGTGCCATGCCGGCGCAATGGGCGCGCGATGGCCTGCGCTACCACCGGCCGTTGCTTGATGTGCCCGGAGCCGAGCTGCGCGACTGGCTGCGTGCGCGGGGTGTGGCCTGGGTCGAGGACCCGACCAACGCCGACGAACAGTTCACGCGCAACCGCATCCGCGCGCGCCTGCTGCCGGCCCTGGCTGCAGCTTTCCCTCAGTTCCGCGACACCTTTGCACGCAGTGCGGCCCATGCCGCCGAGGCGCAACGGCTGCTGGACGAGCTGGCGCTCGACGACCTGGCACACATTGGTCAGCCGCCGCAGATTGCCCGCCTGCAGACCTTGAGCCGGGCGCGTCAGGCCAATGTGCTGCGCCACTGGTTGCGCCGTGCGCATGCCACGGTGCCCAGTGCGGCCCAGCTGCAGGAGCTGCTGGACCAGGTGGCCGCATGCACCACGCGCGGCCACCGCATCCGCCTCAAGGTCGGCACGGGCTTTGTCGAGCGACAGGGTGCCGTGCTGGCTTGGTACAATCCCTAGGTTTTGCTCGCAGGTGCGTCACCGGGGCAGGGCGCACACCTGTGTTGACACCGGCAAGCCGCAGCGCGCTGCGCAGGCCAAGCCACCAATCCGACTAATTCAATGGCATTGATCGTTCACAAATACGGCGGCACGTCGATGGGCTCCACCGAGCGCATCCGCAATGTCGCCAAACGCGTCGCCAAATGGGCGCGCGCCGGCCACCAGATGGTGGTGGTGCCCTCGGCCATGAGCGGCGAGACCAACCGCCTGCTGGGCCTGGCCAAGGAGCTGGCGCCTGCCAAGGCGAATGAGGCCACCAACCGCGAGCTCGACATGCTGGCCGCCACCGGCGAGCAGGCCTCGAGCGCCTTGCTGGCCATCGCCTTGCAGGCCGAAGGCATGGAGTCGGTCAGCTACGCTGGCTGGCAGGTGCCGATCATGACCAACAGCGCCTACACCAAGGCGCGCATCGAGTCGATCGACGACAAGCGCGTGCGCGCCGACCTGGTCGCCGGCAAGGTTGTGATCGTCACCGGCTTCCAGGGGCTGGACGAGCAGGGCAACATCACCACGCTGGGGCGGGGTGGCTCCGACACCTCGGCCGTGGCCGTGGCTGCGGCCATGAAGGCCGACGAGTGCCTGATCTACACCGACGTTGACGGCGTCTACACCACCGACCCGCGCGTGGTGCCGGAAGCACGTCGTTTGCAGACCGTGAGCTTCGAGGAGATGCTCGAGATGGCCTCCATGGGCTCCAAGGTGCTGCAGATCCGTTCGGTCGAATTCGCCGGCAAGTACAAGGTGCCGCTGCGTGTGCTCTCCAGCTTCACGCCCTGGGATATTGACCTCGCTGAGGAAGCCAAGTCTGGCACGTTGATCACTTTTGAGGAAGACGAAAAAATGGAACAAGCCATTGTTTCCGGCATTGCATTCAACCGCGACGAAGCCAAGATTTCCGTCGTCGGCGTGCCCGACAAGCCGGGCATCGCGTACCAGATCCTGGGTGCCGTGGCCGATGCCAACATCGAAGTTGACATGATCATCCAGAACATCAGCAAGGATGGCAAGACCGACTTCAGCTTCACCGTCAACCGCAACGACTATGCGCGTGCGATCGACCTGCTCAAGGACAAGGTGGTGCCGAGCCTCGGCGCGCAGGACGTCCTGGGCGACACCAAGATCTGCAAGGTATCGATCGTCGGCATCGGCATGCGCAGCCATGTCGGCATTGCCAGCAAGATGTTCCGTTGCCTGAGCGAAGAAGGCATCAACATCCAGATGATTTCCACCAGCGAAATCAAGACTTCCGTCGTGATCGACGAGAAGTACATGGAGCTGGCCGTGCGTGCGCTGCACAAGGCATTCGATCTGGATCAGCCGAAGGCGTGAAATTGCATTGAAGTCGTGCGATAATCTCGCATGACTTTAGGAAACGTGACCGAGTGGCCGAAGGTGCTCCCCTGCTAAGGGAGTATGGGGTGTAGAGCCTCATCGAGGGTTCGAATCCCTCCGTTTCCGCCAATAACAAGCCCCGCCTCGTGCGGGGCTTTGTTTTTTAGCGTTGCCGTGATGGGCCACCGCTAGAATCGCCCGGTGACATCGTCCGCCATTCCCACCCCCAGACCTTTGTACAGCCCGTCGGCCCAGGCGGCGATCGCCGCCGCCATGGCGCGCGTCGCCTTGCTGGCCGCTGGGGTCGACTGCATCTATTTCCTGTTCTTTCTGGTGGTGGATTCACCCTGGCTGGCCTGGATCAACGTGCTGAGCGTGGCCCTGTATGCCGCGGCCTACCGGTTGGCACAACAGCAGAAGCTGCGCGGCGGCGCCTTGCTGATCTGGCTGGAGGCCTTTGTGCATGCCGTGGTCGGCACGTTGATGACCGGTTGGGACAGCGGTTTCCACTACCTGCTGCTGATGTTCATCCCCTCGGTCATCCTGACCAACTCGCGTCGTCAGTCGCTCGCGTTTGTCGTGGCCTTGCTGGTGTTTCTGGTCACGCTGGATTTCCTGTCGCGCGGCCTCGGGCCACTGGCGCCGCTGTCAGCCACCGCCCTGATAGCGCTGAAGTGGCTGAACATCACGATCTTCATCTCCATGTTCTCGTCGCTGTCGCTCTATTACCGGCGCAAGATCTTTCAAGCCGAGCGCTCCTTGCATGCCCAGGCCACGCAGGATGCCCTGACCGGCCTGCACAACCGGCGCCATTTCCAGTTGGTGGCCGAGCAGGAGCTGGTCCGCTGCCAGCGCACCGGCAGCAAGGCCTGCCTGCTCATGATGGACATTGATTTCTTCAAGACGATCAATGACACCTATGGCCATGAGACCGGCGACCAGGTGCTGATTTCGGTGGCCCGCACGCTCAAGCAAGGCGCACGCGCGATGGACACGCTGGCACGCTGGGGCGGCGAAGAATTCATTCTGCTGATGCCGGATGTCGATGCCGAGGAGGCGCTGGTCGTGGCTGAGCGTTTCCGCCAGGCGGTGGAACAGACCCCCATCGTCTTTTCCTCCGGCGAGATTCTCTGCACCTTGTCGTTCGGCGTGACACAACTGGAACGCGGGGAGTCGCTGGGGGCGGCCGTGGGTCGTGCCGACCGCGCGCTTTACCGCAGCAAGGTGGACGGCAAGAACTGCGTCAGCCACGAGTGAGCGGCGGGGCGATTCAGCCCGGGCCGGAAGCCATCATTCGATGGATGCACTCCAGCGTGCATCCCAGGCATTCTGCATCTGGCGCCGGTCGCGCTTGGTGGGGCGGCCGTGTTCGATGCTCAGTGCCGGCTCGGCGGCAACACGTCGCTGCTCCGCTACCGCGGTCCGTGCCAGCCGGCTGGCTTCGGTTTCCTCGTAGAGCTGTTGTGCCACAGGCGCCGGACCGCGCTGGTTGCTGATGCCCAGGACCTGCACCGTGCGCGTGACGGGGCCCTGGCGCATGGCGACGAGATCACCGGCACGCACCTCGCGCGACGGCTTGGCCACCTGCCCATTGACCAGCACGCGGCCTTTGCTGATTTCCTCACAGGCCAGCGAACGCGTCTTGTAGAAGCGGGCGGCCCACAGCCATTTGTCGATGCGCAGTTGTTCCATGTCAGCTTGCTGCGGCGGGTCTTCACAGGGCCGCCGTGAGGTCCACTGTACCATTGGCGCATGGAAAAAAAGGACACCTTGCCGCGTGATGCCCAGAGCATTCTGGAGCTGGCGGCGCGCTCCATGTTCGACCTGTTTGCCAACGCCAGCGAAGGCATGCTGCTGGTGGACCGGCAGGGCAAGGTGGTCTGGATCAACGAGCAGTACAAACGCTTCCTGCCAGCGCTCGGGTTCGAGCGGGTGGAGGATTTTGTCGGCCATCCGGTGGCCAGCGTGGTGCAGAACACGCAGATGCACCACGTGATCGAGAGCGGCAAGCCGATCCTGATCGACCTGCTGAGCAACCGCGCCGGCACCTTCGGCGTCAGCCGCATTCCGCTGCGCGACAGCTCGGGCGAGGTCATCGGTGCCTTGGGCATCGTGCTGTTCGACCACCCCGAGACCAATCTGCAACCGCTGATCACCAAGTTCGCCGCCCTGCAGCGCGAGCTGGATGATGCCCGCCGCGAGCTGGCCAGCCAGCGCAGCGGGCAGCGTCAGGCCAAGTACACCTTTGCCAGTTTCGTCGGTGCCAGCCCGGCGGTGGTGGAGGTCAAACGACTGGCGCGCCGTGCCGCGCAGTCCAGCAGCACCGTGCTGTTGCTGGGCGAGACCGGCACCGGCAAGGAGCTGCTGGCGCATGCCATCCATGCGGTGTCGGCCCGTGCAACCAAACCGTTCGTCAGCGTCAATATCGCGGCCGTGCCCGACACCCTGCTGGAGGCGGAGTTCTTCGGTGTGGCGCCCGGCGCCTACACCGGCGCCGAGCGCAAGGGACGCGATGGCAAGCTCAAGCTGGCCGACGGTGGCACGCTGTTCCTGGATGAAATCGGTGACATGCCGCTGGGGCTGCAGTCCAAGCTCTTGCGCGCCTTGCAGGAAGGCGAGTTCGAGCCGCTGGGCTCCAACCAGCTGATGCGTTTCGATGCCAAGGTGATTGCCGCTACCTCGCGCGACCTCGGGCGTCTGGTGCGCGAAGGCAAGTTCCGCGAGGACCTGTACTACCGTTTGAATGTGCTGCCCATCCGGGTGCCGCCGCTGCGTGAGCGCCGCGCCGACATCCCGGCACTGGCGGAGGCACTGGGCGAAGACATTGCCTTGCGCAGCGGCCTGCCGCAGCCTGAGTTGACGGCCGATGCCATGGATTTGCTGTCAGCCCAGGTCTGGCGCGGCAATGTGCGTGAATTGCGCAATGTGCTGGAGCAGGCCGCCATGCTGGGCGACTCCCACCGCATCGACCGGGCACAGATCGAGAAGGTGTTGCGCGAGACCGGCATCGAACAACTGGAGCCAGTGCTGACCGAAGGCACGCAGCAGGCTTGCGCGTCCACACCGATCCGCCCGTTGGCCGAGCAGGTGGCGCAACTCGAGCGCACTGCCATTGCCGCCGCCATGACGGCCAGTGGCGGCAACAAGGTGGCCGCAGCGAAACTGCTGGGGATCTCCCGTGCCACCCTGTACGGGCGGCTCGATTCGGGTGTCCGATAATTGAACAAATGTCTTTTATTCAGACAAATAATTGTCTGAATTTAAGGCAAATTCGATTGAGGCTCCCAGGAAAGTCAATCAAATCAAGTACTTGGCGATTGGCATGATCTGTGCTGAGATGCACTGTTCGCACACATAACAAGGAGACATCCATGCAACGACGCACCTGGGTTGCCCGGGCCGGTCTGATGACCGCGACCATGGCCGCCACACTCTTCGCCGGTACGGTTTTCGCGCAGGGCAAGGACATCCGCATTGCCCACATCTACAGCAAGACCGGCGCCCTTGAGGCCTATGGCAAGCAGACCCAGACCGGTTTCATGATGGGCCTGGACTACGCCACCGGCGGCACCATGACGGTGGCCGGCCGCAAGCTCGTGGTGATCGAGAAGGATGACCAGGGCAAGCCCGACCTCGGCAAGAGCCTGCTGGCCGCCGCCTACGGTGACGACAAGGTGGATCTGGCCGTTGGTCCCACGGCTTCGCCGGTGGCACTGGCCATGCTGCCGGTGGCCGAGGAGTACAAGAAAGTCCTGCTGGTGGAGCCGGCCGTGGCTGACTCCATCACTGGCGACAAGTGGAACAAGTACATCTTCCGCACTGGCCGCAACAGCAGCCAGGACGCCATCGCCAACGCCGTGGCGCTGGACAAGGAGGGCATCAGCATCGTCACCATGGCGCAGGACTCGGCCTTCGGCCGCGACGGCGTCAAGGCCTTCAAGGAAGCGCTGAAGAAGGCCAAGCTGGTGCACGAGGAGTACCTGCCGCCGGCCACCACCGACTTCACCGCCGGTGGCCAGCGCATGATCGACAAGCTCAAGGGCCTGCCGGGCCGCAAGGTGATCTTCATCATCTGGGCCGGCGGCAACCCCTTCAAGATTGCCGACATGGACCTGAAGCGTCACGGCATTGAGATCGCCACCGGGGGCAACATCCTGCCGGCCATGACGGCCTACAAGCAGTTCCCCGGCATGGAAGGCGCGGCCTACTATTACTTCGGCATTCCGAAGAACCCGGTCAACGAGGCCATGGTGTCGCAGCACTACAAGCTGTTCAAGACACCGCCGGACTTCTTCACCGCCGGTGGCTTCAGCGCCGCCATGGCCGTGGTCACGGCACTGAAGAAGACCAATGGCGACACCGCTACCAACACGCTGATCAAGGCGATGGAAGGCATGAGCTTCGACACCCCCAAGGGCAAGATGACTTTCCGCAAGGAAGACCACCAGGCCATGCAGAGCATGTACCACTTCAAGATCAAGGTGGACCCGGCCTTTGCCTGGGGCGTGCCTGAACTCGTGCGCGAGATCAAGGCGGAAGAGATGACTATCCCTATCCGCAACAAACGGTAATTGAGTGCTCGGCTACTGCGCGCGCCGATGGCGGCGTTGCGCAGTGCTCGAAATCCTCACGTACTGCAAGTACGTTCCGGTTTCTGCGCGCTGTGCGCCTTGCCCTCGGCGCGCTCGCTACGCCGCTCCCTCAATTCCTTCTCCATTCTTCAACATGCTTGAAACTCGGGATCTCACGATCCGCTTCGGCGGGCACGTGGCGGTCAATGCCGTCTCGTGCGCCTTCGCGCCGGGCACGCTGACGGCTATCGTCGGCCCCAACGGCGCTGGCAAGACCACTTACTTCAACCTGATCTCGGGGCAGCTTCAGGCCACGGCCGGGACGGTGTCGCTGAACGGGCGCGATCTCTCCGGTCTGCCGGCCTCGGCCCGTACGCGTGCCGGTCTGGGCCGGGCCTTCCAACTGACCAACCTGTTCCCGAACCTGAGCGTGCTGGAGAACGTGCGCCTGGCGGTGCAGGCCTCGCTGGACGGGCCGCACCGTCGTGGGATGAACCTGTGGAGCATCTGGAGTGATCACGCGCGTCTGACCGAACGGGCCCATGCCATCCTCGAATCGGTGGCGATGGCGCGGCAGCAGGATGCGCCGGTGGCCAGTCTGCCGCACGGCGACCAGCGCAAGCTGGAAGTGGCGCTGCTGATGGCGCTGGACCCGCAGGTCTACATGTTCGACGAACCCACGGCCGGCATGAGCCACGACGAAGCGCCGGTGATCCTGAACCTGATCCGTGCGCTGAAAAAAGACAAGACCAAGACCATCCTGCTGGTGGAGCACAAGATGGACGTGGTGCGCGAGCTGGCCGACCGCATCATCGTGCTGCACAACGGCACGTTGGTGGCCGATGGCGAACCGGCGGCCGTGATTGCCTCGCCAGTAGTACAGGAAGCCTATCTGGGCATTGCCAAGGAGCCCGCATGAGCCCGCGCACAGCTGTTCCGAAGAGGGCTCGCACCGCAGTGCGGAGCACGGAGGTGATCGAATGAGCGATATGTTGTTGACGCTGGAAGGCGTGCACACCCACATCGGTGCATACCACATCCTGCACGGCGTGGACCTGCAGGTGCCGCGTGGCCAGCTCACCATGCTGCTGGGCCGCAACGGTGCTGGCAAGACCACCACGCTGCGCACCATCATGGGTTTGTGGCAGGCCTCGGCCGGCCGCATCACCTTCAACGGCCAGGACATCACGCGCCTGCACACGCCGGCCATCGCCGCGCTGGACATCGCCTACGTGCCGGAGAACATGGGCATCTTCGCCGACCTCACGGTGAAAGAGAACATGCTGCTGGCCGCGCGCAAGGCAAAACATGCCCGCGACATGGACGAGGAACGCCTGCAGTGGATCTTCAAGCTGTTTCCCGCCGTTGAGAAGTTCTGGAACCACCCCGCCGGCAAGCTGTCGGGCGGGCAGAAGCAGATGCTGGCAGTGTCGCGCGCCATCGTCGAGCCGCGCCGCCTGCTGATCGTCGACGAGCCGAGCAAGGGCCTGGCGCCGGTGATGATCGACAACATGATCACCGCCTTCCAGCAGCTCAAGGCCAGCGGCGTGACCATCCTGCTGGTGGAGCAGAACATCAATTTCGCCAAACGCCTCGGTGACCGTGTGGCCGTGATGGACGACGGCCGCGTGGTGCACGCCGGCGCCATGCAGGCGTTGGCCGAGGACGAGGTATTGCAGCAGTCGCTGCTGGGGTTGGCGTTATGACCAAGGATTTCGATTACAAGCCCCTGCTGCTGGTGCCTTTGTTGGCGCTGGCTGCCTTGCCGTTGATCGGCTCCGGCTCGACCTGGCTCACATTGACAGTGGCGGGGCTGGCCATGGGCATGATCGTTTTCATCATCGCCTCCGGCCTGACGCTGGTGTTCGGCCTGATGGACGTGCTCAACTTCGGCCACGGCGTTTTCATCGCGCTTGGTGCCTTTGTCGCCACCAGCGTGCTGGGCGCCATGGGCGACTGGACCGGCTCGACCGAGCTGTGGCGCAACCTGGTGGCGGTGCTGCCGGCCATGCTGGTGGCGATGGCGGTGGCAGGTGCGCTCGGCTTGGCGTTCGAACGCTTCATCGTGCGGCCGGTCTACGGCCAGCACTTGAAGCAGATCCTCATCACCATGGGCGGCATGATCATCGGCGAGGAGCTGATCAAGGTGATCTGGGGCCCGCTGCAGATTCCGCTGCCGCTGCCCGAGGGCATGCGCGGCGCGCTCGCGCTGGGCGAGGCTTCGATCGAGAAATACCGTGTGATTGCGGTGGTGGTGGGGCTGGCGGTGTTTGCCGTGCAGGCCTGGACGCTGTCGCGCACCAAGATCGGCCTGCTGATCCGCGCCGGCGTGCAGGACCGCGAGATGGTCGAGGCACTGGGTTACCGCATCCGCCGCCTGTTTGTTGGTGTGTTCGTCATGGGCAGCGCGCTGGCCGGCCTGGGCGGCGTGATGTGGGGCCTGTACCAGCAGAACGTGGTGCCGCAGATGGGCGCACAGGTCAATGTGCTGATCTTTATCGTCATCATCATCGGCGGCCTTGGTTCTACCGGCGGCGCCTTGATCGGTTCGCTGCTGGTCGGGCTGATGGCCAACTACACCGGCTTCCTGCTGCCGAAGGTGGCACTGTTTTCCAACATCGCACTGATGGTGGCCATCCTGCTGTGGCGGCCGCAAGGCGTGTACCCGGTCGCGAACCGTTAAGGAGCGTCAAACATGTTCGCTTGTCTCATTTCCAACGACCTGCCGCGCAGCCGCGTGCTGGCGGTGCTGCTGGTCCTGCTGCTGCTGGCGCTGGCGGCTGCGCCTTTTATCGCGCCGGGCGTCAAGGCGCTCAACGTTGCGGCCAAGGTGCTGATTTTCGTCGTGCTGGTGGCCAGCTTCGACCTGCTGCTGGGTTACACCGGCATCGTCAGCTTTGCGCACACCATGTTCTTCGGCATCGGTGCCTATGGCATTGCGATTGCCAGCACCCTGCTCGGGCCCACCTGGGGCGCGCTGGGTGTGGGGCTGGTCGCGGCACTGGCGCTGTCGCTGCTGCTGGCGCTGGCCATCGGCCTGTTTTCGCTGCGCGTGCGCGCCATCTTCTTCGCCATGATCACATTGGCAGTGGCCTCGGCTTTCCAGACCCTGGCTTCGCAGCTGTCGGAATTCACCGGTGGTGAGGATGGCCTGAGCTTCAAGCTGCCGGAGTGGCTGTCGCCCAGCTTCGAGCTGTTCGAGGAGCCGGTGTTGGGCGTCATGCTCGACGGCAAGCTGATCTGCTACTACCTGCTGTTTGCCGTGGCGCTGGTGCTGCTGCTGGCGCTGCTGCGTATCGTCAACTCGCCGTTCGGCCGTGTGCTGCAGGCGATCCGTGAAAACGAGTTCCGCGCCGAGGCCATCGGCTACCGTGTGGTGGTGTACCGCACGCTCTCCAGCGTGTTGTCGGCCCTGTTCGCCTGCCTGGCCGGCGCCATGCTGGCGCTCTGGCTGCGCTACAACGGGCCGGACACCTCGCTTTCGTTCGAGATCATGATGGACGTGCTGCTGATCGTGGTCATCGGTGGCATGGGCACGATCTACGGCTCGGCCATCGGCGCGGCGCTCTTCGTGGTGGCGCAAAGTTATCTGCAGGACCTGCTGCGTCTGGCGAGTGAGGCCGCCTCCGCCGTGCCGCAACTGGCGGCGCTGTTGTCGCCCGACCGCTGGCTGCTCTGGCTTGGCCTGCTGTTCGTGCTGTCGGTTTATTACTTCCCCACCGGGGTGGTCGGACGCCTGCGCGCGGCGGCCCAAGGAGGCGCACGATGAATCCCACGTCGAATTACCTGACCTTGGCCGGCCGCGAAATCCATTACATGGAGTGGGGGAGCGGGAACCGCGAGACCGTGATCGCCTGGCATGGCCTGGCGCGCACCGGGCGCGACATGGACGAACTGGCCGGGCACCTGAGCGCCCACGGCTACCGCGTCATCTGCCCCGACACGCTGGGTCGTGGCCTGAGCCAGTGGAGCCCATTGCCGCTGCAGGAGTATTGCCTGGCGTTTTATGCGCGCCTGGCGGCCGAGTTGTTCGGTCAGCTGAAGATCGAGCGCGCCCACTGGGTCGGCACCTCCATGGGCGGGGCCATCGGCACGGTGTGCGCCTCGGGTCTGTTCCAGCCGCAGCTCAAGGTACGCATCCGCAGCCTGGTGCTCAACGACAACGCGCCCGAGCTGGCGGCCGCGGCCATCAACCGCATCCGCGCCTATGCCGGCAACCCGCCGGCGTTCGAGACGGTGCGTGAGCTGGAGGCCTTCTTCCGCCAGGCCTACAAGCCCTACGGCTGGCTCAGCGACGCGCAGTGGCGCCGCCTGACTGAGACCTCCACCCGCCGCCTGCCCAACGGCCGCGTGACGCCGCATTACGACCCGGCCATGGTGCAGCAGTTCGAGCACCACCCCGATGACTACCTGATCTGGGACCACTACGAACAGGTCGACATTCCGGTACTGCTGCTGCGCGGTGTCGAGTCCGACCTGGTGCTGCCCGAGACGGCCGCCAAGATGCAGACCTGCGGCCCGGGCCGAAGGGGGCAGTTGCAGGCGATCGAGGTGCCCGACTGCGGCCATGCGCCGGCGCTCAACGTGCCGGCCCAGCTCGACGCCGTGCTCGACTTCATCCGCCGCGCCGCCTGACGCTGCGGTGACAGATTCCGCTGCGGGTGACCGCGGTGGCGCGGTGCCGGCTTGGCACAATGCAGGCTCGATTCATCAAGAAGAACGAGGAGCAGGCATGGCCTTGACGATCTACGGCATCATCGCATCGCGCGCGTTGCGTCCCCTGTGGGCTGCCACCGAGCTGGGGCTCGATTTCGAGCATGTGCAGACCGACTACAAGCTCGGCACCACGCGCACGCCGGCGTTCCTGGCGATCAACCCCAATGGCCATATTCCGGTCCTCGTCGACCACCGGCCCGAGGGCGACGTGACGGTGTGGGAGAGCATGGCCTGCGCGCTGTACATCGCGCGCCACCACGGCCAGGCCGACGGGGTGAACCTGGTGCCGGCCACGCCGCGCGAGGATGCCGAGGCGCTGCGCTGGAGCTTCTGGACCGTGACTGAACTGGAAAAGGACGCGCTCACCGTGCTGATGCACCGTTTGGCGATGCCGGCCGAGGAGCGCAAGCATGATCTGGCCGAAGCGGCAGAACGGCGCCTGAAGGTGCCGCTGCGTGTGCTGGAGCAGCACCTGACGCAGCAGCAGGCGCGTGGCGAGGCTTTCATCGCAGCGGCACGTTTCACGGTGGCCGACCTGTGCGTGGCCAGCGTCATGCTGTGGGTGAAGCCGGCGCGCGAGTTGCTGGCGCAGCACCCGCTGGTCAGCGCCTGGCTGGCCCAATGTCTGGGCCGGCCAGCCTACGAAGCGCTGCGGCGCCAGCGCTAGAAATTCAGGCCAAATCGGCCTGTAGCCCTTGCTGCTTATGCGCCGACAGCTCCTGAAAATGTAGCGCTCGGGGCGTCAGTTGCGGGCGCCCAAGGCCAGCGCGGCAGCACGTGAAGCCGCCAGTGCCTGCGCGTCGGGTGCACTGTGCGTCGGCCAGCCGGCCAGATGCTGCAGCGTGATGCCGCCCAGCGCGGCGATGGCCTCGGCGCTGTCGTTCAGGCAGGGGATGTAGTGGAATTCCTGGCCGCCAGCGGTCAGGAAAGCCTGCTTCGCCTCCTGGGCGATTTCTTCCAACGTCTCCAGACAGTCGCTGGTGAAACCGGGACACACCACGTCAACGCGTTTCACACCGGCCTGGCCCATCTTGATCAGTGTCGGTTCGGTGTAGGGCTCGAGCCACTTGGCCTTGCCGAAGCGCGACTGGAAGGTCAACTGGTACTGTTCACGGCTCAGCCCCAGCTGTTCGGCCAGCAGCCGCGCGGTCTTGTGGCATTCGCAGTGGTAGGGGTCACCCAGGTGCAGCGTGCGCTCGGGTACACCGTGGAAACTCATCATCAGCTTGTCCGGCTGGCCGTGGGCTTGCCAGTAGGCGCGGATGCGCTGCGCCAAGGCACTGATGTAACCCGCATCGTCGTGGTAGCGGTTGACGAAGCGCAGCTCGGGGATGCTGCGCACCTGCGCAGCCCATTGGTAGATGGCGTCGAACACACTGGCGGTGGTGGTGCCGGAGTACTGCGGGTAGGCCGGCAGCACCAGTACGCGCGTGGCGCCCTCGGCCTTCAGGGCATCGAGCTGTTCGGCGATCGACGGGCTGCCGTAGCGCATGGCGTAGCGCACGGTGACGTGATGGCCTTGGCCCTGCAGCCAGGCCTGCAGCCCTTGTGCCTGCTTCTCGGTCCAGACCTTCAACGGCGAGCCTTCGGGCGTCCAGATGCTGGCGTACTTGGCGGCCGACTTGGCCGGGCGCACGCGCAGGATGATGCCGTGCAGGATCAGCCACCAGATCGGCTTCGGGATCTCGACCACACGGTGGTCGCCCAGGAACTCGGCCAGGTAGCGGCGCAGGGCCGCCGGCGTGGGCGCATCGGGCGTGCCCAGGTTGCACAGCAGAATGGCCGTAGACGGTGCCTGGCCATGGGTGTACGCGGGTTCTTGTTTGAATGCCATGCGGTATTCTCTCAGGGATATTCTGAATCACTCGCGTCGTGCGCGGCGTGTGTTTTGCGGGATGAGCCGCAAGGCGCAAAACCCAAGGCAAGCCTGGACGGCTTGCCTGGTTTTGCAACGAAGCGGATCGCCCGCAAAAACACGCCCCTTCGGGTTCGAACCAAAACGGGCCCTTTGCCCACCAAACCCCTTGCGTGTGCTGCCAGCACACGCCGCGTGGTGTTGGCGGTCAAATCATCCCGTTTTGGACTCGAACGCGCATGACGCGAGCGACTCAGAATATCCCACCTATGCTAGATACAACCAAGATACGGGCAATATCCCTCGACCTCGATGACACGCTGTGGCCAATCTGGCCGGTGATCGCGCGCGCCGAGCAGGCACTGCAGGACTGGCTGCGGCCGCAGGCGCCGCGAACGGCAGCGTTGCTGGCCGATACCGAGCAGCGCCTGGCGCTGCGGCGTGAGGTGCAGCAGCAGCGGCCCGACATCGGCCATGATCTGCGCGCCTTGCGCCAGGAACTGATCCGCCTTGGGCTGCAGCGCCATGGCGAAGACACCGCGCTGGTGGCGCCCGCCTACGAGGTGTTCATCGCCGAGCGCATGCGGGTGGACCTGTTCGAGGATGCCCGCCCGGCGCTGGCCTGGCTGGCGGCGCGTTATCCGGTGGTGGCCGTGTCCAACGGCAATGCCGATCTGCACCGTGTCGGCCTGGACGAGTATTTCCACGCCGGCTTGAGCGCACAGAGTTTCGGTGTCGGCAAACCCGATCCACGCATCTTCCACGCCGCGGCACAGGCCGCCGGCGTGTTGCCGCATGAGGTGCTGCACGTGGGCGACGATGCCACGCTCGATGTGCTCGGCGGCCTGAATGCCGGCATGCAGACGGTCTGGGTCAACCGGGCCAACCACGATTGGGCGTACGAGACGCAGCGCCCGCATGCCACGGTGGACGACATGGCGCAGCTCTGCGCCTTGCTGCAGACGGCGGTTTAGCGCTGCGGCTGCAGCACCAGCGTGCTGCGCGTGTTGGCCGCCACATCTGCCGGGCTCAGGTGCATGGGCTGGTAGCGGCCGGCCACATAGGCCTCGGCCTGGTCATGGTGGTAGGGATCGAGCAGCACGCCGCTCTGGCCCACCGGGTTGATGCCCAGCCCCTTGCCGGCATCGGCGAAATCGATCAGGCGCCGGGTGGACGGGCCGTAGCTCACGGCCCAAGGGGCCGGGCCGACCGGGAAGGCGAGGTTGTTGGGCACTTCACGGCCGCCTGGTGCTTCGAAGGGGCCGATGTTGAACAGCAGATCCAGCGGTTTTTGCTGGCCCAGCGGATGGTTGTGGGTGAGCGTGTGGGCCTTGGCCCAGACCCAGCTGGCCGGGGTCTTGCCCAGGGTGGCGCGGAGGTGGTCGATGGTGGCGCGCCAAGCCAGCTGCAGGATGTCGCGCCGTTTTTCCACCGCGGGGGTGCCGCGCTGGTCCCACCAGGGGGAGCTGGCATCGGCACTCAGGCGCGGCAGGGCATGGTCGAGCGCACGCGTGCGCAGCAAGTTGCGGAACTGCACCTCGCCCAGTTCGTCCTGCATGGCGGCCTTGGCCAGTTCGTAGACGAACTGGTTGAACAGGGTGGGCGCGATGCTGGTTGTGCTGTGGCTGCCGTCCCATTCGGCCAGTTGGCCCAGCAGGGCACGTTCGGCGCCGTCCACCACCACGGTGTTCAGCTCCATCAGCAGCGGCCCGAGCACGCGCGGCCCGTAGTTGGTGCGGCCGTCGAGCTGCAGCGCCTTGCTGTTCTGCAGATCCCATTGGGTGCCGGGCTCGCGCAGCAGTTGGTCGAGCCGCTGGGCGCGTTCATACAGGTTGTAGTAACCCGGCACCGGCAGGCCGCTGCTGGGGGCCGGCTGGTGGTTGGCCGAGACGATGTACCCGCGTGCCGGGTTTTCCTCCTGCGGGTTGTCCTGGAAGCGGTAGAAGCCCAGCTTGTCGGCCTCGCCCTTGCTGCCATCCAGGATGAAGGTCGGGTTGACGTTCTCCGGGCGCTGCGGCAGTTTGGCGGCGGCCCACCAGCCGATGTCGCCGGCGGCATTGGCCCAGACGATGTTGAGACCGGGTGCATGGATCTTGCTGGAGGCCTGCCGGGCCTTTTCACGCGTGTCGGCGCGGTTGAGTTCGTAGAAGGCGTCGAGGATCGGGTTGTCGGTTTCGGCCCAGGTCCACCACATGGCGATGGGTGTCTTGCCCAGGCTGTCGGCAAAGGCGTCGTTGATGAGCGGGCCATGCGGCGAGCGGCGCAGTGTCAACGTGACGGGGGCGGCCCCCTTGACGGCGATGGTCTCGGTACGGCTTTGCAGGTCGACCCATCGGCCTTGGTACCAGACCTGGTTCGGGTTGGCCGGGTTGACCTTCTCGGCCACCAGGTCCAGGTCGTCGTTCTGGAACATGGTCAGGCTCCAGCCGAACTGCGTGTTGTGGCCGAGCAGGGCCACCGGGTTGAGTGCCTGGTGGTGGCCGTAGAGTTCGAAACCCGGAGCCTTCAGGTGCGCCTCGTACCAGACGGCGGGCGCGGCAAAGCTGATGTGCGGGTCGCCGGCCAGCAAGGGCTTGCCGCTGGCGGTGTGGCGCCCCGAGACCACCCAGGCATTGCTGCCTTCGAACTGCGGCACACCGGCCACGCTCAGCGCCTCGTGGCTGAGCTCGGCCAGGCGGTTCAGCCCCTGCCAGTCGGCGGGCGTCAGGTGCGGGGACGACGGCTGGGCCATCAGCGCGGCTTCCGCCAGGGGGCCGACCACGCCCAGCGGATGCCATTCGAGGTCAAACGTTTTCAGGTAGGCCGGGCCGAGCTGGTCGCGCACAAAGGTCAGGACCGGTTCGGTGCGAAAGGCAGCGGCGAAGCTGTAGGCCAGGTAGCCCGAGACGGCGAGGGTGTCGACCGGCGTGAACGGGCGCGGCGTGATGCCGAGAAGCTCGAATTCCAGCGGCAGTGGCCGGCTGGCCTGGTACTGGTTGATGCCATCGAGGTAAGCGGTCAGTGCCTGCCAGGCCGGGCTGTTGTGGTCGGCGCGGGCTACCACCGCTTCGGCGTGGGCACGCAGGCCGAGGGTGCGGAACAGGCGGTCGGTGTCGAGCAGCTTGGGGCCGATGATTTCCGCCAGCTCGCCGCGCGCCAGCCGGCGCACCATTTCGATCTGGAACAGCCGGTCCTGCGCATGCACATAACCCAGGGCACGGTAGAGGTCGGCCTCGTGCTGGGCGCTGATGTGGGGAACGCCGCGCTCGTCATAGGCCACGCTGACCGGCGCCTTGAGTTGTTGCAGGCCCACCGTGCCGTGGCGCTGCGGCAGCTTGGAGCGGGCGTGCCAGGCGAAAGCGCCCGCCGCCGCGATCACGGCGACCGTCAGCAGCACGATCAGGGAGATGAGGGAAATCTTGAAAAAGCGTTTCATCGACACGGGCAGGGGGTTATGACGTGGTGGAACTCGGGTGATTGTGCGTGACTTGGGTGGGGGCGTCCATGATCAGCCCTTGCTGGGCTGCAGGCAGGCAGCGGCCTGCAGACCGCTGCGCATCGCGCCTTCCAGCGTGGCCGGGTAGGGGCCGGCCACATAGTCGCCGCAGGCCAGCAGGCCGGGGGCGATGGTTGGCGGCGGACGCTGCAGACCCGGTGTGCAGGCGAAAGTGGCGCGTTTTTCCACCACCGTCTGCACCGGCTGCAGGGCCAGGCCCAGCTGTGTGCCGGCCTGCGCGAGCACCTGCGTTTGCAGCACCTCGCGTTCCGTGTCACTGGCACTGACGACAAAGGCCAGCAGACCCGCCGGGCCACCCAGCTGGCCACGGTCGAACACGAACTGTGCCGGCGCCGCAACGCTGTTGCGCAGGGCCAGCATGTGGGCGGGCAGGCTGGCGCCGTTGCCCCAGGCGTAGACGGTGGTGATGGCCTCGTAGCGCAGCGCCTGGGCCGTGGCGGTCCAGGTGGTCAGGCTGTTTGCTATCGAATCAGGAGCGTCTGGCGCATATTCCATAAGGAGCCGAGCCGATTCTGATGCTGAAGCGGCGAGCAGCACGGCATCGAAGGGTTGGCCGTCGAGTTGCCAGTGCGTGCCTGCGGCCCGCAGCTGCATCACACGGGTGCCGGCCTGCACCGTGCCGCCGTGCTGCTGCAGCCAGCTGGCGGCGGCAGTGGGGAAGAGGGCGGAGAGATCCTGCCGCGGCAGCAGCAGGTGTGAGCCGCCTGGGACGCCGAACAGCGCGTCCTGCAGCACGCGCAGGAACACCTGGGCGCTGGCCTGTTCGGCTGGCGTGTTGAGGGCCGAGACACACAGCGGTTCGATCAGCTCCTGCCGCACTGGCAGTGCCAGGCGCTCGCACAGCTGCGCCACCGACAGCGCGGGGTCGCACTGGAACCCCGTCATCTGCCAGCGCAAGGCCTCGCGCAGCAGGCCCCCGCGTGCGCCCAGTGGCCAGCCGCGTGCGCGTGCAATGCCGACGAAGGCGTCGAGTGGTGTCGGCAGCAGCCGGGTGTGCGGAAGTTGCAGGCCGGCACCGTCAGGGAAACGCAGGGTGAGCGGCAGACGCAGCAGGGCTACATCTGGGTCGACGCCCACAAGACGCATCAAGCGCAGCGAATCGGTGTAGGCCCCGATCAGGATGTGCTGGCCGTTGTCGAGGGTGACTTCGCGGCCATCGGGTAGCGTGCCCGGCACGGCGCGAGCGCGCCCACCCAAGGTGCGGGCGGCTTCAAACACCGTCACCCGGTGGCCGTCGCGCGTGGCTTGCACTGCGGCGGCCATGCCGGCCCAGCCGGCGCCGATGACAGCCAGCTTCATGACGCCCGTACCGACATCGGCATTACATCCTGCCTAAGGCTTGCACACGCCACGCCAGCCAGAGCTTGCGCAAGGGTGTGAGGCTGACGCGCTGGTGCAGCACCTGGAAGTTGTCGCGCTCGATTTCGCGCAGCAGGGTGCGGTAGATGCTGGCCATCATCAGGCCGGGTTTTTGCGTGCGGCGGTCGCTCTCGGGCAGCAGGGCCAGCGCTTCGTCGTACAGGCGGTGGGCACGCTCGGCCTGGAACTTCATCAGCGCGGTGAAGCGTTCCGAATACTGGCGCTTGAGCAGTTCGTGCGCCTTGACGTCGAATTGCTGCAGCTCGCTCACCGGCAGGTAGATGCGCCCGCGCAGGGCGTCTTCGCCGACATCGCGGATGATGTTGGTGAGCTGGAAGGCCTGGCCCAGCGTGTGTGCGTAGTCGGTGGTCTGTGCCTGTGTCTGGCCGAAGATGCGCGCCGCGACTTCGCCCACCACGCCAGCCACCAGATGGCAGTAGCGCTGCAGGGCCGGGTAGTCGAGGTAGCGTGTCTGCTGCAAGTCCATCTGGCAGCCTTCGATGACCGCCAGCAGGTGGCGTGCCTCGATGCCGTAGTCGGCCACCAGCGGCATCAGCGCCTGTGTCACGGGGTGGGTCGGCTCGCCGGCATAGGCGCGTGCCACCTCGGCCTGCCACCAGGCCAGTTTGGTCTGGGCCACGCCGGGGTCGCTCACCTCGTCCACCACGTCGTCGACCTCGCGGCAGAAGGCGTAGAAGGCGGTGATGGCGGCGCGCCGTGGTTTCGGAAGGAAGAGGAAGGCGTAATAGAAGCTGCTGCCGGAAGCGGCGGCTTTTTGCTGAACGTACTGCTCGGGCGTCATGGCAAGGATCTGTTCATACCAATTTCGCAAGTGCGAACGCGATGAAAACCGCGCCAATCTAGGCGCGCGACGACGCCCAGGCCGGCTGCCTGGGCTAGGAGTGCAACAACGAGTGGCGCGGTTTTCATCGCGTTCCCTTCGGGTTGCGGCCAAAAATGCCATGCGCGGCGTTGCGAAGCCTTGCCGGGGGCCGACCCCGGCGGCGTTTCGCGCCTTGCGCATGACATTTTTGATCCGCAACGCATCTTGTGAAATTGGTATGAACAGATCCTGGATTGTCGCTGCTTCGAGGTGCCGTCGTGACCAGCCGTCACATCCACAGCGCACGCCACAGCATCACGGCCACATCCCGGGGTTTCAACGTGGGCCGGGTCTGCAACGTGGCGTAGTCCAGTGCCTCGATCTTGTCCAGGATGCGCAAGCCGCCTTGCACCACCAGGCGCAGTTCCCAGCCGGCGCGGCCTGGCAGGCGGTGCACGAGTTGGGCGCCCTTTTGCATCATGGCCCTGGCCATGTGTGCCTGGGCTGCTATCAATTGGGTAGCGTTGGGCGTCTGCTGCAAAGCCTGCAGCTCGGCGCGCGTGACGCCGAAAGCCTGACAGTCGGCGTCGGTCAGATAGTGGCGACCGTGCGGGATGTCGCGGCTCAGGTCCTGCCAGAAGTTGATCAGCTGCAGCGCGGTGCAGATGGCGTCGCTTTGTGTCAGGGCGGTCTCGTCCTGTACGCCGTAGAGGTGCAGCAGCAGCCGGCCTACCGGGTTGGCCGAGCGGCGGCAGTAGTCCAGCAACTCGGCCTGGTCGGCATAACCGGACTGGTCGCGCGTCTTGCGCACGTCCTGCGTGAAGGCATCGAGCAGGTCGGCCAGCAGCGGCACCGGCAGGTGAAAGGCCTGCAGCATGGGACGCAGTGGGTCGAACACCTGCGGCCAGCGGCCGCTGTGCGGCTGGCCGGCGGCCAAGGCCAGCAGGTCGGCACGGTAGGCCGCCAGGTCGTCCAGCCGCTGTGGCGCCGGGGCATCACCTTCGTCGGCAATGTCATCGGCAGTGCGGGCGTAGTGGTAGATGGCGGCGATCGGCGCGCGCAGCCGCGGCGGGCAGAGCCAAGAGGCCACGGGAAAGTTCTCGTAGTGCGCGATCGGCGGGGAAGCGGGGGACGTGTTCACGCCGGGGATTGTGACCCAGGCATGGGGACGCACCGATCCATCTTCTCGCTTGACAGCGGAATGCCTTTGCTCTAGATTACTAACCAATCGGTCATTAATTATTGATTTACATCAGGTCACCCATGTTTTCTTCCCATTCTTCCGGACCTCAGGCCCCGCGTTGGGCTTTGCTGCTGGCCGTTGCGGCCGTCTCCACCGCCTGGCTGGCGGGCTGTTCGCGTCCGGCGCCGGCCGAGGAGCCGGTGCGCTCGGTCAAGGTGCTGACGGTGGGGGCCGGCAATCTGCAGTCGGCGCTGGAGTTCTCGGGTGATGTGCGGCCGCGCATCGAGTCGCGGCTGGGCTTTCGGGTGGCTGGCAAATTGACGAAACGCTACGTGGAGCTGGGCCAGCGGGTCAAGGCCGGCCAGGTGCTGGCACAGCTTGACCCGCAGGATTACCAGTTGGCGGCCGATGCGGCGCAAGCACAACTGGGTGCCGCCGTGACCAACCGTGACCTGGCAGCGGCTGACTTCAAGCGCTACAAGGAATTGAGGGACCAGAACTTCATCAGCGGTGCCGAACTGGAGCGGCGCGAGGCTTCGCTCAAGGCAGCGCAGGCGCAGGTCGACCAGGCGAAGGCCCAGCTGTCCACGCAGCGCAATCAGGGGGCCTACACCACGCTGGTGGCCGATGCGGCGGGCGTGGTCACGGCCATCGAGGCCGAGCCGGGCCAGGTGGTGAGTGCCGGTTTGCCGGTGGTGCGGGTGGCGCAGGATGGCCCGCGCGATGCCGTGTTCTCGGTGCCGGAAGACAAGGTGGCCGCAGTGCGGCCGGGCGCGCCGGTGGCGGTGCGGGTCTGGCCGGGCCAGACCCAGCTGGACGGCAAGGTGCGTGAGGTGTCGGCCAGCGCCGACCCGGTGACGCGGACCTACCTGGTCAAGGTGGGGTTGGAGGTGAAGGACGCGAAGGATGTGCCGCCGCTGGGCGCCACGGTGACGGCACTGCCGCAGGCGGTGGAAGCGCCGAGTGCACAAGTGATCAAGCTGCCCACCAGCGCGCTGCGCCAGGAGGGGCAGGCCACCGCGGTCTGGGTGCTGGACCCCACCAGCATGACGGTGAAGTCGCAGCCGGTGCAGATTGCCACGGCCGACGGCAACGAAGCGGTGGTGGCCGGCGGCCTGCAGCCCGGCACCTTGGTGGTGGCCGCTGGTGTACACGTGCTGTCGCCCGGCCAGAAGGTCATGATCTATCAGGAAAAAACGGCCAAATCCCTTGCCAGTACTGCGCAGACAGCTATCAGTTCAGTAGCATCGCCGGTGCAGGCGGCCTCTGTGAACGGCAAGTGAGACCGGCATGACGCAGACTTCCAAACAAGACGAGAAGACCAGTTTCAACCTGTCGCGCTGGGCGCTGGAGCACCCGGCGCTGACACGCTACCTGATGCTGGTGCTGATGCTGCTGGGCTTCGTGTCCTATTTCCAGCTCGGGCAGGATGAGGACCCGCCGTTCACTTTCCGTGCCATGGTGGTGCGCACCTACTGGCCCGGTGCCACGGCACAGCAGGTGGCCGAGCAGGTGACGGACAAGATCGAGCGCACGCTGCAGGAGGTGCCGCACGCCGACAAGATCCGTAGCTATTCCAAGCCGGGCGAGTCGCAGATCATCTTCCAGGTCAAGGACTCGACCAAGCCGGGCGAGGTGAGCGACCTCTGGTACACGGTGCGCAAGAAGGTGGGCGACATGCGCTACACCTTGCCCGCCGGTATCCAGGGCCCGTTCTTCAACGACGAGTTCGGTGATGTCTATGGCGTGATCTACGCGCTGGAAGCCGATGGCTTCAGCAATGCCGAGGTCAAGCGTTTTGCCGATGACGTGCGCCAGCAGCTGCTGCGCGTGCCCGATGTGGCCAAGGTCGAGCTGTTCGGCGTGCAGGACGAAAAGCTCTACATCGAGATTTCGCAGAAGCGCTTGGCCCAGCTGGGGCTGGACATGAACCAGGTGTTGGCCCAGTTGGGCCAGCAGAACGCGGTGGAAAGTGCCGGTGCGGTGCAGACGCCGCTGGACGTGGTGCAGGTCCGCGTGGCCGGCCAGTTCGAAGCGATTGATCAGCTGCGTGCCATGCCGATTCGCGGCAGCTCGGGCAGCCAGCTGCGCCTGGGTGACATCGCCGAGATCAAGCGCGGTTATGTCGATCCGGCCTCCATCAAGGTGCGCCACCAGGGCAAGCAGGTCATCGCGCTGGGCATTTCCATGGCTAAGGGCGGTGACATCATCCGGCTGGGCAAGGCCCTGAAGCAGGCCACGGCGAGCGTCGAGGCGACGCTGCCGGCCGGCGTGCAGCTGGTGCAGCTGCAGGACCAGCCGCAGGCGGTGGCGCGCTCGGTCAACGAATTCGTCGGCGTGTTGGTCGAGGCGGTGGTGATCGTGCTGCTGGTGAGCTTCATCAGCCTGGGCTTTCACAAGCGCGACGGCGAGCCCCGGCTGTGGAAGCGTTATTACGTGGACATCCGCCCCGGCCTGGTGGTGGCCATCACCATTCCGCTGGTGCTGGCGCTGACCTTTCTTGGCATGCAGTACTGGGGCATCGGCCTGCACAAGATTTCGCTCGGTTCGCTCATCATTGCGCTGGGCCTGTTGGTGGACGACGCCATCATCGCGGTGGAGATGATGGTGCACAAGATCGAGGAGGGCTACGACAAGGTGCGCGCGGCCACCTTCGCCTACGAAATCACCGCCATGCCCATGCTGACCGGCACGCTCATCACGGCCGCCGGTTTCCTGCCCATCGGCATGGCCAAGTCGGGCGTGGGCGAATACACCTTTGCCATCTTCGGCGTCACCACGCTGGCGCTGGTGCTGAGCTGGCTGGTATCGGTCTACTTCGTGCCTTACTTGGGCAACATCCTGCTGCGGGCCAAGCCGCCGAAGAAGGAACATCCGCACGAGCTGTTTGACGGCCCGTTTTATGTCTATTTCCGTCGCCTGCTCAATTGGTGTGTGGAGCACCGCTGGCTGACCATCGGCATCACGCTGCTGACTTTCGTGCTGGGCATGGTGGGCATGGGCAAGGTGCAACAGCAGTTCTTCCCCGATTCGAGCCGTCCGGAGATCCTGGTCGAGCTCTGGTCGCCGGAAGGCACCTCGTTTGCCGCCAATGAAGAAGTGACCCAGCGCGCCGAGAAACGCCTCATGGCTGAGGCCGGTGTGGCCTCCGTCAGCACCTGGGTTGGCTCGGGCGTGCCGCGTTTTTACCTGCCGCTGGACCAGGTGTTCCCGCAGACCAATGTGTCGCAGCTGATCGTCATGCCGGTGGATCTGAAGACGCGCGAGGCGCTGCGCATCAAGCTACCGGCCTTGCTGGCGCAGGAGTTCCCCGAGGTGCGTGGCCGCGTCAAGCTGTTGCCCAACGGGCCGCCGGTGCCTTACCCGGTGCAGTTCCGCGTGGTCGGTACCGACCCGGCGGTGCTGCGTGAACGCGCGGATGAGGTCAAGGCTGTGCTGCGCGAAAGCCCCAACACGCGTGGTGTCAACGACAACTGGAACGAGTCGGTCAAGGTGCTGCGGCTGGAGATCGACCAGGCCAAGGCGCGCGCGCTGGGCGTGAGCAGCCAGGCCATTGCCCAGGCCTCACGCACCATCCTGGCCGGCATGACGGTTGGCCAGTACCGCGAGGGCGACAAGCTGATCGACATCGTGCTGCGCCAGCCGCTGGATGAACGCGACGCCATCACCGACATCGGCAATGCCTATCTGTCTACCACCACCGGGCGTTCGATTCCGCTGACGCAGATCGCCAAGCCGGTGTTCACCTGGGAACCGGGCGTGATGTGGCGCGAGAACCGCGACTACGGCATCACGGTGCAAAGCGATGTGGTCGAAGGCCTGCAGGGCGCTACCGTGACGGCAGAACTGCTGCCCAGCTTGCGTGCGCTGGAGGCCAAATGGAAGGCGGCCGGCCTGACCGGTTACCGCATCGATGTCGCCGGCGCGGTGGAGGAGAGCAGCAAGGGCCAGGGCTCGATTGCGGCCGGCATTCCCGTCATGCTGTTCATCACCTTCACCCTGCTGATGCTGCAGCTGCAGAGCTTCAGCCGCGCCATGCTGGTGTTCCTGACCGGCCCGCTGGGCATGGCCGGCGTGGCCGGTGCGCTGCTGGCGCTGGGCCGGCCGTTCGGTTTCGTGGCCTTGCTGGGGGTGATCGCGCTGATGGGCATGATCCAGCGCAACTCGGTGATCCTGATCGACCAGATCGAGCAGGACCGTGCCAACGGCGTGCCAGCCTGGGAGGCGATCGTGGACAGCGCGGTGCGCCGCATGCGCCCGATCGTGCTGACCGCCGCCGCCGCCGTGCTGGCCATGATCCCGCTGTCGCGCTCGGTGTTCTGGGGCCCGATGGCCGTGGCCATCATGGGCGGCCTGATCGTCGCCACCCTGTTGACCCTGCTGGCGCTGCCGGCGATGTACGCCGCATGGTTTCGCGTGAAGCGCGAAACACCGGCGTCTTCTTGAACCCGCCCCGCGGGGGCCAGCGCGCAGCGCCAGACCCCGCGTGGTTCCGCGTGAAGTGCGAAACACCAGAGGTTTCGCCAGCAGGTTAAAATAGAAAGTTGACCGATTTCGTGGGGAGGTCTGTCCAGACCTCCCCATTTTGTTTTGTCGCGCGGGTGGCGAAATTGGTAGACGCACCAGGTTTAGGTCCTGACGCCAGCAATGGTGTGGGGGTTCGAGTCCCCCCCCGCGCACCACACAAGGCGGCACTGGCGGAAAAAGCTGCCACGCCGGTGGCGCAAGCCGATTTTTTGAATTTTTTGGAGTGAGTCAATCATGGCCGTTAATGTTGAAACCCTTGAGAAGCTGGAACGCAAGATCACGCTGAGCCTGCCCATGGCTGCCATCCAGACTGAAGTCGAGAGCCGCCTCAAGAAGCTGGCCCGTACCGTGAAGATGGACGGTTTCCGTCCCGGCAAGGTGCCGATGAACGTGGTGACCCAGCGTTATGGCTATTCCGTGCACTACGAAGTGCTGAACGACAAGGTCGGCGAGGCCTTTGCCAGCGCTGCCAACGAAGCCAAGCTGCGCGTGGCGGGCCAGCCGCGCATCACCGAGAAGGAAGGCGCGCCCGAAGGCGAAGTGGCCTTCGACGCCGTGTTCGAGGTATACCCGGAAGTCAAGATCGGCGACCTGAGCACGGCCGAAGTCGAGAAGCTCACCGCCGAGGTGGATGAGGCCGCCATCGACAAGACGGTCGAGATCCTGCGCAAGCAGCGCCGTACCTTTGCCCAGCGTGCCGTGGATGCGCCCGCCCAGGACGGCGACCGCGTGACGGTGGACTTCGAAGGCAAGATCGACGGCGAACCCTTTGCCGGCGGCAAGGCTGACGGCTTCCAGTTCCTGGTCGGCGAAGGCCAGATGCTGAAAGAATTCGAAGATGCCGTGCGCGGCATGAAGGCCGGCGAAAGCAAGACCTTCCCGCTGGCTTTCCCGGCGGACTACCATGGCAAGGATGTGGCCGGCAAGACGGCTGACTTCATGGTCACGCTCAACAAGATCGAAGCCGCCCACCTGCCGGAAGTCAACGAAGCACTGGCCAAGTCGCTCGGCATTGCCGAAGGCACGGTCGAAGCCCTGCGCGCCGACATCAAGAAAAACCTGGAGCGCGAAGTCAAGTCGCGCCTGCTGGGCCGCAACAAGCAGGCCGTGATGGATGCGTTGGTGGCCAAGGCCGAACTGGACCTGCCCAAGTCCGTGGTGCAGGCCGAAGTGGACCGCCTGATCGAAGGCGCCCGCGCCGACCTGAAGCAGCGCGGCATCAAGGACGCCGACAAGGCGCCGATCCCGGCCGAAATCTTCCAGCCGCAAGCCGAGCAGCGTGTGCGCCTGGGTCTGGTGGTGGCCGAGCTGGTGCGTGCCAACAACCTGCACGCCACGCCCGAGTCGCTCAAGGCGCATGTGGAAGAGCTGGCTGCCAGCTACGAGAAGCCGGAAGACGTGGTGCGCTGGTACTTCGGCGACAACCGCCGCTTGGCCGAAGTCGAGGCCGTGGTGATCGAGAACAACGTGACCAACTTCGTGTTGTCCAAAGCCAAGGTGTCCGAGAAGGCCATTTCCTTCGACGAACTGATGGGTCAGGCCTGATTCCGGTCTGAATTTCCCTGCAGGATGGGGCTTGTGCCGGGCTTGCAGTCCGGTCGACAAGCCCCATTTGCTTTGTGGCCCATAATCTTCGCTAAATTACGTCAATTCTCTGGAGTCGATAGTCATGAATCTGCGCAACAGCGCCTATAACGGTGCCCTGGATACCCAGGCCCTCGGCATGATCCCGATGGTGATCGAGCAGTCCGGTCGCGGCGAGCGCTCGTACGATATTTACTCGCGTCTGCTCAAGGAACGCGTGATCTTCCTGGTCGGCCCGGTCAATGACCAGACTGCCAACCTGGTGGTGGCGCAGCTGCTGTTCCTGGAGAGCGAGAACCCGGACAAGGACATCTCGTTCTACATCAATTCGCCCGGTGGTTCAGTGAGCGCCGGCATGGCGATCTATGACACCATGAACTTCATCAAGCCTGACGTGTCCACGCTGTGCGTGGGCATGGCGGCCAGCATGGGCGCTTTCCTGCTGGCGGCCGGCGCCAAGGGCAAGCGTTTCTCGCTGCCCAACTCCAAGGTCATGATCCACCAGCCGCTGGGTGGCACCCAGGGCCAGGCGACCGAGATCGAGATCCATGCGCGCGAGATCCTCAAGACCCGCGAGCAGCTCAACAAGATCCTGGCCGAACGCACCGGCCAGCCGCTGGACAAGATCGAGCGTGACACCGAGCGGGACTACTACCTCTCGGCCGACGAAGCGAAAGACTACGGTCTGGTCGACCAGGTCATTGCCAAACGGCCCTGAGTTTTCGGTCTGACGGCTTGTTGGCGGCAACCGCCCTGTGCGCCATGGCGCAAGGGCGTGCCTGCCATTTCGGTATCATTTGGTAAATATTCGGTAATTTCCCGCAAAAGGCATTCTTCACATGGCCGAGAAAAAAGGCTCTTCCAGCGAAAAAACACTGTATTGCTCTTTTTGCGGCAAGAGTCAGCACGAGGTCAAGAAACTGATTGCCGGTCCCTCGGTGTTCGTCTGCGACGAATGCATCGAACTGTGCAACGAGATCATCCGCGATGAGTTGCCCTCCGGGACCGAAGGTGCGGAGGCGCGCGGCGATCTGCCGACGCCGGCCGAGATCAAGGCCAACCTGGACAACTATGTGATCGGTCAGGAAATCGCCAAGCGCACGCTGGCGGTGGCGGTCTACAACCACTACAAACGCCTGCAGCACAAGGAGAAGGCGCGCAAGGACGATGTGGAGCTGGCCAAGAGCAATATCCTGCTCATCGGCCCCACCGGTTCCGGCAAGACGCTGCTGGCGCAGACGCTGGCGCGCCAGCTCAACGTGCCGTTTGTCATGGCCGATGCCACCACGCTGACGGAAGCCGGCTATGTGGGTGAGGACGTCGAGAACATCGTTGCCAAGCTGCTGCAGAGTTGCAATTACGAAGTCGAACGCGCCCAGCGCGGCATCGTCTACATTGACGAGATCGACAAGATTTCGCGCAAGTCAGACAACCCCTCCATCACACGCGATGTGTCGGGCGAGGGCGTGCAGCAGGCGCTGCTCAAGCTGATCGAAGGCACCATGGCCAGTGTGCCGCCGCAGGGCGGCCGCAAGCATCCGAACCAGGACTTCATCCAGATCGACACCACCAACATCCTGTTCATCTGCGGTGGTGCGTTTGCCGGGCTGGAGAAGGTGATCGAGAGCCGGACCGAATCGTCCGGCATCGGTTTCGGCGCCGCCGTGCGCAGCAAGCAGCAGCGCAGCCTGACCGAGGTGTTCAAGGACGTCGAGCCGGAGGATCTGATCAAGTTCGGCCTGATTCCCGAGCTGGTTGGTCGCATGCCGGTGGTGGCCACACTGGCCGAGCTCAGCGAGGATGCCCTGGTGCAGATCCTGACCGAGCCCAAGAATGCCCTGGCCAAGCAGTACGCCAAGCTGTTTGCCATGGAAGGCGTGGACCTTGAACTGCGTCCCGGCGCGCTCAAGGCCATTGCCAAGAAGGCGCTGACACGCAAGACCGGCGCCCGCGGCCTGCGCTCCATCCTGGAGCAGGCCCTGATCGACACCATGTTCGACCTGCCCAACCAGGACAATGTCGAAAAAGTCGTGGTGGACGAGTCCACCATCGAGGAAAACAAGCCGCCGTTGCTGGTTTACCGCGAAGCCGCCAAAAAGGCCTGAGTCGAAGGCTCGATTCAGCCGGTATTCCAGCTGTTCCTTCATGGTTTTGAAACACCCGCCCGATCCATAATCGGTTGCGGGTTGAAAATTCGCACTTGCAGTCCATATTCAACAGGTAACGAAAAGGTTTTCCCATGTCCGGTCATACCCCTCTGCCTGCCACCCCGATCGAATTGCCGCTGTTGCCTTTGCGCGATGTGGTGATCTTCCCCCACATGGTGATTCCGCTGTTCGTGGGGCGCCCCAAGAGCATCAAGGCGCTGGAAGCCGCGATGGAGGCCGAACGTCGCATCATGCTGGTGGCGCAGAAGGCCGCAGCCAAGGATGAGCCGCAGGTGTCTGACATGTTCGATGTCGGCTGCGTCTCCACCATCCTGCAGATGCTGAAATTGCCCGATGGCACGGTCAAGGTCCTGGTCGAAGGCCAGCAGCGCGCTCTGGTGAACAAGATTGTCGAGGGCGAGTCGCATTTCACGGCCGACGTCACGCCGGTGGAGCAGCCGGCCGAAACCGACCCGACGGCGACTGCACAGACCAGTGAAATCGAGGCATTGCGCCGCGCCGTGATGCAGCAGTTTGACCAGTACGTCAAACTCAACAAGAAGATCCCGCCCGAAATCCTGACCTCGATCGCCAGCATCGATGATCCGGGTCGATTGGCCGATACGATTGCGGCCCATCTGCCTCTCAAGCTGGACAACAAGCAGGCTGTGCTGAGCTTGTCTCAGGTGCGGGACCGTCTGGAGAACCTGTTTGAGCAGCTCGAACGTGAGGTCGACATCCTGAATGTCGACAAGAAGATCCGCGGTCGTGTCAAACGCCAGATGGAGAAGAACCAGCGCGACTTCTATCTGAATGAGCAGGTCAAGGCCATCCAGAAAGAACTGGGTGAGGGCGAAGACGGCGCCGACATCGAAGAGATCGAGAAAAAGATCAAGGCCGCCCGCATGCCGGCCGAGGCTCGCAAGAAAGCCGATGCCGAGCTCAAGAAGCTCAAGCTGATGTCGCCCATGTCGGCCGAGGCCACCGTGGTGCGCAACTACATCGATACGCTGATCAGCCTGCCGTGGAGCAAGAAGACCAAGATCAAGCATGACCTGGCCCTGGCCGAGGAAGTACTCAACGAAGACCACTACGGTCTGGACAAGGTCAAGGATCGCATTCTTGAGTACCTTGCTGTGCAGCAGCGCGTGGACAAGGTGAAGGCGCCAATCCTGTGCCTGGTCGGCCCGCCGGGCGTGGGCAAGACCTCGCTGGGACAGTCGGTGGCCAAGGCCACTGGCCGCAAGTACGTGCGCATGGCGCTGGGCGGCATGCGTGACGAAGCCGAGATCCGCGGTCACCGCCGTACCTACATCGGCGCCATGCCGGGCAAGGTGCTGCAAAGCCTGTCCAAGGCTGGCACACGCAATCCACTGTTCCTACTCGACGAGATCGACAAGCTGGGCACGGATTTCCGTGGCGACCCTTCCAGCGCGCTGCTTGAGGTGCTGGATCCGGAGCAGAACAACAAGTTCGGCGACCACTATGTCGAGGTCGATTTCGACTTGAGCGACGTGATGTTTGTGGCAACCTCCAATTCCATGAACATCCCGCCCGCCTTGCTGGACCGGATGGAGGTGATTCGCTTGTCGGGTTATACCGAAGACGAAAAGGTCAGCATTGCCCAGCGTTACTTGCTGCCCAAGCAGCTGAAGAACAACGGCGTCAAGGACGACGAACTGCTGGTGACGGAAGATGCCGTGCGCGATGTGGTGCGTTACTACACGCGAGAAGCCGGTGTGCGTTCGCTCGAGCGCGAGATTTCCAAGATCTGCCGCAAGGTGGTCAAGGGCTTGCAGCTCAAGAAGATGAAACCGCAGGTTGTTGTCAATGCTGACAACCTCAATGATTTCCTCGGTGTGCGCAAGTTCACCTACGGCCGCGCCGAGCAGCAGAACCAGGTAGGCCAGGTGGTCGGTCTGGCGTGGACGGAAGTCGGTGGCGACCTGTTGACCATCGAAACCGCACTGATGCCGGGCAAGGGCGTCATCACACGCACCGGTTCGCTGGGTGATGTGATGAAGGAGTCAGTGGAAGCCGCGCGCACCGTGGTGCGCAGCCGGGCGCGTCGTCTTGGTATCCCTGACGAGTTCTTCGAAAAGAAGGACATGCACATCCACGTGCCTGACGGCGCAACGCCGAAGGATGGCCCGAGTGCGGGTGCCGCCATGACCACGGCCATGGTGTCGGCGCTCACGGGAATTCCGGTACGCGGCGATGTCGCGATGACAGGCGAGATCACGCTGCGTGGCGAGGTCACGGCCATCGGTGGCTTGAAGGAGAAACTGCTGGCCGCGCTGCGTGGTGGCATTAAGACTGTGCTGATCCCCGAGGAGAACACGAAGGACTTGCAGGAGATTCCCGAGAACGTGAAAAACGGCTTGGAGATCGTGCCTGTCAAATGGATCGACAAAGTACTGGAGATCGCCTTGGAGCGCATGCCGACACCGTTGCCGGATGACGAGGTCGCTGCTGCGGCTGTCCCGTCCGCTGCGCCTGCATCGGAGCCGGCAGCTGCATCGCGGGGCTCTGTCAAACACTGAGTCAAAATTTTTAGCGGAGTTTTTGCAAAAGCAGAAAAATACCGCTATAATTTGAGTCTTGATAACGCGGGAATAGCTCAGTTGGTAGAGCGCAACCTTGCCAAGGTTGAGGTCGAGAGTTCGAGACTCTTTTCCCGCTCCAAATTCCGAAAAGGGAAGCAAAAGCTTCCCTTTTTTATTAAGTGAATGGCCAGCCATGGGCTGGTCATGGCAGAGATTTCTGGCGCGGTAGCAAAGCGGTTATGCACCGGATTGCAAATCCGTGTAGGTCGGTTCGACTCCGGCCCGCGCCTCCAGACTCCATGCGGGAGTAGCTCAGTTGGTAGAGCGCAACCTTGCCAAGGTTGAGGTCGAGAGTTCGAGACTCTTCTCCCGCTCCATTCATTGCCCCGGCGCATCAGCCTCGCAGGTGACAACCGCCTGTTTGCAGGATCCGTGCAGCACTGGGAGTCCCCGGTTTTTGCAGGACAATGTGGGGACTGCAGGCCTCGATGGTGAAATTGGTAGACACAGCGGACTTAAAATCCGCCGCTTTCCTGCATAAGGGGCGTACCGGTTCGACCCCGGTTCGAGGCACCATCCAATCATGCAGCGACGGTATACACAGAGAGTTCATCATGGCCAGCTACAACGCTCCTTTTGAGATCCATGTTCATGGTCAAGTGCCATTGCGTGCGGATACGACGTTTGAGCAATTGCAAGAAGCTCTCAAACCCTTGTGGACATACGCTGGCGCGCGTTCTCTGGCGGATGGCGCGCACAGCAGTTACGAAGAAGAGCCCGGCATCCGTTTCGATGCGCACGAGCATGTGCTGCAGATGTGCTGGACCGTGACTGGCGATGAGGATTTCCGTCAGTCGCTCGATGAGATGTGCATGAGCCTGAATGAGTTGTCGCAGGCAGGTGCGCCGATCGAGGTGACCTTCTATGACACGGAGTTCGACGAAGAAGACGCGGAGCCGGAAGCGCAATCGCGAGACGATTTTCTGGTGATGTTTGTCGGCCCCACACCTGCAGCCATCATGCAGGTGCAGCGTGACCTGCTGGTGCAGGACACGATCAACATGATGGAGCGCCACTTTGATGCTGCCGAGCTCGGTGGCGTGGTGGCTGAGATCGACAAGCTGTTCACGCAGCGATTCGATGCCTTGGTAAGCTCCCTTGAGCTGGGCAAGCCACCGCGTGGTTCCGGTGGCAGCCATGGCGGCGCAGCCCATGGCGGTGGCCGCAAGCCACGGCATCTGCATTAGCGACTGCATGCACGCTGCCAAAAGGTGGCAGCGTGCTATTATTTTTGGAGTCATCCGTTCCAGAAAGGCTCCGTGAACATGGTCGCAGCAGATTCCTCTGCGCAAGCTGGTCAGAGTGCAACGCCGGACCGGCGCCAAAAAATGCGTTTGGGTGACGTGCTGCTTCAGCAACGTCTGATTTCACAGGAGCAGTTGCAACAGACGCTGGACTTGCAACGCAAGACTGGCAAAAAGATGGGGCGCCTGCTGATCGAAAGTGGCGTCATTACCGAAGAGGGCTTGGCCAATGGACTGGCCCGCCAGTTGCGTATTCCTTACGTCAACCTCAAGACTTTCCCGTTCCGGGCTGAACTGGTGAGGCTGTTGCCCGAGTCAGCTGCACGCCGCTTCCGGGCCCTGGTGCTGGAAGACAAGGACAACCGTTTGCTGGTGGCCTTTGCGGATCCGCTGGATCTGTTTGCTTTTGACGAAGTCAGCCGCCTGACCAAGCGCAACGTTGCCATGGCCGTGGCGCCGGAAACGCAGTTGACACTGGCGTTCGACCGGCTGTACCGCCGTACTGAGGAGATCAGCGGTTTTGCGCGTGCGGTGGAGAAGGACCTCAGCCTCAGCGATGAAGTCGATTTTGGTGAGCTCGCCAACACGGTTGGCCAGGAAGGTGCGCCGATCGTCAAGTTGCTGCAGTCGATTTTCGAAGATGCGGTCCAGATCGGCGCATCGGATATTCACATCGAACCTCAAGAGACGGGGCTGCAGATTCGTGTCCGGGTGGATGGTGTGCTTCATACCCAGACCTTGGCTGAGAACCGGGTCGCCGGCCCGCTGTCGCAGCGTCTCAAGCTGATGGCGGGCATCGATATTTCGGAAAAGCGCTTGCCTCAGGACGGGCGCTTCAGCGTGCGGGTGCGGGAGCAGGCGATCGATGTGCGTCTCTCCACCATGCCAACCAGCTACGGCGAGTCGGTTGTGATGCGCCTGCTCAACCAGAACAGCGTGTTGCGCCGGCTGGACAGTATTGGCATGCCGGCGGAGATGTTGAAGCGCTTCAGGGAAGTGCTGGGACGGATTTCCGGCATGGTGCTGGTGACGGGGCCGACCGGATCGGGCAAGACCACCACGCTTTACGCGGCGCTGTCCGAGATCAACTCCAGCGAACTCAAGATCATCACGGTGGAGGATCCAGTGGAATACCGCCTGCCAGGGGTGACGCAGGTGCAGGTCAACGAAAAAATCGACCTGTCTTTTGCCCGGGTGCTGCGCGGCACCTTGCGCCAGGACCCGGACATCATCCTGGTTGGCGAAATGCGTGATGCGGAAACAGCCGAGATCGGCCTGCGTGCCGCCATCACCGGGCATCTGGTGTTGTCGACCTTGCACACGCGCGATGCCATCAGCACGCCGTTCCGGCTGCTCGACATGGGGGTGCCGCCCTTCATGGTGGCCACTTCCTTGCAGGCTGTGATTGCGCAGCGGCTGGTTCGGGTGAATTGCGAGGTGTGCAGCGAGCCGCGCGAACCAACAGCCCAGGAACAGGCTTGGCTGGACACCATGCTGGCCCCAGGTGATGCGCCGGTGAAACCCAAGCGCGGCCTGGGCTGCTCTGCCTGCAATGGCACAGGGTACGCGGGGCGGCACGGGGTCTATGAACTGCTGGAGATGGATGTTGCGCTTACCCAGGCGGCCACCCGGGCAGACCCGGTGGCCTTTATGCAGGCAGCGCGTGCCCGCATGAAAGGGCATACGCTGGCTTTTCATGCGCTGGAACTGGTACGCCAGGGACGTACTTCCTTGGCAGAGGCGCTGCGTGTGGGCCAAGATATTGACGATATGGAATAAGCGCCATGGCAGTTTTCGCGTGGCAAGGGCGCAATGCCCGGGGTGAGCTGGTCAAGGGCAACATGGATGCCGTGACTGAAGCAGCCGTGGCCGACCAGTTGCTGGCCATCAACATCACGCCGGTTCATATTGAGGTGTCCGCTGGCGTGGCGAGTGGGGCGCACACCACGCATCGTTATGTTCAATCTCTGTGGTTGCGGCTGAGCGGTCAGGCCGTGACCAGTGAAGATGTCGAGCTTTTCTCGCGCCAGATGTATACCCTGGACAAGTCCGGTGTACCGATACTGCGGGCCTTCTCCGGCCTGGAGGCTTCCGCCACCAAGCCCGCCATGCAGGAGGTGCTGCGTGATGTTCGCGAGAGCCTGAGCCAGGGACGGGAGCTTTCCGGCTCGCTGGCCCAGCACCCCAGCGTTTTTGGTGCGTTCTACATTGCCATGATTCGCGTGGGTGAAATGTCCGGCAAGCTGACGGAGGTGTATTTGCGGCTTTCCGAGCACTTGGCGTTCGAACGTGACGTGCGTGATCGAATCCGCCAAGCCTTGCGCTATCCCGCTTTCGTGCTGATCGCCATGTCGATTGCGTTGGTCATCCTGAATGTGTTCGTGCTTCCTGTGTTTGCCAAGGTGTTTTCCGGCTTCAATGCCGAATTGCCGCTGTTGACACGTGTGTTGCTGGGTTTTTCAGGCTGGATGCAGCAATGGTGGTTGGCCGTGGTGGGAGGCGCACTTGGCGCTGTCTTGGCCTGGCGTGCTTACCTGAAAACACCGAATGGTCGTTACCGCTGGGATCGACGAAAGCTCCGCTTGCCCATGGTGGGGGGCATTGTCCTCAAGGCGACGCTGGCCCGTTTTGCGCGCAGCTTTGCCTTGTCCAGCCAAAGCGGCATGCCCCTGGTGCCGGCGCTGACGGTGGTTGCCAAGACGGTGGACAACGCCTACATTGGGAGTCGTATCGAGCAGATGCGCGACGGGATTGAGCGTGGCACCAGTATCGCCAATTGTGCTGCCAGTGTTGGCATTTTTACCCCGGTCGTCATGCAGATGATCACGGTGGGAGAAGAAACCGGAGAGCTGGATTCGATGCTGTTTGAAATCGCCGAAATGTACGAGCGCGAAGTGGATCAGAGCATCAAGGGCTTGTCGGCCGCCATTGAGCCTCTTTTGTTGGCGGTCATCTCGGCGCTGATGTTGGTGCTTGCGCTGGGCATCTTCATGCCCTTGTGGAACATGGGGCAGGCTGCCATGGGTCGGCTGGGGGGCTGAAACCATGAAGGCTAGCAGCTCCATACTCACCCAAGTTCAGTTCAGTCTGGGGCGTCATCTGGTGATGGCCTGCCTGGTGGCGGGCACGATGTCGGTGCTGGTGGTGAAATCCGGTCAGCGCGATTTCGGTGATGTGCAGGCCCAGGTGGAGGGGGCTGCCATCAAGACAAATCTGGGCGGTTTGCGAACCGCTTTCGTGATCGATTATCTGGCGCACCAGGTCACAGTTTCTCAAGGCGCCGCGCCAGTTCAGACGCTGACAGTGCAACAGACCAATCCCTTTTTGTTATTGCATCGCATGCCTTCCAACTATGTCGGCGAAATGCGGGCAGCAGACGTGGCGAATTTGCCGTCCGGCAGCTGGCTGTTTGATTCGACCTGCCCCTGCATTGCTTACCGGCCGTTGTACCCGGAATGGCTGAACAGCCCGAGTGGCAACGGTGTTCTCTGGTTTGATGTCGTGGGGGCGCCAGGGCCGCTGCAACTGAGCCCGCGGGAAGCCTATGTCTGGAAAGGCGAGGCGTTGACTTGAGCACGAATTGCCATCAAGATGTTGCCTCAAAAGCACAGGAGATCAAGTGTTTGATGGACGATTGACAGGGTGGCTTGCTATCAAAATTGAAGCTGCTACCATTTGCAACGTTATTCCTACGTCGCCACATTCGAAATTTTGATGAAGACACGCTTAGGAAACATGCTGTTTGGTATTTTAAAAAGGTTGGGCATATGAAACAACAACGCGGTTTTACCCTGATTGAACTGGTGATGGTGATCGTGATTCTTGGCATCTTGGCTGCTGTCGCGATCCCGAAATTTGTTGATTTGAGAGAAGATGCTAAATCGGCTGCCGTGCAGGGCGTCGCAGGTGCATTGTCGTCCGGCTCGGCAATCAACTATGCGGCTTATGCGGCCGGCAAAACCTACGTCACGGTTGGCAGCTGTGATGCCTCGGCCGGGACCCTGGTGGGGGGAGCCTACCCGGTGGGCGGCGGCTCCTATGCATCAACAGCTTCGGGAACGGCCACCTGGACAACCGCAGGTACGGCCAATACCTGTATTCTGACTTTTACGCCATCGTCCGGCACGGCTGCGACCGCATCGTTCACTGCTATCGCAACACCTTGATTGGCTGTGTCCCGTCGTCGCTGTAAGGAGCGTTCCTTCGGCTGGCGCTCTCGATCTTTGACGCATGGCTTCACCCTGATCGAGTTGATCATGGTGTTGGTGTTGGTGGGAACATTGGCTGTCTTTGCCGCACCTCGTCTGCTCAATTCGACCGATTTCAATGCGCGAGGGTTTCATGATGAAACCCTCGCGTTTTTGCGTTATGCGCAGAAAACGGCCATTGCGCAGCGACGCACTGTCTGCGTGACTTTCACGCTCAGCAGTGCCGTGCTGAAGGTCGACAACGACGGTACGGCAGGTTGCGAGGCCAATCTGGTCGGCCCCCGGGGCGATTCGCCCGGCACCATCACGGCTCGAAGCGGTGTGAGCTATAGCAGCTTGCCGACGACGGTCAGCTTCGATGCCCTGGGCCAGCCTGCAGCGGCCCAGACCCTTCAAGTGCAGGGCGTGGCGCGCAGTATCACGGTTGAGGCCGGCACCGGCTATGTTCATGAGTAAGGGCTTTCGACGTCAGGGTGGTTTTACCCTGGTCGAACTGGTGATCTTCATCGTCATTGTTTCGGTGGGCATAGCGGGCATCCTGCTGGTCATGAACACGGTGGTGGCGTCCAGCGCCGACCCCATGGTGCGCAAGCAGGCGCTGGCGTTGGCAGACTCCATCCTGGAGGAGATCCTGCAGAAAGACTATGCCGATCCCGATGGCACGTCCGGCGAAACCACCCGTGCCACCTTCGACGACGTGGACGATTACAACGGCAAGACCAAATCGACCTTTACGGACTTGCCAGCTTCACTTGCCTCCTACCTGATCACCATTGTGGTGGATGCTCCCGCGCCGCTGAATGGTGTCACCGTCAAGCGGGTCCGGGTGACAGTGAGTCGTGGTGCAGAAAGCATCACGCTGACGGGCTATCGGGGAAATTACTAGCCATGGTCAAGCCCCGGTCAACAGGTGAGAATGGTTTTACCCTGGTCGAGATGGTGATGGTGATCACCATCATTGGCATCATTGGTGCCATCGTCGCAGTGTTCATCAAGGCGCCGGTCGATGCCTACTTCGATTCAGCCCGGCGAGCGGCTCTGACCGATGTCGCTGATACAGCCATACGCCGCATGGCACGTGATCTGCGCAAGGCCCTGCCCAACAGCGTGCGCAACCCCAATGACCAGTGCATCGAATTCATCCCGACAAAAACCGGCGGACGTTACCGCACGGGGGGAGACAGCAGCGGCGGCGGCAACCCCCTGGATTTTTCGGCGGCCGATACCGGCTTCAACATGCTGGGGCTCAACAGTGCCTTGCCGGCCAACCAGCAGATTGCCGCCAATGACGTGGTCGTGGTGTACAACCTGGGCATTCCCGGCTCGGATGCCTATGTCAGTACCGGCGGCAGCATCAATACGGCCGCCGTGACCAGCGTGGTCAGTGGCACCGGCACTTTGGGGAATGAGACCTACATCGGCATCACTTCCCGTCAGTTTCCTCTGCCCTCGGGCAGCAACCGTTTCCATGTCGTTCCTGGGGGGGAGAAGATTGTGTCTTTCCTCTGTTCCGGCGGCACACTCTGGCGCAAAGCGAACTACGCCTATCCAACCTCGATTGCTGACACCGCAGCGTGTTCCACGTCAATTGCCGGTGGCGGTACGATTGCCAGACTGGCAAACAATGCCACGTGCACGTTCGTCTACAACGGCTCGGATTTGCAGCGCAACGGTCTGGTGCAAATGACACTCTCGCTGACCGACGCCAGTGGTGAAACGGTCAGCCTGTACCACGAGGTTCATGTGGACAATTCGCCATGAAGAAGCTTCCATTTCAATCGCGTGGCGTCGCTGTGATCTCGGCGATTTTCCTGCTGGTGGTGCTGGCGGCGCTGGGCGCGTTCATGGTCACCTTTTCCAACACCCAGCAACTGACCTCGGCGCAGGATGTGCGGGGCACGCAGGCCTACTGGGCAGCACGCGCTGGGATCGACTGGGCGATTCCACAGGTCATTGCCAGTAACAGTTGTCCCGCCGCAACGTCCACCTTCGTGGTCGATTCGTATACGGTGCAAACCACGTGCACCACCTCCAGCTTCAATGAGGGCGTGACGGCAACCATGTTCAGCATCACGTCACTGGCCTGTCAGCCCGCGCCTTGCGGTGCAGCGATCGGCGGTATTTCCTATGTGGAGCGTAGCGTGTCGGCTTCGCTTGAACGCTGAGGTCATGATGGAGACCCGCGGCCGCGTGACAGTAAGTAAGTTGCCTGAAAAATGAAGAACAAGGTCTTGTCAAGAATCCGCCGTTACCTGCCTTGGCTTATGCTGGCCTGCGGTTTGCTTGCGCAGCCGGCGGTCTGGGCCGCCACCTGCACCTCGACCGGGGGCTCGTGGGGCACGAATGGTACCTGGACCAACTGCAACGGTGTCACCCCGCAGGCCGGTGATACCGTCGTGATGAATTCGGGCACGGTGACGCTCAACACCAGTGCCACGATTGCCGGCCTGACCATCAATGGCGGCACGCTAGCCCTGGGCAACAATGGCACAGCACGAACCCTGACCGTCAATGGCGATATCTTGGTGGCCTCCGGCGCCACGCTGAATGTCAACAACAATACCGTAACCCACACCCTGAATGTTGCGGGGAACGTGACCAACCACGGTACCTTCGACTTGGTCCGGGACGCCAACAGTCTTTGCGCCGCGAATTTCACGGGTGCTGCCGCGCAGACGATCGCTGGCAGCAGCACGGGTGTCACGGAGTTCTACAACGTAACGGCCAGCAACGACCTCATCATCAACAAGAGCGGAGCAGCCGTTACCCAGACGGGTACCCTGACGGTCAACGGCAGTCTTGCCGTGCAGGCCGGAACGCTCGCCGTCTACAACACCACGGCGATCACGGGCAGTACCGACATCAGCGGTACGCTGAACATTGCCGCCACGACCGGCGCCAAGACGTTCACCGGGGCTGTGACCCTCAACAGCGGGGCGGCCTGGAGCAACGCGGTCAATGGTGCCGTGACCTTCCGGGGTGGTCTGACCCACAACGGGAGCACCTTTACAGCCGGCACGGGTGTCTATACCTTCGATACCAACGCCCAGAGCATCGGCGGGAGCAGCGCGCTGGCCATCCCGAGCGTGACGGTCAACGGTGTGACGCTGACCAATACCGGTACGCTGACGGTGGCCACGGCCTTGAGCGGAACCGGCGGACTGACCAACGACACCAACGCCATGCTCAACATCGGCGGCACGTCCGCCATCATCACGTTGACGGCGAGTGCCACCGACAACACGGTCAACTACACAGGGGCGGGGCAGACGGTCAAGGCCACGACCTACCACCATCTGGGGCTGAGCGGCAGCGGTGCTAAAACGATTGCCGGGGTGACAACGATCAACGGCAACCTGACTTTGAGTGGGACTGCAACAGCCATTGCAAGTAGCAATCTGAGTATTGGTGGCAACCTCACCGTTGGAGCGGGGACCACTTTTACCGTCGGGAACATCACGAACTTCGTGGGAGGAAATACGTCGGTCAGCGGCACACTGGCGCATTCGGTGACGGGCGCCAAGACCTATGTCGGCGCCGTGACGATCAACGCCGGTGGCGTCTGGACCAATACCGGCGGCACCCCGGTGACGCTTCGCGGCGGTTTGACGCACAACGGGGCCACCTTCACAGCCGGCATTGGTGTCTATACCTTCGATACCAATGCCCAGAGCGTCGGCGGGAGCAGCGCGCTGGCCATCCCGAGTGTGACGGTCACCGGTGTGACGCTGACCAATACCGGTACGCTGACGGTGGCCACGGCCTTGAGCGGAACAGGTGGACTGACCAACGACACCAACGCCACGCTCAACATCGGCGGCACGTCCGCCATCACGACGCTGACGGCGAGCGCCGCAGGCAACACGGTCAACTACACCCAGGCAGGCGCCCAGACGGTGAAGACGACCAGCTACTACAACCTGGGATGCAGCGGCAGCGGCGCCAAGTCGCTGGCCGGGGACGTGACGGTGGGCGGCACGCTGACCCTGAGCGGCGCCACGCTGGCGGTGGGGGCCAACACGCTGACCCTAAACGGCCCCACCATTGCCGGCACTCCGACCAACCTGACTACCACGGCCTCATCCAGTCTGGTGTTCGGTGGCAGTTCGACCGGCGTCAGCGTACCCGGCAGTGTGACAGCCCTCAACAACCTGACGGTCAACAATGCCAGCGGCGTCACACTGGGCAGCAGCCCGACCCTCAACGGGACGCTGACGCTGGGCAGCGGAGTCATCACGACCGGCGCCAACACGCTGACACTGGCGGCCTTCTGCCCAGGCAGCTACAGCCGTACCGGCGGGCATGTCAACGGCAACCTGACGTTGACGTTTCCCACCGGCAACCCGACCTGTACCTTCCATGTGGGTGACAGCATCGGGTATGCACCCATCACGGTGGCCATGTCCGGCGTGACGGTCGCCGGCCGTCTGGCCGGACGGGTCGATGCCGGGGATCACCCTGACACGACGGCCAGCGCTTCCGGTATCGATGCCAGCAAGAGCGCCAATCATTACTGGACGCTGAACGCCGGCACGCCGGCCATGACGTATACCAGCTACTCGGCCACCTTCCAGTTTTGTGCCAACACCTTGTCGTGCGTGACGCCGACCGAAGTTGATGCCGGGGCCGTCACCAGCAATTTCCTGGTCGCCCGCAAGAGCGGTGGCAGTTGGTCCATGCCCTCCGTGGGAACGCTGACGGCCTACTCAAGCCAGGCTACCGGCATCACCAGCGTCAACGGCTTCGGCGAGTTCGCGGTGGGTGAGGCCAGCCTGTGCTTTACCGACTCGTTCACCGGTGCCGACGGTTCATCGCCGGGAGCCAACTGGTCGGTCAATAACCTCTCTGGCAGCTTTGGCAATCCGGTGATCGTTGGTAACCGGCTTCGGCTGACCAACGCCACCACCGATGTTGCGACCTGGGCCACCTTGCTCAGACCGTTCCCCGCTTATGGCAACAAGGTGACGGTGGAGTTCGACTACTACGCCTACGGTGGCACCGGTGGCGACGGGATGGCGGTGGTCTTGTCGGATGGGGCGATGGCGCCGGTGGCCGGCGCTTTCGGCGGCTCGCTGGGCTACGCGCAGAAAAGCAACCCAGGCTCGGACTGCACGGTCGTTGGCGGCTGTCCGGGGTTTGCCGGCGGCTGGTTGGGGATCGGCCTGGATGCCTACGGCAACTACTCCACGAGTGCCGAAGGTCGCAATGGAGGGGCAACCAGCCTGGTACCCGACGGAGTGGTCGTGCGCGGCTCGGGCACGGGGGTGTCGGGCTATCGTTTCCTTCAAGGCACGACGTCACTAAGTCCTGGGGTGGATGGGATATATTCACCGCCCCACCGCTATCGCATCATCATGGACCACACCAATAGTGTGAATGCCTATACGTCCGTGGAGCGAGATACCGGTTCCGGCTATGTCAGCCTGATCGCGCCGTTCGATGTCAAGAACCCGGGTTATAGCCAGAGCGCGGTACCGACCAAATTCAACCTGTCCTTCACCGGGGCGACGGGGGTTTCGACCAATATCAATGAGATCGACAACCTGAGGGTCTGCACGGTGCAGCCACTGGTGGCGCCATCGTTGCACCATATCCGGCTCGAACATGGTGGCTCTGCCTGCACAGGCAATGCGGCCACTGTGATCGTCAAAGCCTGCGCCGACCAGGCCTGCAGTTCGCTCTACAACGGCAACGTGACGGTCAATCTGACGGCAACGGCGGGTACCTGGTCCACAGATCCGGTCACATTTTCCGGCCAGGTCGAGGTGTCCCTTACGTATGGAGCGGCGGGCTCGGTCACTCTGGGCGGGACGGCTACTGCGCCAACGACTGGCAACGCGACTCGCTGCTTCAACGGTGCGACCGAAACCTGCACATTGACCTACAGCGCTTGCTCGGTCGATGTAGTCGAGGTCGGGGCGGCTCTCGGAACGCCGATTTACACCAAGCTGTCAAATGTGGCTTTCAATCTCGATGTTGTGCGTTATTCGGGAAACCAGACCATCAACAGCGTCCAACTGGTCGATGCCAGCAGCGGCACCTGCACCACGCACAGTACGCTGGGCAGTACCACCACCACCTTGCCCCTTACCCTGAACAATCAAAATCCGCGCCGGAGTGTGGCCTTTACCTATAACAATGCCGCAGCCAATGCGAGGGTGCGGGTGACTAACTCAGGCGGGGTAACCTCGTGTTCAAACGACAACTTCGCCATCCGCCCCCAAGCTTTTACTGTGACCAGCACGGCCTCCAATGCGGGCAGCAGTGGAACCCCCGTATTTCGCGCTGGGGCCGATACTTTTGCCATGACCGCCACCGCTGTCTATGGCGCGACCACAACCCCCGGCTATGCCGGGACACCCAGGCTCAATGCCAGTTTGGTGTCGACCAGCCAGGCGCATCTCGGCGCGTTGACGGCGACCGCATTTCCGGCGGCCAGTGCCGGTGTTTCGACGGCCAGCGGCCTCATGTATGACGAGGTCGGCAACTTCAATCTGGGGCTGTATGCGGTCTATGACGACGCATTCGCTGCGGTGGATGCGGTCAAAGGCGAGTGCACAACGGGCTTCAGCAACACGTTGGACGGTAATGGCAAGTACTCGTGCCAGTTCGGCTCGGCCGCGAGCGGGCCGTTTGGCCGCTTTGTGCCGGATCATTTCACGGTGATGCCTGCGGTCGCCAACGCTTGCGCTGCTGGCGGTTTTACCTACCTGGGGCAACCGTTCAATTTTTCCACCGCCAGCGTGGTTGAAGCCAGAAATGCTGGCAATGCGATCACCGTCAATTACGCCGGGGCTTATGCGCCAGGGGCAGTGGCCTTTGGTGCTGAAAATCAGGACAGCGGAACGGATATGGGTGGCTCACTGGTCTTTGACGGGACGGGTCTTGCGCTTTCCGGGGCGTGGGCAAGCGGTATTTTTATTTTGACAGACAGCGCAACTGCTGTGAGGTTCATACGCCCGACAACCCCGGTGGGTCCGTATGAGGAGTTGCATATCGGTGTGACCGTGAACGATGCCGATGTGGCTACGGTGCCTCGAGTCGCCGGTGCCGACATGAACCCCGCCGCAGTGGGCGGCAGTCCGACCCATAAGGAATTGGCAGGCAGCCCGCTTCGCATGCGCTATGGCCGCCTACGCTTGTTGAATGCGTATGGTTCAGAGCGTCTTGCGTTACCCATGGGGTGGGAGACCCAATACTGGAATGGCCAGTCTTTCATCCGCAATACGCTGGACAGCTGCACCAGCTTCGGGGCCGCCAATATTGCCCTGGACAATTACCAGAGCCCGCCCAAGGCGGTACCGCCGCTGCTGAGCAGCAGCAACCTGAGCACGGTGACGGTGGGGGCCATCAGCACGGGGCTGGGCACCATCACGTTGGCGCCAACGGCAAAAGCCACCGGGAGTGTTGATCTGGTCGTCAACCTGGGCAGCGCGGGCTCGCCCAGCAACTGTGCCGGCTTGTCCAACGGCAGTTCAAGCTCGGCTGGACTGGCTTATTTGAGCGGCCAGTGGTGCGGCACCGCCAACGACCGCAACCCGACCGCGCGAGCCAGTTTTGGGGTCTACAAGTCGCCCCTGATCTACCGGCGCGAGAACTATTGAGGCAAATGGCCCAAATCTTCATGGACAATGGACGTTCAATGGTGCCGTGCGGGAAAGCCTGCATGGTGGTGCGGTTGATCTCCCCGGAAAATCAAGGCTCCGTTTTGATGAAACTTCAAGTAGGCATGGATTGCTGATGCGTTGGCCCTGGAAACGTCGTAAGCAGAGCGACTTGTTTGTCGTGTCATGGTCAGGGCAGACCCTGGCCTATGTGCGAGCCCGTTTGCGCCAGGATGGCTTGTATGAAGTGCTGCAATTCGGCGTGGAGCGCCAGGGTCCCGAAAGCACCGAGGACTTCATCAGGCGGCTGCAGGGGCTGGGGCTCAAAGGGTTTGATGCGCATGTCATGTTGCGCCCTGAGCAATACCAGGTGCTGCAGATTGATGCGCCGGCCGTAGCGCCGGAAGAAATGCGTGCAGCGGCACGGTGGCAGATTCGCGACATGGTGGACATGCACATGGACGACATCACGCTGGATGTGATGCGTGTCGGCGCTGACCGGGGCGGGGCGCCAGGGCAACTGTTTGTGGTGGTCGCCGGCAACGCCGTATTGGCCGAGGTACTGCGCCTGGGGCAAGCCCTGCAGTGGGAGGTGCCGGTGGTGGATATCCAGGAAACCGCGCAGCGCAACTTGCAGACGCTGGTGGCGCGACGGGATGGACGGGTGGAGTCTGCCAATGCCGCGCTGATGATGCTCAATGAACACCAGGCCTTGCTCACGGTCGCTGCCAACGGAGAGCTGTTCTACACGCGACGCATCGATCTGGCTCCCGACTTCATGGATAAGCCCTGGCAACCCAACGAGACAGGTGACTATGTTGTCGATGACGACACCGCGCAGCGTTTTCTGGTCGAGATCCAGCGTTCACTGGATGTGTGGGACCGCACCTGGTCCGATTTGCCGCTCGATGGCTTGTGGGTCGAGGCGGGTGGGCGCACCGGGGAAATGGCTGCCTGGCTGAGCAAGCAGTTGGGTTTTGCTGTCAGGCCCATGAACCTGGACTCGTTTTTCCCAGGTCTTGATGGCGGCTCGGCACACGCACGATCGCAGTGTCTGCCGTTGCTGGGTGTTCTGCTTCGCACCGAAGACCGCGATATCTGACAGCCATGCCGCAGCAAATCAACCTTCGTACCCCGATACTGCTGACGCAAAAGCATTATTTGTCGGCCAGCACGATTGCCCTGGCTTTGGCGGTCATCGGGGCATTCAGTGCGGCCTTGTGCGGCTACTGGGTCTGGAGCCTGGAGGCGCATAGCGCCGAACTGGGAAAGACCTTGGACAGTTATTCGCAGGAACGGGCACGCTTGCAGGAGGCCCTCAAGCAGCGGCAATCCAGTGTCTTGCCGGCCGATACCAGCCTGATGCAGGAGCTGCAGGCACGTCGGGCGCAGTTGCAGCAGCGCGAACAGGTGTTGGCCGAACTCAACCGCGGTCTGCTGCAGGACGGACAAGGCCATGCAGCACGTTTGCGGCTGGTGGCCCAGACCATTCCCGCCGAAGTCTGGGTGACGGAAGTGCGTGCCGATGAGCGGCAGATGGCAGTGCAGGGTTACACGCTGGAGCCAGCGGCGCTCAATCAGTGGGTGGCCCGGTTGGCTGCTCACCCGCTTCTTCAGGGGCACGCCCTGTCGGCCGTCAAGATCGAACGCGTGGGCGTTGAGGCGCCCAGGGTCGAGCCGGGTACTGGCGCGCAGGCTGGTTCGCGCACCCGGCCCAGTTGGTCATTTACGCTGGTCTCTACGGCAGCCGATGTGCCGGCCATGCGGGCGGGAGGTTCGCCATGAAGGACAAGTGGAAACTTCTGGCGGGCCGCATTGACGCCCTGAGTCTGCGTGAGCGGGCCTTGCTTTTCGTGTCGCTGCTGATTTGTGGTCTGGTGTTGGGGGATCAACTCTGGCTGGCACCTGCACAGCTGAAACGGCAGCAACTGGTGACCAGAGTCAGCCAGCAAAGTGTTGAACTGCAGGCGTTGCGCGTGCAACTCGGTACCCGCCAGGTGGAGCCGTCGCCGGCCAATGCGGTGCAAGCCGTGCGTTCGGAAATCACGGCACTGCAAAGCCGCATGGATGACGTGAACCGTGAGATCACCCGGCTGTCGAGGTTGGGGCCAGAGGTGGATCCTCTGCCTCAAGTGTTGTTGCATATCCTGCGACGCTATGAGGGACTGACGCTGGAACGCTCGGCGACGCTGGCGCCAGAGACGGCCAAGCCGGTCCAGGTGGGCGCCGGTGTGGTATCGACGCCCTTGCAGCGCCAGGGCATGGAGTTCACCGTCAGTGGCTCTTACGGGGAATTGATGCGCTACGTGCAAACGCTGGAAATCGAATTGCCTGCCCTGCGTTGGGGCACCATGAAGCTCAGCAGCGGCAAACCGGTGCCGTCGTTGACCTTGCAGGTGTTCTGGCTGGGAGCCGCACCATGATGCGACTCCTGATGATGGCCATCGTCTGGCTGCACATGCAGGCGGCTTACGCCCAGACCTGGCGCGACCCGACGGCCGAACCCGCGCAGGCCGGTGAAGCTTCCACGGGACTGGGGGCTGCCCCTTCGGACCTGGCGCCCCTGTCCGTCATCGTGGTGGACGGGCGACCCCATGTGATAATGGGCACGCGTCTTTACGCGCCGGGTCAGAAGTTGGGACAGGCACGTATCGAACGCATCACGGAGACCGAGGTCTGGTTGCGTGATGGGGCTGTGGTGCGAAAAGTGTCCCGCTACCCGGGGGTTGAGCGCCGCAGCGCCCCGTCGTCGGGGGAGCCGGGGTGTGCAGCGGGTGCAGTTCGCCCCAAAGCTTCTTCCAGAACGTTGCCTCGTGGCAGTCCATGTCCTGACGCCCAACCATGATGTCGAGCTCTCTATGAATCAGAACAGTGACTGCATGAGCACCATGGGCCAATTCAAACAGCTGACAGATCGGATCAGGTCAACAAGGTTTGTACCGGTGTTCCTGGGTTTGGGGTTGCTGTTTGGCTGTGCTGCAGAACGGCCTTTGCGCACACCGGATGTGGGTGCCGCCGTCCGTGCAGAACTGAACGCTGCCGCCGCAAAACCGACCACGGTGCCGGCCCGTATCAGCGAGGCACTGGCCGAGCCCGCTCCCCCCTTGGTTCCACTACCGCCCGAGCCGCGGCTCGACCTGCTGGTGAACAACGCGCAGGCGCGCGAGGTGTTTCTGGCCATCGTGGCCGATACACGCTACAGCATGCTGATGCACCCGGATGTGAGCGGCATGATTTCCGTCACCTTGCGTGGCGTGACGGTGCTGGAGGCCCTGGAGGCCATCCGCGATGTCTATGGCTACGACTTCAAGATCGACGGCCGGCGCATCACGATCTACGGCCCTTCGATGCAGACGCGCATTTTCACGGTCAACTATCCGCATTCGCAGCGCACGGGGACGAGTGATCTGCGCGTGGCAGCGGGCTCTTCTCCTTCCATTGCGGGAACGCCTGGGGTCGCAGGCACCACGGCGACCGGGGTGGCGACGGGCACGACCACCGCGACGGGAACGACGGCCGGCACAGCCGGTGTCGGTGGTGTCCAGAACCCCAGCAGTCGCGTGTCCACCACATCACGTGCCGATTTCTGGACCGAAATGACGGACGCCGTGCGCAGTCTGATCGGTACCAGCGGTGGCCGCAGCGTGATCGCGAGCCCGCAGGCCGGCATTCTGGCGGTGCGCGCCATGCCCGACGAGCTGCGCCAAGTGGAGAAATTCCTCAAGGCGACCCAAGGCGCCGTGGAGCGACAGGTGATGCTGGAGGCCAAGATCGTCGAAGTCGAGTTGCGCGATGGCTACCAGAGCGGTGTGAACTGGGCCGCGTTTTCCTCTGATGCGAACTCGACCCAGATGATGGGGGTGCTCGGCAGTTCGGTGGCTGCATCCAGCATCACCAATCCGTTGCTGCAAGGCGGGACTGCAGTGTCCGGGGTCGTGCCGTCACCGTCCGTGGCGGCGGGGGGCGGTTTGTTCGGCCTGGCATTGGCGACGAGCCAGTTCGCGGCCGTGCTGGGCTTCCTGGAAACGCAGGGTGATGTGCAGACCCTTTCCAGCCCGCGCGTCGCCACGCTCAACAACCAGAAGGCCGTGCTCAAGGTCGGCTCCGATGACTATTTCATCACCAACGTCACTGGGGGCTCGATTGCCACGACGACCGTGGTGGGCACGACGGGGTCGACCACCATGCCGACGGTGACGCTGACCCCGTTCTTCTCTGGCATTGCGCTGGACGTGACGCCTCAGATTGATGATGGACAGAACATCATGCTGCACATTCATCCCTCCGTGACCTCGGTGACCGAGAAGACCAAGCTGGTGGATCTGGGCAGCGTGGGCAGTTACCGTCTGCCGCTGGCGTCGAGCAGCGTCAATGAGACCGACACCATGGTTCGCATCCAGGACGGGCGGATTGTGGCCATCGGTGGCCTGATGCAGATGGAGTCCAGCCGCAATGCTTCCGGCGTACCCGGTACCACGGGGATGGGCGGCCTGTCCGCCTTGTTTGGCAACCGGGCCAGCACGGGGCGCAAAAAGGAACTGGTGGTGCTGATCAAGCCTTCCATCATTCGCACGGAACAGGACTGGGAGCAGCAGAACCGGCGCGTGCGCGCGGCGCTGGATGACATGGACACCTCGCGCAACCGGGTGATCCGTCTCGACGGTGGCGCACAGGACACCCCGCCGAAGCATCCGGTGCAGTAAGCAGAGGGAGCAGGCACCGACGATGTACCTGAGACATTTTTCCCTGCGTGAGGCACCGTTTTCGATCACTCCCGATCCGGCCTTTTTCTTTCCGCATGACGGCGCCCAGGCTGCGCTCAATACGCTGTTGGTCGCGCTGCGCAGCGGCGAAGGTTTTCTCAAGATCGTGGGTGAGGTCGGCTGTGGCAAGACCGTGTTGTGCCGCCAGCTGCTCAAGACCCTGCAATCCGAATGCGTTACCGCCTACATTCCGAACCCGGACATGGGACCGGATGATCTGTTGCTGGCATTGGCGCGTGAGCTCAACGTCGAACTGACGGCGCCGCACAGCCGTTATCAGATGCTCGACGCTTTGCGCGCCTGCCTGCTGCAGCACGCCGAAGCGGGCCGCAAGGTGGTGGTCTGCATTGATGAGGCACAGGCCATTCCCCTGCGCACGGTGGAGAGCCTGCGCCTGCTGTCCAATCTGGAAACCGAAAAACAGAAGCTGCTGCAATTGGTGATGCTGGGCCAGCCTGAACTTGACGAGCGCCTGGCGCGCCCCGAGATCCGGCAGCTGCTGCAGCGCATCACCTTCAGCGAGTACCTGGGGCCGATGGCGGCGCGTTCGGTGCCGGCTTATCTGCAACACCGCCTGGCAACGGCGGCGTTGGACGAGCTCACGGATGTCAAGCTGTTCGATGCCGCGGCGGCCCGCGCGCTGAGCCGTTACAGCGGTGGCGTACCCCGGTTGGTGAATGTGCTGGCACACAAAAGCCTGATGCTGGTCTATGGCGAAAACGGGCGACGGGTCAAGGTGCGTCACGTTCGCATGGCTGCCGCCGACACGCCAGGCGTGCAGATGCAGCCCTCCTGGTGGCAACGTCTGCGGGCCCGCTGGGCCCGGCAGGATGCGGGCCAGGCATTGGCGCGCGATACCTCGCGTGACACCGCATGGCAAGACACCCAGCCGCTGCATGATTTCGAGGCCCGGCAGCCGGAGGGCCGATTGTGAGTGTCATCAACAAGATGCTGCGCGATCTGGATGCCCGCCGCGCCGCGACGGCGCTGCCGGGACGCGAGGTGCCTGCGGGGCTGACGCGCGATACGGCCAGTGTCAAGGGCGGCCCGGCCATGCTGCGCGTGGGGGTGCCATTGGGACGTGTGGTGCTGTTGGTGGTGCTGTTGCTGCTGGGGGGTATGGCGGCCTGGTGGTACTTCGGCCAGACACCGGATCTGCCGTTGATGTCAGCCAAGTCACCGCAGGCCACAGGCTCGGCACCCAGTGCCTTGTCTGCTCCAGTTGCCGGCCCTGTCGCCGTGGCGAGCAGTGCGGCCGCAGCGACGACAACACAGGCTGCCGCGCCCCTGGGTTCCCAGCACTTGAATCAGATGCTGGACCAGGCCGCCGCCAGTCCGCAAGCCGCGCCACGTCTGGTGCCGCCGCTGCCAGCAGCTTCTGCCCCCGTGTCCCCTGAGCAAGCGCAGCAGATGGTGCAGCAGACGCTGCGCAACACACCCGGCGGCCAGCTCGGTCTGCCGGCGCAGTCGCCTGGTCTGGCCTATGAGCTGCAGCAGCAACTGGCCAAACCGGCGCCCAGACCTGCTGCCACGCCAGCGCCTGTCGTACCGGGCAACCCGCCGTTGACCTCGGCGACAGCGTCGCGGGCTGCTGCGCCTGTTCCGGCACGTTCGCCGACAGCAGGCAGCGACACGGCTGCGTTGGCGGTTCGGCCTGCCCCGTTGCGCAAAGATCGTCCCAGCGATGACGTGGCCAGTGCAGCTTCGGCAGTGGCCGTGCCACAGGCCAACGAGGTTCCGGCCTCGAAACCATCCCCGGTGACCAGCAAACCTGCTTCCTTGCCCCGGCCGGCGAAACCAAGCGACGCTGTCCCGCCAGTCAACCCGAAGCTGGCTGCCGCGCAGGAGGCCGTGGCCCAAGCCCGCAGTCTGTGGAACACCGGTTCGCGTGAGGCGGCGCTCGAGGCAATGCGTCAGGCCGTGGCTGTGGCAGAGCGGTCACAAACGTCCACCCCTGACCCCGCCGCGTTGCCGGCCTTCCAGACCCTGGTGCGGGAGCTGGCGCGCATGGAGTTGGCGCTGGGACAGGTCAGTCAGCTGCTGGACCAACTAGTGCGGTTTGAGCCCTTGCTGGCAGACCAGGCCGATTTGTGGGCCGTGCGCGGCAATGCCGCCCAGCGCCTGGGGCAGCATCAAGAGTCGGTTCATGCCTACGGCATGGCCTTGAAGCTGCGTCCGGGTGAACCGCGCTGGATGCTGGCTTCAGCCGTGTCGCTGGCCTTGCAGGGGCAGCTGGCGGCCGCAGCCGAGCAAGCGGAGAAGGCACGTGCTGCCGGTCCGGTCAGTCCGGAGGTTCTGACTTATCTGCGCCAGTTGGGCGTTTCACTGCGCTAAGGAAGACATCGTCCTCATGCTCAAGCGGATCCGTGTTGAACAACTCGTGCTTGGCATGCACATCAAGGAATTTTGTGGCTCCTGGATGGAGCATCCGTTCTGGCGTACCAGCTTTGTCATCACCGACCCCCATGACATCCAGCTCATCCTGAGCAGCAGCATCAAGGAGGTCTGGATCGATACCGACAAGGGAGTGGACATCGCGGCCGATGAAGCCGCGGTGTCGGAAGTCGAGTCGGAGGCCCAGGCGGAGGCCGAGCTCAAGCAGGCTTCGCTCGGCACCCGCCAGACGATGGCGGTGCCGCTGAACGTCGAAATCGAGCGTGCCGCCCAGATCTGCAACCAGTCCAAGCAGGCAGTGTTTTCCATGTTCCAGGAAGTGCGCATGGGCAAAACGGTCGATGCCGAAGGTGCGCAGCAGCTGGTGGAGGACATATCGGATTCGCTGGCGCGCAATGCCAGTGCGCTCATCAGCCTGGCACGCCTGAAGACTGCTGATGATTACACCTACATGCATTCGGTGGCGGTCTGCGCCATGATGATTGCGCTGGCCCGTCAGCTGGGGCTGGACGAAGCGCAGACCCGATTGCTCGGCCTGGCCGGCTTGTTGCATGACTTGGGCAAGGCGGTCATGCCGATGGAGGTCCTCAACAAACCAGGCAAGCTGACCGATGCCGAATTCGGCATCATGAAGAGCCATCCGGAAGCAGGTCACAGCTTGCTGCAGCAAGTTGGCAAGCTGGACCCGGTGGTTCTGGATGTCTGCCTGCACCACCACGAGAAGACGGACGGATCAGGTTATCCAGAGGGGCTGAAAGACAGCGAGATCAGCCTGTTCGCCAAGATGGGGGCGGTGTGTGATGTCTATGACGCCATCACCTCCAACCGGCCTTACAAATCGGGCTGGGATCCGGCCGAGTCCTTGCGCAAGATGGCCGAATGGGCCGATGGCCATTTTGACCAGACCGTGTTTCGGGCCTTCGTCAAAAGCGTGGGCATTTATCCGATCGGCTCCCTGGTGCGCCTGGCATCCGGGCGTATCGGGGTCGTGATCGAGCAGACGAGCAAGTCGCTCACCACACCCTGTGTCAAGGTGTTCTTCTCCACCAAATCGAATCTGCGCATTCCGCCCGAGATCGTCGACTTGTCGCATCCAAGCTGCACGGACAAGATCGCGAATCGGGAAGATCCGGACCAATGGCACTTTCCCGACCTCAACGAGCTGTGGTCTGGGCTACCGAGTTCGGGCGGGTAAGCTGTTCCCGGGCTGTTAACGCGTGCGGTACTGCGTGCTGCCGAACATGTTTTCTCGCGCCTTGTCATCGATCAGCGGCTGGCGCAGATCGGCCAGCACCTGCACACCACGTTGCACGGCAGGGCGTTTGGCAAGCGTGTCGAACCAGGTTTTCAGGTGGGGGTGGTCGACCCAGTCGATGCCCTGGTTTTGCCAACTGCGCAGCCAGGGGAAGATGGCGATGTCGGCAATCGAGTACTCGTCTCCCGCGATGTAGCGGTGCGTGGCCAACTGCTTGTCCATCACGCCGTAGAGGCGCTTGGCCTCGTTGGTGTAGCGCTTGACGGCGTAGTCGATCTTCTCCGGTGCGTAGATGCGGAAGTGGTGCGCCTGGCCCAGCATCGGCCCGACGCCGCCCATCTGGAACATCAGCCATTGCAGCACCTCGAACTTCTGCCGGTCGGTCCCGGGCAAAAACTTGCCGGTCTTGGAGGCCAGGTAGAGCAGGATGGCGCCGGACTCGAACAGTGAGATCGGTTGTCCGTCGGGGCCGTCCGAGTCGACGATGGCCGGGATCTTGTTGTTCGGACTGATCCGGAGGAATTCCGGCGTGAACTGGTCGCCGGCACCGATGTTGATCGGATGGACGCGGTAGGGCAGGCCGCATTCCTCCAGCATGATATGCACCTTGTGGCCGTTGGGCGTAGCCCAGGAGTAGAGGTCGATCATGGCGGCTTTCAGTATCAAATTGGCATCAAGACCTTGTCGCTATTGCGCAAACAGCTATCAAAATAATAGCATTTTGCTTTCCTGTGATACCGTCGCACACGAAGAGTCCAAGCGCGGAACGCCGTGGCACCGGCTTTGCCGGGCCACTGGCGTTGCCCCCTGCAAGGGGGGTGGCGGAGCGACACGACCTTTGCGCAGCCTGGGGGTGAGCTTAGTCAGCATCCGCGCGTGATGGGCATCTCGACGGGTTTCGGGTTGGCAGCATACTTGCCCAACTCAAGCTTGGCAATCGCATTGCGGTGCACCTCGTCCGGGCCGTCGGCAAAACGCAGGGTACGGGCATTGGCATAGGAATAGGCCAGCGGGAAGTCCTGGCTCATGCCACCGCCGCCATGCACCTGCATGGCCCAGTCGATCACCTGGCAGGCCATGCTGGGGGCCACCACCTTGATCATGGCGATCTCGTTCTTGGCGAACTTGTTGCCGGCCACGTCCATCATCCATGCCGCCTTGAGCGTGAGCAGGCGTGCCATGTCGATCTTGCAACGGGCCTCGGCAATGCGTTCCTGCGTCACGGTCTGCGCCGCCACCGGTTTGCCAAACGCGACGCGCGCGGAAGCGCGCTTGCACATGTATTCCAGCGCACGCTCGGCCTGGCCGATCAGGCGCATGCAGTGGTGGATGCGGCCCGGGCCGAGGCGGCCCTGGGCGATCTCGAAACCGCGGCCTTCGCCGAGCAGGATGTTGGAGGCCGGCACGCGCACGTTCTGGAACAGCACTTCCATGTGGCCGTGCGGCGCATCGTCGTAGCCCATCACGCTCAAGGGGCGCACCACCGTCACGCCGGGCGTGTTGGCCGGCACCAGGATCATGCTTTGCTGCGAGTGGCGCGGCGCCTCCGGGTCGGTCTTGCCCATCAGGATGTAGATGGCGCAGCGCGGGTCGCCGGCACCGGAGGTCCACCACTTGCGGCCGTTGATGACGTAGTCGTCAGCCTGGCGCTCGATGCGGGTTTCGATGTTGGTGGCATCACTGGAGGCCACCTCGGGTTCGGTCATGGCAAAGGCCGAGCGGATCTTGCCGGCCAGCAGCGGCTGCAGCCATTGCTGGCGGTGCTCGGCCGAGCCGTAGCGGGCGATGGTTTCCATGTTGCCGGTGTCGGGCGCCGAGCAGTTGAACACTTCGGGGGCCCAGTGCACGCGGCCCATGATTTCGGCCAGTGGCGCGTACTCCTGGTTGGTCAGGCCGGCTGCCTTGACGCCGGCGATCTCTGCGCTGTCTTGCGGCAGGAACAGGTTCCACAGGCCTTGCTCATGCGCCTTCACTTTCAGCTTCTCGATCAGCTGCAGCGGCGTCCAGCGTTTGCCGGCACGGGTGTTGGCTTCGATCTCGTCGTGGAAGGCCTGCTCGTTCGGGTAGATGTGCTCATCCATGAACTTGAGCAGGCGTGCCTGCAGTTCCTTGGTCTTGGGGGAGTAGTCGAAATCCATGGGAATCTCCTGGGGTTGAATGCGTTGCTCGGGTCAGGCTTTTTGCGCGAACTGCCAGGCCATCTGGGCCAGCGGCCGTGCGCCGGCGGCGGATTTCTGCGCCTGGGCGCTGGAGGCAGTGCCGTTTTCCACCCGCTTGGCGATGCCCTGCAGGATGGCGGCGATGCGGAACATGTTGTAGGCCATGTAGAAGTTCCAGTCGGCCTTGAGGGCTTCGGGCGTGGCCAGGCCGGTGCGTTCGCAGTAGAGGCGGATGTACTCGTCCTCGCCCGGAATGCCCAGGCTTTTGAAGTCGAGCCCGCCGATGCCGCGGAATGCACCCGGCGGGATGTGCCAGGCCATGCAGTGGTAGCTGAAGTCGGCCAGCGGGTGGCCCAGGGTGGAGAGTTCCCAGTCCAGCACCGCCAGCACGCGCGGCTCGGTGGGGTGGAACATCAGGTTGTCGAGCCGGTAGTCGCCGTGCACGATGCTGACCATGGCTTCGTCGCGCGCACCGGCCGGGATGTGGGCCGGCAGCCACTGGATCAGCTGCTCCATCTCGGGGATGGGTTGCGACATCGGGCCGGCACCATCGGCCGAGGCCTGGTACTGCTTGCTCCAGCGGCCGATCTGGCGTTCGAAATAATTGCCGGGTTTGCCGTAGTTGGCGAGGCCACGCTCGGCGAACTTGACGCGGTGCAGGGCGGCAATGACGCGGTTCATCTCGTTGTAGATGGCCGTGCGCTCGGCCGGCGTCATGCCGGGCAGCGACTGGTCCCACAGCACGCGCCCCTCCATGAACTCCATGATGTAGAAGGCGCGGCCGATGACCGACTCGTCTTCGCACAGGCAATACATGCGCGGCACCGGCACTTCGGTGCCGTACAGGCCGCTCATCACGGCGTATTCGCGCTCGATGGCATGCGCCGAGGGCAGCAGCTTGGCCACCGGCCCCGGCTTGGCGCGCATGACGTAGCTGCGGCTGGGCGTGATGAGCTTGTAGGTCGGGTTGGACTGGCCGCCCTTGAAGGCTTCCACGCTCAGCGGGCCGACAAAGCCTTCGAGATTGCTTGTCAGCCAGGATTGGAGCGCCGCCACGTCAAAGGCGTGGGAGGTCGGAACGGGACGGGTGCCGACGAAATGGTCAAAGTCACTCATGGTCAAGGAGGCGGGAAGCTTTTAATGGTCGGATTCAATGATGCGCATCAGTGCATCGCGGTCGCGGATGACCAGGCCGCCCGGCTCGATACGGATCGCTTCCTCGCGTTCCATCGCCTTGAGTTCCTGGTTGACGCGCTGGCGCGAGGCACCCAGCAGCTGGGCCAGTTCTTCCTGAGCCAGTTGCAGGCCGATGCGTGTTTCGCTGCCATCGCTGAGCGAAGGAACGCCATAGCTGCGCAACAGGTGCACGAGTTGCTTGGCCAGCCGCGCGCGCAAGGGCAGGGTGTTGAGGTCCTCCACCAGGCCGTAGAGCTGGCGGATGCGTCGCGCATGCAGACGCAGCAGCGCTTCGTAGAGCTCGACATGGTTGGCGAGGATTTTCTTGAAGTCGGCCTTGGCAACGCACAGCGTGGTGGTGTCGCCATGCGCATAGGCATCGTGTGTGCGCCGGTCGCCGTCGAAGATCGACACATCGCCGAACCAGACACCCGGCTCGACATAGGTCAGCGTGACCTGCTTGCCCGAGATCGAGGTCGAGCTGACGCGTACCGCACCTCTGGCGCAGGCCACCCAGTCCTCGGGGGGCTCGCCGCGGGCACAGATCAGGTCGCCGTCTTTGTAGCGTTTGACGTAGGCGCATCGAAGGATGTCGTGTCGCAGTGAAGGTGACAGGGTTGAAAACCAGCGACCAGCGTTGATGGCTGATCGTTCCTCGATGGTAAGAATCGGGTCGTCCATGGACTGTCTTTTGGGTGACTGAAAACAGGTCCATTGTCGCGCGCGGGACGGCCCGGCCGACTAGGGGTTGTCACCTGTGCGTCTGCGACGGCAACACAGGTGAATGCAGCGGCTCAGTCGTAGCGCGGTGTCTGCTTGGCCAGGAAGGCTGTGATGCCGATGCCGGCATTGGCATGGTGCAGGTTGCGCACGAAATGATCGCGCTCCAGCGCCAGCTGGCGCGTCAGCGAATTGCCGGCGGCTTCGTTGACCAGCTCCTTGATGCTGGCCAGGGTGTTGGGCGCGCGGGCATTGAGTTTCTCCGCCAGTGCCAGGGCATCGTCCAGCGCCTGCCCGGGCTGGGCAACGCGGTTGACCAGGCCCAGCGAGTGCAGGCGCTCGGCGCTGATGCGTTCGCCGCAAAGCAGTAACTCGTTCACCAGTTGGCGCGGCAGCGCGTGCGCCAGGCTCCAGCTGGCGCCGCCATCGGGCGAAAGCGCCACGTTGCTGTAGGCCATGACGAACACCGCGTCGCTGGCGGCGACGATGAAGTCGCAGGCCAGCGCCAGCGAGAAGCCGGCGCCAGCCGCCGCGCCTTCGACGGCGGCGACCACCGGCTTGGGAAAGGTGCGGATGGCCTCGATCCAGTTGTGCAAGCCCTCGATGCTTTCGGCCTGCACGGTGGGGTCCTGCTGGCGGTTGTCCTGCAGGCGCTGCAGATTGCCGCCCGCTGAAAACAGCGCGCCTTCACCGGTGATGACGACGCTCCTGATCTCGGGGTTGGTCTCGGCCACGTTCAGCGCCTCGACGCCGGCGGCATACATGGCGGGGCCGAGTGCGTTGCGCTGGCCCGGGTTGGAGAGGGTCAGCACCATGGTGCGGCCTTGGCTGGTGCTGTGAAGTTGTGCGCTCATGAATAGGTAACCTCCGCGCGGCGCGCTATGGAATTCGCCTTGGGAACGGCCCGGCGGCTCGTCGAGTGTCGCATGCCTGGGGCCGGTTCACTCTTCCTCGTGCAGCAGGCTCAGGCCGATGGCACCACGCCGGCGCAGCCAGGGGCTGGGGCGGTAGCGCGTGTCGCCATAAACCGTCTGCAGGTTGAACAGCACTTCCAGCACATTGGTCGGGCCGTAGAGGTTGCCCATGGCCAGCGGCCCCAGCGGATAGCCCAGGCCGAGCGTGACGGCGGTTTCCAGGTCGGTGGGGGTGCAGATGCGCTGCTGGCAGATGTCGGCTGCGATGTTGACGATGGTGGCCACCACGCGCTGCGTCACGAAGCCGCCGCTGTCGCGGATCACGCTCACCGCCTTGCCGTCGCGTGCGAACAGGGCGTGGGCGGCATCGCGCATGTCGGCACGAGTGGCCGGGTTCGTGGCCAGCACGCGGCGCTTGGTGGCTGCATCGTCGATCAGCATGTCGATGCCGACCGTTCGCGCCGGGTCGAGCCGCTCCACCACCGCCACGGTGGTGACGTCGAAGCCGAGTGGCGCGACCAGTGTCAGTGCCTGAATCGAGGGCGACTGGCCGGTCTCGATCTTCGCGCCCAGGTCCTTCAGCAGCTGCAGCAGTTCGGCGCGGCGTGCGGCGCGCGGCGAGACCCAGACCGGGGGCATCTCGGCCACCTGCGGCACCGGTGGTTCCGGGGCAACCTGGGCCACGTTGTTCTCGTAGCGGTAGAAGCCTTCGCCCGTCTTGCGGCCGAGCACGCCGCCGGCCAGGCGTTGCGCCGTGATGACGCTGGGGCGGTAGCGTGCCTCCTCGTAATACTGGTGGTAGATCGACTCCATCACGGGGTGAGAAACATCCAGTGCCGTCAGGTCCATCAGCTCGAAGGGGCCGAGCTTGAAGCCGACCTGGTCGCGCAGGATGCGGTCGATGGTGGCGAAGTCGGCCACGCCCTCGCTGACGATGCGCAGCGCCTCGGTACCGTAACCGCGGCCGGCGTGGTTGACGATGAAACCGGGCGTGTCCTGCGCCGTCACCGGCGTGTGGCCCATCTGGCGGGCGTACTCGCTCAAGGCGGTGCAGACGGCCGGCGCGGTCTTGAGGCCGGCGATGATCTCCACCACCTTCATCAGCGGCACCGGGTTGAAGAAGTGGTAACCCGCCACGCGCTGCGGATGCTTGAGCTTGGCGGCAATGGCGGTGATGGACAGCGAGGAAGTGTTGCTGGCCAGCACGGCTTCAGGGCGTACGATCTCTTCGAGCTGGGCAAACAGCGCGGCCTTGACTTCGAGCTTCTCGACGATGGCTTCCACCACCAGGTCGCAGCTGGCCAGGTCGGTCAGTGCGTTGGCACTTTGCAGGCGCGCCTTGCAGGCAGCGACGGTCGCTGCGTCCATGCGGCCTTTGTCCTGCAGCTTGTCCCACTGGCTGGCGATGGCCTGTTGGGCGGCGGCCATGGCCGCGGGCTGGGTGTCGTAAAGGGTGACGGTGCTGCCAGCCTGGGCGGCAATCTGGGCAATGCCCCGGCCCATGGCGCCGGTGCCGACGACGGCGATGTGTGCGTAGACAGGTTTCATGCTGGAATTATCTCCCGGCCTTCAAATGCTGCCGAGTCACCTGCCGGACTATGATGCGGCCAGCCATCGGCGAGACTCTGGTGGCTGAAGAATTCCATTCACTTGCATCCGGGCATGGAACAACAAGCCGGGTGTACCAACAACTTCTGGAGACATCATGACTTTGAAATTGTGCGGCTTCTCCGCCAGCAACTACTACAACAAGATCAAGCTGCAACTGCTGGAGAAAGAGGTTCCTTTTGTCGAGGAACTGGTCTGGACCGGTCATACCGAGGCCTTGCTGGTGGACCGCTCGCCCATGGGCAAGGTGCCGTTCCTGGACACGCCGCACGGCCCGATCTCCGAGTCGGGTGCCTGTGCCGAGTACATCGAGGCGGCCTATCCGCAAAAGCCACTGTTGCCGGCCGATCCCTATGCCGCGGCCAAGGTGCGCGAGATCGTGCTCTACAGCGAGCTGCATCTGGAACTGGTGGCGCGCAACCTCTACCCGGAAGCCTTTTTCGGCGGCAAGGTGTCGGACGAAGTCAAGGAGCGGACGCACAAGCTGCTGCTCAAGGGCGTGCATGGTTTTGCCAAGCTGGCCAAGTTCGCGCCCTACATTGCCGGGCCCGAATTCACGCTGGCAGACTGTGCTGCCGTGGCGCACCTGCCGCTGGTGTCCAGCGCGAGCAAGATCATCTACGGTGAGGATGTGCTGGCCGCGCTGCCGGTGCGTGACTATGTCAAGAAGATGGGCGAGCGCCCCAGCATGCAGACCGTCAATGCCGACCGCAAGAGCAGCACCGAGCAGATGATGGCGCTGCGCGCGAAGAAAACCGCCTGAGCGGACGGTGGGCGCTCAGCTGCCCTGGCCTGCTGTCTGGCTCCGGGCGGCCCGCGTAGCCAGCCAGCTGGTCAGCAGGGCCAGGCTCATGCCGGCCAACCCGGCCCAGTGCAGCATGGACATCCGGTCATGGGCGATCAGCCAGCCACCGCTGGCGGCGCCAAGGGCCTGGCCGGCATAGATGGCCGAGGTGTTGAGGGCAATCGAGCCCGACGCGAGCGCCGGTGACATGCCGGACAGCCGGGCCTGCTGTGCCGAGTTGGCGGCAAAGCAGCCCAAGGCCCAGGGCACCAGCACCAGCGCCGTGAGCAGCAGGTTGCTGCCCAGTGGCCAGAGGGCCAGACTCAAGGCCATGCCATCCATGGACAGCATCACGGCGCGCGAGGCGCCGAGCCGGTCGATGTGGCGCGATACCCAGAGGTTGCCGGCAAAGCCGAAGGCGCCGAACCAGGCGAACATCAGGCTCAACTGCAGCGGCGTGACGTCGAACAGGGCTTTCAGATACGGCGCCAGATAGGCAAACTGGACGAATTGGCCGGCGGAGAACAGGGCCGTCACGGCCACGCACAGCATGAGCGGACGCGACTGCAGCGTTTCGCGCCAGGCGCCCAGGGAGAAGGCGGGGGGCTTCACGCCATCGGGCATGACGCGCCAGACCCAGAGGGCGCTGGCAAAACTCAGCAGGCCAACCCCGACAAAGGCCGCCCGCCAACCCAGCGTGCCACCGATCCAGGCTCCCAGCGGCATGCCGAGCACCGAAGCGACGGACCAGCCCAGGAAGACCAGGCTGATGGCCCGGCCCCGTTGCGAGGCCGGCACGAGTTGCCCGATGCAGGCCGCTGCCTGTGGCGTGAAGATGGCCGGTGAAATGACGCTGAGCACGCGCACCACCAGCAGGGACGAGAAGCCCGGCATGGTGGCGCTCAGCAGATGCATGAGACCGTACCAGAGCAGGGACAGGGCCAGCAGGCGTTTGCGGTCCCACTGGGCCACCAGCGTGGCGAGCAGGGGCGCGCCCAGGCACATCATCAGGGCGGCGGCGGAAATCAGCTGGCCAGCCACCGGGACCGGGACCTCCAGCGAGTGGCTGATGTCATTGAGCGTGCCGGGCACGATCATCACCCCGGTGCCGATGATGAAGTTGCCGGCCATCAGCGCCCACAACGCCGCAGGCAAGGCGGGGGCGTGGCGTGGCAACTCCGGCATGGGCGTGCAGCGGCTCAGCGCCGGACCTGCAGTGCGCCGGGATTCACGATGTTGGTCGGCGTGCCCTTGATGAAATTGACCACGTTGTCGAAGGCAGCACCGAAGTACATCTCGTAGCTTTCCTGCTCGACGTAGCCGATGTGGGGCGTGCAGATGCAGTTTTCCAGCCGCAGCAGGGCCTGGCCTTGCAGAATGGGTTCGTTCTCGTACACGTCGACCGCGGCCATGCCGGGACGGCCGCGGTTGAGGGCGCCGATCAGTGCATCGGGCTCGACCAGTTCGGCGCGCGAGGTGTTGACAAACAGCGCCGTGGTTTTCATGCGTGCCAGATCGTCGGCGGTGACGATGCCGCGTGTGTCGTCGTTCAGACGCAGGTGTACGCTGACGACGTCGCTCTGTGCGAAGAAATCCCCGCGGGTGGCGGCGGCCTCATAGCCGTCCTGCAGCGCTTTCTCGCGCGAGGGCTCACGCCCCCAGATCAGCACGCGCATGCCGAAGGCCCGGCCGTAACCCGCCAACAATTGGCCGATCTTGCCGTAACCCCAGATGCCGAGGGTCTTGCCGCGCAACACATTGCCCAGGCCGAAGTTGGGTGGCATGGAGCCGGCCTTGAGGCCGGACTGCTGCCAGGCACCATGCTTGAGGTTGCCGATGTAATGCGGCAGGCGGCGCATGGCGGCCATGATGAGGGCCCAGGTCAACTCGGCAGGCGCAACCGGTGAACCGCTGCCTTCGGCCACGGCAATGCCGCGTTCGGTGCAGGCGGCAATGTCGATGTGGCCGCCGACGCGGCCGGTCTGGGCAATGAGCTTGAGCCGCGGCAGTTTCTCGACCAGGGCGCGCGTGATGTGGGTGCGCTCACGGATCAGCACGATGATGTCGGCGTCGCGCAGCCGTACGGACAGCTGGCCGATGCCCTTGACGGTGTTGGTATAGACCTTGGCCGGGAAGGCTTCCAGCTTGGTCGCGCATTCGAGCTTGCGAACGGCGTCCTGGTAATCGTCCAGAATCACAATATTCATGACGCTATTGTGCCTGCGAGCTGCAGCGCACGGCGTCAGGTGCGGGTAAAACTGGGCCGCTGAATGTGTTAAGGCCTGTTCACACGCATTTCAACGTGCGAACGAGGCGAAAACCACGCCAAATGAGTGTGAACAGGTCCTAGTGTGACGCGGCTTCGCAGGCGGCCAGGCGGTCGAGTTCGGCGCAGACATCGGCCAGGCGGCCGGAGATCACCATGCGTCCGACCTGGGCCGGCGCCTGGCCGGCTTCCATGATGCGGACAACGCGCAAGGGGCGGCGCTGCACCAGCCGCGACGGAGCGACATCGCTGCGGTTCAAGCGGCGCTGGCAGGCCGGCAGGGTGTCCATGCGTGCGGCCGGTGAGGGGCGGGGCTGGGGTGTGGCTTGGCCCAGAGGCGCGACGGCCGGTGCCAGCCAGCGCAGCAGGCCCTGGAGTGGCGCCCAGGTACGCGGTTCGGCAAAGAAGGCGATGTTCATGGAGGAGCTCTCTTTGTGTGCCGCTTACATCAGCATGGTGTTGCGGATCAGGCCGACGGCCAGACCCTCGATTTCAAACGGTTCACCGGGCTCGACCACGATGGTCTGGTAATCCGGATTTTCGGGGTGCAGTTCGATCAGGTGCTTGTTGCGGCGGAAACGCTTGACCGTGACTTCCTCACCCAGGCGGGCCACCACGATCTGGCCGTTCTTGGCGTCCTTGGTGGCCTGCACCGCCAGCAGATCGCCGTCCATGATGCCGGCGTCGCGCATCGACATGCCGCGCACCTTGAGCAGGTAGTCGGGTTTGCGCTGGAACAGCGAGTTCTCGACGTAGTAAGTTTGGTCGACATGTTCCTGCGCGAGAATCGGCGAACCGGCCGCCACACGGCCGATCAGGGGCAGGGCCAGTTGGGCCAGATCGGGCAGAGGCAGGGAGAACTGTTTGATACGGGATTCGTTGATGGAACGCAGGGCATCGCCTTGCAGCCGGATGCCGCGCGAGGTGCCGCTGACCAGCTCGATCACGCCTTTGCGGGCCAGGGCCTGCAAGTGCTCCTCGGCGGCATTGGCTGACTTGAAGCCCAGCTCGGCGGCAATCTCGGCTCGTGTCGGCGGGGCGCCGGTGCGTGCAATGGCGCTCTGGATCAGGTCCAGGATCTGTTGCTGGCGGGCGGTGAGTTTCACCGGAAACTGGGGCAGGTCCATCATGATGACTCCTCGTTGGCGGCTGGGCTAAGACTACTGTCTTGATATCCAGTAACTGTATTTTTAACCAGTTTTTTGGGATTTGCAAGTGCAAACACGTTCGCAAGGCAAAAAAATAGTGGTTCTGGGCACCGGCGGCACCATTGCGGGGACCGCCGCCAGCCCGACCGACCGTGCCTATGTCGCCGCGCAAAAGGGGGTGGCGGAGTTGCTGGCGGGCCTGCCGTTGCCGCAATCGTTCGAGCTGGTGAGTGAGCAGGTGGCGCAGATCGACAGCAAGGACATGGACCTGGGCGTCTGGCAGGCCCTGCTGCGACGCTGCCAGCATTGGCTGGCGCAGCCCGAGGTGCAGGGCCTGGTGATCACGCACGGCACCGACACGCTGGAGGAAACCGCCTACCTGCTGCAGGCGGTACTGGCACCGACCAAGCCCGTGGTGCTGACCTGTGCCATGCGCCCGGCGACAGCCATCGACGCCGATGGCCCGCAGAACCTGCTGGATGCCTTTGCGGTGGCGGCCGAGCCGGGCGCGCATGGCGTGGTGGTGGTGTGCGCAGGCCGGATCCACAGCGCCTTCGACGTGCAGAAGGCCCACACCTGGCAGCTTGACGCCTTCACCTCGGGCGAGGCGGGTGATCTGGGGCAGGTGGTGCAAGGGCGCGTGGTCTTGTGGCGAAATTGGCCGGTATCCGCCGTGGAGTATTCGCCAGGCGCTATTGAAAAGATAGCAAATCTGGCGACCTGGCCGCGGGTTGAAATTGTGCTGAGCCATGCGGCGGCGACCGCTGCGACGGTCGACGCGCTGGTGGCGCCGGATGTGGCGGCGCGTTTCGGGGCACCGCCGGTGCGCGGGCTGGTGGTGGCCGCCACCGGCAACGGGACCCTGCACCAAGCGCTGGAAGCTGCGCTGCAGCGGGCGGTGGCACAGGGTGTGCGGGTGGTGCGGGCCACCCGTTGTGCCCAAGGCCGTGTCTGGCCGCGGCCGGGAGATGCCTGGCCGGACTCACAGGGTTTGTCCCCGGTGAAGGCGCGGCTGGCTTTGATGCTGTCTCTCGTATGATGCGGCACGGTGGCGAGGCGGCACAATGCCATCCTCGGCGGTTCAGGAACCCCATGACGGAAATCACATGAGCGTTGCTATGTCCAGTCTGGTCGATCATGTCATTGCGCTGACGCAGCATCGGGACCGGGACTTGCTCGACGGTGCGCTGGTGGATGCCTTGATGGCGTTGCTCAAGCCGCAGCAGGTAACACTGGTTGGCGTGGTGAGCGAAGCGGGCCAACGCTACTGGCTGCCGCTGGTGCAACGCGAGCGCGGCGGCCGGCTGAAGGTCTTGTCGGACCCCTTGTGGGTTCAGGTCCAGCAATTGCAGCGCCTGGAGGAGGACCCGCATCGCCAGCGTTGTCTGGAGCACCTGCAAGCGGTGGACGTGACGCCGACGACCGACGGTGGCGCCTGTCTGGCGATATGGCCCCTGTTCGATGACCTCCGCGCGCAAGGGCAGGGTGTCATCGAGATTCGCTCCTCCACCCCCCTGAGCCCGGCCTCATTGAACGTGCTGGGCCGCCTGTTGAGTGTCTATCGCAACATGCAGGGCATGCTGGATTACAGCGAGTGCGACGCGTTGACCGGGCTGCTGAACCGCAAGTCATTTGACGACGCCTTCTTCAAGGTGCTGCGTGATGAGCCTGGTGCCGAATCAGGTGACGCGGTGGCCCCGCCGGCCGGCTGGCCCGAGCGCCGCCATGTGGCACCGGCCGCCTACTGGCTGGCGATGCTGGATGTGGACCATTTCAAGCAGGTCAATGATGTGCACGGGCATTCGATCGGTGACGAGGTGCTGCTGCTGGTGGCGCGCCTGCTCAAGACGACACTGCGTTCGCTGGACCGCGTCTTCCGCTTCGGTGGCGAGGAGTTTGTTGTCCTGCTGCGCTGCCCGGATGAGGCGTCGGCCTTGAGCGCGCTGGAGCGGGTCCGCGCCAACATGGAGAACTACCGGTTTCCGCAGGTCGGGCGCATCACCGTGAGTATTGGCCTGACCCAGGTACGGCAGGGTGACTCGCCCAGCGTGGCCTGTGAGCGGGCCGACCAGGCGGTGTATTTCGCCAAGGGGCATGGCCGCAACCAGGTGCGCTCCTATGAGCAGCTTATCGAGCAGGGGCAGCTGCAGACCGATGACAAGGTGGGTGTGATCGAGCTGTTCTGAGGCGGCGCAGCCACCCATGAAAAAGGCCGCTGACGCGGCCTTTTTTCTTTTGCAGCGCAGCCGGGTTCAGCTGGCCAGGGCCTGCAAGGCGCGGGCGGTGATCTCGTCAACGCTGCCCATGCCGCTGATGGCGCGGTACTTGGGCGCGGCGGCCGGGTCGGCCTTGGCCCAGTTGCCGTAGTAGTCCACCAGGGGGCGGGTCTGGGCGCTGTAGACGTCCAGGCGCTTCTTCACGGTTTCTTCCTTGTCATCGTCGCGTTGCACCAGCGGCTCACCGGTCACGTCGTCCAGTCCGGCCACCTTGGGCGGGTTGAACTTGACGTGGTAGGTGCGGCCTGAGGCGGGGTGCGAGCGGCGGCCGCTCATGCGTTCGATGATGGCTTCGAACGGCACATCGATCTCTAGCACGTAGTCAAGCTTGACGCCGGCAGCCTTCATGGCGTCGGCTTGCGGAATGGTGCGCGGGAAACCGTCGAACAGGAAGCCCTTGGCACAGTCCGGCTGGGCAATGCGTTCCTTCACCAGGTTGATGATCAGGTCGTCACTCACCAGGCCGCCGGATTCCATCACGGCCTTGGCTTGCAGGCCCAGCGGGGTGCCGGCCTTGACGGCGGCGCGCAGCATGTCGCCAGTGGAAATCTGCGGAATGCCGTATTTCTGGCAGATGAATGCAGCTTGCGTGCCCTTGCCGGCGCCAGGGGCGCCCAACAGAATCAGTCTCATGGATATCCTCGGGTGAATCAGAACCAGTGGCGATGCTAGGCACCACGAAGGTGCGTTAAACCGCTCGTTTGGGGGCTGAGGATAGCATGGCAGGCTGCAGCCAAGCTTACACCGGCGGTTGCTTCACCTTAACAGCCCGCGAACCGGTCAGTGGCCCAACAGACGGCGCACGCGCTCCAAGTCCTCAGGGGTGTCGACGCCAGCACCCGGGGCATGAGGCGTCACGTGCACGGCGATGCGGTGGCCGTGCCACATGGCGCGCAACTGCTCCAGCGCTTCGGTGACCTCCAGCGGTGCCTGCGCCATTTGGGGGAACTGGCGCAGGAAGCCGACCCGGTAGCCATAGAGGCCGATGTGGCGCAGTGGCGCCGGAGAGGGCAGGGCCTTCACCCCTTGGGCAAAGCCGTCGCGCCACCAGGCGATGGGTGCCCGGCTGAAGTACAGCGCCAGATGGCGTGCATCGAGTACCACCTTGACCACGTTCGGGTTGAGGAAGTCGGCCACCTCGTGGATGGGGTGGGCCGCCGTGCTCATGCTGGCCTCGGGGCGCTGTGTCAGCAGTTCGGCCACGGCGGAGACCAGGGCAGGGTCGATCAGCGGCTCGTCACCCTGCACATTGACCACCAGACTGTCATCGGGCAGGTGCAGCAGGTCGCAGGCCTCGGCCAAGCGGTCGCTGCCGCTGGGGTGGTCCTGGCGCGTCAGCACGGCTTGCACGCCATGCTGCTGACAGGCCTGCAGAATCTCGGGGCTGTCGCCGGCCACCACCACGGGGGTGCCGGCCGGCAGGCCGGCGCTGACGCGCTGCGCCACGCGCACCACCATGGGCAGGCCGGCAATGTCGGCCAGCGGCTTCTTGGGCAGGCGGGTCGAGGCCAGGCGGGCCGGGATCAGGACGGTGTAGCTCATGCCGGGTGAGCGTCAGCGTTCCAGTTCTTCATCGGTCAGTGCCCTGGCCTCGTTCTCCAGCAGCACCGGAATGCCGTCGCGGATCGGGTAGGCCAAGCGCGCGCTGCGCGAGATCAGTTCCTGCTTGTCGCGGTTGTATTCCAGCGGGCCCTTGGTGACGGGGCAGACCAGCAGTTCAAGAAGTCGTGTGTCCATGGGGCGATGATAGCCGCGCGTGCATGGCGTCTTCGAGCAGACGATCGAACGCGGCGAAAAAGCCCGGTTCCGGCATGAACTCCAGCGGCACCGCCAGGGCGTCGGGGTGCCGGTGCCACAGTTTGATGGCGTCTTTTTCGGTGCAAATCAGGGTGTAGTCCTTGTCGGACGGGCGCGACCAGCTATCAAAATCATAGTGATCCGGCAGCGCCTGGGTTTGCGCCAGCGACAGGCCCCGGGCCTGCAGCATGGCAAAAAAGGCCTGCGGTTGCGCAATCGCCGCCAGTGCCAGCAGCGGCTGGCTGCTGTGGGCCAGCGTGGTGAGTTCGACACGGCTGCCATCGGCGCGCAGCGCGTGATCAGCCAGGGTGCGTTGCGAGCGGTAACCGGTGAAGGCCGGCCGGGCGCCGCTGTGCAGCACCAGATCGACCGGGCGTGGCCAGGGCTCGCGCAAGGGGCCCGCCGGCAACAGGAAGCCGTTGCCGATGCCGCGGTCGTCGAACACACAGATCTCGATGTCACGTGCCAGGCTCAAGTGCTGCAGCCCGTCGTCGCTGACCAGGACACGGGTGTCGGGATGGTGTGCCAGCAGGGCGCGGGCCGCGTCGATCCGGCGCGCGGCCACGAACACGGGCGCACCGGTGCGGTGCTGGATCAGGGCTGGCTCATCTCCCACGTCCTGTGCGGTGCTGCCGGGCAGGACCTCGCGGCAGTCCTGGGTCTGGCGGCCGTAGCCGCGCGAAATCACGCCGGGCCGCAGGCCGCGGGCTTGCAGGTGCTGAACCAGTGCCATCACCACCGGCGTCTTGCCGGCGCCGCCGGCCACCACATTGCCCACCACGATGACGGGCACCGGCAGCGACTCGCGGCGCAGAAACCCACTGAGGTACAAGCCCTGCCGGAACAGCACCAGCGCGCCCAGCAGCAGCGAGAACGGCCACAGCAACCAGGCCAGCGGGCCGCGCCGCCGCCAGCTTTGCAGCAAGGTGCGCTGCCAGGCCGGCTGCGACGGGCTGGGCATAGACCTAATTGGCTCCGGCGCGGGCCGAGGACTGGGTGGCAAAGGTGATTTGCGTCAGGCCAGCGCGGCGGGCCGCTTCCATCACAGTGACCACCGACTGGTGGCGCGCACTGGCGTCGGCACTGATGATGACCACGGTGTCCTTGCCGGCCTTGGCGCCCTCGCTCAGGGCGCTGACCAGTGCTTCAATGCTCCGGCCAGCCACCGGTGAGCGGTTGACCATGTAGGCGCCGTCGCTGCTGACGGCCACGATCACTTCGCGCGGGTAGTCGCGCTGGGTTTCGGTGTCGGCCACCGGCAGGCGCAGCTGCATCTCGGTGAACTTGCTGTAGGTGGTGGTCAGCATCAGGAAGATCAGCACCACCAGCAGCACGTCGATGAAGGGGATCAGGTTGATCTCCGGTTCATCTTTCTGGCGCGGGCGGAAGTTCATCGTCATCCGGCCTTGCGTAAATGATTGAGGTGGCGTGCCAGCCGGTCGGCCGCCAGTTCCAGTGTCAGCAGGTAGGCGTCGACACGGGCCCGGAAGTAGCGCCAGAAGATCAGCGAGGGGATGGCCACGATCAGGCCGAAAGCGGTGTTGTACAGGGCGACCGAGATGCCGTGTGCCAGCTGCGCCGGGTTGCCACCGGGCGCGCCGCCGGTGGGCGTTTGCGAGCCGAAGATCTCGATCATGCCGATCACGGTACCCAGCAGGCCCAGCAGCGGTGCGGCCGAGGCGATGGTGGCCAGCGCGCTCAGGTAGCGCTCCAGCCGGTGGGCGACCGCGCGGCCGCTGGCCTCCATGCTGGCGCGCAGGTCCTCGTCGCTGCAGCGCGGATTGGCGTGCAGGGCACGAAAGCCGCTGGCCAGCACTTCACCCAGCGCCGAGTTCTGTTCCAGCTGGGCAACGATGTCGAGTGCCGGCACCGTCTGGCGCGAGATCAGCAGGGTTTCATCGAGCAGTTTCGGCGGGGCGATTTTTTCGGTCTTGAGGCTGAGGAAGCGCTCGATGATGAGGGCCAACGCCAGGATGGAGCAGGCGATGAGGGGCCAGATCGGCCAGCCTGCGGCTTGTATGATCGAAAACAAAGAGAGCCCTCCGCGCAGATTGAAGCTGTGCGATTATGGCCCACGTGCTGGCGGCTTTCCGGTCTTGCCGGGGTGAGGTTCAGCGGCCGGATGTTTCGAGTTGTGTCATCCCACAAAAATTGTGGATAACTTTGTGAAGAAGTACCTTGATATGTGCCCGCAGGCCGCATCCACGCGGTCTCGCAACAAAACGATCACTAATGAGGCAGTGAAAAACTCAAAAGAATCAATGACTTGCAACGAGGGGCCGCGTTCCGTCGCGGCTTTCGCCATTCTCTCCATGCCGCGGGGCCGCTTGTGGAGTAATGCACTGCAACAAGTGCCGCCAAGCCGCATTTCAACTGATGTCTGCTCCTGAATTTCCCGTTTCTTCGGCCCGTATCTGGCAAGTTGGCGCGCTGTGCCGCGCCATTGCTGATGCGCTGGATGCCCGCTTCAATCCTGTCGCGGTGCGCGGCGAGATTTCGGGCTTCTCGCGCGCATCCAGCGGGCACTGCTACTTCTCGCTGAAAGACGAAAGCGGGCAGATCCGCTGCGCCATGTTCCGCCGCGCGGCCAGCCTGCTCGACTTCAGCCCGCGCGATGGCGAGCTGGTCGAGGTGCGCGGCCGGCTGGGGGTGTACGAGCCACGCGGCGACCTGCAGCTGATCGTCGAATCCATGGGCCGGGCGGGGCAGGGGGCACTGTTCGAGCAGTTCCTCAAGCTCAAGGCCAAGCTGGAAGGCGAGGGCCTGTTCGAGGCGGCGCGCAAGCGGGCGCTGCCGACCATGCCGCGCGCCATCGGCCTGGTGACCTCGCTTGGCGCCGCGGCACTGCACGACGTGGTGACCGCGTTGCAGCGGCGCGTGCCGCACATTCCGGTGGTATTGGCGCCGGCGTCCGTGCAGGGCGCCAATGCGCCGGCGGAACTGGTGGCGGCGCTATCAAATTTGTATCGCCTGGCGCAGCAGGGACAAGGGCTGGAGCCCGATTCGGCCGATAAACCGGCGGTTGACGTCATCCTGCTGGTGCGCGGTGGCGGCTCGATGGAAGACCTGTGGGCCTTCAACGACGAGCGTCTGGCGCGCACGATGGCGCAGAGCCCGGTGCCGATCGTCTGCGGTGTCGGCCACGAGACCGACTTCACCATTGCCGACTTCGTGGCCGACCTGCGCGCGCCCACGCCGACGGCGGCGGCCGAGCTGGTGGCCGAACCGCGCGACCTCTGGCTGGGTGCGCTCGATCTGCTGCAGGGGCGGCTGGACGATGCGGTGACGCGCGTGCTCGACAGCCAGAGCCAACGGCTCGACCTGGCGGCGAGCCGGCTCGGGCGTCCTTCGGCGCTGGCCGCACGTCAGCGCCTGGCACTGGCCGGCCAGGCGCAGCGCCTGCGTTTTGCGGCGGAGCACGCCACCCGCCAGTGCCGGCGCGACCTGCAGCAACTGGAGCTGGCCTTGCCGCAGCAGATGCGCCGCGGGCTGGCCGGCATGCAGCAGCGGCTGGAGCGTGCCGCTTTGCGCCTGGGGCTGCTCGATCCGACGCTGGTGCTGCAGCGTGGTTATGCCTGGCTGAGCGACGAAGAGGGCCGCACCATCACGCAGGTGGGCCAGACCTTTGCCGGCCAGGCGTTGCAAGCCACCCTTGCCGATGGCAAGGTTGATTTGACCGTGTCACCACGCAGCAAAAATTAATTCCTACAATCGGCGCTTTCGAACAACAAACCCACGAGGACATCATGGAACATACCCTGCCCGCACTGCCTTACGCCATCGACGCCCTGGCGCCGCACTACTCCAAGGAAACCCTGGAGTACCACCACGGCAAGCACCACAACGCCTACGTGGTGAACCTGAACAACCTGCAAAAGGGCACCGAGTTCGAGAACATGGACCTTGAGTCCATCATCAAGAAGTCCAGCGGTGGCATCTACAACAACGCCGCCCAGATCTGGAACCACACCTTCTTCTGGAACGGCATGAAGCCCAACGGCGGCGGTGAGCCCACCGGTGCTTTGGCCGCTGCCATCAACGCCAAGTGGGGCAGCTATGCGGCCTTCAAGGAAGCCTTCGTCAAGTCGGCCGTCGGCAACTTCGGTTCCGGCTGGACCTGGCTGGTGAAGAAGGCCGACGGTTCGGTGGACATCGTCAACACCGGTGCCGCCGGCACGCCGCTGACCACCGCCGACAAGGCCCTGCTGACGGTGGATGTGTGGGAGCACGCCTACTACATCGACTACCGCAACCTGCGCCAGAAGTTCGTGGAGACCTTCTTTGACAAGCTGGTGAACTGGGACTTCGCGGCGAAGAATTTCGCCTGATTTCCGCCGCGCCAGCGCAAGGGTCTGAAGATCAACGGTCTTCAGGCCCTTTTTGTTTCCGGATGACGCGGTGGCACGGCGGTGTCACCGTGCTTGGCCGGCAGTCATGTGTCTTTTATAAGACTAAATGAAAAAAATTCTGGTTTTTATTGATGGAAATTTTGCATCGTGAGATTCGGATTCAAAAAACGGGTTGGATGTCAGAGCACAGAAAGCAAAATCTCGAACCATCAACTGATTTGGCCGATCGGCACCACTGACCGGCAGGATTTCGACCACGATCTCTGGAGATAAGGTATATGAGCACCCAGCAACCCACCATCATCTACACGCTGACCGACGAAGCCCCGCTGCTGGCGACCAGCTCCTTTCTGCCCATCATCCGCACCTTTGCCGAGCCGGCAGGCGTCAACGTGGCCACCAGCGATATCTCGGTGGCCGCGCGCGTGCTGGGGGCCTTCCCGGAATGCCTGACCGAGGCACAGCGTGTGCCCGACAACCTGGCCGAACTGGGCCGCCTGACGCTGCTGCCTGACACCAACATCATCAAGCTGCCCAACATCAGTGCTTCGCAGGGCCAGCTGATCGCCTGCATCCGCGAACTGCAGTCCAAGGGTTACAAGATCCCCGACTACCCGGAAGATCCGAAGACCGAAGAAGACAAGGCGATCCGCGCCCGTTATGCCAAGTGCATCGGCAGTGCCGTCAACCCGGTGCTGCGCGAAGGCAATTCCGACCGCCGCGCCCCGGCCGCCGTGAAGAACTACGCACGCAAGAACCCGCATTCGATGGCCGAGTGGAGCCAGGCTTCGCGCAGCCACGTCTCGCACATGCACCACGGCGACTTCTACCACGGTGAGAAGTCGATGACGCTGGACAAGGCGCGTGACGTGAAGATGGAGCTGATCACCAAGAGCGGCAAGACCATCGTGCTCAAACCCAAGGTGTCCTTGCTCGACCGCGAAGTGATCGACAGCATGTTCATGAGCAAGAAGGCCTTGCTCGAGTTCTATGAAAAGGAAATCGAAGACGCCCGCAAGACCGGCGTGATGTTCTCGCTGCACGTGAAGGCCACCATGATGAAGGTCTCGCACCCCATCGTGTTCGGCCACTGCGTCAAGATCTTCTACAAGGAAGCCTTCGAGAAGCACGGCAAGCTGTTTGAAGAACTGGGCGTCAATGTCAACAACGGCATGGCCAACCTGTACGAGAAGATCGCCACGCTGCCGCAGTCCAAGCAGGACGAGATCAAGCGTGACCTGCACGCCTGCCACGAGCACCGCCCGGAGCTGGCCATGGTGGATTCCGCCAAGGGCATCACCAACTTCCATTCGCCCAACGACGTCATCGTGGACGCTTCCATGCCGGCCATGATCCGCAACGGCGGCAAGATGTGGGGCGCTGACGGCCGTCTGAAGGACGTCAAGGCCGTGATGCCGGAGTCGACCTTTGCCCGCATTTACCAGGAGATGATCAACTTCTGCAAGTGGCATGGTGCCTTCGATCCCAAGACCATGGGCACAGTGCCCAACGTCGGCCTGATGGCCCAGCAGGCCGAGGAATACGGCTCGCACGACAAGACCTTCGAGATTCCCGAAGACGGTGTGGCCAACATCACCGACCTGGCCACCGGCGAAGTGCTGATGAGCCAGAACGTCGAGCAAGGTGACATCTGGCGCATGTGCCAAGTCAAGGATGCCGCCATCCGCGACTGGGTCAAGCTGGCCGTGACCCGTGCCCGCAACTCCGGCATGCCGGTGGTGTTCTGGCTGGACCAGTATCGCCCGCACGAAGCCCAGCTCATCACCAAGGTCAAGATGTACCTGCACGAGCACGACACTACCGGGCTGGACATCCAGATCATGAGCCAGGTGCGTGCCATGCGCTACACGCTGGAGCGTGTCATCCGCGGCCTGGACACCATCAGCGCCACCGGCAACATCCTGCGCGACTACCTGACCGACCTGTTCCCCATCATGGAATTGGGCACCTCGGCCAAGATGCTGTCCATCGTGCCGCTGATGGCGGGCGGTGGCATGTACGAAACCGGCGCTGGTGGCTCGGCTCCCAAGCACGTCCAGCAGCTGGTGGAGGAGAACCACCTGCGCTGGGACTCGCTCGGTGAGTTCCTGGCCTTGGCGGTGTCGCTGGAGGAATTGGGCATCAAGGCGGGTAACACCAAGGCGAAGATCCTGGCCAAGACACTGGATGCCGCCACCGGCAAGCTGCTCGACAACAACAAGAACCCGTCGCCCAAGACCGGTCAGCTGGACAACCGCGGCAGCCAGTTCTACCTGGCCCTGTACTGGGCCCAGGAACTGGCGGCACAGAAGGACGATGCGGCGTTGGCAGCCAAGTTCGCCCCCTTGGCCAAGCAGTTGGCTGACAACGAGCAGACCATCGTGGCCGAGCTGGCTGCTGTGCAAGGCAAGCCGGTGGACATCGGCGGTTATTACAAGCCGGACTTCGCCAAGCTCGATGCCGTGATGCGTCCGAGCAAGACCTTGAACGCCGCGCTGGCCTCTGTGAAGGCCTAAGCCGCCTGCTGCCGGTCAAGGTCAACGCGACCGGCAGGCACCCAACCAAGAGGCGATCCGGACGCAAGTCCGGATCGCCTCTGTTTTTGGGCTGGCCGCGTTGCGGTGTCGGATGCCGTTTCGGGCTGGCGTCGGTTTACTTGCGCGCGTCAAACGGCTGGCCGCCCAGCTTGGTTCCCGCCTTGATGCCGCGCTTGGCGAACCAGCCCTGATGCATCTCCAGCACGTAGCGCACCGGTTGCGCCGAGCAGTGCGAGTCGGTGGTTTGCGGCTTCATGTCCGCCAGATTGACGATGGTGCCGTCGTCGGCCACAAAGGCGGCCGTCAGCGGCAGCAAGGTGTTTTTCATCCAGAAGCATTGGCCGGCCGGCTGCTCGAACACGAACAGCATGCCCTCGTGCAGCGGCATGTCACGGCGGAACATCAGGCCGGTGGCGCGCTGCTCGTGGGTATGCGCCACTTGGGCATCAATCCGGTACATGCCGACGGTCAGTTGGACGCGTGGCAGGTTCAGCTGGGGGGCGTCCTGTGCCAGTGCATGGCCAGTCATGACCATGAGCAGAACGGCAAGGCTGTGTGCAAGAGACTTCATGGATGGCATTGAATCATGGGAAACAGTTGGGTGCGAGGGCATTGTCCTGCATTCTGGCCGGGGAGCCGGGCATGCATTTGGGACTAAACTTCGCGCATTGCACCCCGGGCGCCGATGCGGATGGCCCCGGGTCATCCTACAAAGACATGCGTTTGCATCAGAAAATGGAGAAGTGATTCCATGTACCAGCACATCCAGGTGCCCTCTGCGGGCCAGAAAATCACCGTCAATGCCGACATGTCGCTCAATGTGCCGGACCAGCCCATCATCCCGTACATTGAAGGCGACGGTACCGGCCTGGACATCACCCCGGTAATGCTGAAAGTGGTGGATGCCGCTGTGGCCAAGGCCTACGGCGGCAAGCGCCAGATCCACTGGATGGAGGTCTATGCCGGTGAGAAGTCGACCAAGATCTACGGCCCCGATGTCTGGCTGCCGCAGGAAACCCTGGACGTGGTGCGCGAGTATGTGGTGTCCATCAAAGGGCCGCTGACCACCCCGGTGGGCGGTGGCATCCGCTCACTCAATGTGGCGCTGCGCCAGGAGCTTGACCTTTACGTCTGTCTGCGTCCGGTGCAGTACTTCAAGGGCGTGCCGTCGCCGGTCAAGGAGCCCGAAAAGACCAATATGGTGATCTTCCGCGAGAACTCGGAAGACATTTACGCTGGCATCGAATACGAAGCCCAGTCCGACAAGGCGAAGAAGCTGATCAAGTTCCTGATCGACGAGATGGGGGTGAAGAAAATCCGCTTCCCCGAGACCTCCGGCATCGGCATCAAGCCGGTGTCGATCGAGGGCACCGAGCGCCTGATGCGCAAGGCCATCCAGTACGCCATCGACAACGACAAGCCCAATGTGACCATCGTGCACAAGGGCAACATCATGAAGTTCACCGAGGGCGGCTTCCGCGATTGGGCCTACGCGCTGGCCCAGAAGGAGTTCGGCGCCGAGCTGATCGATGGCGGCCCGTGGTGCAAGTTCAAGAATCCGAAGACCGGCCGTGACATCGTCATCAAGGATGTCATCGCCGATGCCTTCCTGCAGCAGATCCTTTTGCGCCCGGCCGAGTACAGCGTGGTGGCCACGCTCAACCTGAATGGCGACTACATCTCCGACGCGCTGGCGGCCCAGGTCGGCGGCATCGGCATCGCCCCGGGCGCCAACCTGAGCGATACCGTGGCCATGTTCGAGGCGACCCACGGCACGGCGCCGAAGTACGCGGGCAAGGACTATGTGAACCCGGGCTCGGAAATCCTGTCGGCCGAGATGATGTTGCGCCACATGGGCTGGAAGGAGGCGGCGGACCTGATCATCCGTTCGCTCGAGAAGTCCATTCTGAGCAAGAAGGTGACCTACGATTTCGCCCGCCTGATGGAGGGTGCGACCCAGGTGAGTTGTTCCGGCTTCGGCCAGGTGATGATCGACCACATGTAAGGCCCGGCTGGGCGGCAGCCCGTAACGGCCGTTTCGCAGACTCAACGATCAACCGCGCCCGGTATCCGCCGGGGGCGGTTTTTTTATGCTGCCCGGATTTTGTGGCTTGAATGCAGAAAAAACGTCACCAATTCACTTACAGGCAGCGAGCTGCAGGCGCGCTCGATAGAATGAATCCATGGCCACGAAATCACCCGTAACACCACCTGCGCCGCCGGTTCAGCAGCCGAGCCGGGATGACGGCGGCTCGGTCGTTCTGGAGCGGCGGACGCAGAAAGTCAAGCCGCCGCAGATGTACCAGGTCGTCATGCTCAATGACGACTACACCCCGATGGAGTTCGTGGTGGTCGTGATTCAGGAGTATTTCAACAAGGATCTGGAAACGGCGACGCAGATCATGCTCAAGATCCACCTGGACGGTAAAGGCGTCTGTGGCGTCTACACCAAGGATGTGGCGGCCACCAAGGTGGATCAGGTGCTGGAAGCGGCGAACAAGGCCGGACATCCGCTGAAATGCGTCAGTGAACCGGTGGAGTAGCAACCGAAAAGTCATTCTTCTTTCACGTCCGGAACTGTTGGACGGTTGGGCGAATCGGATTAAAGTAAGTTTGTAAGCAAGGCAAAGGAAATCACATGATTGCCCAAGAATTGGAAGTCAGTTTGCACATGGCGTTTGTCGAAGCGCGCCAGCAACGCCATGAGTTCATCACGGTGGAACATTTGCTTCTGGCCTTGCTCGATAACCCCAGCGCGGCTGAGGTGCTGCGCGCCTGTGCGGCCAATATCGACGATCTGCGCAAGTCGCTCTCCAACTTCATCAAGGACAACACACCGCAGGTGGCCGGTACCGACGACGTGGACACCCAGCCCACGCTGGGTTTCCAGCGCGTGATCCAGCGCGCCATCATGCATGTGCAGTCCACTGGCAGCGGCAAGAAGGAAGTCACCGGTGCCAATGTGCTGGTGGCGATCTTCGGCGAGAAGGACTCGCACGCTGTCTACTACCTGCACCAGCAGGGCGTCACGCGCCTGGATGTGGTCAATTTCATTGCCCACGGCATCAAGAAGAGCGACCAGCCCGAGCCCGGCAAGGCCGCCGGCGAAGGAGCGGTCGAGGGCGAAGAGGGCGCTGGCAGCGAGAAGAACGAGAAGGCTTCGCCGCTGGAGCAGTACACGCAGAACCTGAACCAGGCGGCCAAGGATGGCAAGATCGATCCGCTGATCGGCCGCGAGTACGAGGTCGAGCGCGTGATCCAGATCCTGTGCCGTCGCCGCAAGAACAACCCGCTGCTGGTGGGCGAGGCCGGTGTCGGCAAGACCGCGATTGCCGAGGGCTTGGCCTGGCGCATTGTGCAGAAGGACGTGCCGGAGATCCTGGCCGAAGCCAATGTCTACTCGCTGGACATGGGGGCCTTGCTGGCCGGCACCAAATACCGTGGCGATTTCGAGCAGCGCCTCAAAGGTGTTCTCAAGTCGCTCAAGGACAAGCCGCACGCCATTCTGTTCATCGACGAGATCCATACTTTGATCGGTGCCGGTGCGGCCTCGGGCGGCACACTGGATGCGTCCAACCTGCTGAAGCCGGCGCTCTCCAGCGGCCAGCTCAAGTGCATCGGTGCGACCACCTTCACTGAGTACCGTGGCATCTTCGAGAAGGATGCAGCGTTGTCACGCCGTTTCCAGAAGGTGGACGTGGTGGAGCCGACCGTGCCCGAGACCATCGAGATCCTCAAGGGCCTCAAGTCGCGCTTCGAAGAGCACCACAACGTCAAGTACGCCAACGCCGCGCTGCAGGCCGCGGCCGAACTGTCGGCCAAGTACATCAACGACCGTCATCTGCCGGACAAGGCGATCGACGTGATCGACGAAGCGGGCGCCGCCCAGCGCATCCTCACGCCGTCCAAGCGCAAGAAGACCATCGGCAAGAACGAGATCGAGGACATTGTGGCCAAGATCGCGCGCATTCCGCCGGCCAATGTGTCCAACGACGACCGCAGCAAGCTGCAGACACTGGAGCGTGACCTCAAGAGCGTGGTGTTCGGGCAGGACAAGGCGCTGGAGGTTCTGGCCTCGGCCGTCAAGATGGCGCGCTCGGGCCTGGGCAAGCCGGACAAGCCGATCGGTTCCTTCCTGTTCAGCGGTCCCACCGGTGTCGGCAAGACCGAAGCCGCCAAGCAGCTGGCTTACATCATGGGCGTGGACCTGATCCGCTTCGACATGTCGGAGTACATGGAGCGCCATGCGGTCAGCCGTCTGATCGGCGCGCCTCCGGGTTACGTCGGTTTCGACCAAGGAGGCCTGCTGACCGAGGCCATCACCAAGAAGCCGCACGCGGTGCTGCTGCTCGACGAGATCGAGAAGGCTCACCCCGACATCTTCAACGTGCTGCTGCAGGTCATGGACCACGGCACGCTGACCGACAACAACGGGCGCAAGGCCGACTTCCGCAATGTCATCATCATCATGACGACCAATGCGGGAGCCGAGACCATGAACAAGGCGACCATCGGTTTCACCAACCCGCGCCAGGCCGGCGACGAGATGGGTGACATCAAGCGCCTGTTCACACCGGAGTTCCGCAACCGGCTGGACGCGATCGTGAACTTCAAGGCGCTGGACGAGCAGGTCATCCTGCGCGTGGTCGACAAGTTCCTGCTGCAGCTGGAGACCCAACTGGCCGAGAAGAAGGTCGATGTCACCTTTACCGACAAGCTGCGCAAGCATTTGGCGAAAAAGGGTTTCGATCCGCTCATGGGCGCCCGTCCCATGCAGCGCCTGATCCAGGACACGATTCGCCGTGCGCTGGCAGACGAATTGCTGTTCGGTCGCCTGACCGAGGGCGGCCGTCTGACGGTGGACCTCGACGACCGTGACGAGAGCAAGACCGAGGTTCTGCTCGACATCCAGCCTTTGCCGAAGAAAGAAGGCAAGGCCAAGCCGGAAGAGGCCACCGCCGACTGATTCCAGGCTGGTGCGTCAATAAAAAAGCCTGCACATGTGCAGGCTTTTTTCATGCTCCAGAGGGCTTAACGGAAGCCGACGCGATCAAGCATCTGTTGCACCTTGACCTGGTTCATGCCCACCACGCTGATCGGGATGGTCTCGCTTTTGAACGAACCACCTCCCATGGCTTGGAGTGCCGGGTTGTTGAGCTTGACGCCCTTGGCGGCTGGCCATTCATTGTTGCCGTTGGCGAAATGTTCCTGCGCCTGGGGGCTGGCCAGGTACTCCAGGAACTTGATCGCATTGGCTTGGTTCTTGGCGTGGCGGGCGACCGCGCCACCGGCGATGTTGACGTGGGTGCCCCAGGTGCCCTGGTTGGGGAAGACCACGCCGATGCGTTCGACCACGGCCTGGTCCTCTGCCTTGGGCGAGCGCATCAGGCGCGCCAGGTAGTAGCTGTTGGTCACGGCAATACCGCATTCGCCCGACGCGACGGCCTTGATCTGGTCGGTGTCACCTCCTTTGGGAGCGCGGGCCATGTTGTTGACCATGCCTTTGAGCCAAGCTTCGGTTTTTTGCTCGCCCAGATGCTCCAACACGGCGCCGAAGAGCGAGAGGTTGTAGGGGTGGGAACCGGAGCGGATGCAGAGTTTGCCCTTGTTTTTTGGATCGCCCAGCTCTTCGTAGGTATCAACGTCGTCCTTCTTGACCTTGATCTTGTCGTACACGACGATGCGAGCCCGTGTGGAAAAACCATACCAGGCGGAAGCGCCGTCGGTTGTCGGCTTGCCTCGCAATTGGGCCGGAATGGCATCGTCGAGGACTTGGGACTTGATTGGCTGGAACAGGCCTTCGGCTTCGCCGCGCCACAGACGGGCGGCATCCACCAGCAGAATCACATCCGCCGGCGAAGCGGCGCCTTCAGCCTTGAGGCGTGAGACGATGCCGGCATCATCGGCATCAACTCGGTTGATCTTGATGCCGCTTGCTTTGGTGAAGCCGCTGTACAACGCGTCGTCGCTTGGGTAGTGACGGGCCGAGTAGATGTTGAGTACCTGTTCCTGTGCGCAGGCCAGGTTGCCTGCCAGCACAATAGCGGCTGCCAAAGAGAAATGATGCATGCGCATGACAATGAGCCCTTTCAAACTGATTCTCAGATGATAAAACAAACGCGAATCATTCTTAATAATTTCGGTGTAAATCCCTGCGCCATGTCAAGTTATGGCCTGATCCTGCTGTTGGTCCTTGTTCTGGCGGGCTGTGCCGGCGGGCCGATAGCCAGCCCCGAGCCCGTAGTTGCAGCGCCTGAGCCGGTCAAACGAGCGCCTCGTATTGGCTTGGCACTTGGGGGCGGTGCCGCCCGCGGTTTTGCCCATGTTGGCGTGATCCAGGTGCTGGAGGAGTCCGGCATCCGGCCGGTTCTGGTGGCGGGAACTTCCGCGGGCAGCCTGGTGGCGGCTCTGTACGCCAGTGGCAAGACCGGCACGCAACTTCAGCAGATTGCCGAAACCATGGAAGAGGCAACCTTTGCCGACTGGACGCTGCCGATCTTCAGCCGCGGTCTGCTGCGTGGCGATGCCTTGGCGCGCTATGTCCATGCCCAGGTCGGCGGCCGTCGAATCGAAGACTTGCCCTTGCCGCTGGGCATCGTGGCGACCGATCTCAACAGTGGTCAGGGTGTGCTGTTTCAGCGCGGAGATACAGCCACCGCCGTGCGGGCCTCGAGCGCGGTGCCAGCTGTCTTCCAGCCAGTGCGCATAGCCGGACGGGAGTACGTCGATGGCGGTCTGGTGTCACCAGTGCCTGTGCGTTATGCGCGCCAGATGGGGGCGGAGCTGGTAATTGCAGTCGATATTTCCAATGTACCGGATGCCAATCCAGCGGGTGATACGCTGCAGATCCTGCTGCAGACCTTCACCATCATGGGGCGAAGCATCAACAGCTGGGAGCTGCGGGACGCCGATGTTGTGGTCCGCCCAGCCCTGAGTGGCGTGGCCAGTGCCGATTTCAATGCCCGTCGACGTTCCATTCAGGCGGGGCGGCTGGCCATGCAGCAGTTGCTGCCGCAACTCAAAACGGCGATCGAAGCACGCAGCAAATAGGGTGGATTGGCAGGCCAACGGCAGCCTTGGCCGGGCCGGTTCAATCGGGCAGTAAGGTCAGCGCAAACGCAATGGCCGCGGGGCGGCTCATGCCCCTTTTCGCGGCCCATTCATCGACTCTGGATAAAACATGCGGTGCAATTGACACGCTGATCACGTGTTTCTGACCTCGGAACACCCGGGCCTTGCCCGTTCTTTTGCTGACCAGTGCTGTCACCTGGTTTTTTTGAGCAGGGGCTGTTTCTGCCGGGGCACTTGTCGCCTTGGTTTTTACCTTTTCCTTTTTCGGCTTGGGTGGCGAAGTTGGTGCGGGGGCGTCAAGGAATTCGAAGTACCCTTGCTCAAGCAAGCCAATTTGCAGATTGTTTGTATCCTTCATGGGTTGAAGATTTTGCCATGAATAAAGCGTGAAAAGCAGACAAAATAAATGTCAATTTGATTTGAAATTCATATGAACATATATGTTGGGCCATCGTTGTGTGGATGAATGTTTACCCATACTTGCTCTGGCCGGAGATGTACTTGCTGTTATTTTTGATGTGAACTTCATATTAATTTGATTTAATATTAATTTGATTTTTTGGCTTGATCTTGAAGTGAAGGGGCAGTTGGATTGTGTGTATTCGAGGCAAGCCCAGGCCAGCTTGCTTGCCCGTCGCTGACATGCCGCTTTCGTCCTTGCCGGGTCCAGATGCGGCCTGTGCAAGGGGGCACCGCGTGGGAAAAATCTCTGGGGGTGGGCGGCGCGGTGGTATGGCCGTACGTTGACTGGCAGATGGGAAATCTGCTTTCCGCGATTGGCGTCATTGCATGAGCGCGCCGGAAGCGGATAAAAAAAGGCCCCGTCATACGACGAGGCCTTGAAGGGATCCCTGAACCCGAAGGTGTCGAAAGGACCCGAGGAGACAACCGGTGGAAACTGCTTAGTTCCCGATGGAATGAATTATGTCAGGGTTTTCCCTTGGCGTAAAGTCATTTCAAGAAAAAATCGAGGGTTTACCCTTTGTTACCGTTTGCGGGCAGCCGGCTTGCCTGCGCTCACAGCATTGGCGGCCACGGCATTGAAGTTGGATTCGGCCAGTTCAGTCGCTTGTTTGACGGACTTCTGAATCGATTCCAGTGCATTGTTGGCAGCAGCCACGGCGCTTTTCATCACAGCCACAGCCGTTTCGGAGCCGGCAGGCGCGTTCTTGGCCGCGTTGTCGACCAAACCCACGAACTTCTTCTGGGCTTCAGTCGCCTGATCTTCAAAAGCCTTGCCGAATTCGGCACTGGTGCTGGATGCGATGTCGTACAGATGACGGCTGTAGGACAGGGTCTTCTCTGCCAAGGGTTGGAACAGGGCCGACTGCAGAGCCAGCAGCTCCTGAGCGTCTTTGACGCTCAGAACGGACTGGGCCTGGTTGGAGGCATCAGCCAAGGCGGCGCGGGAGGCGGTCATGTTCAGTTCAACCAGCTTCTCAACGCCCTCAAAGGCTTTGCTGGTCAGACCAAACAGGGTCTCGATATTGGCTTTGTTGGTGGCCATGACTTGTTCGACGGTCAGCATGAGAATCTCCTTGAAAGGTGGGCTGAGGATTTATGTTGCAGTGCAACATGGCTTGAATTATAGGTAGGTGAATCGGGAGTGCAAGTCTTTTTTGTTGCAATGCAGCATATTAGGGTTGGCGCTCTAAATCCTCAAGGTCTGAAGTCACTGGGGTCAGAATCGGCCGCATGAAGGCGTTTTATTCAGATCATTTTGTTCTGCCCTTGCCCGCAGGACATCGGTTCCCCATGGCCAAATACAGTCTGCTGCGCGAGCGCCTGGCCCGTGAGTTACCGCTGGTGACCTTGCAGGAGGCGCCACGGGCCGGTGATGGGGAATTGGCACTGGTTCATGCTCCCGCCTACATCGCATCGCTGGCGCAGGGCACGATCAGTCCCGCGGCCATGCGTGAGATCGGCTTTCCCTGGAGTGACGCCATGGTGGAGCGCTCAAGGCGCTCGGCCGGGGCGACCGTGGCCGCGGCTCGGCTGGCCCTGCAAGTGGGGGTGGCGGCCAATCTGGCCGGTGGTACGCACCATGCCTATGCCGACAAAGGCGGCGGTTTTTGTGTTTTCAACGATGCCGCCGTGGCTGCGCGCCTGATGCAGGCCGAGTGGGGCCGGCAGCAGCGCCGTACCTTGCGCGTGGCCATCATTGATCTCGATGTGCATCAGGGCAATGGCACGGCGCACATTTTTCAGCACGACGACAGCGTGTTCACACTGTCCTTGCACGGCGAAAAGAATTTCCCGTTCCGCAAGGAAAGCAGCGACCTGGACGTGGCATTGCCCGACGGTTGCGGTGACGAACCCTATCTGCAGGCGCTGGAGGCCGCGCTTGAGGAGTTGCAGCACCGTTTCGAGCCGGGTCTGGTGATTTATCTGGCTGGAGCCGATCCGTTCGAGGGGGACCGTCTGGGCCGCCTCAAGCTCAGCCATGACGGACTGGAAGCGCGCGACCGACGTGTGTTCGACTGGTGCTGGCAGCGTCGCATTCCGCTGGCCTTGGCCATGGCCGGTGGTTATGGTGTGAAGATCGAGGAGACGGTGCAGGTGCAGCTCACCACGTACCGGGTGGCATTGGACTACTGGCAACGCTGGCAAACCCTCAGGGCGTGAGGGCCGCAGGCTGGCAGAATCGGATCTGCGATGAATACCCAAACAGAAAAACCGAGACCCGAGAGACGCAGCGCCTACAAGGCCTTTCGCCCGATCAGCACCCGCTGGATGGACAACGATGTCTATGGCCATGTCAACAATGTCGTGTACTACAGCTGGTTCGACACGGCCGTCAATGCCCATCTGATCGAACAGGGAGCGCTGGACATCCACCAGGGCGAAACCATCGGCCTGGTGATCGAGACCCAGTGCAACTACTTCGCCTCGCTGGCGTTTCCCCAGGACGTCGAGGCCGGCATCCGCGTGGCCCGTCTGGGCAACTCCAGTGTGCGCTACGAGGTGGGGCTGTTTGCTGAAGGCGAAGAACTGGCAGCAGCGCAGGGCCACTTTGTTCACGTTTATGTCGACCGGCAGACGCGCCGGCCGGTGACTTTGCCGGAGAAGCTCAGAACCGTGCTGGAGACGCTTGCATGACCTCTATGTCCGTGGCTGACGCGATCAACTCGCGCATGTCGATCCGTGCTTTCACGCCGCAAGTCCCGGCGCGTGAACTCATTACCGAACTGCTCCAGCTGGCCAGCCGGGCGCCGTCGGGCACCAACACCCAGCCCTGGAAGGTTTATGTGCTGCAGGGCCAGAGCCGCGATACGCTGGTGGACAAGGTTTGTGCTGCTCATGACGCTCTGCGCGCCAACCCGGCGTTGGCTGCCGAGTACCGTGAAGAGTACGACTATTACCCGGAGCAATGGGTCAGCCCCTACATTGACCGCCGGCGCGAAAACGGCTGGGGACTGTATGGCCTGCTCGGCATCGGCAAGGGCGACAAAGACAGGATGCATGCCCAGCATCAGCGTAATTTCCGTTTCTTCGACGCACCGGTCGGGCTGATGTTCACGATCGATCGCATCATGGGGCGTGGTTCGCTGGTGGACTATGGCATGTTTCTGCAAAACATCATGCTCGCTGCGCGCGCCTGTGGACTGCATACCTGCCCGCAGGCTGCCTGGAACCATTTCGGAAAAATCATCCTGCCGCACATCGGTGCCGGTCAGAAAGAGATGCTGGTGTGCGGCATGGCGCTCGGTTATGCCGCTGAGAATGACATCGTGAACACCTTCCATACACCGCGTGAGCCGGTGTCGGAGTTCACGCGTTGGCTCGATTGATGTTGAAAGAAATGCAGATGAAAGCTGTTCGTTGGGGTTGGGCCTTGGGATTGTTGGCCCTTTGGCCCGGTTTGGCCGCCGCGGCTGAACTTGATGGCAGCCAGCTTTCGGTGCTGTGGGGTGTGCCGTTTGCCGGCCTGCTGCTGTCTATTGCCGTGGTTCCCTTGTTGGCGCCCATGTTCTGGCACCACCACTTCGGCAAGGTGGCGGCAGTTTGGGGGCTGGTTTTTTTCCTGCCTTTTGCGCTGACTTTCGGCATGGGTGCTGCAGCGGCCCATCTGATGCATGCGCTGTTGGCGGAATACATTCCTTTCATCATTCTGCTGACAGCGCTGTTCACCGTGGCAGGCGGCATCTACATCCGCGGCAATCTGCACGGCAGCCCGGGGCTTAATACAGCCATTCTGGCAATCGGTGCCGTACTGGCGAGCTTCATGGGGACGACCGGTGCCTCCATGCTGATGATTCGGCCGCTCATTCGAGCCAATGACAACCGCAAGCACAAGGCGCACGTGGTGGTGTTCTTCATTTTCATCGTCTCGAACGCCGGCGGTTCCCTTACGCCGTTGGGTGATCCTCCGCTGTTTCTGGGCTTTCTCAAGGGGGTGGACTTCTTCTGGACGGTGAGTCACATTTTCCCGGAGACCCTGTTTCTGATCGGGTGCCTGCTGGGCCTGTTTTATCTGTTGGACGGGTGGTACTACCATCGACGCGAGGAAATCCTGCCGCTGGATCCGACGCCGGACAGCCGGCGCATCGGTTTCGATGGTGCCGCCAATTTCTGGTTGCTCGGCGCGATCGTCGCCTTGGTACTGCTCAGCGGCTTCTGGAAGTCCAGTCTGGTGTTTGATGTGGCTGGCACCGAGGTTGGCCTGCCAGGGTTGGTGCGCGATATCGGCCTGGTGGCGGTGACATGGCTGTCGCTGAAGATCACGCCGACCGGGGTGCACGTGGACAACCAGTTTTCCTGGGGGCCGATGCAGGAGGTGGCCAAGCTGTTCGCAGGCATCTTTCTGACCATCATCCCGGTGATCGCCATGCTCAAGGCCGGCGTGAGTGGTCCGTTCGGTGCAGTGGTGTCTGCGGTGACACGTCCAGATGGCTCACCCGATCCGGCCATGTACTTCTGGGCTGCGGGTGCGTTGAGCTCCTTCCTCGACAATGCACCAACCTACCTGGTCTTTTTCAATACAGCCGGGGGAGACCCCGCGGTGTTGATGACCACGCTGGCGCCAACCCTGGCCGCCATCTCGGCCGGTGCCGTCTTCATGGGCGCCAACACCTACATCGGCAACGCCCCCAACCTCATGGTCAAAGCGATTGCGGAAGACCGGGGCGTGAAAATGCCCAGCTTCTTCGGCTACATGCTGTGGTCGGTGGGTATTCTGGTTCCCTTGTTCATTGTCCTGACCTTTATCTGGTTCCGTTGAAAAAGAAAGCCCTATGAGCAAACCTCGCATTCTGATCGCCCGTGCCGTTTTTCCTGCCGTGATTGAGCGCTTGTCGCAGTACTTCGACATCGAGTCGAACCAGACTGATGAAACCTGGTCCAAGGCGCAACTGACAGAGAAGCTGCGCGACAAGGCGGGTGCCTTTACGACCGGTAGTGACCGCATTGATGCAGATGTGCTGGCGGCCTGCCCGCAGCTCAAGATCTGCGCCAACATGGCTGTGGGCTACAACAACTTCGATCTCGATGCCATGACGGCGCGTGGTGTGCTGGGGACCAACACGCCCGATGTGCTGACAGAGACTACGGCGGACTTCGGTTTTGCGCTGTTGATGGCCACGGCGCGCCGCATCACCGAGAGCGAGCATTACCTGCGTTCCGGCCAGTGGGCCAAGTGGAGTTACGACATGTTCGCCGGCTCCGATATCCATGGCGCCACGCTCGGTATTCTGGGCATGGGCCGCATCGGCCAGGGCATTGCCCGGCGCGGTGCGCACGGCTTCGGCATGAATGTGATCTACCACAACCGCTCGCGTCTCGATGCTGCGACCGAGGCCGAATGCAAGGCGCGTTACGTCGACAAGGACGAGTTGCTGAAGACGGCTGACCACCTGGTGCTGGTGTTGCCGTACTCGGCCGCGTCCCACCACGCCATCGGCGCGGCGGAGCTGGCGCAGATGAAGCCGACGGCCACACTGGTCAACATTGCTCGGGGTGGCATTGTGGACGACGCTGCGCTGGCCGCAGCGCTGCGCGACAAGCGCATTGCCGCCGCCGGTCTGGACGTATTTGAAGGCGAGCCCAAGGTGCACCCGGATCTGTTGACCGTGCCGAATGTGGTGCTGACCCCCCACATTGCCAGTGCCAGTGTGCCGACGCGTCTGGCCATGGCCAATCTGGCCGCAGACAACCTGATCGAATTTTTCACCATGAACAAGGCGCTGACGCCGTTGAACCCGCAGGTGCTGACCCGGGCCTGATGACTTAGCGGCGAAACTTTTCGCCGGCTTGTCGCGTCATCTCGGCCAGCAGGTGTTCGCGTGCATGGCATTCGCGCAGCCAGCGTGCATCGTTGTGGCCTTGCTCGGCGCTGTGGCGCAGCTGTTGGATGGCGGCAGCGGCGCCCGGGGTGGTGGCATGGCGCTCCACCTGGGCCAGCGTCAGCAGAATGTGCTCCCGCAACGGCAGGTGTTCACCGCTGGCCGGGTCCACGTAAATGGCATCAAGTCCGAAACGGCAAGCCTGGAAACGGTTGTAGGTGTAGACCAGATAGTCGTCCTCGACCGGCAGGAAGGGCTGCGCCTGCATGAACCAGGCGGCCAGCGCCTGAACGTAGCCGGCCAGGGCCGCCGCACGTTCGATGCTCAGCGGCGTGTCGAACACCCGGATCTCGATCGTTCCGTACTCGGGCTTGGGCCGGATGTCCCAGTAGAAGTCCTTCATGCTCTTGACGACGCCGGTGCGTGTCATCTTGTCGAAGTAGGCGGTGAAATCTGCCCAGCGCAATGCAAAGGGTGCGCGGCCTGAGAGCGGGAAGGCAAATACCGAGTTCAGTCGCGCCGAGTCGAAGGCCGTATCCTGCCCCTGCACAAAAGGCGAGGAGGCCGACAGTGCAATGAAATGCGGGATGTAGCGCGACATGCGGTGCAGCATCAGCAAGGCGCTGTCGGCGTCCGGGCAGCCCACGTGCACGTGCTGGCCGAAGATGGTGAACTGTTTGGAGAGGTAGCCGTACAACTCCGACAGCTGGCGAAAGCGCGGTTTGTCGTAGATGCGCCGTTCATGCCATTGCTGGAAAGGATGGGTGCCGCCACCGACCACGGCGATATTCAGCTTGTCGGCACATTGCACCAGCGCATCACGGATCTGTGACAGTTGTTCCAGGACTTGTGCCGGAGACTGGCAGATGCCGGTCGAGATCTCGATCATGCTGGAGGTCATCTCGGGCACCACACTGCCCGGCAACTGGCGTTTGGCCATCAGGCGCAACATGTCGTCGGCATAAGGGGCCAGGTCGTAGTCGTGGGTGTTGACCAGTTGCAGTTCGAGTTCGACCCCGAGTGACAGGGCCTCGGAGTGTTGGAAGGCTTCAAGCGTCATGGTGCATCGCCTCCTGTGGCCGTGGCAGAAACAAGCGGGAAGGCGGCTTCACCACTGCGCTGCAGGGCCATAGTGCTCATGAGCGCGCCCAGGACTTCCATGAGGAGGATCAGCGGCAGGGCCAGCGCTGCGATCTGGTTTCCGAACTCCGGCGTGAACAAGGTGAACTGCGACACCAGCAGCAGCGCCACAGCCGACATCGGCCACATGGCGCAAGCCGTCCAGAAGGCCTGATACAGGCTGGCCCCGCTGCCGATGCCGGCCACGCCGATGGCCAGCGTCTTGGCCAGCGTGCGTGCCAGCACGACGGCTGCGATGAGGCTGAAGGCGGTCAGGTTCCACTCGGCTTGGGCCGCCGCCATGGAGACCAGCACAAACATCAGGATGGTCAAGATGGAGGACGCTGTGCCGAACTGGCGTGGCCATGACCAAGGCCGAGGGTGCAGGGCCTTGAGCAGAATGCCGGCCAGCAGGGCCGCCAGCGGTGCCGAGCCTCCGAAGTTGGCGGCCAGGGTGGTACAGGCAACTACCAGGGCCAGCAGCGTCACCGATGTGTTCTCACTGGTCGGACTCATGAGGCGCAGGGTTCCCCGCAGCGCCAGGGCGAGAACGGCACCCAGCAGTACCGAGATGCTGAGCAGCAGCACGACCGGGACGAAGGCGTCGGTGAGCGAGGCGGCAGGACGCCCCAGAAAGCGTGCCATGACGCCGCCAAGGGCCAGGACGTACAAGGTGTTGAGTGCGGCCAAGGTGATGGCGCGATCGGTCACCGGGCCGCTGGAGCGGATATCGGCCGCCACGCGCATGAGCACCGCCGGCGAGGTCGTGACGGCGAGCAGGGAGAGCGGTGCGAGCAACGCGGCATCCACCTCGAACAGCTGCAAGACGCCGTACACCGCCGCAAAGGTGAGGGCGGACTCGGCCAGGCTTTGCACCAGCAGCATGGGGTTGTGACGGAACCAGCGCAGCGTGAGGCGTCCGCCGGCCTCGAAGAGCAGGACGGACAAGCCGAGCTCGACCATGAACAGGCCAATGCCTTCCAGCGGCCAGTGCGTGGTGGTGAATCCGGTGAAGCCGGCCAGAGCGCCAATGATCGAATAGCCCAGTACCTTGGGCAGGCCAAGACGGCGCTGCAGCATGTGCCCGGCCGCTGCGGCCAGCGCCAGCAACACAGCCCATTGCACGGTGGGCAGGCCTGCGGAGGGTTGGATCCATGCAGGCCAGAACTGCATCAAGTCATTCATGGTCATTCCTTGTTTGCAACCGCCGGAAGGACACGGACAAGCGTGTCGCCCCAGCCGCCTAAAGTTGTTCGGCCAGCGGTGTCAGTGCTGCCGTGTCGTCAATGTGCATGGCAGCGATCAGTTCATCCAGGTCGCTGTTGAGGCGCTGGAGCGTGCGCGGCGGCAAGGTGCTCAGCGCCTTGGGCAGCACACCGATGTAAGGGCCACGCATGCGTTGCAGGATTTTCATGCCCGCTGTCTGCAGATGCAGATGCCTCACCCGGCGATCACTGTCATTGTGCGTGGTCGAAATCAATTCGCGCTCCAGCAGTGTCTTGACCAGGTTGCTGGCAGTGGATTGATGCACGTCCATGGCTTGCGCCAGTTCGCTCAGGCGGATGCCGGGCCTCTCGCGCAGGATGCTGAGTGCGCGCAATTGGGCGGCACCGGTGCCGGTGAGTTTCTCGACCTGCTGAAAATGGCTGCGAACGGCGTTGAAAATCACCCTGAAACGCCGCAGGGCCTGAACGTCAGGCCCGATCACTGGGGCGGCAGGCGGCTGACAGGGCGTATCTGCTGTGGACCGGTGACGGGCAAGCCGTGCCGATTTGGGCGTACTGCTCGATGAGGTCATGTGGTGATTATATTTGTACAAATGTTATTGCGGCAAATCACTTTGCCACAGACAGATCACCCAGGATGACGTTTTGAACAACAATACGATGTTGGAGGAAACTGGTTTGAACGACATCGTGCTCTGGTCCGTGCTGGCGCTGGCCACCCTGAATCTATTGCTGCTGCTCTGGTTGGCGTTGCGGCGTGGTGATGCCGCCGCAACCCAGACGGAATGGTTGGCGGCCTTGCAGACCAGCAGCGAGCGTCTGGAGCGCGAGCTGCGCCATGAGATCGGCGAGTCGGCACGTAACGGCCGGCTGGAGTTGACGCAAAACCTGGCAACTTTTCAGCAAAGTCTGGTGCAGCAGGCGGCCGAGGCCACACGCACGCAGAACACGCAGATCGATGCTTTCGGCCAGCAGCTGGCACTGCTGCAGAAGACGCTGTCCGATACCTTGACGCTGCAGCTTTCCAGCTTGAGCGAGTCCAACGCCCGTCGCATGTCCGAAGTGCGGGCGACGTTGGAGGCGCAACTGGCGCAGTTGCAGCAGACCAATATCGCGAAGCTCGACGAGATGCGTGCCACCGTGGACGAGAAACTGCAGACCACGCTGCATGCGCGCCTGGGCGAGAGCTTCAAGCAGGTGGCCGATCGGCTGGAGCAGGTGCACAAGGGCCTGGGGGAGATGCAGACGCTGGCCGCTGGCGTCGGCGACCTCAAGCATCTGCTGACCAACGTCAAGACGCGTGGCATGTTCGGCGAGGCCCAGCTGGCCGCATTGCTGGAGCAGGTGTTCGTGCCGGACCAGTACGCCGCCCAGGTGGCCACGCGCCCGGGCAGCAAGAACGTGGTGGACTTCGCCATCAGGCTGCCCGGCAAATCGGACAGTGGCGAGCCCTTGTGGTTGCCGATCGATGCCAAGTTCCCGAACGAAGACTACGAGCGCCTGCTCGACGCACAGCAACGTGCCGATGCCGTTGCTGCGGAAGGGGCGGCCAAGGCGCTGGAGGTGCGCATCCGATTGGAGGCCAAGTCGATTGCCGAGAAGTACATCGAGCCGCCATACACCACCGATTTCGCCATCCTGTTCCTGCCGACCGAAGGTCTGTATGCCGAAGTGCTGCGGCGCCCCGGATTGATGGAAGCATTGCAGCGCGAGCACCGGATCACGTTGGCCGGCCCGACCACGCTGCTGGCCATGCTGAGCTCGCTGCAGATGGGTTTTCGCACGCTGGCGTTGGAAAAACGATCGAGTGAGGTGTGGCAGGTGCTGGGTGCGGTCAAGACCGAGTTCGGCAAGTTCGGCGACGTGCTGGCCAAGGTCAAGTCGCAGACCGAGACCGTGCTCAATACCCTGAGCAGTGCGGAGGTGCGCAGCCGGGCCATGGGGCGTGTGCTGCGCCAGGTCGAGGCTTTGCCGGACGAACAGGCACAAGCGCTGCTGCCGGTCGACAAAGAGGCTGACGAAGGGTGAGCTCTTCTTCGCTGCCGCAGGTCTCGCCGCGCTGGGGGCTGGCCCGGCTGATTGGTGGCCATATTTGTTTGCATACCTGCATGGCCGGCCTGCGCATGGCTACCCCGCTGCTGGCGCTCAAACAAGGTTACAGCCCGCTGGCAGTCGGCATGCTGATGGCCCTGTTTGCCCTTACGCAGGTGTTTCTGGCGCTGCCGGCTGGCCGCTATGCCGATCGCCATGGCCTCAGGCGCCCGGTAGGCTTCAGCGTCATCGCGGCGACACTGGGTGCAGGCCTGGCGGTGGCTTTTCCGGTTTTCCCGGTGCTGTGCCTTGCTGCGCTGCTGACCGGCGGCGCGACCGGTTCGGCGGCGATTGCCTTGCAGCGGCATGTGGGGCGGGCCGCGCGCGATGCAACCGAGCTCAAGCAGATGTTCAGCTGGTTTTCGATCGGGCCAGCCATTTCGAATTTCCTCGGGCCGCTCACGGCCGGCGTTCTGATCGACCACGTGGGCGGATTCTTTGGCGGTCAACCCGGCGATCTGATCGGTTACCGCTCGGCCTTCCTGCTGATGGCGCTGTTGCCCTTGGGGAGCTGGTTGTGGATTCGAGGCACACCTGTGCTGTCCATCGCCGTTGCCGCACAGCCCGGCTCGCGACGTGCCTGGGACCTGCTGCGCGACCCGATGATGCGCCGCTTGCTGCTGGTGAACTGGTTTCTCTCCTCCTGCTGGGATGTGCACACCTTCGTGTTGCCGATCCTGGGGCATGAACGCGGCTTTAGCGCCTCGGTCATCGGCATGCTGCTGGGCAGCTTTGCGGTTGCGGCCACCTTGGTGCGCCTGATCATGCCCTGGCTGGCGGCGCATCTGCGCGAGTGGGTGGTCATCAGCAGCGCGATGCTGCTGACCGGCGTGCTGTTCGCTGTCTACCCCTTCATGCCCACGGCCTGGAGCATGGGGGTGTGCTCGGTGCTGCTGGGGCTGGTGCTGGGTTCGGTGCAGCCGATGATCATGAGCACCTTGCACCAGATTACGCCGAGCGACCGTCATGGCGAGGCCCTGGGCCTGCGCCTGATGTCGCTCAATGGCTCCAGCGTGCTCATGCCGATGCTGTTCGGCAGCATCGGCGCCGTGGTCGGCGTGTCCGTGGTGTTCTGGACGGTGGGGTGCGTGGTCGGGTTCGGTAGCCGCGTGGCCTGGGGGTTAAGACCCCCCATGCTGTCTCACCCCATGTAGACGCCGCCCCTTGGGGCGGCCCGGCGGCGACTCAGGCCGCACCCGACTCCAGTCGGTAAAACGCCTGGATCGCCTCCCAGGCATCTTCCGGGGTGTCCACCAGCTTGAACAGCGCGAGGTCCTTCGGCGAGATCATGCCTTCCTCGACCAGCATGTCGAAATTGATCAGTCGCTTCCAGAAGGCGCTGCCGAACAGCACCACCGGCACCGCTTCGGACTTGCCGGTCTGTACCAGCGTCAGGATCTCGAACAGCTCGTCGAGCGTGCCGAAGCCGCCGGGAAACGCCACCAAGGCCTTGGCGCGCATCATGAAGTGCATCTTGCGCAGCGCGAAGTAGTGGAACTTGAAGCACAGGCTGGGCGAGATGTAGGGGTTGTGATGTTGCTCGTGTGGCAGGGCAATGTTCAGGCCGACGTTGAGCGCACCCGCTTCATGGGCGCCGCGGTTGGCCGCTTCCATGATGCCAGGGCCACCACCCGTGCAGATGAAGAGCCGCTCATTCTCGGGAAGCTGGTGGCTGTGCTCGGCGACCAGGTAGCCGAAGCGGCGGGCCTGCTCATAGTGCGCCGCATTGCGTGCGTCGCGCTCGGCACGCGCCAGTGCCTGGGTGTCGCCACTTGCGCGCGCAGCCTCCAACCGGCGCTGGGCCTCGCCGGGGTCGCAAAAGCGCGCACTGCCAAAGACCACAATGGTGTTGGCCACGCCGAGGGCTTGCTGCGCCAGATCGGGCTTGAGCAGTTCGAGCTGGAAGCGGATGCCGCGGGTCTCGCGGCGCAGCAGGAATTCGGGGTCGGCAAAGGCCAGCCGGAAGGCGTCGGCCTGCAGCGGCAGGCCGGCGTCGGCATGGGCCTTGAGGTCGGCCCAGGCATCGGCCAAGGTACGTTCGCTGAGGTCGTGCGGGGTCTTCATGTCGAGGCGTCAAGGGCCCAGGTCGGCCAGCGCGGCGGCGATGGCCGGGGCCATGCTGACGGCATTGCTGGCGTGGGCAATGCAGTCGGTGCTCCAGATCTGGCCAATGCCAGCCGCCGACAACAGCTGCAGCGCATCACCGGCAAACAGGGCGTGGGTGACTGCGACGTCGACCGAGGCCGCTCCTGCCGCCAGCAGCAGGCATGCCGCCTGCGCCAGCGTGTGGCCGCTGCTGGCCACATCGTCGAGCAGCACCACCGCGCGCCCGCTGAAGTTGACGGAGGGGAGTTCAATGGCCACCGAACGATCGCCATGGCGCACCTTGCGGCAGACCGCATGGTCGAAGCCGTGGCGGGCCGCGGCCTGGGCAATCCACTGGGCTGACTCTTCATCGGGCCCGACCAGCAAGGCGTTTGGCCGATGGGTGGCCACCAGATCGGCCAGCAGGGGGGCACCGCTCAGCACCACGGCCTGCGGCACCGGCACGGCTTCCTGCAGCGAGGCGACGCGGTGCAGGTGCGGATCGACCGTGATGACCGCATCAAACAGCTGGGCCAGGAACTGGCCGACGATGCGCTGGCTGACAGCTTCGCCAGGGGTGAAGGCGATGTCCTGCCGCATGTAGGCCAGGTAGGGGGTCACCAGGGTCAGATGGCGTGCGCCAAGCTCGCGTCCAGTGCGCGCGGCCAACAGCAGCTCCACCAGCTTTTCGTTCGGATGGTCGAGCGTGCGCAGTAGCACCACACGCTCCGGCAGGGCCTGGGGCAGACGCAGCTTGAGTTCGCCGTCGGGGAAGCGGTGGCGCCCGATCAGGCCCAGCGTCAGGCCGGCCTGTTCGGCGATGCGCTGGGCACTGGCTTGTTCGTCGTCGAAATGCAGCAGGACGGCGGGGCGGCTCATCAGAACTCCACAAAGAGATGTGGCACGTCTTCCGCCCGGCCGATGCTGTAGCCGGTGGATCGTTGGCAGGCTTGGCGGGCAAATTCCAGATCGGCCGGAAAGCTGGCATGCACGCGGTAGAGCACGGCGCCCGCCTGGACTTCATCGCCCAGTTTGCACAACAGGTCAACACCGGCGTTCTTCACTTTGGGGGCGCCGGCGAAGCGGGCGATGCGTGCCAGCTGCAGGTTGTCGATGCCGCTGACCACGCCGGCCTGCGGGGCGCGGATCTCGAAGCTCAGCGCGCCCAGTTCGGGGTGGTTGTAGTCAAAGAATTTGCTGCCCTGGGCCTGGATGATGTCGTTCATCTTGGCGATCGCGCGGCCCGAGTCGAGGATGTCGCGTGCAATGCCAAAGCCGTCGCCGCCGCGCACATCGGGACTGGATTCGATCAGGCGGCCGGCCAGGCGCAAGGCCTTCTGGCGCAGATCGTTCGGTGCGAGCGGGTCGTTCTCCAGCACACGCATGACATCGCGTGCCTCCAGCATGGGGCCGATGCCGAAGCCCACCGGCTGGCGGCCGTCGGTGATCACCACATCGAGTGAGAGTTTCATGCGCTTGGCCACGTACTCGAACAGGCGGCGCAGGCGCTGCGCTTCCGGCATGGAGCGCACCTTGGCCGTGGGGCCAATCGGAATGTCGAGCACCAGATGGCTGGAGCCGGCGGCAATCTTCTTCGACAGGATGGAGGCCACCATCTGGCCGGGCGAGTCGAGCGACAGCGGGCGTTCCACCGAGATCAGCACGTCATCGGCAGGCGACAGGTTGGCCGTGCCGCCCCAGGCCAGGCAGCCACGATGCCGGCGCACGATGTCGTGCAGCTGTTCGATCGGCAGCTCCACATTGGCCAGCACTTCCATGGTGTCGGCCGTGCCGGCCGGCGAGGTGATGGCGCGCGAGGAGGTCTTGGGGCAAAGCATGCCGTGGGCGGCCACGATCGGCACCACCAGCATGGAGGTGCGGTTGCCCGGAATGCCGCCAATGCAGTGTTTGTCGACTACCGGCTGTTCATGCCAGTCCAGCTTGCGGCCGGCCTCGATCATGGCCTCGGTCAGGTAATAGACCTCTTCGCGGTCGAGCTCGTCGCGGTTGGTGGCGACGACAAAGGCGGTGAGCTCGATCTTGGAGTAGTGGTGCTCGGTGATGTCGGTCACGATGGCGCGGAAGTCATTGAGCTCCAGCCGTTCGCCGGCGAGCTTGCGGTGCAGGGCGCCGATGGACTCGGGTGGCTCGGCCTGTGACACCGTGGCCAGGTGGCCGTCTTCGACGCCGATCTGGTCAAAAGCCGCCTTGGACAGGCCGAGCTGGCCGCAACCGACGATGGTTTCGTCATCCACCACATTGAGGGTGGCCAGGATGCTGTGCCCATTGGCATGGACCTCAACCTTGGACAAGGCCTTGAAGCCTTCGGCGCGGTAGACCTCGCAGTCGCGGTGCAGGTAGGCCACGTTCTCGTGATAGGTGTCGATCCGGACGCGGCGCAGCGCCAGCCGGGCCGGGCTGCCGTCACTGCCGGCCTCCGGGCTGGCGCAGGGGGGTGGGGGAAGAGGTTCTTGCGTGGACATGAAGAGAGCCTACACCGAATTGCCGGTGCCGGAAAAGCAAAAGGCTCCCGAAGGAGCCTTTGACATGCGGTGAATGCAGGCGTTCAGACGCGCTTGCGGTACTCGCCGGTACGGGTGTCGATTTCGACCTTGTCGCCTTGGGCAACGAAAATCGGCACACCGATCTCGAAGCCGGTGGCAATCTTGGCCGGCTTGAGCACCTTGCCCGAGGTGTCGCCCTTGACGGCCGGTTCGGTCCAGGTGATTTCGCGCACGACGCTGGTGGGCAGTTCCACCGAGATGGCCTTGCCGTCGTAGAACACCACTTCGACCGGCATGCCGTCTTCGAGGTAGTTCAGGGCGTCGCCCATGTTCTCGGCTTCGACTTCGTACTGGTTGTACTCGGAGTCCATGCAGACGTACATCGGGTCGGCGAAGTAGGAGTAGGTGCACTCCTTCTTGTCCAGAATGACCTGGTCCATCTTGTCGTCGGCCTTGAACACGACTTCGGTGCCGAAGTTGGCGATCAGGCTCTTGAGCTTCATGCGCACAGTGGCAGCGTTGCGGCCGCCGCGGCTGTATTCGGTCTTGAGCACGACCATCGGGTCCTTGCCGTGCATGATCACGTTGCCGGCACGAATTTCCTGAGCGATTTTCATAGTGTTTCCAATGAGTTGGCCGCTCAATGCCCCGAGATGACCGGTGTTCGTGCGGCAGGTGATGGGAGCGCCGCCGGTAGAACCACGCAGCATTCCGCAAAGCCTTGAATTTTAACGTCTTTTCAAGGCGCTAGGCGCTATCTGTGGATGCGATCCACAAATTCAAGCAGTTGGCTCACCAGATCGGGCTGGGCCAGCAGGCCTTGGCGTGCCCGGCGGGCAGTGTCGCCCCAGGCCGACAGGTCCGGTGCCGGCAAGGGCTGTGCGTCGACGCCGTTCCAGCAGCGGTGGAAGCGCCGCAGCGACGCCGGGGCCTCGATCTGTGCCAGAAAAGCCTCCAGCTTGTCGTGGTGGGCGTTGTCGTGCTGGGGGTAGATCTGCCAGACGAAGGGCCGGCCCGCCCACAGGGCGCGCACCAGCGAGTCTTCGCCGCGCACGAAATTCAGGTCGCAGGCCCACAACAGGTGATCAAAGTCGTCCTGCGTGACGTAGGGCAAGTATGAAATTGATAGCGCCTGGCGCTGATTCCATGAGGGTTCAAGCTGATTTTTGCTTGCAATCGCGGCCTGTGCCGCAGTGCTGGCGCGGCCGGCTGCCACCAGCAGGTGCACGGGCTCAGCCTGCGCGGCAAACTGATCCAGCAGTTCCGGCAGGGCGGTGGGTTCGTAGCAGAACAGCGAGACCCAGCGCGCCTGCGGCTGCGGCGTGATGCCCAGGTGCTGCAGCCAGGCGGCGCGGTCAAAGCCGGCCTGGCGCTGCAGCAGGTCGGATTCGCGCAGCAGGCCGCCGGTGCGCGGTGTGAAGCCGGGATAGAAGAAATACTTGGTCAGGCCGGCGCCAGGCCCATGCATGACCGGCGAGGGCAGGCCGTGGCTGCGCTCGACATAGGGTTCGGCCGACAGGTATTCCAGGTTGATCCAGGCATATTTTGGGTCTCTGGTCCTTGTCCATTCTGCGCAGGCAGCTATGAATTCAGGAGCAACCTCACAGCCGAAGGCTTCCACCAGCACATCGCCGGGGGGCAGTCCGCGCAGGTCCAGCGCTTGTGTCCAGGGCCGGACCTCGACGCCGGGGCAGCCGGCGGGGGCCATCCAGCGCAGGGCGCTGGCGTCGTCCACCCACAGGCGTACGCGCTGGCCGCGCCCGGCCAGTTGGCGGGCCAGACGCCAGCAGACGCCGAGATCGCCGTGGTTGTCGATGACCTTGCAGAAAATATCCCAGAGCAGGGGAGAAGCCATGCCGGGATTGTCCACAATACGGACCCATGGTCACTGAAACCGATTCCAGCGCACCGAGTCCCCAAGGCGCTGTGCACTCCGACGAACTGCTGGCGCAGGTCGCCGCCTTACCCGCGCTGCCGGGCGTCTACCGCTATTTCGACGCCGAGGGCGCGGTGCTCTACGTCGGCAAGGCACGCAACCTCAAGAAACGCGTTTCCAGTTATTTCCAGAAAGACCATGGCGGCACGCGCATCGGCCACATGGTGAGCAAGATCGCGCGCATGGACACCACGGTGGTGCGCTCGGAAGCCGAGGCGCTGCTGCTGGAAAACAATCTGATCAAGACGCTCAACCCGCGCTACAACATCCTGTTTCGCGACGACAAGAGCTATCCCTACCTGAAGATCACGGCGGCCAATACAGCCGAAGGCCAGACGGCCAAGCGCAGCGCGGCCGCCTGGCCGCGCGTGGCCTATTACCGCGGTGCGGTCGACAAGAAGCACCACTACTTCGGCCCCTACCCGAGCGCCTGGGCGGTGAAGGAGGCCATCCTGCTGCTGCAGAAGGTGTTCCGCCTGCGCACCTGCGAGGACACGGTGTTCGCCAACCGCACCCGGCCCTGCCTGCTGTACCAGATCAAGCGCTGTTCGGGCCCTTGCGTCGGCCTGGTCTCGGACGAGGCCTATGCGCAGGACGTGGGACATGCGGAAGCCTTTCTGCGCGGCGAAACCCAGCAGGTGCTGGCCTTGCTGGAGTCGCGCATGCTCAAGCACTCGGAGCAGCTGGAGTTCGAGCAGGCGGCCGAGCTGCGCGACCAGATTGCGGCGCTGTCCAATGTGCTGCACCAGCAGGCGGTGGACAACGTGGATGATCGCGATGTCGATATCCTGGCGGTCAAGGTGCAGGGCGGGCGCGCCTGCGTCAACCTGGCCATGGTGCGCGGTGGCCGGCATCTGGGCGACCGGGCCTATTTCCCGGTGCATGTGGAGGATGCCGCGGCCATCTATGACGACGAGGAGTCCTCAAAATCCGCCGAGGCCGCGCCGCCGCCGGTGGAAGTGCAGGTGCTGGAAGCCTTCATTGCCCAGCACTATGTGGAGGTGCCGGCGGTGCCGACGCTGGTGACCAGCGAACCGGTGAGCAAGCGCCTGACCGAGGCGCTGTCGCAGCAGACCGGCATCAAGATCCGAGCCATCCACCAGCCGCGCGAGCAGCGCCGCATCTGGCTGGAGATGGCGCAGACCAATGCCGCGCTGCAACTGGCCCGGCTGCTGGCCGAGGAAGGCTCGCAGCAGGCGCGTACCCGCGCGCTCGCCGAGGCGCTGGCGCTGCCGCAGGACCGGCTGGACGAATTGCGCATCGAGTGTTTCGACATCTCGCACACGGCAGGCGAAGCGACGCAGGCGTCCTGTGTGGTGTTCCACCACCACAAGATGCAGAACAGCGAGTACCGTCGCTACAAGATCGACGGCATCACGCCCGGCGACGACTACGCCGCCATGCGCCAGGTGCTGACGCGCCGTTACGGCAAGCTGGCGCAGGCCTTGCGCGAAGAAGGCGGCGAAGGCGAACTGGGTGCGGAGCTCACCGACCGCTTGCCGGACCTGGTGCTGGTCGATGGCGGCAAGGGACAGGTGGCGATGGCGCGCGAGGTGTTCGAGCAGCTCGGACTGGACCTGGCATTGATCGTCGGCGTCGAGAAGGGCGAGGGCCGCAAGGTCGGGCTGGAAGAGCTGGTGTTTGCCGATGGACGTGACAAGGTCTACCTGGGCAAGGATTCGGCGGCACTGATGCTGGTGGCGCAGATCCGCGACGAGGCGCACCGCTTCGCCATCACCGGCATGCGTGCGGCGCGTGCCAAGGTGCGGGTGGGCGGCAGTCGGATCGAGGAGATCCCGGGCGTTGGCCCGAAGCGCCGCGCCAAATTGCTGCAACGCTTTGGCGGCGTGCGTGGTGTGGCAGCGGCCAGCGTCGACGATTTGACCTCGGTCGATGGCATTTCCCGTGAGCTGGCCGAAGCGATCTACAGGGCGCTGCGCTGAAACCCGGTTGGGCCATGCCACAATCACGCCATGTTCTTCACCATCCCCACCCTCATGACCTGGACGCGCATCGTCGCGATTCCCCTGATCGTGGGTGTGTTCTACCTGCCGCTGGAGCCGGCCACGCGCAACCTGATCGCCACCGTGATGTTCGTGGTGTTCGCGTTGACCGACTGGCTTGACGGTTTTCTCGCACGCAAGCTCAACCAGACCTCGGCCTTCGGTGCCTTCCTCGACCCGGTGGCCGACAAGTTCCTGGTCTGCGCCAGCCTGCTGGTGCTGGTGCACCTGGGCCGTGCTGACGTGTTCGTGGCGCTCATCATCATCGGGCGCGAGATCGCCATCTCGGCCCTGCGCGAATGGATGGCGCAGATCGGCGCCTCACGCAGCGTGGCGGTGCACATGCTGGGCAAGGTCAAGACCACGGTGCAGATGGTGGCCATTCCCTTCCTGCTGTTCGACGGCCTGCTGCTCGGCGTCATCGACACCCGCCAGTGGGGCTACGTGCTGATCTGGCTGGCAGCGGTTCTCACCGTCTGGTCCATGGTCTATTACCTGCAAAAGGCCCTGCCTGAAATCCGGGCGCGGGTGAAATGACCGCGCGCACGGGCACGGCGGCCTTGCTGCGGGCCATGCCGCTGGTGTTCGTGCTGATCTGGAGCACCGGTTTCATCGTCGCGCGTTACGGCATGCCGCATGCCCCGCCGCTGAAGTTCCTGGCCTGGCGTTACGTCCTGTCCATTCTCTGTTTCCTGCCCTGGATTCTGCTGGCACGCGTGGCCTGGCCGCAATCGCGGGCACAGTGGGGGCATCTGGCCGTCACCGGCGTGCTGATGCATGCCGGTTACCTTGGGGGCGTCTGGGCCGCAGTCAAGGCCGGCATGGGCTCGGGCCTGGTGGCGCTGATCGTCGGCCTGCAACCGGTATTGACGGCGTTCTGGCTGTCGGCACGTGGCGCCTCCGTCACAGGGCGGCAATGGGCCGGGCTCTCGCTCGGGTTTGCCGGTCTGGTGCTGGTGGTCTCGCGCAAGTTCGGTCAGGGCGGCGAAGCTGGCATCTTCAACCTGTCACTGGCGGTTTTTGCCTTGCTCAGCATCACCATCGGCACGCTGTACCAGAAACGTTTTGTCGCGGTCTGTGACGTGCGAACGGCCAATGCCGTGCAGTTGCTGGCAGCCTTGCTGGTGACCTTGCCGCTGGCCCTGCTGGAAAGCGAGCCGATGGGCTGGCTGACCAGCGCATCCGGCGTGAACTGGGAGCTGGTCGTGGCCATGGGCTGGTCGGTGCTGGGCCTGACGCTGGGCGGCAGCTCCTTGCTGTACCTGCTGATCCAGCGCGGTGCGGCCACCAGTGTGACCAGCCTGCTGTACCTGGTGCCGCCGACCACGGCACTGATGGCCTGGGTGCTGTTTGCCGAACCCATTACGATCACGACCCTTGTCGGTACGGCGTTGACGGCCATCGGTGTGAGCCTGGTGGTGCGTGCGGCACGCTGAGGTCAATCACTTCGGCCTTGCCAACTTTGATGCGGTGTTGACGGACACCGAGACCATGCCGACACCATTGAGTGGTGCACAGGGACACGGACATCGGCGGTACGGCCAAGGCGGCCGATGCGGAGCGTGCAATTGTGCATACGCTTTAGCCCATTTCCGATCACGCGGCCAGTCCTGGTTTCCCCGGAGTTTTGAAAATATTTGTATCAGTAACTTCTCTTGGGAAGGCGGCCAAAGAAAACCGTCTAGAATTCGCCCCCGTGCTGTTGTAAAGCTGCATGCCGTGTTGACACGGAAAACATAGGTGGCTTTAATCATATGCAGCAGTACTCGCTGCATATGGCCGGCTCCTCTCGCTCCACGCTGTTCTGGCTGGTGCAAGGAGTTACAAACGAGACAATTTGATTAACGCAGTTTCCAAGAAGGGGTTCTTTGTGAATAAAACCGAACTGATTGAGCACATTGCCAAGCATGCCGACATCTCCAAGGCAGCTGCTACCCGTGCACTCGAGTCCACCATCGGCGCTGTCAAGACCACGCTGAAAAAAGGCGGTACTGTTTCCCTCGTGGGTTTCGGTACCTTTGCCGTTGGCAAACGTGCTGCCCGCACCGGCCGCAACCCCCGTACCGGCGCTGCGATTAAAATCAAGGCAGCCAAGGTGCCGAAGTTCCGTCCGGGCAAAGCCTTGAAAGACGCCCTGAACTGATCACGGTTTAAGGTGGGGTGCTTAGCTCAGTCGGTAGAGCGGCGCCCTTACAAGGCGTAGGTCGGCGGTTCGACCCCGTCAGCACCCACCACCCAAGCAAAGGCGAACACACTGTTCGCCTTTTTTGTTGTCAAAGGTCTGTTCGCAATTTTCACAAGTGCGAATGAACCTTAGTTGGAGAGTCAGCGCATGTTTGATTACGTCCGTAAGCACACGAAGATCATGATGGGACTGTTGTTCCTGCTGATCATTCCCTCGTTCGTGCTGTTCGGCATTGACGGCTACAACCGTTTCCGTGAGCAAGGCCAGACGGTGGCCCGCGTTGGCGGACACAACATCAACCAGGGCGAGTGGGACGCTGCGCACAAGTCGGAAGTGGAACGCCTGCGCGCGGCCATGCCGACACTGGATGCCAAGCTGCTGGATTCTCCCCAGGCGCGTTATGCCACGCTGGAGCGCCTGGTGCGCGAACGTGTGCTGGCCCAAGCGGCGGAGTCGGCCCATCTGGTGACCAGCGACGTGCGTCTGGCCCGCGCCTTGCAGGAAACGCCGGCGATTGCTGCGCTGCGCCGTGCCGATGGCACCCTGGACATGGAGCGCTATCGCCAGCTGGTGGGCAGCCAGGGCATGACACCCGAGATGTTCGAGGCCCGCCTGCGCAACGACCTGTCCGTCCGTCAGGTGGAGACCGGGCTGCTGCAAACCGGTTTTGCCGCACCGACGGTGGCCGACCTGGCCCTCAATGCTTTTTACGAGCGGCGCGAGGTTCAGCTGGCACGTTTCAACACGACAGATTTTGTGGCCAAGGTCAATCCGACCGATGCCGAGCTGGAGGCCTTCTACCAGGCCAACCAGTCGCTGTTCCAGGCTCCCGAGCAGGCCAACATCGAGTACATCGTGCTGGACCTGGAGGCGGTGAAAAAAACCATCAACCTCAACGAGCAGGATCTCAAGACCTATTACGAGCAGAACGTGGCACGCCTGAGCGGCACCGAAGAGCGTCGCGCCAGCCACATCCTGATTGCCGCCGCCAAGGGCAGCTCTGACGCCGAGCGCCAGAAGGCCAAGGCGCGCGCCGAGGAACTGCTGGCCCAGGTGCGCAAGGCACCCGAGAGCTTTGCCGAGATGGCACGCAAGAACTCGCAGGATACGGGCTCTGCTCCGCAGGGCGGCGACCTCGACTTCTTCGCCCGTGGCGCCATGGTCAAGCCTTTCGAGGATGCCGCCTTTGCCCTGAAGAAAGGCGAGATCAGCGACGTTGTGGAATCCGATTTCGGCTATCACATCATCAAGCTCACCGACATCAAGGCGCCGAAGCAGAAAAGCTTTGCCGAACTGCGCACCAGCCTGGAAGCCGACCTGAAGAACCAGCAGGCCCGGACCAAGTACGCCGAAGCGGCCGAAGCGTTTGCCAATGGCGTGTACGAGCAGTCCGACAGCCTCAAGCCGGTGGCCGACAAACTCAAGCTTGAAGTCCAGAGCGCCAACCGCGTCTTGCGTCAGCCGGAACCGGGCGCCAAGGGCGTGCTGGCCAATGCCAAATTCCTGGAGGCCGTCTTCAGCACGGATACGGTGGCGAATAAGCGCAACAGCGAAGCGGTGGAAGTCGGCCCCAGCCAGCTGGCTGCGGCGCGCATCACCCAGTACACGCCGGCCCGTACGTTGCCGCTGGCCGAGGTGCGCGCTGCCGTGCGCGAACGCGTGGTGAATGCCCGTGCAGCCGAACTGGCCCGCCAGGAAGGTGAGAAGCAACTGGCCGCCTGGAAAGCCAGCCCGGCACAGGCCCAGCTGCAAGGCGCGCTGATGGTGTCGCGCGATCAGCCGCAGAACCTGCCGGCCGCCTTGCTCGATGCCGTGCTGCGTGCCGATACGGCCAGCCTGCCGGTTTTTGTGGGGGTCGATCTCGGCGCCCGGGGCTACGCCATCGCCAAGATCAACAAGCGGGCCGAGCGGCCGACGGCTGCACCGCAGGTGCAGCAGCAGGACCGTGCCCAGTACACCCAGTGGTGGACGCAGGCCGAGAGCGAGGCTTACTACAAGTTGCTGCAGGGCCGCTTCAAGGCCGAGATCAAGGTGTCACGTCCCGCCGCTTTCGGCACACAAATGGCGGCCGGTGCGCTACAGTGATCGCGGAACCGGTTATAATTTAAGGCTACGGTGGCTGTAGCTCAGTTGGTAGAGTCCAGGATTGTGATTCCTGTCGTCGTGGGTTCGAGTCCCATCAGCCACCCCACCTAACTCTCTGCACGCAAGAAGTGCTTGATTCCTAAGGGAATATGGCACTTCTTTAAAGATGCAGCGGTTCCGTTGCTATACGGTCTGTAACACAACCCGGTGTAACAGACCATGAAAGCAATATCCGAATCTCTCTATGAACGCGGCAAGCACGGCATCAAGTACGTGCGTCGTCGCATCCCTGCCGCTCTCCGGCTGGCGTATCCCAATCAGACCCACATCACCCGTAGTCTAGGCACCTCGGACCTCCGCGAGGCCAAGGCCCGGGCGCATGCCGAACTGGCCAGAATCGAGGCCGAGTTCGTCCAGGCGCGCGAGAGGTTGGACCTAAACCGTGCCTCCCGGGCGGCAAAGCGTATAGGCAAACTGAGCGATGAGCAGCTTCAGAACGTCGCCAAGTTCTGGGCCAGGCAAGTGCTGCTTGTTGACGATAAGCAACGTCAGGAGGGGCTGGATGACGACGAGTTCGATGAACTCGGGGAGAAGCTGAGTTCCCAGCGCCAGGAGTTCGGGCGCATGCTTGCTCAAGGAAAAAGTGAGCCTATCTTCCCCGCGCTGCACGGATTTCTCTACCTGTGTGGGCTGGAATTTGACCCGGACCAGGGGGAGGCCAAGCGAGCCAGTTACGTCTTCCTGCGAACGATTGTCGAGACGTTGGACCTGCAACTGGCTCGTCATCGAGGTGAGCCGATACAAACTGATGCCGTCACTTCCAGCGTTCCGCATCCTCTAGAGGTCATTGCTCCGGAGCGCGCACCCACAAATCCAAAAACGCCAAGCTGGGATAAGGTTTTTGCGACCTGGCGAGACTATGTTGAGGACCGTCCGAAGTCCACGACAATCGCGGCACAGACTCCTTGGCGTGACCTACAGCGATTCATGGAGACGAAAGGGCGCTCTGTCTCTCCGGTTCAAGTGACGTCCGAGGACATGACATACTTCGCCCAGGCCATGCGTGACCGTGGTTTGGCGGTGGACACTATTAACGAACGCATCTCCAAGGTCCGGGCCATCTACAAGATTGCCGTGGGCAAACACATCCTTGAAACGAATCCGGCGGCCGATACTCTGGGATTCAAGGAGAACAGCGTCAAGAAGCGTCGCAAACGTCGCTTGCCATTCGACACGTCAGACTTGAGCCTCATTTTCGGGTCGGAGGTCTTTACCCAACACAAGAGGTCAAAAGGCCAGTCTGGCGAGGCCAGTTATTGGATTCCGCTGCTCATGTTCTACAGTGGCGCTCGTCCCGAGGAGGTTGCCGGGCTGGCGCTCAGCGACTTGAGGCACGACACCACGCTTGGCTGGCATTTCGTCATTACTGACCGGCCGTCAGATGAAGATAACGACCTTTTTGACCAGGATGTTCCCCAGAGTCACCGCCGCACCTTGAAGAATGCCCAGTCCGAGCGAAAAGTCCCTGTGGCGCCTCAACTCATCGAGCTCGGGCTGCTCCGATACGTCGAGTGGCTTCGAGGGAAGGGGTTCACGGTCCTATTTCCTGGCCTCAAGAAAGACTGGCACGGGAAGCTGTCCGGTGCTTTCTCTAAATTCTTTGGCCGATACAAGAAGGCGGTCGGCATCAACGACCCACGAAAAGTGCTGTACTCGTTCCGCCATACCATGAAGGACCTCCTGGAAGCGGCAGGTGCGCCTACCAAGTATCTGCAGCGTTTGCTCGGGCATACGACTGGGGATGGAGCGGTCACCGATGGCTACGGGTCTGACTTGCCCTTCCATCTGGTCGCTGAATACTTCAGCAAGATTGACTTTCCGACGATTGCAGCCTTGCCGTGGGAGCCCGGGCGCGGTGTCATTTCGCTGAAAGGGCGCTAATTTTTCGAGCTCGGTGCAAGATGAGCGCATCCTGTGCCTATACGGTACTCCACCATTTTTTTGGAGTACCTCATGCCTCTTCGGCCTCTCGACCTTACTTGGGCGTTGACCGCGCCACTGCCACCGCTTGACTTCGTTCTGCCCGGCCTCCTGCCGGGCACCTTTGGGCTCCTCGTGGCCCCAGGGGCTACCGGGAAATCGCAGCTTGCCCTGGACGTTGCGGTATCCATTGCTCTCGGACGAGCGATTGCTGACGGCCTCTTTCCGGCTGTTCAACCGGGAAAGGTCGTGTTCCTAGCCGGGGAAGAGTCTGACCGACTACTGGCCGAGCGCCTGCGCAATCTGTTGCGGCTGGACGAACACGCAGACCCTGCCATCCAGAGCAATCTGGTGCTCTTGCCGAGGGCAGGGGAGTCCTGCACCCTGCTGGACGATGGGCGACCGACCACCCTCTACGACGAACTGCGAGCTGTCTCCGAGGGGGCACGTCTCGTCATCGTCGACCCGCTCCGGCGCATGCATGGAGGCGACGAGAACAACAGTTCCGACATGACCCGATTTGTCGTGGCCATGGAACAACTAGCCAAGGCTACAGGTGCAGCGGTCCTGGGCCTGCACCATGCCAATCGGGCGTCCGCCACCGACACGGCATCCCAGAACGCCGCACGTGGCTCCAGCGCATTAGTTGACGGCGCCCGTTGGCAGCTCAACCTCGCCCGGATGGACGAGAAAACTGCCGGCCAGCACCTGATTTCTGAGACTGAGCGGCCGCAATATGTCGCACTCGACTTTGCGAAGACGAACTATCTGCCGCCTCGTCCACGCTGCTGGCTCAAACGTGGGCCTGGCGGTCGATTCTCGCTCGTGCAATTGCCATCGGTCGTTCCCACCAAGGGGCGGTCTGTCGGCGGCGCACGCCTGCTCACCATCTGATTAGGAGAGCCCCGGCCTGCGAGAGGACATATCGGGGATTGCATCAATAGGACATCAATATTTAACGCACCGCCGGGGCGCAAGCCCCGATGGAAATTTCCTCTGTATTTGAGAGCCGATTGCCGCATCGGCCATATTGCTCAGATGACCTCACGCACGGTCTCATCATTCGTCCCGCTGCCATGGCCTTGCAGCATCGGCACATTCAGCCGAATGCTCCACTCGAAGTGGCTTGGCTAGTCTTCGACCTGGATTACTCTGGGGCAGCGTTCGCATGGGAACGGGAGAACTTGCCGCCGCCATCTTTGACCGTCGTCAATCCCAAGAATGCCCACGCACACTTGTTCTATGGCTTGAGCACACCGGTCGGTATGAGCGATTCCGCCCGAGACGCGCCGATTCGCTTTGCTGCAGCTATTCAGGCGGTGTTCCTGGCCAAACTACAGGCCGACCCGGGATATGCGGGTTTGATTGCCAAGAACCCGTTCCACGATGACTGGCGTTCACTCTGGGTGCAGCACCTGTACGACCTTGGAGAGCTGGCGGAGTACGTTGACCTGCCAAAGCGTCGGTCACAACGCGAGGTACTGGGCCTGGGCCGCAACTGCACGCTGTTCGATGAACTTCGCGCCTGGGCTTATCGGTGGGTGATGGAATACAAACGTAACGGCGCATCATCTGAACTATGGCAGCGGGCTGTTCTCGGCCAGGCGGAGAAGCTGAATGCGTTCACTGTCCCGCTGTCCTTCAACGAGGTGAAGGCTGTGGCCAAAAGCGTGGCCAAATGGACTTGGCGTCACTTCAGTGACGAGAGCTTTTCAAGTATCCAGTCTGCTCGTGGCAAGCGCGGTGGCCGGCCCGCCACCACGACTCGGGATGGTGAACCTTGGGCTGAACAAGGCCTCGGCCGGGCGACCTACTACCGTCGCCTGCGGAGTGGCGTGCTTGTGCCAGAGCATGCCAGCCAGTGAGACAAAAGCCATATCAGATAACAGCACCCTCCCGCCACAAGCGGGGGGTGTAATCGAACAGCATCAAGGCAGAAAAGTAAAACCCCGCCGGGGTCGGTGACGCGTCCGGCGGGGCTCGCGGCTGAATTTAAGCCGCGAGGAGAAATAAACGTCAGAAGCGGTACCGACCCGAGCCGCTCCCATGACCTCGTTAGGAAAACAATATGTCCTCAAAGCTGTATAGCGACAAGTTGAAGCTAATCAGTGTTTCGAAGTGATTTTTTTTCCAACCAGCGGCGGTCAGGTCGCGCGAGAGCTTGTCACGGAACGCTCGCGTGCAGACGAATACCACTTTCCCCCAGCGCAGACCGTCACCGAGGAGTTCCTGTCCTGCCGGGCGAAACGCATCCCGGACAACGATACCAAGCCACTCGAGTAACTTGGAATAGTCGTTGGCGTTCTTGCGACTCTTCTCGACTTCGACGAGCCAGATACGGCCAGCGGCGCGGATGGTCACATCCGGCTTCTTGCCCGCGATACCTCTATCTCCGCCAAGCCAGTCACCACGGGAAATCTCATGTTCGCTGGAGACGCGGAAGCCCTCCTGAACGGCGCTGATGGCAACCTCGTTGGCGATGCTTCGATGCCTGAAGTGAGCGCTGCTGAAACTGCGCATCAAGTCTTTACCCGTGCCGGCAGCAATCCCGATTTGCTGCAACTGACGCGCACCGGCCTCTGCCAACGCGTAAATCACGCTCCCATCAGGTGCGCGGCTGCTGAGCACCAGCCGCCTGTCGCGCATCCTGCGCAGCGTTTTTTGTGCCATGCGCAATCCTCCTGGAGTCGAGGTTGGCAGTTGCAGGCTCGGTTCCCCTGTTGGAGTCTGTGACCAGCGCTGCCACACCAACGCGGCAATGTCGCGTGTCCGTATCCAGCCAAAACGGTGCAGGGCGCGTAGAACCCGCACTTCGTTTTGCCGGGCGATTGCACGCCCATCTTTCTTGCTTGCCATGGGTTATCTCCAAGTTGTTTTGATAACCCGTATAGCTCGTAGCCCCTGTTCGTTTACCGCTACGGCGGGGGGCGAACAGGGGAGGTGAACAGCCGCGTCGCGGCTGTAGGCCACCGCCACCTTCTCCCATCCTGGACGGATGGCCGGTGGCTCGGGCGTCTGGACGCCGCCCGTGGCCCCAAATTGCAGGGCGCCCCACGCCTTCCACGGTTCGCTGCGCGCACCGCTCCGCGCGCGGGAAACCTGCTCCACCGGAGCGCTGGACGCGCCGCCGGCTTCGGCTCCGCCTGCGGTCTTCACTTCGTTTCGACTTGACCAGGTTTCCCGCGCGCGGAGCGCCGGGCGCCGGGGCGATGCCCCCCGGCAGGCTGCCGGTCCGTGGGCGGACCTCTGGGCGGCTGGGGCCGCCAGCGCCAGCCGGCTCCCCCCGGCCCATCATCGACCGGCGTGGGGCCGGTGCGATTCTGGGGGCAGCGGGCAGCGATGCCCTTGTCCCACGTCACGGCCCGTGGCCTTGTCGTGGCCCCCATCTCCGCCACCTTACCTGCGGCAACATGGCTGCGCGCCTCCGGCTTGCAGCTGGCAAGGCACAGACAGGACGAATGCCTGACTGTGCGAGGGGCGCGGCTTATGCCGCACCGGCCGGCTTCGGCGCATCGGAGGTGCCTTACGCCGCCTTCGCTCGTAGCCCTTTCTTGCGACCCTGCTCCAGGCCGGCCACTCCGCAAGGGCCTGCGGCATTTCGTGCGCTCCATCACCCGGTCCCTTCGGGCTGCGGCCTCGGCAGCGCCCTTGCGTACTGGCCTGTGTGCCTGGGCGCTTTGTTCGCCAGGGCAACGAACTCAGGAAGTACGGCGAAAAGCAAATAGCCCCCTCAACGCCAAGCCGGAAAGGCAGAAGGGGGCTCTGAATCTAGGAACCCGGCTCAGTTGAAAGGAGAAAACCATGACGAATGACCACGATGCCGATGCTCTGTTTGGCGAGCCGATTCACGTCTACACCCGAAGGGAAGCAATCGCTGATGGCGTGTTGGTGGATGTCACCGAAATGGCACGCGAGGCAGGTTTCTGTATCCCGGTAGCCATGTCGGCGGCAGCGTGGGGCGATTGTGTCGCCTGGGATGTGGCTGACAGCCAGCGGCAGACCTGGCAAGACGAGGTGGGCAGGCTGTGGGACGTGCTGTGGATGGCCGCACGAGCTGCTCGCCGTGCTATGGGGCAGCAGCGCATTGCTTTCCAGCTATATCGCTTGCCTCGTGGCGGACGCGCTACTCGCCCGCGGCTGACAAGCTTGCACCTGAGCATCGGTCCGGGCGATGCCGGTGAGCCGGTCATCACCATCCTGATGCCTAACGAAGATTAATTTTCCCTACCTCATCGGTCTCGCGGTGGGGCGTTTTCAACCCTCTCGAAAGGAGATAAGCATGTTTCATTTCAACTCGTATCACCACATCAACCCGGCCACTGGCCTGCCAATGACCGGCGACGGCATTGGCGGTGTCGACGTGGGCGGAAGCCCGTACGGAACAAACAATCACACGTATCACCAGCCGTGGTCCTCCAACGGGTCGGGATGGGACAGCATGTGATGCTGAAAAATATTCTCTGAATTTGTGTCATTGAGGGTGTCGGCCTTCCTATACGTACATGAAACCCTTTCATGTAACGTAACGGAGATATTGATGACCGACCCAACTTCCTTGAACCTTGATGCTGCTTCAGCCCATGCCCCGGAAGGTTCCGGCCGTGTGGCTGATGCAGCCCGAAACATCGGGCTGAAGCCAGTTCGCGCCTGGGTAGCTGATGAGCAGAAGAAGGTCAGCCCGGGCGCCGAGCGCGTTCGACGCTGCCGAGAAAAAGCCAAGGAAAGTGGGCTTAAGCAGATAAGTGTCACGCTGCCGACAGAACTGCATCCAGTGCTCAAAACACTTGCTGCGCGTACCAAGGCAGGCGAACCCGCTGCTGCTGTGCTGACCGCACTGCTGTCAGAGTTGGAATCGTCCGCGTCACCCGCCTGCGCTGGTGCCCGGCCGACTGCGGAAACACCAGGATTTCTTCGGGCATGTCGTCGATGGATTTCGCGCTGGCTTCATCGGCTCAAAGTCCGGCAAGCCCCTTAATCCAATTGGGGTCTAGCAGACTGGCTAGAACTCTAGCGGCCTAGGGCAGGAACGCCAGGTCACGGCGTTACCATTGGGCGGATTTGACAAAAACTGACAAGGAATTTGTAGCATGTTGACTGGTGAACTGCGCAGCCAAGTGGACGCCATCTGGAACGCCTTCTGGGCAGGAGGGATTTCCAACCCTATGGAGGTGCTGGAGCAAATCACTTACCTACTCTTCATTCGCCGCTTGGATGACGCGCATACCCTGGAGGAATCCAAGGCGCTGGTGCTCGGCAAGCCCATGGCTAGGCGTGTATTTCCTGAGGGGGCAGACCCCAAGGGACGCCCCTACGATGACCTGCGTTGGTCCCGCCTGAAGAACTTTGCACCTGCCGAAATGCACACGGTGGTTGGTGAGCATGTGTTTCCGTTCCTGCGCACAGGTTTGGTGACTGGTGGTGACGATGGCTCCACCTATGCCCAGCATATGAAGGACGCCCGCTACACCATCCCCACGGCTGGCTTGCTGGCCAAGGTGGTGGACATGCTCGACCATGTGCCCATGGAAGACCGCGATACCAAGGGAGACCTTTACGAATACATGCTGGGCAAGATTGCCGCAGCCGGCCAGAACGGCCAGTTCCGCACGCCGCGTCACATCATCAAGCTGATGGTGGCACTGATGCAGCCCACCCCGAAGGACATCATTTGTGACCCGGCCAGCGGAACCTGTGGTTTCCTGGTTGCGGCGGGAGAATATCTGCGCGAGCAGCACCCAAAGCTGTTCAACGACCCGGTCGCTCGTGAACACTTCCACCACGGCATGTTCCACGGCTATGACTTCGACAACACCATGCTGCGTATCGGCTCCATGAACATGGCGCTGCACGGGGTCGATAACCCGGACATTCGCTACAAGGACTCGCTGGCGCAGGACCATGCGGGCGACGAAGAGAAGTACAGCCTCATCCTTGCCAACCCGCCGTTCGCAGGTAGCTTGGACTATGAGAACACCGCCAAAGACCTGCAGGCCATCGTCAAGACCAGAAAGACCGAACTGCTGTTCCTAGCCTTGTTCCTGCGCCTGCTCAAGCCAGGTGGCCGTGCGGCAGTCATCGTGCCCGATGGCGTGCTGTTTGGCTCCAGCAAGGCGCACAAGGCGCTGCGGCAAATGCTGGTGGAAGAACAGAAGCTGGACGGGGTGATTTCACTGCCGGCCGGCGCCTTCAAGCCCTATGCCGGTGTTTCCACTGCCATTCTGCTGTTCACCAAGACCAATTCCGGCGGAACCGACCATGTGTGGTTTTATGACATGGAGGCCGATGGCTGGAGCCTCGACGACAAGCGACAGCCGTTGCTGGACGAGACCAAGCTCGGCCCCAATCCGGCCCGGCCATTGAACGAGGCCGAACATGCCAAGAACAACCTGCCCGATGCGCTAGCCCGCTGGGCGCTGCGGGATGGTAGCGAGAACGAGCGCCCGCGCACCGCGCAGAGCTTCTGCGTTCCCCAGGCCGAAATTGCCGCGCAGGGCTATGACCTCTCCATCAACCGCTACAAGAAAGTGCTGCATGAGACGGTCGAGTACGAGCATCCGCTGGACATCCTCGCCAACATGAAGAAGCTCGAAGCCGAGATTCAGGCGGATATGGCGGAGCTTGAGGGAATGTTGAAGTGAGTATCACCAGGCTGCCATTTGAGGACGTGTTTGCGGACGAGTCCGGCGGGAATATCAAAACTCCTCAGAGCGAGTACCAACGCGAGGGACAGTTTCCCGTTGTAGACCAAGGAAAAGCACTCATTGCCGGGTACGTTGACGACGAGGCGAGAGTCTGTGGTGGTGGTAGACCCGCAATTGTTTTCGGAGACCACACTCGCTGCGTAAAATACATTGGCCAACCCTTCTGCATGGGGGCAGACGGGGTGAAGGTGCTGCGGCCCAAGATTGATGCAGACCTAAAGTATCTTTACTACTATCTGAAGCAGCTTCAATTACCTGATGCTGGCTACGACCGTCACTTCAAGTATCTGAAGCGTACTGAAGTGGTTTTACTGCCTCTCCCCGAGCAACGGCGCATCGCCGCCATCCTCGACAAAGCTGGCGCCTTGCGCACCAAACGGCGGGAGGCCTTGACCCAACTCGACCGCCTTTCGCAGTCGATTTTTGAGGAGATGTTTGGCGACCCGGCTTCAAACCCTAAAGGATGGCCAAAGGTCTCCGTTGGTCAACTGTTAAGTGAAGCGGATGTTTTCGTCGATGGGGATTGGGTGGAGTCTAAGGACCAAGACCCAGATGGCGAAGTTAGGTTGGTTCAACTTGCTGACGTGGGCGATGGGTTTTACGCTAACAAGTCAGCTCGGTTTCTGAACAAGCCAACTGCGCTTAGATTGAAATGTACCCCTTTGAAGGTGGGCGACTTACTTATTGCCCGCATGCCGGACCCATTGGGCAGGGCATGCATCTTCCCCGGAGATGCAAAGGAGTGTGTGACCGTTGTAGATGTCTGCATTGTGCGTCCTTCTGTCAACGGCCCAGACCCGGTTTGGTTGATGTGTTGTATCAATAGTTTCGGTTTTCGAAACCAAATTGCAGGGGAAGCCACAGGAGCCACAAGAACTCGTATCTCAAGAGGGAATCTTTCTAAGCTGAGTATCATCGTGCCGCCGCTCGCTTCCCAGCAGCATTTCGCCAGGCGCTATCAGTCGGTGCTCCAGTTGCGCCAGCATATGCAATCTGCAATCGAAGAGTTGGACTCCCTTTGCGCTTCACTCCAATACCGCGCCTTCCGGGGAGAACTCTGAATGCGCGGTGAGTTCGTCCCGGCCTGGTCAGAAACGTGGGATGCCATCTGGCTCCCGCTGGCCGAATCCGAGGCGGTGCCGCCGGATATGTTCTGCGAGCTTTACCGGGAGTTGGCTGCTGCGTTCGCGGAGCCACCCAGTATCGAGGCGCTCGCAGATGTGATTGACGACCCGCAGCAGAGCCGCGAGGCCTTTGAACGCTCAGGGGGTGTTCGGTTCGCCAGTGAGAAGGCCTTGGTACGTTTTTTCGAGGCCGCTCATGGCGTGCTGGATGACTTGCAGGGCGATGAACTGGCCAATCGCTATTTTGGGCTGCTCTTCGACTTCATCGAGAAGTATAGTTTGGGCTACTCCCTGCGCCGCCCCTGTGCGCTTAGCCCGACCTTGCCGGGCATGTTCGCTGACCTTGCGAGTGCCCTGAAGCGGCTGACGAGCGCCGATGAGCACCTTGCCGCTCTGTACCGTGCCCATGAAGAGGCGGTGAGGGACCTGCGATTTGGGACTACGGAAGAGCGCATCAAGACCTGCTTCAACAAGCAGTTCATGCTCCTGGAGGCCATTGCCTCTGCCGCCGACGAGGTCACGGCGCAGACATTGGGCGAGATGTGCAACCAGATAACTTCATGGCCGCACGCCACTATCAAGGAGTCACTCAAGAAGCTGTATGGCTTCGCCTCGGACTATCCGGGCATCCGCCATGCAGGCAACCCGGCGGGGAGGCTGCGTGGCATCGAGTCTCGGGACTTGGTCGCTCTGTCCATCCTTTTGCTGGGCTACTCGCCGTATCTGACGGCGGCGCTGGAGACCAACTTCGCGTCGCTGGTGGAGCCCTGATAGCGGCGTCATGCCGCTGGCGACGATTTGTGGTCAGTTCTTGGCGTAGTTGTTGATTGGTTGTTTTGCAGATGATTTTCGTGGTTTGTTGGGTTAATTTTCTCTGTTGTTTTGTTTAAGCTGTTGTTTTAATTGAAATTTATCTGATTTTTTGCAGATGACTGCTTATCGGATTGCAGATAATGTGTCAGACTCTCGGGGTTTTCATGGGAAACCCGGAGATGCCTGCTTTCCGCCACCACGACCTTGACCTGCTGAATCCCGCATTCGACTCGCCCCTGGTCGATGTGGTGACCGAGCTCGAGCATCTGCGCCGTTTGCGACTGGGGGGCAGTACACCGGCACCGGTTTTCTTCCAGCTCAAGCACATCTTCCATATGTTGGAAAGCTTGGGCTCTGCGCGCATCGAGGGCAACCACACGACCCTGGCTGACTATGTGGAGAGCCGGTTGGAGGCGCAGCCCGCCCCACTGAGCGACCAATTGCGTGAAATGGCCAACATCGAAGAGGCTATGAGCTTCATCGAGGGAAATTTCGAGGCGGGTCAAGAGGTCACGGAGCACTTTGTGCGTGAACTGCACGCCATGACCGTGCAAGGACTGGAGCGAGAGGGAGACGCGACCCCCGGGGCCTATCGGCAAGGGCCAGTGAAGATTTCGCAGTCCGAGCACCTGCCACCCGAGGCCGTGGCAGTCCCGCAGTACATGGCTGAGCTGGTCCAGTTCATCAACCAGCCTGACCCGGCGAAATACGACCTCATCAAGGTGGCCCTGGCGCACCATCGCTTCGCCTGGATTCACCCTTTCGGCAACGGAAATGGCCGGGTGGTGCGATTGCTGACCTACACCCTGCTCATCAAGTACGGTTTCAATGTGAAGGCGGGCGGTCGGGTGCTGAACCCTACGGCCGTATTTTGCAACGACCGCGACCAGTATTACGCCATGCTTGGGAAGGCGGATACTGGCACGCCGGAGGGGCGCGAGGCATGGTGTGTGTACGTGCTGAGCGGCATGCTGGACGAGTTGCGCAAGGTAGACCAACTGACCGATGCGAGCTACCTTATCGAGCGCATCCTGACTCCGGCACTCAACTACGCCCGCGAGCGCGAGCTGGTGACCCAGTTGGAAGAGCAAGTGTTGCTCTTAACGGCACGGCTGGGTGTAGCCAAGGCCAGCGCCCTGAAAGACGCCATGCCAGACCTGACGGAGCGTCAGCGCACCTACCAAATCGGCAAGCTGGTAGAGCGTGGCATGCTGGCCCCTATCCGTGAGGGGGCGCGACAGTACACAGTCGGCTTCTCCAATAACTTCTTGATTCGGGGCGTCATTCGGGCACTCTCCAATGAGGGCTTTATTCCAGACACCTTGAACCGGCCACGATAAACAGAACAAGCAGGGGGAAACGATGAGTAACTTCAGCTTCTTGCGTGCGGAGTGGGGCTTCCTGCACGAGGCCGCACACAAGGCCGAGCAGGCTGTCTATAACGACCCTCGCACGGCATGTTTCTACGCCCGTCGGGGTCTGGAGCTGGGGGTGGCTTGGCTTTACGCCCATGACAAGGCGTTTAAGGTTCCCTATCAGGACAACCTGAGCGCCTTCATCTTCGAGCCCACCTTCCGTCAGCAAGTAGGGGAGGCACTGTTTACCAAAGCCAAACTCATCAAAGACCTGGGCAATTTGGCCGTGCACAGCCAGAAGAAGGTGCTTGAGAGCGATGCGCTCTCCGCCACCCGAGAGCTGTTTCACTTCTGCTTCTGGGTGGCTCGCCACTATGGTCGCACTGCAAGACCGGCTCCTGACCTGGCCTTTTCTCCGGCGCTGGTGCCCAAGGCCGGTGCTGCGCCAGCCCTGACCCAGCCGCAGCTGCAGAAGTTGGCGGATGAGCTGGCCGAGCGCAATGAGGCGTTGGCGTTGCTGCGCAATGAGAAAGCCGCGATAGATGTCGAGTTGCAGAAGCTCCGCGCCGAGGTGGCCGCCGCCAAAAAGGCGAATGCCGGCGAGCCGGATACCCACGACTATTCCGAAGCCGAGACCCGCAAGTCATACATCGACCTGCTGTTGCGCGAGGCTGGATGGACATTGGACCCTGCCAAGAACTTCGAAATCGAAGTGACTGGCATGCCCAATGGCGAGAACAAGGGCTTTGTGGACTACGTGTTCTGGGGCGACGACGGCAAGCCGCTGATGCTGGTAGAGGCCAAGCGCACCACGCGTAGCCCCAAGGTCGGGCAGCAGCAGGCCAAGCTGTACGCGGACTGCCTGGAGCAGATGTATGGCCAGCGACCCATCATCTTCTACTCGAACGGTTATGAGCACTGGATGTGGGACGACAAGTCCTACCCGCCACGAGCCGTGCAGGGCTTTTACAAAAAGGACGAGCTGGAGCTGGTGATTCAGCGCCGCAGCAGCCGCAAGAAACTGGCAGAAGCAGTCATCAACCCTGACATTGTGGAGCGCTACTACCAGACACGGGCCGTGCGTCGTGTCGGTGAATCCTTTGAGGTGGACAGCCAGCGCAAATCGCTGCTGGTGATGGCTACCGGGTCGGGAAAGACGCGCACCGTTATCGCCCTGGTCGATGTACTGATGCGCAGTAACTGGGCTAAACGGGTTCTGTTTTTGGCGGACCGGGTGGCATTGGTCAATCAGGCGGTGAACGCCTTCAAGACGCATCTGCCTGATGCGGCGCCGGTCAATTTGGTGATGGACAAGAACACTGAGGGGCGGGTCTTCGTTTCAACCTACCCGACCATGATGGGGCTTATCGACGAGGCGCAGGATGGTCAGCGCCGCTTTGGTGTCGGTCATTTCGACCTTATCGTGATTGACGAGGCGCATCGCTCCGTCTATCAGAAGTACCGTGCCATCTTCGACTACTTCGACAGCTTGTTGGTAGGCCTGACGGCAACGCCCAAAGACGAAATCGACAAGAACACCTATGGCTTGTTCGACCTTGAGGCGGGTGTTCCGACCGATGCCTACACGCTGGAACAGGCCATTGCCGATGGACATCTCGTCAAGCCGGTCCCGATTTCCGTGCCATTGAAGTTCCAGCGAGAGGGTATCAAGTACAGCGACCTGTCTGAGGACGAGAAAGACCAGTGGGACTCGCTGGACTGGAACGAGGAGGGCACGATTCCTGATGAGGTGGACCCCGCTGAGCTGAATCAGTGGCTATTCAACACCGATACGGTGGACAAGGTGCTGGAGCTGTTGATGACCAAGGGCCACAAGGTGGCAGGTGGTGACCGGCTGGGCAAGACCATCATCTTTGCCAAAAACAACGACCACGCCGATTTCATTGTCGAGCGCTTCAACGCCAATTTCCCGCAGTACAAGGGACACTTTGCCCGTGTCGTCACCTATAAAACGGAGTACGCGCAGAGCCTGATTGACGATTTCTCGAAGAAGGACAAGATGCCGCATATCGCGGTGTCGGTCGATATGCTAGACACCGGGATTGATGTGCCGGAAGTGGTGAATCTGGTTTTCTTCAAGATGATTCGCTCGAAGACCAAGTTCTGGCAGATGGTGGGGCGTGGAACCCGGCTGTGCAAAGACCTCTTCGGCCCCGGGCAGAACAAGCAAGATTTTTACATCTTCGACTTCTGCGGGAACCTTGAATTCTTCAGCCAGAACCCGGACTTCGCCGAAGGTTCCACCGCCGAGGCCCTGTCCACTCGGCTGTTCAAGGCGAGACTGCAGGTAATTCTGGAGCTCGATAAGAAGCTGAAGCAGGGGGAGGCTATGGCGGAGGGGGGGGCGCAGCCATATGGTGGGCATCCCTCAGAGGGGGAGCTCCGCAATGACATCGCCAATTTGCTGCACGAAAAAGTGGCGGCGATGAACGTGGATAACTTCGTCGTGCGGCCGCAGCGTCGCTACGTCGAAAAGTTCGCCGACGTGAAAGCATGGGCTTCGCTTGGCCCGGATGCGGTTGAGGAGGTGAGCACCAAGCTGGCCGACTTGCCCTCGGCCATCACTGACGATGATGAGGAGGCCAAGCGCTTTGACATGCTCGTACTGCGTACCCAGTTGGCCATTCTGCAGGCCAAGCCGGAGTTTTCCTCGCTGAGGGAGCGGATTCAGCGTATTGCCATCGAGCTGGAGGGGCAGATGGCCATCCCGGCCATCAAGGCCGAGGCCGTGTTGATTCAGGCTTTGAGCAGCGATGAATGGTGGGAAGGCGTGACAGTTCCTATGCTGGAAACGGTACGCAGAAGGCTGCGAGCGCTTATCAAACTCATCCCGAAGGGCCAGAAGAAGGTGGTTTACACCGACTTCCAAGACGAGTTAGGGGAGACGTCTGTCATTGACTTGCCGCAAGTGACCGCCGGTCTGAACATGAGCAAGTTCAAGGAAAAGGCCCGCACATTCCTAAAAGCCCACGAATCACACATTTCCCTGCAACGTTTGAGACGCAATCAGCCGCTGACGGTAACCGACCTGGCCGAATTAGAGCGGATGTTGCTGGAGGCCGGAGGTACCCCGGCGCTCATCGCCGAAGCCAAGGACCAGTGCCATGGGCTGGGTCTATTTGTGCGCTCGCTGGTAGGCTTGGACCGTGAGGCCGCCATGCAGGCCTTTAGCGAGTTCGTGAACGGCACGACAGCCACGCCAAACCAGATTGAGTTCATCAACCTCATCGTGCAGGAACTGACCCAAAGCGGGGTGATGGAGCCGGACCGACTGTTCCAGTCACCTTTCACGGACGTTAATGCGCAGGGTCCATTGGCCGTGTTTCCCCCGGCGGCCGTGACCCGCATGGTTGGTGTGTTGGGTGAAATCAGTAGGAGGGCGGTAGCCTAGGCCTCATTCCGAACCCGGCTTCCTGTGGCACAATCTGTGACACAGACCGGTGTAGCAACGTCGAAAATAGCGCGTAAACACTGGAGTTTTCGGTGGCCAATGGTCTCCCATCAGCCACCCCAGATAAAAATGCCCGCATCTGCGGGCATTTCCATTTCTGCGCGGCCATGGCAGGCCGCGTGGCAAGCGCACTCAGTTCACCAGCACCAGCTTGCCCATCACGCTGCGCGAGCCCATGTGGGCGTAGGCCGCCTTGAGCTCGGACATCGACATCGTGCGGTCGATCACTGGCTTGATCTTGCCCTGTGCATACCATTGCGCCAGCGCCATCATCATGGCGCCATTGGCCTTCGGCTCGCGTTTGGCGAAGTCGCCCCAGAACACGCCAACCAGCGAGGCACCTTTGAGCAGTGGCAGGTTCAGCGGCAGGGCGGGAATCGGTCCGGCGGCAAAACCGACCACCAGGTAGCGGCCGCGCCAGGCAATGGAGCGGAAGGCCGGTTCGGCCAGGTCGCCGCCCACCGGGTCGTAGATCACGTCGGGGCCCTTGCTGTCGGTGAGCGCCTTGAGGGCTTCACGCAGGTTTTCCTTGCTGTAGTTGATGGTGGCATCTGCACCGATGGATTGGCACAGCGCACACTTCTCGTCGGTCGAGGCGGCGGCAATCACGCGCGCGCCGGCGGCCTTGGCGATCTGGATGGCGGCTGTACCCACGCCGCCGGCAGCGCCCAGCACCAGCACGGTTTCCCCGGCCTTGAGCTGGCCGCGGTCCAGCAAGGCATGGTGCGAGGTGGCGTAGGTCATGATGAAGGCGGCCGCATCAACAAACGGGAAGTTGGCAGGCAACGGCATGCACAGCGCGGCCGGCGCCAGCGTGTGCGTGCCGAAACCGCCCGTGCCCGACAGGCAGGCCACCGCCTGGCCGACCTGAAGGTGCGTGACGCCGGCACCCACCGCCTGCACCACGCCGGCGTATTCGGAGCCCGGCACAAAGGGCAGGGGCGGCTTGATCTGGTACTTGTTCTGCACGATCAGCAGGTCGGGGAAGTTCAGGCTGGCGGCCTTGATCTCCACCAGCACCTGCCCGGTGCCGGGTTGCGGTGTCGGCAGCGCCTTCCAGTTCAGTGCCTCCACCCCGGTGGGGTCTTCGCAAAGCCATGCGTGCATTGATCGTCTCCTGCGGTGTTGTTGGTTCAAGTCAGTCGCGCATGATAAGGCGCGCTGTCGCACCGGTTATGTCCCTCGCGTGACGTGCCCCAGGACAAGGGCGCCAGCCACCTACAATCGGCAGCATTACGCTGCAAACATGAAGATCCTGATTTCCAACGACGACGGCTACCAGGCCCCCGGCATCGTCGCCTTGTACGAGGCGCTGAAAGATGTGGCCGAGGTCGAGGTGGTCGCGCCCGAGCACAACAACAGTGCCAAGTCCAACGCCCTGACACTGCATTCGCCGCTCTACGTTCAGCGTGCGAGCAATGGTTTTCGCTATGTCAACGGCACGCCGGCCGACTGCGTGCACATCGCACTGACCGGCTTGCTGGGCTACCGGCCGGACCTCGTGGTCTCAGGCATCAACAACGGCGCCAACATGGGTGACGACACCATCTACTCCGGCACCGTGGGGGCCGCGATGGAGGGGTATCTGTTCGGCATTCCGGCGATTGCCTTCTCGCAGACCGAGAAGGGCTGGCGCCATCTGGATGCCGCTGCGGCCAAGGCGCGCGAGCTGGTGTTGCAGATGGCACAGCACCAGCTGGTAGGCGCCCAGCCGTGGCTGCTCAATGTCAACATTCCCTGTCTGCCGCTGGAAAGCCTCAAGCCGATGAAGGTGTGCCGCCTGGGCCGCCGCCATTCGGCCGAGAAGGTCATCACCCAGACCAGCCCGCGCGGAGACACCATGTACTGGATCGGCGGCGCCGGGCCGGCCAAGGACGAGGGCGAAGGCACGGACTTCCACGCCACCAGCCACGGCCATGTGGCGGTGACGCCGCTCAAGGTGGACCTGAGCGACCATGCCAACCTGGGCTACTGGGCCCAGTCCATGAGCCTTCTCACCGCGCAGGCGGGCAAGGAGGGCGCATGACGTCCAAGCCGCGTCCGTCTTTTCCGGCCCGGCTGGATCGTGCGCCCGGCCCGGCACCGGCGCGAGGCGCTGCCCTGTCGCCGATGTCGGCCGCCAAACCCGCCACGGCGGCAGCCAAGCCGCCGGTGGCGCGTCAACAGCCGTACGGGCTGGGGCTGGACTCGCATGCCGTGCGTCAGGCCATGGTCAACAAGCTGGCGGGGCAGGGCATCAGCGATGTGCGCGTGCTGTCGGCCATGGGCACCATCGAGCGTCATCGTTTCGTCGACAGCGCGCTGGTCAACCAGGCCTATGAAGACACCAGCCTGCCCATCGGGCTGGGGCAAACCATTTCCAAGCCGGGTGTTGTGTCGCGTATGGCCGAATTGCTGCTGAACGGGCGGCCCGGCAAGCTGGGGCGGGTGTTGGAGATCGGCACCGGCTGTGGCTACCAGGCGGCGGTGTTGAGCCTGCTGGCCAGCGAGGTCTACAGCATCGAGCGCCTGCGTGGCCTGCATGACAAGGCGCGCGAGAACCTGCGCCCCATGCGTCTGCCCAATGTGCACCTGCTGTTTGGCGACGGGATGGCGGGTTTTGCCAAGGGCGCGCCCTATGCCGCCATCATTGCCGCGGCCGGCGGTGAGGCCGTGCCACAGGCCTGGATTGACCAGTTGGCCATGGATGGCCGCCTGGTGGCACCGGTGGCCTCCAGCACGGGCGGGCAGCAGGCCTTGATGGTGATTGATAGGACGCCGCAGGGGCTGCGCCAGACCGTGCTTGAGGCGGTTCACTTTGTCCCCCTAAAATCAGGTATCGCATGAAGGGAACGTCTATGTCGGGTTTGCGGGAGCGCTTTGTTGTTTGGGGTCTGATGGCTGGGGTCTGCCTGTGGCTGGCCGGATGCAGCTCGACCAGCCTCAACCGTGCACCGGTGGAAGACCGCCGCAACGCCGCCCAGAAGGCTGCGATGGACCCGAACACCCAGGCGGTCAAGCAGCCGCCGGGTTTTGAGAATGCCGGCAAGCCGGGTTACTACACGGTCAAACCCGGTGACACGCTGATCCGCATCGGCCTGGAGACGGGCCAGAACTGGAAGGACATCCGGCGCTGGAACAACCTGGACAACCCGAACCAGATCGAGGTGGGACAGGTGTTGCGTGTGGTGCCGCCGGGTGCCAACGGAGCCGCCGCCACAACGCAGACAGCTGCGGTCACGCGCCCCATCACCAGTTCGACGGCCACCGCCAGCAGCGTGCCGCCGCCGGCACAGGCGGCCAGCGCAGCCAAACAACCGGCATCGGCACCCCAGCCGGCGGCCGCTGCGCAACCGGAAGCCGCTGCTGCGAATGGTGAAGACCAGATCGCCTGGAACTGGCCGGTCAATGGCGGCTCGGTGCTGGCGGGTTTTGATGAAGTCAAGAACAAGGGGCTGGACATCAGCGGTGCCGCTGGCGACCCGGTGTTCGCAGCCGCAGACGGCCGCGTGGTCTATGCCGGCGCCGGTCTGCGCGGTTACGGCAATCTGATCATTCTCAAGCACAACAACACCTACCTCACGGCGTATGCACACAACCAGTCGCTGCTGGTGAAGGAAGACCAGTCGGTGCGCAAAGGCCAGAAGATTGCCGAGATGGGCAACAGTGATGCCGACCGGGTGAAGCTGCACTTCGAAGTGCGGCGTCAGGGTAAACCGGTCGATCCGGCCAAATACCTGCCAGCCAGGTAGGCCGATGCCAACCGCGCCTTGAGGAACAGCCATGACCAAACGCTCCCTTCAAGGCCCAGGCAAGGTGGTGCCCCCAGTGGCACCGGAGGATGAGCCAAATCATGCCTCGATCCCTGAAAATACTGCGCTAGCAGCTCCTGATTTGATAGCGGTCAGCCAGGCCGCGGCCACCTTGGCAGGCGTCGAAGTGGCTGGCGAGGCGGGGGATGCACTCTCGGCCTACCTGCGCCATGTGCGCCGCACCGAGCTGTTCACGCCCGAGCAGGAGTACGAGACCGCGATGCGCGCACGCGCCGGCGACTTTGCCGCGCGGCAGAGCATGATCGAACACAACCTGCGTCTGGTGGTGAGCATTGCCAAGTTCTACCTCGGGCGCGGTGTGCCGCTGTCGGATCTGATCGAGGAGGGCAACCTTGGCCTGATGCATGCCATCGACAAGTTCGAGCCTGAACGCGGTTTTCGTTTTTCCACCTATGCCACCTGGTGGATCCGCCAGTCGGTTGAGCGTGCCTTGATGCTGCAGGGGCGGGTGATTCGCCTGCCGGTCAATGTGGTGCGCGAGCTGCAGCAGGTGCTGCGGGCACGCCGTGCGCTGGAAAACGACCCGGCGTTCAACGAGGCACGGCCTGACGGGGTGCGGGTGGAAGACGTGGCCAACTTCCTGGGGCGAGACGTCAACGAGGTTGCTGAGTTGCTGGCCCTGGCGGAAACGCCGAAATCGCTCGACGCCACGCTGGAGCGCACGGAGAGCGAGCAGACGCTGGGCGAGACCGTGGTGGACGAGCTGGCGCTGGACCCCAGCGGCGTGACGCACACGCACGAAGTAGAGCGCTTGCTGGAGGAGTGGCTGCACAGCCTGTCGGGACGCGAGCAGGAGATTCTCGAAGGCCGCTTTGGCCTGCACGACCGTGAGCCGGAAACGCTGGACGTGCTCAGCCACCGCCTGGGCCTGACGCGTGAGCGCGTGCGCCAGGTGCAGAACGAAGCGTTGCTCAAGCTCAAGCGCTACCTGGCGCGCCGCGGCATCACGCGCGAGGCGCTGCTCTGATCTTATGGCCTGGCCTGTACTTGTCTTCGACATCGAAACCATTCCCGACATCGCCGGGTTGCGCACCTTGCGGGGCGCATCACCTGATACCCCGGACGAGCAGGTTCATGCCGCCTGGCTGGCGGAACGCAAGGAGCACGGCCAGAGCGACTTCATGCCGCTGCACCTGCAGCGCGTGCTGGTGATCAGCTGTGTCTTTCGCAATGCCGAAGGGCTTCGCGTCCACTCGTTTGTCGACCGCGATGGCCAGAGCGAAGGCAAGATCATCCAGACTTTCTTCAACACGGTGGAGAAGCACGTGCCGCAGCTGGTGAGCTGGAACGGCGGCGGCTTCGACCTGCCGGTGCTGCACTACCGCGGGCTGCAGCATGGCGTGGTGGCCGACAAATACTGGGACCTGGGCGACGATGACCGCGACTTCAAGTGGAACAACTACATCGGTCGTTACCACATGCGGCACCTGGACCTGATGGACCTGCTGGCCATGTACCAGCCCAAGAACAATGCCCCGCTCGATGCCATGGCCAAGCTGTGCGGCTTTCCCGGCAAGCTGGGCATGGATGGCTCGGCGGTTTATCCGGCCTACCTGGGAGGCCAACTGGAAGACATCCGGCGCTACTGCGAGACCGATGTCATGAATACCTACCTGCTGTACAGCCGCTTCCAGAAGATGCGTGGCGGTTTTCTGGAGAAGGAGTACGAGCAGGAGATCGCGCTGATCAAGGACACGCTGGGCAACCTGGCACCCACGGAGCCGCACTGGGACGAGTACCTCAAGGCCTGGGCCTAGTCGGTGCCATCTCTGAGTCTTCCAAGACCTCTGAGACAATTGGAGGATGACAGATTCAGTTTCTCCCAACCCCGGTTCACCTGCCGACGCCCTGCTGATCGAGTCGCTCGATATCGAGGCCCAGGGCATTGCCCACCGTGCTGACGGCAAGGTGGTGTTTGTGGAAGGCGCCTTGCCCTTCGAGCTGGTGAGCGCCCAGGTCAACCGCAAGAAAAACAACTGGGAACAGGCCACCGTGACGGCCGTGCACCACCAGTCGGCCCAGCGTGTCACGCCGGGTTGCCCGCATTTCGGCCTGCATGCGGGCGCCTGTGGCGGCTGCAAGATGCAGCACTTGCATGTCAGTGCCCAGGTGGCCATCAAGCAGCGTGTGCTGGAGGACAACCTCTGGCACCTGGGCAAGGTGCGGGCCGAGAGCATCCTGCGGCCAATCGAAGGGCCGGCCTGGGGCTACCGTTACCGTGCCCGCTTGTCGGTGCGCCATGTGCGCAAGAAGGGGGCGGTGCTGGTGGGCTTCCACGAGCGCAAGAGCCGCTACGTGGCCGACATGGAAGTGTGTCCGGTCTTGCCGCCCCATGTCAGCGCCATGCTGATACCCTTGCGCGAACTGATTGGCTCGCTGGAAGCGATTGAGACCTGCCCGCAGATCGAGCTGGCCTGTGGTGATGCCGTCACCGCACTGGTGCTGCGCCATCTGGAACCACTGAGTGCGGCGGACCTGGCCCGGCTGCGCGCCTTTGCCCAGGCGCATCCCGGCGTGCAGTGGTGGCTGCAGCCCAAGGGGCCGGACACCGTGCACCTGCTGGACGAAACAAGTGGCTTGCAACTGGCTTATGCGCTGCCCGAGTTCGGCATCACCATGCCGTTCAAGCCGACCGACTTCACCCAGGTCAATCCGCACATCAACCGGGTGCTGGTGTCGCGTGCGCTGCGCCTGCTCGATGCACAAAAGACCGAGCGCGTGATCGACTGGTTCTGTGGCCTGGGCAATTTCACGTTGCCGATTGCGACGCAGGCGCGCGAGGTGCTGGGCATCGAAGGCAGCGAAACGCTGGTGGCGCGTTCCCGTGAGAATTACCTGAGAAATCGGGCCCTAGCCCCTGATGGCCGTGCGCTGGCTGCTACTGAATTTGTAGCGCGAAACCTGTTCGAGATGACGCCTGAGTGGCTGGTGCAGGACGGCGTGGCCGACAAGTGGTTGGTCGATCCGCCGCGTGAAGGGGCCTTTGCCCTGGCCAAGGCGCTGGCCGATCTGCATCAGCAAAAGCTCAACCCGGCTGAGCATCCGCCCACGGCGGGCGCCGCCGGCTGGATGCCGCCGCGGCGCATCGTTTATGTGAGCTGCAACCCGGCAACGCTGGCGCGCGACGCAGGGCTGTTGGTACATCAGGCCGGGTACCGCTGTACCGCTGCCGGTGTGGTCAACATGTTCCCGCACACGGCCCATGTGGAGAGCATGGCGGTGTTCGAGCTGGGGGCTTGATGGGTTGAAGGGCGCGTCGGCCGGCCCGCTTTGGCGTGATGGCCGGCCGGGCCTGCGGCGAGCTCAGAGTCTTTCTGAGTTGCCGGAGGCCTTGCCACCGTTGCGCGGCCTGGCGTCAGCGGTCTTTTCCTTGCCGTCGTCGGCTGGCTTCTTGTCTTCGATGATTTCTTCTTTTTCGACTGCAGCCACGCCGACACTGGGCGCCTGGCCCTCGATCTTGTTGTCGCGCATGTACTGGTCCATCTCCTTCCAGCCATCGAAGACGGCGGTCTTGGAGGCTTTCTCGTTCAGGCGATAGCAGTCCTCAATGCCGCGCAGAGCATGGCGGCAGGCGCCGCCAATGGCCTTGGCATCCGCCTCGCGCTGGGCAACGCGTGGGTCGGGGCCCATGCCCGGAATGTCGCAAGCGGCAAGCAGCAGGGCAAGGGCAGGGATGAGCAGGAGGCGCGGCGTCATGGGATGTGCAAGGAGGCGTTACAGACTTTATCGGCAATTGGAGGCCCGGGTTGAGGGGCGGGTGCAGGTGTGGATGAAAAAAGGCCCGTCAGGGCCTTTTTTCATGGGGATCGGGACGATTCTTACTCTCGTTCGCCGCCGAAGATGCCCAGCAGGGCCAGCAGGCTCTGGAACACGTTGATGATGTCCAGGTACAAGGCCAGCGTGGCGCTGATGTAGTTGGTCTCACCGCCGTCGATGATCTGCTTGAGGTCGTACAGCATGTAGGCGCTGAAGATGCCGATGGCCGCCACCGAAATGGCCAGCATGCCGGCGCTCGAGCCCACGAAGACGTTGATGAGGGAACCCACCATCAGCACCACGGCGCCCACCATCAGCCATTTGCCCATGCCGGAAAGGTCGCGCTTGATGACGCTGGCCAGTGTGGCCATGACAAAAAACACGCCGGCGGTGCCGCCGAAGGCGATCATCACCAGATCAGTGCCGTTTTTGAAACCCAGCACCATGGCAATCAGGCGCGACAGCATGAGGCCCATGAAGAAGGTGAAGCCCAGCAGCACGGGCACGCCGGCAGCTGAATTCTTGGTCTTCTCGATGGCGAAGATGAAACCGAAGGCGCCGGCCAGGAAGACGATCATGCTGAGGCCACTGCCAAGGGTGAGGGTGATGCCGGTGGTCACGCCAACCATGGCACCTAGCACAGTGGGAACCAGGCTCAAGGCCAGCAGCCAGTAGGTGTTGCGCAGCACCTTGTTGCGCTGCGCCTGCGACATCGCATAGCCGAACCGGCCGGATGTCTCCAGGGTGTGGACTTGGTCGTTCATATCGGTCATCTCCTTCAAAAGCTGCCAACAGCAGATGTGGTCATTCTAGGATGATTCAAGCCGCAGCCCGCAAATCACCACGGTTCTTATGTATTTGGTCATGGCAGTTTTGCATCGTCCGGCCACGGTTGGCCGGTAACTGCCGCTATGCTTGCGGGTCTTGTCACATTCCAATTTCGAACTCCACCATGAAAAGCAAACCCGTGCTCCAACTCGCTGATGTCAAACTGATTGCCGCTGCGGCAGAGGCTGAAGCGCTGAAGAACAACTGGGCGGTCAGCATTGCCATCGTCGACGATGGCGGCCATCTGTTGTGGCAGCAGCGCCTGGACGGCGTGGCCCCCATTTCGGCCCAGATCGCTCCGGCCAAGGCCCGCACGGCGGCCCTGGGCTGCCGCGAAAGCCGCATTTATGAGGAAATGATCAATGGTGGTCGTGTGTCCTTCCTCAGTGCACCTGGCCTGGACGGCCTGCTGGAGGGCGGCGTGCCGATCATGAAGGACGGCCAGTGCCTGGGCGCTGTTGGCGTCAGCGGTGTGAAGTCGTCGGAGGACGCCCAGATCGCCCGCGCCGGCATTGCCGCCATCGGCCTGTAAGAAAAAAGGCCAGCCGGGGGCATCCCTGGCTGGCAAAACGACCTTGGACAAACGTGCTTGCTCCAGGTCGCCCACGATAAAAACACTATTTGGTCAGGATCAGCTTGCCCTGGCGCGTGGTCTGCAGCCGGTAGAGTTCACCGTTGTGGCTGATCGTGATCGATTTGCCACCCTGCAGCAGGGCGGCGCTGTTAATGGCGGCCACTGTCTGCGGCGCAGCCGCTCCCAGGGGGCTTGGGTCCGGCTCGCAGGAACGCGCGGCTGTCGGCTGATGCACTGAGGGCGAGTTCATTCTGCACACCGCCCTTAGCGTACCGGTTCGGTGATGAAGCCGATCTTGCGCAAGCCGGCTTGCTGCGCCATGGCCATGGCCTGCGCCACGCGCTCATAACGCACGTTCTTGTCACCGCGGATGTGCAGGTCAGGTTGCGGGTTCTTTGCCGCTTCGGCCTGCAGCAGGGCCGGCAGGGCTTCGTCGCTGACCTTGTTCTCGTTGATGAAGTAGGTGCCGCTGGCGTCGACCGACAGCTTCACCGTTTCGGGCTTGACCTGCTCCTGCTGGCTGGTGGCCTGCGGCAGATCCACATTGACCGCGTGTTTCATCACCGGCACGGTGATGATGAAGATGATGAGCAGCACCAGCATGACGTCCACCAGCGGCGTCATGTTGATCTCGTTCATCACCTCGTCGGTGTCGTCCTGGGTTCCGAAAGCCATGGTGTGATCCTTCAGGCCTTTTTCATCGGGACGATCTTGGCATCGCCGCCGCCGACACGGGCGCCGGTCACGAAGTAGGCATGCAGGTCGTGGGCGAAGCTGTTGAGTGTGCCCAGAATCGCCTTGTTGCCGCGCACCAGCGCGTTGTAGCCCAGCACAGCGGGAATGGCCACGGCCAGGCCCAGTGCCGTCATGATCAGTGCTTCGCCAATCGGTCCGGCGACCTTGTCGATCGTGGCCTGACCCGCCAGGCCGATGCTCATGAGCGCGTGGTAGATGCCCCAGACCGTGCCGAACAGGCCGACGAAGGGGGCGGTGGAGCCGACCGAGGCCAGGATGGCCAGGCCGGCCTGCAGGCGGGCGGTGCTGTGGTCAATGCTGTTGCGCAGGCAACGTGTCACCCAGTCGCTCACGCCCAGGCTGTCGTGCAGATGGGCCTTGGTATTGCGGTGGTGGGCTGCGGCCTCGCGTCCTTCTTCCGCCAGATCGCGGAAGGGGTTCTCGCTCTGCGGGCCGAGTTTGGCCAGACCTTCGGCAAAGTCGGCGCTGTGCCAGAAGGCCTCGGCCTCACGGGCCAGTTTCTTGTAGCGCACGATGTCCAGCGCCTTCAGCACGATCACCATCCACGACGCCAGGGACATGCCCAGCAGCAGCAGGGCGACGAAACGGGTGACCCAGTCACCCTGAGCCCAGACATTGAACAAACCGAATTGCGATTCCATAAACACTCCAGAGACTTCAAACAACTATTCAAGAACAAAATTGATCGGGACGTTGAACCACATGGCTTCGGGCACGCCGCCGCGTTTGCCCGGCACGTAACGCCACTTGAGCACGGTGGTGAGCGCCGCCTGGTCCAGCCGGTCATACCCGCTGGAGGTCCGGATTTCGGCCTGCTGGGCCGTGCCGTCGACGCCAATCAGCACCCGCACCACCACCTTGCCCTGTTCACCCAGGCGTTTGCTCAAAACCGGGTAAGACGGTTTCGGGTTGTTGAGGTAGGCGGCGTCGCTGGATGGCAACTCGACCCGGGAAGGTGCCGTCGGTGTGGCCGGCCCGGTGGCCGCCGGCGCAGCCATGACCGGGGCGGCCGGTTGCGCAGTGCTCTGGCCCATGGGGGCTGCAGGCGCTGGGGCGGGTTCCGGTGTGGCCACAGGCAGGGGGGCGGGTGGCACTTGGCGCTTTTGCGGCTGTTGCACCTGAGGCTTGGGGGCCGAGGGTTGTGGCGCGTCGGTTTTGGGGGCGGGGGGGCTGATGAATTCGCTCAGCACTTCGGCCGGCACGATCACTTCCACCGCCCGCTTGAGCAGCCCGCTCTGCAAGGCCCAGAGTGCTGCGATATGGAACAGCACCACACTGGCGGCGATGGCAAGGCGTCGATTCATGTAAGGAGCGGGAGCGTGACGTACAGACAAGGTCATATTTTGAGCGGCAGCCAAGCCAGCGGCCAGGCTTATTTTCGGAGGACCCAGCAGGCCGAGAGGGCGACCAGAATCAGACTGGCGATGGTGGTGAAAAACAGCATCATGCGAAAATTATAAATGAGAATAATTCGTATTCGTGATGTGGTCGTTAAATAGTTTGTCTTTTCAGGCGTTGCGGATGTCAGGCCGCTGGCGAGTACAGCAGACTGGGATTTGCCTGGTCCAGGCGACTGCAGCCGCACAGCGCCATGGCAATTTCCAGCTCATCGCGCAGCAGGCGCAGCACATGGGCCACGCCCACGGCACCAGCATTGGCCAAGCCGTGAATATAGGGCCGTCCGAGCAGGACCGCATGGGCGCCCAGGGCCATGGCCTTGAGGACATCGGTGCCACGGCGGATGCCGCCATCCACCAGGACCGGCATGCTGCCGGCCAAGGCCTCGACGATGCGCGGCAGCAGATGCGCCGTGGCCGGGGCCGTATCCAGGGTGCGCCCGCCATGGTTGGAGACGATGACGCCGCCCAGGCCGAGCCGGGCCGCTTGGCGTGCGTCATCGTCATGCAGCACGCCTTTCAGCAGGATGGGCAGACGGGTCTGGGCCTGCAGCCATGCCACATCGTCCCAGGTCGGTGCATGACGCAGCAGGCCGTCAAACAGGGCGCTTTGGCCAGGGCGCAGCGTCACGGCGGGGGCCGGGGGTAGGCCATCCAGGTTGACGGCTCGCACACCCGGCGGTACGCGGAAGCCGGCACGGCGCTCGCGGTCGCGCGCACCGCTGGTGGGCGCGTCGACGGTGAGCACCAGTGCCTCGTAGCCGGCCGCCTCGGCACGCTGTACCAGTTCACGCGTGAAGCCGCGGTCGTGCTGGAGGTAGAGCTGGAACCACAGCGGGCCACGCCCGGACTCCGACAGCATGGCGTGTGCCACGGTTTCCAGCGGCAGGCTGGCCTGCGTGCTGAGCACCAGACCGGCGCCCAGTGCGGCTGCGGCATGGGCCGTGGCCAGTTCACCATCGGGGTGAGCCATGACTTGGTAGGCCACTGGTGCCAGCAGGATGGGGTGGGCCAGCGTACGGCCCAGCAACTGCACCCGGGTGTGACCACCGGCCAGTGGCTGCAGCACGCGCGGCAGCAGCTGCAAGGCATGCCATGCCTGCTGGTTGGCACGCAGCGTGAGTTCGTCCGCGGCACCGCCGCTGAAATAAGCCCAGGCGTTGTCGTCCAGGCGTGTGCGGGCGTGAGCTTCGTGGTCGGACAGACTGACCACGTGCTCGGGTAGCCGGGCGAGGGCAGGCATGCTGCTCATGGCTTCAGGTATCAGCCCACATGCGCAGCAGGTTGTGGTAGGTGCCGGTCAACGCAGTGGTCTCGGCGCATTCGCCGTGGCGCTCACGCAGTCGCAGCAGGTTCATGTCCAGGTCAAAGAGCAGGCGCCGCTGCTCGTCGCTGCGCACCATGCTCTCGACCCAGAAAAAGCTGGCGAGGCGGTGGCCGCGGGTGACGGGCAGGACTTCGTGCAGGCTGGTGCTGGGGTAGAGCACCATGTCGCCGGCTGGCAACTTGACGCGCTGGCTGCCGTAGGTGTCGGCAATGGACAGTTCGCCGCCGTCGTATTCGTCCGGGTTGGCCAGGAACAGGGTGCAACTCACATCGGAGCGCACGCGCTGGTCGTCGCTGCGCGAGTGCATGACCGCGCCGTCGATGTGTTGGCCGTAGTAGTTGGTCTCACCGCCATAGCGGTTGAACAAGGGGTTGAAGATCTTCTTCGGCAGGGCCGCCGAAAAGAAGATCGCATGGCGGTTGAGGGCCTGCCGCACCAGCGTCTGCAGCGCGCGCGCTGCTTCGCTGGTCTGTGGCAGTTGTTCGTTGTTCTTGGCTTGCACGGCTTGCGGCCCGGCCGTGGCGCGCCCATCCAGCCACGAGGCGGTATTGAGGCCGGTACGTGCTTGGTGCAGCTCTTCGGGCGTGAGGACGTTTTTCAGATGGATCAGCATGGCGGCGGCTTTGCTGGAGGGCCGGCGCGGGCCAGCCCTCGGGCGCTTTCCTGGTTGGGTTAGAACTGCACTTTCAGGGTCATTTGCACGGACTGCGGCGCACCGGGGCTGTAGAAGCCGCGGTACAGCGAGTCAGCATACAACTCGTTGGTGACGTTGGTGACATTCAGCTTGAGTGAGGTCATGTCGGTGATCATGTACTCGGCCATCAGGTCCAGCGTGGTGAAGCTTTTGGCGCTGACGTGGCGCGCCCCTTCCGGATTCTGCTTGTCACGGTAGTTGAGGCCGCCGCCGACGCGCAGTTTCGGCGTCAGGCGGTAGGTGGTCCACAGGCTGGCACTGTGCAGCGGCGTCAGACCGGGACGATCGCCTTTACCCTGGGCGCCGGTGCCATTGGCAGGGATGACCACATTGCTCTCGTCAATCTTGGCCTCGGGGATCCAGGTCCAGGACAGGAAGGCATCCCACTTGGGCGTGATGCGTCCGGCAATGTCGATGTCCAGGCCGGCTGCGTGGCGCTTGCCGGACAGCAGCTGCTGCGTGGCGGCAGTGTCAGGGTCGGTGTTGCGCTCGTTGTACTTTTCCGAATAGAACAGCGAGGTCGCGAGCATGAGCCGGCGCTCGAAGAGATCGAACTTGCCGCCGACCTCGAGGTTGCGGCTTTCTTCGGGCGGGGTGTTGGCGTCCTTGGCGTTCGGGCCCTGGACCGCGTACTGGTAGACGTCACCCGAGGTGTTGAACGAGGTGCCGTAGGACACGTGGTAGGACGCCGTGTCGCTCGGCTGGTACAGGGCACCCAGGCGCGGGCTCCAGAGCGAATCGGAGCGTGCGTTGCTCGCACCGGCGGCCGTGTAGTAGCTGGCGTTGAAATTGTCGTTGCGCAGGCCGGCGATCAGCTTGACGGTGGGCGTCAGCTCCATGGTGTCCTGCACATAGATACCCAAGGTGCGGGCGTTGAACTTGTTCATGGGCGCATCGCCGCGCAGATCGGGCCGCGAGTCGCCATCGTTGGGCGTGCCGACCGTCGTGAAGAGACCGCTGGTGACGCCCGGGAAGTTGTTGTTGCGCAGGGCGTCTTCGTTGGACCAGTCCACCCCGGTGATGACCTTGTGCTTCTTGCCGAACCAGTTGAAGTCGTTGCTGTAGTCGCTTTGCAGCAGCGTTGTTGTGCTGATGCCGATGCGGCCCTTCGGGTTGCGCTGCAGGCCCGTGCTGTCCGTGATGGCGGCAACTGTCGTGGGGGCCGGCGCCCGGAACACGACCTGGCTGGACCACAGGTCACGCTCATAACGCCCATGGCGCAAGGTGGTCTTGAGTTCGCCGCCGTCCGAGAAGCGGTGGACATGGTTCAGCGTGCCGTAAGTGGCTTTGCCCTTGTTGTAGTCGCTGGCCAAGCCGTAGAAGTTCTTGGCATCCAGCTTGGTCTGGATCTCGCCGTTGCTGAGGATCCAGGGATGGTTGTAGTTGGGGCGGTTGTTGTACTCGAGGTAGTACAGGCCGACCGAGAACTCGTCCGTCGTGCCAATGCCCCAACGGTAGGTCGGGGCGATGCCCTTCTTGCTGACCTTGGCGCCCCAGTTGTCGGCCTCATGCGTCATCACATTCATGCGCAGTGCCGCGTCGTCGCCGGTCTTGAGGTTGAAATCGCCCGTGACACGCAGTTCATTGCCGGTGCCGATCGTGGTCTTGACTTCCTGCGAATCCATCAGGAAAGGCTTTTTGTTGACCTGGTTGACGACGCCGCCGGTGGAGCCACGGCCGAACAGCATGGAGGCTGAGCCTTTCAGCACTTCTACCCGGTCGTAGTTGAAGGTGTCGCGCTCGTAGATCGAGGAGTCCCGCATGCCGTCCACATAGATGTCGCCAGCCTGGACCAGCGAGAAGCCGCGCAGGCGGATGTCCTCTTCGCCGGTTTCGCCTGCCTGGAAGGTCACGCCCGCCGTGCTGCGCAGCACTTCCTTGAAGTCGTCGAGATTGCGGTCGTCCATCAGGCGCTCCGTGATCACGGTGATGGATTGGGGAATGTCGCGCAGCTTTTGCTTGCCCTTGCCGATCTCCGTCTCGGTCGCCCGCAGCGAGGTCTTGGAGGCCGGCGTTTCGGCCGCTTCCTTCACTTCCACGGTGGCCAGCGTCTTGCCGCTGTCCGGCACAGCCTGCTGGGCGAATGCGTTCATGGAGCCGGCCAGCAGCATGGCGCCCAAGGGCAGCAGGGCGGGGGATGCTATTGGATGTATAGCGCTCGACGCTGTAAAGACGGGGCGCTGGGCCGATTGTTTGCTGTTCTTTTTTCGCTGTGACATGGTTGTATCGCCTGGGGTGGATGGACTGGCTGGCTACAACCGGCGCAATTGCAAGAACTGCGTGGCATGGCTTGCTGCGTGAAAAGTAAAGTAAAGAAATTATACACAAATACAAATCATTCTCATTATGTTTATCAGAAAGTTATGGGCAAATCGGAGCGGCGGGTTGTTTGTGCGGCTGTGGCTGGGCCTGGCGCAGACCATTCGCTCTTGCCGGGTTGTGCTTGGATGAGGCCCGGCCGACAGGCTGCGGACTGGCGTGGTGATCTTCACCAGCGGCGTCTGCCGGGCGGGCTGGCGGACCACACCGTCAAGCGGCGATAGGCGCCCAGAGTGAGCCTGTTAGGGGGACGTCAGGGCGTGCGCCTGACGGGCTGCTGTCTCAGTAAGTCAGCCGCTCGGGGCGGATTTCCTGCAGGATGGTGGTGGCGATCTCTTCGATCGACTTGGTGGTGGTGGACAGCCAGCGGATGCCGGCGCGCCGCATCATGGCCTCGGCCTCGGCCACTTCGTTGCGGCAGTTTTGCAGGGATGCGTATTTGGAATTTGGTCGGCGCTCGTTGCGGATTTCGCTCAGTCGCTCGGGATTGATGGTCAGGCCAAAGATCTTGCTGCGGTGCGGTACCAGCGCCGGGGGGAGCTGGTGGCGCTCGAAATCCTCGGGAATCAGCGGGTAGTTGGAGGCCTTCAGCCCGTATTGCATCGCCAGGTAAAGCGAGGTCGGCGTCTTGCCGCTGCGGCTCACCCCGACCAGGATCACGTCGGAGCTGGCCAGGTCGCGGTTGGATTGGCCGTCATCGTGGGCCAGCGAGAAGTTGATCGCCTCGATCCGGTCATGGTAGGCCTGGCTCTTGCTGACGTCGCTGAAGCGGCCGATGCGGTGGTGCGACTTGATGCCCAGCTCGATTTCCAGTGGGTTGACAAAGGTGCCAAACATGTCGAGCAGCATGCCTTTGCAGCCTTCGGTAATGACTTTGTGGACATCCTCGTTGGCAAGGGTGGTGAACACGATCGGCTTTTTGCCCTCGACTTCGCCCGTGTGGTTGATCTGCCGCACGGCCTGGTGGGCCTTGTCCACGGTGTCGACAAAGGGCAGGCGAATACGCCGCATCTCGGTCTCGAACTGGGCGAGGATGGCATTGCCAAAGGTTTCAGCGGTGATGCCGGTGCCGTCGGAGATGAAAAAAACTGTGCGATTGGACATGGATACGGGGCAGGCGGTGGTGGCCGGGGGCGGGTGGTTGGGCAGGACAAGCCGGCCGAAGTTTTACCTGACGGAGCTTACAATACCGGCAATCCACCCGAATTTTCCATGCACTGCAACGCCCGACGAGAACAAGAGCAAAGGCTAGCCGTTGGCATGGGCGCCTCCAGTTCCCCGGAAGGACTGGTCTCAGGCGCGAACTGGTTTTTAACTTCTGGAGCTTTCCCATGTCTGCACTTTTCAGCCCGACCGCCCTGGTCGTACCGTTTGAAAACCTGAGGATGACCGACGTCGAGGCGGTTGGCGGCAAGAACGCCAGCCTCGGCGAAATGATCTCGCAGCTGCCGCAGGGCGTGCGTGTGCCGACCGGCTTTGCCACCACGGCCCATGCCTTCCGCGAATTCCTGAAGCATGGCGGCCTGGCCGACCGCATCAACGCCAAGCTCGATGCCCTCGACACCGAAGACGTGCGTGCGCTCGCGACCGTGGGCGCCGAAATCCGTGCCATGGTCGAGGCCCAGCCGTTCCCGGCCGATCTCGAAAAAGCCATCCGTGACGACTTCGCCAAGCTGAGCGCCGGCAACCCGCAGGCCACCTTTGCCGTGCGTTCTTCGGCCACCGCCGAAGACCTGCCCGACGCCTCTTTCGCCGGCCAGCAGGAGACCTTCCTGAACGTGCACGGCATCGAAGAGGTGCTGCACAAGATGAAGGAGGTCTTCGCCTCCCTCTACAACGACCGCGCCATCAGCTACCGCGTGCACAAGGGTTTTGCCCATGCTGACGTGGCCCTGTCGGCCGGTGTGCAGCGCATGGTGCGTTCCGACCTCGGCGCTGCCGGCGTGATGTTCACCATCGATACCGAATCCGGCTTCGAGGACGTTGTCTTCATCACCTCCAGCTACGGCCTGGGCGAGACGGTAGTGCAGGGCGCCGTGAACCCGGACGAGTTCTACGTTCACAAACCCATGCTCAAGGCCGGCAAGCGCGCCGTGGTGCGTCGCAACCTGGGCTCCAAGCTGATCCAGATGGTGTTCTCCACGCCGGAAGAGAAGAAGGCCGGCGGCAAGCTGGTCAAGACCATCGACGTGCCGACCGAACAGCGCAACCGCTACTCGCTGACCGATGCCGACGTCGAGCAACTGGCCCAGTACGCGCTGGTTATTGAAAAACACTATGGCCGTCCGATGGACATCGAGTGGGGCAAGGACGGCACCGACGGCCAGCTCTACATCCTGCAGGCCCGCCCCGAAACCGTGAAGAGCCAGGCCGGCGCCACCGCCGAGATGCGCTACAAGCTCAAGGGCCAGAGTGCGGTGCTGGCCGAGGGCCGTGCCATCGGCCAGAAGATCGGTACGGGCCCGGTGCGCCTGGTGCACAACATCAGCGAAATGGACAAGGTCCAGCCCGGCGACGTGCTGGTGACCGACATGACCGACCCCAACTGGGAGCCGGTGATGAAGCGCGCGTCCGCCATCGTGACCAACCGCGGCGGTCGTACCTGCCACGCGGCCATCATTGCCCGCGAGCTGGGCATTCCGGCCGTGGTCGGCTGTGGCGACGCCACTGAGACGTTGAAAGACGGCACGCTCGTCACGGTGAGCTGCGCCGAGGGCGACACCGGCCGCATCTACGACGGCCTGCTGGAGATGGAAGTGACCGAGGTGCAGCGCGGCGCCATGCCCGAGATCCCGGTCAAGATCACGATGAACATCGGCAACCCGCAGTTGGCGTTCGACTTTGCCCAGTTGCCCAATGCCGGCGTCGGTCTGGCGCGCCTGGAGTTCATCATCAACAACAACATCGGCGTGCATCCGAAGGCTATCCTGGACTATCCGAACATCGACGCCGACCTGAAGAAGGCGGTCGAGTCGGTGGCTCGCGGCCATGCCTCGCCGCGCGCCTTCTACGTCGACAAGGTGGCCGAAGGCGTGGCGACCATTGCAGCGGCCTTCTGGCCCAAGCCGGTGATCGTGCGCTTGTCGGACTTCAAGAGCAACGAATACCGCAAGCTCATCGGTGGCAGCCGCTACGAGCCCGAGGAAGAGAACCCGATGCTGGGCTTCCGCGGTGCCGCGCGTTACGTCAGCGCCGATTTCGGCGAGGCGTTCGCCATGGAGTGCGAGGCCATGCGCCGCGTGCGTGACGAGATGGGGCTGACCAATGTCGAGCTCATGGTACCGTTTGTCCGCACGCTGGGCCAGGCCAAGAAGGTCATTGATCTGCTGGGCCAACATGGCCTCAAGCGTGGCGAGAACGGCCTGAAGATCGTCATGATGTGCGAGGTCCCGAGCAATGCCATCCTGGCGGACCAGTTCCTGGAGCACTTCGACGGCTTCTCGATCGGCTCCAACGACCTGACCCAGCTCACGCTCGGCCTGGACCGCGACTCTGGACTGGAGCTGCTGGCGGCGGACTTCGACGAACGCGACCCGGCCGTGGAAGCGATGATCAGCCGCGCCATTGCCGCCTGCCGCAAGCAGGGCAAGTACGTCGGCATCTGTGGCCAGGGGCCCAGCGACCATCCCGACTTTGCCCGCTGGCTGGTGAAAGAGGGCATCACCTCGATCTCACTGAACCCCGACACGGTGGTCGAGACCTGGCGCAATATCGCCCGCATGTAAGCAGATCGCAGGCAAATGGCAACGCTGAAAGTGATTGCGGTGTCATGAGGCAACCGGGCCATCTCTGCCGGAGGGCACGATGACGCCCGGTCGCTTCTCCCTGCGGGGCCTGCTCTTGCTGGTGTGGTTGGTTGCCGCCTTTGGCGGCATTTACTTTGCCCGCGACCTGCAGACGGTAGTCATCGGGTGGCCGCTCGGCTTCTGGTTCGCCGCCCAGGGCGGCGTTCTGGTCTTCATTGCCATCGTTGCCGTGTTTGCCTGGCGCAGCAACCGGAGCGAGCGCCACGGTGCGGCTGCATTTGACGACCAGGCCTATGCCGTCTACCAACGCCGGCTGCACCGCAGCTTCGCCAAGTACGTTGTCAGCCTGCTCGGCTTTCTGCTGCTGCTCGCGCTGGCCGAGCAATTGGGCCTCTCCAAGCAATGGGTGGGGGCCATTTTCCTGGCCGCCACGGTTGCCCTTTATGCGGTGATCGGGATCTACAGCCGAACGGCCGATGCCGATGAGTACTACGTGGCAGGGCGGCGGATTCCCGCTTTCTACAACGGCATGGCCACGGCGGCCGACTGGATGAGCGCGGCGTCCTTCATCAGCATGGCGGGGGGACTGTACCTGCAAGGGTTTTCCGGCACGGGGTCGCAGCCCGGCGGCCTGGCCTATGTGCTGGGATGGACCGGCGGTTTTTGCCTGGTGGCGCTGCTGGTGGCGCCCCATCTGCGCAAGTTGGGTCTCTACACGATTCCGGATTATTTTGCCGTCCGCTTCGGTGGCCATTGGCCGCGTCGTCTTGCCGCGATGGCGGCCGTCCTTTGCTCCTTCACCTACGTTGTGGCCCAGATCTATGGGGTGGGCCTGATCACGTCCCGGCTGACGGGCGTGCACTTCGAGATCGGGATTCTGCTGGGGCTCGGCGGGGTGCTGGTCTGCTCGTTCCTCGGCGGCATGCGGGCCGTGACCTGGACGCAGGTCACCCAGTATGTGGTCTTGATCCTGGCCTTCCTGATCCCCGTGTCATGGCTGGCCTACAAGCAGCTCGGGAATCCGCTGGCGCCCTGGGTCTATGGCCAGCAGCTGGAAAAGATCACCCAGCTGGAAAACCAGCTGGCGGCATCGCCGTCAGAGCAGCAGGTGATTCAGGAATATGCGCGGCGCGCGCGGGAATTCGAACTAAAGCTGCGCAATGTGGAGGAGGCCCTGGACTCCGAGCGCAAGTTGCTCAAAGAGCGCCTGCGTCTGCTCAGTGAAGAGCGTGCGGACGTTGAAGTCATTTTCGCGGCCCGGCGTGAACTGGCCCAGTTACCTAAGGACCCCGTCTCTGCGCGGGAGACATGGACCCGGGCCATGCAGGAAAACCTCAACCGGGCCAAGGCGCTGGGGGGTATGCCGCCCCATGCCCAGCCTTTTGCCGGGGATCCGGATGGCACTCCCGAGGAGCGGCAAGCATTTGAACTGTCGCGCCGGAACTTCCTGGCGCTGATGTTCTGCCTGATGGTGGGCACAGCCGGCTTGCCGCACCTGCTGACGCGTTTTTTCACCACACCGTCGGTGGCCGAAACCCGGACATCGGTGGCCTGGTCATTGGTCTTCATCGCCTTGCTCTATCTCGCCGCGCCGGCATTGGCGGTGCTGGTGAAATACGAGGTCATGAGCAACCTGGCGGGGATGAACTTCGAATCCTTGCCGCCCTGGATGGCGCAATGGGCCAAGGTCGACAGTTCCCTGCTGTCCATCAATGATGTCAATGGCGACCATCGCCTGCAGTTCTCCGAGCTGAGGCTGGGGGCCGACCTCGTGATGCTGGCTACCCCCGAAATCGGCGGTTTGCCCTACGTGGTGTCTGGCCTGGTGGCAGCCGGTGGTCTGGCGGCGGCCCTGTCCACGGCCGACGGCCTGTTGCTGACCATTGGCAATGCATTGGCCCATGACCTGTACTTCCAGGGCAAGAGCGACCGGGCAAGTGTGATGCGGCGCGTGATGCTGTCCAAATTTGCCTTGCTGGTGGTGGCCCTGGCGGCGGCCTATGTTGCGGCACAAAAACCGGCCGACATCCTCAACCTGGTGTCGATGTCTTTTTCCCTGGCGGGGGCGGCATTCGTGCCGGCCATGGTGCTGGGCATCTTCTGGCACAAGACTTCCAGGGTCGGCGTGGTGGCGGGCATGTTGGCCGGGGTCGGTGTGACGGTCTATTACATGGCGATCAATGCCGCACCCGTACGGCAGCTGCTGGGGCTGCAGGGTTCGGGCCTGTGGTTCGGCATCCAGCCCATTTCTGCCGGGGTATTCGGCGTCCTGGCGGGGGTCGCCGTTACCGTGCTGCTCAGCCTGGTGACGCGTGGCGGCCGCCAGGATGGACCGGACCAGCAAAATCTCATATAATGGAGAGCTTCACCTTGCCGCACCCATCAGACGCTGGGGCGGCTTTTCTGCCCGTAGAGTGCGGGTCATCCACAAGGAGTATCAATGCGTCATTATGAAATCGTTCTGATGATCCATCCGGATCAGAGCGAGCAGGTTCCTGCCATGCTCGAACGTTACAAGGGCATGATCACCGCCGGCGGCGGCAAGATCCACCGTGTTGAAGACTGGGGCCGTCGTCAGATGGTCTACATGATCAACAAGCTGGCCAAGGCCCACTACCTGTGCATCAACATCGAGGCTGACAAGGCTGTCATGGCTGAGCTGGAGCATGCATTCAAGTTCAATGACGCCGTGCTGCGTCACCTGACGGTTCTGAAGAAGAAGGCCGAGACCGGTCCTTCCTCCATGATGAAGACCGTCGAGCGTGAAGACGCCCGCAAGGCTCAGCAGGCGGAATTCCAGGCCTGATCTTCCCGATAGCGAGGAGTGAATCCCAGCGCCAACCAGCTCAACCTGACTGCCTGTATCGCCGAGGTCGCCCCTTTGCGCTACACCCCGGCCGGATTACCGGCCCTGGACCTGAAGCTCGAACATGAGTCGATGGTGCCGGAAGCAGGGCAGGACAGGCAGGTAAAGGCCAGTGTCAAGGCGGTTGCCTTTGGTGCCCTGGCCGAGCGGCTTGCAAAGCAGGCCATTGGCAGTGTCTGGTGCTTCAGCGGTTTTGTCGCCACCCCTCGCAACGGCAAGAGCCTGGTGTTCCACATCCGAGAGTTCAGTCAAGATTAATTTCAGGAGGCCCCCATGGCCACGTTCAAAAAATTCAACAAAGACAAGCGCCCGAAGCGCAATACCCAGTCGCTGCTGTTCAAGCGCAAGCGCTTCTGCCGTTTCACCGTCACTGGCGTCGAGGAAATCGACTACAAGGACATCGACACGCTGCGTGACTTCATTGCCGAAAACGGCAAGATCATCCCGGCCCGTCTGACCGGCACCCGCGCGATCTACCAGCGCCAGCTCAACACCGCTATCAAGCGCGCGCGTTTCCTCGCGATGCTGCCGTACAGCGACCAGCACAAGATCTAAGGAGTCGACCCATGCAAATCATTCTGCTCGACAAGGTCGTGAACCTGGGTAACCTGGGCGAAATCGTCAAGGTGAAAGACGGTTATGCCCGCAACTTCCTGATCCCTTCCGGCCGCGCCCGCCGCGCCACCGAGGCCAACAAGGCCGAGTTCGAAGCCAAGCGCGCCGAACTCGAAAAAGCGGCTGCCGCCAAACTGGCTGAAGCGCAAGGCCTGGGCGAGAAGCTGGCTGGTACCACCATCAAGCTGACGCAAAAGGCCGGTGTGGATGGTCGTCTGTTCGGTTCCGTGACCAACTTCGACATCGCCGAAGAGCTGGCCAAGAACGGCTACAAGGTTGCCAAGGCCCAAGTGCGCATGCCCAATGGTCCGATCAAGACCATCGGCGACAGCACCGTCAGCGTGGCACTGCACACCGACGTAGTGGTTGACATCACCGTCTCCGTGTACGGCGAAACCGCTTAAGCTGCGGCTCTCCCCACAAAAAGCCGCCAGGGCCTGTCTCTGGCGGCTTTTGTCTTTGTGATGGGTGTTTTCGCCCATACATGCATTTGCACAGATTACCCACAGCTTGTGGGTCAGTTGTCCCCAGCATGTTCCTCGACGATCGCGTGCCGAGGGCTTAGCATTGGGGATTACAAGGAAACCTTCATTCATGTCCGCCGTATTGACCCCCGTAGATGACGACTACGGACAAGACCGACAAGTTGCGCAACTGCGAGTCCCGCCGCACTCGATCGAGGCCGAATCCAGCGTGCTCGGTGGCCTGCTGCTGGACAACGGTGCCTGGGACCGTGTCGGCGACCTGCTGGGGGAGGGGGACTTCTACCGCTACGAGCATCGGTTGATCTATGCCGGCATCGCAGCGCTGATCAACGCCAGCAAGCCGGCGGACGTGATCACGGTGTTCGAGCAGCTGCAAAGCCAGGGCAAGGCGGAGGAGATCGGTGGCCTGGCCTATCTCAACTCGCTGGCCCAGTACGTGCCCAGCGCCGGCAATATCCGCCGTTATGCCGAAATCGTGCGCGAGCGCGGCATCCTGCGCAAACTGGTGGCGGCGAGCGACGAGATCGCCACCAACGCCTTCAACCCGCAGGGGCGTCCCGTGGCGGCCATCCTGGACGAGTCCGAGCAGAAGATCTTCAACATCGGCGAGGAAGGCTCGCGCATGAAGCGCGGCTTCCAGTCCATGGACACCCTGGTGGTGGACCTGCTGGACCGCGTGCAGGAGATGGCCGACAACCCGAATGACATCACGGGCGTGCCGACCGGCTTCTACGATCTGGACCGCATGACCTCCGGCCTGCAGCCGGGCGACATGGTGGTGCTGGCGGCGCGTCCCTCCATGGGCAAGACGGCGTTTGCCATCAACATTGCCGAGCACGTGGCGCTCAATGAAGGCCTGCCGGTGGCGGTGTTCTCCATGGAAATGGGCGCGGCCCAGCTGGCGGTGCGTATCGTCGGCTCCATCGGCCGCATCGACCAGGGCCACCTGCGTACCGGCAAGCTGACCGACGAGGAGTGGCCGCGTCTGACGGAAGCGATTGAGAAGCTGCGCACCATCTCGCTGCACATCGACGAGACCGCCGGTCTGACCGCCAGCGAGCTGCGCGCCAACGCCCGCCGGCTGGCGCGCCAGTGCGGCAAGCTCGGCCTGATCGTGGTCGACTACCTGCAGCTCATGAGCGGCACCAGCGGCGACAACGAAAACCGCGCCACCGAACTGGGCGAGATCTCGCGCGGCATGAAAATGCTGGCCAAGGAACTGGGCTGCCCCTTGATTGCGCTGTCACAGCTCAACCGCAGCGTGGAAACGCGCCCCGACAAGCGCCCCATGATGAGCGACCTGCGCGAATCCGGCGCCATCGAGCAGGACGCCGACATCATCATGTTCATCTACCGCGACGAGTACTACACCAAGGACGCCTGCAAGGAGCCGGGGGTGGCCGAGATCATCATCGCCAAGCAGCGTAACGGCCCGACCGGTACCGTCAAGCTGGCCTTCCTGAACCGCCTGACGCGCTTCGAGAACCTGGCCGCCGGCTACGGCAGCGGTGATTTCTAAAAAAAAACGGGGCCGAGGCCCCGTTTTTATTGCGCAAGCAGCTACTCTTTTTATAGCACCTCGGAGGCAAAGTCCGCCAGGCGCGAGCGCTCGCCGCGCGCCAGCGTGATGTGGCCGCCATGCGGCCAGCCCTTGAACTTGTCCACCGCGAAGGTCAGGCCCGACGAACCTTCGGTCAGGTAGGGCGTGTCGATCTGCGCCAGGTTGCCCATGCAGATGATCTTGGTGCCGGGGCCGGCGCGTGTGATCAGCGTCTTCATCTGCTTGGGCGTCAGGTTCTGCGCCTCGTCGATGATGACGTACTTGTTCATGAAGGTGCGGCCGCGCATGAAGTTCATGCTCTTGATCTTGATGCGGCTGCGGATCAGTTCGCTGGTGGCGGCGCGGCCCCATTCACCGGCACCGGTGTCGGTCTTGGACAGCACCTCCAGGTTGTCGTCCAGTGCGCCCATCCAGGGGCCCATCTTTTCTTCTTCGGTACCGGGCAGGAAGCCGATGTCCTCACCCACGCTCACGGTGGCACGGGTGACGATGATCTCGGTGTAGCGCCGGTCGTCCAGCACCTGGGTCAGGCCGGAGGCCAGCGCCATCAGCGTCTTGCCGGTGCCAGCGGTGCCGGTCAGGGTCACGAAATCGACTTCCGGGTCCATCAGCAGGTTCATGGCGAAGTTCTGCTCACGGTTACGCGCAGCCACACCCCAGACGGCATTCTTGAGGTGGGTGTAGTCCTTCAGTGTCTTGAGCACGGCGGTCTTGCCGCGGATTTCGGACACGCGCGCATACAGGCTGGGCTCGCCCGGCGCCTCGAAGTAGACGAACTGGTTGATCAGCAGGCTGGGCACGATCGGGCCGTTGATGCGGTAGAAGGTGTGCGGGCCCTGCTGCCAGCTCTCCACGGTCTGGCCGTGGGTGGTCCAGAAATCGGCCGGCAGGGCCAGCGAGCCGGCGTAGAGCAGGTCGCCGTCGTCCAGCGTCTTGTCGTTCTGGTAGTCGTCGGTGGCCAGGCCCAGGGCCCGGGCCTTGACGCGCATGTTGATGTCCTTGGACACCAGCACCACCTCACGTGGTGCGTACTGCTGGCGCAGCGCCTCCACCACGCCCAGGATCTGGTTGTCGGCCTTGCCCTGCGGCAGGCTGGTGGGCAGTTTGTAGTCCAGCGGCTGGGTCTGGAAGAACAGCTTGCCGCCGGCCTCGCGGTGGCCGGTGGTGTCGAGCTTGAGGCCGGCCGCGATGTCCGCGCCCTGGGCATCTGCCAGACCGTCGAGCATGCGGCTGGTCTGGCGCGCGTTGCGGGCGACCTCGGTCATGCCTTTCTTGTGGCCGTCGAGCTCTTCCAGCACGATCATGGGCAGGAAGATGTCGTGTTCCTCGAAGCGGAACAGGCACATCGGGTCGTGCATCAGCACATTGGTGTCGAGCACGAACAGCTTGCTCGGACCGCTGGCGCGGCTTTTCTTCGGCTCGGGCGGGCTTTGCGTGGCCGGTGCCGTGCTGCTCACGGGGGCGGCCTTTGCCTTGCTACCGCGCGAGGTCTTAGGAGCGGCCTTGGCCCGGCTGGGCGGCACGGGAGGCGCTACTTCGGCCGCGGCCCCGCCGGCATGCTCAAACAGGTCGCGGGCTTGCGGCTTGCGGTCGGCGGGAGGTGCTTCGAAGGCGGTCGCTGATTCTCTGGATGACCGGGGCTTGCTGCGGGCCGGTGCATCAAAAGCGTCTGGAGACAGCAGGGCTGCGCGCTTGGTGGGGGCGGGAGGCAGGGGCATGGGGCGTAAGGCTCGCAAAAAGGTTAGCGGATGCCGCCGAAAAAGCAAAAAAGCCGCCTGGTAAACCTGGGCGGCTTTTTTCGGGGAGCTTCGTCGCTGTTCTCAACGGCATAAATTCATTATGCATGAGCTGGGCTAACTCCGCATTACATGTTGCTGCAACGCATCAAAGGCGGGGTGCCGCCCGGTTTTCAGCTTAGGCGGCAGCGGCTTTCTTGAGCGCCTTGACGGCCTTCAGCACTTCGTCCACATGGCCCGGCACCTTCAGGCCGCGCCATTCCTGCTTGAGCTGGCCATCGGTGCCGATCAGGAAGGTGCTGCGCTCGATGCCCTTGACCTTCTTGCCGTACATGATCTTGTTCTTGACCACGCCGAACATGTGGCACATCTTCTCTTCGGTGTCGGCGATGAGTTCGAAGGGCAACTCCAGCTTGGCCTTGAACTCGTCGTGGGACTTCATGTTGTCGCGCGAAACACCGAACACGGTGGCGCCGGCCTTCACGAAATCCTTGTACTTGTCGCGGAACTGCATGGCTTCCGTAGTGCAGCCGGGCGTGTTGTCCTTGGGGTAGAAATACAGCACGAGGGTCTGGCCGAGGTGGGAAGTGTTGGAAACCTTGATGCCGCTGGTGGCATTTGCTTCAAATTCCGGGATAGGTTTGTTTACAACGATCGCCATAAGCCTTAAATCTTGTGTGACAGGAGCTGTCGTATGGTGGTCGGGGTTGACGCTGTGACAGCAGGGTGGCGCCCCCGACTCAATTTATCAATTTTACCTTGAAATCGATAACCTGGTGGGGGTGGGGGCGCTAGGGGCTTTCCAGTAGCAGGGCGGCGACCACATGCCGGCCTTCGCCGGCCAGGATGTTGTAGGTGCGGCAGGCGGCTGCCGTGTCCATGGTCTCGACGCCGATGCGCCGCTCAGCCAGGGCCTGCAGCCAGGCCGGCTGGGGAAAGCGCAGGCGGTCGCCACTGCCGAACAGCACCAGCTCGGGACCGATGTCGGCCAGCCGGGCGAAGTGTGCGGCGCTCAGATCGCTGTAGCGCGCGCAGCCCCAGTCGAAGCGCTGACCACGCGAACCGACCACCAGGCTGGTGGTGATTTTTTCCCCGTCCAGCCCGATCCAGCCCGGGCCGTAGCCGCTGATGGTCTGAACGTCGAATTTGTCGGGTTGGAGTTTCATAGGCAGAAGGGAACTGTGGTCAAATTATAGGTTTCGCCCCGCTTTCAGCATCCCGGAGGGACTTTGAAAACCATACGTAAATCTGCCAAGCTGTCCAACGTGCTCTACGACATTCGCGGCCCCATCATGGATGCGGCCAAGCAAATGGAGGAAGAGGGACAGAAGATCATCAAGCTCAATATCGGGAACTTGGCGGCTTTCGGTTTCGACGCGCCGGAGGAAATCCAGCAGGACATGATCCGCAACCTGCCCAATTCGGCCGGTTATTCCGACAGCAAGGGCATCTTCGGGGCGCGCAAGGCGGTGATGCACTACACCCAGCAGCAGGGCATGAAGGGTGTGACGCTGGACGACATCTACCTGGGCAATGGCGCCAGCGACCTGATCGTCATGGCCACCAACGCGCTGCTCGACGAAGGTGACGAACTGCTGCTGCCGGCCCCCGACTACCCGCTGTGGACAGCGGCCACCAGCCTCTCGGGGGGCACGCCGGTGCACTACCTGTGCGACGAAGAGAACGGCTGGATGCCGGACCTCAACGACATCCGCAGCAAGATCACGCCACGCACCAAGGGCATCGTGGTCATCAACCCGAACAACCCCACCGGCGCCCTGTATTCCGAAGAACTGCTCAAGGGCATTGTCGACATCGCACGCGAACACGGTCTGGTGATCCTCGCGGACGAGGTGTACGACAAGGTGCTCTACGATGGCGAACACCACGTTGCGCTGGGCAGCCTGTCGGAAGACGTGCTCACGCTGACCTTCAACTCCCTCAGCAAGTCCTACCGTTCCTGCGGTTACCGCGCCGGCTGGATGGTGATCTCGGGCGACAAACGCGGCGCACAAGATTACATCGAAGGCCTGAACATGCTGGCCAACATGCGGCTGTGCGCCAATGTTCCGGGGCAGTGGGCGGTGCAGACGGCGCTGGGGGGGTACCAGAGCATCAACGACCTGGTGAAGGAAGGCGGCCGGCTGCGCCGCCAGCGCGACCTGGCGTACGAGCTCATCACCGCCATTCCGGGGGTGACGTGTGTGAAACCCAAGGCGTCGCTCTACATGTTTCCCCGGCTCGACCCCAAGATCTACCCGATCGAGGACGACCGCCAGTTTTTCCTCGAGCTGCTGCGCGAGACCCGTGTGATGCTGGTGCAGGGCAGCGGCTTCAACTGGCCCAAACCGGACCACTTCCGCATCGTGTTCCTGCCGTATGAAGACGATTTGCGCGAGGCCATCGGCCGCGTGGCCAAATTCCTTGAAAACTACCGAAAGCGCCACGCGCGCGCCTAATTTTGAAGACGGCGCGCCAGCGCCAAAAACTGAGTCAAAGATGAAAGCAATACAAGTAGGCCTGTTGGGCATCGGCACTGTGGGTTCGGGCACCTTCCATGTGCTCAAGCGCAACCAGGAAGAAATCAAGCGCCGCGCCGGCCGCGGCATCGAAATCACCATGGTCGCCGACCTCGATGTGGCCCGCGCCCAGAGCGTCGTCGGCCCGGACGTGAAGGTGGTGAACGACGCCCGCGCCATCATTGCCAACCCGGACATCGACATCGTGGTCGAGCTCATCGGCGGCTACGGCATTGCCAAGCAGCTGGTGATGGAGGCCATTGCCGCCGGCAAGCACGTGGTCACCGCCAACAAGGCGCTGCTGGCCGTGCATGGCACCGAGATCTTTGCCGCCGCCTCCGCCAAGGGCGTGATGGTGGCCTTCGAGGCGGCTGTGGCCGGTGGCATCCCGATCATCAAGGCGCTGCGCGAAGGCCTGACCGCCAACCGCATCCAGTGGATCGCCGGCATCATCAACGGCACCACCAACTTCATCCTGTCCGAGATGCGCGACAAGGGGCTGGACTTCGATGTTGTGCTGAAAGAAGCGCAGCGCCTGGGCTACGCCGAGGCCGACCCGACCTTCGACATCGAAGGCGTGGACGCCGCGCACAAGGCCACCATCATGTCGGCCATTGCCTTCGGCATTCCGGTGCAGTTCGACAAGGCCTATGTGGAAGGCATCACCAAGCTGGGTGCGCAGGACATCCGTTACGCCGAGCAACTGGGCTACCGCATCAAGCTGCTGGGCATCACCAAGCGTACGGCCAAGGGCATCGAGCTGCGCGTGCACCCCAGCCTGGTGCCGAGCAAGCGCCTGATTGCCAACGTTGAGGGTGCCATGAACGCCGTGGTGGTCAACGGCGACGCCGTCGGCACCACGCTCTATTACGGCAAGGGTGCCGGCTCCGAGCCCACGGCCAGTGCGGTGATTGCCGACCTGGTGGACATTGCCCGCCTGCACACCGCCGACCCGCTCAACCGCGTGCCGCACCTGGCCTTCCAGCCCAACACACTCGACCAGGCCATGAGCAACCTGCCCGTGCTGCCCATGAGCGAGGTGGTGACGAGCTACTACCTGCGCCTGCGCGTGGCCGACGAGGCCGGTGTGCTGGCCAAGGTCACCGGCATCCTGGCCGAGGCCGGCATCAGCATCGACGCCGTGCTGCAGCGCGAAGCCGACGAAGTGGGCGGCGAGGGCTCCACCCAGACCGACCTGATCATCCTGACGCACGACGCCCGCGAAGGCACCATGAACGACGCGCTGGCCAAGCTGCAGGCGTTGCCGACGGTGCTGGCACCGATCGTTCGCATCCGCAAGGAAGAGCTGGCCTGATGAAATACCTGAGCACCCGCGGCCACGCTGACCGCAAGCGTTTCTGTGAAATCCTGCTCGAGGGCCTGGCGCCCGACGGCGGCCTGTACCTGCCCGAGTCCTACCCGCAAGTGGACGAGGCCACGCTGACCAAGTGGCGCAGCCTGCCGTATGCCGATCTGGCGTTCGAAGTCCTGTCGCTCTACATCGACGACATCCCGGCCGACGACCTGCGCGCCATCTGCCGCAAGACCTACACCGAGGCGGTGTTCGGCACGAAGGAAATCGTGCCGCTGCGTCCGCTGGAAAACGGCCTCTACCTGGAAGCCCTGTCCAACGGCCCGACGCTGGCCTTCAAGGACATGGCGATGCAGCTGCTGGGTAACCTGTTCGAGTACGAACTGGCCCGCCGCGGCGAGCAGCTCAACATCCTGGGCGCCACCAGTGGCGACACCGGCAGCGCAGCCGAATACGCCATGCGCGGCAAGCAGGGCGTGCGTGTTTTCATGACCAGCCCGTATGGCCGCATGAGCCCGTTCCAGCAGGCGCAGATGTTCAGCCTGCAGGACGCCAACATCCACAACCTGGCGGTCAAGGGCGTGTTTGACGACTGCCAGGACATCGTCAAGGCGGTGTCCAACGACCTCGACTTCAAGCGCCAGTACAAGATCGGTACCGTCAACTCCATCAACTGGGCACGCCTGGTGGCGCAGGTGGTGTACTACTTCGCCGGCTACTTCCAGGCGACGAAGAACAACAGCGAGAAGGTCAGCTTCACCGTGCCCTCGGGCAATTTCGGCAACGTCTGCGCCGGCCATGTGGCGCGCATGATGGGCCTGCCGATCGACAAGCTGGTGGTGGCCACCAACGAGAACGACGTGCTCGACGAGTTCTTCCGCACCGGCGTCTACCGCGTGCGCGGCAGTGCCGACACGCACGAGACCTCCAGCCCGTCGATGGACATCTCCAAGGCCTCGAACTTCGAGCGCTTTGTGTTCGACCTGCTGGGCCGCGATGGTGCCAAGACCAAGGCCCTGTTCGGCGAGCAGCTCTCGGCCAAGGGCCAGTTCGACCTGAGCCAGGACCCGGCCTTCGCCCAGGCGCATCAGCGTTATGGTTTCTCCAGCGGCAAGAGCACGCATGCCAACCGCCTGGCTACCATCAAGGACACCTTCGAGCGCTTCGGCGGCATGATCGACACCCACACCGCCGACGGCCTGAAGGTGGCGCGCGAGCACCTCAGCGCTGGCGTGCCGATGATCGTGCTGGAGACGGCGCTGCCGATCAAGTTCGCTTCAACCATCGTCGAGGCGCTGGGACGTGAACCCGACCGGCCGGCCAAGTTCGAGGGTATTGAAAACCTGCCCAAGCGCGTGACGGTGCTCGAGGCAGACGTGCAGGCCGTCAAAGCCTACATCGTCACCCATTGCAAGTGAAATAGGGCTTTTGCCCTTTTGGAATAAGCGTGACCAGCTATCAAAAACATAGCGTTCTGAAGGTGGCCGCATGAAGGTCATCGGCTTTGCCGGCTACTCCGGCTCGGGCAAGACCACGCTGGTCGAGCGTCTGATCCCCGAACTCAAGCTGCGCGGGCAGCGCGTCTCGGTGGTCAAGCACGCGCACCACAAGTTCGACATTGACCACCCGGGCAAGGACAGCTGGCGCCACCGCGAGGCGGGCGCCTTCGAGGTGGTGATCGCCTCCGACCGCCGCATGGCGCTGATGCGTGAATTCGAGCAGCCGACCGAGCTGTCGGTGCACCAGCTGATAAGCGAACTCGATGACCGCGTGGACTGGGTGCTGGTCGAAGGCTACAAGCGCAGTGACCTGCCCAAGATCGAGGTCTGGCGCGCGTCCACAGCCAAGCCGGTGCGTTACCCGGATGACGATTTCATCACCGCCATCGCCACCGACTCGCCCGGCCAACTGCCGCAGCCGACCGGGCTTGACGTGCTGGACCTCAACGACGCCGGGGCCGTGGCCGACTGGCTGCTCCAGCACGCCGAACGTTTTGACTACAGTCCCGAGTTGTACGCCCTATGAACGCTCCACGCCCTCCCTTGAAAGCGCTGGACGAGGCCCTGGCCGAGTTGCTGAGCCACGCCCAGCCGCTGGCCGGTATTGAAGACATCACCACCTTCGACGGCGATGGCCGTGTACTGGCGCGCGACATCACCTCGGCGCTGCACGTGCCGCCGCAGGACAACAGTTCCATGGACGGCTACGCCATGCGCTGTGCCGACGTGCGCGAGGCCGGTGTCGTGCTGCCGGTGTCGCAGCGCATCCCGGCCGGTGCCAGCGGTGCGCCGCTGCAGCCCGGCAGCGTGGCGCGCATCTTCACCGGCGCGCCGGTGCCGGCGGGGGCTGACGCCATCGTCATGCAGGAAGAGTGCGAGGCCGCAGGCGAGGGCAGTGTGCGCGTCAATGCCGTGCCTAAGCCGGGCCAGTGGATCCGCCGCGCCGGCGAAGACGTCACCCGTGGCGCCGTGGTGCTATCAAAAGGGGAGCGGCTGGCGCCGTCTTCACTGGGTCTGGCGGCCAGTATCGGCATGAGCACGCTGCCGGTGGTGCGCCGCCCGCGCGTGGCCTTGTTCTCCACCGGCGACGAACTGGTGATGCCGGGCGACATTGCGCCCGAGCAGATGCCGCCCGGTGCCATCTACAACTCCAACCGCTTCTTCCTGCGCGCGTTGCTGCAGCGCCTGGGCTGCGAGGTCACCGACTACGGCATCGTGCCCGACCAGCGCGATGCCACGCTCGACGCCCTGCGCGACGCCGCGAAGCAGCACGACCTCATCCTCACCAGCGGCGGCGTGTCGGTGGGCGAGGAAGACCACATCAAACCCGCGGTGCAGCAGCTGGGCGAACTCGACCTCTGGCAGATCGCCATCAAACCCGGAAAGCCGTTTGCCTACGGCAAGATCTACCGCGATCAAGCTGCCGGGGCGCGCAGTGCGCAGGACGCCTGCCACTTCGCCGGCCTGCCGGGCAACCCGGTCTCCAGTTTCATCACCTTCCTGGTGCTGGTGCGGCCCTTCCTGCTCAAACTACAGGGCGTGACAGACGTGGCACCGCCTCGCATGGTGCTGCCGGCGCACTTCGACTGGCCGCGCGCCGACAAGCGCCGCGAGTTCCTGCGTGTACGCCGCAATGCCGCCGGCGGGCTGGAGCTGTTCCCCAACCAGAGCTCCGGCGTGCTGACCTCGGCCGTGTGGGGCGACGGCGTGGTCGACAACCCGGCCGGCCAGACCATAACCAAAGGCGACACCGTGCAGTTCATTTCTTTTGCGGAGCTGATGGGATGAAGGTCAACGTCAAATACTTCGCCTCCATCCGCGAGCGCATCGGCACCGGCAGTGAGCCGCTTGAGACCACAGCGACCACGCTGGGCGCGCTGCGCGACGAGCTGATCGCCCGCGGCGGCGGTCATGCCGAGAGCCTGGCCCGCGGCCGCGCGGTGCGCGTGGCGCTGAACCAGGTGATGAGCGATGAAACCACGCCCTTGACCGAGGGTGCCGAAGTCGCCTTCTTTCCCCCCGTCACCGGAGGCTGACATGGCCAGCCGCGTCTCGATCCAGACCGCAGACTTCGACGTCAACGCCGAGATCGCGGCCCTGCGTGCGCAGGACAAGCGCGTTGGTGCCGTCTGCAGCTTCATTGGCACCGTGCGCGACCGCAACGATGGCAGTGCGGTCAGCGCCATGGAACTGGAACACTACCCGGGCATGACGGAGAAGGCCATCGAGGCCATGATCGACGAAGCCTTCAAGCGCTTTGACATCTACGCTGCGCGCGTCATCCACCGTGTCGGCCCGCTGCAGCCGCTGGACCAGATCGTGCTGGTGGCCGTCACCTCGGCCCACCGCGGCGAGAGCTTCCAGGCCTGCGAGTTCCTGATGGACTACCTCAAGACCCAGGCGCCGTTCTGGAAGAAGGAACAGACGCCCGAGGGCGCACGCTGGGTTGATGCCCGCGTCAGCGACGACAAGGCGCTGGCCAAGTGGGGCATTGCCTCCGGCAACCTGTCGGTTTAAGGCCAATGGGGGCACGCTGCGTGCCCGGCCGCATGCGCACCCGCCCTGGATCGAACCGAATTTGATGTTCGTCAAGAACGTTTTGGCTCCCATCCCTTGAAATTCACGGCAGGCACCCAAAGCTGCGGTGCAATCGGAGGATTTCATGCGAGTAGACAAACTGACCACCAAATTCCAGGAAGCCCTGGGCGAAGCACAGACGCTGGCCCTGGGCAATGACCACGCCTATATCGAGCCGGCCCACCTGCTGGTGGCCATGCTGCGCCAGCAGGACGGCCCCAAAGCCCTGCTGCAGCGCGCCGGCGTCAATGTGCCGGGCCTGACGGCTGCGGCCGAAGCCGCCGTCAAGAAACTGCCGCAAGTCGAAGGGCAGGAGCAGGTGCAGGTCGGGCGCGACATGGTCACGCTGCTGCAGGCGGCCGAGAAAGAGGCCATCAAGCGTGGTGACCAGTTCGTTGCCAGTGAACTGTTCCTGCTGGCCGTGGCCGACCACAAGGGTGACATCGGCCACCTGGCCAAGGCCAACGGCCTGACGCGCAAGTCGCTGGAGAGTGCCATCGACGCCGTGCGCGGCGGCCAGTCGGTCGACAACCCGGAAGCCGAAGGCCAGCGCGAAGCGCTGAAGAAATACACCCTGGACCTGACCGAGCGCGCCCGTTCCGGCAAGCTCGACCCGGTGATCGGCCGCGATGACGAAATCCGCCGCGCCATCCAGGTGCTGCAGCGCCGCAGCAAAAACAACCCGGTGCTGATCGGCGAGCCCGGCGTCGGCAAGACCGCCATCGTCGAGGGCTTGGCCCAGCGCATCGTCAACGGCGAAGTGCCCGAGACTCTGCGCGACAAGCGCGTGCTGGTGCTGGACATGGCCGGCCTGCTGGCAGGTGCCAAGTACCGCGGCGAGTTCGAGGAGCGCCTGAAGTCCGTGCTGAAGGAAGTGGCGCAGGACGAAGGCCGCATCATCCTTTTCATCGACGAGCTGCACACCATGGTGGGCGCTGGCAAGGCCGAAGGTGCCATTGACGCCGGCAACATGCTCAAGCCCGCGCTGGCACGCGGTGAGCTGCACTGCATCGGCGCCACCACGCTGGACGAATACCGCAAGTACATCGAGAAAGACGCCGCGCTGGAGCGCCGTTTCCAGAAAGTGCTGGTGGGCGAGCCCACCGTGGAACAGACCATTGCCATCCTGCGCGGCCTGCAGGAGAAGTACGAAGTGCACCACGGCGTGGACATCACCGACCCGGCCATCGTGGCTGCGGCGGAGCTTTCCCACCGCTACATCACCGACCGCTTCCTGCCCGACAAGGCGATCGACCTGATCGACGAGGCTGCGGCCAAGATCAAGATCGAGATCGATTCCAAGCCCGAAGTCATGGACAAGCTGGACCGCCGGCTGATCCAGCTGCAGATCGAGCGCGAGGCGATCAAGAAGGAAAAGGACGAGGCCTCGCAGAAGCGCCTGGCGCTGATCGAGGAAGAGATCGGCCAGCTGCAGAAGGAAGCTGCCGACCTGGAAGAAATCTGGAAAGCCGAGAAGGCCCAGGCCCAGGGCAGTCAGACCGTGCGCGAAGAGATCGAGAAACTCAAAGCCCGCATCGGCGAGCTGACGCGCAAGGGCGACTTCGCCAAAGTGTCCGAGCTGCAGTACGGCAAGCTGCCCGAGCTGGAAAAGCGCCTGAACGAAGCCCAGGCCAAAGAGGCTGCAGGCGAGGGTGCAGCCGGCAACAAGCTGCTGCGCACGCAAGTGGGCGCGGAAGAGATTGCCGAAGTGGTGAGCCGTGCCACCGGCATTCCCGTGGCCAAGATGATGCAGGGCGAGAAAGACAAGCTCTTGCAGATGGAAACCAAGCTGCACGAGCGTGTGGTGGGGCAGGACGAGGCCATCTCGGCCGTGGCCAACGCCATCCGCCGTTCGCGTTCCGGTCTGTCGGACCCGAACCGCCCGACCGGTTCCTTCCTCTTCCTCGGCCCCACCGGCGTGGGCAAGACCGAGCTGTGCAAGGCGTTGGCCGGTTTCCTGTTCGACAGCGTGGACCATCTGGTGCGCATCGACATGAGCGAGTTCATGGAGAAACATTCCGTGGCCCGCCTGATCGGCGCGCCTCCGGGTTACGTGGGTTATGAGGAGGGCGGTTACCTGACTGAAGCCGTGCGCCGCAAGCCCTACAGCGTGCTGCTGCTCGACGAGGTGGAGAAGGCCCATCCGGACGTGTTCAACGTGCTGCTGCAGGTGCTGGACGATGGCCGTTTGACCGACGGCCAGGGCCGCACCGTGGACTTCAAGAACACCGTCATCGTGATGACCAGCAACATCGGCTCGCACCTGATCCAGAGCATGGTGGGCCAGCCGTATGACGACATCAAGGACGCGGTCTGGGGCGAGCTGAAGAACCACTTCCGCCCCGAGTTCCTGAACCGCATCGACGAGACGGTGGTGTTCCACGGCTTGGATGCGCAGCACATCGCCAGCATCGCCAAGATCCAGCTGCAGCAGCTGCAGGACCGGCTGGCCAAGATGGAGTTGGAGCTCAAGGTGTCCGACAAGGCACTGGGCGAACTGGCCAAGGTCGGCTTCGACCCGGTGTTCGGCGCCCGCCCGCTCAAGCGCGCCATCCAGCAGCGCATCGAGAACCCGCTCTCCAAGCTGTTGCTGGAAGGCAAGTTTGGCCCGAAGGACGTGATTGACGTGGACACGGACCCGGTGCGCAATCCGGGGCAGTTCAGCTTCGAGAAGGGCTGAGTGTCAGTGGCTGGGTGACTGGCTGCGGTTCAAATGAGAAACCCACCTCTTGCGTGAGCAGGAGGAGGGTTTTTTCTTTGAGCGATGGAGTTTTTCGAGTCTTGGAATATGAGAGGAATGCTATATTGATCCGAGTGCTGTCAGGTCAGCTAACAGGGAGAAAGAATGAATACCATAGGTCGTGCTCTTCGATGGACTTGTGTCGGTGCATTCGTCATTTTGTTGTTTCTTGTCGCTGGGTGCTCGACTACTACAAAAGATATTGATCCCCGTCGAGCGGCCTCAATCAAAAGAGTAGGTGTTATTTCGTTGTTGCCCACCGAATTGCTGTATCAAAAGATTGGTGTGACGGTATTTAACAACGAGCGATCTACCCAATCTGTTGGTATGGCACTGAATGATGCTGCGCGAAATGGTGTTGAGAGCGGCCTCCAGAAAGGGCGGCTAATAGAAGTAATACAGCTAAACGTAGAGATTGAAGCGATGAAACGGGACTTTCGACCTGGAGCAATCGTCTTTTCTTGGCCGCCAGCAGCAGCAAAAAAAGCGCTGATTGATTTGGCAAAACGCGATGAATTGGATGCCATAGTTGTAGTCAATGAAGTGTTTGACTCTGACAACGGGCACGCTGGGGTCAAGTTTTTTCTGCGTGCTGGCATAGGTTCAATTAGCGCTGCCGGGATGCGGTCTGATATTGAGGCAGTTCTCTACGATTCTCAAGGAGAGGTACTTGTTTCCAGACATCCAAAGCTTGGAGTGCTATACGCGCTTGACCGGCCGAATATGAAACCTTGGGGGTACGCCTTGGATGAGAATTTGGATGCGGCTACTCGCAATCATGTTGTATCTTCATTTCAGCGGCTAATTTACGACGGCATCTCACAGAGTGTGACGGCTATGAATTTGTAGCGGACTCTTTCAAAATCTCCCGCGTAGTGAAGTAATAGTTGCCTCAAGATGGAAAAGGCCTACAGCTGAAACGCTATCTTGTATTCTGTGTCGGACTCGATACAACTTCTAATCTTCCGACCATATGCCTAAACTGTGCCATCATGCGGATTCGCATAGGCTGTTTACGCTTTGTCCGGGCGCAGCCTTTTTCCAGTGCCACTCATGTCTGTGCTGCTATCTCGCCCCCAATGTGTGTGTAACGCAAAAAAATGATCTCTACTTCTGACGAATGAGAACCGGAACCACACCTCCCGGTATGTAGATGAACTCGAAGGTCTGGACTTCGGCGGGAACGGAAAACTCGCTGACGACCACCCGCTTACTGTCAGTCACGTCGATCAGCTGGAAATCAAATGCATTGCCAAAGCCGAAGGAGCCATTCAGCTTGGCTCGAAGCCAGTACGACACGTCGGGTTTAAGGTCCAGCTCGACAACGCCATCCATCTTCCTGAAGTCAGTCTGGACGTTCAATTTAATCTTATGCCTTCCTGGGGCAACGCATAACGGCGTTCCTTTGATGGGTGTGTCATTGACTGCCTGGAAGCTCAGGCTGCCTTGGGTCGGCGTAAAGCCACGGTTCGCATAGCTGGCGTCGTCATCAATACATGCCTGGCCAGGCAACTTCTTTTCAGTCTGTCTGGGGCCAGAGGCGCAGCCCGACAGGGTTAGAAACAGCGCAATCAGAAGAATCCGTGTGACAGCGGACATGAGAAGCTCCTAGTTATTGTTTGTTTTCAGAGTTTATTAGCTTCTGAGCGTTAGATGTCCCTGTGCTTCAAGGCTTGCTGGCTCAAATTTCCTCACCTCGATTCGTCTTGGTTGAGCGATCTGGAGTGACAGCATTTTTTTGAACCGAGGCTCTTGCCCTCACTCCTGAAACAAATCCGCCATCTGCGACCGCAACCACCGGTTCGCCGGATCATGCTGGTAGCGCTCGTGCCAGTGCTGTTTGATCATGAAACTCGGGAAAGCAATGGGTGGCGCCAGCATCTTTACCTGCGCAATGCGCACCAGCGTCTGGGCCACGCGCACGGGCACGGTGGCCACCAGGTCGGTGTTGGCCAGCAGGTTGCCCAGGCCCGGCAGGGTGGGCAGGGTCAGCGCGATGTTGCGCTGGATGCCCCGGCGTGCCAGCGTTTTCTCCACCAGCTCCTGCCCGGTGCCGGCGGCGGTGACGACGACGTGGCTTTCGCGCTTGTAGAGGCCCTCCGTCATGCGCGCGCCGATGCGCGGGTGCGCCTTGCGCACGACGCAGGCGAAGTTCTGCTGGAACAGGTTCTGCTGGAAGAAGCCGGCCTCCAGCTCCGGCATGAAACCCACGGCCAGGTCCGAATCGCCGGACTCCAGCAGGTTCGCAGTGTCCGGTGTGATGCGCAAAATCTCGATCTGCACTGACGGCGCCAGTTCGTTGACGCGGTTGATCAGCGAGGGCAGGAACTCCAGGTGGCTGAAGTCCGTCATGCTGATGCGGAACTTGCGCTCCGAGCGCGCCGGGTCGAACACCACCTGTTGCCGTGTGGCGGCCTGCAGGATCTGCAGCGCCTGGCGCAGCGGCTTGACCAGTTCCCGCGCATGCGGGGTGGGCTCCATGCCCTTGGAGGTGCGCACGAACAGCGGGTCGTTGAACTGCTGGCGCAGGCGGCCCAGGGCCAGGCTGACGGAGGTCTGGGGCAGGTCCAGGTTCTGCCCGGCACGGGTGACGCTTTTGGTCTTGTAGATCTCGTCGAAAATGGTGAGCAGCCGCATGTCCATTATTCAAATTCCCGCTGATGTTTATTTTGATTATGCGATGGACGCAATAATGGTCTGCGATTAATCTTGCGCCTGCTGTACCGTGTGCGCAGCTGCCACCCGTGGCGGCACTTCGTTGCAAGAACCATCCCGTTGAGTGAACAAGGAGTTTTCCATGCCTATCCATCTGCAAAAACGTGCCTGGCTCGGTGCCCTGGCCTTGCTCGGCCTGCTTGCCAGCACGCCGCACGCCTTGGCAGAGCCCTGGCCGAGCAAGCCGGTGCATCTGCTGGTGGGTTTCCCCGGCGGCTCCACGCCGGACGGCGCGGCGCGTGCCATTGCCGAGCCGCTGTCCAAGGCCCTGGGGCAGCCGGTGATCGTCGAAAACAAGGTGGGTGCGTCGGGCAACATCGCCACCGGCCAGATTGCCAAGGCCACGGACGACCACACGCTGGGCATCGTCATCAACGGCAACCTGACTTCGGCCAAGATGCTGTTCCCCCAGCTGCCGTACGACCCGGCGCGCGACTTCACCTACCTGACGCTGATCGGCACCGCGCCCCTCGTGCTGGTGGCGCAACCCGATGCGCCCAGCGGCAAGGCTTTCTTCAGCGCGGCCGTGGCGGCCGGTGACAAATGGAACTACGGCTCGGTCGGCACCGGCTCGGTGGCGCACCTGGGCATGGAGCTGCTGAAGGCGCGCGTGCCGGGTCTCGCCGTGGTGCACGTGCCTTACCAGGGCAACCCGTTTGTCGTGACGGGCTTGCTGGGCAAGCAGATCGAGATGGCGCTGATGCCGCCGGGCATTGCGCAGCCGCAGATCAAGGCCGGCAAGCTCAAGGCCATTGGCATCACCAGCGGGCGCAGCACGCTGGCACCGGAGATTCCGCCGCTGAGCGACGCCGGCGTGAAGGACTTCCAGCTGGAGGTGTGGACGGCCCTGGTGGGGCCGGCCAAGCTCAGCAAGGCGGCGCAGGACAAGCTGGCCAGCGTGCTGCCGGCCGTGCTGCAGGACGCGGGTGTGCGCCAGAAGCTGTTCAGCCAAGGCTGGCAGGCACCGGCCTCCGCCTCGTCGCTGGCACTGAAAGCGCGCGTGCAGGACGAAGCGAAGATCATGCAGAGCATCATCACCAGCCGCGGAATCAAGATCGAATGAGCGGCGCGGCAACGATGCAGGAGCCCAGCCGCACGCTGCCGGTCTACGGCGAGTACGACGTGGTGGTGGTGGGCGGCGGGCCGGCCGGGCTGGCGGCCGCGGTGAGTGCCGCGCGCCACGGGGCGCGCACGCTGCTGGTGGAACGCTACGGTTTCCTGGGCGGCATGGGCACGGCGGGCGGGGTGACCAATTTCGCGGGCCTCTACGGCCGGCGCAACGGCGAGATGCAGCAGCTGGTGCATGGCGTGGTCAATGATCTGATGACGCGCATGGACGCCCTGGGCGGCCTGAACAAGCCGCAGGACGGCATGCAGGGGCGCATCCGCGTGCGATCCTACGACACTTCCATCTACAAGTGTGCGGCCGACCAGTTGCTGCTGGCTGCCGGCGTGGAGATGCTTTTCCATGCCTACGCGGCATCCGTCCTGATGGAGGGCGACCGCATCCAGGCCCTGGTGGTGGAAACCAAGTCCGGTCGCCAGGCCGTTCGTGCCCAGGTGTTCGTCGATTGCTCGGGTGACGCCGATGTGGCGGCCTTCGCCGGCGTGCCTTATGAGGTGGGTGACGGCCATGGCAGCGGCCTGTTCCCGACCACCATGTTCCGCGTCGGCCATGTGGACGCGCCGACTGCGCTGGCCGCTGTGGGTGAGTTCAGCGCGATCAACGACTACATGGTGCGCGCGCAGGCGGCGCACCCCGGCCGTTACGCCTTTCCCCGTATCGGCGCCATTCTTCGCCCGCAGATCAACCCGGCCGAATGGCGCGCCAATGTGACGCAGGTGAAGAATGCGCAAGGGCATGCCATGAACGGCGTGGATGCGCGTGAGTTGAGCGCGGGCGAACTGGAAGGCCGGCGCCAGGTCGTCCATTACTTTGAGTTCCTGCGGGAGCAGGTGCCCGGCTTTTCCAAAGCGCAGATTGTGGAAATCGCGCCGCAGGTGGGCATCCGCGAGACGCGGCGCATCGAAGGGCTGTATGCGCTGACCGGTGAGGACATTCTGGGCTCGGCACGCTTCACTGACAGCATCGGCATCAACGCCTGGCCCATGGAGTTGCACCAGGATGGCCGCATTGACTGGGGCTTCCCGCGCGATGTGAATCGCAGCTACAACGACCTGCCGTGGCGCATGCTGGTGCCCAGGACGGTCAGCAACCTGCTGGTGGCCGGGCGCTGTGCTTCGATGACGCACGAAGGCCAGTCGGCGGCGCGTGCCAGTGGCGGCTGCTTCGTCATGGGGCAGGCGGCGGGCACGGCGGCAGCCATGGCTGGCGGGCAGGCGATGCAGACACTGAACGTGGCCCGTTTGCAGGCGCAATTGACGCACGATGGCGCGCTCATTGAACGTTGATTGAGCGCTGGGGCGGCAGCGCCGAAGCACATGGCCGTTGCAGCTGGATGTGCTATGAATACAGGAGCATTTCGCGCTTGTATTTCAAGGTCCTGTGCTCTGTTGGATGTGGAAAATAACCCGTTCGCCGGCGTGGCCGGTGACGATTTTTTACATGGGGGGGACTGGGCCGGGTGGCCCAGCCGTCAGTTGCTCAGCGTCTGCTCAACGGCAGACTTGGCTTCCTCAAGGCTGATGAAAAAACGCGTTGCCTGCGGTGTGGCCTTGGGCAGATGCGCGGGCGGCGCCCACAGCCGGCCGTCGAGCCAACTGGCGGCCCAGCCACCGATGTCCTTGCCCTTCAGGGCGCAGACAGGTTGGCCATCCAGCAGTGCCGTCCAGGTGGGGGGTGTTTCTTTCCAGGCAATGGCAGTCATAAGCGCGTCACCAACGATGTGTAGTAATTTCTGCATTCTAGGGGGGCGCGGCTGAACGGCCAAGCGCCAGGGCGACAAGGCGGCCGGCCGGCTTGCGCAGGCGGCTGGTGATGGCCACAATGGCCCGTGCCCTTCGCTAGACGAAGGGCCTTTGCATCACGAGGAGAGCCCGAGTCCATGAGCACCCTGATCTATACGCACCAAGCCTGTTTCGACCACCAGCCCGGCCCGCATCACCCGGAGTCGCCCGAGCGGCTGGAGGCCGTGCTGGCCGCGCTGAAGACGCCGGACTTTGCCGATGCCGTCTGGCGTGACGCGCCACGGGGCACCTTCGAGCAGGTGCTGCACATCCACACGCCCGATTACGTGGAGGATGTGCGGGCCGCATTGCCTGCCGAGGGTTACCGTGCGCTGGACGCCGGTGACACCATCCTGTCGCCCGGCTCGCTGGAGGCGGTGCTGCGCTGCGTGGGCGCGGCCTGCGCCGGCGTGGATGACGTGGTGGCGGGTGAGGTGACAAACGTGTTTTGCGCCACACGCCCCTGCGGCCACCATGCCGAGGCCAACAAGGCCATGGGCTTTTGCGTCTTCAACCAGGCGGCTATTGCCGCGCTGCATGCCCGCCAGCAGCACGGCCTGCAGCGGGTGGCGGTGGTGGACTTTGACGTGCACCACGGCAACGGCACGCAGAACTCGTTTTACGACGACCCGGACCTGTTCTACGGCTCCTGCCATCAGGGCCAGTTCTACCCCGGCACTGGTGCGCGCCACGAGACGGGTGTGGCGCACAACATCGTCAACGTGCCGTTTCCGCGCGGCACCGGTTCAGCGGCTTTCCGCGCCGCCATGATGGACGTGATGCTGCCGGCGCTGCGCGAGTTCGCGCCCGAGCTGCTCATCATCTCGGCCGGCTTCGACGCCCACCAGCTGGACCCGCTGGGCGGCCTGCAGTTCACCGATGACGACTACCACTGGATCACTCGCGAGCTGCTGCAGGTGGCCGACGAGACGGCCGGCGGCCGCGTGGTGTCGGTGCTCGAAGGCGGCTACAGCCTGGAAGGCCTGGCCAGCGGAACTGCCGCGCACGTGCGCGCGCTGATGGGGCGCTAGCGCCCCCACTTGCGACGCAGCTGCTCTTTCTGCTCGTTGGTCAGAATGGCGTCGATCCGTTTGCGCGCCTTGAGGGATGACTCGAACATTTCCTTTTGCGCATCCACCATGGTGTTGAAAGCCTTGCGGGCCTCCGCCTCGTCCAGCCCGCCGGGGCCGAACATGTTGTTCATGTGGAAGCCTTGCTGCTGCATGTTGCCCATGAGCTGCCAATGCGCCTTGGCGGTTTCTTCCTGGATCTGGTCGATCTTCTTGCGCTGATCCGCGCTGAGGTCGAGCCCCCAGTAGTCGCCGCGCCCGGCATAACCGCCCATCATGCCGGGCCCCATGCCGTAGCCGCCTGGGCCATAACCACCCATCATGCCCATGCCGCCGCCATAGCCGCCCATCATCCCGGGGCCCATGCCGTAGGGCTGGGACCAGGCCGCGCCGGCGAGCAAAAGGCCGGCCGCCATCGTTGTCAGTACTTTTTTCACATCCATCTCCTGTGCAGTTGATAGGCGCTGAATCAAGACGGCGGGAAGCTGCGCCCCGAACCCTCCCCGGTATCGGCATTCTCTTCCTGCTGGCGCTGCCGTGCGCATGTCCCCACTTGGCGTGCAGGCATCTTGCGTTTGCTCGACCACAGGCGCGTGGACCACACGCCGCGCCTCAAGGCCGCCAAGTGTTTTCACACCGCGGTGCCAGCATTCCTGGTGGACAAGCGTTGAACTAGGCCGTCTGGGCGTCGGTTCACGCTGTGGCTCCATTGAGGTGCTGAGATTGCTACTGAAACGATAGCTGCGGGCGCATATTTATCAAGCTTAAGAGGCCAGTTTTACGTCTGAAGACAGACAATCCGCCATGGCCTGTGCCAGGGCGGGTTTCTTCAGGGGGTGCGTGTGGGCAGTGCTGGCTACGCGTGCCGCCTGCGATGGCACAATCGCCCGTCCTCGTCGGCTTGCATGGTTGCAGGCACTTCAAGTTCCGGGCCTTGGCCACCACGTTTTCTTTTCCATGACACTTTCACTCCAGGGCACTCTCGGCATCGACTTCGGCACCTCCAATTCGGCCATCGCCTGGGCCGAGCCGCAGGGCGCGGCACGGCTGATTCCGCTGGAGGGCCAGGCCACCGCCATGCCCACGGCGGTGTTCTACAACAGCGAAGACCTCAGCACCCATTTCGGCCGCGACGCCGTGACGCAGTACCTGGAAGGCGCCGAGGGGCGGCTGATGCGTTCGCTCAAGAGCCTGCTGGGCAGCCCGCTGCTGCTGGAGACGACCGTCGTCAACAACCGGCAGATCAGCTTCCAGGACATCATTGCCACCTTTCTGGCCACACTGCGCGAGCGCGCCACGCAGGCGCTGGGCGCCGCACCCACGCGCGTGGTGATGGGGCGGCCGGTGCATTTTGTGGACGACGACCCCGCGCGCGATGCGCAGGCGCAGGCCTCGCTGCTGCAGGCAGCGCAGGCAGTGGGCTTTACCGAGGTGTCGTTCCAGCTGGAGCCGATTGCCGCGGCGCTGGACTATGAGCGCCGTCTGACGCGTGAAAGCACGGTGCTGGTGGTGGACCTGGGGGGTGGCACCTCGGACTTCACCGTGGTGCGACTGGGGCCTGAGCGTATGCAACGGGCTGACCGCACGCAGGACGTGCTGGCCACCACCGGTGTGCACATCGGCGGCACGGACTTCGACCAAAAACTCAGTCTGGAGCAGGTGATGCCGCTGCTGGGTTACCGCCATCTGGGGCCGCAGGGGCGCGAGGTGCCCAGCCGCATCTTCTTTGACCTCTCCACCTGGCACCTGATCAACTGGCTGTACCAACCGCGCGCCCTGAGCGACGCCCAGGCACTGTGGACCAATTACACCGATGCACGACTGCACCAGCGCCTGATGCATGTGCTCAAACACCGCCTGGGCCACCGCATTGCCTACGAGGTGGAGCAGGCCAAGATTCGCTGCTCCCAGCAGGACGGCGATACCGTGCTGGACCTGTCGGAGGTGGAGGCGAATCTCGCCGCGTCGATGGGCGTGGCCGACATGCGCGAGCACCTGGCCGCCTTGCTGGCACGTACCGTGGCCTGCGCGCGCGACTGCGTGCAGAAAGCCGGTCTGACGAACAGCGCACTGGACGCCATCTACCTCACGGGTGGTTCATCGGCCTTGCGGCCGTTCCAGCATGCGCTGCAAGCCGAGTTTGCTGGTGTGCCGTTGGTGGAGGGGGACCTCTTTGGCGGCGTGGCCTCGGGCCTGGCCTACAGCCTGCCCTGAGCTGTGCTCACGGCTCGGTGGGGTCGTTCAGCGGTAGAACGCTTCGACCTTGCCCTTGAGCTTGATCATCAGCGGGTTGCCCTTGCGGTCCACCGTCTTGCCGGCGGGCACCTTGACCCAGCCTTCGCTGATGCAGTATTCCTCGACGTCCATGCGCTCCTTGTCGTTGAAGCGGATGCCAACGTCATGCTCGAACACGGCCGCCACGTAATGCGGGCTGCGCGGGTCGATGGAGAGGTGGTCGGGCAGGGCGGGGCGTTGCGTGGTGTCGCTCATGGAAATCGCTTGTCAATGAAAACGGGTCGGGCTCGGTGTTCAGTTGCCCAGGCCGGCAAAGATGTTCTGCACATCGTCGTTGGCGTCGATGGCGGCCAGGAAGGCTTCCACCTCTTCCAGCGCCTCGGCGCTCAGGCTGGCCGGGTCCACCGGGTTCTTGGCCTTGTAGCCCAGCTTGGCCGACAGCACGGTGAAGCCCTGGGCCGGCAGGGCCCGGCTCACCAGGTCGAGGTCAGTCGGGTCGGTCAGGAACAGCGTGGCGCCGCCGTCCTCGCCCGGCTCGAAGTCCTGCGCGCCGGCTTCGATGGCGGCCAGTTCGGGGTCGGCACCGATGGCCGCGGGCTCGGCTTCGATCATGCCGACGTGGTCGAAGTCCCAGGCCACCGAGCCGGAGGTGCCCAGTTGCCCCTTGCGGAACAGCACACGCATTTCAGGGGCGGTGCGGTTGACGTTGTCGGTCAGGCATTCCACCATCACCGGCACGCGGTGCGGCGCGAAGCCTTCGTAGATCACGTGCTCGAAGTTGACCGCTTCACCGGTGAGGCCGGCGCCTTTCTTGATGGCGCGCTCCAGCGTGTCCTTCGGCATGGAGACCTTGCGGGCCTGCTCCACCACCAGGCGTAGGCGGGCGTTCAGGGCCGGGTCGGCGCCGTTGCGCGCAGCCACCATGATTTCCTTGGCCAGCTTGCCAAACAGTTTGCCTCTGGCATCGGCGGCCTGTGCCTTGCCTTTTGCTTTCCACTGCGCGCCCATGTCGGATCTTTCTTGCGGTTGCGGCGCGCCAGGGCGCCGGGTTTGTCGGGTCGGGGCCTGCGTGCAAGTTCAATAACGTAGCGCAGGACCGGGGGCCCTGTTTATACACCCGCAGGAGGCTCGTTTACCTTGATGTGCTGCAGGGGGTGATGGCCGGCGTCCGCGCCTAAAGACGCTTCAGCCACGCGAGGCGCTGGTGGATCTTGTCCCGCCAGCCATGCGCCATGCCGGGGAGCTGTGCCAGTGCTTCAAGCGCCGCGATCGGCGGCCGGTGCTCGGCCCACAGCCGCATGGCGTCGTGCAGCGTGGGAGCGCCGGATGCCGCTTGAACCAGCACCAGCGTGTCCCCAGGGCTGACGGTGCCTGTCTGCGTGACGCGCAGGTACCAACCGGTCAGGTGGCTGCTCGCAATCAGGGCCGCCACACCTTCGCAGGCCAGCCGCTCATCGATCTTCCAGCAGGGTGTGCGCGGCTGGCTGACCTGGAGCAGGGCGCTGCCCAGCTGCCAAATGTCACCGATGCGGACATCGCGTTCGTCGATGTCGGCTGCCGAGAGGTTTTCGCCCAGGGCGCCGGGCACCAGGGCCGTGGCAATCTCCGGGAAGCTGCGGGCCAGACTGGCGTAGTGCCGGGCCGGGTAGAGATGAACGGCCTTGTCCGGTCCGCCATGCACCCGTCGGTCGGCTTGCTGGTCACCGGTGAAGCCTTCTTCCGTCAGCTCAAGCGGGCCCGCAACGGGGCGCTTGAACATACCGGTGGGACGGCCGGACGCTGGCAGGGGCTGGATGCCGCCGGTGAAGATTTCGACTTGAATCATCAATTTCTGTTGCTGCCTTGCGTTCAGACGCGCCAGAAATCTGCCGCACCTTGCGGCAGACCTGCCAGCACACGGTCCAGGTCTTCTTCGTTGATGTTGCGCCGCAGTGCCATGGCCACGTCGTGGATCGCGGTGTCTGGCGCAAAGTTGTGTGCCGCCCGCAGGGACTGGACTTCCCGGGTCATGGCGCTGCGCTCGTCAAAGGGCAGGCTCGGCTCGTCCGTATTCCAGTCTGCGACGAAGATGGCGCGCAGCACTGGCGGCAGTACATCGGCAAAGCGGACGGCCTCCTTGACGTTCAGCCGGCGACGAAAGGTGTGCAGTACGCCCACCACCATGTTCCAGGCCATGTTGGTGGTGGCCAGTCCCGCGATGTCACGCGCATCGACCATGAACTTGTCAAAGTCGAGTGAGGCGCGCTGGTACGCCGAAGGGATGGGCATGCGGTTTCTGCCGGCTTGCGCCGCGTTCAGGCGCGCTTGGGAATGTTCAGGCCCTTGGCCACGGCCGGCCGTGCCACAAAGGCGGCCAGCACGCGCGTGACGTTGGGGAAACCCTGGATGCCCACCAGGTCGCCGGCTTCGTAAAAACCGATCAGGTTGCGTACCCAGCCGAAGGTGGCGATGTCGGCAATGGTGTATTCCTTGCCCATGATCCAGTCACGGCCTGCGAGGCGCTGGTCCAGCACCTTCAGTAGGCGTTTGGTCTCGGCCACGTAGCGGTCGCGCGGGCGCTTGTCTTCGTAGTCCTTGCCGGCGAACTTGTGGAAGAAACCGAGCTGGCCGAACATGGGGCCGATGCCGCCCATCTGGAACATCAGCCACTGCAGGGTTTCGTAGCGGGCGGCCGGGTCGGACGGCAGGAACTTGCCGGTCTTCTCGGCCAGGTAGATCAGGATGGCGCCGGACTCGAACAGCGCCAGCGGTTGGCCGCCCGGACCATTGGGGTCGAGGATGGCCGGGATCTTGTTGTTGGGGTTGAGACTGAGGAACTCCGGCGAGAGCTGGTCGTTGGTCTCGAAGCTCACCAGATGCGGCTCGTAGGGCAGGCCGGTCTCTTCCAGCATGATCGAGACCTTCACGCCGTTGGGCGTGGGCAGTGAATAGAGCTGCAGCCAGTCAGGGTGCTGGGCGGGCCATTTGCGGGTGATGGGGAAGTCGGCGAGGGTGGTCATGGTGGTCAGGAAATAAGGGTGGTGCCAATGTAGCCCAAGCCTGCGTGACATGCAGAGCGGGCGGCCGACAACACCCAGGCTGTCAGGGGGATGGTTTTTTTTGCTATTGAATCGATAGCTGGAGGCGCATATTCTGAAAGGTCTAGCGGCTTTTTTCTTCGTGAAAATCGTGGCAGGCCGGCATCAGCGGTGCGGTCGAGACCTGCAGCGTGGTGTGGTCGATGCGGAAACGCTCGTGCAGCGCCTCGCTGGTCTGACGCAGGAAGTCATCACCCGCATGGCCTGCGGGCATGACCAGGTGCGCGGTCAGCGCCACTTGCGTGGTGCTCATGGCCCAGACGTGCAGGTCGTCCACCCGTGCCACGCCCGGGCGTTCGGCCAGCCAGGCGTGCAGGGCCGGCAGGTCGATGTGCGGCGGCACACCGTCGAACAGCAGGTGCAGCGACTGGCGCAACAGGCCCCAGCTGCCGACCACGATGACAACGGCGATGCCCAGGCTGATCACCGGGTCAAGCCAGGCCCAGCCCTGCCACAGGTAGAGCGCACCACCGATCACCACGCCCAGCGACACCAGCGCATCGGCCGCCATGTGCAGGAAGGCGCCGCGCACATTGAGGTCGTGCTCGCGCCCGCGCAGGAACAGCAGGGCGGTGGCGGTGTTGACCACGATGCCCATGGCCGCCACCGTGATGATGGTCCAGCCTTGCGTGGCCTCGGGGGTGCCCAGCCGCTGCAGGGCTTCCAGGGCCAGTGAGCCCATGGCCACCAGCAGCAGCACGGCGTTGGCGAAGGCGGCCAGGATGGAGGCGCGCCGCCAGCCATAGGTGTGGCGCACATTGGGCTGCAGCCGGCCTGCCAGGGCGGCCACCCAGGCCAGCAGCAGGCCGGCGACATCGCTCAGGTTGTGGCCGGCATCGGCCAGCAAGGCCAGCGAGTTGATCTGCCAACCGTAAAAGGCCTCGATCGCCACAAACGCCAGGTTGAGGCCGATGCCGAGGGCAAAAGCCCGGCTGAAGCTGGCCGGAGGCGTTGGGTGGTGATGACCATGCGCGTCGTGGTGGTCGTGCGCGTGATCGTGATCGTGATCGTGATCGTGATCGTGATCGTGATCGTGATGGGAATGGACGCTCATGCAAATCGGTCAGGGTGTGGGTCTCCTGCACAGTATGCCGTGCGGCGCATGTCCTCGTCGGGCGCAATGACCTTGGGCTACGATGATGGCATGTCGAACACCTCCTCAAGCCCTGTGACGCCGGTCAGCCTGCGCCAGGATGCCAGTTTGATCGGCCTCATCGGCTTGGCGCACCTGATCAGCCATTTCAGCCAGCTCCTGCTGCCGCCGCTCTTTCCGTGGCTGAAGGAGGCGTTCAACGCCAGTTATGCCGAGCTCGGTTTCCTGATGACGATCTTTTTTGTCGTCTCCTGCACGGTACAGACGCTCTCGGGCTTCTGGGTTGACCGTTATGGCCCGCGGCCGGTGCTGTACGCAGGCCTGGGCCTGCTGGCGTGTGCTGCCTTCGGCTTCGCCCTGAGCACCAGCTACCTGATGTTGATGCTGTTTGCCGTGGTGGCGGGTGCCGGCAACGGTGTGTTCCACCCGGTGGACTACACGCTGATCAACCGCAAGGTCAGCGCGCCGCGCCTGGGCCATGCCTACAGCGCACATGGCATCAGCGGCAACCTGGGCTGGGCGGTGGCGCCGGCCTTGCTGGTGCCGCTGGCGTTGCTGTTTTCCTGGCGGGTGGCATTGGCGGCGGCCGGCACCCTGGTGCTGGCGGTGCTGGCCCTGTGCTGGGTTCAGCGCTCCCGGCTGGCCCTGTCTGCCGGCGCGCCGGTGGGGCGGCAGACGGCCGGCGCCGTTGCCGAGAGCAGCCTGGCTTTTCTGCGCATTCCCGCGGTCTGGATGTGCTTTGCCTTCTTCTTCATCTTCGCCATGGCCTTGAGCGTGGTGCAGGCCTTCGCACCGGAAGCGGCACGCCAGCTGCATGCGGTGCCGTTGAGCCTGGTGGCGGTGTGCCTGACGGCCTACATGGTGGCCAGTGCCAGCGGCATGCTGGTGGGTGGCTTTCTGGCCAACGACCCGGCGCGCAGCGAACGCGTGGTGGGCGGCGGTTTTGCCGTGGCAGCCAGCGTTTCGCTGCTGCTGGGCCTGGCTTCGCTGCCGGCGGTGGCGGTACCGCTGCTGTTTGCCCTGATGGGGTTTGCGGCTGGCTTTGCCGGCCCGTCACGCGATCTGCTGATCAAGCGCTCCACACCGGAGAACGCCAGCGGCCGTGTCTACGGCGTGGTGTATTCGGGGCTCGACATCGGCCAGGCCGTCTCGCCGCTGATCTTCGGTGTGCTGATGGACCAGCAGGCCTGGCGCCTGCTTTTTGTCGGTTTGGCGCTGGTGCAGCTCACGCTGGTGGTAACGGCCTTCCGGGTGCGTCGTGTGCGGCGCACTGTGGCGGTGGCGGCCTGAAGTCGTTTGGCCGGGCCCACTCGGCAACGGCGCTCCTGATCCAGACCACCAGGGCGTCGCTGGCTTTGCACGGGCACTGAAGCACCCGGCACCAGCATCAAAGCAGCCGGAAGGCCAGGATTGCCACAAGGGTCGGGGGCAAGGCGGCGATCAGCAGCCCCAGCGGTTGGATGGTGTTGTCGGAGAACTTCTCCTTCAGGATGGCCGCCCCAGCGGGGTTCGGCGCATTGGCAATCAGCGTCAGCCCTCCGCCGGTGACAGCGCCCGCCACAAGTGCGGTCTTGAAATCCAGACTCAAACCGTTCACCAGCGAACCCAGATAGGTCAAGGCAGCGTTATCCGTGATGGCCGTCAAGGCGGTGGCGCCGAAGAAAACGGTGTTGGCATCCATGCCCATCAGAACAGGTTCCAGCCACCACTGCTGCACCCCGCCCAGCACCACCAGGCCTGCCAGGAAGAAAGCGACCAGCAAGGCCTCCCGGAGGATGAGCTGGTCTTGGTGCCGCTGGTAAGCGGTGGTGAACCCCAGAAAGAAAAGGAACAGGCCCATGAACACGGCCGGGTGGTGGGCGAACACCACCACCGCGGCCAGAAAGAAAAGATGAACCAGCACGACCGACAGCGGGACAGGGGCAGTCGCCGTTGTCAGTTGGGTTGCCATGTGCCCGAGTTCACGCCGGAACAGCAGCATGGCGCAGCCGGCGTTGACGAAGACGGCGATGGCCGCCTTCCAGCCGAAGTTCGCAACCATGAACCAGATATCCCAGTTCCACTTGGCTGCCACCATCAGGACGGGTGGTGCGGCAAAGGGGGTCAAGGTGCCGCCGATGGAGACATTGACGAACAGAACCCCCAGGGTGACGTATTTCAGCTGGGTGGAGACTTCGCGTGCAAACAGGGTGTCGCGCAACATCAGGGCGGCCAGGGTCATCGCCGCGGGCTCGGTGATGAAGGAGCCGAGGATGGGCACACAGGAGAGCAGCAGGAAGTAAAGCGCCATGCCTGGCGGCAAAGGCACGTAGCGGGCGATGAAACGGACGGCCGCACCGGCGAACTGAAGAATGGGGCGCGTACCCGCAATCACCATGATGGCAAAGACGAACAGGGGCTCGGTGAAGTTGCGGGAATCGAGATAGGCGGTGGCCTCCTGTTTCCCACTGAGGCCGAACATGAAGAGCATCAGAACCATTGCCCAGAAGCCGAAGACGACCTCGACTTCGCCCAGCAGATGCCAGATGCCCGCATGGCGCGTCTGGGTGTGGGCCAGATGCTCGAAGAATTTGGTTGAGAAGGTGTGCAGGACAGCCAGGCCGAAGAACGTGGCGCCAATCATCTGAATGAGGGTAGGAGATGTCATAGGTCATGCCAAAGCTGCGAGGCGGCCCGACCTTCGCATGAACCTGCTGCAGCCAGTTGCAGCACCCGTTTGCAGTTTAGCGCATGTATTTTTCACTGCGTCCAGCAGGGAGTTGGCCAACGTGCCGTGCCGCACTAGAAAAGATAGTGCAGCGTGAACATCACATTCGTCTGTTCGGACCAGACCTTCACCCCGTTGGCCCAGACCTGTTCGGCTTGTTCGACACTGTCTGTCCAGAGATGATCGCCCGTAGTCTCGATGCGCAGGTATTCAAACGTCACGCCTGCCGTCAGGTGCTTGTTCAGCGGGGCAGACAGTCCCACCTGCGCGTGCCAAGCGTTGCCGCGTGTGTCTTCATAGGTCATGCGGATGCCTCTGCGCAGCAGGTGGTGGTCCCGGTTTTTCCCGAAGACGATGGCGCCATCAATCTGGCTGGTCAGTGTCAGGCCCGGCACGTTGAAGTGTTTGCTCAAGTCATAGGCCATGCGTGCACCCAGGAAGTATTGCCAATACTTCTGGCTGAACCGGATTGCATCACCGTGGAGGGGGTCCGCAGCCCGGCCCGGATCGGCCGGATAGACCTGCAGGCCCTCGCGCGCGAGCAGGTTCAGATCCTGCCAACGCATCCCCACCACCGGCCGCACATCAAGCCCTTGGGGCAGGCGCAGCCAGTCGTTTACCCGCATGTCGGCATCCAGGCGAGCCATGTAACTCGGCTCAAACAGCATGCCGGATTCCGAATAGACATCCTTCACGTTGACGGGATGTGTCTCACCGGTCCAGTCGGAATCCTTGAACCGCTCGTCCGAGCGTTGCGACATGTTGCGCAGGAGTTCGCCGCTGACGGTGAACCGGTCGAACTTGCGGCTGACGGCCAGCCCGCCGAACCAGCCGTTCATGGGGAATTCAAGTCGGCTCAACGGTGCTTGGTGCGGCGGGTCGGGGTTGCCGAATTCGTAGGAGGTATGGCTGCTGAAATAGCGTTTGGCGACGACGTCGACCGTCCAGTCCCCCAGCTCGGCGGCATGGCCAAGCACGGGGAGGACGAAGATCAGCAGGGCGAGCAGCTTCAGCGCGGACGTCATGAGGCAATCAGTCTGCCATGACTTGTGCCGCCATGATTTGATGCACCACAACGGCCATGGCCAGCTGGGGCGCGCCCCTTCGGGCTTTGTGGGCGTGTTCGAAAGCCGTCAGCCGATCATCAACGCACACGGCTTTCGTGACAGGCGGTCAATGCTGGGCTTGGGCGCCGCCGGCCTTGGTATTGGCGTCCATGCCACCCTTGGCTTTCCAGGCGGTGAAGCCGCCGTCCAGAATTTTCACGTTGTCCCAGCCGGCGACGCGCAGGGCAAAGCCGGCTTGGGAGGACAGCGTTCCGCCGTTGCAATACAGCAGCACGGTCTTGTCTTTCGGGATCTGACTGCTTTTGGCCAGCACCTGCCGCCATTCGATGTTGATGGCGCCCGGGATGTGGTCCTTGGCAAACTGCCCGGCATCACGTGTGTCGATGACCAGCATCCTGGCGTATTCACTTCTGGGAATCTGTTCCGGAAAAATCGTGGCGCCGCCGTAGTCCACAAACTCCAGGTAAGCGGCCATTTCGTCGACGGCAGCGGCCTTGTTGTCGGCCCAGGCACTGGGCGCGATGAGCGACAGGCCGATGCACAGCGCGGGGAAGATTCTTTTCACGGGCAGGTCTCTTTCATTTAAATAAGCATTGGCTAATGTAGCAAAGACTGTTCCGTGAAGGATGATTGAGCTGAAGCCGCATGTCATGGGGGAAGTGCGCCTTTGGCGCCACGCAGACCATGAAACAAAGATCCCGGCTCAGGGGCCCGGAAGATGCGATCAGAAAAGCAGAAGGCCGCGCGAGATGCACTACACCGCGCTGCGATGGCGGGCGATACAGGTGTCGAGCACTTCAGCGCAATCGCGCTGCCACCAGTTGTTCGTCGAGAAGATCTCTACCTCGCTGTAGCCGGCGAAGCCGGCGTCTTCCACCCAGCTACGGATACGCGGGATGTCGATGACGCCGTCGCCCATCATCCCGCGGTCGTTCAGCAGGTCGGTGGTGGGGGTGAGCCAGTCACACACATGGAAGGCCAGCACGCGTTGCTGCTCACCGGCGCGCGCGATCTGTGCCTGCAGCTTCGGGTCCCACCATGTGTGATAGATATCGATTGCCACGCCCAGCGCACGTGGGCCGGCCGTCGATGCAGCGCTGACTGGGTCGAGCAGGTCGCAGACGTCGAGCGCCTGCTCCAGCGTGTTGATGCAGGCGCGGTCGGCCGCGTACATCGGGTGCAGCGGCTCAATGGCCAGCGGCATGGCTTGCGCGCGCGCGTATTCCAGCAGCTCGGCAATGCCATCCGTGACCTGGTCGCGCGCCAGGGCAATGTCCTTGTGCGCCGCCTGGCCGGCCAGCGCGCCGGGCAGGCCGCCCACCACCAGCACCAGGCAGGCGGCGTTCAGCTCGCAGGCTTCGTCCAGCGCACGGCGGTTGTCGTCGCGCGCGGCTTTCAGGCCGGCCGCATCGGCCGCCGGGAACATGCCGCCGCGGCAGTAGCCTGAGAGTTCGAAGCCATGTGTCTTGACCAGCTTCGAGACCGTGGCGAGGCCCGCCGCATGAACCTGGTCGCGCCAGGGCGAGATGGCACGGATGCCGCGCCGGGCGCAGGCTTCCAGGATGTCGGGCAGTGGCAGGTCGATACCGCGTTGCTTGCGCACGGTGGCGGTGTTGATGGACAGCCAGCGGTGGTCGGCAGAGAAATCGCGCATGAACGTCCTTGTGTTGCTCAGTCGTCAATGCCGTGCAGTGCCAGCAGCGTTTTCATGCGGCGCACAGCCAACTCGGGTTGCTCCAGCAGGCAGGCGGCATCGGCCAGGCGGAACAGCTCGGCGAAGTGCAGCAGCGAACGCGTGCTCTGCTGACCGCCCACCATGGTGAAGTGGCTCTGGTGGCCGTTGAGCCAGGCCATGAAGACCACGCCGGTTTTGTAGAAGCGCGTCGGTGCGGCAAAGATGTGGCGTGACAGCGGTACGGTGGGGCCGAGGATGGTTTGAAAGCGTCCGGTGTTCCCCTGCGCCAGCTCACCCAGGGCGGCGCTGGCGGCCGGTGCGATGGCGTCGAAGATACCCAAGAGCGCATCGCTCTGGCCATGCACGGTGGCGCTGCCAGCGCCATCACCGGCAATCAGCTCGGCGTAGTTGAAGTCGTCGCCGGTGTACATGCGCACGCCGTGCCCATCGGCCCCGCCGGTGGTGGGCAGCCGCCGGCGCATGGCGATTTCCTTGTCCTTGTCGAGCAGCGAGATCTTGATACCGTCCACCTTGTCGGCGTGCGCCGCGATGATGCCCAGGGCCGTGTCCATGGCGCAGTCGAGATCGAGGCTGCCCCAGTAGCCGCTGAGCGCCGGGTCGAACATGTCGCCCAGCCAGTGCAGCACCACGGGTTGCCTGGCCTGCGTGAGGATGCGGTCATAGACGCGCTCGTAGTCGGCCGGGCCCTTCGCCACACGGGCCAGTGCGCGGCTGGCCATGACGATGAGCTTGCCGCCTAGCTTCTCGATGGCCTCCATCTGTGTTTCGTAGCCGCGGATCACGTCGTCCACGCTTTTCACCTCGTCCAGCACCAGATGGTCGGTACCGCAGCCGGAGGCCACGAAGGCGCCGGGCATGTCTTTCGCGGCATCAAGCGAGCGGCGGATCAGCTCCAGCGAGGTCGGCCAGTCCAGGCCCATGCCGCGCTGTGCGGTGTCCATGGCTTCGGCCACACCCAGGCCGAGCGACCACAGGCGGCGGCGATAGGCGATGGTGGCGTCCCAGTCCACCGCGCACTGCAGCCACGGGTCGATGGCGGCGCGCGGGTCGGCCACCACGTGGGCGGCCGAGTAGGCGATGCGGTTGAATTTCACGCCCGGCGTGGGCTGGATGGGGGTGGCGCAGCTGAGCTGGTAGGTCTGCAACTGGCCTGCCTGGGTGGGCAGGGACAAGGTCAATGGCATGGAGATTTCCTTGGCGATGGCAGGGTGGGGGCGATGAAGTCAAGCATCAAATCGGCCCCAGGTCCTTGAAAAATAAGCGCAGGCAGCTATCAAACTTGTAGTGAAGGCACGTCGACCCAGCGACGCTCCTGCCAGCTTTGCAGCGCGGCTTCCACCAGCTGCACCCCTTTGGCGCCTTCGGGCAGCGTCCACTTGTAAGGCTCGTTTTCCACCACATGGCGGATGAAGTGTTCCCACTGGATCTTGAAGCCGTTGTCGTAAACCTGTGTGTCCGGCACTTCCTGCCACTGCTCGAAGAAGTTCATCATCTGCTTCTCGTCCGGGTTCCATACCGGGCGCGGCGTGGCCACGCGGCTTTGCGCGCGGCAGGAGGACAGCCCGGCCACGGCCGAGCCGTGCGTGCCGTCGACGTGGAAGGTGACCAGGTCGTCGCGGCGCACGCGCGTGGCCCAGGACATGTTCATCTGCGCGATCACGGGCTCGCCGTTGTGGCCGATGAGTTCGGCCGTGGCGTAGGCCGCGTCGTCGGCGGTGGCCTTGTACGGTTTGCCGCTCTCGTCCCAGCGCTCGGGGATGTGGGTGGCGGCTATGCAGGAGACCGACTTCACTTCGCCAAACAGGTTGTCCAGCACGTAGCGCCAGTGGCACATCATGTCCAGGATCATGCCGCCGCCGTCTTCTTTGCGGTAGTTCCAGCTCGGGCGCTGGATCGGCTGCAGGTCGCCTTCGAACACCCAGTAACCGAACTCCAGGCGCACGCTGAGCATGCGGCCGAAGAAACCGGCGCGGCGCAGCATGTCGAGCTTGCGCAGGCCGGGCAGGAACAGCTTGTCCTGAACGGCACCGTGCTTGAGTCCCGACTGCTCCGCTAGGCGCGCGATCTCCACCGCCTCGTTGAGGTTGGTGGCAATCGGCTTCTCGCAGTAGACGTGCTTGCCGGCGCGGATCGCTTTGGCCAGCAGGGCGGGGCGCATCTGCGTGGTGCCGGCATCGAAGAACACCGTGTCATCGGGGTTGGTCAGGGCCTGGTCGAGGTCGGTGCCCCAGCGCGTGATGCTGTGTGCCTTTGCCAGGGCTTCCATCTTCTCGGCGTTGCGGCCGATCAGGATCGGGTCGGGCATCACCCGGTCGCCGTTGGACAGGGTGACGCCGCCCTGGGCGCGGATGGCAACGATGGAGCGGATCAGGTGCTGGTTCATCCCCATGCGGCCGGTCACGCCGTGCATGATGATGCCGAGTCTTTGGGTAGGCATGTCGTGGGTCTCTTCTCTGGGTTCTCTGGGGGGTTACTGGGGTTGCAGGCCAGCGGCCTTGACGAGCTTGGCGTTGCTGGCAATCTCGTCCTTGATGTAGGCGTCGAACTGTTCAGGCTTCAGGGTCCAGGCATCGGCACCGAGCTTGGCAAAACGCTCCTTCACGTCGGGCGCGGCCAAAGCCTTCACCACTTCGTCGTGCAGGCGGTTGACGATGTCGCGCGGTGTTTTGGCCGGCGCCATCATGCCGATCCAGAAGTTGAATTCGGAGCCCGGAACACCGGCTTCGGCGGTGGTGGGCACGTCGGGCAGGGCGCCCGTGCGGCGTGGCGAGCCGACAGCCAGTGCAAGCAGCTGGCCGCCCTTGATCTGGCCGATCACCGGGGCCACGGGCGAGAAGTAGTAGTCCACCCGGCCGGCCATCACTTCGGTCACGGCTTCGGCCGAGCCCTTGAACGGGATGTTGGTGGCCTGGATGTTGGCCGCCATCTTGAACTTCTCGGCGTTCAGGTGGGTGGCGCTGCCCTGACCGGCGGAAGCGAAATTCAGGCTGCCCGGCTTGGCGCGCGCGGCGCTCAGCAGTTCGCCCAGCGTCTTGATGTTTTTCGACGGCGCGATCACCAGCACGTTGGAGAGCGAGGAGATTGGCGTGATGCCGGCGAAGTCACCCACGGTGTCAAATGGCAGCTTGGCAAAGGTCGAAGGGCTGACCGTGTGCGAAGACGAGTGGATCATGATGGTGTAGCCATCCGGTGCTGCCGTGGCCACGGCAGCCTGGCCGATGGTGCCGCTGGCGCCACCGCGGTTGTCCACCACCAGCGGCTGGCCCAGGCTGGCCCCCATCTTGTCGGCGATGGCGCGCGCGATGATGTCCGTGGTGCTACCGGCCGCAAAGGGCACGATGACGCGGATCGGCTTGTTCGGGTAGCCGTTCTGGGCGTTACCTTGCAGGGGCAGCAGGGCGGCTACGCAGCTGAGCGTGGCCAGGGCAAGGCGGGCAAGTTTCTTCATGATGTCTCCTGGTTCTGGGCATGAATGGTCGTACACCACGGCAGGCCCCCGGTGCCTCAAGGGCGCGGGTGTTGGGTGTCTTTGGGGCCTGTCGGCTGCTTAATTCACTAAAAGGTGAATAGAGCCATTCTAGGAAGCCAGGAGATGGCGCGTCAAGCGCCCTTCGTCTTCAGTTTCTCAGGACATACCCTAGGATGACATCGCTCATGTGCGACAGCCGCTCGTGCAGGGCTTTGGGTGTCATCAAATCGCGGCCGAAGATGGCCGACAGGGTGTGCTGGTTGTTGAGGTAGAAGTAGGCCATGCCGGCGATCGACACGTAGAGCTGCACCGCATCGATGCCGCCGCGGAAGACGCCGTCGCGCCGGCCGCGCTCCAGGATGTCGGCTAGTGTTTCGATCAACGGCAGGTTGGTCTTGCGTGCGCGCTGGGACTGGGCCAGATGGCGGCCGTGCTCCAGGTTTTCACTGTTGAGCAGGGTGAGGAACTCGGGGTGCTCTAGGTAGTAGTTCCAGGTGAATTCGGTCAGGCGGCGAATGGCCTGCGCCGGTGGCATGTCTGTCAGATGCAGTTGCTGCTCGGCGGCGCGGATGTCGGCGTAGGCGCTTTCCAGCACGGCCAGGAAGAGTTCGTCCTTGCTGCTGAAGTAGTAGTAGATCAGGCGCTTGTTGAGCCCGGCGCGCTCGGCAATGCGGTCCACCCGCGCCCCGGCTAGGCCGTGCTGGGCGAACTCGTCGCGTGCAGCCAGCAGGATGGCCTGTTGCGAGCGGTCGGCATCGCGCGAGCGCGGTTCTTCGGTGGCTGGGGTGGGCTTACGCATGGTGGCAAATTTAACTGATTGGTGAATTAATTCAAGTGTGGCAATTGATCGGCAAGGCGCATTGTCGTCGCGACCGTGACCCGTCAAGGGGCCGGTGCACGGAGATAATCGGCGCGATTCAATGCAACAACACGGGAAACATACATGGCCAAGCAAGTAGCGGGACACCTGATTGTCGAGTGTCTGATCAAGCAAGGTGTCGAGGTGGCCTTCGGGGTGCCGGGCGAGAGCTACCTGGCGGTGCTTGACGGTTTCCACGCCTACCGCGACCAGATCCGCTTCGTCATCAACCGGCAGGAGGGCGGTGCCGCCTTCATGGCCGAGGCGCAGGGCAAGCTCACCGGTCGCCCGGGGGTGTGCTTCGTGACGCGTGGCCCTGGTGCCACCAACGCCTCGATCGGCGTGCACACCGCGTTCCAGGATTCCACCCCCATGGTGCTGTTTGTCGGCGACGTCGCCAGCGACATGCGCGACCGCGAAGCCTTCCAGGAGGTCGACTACGGTGCCTTCTTCGGCCCCAGTACCAAGGGCTTTGCCAAGCGGGTGGAGCGTATCGACGATGCGCGTCGTATTCCCGAGTACGTGGCGCGCGCCTTCGCCACCGCCATGAACGGCCGCCCCGGTCCGGTGGTGCTGGTGCTGCCGGAAGACATGCTGGTGCAGGAGGTGGACGTGGCACCGCTGCCGCGCCTCGACGCGGTGGAGGCCTGGAGTGACCCCGGGGCCTTGCGCAGCCTGCGCGAGATGCTATTGAAATCGGAGCGTCCGCTGGTCATCGCCGGCGGTGGTGGCTGGACGCCGCAGGCAGCGCAGGCGCTGCAGCGTTTTGCCGAGAACTGGAAGCTGCCGGTGGCCAATGCCTTCCGGTTCCAGGACACGTTTGACAACCACCATCCGCAATACGCGGGCGATGTGGGCATTGCGCTCAACCCGAAGCTGGCACAGCGCGTCAAGGACAGCGACCTCATCATCGCCATCGGTCCGCGCCTGGGGGAGATGACGACCGGCGGCTACACGCTGCTGGAAGCGCCGCGTACCCGGCAAAAATTGGTGCACATCCACGCCAGCGCCGAGGAACTCAACCGCGTCTACCAGGCCGATCTGGCGATCAATGCCACCATGAATGCCGCGGCGCGCTCTCTCGAAGTGCTGAGCGCACCACCCTCGGTGCCGTGGGAGAGCTGGACACAGGGCTGCCAGGCTGACTATCTGGCCAACCTGCAGCCGCAGGCGCTGCCGGGCGACATCGACATGCCGGCCATCGTCGCCACGCTGCAAAAGCATTTGCCGGCGGACACCGTGGTCACCAATGGTGCCGGCAACTTCGCCAGCTGGGTGCACCGCTTCTGGCGCTATGCCGGCCTGGCCCGGGGCCACAAGACGCAACTGGCGCCGACCAACGGCGCCATGGGCTATGGCGTGCCGGCCGGCATTGCGGCCGCGATCCTGACCGGCCGCACGGCCTTTACCATCGCCGGCGATGGCGACTTCCTGATGAACGGGCAGGAGCTCGCCACGGCGGTGCAGCATGGCGCCAAGACCATCATCGTGCTGCTCAACAACGGCATGTACGGCACCATCCGCATGCACCAGGAGCGCGAGTACCCGCAGCATGTGAGCGGCTCGCAGTTGCAGAACCCGGACTTCGCCGCGCTGGCGCGTGCCTACGGTTATGCCGGTGTGCGCATCACGCGCACCGCCGAGTTCGAAGCAGAGCTGAAGGCGGCCGTGGATCGCCCGCAGGGTACGCTGATCGAGATCACGCTTGACCCGGACGTCATCACCACGCGCGGCACCTTGAGCGCCATCACGCAGGCGGCGCTGGCCAGGAAGTGATTTTGCTGGGAGAGGGCGCCTTGTCGTAGGAAGCGCCCAAGAAAAAAGGCCGACTTTCCAGTCGGCCTTTTGCGTCACAGGCGAACCTGATTACTTCAGGTGCTTGCCGATCAGGCCAGCCATCTCGAACATGGACACTTGAGCCTTGTTGAAGACTTCCTTCAGCTTGGCATCGGCGTTGATCATGCGCTTGTTGACGGCGTCTTGCAGCTTGTTCTTCTTGATGTAAGCCCACAGCTTGCTGACCACTTCAGTGCGCGGCAGCGGGCTGTTGCCCACGATGGAAGCCAGTGCGGCGCTGGGGGTCAGGGCCTTCATGAACGCGGCGTTCGGGGTGCGCTTCTTGGCGGGGGCCTTCTTCACAGCGGCTTTCTTGGCCGGAGCTTTCTTGGCGACGACCTTCTTGGCCGGAGCGGCTTTCTTGGCCGGAGCCTTCTTCGCGACTACTTTCTTAGCCGGAGCTTTTTTAGCAGCGACTTTCTTTGCCGGAGCAGCCTTCTTTGCGGGCGCCTTTTTAGCCGGAGCTTTCTTTGCAGTTGCCATGATTGATTGTCCTTCTAGAAGTTGATTAATCACCAGCGAAGAACTGCTTCTGCACTGGCATTGCGGATGCTACTGGAGAAAAATCGCATCTCCAAGCGAAAAATCGCTTTTTCTCCTCTGAGATGTTGTTTTTTTCATCGTAAGTCGCAAGGCAGTTTCACGCGGAAAATAGCGCCGGCTTCATCTGTGCCCCCCTGACGGGGGCATTCACACCACCTTCACCGAGAGGAAACGACCCCAAATGAGCACCCTTTTTGCGACCTGTGACCTGTGCGACGACTTCAAGAACGACAGCTCCGGAGACTTCCGCGTGCTGCCGCCGGTGTTTCGCGATTTCGGTGCCGTGCGCGCCTTCTGCGGCCCGGTGGTCACGGTCAAATGCTTTGAAGACAACTCGCTGGTCAAGGCGATGGTCGACTCCGCCGGTGAGGGCCGCGTGCTGGTGGTTGATGGTGGCGGCTCGCTGCGCCGTGCGCTGCTGGGCGGCAACCTTGGTGCCGCCGCAGCGCGCAATGGATGGGCCGGCGTGGTGATCGATGGTTGCGTGCGCGACGTGGCCGAGCTGGCGACACACCAGGTGGGCATTCGCGCGCTGGCCAGCATGCCGCTGCCGACCGAGAAACGCAACGAGGGGCAGCGCGATGTGGCGGTACAGGTCCAAGGTGTCTGGGTGCGCCCGGGCGACTGGCTGTATGCCGATGCAGACGGCATCGTGGTCAGCCCCAAGCCCCTGGTCTGAGGTGTGCGGTGCGGGCGTTTCGCCCGCATCGTGTGTGAACGTGTGCGCTGCCGTGTTGCGTCTCGTCACGCACGCGTGAGGAGGTGGCGCATGTTGTTGCCGGGATGCTTGCACCCCTGCGTCAACGCTGCCTGCGGTGGCATTTCAAAATGCATTTCTTTATTTCGCATTGAGAAATATCGACATGATGCGTTGCGGCAAATTTTCTCAATACGAGATATTCGATTTCATATAGAAAATTGATGCATGTAAGTCATTGATTTTCATGGGTTAAATTTATGTCTTCTATAAGACATAAGAGGTGTACAAAGTCTTATAGAAGACTTAAAGTTCAGTCATCGGTTCTCGAAACGTGCCAATGCGCCAAGTGCAGCGGTGCCACCGACTGGTTTCATGTAACTCAAGGAGAAATCTCATGCCGAAAAGCCTGACTGAACAACTCAGCCGCGAACAGCAGATCGCTGCCCTGGAAAAAGACTGGGCCACCAACCCCCGTTGGAAGGGCATCGAGCGCGGCTACACCGCTGCCGACGTGGTGCGCCTGCGTGGCTCCTTCCCGATCGAGCACACGATTGCCCGCCGTACTTCCGAGAAGCTGTGGGACATGCTCCACACCGAGCCCTACATCAACTGCCTGGGTGCACTCACCGGTGGTCAGGCCATGCAGCAGGTCAAGGCTGGCGTGAAGGCCATCTACCTGTCGGGCTGGCAGGTCGCTGCCGACAACAACACCTACACCTCCATGTACCCGGACCAGTCGCTGTACCCGGTGGACTCGGTGCCGCGCGTCGTGGAAAGCATCAACAACACCTTCCGCCGTGCCGACGAGATCCAGCACGCCAAGGGCATTGATGCCGGCCACAAGGACTACATCGACTACTTCGCGCCCATCGTGGCTGATGCTGAAGCCGGTTTCGGCGGCGTGCTCAACGCCTTCGAGCTGATGAAGGCCATGATCCGTGCTGGCGCCGGTGGCGTGCACTGGGAAGACCAGCTGGCTTCCGTCAAGAAATGCGGCCACATGGGCGGCAAGGTGCTGCTGCCCACCCGCGAGTCCTGCCAGAAGCTGATCGCCGCCCGTATGGCTGCCGACGTGATGGGCGTGCCCACCCTGGTGATCGCCCGTACCGACGCGGAAGCCGCCGACCTGCTGACCTCCGACTACGACGAGATCGACAAGCCCTTCCTGACCGGTGAACGCACCAGCGAAGGTTTCTACAAGACCCGCAAGGGCCTGGACCAGGCTGTCGCCCGTGCCAACGCCTACGCCCGCTACGCCGACCTGGTGTGGTGTGAGACCGGCACGCCCGACCTGGACTTCGCCAAGAAGTTCGCCGACGCCGTGCACAAGGTTCACCCGGGCAAGATGCTGGCCTACAACTGCTCGCCTTCCTTCAACTGGAAGAAGAACCTGGACGACGCCACCATTGCCAAGTTCCAGCGCGAACTCGGCGCCATGGGCTACAAGTACCAGTTCATCACGCTGGCCGGCATCCACTCCATGTGGTACAACATGTTCGACCTCTCGCAGGACTACGTGAAGCGCGGCATGTCCGCCTACGTGGAGCGCGTGCAGGAGCCCGAATTCGCTGCCCGTGACCGTGGCTACACCTTCGTGTCGCACCAGCAGGAAGTCGGTACCGGTTACTTCGACGATGTCACCACCGTGATCCAGGGCGGCAAGTCCAGCGTGACCGCGCTGACCGGCTCCACCGAAGAAGAGCAGTTCCACTAAGCACGAAGTACCCAGTACTCGGTCATCCTACGGGGCTGACGCACCTGCGACATCGCAGGTCCGTCGGCCCCGTGCAATTTCCGGGACCGTTTTGATTAATTCCGGAAATGTCGTCATTCAATGTAATTAATAAACATTCTTCTTGATTGTCAAAAGAATAATTTAATTTACCTTATTAGTCTCCGTCTCTATATTTGCGGCATACCGATCCGGGTGTCTCATTTCCCAGTCGAGCACTCTGCGCTGAAACGATTTTCAAAACTACGGGCCCGAAGGGGCATCAATCAACATGAGCAAGAAATTCAACATCCTCATCCTGGGCGCATCTTATGGCTCGCTGCTTGGCAGCAAGCTGCTCATGGCAGGCCACTCGGTCAGCCTGGTCTGTCGCCGGGAGACGGCAGAGTTGATCAACCGCGAAGGCACCCGCGTGCGCATGCCGGTCAAGGGGCGAGAAGGCCTGGTCGAAATCGATTCGCGTCAGCTGCCGGGCAAGCTCGATGCGGTCTCCCCGTCGCAAGCCAAACCCGGGCAGTACGACCTGGTCTGCCTGGCCATGCAGGAGCCCCAGTACAGCGCCCCGGGCATGCGTGAGCTGATGCAGGCGGTCGCTCTGGCCAAGGTGCCTTGCATGTCGATCATGAACATGCCGCCGCTGCCTTACTTGGCCCGCATCCCGGGCCTGGATGCCAGCGGCCTGCGTGCCTGCTTCCACGACGCCACGGTCTGGGACGCATTCGAGCCCGGCCTGATGACCTTGTGCAGCCCCGATCCGCAAGCCTTCCGTCCGCCGGAAGAGAAGCCGAACGTGCTGCAGGTCGGCCTGCCGACCAACTTCAAGGCCGCCCGTTTCGACAACCCGGCACATACCGCCATGCTCGAGCAGATGGAAGCCGACATCGCCGCGGCCCGGCTGAACGTGGGCGGTGAGGTGTTGGACATTCCGGTCAAGCTCAAGGTGCACGATTCCATCTTTGTGCCGCTGGCCAAATGGGCCATGCTGCTGACCGGCAACTACCGCTGCGTGCAGTCCGACGGCATGCGCGCCATCAAGGATGCCGTGCACGGCAACCTGGAGCAGTCGCGTCAGGTGTACAAGTGGGTGGTTGAGCTGTGCGTCCGGCTGGGCGCTTCGCGTGACGACATGGTGCCGTTCGACAAGTACGCCGCTGCGGGCCAAGGCCTGCTCAAGCCGTCCTCCGCGGCCCGGGCGCTGGCGGCCGGTGCCACCGACATCGAGCGCATTGATCTGCTGGTCAAGCTGGTGGCCGAGCAGAAGGGCCTGAACAACGAGTCCGTCAGCGAGACGGTCAAGGTGGTCAACAGTTGGCTCGACCGCAACCGCAAGGCCGCTGCCGAAAAAAAAGCGGCTGAGGCGGTCGCTGCCTGAGGCGGCGGGCGCCTCGGTCTGCACTTCCAGACGGTCAGCAAGGGCGCCAGGGTCGAATCCTGGCGTTTTTGTTTCTTCCCCCTCGGGTTAGAATGTCGCCATTGGACATCCCGTCCGTTCACAAGAGCGAGAAAGGCATCCCGGTTATGACACCGCGAACTACCACCACCCGGTTGATACGCCTCAGGGGTTGCTAGTCCGCGCGCCCCGGGCGCCAAGTGCTATCAAATTCAAAGCAAGGCGCGGTCTCCACCGCGCCTTTTTTCTTTTCTGCGAGTGAAACATGGTTCAGATTACGCTTCCCGACGGTTCCAAACGTGACTTCCCCGGCCCGGTGACGGTGGCCGAGGTGGCGGCCTCCATCGGTGCCGGCCTGGCCAAGGCGGCGCTGGCCGGCAAGATCGGCGATAAAGTGGTGGACACCAGCCATCAGATCACGGCCGACAGCCCGCTGTCCATCGTCACCGCGAAGGACGCCGACGGGCTGGAAGTCATCCGTCACTCGACCGCCCACTTGCTGGCCTATGCCGTCAAGGAACTGTTCCCTGATGCCCAGGTCACCATCGGCCCGGTGATCGACAACGGTTTCTATTACGACTTCTCCTACAAGCGCCCGTTCACGCCCGAGGACTTGACTGCCATCGAGAAGAAGATGGCCGAGTTGGCCGCCAAGGACGAGCCGGTGGTGCGCCGCGTGCTACCGCGCGACGAGGCGGTGGCCTATTTCAAGGGCATCGGCGAGCACTACAAGGCCGAGATCATCGCCAGCATCCCGGCCAATGAAGACGTCAGCCTGTACCGCGAAGGCAAGTTCGAAGACCTGTGCCGCGGCCCGCACGTGCCCAGCACCGGCAAGCTCAAGCACTTCAAGCTGATGAAGGTGGCCGGCGCCTACTGGCGCGGCGACCACCGCAACGAAATGCTGCAACGCGTCTATGGCACCGCCTGGGCCAGCAAGGAAGAGCTGCAGCAGTACCTGACCATGCTGGAGGAGGCTGAGAAGCGCGACCACCGCAAGTTGGGCCGCGAACTGGATCTGTTCCACATCGACGACCATGCCCCCGGCCTGGTGTTCTGGCACCCCAAGGGCTGGACGGTATGGCAGGGCGTGGAGCAGTACATGCGCCAGGTCTACCGCGACAACGGCTACCAGGAGGTCAAGGGCCCGCAGGTGATCGACAAGACGCTGTGGGAGAAGACCGGCCACTGGGACAAGTACCGCGAGAACATGTTCACCACCGAGAGCGAGAAGCGTGAGTACGCTTTGAAGCCGATGAACTGCCCGGGCCACATCCTGATCTTCAAGCAGGGCATTAAGAGCTACCGCGACCTGCCGCTGCGCTACGGTGAGTTCGGCCAGTGCCACCGCAACGAGCCTTCGGGCGGCCTGCACGGCATCATGCGCGTGCGCGGTTTCACGCAGGACGACGGCCACATCTTCTGTACCGAAGACCAGATCCTGGACGAGTGCGTCAACTTCACGGCGCTGCTGCAGAAGGTCTACAAGGACTTCGGTTTCACCGACATCATCTACAAGATCGCCACCCGGCCGGAAAAGCGCATCGGTTCGGACGAGAGCTGGGACAAGGCCGAAGCCGCCCTGATGGCCAGCCTGAAGGCTGCCAGCTGCGAATTCGAGATTGCCCCGGGCGACGGCGCCTTCTACGGTCCGAAGATCGAGTACACGCTGAAGGACGCCATTGGCCGCCACTGGCAGTGCGGCACGATCCAGGTCGACTTTTCCATGCCGGAGCGGCTGGACGCGGAGTATGTGGGCGAGGACGGCGGCCGTCATCGCCCGGTCATGTTGCACCGGGCCATCGTCGGCAGCCTGGAGCGTTTCATCGGGATTCTGATCGAGGAACACGCCGGTGCGCTGCCTACCTGGCTGGCGCCGGTGCAGGTGGCGGTGCTCAATATCACCGACTCGCAGGCCGATTACTGTCGTGAAATTGCGGAAAAACTGCGGAAATCTCTGCCGAATCAAGAACTTAGAGTCATCACGGACCTGCGCAACGAGAAAATTACGTATAAAATACGGGAGCATTCAATGCAGAAGCTGCCTTACATCCTGGTCGCAGGTGACAAGGAAAAGGCCGCTGGTGCCGTTGCAGTGCGCGCCCGGGGTAATCGTGACCTCGGTGTGATGTCCCTCGACGCATTCGTGCAAACCATCGCGGACGACATCGCTCACAAGTCTGTCGGCTAGGCTCCTTTGGGGCCCATTGGCAGTTTGCCTGCGTGTACAGGACGGTTGACGCCACGTTTTGTGGCAAGAAATGTGAAGGATTGAACCATCGCTACTGAATTTCGTGATCGCCGCCAGCGCGAAGAACGCAAGCACCGCCTGAACCGTGAAATCATGGCGCCCGAAGTACGGATCTCGGGTCCGGATAATGAGCCCATGGGTGTGGTGAGTCTGGCAGAGGCCCTGCGATTGGCAGGCGAGATGGATGTGGACCTGATTGAAACCGTGGCCACCGCCAATCCGCCCGTCTGCCGCCTGATGGACTACGGCAAGTTCAAGTTCCAGGAGCAGAAGAAGGCCGCCGAGGCGAAATCGAAGCAGAAGGTCATCGAGGTCAAGGAAATCAAGTTCCGGCCTGGTACCGACGATGGTGACTACAACATCAAGTTGCGCAATATCAAGCGCTTCTTGGAAGACGGTGACAAGTGCAAGATTACCTTGCGCTTCCGTGGTCGCGAGATCACACACCAGGAAATTGGCATGGCGCTGCTTAACCGCATGCGCGATGACTTGGCGGACCTGATCATTGTTGAGCAGTTCCCCAAGCTGGAAGGCCGGCAGATGATCATGATGATCGCGCCGGGCAAGAAGAAGGCGGGTGGCGCAGCGCCCAAGCCGGCTGCCGAAGCAGCGTCGTAAAGATTCGTTTTCTGTCGGTTTGGTCGCCGGCGGAAATCGCCGGGAAGGCGAGAGCTTTCCCGAAAAGTGGTGAATCCCAGGATTCACTGCACAAGTGGTGGGTTTCGTACCCGCCACACAAGTGGCTCGGGGCCAACAAGTCCGGAATGGGTTTCCGGCGCCTCACGAGCACAAAGTAAAAGGAGCATTCCAATGCCCAAGATGAAGACCAAGAGCGCGGCGAAGAAACGCTTCCGCGTTCGTCCCGGTGGTACCGTCAAGCGCGGTCAAGCCTTCAAGCGTCACATTCTGACCAAGAAGACCACCAAAAATAAACGCCATCTGCGTGGCGCGGTGACGGTGCATGAGACCAACATGGGTCACATGGCACAGATGCTGCCCGGCCAGGGCATTTAATTAACGACGAACAAGGAGTAATCAAATGCCTCGCGTCAAACGTGGTGTAACGGCTCGCGCCCGCCATAAGAAAGTTCTCGCCCTTGCCAAGGGTTTCCGTGGTCGCCGCGGTAACGTCTTCCGCATCGCCAAAGAAGCGGTGATGAAGGCCGGGCAATATGCCTACCGTGACCGCCGTACCAAGAAGCGTGTCTTCCGTCAGCTGTGGATTGCCCGTATCAACGCGGCAGCCCGTCAGTGCGGCATGACCTACAGCCAGTTCGCCAACGGCCTGAAGAAGGCCCAGATCGAGATCGACCGCAAGGTGCTGGCCGATATCGCTGTGCACGACATGGCTGCCTTCGCCGGCATCGTGGAGCAAGTCAAGGCCAAGCTGGCTGCTTGATCTTCACGCAGAGGTGCTATTTTTTCGATAGCGCCTCACGCTCAAGAAACAAGGGCTAGAGCTTTAAAAGAGCTTTAGCCCTTTGTCATTTCAAAAGCGATCAGGAGATGGGGGTGGGCGGTGCCGACCCTGATGTCCTGATCTCTTTGCATAAGCGGATGTGAACATGAACGAGTTGGACGCCATCGTCGACAGCGCGAAAACGGCCTTTGTCGAGGCCACCACCCCGGTCGACCTGGAAAACGCCAAGGCGCGCTTTCTGGGCAAGGCCGGGCGCATCACCGAGCTGATGAAGGGGATGGCGGCCCTGAGCGTGGAAGAAAAGAAATCGCGTGGTGCCGCCATCAACGTGGCCAAGCAGGCGATCGAAGCCGCACTGAACGAGCGTCGCCAGGCTCTGGCCGAAGCCGAGCTGCAGGCCCAGCTGCAGGCCGAGGCGCTGGACGTCACGCTGCCCGGCCGTGCCCGCGGCAATGGCGGCCTGCACCCGGTCTCGCTGACCATGGAGCGTCTGGAGGCCATCTTCGGCTCCATGGGCTTCGAAGTGGCGCAGGGGCCCGAGATCGAGGCCGACTGGTTCAACTTCACCGCGCTCAACACGCCGGAAGACCATCCCGCGCGTTCCATGCACGACACCTTCTATGTTGAAGGTGGCAGCGAGAAGGCGCCCAACCTGCTGCGCACGCACACCAGCCCGGTGCAGGTGCGCCACGCGCTGCAGCACGTCAAGCAGCACCGCGCGCTGATCGAAGCCGGCCAGCCCATGCCCGAGATCCGGGTCATCTGCCCGGGCCGTACTTACCGCGTAGACAGCGATGCCACCCACTCGCCCATGTTCCACCAGTGCGAAGGCCTGTGGATCGGCGAGAACGTGAGTTTCAAGGACCTCAAGTTCCTCTTCACCGAGTTCTGCCGCGTTTTCTTCGAGCGCGACGATCTGGTGCTGCGCTTCCGCCCCAGCTTCTTTCCCTTCACCGAACCCAGCGCCGAGATCGACATCCAGTTCCAGAGCGGGCCGCTGGCCGGCCGCTGGCTGGAAGTGGCCGGTTCAGGCCAGGTGCACCCGAACGTGGTGCGCAACATGGGGCTGAACCCGGAGAAGCACATCGGCTTTGCCTTCGGCATGGGGTTGGACCGTTTCACCATGCTGCGCTACGGCGTCAACGATCTGCGCCTGTTTTTCGACGGCGACATTCGTTTTCTCTCTCAATTCCGATGATCAGACACACCCCTGAGCCGCGCCTTGCGGCGCGTCACCCCCTCCAGGGGGCAACACCAGTGGCCCGGCGAAGCCGGCTACACGGTGTTCCGCGCATGGGTACCCAAACGCACTAACGAATCAAGCTGAGACCCCTCTATGCAATTCCCGGAATCCTGGCTGCGCGAATTCTGCAACCCGACGCTCTCTACCCAGCAACTGGCCGATACCCTGACCATGGCGGGTCTCGAAGTGGAAGAGCTGCGCCCGGTGGCGCCGCCGTTCACCAAGATCGTTGTCGGCGAGATCAAGGAAGCTGTGCAGCATCCCAACGCCGATCGCCTGCGCGTCTGCCAGGTGGATGTGGGGCAGGGCAGCTTGCTCAACATCGTCTGCGGCGCGCCCAATGCGCGCGTGGGCATCAAGGTGCCGTGCGCTCTTGTTGGCGCGGAACTGCCGCCCGGTGACGATGGCAAGCCCTTTCTGATCAAGCTGGGCAAGCTGCGCGGTGTGGAAAGCCAGGGCATGCTGTGCTCGGCACGCGAACTGAAACTCTCCGAAGACCATGGCGGCCTGCTGGAGCTGGCTGCTGATGCGCCCATTGGCCAGGACATCCGCACCCATCTGAATCTGGACGACACGCTCTTCACACTGAAGCTGACGCCCAACCTGGCGCATTGCCTGAGCGTCTACGGCGTGGCCCGTGAAGTGGCCGCGCTGACCGGTGCGCCGCTGAAAGCGCCGAGCTTCCCGCCAGTGGTCGTGGGCAATACCGACAAGCTGCCGGTGAAGGTGAGTGCGCCTGACCTGTGCGGCCGTTTCTCCGGCCGCATTGTGCGCAACGTGAACACCCAAGCTGCCACACCGCAGTGGATGGTGGACCGCCTGGCCCGTTGCGGCCAGCGCAGCGTGACGGCGCTGGTGGACATCTCCAACTACGTGATGTTCGAGTACGGCCGCCCGTCACACATCTTCGACCTCGACAAGATCCACGGTGCGCTGGATGTGCGCTGGGGCAAGCCGGGCGAACAGCTCAAGCTGCTCAACGGCAGCACCGTCACGGTGGACGGCGAAGTGGGCGTGATTGCCGATGATGTGCAGGTCGAATCGCTGGCCGGCATCATGGGTGGCGACGCCACCGCTGTGTCGGATGACACGAAGAACGTTTATGTCGAGGCCGCCTTCTGGTGGCCCCGTGCCATTGCCGGCCGTTCGCGCCGCTACAACTTCGCTACCGATGCCGGCCACCGTTTCGAGCGCGGTGTCGACCCGCAGTTGACGGTGGAGCACATCGAGCGCATCACCCAGCTCATCATCGACATCTGCGGCACGCCCGACACCGTGTGCGGCCCCATCGACGACCATCAGGTCAAGATGCCGCAAGCGCAGCCGGTGACGCTGCGTGTGGCGCGCGCGGCCAAGATCATCGGCATGCCGGTGACACAGGCACAGTGCGCGGATGCGCTGGCCCGCCTAGGCCTGCCGTTGACGCAGACGGACGGCAGCATCACCGTGACACCGCCGTTGTACCGTTTCGACCTGCAGATCGAGGAAGACCTCATTGAAGAGGTGGCGCGCATGGTGGGCTACGACAAGCTGCCGCACACGCCGCCGCAGGCCCCCGTGGTGGCCAAAAGCCGCCCAGAGGCGCAACGCAGCCAGTTTGCCGTGCGCCGTTCGTTGGCCGCGCAGGGCTATCAGGAAACCATCAACTACAGCTTCGTCGAGGAGCGCTGGGAGCATGAACTCGCCGGCAACCCGAACCCGATCAAGCTGCTGAACCCGATCGCCAGCCAGATGAACGTCATGCGCTCTTCGCTGCTCGGTTCGCTGTTGCAGGTGCTGAAGTTCAACCTGGACCGCAAGGCCTCACGCGTGCGCGTGTTCGAACTGGGGCGGGTGTTCCTGCGCGATGTCTCGGTGAAGAACAGCGACACCACGGTCGAAGGCTTCGACCAGCCGATGCGCGTGGCCGGTATGGCTTGTGGTGCGGTGGATGGCCTGCAGTGGGCAGGCAAGGAGCGCAGTGTCGATTTCTACGATGTCAAGGGCGATGTCGAGGCCTTGCTGTCGCCGCTGAAAGCCACATTCGAGCCGGCAACGCATCCGGCCATGCACCCGGGCCGCTGTGCCAAAGTGCTGCTGGGGGGCCAGACCATCGGTTTTGTCGGCGAGTTGCACCCGCGCTGGCGCCAAGGTTATGACTTGGCCGTGGTGCCGGTGATGTTCGAACTGGAGCTCGATGCCGTGCTGCAACGCGGCGTGGCCGCTTTCAGTGGCGTGGCCAAGCACCAGCCGGTGGAGCGCGACATTGCGGTCATCGTGGCCGAGTCGACCAGCCATGCGGCCCTGATGCAGGCCATCTGGGCCGCGCCGACGCAGGGGCTGCTGCGGGATGCGATACTGTTCGACGTCTACCGGGCCAAGCCGGGAGCGGCCTCGGCCGGCTTGGGCGAAGGCGAGAAGAGCCTGGCGGTGCGCCTCACGCTGAATGGCGAAGAGGCGACGCTGACCGAGGAGCAGATCGAGTCGGCCGTGCAGGCCGTGCTGGGTCAGTTGGCAAGTCAGTTGGGCGCGCGCCTGCGGGCCTGAGCCGGGTCTGGAACATCAAAAGCAACAAGAGACAGCAGACATCATGGAAATCACGGTTGAAAGTCTGGAAACACCGGCGCTGACCAAGGCGCAGCTGGCAGAGCTGTTGTTCGAACAGATCGGGCTGAACAAGCGCGAATCGAAGGACATGATTGACGCCTTCTTCGACCTGGTGGCGGACAGCCTGGTGGAAGGTCATGACGTCAAGATTTCCGGCTTCGGCAATTTCCAGATCCGGACCAAGGCGCCGCGTCCCGGCCGCAATCCGCGCACCGGTGAAGCGATTCCGATCGAGGCCCGCCGTGTGGTGACGTTTCACGCCAGCCACAAGCTCAAGGAACAGATCCAGGAAGAAGGGCGTACGCCTCCGGCGGCCTGAGATCAACAGTCTGCGGGTTGGGGCCGATTTCGTGCAAACAGGCTTTGCATCCGGCCTCGACTTAGAGTAACCTTGCAGCTTTCTCTTGTACAGCATTGATTTCAATGGAGAAAGCGCTCCCTCCCATCCCCGCCAAACGCTACTTCACCATCGGTGAGGTCGGTGACCTGTGTGGTGTCAAGCCTCACGTGCTACGGTATTGGGAGCAGGAATTCACGCAACTGCGCCCCATGAAGCGGCGTGGCAACCGCCGTTATTACCAGCACCACGAGGTGCTGATGATCCGCCGCATCCGCGACCTGCTCTACGACCAGGGCTTCACCATCAGCGGCGCGCGCAACAAGATGCAGGAATTGCTGCAGGTCGAGCGCGAAAAGAAGCGCAACGGTGAGGTCCAGCTGGACGGCGTGGATGTCCTGGAGATGAACGCTGACGACGACATGGCCGACTTCGTCGACAGCCAGCCGGATGACTTGTCGATGGTGGACGCGGACAAACTGTATCTGGTGCGCCGTGAGCTGTCGGAAATTCGGGATTTACTCTCTGCGCCTTGAAGAATCAGGCCATTCTGCAGGTTATAATGCAAGGCTAGATCGGTGTGTGGCGCAGCCTGGTAGCGCACTTGCATGGGGTGCAAGGGGTCGAAGGTTCGAATCCTTTCACACCGACCATCAATCAAAAAGGGTTGGCAGGAATTTCCTGCCAACCCTTTTGTCTTTTCTGCCCGTGTCGGCAGTCAAATGATGGGCCTGATCCTTTACCAGGGAATCCGCGGGAACCCTGCCAGGTACCACAGGATGAAGGCGGGGATCAGCACCGGCAAGGCCATGCCGACAAAGGCCACGGCCGTCATCAGAAACGTGCCGATCTGACTGAGCCAATCGCGTGACAGCTCAATGAGATCAACGTTCCAGAAGTGCTGTTGCCGTTTCATGTTTCAACCTGTTGCCGATGGGCGGAATGACGTAAGGTATCACGCCACCATGTCGTATTTGAACCTGAATTGTTTCAATTTGATACGCCGAATTGGTGGGTGAAAACGGCTCACGCGCACGGTTCAGACGATGTCCACATCGTGGATCTGGAACTGGCCTCGACGTCGGTCGGCGAAAAAGTGTTCCAGGGTTTCCTTCACCGTCCGGAAGGCGATTTCGTCCCAGGGAATTTCATCTTCGGCATAAAGCTGGGCTTCGATGGTTTCAAAGCCGGGGTCGAACTGGTCGCTCAGCAAACGAGCCCGGTAGAACATGTGAACCTGGCCGACACGCGCGACATTGATGATGGTGAACAGGCCTTCCAATTCGATCTGCGCACCGGCTTCCTCATGGGTTTCGCGTGCGGCGCCTTGTGCCGTCGTCTCGCCCAGTTCCAGAAACCCGGCCGGGAGTGTCCATTTGCCAAAGCGTGGTTCGATGTTGCGCTTGCACAGCAGGATCTTGTCGCCCCAGTACGGCACGGTGCCCACCACATTGAGCGGGTTCTCGTAGTGGATGGTGGCGCAGGCCGGACAGATGGCGCGCTCCTTGGTGTCGCCATCGTCGGGGATGCGGTAGACCACGGCGACGCCGCAATTGCGGCAGTGTTTGATCGGGCTGCGATGCATGGTGAACGGAGTGTATAAAAGAAAAGGGCTCCGGATGACGGAGCCCTGAAGAAGCCGGTGGCAGGGAAGGCTGATTCTTCCCCGGGTCAGACGACCTTGAGTGTGATCGGCTCCAGGCCAGCCACGCCGCCGCTCAAGGTGTCGCCGGGCACCACCGCCGCCACGCCTTCCGGGGTGCCGGTGTAGATCAGGTCGCCCGGGCGCAGCTCCCAGGCTGTGCTCAGGTGCTCAATGATTTCGCCGATGTTCCAGATCAGCTTGCTGACCGTGCTGCGTTGCCGGTCCTGGCCGTTGACCTGCACGTAGATTTCGGCATTCTCCACATCACCAGCCTGTGCTGCCGGCGTGATGGGGCCGATCGGCGCGGCTTCGTCGAAGGTCTTGCCGATGCACCAGGGGCGGCCGAGCTTCTTCTGCTCGCCCTGCAGGTCCCGGCGCGTCATGTCCAGGCCGACGGCGTAGCCGTAGATGTGCTTCTTGGCATCTGCCGCCTTGATGTTCTTGCCACCGGTGCCGATGCAGGCCACCAATTCGATTTCGTGGTGGAAATCCTTGGTCAGGCTCGGGTAGTGCAGGGTGCCGGTCTGGCCGGCTTCCAGTACCAGGCAGGTGTCAGCCGGCTTGATGAAGAAGAAGGGGGCCTCGCGGCCGGTGAACCCCATTTCCTTGGCGTGTTCCACGTAGTTGCGTCCCACGCAGTAAATGCGATTGACCGGAAAACGATCCTTGCTGCCGACCACCGGCACGGACACGGGGGCGGGAGGCGTGATGACGTAGCTCATGAAAACCTTTCTTCCTTGTGGATGCCCTGGGCCTGTGGCACCGAGCGGTCTAAAAAACGGAAAAGCACGCCACCTTTTCTTCGCAGCAAGCGCGGGGCATGCCAAGACACGGAGAGGGCGTCCTTCAAACGTAAATCGTACAGGACGCACGAGCCCTTCGGTATACGCAATTCCCGCCGCCGCCAAGGCACGGCACACCTCAGACAGTAGGGCCTGGCAGCACGTTCGGCAGGGGCAGGCGGTCTTGAACGGAGGCCGGCCCTGCGCGATGTACCGAGGTCAGCTGGCGGGTGGCTTGCGTCAGCCCCGGGTAATCGAATATCGTGAAGATCGCCGGTCTGAAATGAAAGCCGGGTGGTCGTGCCGTAGTCGAGCGGCCAGTGCCACTGCGGCCATACGGTAGGTGACGCCACCCAGATGTGCCGCGTCGTCTTTGACAGGGTTGTTTTCAATAGGTACGCACACGATTTGCGCGCCCGGACATCGGGAAAACCCGATGCAACGAGCGCCTAGACTGACACCATGCCCAAGAGCTTCGACTACAAGCATGCACCTGGCCACCTGATCCGGCGCGCGCATCAATTTTCCTATGCGGTTTTCATGGAGGAGACGGCGGCATTTGACGTCACGCCGGTGCAATTCGCCATTCTCAATGCCTTGATGGATACGCCGGGCGAGGATCAAGTCACGCTGGCCGGCCGGGTGGCCTTTGATGCGGCCACCTCCGGTTCGGTGATCGGGCGGCTGGAAGCCAAGGGCTGGGTGCGGCGCGAAGCCGACGCGCAGGATCGGCGCCGCAAGTTGCTGTGGGTGACGCCCGAGGGGGAGCAGGCGGTGCAGGGCATGAAGCGTGCCGTGGCCCGCGCGCAGGCAAAAATCCTGGAGCCCCTTGATGCGCAGGAGCGTGCCCAGCTCATCGCCTTGCTGGACAAGCTGGTGTCAGGCCACGAAGGCGGAACCTCAGGCTGATTTGGCCAGCAGTTCGAAGTGTTCCACCACCGGCGGGGTGGCGAAGAAGGGGCCGACGATGGCACGCCATTCGGCAAAGGCCGGCGACTGGCGGAAATGCACGGTATGGTCTTCCAGTGTGTCCCAGAAGATCAACAGGACGTAGCGTTCCGGGTGCTCGATGCCCTTGTTGACCTTGAAGCCCTGAAAGCCCTTGGCCTGGCTGATCACGGTCTGCAGTCCGCGCTGGATGGCTTCATCAAAAGCCGTCTGCTGGCCGGCGTGGATGCGGATGTCGGCAAGTTCGAGAATCATGGGAAGGGCTCTCCAAGGTAAAGGTTTTCCGGCCTGCGAGTCTACGTCAGCGCCCGGGGCTCCAGCCGAACAGCTCACGTCTCGGTGTTGAGCATGTCCGGTGTGAAGAAGCGCATTGTGTTGCGGCCGGCGCCCTTGGCGCGGTACATGGCCAGGTCGGCTTGCTTGAGCAACTCGTCGCCACTGGCCGCCTGACCCAGGAACAGGGTGGCGCCAATGCTGGGGGTGCTTTGGTAGATGTGGTCCTTGATCTCGTAGGGCTGGTTCAGGGTTGCCATGATCTTGTCGCCGACCAAGGTGGCCTCTGCGGTGGCCTCTTCCAGGCGGGGGCTGAGTTCCTGGAGCAGCACGACGAACTCGTCACCCCCCAGGCGGGCCACGGTATCGGCCTGGCGCACGCAGTGCTGCAGGCGCTGGCCAACCTGCTGCAGCAGCAGGTCGCCGTAGTCGTGGCCCAAGGTGTCATTGAGCTGCTTGAACTTGTCCAGGTCAATGAACAGCACAGCGCCATGGTGCCGGCTGCGGCTGCTGGTGGCCAGGGCCTGTTCCAGCCGGTCCTGCAGCAGCCGGCGGTTCGGGAGCGCGGTCAGCGGGTCGAAAAAGGCCAGTTGGTGGATTTCCTCCTCGGCCGCCTTGCGTTCCGTGATGTCGTGCAGCGTGGCGACGTAGTGGCTCACGGCATTGTTGTCGCCCCGCACAGCGGTGATGGTGGCGGACTCCGGGTAGATTTCGCCGTTTTTGCGGCGGTTCCAGATCTCGCCTTTCCACACGCCTGTCGTCTGCAGGCGGGTCCACATCGCGGCGTAGAAGGCATTGTCGTGGCGCCCCGAACTGCGAAAACGCGGGTTCTTGCCCACTGCCTCGGCTGCGGTGTAGCCGGTGATGGCACTGAAAGCGCTGTTGACGCGCAGGATCAGGCCATCGGCGTCGGTGATGAAGATGCCTTCCTGGGTTTCGAAGGCGGTGGCTGCAATGCGCATTTCGGCCTCATTGCGTCGCCGTTCGCTGATGTCGGAGAAGATGACCACCGTGCCCGTGAGCTGCTCGGCGTCACGGATCGGATGCGCCGAGTATTCGACCGGCAGCGGCGTGCCGTCCTTGCGCCAGAAGACTTCCTCGACCGACTGGATCGGCTCGCCGGAGATCGACGTCTGGTGCACCGGGCAGTCCTGTAGCGGATAAGGCGAGCCATCAGCGTGTTTGTAATGCACCAGCTCGTGGATGTTGCGACCGATGATGTCCGCCACCGCGTAGCCCAGCATCCGGCTGGCGGACTGGTTGATGAAAGTGCACAGGCCATCGCGGTCCATGCCATAGATGCCTTGGCCCGTGGATTCAAGCAGCAGCAGCCGTTCGCGTGACAGGGCTTCGCGTGCGGCTTCTTCATACTTGGCGGCCGTGATGTCCTGCACGGTGCCGGCCATCACGGCCTGGCCCGCTGCATTCAGGCTGGGGCTGCCGCGGGCATGCAGCCATTTGAGGCGCCCGTCGGCCATGCGCAGGCGGTAGCTGATATCGAACGGCACCTGGTTCTTCAAGGCGCGTGCATAGGTCTGGCCGACGCTGTGGCGGTCTTCCGGGTGCACCAGCGTGAACAGCACGCGCGAAGCGGCTTCGCCGCGCCCCCGTTCGATTTCGAGCATGCGGAACACCTCGTCCGACCAGGTCCAGCGGTCGGCGGCCAGGTCGTATTCCCAACTGCCCAGGTGGGCGATACGCTGGGCTTCGACCAAGTGGGCGTGTTCACTGTTCAGGCGGGCTTCTGCCTGGATGCGCTGGTGCAGCGTGCGCCCGATCCAGGTCAGTGAGGCCAGCACCACCAGGCTGGCCCCTGCGCCCAGCAGCTGCAGCAGACGTTGCTGGGCGCTGATGGCGGCGTAGACCGCCTCGGGTGAGCGCGCCACCACCAGCAGCAAAGGATAAGCCACCACCCAGTGGTGGGCCCGGCCACGCTCGATGTGGTCAAACGACGAGCGGGTGATGGCGAAGCCTTCGGGCTCGCGCATGAACTCCGCCAGAAGCCGGCTGGAAAGCCGGCTGCCCAGGTACTGCGGCAGATCGCGTGAACGGCTCAGCAGGATGCCGTCGGTGGAGAATACCGACATGACGGTGTCGGCGCTGATCGCCAGCGGCTGGATGAAGCGGGTCAGTTCCTCAGGCGACAGGACAATCACGATCACACCGAGGAACTGCCCGTTCGGGCCCACGATGGGGCGCGACAACTGGATACCCCAGCGCTGGGTGAGGCGGCCCTGCATCGGTTCGCTGATGTAGAGCCGGTCGGCACCGCCATTGGCAAAGTGGCGGAAATGCGGGCGGTCGCCCAGATACATCGGTGTCCGGTAGTCGGGAACGTCGCTGCTTTCCGTGTAGCCGGTACGCCCGATCACCGTCACGCTCACGTTCAGCCCCTTGAGCGGGCCATGGCGCAGCAAGCCGACCGTGCGCATCAGGTCGGCCTTGTTCCTCAGGTAGTCCTCGCGCAGGATGAGCAGCGCGTTGTCGATGCCGTCGAGCTGCCGTACCAGGGTCTCGTCCAGGATTTCGGTCAGGTGCGTCAGGTTCTGGCTGAAATCGTCGAGGCGCTCTGCTTCGGTGCGCCGACTCTCCCACAGCACAACACTCCAGATCAGCGTCAGCAGCAGGGCGCCCAGCAGCACGAGATCCCACAGGGAGGCGCAGGCCGACAGCACTGCGCGCAGCCGGTGTGCGTAGCGCTGGACGAATCCAGGCGGATTCGCAGGAGGCGCGTCGGTGCTGGACATGTCGGTTTTCAACCCTCCATTTTACGAAGTACGGGCCCGGGTGAACCCTGCTTTTACGGGGGCGTGACGGGGCTGTTTCCGGTTTATCCTCCATGCCATGAAGCTGCACAACTACTTTCGTTCTTCCGCCTCGTTCCGCGTGCGCATCGCGCTGGCCCTCAAGGGGCTGAGCTACGAGTACATCCCGGTGCACCTGGCGCGTGGCGACCACAAGTTGCCCGAGTACACGGGCATCTCGTCCGATGGCCTGGTGCCGCTGCTGGAAGTCGACGGCGAACGGCTGTCACAGTCCATGGCCATCATCGAGTACCTGGACGAAACCCATCCGCAGCCGCCGCTGCTGCCGGCCGATGCGCTGGGGCGTGCCAAAGTGCGGGCCTTGGCGCAATCCATTGCCTGCGAGATCCATCCCCTCAACAACCTGCGTGTGCTCAAGTACCTCGTGCGCGAACTCAAGGTGGACGAGGAAGCCAAGAACACCTGGTACCGCCATTGGGTGCGCACCGGGCTGGAGAGCTTCGAGCGGCAACTCGCCACGCTGGATGCGCAGCGCCGGCAGGCCGGGCTCCAGCCCTCGGTCTACTGCTGGGGCGACACGCCCACGCTGGCCGACTGCTGCCTGGTGCCGCAGATCTTCAACGGCAAACGCTTTGACGTGAACTTCGACGGCCTGCCCTTGACCATGGCGGCGTTCGACGCCTGCATGCAGCTGCCGGCCTTCCAGCAGGCGCAGCCGGCCAACTGTCCCGACAACGAGGCCTGAGTTTGTCTGCTCCGGCGCACCTGCACCCAGACTGGCTGATCCCCCAGTGGCCGGCACCGGCCCGGGTGCGGGCCGTCTGCACCACGCGCGCCGGCGGCCGTTCGCAGCCGCCCTATGACAGCCTCAACCTGGGCGACCACGTGGGGGACGATATTCTGGCCGTGGGGGCGAATCGGGCCGTGCTCCATGACGCCATGGCGGCGCGGCCGGTCTTCCTGTCGCAGGTGCACGGCAGCGGCGTGGTGGCGCTGGACGGCCACACCGCCCACGGCACGCAGGCCGATGCCTGCTTCACGCGTGAACGGGGTGTCGCCTGCACCATCATGGTGGCTGACTGCCTGCCGGTGCTGTTCACCGACACGCAGGGCAGTTTTGTCGCGGCGGCGCACGCCGGCTGGCGTGGCCTCGCGGGGCAGGGGGGCAGCGGCGTGTTGGAGTCGGTTTTCAAGCATTTTCGGGCTGAAGACGCCGATCTACATGCGCCGGATGCTACAAAAATAATAGCGTGGCTGGGCCCCTGCATCGGGCCGGAGGCCTTTGAGGTCGGGCCGGAGGTCAAGGCCGCGTTCGAGGCGCATGACCCGCGGGCTGCTGCCTGCTTTCGCCCCGCATCCACCGCGGGCAAGTGGCTGGCCGATCTGCCAGCGTTGGCGCGTCAGCGTCTGGCGGCGCTGGGCATCAGCCAGGTGTCTGGCAATGACGGCAGCCGCACTTGGTGCACGTTGAGCAACCCGTCACGGTTCTTTTCGCACCGGCGTGACGGTGTCAGCGGGCGCATGGCCGCCTGCGTCTGGCTGGCCTGAGTCGGCCGCGCTGTTCTCGGCCTCAGTTGCCGACGCCTGGCCGGCCCGCCAGGCTGCCAGTTCGGCGGCTTCGCGCTGCTTGCGCGCTTGGCGCCGGCCCGGCGCCCCTATCAGGTAAAGCACCAATGCCACCGGACCCACACCATAGAGTACAAAGGTGATGAGCGCACCCAGCACGGTGCCGGTGGTGTTGGTGGCTTCGGCCACCGCCATCATCAGGGCCACATAAAGCCAGCCAACGGCAATCAGTATCGGGAACATGGGGTAATCGAGGACTGTCAGTTTTTCGAAGGGGTAGGCCTGAGATACTGACAGGCAACGCGGATCAGCAGCACAAGGACGAAGCGTGACACAGGATACTCCCGAATTCTGGGCCCAGGCGGCCAAGCAGTTCCAGCAGACCTTTGGCGACAGCTGGATGAAGATGTTCCAGTCTTTCCAGGGGCTTGATCTTGGTCAAGGTGGCGTAGCAGCCCTGCCTCTGCCGGAGCACCCGGTGGGCATTGCGCCCGACAAGCTGCAGGCGCTGCAGCAGCAGTACCTGCACGACCTGGCGCAGCTGATGCAGCACGGCCCCGGCGCCGCGGCATCCACCGACAAGCGCTTTGCGGCCAAGGCCTGGGGCGACAACCCGCTGGCAGCCCTCTCGGCCGCGGCCTACCAGCTCAATGCGCGCCTGCTGATGCAGATGGCCGACGCCGTGCAGGCCGACGCCAAGACGCGTGCCCGCATCCGCTTCGCTGTCGAGCAGTGGGTGGCGGCCAGTGCACCAAGCAACTTCCTGGCGTTGAATGCCGAAGCGCAACAGAAGGCGATCGAGACCAAGGGCGAGAGCCTGGCCAAAGGCATGCACAACCTGCTGCACGACCTGCAGCAGGGCCATGTGAGCATGACCGACGAAAGCCAGTTTGAGGTCGGCCGCAACGTGGCCACCACCGAGGGTGCCGTGGTGTTCGAGAACGAGCTGTTCCAGCTGATCGAATACAAGCCGCTCACGGCCAAGGTGTACGAGCGTCCCTTGCTGTTGATTCCGCCGTGCATCAACAAGTACTACATCCTCGACCTGCAGCCCGACAACTCGTTGATCCGCTACGCCGTGGCGCAGGGCCACCGCACCTTCGTGGTGAGCTGGCGCAACCCGGACGAATCGCTGGCGCACAAGGCCTGGGACGACTACATCGAGGACGCTGCCATCCAGGCCATCCATGGGGTGCAGGCCATCAGCGGCGTGCCCACCATCAACGCGCTGGGCTTTTGCGTTGGCGGCACCATCTTGGGCACGGCGCTGGCGGTGCTGGCGGCGCGCGGTGAGAAGCCGGTGCACAGCGCCACCTTCCTCACCACCTTCCTCGACTTCGCCGAGACCGGCATCATGGATGTCTTCATCGACGAGGCCATGGTGCGTTTCCGTGAGCAGGAAATGGGGCAGGGTGGCCTGATGAAAGGGCGCGACCTGGCCTCCACCTTCAGCTTCCTGCGCCCCAACGACCTGGTGTGGAACTACGTGGTGGGCAACTACCTCAAGGGTGAAACGCCGCCGCCGTTCGACCTGCTGTACTGGAACAGCGACGCCACCAACCTGCCGGGGCCGTTCTACGCCTGGTACCTGCGCAACACCTACCTGGAAAACAACCTGGTCAAACCGGGCAAGCTCACGGTGTGCGGCGAGCAGATCGATCTGCGCCAAGTGGACATTCCGGCCTACATCTACGGCTCGCGCGAGGACCACATCGTGCCTATCGGCGGGGCCTATGCCAGCACCCAGGTGCTGCCGGGCAAGAAGCGTTTTGTCATGGGTGCCTCGGGCCACATCGCTGGCGTCATCAACCCGCCGGAGAAAAAGAAGCGCAGCCACTGGATCCGCGCTGACGGCAAGCTGCCCAAGACGCTGGACGCCTGGCTTGAGGGCGCACAGGAACACGCCGGCAGCTGGTGGCCGGATTGGGCCGCCTGGCTCAAGGCACAGGCCGGCAAACAAGTGGCGGCGCCCAAGACCTACGGCAAGGGCAAGTACAAGGTGATCGAAGCGGCACCGGGCCGCTACGTCAAGCAAAGGGCGCCGTAAACAAGCTGTCACCGACCCATCAAATACTGGAGGACACCATGGAAGACATCGTCATCGTTTCCGCCGCCCGCACCGCGGTTGGCAAGTTCGGCGGCTCGCTGGCCAAGCTGCCGGCCACCGAACTCGGCTCCCTCGTCATCAAGGCGCTGCTGGAGCGTACCAAGCTCGACCCGGCCCAGGTGGGTGAGGTCATCATGGGCCAGGTGCTGGCCGCGGGCGCCGGCCAGAACCCGGCGCGCCAGGCGCTCATGAAGAGCGGCCTGCCCAAGGAAATCCCGGCACTGACCATCAACGCCGTCTGCGGCTCCGGCCTGAAGTCCGTCATGCTGGCGGCGCAGGCCGTGGCCTATGGCGACAGCGAGATCGTGATTGCCGGCGGCCAGGAGAACATGAGCGCCAGCCCGCATGTGCTGCTGGGCTCGCGCGACGGCCAGCGCATGGGCGACTGGAAGATGATCGATTCCATGATCGTTGACGGCCTGTGGGACGTCTACAACCAGTACCACATGGGCATCACCGCCGAGAACGTGGCCAAGCAGTACGGCATCACGCGTGACATGCAGGACGCGCTGGCCCTGGCCAGCCAGCAGAAGGCCGCCGCCGCGCAGGACGCCGGCAAGTTCAAGGACGAGATCGTGCCGGTGAGCATTGCGCAGAAGAAGGGCGATCCGCTCATCTTCGAGAACGACGAGTTCATCAACCGCAAGACCAATGCCGAGGCGCTGGCCGGCCTGCGCCCGGCCTTTGACAAGGCGGGTGGCGTGACCGCCGGCAACGCCTCGGGCATCAACGACGGCGCTGCCGCCGTGATGGTGATGACGGCCAAGAAGGCCGCCGCGCTGGGCCTCAAGCCCTTGGGCCGCATTGCCAGCTTTGCCACCAGTGGGCTGGACCCGGCCACCATGGGCATGGGGCCGGTGCCGGCATCCACCAAGGCGCTGGCGCGTGCGGGTTGGAAGGCTGCCGACCTCGACCTGCTGGAAATCAACGAAGCCTTCGCGGCGCAGGCCTGTGCGGTGAACAAGGAAATGGGCTGGGACACCAGCAAGGTCAACGTCAACGGCGGCGCCATTGCCATCGGCCACCCGATCGGCGCCTCCGGCTGCCGCATCCTGGTGACGCTGCTGCACGAGATGCAGCGCCGCGACGCCAAGAAGGGCATTGCCAGCCTGTGCATTGGCGGCGGCATGGGAGTGGCGCTGACGATCGAACGCTGAGCTGGGAGGTTGAGCGTGTTTCAGGCTGCTGTGCCCCGTAGTTAATGCGCCAGCAGCTATTGAATTGATAGCATTTTTACAACGAGGAGAGCATCATGAGCCAGAAAATAGCCTACGTCACCGGCGGCATGGGCGGCATCGGCACCGCCATCTGCCAGCGCCTGCACAAGGAAGGCTTCAAGGTCATCGCCGGCTGCGGGCCGACGCGCGACTTCACCAAGTGGCTGGATGAGCAGAAGGCGCTGGGTTACACCTTTTATGCCTCGGTCGGCAACGTCGGCCTGTGGGAGTCCACGGTGGAGGCCTTTGGCAAGGCCAAGGCCGAGCATGGTCCGATTGACGTGCTGGTCAACAACGCCGGCATCACGCGCGACCGCATGTTCCTGAAGATGACACGTGAAGACTGGGACGCCGTGATCGAGACCAACCTCAACTCCATGTTCAACGTCACCAAGCAGGTGGTGGGCGACATGGTGGAGCGCGGCTGGGGCCGCATCATCAACATCAGTAGCGTGAACGGCGAGAAGGGCCAGGCCGGCCAGACCAACTACTCGGCCGCCAAGGCCGGCATGCACGGCTTCACCATGGCGCTGGCGCAGGAGCTGGCCGCCAAGGGCGTGACGGTGAACACCGTGAGCCCGGGTTACATCGGCACCGACATGGTGAAGGCCATCCGCGAAGACGTGCTCGACAAGATCGTCGGCACCATCCCGGTCAAGCGCCTGGGCCAGCCGAGCGAGATTGCTTCCATCATCGCCTGGCTCGCCAGCGAAGAAGGCGGGTATTCGACCGGGGCGGATTTTTCGGTGAATGGTGGGCTGCACATGGGATGAGCGGCTTGCGGCTGCCCTGAAAGACAAACCCCGCCGTAGCGGGGTTTGTTGTTTTCGTTGATAGCGTTGCGGTCAAGAGGCGCCGGTCATCCCTCTGAAGCGACAGTCCGGTCTAGTGCTTGTCCAAGTCGACCATCTTTTGCAAAAGCGGAACGGCCGTTTTGAGGGCGGCGATCTCGCTTGGGTCCATTGTGGCAGCCAGGGCTTCTGCGATCCATTCCGTCCTTGCTTTTCGCGCTACGGCGTTCTCCGCGTATCCCTTCTTCGTGAGGTGCACCAGATAGCCGCGCCTGTCCTGCGGATCGGCAATAAGCTCAATCAAGCCTTCGGACTCCAGCCGTGCGATCACAAGCCGCATACTTTGATGCCTCACCCCTCGTCCATCTGCGAGCATCGCAATGCTCATGGGACCTGAACGCTCAAGGAAGAAAAGAGTCTCCCCGTGTGCTTCGCTTGGAGTACGTGCCTGAGACCGAACAGCCCTCACAAACCGGCCAATCACATCTCGCAGGTCGTCGGCAAGTGATTCGATCGCTGAGGCCGGTGGATGTGCTTGATGTTGCTCTACCAAATCTGCTCCTGAATCGAGAGAGTGAATCGACGGTTCGTCGCTGTGTCGAGCCTCAGCCTGCTCTCAACTGTGCCAAGACCGACGATAGGGTATTGATGCCCCAATGTTCGAAGTAGCGTCCTTCTCGGACGTGGACGATATCAATCACGTCAATCGATACAGGCTTGCCGGTCGCCGCAAGCCCCATCAGGGTGCCTGTGTGCATCCCGGTGATGCTCTTTCGAGTGGTCACCTTGTCGCCGTCGCAGAGCTGATCATGAATTGTCACCTTCAGGTTGCTCAATGAAGGTCGCAGGACGTTTTCAAACGTGTTCCACATGCTCTCTGGGCCATTCGGCGCGCCCGCGGGAGCAGAACGATTCACAAAAGCTTCGTCCATCAGCTCGTAAAAGGAGGCTCGCCGCCCTTCTTCGATGACTTCCTTGTTGAAGCGTCGCACGATGTTCTTGTTCGATTCAGCACTCATGGTGGTATGTGGCGGGTTGATTGACTCTGTGCGCTGTGCAGAACTTGCACTTGCGGGTACACCGGTGATTGCGGCGGCAAACCAGGTTGCGCCTTGAACAAATAAACGTCTTTGCATGTCTTCAGTCCAATGAGTAGCGACGGCAACTGTTTGCGTGTCACTCACAATCATGGCTGAATTATATGCAGTTAAACTGTATATTTTGAGATGATTCTTCGCGCCACTGAAAACGCACGCTCTGCGCAACGAGCGCCGGCTGACCTGGAACACTGCCTCCAGACCATTGACCTTAGGAGGCCAACCGGCGGCTCAGAGTCGAGAGCAGGCGACGGGCATGCGGGGTGTTTCTAGCGAATGCCCAGATTGGCCCACGGTCAACGTTCCTCGCACTAGCACCTACGTCATCACTGCCGGTAAAGCAATCCCGCGGTCCTGCGCGGGCCAAGGTGTTCCAACGCCATTTTTCACCGCCACCACCTCCGCCATGATGGACAGCGCAATCTCCGCCGGCGTCTTGCTGGCGATGTAAAGCCCGGCCGGGCCGTGCAGGCGGTCCAGCACCTCTTCCGACATGTCAAAGTGCACCCGCAGCCGTTCGCGGCGCGTGGCGCTGTTACGGCGCGAGCCGATGGCGCCGACGTAAAAGGCGTCGGACTGCAGCGCGTCGATCAGTGCCAGGTCGTCGAGCTTGGGGTCGTGCGTGAGGGCGACGACGGCGGTGCGCGCGTCGGGCTTCAGCCGCAGGATCAGGTCATCCGGCATCTCGTGCGTGAGGGTCACGCCGGGCAGGCTCCAGCTGGCGCGGTGTTCCTCGCGCGGGTCGCAGACGAACACTTCGAAGCCCAGGCTCAGCGCCATCTGGCTCAGGAAGCGTGAGAGGTCGCCCGCACCAATGACGATGAGGCGCGCCTGCGGGCCCAGGTACGTGGTCAGTGTGTCATCGTCCAGTTGAGGCACCCCGTCGCGCCGGCCGGGGCGCAGGGTGACGTTGCCGGTCTTCAAACTCAACACGCGCTCGGTGCTCTGGCGTTGTTCGCAAGCCCGCAGCAGCTCGTCCAGGCGGCTTTGGGCTGCCACAAGCTCCAGCACCAACTCCACCGTGCCGCCGCAGGGTAGGCCGAAGCGGTGGGCCTGGTCGGCCGAGATGCCATAGCGCAGCACAGTGGGCGCGGCGCCGGTGAGGGCCGCCTCCACGCCACCTTCGCGGATGCGGTGGATGAGGTCGTCCTCGATGCAGCCGCCAGAGACCGAGCCCACGGTCTCGCCGCGGCCGTTGATGGCCATGAGCGAGCCGGGTGGGCGCGGCGAGGAGCCCCAGGTGCGGGCCACAGTGACCAGCACCACGGCCTGCCCCTCGGTCCACCAGCGCTGCGCGGTGCGCAGGACCAGGGTGTCGAGATCCTCCATGGGTTCAGGCCAGCTTGAAGGGCAGCTCGCGCGGCGTCTTGCCGGTCAGGCGCGCGATGGCATTGGCGAAGGCCGGGGCCAGCGGGGGCAGGCCAGGCTCACCCATGCCGGTGGGCGCATCGGCGCTGGGCACCACATGCACGGTGATCTGCGGCATGTCGGTGATGCGCGGCACGGCGTAGTCGCCGAAGTTGCTCTGCTGCACCTCGCCGTCCTTGAGCGTGATGGCGGCACCCGGCAGGCAGGTGGCCAGGCCCATGAGGGCCGCGCCCTGGATCTGTGCTTCCACCGTGCGCGGGTTCACGGCCAGATTGCAGTGCACGCCGGCCGTCACGCGGTGCAGCACGGGCTTGCCCTCCTTCACCGAGGCCTCGACCACATAGGCCACCACGGTGCTGAACGATTCATGCACGGCCACACCCCAGGCTCGGCCCTGCGGCAGCGCTTTCTTGCCGTAGCTGCTTTTTTCCACGGCGAGCTGCAGTGCGGCGCGATGGCGCGGGTGCTTGTCGCCGATGAGCTTCATGCGGTAGGCCACCGGGTCCTGCTTCGTCGCACGCGCGATCTCGTCGATCAGCGTTTCCATCACGTAGGCGGTGTGCGTGGAGCCCACGCTGCGCCACCAGAGCACAGGCACGTTCTGCTTGGGGTGGTGCACGGTGAGGCGCATCGGCAGAGGGTAGGGCTCGCGCATGCCTTCGATGGCGGTGGCGTCGATGCCGTTCTTGACCATCATGCCTTCGAAGAAAGTTCCCGAGATGATGGACTGGCCCACCAGGGTATGGTCCCAGGCCAGCACCTGGCCCTGCGCATCAAAGCCGATGCGCGCGCGGTGCAGGTGCATGGGACGGTAGTAGCCGCCCTTGATGTCGTCTTCGCGGCTCCAGAGCGTGCGCACGGGCACGTTGAAGCCAGCGGCACGAGTGGCCTTGGCAATGGTGCAGGCCTCCACCACGTAGTCACTGGTAGCGATGGCGCGGCGGCCGAAGCCGCCACCGGCGGTCTGCACGTTCACCTTGATCTGCTCGGGCTTGAAGCCCAGTACACGCGCCGCAGCCATGCCGTCCAGGCCCGGCATCTGCGAACCGACCCAGAGCTCGGCGCCGTTGTCACCGATCTGCACCGTGCAGTTCAGCGGCTCCATGGGCGCGTGGGCCAGGTAGGGGAAGACGAACTCGGCTTCGAGAGTGTGCGGGGCGTTCGCCAAGGGGGCCATGTCGGCGTCGAAGTGGCGCGGGCCGGCCTGGCCTGCGAGTTCGCGGTACTGGGCGAGTTGTTTCTCGCTGTCGACCTTCTCGACGCCGCTGGTGTCCCACTGCAGCTTGAGTGCGTCGCGTCCCAGCTTGGCTTGCCAGTAACCTTCGGCAACCACGGCCACGCCCTCGGCACCGCGGTCCAGCGGCACACGCAGCACGGTCTTGACGCCGGGCACAGCACGAGCGGCGCCGTCCTCCAGCGAGGCAATCTTGGCGCCGAAGACCGGTGGGCGCGCAATCACGGCGGTGAGCTGGCCCGGCAGCTGCACGTCGATGCCGAAGTTCTGGCGGCCACTGCTCTTGGCCTTGGCGTCCAGGCGCGTGGTGGGCTTGCCGATGATGCGGAAGTCCTTGGGGTTCTTGAGGGTGACCTTCTCGGGCACGGGCTGGCTCATGGCGGCTTCGGCCAGTTCACCGTAGCTGGCTTTACGGCCGCCGGAGCCGAGCACCCAACCGGCTTGCGTGCGCAGGGTCTTGACGTCCACGTTCCAGCGTGCGGCGGCGGCGGTCAGCAGCATGGCGCGGGCGCGGGCGCCGAGTTCGCGGTACTGCGTGTAGCTGTGCTTGATGGCGGTGGAGCCGCCCGTGAGGTGCATGCCAAAGAGCGGATCGGCATACGCGGGGTTGTTGCTGCCGTGCTGGCTGCGCACCTTGGCCCAGTCGGCGTCCAGCTCTTCGGCCAGGATCATGGGCAGGGCGGTCTGCACGCCCTGGCCGAACTCCAGGCGGTTGATGGTGACGGTGACGTCACCATTGGCGGCGATCTGCACAAAGGCCGTGGGTTGTTCAAAGGGCTTGAGGCCGGCTGCAGCGGGTGCCTGAGCACTGGCCAGGCTTGGGTAGAGGCCCAGGGCCAGGCCGCCGGCACCGGCGAGCTTGAGGAAGCTGCGGCGCGGCAGGGTGGTCATGTCGGTCTGTTCTTCGCGGGCCAGCAGGTGTTGCAGGGCGCGCGGCATTTCTTGGGCGAGGGTGTTGGGCAGCATGGGGTGCTCCTTCAGGCAAGGGCTTTGGCAGCATCGGCCACGGCGGCGCGGATGCGGGCATAGGTACCACAGCGGCAAATGTTGCCGGCCATGGCGGTGTCGATTTCTGCAGCGCTGGGCTGTTTGCCGCGCGGCAGGGATTTGAGGAAGGCGGTGGCGCTCATGATCTGGCCGCTTTGGCAGTAGCCGCATTGCGCCACGTCGTGCTTGACCCAGGCGGCGTGCACGGCAGCACCCACGCGGTCCTTGCCGTCGGTGACGGCTTCGATGGTGGTGATCTTAGCGCCCTGGGCTGCCGAGATGGGCGTGACGCAGGAGCGGATGGCCTGGCCGTCCAGGTGCACGGTGCAGGCGCCGCAGAGCGCCGCGCCGCAGCCAAACTTGGTGCCCGTCATGCCCAGCGTGTCACGCAGAGTCCAGAGGATGGGGGTGGATGGGTCGAGGTTGACCGCGTGCTCGCGGCCGTTGACGTGGAGAGTGCTCATGGTGGGACGAAGCTCCTGCGGTAAAGGTCGATCAGTGCCGGAAGTGTCGGTCTTCGTCTGGCTGCTGGCTTGCCGTTTTCAATCTATTTTTTGCCTTTTCTGATCGACCATCATCCAGAACAGGCAAAGGGAAACCGGGGGAGGTACAGTCCAAGCCATGATGTTGTGCACGGGTATTTCCTCTGTGACAGAGTGACGGCCGCCTGGATCACGAGCCTTTGAAAGTTTCACCATGACCATAGACACCTTGGCGCAGGAAATCGGCCGGATTGCCCAAAACGACGGCGATTACCAGACTGCCATCCCCCAGCTGCTGATGGCCCGGCGCAGCGGCCGCACCGAGCCGCTGGCCTGCATCTATGCCCTGGGGCTGGCCGTGGTTGCGCAGGGCGGCAAGCAGGTCACGCAAGCCGACCAGGTGCTGACCTACGGGCCCGGCGAGTCACTGCTGGCGACGGTGGACCTGCCCGTGGTCTCGCAGGTGATCCAGGCCGACATGGCCCGGCCTTTCCTCGGCATGCTGCTCACGCTGGATGCGCGGGCCTTGGTGCAACTGGCTGCCGACATGGAACTGCCACCGCTGCCGCGTGAGCAGGTGGCACGCGGCATGTCACTGGGCCCGCTGGAGGAGCCGCTGCTGGATGCGGTGATCCGCCTGGTGCGGCTGCTGCAGGAGCCGCAACATATCGCGCGGCTGGCGCCGCTGATCCAGCAGGAGATCATGGTGCGTCTGCTGACGGGGCCGCATGGTCCTTATCTGCGGCAGCTGATCGCGGCGGGCACACCGAGCCACCAGGTGGCCCAGGCCATCGCCTGGCTCAAGACCCACTTCAGCCACGACGTGCTGATGGACGAGCTGGCCGAGCGCGCGCACATGAGCCCTTCAACCTTCCGGGCGCACTTCCGCCACCTCACGGGCATGAGCCCGCTGCAGTACCAGAAGCAGTTGCGCCTGCAGGAGGCGCGCCAACTCATGCTGACGCAGGCGCTGGACGCCAGCAGCACCGCCGCGCGCGTGGGTTACGAAAGCGTCTCGCAGTTCAACCGCGAGTACAGTCGCCACTTTGGCGCACCGCCGCAGCGCGATATCAAGCGCATGCGTGAACTGCCAGGGGGCGGGGTGTTGCAGGCGCTAGGTTGAGTCGCATTCAACACTGGAGCGTGCCGAGCACAAACAGCCACGTCATGGCCGCCGTGCCGGCAATGCCCATCACTTGACCGTCTGATCGGTGGCCGCGGGCGGTGGTTCGCCGGTCCATTCCAGCAGCAGACGGTAACCCACGGCCAGCAAGGTGGGCCCGAGGAAGGCGCCGATCACGCCGAAGGCCAGCACGCCACCCAGCACCCCCAGGAACACGATGGCAAAGGGCAGGCTGGCACCACGGCTGATGATGAAGGGTTTGATGACGTTGTCCACCGTGCTGACCAGGAAAAAGCCCCAGGCCGCCACAAACACGGCCCAGCCTGGCTGGCCCTGCTGGAACAGCCAGATGGCCGCACCACCCCAGACCAGGGGCGGCCCGACCGGCACCACCGACAGGAAGAAGGTGGCCGCCCCCAGCAGCACGGCGCCCGGCACGCCGGCAATGACAAAGCCGATGGCGGCAAGCACGCCCTGGGCCAGCGCCGTGCCGAGCACGCCATAGATCACGCCGCTGACCGTGCCGCGGGCGATGTCCAGCAGGTAGTTGGCCCGGGGGCCGGCCAGATGTTCCAGCGCGACGCGCAGGCGCACATTGAGTGTTTCACCGTGCAGGAAAAAGAAGAACACCAAGAACACCGACAAGGCCATGTCCACCACGCCCCTGGCGAGCACGCGTCCGCCCGACAAGGCCGCTGCCTGGGCGGGCCCGCCCACTTCGTTGATCAGCCGTTGCCCATCGTGGGCGAACTGCTGCCAGTAGCTGTGCAGCGTCGGCCCGACCAGCGGCAGGTTGGCCAGCCAGGCCGGCGCATCGGGCAGGCCTTCCTTGCCCAGCGCCGAGGCGGCACGGGCCAGCTGGGCCACGTTGTCGGCCTGAGCCAGGGCCACGGCCACGATCGGTCCCAGCAGCGCGACCGTGCCCAGCACCGTCAGCAGGCCAGCCGTCAGGGTGCGGCGGTTGCCCACCCAGCTGTTGAGCCGCAGGAACACCGGCCAGCTGGTGGAGGCCAGGATGGCGGCCCAGATAAGCGAGGTGAGAAAAGGCCACAGCACCAGCATGCAACCGGCTCCCAGCAAGGCCAGGGCGAGGACGGCAAGAACGCGGTCGGAACGGGGGCTTTCCATGAGATCGCAGGGGAAGTGTGAGACCCGATGATTATGGGCCAAGCGCGGTGCCGGACGCGGCGCTGGACTCGCGCCGCGCCGTGGTTCAGACCTTGTCCTGCAACGGAAAAAAAAGATCGCCTGCTCAGGCGACGGCTGCTTCCAGCTCCGGCAGCTGCACTTTGTTGTCGGTGCTGAACTGGTAGTCCTTGAAGACGTGTTCGGCACTGAGCAGCTGGTAGTTGCCGTCGTCGTGGCGCAAGGTCGTGTCCTTCAAGCGCCAGGTCAACTGGCCGCAGGTCCAGATGTCGAAATTGCGCATGTGGGTGCACAGGCAGGTCTTGTCCCACACCTTGACCTTGCGCTCGCCGGGGTGGGCTGCCACCTCGCGGTTGTAGGCTTCGATGTAGGCGCACTTGCCGTTGGCGTCGAGCAGGTAACCGTAGGCCTCGCAGTTCGGGCGGATGCCGTCGCCAATGCCGGGGCTGGACTTGATCATGCGCATCGGGTAACCGGTGGGCGAGATCTCGTTGACTTCGATATCGTCTTCGTTGGCCTTGAAATACTCCTGCTTGATGTCGTCGGGCAGGCCGCACTCCTTGGTGACGGTGAAACGGGTGGCGACCTGCACGCCGGCCGCGCCCATTTCCATGAAACGCACGGCATCGCTGCCGGTGAAGATGCCGCCGGCCGGGATGACCGGAATATCGAGCTGTTCCTGCTTCATGTACTGCAGGATCTCGGCCACGATGGTGGCCAGGTCGTATTTCGCCCAGTCCATGCCGAAGCCCAGGTGGCCGCCGGCCAACGGGCCTTCCACCACCACATAGTCGGGCAGGCGGTTCAGGCGGCTGTTTTTCTTCAGGAACAGCTGCAGGGCACGCAGCGACGACACGATGATGCCGAGCTTGGCGTCACGGAAGCGCGGGTGGTTTTCCATCAGCGCGAAAGAGCCCAGGTGCAGGCCGGCTGCCAGCGTGATGCCGTCGATGCCGGCGTCCAGTGCGCTGTTCAGGCGAACGCTCAGGGTTTCCTTGGGCGCGTTCATCGTCAGCTTTTCCATGCAGTTGATGAAGATCTGGCCGCTGCCCTGCTTGCGCGTCATGGTTTTTTCCACGTGCATGCGGGTGGCTTCAGCCAGACCGCCCAGGTCGAACTTCACGGCCGACTTGTCGGCCGAGGCAACGTTGTACTGGTAGAGCGCCTGCTTGGCCTTGACGTACTTGGTCTTGTAACGACGGTCGGTCACCGTCTTGATCATGGCATCGGAGATGTGTCCCACGCCGCCCAGGCGCGCCGCTTCCAGTGCCAGGTCGGCAGAGGAAATGTCTACGCCCATTCCGCCAATCATGATGGGCACCAGCTCCTGGCGGCCCATGTGCATGCGGAAGTCATCCAGACGTTTCATAGTCACTTTCGAAAGGCAGGGCCCCAACTTGGCCCCTGAATTCAGGTTTCCAGTCCGTAATTATGGACTGACTGGCTTGCGAAGCCATGACAAATGGGCATGTCGATGTCAGTGGTTTGTGCGCACAGTGCGTTTGGCACGGTTGTCATGCGTGGGGTCGCCTCAGGCCATCTGGGCAATGGTCTTGCGAAACCGCATCAGCGACAGGGAAAACAGCACCGAGCCGATCAGCAGCAGCGAGACCAGTGAAGTCCACACCACCGACAGCCCCGCGCCCCGGTAGAGGATGGCCTGGCTCAGTTCGGTGAAATGGGTGGTGGGCGCCAGCGACATCAGGTACTGGATCCACAGCGGCATGCTTTCGCGCGGTGTCATGCCGCCGGAGAGCAGCTGCAGCGGCATCAGGGTCAGGATCATCAGCAGGCCGAACTGCGGCATGCTGCGCGCCACGGTGGCCATGAAGATGCCCATGGACGTGGTGGCAAACAGATGCAGGGCGGTGCCGATGAAAAAGAGCGTCAGCGAGCCCTCGATCGGCACCTGCAGCACGCCTTGCACCACCAACGCCAGCGACAGGGCGGTGGCCAGCAACACCACCAGCGCCATGGACCAGACCTTGGCCAGCATGATTTCGGTCGGGGTCACCGGCATCACCAGCAGATGCTCCACCGTGCCGTGCTCGCGCTCGCGGATCAGGGCGGCCCCGGTCAGGATGATGGACAGCATGGTGATCTGGCTTACCAGCTCCATCAGCGAGCTGAACCAGGTCGGGTTCAGCCCCGGGTTGAAGCGCATGCGCGGCACCAGCTCCACCGGCAGCGGGGCGGTGCCGCGGTAGCGCTGCACGAATTCGCTCACCTCGCCCATGACGATCTGCTGGATGGTGCCGTTGCCGGTAAACGCCTGGCTCATGCGCGTGGCATCCACGTTGAGCTGCAGCGTGGGCGCCTTGCCGGCCAACACGTCACGCTGAAAGTTGGGCGGAATGACAAGCACGAAGGTGTAGCGGCCGGCATCCAGGCCCGGGTCGACCTCGGCCAGGCCGATGCGCACCGGCTGGATGAACTGCGGCGGGTAGAAGGCCGTGATGATGCGCGTCGACAGGGCCGAGTCGTCCTCGTCCACGATGGCGATGGCGGCGCGGTGCAGCGTCTCGGGCGTGACGGTGCCGGCGGTGTAGATCGCCACTGTGAAGGTGTAGACGATCAGGAACAGCATCATCGGATCGCGCCACAGGCTCCAGAGCTCCTTGATGCCCAGGCGGTAGATGTTGTCCAGATGACGCTTCCACGAAGTCATGTCATGGCCTCCTCGCGGGGCAGCGAACGATACGCAATGCGAAAGCGTGGGGGCATCATGCTTCCTGTTTTTTCAACAGCACGATGGCCAGGCCGAGGATGACCGGTGCCGCCGCCAGCAGCGGCCAGAACTGGGCCTGCAGGTCGGCAAAGTCCAATGCCTTGCTGAAGACGCCGCGGCTGATGGTGAACATGTGACTGGCCGGGTAGATCTCGCCGATGATGCGGCCGCCGCCTTCCAGCGAGGACACCGGGTTGATCAGGCCGGCGAACTGGATCGCCGGGATCATGGTGCCGACCATGGTGAAGAACATGGCGGCGATCTGGCTGCGTGTGACGGTGGAGGCCAGCAGGCCCAAGCCGGTGGAGCACAGGCTGAACAGCAGGGCCGCCAGCGTCAGGGTGGCGAAGCTGCCGGTCATGGGCACATCAAACACCGTGATGGCAGCCAGGCACATCAGGGCAAAGTTGATCATGGCCAGCGCCACGTAAGGCAACTGCTTGCCGAGCAGGAACTCGGTGCGCGTGGTGGGCGTGACGTAGAAGTTGATGATGGAGCCCAGCTCCTTCTCGCGCACCACTGCCAGCGCCGTCAGCATGGACGGCAGCATCAGCAGCAGCATGGGCATGACGGCCGGCACCATGGCCGGCAGGCTTTTCACGTCCGGGTTGTAGCGGTAACGCGTCTCCACATTGATCAGGCCACTGGGCGTGAGGCCGGTGCGCGCGTGCACCTGCTGCACATACCAGTGCTGGTGCATGCCCTGGGCGTAGCCGAGCACGGTTTCGGCGCGCTGCGGCATGGCGCCGTCGATCCAGGCGCCGATCTGCACCGTGTTGCCGCGCTCCACGTCGCGCGCGAAGCCGGGCGGGATCTCCAGCGCCAGCGAGATCTCGCCGCTGCGCATGCGGCGGTCCAGTTCGGCGTAGTCGGCCAGCGGCGGCCGTTCGCTGAAGTAGCGTGAGCCCGCGAGGTTGGCCGTGTAGTCGCGGCTGAGTGGGGTCTGGTCGCGGTCCAGCACGGCAAAGCGCAGATCCTCCACGTCCATGCTGATGCCGTAGCCGACCACGAACATCAGCAGCAGCGAACCGAGCAGGGCCAGGGCGCCGCGCACCGGGTCGCGCCGCAACTCCAGCGCCTCGCGCCACTGGAAGCTGTGGATGCGCGTCAGGCTGCGGCGCAGGCGGGCCAGCAGCCCACCGTTGGCGGCCGGTGCCTGCGCGGGGGCAACAGGGCGATCGGCCTCATCAGGGGCAGGATCGTCCTGGGCGGCCGGCGGGTCGCCGCTGGCGTCTTCCAGGTAGCTGATGAAGGCGTCGTTCAGCGTGGGGGTGCCGCGCTTGGCAATCAGCTTGGCCGGCGCATCGCTGTCCAGCACACGGCCGGCGTGCATCAGCGAGATGCGGTCGCAGCGCTCGGCCTCGTTCATGAAGTGGGTCGAGATGAAGATGGTCACCTTGTCGCGGCGGGCCAGCTCGATCATCAGGCGCCAGAAATTGTCACGCGCGATCGGGTCCACACCCGACGTGGGCTCGTCCAGGATCAGCAGTTCGGGCCGGTGCACCATGGCCACGGCCAGCGACAGGCGCTGGCGGATGCCCAAGGGCAGTTGCGCCGGCAGCATCTCCTGCACGTCCTGCAGGTCAAAGCGCTGGATCATCTCGGCCACGCGGCCCGGCAGTTCGGCCGGTCGCACGTGGAACAGGCGCGCATGCAGCGCCAGGTTCTGCTGCACGGTCAGCTCGCCATAAAGCGAGAACGATTGCGACATGTAGCCCACACGCCGGCGTGTGGTCATGTCGCGTGGATCCACCGTCTTGCCGAACAGCTGGGCCTGGCCCTCGCTGGCCGGCAGCAGGCCGGTCAGCATCTTCATGGTGGTGGTCTTGCCGCAGCCGTTGGAGCCCAGGAAGCCGAAGATCTCGCCGCGCTGGATGCGAAAGCTCACATGGTCCACCGCCACGAAGTCGCCGAAGCGCATCGTCAGATCCTGCGCTTCAATGGCGACGTCAGCCTGTTCGTCCAGTGCCAGCGGTTCAATCACGACTTTTCGGTGGGTGCGCCGTTTTTCTTCCGGCAGCAGGGCGATGAAGGCCGATTCGAGCGAATGGTGGCCCGTGCGCTCGAGCAGTTCGGCCGGCGTGCCGGTGGCCAGCACCCGGCCGTCGTCCATGGCCACCAGCCAGTCGAAGCGCTGGGCTTCTTCCATGTAGGCCGTGGCCACCAGCACGCTCATGCCGGGGCGGTTGGCACGGATGCGGGCAATCAGCTCCCAGAATTGCGCCCGCGCCAGAGGGTCGACGCCGGTGGTCGGCTCGTCCAGGATCAGCAGGTCCGGGTCGTGGATGAGGGCGCAGCACAGCCCGAGCTTCTGCTTCATGCCGCCCGAGAGCTTGCCGGCCGGGCGCGCCAGGAAGGGGTGCAGGCCGGTGCTGCGTGTCAGCGCGTCGATGCGGCGCCGGCGTTCATCGGCATCATGGCCGAACAGGCGGGCGAAGAACTGCAGGTTTTCCTCCACCGACAGGGTGGGGTAGAGGTTCTTGCCCAGGCCCTGCGGCATGTAGGCAATGCGCGGGCACACCGCCTGCCGGTGCCGTCGCCGTGCCATGTCGCCGCCCAGTACCTCGATGCGCCCGTTCTGGATGGCACGCGCGCCGGACACCAGGGCCATCAGGCTGGATTTGCCTACGCCGTCCGGGCCGATCAGCCCCACCATGCGCCCCGCCGGAATGTCCAGCGTGATGTTCTCCAGCGCGGTAGTTTTCTTGTAGTGCAGTGACACGCCTTGCAGGCGGGCCACCGGAGGCGCCTCGCTCGCCGTGGTCACTTCTCAACCTTGACGGCCAGATGGGCCGGCCACTGGGCATCGGGGTCGACCTTGAGCCAGGCCACGCCGGGCAGGCCGGTCTTGACCTGCTCCAGGTGCTTGAGCAGCAAGTCGCGGTCGATCTGTGCCCGCACGCGGAACATGAGCTTCTGCCGTTCGCTTTCGGTCTCCACGGTCTTGGGGGTGAACTGCGCAGCACTGGCCACAAACGACACCTTGGCCGGAATCACGTACTGGGGCGCGGCGTCGAGCACGATGCGGACGTCGCTGCCCAGCGCCACCCGGCCGGCCACGGTTTCCGGCAGGAAGAAGGTCATGTAGACGTCGGACAGATCGATCAGGTTGAGCACACGCCCACCGGCGCCTACGATCTCGCCCGGCTGGGCCACGCGGAACTGCACACGGCCGTCGCGCGGGGCCTTGAGTTCGCTGTCGGCCAGCTCGACATCGATGCGCTCCAGCGTGGCTTCCAGCGCCTTGACGTTGGCTTGCGCCCCGGTGACCTGGGTGCGGGCGGCGGCAATGCCGGCCTGGGCAGCCTTGGCCTGGGCGCGGGCGGCCGACAAGGCGGCCAGCAGGCTGTTCACACGGGCGCGGTCGTCGTCCAGCAACTGGCCGGAGAAGAAACCTTCCTTCGCCAGTTTTTCCGAGCGCGGCAGCCGGCGCTGCGCGGCGTCGAGTTCGCTCTCACGCTGGGCCACCACCGCCAGCGCGGCCTGGTGGTCGCTCTGGCGCAAGGCCACCTGGAGTTCGGCGCCGCTGACGGATTCCTGCGCCTGCTGCAGCCGTGCCAGAGCTTCTTCGCGTTGTGCCTGCAGGCTTTCGATTTCCATGTGGGCCAACGGTTGGCCGGCTTTGACGAACTGGCCTTCCGCCACCAGGATGTCCTTCACGCGCCCCGCCAGCTTGGTGGCCACGGCAATTTCGGTGGCTTCGATGCGGCCATTGCCGCTGGTGAAGCCATCCCCCAGGCCTTGGTCGTGCCACAGTTGCCAGCCGATACCGCCGCCGGCCGCGGCAACCAGGACAAGCCCCGCAACCAGGGCACTTTTCCAATTCGTTTTCATCTGCATCGTGTCTGCACCATCGTTTGATGGCGGGATGGGTTGGCGGGTCTGTCGGCGTTGGCACCGTGGGGAATCCGGGCGGGCAGTCAGGCAACACGGTCGCTCAGTCTGCTGGCAATGGTAGCCCATGGCATGGTGTTGTTGCGTCCTGCCAGCGCCCTCATGGCGCGCCAAAGGCAGGGTGTCCAGCGGTGCGCTCAGCCGCTGCCGCAGTGCACTTGGGCTGGCAGTGAAAAGTGCTCTCGTTGGGGCGGTGCCGACGTGTCAGGCGCATGACATGGCTCCAAAATGCTATTGAATTGATAGCTGTTGGCGCTTATTCCATAAGCTCCAGAGCCGAAAAACACGCTCAATTCATGGGCGGCCGGTGGCGCGGGCGCCGCTTCAGGGTTGTCCCGGGCTTTACCGGGCTTTCTGTCCCGAGCTTGACCTGCATCAAAAAAATTCGAGTACCGCTGCCTATTCTGCGATCTCCGGTGCCAGTGGCGTTCGGACGCGTCTGGACTCTCGGCAGCGGTTTACCACACACCCACAGGGAGGAGTTGCACATGCAAGCCAGCAAAGAGAAATTGCTCTGGATGTACGAGAAGATGGTGGAGATACGCCACTACGAGGAGACCATGGCCAACGTCTACCTCGAAGGCAAGCTGCCACCGGCCATCCAGAAGGGACTCGCGTTCGATATCGGCTCCGGCCCCGTGCCGGGCGAAATGCACTTGGCGGCCGGCCAGGAGCCGGTGGCGGTGGGCATTTGTGCCCACCTGAAGCAGGAGGACACGGTGGTCGGCACGCACCGGCCGCACCACTTTGCCATTGCCAAAGGCGTGCCCTTGAACCCGATGACGGCCGAGATGTTCGGCAAGGCGACCGGTTTGGGCCGCGGCAAGGGCGGCCACATGCACCTGTTCGATCCGGCGCACAAGTTCAGTTGCAGCGGCCTCATCGGTGCTAGCCTGCCGCCGGCCTGCGGCGCGGGTCTGGCGGCCAAGAAGATGGGGAAGGATTGGGTGGCGGTGGCCTTCTTCGGTGAGGGCGCAGCCAACCAGGGGGCGGTGCACGAGTCGCTCAACCTGGCGGCGCTGTGGCAGCTGCCGGTGATTTTCGTCTGCGAAGACAACAAGTGGGCCATCTCCGTGCCCAAGGACCATGCCACTTCCATCGAATGGGTGGCCGACCGCGCCAGTGCCTACGGCATGCCCGGCATCAAGGTGGCGCAGAACGACGCCGTGGCGGTGTATGAGGCCGTGGCCCCCGCGATTGCCCGCGCACGTGCCGGCCAGGGCCCGAGCCTGATCGAGGTCAAGACCGACCGTTACCTCGGCCACTTCCAGGGCGACCCCGAGGTCTACCGCCCCAAGGACGAGGTGAGCAACCTGCGCAAGAGCGACCCCATCCCCAAGCTGGCGGCACAGCTCAGGAGCGCCGGCCAGATGAGTGAGGCAGAAGACGCAGCCCTCGTGGCGCGCGCCAAGCAACGCGTGGCCGATGCCTTTGCCTTTGCGCGCGAGAGCGCCTACCCGGCGCCGCAGGAAGCCCTGCAACATGTCTTTGCCTGAAGAGGAGATACGCACATGAGCACGAATCGCAAACTCACCATGGCGCAGGCCATTGCCGAGGCCATCGGCCAGGAAATGGAACGCGACAACACGGTCTTTGTCATGGGCGAAGACATCGGCAAGTACGGCGGCATCTTCGGTGCCACCGGCGGCCTGCTCGACAAGTTTGGTTCTGAGCGCATCATGGACACGCCGATCTCCGAGACCGCCTTCATCGGCACCGCCACCGGCGCGGCCGCGGCCGGCATGCGGCCGATTGCCGAACTGATGTTCGTCGACTTCTTCGGCGTCTGCATGGACCAGATCTACAACCACTTGGCCAAGAACACCTACATGGCCGGCGGCCACATCAAGCTGCCGGTGGTCATCACCACGGCCATTGGCGGCGGCTACAGCGATGCAGCGCAGCACTCGCAGTGCCTGTACGCCACCTTTGCCCACATGCCGGGCCTGAAGGTGGTGGTGCCGTCCAACGCCTATGACGCCAAGGGCCTGATGATCCAGGCCATCCGCGACGACAACCCGGTCATGTTCATGTACCACAAGGGCATCATGGGCCTGCCGTGGATGGCCTACTACGAGGGCAGCAGCAACGAGGTGCCGCAGGAGCAGTACACCATCCCCTTCGGCCAGGCCAAGGTGGTGCGCGCTGGCGACGACGTGACCATCGTCACCCTGAGCCAGATGGTGCAGAAGAGCCTGCTGGCCGCGGACGAGTTGGCCAAGCAGGGCATCAGCGCCGAGGTACTGGACCTGCGCACCTTGGTACCGCTGGACCGCGCCGCGGTGCTCAAGTCCGTGGCCAAGACCGGGCGCCTGCTGGTGGCCGACGAGGACTACCTGGGCTTCGGCCTCACCGGCGAGATTGCCGCCATCGTGGCCGAGAACCTGGACACCGTGGCACTCAAGGCACCGGTCAGGCGCCTGGCCGTGCCCAATGTGCCCATCCCCTACAGCCGGCCGCTGGAGCAGTTCGTCATTCCGCAGGTCAAGGGCATTGTGGAGGCGGCGCAGGCGCTGATGAAGGGGCGCGTGGCCGAGGGGGTGGCCGCATGACGGAGGTGACACTGAAGCCTGAAGCGTGGGAGGGCGTTGATGCCGCCGTTGAGGCGCTGGTCGACAAGTGGCTGGTGCAGGCCGGTGACACCGTGCAGGCCGGCCAGCCGCTGGCCAATGTGGTGCTGGTGAAGTCCAACCTGGAAATCACCGCACCGGCCAGCGGTCGCATCCAGATCCTGGTGCCGGCCGGCAGCACCTTTGCCCGCGGCAAGCCCATCGCCACCTTGGCGTGATGCCCCCGACCAGTGTCGCCGCTGAGGAGCAGTCCTGGAACCGTGACCAGCTCGCGCAGCCGGTGACGGCAGCGCAGTGGCGCCTCTGGCACTACGAGCAGCCCGCCATCGTGCTGGGCTGCTCGCAGCGCGCCGCCTACGAGCGCCTGTTGGCCATGCCAGGCGGCCCACCCATGGAGGTGCTGCTGCGCGAATCCGGCGGCGGTGCCGTGCTCACCGGCCCGTGGATGCTGGGCCTGTCGCTTGCGCTGCCCATCGGCCACCCGTGGTTGGGGCAGGGCCTGCTGGAAAGTTACCGTCACTTGGGGCAGCTGTTTGCGGAATTGCTAGCCGCGCAGGGTGTGGCGGCCCGCGCGCTGCCGCCGGCCGAGTTGCCCGCGCAGCAGGCCGCCCTCATTGCACGCGGCCTGCCGGTGCTGGACGGGGCCTGCTTCGGCAACCTGTCGCCATGGGAAGTGGTGGATGCGCAGGGGCGCAAGCTCGTCGGCTTGGCGCAGCGCAGAAGACAGACAGGCGTGCTGTTGGTGGCCGGGCTGCTGCTCACCGAGCTGCCGTGGGCATCGCTGTGTGAGGCGCTAGGGCAGGGTAAGGATGTGGATGTGCTGCGGCAACGGACAGTGAGTTGCGGGGCGTTAGCGGATGATGCCGTATCGGGACAAACTCTCGCGGCCGCCGTGAGGTCCAGGTTGGGCGAGATGATTGGCTAGATCTGTTCGTTTTGGATGGCTGCTGTCGATTTGCGTCATTGATCGCGTAATTCAATTAGCAACTTGAGACGGTTTTCTCTTGTCGGGTATACCGTCCGTAAACGGTCCTCACGTCACGCATCAAACACGCGCCATTCCCCCGTCTTACGGAAGATCACTTCGCCGCTGGGTACGTGGACGACACGGATCTCGCCGCCAGGTGGCGAGGTGAGGCTCTTGGCGGCCAGGGCCACGGCCAGTTCGCGGTTGGCCAGTGTGGCGCCGCTGCGAATGCCGGCGCGCAGCAGCGTGGAGACGATGGGCTGAGAGCTTTCGATCTTGTAGGCTGACGTGTTCATGATCTTCTCCCTGGAATCCCGCTGTTGAGGAGAATAGTCTGCACGCCAAGTTTTACAAGCGTGTGGCAGCGATGCAAAAAAATGTATCGATCTGCTCACAATGTTGCACGGCGTATATGGCGCGCCACATGAATGAGTGAGGCGTCCCAGTTCATCAGGAGGAAAGCCGATGTACGTGGTGATATTTCGCGCCCGGGTGAGGGCGGTGGATGAGGAGTATTCGCGGGTGGCGACGCGCATGCGCGAGCTGGCGCTCGGGCAATTCGGTTGCATCGCGTTTCATGCCGTGACAGAGGGGCCCGACGAGGTGGCGCTGTCCTACTGGCCGAGCGAGGAGGCCATCCGGGCCTGGAAGTCGCACCCCGAGCACATGCTGGCCCAGCAGGCCGGCCGCGAGCGCTGGTATGCGTCTTATTCCGTGGAGGTGGCGCAGGTCACGCGTGAGTACCGCGTGGCCTGCTGAGGCCGTGTCGCCGGTGCCGGCGGTAGAAGACGTGCTTCAACGCTTCGGCGCAGGCGAGGTACAGCAGCACCAGTACGGCCATCAGGCCGAGGAAGACCGGCGGCAGCGGTGCAAAGCCGAACAGGTGGCCCAGTGGCGTAAAGGGCAGCAGCACGGTGGCGGCCACCACGGCGAGTGTGGCCAGCGTCAGGGTGCGCGACGGGCGGCTGCGCCAGAACGGGCCGCGGGTGCGGATGACCAGCACCGCCAGCGAGGCCGACACCACGGATTCGACGAACCAGCCGCTGCGAAAGAGTTCAGGGCTGGCCTGCAGCAGCCAGTACAGCACGCCGAAGGTGAGGAAGTCGAACACCGAACTCAGCAGGCCGAAGTACAGCATGAAGTTGCGGATGAAGCGCACGTCCCAAAGGCGCGGGCGCTCCAGTGCGCCGGGGTCCACCCGGTCGGCGGCAATGGCCATTTCGGGCAGGTCGGTCAGCAGGTTGGTGAGCAGGATCTGCTTGGGCAACAGCGGCAGGAAAGGCAGCAACAGCGAGGCGCCGGCCATGCTGAACATGTTGCCGAAGTTGGCGCTGGTGGCCATGAAAACATATTTCAGCGTGTTGGCAAAGGTGGTGCGTCCTTCGCGGATGCCGGTGACCAGCACGTTGAGGTTTTTCTCCAGCAGCACGATGTCGGCTGCGTCCTTGGCCACATCGGCTGCGCCCTGCACCGAGATGCCCACATCGGCCGCATGCAGGGCCGGCGCATCGTTGATGCCATCGCCCATGTAGCCCACCACGTGGCCGGTGGTGCGCAGCGCGCGGATGATGCGCTCCTTGTGGATGGGCTCCACTTCGGCAAACACGTCCACCCCGCGCGCCAGTTCGGGCAGGGCGTCGTCGCTCACCTGGCGCAGTTCCGGACCGCTCATGACACGCGGCGCGGCAAAGCCGATCTGGCGCGCCACTTCCGCCGCCACCAGCGGGTTGTCACCGGTGATGACCTTGAGCCGCACGCCCAGGCCCCGCAGGTGGTGAAGCGTGTCGGCAATGCCCGGCTTGGGCGGGTCGGCCAGCAGCAGAAAGCCGGCAAAGACCAGTTCGCTTTCGTCGCTCTCTCGCACCGTCTGCTGCGATGACGGCATGACCTTGCAGGCCAGGCCCAGGGTGCGCAGGCCGCGTGCGCTGTATTCGGCCTGGCGCTGCAGGAGGGCGGCCTCCTGCTCGGCCAGCGGCACGCGCCGGCCGTCGGGCAGGGCCACCTGGGTACAGGCCTGCAGCGTCTGGGCCAGTGCGCCTTTGGTGACGAGCAGCGTCTCGCCAGCTTCGGTGGCCACCAGCACGCTCAGGCGTTTGCGGGTGAAGTCATACGGCAGCTCGTCCAGCCGGCGCGCGCCGGCCTGGGCCGGAGTGGCGGCCATGAGGGCGGCGTCGATGGGGTTGCGAAAGCCGGTCTGGAAGTGGGCGTTGAGGCCGGCCAGCTGCAGCACGCGGAGGCTGTCGTGGCCCAGGCTGTCGCAGGCGCCGGCCAGCTGGACCTGGCCCACCGTAAGGGTGCCGGTCTTGTCGGAGCAGAGCACGTCCATGCTGCCGAAGTTCTCGATGGCGGCCAGCCGTTTGACGATGACCTGCTGCGTGGCCATGCGCCGCGCGCCGCGCGCGAGGTTGACGCTGATGATGGCCGGCAACAATTCCGGCGTCAGGCCCACGGCCAGGGCCAGTGCAAACAGGAAGGCTTCCAGCACCGGACGGTGCAGCGCGACGTTGAAGGCGAAGATGATCATCACCAGCAGCAGCGTGACGCGGATCAGCAGGTTGCCGAAGGAGTGCACGCCACGCTCGAAACCGGTTTCCACCGGGCGCACACGCAGGCGCTGCGCAATGCCACCGAACACGGTGTCTTCGCCCGTGCGCAACACCAGGGCCCGGCCGGTGCCGCTGACCACATGCGTGCCCTGAAACAGGCTGTTGCTGCGCCCGGCCAGCGGGGTATCTTCGGGCAGTTCGCCGACCGACTTTTCGACGGGATAGGTTTCGCCGGTCAACGTGGCTTCGTCGGTGTAGAGGTTGCGCTCCTCCAGCAGCCGGCAGTCGGCCGGCACGCTGGCGCCGGCGCTCAGCAGGACCACGTCGCCCGGGACCACCGCGTCGGCCGCAATGGTCTGCTCCTGTCCGTCGCGCAGCACCTGGACCTGCAAGGCCACCATCTGCTGCAGTGCCTCCACGGCGCGCGTGGCCCGAAACTCCTGCCAGAAGCCCAGCAAGCTGCTGAGGGCAACGATGGCCAGGATGATGAGACCGTCGGTTGCATCGCTCAGCGCGAAGGACAGCATGGCGGCCGCAATCAGAATCAGCACGATGGGCGAGGCGAGCTGGCGCAGCAGCAGGGCCAGCACAGTCAGCGTGCGTTGGCCCCGCAGCACATTGGGGCCATACAGCCGCAGGCGCTGCGCGGCTTCAGCGCTGCTCAGGCCATCGGGACCGGACGCCAGGGTGCGCAAGGTGTCTGCCCGCGGTTGGCTCCACCAGGCGGGGGCGGGTGTGGGGCGTTCGGTCATGTTCAGTGGGTTCGATCGGTCAGGGCGCCAGCTTCTGCACCCGCTGCCCGTCCTGCAGCGAACTCGGCGGGAAGAGGATCACTTCGGTGCCGGGGGCCAGCTCGCTCTTGATCCAGGCTTCGCTGCCATTGCGTGCCAGCACCTCTACTTCGTGCCGGCGGGCATGGCCACCGTCCACCACGTACAGCGCGGCACGTGCGCCGGCGGGGAAGAGGGCGCTGACCGGCACCTTGAGCGCGTCGGGCACGGTCTGCACCACGATGCGCACGTCGGCCTTGAAGCCGTCGCCTAAAGCGTTCCACTGTTCGGGTGGGGAGGTGATGTCCAGCACCACGTTGACGCGCTGCTCCTCCACACCGAGGGCCGAGACCTTGGTGTAGGCGGCCGGCTCCACCAGGCGCACGCGCGCCTGCAGCGCCTGCGGACCGCCCCAGTTGGTGAGCACGGCCGGCGTGCTGGGCCGTACCTGGGCGGCGTCTTCAGTCAGCAGGTCCACCACCACTTCCAGATTGGCGGGGTCACCCAGTTCCAGCAGGGGTGACCCGGCCTGCATCAGGCCTTCGCTCTCCTGGGTGAGCTTGAGCACTTTGCCGGCGATCGGTGACTTGATGGCCCAGGAGCGTTGTGTGGTGCTCCCCTGGCCGAAGGTCCGGATGGCGATGCGCGCCTGTTCCAGTTCGTGTTGTGCGGCATGCTCTTCCAGCCGGGCGCTGTCCAGCTCCTTCTGGCGCAGGCGTACCGTCAGGCGGCCGCTCTCGTTCTGCGTTGGCGAGACGAAGCCCTGTTGCGCCAAGGTCTCGCTGCGCTTGAGGTCGGCCACCGCCTGGTCCTGTGCCGCCTTGGCGCGTTCCACATTGGCGCTGGCGCGGCGCACCGCGGCCTCCAGCGCACCAATGCGCTGATCCTGCTCCTGGCGCGTGCGTTCGTCCAGCAAACCGGGCATCACCGGCCACAGCGTGGCCAATACAGCGTCGCGTTCTACCGCGTCGCCCTGCTTGAGGGTGACGCGCTGCACGCGGCCGGTCAGCGGTGTGGAGACGATGTAGCGCTCGCGCAGGCGGGTCTTGCCGTCCTCCTGCACGCTGCGCTCGAACTTGCCTCGGCTGATCGTGCCCAGCTCCACCTCGGTGGGGCGTGGCCAGAAGGCCCCCACCAGCAACAGTACCGCCAGCACCGCGCCGCCAGCCATCCACAGTGTTTTCTTGTTGATCATCATCCAGTCCCTGCCTTGTCGGTTTCTATTCTCGCGTTTTCAGCACGCCCACCAAATCCAGCTGGTCGATACGCCGGCGCACGATCAGCGCGCTGGCCAGGCCGGCCGCCACCACGGTGACGGCGGCATAGGCGTAGGTGGAGGCATGGATCACGAGCGGGAAGAAGAACTCGTCGGTCTTGATCAGCTGCACGATGCCGGCGGCCAGCCAGTAGCCGGCGGTGAGGCCCAGCGGAATGGCCAGCAATATTTCCAGCGCCAGTTCGCCCAGCAGGAAGGCCGACACTTCGCCGCGTGTAAAGCCAAGCACACGCAGGCTGGCCAGCTCCCAGGCGCGCTCGGCCAGTGCGATGCGCGCATGGTTGTAGACGACGCCGACGGCAATGATGCTGGCAAACACGGTGAGGATGGCGCTGAACACCAGCACGTTGCGCGCCGTGACTTCTTCGATGTTGCGCAGCATCACGCCTTTGCTGAAGGCTGCCACCACGCGCGGCAGGCTCTTGAGCCGCTCCAGCAACACGGCTTCAAAGCCGGGTTCGACCAGCAGAGAGGCGCTGTTCACCAGGTCGCCTTCCTGCAACAGGCGGTTGAGGCTGCGGCGCTCGATGTAGGCGCCCATGCCCATCATTTCCTGCACCGTGCCCGTCACCGGCAGTTCCAGCACTTGGCGGCGGCCTTCCAGCAGTTCCACGCGTACGGTCTGGCTGGGCCGGATGTGTAGCTTGTCGGCCAGGCGGTCAGTGAGCAGCAGACCATCGGTCGGCGGCGCATGGGTATGCAGGCCGGTGTCCATGATGCGCTGCAACTCGGGCTGTGCGCTGCGGCCCTGCACGCTGCCGCGCCAGTGGTGCTGGCCGTGCACCAGCCGGGCGTTGACACTGCGCACGCCCTCGACGGCCGTCACATGGGGCAGGCGGGCCATCTCGTGGGTGACGCGTGCCGGTGTGGCCTCTACCAGACTCACGATCACATCGCCGCGCAGCACCAGACGGAACTGGGTGTGCAGCAGCATGTCAATGGTGTCGCGCCAGAAGGTGCCGCTGATGACGATGGCCATGGAGGCGGCGATGCCGGCAATGGTGAGCCCGGTGCGCAACGGCCGGCGTTGCATGGTGCGCATGACCATGCGTGCGGCCGGACTGAACCAGTCGCGCAGGCCCCAGGCCTCGATGAAGGTCGGGCGGAAGCGGCCGGGTGCCGGCGGGCGCATGGCTTCGGCCGGCGCCAGCCGCACGGTGGCGGCAATCGCTTGCCAGGTGGCACCCAGGGCCGCGATCAACGTCAGCCCACCGGCGGCCAGCACCAGATCGGGCCGGATGCGGTGGCGCAGCTCGGGGAAACGGAACACCTCGGCATACAGGCCCATGAACGACTGGCCCAGCCAGGCCCCCACGCCCAGACCCAGCAGCATGCCCAGTATGACGATGAGCAGCACCAGCTTGAGGTAGTGCAGGCCGATGCTCCAGTTGTCATAACCCAGCGCCTTGAGTGCGGCAATCTGCTCGCGCTGGGTGGCGATCTGGCGGCTCAGCACCACGTTGAGCAGGAAAGCGGCCACGGCCAGGAAAATGCTGGGCAGCACGGTGCCGAAAACGCGTTGCTCCTTGATTTCGGAGCTGAGCAGCTTGTCGGACATCTGCTCGTCGCGGCCATAGGCGCGGGCACCGCCGTAAGGTCCGAGCAATTGATCCAGACCGTCGATCACCAGGCCTTCGCTGGCGCCCGGGGCGAGGCGCACCGCCACCTGGTTGAAGGCGCCTTCCATGTTGTAGGCCGCAGCCAGGGCCTTGCGGTCGAGCCAGAAGACGCCGAAGCCGCGCAGGTCAGGCGAGCCGCCCATGCCGGCGAAGACGAATTCAGGCGACAGCGCAATGCCGACGATCTGCAGTTCCTCGCGCTTGCCGTTGATCAGGGCGCGGATCTTGTCGCCGGGTCGTAACTGCCGCGCGATGGCAAAACCTTCCGATACCAGCACTTCGAGCGTGCGGTCGCGTCGCGCCGTGATCATGCGGCCTTCGCGCAGGTGCAGGCGGTTGAGTTGTGGCAGTTGCTGCGGGTCGATGCCGATCAGGCGGCCGATGACGGGGTCCGACACGTTGGGGATGTCGATCTGTACCACCTCGCTGACCGAGGTCTCGACATGCGCGGCGCCGGGCAGGGAGGCCAGTTGGTGTTCCAATGCCCGCGGCGCGCGCTTGAGGCTGGCAAAGACGTCGGCAAAGCGGGCCTCGGTGTAGTAGACCTCGCGCGACCAGGACAGGCCGTCATAGGCGCTGAAGGTGGCGATGAACCCGGCCACGCCGCTTGCCACCACCAGGGCGATGGTGATGGCCTGGCTCCACATCAGGCGCAGGTCGCGCAGCAGCTTGCGGTCCAGGGCTTTCATGGTCTGTGGCTCGTTACCGTGCTACCAGGACAGCTCCGAGGGGCTGATCTTGTGCGGGTTGACGTCTTCGCGCTGGATGCGGCCGCCGCCCAGATGCAGCACGCGGTCGGCCATGCCGGCGATGGCGGCGTTGTGCGTGATCACGATGGCGGTGGTGCCGAGCTCGCGGTTGATGCGCTCGATGACTTCCAGCACGAGCTTGCCGGTGACGTAGTCCAGCGCGCCGGTGGGCTCGTCGCACAGCAGCACCTCCGGGCGTTTGACAATGGCGCGTGCAATCGCCACGCGCTGCTGTTCACCGCCTGAAAGCTGCGAGGGAAAATGGTCCATGCGGTCTTCCAGGCCCACCATGCGCAGTGCTTCGGCGGCCGGCATGGGGTTGTGTGCGATGTCGGTGACGAGTTCGACGTTCTCACGGCAGGTCAGGCTGGGGATGAGGTTGTAGAACTGGAACACGAAGCCGACGTGCTCGCGCCGGTAGCGCGTCAGGTCGGCATCGCTGGCGCCAGTGAGCTCGTGTTCGGCAAAGCGGGCGCTGCCGCTGCTGGGACGGTCCAGTCCGCCCAGGATGTTGAGCAGGGTGGACTTGCCGCTGCCCGAAGGCCCGAGCAGCACGATGAACTCGCCGCGGTAGATGGTGAGGTTGACATCCTGCAGGGCGCGCACCTGCACTTCGCCCATCTGGTAGGTCTTGCTCAAGTCCTTGGCGATGAAGACCGCCGTCGGCGTGCTGATTCCTGTCTCTTCCCTGATGTCGTTCATGTCCTGCTGGGCATTGTGTTTGCGGCAATGCAGCATGATATTCTCGTTCGACCATGACCGACATCCTGACCGTGACCATGAACCCTTGCGTCGATGTTTCGACATCAACCGCCAAGGTGGCACCCGAGCACAAGCTGCGCTGCGAAGCACCGCGGCGTGAGCCGGGTGGGGGTGGCATCAACGTGGCGCGTGTGGTGCAGCGGTTGGGGGGGGCTTGCGCGGCGCTGTTTCCCGTCGGCGGCACCAGTGGTGCCCAGTTGCTGCGCCTGCTGGCGGCAGAACAGGTGCCAACTGTGCCCGTTCCGATTGCCGGCGATACGCGTGAGAGCCTGCATGTCCGCGATCGCTCTGCAGCGGAAGACTATCGTTTTGTCATGCCCGGGCCCAACGTGGCAGCCTCCGAGTGGCAGGCCTGTCTGCAGCATTTGACGCGCATGGCAGTGGTGCCGCGTTATCTGGTGCTCAGCGGCAGTCTGCCGCCCGGTGTGCCGGTTGATTTTTATGCGCAACTGGTGCGGTTGATGCGTGAGCGCGGCAGCCGCCTGGTGCTTGATGCCTCCGGGCCGGCGTTGGCGGCTGCTCTGGAGGCAGGGGTCTATCTGGTCAAACCCAGCCTGCGCGAATTGCGCGAACTTTCCGGCCAGGCGCTGGAGAGTGAAGCGCAGTGGCGCGCCGCAGCGCAACAGCTGGTGGATGCCGGGCGGGCTGAAGTGGTGGTGTTGTCGCTGGGGGCGCAGGGGGCTTTGATGGTGTCACGGCAGGAAACCGTGTTTGCGCCAGCTTTGGCGGTACCGGTGTCAACGACCGTGGGAGCGGGCGACAGTTTTGTGGGCGGCATGGTTCATGCGCTGGCCAGTGGTGCTTTGCTGCGCGATGCCTTTGGCCGTGGTGTGGCGGCGGCCTCCGCGGCCTTGCTGGGTTCGGGGACCGGACTCTGCCAATCTGCCGATGTCGAGCGACTGCACCGTGAGGTGGTTTTGCAGGTCCGCTGAGCGGGGTTTTTCCGGGCGCGGATTGTAACAATGCCACTTTCTGTGGATTGAATAAAATACGGGTGTTTCCAATGTTATTTTCCGTGTCTGCCTCCTGGCGGTCCAGGAGCGCAAGCGCGTATGCAAGAGAATCAGTCCGAATTAATCGATGTCAGTCAGCTGCGAATAGGCATGTTCGTGGAGCTGGACATCGAGTGGATGGCCCATCCTTTTCTCAAGGGCAATTTCAAGATTTCTTCAGAAAAACAGATTGAGGCCATCTGCAGCCTGGGTCTGGAGCAGATCCGCTATGTGCCGGCACGCAGTGCTCCCGCTGTTGCGAAAGTGATCGAGGTCACGCCCTCCAAATACCCCACCTTGAGTGCGGAAGACCTGCTGGCGTTGGAGGCGTCCAGGGCCGAGACATTGCGCCTGCGCAAATTGCGTGTCGAGGCGATTGCCGCCCAGCAGCGTAGCCTGCTCGCCTGCGAGCGGCGTTTCGCCGATGCGGTGCGGCTTTACCGGTATGCAGCGGAGCAGGTTGTGGCTCAGCCCAAGGCCGTGGCCGAAAAATGCCATGGCCTCATCGACAACGTGGTCTCGGAGATGCTCTGCAACGGTGATACGGCCATTCGCCTGCTTTCCGAGGGGATGGGCGACCGCAACGCGATGCATCCGGTCAATGTCACCATCTTGTCCTTGCTGCTGGGCAAGGCGATGGGGCTGCCGCAAAAGGACATGGTCGACCTCGGTATGGCAGCCTTCTTGCATGACATCGGCAAGCTGGAGTTGCCGGAGCGCGTCCGTTTTTTCGACGAGAGTTTCTCCACTGTCGAGTACAAGCTGTACCAGGAGCACGTGGCCGAAGGGGTTCAACTGGCCAGGCGCATGGAGTTGTCCCCGGCGGTGCTGCTCGCCATAGCGCAACACCACGAAATGGTGGATGGCAGTGGCTTTCCATCGCATTGCAAAGGTGAAAGCCAGCCTTTGTCGTCCAAGATCATGGCACTGGTCAACCGCTATGATGACCTGTGCAATCCCGGGCGGCTCGGCTCAGTTGCCATGACACCGCACGAGGCCTTGTCGTTCATTTTTGCGCAGTTGAAGAACCGCTATGACAGCATGGTGCTCAGCGCGTTCATCCGCATGATGGGGGTCTATCCACCCGGCTCGGTCATTCAGCTGGTGGATGGCCGTTATGCGATGGTGGTGTCGGTGAACTCCTCGCGCCCGCTCAAGCCGCGGGTGCTGGTGCATGACCCGGAGATCAGCCGTCAGGAAGCCCTGATCGTGGATCTGGAGCAAGCGCCGGAGATCGGTATCCGGCGCAGCCTGAAGCCTGCCAATCTGCCGTCCGAGGCGCTGGACTACCTGATGCCGCGCCAGAGAATCTGCTATTTCTTCGAGCAGGCCGGGGTTCTGGCGAATCCGCCGCAACCGATCTGACGATCGATACCCGCGCCAGTTGGCGCGGGTCAGCGTGACATCAGATGACGCGCGCGGCTTTCAACTCAGCGATCTGCGCTTCGCTGTAGCCCATTTGGGCCATCACTTCAGTGGTGTGTTCGCCCAGCAAGGGGGAACGGGTCACTTCGGTGGGACTGTCGGACAACTTGATCGGATTGCCGACAGACAGGTATTTGCCGCGTACCGGATGGTCGACTTCCACGATGGTGCCAGTCTCGCGCAATGACTGGTCCTCGGCGATTTCCTTCATCGACAGGATGGGGCCGCAGGGGATATCGAATTCGTTGAGGATGTCCATGGCTTCGAACTTGGTCTTGGTCTTGGTCCACTCCTCGATGCGGTCGAAGATCATCTTCTGGTGTGGCAGGCGCGCCTCGGGGGTGGCGAAGTGCGGGTTGGTGATCCAGTCCTCCTCACCGATGATCTTGCAGATGGCCGGCCACACGGCGGCTTGTGTGATGAAGTAGATGTAGGCGTTGGGGTCCTTTTGCCAGCCCTTGCACTTGAGCACGGCACCCGGCTGGCCACCACCGGAGGCGTTGCCGGCACGCGGCACGGCCTCGCCGAACTCGATTTCGGGGTATTGCGGGTACTCCTTGAGCACGCGGGTGCGTTCCAGGCGTTGCTGGTCGCGCAGCTTGACGCGGCACAGGTTGAGCACGGAGTCCTGCATGGCGGCCAGTACCTTCTGGCCGCGACCGGTCTTTTCGCGCTGGAACAGGGCAGTCACGATGCCCAGGGCCAGGTGCAGGCCGGTGCCGCTGTCGCCGATCTGCGCGCCGGTCACCATGGGCACGCCGTCCGGGTCACCGGTGGTGGAGGCGGCGCCGCCGGTGCACTGGGCCACGTTTTCGTACACCTTGCAGTCCACGTAGGGGCCGGGGCCGAAGCCCTTGACCGAGGCCAGGATGATGCGCGGATTGATCTCTTGGATCTTCTCCCACGGAAAGCCCATGCGATCAAGTGCACCGGGCGCGAAGTTTTCCACCATCACATCGCACTGCTTGATCAGGTTGACCAGCACTTCCTTGCCCTTGGGGTCCTTGGTGTTGAGCGTGATGGAGCGCTTGTTGTGGTTCAGCATGGTGAAGTACAGGCTGTCCGCGTCGGGGATGTCACGCAACTGGCCGCGCGTGGCGTCACCTTCACCTGCTTTTTCCACCTTGATCACGTCCGCGCCGAACCATGCCAGCAATTGTGTGCAGGTGGGGCCCGACTGCACATGCGTGAAGTCGAGAATCCGGACGCCTTCGAGTGCCTTGCTCATACCAATCTCCTGATTTCAATGATAAGAATTTCTTATGAATAGACCGGGCGGGTCTTGTATATGACTTGCATTTTATAGAGTTTGCCTACGTCGAAATATTGCTGTTTTTTATGCAGATCAGGGGCGCTGCTGATAGGTGTGAAAGGTGTGGCGTGATGCGCCTTACATGACGCGCGCGACGGTGTTCTGAAACCGGCCGGGAAAAAAAGCGGCGCCTTGAGGCGCCGCATAGTTTCGTCAGGGGAAGTGGAACTCAGACCGCTTTTTTCGCGTGCATGGCCGCGATCTGGTCCTTGCTGTAACCCAGCTCGGCCAGCACCTCGTCGGTGTGCTCGCCCAGCAGCGGGGAGGCCTTGATCTCGGGCTTGAGATCGGAGAACTTGATCGGGCTGCCGATGGTCCAGTAGCTGCCGCGCACCTTGTGCGGCACTTCCACGATGGAGCCGCTCTTGCGCAGCGACTCGTCGCGCAGCAGTTCCTTCATGGACAGCACCGGGGCGCAGGGAATGTCGTACTTGCGGAAGATGTCGACCGCTTCGAACTTGGTCTTGTCCTTGATGAAGTCTTCGATGGTGGCGAAGATCTCGTCGATGTGCGGCTGGCGGGCCTTGGGTGTGGTGTAGGCCGGATCGGTCTTCCACTCGGGTTTGCCCAGCGCGTCACAGATCGGCTCCCAGGCGTGGCCTTGCACCGTGAAGTAGATGTAGGCATTGGGGTCGGTCTCCCAGCCCTTGCACTTCAGGATCCAGCCCGGCTGGCCGCCGCCGCCGGCGTTGCCGCCGCGCGGTGTGACCTTGTCCTTGAACGCGTCCATTTCATGCGGGTACTGCGGGTACTCTTCCAGATAGCCGACTTTCTCCAAACGCTGCTGGTCGCGCATTTTCACGCGGCACAGGTTGAGCACGGCATCCTGCATGGCCACAGCCACCTTCTGGCCCTTGCCCGTCTGCTGGCGGCCGATGATGGCCGTCAGGATGCCGATGGCCAGGTGCATGCCGGTGTTGGTGTCACCCAGGGCGGCTGCGGAGATGGTGGGCACGGAGTTCTCACCTTTCCACCAGCCGGTGGTCGAGGCGGCACCGCCAGCGCATTGCGCCACGTTCTCGTAGACCTTCAGGTCTTCGTAATGGTGGCCTTCGCTGAAGCCCTTGACCGAAGCCAGGATCATCTTGGGGTTGAGCTTCTGGATGTACTCCCAGGTGAAGCCCATGCGGTCCAGCGCGCCGGGGCCGAAGTTCTCGACCATCACATCGGAGGTCTTGATCAGCTTTTCCAGCACTTCCTTGCCTTCGGCGGTCTTGGTGTCCAGCGTCAGGCCGCGCTTGTTGCTGTTGAGCATGGTGAAGTACAACGCGTCGGCATCGGGCATGTCACGCAACTGGCTGCGGGTGACGTCGCCGGAACCCGGGCGTTCGACCTTGATCACGTCCGCGCCGAACCAGGCCAGCAGCTGGGTGCAGGCCGGGCCGGCTTGCACGTGCGTGAAGTCGATGATCTTGATGCCGTTAAGCGGTTTGTTTCCAGACATTTTCTATCTCCTTATGGGTTGCTCTTGTGAAATTACTTTTTCTTCGCCGCGCTGGTCGGGTTCAGACTGGTGATGCGACCGCTCTCGGTACCCGCGCCTTCGTCGATGACGGCGTTGATCAGGGTCGGTTTGCGCGACTTGATGGCTTCTTCCATCGCACGGCGCAGTTCGGCCGGGGTGGTGGCTTGCACGCCCACGCCGCCGAAGGCTTCCATCAGCTTGTCGTAGCGGGCGCCCTTGACGAATACCAGGGGTGAGGGATCCTTGGAGCCACCACGTGCCAGCTCGTCGCCGCGGTACACGCCGTTGTTGTTCATGATCACGATGCAGACCGGCAGGTTGTAGCGGCAGATGGTCTCGACCTCCATGCCGCTGAAACCGAAGGCACTGTCACCTTCGATGGCAATGACCGGTTGGCCGCTTTCGACGGCGGCAGCCACGGCAAAACCCATGCCGATGCCCATCACGCCCCAGGTGCCCACGTCCAGGCGCTTGCGCGGCTTGTACATGTCGACGATGGAGCGGGTGAAGTCCAGCGCGTTGGCGCCTTCGTTGACCAGGATGGCATCCGGGTTGGCCTTGATGATGTCGCGTACCACGTTCAGCGAGCTGTGGTAGTTCATCGGCGTCGGGTCCTTGGCCAGGGTCTCGGCCATCTTGGCGACGTTCTTGTTCTTGCGTTCGGCCACGGCGCCGGTCCACTCGGCCGGGGGCTTGGCCCAGTTGGCGCCCATGCCTGCGAGCAGGGCGGCCACGCAGGAGCCGATGTCGCCCACCAGCGGGGCGTCGATGGCCACGTTGCTGTCGGCTTCGATCGGGGAGATGTCGATCTGGATGAATTTTTGGCCACCGGCAGCCTTGTGGTCCTTGCCGCCCCAGGTCTTGCCTTTGCCGTGCGAGAGCAGCCAGTTCAGGCGCGCGCCCACCAGCAGCACCACGTCGGCTTCCGGCAGGACGAAGGAGCGGGCGGCCGAGGCGCACTGCTCATGGGTGTCGGGCAGGATGCCCTTGGCCATGGACATGGGCAGGTAGGGAATGCCAGACTTCTCGACCAGGGTCTTGATGTCGGCATCGGCCTGGGCATAGGCCGCGCCCTTGCCAAGCAGGATCAGGGGTTTCTTGGCACTCTTGAGCAGGTCCAGGGCCCGCTTGACGGCATCGGGCGCCGGAATCTGGCGCGGCGCCGGGTCCACCACCTTGATCAGCGAAGCCTTGCCGGCGGCGGCGTCCATGGCCTGGCCGAACAGTTTGGCGGGCAGGTCCAGGTAGACGCCACCGGGACGGCCCGAGACGGCAGCACGGATGGCGCGGGCGATGCCCACGCCGATGTCTTCCGCATTGAGCACGCGGAAGGCGGCCTTGCACAGGGGCTTGGCGATGGCCAGCTGGTCCATCTCCTCGTAATCACCCTGTTGCAGGTCGACGATCTCGCGCTCGGAGGAGCCGGAGATCAGGATCATGGGCCAGCAGTTGGTGGTGGCGTTGGCGAGTGCGACCAGACCATTCAGGAAGCCGGGGGCCGACACCGTGAGGCAGACACCGGGCACGCCCTTGGCCCCGTTCATGAAGCCGGCAATCGCGGCGGCGTTGCCGGCATTGGCTTCGTGACGGAAGGAAATCACGCGCAGGCCTTCTTCCTGCATCATGCGGGTCAGGTCCGTCACCGGAATGCCCGGCAGGCCATAGATGTTGCTGATGCCGTTGAGTTTCAGGGCCTCGATGACCAGATGAAAGCCGTCGGTGAGTTCAGGCGAGTGTGATTCGTTTGTCATGATGAAATGTCTCTTCGTTTGACTTTGATGAAGGGCACGCAATGTGGCTGGGGTGGACGGTTTCAGAAAAAGTGACCAAAGGGGCGTTCAATCAAGTTCGGCGATGGCGTTTCCCGGTCTTGCAAAGGCGCTGGTACGGGGCATTTCTCATCGTCGAGGTATCATAGAAAAGCGATTTGGATTCCTCCATTGACCACGGTCAATTTTCGAGACATTTCTTTTGCTCCGATGCGTCGGGCGCTGTGCAGTGCGGTACGCTTTTCCCATGTCGTCCATCGAAAATCATCCAGATAAAAACATCATCCGGGTTCAGCTCAGGCAGAACGTCGTTCTCAAGGAGATGAGCGAGAGCGCCAACGCCGAGCTGGAACAGCTCTTGTCCGTGGTGGAGTGCAACAAGGGTGACTACCTGTTGCACCAAGGCGTGCACGAGATGGAGCAGTACTTCATCCTCGATGGGGTTCTCAAGCGTGTGGTGACCAACAGCCAGGCCAAGGAAATGATCCTGCGGTTTGCCGCCGAGCGTGACATGGAAACCAGTTATGCCGCCTGGTGCCTGAAAACACCGACGCCTTACAGCATCGTGTCGGTGACCAAGGCGCGTGTGGCCAAGCTGCCGATGCCGCAGTGGATTGCCTTCATGGAGCAGCATCCGGAGGTGAAAAAACCCTTCGAGTACTACGTGATGAACCTCATGAGTGAAATCATGGCGCACACCATCACGCTTCACTTGTTGGATGCGCCGGGCCGGGTGCACCGCTTCATCCGCAAGCACGCGGAACTGTTCGACCGTATCCCCAAGAAGGAACTCGCGGCCTACCTGAACCTGTCGGCCGAGACGCTCAGCCGCCTCAAGCAGCGCGGCAAGATCTGAAAACAAAAAAGCCCTGGTCCTGTGATACAGAACCAGGGCTTGAGGTCGTGGACCGTCAGGTCTTGGAGTAGGTGAAGGTACGCGAGGGTGACATCAGGCGTAGCTTGCTGTCCACACCGCTGACACCGGCCACCTGGGCGGCGACCTGCTCGACTTCATTTTTCTCCGTCGGGTTCAGAACGATGCCGCTCAACTGGACACGTCCGTTGCGTGCCTCGATGGTGATGTTCACCTCTTGCGTCGGTTCATGGGTCTTGAGCGCGGCCCGCACGCGCGCGGCCAGCGTCATGTTGCCCAGCAGCTTGCGCGACTCTTCCGATTCCTGGAACTCCGGGCGGGTGGTGAGCTGACGGATCTGCTCGACACAGCTGTGAACCGAGAGGCGGTCGGTGTTGAGGACCAGGTCGTAGAGCACCGGGTCGCCCCAGGTCACGCCGAATTGCTGGTGCATGCGGCTGGCGTGTGCGTGATCGCTGCGTCGGATCTCGTTCTCGGCGAACTCGCGGTCGTCTGTTTCCAGGTTGTTCATCAGCCATTCGACACGCTTGCCGAACGAACGTGTGATGCGAACGCACACGACATGCTGGACCGGGCGCAACAGGCAGGTGGCGCCCCAGCCGCGCAGGACGACATTGCCCTTGTTGGCCAGTTCGAACATTTCCTCGGCACTGTAGAGCGCCACGCGCTCGGTGTCGGTGGTGACACGTTCGATGATGCCAGCCTTGCCTTCGCGCAGGCGGTTGATCAGGCTGGTGGAAACATGCATCTTTCCGGCCACATGGTCCACCACTTCGTGGCGCATCACGGCCAGGTTCATGCTGGCGGCCAACTCCATGGCGACATCTTTGGAGAGTGAACCCATTTCCTGGGTCATTGCGATAACGGGCATGGTCTGTTTCTCCTTCAATCCACAGGCCGCTCGGCGGCGAATTCATCCTGCTTCGGTGGCTTGATCAGTGCGATCAGCTTCGATATCAGCGGCCACAACAGCAGCACCAAAGCCAGGGTCGTGATCGAGCCGACCAGCGGGTTGGAGAACATGATCGACAACTCGCCTTGCGACACCAGCATGGCCTGACGGAACGAGTCTTCCGCCTTGTCCCCCAGGACCAGTGCCAGCACCAGTGGTGCAAGCGGGTAGTCGAGTTTCTTGAAGACATAACCGATCACACCGAACAGCAGCATGAACCAGATGTCGAGCATGGCGTTGTGCACGGTATAGGCACCAATCGCGCAGATCACGATGATCACCGGTGCGATGATCGAGAACGGAATGCGCAGGATGGAGGCGAACAGCGGCACGGTGGTCAGCACCACCAGCAGACCGACCAGGTTGCCCAGGTACATGGAGGCGATCAGGCCCCAGACGAAGTCCTTCTGTTCGACGAACAGCAGCGGACCGGGTTGCAGGCCCCAGATCAGCAGGCCGCCCAGCAGCACAGCGGCCGTTGGCGAGCCGGGGATGCCCAGTGCCAGCATGGGCAGCAGGGCGCTGGTGCCGGCGGCGTGCGCTGCCGTTTCGGGCGCCACCACGCCTTCGAGCTGGCCAGTGCCGAACTTGGCGCCGTCCTTGGACATCTTCTTGGCGATGCCGTAGCTCATGAAGGATGCCGGGGTGGCACCGCCGGGGGTGATGCCCATCCAGATGCCGATCAGCGAGCCCCGGACCGAGGTGGCCCAGTACTTGGGAAGTTGCTTCCAGGTCTGCAGGACGACCTTGGGGTCGATCTTGGCGCTCTTGCCGGAGAAGGCCAGGCCTTCTTCCATTGACAGCAGGATCTCGCCAATCCCGAACAGACCGATCACGGCAATCAGGAAGTCGAAGCCGCGCATCAGTTCATGCCAGCCGAAGGTCAGGCGCAGCTGGCCCGTGACGGTGTCCATACCGACGGCAGCCAGACCGAAGCCGATGCACATGGACGCCAGGATCTTGAACGGCGAGCCTTTGCCCATGCCGACGAAACTGCAGAAGGTCAGCAGATAGACCGAGAAGAATTCAGGGGGGCCGAACTTGAGCGCGAACTTGGCCACCAGGGGTGCCAGGAACGTGATCATGACCACGGCCACGAAAGCGCCGACAAAAGAGGAGGTGAAAGCACCAGTCAGCGCTTCACCCGCTCGGCCCTGTTGCGCCATGGGGTAGCCATCGAATGTGGTGGCCACCGACCAGGGTTCTCCCGGGATGTTGAACAGCACCGAGGTGATGGCGCCGCCGAAGAGGGCACCCCAGTAGATGCAGGACAGCATGATGATGGCCGAGGTCGGGTTCATGCTGAAGGTCAGCGGCAGCAGGATGGCCACGCCATTGGCGCCGCCCAGTCCCGGCAGCACGCCGATCAGCACGCCGAGCACGATGCCCACCACCATCAGAAGAAAGTTCATGGGCGTCATGACGACGGCAAACCCATGAAACAGTGCGTTGAGTTCTTCCATTTTTTTGTCTCCGTAGTGCCGGACAGGTCCGTGCTCAATAACCCAGGAAGCTGAGCAGGTCGTAGGCGCCTTTGAACAGCGGCACTTTGAACCAGACCTCGAACATCATGAAAAACACGACGTTGACGACGAGTGCTGCCGTCACGCTCTTGATCCAGCTGAACTTGCCAAGGATGACCATGAACAACGCGATGTAGATCGCTGATGCGACGTAGATGCCGATCACCTGGATGGCGCCGACATAGACGGCAGCAGGGATGAGCACCGAAAAGACGCGACCCAGCTGTTCACGATCGACAAAGATTTCCGTGTTCTTCTCCTTGCCAGCGAGTGACTGGTACAGGATGCCCAAGGCCGAGATCACCAGGATCAGTCCGATGTAGAAGGGGAAATAACCGGAGCCGGGGCCGTCGGTGGTCCATTCGGAGCCGAGCTGGCGACTGCCGTAGATGATCACGCCGCCCAGGATCAGCACCAGGATGGCGACAATGGCGTCAACGGTGTGGGTGGCAAGCCCTGAGCGACTGTCTTCGTGTGAGTTCATGTTCGGGTCCATGACGAAAGTTTGGCGAAACGATATTTTTGGCCGGCACCCGTCCTGGAATGGCTGTCAGCATCAACTGACGCGCATTCCAAGCAGGTATGTGTCGGGGAAAACAGGCCCGGGAGTTGCCGGGCCATGGGTTTACTTGGCGAGGAAGCCAGCTTCCTTCATGAGCGTGCGGTGGGTTTCTTCGGCGGCGGTGAGCCACTTGTTGAAATCAGCACCGGTCATGAAGGTCTGGTTGAACGCGCCTTTTTCCATGTACTCCTTCCAGTCCGGTGTCTCGCGGACTTTCTTGAGCAGGTTCACGTAGTAGGCGAGCTGGTCGGCCGAGATGCCGGGGGCAGCGAAGATGCCGCGCAGCATCACGTAATCGGTCGGCACGCCAGCTTCCTTGCAGGTCGGGATGTCGTTCCACGACTGGGTGTCGGTGACCTTGGCTTTGTAAGGCATGCGGGTGTCGTCGAACACGCACAGGGCACGCAGTTTGCCGGCACGCCACTGGGCCACGGCCTCTGCCGGGTTGTTCACGCTGGAGTCGATGTGGCCGCCGACCAGCTGAACGGCCACTTCGCCGCCGCCTTTGAAGGGCACGTAGATGAACTTGGTGCCGGTTGCCTTTTCCATGCCGACGGTCAGGATCTGGTCTTCTTGCTTGGAGCCGGTGCCGCCCATCTTCATCTTGTTCGGGCCGGCGGCCTTGACGGCGTCGATGTACTCCTTGGCCGACTTGTAAGGCTTCTCGGCATTCGTCCACAGCACGAACTGGTCGAGCGCCATCATGGCCACGGGCGTCATTTCTTTCCAGTTGAAGGGCACGCCGGTGGCCAGCGGGGTGGTGAACAGGTTGGACAGCGTGATGATGATCTTGTGCGGGTCGCCCTTGGCCTCTTTGACGGAGAGGAAACCTTCTGCGCCGGCACCGCCGGATTTGTTCACGACGATCAGCGACTGGTTCATCAGCTTGTGCTTGACGATGATGCCTTGCATCAGGCGAGCCATCTGGTCTGCGCCACCACCGGTGCCTGCGGGCACGACAAACTCAACCGGCTTGGTGGGTTCCCAGGCGGCGTTTGCCGCTGTGGTGGCTGCCAGTGCCGCAATGGCAATCAACCCTGTGGCGGCCTTGACCAGGCTCGAACTCAATCTTGCATGTATGGCTTTGACCATGATGTCTCCTCGTTTAGTTAGTACTGTCAGGTTTCCATCCGTCTATCAATTCTCTTGCTGGAATCTCGCACAGGCAGATGGTGGAATTATTCGGAATAAATTCTCTTGATGGTGGTCAACTTTTCAAAAATTTGTGTCCAACCTAGGGTTTCCGTGAATGGGGGTAATGCTTATGCGTCAGCGTGGTGCGCGCGGTGGGCAACAAACGCAACAAAGGCGCTGGTTTGCGGTGATGCGTGCGAAAGCGCATGACGTGCACCATGCAGCTGTTCTGCAAGGTAGAGGGTATGACGGGGCTGCGTGCGTGTCAGTGGCTTGATTCGCGCCCGACGGTGCGTCTGGCAGGAGCGCGTGTAGCGGGCATGTGTCGTGCCGAAGTCAAGGCGTGTGCATGCCGCTTCAACGTGCCCTTGGTGCTGTGCTGGCCTTTGGCCTGTTGTGATCCTCGCCATCGTCGTCCTTTTTCTGACTCACCTCACGCCGCGTGTATCGCGGCGTGGTTCGAATCGTAAAAAAGGAGAGGGCGTATGTACAGTCAATTCATCTGACTGTAATCATCACCTGGCTCTTATGTGTCCGATGCCGTGGCCGTCGCAGTCAGCCGGTGTTCGCGGGCGAAGTCCGCCGCACCCATCTTCTTGCCGCCGTCAGGGCGCAGCTTGAGCACTTCGATCTGGCCACCCTGGGCATTGATGAAGATCGATGTTTCCGTGATCTGCACGATCTCACCGGGTTTGCCGCTGACGTCGGCAAAGCGCCGGGTCAGGTGCTTGCGGCAATCGAAGATCGAGACCCGGCTGCCGGCCAGTTCGGTCCAGGCGCCGGGCGCCGGGTTGCAGGCGCGGATCAGGTTGTAGACCTGGTCGACGTGGTTGGCCCAGTTGATGCGGGCCTCATCGGCCTTGAACCAGCCTTCGTAGCTGGCCTGGCTTTCGTCCTGCACGACTTCCTGGTGTTGGCCGGCCACCACCAGATCGGCGGCTTCCAGCAGGGCGGCCACACCCAGCGGGAACAGGGCATTGAAATAGACCTCGCCCAGGGTGGCGTCGGGGCCGATCGGGCAGGTTTTTTGCAGGATGACCGGGCCCTCGTCCAGGCCATCGGTGGGACGGAAGATGGTCAGGCCGGTTTCGCGGTCGCCGCGGGCAATCGGCCAGTTGATGGAGGAGGGGCCGCGGTAGCGGGGCAGCAAGGAGGGGTGGTACTGGATGGTGCCGTGCGTCGGGATGTTGGCAAACGACTGCGGCACGAACTGCAGCACGAAGGCCATGATGCCGATGTCAGCCCGCAACTCGCGCATGGCCTGCTCGGCTTCGGGGCTCTTGAGGCTGGCGAACTGGAACACCTTCAGGCCCAGCGCCTCGGCGGCGGCGCGCAGGGCGTCCGGCTTCTCGCCCGGCTTTTCCGGTTTGCAGAACACGCCGGCGATTTCGTCGCCGCGTGCCACAAAGGCCTCCAGTGCGGCCTTGCCAAAGTCCTGCTGGCCGATGAATGCGATTCTCATGAAGCGAGTCCCCTCTTGGAATTCTGTGGCGGCTGGATGCTGAACGCGCCGATTATCAACGCATCAGGAAGTAGGCGGCCAGCAAATAGAGCACCACGGCGAAGGCGCGCTTGAGCGGACGGATGTCCATGCTGTGCGCCGTGCGCGCACCCAGCGGCGCGGTGCTGATGCTGGCGGTGGCGATCACCAGCAGGCCGGGCACATACACATAGCCGAAGGCACCGGGCGGCATGTCGGGCAGGGACTGGCCCGCCAGGATGTAACCCAGCGTGCCGGCCAGGGCGATCGGAAACCCCAGGGCGGCTGACGTGGCCACCGCCTGGTGGATCTTGATGTTGCACCAGGTCATGAACGGGACCGAGACGAAGGCGCCGCCGGCGCCCACCACAGAGGACAGCAGGCCGATCACACCGCCCATGCCGAACATGCCGGCCGGCCCGGGCAGGGTGCGTGTGGGCTTGGGCTTGCGGTCGAGGAACATCTGCGTGGCCGAGAAGGCAATGAAGAGCGAGAACACCGCGCCCAGGATCCTGGTGGGCAGGGCCACTGCGATCTGCGCACCGATGAGCGAGCCGACCAGGATGCCCGGTGCCAGCACACGCGCCACCGGCCAGAGCACGGCACCGCGCTTGTGGTGCGCGCGCACCGAGGAGAGTGAGGTGAAACAGATGGTGGCCAGCGAGGTGGCCACCGCCATCTTGACCACGTAGTCCGCCGGAAAACCCTGGGACTCCAGGATGATGGTCATGAAGGGCACCATGATCATGCCGCCGCCGATGCCCAGCAGGCCAGCCAGGAAGCCGGCACAGATGCCCATCAGGGCCAGTTCGATGATCAGTTGTGGTTCAAGAAACATCATGCGGTACGGACGGCTGGCGTTCGGTACGGGCAAGAGCAACCGCATGCAGCCGGGCTCAGGCACCCCGGCCCGGGACGTGTGGAGGGACTGGGAAAACGAAGCGCAAAGGTGTCTGCAAGTGCCACCGGACCGGCATCCTGAACCGGGGTTCAGGTGGGCGAGGTCAGCGTTGGCTTTGGGTTCATCTGACGCGAGACGATCACGCTAGCCAGGCGATATTCCAAGCCCGGGCTCAATGAGCATTGGTTCAAGGAAATATAAAGCCCGGCGGCATTGCAGACAGGTGGATTGTAGTTCGCTTGGTGTGAGCTGTCAGATGGTGCGATGGAGGCGGTCTGGATGAGCAAACGGGGAACGCCGTGGAACCGGCTTTGCCGGGCCGCGGGCGTTGCCCCCTGCAAGGGGCTGAGGCCTGCGGCTCCGAGCCTGCCTGCGCAGGCTCGGACAGGCCGAAGAGCCACAGCCTCTGGCGCGGGCCTGTCTGGCGTAGCGACACGCAGTGCGCGAAGCCTGGGGGTGTTTCAGATCAGGCGGCCATCTTCGCCCAGTACGGCGTCGAGGCGTTGCAACAGCGCGGCAATGGCGTCATCCGGGTGGGCTGCTGTGTGTGTCGCGGCGGTCGCCGTTGGCGCGGGAGCAGGGGCGGCAGACGGGGTGGCTGCAGGCGCCGCTGCCACCGGCGCGCTGGCGCGTTCCGACAGGTCGAACGCCAGGTTCAGCGATGCGAGCACGGCAATGCGGTCACGCGCCTTGACCTTGCCGCTGTCGCGGATCTTGCACATGGCACTGTCGACGCGCTCGACGGCATCGAGCAGACGGGCTTCGCCGCCTTCGGGGCAACCGAGCAGATAGCTCTGCCCCATGATCTGGACTTCGAGTTGTTTCATGCCGTGTTCTTGTTCGAATCGGCGCCGACGGCCTCCGGCAGACGCTCCAGCAGGGCATCCACACGGGCGCGCGCAGCGCTCAGGCGCGACTTGAGCGAGTCACGTTCACTGGTGAGGGCGTCGACCTGTGCGGCCAGCAGGGCGTTGGTGCGTTGCAACTCCTCGTGGCGCACCAGCAGGCGCTCCACGCGCTCGATCAGTTGCTCGATTTGGGGCGGGTTCGACATAGATCAAGGGATTGTAGGCTCAGCGCAAGCGGCCTGACGTAAAATCCTGCCCGTTGGTGCTCGCGGTGTGGTTCACACGCCGCAGTTCAACGGGAAGCAGGAGGGAGAGCCGGCCACGGCAAACCTAACCTGCGCTGCCCCCGCAACGGTAAGTGGACGAATCGCTCGCGATTCCGCTTTCATCAAACAGCCACTGGATGCGTGAACCAAGCATCCGGGAAGGCGATGAAGGTTGTTTCCATCAGCCCGGATACCGGCCAATACGGTGGTTGTGCGCTTGGCGCACAGCCGTGACGTCCATGCCCTGGCGGGGAAGCCGGGGAGGGCATCCATGTTGTTCTTTCCTCATGAAAACTTGTCTTTCTGCGAAGCGGCTGCTCGGGCTGATGCTGACTGCGCTCGCGTCTTTTTCTTCTTTTTCCGCCCATTCACAAACCCCGACCACCGTTGCACTGGCGGAAACCGTGGTCACCGCCACCCGCACTGAGCAGCCGCTGCAAGACCTGGTGGCCGACGTCACCGTGGTCGATCGTGACGAGCTCGAGCGCAGCGGCGCCACCAGCCTGACCGATGTGCTGGTGCGGATGCCGGGTATCGAGATGGCGCGCAATGGCGGCCCCGGCACCTCCACCAGTCTGTACCTGCGCGGTGCCGAGACCCGCTTCACGGCGGTCTACATCGACGGCGTGCGGGTGGACTCCCAGTCCACCGGCGGCGCCCCCTGGGAGGCGATCCCGCTGGCACAGATCGACCGCGTGGAAATCCTGCGCGGCCCGGCGGGCGCGGTCTACGGCTCGGATGCGTTGGGTGGCGTGATCCAGATCTTCACGCGCAAGGGCCAGGGCGCATTCGCGCCGTACGCCGGGGTCGGCCTGGGAACCTATGGCACCCGCAAATGGGAAACCGGCTTCAGCGGCGCCAGCGAGTCGTTCGACTACTCGCTCGGCGTGGCGCGGGAGGCCAGCAGCGGCTTCAACACCCGCCCGGTGACGGGCTACAACCCTGACGATGATGGTTACGCGGTCGAGTCGCTCAGCGGCCGTCTGGGCTGGCAACTGAACCGGGCGCACCGGCTGGAAGCCACGGTATTGGCCAGCAGCATGGACGCCCAGTACGACGCGTCGAACCGGAGCCCGGCATCGACCAAGGACGATCACGCCTTGAACCTGCTGCAGACCAAGGGCCTGAGTTGGCGCGGCCAGTGGAGCGACAGCTACAGCACCTTGCTGAGTGCCACCGAGTCCCGTGTGCAGTACGAGACCAAACCCTCGGCCTACCTGACGATGACGCGCCTGAACGGTTACCTGTTCCAGAACGAGCTGCGCCTCGGCGCGCACCAGCTGACGGCGGCCTTGGAACGCAAGGTCGACCATCTGGAAAACAGTCCGATCAACCGGGACCGCTCGCAGGACGCCGTGGCCCTGGGCTATGGCTGGCGCGAGCGGCAGCATTCGCTGCAGGTCAATTGGCGGCATGACCAGGACAGTGAATTCGGTGGCCAGGACAGCGGCAGTGCCGCCTATGGCTTTGCGCTGACGCCGTTGTGGCGTGTCACGGCGTCGGCCGGCACGGCCTTCCGGGCGCCGACGCTGTACCAGCGCTTCAGCAGTTACGGCGTCTCGAGCCTGCAGCCGGAAAGCAGCACCAACCAGGAACTGGGACTGCGTTATGCGCAGGGCAGCAGCCAGTTCGGCATCGTGGTGTACCGCAGCCAGGTCAGCAACCTGATCACTTATTCCACCACTGCCACCGGATGCGTCAACAGCCCGAATGGCTGTTATGGCAACACGGCCCAGGCCGAGTACACCGGGCTGACCGTGTCGGGCCAGTATCGTGTTGCCGAGGTGAACCTGAAGGCCTCGCTGGACCTGCAGAACCCGCGGGATACGCAGACCGACAAACTGCTGGCACGGCGTGCCAGCCACCACGCCAACCTGTCGGCCGACACCCGCCTGGGCCGCTGGCTGGTCGGTGGCGGCGTTCAGCTCTCCGGCGCCCGCTACGACACGGCCGACAACACCACTGTGCTGCCGGGTTACGCCGTGGCGAACCTGCATGCCAGTACCAAAATTGACAAGGACTGGTCCGTGCTGGCCCGCATCGACAACCTGACCGACACCCCCTACCAGCTCGCCAGCGGCTACGCCACGAGCGGGCGCAGCCTGTACGTCGCCCTGAAATGGGCGCCGCTGCGCTAGCCATCCCGTGAACCTGCCTGCGACTACCATACACCGCACCATGAACCAGCCCGCATCTTCCATTGCCTGCCCCGCCATCCTCGTTGCGGCCCCGGCCTCCGGCCAGGGTAAGACCACGGTGACCGCGGCGCTGGCACGCCTGCATGCGCGCCAGGGGCGGCGCGTGCGCGTGTTCAAGTGCGGGCCGGATTTCCTCGACCCGTTCTGGCACACCCTGGCCAGCGGCGCGCCGGTGCACCAGCTCGATCTGTGGATGACCGGCGAGGCCGACTGCCGTGCCCGCCTGCATGCGGCGGCGCAGGAGGCCGACCTGATCATCGTCGAGGGTGTCATGGGCCTGTTTGACGGTGAACCCAGCGCGGCCGATCTGGCGCAGCGCTTTGGCCTGCCCATCTTGGCGGTGGTCGATGCCTCGTCCATGGCCGGCACCTTCGGCGCGCTGGCCTATGGCCTGCAGCACTACCGCGCCGGCCTGCGCCTGGCCGGCGTGCTGGCCAACCGCGTGGCCAGCGAACGCCATGCCGACATGCTGCAGGGCAGCTTGCGCGAGCCGGACCAGTGGCTTGGCGCGCTGATGCGCAACCCGGCGTTGACGCTGCCTGAGCGTCACCTGGGCCTGGTGGCGGCCACCGAGTTGAGCGATGCGATGGAGCGGCTTGATACCGCCGCCAATGCGCTGGTCGACACCCCGCTGGGCCGCATGGGCACGGCCGAGCTGCAGCGCTGGGTTGTGAACTTCCCCGCGGCGGATGCCGTGTCGCGCAGCCAGCCGTTGCTGGGCAAGACGGTGGCGGTGGCGATGGATAAGGCCTTCTGCTTCATCTATGCCGCCAACATCGAGTGCCTGCAGGCGCTCGGTGCCCAGGTGACGTATTTCTCGCCGCTGGCGGACCGCGCCTTGCCGGCCTGCGACGCGGTCTGGCTGCCCGGCGGTTACCCCGAGTTGCACGCCGAGCGCCTGAGCGCCAACCATGCGTTGCGCGACAGCCTGCGCGCCCACGTGGCGCAGGGCAAGCCCGTGTGGGCCGAGTGCGGCGGCATGATGGTGCTCTTTGATGAACTGGTGGAGAAGGAAGGCCAGCGTCACACCATGTGGGGCCTGCTACCGGGCAAGGTGACCATGCAGAAACGGCTGGCTGGCCTGGGATCGCAGCAACTGCTGATCGACGGCGAGCAACTGCGTGGCCACACCTTTCATTACTCAACCAGCGACACGCCGCTGCTGCCGCTGGTCCGCACCTCGCGGCCCGAAGGCAACACCACGGCACAGGATGGCGAGGCGGTTTATGTGCAGGGACCGGTGGGCGCGAGTTACTTCCACGCCTGGTTCCCGTCCAGCCCGGCCCTGGTGGCGCGCCTGTTCAGCCAGGGTTTGCAGCGCGTGCCGCAGGAGCTGAGCGCATGAGTCTGATGGCCGTCAGCACGCTCGGCCCGCAACGCATTGTCTGCCTGACCGAGGAGACGACGGAATGGCTTTACCTGCTGGGCGAGGAGCGCCGCATCGTCGGCATTTCGGGTTACACCGTGCGGCCGCGCCGGGCACGCGAGGAAAAACCCAAGGTCAGTGCCTTCCTCAACGCCCGCATCGAGTCCATCGTGGCACTGCAGCCGGACTGCGTGTTCGGCTTTTCCGATCTGCAGGCCGACATCGCCGCCGAGCTGATCCGCCGAGGCATCCCCATCACGGTGTTTAACCAGCGCAGCGTGGCCGAGATCTTTTCCATGCTGTACCAGGTGGCGGCCATGGTGGGGGCGGCCGAGCGCGGGCTGGCACTGATCCACGACATGCAGGCGAAGCTGGATGCGATCCGGCAGGCGGCGGCCCAGTTGCCCCGCCGCCCGCGCATCTACTTCGAGGAATGGGACGAACCGCACATCAGCGCCATCCGCTGGGTGTCGGAACTCATGGGCATTGCCGGTGGCGACGACATCTTTCCCGAACTGGCGACGCAGGCCATGGGCAAGCAGCGCATCATTGCCGACCCCGCCGAGATCGTGCGCCGCAACCCGGACATCATCATCGGCTCCTGGTGCGGCAAGAAATTCCGCGCTGAGAAGGTGGCCGCGCGCGCCGGCTGGCAGGACGTCAACGCGGTGAAGCATGGACAGCTGTTCGAGATCAAGTCGGCCGACATCCTGCAGCCCGGCCCGGCCGCGCTGACCGATGGTGTCGAACAACTGCACCGCATCATCAAGCAATGGAGCCAGACCCATGGTTGAAGCACTGTCCATTGCCCGTAGCGAACTCATCCTCGGCGGCCAGAAGAGCGGCAAGTCGCGCCGCGCCGAATGGCTGGCGAAGACGTGGCTGGCCGCGTCGCCACAGCACAAGGCCACGCTGATCGCCACCGGCCAGGCCTGGGACGAGGAGATGCACCAGCGCATCGCCCGCCACCAGCGCGAACGTGCCGAGCGCGTGCCCGGCCTGCAGACGCTGGAAGAGCCGCGCTTGCTGGCCGAGGCCATTGCCGCGCACAGCCGCCCGGACACCTTGCTGGTGGTGGACTGCCTGACGCTGTGGCTGACCAACTGGCTGATACCGTTTGAACCTGCCGCGGCGTCGACTTCCGAATCAAATCGGGTTGTAGTGCCCGATGTATCTGCGCCAACAGCTATGCTTTTAGGAGCAATCCGGAATGCCCCCGGGCCGCTGGTGCTGGTGGGCAACGAGATCGGCCTGGGCGTGATTCCCATGGGGCGCGAAGTGCGCGCCTTTGTCGATGCGCTGGGCAGCCTGAACCAGGACGTGGCGCAGGCCTGCGCGCGCGTCACGCTGATGGCCGCCGGCCTGCCGCTGACCTTGAAGGGGACGGCATGAAACATCTTCTGCTTTGCGTGCTGGTGGGGCTCTGCTGGCCGGCCCTGGCCTTGCAGATCACCGACGACCGCGGCACACAGGTCACGCTGCCGAAGCCGCCGCAGCGCATCGTCAGCCTGTTGCCTTCGCTGACCGAAACCGTGTGCGAGCTTGGCCAGTGCCAGCGCCTGGTCGGGGTCGACCGTTATTCCAATTACCCGGCCAGCGTGCGTGCCTTGCCGCAGGTTGGCGGCGGGCTGGACCCCAACATCGAGGCCATCGTGGCGCTCAAGCCCGACCTGGTGCTGATGTCGGTCTCGTCGCGCGCCAGCGAGCGGCTCGAAGCGCTGGGCCTCAAGGTGGCGGCGCTGGAGACCAAGAGCCATGCCGACGTGCAACGTGTGCTGGAGCGGGTGGGCGTTCTGCTGGCGGTCAACGACGCGCAGCGTGTCTGGCGCCACATCGATGCCGGCGTGTCGGCGGCGGCGCAGTCGCTGCCGGCGCAGGCGAAGAACCTGCGCATCTATTTCGAAGTCAACCGCGGCCCCTATGCGGCTGGCGAGTCGTCCTTCATCGGCGAGACGCTGACACGCCTGGGTGTGAAAAACGTTGTGCCCACTAGCCTGGGGCCGTTCCCCAAACTCAACCCCGAGTACGTGGTGCGTGCCAACCCGGATGTGATCATGATCAGCCAGCGCAACGTGCCCGGCCTGCCGCAGCGCCCGGGCTGGGCCGGCATCCGCGCCGTGCGCGAGCAGCGCATCTGCATCTTCCCGGCCGAGCAGGCCGACGTGCTGATCCGCCCCGGCCCGCGCATGGCTGAAGGTGCGCGTCTGATGGCCCAGTGCCTGGCCGACAAGGGAGGCGCACGATGAACGCCGCCGTGACCGTGCAGCAGCGCCGCGCCACCTTGTGGGGCGTGGTGCTGGCCTTGCTGGCCGCTGCCGGTGTGCTGCTGGGCGCCGGTGTCGGCAGCACCGGTTTCGAGAACGTGACCCAGGCGCTGCACGACCCGGTGGCCTGGCAGATCGTGTGGGACATTCGCCTGCCGCGCACGCTGGGCGCCTGGCTGGCTGGTGCGCTGCTGGGCCTGGCCGGCGCGGTGGCGCAAGGGCTGTTCCGCAACCCGCTGGCCGACCCGTATCTGCTGGGCAGCGCCTCCGGCGCTTCGCTCGGTGTGGCCATCGCTTTGGCCCTGTTCGGTGTCTCGCCGCTGGCCACGCACTGGCTGGTGCGCCTGGGGCTGACCGGTGCCGCCTTCGTCGGTGCCGTGGCGGCCGTGCTGCTCACGCTGGTGCTGGCGCGCGGCGTGCATCACACTTTGCGCCTGCTGCTGGCCGGCGTCATCGTCGGCGTGGTGCTCGGCGCCCTGAGCTCGCTCACCATGTTGCTGGTGCCCGAGGTGCTGCAGGCCATGCAGGCCTTTCTGCTTGGCAGCACCGGTTATGTGGGATGGAGCGCCTGCGTGCTGATGGCCGTCGTCTGGGGCCTGTGCATGGTGCTGGCCTGGAGTTTGAGCCGCGTGCTCGACGGTCTGACCTTGGGCGAAGCCACGGCCGCCAGCCTGGGCCTGAAGCTGGCACCGCTGCGCGCCGCGCTGATCGCGCTGCTGGCGCTGGCCACCGGCACGGCGGTGGCGCAGACCGGGCTGATCGCCTTCGTTGGCCTGGCCGCGCCGCACCTGGTGCGCTCGCTGGTCAAGACCACGCACGGCCGTCTGACCTTCCTGGCCAGCCTGATGGGCGGCGTGCTGCTGATGGCGGCCGACCTGCTGGCAAGGGGGCTGATTGCGCCGGCTGAATTGCCGGTGGGTGTGCTGACCGCGGTGCTGGGCGGCGGCTACCTGCTGTGGCTGATGCACCGGCAAAACCAGCGGGGTCGGATGTTATGAACCAGAGTGCCATTTGCGCGCAAGCCATCCGGGCCAGCCTGGGCAACGTCGAGGTCCTGCACGGCATCGACCTGGACTTGCCCGTGGGTCGCTGGACCAGCATCGTCGGCCCCAATGGCGCCGGCAAGTCCACGCTGCTCAAGGCACTGGCCGGCCTGCTGCCGCACACCGGCGAGGTGGCCTTACTGGGTTGCCCCGACGGGCATTTCAACGCGCGCAAAAAAGCACGGCACCTGGCCTGGCTGGGCCAGAACGAAAGCAGCGCCGACGACCTGACCGCCTACGACGTCGCCTTGCTGGGCCGCCTGCCGCACCAGCCCTGGCTGGCACCACCCAGCGCGGCCGACCATGCCGCGGTGGAACAGGCGCTGCGCGCCACGCAGGCCTGGGACTGGCGCGAGCGGCCCCTGAGCCATCTCTCTGGCGGCGAGCGCCAGCGTGTGCTGCTGGCGCGTGCGCTGGCGGTGCAGGCCGAGGTTCTGCTGATGGACGAGCCGCTGGCCAACCTCGACCCGCCGCACCAGGTCGACTGGCTGCTGCTGGTGCGCGAGCTGGTCAAAAACGGCAAGACCGTGGTCAGCGTGCTGCACGAGCTGTCGCTGGCGCTGCAGGCCGATGAGCTGGTCATCATGGCCGCCGGCCGCGTGACGCATCACGGCGCCTGCGCTGACGCGACCACGCACCGCGCACTGGAGCAGGTGTTCGACAACCGCATCCACATCCAACAGGTGGCAGGGCAGTGGCTCTCGCTGCCCAAACTCTCATAACCGGACACTCCATGGAAATCGAAGCTCCCCCGACTGAAAAGCGCTACGAGAAGCCCGAGGGCGAACGCCGCGGCCTGGTCATCGTCAACACCGGCGACGGCAAGGGCAAGAGCACGGCCGCCTTCGGCCTGGCGCTGCGCGCGCATGGCCGCGGCAAGAAGGTCAAGATCTACCAGTTCATGAAAGTGCCGACGGCTCGCTTTGGCGAGCACCGCATGTTCGAGCAGCTCGGCATCCCGATCGAAGGGCTGGGCGACGGCTTTTCCTGGAAGAGCCAGGACCTGGAGCGCTCGGCGCAACTGGCACGCGACGGCTGGGAACGCGCCAAGGCCAGCATCCTGGGCGGCGAGTATTTCATGGTCACGCTCGACGAGATCACCTACCCGCTGATCTACGGCTGGCTGCCGCTCGATGACGTGCTGCAAACGCTGCGCGCGCGGCCGAAGGACGTGCACGTGGTGCTGACCGGCCGCCGCTGTCCACCCGAGATCATCGAGCTGGCCGACACCGTGACCGAGATGACGCTCATCAAACACGCGTTCAAGGCCGGCATCCCGGCACAACGCGGCATTGAAGACTAGCCCGGACATGACGCGCGACCCCGCCACGTTGGTACCGGCCGAACCGTTCAGCGCCGCTGACGCGGCGGCGGTGTACCGCGCCATCTTCGAGCGGCGCGACATGCGCCACTTCGCCGGTGGCAGCGTGGCGCCCGAGGTGTTGCGGCGCCTGCTGCAGGCGGCGCACCATGCGCCCAGCGTGGGTTTCATGCAGCCGTGGCGCTTTATCCGCATCACGCGGCCCGCCTTGCGCCAGCAGCTGCACGCATTGGTGGAGCAGGAGCGGGTGCAGACGGCACGCGCGCTGGGCGAGCGGGAAGATGCGTTCATGAAGCTCAAGGTGGAAGGCCTGCTGGAAGCGGCCGAGCTGTTCACCGTGGCGTTGGCCGACGGGCGCGAGCGCCATGTGTTCGGCCGCCGCACGCTGCCGCAGATGGACTTGGCCTCGGCCGCCTGTGCCATCCAGAACCTGTGGCTGGCCGCGCGCGCCGAAGGGCTGGGCCTGGGCTGGGTCTCGCTGTTCGAGCCGTCTGCGGTGGCGCAACTGCTGGGCCTGCCGCCCGGGGCCGAGCCGATTGCGTTACTGTGCCTGGGGCCTGTGCAGGGTTATTACAGCGAACCGATGCTGAGCCAGGACCAGTGGGCGCAGCGCGAGGCGCTGGCCGGGCTGGTGTTCGACGACCGCTGGGGCCAGGGTGCCAGCCTGTTTGCAGCCGAGGCACCGTGATGCTGTCCATCGGCGACCTCTCCCTGTCTTCGATGCTGCTGCTCGTCGGCGCCCTGTGGCTGGCGCTGGCCATCGACCGCTGGCTGGGTGAGCCTGCCGCGCGCTGGCACCCGGTGGTGTGGATGGGGAATTACCTGGGCTGGGTCGGCGCCTTCATCGCGCCGCAGCAGGCCCAGTCGGGTTCTGCCGATTACCAGCGTTTTGGGCTTGGTGCCCTGGCCTGGATTGCGGGAGCTGCTCTTGTTTTGATAGCGTCCATCACGCTGCAGCAACTGGCATGGCAATTGCCGGCATGGCTCGGCCTGGTGCTGCTGGGCCTGCTGCTCAAGCCCTTGCTGGCCTGGCGCATGCTGCGCGGCGAGGTGCTGGCGGTGGAGGCGGCTTTGGCCGAATCACTGCCGGCCGGACGCACACGCCTGGCCTGGCTGGTCAGCCGTGATGTGTTGGCCTTGAGCGAGGCCGAGGTGCGCGAGAGCGCCATCGAGTCGCTGGCCGAGAACCTGAACGACTCGGTGGTGGCACCGATCTTCTGGTTCGTGCTGCTGGGCCTGCCCGGTGCGGCGCTTTACCGTTTTGCCAACACCGCCGACGCCATGTGGGGTTACCGCGGCATCTACAACGGGCGCGACTGGACCTGGGCCGGCAAATGGGCGGCGCGCGCCGACGATGTGCTGTCCTGGCTGCCGGCACGCCTGACGGCCTTGCTGCTGGCGCTGGTGAACGGCGGCCTGTCGCTGTGTGCCTTGCGCCGCGAAGCGGGGCGCACACCGTCGCCCAACAGCGGCTGGCCGATGGCGGCCATGGCCTTGGCGCTGGACGTGAGCTTGCACAAGCCCGGCGTCTATGCGCTGCACAGCCAGGGCCGCGCGCCGCTGGCGGGCGACACGGGGCAGGCGGCATCTTTAGGTTCAAAAGTGGTTCTGGCCCTTGCCATGTTTGCGACAGCAGCTATGGTTTTAATAGCGTTTTCGGTGCAGGAGGTACAGCCATGAGTGCGCTGCGTATCCACGGCGGCCCGGATGCCCAGGGCGTGCCGCTGCATGACTTCTCCACCAACAGCAATGCCTGCGGTCCGTGCCCGCAGGCGCTGGCCGCCGTGCAGGGCGCCGATGCCACGCGCTACCCGGACGCGGCCTACACCGAGCTGCGCGTGCAGCTGGCGGCCTGGCACGGCGTGGCGCCCGAGCGCGTGCTGCTGGCCGGCAGTGCCAGCGAATTCATCTTCCGCATCAGTGCCTGGATGGCGCAACAAACGGACGGTTCGGGTGGCCGCGGCGTCTGGCTGCCGCCGCAGCACTATGGCGACTACGCGAGCGCCGCGCAGGCCTGGGGCCTGAGGCGGGTCGAGTTGGCGCAGGACGCGCAACTGGCCTGGGCCTGCGACCCGTCCAGCCCGCTGGGACAGCCGCAGACGGGTCTGGCCGGACTGGTGGCGACGGCACCCGTGCTGGTGCTGGACCGTGCCTACGAGCCGCTGCGCCTGAGCGGCGCACTGGCCTTGACGCAGGAGCAACTGCTGCGCGTCTGGCAACTGTGGACACCGAACAAGGCGCTCGGCCTGACCGGCGTGCGCGCCGCCTATGTCATCGCACCACTCGGCGCGCTGGAGGCAGCGACGCAACTGGAGCGCCTGGCGCCATCCTGGCAGGTGGGCGCGCATGGTGTGGCCTTGTTGCAGGCCTGGCTGCAGCCTGAGGTGCAAGCCTGGTTGCAGCAAAGCCTGGCCACCTTGCGTGAATGGAAGACCCGCCAGCTGGCCGTGTGCGAAGCGCTGGGCTGGCACTGTCTGCCCAGCAACGCCAACTACTTCTGCGCCCGCCCCGAGCTGCAAGGCGAGGCGCTGACGCAGGCCCTGATTGCCTTGCGGGCGCAAGGCATCAAGCTGCGCGATGCGACCTCGTTTGGTCTGCCCGGCCACGTGCGTCTGGGCGTGCTGGCGCCACAGGCGCAGGACGCACTGCAGCAGGCTTGGATGAGCTTACGCGTACAGGAAAGGGCCAGCACATGACAGCCAAAGCAGTGATGGTGCTGGGCACCACCAGCGGTGCCGGCAAGAGTTGGCTCACCACGGCGCTGTGTCGCTACTACGCGCGCCAAGGTCTCAAGGTCGCGCCGTTCAAGGCGCAGAACATGAGCAACAACGCGAGGGTGGTGGCTGGCTCAGGTGGGGGCGGGGAGATTGGTTCCGCCCAGTACTTCCAGGCCCTGGCGGCCAAGGCCGAACCCGAGGTGCGCATGAACCCGCTGCTGCTCAAACCCGAGCGCGACACGCACAGCCAGGTGGTGCTGCTCGGCCAGGTGGATGAGGCACTCACGCGCATGGACTGGCGTGGCCGCAGCGAGCAGGTCTGGCCCACGGTGGCGCGGGCGCTGGACGCGTTGATGGCTGAGCACGACGTGGTGGTGATCGAAGGTGCCGGTTCGCCGGCGGAGATCAACCTCAGCGGCAGCGACATCGTCAACCTGCGCGTGGCGCGCCATGCCAACGCCGCTTGTCTGCTGGTGACCGATATCGACCGCGGCGGTGCTTTTGCCCATCTCTATGGCACCTGGGCCTTGATGCCGGAGGCCGACCGGGCGCTGATCCAGGGTTTTGTGCTCAACAAGTTCCGCGGTGATGTCGCGTTGTTGGCGCCGGCGCCGCAGATGCTGGAGGAAAAGACGGGCGTTCCGACGGTGGCCACGTTGCCGATGTGGCACCAGCACGGCCTGCCGGAGGAGGACGGTGTTTTTGACGACCGGCATACCGGCTCCGGCGAGATCACGACCACCATTGCCGTCGTCGCCTACCCGCGCATCAGCAACCTCGACGAGTTCCAGCCGCTCAAGAACGTGCCCGGCGTGCGCCTCAAATGGGTGCGCAGTGCGGCTGAGCTGCAGGGTGTTGACTGGGTCATCCTGCCCGGCTCCAAGCACACCAGCAGCGACCTGGCCTGGCTGCGCGCGCAAGGCCTGGATCGCGCCATTGCCGCCCATGCAGCCAAGGGCGGGGCGGTGCTGGGCATTTGCGGCGGACTGCAGATGCTGGGCGAAGCGCTGATCGATCCGCACGACATTGACGGCAATGCGCCTGGCCTGGGCCTGCTGCCGCTGGTCACCGCCTTCGAGCCGGCCAAGACGGTGCAGCGCACGCGGGCGACGTTTGCCCCCGTCATCGGCCCGTGGGCAGCGCTCTCGGGCATCTCGGTGCAGGGTTACGAGATCCACCACGGCCAGACGGCGCAACACCCGGCCATGGCGGCCAAGGGTGATGTGGCGCGTCGGCTCATCCCCCATCTGGCCTGGCAGAACCCGGCCGGCAATGTGCTCGGTCTCTACCTGCATGGCCTGTTTGAAGACGCGGCCGCGCTGCAGGCACTGTTCGGCCGGCACGGCGCCCAGGTGCCGACGCTGGATGCCGTGTTCGAGCGCATGGCCGACTTCATTGACGAGCACTTCGAACCCGGCGTGCTGGACGCGCTGATCCGACGCTGAACGATTTTTCCAACGAGAACGACATGACCTTCACCCTGCCGAACATTCCTGACATCACCGACGCCGCCCTGGCCCAGCGCCTGCAGCACAAGATCGACCAGAAGACCAAACCGCTGGGCTCGCTCGGCCGTCTCGAGACACTGGCCCTGCAGCTCGGCCTGATTCTGGGTACCGAGGCGCCCGAGTTGCAAGCGCCGCAGATGGTGGTGTTCGCCGGCGACCACGGCCTGGCCGCGCGCGGCGTGTCGGCCTATCCGAGCGATGTGACCTGGCAGATGGTGGAGAACTTCCTCGCCGGCGGCGCGTGTGTGAGCGTGCTGGCGCGCCAGCACGGCATGGCGCTCACCGTGGTGGACTGCGGCGTGCGCCATGATTTCGCGCCGCGTGCATCGCTGCTGATTCGCAAGGTGGCGCCCGGCACCGCCGATTCGGCGGCCGGCCCGGCCATGACGTCGGAGCAATGCGCGCAGGCGCTGACCAACGGTGTCGAGCTCGTGAAAGGCTTGCCCGGCAATGCGCTGCTGCTGGGTGAGATGGGCATCGGCAACACCTCGGCCGCTTCGCTGCTGCTGTCGCGCCTGGCCGGGCTGGAGATCACCGACTGCACCGGCGCCGGCACCGGCCTGGACGACGCGGCCATTGCGCGCAAGGTCACGGTGCTGCGCGAGGTGCTGCTCAAGCACCCGGACGCCAAAGCGCCGCTGGACGTGCTGGCGGCTTTCGGCGGTTTCGAGATCGCCACCATGGTGGGCTCGGTGTTGCAGGCGGCGGCTGAGCGGCGCGTCATCGTGGTCGACGGTTTCATTGCCAGCTCGGCCGTGCTGGTGGCGAGCAAGCTGGCGCCGCAGGTACTGCAGCGCTGCGTGTTCGCCCACCGCTCCGGCGAGCGCGGCCACGCGCTGATGCTGGCGCAGCTGGGCGCCAGCGCGGCCCAGCAGCCACTGCTCGACTTCGGCCTGCGACTGGGAGAGGGCTCGGGCGCGGCACTGGCCTGGCCACTGCTGACGTCCGCCTGCGTCATGCTGCGCGACATGGCCAGCTTCGCGTCGGCGGGTGTGTCGGAAAAGTCGGCCTGATCCCGTGCTTGGGCGCTTAGGGTAAAACCCCGTTCCATGAACTTCATTCGCCACTACCTGCTGGCCATCCAGTTCTTCACCCGCATTCCGGTCACGAGGCGGCTGGCGGCCTGGGTCGGTTACAGCCCGGCCATGCTGCGCGAGAGCGCGGCGCATTTCCCCGGCATCGGCTGGCTGGTGGGGGTGGTGGCCGCGCTCGGCTACGCCGCGGTGCTGCTGCTGTTGCCCGACCTGACCGCAACCCCGCTGGTGGCGGCCTCGCTCAGCACCGTGCTCACGGTGCTGCTGACCGGTGCCTTCCACGAAGACGGGCTGTCCGACGTGGCCGATGGCCTGGGCGGTGCCTACGAACGCGAGCGGGCGCTGGACATCATGAAGGACTCGCGCGTTGGCGCCTTCGGTGTGCTGGCGCTGGTGCTGGCGCTGCTGACCAAGGTGTCCTTGCTGACGCTGCTCGGCGAGGTCGATCTGGAACTGGCCTGTGCCGGCCTGTTTGCTGCGCATGTGGTGTCGCGTTTCCTGCCGCTGCTGCTGATCCGGCTGCTGCCGCATGTGGGCGACACGGCGCGCTCCAAGTCGAAGCCGCTGGCGGAGCAGATCAGTGGCGCCAGCTTGCTGGCGGCGTCGGTGTGGCTGCTGGCAGCCTTGGCCCTGCTGCAGTGGTGCTATCCGGACGTCAACTGGCTCGTGCCGGTGCTGGTGGCGGTGCTGGCCTGGCTCTGGATGTGGCGCCTCTTTGTGCGCCGCCTGCAGGGCTTCACCGGCGACTGCCTGGGCGCCACACAGCAGGTGTGCGAGCTGGCGGTCTACTTCGGGCTGGCACTGAGCCTATGAGACTCTGGCTGGTGCGCCATGCGCAACCGCTGGTGGCGGCAGGCGTCTGCTACGGCGCCAGCGACCTGCCGGCTGATGAGGCCGCCACACAGGCCTGCGCCGCCCAGCTGGCACCGCAGTTGCCGCCGGGTGTCGCGCTCATCACGTCGCCACTACAAAGATGTGAGCGCCTGGCGCAACAAATACAAGGCCTGCGGCCCGATTTGATGCTGAAACGCGATGCACGCCTGGCCGAGATGGACTTCGGCTGCTGGGAAGGCCAGCGCTGGGACAGCATCCCCCAAAGCGCCTTCGATGCCTGGACGGCCGACTTCGGCGCCCACCTGTTCGGTGGCCGCGAAAGCGTGAACCAGTTGCTGCAGCGCGTGGCCGCCGTGCGCGCCGAGACCTTGCAGCAGGGCGGCGATGCGGTGTGGGTCACGCATGCCGGCGTGATCCGTGCCATGGCCCTGCTGGCACAAGGCATCGAGCGGCTGGAACATGCCGAGCAGTGGCCGCGGCACGCGCCGGGTTTTGGCGAGTGGCATCAACAGCCACTCTAGCGCCGCGGAAATTTCAGGCCGACTCGACCCGGTTGCGGCCCTTGTCCTTGGCATGGCACAGTGCCTTGTCGGCCCGGGCCAGCAGCGTGTCCAGCGTGTCGTTGTCGTGCCGGTTGGTGGTGACGCCAATGCTGACGCTGCCGTGCGGCACCGCGTCCGGCTGATCCACCAGGGTGCGGATGCGTTCGGCCACCCGCAGCGCTTCGTCCAGCGGGGTTTCCGGCAACAGCAGCATGAACCCCTCGCTGTCAAAGCGGCCCAGCAGATCCGGCTGCCGCAGCAGTGGCCTGACACGGGCCACGAAGTCGGCCAGCAGCTGGGTGCTGCGCAGTTGGCCGTAGGTGTTGCGGATATGCTGGATGTGATCGAGGTCGATCAGCAGCAGTGCCAGGGTGTGGCCCTGGCGACGGCTGCGCGCCAGTTCCTGCTGGCAGGCCTCGCTCATGTGGTGCTGGGTGTAGGCGCCGGTTGGCGCGTCGCGCGCCGCCAGGTGGCGCGATTCGGTACGCAGCCGCTCGGCAGCCATCAGGATGAGGCTGACCGTCATCAGCAGGGCGATCAGCACATAGGCCATGAGGAAAGCCGGATGTGGTGTGGTCGGGTCGAACGCGGTGAGCTCCACCGGCAGCAGCCCGATGACAACGATGCGCACGAGCTGGTTCAGCGCGCCACAGATCAGCGCCGTCAGCAGCAGCAGGCGGGCCAGACCCGGGCGGGCATGGCGGTAGATCAAATGGGCGTGCAGCAAAAACAGCAGGGCCAAGGGGGGCGCCACGACCAGCAGGCGGATTCGGAAATCCGGCTCGATCACGCTGAACCACAGCACCGGCAGGCACATCAGAGCGATGAAGGCGCTCCAGTACCGTACCGCTGTGGGCCGGTTCAGAAAGCGTTGGCTGCCGAGGTAGGCCAGGTACAGCCCGACGAACAGCAGCATGTTGGGAACGGCAATGGTCAGCAGGTCCGGCACGCGGCCACGCAAGGCACCCAGCAGGGTGGTGGAGCACAGGGCCAGCGGCGCGCCGGTCCAGTTGCCCAAGCCGCGGATCGAACCGGAGAAGCGGCGCCACTGGAGGAACAGCACCACCGCCATCAGCGCGGTCATGATGCTGGTCAACAGAACCACGGTTCTTGGATCAACGGTCGTCATGCTTATTCCACCCTGTTGCGCTCATTGTGGCCGATTTGCGCCGCGGCTCAAGCGCTCGTCGCGTTCGTGAAAAGTGCTCAGGATGCTTCGGTTTTAGGCGTGAAGTCGCAATACGCGGCCACGCTGCACAGCCAGCATTGCGGCTTGCGCGCCTGGCAGACGTAGCGGCCGTGCAGGATGAGCCAGTGGTGCGCGTCGATCAGGTATTCGGCCGGCACCCGCTTCAGCAGCTGCATCTCGACCTCGTACGGTGTCTTGCCCGGCGCCAGGCCGGTGCGGTTGCCGACGCGGAAGATATGCGTGTCCACCGCCATGGTGGGCTCGCCGAAGGCCGAGTTCAGCACCACGTTGGCGGTCTTGCGGCCGACGCCGGGCAGGGCCTCCAGCGCCTCGCGACTGCGCGGCACCTGGCCGCCGTGCTGGTCCACCAGGATGCGGCAGGTCTGCATCAGGTGCTTGGCCTTGCTGCGGTACAGGCCGATGGTCTTGATGTAGCTCTCCAGCCCGTCCAGCCCGAGCGCCAGGATCTTCTGCGGCGTGTTGGCCACGGGAAAGAGCTTGCGTGTGGCCTTGTTGACACCGACGTCGGTGGCCTGGGCCGACAGCAGCACGGCGGTGAGCAGCTCGAACACCGAGGTGTATTCGAGTTCGGTGACGGGTTGCGGGTTGGCGGCCTTGAGGGTGGCAAAGAAGGCGGCAATGGCGGGCGGTTTCATGAGGCGCGTGACAGAGAACGTGGGCGCCCGGATGGTCAGCCCCTGCGAGCGATCTTACAGGGACGTGATGTCGAGAAAGCTGTCGGGCTGCGGCATGTGCTTGTGCATCCAGTCGAGGTCGAGGTCGAGCTTGGCGATCACCGCATGCGGCAGCGCGTCCAGGATCTCAGGCTCGGTGAAGGCCATGTCGGCCAGCCAGCCGGCCAGGTGCACCACGCCGCCCAGCGGGCAGAAAGGCACCGCCGTCAGCGGGTCGGAGGCGGTGTCCAGCCCCTGCACGATGCCGGCCGGAAAGCGCCAGCGCCGCGCCAGTTCGGCCGTGACCTGGGCTTCGGTGAAACCCAGCACGTGCTGCTCGCGTTTCCAGCGGTCGCCGGGAATCTGGGGTTGCCGCTCGATGTCGGTCAGGGTATCGGGCACCGTCTGCACAATGATCAGCTCGCCCAGCCGCACCATCATGCCGGCCAGCCAGGCTTGCTGCCAGTCAACGCCGGCGGCCGGGGCCAGCCACTGGGCATAACCGGCACAGGCCATGCAGTTCATCCAGAACTCGGTCCGGTTCAGGCCCGGTGCCACCGGGAAGGCCACATTCATGCAGGCGGTCAGCGCCAGTGTGCGCACCTGTGCCATGCCGATCATCGAGATGGCGGCATCCAGCGTGCCAACCTCGCGGCGCAGGCCGATGGCGGCGCTGTTGGCGGCGCGCAGCACCTTGGCGGTGAGGGTCGGGTCCTTGGCGACGATGTTGCGCACATCGCCCAGCACAATGTCTTCTTCGTGCAGCGTGCGGATGAGGGCGTGCGCCACCTCGGGCATCACCGGCAGCTTGACGGACTGAAAGAAGGCGGACAAATCGGACATGAAGATTCCAGTAGGGGCTATCGCTGGCGCTTCCAGGGCAACCGTCGCAGCGCGCAAGGGCAGGGCAGGCCGGCATCGGTTGCAAGTGCGTATTCTGGCCTACAAAAACCGCACTTTCCGGCAGCGTCAACCCTTTCTTTGAAAGCATTTGTTTTCATGGGATGATCCTCGTCAATCTGTCTGTTTTTGCCACCATGAAACCCGCGTTCTTCCGTTATCTCCCGCATTCCCTGCGTTGGCCCCTGGCCCTGCTGCTGGCCGCCGTGCTGGCCGGTTGTGCCTCAACTCCGACCCCGGCCCCCGAACCCAAGCCGAAGCTGCTGGTGTTCCTGGTGGTGGACGGCCTGCCGCAGCGCCAGATCACCGGCTATCGCGACCAGTTGGCGTCCGACGGGCTGGCCCGCTTCCTGGAGCGCGGCGCCTGGTTCTCCGAGGCCCACTATGGCCACGCCTTCACCGTCACCGGTGCCGGCCATGCCACGGTGCTGAGCGGTGCCTACACCCATCGCAACGGCATCATCGGCAACGAATGGCGCGACGCCCAGACCGGCGAGCGTGAGTACTGCACCGGCGACACCAGCGCCACCTACATCGGCCACAAAACCCAGCCACTGGACGGCACCAGTCCCAAGAACCTGCGGGTGGAAACCGTGGGCGACGTGCTCAAGCGCGCCGACCCGCGCGCCAAGGTGATTGCCGTCTCCGGCAAGGACCGCGGCGCCATCCTGCCCGCGGGCAAGACGGGCACCGCCTACATGTACATGGCGCAGAGTGGCCAGTTCGCCTCCAGCACGTACTACATGCAACAGCACCCGGCCTGGGTCAATACTTTCAACAGCCGCAAACTGGCCGACGGTTATTTCAAGACACAGTGGAAGCCGCTGCTGGACGAGGCCGCCTACGCCCGCTCGCTGCCCGACAACCAGCGCTGGTACGGCCCGCGCGGCGGCGCGCTGCCCATGCTGATGGGCGCGCCCAACGACGATGCCCCCGGCCCGGCCTTCTACAGCCAGCTGCTGCGCAGCCCGTTTGTGGACGCCATGTCGCTCGAATTCGCGCGCGCCGCCATCGCCGGCGAAGGCCTGGGCCAGGACGACGTGCCCGACATCCTGTCCATCAGCCTGTCCGGCCACGACTACGTGAACCACCAGTACAGCGCCGAGTCGCGCCTCTCGCACGATCACCTGCTGCAGCTCGACCGCCTGTTGCAAGCCTTTTTTGCTGACCTCGACGCCACCGTCGGCCGCGACAACTACATCGCCATGCTCACCGCCGACCACGGCTTCATGCCCGCGCCGGAATACAGCCAGGCGCAGGGGCGCGATGCCGGCCGTGTCAACGGCGGCCAGGTGCTGACGCGTGTGAACGAGGGACTGGAAAAACGCTTCGGCCCCGGCAACTGGGTCAGCTACTCCGGCTCTTCGCTGCTGCTCAACAGGCAACTGCTGGCGCAAACCAAGGTGGACGCCAACGCGCTGGCCGAAGAAGCGCGCCGCCTGCTGCTGGCCGAGCCCGGCTTCGCCGCCGCCTACACCCGCCGCGAGCTGGAGAGCGGCAGTGCCGCCGGTCAGCCGTTTTTCGAGCCCATGCGCAAGTCCTGGCACCCGCTGGTCTCGGGCGACGTGCAGTACATCCTCAAACCGTACTGGATGTTCGGCACGGGCACGGCCACCCATGGCTCGCCCTACGAATACGACACCCATGTGCCCATCCTGGCCTGGGGCCCGCGCTGGGTGAAACCCGGCCGTGTGGACAGCCGTGTGGGTGTGGTGGACATCGCCCCCACCGTGGCCCGCTGGCTGGGGGTGGCCGCACCGGCAACAGCCGAAGGCCAACGGCTGCCGCTGCCGAATTAAGGCCAAATTGGCCTCTGTGCCTTGTTGAATATGCGCTGGCAGCTATTGAATTGATAGCGCCTGTGCTGTCTGCCGGCTTTGGCTACCATTGGTGCCAGACCTCTGTTTCGTAATTGAAGAAAACCATGCAATTCGCCGACCGCCTGAACAACGTTGAAACCTCCGCCATCCGCGAACTCTTCAAGCTGCTGGGCAAGCCCGGCATCATCTCCTTTGCCGGTGGTTTCCCCGACAGTGCCATGTTCGACGTGGCCGGCATCCGCGAAGCCACCGAGAAGGCGTTGAGCGAAGAGCCCGGCGGCGCGCTGCAATACGGCGCCACCGAAGGCTACGACCCGCTGCGCCAGCAGCTGGCCGCCTTCATGGCCAGCAAGGGCGCCCAGGACGTCAAGCCTGAAGGCCTGATCGTCACCACCGGCAGCCAGCAGGCGCTGGACCTCCTTGGCAAGACCCTCATCAACCCCGGCGACAAGGTCATTGTGGAAGGCCCCACCTTCCTCGCCACCATCCAGTGCTTCCGCCTCTATGGCGCGCAGGTGATTGCCGCGCCAATCGACGCGCACGGCGTGAAGGCCGACGAACTCGAACAGCTGGTGGCCGAGCACAAGCCCAAGTTCATCTACCTGATTCCCACCTTCGGCAACCCCAGTGGCGCCACGCTCAGCCTGGCGCGCCGCAAGCAGGTGCTGGAGATGGCGGTGCGCACCCAGACCGTGGTGATTGAGGACGACCCCTATGGCGACCTCTACTTCGGCGAAGCCCCGCCGCCCAGCCTGTTGGCCCTGAGCGCCCAGGTGCCCGGCAGCCGCGACTGGCTGGTGCATTGCGGTTCCTTGAGCAAGGTGCTCAGCCCCGGCCTGCGCCTGGGCTGGATGATCGCCCCGCAAGACCTGCTGGCCCGCGCCACCATGTGCAAGCAGTTCAGCGACGCCCACACCAGCACCTTCGCCCAGGCCACCGCCGCCCAGTACCTGAAAGCCGGCCGCATGCCCGCCACCCTGGCCCATGTGCGCCAGGTCTATGCCGAGCGCGCGCGTGTGATGGGCGAGAGCCTGAAGCGCGAACTGGGCGACGCCATTGAGTTCACCCAGCCCGGCGGCGGCCTGTTCTTCTGGGCCCGCCTCACGGGTGCCAACGGCAAGCTGAAAGACGCCGGTGAACTGGCCAAGCGCGCCATCGACAAGGGCGTGGCCTTTGTGCCCGGTGCGCCGTTCTTCGCCAGCAACCCGGATCACGCGACGTTGCGCCTCTCGTTTGCCACGGCGGATGTGGCGAAGATTGAGGAGGGGGTGAGGCGCTTGGGGCGGGCGATTTAACAGGCAATTTGTGCATCGCTAAATTGACTTCGCGTCAGGGCATTCGAGCCTGACGCGAGGAGCCATTTAGGGCTCGACAAACCGATGGGTTGAGATGTTTTGGTAATAACCAGCAATGAAGAAAACAAGTCGCACATTCGTCGCCTGCGTCCTGCTAGCCTTTGCAGGGATCACCTTCGCCAAATCCCCCGACTGCACCGCCCCCGCCATCGAGCAGGCGCGCAAGCTCCTCAGCTTCCATGCCGACGGCGACGACCGCATCGAGATCGACAAGGCTGTGAAAGAGCTGCCTTCGCTCAGGAACCCCGCCAATGAGCAGCAGCGCTTCCAGGTGCTGGAGGTCTGGGGTTACATCTACAAGGCGCGTTACCGCATGCGGCTGATCTACGCGCCCATGGGCGGCAGCTGCACGCTGATGGGGCAGGAAGTGCTGGAGTATGCGAAGCTCTGACCTTCACTGGTCGTTGGTATTCACTGAAGGAGACCTATCTTGCGATCGTTTCTGATGCTTGGCCTGTCGTTCTTCCTGCTGACTGCGCACGCGCAGGAAGCCAGCCCCTTCCTTGGGAAATGGAGCATTGGCCCGCAACCCAAGTTGCTGGTGAAAAGCTCAACGTTCGAAATCACCGACATCGGCGGCACCTGGAAGAACTACCGCGCGGGGCCGAAGTCCGATGCCTGTGCCAAGGCGACTGCACCCATGACCGTCGTGGAAAAAAGCGACAAGGCCATGGTGTTCAAGGTCGCGCTGACCTCGGTAGTTGATTTCTGCGAAGACTTCAGCTCAAGCTGGTGCTGGGTGATGACAAGCAGGTCTCTGCCTTCCGCAACGGCATCGAGTTGAAGCTGACGCGCGACTGAGCGGGGCGTTTCGCGCCGGGCGTGTTTGTTGTCGCTGCGCCTATGATCCGGCAACGTTGATCATCTCAAGCAAGCAGCCCATGTCTTCTACCCTGACCCCACTGCAGCCCGGCCAAGCCCTGTACCCGCACCTGCTGGCGCCACTGGACCTGGGCTTCACCCAGCTCAAGAACCGCGTGCTGATGGGTTCCATGCACACCGGGCTGGAAGACGGGCGCGACCTGAGCAAGCTGGCGGCCTATTGCCGCGAGCGCGCCGAGGGTGATGTGGGCCTGATCGTCACCGGTGGTTTCGCCCCCAACATTGCCGGCTGGGCCAAGCCCTTTGCCGGCACGCTGGCCACTTCCGGCGCGGCGCGGCGCCACCAGGTTGTCACGCGCGCGGTGCACGAGGCCGGTGGCAAGATCGCGCTGCAGATTTTGCACACTGGGCGTTATGCCTACCATCCGCTGGCGGTAGCGCCCTCTGGCATCAAGTCACCCATCTCGCCGTTCAAGCCGTTCGAGCTGTCGGCGCGCGGCGTGGAACGGCAGATCCGCGCTTTCATCAACTGCGCAGTGAAGGCACGCGAGGCCGGCTACGACGGCGTGGAGATCATGGGCTCCGAGGGCTACTTCATCAACCAATTCCTCGCCGTACACACCAACCAGCGCGACGACGAATGGGGTGGTGACTACAGCCACCGCATGCGCCTGCCGGTCGAGATTCTGGCGCGCACGCGCGAGGCGGTGGGGCCGGACTTCATCCTGATCTACCGCCTCTCCATGATCGACCTGGTGCCCGGCGGCAGCGCATGGGACGAGATCGTGACGCTGGGCAAGGCGGTGGCGCAGGGCGGTGCCTGCATCGTCAACACCGGCATCGGCTGGCATGAAGCCCGGGTGCCGACCATTGCCACCAGCGTGCCGCGCGCGGCCTTTGCCTGGGTGACGAAGAAGATGAAGGCCGAATTTGCAGCCGCTGGCATCAACACGCCGCTGGTGACGTCGAACCGCATCAACACGCCCGAGGTGGCGGAAGCGGTGTTGGCCGAGGGCTGTGCCGACATGGTGTCAATGGCGCGCCCGCTGCTGGCTGACGCGGCGTTTGTGAAGAAGGCGGCGCAGGGCCGCGCAGCCGACATCAATACCTGCATTGCCTGCAACCAGGCCTGCCTGGACCACATCTTCAAGAGCCAGCTGGCCAGCTGCCTGGTGAACCCACGCGCCTGCCACGAGACCGAACTGGTGTACCGCCCGGTGACGCAGCGCAAACGCATTGCCGTGGTGGGCGCCGGCCCGGCCGGCCTGACCACCGCCACGGTGGCGGCCGAGCGCGGCCATGAGGTGCACCTGTTTGACGCAGCGCCCGAGATTGGTGGCCAGCTCAACATGGCCAAGGTGGTGCCGGGCAAGGAAGAGTTTCACGAGATGCTGCGCTACCTGGCGCGGCGGGTGGAGACCACGGGCGTGCAGCTGCACCTGAACCAGCCCGTGCAGGCGCAGGAGCTGGCGGGTTTTGACGAGGTGGTGGTGGCCACCGGCGTCACACCGCGCGACCCCAAGATCCCGGTCCAGGAGCACACCAAGGTGCTGAGCTACATCGACGTGCTCAAGCACAAGAAGCCGGTGGGCCAGCGCGTGGCCATCATCGGTGCCGGTGGCATCGGCTTTGATGTGGCGGAGTTCCTGGTAGCCGACGGCCACTCCACAACGCTGGATTTGCCCGCCTGGCAGGCCGAGTGGGGCGTGACCGACCCGGCCCAGGCCCGCGGTGGCCTGCGCCCGGAAGGCCCGCAGGTGAGCCCGCCGGCACGCCAGGTGACGCTGCTGCAGCGCAAGGCCGGCAAGCTGGGCGACAGCCTGGGCAAGACCACGGGCTGGATCCACCGCGTCGCGCTGAAGATGAAGCAGGTGAAGATGATCGGCGGCGTGAACTACGAACGCATTGGCGACGAAGGCTTGCTGATCAGCTACGGCCAGGAGCGCGAGAACCCGACCTGGCTACCGTGCGACACCGTGGTGCTGTGCGCCGGCCAGTTGCCGCTGCGCACGCTGGCGGATGAGTTGCAGGCCCAGGGCAAAACCGTGCATCTGGTGGGCGGCGCACTGGAGGCCGGTGAGCTGGATGCCAAGCGCGCCATTGACCAGGCGGCGCGGCTGGCGGCGCGGTTGTAGGCCTTGTCACCTGCCGCGGGCTGGCAGCGGTTTCCAGGCGCTTGGTCATACACCGGCGGCAAGCGGTCTTGGTTGGCATGCACGGCGTTTGAGAAATATCAGTGCTGTCGACCCTGGGGACATGGATACTCGGCGCCTTCTCCGTTCAACAGACCGCCAGCCATGTCTTCCTCTCGCCCGCAGAAGTCCCTGCAATTCATCCTGGCCCTTCTGGCCCTTCTGTTCGGCGCAGCCACGCTGTTTTCTGGTGGGCGGGTGCTGGGCGGTGCCGATCCCGGTTATGTGGTTTTCCGGCCGCTGCTGCTCTACAACACGGGCATGGGCCTGGCGTACGTGGCCACGGCAGTCCTGATCTGGCGCCATCTGCCGCGGGCCTTGCCTGCCAGCCTGACGATTGTTTGCCTCAATTTGCTGGTGCTGGCGTGTGTCGGTTTCCTGTTGCAGGCGGGGCAGGGGGTGGCCGAGCAGAGCGTTCTGGCCATGGCGCTGCGCACCGGGGTGTGGCTGGCATTGCTGGTGGGCGTGGCCTGGTTGCTGCGTCGTCGCGCCCAAGCGGCCTGAGGCCCGCCGATCAACGGCGCCTGCGCGTCGCGGGTGGTTTTTGGGTCTTCAGCCGTGCCTGAACGGCCTGGCCTTGCAGCTCGCGCAAGGCATCGCTGGCAATCCAGCGCGCCGGGCGTGAGCCTTGTTGCTGAATGCGGCGCGCTGTGGCGATGGCCGCCACGTTGAGTGCCGGGTTGCGTTTGCCGATGTTGCGCAGCGCCCAGTTCACCGCTTTTCTCACGAAGTTGCGCTCATCGCTGGCGGCGGCCTCGATCAAGGGCAGGACGGCTGCAAAGTCTTCATCGCTGGCCTGTTTGTCATGCACCGCCAGTGTGGCCAGCAGGGCGAAGGCGGCACGGCGCACGAACTCGTCGCGGTGGCTGGCCCAGGCCCGCACTTTGCGCCAGGCCAGCGGCGAAGCCAGGAAGGCGCTGCCGCAGACCTGGTCGCACACATCCCAGGATGCAAAGCCTTGGGCCCAGGCGTCCATCTGGCGCGAGCTCAGTTGAGCCGGTTCGGCCACCAGGCCGGCGACGATGCGGGCTTCGGGAATACCGATGTCCCACAGGGCCTGTGCCAGCGCATGGTCGCGCCCCAGGGTGCGGGCGATGCGGCGGATGACGGGCATGGACAGGCCCAGGCGCTGGTCGCCGGTGATGCCGAAACGGGCCAGGCCTTCCAGTGCCTCGGGGCGGGCGTTTTCCTGCAGCAGGGCGAGGGCTGCTGCCAGGCGAGGGTTGTCAGCGGCCGGCATGGTGCCCTCAGGCGCTCATGGCCAATCGCTGAACGGGAACGGCACTTCTTCCGTTGTGAAGCTCACGAAGTCGGCAATCTGGCGCAGGTACTGCCCCAGGCTGCGGCCGAATTGGCTCAAGCGGGTGTTGGGCGCATGGATCAATGCCAGCACGAACTGCACGACGGCCAGCACACCCAACAAGGTGGCAGCCAGCTGAAAGCCGATACCCATCAGGAGCATCAGCACGGCACGCAGCCAGATGTTGCGTTGGGGAGCAGTGGTGGGGGTGTTGTCCATGCGGTTCTCCCTTGGGTGCTGGCGCAAAGTATCAGGGCGAGCGGTGCAGGCGCGGCGCCGAGAGCAGGGCGAGGTTTTCGGTGATGGCCACGTCCACGTCGGGCCAGCGGCCGGTGACTTTGGCTGCGGTGATGCTGTTCTGCAGTTGCTTGAGGTCTTTCACGCTCGGCGCCACCTTGATCTGCGCAATGGCCGCCGCCGTGTTGCCCACCTTGAGCAGTGCCATCACCTTACCTGCCCATTCGCTTGCTTTTGCGTTTGCCCGCGTCGCCATACGTTTCACCTGTCTTGCATTGAGGGCTCCACTGTACACAACCAGGCGCGGCTGCGGTGCCTGCCTGGAACGCGGTTAAGCTTGGCGCCTCCATGAGTTACACCCTGACCCTGTTTGATGCCGATGGTGCCTCCGACGCGCAACGCCGCGTGGCCGAGCAACGCTTTCGCGAAGTACTGGAAGCGTCGCTGGGCGATGCCAGCCTGGTGGCGCCGGTCTACAGCGCTTACCTGCGCATCGTGGCCACCTACGGCGAGGCACCGTCCCCCGATGTGCTGACCGATGCCGAGCGTGAGATTGTCGAGCAATGGCAGGCGGCCGAAACGGCGGCGGTGGTGGCCGTGTTCGGACCGCACCGCTACATGGGCGATGCGATGTACGAGATCCGTATTTAGGGCTTGTTCAGCCCAGGCCCAGGGCGTGGAACACGCGGATGGCGGCCCAGGCGTCGTTGGCCGCGTACATCAGCTGCGCTTCGCTCAGGCGCGGGTTGGCCCAGTTGGAGGTGGTGGCCTTTTTCGACTTGATGAAACGGCGGTTGAACAGCACCGCCACAGCGCCTTTGACGCCCATTTCCTTGCGGTAACCCTGCTGGCGGAACACCGTGTTGAGCTCCAGCACATCGGCGGGCTCGACGCCGAGCTTGGCGGTGATGCGCTTGCGGTCGTCGCCCAGGCCGAAGCCGGCTTTCGTGACGCCGCGCAGGGCCAGCAGTTCGGCCACCATGGCGCGGCAGGTGGCATCGTGCAGCTGGAACACCCAGGCCTTGTCCAGCGTGGCGAGCTGCACGATGTGCGGCCCGTCGGACACCTCGTCCTTGCGGAAGGTGGGTTTGGACTCGGTGTCAAAACCCCAGTGGGCGCTGGCGGCCAGTTCCTCACAGGCTTTTTCTGCCTGTGCGGGTGAATGGATCAGCGCAATGCGGTCCAGGCCAAGGCGTTCGAAGGGATCCAGCAGCGCGATCTGTTCTTTGTCGGGAATTGGCGGGATGGAGTGCATGTGCTTAGTGTGAGGCCTTATCCACGCCGATGTCTTCGTTCCATAACTCCGGTTTGCTGGCGATGAAGCCGCGCATCAGCGCAATACACGTGGCGTCCTGCACCACGTCCACCTGAACGCCGCGAGAGCGCAACAGGGCTTCTTCGCCCAGGAAGGTCTGGTTCTCGCCGATGATGACTTTCGGGATGCCGTAGAGCAGGATGGCGCCGCTGCACATGCTGCAGGGCGACAGTGTGGTGTAGAGCACGGACTCGCGGTAGACGCTGGCGGGCTGGCGGCCCGCGTTCTCGAAGGCATCCATCTCGCCGTGCAGGATGGCACTGCCGCGCTGCACGCGCCGGTTGTGGCCGCGGCCGATGATGCGACCTTGATGCACGATGACCGAGCCGATCGGGATACCGCCTTCGGCCAGGCCAAGCCGAGCTTCGTCAATGGCTGCTTGCAGGAAAGGATCTGTGTTCATGGGTCTTTGGGCTGAAAAGTCATGGGCGGAAGCGCCTGGGAATGGCCGGCTCAGGGTACCTGGTAATTTTTTTCGCGAAAGAGTCTGATGGCCGCGTCAACAACGGCGGGATCGAACAACGTTCCCTTGCCTTTTTCCACTTCGACCAAGGCGGCTGGAATACCCAGATGAGGGTGATTCTGGCTCTGGTAGGCGATGGCCACAATGGTGTCGGCGACGGCGATGATCCTGGCCTCCAGCTGGATCTGCTCGCCCGAAAGACCATTTGGATAGCCGGAGCCATTCATCCGTTCGTGGTGCTGCAACACGGTTTGAGCCAGAGGCCACGGCAGGTCCAGCTCGCTCAGGATGTCGTAGCCGGCCTGCGGATGGCCCTGGATCTGCGCATATTCGTCCGGTGTCAGTTCACCGGTTTTGCGAAGAATTTCTTCCGGGACATTGATTTCTCCGATGTCGTGCACGATACCGGCAAGGCGTATGCCGTAGGCCTGTTCATGCGTGAGTCCCATTTCCATGGCAATGGCCATTCCGATCTCGCCGACAAAACGCTGATTCGACGTGCCGTAATGACTGCGCGCTTCAATGACGGTCTCCAGCGCCACAATGATTTTTTCAAGTGAGGCTGCCGATTTGCCGATGCCCTGCGTGGAGGGAAGAAGCAAGCCGGTTTTGTTGGCCGGCCCGCTGTGGAGTGCCGTGATGCCGAAGGCCACACTCGCACCCAATATTTCGAGGGCGTCGATCTCTTCCTCTGAAAAGGCAGACGGTTCGTCGGAATAGAAAGTGATGCCGCCCCAAATCGTGTCGCCTTGGTAGAGCGGCAGGCTGACCGCAGAGGCCAGGTGGTTTTTGACTGCGAAGCGACGGAAGGTGCTGAATTTCGGATCGTGTGCCAGATCCTGCACGACACTGGTCTTGCCGGTGCTGATGGCCACGCCCATGGGCGTGCGGCTGTCCTCGGTGTCGCCCCAGGTTGAATCTGGCAGTTGACTGGGGTCTTGCGCATGCCCATGGGAGGCCAGCAGGTGCAGTGTTTTCTTCTCATCCTGCTCCGCGCGGCCGATCCAGGCCGTGCGGTACAAACCGCTGTTGACAGCCACCTTGCAGATGGTTTGCAGCATTTGTGCTTCATCGCTTTCTCTGAGCATGGCGCGGATGCAGTTGGCAACGACCTGGAGCGACAGTCGGATTCTTCTGATCGACTTCTCGGCTTGCTTGACCACCGTCACTTCCTCAAGCGTGTGCAGGGTGTAGCGGTATTCATCGTTTTCGCTGTAGATGGGGTAATTCCTGGAGGTGAAGATCTCGCCCGTGGCCAAGCGGATGTCACTGCCCGAAGTACCTTGCCCTGCGTTCCGGGGCGGGTCGATGATCGGGCCATCAGATTTCGGGAAGACGTCAAAGTATGGCTTGCCGATGATGTCTTTCATGGTCGCGCCTGCACGCCCGAGGTAGGCGCGGTTGGCGCGGATCAGGCGGTAGGAGCGGTCGTAGACAAAGACAGGGATGGTGATGGCGTCAAAGGTCGCCTGCCAGTCTTTCAGCATCTGGGTGATCCGTTGTTCCTCGTCCCGCAGATACTGCAATGCAGTGACCACGGAAACCCCGCTTCTCCCCGAGCGGATCAGCGCTTGGCGGGTGGCCCGTTCACTGTCGGTCATTCCGATCTCTGACTCTGGTGGGGCGTGCTGCAGCCGTTGTATCTGCTTGTCGATCAGTTCCAGCCCCATCTTGCGTTCACGAAAAATGGAGACGCCGGAGATGACGGCGACCAGCATGAGGACCGATGTGCCTAAACGCAGGGCGTCGATGAAGACATGGTTGGTGAAAAGTCCGGCCGAAATGCCGGTGTGTTCAAGGTACTGCTCGAAGCTGGCAATTGCCAGCAAGAGAATGCCGACGGAGAGGTAGATCCAGGTATTTGTCTTGCCGGACAGGCGGATGAGCTGCAGTGCCAATATGGCTGCGATGACAACCACAATGATGCTGGTTGAATGCAGGACGATTTCTGTAAGTTGCATCGCACCCCCCTCTCCTGAATCTGTGCGACAGGATGCGCGCGTGACGCGCGTGACGCCGCAAAAGTCGTCCTCCTAGGATAAGAGCGACGATCAAGGAAGTCTTATAGCACCTGGAACACACCCTAATGCGTTGGAGCGAGCCCCCCATTTGGGGGATGGTAATTGGTTTTGATGGGCCTACCATGGCAGGTCAGCGCGTGTTGCACTGCGAAAATCTATTAGAGATGGCAGTGCATGTTGGCGCGGAGGTGCAGCTGTTACATGCTGCCGGGACAGCACGCAGCTTGACCAGTGGAGGTGATGCCATGCACGGGTACCCGACGGATCGACATGAAACCATCCGGGAGCTGTATGAGCTCTTCGTAGGGGTTCAGAAAATGGGGCAAGTTTTTGCCAACGCGTCGCATGGTGCTGCGCACAAGGATGCGCGCGAACTGAACGAACTTTTACATCTGGTACGACTGAAGATCGAGGAAATCCATGCCGCGTTGCCAGCGATGCGGCATGCGAGTGATGTGGATGAATCGATGGTCATGACGCGGTTCACGACGCAGTGGGAGGCGCAAGCCGCGAGACGATAAAAATCGTGCTCCAATCTGGGTTTCCTGCCTTCTGCCAGCGCATGTGCCGGCGCATGAAATCCGATGTCTTCACTAGCGATCACTACCGACACCTACAAGCTTTTCCCATCGCCACGCAACGTGCATCGCGTGGTCTTTGAGCATGAGGTCTTCGTTCCGTACCCTTACGCCCTGATCGACCTGCCTAGCATGCACCTCAAGGGGCGGTACAGCCTGTTTGCGGCCTGCCGCCTGAGCGACATGAAACAGGGGCAGCTGGTGACCTTCGAGAACGAAGCCGACGTGGCCACCTTCAATGCCAAGTTCGTGCCGGACTGAGCCGATGAAGAACCATCGCAGTACCGGTGGCCTGGTTTACTCCACCGACAGCGGGCGCATGTGCCCGGCATGCCGCCAGCCGGTGGCCCAGTGTGTGTGCCATCTCAAGAAGCCTGTTCCGGCGGGGGATGGCATTGTGCGTGTTTCGCGCCAGACCAAGGGCCGTGGTGGCAAGGCGGTGACAGTGGTCACCGGGGTGGCGCTGGATGCAGCAGCGCTCACCGAATTGGGCAAGAAGCTCAAGGCGGCCTGCGGTTCCGGCGGCACGGTGAAGGACGGTGTGATTGAAGTGCAGGGCGACCACTGCGACAAGGTGGTGGCTGCGCTGCAAGCCCAGGGCTGGACGGTCAAGCGGGCGGGTGGCTGAGATGGACGTTCATCAGCTGCAACGTCTGGTGACGACGCAGATGCCCTATGGCAAGTACAAAGGCCACCTGATTGCCGACCTGCCTGGCAACTACCTCAACTGGTTTGCGCGTGAAGGGTTTCCGCCGGGCGATATCGGCCGCCTGCTGGCGTTGATGCACGAGATTGACCACAATGGCCTGTCGTCCTTGCTTGCGCCGTTGCGCAAATAGAATCCGCTTATGAGTCTTTTTGTTGATCCCAGTACCGTGATCCACGGCATTCAGCTGGCTGTGGCCCCCGTGTTTTTGCTGACTGCGGTGTCGGGCATGATCGGCGCCGTGGCCGGTCGCCTGGCGCGCATCATCGACCGTGCCCGGGTGCTGGAGGATCGGCTCAAGTCGTCCACCGACGCGGAATTCATTCGCGAGGCACATTGGGAGCTGGCCCGTTTGCGCACGCGTGGCCTGCTGGCCAACGGCACCATCGGTTGTCTCACGCTGTGCGCCTTCATGATCGGCCTGACCATCATCCTGCTGTTCCTGGGTGAGACCACCGCCTTTCAAGGCGAGAGCGGGGCGATTGTGAGTTTCCTGTTTGGCGTGTTCTGTTTCATGCTGGCGCTCTCCTGTTTCCTGGCGGAAACCTGGATGGCCACGCGAATTCTCAATTTCGGCCGGCCCAAGGCGTGAGCGCCGCGCGGTCGGCACGTCCCTCGGCTTAATCCTGACGCAGCTGGCCTTCGCGAGCCAGACGCTGGGCCAGTTCGCTCAAGGCCCGGTAGGCCTCACCCGCTGTGGTGTCCCATGCGCTCACAGCCAGCCCCTGGCGTTGTACCAGTGCAGTGTCACCTCGCGCGGCAGGGCCGGTGAGGGCGCCCGCCGGACCGAGGGCCAGCACGTTGTCCACCGCGTTGCGCAGCAGCGAGGTGCGTAGCCGGGGCAGCAGCTCAGGCGGCACGCCGCTGTCGCGCCACAGGTCTTCCGCCAGGGCCTGCAGCACCGGCAGGAAATTGGTGCCGAACACGGCGGCCGCGTGGTACAGCACTTTCTTGTCGGCCTCCAGCGCAAAGCATTCAGCCCCCACAGCGGCAAAGAGCGGCCGCAGTTCATGCAGGGCCGCTGCATCGCCTTCGAGCCCGCAGGGTGTGCCGGCAAATTGCTGCACGGCCGTGGCCGGTGTGGCAAAGCTCAGGATGCAATGGGCACTGGCGACGTGCCAGCCGCGTTCGCGCAGAGGGGCCAGCGCAGCGGCCCCGAGCGCGCCGCTGGCGTGAAATGCCGTGGCCGGCCGCACGCCAGCGAAGGCCTGTGCCATGGCATGGGCGGTCTCGTCGATCTGCCGGTCCGGCACGGCGATCAGCCAGAAGTCGGCGGCGCGCATCTGCGCCAGTGAGTTGACGGCATGGCCTGCACCGATGAACTCCACGGCAGACTGAGCGGTTGCGGGCGCGGTGGTCAGGACATCCTGAATCAACAGCGTCTGGTGCCGGTGCCAAAGGTTCCCCAGGGTCTTGCCGACCCTGCCGCAACCCACCAGGTTAAGCGTGCGCATGGTGTGAACAGGCCCTAAACCAGTCCGAACCAGCCCAGCAGGGCGCCGGCTGCCAGCAACCACAGCAGGTGCAGCCGCGTGCGCCAGACGATGAGGGCCGTGACGACGGTGGTCAGCCACAGCGGCCAGTCCCGGGCCGGCTCGCCGTGCGCGCTGGCCAGGATCCAGCCGGTGGCAATCAGCAGCGCGATCACGATCGGGGCCATGCCTTGTTTGAACGCACGGACGGAGCGCAGCTCGCGGTTGGCATGGCTCCAGCGCGAAGCGAAGTAGGTCAGGGAAGAGCTGGGCAGCATGATGCCCAGCATCGACACCAGGACGCCAAACAAGGCCGGCAGCAGGCCTCCTGCATTGAGACCGACGTTCCAGCCCATCAGCGCGACGAACAGCACGTTGGGGCCGGGGGCGGCCTGGGCAATGGCGATGGAGGCGTTGAACTGGCTGTCGCTCAACCAGCCTTGCTGGTCCACCAGAAAACGATGCATGTCCGGTGCGGTGGTGATGGCGCCGCCCACGGCCAGCAGGGAGAGTGAAAGGAAGTGGAAGAAGAGCTGGAACCAGTCGGCCCAGGCCAGGTGCAGGACTTCGCTCATGGTGCCAGCCTGCGGTACGTGAGGACGCAGGCGATGGAGCCGAGCCCGAGCAGCACATAGGCCAGCGGCCAGCGCAGGATGGCAATCGCCACAAAACACAGCACACACAGCGTCAGGCAGGTACCCAAGCCCAGCGCGTTCTTGCGCAGTGCCGGCAACAGCTTGAGCCCGGTGGCCACAATCAGGCCGGCAGCCACAGCGCCCATGCCGCGCAGCGCGCCGACCACACCGGGATGGCTGGCGTATTGGGCATAAACGAGCGCCAGCAGCAACACAATGAGCATCGGTGCCAGCAGCATGCCGGACAGGGCAGCCAGGGCACCGCGCAGGCCGAAGTAGCGCCCGCCGATCATGATGCACAGATTGATCACATTGGGGCCGGGCATGATCTGGGCCACGGCCCATTCTTCGACGAACTCCTCGTTCGTCATCCAGCGCTTGCGCTCCACCAGTTCGCGCTGTGCCACGGCCAGCACACCGCCAAAGCCCTGCAGGGCCAGCACGGAGAAGGAGACAAACAGGTCGCTCAGGGACTGGGGTTGCGTTCGTGGCGCTGCCGGAGGGTGTTGCATGAGGTGATTATCAGGGGGCGTCTGCCTGGCTGCAGCAAAACGCAGCCAGCAGCGGGAAGGCTTCTGCTCAGACCAGTTTTCTCAAGAGGCGGATCATGCGGTCGGCCAACTTGCCATAGGGTGGTTGCAACAGCCGGGCGCCGGAGAACCGCGATTGTGCAAACACCGGCTTGTTCTTGGAGAAGAGGTGGAAGCCGGTTTCACCATGGTAGGCACCGCTGCCGCTGGGGCCCACGCCGCCGAAGGGCAGGTTTTCCTGCGCCACGTGGTAGAGGGTGTCGTTCAGGGTGACGCCGCCCGAGATGGTTTCGCGCAGCACCTGGTCGCGGTGCGCGGTGTTGCGGCCGAACCAGTACAGGGCCAGCGGGCGCGGGTGCGCATTGACGTAGCCGATGGCTTCCTCCAGGTTCAGATAGGGACGCAGCGGCAGGACCGGGCCAAAGATTTCCTCCTGCATCACGCTCATCTCATCGTTCACGTCGAGCAGCAGCACCGGCGTCATTTTGCGAGTGCTTGCCAGCCCTTCTTCGGTTTCATGGGTGAGCAGGATGCGGGCACCGCGGGCCTGTGCGTCGTCAACCAGACCCTGCAGGCGGGCCTGGTGACGCGGGTTGATGATGCTGGTGTAGTCCTTGTTATCGGCCAGGGTGGGGTAGAGCCGGCGCGCGGCACGTACCAGGGCCAGTGCGAAGGCATCGAGCCGGTCGGCCGGGACCAGGGCATAGTCAGGGGCGATGCAAGTCTGGCCGGCATTGAGCAGTTTGCCGGCGGCGATCTTGCGGGCGGCATCCTCCAGGTCGCAGTCGGGATCGATGATCACCGGTGACTTGCCGCCCAACTCCAGCGTGACCGGTGTCAGGTTGGCTGCCGCGGCCATGCCGACCTGGCGGCCGACCGCGGTGGAGCCGGTGAAGAACAGATGGTCAAAGGGCAGACGCACGAATTCGCGGGCCAGGTCGGCATCGCCGGTGACGACGGCGCACTCGTCGGCTGCAAAGTGTTGCTGGATCAGCTGGGCCAGCAGTTCGGAGAAGTGGGGGGTGAGTTCGCTGGGTTTGATCAGAACCCGGTTGCCGGCTGCCAAGGCCTCGACGGCGGGTGCCAGGGCCAGTTGCAGCGGGTAGTTCCAGGGGCTGACAATGCCGACCACCCCCAGCGGTTGCGGCGTGATCCAGCTCGAACCCGGCAGTGAATGGAAAGAGGTGGCGACACGGCGGGTGGCCATCCAGCGCTTGAGGTGCTTGCGCGTGTGGGCAATTCCACCCAGCACGATGAACATTTCCGCAATCGCGGTTTCGTGCCGCGAGCGGTTGCCAAAGTCGGTCGAGATCGCCGTGGCGATGCGCTCTTCGTTCTGCGTCAGCAGGTGCTGCAGCCTGTCCAGGCGATCCAGCCGGACGGCCAGGCTGGGAAGGCGGTCGCGCGCAAAGGCGGCCTGCTGCGCCTGGAACACGGTGACAAGCTCGGCACGGGGTTGGTCTGACATGGGATGGCGTTCCTGGAATGGGCTGGGGCGATTCGATTCTAGGCGGCATGCAGCCGATGTGCACCGAGAAGCCCCAGGCCGATGCCGACAAGCGTAAAACCTTACACTAGCCGGTTACCCGAGGTCCCATGAACGCCCCCGTCGACGTCTCCTTTTTTCCGCGCGCCGCCAAGCCGCTGACCAGCTACCGCAAGTACTGGGCGGCCCGTTTTGGTACGGCCCCGTTCTTGCCGATGAGCCGCGCCGAGATGGAGCAGCTCGGCTGGGACAGCTGCGACATCGTCCTGGTCACGGGCGACGCCTATGTGGACCACCCCAGCTTCGGCATGGCCGTGATCGGCCGGGTGCTCGAAGCGCAGGGCTTTCGCGTCGGCATCATCGCCCAGCCGGACTGGCAGAGTGCCGAGCCTTTCAAGGCCCTGGGCAAGCCGAACCTGTTCTGGGGCGTGACCGCCGGCAACATGGATTCGATGATCAACCGCTACACGGCGGACCGCAAGATCCGCAGCGACGACGCCTATACCCCGGGCGACGTCGGCGGCAAACGGCCGGACCGCGCCGCCATCGTCTACAGCCAGCGCTGCCGTGAGGCCTACAACGATGTGCCGATCGTGCTGGGCGGCATTGAAGGCTCGCTTCGCCGTATTGCGCACTACGACTACTGGAGCGACAAGGTGCGCCGCTCCATCGTGGTGGACAGCAAATGCGACCTGCTGCTCTACGGCAACGCCGAACGCGCCTTGGTGGAAGTGGCGCACCGGCTGGCCGCCAAGGTGCCGGTGCAGGAAATCACCGACGTGCGCGGTACCGCCTTCGTGCGCCGTGAGTCGCCCCATGGGGCCAATACCGAATGGTTCGAGATCGATTCGACCGAGGTGGATACGCCGGGCCACGTTGAAGACCACATCAACCCCTACCTGACTACGGCCGAGCAGGCCGCTGCCAAGGGCGGCACGTGCGCCAAGGAGGAGGGCGAAGAGCCGGTGGCCAATCCGGCCATCCAGCCGCTGACCTTTGTCGCCAACCCGGCCTTGCAGGGCAAAACCAAGCGGCCACCGCGCGAGCGCACGGTGATCCGTCTGCCGAGTTACGAGCAGGTCAAGTCCGACCCGGTACTTTACGCCCACGCCAACCGCGTGCTGCACCTAGAGACCAACCCCGGCAATGCGCGTGCGCTGGTGCAGGCGCATGGCGAGGGCAGCACGGCACGCGACGTCTGGCTCAATCCGCCGCCGATTCCGCTGACCACGGCCGAGATGGACTATGTGTTCGACTTGCCGTATGCGCGCAGCCCGCACCCGGCGTACGCCGACGAGAACGGCAGCCATGACGGTGCCACCAAGATCCCGGCCTGGGAGATGATCCGCTTCTCGGTCAACATCATGCGCGGCTGCTTCGGCGGCTGCACCTTCTGCTCAATCACCGAGCACGAAGGCCGCATCATCCAGAGCCGTTCGGAAGACTCGGTCATTCATGAGCTGGAGGAGATCCGCGACAAGGTGAAGGGCTTTACCGGTGTCATCTCCGACCTGGGCGGCCCGACTGCCAACATGTACCGCCTGGGCTGCCGTTCGCCCGAGATCGAGGCCGCCTGCCGCAAGCCGAGCTGCGTCTACCCCGGCATCTGCCAGAACCTGCACACCGACCACAGCCCGCTGGTCCACATGTACCGGCGCGCCCGTGAACTCAAGGGAATCAAGAAGATCCTGATCGGCTCCGGCCTGCGCTACGACCTGGCGGTGAAGTCGCCCGAGTATGTGAAGGAACTGGTGCAGCACCATGTGGGCGGCTACCTGAAGATCGCCCCCGAACACACGGAGCAGGGCCCGTTGTCCAAGATGATGAAGCCGGGCATCGGCAGCTACGACCGCTTCAAGCAGATGTTCGAGAAGTTCAGTGCCGAGGCGGGCAAGAAGCAGTTCCTGATCCCGTACTTCATTGCGGCCCACCCGGGTACCCGCGACGAAGACATGATGAACCTCGCCCTGTGGCTGAAGAAGAATGGCTTCCGCGCCGACCAGGTGCAGACCTTCTACCCGAGCCCGATGGCCACCGCCACGGCCATGTACCACACCGGGCTGAACACGCTCAAGGGCGTGCACCGGGATGCACGGGGCGAACGCGTGGACATCGTGCGTGGCGAAAAGCGCCGCCGTCTGCACAAGGCCTTCCTGCGCTACCACGATCCGAACAACTGGCCGCTGCTGCGCGAGGCGCTCAAGGCCATGGGCCGGGCCGATCTGATCGGCAATGGCAAGCAGCACCTGATCCCGACTTTCCAGCCACTGACCGATGGCAGCTACCAGAGCGCGCGCCGCAAGAACAGCACCCCGGTAGCGGCCAAGCCGTCCGGCGCCGGGCAGGTGAAACCTCCTGGCAAGGGCCGTCTCCTGACGCAGCACATCGGTTTGCCACCGCGTGAGACCGGCAGCGCGGCACGCCCGGGCAAGCCGGCGCGCAAGCCGCGGTGAGCGGTTTCCTTTGATCTGAGTGAAATGGGCCTCTAGGCCTTGTTTCTTCTGCGCAAGAAGCTATTGTTTTGATAGCGTGTGCAGCGGAATGTCCTGCGCCTGTGCCAGCCGGTCGAGCTGCCGACGGGTTTGTGTGAGCAGAAAGGCGGCAATCGCTTTTTGCGTGGCAGGCGCCAGCATGCTGCGCATGTCGCTGCCGGCCACGCCAGCGGCCTGGCACAACGCCGCTGCGAAATGCGGTTCGAGTGCGGCCACCGCCACCCGGCCGTCCTTGCAGGGGTAGACGCGGTAGCCCGCATGGGCGCCGCCCACTGCGCCCTTGGTTTGCGTCAACCCCCAACGTCGCGGGGCGGCCAGCCAGGCAGCAGCGTCCGACAGGGCGACTTCCAGAAAAATGCCTTTGCCGTGGCGCTGCTGGTGCATGACAGCCTGCAGTACCGCTTCGCTGGCCAGCAGGGAGCCACCCATGTCCGAGTACAGCGTGGCCGGCAAGTCCAGGCCGGTGACCAGGTCGTGTTCCGCCAGGTAGGTGAGGTCATGGCCGGGTTCTTCCGCACGCACGCCACCGGCCCCGACGATGGCGACTTGGCTGAGGGCAGGGTAGAGCTTGTGCAGTTTTTTCCAGTCCAGCCCCAGTTTGCTGAGGGCGGAGGGGCGAAATGAGGTGAGCAACACATCGCTCATGGCCAGCGCCTGGTGCAGCGTTTTCTGGCCTGCCGCTGTCTTGAGGTCCGCGCTCAGGATGCGAATACCCTGGTGCAGATCGTCATAGGCGCTGCGTTGGTAGTGGCGCATGGGGTCACCGGCTGGCGGTTCCAATTTGACGCATGTGGCACCCATTTGGCGACAGCGCAGCAAGGCCGCGGGGCCCGGCAGGTTCAGGCACAGGCTCGCCACGCGGAGTCCCTTGAGAGGCAGTATTTTTTTCATTTTTCAGGTTTTATTTGATAAATATGATTAAAATATCGTTAATGATTTTTGATTTGTAGCCCAGTAACTTCATGCAAACCTTGCCTCCGACCACTATAGCCTTGACATGCGCTTCATCGGGAGTCTTCATATGACAACCCTCAGCGGTCTTCTCCCGCGATTTACCAAGCCTCAGGCACTGGCCTTTGCCGATCCTACGGCGGCGATGGCGCAGCTGGCGCGGTATGCCGACGATTTGAAATATGTCATGCACGAAAAGGAAACGGCACTGAAGCAGATCGAAAAGGCGCATCTGCATTCGCTGACCGTGCTGGCACGTGCCGCTGAATACCGCGACGACGATACCGGCGTTCACATGGATCGGGTGGGCGGCTTTTCAGGTTTGCTCGCGAGGCTGATCGGGCATTCCGACGAAGAGGCGAAGATGCTCTCGCTGGTGGCGCCCATGCACGATATCGGCAAGATCGCCATCCCGGACTCCGTGCTCAAAAAGCCAGGGGAATACACCTTGGCCGAACGCGCCATCATGAACAACCACGCCGTGATCGGGGCCGAGATCATCGGCGAATCCGACATCCCGTTGTTTGCCATGGCGGCCCAGGTGGCGTTGACACACCATGAGAACTGGGACGGTTCGGGTTATCCCTTCGGCATTGCCGGAACGCAGATTCCCTGGTGTGGGCGAGTGGTGTCCATCATCGATTTTTTTGACGCGCTGACCATGCACCGCGTGTATCGCAAGGCTTTCAGCGACGAGCGGGCACTTGACATGATGAAGATGCAGCGCGGCAGAAAGTTTGACCCCGAGATGTTTGACGTCTTCGCTGCGCATCTTGACCAGTTCGTGCAAATGCGTGAGCAGATCAACAATAGCGCCAAGGCCTGCGACTGATCTCTGGCCGTGCGCCGAGTGCCTGCAACCATGCAGGCTGTTGCTCTGTTGCGACGGCCATCGAGGTTCTGGCTTGCCCTTTACATGTTTTCAGGGTAGTTACAGTAGGCGATTGGATACAATCGCGCCAGTCACTTGAAGACTAAAAACACCAAATATGCGAAAAACACCGGCCAATGATGACCTGATGACGACCCGCGAGGCTGGCGAAGCCTTGGGCGTGGCTGTCAGGACGGTGCAGCTGTGGGTTGAGTCCGGGGTGCTGCCGGCTTGGCGCACCGCAGGAGGACACCGACGCATCGCACGCAGCGCAGTGGACAAACTCATTGCCGAGCGTTCCCATGTGATCTCCCAGCCGGCCGTCAAGAACGAGGCCTCCGCTTCCCAGGCCCGGCCGCTGAAGTTGCTGGTGGTGGAGGATGATGCGGATCTGCTGAACCTGTTCACCATGGTGGTTGATGGCTGGGATTTCCCGGTGGAACTCTCCACCGCCGTCAACGGCTTTGAAGGCCTGGTTCGTATCGGTCAGGTACGTCCCGATATGGTCGTGACCGATCTCAACATGCCGGGCATGGATGGCCTGCAGATGGTGCGCTCGCTCAAGCGACCGGATTCCGGTTATGAGGATCTGGTACTGATCGTTGTCACCGCCTTGAGCAAGGGCGACATTGCTGACCGTGGTGGTCTGCCAGAAGGCACGCTGGTGTTCCAGAAGCCGGTGCCGTTCCAGGAAATCGAAGCCATCGCCCGCAGTTTGCAGCCGAAGCCGGCCGCGCAGGCCTGATCTTCCGCTTTTCGCGACGGCCATGGCGGTCGTCGTGCACCTCAGATCGAGTAGATATCGGCCGCACCAGCTTCAACGGCCGCGGGCGTTTCCTGCGGCAGAGGCAGCCACAACCGTGCGGTCGTCCCCACCCCGAATTCGCTGGCGAGCTCGATATGGCCGCCGTGCAGATCCGCAATTTCCTTGACCAGACTCAGGCCCAGACCGGTGCCGGGGATGTTGCCGGTGGTGTCGGCACGGAAGAAGCGCTCGAAAGCGCGCTCCAGCTGCTCCGGTTTCATGCCGATGCCCTGGTCCTGCACTTCCAGTACGGCATAGAGCTTCTGGTCCCGCGTCCTGATCTCCCCCGCAAGCGAGACCTGGCCGCCTTGCGGTGAGTATTTGAAGGCGTTGCCCAGCAGGTTGTTGAGCGCGAGCTGTATCTTCTCCGGATCGACCAGCACGAGGACATCAGGGACGTGGTCCACGCCGACCTGTCGGTCCGACTCCTGACGCATCAGGCCCTTGATGCTGTTGTCGACCAACTCCCGCAATGGATATGCACGGATTTGCAGGTCCAGGCCACGGCGGGACTCGATGCGCGCGAGATCAAGCAGTTCGTTGATCATGTTGACGAGCAGGCCCGACTGGCGGTGGATGGTCTGCAGCATGTCGGCCTGGCGCTCTGCCGCGAAACGACGCTTGAGCAGCAACTCCGTGAAACCGAAGATGCTGACCATCGGTGTGCGCAGCTCATGCGCGGCGGACGCCAGGAATTCGCTCTTCATGCGATCAACCTCGTCCTCATGCGTGACATCGCGGAAATAAAGAATGGTTTCCCTGCGTCCGGCCATGTTGCGGCGTGACTGGGTCTGCAGCACCCGCGTCTGCGGGCGCAACAGTTGCAGCCTGGCCTGTCGAGGCTCCATCTGATCGTCGGCGATTTGTCGCGGCGGCAAACCATGGCCAACGGCGCACAGCTTGTTCAGCGTCTGCTCGAATTCGTCCAAGTGCATGCCTTGATGGCTGTCGCTCATCCACGGAATGCCCGTCATGCGCTCAAAGGCCGGATTGGCAAAGACCATGCGCTCGTCGGTATCGAAGAGGACGAAGCCGTCCGGGCTGAGGCTGAAGATGGCATCGAGCTGCGCACTGCGGTCAGCCATGGCCTGCTCCGCCTGCACACGGGCTGTCACATCTGAAGCGATGCCCACAAAATGGGTCAACACCCCCTGTGCCGACAACACGGGGGAGAGCGAAACTTCTGCAATCAGGGCGTCACCGTTCTCGCGCCGCTGTCGCAGCATGACATTGGCGTTGCGTTGCTCTCGCAGGGCGCGGTCGAGCTCCAGCAGACCTGGATCATGCGGGTTGTCGCCCTGGAAGAGATTCAGATTGCGACCGAGTATTTTGTGAGGCGGCAGCTCCGTGATTTTCTGGAATGCTTCGTTGATATAGACGATGGGTTGGCTTTCCTGCCTGGCATTGGTGATGAACACGGCGTTGTGGCTGCCAGCCAGTGCGCGCTCATAGAGGTCGGAGGTTTCCTGGGCGGCGCGCTCGTCGGTGACATCACGCACGATGCAGGCGTAACGCAGCTCATCGTTCTGCAGGACTTCACCCAGTGAGATTTCCACCGGAAACAGGGTGCCGTCGGCACGTGTGCCAAAGAAGTCATGCCGGACGATACGCCGCGGCCGCCCGAGAAGGTCGGGGGCATCGCCAAACATCTCGCGCACCTGTTCGATGCTGAGACCAGGCACACACTGCTCAAGCGGTCGACCAGCCAGGTCTTCCTGCGGGCGGCCGAAGATGCTGGTGGCCGCCGGATTGCTTGAGATTACCCGGCCATTGACATCCAGACCAATGATGGCGTCAGCAGCGGTGTTCACGATGGCCTGAACACGTCCGATTTGCTGAACCATGCCGCGGCTGACCTGGTTCAGTGCCGTTGCCAATTGCGTGGCTTCCAGGCAGGTTGATGCCGTGTCGACCTGTTGTCCCAGGTGGCTGCTCATGGTTTGAGCAAACTGTGAGAGTGCACGTATTGGTCTCAAGGCCCAGCCGAGGATGATATGCAGGCTGACCAGTACCAGGACAACGACCAGGGCTGCACCAGCCAGGTATTCGTGCCACAGCCCGTCAAGCGCTTCCAGACGGCGATCCAGATTGAACTGGACCCGTACCCACGCCAAGGGGGTCTCAGCACTCCCCTCAATGACATCCCATGACTCGTAGGTGTGCGCCGTCACATGTGCCGCAATGGTTTTCGCACCGGCCGCTGGCGGGCTGATCCGTTCGGTGCCACCGATTTCAGAAATGAGTTGTGCCTCTGTCTTGCGGACATGAATCCAGATCCGTCCATCGCCGTGGAAGAGGGCGATGTCCTCTATGCCTTGCAGCACCAGCAGTTGCTGGATGGCCGAGAGCGCCGCAGCATGGTCCTGACGTGCCAGTGCATTCGCACTGCTGTTGCCGGCCAGCTTGGCAACTGATTGGGTCCAACGCCCGGCGGATGCCAGGGTTTTACTGGCCAGGCGGTTGTAGCTGATGACGCTGTAGAGCCCGGCCCAAAACAGCGCCGCCACCGTTACCGCCAGCAAGATGACGGTGCGCAGACTGTAGGGCGGGGTATACCAGGTACCCTGACGGCATGAGGTGCTCATGTCGGTGCGCAGGGGTGTTATCCGTGGTCCGTCGTAACACCCGACGCTCAGTGGGCGACCAGGCGATCCACCGTGTCAAGCAGCTCGATCGGGCTGAAGGGCTTGACCAGATAGGCATCGCAGCCGACGGACTGGCCTCGCTCCACATCGGTTCGCTGGCCGCGTGCTGTCAGGAGAATCACCTTGGTGGTGCTTTTCAGGGCATCGTCCGACTTGATCTTCTCGCAGACCTGGTAGCCGTCCAACCCACCGGGCATCATGACGTCGAGCAGGACGACGGCCGGGCGCAGGTTTTGAGCCAGTCGCAAGGCATCAACGCCGTTGTCGGTCTCGTGCAACGTGAAGTCCTCCGACTCCATGGTCATGAGGATGAGTTTGCGGATGTCAGGCTGATCATCGACGATCAATACACTGCGTTTCATGTTTTCTCCTTTTTGCGTCGTGACATGAGTTGCGCCAGATCCTGGGCGTAACGTTGGGCCTGGGCCAGGCTGAGTTCGGCCTGACCGCGCTGTGGCGCGCCGGTGGGGAACTCCATGAGGACCTGAACCGTGTCCTGTTCGGTGGTGCTCAAGCGCATCTGGCCGCCATGCAAGCCCACGATGCGCTGTACCAAGGGCAAGCCCAGTCGGGTGACGGGTTCGCCCGTGTTGCCTTTTGGGGCCGCTGCGAAGGGGTGCAAGGTGTCGTTGCCGGCCACTTTCATCGTCGTCGCCCCCCGATTGCGAACCGCGACGAGCACATGCTCGCCTGACAGTGTGAAGCGGATCTCCACACTGAGGGCTTGGCCGCCGGTGACTTCCTTGCGCGAGTGGACCAATGCGTTGTCAAGGCACTCATGGAGGGCACGTCGGATCAGTTTTTCGTTGCCGTAGATCGGCGGCAGGGTCTGTTCCGGTGTCTGCAGGTCGATGCTGACGCCCATTTTTCCTGCGCGTTCGGTCAGCTCACGACGGACGGCCTCAAAAACGGTCAGCAGCTCGATGCGATCGTGGGTGTGCATGATCTCGTCGCCAAAGACCGTGATCACATCGGCCAGCCGCTGCAGTCGGCGGTCGAGTGCCAGGGCGGCCTTTTCCAGTGCCGTGCTGTCCGGGTTGGTCGACAATGCCTGCAATTGACGCTGAAGGTAGGTTAGGGGCGGGCTGACCTCGTCACGCAACAATTCGATGATGCTCTTGAGCCGCATCTGCCGGTCATCGGCGCTTGTCTCCAGCGAAGCGCCCGCCTCGTGTCTGGCCAGAAAAGCGATGTCCAGACCCGCCGGGCCGGGCATGAACTGGCCGTTGAGGCGATGCCCGTCGGCCAGTTCCACCTCGGTGCTGTACGGCAGCTTGAGTTTCCCCAGCGTGGCATCGGCCAGCAAGGATTTGATGACGGCCTGACCGCTCATCGACTCCACGGGCCGTCCTGGGTGGTGTTTGGCCGCGCTGTTGGCGTAGGTCACTGCGCCACTGACGGCAAAGGTCAACAGGGGGATCGGCATGGCGTCGAACAAGGCATAAACCGATGCTTGGTGAAATTGGGCCGCCATAGTTGCTATTCAGATTCTTTCTTATCAAATATATCAAATATTTCATAAGAATCAAAATTTCAACCAAAATCCATGCCCCAAGGCGGGGCATAGGCATAAAAAAAACCCTGGCCTAGGCCAGGGTTTCAGTGGGGGTGTGGGGCTTATTGGCCGAAGTCCAGTGGCAGCCCAACGTAGTTTTCAGCGACCGAGCGGGCGCCGGCTTCAGAATGAATGATGTAGTCCAGCTCGGCTTCTTGCAACTTCTGGCCGATGGCGCCATTCTCGGGGAAGTTGTGCATCAGGCTGGTGAACCACCAGGAGAAGCGCTCGGCGCGCCAGATACGTTTGAGGCAACGCTCGGAATAGCTGTCGATGCCGGCCTCGCTCTTGTCCTGATAGAACTCGATGATCGCATTGGAGAGGTATTTAACATCAGTTGCCGCCAAATTCAGGCCTTTTGCGCCGGTGGGCGGCACAATGTGACCGGCATCACCGGCCAGGAACATGCGGCCAAAGCGCAGCGGTTCGGTCACGAAGCTGCGCAGAGGGGCGATGCTCTTTTCGATCGATGGGCCGGTGACCAGCTTGGCGCGGGCTTCCGGGTCGAGGCGCAGTTTCAACTCATCCCAGAACGCCTGGTCAGACCATTGCTCCACTTTGTCCGTGAGGGGGACCTGCAGGTAATAGCGGCTGCGGGTTTCGCTGCGTTGTGAACACAAGGCAAAACCGCGCGGGCTGTTCACATAGATGAGTTCTTCGTGGACTGGCGGCGTGTCCGACAGCACGCCAAGCCAGCCGAAGGGATAGACCTTCTCGAACTCCTTGATGGCGTTGCGCGGTGCGCTGGCTCGGCAGACGCCATGGAAGCCGTCGCAGCCGGCAATGAAATCACAGGTGATTTCATGCTGCTGGCCGTCTTTTTCGTAGGTCACGCGCGGTTTGGCGCTGTCGAAGTCGTGCACCGCCACGTTGGCGGCCTCATAGATGGTGGTCAGGCCGGCGGCGGCCCGTGCTTGCATCAGGTCGCGCGTCACCTCGGTCTGGCCATAGACCATGACGTTCTTGCCGCCGGTGAGCTTGTTCATGTCGATACGGTGACGCTCACCCTTGAACAGCATGTCAAAGCCACCGTGAACCAGGCCTTCCTGGTGCATGCGCTGGCCGACACCGGCCTCGTCCAGCAGGTCGATGGTGACCTGTTCCAGCACGCCGGCGCGGATACGTCCCAGGACATAGTCGCCGGTCTGGCGCTCGAGGATGACGGCGTCGATGCCGGCTTTGTGAAGCAACTGACCGAGCAGCAGGCCGGACGGGCCTGCGCCAATGATGGCGACTTGGGTGCGCATGGGAATCTCCTAAACAGCGGTTGGTGAAGCTTAGGTGACAGGGCGCCAAAAATCTTTCTTGCTTCAGGTCAATTGTGCGATCATCGCCTGGATTGCGCGACAATCGCGCAAATGGTGGGACGAGCAGACCAACAAACCACCGATAGAACACCGTTGAAAGAACGTCACCGTGATTGCGAAAGCCGATCTCATCGAGGGCATGGTCAAAGGCCTGGCCGTGCTGGAAAGTTTCGATACCGAGCGCCAACGCCTCAACGCCACCCTGGCGGCACAAAAAGCCGGCATCACGCGTGCGGCGGCCAGGCGCCACCTGCTGACACTGGCGCACCTTGGCTACCTTGAGAGCGACGGGCGTTACTTCTGGCTTTCCAGCAAGGTGCTGCGTTTCTCCGGCAGCTACCTGGCCTCGGCCCGACTGCCGCGGGTGTTGCAGCCCACGCTGGAACGGCTGGCGGCGCAGACGCACGAGTCCTTTTCAGCCGTGGTGCTCAATGGCGATGAGGTGGTCATCGTGGCGCGCAGCGGCAACATCCGGCAGGCCGGGGGGGAAGGGCTGGCGCCGGTGCTGGCGTACGGGCTGCATCTGGGTGCGCGCTTGCCGGTTCATGCGACCTCCACCGGCCGTGTTCTGCTGGCGGCCATGCCCAAACTGGTCTTCAATGACTGGTTGAAACAGCGCCAGTTGGCGCGCCTGACGGTGCACACCGTCACCGCCGGGCCGCAGCTGCGGCGCGTGATTGAGCAGGTGCGGCGTGACGACTATTGCCTGAGCAGTGAGGAGCACGAGCTGGGCGTGCATGCGCTGGCGGTGCCCTTGCGCAATCTGCAAGGGCAGACGGTGGCGGCACTCAATGTCGTGTCTTCCACGGCGCGGCTGGCCCCAGACACCATGCGGCGCGACTTGCTGCCCTTGATGCTGGAAGCTGCGCGTGAATTGCGTCTAATCATTTAGATTTGAAAAACTTTAGATAACTTTTTGTCAAAGCTGAAAAACGTCGTCGATCTTCGGTCAACGACCCGGAAAGCGGCTCAGGATGGCCTCTTCTCAATAAAATTGCCCCCTTCAGGAGGGTGTCTGGCCTCGGCTGCAATCCGGTCGGTCGCGCAGACACCAGGTTGTGTATTCAGCTTGAATCCAACCTGGCCGATAACACCAACTACTTCTTATCGTTCTCACCCCGTTTCAGGGGGAGGCCCGACTTTTCCCGGATTTGAAAGGTTTTTATGGAGCAGCAGACAGCGGCAGCAGCCAACAACCGTGCACAAGGCTCGGCAGCGATGACCTCGGTTCGTGAGTTTCTGGCTTTCAAGCTGGGCACCGAGGAGTACGGGATCGACATCCTGCGCGTGCAGGAAATCCGCTCTTTCGAGCAACCCACACGCATGGCCAATGCGCCGGCCTACATCCTGGGGGTGGTCAATTTGCGTGGTGTGATCGTGCCGATCATCGACATGCGCATCAAGTTCAATCTGGACGAAGTCAAGTACGACAGTTTCACGGTGGTGATCGTGCTCAACATCGGCAGCCAAGTCATCGGTATGGTGGTCGATGGTGTGTCGGACGTGATCACGCTGGCGCCTGAACAGCTGCGCCCGGTGCCGGAGTTGTCGGCGGCGGTTGCCAGCGATCACCTGTTGGCCATCGGCTCACTGGAGAACCGCATGCTGATCCTACTGGACATCGAGAAACTGATGAGCAGCGCCGAGATGGGCCTGATCTCGCAAGCCGTTCAATAACCGGGCTCCTGGAGACAACAACAATGAACAATTTGAAGATTTCGACACGCCTCAATCTCGGTTTTGCCGTCATCATGGTGGTGTTTTTGCTGCTGGCCGCCCTGACGGCCTGGCGTATTGAAAAGGTTTCGGCTGCATCCGGCCGCATGGCATTGCAGTCGGAGCTGTTGTCTCTGGCTGGGCAGTGGCAGGGCGATGTGCGCCAGAACTCGGCACGGTCATTGGCCGTCGGCTACTCGGATGGCGGTGCCATGCTGGACTTCTTCAAGGAGGCCATGGCAGCCACTTCGCGTGGCACGACCGCCATCCAAAAGAGCTTTCTGGAGAAGGTTCAGGACGAGGCGACCCGCAAGCGCGCCGACAACGTGGGCGAAGTCCGCAAGACCTGGTTGGCGACGCGCGACCAGGTCAATGCCTTGAAGGCGGCGGGTGATGAAGCCGGCGCCCGCGAACTGGTGAAGAGCAAGTTCGTGCCAGTGACTGATGAATACATCCGCGCTGGCCAGCAGTTGCTTGATGGACTGGTCGCTGACTCGGCTGCCACGAACAAAGAGATCGAGCAGCTGTTTCACCAGCTCTACCTGCTTGCCGGGCTGATGCTGCTGGCCGTGATGGTGTTCGCGGCGCTGGTGAGCTGGAATCTCTCGCGCAGCATTTCGCGTGGCGTGGAAGCTGCCCGTGCGGCGGCCCAGCGCATCGGTGATGGCGACCTGAGCCAGCCTCTGACGGCGTCCAGCAAGGACGAAATCGGACAACTGGTGCAGGCCCTGGCAACCATGCAGGCCAACCTGGCCCAAGTCGTGACCCGCGTCCGCCAGGGCAGCGAGGCGGTGGCCACCGCCTCCAGCGAAATCGCCCAAGGCAACACCGACCTCAGCGCCCGCACCGAAAGCCAGGCCAGCGCCCTGGAAGAAACCGCCGCCTCCATGGAGGAACTCGGCTCCACCGTCAAGCAGAACGCCGACAACGCCCGCCAGGCCAACCAACTGGCCCAAAGTGCCTCCACCGTAGCTGTCCAAGGCGGCGAAGTCGTGGCCCAGGTGGTCGACACCATGAAAGGCATCAACGATTCGAGCAAACGCATTGCCGACATCATCAGCGTCATCGACGGCATCGCCTTCCAGACCAACATCCTGGCCCTGAACGCCGCTGTCGAAGCTGCCCGGGCTGGCGAACAAGGCCGTGGTTTTGCCGTCGTGGCCAGCGAAGTCCGCTCCCTGGCCGGGCGCAGCGCCGAAGCCGCCAAGGAAATCAAGACCCTGATCGACGACAGCGTACAGCGGGTCGAGCAGGGCAGTGCCCTGGTCGACCGGGCCGGCACCACCATGACCGAAGTGGTGAGCAGCATTCGGCGGGTCACCGACATCATGGGCGAAATCAGTGCCGCCAGCTCCGAGCAGAGCGCCGGAGTGGCGCAGGTGGGTGAAGCCGTGACACAGATGGACCAGGCCACGCAGCAGAACGCCGCGCTGGTGGAAGAGATGGCCGCGGCCGCCTCCAGCCTGCGCAGCCAGGCACAGGATCTGGTGCAGACGGTGGCGGTGTTCAAGGTCGACAGCAGCATGCAGCGAACCGCCGAACCGCCTGTGCGTACGTCGCCTCCTGCGCCCCAGTCCGTGAAACCGCCGGTGGCTGCGGCCCCCAGCAAAACCCCGGCGGCGCCCGCCAAAGCGTTGTCGGCGGCACCGGCGCCAGCCAAACCCGCTCCCGTCAAATCAGCCACCGCGGAGGCGACGGACGACTGGGAGTCTTTCTGAGCTGTTTCCGGATGTCACTCGGCTTGATCTAAATCAGGTAGAGTTACAGGGTCCAGGCCGCCTCAAGGCGGCCATCCTTTTTATGCATCGGCTGGGCGCTCCAGGGCGCCTGGCCGTTATCACTGTTGAAGATCACGTGCGTACCAACCTTCCCGTTACCCAACGCGAGCATCCTTTCCCGTCAGGCCAGACCGTCGTTTCGATCACCGATCTGAAAGGTCGCATCACCCACTGCAATGAGGTGTTCATCGAGCTCAGCGGTTTCACCAAGGAAGAGCTGCTGGGCCAGCCGCACAACCTGGTGCGCCATCCGGATGTGCCGGAAGAGGCCTTCCGTGACCTTTGGGCCACGCTGGAAGAAGGGCTGCCCTGGACCGGCATCGTCAAGAACCGGCGCAAGAATGGCGACCACTACTGGGTGGTGGCCAACGCCACGCCGCTGATGGAGGGCGACCGCCCGGTGGCCTACCTGTCGGTGCGGACCGAGCCGACCCGCGAACAGATCGAGGCGGCTGAAGGCCTGTATGCCGTCATGCGAGCCGAAGCCCAGGCGGGCCAACTGGTGCATCGCTTGCGCCATGGTGCCTTGTACCGTGACACTTGGATGGGGCGCGTCAGTCGTCTGTTGCGTCCTTCTGCGCAGGCCAAGATCACGTTGGTGGCACTGCTGCTGGCAGGCTTGGGGCTGGGCACGGGCATGCTGGCCGCGGGCGGCTGGTCGGCCGTGTCGGGTGCCAGTCTGGCCGCCAGTGCCGGGCTGACCGTGGTGCTGGCCTTGCTGGGGGCCTGGTTCCTCCGTGCCCTGACCATCAGCCCCTTGCAGCGCCTGCTGGGTTTTGCCAACCGCATGGCAGCCGGTGACCTGACCCGCTCACTGGAGGCCCAGAGCAGTGGTGTTTTGGGGCAGCTGGAGCGCGCGCTCAACCAACTCAACGTCAACATCCGTTCCATCGTCAGCGATGCCCGTACCGAAGTGGACCGCATGGGCAGCGAAACGCACGGCATTGCCCAAGGCAACCGCGAACTGTCCGAGCGCACCCAGTCGCAAGGCGCCCGGCTGGAGGAGACAGCCGCATCCATGGAGCAGATCAGCGGCAACGTGAAGCAGACAGCGGAAGCCGCTCGGCAGGCAGCCGGTCTGGCCAGCCAGGCCACCCGCATTTCCGAGCGCAGCGGCCAGGCGGTGCAGGACGTGACCCAGAACATGCACGCGATCAACGAGTCGTCCAGCCGCATTGGAGAAATCGTGCAGGTGATCGACAGCATTGCCTTCCAGACCAATCTGCTGGCCCTCAACGCAGCGGTTGAGGCGGCACGGGCCGGTGAGCAAGGGCGTGGTTTTGCGGTGGTGGCGGCCGAAGTGCGGCAGCTGGCCACGCGCAGTTCGGCCGCGGCGCGCGAGATCGCCCAGTTGATCCAGGAGTCGTCCGCCAAGGTCGAGGCCGGTACCAAGCTCAGTGACAATGCCCGCCGCACCATGCAGGAAGCAGTGGAGGCGGCACGCCAGGTCAATAGCCTCATTTCCGAAATCCACGCGGCGGTGGACGAGCAGTTGCTGGGCATTGAGCAGATCAACGAAGCCATGGTGCACATGGACGAGCTGACCCAGCAGAACAACCAGCTGGTCCACAACCTGGCCACCTCCGGGATCGCCCTGGAAGCGCAGGCGCGCGGTGTGGCTGACGCCATGCATGTGTTCCGTCTCAGCCCGACCGACGTGATGCAGGTACAGGATGCGGTGGCCCTGCGACGCGAGATGAAGCAGCTGGCCGGCACGGCAACCCAAGCCGCCATCGCGGGGCCACGGTGAACGATCTTCAGCTCGATTTCGGCTTTGAAGGCCCGGTGGTGCCCTTGGCACCGGCGGCCAAAGGCAAGGCGAAGGGCCGCAGCAAGCCGGCGGCGCCAAAGCCTGTGGTACCCGTTCCCGCCAGCGGTGTCGCTGCTTCAGACGTTGAGAGTCTGGCACGCCAGCTGGAGGCACATCCAGATTTCCGTGTGCTGCGTCGGCTTCAACCCTGCCTGCAGTTCCCGCCAGCGCAAGGGCCGGTGCGCCACGTGGTACTGCTCGACACCGAAACCACCGGCCTCGATGCCAGCCGCGAGAAGATCATTGAACTGGCCTTGGTGCGCGTCGAGGTCGACGCCGAGACCGGCCGGCCTTGCGGCGCCGTGCAGGTGTACGACGGCCTGGAAGACCCGGGCATGCCGATCTCGCCCGAGATCGAGGCCCTGACCGGCATCAGCAACGACATGGTGCGCGGCCAGCGGCTGGACGAGGCGAGGGTGGCCGAATTGCTGGCCGGTGCTGACCTGATCGTGGCCCACAACGCCGCCTTCGACCGGCCCTTTGTCGAGGCACGCCTGCCGGCCTTTGCGCAATTGCCCTGGGCCTGTTCGTTTGCAGACATCGACTGGCGGACCGAGGGCCAGTCGTCGGCCAAGCTGGAAAACCTGGCACTCTCGCAGGGCTGGTTCTACGATGCCCACCGTGCCGAAATGGATTGCCACGCCCTGCTGGCAGTGCTGGGGCAGACCTTGCCGACGTCACAGCAGACGGGGCTAGCGCGCCTGCTGCGAGCCGGCTCGCAGACGTCCTACCGCCTGCAGGCGACGGCCGCACCCTTCGATGCCAAGGACCTGTTGAAAGCGCGCGGCTACCGCTGGAACGCCGAACAGCGCGTCTGGCAAACCCTGCTGTCGGACGAGGCAGCCCTGCAGGCTGAGTGCGAGTGGCTGCGCTCGGCCGTTTATGGCGGCCGCGCGGCGCGGGTGCAGCTGGAGACGCTGCATGCCGGCATCAAGTACTCGGCACGCGCTGGCCAGGTGTCAAAGCGGCAGCTCTAGCGCCTGTTCCACCCAGGCGCTGATCGCCAAGGCTTCAACCCGCGGCTTCGAGCTGGCCGGAGAGTTCTAGCCAGCGTTCCTCCAGCGTGTCCAGTTCGCTCTGCACCACCTGCAGTTGCTGGCCCAGCTCGGTGATCTCGGCCAGACTGGGGTGACCGGCCAGCCGGGCTTCGAGTGCGGTCTTTTCCTGATTCAGTTCGACCATGCGGGCGTCCGTTTTTTCCAGCTCGCGGCGCAGCTGGCGGGTGCGGTTGTCCTCGCGTGCCGGCTTGGCCGCCGGTGCCGGCGTGACCGGCTTGACACTGGCTGCGGCAGCTTCCTTGACGGATTCCTTGATGGCCTCGCGCTGGCGCTTGGCTTCGTCCAGCAGGTAACGCTGGTAGTCGTCCAGGTCACCGTCGAACGGATCGATGCCGCCACGCGACACCAGCCAGAACTCGTCGCACACGGCGCGCAGCAGGGAACGGTCGTGGCTGACCAGCATCACCGTGCCCTCGAACTCGTTGAGCGCCATGCCCAGCGCTTCGCGCGTGGCCAGGTCGAGGTGGTTGGTCGGCTCGTCCAGCAGCAGCAGGTTGGGGCGCTGCCACACCAGCATGCACAGCACCAGGCGTGCCTTCTCGCCGCCGCTCATGCTGCCCACGCTCTGCTTGACCTGGTCGCCGGTGAAGTTGAAGCTGCCCAGGAAGCTGCGCAGGTCCTGCTCGCGCGTGGGTTGGCCACTGAGCTGGCCACGGGCGGTGGTGTCCTTGACCAGCCGGATCATGTGTTCCAGCGGTGTGTCCTGTGGGCGCAGCACGTCGAGTTCCTGCTGGGCGAAGTAGCCGATGGCTAGGCCCTTGCCTTCGGTGATCTCGCCACTGATGGGCTGCAGCGCGCGGGCAATTGTCTTGACCACAGTGGACTTGCCCTGGCCGTTGGCACCGAGGATGCCGATGCGTTGGCCGGCCAGCACCGATTTGCTGACATTGCGCACGATCACCGTGGGCGGCGTGCCGGCCGGCGCATCGTCCGGCGGCGGGTAACCGAAGCTCACGTCCTGCATGGCCAGCATCGGGTTGGGCAGGTTGGCCGGCTCCTTGAATTCGAAGGTGAAGTCGGCCTCGGCCAGCAGCGGTGCGATGCGCTCCATGCGCCCCAGTGCCTTGACCCGGCTCTGTGCCTGCTTGGCCTTGCTGGCCTTGGCCTTGAAACGGTCGATGAACTTCTGCAGGTGGGCGATCTTTTCCTGCTGCTTGGCGTAGGCAGCCTGCTGAAGCTCCATCTGTTCGGCCCGCATGTCCTCGAACTTGCTGTAGTTGCCGCCGTAGCGGGTGAGCTTGGCGTTTTCGATGTGGACCGTGACCTGCGTCACCGCATCGAGGAACTCACGATCGTGGCTGATGACCAGCATGGTGCCTTGGTAGCGTTGCAGCCAGGCTTCGAGCCAGACCAGGGCATCCAGGTCCAGGTGGTTGGTCGGCTCGTCCAGCAACAGCAGGTCGGACGGGCACATCAGCGCGCGTGCCAGCTGCAGGCGCATGCGCCAGCCACCGGAGAAGCTGTTGACCGGCTGGTCGAGTTCCGTGGTCTTGAAACCCAGACCCAGGATCAGGGCCTGGGCGCGGGCCGGGGCGTCATGGGCGCCGGCGTCGTGCAGTTCCATGTAGGCGTGGGCCATGCGCTCGCCGTCTTCCGTGGCCTCGGCGGCCGTTACCTCGGCCTGTGCCGCCGCCAGCCGCGTGTCGCCGGCAATCACGAAGTCGGTGGCGCTCATGTCGGTTTCCGGCATGTCCTGCGCCACCTGGGCCAGACGCCACTGGGCGGGAAGGGTGTAGTCGCCGCTGTCTTCGTGCAGCGTACCGTTGAGCAGCGCAAACAGGGTGGATTTGCCGGCGCCGTTGCGCCCGACCAGACCGACTTTTTCGCCGGGGTTGATGGTCACGGACGCGCTATCGAGAATCACCTTGGCGCCGCGGCGCAGGGTGATGTTTTTGAGAGTAATCATTGGTTTTGTTCCGTCGCGCTAAGAGGCACGCGACGCATGAATTGGTCTAACCGTGGAACGCCACGGAACCGGCTTTGCCGGGCCGCTGGCGTTGTCCCCTGGAGGGGAGGGCGGCGGGAGCCGCCACAGGGGGGAGTCATATTTTCAGCAATGCTTCGCGAGTGACCAACAAGACCTGGTCATCGCCCGCACTGGTCTCCAGCCAGAAGACTTCCAGCTGTGGAAAGGCGGCTTCAAAGTGCTCGCGTTCGTTGCCGATCTCCAGCACCAGCACGGCGTGTGCACTCATGTGGGCCGGCGCCTCTTGCAGCAGGTCGCGGATGAAGTCCATGCCGTCGGCACCGCCGGCCAGTGCCAGTTCAGGCTCGGCACGGTACTCGGCCGGCAGGGCCGCCATGCTTTGGGCATTGACGTAGGGCGGGTTGCACAAGATCAGGTCATAAGGGCCGCGCACGCTGCCCAGGCCGTCGGACTGCAGCAGCGTGATGCGGTCTTCCAGCCCGTGTTTCTCGACGTTCATGCGCGCCACCGCCAGCGCATCGAGCGAGAGGTCGGCGCCGTCCACCGTCACGTCCGGGTAGGTCATGGCTGCCAGCACGGCCAGGCTGCCGTTGCCGGTGCACAGGTCCAAGACCTTTTTCGTATGCTCACCCAACCAGGGGTCGATGCTGCCATCGGCCAGCAGCTCGGCAATGAAGCTGCGCGGCACGATGGCGCGCTCGTCCACGTAGAAGGGCACGCCCTGCAGCCAGGCTTCGTGTGTCAGGTAGGCGGCGGGTTTTCGCGTTTTGATGCGCGCTTCAAAAAGTGTAGCGACTCGCGCCTGATCGGCGGGTTCTACAGGCCGATTTGCCACGCCATCGAGGTCGTCCAGCGGTAGCCCGAGCTGCCACAGCACCAGCCAGGTCGCTTCGTCGAAGGCATTGTTCGTGCCGTGGCCGAAAGCCACACCCGCGTCGGTGAGTTGTTTGGCGCCAGCGACGACCAGTTCGATGACTGTCGGCTGTTCAGTTTGTGTCTGCGTCATGCGGCCAGCTTTTCCAGCACGCGCCGGTAGATGTTCTTCAGGGGCTCGATGTCGGCCACCGGGACGCATTCGTCGATCTTGTGGATGGTGGCATTGGTCGGCCCGAGCTCGATCACCTGCGGGCAAATCTGCGCGATGAAGCGGCCGTCGCTGGTGCCGCCGCTGGTCGAGAGTTCGGTCTCGATGCCGGTCTCGTCGCGGATGGCGTCACGCACCGCATTCACCAGGGTACCGGGTGTGGTGAGGAAGGGCAGGCCGCCGATGGTCCAGGCCAGTTCGTATTCGAGTTCGTGTTTGTCGAGTACCGAGGTCAGGCGTTGCTGCAGGCTTTCGGGCGTGGATTCGGTCGAGAAGCGGAAATTGAAATCGATCACCACCGAGCCGGGGATCACATTGCTGGCACCGGTGCCACCATGGATGTTGCTGATCTGCCAGGTGGTGGGCGGGAAGAAGTCGTTGCCACGGTCCCATTCGATGCCCACCAGTTCGGCCATGGCCGGGGCGAACAGGTGCATCGGGTTCTTCGCCAGGTGCGGGTAGGCGATGTGGCCCTGCACGCCCTTGACGGTGAGCTTGCCGCTCATGGTGCCGCGCCGGCCGTTCTTGATCATGTCGCCGGTGCGTTGCACCGAGGTCGGCTCGCCGACGATGCAGTAGTCCAACGTTTCTCCGCGTTTTTGCAGTTCACGGCACACCATCACGGTGCCGTCCACCGCCGGGCCTTCCTCGTCGCTGGTGAGCAGGAAGGCGATGTTGAGTGGTGCTTGCGGCTGCGCAGCGACAAACTCTTCGACCGCTACAACGAAGGCGGCCAGCGAGGTTTTCATGTCGCTGCTGCCGCGGCCGTACAGCTTGCCGTCGCGGTGGGTGGGGGCGAACGGGGCGCTCGTCCATTGCGCCACCGGGCCGGTCGGCACGACATCGGTGTGGCCGGCAAACACTATGGTTTTAGGAGCGCCTTGCGCCGTAGCGGCGGCGTTTGCGGCACGTTTGGCCCACAGGTTCGTGACGCGGAAGTCCGCCGGGCCGCTCTCCAGGGTTTCACAGACAAAACCCAGGGGCTGCAGGCGCGACGCGATGAGCGCCTGGCAGCCGGCATCGTCCGGTGTGATGGAGGGCAGCGAAATCAGCTGCTCGGCAAGAATCAGGGTGCGGGTCATAAGGGCATGGGCGGGATGAGACGCAAGGCAGGGTGCAGCGGGCCTCAGTGCTTCACATCCAGGGTGATTTCGGTGAACGACGGTTCGTCGTCATGGTCTTCGGGGGCCGCCTGGCTTGGTGCTGCCTTGTTGTTGAAGTCGTTTTGCAGGCGCCACATCAGGTTGGTGGGCGAATCGGAGTTGGCCAGACCCTCCTTGCGGTCGACGATGCCATCGTTGATCAGGCGTGCGATGTCCTGCTCGAAGTTCTGCGAGCCTTCGGCCATGGCTTTTTCCAGCGCTTCCTTGATGGCGGAAAAGTCGCCTTTCTCGATCAGTTCGGACACCAGCTTGGTGTTGAGCATGACTTCCACCGCTGGCGTGCGGCCGCCATTGATGGTGCGCAGGAGACGCTGCGACACGATGGCCTTGAGCGCGCTGGACAGGTCGCCCAGCATGGACTGGCGCACTTCCACCGGGTAGAAGCTCAGGATGCGGTTGAGCGCTTGGTAGCTGTTGTTGGCGTGCATGGTGGCCAGGCACAGGTGGCCGGACTGCGCGTAGGCGATGGCGGCCGACATGGTTTCGCGGTCGCGGATCTCGCCGATCAGGATCACGTCGGGCGCCTGGCGCAGCGCATTCTGCAGTGCCACGGCCAACGAAGCGGTGTCGGAGCCGATCTCGCGCTGGTTCACCACCGAGCGCTTGTTCTTGAACAGGAACTCGATCGGGTCTTCGATGGTCAGGATGTGGCCGGACGCGTTTTCGTTGCGGTGGTCGATCATCGAGGCCAGCGAGGTGCTCTTGCCCATGCCGGTGGCACCCACCATCAGCAACAGGCCGCGTTTTTCCATGATGAGATCGGCCAGGATGGGCGGCACCGACAGCGACGACAGCGGTGGCACTTCGTTGGCGATGAAACGGATCACCGCTGCCACCGAACCGCGTTGGCGCATGGCGCTCAAGCGGAAACGCCCCACGCCCGCCAGCGGAAAGCCCATGTTGAGTTCACCGCTGCGGTCGAGTTCAGCCAGCCGCTCGACGGGCAACAGCTCGGCCAACAGGCCGCGCGGCGCTTCCGGCGTCAGCGGCTGGCTGTTGATCGGCACGCACTGGCCATTGATGCGGATGAGTGCCGGTGCGAACGCCGAGAGGTAGACGTCCGACGCCTTCTTCTCGGCCATCAGCCGCAGGATCCGCTCCATGGTGCCCATCGTCGTGCTCATGTTGTTCCTATCCCTTGAACGCTGATCAACAGCCGAAGACCATAAACCCAGGCGTACCCACGCCCCAAAAACCAGGAAACGCCGTGGAACCGGCTTCGCCGGGCCACTGGCGAAGGGGGGTGGCGAAGCGACACGAAGTGCGCGCAGCCTGGGGGTGTGCCATCAATCTCTCAGCAAATCGTTCAGGCTGGTCTTGGCACGGGTCTGTGCATCGACGCGCTTGACGATGATGGCGGCGTACAGGCTGTACTTGCCGCCGTCCTTGGGCAGGCTGCCGCTGATCACCACCGAGCCGGCCGGCACGCGGCCGTAGCTCACTTCGCCGGTGCTGCGGTCGTAGATCGGGGTGCTCTGGCCGATGTACACGCCCATGGAGATGACCGAGTTCTCTTCCACGATCACGCCTTCCACGATTTCCGAGCGCGCACCGATGAAGCAGTTGTCTTCGATGATGGTCGGGTTGGCTTGCAGCGGCTCCAGCACGCCACCCAGGCCGACGCCGCCGGACAGGTGCACGTTCTTGCCGACCTGCGCGCAGGAACCGACGGTGGCCCAGGTATCGACCATGGTGCCTTCATCAACGTAGGCACCGATGTTGACGTAGGACGGCATCAGGATGGCGCCCTTGGCAATGTAGCTGCCGCGGCGCGCCACGGCCGGCGGCACCACACGCACGCCGCTGGCCTTCATCTCTTCTTCGCTCAGGTGGGCGAACTTGGTCTGCACCTTGTCGTAAAAGCCCAGGTCGCCGGCCTTGATGACCTCGTTGTCCTTCAGGCGGAAGGACAGCAGCACCGCCTTCTTGATCCACTGGTGCACGGTCCACTGGCCCACGCCGGCGCGGCTGGCCACGCGCAGGCGCCCACCATTGAGTTCGGTGATGACGTGCTCGACCGCGTCGGCCACTTCCTTCGGGGCGGACTTCGGGGAGATGTTGGCGCGGTCTTCCCACGCGGTGTCGATGATCTGTTGCAGTTGTTGGCTCATGGTTTTTCTCAGGCTTTTAGGTTCTGGATTGGACAAACTGGACAATGCGCTCGGCGGCTTCCACGCACTCGGCGGTCTCGGCCACCAGTGCCATGCGGATGCGCCCGGCGCCGGGGTTGAAGCCGTGGGCTTCGCGGGCGAGGTAGCTGCCGGGCAAAACAGTCACATTGTAAAGAGCGAGCAGGTCACGCGCGAAATCGGTGTCACTGCCCTTGACGCCGGCCCACAGGTAGAAGGCGGCATCCGGCAGGGCCACGTCCAGCACGGCACTCAGCAAGGGCGTGACCCGGGCAAATTTCTCACGGTACAGGTTGCGGTTTTCGATCACGTGCAACTCGTCGTTCCAGGCCGCGATGCTGGCGGCCTGCACCACCGTGCTCATGGCGCCGCCGTGGTAGGTCCGGTAGAGCAGGAAGGGCTTGATCAGCGCCGCGTCACCGGCCACGAAGCCGCTGCGCATGCCCGGCACATTGCTGCGTTTGGACAGGCTGGTCAGGGCGATCAGGTTCTTGAAGTCGCTGCGGCCGAGCTTGACCGCCGCTTCCAGCCCACCCAGCGGCGGCTCGTCGCGGAAATAGATCTCGCTGTAGCACTCGTCGGAGGCGATGACGAAACCGTAGCGGTCGCTCAGCTCAAACAGCTTCTTCCATTCGTCCAGCGGCATCACGGCGCCGGTCGGGTTGCCGGGGGAGCAGGTGAAGATCATCTGGGTGCGGGCCCAGACCTCGGCCGGCACGCTGTCCCAGTCGACCGCGAAGTTGCGCTTTGGGTCGCTCGGCACGTAATAAGGCTGGGCGCCGGCCAGCAGGGTGGCGCCTTCGTAGATCTGGTAGAACGGGTTGGGGCACAGCACGGTGGCACCCGGCCGGGAGCTGTCCACCACGGTCTGCGTCAGTGCAAACAGCGCCTCGCGCGAGCCATTGACCGGCAGCACCTGGGTGGCCGGGTTGACGCTCACGCCATAGCGCCGCTGGAGCCAGCCGGCAGCGGCTTCGCGCAGGGTCGGCTCGCCGGCGGTGGCCGGGTAGCTGGCCAGGCCCGCCAGGTTGGCGGTCAGGGCATCGGTCACCAGCTTGGGCGTGGCATGGCGCGGCTCGCCAATGCCCAGGCTGATGGGGCGGTAGTTGGGGTTGGGCGTGACGCCGGCGAAGAGCTGCTTCAGCCGCTCGAAGGGGTAGGGCTGCAGCCGGGAAAGATTCGGATTCATGGGGTGTCATTATCCCGTGGATGGCGGCCCCGGCCCCGGGGTACGGCCATTCGGGAGCGGGCGCTGCGCACACGGTATCATCAAGCATTCACCCGCTCACCCTGGCGGGAAAAAGTTCAATTCAATCAATTACTTAGACTCGCTGTGCGTCTTAACTCCATCAAGCTGTCCGGGTTCAAGTCGTTCGCCGAACCCACCAACTTCATGCTGCCGGGCCAATTGGTGGGTGTGGTCGGCCCCAACGGTTGCGGCAAGTCCAACATCATGGATGCCGTGCGCTGGGTGCTGGGCGAAAGCCGCGCCAGCGAACTGCGCGGCGAGTCCATGCAGGACGTCATCTTCAACGGCACCAACAACCGCAAGCCGGCCAGCCGCGCCAGCGTGGAGCTGGTGTTCGACAATGCCGATCACCGTGCCGGCGGCCAGTGGGGCCAGTACGCCGAAGTGGCGGTCAAGCGCGTGCTGACGCGCGATGGCACCAGCAGCTACTACATCAACAACCAGCCAGTGCGCCGGCGCGACGTGCAGGACGTGTTCCTCGGCACCGGCTTAGGGCCGCGCGCCTACGCCATCATCGGCCAGGGCACCATCAGCCGCATCATCGAGTCCAAGCCGGAAGAGCTGCGCCTGTTCCTGGAAGAGGCGGCCGGTGTTTCCAAGTACAAGGAGCGCCGCCGCGAGACGGAAAACCGCCTCTCGGACACGCGTGAGAACCTGACCCGCGTCGAGGACATCCTGCGCGAACTCAACGCCAACCTGGAGAAGCTGGAACGCCAGGCCGAGGTGGCGCAGAAGTACAACGCACTGCAGTCGGACGTCACGCTCAAGCAGCACCAGCTCTGGTACCTGCGTCGCAGCGAGGCCGAGGCTGACCAGGCCAAGATCCGCCAGGACGGCGAAAAAGCCGTCATCGAGCTTGAATCGCGCGTGGCCGACCTGCGCCACATCGAGGCCGATCTGGAAACCATCCGCCAAGCGCACTACGCCGCCGGCGACCAGGTCAACCAGGCCCAGGGCCTGCTGTACGAGGCCAGTACCGAAGTGGGCCGGCTGGAGGCCGAGATCCGCTTCGTGGTCGAAGGCCGCCAGCGGGTCGAGGAACGCCTGATCACGCTGAAAGAGCAGACCACCCAGTGGGCCACCCGCAAGGAAGATGCTGCCGCCGAGATCGAGCGACTGGCCGAACTGGCGCTGATGGGGGAAGAAAAGAACGAGTTGCTGGCCGCCCAGCTGGAAGAGCAGGCCCTGGCCTTGCCCGATCTGGAAGAGGCCCTGCGGCAGACGCAAAGCCGCGCCAACGAGCAGCGCGGCAGCGTGGCCCAGGTGCAGCAGCAGATCCAGGTGCTGGCCGCCGAGCAGCGCAATATTGAAGAGCAGTCGCGCCAGTTGCAGCAGCGGCGCGAGCGCCTGAGCGCGGACAAGAATGCGCTGGCCGCCCCCGACGAGGCGCGCCTGCAGAACCTGCAAAGCCAGCTGGCCGAGGCCACCGAGGCCGCCAGCGTGAACGAGGCCCGGCTGCAGGAGCTGCAGGAACAGGTGCCGCAGCTGGACGAAGCCCGCCGCACGCAGCAGGAAGCCGTCAACACCGAATCCGCCCGCCAGGCCGACCTGTCGGCGCGCATGGAAGCGCTCAAGGCGCTGCAGGAAAAGGTCAAGACCGACGGCAAGCTGCAACCCTGGTTGGCCAAGCATGGCCTGGCCGACCTGCAGGCCTTGTGGACCAAGATCCACGTGGAGTCCGGCTGGGAAAACGCCCTGGAGGCGGCGCTGCGCGAACGCATGGGCGCGCTGGAGGTCAGCCGTCTCGACATGGTGCGCGCTTTCGGCGCCGATGCGCCGCCGGCTAAGCTGGCCTTCTACAGTGCACCGCAGGCCGGTGCGCCGGAGAAAACGGCCAGCCTGCCGCGCCTGTCGGACCTGCTGCGCGTCAATGACGCCGGCCTGAAGGCCGTGCTGGTCGACTGGCTGCAAGGTTGTTATGTGGCGCAGAGCTTCGAGGACGCGCTGGCACAACGCGCCCAGCTGCAGCCGGGCGAAACCCTGTACGTCAAGACCGGCCACGCTGTCAGTGCGCACAGCGTCAGCTTCTATGCGCAGGATTCCGAACAGGCCGGCCTGCTGGCCCGCGCCCAGGAAATCGAGAATCTGGAAAAGCAACTGCGTGCCCAGTCCCTCATCAATGAAGAAGCGCGTAGCGCCCTGATCCGCGCCGAAGCAGCCTACGCCGATGCCTCGCAGCGCCTGGTGACGGCGCGCCGCGAGGCGAGTGAGAGCCAGAGCCGTGCGCACGAGTTGCAGGTCGAGACCCTGCGTCTGACGCAGCTGGCCGAGCAGACCCGCGCCCGCAGCGAGCAGATTGCCGGCGACATGGCCGAAGTCGACGCCCAGCTGGAAGACCTGCAGGAACGCCGTGTGGCGGCCGAAGCGCGCTTCGAGGAACTGGACATGCAGCTGGCCGACAGCCAGGAGCGCCACGCCCAGCTCGACGAAAAGGTGCTGGAAGCCGAGCGCAAGCTGAATGCCTGCCGCGAACAGCAGCGCAGCCTGGAGCGTCAGGCGCAAGAGGCCACCTTCTCGCTGCGCACGCTCGATGCCCGCAAGGCCGAGTTGTCGCGCGCCATTGAAACTGCCGAGCAGCAGGCCACCTCGCTGGTGGCCGAAGAGCAGCGCGCTCGTGACGAGCTGGCACGCCTGACCGATGCTGCCGCCCAGGCCGGCCTGCAGAACGCGCTGGCCCTGAAGCTGGAGCGCGAGCAGGTGCTGGCGGCCAAGCGCAGCGAATACGACGACCTGACGACCAAGCTGCGCGCCAGCGATGAGCGTCGCCTGCAGCTCGAACGCGAGCTGGAGCCGCTGCGCCAGCGCATCACCGATTTCCAGCTCAAGGAACAGGCGGCACGCCTGGGGCTGGAGCAGTACGCCCAGTTGCTGGCCGATGCCCAGGCCGATCTGGAGGCCGTGGCCAAGTCGATCGCGGAGGGCAATGTCCGCCTCACCGGCCTGCAGGGCGAGATTGACCGCCTGAACCGCGAGATCGCGGCGCTCGGTGCCGTCAACCTGGCGGCGCTGGACGAGTTGGCCCATGCGCGCGAGCGCAAGCAGTTCCTCGACGCCCAGTCGCTGGACCTGACCGATGCCATGAACACGCTGGAAGCCGCCATCCGCAAGATCGACGGCGAGACGCGTGAACTGTTGGGCGGCACCTTCAAGATCGTCAACGAGCATTTCGGCCGCATGTTCCCCGAGCTGTTTGGTGGCGGCCAAGCCAAGCTGATCATGACGGGCGACGAGATCCTGGATTCCGGCGTGCAGGTGATGGCGCAGCCGCCGGGCAAGAAGAACCAGACCATCCACCTGCTGTCGGGTGGCGAGAAGGCGCTGACCGCCATTGCGCTGGTGTTCGCCATCTTCCAGCTCAACCCGGCACCGTTCTGTCTGCTGGACGAGGTGGACGCGCCGCTCGACGACGCCAACACCGAGCGTTATGCCAAGCTGGTGAGCAGCATGAGCAAGGGTACGCAGTTCCTCTTCATCAGCCACAACAAGATCGCGATGGAGATGGCCGAGCAGCTGATCGGCGTGACCATGCAGGAGCAGGGTGTCTCGCGCATCGTGGCGGTGGACATGGAGTCCGCGGTTTCCATGGTAGAGGCGGCCTGACACGATGAGCACACTGCAGATCGGACTGGCAATCGCAGGCGGGCTGGTGCTGGCCGGCGTGGTGGCGCATGGCGCCTGGACCTCGCGGCGCAGTCTGCCGCGCCAGGCCGACCCGCAGGTGCCGCGAGTCGAGCCGGAGGCGGGGCCGATCGAGCCGGTTTTTGATCCCGACCTCGATCCCCAAGGCGGAGCCTTTCCGCTGCCTGCCATCGAGAAAAAGCCGCTGATGGATTCGCTGATCGATGTCATCGCGCCGATCACACTCGACGGCCCGGTCTCCGGCGACGCCGTGCTGGCCGCCTTGCCGGCCACGCGCCGCGTCGGCAGCAAGCCGTTTGCGGTGGAAGGGTTGAACGAGGTCACCCAGCAATGGGAACTGCCGCATGTGGGGCAGCGTTACGGCGTGTTGCAGGCCGGCATCCAGCTGGCCAACCGTTCGGGGGCGCTCAACGAGATCGAATATTCCGAATTTGTCGTCACGACCCAGGCTTTTGCCGACGTCGTGGGCGGCACGCCGGAGTTTCCGGAGATGCTGGACGAAGTGGCACGCGCCCGTGAACTCGACAACTTTGCCAGCGCGCATGACGCCCAGCTCGGCTTCACGCTGCGCGCGCGCAATGCAGCCTGGAGCCCGGGTTATGTGCACCAGTGCGCCGCACGCCTGGGTTTTGTACCGGGGGCCATTGCCGGCCGCATGGTGCTGCCGGCCGCTGTGCCCGGCCAGCCGCCCCTGCTGGGCCTGGCGTTTGATTCTCAGGCCGCCTTGTCCGAAGACCTTGACCAGTCCGCCTTGCGCGAGCTCAGCCTGAGCCTGGACGTGGCCCAAGTGGATCGTAGCGAACACCCGTTCGCGCGCATGCGTGAGGTGGCCGAGTCGCTGGCCGCCACCATGGACGGCCTGTTGACCGACGACAACGGTCAGCCCTTGAGCATCGAGGCGCTCGACCAGATCGGCGCCGAGCTCGAAAAACTGTATGACACGCTGGATGCGCGTGAGCTGTCTGCCGGCTCGACCTTGGCGCGCCGTCTGTTCTCGTGATGCAACCCCCAGGCTGCGCTCCCTTCGTTCGCTCCGCCACCCCCCTTCCAGAAGGGGGCGCTCCCAGCGGCCTGGCAAAGCCAGCTCCGCGGGAGCCTTGGCATCTGGTTTTGTAGCGCTCGACGATGGCTACGCTCGATTTGTTTTCTGCAGATGCGGCACCGGCCGGACCGGACAGGCAACGCGTACAGGAATTGCATCGCCTGCTGCACCACCACGCCCACCGTTATTACGTGCTCGACGAGCCGGAAATCCCGGATGCCGAGTACGACCGCCTGTTCCGTGAGCTGCAGGCGATCGAGGCGGCGCATCCCGAGCTGGTGACGCCCGATTCGCCGACGCAACGTGTTGGCGGCAAACCGCTGGCGCAGTTCGCCAGCGTGCGCCATGCCGTGCCGATGCTGAGCATCCGCACCGAGACCGACACCGAAGCCAGCGGCGCGGAGGCCTTCGATGCGCGGGTGCGGCGTGAACTGGGCTGGGGCGAGACCGAACCCGCCGTCGAGTACGTGGCCGAACTCAAGTTCGACGGCCTGGCCATCAACCTGCGCTACGAGCAGGGTGTGCTGGTGCAGGCCGCCACGCGAGGTGATGGCGAGGTGGGCGAGGATGTGACGCAGAACATCCGCACCATCGGTCAGATCCCATTGCGTTTGCCGGATGGCGTGCCGGCCATCCTGGAGGTGCGTGGTGAGGTCTACCTGCGGCGCGACGACTTCAATGCCCTCAACGAGCGGCAGCGCGAGAAAGGCGAGAAGACCTTCGTCAATCCGCGCAATGCGGCGGCCGGTGCGGTGCGCCAGCTCGACCCGGCCATTGCCGCCCAGCGGCCCTTGAGCTTTTTTACCTACGGCCTGGGTGAAGTCACGCCCGGGGCGGTCCAGGTGGCTTCCCACTTCGCGTGGCTGCAGCTGTTGAAATCCTGGGGTTTTCCGGTCTGCGAGCACGTGATGATTGCGCGAGGCGCTCCTGATTTGATAGCGTTTCATCGTCGCATGGGCGAGCTGCGCGACAGCCTGCCCTACGACATCGACGGCGTGGTCTACAAGGTCAACCGGCTGGACCTGCAGCAGCAGTTGGGTTTCGTCACGCGCGAGCCGCGCTGGGCGGTGGCGCACAAGTACCCGGCGCAGGAAATGCTGACCACGGTGCAGGCGATCGAGGTGCAGGTGGGCCGCACCGGCAAGCTCACGCCGGTGGCCAAGCTGGCACCCGTGTTCGTCGGCGGCGTGACGGTGACCAACGCCACGTTGCACAACGAGGACGAAGCGCGGCGCAAGGATGTGCGCATTGGTGACACCGTGATCGTGCGCCGTGCCGGTGACGTCATTCCCGAAGTGGTGGCGGTGCTGCCGGAGAAGCGCCTGCCGGGCGCCGAGATCTTCACCATGCCGCGCACTTGCCCGGTGTGCGGCTCGGCCGCGGTGCGCGAGGAGGGCGAGGCCGACTACCGCTGCACCGGCGGCCTGTTCTGCAGCGCGCAGCGCAAGCAGGCCATCCTGCATTTTGCGCATCGCCGTGCGGTCGAGATCGAAGGCCTGGGCGACAAGCTGGTGGACCAGCTGGTGGACAGTGGTGTGGTCAACACCCTGCCGGACCTGTACCGTCTGGGCCTGACGGCGCTGGCCAGCCTGGAGCGCATGGCCGACAAGTCGGCGCAGAACATCGTTGAGGCGCTGGAGAAGTCCAAGCAGACCACCTTGCCGCGTTTCCTCTTTGGCCTGGGCATCCGCCATGTGGGCGAGGCCACGGCCAAGGCGCTGGCGCGCCATTTCGGCAAGCTCGACGCCATCATGGACGCCAGCGAGGAACAGTTGCTGCAGGTGGCCGACGTCGGCCCGGTGGTGGCGCAGAGCATCCGCACCTTCTTCGAGCAGCCGCACAACCGCGAGGTGGTGGAACAACTGCGGGCTTGTGGTGTGACTTGGGAAGAGGGCGAGCCGGCACCTATCGAAGTGCAGCCGCTGGCCGGCAAGACCTTTGTGCTGACAGGCACCTTGCCGACACTCAGCCGCGACCAGGCCAAGGACATGCTGGAAGCCGCTGGCGCCAAGGTGGCCGGCTCGGTCAGCAAGAAGACCGACTACGTGGTGGCGGGTGCCGAGGCCGGCAGCAAGCTGGAGAAGGCGCAGGCGCTGGGCATCGCCATCCTGGACGAGGCCGGTCTGCTCGCCCTGCTGGAGGCATCGGCGGGCTGAAGTGCATCAGTCCTGCTGCGGGGGCGTGTCGTCATGATGCTCCGGGCGCTGCCACAGCCACAGTGCCACGGCCGTCATGCAGGCGATGGCCAGCCCGGCGGCCCAGCGCGGGTGCGAACTCAGCAGCAGGTAGGTTCCGCTGGCCGCCATGACCAGCGTGGCCATCCATTTGGAACGCCGGCGCACCACGCCGCCGTGGCGCCAGTCGCGGATCATCGGCCCGAAGGCCGTGTGCTCCTCCAGCCAGGCCAGCAGGCGGGGTGAACTGCGTGCCGCCGCCCAGGCCGACAGCAGGATGAAGGGGGTGGTCGGCAGCACCGGCAGGAAGATGCCGATCAGCCCCAGCAGCAGGAACAGCAGCGCCAACACCAGATAGACCCAGCGCAGCAGGGCCGACAGCGGGACGGCGAGGACCTGGGGGCGCGATGCGGATGGGCGGGGCGATGTCATGGCGTGATTGTGCCGCTCTTGTATGCTTGAGTGTCACCAATTCCGAATTCCCATGACCGTCCGTACCATCCTCAAGATGGGCGACCCGCGCTTGTTGCGCGTCGCCCAGCCCGTGACCGAATTCGACAGCGACGCGCTGCATCTGCTCATCACCGACCTGCTCGACACCATGCAGGCGGCCAACGGTGCCGGCTTGGCGGCGCCGCAGATCGGTGTGGACCTGCAGGTGGTGATCTTTGGCAGCGGCGAGTTCAACCCGCGCTACCCTGATGCACCCGTGGTGCCGCGCACCGTGCTGTGCAACCCGGTCATCACGCCGCTGGGCGAGGCCGAGGAAGAGGGCTGGGAAGGTTGTCTGTCGGTACCGGGCCTGCGTGCCGTGGTGCCGCGCTGGCAACGCATCCGCTACACCGGTTTCGATCAGTATGGCGACCCGATCGACCGCACGGTCGAGGGTTTTCACGCCCGCGTGGTGCAGCACGAGTGCGACCACCTGATCGGCAAGCTCTATCCGATGCGGGTGCGCGATTTCACGCAGTTCGGTTTCACCGAAGTGCTGTTTCCCGGTCTGGATGCGGGCCAGGACGACTGAGTTCTCGCCTTGGAGCGATTGAGCGCCGCTGGGTCATTCCAAGGCGCGAGGGTCTCCTTGGAGGACTGCAAACCACCCGCATTGGGAGCGCGGGTGCTTTATGACGACAGCACGTCCAGCAGTTCCGTCTCGATTTCCAGCTGCGCCCGGTTGTTCTGCAGGGCTTGGCCGCAGATCAGGAAGCTGTCGTCCACGCGTTCACCGAGGGTGTTGACCTTGGCCAGCTGCAGGTTGATCCCGTGCTGCGCCAGCACGCGTGCCACTTTGTACAGCAGGCCGGTCTGGTCGCTGGCGGTGATGCTGAGCAGCCAGCGTTGGGCTTTTTCGTCCGGCCGCAGGCTGACGCGCGGCATGAAGGGAAAACTCTTGACGCGTCGCGACTGGCGGCCACGGCTGGGTGCGGGCAGCGGACCGCCTTCCATGATGGTGCGAGCCAGTTCGGCCTCCACCATGTTGGTCAGTTCGCGGTAGTGGTCGGGCATGGCCGACGTGACGATCTGGAAGGTGTCGAGCGCATAGTTGTTGCGCGCGGTGTGGATGCGGGCGTCGAGGATGCTGAAGCCGGCGTGGTCGAAATAGCCGCAGATGCGGGCAAACAGGTCGGGCTGGTCCTTGGCGTAGACCAGCACCTGCAGCCCTTCGCCCACCGGGGAGCGGCGGGCCCGCACGATGGGCTTGTCAGAGCCGACATGGCGTGACAGCTGCCGCGTGTGCCAGGCGATGTCGGCCGCGTCGTGGCGCATGAAGTAGCTCACGTCCAGCGTGTCCCACAAGGGCTTGTGCGCTTCGAAGGGCAGCGAGTGCAGCGCCAGCTGGATCAGCGCCTCACGCTTGCGTGCCTCCACCTCGGCATCGGGTGAGGGGACCAGGCCGCCCAGGGCGCGCAGGGTGTAGCGGTACAGGTCTTCCAGCAGCTTGCCTTTCCAGGCATTCCAGACCTTGGGGCTGGTGCCCCGGATGTCGGCCACGGTCAGCAGGTAGAGCGCCGTCAGGTAACGCTCGCTGCCCACCTGCTTGGCGAAAGCGGCAATCACATCCGGATCGGTCAGGTCGGACTTCTGCGCAATGTGGCTCATCGAGAGGTGTTCCTTGACCAGGAACTCGATGAGCTGGGCATCATCACGCGCGATGCCATGCTGGCGGCAGAAGTGCCGCACCTCGACCGCGCCCAGCGAAGAATGATCGCCACCACGGCCCTTGGCGATGTCGTGGAACAGCGCTGCCGCGTACAGGATCCACGGCTTGTCCCAGCCAGAGGCCAGTTGCGAACAGAACGGGTACTCGTGCGCATGCTCGGCCATGAAGAAGCGCCGCACATTGCGCAGCACCATCAGGATATGCTGGTCTACCGTGTAGACGTGGAACAGGTCGTGCTGCATCTGGCCAACGATGCGGCGGAAGGTCCAGAGGTAGCGCCCCAGCACCGAGGTCTGGTTCATCAGGCGCATGGCGTGCGTGATGCCCTGGGGCTGCTGCAGGATGCGCATGAAGGTCTGCTGGTTGGCCGGGTCCTTGCGGAAGCGGCTGTCCATCAGGCCGCGCGCGTTGTACAGCGCACGCAGCGTGCGTGCCGACAGGCCCTTGGCGCCTTCGGTGGTCTGGTAGACCAGGAAGGTTTCCAGGATGGCATGCGGCTCACGCTGGTAGAGGTCGTCGCTGCGCACCTCGATCAGGCCGGCCTTGTCGGCAAAGCGCTCGTTGATCGGCAGCGGCGGCTGCACGGTGGGGTTGAGCCGTTCCTCGATGTTGAGCAGCAGGATCTGGTTGAGCTGCGCCACCGCCTTGGCGGCCCAGTAGTAGTGGCGCATCAGCGCTTCGCTGGCGCGGACCTTGGTCCGGACATCGTTGGTGTCTGATCGTTTCGCCGACGGGCCGCCCTGAGGCGGAACAGTCCCCTCGGGGGGCAGGGTGGACACGTCAGAGCCGAGCGTGGGGGCCGGCAGTCCGTAGCCAAAGGTGTTGGCCACCGCGGTCTGCAGGTCGAACACCAGCCGGTCTTCACGCCGGCCGGCAATCAGGTGCAGGCGCATGCGGATGAGCTGCAGCATGGCCTCGTTGCGTTTGAGCTGGCGTACCTCGAAGGGGGTGACCAGGCCGGATTTGGCCAGTTCGTCCCAGGACTTGCCGTAACTCGCAGCCTGGGCCACCCAGAGGATGATCTGCAGGTCGCGCAGGCCGCCGGGGGACTCCTTGCAGTTCGGCTCGAGCGAGTAGGGGGTGTCTTCGAACTTGCTGTGACGCTGCTGCATCTCCAGTGTCTTGGCGACAAAAAAAGCGCGCGCGTCCAAGCTCTGGCGGAACTGCCAGCGGAAGGCCTTGAACAGCTCGGTGTTGCCGGCAATCAGGCGCGATTCCAGCAACGCCGTCTGCACCGTCACGTCCTTGGCCGCCTCGGCCAGGCATTCAGATACAGACCGTACGCTGGAGCCGATTTCCAGGCCGGCGTCCCAGCAGCTGCTGATGAAGGACTCGATGCGCTGGCGCAGGGCCTCGTCGCTGTCGGGAGACAGTCCTTCGGGCAGCAGCAGGAGCACGTCGATATCGGAATGTGGGAACAGTTCGCCGCGGCCGAAGCCGCCGACGCCAACCAGGGCAAAGGGCTGGCCGAAGCCAGCCTGCTTCCACAGGGTCTTGAGCGTGCTGTCGGCCAGGCGGGCCAACTGGCGCAGCGTGCTGCGCACATGGCGCGTGGAGGCGCCACTCTCGGTGACATTCTTCAGCAGTTCGGCCTTGCGGGCGCGGTACTGGTCTCTCAAGGTCTGGATGGTTTGCATCACCAAAATGAAGCAGGAATCAGGCCAGACGAGAAGAAGGTCAGGCCTTCGCAGCCGCCGTCACGAAAGCCGGTACCGGCGGGCTGCCGGCCGACAGCGTCAGTACTTCGTAGCCGGTGGGCGTGACCAGGATGGTGTGTTCCCACTGGGCCGACAGCGAGTGGTCCTTGGTGACGATGGTCCAGCCGTCGCCCAGCTCCTTGATGTCGCGCTTGCCGGCGTTGATCATGGGCTCGATGGTGAAGGTCATGCCGGGTTTGAGTTCGTCCAGCGTGCCGGGTTTGCCGTAGTGCAGCACCTGCGGCTCCTCGTGGAATCCCAGGCCGATGCCGTGGCCGCAGAACTCGCGCACCACGGAAAAACCGTTGCTTTCGGCGAATTTCTGGATCGCCCAGCCGATGTCGCCCAGGTGTGCGCCAGGTTTGACCTGCATGATGCCGTGCCACATGGCGTCATAGGTCATGGCGCACAGGCGCTTGGCCGCAATCGAGGTCTCTCCGACCTGGAACATGCGGCTGGTGTCGCCGTGCCAGCCGTCCTTGATGATGGTGATGTCGATGTTGACGATGTCGCCCTTCTTGAGCGGCTTGTCGTTCGGGATACCGTGGCAGACCTGGTGGTTGATCGAGGTGCAGATCGACTTCGGGTAGGGGTTGTAGCCCGAGGGGGCGTAGTTCAGCGGCGCGGGAATGGCGCCCTGCACGTCCACGATGTAGCCATGGGCCAGCATGTCGAGTTCGTTGGTGGTCACGCCGGGCTTGACATGGGGGGCGAGGAAATCCAGTACTTCGGCGGCCAGGCGGCAGGCCACGCGCATGCCGGCAATGCCGGCTTCGTCTTTGTAGGTGATCGTCATGGGGGTGAATTATCCCATTGGCCGAGGATTCCCGCAGGCGGGAACGGTAAAGTCCGCCAGGACTTCAGCGCAGACTCACAATTGCCCGTAGGGCTTGTGACGTCGGAGCTAAAATCACTGGTTTCCACGGACCACCGTCCGCCACCCTCATCAAGGCCACCACAGTGACCCTGCATATCAGCTCTTTCGAAGGCGGTAGCGCTCTCAGCGCTTTCCGCGTCCAGCAACTTCTGCCCGGCCTGCAGGCCATCCACGACAAGATCAGCGGCATTGCCGCGCGCTTCGTACATCTGGTGGCCAGTGATACGGCCCCTGACGCCGACCTGAAGCACCAGCTTGGTGCCTTGCTGACGTATGGCGATCCCTATACCGGTCCCACGGACGGTCCGCTGATCGTGGTGTCGCCGCGTTTCGGCACCGTGTCGCCCTGGGCCTCCAAGGCCACCGACATCGCCCACAACTGCGGCCTGGCCGTGCACCGGGTGGAGCGCATCGTCGAATACCGGCTGACGCTCAAGTCCCCCTTGCTGGGCAAGGCCAGCCTGACGCCGGAGCAGTTGGGCCAGGTGGCGGCACTGTTGCACGACCGTATGACGGAAAGCGCCATGACCACGCGCGAGCAGGCCTGTGAGCTGTTCACCGAGCTGCACCCGGCGCCGATGGAGCACGTCGACATCCTGGGCGGCGGTCGCGCCGCACTGGAAAAGGCCAACGTGCAGTTCGGCCTGGCGCTGGCCGACGACGAGATCGACTACCTGGTCAAGGCCTTCAACGACCTCCAGCGCAACCCGACCGACGTCGAGTTGATGATGTTTGCCCAAGCCAACAGCGAACACTGCCGCCACAAGATTTTCAACGCCGACTTCACAATCGACGGTGTGCGCCAGGAACGCAGCATGTTCGGCATGATCCGCCACACCCACCAGACCAGCCCGCAGCACACGGTGGTGGCCTATTCGGACAACGCTTCCATCATGGAAGGCAATCCGGTTGAGCGTTTCGTGGCCAAAATGGCCTCCAGCCCTTCCGGTTACAGTGCCGACAGCTATCAAAAAGAGAGCGCGATCAACCACGTTCTGATGAAGGTGGAAACCCACAACCACCCGACCGCGATCTCGCCATTCCCGGGTGCTTCCACCGGCGCCGGCGGCGAAATCCGCGACGAGGGTGCCACCGGCCGCGGCTCCAAGCCCAAGGCCGGCCTGAGCGGCTTCACGGTGTCCAAGCTGTGGGGCGGCTGGTCCGATGAGGCCGGCGGCAAGCCCGAGCACATTGCCAGCCCGCTGCAGATCATGATCGAGGGCCCGCTCGGTGGCGCGGCCTTCAACAACGAATTCGGCCGTCCCAACCTGGCCGGTTATTTCCGCGAGTACGAGCAGACCGTCGCCAGCGATGTCGACACGGTGCAGCGCGGTTACCACAAGCCCATCATGATCGCCGGTGGTGTCGGTGTCATCGATGCCAAGCTGACGAAGAAGATCGAATTCCCGGCTGGCACGCTGTTGATCCAGCTTGGCGGCCCGGGCATGCGCATCGGCATGGGCGGTGGTGCCGCCAGCTCCATGGCCACTGGCGCCAACGCGGCCGAGCTCGACTTCGACTCGGTGCAGCGCGGCAACCCGGAGATCGAGCGCCGGGCGCAGGAGGTCATCAACCACTGCTGGGCCCAAGGCGACAAGAACCCGATCCTGGCCATACACGACGTCGGTGCCGGCGGTCTGTCGAATGCCTTTCCCGAGCTGACCAACGATGCCGGCCGCGGTGCGCGCTTTGATTTGCGTGCCGTGCCGCTGGAAGAGTCCGGCCTGGCCCCGAAGGAAATCTGGTGCAACGAGAGTCAGGAACGTTATGTGATGGCGATTGCGCCGGAATCGCTGGAACAGTTCAAGGCCTTCTGCGAGCGCGAGCGCTGCCCGTTTGCCGTGGTCGGCGTGGCCACCGAAGAGCGCCAGCTGGTGCTGGCCGACGAGGGGGCCGAGAGCCCGGTCGACATGCCGATGAACGTGCTGCTGGGCAAGCCGCCCAAGATGCACCGCGATGTCAAGACCATCGCGCGCCAATTCAAGCCGCTGGACCTGACCGGTGTCGATCTGCAGAAAGCGGTGATCGACGTGCTGAGCCACCCGACCGTGGCCTCCAAGCGTTTCCTCATCACCATCGGCGACCGCGCCGTGGGCGGCCTGACGCACCGCGACCAGATGGTCGGCCCCTGGCAGGTGCCGGTGGCCGACGTGGCCGTGACGTTGGCCGACTACGCCGGTTTTGCCGGCGAGGCCATGAGTATGGGCGAGCGCACGCCGCTGGCCGCGCTCGATGCGCCGGCTTCCGGCCGCATGGCGGTGGCCGAAGCCATCACCAACCTGCTGGCCGCACCGATCGAACTCTCGCGCGTCAAGCTCTCGGCCAACTGGATGGCCGCCTGCGGCGAACCGGGTGAAGACGCCGCGCTGTACGCCACCGTGCAGGCCGTCGGCATGGAGCTGTGCCCCGCGCTGGGCGTGTCGATTCCGGTCGGCAAGGACAGCCTGTCCATGCGCACGCAATGGCAAGTCCCTGCAAGCCCCTCCGGTAGCGGCACCGAGAAAAAGAAGGTCACCTCGCCGGTGTCGCTGATCGTCAGCGCCTTCGCCACGCTGGCTGATGTGCGCGGCACGCTCACGCCACAGCTCGATGCCAGCGAGGCCGACAGCACGCTGCTGCTGGTCGACCTGGGTAAGGGCCAGAACCGCATGGCCGGCTCCATCCTGGCGCAGACGCTCAACCAGTCCGGCGACACAGTGCCGGATCTGGACAACCCGCAGGACCTGATCAACCTGGTCAAGGCCGTCAATGCGCTGCGTGCGCAGGGCAAGATCCTGGCCTACCACGACCGCAGCGACGGCGGCCTGTTCGCCGCCGCAGCCGAGATGGCCTTTGCCGGCCACGTCGGCGTGGCGCTCAATGTGGATCTGCTGGTCACCGAGGGTGATGGCATTTCCGACAGCCGCATGGACGCCGGTGACAGCAAGAACTGGGCGAGCCAGGTCCAGGCCCGGCGCGAGGAGCTGACGCTCAAGGCCCTGTTCAACGAAGAGCTGGGTGTGGTGCTGCAGGTGCGCACGGCCGAGCGCGATGCGGTGCTGCAAGTGCTGCGCGAACACGGCCTGTCCAAATTCAGTCATGTCATCGGCAAGACCCGGCCCGCCGGTGGTGCTGTCACGGCCGGGGTGGGTGAGGTGCAGGTCTGGCGCGATGCCAAGGCCGTTTTCAGTGCCTCGCTGGCCGACCTGCACCAGGTGTGGGACAGCGTGAGCTGGAAGATCTGCCAGCAGCGCGACAACACCGCCTGTGCCGATGCCGAGCACGCAGCCGCCGGTATGCCCAACGACCCGGGTATGCATGTGCACCTGACGTTCGACCCGGCGCAACAGCTGGCGCCCGCCTTGCTGACCAGCCGCCCCAAGGTGGCCGTGCTGCGCGAGCAGGGTGTCAATTCGCACGTCGAGATGGCCTACGCCTTCCATGAGGCCGGCTTCGAGGCCCACGACGTGCACATGACCGACCTGCAGAGCGGCCGCGCCAGGTTGCAGGACTTCAAGGGGGTCGTCGCCTGCGGTGGTTTCTCCTATGGCGACACGCTGGGCGCCGGCATTGGCTGGGCGCGCTCCATCACCTTCAACCCGGTGCTGGCCGAACAGTTCAAGGCCTTCTTCGACCGCACCGACACCTTCGGCCTGGGCGTGTGCAATGGCTGCCAGATGTTTGCCGAACTGGCCGACATCATCCCGGGCGCGCAAGACTGGCCGCGCTTCACCACCAACCGCAGCGAACGCTTCGAAGCGCGCCTGTCGATGGTGGAGGTGCTGGAATCACCGTCGCTGTTCCTGCAGGGTATGGCCGGCAGCCGCCTGCCGATTGCCGTGGCACACGGTGAGGGCTACGCCAACTTCGCCTACCGCGGCAACGCGGCCAAGGCGATTGCGGCCATGCGCTTCGTTGACAACCACGGTGCGGCCACCGAGGCCTACCCGTTCAACCCGAACGGCAGTGCCGGTGGTTTGACCGCGGTCACCACCGCGGACGGCCGTTTCACCGCCATGATGCCGCACCCCGAGCGCGTGTTCCGCAACATCCAGATGAGCTGGACCAATCTGGATGCGGGCGCTGCCAGCCCTTGGATGCAGGTGTGGCGCAACGCCCGCAAGTGGGTCGGTTGATGAAGGGCAGGCCGCGTCAGGCCCGCAGGCATTGCGGGCACACGAAGCTGTTGGATTGACGACGAAGCATGGCGAATCGTTCCGTCTTCAGGGTCTTACTGCTCGGGCTGGGGCTGCTGGTGCTCATGCTCGGTTACCAACTGCGGGTGGGTTACGAGTCGGCCTTGAGCCGGGCCCATGACGATGCGGAGAACCTGGCCTTCATCCTGGATGGCCAGATCGAGGCGACCTTTCGCCGGATTGAGGGCAGCCTTGGCAACATTGCGAGCCAACTGCCCGACCAGTCACTGCAGACCAGCGCGGCTGATGCCTATCGTGAGCGGGTGGCGCAGATACTGATGCCGCTGACGGAAAACTTCCCGGAGCTGGGGGGCTTCTACGTCTGGGACGCCGAGGGCAACAACCTCTACGGTTCGGTGCCGCCGGCGATGCTGCAAAAGCGTGCCAGCATTGCGCAGCGGCCCACTTTCCAGCTTCTGAAGAACGACTCTTCCGTCAACATCGCCTATTCCGATGCCATCCGCGGCTCGGTGTCCGGATTGCAGACGGTGGCCGCCTACATGGCCGTGCGCGACTCGTCCGGCAAGCTGAAAGCGGTTGTGACGGGATCGCTCAACCTGGCCTACATTGAGCAGGTTTTCAAGTCACTCCGGCTGGGCAAGGGTAGCGTGGTGTTCATTCGGCGCAGCGATAACCACAAACTGGTGATTCGCTACCCCGCGCGTGATGCGGACATCAATACGCCGGTGCGCAACCCGATCCAGGAACGGATCGATGCGGGCGAATCCGAAGGACGTGACCGTTTCAGGGCCGTGACCGATGGCGAATACCGTATCTACGCGTTTCGCAAGCTGGACCCTTTTCCTTTTTACAGCGTCGTCGGGATTGCTGAGCGCAGTGCTTTGCGTGCCTGGGACACGAATGTGCTCTACATGGCAGGCGGCGGCACCATCTTGCTGCTGGTGCTGGGGGGGCTCCTGCTGCGGATGCGTCGGGAGGAGCGTCTGCGGCTGGCGGCGCAACAAGAGGTTGAAACCATGCACCGGCTGATGAACGAAGCCGTGGACAACATTTCCCTGGGTTTCACGATTTTCGATGCGAGCGGCAAGCTGGTCATCTACAACGAGGCCTACCTCGACATGCTTGGTGGATGCCGTGACGCGGTCCGTCTGGGCATTACCTTCCGGGAACTTGCGCGTCATACGGCCGAGCGCGGGCTGTATATCAAGGCGGCGGACCGGATTGACGAGTGGGTGGCCGAACGCGTCCGAATGCATGAAAAGGCGGATGGCCAGCCCTTGGAGCAAGAGCTGAGCGATGGGCGCTGGGTGCTGGCAATCGAGCATCGGACACCCAGCGGTTACATCGTCAGCAACCGCATCGACATCACCGAACGCAAGCGGCTGGAAGCCGAGCTGGAGGCGCTGGCCAGCATTGACACCTTGACCAGACTGCCCAATCGGCGCCAGTTCATGGCCCGGCTGGCCGAAGAGCTGCAGCGTGTCCAGCGCCAGATGACCCAGAGCGCCTGCGTGCTCATGCTCGACATTGACCACTTCAAGCAAATCAACGACACCTACGGGCACGCCGGCGGGGACATGGCGTTGCAGCATTTCGCGGCCCTGATGCGTTCCGAGCTGCGCACGATCGACAGCTGTGGCCGCCTGGGCGGCGAGGAGTTCGCCATCCTGTTGCCGGGTGCCAGCCTGGAGGCGGCCCAGCGCATCGCAGAACGGCTGCGCCTGAAACTGGCTGAATCGAGCGTCGAGATTGATGGCAAGTCAGTGGCGTTGACGGCCAGCATCGGCATTGCGTTGCTTCATCCGGCTGACGTGAACCCGGACGCTGTTCTGCAGCGTGCGGATGCTGCGCTCTACCAAGCCAAGGCCACAGGGCGGAACCGCGTCGTTGCTGAACCCGATATGGCCTGATCGCCAGGGCTCACAGTTCCGAGGCATCCTTGACCAAGTGTGGCTTGTAGATCACAAGAATGCTGCATTCGCTCGCTGACTGCGATTCGTAAGCCATGGTGTCGAACGCCTCCGACTGCCAGACCACGGATTGACGCATCCCATCGCCGTCCCTGCCATCGTGGGCGATGAGGCCGTTGCCGTATCTTGTGCCGATGTCGGTCACGACGGCGGTGAAAACCGACGCATCGCTACAGCTGTCGGTGGAGGATGTCCAACGTTGCTCGATGCGGGAAACGCGTTTGTCCTTGAAATAGAAGGTGGTCTGGAACGGCAAGCCTGAGATGGAGGTGTCGGGCAGCGCCCACAGGCCGCGCAAGCCGTTCGGGCCCGGCACAGGTTTTCGCATCCGGACCAGCGACTCGAAGCGGGCCTGCAACTCCGCTTCGCTGCTGCCCAACAGCAGGCCGTCAAGCGGGGCGTTGGCAGATGCCGGCAAAGCGGCCAGCAGCGTGCACAGGGTGATGACGCGCCGCAAGCTCATGAGGTCGTCGCGGTACGCGGAACGGGTCTGGCGGGACGCGTCCGGTAGAACTTCAATGGTGCTGCCGCCGCTTCACGGGCGGTCTGGTTCAGCACCGAGGTCTTGATCTTGCCGACCACATGCATTTCGCACGGCTTGCAGTCAAAACGCAAGGTCAGCTTTTCCTTGCCGTTGATCAGCGTCAGCGGTTCGGCGCGCACCGTGCCTTGCACGCCGGTCACGCCCTTGGCCTGCTTGGGGCACAGGCTCAAGGAAAAACGCACGCAGTGCTTGGTGATCATCAGGCTGACTTCGCCTTCCTCTTCCTGGCTTTCGTAGGCTGCGGCAATCACTTTCACGCCGTGTTTGGCGTAAAAATCGCGCGCCTTCTCGTTGTACACATTGGCCAGGTAGGTGAGGGTGTCTTCCGGGTAGGGCACCGGCGGCTCCACGGGGCGGGCACGGGGTGGGCGCTGGTAGGCGGCGGCACGGGCGGTTTCCAGTGCGTCCACCGCATCGCGGCGCAGGGCATTGAGCAGCGAAGCCGGAACGAACCAAGGCTGGCTCAGGTTCAAGGTCATGTCGATCGGCTCGAAGAGCGTTGCCCCAAAGCGCCCCAGCTGTTCACGCAAGGTGTGCTCGGCCTGGGCGGCATCCTTTGCCGGCGTCTTGGTGGCCTGAACACGTGCGCTGGCGCTGTGGCCGTCTTCGTCGGTCAGCTGCAGGGCAAAACCGTCCGCAGTTTCGTCCAGCCTGACCCAGACACCGATGCGGCGTTCGCTGGACTTCTTCTCCAGCATGCGCACCCAGTTCATGTCGCGGTTGCGATTGAGCTCGGTGCCTTTGCGCAAATCCTTGAAGCCGGTCATCGGGTCTTTGGGGTAGACGCGCCACTGGTCCACCGCCAATGCACTGGCCGGCTCGGCACGGTTGATGGCCATGCCAACCAGTTCCTTCTGCAGGTCGTAGTAGCACAGGCCGTCGCCGTTGTGCAGCACGGTGCCGGGCTCGCTGGTGGTCAACTCCACGAAATCCGGGCCAACCTTGGTGACGTAGCCGAGGTGGCGGCCCGGGTTCTTCGGGGTATCGAAGGCACCAATGTCGTCCTTGCGGCCCTGCACGAAGTAGTCGGTGAACTCGCGGTTGAAGTTCTGGTCCGGGTCCGGGGTGAAAGTGAAGCTGGTGTGGCCGCTGGAGGCGCGCGCCAGTTCGGGGCGCTGCTCCAGCAGTTGATCAAACAGCTTGCGGTAGTGGGCCGTGATGTTCTTGACGTAGGCCAGGTCCTTGTAACGGCCCTCGATCTTGAAGCTGCGGATGCCGACATCAACCAAGGCCGCCAGGTTGGCGCTCTGGTTGTTGTCCTTCATGGAGAGCACGTGCTTGTCGTGTGCGACGAAACGGCCCTGGCTGTCCATGACCTGGTAGGGCAGGCGGCAGGCCTGCGAGCAGTCGCCACGGTTGGCGCTGCGCCCGGTGTGGGCATGGCTGATATAGCACTGACCGCTGTAGGCCACGCACAGTGCGCCGTGGACAAAGAATTCCAGCGTGCAGTCGGTCTGCGCGCGGATCGCCTTGATCTGCTCCAGTGTCAGTTCGCGTGCCAGCACGATCTGGGACAGACCGGCATCCTGCAGGAAACGCGCTTTCTCAGGGGTGCGGATGTCGGTCTGGGTGCTGGCGTGCAGCTGGATCGGCGGAAGGTCGATCTCCAGCAGCCCCATGTCCTGGATGATCAGGGCGTCGACCCCGACGTCATACAGCTGCCAGGCCAGCTTGCGCGCCGGCTCCAGCTCGTCGTCGCGCAGGATGGTGTTGAGCGTGACGAAGATGCGGCTGTTGAAGCGGTGCGCATGCTGCACCAGCCGGGCGATGTCCTGCACCGAGTTGTCGGCGCTGGTACGCGCACCGAAGGAGGGGCCGCCGATGTAGACGGCATCCGCACCATGGTTGATGGCTTCAATGCCGATATCGGCACTGCGTGCCGGCGACAGGAGTTCGAGCTGGTGGTCGGGCATGGACATAACCCTTAATTATCCCAGCCCGAACGGTTTTGCGCTGGCTCGGGGCGTGGCCCCAAGCCGCCTGCTCAGAATTCGACCTTCTCGCCCGGGTTGACCACCAGCATCTTGCCGGACTCCGAACCCAGTGCCGCCGAGAATTCGGCGGTGGTGCCCTTGAGCTGCGGAATGGTGCCGTAGTGGATGGGCAGGGCGTACCTGGGCTTGAGGTAGTTCTTCACCGCATAGGCGGCGTCGGCCGGGCTCATGACGAAATGGCCACCGATCGGAATCAGCACCAGGTCGGGTTTGTAGTACTCGCCGATGAACTTCATGTCACCAAACAGGCCGGTATCGCCCATGTGGTAGATCTTGAAGCCATTCTCCAGCTCGATGATGAAGCCCACCGGTTCGCCGCCGACATGCACTTCGTCCTTGTTGGTGGCCGGGTTCTTCCAGCCCAGCTCCGACGAGTGCTCGGCGTGGGTGGCGGTGATCTTCACGCTTTTGGGGCCGAAGGGCTCGATGGTGCCGCCTTTGCCGAAGCGCGGCGCCTGCTCGACCGGCAGGATGCCCAGCGTGGCCACGGTCTGGTTCATGCCGGCCGGGCCGTACATCGGGATCTTGTGCATCTTGGCCAGGTCCGGGGCATCGGCAAAGTGGTCGAAATGGGCGTGGGTGACCAGCACCAGATCGACCTTGCCCAGCGCTTCCAACGTCTTGAAATTGGCCGGGGTCTTGGGGTTGCTGCGCAGCCAGGGGTCGACCACGATGACCTTGCCGCCGGGGGTGGTGATGCGGGTGGCGGCCTGGCCGAGCCAGAGCACTTCGGTCTTGCCGTTCTGTGCGGCGGCGCCGAGTGCGGCAGCCAGCAAGGCGCTGCCGAGCAACAGAGGTCTCAACAGGGAGGAAATGCCGGTCGTCATGGAGGCTCCTTGAGTGATGATGGTCGAGCGCCGATTGGACACAGGCATGCTGCCGGCGTCAAGGGTGGCGACCCGCATCGTGCACGCACCATGAAAAAACGCGGCCGAAGCCGCGTTGATTCCGGGATGCCGACAGGGCCTTATTCGATCTTGGCCTTGGCGCGCAGGTCTTCCTGGTACTTCATCAGCTTTTGCTGACCCAGTTGCTGGGCGATCTGCGGCTTGACGTCTTCCAGCTTGGGCAGTTGGGCTTCGCGCACGTCGTCCAGGCGGATCACGTGGTAGCCGAACTGGCTCTTGACCGGGGTCTCGGTGATCTTGCCCTTGGCCAGCTTGACCATGGCGTCAGAGAATTCCTTCACATAGCTGCCGGCGCTGGCCCAGTCGAGGTCGCCACCATTGGCGCCGGAACCCGGGTCCTTGGACTGCTTCTTGGCGATGTCCTCGAACTTGGCACCCTTCTTGAGCGAGGCGATGATGGCCTTGGCCTGGTCTTCCTTCTCCACCAGGATGTGGCGGGCACGGTATTCCTTGCCGCTGTTGGCGGCAGCGAACTTGTCGTACTCGGCCTTGATCTCGGCGTCCGTGACGGGGTTGTTCTTCTGGAAGGTGGCGAACAGCTCGCGGATCAGGATGGCCTGGCGTGTCAGTTCCATCTGGGACTTGAAGTCTTCGCTGGCGTCCAGGCCGAGCTTTTGCGCTTCCTGCACGAACAGTTCGCGGGCAATGACCTCATCCTTGATCTGGCCCATCATTTCAGGCGACACCGGGCGGCCGGCGCGGGCCAGCTGCTGTGCCAGCGCATCAACGCGCGACGTCGGCACCGGCTTGCCGTTGACGATGGCGACGTTCTGCGCTGCGGCCGGCACGGCCAGGGCGCTCAACAGGGTCGCGGCGGCGAGGGCCGAAAAAATCTGCTTCTTCATCATGGGTCCTACTAGGTACGGAAAGGAACGGAAACAAAAAACAAGGGTGTCGGCCGGGTGTTCACATGCGTTCACAGGGTCTCAATGGCAATCGCATGCACGCCTTGGGCGATGAAATCCTGCAGCGCATCATACACAAGGCGGTGGCGGGCCACGCGCGTCTTGCCCTCGAACAGCGGCGAGGCGATGCGAACCCGGAAATGGGTGCCGAAACCGGTGCCATTGGCGCCGGCATGCCCTGCGTGGGCGCCGCTTTCATCGATCACGTCCAGCATCGTGGGCGCCAGCGTGTTACGCAGCTGCTGCGCCATGTGTTCGGCGAGTTGGGAGAGGTCGCCGCTCATGCTTCGTCCCCCTTGCTGCCGTGCAGATGGCGCGCAATGTAAAACCCCTGGGCCACAATGAACAGCAGCGGAATGGCGTAACCCCAGAGCTTGAAGTTGACCCAATCTTCGGTGCTGTAGAACGCAGCCACATAGCCGTTGAGCGCTGCCATGAAGACGCAGTAGACGATCCAGGCCTGGTTCAGCCGCATCCACACGGCATCCGGGAGCTCCAGCTGGCTGCCCAACAGGATCTTCAGGAAGTTCTTCTTCATGCCCCACAAGGCAACCGCCAGCGCAATCGCCATGGCGGCGTAGAGCACGGTGGGTTTCCACTTGATGAAGCGCTCGTCGTGCAGCAGCAGCGTCATGGCGCCAAAGACCAGGATCAGCGCCAGCGTGATCTTGTGCATGGCCTGCAGCTTGCGGTCGATGGCATAGATCAGGCCCATCTGAGCGACGGTCGCGACCATCAGCACACCGGTGGCGACGTAGATGTCGTAAAACTTGTAGGCCCCGAAGAACAGCAGGATGGGGAAGAAGTCGATCAGAATTTTCATGCAGTGATTATCAGGCGTTCACACAGGCAACGGCATATGAAGTGTCCCAGCGGGAAACGCCGTGGAACCGGCTTCGCCGGGCCACTAGCGTTGCCCCCTGCAAGGGGGGAGGAGGAGCGACACGCAGTGCGCGCAGCCTGGGGGTGTTCAATTTTCAGGGCCTGAACTCAAGCGAAGCGGAGTTCATGCAGTAGCGCAGGCCGGTGGGCGCCGGGCCGTCCTCGAACACATGGCCCAGGTGAGCGCCGCACTGGGCGCACAGGGTTTCGACGCGGACCATGCCGTGGCTGGTGTCGCGCCGTTCCTCGATCGCGCCGGGCAGGGCCGCCTGCCAGAAGCTGGGCCAGCCGCAGCCGGCATCGAACTTGGTATTTGAATCGAACAGCTTGGCACCGCAGCAGACGCAGTGGTACTGGCCGGGCTGCCAGTGGTCTTCATAGCGGCCGGTGAAGGGGCGCTCGGTCGCGGCGTGGCGCGTGACTTCGAAGGCCGCCGGTTCGGCGCCTTTCTCGGCCAACAGGGCTTTCCACTCGGCTTCGGTTTTCTGGACAGGATGGCTCATGATGAACAGCTGATTTCAATCGTTGAAGCCCAGTCGGGCGGGAAAGATGCCTGGGCTTCAAAGCCCGGGTGTTCGTCGAAGGGATTTTCCAGCAAGGCCTGCAGGCTGGCGACACCGGCAAAGTCCTTCTCGCGTGCCTGCCGGATCGCCAGCTCGCCCAGGTGGTTGCGCAGCACGAACTTGGGGTTGGTTTTGAGCATCAAATCGGCACTTTGGCCTTGATCTGACTGCGCCAGGCGCTCCGAATACTGTAGCAACCAGTCGTCCAGTCCGCGACGGTCAAGGAACAGGTCGCACACCGGGCCGGCATTGCCATCGGCCGCGAAACGGCTCAGGCGGCGCCAGAAGATGGTGTAGTCGACCCGGTCCTGCGCCAGCAGCTTGAGGATGCCGTCAATCAGGGCGCGATCCCCCGGCTGGGGCTGCAGCAGGCCCAGCTTGGCCCGCATGCGCGCCTCCAGCTCGGCCGGGAACACGGTCTTGTAGGACTCGAGTGCGGCCAGCGCCAGTTCCTGCTCGCCGATCAGCGGCAGCAGCGCCTGCCCCAGGCAGAACAGGTTCCAGTAGGCGATATTGGGCTGCCGGTTGTAGGCGTAGCGGCCCTGGGTGTCGGAATGGTTGCAGATGTGGGCCGGGTTGAAGGCGTCCAGGAACTGGAACGGGCCGTAGTCGATGGTCAGGCCCAGGATGCTCATGTTGTCGGTGTTCATCACGCCGTGGCAGAAGCCCACCGCCTGCCACTGCGCCACCATGGCCGCGGTGCGCTCGCTCACCGCTTCCAGCAGGGCGGCATAGGGGTTGCCGGCGAATTTGGCCGTATGGCGGCAGTCCGGGTAGAAGCTGTCGATGACGAAGTCGGCCAACTGGCGCAGTTGCTCGTGCTGGCCGCTGTAGGCGAAGTGCTCGAAATGGCCGAAGCGGATGAAACTCGGCGCCACCCGCGTCACCACGGCGGCGGTCTCAATCGTTTCGCGGCGGATCGGGGCGTCCGAGCCGGTGACGCACAGGGCGCGCGTGGTCGGGATGCCCAGCGCATGCATGGCCTCGCTGCACAGAAACTCGCGGATGCTGGAGCGCAGCACGGCGCGGCCGTCGCCCATGCGCGAGTAGGGGGTGCGCCCGGCACCTTTCAGTTGCACTTCCAAGCCACCGTCGGTCTCACCCAGCAGCAGGGCACGACCGTCGCCGAGCTGGCCAGCCCAGACGCCAAACTGGTGCCCGCTGTAGACCGAGGCCAGCGGGGCGCTGCCTTCCAGCCCTTGGTTGCCGGTGAAGGCCGCCAGGGCCGCGTCGGACGCGAGCCAGTCACTCGACAGACCCAGCTCGCCGGCCACGGCGGCGCTGCGCCCGACCCAGTAGGGTGCGGGCAGGGGTGTGGGCATGAGCCGGGTATGGAAATCCGGGCCGAGGGCGGCAAAGCGGTTGCGCCAGCGCAAGCCGTTGGCCGCCGGCGGAGCAGGGGCGTCGACAGTCATGCTGGCATTGTCCCGCAGTGGCTTCAGGCCTGCCGCCCGAAGGGCTATCGCCATCAGGGTTCAGGCGGAGGCCGTTTCCTCGAGATAACGCCCCAGCGCTGCATCGTCCAGGATGGCCACGCGGCCCAGATCGCTGGAGACGATGCCGCGCTCAGCGAGCTGGCGCAACACACGGTTGACGGTCTGGCGCGACAGGCCAACCAGGGTGCCGAGTTCTTCCTGCGTCAGGTAGAGCCGGCGCGTGCTGCGCCAGAACAGGCGGCTGAGGTAGAGCGCCACCCGGTGCTCCGGGGCGCGGATGCGGCTGGCCTCAATCAAGGTCATGGCCTGGCCCAGCCGCATGTTCAGGTGCTGCACCAGGTACTGGTTGAAGCGCAGGTTGCCTTGTTGCAGTTCGGTAAAGACATCGCGCGGCAGGCACATCAGCCAGCTGTCGCGCAGGGCCACCACGGCATAACGACGCAACTCGCTCTTGAGCACCGAGCCTTCGCCGAACCATTCGCCGTCCGGCACGCCGATGAAGGCCGAGCGGCGGCCATCGGCTGCTTCGGTCTGCAGCTTGACCAGGCCGCCCAGCACGGCATACCAGCCTTGCACCGGTTCGCCGGCTTTCAGCACGGTTTGCCCCTTGCTGGCCTGGATCACTTCCACCCGCTGGGCGAGCGCCGCCTGCTGGCTGGCGTCCAGGGCTGTGAACCAGGGCTGGTTGGCCAGAAAGTGCCGGGCCAGGAGTTGGGCATCGCAAAGCATGCCGCGATTGTGCTGCAGTTGGCATGTGGATTGAGGGTTTCTACCAAGAAGGTGTCAGCCGGGCGACAGAGATTGCATGCAAGCTGGGCCGGTGCCATAGTTTGGCACCCCTACCGGAGCGATACTCCGGGCCAGGGATGTGCCCGCAGGGCCATTCCCGAAAGTGGAAACGAGTTTGACTACCAGGAGATGTGTACATGTTGGGACTCATGCAGAGCCAGCCCTTGCTGATTTCTTCCCTGATCGAGTTTGCCGATCGACACCATGGCGATGCCGAGGTCGTGTCGCGCCGGGTGGAAGGTGATATCCATCGCTACACCTGGAGCGATGTGGCAACACGCGCTCGCCAGGTGGCCAATGCGCTCGATGCCTGCAAGCTGCAATTCAGCGATCGCGTGGCCACCCTGGCCTGGAACGGTTACCGCCACCTGGAGCTGTATTTCGGCGTCAGCGGCTCCGGCCGCGTGCTGCACACCATCAACCCGCGCCTGCACCCCGACCAGATTGCCTGGATCGCCAACCACGCCGAAGACCAGGTGCTGTGTTTCGACATGACCTTCCTGCCCCTGATCCAGGCCGTGCACGCCAAGTGCGGCACGGTCAAGCACTGGGTGGCGCTGTGCGATGCCGACAAGCTGCCCCAAGACACCGGCATTCCCGGCCTGCAGAGCTATGAGGCATGGATCGGTGCGCAGGCCAAGCAGTACCACTGGCCCGAATTCGACGAGAACACGGCCTCCAGCATGTGCTACACCAGCGGCACCACGGGCAACCCGAAGGCCGCGCTCTACAGCCACCGTTCCACCCTCCTGCATGCCTATGCCGCTGCACTGCCCGACGTGATGTGCATGAGCGCACGCGATGCGGTGCTGCCGGTGGTGCCGATGTTCCACGTCAATGCCTGGGGCATCCCGTATTCCGCCGCGCTGACCGGCTGCAAGCTGGTCTTCCCCGGCCCGGCGCTGGACGGCAAATCGATCTACGAACTGGTCGAGGCCGAGGGCGTCAGCTACGCCGCCGGCGTGCCGACCATCTGGCAGATGCTGCTGGGCCACATGAAGCCCAACAACCTGAAGTTCTCCACCTTGAAGCGCACTGTGATCGGCGGCTCGGCCTGCCCGCCTGCCATGATCGCCGCCTTCCGAGAAGACTATGGCGTGGAGGTGCTGCACGCCTGGGGTATGACCGAGATGTCGCCGCTGGGCACGCTGTGCACGCTGAAGAACAAGCACCTGCAGCTGCCGGAGGAAGAACAGATGAAGATCCGCCTCAAGCAGGGGCGCGCCATCTTCGGTGTCGACATGAAGATCGTTGACGGCGACGGCCAGGAGCTGCCGTGGGACGGCAAGGCCTATGGCGACCTGCTGGTGCGCGGGCCGTGGATCCTGGGCGAGTACTTCAAGGGGGAGGGCGGCGACCCGTTGATCAAGGATGCGCAGGGGCATGGCTGGTTCCCCACCGGCGACGTGGCCACCATTGATGCCGACGGCTACATGCAGATCACCGACCGCAGCAAGGACGTGATCAAGTCCGGCGGCGAGTGGATCAGCTCGATCGAGGTCGAGAACATCGCGGTGGCACACCCGGCAGTGGCCATGGCGGCCTGCATCGGCGTCAAGCACCCCAAATGGGACGAGCGCCCGGTGGTGGTGGTGGTGAAAAAGCCGGGCGCCGAGGTGACACGCGAAGAACTGCTGGCCTTCTACGAGGGCAAGACCGCCAAGTGGCAGATTCCGGACGATGTGGTGTTTGTTGATGCCATTCCCCTGGGCGCCACCGGCAAGATGCTCAAGACCAAGCTGCGCGACGTGCTCAAGGACTACAAGCTGCCCAATACCTGAGGAGCGTACCGGGGCTCGGGCCGCGAGTCGCAAACGCGATAGTTCTAGGGCAATCCCTAGCAACTTGCGGCGCGAATCCCTGTACGCTGAAGCTGTTTTGACAACGAGGAGACATTAGATGAAGTTCACCATGAAAATCGTCGCAGCCTCGGCTGCATTGGCCTTGGCTGGCGCAGCTTTTGCTCAGAAGGGCGAGACCGTCAAGATCGGACTGATTGATCCGCAAAGCGGCCTCATGGGGCCACTGGGGATGAACCAGAAGAACAGCTGGCAGTTTTTTGCCGACGAGTTCAGCAAGAAGAATCCTGCCGGTGTGAAGTTCCAGTTCATTTCCTTTGACAACAAGCTCAGCCCGGCGGAAAGCCTGAACGCCCTGAAGGCCGGCCTGGACCAGGGGATACGCTATTTCGCCCAGGGCAATGGCTCGTCGGTGGCGGGGGCATTGATCGATGCCATCAACAAGCACAACGAGCGCAACCCCGGCAAGGAAGTCGTGTTCCTGAACTACGCCGCCGTGGACCCGGATTTCACCAACAGCAAATGCAGCTACTGGCACTTCCGCTTCGATGCCGATACCTCCATGAAAATGGAAGCCTTGACCACCTTCATGAAGGATGACAAGAGCGTCAAGAAGGTCTATCTGCTCAACCAGAACTATTCGCACGGGCACCAGGTGGCCAAGTTCGCGAAAGAAAACCTGGCCAGCAAGCGCCCTGACGTGCAGATCGTCGGCGAAGACCTGCACCCGCTGGCCCAGGTGCGTGATTTCGCCCCCTACATCGCCAAGATCAAGGCGTCCGGCGCTGACACCGTGATCACCGGCAACTGGGGCTCCGACCTGGCTTTGCTGATCAAGGCGGCCAACGAAGGCGGTTATACCGGCAAGTTCTTCACCTACTACACCGGCGTGACGGGCACCCCGACCGCATTGGGTACCGGTGGCGCCGGCCGCGTGTTCCAGGCGGCCTACAGCCACTACAACATGGGTGGCCAGATGGGCAACTGGATGGCCGACTTCAAGGCCAAGTACAAGGACGACATGTTCACCGGCGCCATTCCCTCGGCCTTCACGGCACTGACGGAAGCCATGGCCAAGGCCAAGTCCACCGACCCGGTCAAGGTGGCAGCGGCCATGGAGGGTATCAAGTACATGAACTACAACGGCGAGGTCGAAATGCGCAAGACCGACCACCAGTTGCAGCAGCCGCTGTTCATCACGGTCTGGCAGAAGGCGGACAAGAAGTACCCCTACAGCCCGGAGAACACCGGCATGACACTGGCGCCTGTGAAGGAGTACCCGGCCTACATCGCCAGCACGCCGACCAGTTGCCAGATGAAGCGCCCCTGAGACGGATCTGACGGGATGTGCGGAAGGGCCCGATTGGTGCAAGGCGGTCGGGCCCTTGTTTTTGCTTGCCTGGGAAAGCGCTGACCATCCCGGTGGACATGTATTGACGTCTGCCTTGCAGACACAGAAAGTTTTTCCAAATGGAGTTCTTCATCATCTCCATGCTCAATGGCTTGAGCTACGGGCTGCTGCTGTTCATGCTCAGCTCCGGGCTCACGCTGATTTTCAGCATGATGGGTGTGCTCAATTTCGCCCACGCCAGCTTCTACATGCTGGGGGCCTACATCGGCTACACCGTGGCCAGCCTGGCCGGCTTCTGGCCCGGCCTGGTGCTCGCACCGCTGGTGGTCGGCGTGCTGGGAGCCGTATTCGAGCGGTTGGCCCTGCGCAAGGTGCACAAGTTTGGCCACGTGCCTGAACTGCTGATCACCTTCGGCCTGTCCTACATCATCCTGGAGCTGGTGCAGCTGATCTGGGGCCGGACCTCGTTGGAATTCCGGCCGCCCGAGCTGCTGCAGGGGCCGATGTTCACGCTCATCCATCACTCCCTGCAAGGCCTGAGCCTGGTCTGGGGGACGGTGCCGGCCGAGATGTGCCAGGCCGCCGATGCCGCAGTCCGGGTGGTGTGTTCACCGTTCCCGGCCACGCGCGGTTTCATGATGCTGGTGGCGCTGTGCATGCTGGTGGCCTTGTGGCTGCTGCTGACGCGCAGCCGCATTGGCCTGGTGATCCAGGCCGCGCTGACGCACCCGGAGATGGCCGAAGCGCTGGGCCACAACGTGCCGCGTGTCTTCATGCTGGTGTTCGGCGCCGGTGCCGCCCTGGCAGGGCTGGGCGGGGTGATCGGCGGCAGTACCTTCGTGACCGAACCCAATATGGCGGCCACGGTCGGCTCCGTCATCTTCGTGGTGGTGGTGGTTGGCGGTCTGGGGTCCTTGTCGGGCGCCTTTCTGGCGTCGGTGCTGATCGGGGTGATCCAGACCTTTGCCGTCGCTTTCGACTACTCCTTCATCACCCTGGCGCAGCAGCTGAACATCGAACTCAGCGAAACACTGAAGGCCAACTCGGTCATCAAGCTCACCTTGTCACAGGTGGCCCCCATCCTGCCTTATCTGTTCCTGGTCCTGATTCTGATCTTCCGGCCCAAGGGATTGCTGGGGACGCGCGAAGAATAAGACCATGGCCAAGAACTACTACGAATTCAAACCCTACAACGTCGGACGCTGGATCGTCTGGGGCCTGTTCGCCCTGATCCTGCTGCTGGCGCCCAAGGTCTTCACCAGCAGCCTGTCGGTCACCATGCTGTCGCAGATGGGCATTGCCATCATTGCCTGCCTGTCCTACAACATGCTGCTAGGGCAGGGCGGCATGCTGAGTTTCGGCCATGCGGTGTACTCCGGCCTGGGCTCCTACATGGCCATCCATGCGCTGAACATGGTCAGCCAGGGGGCGTTGCCGATCCCGGTCAGCCTGTTGCCCATCGTCGGCGGTTTCGCCGGCCTGGCCTTTGCGGTGCTGTTCGGTTATGTCACCACGCGCAAGTCCGGCACGCCGTTTGCCATGATCACGCTGGGCATGGCCGAGCTGGTGTTTGCCATGTCGCTGATGTTCTCCGAGTTCTTCGGGGGCGAAGCCGGGGTATCGGGCAACCGGGTGGCCGGCCAGTCCTTCTTTGGCATCACCTTCGGCCCGGCGACCCAGATCTATTACCTGATCGCGGTCTACACCTTTGTCTGTGTGGCGCTGATGTTCGCCTTCACGCGCACGCCGCTGGGGCGCATCCTGAATGCGGTTCGCGACAACCCGGAGCGCGTGGAGTTCATCGGCTACAGCACGCAGCGCGTGCGCTACCTGGCCTTCATCATCTCCGGCTTCTTTGCCGGTGTGGCCGGCGGCCTGGGCAGTTTGCTGTTCGAGATCGTCACGGCCGAGGTGGTCGGCACGGGGCGCTCGGGTGCCTACCTGCTGTTCACCTTCCTCGGCGGGGCCACCTTCTTCTTCGGCCCCATCCTGGGCGGTATCCTGATGGTGATTGCCTTCGTGCTGCTGTCGGAGTTCACCAAGGCCTGGCTGCTCTATCTGGGCCTGATCTTCCTCTTCATGGTGATGTACGCGCCGGGCGGCATTGCCAGCCTGATCATGATGAATCTGCGCGTGGCGTCCTTCGGACTGTTGCGGCGCCTGTGGGTCAGCTACCTGGCGCTGGGCGTGTCCGCCCTGGTGGTGCTGCTGGGGGCCGCCGTGATGATCGAGATGATCTATCACCTGCAGCTCAATGCCGCCATGGGGCCGATGCTCAATTTTGTCGGCATCGAGTTCAACACCAACAGCCTGGACCACTGGTTTGGTGCGGTGTTTGTGCTGCTGACCGGCCTGGGCCTGTTCGAGCTGTGCCGCCGCCAGTTCATTCTGGAATGGGGTGAAGTTCAGGAAGAGATTGAAAAGGAAATCAAGCGGAGGGAGACGCTGTGAGCCAAGCACAAACCTGCGCATTGGAGTTGAAAGATGTCCGCAAGAGTTTCGGCAAGACCGAAATCATCCGTGGCGTCAATCTGGCGGTCCAGGCCGGCGAGCGGGTGGCCGTGATCGGCCCGAACGGGGCCGGCAAGTCCACGCTGTTCAACCTCATCAGCGGTCGCTTCGGGCCGAGCAGCGGCGAGGTGCTGCTGCACGGCCAGCGCATCGATGGCAAGAAGCCCTACGAGATCAACCGCATGGGGCTGTCTCGCAGCTTCCAGATCACCAACATCTTTCCCAAGCTCAGCGTGTTCGAGAACCTGCGCTGCGCGGTGTTGTGGAGCCTGGGCTACCGCTACACCTTCTTCAAGTTCCTGGCCGACCTGGAAGATGCCAACGAGCGCACCGAGCAGTTGCTGGAGATGATCCGGCTCGACAAGAAGCGGGATGTGCTGGCGGTGAACCTGACCTACGCCGAGCAGCGGGCACTGGAGATCGGCGTCACCATCGCCGGTGGCGCCAGTGTGATCCTGCTCGACGAGCCGACCGCCGGCATGAGCAAGAGCGAGACGGCGCGTTTCATCCACCTGATCCGCGAAGTCACCGAAGGCAAGACCCTGCTGACAGTGGAACATGACATGGGGGTGGTGTTCGGCCTGGCCGACAAGATCGCGGTGGTGGTCTATGGCGAGGTGATCGCCTTCGACACGCCCGAGGCCGTGCGCGCCAATGCCAAGGTGCAAGAGGCCTATCTCGGCTCGGCCGTGGCCGATGCCCAGGCCGGAGGACATTGATGAGCATCCTGAAAGTTGACAATCTGCACGCCTTCTATGGCAAGAGCCATGTGCTGCATGGTGTGAGTTTCGAGGTCGAGGCTGGCGAAATCGTGGCCTTGTTGGGGCGCAACGGTTCGGGGCGCTCCACCACGGCCAAGGCCATCATGGGCCTGGTGGACTGCGAAGGCGGCATCCAGTGGCAGGGACAGGACATTCAGGGCCGCAAGACCTTCGAGATTGCGCACCTGGGGCTGGGCTACGTGCCCGAGAACCGCGACATCTTCCCGAAGCTGACCGTGCAGCAGAACCTGCAGCTCGGGCAAAAGCGGGCAGGCAAGAACGGCCGTTGGAGCATGGACGACATGTACGCCATGTTTCCGCGCCTGAAGGAGCGCCAGCACACTGAGGCGGGCGTCCTGTCGGGCGGCGAACAGCAGATGCTGACCCTGTGCCGCACGCTGATGGGCGACCCGGACCTGATCATCATCGACGAGCCGACCGAAGGCCTGGCGCCCAAGATCGTGGAACTGGTCGGCGAGTACCTGAAGAAGCTCAAGGAGCGCGGCATTTCGGTGCTGCTGATCGAGCAGAAACTCACCATCGCAATGGCGATTTCCGACCGCGCGCTGGTGATGGGGCATGGTTGCATCGTGTTCGAGGGCACACCCGAAAGCCTGCGCAACGATGCCTACACCCGCAAGGAGTGGCTGGAAGTCTGACCTGTTCCGACAGGTTTGTCCCTCCTGCGACAAGTGTGCATTGCGCTGCAGCACAAAGCTCTTAGAATCCAAAATCGAACGACCGTTCTATTTTTAGAAACCCGAGGAACGCAAGCATGAGCGCTGAATACCAAGTACACGGCGATGTGGCCGTGATCACGCTGAACAATCCCCCCGTCAACGGCCTGGGTCTTGCCACCCGGCAAGGCATTACCGACGCCCTGGAGCGAGCCAATGCCGACGCGGCCGTCAAAGCCATCGTCATCACCGGTGCCGGCAAGGCTTTCTCCGGTGGTGCCGACATCAAGGAGTTCGGTACCCCCAAGGCCTTGCAGGAACCGAATCTGCTGAGCGTCATCCTGGCGGTGGAGAACTCCGACAAGCCGGTGGTGGCGGCCATGCACACCATCGCCATGGGCGGCGGTCTGGAATTGCCGCTGGGCTGCCACTACCGCATTGCTGCCCCGGGCTGCAAGATCGCGCTGCCGGAGGTCAAGCTGGGCCTGATCCCGGGCGCCGGCGGTACGCAACGCCTGCCGCGTGCGTTGGGGGTGGAGCCGGCGCTCAACATGATCGTCAGCGGCGAGCCCGTGCCCAGCGAAATGCTGGCCATGGTGCCGGGCCAGAAACTGTTTGACAAGATGGCCAAGTCCGCCGAAACCCTGTTGGACGAGGCGATTGCCTTGGCGCGCGAGAAGGCCGATGTGCGTCCGCTGCCGCTGGTGCGCAACCTGCCGGCCAAGCACCCGCAGGGTGATGCCTACTTCCAGTTCGCACGCAACATGGTCAAAGGCATGGCCAAGAACTTTCCGGCTCCGGCCAAGTGCGTCGATGCGGTAGAAGCGGCCACCAAGAAGAAGTTCGACGACGGCATGGTGTTCGAGCGCGAGATCTTCATCAACCTGATGTGGACGCCCGAGTGCCGGGCACTGCGCCACCTTTTCGCGGCCGAGCGTGCGGCCTCCAAGATCCCGGATGTGCCGGATGACACCCCGAAGCGCGAGATCAAGTCAGTGGCCGTGATCGGCGCCGGCACCATGGGTGGCGGCATCACCATGAACTTCCTGAATGCCGGCATCCCCGTCAAGATGCTGGAGATGAAGCAGGAAGCGCTGGACCGCGGCATTGCCACCATCCGCAAGAACTACGAAGCTCAGGTCGGCAAGGGCAAACTGAAGCAGGACAAGTACGAACAGCGCATGGCCTTGCTGAGCACCACGCTCAACTATGAGGACCTGAAGGATGCCGATCTCGTGATCGAAGCGGTGTTCGAAGAAATGGGCGTCAAGGAAGCCGTCTTCAAGAAGCTGGACGAGGTGATGAAGAAGGGGGCCATCCTGGCTTCCAACACCTCGACGCTGGACGTCAACAAGATCGCTTCCTTCACCAAGCGTCCGCAGGACGTGGTCGGCCTGCATTTCTTCAGCCCGGCCAACGTGATGAAGCTGCTGGAAGTGGTGCGCGGCGAGAAGACCGCCAAGGATGTGCTGGCCACAGTCATGGCGGTGGCCAAGACCATCAAGAAGACCGCGGTCGTCTCCGGTGTCTGCGACGGCTTCATCGGCAACCGCATGATCGAGCAGTACAGCCGCCAGGCCGGCTTCCTGCTGGAAGAGGGCTGCACCCCGGCCCAGGTGGACAAGGCGATCGAGAAGTTCGGCTTTGCCATGGGCCCGTTCCGCATGGGCGACCTGGCCGGCAATGACATCGGCTGGGCCATCCGCAAGCGCCGCTACCAGGAAAAGCCGGGCATGAAATACAGCAAGACAGCGGACCTGCTGTGCGAGCTGGGCCGCTTCGGCCAGAAGACCGGGGCCGGCTGGTACGACTACAAGCCGGGCAAGCGCGACGCCATCCCGAGCCAGCTGGTGGTGGACATGGTCGAGAAGCACCGCAAGGACATGGGCATCACGCCGCGCAAGATCTCCGACGAGGAAATCGTGCAGCGTCTGGTGTACTCGCTGGTCAATGAAGCGGCCCACATCCTGGAAGAAGGCATTGCCTCCCGTGCCAGCGACATCGACATGGTCTACCTGACTGGCTATGGCTTCCCGATCCACCGCGGCGGCCCGATGCAGTACGCCGACACCGTGGGCCTGTTCAACGTGGCGCAGAGCATGAAGCGTTTTGCGAAGAACCCGCTGGACGATGCCCAGTTCTGGCAACCCGCACCGCTCTTGGCCCGTCTCGTGGCCGAAGGCAAGACATTCAACGGCTGAGCCGCAGACCTGGAGAATTTGACATGACGAACGCCGTTATCGTTTCCACCGCACGCACCCCGCTGGCCAAGAGCTGGAAGGGCGCCTTCAACATGACCCATGGCGCCACCCTGGGCGGCCATGCCGTGCAGCACGCGATTCAAAGAGCCGGCATCGACGCTGCCGAGGTCGAGGATGTGATCATGGGCTGCGCCAACCCCGAAGGGGCCACCGGCGCCAACATCGCACGCCAGATCGCACTCAAGGCCGGCTGCCCGGTCACCGTCTCGGGCATGACGGTCAACCGCTTCTGCTCTTCCGGCCTGCAGACCATTGCGCTGGCCGCCCAGCGCATCATTGCCGGCGAAGGTGACGTCTATGTGGCCGGTGGCGTGGAGAGCATTTCCTGCGTGCAGCAGGAGATGAACCTGCACATGCTGCGCGACCTGTCGCTGGCCAAGACCAAACCCGAGATCTACTGGTCCATGCTGGAAACGGCCGAGATGGTGGCCAAGCGCTACAACATCGGCCGTGACGCCATGGACGAATACGGTGCCGCCAGCCAGCAGAAGGCCTGCGCTGCGCAGGCCGCCGGCCTGTTCGATGCCGAAATCGCCCCCATCACCGTCACCGCCGGCATTGCCGACAAGACGCTGGGCCTGATCACCAAGGAGGTGACGGTGGCCAAGGACGAGGGCACGCGTGAAGGCACAACCAAGGAGAACATCAGCGGCCTGCGCTCGGCCTTGCCCGGCGGGCTGATCACGGCCGGCAACGCCAGTCAGTTCTCTGACGGTGCCGGCGCCTGCGTGGTGATGAGCGAAGAACTGGCTTCCAGGCGCGGCCTGAAGCCGCTGGGCCGTTTCCTCGGCTTTGCCGTAGCCGGCTGCGAACCGGACGAGATGGGCATCGGCCCGGTGTTCGCCATTCCGAAGGTGCTGTCCAAGCTGGGCCTGAAGGTCGGCGACATCGACCTGTGGGAACTCAATGAGGCCTTTGCCGTGCAGGTGCTGTACTGCCGCGACAAGCTGGGCATTCCGGCCGATCGCCTGAACGTCAATGGCGGCGCCATTGCCCTGGGCCACCCCTATGGCGTCAGCGGCCAGCGCCTGACCGGCCATGCCCTGATCGAAGGCAAGCGCCGCGGCGCCAAGCGTGTCGTGGTCACCATGTGCATCGGTGGCGGCATGGGCGCCGCCGGCGTGTTCGAAGTGCTGTAATCAGCCATGAGCACCTCGCAAGCGCCCTGGTCGCCGGAGGTTTCACCCGAAACCTTCCTGGCGATGGGGCGTGAGGTGCTGGCCCAGCAGCCTTTCAGCCGGTTGATCGGTGCCGAACTGGCCGCCCTGTCACCTGGACAGTGCGAGTTGCACGTACCGGTGGCCGAAGCCATTCGCCAGCAGCATGGTTTCGTGCACGGTGGGGTGGTCAGCTACGCGGCCGACAACGCGTTGACCTATGCCGGCGGTACCGCCATGCGCGTGCCGGTGGTGACCTCCGAATTCAAGATCAATTACGTGCGGCCTGCCGTGGGCGAGCGCCTGATCGCGCGCGCCCATGCGGTGCACCACGGCAAGAGCCAGGCCGTGTGCCGCTGCGATGTCTTCGTGCTGAAGAATGGCGCAGAGAAACTCTGTGCCGTGGCGCAAGGCACCATCACGGCCTTGCCGCAAGCCCCATCGGTATAACGACATGAGCTATCGCCAGACCCTCGAATTCCTGCTTTACCAATGGCTCGATGCCGCAGCGCTGAACCAGCGCACCCGTTTCGCCGATCACTCGCGCGAGACCTTTGATGCCGTGCTGGAAACCTGCGAGCGTATCGCGCGCGAAAAATACGCGCCGTTCAACCGTACGGTGGACATCGAGGAACCGCGTTTCGACGGTGAGCAAGTGATCCTGCCGCAGGCGACCTACGAGGCTCAGAAGGCCTATGCCGCGTCCGGCATGCTCAGCGCGGCGCAGGACTATGAGATTGGCGGCATGCAGCTGCCGTACACGGTGGAGTCTGCGGCCAACTCCTTTTTTGCCATGGCCTCGATCAGCATCGGCTCCGGCATGCTGACCTCCGGCAACGCCAACCTGCTGATGGCGCATGGCACGCCGCTGCAGAAAGAGGTGTTTGCGCGCAACGAATTTGCCGGCCGTTTCTCCGGCACCATGTGCCTCTCCGAACCGCAGGCCGGCTCCTCCCTGAGCGACATCGCCACCCGCGCCGTGCCGGACGGTACAGACTTCGAGGGTGATCCGCTCGGCCCGCGTTACCGTCTGACCGGCAACAAGATGTGGATCTCGGCCGGCGAACATGAGCTGACCGAGAACATCATCCACCTGGTCCTGGCCAAGATCCCCGGCCCGGACGGCAAGCCCGTGCCGGGCACGCGGGGCATCTCGCTGTTTATCGTGCCGAAGAAGCTGGTCGACACGCAAGGTCACCTTACCGGTGAGCGCAACGACGTGGCCCTGGCCGGTCTGAACCACAAGTGCGGCTGGCGCGGCACCACCAACACCTTGCTCAACTTTGGTGAAGGCAAGTACCCGGTGCGGGGTGGGGCGGGGGCGATCGGCTACCTGGTGGGACGGCCGGGTGACGGTTTGCGCTGCATGTTCCACATGATGAACGAGGCGCGCATCGGCATCGGCATGGCGGCCACCATGCTGGGCATGGCCGGCTACCAAGCTTCGCTCGACTACGCGAAGAACCGGCCGCAGGGCCGCCCCATCGGACCAGCAGGCAAAGATTCGGCCAAGCCACAGATCCGCATCATCGAGCACGCCGACGTCAAGCGCATGCTGCTGGCGCAGAAAGCCTGGTGCGAAGGTTCGCTGGCGCTGCAGCTGTACTGCGCCCGCCTGGTGGACGAGCAGCACACCGGCAGCCCGCAGGCGGCTGACGAAGCCCGCCTGCTGCTGGAGGTGCTGACGCCGATTGCCAAGAGCTGGCCGAGCGAGTGGTGTCTGGAGGCCAATTCGCTGGCGATCCAGATCCATGGCGGCTACGGCTACACGCGCGACTTCCCGGTGGAACAGTACTGGCGTGACAACCGGCTGAACATGATCCATGAAGGCACACACGGCATCCAGGCGCTGGACCTGCTGGGGCGCAAGGTGCTGATGGAAAACGGTGCCGGTCTGGCTTTGTTGGCCGACCGCATCGGCAACACCATCGACCGGGCCCGCCGGCATCCGGAGCTCACGGAATTCGCCGATCAGCTGGAGCAGGCGCTGCAGCAGGTGGGCGCGGCCACGCGCGCGGCCTGGTCCACCGGCCAGCCGAGCGAGGCGCTGGCCAATGCCGTGCCTTACATGCAGGCCTTCGGCCACACGGTGCTGGCCTGGATCTGGCTCGATGTGGCACTGGCGGCACTCGGTACGGCATCCGACACGGCCAACCAGGGCCGCCTGCTGGCCACCCGCTTTTTCTTCCGTTACGAATTGCCGAAAATCGACGCCTGGCTTAACGTGGTGCAGGCGCGCGACATGACCTGCGCCGATTTTCCGGAGGAGGCGTTCTGATGGCTTCAAAAGCTACCCTGATGTGGGTTCAGCGGCTGGTGTGGATCTGCATTTATGGTGGCCTGCTGGCCATCGTGCTCGGCATGTTTCTGGCCGCGGCCGAACCGGAGCAGGCTACCGGCATCCAGAGCGTGGGCGGCGTCTTCGTCGCCATTGGTGTGCTGCTGATCTATGTGCGATCGCGGCTGAAGGAATCAACGCAGGCCTGACCCTGATCACAACCCTCGCCTAGACAGAGGGATTCAACTCCACTCCAAGGAAGACAAATGACAAGAACCATTCAGCAACTTTTCGACCTCAAGGGCAAGACCGCCCTGGTGACCGGCGGCTCGCGCGGCCTGGGCCTGCAGATGGCCCACGCCTTGGGCGAGGCCGGCGCCCGCATCATGCTCAGCGCCCGCAAGGCCGATGAACTGGAGGTGGCTGTGGCCGAACTGCAGGCTGCCGGCATTGATGCGCGTTGGGTCGCAGCCGACTGTGCCAAGGAGGCCGACATCCAGCGCCTGGCCGACGAGACACTGCAGCGTCTGGGCGACGTGGACATTCTGGTCAACAACGCCGGTGCCGCCTGGGGTGCACCAGCGGAAGACCACCCGATTGAGGCCTGGGACAAGGTGATGAACCTCAACATCCGTGGCTATTTCCTGTTGAGCCAGGCCATCGGCAAGAAAAGCATGATTGCGCGCAAATCCGGGCGCATCATCAACGTGGCCTCGATTGCCGGCCTGGGCGGCAACCCGCCGCAGATGACCACCATCGCCTACAACACCTCCAAGGGGGCGGTGATCAACTTCACGCGGGCGCTGGCGGCCGAGTGGGGCAAGTACGGCATCAACGTCAATGCCATCTGTCCGGGCTTCTTCCCGAGCAAGATGACGGCCGGCACATTGGAAGCCTGGGGCGAGGAGGAGTTGAAGAAGCATGCGCCGCTGCAGCGCCTGGGCGATGACGAGGACCTGAAGGGCCTGTGCGTGCTGTTTGCCTCGGATGCCGGCAAGCACATCACCGGCCAGTGGCTCGCCGTTGATGGCGGTGTCAGCTGCGTGACCGGCGGGTAGAGCATGCTCCCCCCCGTTGCGGGCCCACTGCGTGTGGCCGCCTCCCCCCTCAAGGGGGCAACGCCAGCGGCCCGGCGAAGCCGGTTCCGCGGCGTTTCCCGATTTGGTTATTACATGCGAAGCAATCCTCTGGTTGCTAGCGAGATTGATTGACATGAGTATTCCTTTTGGCGTCCGTATTCCTTTTGTCGAGCACCTGGGCTTTACCCTGGAGCGCTTTGAGGATGGGCAGTCCGAGCTGCACTATGAACCCCAGCCCGAGCATCTGAATTCCTTTGCCGTCACGCACGGCGGCGCCAGCATGACGCTGATGGATGTGACCATGGCCACGGCAGCACGTAGCGTGCAACCCGACATGGGCGTGGTCACCATCGAGATGAAGACCAGCTTCATGCAGGCCGCGCGTGGCAAGCTCACCGGCAAAGGACGGCTGATCCACCGTACCGCCACTCTGGCCTTTACCGAGGCCACGATTTATGACGCCGAGGGCAAGGTCTGCGCCCATGCCACCGGCACCTTCAAGTACGTCAAGCGCCTGCCCACCGGCCCCAAGGGCAGCAACGCATTGAACGTCATTTCCACCGACTGATTCATCAAGAGAGACACCATGCCTACCAATCGCCAGATCCTGCTCGACAATCGCCCGCAAGGCGAAGCCACGGTCAACAACTTCAAGCTCGTCAGCACCGAGACGCCTGCGCTGCAGGACGGCCAGGTGCTGGTACGCCACCACTACCTGAGCCTGGACCCCTACATGCGCGGCCGCATGAACGAAAGCAAGAGTTACGCGCAGCCGCAGCCGCTGGGCGAGGTGATGATCGGCGGCACCGTGGGTGAGGTGGTGGAAAGCCGCCATCCGAAGTTCAGCGCCGGTGACCAGGTGGTCGGCATGGGCGGTTGGCAGGAGTACAGCGTGGTCGATGCCGCGCAACCCGGTGCCTTGCGCAAGGTCGACACCACCCATGTGCCGTTGAGCCATTACCTTGGTGCCGTTGGCATGCCGGGTGTGACGGCCTGGTACGGCCTGGTGAAGATCATCGACCCCAAGGCGGGCGACACCGTGGTGGTGAGCGCCGCCGCCGGTGCCGTGGGCAGCGCCTACGGTGCACTGGCCAAGGCGCGCGGCTGCCGCGTGGTCGGCATCGCCGGCGGCAAGGACAAATGCGACTATGTGGTCAATGAACTCGGCTTCGATGCCTGCATCGACTACAAAGAGCACAAGGACGCCTACTCGTTGGCCAAGGCGCTCAAGCAGGCTTGCCCGAACGGCATCGACGGTTACTTCGAGAACGTGGGCGGCATGGTACTGGACGCCGTGTTGCTGCGCATGAACGCGCACGGCCGCATTGCGGTGTGCGGCATGATCGCCGGCTACGACGGCCAGCCGTTGCCGCTGGCCAACCCGGCGCTGATCCTGGTCAACCGGCTCAAGATCCAGGGTTTTATCGTCAGCGAGCACATGGAAGTCTGGCCGGAGGCACTCAAGGAGCTGGGCACGCTGGTCGGCACTGGCAAACTGCGGCCGCGCGAGTCGGTCGCTCAAGGCATCGAGGCGGCCCCGGAAGCGTTCCTGGGCCTGCTCAAGGGCAAGAACTTCGGCAAGCAGCTGGTCAAACTTTGAACCACCCCGGCGCCGCCTGCGGCGTCACCCCCTCCAGGGGGCGCCACCAGCGGCCCGGCATAGCCGGTTCCGCGGTGGCCCTGGACAGGAGATCGGCATGAGTGTTATGACGCACGAGGTCTTCAATCAGCCTGAGCCGCTGGTGGGCTACAACCTGTTCGAGACCAACCCACCGTTGCAGGATGCGTTGAAGTTCAACGCCCCGCAGCTGGACACGGCGCCGCTGCGTAGGCTTGGCGCCGAGATCGGGACGGCAGAGATGCAGACCCATGCGCGGCTGGCCAATGTACACACGCCGCAGCTGCGCAGCCATGACCGCTCTGGCCGGCGCATCGACCAGGTCGAGTTCCATCCGAGCTACCACGCACTGATGACTGCGGCGGTGGATGCTGGCCTGCACGGAACACCGTGGGCCGGGAATGTTGCCCCCACGCTCGGCACTGGCGTGTCCTCGCTGCCCCCCGAGGGGGCCTTCGCGCCTAGGGGCGGCCCGTCGGCGCTCACGCCGGCGCCACATGTGCTGCGCGCGGCGGGTTTCATGCTCTTCACCGAGCTGGAGCCGTCCATCCTGTGCCCGATCTCCATGACCTACGCGGCCACGCCCGCGCTGCGCCGCAACGAGGCGATTTATGCCGAGTGGGGGCCGCGCCTGACCAGTCGCGCCTACGACCCGGTGCTCAAACCCTATACGCAGAAGCTCGGTGTGACCATGGGCATGGGGATGACCGAGAAGCAGGGTGGTTCGGACGTGCGGGCCAACACGACGCAGGCCGTGCTGGACGGCAGCGATGCCTGGGGCCAGCGTTACCGGCTCACAGGCCACAAATGGTTTTTCTCGGCGCCAATGTGCGACGCCTTCCTGGTGCTGGCACAGGCACCGGCCGGCCTGAGCTGCTTCTTCCTGCCGCGTGTGCTGCCGGACGGCTCGCTCAACGCCCTGTATATCCAGCGCCTGAAGGACAAGCTGGGCAACAAGGCCAATGCGAGCTCCGAAGTCGAGTTCGTGCAGGCCAGCGCCTGGCTGGTGGGCGAGGAAGGGCGTGGCGTGCCGCAGATCCTGGAGATGGGCACCATGACCCGGCTGGACTGCGCCCTGGGCACCAGCGGGCTGATGCGCCAGGCACTGGCCTTGGCGCTGCACCACTCGCGCCAGCGTCAGGCCTTCGGCAAGCGCCTGGTCGAGCACGATCTGATGCGCAATGTGCTGGCTGATCTTGCTATCGAAAGTGAAGCGGCTTGCGCATTATCCATGAGGCTTGCAGGCGCATTTGACCATCAAGGCGAAGCGCATGAGCAGCTCATGGCACGCCTGCTGACGCCGATTGCCAAGTTCTGGATCTGCAAACGCGGCAGCGCCTTCGCCCAGGAGGCGATGGAGTGCCTGGGCGGCAGTGGTTATGTGGAAGAGGGCGGCGAGGGCGTCATGGCGCGCATCTACCGCGAGATGCCGGTCAACTCAATCTGGGAAGGTGCCGGCAACATCATGGCGCTGGACCTGCTGCGTGCCTTGCGCAAGGGTGATGTCGCCAGCGCGCTGGAGCAGGAACTGGCACCGGCGCGCGGCATGCACCCGGCGCTGGACCGGCTGGCACACAGCCTGCCGCACCGGGTCGAAGCCATGGCCAGTGAAATGGAGGCACGCCGGCTGGCACAGGACGTGGCGTTGGCGGTACAGGCGGCACTGCTGGCACAAAGCGCGCCGGCCGAGGTGTTTGCCGCCTTCTGCGATTCGCGCCTGGCCGGCAACTGGGGCCATACCTTTGGCAGCCTGGGGGCGGGAACGGCTTTTGATGCGATCTTGCAGCGGGCAATGCCCGCATAACAACGGAGAACGACAGGAATGATCACAGATTTCAAGAACAAGGTGGCGGTGCTGACCGGCGCCGGTTCCGGCTTTGGCCTGGAGTGCGCCCGCATCGGTGCGCAGCGTGGCATGAAGCTGGTGCTGGCGGATGTGCAGCAGGATGCGCTGAACAAGGCGGCGGCCGAGCTGACGGCGGCCGGCGCCGAGGTGCTGGCGCAGCAGGTGGACGTGTCGGATGCGGCGCAGATGGAGCACCTGGCGCGCCGGGTGCAGGAGCGCTTTGGGGCACCCCATTTCGTCTTCAACAATGCCGGCGTTGGCGCCGGAGGCCTGGTGTGGGAAAACACGGTACAGGACTGGCATTGGGTGCTGGGCGTCAACCTTTGGGGCGTGATCCACGGTGTGCGCCTGTTCACGCCCATGATGCTCGACGCGGCGAAGAAGGACCCGGCCTACCGGGGGCATATCGTCAACACCGCCAGCATGGCCGGTCTGCTCAATGCGCCCAATATGGGCGTCTACAACGTCAGCAAACACGCGGTGGTGGCGCTGAGCGAAACCCTGTATCAGGACCTGGCGCTGGTGACCGATCAGATCAGCGCCTCGGTGCTGTGCCCGTTCTTCGTGCCGACCGGCATCAACCAGAGCGAGCGCAACCGGCCGGGGGCGCTCGACGCGGCCAAGCCGACGCGCAGCCAGCTCATCAACCAGGCCATGATTGACAAGGCCGTGAGCTCGGGCAAGGTGACGGCGGCGGAAGTGGCGCAGAAGGTATTCGATGCCATCGCTGCCGACCAGTTCTACATCTACAGCCACCCCAAGGCCCTTGGCTCGGTACAGACGCGACTGGAAGACATCATGCAGGCGCGCAACCCGACCGACCCCTTTGCGCACAAGCCGGAGCTGGGCGTCGATCTGCGCCGCGCCTTGCGGTCCGTCTGACGGCGCGCGGCTTCCTTGGCCCGGGGCGTGGGGCGGCGCATCTTGACAGGCGCCACGACGTGATTTGAAATGTGTAAAAAACTGTGACAACCGTTCGGGGGAACACAGCCACAGAGAGGATTGCACATGAGCACGTCTGCCCTGGAGGAGTGGCCAGCGCTTGCCGCGGCCAAGGTGTCGTTCCGGAGTTCAACGGCGAACGCCTGGGCGGCCAGTTTTGTGCGCCATCTGGTCAGCGAGCTGGCGAAGGAGAACGTTCCAGCGGTGCATCGACGGCTGTCTGAGGTCTGTCAGGCAGCGCAGGCGCTGTTCGAGGCGCATCACCCGGCCTGGCCGGACACAGCGTCGTCCACGGTCTTGGGCATGTGCGCCCTGATGCTGTCGGCCCGTCGCCAGCTGGCCGCCGACATGGGAGACCCAGCCCAGGCGCTCGAGCTTGTGAGACGCAGTTTTGACCACGCCTACCAGGCCTTCATCCAGAACATCTGCAAGCCGCTGCTTCACGGCGACAGCCGTTCGCGTCTGGCGCTGGCTGGCATGAATTTCAGAGCCTGGAGTGAACGCATGTACCCGCGAGAGGCCCCTCAAGCAGGCCTGAGCCGGGAAGACGACATCACGGGTTACCACCATTTCTTGCTGGCGCAGGGCGAGCCGGCCTTGGCACACATCATCCAGCGCGCAGATCAGGCCTGGATTGCGGCCGTGGCCGCCCATGGGCCATCGCCCCTGGGCGAAAGCCGCCGCACCCGGGCAAGCGACACGCCCACGGACGGGGCGGATGGTTTTGCCCCGTTTCGATTTGTCCCGAAACGCCGCGGACAAACGAGCCAGCAGCAGGATGTGATTCTGGAGCTGCAACTCCATGCCGTGCCAGGCGACCGCCGCAGTGATGCGCCCGGAGCTGACCGGCGGCGCCACTGGAGCGGTGTGGACAGGCGGCAGGCGGGACGACGTCAGGATGACGAGCGTGCCCGGCAATAGCCGGTTGCCATTTTTTACCTTTTTGTCAGGGTCGGTGGCCCTGAAAACCGGGTCGCCGCTCTGTGGCACACTCGCGAACTTCGTTTCGTTTTGAAGGGCCGGCATTGACCGGCGGTTCGTAGAGTCATGCAGAAAATCATCGCGCAAATCGCGCAGGAACTCCGGGTACTGGACAGACAGGTTGCGGCCGCCGTGGCCTTGCTTGACGGCGGTGCCACCGTCCCCTTTATCGCCCGTTACCGCAAGGAAGCCACCGAGGGGCTGGACGACACGCAGTTGCGTGAACTCGAATACCGCCTGGGTTATCTGCGTGAACTGACCGAACGGCGCGAAGCCATTCTCAAGAGCATCGAAGAGCAGGGCAAGCTCACCCCCGAATTGCAGGCCGCGCTGCATGCGGCCACCACCAAGCAGGAACTGGAAGACCTTTACCTGCCCTACAAGCCCAAGCGCCGTACCAAAGGGCAGATTGCGCGCGAAGCCGGCATCGAGCCCTTGGCGGACAAGCTGTTTGCCAATCCGGCGCTGGACCCGGCGGCCGAGGCGCAAGCCTTTGTGCTGCCGCAAAAGACCGAAGCCGGCGATGATTTCACCACCGTGGCCGCCGTGCTCGACGGCGTGCGCGACATCCTGTCCGAGCGCTGGGCCGAAGATGCCGCGCTGGTGCAGAGCCTGCGCGAATGGCTGTGGAGCGAAGGGCTGTTCAAGAGCCGTCTGATGGACGGCAAGGATGAGAACAACGCGGACGTGGCCAAGTTCCGCGACTATTTCGACTACGACGAGCCGATCGGCCGCGTGCCCTCGCACCGTGCCCTGGCTGTGTTCCGCGGCCGGGCGCAGGACATTCTGGATGCCAAGCTGGTGCTGCCCGTGGAACCCGAACCGGGCAAACCGTCGCTGGCCGAGGGCAAGATCGCGCTGCACCTGGGCTGGAGCCACCAGGGCCGGCCCGCTGACGACCTGCTGCGCAAGTGCGTGGGCTGGACCTGGCGCGTCAAGCTCAGCCTGTCCACCGAACGCGACCTGTTTGCCCGCCTGCGTGAAGAGGCCGAGAAAGTGGCCATCAAGGTCTTTGCCGACAACCTGCGCGACCTGCTGCTGGCGGCGCCCGCCGGCCCGCGCGTGGTGATGGGCCTGGACCCGGGCATCCGCACTGGCGTCAAGGTGGCCGTGGTCGATGCCACCGGCAAGCTGGTCGACACCGCCACCGTCTACCCGCACGAACCCAAGCGTGACTGGGAAGGCTCGCTGCACACGCTGGCGCGCCTGGTCGAGAAACATGGCGTGAACCTGATCGCCATTGGCAACGGCACTGCCAGCCGCGAGACCGACAAGCTGGCGGCCGACCTGATCAAGCTCGCGGCCAAGGCCGAGCGCCAGATCGAGAAGGTGGTGGTCAGCGAGGCCGGTGCCTCGGTCTATTCCGCCAGTGAATTCGCATCGCAGGAAATGCCGGACGTGGACGTGAGCCTGCGCGGTGCGGCCAGCATTGCGCGCCGTCTGCAGGACCCGCTGGCCGAGCTGGTGAAGATCGACCCCAAGTCGATCGGCGTCGGCCAGTACCAGCACGATGTCAACCAGAGCGAGCTGGCGCGCACGCTGGACGCGGTGGTGGAAGACTGCGTGAACTCGGTCGGTGTCGACCTCAACACGGCCAGCGTGCCGCTGCTGTCGCGTGTCTCCGGCCTGTCGGCGGGTGTGGCCAAGGCGGTGGTGCGCTGGCGCGAGGCCAACGGTGCCTTCCACAACCGGCAGGACCTGCTCAAGGTCACCGGCCTGGGCGCCAAGACCTTTGAACAAAGCGCCGGCTTCCTGCGCATCCGTGGCGGCGACAACCCGCTGGACATGACCGGCGTGCACCCGGAAACCTACCCGGTGGTGGAGCAGATCCTGGCCAGGACCGGCAAGCCGGTGGCTGAACTGATGGGCCGTGCCGAGATGCTCAAGACGCTCAAGCCTGAGCTGTTTGCCAACGAACAGTTCGGCGTCATCACCGTCAAGGACATCCTGGGCGAGCTGGAAAAACCCGGCCGTGACCCGCGCCCGGACTTCAAGGTTGCGCGTTTCAACGACGGCGTGGACGATATCAAGGATTTGCAGGAGGGCATGGTGCTGGAAGGCACGGTCAGCAACGTGGCCCAGTTCGGCGCCTTTGTTGACCTGGGCGTGCACCAGGACGGCCTGGTGCATGTGAGCCAGCTGAGCAACAAGTTCGTCAACGACGCGCGCGAGGTGGTGAAGACCGGCGACATCGTCAAGGTCAAGGTGCTGGAAGTGGATGTGGCACGCAAGCGCATCAGCCTGACCATGAAGCTCGATGCGGCACCGGCGCGGCGTGATGGACCGCGCGAGAACCGTTTCGAAGGTGCCGGGCGCGGCCAGCAGCCGCGTCGCTACAACGAGCCGGCACCGCAGTCGGCCATGGCCTCGGCCTTCGCCAAGCTCAAGCGCTGAGGGCCGTCAGGGCGCAGACAGTCGGGCAAGCCATAATCAGCCCATGGGCAGGAACTATCAACGGAGACCGTCGTCATGGAGCTGAGCGCCTTGCTGGCGCAGCCCATCGTCCTGCCCAGCATCCCGAAGGTCATCGCCTTGCTGCTGGGCGAGCTGGACCGCGAGGAGCCCGACCTGCGCCAGGTGTCGCAACTCATCAGCACCGACCCGGCGCTCACCACGCGCCTGTTGCAGGCGGCCAATACGCCATTTTTCAAACTGCCGGGCAAGGTCAACAGCGTGCCGGAAGCCCTGGCCATTCTGGGCCTGTCCCATATCCGGGCCATGGCGGCGGAGGCCGCCACCGCGGCGTCGCTCAAGGCGGTGCCGGGCATCAACCTGCAGCAGTTCTGGGCCTACAGCCTGAATGTGGCCAAGCTCTCGCGCTCCCTGGCCGGCGTGGTGCGGCAGAACCAGGGTGCGGCCTTCACCTGCGGCCTGATTCACGCCGTGGGCGAGCTGGTGATGCATGTCGGCATGGCGGTCGACATTGCGGCGTTGGACAAGGAAGTGCCGCCACTGGACATCAAACGTGCCCGCGCCGAGTTCAAGCAGTTCGGCTACAGCTATGCCCAGGTCGGGGCCGCCTATGCCCGGCGCCGGCAGTTCCCACAAGCAATCGTCGATGCGCTGGAACACCAGTACGCACCGTTCGAGAACCATGTCTACGAGCCGCTGGCCGGCATCATCCACCTGGCCACCTGGCGCGCCCGCGCGCGCGAGGCCAACCTCAGCGAACGGGCCATGGCCGTGACCTTTCCCGGTGAAGTGGGGGATGTGCTGGGGCTGGACATCGACATGGTGCTGCAGCAGGACCCGTTCGACTGGTCGGCCTATTCCTGAGTTGACAGTCAACCGCCTTTTTGATCGATCACATGAAAGCGCTTCGCATCTATGCCGGCCCGCAGGCGCGGCGCCATCTGGAACAAGGCGGCCTGCAGGCCCGTGATGTGGTCACCATTCCGGCAGCAGCTGGCGGACCCAAGGGGTTGATTCTGGGTGCGCTCGACCGTTTCATCTTTGGCGACTGGCTGGCCTCGACGACACACACCGTGGATCTGGTGGGCGCCTCAATCGGCGCCTGGCGCATGGCCACGGCCTGTCTGGACAAGCCGGTGGCGGCTTTCGAGCGGCTGGAGCACGATTACATCCGGCAGCACTACGAATTGCAGCCGGGGCAGAAGCGCCCGCCGGCCGAGCTCATCAGCGAACGTTTTGGGCAGAATCTGCAGGCGTTTTATGGCGGGCGTGTCCAGGAGGTACTGAACCACCCGCGCTACCACCTGCACATCCTCACCTCGCGGGGGCGTCATCTGCTGGGGCGGGAACATGCCCTGCGCACGCCGCTGGGTTACCTCGGCGCCTTTCTTGCCAACACGGTGCACCGCAAGGCCATGGGGGCCTGGCTGGAGCGCGTGGTGTTCTCCTCGCCGGGGGCCGAGTTGCCATTTGCCACCGACGACTACCGCACGCGTCGGGTCGCCTTGAGCGAAGCCAACTTCATGTCGGCCCTGCAGGCCAGCTGTTCCATTCCCTTCGTGTTGCGTGCCGTGCAGCACATCAACGGCGCACCAGCCGGGGCTTACTGGGATGGCGGCATCACCGATTACCACCTGCACCTCAATTACACGGCAGCGCATCATGCTATCAATTTGGAAGCGGCTGGCGCAGACGAGGAAAGGGCTGGAGGCTCAAAAGGCCTGGTGCTTTACCCGCATTTCCAGCAAGCCGTGGTGCCGGGCTGGCTCGACAAAGGGCTGAAGTGGCGCCACCGTGCCACGCATCACCTGGACACCATGGTGCTGCTGGCGCCCGACCCGGAATGGATCAAGACCCTGCCCAACGGCAAGCTGCCCGACCGCAATGACTTCACGCACTACGGCAACGACCTGGCCGGCCGCGTCAAGGCCTGGGGAACCGCGGTACAGATGAGCCGGCAACTGGCCGACGAATTCCAGGCCTGGCTGGACAAGCCGGACCTGGGGCAGGTCAAGCCGCTTTGACAAGCGGGCGGGAGCTTCAGGCCGCGTTCGCGCCTGCGGTGACACAATCAGTCCAGACGGGAAAGGACCGAACAATGAAGCAACTCACGGCTGTACTGACGGCGCTCGGCATGGTCGCTCTGCTGACCGCCTGCAAACCCGAAATCGGCAGCAAGGCCTGGTGCGAAAACATGCAGGCCAAACCCAAGGGCGACTGGACGGTCAATGAGGCGACCGATTACGCCAAGCACTGCCTGTTGAAGTAACCCGCCCCCGGGCCAGGCGCGGTCCACATCACATGGCTTGCCGCAGCATCTCGCGGTAGTCGGCCCCGCTGGCCAGCCGCGGGTTGGTCTTGTGGCAGTGGTCGGCCAGGGCGCCGGAGATGACCTTGTCGAACAGGCTCTCCGTCACGCCCATGTCGCGCAAGCCGCTGGGCAGGCCGAGGCGGGCGTTCATGTCCTTGATGGCGTCGCCGATGTCGCCGGCCGAATCGAGATTCATGGCCTGCGCCATGCGCAGCAGGCGGTTGTCCTTCTGCACCGATTCGGCGCCGGCGTTGAAGGCGATGACGGCGGGCAGGAACATGGCGTTGAGCGTGCCATGGTGCAGGCGGGGATCGACGCCACCCAGGCTGTGGCTCAGGGAGTGCACGCAGCCCAGCCCCTTCTGGAACGCCATGGCGCCCTGCATGGAGGCGCTCATCAGGTTCAGGCGTGCCTCGCGGTCGCTGCCGTCTTTGGTGGCACGTTCGATATGGCCCCAGGCCCGTTGCAGTCCGTCCAGAGCAATGCCGTCGGCCGGCGGGTTGAAGGGCGCGGCCATGAAGGTTTCCATGCAGTGGGCAATGGCGTCCATGCCGGTGGCGGCGGTCAGCTTCGGCGGCAGGCCAAGCGTCAACTCGGGGTCGCAGATGGCAGTCTTGGGCACCAGGTGCCAGGAGTGGAAGCCAAGCTTGCGGCCGTCGTCGACGATCAGGATGGCGCCACGCGCCACCTCGCTGCCGGTGCCAGCCGTGGTCGGCACGGCAATCAGCGGCGCCACGCGCTCACTGATCTTCGGCGAGCCGCCTTCGATGGTGGCGTAGGTCTTGAGCGGGCCCTCATGCGTGGCCGCAATGGCCGCGCCCTTGGCGCAGTCGATCGAGCTGCCGCCGCCCAATGCAATCAGACCGTCGCAGTCATGGGTCTTGTAGACGGCCACAGCGGCACGCACCGCAGCCTCAGTCGGGTTGGACGGGGTCTGGTCGAACACGGCGGCGTTCATGCCGGGCAGGGCGTCAAGCGCCTTTTGCAACAGGCCGGCGGCGCGCACGCCGGCGTCGGTCACGATCAGCGGGCGGCTGATGCCGACGCGCTCGCACTCTTGTTGGAGCAGCTTGATGGCGCCGAAATCAAACTGGACCTGGGTGATGTAGTAGATGAGTGCCATGGCGTGGTGTCTCCTCGGTGTACGATCAAAATTCTTTATCCGGCCACTTTAGCAAGCTATTCGCCTTTCATGAGTCACCAACGCAACCCGCGCGCGCTGCTCACGCCCGCCATGCACCACATGCTGGAACGCATGGCGCGCGCCGCCCATGTACCGATGCACGCACTGAGTGCCCAGCAGGCGCGCGTTGCTTACGCCGCTGGCGCGGGGGTGCTGGACATTCCGCCGCACAAACTGGCCCGGGTCGAGGAACTGGCCATTCCCGTGCGTGATGGCCAGTCGATTCCTGCACGCCTGTATGCACCAAGCCGTGATGCATTGCCGTTGCTGGTCTATTTTCATGGTGGCGGTTTCACAGTGGGCAGCGTGGCCACGCACGACAGCCTGTGCCGGCACCTGAGTCATCTGGCGCAGTGTGCCGTGGTGTCGGTGGACTACCGGCTGGCGCCCGAGCACAAATTCCCGACCGCCGTGCATGACGCCTGGGATGCCGTGCAGTGGCTGGCGGCTCAAGGAACCACGCTGGGCCTGGATACCCGCCGCTTGGCGGTGGGTGGCGACAGTGCCGGCGGCACACTGGCGGCGGTCTGCGCCATCCTGGCGCGTGATGCCGGTCTGCCACTGTCGCTGCAGCTGCTGTTCTATCCAGGCTGTGCGGCACATCAGGACACTCCCTCACACAAGACTTTCGAGACGGGCTTTGTGCTGGAAGAGCCGCACATCACCTATTTCTTCAACCAGTACATCAACTCGGCGGCCGACCGCGACGACTGGCGTTTTTCACCGCTGAATGCACCGGACGTTGATGGCGTGGCGCCGGTCTGGATCGGGCTGGCCGAATGCGACCCGCTGGTGGACGAGGGCGTGATGTACGCCGACAAGTTGCGGCTGGCCGGCGTGCCGGTGGATCTGGAGATCTACCGCGGCGTGGTGCACGAATTCATCAAGATGGGTCGTGCCATCCCGCAGGCCCTGCAGGCGCATGCCGATGCGGCGCGTGCTCTGAAACACGCCTTAGGGCACATGGACTGACCATGCACAAGACCCTGTCGACCCGGGCCGATTTCCGTTTCTTCCACCGTCTGCGCGTGCGCTGGGCCGAGGTGGACATGCAGAAAATCGTCTTCAATGCGCACTACCTGATGTACTTCGATACGGCGATGGCGGACTACTGGCGGGCGCTGGCGCTGCCGTATGAAGAGGCTTTGCAGCAGCTCGGGGGCGATCTGTACGTGAAGAAAGCCGGCGTGGAATACCACGCCTCGGCCCACTACGACGACCCGCTCGACATTGGCCTGAAATGCGAACGCATCGGCAACTCGTCAATCCAGTTCACGGGCGGCATTTTCCTGGGGGATCAGCTGCTGATCACGGGGGAACTGATCTATGTGTTTGCCGACCCGGCCACCCAGACCGCCAAGCCGGTCCCGCCGGCCCTGCGGGACGTGCTGCTCGGGTTCGAAGCGGGCGAGAACATGGTCGACATCCGGGTGGGGGCCTGGCATGAACTGGCGGAGGGCGCACGCCAGGTGCGCACTGAAGTCTTTTTGCAGGAGCAGCGCATTCCGGTCGAGATGGAGTGGGATGAAGCCGACGCGAGCGCCGTGCACGCCGTGGCCTCCAACCGGCTGGGCATGCCGCTGGCCACCGGCCGCTTGATCCAGCCTGCGCCGGGCGTGGCCCGGATCGGTCGCATGGCGGTCAAGCGGGTGCAGCGCGGTAGCGGACTGGGGCGGGACATCCTGCGCGCACTGCTGCAGGTTGCTGGACAACGCGGTGACCACGAGGTGATGCTGCATGCCCAGCGCAGTGCTGAAGGCTTTTATGCCGGCGAAGGTTTTGTGCCGCGCGGAGCGCCGTTTGATGAGGCCGGCATTCCCCACATCGAGATGGTCAAAACCCTGGCAGGACGGTCGGCATGAGCGATGACGTGGCCGAGCCCAGTGCCAGTGCAGGTTCCGGTGTCTTGGGATCCCATGGGCGTCACTGGCTGGCATCACTGTCGTTGAGCCCGGGCGACGGCGTGGTCTTGCTTTTGGCCACCATGATGCTCTTGACACCCGCCCTGGGGGTGCCACACGAGTTCATGCTACAGGACACGCTGAAATCCATGCTGGTGGCCTTTGGCACGCTGGCGGCGGCCTGGCTGCTGCTGTGGCAGAACCGGCAACGCAGCGAGCCCCTGCAGTGGCATGGCGTTCTCTGGCTGCCACTGCTGTTGATGGTCTATGCCTTGGGCAGCATGGCTTGGTCACACACCTATCTCGCGGCGGTGGAGGCCGTGCGCTGGTTTGTTTTCTTCGTGCTGTTGTGGGTAGGACTGAACAGCCTGACGCGGGAGCGGTTGCCACTGCTGATCAATGGCCTCCATTGGGGGGCGGTGATGGCGTCGTTGTGGACCGCCTTGCAGTTCTGGTTCGACTTCAGCCTGTTTCCCCAGGCGGCGGTTCCGGCATCCACCTTTGTCAATCGCAATTTCTTTGCCGAGTATGTGGTCTGTACCCTGCCGTTTTCGGTGTGGTTGCTGGTCCAAGCGCGTGGGGCAGCCCAGATCGTCTTACGCGCCTTTTTCATTGGCTTCAATCTGGTCGCCTTATTGATGACCGGCTCCCGCTCTGCACTGGCAGCCTTGTTGCTGCTGCTTCTTGTGTTGTCTGTGATCGTTCGGCTTTACCAGAACCAGTTTGAACTGGCTCGTTGGCCGCGCAGCCATAAGCGGCTGGCCTTGATCGTTTTGCTGGCAACAGTGGCAGGTTTGGGCGCCGTGAAAACCGACAGCCCACAAATTTCTGCTGAAAAGTATGGTCTTACAGCGATTGAAAGAGGGTATTTCAGGGCTGCCCTGTTGATGCAAAAGACGGAATACACCCATGGGTCAGCTTCCAGCCGTTTGCTGATGTGGAAGTCTACCGCCGGCATGATTGGCGCGCATCCTTGGCGTGGTGTTGGCGCCGGTGCATGGGAGGTGGTGCTGCCTCTTTATCAGACGAACGATAGTTTGCTCGAACATGATTACTACGCGCACAACGAAGTTCTTCAACTGCTAGCCGAATATGGGCTGGCGGGCTGGTTTTTCCTGTTGGCCTTGGTGGCTTATCTCTGCTTGACAGCTTGGCGGACTTGGCGCGATCGCAATGCTGCAGGACAGCAAGAAGGGGCGATTAGAGCTCTGACACTGGCTTGTCTGCTTGCGCTGTTCGTGGTGAGTTGCGCGGGCTTTCCCTGGCGTATGGCGAGCACTGGCGCTTTGTTCGCCTTGGCACTGGCGATACTGATCGCGTCCGATGTGCGGTTGGGTATTCGCGGGAGCGTGTTCGCGCATGCCTTGTCTTGGAGCCCGCGACGGGCCCGCATGTTGATGATGCTTGTCCTGGCCTGTCTGGTGCTTGCTGTCTATATCGCACAGCAAGCTGCCGCCAGCGAGCGTAGGCTGATAACTGCCTTCAAACTGGCCAGTTCAGTAGCGTCATCGGGGGAGCCGAACCATCCGCGCTGGGATTCCGTCAAGGCTCAGATACTTCAGTTGACGAGAGAAGGCGTTGCCATCAATCCACATTACCGGAAGATCACGCCGCTGATTGCCGATCAACTCATCCGATGGGGTGACTGGGCCAATGCCATTTGGATTTGGGAATCCGTGGTGAATTCACGGCCTTATGTGCCAGGCATACTGGCAAATCTTGTGCTCGGCCACCTTCAGATGGGGCAGAACGACAAGGCTTTGCTTTATTTGGAGCGTGCCAGATCCCTGCGCCCGAATGCACCCATGGTGCGCATGCTGGATGTTGTCATGCTCAGCCGAACCGGAAAACAGAGCGAGGCCCTCCAGAAGGTTCGCCAGTACCTCCGGGACGGGGCTTACGACGACAATCTGTTGAATACGGCGTACCAGTTGGGCATGCAGGCCAAGGACTGGCCGCTGGCGTTGCAGGCGCTTCAATTACGCAACGAACGCTGGCCACAGCTGGCCTGGGATGGTTGGCTCAAGATGGGCGACATTTACGCCTTGCCTGCGGTGGCAGACGATGCTCGTGCCTTGCAGGCCTACCGTGCCGCCGTGGCGGCGGTGGATGAGCCCCAGAAAGAAGTGGTGCGCCAGAAAATCCCGCCGGCCTACCGTGACCGGCTGTGAGCCGGCAGTGGCTCAGATGTCTTCCAGCAGCGGGTAGGGCAGGGGCAACAGTTCGATCGCAGGACCATCGGCCTGCCCCAAGCGCAGCCCTGGGCTGGTCGCTGCACTGATTTGCAATGAAATAAGCGCGTCGAAACCACCGCCGGGTGCGGCAGCGGCCTGTGCCACGGTGCCGCAGGGCTGGCTGGCATCCGCAGGGTCGAACACCTCATCGCCGGCTTGCAGCAAGGCGGCGCAGTGGGCCAGGTAGGCCCGGCGCTTGAGCGTGCCGCGGAACTGGCTGCGCGCCACGATCTCCTGGCCCGGGTAGCAGCCCTTCTTGAAGTTGACGCCCCCGACCGATTCATAGTTGAGCATCTGCGGCACAAAGGCATCGATGATGGGCGTCGTCACCGTCGCGATGCCGCTGCGGACCTCGCTCCAGAGCCAGACGTCCGGGCTCAGGGCATTGCCCGCGGGAGGCGCCTCCGTTGCCGGGGCGACCCACAGCGCGCGTGGCACACCATCGGCCGGGTACAGACGAACCAGCGTTGTGGTGCCGGAATCGGCCTTGGACCACGCCGATGGTGCGACGGGTGCTATATTTTTAATAGCATCTCCGGCCAAGCCATAGAGAGAGAAATCGGCACTGGCATCGCTGAGCTTGACCTTGGCACGCAACACGAACATTGACAGCCGTTTCAGCGTGGGTGCCAGCAGGTCACGGCTGCAGACCAGCAGGATCTCGCTGTGGCTGCGCTTAAAGCCGATGAAGCTGGCCTGCATGCGGCCCTTGGCCGAGCAGAAGGCGGCCAACCGGGCTTCTGACAGGCCCAATAAAGAGAAGTCCTGTGTCAGCTGACCGTGCAGGAATTTGGCGGCGTCTTCGCCCTCGGCGCGGATGATGCCGAGATGGGGGAGGGGGGCAACGCCCTGCAGGGCATCGTGAAATGAATCGCTCATGGCCTGAATTATCATCGTCCATCAATCTCATGGAGGAAGTAGGGCTGTGCGTATCTGGTTTGTGGGTCTGCTTATTGCGGCCGCGGGCGTGGCCGGCGGCGCTGCCTGGTGGCTGAACCAGCCACTGGGGCTGGCTGGCGACCCGGTGGACCTGGCCATCGAGCCAGGCACCTCGGCCCGCGGCGTGGCGCAGGCGGCTGTGGATGCCGGCGTTCAGGCCGACCCGACGCTGCTGTACTGGTGGTTCCGCCTCTCCGGCCATGCACGCGAGATTCGCGCTGGCAGCTATGAAATCAGCGCCGGCACAACACCGCGCAGCCTGCTGCGCAAACTGGTACGCGGCGAAGAGGCCTTGCGTGCCATCACGCTGGTGGAAGGCTGGAACTTCCGCCAGGTGCGTGATGCGCTCTCGAAAGCAGAGCAGCTCCGGCAGGACACACAAGGCCTGAGTGATGATTTGATCATGCAAAGACTGGAGCGGCCGGGCTTGCACCCGGAGGGCCGCTTCTTCCCGGACACCTACACCTATGCCAAAGGCAGCAGCGATCTGGCCGTGCTGCGGCGTGCCCTGCGGGCCATGGACCGGCAGCTTGACGCCGCCTGGCGCCAGCGTGCGCCAAACCTGCCCTTGCGCACACCGGACGAGGCCCTGACCCTGGCCAGCATCGTGGAAAAGGAGACCGGCCGCCCGGGCGACCGCGCCATGATTTCATCGGTCTTCAACAACCGCCTGCGCATCGGCATGATGCTGCAGACCGACCCCACGGTGATCTACGGCCTGGGCACGCAGTTTGACGGCAACCTGCGCCGGCGCGACCTGCTTGCGGACACGCCCTGGAACACCTACACCCGCGCCGGCCTGCCGCCCACGCCGATTGCCATGCCCGGCAAGGCCTCGCTACTGGCTGCCGTGCAGCCAGCGCCGAGCAAGGCGCTCTACTTCGTGGCGCGGGGCGATGGCACCAGCCACTTCAGCGCCTCGCTGGACGAGCACAACCGCGCGGTCAACAAGTACCAGCGTGGACAATAGAGGCATGAACACCGGTATGAACAGCGGCAAGGGCGGAATCTTCATCAGTTTCGAGGGCATCGACGGCGCCGGCAAATCGACCCATATCGAGGGTTTGGCGCAGGCCTTTCGCGAGCAGGGGCGCCACGTCACGCTGACGCGCGAGCCCGGCGGCACACCGCTGGCCGAGAAGCTGCGCGCCATTGTGCTCAACGATCCGATGGATGCCATGACCGAAGCCCTGCTGGTGTTTGCTGCCCGTCGTGACCATCTGCAGCAGCTCATCGAACCGGCATTGGCGCGCGGCGAGGTGGTGCTGTGCGACCGTTTTACCGACGCCACCTTTGCCTACCAGGGTGGCGGCCGTGGGTTTGATCTGGCCGTGCTGGCCCAACTGGAGCGCTGGGTCCAGACCGTGGCACCTGCCGGCGCGACGCTGTTGCGCGAACCCGATCTGACACTGTGGTTCGACCTCGATCCGGCCATCGCCGCCCAGCGCCTGGCCACGGCCCGCGTGCCGGACAAGTTCGAGGCCCAGCCGATCGAGTTTTTCCGGCGCGTTGCCGCCGGTTATGCCCAGCGCCTGGCGGCCGCACCGCAGCGCTTTGCCCGCATCGAGGCCAACCAGGATATGGCGGCTGTCTGGCAAGACGTGCTGGCGGCCGCCCGTGCGCAAGGCGGTTTGTCATGAGCGCACTGGCGCCCTGGATTGCCGAACAGAGCCGCCAGTTGCTGGCGCAGCGCGGCCACGCCTGGTTGCTGCAAGGCCCGTCGGGCCTGGGCCAGTACAGTCTGGCGCTGGCCTTGGTCCGGGCCTGGCTGTGTGAAAACCCGGGTGAGGAGGGCGCCTGCGGCCAATGCCCGAGCTGCCATGCCATCGACGTGCACACCCATGCCGACCTCTGCGTGCTGATGCCCGAGGTTGCCATGCTGGAGCTGGGCTGGCCACTGGACGAAAAGGCGCAGGCCGAGCTGGATGAGAAAAAGCGCAAGCCGAGCAAGGAAATCCGCATCGAGGCCATGCGCGACGCGATCGAGTTTGCCCAGCGCACCAATGCGCGCGGGCGCGGCAAGGCGGTGCTGGTGTTTCCGGCCGAGCGCATGAACAACGTGACGGCCAACGCCCTGCTCAAGACCCTGGAGGAACCGCCTGGTGACGTGCGTTTTGTGCTGGCCAGCGAGGCAGCGCACCTGCTGCTGCCGACCATCCGCAGCCGCTGCCTGGGGCACACCATGCATTGGCCGGATGAACCGGCCTCGTTGGCGTGGCTCCGGGCGCAAGGCATCGCGGACCAGGATGCGCCAACCCTGCTGCGTGCCGCTGGCGGCCGGCCTGAAGACGCCCTGCGTTTTGCCGATTCGACACGCGACCCCAAGAGCTGGAGCAACCTGCCGCGCGCCGTGGCGCGTGGCGAGGTGGGCGTCTTCAAGGACTGGACGCCCGCGCAGGTGATCGATGCGCTGCACAAGTTGTGCCATGACTTGCTGGCACGTCAGGTTGGCGCTGCGCCACGTTTTTTTGATGCATCTGAACTGCCTGCTGCCAGCTCCCTGGCTGCGTTGAACGCCTGGGCCCGCGAACTGGCACGTGCCAGCCGCACGGCCGAGCACCCCTTCAACAGCGGCCTGATGCTGGAAGACCTTGTGAGCCGGGCGCAAAGCGCCCTAAACTCCAAGCTCTGAATTTCCTGTCTGTGCTGAAAGATGCCTTCGGGCCGGCCGGATGGCTGATCGCGCGCTGTTCGCCCCCCTGTTTGATTGTTTTTCCATGTTTACCGATTCCCATTGCCACCTGACCTTTCCCGAACTGCGGGCTGAGCTGCCGCAGATCCGGCAGGCGATGACGGACGCCCAGGTGACGCGTGCCCTGTGCATCTGCACCACCCTGGAGGAGTTTGCCGACGTCCATGCGTTGGCCCTGCAGTACGACAACTTCTGGGCGACCGTGGGGGTCCATCCCGACAATGAGGGCGTCACCGAGCCCTCGCTCGATGATCTGCTCGGGCGCGGCGCCTTGCCGCGCGTCATCGGAATCGGGGAAACCGGGCTGGATTACTACCGCCTGGGTGAGCGGACCGTGGCCGACATGGCCTGGCAGCGTGAGCGTTTTCGCACCCATATCCGGGCCGCTCGCCAACTGGCCAAACCCTTGGTGATCCACACCCGGAGCGCCTCGGCGGACACCTTGGCCATCCTGAAGGAGGAGGGCGAGAACGGTTCAGCCGGCAGTGCTGGCGGCGTGTTCCATTGCTTTACCGAAACCGCGCAGGTGGCACGGGCTGCGCTCGATCAGGGCTTCTACATCTCCTTTTCCGGCATCCTGACGTTCAAGAGCGCCCAGGACCTGCGCGAGGTGGCGGCTTTTGTGCCGCTGGATCGCATGCTGATCGAGACCGACAGCCCTTATCTGGCGCCCGTGCCCTACCGCGGCAAGACCAACAACCCCTCTTATGTGCCGTATGTGGCGCAGCAGATCGCGGCAATCAAGCAGTGTTCTGTCGAGGCCATTGCTGAGGCGACCAGCCGCAATTTCGACACCTTGTTCCGCCCCCTGAAAACATGAGATATTGCTTTAAATTTATTGTTTATCTATATGTTTTATATGGATTTTCATGGGCGATGGCTGGCTCGTACGAGGACTATTTCACTGCCATCCTGAAAGACGATGTCCCCGTTGTGAGCAGCTTGCTGGAGCGTGGCTTTGATCCGAATACGCCCAATCCGGCTGGCGACCGCGCCTTGCTGATCGCCCTGCGGGTGGGCTCCACCAAGGTGATTCCGGTCTTGCTGGCGCAACCCAAGCTCGATGTCGAGGCGCGCAACCGCCAGGATGAAAGCGCCTTGATGATTGCCTCGCTCAAGGGCATGACCGACATGGCCAGTCTGTTGCTGGACAAGGGTGCCGATGTCAACAAACCGGGCTGGACGCCGCTGCATTACGCCGCGACCGGCGGCCACCTGCAAATCATGCAGTTGCTGCTGGATAACCATGCCTACATCGATGCAGCATCGCCCAACGGCAGCACGCCCTTGATGATGGCGGCCATGTACGGCACACCGTCAGCCGTGAAACTGCTGCTGGAAGCCGGCGCCGACCCCTTGCTCAAAAACGAGCTGGGCCTGACCGCCATCGACTTCGCCCAGCGTGCCAATCGCAAGGAGTCGGTCGACATCATTGCGGCTTTTGTCCGTGGCCGTCAGCCACGCGGTCAATGGTGAGTTGTTGATACGATGTATACATTCGTGCTGATGTTTCATTGTTGAAATCCTTTCATCGGCTTATAAATCAAAGAGGCTTTTCAGGGCGCGTAGCCACCACCTGAGCAGGGGCAGGGGATTGCACGCGGCTGAAGGACTTGGCAGGGGTGTTCTGAGCTTTCATGGGGGCCACAGCCCCCATCCCCCCACCGGATCGGTTTTGCGCTCGCCATGCCCAGTAGAGGCGGTCAGTAAAGCGACTCATGCTGCACCCCCGCGCACAAGCACCTCGACAGCCTCGGAAGCGTCACGGATAGCCCGGATCTGTTCCTGAAACACAAAGACCCAAGCAGGCGGATCTTCACCAGCAGCCAACTCCAAGGCTCGGCCAATGGTCTCAGCCGACACTAGGCGCTCATTGAGGACCCGCACAGCATCCAGAGACGCATTCATGCCGCACCCCCTTTCGAACGCTCCAAGAGCTTTTCCAGCAGGGTCTTGGGTTTCTTGGCCACCCGGTACAGCCCCCGGCCGTCCGATTCGACAGCGACAAGTTCAGCCTTTGGCCGACTCATGCACCGCACAAAAGGAACGTTCAGAGACACGGCTGGAGGTCGGTTCTGTGCGCGACTCATACACCCACCTTTCCTTTTGTTAGTGAATACTGACCAGAAACGGGGAATTCAAGGGGGTCTGGCAACCCGCATGAAACCTCAGTTTTCGCGTTATGTGTTCTAAAGTGTTCTAGAGATAAATCTAGGCCGGGTGGCTGCGCCACCCGCCCGGCGTTGCCGGTCGGATCGGACACCGGCACCGTCCAGGGGCGCGCCAGCGCATCCCCTTGGCCGGCTGCCGGTGCCCGTCCGGCCCTTGCCAGCAGGTAGGTGAGCTGGGTTTCCCGGTCATAGAGTTGATGAAACAGACGGGCTTTTCTGACCAGCAGACCCCACCAGCTTGAATCACTGGGTAAAAACCCATGGCCCTCAGGACTCCAGAGCTTGCCCGAGTGCATGTGCCAGCCGTCCCAGCCCGGACACGGCAGCTCAGCGCCAGCCATGACCCTCAGCAGCCGGTAGGCCGCGTACGGGACCAGTGTCTTGCCGGAAATCCAATACCGCACCGTGCGCGGATGGACGTGCAACATTGCCCCGGCTTGGTCTGGGGTCAGGCCCAGATCGGCCAGCATCAGCTTGAGCCTGGAGGCAAGCAGCATGCGGGTTTGGCGTGAGTTACGGGGTTTCTTACCCCGTCTATCGTACTTTATACGATGTATATTATGTTAAGTATTAAATTGACGTAAACCACTCACGCCATACCAAGAATCACATCCGGCGAAGGGAAAATGTCCCATCTTGTGAAGGGAAAATGTCCGATGAAGGAAAGCACCTGCCCAGGGTTCCCGAGCGAACCGTGCAGATTTTGGCGGTAGCGCTTGCCCAGGTCTTCTATGTCGATGCGTCGTATACGGACTTCAAGTGATCCGAGCCTGGTGGAATCAGGCCAACCGCATTGGCCAGCCCTCGCAGAATCACGGTCTTCATGCATTGAAGCGTGGCATCACCAGACTCCTCAACCATCTTCCTCGAATGGCTGCTCATCTGGCAATGTTCTTGACATCCAAGCGTCGTCTGTCAACATTCTTCGAATGTTTGGTCTATCACCGATATGAAACCGAAACGAAGATTCGCCCCACCCCATCCCGGAGAAATTCTCACGGAGTACTTGGGGGAAACGTCCGCTGCAGAGGCAGCGCGAGCGCTTGGTGTGAGCAGTACGACTGTCACGCGGTTGCTGTCAGAGAATTCCAACGTCTCCCCCGATATGGCCATACGCTTGGGAAAGGCGTTGGGAACGACGCCCGAGCTATGGGCGCATCTGCAGGTGGCGTACGACCTTCACCTTGCGGCTAAGCAAAAGCGGCCGCCCATCAGGCAACTTCACACGTTAAAGAAAGACAAATCTATCCTTGAACTCAAAGGCAGGTTTGCACCACCTGCTGGGAAGCGCGTCTCTGTCGAGGACATGCGCGTGGCAATGCCGATGGACATGGTCGAATGGGGTGCCGCGCCGCCCGTAGGAAGAGAGTTTGGCAGTCCGGACTATGAGCGGCTTGAAGCGCTGGACGCACTTGCCTACAAGGTCTTCGGCTCGATGCGTAAGGCTCGACGCTGGCTGGACACTCCAAACCCAGACCTGCAGAACAAACTTCCAGAGGATCTGACCAGGACCAAAGCCGGCTATCGGCTTGTCATGCGCCATCTTCAGCTTCAGTTCGTGGGGAAGAAGGCGTGAAAGGTCAGACCAGTCTGAGGGCGTCGGATGTCCCGCGTCCGGAAAGATCGAATTGAGGGTCGGCCGTGATTCCTGAAAATTTCGCAGAATCGAGACTAACCCATTGATATTTCAGGAGAATTTGATTTTGTAGTCGATGGGTTCGATGGCCCGTCCGAGGTCCAGCGTGTAGTCCCCGAACCGGTTGATGTGGCTGGTCCGGTATGGTGACAAAGCCTTCAGCACCGGCTCGCCCACCGGGTATCCCTGGCTTTGCAGCTCTTTGAGCTTGCGCGACATCCACTGCACGTTGTGCAGAATCACCATATTGGCCACGAGTTGGCTGTACTTGATGACCTTGCGCTGCTCGTGGCGCAGGTTCTCGGCGATCACCCCTTCCCCGCCGAAGAACAGCCATTTCACGAAATTGTTGAACTCCTCGCTCTTGTTGGTCGCGGCATGGATCGACCGGCGCAGCTCCACGTCGCTGATGTAGTCGAGCAGGAACAAGGTGCGGATCACCCGCCCGAGCTCGCGAAACGCGAAGTAAAGCTTGTTTTTGTGGCTGAAAGTCCCCAGCCGCCTGAGGATCATCGACGGCGTGATCCGGCCGAGCTTGATGGAAACCGCCACGCGCAGCATGTCGCGGTAGTGCAGCTTGATCAAATCCCAATCGATCGTTCCACGAAACAGACTCTGGATGTGCTTGTACTGCACCCCTGGTTCTGCCTTGAAGAACACCAGGTCCTTGATGTTGCGTATGCGCGGCATTAGCTTAATCCCCAGCAGGTGCGACAGTCCAAAAACCGGCGCGCTCTGCGCCTGTGTGTCGCCATGCAGGGTATCAGGCTGGATGTCGGACTCGTTCTTTACCAGCCCATCGAGGATGTACACGGCCTCATAGACGCCACAGGGAATGAAGTGGCTGAACAGCGCGATGTACATGTCCGAGACGTGGTAGTACCCGATGCCGCCGTAGCCGCCATAGCGCAGGTGGTATTCGGATAGCAGGTTTTGCTCGTAGACGTTCCACTTGGTGCCATCCGCCGAAGCGCTCTTGCCAGTGCCCCAGAATTGCGGTAGGGAGAACCGGTTGTAGGCGTTAACGACCTTGAAGATTGCCTTGTCGAGCCGCTCCTCCGTCACGTGGTGCAGGTTGAGCCATGCCACCTGCTTGCGCGATAGGCCCTTGACCGACAGCGCGGTCTGGGTCGGCCCCAGGTTGCAACCGTAGCAGAACAGCGTTGTCAGGAAGCGTTTGCGGGGATCGTCAACCTTGCTCTCAAAGCCCGACAAGGGGCCGAACAGCTTGTGCAGATCCAGCCACCGCTCGGTTTCGGTCAGCACATCCAGAATGCTGGACGTTGCCATCGAATCGGTGATGGCCTGATCGACCTCCGGCAGCCCTTCCGGTGGCGGCGCCCGCTCGCTGCGCCGCAGCAGCAAGCCAGACTCAGTCATCGCCACATGCTCGTTGTCCGGGAAACGGGCGTCGACCTGGCGGGCCAAACTGGCGAGTTGCTGCTTGTGCTGCACGACGAAATCGTCAGCATCCGCCGGCAGTCCGACCATGTCGCTGTACTGGCTGATTTCGGCATCGAACTCCTCCCAGCTCACCAGGTGGTCGCGGTAGTCGTCGTACTGGTCGCTGTTCTGCACATACAGGTCGCCGGACTTCAGCTCGTCCATCACATGCGAAAGAATGCACAGCTCCAGGTACTTGCGATGGATGAGGCCCGGAACCGCTTCCTCGTCTTGACCCTGAATCAGCGTGTGCCATTTCCTATCGGCCAGCCAGGTCAGGTCGAGCAGGATGGCTCCGCTGTCGGCGGGAACATACTCCTTCTGGCTGGAGCGGAACTGCGCGATCCAGCTTACTGCGCGTAACAAGGAGTCATCCGGCGACGATGACTTTAGCGCCATCGCATCGAGGCACTGGAACAGCAGCGATCGCCTGGCGCGGTAGGGCTGTAGCATGAACGGGTAGTAGTTGTTGCCCGCATAAGCAATGTGTTCATCGCAGCGTTCAATCCAGGCAGCCGGATCGTCGCCCAGCATTTTGCGCATCCTGCCAACCCGCTGCGCTTCCGTCCCGTCGTCCTCGAAGGCGGTCAGCACATCGCGGAACTGGGCGATCAGCGCCTCGCCTTGCGCCACATGCTCCAGCTGGTATTGCTTCAGGCGCTCGCGTGCGACGTTGTGCATATTGCGCACGGACCGGATGAAGATGTCGGCAATGTCGTCGACGGCCTTTTGCAATTGCGCCTGAATCAGCAGCACCGCCAGGGCGTAGCGCTTGATCGGCTTAAGCGCCTGCATTTCGCGCACATTGAGTGCGCGGGCTTCGAGCACGAACTGGGTTCGCTTTGGTACCGAGACGCCGTCGATCGCCGGCATGCCTTCGGCCAACTCGCGCAGCGCCTGGATGTGCGTCAGGAAACTGGCGACCTCGCGCACGCTGGGCTGCTTGGGCTCGCGCTTGAGCTGGTCCCATTGGCTGCGGCCCTTGCGGGTGCGAAACATCTGGTCGATCCCGGCCTGCTGGGCATCGGTCAGGGCCGTGGAAATATGCTTGTAGAGCTCGTCATTGACCTTCACCCGCGCCCGGCTCGCGATGCGTGACAGCGTGACGAATCCCGGCAGCACGTAGCGGTGATGAACCAGTTCTTCCAGGAGGATGTTGATGATGTCGGGTAGTTCCTGCTTAGTCTGTGCCGCCTTCACCGCCTCGCCTTCGAGCCAGTCCTGTGCGTCGGCATCCAGGAGCCTCAGGCCGACGAACTCGCGCAGCCGCCGCTGGTGTAGCGACTTGCTACCAGACTGGTCGTAGCGCTGCAGCATTGCTGTGGAGAACGGTTGGACGCGGTAGTGCTTACAGATGTGTTTGATGACCGCGTTTGGCACGATGTCCATCGTGACGAAGTAGCCCAGCCGCTGCAGCATCTTCAGTTGGACCGCGATCAAAGCCTGCGTCGTCGCCCGGCGGTACGCGTTCGCGATGAAGCGGCGTTCCGTCGCGCTGGGCGTGAACGCCGAGATCAGGTCCTGGTCACTGATCTCGGTCCTGAGTTGCGGATAGGCGGTGTCGTTGATTCCACTCATGGGGGCATCCGGTCGATCGGGCGCAGGCGGGGCGAGTCAGATTCGAACTCTACTGGAGTTTTTGGCGGAGCCTCTTAGTTCAGCAACACCGCGTTCAACCGATGTTCTGTGTTTTGTTCCCATCATGACCTCTTCGGTTGGCGTAGTTGCTGGTGCACGCCGTGGACATGGACTGCATGGCCGTGATCAGCAGAACTGCGCCCCTGTAGTCGCGCAGCCCTCTCCAATCCGCTCAAAATGCCACAATCGGTCGCTACTTGATTGCTGACGCATTGCTCGCGCAGCGTTCTCAATTCCTTTTCGAGCACCTTGAGTTCACGTATCCGCGCGACGACATGGCCGATGTGCTCGTCCAGCAGCATATTGACTTCGCCGCAGTTTTCCGCAGGTGCATCCTTGAAGCGCAGCAAAACGCGGACTTCGTCGAGCGTCATATCCAAACTACGACATTGCCGAATGAGCGACAAACGTTCAGCATGGTCATCCTCGTAGATCCGGTAATTGCCTTCGGTTCTGGATGGCTCAGGCAGAAGACCTTCGCGCTCGTAGAAGCGGATTGTCTCGACCTGAGTGCCGGTGGCGCGTGCCAATTCCCCGATTTTCATGGGTGCTTCTCCTGAGGAGCCAAATTCCTGGATCTGTGCAAATTGTTCCAATTCTAGGCACTTGACTCTTTAGTGGCTAGAGGGTTTCCAATACCTTCATTCAAGGAGAAATCGATGAGATCAGCGCAAGCCGGCGGTGCCGGCGAAACCAGTTCGTGCGGGTGTGAAAGCAGTTGCAGTATCACGTCCGCAGTCCCTATGCCTGCGGGGCCTGCATCAGAGGAGACTGGCGGCTCGGTGTTTCGCATTCCCACCATGGACTGTGCGACTGAGGAAGCCGAGATTCGCCGGGCCCTGGAGGGAATTCCCGGGCTGCGTGGCATCAGCTTTCAATTGTCAGCGCGCACGCTGCGAATCGATGCTTCCAGTACGGTAGTTCCGCTAGCCCTAGACGCGATTCGTCGGGCCGGCTTTGATCCCCAACCTGTCGCCTCCGGCAGCCCGCAAGCTCATGGACGTACATCCGCATCCAGGGATTTGTGGCGTCTGGCCTTGGCTCTGCTGCTGGCGGTTGGGGCAGAGCTGCTGGCCTTCTTCGCACCCAACGCGATGGCATTCAAAGGCGCAGGTATGGCCTTGGCTACCGCTGCGATCTGGCTGTCAGGATTCTCGGTCTACCGCAAGGGCTTTGCCGCCTTGCGACATGGTCGCTTGAACATCAATGCCCTGATGACAGTCGCCGTGACAGGCGCCTTCCTGATTGGCCAATGGCCGGAAGCCGCCATGGTGATGGCACTCTACGCCATTGCGGAACTGATCGAAGCACGCGCCGTGGACCGGGCGCGCAACGCCATCCAGAGTCTGCTCGACTTGGCGCCTGACTCGGCCGAGGTCCACCAACCCGATGGCACCTGGCGGGCTGTCGCCTCAAAGGATGTGGTTCTTGACGCGATTGTGCGAGTCAAGCCAGGCGCACGCATTCCGCTTGATGGCGTCGTCATCGCGGGGGCCGGTGCCGTCAATCAGGCGCCGGTGACGGGCGAGAGCATTCCGGTCGACAAGGCGGTTGGCGACGCAGTTTTTGCTGGCACGATCAACGAAACCGGGATGCTCGAAATCAAGGTGACCGCTGCTGCCGCCAATACAACGCTGGCTCGCATCATCCAGGCAGTCGAACAGGCGCAGGGAACCCGTGCCCCCACACAGCAGTTTGTCGACAAGTTCGCGACCGTTTACACCCCGGCTGTTTTCGCGCTGGCTGTGGCGGTGGCTATTCTTGCACCGTTGCTGGTGGATTGGACCTGGGCACAGGCAATGTACAAGGCCCTGGTCCTGCTCGTGATCGCCTGCCCGTGCGCCCTGGTCATTGCCACGCCGGTCACCGTGGTCAGCGGGCTGGCGTCCGCCGCACGGCGCGGGATCCTGATCAAAGGCGGCGTTTACCTGGAAAGCGCCCACAAACTCAAAGTCATCGCCCTCGACAAAACCGGCACCATCACCGAAGGCAAGCCCAGGTTGGTGGCGACCGAGGTATTGACGTCGTCCATTCCTGAAGCGCAAGTGTTGCGCTGGGCCGGTGACCTTGCCGGCCACTCCGACCACCCCGTGTCCATAGCGATTGCCGCAGGACTGGGACAGAGTAATGGGCAGCTGACTGGATTTACGGCGTTACCCGGGCGCGGTATTGAAGCCATGGCTGATGGCCAGCGCCTCACCCTGGGCAACCATCGCCTGATTGAAGAGCGCGGACTGTGCAATGCCGGGATCGAAGCTCGGCTGGCGGTCCATGAAGCACAGGGACGAACCGTCACGCTGCTGGCCACGGATACCCAAGTGCTGGCCATCTTCGCCGTGGCCGACACCATCAAGGACAGCTCGCGTGAGGCGCTGGCTGAGCTGCACGCCCTTGGCGTTAGGTCGGTCATGCTGACGGGTGACAACGAGGCCACCGCCAAAACCATCGCCAGCCAGGCCGGCATCGACGATGCGCGCGGCAATTTGCTGCCGGAGGACAAGCTGGCAGCTATCGAAACCCTGCAAAAGCGTTATGGGATGACGGCAATGACCGGCGACGGCATCAACGATGCCCCTGCGCTGGCCCGCTCCGACATCGGGATCGCCATGGGCGCCGCCGGCACCGATACGGCCATGGAGGCGGCCGATGTGGTCATCATGAACGACGATCTGCGGCGAATTCCGGAAACTATCCGTCTGTCGCGCCGCACCCATGCCGTGCTGTGGCAGAACATTGCCCTGGCGCTGGGCATCAAGTTCGTGTTTCTGCTGCTGGCCATCTTCGACAACGCCACGATGTGGATGGCGGTATTTGCCGATATGGGCGCGAGTCTGATCGTGGTGTTCAATGGTTTACGTTTGCTGCGTCGATGACGTCCATTCATTTGAGGGGATTCAGTGGTCTTTTTGTGCGTTGTCTGAAGCAGTCGGTCCTGCGATTGAATTTCGGCGTCAACCGACACCGAAATTCAACCGCAGTAGTGTCAGTGCCCCTTTGGGGCTTTTCAAGGAGATTCGAAATGCGAAAAGTGACTTTGAGTGCGGCCTTGGCCGCAGCCCTGATTTCGATGGGATCCGTCAACGCGCAGCCGGCTGCATCTTCAGAAAAAGCTGCACAAGCGCAAGCCAAATCGCCCGATGTGGCGGAGTTTGACAAGCAAGCCGTACAGATCCAGGAAAACATCAAGAAGTTGCAGGAGCAGATGGACAAGATCCGTCAGACGCAAGACCCTCAGGAGCGGCAAAAGCTGCTCCAGGAGCATAGGGTCACCATGCAAAGCAGCATGGGAATGATGCAAGGTATGTGGGGCCCCGGCATGATGGGGTGCTGCGGGGTAGGTCCCATGATGGGCGGCGGCTACATGATGGGTGGTCCCGGGATGATGGGTTGGCGCGGGATGGGTGGCTATTACTCCCGACTGACCCCGGAGCAGCTGAAGCAACGACAGTACATGATGGATCAGTACCTCGGTATGCAGCAGCAGATGATGAATCACATGCTGTGGCAGCAGAATTACATGTGGTCGAGGTGATGGCTGAATTCGTGCCTAAAACCTCCGATCTCCCAGCAGATTTGATCACTTGATAAACTTCATCCCGAACCGTCGCCGAGTCTTGCCAAATTCATGATCCGCTCTAAACGCTTTCGCTCCTTTCTGGCGATGCTGCTGGCCTTCTGCCTGGTCAGTGCGTCGCTATGGAGCGTTAGTGCCGAAGCCATGGCAGACGCCTTGGCGGACGAAGTCAGTCATGTCAGCATGGATCGCGGCACGGATCATGGCCCCGCTGACAAGGCCTGCAACCATGGGTGCCACGCTCAAACCCATCTGGCAGGGTTCGATTGCAGCATCGCGCAGTTCATCATGCCTGTTTCCACGCAGGTTTCCTGGGCCCAATCCCGGCTGGTCATACCCAGACGTCCAGCCGACGGCCCCTTTCGCCCTCCTCGAGACACCTTTCAAGTCTGATTCGTCGCAATTTGTCGACGGGCCGAAGCTCGCCGATTTGACTCTGCTTGAAAGGTTATTTACATGTTTATCGGCAATTTTGCCGGGGGAGGCGCATGGCTGCGCGCCCTTGGCATCATGGCGGGGATTTCCCTTGCCATTGGGGCCGCTCGCGCTGCGGCCACCCCCCTGACACTCGAAGACGCGTGGCGCCTCGCCGAAGCGGCCAACTCGACGTTGCGTGCGGCGCAGGCCGGACTCAGCGCAGCTGAAGGCCAACTGCGGGACGCATCCGGTCTGTTTTACAACAATCCCACGCTGTCGACCGACCAGACCAGTCGCCGGACTAACCCGAATGGTCAACCGGAAAACCGATTTCACGAGCAAGCCATCGGCATCTTCCAGACCTTTGAAATCGCTGGACAGGCGGGGTTTCGACGCAGCGCGGCAGAACAAGATCTGGCCGCGACCCGGATGATGCTTGAGGAAACGCGGCGCCAGGTACGTGCTGAGGTAGAGCAGCGCTTTGCCCGGGTACTGGTATTGGAGCGTCGTATCGACGCCGAGCGTGACGCGGTGGCGGCGGTGGAGGAAGCCGCAAGTGCGGTCAGGAGGCGTATGGCTGCGGGCGAGGACAGCCGCCTGGACAGCAATCTGGCAACGGTGGAGGCCGAACGTGGCCGCAATCAGCTTGCCGCGCTGACAGAGCAACTGCTGCAAGCCAGAGAAGAACTCGCAGCCATATTGCAATTGCCAGCCGACAACGTACCTGTCGTTGCAGGCGAATTGAACGCGGGGGCGCCGACCTACACCCTCGACGCACTGCTCGTGTCGGCAGCCAAACGCTCGCAGCTACAAGCACTTGAGCACCGAGAAGAGGCGGCTCACAGGCGACTTGATTTGGAGAATGCCTCGGTCGTGCCGGATGTGACGCTGGGATTGAGCGTGGGCCAGGACGCCCCCTACGATAGCCGCGAGCAGTTCACCCGTCTGACCCTATCCGTTCCCCTGCCGCTGTTCCGGCGCAATGCCGCAGGCATCGGCAAGGCAGCAACCGAACTGTCCCAGGCTCAGATCGAACGCGAAAGCACGATTCGCAACATCAACGCCCAAGTGCGAACCCTCTGGCAACGTCTTGACAGCCTCAGGGAACGCGTCAAGCGACTTACCGAGTCTGTCTACCCCGCCCTCGACGAAAACCGCCGCTTGTCGACCACTGCCTACCGTGCCGGCGAAATCGGCTTGCTGCAACTGCTGCTCGTTAACCGCCAACTTCTTGATGCTCGCCGCGACTACCTCGACGCAGTGGGCGAATTCGTTCAAACCCGCATTGCCCTGGAACAGGCGGCCGGATGGCACGCTGACCTGACGGAGAAAAACAAATGACTCGAATCCATCTTTTGGCCACAGCCCTGGCGCTCGGTCTTGCACTTGCCGGCTGCAACAAACCTGAATCACCCGGCAGGCTTGAAGCGGCCCAACATGCCGAGGCCGAGCCGGCCGAAACTGGCACTATTGCCTTGACCGACCAGGAAATCAAGGAGACGCGCATCCGCACCGAACAGGCCAGCGAGAGGGAGGTCGCCGAGCGCATCCAGTTGACGGCCACCATCCAATCCAACCAGGACCGATTGGCCCACGTGGCGCCCCGGGTGCCAGGACGCATTGTCGGGATCAGCGCCAAATTGGGCGACCGCGTAAAAGCCGGACAGGCATTGGCCAGCCTTGACAGCCTCGAACTGGGTGAAGCGCACTCGACATATCTGCAAGCCGAAAGCCAGGCTCGGGTGGCGCAGGCTGATTTCGAGCGGGCCGAGAAGCTCTATGCCGACCAGATCGTGCCGCAGAAGGACTTCCTGCGCAGCCGCGCCGAGCATGAAAAGGCCCGTGCCAACCTTCGCGCGGCTGCCGACAGGCTGCGTCTGATGGGCGTCAACCCATCCCAGGCGGAACATGCCATCTCGACTTTTCCGGTAACGGCACCCTTCGCCGGGACGGTCATCGAGAAGAAGGCCGTTCTGGGCGAACTTGCGACGCCGGATCAGACCTTGTTCACTGTCGCTGACCTCTCGACTGTCTGGATCGAGGCCGATCTCTTTGAGAAAGATCTCGGCAAGATCCGCGTTGGCGCCACGGCCGGTATCACCGTGGCCGCTTATCCTGGTGAGGTGTTCAAAGGCCGTCTGACTTATATCAGCAGCGTCATGGACAAGGAGAGCCGCACCGTCAAAGGGCGAGTGGAAGTACCCAATTCCGACGGTCGACTCAAGCCCGACATGTTTGCCACCGCCGCTATCGATACGGTCACCACCGGGAAGGTGCTAACCGTACCAGCAAGTGCGGTGCTGCTCATTGAAGGCCAACAAGTTGTGTTCGTGCGCGAAAACGCCGGTTTCGAGAAACGGATCGTCCATCTTGGCGACGACCTGGGCGGACGCTCGGTGGTCAAGGATGGCATCAAGGATGGCGAAGCAGTCGTGGTCGAGGGAGCCTATGCCCTGAAGGCCCGACTCCTCAAATCCAAGATCGGTGATAACGACTAAAGGGGCCAGTATGTTGAGTCGCATTGTCGAAATTTCGTTACGCTACAAGCTGCTGGTACTGGTGGCATTTTTACTGGTGGTCGTGCTGGGTATCCGCTCGTGGCAGCGGGTACCGCTGGATGCCTTTCCGGATGTCACGCCGGTCCAGGTCAATGTCTACACCGAGTCGCCGGGACTTGCCGCCGAAGACGTGGAGAAGCTGATCACCTATCCCGTCGAGTCCGTGATGGCGGGGTTACCCAAGGTGGAGGAAATCCGCTCCACTTCCCTGTTCGGCCTGTCTTACGTCAGCGTCTATTTCAAAGACGACATGGATGTCCAGCTGGCCCGCCGACTCGTGAGCGAAAAGCTGGCCGAGGCGAAGTCCCGCCTTCCCGATGGTTACGGGGAACCGACCCTGGGACCGAATGCCTCGGGCCTGGGCCAGGTGTTCTGGTACACCTTGGAAGGACTTGACGACAAACTCACGGGCATGGATTTGCGCAGTGCCCAGGATTGGGGTGTGCGCATGATCCTGCGCACCGCGCCGGGCGTGGATGATGTCCTCTCCTGGGGCGGCGATGAGAAGCAGTTCCAGGTGCTCATTGATCCGCGCCGTCTCGTCAAGTACGGCCTTGGCTACAAGGAGGTGATGACAGCCATTGCCGCCAACAACCGGCAGGTTGGCGGCCAGTACATCAACCTCCATCGCGAACAGTATCTGGTGCGTGGCTTGGGTCTGGTGTCCAATGCGGAAGACATCGGCAGCATTCTGGTCGCCCAGCGCGAAGGGACACCGATTTACGTGCGCGACGTGGCCGACATCCGGCCCGCTCCGGCGCTACGCACTGGCGCAGTGACCAAGGACGGCAAGGAAGTGGTGCTCGGAATGGCCCTGGCGCGGACCGGCGAGAACGCCCAGCAGGTGGTGGAGTCCGTCCGCGCCAAGCTGGCGACAGCCATGAAAAGCCTGCCTGCCGACATCAAACTGGCTGTCGCCTACGACCGCACGGAGCTGATTGACAAGGCCATCGCCATGGCCGACCGAGCCATGATCGAAGGCGCCATTTTGGTCATTGCGGTGCTGTTTCTGTTCCTGGGCGAAGTCCGTTCGGCGCTGATCGTTGTCGTGGCCATTCCCATGGCGCGGCTGATCGCCTTTCTTTTCATGGACGAAGCGGGCATGACGGCCAATCTCATGTCCCTGGGCGGTTTGATCATCGGCCTTGGCATGACCATCGACGGCCCGGTGGTGCTGGTGGAAAACGCCTTTAGGCTGCTTTCCCACCACGCCGGCAAGACCGTCAACCGGACTGCGGTGGTGCTGCGGGCAGCACGGGAGGTGATGAATCCCATCGCCTTCGGCGTCCTGATCATCATCGTGGTTTTCCTGCCGCTTTTTGCGCTCACCGGGCTCGAAGGCAAGCTGTTCAAACCCCTGGCCATCAACATGACCTTTGCCATGCTGGGTTCCCTGATCCTGACCGTCACGTTGATACCGGTACTGTCGGCCTTGGCGCTGCGCGCCAAGCAGGAGCAGGAGCCACGGGTCGTGCGCTGGCTAAAGGCGCGCTTCGAGCCGATGTTGCTATGGGTTCTGGAGCACAAGAAGCCCGTGATGATGGCGACGGTTGCCTTGTTTGTGGGCGCACTTGCGCTGTTCCCCTTCCTTGGCAAGGAGTTCATGCCCACCCTGCAGGAACAAGGCATCATGTTCCGCGTCACCAGCATTCCGTCCACGTCGCTGGAGGAGTCCATCGCCCTCTCCGAGAAAATCGAGAAGGAGCTCAAGACCTTTCCCCAAGTCAAGCATGCGCTGTCCATGATCGGACGAGCCGAGAAGGGCGAGACCGCGGATGTGAACTACATGGAAATCCTGGTCGATCTGCAACCGCAGGAGACCTGGCCGGAACAGATTTCTTATCAGGAACTCTCAAGCCGACTCCAGAAAAACCTGGAAAAGAAAGTGCCGACGGCCGTCATCGCCGCGACCCAGCCGATCCAGATGCGGGTGGAGGAGCTCATCTCAGGAGTACGGGCGACACTGGCGCTCAAAATCTACGGTGAAGACTTGGCCAGCCTGGACCGTCTGGCGGCCGCGGCCAAGGAAATCGTGGAGAGGGTACCCGGTGCGGCTGACGTGGCACTGGAGGCAAACCAGGGCAAGCCGCAGATGGTCATCAAGGTGAACCGGCCAGAAGCAGCCCGCTACGGCATCAATGCCGACGATGTGCTGGACGTCGTACAAGCCGGCATTGGTGGCAAGGCGGTCAGCACCCTGCTCGATGGCATTCGCCGTTACGACATCCAGGTCTGGTTGCCGCCTGAGTTCCGCGACAGCGTCGAGGCGGTGCGCGCCATTCCAATCCGAACGGCCAACGGCGCCTTGATTCCCCTCTCGCGGGTGGCGACGGTGGAGCTGGCCGAGGGCTATTCCTTCGTGCGGCGCGAACAGTTGCAGCGCTATGCCGTGGTGCAGATGGACGTCCGCGGCCGCGATGTGGATGGTTTCGTCAGCGAGGCAGCTGCCCGTCTCCAGTCCAGCCTCAAGCTGCCGAACGGCTACTGGCTTGAATGGGGCGGTGCCTTCGAGAACCAGCAGCGGGCCATGGCCAAGCTGGCTGTCATCGTGCCACTGACCATCGGGCTGATCTTCGTCCTGCTCTACACCGCCTTCAATTCCGTGCGCTATGCCACGCTCATCATCGCCAACGTCCCGTTTGCCGCCATTGGTGGCATTCTTTCGCTGTTCGCCAGTGGCCAGTACCTGTCGGTGCCGGCGGCGGTCGGGTTCATCGCCGTCTTTGGTGTGGCCATGTTGAACGGCATTGTGCTGGTGTCCTTCCTCAACGGACTGCGCGAACAAGGCCTGGGTATTCGGGAGACGGTGGTGCAAGGAGCGGTCTTGCGCCTTCGCCCTGTTCTGATGACAGCTCTGGTGGAGATTCTTGGGTTGATCCCCTTCCTGCTGGCCAGCGGAGTCGGTTCGGAGATACTGCGGCCATTGGCCACTGTGGTGGTTGGTGGACTCATCTCAGCCACCGCACTGACGCTTCTGATCCTGCCAATGGCGTATGAATGGATGGAGCTGCGTCGACAGCAGCAACCATGAGGCCGCGCGGCAATGATCTAAAGATCCGCGGCAACAGAAGAGTTTCGCGCTCACCATAGCTATGGGGCATGCCAACCAACCCGGTGTGCAGCCGTCGTTGCATCGTGCCTGGCATCGTCCTCCGAATGCAGGTAGATGCTGGTGGTGCTGATGTTGGCATGCCCAAGGTTGTCACGGACCACTTTCAAGTCAGCCTTTTCGCTCAGGTGGCTGCCGGCGGTGTGGCGCATCCAGTGGGTGGACGCCTGCTCGATATGAGCCGCAGCTGCTTCGAATTCAGGCCCCTTGCTCCGCAAGCGGGCCGCACTTTCACGGGCCACCGCCTTCACTATCTCGTGAATCGCGCTACGTGCCATGGGCTTAAGCGCCCCAATAAGAGGAACCACCAGCGGCACGGTGTCTCCCTCAGGTGGTAGGGGACTCAGTCCAAACACCTTGCGGTAGCGCATGAGCTCGGCCATCAACTCGCCGGTGGCTGGCACCAGGCGCGTTTTGCCGCCTTTGCCCGTAATCTCAAGCCACCAGCGCTCGCGCCCATCCGTGCCGCGCCGACTGAAAAATCCCCCCATGGTCGTCTCGCAAATTTCCGAGACCCGCAGCCCACCGATGTACAGCAGCGAAAAAAGCCATCGGCAGCGTGAAGCATGACGTCGGTCGCGCTCGTTGGTCACCGGCATGGCCTCGATGGTGCTCTTCACTACCTCCCAATGCTCCATGGGCAGGAAGCGGCTGACGCGGGGAGCTTGCTGACGCCGTTTGCGTCGGCTTAACGCCAGAGGATTCCCGGCCAGATAGCCAGCTTCCACCAGCCACGACAGCATGGCGTTGAGAATTGATAGCGCTTGGCGCTGACTGGCGGCACTGAGTGGCCCCGCAAATGGCCGCCATAGCGGGGAGTCCTGACCGGGCTTTTGGCCCGTCTTCATGACCCAGCGCTCGGCCGGTTGTGGATCGGCCAGGAATCGCTGGTAGACCAGCAAATCCTCATGGGTAAGGTCCGACAGCGCCACTCCATGCTGCAGCCCGCACCACAGCATGAGCCGCTCGGCTTCCTTGCGGTAGCTCGCTAGCGTTGCGGGCGAATCGGCATAACGTGCCAGCCAGGCCAGAACGGCGGAACGATCGTCGGTGGCGGCCAACTGGCCAGGCGAGGTGGCGCGATTGCGGCCACGACTGCCATCGAGGTGGGTAGGGATCACCAATTGGTCCGAGGTAACCAGCGCATTCATGGTGAGGTACATATTGGTAGATGCATCGCCACATATTATGGACATTAGATTGATTATGTCCATAGATTTCACGATTTATAAAGTAATACAACATATTACGTTGTATTATTTGTTATCAAAATCAGAAAATTGACCACCGTGGAAACTTTACCCGTCGCCGAAGCCCGCCTGCAGAGCGAAATAGACGCCTTGCGCGCCCAGTATCCCGAGACCCAGGACCTCTACCGCGAGGTTTGTGTGCTGCTGTTCTTCCGCTACGGCATGACGCCCACGGCCAACAAGCTGTACCAGCTGGTGCGCAAGGGCAGCATGAGCGCGCCAGCGGAGGCGCTGGCCAAGTTCTGGGAAACGCTGCGCGAGAAAAGCCGTATCCGCATCGAGCATCCCGATCTGCCGCAGCCGCTGCGCGATGCGGCCGGCGAAATGGTTGGGGCGCTTTGGCAGCATGCTCAAGCCGCCGCGCAGGAAGCACTCAAGCAGTTGCAGGAGGAGTCGCGCGCCAGCGTTCTGGCGGCCGAGGGAGCCGCCCAGTCCGCGGTCGCACAAGCGCTGGCCGCGAATGAAGCACTTAGCGCCGCAAGGGCTCAGCTGCAAGCAACCCAGGAAAACCTCACGGGCGCCCAGGGCGAGCTGGCGCGTGCCCAGGGTGAGGTCGCCGCCTTGCAACGCCAAGTCGACGCCGGCACCGCGCAACGTCAGGAAATGCAAGAAGCCCTTAGTGCTGCCCAGCAGCAGTTCACCGAAGAGTTGGAACAGCAGCGTAAAGCAGCCGCTGCGGCCGAGGGGCGGCATGCTGGGGAGATGAAACGGGTGCTGCTCGATATCGACCGTGAGCGCGGGAATACTGCCAAGCGGCAAAAAGACCTTGACCAGGCACGGCGCATGTTCAGCGACCAGACGGAGGTACACCGCCAGCAAATGGCGGACAAGCAACAGCAGGCCGATGCGCTGCGCCAGCGTCTAGGCGAGCTCGACGGCAGTCTGGTGGAGCTGCGCGGCCAGCGCGATTTGCTGCTTCGGGATGTCGAGGGTTTGAGGCAGCGCCTGGAGCGCGTGCCAGCCGCAAAAGCTGCCAAGGTTCGGCCGGCAAAGGCCAATACAACGGGTGCCGCCAAGAGCAATCGCTCAAAATAGGCTCCAACAAGCGGCATTGCTGAAATTCCAGGAGGACGAGATGACTCAGGCCATTCGGACCCAAGATGGGGCGTCGGTCGATCCGGCCGACTTCACCGAAGTTGAATGGAACCGGATGAAGGAAACCTTGCCGTTAGGCGCGTTCGTGCTTTCATGCTGTCGAGCGCCGGCTGTTTTGAAGACGAGCATCAACGGCCTGCAGTTTTTTGCTCATGTGTCGGATGAGTGTGCTACTGCTCCTGAGACTGTCTGGCACAAGAACGGAAATGAAGCCGTCCTTGCAGCACTTCGGTCGATGGGCATAGAGGGCCGCGGGGAAGTGCCAGGGCGATCCAGCAAAGGAGAGAAGTGGGAGTCCGATGTCCTGTTCACAGTTTCTGGACGGGTCAGCGTGGTATTTCGTTTGTACATCGCTACTTCCATTTGGCACGCACGCTCACCCCGGCATCAAGGGGTTAGCCGTGACACTGGTGGGGCATCCATTGAAGACTGCCTTTTTCCTCATCCAGCGCAGCAGGAAAGCTGCTTCACGTCCTTGTTGAAGGTCTGCGCCGCGAGCTTCAACCCCTCGACCATCGTCAGGTAGGGGAACAACTGCTCGGCCAGTTCCTGCACGGTCATGCGATTGCGAATGGCGAGAACAGCCGTCTGGATCAGTTCGCCCGCTTCCGGGGCCACCGCCTGCACACCGATAAGCCGTCCGCTACCTTTTTCGATGACCAGTTTGATAAAGCCGCGTGTGTCGAAATTGGCAAGCGCACGCGGCACATTGTCCAAGGTCAAGGTGCGACTGTCGGTCTCGATCCCGTCGTGATGCGCTTCGGCCTCGCTGTAGCCCACGGTCGCCACTTGCGGATCGGTGAACACTACGGCCGGCATCGCGGTCAGGTCGAGGGCCGCATCTCCTCCCGTCATGTTGATCGCGGCACGGGTGCCGGCCGCTGCCGCCACATAGACGCATTGCGGCTGGTCGGTGCAGTCGCCGGCTGCGTAGATGTGCGGCGTACTGGTGCGCATGCCCTTGTCGATGACGATGGCCCCTTGCGCATTGACGGTGACCCCCGCCGCGTCCAGTGCCAGGCTGCGCGTGTTCGGTGTCCGCCCGGTAGCGACCAGCAGCTTGTCGGCGCGCAGTTCTCCATGCCCCGTGGTCAGCACAAATTCGCCGTTCGCATGCGCGACCTGGCTGGCTTGCGTGTGTTCCAGCACCTGGATTCTCTCGGCACGGAAAGCGGTTGTGACGGCCTCGCCGATGGCCGGGTCTTCGCGAAAGAACAAGGTGCTGCGCGCCAGGATCGTGACCCGGCTGCCCAGCCGGGCGAAGGCTTGCGCCAGTTCCAGCGCCACCACCGACGAGCCGATCACCGCCAGGCGTTCGGGAACGGTGTCGCTGACCAAGGCCTCGGTCGAAGTCCAGTAGGGTGACTCTTTCAAGCCCGGAATCGGCGGCACGGCCGGGCTGGCGCCCGTGGCGACCAGGCAGCGGTCGAAAGCCACCACGCGCTCGCCGCCATCGTTCAAACGGACGGCAAGACTCTGGCCGTCCTTGAAACGTGCTTCGCCGTGCAGAACGGTGATGGCCGGGTTGCCGTCCAGGATGCCTTCATACTTGGCATGGCGAAGTTCATCAACGCGCGCTTGCTGCTGGGCCAGTAGTTTGCTGCGATTAATCGCAGGCACAGTCACCGCGATACCGCCGTCGAACGGACTTTCCCGGCGTAAATGGGCGATGTGGGCGGCGCGGATCATGATCTTGGATGGCACACAGCCGACATTGACGCAGGTGCCGCCGATGGTGCCCCGTTCGATCAGCGTGACGTGCGCGCCTTTCTCAATGGTCTTTAGCGCCGCCGCCATCGCGGCTCCACCACTGCCAATCACGGCTACTTGCAACGGGCGTTCACTGCCACTGGGCTTATCGGCGACTCCCATCCGGCCGTGCACCTTGTCGAGCAATCCGGCGCGGCTGTTCGCCGGTGGAGTATTGGCAAGCGATGCTTTGTAGCCCAACCCGGCCACGGCGGCAGTCAACGCATTCAGTGACGTGCCCGCTTCGATGGCGAGTTGCGCTGTACCCTTCGGATAGGACACCAGCGCCGACTGCACGCCAGGCACTCTCTCCAACGCTTCCTTGACATGTTCTGCGCACGAGTCGCAGGTCATGCCGGTGATTTTTAGATGGGTCATGCGACAAATCCTTTATCGTTTGTAGCGCCAGGCAATGGCCTCAGATGTGCTGCGGTGCTGTTGTCAGTGGTTCACCGCTTGACGCTGGAGGGATAGCCCGCGTCCTCTGTTGCCTTGGTCAGCTTCTGCATGCTGGTCTTGGCATCATCGAACGTGACAACCGCTTCGCGTGTCTCAAAGGTCACGTCAACTTTGCTGACGCCTTCGACCTTGGAAATCGCCTTCTTGACGGTGATCGGGCAGGCAGAGCAGGTCATGCCAGGTACGGACAGCGTAACGGTCTGGGTTGCGGCCCACACGGGGGCAACAATGGCTGCGAGGACGAGGGAGGCAAACAGTTTTTCCATGATGAATTCCTGTGATTAATAGAAAAATGGTATGACGTAGGGAAATCCGAGCGCGACCAGAACTAACGCGGCCACGATCCAGAAAATGAACTTGTAAGTAGCTTGCACGTGGGGAATCGCGCAGACCTCACCCGGTTTGCAGGCTTGCGCAGGGCGGTAGATGCGCCGCCAGGCGAAGAAAAGCGCCACCAGCGCCACGCCGATGAAGATGGGCCGATAGGGTTCCAATACCGTCAAGTTGCCGATCCAGGCACCGCTGAACCCCAGGGCGATCAGAACCAGCGGCCCCAGGCAGCAGGCCGAGGCGAGGATGGCAGCTAGCCCTCCGGTGAAGAGTGCCCCGCGCCCGTTTTGTGGTTCAAACATACGCTTGTCCTTTTGAATTTAAATTGGATAAGTTAAGCTTACTTCCGTAGTTATGTACGGAGTCAAGCGATATGGAAAACAATTTGGAGAATCTGACCATCGGCGTTTTTGCCAAAGCCGCCGGGGTCAATGTGGAGACCATCCGGTTCTATCAGCGCATGGGCTTGTTGCCGGAGCCGGAGAAGCCCTATGGCAGCATCCGCCGTTATGGCGAGGCGGACGTAACGCGGGTTCGGTTCGTGAAATCAGCCCAGCGGCTGGGCTTCCGCCTGGACGAGATCGCCGAACTGCTGCGGCTGGAGGACGGCACTCATTGCGAGGAAGCCAGTAGCCTAGCCGAGCACAAGCTCAAGGACGTGCGTGAGAAAATGAGCGACTTGGCACGCATGGAGGCCGTGCTGTCTGAGTTGGTGTGCGCCTGCCATGCGCGAAAGGGAAATGTTTCCTGCCCACTGATTGCGTCACTGCAAGACGGAACAAACCTGAGTGGATATTTCTTGTGAAATCAAGAGCTTAGGCTCATTTCTGCGAAATTTTCAGGAATCACGGCCGACCCTCGAATTGGTTCGCAAAGACACTTTCCTCACCCTGGCCAAAGCTACCTCTCGGCCGCTTCTGAAGCGCGATTTCGGTTTTGAGTCGAGCGAAGGACAGCGTCTATAGTTGATCCGAGGATGATCAAGCATGACGACAAACCCGATTGATCCCGAGGGATTGATCCTCTTTCTGGACATTGATGGCGTGCTCCACCCTGAGGGCGTGGGAGAGGATCTGCACTTTGTCCATCTCGCCAACTTTGAGGCGGTCTTGCGCGAGTTCCCCCAGGTTCACGTGGTGGTGTCATCGGCCTGGCGGTTGGACATGTCGCTCGATGACCTGCGGCAGAGGTTTTCGGAGGACATCCAAGCACGCATCGTCGACGTCACGCCATCCTTACCCCATTTGGAAGATCAGTTCGGACAGCGTCAACGTGAATGCGAGCTCTGGCTGAGGGAAACCTACCCGGCCAAAGCTGGGATACCCCGGTGGCTGGCATTGGACGATCGTGAGAGTTACTTCGATAGGGGATGCCCGAATCTTGTGTTACTGCCGTATGTTCATTTCGGTGGCACCGGCCTAGAGGGATCGGCCATTGGGTTGCTGCGGCAGCGCATATGGCAAGCGTTACAGTCTGACGTTGGATTCAACGAAACGCCGTGATCGGGACAATCCGATGAGCATACGCATGCCGGCGATTGGGCACGAATTCGGAAGCCCGGATCACGAGTAGCTGGAGCGGCTAGGCAAGCAGCACTCGATACTGGAAAACCCAACCATGGGCAGCATCGAAACTTATATCTAGCTTGCTGAACGAGCTAACACCAGCCGTAGCTACGCCTGGGCCGTGCAGTATTTCGAGTGGGAGGGCGAGGTTAATTGCCAGCCACCTCAGAGGCCATCGCAGCCTAGTCGGTTTTCACCTAACTCTGTAGCTCGCCGTTGGGCTAGCTGTCATGGACTTGCTGGGTATCTCGGATGGCTCCGTGGTTAGGAAACCAATCGCGTATGGCCTGCTCTCCGGCTGCGATGGTTTGCTGCTTGCTCTCGGCCGCCTTGCGCCGCTTTCCTGCCATCTCGGGCGAGTCAATGTCGAGGGCGATCTCAGTCAGCTTGTCGGCAATGGCGTCCGCATCCTGCTTGGTCCACCATTCGCCGAGCATGCCTGCCATGACATCCCTATTAGGGCCATCCCCGCCAAAAGCCATGGCCATCCGGGCGATCAACCGAGCGCGCCAATCCAGGCTCGCGTAGATGAAACGCTTAGAGCTGTCTGCGGCCTTGTTGACCATGGAATTCAGGGCACTCAGGTAGAGGGCATCCCAAGCAGCGTTCTTGGCCCCGTCGATTGCTTTTTCCCGATTGGGGGAGCGCAGGCTTTTCATCAGTCCGGCCTTGGGCGCGTTGATTGGCGCGAAATAAACGCAAGCCATTGTGGCCACCTGGCCGGCAAAGAAGTAGTCGCAGTGCATCCACTCCAAGAGGGCCATGATTTTTTCAATGGGCGCCCCAGGATGGCGTAGCTCAACTTCGGCCAGTTTGAGCACGGCGCCGTATCCGGTGCTCCAGTCGCGCAGCCCTGCTGCTAAGTCGTGTGACTCGAGCGCGCGGGGTTCGCCAGGGCGCGCAAGGCATTTCGCGCGCCCAAGGGCCACCTCGAGCCAATCGAATTTGTTGCCGTGGTCTGCAGCGCGAAACCAGGCGAGCTCCTGGAGTGCAGCCTCGTTCCCCTCCCTCCGCGCGAGCTCATGGAAGGCGATGCCGGGCTCCATGAGAATGTCGAAGAAGTGGGCAAAGGCGGTGATGCCAGCAATGAGCTGAGCTTCTTTGCCGATTGTCATGCCCCTGGCAATCTGAGCCATGCGCGAGGCAACGTTCCGGTCCGGAATTAGGATCGCATCAATCTTCTCGACTTCAAGAGACCAGACTTGGCCGGCGAGGCTGTAAAGCCCATGGTCCGAAGGTTCAAAGGCGGGGACGAATGGGTCGGCATTGGACATCAGTGAGCAAAGCTGCTCGATGTCCTCGACGGGGAAACCATCCGGCAAGCGAATGAGCGCCTGCATTCTCTCGTCGTCTGCCTGCGGACATTCAATGCTCAACACGTTGAGTTCGTCAGGTGACCATCTTCTATTTTTTTCCCAGAAGAGTGATGATCGCTGGAAACCATGGGAGCACGGAGAGGAAGGACCACCACATACTCTTCCTCACCCAAGCGAACTTATCGCATGCAATCTGTGCATTTCGATGTATCTGCGCTGTCCAGTCTTCGAGCAGGTCCGCATCCGTTGCTGCCCTAAGGTTTCGCACGTACTCAGCACCATCGCTGAGCCCCACACGACCGAAAAAAAGCAACGACTTCTCGGGGCCACTAATTCGTGGGAGCACCGCCATGGCCGCACAGAAAAGGCCACTACCTAGGCAAATCACTGTGGCAATCGAGAAAAACCACGCCCAGTGAGTCCGAGCAGAGCCATCTGCTGCACTGAATGCAGCGCCAAGACCGCCGAGCATGGCCGTGTCGATGGCCACGATTACCCCGACCTTCACCTCGGCAGCTGCGATCCACGCCAGGTTGCGCTCAAGCACCCATTGCGCTGTGTGAAGACGATCCCTATCCGTACTCATGCAAGTACCTCCAATAAAAATATCGATCCCACCTGTTGACTGGCCTCGTAGTGTTCGATGAGGGTCGCGCTGCCGCGAAAGCGTTCTGTAACATCCGTAGTTCTCTCTCGCAATGTCACATCAGCCGCGAAACCGACTCCACGCCCTCCAGGTCGAGGGGGAAATTGCCAGGCACTCTTCTCGGAGGGCAGTCCCATCCTGCGCGTGCAGACGCACTCGCACCGGTGACATACGGCGTCTGAAAGCATGAGATGAACCGAGGAGGCGTCCATCGCGGTCGAGCTTGACGATCATTAGAACAAGGAAGGACGAAGCCTGATCCCTCTCTTCAATGAGTGCCTGCATCTGAACGAGGTCCGACACACTGGGCAGCGCTAAGAAGCTCGGGTGCGAATGCCACTCGCCAAGGTAGTTGAATCGCTCGGGCTGATTGGCCATGCGCAGGTGAAAGCGCCGCATGAAAACCCGTGCCTTCACGGGATCACGTACGAACCTCGTTGGCGAACCCTCGCGCTGTACTGAGAGATCCCGCACAACAAAGTGGCCGTCGGCTACTTGCTCAGCCGCCAACACACCACCAATCTCATTCGACTTTGCGGAACGCAGCTCTCGTTTCAGCTTGCGAACGCAGCGATCAGTGAGGACAACGTCAATCATTAGGCGTGGTGTTCAGGCTACAGACTGATCGTTCGGGGTCGGCTCGCCTGTCGATGCCGAGCGCTGGCCAGCAGAGACGTCGAGTGGATGGGTCTCAAATGGCTGTTTGAACAGCCATTCCTTACGCAGACCAATCACATACGCCGAGTACGGATAGTCCGAATGAGACGCCGAACACAAAGTGTCTAACGCCATGCGGGCTACATGACCCGAAATGATGGAGACATCGGCATCGTTCGCGATCATGGGTGCTTGCTCGTCGGCATCTAGCCCATAGTCAATGCCGGCTTCGGGCGGTGCTTTGGGGAAGTCCGGGGTGTCAAACCAGTTGTAGATGGCAGCCCGGACCTCGAGCGGCGACAGGTCAATACACGGTCGGCTTCGAGCAATGTATCCACCGAAGCCACCGCCAAAGACGCGGCCCCAAACCATAGGTACGTTTTCATCTTCTGCCACGGAACTGGCGTACACAAAACCTTGTCCACTCCCCATCGTCTCGACAATCAAGTCGCAGTTCTTCAACTCGGTCAAACAGCTGACAAGATTTTCAGTGGAAGTCTGGCTGCGTAGGTGATTGATCCACCTATCCACGGTTACCTGCGGATTAATGCGTTTCAGGTGCTGGATGAGACCATCGACCTTGTGCGCACCTACCGCAGCCCAATCCAGCTCATGCCTGACTAAGTTGCCGACCTTAAGCAAATCAGCATCGACGAGATAGAACTTGCCTACGCCAGAACGCGCCAGCGATGCCGCCACTTTGCTGCCCATCGATCCGCATCCGAGGATCGCTACGCGTTTGTTGGCAAGCACAGCATTCTTTTCAGGAGACCGTTGTTGATTGTCCATAGGGATATTGATGATGTCTTCAGTGCCATTTGCTCCAAGAAACTTGGCGACCACGCTCTCATCCATAAGACCAACCACGATGCCGCAGCCATCGTACGGGATGTCTGAAAAGGCTGCCCATCGATCTTCGCTTGTCATATCCGGTGAGGTTAGCGCCAAATATCGCGGGTCGCCGCTATCAAGGAAAGCGATGCGACCGCCAAGCCCAGCCATTGGGGCGAACTCTTCAGGTACGGTCGGGTCCGTCCACGCGCTGTGCTCGGGTGAACCAGACAATCCGACAGCGAAACACACGCAGGATTTTTCGAGGGTGGAGAAATAGATGTCCAGCCCCCACGTGCCCGGCCCTCTTCTTTTAACCTCAGCAACAAGCTCCTTGCTCATCACCAGCCGGGCGTATTGCCAGCGCAAGAGTTGCCCCTCGGTGAATCTGTGATCCATTGGAACAATTCCTACATGGCCATCAGCGCTGATGGTGCCCTCGGTATCCAGGAGCTTGCGGGCACTGCGCAGGATGTCTGCAGCGTCAAACTCTCTTTGCCAGTTGTCGGCCCGAATTTCAAGGCATAGCTCATCGGTTCCCCATTGATGAGTCGACCATCGTTGGCCGGGCTCACGAGGAACGAGTCTAGGTGGCACAGCCGGGTAGACGAACGGGTAGATCAAACGAGCCTCGCGCACCTTCCCACCTGCCTCGAAATCGATGTCAGCGCGCGCCTCCCCGTCCTGCTCATCAAACGACCACAACACGCGTTTGACCCATCCTTCCTGGACCAGGTCTTCAAGGGCATTGCGCTCATGGGCAAGGCGGTTCGGGCGCCGCTCGTACCACCGCATCAGGAGAAGCCAGCCAGGGTCTTGGAAGGTTGTGCTGCGGTCTTGCCAAAAGCGAACCCGGCAGCTGCTGCCGTCGCCGGTTTCAACAAGCCAGATCCCAGCGCTGCACTTTTCTTATTCTCTTCTTTGGGATTTAAAGCTTCATCGGCAGTTGCGTAATCGAAGTCCGCACGCTTGCGCTTCGAGCCGAACAGGTCTTGGAACGCCTGAGGTGCATGCTTGTGGACCTCAGGGCCGATAGCCGTTTCCCGTCCATTGCAGCGCAGCTGCTCGTTCTCAGATGCCAAAACCGACCTGCTGATGCAGCAGCGGATCATTTCCCCCTTGATCCCCAGCCTGGTGACAGACGTGATGCCGTGCTCTAGACCGATAGCCAGCCCAAGGTCGCTGGCGTTAACGCCAGCCGCATTAAGCTCCGCGAGCGCGACCTTGAAACTGCTGCGCATTGCTGCAGAACACAGCATCGCGTTCTTGGACGTCTCATCGCCGTCCGTCACCAGTGCCGTGCCTTCCACGAGGATACCGTGGATGCAGTCTCCGATAAAGCGCACCTTCGTGCCCGCGAAATCGTCGTACAGCACCGCGTCCAACTCGCTGCGCAGCACATGTAGCGTCTTGACGACATCCTTGGCCTCGTCATCCTCGTCAATCCGATCCGCTACGAACTTGGTGAAGTTGTCGATGTCCGCATAAATGGAGACGAACTCCTGGCGCCGAGAGTTCTTGGGCGTCAATTCCTCAAGGGAAAGTGTCTGGAAAGGCGGTGTATGGCGATAGAACTCAAACTTGCCGACGGGGTTCTTCTCGAGATCATCTTCCCAAGCCTCAACGACGTCATCAGCAGTGATGTCAAGGTCGGCGGCGTTTTCCGACTCTTCAATCTGCTGGTCTGTAAGTGCTGTGGCGTCCTCGTTCAAGACGGCGTCCCAACCTACAATCGCGCGTGCACCATTGGTAATGAAAATGCCTTCGGCCGTACCGCCACCGGCCCGCTTCGCGGCCTGATTGGCCGGATTTCCCAGGAACAGCGGCTCGCGACTGGACCGGCGCCCGTTATTGACAGCTAACGCCAAGCCGCTGTCGATGCCTACGCGGGTCTTGGCCGCCGGCAGCGGATCATCATTGTCTTCGCCGGTTCGCGCAAGCACATCGCGGATTAGCTGGGCCGTAGCCACCGCCTTGTGAATGCGAGCTTCTTCATCGTCATAAGGTTTAGCAAACACGGCATGCAGCCGCTGATTGTGGAAGTCCACCTGTATCGCATCAACGTCCAAGAGGATATTGCGAACGGCTCGGTAGTGGTTGTTCAGGAACCTCAAGGTCCGACGGTGACAACGCTCGCCTTCAGTATTGGTGATGTCTAGCATCTCATCGATGTTGAGGATGTCGATGTAAAGATGGACCCCATCAACACGATAAGCGAGGCCGTTCTTCAATCCAGCCAAATCGGTGTCGCGGACATAGTCCTTGATTTCGATTTTGCTCACCTCAGCCAAGCGCGTTGCAATGCGCTTCTTGGCCATGTCTTCGTTCCATGTTCGTTTGACCATGATTGCCTTGCCGTCAATGGATGACATTCGCCCATTCAGGGCTTCGTGTGGTTAGCACTCAATGGCGATGAGTGCTAATTCACTATATATGGGGTTTTCTATGATTGCAAGCCACTACATATAGTGTCCCGGAGAAATTACATCCATTTTTTCAGTTCGTATACTGAATGAGAATTTGAGCCTCGTGGCATCTCAAACAGGGGCATACCGGTACAGATCAGAAACTCAAACGACGATGCTGCAAGCGGTCGATTTTTCAAGGACGCGTGCCAGTCTTGGCGCTACGGGTCGCCGTCCCGGTCCTGCGTTTCCCCTTCGGCCGGCTCTTCGCATCCGCGGACGTCGTGGTCTGGCTGGTGCCCGACAAGGCCCGTTGCACCTCCAGTTGCTGCCGCAGATCCGCCTCCCGCACTGCGGCAGCGGCAAGGCGCTCGCGCACCAAAACAAGCGCCGAGTGGGACTCGTTGTACTGATCGGTCAGCGCAGCGAATCGCTGTTGCAACTGAGCGTGCTCGTCTTGCAGTTTTCGCTGGGTATCCTGCAGAACTGTCCGAATCTGCTTGGTCTCCTGCCTAGCGCGGTCGATCTCCTCCAAATGGCGCTTCTCGGTAGCGGCGCTGCGCTCCTCGGCTCGTTGACGTTGCGCCGCCTGCTCCGCCAATGTCTTGTCAAAACGCCGACGCTCGGCGTCGCGTTCCTCGACGAGTGCTGCCAGATTGGCGCGTGCGCCGGCGAGCTTCTGGCCGCTGCGTTGTACCTCGGCTTGGAGCTGGTCGATGTGTTGCGCCTGTTGGTCCAGTTGGGCTTTTGCTAGGGCGAAGGCCTCTCGCAGAGTAGCCTCTTGCTGGACCGTGACGGCCTGCAGGCGCGCTGCGGCCTCGCGCGCTTGTTCCAGTTCCGCTCTCTCTGAGGCGAGGGTGGCACGCTCTTGAGTCAGCGAAGCTTCGGCCTCGTGCCGTGCAGCTTCCAGAGCGCCGGCCCAGACAAGATCCAGCGCGTGCCGTACCGCCACTGGTGCGCCGACCTGCCCTGCCGCTGATGGCGCCAGCCCCAGGCGCTGGCCAAGTGCCGCGAACCATGATTCCAGCATGGGCGACACCGTGTTGGGTGAGCCACGTCCTAGCTGCTGACGCACTCGCTCAATGGTGGGGCGCATGCCTTGCGCCAACAGCGCATCGGCGGCAGCGGCCACCTCAAACTGCTGAACGCCTCTCGAACTTTTCGTTTGCATCGCCCTGCTCCACGCGTTATATTTACCAACGATAAATGATTGTTATCGTGATCTATCGACTATTTCTGTAATAGATCATACATAACACATATGTAATTTTCAAAAACTGCACCGCCGCTCTGACATGCGTCTACCCGCCCTGCGCTCCACCCCCGCCCTGCAACCGACGGAGCTGTCCGCCCTCACCCAGCGCGCGGTGCTGGAACTGCTGCGTGAAGGCGAATCGCCCAACACCCAGGCCAGCTACCGCAGCGCCCTGCGCTATTGGGCCGCCTGGTACGGCCTGCGCTACGGCCGCCAGATCGCGCTGCCGTTGCCGCCGGCCTGCGTGCTGCAGTTCATCGTCGACCACGCCCAGCGCAGCGGCGAACAAGGCCTGGTGTCAGAACTGCCGGCCGAGATCGACCAGGCTCTGGTGGCTGCTGGTTACAAGGGCAAGCCAGGCGCGCTGGCGCTCAACACCCTGGTGCACCGGGTCGCCGTCCTGTCCAAGGCGCACCAGGCGCGTGAGCTGAAGAACCCGTGTCAGGATCCCCAAGTGCGCGAGCTCCTGTCGCGCACGCGCAAGGCCTATGCCCGCCGCAGCGCCCTGCCGCGCAAGAAAGCGGCCCTCACCCGCGATCCGCTGGAGGCACTGCTGGCCACCTGTGACGACAGCCTGCGCGGCCGGCGCGATCGCGCCCTCCTCCTGTTCGCCTGGGCCAGCGGTGGCCGCCGGCGCTCGGAGGTGGCGCGTGCCGACCTAGCCCATCTGCACCGGTTGGCCCCGGGCGAATATGTCTACACCCTGGCTTACTCCAAGACCAACCAGGCCGGCCTGGACCGGCCCGAGAACCACAAGCCGGTGGTCGGACGGGCCGCGCAGGCACTAGAGGCCTGGCTTCAGGCCAGCGGGATCACGGCTGGCGCGATCTTTAGACGGATTCGTAAGGGCGGCCATCTGGGCGAGGCGCTGTCGCCGGCGGCCGTACGCGACATCGTGCAGGCGCGTTGTGCGCTGGCAGGTGTCGAGGGGGAGTTTTCGGCGCACTCGCTGAGATCCGGCTTCGTCACTGAGGCCGGGCGGCAGAACGTGCCGCTGGGCGAGACCATGGCGCTCACCGGCCACCACAGTGTGGCGACGGTAATGGGGTATTTCCGCGCCACCGCCACGACCAGCGCCAACGTATTGCGCTTGCTGGCATGACCGCATCCCGTGTTACGGCGTTGTCTCCAACTGACCTCTCCAACATCTGGATAGACTTCCTGCCTGTTCCAGTTAGAAGAAGGCAAGGGCTAAGCTAACCGTCCGGGAAACTGGGGGCGCCAAGGCCTTGCTGGATCAGTTCTTTGACTTACTCACTTGATACGCAAGATGGTCTCGAGTCGGTCTCGATCCACTTGGCTTTGCGGCAGCGGTGTCATATTCGGTGCGCGCTGTATCAGCAACTCCAAGCTACCTCGGTTTGGCGTAATCGGACCGAAGAAAACCGGTTCTCCTTGAACCCCGATCAGAATGCATGGGAAACTTTCGACGTCGACATCACCAAGCCGCTCAACGTCGTCTTCAATGTCGTACCAGTCAAAAACAACACTTGGTGTGGCTCGCATCGTTTCCTGGTACTGAGACACGAAATCCCGACAGACACCACACCACGACGCGCATAGGCAGACAACCCTGACGGTAGGTTCGATAGCGCTCGCATTTGCCAGGCGGAGCGCGGCATTTAATTGATCAACGACTTCCGCCCAGTCCGCGTCCTCCATCAATTTCTCGCGGAGAAGAGCCGCTTGGGCGGCGCTCCAGAACGCTGCATCCTCCAACCGCCTCTCTGCAGGCAATGGCGAATGCCGTTTGATGAAATCACGTATATCGGCTGGCTCACGCGAGAGGCCAAGCTGAGCGAATAACTCAGAAAATCGATGATAGAAGGCATCCATCTCAAAAACCTCGTCTTGCGTCTTCAACCATTTTTCGCACGCACCACCCTGCGTAGGCGGGACCCAGAAGCCATCCCAGCCATCTCAGGGCCGCCCGGCTGGGCAGTTGGTAGTCAATCCAGACTTGCAAGCGCGCGCCCGTACCTTCTGCTGCCAGGTTAAAGCCCATGCGATAGGCTCCAATGACAAGCAGGCGCGGCTCGCCGAGCGTAGCCCACGCCTTGCGCAAGGGCGGCTCATATTCATTCACGATCTCGTCCAGTCCGAGTTCAATGCCCGCGATACGTCCGTTCATTCGGATGATCGAGCCGATACGACGCCCCTGAAACTCATCCAGCTCGAAATTGAATTTCGAGCCCAAGGTCATCCACGACGCTTTGGTCATGTGTGCCGCGAGTTGCCGTTGGTCGTCCAGCCTGGCAAAAACCTGCTCCGGCGCTACATGGATCAGCGCCACAGCCTCGGCATGTCTCTCTCCCTGCTGTCTCATCGCCGAAGGCGCAAGGCATTGCCGATCACGGACGCCGAGCTGAAGCTCATGGCCAGCGCGGCAATCAAGGGCGAGAGCAACCATCCGGTTACCGGATACAGGACGCCGGCGGCCACCGGAATGCCCAGCGCGTTGTATAGAAAGGCAAACATGAGGTTCTGCTTCATGTTGCGCACGGTGTCTTCCGACAGGGTTCGTGCCACCGCAATTCCGCGCAGATCGCCTTTGACCAGCGTGATCTGCGCGCTATTCATCGCCACGTCGGTACCAGTGCCCATGGCAACACCAACATCCGCCTTTGCCAGCGCCGGCGCGTCGTTGATGCCATCGCCCGCCATGGCAACGACTCGGCCTTCACGTTGCAGCTTCTCCACGAGAATGAGCTTGTCAGCTGGCTTGACTTCACCATGCACCTCGTCTATCCCCAGGCGGGCGCCGACCGCCTTAGCCGTCGTCAGGCCATCGCCGGTGGCCATCACGATGCGCATACCGGCTGCCTTCAGGGTCGCCAGTGCCTCTGGCGTGCTGGCCTTGATGGGATCGGAGACAGCCAGCAGACCGGCCAGGCGGCCGTCAACCGCCAGATGCATAACGCTTGCGCCCTCTACCCGAAGCGCTTCAGCTTGGGAAACCAGGGACTCGACCGAGACGCCCACTTGCTGCATCAGGGTTGTATTCCCAAGCGCCAGCTGCCGTCCACCAACGAGTCCGCGTACGCCAATGCCGGATCCGGATTCGAACTGCTCCGGCTTGTCCAGAGAAAGACCCCGCTCGCGGGCGGCGCGCACGATGGCGTCGGCCAAGGGGTGCTCGCTGCCCTGATCCAGGCTGGCCGCCAGCCGCAACACTTCGTCCGCCTCGAAACCGGGCGCTGCAACCGCACGGTCGAAGGCTGGCCGGCCTTCCGTCAAAGTGCCGGTCTTGTCGATGATCAGCGTGTCGATCCGGCGCATGTGCTCGATGGCTGCTGCGTCGCGGAACAGCACACCGCGAGTGGCGCCCTTGCCGGTCGCCACCATGATGGACATGGGCGTCGCCAGTCCGAGCGCACAGGGACAGGCAATGATCAAGACGGCAACCGAATTGATCAGCGCATAGACCCAACTGGGCTGAGGCCCGAAGAACCCCCAGACAAAGAAGGTCAGCAGCGCAATGGCAACGACCATGAGTACAAAATACCCGGCCACGATGTCCGCCATGCGCTGCATCGGTGCCTTGGAACGCTGGGCCTGCGCCACCATCTGAACAATCTGCGCCAACATAGTCGAAGAACCGACTTTTTCCGAGCGCATGACCAGGGCGCCGTTGGTATTCATGGTGGCACCGATCACCTTGTCGCCGACCCGCTTAGTCACGGGCACCGGTTCCCCGGTAAGCATCGATTCGTCAACCGCACTGCTCCCTTCCTCCACCACGCCGTCCACCGGCACCTTTTCTCCGGGCCGGATGCGCAACCGGTCGCCCACATGCACGTGGGTCAAAGGCACGTCCTCGTCCGAACCATCGGCACGGATACGCCGCGCAGTCTTGGGCGCCAAACCCAACAGCGACTTGATAGCAGCCGAGGTCTGGGACCGGGCCTTCAATTCGAGCACCTGTCCTAGCAGCGTGAGCGAGATGATGACCGCGGTGGCCTCGTAATAAACGGCCACACGGCCCATGGCGACGAAGGAAGCCGGGAACACCTCTGGCGCGATGGTGGCTACCAAGCTGTAAAGGAAGGCTGCACCGGTGCCCAGACCGATCAAAGTCCACATGTTCGGGCTACGGTTGAGCACCGACTGCCAGCCGCGCTCAAAAAATGGCCAGCCAGCCCACAACACGATCGGCAGGGACAGGACCAGTTCGATCCAACTCTGTCGTGCCATGTCGAACCAGTTGAGCTGGTGGCCGAACATGGCCAACACCGTTACGACCACCGTCAGTGGGAGCGTCCACCAGAAGCGCCGCTGGAAATCTTTCAGCTCCGGGTTGTCCTCCTCTTCCAGCTCGGGCAGCAAAGGCTCGAGGGTCATGCCGCACTTGGGGCATGAGCCCGGATGGTCCTGCCGGATCTCCGGATGCATGGGACAGGTGTAAATCGTCCCAATCGACGCCGGCGCTGACACCGGGGCGGCGGCTACCGGACTTGCGTAGCGCTCTGGATCAGCGGCGAACTTGCCCTGGCACTTCGCACTGCAGAAATAGTAGTTCTGCCCCTGGTGGCTGAGATGGTGTTCCGACTGCGCGGTGACGGCCATGCCGCAGACCGGATCCTTCAAACCTTCTGTCTGCGTCGAGGAAGGCTGCTCCCTCTCACCATGATGATGGTGTTCGTGATGAGCGTGTTCGTCCATGGCTTCAACTTCCTTTCAGTCATAAAACAATCTCGCCGCCGCGACAGTTCACTCAATGGCCGCAGCAGCAGCCACCTTGGCGTTGCGTGGCTTTGGTGCTGGCGCAATGCGCCGTGCTGGGCCCCGATGATTCTTCGCTTATAGATACCGACGAGCGTGAAGCCAACTTTCCCTCGTAGCCAGCTTCAGTCAAAGCATCCAGCATATCCTGCAGATGGTTTCCTGCATCGAGAGACGTGACTGTCGCCCGCCCTTGCGCGAGATCCACATCGACATGGCCGACACCAGGAACACGGGACAAGGCCTTGCGCACCGCGTTGGTGCAAGAGCCACAGGTCATTCCTTTTACTGCCAGTTCAATCGAGCTCATAAGTTTCTCCAGTTAAGCGCCACTATCGACGTAAGCACTAAGGTAAACCTTCCCATCATGTCAATGTCAAGCGCTATCGTGGGTGATTGGTCATCCACCCATCGACTCAGGTCGAATTTGCCCCGACGGTAATACAGCATTTCCTTCGCGGCGCAGTTGCCACTGCTTTACCAGGGCATAGATGGCTGGGATGACGACCAGCGTGAGGATGGTCGAGGAAATCATGCCCCCCACCATGGGGGCGGCGATGCGGCTCATGACTTCGGACCCGGTGCCGCTGCCCCACATGATGGGCAAGAGACCCGCCATGATGGCCACCACGGTCATCATCTTGGGCCGCACCCGCTCAACGGCGCCATCCATCACCGCCGCGTAGAGGTCTTCTGTCCTTGGGATCATCCCCGTCGCCAGGCGCCGAGCCTTCACCTCTTCCCAGGCGTGATCCAGGTAGATCAGCATGATCACTCCGGTCTCCGCGGCTACCCCGGCCAGAGCGATGAAGCCCACGGCCACGGCAACCGACAGGTTGTAGCCCAGCAGCCACATCAGCCAAATCCCGCCGACCAGGGCAAACGGAACGGAGAGCATCACGATCAGGGTTTCGGTGAGACGCCTGAAGTTCAGGTACAGCAACAGGAAGATCAGCGCCAGCGTCACAGGGATGACCACCTTCATTTTCTGGATGGCCCGCTCCATGGACTCAAACTGGCCGCTCCAGGTTGCGTAATATCCCGGTGGAAATTTGACTCGTTCAGCCACGGCCTTCTTGGCATCGGCCACATAGCCACCGATGTCCCGATCCCGGATGTCCACATAGATGTAGGCGGACAGCAAGGCATTTTCGGTGCGAATACCGGGCGCACCCTTGGCTATTGAAAGAGTCGCCACCTGCCCCAGCGGCACCATGGCACCACCCGGTGTCGGCACCAGCACCTGTGTCGCGATCTGCTGTGGATCGTTGCGCAGCTCACGCGGGTAGCGCACGGTGACGCCAAAGCGCTCGCGCCCTTCGACCGTGGTGGTCACCATTTCGCCACCCAGCGCTGTTCCGATGACTTCCTGCAACTCGCCTACATTGAGGCCGTAGCGCGCCAGCTGCAGGCGATCGGGCTCGATGTTCAGGTAGTAACCCCCAGTGATGCGCTCGGCGAATGCCGAACTGGTGCCGGGTACCGTCTTGACGACCGCTTCAATCTCCTTGGCCAGACGCTCCATCTCGGCCAAGTCCTTGCCGAACACCTTGATGCCGATCGGCGTGCGTATGCCGGTCGAGAGCATGTCGATACGCGCCTTGATCGGCATGGTCCAGGCATTGGAAACACCAGGGAACTGAAGTGCCTTGTCCATCTCTGTGACCAGCTTGTCCGTCGTCATGCCGTCCCGCCACTCTGAGGTCGGCTTGAGGTTGATGATCGTCTCGAACATCTCGGTTGGGGCCGGATCGGTCGCCGTGTTGGCGCGGCCAGCCTTGCCGTACACAGAGGCCACCTCCGGGAAGCTCTTGATGATCTTGTTCTGAGTCTGCAGCAGCTCGGCAGCCTTGGTGATTGACATACCGGGCAGCGAGGACGGCATGTACAAGAGAGTGCCTTCGTTGAGCGTCGGCATGAACTCGGAACCCAACTGGGAGGCCGGATAGAGGGTGATGCCCAGTGCCAGCAGAGCAAGCCCGATAGTCGTCTTTTTCCAGATCATCACCCAGGCAATGATGGGGCGGTACAGCCAGATCAGGACCCGGTTCATCGGGTTTTTGGCCTCCGGCATGATCTTGCCGCGGATGAAGAACATCATCAGGACCGGAACCAGCGTCACGGACAGCAGTGCGGCCCCGGCCATGGAAAACGTCTTGGTGTAAGCCAAGGGAGAGAACAGCCGTCCTTCCTGCGATTCCAGGGTGAATACCGGCAGGAACGAGACGGTGATGATGAGTAGCGAGAAGAACAAGGCCGGCCCAACCTCCTTGCAGGCGAGCAGCATGGCTTCCCCGCGCTGACTGGTGGTATGGTCCGACGGCAGCCGTTCCAGATGCTTGTGCGCGTTCTCGATCATCACGATGGCGGCATCGACCATGGCGCCGATGGCAATCGCAATCCCGCCCAGACTCATCAGGTTCGAATTCATGCCCAGCAGGCGCATGGCGATGAAGGCGATCAGCACGCCCACCGGTAGCATCAGGATGGCCACCAGCGCCGAGCGCACGTGCAACAGGAACACCACGCACACCAAGGCAACAATGAGCGATTCCTCCAGCAGGGTCCGCTTTAAGGTGTCAATGGCCCGGTGGATCAGGTCGGAGCGATCGTAGACCGCTTCGATCGTCACCCCCGCGGGCAGGCCGGAGGAGACCTCTGCGACCTTTTCCTTCAGGTTGTGGATGACCTCCAGGGCGTTCTGACCGTAGCGCGCCATGGCGATGCCGGAAACCACCTCGCCTTCGCCGTTGAGTTCGGTCAGGCCGCGTCGCTCGTCGGGTACCAGTTCCACCCGTGCGACGTCGCGCACCAGCACCGGTGTCCCCTTCTCGCTGCGTAGCGCCAGGTTTTCGATATCAGACACGCCGCGCAGATAGCCCTTGCCGCGCACCATGTACTCGGTCTCGGCCATCTCAATGACCCGTCCGCCCACGTCCCGATTGGAATCGCGGATCACCTGGGAAATCCGGCTCAGGGGTATGCCATAGGCGCGCAGCTTTACCGGGTCGACCGTGACTTGATAGGTCTGGACAAAACCTCCGATCGAGGCGACTTCAGAGACACCGTGAGCCTTGGTCAGCTGATAACGCAAGTACCAATCCTGCAGGCTGCGCAACTCGGCCAAGCTACGGTCTTTCGCCAGCAAAGCGTATTGATATACCCAACCCACGCCGGTCGCATCGGGGCCGATCTGCGGGGTCACGCCTTTTGGCATGCGTCCGGCGGCAAAATTGAGGTACTCCAGCACGCGCGAACGTGCCCAGTAGATATCGGTGCCATCCTCAAAGATGATGTAAACGAAAGAAGCACCGAAGAATGAGAAGCCCCGCACCACCTTGGATCGGGGCACCGACAACATAGCTGTTGTCAGAGGGTAGGTAACCTGATCCTCGACCACCTGCGGTGCCTGCCCTGGATACTCGGTGTAGACGATGACCTGCACGTCGGACAGGTCAGGCAGGGCATCCAACGGTGTGCGAATCACCGCATAGATGCCGGCCGCGACAACGAACAGGGTTGCAAGAAGGATCAGGAAGCGGTTGCGCCCCGACCAATCAATGATTTTGGCGAGCATTTTTCTTCCCGTTAGCGACTCTTGTGTGCGGCTGCATCATGCGCTGGTGCGGCACGGCGCAATGCCGTCACCACCCACTCACCGGGCTTACGCTCGACAAACTCGAATGCCACCATGTCGCCAGGTTTGTAACCTTGTAGCAGGCCACTATTGGCGACCGCGAACTCCATCGACATGGCCGGCCATTTGAGACTTTGTACGGGGCCGTGGCTGATTTCGACTGTGCCGCTCTTCAGATCGATGGACTCGATCGCACCTTCGGCCCGATGACCTATTGCTGCCGCTTTCGGCATCTCGCTTGACGGCTTCTGCCCGGCATCTGCACTGGAACCATGACCCGTGTGGCCAAAGCCGCTGACGGCGGCCTTGAGATTGCTCTCGGCATCAATCAGGAAGTTGGCAGTTACGACGACCAACTCGCCGTCGCGTACACCTTCCAGGACTTCCACCTCATTGCTGGCGCGCCGGCCTAGGCGGACCTCCCTCGGCTCGAAGCGCCCCTCCCCGACCTGGACGAGCACGAGCTGTCGCGTTCCGCTGTCGATGACCGCCGAATTGGGCACCGTCACCGTCTGTGTGCGTGCTCCGACTGATAGTTCGATTTGCGCAAACATGGCTGGCTTCAGCAACATGCCGGGGTTGGACAGCTCAATGCGCACAGGGATCGTGCGTGTCTCAGGATTGAGCGTGGGGTAGACATACGTGACGGTCCCCGAAAACGCCTTGTCAGGATAGGCATTAATCGTCGCCTTGACCTTGGCGCCCGTCTTCACGAGACCAATGTCCTGTTCGAACACATCGGCGACTACCCAGACAGCGCCAAGGTCGGTGACCTGGTACAGCGCCTCGCCCGGCATGAAACGCATGCCCTGCACGGCCTTTTTCTCCGTCACCAGTCCCTGGACCGGGGAGCGAAATGCCAGCGTGCGGCGAACTTCTCCTGTTTGCGTCAGGCGGGATATCTGCTCTTCCGAGATATCCCAGTTGCGCAGGCGCTGTAGGCTGGAGTCGGCTAGGCGACGCATGCCCGACTGGACCGAATCCGCAGATCCTTGTGACGACTGCAGGCCCTGCAGAGCAATCAGGTACTCGCGCTGTGCGGAGATCAGTTCCGGGCTGTAGACCTCAAAGAGCGCCTGACCCTTGGCCACTGCCTGGCCAGTCACGTTCACGTACAGGCGCTCCACATAACCCTCGAATTTGGGTGAGATGGTGTAGATCCGGCGCTCGTCGGGCTCGACCCGTCCCGCCGCACGAACCGTGCGTTCCAAGCTTTGGACACGCGCTGCCTCTGTCCGCACGCCTAATTTCTGGATTTTTTCCGTGCTGATATTGATCAAGCCCGCCTGAGCCGAACTGTCATCCTGATCCTCCCCCTCATAGACGGCGATGTAGTCCATGCCCATGGGATCCTTCTTCGGCACGGGAGAGGTATCGGGCAAGCCCATCGGGTTGCGGTAAAAGAGGAGTTTGCGTGCAGGCTTGGGCGTTGCGGCATTCGGCGTTTCCGCCCCGCTCGCCGCCGCCGGTTGCTGCTCGTGGCCTCGGTACAAGAAGCCATACTGGACTTCGAGCGCAATGAGGACCACAAAACTGACGCCCAGCGCGGCGATCAGCCATTTGGACCTGACACTCATATATCTTCTCCAATGATTCGTTCGATTTCAGCCAGCCGGAGTTGCGCCTCCACCTGGGAATCCAACTGACTCTGTCTAGCCTTGCGGATCTGCCGCTGGGCATCCAGCAGCGTCGCAAAGTCCACCTTGCCGTTCTCATACCCCACCAAAGCCGCCTGATAAGTAAATTCCGACTGGGGAAGTAATTGGGTCACCACGAGGTTCTCCGTACGACGGGCGGCATCGATCGCATCCACTTTTTCCGAGAGATCAGACAACAGTTGCCAAGTGGCAGACGCTTTACGCGCTTGGGCTGCCTGCAGCATGGCTTCAGACTCCCTCTCCTGAGCTCGACGGGATGACTGCTGCAGCGGTATATTCATTTCAATCATCAGCTCCCATTCCTTCACAGTCCCTTGGTACTGAATGGGAGAAACACCCAATGTGATGTCGGGGTAACGATTCTTCAGAACAAGGTCCCTGCTCAGTTGGGCAGCACGGATGCGGGACTCCTCGGTACTGAGTTGCGGATTGCGGGCCAGGGCACGCTCCTCCAGCCCGGAGAGGTTCAATTGCGCTGGCGATGGCATCGGCCGCAGTGCCACTGGCATTGCCAGGGGAGCTCCGGCAGGCCTGGCCAGCAAGCCATTCAGACGTGCCTTTAGCTGACGCCGTTCCACCTCTACCGCGATCAGTTCATTGTGCAAGGCAGACTGCTCGAGCTGGGCCCGAATCACGTCCTGCTGGGCCGCCAGGCCACCGGCGTAACGGGCCTGTGCCACGCCCTCCAGACGCGCCATCAAATCAATGATTTCGCGTGTGATTTTTTCACTGCGATACAGGAGATAGAGTCGCGCATAGGTAGCCTTGATGCGGCTTGAAATCTCGATCCAGGTCCCTTGGCTGCGCCCCCGGGCTGCTTCGACATCCTGCTCGGCAATGTTTCGCTTCAGATCCCTCTTGCCGGACCATGGAAACTCCTGCATCAGGAGATATCGGGTGCTGCCCACCTGGCCAGGGAGCAGCATGGGGGATTGCTCCCCCTGGCGGGTCACGTCCCGAAGTTCGGCACGGAAACGCGGGTCTGGCAAGGCCCCCGCCGACTCGATTCGCTGGGTCGTCGCGTCCACCTCGGCCCGCATCGCGGCGTACTCGGGATTGCCTTTGTGGGCATAGTCCAGCAAGCCGCTGAGCGTCGCGCCAAGGTTGGTTTCCTGGGCGGCAGCCGGGGAAACCAGAAACGGAAATGAGGCAATTACGCAAAGGAAAAACCGGAGGCTCGTCTTCATATACCCATCATGGTCCCGAGAGTCGATTTGCGCGGTCAGACTGGGGTTAACCGGGCGCTAAATGTCAGTATCAGTGCTGCAAGCCAACAGACACCTGACAGGTGCATTACATTTTTGTAATCTAAATAGGATCTGCATGGCGGTTGAACCGTCAGCTGCAGCACCCGTCACTCTTGCCATGCTCTTGAATCGGTGGGCAAGGCACGCTGCCGTAGGAACAGTAGACGCAGCAGTCGCCTGGCTTGGGGTGGAGCACGGTGTGGCACTGCTCGCACTCGTAAAACCACTGACAGGCGTCGGTAGGCATCGTTTCCAGCTTGCTGTGGCCGCAAACCGGGCAGGTCAGCGTCGACTCCAGCACGATAGCGGTCATTGCGAACCCCCTTGCGGTTGGGATGGATAGCCGGCCTCCTGGGTGGCCCAGGTCAGTGCCTCGACATGGGTCGTGGCATCCTCCAAGCGCAGCAACGGGCTCAGATGCACCTTCTTGGTCACAAAATTCCGGATGCTCTCCGGTTCAGCAGGCAAGCCCATCTGCATAGATATCCCCATGATGCGCTTCTGAAGATAGATGCTGAAATAAGTTGCTGATTGAACCATCAAACAAGTGTGAGAGGCTTTTTCCGCCCAAAAAACCTAAGCGCAACGACCACGCTCAAAATTGCGGCGAAAAAACACCAAACGGAAATGAACCATTTCGCAAAGATCAAATAGGCCAACATAAATGAGATCAAGGCGAGTGCCCCAAAGATCCTGACTATGCCCTCGTTCGACAGCAACGGGCTCACGGTGGTTGCGATAAGGTACCCCGCCATCGTCACGACAGCAAAGAAATGAGGTGAATCGTATTCAACATGTCCCCCCGTGGGCCGGGACGTGATCGGATACTCGAACATCGAATACAGCAGATATAAGCCAACCCCCACCCCAGCAATGACGGTCAATTTCAGCAGTCTGCTCCGTCCGCCTGGAGGCTCCAGTAAGAGCACGGCCAGAGGCACATAGGCAGGCCAGAGTACGTGCGAGAAAAACGAGTAGAACTGGGTCATGACGACATTGAGCCCCGGCGCATCGTGGGCAAAGGTCCACCAGACGATACCCTCGCTCAGTTGTTGAATGGCAAAGAGCAGCGGTATTGCAGCAAAAGGAATCTCGGACGGACGTCGTGCCACTTTCACAGTCATCGTGCCAACGCCGAGCAGGAAGCCTCCAGCAGCAAGACTGGCAGTCATCGAGAAGCACATCGTTCATTCTTCCTTGTGGCAATTGAACAATCGCATCAACGATCTGTGAGATGCGGAGAGAAAGCCGAAATCGCGAACTCGATATCCGTTTTGCGTCCTGGCGGTCTCACCCAGACATGAAACCGGTACGGCCCCGCCTTGGCGACAGAAAAAACCTGACCATAGGACATCTGGCCATTGATAGGCATTGGCGTCAAGTATTTGGGTGGCTCATCGACGATGCCTGACTCGCTGAGCTGGGCGCGCACCACCGCGTTGTCGATCCGCCGTCCGCTGGTGGTGTCGTACAAGGCGACGACAAGATGGTGGATCTGGCCGCCACCGCCGGGCCGGCCGCCGTGCATGTCGTCAAGGGCATGCTTCTCAGATACCACAGCGGTCGGCACGAATCCCCAATAGATCGTCACCCCCTCCTTGTCCAGCCGACCCTGTGCCAACGCAGGCGCAACCAGCGCCAGAAGAAATGCCGAAATCAAAAGAAACTTTTGAATAGAAACGAGGCGTCTGAATGCGTGTGGCATGTTGACCTCTTTGGCATCTGAATGCGAATCGGCTGGTCCGATGGCCTAACGCCTCCGGGGGAAAAACCTAGGCGTTTTTAGTGCGTAACGATCGAATTCCTCCCCGAACTGCGCACGCATTTCCGCCTCCTCCGTGATGGCGAGACGGCCGTACATCAACAACAGGATCGGAAACATGAGCAGTGTCAGGAGTGTTGGCCACTGCAGTAGAAAGCCCAAGAGAATCAGGACAAATGCAACATATTGTGGGTGCCGAATCCGCGCATACGGACCTGTCATCGCCAGTGCATGATTGCGTTGCGCATGGTAGAGAACACTCCAGGCTGTAGACAGCAGGTAGAAGCCGTAGCCCAGGAAGATATAGCTGGCGATATGCAAGACACCAAAATGCGGATCCCCCTTCTCTCCGAGCAGAGTAGCCCATAGATGGCCAGCATCGTGGGACAAGATGTCAAGATTCGGATATTTGGTCTGCAGCCAGCCTGACATCAAGTAGATCGTCAGCGGGAAGCCATACATTTCGACGAACAAAGCAACAATGAATGCAGCGAATGCCCCAAAGGTTCTCCAATCCCTCGCAGTAGCTGGCTTGAAGAAGCTGAACGCAAACATGATGAAGATGGCAGAGTTCAATACGACCAACACCCAAAGTCCGTAGGCAGGCTGGGAATGGTTCACGACGTTTCTCCCGGTTTGGTTTGATTCGTTTTGGGTTGATTGTCCGGGGTACCCGAGGTACCGCCTCCTCCATGATGGTGGCCGTGACCACCGTGCATGAAGACATGCATGATGGGACAGGCCAACAGCAACAGGATGGGCAGCGCTCCGACGACATGCGCCAGATGCTCTTTCAACAGGAAATAACCGGCAACCGCCCCGATAACGAGCAGTCCTATCGAATAACGAGACCCCCAGAATGGCGGAGGTGGCTCATGGTGCTGATGATCGTGATTCATGGTGGCACCTGTCTATTTCGTGGCGGGTGCCGACTGCGTATCCATCATCATCTGCATCATCATTTGCATCATGTCCATGCGTTTCTCCGTCATTTGCTGACGGTCTTCCATGTTGCCAGGCATGCTCTTGTTGTCTTGCGAACCACCCATCCCCGGGCCACCCATGCCACCCCCGCCCATACCTGCGCCGGCCATGCCGGAGCCCTTCATCATGTTCATCATGGACATGCCATCCTGCATCACTTTCATGTGCTCACCCATTAAGGCACTACGTTCCTCGGGTGTTTTGGCGCTCATCATTTTTTGATGCATCTCGCTCATCACCGTCATTTGCTTATCCATCTGATCCACCTTTTGCTTCGTCTCAGCGGAAGGCTTGGAAGCTGAAGGCTTTGTCACTGGAGGTTTCGCAACCGGGGCTTTGGACTTCTTGGGAGCCGACGCCGCGTCTGCGGGGTGATGCGCTTCATGGTCTTGTGAATCCGGCTGCGCGGCCAGGCTCAAAGTCGCCAGACAGGCCATCAAGGACACTGTGATCAGGGAACGTACTGCTTTCATAGGAATCTCCTAATAGTGAAAAAGACCAAGTTGCACACGAGAAACGTAACGGCTCTCTGTCTCATCCAGAGACGGTCAGGATTGGATGGGATTCCAGATACTCTTTCGCATAAGTCAGTTCCCCTGGAGCATTGGCATGCAAGGTGAACAAGGGCTGCCCCTGTTCTATCCGGTCCCCCAACTCGACATGCATGTCCAAACCAGCTGCCGGGGTTGTCGGCGCTCCCAGCAGCTTTGCAAGGCGCGACAAACGGCGGTTGTCGATGTGCGAGACATGCCCAGCTGAGAGCGAAGTGATCGGTTCCGTGATGTTTGCGGCAGGTGGCTCGCGCAATCCACCCTGGGCTTCGCAAATAGCCTGAAATTTCTGCCAGGCCATCCCAGAATCCAACAGTCGCCAAGCCATTGAATGACCGGTCCCAGGAAGCGCTTTGCCGCAAAATTCCAGCAAATCCCCGGCTAGATTGAGGGCGCGCATCCGCAAATCCATCGGCGCATGCGCTGCGCCGCGAAGTACCGCCAAGACATCACGAGCTTCAAGTGCGGGTCCAACCCCTCTGCCGACGGGTTGACTTCCGCGTGACTGCCGAATTTTCAGTTTGAGGCCGCAGGCTTCGCCGACCTGCTGCAGCAAGGCGGTCAGCCGATGAGCGTCTTCCTCGCTGCGCACCTTGGCCGTCGGCCCGACGGGGATGTCCAGTACGACGTGCGTCGCACCCGCGGCGATCTTCTTCGATAGTACGGAGGCAACCAATTGGGCATCACTGTCCAGGTCCAGCGGCCTCTCCACCCGGATCAGCAAGTCGTCAGCCGGGCTCAGCGACAGTGCGCCCCCCCAGGCCAGGCAGCCACCTTCCTGTTCAACCACCCGTCGCATCGTGGCCAGGTTCATCGTGACGTTCGTGATGGTCTCCATCACGTCGGCGGTCCCCGCAGGTGATGTGATGGCGCGGGAAGACGTCTTCGGCATAGTCAGGCCGGCTGCGGCAATGATGGCCACAACAATCGGCGTGGTTCGGTTGCCTGGCAGGCCGCCAACGCAGTGCTTGTCCGCAATCGGCGTCCGCCCCCAGTCGATCTTTTCTCCCACCTCAACCATGGCCCGCGTCAGATCAATGGTCTCCTGCAAATCCATGCGGCCGCCAGCACATGCACTTAGAAATGCCGCCAAGTGAATGTCCGAATAGTGGCCCCTCGAAACGTCAGAGATGATGCTTTTGTATTCGGGTGCCCCGAGGCGATGTCCGTAGATCTTGGCTCGCAATGCACTCTCAGAGTCCAGCGTCGGCGCATGGGAAATCTTCAACAGGCTCTGCTCGTCCGCCGTTAGCGCCTGGGCCGCCCCCCTCGACAGGCCAACGTCTCCGGGCATCAGCAAGTCCGAATCGATCACATTCAGGGTGGCGATGATGTGCCGATCATTCAGATCGACACGCACACGAGTCTGAGATTGAAACCCTTCGGCACGGCAAACGTGGCAGTCGCGGCGCATGTAGATCACATACTCCTGCTGCGTGTCGATTCCCAACGACCGGTACCGAAGCGCAGCATGCGCTCCGTGATCTTCATGAGGGTGGAGGTGACTCATGGCACCAGTTCCACGGTCTGGCCCAGACGCGGCACCCCCGCAGGCCATCCGAGTTCGGTTTCCACCCGCTGCCGCAAAGTATCTGCTGGTCCCGGCTCCCCATGGGTCAGGAAGACCTGTTTCGGTACGTTGGACGCACTTTCCATCCAGCGCACAAGCTGTGCGGCATCAGCGTGAGCTGACATGCCGCGCAGCAAGGCGACCTCGGCATGAACGGCGACTTCCTCGCCAAAGATCCGGATGGACTTCTCCCCGGCAGCCAGACGTGCACCACGGGTGCCTCCGGACTGATAGCCCGCCAGGACGATGGTGTTGCGCCGGTCCGGAGCCATTCTCTTAAGGTGGTGCAGCACCCGCCCTCCGGTAGCCATGCCGCTAGCCGAGATGATGATGGCCGGGTAGCGAACCTCGTTCAAGGCTCGCGATGCATCAGAAGTCCGGACCATCGTGGCGACCCGGCACAGACCTTTGCACTCCTGAGGGCTCAGCCGATGTTCGGCACGATGCCGGTGGTATATCTCTGTCATGTCGATGGCCATCGGACTGTCGAGAAACACGGGCAGGTCCGGGATCGCGTGTCGTTCCTTGAGGCGCGAGAGCAGAAACAGCAACGCCTGCGCGCGCCCCACCGCGAAGGCCGGTATCACCACACTGCCGCCACGACCCGCCGTTCTCTGGATGATTTCAGCCAGGAGCGCTTCGTTGTCCTCCGGTTGGTGCAGCCGATCGCCATAGGTGGATTCGACGACCAGGTAATCCACCTTCCCAAGCGGTGTCGGCGGCCGCATGATCGGATCGTCATCCCGCCCAACATCTCCTGAAAAAACAATGGTAAGGCCGCCCGCATGAATTTCTGCGCTGGCCGCACCAAGAATATGGCCTGCTGGCCGAAGTGACAGCTGCATGCCAGGCACTATTTCAATGGTTTCATTGAATGGCACAGCCTGCATATAGCGCAAAGCGTGTCGCGCATCTTCTTCGGTGTAGAGAGGAAGAGCCGGCTTGTGCTTACTGGCATGGTGGCGATTCAGGTATTCGGCGTCTTCCTCCTGCAGCCGCCCACTGTCAGGCAGGAGCAGATGACAGAGGTCGATGGATCCTGGCGTGGTGTAGATGGGGCCGCGATACCCGTTTCGAAGCAGCAGAGGCAAGGCACCGGAGTGATCCAGATGCGCATGGGTCAGGACGACGCAGTCCAGGCGCGAGACGTCCACAGGGAAAGGCTCCCAGTTCATCTCTCGCAGATTCTTGTAGCCTTGGAAGAGACCGCAATCAACCAAAACCTGACGCCCGGCATGCTCCAGCAGGTATTTGGAGCCGGTCACCGTGCCAGCGGCACCGAGAAATGTCAGCTTCACGTGCTTCCCTTTGATTGCAGCGAATGGCTCACTTTATCCTTGTCAAGCAACTGCTTGAGGCGCTCGTACTCTTCCGGCTTGATCTCGCTATTGCCAAAGTACATCGAGATTCTCCCGTTACTGAAGATGCCGTGAAGCGTGAAAGCGTCACTCAACCGGCTGGAGATCGGTGATAACCATCTTGCCGGCGTCCATGACAACGACAAAGCGGACTTTGTCCCCAACCTTTATCTTGTCGAGAAACCTCATGTCTTTGACGTTGAAGACCATCGTCATGGCCGGCATGTCCAGATTCCTGATCGGGCCATGCTTGATCGTGAGCTTGCCGAGGCTCTTGTCTATCTTGCGGATCTCACCTTCAGTCATCGATGTGTCGGCGACCATAGTCATGCCGGGTTGCATCGCGTGGTTCATCTGCGCATGAGTGAAGACCGGCATCAGTATGAGTGGAGCAAGGGCCACAATTCGGGGAATCGATTTGAGGTAGTTCATCATTACAGCTATGGGCGGGTTGACCGGGCACCAGCTCTTGGTCATCCAGGAGCGATCAGACGAAAGCAATGGCACCAACACGTCGCTAGGGTAAGGTTTTCTCGCTTGCCCGGAGATGACGCCAAGATTACATTTCTGTAATCTATTGACGGCATCGCCTGGCTTATTGCCCCTTGTGAAACTTGCCGTGATCGTGCCCTCGCATCGCCGGTCGAGTCGGCTCCTCCGCACTTGTGGCCTTGGGGGGCAGGCCATCTGAGCATGGCCTCTTGCCCGCGGGGCCGGTTCCCTTTTCCAAGCCGTGGTCATGACGCGCGCCGGTGCCCTTTGCGCAGTCGGAAGCGGGGTTCGGCGTCTGTACGACCTTGGGGAGCGTGGCTTCCTGTCCGGGCTGCTGTGCAAGGACCGAATAGGCAGGCAGCGTAACAAGAGCAGTCGCAAGCCAAAGTTGATAGTTCCGCATTTTCAATTTCCTTTCTGTTCAATACCTGGTGTCAATGAAGGCACAGACATGCTCACTCAACCGAAATCATCCCCTTCATGCCCGCCTCCATGTGACCGGGGATCAGACAAGCAAAATCGACCTTTCCGGCTTTGGAGAATTGCCACACAATGCCACCTCGCTTTCCGGGAGCGAGCGTCACCATATTGGGCTCGGCATGCTGCATGCCAGGCATCTTGCGCATCATTTCGGCGTGCTCCTTGAGCTCATCCGCAGTGCCAATCACCATCTCATGCTGGGTCTTACCAACGTTCTTGACGAAGAAACGGATCGTCTCGCCCGCCTTGACGGAAATCTGGCTCGGGCTGAAGCGCATGGTGTCGTCCATGGTCACTTCGATCGTGCGACTGACCTTGGCCGAATCACCCGCTTGCCCGGCGGCCGAGTTGTGTTCGCCCTGGTGCATGCCGGCCATGTTGCCATGCATGGCACCCATGTCATGACCGCCATGATTTCCAGCGGCGAAGGCCAGAACCGGTGCGGTGCTGAGCAGAAGGATGGAAAGAGATTTTTGCATGTTGAAACGGTCCTTTGATGAGGTTGAAAAAATGAAAAGTGTGAAACGTGCCAATGAAGCTCAGAACCAGATACGCACGCCGGCCACCCAGCGCGACTCTTCGGTGCGCTCGCCGGCAGCGCGCGCCAGATCGGCGGTGGCGCCGTACTTGCCCTTCCATTCGACGCCAATGTAAGGAGCAAGCTGACGATTGATTTCATAGCGCAGGCGTAAACCTGCCGTGCCGCTGGACAGGCCGCTGCCGATCTCGCGCGCCTCATCCGCTTGCCCATAGATGTTGAATTCGACGCGCGGCTGCAGGATCAGCTTTTGTGTCAGCAGGATTTCATACTCGGCCCCCAGGCGCAACGCCGTCCGACCACCTTCGCCGATGTAGGCCACCGCGTCGACATCGAACCAGTAAGGCGCCAGTCCCTGCACCCCTACCGCCAGCCAACGGCGCTCCGGCCCGCCGCCGCTGTCGCTACGCAGACCCAACTGGGTGTCCCAGAATGGCGCAAAGGCATGCCCCCACAACACTTCCGTCCGGGCTTCCGGGACCTTGCCATCGACCAGGTCGCCTTCGGCCTTGACCACCAAACGGTCGTAGTCGCGCCCGAACCAGGCCTGAGCGTCGTAGGAAAAACTGTTGCCGTAGCTGCTGTTCACCCGCTCGAAACGGTTCATCAGCAAGGAGCCGAAATTCTGCTCGTCGGCCAGCTTGAGTTGGCGGGTGCCGGCCAGGGCATAGGGCCCGACCCCCAGGCCATAGCCGCCGGAATAGGCATGCGGATCGCGGGCGTCCGCCGGCGGCGTGCCGCCCTGGGCGTCGCCCATGGAGCCATGATCCATGCGTTCCATGCCGCCATCAGCCTTTTCGATCGTGGCGGCAGGCATGTCGTGGGCCATGCCACTCATCGACTGCGCCCACACCGGTACCGTGCCAAGCGTCGCGAGTATGAAAGCAATCCCGTTCAGTTTGAGTTTCATCATGTGCACTTTTTCCTTTGTATTCATGGATCAGGCCACCACCACTTCGCGGAACATGCCGGCATCCATGTGGAACATCAGGTGGCAGTGCCAGGCCCATCGCCCCAAGGCATCGGCCGTGACCAGGAAGCTGACGCGCTGGGCCGGCTGCACCGGAATCGTGTGCCTGCGGGCCAGGAAGCTTCCATCCGGGTTTTCCAATTCGCTCCACATGCCGTGCAGGTGCATGGGATGGGTCATCATGGTGTCGTTGTGCAGGATGACTCGCACGCGCTCACCGTATTTCATGAACACCGGCGTGGACTGGCCAAATTCCAAGCCGTCGAGCGACCAGGTGTAGCGATCCATGTTGCCGGTCAGATGCAGCTCAATCTCTCGCTCGGGGCCGCGGTCGTCAAGCGGACCACCGATCGTGTGAAGATCAGACAGCGTCAGGACGCGCCGGCCGTTGCCACGTAAGCCCACTCCGGGGTCGTCGAGATTGGTGCGAGCCATGTCCACACGCGCATCGGTGCTGGGACCATATTCGGTGCTGGCATGGCGCGCCCGGGTACTGGGCACCGCCAACGGATTGGTAGCCGGCATGTCGGGCATGGCGTGCCCACTATGGTCCATCGCCATGCCGCCCGGCATCATTCCAGGCATTCCGGCCATCCCCGCTCCGCCGCTGTGGCCTCCATGGCCAGACGGCGCGCCGTGGTCCATACCGGCCATGCTGCCGCCCATTGCACCCATCATGTCGCTCATGGACAACCAAACCGGAGCATCCACCTCCGGCACCGGTGCGCTCAGGCCCGGTCGCGTGGCCAAGGTGCCGCGGGCGTAGCCGGTTCGGTCCATCGTTTGCGCAAAGACGGTATAGGCGTCATCACGAGGTTCGACTACCACGTCGTAGGTTTCGCCGGGTCCGAAGCGAAACTCATCCACGCTGACAGGCTCGATATTGACGCCATCGACCTGCACCACCTTCAATTTGAGCCCGGGGATGCGGACGTCGTAGAAAGTGTTGCCGGCACCGTTGATGAAGCGCAACCGTACACGCTCGCCCGGTTTGAACAGCCCGGTCCAATTGCCCGCCGGCGTGACGCCATTCATCAGGAAGGTCAGCGTGGAGGCCGAAAGATCCGACAAGTCAGTCGGATTCATGCGCATCTGGTTCCACATGGCCCGCTTGTCGAGTGCGGCTTTCATGCCACTGTGCGCCACATCACGCAGAAACTGTGGTGCGGTGGGCTGGTTGTAGTTGTAATAGCCGCTCTGGACTTTCAGCTTGGCAAAGACCCTCATCGGATCCTCGTCGGTCCAGTCGGACAGATGAATCACATGATCGCGCTGGACTTTGACCGTCTCGCCATCGGCCGGATCGATGACGATGGCACCGTACATGCCGGTCAACTCCTGAAAGCCGGAATGCGAGTGATACCAGTAGGTGCCACTCTGCTCAACCTTGAAACGATAGGTGAAGGTTTCGCCAGGGGCGATGCCGGCGAAACTGATGCCCGGAACGCCATCCATCTGGTATGGCAGGATGATCCCGTGCCAGTGAATCGACGTATGTTCGCGTAACTTGTTGGTGACGCGGATGGTTACAGTATCTCCCTCGCGCCAGCGCAAGGTCGGTGCTGGCAACGAGCCATTGATTGTCGTGGCCATACCAGGCTGCCCCGTGAAGTTCGCCGGTGTTTCTGCGATGACCAGATCAAATTCAGTTCCACGCAGAACCGGTGCCGCAGCGGCGCGTTGGGGTGCCTCTGATGCCCAAGTAGGCCTTGAGGCAGTCGCTGCCCCGAGCATCACACCGCCTGCAGCAAGGCCTTGGACAAAGCGCCGGCGGGACATCCCCATTGGCACGTTCAACACATGCGGGACAAACATATTCATCTACTGTTCCTACTGATACGCCTTCCACTACCGCGCTAGCCAGAGCACATAAGACCAACCTCGGTGGAATGGTTCGTAGCGTAAGAAGGTGCTGCTTTCCCGTAGATGACGCCCGGATTACATTTATGTAATGCCTATGCACTCCCCCTGAGCGAACGGCACAATACATATCCGCATACAGGAAGCACTCCGACAAATGAAAATTCTTGTGATCGAAGACGAACCCAAAACTGGCGATTACCTGCGACAGGGACTTGCCGAGGCTGGGTTTGTGGTTGATCTGGCTCGGGACGGTCACGATGGCCTGCACCTGGCGTTGACTGAGGCCTATGACCTTGCCATCCTGGACGTCATGTTGCCTAGCATTGATGGTTGGCAAGTGCTCCAGGGGATCCGGAAAGCCGGCAAAGAGATGCCGGTTCTCTTTCTGACGGCTAAGGATTCCATCGAAGACCGGGTCAAAGGGCTGGAAACCGGCGCCGATGACTATTTAGTCAAGCCCTTTGCCTTTGCGGAATTGCTGGCCAGAGTCAGGACTCTTTTACGTCGTGGCCGCTCAAACAAGGAGTCCGAAGTGCTCCGGGCTGCCGATCTGGAGCTTGACCTGATTCGTCGGAGGGTGACTCGTTCAGGAAAGAAGATCGATTTGACAGCGAAGGAGTTCGCGTTACTCGAACTGTTCCTGCGCCGGCAAGGTGAGGTGCTGCCGCGGTCGCTGATTGCCTCCCAAGTTTGGGACATGAATTTCGACAGCGACACCAATGTGATCGAAGTGGCGATTCGTCGCCTGCGCGCGAAGGTCGATGACGGTTTCGAGTGCACTCTCATTCATACCGTACGCGGCATGGGCTACGTCCTGGAGAGTCAGGAATGATCATGGGGAAGCGCCATGCGTTGACGACCCGTCTAACCGCCCTCTTTGCATCCATCTCAACGGTCATACTCCTACTGCTCGGTCTATTGATCGGCGAACTGGCGGAGCACCATTTTGAGGAGCTCGACAGGGATTTGCTGCAAGGGAAGTTGGAGCTTCTTCAAAATGCGCTCGGTAAAGTCGACTCATATCCCGCGCTAGACGCCGTCACCGAGGAGCTCCAGAAGGCTCTCGTAGGCCACCACGGCCTCTCGGTTACCGTCCAAACCACGCAGGGAAAAATCATCTTCGCCAGCGGTGAAGCCCAGTTTCCGACGATATTGCAAGGGTCCGAGGCTGACGCCCTCATTGCTTGGACTGACTCAGGTGGACGCCCATTTCGCGGGATGTCTGTCCTGGCTCCGACAAAAATCCGTGAAGATCCCAACCTTATCGCTGCTGTCGCCATTGATTTGACTCGACATGAAACCTTCATGGAGTCCTTTCAGATAGCCTTGTGGATTGCGATCGGGACTGCTGCGATGCTTACCTGTCTTTTGGGATGGGTCGCAGTGCGGCGTGGCCTAGCGCCACTAAAGGAAATGCGGCAACGGGCGGCAGACATCACCGCCAACCGCCTGGATCAGCGCCTCTCAGTCGCCTCCATTCCTGTGGAACTCGCCGAAGTCGCCGAAACCCTCAACGGGATGCTGGCTCGCTTGCAAGACTCCTTTCACAGGCTATCGGATTTTTCTTCGGACCTTGCACACGAATTGCGCACACCTGTCAGCAACCTCTTGACTCAGACTCAGGTGATTCTCTCCAAACCGAGATCTATAGAAGAATATAAGGACGTACTGGCATCCAATGCAGAAGAGCTGGAACGGCTGTCGCGCACAGTTGCCGACATGCTTTTTCTTGCCAAGGCTGAGAACCATCTATTGGTCCCTCATCAGGAGCAAGTAGACCTCGATCAAGAAGTCCGTGGCTTGCTTGAGTTTTACGAGGTCGTACTGGAAGAAAAAGTAATTTCGGCAACTTGCCACGGGCATGCCTTCATCACTGGGGACAAGTTGATGTTGCGACGCGCAATCAGCAATCTGCTATCCAATGCAATACGGCACACGCCCTTGAACGGGAAAATCGATGTTGATATCAGCGACCCAGGAGGGAATCAAGTCCTGCTGAAGGTCACAAACACGGGCGAGACGATTGCTGCTGAGCATTTGCCGAGACTCTTTGACAGGTTCTACCGAGTTGACACGTCGCGCCAGCATGGCGGAGACGGCGCAGGGCTCGGACTCCCCATCGTCAAATCAATTATCGAGGCGCATGGTGGAACCATTTCCGTCTCGTCCAGAGGGGGGCGCACTGATTTTCTGATGCATCTTCCCAAAGCAGCGCCCCGCGCCTGACCTGTTTACTATCGGCTTGCCCCACATTGGTTGTGACTCTATGGATAAAGAATCGCTTTCTGTCGCAGCAATGCTGATGGCATTGCGCGAAGACATACAAGCAGAAAATACCTTGATTGCGAGCCGGGTAACTTGGTATGTAACCTCTCAGGCGTTCCTGCTTACGGCCTATGCGACGTCTTGGGGTGACGGTTTTCGCTGGCAAGCTTTTTTCCACCATGTTGTGCCACTTGCGGCGCTTGTTCTGTCAGCAGTGATATTTGCCTCGATCTACGCGGCGACATGGGCACAGGATGTCTACCTTCGTGAGCAGCAATCACTTGTGCACCAGCTGAAATCGAAATTTCAATTGTCAGACTTAGAGAAGATTGCGATCGAGGTTTACGAGCGGACCATGGTCGCCAATCGAAAGAATCCTGCTGGGCGGGTGATCGGGGGGCAGATTCACGCACTGGTCCGTATTACCCCGCTAGTGCTTCCTCTCGGATTCTCCGGACTCTGGATCTATGCACTTGTGTTTGCCCCAAGTATCCCTGGATGACCTGTCGAAAATTTGCTTTGACAAAGGGGCGCTATCCAGCAGCGATGAGACATCCATTTTCGCTATGCGGTCGGTTTCCACTGTGTTGATTGGCGTTCAGCCGTGGCGCCTAACAGACGAAATTTTTTATTCTGAGCGTGAGTATTCGCATAAATATCGCCAAACGTTTGCATCTCAAAATCACCAGCACGGCTATTTGCCTCCCTTCTTCAAGAGTTGATAAAATCACAACCAAGTCAGGAGTGCTGTCGATTACGGTGCGTTGGGCGTTTGTTCCACCTGGCCAACCCATTCAAGAACAGGCCGCAATCACGCGGCCTGTTTTCTTTCTGGCGCATGGTGCGAGTCTGGGAGACCGGAGTTCTCGCTGGCCTACTTCGCGGCGCCGTCTTCCCGCAATATGTCGGGGACGTGTAAGCCTATAAATACCAACAGAGAGAGAACGTTTTCAAGTAGCTGTGCCTATCCACAAGTGCCCAAAGCGGCGTGGACTTGCTACTCTGCGTGGGCTCAGTTATGGCTTCAGTGACAGGTTTTAACGCTTGATTCCTGCCAACGCGGTCATGGTTTCCAGCCGATGCGTCCTTCCCCCCGGAGGCATTAAGTTTGCATTGTCATTGGTCTGCTCAACGAAAAACAGACCGGGTTCGTCCTGTGTACCGCGGCCACTGACTGCCCAGTGCCTACAAAAAAATTGTCTGTGTTGCTGCAACCTCCAAGAAAGCTGCCCTTTCTTCTCTGAATCAATAGACGCATGGAGCCATCCGTGGAACGAATCAAAGCATGCGCAGCCAAGCACGTGTCCGTTTAGCCACGCCTCATATTGTTTTGTCCACAAGGAAGATGGCACAGGGGCCTCGCCAGAAATCCAGCCTAACAAACCGTAGGGAACACGCTGGTGTTGATGGTTGTCAAGTTGACTTGGAATTCTGCATCCCTCCCACTGCATACGCCAGCGCACAAATGCCAAGGCAACCGGACAAAATGCGCTGGTCCTCTCCCCTTCTAAATCCCACCACAAGGCCTTCATCGCCAAAGAAACGCAGTGCCGATGGCCTGTTATGACGTGTCTCCCAAGAAAGCGTCGTATCGACCGATAAGTGATCCACGCACGGGCCAAACTGATGTCGTTGAACTGCGTCAATTTTTGGTTCTTGGTTGGCGCATTTGATTCTTGGGCCTGCAAATAATCTGCAAAGTAAGCGACTGGAGCCAGCATATGAAGCTCTTGCTGTCCCCAGGGTCTATCTAAAGTCACACGCGCAAGTACGTCTGAGACAAATTGTTTGAAAGCGGCTGTTCGCCGATAAACATCAGGTTTGCTCAGAACCAGTGGCAAGTAGGGTCGGCCCAATAAGGTGCGGCATGCGTTTATGAGTGTCGGCAATCTGTCAGTAAACCGAACCATTTCAATATGGTCCTGCAGTAGATCTGAGGATCTATCGTCGATGGCTAAAGTGGATCGTGGCTCTCGAATTCCTTTGGCATGATCGAGACCGCAGTGCCAGCAAGAAAAAAGTATCCAACTACGCGTGGCATGTAGTTCGTACGGCACTGTCGCGCCACATCTTGAGCACCCTCGTCTCAGTTCGATTTTGTGAAGAGGACACGTCGTAAAAAAATTAAGTTGGAAGGCTGGCGAGTGATAGCCCCGTTGTGCGCAAAGAGGACACCACACCAAAAACGAACTAGAAAGTTCCGCCGCATTGGGGAACAGATGATTTACAAAAGCTAGTTGGAGCTGCGCCGCATCCAGTTTTAGCAAATTGGACAAGCGCCCCAGCCTCAAGGAATGAGGCGCTCGTAAGTCCACACGCGGAAAGTGCGGTCGACCGCGAGCAGCTTTGACACCTTCGTACGAGTTTCTCTCAACGAACAACTCACACAACTCTCTGTTCGACAAAGCATTGAGAGCACCAAATTTTGCCAAAAGGGAATAAACAGACTCACTGCCGGAATACCATGTCGGACGCCAGCACCAAGTCTTCTCGGACGTGCCTCCATAGTCGACGACGATCTTTGCTGGCTCGGATCTTCTCATGGTCCTATGAGGCGTCATCTGCCGACATGTTCAACAACAGTTCCTCTTCCGCTGCAGCGAACTTAGACTCCTCCACTGCTTGCTTCCAAATTAGTGGCGTAAATTCAAAATCTACAGAGTCTTTACTGATGTCCGTAAGAGCTATTTCTATGGACCGAGCGAAGTAGGTCATGGGAATTTCCAGGGGCGTTCTGAATCCACCTTCGTCGTGAACATTCTGAAATTCCGTCCACAACGCACTGGCTTGATCTTGCAAACGAACCCCACGAGACCATGCTTCGGGAAGAAAGAACCTTGTAAACGTCCATTCGCTTTCGCTTGGAAAGCATGCCGTGTCGTACCCAAGAAGACAGCTGGCGGCATCTTCTACACTGCAGACGCCATGAAACTCAATGTCATCAATCATGAATCGACCAACTATTTGAGTTTGCCGAGCTTCTTTCAAGGCGGATTTTTGATTTTTGAGTTGAGGCTGACCGATCAGAAACGTAATCATGCGATAGCCCTTTTTTTCGAGTTGGTCATGTACCTCGCGCAACCACTCATACTCTTCCATCTGGAGTTTTTGGGCTTCGTCGGCAAAAACGACAAGAAGATTTTGCTTGGAGGCAATCAATAGATCCAAGAGCCTATTGATAAGCCGGATTCGTTTTTGAGGGGTTGTCCCCGAGTCTGGACGATCATGGTCTACCGCTTCAAGCAAAAGTGTGAAGAAAGCACTCTCGCTCGGAATCTTCTTCTTGACGCAGCCAAAGGTGAATGACACGATTCCAGGAAAATCTTGCGACAACAAGATTGAGACGTATCGAGCCGCGTAGGTCTTCCCAAAGCGGGTCATCGCGTAGATGATTGATCCTGGCACTCTGAGTTTGATGCATTTACTGATGCGCGCGTATAGGGCTCCAATTGACGGCGTCGGAACAATGTATTTCTGAGTCATCACTGGATGACTGTTGATTGGTAACGGCCGAACAAACTCCAGGTTCATGAGGCTCTCCTCAGAAGATCACCGTCTTTGTCAAAGAAATTGGAGTCGGTGAAACACGGCGCTTGCGTGTTGAAATACGTTTTGCTTCAGGTGCGTCTGCTGCGACTTGTTCGATCTCCGATATTTTTTTCTTATCAAAAGGACTATCGCCGTGCACGGCATCCATCTCTGCTGCTGCGATACCGGCCCGTGCTTTTGCAACCGAATTGGCGGCCCGTTTGCTTTGTTTTGCTTCTCCTCTTTTGTAGCGAATGAAAACCTCGATTGGGTCATCGTTTGCGCCCCAATGTATTAAGCCCAGTCGCTGGAGGCGAAAGATCTCCTTTCGGAGCCGGATGGAATGCGGTGTCGTTCGCCATTGGCGACTAGCCACCAAGATGCCAAGTTCAGCACCGTCCTCAAAGAAGGCGTGGATCCTCCGAATATCGCGGGCCATGTAATAAATTCGGACTGTCTTGCCTACCAGTTCCGGACGTTGCGCCAAAATGTCAGAGGTGTATCGAACATCTTCGAAGTTGACGTGTGGAACGCTTTTTGCGCCCCGAATAACTTTGATGACAGCCTCCTTCAATAGAAAGAGTTGATGTCGTTTCGTCGCTGGTAGTGTCTGGAGCATGAATTCCGGCTTAGACGTGAGGTATCGCATTGCCTCTAGCGCCGTACGACCACCCAAGCCAGACTGTGTCTCACCATTGCGATTGGCCACGACGACGTATGCCAATTGCTCCAATTCATCTAGGCTTATCAATCTACTCAGGTCTTTACCAACATCGCCAAGCCGGCGAACGTCATCTTTTGGATTTGATCCCAGCGTGCCAGGAACCTGATGAAAGCATTGCTCTATTAGTCCAAAAAAACGCTCCTGATATGACCGATCATTGGGCTCTCCTAGCCTTCCTGCGATCGTCCACGTTCCCAAAACTTTTGTTAGTCGAGTTAATGAATCCGTGGAGAGATGACTTTTTGCTTCGTCGAACTGAAGCCACGACCAGCGGTGATACGCCAGCTCTGGTTGCACTTCCGTGGGAAATCCTCCACCGTTGCGCACTGCTAAGCCAGGAATGGTCAGCGTGACCTTCCGATGTGGAACTATGGCTGCTTGAATGGCTTCCGCGAAATCATCCTTGTTGTATTCCAAGCCAAGTGCGAGGTAATAGCCTAAAGCTGCTTTGGTCAATACGTCAGTGACGACGAGTATCCAGATACGGTGGAGTTCAATAATCGTCTCCATGCCGAACGGGTCAGGGATCACCAGCGTCAGCCGCACATCGATTTTGTGCCCATCAAACTGAACAACCATGAACGGACGGAGCGCGATAGGCCAAGCTGGCTTTTCATAATCAGGAGAAGCTTCTACCTTCGGCGGGTTGTCTCCCGCTTTCGGATGGGCAGCCTGATGCTCCCGTTCTAGGCGTCGTACGATTCCTTGGAAAGACCGTAAACCTCTGAGGTCCTGATTGAAGGGATACTCTGACAGCGTGACGCCCACGCGTTCGCATTCCTCTAAAAAGTCAGAATGAAGAAGCCGAACGGATCTTTTTACTGCTCGGATTTCGCCCTCGCGTAAAGGCTTTTTTCTGAGTCGAACTGATTTTGAAATCCACTTTTGAAGCGCTGGGTAACACCTCAGGAGCTGCTGCATTGCCCCCGCTGCGCTCGATGTACGTAGCTTGGACGATGCCTTCACAGTCATAACGCGTTCGTATTCCTTCAGGTGCTTTCCTGGAATAAGTCCTCTCAAACCTTGGATCCGCCCATCGGGCGCTTTGCTAACGACGCGATCAAGAAGCCGGTACAGTTGCTTGGGATGGATAGTTGTCTGACGCTGGATGTCCGTCAAGGTCAGGTCTTGCTCTTCTACAAAGAGCCTGAAGGCTTCAAGATTTCTTTGGTAGGTGATTTTTACGGCTGGATTCCCGTCAAAGGCTGAATCGTCGACGCTCGGAAGACTTCCAAAATCAGCCAAGATGTCAGGGATCGAAGCTCGCGTGAAACTGCTAACCCCAAAAACGACAACCCGTGGAGCCTTCATAGCCGCCTCACTTCGGTCATATTGGTCAGGTGCTGCGTTTCAAGTGTTGGACAAACAAGGTTCCCATTGGCAAGCAAGGTAAATACCGCGGCCCTCACGAGCATTTCGTCAAGATCAACCATCTTCTGCTCGATTTCGTTCAGAGTGAACGCCTTGGGCATTTCTTCGGCGCATCGGTCCAGCAACGTTGGTGTTACCTGGCCTTTATGCGCTACCAGGTGTTGGAGGATGCTGGCCCAGTTGTCGTGGCAGACTCGGCGCTTCTCGAAGTCGTCTATCAGAACCTCCTTGAGAACAGCGCGCTCATCGCTCACCCATTTCTTGAATTCGTTATAGGCTCGTTTTTCCTTGCTCAGCTCAAATGCCTCGGCCTGTCTAACGAGAATGTAAAAGGTGGGGATGCCGCCATTCAGAGCCCAAAAGTCGACCTGTCTTTTCGGCTTGATGTCGGGGATGAGTAAGGGGCGCTCGCAGAGCGCCGTGACCTCAAAATCGGACTCCAACTCGATGAATTGGCAAAGCGCTGCTTTTCCATACAGCGTCATCCGCCTGTCAGCTTTCAAGCTGAAGACATCAAAACGGAATGATCCGTATGGACGTTTGACGTCCAGAGGCGTGCTAAATGAAAGAGCCATTCCATTACTTCCGAAGAGATCCGGTAAGTAATAGTCTGGTCTTTTGAATTGTCAAATTCCCTTGCTGAATTTGTGAAGGGATTTTGAACTTAACCTGCTTCAACTCCTTGGTAGGGTTGAGTTTTCTTCGGTGTCGCCATTGAAAACAAGGATTCGCGACTTGGTCAAAAAATCAAAATTTGACAGTTTTCTTTGGAAAATCCGGTGTTTGACATTTTTACTTCTGTTTTTTAGCAAGCAAAAATGTCCTTTAAATTTGTAGTCTCCGAGGAAAACAGCGAATTTTTGATGAGACATTTTCCCTTCGCCGGATGAATCAGGAAACGCTGAATTTGACGATGGGCACGGACGGGTCGGCAAATGAAGCGCCCAAGGCGATCTCGCCTCGCCCATGAAGCACGCATTCGTCTCGACGTAGCTGGACATCCGTTCCGGCACCTTCAAAACGCACCCAGGAACCGTAGCTGCTGACGTCCACCAGCATGATGCTGCCATTGCGCCACTCGATACGGGCATGGGTCCGGGAGACCCGCGGGTCATTGACGACAAAGTCGGAGTGGCGGATCCGGCCAATGTGGGCCGGCAATTCAAATGATCTGAGTGTTTTGACCTGGTCCAGCTGCGTGAGCTCGATCTGTCCGCCCAAGGCATCCCCCATTGCAGCCAGCTCAACCGGATCCACATCGGCCTGACGCGTCAGGAACTCACTGGGGTCTTCCTCCTGCCATTCGACGCGGTAGACGGTACAGGGTTCGGCCCGACCGCGGACATTGATGGGGCCCAGCAAACGAAAGCGCACGCCGTCGAGACGGTCGGCATAGTCGAGCTCAGCACTGCTGACCCAGATCTCGTGGGCCCCGCACAGATCATTCAGGCGGGAAGCCACGTTGACGGCGTCACCATAACAATCGCCATCCACCGTCTCAACCTCGCCCGTGGAGACGCCAACCCGGATGGGCATACGCAAGGCCGGTGATTGCTGCGCCAAGCGCTTCTGATGGGCACGCTGCATGTCGACCACGGCATCGACGGCACTGGAGGCCGTCGGGAAAACTGCCAACACGCCATCCCCCAGGGTCTTGACGACACGACCCCCATGAGAGGCAAACAGTTCGCTGATCCACCGGGTGAGTTGCGTCACGGCCTGGGTGGCCTTGGCGTTTCCCAATAATTCAAAGACAGCTGTGCTGCCAATCAAATCTGTGAATACGACGGTCGTCTGGACACCCATGCGCTGGATTTCTGTTTCCTGTTCAGGGGGAGAGTTTAGGGCATAGACCGGCAGCCCGGAAATTCCCTCAACTGGGCTTGAACTGGATCGCCTTGTATTCGAGGAACTCCTCGAAACCGTACTTGCCGTTTTCGCGGCCGATGCCGGATTGCTTGTAACCGCCAAACGGGGCATTGGAATTGAACGGGGCACCGTTGATGTCAACCTGGCCGGTACGGACACGACGGGCCACCGCCACGGCACGTGCCTCATCCTTGCTCCAGACGCCGCCGCCCAAGCCATAAATCGTGTTGTTGGCAATGCGGACCGCCTCGTCCTCGTCGCGGTAGGTGATGATCACCAGCACCGGGCCGAAAATTTCCTCCCGTGCGAGCGTGTCGCCGGGCTGGACACGCAGAATGGTGGGCTGCACGAAGTAGCCTTTGTCAAAGGACGGGCGAGCCGCACCCCCGGCGATCACTTCGGCGCCCTCCTTGATGCCCTGCTCAATGAGCCCCAGCACGCGGTCGCGCTGGGCGGCGCTGACCAACGGGCCGAGACGGCTGGTTTCCTCCAGGCTGGGGCCGATGTTGTATTTGGCAATCGCCGCCTGCGCCAGGGCTTTGACTTCCGCCAACCGGTGCTCAGGCACCAGCATGCGGGTGTGTGCCGAACAGGTCTGGCCGCTGTTGAGCAGGCAGGCCGACAAGGTGCCCTTGACGGCGGCCTCGAAGTCGGCATCGTCGAGGATGATGCTGGCCGACTTGCCGCCCAGCTCCAGCGCCACCTTCTTGACACTCTGGCTGGCCAATTCGCCCACACGCTTGCCGGCACGGGTGGAGCCGGTGAAGCTCACCATGTCGACTTCCGGGTGGCTGGCCAGTACCTCGCCAACGACGGGGCCGGCCCCGTTGACCAGATTGAAGACACCGGGAGGCAACCCCGCCTCGTGGATGATCTCGGCCAGCAGCATGGCATTGACGGGCGCGATCTCGCTCGGCTTGAGCACCACGGTGCAGCCGGCGCCCAGCGCCGCCGCTACCTTGAGGGTGATCTGGTTGAGCGGGAAGTTCCATGGGGTGATGCAGCCGACCACGCCGATCGGCTCGCGCACCACCAGCGAGTTGCCTACCCTCTCCTCCCATTCGAACGCACGGGTGACCTTGGCGAAGTTGGCCCAGTTCCAGACCGGCCCGCCCACCTGCACACTGCGTGCCAGCTTGAGCGGCATGCCAACTTCGCGAGCAATGGCGGTGGCCACCTCGTCCGTACGTGCCTTGAGGCCCGTCGCAATCTTGTCGAGGTAGTCCGCCCGGGTCTGCGCCGGCAAGCCGGCCCAGCCGTCAAACGCGGCACGTGCCGCCATGATGGCGGCTGCCGTCTCCTCGGCCGTACCGGCGGGGACGCTGGCCATGACCTCTTCCGTGCTCGAGTCATGGACCAGGAACGTGTCTTTGGACTTGGCCGGAACCCAATGGCCGGCAATGTAATGGGCGTTGAAGGCGTGCATGCGGAAGCTCATTTCCTTGAAAACGGGACGTACTGCTTTAGATACTACTTGATCTATCTCTGTTAACTCGCTGATTTTCATGCTGATTTCAGCAGACGCCCCGGGGAAAACCCTAGTGCCTACCGGCGCGTGGCTGGCGTATGGTCCGGCACATAAGGGAGTCAAAAAAAATGATGCGTTGGATGCCCGCTAACATCATCAGCAGCATGCAAACCCTGCTTGGAGGGCCGCTTGCCGAGCCAGCGCACAGCAGTGCGCAGATCGAAGTCATACGGCAGACCATGCTTGACCGCTTGGCCAGCGGCGGTGACGCCGCCTTTCCTCAGATCAAACGCCGCATTCTGCTGGTGACTGACCTGCAAGGCCTCTGGTATCTGCGCAGTGACTTGATGGGCGCCCTCTCCTCTCTGCACGGGGAGTTCCTTGCCCGTCAAATCATCGAAGAGATCACGGGCATGTTCGAAGGGCTGTTGCCCAAAAGCATGTTTTCCCGCCCGCGCAGGCACTGAGCCACCAGGCTCAATCCTGGTGACCCCAAAGCAGCAGAACATCACGCCCCTGCACCACCAAGTCGGTTTTAGTGCCCACCGGCAACAGCACCTTGGTTGGCACGTGACCGAAAGGCAGATTGGTCAGTACCGGTACCTTGAGTTGGCTGCGCAGCCAGCTCACCACGCTTTGCAGTTTGAACCCCTTGTCGTGCGGCACCAGTTTGTACTCGGTGAACTGGCCCAGCACGATCGCCCTCTGCTGCGCCAGGACGCCCGCGTGCAGCAGTTGGCTGAGCATGCGTTCGATCCGGTAGGGGTGCTCCGCCACATCTTCCAGGAACAGAATGCCCCCCTGGATCTGCGGAAAGTACGGGGTGCCGACCAGCGAGCACAGCACCGCCAGGTTGCCGCCCCACAGCACACCATCCTTGATGACAAATGAGGCTTCATCCCCCATGCGGCGGGCGTGAAAAGCTCCTGTTTTTATAGCATCCGGCAGGGCCTCGCGAGGCTGGCGCCAACCGGTGCCCTCCCCCTGGCCCTGGATCATGTCCTCAAAGCAGGCCTCCATGATCTCGTCCGGCCCGCCGCGGCCATGGTGACCGTGGCCATCGGCCGCATCGGCCTGATCCGTCACGCCAAAGCCTTCGCACAGTGATGGGCCGGCCCAGGTGGGGCTGCCGGTGCGGGCCAGCACGGCCAGCTGGAAAGTCGTGAAATCACTCAGACCGACGAACTGGGTGCCGCGCTCGATGGCCTTGGCCACCGCTTTGTAGGGAAGGTCACCCAGGATGCGCGTCAGGCCGTAGCCGCCGCGCGAAATCATGGCGACATCGGCGCCGCTGGCGGCGGCGCGCTGGATGGCGGCCAGGCGGGTGGCATCGTCGCCGGCGAAACGCTGGAATGAGGACAGTGCCGCCTCATCGACCTCGACTTCGTGCCCCAGGGCCTGCAGCCGCTTCACCCCACGGCGGAAAGCCGCCTTGTCGCGCACGGCACCGGAGGGGGAATAGATGTAGATGTGTTTTGACATAAATCGATTGGAAATCAAGACCCCATTGTCGGGTCTGTTCAGGGCGTGAAGTGGCGTACGGCGGCTTGCGCAATGGACTCGCCCTGCTCCTGCACAAAATGGCCGGCGTTATCCAGCAGCAGCGGTTCGGGGCAGCCGCGAATCATGGTCTGCAGCTCGCGCATGACCGGCAAGCCCAGCACCGGGTCCTGGGTGCCCACCGCCATCTGGCTGCGGCCCTGCCAATCACGGCGCCAGAACTCGCGCGCCTGGCGTGACATGGCCGCGCCGTCGGCATCCTCGGACTCCGGCACCATGGGCGGGAAAGCGCGCAAGGCAGCGCGGTGACCGCGGTCGGGAAACGGTGCGTTGTAGGCCTCGCACTCCGCCTCTGTCAGGTGCGGATTGCCGCGTTGCAGCAGCCGGCCGACGTCGAAATCCGGCTTCTTGGCACACATCTCGCGCCAAGCGAGAAAGCCGGGGGACAGGGGGACATCGCCCGTAGCCAGCAACGTGTTCATCACCAGCAGGCCACGGTAGCGGCCCGGGTCGGCCATGGGCAGGGTCAGGCCGAGCAGGCCGCCCCAGTCCTGCACCACCAGCACCATGTTGTCGAGGTCCAGCCGCTGCACGAATTCAAGCAATACCTGGCGATGCCAGCTGAAGCTGTGGGCACTTTCCTTTTTCGGCTTGTCGCTCTTGCCGAAGCCGATCAGGTCCGGCGCCACCACGCGGTGGCCGGCCGCCAGAAACGTCGGGATCATCTTGCGGTACAGGTAGCTCCAGCTCGGGTTGCCATGCAGGCACAGCCAGGTCAGGTCGGCATCGGCCGGGCCTTCGTCCAGGTAATGCATGCGCAGCCCGGCCAGTGACGGCAGGTCGTTCAGATAACAAGGGGACCAGGGATAACCCGGCAGATCGGCAAAGCGTGCTTCCGGGGTGCGCAGGGCATCTTCGCGCAGCGGTTGGCTGGCGCTGCGCGACTGGCCCCGCTTGTTCTGGAAGAACGCCTGCAGCAAGGCGGCGCACTCCTGCGCCATGACGCCGCCTTCCACCTGCGTCTGGTGATTCAGCTGCGGCTGCGCGAAGAGGTTGAGCACCGAACCGGCGGCGCCCGTCTTGGGGTCGGCTGCACCATAGACCACACGCTGCAGCCGTGCATGCAGCATGGCGCCGCTGCACATGGCACACGGTTCGAGCGTGACGAACAGTTCGCAGCCATCGAGCCGGTAATTGCCCAAGGCCGCGGCGGCAGCACGCAAGGCCATGATCTCGGCGTGGGCGCTCGGGTCGTGGCCGCCAATCGGCGCGTTGTGGCCGACGCCGATGACCTGCCCATGCCGCACCACCACGGCCCCGACCGGCACCTCGCCCGCCTGCCCTGCCAGGTGCGCCTGTTGCAGGGCGAGTGCCATGAACTGTGCATCCGTCATGTCATTTGGCCTTTTTTGCTATCAAAAGTGTAGCTATTGGCGCTGTGTTTAAAGGGTTCAATCTTACTTTTATGCCTGTTGCCCGATGCCGAGGCGGTCCATCCACTCGCCCAGCGCCTGCGCATTGGCATCGCCGGCGGCATAAGCCTGGCGCATCGCCGCGTGCGACTCGGGGCGGTGCTGGTTGAGCTTGAGCTTGCACTGCAGTTCCGTGACGCGCAACTCGAAGGCCACAATGCCGGCCAGCATCTTGTGCGCATAGTCTTCACCCAGACTGCGCCATTGCGCGGCATAGGCCGGCTCATGGTCGCCGATGAGCTGTTTCAGCAGCCAGTCCTTGGCCTCGGCCTCCTCGATCAAGCGGGCCTCCACCTTGCAGTGCACGGCCAGGTAGTTCCAGGTCGGCACCCGCATCAGGTCGGGATAAACGGCAGGCGATAGATAGGCATGGGGGCCAAGAAAGGTGACGAGCGCCTGCGGTCGGGCCTGCAGGTAACGCCAGTGGGCATTGGGCTTGGCCACATGGCCGAGCAGGACCAGGTCATCACCCTGCTCTTGCGCATGCAGCGGCAGATGCGTCACATAGGGCCACCCGGCTTCGTCGGTGCTGATCAGGCTGGCCAGTGGATGGCCACGCATGAGTGCAAGCGCATGGCTGCGGTCGTCAGACTTGAATTGGGGCGGCAGGTACATGGTGAAGCGAGTGTAGCCCCACCGACGTCAGCCCCGTGCCGGCTTCCCGCGCGCCCGGAGCCACGCTTCGAGCTCCGGCATGGGCATGGCCTGTGCATAAAGAAACCCCTGCGCTTCATGGCACCCCATGGCCAACAAGGTTTGGGCCTGCAGCTCGTCTTCGACCCCTTCGGCAATGATGGTCATGCCCAGGTTGCGCCCAAGTTCAACCACCATGTTGGCGATGTGCCCGCCTTGGACCTGCTGATTGAGCTCGCTCACAAACACACGGTCGATCTTGAGCCGGTCCACCGGCAGCTGGCGCAGCTGGCTGAGCGATGAGTAGCCGGTCCCAAAATCGTCGATGGCAATCGACACCCCGAGCGCCTTGATGGCCGTCAGCGTTTCGAGGATGAAATTGGCATCCTCCATGGCCACGGATTCGGTGATCTCAAGCTCCAGCTTGGCCGGCTCGATGCCGGTGTCTTGCAGGGCTGCCCGCAGCTTGTCCAGGAAGGTCGGGTGGCGGAACTGGATCAGCGAGACATTGACCGACATGCGCAGATCCGACCACCCCTTGGACCGGAGCCGGTTCAGCTCATGGCATGCCGTGCGCAACACCCAGTCGCCCAGCACCACGATCAGGCCGGAGGTTTCCGCCAGCGGGATGAACTGCTCTGGCGGGACGAAACCGCCGTCGCCGTCACGCCAACGCAGCAAGGCCTCCATGCCGACAGGTTGGCCCGTCCGGAGGTTGATCTGCGGCTGGTAGACAATGAACAGGCGATCGTTGTCCACGGCGCTGCGCAGACCACGCAGCAAGCGCACCCGCTCCCGGATGTCGAAGCCCATCTCATTGGAAAAGACGACATAGTCGCCACGACGATTCTTCTTGGCGCGTTTGAGGGCGATATTCGCGTCCTTGAGGGCATCCAGGCCATCGCCAAGAACATTGCTCAGGCGCACCAGGCCGAGCGTGGCCGTGACGACCATGCTGTCATCCTGAACGGCAAAGGGCTCACGGAACAGGGCCAGGATGCCGACCGGATCCAGGGTGTCCTGGTTGCCCATCAGACCGAAGGTGTCGCCACCGATGCGTGCCAGCACGGCACCGGCCCCCAGATTGTTTCGCAGCCGTTCTGACACGGCCAGCAACAGCCGGTCGCCCTGCTGATGTCCCAGCGCATCGTTGACTTCCGAAAAGTCATCCACGTCGAGGATGGCGATCATCTGGTTGCCGACCTCCTTGTGCTGCAGCTGCTCGTTGATCAGGTCAACGAAGCGGTTGCGGTTGGGCAGGCGCGAGAGCCGGTCGTAAAAAGCCAGCTCATCCAGTGCGCGGATCTGCCGATAGGCACGCAGGGCGGAGGTGATCGTGGCAAAGAGCTTGGTGCGTGTCAGCTCTGATTTGGTCTTGTAGTCGTTGATGTCGTAATCGTGGATGGTCTCGATTTCCGGCGCCTGCCCGGGTTGTCCGGTGCGCAGGATGATGCGCACATCGGGCAGCTGGAGGTCATTGCGAATGGTTTTCACCAGATCGAGGCCGGCGTGCTCGCGCTCCATGACCACATCAAGCAACACCACGGCAATGTTGTCTTCCTTCTTCAGAAGATCGATGGCCTCGGCCGCGGAGTAGGCATGCAGAAACTCCAGCGTCTGGTTCAGGATGGTGACGCCGGCCAGCGCAAAGGTTGTGGCCCGATGAACATCGGGCTCGTCATCCACAATCAGAACCCGCCAAGCCGCACGTACGATCTCCTGGTTCTCCTGACCATCGTCTGCGAACAGCAACTCGTCTGCGTCTCCAACTGACGCCACGGCATTCATGGGAAGCATGGGTTCATTTTGCATGAGCGGGAAGCCATAGGGCAAGGGGTATTCAGGCGCTGGGCATCCACAAAGTGACAGTGGTACCGACGTCGGGCTGGCTTTCAAGCACCATATCGCCACCATGAAGCTCGATGATTTCCTTCACGATGCTCATGCCAAGCCCCGTGCCGGGAATCTTGCCCGAGTTGTCGGCACGGTAGAACCGTTCGCTGACGCGCCTGAGCTGATCGGGCGTCATGCCAATGCCTTGGTCCGTGATCCGGATGCCGGTTCGCTGCCCCTTGCCTTTCGGATCAGGAGCATCAATCAGCGCAATGGAGACGGAACCGCCACCAGGCGAGTACTTGTAGGCATTCGACAACACGTTGGTAATCGCCTGCGTCAATTTCGTGCGGTCGGCCTGCACCCAGTGCGACGTCGTGTCTTGCGGCCCTGAGGGGCCCGGACGCTCATTGGGCGCCTTGAAGCTGGCGTTGATCTCCTGCACCAGCTCACGCACGTCAAGACGCTGAAAATTGAAATCCTTGCCACGCCTGGCATCGATGCGCGCCAGATCAAGCAACTCGTTGACGATTGAAATCATCAGCTGCGATTGCCGGTGGATGGCGCTGACACAGTCCTTTTTCTTCTCCTCCGACAGCCGGTGGTTCAGCAGCAGTTCAGAAAAACCGTAAATGCTGGCCATGGGGGTACGCAACTCGTGTGCTGCGGTCGAAAGAAACTGGCTTTTCATCCGGTCCACCTCGGTTTCGTGGGTCACGTCCCGCAGGTAAAGAATCTGTCGGACGGTTTCAGCATCCGACAGACGAACGCCGACCTCCAGCACGCGCTTGCCCTGCTGCATCTCGATCAGATGGCGTTGCTTGCTACGGCCCTCGCCTGCCGATTCGAGCTCCGACTGATGGGCCGCACGCAGTGCCGCCATGCCTGGGAATACGGCCTGTTCGCGGCATTGACGTGCCAGGCGCTCCGAGAATGCGGCTTCGTCGAGCCCCACCACATCCGATTCATCCAGCCCGGTCATGCGCCTGAATGCAGGGCTGGCGTATTGGACGCGGTGTTCCGCGTCAAAAGAGACAAAACCATCCGGGCTGAGCGAGAAGATGGCGTTAAGCTGCTCGGTTCGATCACGAACGCGTGCTTCCGCCGCACGACGGTCGGTGATGTCGGTATTGGAGCCCGCCATGCGAACGGGCACCCCGTTCTCGTCAAAAAGCGCCTTGCCCCGACTCAGTACCCACTTGTAGTTGCCATCTCTGCAGCGCAATCGGTATTCGGCTTCAAAGAACTCGGTTTCGCCCTTGAGGTGCTGCTGGTACAGCGTCGTGGCCCGGTCGACGTCATCGGGGTGGACGCGCAAGCGCCAGTCGTCCGTGCTGTTGGCGGGCACATCGGCCGGGTAGCCCAACATCGTTTTGATGCGGTCTGAATAAAAAACTTCGCCCGTCGTCAGGTTCCAGTCCCATACCCCATCGTTGGCGCCGCGCAGGGCCAACTCCCAACGCTGCTCACTTTCTGCCAGTGCTTGCGCCGTGGTCTTGAGCTCGGTGATATCGATCCGGTTGCCGACGATGTAGCCACTGGGCGTCCGGTGTTCGACGATCAGCAACCAGCGCCCGTCACTCAGATGTTGCTCAATGGGAATACCGCGGGCCTGCCGATGCTGGCTCGTCCGTTGTGCCACCCAGGCCTCGATGTTCTCCGTGTTCTCGTGGTATTGGCCGCGCTGAGCGCCTTGCCGGATGATGTCTTCAAAGCGTGCACCGGGCACGATCAGGTCGCGACTCTGTTCGTAGAAGCGCAGATACGCCTCATTGCACATCACGAGGCGGTCGTCCTGGTCGTAGATGGTGAAGCCCACGGCAATGCTCTGAACCGCCTCGCGCAGGAGATTGCTCGCGGTTTCGGCCTCGCGCCGGCTGGCCTCGTATTCACGTGTGCGCTCGGCCACGCGGTTTTCAAGATCGGCGTAGGACTCGCGCAGGCGATCCACCATGGTGTTGAACGCGGCCGAAATCCGGCCGAATTCATCATCGCGGCCTACCGGCAGCTTGGCGACCGGTCGACCCGATGCCGCAATTTCTTCAGCGACCGCCGCAATTTCCCCCAACGGCCTTGCGATGAATCGTGCTCCCCATCGAGCGAAAGCGACAACCCCGACCAGCACGAATGTCCCGATCACCGTGAAAACGATCAGCAACAGATCCAGGGAGCGAAAGGTGGCCGTCTGGTCGCGTGACAGGACGATCCTGAAATCTGTCGTATCCAGTGGCGCCGGCAGGCGCAGCACGTTGGCGCGCTCGAAAGCCTTTTCTTGAGGACGCTCCCCCGCCAGCAGATTCCCCGCGGCATCGCCGATCCAGACGCTGTCATCCCACTCCTTGCTGAGCAGCGGCACCAGGGGAACGCGCAAGATGACGCCGCCTTCGACATTGTTGGTCAGCCGGTAGCGTATCGGCAGCGCCAGCAAGAGTGTTGCCGATGGTTGGCCCGTCTGCTCGATCTGTTGCGTTGCCTGCCCGCTTTTCATCATGGCTTGAAAGCTGCTGTTCGTGCTGTAGTCGGGTGGGTTGGTGTGCGTGCTGGCAGCGATCCGCCCACGGTAGTCCACCACCGTGATGTCTGCCCCTGTCACGGTCAGCCGCTGATTGCGCAGCAAGGGGTCGAGATAAGTCTCACGACCACGCGAATCCGCCAGCGCATTGGCGGTGACGGGATTGACGGCCAATGACTCGGCCAGCGTGATGATGCCGGCGAGCCGCAACTCAATTTCGCGCTGCTCCAGCAAGGCATGCGCTTCCAGCAGGGCTTCCGTGTTCTGGATCAACTGGTTGCGGAACAGCACATAGGAAGCCAGCACCATGATGGCGCCAAGCGCCAGTGCTGCGGCCAACAGGGTCGTCGTGATCTTGCCTCTCAGATCGAGCTGCAAGAAGCTGTTCAACACGAACTGCAGGAATTGCCTGAAGCGCCCCATGTTGCTCTTATTTCCCAATCGACTTCAAGGTTCCATCCTTGGAAAAACGGGCCATGCGGACCTGCCGCTTCTCCAGCGCATCGTGCCGGGCCGGCGTGAAAGGCTTCGCATAGCGCCTGACCAGACCATCGAAGGCATCCAGGCGCTCCAGAGCACTGCGGATGGCCGCGCGGTTGGTGCTGCCCGCCTTCTGGATCGCTTGCGCCAGCAGATGCGTCATGTCATACGCATGGGCAAATCCCACCTGGGCACGCATCTGGCTGACGTCCATCCCGTAGAGGCGCTTTACCCCAGCGGCGACCGCTTGCGCTTTGGCGCTGAGCGGATCGCTGAAGCTGAAGGTATGGACCACGGTGAAATCAATCTGCTCCAGGTACGGACGCGCCGCGGCGCCGAAATCACCGCCCAGCAAGCCCCAGTGCGAAATGATGGGCAAGCGCTGCGCAGCCGGCAGCGCTGCCATCTGCTTGACGATTGGCAAACCCTCGAACTCGTTGGTCACCGTCAGAATCGCCTGTGCTCCCCTGGCGTGGGCTTGCGCCAGGCGCTCACTGAAGTCGGTGTCACCCCAGTTGTACCAGAACACCTCATGCCGGAGGTCCCTATGGCGACTGGCATAAGCCAGCATGGCGGCCTCACTGCTGCGTCCCCATGCGGTATTGGGTACAAACATGGCGATCTGTTTGATACCGCGCGCGCGCGCATGCTCCAGCATGGTCTCGATTGCCCAACTGTCGGTCAGCGACAGGCGAAACGCATAGTTGGGCTCGCCGCTGCGCGCCTTGGTAATGTCATCCGCGGCCGACCAGGGATCCAGCAAAGGCAAGCCCAGCTTGCTGGCCAACGGGGCAATTTCCAGCGCGACGGGGGAGAAACGGCCGCAGAACACGGCCACGACATCGGACTGGCGGGCAAAGTCTGCAAAATTGTCGACACCACGTGCTGGCACACCACGGTCATCGCGGGTTTCCAGCTTGAGTGGACGCCCCCCAAGAACGCCGCCTGCCGCGTTGATTTCATCAATGGCCAGCGCAATGCCTTTTTCGATGGACTGCGCTGCATGACTGCCCTGAACGCCGAACTCAGCTGTCAGGCCAATCACGACAGGCGGCAGAGTCTGGGCAGCAGCCAGCCAGTCCGTGGTGCACAGGCTGAACAACAGGACGACAAGGAGTCGCCAACGCGATCGATGTATTTTTGCCATAGGCATGCATTCTGTCCGTGGACACTTCCACTGACTTGACAAACAAGAACTTCAATTATGCGTTTTATCACAATTATCAACTTTTGACTATAAAAAACGGCCTCGAAAGGCCGTCTGTTGCGTTTATTCCCACTCGATGGTGGCCGGCGGTTTGCTGCTGACATCGTAGGTGACGCGGTTGATGCCACGAACTTCGTTGATGATGCGGCCCGACACTTTCTTGAGCAGTGCATAGGGCAGTTCTGCCCAGTCAGCGGTCATGAAATCACTCGTCTGCACGGCACGCAAGGCCACCACGTAATCGTAGGTGCGGCCATCGCCCATCACGCCCACGCTCTTGACCGGCAGGAACACCGTGAAGGCCTGGCTGGTCAGGTCGTACCAGCTCTTGCCGGAATTCGGCTCGATGGTGGACCGCAATTCCTCGATGAAGATGGCATCGGCGCGGCGCAGCAGATCGGCATAGTCCTTCTTGACTTCGCCCAGGATGCGCACGCCCAGACCCGGCCCCGGGAAGGGATGGCGGTACACCATGTCGTGCGGCAAGCCCAGCGCCACGCCGAGTTCACGCACCTCGTCCTTGAACAGGTCACGCAGCGGCTCCAGCAGTTTCAGGCCCAACTGTTCTGGCAGGCCGCCGACGTTGTGGTGGCTCTTGATGGTGACGGCCTTTTTGCTCTTGGCGCCGCCGGACTCGATGACGTCCGGGTAGATGGTGCCCTGCGCCAGGAAGGTCGCTCCTTTTTTGCTGGCGCCGGAGGCCGTCAGCTTGGCAGCTTCCGCCTTGAAAACGTCAACAAACAGGCCACCGATGATCTTGCGTTTTTGCTCCGGATCGCTCACCCCTGCCAGCTTGCCCAGGAACAGCTCGCTGGCATCAACGCGCACCACCTTGGCGTGCAGCTTGCCGGCAAACATGTCCATCACCATGTCGCCTTCGTTGAGGCGCAGCAGGCCGTGGTCCACGAAAACGCAGGTCAGCTGGTCGCCAATGGCCCGGTGGATCAGCGCCGCGGCGACGGATGAATCCACGCCGCCGGACAGGCCGAGGATGACCTCCTCGTCGCCCACCTGTTTGCGGATGGCTTGCACTGCCTCGGCGATGTGGTCACGCATCACCCAGTCCGGGGTCACGGCGCAGATATCCAGCACAAAGCGTTCCAGAATCGCCCTGCCCTGCACCGTGTGCGTGACCTCAGGATGGAACTGCACGGCATAGAAGCGGCGCTGCTCATCGGCCATGCCGGCAATCGGGCAGCTCGGCGTGGACGCCATCAGCTTGAAGCCGGGCGGGAATTCGGTGACCTTGTCACCGTGGCTCATCCAGACCTTGAGCATGCCGTGGCCGTCGGCCGTGGTGAAATCGGCAATGTCCTTGAGCAGCGCCGTGTGGCCGTGGGCCCGCACCTCGGCATAACCGAACTCGCGCTGGTGGCCGCTTTCGACCTTGCCACCGAGCTGCTGCGCCATGGTCTGCATGCCGTAGCAGATGCCCAGCACCGGCACGCCCAGTTCGAACACCGCCTGCGGCGCCTTGTCGGTCGTTTCCTCGTAGACGCTGGCATGGCTGCCCGAGAGGATCACGCCCTTGAGCTGGCCGTCGGCTGCGTACTGACGAACCCACTCGTCACTCACGTCGCAGGGATGCACTTCGCAGTACACATGGGCCTCGCGCACGCGGCGCGCGATCAGCTGGGTAACCTGGGAGCCGAAGTCGAGGATAAGAATCTTTTGGTGCTGCATAGTCATGCGAACAGTACAGGTGTCTTCAATCCAGGAACACCGCGGATCCGGCTCTGCCGGTCCGCTGGTGTTGCCCCCTGCAAGGGGGGTGGCGCAGCGACACGAAGTGCGCGCAGCCTGGGGGTATACCTTAGTCCGCCCGGTAATTGGGCGCTTCCTTGGTGATCTGCACGTCGTGCACATGGCTTTCGCGGATGCCGGCGGTGGTGATTTCGACGAACTCGGCCTTGTTGTTCATCTCTTCAATCGTCGCGCAGCCGCAATAACCCATGGCCGCACGCACGCCGCCGGCCATCTGGAACACGATGGAGACCATCGAACCCTTGTAGGGCACACGGCCTTCGATGCCTTCGGGCACCAGTTTGTCGGCATTCGGATTGCCGGTGCTGGATTCCTGGAAGTAGCGGTCGGCGCTGCCCTGCTGCATGGCGCCAATGCTGCCCATGCCGCGGTAGCTCTTGTAGCTGCGGCCCTGGTACAGGATGACTTCGCCCGGTGCCTCTTCGGTGCCAGCGAACATGCCGCCCATCATGATGGTGCTGGCACCAGCGGCCAGAGCCTTGGCGATATCGCCGCTGTAGCGGATGCCGCCGTCGGCAATCAGCGGCACGCCACTGCCCTTGAGCGCCGTGGCCACGTTGTCGATGGCCATGATCTGCGGCACGCCCACGCCGGCCACGATGCGAGTGGTGCAGATGGAGCCGGGACCAATACCGACCTTGACGGCATCGGCGCCGGCCTCGGCCAGCGCCAGTGCGGCGGCGCCGGTGGCAATGTTCCCGCCGATCACGTCCACCTGCGGGTAGTTCTGCTTGACCCAGCGCACGCGCTCGATCACGCCCTTGCTGTGGCCGTGGGCGGTGTCCACCACAATGGCGTCGACCCCGGCCTTGACCAGGGCTTCGACACGCTCTTCCGTGCCCTCGCCCACGCCAACGGCCGCACCGACGCGCAGGCGGCCCGAGGCGTCGCGCGCAGCGTTCGGGAAACTGGTCTGCTTGGTGATGTCCTTCACCGTGATCAGGCCCTTGAGCTCGAAAGCGTCATTCACCACCAGAATGCGCTCCAGCTTGTGCTTGTTCAGCAAAGCCTTGGCCTCCGCAGGAGAGGTGCCTTCCTTCTCGTTGACCGTGATGAGCTTCTCGCGCGGCGTCATGATCTGGTGCACCTTGACGTCATAACGGGTTTCAAAGCGCAGGTCGCGCCCCGTCACGATGCCCACCACCTTGCCGCCGTCGCATACCGGGAAACCCGAAATGCCCAGTTGCTCGGAGAGCTGCAGCACCTGCAGCACGGTGTGCTCGGGGGTGATGACCACCGGGTCGCGCAGCACGCCGGACTCATAGCGCTTGACCTTGGCCACGTGGGCAGCCTGGTCTTGCGGCGTGAGGTTCTTGTGGATGATGCCGATGCCGCCTTCCTGGGCAATGGCGATCGCCAGACGGGCTTCCGTGACCGTGTCCATGGCGGCGGAGACCAAGGGCAGATTCAGGGCGATGTTGCGGGAGAAGCGGGTCGCAAGGGAAGTGTCCTTGGGCAGGACCTGGGAGAACGCTGGCACCAGCAACACATCGTCGAAGGTGAGCGCTTTACCGAGAAGGCGCATGTGAAAGCTCCAAAAAACGGATTGTACCCGCCTCGCCGGCTTTTTTCATGGCGACCGGGTCGACAGACGGACTGATGGGGCTGCCTGATGGCACCCAAGCCCCGTCTCGCAAGCCGTCTTGGACGCTACACTGCCCGCATGAAGCTTGTCCAGCCCCTCATTGCCATCACCGCCCTCGCCTTTTCCCTTTCCGCTTTTGCCCAGTGGCAGTGGATCGACAAGGCCGGCCGCAAGGTCTTCAGCGACCGGCCGCCGCCGGTAGATGTGCCGGAGAAGAACATCCTCAAGCAGCCCGGCATGTCTGCGCCAGCCGTCGAGACGCCCGCCAGCAATACTCCGGCAACGCCCGCTGCTTCAGCCACCAAGGCGACGGGGGAAGACAAGGAGCTGGCTGAGAAGAAAAAACAGGCTGCCGATGCTGAAACAGCCAGACGCCGGCAGGAAGAGGAACGCGTGGCCCGGGCCCAGGCTGACAACTGCAACCGTGCACGCCAGGCCAAGGCCAGCCTGGATGCCGGCGTGCGTCAGATGCGCATCAATGAAAAAGGGGAACGTGAGTTCCTGGATGAAGGTGGCCGTGCCTCAGAGGCACAGCGCCTGCAGGGCATCATCGACGAGAACTGCAAGTAAGGCTGGCGCTCAGTAGCCGGTCTTGGCGCCGGGCCTTTGCCGGGCGAACAGGCCGGTCGTACGGGCACCTTGCTTGGCGAAGCGTTCACGCCGCGCCACCTTGGGGTCGACCCGCAACGGCCGGTAGATTTCAAGCCGGTCGCCTGCTCGCAAGACCTGATCCATTGTGGCCTTGCGTCCCCAGATGCCCACTCCGGCAAGCCGCCAATCCAACTCCGGAAAGAGTTTCTGCAGTCCGCTCTGTTCCAGCGCCTGTGCCACCGTCGCCCCGAGCGGCAGGCACAGCGGGATTTCATGCACGACACGCGCGCTGGGAGAAAAGGCGACGGTGATCTCGATGTGCATCTTTTCAACCGCCGTAGACCTGTTCAGCCCGTTTGACGAAAGCGTCGACCAGACTGGCGGCGATGCGGTCGAACACCGGCCCCACCAGCTTGCCCAGTACCGCATTGGAAAAACCATAGTGCAGCGTCAGCTCCACCTTGCAGGCGCGCTGATGGCCCTCGCCCACCGGCAAAAAGGTCCAGCGACCTTCCAGCTTGGAAAAAGGCCCGTTGACCAGCTGCATACTGACTTCGCGTCCAGGCACATGTTCATTGCGCGTGGTGAAGGTTTGCCGGATGCCGCTGAATGAGATGCCGACTTCAGCCGTCACGCCGCTGGCGTGCTGCTCCAGCACCCGGGCGTGATCGCACCAGGGAAGAAACTTGGGGTAGTCGGCCACACCTGTGACCAGCTCATACATTTCCTGCGGGCTGTACCAGATCAGGACGGACTTGTGAACAGTTTTCATAGAATGCAGGGTTGGCACACGCCAAACCACCGGCAATTGTAAGTTTGCGGTGTGTCCCCATCTGACTTCCATGGCCAAAAAACCCGATACCTCTTCCCGCATTGCCGACAACAAGAAGGCCGTCTTCAACTATTTCATTGAGGAGCGCTTCGAGGCCGGCATGGTGCTCGAGGGTTGGGAGGTGAAGGCCGTGCGCGAGGGCAAGGTGCAGCTGACCGACGGCTACGTCGTGATCCGCGACGGCGAGATGTACATCATCGGCTGCCAGATCAACCCGCTCAAGAGCGCATCGACCCACGTGACACCCGATGCCGTGCGCACCAAGAAACTGCTGCTGAAGAAGGACGAGATTCGCCGTCTGATCGGCAAGGTCGAACAAAAAGGCTACACCCTGGTGCCGCTGAACATGCACTGGAAGAACGGCCGCATCAAATGCGAGATCGGGCTGGCCAAGGGCAAGGCCGAGCACGACAAGCGCGACACCATCAAGGAGCGCGAAGGCAAGCGCGAGGTGGAGCGCGCCATGAAGGGCCGCAACCGCTGATCAACGGCTTCCGGCCTGGTTCACTGGCGTGGCCCCTTCAGGCAAGGTCGCGCAGCGGATGCGCATAGGCCGGCCAGGGCGAGACGAAGAAGCCCGCCACCATCTCCGGCGTCACCTCCTCGATGCGTGCCGGATTCCAGCGCGGGTTCTGGTCCTTGTCGATCACCAGGGCCCGGATGCCTTCCATGGTCTCGGTCGCCGGGCCGAAGCGGTCCAAATGCAGAGAGGTAAAGCAGTGACGCACGATGTCGCGTTCCAGCCGGAGGTCTTGTGCCAGTGTCATGCCGCGGGCGCGGCGTACCAGTTCCAGCGTGACCGCCATCATCAGCGGCGATCGTTTGCGCAGGGTGTTTGCATTGGCACGTGCCCAGTCTGAATCGGCCTTGTCCAAGGCATGGAGGATGTCGGGCACGGAACCGAGGCCAAAATAACGGTCCATGTCGGCCCGGGCCTGCGCCCCCTGGTCTTCGCATGCGATTGAATAGGTCGCAGCCCAGGCATTCAATGCGGCCTCGTCCACCCTTGGCATGGCAGCCAGACCATCCCATGCGGCACCCAGCAGGCTCGGCTCAAAACAGGCGTCAGCCAGTTTCATGGCCAGCGCATTGCCAGCGTCGATGACGTCGCCCGTCAGGGCCAACCATTCCCCCGCACGGCCCGGACAGCGGCCCAGGAACCAGCCACCGCCGACATCGGGAAACAGGCCTATGTTGGTCTCCGGCATGGCCATCTTGGTGCGGGGCGTCACGATGCGCAGCTTCGCGCCTTGGCTGATGCCCATGCCGCCGCCCATGACGATGCCGTCCATGAAGGCAATGTAGGGTTTAGGGTAGTGATGGATCAGGTGGTTGAGCGAGTACTCCTCGGTGAAGAAGTCCTCCAGCTCGGCATTGGCGGCCATCACGGCCTGATGAAAGAAGCGGATGTCTCCGCCGGCGCAGAAAGCGCCGAATGGCCCCTCTTTGCCCATGCCGCGAATGGCCACGGCCTGCACCTGTTCATCCTCGCGCCAGGCCAGCAGGGTGGCATTCAGCGCCCGGATCATAGGCAGTGACAGCGCATTGAGCGCACGAGGCCGGTTCAGGGTGATGCAGCCGACGTGGCCACGAATCTCGGTAAGGACTTCAGGGCAGCTGTAGTTGATGGCGTGATTCATCGTTTCTTGTTCCAGAGCATCCATTCATTGACCAATAGAGCGAACAGCACCAGCGCCCCGCCCTGCAGGATCGAGGTGCTCGGCCGTTCACCGGCACCCACCCAGACCAGCAGAATGCCGAAAAGGATCTCGAGTTGTGCCAGCAGCGACACCTCGGGCGCCTTCAGGACGCGTGCGCAGACCACCAGAAGCGTACAGGGAATCGCCAGCTGAACCAGTCCCAGAAGTGCCAGCAGGCCGATGTCGTGCGCCGTTGCCTGCAGGGGCAGCGCCAGCGGTAATGTGACCAGTGCGGAGATCAGGCCACCGACCAGCACCGAGGGCACCAAGTCAACGTCATCCCCTTTGGCGTGGGCGTGCTGCACCACGATCCAGTTGATCGCGGCCGTCAGCGGGACCAGCAACGCCACGGCCATGCCCTGCCAGCTGTTCCCCCCAGCCTGGCCGCCGAACATCCAGACCATACCCAGGCCGGCCAGCACAATCGCCAGCCAGGTAAACCAGACGATGCGTTGCCGCAGGAAGATGCGCGCCAGCAGCGCGGTAAACAGCGGATTGAGGGACGAGATCACGAGCACGCCGGCCACGCTGGTCATGGTCAACGCCAGCATGAAGGACGTGAACATCCCGCTCCAGCACAGGCCGGACCACCAGAGCGCAGGTGGCGCCCTGCGCAACTGGTGCCACACGGCGGTGGGGCCGCGCCACAGCGGCAAGATCACCAACAGTGAGACGGCCGTGAAGAAGCTGCGCCAGAACGTCACCTCGAAGCTGCGCGCAGACTCCAGATGACGCGTGACGATGCCGGCGATGGACCACATCAGGGCCACCGCCACCATCAGGAACACGGCCTGCTGATGCGTGAGTCGCATCGACCTTTTGTCAGTCGCGCTTGGAACGCTTGCGCTCGTTCTCCGTCAGGAAACGTTTGCGCAGGCGCACGCTCTTGGGCGTGATTTCCACCAGCTCATCGTCCTCGATGAATTCCACGCCGTATTCCAGCGTGAGGTCGATCGGGGGCGTGATCTTGATCGCGTCTTCTTTGCCGGAAACGCGGAAGTTGGTCAGCTGTTTGGTACGCGTGGCATTGACCACCAGGTCGTTGTCGCGGCTGTGGATGCCGACGATCATGCCTTCGTAGACCGGGTCGTTGGCTTTCACGAACATGCGGCCGCGGTCGTCCAGCTTGCCCAGGGCGTAGGTGAAGATTTCACCATCGTCCATGGAGATCAGCACGCCGTTCTTGCGGCCGGCGATCTCGCCCTTGTGCGGCTCGTAGCCGTCAAAGATGTTGGAGATCAGACCGGAACCGCGCGTCAGGTTCAGGAATTCGTTGGAAAAACCGATCAGGCCACGCGCCGGGATGCGGTATTCCAGGCGCACACGGCCACGGCCGTCCGGTTCCATGTTCACCAGTTCGCCCTTGCGCTCGCCCAAAGCCTGCATCACGGCCCCCTGGTGCTGCTCTTCGATATCGGCCGTCACCAGCTCGATCGGCTCGCACTTCTCGCCGTTGATCTCGCGGAACACCACGCGCGGCTTGGAAACGGCCAGCTCGTAGCCTTCGCGACGCATGTTTTCCAGCAGGATGGTCAGGTGCAGTTCACCGCGACCGGCGACTTCAAAGATACCGTCCTCGTCGGTTTCCTTGACGCGCAAGGCCACGTTGTGCTGTAGTTCTTTCTGCAGGCGATCCCAGATCTGGCGGCTGGTGACGAACTTGCCTTCGCGGCCGGCCAGCGGCGAGGTGTTGACACAGAAGTTCATGATCAGGGTCGGTTCGTCGACCTTCAGCATGGGCAGCGGCGCCGGGTTGGTCGGGTCGGTGATGGTGACGCCAATGCCGATTTCGTTGATGCCGTTGATCAGCACGATTTCACCGGGACCGGCCTCCGTCGTCTGCACGCGGTCCAGGCCCTGGAACGTCAACACCTGGTTGATGCGGCCTTTGACCGACTTGCCATCCGGACCTTCCATCACCAGCACGTCCATGCCGGGCTTGATGGTGCCCTGGCTGATGCGGCCGACGCCAATCCGGCCCACAAAGGTCGAAAAGTCGAGCGCAGAAATCTGCAGCTGCAGCGGCGCGGCCGGATCGCCCTTCTGGGCCGGCACATGCTTCAGGATGGTGTTGAACAGGGCCGACATGTCGGAGCCCCACTGCTCACCCGGAGCTCCCTCTTCCAGCGAAGACCAGCCGTTGATGCCCGAAGCATAGACCACGGGGAAATCCAGCTGCTCGTCCGTCGCCCCCAGCTTGTCGAACAGGTCGAACGCGGCGTTGACGACCTTGTCAGGGTTGGCGCCCGGCTTGTCCACCTTGTTCACCACCACGATCGGCTTGAGACCCAACGCCAAGGCCTTCTTGGTCACAAAACGGGTCTGAGGCATCGGGCCTTCCTGCGCGTCGATCAGCAGCACCACACCGTCCACCATGGACAGCGCGCGTTCGACTTCGCCGCCGAAGTCGGCGTGTCCGGGGGTGTCAACGATGTTGATGTGCGTGCCTTCCCAGCTCACGGCGCAGTTCTTGGCCAGGATCGTGATGCCACGTTCCTTTTCAATGGCGTTGTTGTCCATCACGGTGTCGACCACTTTCTCGTGCTCGGCAAAGGTGCCGGACTGGCGCAGCAGTTGGTCGACCATGGTGGTCTTGCCATGGTCCACGTGGGCAATGATGGCAATGTTGCGGATCTGTTTTTGACTCATGTTTCACTCTCCAAAATCTGTTGTATCTCTAATGGGCTCAACAGGCGCCCGGGGATCAGCTCACCGGCCTTGACATGGGCCGTGCCCAGCAGGGCATGCGGTTCTTCGCCGTACACGGCGACCCGCTCGGTATCTGGCCAAGAGCCGCGGCGGCGCAAGCCGCTCAGGAAACGTCCGGCATTCTCGGCGTCGAGCGTGACGGCGGCATGACCTTCCAGCAGCGCATCGACCGGTTTCAATTGCGACAGGCGCTCGGACTCTTCCATCGTATCCAGCTCGGCCAGCGTGACGCACTGCGACACGTCGAACGGCCCGGTGGCGATGCGACGCAAGGCCACCAGATGACCGCCGCAGCCCAAGGCTTCGCCGATGTCCTCGCCCAAGGTGCGGATGTAAGTGCCCTTGCTGCATGTCACACGCAGGCGAAGGCTCGGCGCATCGCCCTGCAGCTGCGCTTCGAGCAGCTCCAGTTCATGGATCACCACGTCGCGCGCTTCGCGCTCTACAGTTTCGCCCTCGCGGGCATATTCATACAAGGCCTTGCCGTCCTTCTTCAGGGCGCTGTGCATGGGCGGCACCTGGCGGATCGGCCCCATGAACTGGTCCAGCACCTCGACGACCTGGCCCAGGCTGCAGCTGACGGGCCGTGTGGCCACAACGTCGCCTTCGGCATCCGCGGTGCTGGTGCGGATGCCCAGGCGTACCGTGGTCTCGTAGGTCTTGTCGGCATCCAGATGCAGCTGACTGAACTTGGTCGCCGCGCCAAAACACAAGGGCAGCACGCCGGTGGCCAGCGGATCGAGTGTTCCGGTATGCCCGGCCTTTTCCGCACGCAGCAGCCACTTGGCCTTCTGCAAGGCCTGATTGCTGGACAGCCCCAGCGGCTTGTCCAGCAAAAGCACCCCATGCACGGGGCGCCTGGGCACCCTCGTGCGCGGCGCGTTCATCATCAGTCCTCGTTTTTGGAACGCGAAGCCACGGCCTGGGCGATCAGGGCATTCATGTCCGCCGCCCGCTCCGTGGTGCGGTCAAACAGGAAATGCAGTGTCGGCACCGTGTGAATGTGCAGACGCTTGAACAGCCCGTTGCGCAGGAAACCCGCCGCTTGGTTCAACGCCTCTTCGGTCTGCCGCGGATCGCCGACCAGCAGACTGAAGAAGACCTTGGCGTGCGCGTAGTCCGGCGTCACCTCGACCGCCTGGATCGTCACCATGCCCACGCGCGGGTCCTTCAACTCGCGCGCGATCAGCTCCGTCAGATCCCGCTGGATCTGATCGGCCACTTTGAAACTCCGGTTCGGAGCTGATGACTTCTTGACTGCCATAGAGGATCAGATGGTACGGGCGATTTCCTTGACCTCGAAGAACTCCAGCTGATCACCTTCCTTGATGTCGTTGAAGTTCTTGAGCTTGATACCGCACTCGAAGCCTTCCTTGACTTCCTTCACGTCATCCTTCAGGCGCTTGAGCGAATCGAGCTCGCCGGTGTAGATCACGACGTTGTCGCGCAGCAGGCGGAAATGCGCGCTGCGGTTGACGAAGCCGGAGGTGACCATACAACCCGCCACCGTGCCGATCTTGGACGCCACGAACACCGTACGGATCTCGGCCATGCCGATGACTTCTTCCCGCTTCTCCGGTGCCAGCATGCCCGACATGGCTGCCTTCAGGTCATCCACAGCGTCGTAGATGATGTTGTAGTAACGGATGTCGACATCGTTGCTCTCGGCCAGCTTGCGCGCACCGGCATCGGCACGCGTGTTGAAGCCGATGATCACCGCCTTGGAGGCAATGGCCAGGTTGACGTCCGACTCGCTGATGCCGCCAACCGCGGAGTAGACCATCTGGACCTTGACTTCGTCGGTCGACAGCTTGAGCAGGGAAGCGGCCAGCGCTTCCTGCGAACCCTGCACGTCGGCCTTGACGATGATGGGCAGCGTCTTGACTTCGCCGGCGGCCATGTCGGTGAACATGTTCTCCAGCTTGGCGGCCTGCTGCTTGGCCAGCTTGGTGTTGCGGAACTTGCCGGCACGGTAGGTGGCAATCTCACGGGCACGACGCTCGTCGGTCATCACCATGAACTCGTCACCGGCTTGCGGCACTTCGGTCAGACCCTGGATTTCCACCGGAATGGAGGGGCCTGCCGCCTTGATCGGCTTGCCGTTCTCGTCCAGCATGGCGCGCACGCGGCCATAGGTCTGGCCGGCCAGCACCACGTCGCCGGTGCTGAGCGTACCGGACTGCACCAGCACGGTCGCAACCGGTCCACGGCCCTTGTCGAGACGTGCCTCGATCACCAGGCCCTTGGCCATGGCATCCACCGGTGCCTTGAGTTCCAGCACTTCAGCCTGCAGCAACACCTGCTCCAGCAGGTCGTCGATGCCCTGGCCGGTCTTGGCCGACACGGGCACGAAGGGCGAGTCGCCGCCGTATTCCTCGGGCACCACTTCCTCGGCCACCAGCTCCTGCTTCACGCGCTCGGGGTTGGCATCGGGCTTGTCGATCTTGTTGACCGCCACCACGATCGGCACCCCGGCTGCCTTGGCGTGCTTGATGGCTTCCTTGGTCTGCGGCATGACGCCGTCGTCGGCCGCCACCACCAGAATCACGATGTCGGTCGCCTGGGCACCGCGGGCACGCATGGCGGTGAACGCCTCGTGGCCCGGGGTGTCAAGGAAGGACACCATACCGCGCGGCGTTTCCACGTGGTAGGCACCGATGTGCTGCGTGATGCCGCCGGCTTCGCCCGAAGCCACTTTGGCGCGGCGGATGTAGTCCAGCAGCGAGGTCTTTCCGTGGTCGACGTGACCCATGACGGTCACCACCGGCGCACGCGGCAGGGCTTCGGCATGGTGTGCCGATGCTTCCTCTTCGGTGAAGGCCTCCGGGTCGTCCAGAGCGGCCACAATCGCCTTGTGGCCCATTTCCTCCACCACGATCATGGCGGTATCCTGGTCCAGCGGCTGGTTGATGGTCACCATCTGGCCCAGCTTCATCAGGTGCTTGATGACCTCGGACGCCTTGACCGCCATCTTGTGGGCCAGCTCGGCCACCGTGATGGTTTCGGGCACATGGACTTCGATGACGCGGGCTTCAACCGGTGCGGCCTGAGTCTGCTGTTCATCCCGGTCACGGTCGTTGCCGCGTCGGCCCTTGGGACCGCTGCGCCAGCTGCCACGGCCCACGCCGCCACTGGAATCGCCACGGGTGGGAATACCCTTTTTCTTGGCCGGATCGCCAGCCCAGCTGCTGGACAGCTTGGCCGACTTGACTTCCTTGCCTGCGCCGGGGCCCGTGCCGGCACCGGCCGCAGGGGCAGCCTTGGCAGCGGTGCTGCCGGTTGCCGGCTTGTGCAGGGTGCCCTTCATGCCCGCTTTGCCGGCTTCAGCCGGCTTGGCGGTCTTGGGTTCTTCTTTCTTTGCTACCAGCACGCTCTTGGCCGGTGCGGCCATCATGGAGCGGATGGCCGCAGCTTCGGCTTCGGCCTTGCGGCGGCGCTCGTTCAGGTCCTGGGCACGTGCAGCCTCTTCCTCGGCACGTGCCTTGGATTCAGCAGCGGCTTTTTCACGCGCTTGGGCTTGTGCCGCAGCGCGTGCAGCGGCTGCCTCGGCGGCCTCAGCGGTCGCATCGGTCTTGCTGGCGGTGGCCTGGTTCTTCTTTTCCGCTTCGGCGGCAGCGTAGGCTGCGGCACGCTCTTCCGCTTCGCGTTCGCGCTTTTCAGTTTCTTCGCGCTGGCGGCGTTTTTCGGCCAGATCCTCTTCCTGGCGGCGGATCAGCTCAGCCTGGCGACGGGCCTCTTCCTCTCGCCGGACGAGCTCGGCATTGTCAATGGACGGGGCAGTTGCCGGGGCTTCAACCTGGGCTTCCGGTGCCGGTTCGGCGGCAGCGCCCTCGGCACCCTCGGTGCCTTCATCGCGGCGGACAAAGGTGCGCTTCTTGCGCACTTCAACCTGGATGGTACGGGCCTTGCCGGTGGCATCAGCCTGCTTGATCTCGGTGGTCGACTTCTTGACCAGCGTGATCTTCTTGCGCTCGGGGGCAGCCGTGCCATGGCTGGCCTGCAGGTAGTTCAGCAGGCTGTGCTTGTCGGCATCGGTCAGGGTGTCGGCGGCAGATGCCTTGGACACGCCGGCAGCCTTCAGCTGCTCGATCAGCGTTTCAGTGGATTTCTTGAGTTCGGTTGCAAACTCGGCGACGGTCGTACTGGACATTTGTTGGGTAACCTTTCATGACCGTTACTCTTGAGAGGCGGCATCATTGGTGAACCAATGTTCGCGCGCCTTCATGATCAGGGCCTTGGCTTCATCCGCAGACTGGCCAGTGATATCAGTGAGTTCGTCCACGGCGAGATCCGCCAGGTCATCGAGGGTGTGAACGCCGTTGTCGGCCAGCTTGGCAATCAGCTCCGGCGTCAGGCCTTCGAGGTCGCGCAGATCCTGCGACACTTCCTCGACGCTTTCCTCGCGGGCAATTTCCATGGTCAGCAGCGCGTCCTTGGCGCGGGCGCGCAGCTCGTTGACCGTGTCCTCGTCGAAGCTCTCGATTTCCAGCATTTCCTGCAGCGGCACATAGGCCACCTCTTCCAGGCTGGTGAAACCTTCGGCGATCAGGATGTCGGCGATTTCCTCGTCCACATCGAGTTTTTCCATGAACAGCTTGCGCAGCGTGCCGGTTTCGTCGGCCTGCTTCTGGGCCGATTCGGCCGCGTCCATGATGTTGATCTTCCAGCCCGTCAGGTCGGACGCCAGGCGCACGTTCTGGCCGCCGCGGCCGATGGCAATCGCCAGGTTTTCCTCGTCCACCACCACGTCCATGGCGTGCTTTTCCTCGTCCACCACGATGGACTGCACGTTGGCGGGGGCCAGGGCACCGATCACGAACTGGGCCGGATCTTCGCTCCACAGCACGATGTCCACGCGCTCGCCTGCGAGTTCGTTGGTGACGGCGTTGACGCGCGTGCCGCGCACACCGACGCAGGTGCCGATCGGATCGACGCGCTTGTCGTGCGACAGCACGGCGATCTTGGCGCGCGAGCCGGCATCACGGGCGCAGGATTTGATCTCCAGCAGGCCCTGTTCGATCTCGGGCACTTCCTGACGGAACAGCTCGATCATGAATTCGGGCGCCGAGCGCGACAGGATGATGGGCGCGCCACGCAGCGTCAGGTCCACTTCCATGATCATGGCGCGCACGCGGTCGCCGGTACGCAGGTTTTCCTTCGGGATCATCTCGCTGCGGCGCAGACGACCTTCGACGCGACCGGACTCGACAATGATGTCGCCCTTGTCCATGCGCTTGACGGTACCGACGAAGATCTTGTCGCCGCGGGACATGAAGTCGTTGAGCAGCATTTCGCGCTCGGCGTCACGGATCTTCTGCAGGATGACCTGCTTGGCGGCCATGGCGCCGATGCGGCCGATCGGCACCGAGTCCACCGATTCCTCGATGTACTCGTCCACCTCGATGTCGGGGATCTGTTCCTTGGCTTCGAACAGCAGGATTTCCTGGTCGGGCAGCTGCAGGCCGGCCTCGTCGGGAACGACGTGCCAACGGCGGAACGTTTCGTAGTTGCCGGTGTCGCGGTCGATGGCGACACGGATGTCCACATCGCCCTCGTAGAGCTTCTTCGTGGCTTGCGCCAGTGCGGCTTCGACCGCACCAAACACCAGATCACGCTCAACGTTCTTCTCGCGTGAAATGGCTTCCACCAGCATCAACAATTCGCGATTCATGCCTTTAACCTCCATAACCAGATGAGCGCGGAGCCTTGCCCCACACCCGCTCGAATTCACATTGCCAAACCCAAACCATCGCTCCTGCCGAAGGCGCTGCCCCGGCAAGAACGTCCTTAACCTTCTGCTGCGCCGCGGCCCTTGAAGCTGACGATCGGCGCCAAGCGTGCCTCACGCAGCTCATCCAGCGTGAAGCCCAGCGCCTGCACCGGTGCCGGCGGGCGCTTCTTGCTGACCTTCTGCCCCGGCTTCACTGGCGGCTCATCGCTCCAGACGATCTGCCAGACCTGGCCGCCTTCGGCGCGCTCCAGCGTGCCGCGAAACTTCTTGCGGTTGGCGCTGACCTGGCCGGCCGCAGCCGCACCCATGGGCGCCTTGAGCGTGATGTCGATCACCTGGCCGGCAAAACGCTCGAAATCTTTTTCATGACGCAGCGGACGGTCGATGCCCGGCGAGGACACCTCGAGCCGCTTGTATTCGATGCCATCGACTTCCAGCGCAAACTGCAGCTGGCGCGTGACCTTCTCGCAGTCCTCGACGTTGACGAACTGCTCGGCGGCTTGCGGATCCCATGGCAAATCGATCGTCACGCGCAGCAAACCCCCAGCAGAGCGCTCGATCTCCACCAAGTCATAACCGAGTCCGGTCACAGTTTGTTCGACGATGTCCTGTAATGCCACGTGTGTCCTGTTGCCCCATCAAAAGCGTTCGACCAAAAAAAACGGGCGGTTGGTAATCCGCCCGTTTGGTCGAGAATTGTCGAATTGTAGCCGAAAAACAGGGCTAATGCCTTGATTTTCAAGCTGATTTAGCCTGCGGAACGGACCAGTGTGCGGGTGTACGGATGGCTGGGCGCATCCAGCACGGCTGAAACGGCGTCGGACTCGACGATCCGGCCGTCTTTCATGACGAGGACCTCGTGCGCCATGGCCCGGATCACGTCCACGTCGTGGGTGATCAGCAGGTAGCTCAGGCCCCGCTCGCGCTGCAGGCGCTGCAGCAACTGCAGCACCTGCTTCTGGATCGTCACATCGAGCGCGCTGGTGGGCTCGTCCAGCACCAGCAGGCGCGGCTCGACGATCAATGCCCGGGCAATGGCCAGCCGCTGACGCTGGCCACCGGAAAACTCGTGCGGATAACGCTGCAGCAGGCCCGGGTATTGCGACTCACCCAGGCCAACCTCGTCCAGGGCCCGCAGAACATGCGCTCGTCGCTCCTGGATCGATAGCAAAGGTGCATGAACCAACAGCCCCTCCCCTACGATCTCTTCCACCGTCAGGCGTGGCGACAGGGAGGAAAACGGGTCCTGGAACACCACCTGGACCACCTTGCGCAGCGCCCGGTTGTGCGCCTGCTGCTGCCCCCAGGCCTGCCCGGCCACCCACAGCTCGCCGGTGAAGGGCTGCAGGCCGAGCGCGGCCAGGGCCAGGGTCGACTTGCCCGAGCCGGACTCGCCGATCACACCCAGGGTATGACCGGGCGGGATGGTGAAGGCCGCATCGTGCACCGCCACGAACTCGCCATGGCGGAACCAGCCGCGCACGCCAGGCAAGGGCGTCGGGTAGCCCACACGCAAGCCGCGGGCCTGCATTACCGGTGCCGCGCCGGCGGCAACAGGCGTCTCCTGCACATCGCGCACCGGCTTGCTGTCAATCAGGCGCCGGGTGTAGCTGTGCTGCGGGTTGGCAAAGACCTCGGCCACCCGCCCCTGTTCGACGATGTGGCCGTTTTCCATCACGATCACGCGGTCGGCAAAGCGACGCACCAGGTTCAGGTCGTGCGTGATCAGCAGCACCGCCATGCCGTTCTTCTGCTGCAGGCCGGTGAGCAGGTCGAGGATCTGGCCGCGCAGAGTGACGTCCAGCGCCGTGGTCGGCTCGTCGGCCAGCAGCAGCCGCGGCTGGCAGGCCAGCGCCATGGCAATCATGGCGCGCTGGCGCTGCCCGCCGCTCAACTGGTGCGGAAAGGCCTTGGCACGCCGCGCCGGCTCCGGGATGCCGGTGTCGGCCAGCAATTGCACGGCCTGCACCACCGCATCCGCCCGGGCCAGGCCCAGCTTGAGTTCCAGCACCTCGGCAATCTGCTCCCCCACGGTGAACAGCGGGTTGAGCGCCGTCATCGGCTCCTGGAAGATCATGGCGATGTCACGGCCGCGGATGCCGCGCAACTCATGCTCCTGAATCGATAGCAGGTCGCGCATTCCCGATGAGGGCTGGAGGCCGGAAAAGCTTGCAACGCCAGAAATGGCGGCGTTTTGCACCAGGCGCAGCAGGCTCAGGGCCGTGACGGTCTTGCCCGAGCCGGACTCCCCCACCAACGCCACCTTTTCTCCCGATGCAACCTGGAAATCGAGACCATGCACGACCTCCTTGCCGCCGAAGGCGACACGCAGGTTTTTCATGTCCAGCAGAGTACGGCTCATTTTTCTGCCTTTCGCGGATCGAGCGCGTCGCGCAGCGCATCGCCCATGAAGGTCAGCAGCAGCAGCGTGACCACCAGCACAGCGAAGGTGCTGAGAGAAATCCACCAGGCATCGATGTTGTTCTTGCCCTGCGCCAGCAGTTCGCCCAGCGACGGCGTGCCCGGCGGCACGCCCAGGCCCAGGAAATCAAGCGAGGTCAGTGCCAGGATGGCTGCGCTCATGCGAAACGGCAGGAAGGTCACTACCGGCGTCAGGCTGTTGGGCAGGATGTGGCGCCAGATGATCTGCCAGTTCGACAGGCCCAACGCCCGCGCCGCGCGCACGTAGTCGAGCTGGCGGTTACGCAGGAACTCGGCCCGCACATAGTCGGACAGACCCATCCAGCCGAACAGGCTGAGCAGGATCAGCAGCAACGCCACGCTGGGGTCGAACATGGCGGAGAAGATGATCAGCAGGTAGAGCTCGGGCATGGAGCCCCAGATCTCGATGAACCGCTGGAACCAGAGATCGGTCTTGCCGCCGAAAAAGCCCTGGATGGCCCCGGTGACCACGCCCAGCAACACGCCAACGACCGTCAGCGCCAGCGCGAACAGCACCGAGATGCGAAAACCATAGAGCAGCCGCGCCACCACGTCGCGCCCGCGGTCGTCCGTGCCCAGCCAGTTGTCGCTTGAGGGTTCGCTCGGGTTGGGTTCCTTGACGAAGTAGTTGATGGTGCTGTGGTGGTAACGGTTGAGCGGGTACAGCGCCCAGTTGCCGGGTTTGGCGAACTGCTGCTGGATGAAGGGGTCGAGGTAGTCGGTCGGCGTGGCGAAATCGCCGCCGAAGGTGGTCTCCGGCACATTGCTCAGGATCGGTGCATACCACTGGCCGTTGTAGCGCGCCAGCAGCGGCTTGTCGTTGGAGATCAGCTCGGCGCCCAGACTGAGCACGAACAGCGTGCAGAAGATCAGCAGACTCACGTAGCCGAGCCGGTTGCGCTTGAAACGTTGCCAGGCGCGCTGCGAGGGAGAAAGAGAAACAGCGCTCATCAGTCGAACTTCACTCTTGGGTCAACCCAGACATAACAAAGGTCTGAAATGAGCTTGGTCACCAGGCCGATCAACGTGAACAGGTAGAGCGTGCCCAGCACCACCGGGTAGTCGCGCCGCATCACCGACTCGTAGGACAACAGACCCAGCCCGTCGAGCGAGAACAGGGTCTCGATCAGGAGCGAGCCGGTGAAGAAGGCGCCGATGAAGGCGGCCGGGAAACCGGTGACGATGGGAATGAGCGCATTGCGGAACACATGCCGCCACAGCACGCGGTTCTCACTCAGGCCCTTGGCGCGCGCCGTCAGCACGTATTGCTTGCGAATCTCCTCCAGAAAGGCGTTTTTGGTGAGCATGGTGGTGACAGCAAAGGCACCCAGCACGCTGGCCGTGATCGGCAGCGTGATGTGCCACAGGTAGTCCACGATCTTGGCACCCCAGCTCAGGGTGTCCCAGTTGCTGGAGGTCAGGCCGCGCAAGGGGAACCACTGCAGCTGGCCGCCAAAGATCACCAGCAAGGCCACCCCCAGCACGAAGCCCGGAATGGCGTAGCCGATCAGCACGAGCAGGCTGGTGAGGGTGTCAAACCGGCTGCCGGCGCGCACCGCCTTGGCGATGCCCAGCGGCACCGAGATCAGGTAGCTCAGGAAGAAGGTCCACAGGCCCAGGCTGATGGACACCGGCAGTTTTTCCTTCACCAGTTCCCACACGCTCTTGGGATAAAAGAAGCTCTTGCCCAGGTCGAAGCGGACGTACTGCTTGAGCATCTGCCAGAAGCGCTCAGGGGCCGGCTTGTCGAAACCATAGAAGGCGCGGATTTCGGCGATGCGCGCCGCGTCCACGCCCTGGCGGCCGCGGTAGCCGGCACCCGCCGAGGCCGCGCCCTCCCCGCCGCTGTCGCGCCCCTGCAGTTGCGCCACCATCTGTTCCACCGGGCCACCCGGCACGAACTGGATGACGACAAAGGTCAGCAGCAGGATGCCGAACAGGGTCGGGATCATGAGCAGCAGGCGCTTGAGGATGTAGGCCAGCATGGTTTATTTTCCTTCCTGGGCCGCTTGTGCTCGGTTGGCCGCCGAGGCCCACCAGACGGACGTGACCCAGCTCTCGGGCTGGTAATAACGCGGCGTCACCGCCGGCTGCTCCAAGCGGCCGGCACGCCAGGCCACCCGGTGCACGCTGCCGTACCAGTGCGGCACGGCGTAGTGGCCGTGGCGCAGCACGCGATCGAGCGCACGCAGCCGGGCCACCAGTTCAGGCCGGGTCTGGGCCGAGATCACCTGGTCCAGCAGCGCATCGACCGCCGGGTTCTTGATGCCGATGACATTCATCGAACCTTCGGTATCGGCCGCCTTGGAGCCGAAACGCTCCAGCAGTTCGGTACCCGGCGCCTCGCTACCGATCAGGCGGTTGCTGATGACATCGAAGTCAAACACATCCAGCCGCTTTTGCAGGATGGCGAAGTCGACCACCTTGTAGTTCACGGCAATGCCCAGCTTTTCCAGATTCCGGGCATAAGGCGTCACCACCCGCCCCATGGAGCCAGAGTTGTCGAGGAACTCGATGCTGAAGACATCACCCTTGGCGTTGCGCAGCGCGCCGTCACGGTAGGTCCAGCCAGCCTGGGCCAGCAGATCGCGGGCGCGACGCAGGTTGTCGCGCAGGGTATGGCCGGAGGCCGGGTCCAGGCTGGTGAAGGGCGGCTGCGGCACCTCGTCGGTGAAGACGGCCGGCGGCAGCTGGCGGCGCAGCGGCGCCAGCACCGCCAGTTCATCGGCCGATGGTTTGCCCTGGGCTTCGAAGTCGCTGCCGACGAAATAACCGCGCACCCGGGTGTAGGCGTTGTAGAACAGCTGGCGGTTGAGCCACTCGAAGTCCATCGCCAGTTCGATGGCCTCGCGCACCCGCACATCCTTGAACTTGTCGCGCCGCAGGTTGAACAGAAAACCCTGGAAGTCGCCGGCGTTGCCGTGCTTGAGCTCCTTCTTGATCAGTTCGCCCTTGTCAAACGCCTTGCCTGTGAAGGCACGCGCCCATTCGCGCGCGATGAAGGCCTGGATGTAGTCGAACTCGCCGGCCTTGAAGGCCTCCAGCTGGGCCGTGTTGTCCTTGTAGATCTTGTAGGTGATGCGGTCGAAGTTGAACAGGCCGCGCCGCACATTGAGGTCGCGCGCCCAGTAGGCCGGGTCGCGCTCGTAGCTGATGTCCTTGCCGAAATTGACCTTGCCGATGCGGTACGGGCCGCTGCCGATGGGCGTGTCGGTCACGATCTGGTCAAGGGGTTTTCCGCCTCCCCACTTGCGGCTGAAGACCGGCAGGCTGCCGGCAATCAGTGGCAGTTCGGCATTGACGCGCCGGAAGTCGAAGCGCACCACCCGTTCGCCCAGCACCGTGACGCCCTTGATCTCGCCGAAGATGGTGCGGTACTGCGGCGCGGCTGCCAGCGAGGTCAGCTGGTCGAAGGAGTGCTTCACATCGGCCGCCAGCACCGGCTCGCCATTGTGGAAACGGGCTTGCGGATTAAGTGTGAAAACGGCGGACAGCTTGTCGGCGGCCACGCTGACATCCTGCGCCAGCAAGCCGTAGGCGGTGGTCGGTTCGTCCAGCGTACCGGTCAGCAGGGACTCGAACACCAGGGCTCCCAAGCCGGGTGGTGCGCTACCCTTGAGGGTGAACGGGTTGTATTTGTCAAAATTGGACAGCCGCGTCGGCGGCACCAGCGTGATATCCCCGCCCTTGGGGGCCGCCGGGTTGACGTAATCGAAGTGGGCAAAGCCTGCGGGATACTTGATGTCACCGAACTGGGCGTAGGCGTGGGACGCCGAAGCCGGTATGCTGCACAGCAGCGAAACAAGAAGAAGCAGAAAACGGTAAGTCCGCATGCGACAATTCTGCCCAATAAATTTTGCATTCCTTTCCAACCTGAGAAAAATATGGGCTTCCTGACTGGCAAGAAATTTCTGATCACCGGCTTGTTGAGCAACCGCTCGATTGCCTACGGCATTGCCCAGGCATGCCACCGCGAAGGTGCCGAACTGGCCTTCAGCTACGTGGGCGAGCGCTTCAAGGACCGCATCACCGAGTTCGCCGCCGAATTCGACTCCAAGCTGATTTTTGACTGCGACGTCAGCGACGATGCGCAGATCGAGAACATGTTCAAGGACCTGGCGGCACATTGGCCCACCTACGACGGCTTCGTGCACAGCATCGGCTTCGCGCCGCGCGAGGCAATCACCGGCAACTTCCTGGATGGCCTGTCACGCGAGAACTACCGCATTGCGCATGACATCAGCGCCTACAGCTTCCCGGCCATGGCCAAGGCGGCCCTGCCCTACCTGAACGACAAGTCAGCCCTGCTGACGTTGAGCTACCTGGGCGCCGTGCGGGCGATCCCGAACTACAACACCATGGGCCTGGCCAAGGCCAGCCTGGAAGCTTCGGTGCGTTACCTGGCCGAAGCCGTGGGCCACCTGCCCGATGGCCGCAGCATCCGCGTCAACGGCCTGAGCGCCGGCCCGATCAAGACCCTGGCCGCCAGCGGCATCAAGGACTTCGGCAAGCTGCTCAGCATTGCGGCCAATGGCTCGCCGCTGCGTCGCAATGTCACCATCGAGGACGTCGGCAACGTGGCCGCTTTCCTGCTGAGCGACCTGGCCGCCGGCGTGACCGCCGAGATCAGCTATGTGGACGGTGGTTTCAGCCATAACGCCGTGGCCGTGGTCGAGGCCTGATCACAATAAAATGGGCTTTTGGCCCGCCATGGCTGCGCCGACAGCTATGAATTAGATAGCAAAACGCCCCGCATTGCGGGGCGTTTTCATTGGGCCGGCAGATCCTCAGGCCTTGACGCAGTCGGCGTAGTAATGCTTCTTGCCGTCGTCGCCCACCACCTCCACCAGACCGTGGATGTCGGTCTCGAAACCCGGGCACTGGGCGTTGAACTCGCGCGAGAACTTGAGGTAGTCGACGATCTTCCTGTTGAACACCTCACCCGGGATCAGCAGCGGAATGCCGGGCGGGTACGGCGTCACCAGACCGACGGTGACACGGCCTTCCAGCTGGTCAATCTCGACACGCTCGGTCTTGCGTTGGGCAATGTGGGCATAGGCGTCGCTCGGTTTCATGGCCGGCTTCAGGTCGCTCAGGTACATCTCGGTCGTCAGGCGCGCGATGTCGTACTTGGCGTACAGCGTGTGGATGTGCTGGCACAGGTCCTGCAGGCCCATGCGCTCGTAGCGCGCGTGCTTCTGGCAGAACTCCGGCATGATGCGCCACATCGGCTGGTTCTTGTCGTAATCGTCCTTGAACTGCTGCAACGCGGTCAGCAGCGTGTTCCAGCGGCCCTTGGTGATGCCGATGGTGAACATGATGAAGAAGCTGTACAGGCCGGTCTTCTCCACCACCACGCCGTGCTCGGCCAGGTATTTGGTGACGATGGACGCCGGGATGCCGGTCTTGTCGAACTTGCCGTCCATGTTCAGACCAGGCGTGACAACCGTGGACTTGATCGGGTCCAGCATGTTGAAGCCGTCGGCCAACTGGCCAAAACCGTGCCACTTGCTGCCGTTCTTGGCACTTCGGATGATCCATTCCTCGGCGCGGCCAACGCCTTCGGCCACCAGCTTGTCCGGTCCCCAGACCTTGAACCACCAGTCCTTGCCATACTCGGCGTCCACCTTGCGCATGGCGCGGCGGAAGTTGAGCGACTCGGCAATGCTCTCCTCCACCAACGCCGTGCCGCCGGGCGGCTCCATCATGGCAGCGGCCACGTCGCAGCTGGCGATGATGCTGTACTGCGGGCTGGTGCTGGTGTGCATCAGGTAGGCCTCGTTGAAGAGGTGGTGGTCCAGCTTGGTGTTCTGCGAGTCCTGCACCAGCACATGGCTGGCCTGGCTGATGCCGGCCAGCAGCTTGTGGATGGACTGGGTGGCATAGACCACCGAGTTCTTCGGCCGCGCCCGCTTCTTGCCCATGGCGTGGTAGGCGCCATAGAAGGGGTGGAAGGCGGCGTGCGGCAGCCAGGCCTCGTCAAAGTGCAGGTTGTCGACGTAACCGTCGAGCATGCCCTTGATGGTCTCGGTGTTGTAGAGCACGCCGTCGTAGGTCGACTGCGTCAGCGTCAGGATGCGCGGCTTGACCTTCTTCGCATCGACCCCCTTGAGCAATGGGTTGGCCTTGATCTTGGCCTGGATGGCAGCCGGTTCGAACTCGTCCTTCGGGATCGGGCCGATGATGCCGAAATGGTTGCGCGTCGGCTTGAGGAAAACCGGAATCGCCCCGGTCATGATGATGGCGTGCAGGATGGACTTGTGGCAGTTGCGGTCCACCACCACCACGTCGCCCGGCGCCACCGTGTGGTGCCACACCATCTTGTTGGAGGTGCTGGTGCCGTTGGTCACGAAGTAGCAATGGTCGGCATTGAAGATGCGCGCGGCATTGCGCTCGCTCTCGCCAATGGCGCCGTTGTGGTCGAGCAGCTGGCCGAGCTCCTCCACCGCGTTGCAGACGTCGGCGCGCAGCATGTTCTCACCGTAGAACTGGTGGTACATCTGGCCCACCGGGCTCTTCAGGAAGGCCACGCCACCCGAGTGGCCCGGGCAGTGCCAGGAGTAGGAGCCGTCTTCAGCGTAATCCAGCAGCGCCTTGAAGAACGGCGGCTGCAGGCCTTCCAGGTAACTCTTGGCCTCACGGATGATGTGGCGCGCCACGAACTCGGGCGTGTCCTCGAACATGTGGATGAAACCGTGCAGCTCGCGCAGGATGTCGTTGGGCAGGTGGTGGCTGGTCTTGGTCTCGCCGTAGATATAGAGCGGCACATCGGCGTTCTTGAAGCGCACTTCCTCGATGAAGGTGCGCAGGTTCAGCACGGCGGGGTCGAGGTCGGGCCCGGGCGTGAATTCCTCGTCGTCAATTGACAGGATGAAGGCACTGGCCCGGCTCTGCTGCTGCGCGAACTGGCTCAGATCGCCGTAGCTGGTAACCCCCAGCACTTCGAAACCTTCGGCCTCGATGGCCTGCGCCAGTGCGCGAATGCCCAGACCCGAGGTGTTTTCGGAGCGGAAGTCTTCGTCGATGATGACGATGGGGAAGCGAAATTTCATGAAAACACTCCAGCCGGGCGCGAAAAAAAGAAAAACAGGCGCGAAGTGTACGGACTTATTGCCGCCCCGCCCCGGCTACGCCGGTCTTTTGCCGCAAAATGTGGCAATTGCAACACATCACTAGGAGCGCCATGGCTGAATCGACCGTCTGGTGGCTGGTCACCGGCTGCGTGGTGGCCGCTGAGCTGGTCACCGGCACCTTCTACCTGCTGATGCTGGCCATCGGCTTGGCCGCTGCCGCACTGGCCGCCCATGCCGGGCTGGCGCTGACGGCGCAGATCGGCGTGGCCGCCGTGGTTGGCGGCGGGGCCGTGGTGGCCTGGCACCTGCTGCGGCCCCAGTCCTCTACCTTGCGCGCAGAAGCCAACCGCGACGTCAACCTCGACATCGGCGAAACCGTGCATGTCGACGCCTGGCATCCTGACGGCACGACCACCGTGAAATACCGCGGCGCCCAATGGGCGGCCGTGCATGGTGCCGGCACCCTGCCCTCCACCGGCGCGCACCGCATCGTCGAGGTGCGCGGCAGCCAGCTCGTCATCGAGAAATTTGAACCCTGACCGGACACCCGGAGAAAGTCACCATGGAAATCGCCATCCTCCTGCTCATCATTGCGGTCCTCTTCATCAGCCGCTCGGTCAAGGTCGTGCCACAGCAGAACGCCTGGGTGGTGGAGCGCCTGGGCAAGTACCACGCCGCGCTCACGCCGGGCCTGAACTTCCTGGTGCCCTTCATCGACAAGGTGGCCTACAAGCACAGCCTGAAGGAAATCCCGCTCGACGTGCCGAGCCAGGTCTGCATCACGCGCGACAACACGCAGCTGCAGGTGGACGGCATCCTCTATTTCCAGGTCACCGACCCGATGCGTGCCAGCTACGGCTCGTCCAACTACATCGTGGCCGTGACCCAGCTGGCGCAGACCTCGCTGCGCAGCGTGATCGGCAAGCTCGAGCTCGACAAGACCTTCGAGGAACGCGACATCATCAACGCCCAGGTGGTCCAGGCCATCGACGAGGCCGCGCTCAACTGGGGCGTCAAGGTGCTGCGCTACGAAATCAAGGACCTGACGCCCCCGAAGGAAATCCTGCATGCCATGCAGGCGCAGATCACGGCCGAGCGCGAAAAGCGCGCCCTGATTGCGGCCTCCGAGGGACGGCGCCAGGAGCAGATCAACATCGCCACCGGTGAACGCGAAGCCTTCATTGCCCGCTCCGAAGGCGAAAAACAGGCCGCCATCAATCAAGCCCAAGGTGAAGCCGAGTCCATCAAGGCCGTGGCCCTGGCCAATGCCGAGGCCATTGAGCGCGTGGCCGCCGCCATCCGACAGCCTGGCGGCGAACAGGCGGTGCAACTCAAGGTGGCCGAAAAAGCCGTGGAGGCCTATGGCAAGGTGGCCGCCGATTCGACCACCACACTGATCGTGCCGGGCAATATGAGTGAAGTCTCGGCGCTGATCGGTTCGGCCATGGCCCTGGTGAAACAGGGCAAGGCCTGAGCGAGCAAGCACGGGCAGGATTGCTCGAAATTCGTCTGGCGCGAATTTCTCGGGGCTGCGCCCCGGCGCCATGCGCATCCAGAAACAGTGCCCCGGACTGCTTCTGAGCGAACCCGGGCGCGGTTTCTCACCGGCCCTCTCCGCCAAAAGAAAAGGCCCACGCACTGCGTGGGCCTTTGCATTTTTGGCGGAGAGGGCGGGATTCGAACCCGCGGTGAGTTTTACCCCACGCACGCTTTCCAGGCGTGTGACTTAAACCGCTCATCCACCTCTCCGGAAGCCCGCTATTCTAACCGAGTCGGCATGACTTTCCGACAAGTCGTGAAGAAAGTGCAAAAAAGAAGGGCCGCTACGGCCCTTCTTTGCTGTGAGGCCTGTAAGGGCTTCAGCGGATCACGGCCAACTGGGTGCGCTCACCACCCTTGTAGGTGTACAGGGTCAGGGCGCCATTCTTGATGTCGCCCTTCTCGTCAAAGCTGATCGGTCCGGTCACGCCCTTGTAGTCGGTTGTGGCGGCCAGCACCGGCAGGTACTTGGCGGGGTCGGACGAGTTGGCCTTGACCATGGCCGCCACCAGCACCTTGGTGGCGTCATAGACGTAAGGCGCATAGAGTTTGACATCGGCGTTGAACTTGGCCTTGAAGTCGGCGCGGAACTTGTCCATGCCAACCTTGGCCTCGCCCTCCACGCCACCGGCCTCGGCGCAGAACACCTGCTCCTCACCGATCGCATCGCCGGCCAGCTTGGGCATTTCTGCCGTGCAGGCGCCGTCGCCGCCCATGAACTTGGCCTTGATGCCGAGCGACTTCATCTGCTTGAGCATCGGGCCGGCCACGGCGTCCATGCCACCGAAGAACACCACATCGGGTTTCTTGCCCTTGATGCTGGTCAGGATGGCATTGAAATCGGTCGCCTTGTCGGTGGTGAACTCCTTGGCGACGATCTTGGCACCTGCAGCCTCGGCGGCCTTGCTGAACTCATCGGCCACACCCTGGCCATAAGCGGTACGGTCGTCGATCACGGCCACGTTCTTCACCTTCAGGGTTTCGACGGCGTACTTGCCGAGCGTGCTGCCCAGGTGCACGTCATCGGCCACCACGCGGAAAGTGGTCTTGAAGCCCTGGCGGGTGTATTTCGGGTTGGTGGCGGAGGGTGAAATCTGCGGAATGCCGGCATCGCTGTAGACCTTGGAAGCCGGAATGGTGGTGCCCGAATTCAGGTGACCGATCACGCCCGCCACCTTGGCATCCGCCAGCTTTTGCGCCACGGCGGTGCCCTGCTTGGGATCGGCCGCATCGTCCTCGGCCAGCAGTTCCAGCTTGACCTTCTTGCCATCGATCGTGACACCAGCTGCATTGAGCTCTTCGATCGCCATGCGCGCGCCGTATTCGTTGTCCTTGCCCAGATGGGCAATCGCGCCGCTCATGGGCGCCACGTGGCCGATCTTGACCACCGGCTCGGAGGCAACTGCCGGCGCCGGGGTCGCAGCAGGAGCTGCGGCCTCCTCTTTCTGGCCGCAGGCGGTCAACAAGGCAGCCGTGGCGACCAATGTCAGGGCCGAAGTAAGGTGCTTGACGTGCATGAACTTCTCCAAATAATTTGAACGGAAATCAGGAAACGGGACCAAGCGCGACATTAACGCATTCGTCCTGCGCAAGGCCAGCAAACCTTCGGTCTGTGGGTATTTCAGGGTGTTCAGCGTCGCGCCAACGCGTCAAGTTCCTGCGCCACAGCAGCCGCGACAGTCTGGCGCAAGGCCTGGTCAACCTCCTGCCACAGATAGGGCTCCAGCGCACTGATCTGCTCCTGCACCAAAGAAGTGACGACGGCACGCAGCTTGGTTTCCAGCGTCGGCGCCAGCCGTTGCATGACCCGTTCGACGAGTTCTTCCGCCGCCGGCATGCGGCTGGCGGCCGTCTGCTGCGGCAGCCCCGTGCCTTCTTCGCTGGCCACAGCCTCTCCCGGCCGCACCACTTCGGTCAGGGTCGGCAGAAAGCGCGGCAGGTTCTTGGGCGGCGTGTTCATCCGTTCGCACCTTTCAAGGCCAGGTCGTGGCGGATGATGGTGTGCCCGCCCTCGGTGTAGTGTTTCCAGCGGCCACGCGCCAGCTGGCGGTCGTCGTCGTCCAGGCTCACCACCTCGATCAGGCGCTCAAACTGATCAAACCCGGCCGGCACCTGCACGCCGAGATTGAGCAGCACCTGCTGGTGCGGCAGCCCGGTCAGCGACTCGGCCAACACCACCGGCGAAACCGCCAGCACATGGGCCGGGTCGCTCTGGGTCGCATGCGGAATGAAGTCGAGTTGGGAAAAGGTCCACAGCAGGCTGTTGAGGCGCGCCAGCACGTCGGCTGGCGCCGTCACCACCACACGCGCACCGCTACCCACAGCCTTGCGCAGCAACCGGCAGGCATAGGCCAGCTTGTCGGGCGCATTGAAATGGAAGGCTACCTCGGTCATGTCATCCACACCCTCAGGCGCTTCGGCTGCGCTGACGGGTCTTGGTTGCCGCGGGCTTGCTGGCCTGGCTGGCCAGCAGGAAGTCCAGCAGCAGGCCCACCGGTCGCCCGGTTGCGCCCTTGGCTGCCCCGCTCTTCCACGCCGAGCCGGCAATGTCGAGGTGCGCCCAGGGGTACTTGGCGGCAAAGCGCTGCAGGAACTTGGCGGCCGTGATGGCACCGCCGGCACGGCCCGCCACATTGGCCACATCGGCAAAGTTCGTCTTCAAACCGTCGGCGTAGTCATCATCGAGCGGCAGGCGCCAGCACAGGTCCTGGGCTGCCTCGCCGGCGGCCATCAGCTGGTTGGCCAGCTCATCGGTGGTGGCAAACAGGCCGCTGCGCACGCTGCCCAGGGCAATCATGCAGGCGCCGGTCAGGGTCGCGACGTCCACCACGGCACGCGGCTTGAAGCGCTCGGCATAGGTCAGCGCATCGCACAGGATCAGCCGCCCTTCGGCGTCGGTATTGAGGATTTCGATGGTCTGCCCGCTCATGCTGGTCACCACGTCGCCGGGCTTGACGGCGCGGCCGTCGGGCATGTTCTCGCAGCTCGGGATCAGACCCACCACGTTGAGGGTCGGCTGGAGTTCGCCCAAGGCGCGGAACACGCCCAGCACGCTGGCGGCCCCTGCCATGTCGAACTTCATCTCGTCCATCTCGGCCGCCGGTTTCATGGAGATACCGCCGCTGTCGAAGGAAATGCCCTTGCCCACCAGCACCGTCGGCGCCTGCGCCTTGGCGGCGCCGTTGTACTGCAGCACGATGAAACGCAGCGGCTGCTCGGAACCACGGGCCACGGCCATGAAAGACCCCATGCCCAGTTTTTCCACTTCACGCGGCCCCAGCACCTGGCAGCTGATCTTGGGCAGGCGTGACAAGGAACGCGCGGCCTGCGCCAGCAGTGTGGGGGTGGCATGGTTGCCCGGGCGGTTGGCCCATTCCTTGGCCATCTCGATACCGGCCACGGCCGCGACGGCCTGCGCGAACTCGGTCTTGCAGGCAGCCGCCTGCGGCACTCCCAGCGTGACACGGGCCACGCTGCGGCCCTCCGACTTCGACTTGGTGGTGGTGTAGACGTAGCTGGCATCGGCCGTTGCCGTCACGGCGGCACGTACCGCCCCGCTGCTGGGCGCGGTGGCAAAACACAGTGCCAGCTTTTTCACACCCGGCGTGCCGGCGCGCAGAGCGCCGACTGCCGCCGTCACGGCCTGGCGCACCTGCTTGGCTGAACCGTCGCCCGTGCCGACCAGCAGCACCCGGGTCGACCTGGCTTGCGCCGGCCGGTACAAAGGCAGCAGCTTGCCGGGTTTGCTTTCCAGGTCACCCGCCTTGAGCGCCTGGCCGATCAGGGCTGCCAGGGCCTCCTTGCCGGGCTTGAAGCCGGCAGGCACCAGCACCACCAGCGCATCACTCACCAAAGCTGCGGCAGCAGCCAGATCCAGGGACTTGAGTTCAAAGTTCATAATTGCGGTTTTCCTTCCGACCAATGTTATTCCATTCCTCCATCCGCAAGGAGCTGGCACGCAGTTTCGGCGCCACCCTGATCGTCCTGGTGACGGTGGTCATGACCATGACGCTGATCCGCACGCTGGGCCAGGCCTCACGCGGCAGCTTCAATCCGTCCGATGTGATGCTGGTGATGGGCTACAACGTGCTGGCCTTCCTGCCCAACATCATGACCATGGGCCTGTTCGTGGCCACGGTCGGCACCCTGTCACGTCTGTACCGTGACAGCGAAATGGTGATCTGGTTTTCCAGCGGTGTCGGGCTGTGGAACCTGCTGGCGCCCCTGCTGCGTTTTGCCTGGCCGATTCTGCTGGCCATCGCCACACTGGCGCTGTTTGTGCTGCCCTGGTCGAACAAGCAGGTCGAAGACATGCGCTCCCACTATGAAAATCGTGGCGACCTGGACCGGGTGCAGCCCGGCCAGTTCCAGGAATCGGCGGGCGGCACCCGCGTGTTTTTTGTGGAGAAAAGCCTGCTGAGCGAGCATTCCGCCAGCAATGTGTTCATTGCCACCACCGAACGCGGCAAGGAAACCGTGACCTCGGCGCGCAGCGGCCGCATCGAGCTGATCGGCGACGAGCGTTTTCTCGTTCTGGGCAACGGCCAGCGTCTGGAAAACAGCATCGGCAAGTCGGACTTCAAGCTCAGTGAGTTCGAGCGCTACAGCATCCAGGTGACGCAAGACCAGCTGGGCAGCCAGGCTGAAATCCCGCTCAACACGGTCTCCACGCTGGAGCTGATCCGCAAACCGACGACGCATCACCTGGGTGAAATTTCCTGGCGCCTGGGTTTTGCCCTGGCGGCACTGAACCTGATGATCGTGGCGGTGGCCAGTTCGCGCGTGAACCCCCGCCTGGGTCGTTCCGGCAATCTGGTGGTGTCCTTGCTGCTGTTTCAGGTCTATCTCAACCTGCTCAACCTGGGCCAGGCCTGGATCAGTACCGGCAAGATCGGCTTCATCCCCTTCGTGGTCTTGCTGCACGGCGGTGTGCTGGCCGCCGCCATGCTGGTGCTGACCATGCGGCACTACAACTGGAGCTGGCGACGGCTGCTGGCCGCGCGCGCTGCAAGCCGGAATCGGGTGAGCGCATGAAAACCATCCGTCGTCTGCTGCACGCCGAGGTATTGACCGCCGTGACCTTCGTCACACTGGCCTTCCTCGCGCTGTTCTCCTTCTTCGACTTTGTCGATCAACTGCCCTCGATCGGCCGCCCGGGCATCGGCGCCGGCTACCAACTGCCGCAGGCCCTGAGTTATGTGGCGCTGCAGGTCCCCAATCACCTGTACGAGCTGTTGCCGATCACGGTGCTGATCGGCACCATCTTCGTCATGACCCGTATGGCGCAGAGCTCGGAATTCACCATCCTGCGTACCAGCGGCCTGGAACCGTGGCGCGCCCTGCGGACCCTGATGACCGTGGGCGCCATTTTCGTCGTGCTGACGTTTGTCATCGGGGACTTCCTCGCGCCCTGGGCCGACCGCACTTCCCAACTGCTCAAGGCACGCTACCAGGGCAACATCACCGTCGGCCAGACCGGTGCCTGGCTGCGCGAGAAACAGCCCTACGGCCAGTTTGCCGTCAACGTCAACGCGCTGGCATCCGACGGCGGCATGCGCGGCGTGCGCGTCTTCGAGTTCGACAACAAGGGGCTGCTGGTGTCCATGACCCGCGCGCCCACGGCGCAGTTCGAGAGCGACGATGCCTGGCAGCTTGAACAGGCCGAGCGCATCGAGTTCACCTCGCGCGGCACCGAAGCCTCCCGCATCGAGCGCACCCAGATTGCCACCTTCCGCTGGCCGACCCAGATCACCTCCGAGATGGTGTCGGCCGCCGTGCTGCGGCCCGACCGCATGAGCACGCTGGATCTTTTCCAGTACATCCGCCACCTCAACGCCAACAACCAGTCGGCCGAACGCTACGAGATCGAATTCTGGAAAAAAGTGTTCTACCCGCTGAGCTGCCTGGTGATGGTGGTGCTGGCCCTGCCTTTCGCCTACCTGCACTTCCGCAACGAGGGCATTTCGGTCTACGTGTTTGGCGGCGTCATGGCCGGCATCAGCTTCTTCTTCCTCAACAACGTGTTCGGCTACGTGGGCGAATTGCGGCACTGGCAGCCCTGGTTGACGGCGGCACTGCCGGGCATGATCTATTCCCTACTGTCGCTGGGCACCTTCGGCTGGCTGGTGCTGCGGAGATAGGCGCAAATGAGTTCAACAGCGCCGCGCCGCGGCATCATCTTGTTCGCCCACGGTTCGCGCGACCCGCTGTGGTCACAACCGATGGAGGCCGTGGCGGCGCGCACACGCCAGCTCGACCCGCAGGCCCTGGTACGCTGCGCCTATCTGGAACTGACGGCGCCCGACCTGCCAGCCTGCGCGGCCGAACTGGTGGCATCCGGCGTGCAGTCCATCACCATCGTCCCGATGTTCCTTGGCGTCGGCAAACACGCACGCGAAGACCTGCCGCACCTGGTGGCCGACCTGCAACACCGCCACCCCGACGTGGCCTGGCATCTGCAGGGTGCCATTGGCGAAGACGCCCGCGTGACCGACCTGCTCGCCCGCATCGCCCTGTCGGCAAGCTGAAACCGCCGACCGGCCTCCGTACAATCGGGCGGTCCATGTCCAAGACTCCGCCCTCCTCCCGCACCGTCTTTCTGCTCCTGCTCGGCAGTTCACTGGCCGTGGCCATGCTGCCCGTGCTGTGGCCCCAGCTTGACATCGCCGCGGCCGCCTATTTCCTGCAGCCAACGCCGCCCATCAACCCCGCGCAATGGAAATGGGTCGAGCTCGTCAATGAATACGTGCCCGACCTGTTCCGCACGCTGGCACTGCTGTGCATCGCGGCCTGGATCATCATCAGCCTGCTGCGCCGCTGGCGCCGTGCCGGCATCGCCCTGGCCTTCGTCGGCATCTCGCTGCTGCTCGGGCCCGGTTTCGTCACCTGGGCGGTCAAGGAACACACCCTGCGGGCGCGCCCGTTCGACGTGGTGGAGTTCGGCGGCGAGCGCCAGTTCACCCCGGCACTGGTGCAGGCCGACCAGTGCAGCGACAACTGCGCCTTTGTCAGCGGCCATGTGGCCTGCGGTTTTTTCTTTGCGTCACTGATGCTGCTCGACCCGCGCCGGCGCGGGCGCTGGATCGCCACCGGCCTGCTCCTCGGCGCACTGGTCAGCGTGGCACGCATGTCGGTCGGCGCGCACTGGCTCAGCGATGCGCTGTGGGCCCTGCCCATCACCCTGGCCACCAGCGGATGCGTCTGGGTCGTGCTGACCTTCTTCTACAAATACGGGCAGCGGCCCACCCAGGCCTGAACCCATGCAACAACTGCGTCACCTGCTCGTCCTGATACGGCCGCACCAGTGGCTGAAGAACGTCTTCGTTTTCGCCGGCCTGCTGTTTGCCCACGCCTGGCATGAGGGGCCGCTGGTGCTGCGCGCGGCACTGGCCTTCGCCGCCTTCTGCTGCATGTCCAGCCTGGTCTACATCCTCAACGACTGGCGTGACCGCGCCAGCGATGCGTTGCACCCGGACAAGTGCCACCGGCCGCTGGCCAGCGGTGCCGTCAGTGTGCCGGCGGCCTTCACCCTGGCCGCCCTGTTGGGTGTGACGGGCATGGTGCTGGCGGCCAACAACCGCATTCTGTTGCTGCTGCTGGTGCTGTATGTGGCCTTGAATCTGGCCTACTCCTGGCGCCTCAAGCACGTGCCGGTGGTGGACGTGTCCATCATTGCTACCGGTTTCATGCTGCGCCTGCTGGCAGGCACCTCGGCCGTCGGCATTCCGCCGTCGCGCTGGCTGCTGCTGACCGGCCTGTTCATTGCCTTGTTCCTGGGCTTTTCCAAACGCAAGGCCGAGACCTTCCACAACCCCGAGCAGCAGCGTGCCGTGCTGGAGCACTATCCCGCAGCCCTGCTCGACACCCTGATGGCCGTCACCATGACCGCCACCATCACCATGTACAGCCTGTATGCCACCAGCGCGGAAGCGCAGATGCAGCACGGCGAGCGGCTGGTCTACACCGTGCCGGTGGTGATCTTCGGCCTGCTGCGTTACGCCTACCAGGTGCACCGCGGCCGCGGTGAAGACGTGGCACGCGACCTGCTGCGCGACCCCTGGATCCTCTTGACCGGGGCCGTCTGGCTGCTCTTGTTCCTGGGTTCGCGGCTTTGAAGCTGCCGCTCAAGCAACTGCTGCTGGCCCTCGGTGCCGCCGCCACCGCCTATGCCCTGGTGCTGCTGCTCACCGGCAATGCAAGCTCAACCACCCGGCTGACCGCACTGTGGTCACCCGCCGGCGCACAGGCTGCAGTACTGTGCGTGCTGAACTACCTGCTGCGCGGCCAGCGCTGGCGCCTGTGGATGGCGCACTACGGCCGCCCGCTCAGCCCATTGCAGGGGCTACGCCTGTACCTGGCGGGCTATACCTTCACACCCACCCCCGGCAATGTGGGCGAGGCCGCACGTGGCTTGTTGCTGCGCCAGCCGCTGGGCGCCGCCGACAGCCTGGCCATCTTCGGGGCCGAGCGCCTGGCCGACCTGCTGGGCCTGCTGCTGCTTACCCTGCCCGGGCTCTGGTGGCTGCTGCAGTTGCCCGACCTTGCGGCCTGGCAGCTGCAACTTGGTGGCGCCGGCGCGGCCACCGCGCTGCTGGTGCTGGGTTTGTTGTTCACACTCAGACACCGGCTGTTCAGCCGCTTGCCTTGGCTGCACGCCGCCTGGCACTGCCTGGCCACACGCCCCTGGCGCTGGCTGGGTCTGACACTGGTGGCCTGGGCCGCCCAGGGCCTGGCCACATGGCTCGTCTGTGAGGCACTGTTCGACTGGTCGATCGAGCCCTGGCTAGCCACAGGCTTCTACGCCCTGGCCATGGTCGGCGGCGCCCTGTCCATGCTGCCCGCGGGCCTGGGCGGCACAGAGGCGTTACTGACCGGCCAGCTGGCCCTGCACGGCGCACCCTTGGCCACAGCGGTGGGCATCACCGTGCTGGTGCGCCTGCTCACGCTCTGGCTGGCGGTGGCCATCGGCGTGCTGGCCCTGCTTTATAGTGCGGCGTTCCGTAAAGACATCAGCCTGCGCTAGGGCCTGTTAACACTCATCCCTCATGCCTCCTGCTTTTGATACCGACGCCGCACCCGGCCGCTTGACCCGCTGGCTGCTTTTCACCGCCATTGCCTCGCTGGCCCTGCGTTTCTGGATCGCCCATGCCTTGCCCATCACCGGCGACGAGGCCTTCTTCTACTGGTGGGGCGTCTACCCTGACTGGGGGTATTACGACCACCCGCCCATGGTGGGCTGGCTGATCTGGCTCATGCGCACCCTGTTCGGCGAGGCCAGCTGGGCCATCCGCCTGCCGGTGGTGCTGTTGCCGCTGGCGGTGGGCGCCACGCTCTGGTGGGCGCTCAAGCCACTGAACCGCGAGCGTGCCGCCTGGGCGGTGCTGCTGTTCTGGCTGGCACCGGTCAACTGGCTCAACAGCCTCATTACCACCGACACGCCGCTGATCTTCTGGTCGCTGTTGTCAACCGGTGCGCTCTTGCGCGCCGAGCAGCGCGACACACTGGACGGCCGCTCCTGGCACCTGTACGCCCTCGCCGGCGTCTTCATCGGCTGCGCCTTCCTGTCCAAGTATTTCTCGGTGGTGCTGGGCCTGAGTTATCTGGTGTATTTCGCCGCCTTCCGGCGCGAACGCTGGCTTGGCCTGCTGCTGATCGTGCTGTGTGCCCTGCCCGGGCCGCTGATCAACCTCTGGTGGAACATGGGCCACGGCTGGTCCAACATCATGTTCAACGCCATCAACCGCAACCAGGACGCCTCCTTTGCCTGGAGCCACCCGCTGAGCTACCTGGGCATGCTGGCCTACCTGCTCACGCCGGCCGTGCTGTGGCAGGGCTTCAAGCACCGTGCGGCGCTGCGCGACACTGCACGCCAGCAGCGCCTGGTGGCCGTGCTGATCGTGGTGCCGCTGTTGTTTTTTGCCGTGCTGTCGCTGAAGAAAACCGTGGGCCTGCACTGGGTGCTGGCCTTCTACCCCTTCGTCTTCGTGCTGCTGGCCTTTGCGCTGCCGCAGGCAACCCTGAAGAACTGCGCCAAAGGCATGGCTTGGTTCACGGCCCTGCACATGCTGGCGGTGGTGGCCATCGGCTTCACCCATGTCGAGCAATGGCAAGGCAAACCGCGCTACTACAGCATGGTGCGCAGCTTCAAGACGGCCGAACTGCTGGCCCAGGTGCGCACGCCCGATGCGGTGCTGATGGCCGACGCCTATGCCCCCGCCGCCGCCTATGGCTACACCCTTGGCCAGTACGTGCCCGTGTTCGGCCCGGGCAAGTTCCACGCCCGTCAGGACGACCTGCTGGTGGACTATTCCATCTATGACGGCAAGACCATCCGCATCATCGTCTCAGACGGTGAGCCGCCGCCGCTGGACGGCTACCAGCCGTATTTCGACAGCGTGCAGCCGCTGAGCTTTGTGCAGAACGGCGTCACCTTCCATGTGGTGGAGGGCCACAACTTCCACTACGCGGCCTACCGCCAGGGCGTGCTGGGCGAGATCTTCCAGCGCTATTACGCCATTCCCGAGTGGCTGCCCATGACCGGCTGCCCGTTCTGTGTGCGCTACTGCGGCGAAGTGAGATGCCCGAGGTAACCTCCCCCGCCCAGCCGGTGGTCGCGGCCTTCGACTTCGACGGCACGCTGACCCGCAGCGACACCCTGCTGCCCTTCCTGCGCCGCTTGCTGGGCGGGCCCACGCTGCTGTGGGTGCTGTTTGTCTGCAGCCCGTGGCTGACGGGCTACGTGCTGCGCTTTATCAGCAACCACCGCGCCAAGGCCGTGCTGCTGCAAGCCGCCTTGGCTGGCCGCCTGGTAGCCGACGTGGAACGCTGCGCCCAGGCTTTTGTGCGCGAAGACTTGCCGCAGCAATGGCGCACCTGGGGCCTGCAGCAACTGGTGCAGCACCAGCAGGCCGGCCACCGCTGCGTGCTCGTCACCGCCTCCACCAGCCCTTACATGCATCTGGTCGGTGCCAGCCTGGGCGTGGACGCGGTGCTGTGTACCGAGATGGAAGTGGTGAACGGCCGCTACACCGGCCGTTTGGCCACGGCCAACTGCCATGGCGAGGAAAAGGTGGAGCGGCTCAAGGCTTGGCTGAGTCAGACGTACGGCGCGGCGCCGGACCATCAGCCGGCGCTGCACGCCTATGGCGATACCAAGGGGGATTGGCCGATGCTGCAGCTGGCGCAGCAGGCTTGGTATCGCGAGAGGCCGTGGAAGGCCTGCTAAGGCTGTTGCCAGGCTAACGTTCGCGTTTTGCCGCATGGCGCGCGCAGCGTAACGGCTAGCCTAACGCGTTGGTCAACAACGCACTGTTGGGTAGCATTGTGCGTTGCCACAGCCGAAATTTTGGGCGTTATTTTGGAACGCTGATCGCTCCGATAAAGCTGCTTGCGGGTGCTTCGATCTGCGTGTCCGCCGCTTTTCCGCGGTAGGAGTACGCCGCGAAAAAGCCAAGTTCCTGTCTCGCAGGATGACGGCAGTACAGCGCCACCACCTTCAATCGGAGCTGCTGTTTGCCGGTGGGAGTTACGGCCTCGTGGTCGTCGTAGCTGGAGCGCACGTTTACGCACGGGTACCCCCGATCCTCGGTGTACTGATACTCAGAAGCGATTTCCTGAAAGCGAGGTGCAGGACTCGTCATCGCGATTCGCCTCTTGACAAAGTCCACGAGCTCCTCGGCGTTGATGCTGGGGGGCATTTCAAAAATGATCACCTGCGCCCCATAGGTATCCCCCGGCTCCACACCTCTTTTTGCAAACGCGATGCCGTTTCTTCCTGACCCCGCCAATATCCAGCCTTCGGAGTCTGGTGCCTGAACCTCGAGGAGTCCGCTGGGAAAACGTTGCTTCGGAATCACGGGTTGCCCAGGAGATTGGGCGTGCGCGGGGAACGAAAGGATGCAGCTAGTGAGAAGTGGCGCGAGGCATTTCATCAGCCATTTGCGGCCGTGTGAGCTAGTCGCGATTGCGGCCATTGGTACATAACGTGATTTGGACCGCAAAAGTGCGGAATAACATGGCCGGATGTTCATGGTGTACGCCTCCCCTGCTACAACTAAGTGCCTGTTTTATCAAGGCATTCTGTCAGATTGCGGGCCCGATCCGAGCAATTAACAAACCGTGTAAATCTGCAATCCCTCCGGATTACGCGACGCAACCACCTTCAGCATCACCCTGAAAACACGCCTGAATGCACCCGTTTCTGCAACTCTTGTTAGACGCCCAAGGCATAATAAACACCAGTTTTAGCTGGAATTCACCATGAACCTGCACCAATTCCGCTTTGTTCAGGAGGCGGCGCGCCATAACCTGAACCTGACCGAGGCGGCCAAGGCGTTGCACACCTCGCAGCCGGGCGTGTCCAAGGCCATCATCGAGCTGGAAGAAGAACTCGGCATCGACATCTTCGCCCGCCACGGCAAGCGCCTCAAACGCATCACCGAGCCGGGGCAGCACGTGCTCAAGAGCATCGAACTCATCATGCGCGAGATCGGCAACCTCAAGCGCATCGGCGAGCAGTACAGCGCACAGGACAGCGGCACGCTCTCCATTGCCACCACCCACACCCAGGCGCGTTATGTGCTGCCCGAGCCGGTGGCCAAGCTGCGCGCGGCCTACCCCAAGGTCAACCTCAGCCTGCACCAGGGCACACCCGACCAGGTGGCGCGCATGCTGATCGACGAGGTGGCCGAGATCGGCATTGCGACCGAATCGCTCTCCAACTACGACGAGCTCGTCACCCTGCCCTGTTACGAGTGGCAGCACATGCTGGTGCTGCCGGCCAGCCACCCACTGGCCACCAAGGAGCGCCTGACGCTGGAAGACATTGCCGCCGAACCGCTGGTGACCTACCACCCCACCTTCACCGGCCGCACCCGCATCGACCACGCCTTCGCCCAGCGTAAGCTGGAGCCGCGCATTGCGCTGGAAGCCATTGATTCGGACGTGATCACCACCTATGTCAAGCTCGGCATGGGCATCGGCATCGTGGCCGAGATGGCGGTGCGCGGCATGCCGGCACAGGCGGCAGACAGCGAGCTGGTGATCCGCCCGCTGGGCCACCTGTTCGGCCAGAACGTGACACGCGTGGCCTTCAAGCGCGGCGCCTACCTGCGCAATTTCGTCTTTGAATTTGCCGAACTGCTGAGCGACCGCCTGAGCCGCGACCTGGTGGCACGTGCCATGACCGGCCATGTGGCCGATTATGAGTTGTAACCCCCCTGAGGCGCGATGCGCCTTCCCCCCGCTCATCCTTCGGTGGCGGGGGGACGCACCCAGTGGCCCGGCGAAGCCGGTTCCACGGGTGCCCTGGTAATGCATTGTTAGGTCTACCTATCCCCCTTATGAATACGAGAACACCAGTACTCAAGAGCCGCCTGCCCAACGTCGGCACCACCATCTTCACCGTCATGTCCGCGCTGGCGGCCGAAAAAGGCGCAGTCAACCTCGGCCAGGGCTTTCCCGATTTCGACTGCGACCCGCGCCTGGTGGACGCCGTGACCGAGGCCATGAAAAAGGGCCTGAACCAGTACCCGCCCATGACCGGCGTGCCCGTGTTGCGCGAGGCGGTGGCAGCCAAGGTCAGTGCGCTCTACGGCCACGCTTATGACGCCAACACCGAGATCACCATCACCGCCGGCGCCACCCAGGCCATCCTCACCGCCATCCTGGCCATCGTGCACCCGGGCGACGAAGTGATCGTGCTGGAGCCCTGCTACGACAGCTACGTGCCCAACATCGAACTGGCCGGTGGTGTGGTGGTGCGTGTGCCGCTCACCCCGGGCACCTTCCGCCCCGACTTCGGCAAGATTGCTGCCGCCATCACGCCGAAAACGCGCGCCATCCTCATCAACTCACCGCACAACCCGAGCGGCATGGTGTGGACGAAAGAGGAAATGCAACAGCTGCAGGACCTGCTGGACCCGACCGACATCCTGCTGATCTCCGACGAGGTCTATGAGCACATGGTGTTCGACGGCCGGCCGCACGAGAGCGCGGCGCGTTTTCCCGGCCTGGCGGCGCGTGCTTTCATCGTCTCCAGCTTCGGCAAGACCTACCACGTGACGGGCTGGAAGGTGGGCTATGTGGCCGCCCCCGCACCGCTGACGGCCGAGTTCCGCAAGGTGCACCAGTTCAATGTGTTCACCGTCAACACGCCGGTGCAGTACGGGCTGGCGGCCTACATGGCCGACCCCAAGCCCTATCTGGAGCTGCCGGCCTTCTACCAGCGCAAGCGTGACCTGTTCCGCGAAGGCCTCAAGCGCACCAAGTTCCGCATGCTGCCGGGCGAAGGCACCTACTTCCAGTGCGTCGACATCTCGGCCGTGAGCGACCTGGGCGAAGCCGAGTTCTGCAAGTGGCTCACCAGCGAGATCGGCGTGGCCGCCATTCCGCTGTCGGCTTTCTACGGCAATGGCTTCGACCAGCGTGTGGTGCGCTTCTGCTTCGCCAAGAAGGACGAAACGCTGCACACGGCGCTGGACCGCCTGGCCAAACTGTGAAACGCGACCCACGGCAACTGCCCAGCGTGCTGCTGGTGGCCCTGCAGTTCGGCTTGATCGGGCTGCTGGCCTGGCTGGCGCTGCCGGCCGTGTTGGCTTGGGCGATCCCGGTCGAAGCCTGGCTCACGGGGCTGCTCGGTCTGGCCTTGGCGACCTGGGCCATCAGCGTCAACCGGCCGGGCAACTTCAACATCCGCCCTATTCCCAGAGAAGGTGGCGCGCTGATCACCGACGGCCCCTACCGCTGGATCCGCCACCCGATGTACACCGCCTTTCTGCTCGGCGCCTGGGCGCTGGCCCGCACGGCCGTGCGCGACGAGGCCTGGCTGGCCTGGTACGTGCTGACGCTGGTGCTGTGGCTCAAGTCGCAGTACGAGGAACGCTGGATGCTGGGACAACACCCGGGCTACGCGGCTTACCGGCAACAGACCAAGCGTTTCATTCCCTGGCTTTACTGATCGGCCGTCATGCGTTGCGGCGCGATTCGCGCCGGGCAATCCACAGCGTGGAGGCAGAGATGACGAGACCACCGATCAAGGTTGATTGGCTGGGCTGCTCCGAGAACACCAGCCAACCCATGATCGAGGCCCAGACCAGGTCAAGGAATTTCAGCGACAGGGTGGCCGAAATATCGACCACACCATAAGAGCGCGTCAGGCAGTAGTGCGCGCCACTGCCCAGCAGGCCGCACACCATGTAGCCGGCCCATTGCGCCGCCGTCGGCGCCTGCCAGTGCAACAGCGCCAGCGGCAGGCTGAGCAAGGTCACCGCAATCGATTGCCACAGCACGATCACACCCGCCTTCTCGTGGCGCGTGAGCGCCTTGGTGATGAGAAAGGACGCCGCGAACACGGGGGCCGAGGCCAGCATGACCAGGCTGTAGATGCCACCGCTGGCCGACAGGCCGGGCCCGACCACAACCAGCACGCCACCAAAACCCACCAGCGCCGCCAGCCAGCGCTCCCAGTGCATCGGCTCACGCAGAAAGAGCCAGGCCCCGAGCATGATGAAGATCGGCGTGGTGAAACCGATGGCCGTCATGTCGGCCAGCGAGATGTGCGGCAGCGCGACAAACCACAGGCCCAGCGCGGCGGTGTGCACCAGGCCGCGTACGAACTGGCCGCCGATGTGCCGCGGCCGGTAGGCTGCCAGCCCGGAGCGCCAGACCAGCGGCAGCATGACCAGCAGACCGCAGAAGTAGCGCAGGAACTGCGACTGCATGGGGTCGATCTGCGTCGTCAGGTAGCGCGACAGGGTGTTGAGCAGCACAAAGCAGATGCCGGCCACCAGCGTCCAGAGCAGGCCCTGGACGGCGGGGTCCAGCCGGCCGGCGCGGTGCCGCGTCAGCGCCAGGCGGCGTTCCCACGGACTGCGCTGTGATTTTCTGGAAGGTGCTCTGAGACTCATCGGCCCAGTTTAGTAGGCACGCATACGAATCAGGGTCACGTCTGGGACTGGGCTCATCAACTCGTCAACTGCGGCCGGACTGCTGTCCGGCATCGGCCTGTGGCCGACTCACACCTTGTAGTTCCAGCATCACATGGCCTGTGGCCATATGAGCCTTCACGGCAAAGCTTGCGATCAACCTGACGATTGATCGGCTTTGTGGCTCCGGCTCACATGCCCTGCGGGCAGATGTGATCCTAAGCCGCAAAGCCAGCCATCAGCTATTCAGCTGCTGCCAGGCTTTGTCCAGCCGCTTGACGCTGACCGGCTGCGGCGTGCGCAGTTCCTGGGCGAAGAAGCTCACACGCAGTTCCTCCAGCAGCCAGCGGAATTCCTGCAGGCGCTCGTCCATCACGCCCTTGCGTTCGGCCACCAGGCGCCAGTAGCGCTGCTCCTGCGGCCGCAGCTCGGCCAGGCGCGTCGCGTCGCGGGCCGGGTCGGCGCGGTACTTGTCCAGCCGCAGCGTGATGGCCTTCAGGTAACGGGCGAAGTGCTGCAGCTGCGGCCAAGGCGTGAGCGCGATGAAGCGTTTGGGCATCAGGCGCTGCAGCTGCTGCGTGCAGTCGGCTACTGCCTCGGGCGCGTTCTTGCTGTCCTTGATCTTGCGTGCGGCCACCGCGTACTCGGTCAGGATCACCCCTGCCAGGCGCGCCACCTCGTTGGCGATCAGCGTCAGGCGGCCGCGGCCTTCGTCGAGCCGGCGTTTGAAGTCGAACTCGTCGGCCGGCAGCGGGTCGAGCAGGAAGGCGCGGTCCAGTGCCACATCAATGACCTGTTGGCGCAGCTCTTCCATCGTCCCCAGCGGCATGTAGGCCACCGCCATCTTCTGCAGGTCGGGGATGTTCTTTTCCAGGTACTTCAGCGCGTCCTTGATCTGCAGCGCAAACAGGCGGCGCAGGCCGGCACGGTGTTTGGCAGCCGCCACCTCAGGCTCGTCGAACACCTCGATGCTGATCGCATCCCCCTGGTCGATCAGCGCCGGGAAGCCGATCAGCGTCTGGCCGCCCTTGCGGATTTCCATCAGCTCGGGCAGTTCGCCGAAAGTCCAGGCGGTGTAGCGCTGCTCGGCCGGCGTGGCAGGTTTGGTTGCTGCTGTTTTTGCTCCTTTTTCAGGAGCGCGTTGCGCATGATTGACGGGGGCTGAAGCCTGATTTGGCACTGAACTCGGGGTGGCCGGGCTGGCCAGCTTCAGGCCCGCCAGGGCCTGGAAGGCGCCGCGTGCCTGAGCGCCGAGTTCGGCCTTCAAGGCGCCGAGGTTGCGTCCGGTACCAAGCTGGCGGCCGTGTTCGTCCACCACACGGAAATTCATGAACAGGTGCGGCGCCAGCATGTCGAGCTTGAAGTCGGCACGTTTCACATCCAGGCTGGTGATGTCGCGCACCTGCTTCAGCAGGGCGTCGGTCAGGCCGCCATGGCCAAAGGACTCCGGTGTGCCCAGGGTGTCGGCCAGCCGGGCGGCCGACTCCGGCAGCGGCACGAAGCGGCTACGCGGCCGTTGCGGCAGGCTTTTCAGCAGGGCCTGGATCTTGTCCTTCAACATGCCGGGCACCAGCCACTCGCAGCGGTCTTCATTGACCTGGTTCAGCACGAACAGCGGCACGGTCACCGTCAGCCCATCCTTGGGGTCGCCCGGTTCGTGCAGGTAGGTCGCCGCGCAATCGACGCCACCCAGGCGGATGGTCTTGGGGAAGGCGCTGGTGGTGATGCCGGCCGCCTCGTGGCGCATCAGCTCCTCGCGCGTGAGCTGTAGGAGCTGCGGGTTCTTTTTGCTTTCCTCGCGGTACCAGCGTTCGCACTCGTAGCCGCTGCAGACCGTGGCCGGCAGCTGCTGGTCGTAAAAGGCGTAGATCAGCTCATCGTCCACCAGCACGTCCTGCCGGCGCGACTTGTGCTCCAGCTCCTCCACCTGCCGCACCAGCTTCTGGTTGGCAGCCAGGAACGGCAGCTTGGTGTCCCACTCGCCGCCGACCAAGCCTTCGCGGATGAAGATTTCGCGCGCGGCCTGAGGGTCCACTCGGCCGAAGTTGGTGCGCCGGCCGCTGTAGACCACGATGCCGTAGAGCGTGGCGCGCTCCAGCGCCACCACCTCGGCCGCCTTCTTTTCCCAGTGCGGGTCGAGCAACTGTTTCTTGAGCAGATGGCCGCCCACCTGCTCGATCCAGCCGGGCTCGATGGCGGCAATGCCGCGGCCGAACAGGCGCGTGGTTTCCACCAGTTCGGCCACCACGATCCAGCGCCCGGGCTTCTTGCTCAGGTGGGCACCGGGATGGCGGTGGAACTTGATGCCGCGCGCGCCGAGGTATTCACCCGAAGCGGCCTCTTCCTCCAGCTTGCAGCCGACGTTGCCCAGCAGGCCCGACAACATGGAGAGGTGGATCTGCTCGTAGCTCGCCGGTGTGGTGTTGAGCCGCCATTTGTGTTCGGCCACCACGGTGTGCAACTGGCTGTGGATATCGCGCCACTCGCGCACGCGGCGCATGTTGACGAAGTTCTGCCGCAGCAGTTGCTCGTACTGGCGGTTGCTCAGCTTGTGCGTGCCGGCCGCACCGGCCGGGTGGGCGTGCTTGTCGCCGCGGGCATCGTGGATCCACTTCCACAGCTTGAGGTAACCGGTGAACTCGCTCTTCTCGTCGTCGAACTTGGCGTGCGCCTGGTCGGCCTGGGCCTGCGCGTCCATGGGGCGGTCGCGCACGTCCTGCACCGACAGGGCCGAGGCGATCACCAGCACCTCGTCCAGTGCCTGGCGGCTTCTGGCCTCCAGGATCATGCGGCCGACGCGCGGGTCCAGCGGCAGGCGGGCCAGTTCCTGGCCCAGCGGCGTCAGCTCGTTGCTCTCGTCCACGGCACCGAGTTCGGCCAGCAGCTGGTAGCCGTCGGCAATGGCGCGGCCGGACGGCGCTTCGATGAAAGGAAAGTCCTCCACCACACCAAGGTGCAGCGACTTCATGCGCAAGATGACACCGGCCAGCGAGGAACGCAGGATCTCCGGGTCGGTGAAACGGGCGCGGCCGGCGAAGTCCTTTTCGTCGTAAAGGCGGATGCAGATGCCGTTGGCCACCCGGCCGCAGCGGCCGGCGCGCTGGTTGGCGGCGGCCTGGCTGATCGGTTCGACCAGCAACTGCTCCACCTTGCTACGGAAACTGTAGCGCTTCACGCGCGCCGTACCGGCGTCAATGACGTATCGGATGCCCGGCACGGTGAGCGAGGTTTCGGCCACGTTGGTGGCCAGCACGATGCGCCGGCCGTTGTGGCTGTCAAAAATCCGGTCCTGCTCGGCCTGGCTCAGGCGCGCGAACAGCGGCAGCACCTCGGCGTTGCGCGTCACGGCGTGGTGGCTCAGGTGGCGGCGCAGATGGTCGGCCGCCTCGCGGATTTCACGCTCGCCGGGCAGGAAGACCAAGATGTCTCCTGAAGCATTGCCTTGCCACAGCTCATCGACCGCACTGGCAATGGCGTCGTTCAGGTCGAACTCGCGGCTCTCTTCAAACGGCCGCCAGCGCTGCTCCACCGGGAAAGTGCGCCCCGAGACCATGATCACCGGTGCCGGCCCCTTGCTCGAAGCAAAGTGCTGGGCAAAGCGGTCGGCATCGATGGTGGCCGAGGTGACGACGATCTTCAGGTCCGGCCGGCGCGGCAGGATCTGGCGCAGGTAACCGAGCAGGAAGTCGATGTTCAGGCTGCGCTCGTGCGCCTCGTCGATGATGATGGTGTCGTAGGCCTGCAGCAACGGGTCGGTCTGCGTTTCGGCCAGCAGGATGCCGTCGGTCATCAGCTTGACCGAGGCGTCACGGCTCAAGCGGTCCTGGAAACGCACCTTGTAGCCCACCACCTCGCCCAGCGGCGTCTGCAGTTCCTCGGCAATGCGCTTGGCCACCGACGAGGCGGCAATCCGGCGCGGCTGGGTGTGGCCGATCAGGCGGCCGCGCTGCCCAGCGGGGTAGTTCAGCTTGCCGCGACCCATGGCCAGGGCGATCTTGGGCAACTGGGTGGTTTTGCCCGAACCGGTTTCGCCGCAGACGATGATGACCTGGTGCTTCTCCAGCGCGGCCGTGATCTCGTCGCGTTTAGCCGACACCGGCAGCGATTCGGGGAACTCGATTTTCAGGGGAACGGGACTCAAGGCGCTAACTTCATGGAGAATTGCCAATTATCCCAGTCTCACCCGGCTGGTTCGCCCTTTTCTCTTTCAAGCGCGCATGTCCACCGTTTTCAATTTCACCTTTGTGCCCTGGTTCCGCTCGGTGGCGCCCTACATCCACATGCACCGCGGCAAGACCTTTGTCGTCGGCATTGCGGGTGAGGCCATCGCCGCCGGCAAACTGCACCACCTGGCGCAGGACCTGGCGCTGATCCAGAGCATGGGCGTGAAGATCGTGCTGGTACACGGTTTCCGGCCGCAGGTGAACGAGCAGCTCAAGGCCAAGGGCCACGCGCCCAAGTACTCGCACGGCATGCGCATCACTGACGAGATCGCGCTGGACTGTGCGCAGGAGGCCGCCGGCCAGTTGCGCTACGAGATCGAGGCTGCCTTCAGCCAGGGCCTGCCCAACACCCCCATGGCCGGTGCCACGGTGCGTGTGATCTCGGGCAACTTCATCACGGCGCGCCCGGTGGGCATCGTCGACGGCGTGGATTTCCAGCACTCGGGCCTGGTGCGCAAGGTGGACGTGGCCGGCATCAGCCGCACGCTGGACATGGGCGCCCTGGTGCTGCTCTCACCCTTCGGCTTCTCGCCCACCGGCGAGGCCTTCAACCTGACCATGGAAGAAGTCGCCACCAGCGTGGCCACGGCCCTGCAGGCCGACAAGCTGATCTTCGTCTCCGAAATCCCGGGCATCCGCATCCGTGCCACCGAAGCTGAGAGTGAGGACAACCCGATCGACACCGAGTTGCCGCTGGCCGCCGCCGAGAAGCTGCTGACAGCGCTGCCCAATGCCACCCTGCCCACCGACACGGCTTTCTACCTGCAACACTGCGTCAAGGCCTGCAAGGCCGGCGTGGAGCGCAGCCACATCATTCCCTTTGCGGTGGACGGCTCGCTGCTGCTGGAAGTCTATGTGCACGACGGCATCGGCACCATGGTGGTGGACGAAAAGCTGGAGGAACTGCGCGAGGCGACGCCGGACGACGTCGGCGGCATCCTGCAGCTGATCGAACCGTTCGAGCGGGATGGCACCCTGGTCAAGCGCAGCCGCACCGAGATCGAGCGCGACATCGGCAACTACACCATCATTGAGCACGACGGTGTGATCTTCGCCTGCGCCGCGCTCTACCCCTACCCCGAGGCCAGGACGGCCGAGATGGCCGCGCTGACCGTCTCGCCCGACGTGCAAGGCCAGGGCGATGGCGAAAAGGTTCTGAAACGGGTCGAGCAGCGCGCCCGCGCCATGGGACTGGAGAGCATCTTCGTGCTGACCACCCGCACCATGCACTGGTTCCTCAAGCGTGGCTTCCAGAACGTGGACCCCGACTGGCTGCCCGAGGCGCGCAAGCGCAAGTACAACTGGGACCGCAAATCGCAGGTGCTGGTGAAGAAGCTCTGAGTCAGCGCACCAGCCAACGGCTGGCCAGCCGGGCCACCTCGGCGTGTACGCCGTCGCGCTGCGCTGGCGTGAGGGCCTGGGCGCCGGTCAGGTAGCTGGTCACCAGCAACGGCGCGCGTCCGCCGGCGGGCCAGGCGATGGCCACATCGTTGCGGGTGCCCCTGTCGCCCGAGCCGGTCTTGTCCCCCACCACCCAGCCGCTCGGGAAACCCGCGCGCAAGGCGTGGTCCCCCGTCAGGTTGCCGCGAATCCAGGTCTGCAACTGCCTGCGGGAAACAGGGCCGAGCACGCTGCCCAGCAGAACCTTGTCCATCGTCTCCAGCATGGCCCCGGGCGTCGTGGTGTCGCGCGGGTCGTCCGGCAAAGCCGAGTTGAGGTCGGTTTCCCAACGGTCCAGCCGCGTCTGCCGGTCGCCGAGTCCGCGCAGCCAGGCGGTGAGGCCCTCCGGTCCGCCGTGACGTGCCAGCAACAGATTGGCGGCCGTGTTGTCGCTGATCACCAGCGTCGCCTCGCAGAGCTGCGCCACCGTCATGCCCTCACCCTTCGCACCATCCCCCGCATGCGGCGCCGTGCGCGGGGAATGCGCCACCAGCGCCGAGGCCGGATAGACCACGCGCCGCTCCAGGCCTTCGGCGCCCTGCTCCACCCGATGCAGCACATAGGCGGCGAGCAGAAGCTTGAAGGTGCTGCACAGGGGGAACAATTCGTCCGCGCGGTGCAGCAGCTGGGCACCACTGCCCGTGTCGCGGATGGCCACGCCCAGGCGCCCGCCGCTGCGAGCCTCCAGCGCCTGCAAGGCAAGCGCCCATTCGTTGGTACTCGGCTCCGGTGGCTTCATGCGCGTTGCGGCGCTGGCCGTCAGTCCCCAAGCCCCGAACGCCAGCAAGCAGTTTCGTCGATGCATCGTTTTCCCGTGTCCGTGTTTTGTGATTTCAACCCAGCGCAGCCAGGTGGCGGATCTGTCGTGCTGTGAGACACACAACGCCCACCACGCTCAGCCCTTCACACGCTCGAAACGCTGCTCCAGCACTTCGCTGCCCCATTGCTGCCCGGGCTGCTGTTGCACCTGGCCAAAGCCGTGTTTTTCGTACAGGTGGCGAGCCGCCTGCAGGCCGTCGAAGGTCCAGAGGTAGGTCTTGCGATAGCCATGCGCATCGCAGAAGGCCATGGCCTCGGCCAGCAAGCGGCTGCCGGCGCCCGTGCCGCGCAGGCGGTCCGAGGTGATGAACCAGCGCAGGTGGGCGCCATCCGTCTGGGCATGCAGACCATCGATCACGATGGCACCTTCCACCTGACCATCGAGCAGCGCCAGCCACAGGCCATCGCGCGCATCGTCGTAGCGTTCGCAGAAGGCCGCCAGCTCACGCGCCACCTTGCTCTCGAAGTACACGCCAAAGCCGGTGTGCACGGCGTAGAAACGCGCATGCAACTCGGTGATGCGGCCAATGCAGCCCGGCAGATAACCACGGTGCACGGTGAGCTTCATGGCCCGACGCCTCAGCCCAGCTCAGCCAAACGCTTGGCCTGCCGCCGCGTCAGGCGTTCGATATCGGCCACATCCTGCGCTGACAATTTCGGCCCCGGCTTGCGCACCGCCTCGGAGGCAATGACACCACGCTGCCACAGGATGTGTTTGCGCACGGCCAGCCCGATGCCGGCCTGTTGTTCGTAACGCGCCAACGGCAGGTAGGCATCGAACAGGTCGTGGGCGCGCTCGATGTCACCGGCCGCATGTGCGGCGCAGACGTCCACCATCATCTCCGGGTAGGCAAAGCCGGTCATGGCGCCGTCGGCACCACGCGTCAGCTCTTCCGGCAGGAACAGGCCGCCGCCGTTGCCGGTGAGGATGGAAATGCGCTGGAGTTCTCCTCGGTCGCTCGCGGCACGGATGGCCGAGAGCTTGGCCAGGCCCGGGCAGTCCTCGTGCTTGAGCATGACGCAGGTGGGTGAATTCTTCAGGATCTTCAGGATGACGCCGGTGGACATCTGCACGCCGGTCGAGACCGGGTGGTCCTGCAGCACCCAAGGTACGTCAGGCCCCAGGGTCTCGTTCACCATGTCGAAATAGGCAACGATCTGGTCGTCGGTACGCACGGTGGCGGGCGGCGCCACCATCACACCGGCCGCGCCCAGTTCCATTACGCTTTGCGTCAGTTCGCGCATGGGTGCGAAGCCGGGGGCCGAGGCCCCCACCACCACCGGCACGCGGCCTGCCACGCGGGCCAGCACCTGTTTGACGAAAGTGCGCGACTCTTCCATGGTGAGCTTGGTGGCCTCGCCCATGATGCCGAGCACGGTGAGGCCGGTCACGCCCTTTTCCAGGCAGAAGTCCACCATGCGGTCGGTGCTGGCCAGGTCCAGCGCGCCGCTGTCGGTGAAAGGTGTCACGGCAATCAGGTACACACCCTTGGCCGAGCGATCGAGTTGTTTGCTCACTTATGTCTCCAGTTTTCACAGGTCGGGTCAAGCATACCGCCAAGCGCGACTGAGCATGAAAAACGGCACCCGCAGGTGCCGTTGATCAAGTGCCGTTGTCCGTGCGCTCAGAAGGTTTCCCAGTCATCCCCGTCGGCCGCCTTGGCTGCGGGCTTCGGGGTCGGCGCCGAAGCCGGCGCGCTCAGCTTGGCCGCAGATTTGACAGGCTTCTTGGCAGGCACTGCAGGCGCGGGTCGAGGCACGACAGGCGTTGCGTTCTCGGCCGTTGCAGGCGCGTAGGACACTGCAGAGTCCTTGGCGCTGAGCTTGAATACCGCCACGGTCTGCACCAGCTCCTGCGCCTGGCCGCGCAGGCTGGCAGCGGCAGCCGCCATCTCCTCGACCAGAGCCGCGTTCTGCTGCGTGGCTTGGTCCATGCTGGTCACCGCTTCACTGACCTGGCCTACTCCGGCGCTCTGCTCCGAACTCGCCGCGCTGATCTCGCCCATGATGTCGGTCACGCGGCGGATCGATGCCACCACCTCGCTCATGGTGCTACCCGCCTGGTCCACCAGGGCGCTGCCCTGCTCGACGCGCGTCACGCTGTCGGTGATCAGGGTCTTGATTTCCTTCGCCGCTTCCGCACTGCGGCCGGCCAGCGAACGCACTTCCGAAGCCACCACGGCAAAACCGCGGCCCTGCTCGCCGGCCCGCGCGGCTTCCACCGCAGCGTTAAGGGCCAGGATGTTGGTCTGGAAGGCGATGCCGTCGATCACGCTGATGATGTCGTTGATCTTGCGGCTTGCCTCGTTGATGCCCTTCATGGTGTCCACCACCTGGGCCACCACCTCACCACCTTGCACCGCCACGGTGCTGGCGCTTTGCGCCAGCTGGTTGGCCTGGCGGGCGTTGTCCGCGTTCTGCTTGACGGTCGAGCTCAACTCCTCCATCGAAGCAGCGGTCTCCTCCAGCGCACTGGCCTGCGACTCCGTGCGGGAAGACAGATCCTGATTGCCTTGAGCAATCTCAGCACTGGCAGTCGACACTGACTCTGAGCCGCTGCGCACGTTGCTCACAACGCTGATCAAATTGTTTTGCATATGCTGCAAAGAAGTCAGTAATTGACCCACCTCGTCCGTTCCGTGCGCTGGAATTACCGCCGTCAAGTCACCAGAGGCCACTCGCTGCGCAACATCCGAAGCCTGGGCCAAGGGCCTGGTGATGGAACTTGCCAACAACCAAGCACACAAAGCCCCAAAAGCCACGCTGAGCAACCCCAGCACAACGAGCAGTTGACGGCTGCTTTGGCGACGAGCACTGATATCTTGTGCCAGCGTATCGACCTGATCACGCTGATTCTTCAACAGGGCCTCCATGGCGGCAGCGTACTTGTTGGCATCAGGTATGAACTGCTTCTCAAGCAGCGTGTTGGCTTCCTCGACCCTGCCTTCTTTCTTCAATGCAACGATGGCGTCTCGGTTCTTGAGATACAGCAAGCGTAGCTCACCAATCTCTTGGTACAGCTTCTTTTCACTCTCCAGAAACATCAACCCCTCAACCGCTTTTTGGAGTTCTCCCGAACTTTTGGAGGAAGCTTTGGCATCTTCTGCAAAAAAATCAGCCAATGTCGGATCACCACTACGGGATACAGCGATCGTGCGCGTGATGCCTGTGCGCAGGTTGCGGTACCAATCACTAACCAGTCGCTCTGTCTTGATCGGGTTCTGAACCATCTCTTCGGTGGCATTTGCCACCGCATTCAACTGACTAATACTCACACCGATCACAACAATGGATAGGAGCAAGACCAAGGCAAAGCCAAGTCCGAGCCGCTTGGCGACCGACAATCTCGATAGTTGATTCATGAAATACCCCGTGAAAAACTGACGCAACAAGCAAATGGCTGCTCAGGTAGCCAGCAGCTGCACAACAGACAGCTGATATTAACGACATAGCCCAGCCAACAAACGCGTCTTTGACGGCATTCTGTCTGAATCGACATTTTTTCTGATTGGGATTGAATCAGAAACCCCACAAAACGAAAACGGCACCCGCAGGTGCCGTTGATCAAGTGCTGTTGTGCGTGCGCTCAGAAGGTTTCCCAGTCATCGGCGTTGTCCGCAGCATTGGCCTTGGGAGCCGGCTTCGGTGCCGGGGCACTGAGCTTGGCAGCAGGCGCCTTGGCGGTTGCAACGGGCTTGCTGGCTGCAGCCACCTGTTTCGGGGCGGCGCCATAAGAAGCCGGCGCAACCGGGGCACTGCGGTAGGCCGTCTGGCTGTCTTGCGCACTGAGCTTGAACACCGCCACCGTCTGCACCAGGTCCTGCGCCTGTGCACGCAGACTGGAAGCGGCCGCCGCCATCTCTTCCACCAATGCAGCGTTCTGCTGTGTGGCCTGGTCCATCTGGGTGATGGCTTCACCCACCTGGGCCACACCGGCGCTCTGCTCCGAGCTGGCGGCGCTGATCTCGCCCATGATGTCGGTCACGCGACGGATACTGCTGACCACCTCGCTCATGGTGGTACCTGCCTGATCGACCAGGGCTGTACCCTGCTCGACGCGCGTCACGCTGTCGGTGATCAGGGTCTTGATTTCTTTCGCCGCTTCCGCACTGCGGCCGGCCAGACTGCGCACCTCGCTGGCCACCACGGCAAAACCGCGGCCCTGTTCGCCGGCACGCGCGGCTTCCACCGCGGCGTTCAGCGCCAGGATGTTGGTCTGGAAGGCGATGCCATCGATCACGCTGATGATGTCGTTGATCTTGCGGCTCGAATCGTTGATGCCCTTCATGGTGTCCACCACCTGGGCTACCACCTCACCACCTTGCACGGCCACCGTGCTGGCGCTTTGGGCCAGTTGGTTGGCTTGCTTGGCATTGTCGGCGTTCTGCTTGACGGTGGAGCTCAGCTCTTCCATCGAAGCAGCGGTTTCTTCCAGCGCGCTGGCCTGGCTTTCGGTGCGGGCGCTCAGATCCTGGTTGCCTTGGGCAATTTCAGCACTGGCGGTAGCGACCGATTCGCTGCCTTCGCGGACATGGGCCACGATCTTGGCCACGTTGTCACGCACCGCCTTGATGCCGTGCATGATGCTGGCGTTATCACCCGGCTTCAGCACAATATCGACACTCATATCGCCTTGGGCCATGCGGTGTGTGATGGCATTGGCCTCATTGGGCTCGCCGCCGAGTTGCTTGACGATGCTGCGTGCGATCAACAGGCCCACCCCCAGCAGGATGGCGGCCAGAACCAAGGCGCCGAGGCCCGACTGGATCGCCCGAGCCAGGATGGCCGAGTCCACGGTGTCCACATAAACGCCCGAACCGACAATCCAGCCCCACGGTGCGAAGCCCTTGACGTAGGAGACTTTCTGCACCGGTTTGTCGCTGCCCGGCTTGGGCCACATGTAGGGCACATCACCCGCACCGCTGGCCTTGACGACATTGACCATCTCCACGAACAGGCGCTTGCCGGTCGGGTCCTTGTTGTCGGTCATGTCCTTGCCATCCAGCTCGGGCTTGATCGGGTGCATCACCGTGTTGGGATGCATGTCGGTGACGAAGAAGTATTCGGCGCCGCTGTAACGCAGGGGTTTGATGGCCTCCAAGGCGCGCTGCTTGGCCTCGGCCTCGCTCATCTTGCCCTTGGTGGCCTGGTCATGAAAGTGGACGATCAGGCCATGCGCGATTTCAACGGTCTGGCGGACACTGGCTTGTCGTTCCTGCATGAGCATGGTCCGTTCGGTGACCATGAAGAAAACCAGCAGGATGGCCAGACCGGCGATGGCACTGGCAATCAGCAGCCCCAGTCGCTTGGCGACGCTATAGGAAGAGAGTCGAAACATACGGTTTCTCCGGTACAGCCGAGGATCGCCCGGCAACAATATAAGTTGATACTGATATCGGCCTGTTTCTTCCTTCCCTGAATACAGCAATGCGCGCAGCCCCCTCTTTGGGAGACACTGCGCGCATCCAGACTGTCTGACTAAAACTTGAACAGGTACGAGGCGTACGTGGCTAGCTTATGACTAGTCCAACATACGTGAGGGAGTATAGAAATATGTCACCCTCGTGACAAGCCAGTAAAGCAGTTTTGCCATAAATGATGGCAATAAGTAAACATACTGTTTTAATGCGCCACAAAACAGCATTAATTAACCGGTTTGCGTGTGAAGACGCCCACGCCGGTGGCAAGCCTGAGCGGGCTTTCGGCGTGAGGAGACAGATCGGTTGCCGGGTGATCAGCAGCGGTGATCAAGCCCGGCGCACACGGCGGGCGAGCAGCCCCGAACTCAGCAGACCGATGGCCACGAAGCACAGGAAGGACCAGTTGGCGATGGAGCCACCGAGGAAGGTCCAGTCCACGGCCGAACAGTCGCCACTGCCCTTGAAGATCATGGGAATGGCACGCTGCAGCGGGAAGGTTTCGATCATGCCGTAGAGGTCGCGGCCGCAGCTCACCACCTCGGGTGGGTACCACTGCAGCCAGCTCTGGCGTGCGGCGACGAAGGCACCGAAACCGGCCAGCACGACGAGCAGCACGGCGCCCACGATTTGCAGACCTTTTTTGCCAGTTGAAGCCGTCAATGCAGCGACAAGCGCTATCAAAACAAGAGCATACCGTTGCACGATGCACATCGGGCAGGGCTCCAGCCCCACCACGTGCTGCAGGTACAGGCCAAAGGCCAGCAACGCAGCGCAGCCCAAGGCAATCAGGGCGAAGATCCGGCGGGGGTATGTGTCAAGCAGCGTGAGCAAAATCCTGGTTTCCTTCCACGAAGACGCGGGCCTTGCGCGGTGTCAACACCAGCACATCGCCTTCCTTCAAATCGAGTTCACGGTATTGTGACGCAGGAATCTGCGCCTCGATCACCGCTTGGTCCCCGGGTTGGGGCGCGTCTTCGGGAATAAGTTCCAGCCGTGCGATCGGGCCCACCACAATGGCGCGGCTGAGCCGGGCCACGATGCCCAGCGGCCTGCCCGCTGTGTCAGACGTTTCTGCCTTGTAGCGCTGCACGTCAAAGTCATGCGGCCGCACATAGGCAAAGGCCTTGGCATCCTCGGCGTCGCGGTGCTCGGGCGAATCGAGCCGCACGCCCTGCTGGCCGGCACCGATCACCACCTCGCCCTGCTCCACCCGGCCGTGGAACAGGTTGACGTCGCCCAGAAAACCGTAGACGAAGGGGCTGGCCGGCTGGTCCCACACCTGCTGCGGCGAACCGATCTGCTCGACCCGGCCGCCGTTCATCAGCACCACGCGGTCGGCCACTTCCAGCGCCTCCTCCTGGTCGTGCGTGACGAAGATGCTGGTCACGTGCAGCTCGTCGTGCAGGCGGCGCAGCCAGCGGCGCAACTCCTTGCGCACCTTGGCGTCGAGCGCGCCAAAGGGTTCGTCCAGCAACAGCACCTTGGGTTCCACCGCCAACGCGCGCGCCAAGGCGATGCGCTGGCGCTGCCCGCCCGAGAGCTGCGAGGGGTAGCGGTCCGCCAGCCAGTCCAGCTGAACCAGGCTCAGCAGTTCATGCACCTTGGCCTTGATCTGCGCTTCGCTCGGGCGCTGGCTCCTGGGCTTGACGCGCAAGCCGAAGGCCACGTTCTCGAACACCGTCATGTGGCGAAACAGCGCGTAGTGCTGGAACACGAAACCGACCTGGCGTTCGCGCACATGCACGTCGGTGGTGTCTTCGCCGCTGAACAGAATGCTGCCCTGATCCGGTGTTTCCAGCCCGGCGATGATGCGCAGCAGCGTGGTCTTGCCGCAGCCCGAGGGGCCCAGCAGCGCCACCAGTTCACCGGACTGGATGTCGAGGCTGACATCACGCAGGGCGTGGAAGTCGCCAAACTGCTTGTTGACATTGCGGATTTCGATACTCATGGTTGTCTTTCAGCGGGCCGGCACGGCGGCCGCAGGCAGGGATGGCCGCTCCGGCGGCAGTTCAGCGGCAGCCTTGAGCTCGCGCTCGTGCCGCCACTCGACGATGGACTTGATGACCAGGGTGGCTAGCGCCAGCAACGCCAGCAGCGAGGCCACCGCAAAAGCGGCCACCGACTGGTACTCGTTGTAGAGCACCTCCACGTGCAGCGGCATGGTGTTGGTCTGCCCGCGGATGTGGCCCGAGACCACCGACACCGCGCCGAACTCGCCCATGGCACGCGCATTGCACAGGATGACGCCGTAAATCAGGCCCCACTTGATGTTGGGCAGCGTCACGTGCCAGAAGGTCTGCCAGCCACTGGCCCCCAGCACGATGGCAGCCTGTTCTTCTTCATTGCCCTGCGCCTGCATCAGCGGAATCAGTTCGCGGGCGATGAAGGGAAAGGTGACGAACACCGTGGCCAGCACGATGCCGGGCACGGCAAAGATGATCTTGATGTCGTGCGCAGCCAGCCAGGGGCCGAACCAACCCTGCGCGCCGAAGATCAGCACGTAGATCAGGCCCGACACCACGGGCGACACCGAGAACGGCAGATCGACCAGCGTGGTCAGGAAGGCCTTGCCACGGAACTCGTACTTGGCGATGGCCCAGGCGGCAGCCACGCCGAACACCAGGTTCAGCGGCACCGCAATGGCGGCGGTGATCAGTGTCAGGCGGATGGCCGCCCAGGCGTCGGGCTCCTTCAGCGCCTCCCAGTAAGCGTCCCAGCCCTTGCGCAGCGCCTCGGTGAACACGGCCGCCAGCGGCAGCACCAAGAACAGCAGCATGAAACCCAAGGCGAGGCCGATGAGCGTCCAGCGCACCCAGCCCGGCTCGGTGGTACCGGCCCTGGCCGTCCGTTTGCTTTGTTGGCTCATGCCGGTGCTCCCGAACGTTTTCGCTGCCAGGCCTGCAAGGCGTTGATCAGCAGCAGCAGGACAAAGGAAAAGACCAGCATCACCAGGGCCACGGCGGTGGCGCCAGCGTAGTCGTACTGCTCCAGCTTGCCGATGATGATGAGCGGCGTGATCTCCGACACCATGGGCATGTTGCCGGCGATGAAGATCACCGAGCCGTACTCGCCGATGGCGCGGGCAAAGGCCATGGCAAAACCGGTCAGCAAGGCCGGCGCGATGGACGGGAAAATGACACGGGTGAAAGTCTGCCAGCGTGTGGCACCGAGGCAGGTGGCGGCCTCTTCCAGCTCCTTCTCGGCATCTTCCAGCACCGGCTGCACCGTGCGCACGACAAAAGGCAGGCCAATGAAGATGAGCGCAATCACCACACCCGCCGGCTTGAACGCCAGCTGGATGCCGTGCGGCTCCAGGTACTGGCCGACCCAGCCGTTGCCGGCCAACAAGGCCGTCAGCGAAATGCCAGCCACGGCGGTCGGCAAGGCAAACGGCAGGTCCACCAGCGCATCAACGATTTTCTTGCCTGGGAACGAGTAACGCACCAGCACCCAGGCCACCAGCAGGCCAGCCACCACATTGACCAGCGCCGCCAGAAAGGAGGCGCCAAACGTCAGGCGGTAGGACGCCAGCACACGCGGCGAGCTGACCGCAGCCCAGAACTGCTCGAAGGACAGCGTGAAGGTCTTGAAGAACAGCGCCGACAAGGGAATGAGCACGATCAGGCTCAGGTAGAGCACGGTGAACCCCAACGTCAGGTTGAAGCCGGGCAGCACGCGCCGTGGCGCACGTCGTGGCACGGCAGCCGCCGGCAGCGGCAGCGGCAGCGAAGAAATTGCAGTACTCATGGTTTCTTTTCGTGGGCCACCGCGGAACCGGCTTTGCCGGGCCGCTGGTGGCGCCCCCTTGAGGGGGAGACGCCGAAGGCGTTTCGGGGGTGGGTCATTTCACCGTGTAGAGCTTGTCGAACTGGCCGCCGTCGTTGAAGTGCACCTTCTGCGCTTCACCCAGGCTGCCGAAGTAGTCCTGCACCGTGAAGAACTGGATCGGTTTGAAGGTGGCGGCATATTTCTTCAGGATGGCCGGGTTGCGCGGACGCAGTGCATGCTTGGCGGCAATTTCCTGCGCTTCATCGGAGTACAGGTAGTTCAGATAAGCCTTGGCGAGTTCGCCTGTGCCCTTCTTGGCCACCGTGCGCTCGACCACCGCCACAGGGTTCTCGGTCACGAGGCTGCTGGACGGGTGAATCGCATCAACCTTGCCGGCACCGAACTCGCGGTCCACCGACACCACTTCGGATTCAAAGGTGATCAGTACATCGCCGATGTTGCGCTGCAGGAAGATGGTGGTGGCATCGCGCCCCCCCTTGGCCAGCACCGGCACGTTCCTGAACAGCTTGCCCACGAACTCGGCGGCCTGTGCGTCGGTCCCACCCTTCTTGCGCACCGAACCCCAGGCCGCCAGGTAGGCCATGCGGCCGTTACCGCCGGTCTTGGGGTTGACCACGATCACCTGCACGCCGGGCTTGATGAGGTCGTCCCAGTCCTTGATGGCTTTCGGGTTGCCCTGGCGCACCAGGAACAGCATGGTGGAGGTGGTGGGCGAGGCATTGTTCGGGAAGCGCTTGGCCCAGTCAGCCGCCACCAGGCCCTTGCTGGCCAGGAACTCGATGTCGGTGGTGGTGTTCATGGTCACCACATCGGCGTCCAGACCGTCGGCCACGGCGCGCGCCTGGGCGCTGGAGCCGCCGTGGGCCTGGTCGATCTTGACGTCCTTGCCGGTGGTCTTCTTGTAATGGGCCGTGAAGGCGGTGTTGTAGTCCTTGTAGAACTCGCGCGCCACGTCGTAGGAGGCGTTCAGCAGCGTCTGCGATGCTACAAAATTGCTAGCTGTCAGCGCAACAACGGCAAGGGAAAGAGTGGTAATTTGCTTGAATTTCATAGTGCGTGAAACCGGTTGTTGCGGCGTAGGTAGGTATTGTCCGGAGGGAAGCTCCGAACCCAAACTATTGTTTTGTGTTTAGTTAATAACCAACGTGACTAAGCACGAGATTCAGGCGGTGTGCAGAAAGGCGCTGGGCTCCGGCTGGGCTGTGGCCTTGGCCGCCGCACTAGACACGGGGGTCAACCCGCCCTCGCCCACCAGCGACTGCAGCAGCGCCACGCCCAGCGGCCATTCGCCGTGGCCGGAGTCGACGTTGATGTGGCCGGCATCCGGCACGCGCACGAATTCGCTGCCCCAGTTGCGCGCGTAGGCCCCCGACAGGCGGATCGGGCAGAACGGATCGTTGCTGCTGGCCACCAGAATGCTGCGGTACGGCAGCTTCTGGCATGGCGCGGGCGCGAAATCGGCCAGCACCGCGCGCCGCTCCGGGTCGGCCGGCGCCACCAGCAGCGCGCCCTGGATGCGTGAGGTGACTTCGGGCGGCAGATGCGTGACAGCGATGCAACCCAGGCTGTGCGCCACCACCACCACCGGCCCCGGCTGGGCTTCGATGGTACGGCTGATGGTGTTGACCCAGGCCGCCCGTGCCGGTGTCAGCCAGTTGTCCTGCTGGACCCGCACGGTGTGCGCATAGCGCTCGGCCCACAGGCTTTGCCAGTGGCCCGGGCCGGAGTCACGCCAGCCGGGAACGATGAGGATGCGCAGATCGCTTGCCATTTTGGGTACCGCCGCTTGCGCTTATTTGTTGGGCTGCGGCGTCAGGCGCAGGTAGGGGCGAACCGCCTTGAAGCCCTTGGGGAAACGCTGTGCCAGCTCGGCCGGATCCTGCAGGCTGGGCACGATGACCACGTCGTCGCCGTCCTTCCAGTTGGCCGGCGTCGCGACCTTGTGGCTGTCGGTCAGCTGCAGCGAATCGATCACGCGCAGGATCTCGTCGAAGTTGCGCCCAGTGCTCGCCGGGTAGGTAAAGGTGGTGCGGATCACCTTCTTCGGGTCGATGATGAACACGCTGCGCACCGTGGCGGTGGTCGAGGCGTTCGGGTGGATCATGTCGTAGAGCGTCGCCACCTTCTTGTCGGCATCGGCCAGGATGGGGAAGTTGACCGTGGTGGCCTGCGTCTCGTTGATGTCGTTCACCCACTTGGCATGGGAGTCGAGCGGATCGACGCTCACGGCGATCGGCTTGACGCCGCGCTTGGCAAACTCGCTGGCCAGGGCCGCGGTCTTGCCCAGTTCGGTGGTGCACACCGGCGTGAAATCAGCCGGATGGGAGAACAGCACCACCCAGGAGTTGCCAGCCCACGAGTGGAAGTGGATGGGGCCGGCGGTGGAGTCCTGCGTGAAATCGGGGGCGGTGTCGCCAAGTCTGAGTGTCGTCATGTGAACCTCCTGATGAACAATGAAAGTCATTGTCAAAGGAGAGCCACAAAACTCAAACGAATATGTAGTAGTTAGCTAATACGAAAAAACAGATGAAGAAATGGGCGTGAACAGGCTCTAGCCCAGATGGTCATGCATGCGTGATGCCAGGGCACGCACGGTCTTCCCGGCCAGCGGCTCCAGCCGCCCCGCCAGCCCGGTTTGAACCAGCTGGGTCAGCACACCGGCTTGGGGGGTGAGCGGCCCGAAAAACAGCGGGACATCACCCCGCAGCAGGAGCAGCGTAGGGAAATTCTCGACCTCGATTTCGCCGAGCAGCTCGCTGTCATCCTCGATGTCGAGCCAGGCAAAACGCGCCGTGCCCTCGAACTGGGCTTGCAGCGATTCAAACAGCGGCTGGTAGCTGCGGCAGCTGCCGCACCAGAGCGCGCACAGGCAGACCACGTCGAGCCGCTCACCGGCAGTAAGCTGAGTCGTCATGGCCAGCCTGTGTGCAACGGAGCGCTGCGGACACCCCCTGGATGCGGCCGCAAGCTGTGGCAGCTTGGCCGGACCCGGGGCATGGCCGCAGACCTCGTATCGAGCATCAGAAACCGGTGACCACCGCGCCCTTGAACTCGGTCTGCACGAACTTGCGGATTTCCTCGGACTGGTACACCTTGAGCAGCTTGGCCACCCAGGGCTTGGACTTGTCCTGTTCGCGCACAGCGATCAGGTTGACGTAGGGGCTCTTGGCGTTTTCCTGTGCAATGGCATCCTTGCCCGGGTGCAGGCCGGCCGGCAGCGCGTAATTGGTGTTGACGCCAGCGGCATCCAGGTCATCCAGCGAACGAGCCAGTTGCGCCGCTTCCAGCTCCACGAACTTGAGCTTCTTGCGGTTTTCCACCACGTCCAACGGCGTGGCCTTCAGGCCGGCATCGGCCCGGAGCTTGATCAGGCCCTGGTCCTGCAGCACCAGCAGCACACGGCCGCCATTGGTCGGGTCGTTCGGGATGCCGAACTTGGCGCCGTCCTTCAGCTCGGCCAGGCTTTTGACCTTCTTGGAGTAGATGCCGATCGGGAAATTCACCGTGTTGCCGACAGCCACGATCTTGTAACCACGGTCTTTCACCTGCTGGTCGAGGAAAGGCTTGTGCTGGTAGCTGTTGGCGTCCAGGTCGCCGGCTGCCAGCGCGGCATTCGGCTGGATGTAGTCACTGAACTCGACCACCTGGATCTTGAGCCCCTGCTTTTCGGCCAGCTTCTTCACTTCCGCAAAGATCTGGGCATGCGGGCCGGCCGTGACGCCGACCTTGATCGGCTTGTCCTGTGCCAGCACGGGCGCCAGGAAAGCAGCCAGCGCCAGGGCAGCAACCGATTGAAGGGCAAAACGCTTGTTCATGAAAACTCCTTGAATAGAACAACCAGAGAACAACTGAGGGATCGAAAAAAGAAAAGACGCCTTATTTGTGGCGCAGCCGGTGCACCAGGCTGTCGCCCAGGCTTTGCACGCTCTGGACAAACAGGATCAGGATCACGACCACGGCCAGCATGACTTCCGGTAGGAAACGCTGGTAACCATAACGGATGCCCAGGTCGCCCAGCCCGCCGCCGCCGACCGCACCGGCCATGGCCGAATACCCCGTCAGGCTGACGAAGGTGACCGTCAGGCCGGCCACGATGCTCGGCAAGGCTTCCGGCAGCAGCACCTTGAAAACAATCTGCCGCGTGCTGGCACCCATGGCCTGCGCCGCTTCGACCAGCCCCGGGTCCACCTCGCGCAGCGAAGCCTCCACCAGCCGCGCCAGAAAAGGCCCGGCCGCCAGCGTGAGCGGCACGACGGCTGCCGCCGTACCGATGGAGGACCCGGTAATCAGGCGCGTGAGCGGAATCACGGCCACCAGCAGGATGATGAACGGCGTGGAGCGCACGGCGTTCACGATGCCGCCAACGACCCGGTTGGCCACACGGCTCTCCAGCACACCGCCGCGATCGGTCAGGCGCAGGTACACCCCCAGCGGAATGCCGATGAGCGCGGCAAAGGTGCCCGAAATGCCGACCATCAGCACGGTCTCCCAGAGCGAGCTGGCAAACAGTTCCAGCAGTTCTGCAGTGAATCTTTCAAACATGGGATAGCTCCTGTACCTGCACACCGGCACTGCGCAGATGCGCGATGGCGGCAGCCAGCTTGTCTTGTGCGCCGCGGGCCAGGACGGCCAGCGATCCGAACGGATGGCCCTGCACCTCGTCCACGTGGCCGTGCACGATGTTGAGGTCGACGTCGTAACGGCGGATCACATCCGACAGCAAGGGCCGGTCCGACTCGTCGCCGGCAAAGATCAGGCGCAGCAACACCCCCTGCGCCGCCGGCACACCGCCCAGCAGGCCGCGCACCCGCTCCAGCACGCTGGTCGGCAAGGCCTGGGGCACAACATCGTCAATCAGGCTGCGCGTGGTCTCATGCTGCGGACGGCTGAATACCTGCAAAGTGCCGCCCTGCTCCACGATCCGGCCGGCGTCGATCACCGCCACCTGGTCGGCCACCTGCTTGATCACCTGCATCTCGTGCGTGATCAGCACGATGGTCAGGCCCAGCTCGCGGTTGATGTCACGCAGCAAGGCCAAAATGGCGCGTGTGGTTTCGGGGTCGAGCGCCGACGTGGCCTCGTCCGACAGCAGCACCTGCGGCCGGCTGGCCAGCGCGCGGGCAATGCCGACGCGCTGCTTCTGCCCACCGCTGATCTGCGCCGGATAACGGTCTTGCAACCCCGCCAGGCCCACCAATTCCAGCAGCGGCGCCACCCGCGCCCGGATCTCGGTGCGCGACAGGCCGGCCAGTTCCAGCGGCAGCGCCACGTTGTCAAACACGGTGCGCGAGGACAGCAGGTTGAAGTGCTGGAAGATCATGCCGATGCCCTGGCGCGCCTTGCGCAGGGCCGGCTCGTTCAGCGTCGTCAGCTCGACTCCGTCCACCCGGACCTGGCCCGCCACCGGACGGTTGAGCAGGTTGATGGTGCGGACCAGCGAGCTTTTGCCGGCGCCACTGCGGCCGATGACGCCGAAGATCTCGCCCCGCGCAACGTGCAGATCCACGCCGCGCAACGCCTCCACCGGTCCCTCGGGGCCCTGGTAGGTCTGAAATATTTTTTGCAGTTCAATCATGGTGGGGAGTCGATTCATCCATTCCGTTCAAGCCAACCGGCGCCGCATGCAGCATGCCTGACCGGGACATCCGTGACCTCTTGTTTGGCAGACAACAACATGCCTTGCCAAATCAATGGCCCCAAACAACGAAGAGGGAAATTGTGACCCGGAAAGTTGGCAGCGTGGAGGACATCAGGCGCTACATCGCGCTTTGCCTCTTTGGCCATGCACGGGTGATCCGTTGGCAAGAAACTGGAGGCCGATTGGCTTGTTCACCTTGATCTGGCCCCTTCGTTTTTTCAAATTCATTGGAGAGATTCTGGAAGGAATCGCCTTCAGGGGGAACTACCGTTTTTTCACATGCATATAACCAGCGGTTCTAAATAACCAAGCATCGCTCGTCGCAGAACAGTTGAAGCACGCGCTCGTCGATTGCGGCATGCTCCATGGCGCACAGGCCAGGGAACATGCTCATACCGGCGTTCAGATCTTGGCGAGCGACACCTCGGTGGCCTTGATCAGCGCCACCACTTCGCTGCCCGGCTTGAGCGCCAGGTCGTTGACCGAACGCGTGGTGATGACCGAGGTCACGATGCCCCACGGCGTTTCGACATCCACTTCGGACAGCACGTCGCCGCGAATGATTTCCTTGACCTTGCCGCGAAACTGGTTGCGGACGTTGATGGCTTGAATGGACATGGTTTCTCCTTGATAAGTCCGTTGAAAAATTAGATGGCCCAACGCAGGCCGTGCGCCGGCAGGCCGGGCCAGGAGGCATCAGCTGGTTCGGCGGGCCGCTCGGGCTGCTGCAGCACGCGCTGCAGGATGCGGTTCTCGATGGCCGCGAAGGCGGCATCGCCACGCTCGCGCGGCCGTGCCAGCGCAATGCGCTCGTCCAGCGCGATGCGTCCATCCTCGATCAGGATCACGCGGTCGGCCAGCGCCACCGCTTCCTGCACGTCGTGCGTCACCAGGAGAGCCGTGAAGCCGTTGCGCCGCCACAGGCCTTCGATCAGCTGGTGCATCTCGATGCGGGTCAGCGCATCGAGCGCGCCCAGCGGTTCGTCCAGCAACAGCAGGCGCGGGTTGTGCACCAGGGCCCGTGCCAGCGAGACACGTTGCCGCTGGCCACCCGAGAGCTTGGCCGGCCAGTCGGCCTCACGCTCCGCCAGCCCCACCTGGGCCAGCACCTCGGCGGCCTGCTGGCGCTGTGCCTTCGGCAAACCCAGGGCCACGTTGTCGACCACACGTTTCCAGGGCAGCAGGCGCGAATCCTGGAACATGATGCGGGTGTCGTCGCTCAGGCCGTCGACGGTCTGCCCGTCCAGACGCACCTGGCCTTCGCTGGCGGACTCCAGCCCGGCCACCAGCCGCAGCAGCGTGCTCTTGCCGCAGCCGCTGCGCCCGACGATGGCAACGAACTCGCCCGGCTCGATCACCAGTTCGGCCTGGCGCAGTACCTGCCGCGAACCGTAGCGCTTGGACAGGCCGCGGATTTCCAGCGCAACGCCTTTTGTGACGGAAGATGTATTGATGCTCACGCAATACTCCTTGATAGATATAGGCGCGCTCCGGCGAGCGCAGCGAAGCCCGTTCGCAGGCTCCCGCGGAACCGGCTTTGCCGGGCCGCTGGGAGCGCCCCCTTGAGGGGGGATGCGAGCCACACGCAGTGGGCGAGAGTCGGGGGTGTTTCCATTACTGATATCCCGGATGCCAACGCAACCAGTAGCGCTCCAACCCCTTGGCAAACACATCCGCCAGCTTGCCCAGCAGCGCGTACAACAGGATGCCGACCAGCACCACGTCGGTCTGCAGGAACTCACGGGCGTTCATGGTCAGGTAACCAATACCAGCCTGGGCCGAGATGGTTTCCGCCACGATCAGGATCACCCACATCAGGCCGAGCGAAAAACGCAGACCGACCAGAATGGACGACAGCGCCCCGGGCAGGATGACCTCGCGGTACAGCTGCCAGCGATTCAGGCCATAGGTGCGCGCCATTTCGATCAGCCCCGGGTCGACATTGCGGATGCCATGCGAGGTATTGAGGTAGATCGGGAAAAACACCGACACAGCGATCAGAAACAGCTTGGCACTCTCGTCGATGCCGAACCACAGGATGACCAGTGGAATCAACGCCAGCGCCGGGATGTTGCGCACCATCTGGATGGTGGAGTCGAGCAGCGTGTCGGCCCAGCGGAAAGAGCCGGTGAGCAGCCCCAGCACCAGCCCCAGACCGCCGCCGATGGCCAGCCCCGTCAAGGCGCGCCAGGCACTGATCTGCACATGGGTCCACAGCTCGCCCGACAGTGCCAGCGTCCAGCCGGCCTTCACCACCTCCAGCGGTGCCGGCAGCACCCGCGTTGAGAGCCAGCCTTGGGCAGAGAACACCTGCCACAGCGCCAGCAGCGCCACCGGCAACAACCAGGGCAGCAGCCGCAACGCGACGCCGCGAACGAAAGCCAGCGTGCTGGCCACCAGCTTGCGGGCATTGCCGCCTTGCAACAGTTGCAGTGACGGCTGCACCAGAAAACCGAAGCCTGGCGCCTCCACCGTGGTGTCGGCCACCGCGAGTTCATGGATGGGGTGTGTCATGCGATGCCCTTCTGCCCTGCAATGGGCTCCAGAAACTCCAGCGCATTGCCGGCCGGGTCGCGGACATAAAAGCGCAGATGGCCGGACAAGGCTCGCGACTCATCGAGGACCACCCCGGCATCAAGCAGTTTGGCCCGCAGACCGGGCAGGTTTTCTACCTGCAGAGCCAGATGGGGCACGCCCACCGGCGAGCGCCAGGCCTGCACCGGCACCAGATCGATGCGCTGCGCCCCGGCGCGAAAACGCAAGGTCTTGCCATCGCCCGGCCCGAACTCCGGCAAGCCGATCAGTTCGCTGTAGAAGTGGCGCACCAACGCGTGCTTGCCGGCCGGGAAACCGAGTTGCGCGTGGTTGATGGAATGGATGCTCATGGCCACCCTTTCAGCTTTGCGCCGCGCGCAGCCCTTCGGGCTTGTGCGCGTTGGCGACGATCTCGCCGAAGGGACTGAGCTGATGGCTGCCCTGCAACGTGGCCGGCGCCTGCACGCCGATGTGCGGGAACACCAGTTCGGCGAAGCGGTAAGCCTCTTCCAGATGTGGGTAACCCGACAGCACAAAGGTCTCGGCGCCGATCTCCTGGTACTCCTTCAGGCGGCGGGCAATGGTCTCGCCATCCCCCACCAGGGCGGTGCCGGCACCGCCACGCACCAGGCCGACACCGGCCCACAGGTTGGGGCTGATTTCCAGCTTGGCGCGGCTGCCGCCATGCAACGCACGCATGCGGCGCTGGCCTTCCGAGTCCATGCCGGCGAAGGTGTTCTGCGCCTTGGCGATGGTCTCGTCGTCGAGGTACTTGATCAGCTCGTCCGCCGCGGCCCAGGCCTGATCGTTGGTCTCGCGCGCGATCACGTGCAGGCGCACGCCGAACTTCACCTTGCGGCCCTGCTTGGCCGCGCGCTGGCGGATGTCGTCGAACTTCTTGGCCACCTCGGCCGGCGGCTCACCCCAGGTCAGGTAGAGCTCCACCTGCTCGGCGGCCAGGTCGTGCGCGGCATCGGACGAACCGCCAAAGTACAGCGGTGGGTGCGGCTTCTGCACCGCCGGGAACAGTTGCTTGGCGCCCTTGACCTTGAGGTGCTTGCCCTCGAAGTCCACCTTCTCGCCAGCCAGCAGGCGGCGCCAGATGTGCAGGAACTCGGCCGCGTGTTCGTAGCGCTCGTCGTGACTGAGGAACGTGCCATCGGCCTCCAGGTCACCGGCATCGCCGCCGGCCACCACGTTGACCAGCAGCCGGCCGCCGCTCAGACGGTCGAAGGTGGCCGCTTGGCGCGCCGCCACCGTGGGCGAAATCGTGCTGGGGCGCAGCGCGACCAGGAACTTCAACCGCTGCGTGAGCGGGATCAGGCTGGAGGCCACGGTCCACGGGTCTTCGCAGGAGCGGCCGGTGGGAATCAGCACGCCGCCGTAGCCCAGGCGTTCCGCTGCCTGCGCGATCTGCTGCAGATAACCCTGGTCGACGGTGCGTGCACCGTGGGAGGTGCCGAGGTAATGACCATCACCATGGATGGGCAGAAACCAGAAAACGTTCATGTGAATTTCTCCTTGAGGTGACGTTGTTGCTGTTTCAGGAACGCCGCGCTGGCGCTTGCCAGACGATCTCGGCCACATTGACGGGTTTGGGAATCAGGCCGAGTTGCAGGAAGGCATCGGCCACGCGCTGCTGATCGGCCACGGTCTGCGGGCTCAAAGGCCCCACCGGCGACTTCGGCCGGCGCTGCAGGAACAGGCTGACCACGCCGGCATCCAGGCCGCTGAAGTTGGCGATCAGCTTGATGACTTCCTTGCGGTTCTCCTGCGCCTGCCGGTCGGCACGCGTCAGCTCCTCGAACAGCACAGCCACGGCGGGCGCATGCTGAGTGGCGAAGGCGCGCGAAGCCAGGTAGAACGAGTTGTTGCTGGACAGGTCGCGCCCGGTGGCCAGCACACGCGGCTGGATGGCCAATTCGGTGGCGGCGTAATACGGGTCCCAGATCGCCCAGGCATCCACGCTCCGGCGTTCGAAGGCGGCGCGCGCATCGGCCGGTGCCAGGTAGACCGGTTGGATGTCGCTCCACTGCAGGCCGGCCTTCTCGACCGCGCGCACCAGCAGGTAGTGGGCGCTGGAGCCTTTTTGCAGCGCGATCTTGCGGCCCTTGAGGTCGGCCAGCTTCTTCACCGGCGAGTCTTTCAGCACCAGAATGGCCGAGCTGTCGGGCTTGGGCGGCTCGGCACCCACGTACAACAGGTCCTTGCCGGCGGCCTGGGCGAACACCGGCGGCGAGTCGCCGGTCAGGCCGAACTCCAGACTGCCGACTGACAGCGCCTCCAGCAACTGCGGGCCGGCCGGGAATTCGATCCAGCTCACCTTGGTGGCCGGGAAACGCTTTTCCAGCACCGACTGCTGCTTGAGGATGACGAGGTTGACAGCGGACTTCTGGTAGCCGATGCGCAACTGCTCGGGGGCCTTGGCGGCTTGTGCGTTGGCGACGTGGCTGCTCAGGCCCCAGCTCGCCGCCGTCAGGCCCAGGATCTGCAACAGGCGGCGGCGCAGGGAGAAATGCGTCTGGCTCATGGCGTGCTCCTGTGTGTTCAGCGCGCCGGCTTCCAGGCTGCTTCGCGCACAACAATGGGCTTGGGAATCAGCTTGAGGTCGTAGAAGGTGTCGGCAATCTTCTGCTGCTCGGCAATGACGGCATCGGTCAAGTGCGTCACGCCGTAGCCGTAACGACGCAGGTTGAGCTCCACCACATCGGTATCGAGCCCCTGCAGCGGCGCGATGATGGCCGCGGCCTGCTTGAGGTTGGCCTTCAGCCACTTGCCCTGCGCCACCACGTCGTCGAACAGGGCCTGGATCACTTCGGGCCGTTTTTCCACATAGGAACGCTCGGCCAGGTAATAGGCATAGTTGTTCACCACGCCGCGGCCATCGGCCAGGATGCGGGCGCCGGTCTGCTTCTCGGCGGCGGCCAGGAACGGGTCCCAGATGACCCAGGCGTCGACCGCACCTTTTTCGAAGGCAGCACGGGCGTCGGCCGGCGGCAGGAACACGGGCTGGATGTCGGTGTACTTCAGACCGTGCTTTTCCAGCAGCTTGACCAGCAGGTAGTGCACGTTGGAACCCTTGTTCAGGGCAACTTTCTTGCCCTTGAGCTCGGCCACCGTCTTGATGGGCGAGTTCTTCTGCACCAGCAGGGCTTCCGCTTCCGGCGCTGCCGGGTCGTTGCCGATGTAGACGAAGCGTGCGCCGGCAGCCTGGGCGAAGATGGGGGGCGCCTCGCCGACGAAGCCGACATCAACCGAACCGACGTTCAGGCCTTCGAGCAATTGCGGGCCGGCCGGGAATTCCACCCATTTCAGGCCCACACCCAGCGGCGCCAGGCGCTTTTCCAGCGTGCCTTGCGCCTTTTGCAGCACGAACAGGCTGGCCGACTTCTGGTAACCGATGCGCAGTTCACCCCGGGTCTGTGCCTGCGCCACCGGCAGCAGAAGCAGGAAGCCCAGGACCAGGGCTACCCCCACCAGTGCCACGGCGGCGATGGCGCTGTTGCGTACGGCGCGCCACCAGTGGCGCGGCGCCACCTCGCTCTCGATGCTGTCGGTCGTGACTTGTGTCATGTCAATGTCCTTGTTGTTGTGCGCAGGCCAAAGCCGTCCCGGCCCCGCCGCGCGGAGATTCAAAAAAATAGGGGAATGAAGAGGAAGAAAGACCGGGAACCGGAACAGGACCCCGGCCACAGTGTCAGACGCTACATCGCACCCGCGAGAACGCGATCGGCTCGAAGCCTTCGGTTGCGCGCGGCAGGCGTAGGCCCTCGGCCACCAGCGTGGCGGCGGCCTCGTCGAGCCGGGCCTCGATGTCCGGCTGAATCAGGTACGCCTCTTCCGGCGTCAACGTGACCTGGGCGTCGGTGGCGTAGACACCCGGCAGGATGTGGCGGGCACCGAGCGACTGCAGCACCGGGCGCAGCGCATAGTCGAGCGCCAGCATGTGGTGTGGGCTGCCACCGGTGGCCAGCGGCAGCACCGTCTTGCCCTTGAAGGCCGTCTGTGGCAGCAGGTCCAGCAGCACCTTGAGCACGCCGCTGTAGGCCGCCTTGTAGACCGGTGTGGCCACCACGATGGCCTGGGCGCGCTCCACCTGTTGGGTGGCTGCCACCACCGACGGATGGTTGAAGTCGGCCAGCAGCAGCGCCTGCGGCGACAGGTCGCGGATCAGCAGGCTTTCGACCTGGGCGCCACGGCGCGTCAGTTGCTGCCCCACCCGGTTCAGCAAGGCCGCCGAACGGGAGCGCTCGGACGGGCTGCCTGCAATCAGAAGTACCGACATGTTCTGTGTTCCTGCGTGCCTGTGGATGACGTTTCTGCCGGCTTATTTCTTGGTGTAGATCTGGTCGAAGTACGCGCCATCGGCAAAGTGATCCTTGGCCACCTTCTCCCAGCCACCGAAGGCCTGGTCAATGGTGAACAGGTTCAGCTTCGGCAACTGCTTGGCGTACTTGGCCTGTGCCTTGGCCGAGATCGGACGGTAGAAGTTCTTGCCGATGATGTCCTGCGCTTCCTCGGTATAGAGGAACTGCAGGTAGGCCTCGGCCAGCTTGCGCGTGCCCTTGCGGTCCACGTTCTTGTCGACCACGGTCACGGCCGGCTCGGCCAGGATGCTGATGGAGGGCGCCACGATGTCGAACTTGGTGCCGAACTCCTTCTCCAGCAGGTAGGCCTCGTTCTCCCACGCGATCAGCACATCACCCTGGCCGCGCTGGGCAAAGGTGATGGTCGAGCCGCGGGCGCCGGTGTCGAGCACCGGCACATTGCCGTAGAGCTTGGCGACAAAGTCCTTGGCCTTGTCGTCGCCACCGAACTTGCGTTTGGCGAACTCCCAGGCCGCCAGGTAGTTCCAGCGCGCACCGCCCGAGGTCTTGGGGTTGGGCGTGATGACGCTCACGCCCGGCTTGATCAGATCGTCCCAGTCCTTGATGCCCTTGGGATTGCCCTGGCGCACCACCAGCACGATGGTCGAGTTGTAGGGCGAGGAGTTGTGCGGCAGGCGTTTTTGCCAGTCGGGCGCGACCCAGCCGCCGTTCTTCACCAGCGCGTTGGTGTCACCGGCCAGGGCCAGCGTTGCCACGTCGGCATCCAGCCCGTCGATGATCGAGCGCGCCTGCTTGCCCGAGCCGCCGTGCGACTGCTTGATGGCCACGTCCTGGCCGGTCTTGGCCTTCCAGTGCTTGGTGAAAGCGGCATTGACCTCGACGTACAGCTCACGCGTCGGGTCGTAGGACACGTTGAGCAGCGTGGCGGCCGGTTGGGCCAGACTGCCCAGGGCTGTCCCTGCCAGTGCGAAGGCCACTGAAAGCTTGATAAAGTTGCGCCGTTGCGTCATGTTTTTTCCTTTTCAAATCCGTGAATGAATGGCGATGAAATGGATTCTGTTGAAACATGATCAAAACTGGAACGAATAAGATTTCAGTTGCTTATTCCCTAAACATCTGAGTGATTGAAAGAGGCTGCATATGGCACGCATGGTGAACTGCATCAAACTGGGCAAAGAGGCCGAAGGTCTGGACTTCCCGCCCTACCCTGGCGAGCTGGGCAAGCGCATCTGGGAAAGCGTGAGCAAGGAAGCCTGGGCCGCCTGGCTCAAGCACCAGACCATGCTGGTGAACGAAAACCGCCTGAACCTGGCCGATGCCCGCGCCCGCCAGTACCTGGCACGCCAGATGGAGAACCACTTCTTCGGCTCCGGTGCCGATGCCGCCCAGGGTTACGTGCCGCCGAGCGCCTGAGCGCCCCCCCTTTTTTCCATCGTTTCTCTCGCAAGCTCCTGTGACGGAACCGGTGCACGGAGCAGTTCAGGCCGCACTTCACGCTGCAGGCCTGCCCCAGGCTTGGGCCTCACAGCCCGTCTGGCGCATCCTCGACACCCATTTCGACCTGCCGCGTTTCCTGGCCCTCTGGCAAGCGTGGCAGGCCGATGCGCAGCGACCGCGACTGCTGCACGTGGTCGCCCTCACCCGGCAGCCGCCCGCTCTCTCCGAGCTGCAAGCCGCCCAGGCCGCGTCGGAAAGCCCTCAGCTCGTGCAGGAACTGGCTGCCCAATGGCACGGCCTGTTGCCGGGTTTTCACCGCCTGCTGCTGGCGCAAGGGCAGCTGGTGCTGACCCTGTGCGTGGGGGAGCTGCAGCCCCTGCTGCGTGAGCAGCAGTTCGAGGCCGACACCGTCCTGCTTGATGACCAAGCCACCTGGGACCGCTGGAGTGCCAAGGCCCTGGCGCGCTGCTGCCGGCGCGGCACCCCACTGGCCTGGGTCGGCCCGTCGCCCGGCCCGGCCCCGGCCTTGCGCGAGGTGCTGGGCCAGAGCGGCTTCGCTTTCCAGGCCAACCGGGCCGAATACGCCCCCCACTGGGTACTCAAGAGCAGCCGCGAAACCCTGCGCACCCAGGCGACCGCACCCGCCACCTGCGCCGTCATCGGTGCCGGTCTGGCCGGCGCCAGCGTGGCCGCTGCCCTGGCGCGGCGCGGCTGGCGGGTCCAGGTGTTTGACGCTGCCCCAATGCCGGCGGCCGGTGCCTCCGGCCTGCCGGCCGGGCTGGTGGTGCCGCATGTCTCGGCGGACGACAGCCCGCGTTCGCGCCTGTCACGCGCCGGTGTGCGGCTGATGCTGCAGGAAGCGCGCCGCCTGCTGCCCGAAGGGGTGGACTGGGCCCTCAGCGGCGTGCTGGAGCAGCGCCTCGATGGCCGCGCCGGCCTGCCGGCCCACTGGCCTGCCGCCGGCAGCGAGATCTCGCGCCCGGCCCCGCCCCTGGAAACATCCCCTTGGCACGAAGGCTGCCCCGCGGTGCCCGCACTCTGGCATGCACAGGCCGCCTGGATCAAGCCGGCCCGCTTGGTGCAGGCCTGGCTGGCCCAGCCGGGCGTGCAGTTCTGCGGCAACGCCAAAGTCAGCACCTTGCGCCGAACCGACACGCCCTCCGGCACGGTATGGCAACTGCTCGGCCGCGATGGCCAACTCCTCGGCAGCGCCAGCCAGGTGGTGCTGGCCAATGCCAGCGATGCGCCGCGCCTGCTGGACAGCCTGCGCGCCGAACTGCCCGAACTCGCGCAGCTGCCGCCGGTGCATGAGATGCGCGGTGTGCTGTCCGCCGGCCTGCGCCAGGCGGGTGATGAAGCCGCCCTGCCGCCGTTCCCGGTGAATGGCCTGGGCGCCCTGATTCCATCCGTGCCCACCGAGGATGGCCTGGCCTGGTATGCCGGCGCCACCTATGAGGCGGCGCAGCAGCCACCCGCCATCGCAACGGAACACCACCACCGCAATCTGGAGAAGTTGCGCACGCTGCTGCCGGTGGCAGCACGCGCCTTGGCCCCCGCGTTCACGCCCGAGGCGGCACGGGGCTGGGGTGGCACGCGCTGCGTCAGCGCCGACCGCCTGCCACTGGTGGGCCCGCTGGAAGATGGCCCCCGGCCGACCCTGTGGATCAACGCCGCCATGGGCTCACGCGGTTTGAGTTTCTCGCTGTTGTGCGCAGAACTGCTGGCGGCACGCCTCGGAGCCGAGCCGTGGCCGGTGGAGGCCAGCCTGGCGCACTTCCTGCACGCGCGGCGCCGGCCGTCTGCGCAGGGCGAAGGATCCTGATCAAAATGGCATCCAAGCCTTGCCAAAACAGCGCAAACAGCTATACATTTTGTAGCATGAACGAGATTGCCCCAAGGCCGCCAGGTTGCTCTTGGTCGTAGCGGGAATAATGGAAGGCCCATGAGCCAGCGCCACAAGATCATCCTCGACTGCGACCCCGGCATAAACGATGCTGTGGCCTTGTACTTCGCCTTGGCCCAGCCCGAGATCGAGCTGCTGGGCATCACAGCCACCTTCGGCAATGTGTCGGCGGCGCAGGCGGCGCGCAACGCCATCTACCTGTGTGCGCTGGCGGGGCGGCGTATTCCGGTGTGCGAAGGCGTCAACACCCCCACGCGCAAGGCCGGGGTGCGGCCGGACACCGGGGGCCACGGTGCCGACGGCCTGGGCAACCTGCCCGAGCGCCGGCGCGACAGCTATTCACCCGATGAACGCTCCGCCGCGCGTTTTATCGTCGAGCAGGCCAACGCGTACCCCGGCGAGGTGACGCTGGTGACCACCGGGCCCCTGAGCAACCTGACCCAGGCGCTGCGGCTGGAGCCCAGGCTGCCGGCACTGCTGAAACAGGTGGTCGTGCTGGGCGGCAGTATTGCTGCGCCCGGCAACGTCTCGCCGGTGGCCGAGTCCAACATCTGGCACGACCCGCACGCGGCGGATGTGATCTTCACCGCCGGTTTCCAGCTCACCCTGGTGGGACTGGACGCGGCGCAGCACATGGCCGTGCCACTGGCCTTGTTCGAGCGCGTAGCGGCCCAGCACCGGCACCCGGCCACCGACCTGCTGCTGCATGCCGCGCGCTTCTCGGTTGATTACTACGTCCACCTCGACCCCGAACTGGCACGCCAACAGGCCTGCCCCAGCCACGACGTGCTGGCGGTGATGTTCGTCTTGCGGCCCGACCTGTTCCGCACCGAACCCGGCCGCGTGCGCGTAGCCACCGAGGGGCTGGCCGAGGGCCAGACCATCATGGACCGGCGCGAGCATGTGCTGTACCCCCAGCCCGGTTGGGAAGAGCACCTCCCGCGCATCCAGGTCTGCCTGGGCGTGGATGCCCCCGCCTGCCTGGCCTGGCTCGCGTCCAGCCTGGCGGGCGACTGGCTGCCCGCGCCGGCCTGAAGCCCTGAAGCACGCCATATTCCCCAATTGCATATATCTCAAAGAAAAATGTAGTTTGGAATTCATGGAGCCCCCTCTACAGTCGCGTCCATGCATGACGTGGCGTTTGTTTTTGCGGGCTTTTTTGTCGGTCTGGTCGTTGGCCTGACCGGCGTGGGCGGCGGCTCGCTCATGACGCCGATCCTGATCTTCTTTTTCGGCGTCAAGCCCTATCTGGCCGTCGGCACCGACCTGCTGTTCGCCGCCTTCACCAAACTCGGCGGCACCGTGCGCCTGGCGCGTGCCCGCGTGATCGACTGGCGCATCGTGCTCAACCTGTCGGCCGGCAGCATTCCGGCCGCCCTGATCACCCTGTTCATCCTCCACCACATCGGCCCGACCAATCCGGCCGTGCAGAGCCTGATGACCAGCACCCTGGGCGCCGCCCTGCTGCTGACGGCCGCCGCCACCTTCTACAAGGCAGTGCGCGGCAAGGCGCTGCCCGCCACGCTGGCCCAGGGCCAGGAAGCGCGTGCCGCGACGCCGCGCCACTGGAGCCTGCCACTGCTGCTGGGCGCCGTGGTGGGCACGCTGGTCACGCTGACCTCGGTCGGCGCCGGTGCCATCGGCGTGAGCGTGCTGCTGATCGTCTACCCGCTGCTGCCGCTGCCGCGCATCGTGGCGGCCGACATTGCCTACGCCGTGCCGCTGACGCTGGTGGCAGGTCTCGGCCACGCCTCGCTCGGCTCGGTCGACTGGCCCTTGCTGGCCAAGCTGCTGGCCGGTTCGCTGCCCGGCATCTGGCTCGGCTCGCACCTGATGCACCGCATCAACGAGCGCGTCATCCGCTCCGCCCTTTCCGTTTTGCTGGCCTGGGCCGGCCTCAAGCTCATCGCTATTTAACCTGTTATGTACCAGTACACCGAATTCGACCGCCAGTTCGTGCACACGCGCGCCGCGCAATACCGTGACCAGCTTGAACGCCATCTGTCCGGCCAGTTGAGCGGCGACGACTTCAAGCCGCTGCGCCTGCAGAACGGCTGGTACATCCAGCGCCATGCGCCCATGCTGCGCGTGGCTGTGCCGTATGGCGAGCTCTCCAGCAGCCAGGTGCGCGTGCTGGCCCGCATTGCGCGCGAGTACGACCAGCCGACCTCCGAACTGTTCCAGGGCGCGGTGGCGGCGCAGAACCGGCTGGGCGAGATCCAGCTGCGCGACGGCCGCGCCATCGGCAGCCGCCTGAGCACCGGCTACGCCCACTTCACCACGCGCCAGAACGTGCAGTACAACTGGATTCCGCTGACCAAGAGTGCCGACGTGATGGACCTGCTGGCCAGCGTGGGCATGCACGGCATCCAGACCAGCGGCAACTGCATCCGCAACATCACCACCGACGAACTGGCCGGCATTGCCGTGGACGAGGTGGCCGACCCGCGCCCCTTCGCCGAAATTCTGCGCCAGTGGAGCACGCTGCACCCCGAGTTCGCCTTCCTGCCGCGCAAGTTCAAGATCGCCATCACCGGCGCCCGGGAAGACCGCGCCGCCATCGGCTGGCACGACGTCGGCCTGCAACTGGTGCGCAACGAAGCCGGAACCCTGGGCTTCAAGGTGCTGGTGGGTGGCGGCATGGGCCGCACGCCAGTGATCGCCAGCACCATCCGCGAATTCCTGCCCTGCGACCAGATCCTCAACTACCTGGAAGCCGTGGTGCGGGTCTACAACCGCTGGGGCCGGCGCGACAACGCCTACAAGGCGCGCATCAAGATCCTGGTGAAGGCCGAAGGCCAGCGCTACATTGACGAGGTGGAGGCCGAGTACCGTGACATCGTAGAAAAGGACGGCGCACCGCACACCATCACCGCCGCCGAGTTCGAGCGTGTCAGCGCTTCGTTCGTGCCGCCGGCCCTCAACTGCGACCGCAAGAGCGCAGATGCCAAAATCGCCCACATCCTGCGCGCCGCCGCCGAGGACGATGTGGAGTTCGGCCGCTGGCTGCAACGCAACGTGGCGCCGCACAAAAACCCCGACCTGCGCGCCGTCACGCTTTCCTTCAAGCGCCTGGCCCAGGCGCCGGGCGATGCCACCGCCGACCAGCTCGACGCCGTGGCCGAACTCAGCGAGCGTTTCAGCGCCGGCGAGGTGCGCGTCACGCACAACCAGAACCTGGTACTGCCCTGGGTGCGCTGCGACCAGCTGCCCGAGCTCTGGCGCGAGGCGCGCCGCCTCGGCCTGGCCAAACCCAACATCGGCCTGCTGACCGACATGATTTCCTGCCCTGGCGGCGACTTCTGCGACCTGGCCAATGCGCGCTCCATTCCGGTGGCTGCCGCCATCACCGAGCGCTACCAGGATCTGGACGAGCTGCACGACCTGGGTGAGATCGACCTGCACATCAGCGGCTGCATGAACTCCTGCGGCCACCACCACAGCGGCCACATCGGCATCCTGGGCGTCGACAAGGATGGCAAGGAGTGGTACCAGGTCACCCTGGGCGGCTCCGACGGCACCACGCTGTCCGGCCCGGCCGGCGCCGGCAAGGTGGTCGGCCCCTCGTTCTCCAGCGCCGAAGTGCCGGACGTGATCGAAGCCGTGCTGGAAACCTACCGTGTGCAGCGCCAGTCGGGCGAACGCTTCATCGAGACGCTGCGCCGCGTTGGTGCCGAGCCGTTCAAGCAGGCTGCCCACCAGATGCGCCACGACCTGGAACGCCGCGCCGAAGCAGTGGCCGAGCACCAGCACACTGCCTGAAGGAATGAACACTATGAAATTGATAGCTGCTAGCGCCCATTCGACGGCGCCCCAAGGCCAAAATGTGCTTGAACTCGCGAACGATGCCGATCCGCGCGCCGTTTCGCTGGCCGGTGTCGACCGCATCGACCTGCAGTTCCCCAAGTTCACCGACGGCCGCGCCTTCAGCCAGGCCTTCTTGCTGCGCCGCCGCCTCGGCTTCACAGGCGAGATCCGCGCCACCGGTGACGTGCTGGCCGACCAGCTGCAGCAGATGGCCCGTAGCGGCTTCACGTCGGCCGTGCTGCGTGCCGACCAGGACCTGGCCATTGCCGAGCGCCAATTGGCACGGTATGCCGAGTTCTACCAGGGCGACGCGGTGCAGGCCAAACCCCATTTCCTGAAAGCCGCCTGAGATGAGCGCCATCAGCACCCTTGATATCGCCCAGATCAACGCCCAGCACGGCCGTGACGCCACCGCCCTGGTGAAGTGGGCGCTCGGCCTGGGCCAGAAGGCCATCGTCACCACCAATTTCCGGCCTTTCGAGGCGGTGATCCTGCATCTGGTCACGCGCGTGCAGCCCGATGTGCCGGTGATCTGGATGGACAACGGCTACAACACCGAAGCCACCTACCGCTATGCCGACGAAGTGACCCGTCAGCTCGGGCTGAACCTGCGCATCTACCTGCCCCTGCGTTCGCGCGCGCACCGCGAGGCGGTGGACGGCCCGGTGCCGGCGCTCGACGATCCGCGCCACGCGGCCTTCACCGAAGAAGTGAAGCTCGAACCCTTCGCTCGCGCGCTGCGCGAGACCGCCCCGAAGGTCTGGTTCACGGCGCTGCGTGCCACGGACAGCGCCGTGCGTGCCCAGATGGACCCCGTGAGCATCAACCCCGACGGCCTGATCAAGGTCGCCCCGCTGCTGCACTGGTCGTCCAAGGACCTGTACCAGTACTGCGAGCTCCACGGCTTGCCCAACAACTTCGACTACGTGGATCCGACCAAGGGCGAAGACCAACGCGAGTGCGGCCTGCATCTGGCCCACTGAAGAACGGAAGAAGACCCTGCCATGAACGCCCGCACACAACACGAACTACTGGACACGCCTGTGCACCATTTGAGCAACGCACACCTGAATGCGCTGGAAGAGGAAACCATCTTCATCCTGCGCGAAGTCGCCGCTGCCTTCGAGCGCCCGACCCTGCTGTTCTCCGGCGGCAAGGATTCGCTGGTGCTGCTCAAGTGTGCTGAAAAGGCTTTCGGCGTCGGCCGCATCCCCTACCCGCTGCTGATGATCGACACCGGCCACAACTTCCCCGAGGTGACGGCCTTCCGTGACCAGCGCGCCCAGGAACTGCAGGCCGAGCTGATCGTGCGCAGCGTGGAAGACTCGATGGCGCGCGGCACCGTGCGTCTGGCCCACCCGGGCGAGAGCCGCAACGTGCACCAGTCGGTCACGCTGCTGGAAGCCATCGAGGAATTCCGCTTCGACGCGCTGATCGGCGGCGCCCGGCGCGATGAAGAGAAGGCCCGCGCCAAGGAGCGCATCTTCAGCCACCGCGACAGCTTCGGCCAGTGGAACCCCAAGGCGCAGCGTCCCGAGCTGTGGACGCTGTTCAACACCCGGCTCGCCCCGGGCGAACACTTCCGCGTGTTCCCGATCTCCAACTGGACCGAACTCGACGTCTGGCAGTACATCGAACGCGAGCAGATCGCCCTGCCGTCGATCTACTACACCCACCCGCGCAAAGTGGTGGAACGCCGCGGCCTGCTGGTGCCGGTGACCGAGATCACGCCGCCGCGCGACGGTGAAGAGGTGGTGGTGCGCGACGTGCGTTTCCGCACCGTGGGCGACATCACCTGCACCTGCCCGGTGCCGAGCCTGGCGGCTACGGCCGGCGACATCGTGATCGAGACCCTGGCGGCTGAGGTCAGCGAACGCGGCGCCACGCGCATGGACGACAAGACCTCGGATGCCTCGATGGAGAAACGCAAGAAAGACGGGTATTTCTAGCTCACCCCCAGGCTTGCCCACTTCGTGTGGCCGCCTCCCCCCTTGCAGGGGGCGACACCAGCAGCCCGGCAAAGCCGGTTCTGCGGTGTCCCTGGGTTGGAAGCACTGCATTCGGAAAGAGATTCTTATGACAAACGCTACAAAATCAATAGCTGCTACCGCATATTCCACGCTGCCTTCCGGCAAAAATGACACGCAATCCGCGCTGAAGTTCATCACCTGTGGCTCGGTCGATGATGGCAAGAGCACGCTGATCGGCCGCCTGCTGGTGGACACCCGCGCCGTGCTGCAGGACCACTTGGCTGGCGTGCAGCGCCAGGGCGAGACCGATCTGGCCCTGCTGACCGACGGTCTCTCCGCCGAACGCGAGCAGGGCATCACCATCGACGTGGCCTACCGCTACTTCAGCACCGAGAACCGCAAGTTCATCATCGGCGACGCCCCGGGCCATGAACAGTACACGCGCAACATGGTCACGGCCGCCTCCAGTGCCGACGCCGCTGTGGTGCTGGTGGATGCCACCAAACTGGACTGGGCCAAGGCCGGCCTGGATCTGCTGCCGCAGACGCGGCGCCATTCGCTGCTGCTGAAACTGCTGCGCGTGCCGTCCATCATCTTTGCCGTCAACAAGCTCGATGCCGTGGCCGATGCGGCCCTGGCCTTTGCCCACATCCGCAGCGCCCTGCTGGCCTTTGCCGACAGCGCCGGTCTGAGCGTGACAGCCACCGTGCCGGTCTCCGCCCTCAAGGGCTGGAATGTGGTGGATGCCCCGGCCGAGGCCAACTGGTGCGGCTACGGCGGCCCGACGCTGCTGGACATCCTGGAGCAGTTGCCCGTGACCGCCGCCGACACTGGCCTGCCGCTGGCATTCCCGGTGCAGTGGGTGGAGAAATTCTCCTCTTCCAGCGACACCAGCCAGGGCCGACGCGTGTTCTGGGGTCGTGTGGCTGCCGGCGGCGTGCAGGCCGGCGATACGGTGCGCGTTTTCCCCAGCGGGCAGAGTGCCACCGTGGCCCAGGTGCTGGACCACGTGCGCCAACCCGGTGCCGTGGCCGCTGGCCACAGCGCCGGCATCGTGCTGGACCGCGAGGTGGATGTGTCGCGAGGTGACTGGCTGCTGGCCGGCGCCGACAGCCAAGCCGGTGATGCCGGCCTGACGCCCAGCCGCGAACTGCTGGGCACCGTGGCCTGGCTCGACGACGAAGCGCTGGTGGCCGGCCGCGTCTACTGGGCCTTGCATGGCCACCGCTGGGTCAAGGCCAAGGTCAAGCGCATCGTGCACCGCCTGGACATCAACACCCTGGCCGAAGAAGACGCCAGCCAGCTGGAGCCCAATGCCATCGGCCATGTCGAGCTGGCACTGCAGGAGCCGATTGCGGCCTTGCCCTTCGCCCGTTCGCGCGTTCTGGGCTCGCTGATCCTGGTGGATACCGCCACCCACAAGACCTCCGGAGCACTCCTTTTGCATTGACTTATCTCAACAACCCTGCCCCCGACAAGGACGACAATCGCCAGACTTCCCAAAACCCAATAAAATCAAGGGCTTCTTCCCTTTTTCCTCCAGAACTACAGCATGACCCACGTCGTCACCGAATCCTGCATCCGCTGCAAATACACCGATTGCGTTGATGTCTGCCCCGTCGACTGCTTCCGCGAAGGTCCGAACTTCCTGACCATCGATCCCGATGAGTGCATCGACTGCGCCGTCTGCATTCCCGAATGCCCGGTCAACGCCATCTACGCCGAAGAAGACGTGCCGTCCGACCAGCAGCACATGACCAAGCTCAACGCCGAGCTGGCCAAGCTGCCAACCTGGAAGAGCATCACCAAACGCAAAGCCGCCCTCCCCGATGCGGAGGAGTGGAAAGACAAGACCGGCAAGCTCAAAGAGCTGCTGCGCTAAAAGCATGGAACCGAAACTCAGTCAAGAAGTGATCAAAACCGCCCAGGCCCACGAAGGCCCTATTGAAACCGACGCCGTCATCGTCGGCGCTGGCCCGGTGGGCCTGTTCCAGGTGTTCGAACTCGGCCTGCTCGAGATCAAGGCCCACGTGATCGACTCGCTCGCCTATCCCGGCGGCCAGCCCATGGAGCTCTACCCCGACAAGCCGATCTACGACATTCCGGCCGTGCCGGTGTGCACCGGCAAGGAACTTACCGATTCCCTGCTCAAGCAGATCGAGCCCTTCGGCGCCACCTTCCACCTGGGCCAGGAAGTGACCGTGGTGCAGAAGCAGGACGACGGCCGTTTCTTCGTCGAAACCTCCAAGGGCACCCAGTTTCTGACCAAGACCATCTTCATCGCCGCTGGCGTCGGCGCCTTCCAGCCGCGCACACTGAAGGTCGAGGGCCTGGACAAGTTTGAAGGCAGTCAGCTGTTCTACCGCGTCAAGAACCCGGCCGACTTCGCCGGCAAGAACCTGGTGATCGTCGGCGGCGGCGACTCCGCGCTCGACTGGACGCTGAACTTCACCGCCGAAGGCCCGAACAAGGCCGAGAGCGTGATCCTGCTGCACCGCCGTGACGGCTTCAAGGCTGCACCAGCCAGCGTGGCCAAGATGAAGGAACTGTGCGACGCCTACGAGATGCAGTTCATCGTCGGCCAGGTCACCGGCTTCGAAGAGACGGACGGCAAGCTCACCGCGGTCAAGGTCACCGGCGGCGATGGTGTCACCCGCGTGGTGCCCATGGACGTGCTGCTGGTGTTCTTCGGCCTGAGCCCGAAGCTGGGCCCGATCGCCGACTGGGGCCTGGAGATCGAGCGCAAGCAGCTCGTGGTGGACACCGAAAAGTTCTCCACCAGCGTGCCCGGCATCTTCGCCGTGGGTGACATCAACACCTACCCGGGCAAGAAGAAGCTCATTCTCTCGGGCTTCCACGAATGCGCCCTGGCCGCCTTCGGCGCCATGCCCTTCATCTTCCCGGAGAAGAAGGTCCACCTGCAGTACACCACCACCAGCCCCAAGCTACACAAGGTGCTGGGCGTGGAAACGCCGGTGTTCGACTGACCCAGGTCAACATTCGCCGAAACAAGTTAAGGCCCGCCTCAGAGCGGGCTTTTTCTTGGCTCTAAAATTCGCCTGTGCTTACAAGAGCACATTCGCTGGGGGTGTTGCCCCCGCCTGAAATAGGTGGGCCGCGACTGAGACAGTCCCTTTGAACCTGACTGAGGTAATCCTCGCGCAGGGAAGCAGGCTCAACAGGCCGCGTATCGACTCTTGATGCGCTTTGGCCCCGCCGCCCGCCGCCCCTGCCCTTGAAACGATTGTCATGACGCGTGCGGAAAAGTCATCGGGGCGCAGACAAGGTCTGCATCGCCATCGGCGCATAACCGTGGTTCAGCGGACCGTGGCCATGACCGGTGCGCACATCTGCGCCTGCAGCAATCGCGCGCAGGATATAGGCCCGGGCCCGGGCCACGGCAGTGGCCAAATCCAGCCCCAGTGCCAGATGGGCGGCAATCGCAGACGACAAGGTGCAGCCGGTGCCGTGGACATTGAGGCTCTCGATGCGCTGCGACGCCAGGCGTTGCGCCGGCTGGCTCTTCTCCAGCAACACATCCACCACGTCGGTTCCTGGCAAATGGCCGCCCTTGAGCAGCACGCTGGGTGCCCCCAGCGCCTGCAGCTCGCGTGCCGCCGGCTCCAGGGCGGCAATGCCCTCGATCGGATGGCCCAGCAGCAGCTCGGCCTCGTCCAGGTTGGGCGTGATGACGGTCGCCAGCGGGAACAGCTCCTGCACCAGCACCTGCACCGTTTCTTCCGCAATCAGGCGGTCACCGCTGGTCGCCACCATCACCGGATCGAGCACCACCTGCCGGAGCCCATACTGACGGATGGCCTGCGCCACCACCCGCACCACCTCGGGCGCGTGCAACATACCGATCTTCACCGCATCAACGCCGATGTCTTCCACCACCGCTTCGATCTGTGCCTTGAGGATCTCGGGCGGCACGCCGTGGATGGCGCGCACGCCCTGTGTGTTTTGTGCCGTGATGGCCGTGATGGCCGTCATGCCATAGCAGCCCAGCGCGCTGAAGGTCTTCAGGTCGGCCTGGATGCCGGCGCCACCGCCGCTGTCGGAACCCGCGATGGACAGCACACGCGGGTAGTGTTTTTCGTTGGCAGAAATCGTTGTGTTCGTCATGACGAAAATTATCAGGGTATTTTGAAATGACCACTTCCCCTTCCCGCCCCTCCTCTGTCGTCCTCGGCGCCGGCCTGATGGGCCGGCTGCTCGCCTGGCAACTGGCTCGTGCCGGCCATGCCGTCACCATTTACGAAGCCGGCGGCGCCGATGCCCAAGGCTCGCCCGCCCGCATCGCGGCCGCCATGTTGGCCCCCTTGGCCGAATCCGCCGTCACTGAGCCCAGCGTGGTGGAAATGGGGCGCTACGCGCTCACACGCTGGCCCGAACTGCTGGCGCAGCTGTCGCAGCCGGTGTTTTTCCAGCAGGACGGCACGCTCATCGTCTGGCACCGCCAGGACGCCGCCGACGCCCAGCGTTTTGCCCGCCTGCTGCAGGCCAACCAGGAAAAGGTGCCCGCCTTGCCCAAGATGCAGGCGCTTGATGCCGCCGGCATGGCCGAGTACGAGCCTGCGCTGGGCAACCGCTTCACACAAGGCCTGTACCTGCCGGGTGAAGGCCAGCTCGACAACCGCCAGTTGCTGGCGGCCCTGCTGCACGAGCTGCAAACACTCAAGGTTGACCTGCACTGGAACAGCCCGCGCGCCCCGCAGGACTTCGCCCCCGGCACGGCAGGCCAGCCGGACTGGGTGTTCGACTGCCGCGGCCTGGGTGCACAAGCGCAATGGCCGCAACTGCGCGGCATCCGCGGCGAAGTGGCGCGCATCCATGCCCCCGAAGTCACCCTGCGCCGCCCCACGCGCATGGTCCACCCGCGCTATTCGATCTACATCGCACCGAAACAGGACCATGTGTTCGTGATCGGCGCCACCGAGATCGAGAGCAATGACCTCTCGCCGCCGAGCGTGCGCTCCACGCTGGAACTCCTGAGCGCGGCTTACGCCGTGCACAGCGGTTTTGCCGAAGCGCGCATCCTGGAGATCGCCAGCCAGTGCCGCCCCACCCTGCCGGACAACCTGCCGGCCATCCGTCAGCTGGAGCCCCGCAGCTTGCAAATCAACGGCATGTACCGCCACGGCTTCATGATCTCCCCGGCCCTGCTCGACGCCGTGCTGGAACTGGTGCACGAGCAGCGCACTACACTGGCGACCTCACTCGAACTGCATATCGAAACCGCGCCGACCTGAATCCATGAAAGTCTTCATCAACAAGAACGAGCACGAACTCGCCGACGTGGCAACGCTGCTCGATGCCATTGCGGCCATTGAAGCCAAGCCGCCGTTTGCGGCCGCGGTCAACACGCAGTTCGTGCCCAAGACGCAGTACGGCGAATACCGGCTTCAGCCGGGTGATCGCGTCGACATCATTGCGCCTGTCACCGGTGGATGAAGTGGCACACCCCCAGGCTGCGCGCACTTCGTGTCGCTCCTCCGCCCCCCTTGCAGGGGGCAACGCCAGTGGCCCGGCCAAGCCGGTTCCACGGCGTTTCCCGGTTGGGTTCTTCCACACATACGCCATCGCAAACCACATGGACTGCTGACATGCAAACCGCCCCCATCCAAGACCCACTCATCCTCTACGGCGAAACCTTCCACAGTCGCCTGCTGCTGGGCACCTCGCGCTATCCGTCGCCGGCCGTGCTCGAAGCCGCCGTAAAACAAGCCAAGCCCGCCATGCTGACGGCCTCGCTGCGCCGGCAGACGGCGGCCCCCGGTGAGAGCGGCAACGATTTCTGGAACTTGCTGAAGGCGTTGAACGTGCCGGTGCTGCCCAACACCGCCGGCTGCCACAGCATCCAGGAAGCCATCACCACGGCACAGATGGCGCGCGAGGTGTTCGAAACGGCCTGGATCAAGCTCGAGCTGATCGGCGACGACTACACCCTGCAGCCCGATACGCTCAATCTGGTGGAGGCCGCCAGCTGGCTGATCAAGAACGATTTCAAAGTACTACCCTACTGCACCGAAGATCTTGTGCTGTGCCAGCGCCTGGTGGATGTGGGCTGCCAGGCCGTCATGCCCTGGGCCGCGCCCATCGGCACCGGCAAGGGGCCCATCAACCCCTATGCCATGCGCGTGCTGCGCGAACGGCTTGACGTACCGATGATTGTGGACGCGGGCCTGGGACGCCCCTCTCATGCCTGCCAGGTGATGGAATGGGGCTTTGATGGCGTGCTGCTGAACACCGCCGTCGCGCTGGCGCAGGAGCCCGTGACCATGGCCGGCGCTTTCGCCGCCGCAACCCAGGCCGGACGCGATGCATATCGCTCCGGCGCCATGGCCGAACAAGAGTCCGCCCAGCCGAGTACGCCGGTACTGGGCACCCCTTTCTGGCACCACGCATGAACCTCGCCGTGAACGCACTATCCCCCGAGGCCGCGGCCATCGTCGCCGCACACCAGGCCGCCCTGGCCCTGCCTGTCGAAAGTCAGGCTGCCATGACCTACGGCAGCACTGACCCCGTCTATCGGGCTGCCAAGCAGGCCTGCAAGGCCATGGGCTTTGTCGAAATCGATGCTGAATGTCTGGCCCAGGCCTGGCAAGCCATGACACGTCGCACAGGCCGTTTCGACGCCAAGGCCTGGCCCGAGGAGCCGGCCGACTTTGGCATGCGCCCCTGGCCTCGCGAGGATGCTTTTGCCCCCTGTCCGAAAGCACTGGGCCTGTACGCCGTACTGCCCGATGCCGCCTGGGTGGGACGGATGGCTCGCGCCGGCGTGCCCACGGTCCAATTGCGATTCAAGTCGGATGACGCCAGCGCCATTCAACGCGAAGTTCAGGCCGCGGTGGACGCGGTACGCGGCACCGATGCACGCCTCTTCATCAACGACCACTGGCAAGCCGCGATTGCCGCCGGCGCCTATGGCGTGCACCTCGGACAGGAAGACATGGACGTCGCCGACCTCGCCGCCATCCGGGCAGCCGGCCTGCGCCTGGGACTCTCCAGCCACGGCTATGCCGAAATGCTGCGCGCCGACCGCGTCAGCCCAAGTTACATCGCCATGGGTGCGGTGTTCCCGACCACGCTCAAGCGAATGGCAACGGCCCCGCAGGGGGCTGGCCGATTGCATGCGTACGCACGCCTGATGCGTGACTACCCGCTTGTTGCCATTGGCGGCATTGATGCCAGCAAACTGCCCGAAGTGCTCGCCAGCGGCGTGGGTTCCGTGGCGGTGGTGCGTGCCATCACAGGTGCCGACAACCCGGAAGCGGCAGCAGCGCAACTCCAGTCGCTGATGACGCCGCTCCGCTCGGATCGATGAGCCAAATTTTTTCGTCTCACTTGCGAAGCCGACAAAAATGACGCTATAATTTAAGTCTTGTTCCTCGATAGCTCAGTCGGTAGAGCGCCGGACTGTTAATCCGTAGGTCCCTGGTTCGAGCCCAGGTCGAGGAGCCAAATTTGATAAGCCCTAGCACGTAAGTGCTGGGGCTTTTTCATTTCTGATCGCGACTTAAACGTGACAAAGAAATCACGTTTCGTCCACGTCCCCCACGCTCAATTCGAGGCGCAGCGGACAACGGATTCTTCGCTGCAGAATTGGCATAGCGGTCCACCACGCTCCTCGACTTCCAGCGGCTCAGTTCCCTCAGCTCGTCGCAGGTGCAGGCCTCATCTCGTCACTGATCGTTGAGGTCGTCGTTGGATGTTGCCTGCATTTTGGGCAGCCCTTGGGAGGCCAAGGCTGGCGTGGCTCATCCGAGTTATCAAGCAAGATATCCACAACTTTAACCACGCACAGCGGGGACAACTGACGGTGTATTTTGGAACGTACAGACAACAAAAAAGGACTTGGTCGTTAAACCAAGTCCTTTGAATTTTGGTGGGACGTGCGTGACTCGAACACGCGACCAACGGATTAAAAGTCCGCTGCTCTACCGACTGAGCTAACGTCCCATCAGGGCCTTGGCAAAACATTTTTTGCTGTTTTGCCAAGCCTCAAATTATAGCGTTTTTTCGACCCTCTCTTCAAGGAAGAACTGAAATTTCGTTCATCACCCATCCTGCCGCACACTGCCCAAAAGTGGCCGTGACGGACACCAGTGAGCCATAGCCACTGCAGTTCAGCGAGCCGTCACCTTCAACGGAGCAGGAAGCATCAGGCTGCCTGACGGACTCGCGACTGAAGACACAGGCGACGCCGATCTTCTTCCCATCGCGTGCTGCACCGTGCTCACGGCGCAAGCGGTAGCGCAACTGGGCCAGCAAGGGGTCATGCGTGGTCTTGCTCAGGTCTTCAATGTCGACCTGGTGCGCCAGGCGTTTGCCGCCAGCAGCCCCCACGGTGATGAAAAGGGTCTTGTGCCGCAGTGCCCAAGCCGCCATGGCAGTTTTGGCGCGCACCTGGTCACAGGCGTCGATGACGGCATCCACACCTGCCGGCAGCAAGCCAGGCCAGTTGTCAGGCTCGACAAACTCCTCAATGCACTGAACCACACAATCCGGGTTGATCTGGGCGATGCGGTCGCGCATGGCCAGTACCTTGGCTTGACCGAGTGTGCTTTCCAGCGCGTGAATCTGACGGTTGATGTTCGATTCGGCCACGTGATCGAGGTCGATCAGCGTCAGACGCCCGACCCCGCTGCGCGCCAAGGCCTCTGCCGCCCAGGAGCCGACTCCGCCGATACCAATGACCGCAACGTGTGCGGCGCGGATGCGCTGCGCGCCGGCGAGGCCGTACAGACGCGCCAGCCCGCCGAAGCGTCGCTCTGCATCCATGGCGCCCAATCAGGCGACGCGCTCAAGCCGCCACATCTGGTACTTGAATGCGGCGATTGCGCCCGCCATGATGGCGGCGACAGCTACAAAACTTGTAGCACCCAAGGTGGAGATACCCGTCAAGCCCTGGCCAATCGTACATCCCATCGCGGTAACGCCGCCAATGCCCATGAGCACAGCGCCGACCAGGTGGTTGGCCAGATCTTCGGTGCCGCGGAATCCTTCCCAGCGGAAGCTGCGGCTGGCCAGCGCCATGATGGCGGAGCCGACGATGACACCCGCCACCGAAACAATACCCACTGACAGGACCTTGCTCTTGTCACTGAAGAACATCAGCCAGTCCAGCGCATAGGCAATCGGCGCCACAAAGCTCATGGATTCGGAACGGCCGGAGTTGGTGGCCAGAAAGACCTCATCAAGCGTCTCCGGATGTTCGGCAACAAAACCCAGATGCCCGCTGACCCACCACATCGCGACAATGATGGCACCGATACCCAGGCCACCCAGCAGGTTGTCCAAACGGCAGAACTCGCGTCCGAGCAAAGCCCAGATGATCAGCGCACCGCCGATGAGCAGGCCCAGCGCCAAAGTCATCAATGCGGGCGACACACCGAAAGCTGCCGCGGCGAGATGCGGCAGGTTGGCGATGGAGGCAAACTCGATGAAGGCTTGGTCTACGCTCGCCACGCGCACGACGGCCGTGATGCCTTTCATGGTGGCAAAAGCCGCCAACCCCATGACCAGCAGGACCACCAGCGACTTCAGACTGCCGCCACCGACACGAACCAGTGTCTTGCTGCCACAACCAGAGGCCAGCACCATGCCGAAGCCGAACAACGCACCGCCAACGGCCGCGGAGAGCCAGAGCCAGCGGTTCGACGCATGCAGGGTCTTGGTCGGATCGATGATGCCGGCGTAGGCCAAGAGGGCAAAACCAGCCATGGCGACACCGGCTGCCAGACCCCACTGGCGCATGCGCGTCCAGTCGCCCATGTTGACGACATCGCTGATGGCCCCCATGGTGCAAAAATGGGTGCGCTGCGTGATGGCGCCAAAGATGATGGAAAGAACAAAAGCGGCGATCAACACCTGCGCGTTGAGCGCGGACAATTCAGAGACTTGCATCCCTGAATTTTAGGCGATCTTGCTTCCTGGCCGCGCCCTATTTGAGTCGGGCCAGACGGTCTTTGGCGGCGGCCGCAGCCTCGGATTGCGGATAGGCCTTGACCAGCTCGTCCAAGGTCTTGCGTGCCCCGCGCAGGTCTTTCAGCTCCACTTGGCAGTTGGCAATCGACAGCACAGCTTCTGGCGCACGCAAGTGATCCGGCGCCTGCGTTAGCAGTGTGCGGAAGTTCTGCACTGCTTCCTTGTAGTCGCGTGTCGCGTAGCGGGCATTGCCAAGCCAAAAGTACGCTGATGGCGCATAGCCGCTTTGGGCATAGCGCTTGGTGAAGTCAACGAACGCCGTCTGGGCCGCGGCGAAATCCCCCTTGCGGAAGATGCCAAGTGCAGCTTCGAAATCGCGTTTTTCGGCCGGCTCGGCCATGAATTCACGACCATCCAGCGAGACCTTGATAGGTTCGAACTTGCGCAGGCGTTCGTCCACCCCTTGCATCACATCACGCTGCTGGCGCTGCAACTCCGACACACTGCGTGCAAGCTGCTCGTTCTGCCCCTGCATCCGGGCCAGATCGGCGCGCAGGGCCTCGATCTGGTTTTGCAGATCCAGCATGCTGCGCCGCATTTCCTCGCTGGAGCGGCGCGCGTCTTCCTGGCTGCTGCGCAGATCAACAATGGCCCGCCGGGCCTCATCGTCCTCAAACAAGCCGGCCTGGGCCGTGCAGGCGGCCCAGCCCAGCAGCAGCGCGCCTGTCAGTCGCGTATATCGGGTCACAGCCGAACCTCCTGCCAGTTTCAGCGGTAGCTGATTTCAGCGCGACGGTTCTTGGACCAGGCCGCTTCATCGCTGCCCTGGACAGCAGGCTTCTCCTTGCCGAAGCTCACCGCTTCGACCTGGCTGTCTGCTGCGCCAAGCAGCACAAGCGCACGGCGCACGGCCTCGGCACGCTTTTGCCCCAGAGCCAGGTTGTATTCACGACCACCACGTTCGTCGGTATGGCCCTCAATGGCCACCTTGCGATTCTTGTCCGCCTTGATGTGGCGGGCATGGGCTTCGATCACGGATTGGAATTCCGGCTTGACGACATAACTGTCATAGTCGAAATAGACAACACGCGGACCCGCCGGAGCAACGCCGAGCTTGCTTTTGTCGAGGTCGACGGAGGCAACGCCGTTCTTGCCAGCAGCATTGGCATCAGCGCCGTCAACGGAAGCGCCGGAGCGGTTTTCAACGGGCACATCGTCAAGCTTGACAGAAGAGCCGCAACCGACCATCAACAAGGCTGCGCCCAAGATCAAGGCATATTTTTTCATCGACATCTAAAAACTCCTGTAAGTATGTTGGATCAATCGGTTAATTCTGCTTCTGGAACGGGCCCCAGTCCGGCTCCCGGATGTCCCCGCCCTGCCCGGCCAATCGGGCCTTGAGCTTGCCGTCCAGCGTCGTGGTCATCAGTGCTTCCCGGTCGTGCTGTTTGGTCGCATAGACGATCAAACGGCTGTTGGGGGCAAAGCTGGGGCTTTCATCGGCACTGGTTTCCGTGATGGGAGTCGTGCTGCCGCTGGCAAGTTCCATCACATGCAACTTGAAGGCGCCACTCACGCGGGAAATGTAAGCCAGCCAGCGGCCGTCCTGGCTGATGGAGGGCGAAATGTTGTAAGTGCCGGTAAAAGTCACGCGATCAGCTGCACCGCCCGAGGCCGGCATGCGGTAAATCTGAGGGCTCCCCCCTCGGTCACTGACAAAGTAGATGCTTTTGCCATCGGGCGAGTAGACCGGCTCGGTGTCGATGCTGGACGACTGTGACAGACGCCGTGGCTCACCACCTGCTGCAGCATCAAGACCATAGATCTGTGACACGCCATCACGACTCAAGGTCACGGCCAGTGTGCGGCCATCAGGCGACCAGGCGGGCGCACTGTTCGAGCCCCGGAAATTGGCCACCAGCCGACGCCGGCCGGTCGCGATGTCATGAACATAGACCACCGGCTTGCGCGACTCGAAGGACACGTAAGCCAGTTGCGCGCCATTCGGTGACCAGGCCGGCGAAATGATCGGCTCAGGGCTGGTCAATGCTGCCTGGGCATTCTCACCATCGGCGTCGGCGACCCACAGGCTGTAGCGCGCCCCGGCCTTGGTCACATAGGCAATGCGGGTCGAGAAGGCGCCCTTGTCGCCTGTCAGTTTCTCGTAGATGAAGTCGGCAATCCGGTGCGCAGCCAGCCGCAGGTCCCCCACGGTCACGGCATAGCTCTGGCCTCCCAGGTCCTGGCCACGGACCGCATCCCAGAGGCGGAAACGGACGTCGTAGCGTCCGTCAGCCAAGCGCGTCACACTGCCGGCAGCCAGGGAGTCAGCCCCTTTCTGGCGCCAGGGGGACATGTCGGGCCGAGCATTCTCGTCCAAGCCACTGCCCGCGGCATCGATCAGGCGGAATTGACCACTACGCTCCAGATCGGCCTGCACGATGGCACCCACCTTCTGTGGCGAGGTGTCATCGCCACGGAAAGGCGCAATGGCAATTGGCAATTGGGTCAGACCGATGCCGGACACCTCGACACGGAACTGGGCCAGAGCCGGCAGAGCGATCATGCCGGCCATCAAACACAACAAGGAGCGTTTCAACATTTGTCTATTATCCCAATCTTGTGATCACGGCATCGTCATGGATACGCTGCTGCGAATAACCCAAGGCAGCCCGCACCACATCGGACTTCTCTCTCTCTCGTACGATTTGGGCATTCTGCGACTCATGGTCACGCGCTGCCTCCTTGTGCCAGAGGTGATACACCTCCGTGGCACAAAAGCCATTCTTGCGCGCAACGCCGCTGTGGTGAAGACGTAGCACGAAGTCGGCATCCTCATGCCCCCAGCCGACAAAGGACTCGTCAAAGCCGTCGATCCGCTCGAAATCCGTACGCCAGACGCCCATGTTGCAACTACGGATGCCCTTCCAGGTGAAGTCGCGCTGCACCCGCCCCGACCAGTCGGGCAAGCGCAACAAGCCGGTCAGCTTGCTGGCGTGCCCTGCCAGGCGCTGCCTGAACCAGTAACGCCACCCGCGTCCGCTGACCCGCTCACAGCCACTGACCACCTGCTGCGTCAGCTCAGGCGAAAGCAGCACGCGGCTGCCGTTGACGAAAAAACCGGGTTGGGCCAGCCATTTATGCCGAGCGATGAAATCAACCTCAGGCACGCAATCACCGTCAAGGAAAACAATGTATTGGCCACGGGCAGCAGCGACGCCACGGTTGCGAACGCGCGAAGCGGTAAAGCCGACATCGGGATGCCATACATGCACGACATGCAGATCCTGCGCCACGGCGGCATCAAGAATCGGCTGTCGATGCGCGTCACGAGAGCCATCGTCGGCGACGATCACCTCGAAGCGTCGATCCGTCTGACGTGACAACCCGTCAAGCACCGCGAGCAAGGCGTCGCAGCGGTTGTAGGTCGTGATCACCACGGAAATCAGGTCAGAAGCATTCATTTTGAACTAGACTACGAGGCTGGCAACGCGCTCGCAGCGCCCTGCATCACCCGCACAGGCCGCCGAATACTACCATCCCTGATGAGCAAAATTTCCGTCTACATCATCGCCTACAACGAGGCCGAGAAAGTCGCGGCCACCATCGAAAGCGCCTGCTGGGCCGATGAAGTGATCGTGGTCGACTCCTGGAGCACGGACGGCACACCCGAAATCGCCACCCGACTGGGGGCCAAAGTGGTCCAGGTTGAATTCAAGGGCTTTGGCGACCTGCGCAACCAGGCCATTGCCGCCTGCACCCACGAATGGATCTTCAGCATTGACGCCGACGAGCGCTGCACACCCGAAGTAGCGCAAGAGGCGCGCGCCATTGCAGACAATCCAGAATCGCTGGACGTCTATCGCGTTCCCCGTTGTAACTATTTCATGGGTCGGTGGATCAAGCACTCAGGCTGGTATCCGAACTTCCGGCAACCGCAGCTGTTCCGTAAAGGCTGCATGAGCTACGACCTCAAGCCCGTTCACGAGGGCTACGTCCTGCATAGCACAAAACCCATCGGTACCCTGCAAAACGCCATCTGGCAGTTCCCGTTCAAGAACATGGGCGAGGTTCTGCACAAGGCGAACCGCTACTCGACTCTCGGGGCCGAAAAAATCAAGCACAAGAAAATTTCCATGGGCACCGCGCTCGCCCATGGTCTCTGGTCTTTCGTGAAGCATTACATCTTCAAACTGGGTTTTCTTGATGGCTGGGCCGGATTCATGATTGCGCTGGGCAATTTCGAAGGTACTTTTTATCGCTATGTGAAGGCCTTGGAAATTCAAAAAGGCGATGAGTGGAAAGCGCCGGCTTCCCCGGCGACCAGGTCCTGATGCAAACCGGCAACAGCGCGCTTTATTTTCGGCTGCTGTCTTATGTGCGGCCGTACTGGAAGGCATTTGCCTTGGCTGTTGTGGGCATGGCCGGCACCGCCGCAACAGAGCCCGTGTTTCCCGCCATCATGAAGTACCTGCTGGACAACGGGTTCAAAACACAAGATGCCCGCATGATCTGGCTGATTCCGTTGGGCATCGTGATTCTGTTCTTTGTCAGGGGCATTTTGTCGTTCTGCACCAGTTATCTGATGACCTGGATATCAACACGTCTTGTGGCTGATCTCCGTCGACAGATGTTCGCAAAAATATTGGTGTTGCCGACACAGACGTTTCACGAGCAGTCATCTGGCAAGTTGATCTCACGGCTCCTGTATGACGCCGACAACGTCAATCAGGCCGCTACCAATGTTCTTGTGTCTGCCGTACGCGAAAGTCTGACCGCAGTCGCCTTACTTGCCTACCTGATTTATCTCGACTGGAAACTCACGCTGATCACGCTTGCCATCGCGCCACTGATTGCACTCATCGTGAAGGGATTCGGTCAACGGATGCGTGCCGCAAGCCGCAACAGCCTGGAGGCCATGCGCACCATTTCACACACCATTGAAGAATCTGTCGCCGCACACAAGGTGATCAAAGTCTACGGTGGCCAAGCGCAACAGACCGAACGGTTTTACAAGGATACCGAGCGCTTCCGGCGATCCATGATGCGCGAGGCCGTCCCGTCTTCTGCCATCACTCCGATTACCCACATTGCGGCATCACTGGCCATCGCTACCATTACATTTCTGGCCTTGAGTCAAAGCACAGGACAGGCCGGCGCATCGGCGGGTGGTTTTGTTTCATTCATTACCGCAATGCTGCTGCTGATATCCCCTATCAAGCAACTGACCACCATCAGCCCGCTCATGCAACGTGGGCTGGCCGCTTGCGAAGGCGTATTCGAACTGCTTGACACCCCTGCAGAACAAGACGCGGGTAAAGGTGAATTGCGCCAAGTCCACGGTGAAATCGAATTCAACCATGTCAGTTTCAGCTACCCAGGCTCTGAACGGCAGGCGCTGATTGACATCAGCTTTCGCGCTTTGGCTGGACAGACAGTCGCTTTGGTTGGCGCCTCCGGCGGCGGCAAAACAACCATCAGCGCGCTGATACCCCGTTTCTACAGGCCGACAACAGGTCAAATTCGCATTGACGGTATCGACATCAATGACGTGACCCTGGTCAGCCTCCGCCACAACATCGCCCTCGTAAGTCAAGACATCGTTTTATTTAACGATACAGTGCATGCGAATATCGCTTTCGGCGCACGTGAGATCTGCAGCCGTGAAGACGTCATCGCAGCGGCCAAAGCAGCCAACGCATGGGACTTCATTCAGCAGATGCCTGAGGGATTGGACACCTTGATCGGGGAAGATGGGGCCAAACTCTCTGGGGGACAGCGTCAACGTATCGCCATCGCACGAGCCCTGCTCAAGAATGCCCCCATCTTGATCCTCGACGAGGCCACTTCAGCACTTGATACAGAAAGCGAACGCCAAGTACAAGCCGCTCTGGCCACACTCATGAAAAACCGCACCACGCTGGTGATTGCCCACCGGCTCAGCACCATCGAGCATGCCAACAACATCTTGGTGCTGGATCATGGCCGTATCGTGGAGAGCGGCACACACGCTGAACTACAAGCCGCAGGCGGCTACTATGCCAACCTCAGCCGGATGCAGACATGAACATCCCCATCCTCATGTACCACCAGATTGACGAGCCGCCTACACGGGGTGCCCCATTGCGGGGGCTGGTGGTATCTCCGCGTTCGTTCTCGCGCCAGATGATGCTGCTCAAGTTGATGGGCTACAAAGGCCTCTCCATGACGGCCCTGGAACCTTACCTGACAGGGGAAAAATCAGGCAAAGTCGTGGGGCTGACCTTTGACGATGGCTACCAGAACAACGTACACCATGCACTGCCCGTCCTCAGCCAACATGGGTTCACCGCCACCTGTTATGGCGTCAGCAGCATGATTGGCGGCACCAATAGCTGGGACCGCCACCTTGGCATTGCCGAGAAACCGCTGATGACCGTGAACGACTGGCGCACCTGGCGTGATGCGGGCATGGATATCGGCTCCCATACGCGCACTCATGCCGCCCTGACCAAGCTGCCACTAGACGAAGCACGTGAGCAGATTGCATCGTCCAAACACGAACTGGAACAGATCGTGGGCTGTGAGGTTCGCCATTTCTGCTACCCCTATGGCTGGTTTGGGCCCGAACATCGCAACATGGTGCAAGAAGCCGGCTACGTCACCGCAACCACCACACAACGCGGACGCGTGCATGCCGGCGATGACCCCTACACACTGCGCCGCATCATGGTGGCCCGCGCCACGCACCTTGGCCTGTTTGCCGCCAAGGTGGTGACGAGTTACGAAGATCGGCGAGCATGAAGCCTTTTGCACTTTATTGCAAAAGCTACAGCACCGACCTCCGGCGGGTGATTCGCCTGGCGCAATCCATCCAGCGTTACAACGTGGAGCAACTTCCTTTCTACGTCTCTGTACCGCAAGCCGAGTTAGCCCTGTTTCGCGAGCACCTCGCCGGGCTGGATGCAGAATTGCTGGCGGACGAGGAGATCATCAAGGCCTCACCGCGCATCAATTTGGAACAACTGAGTCGCATGCCTGGCAGCGTTGCGCAGCAAGTTGTCAAATCAGAATTCTGGCGCTTGGGGCTCTCTACGGCCTATCTCTGTCTGGATTCGGATGCCGTTCTCATCCGTCCATTCGGCTTGTCGGATTTCATGACCTCGGACGGCACCCCGTACACCATGCTTGATGAAGCGCACGACCTGCTGGAGGATGCTTTACGTCACAAGCGCGAGCGTGTGGTGGCAGCCTATAACAAGGAAGCCGATCTGGTACAGCAACTCTTTCTGCGAGGGGGACGACGTTATAGCTTTGGCCCATTTCCGCTGGTCTGGCACCGTGCCGTCTGGGAAAGCCTTGACACCCGCTATTTGCAGCCACGTGGCATGAGCTTTGCCGATGCAATTGCTCTGGCACCCATTGAATCCCGTTGGTATGGCGAAGCCCTACTTGCCTACCGAGCCGTGCCAATCTTGCCCTGCCAAGCCCTGTTCAAGGTCTATCACTACGCTTGGCAATTTGATCGCGACAGGCGCACTGGAATTACCTCGCAACAATTAGCACAGTTTTATTGCGGCGTGATCTACCAATCGGCTTGGGAACGTGAGATGGATTGGCCCTCTGAAGGGGGGAGTTGGTTGTCGCGTGCCGGCAGACAATTGAGACGCGCGCTTGGTCGCATCTAACATGCCGAATGGAAAGCCAATCCATTAAGATCATTCAAGGCCGCAGATTCAAACAATTTGCCCCCTCTCTCTTGAACCCTCAGAATATTGGCACCATTACTTTTCATTTTTCCCGGTTACGCATTTACGTAAAAAGTGCTTGATCCGGCGTTTAAGCAATTGATCCTTGAAGTGAAGATCCGTGAAAAGCTGCGTTTGAGGTAGTGAAGAATATTTGCTCGACCGCTCGGCTTCAAGATCCGGGTAAATACTCTCAAGCAAGGCAAATACATTGTGCTTCCGCATAACGCGAGTCTTTGCCTCAGCCAAGTCAACCGCGCGCTCAAGATCGATGCGGCTGTTTATCACGGCACGAATCGTTTCTATCGCCTGCGTAGGCTTAGTTATGTCAATCCGAACATAACTTCGTTCCGGAAAATAAACAGAGAGATTTGGACACCCAGAATAGATCGGGAAACATCCACGAAGAAACGGATCAGCAAGCTTCTCTGTCCAGTAATCAAGGTGCGTTGAATTTTCCAACGCAATATGAAAACGATAGTCTGCAAGTGCTTCATCCTTATCGGAGATTTCACGAAAACCCCGGCCATAGACATCAATTTGGTCCCCCAACTCCTCTTGAAGCCTTTGAACAAAAGCCAATCTTTGTCTATGACCTCGCGTCACCGTCTTATTGGAGCAAACAACTGAACACAGTTTGGATTTTGGCGGATTGCCTTTTTCAAAATCGGCAAAACGCAAAACCGGCACATAAGGACCATCTGCTCCCTCAAATCGAACTCCGACAAACCAATTGATGGCGACTTGGCTGTAAATGGCGCCGGGGTGATGTATCTTCCGCTGTGTTGTTATGACATGCCCAAACTGGTCGAGAAATTTGGGCTGGTATTGGTAAAAACTCTCTGGTTCACCCGTGATGAAGATACGCCGTTCACGAGGAACCCGGGTAAACAGACTCTTCTGCGTCCACCCTTCATAAATGACCAGCCAGTCCATTGGCTTGTCTGGCTCGCGCTCAATTTCATACTGCGTACTCCCCCAAATGCAGGTGTCATCAGGGAGCTGTCTTTGCCAGGGCCACGCTGGTCCAGAACTACTTATGAATTGAACAATTCGTTTAACCATGTATTTACGGCAAAAAAAACAAGAACCAGTACATGCAACCGTGAAATGAAACGCCTATCGCTTAAGTTTGATCAACGTATCAAAGTACTGACGCGCCAGCTTATGCGGAAGAATGGCCAGCAGTCCGATGTTGACCCTGTAATTGCGATCCAGATCAAGTCCTATCTGTTTCTGTATACGGGTCCAGCACCACCATGACATCAAACCGTGATGAGGCAACTGCTGGTACAACCAAGCCAACATGAAACGAAAGTCTTGGACGGTGTACTGTGAGTGGCACTTGGAAAAATCTGCAACTTTACGAGCCGCCTGCGTCAAATCATTCAGACCAATTGTCCCGCTGCTGAGACGCCTTAAAAAGGGCTCATCCTTTAAAAGGCTTGCACAATACAGACCCCGAATCCGACGTGACGCGAGGTCCAGCCTCTCACTTTTGGCCCGACTTGCTTGTTGCTGGTGCAGTCGATAACGCACAAGACTCTCCGGCAAATTCGCCAAGCGAATGCCCGCCGATGCCAACCGTGTCCAGAGATCATAATCTTCGGCAACCTGAAGGTTCGCGTCAAAATGGTGCGCTTTGAGAGCCGTCGCTCGCGCCATGACCGTGGATAAGCCAAAGCAATTGCCTCGCATCAAAGCCTTGCGAATCTGTTCGTCCGTCTCCGGATTTTGAATAGTTTCTCGGTCTTGTGTATCGAAACAGGTAAAACCGCTGCCGCACAGGCCGATATCAGGATGCTGCATGAGAAAGGACAGTTGCAACTCAAGCCGCTGAGGCAAGCTGAGATCATCCGCATCGCAGAAGGCGATATAACTGCCTTTGGCCAGGTCAATACCATGATTGCGGGCTGCACTGACACCGACATTGGCCGTGAGATGAACGACTCGTAGACGCTCATCCTTGCTGTCATTCAGGACATCCTCGAGTCCATCAGACGAGGCATCATCGATCAAGACAATCTCGAAATGCGGGTAACTTTGTGCGTACAAAGACTGAAGCGTCTGACCTAGCCATTTAGCGCCGTTGTGGACTGGAATGACGATTGAAATGAGTGGCTGATCGTCGACACCAAAACCGAAATTCATATCTTGATCCAATGGCTCGGTATCACATCAGTCGTATCGGTAGAAGAATCAGCGAACCAGCGGCTGGGAGCATAAACGGATTGTTCAGGACTCTGGCAACGCCAGGCACCCCACCAACTAAATGAGCTGTTAGCAATGACGTGATGCCGGCATAAGGACATCAACTCCATGTCGATATAACCCATGTCCACCGGATTGGCATCTACATAGTGGGTTGGAACATCAAGCTTAAAGTTGGCCCGTGCCCAAGAAGGTTCATCTGAAAAGACGAAAACATGAATCTCAGGAATGCGCGCCTTGAGAGCCGCGATAGCGGCTTGGTAATAATCCATACCGCACAGCCCATGAAACTGCGCTGCAGCCGCATTGTGAACGTAGTCCCCCCGTCGTATGTGGAGTGCCACGCTAGGCGTGCTACGAATCAGATCCTGCAGCTGAATGTCCGCTGACGGTGGCGCGATCAGTTGGATATCTTGCAACAAACGTTCACGATTCCAGGCAAAGTATTTCTCTGACTGCCAATAGCCGACCAGATAAGCTGGCCGAGATATCCTGTCAAACCTTGCATCAAACGCGAAGCTGACTGGCCAGAATACAGGAAACGAAAAAACAGAGGGCGCGAGTTGTGACAAATTGGCTTTGAAACGCCCCAGACGGGACGAGCGCCAGTCTGGCAAGCCTTCCAATAACTCCGGAGTGGCAACTGACGCACGAACACGATAAAGGTCAAGCTGAAATGGACGATCACCGTTTTGATCGAGCCCGCGCAAGTCCAGTGCCAGTTCGCAACCCAGCCGATCAGCCAGGGACCGAGCCGCAGCATACTGAAAAAGCTGGTTACCCAGACCACCTTCTATTCTTGCAATAACTTGCTTAGGCCACATGGCGCATCACAATGACTTGATTTTTGACCATTCACGATGGCGATCAGATTTTTTTAAATGTGTAGATTCCACAGCCATATTCAGTTTCAACTGGAACGGCAGAAATTGGAACCTCCCTGTGCAAGTTACCCGCATCATCAACAAAGGAAAAGCTCAACATCTCTAGGGCCGTCTCGTTCTGCCAGTTCAAGATGCTGTCGGGCCTAAAAACTCTATGGGCGTTGAAATGCAGCTGATCAGAATGACTGATAGGAAAACTGATGTACAGCGTCCCCCCACGCTTGAGCATTTTCAGGAGGTTTTTGAAACCCGTCAGATGCCCCGAGGGGTTGATCGGATCACCATAACGTCCCAAGCCGAAATGCTCAATCGCATGAAGACACGATAAAGAATCACAGATGGCCGGCTCAATTTCATCAGCATTCATCAGATCCATGCATTTAAAGCGGATATTGTCATGCCCAGTGTTATTGAGTTCACGAACATCAATCACCTCAATCGGCCTGAATGAAGCAACGTGAGCGACAAAACCGTCTATCCGAGAACCGATGTCAATGTGTCGAGTCGGATTATTTTTACTGATATAGCTCGCGACCAACAGATCTTGGTGAAAGTAGTGTCCGGTTGCAGAACCTGCCTGCTCTTTGTAGTCAGAGTAAATTGGAAAAAATTTATCGACTTTACCGCCGGCTTTTTTAAATGTCAGGTATTCCTTCAAGAACCTGATTTTGTACTTCAATGACACGGACATTCCTTGCTGTTCATCTGCTTAAGCACGTTGACTTGCCAACATGTCTTCATATGCCTGCTGCAGGCCCTGCTCCAAATCAACCCTGGCACGCCAACCCATGGCGATGAGTCGACCAGAGTCCATCAGCTTACGAGGGGCACCATCCGGCTTGCTGATATCAAAGGTGATACGCCCCTGATAATTAACCACATGCGCCACGGTAGCCGCCAGTTCTGCAATCGTCACATCGGAGCCGTACCCTACATTGATGTGGCTGAGTTGCGGCTGCACCTGTGCTGCGTATGCATGTGGCGCCAATTGCATGACAAAAACACTGGCAGCAGCCATATCGTCTACATAAAGAAATTCGCGACGCGGCGTACCCGATCCCCAAATGGCGACTTCAGGCGCGTGAGCCACTTTTGCCTCATGAAAGCGGCGTAGCAAGGCGGGGATGACGTGGCTGTTTTCCGGGTGGTAGTTATCGCCCGGTCCGTACAGATTCGTTGGCATGACACTGCGATAGTCGCGCCCGTACTGGCGGTTATAGCTCTCGCACAGCTTGATGCCGGCGATTTTAGCCACCGCATAAGGTTCATTGGTCGGTTCAAGCTTGCCACTGAGCAGCGCATCCTCGCTCATCGGCTGGGCAGCTAATTTGGGATAAATACAGCTGGAGCCGAGAAACAGCAGCTTTTGCACGCCATGGACATGTGCCGCATGAATCACATTGGCCTGCATCATCAGGTTCTGGTAGATGAATTCGGCCGGATAGGTATTGTTGGCGTGGATGCCACCGACTTTGGCTGCAGCGAGGTAGACCTGATCGGGGGCTTCTTTGGCAAAAAACTCATTCACTGCGCGCTGATCCGTCAGATCCAGCTCTGCATGCGTTCGAGTGATGATGCACTGGCCGTCCACACCCTGTGCCAATAGGGTCCGCACAATGGCACTGCCGACCATGCCACGGTGACCCGCCACAAAAATCCTGGCATTGCGTTCCATGACGTTTATTTCTCCCGCGAGACTGGAACCGTATAGCCATGGTGTTTGAGCAGCGCATGCTGACGAGCCTGCTCCAAATCGTATGCCACCATTTCTTGCACCATTTCGTCCAAGGTGATTTGTGGGATCCAGCCCAAGTCCTTCTTAGCCAGACTGGGGTCGCCCAGCAAGGTTTCCACTTCAGCTGGGCGGAAATAGTGCGGATCGACACGCACAATCACATCACCGATCTTGAGTGCAGGGGCTTTGTCGCCTTGGATAGCGCTGACGACGGCCTGCTCATTGACGCCCTGTCCCTCAAAGCGTAGCGCAATGCCGAGTTGAGCAGCCGCCTTTTCGATAAAGCTGCGCACACTGTACTGAATGCCAGTGGCAATCACATAATCTTTGGGCGTTTCCTGCTGCAGCATCATCCACTGCATGCGCACGTAGTCTTTTGCATGCCCCCAATCGCGTAGTGCATCGAGGTTGCCCATATAGAGGCACTTGTCCAGTCCAAGGGCGATGTTCGCCAAGCCTCGTGTGATTTTGCGCGTGACAAAGGTTTCACCACGACGCGGGCTTTCGTGGTTGAAGAGGATGCCATTGCAGGCATACATGCCGTAGGCCTCGCGATAGTTCACCGTGATCCAGTAGGCATAAAGCTTGGCTACACCATACGGGCTGCGCGGATAGAAAGGCGTCGTCTCCTTCTGCGGAATTTCCTGTACCAGGCCATACAGCTCGGAAGTAGACGCCTGATAGAAACGCGTCTTTTTTTCCAACCCCAGGATGCGAATGGCCTCTAGCAGACGAAGGGTGCCGATTGCATCCACATCAGCGGTGTACTCCGGGCTTTCGAAGCTCACCGCGACATGGCTTTGGGCGCCCAGGTTATAGACCTCGTCAGGCTGGACCTGCTGAACGATACGAACCAGGTTGCTTGTGTCAGATAGATCGCCGTAATGCAACACAAAGTTGCGATGATCAATGTGCGGATCCTGATACAAATGGTCCACACGAGCGGTGTTGAACAGACTGGCACGACGCTTGATGCCATGCACGATATAACCTTTTTCCAGCAGCAGCTCTGCCAGGTACGAGCCATCCTGGCCAGTGATGCCGGTGATGAGTGCAACTTTGGGTTGGGTCGTCATGAATTCTTGCGTTTCGCGAAATAGTAGGATTGTCGGTCAGTTTTGAAGTCAGTTCCGAGTGAACGTTCCGGCCCACCCAAGCAGTTGCCCTACTGCCGCTTGGGTGGTATAGGGGCTGAGCCGGTGGTTGTCAGGCAAGCCATCAACACGCCAACGATCAAACATTTCCTCCAGCGCATTGGCAAGTTCAAGAATCGCCGCGCCAGCTGCATTGTGATCTTCGCCTGTCCGTATTGCCGGATGCCCCTGCCCACGCAACATGCCGACCATTTGCGGATTCTTGTGCACCACGGCCAGAATCGGGCGCTGCATCCACAAGTACTCGTAGAGCTTGGAGGGGATGTACTCCTCGCAAATACGCTCTTCTCCATGCAACAGCAGTAACACATCCACTGCGCGCATACGTCGCAATATCTGCTCGCGCCCACTCAGCCCCGTTTGAGGGTCTGCCTCAACCCGGCCGAAATGCCGCACGCATGCGCGGACAGAAGAGGATGCAATTTTCTCGCTGGAAACAGGATCTAGCGGCCCACCGTAGACATGCAGCGCCGTCATCGCCACCAGATCTGGCCGTTGCGCCTGCAACAATTCCAATGCATCCACGATCGGACCCAGATGGCGAGTGGCCGAAAGCGATCCAAAATGTCCGATGATGAATTTCGCCCCTGGTTGATAAGGCGGCAACACTTGGAACGGCGGATCAATGCCGGGCAGCATCATCTTGCCGCGCTCGCCCAACTGCGGATGGCGCCGACGTGCACTCGCCAAGGCCTGCTCGGTAAACCAGATGGCAATGTCCGCATCGGTGCAAATGAGCCGCTCGACCTCGGCCTGCATCTTCTGCTGCGGCGTTGCAGGCTCGCTCCCCGGCATCACCAAGGGGTCGTGCACCTCGGCCAGCCAGGGCGTGCCGGTGGCACGCTTCAACGCCCGGCCGGCCAAGTGCGCGGCAAAGGCGCCCCCGGTGGAGTAAATCAGGTCAAAAGGCTGGCAACGCGCCAGCGCCCGCCCCTTCAGATAGGCACTGAGCCACCAGGACCAGGAGCTTTCCACCGGTCGCAGCAACTTCTCGACCAATATGCCTGGCAACAGCAGCAACGACGCCAAGACCATGAGGGTACGGTACAGCACGCCGCTGCCAAAACGTCGACGCAGCACATGCCGCAATTCAAAACGCAAACCAGCCGGCCCGGCGGGCCAGAGCTGGTGATGTTCGACCACGGTATCGTGTGTGCCAGAAACACCACTGAGCACCACCACCTCAATCCCGGCACGCCGCAGATGAGGCAATTTGTCGGTGATGGTCTGGCTGGCCGCCCGGCCATCCATGTTGAAGGCATGGGCGAGAATCAGCCAGCGTTGCTGGAATGGTGCGGTCATGAAGAAGCAGAGGAAGCAACCTGCTGATACAGGCGCTCGTATTGTAGGGCGGCACTCTCCCAGGAATGCGCCAGTGCAAACACCCGTGCCTGCTGCCCCAACTGTTGCGCCAGCAATGTGTTTGTCAGCACGGAATTGATGCGATCGGCCAGACCGGTGGCGTCACGTGGATTGCCCAGCAACAAGGCCTGCACGCCATCCTGCAACTGGCGTGAAATACCGCAATGGGCCGGACCACTCACCACCACGGGTAAGCCGTGTGCCATGGCTTCAAGCACCACCATGGCAAAGCTGTCTTCCAGTGTGGGGTGGACCAGTCCGTCGGCGGCCCGATAGACAGGGTTCAAGTCGTTTCGTGAACCAAGAAAATGCACCTGCCCCAACAGCCCCAGCCGTTCCGCCAGCTGGCGGTAACGCGGAATGGACGCGGGATGACCCGCCACAGCCAGATGCACGTCAGCAGGCAGCTTCGCCAAGGCCTGCAACAAGGTGTCGAGCCCCTTGCGCGCATAGTCATTGGCCACAAAGAGCAGGAGTGGTACCTCAAGTGGCAGATCCAGCTGGCGGCGCGCGTCTGCCTTCGTCAAAGTACCCTGCGGCAGCTGGGTACCAGGCGTCACGACCGACATGCATGGACGGCTGGCCGGATAGGCCGCCTCACATTCGTCCTTGAGGGTGTCGGAGGTCGCCACCACACGACGCGTTGGTTCTGGCCGAAAGCGTGCACCTTCCAGCCAGACATAGGTGATCAAGCGCGGACTCAGCAGCACCTTGATCCAACGCAGCACCAGGCGCAGACCCGCTCGCCCCTGGAACAGGTTGTAGCGCGTCGGCCGCACATGGATGGTCTGGATCTGGCCGTGCCAGGTGTTCTCGTGCGAGTGAACCACATCGAAACCTGTGCGCGTACGCCACCAGGTGGCCATGGCAAACAGCAGTTGGTTGATCCAGCGCGGCTTGCGACCCAGGCAGAAAATCCGGTGGTAAGTCACGCCTGGCACCGGCTGATCCGACTCCTGCGCAAACACATGGATCTCGTGTCGAGCCACCAACTGCTGCACCAGCGCCACCGAATAGCTTTCGGCCCCGCCGCCAGATTTGGCAAATACCCGACTGATAACAGCAATCCGCATGACTCAAAGAAGCACGATGTCGTACTGTTCCTGCCCCATGGCCGTTTCGCTCTGCAACGACACAGGTTTGCCGATGAATTCACTCAATCCGGCCAGATGCTGGCTCTCCTCGTCCAGCAGCAGCTCGATCACCTTGGGCGAGGCAACAACACGGAACTCACGCGGATTGAACTGGCGCGCCTCCCGCAGGATCTCACGCAGGATGTCATAAGCCACGCTACGCGCCGTCTTGACGATACCTTTACCCTCACAGGTCGGGCAGGGTTCGCACAGCATGTGCGCCAATGACTCGCGCGTGCGTTTGCGCGTCATCTCCAACAGACCGAGCTGAGAAAAACCGCCGACCATGGTCTTGACGCGATCACGCGCCAGCTGCTTGCGGAACTCGGCCAGCACCGCCTCGCGATGGTCTTCACGTGCCATGTCGATGAAATCGACGATGACAATGCCGCCCAGGTTGCGCAGGCGCAGTTGTCGCGCGATCGCCTGCGCTGCCTCCAGATTGGTCTTGAAGATGGTGTCGTCGAAGTTGCGCGCACCGACGAAACCGCCGGTATTGACGTCGATCGTCGTCAGCGCCTCGGTCTGGTCAACGATCAGGTAGCCACCGGACTTGAGGTCGACACGGCGACCCAAGGCCTTGGCAATTTCCTCGTCAATCGAAAACAGGTCGAAGATCGGGCGCTCACCCCTGTAATGCTGAAGTTTCCCTGCGGCGGCCGGCATGAACTCACGGCCGAAAGCACGCAATGCCTCAAACTGTTCCCCTGAATCGACCCGGATCGATTGCGTCGACTCCCCCACCAGATCGCGCAGCACACGTTGCAGCAGGTTCAGGTCGAGGTGCAGCAGCGACTTCGGCGCCAGACGCAGGGACGCCTCCTTGATGCGCGTCCAGGTCTTGCGCAGGTAGGCGATGTCGTCGGCCAGTTCGGCGTCTGATGCATCCTCACCATTGGTACGCAGGATGAAACCGCCGCCCTGCTCTCCGACCAGCGTCTGCAGCCGCGTTCGCAGTTCATCGCGCTGTTCCAGAGGAATCTTCTGCGATACCCCCACATGGTCGTCTTGCGGCAGGAACACCAGCAGACGCCCGGCAATGCTGATCTGGGTCGACAGGCGCGCCCCCTTGGTGCCGATCGGGTCCTTGATCACCTGCACCATCAAGGACTGGCCCTCGAATACCTGCTTCTCGATCGGAATCTGTGGCTGCGCTGCGCGCGAGGCACTCAGTGTTTCGCCCTCTGCCGGCGGATGCCAGACGTCCGCCACGTGCAGGAAGGCCGCACGCTCCAGGCCGATGTCGATGAAGGCCGACTGCATGCCCGGTAGCACCCGAGCCACCTTGCCCAGATAGATATTGCCCACCAGGCCGCGCTCGTATGTGCGCTCGACGTGCAGCTCCTGCACCGCGCCGTTTTCCACCACGGCGACACGCGTTTCCTGCGGCGACCAGTTGATCAGGATGTCTTCTTGCATGGGTCTGCTTGATTGGGGGCGTGATGCGTTAAAGCTTGAAACCGAACGATTTCAGCAATTGTGCCGTCTCGTAGACCGGCAGGCCCATGATGCCAGAGTAGCTGCCGGAGATATGCGAGATGAAGGCCGCCGCCCTGCCCTGCACGGCGTAGGCGCCTGCCTTGCCCATAGGCTCGCCGCTGGCCACATAACGGGTTATCTGCTGCCGGCTCATGCCAGCAAAGGTCACGCGCGACACGCTCAATGCCTGCTCGCGCCGCCGCACTGTGCCCACGGCCACGGCGGTCAGCACGCGGTGGGTGCTACCGGCCAGTTCACCCAGCATGCGGGCGGCATCGCCGGCATCGGCCGGTTTACCGTAGATGGCGCGCCCCAGCGCCACCGTCGTATCCGAACACAGCACCGGTGCCGGTGGCAAGCCGCGTCGCTTGAGACGCGCCAGAGACGCCTCCAGCTTGAGCTGCGTGACACGCTGCACATAGGCCGTAGGCGCTTCACCCGGCAGCACGGCCTCCAGGCTTTCCGCATCCTCGTGCGCATCCGGTAGCAGCAATTCATGGCGTACTCCCAACTGCTCCAGCAACTGACGCCGGCGTGGACTTTGAGAGGCCAGATAAATGAAATCAGACATGCATCAAACCCTGGTCACTCACGGTGGTAAGGATGGTTGGCATTGATCGACCAGGCGCGATAGAGCTGCTCGACCAGCAGCACGCGCACCATGGCATGCGGCAACGTGAGGTCCGACAAGCGAATGCGCTCGTGCGCCGCCTGGCGAAAGGCAGGATCGAGACCGTCCGGCCCGCCGATGACCAGCGCCACATCATCGCCCTCGAGCTGCCAGGCCTTGAGCTTGGACGCCAGTGCCACGGTGGTCAATGCCGTACCGCGCTCGTCCAGCGCCACGATGCGGGTCCCCTTGGGAATGGCAGCCTCGATGCGGGTTCGCTCCGCCGCATACAGCTGCTCCGGCGTCTTGGAGCCGCGCGGCTCCGTCTTGACGGCCTTGAGCTCCACCCGCAACTCTGACGGGAAGCGCTTGGCATAGTCGTCCCATGCCGTCTGGGCCCAATCAGGCACCCGCTGGCCAACGGCCACGATCAGCAGCCTCATGCAGGCCTCTACGTCCTCGTGTCTATCTGGCCTCAGGCCTTGCGGACTGCCGTCTTCTTCACCGCAGGCTTGGTGCCAGAGGATTGGCTACTTTTCTTGGCCGGCGCCTTGGTCGCCACCTTGGCGGCGCCAGCAGATTTGCTGGCAACCGTCTTCTTGGCGGGTGTTTTTGCTGCCGTCTTGGCAGCAGCTTTCTTGGCGGCGGCCTTCTTTTCCTGCGCCTTGGACGGGAAAACCTCGCTCACGCCCTTCTTGGCCGCGCTCGATCGCTTGAGGGTGGCCGGCTTGGCCTCCGCGCTGGTTTTGGCTGGTGCCTTGACCGCCGGCTTGTCAGCGCCGAACTTCAGCCGCACCGGCTTGTCACCCCACAGATCTTCCAGATGGTAGTACTGGCGGATATTGGGTTGCATGATGTGCACCACGGCCTGGCCGCAATCCACGATGATCCACTCGCCGTTGTCTTCCCCCTCCATGCGGGGCTTGGCAAAACCCGCGTCGCGGACCGCATCGCGCACGCTGGCGGCCAGCGCCTTCGTCTGGCGGTTGGACGTACCGGAGGCAATCATCACGCGCTCGAACAGCGGTGACAGGTGCTCGGTGTTGAACACCTGGATGTCCTGGGCCTTCACGTCCTCCAGTCCATCAACGATGGCTCGCTGGAGTTTCTGAATGTCTTTTTTGGCAGCGGTTTCGGTAGTCATCAAGAGGTCGTGTAAAGGTGATGGTGTTCAATATAGCGCGCAACGGACTCGCAAACCAGAGGGGCAATGCCCTGTTGGCTCGCCACTCGGGTACGGATGCCTGTGGCGCTGATGTCCATGGCGGGCATGTGCAGCTTGCGAAAGCGCGCCGCCATCTCGGGCGGGGGTACAAATCGGGTCTCTTGGCCCGTCAATCCATCGCGATCAGCTACACAAATTATAGCAAGACGGACGATCTCCTGCCAGTCGCGCCAGCTGGGCAGCACATCGGCCTGGTCTTTGCCCATCACCAGGAACAATTCCGCCTCCGGTTGCTCGGCATGTAGCTCCCGCAAGGTATCGAGTGTGTAGGACGGCCCGGCACGCCGGATCTCGCGATCATCCAGCACCAGCCCGGGCAACCCGGCAAAGGTCAGCTGCGCCATCGCCAGGCGATGCTGTGCCGGCGTGAGCTGCCGGCTTTTGTGCCAGGCGTGCCCGGTCGGCAGCACCCGCAACTCGTCAAGTGCAAGTTGTGACAGCGCCACCTCAGCCAAGGCCCGGTGTGCCAGATGCGGCGGGTCAAACGCGCCACCAAAGACACCGAGTCGTTTCGAGGGCGCGTTCAAACCCAGTCCCGCCGCGGTAGGAACTTCGTGTACAGCGCCGCTTCCGGCGAACCCGGCTCCGGCTGCTGCTGGTAGGCCCAGCTCACCAGCGGCGGCATGGACAGCAGGATGGACTCGGTACGTCCACCCGACTGCAGGCCAAAGTGTGTGCCGCGGTCCCACACCAGGTTGAACTCGACGTAACGACCGCGCCGGTAGAGCTGGAAGGCACGCTCACGTTCACCGTAGGGCAGCTGCTGCCGGCGCTCCACGATCGGCAGGTAAGCCCCCAGGAAGGCGTCACCCACGGCCTGCGTCATGGCAAAACTGCCGTCGAAGCCAAGCTCGGAGAAATCGTCGAAGAACACGCCACCGATGCCGCGTTGCTCGTTGCGGTGCTTGAGAAAGAAGTAGTCGTCGCACCAAGCCTTGAAGCGCGGGTACTTGTCGTCGCCAAAGGGCTTGAGCGCATCGCGGCACATCGTGTGGAAATGCACCGCATCTTCCTCGAAACCGTAATACGGCGTCAGGTCCATGCCGCCGCCGAACCAGCAGACCTCCTGCCCGTCTTTGCCCTTGGCCGCCAGCATGCGCACGTTCATGTGCACCGTCGGCACATAGGGGTTGCGCGGGTGGAACACCAGCGAGACGCCCATGGCCTCGAAGGGCGCACCAGCCAGCTCCGGCCGGTGCTGCGTGGCCGACGGCGGCAGCTTCGGCCCCTGCACATGCGAAAAACCGCAACCGGCGCGCTCGAACACCCGGCCACCCTCCATGATCTTGGTCAGGCCGTTACCCTGCAAAGGCTCGCCCGGCGCCTTCTCCCAGGCATCGGCCAGAAAAGTGCTGCCATCGACCGCGGAGATGGCGTCGGTGATGCGCTGCTGCAGACCCTGCAGGTAGTCGCGCACGGTGCTGACATGGGATGTGTTTGCGTTCATGGTTACTTCACGATGGTTTCAGTGCGCGGCACCGAGGTGTCCAGCAGACGGATCGGCGCCGCATTGCCTGGCCTACAGCCGACGGCGCCGTCCAGGGCGGCGGCAATGCGCGAAAAATCGGCCGCCTCATCGCCACTCAGGCGCAGGAACGCCTGCACCGTCACCTCGCGCCGGGGGTAATTGACCTTCACCAGGCCCAGTGGCACCCCGGCCTGCACCGCGGTACGGTAGAAGCCGCTGCGCCAGCCCGGGATGTGCTTACGGGTACCCTCCGGGGCCAGCGCCAGCCAGAAATACTCACCCTGCGCACGCGCAGCCAGCATGCGGGACGCCGTATCGCCCACCACGCCCTTGGACGACGTGCGTTCCACCGGAATCCCGCCAAGCCAACGCAGCCAGCGGCCGAACAGCGGGATGCGGAACAGGCTGTCCTTGCCCCAGAAGCGCACCGGGATGCCCACCGCCCACTTCACGATCACCAGCACCACAAAATCCCAGTTGCTGGTGTGCGGGTAGACCGCCAGCACGCCCTGTAGGCCCGGCAAGCCGTCGAAATGGACCGTCCAGCCCATGCGGCGCAGCAGCCAGCGCGCCACAGCGCTGCCGGCAAACTGCACCGGGAACGGGCGGGGAAAGTCGCCGTGGGACATCAGCCCTTGATGGCGCGGTAGCCGATGTCGCCGCGGTACTGCATGCCGTCGAAGTGGATGCCCTTGATCACCTCGTAGGCCCGTTGCTGTGCCTGCTTCACGCTGTCGGCCAGGGCCGTGACGCACAGCACGCGGCCACCGGAGGTGAGCACCTGGCCGTCCTTCATGGTCGTGCCGGCATGGAACACCATGGCGTCGTCCGCATCCGCCGGCAAGCCGGTGATGGCATCACCCTTGCGCGGGTTCATCGGGTAGCCATACGCGGCCATCACCACGCCCAACGCGACGCGGCGGTCCCACTCCAGCTCGATCTGCTCCAGCCTGCCCTCGGTGGCGGCCTGCATCACATCCACCAGGTCGCTCTTCAGGCGCATCATGATGGGTTGGGTCTCCGGGTCGCCCATGCGGCAGTTGAACTCCAGCGTCTTCGGTGCACCCGAGGCATCGATCATCAGGCCGGCGTAGAGGAAACCGGTGTAGGGGATGCCGTCTTTTTCCATGCCCTTGATGGTGGGCAGGATGATCTCGCGCATGGCGCGCGCATGCACCTCGGGCGTGACCACCGGTGCCGGCGAATAGGCGCCCATGCCGCCGGTGTTGGGTCCCTGGTCGGCATCCAGCAGGCGTTTGTGGTCCTGGCTGGTGGCCAGTGCCGTGACGTTCTTGCCGTCGCACAGCACGATGAAGCTGGCTTCCTCGCCCTGCAGGAATTCCTCGATCACCACACGTGCACCGCCCTCGTTGTGGCTGACACCGAGCTTGTTGTCCAGCAGCATGAAGTCAATCGCCTCGTGCGCCTCGGCCAGGCTCATGGCCACCACCACACCCTTGCCGGCCGCCAGGCCGTCGGCCTTGACCACGATAGGAGCGCCCATCTTCTCCACATAGGCGTGGGCGGCCACCGGATCGGTGAACGTGTCGTACTCGGCGGTCGGAATCGCATGGCGCTTCATGAAGGCCTTGGAGAAGGCCTTGGAACTCTCCAGTTGGGCTGCGGCCTGGGTCGGACCGAAGACGCGTAGTCCATGGGCACGGAACTCGTCCACCACGCCAGCAGCCAGCGGTGCCTCGGGCCCCACCACCGTGAGACCGATCTTCTCGGCCAAAGCCCAAGCCCGCAGTTCTTTCACATCCGTGATGGGCACGTTCTGCAGGCGTGCATCACGCGCCGTACCCCCGTTGCCAGGCGCCACATAGACCACCTGCACCTTGGGAGACTGGGCCAGTTTCCAAGCCAGCGCGTGTTCCCGGCCGCCGCCACCAATCACGAGTACTTTCATATCAATCCTTATTTCGCCTTTAGCCCTGTATGCAGGCGCGCAAACCAAATCAGCCCAAGGAACACCGTGGAACCGGCTCCGCCGGGCCACTGGTGTTCGCCCCTTGAGGGGGTGGCGGAGCGACACGCAGTGCGCGCAGCCTGGGGGGAGTCACAATCCAGCGTTGTGGTAGACCTCTTGCACATCGTCCAGGTCTTCCAGCGCGTCCAGCAGTTTTTGCATCTTGGCTGCATCATCGCCGCCAAGTTCAATCGTGTTCTCCGGCCGCATGGTGACTTCCGCCACCTCGGGTTTGAGGCCGGCAGCTTCCAGCGCGTTCTTCACGGCTTCGAAGTCACCCGGCGACGTCAGCACCTCGATGGCGCCGTCCTCATCCGTGACCACGTCCTCGGCGCCAGCCTCCAGCGCCACCTCCATCACCTTGTCTTCAGAAGTACCCGGCGCAAAGATCATCTGGCCGCAATGCTTGAACTGGAAAGCCACCGAACCCTCGGTCCCCATATTGCCGCCGTGCTTGCTGAAGGCGTGGCGCACCTCGGCCACGGTACGCACCCGGTTGTCGGTCATGGTGTCGACAATGATGGCCGCGCCACCGATGCCGTAGCCTTCGTAGCGGATTTCCTCGTAGGTCACGCCTTCAAGGTTGCCGGTGGCCTTGTCGACGTTGCGCTTGATGTTATCGGCCGGCATGTTGGCTGCCTTGGCCTTGTCAATCGCCAGGCGCAGGCGCGGGTTCGCATTCGGATCGCCGCCGCCCTGGCGTGCCGCCACCATGATTTCGCGGATGATGCGGGTCCAGATCTTGCCGCGCTTCTCGTCCTGGCGGCCTTTACGGTGCTGAATATTGGCCCATTTACTGTGTCCAGCCATGGGGATTCCTTAAAAGTTCGTTACGCTATGGGGAGTGAATTGTACTTTTTGGGAATGCCATGGCTGATCCGATCCTGATTGCCCAGCACAACGACACACAGTGCTTCATCCGGCCCGACAAGGCCAATCGCCACGGCCTGATCACCGGGGCCACCGGCACCGGCAAAAGCATCACGCTGCAAACGCTGGCCGAAGGTTTCTCGCGCATCGGCGTCCCGGTCTTCATGGCAGACGTCAAAGGCGACCTCACTGGCATCTCGCAAGCCGGCGTTATAGGCGAAAAACTAGCCAAAGTCCTCAAGGAACGTGCGCTGGCCGCTCCTGAATCGATAGCATGCCCGACGACCTTGTGGGACGTCTTCGGCGAACAGGGCCACCCGGTGCGCGCCACGGTGAGCGACCTCGGCCCCCTGCTGCTGGGCCGCATGCTCAACCTGAACGAGACGCAGGAAGGCGTGCTGCAGCTGGTGTTCAAAATCGCCGACGACCAGGGCCTGCTGCTGCTCGACATGAAGGACCTGCGCGCCATGTGTCAGCACGTGGGCGACAACGCCTCGCAATTCACCACCCAGTACGGCAACATCAGTGCCGCCAGCATTGGCGCCATCCAGCGCGGCCTGCTGCAGATCGAGGCCCAGGGCGGCGACAAGTTCTTCGGCGAGCCCATGCTCAACATCGCCGACTTCATGCAGACCGATGGCCAAGGCCGGGGTGTCGTCAACATCCTGGCGGCCGACAAACTGATGAACGCGCCACGCCTGTACGCCACCTTCCTGCTCTGGCTGCTGAGCGAGCTGTTCGAGCACCTGCCCGAAGTCGGTGATCTGGACAAGCCGAAGCTGGTGTTCTTCTTCGACGAGGCCCATCTGCTCTTCAACGACGCCCCCAAGGCGCTGCTGGAACGCATCGAACTGGTGGTGCGGCTGGTGCGCAGCAAGGGCGTGGGCGTGTATTTCGTCACCCAGAACCCGCTTGATATCCCGGACAGCGTGCTGGGCCAGCTTGGCAACCGGGTGCAACACGCCCTGCGCGCCTTCACGCCACGCGACCAGAAGGCCGTGAAGTCCGCGGCCGAAACCATGCGGCAGAACCCCAAGCTCGACATCGCCACCGCCATCACGGAGCTGGCCGTGGGCGAGGCGCTGGTGAGTTTCCTGGACGACAAAGGCCGCCCCGGCATCACCGAACGCGTGTATGTGCTGCCGCCGGGCAGCCAGATCGGCCCCATCACACCGGAACAGCGCAAGGCCCTGATCGCCAACTCGGTGGTGGCCGGTGTTTATGAAAAAACAGTGGACCGCGAGTCGGCTTTCGAATTGCTGTCGGGCCGCACACAAACGCGCATGGGCAAAGGCCAGGCCGAAACACCCGCACATGAATCCACTGGTGGCGGCCTGCTCGACACCTTGGGCGGCCTGCTCGGCGGTGGCGCCAAACGGACACGCGCCAGTGCTGGAGAGCAGTTGATCAAGAGTGCCGCCAGCTCCATCGGCCGTGAAGTCGGGCGACAGATCATCCGCGGGGTTCTGGGCAGTATCCTGGGTGGCTCAAAGCGGAAGTAGCTCCGCCACCGGCAGGCACCCCGGCATCTGCCCACTCAGCGCTTACTGGGCGGCCCAGCCCCCGTCCATATTCCACGCCACCCCACGCACATTGTTGGCCGCCGGCGAGCAGAAGAACACGGCCAGTTCGCCCAGTTCATCGGGGGTGGTGAACTGCAGCGAAGGCTCTTTCTCGCCCAGCAGCAATTTCTTGGCTTCGTCGTTGGACAGCCCCAGCGCCGCAGCCTTGGCATCCACCTGTTTTTGCACCAGCGGCGTCAACACCCAACCCGGGCAAATGGCATTGCAGGTCACACCGCTGGTCGCGTTTTCCAGCGCAGTCACTTTGGTCAGCCCGACGATGCCGTGTTTGGCCGCCACATAGGCCGATTTTTCGGCTGAGGCCACCAAGCCGTGCACCGAGGCCACGTTGATGATGCGTCCCCAGTTGGCGGCACGCATCGCCGGCAATGCCAGGCGCGAGGTGTGGAAGGCGCTGGTGAGGTTGATCGCCAGGATGGCGTCCCAGCGCTCGGGGGGGAAGTCCTCGACGCGCGCCACGTGCTGGATACCCGCGTTGTTCACCAGCACATCCACCCGGTGACGGCCGAACTGGCCGGCGGCGAACGTCATCATGTCCTCGATGTCGGTCGGCTTGCTCATGTCGGCCCCGTGGTAGGCCACTTTGACACCGAGCGCAGCGATCTCGGCCTTCGGGCCTTCGACATCGCCAAAGCCATTGAGCACGATGTCAGCGCCTTGGCGTGCCAGCGCCTTGGCAATGCCAAGGCCGATGCCGCTGGTGGAGCCGGTCACGAGGGCGGTTTTGCCTTTGAGCATGGTGTTTCTCCGATCAGGGGTGCGATTGATGAATTAGGATCACGGTACTGCTGTCATTATCTTCAGCCACAAGATTTCACCATGCCCGAGCCTACGCTGAACTACGTATCCTGCCCTGATGCCCATGGCGGCCATCGCATGGCGTACTGGCAGTGGGGCAAACCCCAGGCCGGCCATGTGGTGATGTGCGTACACGGTCTGGCGCGCCAGGGCCGCGACTTCGATGTGCTGGCGCAGGCCCTGTGCGCCCGCGGCGGGGACGATGTGCGCGTGGTCTGCCCCGACGTGGTGGGGCGCGGCCGCAGCGACTGGCTCAAGGACCCGATGGGTTACCAGTTGCCGGCCTATGCCGCCGACATGCTGGTGCTGCTCCAGCAATTGCAGCCGGCCACGCTCGATTGGGTCGGTACCAGCATGGGCGGATTGATCGGTCTGGGACTGAGCGGCCAACCCGAGCTGCCGTTGCCGGCGCCAATCCGGCGCTTGGTGCTCAACGATGTCGGTCCGGTGGTCCAGTGGCAGGCGCTGCAGCGCATCGGCAGCTACCTGGGTCAACCGGTTCGCTTCCAGTCGCTGGAACAGGCGGCCGACGCCCTGTGGGTCATCTCGTCGAGCTTCGGGCCGCACACACGTGAACAGTGGCTGGCCCTGACGCGTCCCATGATCAAACCGGCCACGGATGCCGCGGGCGGCTTCGTGCTGCACTACGACCCGGCCATTGCCCTGCCCTTCAAGGCCTTGACACCAGAGGCCGCCACTCAAGGCGAAGCCGTGCTGTGGCGCCTGTATGACGCCATCCGCGCCAGGACGCTGCTCATCCGCGGCGCCCAGTCCGACCTGCTGTCGACTGAAACCGCGGCCGCCATGACGCAGCGCGGACCGAAAGCCCGGTTGGTGGAATTTGCCGGCGTCGGGCACGCCCCGACCCTGATCGCCCCGGATCAGGTCCAGGTGGTCAGCGACTTCCTGTTCGCTGAAGCATGAGCTCTCCATGAAAAGCCACGCAGCCGAATACCAAGGGGCAGCGCCGCTGCCGCAAGTCATTGCCGCCACGGCAAACAGCCTGCCGGAGCAGGACCACGCGCTCACGCGGGCACGGGCTTTTGCCGAACCCCTGCTGGCCGGCGAGACCCTGGACACCGGCGAAAACATGCTGGCCCACGCCGATGCGGTCGCAGCCATCCTCAAATCCATCGGCGGCTCGGAAGCCATGCAGGCCGCCAGCTACCTGGTCTATGCCTGCGCCCACCTGAACAAGCCGCAGGAAGTCATTGCCAAGGCCTTCGGTGACAGCTTTGCCGAACTGGCGGTCGAAACGACCAAACTGGTGCAGGTGCAGCGCCAGGCGCGTGCCGCCCAGGTCGCAGCGGCCCGCTCGGGCACACCGGTGCCCATGGCGCAGACGACAGCGATGCAGACCGAGAACGTGCGCAAGATGCTGCTGGCCTTCTCGCGCGACCTGCGCGTGGTCATGCTGCGCCTGGCCTCGCGCCTGCAGACCTTGCGCCATTTCGCCGTCACCAAACTGCCGGTGCCGCCGGCATTGGCCGCCGAATCACTGCAGGTGTTCGCCCCGTTGGCCAACCGGCTGGGCATCTGGGAGATCAAATGGGAGATGGAAGACCTGTCCTTCCGTTTCCTGGAGCCCGACACCTACCGGCAAGTGGCGCGGCTGCTTGACGAGAAACGCATCGAACGCGAGGCCTACGTCGAGCATCTGCGCAGCCGTCTGGAGTCGGAACTGCGTGCCCAGGGCATCCAGGCCCGCGTGCAGGGCCGGCCCAAGCACATCTACAGCATCGTCAAGAAGATGCGCGGCAAGGCGCTCAATTTTGACCAGGTCTATGACGTGCGGGCGCTGCGCATCGTGGTGAACACCATCCCCGACTGCTACGCTGCCCTGAGCTGGGTGCACAGCCAGTTCACGCCTGTCACCGAGGAATTCGACGACTACATTGCCAAACCCAAGCCCAACGGCTACCAGTCCCTGCACACCATCGTGCGCGATGCCGAGGGCCGGCCGATCGAGATCCAGATCCGGACCCAGGCCATGCATGAGCATTCGGAGCATGGCGTGGCAGCCCACTGGGCCTACAAGGAAGCTGGCTCAAAAGGTTATGCCGGCGTCTCGGCCAACAGTTCCTACGATGCCAAGATTGCCGTGCTGCGCCAGCTGCTGGCCTGGGAGCGCGACCTGTCGGGGCCGCAGCAGGGCCAGGGCTTTTTCGACGACCGCATCTATGTGCTGACGCCCGATGCGGCGATTGTCGAATTGCCGCAAGGGGCCACACCGATCGACTTCGCCTACAGCGTCCACACCAACCTGGGCCACCGTTGCCGCGGTGCCCGCGTCGATGGCGCCATGGTGCCGCTCAGCACGCCCCTGAAAAACGGCCAGACGGTGGAGATCACGGCAGCCAAGGAAGGCGGCCCTTCGCGTGACTGGCTCAACCCCGACCTCGGCTTCCTGGTCAGCCCGCGCGCCCGGGCCAAGGTACGGGCCTGGTTCAATGCACTGGCCGTGCACGAGACCGTGGCGCGCGGCCGGGATGCCGTGGAAAAACTGCTGCAGCGCGAAGGCAAGACCGCGATCAAGCTGGAGGATCTGGCCTCCCAGCTCGGCTTCGGTTCGGCGGATGCCCTGTTTGAAGTTGTCGGCAAGGATGAGTTTTCGCTGCGCAACATCGAGATCCTGCTGCGCCCGCCGGCACCACCGGCCACGCAGGACGAACAGCCACATCTCAAGAAGTCCAAGAGCGACGGCACTTCGCGCGGCGGCGTCCTGGTGGTGGGTGTCGACTCGCTGCTCACCCAACTTGCAAAATGCTGCAAGCCGGCACCGCCGGACGAGATTCGCGGCTTTGTCACGCGCGGCAAGGGTGTCAGCGTGCACCGGGCAGACTGCGCCAATCTGCGCGAAATGGCGGCCCGCAACGCGGAGCGGGTGATCGACGTCGAGTGGGGTGTTTCCAAGACCGGTGAGTTACCGCTGTACCCGGTGGACGTCTCGGTGGAAGCGCTGGACCGCCAAGGCCTGCTGCGCGATGTGCTGGAGGTCTTTGCGAAGGAAAAACTCAACGTCATTGGTGCCCAGACCCAGACCGTCAAAGGCATTGCCTGGATGACGTTGACGGTGGAAGTCGCCGACTCCAGCCGGCTGACCAAGGTCCTGGGCAGCGTGGCGGGTTTGAGTGGCGTGCGGTCAGCCCGCCGGCGTTGAACCCGAACGCTTGACCGGTCGCCAGCCGCCCGGAATTCCCGGCGGCCGCCTCACTTCAACTGCACCGCGCCACTCACGGTCACTTGCACGGTAGCTTTGCCGGCTTCCACCGGTAACGCCGCGTCCGTCGAGGCGTTGCTGGCTGCCATGGCCAGAAAACGCGGACGCGGCTGGTTCGGTTCGCTGCTGCTGACATTGACCTCCCGCAGGGAATAACCCGCGAAACCAAACGCCTTGGCAATATCGGTCGCCCGCAGTTTGAAGCGTTCAATCGCCTGCGCCTGCACCTGCGACTCCACCGCCGCCTGCTGCTCCCGGCTCAGGCCGAACGCTGCGCTGGCCACGGTCAGGGTCTGGATGCGGCCCGCTGCGGCACTGATGCGGGCGAAGTCGCGCCCTTCCAGCAAAAGCTCTGCCGAGCCCTGCCAGCCGTTGATGTGGCCGTCCCGGCCGCGACGCGGCGTGAGGGTGAAATTTCCCGTGCGTACCTGCAGTGCGCCCGGCTGAGCGCTTGAACGCGCCTCGGTCAGGGCGGCATCCAACGCCATCTTCAGCTGGGCCTGCACCGCTTGGGCATCGGTGCCATCGCGGCTGGTGCTCATGGCCAGCGCCAACCAGTCGTGCGGCACCTCGAGCGCCGCCGAGGCCGACAGTTGCACCACGTTCTGGGGCGGCGGTACGACGCTGGGCTGGGCGAAACTGACCGTTGCCAAGGTCAACAGAATGCATGACGCGTAGATTTTCACAATGGGTTTCATGTGGTCTCCAAATTCATCAACGTTGCCACAAGGCCATGGCCGCAGCCGTCACGGCTGCGGCCGGCCTGCATCCCGCTGCTGCTGTTGACGCAGCTGCTCGCGCAAGGCCTGACGCTCCTGCGGCGACAACTGCCTGCCGCCTTGCACTGGAGCCGGGTGCATCGGCTCACCCGAATGGCGCTGGGATTGCAGGGTTTGGCGCAATTCGGTCCGCCGCTGCTCGCGCCGTGTCTGAGGGTCGGTCACGCCCTCCCCCTGGACGTTCTCGCCCGGCTGCGCCATTGCACAACAGCTGAACAACAGGAGGAAGCTCAGGTAACGCTGGATCTTCATGGTTTGCAATGTAAGACTCTTTGGGGCTCTGGTTCAGTCCACACAGGCATTGTTCCAAGCGTGGTCGGCCCCGGCCCCGCATATTTGTAACAGACTGTCAAAGTCAGCCCTCCATCGCACGAAATCTCGGTTTGGGCCTGCAAAATCGGGCTTGTTACAAATTCGCCGAGAGATCATGGCCACTTCAAGCACCAGCCGTACCGACAAAATCCTGGTCGTGGATGACGATGCCCGCATCCGCGACCTGCTGCGCCGCTACCTGACCCAGGAAGGGTTTGAGGTCTTCCAGGCCGAAGACGGCAAGGCGCTCACCCGCATTCTGCTGCGCGAAACGGTGGACCTGATCGTGCTCGACCTCATGATGCCAGGCGAAGATGGCCTGTCGATCTGCCGCCGTCTGCGTGCCGCCAACGACAAGACGCCCATCATCATGCTGACCGCCAAGGTCGAGGATGTGGACCGCATTGTGGGGCTGGAGGTCGGCGCCGACGACTACCTGGGCAAGCCCTTCAACCCGCGCGAGTTGCTCGCCCGCATCAATGCCGTGCTGCGCCGCCGGCCGACACAGGAGGCCCCGGGCGCCCCCTCGAGCGACAACGAAGTGGTCAACTTCGGCCCCTTCAACTTTGATCTGGGCGCTCGCACCTTGCGCAAGGAAGGCGAGGAACTGCCGTTGACCACCGGCGAGTTCGCCATGCTCAAGGCGCTGGTGCGCCACCCTCGTCAACCCATGTCGCGCGAGAAACTGGCCCAGCTGGCGCGTGGCCGCGAGTTCGAACCGTTTGACCGCAGCCTGGACGTGCAGGTCTCGCGCCTGCGCAAGCTGATTGAGGTCGATCCTGCCTCGCCGCGTTATATCCAGACCGTCTGGGGCGTGGGTTACGTTTTTGTGCCGGACGGTGCGGGTTGAAGCTTCCCTTCGCCAAAGCCAAGAGGGGTGCCTCCGCAGACGTTGATCTCAGCAGCCCGACGCCGCTGGAGGCCAGCGAACCCGACATGGCCGATCTGGAACGGCAGCGTCGTGGTCTGAGCCTGTTTTGGCGCACCTTTTTCCTGCTCGCCGTGTTGTTGCTGGGCAGCATCGTGGCCTGGCTGCAAACGCTACGCACACTGGAGATCGAGCCCCGCGCCATCCAGACCGCGCAGCAGATCGCCTCGCTGGTCAATCTCAGCCGCGCCGCGCTGGTCCACTCGGACGCCATTGCCCGGGTCTCGCTGCTCAAGACCATGAGCGACGAGGAAGGCGTGCACATCCTGCCGCGCGAACCTGGCGACACCTTCGCCCCGTTCGACGATGACAAGCTGGACCGGCGCATTGCGCTGGAACTCATGGCCCGCCTGGGGCCCGGCACGGTGGTGGCCGACAGCGTCAACCAGCAACCCGGGCTCTGGGTCGGCTTCGTCATCGACGGCGACAACTACTGGATGCTGACCGACCGCGCCCGCTTCGATCGCACCGGCGGCAAGACCTGGCTGATCTGGCTGCTCACGGCTGCGGCTCTCTCGCTGGCCGGTGCCGCCTTGATCGCACGCCTGATCAACCGGCCGCTCAAAGAGCTGTCGTTTGCCGCCAGCCGCGTGCGCGAGGGTGACTTCGCCGCCAGCCGCCTGGATGAAAAGGTCGTCACCAGCGAAATCCGGCAGGTCAACATCGGCTTCAACCGCATGGCCCAGCGTCTGGCCAAGATCGAGCAGGACCGAGCGGTCATGCTGGCTGGCATTTCGCACGACCTGCGCACACCGCTGGCGCGGCTGCGGCTGGAAACCGAAATGAGTGTCGGCGACAGCAATGCCCGTGCGCACATGGCAGCCGACATCGAACAGCTAGATGCCATCATCGACAAATTCCTGGACTACGCCCGCCCAGACCGTGTGCAGCTCAGCCCGGTCAGCCTCAATGAGGTGATCCGCAGCTGCATCTACGGTTTCAAGAACCGTAGCGACATGCGCATCCGGCTCGACCTGGAAGACGGACTCTGGGTGCTGGCCGACGATGTTGAACTCGGCCGCGTGATTTCCAACCTGCTGGAAAATGCGCGCCGCTACGGCAAGACACCGGCCACCGGCATGACCACGGTTGACATCGCGGCGCGCGCACGTGAACAGTCGGTGCTGCTCAAGGTACGCGACCACGGGCCGGGTGTCGACCCCGAACATCTGCCCAACCTGACCAAGCCCTTCTTCCGTGGCGATGCCGCCCGCACCGAGGCAACCGGCGCTGGCCTGGGCTTGTCCATCGTGGAGAAAACCATCCGCCGCATGGGCGGCAGGTTTGCGCTGGCCAACACCAGCACGGGCGGCCTGGCAGCCCACATCAAACTGCCGCGCGCGCCCCAGTTCAAGCAAAAATAGGCTCTAGCCCTTATGGGATATGCGCCAACAGCTATCGAAAAAGGAGCGTTACGGCACGCGCCTCGATGCTTTGCCCCTGCCCCACCGGCCCGAGCTTTTCTGCCGTCTTGGCTTTGACGTTGACCTGCGTGGCATCCACGGCAAGCGCCGCGGCGATGCACTCGCGCATGGCGGCAATGTGCGGTGCCATCTTCGGAGCTTGCGCAATGATGGTGCTGTCCACATTGCCGATCTGCCAGCCTTGCTCGCGCACGCGCCGGGCCGCTTCGCGCAGCAGCGCCACCGAGTCGGCGCCGCGGAACTGGGGGTCGGTGTCCGGGAAATGCCGGCCAATGTCACCTAAGCCGGCGGCCCCCAGCAGGGCATCGGTCATGGCATGCAGCAGCACGTCGGCGTCCGAGTGGCCCAAGAGGCCGAGGTGAAACGGAATCTCCACGCCACCGATGATGAGCTTGCGCCCCGCCACCAGGGCATGCACATCCCAGCCCTCGCCCACACGAATATTCATCTTTTGCTCCTGTCGGTCACCACACCGGCCGCGCGCCCGCGCAGCACCGCTTCGGCCAGCGCAAAGTCCTCCGGGTAGGTCACCTTGAAATTCTGCGCACTGCCGGCCACCAGACGCGGCGCCAGACCCAGCGCTTCCACGGCGCTGGACTCATCGGTCACCTGATCACCCGCCTGCACCAAGGCCCGGCGCAACAGGCCGAGCGGGAACATCTGCGGCGTCTGCGCCAGCCACTTGTCGCTGCGATCAAGCGTGGCCGCCACGCGCCCATTGGCCTCGCGCTTGAGGGTGTCAGGCAACTTGTGGGCCAGCAGACCGCCCACCTCATCCTGTGCAAGGGCCGCCATCAGCCCTGCGATCTGCGCCGGCGTGATGAGGCAGCGTGCCGCATCGTGCACCAGCACCCAGTCAGCCTCCTGGGCACCCAGTGCCAGCAGCGCATCCAGGCCGTTCAGGACGCTTTGCGCCCGCGTGGCACCACCACACTTCGCAACCACAAAGGGAAGCCCCAGCGCATCCAGGAAATCATCACCGGGTGCCAGCACCACCAGCGTGCGGTGCAGGCCCGGCACGGCAGCAAAGGCTGCCAGCGTGTGCATGACCAGCGGCTGGCCGGCCAAAGGCCGGTACTGCTTGGGGCCATCGGCACCCGCCCGCGAACCGGTGCCGGCACACGGAATCAGGGCCCAGAAGCGCGGTGAAGGCGACGGTGATGAAGAAGAAGCGGTCATGCGAACTGCCGCCATTCTAAGACCCGGCCGCCCGGCCCCGGCGCTGATGCATTACTGCGGCAAGGTATAGCCCTTGTCGTGCAACAGGCGGGAAAATGCGTCAATCACATCCGGATCGTAGTGTGTGTTGCGCCCGCGCTCAAGCTCGTCAAGCGCCGCATCCAGTCCCCGGGCTGGCCGATAGGGGCGATGGGACGCGATGGATTCGATCACATCGGCCACCGCCAGCACCTTCGACTCCGGCAGGATGGCATCCCCCTTGAGGCCCTGCGGATAGCCGCTGCCATCGAGACGCTCATGATGCTGACGAATGATGTCGGCCACCGGGAACGGAAACGGAATGTCTTTCAGGATCTCGTAGCCGATCTGGGCATGTTCGCGCACCAGCCGCATCTCCAGATCCGTCAGACGCCCGGGCTTGGTCAGGATTTCAGCCGGTACGCTGATCTTGCCGATGTCGTGCACCAACCCCACCAGTTCCATCCGGGTGCAGCGCTCCTCGGGCCAGCCCATCTCGCGCCCGATGGCGCCGGCAATCAGGCCGACGCGCCGTTCATGGCCTGCGGTATACGGATCACGCTGGTCAATCATGTTGGAAACCGCTTGCAAGGTGCCGCGCATCGAGGCTTCCAACTGCTTCACATAGTCGGCCAGCTTCGCCTCCGCCTGCTGGCGCTCGGTGACGTCCTCCGCCATCACGATGGTGGCCGGCGCATCATCCCAGCGGATGCTGCTGGCATGCAGTGCCAACTCCCGGATCTCGCCGCTCTTGCACAGCAGCGGCACGTTGTAGTGCACGCTGTGCTCCCCTGCCGCCAGCCGGTCCCAGGCGTCGTGGATATGCCGGACGTTCTCTGGGTCGGCGGTGGTGAAGCGCCAGACCTCCTGGCCGAGCAAATGCTCGCGCGGCCAGCCCGTCATCTCGCAATAACGCGGGTTGACATAGACATAACGACCGTCGCGCCGCACATAGATGCCCAGCATGGTTTCTTCGATCATGGTGCGGAAGTGCTGTTCGCTCTCGCGCAGCGCCTGCTCGCTGTGCCTGATCTCTGTCAGATCCTCCCAGGCGACGATCGCGTCATCACCCACCACCGTCATGGTGCCGACGGCAATACGCTCGCGGCCATCCTTGCCATACAGACTGAGTTCGGGTGAGCGAACCATGTTGCCGGACTTCCTGGCTTCCTCCACGGACTGGAGCCAGCTCTTCTGGAGGACCTCCCGAACCCCAGGATCGGTATAGGCCTGCGCGAACCAACGCTCCGATGTGGCAATGTCCTCCGGCGCATAACCCAGCCACTCTGTGTGCGCGCGGTTGACAGCCCGCATGGCCCCAGTCGAGAGCGATTGAATCTGCATCGGCGTCGGCGAGGCTTCGAACACTTCACGGAAACGGAACTCTGACATCTCAGCGCGTTCCTCGGCCAAGCGCCGCCGCTCATTCTGCGCCATGCCATTCAGGGCAAACTCCAGGTCCTCTGCCATCTCGTGAAGCAGATTGAGTTGCGCCTGGTCAAAAGCGCCCGGCCCTTGCGCGTACAGCCCGATGACACCGAACAGCTGCCCCTCGCGCATGATCGGCAGAATGGCCCTTTCGGTGACCGCATGCCGACGCAGGTAGTCATGCCACCGGGTGTGGGTGTCCAGTGTCTGCATGCCGATCGCGTACACCTTGCCCTTGCTGGTTTCTTCATCGAACGCCAGGCCGAACGTGCTTTGCGGGTCGGCCAGGATGGCATGGAGTTCTTCCCGTGCAGCCTCGTCAATGCCATGGGCATGGACGATACGCAAAGGCATCTTCCCCGCATCGGACATGGCGACAAACAGCAGCGGGAACGTGCTGTGCTGGATCAGCGTCTCAAACACGCGCGCCAGCAATTCGTCACTGCTGCGGCAACGCACGATGGCCCGGTTGGTGGCGCTGAGCATGTCATACAGATACGTCAGGCGCTTGACCTGCACGCCAGCCTGAATCCGTTCGATCGCCTGTCCCACGCGCTGCGCCACCGTTCTCAACAGCTCACGTTCCTCGGGAATGAAGGGGTTGGCGTTCTGCACCAGTTCGGCCGAATAAAAGACGCTCAGAGAGCCAACGCTTCGCCGATTGACGTACAGATCATGCACAAGGCTGTGCTTGGCCTGTTCAGCACCTTGGCTGCCAAACGTCCCCCAATCACTCACCAAGGCAGCCCTCGCGTGTGCAGGAAACAGGAATCCGGCCGGCAAGACATCCACCACCTGTGTCAGCAAGCTGGGGACCTCGATATCCGCTTTTTCCAGAATGTTGGAAATCGCATACTGGCAACGCAACTCCTTGACGCGCTCACCCAGGTCATGTACCAGCAACTCGCGTTCGGCCAGTAGCTGCTTTTCATCGGTGATGTCACGTACCACCTGGACATAGCTGCGCTCACGGTCCTCGACGATGAACGGGGCGATCTGGCATTCGACGATGCCCGCAGAACCACCGCGATCGATCTCGACCGAAAAGCGGGACTCTCCCCCCGCCAGACGGGCGCACACCGGACAATCACCGACCGGCACGGCCGGCGCATGGAAAATGGCATGCGAAGACAGGCCGATCAGCTCTTCCGCCTTCATGCCAGCGTAAGCAGCTGCCGCCAGATTGGCCTGATGAATCAGGCCATCCTGGTGAATCACGATCGCCGGATCGGGAACCGCATCGTAGGTGCTGGCCGTGCGCGACAGCATGCTGAACGGTTCGCGCAAGGTGCTTTGAACCAGCGCCAGGTAGACGAACCAGTAAGCAAAAATCTTGGCGACGTGCCCCATCTCGTTCGACAGGCCATAGACATTGGCATACCGCGTGAAAGCAAACTCGGACAGGATCATGGCCGCCAAGGCCACCAGCATGCTCACGAACAGAATGGGAGACATCAGGCGCCTCTGCCGCCAGTACAGAACGCCGGTCGCCGTCAGCATGGCGATGATTACGTACTCGGCATAAATCTTGAACGGCGTCAGCCCTTGCCCCTGGACGAAGGCGGTGGGGAAATGCCCGGAGAAAATCCAGGTGGTGACACCCAGCGCCGCCAACCCGTAACCAAGATGCAGGTAATCAATGCTCACCCGACGGCTCAAAAACAGCGGTGAACTCAGCAGCCCCACAGCCTGGATGAAACGCGCGGCAATCCAGAACTGGGTGGCAACGTTGGCTTCGTCCACCTTCAGGAGGTCCATCCCTCTGTACGACACGGCATGGATCAGGTCCAGCGCAGCACACCAGCCGATGAGCACGGCCAGATAGACCGTGAAATGGTTGTGCGTAAAGCGGCGGGACGTCGTCGCAACCACCAGCGCCGTGAAGGCAATGACGATGGAGAACACCTCCGCCAGGGTATGGAACAGCAGGTAGTTCAACTGACCCGCCGCAACGCTGATGGCCGAGATGAGAATCGGGGGGACAAAAACCCTTGCCACAGTTGCCAAGGAAGGCATGCGCTCGTTCGAAAGGAAATCACCCTGATCGTCGATGTCTTGATGGCTCATATCAAATCCTGCTCCGTCATTGTCCGCCTGGGCCAATGTCTTTATAGCGCTTTATCGCAGCCTGTCATTTTTATCATTTTATCTTTGGATCAAGCCCGTAGAACAAACGAACTGCCGAGCAAGCTCCAAGTAAAATCTTGCCAGATCGTCTTTCAACACCCCCCGCTCCATGCACCGGGGGGTGTTTTCTATTTGTATCCCTGATGGACCTGCCCAAACTCCAGACCGGCAAACGCTTTACCCTGACCCGCCCGGCAGGCTCGGCCGACGCCTTGCTGCTGGCCTCGCTGGGACGACGCGAAAAAACCGCCGGCAGGCTCATGGCCCTTGTCACGGCCGACGCCACCGACGCGCAGCGCCTGATTGAGGAAATCGCCTTCTTCGCACCCGATCTGCGTTGTGCGCTGTTTCCGGACTGGGAAACCCTGCCCTACGATACCTTTTCGCCCCATCAGGACCTGATCAGCGAACGCCTGGCCACGCTCTGGCGCCTGTACAACCACGGCAAACGCTCCGGCGACAGCCACGAGACGGCGGACGTGGTCGTCATCCCGGCCACCACCGCGCTGTACCGGCTGGCGCCGCCGAGCTTTCTGGCCGCCTACACCTTCGAGTTCAAGGTCAAGCAGACACTCGATGAAGCGCAGCTCAAGGCCCAGCTGACGCTGGCCGGCTACAACCATGTGACCCAGGTGGTCAGCCCCGGCGAATACGCGGTGCGCGGCGGCCTGATCGACCTCTTTCCCATGGGCTCAGCCGTGCCTTACCGGGTAGACCTGTTCGACAACGAGGTCGACTCCATCCGCACCTTCGACCCTGACAGCCAGCGCAGCCTCTACCCGGTGCCGGAAGTGCGCCTGCTGCCCGGACGCGAATTCCCGATGGACGACGCCGCGCGCAAGCTGTTTCGCCAGCGTTGGCGCGAGCTGCTCGAAGGCGACCCGACCAAGAGCCGCATCTACAAGGACATCGGCAACGGCGTGGCCTCTGCCGGCATCGAGTACTACCTGCCGCTGTTCTTCGAACAGACGGCCACGGTGTTCGACTACCTGGGTGCGGACGCCACCGTGGTGTTGCATGGCGATCTGGAACCGGCCTTCCAGCGTTTCTCGCAGGATGCCAAGGAGCGCTTTCGCCTGGCCCAGGGCGATCCGGACCGCCCTGCCCTGCCGCCCGAAACCCTGTTCCTCAATGCCGAGCAGTTCTACGCCCAGGCCAACAGCCATGCCCAGTTGGCCTTGCGCACCGGCGAACAGCCCGACGGCGAGGGTCACGCCTGGGACGCGACCTTCCAGAAACTGGAGGAACTGGCCGTGGTGCGCGGCGCCGAAGACCCCTTGGCCCGCCTGAAAGCGCACATCCGCAACACGCAGCACCGCGTGCTGCTGCTGGCTGAAAGCGACGGCCGGCGCGAAAGCCTGCTCGACTTCCTGCGCGCCAGCAGCCTGATTCCGCCAGCCTTCGATTCACTGCAGGAATTCCTGGCCAGCGAGGAAAAGGTCGGCATTGCCACCGCAGCCCTGACCAGCGGCTTTGGCTGGCTGGACGAAGGGCTGGACTTCATCACCGAGACGGAACTGTTCGCCGCCGGCCCCACCACGCGCCGGCGCAAGAAGCAGGAACAGGTCAGCGACGTCGAGGCGCTGATCAAGGACCTGTCCGAACTCAATGTGGGCGACCCGGTGGTGCATTCTGCGCACGGCATCGGCCGCTACCGTGGCCTGGTCAACATGAGCGTGGGCCAATTGCAGGACGATGGCACACCCGAGATGCAGGAGTTCCTGCACCTCGAATACGCCGACAAGGCCGTGCTCTACGTGCCGGTCAGCCAGCTGCAGTTGATCAGCCGCTACACCGGCGTCAGCGCCGACGAGGCGCCGCTGCACCGGCTGGGCTCCGGCCAGTGGGAAAAGGCCAAGCGCCGCGCGGCCGAGCAGATCCGCGACGCCGCAGCCGAGCTGCTCAACATCTACGCCCGCCGTGCCGCGCGCGAAGGCCACCCGTTCCGCTTTTCGGCCAAGGACTACGAGGTGTTCGCCAACGATTTCGGCTTCGAAGAAACAGCCGATCAGCGCGCCGCCATCCACGCGGTGATCCAGGACATGATCTCGCCACGCCCGATGGATCGGCTCGTATGCGGCGACGTCGGCTTCGGCAAGACCGAGGTGGCGCTGCGCGCCGCCTTCATCGCCGTCACCGGCGGGCGGCAGGTGGCCTTCCTGGCGCCGACCACGCTGCTGGCTGAACAGCACTACCAGACGCTGGCAGACCGCTTCAGCAAATGGCCGGTGAAGGTGGCGGAGATGAGCCGTTTTCGTTCGGCCAAGGAAATCACGGCCGCCATGAAGGGCATCGCCGACGGCACCATCGACATCGTCGTCGGCACCCACAAGCTGCTGAGCCCTGACACGCATTTCAAGAACCTGGGCCTGCTCATCATCGACGAGGAGCACCGCTTTGGCGTGCGTCACAAGGAAGCCATGAAGGCACTGCGCGCCGAGGTGGATGTGCTGACGCTCACCGCCACCCCCATCCCGCGCACGCTGGGCATGGCACTGGAGGGGCTGCGCGACCTGAGTGTGATCGCGACCGCACCGCAGCGGCGCCTGGCCATCAAGACCTTTGTGCGGACCGAAGGCAATGGCGTCATCCGCGAGGCCGTGCTGCGCGAATTGAAGCGCGGCGGCCAGGTCTACTTCCTGCACAACGAGGTGGAAACGATCGAAAACCGCCGCGCCAAGCTGGAAGAATTGCTGCCGGAAGCACGCATTGCCGTGGCACACGGCCAGATGCCCGAGCGCCAGCTGGAGGCCGTGATGCGCGACTTCGTGGCCCAGCGCTACAACCTGCTGCTGTGCTCCACCATCATTGAGACCGGCATCGACGTGCCGACAGCCAACACCATCGTCATGAGCCGTGCCGACAAGTTCGGCCTGGCACAGCTGCACCAGCTGCGCGGTCGTGTCGGCCGCAGCCACCACCAGGCCTATGCCTACCTGATGGTGCCCGACAAGGATGGCCTGACCAAGCAGGCGGCGCAGCGACTGGACGCGATCCAGCAGATGGAGGAACTCGGCTCCGGCTTCTACCTCGCCATGCACGACCTGGAAATCCGCGGCGCTGGCGAGGTGCTGGGCGAAAACCAGAGCGGCAACATGCTGGAAGTGGGATTCCAGCTCTACAACGAGATGCTGAGCGAGGCCGTGCGCAGCCTGAAGGACGGCAAGGAGCCCGATTTGCTGGCGCCGATGAGCGCCACCACCGACATCAACCTGCATGCGCCGGCCCTGCTTCCCGACGACTACTGCGGCGACGTGCACATGCGCCTGAGTTTCTACAAGAAGCTGGCCACCGCCAAGACCACCGAGCAGATTGATGCCCTGATGGAGGAAATCGTCGACCGTTTCGGCAAACTGCCTGCCCAGACGCAGACGCTGATCGACGTGCACCGCCTGCGCGTGATTGCCAAGCCCTATGGCGTGGTCAAGGTCGATGCCGCACCGCACCTGATCACCATCACCTTCCGGAAGGATGCGCCAATCGACGGCATGCGCGTGATCGAACTGATCCAGAAGAACCGCCACATCAAACTGGCCGGCAACGAAAAGCTGCGCATCGAGCGCGAGCTGCCCGATCCGAAATCACGTGCGCACCTGGTGCGCGACGTGCTGCGATCCCTGGGCCAGCCGCTCCTGGACAAACAAGCAGCCTGAGTTTGCGCCAGATCAAACCCCATGCCCCCAGCGCACCTGCTTTACCCACCGTTCATGCAAACCATGGTTTTCTTCAACTGCCTTCGAGACACTAAGACGACTATCAACCCTTGAAGGACACCACTCATGAACCTCAACCCGCATCGCCCCTGGATCACGCCGCTCGTCATCGGCGCCTTCCTGCTGTCTGCTGTCACCGGCGTGCTGATGTTCTTCCATCTCGACACCGGACTGAACAAGCTTGCCCACGAATGGCTGAGCTGGGCTATGCTGGCTGGCGTGTGCCTGCATGTCTTGCTCAACCTGACGGCATTCAAACGTTATTTCCTCACGGCCACCGGCCGCTGGGTCATTCTGGCTTTCGTGGCCCTGCTGGTCCTGAGCTTTATCCCGGCCACCAAGACGTCCAAACCGCTGTTCGTCGGCCCTGTGCAGGCACTGGCGCGCGCGCCCTTGCCGGTGCTGGCCCAGGTAGCCGGCATCAGCACCGAAGAACTGCACAGCAAGCTCTCGGCCGCCGGGTTCACCACCTCCAGCGACCAGCAGTCCCTGCAGGATCTTGTGGGTAGCGACACACGTCGTCAAATGCAGATCCTCAACCGACTCATCCCTCCCAACCAACCCTGACTTATTACCACCATGACCCCTGCCACCGAATTCGCTTCCGGCCTCACGGTCCGGGGCTTCACGCCTCCGCTGAAGCTCCAGGACTTCAAGCTGATCGCCTTCGACATGGACTCCACGCTCATCAACATCGAATGTGTGGATGAAATTGCCGATGCCGTCGGCCGCAAGAACGAAGTGGCGGCCATCACCGAAGCCGCCATGCGCGGCGAGATCAGCGACTTCAAGGAAAGCCTGCGCCGCCGTGTTGCCTTGCTCAAGGGTGTGACGGTGGCCGACATGGAGGCGGTGTACCGCGAGCGTCTGCAGCTCAACCCCGGCGCGGCCGAGCTGATTGCTGCCTGCAAGGCCGTCGGCATGAAGGTGCTGCTGGTCAGCGGCGGCTTCACCTTTTTCACCGACCGCGTGCGCGACCGGTTGGGCATCGATTTCACCCGCTCCAACGTCCTGGAGATCGAGAGCGGCCCCAACTGCGGCATGCTGACCGGCCGCCTGGTCGACCAGTCCTGGGGTGACATCTGCGACGGCGCTGAAAAGCGCCGCATGCTGCTGCAGACCTGCGAGCAGATGGGCATCAGCCCGCAGCAGGCCATTGCCATGGGCGATGGCGCGAACGACCTGCCCATGATGGGCGAAGCCGGCCTCTCGGTGGCCTACCATGCCAAACCCAAGGTGCGCGAACAGGCCATGGTTGCCATCAACAGCGGCGGTCTCGACCGCCTGCTAGAGATCCTGAGGTAAGACGGGCGCCCTGCCATGTGCGGGCGGCGGCTCTGGCCTGACCTCCGCCTTCATCGCGCTGGAGGCGCAGGGTCGCATCCGCTTTGCCGAAGCTGGTTACATCTCCGAAGCCCGCATGCGCCTGCGTCTGTGGGGGCCCGGAACTTCTGAAGCTACACTGTCCTGCAAACCATCTTGCGTTTCCAAACCTCTTGATTCTGGGGAGTTCGTGATGAAGTTGTTTGCGCGTATCGTTGCAGCAGTTCTGGCCTGTGGCGCTTTTATTTCAGCCCAGGCCCTGGTCATCGGGGTTACGGAGGGCGTGACCTATCGTGCCACCGACAACGAAATCGAAGCCCGCTTTGACGCCATTGCCAAGGTACTGGGTACTGCGACCCGTCAGCCCGTCAAGGTGCAGGTCATCAGCAGCTACAACGGTCTGCGCGACGCCCTGAAGAAAGGTCAGCTGGACCTGGCGTTCATCCACCCCTCACACATCGCCTTCGAAGCCATCAAGGGCAACGGCTTCAAGGCTGTGGCCTGGACCAGCGGCTATACCGAGTACAAGGTTTCCCTGCTGTGCAAGGAGCCGCAGCCGATCCAGGACTGGGCCATGGTGAGCGGCAAGGCTTTCGTCACACCGGATCCGGACTCCATCACGGCCGTCATGACGCGCGCCATGCTGGCCGAGCACAGACTGAAACCAAGCGACGTGAAACTGCAGACCACGCGCTACCAGGATGCCGTGCCCTTCTATGTCGAAAACGGTTTCGCGGCCTATGGCGCCACCGCCTCCGGCAGCGTGATCAAGGCATGGAAAGACAAAGGGGGCAAGACCTGCGCCGAATCGCGCCCCATGCCCATCAAGCAGTGGATTGCCTCCCCCCGACTCGACCCCTCTGTTGCCAATGTGCTGCGTGATGCCCTGCTGGGGCTTGACCAGACCGAGCCTGGCCGCCGTGCCCTGGCCGCCTCGGGCTACAAAGGCTTTGTCGCTCCGTCCGACGAGCAGGAAAAAAAGCTCATCCTCTGGCTCGGTCTCTGAGCCCTAAGCACGCTCGATCACCGGGCGCCCGGACGCCACGGCAAAACGCGCAAGGGTTTTGACGCCTGAGGCCGGGTTGGTCACGTCCTCCACGGCGCGCAGTGTGGTGCTGAGTTGGGCCGGCGTGAATTCCACCACGCCGTAGCCGCGGTACTGGGCATTGGCAAAAACGAAATGCGGATTCTCAGCCAGGCGTTCGGCCACCTGGGCCACGCCGCCCGCGCGCGAAGTAATGCTGGTGCCGCAGAACTCCACACCCACACTCGGACTGGCGGCGTCGGCGTAGTCCGCCTTGATGTGGCCGACCCAGTTCTCGTGCACATCACCGCCCAACACCACCGGGTTGGCCACATGCTTATGGCGTAACGTATCGGTCAGACGGGTACGGGCAGCCGCATAACCGTCCCAGCCATCGTTCCACAGACGTTGCCCCGGCCCAGGGCGGGCATCGCGCATGCCCAACAGCGTCTGCTGCCCGATCACGTTCCAGCGGCCGCCGGAACGGGCCAGTGCGTCATTGAGCCACAGCTCTTGTTCACGCCCCAGGTAGCTGCGCTGCGGATCACCCCAGTCGGCACAATGCGCCGGATCGACCAGGCTGCCGCCTGGTTTGCCGTCTTTCAGGCAGGGCTGGCGATCGCGGTACTGCCGTGCATCAAGCAAATAAAGGGAGGCCAGCCGGCCAAACGGCACCTGCCGGTAGATGCGCATCTCGGCACCCCTCGCCAGCCCGGCCAGCGCCTGCGTCAGCACCGAAGCCCTGAGCGGCATGTGCTCGTAATAGGCCTGGTAGGCCGCTGCACGGCGGGCCGCAAAGTCCGGCACCGTACCCATGCCGAGAACACCATTGCCTTCTTGCAGGCCCGCATAATCGTTCTGCACCTCATGATCATCCCAGGTCACGAGCCAGGGACATGCCGCATGCATGGCCTGCAGGTTGGCGTCGCTCTTGTGCAAGGCATAACGCTGGCGGTAGTCATCCAGCGTCAGCACCCAGCCTCCTGTCACGGAGCGCACGGCATTGACGGCGCCCGGGTACTCGTAGATGTAGTCACCCAGGAACAGCACGGCGTCCAGGTTCTCGGCGCGCATGTGGTGCCAAGCGCTGTAGAAACCATGCTCCCAGCGTTGGCAGGAGGCATAACCCAGCCGCAGCCGGCCGGGGTTGGCATCAGGGGCCGGGAAGGTTCGTGTACGGCCTGTGGGGCTGACGGCATCACCGGCCATGAACCGGTAGAAATACCAGCGGTCCGGCGCCAGCCCCGTGACTTCGGCGTGTACCGAATGGGCCAGCTCCGGCAGTGCCTGCACCTGGCCACTGCGGGCCAGCCGGCTGAAACCCTCGTCATGCGCCACCTCCCAGCGCAGCGTGACCGGGCCATGCAAGGGTTCACCCGGCAACAGGCGCGTCCACAGCACCACCGAATCGTGCGCCGGCGAACCACTGGCCACGCCCAGCGCAAAGGGATCGCGCGGCCAGCGCGGCTGGCTCCAGGCGCTACGGGGTAGCCACAAGGTGCCGGCCGCGGCAGCCGCCAGCTTGAGCAGTTTGCGGCGGTCGGGGGCGATAGCGCGGGACTGGGTAGGCAACATTGGGCGCAGAAAACGGCGGTATTGGCTCATCATGCCACTGGATCCGGTTACAAAACCACCATTGACAGGGGCGCTCTGCCGCCCTAGAGTCAAAAGCAACATCGTTGGAGTTTCAGGAGTCCCGCATGGCCGTTTCCTCCGCCACCCAAGCCATCAGCACCCCGCCGCCGCCCAAGGCGCGTCAGGCCGAGGAAGTTCGCGCACAGGAATACCGTGCCGAGCAGCAGAAAGCGGCCGAGCGGGCACAGGAGGAAGCCCGGCGCAACGCACAACCGGTGGTGAACACCCAAGGCCAGACCACGGGCCGCATCATCAACACCACGGCGTGAATCGGGAGTTTCCGTGTTTGGCCTCGCCCCCACCTCCAGCGGCCTGCCCAGTGCGCAGCTGAGCCTGTACCAGGCCAAACTGCAGCAGGCGCGGCGCGAGGCGGCACAGGCGCAGGCTCAGGTGCAATCGCTGGAAGCACAAACCGAAACCGCGCGCCAGCAAGCAGCTCAGGCGCAGAACGAGGTTCGCAGTCTCGAAGGCAAGGGGGCGCCGCGCAGCGACACCCCGACCACGCTGAACAGTCAGGGCGAAACCACCGGCCGCCTGCTCAACACGCAGGCCTGACGCGCCGGTATCCTTCGCAGTTCTCAGCCGCGCTGGCGTAGCGCCTCGTACAGGCATACGCCGCTGGCCACCGACACATTCAGGCTTTCCACGCCGCCTTTCATCGGAATGCTGATCAGCTCATCGCAGGTTTTGCGCGTGAGTTGCCGCATGCCCTGCCCTTCGGCGCCCAGCACCAGCGCCACCGGGCCCTTCAGGTCCACCTGGTACAGGGTCTTGGGTGCATCGTCACTGGTGCCGATGCACCAGATGTTGCGTTCCTTGAGCTCGTTCAGGGTCCGCGCCAGGTTGGTCACCATGAAGTACGGCACAGTCTCAGCCGCACCGCTGGCCACCTTGGCCACTGTGGCATTGATGCCCACCGCATGGTCCTTCGGCGCAATCACGGCATGGGCCCCGGCGCCGTCGGCCACGCGCAGGCAGGCACCCAGGTTGTGCGGATCGGTCACACCGTCGAGCACCAGCAACAGCGGTGGCTCGGTCAGGCTGTCCAGCAGGTCATCCAGCGAATGGACCTGGGCCACCGGCTCCACCCGTGCAGCCACCCCCTGATGGCCATGGCTGCCGGCCAGCTTGGCCAGACGCAGGCCATCCGCCTCGATCAGGCGTACGCCAGCTTCCTGGGCTTTCTCGAGGAACTGGCGCATGCGCGCATCGCGCCGCGTCGTCTCGTAATAGATTTCGATGATGGATTTCGGTGCCGTCTTCAGACGGACACCCACGGCGTGGAAGCCGAACAGGACTTTGGGCGAGGACATGGGGATGGATTATCCCCCTTGTCCTGCGGTGTCCTTATGCCGCGTCTGCGGCCATGCGTCCGGCCTCGATGGTGATGCGCCGCTCGCAACGCCGCGCAATGCCGGCGTCATGCGTCACCAGCAGCAGCGTGGTGCCCTGCTCGCGGTTGAGTTCGAACATCAATTCCATCACCTTCTCGCCGGTGGCAAAGTCCAGGCTGCCAGTCGGCTCATCAGCCAGCAGCACCGCCGGCTGCACGACAAAAGCGCGAGCCAGCGCGACGCGCTGCTGCTCGCCACCGGACAGCACCTTGGGGTAATGGCCCAGGCGCTGCGCCAGCCCGACACGGGCCAGCATGTCGGCCGCCGCCTGGCGCGCATCGCGGCGACCGGCCAACTCCAGTGGCAACATCACGTTCTCCAGTGCGGTCAGATGACCCAGAAGCTGGAAGCTCTGGAACACGAAACCCAGCTTGTGCGCCCGCAGCGCGGCACGCGCGTCCTCGTCCAGCGCGAACAGGTCCTGACCGGCCAGGCGCACCGTGCCGCGCGACGGCGTGTCCAGCCCGGCAATGATGGACAGCAGCGTGCTCTTGCCCGAGCCGGAGGCGCCGACAATGGCCACCGTCTGCTGTGCCGGCACGCGGAAGTCGATATCGCGCAAAATGTCGAGGGTGCCGGTGGAGTCGGTGACCGACTTGTACACATGCTCCACGGAGATGATGGATTCAGACATGAGGCTTTCTTTGTTTCGACGCTACTTTATCGCGATCGGCCTGCTGGCCGCTGCTACAGGGTTTTGCCAGGCGGCGGAACCCACCTCACGCACCGTGCTGGTGCTGGGTGACTCACTCAGTGCCGAATATGGCCTCAAGCGCGGCAGCGGCTGGGTGGCCCTGATGGAACAGCGGCTGACACGCGAGAAGAAGCCGTTCACTGTCGTCAATGCCAGCATCAGCGGCGACACCACCTTTGGCGGCCGATCTCGCCTGCCGGCCCTGCTGGCACAGCACCGTCCCGGCATCGTGGTGATCGAACTCGGCGGCAATGATGCCTTGCGCGGTCTGGCTCTGGCCAATACCGAGGACAATCTGGCTTGGATGACACAGGCGGCACAGAAAGCTGGCGCCCGGGTACTGCTGCTGGGCATGCAGATGCCGCCCAACTACGGCCAGGATTACGCCAACCGCTTTTCTGCGCTGTACCGCAACGTGGCGCGCACGCACAAGGCGCTGCTGGTGCCTTTCCTGCTCAAGGGCGTGGGAGATGTACCGGATGCCGCGCGGCTGTTCCAGGCGGACCGCATCCACCCGAACGAGCAAGCGCAACCCATCCTGCTGGACAACGTCTGGCCGGAACTGAAAAAACTGATTTCATGAGTTTGACCACCATTTCCGCCGAAGAGGCGCTGTGCCGGCTCGACGAGTTCGATACCCTCATCGACGCCCGCAGCGAAGACGAATACGCCGAAGACCACCTGCCGGGCGCCGTCAACTGGCCCACGCTCAACAACGAAGAGCGCAAGCTGGTGGGCACGATGTACAAGCAGGTCAACGCCTTCGAAGCCAGCAAGCGCGGCGCGGCGATGGCAGCGCGCAACATTGCCCAGCACATCGAGCGCGAAGTGCTGGACAAGCCCAAGGGCTGGAAGCCGCTGGCCTACTGCTGGCGCGGCGGCAAGCGCAGCGGCTCGCTCTCGCTGGTGCTGAGCCAGATCGGCTTTCGCATTACCCTGCTTGAAGGCGGCTACAAGGCCTTCCGCAACGCGCTGCTGGAAGACATTCCGCGTCTGGCGCCGAAGTTCGACTGGCGCGTGATCTGCGGCACCACCGGCTCCGGCAAGACACGGCTGCTGCAGGCATTGGAACAGGCCGGCGCCCAGGTGCTGGACCTGGAAGCGCTGGCGAACCACCGCAGCTCCGTCCTGGGTGCCATCCCGGGCGTGCCGCAGCCGTCGCAAAAGCACTTTGACACCCGCATCTGGCATGCGCTGCGCCGGCTTGACCCGGCACGCCCGGTGTTCGTGGAAAGTGAAAGCAAGAAAGTCGGCAATGTGGCGGTACCGGCGGCCCTGATCGACGCCATGCGCGCCGGCCAATGCCTCAACCTGTTGCTGCCCGATGACCAACGGGTGGCACTGCTGCTGGAAGACTACGACTTCTTCGTGCGCGACCGTGAAGCCTTTTGCGAACGGCTCGATGCGCTGACCCAATTGCGCGGCAAGCAGGTCGTTGAGGGCTGGAAAGCCCAGGTTCGTGCCGGCCAGATTGAACCGGTGGTGCGCGACCTGTTGCTGAATCACTATGACCCGGTGTATTTGCAGTCGATGCAACGCAACTTCAAGCAGTATGCCCAGGCCTTGGCCATCAGCCCACGGGATCGATCGGTGCAAGCGATGCGGGTGCTGGCCGATGAATTGGCCGTCCAGCAGCAGGCCCTGGTTACCGCATGAGGCTGTCCTCGGCCAGCCTGCCGGTGTTCCGCAAGGCCTTGGGCAATCTGCGGCACATCGTGCAAAAAGGCATCAACGATGCCAAGACGCGCGGCTACGCCCCGCAGGTTCTGATGCAGGCCCGGTTGGCGCCGGACATGCTACCTTTCTCACGGCAGGTCACGGTGGCCTGTGATGTGGTCAAGATCTGGGGCCACCGCATGCAGGGCCTGGAACCTCCCAAGTACCCCAATGACGAAACGGCCCTGGAGCAGTTGCAGACCCGCATTGATCAGACCTTGAGCTGGTTATCCACCCTGCCGCCAGACGGACTGGATGGCATGGCGGATCAGGACATCACCATGCCAGCCGGTCCTGGCCAAACCAGGACGTTACGCGGCGAGGACTATCTGCAGCAGTGGGCCTTACCCAATCTGTTTTTTCACATCACCACGGCATATGCCATCTTGAGGCACAACGGTGTTCCGCTGAACAAGCACGACTACCTGTATGGACCGGACGACTGACCGGGCCGTGTTCCTGATGCGGCACCATCAAAATGCGCGGTGCGCGAATGTCGTATTGGGATTGTTTGAAAGCTGCCCGCGGCCCAGTAGCGGGCGGACTTGACAGCCCTTGGCCACAGGCAGGGCCAAGGCCGGTGCGTCAGGGTTGCGCGGGCTGGTCCGGCGACGGCGTATCTGGCTCGGACAGCTGGCCATCGGACTGCTCCGCACCATCCTCAGAACCGCCGCCCAGCTTGCGCTCGGCCTTGTTCTTGAGTTTTTCTTCCTTCTTTCGCTTTTTGGCGAGTTCTTTCTGACGCTTTTCGTATCCGTAGTTGGGTGTAGCCAAAGTATGAGTGCCCTCAAGTTAATGGCGAGACTCTAACATTTCACAAACCATCCCGCGTTGTTTCAGCCCTGGACAAACCACCTGATGCCGAAATGGAGGCTCACCACCAGAGATCCGAGCAGCATCAGGCTGCCCATGGCGCGGGGATGTCCTTGAACCCAGGCGTCAAAGCCCATGTGCATCTGATCGAGTCCACGAAGCCAGTTCCGGGTGGAGTACCAATGGTCCGCGGGTTTCTCTATGCCTCCCATCAGGTTCGGAGAAAAAAGCACCAGAAGCATGACGACGATGCTCAATACGCCCCCCGCGACAAGCGACCAGCGTACCGTGTCAGCGACGATCAGCGCCAGCATGGGGTCGCCCGTCTTGTCAGCCCCCATGGCAGACACCAAGCCAGCGGCATTGACTTGCGTGGCCAGGACAAACGTCGAGTACACCGCAAGCGCAATCAGAACGCCCCCCAACTGGCGCGCGAAGCGGTACAGGGCCGTGTCGATGTCGTGCGGTACTTCCAGCCACTTCATGCGGCGCCGTACCGATAGCCAGCGATTCCCCTGTTCAAATACCTCACGCATGCGCCCGGGAAAGAAAACCAGCCCAGCCCCCGTTGCCAAGCCGATCAGGCTGAACACGAAGAAAAACCGGACGAAGAACGGAAGCAGAAACTGATCGAAGAGTAAATCACTCATGATGGGCCCCCTTCAAAATCAACAACCTCAGGATGCACCGAAATCACGCGATAGACAAGCTCAAGATGCAATATCTGCCCTGTCCTCCTTCAATGGAGGCACCATGGAAGTCCGCCGCCCTAGGCCCTCAAGCCTCCCAGCGCACCGCCCCCCGGTAGGCGTGCCAGGTCGCATGCCCGAGCCAAGGTCCTACCAGCAGCAGGCCCAGGCCCCAGGGAATCAGCGCCACCAGCACCAGCCCACTAATCAGTGCCCCCCACAGCAGCAGCACCGGCAGGTTGTTGAAGAAGACCTGCAGGCTGGTGATCGAGGCTGAGATGGCGTCAGTGTCGCGGTCCAGGATCATGGGGATGGACACCACCGACGTGGCGAAAACCAGGCCGGCAAACACGCCGCCCACCACCATGTACACCATCACGAACTCCCAGTTCTCTGGGCTGAAGACGGCCTGCAGCACGCCAGCCGTTGAGGGCATGCCGGTGTTGAAGAAAACGGCAAACACCACCAGGGAGGCCCGTCCCCAGAGCAGTTCCAGAACGATGAGCACCAGCACCAGCATGGCCATGCTGCCGAGGTGCGAGTCCCAGCAGGTCAGGGAATAGACAATGTCGGGCTTCTCGCCCCGTTCACGCCGACGGCTGACGTCGTACAAGCCCATGGCCAGGAAGGGACCGACCAGCAGGCAGCCCGAAGCGATGGACATGGTGTACTCGGGCAGGCGAAAGAAGACCGCCTGCAGCAGCATGGCCATGGCCCAGAAGCAGATTCCGTAGAACAGGGCAATTCCCTTGGCGGCCCACAGGTCCTGAGCGCCACGCGCCAGCCAACGGAACGGATCCGCAAACCCAAGCACCGCGATCTGGCGCCTGGGCCCTTCAGGCGGCGGCACATAAGGGACGGGATTGACCGGCAGGTCGGCGGCTTCGGGCAAGGAATTGATCTCGGTCATGCCTGTTAGGCTACCCAGCACCCGATGACTTGGCTACTCAGGAAAACACCAACCCGCAGAGGGTTATCGATCAGCCCAAGACGGCCAGCGCCTGCGCCAGGTCAGCCTGCAATGCAGCCGCGGCTTCCAGTCCGACCGAAAAACGCACCAGATGACCTGGCGCCAGATGCGCCGGCCAGGCCTGGCGCATGCTGGCCAGCTCGTAAGGCACCACCAGACTCATCGGGCCGCCCCAGCTGTACCCGAGCTTGAACAGGCGCAATGCGTCGCAAAAAGCGTCGACCTGCGCCTGGCTGTATCGGGCATCGATCAACACGCTGAACAAACCGGCGGCCCGGCCATCTTCGTCACCGCACAGCGCCTGCCAATGGGCATGACCGGGCGAATCGGGTAGCGCCGGATGCAATACCTGAGCGAATTCGGGCCGCGTCTGGCACCAGCAGGCCAGGGCGCGTGCCGTCTGGTCGTGGGCGCGGTAGCGCAGCGGCAGGCTGGGTAACGAGCGCAGCACCGCTTCCACGTCGTTGGCCCCCACGCCCAGGCCGAGCCGCATATGGGTGAGCTTGATGCGAATGTGCAGCGCCTCGTTGCGCGTGATCACGCTGCCCATCAGCACATCACCACCGCCGCTCGGGTATTTGGTCAGGGCGTGGGCGGAGATATCGACCCCCAGGCCATCGCCCAGCTCGAACGGGTTGAAGGCCAGGCCGGCGCCCCAGGTGTTGTCCAGCGCCGTCAGCACGCCGGCCCCACCATTTGCATTCCGGCAGACGCGCACCAGTTCGCGCAGATCGGGAAACTCCAGCGTGACCGAGCCAGCCGCCTCCAGCCAGACCAGTTTGGTCCTGCGGCTGATGCGGCGCGCCAGGTCTTGCGGGTCCATCGGGTCGTAGAACTGATGCGTGATGCCCCAGTCCTTGAGTTCGCCCTCGGCCAGCGCCTTGTTGGGGCCGTAGGCGTTGTCGGGAATCAGCAGTTCATCGCCCTGCTTGAGCAGCGCCAGAGCGACATTGGCAATTGCCGCCAAGCCGCTGGGCACCAGCACACATTGCGTACCACCTTCCAGCGCACACAGGCGCTCCTCCAGCAGGTAGGTGGTGGGTGTGCCATGCAGGCCATAGGTGTAGCCGGTCTTGTCTTTCCACTCCCGGCTGCGCATCGCCGCCACGTTGGGAAAGATCACCGTCGAGGCCTTGAACACGCCCGGCTGCGGCGCGGCAAAACCCTCTGGCGGCAGGTAGGGATGGTGGATCAGCTCGGTGCTCTTGTCGCTCATGTCATGGCCTTGATTGCAGACAACGCTGAGCTTAACGCGAACAACCAAGCAAGAGGTGTCTCAACCGCAGGCACCCGCGGAACCGGCTTCGCCGGGCCGCTGGGTGCGCCCCCTGCAAGGGGGGTGGCGCAGCGACACGAAGTGCGCGCAGCCTGGGGGTGCGCCTACCTCACACCTTCCACTTATTCAGCAGCTGCGCCGGACGCATGCGGTCGTAGCTCTCGAAGGGCTGGTGGATCCAGGGATTGCTCGGCAGATGGTCGACCGAGAAGTCGGGCTTGAAGCTGGAATGGGCTTTGGTCCAGATCACGGCGCTGCGCAATTCGGTGATGGCCGGATATTTCTCACGCAGCATCAGCATGACCGCATCCAGGGTATGGCCAGAGTCCGCCAGATCGTCCACCAGCAGCACGCGCCCGGCGATCTCGCCCTGCGGGGTGGTGATGTACTTGGCAATGTCCAGGTTGCCCTGGGTCGTGCCGGCGTTGGCGCGGTAGGAACTGGTGGAAACGATGGCCAGCGGCTTTTCGAAAATGCGCGACAGGATGTCGCCCGGACGCATGCCACCGCGCGCCAGACACAGGATGGTGTCGAACGCCCAGCCGGACTGATGGACCTTGATGGCCAGCTTCTCGATCAGGTTGTGGTACTCGTCGTAGCTCACGTACAAGTGCTTGCCATCTTCCGTCAACATCCGGTTGCTCCTTTATTTGTAGCTGTTCGCGCAATACCCACAAGGGGAAAGCCACTTTTCATCAAAAATGACTAATCGGCAATGTAGGGATGCCGCATCATGATCGTGTGGTCACGGTCCGGGCTGGTCGAGATGATGTGGATCGGCACGCCGGTGGCGTGCTCGATACGCTGCAGGTACAGGCGGGCATTGATCGGCAGCTTGTCGTACTGCGTCACACCGACCGTGCTCTCGCTCCAGCCGGGCATGGTCTCGTAGATCGGCTTGCAGCGCGCAATCTCGTCGGCGCCCATGGGCAGGATGTCGATGGTCTCGCCGTCGAGTTCGTAGCCGGTGCACAGCTGCAGTTCCTTCAGGCCGTCGAGCACGTCGAGTTTGGTCAGGCACAGGCCGGTCAGGCCGTTGACCTGGGCCGAGCGCTTGAGCAATGCAGCGTCGAACCAGCCGCAGCGGCGCGAACGGCCGGTGGTCACGCCCTTCTCGGCGCCCACGGTACTCATGTGGTAACCCGGCGTACCCGGGGTTTCCCAGTCGAGCTCGGTCGGGAACGGACCACCGCCGACGCGCGTGCAGTAGGCCTTGGTGATGCCCAGGATGTAGTGCAGCATGCCCGGGCCGACGCCGGAGCCGGCCGCCGCATTGCCGGCCACACAGTTGCTGGACGTCACGTACGGGTAGGTGCCGTGGTCGACATCCAGCAGCGTGCCCTGCGCGCCTTCGAACAGCAGGTTGGCGCCATCGCGATTCGCTTCGTTGAGTTCGCGCGAGACATCGGCCATCATCGGCTTGAGCAGTTCGGCATGGCGCATGGCTTCGGCATAGACCGCGTCGAACTGCACCGCGCCGTCCTGGATGTAGGGCTTGAGCGCATCGGGGAAGGCAAAGCTCTTTGAGCCGAGGAAGGTGGTCAGCACATGGTTGTGCAGCGCCAGCAGTTCCTTGAGCTTGGCGGCAAAACGCTCAGGGTACTTGAGGTCCTGCACGCGCAGGGCCCGGCGGGCGATCTTGTCTTCATAGGCCGGCCCGATGCCGCGGCCGGTGGTGCCGATCTTCTCGGTGCCGCCCTCCTCGCGTGCCGCTTCGCGCGCCACGTCGAGCGCCGCGTGGAACGGCAGGATCAGCGGGCAGGCCTCGCTGATGCGCAGGCGCGAGCGCACCTCGACACCGGCCTTCTCCAGCCCTTCGATCTCTTCGAACAGCTTGCCGGCCGACAGCACCACGCCATTGCCGATGTAGCACTTCACGCCCGGACGCATGATGCCGCTGGGAATCAGGTGCAGTGCCGTCTTGACGCCGTTGATCACCAGCGTGTGGCCGGCATTGTGGCCGCCCTGGAAACGCACCACGCCTTGCGCGCTCTCGGTCAGCCAGTCGACCAGCTTGCCCTTGCCTTCGTCGCCCCACTGGGTGCCCACGACAACGACGTTACGTCCTTTGGTTGCATTCATTTCGGTTTTCTCAAAACAAGGTTTCGGCCCCGGCGCGGCCTGTCCCCAGGCCATGCTTCGGTGCTCAATCACTCAAATGGCGCTCAGCACCCACTGCCCGGCCACCTCGATCAACTCGCGGTCGCACTGGAATTCATCGATTTCGCTTCCATGGCCCGGCAACACGCAGACCACGGTCTCGCCTTGCCCGCGCAGGCGCGCAATGGCTTGGCGCAGGGCCGGCGATTCGCCCCAGGGCGCACGGATGGCCGCGCGCAGCGGGCGCGTGGCCACGGCCCCGACCAGGGTTTTCAGATCCAGGCTGAAGCCCACCGCGGGCCGTTTGCGACCGAACACGGCACCGACTTCGTCATACCGGCCGCCACGCAGCAGCGCGTCGCTGGCACCTTCAGCATAGACGGCAAAACGCACGCCGCTGTAGTAGGCGTAACCGCGCAGGTCGGCCAGATCGAAACTGAGCTGGGTGCCTTCCAGCTGGCGCGCCAGCCACTTCAAATTTGATAGCGCCTCGCGCACAGCCGGCAAGGGCGGGAGCACCTTTTCGGCCTTATCCAGCACAGAGACGTCACCGTAGAGTTGCAGCAGCGCCAGCAGGCCCTGGCGCGAAACCGGCGGGAAATCCTGCGTGAGCTGGGTCAATGCCGTCACATCCTTGGCCGCCAGCGCGGCGTGCAGCTGGGCCAGCGCGTCAGCCTCGACCGTCACATCGGCCAGCAGTGCGTTGACGATGCGGACATCCGCCATGTCGACGGTGAATGCGGACAGCTGAGCCGCCTTGAGGCAGTCCAGCGCAAGCTGTAAGGCCTCCAGATCGGCTTCCAGCCCGGCATGGCCATAGATCTCGGCACCGAACTGCAACGGCTCGCGTGTGGCATGCGGGCTGGCCGGGCGCGTGTGCAGCACCGGGCCGCAGTAGCACAGGCGGGCCACGCCGCGGCGGTTCAGCAAATGGGCATCGATGCGGGCGACCTGCGGCGTGGTGTCGGCGCGCAGGCCCATGGAGCGGCCGGAGAGCTGATCGACCAGCTTGAAGGTCTGCAGGTTGAGCGCCTGCCCGGTGCCCGTCAGCAGGGACTCCAGGTGCTCCAGCAGCGGCGGCATGACCAACTCGTAGCCATAGCAGCGCGCCATGTCCAGCAAATCGCGGCGTAGTTCTTCGATGTGGCGCGCCTCGGAAGGCAGGACATCGGCAATGTGATCCGGCAGGACCCAGGCAGACATGGAATTTGGGGATGCTGTTAAAAACGTGATTTTACCGGGCTTGGCGCCCGGACAAAATCAGGCTGGTTTCAGGCACGGCTCAGAGCGTCTGCCACCACAGCCACAACAGGCCGGCCAGAATGCTGCAGAGACCGAAAAACCGGATCTGGCCGTCACTCAGCTGCAGGATCTGCGCAAACATGCGACGCCAGCCACCGGGCGAAAGAAAGGGAAACAGGCCCTCGATCACCAGGACCAGGGCCATGGCCAGCCAGAAGGAATCGCCGTCCACGCTTTATTTTTTCGCGGCCGCCGGCGCAGCCGAACCACGGAAGACCTTGAAGAACTCCGAGGACGACGGGTCCAGCACCATCACGTCGCTCTTTTTGGAGAAGCTGGCCTTGTAGGCCTCCAAGCTGCGGTAGAACTGGGCAAACTGCGGGTCACGCCCGAAGGCCTCGGCATAAATGCGTGCCGCTTCGGCATCACCCTCGCCCTTGACCTTCTGTGCATCACGGTAGGCATTGGCAATCGTCACCTCGCGCTGGCGGTCGGCGTCGGCACGAATTTTTTCACCTTCAGCACCACCCGTCGAACGCAGCTCGTTGGCCACCCGCTTGCGCTCGGCCTCCATGCGGCGGTACACCGACTCGGTGATGGCATCGACGTAATCAGCCCGTGTGATGCGGACATCCACCACATCCACGCCCCAAGGCTTGGCGCCGCGAACCTTCTCCAGCACTTCAGCCTTGACGTCGGCCATCAACGCCTCACGCTTGAGCGACAGCAGCTCCTTCACCGTGCGCTTGTTGATTTCCTCCTGGAAAGCATTGCGCACCACGCGGTTGAGCTGACTGGCGCCGGCCGCCTCGTTCAGGCCGACGTTGCGGATGTACTCGGTCGGGTCGGTGATGCGCCAGCGCACATACCAGTCGATCACGACACGCTGTTTTTCAGCCGTCAACATCGGCTCGGTGTCCGTGCTGTCGAGCGTCAACAAGCGCTTGTCGATGTAGGTCACGTTCTGGAACGGCGGCGGCAACTTGATGTTCAGCCCCGGTTCGGTGATGACCTCCTTGATCTGACCCAAGGCATACACCACACCGAACTGCCGCTGATCGACCACGAACAGCATGGAACTCGCCAGCGCCAGCAGCACCAGCAACGAAGAAATAGCAAATCCAACCCGGTTCATTCTGGGCTCCTATCGGGTTTCACGGTCACGCGAACGGCCACCGTCGCGGGTGCGGGCATCGAGTGGCGACGTCGCGGGCAGCGTCGGAACTGCAGGCGCTGCCGGTGCAGCAGCAGGCTGCGCAGCGGCTTCACTCGCACTCATCTGCATGATCTTGTCCAGCGGCAGGTACAGCAGATTGGACCCTTGCTTGGAATCGACCAACACCTTGGTCACGTTGCCGTAAATCTGCTGCATGCTCTCCAGATAGAGGCGATCACGCGTGACCTGCGGCGCCTTCTGGTACTCGGTCAGGATGGCGCGGAAACGCTGCGCATCACCCTGCGCCTGCGCCACGATGCGTGCCTTGTAGGCCTCGGCCTCTTCCTTCAGGCGCGAAGCGGTACCCAGTGCGCGCGGCACCACGTCATTGGCATAGGCCTGCGCCTCGTTCTTGGCACGCTCACGCTCCTGCCCGGCCTTGAGCACGTCGTCAAAGGCGGCCTGCACCTGCTCGGGCGGACGCACACCGCCCTGTTGCAGGTTGATGCCAACCACCTCAATACCGACCTTGTAGCGGTCCAGGATGGTCTGCATCAACTGGCGCACACGCGGCGCGATCTGATCGCGCTCTTCGGACAAGGCCGAATCCATCTTCATCTTGCCGACCACCTCGCGCACCGCCGTTTCTGCAGCCTGCACCACCGCCTCGCTCGGACTCTTGCTCTCGAAGAGGAAGGCACGTGCATCGTTCAGACGGTATTGCACGGCAAACTTGATCTCGACGATGTTCTCGTCTTCGGTCAGCATGGCCGATTCGCGCAGGCCGGTGGCCTTGATCACGGTGTCGCGCCCCACGTCGACGGAACGGATCTGGGTCACGAAGACCAGCTCATGACGCTGAATCGGGTACGGCAAGCGCCAGTTGAAACCGGCCCCCACTGTGGACTTGTAACGACCGAACTGGGTGATCACAGCCTGCTGGCCTTCCTGCACGATGAAGAAACCCGTGCCCAGCCAGATCAGCACGGCAATGCCGGCGATCAGCCCAATGCCCAAGCCGGCATTTTTCATGTCGGGCTGGAAACCGCCACCGGAGCCGCCACCGTTGTTGCCCGGACGGCCGCCGCGCCCGGAACCGCCGCCAAAGAGGCCGCCGAGCTTGCGGTTGAAATCACGCCACAGTTCGTCCAGATCCGGCGGCCCCTGGTTGGGCCGCTGATTCTGGCCTCGCCCTTGGCCATTGGCCGGCGGCGGCACATCGGACTCCGGCCGGGACGGCTCAGGTTTGCTGCCGTCGGCAGGCTTGTCGTCGCCACGGCCCCAGCGGGGATCGTTCAGGTTGAACATGCCCCGGATGCGGCCCGACCATTCCGCCCAGCGAAAGGCGCTTAATTGGAGTTTCATCGTTTCGTCTCGTCTAGGTCTCTGGCTGGATTGTGCCCAATCAGGAATCGCTTGGATGATTTTCGGTGGAAAGTGCCTCCACCCCTTCCGGAAATTCCCGTCCGGCCTCGCTGGCGCGGCGCGCCAGCAACTGGCGCAAGCCCTGCAAGCCCAGCCCCTTGCGCGCACTGACGAAGATCCGGGGAGTTGCCACACCAGCCAGGTCATAGGTGTCTTCGAGCTGCAGCGGGCGGCGAGCCTCATCGAGTGCATCGAACTTATTGAAGACCAGCACCTGGGGAATGTCCGCAGCACCGATTTCGGCCAGCACACGCTGGACTTCCGCAATCTGCTCAGGATAGTTCGGATTGGCGGCATCGACCACATGCAGCAAGAGATCGGCATCAACCGCCTCCTGCAACGTCGCCTGGAAGGCATCGATCAGACCGTGCGGCAGGTCACGGATGAACCCCACCGTATCGGACAGGGAAACCGAACGCCCCGCCTCGCCCAGGTACAGCTGTCGCGTGGTGGTGTCCAAGGTCGCAAACAGTTGGTCGGCCGCATAGGCACGCGCCTTCACAAGCGCATTGAACAGCGTGGACTTGCCGGCGTTGGTATACCCCACCAGTGAAATGTTGAAGGCCTCGCGCCGCTCGCGCTGGCGACGTTGGGTCTGGCGTTGCCGCTTGACCTTGACCAGCCGCTCCTTGGTGCGTTTGATGGCCTCATTGATCATGCGGCGATCCAGCTCGATCTGCTTCTCGCCCGGGCCACCGCGCACACCGGCTCCACCGGTCTGACGCTCCAGGTGGGACCAGCGCCGCACCAGGCGCGTGCTGAGGTATTGCAGCCGCGCCAGTTCGACCTGCAGCTTGCCCTCATGGCTGCGCGCACGCTGGGCGAAGATCTCCAGAATGAGCAAGGTGCGGTCGTTGACCGGCAGCTCCAGATGCCGCTCCAGGTTGCGCTGCTGTGCCGGGCTCAGGCTCTGGTCGAACAGCACCTCGGTAGCACCGAGTTGCTGCGCCAGCAGCTTGATCTCGTCGGCCTTGCCGCTGCCCACGAACAAGGCAGCATCGGGCGCCCGACGCTTGCAAGTGATGCGTGCAACCGGTCTCAGGCCTGCAGTTTCAGCCAGCAGGCCCAACTCTTCGAGTTCGGCGTCAAAATGAGGCAGACCAAAGTCCACCCCCACCAGAATGGTCGGTGCCGGGGTCTTGTCGGGCAAATCAGTCAAATGGAACGCAGCCTGGATACAGGCTCAGAAAAAACGTTTCTCAGGCGGCCGCGCCCCACATGGCCTCAAGGGGTGCCGGCAGACGGCTCGGCTTCGCCGGTGGAGAAATTGACGGCACGCCCCGGCACGATGGTGGAAATCGCATGCTTGTAGACCATCTGCGTGACGGTATTGCGCAGCAGCACGACGTACTGGTCGAACGACTCGATCTGGCCTTGCAGCTTGATCCCGTTGACAAGGTAGATGGACACCGGCACATGCTCGCGCCGCAGTGTGTTCAGAAAGGGGTCTTGCAAAAGCTGACCTTTGTTGTTGCTCACGATATTCTCCGTGTTCAAAAGTTCTGTAGAAGTTGCCACCTTACCACAGTAGGCTGGTTTGTGGTTGACTGGCGAGGCAAAACCCCCATGGGAAGGCGAAAACTAGCCGGCGTCCTTGTCCGCGTAGGGATTGTGCGAAGTTTTCATCTCGATGCGCAAGGGCGTGCCGACCAGATTGAACTCTTTGCGAATCCGCCCTTCCAGGAACCGTTTGTAGGCATCGGTCACATGCTCCAGCGAGTTGCCGTGAATCACAACCAATGGCGGGTTCATGCCGCCCTGATGGGCATACCGCAACTTGGGCCTGTAGATACCCGTCTTCTTGGGGGTTTGATACTGCACCGCCTCCTGCAGCAGGCGCGTCAAGACCGGCGTAGGCATCTTGCAGTTGGCCGACTTGTGTGCCTGGATGATGGAGGCCCACAACGGCCCCAGTCCCTGCCGCTTCTTGGCAGAAATGTGATGCAGGTCCGCGAACTTGAGAAAGGAAAGCCGGGTTTCGATGGAGCGCTGCAACAGCTCGCGCTGGTAGTCGTCCACCGCATCCCACTTGTTGACGGCCAACACCACGGCACGACCACTTTCGAGGATGTAGCCGGCAATGTGGGCATCCTGATCGGTGACGCCCTGCGTCGCATCCAGCAGCAGCAACACCACATTGGCCGATTCGATGGCTTGCAGGGTCTTGACCACGGAAAACTTCTCGATGGCTTCAAACACCTTGCCCTTGCGGCGCAGCCCGGCCGTGTCGATCAACTCGAACCGCTGACCGTTACGCTCAAACGGCACGCTGATGGCATCGCGCGTGGTACCCGGCATGTCGAACGCCACCAGGCGCTCCTCGCCAAGCCAGGTGTTGATGAGGGTCGATTTGCCAACGTTGGGCCGGCCAGCCACCGCCAGCTTGATCAGGCCAGGATCACGCGCCTCGTCGTCCTCGTCCGGATCCGGCAGATTCAGGGGCTCAAGAGCCAGTTCCACCAGGGAACGGATGCCTTGGCCATGGGCCGCCGAAACCGGATAGACCTCGCCCAAACCGAGTTCGAAAAACTCGGCGAGCTGCACCCCTTCCTTCATGCCCTCGGCCTTGTTGGCCACCAGGATGCAAGGCTTGCCCAGACGGCGCAGGTAACCCGCAATATCGTGATCCTGCGCCGACAGCCCCTGACGGGCATCGACCACAAAGATCACCACATCGGCCTCGGCCACGGCTTGGCGCGTCTGCTTGGCCATCTCCTTGTAGATGCCGGCACCGGCGTCCGGCTCGAAGCCTCCGGTATCGATGACGATGAACTCGTGCTTGCCCAATTTGCCGTTGCCGTAATGGCGATCGCGCGTCAGGCCGGCAAAGTCGGCCACGATGGCATCACGGGACTTGGTCAGCCGGTTGAACAGCGTCGATTTACCGACGTTTGGGCGACCCACGAGGGCCAGGACCGGTTTCATGCAGAAAAGCCTTGTTTATTCAGGCCGGAAGCCGAAGACGCCGCCACCGCGCGTCACGACCACCAGCGTATTGCCGGCCAGCACAGGGGCGGCAACAATTGCCGTTCCATCCGTGCTGACGCGGGCCATGGGCGAGCCATCTTCGCGCGAGAGGAAATGCAACAAACCGGTCCCATCCCCCACCACCACGGATCGACCCGCAGCCAAGGGCGTGCCCAGATTGCGGTAACGCAACAATTCCTGTATCCAGGCGCGTTCGCCATCGGCACGACGCCAAGCCACCACCGTACCGTCGGCCTCCGCGCCAAAAATGAAGTCCCGATCGCCCCGCACCCCTGTGGCACCGGTTGCCGGTTTGGTCCACAAAACGGTGCCACGTGCCGCATCCGCGCAACCCACCGCCGCCTGGAAAGCACGTGCACAAATCACAGTGCCTTCTCGACTGACGCCTGCCACCAGGTCCACCAGGCGCTCGATATCGTTCACACCGCGCGGTGAAGCAATGGCGGCCTCCCAGCGTACGCTGCCGTTGAGCGGGTTCAATCCCACCAGCTTGCCCGACAAGCCAACGACCAATGTATCGCCCACGGCCATCAACACGCCGGCCTGACGCAGCACCAAGGCCTCTCCCGAGCGCTGCTGCTGCCACAGGCGGCGACCGGATTGGCCATCGAATGCGCTGACCGTGCGGTCCGCCCCGAGCACAAAAACACGGCCGCCCGCCACCAGGGGGGCCGTCAGGCTGACAGCGTTGAGACGCTGACGCCACGTTTCGCGTCCTGCTTCCAGGACAACGACCTCGTTACCGAGGGTAACGACGGCAGCACGCTGACCGTCGTAGCCAATCCCGGCGCTCAAGGGGCTTCCCAGCGAGAAGCGCCAGATGTCAGCGCCAGTGCTGGCATCCAGCACCGCAACCGTGCCATTCGATGCGGCAACCGCAACACGCTGATCCACCACACGCACATCCAGCGGCAAACTCACCTCTGCGATCTTGGTGACCCAAGCCTGGCGAACGCCGAGCAAATCGACACCGGGCGACAGCTCGGCCGGTTTCGGTTTTTGCGGCCCGCTGGAGCATGCCACCAAAGAAACCGCCAGGAAAGTCGCCAGCAGATGGCGCACCACACCGGAAAACCCGTGCAAGGTTTGACTCACTTGGCGCCCCCTGCGGCACGCTCGGCCTGAACACTGGCGCCGAGTGCCGCCAACTTGACATCGATCAGGCGGCGGTATTCGCTGCTTGCATCCAAGCCTTTATAGGCCTTGAGGTACTCGGCCACAGCCTCGGTCTTCTTTCCCTGTGCCAGATAGACGTCACCACGCCGATCGTCAGCCAAGAAAGCGAAGTCGGCCGGGAAGTTACCTGCCAACTGCTTGAGGGCTTCGTCATAAGCCTTGCTTTCGATCAGAACACCTGCCAAGCGCAGACGGGCAATCGCCTGGTAGCCCTCATCCGAAGACTTGTCAGCCACCCACAGCAACGCCCCCTTTGCCGCATCCAGCTTGCCTGCATCGACGTAAACCTTGGCCGCCAGCAGCCCAGCCTGCTGTGCATAGGTGGTGGAGGCAAATTTTTCCTTCATGTCACCCAAGGCTCGCTCCAGTTTGGCCACGTCACCCGTGACCGCAATGCGCTCCACCTCATCGTACATGGCCGCAGCCTGACTTGCCTGGCTGCGCTGCCAATACTGGTACAGATTCCAGCCAGCAACGGCTGCCAGCACCGCGATGAGAACCCAGGTGATCGGGTTTCCATATTGGCGCCAGAAATGCTTGAGCTGATCAAGCTGTTCTTGTTCTTCGAGATCGAGATGTGCCATGTGAAGTATTGCTTTTAAGACCGCGATTGTAGGTGGGACGCCCAATCGGCGACGTTCGCCAACGAATACGTCGACTGTGCGCCACTGCCGTCGCGCAGGGCTTTGACGGTAACCTGGTTTTGCGCCAGCTCATCAGCGCCGAAAATCAAGGCGTAGCAGGCACCGCTGGCATCGGCCCGCTTGAACTGTGACTTCATGCTGCCCATGCCTTCGCCCGTTCCGGCATGCATTTGCACATGCACCCCCATGGCACGCAAGGCTTGGAGGCAGGCCATGGCCGCCGGCAACGCCGTGACGTCAGGAATGATGGCATAGGCATCCAGGGCTGGCGCAGGGTTGGCCGTGCCCTGCTCCTTCAGCAATTCGAGCACACGCTCCACGCCCAAAGCCCAGCCGACAGCCGGTGCTGGCTTGCCGCCAATCTGCTCAATCAAATAGTCATAACGCCCGCCGCCGCAGATCGTGCCTTGCGAGCCCAGCCGCGTCGTGATGAACTCGAACACCGTCAGGTTGTAGTAGTCCATGCCGCGCACCAGCCGCGGATTGATGCTGTAGGCCACGCCGTTGGCATCGAGCATCGCACGCACCTGATTGAAGTGGGCCAACGAGGCTTCACCCAGGAAATCGAGCAGCTTCGGTGCTGCCTCCACCAAGGCCTGCATCGCCGGATTTTTGGTATCCAGAATGCGCAGCGGATTCAGGTGCAGGCGGCGCCGGGCTTCTTCATCGAGCTGGTCGGCATGCTGCTCGAAATAGGCAATCAAGGCTGCGCGATGCTGTTTGCGTTCTTCTGGCTGCCCCAGGCTATTGAGCTCCAGGCGCACATCGCTCAGACCCAGCGTTTTCCAGAGGGCATCGGCCAGCAGGATCAGCTCGGCGTCAATCTCAGCGCCGGCAAAACCCAAGGCCTCGGCTCCCACCTGATGGAACTGGCGGTAGCGCCCGCGTTGTGGCCGCTCATGCCGGAACATCGGCCCCATGTAATACAGGCGCTTGCCGCCGTCGTACAGCATGGAATGCTCGACCACCGCGCGCACTACGCCAGCGGTACATTCGGGACGCAACGTCAGGTGCTCGCCATTCAGTCGATCTTCGAAGGAGTACATCTCCTTCTCGACAATATCGGTCACTTCCCCCAGACCACGGATGAACAGTGGCGTAGGCTCAACAATGGGCGTACGGATGTTGCTATAGGCATAACGCGCCATCAGTGCACGGACCTGAGCCTCCAGCCACTCCCAACGGGCGGAATCCGGGGGCAGGATGTCATTCATGCCTTTGACGGCAGTCAGCTTCTCGGCCTTGGCGGCCATCTTCTTTTCTGTCATGAATCTGTTCAGGCGGCTTCGGATACCTTGCGGGCACCGAAACGGTTCTCGATATAGGTTTCGACCACTTGCTGGAAATCGTGGGCAATGGCATCACCGCGCAAGGTCATGCGCTTTTCGCCATCGATGAAGACCGGTGCAGCCGGCGCCTCACCCGTACCGGGCAGGCTGATGCCGATATCGGCATGCTTGCTCTCGCCCGGCCCATTGACAATGCACCCCATCACCGCGACCTTGAGCGCTTCAACACCTGGGTACTGCTTGCGCCAAACTGGCATCTGCGCACGCAGAAAATCATCGATCTGCTTGGCGAGCTCCTGAAAAGTGGTGCTGGTCGTCCGGCCACAACCGGGACATGCCGTGACACTCGGCACGAACGTACGCAGGCCCAAGGCCTGCAGTATCTCGGAGGCGATCACCACTTCTTGCGTACGCGACTCCCCCGGCTGCGGTGTCAGCGAAACGCGAATGGTGTCGCCAATTCCTTCCTGCAACAGGATGGAAAGCGCCGTGGCGGACGCCACCGTCCCCTTGGTACCCATGCCGGCCTCGGTCAGGCCCAGATGCAACGCATAGTCGCAACGCTTCGATAATTCACGATAGACGGAAATCAGGTCCTGGACGCCGCTCACCTTGCAGGACAAGATGATCTGCTCGGCCGACATCCCCATGCTTTGTGCAAAACGTGCCGAATCAATGGCCGAGGTGATGAGGGCTTCATACATCACCGCCTTGGCATCCCAGGGTTCAGGGCGGCGGCTGTTCTCATCCATCAAACTGGCCAGCAACTCCTGATCCAGGCTTCCCCAATTGACGCCGATGCGTACCGGCTTGTTCCAGCGCATGGCCACTTCGATCATCTGACCGAATTGGCGGTCGCGCTTGTCTCCCTTGCCCACATTGCCAGGATTGATGCGGTACTTGGACAGCATCTCGGCACAGGCAGGGTACGCAGTCAGCAAGGTATGACCGTTGTAATGGAAGTCCCCCACCAAGGGCACATCGATGCCCATGCGGTCGAGTTGCTCGCGGATATGGGGCACGGCCTGAGCGGCTTCCGGCGTATTAACCGTCAGGCGCACCATTTCCGAGCCTGCCAAGGCCAGCTCCTTGACCTGGATCGCTGTCCCGATGACATCCACCGTATCGGTGTTCGTCATCGATTGAACGCGCACCGGAGCATCGCCACCAACGGTGACCACACGCGCCCCCCAACGCACGGCGACCTGACGTGTACGGCGCGACTTCGGCGCAGCCTGATCAATCGGAAAACAGGGCTGCACCTTACTTCACCTCGAAACGAGCCACATTCTCGCGCACGATGGCATCCAGACTGAATGGTTTACCACGCACTTGGACTTCGGTGACATCGGCACGCCCGATTACCACCGACAAAGGAAGCGCACCCGAAACATTCACTGTCTCGCCCGTCGCCAACGTGCGGCGCAACTGGATCACGCCCTGCGCATCTGTGACTTCAACCCAGGACGACCCGCGTGCCTTGAGGCCCAGCACACCACCACCGGAAACCACAACCTGAGGTGCTGCTGCGGCCGCACTGACGGGAGCTGGCTGTGCCGGCGCTGCCGCAACAGGCAGCACGGCGGCGGGGACGGGCTGCGCGGGAGAGGCCACCGGCGGTTCAACCGGGACAGGTGCAGCAGGCGTGGCTGAAGGACTGTCCACAGCTTTTTCAGTCGGTGCAGGCGGAGGTGTCACCTCATTGGCTGGCGTCGGTGTAGCCAGCACCACTTCGGACGTGGCGGTTTCCTTTCGCTCCATGGAGGGGAAGAAGATCAATACCAGCGCAGCCGCCAGGATCGCCAGGGCGGCCAACACACCGGGGCGAGAGATTTGATCCCGCAAGGATGTCGCGGCGGCATCCCCAGGCGCACGAAAAGGTGCATTGATGCCCCACTCATCCGGCCGAAGCTGGGGGGCGGTCGTTTGTGGCAGCAGCGCCAACACAGGCGCCGGATCGATTTTCAGTGTTCGGCAGACGCTGGATGCCAAGGCCCGGACAAATACTGCATCGGGCAACAGGTCAAGCCGGTCGGCCTCCAGGGCCTCCAGCTTCTTGACCGGCACTTTCATGGACACCGCCAGTGCAGCCACATGCAGTCCGGCTGCCTCGCGCGCTTGACGCAGCAGGTCGCCCGCTGTCGCCTGTCGCGACTCAAGGTCATCGCCGGTGGATGTTTCGGTCGCTGGCACCTGTTCTTGCTCCTCACTCATTGAATGCCCCTCGCTCATAGGCCTCGACTTCGCGCGACTGTGGATAGCGCTTCTTGAGTTGTGTTGCCAGTTGCTCCCTGGCCTCACGATTGTTCAAACGCTGCTCGATCTTGATCCCCAGCCATAACGATTCTGCATTGGCCAGCTCGCTGTTGTTCAAGCGACGGATGTAGAACTGGGCACGATCCAACTCACCCCGCTGGAACAGCAGTGACGCCAAGTTGTAGCCCGTGACGGGATTCGCGGCATCCAGTTCGTAGGACTTGGTCAGGCTGTACTCAGCCTCGGCCCGCTGCCCCGCCCGAACCTGACACAGCCCCTGAGCCATCCAGGTCTTGGCGCGCCCACCGTAAGTCGGATTGGCAATCGCTTGCGTGAACGCCTGGAAGGATTCGGTGTAGCGGGCCTGCTGACACAGCAACCAGCCATAGTTGTGCGTCACATTGGCATCGCGAGGATTGAGTGCCATGGCCCGACGGAAACTCTCTTCCGCAAGCCGGAGATCATTCAAGCGCATGTAGATCAGGCCACGCAGGTTGTAGGCTTCGGCATACGCCGGATCCACGACCAAGGCCTGCTTGATTTCGTCCAGGGCAACGGTGGTCTGCCCCTGCTCGAAATAACCAATGGCCAGTTCCAGTCGTATGCGAGCTCGCTTGCGAACTTCAGGCTCATCCGAATCCGTCACGATATCCGTATGACTACCATTCGCCGGCCCTGCCCCGGTGGTGGCACAGCCAGACAGGCCCATGATGGCCACCAATGCCAGACAGGCACTCCAAAAGTACACGGCCATCCGCCGCGATCCTGCCTCGCTCATTTTCATGCCTTACATCCCCTCCGGTTTCCGGTCTCGCGACATCACGGGTGTGAGCATCACCGTACGCTGCTGGGTGATTCGCTCACCGACCCGCGTACGGTCCTTGACATCGCCCGCCAACTGCCCGCAGGCCGCATCGATGTCGTCGCCACGTGTTTTGCGCACGGTCGTCACGATACCAGCATCTGAGAGGATTTTGGCAAAGGCGAGCACCTGGCTTTGCGGCGAACGCACCAGTCCTGACTGCGGGAATGGGTTGAAGGGAATCAGATTGAATTTGCACCAGACGCCTCCGGTCGCATACTGGCGTACCAACGCAATCAATTGCTGAGCATGTTCTGGCTGGTCGTTCACCCCATCGAGCATGCAGTATTCAAAGGTGATGAAATCGCGCGGCGCGTGAAGCAGATAGCGATTGCATGCTGCCATCAGCTCGGCGATCGGGTACTTTCGATTCAACGGGACCAGGTTGTCACGCAAGGCGTCGTTGGGCGCATGCAAGGACACGGCCAAGGCCACCGGGCAATCCTGCGCCAGACGGTCCATCATCGGTACCACACCCGAGGTCGATACCGTCACGCGACGACGCGACAGACCATAACCGTGGTCATCCAGCATGATGCGCAAGGCCGGAATCAGTTCGTTGTAGTTCTGCAGCGGCTCACCCATGCCCATCATCACCACATTGGTGATGATGCGGTCCTGCCGCCCGAGATGCTGGCGCAGGAAATGCTCGGCAAACCAGAGCTGAGCAATGATCTCGCCTGTTGTCAGGTTGCGGCTGAAGCCCTGGTGGCCGGTAGAGCAGAAACGACAACCCACGGCACAGCCGGCCTGGGACGAGACGCACAACGTGCCACGATCTTCTTCGGGAATGAAAACGGCTTCGACGGCATTGCCGTCGCCGACATCAAACAGCCACTTGATGGTGCCGTCAGCGGAAATTTGCCGGGAGATGACATCCAGCCCCTTGATATGGGCCGTCGTCGCAAGCTTCTCCCGCAGGGATTTCGCCAGATCGGTCATTTCTCCGAAACTGGCCGCCCCTTTTTGATGAATCCAGCGGAACAGCTGGGTGGCGCGAAAACGCTTTTCCCCCAGCCGCTCGCAGAAAAGGGCCAAACCCTCGAGGTCAAAATCGAGCAGATTGGCCGTCATTTCATGTTTATCGCGAATAGACGTTCATGCCGGGGAAGAAGAAAGCCACTTCCACAGCAGCCGTTTCGGCAGCGTCAGAGCCATGCACAGCGTTGGCGTCGATGCTGTCGGCAAAATCGGCACGGATCGTGCCGGGAGCGGCCTTTTTGGGATCGGTAGCGCCCATCAGGTCACGGTTCTTCAGAATGGCGCCCTCGCCTTCCAACGCCTGGATCATCACCGGGCCGGAAATCATGAAATCAACCAGGTCCTTGAAGAAGGGGCGCTCTTTGTGCACAGCGTAGAACGCTTCTGCTTCACGGCGGGACAGATGAACCATCTTGGCGGCGACAACCTTCAGGCCGGCAGCCTCAAAGCGTGCGTAGATCTGACCAATCACGTTCTTGGCAACGGCATCGGGCTTGATGATGGAAAGGGTACGTTCGATAGACATGTGATTTTCCTGAGTTATTGGTGTTCAGTTTCTACCCATTGGGCAAAGCTCTATATTTTAACCTGTAAGGAAGTCGCGCCTGTGACCAAGGCAAATACTCCCCCATGCAGGCGGCCTATCGGCCGTCACAGATGCAGGCAATCAGCGGCCGCGGCCGCCACGACGCTGACCACCACCATCGCGGCGCTGCCCCTGTCGCTGGCGCGTGAAGCTGTCGGCACCGATGTAGCCAAATGAGGTCTTCATCGGATCTGGCTGGGCATCTCCCCCCTGACGATCACCACGCTCTTTGCGCCCCTGGGATTTGCGCGCCGCCGGGTTGCCCGTACCAGCACCCTGACCGCGCGGCCCGTTGCCACTGTTACCACGACGCTTGTTACGACCACCGCCACCCGGTTTGCCCGCCAGCTGAGGCCGATCAGCGCGCTCACCGTCGGCAACACCAGCAGCCTTGCCACCCGCCTCGCCACGTCGATCCGCGGCACGCATCAGCGCCTTGATGTCCCCCTCATCGAGCTCCATCCAGGCACCACGTTTGAGGCCACGCGGCAGCATCATTGCACCGTAGCGGATGCGAATCAGGCGACTGACCGCATGACCCACGGCCTCCAGCATGCGACGCACCTCACGGTTGCGCCCTTCGGAAATGGTCACGCGATACCAGCAATTCGACCCCTCACCACCACCGTCCTCGATCGACCCGAACTGGGCCATGCCATCGTCCAGCTGAACCCCGTCAAGCAGTCGCTGCTTTTCTTCCTTGCTCAGCGCACCGAGAACACGTACAGCGTACTCACGTTCCAGGCCAAAACGAGGATGCATCAGCTTGTTCGCCAACTCCCCGGAACTGGTAAACAACAGCAAACCCTCGGTATTGAGGTCCAGACGACCGACTGACTGCCACTTGCCTTGAGCAAGCTTGGGCAAACGTCGAAAGACCGTAGGACGGTTTTGCGGATCATCATGCGTCACCACCTCACCGACCGGCTTGTGATAAGCAATAACGCGCGCCGGTGGCGGCTCGATGCGAAACCGCACTGGTTTGCCATTGACCTTGATGTGGTCGCCAAACTGGATGCGCTGCCCAATGTGTGCCGGCTCGTTGTTCACCGAGATGCGCCCCTCCATGATGAGCTGCTCCATCTCCAGCCGCGACCCCATGCCAGCCTGCGCCAGCACTTTATGAAGTTTGGGCGTTTCCACCTGAGGAGCCAGCACCCGCTTGAGTGGCAATGTCACCTCAGGCGATTCCTCATCAGCATCAAGCTGACCGGACACCACATCTTCAAAACGGTAGACGGCCTCGCCGATCCGGTCGCTTTTGGCAACCTTTTTGGCCACACCCGGTCCCGGTGCAGCGGCAGAATTCTCAACAGCATCGCTCATCATGCCGCCCGCTGCCTCAGACGGATTGTCGTCTCTTTGGACTTCAGTTTCATCAGACTCGCCGACCGGTGCCGGCAAGGGCGCTGAAGGATTTTGATCGCTCATGGTTGATTTCCGCTCAATACAAAGAGTTCATCCGAGGGACCAGCAGACTCTGACTGCTCGGACTCAGCCACGACATCCGACGCCCCGATTGGCAAAGACTCTTGAGCCGCACCCAGCATGTCGAGCATGCCGGCTTGCTGCGCCGGTGTTTCCATCAGGGGGAGCTGGTCCAGCGACTCAAGCCCAAGATCATCAAGGAAATGCTTGGTCGTTGCATACAGCGCCGGCCGGCCGGCCGCCTCGCGGTGACCGATCACCTCGATCCAGCCCCGATCTTCCAACTGCTTGAGGAGCAGCGAATTGATGGTCACACCCCGAATGTCTTCCATGTCACCTCGCGTCACGGGTTGGCGGTAGGCAATGATGGCCAGCGTTTCAAGTGTCGCGCGCGAATAACGCGGTGGTTTTTCCGGATGCAGGCGATCCAGGTATTCCCGCATTTCAGGCCGGCTCTGAAAGCGCCAACCGGTGGCCACGCATACCAGCTCGACGCCACGCAAGGTCCACTCCTGTTGAAGATCAAGCAGCAATTGTTTGATCGTGTCCACCCCCAGCTCATCATTGAACAGGGTACGCATGTCCCGCACCTGCAAAGGTTGCTGCGAGCAAATCAGGGCTGTTTCGAGCACACGCTTGGCATCCGCCGTATTCATGGTCTTGCGAGTCCAGAAAAAAGCATCTTGAGGATGCGAATATCAGGGTGGTTAGCGAGGTGCGACCCGCGGACTGGTGCATCCTGTGGCCGAAGGCGTCCCGGCAATGGCCGGGGCCTGAGGTAAGCCTTCAAGGGTCTTCCTGACTGTCATTGTAGCCCAGCCCCCAGGCCTGCAAGGCGTTTTGCAGATCATCCGGCAACGGCGCGCGAAACACCATGTTTTGCCCCGTCACCGGGTGAATGAACGACAGGCGCAAGGCATGCAAAGCCTGGCGCTGCATACCCGCGGCCATAGCGCCACCGTAAAGCTCGTCAGCCACCAACGGGTGGCCGATCGATGCCATGTGAACCCGGATCTGGTGCGTCCGCCCGGTGTGCAGAGTGCATCGCACCAAGCAACCTTGCTCGCAATTGGCAAGCAGTTCGATGCTGGTCTTTGCTTGCTTGCCCGCATGGCGCGCCAGGTCAACCACCGACATACGCAAGCGATTGCGCGGGTCACGCCCAATCGGCGCATCCACCTCGCGACGAAGCGGGCCATGCCAAGCTTGATGCGCCAAGGCCACATACTGGCGGCTCACCTCACGCTGGGCAATCAGTCGCACCAGTGCGTCCATTGTTGCCCGCGTCCGAGCTACGACCATCAACCCACTGGTATCTTTGTCCAGCCGGTGGACGATGCCTGCCCGTGGCAATTGCACTGCCTGCGCATCGTGGGCAAGCAGACCATTGAGCAAGGTACCGGACCAGTTGCCCGGCGCCGGATGAACCACCAAGCCGGCCGGCTTGTTGATCACCAGCAGATGCGAATCCTCGAACACAATCTGTAGCGGCATGGCCTCAGGCTTGAAAGCCTGGCTCTGGGGGGTGGGCCGCAACTCGATGAAGCCATGTTCGCCCGCCCGGACCTTGAGCGCCGGCTTGCACAGGGAGACCCCGTTCTGCTTGACCGCCCCGGCCTCGATCAGCTGCTGCAGGTAGCTTCGGGAAAACTCCGGAATCAACTCCGCCAGTGTGCGATCCAGGCGCATGCCGTGTTGGGCCTCGCCAACGACCCACTCCCGCAGTTCCGCGTCGACCGGGCTGTCTGCGTTGTCATCAAGCTCCTCGTCAACGGGGGGGCTCGATATAATCAAACTAGATTCTTTCAAGAGAGTGTGGCCTTAATGCTTCGTACCAAATTATCGGTTGTCAGTACCCTGTTCCTGGCCGCCGGAGCCGTACTGATCGCCGGATGCGCCTCCAAGCCTGTCGACAAGACGGCCAGCATGAGCCCGAACAAGATCTACACCGAGGCCAAGGACGAACTCAGCGCAGGAGCTTACGACAAGGCGATCCCTTTGCTCGAGAAACTCGAAGGCCGTGCTGCTGGCACCCCGCTGGCGCAACAGGCGCAACTCGACAAGGCTTACGCCCACTACAAGTACCAGGAGCCAGCCCAGGCGCTTGCCACCCTGGATCGCTTCATCAAGCTGCATCCTGCCAGCCCGGCCCTGGACTATGCGCTCTACCTCAAGGGCATCATCAACTTCAACGATGACCTGGGCTTGTTCTCCTCGATCACGCGCCAGGACTTGTCCGAGCGTGACCAGAAAGCGGCCAAGGAGTCTTTCGAATCCTTCAAGGAACTGGTTACACGATTCCCCGAATCCCGTTACACCCCCGATGCGCGACTGCGCATGAGTTACATCGTCAACTCGCTGGCCCTGTACGAAGTGCACGTCGCACGTTACTACTACTCGCGCGGCGCCTATCTGGCCGCCATCAACCGCGCCCAGCTGGCCCTCACCGACTACCAAGGCGCCCCGGCGCTGGAGGAGGCCCTGTTCATTCTGGTGAAGTCCTATGAAGCCCTCGACATGCCACAACTGCGTGACGACAGCAAACGGGTGCTTGAGAAAAACTTCCCTCAGAGCGAATACCTGAGCCAGGGCTTCAAGTCGAGCTCAGATCCGTGGTGGAAGCTCTGGTAAAAGACAGCAGAAACTCCTGCGCCTCCTCCTCGGTCTTGAGTCTGCGCATCGGCGGCAAGGCTGCCAACAGACGCCGGCCGTAGCCCATGCTCAGCAACCGGGTGTCACACAGTATCAGCAGTCCCCGATCCGTCTCACGCCGGATGAGGCGCCCGGCTCCCTGCTTGAGCGCCACGGCGGCTTCCGGCACGAAATAGTCATTGAAGGGGCTGCGCCGTGCCTCCTCCAGGCGTCTGGCACGGGCCTGCACCAGCGGATCATTGGGCGGCGGAAAGGGCAGCTTGTCGATCACCACCAGTTGCAGTGCGTCGCCGGGAATATCGACCCCTTCCCAGAACGAGGCTGAAGCCACCAGAATGCAGCCTGATTGCCCGGTTTCAGCGCCTTGCCGAAAGCGTGTCATCAACTCGCGCTTGGGCAGTTGCCCTTGGGCCAGGACCTGCAGGCCAGCCTCCGACGGTAAATGTGCCTGCAAGGCTTCACTGATGGCACGCAAGGCCCGCAGGGTTGTCGTCAGAACCAGCGTACGTCCACCCAGCAGAGGCGCCATGCGGGCGACCAAGGCGGCCACCTGCTCGCTGTGGGCCTGATCCGCCGGCCTGGGCAGATTCGCCGGGACATACAACGCTGCCTGTTGCGGATAGTCGAACGGACTGTCCACCTGCAGAATCTCAGCCTGTGTCAGACCACAGGGTTCGGTGAACCAGCTCAGCGTAGCATCATCACCCAAGGTGGCCGAAGTAAAGATCCAGGACTTCCCGGCTTCCGTTGTCTCTGGCGGCGACAGCAGCCGGCTCTGCACTGCCGCCGCAATATCCAAGGGTGATTCCACCAGGCGCAACTGGCTGCCGACATCCAGCCAACGTACCGAGCCGGCTTCACAATCGCGCGTGAAAAAATCGGTCAACGCCGCCAACGCTTCAGCCCGCTCCTGCAAACGCACGAAATCCGGCGAGATTTCGCTGACCGTCGACAGAGCGGACGTCGCCTCAAGGCAAGCGTCATGCAGGGCCGACAAGGCATCACACCAGGCCTGCGGCTCAATCTCTCCTGGTGCCGCCCCTGTCCACCCCAGCTTGGTCCCTGGATAGGCACGGCCGACGCACAAGCGCAAGTCTCGCGCAGCACGCTCCAAAACCGACACACGTTGCGACCAGTCAACCAGCCCCCGGGCCTGCTGCAGCCCGCAAGCCAGCATATCGCGGGCAAAGTCGAGCAACTGCCCGGTGGAGAGTTGCCGGCCCAGGAACTGGACGCCGGTTTCATTGAGCTGATGCGCCTCGTCAAAAATGACCGTCCGGACCGTCGGCAGCAATTCGGCCATACCGGACTCCCGTACGGCCAGGTCGGCAAAAAACAGATGGTGGTTGATAACCACGACATCCGCAGCCAGCGCTTCTCGGCGCGCCAGATTGACGTGACATTCACGAAAGTTCGGACACTGACTTCCCAGGCAGTTCTCCCGCGTGGACGTTACCAGCGGAATGACGGGTGAGCGTTCGTCCAGACCTGGCAATTCGGCCAGATCCCCTGTCCGGGTCTGCTGCGCCCATATCTCGATCCGAGCCAGCGCCCGGGTGACCATGGGCTCAGGCGCGGAAACGCCCTGACGTGCCAGCGCCATGCGGTGCAGACACAGATAACTGCTGCGCCCCTTGAGCAAGGCGGTCCGCACTGGAAGCCCCAAGGCGGTGATCAGGCGCGGCAGATCTCGCGCGTACAGCTGGTCTTGCAAGGTCTTGGTCGCGGTGGACAGCAAGATCCGCTCACCACTCAGCAAGGCTGGCACCAGATAAGAGAAGGTTTTTCCAACACCGGTCCCTGCCTCGACGACCAACGCACCGCCTCGCTCAATGGTTCGAGCCACCGCAAGCGCCATTTCAGTTTGCCCCGGACGTAGCCGAAACTCCTCCACGGCACACGCCAACACGCTGCCGGGTGCAAACGCCTCCAGTACCGAATTCTGCAAACTCATGCGTCAGGCTGGCTCGTTGGGCGTGAGGCTACGTTCAAGGCGACTGATTTCGTCGCGCAGGATCAAACGCCTTTTCTTGAGTCGTCGGATCAACAGCTCGTCGAGCGGCAAGACCTGACTGAGGCGGTCGATCGTGGCATCCAGATCGGCGTGCTCGATGCGCAACTCGATCAGATGACGTTCTGGGGAATGAAGATTGGAGTCCAAGAGTCGCAGCAAAAAGACAAACCGGGGAAGCAAATATCCTCATCTCCCCGCTTGCTTCGATAATACGTCTTTCATACCGACTTATCGAGGACTTTGTCCTTCAGGCTGCTGAACATGAGCAAAGGTTACCGACTTACCGCATCAACCGGGATTCACAAGGGCGACCGTGAATACCAGCAGGATCAGGTGGCGCTTTTGAAGCACCCTCGCGTTCACGGCTGCGTCTTGGCCGTCGTCGCCGACGGCATGGGTGGACGCAGTGGGGGGCGCACTGCCTCCGATCAGGTCATGATGACAGCGAAACAGCTGTTCGACCGCTACGCTCCGGAAACCGACGATGCGCCAACGCTGCTCAAGCAATTGGTGCAGGAAGCCAATCTGGTGATCAAACTCAGCGCCATTTCATCCGAGCAGGAGCCCCACAGCACATTGGCTGCCTTTCTGATCAACCCGGGCGGAGATTGCCACTGGATCCATGCCGGTGACTCGCGTGTCTACCATTACCATGAGGACCGCCTGATCAAGCGTACGCTGGATCATTCGTACGTCCAGACCCTGGTTGAAAATGGCAGCATCACGGAAGAAGAAGCCAACGTCCACCCCCAATCCAACATCCTGATGGGCTGTCTGGGCACCGAAAACGATCCCCCGATGGACATGCACTTCATCCCCCAGCTGGCACCTGGCGATACCCTGATGGCCTGCAGCGATGGCATCTGGCACTACTTCAACAGTACAGAGCTTGGGGCGGCCTTGTCCAAACTATCAGCCCGGGAAGCCAGCGAGTTCCTGATCGAGAAAGCACGCTCGCGTGCCCGCGGCAGCGGCGACAACCTCTCCCTGGTCATCGTCAAGCTCGAACCCCTGGACTGAACGGTGCTCAAGGCGGTGTAGGCAAGGACTTGACCGGTGGTTGACCGACCTTGTCGGCCAAAGCTTTGTCACGCCGCGCCCTGTTCTCCTGCGCCTGACGCTGCTTCTCTTCGTATTCCTGCCTGTCCGCCGAGCGACTTTCTGCGGTGGGTCGGTCGCTGCTTTTGTCACGCTCCGTTCGCGGCGCGGGCGACAGCCGGTCTTGCTCCGCTTGCTGCTTGTCGAGCCTCTTCTGCTCTGCGCGCTCCAAGCGCTCCTTGTGATCCTGAATGGCTGCTTCACGCCGTTCGGCCGCCTCCTGCTGACTCTGAAGCGAAGACTTCTCTTCCAAGCGCTGAATCTCTTCAACACCTTTTTGGCGGCGTTGCACATCATTGACCGCGATTTCCTGGCGTCGCAGATCCTCCATCGTCACGCGGCGCCGGACCCGGACATCACGCAGGCAATCATTGACCGCAAAACGCCGGTAACAAGCCGCTTCCTCTTGGGCATAACGCGCCTCCTGATGCCCGCGCTCAGTCTGAATGCGGTCCAGCTCCGCCTGGAAGGGATCCGTGGTGACAGACGTTGTCTGGTCCGACGACGGCTGCGCCTGCAGCGCACAGGTCGCAAAACCAATCAGCAGGAAGGCAAGCCAGTTTTTCATGTGAGTCGTGTATCGACCACGCGTCGCTCCAAGGAAAGAAACTCTTGCGATTGCATTTCGTTGAGTCGCGACACCGTGCGTGGAAATTCGTGAACCAGAGGTCCGTCGGTGTACAACGCTTCCGGCGGCACTGCCGCCGACATGATCAGTTTAACGCGCCGGTCGTACAGCACATCCACCAGCCAGGTAAAGCGGCGTGCCTCGGAGGCCATGCGAACCGGCATGTGCGGCACGTCACTCAAGAACACGGTATGGAACTGGGTGGCAATTTCCAGGTAATCGTTTTGCGATCGAGGGCCGCCGCACAAAGTCCGGAAATCGAACCAGACCACGCCACCCGCCTTGCGACGCGCCCGGATTTCCCGCGCCTCGATATGCAGCACCGGGTCTTCATCCTGCGTTTCTGCCAGCCGGTTGAAGGCATCGGTCATGGCTGCATCGGCCTCGGCGCCCAGCGGCGTGTGGTACAGCTTGACGTGCTCCAGGGTACGCCGACGGTAATCTGTGCCATTGTCCACATTCACCACTTCCAGCTGCTGGTTGAGCAGGGCAATGGCCGGCAAGATGCGCTCACGGTGCAAGCCGTTCGGGTAAAGCTCATCCGGACGGAAGTTGGAAGTCGCCACCAGTCCGACGCCGTTGTCAAACAGTGCCGCCAGCAAGCGGTGCAGGATCATGGCATCGGTGATATCGGCCACGTGAAACTCATCGAAGCAGATGAGCTTGTACTTCTTCGCAATCCGTTCTGCCAGCGCATTGAGCGGATTGACCGTCCCTTGCAGTTCGGCCAGTTCGCGATGCACCTCACGCATGAACTCATGAAAATGCAACCGGGTCTTGCGCCTGAGGGGCACGGCATTGAAGAAGCAATCCATCAGAAAGCTCTTGCCGCGACCTACCCCGCCGTGCATGTAAACCCCTTTCGGGATGTCAGGGCGGTTGATGAGCTTCTTCAGTGCGTTGGAACGCTTTTCCTTGTAGCCAGCCCATTCGGTCGCGCAACGCTCCAGCGCCTCAACCGCATGCAACTGCGCGGGGTCACTGCTGTAACCCCGCGTTTTCAGCTCAGCCTGGTAAGCCTTGAGTACGGACGTCAATCCAGTGAACCTGCGCTCAGAAGTTCAGCGTACGCTTGTCCACCGCCAGCGCAGCTTCCTTGGTCGCTTCGCTCAGGCTGGGGTGGGCATGGCAGATGCGCGCAATGTCCTCGGCACTGGCCTTGAACTCCATGGCCACCACTGCCTCAGAGATCAGCTCGCTGGCCATGGGACCCACAATGTGCACGCCCAGAATCTCGTCGGTCTTGGCATCGGCTAGGAACTTCACCATGCCGGTCGTGTCACCCAGCGCACGGGCACGGCCATTGGCCAGGAAGGGGAAGGTGCCCGCCTTATAGGCCACGCCATCGGCCTTGAGCTGCTGCTCGGTACGACCGACCCAGGCAATCTCAGGGCTGGTGTAGATCACCCAGGGAATGGTGTTGAAGTTCACATGACCATGTTGGCCGGCGATGCGCTCTGCAACAGCCACGCCCTCTTCCTCGGCCTTGTGTGCCAGCATGGGACCACGCACCACGTCACCCACGGCCCAGACGCCCGGCAGACTGGTCTTGCAGTCGTCATCAACGACGATGGCGCCGCGCTCGTCGAGCTTCAGACCCACGGCTTCGGCATTCAGGCCGATGGTGTTGGGAACACGGCCAATCGACACGATCAATTTGTCGACATCCAGCGTCTGGGCTTCGCCCTTGGCGTTGGTGTAGGCAATGCTCACGCCCTTCTTGCCGGATTTGATCTCACCGACCTTCACGCCGAGTTCGATCTTCAGGCCCTGCTTGTCGAAAGCCTTCTTGGCTTCCTTGGCGATCTGCTCGTCCACGGCACCGAGGAATGTCGGCAGGCCTTCGAGGATGGTCACCTCGGCACCCAGGCGGCGCCAGACCGAACCCATCTCCAGACCGATCACGCCGGAGCCGATCAGGCCCAGTTTCTTTGGCACGGCGCCAATGCGCAGCGCGCCGTCGTTGGAGAGGATGTTTTCCTCATCGAAGGGCGTCCCCGGCAGCGCACGGGCATTGGAACCCGTGGCCACGATGACCTGCTTGGCCACCAGCGTCTCTTCGGCAGCACCGCTGACCTTGAGCTCGTAGCCACCCTCAGCCGTTTTTACAAAAGAGCCCCGGCCGTGGAAGAACGACACCTTGTTCTTCTTGAACAGGTAGAGAATGCCGTCGTTGTTCTGCTTCACCACGGCATCCTTGCGGGCCACCATGCGGGCCACGTCCATGGAGACGCCCTTCACATCGATGCCATGCTCGGCAAAATGCTTGTTGGCGTGCTCGAAGTGCTCGGATGACTGCAGCAGTGCCTTGCTTGGAATGCAGCCGACGTTGGTGCAGGTACCGCCCGGTGCCGGGCCGCCCTTTTCGTTTTTCCACTCGTCGATACAGGCCACGTTCATGCCCAGCTGGGCAGCGCGGATGGCAGCAATGTAGCCGCCAGGGCCACCGCCGATGACGACCACGTCAAATTGTTTGCTCATAGTATTTCTCGCTTCAATTGCAGACCGCACTACGCATGAAGTGTCTTCATCGCGAAACACCGCGGAACCGGCTTTGCCGGGCCGCTGGTGTTGCCCCCTGCAAGGGGGGGAGGCGAAGCGACACGCAGTGCGCGCAGCCTGGGGGTGTGCATCAGATATCAAACAGGAGGCGGGCGGGGTCTTCGAGCGCTTCCTTCATCGCCACCAGACCCAGCACGGCTTCACGGCCGTCGATGATGCGGTGGTCGTAGCTCATCGCCAGGTAGTTCATCGGACGGATCACGATCTGGCCGTTCTCCACCACCGCGCGGTCCTTGGTGGCGTGCACGCCCAGGATGGCCGACTGCGGCGGGTTGATGATGGGGGTGGACAGCATGGAGCCGAACACACCACCATTGGAGATCGAGAAAGTACCGCCGGTCATCTCTTCGATGCCCAGCTTGCCGTCACGCGCCTTGGCGCCGTACTCGGCAATCTTCTTCTCGATGTCGGCAAAGCTCATCTGGTCGGCATTGCGCAGGATCGGCACCACCAGGCCGCGGGGCGAACCCACCGCGATACCGATGTCGAAATAGCCGTGGTAGACGATGTCGTTGCCGTCCACCGAAGCGTTGAGCACCGGGTACTTCTTCAGGGCATGCACGGCGGCCTTGACGAAGAAGCTCATGAAGCCGATCTTGACGCCGTGCTCCTTCTCGAACTTGTCCTGGAAGCGTTTGCGCATTTCCATCACCGGCGCCATGTTCACCTCGTTGAAGGTGGTCAAGATGGCGTTGGTGGCTTGCGACTGCAGCAGACGCTCGGCCACGCGGGCGCGCAGGCGGCTCATCGGCACGCGCTGCTCGGGGCGTTGGCCCAGATCAACGGAAGGTGCGGCCACCTGCGGCAGGGCCTTGGTCGGCACGCCGGTAGGAATGGCAGCCGGAGCCGGTTTGGCGCCACCCGCCACGGCGGCCAGCACGTCACCCTTGGTGACACGACCGTCCTTGCCGGTGCCGGACACGGAGCCCGCAGCGAGCTGGTTGTCAGCCATCAGCTTGGCCGCCGCTGGCATGGCCACACCAGCCTTGGAGGCGGAGGCCTGGGCCGCAGCTGTAACAGGAGCGGCAGCAGCAGGTGCCGCGGGTGCGGCTGCCGGTGCAGCGGCACCGGCCTTGGCTTCGGTGTCGATGCGCGCGATGAGCTGCTCCGCCACCACCGTACCGCCGTCACCCACCAGGATTTCAGCCAACACGCCGGCAGCGGGAGCCGGCACTTCCAGCACCACCTTGTCGGTTTCGATCTCGATCAGAATCTCGTCGGCGGCGACGGCCTCACCGGCTTTTTTCTTCCACTGCAACATCGTGGCTTCCGCCACGGATTCGGACAGTTGCGGCACTTTGACTTCTACGATAGCCATTTGAATTCTTTCCGTATCTTTTTAGGTTCACGGGGCAGGCCGTCAAGCCCACCCCAAACTGATTAAGAAACTAGCGACCTTATTTGCTCAGAACAAAACCCTTGAGCTTGCCAAAGGCGCCATCCACCAGCGCCTTCTGCTGCTCCTGGTGCAGGTGCGAGTAGCCCACTGCCGGCGAAGCCGAGGCGGCACGGCCGGAGTAACCCAGCTTCTGACCTTCGCTCATGTTCTCGTGGATGTTGTGCTGGATGAAGAACCAGGCACCCTGGTTCTGCGGTTCATCCTGGCACCACACGATTTCGCTGGCATTCGGGTACTTCTTGAGCTCAGCTGCAAACGCCTTGTGCGGGAAGGGATAGAGCTGCTCGACGCGGATGATCGCCACGTCGTCGGCACCCTTGTCTTCGCGCTTCTTGACCAGGTCGTAATAGACCTTGCCGGAGCAGGCAATGACACGTTTGACCTTGTCGGCCTTGATGTCCTTCTGCTCGGGAATGACGGTCTGGAACGAGCCCTTGGTGAATTCGGACAGCGGCGAGGTCGCATCCTTGTTGCGCAGCAGCGACTTGGGCGTCATGATGATCAGCGGCTTGCGCAGGTTGCGGACCATCTGGCGGCGCAGCACGTGGAAGATCTGGCTGGCCGTGGTTGGCTGCACCACTTGCATGTTCGTGTCCGCTGCCAACTGCATGAAACGCTCCAGACGCGCCGAGCTGTGCTCCGGGCCCTGGCCTTCGTAGCCGTGCGGCAGCATCAGCGTGATGCCGTTGACACGACCCCACTTCACTTCACCGGACGCGATGAACTGGTCGATCACCACCTGGGCGCCGTTGGCGAAGTCGCCGAACTGGGCTTCCCAGATCACCAGGGTGTTGGGGTCGTTGGATGCGTAGCCGTACTCGAAGCCCAGCACGGCCTCTTCGGACAGGATGGAGTCGATCACGACAAACGGCGCCTGATTCTCGGCCACGTTCTGCAGGGGCACGTAGGTGCCGGTGTCCCACTTCTCGCGGTTCTGGTCGTGGATAACGGCATGACGGTGGGTGAAGGTGCCGCGGCCGCAGTCCTCACCCGACAGGCGCACCGGGTAGCCGCTGGCCACCAAGGAGGCAAACGCCATGTGCTCGCCCATGCCCCAGTCCACCGGAATGTCGCCCCGGCCCATGGCCGCACGGTCGTCGTATACCTTCTTCACCAGCTGGTGCGGCGTGATGCCTGCCGGCAGGGTGGTCAACTTTTCGGACAGGCGTTTCCACTCGGTCAGCGGAATGGCCGTGTCGCCGACATCGGTCCACTTCTTGTCGAGGAACGGCGACCAGTCGACAGCGTACTTGCTCTTGAAGTTGGTTAGCACCGGGTCCACCGTGTGCTTGCCGGCGTCCATGGCGGCGCGGTAGGCCTTGACCATGTCGTCGCCCAACGTCTCGCCCAGCCCCTGGGCAGCCAGCTTGTCGGCATAGAGCTTGCGCGTACCGGGGTGGGCCGCAATCTTCTTGTACATCAGCGGCTGCGTCAGCGCCGGCGTGTCCTGCTCGTTGTGGCCCAACTTGCGGAAGCAGGTGATGTCCACCACGACGTCCTGGCGGAATTCCATGCGGAACTCCAGCGCCAGCTGCGTGGCCAGCACCACGGCTTCGGGGTCGTCACCGTTGACGTGCAGCACCGGTGCTTCGACCATCTTGACGATGTCGGTGCAGTACACGGTCGAGCGCATGTCGCGCGGATCGGACGTGGTAAAGCCGATCTGGTTGTTGATGATGATGTGCACCGTGCCGCCCGTGGAGTAACCACGGGTCTGGGCCAAGGCCAGGGTTTCCTGGTTGACGCCTTGGCCGCCGAAAGCGGCGTCGCCGTGCACCAGCACCGGCAGCACCTGGCTGCCTTTGGGGTCGCCACGACGGTCCATGCGTGCACGCACCGAGCCCTCCACCACCGGGTTCACGATTTCCAGGTGCGAGGGGTTGAAGGCCAGGCTCAGGTGCACCGGGCCGCCGGGGGTAGCGACGTCGGAGCTGAAGCCCTGGTGGTACTTCACGTCACCGGCCGGCAGGTCTTCCGGGGCAGTATGGTCGAACTCGGCAAACAGGTCGCCCGGCATCTTGCCCAGCGAGTTCACCAGCACGTTCAGGCGGCCGCGGTGGGCCATGCCGATCACGATTTCCTGCACGCCCTTGGCGCCGGCCGACTGGATCAGCTCGTCCATGGCGGCAATGAAGCTCTCGCCACCTTCAAGCGAGAAACGCTTCTGGCCGACGTACTTGGTATGCAGGTAGCGCTCCAGGCCTTCGGCGGCGGTCAGGCGGTCAAGAATCTGTTTCTTGCGCTCGGCGCCGAAATTGGGCTTGCTGCGAATGCTTTCCAGCTTTTGCTGCCACCAGCGCTTTTGCGCCTGATCGGTGGTGTGCATGAACTCGGCACCGAGGGTACCGCAGTAGGTTTCGCGCAGCGCATTGAGCAGCTCGCGCAACGGCATGCTGGTCTTGCCGAAGAAGGTGTTGCTGGTGTCGAACACCGTTTCCTGGTCGGCATCGCTGAAACCGTAGAACGACGGCTCCAGCTCGGGAATGGCCGGGCGCTCGGTGCGTTTGAGGGGGTCCAGGTCGGCCCAGCGCTGGCCCACGTTGCGGTAGGCGGCAATCAGTTGCTGCGCAGCGGTGCGCTTGCGGCCCAGTTCGGCATCGGCGCTGGCCACCACCACCTTGGTGCCGCCCTGCTTGGCGCGCTCGGCAAAGGCATTGATGACGGGCAGGTGGGGAATGTCTTTGGCGTTACTGCCGTCGACGGCAGGCACGTGCTGCAGCGCGTCGAAATAGTCACGCCAGTTGTCGGGCACACTGCCAGGATTGGCCAGGTAGTTCTCGTACATCTCTTCGACATACGGAGCATTCCCGCCAAACAGGTAGGTGTTGTCCTGATAGGTCTGATAGACAGACGCCGGGTTGGAACCCTGAGAAGTGGATTCACTCATATTTCGCTGACCTCCGTTCCCCTGTAGGAAACTTTTAGCTGGTTGAGAAAACCTTCCGCGACACGGCTTAACCGGTTGGCGGATGCGACTGTGGCTGGGAAGGGCCTAGTACGGATGCGATTGTGCCACTGAATTGGCATCGCCGGGGAAAACTTATGCTTTCCCAGGCAATGGCTTATGTTTTGGCCGACGCGGAAAGCTGGCTGCGGATCTGCTGCAGGGCGGCCGGGTCGTCCATGGTCGTCAGGTCACCCGGGTCACGCCCCTCGGCCACCGCCTGCAGCGCCCGCCGCAGCAGCTTGCCGCTGCGCGTCTTGGGCAGCAGGTTGACGAAGAACACGCGCGATGGCCGTGCCACGGCGCCGAGCTGGCTGTCCACCAGCTTCATGACCTCGCCCTCGAGCTTGAGGCGCGCGGCATCGTCCGTCAGGGCGCTGGCGTCCTTGGCCACGGCAAAAGCCATGGCCACCTGGCCTTTGAGCTGGTCGGCCACGCCAACCACGGCCACCTCGGCCACATTGGGGTGGCTGGCGATACTTTCCTCGATTTCCCGCGTGCCCAGGCGGTGGCCGGCCACGTTGATCACGTCGTCGGTGCGGCCGAGGATGAAGTAGTAACCATCTTGGTCGCGGATGCCCCAATCGAAGGTGCTGTAGATCAGGCGACCTGGAATGCTCTTCCAGTAGGTGTTGACGAAACGTTCGTCGTCGCGCCACACCGTCTGCATGCAGCCGGGGGGCAGCGGGCCTTCGATGGCCACCACGCCTTTCTGGTTGGCACCCGCCAGCTCCTCGCCAGTGTTCTCGTCGATCAGCTTGACGTTGTAGCCGTACATGGCCACACCCGGGCTGCCGAACTTGCTGGGCGCCTTCTCCACGCCGTTGGCAATGGTCAGGATGGGCCAGCCGGTTTCGGTCTGCCAGTAGTTGTCGATGATCGGCACACCCAGGCCCTCACTGATCCACTGCGCCGTGGGTTCGTCCAGCGGCTCGCCGGCCAGGTACAGAGCCTTGAGGCTGGACAGGTCGTATTTCTTCAGGAAGGACGGATCCTGTTTTTTCAGCACACGCACGGCCGTCGGCGCCGAGAACATGCGGGTGACCTTGTACTTCTCAACCAGCTGCCACCAGATGCCGGCATCCGGCCGGGTCGGCAGCCCTTCGTACATGATGGTGGCCATGCCGGCGATCAGCGGGCCGTAAATGATGTAGCTGTGCCCGACCACCCAGCCAATGTCGCTGGTGGAGAAATAGGTCTCGCCGGCATTGCCCTGGTAGATGTGCTTCATGCTGGCGGCCAACGCCACCGCGTAGCCGCCGGTGTCGCGCTGCACGCCCTTGGGTTTGCCGGTGGTGCCGGAGGTGTAGAGCGTGTAGCTGGTGTGGGTGGCATCGACCCACTCGCACTGCACCGGGGTTTGCAGGTGTTTTTCGCGCAGAGCCCCCCACAGATGGTCGCGGCCAGCTACCAAATTCATAGCGGCCAGTTGGCGATCCACCAGCAGAACGGCTTGCGGTTTGTGCTTGGACAGGTTGATCGCCTCGTCCAGCAGAGGCTTGTAGGGCACCACCTTGCCGCTGCGCGAGCCGGCATCGGCGCTGACCACCACCTTGGGCTCGGCATCCTCGATGCGCGAAGCCAGCGAACCGGAAGCGAAACCACCGAACACCACCGAGTGGATGGCGCCGATGCGCGTGCAGGCCAGCATGGCAAAGGCGGCCTCGGCAATCATGGGCATGTAGATCAGCACACGATCGCCCTTTTGCACGCCCAGCGCCTGCAGGCTGGCGGCCATGCGCTGCACCTCGGTATGCAATTCGCGAAAGGTGTAGACGCGCTCTTCGTTGGTCTCGGTGCTGACGAAAATCAGCGCCGGCTGGTCGGCCCGGTCTTTCAGGTGCCGGTCGACGGCGTTGTGGCACAGGTTGGTGGTACCGCCGACAAACCAGCGCGCAAACGGCGGGTTGCTGTAGTCGCAAATCTGCTGCGGCGGGGTCTGCCACTCGATCAGCTGCGCCTGCTCGGCCCAGAAAGCGTCGCGCTGGTCAATGGAACGGCGCTGAAACTCGGCGTAGCGGGTCATTCTGGATCTCCTTCGGGCTCTTGAAATAAGTAACTGAATTCATAATTATGGATAACGGGCTTGCAGAAAACTGACGCAAGCCCCTGCTCAGCCACCTGTGTCAGTCATTCTGAGGCGCTGGGCCAGCCAGGGCAAGCGCAGCAGCAGCCCGCTCAGCCCGGCTCCCAGCAAGGCACCGGCCAGCACATCGCCTGGGTAATGCAGCCCAAGATAGACCCGGCTTAATGCCACCAGCGTGGCCAGGCCAAACCAGAGCGGCCAGCGCCGCGGCCGCAGCAAGGCCGTCAGCAGTGTGGCCAGCATGAAGGCGTTGGCGGCATGCCCCGAGGGAAATGAGCTGTCGGGCCGGATGGCCTGCACCTGTTCGGCCGCCACGCGCAGCTCTGCGCCCAGCGCCACAAAAGGACGCAGGCGCTGTACTTCGTATTTGAGACCGTTGTAGGCGCCGGCCACGACCCCGTAGACCAGGGCCAGGCACAGGCACAGGCAGGCCACAACAACAGCCCGACACGCCGCCCTGCGTCGCTGCAAGCGCCACCCCACAAGCAAGATCGCCACCACCACGGCATAGGCACTGCCCAGGTAGGTGACCCAGGGCATGAACTGGTCCAGCAGCGGGTTGGCCCACGTCCTGTTGATCCAGAGCAGCAACGCCGTGTCCCAGGCTTGCAGGTCCATCACGCGGTCCCCTGACACAGACGCACTAGAACGGTACGAGTGCGCCAGCCAACCGATGAAACGCCACCGGACGGAAGACAGGCCGTCATGTCAGGCCGCCCCCACCATGGCCCGCAGCTTCAGCACCGTGGCCCAATTCCTCACGGTCACATCATCGCCCGCGCTTCGGGTAAAGGCTTGCATCAGCCTGGACTTGATCACACCCTCGACGCACCAGAGGTAAACAGCCTTGCCACCAACAGCCAGCGCATCAGGCGACCAGGGTTGCCCGAGCAACGACGCGGCTCTGGTGAGCACGGAAGCGTCAGATGGAAAGCCGACCATATGTCTGGAGGGATCGCTGGCCACGGCAAGCAAAGGGGCGCCCTGGACAATCTCATCCAGTTCAGCGGCTTCGAGCACGACCACCTTGACCGAAAACCCGAAACGGCGCTTGATGCCGTCCTCGATCCGGGCGGTGATCGTGCGCCGGTCAGCCCGTGCCGCGTTGAACACCACATTGCCGCTATTGAGCAAGGTGCGAACGTCAGCGTAGCCGAGTCCCACCAGCAGGTCGCGCAGATCTGCCATGGCGATGCGCTTCGCGCGCCCCACGTTGATGCCCCGAAGCAGTGCAATGTACGCCCCCATGTTGACTCCCTAGCCTGCCAGGAAACACCCAGGCGCCGTAGCACCTGGCCGATTGATCTGCGCAATGCCGGCTGCATGGCCCTGCCTTGCTTGGGGCCGGCCCTTGTCGGGCGTCGGCCCCGAGGTTGGCGAAAGTGAACCCTACCCCAGAACGCTATGTTTTTGATAGCTGGTAGCGCAGAATCCATTTGGGTCACAGGCCTGTTTCACCCTAAACCCAGACATCCACACCTATTTCACCAGCGCCAGCACATCCTTGAATGCCGGGTGCTCCGCGCCGCGCAGCCACTCGAAGGCCACCATCTCGGTGGTCACCAGTTCGGCGCCGGCGCCGGCCAGGCGGTCGAAGGCGGCGTCGCGGTTACGCTCAGTGCGCGAGCCGCAGGCATCCGTCACCACCCAGACGTCGAACTCGTCTTCCAGCAGGTCGAGTGAGGTCTGCAGCAGGCAGACGTGGGCTTCGCAACCGGCAATCACCACCGTGTTGCGTGCAGCGGGTCCCGCGGCCGGTTTCTGCAGGTGCTTGGGCAGGCTGCGCGCATTGCCCTGCGGCGCACGAACTGGCGGGCGTAGCAGCTCGCCCAAGCCCTCCTCCACTGCACTGAACTGCATCTTCGGGAATGTCTTGCCGCCAGCCTGCTCGATCAAGGTCTGCAGTTCCGGCACGTTGGGGCCAAGCGCCGACGGGTTTTCCTCCGTCGCCCACAGCGGCACCTTCAGCAGCCGGGCCATCTTCGCCAGGCGCTGGGCGTTCGCCAGCACGGCAGCGCCCTCGTGGATGACGGGCATCAGGCGGGTCTGGTAATCCACCAGCACCAGTTGGGAGTCGTCTAGTTCAAGCAGCATGTCGGTCTTCTCGTTGGATCCATCAAGTGTTCAATTCTTGGCGTGCGCTCAGGCCGCTACGCGCACCACCACCCGGCCGCGCACCTGGCCGGCCATCAGTTGCTGCGCCTTGGTGATGGCGCCGTCCAGCGGCACCTCCTCGATCATGCGCTCCAGCAGGGCCAAGTCAAGGTCGCGCGCCAGGCGGTCCCAGGCGCGCTGGCGTTTGGCCAGCGGAGCCATCACCGAGTCGATGCCGGCCAGCGTCACGCCGCGCAATATGAAGGGCGCCACCGAGCCCGGCAGGTCCATGCCCTGGGCCAGGCCACAAGCCGCCACCACGCCGCCGTAGCGCGTCTGCGCCAGGGCATTGACCAGGGTGTGCGAGCCCACGGCATCCACCACCGCCGCCCAACGCTCCTTTTGCAAGGGCTTGCCGGCACTGGCCAGCTCGGCCCGGTCGATGATGGCGCTGGCACCCAGGGCCTGGAGGTAATCCGCCTCCGCCGCCTTACCGGTGGCGGCCACCACCTGGTAACCGAGCTTGCCCAGCAAGGCGATGGCCACGCTGCCGACGCCACCGGTCGCGCCCGTCACCAGCACTTCGCCACTGCCCGGTTGGACGCCATGGTCCTCCAACGCCAGCACGCACAGCATGGCGGTGTAGCCAGCGGTGCCGATGGCCATGGCCTGGCGTGGCGTGAAAGCAGGCGGCAGCTTGACCAGCCAGTCACCCTTCAGACGCGCCTTCTCGGCCAGGCAGCCCCAGTGGGTTTCGCCCACGCCCCAGCCGTTGTGCACGAAGGCGTCACCCGCCTTCCAGGCCGGGTGGCTCGACTCCAGGACGGTGCCGGCGCCGTCGATGCCGGCCACCATGGGCCAGCTGCGCACCACCGGCCCCTTGTTACAAATGGCCAGGCCATCCTTGAAATTGAGCGTGGAGTACTGCACCGACACCGTGACGTCACCAGCCGGCAGCCGGGACTCATCCACCTGCTGCAGCGCAGCCTCGAAACCGTGGGTGTTGTCCAGCAGGAGTGCCTTGAACATGGGAAACCTCTCAAATTCAATATGAATCAATATGTTAGAAAGTTTTTCAGGAAAAAACTTTAACTTGACATTCCGTATGCCAAGCCGCTATGCTACCCGCCATGCGGATCACCGTCCTCCTCTTCACCCTTTTGCTGGCCTTCAGCGCGCATGCCAATCCGGCCGGCCAGGGTGACGACATGGACCATTTCCTGGCAGAAAAAGGCCTGCTGGGCAAAATCGGACAGATGGGCCAGAACGTCGGGAGCAAGGCGTCTGAACTGGTCGTGACGGCCATGGGCGCCTTGGGTGTTCCTTACCGCCGCGGTGGCAACAACTATGAAACCGGGTTCGATTGCAGCGGCTTCGTACGCACCATGTACGAACAAACCCTGGGCCTGATGCTGCCGCGCCGTGCCGAGCAACAGGCCGCCGCCACGCAGAAAATTGATCGTTCCGAGCTGCAACCTGGTGATCTGGTGTTTTTCAACACCATGCGCCGCGCTTTCAGCCATGTCGGCATCTATGTCGGCGACAACAAGTTCATCCACTCGCCCAAACCAGGTGCCGAAGTGCGGGTAGAAGACATGCGCATTTCCTACTGGAGCCGCCGCTTCGACGGCGCCCGCCGCGTACCGGACCAATCGGCCCTCGCCCAGACCGAGTAACCCTCCGGTCTGACTGGCGACGCAACTGCCCGCCCCTGAAGCTGCTGGCCCAGCACGCTGGCCTGATGCTCCGCGAGGCGTACCGCCCTCAGTCGCTCACTTTTCCATAGCTGCCAGCGCTTTTCCCTGAAGGGCTGGAGACCAATTTCACCTCAAACTATCAGGCGCTCGCGATAGTCTGGCAGGCGCCCTGCCACGGCAGCCGCCGAAGCAGGGCCGTGCGGTCATGAACGACCGGGCGAGAGGTCCACCTCCACGCCTTGCCCGCGGTCCAGCGATTCACCGGCCGCCTTGCCCGGCGCGTTGCGGGTCACGGTCAACGGCCGCGGTGCACCACCCGCTGCCACGGCAGCCCCGCCGGAGCCACCTCCAGAACCACCGCCGCTCGCGCCGCCCGAACTGGAGCCGTTACTTCCGTTGGAAGTCGACGAGCCCGACCCGGACCCCGACGAGCCGCCACCGGACTCACCCGAGCTGCTACCGGATGCCGTCGACCCGTTGCCACCACCCGAGGACGATGCACCGGTGCCATTACCGGAGCCACCAGAACTGCCGCTGCCGCCGGTTGCTGCGGGAGACGTTCCGCCGCTAGTGCCGCCTGCGCTACCAGACCCGCCTGCCGCCGTCGCTGGCTGTGACGACAGCCCAACGCTGCTCGTCGGCATCACCGGAGCCGGTGCCTGCGTGGTCACCACGAACGTCGGCGGCGGCGGGGGCAGCACAATGATCGGCGGCCGGACGATCACCACCGACGCCGGCACCGTGTCCTCGTCACGTTGCGGCACGCCATTGATGAAGGTTGTGCCCGTCCCCTTGCTCTCAACCGCCGGGAAACTGCCACTGAAATAACTTTGCTTGGCCTCCACCACGACGTTGCCGGCGCGGCCACTAAGGTCGGCACGACCGCCGGCGTTCAGGTTGGCGCTGATCACATTGAGGGCCAGGTTCATCGTGGTGTCAGCGCGGGCCGTCAAGGTTCCCGCCGTCACGCTGCCGCGGATCTCACGCCCATTCAAGGTGGCGCCGCCGCCGGCCGTCACGGCCGCATCCAGCATCTGCTGGGCAGTGGCTGTCACCGACGAGCCGCTGATGGTCCCGCTGACGTTGCGGCCGCTCACCGTGGCAGCGCCGCCGGCTGCGATATTGGCGGCCACATTGCCGTCACTGTTGAGCACCACGGCACCCGCGCTCGTCGTGGAGCCGGTCACATTGCCACTGGCCGTCAGTGAACTGGTCACGCCGGCCGCCGTGGCTTTGAGCGTGCTGTTGCTCAAGGCCACATCACCCCTTGCATCAATCGCATAACCGCGCACCCAGAGGGTGTTGTCCAAGGTGAAGTTCCTGGCCGTCACGTTGAGCTGCCCCAGCGCATTGCCGTCGGCGCCGCCGCTGCGCAACGTCACGTCGCCGCGGCTGCTGCCGTTGCCGGCATTGGTGGCCAGCGTCAGGCCAAAGGCGGTCGTCGCGTTGTTCTGGACCGCGCCACGAAGTGTTATGTCGCGACCCTCGGTCGCCAGCGTGGTGTCGGCCAACAGCTTGATGCCGCCATCGAACACCAGCCCGCCGGCACCGGAGGCCGTCAGCTTGCCGCCAATGCCGGAGCCGGCAGCGCCCGAGGTGAGCGACAGGCTACGTAGCGTCACGTCGTTGAAGCTCAGGTTCATCAAGCGGTCCACCGTCACCGATTCGGCGTAGGTATCGGACTTCACGTCCACCTTGCCGCCCCGCACCACTGCGTTGACGCCACCCTGAATGGTGTTGATCGGGGTCAGCACGCTGCCTTGGTTCCTATCCTCGACTGGCGTCTTTGCCACGGTCACGTGCGTGCGATTGGCTGACTTGTAGGCTTGGTCCTGCACTTTCCAGCTTCTGTTGGCTGCGCTCAAATCCAGCAAATGCTGCTGCCATGCCAAGGTGGGTGCATCCTCCTTCAGGTGCTCAGTCGAGCTGGAATACTTTTTCAGATTGAGGTTCAGCCCCCACTCGTTGCCAACATCACCCTCACGGTTGTTTTCGATGGCGATACCCGCACCGCCGGTGTACTGCACCGAGATGCCGCTCTTGGTGTTCTCGATCCGGTTGCCTGAAACTGTATTGCCGGTACCGTTATTGCCGTCGATCAGGATGCCGGTGCGCACGTCATGAATGTTGTTGTTGCGAAGAGTAAAACCAGTCGCCCCGCTTTTCACCACAATGCCGCGGCTGACATTGGGCTTGCTCGTAGCGTAATAGTCGTAGTACGGTGCATTGATCGGCCCGGCGATTTCCATGCCCTCCACCGTCACGTTGTTGGCTTTGATCGTGATGGCGTCCACCCCGTTCACCACGCTCAGATCGGGCACCTCCAGCTTGGCACCGTCCACACCCTTGAGGGTCTGGTTGGCCTTGTTCATGCTTACCTGCTCGGTATAGCTTCCCGTGCCGACGTTGATGGTGCTACCAATGGCGGCGGCGTCGACTCCACGTTGGATACTGCCACTACTTTGCGTCACATAGACGTTGCCAGTATTCCATGTCACCAAGCCGAGCCCGCTAACGTCCAGTGCGTGCCCCACGCGATCCTCGATGTCGAATCCGTTGCTCGCACCGGTGAAAATGGCGTGAGTGGCATCAACGTTGGTCTTGACGTTGTTCTGGCTGTTGGCGCCCGAAACGATGTTCATCGAGTACGTCGGACTTGTGCCCGTACCGGTGACCGTCCGGTCTGGCGCACCGAAGGTGGTGTTGCCAATGTTGAGCGTCGAACTCAGCCCCTCCAGGAACATGCCGTGGCCGACGGTCTGGTTCAAGCGAACATTGTTGAAGGAGACGTTGGCCATCGAGCCATACTCAAAAAGGTGAATCGCATGCCCTGGACCACCCGGATTCCAAGTGCCAGCGCTGCCGCTGGGACGAAGGAAACTGCCCGCCAGCGTGATGTTGTCGAACACCCAGGTACCGGCGTCATACACGGCATTGGTACTGGCATTGTGATAGCCGCGGAAATGGATACCCGTATGTTCGGTGTTGCCGGTGATCGTCAGATCTTTCAGCGTCGCATTGCCGTTGTAGTAATTGAAGTGGATGTCACCCTGGCCGAGTGACGTTGCATTGGCTGAAGGCGCACCATTGCCTTCGAAGGTACTGTTGAGCAACGACACATTCGCCAACCCCGGAATGCCAGCCGTTGCCGAGCCATTGGCCGTGAAACCAAACACGCCGTTGCCACGGAACTCACTGTTCTGGACCGTAAGTTGCCCCAGCACGGTATTGCTCTCGACACTCACGCCGGCAGTCGGCGCATCACGGAAGGTAAAACCATCGATGACTACCGTCGAATTTGCGCCAATATTGCCGCTGACCGTGACGGCATTGCCGCTGGTTGGATCGAGGATGGACTGCCCGGCGCCGGCGCCATCCAGCGTCAGCGCCTTGGTGATGTTGACGCTCTCCGCATACGTCCCGGCCGCCACATTGACTTGGGCCCCGCTGGCCGCTTGGTTGACTGCCGTGTTAATCGACATGGCCCGGGTTCCACCACCGGCAAGGTTGCCAACACCGACCTCGAAGTTCTGCGTTGTTGTCGAGCCATTCCAGCTCTGGATGTAGCCGGCACTAGCGCTGTAACTCGGATTCGCGTAGGACGGATTGACAGCGAAATCGTACGCTTTCTGCTTCGTGGCCTGCAGCCAGGTGTACTGGCTGCTGTCCGTATTGGCAGTTGCATTGCGCACCGCATAGTCAAAGCCGGCAATGCTCAGCGCACCGAAATCTTTGGATGCAGACTGATCCTGCAGGTACACCGGGTTCAATTCATTGAAGTGATTGTTCCCCTCGATGGTGATATTGTTCACCTGCTGGTTGTAGTAGGTATTCGCCTGGTAGATGGCCAGACCACCCCAGATGTTGTTCAAGGTCGTGGTGTTGCGAACCCTTACATTGGCGCTGTCGGTCAACTGCAGACCTGCACCTTTGGTTTCCACACCGTCGCTGACCCTGGCGCCGTTAAGCGTCACGTTGTCGATCAAGGCACCGTCGACACCATTCAAGTCCAACTCGGCCCGGCCAGCGCCGCGGCTGGTCACGTTGCGAATGGTGAAATTGCGCAGCCGCGCGTCAGCCGAACCGCCCGGAGAGACCTTGATGCCATAAGCTGTTCCAACGTCGTTGGACGGCCCGTAGAGCGAAAAACCACTCAACGTCACGTCATCGGCCGTGACATACATGCCGTAATTGCCCGTGACACCTCGCGCGTCAATGAGGGTCTGCGCCTCACCTGCACCATCCAGCGTAACGCTCTTGTTGACATTAAGCGTGGAGGCCACGGTATAGGTCCCAGCCCTGACTTGCACCGTTCCGCCCTTCACCACGGCATTGATGCCAGACTGAATGGTCTTGAGCGGCTGACGTGCATTGCCCAGCCCATTCCCCAGGTTGAAGTCGTCGACAGCTGTGACGGTGCTGTCGTCATCCACGATCACACGCGTGCGATTCGAGGTTGCGTACTTGCGGTCTTCAACCGCCATCTGGTTGTTCGCATTGGCCAATGCGAGCAGTGACGCCTGCCACTCGGTGGGAGCATCCCCTGTGTTGGGATTCGCACTATTGATGTTGAAGCCGATCCCCCATTCGTTGCCGACGCCACCCACCTTTTCCCTGTTACCGGTCATCGACACGCCAGTTCCATTCGTGTACTGGAACAGAATGCCGCCTTTGGTGTTCTCGATCTCGTTGTTGGTGATCGATCCAACGTTGCCCGTACCAAAGACGCGTATCCCGGTACGGATGTCGTGGATCTTGTTGCCCGTGATGTTGAAGCCGGTGACGTTCTGATTGACGAAGATGCCCAGGCTGTTGGGCGTCGCGCCCCACTGATCAGTCGTCAGTGACGAATACGGCGCTGTCAGAGGCCCTTCAATTTCCAGCCCTTGAACGGTCACATTGTTGGCCATCACCTTGATGCCCGTCGTGGTGCTGTTCGGCACGACGATCTTGGCATTGTCAACCCCGCGCAGGGTCATATTTGCCTTGTTCAACTCGACCTGCTGGTTGAAGGTGCCTGCCTGCAACTCCACCGTCGCACCGGCACCCACGGTGCCGGTCTTGGCGATCTGCAACGCATCCGGGATCGATGCCGTGTCATGCACCTGGATGGTGTTGGAATTGCCTGCGATGATGGGCGCATCAAGGTCGGACTTGAGCACGACCGTATCACCATCGACCACGATGGCACTGCTCGCTTGCTGCACACCTTGCAGGTTGATGACGCCAGACACCAGATTGGCCGCGTCACCCGTGCTCAGCAGAATGGTCTTACCCTCCAGGCGCGCCCCTGCCATATTGCTGATCGTGGCATTGGTGCCCTGCGCCCCGGCGGGCACCGCAAACTCGTACAACCCGCTGTTGAGCGACACCGTGGCCCGGTCAGCACCAGAAAGTGCAATGCGCCCGCCGGTGGCGATGATCGCTCCTTTGTTGACGACCGAGGGTGCCACCAAGGCCACCAGGCCGGCATTTTCGGCCGTGATGCTGCTCTCGTTGGTGATGCTACCGTTGATCGCATCGTCAATGGTGATCGGCCCTTCGGCCATGAACTGCGACGGGTCAATGCGACCGGTGGTCACGATCAACGACCCCACATTGATGTCCGCACCCTGATGGAAATAGACCCCGTTGGGATTCATCAGCACCACGGTGCCGTTGGCCTTCATGGTGCCGTAGATCTGGGACATGTTGGCACTGGCGGCCACGCGATTCAGAACCGCCGCGTTGGCGTTGGGCTGGATGAACTGGACTGTCTTGCCTGCGTCGATATTGAACGATTGCCAGTTGATCACCGCGCGTTGTGTGGACTGCGTCAGCGTCAGCTGGTTGCTGGTGAGCTGATGACTGACCGCACCCTCGTTCGGGGCCACGGTGCCGCCGGTGGGCAGCCCTGACACGGTTCCGGGGTTGATGGTGTCAGCCCACAGCGGCGCACTGAAGCACAAGGCCACTGCCAAGGGCAAGGTCTTGAGGGTCGGACGGGCCATCTCGGCGCGCGGCCGGCGGTGGTGTTTCGAGAACCTGCGTTGTTGATTTGTCATCTCGCTCTCCTTCCCTCACTCATTTTCTGGCCGACTTAAAAACGAACCAGCAGCGATGCCAGCAAGCGCATCGTCTTGCCACTGTCCGGCGAGCTGCTGGCCAGCGGCTTGGTCAAAGGCCAGACGGCTTCCACCTGCGCCGTCACATTGCCGGCCATGAACAGCCGCGCGCCCACGCCGGCGGACGCCAGGCTTTGCGTGGCCGGCGTCCCAGCCGACTGCACCACTACTTGGGTGACCTCTCCGATTTCGTAGAAACCCAGCAGTTGATAGGCCGGCAGCCATGACAAGGTCGAGTTCGCCTGGTAACGCGGCTCCAAACGCACGGCCAGGCCACGATCGCCCACCAGTTCAGCCGACTCATAGGCGCGACCGATCTTGCGCCCGCCCAGGGCCATCTGCTCGGAGGACAGCAGAGGCGTGTCCCCGGTCCACTGGCCCAGCACACCCAACGTCAGGGCCCAGCGGGCGCTCAGGGGCTGGACGCGCGTGTAGTCGAAGGTGAGCTTGCTGAACATGCTGTCCGCCCCGGCACGACTTTTCAAGGGGTCGGCCTTGGTGGTGCCGCCCACGCCCTGGCTGACATCCAGCTCCAGCGTGTTCTGGCCGTCCCAGCGGTCCAACAGCAACCAGCTCAGGCCGGCACGGATGGCTCGGATGCGGTCCTCGGTGGTGCGCGTTCCACCGCTGCTGCCATCGATGTCGGTGACGTCATACGTCAGGCGGCTCAATACGCTCTGGTTGCGCGTGCGCAGCAGCGGGTACCCCAGCGAGAGGGACACGCCTTCCGAGCGCCCCTGGATATCGTTGGCCTTGAGGCTGTCGCCCGGTTGGGTGCGCGCCTGTGACACCGTCACCCCCACCTTCAGACCTTCGTGGTTCAGCGTCTGGCTGTAAGCCAGCTGGTGGTAGGCCATCTCGGTGTCGCCGGTGCCCACACCGATGTAGCGCCACTGGTCGTTGACGCCCAGCAGCTGGTTGACTGACAGGCCCAGCATGGCCTGGTTGGGCCCGATGTAGCGGGTGCCGTAGTTGTCGACCGAGGCAAAACCTTCAACATTCTTGATCTTGGCAATCAAGGTCAGGTCTGCCGCGCCCGGCACATCTGACGGCGTCAACACGCTGCGCAACTGCACGCCAGGAAACTCGTTGGCAATCAGCAGGTACCTTTCAAGCACCTCGGCGCGCAGGGGCCGGATCGACTTGATCTCCTCCCCGATGGCGGCGAGTTCCTTGCGCACCCGCTCGTCCCCTTCGAGGAACACCTCGTGCACATAACCCTCGATCACGCGCAGCGTCAGCCGGCCATCGGTGAGCGTCTGCGGCGGAACAATCACCAGCGAGAGGAAATAACCCGCATTGCGGTAGTAGGCTGTCAGCGCCTGCGCCAGACCGAAGATGTCGCTGCCGGTGATCTCGCGGCCAAGGTAGGTGTCTGTCTGTTCGCGCAGCTGCGCCGGCGTGAAGACGGTGGCACCGTCGACGCGGATCTCGCGCAAGGTGACGCGGATGGCTTTGACCGCTTCGGGAATTTCCTCGCGCACGCCGGCCTTGAGTTCCGGCAGTTGTGTCTCACGAGGCGGGGATACCGGCACGTCAAAGCGTTCCCGCAGACGAGCCGGATCAACGCTCGCTGGCGGTGGATCGGCTTGTGCGTGTGCCACGACAGACACAGCAGCCAACCCCAGCACGCATGCCCAGCGCGCGATGCGCGAGCACGCCGAGCCACCGGCGGCAGTCCCCTGCACGCCGGTAGCGCCTTTTTTTATGCGCTCCATCCCCCCATTCCTCCTGCGAAGACAGCTCAAGCAATGGGGGTGCTTTTTATTTTTTAATGCAGCCTAGCTGTGCAGGCTGCCCCCTCCCTACGATGAACCTGTTTTCATTGTAACGAGATGTGTTGATGTGTGACAACCCGGGATTTGACCCTTATCAGAGAAGCGTTTCCCCAATGAGGATGACGCGCGCCATGCACACCCCTTTGTTACAAATACCGCAGTTCAGTGTTTGTTCGGCTCACAGTCAGCCACGCTCTCAAGAGATCGGTTCATCCAGCCGCTTCACTGCACAGCGGCTTTCGTAACTGCTGAAGCAATAAGGCGCCAGCCTTTTGCGATAAAAGTTGAGCATCTTGACGGACTCCTTGAACGACATGCCGAAGGCCCCCACCGGCCGGGCCTCCCGAACCGGGCTGGCGACGTGGCGCCGGAGGGCTTCGGATAAGACGAGAGGGCCCAAGGCCCGGGCAGCGCGCCATTGCGGACGGACGTAGGTGCTACGGTAACACAGCGCATCCGGCACAAAGGGAGAGCGGGTGACCGTCATCCAGGCGACCACCTCGCCGTGACGGCGCACCCCTACGCTGATGCCGGGTTCGATCGCCTCCTCATCCGCGAAAGGCGACAGGTTCTTCGGAATCTCACCCACCGCCACTGCATGGTCCAAACAGGCACGTTCATCGGCGCTGAGCTGCGCCCACTCGAACAACTCGAAGCCCGGCGGCACATCGCGCACAGCGCCGATCCACGGCGCTTTGATGACGTCATGGCAATTCCCCAGCGACATCAGCAAGGTCGCCTCTGGCGGCGCCCACCGGCATGACTGCAGCAAACGCTCGAAAGGCACCAAGGCCGGCAGCCGCGTCGTGTAGTCCACCTCCACAGAGGCGCAGCCAGCCTGATACAAGACCTTTTCCATGGCCTGCACCAAATCCGTTGCCAGCCCGCGTTGCCGCCAAGCAGGAAGGACTGACACCGAAAACAGCTGGGCTGACGTGCTGTTTGGCTTTTCAGCCCTGTCGTCATCCCGTATCTGCGCCAGCACCAAACCCACCGGCTCTGCGCCAGACCATGCCACCAGGGCCCGCACCGCATGATTCATGTCTGACTCACCACGGCTTTGGCACCCGGCAAGCAAGGCGCGGCAGGCGGGGAAGGTCAGGTGCGATACCGCGGGAACTTCGTGTTCACGTAGCGGCGCAATGCGCCACGGCACACCCGCTGCTGGCCATGCCTCGGGGGAAGATCTGTCTACAAGAAATCCTGTCATCAGTCCACGTTCCAGTGACATCAAGCCATACCCAGCACGGGCAGTCAAACACGCAAGCGGGGGCAGAACGAAAGGTGGCCCTATTGCCATCCAATGGTTGCCCCTCCTGCGAGGATCACCGAGGCTTTTTAGGCTCCATCCTGAACCCCCAAATCGGAAAGCCTCCGGCCACGTTCATCAAGTCCGAATCAGACAGCTCGTCCGACGACTGACCTGCAGGGTGCGACGGCAGCACATAGTTCAGCACCGTGGCGGAGTTCTCCAGCACGTTCACCGTCACGCCGGCGGGAATCTGAACGCCTTCGGCCTGTAGCGTGGCGTGGGTGTCGCTCAGGAGCTTTTGCTTGAAGCCTGGGTTGACCCAGCACTTGGCGATGATCTCGCTGATTTTCTTGTCTTGTAGTTCGTGGCTCATATGATTCCCTTTCCGATTGACACTCACCGCATGGGTAACCAACACAAGGGAAAAGTTCTTGCTTTTCACGCTGCTGAGAAGTTTGCGCGGAATGCGAAGCAGTCTGCGAGGCCGCATGCCCTGCGCTACGGCCAGAAAGATCTGGGATAAAAAAACCGCGCAGACCCGACGGGATCTGCGCGGTCAGCTACTGATTCAGTAGCGCCTGGGTTGCAGGCTTCGCTTACTTCTTGGCCGGCGGCACGTCCGTGCAACTGCCATGTGCCACTTCCGCCGCCATGCCGATGCTCTCACCCAGCGTGGGATGCGGGTGGATGGTCTTGCCGATGTCCACCGCGTCGGCGCCCATCTCGATGGCCAAGGCGATCTCGCCGATCATGTCACCCGCATGAGTGCCGACGATGCCGCCGCCAACGATGCGGTGGGTTTCCTCGTCGAACAGCAGCTTGGTGAAGCCCTCGTCGCGGCCATTCGCAATGGCGCGGCCGGAGGCCGACCACGGGAACAGGCCCTTCTTGACCTTCACACCCTGCGCCTTGGCCTGCTCTTCGGTCAGGCCGACCCAGGCCACTTCGGGATCGGTATAGGCCACGCTCGGGATCACGCGGGCGTTGAAGGCCACGCTCGCCAATTCCGGGTTGCCCTGCAGCTCGCCGGCAATCACCTCGGCCGCCACATGCGCCTCGTGCACCGCCTTGTGCGCCAGCATGGGCTGGCCCACGATGTCGCCGATGGCAAAGATGTGCGGCACATTGGTGCGCATCTGGATGTCGACGTTGATGAAACCACGCTCCGTCACGGCGACACCGGCCTTGTCGGCGGCGATTTTCTTGCCGTTGGGAGAACGGCCGACGGCCTGCAGCACCAGGTCGTAGGTCTGGGGTGCCGGTGCGCCTTCGCCCTCGAACGTGACCTCGATGCCCGCCGGCGTGGCTTTCGCCCCCACGGTTTTGGTCTTGAGCATGATGTTGTCGAAGCGCGGCGCGTTCATCTTCTGCCAGACCTTGACCAGGTCGCGGTCGGCGCCCTGCATCAGGCCGTCCATCATCTCCACCACATCCAGGCGTGCGCCCAGCGTGCTGTAGACCGTACCCATCTCCAGGCCGATGATGCCGCCGCCCAGGATCAGCATGCGCTTCGGGACTTCCTTCAGCGCCAGCGCGCCGGTACTGTCCACCACACGCGGGTCGTCCGGCATGAACGGCAGGCGCACAGCCGAAGAGCCCGCGGCAATGATGGCCTTCTTGAACGCAATGACCTGCTTCTTGCCGGTCTTTTCCTGCGCCGTGCCGGTGGTTTCCTCCACCTCGACGTGGTTGGCACCGACGAAGACGCCGTAGCCGCGCACCACCGTCACCTTGCGCATCTTGGCCATGGCGGCCAGGCCGCCGGTGAGCTTGCCGATCACCTTCTCTTTGTGGCCGCGCAGCTTGTCGATGTTGACCACCGGCTTGCCGAAGTCCACGCCGAGGTCACCCAGATGGCTCACCTCGTCCATCACCGCGGCGACGTGCAGCAGCGCCTTGGACGGGATGCAGCCGACGTTCAGGCAGACACCGCCGAGCTGCGCATAGCGTTCGACCAGCACCACCTTGAGGCCGAGATCGGCAGCGCGGAAGGCGGCCGAATAGCCACCGGGGCCACCGCCGAGCACCAGCACGTCGCATTCGAGATCGGCGCTGCCAGCAAAGCTGGCCGCTGCCGGCGCGTCAGTTGCTACTGTTTTAGGAGCTGCTTGCGCAGGAACAGCAGGCACCGTGGCCGGTTTTTCTTCAGATTTAGGCGCCGCCGGTGCGGCGACATCGGCCGCCTCCAGCAGCAACACGACCGAACCTTCCTTGACCTTGTCGCCAAGCTTGACCTTGAGCTCCTTCACCACGCCACCGTGGCTGGACGGGATCTCCATCGAGGCCTTGTCGGACTCGACCGTGATGAGCGACTGCTCGGGCTTGATGGTGTCGCCGGCCTTGACCAGCACCTCGATCACCGCCACCTCGGCGAAATCGCCGATATCGGGAACCTTGACTTCTACCAGTGCCATTCAGCGTTCTCCTCGGCTCAGAGCAGCACGCGGCGGAAATCGCCGAGTACCTGGCTCAGGTAGGCCGCGAAACGTGCGGCAGTGGCACCGTCGATGACGCGGTGGTCGTAGGACAGCGACATGGGCAGCGTCAGACGCGGCACGAAGGCCTTGCCGTCCCACACCGGCTCCATGAAGGTCTTGGTCAGGCCCAGGATGGCCACCTCGGGCGCATTGACGATGGGCGTGAAATAGCGCCCGCCGATGCCGCCCAGCGAGGAGATCGAGAAGCAGCCGCCGGTCATCTCGGCCGGGGTCAGCTTGCCGTCGCGCGCCTTCTTGGACATCTCGGCCAGCTCCTGCGAAATCTGCACAATGCCCTTGCGGTCGGCGTCTTTCAGCACGGGCACCACCAGGCCGTTGGGGGTGTCGGCCGCAAAGCCGATGTGGAAGTATTTCTTGTAGATCAGTGCATCGCCGTCGAGCGAGGCGTTGAACTCGGGGAACTTCTGCAGTGCGGCCACGCAGGCCTTGATCACGAAGGCCAGCATCGTGAACTTGATGCCTGCCTTCTCGTTCTCCTTGTTGAGCTGGATGCGCAGCGCTTCCAGTTCCGTGACATCCGCGTTCTCATTGTGGGTGACATGCGGGATCATGACCCAGTTGCGGTGCAGGTTGGCGCCGCTGATCTTCTTGATGCGCGACAGCTCCTTGCGCTCGACCTCGCCGAACTTGGTGAAGTCGACCTTAGGCCAGGGCAGCAGGTCCAGCCCGGCACCCGTACCGCCGCCCGCCGGTGCCGTGCCCATGGCCTGCGTGCGTGCGCCGCCGCTCATCACCGCCTTGGTGAAGTTTTTCACGTCCTCGTCGGTGATGCGGCCTTTGTGGCCGGTGCCTTTGACCTCCGCCAGCGGCACGCCCAGCTCGCGCGCGAACTTGCGCACCGACGGACTGGCATGCGGCAGCTTGCCAGCCGGTGCCGTGGGCTCATGTGCCGGCACAGCGACCGGGGACGACACGCGTGCCACGGGTTCGCTCGCCAACGCCGGTGCAGCAGTGGGGGCCGCAGCAACAGGCGCCGGGGCCGATGCGGCCGGCGCCGGGGGGGCCGCGGCGGGCGCAGCCGCCTCTCCGGCAGCCTCCAGCATCAGCACCACCGAACCCTCTTTCACCTTGTCACCCAGCTTGACCTTGAGTTCCTTGACCACGCCGGCGTGGCTGGATGGAATCTCCATCGACGCCTTGTCGCTCTCGACCGTGATCAACGACTGCTCGGCCTTGACGGTGTCGCCCGGCTTGACCAGCAGTTCGATCACCGCCACCTCGGAAAAGTCGCCGATGTCGGGGACCTTGATTTCAACGATTGCCATGTTTGTTCTTCCTGTTGGGAAGCGGGTCTTACAGCGCCCACGTCACATCGTCAAGCGATAGGCGTGCGCCGCAAGATCAACCCGCTTTATGCATACAGCGGATTCACTTTGTCAGCCTTGAGGCCGTACTTGGCAATCGCCTCGGCCACCTTGGCCGCCGGCACGCTGCCATCCTCGCTCAGCGCCTTGAGGGCGGCCACCACGATGTAGTGGCGGTTCACCTCGAAGTGCTGGCGCAGCTTGCTGCGGAAGTCGCTGCGGCCGAAGCCGTCGGTGCCCAGCACCTTGTAGTTCCGGCCCTTCGGCAGGAAGGAACGGATCTGCTCGGCATAGGACTTGATGTAGTCGGTCGACGCCACCACCGGGCCGCTGTGCTTGTCCAGCTGCTGCGCCACGAAAGGCACTCGCGGGGTCTCGGTCGGGTGCAGCAGGTTCCAGCGCTCGCAGTCCTGGCCGTCGCGTGCCAGTTCGTTGAAGCTCGGGCAGCTCCAGACGTTGGCGGCCACGCCCCACTCTTCTTCCAGCAGCTTCTTGGCGGCCATCGACTCGCGCAGGATGGTGCCCGAGCCCAGCAGGTTGACGCGCGGTGTCTTCTTGGCGCCCTCTTCCAAGAGATACATGCCTTTGATGATCTGCTCTTCAGTGCCCGGCTTCAGGCCCGGCATGGCGTAGTTTTCGTTCAGCAGGGTGATGTAGTAGAAGACGTTCTCCTGCTTCTCCACCATGCGCTTGAGGCCATGCTGCATGATCACCGCCACTTCGTGCGCGAAGGTCGGGTCGTAGCTGACACAGTTGGGGATGGTGCCGGCCAGGATGTGGCTGTGGCCGTCTTCGTGCTGCAGGCCCTCGCCGTTGAGCGTGGTACGCCCGGAGGTGCCGCCCAGCAGGAAACCCCGCGCCTGCATGTCGCCCGCCGCCCAGGCCAGGTCGCCGATGCGCTGGAAGCCGAACATCGAGTAGTATACGTAGAACGGGATCATGATCCGGTTGCTCGTGCTGTAGCTGGTCGCGGCGGCAATCCAGCTGGCCATGCCGCCTGCCTCGTTGATGCCTTCCTGCAGGATCTGGCCGGCCTTGTCTTCCTTGTAGTACATCACCTGGTCCTTGTCGACCGGGGTGTACTGCTGGCCTGCCGGGTTGTAGATGCCAACCTGGCGGAACAGGCCTTCCATGCCGAAGGTGCGCGCCTCGTCCACCAGGATCGGCACCACACGCGGGCCCAGTGCCTGGTCACGCAGCAACTGCGTCAGGAAACGCACATAGGCCTGGGTGGTGGAAATCTCGCGGCCTTCGGGCGACGCCTCCAGGATGGCCTTGAAGGTGTCGAGCGAGGGCACGGTGAACTGCTCGTCGGCCTTGACGCGACGATGCGGCAGGTAGCCACCGAGGGCCTTGCGGCGCTCGTGCAGGTACTTCATCTCGGGTGTGTCGTCGGCCGGCTTGTAGAACGGCAGGTCGGCAATCTGGCTGTCCGGGATCGGGATGTTGAAGCGGTCACGGAAGGCCTTGACGTCTTCGTCCGACAGCTTCTTGGTCTGGTGCACGGTGTTCTTGCCTTCACCGATCTTGCCCATGCCGAAGCCCTTGACGGTCTTGACCAGCAGCACCGTGGGTTCGCCCTTGTGCTCATTGGCCGCATGGAAGGCAGCATAGACCTTCTCCGAATCGTGGCCGCCGCGGCGCAGGTTCCAGATCTCGTCGTCGCTCATGTGGGCGACCATCTCCAGCGTGCGCGGGTCGCGGCCGAAGAAATGCTTGCGCACGTAGGCGCCATCATTGGCCTTGAAGGCCTGGTAGTCGCCGTCGTTGCACTCCATCATGATCTTGCGCAGCGCGCCGTCCTTGTCGCGCGCCAGCAGGTCGTCCCAGCCCTTGCCCCAGATCAGCTTGATCACGTTCCAGCCCGCGCCGCGGAACTCGCCTTCGAGTTCCTGGATGATCTTGCCGTTGCCGCGCACCGGGCCGTCCAAGCGCTGCAGGTTGCAGTTGATGACGAAAATCAGGTTGTCGAGTTTTTCACGTGCGGCCAGGCCGATCGCGCCCAGGCTTTCCACCTCGTCCATCTCGCCGTCGCCGCAGAACACCCAGACCTTGCGGTTTTCGGTGTTGGCAATGCCGCGCGCGTGCAGGTACTTGAGGAAACGCGCCTGATAGATCGCCATCAGCGGGCCCAGGCCCATGGAGACGGTCGGGAACTGCCAGAACTCGGGCATGAGTTTGGGGTGCGGGTAGCTGGACAGGCCCTTCCCATCGACTTCCTGGCGGAAATTCAGCAACTGCTCTTCGGTGATACGGCCTTCCAGGAAAGCGCGCGCGTAGATGCCGGGAGCCACGTGGCCCTGGATGTAGATGCAGTCGCCGCCGTGGTTCTCGCTCTCGGCATGCCAGAAATGGTTGAAGCCGGCCGCGAACATGTTGGCCAGCGAAGCGAACGAACCAATATGGCCGCCCAGGTCGCCACCCTCGGGCGGGTGGTGGCGGTTGGCCTTGACCACCATGGCCATGGCGTTCCAGCGCATGTAGGCACGCAGACGGCCTTCAATCTGAAGATTACCGGGGCAACGCACCTCCTGGTCCGTCTCGATGGTGTTCACATAGCCAGTCGTGGCCGAAAACGGCATGTCGATGCCTTCCTGCCGCGCCTGCTCCAGCAACTGTTCCAGCAGGAAGTGGGCCCGGGCACGCCCCTCGGCGGTGGTGCTGCCGCTGGCAATCACTGCCTGCAGCGCTTCGATCCATTCGCGGGTTTCCTGCCGGTCCTCGTCATTGGCGGCACCCAACAGGTTTTCAGGTAGGGCTGACATGCGTGTCTCCTTCTTTCCTTGTTTAAACGTAATTTAGTACGGTGTCTTGATTGGTGGCGCGGAGTTTCTCATATTTTTGGCCATATTTCAAATCATGCTTTTTGATTTCTTAATATGACATTAGATTGAATCCAGGCAAAACAATCCTCACAGCCGCGCCACTACACTTGCCCCTATGTCCCTGCGTTTGCCCCCCGCGCTACCCTTCCTGCGCAACCTGCCCACCAACGGCCCGATCCGCCAGTGGTGGCGCCGCCAGTCACCCCACCGCCAAGACCGTTACGCCATGCTGGCGCCGCTGGTGGCGGTGCTCCTGTTCCTGGCAGTCATCGTGGTCGTGTTCGCCTACTTGCGGATGGAAGAAATTGACCGTGAGCAGGAGGCGCTGCGCCACGATCTTGAATACGCCCAGCAGCAGCTGCGGCTGCGGCTGCTGGAGCGCCAGGAGCAGCTCATGCGCGTGGCGCGCGAACTGGGCAACCGCGAAATGGATGCCGAGGAGTTCAAGGGTCGGGCCGAATCGCTGATCAACCAGTACCCCGAGCTCAACAGCATGAGCTGGATCGACGAACGCCGCCGCATCAAGGCCAGCTACAGCAATCTGTCGGCCTCGCATTTCAGGCTGGCGGGCGAAATACTGACCACCGGCGAAACAGAAAACACCTACAACCTGGCGCGCGAGGTGCAGCAACCGGTCTACTCGCAGCGCAGCCCCAGCCCGGACAGCCTATCCCTGCTGGAGCTGCACATCCCGCTGTCATGGCGCAACAAGTTTGCCGGCGTCATGCTGGTCGAGTACTCGGTGGATGGCCTGTACCGCTTTGGCGTGCCGGCCGAGGTCACGGCGCGTTATGCCTTCTCGCTGCATGACGCCAAGGGCGAGCTGCTGGCGGGTACCAGCCTGCCCAAACGCAACCCGGCCACCCGCCTGCTGCCCTGGGCCAACCCGGCCAACGAGTACGAGGTACCAGTATCACCGGTGGGCAACGGGCTGGTGCTGAAGGCGCGCGCCTACCGCACCTCGCTGGGCGTGATCGGCAGCGGCCTGTTCTGGCTGGTCTGCACGCTGAGCGCCATGACGGCCTGGATGCTGATTGCCAACTGGCGCCACACCCGCCGGCGCATGCAGGCGCAGCAGGCACTGCTGCTGGAAACCAACTTCCGCCGCGCCATGGAAAATTCCATGCCGACCGGCATGCGCGCGCTCGACCTGCAGGGGCGCATCACCTACGTCAATGCCGCCTTCTGCCAGATGACCGGCTGGCGCGAGGACGAACTGGTGGGCCAGACCGCCCCCTTCCCCTACTGGCCGGAAGAGGACCAGGAACTGCTGCGGGCGCGGCTCGATGACGAGCTGCAGGGCCGTGTCAGCAGCACCGGCTTTCAGATCCGCGTCAAACGCAAGAACGGCACGGTGTTCGACGCACGCATCCACGTCTCGCCCCTGATCGACGCACGCGGCCAGCAGACCGGCTGGATGACCTCGATGACCGACATCACCGAGCCGAACCGGGTGCGTGAACAGCTTTACGCGTCGTATGAGCGTTTCACCACCGTGCTGGAAGCCCTCGACGCCTCGGTCTCGGTGGCGCCGCTGGGCACCGACGAACTGCTGTTTGCCAACAAGATGTACCGGCTCTGGTTCCATGACCAGAGCAGCGGCCATGTCCGCCTGGCCGGGCACACCAGCCAACCCATCCAGTTGTCGGGCGGCGACGCACGCGACAGCGTGGACACCCTGGTCGGCATGCCCACCAGCAACCTGCCGGACGTGGAAACCGAAAGCGCCGAACTCTATGTGGAAGAACTCGGCAAGTGGCTGGAGGTGCGCACGCGCTACCTGACCTGGGTGGATGGCCGACTGGCGCAGATGGTGATTGCCACTGACATCACGGCACGCCGCCTGGCAGAAGAACAGGCCGCCGCCCAGACCGAACGGGCGCAGACCGCCAGCCGCCTGATCACCATGGGCGAGATGGCCTCCAGCGTGGCGCACGAACTCAACCAGCCGCTGACCGCCATCAACAACTACTGCAACGGCATGGTCTCACGCATCAAGGCGCACCAGATTTCCGAAGAAGACCTGCTGAGCGCGCTGGAGAAAACCGCCCGACAGGCGCAACGCGCCGGCCAGATCATCCAGCGCATCCGCGCCTTCGTGAAGCGCAGCGAGCCGAACCGCACGCTCTCCGACATCGGCCCCATGGTGGACGAGGCCGTGGAGTTGACGGAAATCGGCCTGCGCCGCTTCAACGTGCGCCTGACGCACCACGTGGCCGAACGCCTGCCCAAGTTGCTGGTGGACCCGATCCTGATCGAACAGGTGCTGGTCAACCTGCTCAAGAACGCCGCCGAATCGGTGGCGCAGGCGCACCGGCCCGCCGATCGGCGCCGCATCGAGTTGCGCGTGACGCGTTCGGAGGCCGAAGGCAAACCGGTGGTGGATTTTTCCGTGACCGACACCGGCAAAGGCATCGAGCCCGAAGTGATGGAGCGCCTGTACGAGGCCTTCTACACCACCAAGGCCGAGGGCATGGGCATCGGCCTCGGGCTGTGCCGCTCCATCGTCGAGTCGCATCAGGGCCGGATGAAGGCCGAGAACATCTACAATGGCTCCGAGGTGACAGGGTGCCGGTTCTCCTTCTGGCTCCCTCTGGCCGACGCGGCGCCTGACATGGCCGCACTTCAACCCCCAGCAGAGAAAGTCTCAGGTTAAAGCATGAGTTTGATTCCGAAAAAGGGCACGGTTTATGTGGTGGATGACGACGAGGCCGTGCGCGATTCGCTGCAGTGGCTTCTCGAAGGCAAGGACTACCGGGTGCGCTGCTTCGACTCGGCCGAATCCTTCCTCAGCCGCTACGACCCGCGCGAAGTCGCCTGCCTGATCGTCGACATCCGCATGGGCGGCATGACCGGGCTGGAACTGCAGAACCGCCTGATCGAGAGCCGCTCCCCGCTGCCCATCGTCTTCATCACCGGCCACGGCGACGTCCCGATGGCGGTCGACACCATGAAAAAGGGCGCGATGGATTTCATCCAGAAGCCTTTCAAGGAAGACCAGCTGGTCAGTCTGGTCGAGCGCATGCTGGAAACCGCCCGCGAGTCCTTCAGCGTGCACCAGCAGGCCGCCAGCCGCGACGCCCTGCTGTCCAAGCTCACCCTGCGCGAAAGCCAGGTGCTGGAACGCATCGTGGCCGGCCGCCTGAACAAGCAGATTGCCGACGACCTGGGCATCAGCATCAAGACGGTGGAGGCGCACCGCGCCAACATCATGGAAAAACTCAGTGCCAACACCGTGGCCGACCTGCTCAAGATCGCCCTCGGGCAGGCGGCCCCCAAAACCTGATACTATTTTTTCAATAGCACCTCACGCCCGCTGCATAAGACCTAGCGGGCGTTTTTACTTACAAATCCGGGAACCACCATGACACAGACCACCGGCCGCCTGATCGACGGCAACGCCCTCTCCAAACAACTGCGCGCCGACGTGGCGCAGCGCGCCGCCGCCCTCAAGGCGCGTGGCATCACGCCCGGGCTGGCCGTCATTCTGGTGGGTGACAACCCGGCCTCGCAGGTTTATGTGCGCAACAAGGTCAAGGCCTGCGAAGACAGCGGCCTGCACTCGGTGCTGGAAAAGTACGAAGCCAGCATGACCGAAGCCCAGTTGCTGGCCCGCATCGAGGCGCTTAACAACGACCCGGCCATCCACGGCATCCTGGTGCAACTGCCGCTGCCGGCTCACATCGATGCGCACAAGGTGATCGAGGCCATCTCCCCGGCCAAGGACGTGGACGGTTTCCACGTCGCCAGCGCCGGCGCGCTGATGGTCGGCCAGCCCGGTTTCTGGCCCTGCACGCCCTACGGCTGCATGAAGATGCTGGAATCGATCAACTACGACCTGAAGGGCAAACATGCCGTGGTGATCGGCCGCTCCAATATCGTGGGCAAGCCGATGGCGCTGATGCTGCTGGGCCAGAACGCCACCGTCACCGTCTGCCACAGTGCCACCAAGGACCTGAAAGCCATGACGCTGCAGGCCGACGTGATCGTGGCTGCGGTCGGCAAGCGCAACGTCCTGACGGCCGACATGGTCAAGCCTGGCGCGGTGGTGATCGACGTCGGCATGAACCGCAACGACGAAGGCAAGCTGTGCGGGGACGTGGACTTCGAAGGCGTCAAGCAGGTCGCCGGCTGGATCACCCCGGTGCCCGGCGGTGTCGGCCCCATGACCATCACCATGCTGCTGGTCAACACGATGGAAGCCGCCGAGCGCGTGGCGGCGGCCTGATCGCCGTCATTGAAAAAACCCATGGCCGGAGGCCTTGAATCATCAAGGGCCGGCCGTAACATGCTGCACATGAGCAATCCCCTCCTCGACTTCTCCGACCTCCCGCTGTTCGACCAGATCCAGCCTGAGCATGTGGCCCCCGCCATCGACGCCCTGCTGCAGGAGTCCGACGCTGCGCTGGAGACCGTCACCGCACCGGACTTCCCGGCCGACTGGACGGCGATCGCCAAAGTGCTTGACGTCACCACCGAGAAGTTCGGCCGGGCCTGGGGTGCCGTGAGCCACCTCAACAGCGTGGCCGACACGCCCGAGCTGCGCGCCGCCTACAACGCCGCCCTGCCCCGCGTCACCGAGTTCTGGACCCGCCTGGGGTCCGACGAGCGCCTGTACGCCAAGTACAAGGCGATCGATCCGTCCACGCTCAACAACGAACAGCGCCAGGCGCACAAGAACGCGCTGCGTAACTTCGTGCTGGGTGGCGCCGAGCTGCAGGGTGCGGCCAAGGAGCGCTACGCACAGATCCAGGAGCGCCAGGCCGAGCTGACCCAGAAGTTCAGCGAGAACGCGCTGGATGCCACCGATGCCTTCGCCTACTACGCGACCGAGGCCGAACTCGACGGCCTGCCCGAAGATGTGAAGCAGACCGCGCGCGCCGCCGCCCAGAAAGAGGACAAGGACGGCTACAAGCTCACGCTCAAGATGCCGAGCTACCTGCCGGTGATGCAGTTCGCCAAAAGCAGCGCGCTGCGCCACACGCTGTATCGCGCCTACGTCACGCGCGCCTCCGACCAGGCCGAGGGCGAAGGATCCAAGTTCGACAACAGCGCCCTGATCCGCGAGATCCTGGCGCTGCGCCAGGAAGAAGCCCAACTGCTGGGCTACGTGAACTTCGGCGAAGTGTCGGTGGTGCCGAAGATGGCCGAGTCGCCACAGCAGGTCATCAGCTTCCTGCGCGACCTGGCGCAGAAGGCCCGGCCCTATGCCGAACAGGATCTGGCTGACCTGCGTACCTTCGCCCGCGACCACCTGGGCATCAACGACCCGCAGCCCTGGGATTGGCCCTATGTCAGCGAGCGGCTCAAGGAAGCACGCTACGCCTTCAGCGAGCAGGAGGTCAAGCAGTACTTCACCGCGCCGCGCGTGCTGGCCGGCCTGTTCAAGATCGTCGAAACCTTGTTCGAAGTGTCCATCCGGCGTGATACCGCCCCGGTTTGGCACCCGTCGGTCGAGTTCTACCGCATCGAACGTGGCAATGAACTGGTGGGCCAGTTCTACCTCGACCAGCCGGCCCGCAACGGCAAGCGCGGCGGTGCCTGGATGGACGACGTGCGTGCACGCTGGCTGCGCCCCGACACCGGCCGCCTGCAAACGCCGGTAGCGCATCTGGTCTGCAACTTCGCCGACGGTGTTGACGGCAAGCCGGCCCTGCTGACGCACGACGACGTCATCACCCTGTTCCATGAGTTCGGCCACGGCCTGCACCACATGCTCACGCAGGTGAATGAACGCGATGTCTCGGGCATCAGCGGCGTGGAGTGGGACGCGGTGGAGCTGCCGAGCCAGTTCATGGAGAACTTCTGCTGGGAATGGGATGTGCTCAAGCACATGACATCCCATGTCGACACTGGCGAGCCGCTGCCGCGCACCTTGTACGACAAGATGATCGCCGCCAAGAACTTCCAGAGCGGCATGCAAACGCTGCGCCAGATCGAGTTCGCCTTGTTCGACATGCTGCTGCACACCGAACACGACCCGGCGCAGGACTTCATGCCCCTGCTCGACCTGGTGCGCGCCGAAGTCGCCGTGCTGCAGCCACCGGCCTGGAGCCGCACCGCGCACACCTTCAGCCACATCTTCGCCGGTGGTTATGCCGCAGGCTACTACAGCTACAAATGGGCCGAGGTGCTGAGCGCCGACGCCTATGCGGCCTTCGAGGAAACAGTTGGTAAGGACGGCTTGCCCAGTGTGCAAACCGGGCGACAATACCGCCAAGCCATCCTGGAGGCCGGCGGCAGCCGACCGGCCATCGAGTCGTTCAAAGCCTTCCGCGGCCGCGAACCCAGCCTCGACGCCCTGCTGCGGCACCAGGGCATGGCCTGATCCATCGAAGGGAAACACAACACCATGAAACGGTCAATCCACCAGCACCCGGCAACCCTTGCGGCCGCCAGTCTTTTGCTGGCCCTGACCGCTTCTCTGGTTCAGGCGCAAGGCATCTACCGCATCGTCGGACCGGATGGCCGCGTCACCTTCTCCGACAAGCCGCCGGCGGCCAGCGACAAGGCCACCGCGCTCAATGCCGATGGCCGCAGCGAAACCCAGGCAGCCAGTGAGCTGCCCTATGAGCTGCGTCAACTGGCGCGCCGCTATCCGGTCACGCTCTACAGCGGCGAGAACTGCGCCCCATGCGACAGCGGCCGAGCACTGCTCACCAACCGCGGCATTCCCTTCGCCGAGCGCACCGTCACCACGCCGCAGGACGCCGATGCCCTGCAGAAGTTCAGTGGCGACGCGTCCATTCCCATCCTGACCATTGGCGGCCAGCGCCTCAAGGGGTTCATGCAGGCCGACTGGGTCCAGTACCTCGATGCCGCGGGCTACCCCAAGAGCTCGCAGCTGCCCGCCAATTACCGCAACCCGGCGCCAACACCGCTGGTACCGCCGCCACCGCCGGTCCCGGCTGCCGCCAACGGCAAAACCCCTGTGGCTCCAACCGTGCCCGAGGCCGCATCGCCACGCACGCCAACAGTCAGCCCGGACAATCCCGCCGGCATCACCTTCTGAGCCGTCACCGGCCCAGTACTTAGGCCGAGTCCTTAAAAGTTCAGTGTTTTGACACCACTGGCCGTGCCCAGCAGGCAGACCTGCGCACGCTGATGCGCGAACACGCCCACCGTCACCACACCCGGCCATTGGTTCACTTCGGATTCGAACGCCAGCGGATCGCTGATCTGCAGGCCTGTCACATCGAGGATGTGCTGGTCGTTGTCGGTCAGCAGTGGTTCGCCGCCCTGCATGCGCACCTTGACGGTACCACCGAGTGCCGCGAACTGGCGCACCAGGCGCTGCGTCGCCATCGGGATCACTTCCACCGGCAAAGGAAACTTGCCCAGGGTCTGGACCAGCTTGGACTCGTCGGCGATGCAGATGAAACGGCGCGACTGTGCCGCCACGATCTTCTCGCGCGTCAGCGCCGCACCGCCGCCCTTGATCATGTAGCCACGGCCGTCGATCTCGTCGGCGCCGTCGATATAAACCGAGAGCTCGCCCACCGCGTTGGCATCAAATACCTCAATGCCCAACGCCAGCAGGCGCTCGGTGCTGGCCACCGAGCTGGAGACCGCGCCCTTGATCTGGTCCTTCATCGAGGCCAGCGCATCGATGAACTTGTTGACCGTGGAGCCGGTGCCGACGCCGACGATCTCGCCGGGAACCACGTATTGCAGGGCCGCCTGGCCAACCAGGGTCTTGAGTTCGTCTTGGGTAAGCATGTCTGAAAAAGGAGTGGGTGGGTTGATCTGGGAAAATCGGGTGAATTGCAGGAATTATCCAATGTCTCTGATCCCCTACGCCCTCTCCCGCGCCGCGCTGTTCCGCATGGACCCCGAAGCCGCGCACGACTTCACCATTGACATGCTGGCCCGCACCCAGAACACCCTGCTGGCCTGCGCCTACAGCCAGCCCCGGGTAGAAGACCCGGTGACCTTAGCCGGCCTGCACTTCCCCAACCGCGTCGGCATGGCCGCCGGACTGGACAAGAACGCGCGCTGCATCGACGGCCTGGGCGCCATGGGTTTCGGTTTCGTTGAGGTGGGCACCGTCACGCCGCTGGCGCAGCCGGGCAACCCCAAACCGCGCATGTTCCGCTTGCCGGCCGCCAACGCGCTGATCAACCGCATGGGCTTCAACAACGATGGGCTGGACGCCTTCATTGCCAATGTCCGGCGCGCCACCTTCCGCCAGAAAAACGGCACGCCGATGTTGCTGGGCCTGAACATCGGCAAGAATGCTGCCACCCCAATCGAACGCGCCACCGACGACTACCTGATCGGCCTGGCCGGCGTCTACCCGCACGCCGACTACGTCACCATCAACATTTCCAGCCCCAACACCAAGAACCTGCGCGCACTGCAGAGCGACGAGGCGCTCGATGGGCTGCTTGGCGCCATCGCTGCCAAGCGCGAACAACTGGCGCAGCAACACGGCAAGCGCGTACCGGTTTTCGTGAAAATCGCCCCGGACTTGGACGAGGAACAGGTCAATGTGATCGCCGCCACCCTGCTGCGCCACGGCATGGACGGCGTCATCGCCACCAACACCACCCTCAGCCGCGAGGCCGTGCAAGGGCTGGAACATGCCGCGGAGGCCGGCGGCCTGTCGGGCGCGCCGGTGCTGGAAGCCAGCAACCGCGTCATCCACCAGCTGCGTGCCGCACTCGGTCGTGACTACCCCATCATCGGTGTCGGTGGCATTCTCAGTGCGGCTGATGCGCTGAGCAAGATCGAGGCCGGCGCCGACCTGGTACAGATCTACACCGGCCTGATCTACCAAGGGCCTGAATTGGTGAAGCAAGCTGCACTTGCCATCAAAAACAAGCGCTAGACCTTATCGGAAAAGCGCAAGCAGCTACTATTTCGATAGCAAATCGGCGACATGCTCGCCGATGGCCATGCTGCTGGTCAGACCCGGCGACTCAATGCCGAACAGGTTGACCAAGCCCGGCACGCCGTGCTGGGCCGGGCCATCGATGCGGAAATCCGGTGCCTTCTCGCCGGGCCCGTAGATCTTGGGCCGCACACCGCTGTAGCTTGGCTGCAGCGCGCCATCGGGCAGCGCGGGCCAATAGCGCCGCACCTCGGCATAGAAACCGTCGGCGCGGCGCGGATCCACGGTGTAGTCGATGGTCTCGGGCTGCTTGGTGTCCAGCCATTCGAGGTCGGGACCGAACTTGGCTTGACCGCCCAGGTCCAGCGTGAGGTGCACACCCAGCCAGGCGTCGGCCGGTGCCGGATAGATCAGGCGCGAGAACGGTGAGCGGCCGGCCAAGGCGTAGTAGCTGCCCTTGGCGTAGCTCTCCTGCGGCACATGGTGCGCGTTCAGCCCTTGGAAGCGGCGCGCCAGCGCGCACGCGTGCAGCGACGCCGAATTGACGACGATGTTTGCTGCGATCTCGCTGCCGTCGGCCATCCGCAGCACATGGGGCGAACCACCCTGCCCCAGCACGGCCGATTCGACCGCCGAGCCCAGCGCCACCATGCCGCCTGCGTTCTCCAGATCGCCCTGCAGCGCCAGCATGAGGCCATGGCTGTCCACGATGCCGGTGGTGGGCGACAGCAACGCAGCCGTACACGCCAGTGCAGGCTCCAGGGCCTGGGCTTGCGCCGCGTCCAACCATTGCACCGGCACGCCGTTGGCCGCCGCCTTGTCCTGCAGGCCACGCAAGGCTGCCGCTTCGGATTCGCTGGTGGCCACGACCAGCTTGCCACAGTGGCGGTGCTCCACGCCATGGCTGGCGCACAAGGCGTACAGCAACTCCTTGCCGCGTACGCACAGCTGCGCCTTGAGCGAGCCGGGCGTGTAGTACAGGCCGGCGTGGATCACCTCGCTGTTGCGCGAACTCACGCCCTGGCCGATGGTGGTCTGCGCTTCCACCACAATCACCTCGCGTCCGGCCAGTGCCAGGGCCCGCGCCACGGCCAGCCCCACCACACCGGCCCCGATCACCACGCTATCGACTTGTTCCACACGCCACTCCGTTCAGGCAAGAAAAAAGGACCAGGCATTTCTGCCGGGTCCTTTATTTTCGTTTGGTGGGCGATACATGGATCGAACATGTGACCCCTGCAGTGTGAATGCAGTGCTCTACCGCTGAGCTAATCGCCCTGAATCCGTTTTCCCAGATCCGCTTGCGTCTCCGGGAAAACCAGCATTATGCCACAGATTTTTCCACTGTCCGGCATCAGGCTGCGTTGCGCCACACGGTCTTGCCGCCGCTGGCCTTGTCGAGCTGGGCCAACAGGTCTTCGTGGGCCGCCAGCTCCTGCTCGTTGGCGGCCAGCACCGGCAATTCAAAGCGGCTCAGGTCCACGCGCTCGAAGCTGCCACTGCCGTCTTCGGCATCGGCCACATCGATCAGCAGCGCGTCCTGCCCGCGCGTGAGGTTGATGTAGACATCGGCCAGCAGCTCGGCGTCAAGCAAGGCGCCGTGCAGTGTGCGGCCCGAGTTGTCGACGCCCAGGCGGTCGCACAGTGCGTCGAGCGAATTGCGCTTGCCCGGGAACATCTCCTTGGCCATCACCAGCGTGTCGGTCACGCTGGCCACGAATTCACCGAAGGCCGGCTTGCCGATGAGCTCCAGTTCCTTGTTCAGGAAACCGACGTCGAAGGCCGCGTTGTGGATGATGATCTCGGCATCCTGCAGGTAGGCCAGGATTTCCTCCGCCACCTCGGCGAACTTGGGCTTGTCGCGCAGGAATTCGTTGCTGATGCCGTGCACCCGCAGCGCGTCTTCGTGGCTGTTGCGCTCAGGGTTGAGGTAGAAGTGCAGGTTGTTGCCGGTGAGCTTGCGGTTGAGCAGCTCCACACAGCCGATTTCGATGATGCGGTCGCCGCCTTCGGCGGACAGGCCCGTGGTTTCAGTGTCAAGAACGATCTGGCGCATGGTGGCAATCATAGCCGCCCCGCCCCCTGACGCAGCAGGTTCGCCGAAATGAAAACAGCCCCTCGCGGGGCTGTCAGAAAGCAATGAAACCAGTGGTCGGTCAGTGATTCTCTTTGGCGTGGTTGATGGAGTATTTCGGTATCTCCACCACCACGTCCTGTTGCGCCAGGATGGCTTGGCAGCTCAGGCGCGACTGGGGCTCCAGACCCCAGGCACGGTCGAGCAGGTCTTCCTCGTTTTCGTCGGGTTCGTTGAGCGAGTTGTACCCCTCCCGCACGATGACATGACAGGTGGTGCAGGCGCAACTCATGTCGCAGGCATGTTCGATCTCGATGTGGTTGTCCAGCAGCGCCTCGCAGATCGAGGTGCCGGCCGGCGCCTTGATTTCAGCGCCTTGCGGGCAGTACTCGGGATGGGGAAGGATCTTGATGATGGGCATGGTGTATTCGGCGTTCGTGGACTCAGACCGTCTCGATGTTCTTGCCCGCCAGGGCCTTCTGGATGCCGCGGTTCATGCGCAGGGCGGCAAAGGCTTCCGTGCCCTTGGCCAGCGCCTCGGTAGCGGCGTCGATGGCCGCCGCGTCGTCTTCCTGGGTGCGCGAGACTTCCAATGCGGCCATCAGGCCGTCAATGGCTGCGCGCTCCTCGGCCGACAGCAGATCACCATCGGCCGCCAGCGCACTGCGCGTGGCCAGCAACATGCGGTCGGCCTCGACACGCGCCTCCACCAGTGCGCGGGCACGCATGTCGGACTCCGCGGTGGTGAAGCTCTCCTGCAGCATCTTGGCAATCTGCTCGTCGCCCAGGCCGTAGGACGGCTTGACGTCGATGCGCGCCTCCACGCCGCTGACCTGCTCACGCGCACTGACCTGCAACAGGCCGTCGGCGTCCACGGTGAAGGTGACACGGATGCGCGCGGCACCGGCTGCCATCGGCGGGATGCCGCGCAGCTCGAAACGCGCCAGGCTGCGGCAATCGGCCACCAGATCGCGCTCGCCTTGTACCACGTGCAGCGCCAGTGCGGTCTGGCCATCCTTGTAGGTGGTGAAGTCCTGCGCCATCGCAGTCGGGATGGTCTGGTTGCGCGGCACGATGCGCTCGACCAGGCCGCCCATGGTCTCGATGCCGAGCGAGAGCGGAATCACGTCCAGCAGCAGCAGATCGCCGGCAGCGTTGTTGCCGGCCAGCTGGTTGGCCTGGATGGCGGCGCCCAGCGCCACCACCTCGTCCGGGTTCAGGTTGGTCAGCGGCTCGTGACCGAAAAACTCGCCCACCGTGCGGCGAATCACCGGCATGCGGGTCGAGCCGCCCACCATCACCACGCCCTGCACGTCGTCAACGCTCAGCTTGGCGTCGCGCAAGGCCTTGCGCACCGCGCTCATGGTGCGCGCCGTCAGCGCTGCAGTGACTTCCTCGAACTGCGTGCGTGTTACCGTCAAATTGACTTCCGCTGCCGTCAATTGGGCGCGAAATGCTACAGAATCAGTAGCAGACAGTGCTTCCTTGCAAGCCCGTGCTGCCACCTTGATGGCCGCCTTGTCGGCCGCGGTCACGCTGCTCAGGCCGGCCTGCTGCAGTGCCCAGGCTGCCAGTGCGGCGTCGTAGTCGTCACCGCCCAGGGCCGAGTCGCCACCGGTGGCAATAACTTCGAACACGCCTTTGGCCAGGCGCAGGATGGAAATGTCAAAGGTGCCGCCGCCCAGGTCGTACACCGCGTAGATGCCTTCACTGGCGTTGTCCAGACCGTAGGCAATGGCCGCAGCGGTGGGCTCATTGATCAGGCGCAGCACGTTGAGGCCGGCCAGTTGCGCGGCGTCTTTGGTGGCTTGGCGCTGTGCATCGTCGAAGTAGGCCGGCACGGTGATGACGGCGCCATAGAGGTCGTCGTTGAACGTGTCCTCGGCGCGAAAGCGCAACGTGGCCAGGATCTCGGCGCTCACCTCCACCGGCGACTTCTCGCCCACCACGGTCTGCAGACCCAGCATACCGGGATGGTCCACCAGCTTGTATGGCAGTTTTTCGCGCCCGGCCACGTCCTGCACGCCGCGCCCCATGAAACGCTTGACGGAGGCAATGGTGTTTTCCGGGTCTTCGGCCAGCGCGGCCAAGGCGTCGAAGCCGATCTGACGCCCGCCATTGGCAAGGTAGCGCACCACGGAGGGCAGGATCACCCGGCCTTGCGCATCAGGCAGGCATTCGGCCACGCCGCTGCGCACAGCGGCCACCAGCGAGTGGGTGGTGCCGAGGTCGATGCCCACGGCGATGCGCCGCTGGTGCGGATCGGGAGATTGGCCGGGTTCGGAAATTTGCAGCAGTGCCATCGTTGTTCTATTCGGATCAAGGCCGTGTTCAGGGCCTTATTGTCGCCGGGCCGCGGTATCCATCTGGTCGTAACGGGCTTCGATGTCGCGGCCAAAACGTTCGATGAACATCAGCGCCCGCACCTGCGCTACGGCGGCCGGGTAATCGCGTGCCACATCGAGCAGTTGCTCGCAGCGCTGGAGCGCTTCGCGCCGGCTGTGCGCAATCTGGTCGCTCAGCGCATCCAGGTCCTCGCTGCTGCCGACGTCGTCCAGCGCCTCGCGCCATTCCATCTGCTGCATCAGGAATTCGGCTGGCATGGCGGTGTTGTTTTCGGCATTCACCGGCACACCATTCAACTCACACAGGTAGGCGGCCCGTTTGAGCGGGTCTTTCAGGCGCTGGTAGGCCTCGTTGATGCGCACCGACCACTGCATGGCCACGCGCTGGGCCGCTGCGCCCTGGGCGGCAAACTTGTCGGGGTGGGCTTCGCGCTGCAGTTCTTTCCAGCGTGCGTCCAGCACCGAGCGGTCTTGCGCAAACTGTTGCGCCAGACCGAACAACTCGAAATCGTTGGATTGGAGATTCACACCCGGAACGACTCGCCGCAGCCGCAGCGGTCGCGTTCATTCGGGTTGTTGAAGCGGAAGCCTTCGTTCAGCCCTTCGCGCACGTAATCCAGCTCGGTGCCGTCAATGTAGGACAGGCTCTTGGGGTCGATCAGCACCTTGACGCCGTGTCCTTCGAACACGAGGTCCTCCGGCGCCACCTCGTCCACGTACTCCAGCTTGTAGGCCAGGCCGGAGCAGCCGGTGGTCTTGACGCCCAGGCGCACACCCACGCCCTTGCCGCGCTTGCTCAGATAGCGGGTGACATGCCGGGCCGCGGCTTCAGTAAGAGTAACTGCCATTTCAGTCTTTCATTCCCATCCCCCAGCCCCTTCAATCCGGGGCCGCCGCGGAACCGGCTTTGCCGGGCCGCTGACGGCGCCCCCTTGAGGGGGAGGCGCCGAAGGCGCCTCGGGGGGGAACTTAGTTCATGTGTTTCTTGCGGTAATCGTCCACGGCAGCCTTGATCGCGTCTTCGGCCAGGATGGAGCAGTGGATCTTGACCGGCGGCAGTGCCAGTTCTTCGGCGATCTGGCTGTTCTTCAGCGCAGCCGCCTCGTCCAGCGTCTTGCCCTTGACCCACTCGGTCACCAGCGAGCTCGACGCGATGGCCGAGCCGCAACCGTAGGTCTTGAAGCGTGCGTCTTCGATCACGCCGGTCTGCGCGTTCACCTTGATCTGCAGCTTCATCACGTCACCGCAGGCAGGAGCGCCCACCATACCGGTGCCCACCGTGTCATCGCCCTTGTCGAAGGAGCCGACGTTGCGCGGGTTTTCATAGTGGTCAACGACTTTTTCAGAATAAGCCATGGTCTTACCTCTTCAATCTTCAGTTAATGAGCAGCCCACTGGATGGTGCTCAGATCCACGCCATCCTGGAACATTTCCCAGAGCGGGCTCAACTCACGCAGCTTGGCCACGTTGAGCTTGATGGTGGAAATCGCGTAATCGATCTCTTCCTCGGTCGTGAAGCGGCCGATGGTCATGCGCAGGCTGCTGTGCGCCAGCTCGTCGCTGCGGCCCAGGGCGCGCAGCACATAGCTGGGCTCCAGCGAGGCCGAGGTACAGGCCGAACCGGACGACACCGCCAGCCCCTTGATGCCCATGATCAGCGACTCGCCTTCGACGAAGTTGAAGCTCATGTTCAGGTTCTGCGGCACGCGCTTCTCGGCGTGGCCGTTGAGGAAGGTCTGCTCGACATCTTTCAGGCCATTGAGCAGGCGGTCGTGCAGCGCACGCGCCTTGGCGTTGTCCTGTGCCATTTCCAGCTTGGCAATACGGAAGGCCTCGCCCATGCCGACGCACTGGTGCGTGGGCAGGGTGCCGGAGCGCATGCCGCGCTCGTGGCCGCCGCCGTGCATCTGCGCCTCGATGCGCACACGCGGCTTGCGGCGCACATACAAGGCGCCGATGCCCTTGGGGCCGTAGGTCTTGTGCGAGGCCAGGCTCATCAGGTCGACCGGCAGCGTGTTGAGATCGATCTCCACCTTGCCGGTGGCCTGCGCCGCATCCACGTGGAAGATGATGCCCTTCTCGCGGCACAAGGCGCCGATGGCCGGGATGTCCTGGATGACGCCGATCTCGTTGTTCACGAACATCACGCTGATCAGGATGGTGTCCGGACGGATGGCGGCCTTGAGCTGGTCGAGGTCAAGCAAGCCGTCTTCCTGCACGTCGAGGTAGGTCACCTCGAAGCCTTGGCGCTCCAGCTCGCGCATGGTGTCGAGCACGGCCTTGTGCTCGGTCTTCACCGTAATCAGGTGCTTGCCCTTGCCCTTGTAGAAGTGGGCGGCGCCCTTCAAGGCCAGGTTGTTGGACTCGGTGGCACCGGAGGTCCAGACGATCTCGCGCGGATCAGCACCGATCAGGTCGGCGACGTAACCGCGCGCCGTCTCAACGGCCTCTTCGGCCTCCCAGCCCCAGGCGTGGCTGCGTGAAGCCGGGTTGCCGAAGTGCTCGCGCAACCAGGGAATCATGGCATCGACCACACGCGGATCGCAGGGTGTGGTGGCACCGTAGTCCAGGTAAATCGGGAAATGAGGGGTCATGTCCATACAGGCTCGCTACGAAACTCGGTAAAAAATGGCTTTTAAATCAGGATTTGGAGAAGGCATTGCCCAGCGCGAACACCGAGTTGGGCGCATTCACCCGCACCGGCTTGACCACCGGCATGGCAGAGATGGCGCGCTTGACGGTGGGCTTGTCTTCGATGGTGATGCCTTTGGCCAGCTGGTCGTCGACCAGCTTTTGCAGCGTGACGGAATCGAGGAACTCGACCATGCGCACATTGAGCGAGGCCCACAGTTCGTGCGTCATGCAGCGGCCGGCGTCGCCCAGGCAGTTTTCCTTGCCGCCGCACTGGGTGGCATCGATCGGCTCGTCCACCGACAGGATGATGTCGGCCACGGTGATGTCGGCCGCCTTGCGGGCCAGCGTGTAGCCGCCACCGGGGCCACGGGTGGATTCCACCAGTTCATGCCGGCGCAGCTTGCCGAACAACTGTTCCAGATAGGACAGCGAGATCTGCTGGCGCTGGCTGATGGCAGCCAGCGTCACGGGGCCGTTGCTCTGGCGCAGGGCCAGGTCAATCATCGCGGTGACCGCAAAGCGGCCTTTGGTTGTGAGGCGCATCGCAAACTCCTGTTCCGGGTTTGGCTATCGGTATTTCCCCGGAGCCTGCCGGCGCCGAGGGGCTTTCCCACCCTGCCCGGCGGGCCGCCTGCGGCACTGTGTGCCAACCGGCTTACCGGGCTTTCTTGACTATTTGTGTCAAGTATAGCAAAAAACCCCGTGCTCTGCTCGGATAAGGCCCGCCCATGCCGTCAGGGGCGGCCAGACACGGGCCATGAGGTGGGCTACAGCCCGGCCGGGTGGTCGGGCACGGCGGCACCGAAGGCTCGCGCCTTGAGCAGGTTGAGCTGGTCGCGCGTACGGGCGGCCTGTTCGAACTCCAGGTTGCGCGCATGCTCCAGCATCTGCTTTTCCAGCCGCTTGACCTCGCGCGCCATGTCCTTTTCGCTCATCTCCTCCACCTTGGCCCGCTGCAGGGCCTCCTGCTCCAGCCGCTCGGCTTCGCGCCCCGCTTTTTCGCTGTAGACGCCGTCGATCAGGTCGCGCACCTGCTTGACGATGGCGCGTGGCGTGATGCCATGCGCCAGGTTGTGCTCGATCTGCTTGTGGCGGCGGCGCTCGGTCTCGCCTATGGCACGGGCCATGGAGTCCGTGACCCGGTCGGCATAAAGAATGGCCTTGCCATGCAGGTTGCGGGCGGCACGGCCAATGGTCTGGATCAGCGAGCGCTCGGAGCGCAGGAAGCCTTCCTTGTCGGCGTCCAGGATCGCCACCAGCGACACCTCGGGAATGTCCAGGCCCTCGCGCAACAGGTTGATGCCCACCAGCACATCAAAGGTGCCCAGGCGCAGGTCGCGCAGGATCTCCACCCGCTCCACCGTGTCCACGTCGCTGTGCAGGTAGCGCACCTTGACGCCGTTGTCTGTCAGGTAGTCGGTCAGCTGCTCGGCCATGCGCTTGGTCAGGGTGGTGATGAGCACGCGCTCGTGTTTTTCCACCCGGATGCGGATTTCCTGCAGCACGTCGTCCACCTGATGGGTGGCCGGACGCACCTCGACCTCCGGGTCCACCAGGCCGGTCGGGCGCACCACCTGCTCCACCACCGCGCCGGCGTGCTCGTTCTCCCAGTTGCCGGGCGTAGCCGAGACAAAAACCGCCTGGCGCATCTTGGTCTCGAACTCCTCGAACTTCAGCGGCCGGTTGTCCAGCGCGCTCGGCAAGCGGAAACCGTATTCCACCAGTGTGGTCTTGCGCGCGCGGTCGCCGTTGTACATGCCGCCGAACTGACCGATCAGCACGTGGCTCTCGTCCAGGAACATCAGCGCGTCTTTCGGCAGGTAGTCGGTCAGCGTCGGCGGCGGCTCGCCGGGGGCGGCGCCGCTCAGGTGGCGGGTGTAGTTCTCAATACCCTTGCAGTGGCCCACCTCGGACAGCATTTCCAGATCAAAACGGGTGCGCTGCTCCAGGCGCTGCGCCTCCACCAGCTTGCCCATGGCCACAAATTCCTTCAGGCGCTCGGCCAGCTCCACCTTGATGGTCTCCACCGCCGCCAGCACCTGCTCGCGCGGCGTCACGTAATGGCTGCTGGGGTAGACCGTGAAACGCGGCACCTTCTGGCGGATGCGGCCGGTCAGCGGGTCGAACAGCTGCAGGCTCTCGATCTCGTCGTCGAACAACTCGATGCGCAAGGCCAGCTCGGAGTGCTCGGCCGGGAACACGTCAATGGTGTCGCCGCGCACGCGGAACTTGCCGCGCGAGAACTCGGTGTCGTTGCGCTGGTACTGCATGCGCACCAGCTGGGCAATGATGTCACGCTGCCCCATGTGGTCGCCGGCGCGCAACGTCATCACCATCTGGTGGTAGGCCTCGGGCTTGCCGATACCGTAGATCGCCGAGACGGTCGCCACGATCACCACATCGCGCCGCTCCAGCAGGCTCTTGGTGCAGGAGAGGCGCATCTGCTCGATGTGCTCGTTGATGGCGCTGTCCTTCTCGATGAACAGGTCGCGCTGCGGCACGTAGGCCTCGGGCTGGTAGTAGTCGTAATAGCTGACGAAATACTCCACCGCGTTCTTGGGAAAAAACTCGCGGAACTCGCTGTAGAGCTGCGCTGCCAGCGTCTTGTTGGGGGCAAACACGATGGCCGGCCGGCCCAGGCGGGCGATCACGTTGGCCATGGTGTAGGTCTTGCCCGAGCCGGTCACGCCCAACAGGGTCTGGAACACCTCGCCGTCGTTCACGCCCTCGACCAGCTTGCCGATCGCCTCGGGCTGGTCACCCGCCGGCGGATAGGGCTGGTACAGCTCGAACGGCGAGCCGGGGAAGCTGACAAAGTGACCCTCAGGAATGGCGGCGGGAGCGCTGTCGGCCTCGGGCACGGGGACTGCTGAAACGTCTTGCATGGAAACCTGATTGCTAAGCCCGTAAAATTCAGGGCAACTGACAAGAATACGTCATTCCGGCGCGGCGCGCAGCCCCCTGCCGGAAGGACGGGATGTATCGACCACTTCACTACTTATCCAAGGAACCGTCATGTCCATGTTTTCCGCCGTCGAAATGGCTCCCCGCGACCCCATCCTGGGTCTGAACGAGCAGTTCAACGCCGACACCAACCCCAACAAGGTCAACCTCGGCGTGGGTGTGTATTTCGACGACAACGGCAAGCTGCCGCTGCTGCAGTGTGTCCAGGCCGCCGAGAAGGCCATGATGGACAAGCCCACCGCCCGCGGCTACCTGCCGATCGACGGCATTGCGGCCTATGACACCGCCGTCAAGGGTCTGGTGTTCGGCGCCGAGTCCGAGCCGGTGAAAAGCGGCCGTGTCGCCACCGTGCAGGGCATCGGCGGCACCGGCGGCCTGAAGATCGGCGCCGATTTCCTGAAGAAGCTCAACCCCACGGCCAAGGTGCTGATCTCCGACCCGAGCTGGGAAAACCACCGCGCCCTGTTTACCAACGCCGGTTTCATGGTGGAGACCTACCGCTACTACGATGCAGCCAAGCGCGGCGTGGACTTTGACGGCATGCTGGCCGACATCAACGCCGCCGCCCCCGGCACCATCGTGCTGCTGCACGCCTGCTGCCACAACCCGACCGGCTACGACATCACCGCCGCCCAGTGGGACCAGGTGATCGCCGCCATCAAGGCCAAGAATCTGGTGTCCTTCCTCGACATGGCCTACCAGGGCTTCGGCAACGGCATTGCGGAAGACGGCGCCGTGATCGGCAAGTTCGTCGCCGCCGGCCTGGACTTTTTCGTCTCCACCTCGTTCTCCAAGAGCTTCAGCCTGTATGGCGAGCGCGTCGGTGCCCTGTCCGTGCTGTGCGCCAGCAAGGAAGAGGCCGACCGCGTGCTGAGCCAGCTCAAGATCGTGATCCGCACCAACTACAGCAACCCGCCCACCCACGGCGGCGCCGTGGTGGCGGCCGTGCTGAACAACCCCGAGCTGCGCGCCCTGTGGGAGAAGGAACTGGGCGAGATGCGCGTGCGCATCAAGGCCATGCGCCAGAAGCTGGTTGACGGCCTGAAGGCCGCCGGCGTGAAGCAAGACATGAGTTTCATCACCCAGCAGATCGGCATGTTCAGCTACTCGGGCCTGTCCAAGGACCAGATGGTGCGCCTGCGCAGCGAGTTCGGCGTCTACGGTACCGACACCGGCCGCATGTGCGTGGCCGCGCTCAACAGCAAGAACATCGACTACGTTTGCCAGGCCATTGCCAAGGTGATGTAAGCCGGTTCTGCCCGCACTTCACAAGCCGCCTTCGGGCGGCTTTTTCATGGGCGCGACCAAACGAGCTCCTGCTTGCACCCGGGGCGCGGCCGCTCTTTCCCATGCTGGCTCAAGGGCTGGATTTAAGATTTATTTTTTATGGATCTTATAATGACATCCGTCAAGAACGCCATGGGAATCGGTGCCGGCTGTGACCGGCACGTCAGGACCCACGTGCTGCAATTTTTAGCCTATGCCTGCCGGCTAGCACACCGGCCACATCAGCTCCATGAACCAGCCCACACCCTCTGTCGTCATCCCGATCCGCAAGCAGGCAGCTGAGGCGGATCAAGAAACCATGGTGTCGCTGTACGAAAAACAGATCAAGATCTACCCGCGCGCGGTCAGCGGCTGGTATGCCCGCTGGCGCTGGGGGATGGTGTGGCTGACGCAGGCGGTGTTCTACGCCCTGCCCTGGCTGCAGTGGAACGGCCGGCAGGCGGTGCTGTTTGATCTGACCGAGCGCCGCTTCTATGTGCTCGGTCTGGTGCTGCACCCGCAGGATTTCATCTACCTCGCGGCGTTGCTGGTCATCTCCGCCATGGCGCTGTTCTTCTTCACGGCCGTGGCTGGCCGCCTGTGGTGCGGTTACGCCTGCCCCCAGACCGTCTACACCGAGATTTTCCTGTGGGTCGAACGCCGGCTGGAAGGCGACCGCACCGCCCGCATGCGGCTGGATGCCGCCCCCTGGGGACTGGAGAAACTGGCACGCAAGTCCGCCAAACAACTGGCCTGGATCACCATCGGCCTGATCACGGGGTTCACCTTTGTCGGCTACTTCACGCCGATCCGCACCTTGCTGGGCGAGGCCATGAGCCTGTCCTTCTCGCCGTGGGAATGGTTCTGGGTCTTCTTCTATGGTTTTGCCACCTACGGCAATGCCGGCTACCTGCGCGAGCAGGTGTGCAAGTACATGTGCCCCTACGCCCGCTTCCAGAGCGCCCTGATCGACATGGACTCCCTGGTCATCGCCTACGACGCCGGGCGCGGCGAGGCGCGCGGCTCACGTTCTCGCAAGGCCGATCCGAAATCGCTGGGCCTGGGCGACTGCATCGACTGCACCCTGTGCGTACAGGTCTGCCCAACCGGCATCGACATCCGCAACGGCCTGCAAAACGAATGCATCGGCTGCGCCGCCTGCATCGATGTCTGCGACGACGTCATGGGCAAGATGGGTTATGACACCGGGCTGATCCGGTACTCCTCCGGCAACGGCATCGTCAACACCTGGTCGCCCAAACAGATCCTGCGCCGCGTCTGGCGACCGCGCGTCCTGATCTACGGCGCCATCCTGCTGGCGATGAGTCTGGCGTTTGTGATCAGCCTGTCGCTGCGCAACGGCTTCGTGGTCGATGTCATCAAGGACCGCGGCGCCCTGGCGCGCGTCGTCGGCAAGGGCGTCGTCGAAAACGTCTACCGCATGCAGATCACCAACGGTGCCGAACAGGCCGAGCAATTCAGTGTCAGCGTGTCCGGCCTGCCGGGGCTGAGCATCGTCACGCCCACGCTGCTGAACGTCGATGCGCTCGGTATCGGCTCCATGCCTGTGCGGCTGGAGCTCCCGCCCGAGGCGGCTGACGCCTACCGCGGGCAAGCCCACCCGATCGTCTTCGACATCCAGACAATTCAGTCGGGCCAGACGAAGACCACGCACGTGAAGTCGACCTTTTTTGTACCACGCTGAAGCACCGGCCATGGCTGGCAACCCAACAAGAAAGAGCCGCCCGAGGGCGGCTCTTTTCATGCTGATTTTGGCCTCAAGGCCATATCTCCATTGCGCTAGAAGCTATCCTTTTAATAGCAAACAGAGAGCATCAAGCTCGACCTACCCCAGCCCGAAGCGCTGCCTGAAGGCCTCGCAAAACTGCGGGCTGCCGCTGAGCGACAAGGTCACCGTATGGCGCGGCGCGCCCGCCGCGGCAAGCTGGCTGCTGAACTTGCCCGTCACTTCGTCGTAGGCGATGGCTTCATGGGCGGTCCATTCCTGCTGGCCTTCCAGGTTGTAGTCCCACTCACCGCCTTCGTCCAGCGGCGCGCGCACGTCAGGGAAGGCTGTGTAAGCCCAATCCAGCACCCGCGCGATCTCGGCGCGCACGGCGGCGACGTGCTGGGCTGCCGTCGAAGCCATGGCATCGAAGGTCCCGATGCCCTGCTCGTCTTCGCTGTAGTCGAAGTCCAGGTAATGCAGGCTCATGGCAGTGCCGTGCTGGCGCCCAGGTTCAGGCTTGAGCCTGTTCTTCACCAGCAGCCGGAGCGGGCCTGGCTTTGCGATGACCGTGCTTGGGCAAGACCTCGACGTAGAGGGCGCCTGCGCCCTCTTTGGCGGCGACATCAATCTGCTCGATCAGGTTGCCAAAATGGACCGGGGCAGCCGTCTCGGCGCTGAGACCGAACTTGCAATCAAAGTCCCAGAAGTCCACGCCTTCGGGCAGGGCCGTGCGGCGCTGACGTTTGGCGTATTTGCGGATGTCGTGCTTGACGGCGTCAAGCAGGCGGTCGCGGTTTTTGCCCTCGATGTTGAGCTGGTAGGTTTTGCGCACGATGGGCCTTTGGAAATTTCGCGGGGGCTCGATTATCGTCGCCCACGGGGGCAGCGGCTCGGGAGCGCTTAAACTGGGCGCCCCTAACGAGCATCCGTTCATGCCATTTTCTTCCCTGGGCTTGTCCCCTGCCCTGCTGCGCGCCGTCAACGCCCGGGCCTACACAACCCCCACCGCCATCCAGAGCGCCGCCATTCCGGCCGTGCTGCAGGGGCGCGATGTGCTGGGCTCGGCGCAGACCGGCTCGGGCAAGACTGCCGCCTTTGCGCTGCCACTGTTGCAGCAGCTGGAACAGGCCCCCAAGGACAAACCGCGCCGCGTGCGCACGCTGGTGCTGGTACCCACGCGTGAGCTGGCAGCCCAGGTGGGCGAGGAATTCCGCAGCCTGGCGCAGCACTTGGCCGACCCCATCAAAGTGACGGTGGTGTTTGGCGGCGTCTCCATCAACCCGCAGATGATGGGCCTGCGCGGCGGTACCGACATCGTGGTGGCCACACCCGGCCGTCTGCTGGACCTGATAGCCCACAACGCGCTCTCGCTGGGCAGCGTCAGCACGCTGGTGCTGGACGAAGCCGACCGCCTGCTGGACCTGGGTTTTGCCGAGGAGCTGGCGCGCATCCTCGCGCTGCTGCCGGCCCAGCGGCAGAACCTGTTTTTCTCCGCCACCTTCCCGCCCGATGTGCAGGCACTGGCGCAAACGCTGTTGCGCGAGCCGGTGCGCGTTGACGTGCTGCCCGAAACGCAAAACGAGCCCGACATCGCGCAGCGCGCCATTGCCGTCGATGCCGGCAAACGGACCCAGTTGCTGCGCCAGCTGATCACCCAGCATGGCTGGACCCGGGTGCTGGTGTTCGTGGCCACCAAACACGCGGCCGAAATCGTGGCCGACAAGCTGCGCAAGGCCGGCATCGATGCCGAACCCTTCCACGGCGAACTGAGCCAAGGCAAGCGCACCCAGGTGCTGGCCGATTTCAAGGCCTCACGCATCAGCGTGATGGTGGCCACCGACGTGGCCGCACGCGGCATCGACATTGCACAGCTGCCGGTGGTGGTGAACTACGACCTGCCGCGTTCGACCGCCGACTACACCCACCGCATCGGCCGCACCGGCCGGGCCGGCGAGAGCGGCTTGGCGGTGAGCTTCGTCAGCGCGACCACCGAGGCGCATTTCCGTCTGATCGAGAAGCGCCAGGGTTTCAAGCTGGCGCGTGAACAGGTGGCGGGCTTTGAGCCGGTGGACACCGCACCGATTGAGGCCGCCGGCACCGGCGGCGTCAAGGGCAAACGCCCAAGCAAAAAAGACAAGCTGCGTGCCGCTGCGGCCCGGAACCCATGACCACTTTCCTTCACTCGCATGCCTGATTTCCTCACCTTGCTGGTGGCTGAGCCTGTCATCACCATCGCCTACGTGGTCTTCGGCCTGGTGGGTTTCGGCTCCACCTTGGTGAGTGCGCCGCTGCTGGCCCACCTGCTGCCCGTTTCCACCGTGGTGCCCACCTTGGCGCTGACAGACATGATTGCCTCCTGGTCCAACGGCTGGCGTCTGAGCCAGCACGTGGCACGGCGTGAACTGGTCCGGCTGGTGCCGGCACTGTTTGCCGGCAGTGCCCTGGGGGCCTGGCTGCTGTTCACGCTGCCGGTCAAGCTGCTGATGCCGCTGCTGGGCGCCTTCGTGGTGCTGTACGCGCTCAACGGCTTGCGGCCGAAAGCCGCGCCCTCGCCGATCTCGCCGCGCTGGGCCTGGTGGTACGGCAGCGTGGGTGGCGTGTTCAGCGCGCTGTTCGGGGCCGGTGGCTGGGTCTACTCGGTCTACCTGCTGCGCCGGCTGGACGACCCACAGCAGATCCGCGCCACACAAACGGCGGTGCTGATGTTCAGTTCGGTAGTGCGGGTGGCGCTGTTCCTGCTGGCCGGGCGCCTGCTCGACCCGCAGCTGCTGTGGCTGGTGCTGGCCCTGCTGCCGGCGGTGGGCCTGGGCCTCTTTATTGGCCACCACATCAGCCTGCGGCTGGACCGCCGGCGTTTCCTGCTGCTGTTGCACAGCGTGCTGCTGCTCACCGGCAGCAGCCTGCTGCTGCGCTCGCTGTTCTGAACTGCCGGATCAGTCCCAGATCACCGAGCGCATGGAGATTGATGCGCCCTGGAACTTGGCATTGAAGAACTGCGGTGCCTCTTTCGCGTCTGCTGCACCGGCCGCGTAGAGCAGCGGCAGGTAGTGGTCATAGGTCGGGTGTGCCAGCTGCGCCACCTGGCCGAGCTGCTGGAAATTCTGCAATTCGTCCAGTTTTCCCTGCGCGATCTGCTCGCCAATGGTGCGGTCGAACTCGATGGCCCAGTCGTAAGCCTGGTCGTTCGACGCGCTGCGCTGCATGGTGCGCAGGTTGTGCACAATGTTGCCGCTACCCACGATCAGCACGCCGCGCTCGCGCAGGCTCTTGAGTTGCTGGCCCAGCGCATAGTGCTCGGCCGGCGGGCGGCCATAGTCCATGCTGAGCTGGATGACCGGAATGTCGGCCTGGGGGAACATGGGTTTGAGCACCGCCCAGCTGCCATGGTCAAAGCCCCACTCGTGTTCATCCAGCCCCAGCGGGGCGTGGGTATGGGGCTGCTGCAGGCTGGCCGCCAGGGCTTGCGCCACAGCCGGTGCGCCGGGGGCCGGGTATTGCTGGTCGAACAGGGCTTGCGGGAAACCGCCAAAGTCATGGATGGTTTTAGGCTGGGCCATGCCAGTCAGCCACCAGCCGCGCGTGATCCAGTGTGCCGAGATACAGAGGATGAGCTGGGGCTTGGGCCATTTTTTGCCGAACTCGCGCCCCAGGGCTTCCCATTGCGGCCGGAATTCGTTGTCCTCGATCACGTTCAGCGGGCTGCCATGGCCGACAAACAGCACCGGCATGCGCGGGCTGGGCTGGAGATTCTGGAGCTGGGAGAGGCTGGCGGCCTCGGCAAAGGCGGTCATCTGGGTTCCGATCAAGGTGCTGGCGCTGCCGCTCAGGGCAGCCATAAAAGTACGGCGCTGCATGTATTTTGACTTTCTTTGCCGGAAGGAGTCTGCGCCGGACGCTGAAGTTCCGCGCCGGCTAAGGGTTTTTATGGGGGGTAAACATCCGTGAAATTACGCAAGCGGACTTCGGTCACTGCTGATATATTGCACTGCAGCAAATCCTTTTGGAAGCGAGTCCGCCATGCTTTACCAGCTCTATGAATCCCAGCGCACGCTGATGGAGCCTTTCTCCGATCTGGCACAAACCGCGGCCAAGGCCTTCAACAACCCGCTGCTGCCCTGGGGCCAGCTGCCCTTTGCCCAGCGTGTTGCGGCCGGCTACGACCTGATGCACCGCCTGGGCAAGGACTACGAAAAGCCGGAGTTCGGCATCCGCACCGTGGGGGTGGACGGCGTGAACGTCGCGATCCACGAGCGCGTGGAAATGAGCAAACCCTTCTGCGAACTGCGCCGCTTCAAGCGTTTTTCGGACGATCCGGCCACGCTGACCAAGCTCAAGGGCCAACCGGTGGTGCTGATCGTGGCGCCACTGTCGGGCCATTACGCCACGCTGCTGCGCGACACCGTGCGCACCATGCTGAAAGACCACAAGGTCTACATCACCGACTGGAAAAACGCGCGTCTGGTGCCGCTGTCCGAGGGTGAGTTCCACCTGGACGACTACGTGAACTACGTGCAGGACTTCATCCGCTACCTGCAACAAGCCTATGGCAACTGCCATGTGATGAGCGTCTGCCAGCCCACAGTACCGGTGCTGGCTGCCGTCTCGCTGATGGCCAGCCGCGGCGAGAAGACACCGCTGACCATGACCATGATGGGCGGCCCGATCGATGCCCGCAAGTCGCCCACGGCGGTGAACAACCTGGCCATGAACAAGAGCCACAGCTGGTTCGAGCACAACGTGATCTACCGCGTGCCGAGCAACTTCCCCGGTGCCGGCCGGCGCGTTTACCCCGGCTTCATGCAGCATGCCGGTTTCGTCGCCATGAACCCGGACCACCACGCCAAGAGCCACTACGACTACTTCCAGCACCTCATCAAGGGTGACGATGCCAGCGCCGAAGCGCACCGCCAGTTCTACGACGAGTACAACGCCGTGCTCGACATGGATGCCGACTACTACCTGGAGACCATCAAGACCGTGTTCCAGGACTTCAGCCTGGTGCAGGGCACCTGGGACGTGAAGAATGCGCAGGGCCAGCTGGAGCGCGTGAAACCGCAAGACATCAAGACCACAGCGCTGCTGTCGGTCGAAGGCGAGCTGGACGACATCTCCGGCTCGGGCCAGACCGAGGCGGTGCACACCATCTGCAAAGGGGTGCCGAAGCAGCTGCAAAGGCATCTGGAGGCCAAAGGGGCCGGCCACTACGGCATCTTCTCGGGCCGGCGCTGGCGCGAGATCGTCTACCCGGCGGTGAAGGCCTTCATCCTGGAACACAACAAACCGCTCGCAGCCTCCGGCCCGGCGTCCAGGACCAGCGCCAAAAAACCGGCGGTGCGCAAGGCTGCTGCCAAAGCGGCGTGAGCATCGGCCGGATAATCGGCCCCATGCCTGCGACTGCCGACCAGATTCTCGACGCCCTGCCCCAGACCCAATGCACCCGGTGCGGCTACCCGGACTGCGCCGGTTACGCGCAGGCCATTGCAGCCGGCAAGGCGCCCATCAACCAGTGCCCGCCCGGTGGTGCCGAGGGCATCGCGCGGCTGGCACGGCTCACGGGCCAGCCTGAAGCCCCACTGAATCCCGACTTCGGCCTGGAAGGCCCGCTCACCGTGGCGGTGATCGACGAAGACTGGTGCATCGGCTGCACACTGTGCATCAAGGCCTGCCCGACCGACGCCATCCTCGGCAGCAACAAGCTGATGCACACCGTGATCGAGCCACACTGCACCGGCTGCGAGTTGTGCATTCCGGTCTGCCCGGTGGACTGCATCCGGCTGGAAAACGTCAGCGGTGAGCGCACCGGTTGGGCCGCCTGGTCACCCGCACAGGCGGCCACCGCCCGCAAGCGCTATGAATTTCATAGCTTCTGGCGCAAGCGGGACAAGGCCGAGCACGATCAAAAGCTTGAAGAAAAAGCGAAGATGAAGCTGGCCGACCTGGGGGCCCATTCGCTGCACACCGACCCGGCCGTGCTGGACAAGAAGCGCGCCGTGATCGAGGCAGCGCTGGCACGCGCCCGGGCGCGGCGCGAAGGCGGCGCCTAGGGCCGCCCGCTTGCCCGATACCGCGCCTTAACTCGCCACCAGGTTCTTGTAGACGCCGCAGCCGATGAACACGTCGTCCACCTGCTGCACGTAGGACATCTTGGTCTGCAGCGTGCCGGTGGCCGGGTTGGTGATGTCGTACTCCACCCAACCCGGTTCGTGACTGGCTTGCGCCACGATGGCATTGAGCAGGCTCTGGCCATCAATGCCCGGAATGTCCTGCACCCGCGTGCCGACCTTGGCCGGGTTGCCGCCGAAGGCGACATAAGCGCCATTGCGGTCGAGCGCAAAGACATACATGTCGCGGTCGTGGAAGCCTTGCTGCGGATCGGTCAGCCCGCGCAGGAAGCTGTCGCGCCCGGTCTGCTGACGGAACTGCACGGCACGCTGCACCAGGGCCAGCGCCTCATCGGCCGTGCCCTGCTGCAAGCGGAAGGCCGAGACCGCCTGTGCCAGTGTGGAAGCCCGGTTCTCCAGGTTGACGGCCTGCGTCACGGCCCGCTCCACCATCTGCGCGTTGCGTTGCGTGATCTCGTCGAGCTGACGCACTGCCTGCGTGATCTCGGTCAGCGATGAACTCTGCTCGGCGCTGGAGGTGGAGATGTGGGACATGTTGTCGGCCACGTCCCGGATGCCGGAGACGATGTCGGCAATGTGGGTGCCGGCGGTGCGGATCTGGCCCACGCTGGTGGTGACCTGTTCGCTGGAGGCGCCGATGAGCAGCCGGATCTCCTTGGCCGACTCGGCCGAGCGCTGCGCCAGCGAACGCACCTCGCTGGCCACCACGGCAAAACCGCGGCCGGCCTCGCCGGCGCGCGCCGCTTCCACCGCCGCATTGAGGGCCAGGATGTTGGTCTGGAAAGCCAGGCCATCGATGACGCCGATGATCTCGTTCATGCGCTGCGCCGTGCCCTGAACCGCCTCCACCGACTTCACAGCCTCGGCCATGGCCTGGGCCCCGCGATCGGCCACGTCGCGCACACGCGCCGCTTGGGTGTTGGCCTGCTGTGTTGTCTGGGCGTTGTCCTGCACGGTGCTGGAGAGTTCCTCCACGCTGGCGGCCGTCTGCTCCAGGTTGGCCGCCTGCTGCTCGGTACGGTCGGAGAGTTCGCGGTTGCCGGTCGCCATGCTCTGGCCGGCGTTGGCCACCAGCGCCGAGTTGCTGCGGACGCTGGCCACCATGGCCGACAGGCTGCCGACCATCGCGGTCATGGACAGACCGATCTTGGCGACTTCATCACTGCCACGCACCCGGACCTGCGTGCGCAGATCGCCGGCGGTGGTCTTGTCCATCAACTGCATGACCTGCCGCAGATCGGCCATGAAGCTGACCTGGAAGGCCACCATCAGGTACAGCAGGACCAAGAGGCCGGCGATCCCCGCCTCGACACCGATGAAATACTCGGCCGCAACGGTCGCCACCATCAGAACCATCAGAACTGTCAGCTTGGCTGACATCTGCAACCGGCGCATCAACCACGCGCCGGGCCCAAACAGACGCTTGAAAAAGCTCATGGATTTGTCTCTCTCTTATGCTTTTAATCGCATATCCTGCGCCTCAACGCGCGCTCAGAAACGCAGGATATGTCCCGTTTTTTGGGGCCAGTATATGGCTCGGAAACGGTTTGAATCTAGTAGTTGAGCCAGAAGAAAGCCCGTAAGTCCATCGTCAGCGTTCGTCCGAGTTCGCGGACGCCACCTAGGCAAGATTCAGCATAAGGAATGACTAGGCCGGGCCCCTGAAACAGGGTTAACCCGGCCTGACAGAGCAAGAAAATCAGGCCGCCAGGGCGCTGAAGGCACGCACCACTTCGGGCGGCGCTTGGACCAGCTCGATCAGCACGCCCTCGCCGGCGATCGGAAACTCCTCGCTGGCCTTGGGGTGCAAAAAGCAGATGTCAAAACCCGCCGCACCCTTGCGGATGCCGCCAGGCGCAAAACGCACGCCGCGGGCCGTGAGCCATTCGACGGCCTTGGGCAGGTCGTCGATCCACAGGCCCACGTGGTTGAGCGGCGTGGTGTGCACGGCCGGCTTCTTCTCGGGGTCGAGCGGCTGCATCAGGTCAACCTCGACCTTGAACGGGCCGCTCCCCATGGCGCAGATGTCCTCGTCCACGTTCTCGCGCTCGCTCCTGAAGGTGCCGGTGATTTCCAGCCCCAGCATGTCGACCCAGAGTTTCTGCAGGCGGGTCTTGTCAGGCCCGCCGATGGCGATCTGCTGGATGCCCAGCACCTTGAAAGGACGTGTCATCATTGGAACTCCACGATCGGCTGGTCCACCACCAGGCTGTCGCCCTTGGCCGCCAGCACCTTGCCCACCACGCCGTCGGCGGCGGCGAACAGCACGTTCTCCATCTTCATGGCCTCGATCACGGCCACGCGCTCACCCGCCAGCACCTTCTGGCCCGGCTGCACGGCCACATCCACCAGCAGACCGGGCATGGGCGAGAGCACAAAACGGCTCAGGTCCGGCGGCGCCTTGAACGGCATCAACTGGTGCAGCTCAGCCATGCGGGGCGAGATCACCAGCGCCTCGATGCGGGTGCCGTTGTGCTGCAGCCGCAAGGCCAGCGGGTTCTTCTGCATGCCGCGCTCCACCTGCGCGGTGAAGGCCTGGCCATTCACCGTGCCGGTGATGCAGATGTCGTTCAGGCGCGAGTTGCTACGAATTTCATAGCTGTCCGCGCCGATCTTGACACGTGCCGAGCCGGTTTCGCCCACAAACTCGTCCACATGCACCGGGGTGTAGGTGTTCTTGCCGTCGGCTGCCAGTGTGATCACCACATAGTCCTTGCCGGCATTCACGGCATACCCCGGCAGCTGGCCTGAGATCGTCGTGGCGCGCTCGCGCGACTTGCGGCGCACGAAGGCCGCCAGCGCCACCAGGAAATTCGGGTCTTCGTGCGGCACGTCTTCCGCGGCAAAACCCTTGCTGTAGTGTTCGGCAATGAAGCCGGTGTTGAAGTCGCCGGCCACGAATTTCGGGTGCGCCAGCAGCGCAGCCTGGAACGGGATATTGGAGCTGATGCCGCGGATGACAAAGCCATTGAGTGCCTCGCGCATCTTGGCGATCGCGTCATTGCGGTCCTTCCCGTGCACGATGAGCTTGGCGATCATCGAGTCGTAGTACATCGGGATCTCGCCACCGTCCTGCACGCCGGTGTCCACGCGCACGCCGAACAGGTGCTCGGTATCGGACTGCCACATGCTCTGCGTCGGCGGTGCGAAACGCACCAGGCGGCCAGTGGAGGGCAGGAAATTGCGGAACGGGTCTTCGGCGTTGATGCGGCACTCGATGGCCCAGCCGTTGCGCTTCACGTCCTTCTGCGTCAGCGGCAGCTTCTCGCCAGCGGCCACACGGATCATCAGCTCCACCAGGTCCAGACCGGTGATGCATTCCGTCACCGGGTGCTCCACCTGCAGGCGGGTGTTCATCTCCAGGAAGTAGAAGTCCTGGTCTTTGCCGACCACGAACTCCACCGTGCCCGCGCTCTGGTACTTCACGGCCTTGGCCAGTGCCACGGCCTGCTCGCCCATGGCCTTGCGCGTCGCCTCGCTGATGAAGGGCGACGGCGCCTCCTCGATCACCTTCTGGTGGCGGCGCTGGATCGAGCACTCGCGCTCGTTCAGGTAGATCACATTGCCGTGGCTGTCGCCCAGGATCTGGATCTCGATGTGGCGCGGCTCCTGCACGAACTTCTCGATGAAGATGCGGTCGTCGCCGAAGCTGTTGCGGGCTTCGTTCTGGCAGCTGGCAAAGCCTTCAAAGGCTTCCTTGTCGTTGAAGGCCACACGCAAGCCCTTGCCACCGCCGCCGGCCGAAGCCTTGATCATCACGGGGTAGCCAATGCCCTTGGCAATCTCCACCGCCTGCTCGGGGCCGCTGATGGCGTCGTTGTAGCCGGGGATGGTGTTGACCTTGGCCTCGTTCGCCAGCTTCTTGGAGGCGATCTTGTCGCCCATGGCGGCAATGGAGAAATGCCTGGGGCCGATAAAGGCAATGCCCTCGTCCTCGCACCGCTTGGCAAAAGCCTCGTTCTCGCTCAAGAAGCCGTAGCCGGGGTGGATGGCCTCGGCACCGGTCTGCTTGGCGGCGGCAATGATCTTGTCGGCCACCAGGTAGGACTCGCGGCTCGGCGCCGGGCCCAGCAGCACGGCCTCGTCGGCCAGCAGCACATGGCGCGCGTCGCGGTCGGCCTCGGAATACACCGCCACGGTGGCGATGCCCATTTTCTTGGCGGTGGCGATGACACGGCAGGCGATTTCGCCGCGATTCGCAATCAGGATTTTCTTGAACATGATGACGTCCTGTTCTCTCTCAAGGTTGTTGGGCCAGCAGCGCCTTGCGCCGGGCCGTGAAGTTCCACCACGGCTGGCTGGGCCCGCCGTTCATAAAGTCGTGTGCAGCCAGAAAGGCATCCAGCACGCACGGGTCATGGCGCCGGCCCATGGGGCCGCGCAGTTGCTCGTAGGTTTCCTGTGGGTCCATCTCACGCACTTGCAGCGGCGTTGTTATGCCCAGGCCGCGCAGATCGGCCGCCAGCGACTTCCCGATGTTCGGGATGTCGGTCAGCACACGGGCTTGCTCGGCGTGGGTTGCTTTGGGCATGGCAGGACTCGTAAAGCAGCTTCAGAGCGGTATGTTGCCGTGCTTGCGCCACGGGTTGTCCAGCTTCTTGTCCTTCAGCATGACCAGCGAGCGGCAGATGCGCTTGCGCGTCTCGTGCGGCAGGATCACGTCGTCGATGAAGCCGCGCGCACCGGCCACAAACGGGTTGGCGAAACGCGCCTTGTACTCGGCTTCCTTGGCGGCCAGCTTGGCCGGGTCGCCCTTGTCTTCGCGGAAGATGATCTCCACCGCGCCCTTGGCGCCCATCACGGCGATCTCGGCATTCGGCCAGGCGAAGTTGACGTCGCCACGCAGGTGCTTGGAGGCCATCACGTCGTAGGCGCCACCGTAGGCCTTGCGCGTGATGACGGTGATCTTCGGCACCGTGCACTCGGCATAAGCGTAAAGCAGCTTGGCACCGTGCTTGATGATGCCGCCGTACTCCTGCGAGGTGCCGGGCATGAAGCCAGGCACGTCGACGAAGGTCACCACCGGAATATTGAAGGCGTCGCAGAAGCGCACGAAGCGCGCCGCCTTGATGGAGCTCTTGATGTCCAGGCAGCCGGCCAGCACCAGCGGCTGGTTGGCCACGATGCCCACGGTCTGGCCGTCCATGCGGGCAAAGCCGATCAGGATGTTCTTGGCGTACTCGGGCTGGATCTCGAAGAAGTCGCCGTCATCAACCGTCTTGACGATCAGCTCCTTCATGTCGTAAGGCTTGTTCGGGTTGTCCGGCACCAGCGTGTCCAGGCTCAGCTCCATGCGGTCGCTCGGGTCGCCGCTCTTGCGCACCGGGGCCTTCTCGCGGTTGTTCAGCGGCAGGTAGTTGTAGAGGCGGCGCAGCATCAGCAACGCTTCCACATCGTTCTCGAACGCCAGGTCCGCCACGCCGCTTTTGGTGGTGTGGGTGACGGCACCGCCCAGCTCCTCGGCGGTCACTTCCTCATGCGTCACGGTCTTCACCACTTCGGGGCCGGTGACGAACATGTAGGAGCTGTCCTTGACCATGAAGATGAAGTCGGTCATGGCCGGGCTGTACACCGCGCCACCGGCCGAAGGCCCCATGATCATGCTGATCTGCGGAATGACGCCGGAGGCCAGCACATTCTTCTGGAACACGTCGGCATAACCACCCAGCGAGGCCACACCCTCCTGAATGCGCGCGCCACCCGAATCGTTCAGGCCGATCACCGGCGCACCGACCTTCATGGCCTGGTCCATGATCTTGCAGATCTTCTCGGCGTGGGCTTCAGAGAGAGCGCCGCCGAAGACGGTGAAGTCCTGGCTGAAGACGAACACCAGCCGGCCGTTGATCATGCCGTAGCCGGTGACGACGCCGTCACCCGGGATCTTGTTGTCCTGCATGCCGAAGTCGACGCAGCGGTGCTCGACGAACATGTCCCACTCTTCGAAGGTGCCTTCGTCGAGCAGCACTTCCAGCCGTTCGCGCGCGGTGAGCTTGCCCTTGGCGTGCTGCGCGGCGATGCGTTTCTCGCCGCCCCCAAGTCGCGCAGCAGCGCGCTTCTTTTCCAGTTGTTCAAGGATGTCGTGCATGGTTCGTCCTCTGTCGGTGCTGATATATGAAGATGTTTACTACTGATTTGATAGCTGCTCACGCCCGTTTTTCATAGGCCTGGAGCAGATTTCTTGCGGCGGTGGAGGCAGCCAGCCGGCCAGCCGACACGTCAGCATGAAGTTGGGGCAGGAGCTGACGCACCTGCGGGTGGGCGCGGAAAGCCTGCTTCAGGCCGGCGTCGATGCGCTCCCACATCCAGGCCTGAGCCTGGGCCTGGCGCCGCGAGGCCAGCTTGCCGTTGGCGGTCTGCAGGGAGCGGAATTCGGTGACCGCCGCCCAAAAGTGGTCCACGCCCTGCCCCAGCAGGGCACTAAGCTGCACCACCTTCGGATGCCAAAGCTTGTCGTCGTGGTGCGCATGTTCGGGGTTGCCGTGCAGGCCCAGCAGCCGCAGCGACGAGGTGATCTGTGCCTGGGCACGTGTGGCGGCAGCCGGGTCGATGTCGGCCTTGTTGATGGCCACCAGATCGGCCAGCTCCATCACGCCTTTCTTGATGGCCTGCAAGTCATCACCGGCGTTGGGCAGCTGCAGCAGCACGAACATGTCAGTCATGCTGGCCACGGCGGTCTCGCTCTGGCCCACGCCCACGGTCTCGACGATCACGATGTCGTAACCCGCGGCCTCGCACACCAGCATGGCCTCGCGCGTTTTCTCGGCCACGCCACCCAGGGTGCCACTGCTCGGGCTGGGGCGGATGTAGGCCTGCTCGTGCACCGAGAGCTTTTCCATGCGGGTCTTGTCGCCCAGGATGGAGCCGCCTGACACGCTGCTCGACGGATCGACCGCCAGCACCGCCACGCGATGGCCCTGACTGATCAGGTACAGGCCCAGCGCTTCGATGAAGGTGGACTTGCCCACGCCAGGCACCCCGCTGATGCCCAGACGGAACGAGTTGCCAGTGTGCGGCAGCAAGGCCGTCAGCAGCTCGTCGGCCTGCGCGCGATGGTCGGCCCGGGTCGACTCCAGCAGCGTGATGGCCTTGGCCATGGCGCGGCGCTGCTGGGCGGGGCTGCCCTGCAGGATGCCGTCCAGGAAAGGCGGAAGTGCCACGTCAGGCCTTGTGGGCGGCTTTGATCTGTTCCAGCACGTCCTTGGCGCTGGCCGGAATCGGCGTGCCCGGGCCGTAAACGCCCTTGACGCCGGCTTCGTACAGGAAGTCGTAATCCTGGCGCGGAATGACGCCGCCGACGAAGACGATGATGTCGTCCGCGCCCTGCTTTTTCAGTTCATTGATGATGGCCGGCACCAGCGTCTTGTGGCCGGCCGCCAGGGTGGAGACGCCCACCGCGTGCACGTCGTTCTCGATCGCCTGGCGGGCGCACTCCTCGGGGGTCTGGAACAGCGGCCCCATGTCGACGTCGAAGCCGAGGTCGGCAAAGGCCGTGGCCACCACCTTGGCACCGCGGTCGTGGCCGTCCTGGCCGAGCTTGGAAATCATCACGCGCGGACGACGACCGTGGCTGTCGGCGAAGTCGGCAATTTCCTTCTTGAGGGATTCCCAGCCTTCGGCTGAGTCATAGGCTGCTGCGTACACACCGGTCACCTTTTGCGTATCGGCGCGATGGCGCCCAAAAACTTTTTCCAGCGCATCCGACACCTCGCCCACCGTGGCACGCAGGCGGATGGCCTGGATCGACAGGTCCAGCAGATTGCCGTTGCCCTGTTCGGCCGCCGCGGTCAGTGCGTCGAGCGCGGCCTGCACCGCCTTGCTGTCGCGCCTGGCCTTGATGGCCTTCAGGCGCGTGATCTGGCCCTCGCGCACCTTGACATTGTCGACCTCGAGAATCTCGATCGGGTCTTCCTTTTTCAGCTTGTACTTGTTGACGCCGACGATCACGTCCTTGCCCGAGTCGATGCGCGCCTGCTTCTCGGCGGCGGCGGCCTCGATCTTGAGCTTGGCCCAGCCGGAATCCACCGCCTTGGTCATGCCACCCATGGCCTCGACCTCTTCGATGATCGCCCAAGCCGCGTCGGCCATGTCCTGGGTCAGCTTCTCCATCATGTAGCTGCCGGCCCAGGGATCGATCACGTTGGTGATGTGGGTCTCTTCCTGGATGATGAGCTGGGTGTTGCGCGCGATGCGGGCGCTGAACTCGGTCGGCAGCGCGATGGCTTCGTCGAAGCTGTTGGTGTGCAGGCTCTGCGTGCCGCCAAAGACGGCCGCCATGGCCTCGATGGTGGTGCGCACCACGTTGTTGTAGGGGTCCTGCTCGGTCAGGCTCCAGCCGCTGGTCTGGCTGTGCGTGCGCAGCATCAGGCTCTTGGGGTTCTTGGCGTTGAAGCCCTTCATGATGCGGCACCACAGCAGGCGGGCGGCGCGCATCTTGGCGATCTCCAGGTAGAAATTCATGCCCACCGCCCAGAAGAAGGACAGGCGGCCGGCGAAGTCATCCACGTCCATGCCCTTGGCAATGGCGGTCTTCACATACTCCTTGCCGTCGGCCAGCGTGAAGGCCATCTCCAGCGCCTGGTTGGCCCCGGCTTCCTGCATGTGGTAACCCGAGATCGAGATCGAGTTGAACTTGGGCATGTTCTTGCTCGTGTACTCGATGATGTCGCCGATGATGCGCATGCTCGGCTCGGGCGGGTAGATGTAGGTGTTGCGGACCATGAACTCTTTCAAAATGTCGTTCTGAATCGTTCCGGACAACTTGTCCTGGCTCACGCCCTGCTCTTCCGCCGCCACCACGTAACCCGCCAGCACCGGCAGCACGGCGCCGTTCATGGTCATGGAAACGCTGACCTTGTCGAGCGGGATCTCGTTGAACAGGATCTTCATGTCCTCCACCGAGTCGATCGCCACGCCGGCCTTGCCGACGTCGCCGGTCACGCGCGGGTGGTCGGAGTCGTAACCGCGGTGGGTGGCGAGGTCAAAGGCCACGCTCACGCCCTGGCCGCCAGCGGCCAGCGCCTTGCGATAGAAAGCGTTCGACTCTTCAGCGGTGGAGAAGCCGGCGTACTGGCGGATGGTCCAGGGGCGCACGGCGTACATGGTGGCCTGTGGGCCGCGCAGATAGGGCTCGAAGCCCGGCAGCGTGTCGGCGTATGGCAGGTTCTGGGTGTCGGCGGCGGTGTACAGCGGCTTGACGCTGATGCCGTCGGGCGTGACCCAGTTCAGGGCGTTCACGTCGCCGCCGGGGGCGGACTTGACGGCAGCTTTGTGCCAAGCCTCGAGGCTGGCACTCTGGAATTCGGGGTTTTTCTGGCTCATGGCGTGGCGGCGGGGCACAACAAGGCGCCCAGTGTTGCGTTGCGTGGAGTTTACATCATTCATAATTATTGATGCAAAATATTCTGCACAGCTTACAATCACCGCCATGTCTGCCGTATCGCTTTCCCCCCGCGCACTTTATGAAGAAGTGGCCGAGCTCCTGCGCCAGCGCATCTTCAAACGCGAGCTGGAACCCGGCAGCTGGATCGATGAACTGAAGATTGCCGAGGACTACGGCATCAGCCGAACGCCCCTGCGCGAGGCCCTCAAGGTGCTGGCGGCCGAAGGCCTGGTGACGATGAAGGTGCGCCGTGGCGCCTACGTCACCGAGGTCAATGAAAAAGACCTGGCCGACGTCTACCACCTGCTCTCCCTGCTGGAGTCGGATGCCGCCGGCGTGGTGGCAAGCCGGGCGACGGACGCCCAGCTGCGCGAATTGCAGACCCTGCATGACGAGCTGGAGGCCGCAGCCCAGCCGGCCAAACAGGACCGGGAGCGCTTTTTCGAGATCAACGAACGCTTTCACATGCGCCTGCTGGAGATCGCCGACAACCGCTGGCGCGACCAGATGGTGGCTGACCTGCGCAAGGTCATGAAACTCAACCGCCACCACTCCCTGTTCAAGTCCGGCCGCATCGAAGAATCACTGGCCGAGCACCGCGCCATCGTGGTGGCGCTGCTGGCCCACGACGTCGCGGCCGCCACCCAGGCCATGCAGGCGCACTTCCGCAACGGCCTGGAAGCCGCCACCTGAGCTGTCCCCGGGCGGCCGGCTGTCGCACAGGCGGCCCGGACAGCCCTGCCAGTCAGCGTATGATTCGAGGGTTTACCCTAGGCCTGGCAGCCTCCCGGCAGCCTGCAGCCCCGAATCGCGCCGGCCAGGCCCGCCCCAGCCGACGCATCCCGTCCTGAATTGTTGATTGCATGCATTCCGTCACTCCCGATCTCGGCCGCGTCGACACGTTGCCCCAATTGCTCGCATTCCGCGCCGCCACCAGCCCCCAGCGCGAAGCCTTCCGTGAATTTGATGCCGCCAGCGGCCGCTGGCTCAGCCTGAGCTGGACCGCCACCCTGGAACGGGTGAAACAATGGCAACGCGCCCTGGCGGCCAGCCAGCTGCCAGTCGGCGCCCGCGTGGCCATCCTGCTGCCCAACGGCCTGAATGCCATGAGCATCGACCAGGCCACCCTGGCCCAGGGCGCCGTGCCGGTGCCGCTGCATGCCATCGACAACCCCGGCAGCATTGCCTACATCCTGGCCGATTGCGAAGCCTCGCTGCTCATGGTGACGTCCGCCGGGCAATGGGAGAAGATCCGCGACGTGGGCACCCCGCTGCCGGCGCTGCGCACCGTGGTGGTGACCGATGTGGACCACCCCCTGCCCGCCACCACCGACAGCCTGTCGGTGGTGACTTTGGCCGATTGGCTGGCCCGCGGCCAGGCCGATGTCAGCCTTGCCACGCCACCCGGCCCCGAGGATCTGGCGGCCATCGTCTACACCTCCGGCACCACCGGCAAACCCAAGGGCGTCATGCTGTCGCACCGCAACGTGGTGGCCAACGTGAAAGCCGTGCTGCCGCGCGTCACGCCCACCGAAGACGACGTTTTCCTGTCCTTCCTGCCGCTGTCGCACACCTTCGAGCGCACGGCCGGTTACTACCTGCCGATCGCGGCGGGCAGTTGCGTGGCGTATGCACGCTCGGTGGCGCTGCTGGCGGAAGACCTGAAGATCGTGCGCCCGACGGTGCTGATCTCGGTCCCCCGCATCTACGAGCGGGTGTATGCCAAGCTGCTGGAAAAGGTCTCCGCCTCGCCCTTCAAGATGCGTCTGTTCGAGGCGGCACAGGCCGTGGGCTGGCGCCGCTTCCGGGCCGGCCAGGGCTTGCTGCCCCCGCGGCCGGAAGATGAACGGGCCGCCGGCCTCTGGCGCTTGCTGCCCTGGTCGCTGTTGCAGCGCCTGGTGGCGCAGCCCCTGCTGGCGCAGTTCGGCGGCCGCGTGCGCGTGGCCGTCAGCGGCGGCGCGCCCCTGTCGCCGACGATCGCCCGCTGTTTCCTCGGCCTGGGCCTGCCGCTGCTGCAAGGCTACGGCATGACCGAGACCTCACCGGTGGTGGCTGTGAATGCCCTGAGCGACAACGACCCGGTCACGGTGGGGCGGGCGCTGCCCGGGGTTGCCGTCCGGATCGGTTCCAACCGCGAACTGCTCGTGAGCGGGCCGTCCGTGATGAAGGGTTACTGGAAACGGCCCGAAGACACCGAGCGCATCCTGTCGGTTGACGGCTGGCTGGCCTCGGGCGACCAGGCCGAGATCCGCGATGGCCGCATCCGCATCCTGGGGCGCATCAAGGAAATCATCGTGACCTCCACCGGCGAAAAGGTTCCGCCGGGCGACCTGGAACTGGCCATCACCTCGGACCCGCTGTTCGAGCAGGTATTCGTGGTCGGTGAGCAGCGTCCCTTCATTGCCTGCGTGGCCGTGGTGCAGCGCGACGAATGGCGCCGCCTGGCCGAAGAACTGGGCCTCGACCCGGATGACACCGCCAGCCTGAGCCACCCGGACGCACTGAAAGCCGCATTGGCACGCATCGAGCATGTGACGTCGAGTTTTGCGCGTTATGCCGTGCCGCGCGCCGTGGCACTGTCGCTGGAGCCCTGGACCATCGACAACACCTTCATGACCCCGACGCTCAAGCTCAAGCGCAACAACCTGATGGGCCACTTCGGTGAGCAGATCGAGCTGATGTACCAGAAGCCGGCCGCTCGCTGAGCGGCCGAGGCGCTGGCCAGCGGGTTCTTCCGGCAGAAACAGACGATGCACCAGCGCCAAGCGCTATTATTTTTATAGCAGCTGGCGCAATATTGGCAAGGGCATCAGCCCGATTTCCCTTGGAACCCTGCGATCAGGCCGCCTTCGGCACAGCCTCATGCGCCAGCGCCAGAACCTCGTGCGGCGGCAGGGTCTTGAGTTTGTGGTCGCTCCAGACCTGCCGCCAGCGCCGTGCGCCCGGCAGTCCATGACGCAGGCCCAGCATGTGGCGGGCAATGGCATACCAGGACGTGCCATGCTCGGCCGCCTCGCGCACCATGTAGTCCACCATCTGCGCCTCCACCGCTTCGCGCGTCAGGCCCGACGGTGCGGCGCCGTAATACGCGGCATCCCATTCGGCCAGCCACCAGGGGTTGTGATAGGCCTCGCGCCCGACCATCACGCCGTCGAGCTGCGCCAGTTGGGTTGCCACCTGCGCCCCCGTGCTGATGCCGCCGTTGACGACGATGGTCAGCTGCGGGAACTCGCGCTTGAGCCGGTGCACCAGCTCGTAGCGCAGCGGCGGCACCTCGCGGTTTTCCTTCGGCGACAGCCCCTTGAGCCAGGCATTGCGGGCGTGGACGATGAACACGTGACAGCCAGCCTCGGCCACCGCCCCCACGAAGTCGCGCACAAAGTCGTAACTCTCGGTCTTGTCGATGCCGATGCGGTGCTTCACCGTCACCGGCACCGAGACCACGTCCACCATCGCCTTGACGCAATCGGCCACCAGCTGCGGCTCGGCCATCAGGCAGGCGCCGAAGGCGCCGCGCTGCACGCGCTCGCTCGGGCAGCCGCAGTTGAGGTTGATCTCGTCGTAGCCCCATTCCTCGCCCAGCGCAGCACAGCGGGCCAAGTCGGCCGGCTCGCTCCCGCCCAGCTGCAGCGCCACGGGATGCTCTTCCGCATTGAAGCGCAGGTGACGCGCCACGTCGCCATGCAGCAGCGCACCGGTGGTGACCATCTCGGTGTACAGCAGGCTCTGGCGGGTCAGCAGGCGGTGGAAGTAGCGGCAATGGCGGTCGGTCCAGTCCAGCATGGGGGCAACCGACATGCGCCAGCGCTCAGGGGCAACAGGCTTCTTCAAAGGCATGCGCGGATTATCCCAGCCCGGGTACGACTGTTCAGGGGGTTTCGTCAGCACGCACCACGCGATTGCGCCCCGTTGTCTTGGCCTCGTAGAGCGCCTTGTCGGCGCGCGCCACCAGGGTAAGGCTGTCCTGGCTGGTGCTTGCTGCCGCAACCCCCAGACTGACCGTGACGGGCCGGTGCGGCCAAACGGCATCCTGCACTTCCTGGCGGATGCGCTCGGCCACGCCCAGCGCCCCGGCCATGCGGGTGTCCGGCAGGACGATGGCGAACTCTTCCCCGCCGTAACGGGCGACCCGGTCGTAAGGCCGGGCCTGCGACTGCAACACGCGGGCGAGCTGCTGCAAGGCCTCGTCGCCGCGAACGTGGCCGAATTCGTCATTGAATGCCTTGAAGCCGTCAATGTCGAGCAGGATCAAGGCCAGCGAGGAATTCGTACGTGCCATGCGCGCCGAATCCTCCCGCAGGATCTGGTCAAAGGCGCGCCGGTTCTTGAGCCCGGTCAGCGCATCGGTCATGGTTTGCTGGGCCAACTCAAGAATCACCTGGTCCAGCCGCTTCTGGGTGGCCTCCAGTTGCTGCTGGCGCTCCTGCTGCGCTTGCGCCAGCGCTTCCAGCTCGGCCAGAGCCCGACGCAACTCCAGCAAACGGACGACTTGCCGCGCCAGCGCCTGCAGGGCCGTGGCCATGGCGGGTGTCAGGCGGCGCGGCACCTTGTCGATGATGCACAGCGTGCCCAACGCACTGCCGGACGGTGTGACCAGCGGCGCCCCGGCATAAAAACGGATGCCGGGCTCGCCCGTCACCAGCGGGTTGTGGGCAAAACGCGGATCCTGCGTCGCATCCGGCACTTCCATGATGGCGGCAGGGTTGAGGATGGCGTGGGCGCAGAAGGCCAGCTCGCGCGGCGTCTGCGGCACCTCCAGACCCACCTTGGCCTTGAACCACTGGCGCTCGCTGTCGATCAGGCTGATCAATGCCACCGGAACACCGCAGATGTGCGCGGCCAGCGTAACGATGTCGTCGTAGGACTGCTCGGGCAGGCTGTCCAGAATCCGGAAGGAGTCAAGGGCCTGCAGCCGCGTCTCTTCATCAGCCGGAAGCTGCGCAGGGATACCGCAAGGTGAACTCGCCATAAAGCGCGATGATAGCGCCCGCCCCTTTTCCCTCAGACACCGGGGGTCACGCACCAGGGGGCCGTGTTGTGCACCAGCCCCATCCACAAGGCCCAGGCCGAACTGGCTGCCAGCGCCAGCCCTGCCAGCCGAACACCCCAATCCCCGGCACCGGGTTGACCACGCAGACGCAGCCACAGCCACGGGCCTGCCATCATCGAAACGCTGGTGCCCAGGGCAAACAGAGCCATCACGGCGGCCCCCTCCAGCGGATGGCTGGTCATGGCCGCCACCAGCAGGGCCGAGTACAGCAGGCCGCAGGGCAGCAAGGCCCACAGCATGCCGATCACCAGCGGCGCGCCATGGCCCCGCCCGGCGGCCAGTGCCCGGGCCCCGGCCCACAGCCTGCGCCCGGCGCTCTCCAGCCAGATCGGCTGCTGCGCCTTCCACAGCAGCAAAAGCCCCAGCAACAGGGCCGCCACATGGAACAGGCTCCAGACCGGGCGCAGGGCCGAGGACTGGATGGTGAGCCAGCCCAGGCCCTGGATGGAAGCGGCGGCCAGACCGCCCAGGATGGCATAACCGATGATGCGCCCGAACTGGAACGTCCACATGGCCGCATTCTTGTGGGCGCCGGCGGCCTGGCCGATGCCGGCACAGGCGGCGCCACACATGGCGATACAGTGGGGGCCGCCCGCCAGCCCCATGAGCAGGGCCGTGACGGCAAGTGATGTCTGCATGTGCCCGAGTCTAGAGCAACTCCAGATACATGCTCAGATGATCTTGGAGAAGCGCGCGCGGTTGCGGTCGGCCTGCAGATAGCGGTCGAACACCATGGCCACGGCCCGCACGAAGAACCAGCCGTTGGCCGTGACCTGGACGCCGCTGTCGTCCACCGTCACCAGCCCCTGCTCCACCAGGTTCTGCAGCGTTTCCATCTCGGCAGCAAAGTAGCTGCGGAAATCGATCAGGTAGGCCAACTCGATGGACTCGAACAGCACCTCACCCTGGCACATCAGGGCCATGATGACGGCGCGGCGCACCAGGTCATCGCGCGACAAGGCCAGACCACGCACCACGGCAAAGCGCCCATGGTCGATGGCGTCGTAATACTCTTCCAGCGTCTTGGCGTTCTGGCTGTAGGTCGCGCCGATCCGGCCGATGGACGACACACCCAGAGCGATCAGGTCGCAATCCGGCTGGGTGCTGTAGCCCTGGAAATTGCGGTGCAGGCGCCCCTGCCGTTTGGCGATCGCCAAGGCATCGTTGGGCAGGGCGAAATGGTCCATGCCCACATAGACATAGCCGGCCCCCATGAAGGTGGCCAGCGAATTCGACAGCATGGACAGCTTGGCCGCTGCCCCCGGCAACTCGGCACTGGCAATGCGCCGCTGCGGCTTGAAGCGCTCCGGCAGGTGCGCATAGGCATACAGCGCGATACGGTCCGGCCGCAACTCGGTGACCTGCTTGAGCGTGCGGGCAAACGATTCGGGCGTCTGCTGCGGCAAACCGTAGATCAGATCCACGTTGACCGACTCGAAACCGCGGGCACGCGCCGCCTCAACCAAGGCAAACACCTGCTCGGCCGGCTGCACCCGGTGCACCGCCTTCTGCACGGCGGGGTCAAAGTCCTGCACACCAAAGCTCAACCGGTTGAAACCGAGTTCGGCCAGCGTATCGAGCCGGCTGGCGTCGATGGTCCGCGGGTCAACTTCAATCGAGTACTCACCGCCGGGCGTCAGCGTGAAGTTGCGTCGCAACATTGCCATGAGCTCACGCAGCTCGGCATCGCTGAGAAAGGTCGGTGTGCCGCCACCCAGGTGCAACTGCGACACCGTCTGCCCGACGCCCAGCTGGGCAGTGTGCAGATCCACCTCGCGACTCAGGTAGCGTAGGTACTCGGCCGCGCGGTCATGGTGCTTGGTGATGATCTTGTTGCAGGCGCAGTAGTAGCACAGGGATTCGCAAAAAGGAATGTGCACATACAACGATAGCGGCAGCACCAAGGCGGCCGCACCCGAACGGCGCTGCTGCAGGGCCTGCACGTAATCGTTCGCCGTGAAAGCCTCGACAAAGCGGTCTGCCGTTGGATAGGAGGTATAGCGCGGCCCGGCCACGTCATAACGGCGCAGCAACTCGGGGGATACGGGCTCAACGGTTTCGGCATTCATGGGGGATCCTCGACTGATGCTCAATGTGCCCGGAAAGCGCAAATCCCTTCTTGATGTGCATCAAATACTGGTAAGGTATGGGCCTGAGCCAGGGGAAACCAGGAGATGCTGCGATGGCTGATGTCAAAATACAGTCTATGAATCCGCAAACGATCAAAGTTGCCTGCTCGAACTGCAACCTGCGCGAACTGTGCATGCCCATGGGGCTGACCCCCGAAGAGATTGACCGCCTGGACAACGTGGTTGCCAACCGCCGGAAAATCAAGCGTGGTACCTCGCTGTTCCGCAATGGCGAGAAGTTCAGTTCGCTCTACGCCATCCGCACCGGCTTCTTCAAGACCTGCGTCGCCTCCGAGGATGGGCGCGACCAGGTGACCGGCTTCCAGATGGCGGGCGAGATCATCGGTCTGGACGGCATCGTGAATGACCACCATACCTGTGATGCGGTGGCGCTGGAAGACGCCGAAGTCTGCGTCATGCCCTTTGACCGCATCGAGGACCTGTCGCGCGAGATCAACGGCCTGCAGCGCCATGTCCACAAGATCATGAGCCGCGAAATCGTGCGCGAGCACGGTGTCATGCTGCTGCTGGGCAGCATGCGTGCCGAGGAACGTCTGGCGGCCTTCCTGCTGAATCTGGTGCAACGCCTGCACGCCCGCGGTTTCTCGCAGTCCGAACTGGTCCTGCGCATGACGCGCGAGGAGATCGGCAGCTACCTGGGTCTCAAGCTGGAGACCGTGAGCCGGACTTTTTCAAAGTTTGTGGAAGATGGCATCGTCGAAGTCAAGCAGCGCCATGTGCGCATTCTTAACACTGATGCCCTGTCCCAGATCGTCAACCACCAGGAATGCCACTGAGGTCGCAGCGACCTTAACAGCAAGTCTCCTGCTTGGGGCAGCCCTCCGGGCGCTCTGTGGCAGGCAGCGGGCATTGATTGACTTCAAAGGGTGACATGGCCAGCAACGCGGTGAGTCCGCTGGAGAGCATGGTCATTACCCAGAACACAAAAAACGCCAGCGTGTAGACGCCTTGGCGTGACAGGGTCACCGGCTGACCGAACCAGTGCAGATCCTGCGGATCGACCATGGCAAACACCAGCATCTCCAGCACACCCGCCACCAGAAAGGCGGGCCAGGCTATCCACATCATTTTCTGCATGTTCATGCTTGTCTCCTGATAGCCTGAGTGTAATCAGGGCTGGGGCGATGGCTTGGCAGCGGGTGCCACGCCGGTGGCGGCATGGTTGCGCGCCTGGATGGCCGGCGCCAGGCTGCTGGGAGCAGCCTCCAGGGTTTTATTGATCTCGATTCCCTGCCGGTAGTAATCCTCGCTGACCACCGGGTCGGGTGTGCGCACAGCCAGGTACAGGGTCACGAAACCGGCGACCACCACGACCGCGGGGCCGGCCAGCACCATCCAGACATGACCGAACTTCCACCAAGGTTGGGCCACCACATGGGCGCTCTTGCTCATACGTACTCCTTAACGTGGCACCAGGAACACGGATTTCTCACTCACGTGCGCCGGCGCATCTTGCGCGGCAATCTCGAAATGGATGGGGTGCGACCCAGGGGCCGCCGCCTCATAAGGCAATTGGGCACGGATCACTACCCAGCGTGCCTCGGTCGGGTTGACGGCCACCAGCGGGTCCTGGTCGGCGGCCAGCTGCAGGCCGGGCAAGCCCGAGACCGTGATCTTGTACTGCTGTGCCGTCTCGGTCGCGTTCATGACCTGCAGACGGTACACGTTCTCGATCATGCCGCCGGAAACGATGCGCGCCATCACGCCGCGATCACGCACCACATCCACCTTCAGCGGCGTGCGTGTTGCCAAGCTGATCAACATGGCCAGGCTGACGGCCAGCAGGATGCTGGTGTAGATCAGCACGCGCGGCCGCAGCACATGGCGCAAGGTCTGGGCACGCGTCCAGCCCAGTTGCACCGAGTTCTGCGTCGTGTACTTGATGAGGCCGCGCGGATAGTTCATCTTGTCCATGACGTCGTCACAGACATCGATGCACGCCGCACAACTGATGCATTCGTATTGAAGCCCTTTGCGGATGTCGATCCCGGTGGGGCATACCTGCACACACAGGGTGCAATCGATACAGGAGCCCAGGCCCAGCGCCTGGGGATCGGCCTTGCGCGAGCGGGCACCGCGCGGCTCGCCACGCCGCTCGTCGTAGGAGACGATCAGCGTGTCCTTGTCAAACATGGCGCTCTGGAAACGAGCGTAGGGACACATGTACTTGCACACCTGCTCGCGCATGTAGCCGGCGAAACCATAGGTGGCAAAACCGTAGAAAAAGACCCAGAAGATTTCCCACGGCCCCAGCGTGGCCTGCAGGAAGGACCGACCCAGCTCGTGGATGGGCGTGAAATAGCCAACAAACGTGAAGCCGGTCCACAGCGCCACTGAAATCCAGGCGAGTTGCTTAGCACCCTTGAGGGAGAGCTTCCTGACGGACATCGGCGCGCTGTCGAGCCGCATCCGTGCGCTGCGGTCACCTTCGATCTTGCGCTCGATCCAGAGGAAGATTTCGGTGTAAACCGTCTGCGGGCAGGCGTAGCCGCACCATTGACGGCCCGCTACCGCAGTAAAAAGGAAAAGCGACAGCGCCGAGATGACCAGCAGCCCTGTCAAATAGATAAAGTCCTGCGGGTACAGGACCAGACCGAAGATGTAGAACCGCCGCGCTTCGAGATCGAACAGCACCGCCTGGCGCTGTCCCCACTCCAACCATGGCAAACCGTAGAACACCAGCTGCGTCAGGAACACCATCCCCCAGCGCCAGCGTGCGAACAGGCCGGAAACGCTGCGGGGATAGACCTTCTTGTGCGCCTGGTACAAAGAAACCATCTCTGCATCGTCCGCATCGGATGACGTCACCTCCTGCGAGACGATGGGAATGATCTTTTTGTCTGTGCTGTCGGGATGGTTCAAAACAACTCCAGTCGGCTTACTGCTTACTTGGCCGCCACTTTAGCGCCGTTCGACAGACTCCAGACATACGAGGTCAGCACCTGGATCTGGCTTTCGCTCAGCTTGCCCTCCTGGGCCGGCATCTGGTTGACCTTGCCGTTGTTGATCATGGCAACAATGGCATTCTCGCCATAACCATGCAGCCAGATGTCATCGGTCAGATTGGGGGCACCCAGAGCCTGGTTGCCCTTGCCATCCATGCCGTGGCAGGCGGCGCAGGCACCGAACTTGGCCTTGCCCAGCGAAGCACGCAGGGAGTCATGCGGGCTGCCCGACAGGCTCAGAACATAGTGGGCCACGTTCTTCACGTCATCCGGCGTGCCCACGGCAGCCGCCATGGGCGGCATGTTGCCGATACGGCCTTTGGTGATGGTTTCCTTGATCTTGTCCGGCGTACCGCCATGCAGCCAGTCGCCATCGGTCAGGTTCGGGAAGCCCTTGCTGCCGCGTGCATCCGAGCCGTGGCACTGAGCACAGTTGTTCATGAACACGCGCTCGCCGATGCCCATGGCCTGGGGATCCTTGGACATGTCTTCAGGGGTCATGCCGGCAAATTTGGCATACAGGGGGGCAACATCCTTTTCCCCCTTCTCCATCTCGGCCTTGTGCTGGCCCAGAGAAGTCCAGCCCAGCTTGCCTGCACTGGTCCCCAGACCGGGGTACATGGCCAAGTAGACCGCACTGAAGACGATCGTGATGACGAACAGCCACACCCACCAGCGCGGCAGGGGGTTGTTCATCTCGCGCAGATCACCGTCCCAGATGTGGCCGGTCGTGTTGTCGTTCGAGGTCATGGCCTTGGCTTTGCCGCTGAACCACAGCAGCAGCAGGCAGGCGGCAATGCCCACGACAGTGATCACGGTAACGTAGACCGACCAGAAGTTGCTTGTAAAGTCGCTCATTTTTCTTCCTTTGACGGCTCGTTATTCCTGTTCGAAAGGCAGCATGGCGGCCTGTTCGAAATCAGCGGCATTGCGCTTGGACCACGCCCACAGCACGATGCCGATGAAGGTGATGAAGCTGGCCACGGTGGCAATGGAACGAAGGGTATTGACATCCATGATGTGATCTCCCGTCTTACTTGAGTGCCGTACCCAGAACCTGCAGATAGGCGATCAGCGCTTCGACTTCCGTCTTGCCCTTGACCTCTTCCACGGCCTTGGCGATCTGCTCGTCGGTGTAGGGCACGCCGACGGTGCGCAGCGCCTTCATGTGCGCCGGCATGACCGATGCATCGACCGTGTCCTTGAGCAGCCAGGGATAGGCCGGCATGTTGGACTCGGGCACCAGATCACGCGGGTTGTTCAGGTGGATGCGGTGCCACTCGTCGCTGTAGCGGCCGCCGACACGTGCCAGGTCAGGACCGGTGCGCTTGCTGCCCCACTGGAACGGGTGGTCGTAGACCGACTCGCCTGCCACCGAATAGTGGCCGTAGCGCAGCGTCTCGGCACGGAACGGGCGGATCATCTGCGAATGGCAGTTGTAGCAGCCTTCGCGGACGTAGATGTCACGCCCGGCCAGTTGCAGTGCCGTGTAGGGCTGGATGCCCTTGATCGGCTCGGTGGTGGACTTCTGGAAGAACAGCGGCACGATCTCGACCAGACCGCCGACCAACAGCACCAACAAGATGAGAACGATCATCAGGAAGTTGTTGGTCTCGATTTTCTCGTGCGACATGCCGCCGCTCGTGTTGTGGTTTGCCATGATGGTTTCCTTCTTCTTATGCGTGAGACGCAACGGCCGGGATGGTGACGTTGACCGAGCGACCGGCAGTGGCCGTCTTGATCACGTTCCACAGCATGACCAGCATGCCACCCAGGTAGAGCAGACCACCGAGCAGACGCAGCACATAGAACGGGAAGGTGGCCTTGACCGACTCGACGAAGGTGTAGGTCAGCGTACCGTCCGCGTTGATGGCGCGCCACATCAGGCCCTGCATCACGCCGGCAATCCACATGGCAGCGATATAGATCACGATGCCGATGGTGGCAGTCCAGAAGTGGACTTCAATCGCCTTGACGCTGTACATCTGCTTCTGGCCGAACAGGCGCGGGATCAGGTAGTACATGGAGCCCATGGTGACCAGACCCACCCAGCCCAAGGCGCCGGAGTGCACGTGGCCCACGGTCCAGTCGGTGTAGTGGCTCAGGGCATTGACGGTCTTGATCGACATCATCGGGCCTTCGAACGTGCTCATGCCGTAGAAGGACAGCGACACGATCAGGAAGCGCAGGATCGGGTCGTCACGCAGCTTGTGCCAGGCGCCCGACAGGGTCATGATGCCGTTGATCATGCCGCCCCAGCTGGGCGCCAGCAGGATCAGCGAGAACACCATGCCGACCGACTGGGTCCAGTCCGGCAGTGCGGTGTAGTGCAGGTGGTGCGGACCCGCCCACATGTAGGTGAAGATCAGGGCCCAGAAGTGGACGATGGACAGGCGATAGCTGTACACCGGACGCTCTGCCTGCTTCGGAATGAAGTAGTACATCATGCCCAGGAAACCCGCGGTCAGGAAGAAGCCCACGGCGTTGTGGCCATACCACCACTGCACCATGGCATCCTGCACACCGGCGTAGGCCGAGTAGGACTTGAGGAAACCGGCCGGGATGGCTGCGCTGTTGACGAGGTGCAGCAGAGCCACGGCGATGATGAAGGCGCCGAAGAACCAGTTGGCCACATAGATGTGCTTGACCTTGCGGGTGCCCACCGTGCCGAAGAACACGACGGCAAACGCCACCCAGACCAGCGTGATCAGGATGTCGATCGGCCACTCCAGCTCGGCGTACTCCTTGCCGGAGGTGTAACCCAGCGGCAAAGAGATGGCGGCCAGCAGGATCACCAGTTGCCAGCCCCAGAAGGTGAAGGCGGCCAGCTTGTCGCTGAAGATGCGCACCTGACAGGTTCGCTGAACCACGTAGTAGGCGGCGGCAAACAGGCCGCAACCGCCAAAGGCGAAGATCACGGCATTGGTGTGCAACGGTCGCAGACGACCGTAGCTCAGCCATGAAATGCCCAGATTGAGTTCGGGCCAGGTCAGTTGGGCGGCGATGATCACGCCAACCAACATGCCCACCACGCCCCATACCACCGTCATGATGGCGAACTGTCGTACAACGGTGTCGTTGTAGACAGTGGCTTTTGTGTTTGCAAATGTCATGTGCACCTCTTTTCTTAGTTGTCCGCTATCAAGTCTGTAACAAAGTTCTCAGAATCCATTTGACTCATATCAACCGCGCTCAAGAATCCCGCAAAATCCGCTCGCCCTCGGCCTCGATGTCCTCAAATTGGCCACGCTCGATCGCCCACCACAGGCCGCCGAGGATGAAAAACACCAGGATGACCGAGAGCGGAATCAGTAAATAGAGTATGTCCATCAGGTTACCTTCGTGTGACGCCAGCCACCGGCCAGGCGCAGGGCATTGAGCACCACCAGCAGCGAACTCGACGCCATGCCGAGACCTGCCAGCCAGGCTGGAAGCCAGCCAACCACCGCCAGTGGCACACAGACAGCGTTGTAGGCCACCGCCCACCACAGATTCTGGTTCACCACCCCCATGGTGCGACGCGCCAGCTGCAGCGACTGCCCGACACTGGCCAACTGCTCCCCCAGCACCACAAAATCGGCCTGCGCGCGGGCCAGCGGCACAGCGTGACCAACCGCAAACGACACATGGGCGCCAGCCAGCACCGGCCCGTCGTTCAGGCCATCCCCAACGACCGCCACGTGCTTGCCATTCTGCTGCGCACTGCGAAGAAAGGCCAGCTTGTCCTGCGGGGTGCAGCCCCCGCGCGCCTTCTGGATGCCAAGTTGCGAGGCCACCCGGGCCACCGCCTGCGCACCATCGCCGGACAGGATCTGCACCTCAATCCCAGACGCCTGCATGGCTGCCACCGTGCTGAGGGCATCGGGCCGGATGTCCTCGCCCAGCTCAAACGTGGCCAGCCAGCCCTGCGCATCACTCAGACAAGCATGCGGCCCCTGCGGCACAGCCTCGTGAACGCCGCAGAAGCGGGACGACCCCAAATGCACCTCTTGCGCCGGCCCTGTCACCTCGGGCGGCACCAGTTGGCCGACCAGCCCCTGGCCGGCCAGTTCACGCACCTCGCTTGACCGCCAGGCCACCAGCCCCCTGCCCTGCCCGGCGGCGGCCAAGGCGCGCGACACCGGGTGCAGCGACTGCTGCGCCAGCGCCATGGCCATGGCCAGCGCCTGTTCATCACTCACGCCGGCACGGGTCCGGATGGCTTGCAGCACCATGGCGTCGCGCGTCAGGGTGCCGGTCTTGTCAAACACCACCATGTCGACTTCCGCCAGCGCTTCCAGCCCACCCAGCCGGCGTACCAGCACGCCATGACGCGCCAGCCTCCCGGCGGCTGCCAGCATGGCCGCCGGCGTCGCCAGCGACAAGGCACACGGACAGGTCACCACCAGCACCGCCACGGCCACCATCAGCGCATGACCGGGGTCGTGCGCCCACCAGTACGCCGCGGCACCCGCAGCCGCCAGCAAAACACCCACCAGGAACGGTTTGGCCAGGCGGTCCACCCGCTGCGCCAATTGCGGCTTGCTACTGGCGGCCTGCTCCATCAGCGCCACGATCTGGGCAAAACGGGTGTCGGCCCCGGTGCGGTCCACCCGCACCAGCACCGACGCGGCCAAGTTGTGGCTGCCGGCAATGACGGCCTCGCCCGCACCACGGGGAATCGGCCGCGACTCCCCCGTGAGCAGCGCCTCGTCGGCCAGCGTCTGACCTTGCAGCAAGGTGCCGTCCGCGGGAAACGCTTCGCCCGGCAGAATGCGCACCACATCACCTGCCTTCAGCCGCCGCACCGCGACACGCTCGAACATTCCGTCGGCGCGCTGACGCTCGACACTGTCAGGCAGGCGGTTCATCAGGGCATCGAGGGCACCGGCGGTGCGGTCGCGCAGGCGCAACTCCAGCCAGCGGCCGGTGAGCAGGAAGAAGACGAACATGGTCAGGGAATCGAAGTACACCTCTTTCCCGAAAATGCCCTGCGGATCAAAGGTGCCCGCCGTGCTGACCACAAAGGTGATGCCCATGCCCAGCGCCACAGGCAGGTCCATGCTGATGCGACGTTGCGCCACATCACGCAGCGCAGCAGAAAAGAAGGGGCCACAGGAAAACAGCATGACCGGCAAGGTCAGCACCCAGGAGGCCCAGCGCAGCAACTGCTCCATCTCGGCAGAGAGATCACCCGGCAGCGCCACATAGGCCGGCCATGCGTACATCATCACCTGCATCATGCACAGGCCGGCCACCGACCAGCGCCACAGTGCCTTGCGGGTTTCCTGGCGGCGACGCTGGTTGGCGAAGGCATCATTGGCCGGCACGGCACGGTAACCGGCCTTGAGCACCGCCTGCATCCAGCCCGAAGGCTGCACGGCATCGGCCTGCCAGACCACGCGGGCGCGGTGGCTGCCGGCGCTGACACTGGCACTGGCCACGCCGGGAACGCCGCGCAAGGCGTCCTCGACCGTCAGCGCGCAGGCCGCACAGTGCATGCCTTCGATGACCAGATGGGATTCCCAGCAATCGGCCTGGCCCTGAACCGGCCGGCTGAAGGCCGACCACTCCTGCGGATCGTCAAGCAGGCCAAGGTTGGCCGGGGCTGAGTCCACGGGCGGCTCAGCAGCTTCTGCCCTTTTGCGTTCCGGCAAGAACGTTGTGGCAAGACTTGCTGTTTGCATAGTGCTCAAGCGTATCGGGGCGCACCCGCCTCTGTCTTGATTTGGATCAAGACGATAACAGAAGTGAACGTAGTAATCTAGAATCCGTTTCGCACAACACGGAGATCACCTCATGTACCAAAGAATCCTCGTCGCCACCGATGGCTCCACCCTCTCCAAAAAAGCGGTCAGCAGCGCCATTGCCATGGCCCAGCTCACCGGCGCCGAACTGGTCGCCCTGAAGGTGATCCCGCGTTACCCGCAAAGCTATTTTGAAGGTGGTCTGGCCCTGCCGGCCAGCGACATCGCCCGCGTCGAAAAGCAATGGGCTGAGCACGGCCAGTCGATCGTGGATGCCGTGAGCAAGACTGCTCTGGGCAAGGGCGTCAAGGTCAAGGCCGTCACGGCCAAGTCGGATCTGGTGAGCGAGGCCATCATCGCCGCCGCCAAGAAACACAAGTGCGACCTGATCGTCATGGCTTCGCACGGCCGCAAGGGCATCAAGCGCCTGCTGCTGGGCAGCGAGACACAACAGGTGCTGACGCACTCGCACGTGCCGGTGCTGGTGCTGCGTTAAGCCCCCTGCGCCTGGCGCAAGACAAAGGCCCGCCCCGCGAGGGGCGGGCCTTTTTTCATGGTGCTGGCGAGCGCGAACCCGTTCAGTAGAACAGGTGCTTGTGCTGCTCGCGCAGCAGGTTCTTCTGCACCTTGCCCATGGTGTTGCGCGGCAACTCGTCGACCACGAAGCAGCGCTTCGGAATCTTGAAGTTGGCCAGCTGCGACTTGAGCTTGGCAATGATGTGGTCCGGGTCGAGCGCCATGCCGGACTGGCGCACCACCACCGCCACGCCCACCTCGCCGAAGTCGGGGTGCGGTACGCCGACCACGGCGCTCTCGGCCACGCCCGGCAATTCGTTGATGTAGCCCTCGATCTCGGCCGGGTAGACGTTGTAGCCGCCGCTGATGATCAGGTCCTTGCTGCGACCGACGATGGTCACATAACCACGCTCGTCGATCTTGCCGACGTCGCCGGTCTTGAAGTAGCCGTCGGCGGTGAACTCTTCCTTGGTTTTTTCGGGCATGCGCCAGTAGCCCTTGAACACATTGGGCCCTTTGACCTGGATGCCGCCGATCTCGCCCACCGGCACCGGCTGGCCGGCATCGTCCTGCACCCGCAGGCTGACACCCGGCAAGGGAAAGCCGACGGTACCGCCGCGGCGCTCGCCGTCCTTCGGGTTGTAGGGGTTGGAGGTCAGCATGATGGTTTCGCTCATGCCGTAGCGTTCCAGGATGGTGTGGCCGGTGCGCTGCTGCCAGGCCACAAAAGTCTCGATCAGCAGCGGTGCCGAACCGGCAATGAACAGGCGCATGTTGCGCGTGCTCTCGCGGTTCAGGCCGTGCTCGGCCAGCAGGCGCACATAAAGCGTGGGCACGCCCATGAAGACCGTCGCCTCGGGCAGCTTCTCCAGCACACGCTTGGGGTCGAACTTGGCCATCCAGATCATCTTGCTGCCGTTGAGCAGCGCGCCATGCAGCGCCACGAACAGGCCATGCACATGGAAGATCGGCAGCACGTGCATCAGCACATCGCCCGGTTGCCAGCCCCAGTACTTCTTCAGCACCTGGGCATTGCTCAGCAGGTTGCCGTGCGTCAGCATGGCCCCCTTGCTGCGGCCGGTGGTGCCGCTGGTGTAGAGGATGGCGGCCAGGTCGTCGGCCTGGCGCGGCACCGCCTGGTGGTGTTCGGAACAATGTGCGGCGCGTTCCAGCAGCGAGCCGGTCCGGTTGTCATCCAGCGTGAACACATGCTGGGTGCCGGCCTTGAAGGCGATCTTGCTGACCCAGCCGAAGTTCTTGCTGCTGCACACCACCACGGCCGGTTCGGCGTTGCCGACGAAGTACTCGATCTCGGCACTCTGGTAGGCCGTATTCAGGGGCAGGAACACATAACCGGCGCGCAGCGTGGCCAGGTAGAGCATGACCGCCTCGACCGACTTCTCGACCTGCACCGCGATGCGCGAGCCCTCGGGTAGGTCGAGCGACTTGAGCAGGTTGGCCATCATGGCCGTGGCCCGCTCCAGGTCGCGCCAGGAGTAGTTCAGCCCGTTGTCGGTCTCGATGGCGATCGCATCCAGGTTGTGCGGGAAGGCCGCACGCAGGGCGGCAAACAGATTGGCATTGGCTTGTGACATGGCTTCGCTCAAGTCTCAGAGGTTGAAAAATTGCTGGGTCGCTTCTGCAGAAAGGCATTGATGCCTTCGCGATGCTCCGGGCTGTCCGCGTAGGCATAGGCACAGGAAAGGAAACCCGCTATCGAACCAGGAGCTGCCGGCGCAATACCGTCAAGGCCCAGAGGCCGATTCAATGCCCGAAGCGTCTGTTTGTTCAGGCGCGCGGCCTGGGGTGCCAGTGCTGTGATGCGCGCGGCGGTGGCCGCGGCCTCGCTGGCGCATTGGCCGCCCGGCATCACGCGACTGAGAAAGCCACGCTGCTGCATCAGCTCGGCGCCGGACACGGCTGCTTCCAGCAGCATCTCGCGCGCCGTCAGGGCTCCCGCTTCACGCAGCACCAGCGCCGCCTCGCGCGGCGCCATGGGAAAACCCAGGCGGGCGATTGGTGCACCGAATCTGGCGGCCGCATCGGCGATGCGGATGTCGCAGCAGCAGGCGATCTCGACGCCGGCCCCCATGCAATTGCCTTCGATCTGCGCCACGATCGGCACATCACAGTCCAGCATGGCCTGCAGGCCACCCCAGACATCGTTGTCATGGAAATCGCGCAGGCCGGCCTCGTCGAAGCGAAAGTCGGGGTATTCGGAAATATCGCCGCCCGCGCAGAAATGCCCGCCCTCCCCGCGCACCAGCACACAGCGCACCGCCGGCTCGGCCTGGATCGTCGTGAACACCTGGCGCAGTTCGCGCCACATGGCACGCGACATGGCGTTGAACTTGCCCGGGTGGCTCAAGGTCACCAGCGCAAGGGCGCCCTGCCGCTCGAATCGAATGTGGCCACTCATTGCTTCACGTTTCTCATCCGGTCTCACGCGTCAGGGCTCCTGTGTGCCTCAATCCAGCTTGGCGCCCGAGAGCTTGACCACATTGGCCCAGCGCTTGACTTCCGCGCTGACGAACTGGCCGAACTGCTGCGGCGTCAGGTTGCCGAACTCGGCGCCCTGGTTGGCCCAGACGGCCTTGGCTTCGTCCGTCAGGCCGGCCTTGCGGATGTCCTCCACCGCGCGCGCCTGCACATCGGCCGGTGTGCCCTTCGGCGCCCAGATGCCGTACCAGGTGGTCACGGTGTAGTCCGGCAAGCCCAGCTCGGCCGCACACGGCACGTCGGGGAACGCCGGATTGCGCTTGCCGCCTGACACCATCAGCGCCTTGATGCGGCCACCCTTGATGTGCGAGGCCGAGGAGCCCAGGCCGTCGAACATCATGTCGATGTTGCCGGCAATCAGGTCCTGCAGCGCCGGGCCGGCACCCCGGTAGGGAATATGGGTGATGAAGGTCTTGGTCTGCTGCTTGAACAACTCGCCCGCCAGATGATGGCTGCTGCCGCTGCCGGCCGAGCCGTAGTTCATCTTGCCGGGGTTCTGCCGCAGCATGGTCAGGAAGGCCTTGAAGTCGACAGTGATCTTCTTCGGGTTGACCACCAGCACCTGCGGCACGTTGGCCACCAGCACCAGGGGCACAAAGTCCTTTTCCAGGTCGTAGTCCAGCTTGGGGTACATCGACGGCGCGATGGCATGGTGAGCGCCCCCCATGAACAGGGTGTAGCCATCGGGCTGCGCCTTGGCCGCGATGCTGGCACCCAGGGTGCCGCCGGCGCCACCGCGGTTGTCGATGATCAGCTGCTTGCCGGTCACCCGGGCAAACTGGGCCGCCAGTGGGCGGGCAAAGGCATCAGTGCCACCGCCGGCCGGAAACGGCACGATCAGGGTAACCGGCTTGGTCGGCCAGTTCGATTGGGCCTGTCCGCTCAGGGCCGTCCCGGCCAGGCCGGCTGCCGCCAGGCGCAGCACATCACGGCGGCTGGAAATGACGCGGTCGATCGTAGTCATGTCTGTCTCCTCTTTTTTAGTGAACCAACTAACTCACAAAATGGTGCAGCGCTCAGAACGCCAGCTTAGCGATCTCGCCTGACACAGGTATTTTGCCCTGCCCCAGTTGCACACGGTGCTTGTCCAGGCGCTTGAGGTCATACAGGTAGTTGACCATGATGCCGTAAGACTGTTTCCACCCCTTGGGCGAGCCGTCACCCGCCCAGTTGAGCCGCTCCACACGCGCCCCATTGCCCAGGTGAAAGCGCGCCACCGGGTCGACCGGCTTGCCTTCCTGCAGTTCCTGGCCCAGGTAGTGCGCCGCGCACTGCAAAAGCAGATGGCCCAGGGGCGAACCGGCCTCCAGCTCGCGCGCGTTGTCTGCCGCGGCCAGGAACAGCTCGGCCGTCAACGCCTCGCCGCCAAGCGAGCGCTGCAGCTCCGTGCGTGCGCGACGCTCCATCCGCTCCAGCATGGCACCGGCATGCCGTCCCAGCCAACCGCGGAAACCCGGAATGGGCGACAGCGTGACGAAGGTCTTGAGCTTGGGAAATTCGGCGCGCAGGGTTTCGACCACGCGCTTGATCAGCGAATCGCCGAAGCTCACGCCACGCAGACCGGTCTGGGTGTTGCTGATGGAATAGAAAATGGCCGTCGTCGCCTTGCTCAGATCAGAGGCTGCGGCGGTTTCGTCCAGCAGTGGCGCAATGCTGCCCGGCATTTCGCCCAGCAAGGCCACCTCCACAAAGATCAGCGGCTCGTCCGGCAGGCGCGGGTGGAAGAAGCCATAACAGCGGCGGTCGCTGTCCAACCGGTTCTTCAGGTCGGCCCAGCTGCGGATGTCGTGCACTGCCTCGTACTTGATAAGCTTCTCGATCAGCGAGGCCGGCGAATCCCAGCTCATGCGCCGCAGCTCCAGGAAGCCGACATCGAACCAGGTGGAAAACAGGTTCTCCAGCTCGGCATCCAACGCCAGCAGGCGCTTCTCGCCCTTGAGTTGCGGCAGCAGCTCGGCACGCAGGTCGAGCAGAAAGCGCATGCCCTCGGGGAAGGCGGAAAAACGCTGCAGCAGCCGCGTACGCGGCGACACCAGGGCCTTGCGCAAGCGGATTTCGGCCTGCCCTTCCTCGGGCGTCCCGATGGCGCTGTCGTACTGGTCGCGCGCCGCCGCCACCTTCTTGGCGTCGGGGGCAAACTGCTCGCTCATCAACAACCAGGTGTCGCGCCGCTGCTCAGGTGTTGCCGCGGCGTACCAGGCCGCCACGGTGCGCGCACGGCGCCCGCCCTCGACCTCGCTCACCTGCGGATCGACGATGGCCTGCAGGGTCTTGAGCACACGGCGCTGCTCGCGCGTCAGCGCCGCATCGCGCGCCGGCTGGGCCACAGCGGCCGACGTGGCCCCGACCACGCCACGCAGGCGCGGACTCAGCTGCGAGACGCTGCGCGCCAGCCACGATGTTGCGACGTTCATACCAGCCTCCTGCTTTTCTGTTGGCGCGCCAGTTCGCGCAGTGCTTCGCGTTGCCGCGTCAGATGCGTGCGCATGGCCGCTTCCGCCCCCTCGGAGTCGCGCGCCTTGAGTGCCGCAAACACCGCCATGTGCTCGCTCAGGCTTTGCGCCAGACGCCCCGGCGCATGCAGCTGCTGCAGACGCGCCAGCTTGAGGATCTTGCGCAGATCCGCGATCACCTGTGCCAGCCAGCGGTTGTCGGCCAGCGTGATGATGGCCTCGTGGATGGCGAAATTGGTCTGGTAGTAGTCGACGATGCGTTTGGCCGCCGCATGGGCCTGCAGCTTCTGGTGCAGCGTCTCCAGCACGGCCAGGTCGGCATCGCTGGCATGGCTGGCGGCCTCATAGGCGCAGCGCCCTTCCAGCAGGGCAATGACGGGAAAGATTTCGTCCAGGTCCTGCTCGGTCACTTCATTGACAAAACAACCGCGGCGCGGCTCATGCCGCACCAGCCCTTCGGCCGACAGCACCTTGAGGGCCTCGCGCAACGGCGTGCGGGAAATCTCCAGGCGCTCACACAAGGCGACTTCATCGACAAAACTGCCCGGCGCCAGGGTGCCGTCAAAGATCTCCTCCCGCAGCGTGGCGGCGACGTGCTCGTGCAAAGAGTTGTGGACCAGACGCATGAGGGACTCGAAGCAGGTGGATGAACACAGCAGGACAGGCCGGCTCGGCTTGTCCTTTTCTGTAATTTTCCATAATTACAGGTAATTATTCGATCCAGACAAACCCTGATCCCTGGCTTCCGCGTGAGAGCCGGCAGGTTTGCTATGTTTTTTATAGTGATTCGCGCTTATTTGGCGGGGCAACCAGCCATATTCAGGCTGAATCAACGCGCACTCAGGTCGAACGTGCGACCGGCCGCTGGCCGGCCCACCACCACAGCCCGATCCCGCCGACGATCATGGGCAGGCACAGCCACTGCCCCATGCTCAGGCCGAATGACAGCAGGCCAAGAAAGTCATCGGGTTCGCGGAAGAACTCCGCCACGAAACGCAGCACGCCGTAGCCGAACAGGAAGGCCGCAGCCACCTGGCCGGTGCGACGCGGCTTGCGGGCATACAGCCACAGCAGCACGAACAGCAGCAGCCCTTCCAGCAGGAACTGGTAGACCTGCGAGGGATGGCGCGGCACATCACCGGCCCCACGGAACAGCATGGCCCAGGGCAAGGACGGATCGGCCACGCGCCCCCAGAGTTCGCCGTTGATGAAGTTGCCGACCCGGCCGGCGGCCAGACCCGTGGGAACACAGGGCGCCACGAAGTCGGCTACCTGCAGCCAAGGCTTCCTGCGGCTGTGGGCAAACCAGAGCATGGCCCCCACCACGCCGAGCATGCCACCGTGAAAACTCATGCCACCCTGCCAGACAAAGAAAACCTCCAGCGGGTGGCTCAGGTAGTACCCCGGCTTATAGAACAGGCAATAACCCAGGCGGCCGCCAATCACCACGCCCATGACGCCGAGAAACAGGATGTCCTCCACGTCGCGCCGGCTCCAGGCCTGCGTGCCGCTGAGGGAGGCATACGGCTCGTGCCGCAGCCGGCGCACGCCCAGGAACATGAACAAGGCAAAGGCCACCAGGTAGGTGATGCCATACCAGTGGACAGCGAGCGGCCCCAACTGCAGGGCGACCGGATTGATTTGCGGGTGGATCAGCATGGGCGCCATTGTGCCCCGGCTGGCACCCCGGGTGCCGGCTCAAATGCACAAACCCGATTTGATATCGCGGGGTGCCCAGCCCTCACCAGCCTCTGTGGCCGGCCGCCACGACGGGCGCGCCGGCGACGGAGCAACGGTCAGTCGAGCAGCGACAGGTCGCGCACTGCGCCCTTGTCGGCCGACATCACCAGCTTGGCATAGGCCTTGAGCGCGGCCGACACCTTGCGTTTGCGCGGCTGAGCGGGTTTCCAGCCGGCCTTGTCCTGCGCCGCACGGCGCAGGGCCAACTCCTCGTCGGACAGGAGAACGTTGATGGTGCGATTGGGAATATCGATACGGATGCGGTCGCCGCTGCGCACCACCCCAATCGCCCCACCGGCAGCCGCCTCGGGCGAGCAGTGGCCGATCGACAGGCCAGAGGTGCCGCCGGAGAAACGCCCGTCCGTCAGCAGGGCGCAAGCCTTGCCCAAGCCCTTGGACTTGATGTACGAGGTCGGGTAGAGCATCTCCTGCATGCCGGGGCCGCCCTTGGGGCCTTCGTAGCGCACGATCACGACGTCACCGGCCTTGACCTTGTCGTCCAGGATGTTGGCCACAGCCTCGTCCTGCGATTCAGTGACATGGGCCGGCCCTTCGAACACCAACAGACTGTCGTCCACGCCCGCGGTCTTCACCACACAACCGTTGAGTGCAATGTTGCCGTACAACACCGCCAGCCCCCCCTCCTGCGAGAAAGCGTGGTCAATGGAACGGATGCAGCCTTCAGCGCGATCGGTATCCAGGCTGGGCCAGCGTGTGGATTGACTGAAGGCGATCTGGGTCGGCTTGCCGGCGGGCCCTGCCTTGTAGAAAGTCTGCACCTCGGGCGAGGGGTTGCGCTTGATGTCCCACTGGTCCAGCGCATCCTTCATGGTCTTGGCGTGGACGGTCGGCACGTCGGTGTGCAACTTGCCGGCGCGGTCGAGCTCACCCAGGATGGCCATGATGCCGCCCGCACGGTGCACGTCCTCGACATGGTACTTGTTCGTATTGGGCGCCACCTTGCACAGCTGAGGCACCACGCGCGACATGCGGTCGATGTCCTTCATGGTGAAGTCGATCCCGGCTTCCTGTGCAATCGCCAGCAGGTGCAGGATGGTGTTGGTCGAGCCGCCCATGGCGATGTCCAGCGCGATGGCGTTCTCGAAGGCCTTGAAGCCGACCGAACGCGGCAGCACGCTCTCGTCGCCCTGCTCGTAGTAGCGCTTGCACAGCTCCACGACCAGACGGCCAGCGCCCTTGAACAGCTGTTCGCGGTCAGCATGCGTGGCCACAATCGTGCCATTGCCCGGCAAGGCCAAGCCCAGCGCCTCGGCCAGGCAATTCATGGAGTTGGCCGTGAACATGCCGGAGCAGGAGCCGCAGGTCGGGCAGGCGGAACGCTCCACCTCGGCCACCTCTTCGTCCGACACCTTGTCGTCGGCGGCCATTACCATGGCGTCGATCAGGTCGAGCTTGATCACGCCCAGTTTGGTCTTGCCGGCTTCCATCGGGCCGCCGGAGACGAACACCACCGGGATGTTCAGGCGCATGGCGGCCATCAGCATGCCGGGGGTGATCTTGTCGCAGTTGGAAATGCACACCAGCGCATCGGCGCAGTGGGCGTTGACCATGTACTCCACCGAGTCCGCAATGATCTCGCGGCTGGGCAGCGAATACAGCATGCCGTCGTGGCCCATGGCAATGCCGTCGTCCACGGCGATAGTGTTGAATTCCTTGGCGACACCACCGGCGGCTTCGATCTCGCGCGCCACCAGCTGGCCCAGATCCTTCAGGTGCACGTGGCCGGGCACGAACTGGGTGAAGGAGTTGGCAATCGCGATGATGGGCTTGCTGAAGTCGCCGTCCTTCATGCCGGTGGCGCGCCAGAGTGCACGCGCACCTGCCATGTTGCGGCCGGCAGTGGAAGTTTTGGAACGATAGGCTGGCATGGTGATTCTTCGGGTCAGTGGTTACAGGTGAGAAGGCCTTTGCAATTATGGCCTAGCGGGCAGCTTGCATTGGCTGGTGGAATCATGCCAACACCCACGGCATAGGTACACGTCAGCGCGTGCCTGCCAACGACCTGGCGGGCACCCCATCCACACATCTCAAGGCCGTTTTCTTTTGGTCCCCAGAGCAGCCTGGCTGCGGTCGATACGTGCCTGCCGACGCTGGTCTTCGCGCGCCATGGCCTTGCGCCGGGTGTAGCCCGAGGCATCCGCCCAGGCCCACCAGGCGACGGCCAGCCCGAAGGGCATCAGCACCACCCACCAGTCCCAAGCCGCCACCGGCCCGACCTCCAGGAATTTCAGCAGCAGCAAAACAACACCCAGGCCCAGCAGATACATCTCAATTCCCCTTGTTCCGTATGGCCGATGCCGTCGGCAGTCAACCATAGTTATTACAATATCGTTGTTCACTTAATTTAACTCAACCCACGAGGAAATGATGAAACGTGCTCTGTTTGCCTTGGTCGCTGCTGTTTCCGTGACCGCCCCCGCCTTCGCCGACCAGGCTCTGGCCACTTCCAAGAACTGCATGGCCTGCCACGCCGTCGACAAGAAGTTGGTTGGCCCGGCTTTCAAGGATGTCGCCGCCAAGTACAAGGGCGACAAGTCCGCCGCTGACAAGCTGGCTGCCAAGGTCATCAAGGGTGGCGCTGGCGTCTGGGGTCCGGTGCCCATGCCCGCCAACCCGCAAGTGAATGACGCAGAAGCCCACAAGCTGGTTGCCTGGGTGCTCTCCACCAAGTAATCGCCCCTCGGCGCAACAAAAAAGCCCGCAATCGCGGGCTTTTTTGTTGCCGGGCGTAAGCCGCCGCCCCTTGCGGGGCAGGCAGGGCACACGCTCACCAGCGCCTCAATAGGCCTGGCCCAACTGGTCCAGAATCGCCGGATTTTCCAGCGTGCTGGTGTCCTGGGTGATCGTCTCACCCTTGGCAATGGAGCGCAGCAGGCGGCGCATGATCTTGCCGGAGCGCGTCTTGGGCAGGTTTTCGCCGAAACGGATGTCCTTCGGCTTGGCGATCGGGCCGATTTCCTTGGCCACCCAGTCACGCAGCTCCTTGGCAATCTGCTTGGCCTCGTCCCCGGTGGGGCGCGCACGCTTGAGCACCACGAAGGCGCAGATGGCTTCGCCGGTCAGGTCGTCCGGACGGCCCACCACGGCCGCCTCGGCCACCAGGTCGGTCTTGGCCACCAGGGCCGATTCGATCTCCATCGTCCCCATGCGGTGACCGGACACGTTCAGCACGTCGTCAATACGGCCGGTGATGCGGAAATAACCACGGTCTTCGCTGCGCACGGCACCGTCGCCAGCCAGGTAATAACCCTTGAGCTCTTCGGGGAAGTAGCTCTTCTTGAAGCGCTCGGGATCGTTCCAGATGGTGCGGATCATCGAGGGCCAGGGCTTCTTCACCACCAGGATGCCACCGGCGCCGTTGGGCATGTCGTTACCGGCTTCGTCGACGATGGCAGTCATGATGCCCGGCAGCGGCAAGGTGCAGGAGCCCGGCACCAGCGGCGTGGCACCCGGCAGCGGCGTGATCATGTGGCCGCCGGTTTCGGTCTGCCAGAAGGTGTCGACGATCGGGCAGCGCTCGCCGCCGACGTTTTTGTAGTACCACATCCAGGCTTCCGGGTTGATCGGCTCACCCACCGAGCCCAGGATGCGCAAGCTGCTCAGGTCGGAACGGTCCGGGTGCACGCTGGCATCGCCTTCGGCCGCCTTGATCAGCGAACGGATGGCGGTGGGGGCCGTGTAGAAGATGGTGCACTTGTGACGCTCGATCATCTGCCAGAAACGACCGGCATTCGGGAACGTCGGCACGCCTTCGAAGATGATCTGCGTGGCGCCGGCGGCCAGCGGGCCGTAGGCCACGTAGGTGTGGCCGGTGATCCAGCCGATGTCGGCCGTGCACCAGAAAATGTCGTCGGACTTCAGGTCGAAGGTCCAGTCCATGGTGAGCTTGGCCCACAGCAGGTAACCGCCGGTCGAGTGCTGCACGCCCTTGGGCTTGCCGGTGGAGCCGGAGGTGTAGAGGATGAACAGCGGGTGCTCGGCGCCGACGGCCACCGGGGCGCACTCGGTGCTCTGGCCCGCCAGGGCCTCGGCAAACGTCTTGTCACGGCCGGCCACCATGTTGCAGGCGGTGGCGGTGCGCTGGTAGACCAGCACGGTCTTGATGGTGTCGCAGCCGCCCATGGCCAGTGCTTCGTCCACGATGCCCTTGAGCGGCAACTCCTTGCCGCCGCGCATCTGGTAGTTGGCGGTGATCACGGCCACGGCGCCGGCGTCGATGATGCGCTCCTGCAGCGACTTGGCCGAGAAGCCGCCGAACACCACACTGTGGGTGGCGCCGATGCGGGCGCAGGCTTGCATGGCCACCACGCCCTCGACGGTCATGGGCATGTAGACCAGGACGCGATCACCCTTCTTGATGCCTTGCGCCTTGAGGGCATTGGCAAACTGGCTCACCTTGGCCAGCAGCTCCTTGTAGCTGACCTTGGTGACCGCACCGTCGTCCGCTTCAAAGATGATGGCCGTCTTGCTTTCGACCGGGGTGCCGATGTGCTTGTCCAGGCAGTTGGCCGACGCATTCAGTTCGCCGTCGTCGAACCACTTGTAGAACGGGGCATTCGACTCGTCCAGCGTGCGGGTGAAGGGTTTGTTCCACACCACATTTTCACGTGCCAGCTTGGCCCAGAAACCCTCGAAGTCCTTTTCCGCAGCGGCACACAGGGCGTTGTAGCCATCCATGCCGGAGATCCGGGCGGCCTTCACAACCGACTCGGCCGGGGGGAAGACCCGGTTCTCGACCAAGACAGACTGGATGGCGGACGAAGATGAACTCATGGCTTGTTTCCTCTAATAGAAATTGAATCGCCACGGAATGTCGGGTTTTGCCCTTACAAGTCACTGACTTGATTGACACCCTGCCCTCAATGTACCCAATCCTCGCCCGGATGGAAATGCAGCCTAAAATCTTTCGCCTAGAGACAAACCCGAGATTGCCCTGATGTCGTCCCCTGAACCGTCCAAAGCCTCGCCACTGCGCCCCCTCCCCGCTTTCATCTTTGCCAGCCGCTGGCTGCAGTTGCCGCTGTATCTGGGGCTGATTGCCGCACAAGGCGTGTATGTCTTCCACTTCTGGGTCGAGCTGGTGCACCTGCTGGAAGCCGCCTTCGGCAGCCAGACGGCCCTGCAGGCGCTGGTCACCAGCATCGGCTACAAGGAAACGGTCAGTGTCACCTCGCTGAACGAGACCATCATCATGCTGGTGGTGCTGGCGCTGATCGACGTCGTGATGATCTCCAACCTGCTGATCATGGTCATCGTCGGCGGCTACGAAACCTTTGTCAGCCGCATGAACCTCGAAAGCCACCCCGACCAGCCCGAGTGGCTGAGCCACGTCAATGCCTCGGTGCTCAAGGTCAAGCTGGCCACCGCCATCATCGGCATCAGCTCGATCCACCTGCTCAAGACCTTCATCAACGCCGCCAACTACGACGTCAAGGTCCTGATGTGGCAGACCCTCATCCACATCGTGTTCCTGATGAGCGCGCTGGCAATCGCCTACACCGACAAGCTGCTCACCAGCAGCCACCAGCACGATCACTGACCCTTTCCACTTCACGCTTAACCACCCGACTGAACATGTCTACCACCACCATCCGCCAAGCCGACCTGATCGAGTCCATTGCCGCCGCCCTGCAGTACATCAGCTACTACCACCCGGCCGACTACATCGCCCACCTGGCACGCGCCTACGAGCGCGAGCAAAGCCCGGCCGCCAAGGACGCGATTGCGCAGATCCTGACCAACAGCAAGATGAGCGCCACCGGCCACCGCCCGATCTGCCAGGACACCGGCATCGTCAACGTGTTCCTGAAGATCGGCATGGACGTGCGACTCGAAGGCTTCACCGGCAGCCTGGACGACGCCATCAACGAAGGCGTGCGCCGCGGCTACAACCACCCGGACAACACGCTGCGTGCTTCCGTCGTGGCCGACCCGCAATTCGCGCGCAAGAACACCAAGGACAACACGCCGGCGGTGATCTTCACCGAGATCGTGCCGGGCAACAAGCTCGACGTGACCGTGGCCGCCAAGGGTGGCGGCAGCGAGAACAAGAGCAAGATGGTCATGCTCAACCCGAGCGACTCCGTGGTCGACTGGGTGCTCAAGACCGTGCCGACCATGGGCGCCGGCTGGTGTCCGCCCGGCATGCTGGGCATCGGCATCGGCGGCACCGCCGAGAAGGCCGTGCTGATGGCCAAGGAAAGCCTGATGGACGACCTCGACATGTACGAACTGCAGGCCAAGGCGGCCAAGGGCGAGAAGCTCACGCAGGTGGAAGAGCTGCGCCTGGAGCTGCATGAGAAGGTCAACGCGCTGGGCATCGGCGCCCAGGGCTTGGGCGGCCTGACCACGGTGCTCGACGTCAAGATCAAGATGTACCCGACCCACGCGGCCAGCAAGCCGGTGGCCATGATCCCGAACTGCGCCGCCACCCGCCACGCCCACTTCGTGATGGACGGCTCGGGCCCGGTCTACCTCGATGCGCCGAGCCTGGACCTCTGGCCCAACGTCGACTGGACACCCGACACGAAAAAGAGCAAACGCGTCAACCTCGACACCCTGACCAAGGCAGAAGTGGCCAGTTGGAAGCCGGGCGACACCCTGCTGCTCAACGGCAAGATGCTGACCGGCCGCGACGCCGCGCACAAGCGCATCCAGGACATGCTGGCCAAGGGCGAGAAGCTGCCGGTGGACTTCACCAACCGCGTCATCTATTACGTCGGCCCGGTCGACCCGGTGAAGGACGAGGCCGTCGGCCCCGCCGGCCCGACCACCGCCACCCGCATGGACAAGTTCACCGACATGATGCTCAGCCAGACCGGCCTGATCGCCATGATCGGCAAGGCCGAGCGTGGCCCGGAAGCCATCAAGGCCATCGAGAAGCACAAGAGTGCCTACCTCATGGCCGTCGGCGGCGCCGCCTACCTGGTGAGCAAGGCCATCAAGACCGCCAAGGTGGTGGGCTTTGAAGACCTCGGCATGGAAGCCATCTACGAATTCGACGTGGTCGACATGCCCGTCACCGTGGCGGTGGATTCCGGCGGCACCAGCGCCCACATCACCGGCCCGGCCGAGTGGCAAAAACGCATTGCCAGCGGCGAGTTCAAAGGCATCTCGGTCACCAACGCTTGACCCACGCCGCGCATCCGATCGGTGTTTTCGACAGCGGCATTGGAGGACTCAGCATCCTCCAGGCCCTGCGCGCCGAGCTGCCGGCCGAGGCCTTCGTTTATGTGGCCGACAGCGGCCATGCGCCCTATGGCGAGCGTGATGCGCTCCACGTCATTGGCCGTTCGCAGACCATCACGCGCCACCTGCTGACGCGGCACCACATCAAGGCACTGGTGGTGGCCTGCAACACGGCGACCGCCGCCGCCATCCACCTGCTGCGCCAGCAGTACCCCGACCTTCCAATCGTCGGCGTCGAGCCGGCACTCAAGCCGGCCGCCCAGCTGAGCCGGACCCGGCGCGTCGGCGTCATGGCCACGCGCGGCACGCTGGAGAGCGACAAGTTCCGCGCCCTGCTCGAGACATTGCAGGGACAGGCCGAGTTCATTCTGCAGCCCTGCGATGGCCTGGCCGATGCCATCGAACGCCAGGACGCTATCAAAACAGAAGCGCTTTGCGCTGATTACACAAGGGCTATCGGCCAATTTGGCCATAAACCGGGACAGATCGACACACTGGTGCTGGGCTGTACCCACTACCCGTTCGCCACCGCTGAACTGCGTTCGCTGCTGGGGCCGCAGGTGCAACTGATTGACAGCGGCGCACCGGTGGCGCGGCAAACCCAACGCCTGCTGAGAAGCCACAACGCGCTGGCCGCCAGCCCGACACCCGCCAGCCTTCAGCTCTACGCCACCGGCTATCCCGAACGCCTGCAGGCCGCCGCAAGCCATTGGCTGCAGCTCAGCCAGCCCGTTCAAACGCTATCAACTTGATAGCACCTGGCGCCTGTTTGGCGGCGCCAAAGCGATAAATCAATGAGATTCCAGGGGAAGGTACATGGCCATCTGGACTGGCCTGCCCGGAGGGGATCGAACCCCCGACCCACAGCTTAGAAGGCTGTTGCTCTATCCAACTGAGCTACGGGCAGAGATCGTGAAGAGATGGTCGGGGCGGCGGGATTCGAACTCGCGACCCTCTGCTCCCAAAGCAGATGCGCTACCAGGCTGCGCTACGCCCCGACAAGCTGAGTATTCTACCGGCTCCGCGAGGTGATTTCCGGCTCGGCTAAAGTTATTGGATGCATTCGCACTCACCGCCCCTGCCTTGGCTCGAACCCGGCGACGACTTTCCTCCCGTCACCCAAGCGTGGGGCGCCAACGCCGAAGCCCCAGGCCTGCTGGCGGCAGGTGGCCAACTGGACGTGCCGACCTTGTGCCAAGCTTATGCCGAGGGCATCTTTCCCTGGTTCAGCACAGGCCAGCCGATCCTGTGGTGGAGCCCCGACCCGCGCATGGTGCTGGACGTCGCCAACTTTCGCCTGCATCGCTCGCTCAGGAAAACGCTGCAGAAATTCATGGCCACGCCCGGCTGCGAGGTCCGCATCGACTCGGCCTTCGACCAGGTGATCGCGGCCTGCGCCGGCAGTGCGCGCGAAGGCCAGTCAGGCACCTGGATCGTGCCGCCCATGGTACGGGCTTACCGCGCCCTGCACCGGGCCGGCTTCGCCCACAGCGTGGAGACCTGGATCGACGGCCAACTGGTCGGCGGCTTGTACTGCGTGGCACTGGGCAAAGCCGTCTTTGGCGAATCGATGTTCACACGCGTGAGCGACGCCTCCAAGATCGCGCTGGCGGCGCTGGTCTGCTTCTGCCGTCAACATGGCATCCGCCAGATCGACTGCCAGCAGAACACCCGCCACCTGGCATCACTCGGTGCGCAGGAGGTGGCGCGCGCCGCCTTCCTGGAAAGGGTGCGCCAGGCACGCCACGAGAAGCCGCCTCACTGGCATTTTGAAGCTCTATACTGGCAACAACTCACTGCCACGCCGTCGGAGCCCATGTGACGCACCTCAAGGATCTTCCCCTGCAGACCTTGAAGTGAGGGGGTCGAAGATCCTTAGATTTTTTCGCCTATTTTTGTGATATAAGGCGATCCAATTTTCAATTCATGATTTTGGATTTTGAGGTCTTCATTTCTCGGGCCGCTCTGTGCCTGTTGCGGACGGTTTCGACTGGAAAAGCTACCGCTCATCGCCTACTACTCCACGAATGGCATAGGCTCGAACGAATTGTTAGGCTTACAGCGAGACGCATCGAGCCTCATAATTTCCCTTGGATAGGTCAAGATGCATCACACCCGAGATGCTCTTATAGCCGACCCCCACGACTCTATGCTCGTCAGCTGAAATAGAGAAGACGATGTATTCAGTCTTATCTTGAAACGGCTTGCCAAGATCCTCAAAGACAAGATTCACCTTGAGGCCTTCGTTGTGAGGGCGTACTAGAGTCACTCGGCCCTCATGCTCTTTCCCGACAAAATCCTTGATCTTTGCCTTCTTGGAGTCCATATCCCACGAAATCGCTTTGGGCGCTATTCCGTCGCCTTTGATGGTGCAAATTGTCGAGGCGGCGCTCGCCGAGAAACTTAGGCATGTCACCACCAAGAAGAGCAACAATTGCATGTAATCTGCACGGTAGACCAAGCTTGATAAAGCCGTCAAATCTGACTTACCAATACTGCGCACGTCTTCCTCCCACTTTTTGCTGCATGCGAACAAACATACGATACTTTATAGTTATTGATCAATGCCCCACCTAGCCTGACCGTGGAAAACTCAGACCCCGTTACATCTAGCGATGGACTACCTAGTTCGGATGAGCGTACTAGAGTGTCCATGTGTAATGGCAGTTTGCAGTTCTATGCCACCGCGCCCTATCCGTGCAGCTATCTCGACAACCGTCTGGCCCGCTCGCAGGTGGCAACCCCCAGCCACCTGATCAACAACGCCACCTACTCCGAGCTGGTGACCAAGGGCTTTCGCCGCAGCGGCATGTTCACCTACCGCCCGTATTGCGACGGTTGCCAGGCCTGCACCCCGCTGCGGGTACTGGCACAGGAATTCCAGGCGACCCGCAGTCAGCGCCGTGCCTGGCGGCAGCACCAGACCTTGCAGGCCCGCGTGCTCAAGCTGTGCTTCATGCCAGAGCACTATCAGCTCTATCTGCGCTACCAGAACGGCCGTCATGCCGGCGGCGGCATGGACCAGGACAGCATTGACCAATACACCCAGTTCCTGCTGCAAAGCCGGGTCAACTCCCGCCTGGTCGAATTCCGTGAATCGCAAGCGGACGGCAGCGCCGGCGCACTGAAGATGGTCTCCATCCTCGACGTCCTTGACGACGGACTGTCAGCGGTCTACACGTTCTATGAACCGGAAGATCACGCCAGCTACGGCACCTACAACATCCTCTGGCAAATCGAACAGGCGCGATCCATGGGCTTGCGCTACGTCTACCTCGGCTACTGGATCGCCAACAGCCAGAAAATGAACTACAAGGCCCGCTTTGCGCCGAACGAGGTGCTGTTGGACGGCAACTGGGCCGCCCTCGAATGACGGCTGAATGACGAGCTGGACGCCAAGAAAACCAATTTCACGAAGTAAAATCATGACCAGGTTCAGGAGCAGGTCATGAAAAAAACAGATCCCGATATCAATACCACGCCCACCGTCCAGGTGATTGAGCGCATGTTCACCCTGATGGACGTGCTGGCCTCACGGGAAGAGGCCGTGTCGCTGAAGGAAATCAGCGCCAAAACCGGCCTGCACCCTTCCACGGCCCATCGCATCCTCAACGATCTGGCCATTGGCCGCTACGTGGACCGCCCCCAGCCCGGCACTTACCGCCTGGGCATGCGACTGCTGGAACTGGGCAATCTGGTGAAGGGGCGGCTCAACGTGCGTGATGCCGCCATGACACCGATGCGTGAACTGCACAAGCAGATTCACCAACCCGTGAACCTGAGCATGCGCCAGGGCGACGAGATCGTCTACATCGAGCGCGCCTACAGCGAACGTTCGGGCATGCAGGTGGTGCGCGCCATCGGCGGCCACGCCCCGCTGCACCTGACCTCGGTTGGCAAGCTGTTTCTGGCGGCGGAAGACCCGCAACGCGTGCGCGCCTACGCCACCCGCACAGGCCTGAGCGGCCACACCAAGAACAGCATCACGCAACTGCCGGTGCTGGAGCGCGAGCTGTCCAAAGTGCGCCAGTACGGCGTGGCGCGCGATGATGAGGAACTGGAACTGGGCGTGCGTTGCATGGCTGCCGGCATCTACGACGACCAGGGCAAGCTGGTGGCCGGTTTGTCGATCTCCGCCCCGACGGGACGGCTGGATGAGGAATGGCTGCCCAAGCTGCAAGCCGTGGCAGACGAGATTTCCCGCACCTTGGGCTACCAGCCTGGCACCAAGCCACCACTGCAGTAACCCTGTCCCACCAATGAATCGCGCCCCTAAAGAGGGGCGCGATGTGAATCAGTAATAAGGGTGATCAGTAGAGCGCCAGTTTCTCGCTGCCGCCCATCCCTGTGACCGGTCGTGTGTGCGGGGGAATCGACTCGACCCAGCGCCGTACGCGCTCCGCATCGGCAATGCGGGTGAGCTTGCCTGCCGAATCCAGGAACACCATGATGAGCTTGCGGCCCGCCACCTGCGCCTGCATCACCAGGCACTGACCGGCTTCGGAGATATAGCCCGTTTTTTGCAGGCCGATGTCCCAGGTCGGGTTCTTCACCAGCCGGTTGGTGTTGTTGTACTGCAGCACCTGCCGACCGACGGCGACCTGATAGCCGGGCGAAGTCGAGTACTCACGCAACAGCGGGTCGGCCGATGCCACATTGACCAGCATGGCCAGATCCTTGGCGCTCGACTGGTTCTTGCTGGACAGGCCGGTCGGCTCGACATAACGGGTGTCGTGCATGCCGAGCATGCGCGCCTTGGCGTTCATCAAGCTGACGAAGGCGGCGAGGCCGCCCGGGTAGGTACGCCCGAGTGCACTGGCAGCCCGGTTCTCGCTGGACATCAAGGCCAGATGCAGCAGCTCGGCACGGCTGAGCGTGGTGCCCACGCGCAAACGGGAAGAGCTGCCCTTCTCGGTATCGACATCGTCTTGCGTGATGGTGAGCATCTCGTCCATCGGCAGCTTGGCTTCGCTGATGATCAGGCCGGTCATCAGCTTGGTCAGCGAGGCAATCGGCAGAACCGCCTGCTCGTTCTTGCTGAAGAGGACTTCATGCGTATCCTGGTCCACCACCAAGGCCACGCTGGACTTGAGATCCAGCGCATCCTGTGCCTGATGCAAGCCGGCCAATTGACCGAAAGAAGGCTTGGCCGGAATGACGGCTGCCCGCACAACCGGTTTGCGCTTGGCGACGTAGATGGTCTTGGAAACCTTGCGTTTGACGCTCGGTTTGTTGTCGGCGACGCGGACTTTGGCAGCTTGGGCGTCGGTGGCGGCAAAAACCGTCAAAACCGACATGGCGCACAGGCCCCAAACCAATCGATTCAAAGAGCTTACCCAAACAGCTTTGTTTTGAATCCGCATGCATTCTTCTCCGAACATAGTCAATGCCCTGGTTTATACAAAAAAAATCGCGCAAGATCAAGCACTTGCGCGATTTATCTCAACAAACCCCTGCAATCGGGGCCTCCCCCTAGCCCTGGGCAGCCACCCGGTCGGCTTTGCTGGACAACTTGTTGAGTGCGCTCAGGTACGCCTTGGCCGAAGCGACCACGATATCGGGGTCGGCACCGACGCCGTTGACCACCCGGCCGCTGTTCTGCAGCCGCACAGTCACCTCCCCCTGACTTTCGGTCGATCCGCTGATGGCATTCACCGAATAAAGCACCATTTCCGCCCCGCTTTTCACATGGGACTCGATGGCCTTGAGTGAGGCATCCACGGGGCCGTTGCCATCAGACACACCCTTGACCTCCTTGCCCTCCACCGTGAACACGATGGCTGCCTGCGGTCGCTCACCGGTTTCGCTGTGCTGGGACAGGGAGACGAAACCATACCGCTCCTTCTCGCTGGTCACACTCTCGTCGCTGACCAGGGCCAGGATGTCCTCGTCGAAGATCTCGCTCTTGCGGTCGGCCAGCTCCTTGAACTTGGCGAAGGCGGTGTTGATCTCGGTCTCGCTGTCCAGCGACACGCCCAACTCTTGCAAGCGCTGCTTGAAGGCGTTGCGGCCGCTGAGCTTGCCCAGCACGATCTTGTTGGCAGACCAGCCCACATCCTCGGCGCGCATGATCTCGTAGGTGTCGCGTGCCTTGAGCACGCCGTCCTGGTGAATGCCGGAGGCATGGGCAAAGGCATTGGCCCCCACCACCGCCTTGTTCGGCTGCACCACGAAACCAGTGGTCTGACTGACCATGCGGCTGGCCGCCACGATGTGTTTGGTGTCAATGGCAACATCCAGATTGAAGTAGTCACGACGGGTCTTGACCGCCATCACCACCTCTTCCAGACTGCAGTTGCCGGCCCGCTCACCCAGACCGTTGATGGTGCACTCGACCTGACGGGCACCGCCGATCTTCACCCCGGCCAGCGAATTGGCCACGGCCATGCCGAGGTCGTTGTGGCAGTGCACAGACCAGATCGCCTTGTCCGAGTTGGGCACACGCTCACGCAGGGTCTTGATGAAGTTGCCGTAGAGTTCGGGAATGGCATAGCCCACGGTGTCGGGGATGTTGATGGTGGTAGCCCCCTCCTTGATGACGGCCTCCACCACGCGGCAGAGGAAATCCATCTCGCTTCGGTAGCCATCTTCAGCGCTGAATTCGATATCGGCCACCTGGTTGCGGGCGAAGCGCACCGCCAGTTTGGCCTGCTCCAGCACCTGCTCCGGCGTCATGCGCAGCTTCTTCTCCATGTGCAGCGGCGACGTGGCGATGAAGGTATGGATGCGCGCGCTGTTGGCCCCCTTGAGCGCTTCGGCTGCACGTGCGATGTCGCGGTCATTGGCACGCGAAAGGGAACAAACGGTGGAGTCCTTGATGGCATTGGCAATGTTCTGGACCGCCTCGAAGTCGCCATTGGAACTGGCCGCAAAACCGGCTTCGATGACATCCACCTTCAGGCGTTCCAGTTGTCGGGCAATGCGCAGCTTTTCATCTTTGGTCATGGAGGCGCCGGGCGACTGCTCGCCATCGCGCAAGGTGGTATCAAAAATGATCAGTTTGTCGGCCATCTCGTTCTCCTGGTTTCCTGCGATTCAAAAATGACAAAGTACAAAGCAAAAGGCCCGTTGCGAGTGCATACGGGCCTTGTGGAAAATCTGCGCGCGCGCTAGCAATCCCGCCCGTGTTGGCGTAGCAGCAGTAGAGCTAGCGAAATAGATTTCATGGGTTCAATGTACCACAAGATATGAGCGTGCGCATTGGCTTCTACCATGACGCCGATTACTGGTGCAGCCCACGCTCGTCCGGCTCATCGGTCGAGGTGCTGATCACACTGGTGGGCTTGCCCTTGGCCTTGCGCCAGCCATAGACCGCATAGCCGCTCAAGCCATAGACCACAAAGACGCCGAAGAGCACGATGGGCGGATGGATATTGATGACAGCAATGCCCAGAGCGATCAGAACGATCACCGCGAAGGGAACACTCTTTTTCATCTGGATGTCCTTGAAGCTGTAGAACGGCACATTGCTGACCATGGTCAAGCCGGCATACAGGGCCAGCACAAACATGGGCCAAGCTACCGTCGGCCCTGCCACGCCAAGCTCGGTCATGATCCAGATGAAACCCGTGACAAGTGCCGCCGCCGCGGGTGACGGCAGCCCCTGGAAATAGCGCTTGTCCACCACGGTCGTATTGACATTAAAACGCGCCAACCGCAGTGCCGCACAGGCGCAATAGACGAAGGCAGCCACCCAGCCCCAACGCCCCAGGCCTTTGAGCGCCCACTCGTAGGAAATCAAGGCTGGCGCGGCACCAAAGGACACCATGTCGGAGAGGGAATCCATCTGCTCGCCAAACGCGCTCTGTGTGTTCGTCATGCGCGCCACACGGCCGTCCAGGCTGTCGAGCACCATGGCGCAGAACACGCCAATGGCCGCCATGTCAAAACGCTCATTCATGGCCATCACGATGGCAAAGAAGCCGCCGAACAAGGCCGCCAGCGTGAACAGGTTGGGAAGGATGTAGATGCCCTTGCGACGCTTGCGCACCATCACGGCTTCACCTTCGGAGAATGTTTCTTCACCGTCATGCATGGTCAGACCTCAGCCTTCAAAAACAGATCTTCGGAAATCACGGCCCCGATGCCTGCCGCCCGGAAATAGAAAGTATTGAGGTAATCCATAGAGTTCGAGTGTAAGTCACCCGAAAGACAAGGCGCAAACAAAAACAAAGGCCACCGAAGTGGCCTTTGTCTCAAGCACGGAATGCTGCTTAGTTGCGGGTCTGGTCCACCAGCTTGTTCTTGGCAATCCAGGGCATCATGGCGCGCAGCTGGGTACCCACCTTCTCGATGGAGTGGTCAGCCGTGTTGCGACGACGCGCCGTCATGCTCGGGTAGTTCAGGCGGCCTTCCTGGATGAACATCTTGGCGTAGTCGCCGTTCTGGATGCGCTTGAGCGCATTGCGCATGGCCGCGCGCGACTGCTCGTTGATGACCTCGGGACCGGTCACGTACTCACCGAACTCGGCGTTGTTCGAGATCGAGTAGTTCATGTTGGCGATGCCGCCTTCATAGATCAGGTCCACGATCAGCTTGAGCTCGTGCAGGCACTCGAAATAGGCCATCTCGGGAGCGTAGCCAGCCTCGACCAGGGTCTCATAGCCCATCTTGATCAGTTCGACGGCGCCGCCGCACAACACGGCCTGCTCGCCGAACAGGTCGGTCTCGGTTTCTTCCTTGAAGTTGGTCTCGATGATGCCGGCCTTGCCGCCACCATTGGCCATGGCGTAGGACAGGGCCAGGTCGCGGGCCTTGCCGCTCTTGTCCTGGTGCACCGCCACCAGATGAGGCACGCCGCCGCCCTGGGCATAGGTGCTGCGCACAGTGTGGCCCGGGGCCTTGGGCGCCACCATCCACACGTCCAGATCGGCACGCGGCACGACCTGGTTGTAGTGCACGTTGAAGCCGTGGGCAAAAGCCAGCGAGGCACCTTGCTTGATGTTCGGCGCCACGTTGTTGGTGTACACCTCGGCAATCTGCTCGTCAGGCAACAGGATCATGACCACGTCAGCGGCCTTGACGGCATCGTTGACTTCCATCACGGTCAGACCGGCCTTGCCGACCTTGTCCCAGGAAGCGCCGCCCTTGCGCAGACCAACCACGACCTTCACGCCGCTGTCATTCAGATTTTGAGCGTGGGCATGGCCTTGGCTGCCATAGCCGATGATGGCCACGGTCTTGCCCTTGATCAGGCTCAGGTCACAGTCCTTGTCATAGAAAACTTTCACTTCTTTCTCCTTGGTAAAACTTGGTTATGAATCAGACACGCAGAATACGTTCGCCACGGCCGACGCCGCTGCTGCCGGTCCGAACGGTTTCCAGAATGGCACTGCGGTCAATTGCTTCCAGGAAGGCATCGTTCTTGGAATGATCGCCGGTCAATTCGATGGTGTAGCTCTTGTCGGTGACATCAATGATACGGCCACGGAAAATGTCGGCCATGCGCTTCATCTCCTCGCGCTCCTTGCCCACCGCGCGCACCTTGACCATCATGAGTTCGCGCTCGATGTAGGCGCCTTCGGTCAGATCCACCACCTTGACCACCTCGATCAGGCGGTTGAGGTGCTTGGTGATCTGCTCAATGACGTCGTCCGAGCCGGTGGTCTGGATGGTCATGCGCGACAGACTGGCATCCTCGGTCGGCGCCACGGTCAGGGACTCGATGTTGTAGCCACGGGCCGAGAACAGGCCCACCACGCGGGAAAGAGCGCCCGGCTCGTTCTCCAGCAAGACGGCAATGATGTGTTTCATTTTTAAGGATTCCTCTTTTCGCTGCCCTCCCCCGGCCGCGGTAACGGCAAGGCTTGGCAGACAATAGATTCGTCAAAAGATGAGCCAGCTCCGGGTGGGGACCTGGCCCTTGTGTTTACAGGTCCTCGCTACCCAGCAGCATCTCGGTGATGCCCTTGCCGGCCTGCACCATCGGGAAAACGTTCTCCGTCGGGTCGGTACGGAAGTCCATGAAAACCGTGCGGTCTTTGAGTTTTCGGGCCTCGCGCAGCGCCGGCTCTACGTCCTGCGGCCGCTCGATCAGCATGCCGACGTGGCCATAGGCCTCGGCCAGCTTCACGAAGTTGGGCAACGCGTCCATGTAGCTGTGGCTGTAACGCCCCGAGTACTCGATCTCCTGCCATTGGCGCACCATCCCGAGATAGCGGTTGTTCAGCGACAGGATCTTGATCGGCGTGTTGTACTGCAGACAGGTCGAGAGCTCCTGGATGCACATCTGCACCGAGCCTTCACCCGTCACGCAATACACCTCGCTCTCGGGCTTGGCCAGCTTGATGCCCATGGCGTAGGGGATGCCGACACCCATGGTGCCCAAACCACCGGAATTGATCCAGCGGCGCGGCTCGTTGAACTTGTAGTACTGGGCCGCCCACATCTGGTGCTGCCCCACGTCGGACGTGATGTAGGTATCAGCATCCTTGGTCATGTTCCACAGCGTCTCGATCACAAACTGCGGCTTGATGACTTCCTTGTTGCCGCGGTCGTACTTCATGCAGTCGCGCTTGCGCCAACCTTCGATCGCCTCCCACCAGCCCCCCAGAGCCTGTGCATCCGGCTTGATGGCGCTTTCCTTGATCATGGCGATCATCTCTGTCAGCACATCCTTGACATCACCCACGATCGGAATGTCCACCTTGACGCGCTTGGAAATGCTCGACGGATCAATGTCGATGTGAATGATCTTGCGCTCGTTCTGGGCAAAGTGCTTGGGATTGCCAATCACCCGGTCATCGAAGCGCGCACCCACCGCCAGCAGCACGTCGCAGTTCTGCATGGCGTTGTTGGCCTCCATGGTGCCGTGCATGCCCAGCATGCCCAGGAACTTGGGATCGGTGGCCGGGTAGGCGCCCAGGCCCATCAGGGTGTTGGTGACGGGATAACCCAACATGTTCACCAGGGTACGCAGTTCTGCCGTCGCATTGCCCAGCAGCACACCGCCACCGGTATAGATGTAGGGGCGCTTGGCCGTCAACAACAGTTGCAACGCCTTGCGGATCTGCCCGGCATGGCCTTTGCGCACCGGGTTGTAGGAGCGCATCTCGACCGATTCCGGATAACCCGAGTAAGCCACTTTCTTGAACGAGACGTCCTTCGGGATGTCCACCACCACCGGGCCAGGACGGCCGCTGCGGGCGATGTGGAAGGCCTTTTTCAGCGTCATGGCCAGATCGCGCGCGTCCTTGACCAGGAAATTGTGCTTGACGATAGGGCGTGTGATACCCACGGTATCGCACTCCTGGAATGCATCCAGGCCGATGGCAGCCGTCGGCACCTGGCCGGTCACGATCACCATCGGAATGCTGTCCATGTAAGCCGTGGCGATGCCGGTGATGGCGTTCGTAACACCGGGGCCGGACGTCACCAGCGCCACGCCGACATCACCGGTGGCACGGGCGTAGCCGTCAGCGGCATGCACGGCAGCCTGCTCATGACGCACCAGAATGTGCTGAATGCTGTCCTGCTTGTAAAAAGCGTCGTAGATATGCAGAACGGCACCGCCTGGGTAACCCCAGACATACTTGACGTTCTCGGCCTGCAGGGCCTTGACCAGGACCTCGGCGCCGCGCAATTCTTCTGCCTGCTCGGCAGCAGCAGCCGACGTGATTTCAGCTTTGGAAATTTCCATGATGAACCTTTGTGAATTTCTCTAACGAAAAACCTTGGGTGCCCCTTCGCAAACACTTGTGGCGTCGCGTCGGGACTTAAGGTCAAAACCATGGGCGCATTGCTTGTAGCGCCGGATTGTGACCCGTTTGCTTTTTGATATGCAGCTTGCATTATCGCACTGCAGCAACGAAATTGAGCATGCCGGCCCGGAAAATATCGGCTCAATGCCATAATCGGCACCCACAGCGCCCCCGAGGCGCGTCATAACATCGAGACACCTCCACCACCCCGGGTTTCACGCGCTTGGCCACCGAACAAGAACTCTCAGACTTCCTGAAAAGCGTTGAAAAACGCGCGTTCAAGCGTTCGGTGTATCACGTCCGCAACGACGAGGCGGCCTTGGATATCGTGCAGGACAGCATGATGAAACTGGTCGAACACTACGGCCATAAACCGGTCGCTGAACTGCCCATGCTGTTCCAGCGAATTCTGTCCAACTGCACGCTGGACTGGTTCCGGCGCCAAAAGACCCGGAACGCCCTGTTTTCGAACATGAGCGACTTCGAGGCGGAAGACATGGATGGAGATTTCGACCTGCTGGAAACTTTGAACACGGCAGAAAGCTCCAACCAGACCGAAAGTGCCGAAAACCAGACGGAACGGGCCCAGGTCTTGCATGAGATCGAGAAGGAAATTCTGGAGTTGCCAGCCCGTCAACGGGAAGCCTTCCTCATGCGTTACTGGGAGGATTTGGACGTGGCCGAAACGGCTGCAGCCATGGGCTGTTCCGAGGGCAGCGTAAAAACACACTGTTCCAGGGCGGTTCAGGCCCTGAGCAAGGCTTTGAAGGCCAAGGGAATACGACTATGAAGCATTCAACATCCGCCCAGGACTTCTCCGTCCAAGATCGTTTCGGTCGGACGGTCGCAGCACGGCTGTCTGAATCCACGGCCACCCTTCCCTACGACATTTCCGAGCGTTTGCGTGCCGCCCGAATGCAGGCGCTGGGCAAACACCGCGTCGCCCAAACCGCCCCGGCAGCCCATGTGTTGACCAATGGTGGTGCAGCCACGCTCAATTTTGGTGAGGGCGAGGGGCGCCTGTGGCATCGCCTGGCAGCATTGGTCCCTCTGTTGCTGCTGATTGCCGGCCTGATTGCCGTCAATATGCTCAACGACGATTTCCGGGCCAAGGAGTTGGCCGATATCGATTCGGCCATCCTCACGGATGATCTGCCGCCGGCTGCCTATACCGATGCCGGCTTCTTGCAGTTTCTCCAGTCGCGCCGTGAGCAGCAGGACCAGTAATCAGTGCCTGACGTCATGAAAAGAGTCTTTGCGGCTTCAGCATGGATCGCCTTGGTAGCCTTGAGCTACCCGTCTGTGCACGCCCAGAGCGAGACGACGCCACCCGCTGCCGCCAGTGTTGTGGCAGGCGAACCCGCCAACCCGGTGGTCCCGCCGGCCCCGCGCAAGTCCCCGGCGGCCAAATCGGTCAACCAGCAAACCTGGAAAAAGCTGACCCCCGCCCAGCAGCAGGCCCTGAGCCCCTTGGCGGGCAACTGGCACGAGCTGGGCGAAGATCGCAAACGCAAATGGCTGGAAATCTCCAAGAATTACCACGCCCTGTCCCCTGCCGAGCAGGCCATGATGCACAGCCGCATGAGCGAATGGGTGTCGCTCAGCCAGCAGCAGCGGACACAAGCCCGGCTGAATTTCGTCGAAACCAAAAAACTCTCTCCGCAGGAAAAAGCGGCCAAATGGCAGGCCTACCAAGAACTCAGCCCTGAGGAAAAGAAAAAGCTGGCGGCCAAAGCCACCGTCAAGCCGGCCGGTGTAGCGGTCCTCAAACCGGAGACCGCTTCGGAGAAGCTGACCAAGGTGCCAGTCACCCGCCTGACCCCCAAACCGAGCAACGCGCCCAACCACCCGCCTCTCGTCCACGCCAATACCCTGCTGCCGCAACCCGCTGTGTCAAGCCCGACTGCCACGACGCAACACTAGCCAGCCGGGGAACGTCCCGCCCCATGATTCCGAATCCGGCAAACAGCCTCGCATCTTCCGGCCAGCCTTCTGGCACCCATTTCACACTTCAAGCCCCGGGGCTCTGGCGCCGCATGGCGTGCTGGTTGTATGAAGGCATGCTGCTGTTCGCGGTCGTTTTCGTCGCCGGCTACCTTTTCAGTGCCCTGACGCAAACACGCCATGCGCTCGACAACCGGCATGTCCAACAGGCTTTTCTGTTCGTTGTTCTGGGCATCTACTTCACCTGGTTCTGGGCCAAGGGGCAGACACTCGCCATGAAGACCTGGCACATCCGTGTGGTGGACACGCAAGGTCGCCCGGTGACGCAAGCCCGAGCCTTGCTGCGCTACGTCTTGAGCTGGCTCTGGTTTTTGCCTGCTTTGGCAGCCATGGCCCCGTTCGGACTGTCCGGCGCCGAGTCCGCCATCATCGTGCTGGGCTGGGTGGCCGTTTGGGCATTGCTGAGCCGCTTCCATCCCCAGCAGCAGTTCTGGCACGACGTCCTGGCCGGCACCCGACTCATCACCTCCCGCCCCTTGAGCCGCTGAAGCGTCACAAAGCTGGGCGACAATCTGTGCATGACAGATTTTCCGGACAACGCCGACGTCAACCCCCAGAAATCCCGGAGCGGCTTCAACCGCATGTGGCATGCCATGGGCTACTCCATGGAAGGGTTGCGCGCCGGCTGGAAGGAAACCGCTTTCCGGCAGGAAGCCATTGCAGCCATCGTCCTTCTCCCGCTGTCGCTCTGGATCGGTCGGAGCTGGGTCGAAATCGCCTTGTTGGCGGGCTCCGTTCTGATCGTGATGATTGTCGAGTTGCTCAACACCGGCATTGAAACCGCCATCGACCGCATCGGCCCCGAATGGCATGACCTCTCCAAACGGGCCAAGGACATGGGCAGCGCGGCCGTGCTGTTGAGCCTTCTCCTGTGCGTCGGCATCTGGCTCGCGGCGCTGTGGCAAAGGCTTGCTCCATGACTCCAGCATTCTCCGTCTGTGTTTATTGCGGCTCCCGCCCCGGCAGCAAGCCCAGCTACGCCGAAGCAGCCCGCGCCGTGGGCACCTGGATCGGCCAGCGCGGTGGCCAGCTGGTCTATGGCGGCGGCAAGGCCGGGCTGATGGGCATCACCGCCGAAGCCACCTTGCAGGCCGGCGGCCGCGTAGTTGGCGTGATCCCCAAGGCACTGGTGGAAAAGGAATGGGCCCTGCACGACTGCACCGAGCTCCATATCGTGGACACCATGCATGACCGCAAACGCATGATGGCCGAACGCGCCGATGCGTTTCTGGCGCTGCCGGGCGGCATCGGCACCTTTGAGGAACTGTTCGAAGTCTGGACCTGGCGCCAGCTCGGCTACCACGACAAGCCCATCGGGCTGCTCAATGTCGACGGCTATTACGATGCCTTGCGGATCTTTTTGGACAAGACCCTCGAGCAGCAGTTTCTTGGGGACTGGCAGATGGACCTGATCCAGATCGGCGCCGATCCTCAGGCCCTGCTCTCGGACATCGTGCAGGATGCCGGCTTCTCGCCGGCTCCGCAACTCGACGCGATCTAGATCGCGGAATCGTCCAGCTCGCCGGTGCGGATACGCACCACGCGCTCGACACCGGTGATGAAGATCTTGCCATCGCCGATCTTGCCGGTGTGTGCGGCCTTGACGATAGCGTCGACACAGCGGTCGACATCATCGCTCTTCACCACGACCTCCACCTTCACCTTGGGCAGGAAATCCACCACATACTCGGCCCCGCGGTAGAGTTCGGTATGTCCCTTCTGGCGACCGAAGCCCTTCACCTCGGTCACGGTCAGACCATTCACGCCGCATTCGGCCAGGGCTTCGCGCACCTCTTCCAGTTTGAACGGCTTGATGATGGCGGTGATCTGTTTCATCTCTGGATTCCTGTTTGCTGAAGCTGTCGCTGATGTTGGATGGGGTTCGAGGGCCGATTATCAGGCCCGGAACCGGTTGGTAATAGGATAACGCCAATCCTTGCCAAAGCTGCGGTGCGTCACCCGGATGCCGACCGGCGCCTGGCGGCGTTTGTATTCATTGATCTTGATGAGGCGGGTCACTTTTTCTACGTCGGCACGGGCATAACCCTGGGCCACGATCGCCTCAATCCCCTCGTCGTTTTCCATATAGCGCTCAACAATCGCGTCAAGCACATCGTACGCGGGCAGGCTGTCCTGGTCCTTCTGGTCAGGCCGCAGCTCGGCACTCGGGGGGCGCGTGATGATGCGCTCCGGAATGGGGCTGGCACCGCTGCCGTGCGGGTCGTGGGCATTGCGCCAGTGCGCCAGACGGAACACCGTGGTCTTGGCCAGATCCTTGATGACGGCAAAACCGCCGGCCATGTCGCCATACAGCGTGCAGTAGCCGGTCGCCATTTCCGACTTGTTGCCGGTGGTCAGCACGATACGGCCACTCTTGTTGGACAACGCCATCAGCAAGGTGCCGCGGATGCGGGCCTGGATGTTCTCCTCGGTCGCGTCTTCCGGCAGACCACGGAACTCGTCGGCCAGCGAGGCCTTGAAGGCTTCGAACTCGGGCACGATGGAAATCTCGTCGTAGCGCACACCCAGCCGGGCCGCCATGTCGCGTGCATCGATCCAGCTGATGTCAGCCGTGTAGGGTGACGGCATCATGACGGTGCGTACCCGCTCGGCCCCCAGCGCATCAACCGCAATCGCCAGCACCAGCGCCGAGTCGATGCCGCCGGACAGCCCGATGATGGCCCCAGGAAAACCGTTCTTGCCCACATAGTCACGCACACCCAGCACCAGGGCATCCCACAGATCGGCGTCGGCCGACCGCTCGGGCGCCACATTTGCTCTCAAATCAATAGCATCTGGCGCAGTATTGACGAGGACATCAAACAGATTTTCTTCAAAACTCGGAGCACGACCGGCGAGCGAGCCATCGGCATTGACGGCAAAGGAATGCCCTTCAAATACCACCTCGTCCTGCCCGCCCACCAGATGGGCATAAACCAGCGGCAGGCCGCAGGCCTGCGCCCGCTGGCGCATCATCTGCTCGCGCTCCAGCCCCTTGCCCACATGGAAAGGCGAGGCGTTGATCACCGCCAGCAACTCGGCCCCGGCCTCGCGCGTCAGGCGCGCCGGCGCCTCGAACCAGGCGTCTTCACAGATCAGCAGGCCAACCTTGACCCGCTGTCCGGCCGGGCCGGCCTCGAAGACGCAGACCTCCTGCCCCGGAACGAAATAACGGCGCTCGTCGAACACCTGATAGTTGGGCAGCTCGCGCTTGGCGTAACGGGCCACCACACGGCCTTCGCACAGGACACTGGCCGCATTCAGCCGGTTGGGTACCGACACCGAACGGGTGCGAAGCCCCGCCTGATCCACGCTGGCGGGATGCCCCACCACCACCGTCATGTCCTTTAACCCGGCCAATTCACGGGCCACTGTTTTCACGGCATCATCGCAAGCGTCGATGAACGACGGGCGCAGAAACAGATCTTCCGCTGCATAACCGCAAATGGAGAGTTCCGGTGTCAGCAGCAGGCGCGCACCGGCGGCATGCGCACTGCGCGCAGCTTCAATGATTTTTTGCGCGTTGCCAGCCAGGTCGCCGACGACAAAATTAAGCTGGGCAACGCAGATACGGAGTGTCATGGGACGAAAGAACAGTTCGGGAGCCGTGTGAGCAAGACCAATTATGTCATCCGGGTGCTGGATTCCCCGCTGCAGGTCGATGCAACGCAGTGGAACCACCTGCTGGCGCAACAGGCCCAGCCCACGCCTTTCATGCGACACGAGTACCTGGCCGCGCTGCACGCCAGCGGCAGCGCCACACCCGCCACCGGCTGGACGCCACGCTTTGTCACACTCTGGGAAAACACGGCAGAGTCTTCCTCAGCCGGCACCACACCCAAAGCGCAGTCATTGGTTGCGGCCTGCCCGCTCTACCTCAAGGATCACTCCTACGGCGAATACGTGTTCGACTGGGCCTGGGCCAATGCCTACGCCCAGCACGGCCTGGACTATTACCCCAAGGGCGTGGTGGCCGTCCCTTTTACCCCCGTGCCCGGCAGCCGCCTGCTGGCGCGCGATGCCCACGCGCGTGAAGCCCTTGTGCACGCGGTACTTGAGACCTGTCGGGACGCGCAACTCTCCTCCTTGCACCTGCTGTTCGGCAGCGACAGCGACCTGACAGCCAGCCGGCATGCCGGCCTGATGCTGCGCCACACCGTCCAGTTCCATTGGCAGAACACCCGGCCGGGCTACGCCAGTTTTGACGACTTCCTAGCCACGCTCACCCAGGAGAAACGCAAGAAGATCCGCCAGGAACGGCGCAAGGTCTCGGAGGCCGGTGTCAGCTTTCGCTGGTCACGCGGGCTCGACATCACGCCACAGGACTGGGACTTCTTCTACCGCTGCTATGAGCGCACCTACCTGGAACACGGCAACGCGCCTTACCTGAACCGTGACTTCTTCGCCCGCATGGCGGCCACCTTGGCCGGCCACTGGCTGCTCTTCATCGCCGAGCGCGAGGGCCAGCCCATGGCGGCCAGCCTGATCGCCATCTCTGATGAGGGGCCGGAGAAAGTGGCCTGGGGCCGCTACTGGGGCGCGCTGGAGCGGGTGGACTGCCTGCACTTCGAGGCCTGCTACTACCAGCCGCTGCAGTGGTGCATTGAACAAGGTTACCAGCGCTTCGAAGGCGGTGCCCAAGGCGAGCACAAGCTGGCTCGTGCCCTGCTGCCGGTCAAGACCAGCAGCGCGCACCGGCTGGCCCATCCGGCCTTTGCCGATGCCGTGGAGCGTTTTCTGGAACGTGAAGGATCAGGGGTGGAGTACTACCTGAGCGACCTGGCCCGGCGTGCCCCCTTCAAACAGGGCTGACCGCTTTCGCCGTCAGCCCGTTTCACCCCGCTTAGAACGTTTCCCAGTCGCCGTTATCGTCGGCGTCACTGGCTTTCTGTGCTGGTTTCGGTGCCGGCGCATTAAGCTTGGCGGCCGCGGGCTTGCTCACGGCCGCTACCGGCTTGGGGGCGTCATACGTGGCCGGGGCCACCGGGGCACTGCGGTAGGTCGACGTTGTCTGGCCGGCTTGTGCATTGAGCTTGAACACCGCCACCGTCTGCACCAGGTCCTGCGCCTGGCTGCGCAGGCTCGAAGCCGCTGCCGCCATCTCCTCCACCAGCGCTGCGTTCTGCTGCGTGGCCTGGTCCATCTGCGTCACGGCTTCACCCACCTGCGCGACGCCGGCGCTCTGCTCGGAGCTGGCGGCACTGATTTCGCCCATGATGTCGGTCACCCGCCGGATGCTGCTCACCACTTCGGTCATGGTGGTGCCGGCCCGGTCGACCAGGGCGCTGCCCTGCTCGACCCGTTGCACGCTGTCGTCGATCAGGGTCTTGATTTCCTTGGCGGCTTCGGCGCTGCGCCCGGCCAGGGAGCGGACTTCGCTTGCCACGACGGCAAAACCACGGCCTTGTTCGCCAGCCCGGGCGGCTTCGACAGCGGCGTTCAGGGCCAGGATGTTGGTCTGGAAGGCGATGCCGTCGATGACGCTGATGATGTCGGCAATGCGTTTGCTCGAATCGTTGATGCCTTTCATGGTGTCGACCACCTGGGCCACGACTTCGCCGCCTTGGACGGCCACGGTGGAGGCACTTTGGGCCAGCTGGTTGGCCTGGCGGGCGTTGTCGGCGTTCTGCTTGACGGTGGAGCCGAGTTCTTCCATGGAGGCCGCAGTTTCTTCCAGCGCGCTGGCCTGGCTTTCGGTGCGGGCGCTGAGGTCGGTGTTGCCTTGGGCGATCTCGCTGGAGGCGGTGGCCACCGACTCGCTGCCTTCGCGCACACGACTCACCACCTTGACCAGCGACGCCTGCATGTCCGACAAGGCCTGCAACACCTTGGCAACCTCGTCCTGGCCGGTGATCTCGACCCGGCGTGTCAGATCGCCATGGGCCACCGCATTTGACACCTCCACCGCATTGCTGAGTGAACGGGAAATGCCGCGCACCAGGGCCAAGCCGAGCATCGATGCAAACAGCACGCCGGCCACAATGGCCGCAATGGCCACCATACGGATGGTCTTGTAGCGCGCCACTGCGGCATCGTATTCCTGCTTGGCCACATCGAGCTGAAGCTTGATCAAGGCCACGACGCCGTTTCGTGCGTTCTCATACAGGGTGGGCAGCTTCTCCATCGTGATGGAAGCCGCCGTTGCAATGTCGTCTGCGCGCAAGGCCGCGGCCGCCGGCTTCAACCCCTCGCCGACATAACGTGTCCGATCTTCGGCAAACTTCTTGGCAAGTTGCGCCTCCTCAGGCGTCAACGTGGTGGCCATATAGGCCTCCCACGTCTTGCTAATGGCGGCAATATTGGCGTCCAGCTCGGCCAGATTGGTCTTCACCGTCTCGGCGTTGGGCTGCAGCAACGTCATGGTGATCAAAAGCCGGTTACGCAACATCATGCGCTGAATTTCGGCCAACTGCCCGGTCGGGACAGTCCGGTCTTCATACACGGTCTTCAAAGCATCATTGCTCTGCCCGATGCCAACCAGGCCGATCGCACCGATCAGCACCAGCAACGCCGACAGGATGCCGACCAACAGGGTCAGCCGAGTGGAGATTTTGAGATTGTTCATGGCGAGCGCCCCACATTCACCGCGTCAAGACAGATGTCGGCACAGTGACTTTTGACGAAGAAATTGAAAGTATCCCTGGGTTGCCCCAGTGGGTCATCAGCCGAGCGTCGAGCTGAACATCCCCATTTCAGCATTGCTCATCAAGGCATCCATGTTCATGACGATGAGCATGCGTTCGCCCACGTTGGCCAGGCCGGTGATGAAGCGTGCGTCAATGGCCGCATCAAACTGGGGGGCCGGCTTGATGGCCTGGGCCGACAGCGTGACCACGTCGGACACCGAGTCCACCACGGCACCGATGACCGTGCCGTGCACGTTGAGAATGATGACCACGGTGAATTCGTTGTACTCGACCTTCTCCAGGTTGAGTTTCATGCGCAGGTCCACGATCGGAACGATCACACCACGCAGGTTGACCACGCCCTTGATGTAGGCCGGCGCATTGACCATGCGGGTCGGCTCCTCGTAAGAGCGGATTTCCTGCACGCGCAGGATGTCGATGGCGTATTCCTCGCTACCGAGCCGCAGGGTCAGATACTGTCCGGATGCGGCCACTGTCTGCTCGGCACTGGGTTGACTGTTCGGGCGTGCGGCGTTCGTTGTATTCATGGCAGGCATTCCTTCTGGACGGGGGGAGGCAAGGTTCTGATGGATGATACACGTCGGCACTGCGACGGGGGAAACAAAAAGGCCTGAACGACACCGCCAATGCGGGTCTGCCACCATGCCCGGAAAACAAAACGCCCGCCAGGAAACCCTGGCAGGCGCTTTCAGAAGGGGACTGCCCCCTCATCAAGGGCCTTCGCGGCAAACGATCAGGCTTTGGCCTTGTTGTAGTTGGCGATGCCGTCCATGATTTCCTTCTTGGCCGACTCCGGGCCTTCCCAGCCCTTCACCTTGACCCACTTGCCGGGCTCGAGATCCTTGTAATGCTCGAAGAAATGCTCAATGGTCTTCAGGCGCATCGGGTTCAGGTCTTCCGGTTTCTGCCATTGGGTATAGAGCGAAAGGATCTTGTCGGTCGGCACGGCCAGCACCTTGCCGTCTTCACCGGCTTCGTCCGTCATCTTCAGGATGCCGATCGGGCGGCAGGGAACGACCACACCGGGGATCAGCGGCACGGGGGTGATCACCAGCACGTCCACCGGGTCGCCGTCGCCCGAGATGGTCTTGGGCACATAGCCGTAATTGGTCGGGTAGTGCATGGCCGTGCTCATGAAACGGTCCACGAAGATGGCGCCGGTTTCCTTGTCCACCTCGTATTTGATGGGATCGGCATTCATCGGAATTTCGATGACCACATTAAAGGCTTCGGGGGCGTTCTTACCGGGAGTCACGTTATCGAGGGACATGGTTGCTCTTTGAGTTAGATCAGAAAAGGATAAGTATTAACCCTGATTTTACTTGCTCCTCACTGACGCTTTGCCGGCAGCCCGCTTTTTTCACGTTAAAGTCCGCCCGTTGGCCAATCGTCCTGTGTGACCGAAAGTGGTTGAACGCGACGAGGAAGCAACGCATCGGTGGCTCCGCCCCCTGCGTTGCCACCCCTTCGCGATCCAACAACACAGGAGATTGATATGACAGGCAACTCAGCGCTGATACTGGCGCTCGTCTGCGGGCTGATCGCCGTAGCCTACGGCTTCTGGGCACGCAGCTGGATTCTTTCCCAGGATGCCGGCAATGCGCGGATGCAGGAAATTGCAGCCGCCATCCAGACCGGCGCGGCCGCCTACCTGGCGCGCCAGTACAAGACCATCGGCATCGTCGGCATCGTGCTGGCCATCCTGATCGGCGTTTTCCTCGACGGCCAGACCGCCATCGGTTTCATCATCGGTGCCGTGCTGTCGGGTGCCTGCGGCTTCATCGGCATGAATGTCTCGGTACGCGCCAACGTGCGCACCGCCCAGGCTGCCACCAAGGGCATCGGCCCGGCGCTGGACGTCGCCTTCCGCGGCGGCGCCATCACCGGCATGCTGGTGGTGGGCTTGGGCCTGCTGGGCGTGACGGTGTTCTACTGGTTCCTGGTCGGCAATGGCAACCTGAATCCCGGCGTCAGCCTGGCCAAGCTGCTCAACCCGCTGATCGGCTTTGCCTTCGGCTCCTCGCTGATCTCCATCTTCGCCCGTTTGGGCGGTGGCATCTTCACCAAGGGCGCCGACGTCGGCGCCGACTTGGTGGGCAAGGTGGAAGCCGGCATCCCCGAAGATGACCCGCGCAACCCGGCCGTGATCGCCGACAACGTGGGCGACAACGTGGGCGACTGCGCCGGCATGGCGGCCGACCTGTTCGAGACCTACGCCGTGACCCTGATCGCCACCATGGTGCTGGGCGCCTTGCTGGTGGCCGGTGCCGGCACCAGCGCGGTGGTCTACCCGCTGGCCCTGGGTGCGGTGTCCATCATCGCCTCCATCATCGGCTGCTTCTTCGTCAAGGCCGCCCCGGGCATGAAGAACGTGATGCCGGCCCTCTACAAGGGCCTGGCAGTGGCCGGCGTGCTGTCGCTGGTCGCCTTCTTCTTCGTCACGATGTGGCTGATCCCCGACAACGCGATTGCCGCCTCCGGCAGCCAGCTGCGCCTGTTTGGCGCCTGCGCCGTCGGCCTGGTGCTGACCGCCGCCCTGGTGTGGATCACCGAGTACTACACCGGGACGCAATACGCCCCGGTGCAGCACATTGCCCAGGCCTCCACCACCGGCCACGGCACCAACATCATTGCCGGCCTGGGTGTGTCCATGCGCTCCACCGCCTGGCCGGTGATCTTCGTCTGCATCGCCATCTGGGTTGCCTACCAGCTCGCCGGCCTGTACGGTGTGGCCGTGGCCGCCACCTCCATGCTGAGCATGGCCGGCATCGTGGTCGCGCTGGACGCCTACGGCCCGATCACCGACAACGCCGGCGGCATTGCTGAAATGTCCGAACTGCCCTCCAGCGTGCGCGACATCACCGACCCGCTGGACGCCGTGGGCAACACCACCAAGGCTGTGACCAAGGGCTACGCCATCGGTTCGGCCGGCCTCGCTTCGCTGGTGCTGTTCGCCGACTACACCCACAAGCTGGAGTCTTTCGGCAAGGTCATCACCTTTGACCTGAGCAACCCGATGGTGATCATCGGCCTCATCATCGGCGGCCTGATCCCCTACCTGTTCGGTGCCATGGCGATGGAAGCCGTCGGCCGCGCCGCCGGCTCGGTGGTGGTGGAAGTGCGCCGCCAGTTCCAGACCATCAAGGGCATCATGGACGGCTCGGGCAAGCCCGAGTACGACACCGCCGTGGACATGCTGACCACCGCCGCCATCAAAGAGATGATGATTCCCTCGCTGCTGCCGGTGGTGGTGCCGATCCTGGTCGGCCTGGTCCTCGGCCCGGCCGCGCTCGGTGGCCTGCTGATGGGCACCATCGTCACCGGCCTGTTCGTCGCCATCTCCATGTGCACTGGCGGCGGCGCCTGGGACAACGCCAAGAAGTACATCGAGGACGGCCACCACGGCGGCAAGGGCAGCGATGCCCACAAGGCCGCGGTGACAGGCGATACGGTGGGTGACCCCTACAAGGACACTGCCGGTCCGGCCGTCAACCCGCTGATCAAGATCATCAACATCGTGGCGCTGCTGATCGTGCCGCTGATGATGAAATTCCACGGCGGCTGAACCCGACACACCCCGTACCCAACCCAAGCCCGCTTCGGCGGGCTTTTTATTTGCCGCAGGATCACGCTTTTTTTGCTATATTTTTGATAGCATTTCGCGCAGATTTGACGGCACCCATGGCTTAAAACGTCCCTGTTCGGCAAACCACCGACAGACCGACCCGTCCTTGGCCTCGGCAAGCCCCTCTGGAATGCCGGTGGCATGTGCATCAGCGCGCCGTTCACTGCGTCTGCGCACTGGCGCTGGCTCGTCGGCTCTCCCGAACTCGCGGATTCACATCCTGTCAACCCGGAGTTGCGTCCCGGACACAGCCTGGCCGCCGCTGATCGGCCACCGCGGCGGCGCTTCTTGCCAAATCGCCGATTCCCTTACACTGGAGCCATGTCGGACAGACCCGGGGTACATCGGGCTGCGCCAGCCAAGACACTCAGGGGAAACATTGACATGTTCGGATTTTTCGGAATCGGACGCGCCGGGCGAAAGCAGCGGGACGACACAGCAACGGATTTTGCGTCCCTGCCATCGTCCTCACTACCGCTCAGCACCCAGCAACATACCGCCACCCACCGCGAGTTGGTCCGGGTTGTGCTGCGCGACACCTTGCGCATGAATGGCATTCCGCCGGAGTGGGTGGGCTGCGAAATCCTGACACGCTCCCGCAGCGTCGGCGATCCGGTCCTGCAGATCCAGGTGCTGATCCATCAGTGGCACGAAGGGCTGTTGCGCTATGCCCCGTTGATCCAGCAGCAACTGCTGCAGGCACTGCAGCGCTTCGACCCCGCCACCGACCATTCCCGGCACACCGTGGTCTGGCGTTTTTCCCCCGCCTGCGAGTGCCCGTACACATCCATGCCGGAGCCCGGTTACTGGACGTCGGCCACAGCCTTGCCGAAGTTCGACCTCGCTCCCTCGGATCTCAGCCATCTTGACAACGGTTTTGCCCCGACCCAGCAAGGACAGTGGCGCTGAGGCGACTCTGACGGCGGCAGCGGCGCGTGATTTGCCCGACAGGGCATCGAACTTCAGCTACCATGCTAGCTGCCCCTGACGAATGCCGGAGAGAAAGTTGAAAATTCTCGTCGTTGACGACCATGCCTTGGTTCGCGAAGGCCTGCGCCAAGTCCTCAAAGGACTTGATGCGGACGTTGACGTTCTGGAAGCCGGTCTGTGCGGTCGCGCCTTTGAGCTCGCAGACCAGCACACCGACCTGGACCTGGTCCTGCTGGACTACCACCTGCCCGACATGAACGGACTGGATGCACTCGACGTTTTCGCCCGGAAACACCCCGAACTGCCCATCATCGTCCTCTCCGGCTCGGTCAATCCACGCGTGATACGCCAGGTCATGAACAAGGGCGCCGCCGCTTTCCTCACCAAGTCAGGCATGAGCGAGGAACTGCTCTCCGTGACCCGTCTGGTGCTCGCTGGTGATGTTTATGTCCCTCCGGAAGTGATGGCGGCCATGGCCGACCCATCGGAGGCGGGCCTGCAAGCGGGCCAACCCACGCCCCAGTTCACACCGCGCCAGGAAGAGGTGCTGTACCTGCTGCTGGACGGTTATGCCAACAAGGAAATCGGGCGCATGCTCAATCTGTCCGATGAAACCGTCAAAAACCACGTGACCGCCATCCTGCGCGGTTTTGGCGTGACCACACGCACCCAGGCAGTCCTGGCGGCCAACCGCCACGGCTACGTGCGCTCGCAGACCAGCGACACCGATTAAGGCCAGGGCACCGGCAGGAACCCGGCCGCCCTACGCGGTACCCGACGTGCCATCCCCCTGCGCCAGCCGGCGCAACAAGGTACGCAGCTTCGCCGGTCGCACCGGCTTGTGCAGCAAGGGAACCCCGGCCTCACGGCAAGCCTGCATCAAGACCGGATCGGTGTCGCCACTCATGAGGCAGGCCGGCACCTGATGACCCAGTGCAGCACGCAGCCGGGAGAGCGTCTCCATCCCCGTCGTCCGGTTGCGCAAGCGGTAGTCACTGAGAATGACTTGCGGCACAAACGTGGCCGACACGGCAGACAACGCACTCTGCAGGTCTTCCACGGCCACCACGGTGCAACCCCAGGAGGTCAGCAAACCCGACAGGGCCTGCGCAGAGGCACTGTCGTCCTCGATGACCAACACGTGCAGCCCCTCGAGCCCGCCTGACGACAGCGCGTCCGACGACACCGAGGCCTTGGCGGCGCGACCTGTGGGCGCCGTGGTCGGTACCTCTATGCTGAAGCGCGTGCCGCGGCCCGGGATGGACGTCAAGCGCAACGCGTACCCCAACAGCTTGGCGGTACGGTCCACAATGTGCAGCCCCAGCCCCAGCCCCTTGCTGCGATCGCGCTCGGGATTGGCAATCTGGAAAAACTCCTTGAAGATGTCCTGCTGGTGCTCAGGTGCAATCCCGATCCCGCTGTCCCAGACTTCGATGCGCAGATGGCTGCCGCCACGGGTCATGCGGCAAGCCACCAGAACGCCACCACGATGGGTATAGCTCAAGGCATTGCTCACCAGATTGAGCAAAATGCGGCTGAGCAGGATCGGATCACTCAACACCCAGGCCTGGCACGGACGCACGCGCAGGCGCAAGCCCTTGTCTGCCGCCACAGGCGACAGGCCGCCGCGCAGCGGCTCTAGCAGGTCCATGATCGGGAACGCTTGCAGGTGAACCTTGACCGCATCGGCATCGAGCCGGGAAATGTCCAGCAGCGAGTCGAGCAGATCCTGCATGGCACGCACCGACGCTTCCAGATTGACGATCAGGTGCCGGGTTTCTGCGTCATGCGGCAGTTGCGCCAGCCGGGCCACAAACATCCCCAGGGCATGGGTCGGCTGGCGCAGATCGTGGCTGGCCGCCGCCAGGAAACGCGACTTGGCCAGCGTGGCCATCTCGGCCTCCTCCTTCTTCTCACGCAACTCCAGTGTCGCCAGATCCACCCGCTGCTCCAGCTCATCGCGTCCGTGCTCCAGGCGCTCGGCCATCTGGTTCAAGCCCTGCTGCAGGTCGCGCAAAGGATCGTCCGGCCGCACTTCCCCGCGCGCAGAAAGCTCCCCGCGCCCAAGGCGTTCGATCATGTCGGACACCCGCAGGATCGGATCGATCACCCCCTGCCCGATGCGCACCGCCAGAAAGCCGCCCAGCAGCAAGCCCCCCAGCGTCACGGCCAGGCCGACCATCAGCATGTCGCGCTCGCGGGACACCACGGTCTGGCGCGACATCTCGATCACCACATGGCCGAGCACCTGGGGCGATTCCCGCGGTGCTGACGCAGCACCATCGAACAGATCATCCAGCCGGAGCGGCGTCACAGTCACCGGTTGCACCAGCATGTCGTGGTGCGTGGTGTCATCGTTCCACTCGCTCTCGCTGTCGCCCAGCAACGGCAGCCCGGCATAGCCGGCCTTGCCGGCCCGGGCCAGCGCGCTCCCCTGGGCATCCTGAATCACCACCGAGCGCACATCCGGCTCGCGCAGGGCACCTGCTGCGATCGCCTGCAAATTGCCGATGTTGCCGGAGAACATGCTGTATTCGCTGGCGCTGGCCACCTGACGTGCCAGCGACCGGGCACGCTGGTTGTGGGCCTCGTCGATATCACCAACCCGCCCCAGCAAAAAGACGGCCGAGAGCAAAAAGGCCAGCAGCGTCACCGGCAGCAAGGCCGCCAGCAGCACCCGATCGCGGATATCGAAGAACTTCATGGCCCCTTCTCCAACCGACGCAGGCGCTCCGCCAGGGTTTGTGGCTCCAGATGCAAGCCCAGCGAACGGGCCACATATTCATTGACGCTGACGCTGAAATTCTGCGGGTACTGCGGCAGGCCGAGCGGACGCCCCTGGAAAAAACTGCGCGCCATCGCGCCAGCCTGCTGCCCGATCTGGGCGGGCGTTGAATACACCGCCAGCAATGCACCGGCACGCACGTAGGCCGGAGAAAAGGCCAGCATCGGCACTTGCGCACGGAACGAGGTGATCAGGATGTTCTGGATCGTGCTGCTGTTGTAAATCTGCGGATCGGCCAAGGCCAGCAACAGATCGGCATCGGCCAGAATTTTCTTCAGATCGTTGAAGACAGGCTCCTGCGGCTGCACCCGTTCACTCACCAGTTTCAGGCTCCGCGTTCCAGCCGCCTCTTCCAGCAGGGGCTGCTGCGACGCCGACTCGCTGCCCAGCAGCACCCCCACACGCCGCGCCTGGGGCAAGGCCAGCCGGGCCAGATCGAGCTGGCGTGTCAGCGGCTGGTTGAGATAGAGCGCCGTGAACTGGCTGGACACCCGGCGGCCGCTGTCGCGCAGCACACGCTCGAAACTGGAACGCGGCAGCAAGGCACACAAGACCGGTGCCCTGACATCGCTGCGCGCCAGGACGCTCGCCGCCTCCACGCCCAGGGCGATGAACAGGCGCGCGCCCTGCCCCGCCTCGGGGCTCCATTCAGCCGCCGTCATCTGGTGCACATCACGCCGTGCCACATTACCGCGGGCCAACTCCTCCAGCACGGCGTCCGCCGCTTCCTGATAGGACGCACTGCGCTCGCTGCTCACGATCACGACGGCCCACTCCGCTGCGTGGACAGAAGCCATGGCGCAGAACAGCAGGAAAAAGGTCAGCAGCAAACGCCGCACAAGCTGGATCATGTCTGCGGGTTCAGTTTTCCAGTTTGAGCATCACATAGGCCTGGTGGCGGAAATAGAAGCTGGGCAGGAAATCCTGGTACGACGGGCCCAGGTTCTGGACGACGAACGAGATCTCACCCCGCCGGTTGCCCAGGCGCAAGGCCTTGGCCAGACGCAGATCGGTGCGGCTCATGGCCGGGGCCTGGACATCGGTGCCGGGGAAATGGCTGGCATCCACCTGGTGGTACATCAGGCTGGCCTCCACCCCCTGCGGCAGCTTCTGCATCAGCATCAGCCCCATGCTGTTGTAGGGCCGGGCTGGATAGGTGCCGCTGATCGACTGGCTGCTGTCCACCAAGGACTGGCTGAAGATCAGTTGCCCGTCGCGCCAGGGATGCCATCTGAGCTGGTATTCGACACCGTGGATGTTGAAGTTCTCGTCGTTGACGTAGTCGACCGCCTTGTTGTTGCCGCCGCTGCCCGGCAAGTCGTAGTTGCGCGCCTTCACGAAGTCCCGCACCTCCTCCTCGAACACCCTTACATCAATGCTCAGCCCGGCAGCGGGCAACTCGCCCAGATAGCCGATCTCGCGCGTCTGGACCTTTTCCGCAGCGACATTGCCGCGTGCGACCGTGGTCGAGTCGATCAGGGCACCGTTCAGGTAGTAGCGCACATTGCCGTATTTCTCATAGGTGCTCGGCGGACGGAAGGCTTGCGTCAGGCCGTAGCGCAGGGTATGCCCCTCGGCAAGGTGCCAGTTCAGCATCAGGCGCGGCGACAGGTGTTCTCCTCCGATGTTGCTGCGCTCGAACAGGCCACCGGCGTTCAGCACCAGATCGGGGCGCAGCCGCCACTCGGCATTGCCGAACAGCCGCACGAAGTCCGTCACGAACTCGGAGCCGGTGTTGTAGAGCGGCTGGGAAACGACGGTTTCGCGCCGCAACTCCCCGCCCCAGAGCAGGCGCAAGTCGGGCCCCCTGCGCAAGGTGTGCTGCAGCGACAGGTTGTCATTGCTGGCATGGCCGCCGAAATCAATGGTCATGCCGACCAGCGGCTTGTAGGGAAAGTTGTCCCGGATGCGCTCTGCCGTGTGCGACACCTGCAGCGCCAGATCCTCGTCCGGCCCCAGATTGCGCTGCCAGTCGAGCTGGACAAACGAGGTGTCGATCGAGCGGGTCCGCAGCGCATTGCCATCCTGATCCGCAAAACCCACCCCGGCATCGATCACCGTCTGTCCGGCACGCACCTGGACCGTGTCATTGGCGTTGGCCCGCACATCGCCGCGCAAATTGAGACGATGGACCCGGTTGGGTCCATTGGCGCCGTTCAAGCCGAGGTCCGCGCGGCGATCGACGCCCAGACGAAAACTGCCCCGCTCATCACCCCAACCCAGACGCACCAGCGCGTCCTGGATGCCGTTTTCCCCCGAGGCGACCTGAACCTGCGCGCCTTGGGTATCCACCGGGTCACGCGTCACGATGTTGATGGTGCCCAGGAAAGCACGGGCGCCGTAAGCCGCCGAATTCGAACCCCGATGCACCTCGATGCGCTCGATGTCCTCGATCGCCACCGTCTGCAAGCCGGGCCCCGTGCTGCCTTGCATGTAAACGGAATAGACCGAACGACCGTCGACCAGCACCTGCACATGGTTGGAATAGTCGCTCAGGCTGCTGTGGTAACTGCCCTGCGGCGTGTTGCTTTCAAAAGCGGTGCTGGTCCGGAAACCCGGCACCAGCCGCAGCAGATCGGCCACGTCGCGCGCGCCGCTCATGCGGATCATCTGGCGGTCGAGGATGGTGACCGCGCCTGGCGTTTCGTCCAGCCGCTGCGGCAGGCGCGACACCGACAGGACGATCGGCACTTCGCCCAGGTAGTCTTTCTCCGACACGGCCGCCAGTTCCTGCGCGCACAGCGGCGCCGTCCAGCCGAGCGTGGCGAACAGGCAGTTCAAAGAGATCAGGCGTTTCAGGTTCATTGATGGCATCCGGCCAACGACTATTTTCATGGCTGCAGCCCCCGATTCTGCACAGTCCGCAGGGCCTTCCCGGACAGGCGACAATAAGGGCCATGTCCGAACGCGTCATTCCCCTGGTTGACCAGCGCATTCCCACGCTGAGCGCCCCTGCGGCCGCCTTTGATCCGGCCACCCGCATGGCGGCCAACGGCCTGCTGGCCGACCGCCTGGGCCGGCCGCTGCGCGACCTGCGCATCAGCGTCACCGACCGCTGCAATTTCCGCTGCAACTACTGCATGCCGAAGGAAACCTTCGACAAGGACTACCCCTACCTGCCGCACAGCGCATTGCTGAGCTTCGAGGAGATCACCCGCGTGGCGCGGCTGTTTGCCGCCCATGGCGTGCGCAAGATCCGCCTGACCGGCGGCGAGCCGCTGCTGCGCAAGAACATCGAAATCCTGATCGAACAGTTGGCTGCCCTGCGCACCGTGGACGGCGAACCACTCGACCTGACCCTCACCACCAACGGCTCGTTGCTGGCACGCAAGGCCCAGGCCCTGAAGGACGCCGGCCTGCGGCGCATCACCGTCAGCCTGGACGGGCTGGACGACGCGGTGTTCCGCCGCATGAACGATGTCGATTTCCCGGTGGCCGACGTGCTGGCCGGCATCGAAGCGGCCAAGGCGGCCGGTCTGGGGCCGATCAAGATCAACATGGTGGTCAAACGCGGCACCAACGAGCACGAGATCCTGCCCATGGTGCGGCATTTCAAGGGTTCCGGCATGGTGCTGCGCTTCATCGAGTACATGGACGTCGGCGCCACCAACGGCTGGCGCATGGACGAGGTGCTGCCATCAAGCGAAGTGGTCAAGCTGATCCAGGCCGAAATGCCACTGGTGCAATTGGAGCCCAGCGCGCCCGGCGAGACCGCCGAGCGCTGGGGTTTCGCCGATGCCGAGGGCAAGCACGACAAGGCCGCCGGCGAGATCGGCGTCATCAGCAGCGTGACCCACGCCTTCTGCGGCGACTGCAACCGCGCCCGCCTCTCCACCGAAGGCCGGCTCTACCTGTGCCTGTTTGCCACCCAGGGCCACGACCTGCGCAGCCTGATCCGCGGCGAAGCCAGCGATGCGGACATCATCTCGGCCATCGGCCACATCTGGGGTGCCCGCGACGACCGCTACTCCGAGTTGCGTGCCGCCCAACCGCCGGACACCGGGCATGCGTCCCAGCGACGTGTCGAGATGAGCTACATCGGAGGATAGGTATGTGGCCCCCACGGTCGCCCACTGCGTGTGGCTCCCTGCCCCCCGAGGGGGCCGCGTTTTGCCTTGGGGCGGCCCGGCGGCAAAACCATCTTCTTTTCGGTAAGCAATGATCAATACACAAGACATCACAGGCCTGATCCTGGCCGGCGGGCGCGGCAGCCGCATGGGCGGCGTGGACAAGGGGCTGCAGAACCTCAACGGCATGCCCATGGCCCTGCATACCCTGCTGCGGTTGCAGATGCAGACCGGCCAGGTCATCATCAATGCCAACCGCAACCTGGCAGCCTACGAGTCCTTCGGTGTGCCGGTCTGGCCCGATGTGCTGGCCGATTACGCCGGTCCGCTGGCTGGCTTCCTGACCGGGCTGGAGCGTTGCGAAACGCCCTACCTGGCCACGGTACCGTGCGACACGCCGCGCTTCCCGCTCGACCTGGTCGCGCGCCTGGCCGAGGCGCTGGAACGTGAGGACGCCAACATTGCCATGGCGGCCGCGCCAGAGCAGGACAGGGACGGCCAGATCATGCTGCGCACCCAGCCGGTGTTCTGCCTGCTGCGTGTGGAACTGCTGGAAAGCCTGGTGGACTTCACCCACAAGGGCGGACGCAAGATCGACGCCTGGACGGCCTTGCACAAGACGGTGGTCGTGCCCTTTGACCGGCCTGGGGACGATCCGCTGGCCTTTTCCAATGCCAACACGCTGGCCGAGCTGCAGCAGCTGGAACGATCCTGACATGAAATCCATTGAGCAGATTGCCGCCGAACTGCAGGGTTATGACCCGCAGGCCCTGAGCGCCACCGCCGTCACCGAATTCCTGAGCCGCCTGGTAACACCGGTCACCGGCACCGAAGAGCTCGGCATCTTCGACGCACTGGACCGTGTGCTGGCACAGGACGTGATCTCGCCAGTCAGCGTGCCGCCGCACGACAACTCGGCCATGGACGGCTACGCCTTTGACGGCAGCCAGTTGCGTGCTGGCGAAGCTTTGACCTTGACGTCGGTCGGCACAGCACTCGCCGGCAAGGCCTGGCAAGGCAGCGTGGGCGCTGGCCAGTGCGTGCGTATCATGACCGGCGCCATCATGCCTACCGGCCTGGACACCGTGGTGCCGCAGGAGTTCGTCAAGGCTGAAGGTGATGTCATCACCCTCCCGGCCGGCCTGCTGCAGCCCGGCGACAACCGCCGCCTGCTGGGCGAAGACGTCATGGCCGGCCAGCCAGCGCTACAAAAAGGAGAGCGCCTCACGCCCGCTGCACTGGGCCTAGCGGCCAGTTTGGGCATCAAAACCGTGCAGGTGGTGCGCCGCCTCAAGGTGGCCTACTTTTCCACCGGCGACGAGATCCTGAGCCTGGGCGAAGCCCCGCGCGAAGGCGCTGTGTACGACAGCAACCGCTACACCGTGTTCGGCCTGCTGACCCGTCTGGGCTGTCAGGTGATCGACTTCGGCGTGGTGCGCGACGAGCCGGCGCTGCTGGAAGCTGCCTTCCGCCGTGCGGCGGCCGAGGCGGACGCCATCATCACCAGCGGCGGCGTCAGCGTGGGCGAAGCCGACTTCACCAAAACCATGATGAAACAACTCGGCGACGTGGCCTTCTGGCGCATCGCCATGCGGCCAGGCCGTCCCATGGCGGTGGGCCGCATCGGCAACGCCGTGCTTTTCGGTTTGCCGGGCAACCCGGTGGCCGTGATGGTGACCTTCCTCGCCTTCGTGCGCCCGGCTCTGCTGCAGATGATGGGCTGCAGCCGCCAGGCGCCGCCGTTGCTGCGCGCGCGCAGCACGGAGGCCATTCGCAAGAAGCCGGGCCGCACCGAATACCAGCGCGGTACGGTGAGCTACGGCGCCGACGGCAGTCTGCAGGTACGCACCACCGGCAACCAGGGTTCGGGTGTGCTCAGTTCCATGGTGCAGGCCAACGGCCTGATCGTTCTGCACCACGGCCAAGGCAATGTGGCCGCGGGTGACGAAGTCGACGTGATGATGTTCGACGGCGTGATCTGACCCTCAGATCCGGCGCGAACCCCACTTCAGCACTTCAAACCAGCACAGGCCCACCGCAGCGCCCGCCAGCGCCAGCGCCCATAACCCGACCGGCAGCGGCGCCATGTGCAGCACCTGCGTCAGGGGCGGCAGGTACAGCGCCAACGCCAGCAGCCCCAGCGTCAGGCCGCAGACCCACCACAGCGTGCGGTTGGGCACCTTGAGCGAAGCCAGCAGGCCGCTGGGCCCGGCACGGTTGGAGAAGATCAATGCCAGATTGCCCAGCACCAGGGTGGTGAAGGCCAGTGCCCGCGCCTGGGCTTCGTCCAGATGCTGGGCTCCCCAGAGTTGCGCCCCCATCACCACAACCAGCACACCCAGGCCCTGCAACAAGGCCAGCAACAGGGTGCGGCCGGCGAACAGCGGCGCAGCCGGGTCGCGCGGCGGGCGCTGCATCACGTCGCTGTCGGCCGGCTCGTTCTCGAACACCATGGAACAGGCCGGGTCGATGGCGAGCTCCAGCAGGGCGATGTGCATGGGATACAGCACGATCGGCCAGCCCAGCAGCAGCGGCAACAGCGCCATGCCGGCAATCGGCACATGCACGGCGAGGATGTAGGACATGGACTTGCGCAGGTTGTCGAAAATGCGCCGCCCCAGCCGCACGGCGCGCACGATGGAGGCGAAGTTGTCGTCCAGCAGCACGATGGCGGCCGCCTCGCGCGCCACGTCGGTGCCACGCCCGCCCATGGCCACACCCACGTGGGCGGCCTTGAGCGCCGGCGCATCGTTGACGCCGTCGCCGGTCATGGCCACCACCGCACCATCGGCCTGCAGGGCCTGCACGATGCGCAGCTTCTGCGACGGCGCAATGCGCGCACAGATGCTCACCGTGCGCAAGCGCTGCTGCAGCTCGGCGTCATTCAGTTGCGCCAGCTCATCACCGCCCAGCACCACGTCGGCCGGCAGGCCGGCCCGGCGGGCAATCGCCTGCGCCGTGACCGGATAGTCGCCGGTGATCATCACCACCCGGATGCCGGCCGCATGGCATTCGTGCATGGCCTGCGGGATTTCCTCACGCAGCGGATCGGCTAGGCCGAGCAGGCCGACGAACTCAAAGTCGAAGTCGTGCTCCTGCGCCGGCCAGGGCGGCCCGGCAAAACGCGCACGGGCCACCGCCAGCACGCGCAGGCCGCGGGCCGCCATGGCATCGGCGGCGGCGGCAATCGCCTTCTGGCGCACGGCATCCAGGTGGCACAGATCGACGATGGCCTCGGACGCCCCCTTGGCAGCCACCACATGGGCCTCGCCCTCCACCGCCTTCCAGACCCGCGCCATGGCACGCAGCTCGGGCGTCAGACCATACTCCTGCGCCAGCGTCCAGTCGCGATGCAGATGCTCGGTTTGCGCCAGGAACTGCTGACCCAGGCGGTGAAACGCCTGTTCCATCGGATCCACGGGATCGCTCTGGCTGGCCAGGATGGCAAACTCGACCAAGGCATGAAAATTCTCGGCCAGCTCGGCACCCTGCACCTCGTCCAGCGCCAGATCGCGCCCGTTGGCATACAGGTGCGCCACGCGCATGCGATTGACGGTGAGGGTGCCGGTCTTGTCCACGCACAACACCGACGTCGCGCCCAGCGTCTCGATGGCCGCAATGCGGCGCGTCAGCACCTGCTCGCGTGACAGGCGCCAGGCGCCAAGCGCCGGCAGCACGGTTAGTACCACGGTGAATTCTTCCGGCAGCATGGCAATGGCCAGCGCAATGCCAGCCAGCAGCGCCTGCAGCCAGTCGCCATTCAACACCCCCTGGACCAGCACCAGCAGCAGACTCAAGGACAGGCCCACCCAGGCCAGCCGGCGCACCAGCCGGTTGGTCTGCCGGCGCAGCGGTGACTCCTCGGCCTGCACGGTCTGCAGCGCCGCACCGATTTGCCCCATCTGGCTGCGCCCCCCGGTCGCCGTGACCCGCGCCAAGCCTTGCCCCTGCACCACCAGCGTGCCGGCATACAGCGCTGCCGAGTCCTCCCCGCCAGGTACGGCAGCCGCCACACCGGCCCCGGGCTGCTTGCGCACCGGCACCGACTCCCCAGTGAGCAGCGATTCGTCCACCTGCAACTCGCCGCCCGACAGCAACTCGGCATCGGCGGCCACACGGTCGCCTTCGGCCAGCAGCATGATGTCGCCGCAAACGAGCTCAAGGCCGGCAATCAGTTGCTGGCGGCCATCGCGAATGACACGGGCCCGCGGGCTGGAAAGATCGCGCAGCGCCTGGATGGCGCGTTCGGTCTTGCCTTCCTGGTACAACGTCAACCCCAGCACCACCAGCACCATCAGCGCCAAGCTCAGGCTCTCCTGCAAATCGCCCAGCACCAGATAGAGGCAGGCGGCCACCAGCAGCAGCCCGAACATGGGCTCCCGCATGGTCTCCCACACGATGTGGCGCCAGGTGCGGGCACCACCGCCGGGCAAGCCATTGGGGCCGTCCGCCGCCAGGCGGCGGGCGGCTTCCGCGCTGCTCAGCCCTTGTTCGGCGCCCGCAGCCTTGCTCATGCGTGGGTCGCGCTTTCCTTGGCAGGCTCGGTGCCGTGGGGCGGTGCCTCGTCCGCCACGGCCTGCTTGTTGGCCCCCGGCGCGTGCTTGCGTGCCAGCAGGGTGTACATGGTCGGCACCACGAAGATGGTGAGCAGTGTGCCCAGCGTCATGCCACCCACAATCACCCAGCCGATCTGGATACGGCTTTCGGCACCGGCACCGGTGGACAGGGCCAGCGGCACGGCGCCCAGCACCATGGCGCCGGTGGTCATGAGGATCGGGCGCAGGCGCTGGCTGGCAGCCTTCACCACAGCCTCGAACATGTCCATGCCCTGCTCGCGCATCTGGTTGGCAAACTCGACAATCAGGATGCCGTGCTTGGTGATCAGGCCCACCAGCGTGATCAGGCCGATCTGCGAATACACATTGAGCGAACCGTTGCTCCACTGCAGCGCCAGCAAGGCACCGATCATGGACAGCGGCACCGACAGCATGATGACGAAGGGATCAATAAAACTTTCGAACTGTGCCGCCAGCACCAGGAAGATGAACAGCAGCGCCAGGACGAAAACAATGGTCAGCGAGCCCTGCGAACTCTTGAACTCGCGCGAGGTGCCGTTCACATCCGTCGTGTAGCCGGGTTTCAACGCTCGGGCGCTGACCTGGTCGAGGAAATCCAGCGCCTCGCCCAGCGAATAATTGGGCGCCAGATTGGCCGTGATGGTGACGGCGCGGCGCTGGCTGAAGTGGTTCAGTTCGCGTGGCGCCACCGCCTCGCGCACCTTCACCAGCGAGGCCAGCGGGATCATGGTGTCGTTGCGGCCGCGCACGAAGATCCGCTCGATGTCGTCCGGCGTGTCACGGCCAACCGACTGGGTCTGCACGATCACGTCGTACTGGTCGCCCTCGCGCTTGTAGCGCGTGACCTGCCGGCCACCGAGCATGGTCTCGATGGCACGCGCCACCACATCGACGCCGACGCCGAGATCGGACGCCTTCTCACGATCGACGTCGATCTTGAGTTCCGGCTTGTTCAGGCGCAGGTCAACGTCCGGCGTCAGGAAACCGGGGTTCTTGCCGATTTCTTCCAGGAACTGGCGCGTCACACCGCTGAGATTCTCGTAGCTGTCAGAGGTCAGGATCACGAAATTGACCGGCCGCTCGCGGAACCCCTGTCCCAGCGAAGGCGGCGTGATCGGGAACGCCGACACACCGGGCAGCGCATTGATCTTGGGCTGCATCTCGCGCGCCATCTCCAGCGTCGTGCGCTTGCGCTGCTCCCAGTCGATGGCGCGGAAGAACACGTTGGACTGGCTCACCGTCGGATTGCCCGTGACCGTGAAGATGCGGTCGAACTCCGGGTAAGGTGCGCCGATGCGTTCGATCGCATTGGCATACTTTTCGGTGTAGTCGAGCGTGGCACCGTCCGGGGCATTGATCACGTTCAGGATCACACCGCGGTCTTCCAGCGGGGCCAGCTCGCGCTTCATGCCCGGCAGGATGGCCCAGATCGCCAGGCCGACGCCGGCCATCACCAGCAGGACCACCCAGCGCATCCCCAGGACGCGGCGCAACAGCCGCTCATAGCCGTCGCTGATGCCGGTCAGCACCTTCTCCATCCAGCGGTCAAAGAACCAGGGCTTGGCGTTGTGCCGCAACAGCTGCGAGCACATCATGGGCGAAAGCGTCAGGGCAATGAAGCCGGAGACGACCACCGCCCCCGCCAGAGCCAGCGCGAACTCGATGAACAGCCGCCCGGTACGCCCGGGCGTGAAGGCCAGAGGCGCATAAACGGCGGCCAGCGTCAGCGTCATGGCCACCACGGCGAAACCAACTTCCTTGGCGCCCTTGATGGCCGCGCTGAAGGGGTCCAGCCCTTCCTCGATGTGGCGGTAGATGTTCTCCAGCACCACGATGGCATCGTCCACCACCAAGCCAATGGCCAGCACCAGCGCCAGCAGCGTCAGGGTGTTGACGGTGAAGCCGGCCAGCGCCATCAGTGCGAAGGTCCCCACCAGGCTGACCGGGATGGTGACGATGGGAATGATGGACGCACGCAGGGTGCGCAGGAAGACGAAGATCACCAGCGCCACCAGCACCACCGCCTCGATGATGGTCTTGTAGACGCCCTTGACCGAACGGTCGATGAAGATCGAGTTGTCGTTGGCCACATCGATGCTGATGCCCGGCGGCAGGTCGGCCTTGAGCTTGGGGATCATCTCGCGCACGCCCTGGCTCAGCACCAGCGGGTTGGCCGTGGCCTGGCGGATCACGCCGGCCGAGATCGCCTCTCGCCCATTGAGACGCACAGAGGTGCGCTCCTCGGCGGCCCCCTCTTCGATGCGTGCGACATCACGCAGCTTGACCGGGAAACCATTCACGGTCTTGATCACGATCTCGCCGAATTGCGCGGGCGTGCGCAAGTCGGTGTTGGACGTGACGGAGAACTCGCGCTGCCGGCTCTCGATACGCCCGGCCGGCACTTCGAGGTTGCTGCGGCGCAGGGCATCCTCGGCGTCCTGGGTGGTGAGCTTGTAGGCCGCCAGCCGGTCGGGGTCGAGCCAGACGCGCATGGCGAACTTGCGCTCACCAAAGATACGCACATCGGCCGCGCCAGTCACGGTCTGCAGGCGCGGCTTGACGATGCGGTTGACCAGCTCGTTGATCTGCAGCGCATTGAGCGTGTCACTGGAGAACGCCAGCCAGATCACCGGAAAGGCGTCGGCCTCGACCTTGGCGATCACCGGTTCCTCGATCGCCTGCGGCAGCTTGTTGCGCACGCGCGCCGTGCGGTCGCGCACCTCGGCGGCCGCGGCATCGGCGTCCTTTTCCAGCCGGAAACGCACCGTGATCTGCGCCTGCTCGGCGCGTGAGATCGAGGTGATGACGTCCACCGCGTCGATGCCGGCAATCGAGTCTTCCAGCGGCTTGGCCACCTGCGACTCCACCACCTCGGCCGAAGCACCGGCGTATTTGACCGAGACGGTCACCACCGGCTCGTCGATCTTGGGGTACTCGCGCACCGGCAGCTTGGTAAAGCTGACCGCGCCAATGAGCAACACCAGCAGTGACAGCACGGTGGCGAACACCGGCCGGCGGATGGCTATTTCAGGCAATTGCATGAACCGCTCCGTGCTTCAGGCGTTCAAGGCTTGGCCGCCGGGGGGCGGCCGGTGTCGATGACCTTGATCACCGTGCCATCTTTCTGCAAGCGCTGGTGGCCTGCTGTCACCACCGTGTCGCCTTCGCTCAGGCCGTCGAGAATCTCCACCCGGCCCGGGCGGCGGATGCCGACCTTGACCTCCACCCGCTTCGAAACCTGGCTGTCCTTCTCTGTGCCGTTGACCACCTTGATCACGAACTGGCGCCCGCCCTGCGGCACGATGGCCTCCTCCGGAATCACCTTGGCCCGCTCCCGCTCGCCGAACACCGTGGTAACCCGAGCGAACATGCCCGGGCGCAACACCTGCTGGCGGTTGTCGATGGTGGCGCGCACGGCAATGGAGCGGCCATTGGCATCGATCAGGGGGTCAACCGCCTGGATCAGGGCGTCGAACTTGCGCCCCGGCAAGGCATCGATCTCGACCACGGCCTTCTGGCCCTTGCTCACCTGCGTCTGGAAACGCTCGGGCAGGCGGTAATCCACATAGACCACATCGATGTCCTCGACGTTGACCATGTCGGTGCCGTCCTTCAGATAGTCGCCGACATTGACCGCCCGGATGCCGGCAATGCCGTCGAACGGCGCCACGATCTTCAGGCGTGCCGCCGTGGCCTGCGCCAGGGCCAGCTTGGCCAGGGCGACGTCCAGGTTGGCAGCACTCTCGTCCACCGTGCGCTGGCTGATGAAGTTCTGTGCCAGCAACTCCTGGTTGCGCTTGTGGTTGGCACGCGCAATCGACAGTTCCGCCTCGCTTTGCTTGACCTGGGCCTGCGGCAACTGGTCATCGAGCTGCACCAGCAGCTGACCACGGCGCACACGTTCGCCGTCGCGGAAATTGAGGCGGGTCACACGGCCGCTGACCTCGGGCCGCAGCACCACCCCCTGGCGCGAGCGCAGGCTGCCGACCGCCTGCACGTCATCCACCAGCTTGCTGATTTCCACCCGGGCCACCTCGACCGTGACCGGTCGGCTGGCACCGGCTGCAGCACTGGCGGCTGGTGCCGGGCCGGCGGTTGCGCCTGGCGCAGGCGTATCGGAGGATGGAGCCCGGTGCTGATACCACCACGCGGCCCCGGAAGCCGCCACGATGCCAACAACGGCAACGACTGGATAAAGAAGTTTGGATGCCATGAACGCTGATTTCTTCTCGTGCAGGAACACTCTCTGAACAATCTGCCAATGTAGCAGCCACCCATGGTCACTGCATGCGTGATGTCCCTAGCCCATCGGCCGGAACGGGCAACTTTGCCTGCTCTTTACACACGGGCTAGGCCTGCCGCATGGCCTGCTCCACCCCCCGGTTGGCCAGATCATCGGCCCGCTCATTGCCCGGATCACCGTTGTGGCCCTTGACCCAGCGCCACTCGATCTTGTGGCCGGCGTTCGCCACCAGGGTGTCCAGCCGCTGCCACAGGTCGACGTTCTTCACCGGCTGCTTGGAGGCCGTCTTCCAGCCCTTGGCCTTCCAGCCCACCAGCCATTCGGTCATGCCCTTGAGCACGTACTGGCTGTCGGCATGCAGGAACACATGGCAGGGGCGCTTGAGTGCCTCCAGGGCCATGATCACCGCCATCAGTTCCATGCGGTTGTTGGTGGTCTCACGCTCGCCGCCAAACAGCTCTTTTTCGGTGGCGCCGGATTTCAGCAGCACACCCCAGCCACCTGGGCCGGGATTGCCCTTGCAGGCCCCATCGGTATAAATTTCAACGTGGTTCAATCGGTTTTCCCATTCATCGTGATCACGTGATTGTCGCCGCTGCGGTTGGCCATCGGCACCGTGGCGCTGGCCCGGCTGGGCGCCGTCTTCCAGCTGGCGCCGAGCAGGCGCACACCATGCACGCGCTTGACCGCCACCAGAAAATACACGGCACCAAAAATCGGCCACCAGCGTGCGCCCAGGCGGTCCACCCCCTCCAGACGGCGCTGCCACTTCTCGGCACGCACCGCCGGCAGGTAACAGCCGAAATGGCCGTCTTCGATCTCGAAGTCGAGCAGATGCAGCCAGTCGCGCAGGCGGCGGTAGCCGATCAACTGGGGTAACTCCGGCAAAAAAGGCTCACCCCAGCCAAGACGCCGGCACAAGCGGTCGCGTTGCCGGCGCAGCCCCCACAGGCTGGCCGGATTGAAGCCGCTGATCACCACCCGCCCTTCGGGCACCAGCACGCGCGCCACCTCACGCAAGGTGGCATGCGGATCAGGGTGGCTGTCCAGCGCGTGCGGCAACGCCACCAGATCAAGGCTGGCCGCCGGGAACGGGAGGGCCGCGTAATCGGTCAGCAAGGCCAGGGAGCGCTGGCCGGGTGACGCTGGCCGGGCCTGCATCGGCTCGCCCATGGCCAGCCAGCGATGCGGCATGCGATTGGCCTGCAGGGCATCCAGCGCCGGCAGCCCCAGCTGCAGGGCGTGGTAGCCGAAGATGTCGGCCACCGCCTGCTCGAACTGGCGGTGTTCCCAGTCGAGCAGATAGCGTCCCGGCGGGGCCCCAAACCAGTCCTGCAAACCTATAATCCCATTGCTCATGGTCTTGATTCCACTTCCTGCTCTGGCCGACAACTACATCTGGATGCTGCACGACGGGCATCAGGCCCTTGTCGTCGACCCCGGAGACGCACAACCGGTGATGCAGGCATTGCAGGATCAGAACCTGCAGTTGCAGGCCATTCTAGTCACCCACCACCATGCCGATCATGTCGGCGGCGTGGCGGCGCTGCGCGAGGCCACCGGCGCTACCGTGTACGGGCCGGCAGCGGAAGACATCCCCGAACCGCTGGTTCGCCTCAGTGGCGGCGACCAGTTGCAGGCCATTGGCATCGACTTCCAGGTGCTGGACGTGCCCGGCCACACAGCCGGTCATATCGCCTTTTATGCCGCCGACATGGACGGCAGCCCGCTGCTGTTCTGCGGCGACACCCTGTTTTCCGGCGGCTGCGGCCGCCTGTTCGAAGGCACGCCGGCGCAGATGCTGGCCTCGCTCGACCAGTTGGCAGCCCTGCCTGGCACCACCCGCGTCTGCTGCACGCACGAATACACCCTGAGCAACCTGCGCTTTGCCCGTGCCGTCGAGCCGGACAATGCAGCGCTGGCCCGCTACACGGCCGAGTGCGAAGCCCGTCGCGCGCGCCAGTTGCCCACCCTGCCCTCGTCGATCGCGCTGGAACGCGAGATCAACCCTTTTCTGCGTTCGCGCCAACCCAGCGTCACGGCAGCCGTGCAGACCTTCGATGCGGCCGCCCGCCATGAGACCGCTGTGTTTGGCGCCTTGCGTGAATGGAAGAACCAGTTCAAATGAAATTCCTCATCTCCGCGGCCCTGGCCGGCCTGCTCCTCTTGAGCGGCTGCGCCAACATGGCGCCTGCCAACCCCACCGCATCGACGGATGCCGGAACACCCCGCAGCAGCAGCCGTGCGCCGACCTTGCCTGCCGGCAACCTGTCGCCGATCCAGGCCCGCAACACCGCTGCACGCGGCGGGGTCGCGCCCCTGGCGGCCCCGGCCGACCTGTGGGAACGCATCCGCCTCGGCTTTGCCATGCCCGACCTCGACAGCGACTTGGTGCGCGACCGCGAGCAGTGGTATGCCAGCCGGCCCGACTACATCTTCCGCATGACCGAGCGCTCGCGCAAATACCTGTTCCACATCGTCGAGGAACTGGAGCGGCGCAACATGCCGACCGAACTGGCCCTGCTGCCCTTCATCGAGAGCGCCTTCAACCCGCAAGCGGTGTCGAGTGCCAAGGCCGCCGGCATGTGGCAGTTCATGCCCGCCACCGGTAAGTACTTCGAACTGAAGCAGAACGTGTTCCGCGACGACCGGCGCGACGTGCTGGCCTCCACCCGCGCCGCACTCGACTACCTGCAGAAGCTCTACGGCATGTTCGGCGACTGGCATCTGGCACTGGCCGCCTACAACTGGGGCGAAGGCAGCGTCGGGCGTGCCATTGCCAAGAACCAGCGCGCCGGTGTCGGCACCACCTACCTCGACCTCAACATGCCGATGGAGACGCGCTTCTACGTGCCCAAGCTGCAAGCCGTGAAGAACATCGTGGCCCGCCCGCAGGACTTCAACGCGCAGCTGCCGCTGATCGAGAACCACCCCTACTTCGACAGCGTCACCATCACCCGCGACATCGATGTCGCCCTGGCCGCCAAGCTGGCCGAGGTGCCGCTGGAGGACTTCAAGGCGCTCAATCCCTCGCTGAACAAGCCGGTGATCCTGGCCGCGGGCACGCCCCAGATCCTGCTGCCCTGGGACAACGCCACCCGCTTCCAGCGCAATCTGGAAGCCTACAGTTCACGGCTGGCCAGCTGGACGGTGTGGGTCGCGCCCAGCACCATGAAGGTGGCCGATGCCGCCAAACGCGCCGGCATGAGCGAGGCCGAGCTGCGCAACGTCAACAACATCCCGCCGCGCATGCTGATCCGCGCCGGCTCCACCCTGCTGGTGCCGCGCTATGCCCACCATGAGAACGACGTGACCGAGCGCATCGCCGACAACGGCCAGGTGGCCTTTGCTCCCGAAGTCGTGCTGCGCCGCACCGTCGTCAAGGCCGGCAAGCACGAGTCGGTGGCCAGCATCGCCAAGCGCTACCGCCAGACCCCTGCCAGCGTGGCCGAGTGGAACAAGGTCAGTGCCTCGGCCGCCTTCAAGGCCGGCCAGCAGGTGGTGCTGTTCCTGCCTGTGCAGCCACGCGCCATGGCCAAAGCCAAGACCGCCACCCGGGTCGTGGCCAAGGCAACCCCACGCGCCAGACCAGCCAAAGCCCCGGCCACCAAAGTGGCCCGCCGCTGATTCAAGCCCCAAGTGCCGTCCGCCCCTTCAACGGGGCGCGGCAAGCTATTGTTTTTATAGCAAACTGATTGACTCCAGCGTTGGCGCGCGGCCTGCCCGCCGAGAGCAAGGCCCGCAAGCGCAGCGGCACCGCTCGGCCAGAGACCCGGCGGGTGTACCGCCACGCCGGCCTCAGGCCTTGAACTTCACCTTGGCACGCAGCGCAAACTGGTTGGTGAAGGTCCTGGCCAGATCAATCTTCTCCGTCTTGAGCGTGGCATCCAGGCTGGCCAGCGCGCGCAATGCGATCTTGCCGCCGTCTTCCGGGAACATGCCGTCGACCGCAATCGACTCGCGCACCTTGTTGAAGGAAGACAGGTAGAGCCCGCGATCACCCACCAGGTAGGCCTCGGGCACGGTCTTGATGAGGTCACGCGGCCCCGCCGTCTGCAGCCACTTCAGGCCGTGCACGATGGCGTTGGTCATGGCTTGGGCGGTGTTCGGGTGCTTCTTCAAAAACTCCTGCGAAGCGTACAGACAGGCCGCCGGCATCGGGCCACCAAAGACCTCCTGCGTGCCCTTGAGCGTGCGCGTGTCGTAGATGATGCGCACCTCGCCCTTCTGCTCCAGCAGGGTCATCACCGGGTCGATGCTGCTGATGGCGTCGATCTGGCCCGAGCGCAAGGCCGCGAGCGCACCGGCCGCCGTACCGACATCGATGAGGCTCACCTCACTGGCCCGGATCCCGTAGCGCGACAGCACCACATGGGCCAGCATGCTGGTGGATGAATCCTGCGCCACGACACCAATCCGCCGGCCCTTGAGTTCATGCACGGTCTTGAAGCCGGGCATGGTCTTCATCGACACGCCCAGCACAACCTGCGGCGCACGGCCTTGCAGTACGAAGGCCTGAAAGAACTGCCCCCGGTTCTGCAGGTTGATGGTGTGTTCATAGGTGCCACTCACCACGTCGGCCATGCCGCCCAGCACCGCCTGCAGCGCATGCGCGTCGCCGGCAACATCGTGGATCTCGACCTCCAGCCCCTCGTCCCTGAAAAAGCCGAGTTGCTCGGCAACAGTCAACGGCAGGTAATGGAACAAGGCCTTGCCACCGACGGCCATCGCAACCCGGGTTTTCTCCAGCTTGGGCTGGGCCCGCACTGCCGGCGCCGCCAGCGAAGCCGCCGCCAGCATGGCCCCGACACCAAAGGTGCGGCGACTCAGGGGTGAAGGGGGCAGACGGGTCATCATGTGTCAAGGCTGCAGGATGGCCACAGCCTACCCAGCCATGAAAAAACCCGCATCGGGAAACATCCCGAGCGGGTTTTCACTTAAGGGATAGAACCTAAGCTCAGCGCTCTAACGGTAGCCGATGAACAGGATGCCAATGTTCACCAGAAACGCCAGAGTCCAGACCATGGAGCGTACCGTGGACAGGCCCGCCACGTACATCATGATGTAGAGCAGGCGCAGGAACACGAACAGAAAGGCCAGCAGGTCCAGCCGCGCCTGGTAGGCACCGAGCTGGTGGGCAATGATCACCGCGCCAATGAAAAACGGCAGTGCCTCGAAGCTGTTCTGCTGCGCCGCATTGGCCCGGGCACGCCAGTCGGTCTGCTGCGCCAGCCAGGAACGCGGGTTGTCGTTGTCATACCCGCCTTCACGCCGCGGCTTGCTTGTCATGCCCCATTTGGCAATGCCGGCACAGACGATGGGCAGGATGGCGGCAATCAGCACGCACCAGTAAGCCAGGGTGAAACGGGCAAAGGTCATGTTGGTCTCGAAGTTGGCGTCGCGGGCATTATCCCTGATGGGCTGACCGCCACGAACGAGCAGAACAAGCTGCGCATCAGCGCCGGTCCACCAGCGCATGGGCGATGGTGCCCAGGTCCACGTATTCGAGTTCGCTGCCGATCGGCACGCCGCGCGCCAGGCGCGTGAAGGCGACGCCGCGGCTTTTCAGCGCCTCACCGATCACATGCGCCGTGGCCTCGCCCTCGGCCGTGAAATTGGTGGCCAGGATCACCTCGCGCACCGTGCCATCGCTGGCGCGCGCAAGCATCTGCTTCAGGCCAATGTCATTCGGGCCGATGCCGTCGAGCGGGCTCAGGCGGCCCATCAGCACGTAGTACAGCCCCTTGTAGGCGCCGGTACGCTCCAGCGCCATCTGGTCGGCCGGTGTTTCCACCACGCACAGCTTGCTGGTGTCGCGCGCCGGGTCCAGGCAGGTGGCGCAGACCTCGGCTTCGGTGAAGGTGTGGCAGCGCGCGCAGTGGTGCACATGCTGCGCGGCGTCATGCAATGCACGCGACAGCAGCAGCGCGCCCTCGCGGTCCTGCTGCAGCAGATGGAGCGCCATGCGCGAGGCCGACTTCACGCCCACGCCCGGCAGCCGGCGCAAGGCTTGAATCAAGGCATCAAGGGAATGGGCGTCGGACATGGGTTTACCAACAATGGTTCGGGGCGTCGCGAGCGAGCATCAGGCAAGGCCCGGGTGGCAGGAAACCGCAATGGACTGGAACGTCCATGAGGATTTCCCGACGGGCCCCGCAACGCCGCATCATGCCCGCGCAGCAGCCCTTAGAAAGGAAACTTCATGCCGCCGGGGAGGCCTGGCATCCCTGCCGTGAGCTTGCCCAGCTTCTCCTGCGAGGTCTCCTCAGCCTTGCGCACAGCGGCGTTGAAGGCGGCAGCCACCAGGTCTTCCAGCATGTCCTTGTCGTCGGTCAGCAGGCTGGGGTCGATGGTGATGCGCTTGACGTCGTGCTTGCAGGTCATGACAACCTTGACCAGGCCGGCACCGGATTCGCCGCTGACTTCGATGAACGCGAGTTCGTCCTGCGCCTTCTTCAGATTGTCCTGCATGGCCTGGGCCTGCTTCATGAGGCCGGCGAGTTGTCCTTTGTTGAACATGTCTGTCCTTACGAGTTTGGTGAAATAGTGGGGTCAACGGGCTTGATGCTGCCAGGCACGATTTTCGCGCCAAAGTCACGCATCATGGTTTGCACGAAGGGGTCTTCGTAAATCAGTTTCTCGGCTGCCTGCTGCTTCTCTGCGGCCGCTGCCGCGTTGCGTTTGGCCGGGCTGTCGCTCACGCGGCCGATCTCCACGCTCAAGGTGGCCGCATGGCCGGCCGCGCGCAGTGCGTTCTGCAGCCGCTCGCGGCTGGTGGGTGAATTGAGCGACTCGCGCTCCACGCGCAGCAACCAGTGCTCGCCGTCGCGTGCCACCAGCTGCGACTGCAGCGCCAGCTCGCGCACCAGCGCCGTCACGGCCTCGGCCGCCACCAGCTGCTGCACCGTCAGGTGCCAGAAGCCGCCTTCTTCAGTCGGCACCAGCGGTGTGCCGCTGGCGCCGTTCACGGGCGCATCGGCACGCGATTCGGGTGCCACACGCACCGGAACCGCTACAACTTTAGGAGCATCCGGCGCCGTATCGACGGCACTAACGCTTGAATTTGATCTTGAATCCGCAACAGGCGGCATGGCCTTGGCAGCATCCACCACCGGCAGCACCTGACCCGGTGGCGTGCGCTCCGACGTGTCCACCGGGGTCGGTGCAGGCCTTGCTGCCACAGGGGCAACAGGTAGCGGGCGGGCGGCGGCAGGCGCTGCTGGTGCGGAAGTCGCCGGGGCCGTCTGGGTCGTTACGGCAGCACGAGGCACAGCCGCCACCGGGGCCGCAGGCGCCGTCGCCACCGGCGCTTCAGCCGATTTCAGTGTTTTTTTTTCAGCCGTGGTGACTGCACCGGGCTTGAAGGCCAGCAAACGCAGCAACACCATGGTGAGTGCCGCGTACTCGTCGGGCGCCAGGCCCAGTTCGCCGCGGCCATGCAGGCACAGGCTGTAGAGCAGCTGTGTTTCATCGGCCGGCATCAGTGCAGCCAGGCGCGCCATCTCGGTCGCTTCCGGGTCGGACTCGTCCACCGAATCCGGCACCGCCTGCACCACCGCCATGCGCTGCAGCACCACCGTCATTTCTTCCAGCGTGGAGGCGGCACTCAGGCCGTTGACGCGCAAGGCTTCGGAGGTTTCCACCACCGTCTTGCCGTCGCCCTGCGCCAACGCTTCGATCAGCCGGAACACATGCGAGCGGTCCACGCTGCCCAGCATCTGGCGCACCGTGGCCACTTCGAGCTGGCCGGAACCGAAGGCGATGGCCTGGTCGGTCAGCGACAGCGCGTCGCGCATCGAGCCGCGCGCGGCACGTGCCAGCAGGCGCAGCGCCTGGGTATCGGCCGGCACGTTCTCGGCCTGCAGCACTTTGGTGAGGTGTTCCAGCACCGTCTCGGGCGCCATCGGCCGCAGGTTGAACTGCAGGCAGCGCGACAACACCGTCACCGGCACCTTCTGAGGGTCGGTGGTGGCCAGCACGAACTTGAGGTATTCGGGCGGCTCCTCCAGCGTCTTCAACATGGCGTTGAAGGCGGTGTTGGTCAGCATGTGGACTTCGTCGATCATGAAGACCTTGAAGCGACCCTGCACCGGCTTGTAGACCGCCTGCTCCAGCAGGGCCTGCACCTCGTCCACGCCGCGGTTGGAGGCGGCATCGAGCTCGGTGTAGTCGACAAAACGGCCGGCATCAATGTCGGTACAGGCCTTGCACACGCCGCAGGGGGTGGCGGTGATGCCGCCCTGCCCGTCCGTACCCTGGCAGTTCAGTGACTTGGCCAGGATGCGCGAGACCGTGGTCTTGCCCACGCCGCGCGTACCGGTGAAGAGGTAGGCATGGTGCAGGCGCTGGGTTTCCAGCGCATTGCTCAGCGCACGCACCACGTGCTCCTGCCCCACCATTTCAGCAAAGCTGCGGGGGCGGTACTTGCGGGCGAGCACGAGATAGGACATGCGGGGATTCTACGGTGTGGACCGGGTCACTTTTTTCTCGAGGGCGGCCTTGAAGACCGCCCCCCTGCCCTTACAATTGGAAGTGACGGGCCTTCCCGCATGGTGAAGCGGCCAACCGGGTCAGGTGGGGAACCAAGCAGCCCTAACTGTGGAGTCAGTGCCGGGGTCAAGGTCCGTCACCTTACATCTTTCAAGCCCGTATCGATGCGGGCTTCTCGGACTTCCGGCCTTCTTCGGCATCCCCCCCACATCCGCTGACCGGCGACCGCCTACAGGTACTTGCACACCAGCTTGAACTTGACGTCTGCCGAGGTGTCTGGAATCACCGGGGCCCAACTGCTGGGCTGCTTCTCCGCGTGGACCACCCGGCCCTCCGCCATGCCTTGTTTGTAGGCTGTCAGAAGAACCGTCCGCCAGATCCCTTCCTTGCAGTCGTACTCGTGCTGCGCCATGATGGACTTGTACTGGACGCCTCCCGGCGTCGACTGGTACTCGGTGTAATCGGTCATCGTCCAGACCTTCGCCTTGTCGGCTGCTTTGCGGACCGACTGCGGGTCCAGGTAGATCCTGTACCCGCCATCGGTGTCACCTTCGGACACCTTGAACCATTCGGCTGACGCGCCAGTGCTGGCGGCAATCAGCACGGCAAGCAGGCATGTCTGTTTAAGGCACATTTTTCTTCACTTCACTTGGCATCAACCCACAACGGGAACGAGAGCTTATCAAGAAGCCAGCACATGGCGCGCAAACAAGCTTCCCCGAGTTGACCCGAAAGCGTCTTGCTGTCTACCATGCAGGCCAACCTGACAGACATCCAAAATCACGGGGAGCACACATGTGGCCGTTCAGCAAGAAGACCTTGGACCTGAACAAGATCGAGATCCATCTGCACTTCTGGGGAGACGAGAGTGAACCCACCTACACCGTGAAACTGTCTGTCGACAAGCTGGAAGTGCTTGAGTGCCTGGGCTTCATCCAAGGTTCCGACTTCCGGCTCAGCAACATCGTCACCGTGCCCGCGTTCCGCCGGCGCGGCTTTGGCACCACGGTCGTCGGCACCCTGATCGGCGCTGCCCGGGCCCGCCAGTGCAGCACCTTCACGCTGGAAGACGTCTCACCGAGAAACACCGGGGCCATCAATATCTACCAGCGCTTTGGCGCCGTGGCCCTGCCCCCGAAACCGTCCAACGGTCACTCCGATTACCAGATCCGGCTCTGATTTTCGCGCCCCAGGCGCCGTGGACAAGGCCGGTGGACTCAGCCGCTCAAGCAGCCAGATAGCGCCGCACACCCGCGCCTGCCTGGCGCCCGCTGGCAAAACAGGCCGTCAGCAGGTAGCCGCCGGTGGGGGCTTCCCAGTCCAGCATCTCCCCGGCACAGAACAGACCCGGCAGCGCCTCGCACATCAGGTCGTCATTCAACACCTCGAACAGCACACCACCGGCGCTGCTGATGGCCTCGTCGATCGGCCGCGCTGCCACCAGCCGCAAGGGCAAGGCCTTGATGGCCGCCGCCAGCCTGGTCGCATCGTGCATCTCATCCTTGCTCAGCAACTCGTGCAGGAGTGCCATCTTGATGCCGTCCAGCCCCAACCGGCTCTTGAGGTGGCTGGAGAGCGAACGGGAACCGCGCGGGTGCGTTACCTCGGCCAGCACACGCTCCGGCGTGAAGTCAGGCAGCAGGTCCAGGTAGAGCGTGGCGTGGCCGGTGCGGATGATCTCGTCGCGCAACAGGCTGGAGGCGGCATAGATCAGGCTGCCTTCCACGCCGGTGGCGGTGGCGACAAACTCGCCCTTGCGCTGGAACGTCAGCCCCTGGGCATTGGTGAATGAGACCGCCACAGTCTTGAAGGGCTGGCCAGCAAAACGGCTGGCAAAAAACTCGCTCCAGCCCGCCGCCGCTGCGGGCACCGCCTGCACCGGCAGGGACTGGCCTTGCGCTGGCAGTTGACGCTGTACCGCGACGTCGAAACCGCAATTGGCCGGCAGCAGCGGCGCCACCGCCACGCCGCGCGCAGCCAAGAGCGGCACCCAGGCGCCGTTGGAGCCCAGCCGCGCCCAGCTGCCACCGCCCAGCGCCAGCACCACGGCATCGGCCTGGGCCGTCACCTCGCCCTGCGGGGTGTCGAAACGCAGCGTGCGGCCATCCTCGGCCCAGCCGAGCCAGCGGTGCCGCATGCGGAGCTGCACACCGGCCCCACCCTGCACTGGGTGGCGCAGGCGGTTGAGCCAGGCACGCAGCAGCGGTGCCGCCTTCATGTCGGCAGGAAAGACGCGGCCCGAGGTACCGACAAAAGTCTCGATGCCCAGGCCGTGCGCCCAGTCACGCAGCTGCTGGGGCCCGAAGCTGCGCAGCAAGGCCTCGATCTGCGTGCGCCGCTCGCCGTAGCGCTCTGCAAAACGGTCCGCCGATTCCGAATGCGTGAGGTTGAGCCCGCCCTTGCCGGCCAGCAAAAATTTGCGCCCCACCGAGGGCATGGCGTCATACAGGTCCACCGCCACACCGGCCTCGCTCAGGACCTCGGCCGCCATCAGGCCCGCCGGGCCACCGCCGATCACGGCTACTTTCTTGTTCTGCATTTCAGTTTTCCACTGCGCCAAAGCGCGACACGTAAGCCATGAAATCGCCCCACCCAAAGGTGCCATGGAACCGGCTTGGCCGGGCCATCGGCGCCGTCCCCCTCCCGCCGCAAGCGAGAGAGGGAGAAGCCGCGCAGCGGCTCAGGGGGTGCTTCATGAATCAATTTCTTCCAGTGTGCCCGCGGCGCTCAGAAAAGCCGCGCGCACAGTCTCGCCGGGGCAGGCGGCCTGCACCGCGGCACGATAAATGCCCAACTGTGCCAGCAGTTCATGACGGCCTTGCGGCTGCGTCGCCGATTTGTAGTCCAGCACCCACCACTCACCCCCATTCGTTCCTATCTTGCGGCGCACCAGCCGGTCGATGCGGCGCACGCTGCCCTGCACCGTCACCGGCACCTCATTGCCGTGCCAGTCCACCACGTCGGCATGCCAGGCCCAGGCACCAGCCCCGGCAAGGATGCGCTGCCCCATAGCAGCGGCCTGCCGGGCCTGCGCAGCGTCGAGGCCGAACTCGGCGGCCGCGCGCTGCACCTGCTCGGGTGTCCAGCCCTGGGCATCGAGCGCGGCCCATTCCAGCAGGCGGTGCATGGCCTGGCCAATCAGCGACTCGGGCGTTGGCTTGTCTGCAAGGCCCTGAGATGCTCCTGTTTTGATAGCGGCTGGCGCATGTTGGGCAAGGACGGAAGGCAGAATTGGCAAGCAGATCGGCACGACCTGCGCTGGCATAACAGCGACCGGCACAGGTGCCGCCGGCACCTCAATGGCCGTGCAGCCGGCCTGCAGCCGCTGCCACCAGCTGGCGCCATTGGCCTGGTGCGGCTGCACCGAAGACAGCACCAGCCGCTGCTGCGCGCGTGTCATGGCCACGTACAGGGCGTTGAGCTCCTCGCGCTGGCGCGCCTGCTGTTCGGTCGCCAGGGCCTGCGCCACACTGGGCGGCACATTGCTCTCACTGGCCAAGAAGACAAAACTTTGCGGCGCTTCGGCCTCACCCGGCCAGTCGAGCAGCACGCTCATGGTTTGCGCCTTCGGTGGTGGCGCATCGGTGTCGAGCAACAGCACCAGTGCGGCTTCCAGCCCCTTGGCGCCGTGCACGGTGAGCAAGCGCACGGCGTCGGCATCGGCCAGCGTGGGCGCCGGCACACCGCCGGCCTTGAGCGCGCGCACCAGGGCATAGGGCGTGGCGTAGCGCGCGCCGTCTACCTGCAGCGCCGCCGCCAGCAGCGCCTGCAGGTTCGCCACCACAGACTCGCGCAGCGGCACCGGCGCGGCAGCAACAAAACGCGCCAGCACATCGCCGTCGTCAAAGATGGCGTCCAGCGCATCGTGTGGCGGCAGCGTGTCGAGCCAGCCTTGCCATCGCATCAAAACGGGGCCCAACCCTTGCAATACCTGCGGAAGCAGCTCCTCTTTTTGCAGCAGATCGAACCACGGCCGCTTGTACTGACGTTGCAGCAGCGCCAGCTGCACCAGCTCGTCGTCGCTGACGCTGAACAATGGCGACTTCAGCGCCCGCGCCAGCGACAGGTCGTGTGCCGGCGACACCAGCGCATCAAGCAGGGCCACGATGTCCTGTACCTCGGGTGCCTGGCCCAGGTCGCGTTTCTCGGGCTGCTGCGCCGCAATGCCCAGGACACGCAACTCCTCCTGCATCACGGCCAAGCGGTCGCGCTTGCGCGACAGCACCATGATCTCTTTCGGATGCAAACCTTGCTGGATCTGCGTCGCCAGCCACTGCGCCGCCTGGCGGCACTCCAGCGTACGCAATGTTTCCTCGGGCGTGACGCGCGGCATGGTCAGGCTGTCGCGCCAGCCAGCCGACGCTTCTTCGGCCTCCGCTTTCTCGGGCCGCGGAATCTGCGGCAGGGCATACGCACCGCCGGCCTCCGTCGATTCGGTGGTGTGGTGGCGAAAGCCTGGGTACAGCCCGTCAGCCTGCGCCTGCCCCATGGCCTGGTTGACCAGCGCCAGCACCTCGGGCGCGTTGCGGCGTGTGTGGTCGCAGCTCAGCAGGTCGCCACCGAGGTCGCGCACAAACTGTTGTGCGGCGATGAAAACCTGCGGCTCGGCACGGCGGAAGCGGTAGATGCTCTGCTTCGGATCACCGACGATGAACAGGCTCGGTGCCTCGGCGCCGCCACCGGCGCCGGCATAGCCGCTGAGCCAGGCATGCAGCGCCTGCCACTGCAGCGGATTGGTGTCCTGGAACTCGTCGATCAGCAGGTGGCGCGTGCGCGCATCGAGCCGTTCCTGCACCCAGCCGCCCAGCACCGGGTCGGACAACTGGTGCAGCGCGGCGCGCTCGACGTCGTTCATGTCGACCCAGCCGCGCTCGCGCTTGAGGGCGGCGAATTCGTCGATCAGCAAGCGCGTCAAGCGCGTCATGCGCTGCTGGTAAAGCCAGGCCTGGTGCTGCGCCTCGGCGGCCAGCACGGCCAGCACCTGTTCCTGCACCGCACGCACCAGTTCGATGCCGGCCACCTTGTCGCCGAACTTGCGCGCCGTGCCGTTCTGCGTCAGCAGCGCGGCCAGCACGCCGTCGGCATTGTTGGCCGTGAGCGCCTGCTCCAGCTCACTGCCCTTGGCACTGAAGCTGGGTTGGCTGGCGCGGCCCAGCGTCTGCGCCGCCAACACCAGTTGCTGGCGCAGCGGCCCCTCGGCCAGCAGCATGGCCAGTGGTTCCGCCACACCCGAGAACTCGGGAAAGTGTTCGCTGAAATGCGGCACCGAGGCCAGCACCGCCCCCTGCGCGTCGGCCAGCGCGAACTCGACACGACGCTGCAAGGCGGCCTCCAACGCGCGCTCGGTCTGAAAGCGACCGTGCGTGGCCACCACCGCCTCGTAGTCCTGCCGTGCCGTGGGCTCGCGCAACAGGCGCGCATGGAAGGGCCGCCACACCTGGGCCACGGCCTGCGCGTCGTCCTCCAGCAGCTCGTAAGCGGTCGGCAGACCGAGTGCGTCGAGCACCGACAGCGGTGCGGTGCGCAGCAGCGCCGCGAACCAGCTGTGGAAGGTGCGGATCTGCACTGGCCGGCCCTGGGCCAGCAGGGTTTGATACAGATTTCGTAGCGGCTCGCGCAATTCCCGTGCGGCTTGTGGCCCGATTCCGCGTATGAGAAGCTCTTGCTCCAGCCGCTCCGGTGTTGCCGTGGCAAAAGCCTCCAACCATTCAGTCAGGCGCTGGCGCATCTCTCCGGCGGCCTTTTTGGTGAAGGTGATGGCCAGGATTTCGTGCGGCGCCGCGCCTTCAAGCAGCGCGCGCAGGATACGCGAGACCAGCATCCAGGTCTTGCCGGCACCGGCACAGGCTTCCACCGCGACGCTGCGGCGCGGGTCGCAGGCGATGGCGTAGAAGTCTTCACGGGAAACGGGTTTGCCGTTCAACTCATAGGCAGCTTGCATATCAGTCATCTTTGCGCAAACAGCGATACACACCGCCCCCCCCGCGGCTTCACACCAGGGCTCCCGTGGAACCGGCTTTGCCGGGCCACTGGGAGCGTCTCCTTGAGGGGGAGACGGCTACACGAAGTGAGACGTAACGGGGTGGAGCTATTCATTCCAGAAATCCCTGCGGCACAGACCGCGCGCCGCACAGAATTCGCAGGCATCGCCCTCACCCAACGCCGGCAAAGGCGCTCCCTCGGCAATGCGCTGCAGGTCATGCGCCATGCCCTCGACCAGCGCATCGCGCACCGCCACCACATCCTTCTGCTCAAAAGTCCTGCTGCCTTCCTTCTCGCTCACATTGACATAGGCGGCACGCAGCGTGTCGTGCGGCTGGAGCGCAGCGTAGAAGGCGAGCTGCGTGTCTTCAAACGGCTCCTTGATGCGCTTGGCCGTCACGGTGGGCGACTCGGTTTTGTAGTCGATCACCATCACCTCGCCGCTGCCGGTTTGGTCGATGCGGTCGAGCCGGCCCACCAACGTGAGCGCACCGAGCGGCTGCTCCTGCCAGCGCTCGCCTTCCTCGAAGTGCAGCCCCTCGGCCTCGTGCCCGGCCAGCCACTCGAGATACCCTTCGCGCACCCGCGGCCAAGCAGCCTGGAACGGCAGGAACTCCTCTTCAGCCAAGCGCATGGCTTCGGTTGCCTGCGTAGCGGCGGCATTGATCAGCACGCGCCGTGCCGCCGCATCAGCCTGCGTAGTCGTCTTGAGTTGTTCATGGAAAGCCTGCAGCACGGCATGCAGCCAGAGGCCGAAGTCGCGCTTGTCGAGTTCGCCTTCCAGTTCCTCAGCCTCCTTCAGGCCCAGCTGGCGCAGGGCGAAGAAACGGTAGGGGCAGTGGCGCAGATCGCTGTAGGCACTGGCCGACAGGCGTGCCACGTCCAGCTGCGGCGCCGCCGGCATCGGACGCGCCACGGGCACCGACACCACCTCGCGCTGTGCACGCGGGTCCGGCGCCTGGCCATCGCCCACCCGCAGATGCAGCGCCTGCACCAGCGGACTGGGCAACAGGGGTTCGCCGCCATCGTCACCGGCGCGCCAGAGCAGATCGACCTGCGGCGTGCACAGCGCATGCTGCCAGGCCGCACGCAAGGCAGCCTCCAGCGCCTCACGCCCCGGCAAGCCGAGCGCGGCGCGCTGCGCTGCCGTCCACAGCCCGGGCGGTTCGGGTGAAGGGTTCAGCCGCACCTCGTCACACCCCGGCAACACCACGGCGCCAAAAGGCCGGCCCAACAGCTGTGCCAGCGGCAGGATCACCACCTGCTCCTGCAGCGGGTACTCGGGCGTGAAGCTCGCGGCCTCCAATGCCTGGTCTACCCAGCGCGTGAAGTCCATCAGCGACAGACGACGCTGAGCCCACAGTGCATCGGCCGGCAGCGCGATACCCGCCTCTGACAGGCGCAGTGTGGCCAGCACGGTGTCACCGGCCACGTCGTCCTGCAGCAGCGACCACTGGCCACTGCGTTGCAACAGTTCGCGCAGGGCCAGCAGCCATTGCGGCAGCGTGCGTGGCCGCTGCAGGCTCTCGCGCAGCGCTTCGACCTCGGCCTGCAGCGCAGCCAGCGCCGGCTGCTCGCTGGCATCCAGTGCCGCTGGCACGCCGCGCCACTCACGCACAGGCTGGCGGCGCAGTTGTGCTTCCAGTTGGCGCACGGCCACAGCATCAAAAGCCGGCGCGTTCTTGAGCCAGTCGAGCACGGCATCGCTGGCCACATTCCAGGCACAGGCACGCAGTGCGCCCATGACGTGGGCGCCGGCGCGGCTGGTGGAGAGTTTCCAGCCGGTCTCGTCACGGATCTGCAGCCCGCGCGAGGCCAGCATGGCGCGCACGCGACGCGTCAGGGCGCGGTCGATCGCCACCAGCGCCACCGGCATGCGGCCGGCATTGACATGCTGCAGCACGCAGGCAGCGGCGCGTTGCGCCTCGTCCTGGGCATCCCGGGTCTTGTGGAACGCCGGCACGGTACCGGCCTGCGCCAGTTCACCGTCAAGCGACAGCACCGCCATGCGCTCACCCCACACCGCCTGCAAGGCCGCCGGCAGCGGGTCGGGCTGGAAACCCTGCAGTGCGATCAGGCAGTCGGTCGCTTCGATCACATGCGGCTCGAACAGCACGTCACTGGCATAGGCCGAGTTGGCAGCCCAGGCCACGGCCATCTGGGCCACGGCCGCTTCCAGTGCCAACGCGCCCGCGTCCATGCCGGTGAGCGCCGCGCTACGCGCCCGCGCGCCCCAGGCGGCGCGCTCGGCGGGCGGCACGGCCGCAGCCAGGGCACCGAGCTGTTGTGCCGCCTCCAACAGCAGCGGCGTGGCGGCATCGGCCTGCGCGCCCAGGCTGGTGCGCTCCAGCATGGCACGCGCGGTCAGCACGTCCAGGGCCGCATCAAAGCTGATGTCGGTGGCCGCCGGGGTGAAGCCGCCCAAGCTGCGGCGCCAGTTCTGCGTGGTCTCGAAACGCGGTGCAAAACCGTCCGGGTGGGCCTGCGCCCACAGGCGAGCGGCCAGCGGCATGAGCTGGGCGTAGGGCAACAGCACCACGGTGCGCGCCGGATGTGCGCCGCGTGCACGCATGTGGGCAGCGATGCGGGCCAGCCAGCCTTGCTCGGGCGCCAGCCAGCAGTCCAGGACCGGGTAGAGGGCCGGATCGAGCACGAAGGGGAAGCGAGCGGTGAACGCTATGGTGTTCATAGCACCGGCCCACTGTCGGGGTACTTGGTTTCTGTCACAATGCCGCAACTTTAGCTGTATTGCCAAACTGTCAAAGGAGCCCTCATGGCCAGCGACCTCATCAAACATGTTTCAGACGCCACTTTCGAAGCCGACGTGCTCCAATCGGCCCAGCCCGTGCTGGTCGATTACTGGGCCGAGTGGTGCGGTCCCTGCAAGATGATCGCCCCCATCCTGGACGAAGTGTCCAGTGCCTACCAGGGCAAGCTGCAGATCGCCAAGATGAATGTGGACGAGAACCGCGACATCCCCGCCAAGTTCGGCATTCGCGGCATTCCGACCCTGATGCTGTTCAAGGGCGGCCAGCTGGCTGCCACCAAGGTCGGCGCCATGAGCAAGGCCCAGCTGACCGCCTTCATCGACCAGCAACTGGCCTGAGCCCCCTCAGCAGCGGCCCGGTTTTGCCACCGGGTCGCCCCGAGGCCCAACGTGCCACTTCGGGGGCGGCCCCGCCAGCATGGCACCCAGCACAGGGGCCTTGGTCCTTGGGCCTCATTTCCTGTCATAATCAAACCTGAACGCCGGTTCCCTGTCTGGAGCCGGTTCGAGTTCCCGGCTGGCAAGGCCCTCTGTCTGCCCTGTCCCCACCTCCCCCGGATTTTTTGATATCTCTCCCCTTTGGGGCTCTATCCATGCACTTAAACGAACTCAAGGTACTGCACGTATCTGAAATCCTCAAGCAGGCTGAAGAGCTTGAAATTGAGAACACCGGCCGCATGCGCAAGCAGGAGCTGATGTTTGCCATCATCAAGAAGCGCGCCAAGGGCGGCGAGCAGGTGTTTGCCGACGGCGTGCTGGAAATCCTGCCCGACGGCTTCGGCTTCCTGCGCAGCCCCGACTCCAGCTACACCGCCAGCACGGACGACATCTACATCAGCCCGAGCCAGGTGCGCCGCTTCAACCTGCACACCGGCGACATGATCGAAGGCGAAGTGCGCACCCCGAAAGACGGCGAGCGCTACTTTGCCCTGAACAAGCTGGAAAAGGTCAACGGTGGCCCGCCCGAAGGCAACAAGCACAAGGTCATGTTTGAAAACCTGACCCCCCTGTTCCCCAAGGAGCAGATGAAGCTGGAGCGGGACATCAAGGGTGAAGAAAACATCACTGGCCGCGTGATCGACATCATTGCCCCCATCGGCAAAGGCCAGCGTGCCCTGATCGTGGCGCAGCCCAAGAGCGGCAAGACCGTGATGATGCAGCACATCGCCCACGCCATCTCCGCCAACTACCCCGACAGCTACCTGATGGTGCTGCTGATCGACGAACGCCCGGAAGAAGTGACCGAGATGCAGCGTACCGTCAAGGGCGAGGTGATTGCCTCCACCTTCGATGAGCCCGCCGCCCGCCACGTGCACGTGGCCGAGATGGTGATCGAGCGCGCCAAGCGCTTGGTTGAGCTGAAGAAGGACGTGGTGATCCTGCTGGATTCCATCACCCGTCTGGCCCGCGCCTACAACAACGTGGTGCCGTCCTCCGGCAAGGTGCTGACCGGCGGCGTGGACGCCAACGCCCTGCAACGCCCCAAGCGCTTCCTGGGTGCCGCCCGCAACGTGGAAGAAGGCGGTTCACTGACCATCATCGCCACCGCCCTGGTCGACACCGGCAGCCGCATGGACGAAGTGATCTTTGAAGAATTCAAGGGCACCGGCAACTCCGAAATCCACCTGGACCGCCGCCTGTACGAGAAGCGCGTCTTCCCCTCGATCCAGCTCAACCGCAGCGGCACCCGTCGCGAAGAACTGCTGCTGCAGCCCGAAATCCTGCAGAAGACCCGCATCCTGCGCCAGTTCCTCTACAACATGGACGAGATCGAGGCCATGGAGATGGTGCTCAAGCAGATGCGTGCCACGAAGACCAACAACGAGTTCTTCGACATGATGAGAAGGGGTGGTTGAACACCCCCAGGCTGCGCGCACTGCGTGTCGCTCCGCCACCCCCGTTGCAGGGGGCGCACCCAGCGGCCCGGCAGAGCCGGTTCCGCGGGTGCCTGCGCATCAAGCCCCAAGAACCCCTGCAAGTCCTTGATTTTCTTGTATAATTCGACGTTTTCTGCGGAAAGTAGGCCAGATAGGCTGGCCCGGCTCCCGCACCTTGAGGAAGAATCATGAAAGAAGGCATTCACCCCAATTACCGCGAAGTTTGCTTCCAGGACATGTCCAATGGTTTCAAATTCGTGACCCGTTCCTGCGCCAACACGAAGGAAATGATCAAGATGGAAGACGGCCGCGAACTGCCGCTGTTCAAGCTGGATACCACCAGCGAGTCGCACCCCTTCTACACCGGCACGCAGAAATCCGTGGACAACATGGGCGGTCGCGTCGAGAAGTTCCGCAACCGCTTCGGCAAGACCGCTGCCAAGTAAACTGGCAGCGATTCCCGCCAAGGGCAGCCCGGGTTTCCGTGCTGCCCTTTTGTTTTCCTGACCACCCGAAGTTGACCGCGTGAACCAGCCCACCCCCGCCATCGTTGCCCAAGCCGCCGTGCGGCGGTTGCCACGTGCCGCGCTCTTGCTGTTCTGCCTGGCCTATGTGCTGCCAGGGTTTGTCTGGCGCGATCCCTGGCGCAGCGCCGACATCACGGCGTTCGGCTACATGCTGGAACTCGCCGGCAACAGCACGTCCTGGCTGGACCCGCGCCTCATGGGCCAGCAACCCGACGTCAACGCCCTGCTGCCCTACTGGCTGGGGGCCTGGGCCCTGAAACTCGCACCCGGCTGGATCGCGCCCGATTTCGCCGCCCGCCTCCCTTTCATGGCCTTGCTGACGCTCACCCTTGCGGCCGTCTGGCAAGGCATCTACTACCTGGCGCGCAGTCCGCTGGCACAACCGGTGGCCTTTGCCTTCGGTGGCGAAGCCCGGCCGACCGACTATGCCCGCGCCATGGCCGACGGCGGCCTGCTGGCCTTCATCGCCTGCCTGGGCCTGGCCCAGCTGTCGCACGAAACCACGCCAGCCGTGGCCCAACTGTGTTTCAGCGCCCTGGCGTTCTATGCCGTGGCAGCCATGCCCTACCGTCGCTTCGGGCCGATCCTGGCCGGCACGGCAGCCCTGCTGGGCCTCACGCTCTCCGGCGCCCCGGCCATGGCCGTGCTGTTCGGTCTCGGCAGCATGGTCATCCACCTGCTCGACCGCAGCCACACCAGCCGAGAAGACGGCCCACCCATGCGCTGGGACCGGCGCTGGGCCTGGGGCATCGCAATGCTGACATTGCTGGCCGCCGGTCTGGCAACGGCGCTTGATCTGTGGCACTGGCGCATCGAATTGCCGCCCTTGAAATGGGACATCTGGCATGGTCTGGGCAGTCTGTTGCTATGGTTCACCTGGCCGGCCTGGCCCCTGGTGCTGTGGACGCTGTGGCGCTGGCGCCATCAGTTGTTCAGTACCCATGTGCGCCGCCACCTTGCCTTGCCACTGTGGTTTGCGTTGGTCACCGTCGCCGCCACCCTGGTGACACCGGCCAGCGACCGTGCCCTGCTGCTCGCCCTGCCGTCGCTGGCCACGCTGGCAGCCTTCGCGCTGCCAACCCTGGAGCGCAACGTCTCGGCCCTGATCGACTGGTTCACCCTGCTGTTCTTCACCGGCTGCGCCTTCATCATCTGGGTGGTCTGGATCGCCATGCAGACCGGCTTCCCGCCGCAACCGGCCGCCAATGTGGCGCGGCTGGCGCCCGGCTTCGAGGCCGGCTTCACCCTCCTGCCTTTCGTGTTCGCCTCCCTTGCCACGCTGGCCTGGGCCTGGCTCGTCAAGTGGCGCGTGGGACGCCACCGCGCCGCCATCTGGAAAAGTCTGGTGCTGCCAGCCGGCGGTGCCGCACTGTGCTGGCTGCTGCTGACCACGCTGTGGATGCCACTGCTTGATTTCGCGCGCAGTTATGAGCCGCTGGTGCGGCGCGTGGAGGCCGTCGTCAAGCCGGCCGAATGCATTGAAACCTTCGGCCTCAAGCCGGGCTTGTACACCGCGTTCCGCTTCTATTCACCGTTGTTGCTCAAGGCCGCAGGCACATCCAAAGGCTGCGCGTGGCTGGTGATCGACAAGGATGCCTCGTTCATGCTGCCTGGCGTGGTCAATCCGGCGCAATGGCGGGAGCACCAGACCCTGGGCCATCCGCGCGAGGGAGAGGAAGATCTCGTGATTTATCAGCGCGCCAGCCGCGCCGGCTTCTGAGACCGTGTCCGAACTGAAAACCATCTCCCGTCACGCTGGCACCGTGCTGGTCGGCCAGTTGGCCACCATGGCCTTTGGCGTCACGGACACCATCGTCGCCGGGCGTTATGCCGAGGCCTCGCTGGCGGCACTCTCGGTCGGTTCGGCCATCTACATGAGCGTTTATGTGGCGCTGATGGGCGTGCTGCAGGCCCTGCTGCCGGTCTGGGCCGAATTGCACGGCGCCCAAAAACCCCGGCAACTCGGTTTCTCGTTCCGCCAGTCGCTTTACCTGTGCGGCGCCTTGATGGTGTTTGGCATGGTGATTCTGCTGCAACCGGCCTCCCTGCTCGACTGGGCCGAGGTGCCAACTGCCTTGCGCAGCGAGGTGCTGAATTACCTGGGCGTGTTGGCCCTGGCCCTGCCGCCAGCGCTGCTGTTTCGCCTCTACAGCACGCTGAATCAAAGCCTGGGCAAACCGTTGTTGGTGACCTGGCTGCAGATCGGTTCGCTATTTGTCAAAGTACCGCTTTCGATCTGGTTTGCATTTGGCGGCTTCGGGCTGGCACCGCAAGGCGTTGTCGGTTGTGCCCTGGCCACCTTGGTCGTTCAATGTCTGATGCTGGCGCTGGCCCTGTGGCTGCTGCGTACCCGCCCCCTCTACCAGCCCTACCGCCTCTGGCACCGTCTGGAAAAACCACACGCCCCCACGCTGGCCGCCTTCGCCCGTGTCGGGGTGCCCAGCGGGCTGACCATTCTGGTGGAGGTGACTTCGTTCACACTAATGGCCCTGTTTATCGCGCGCCTGGGTACCACCGCCGCCGCCAGTCATCAGATCGCCGCCAATCTGGCCGCCGTGCTCTACATGGTGCCGCTGGCCATCGGGATTGCCACCAGCGCACGCACCAGCTACTGGCTCGGGGCAGATCAGCCGCATCAGGCACGGCATGCGGTGGGGCTGGGCTTCAGGCTGGTGCTGGGTTGTGCCGTGCTGCTGGCGGGTCTGCTGATGGTGGTGCGCGACCCGCTGGTACGGTTGTATGCGCGCAGCCCGGAGGTGATTGCCTTGGCCGTCCCGCTCTTGTTCTGGATTGCGGTCTTCCACTTGTTTGATGGTCTGCAGGCATTGGGCGTCTTCGTCTTGCGCTGCTTTCGCATCACGCTCTCACCCTTCCTGATCTACGGCATTCTGTTGTGGGGACTCGGGCTGTACGGCGGCTACCAGCTGGCCTACCATGGCCTCGGACCCTGGCCCGCCATGCAGACACCCGCCGCATTCTGGATTGCCGGCATGGTGGCCTTGGCACTGGCGGCATTGATTTTCTGGCTCATGATCTGGCAGGTGCTGCGACGCGAACACCGTCCCGGCTGATAACACCTCGCGGCATTTTTCGCTGCGGCGGTCGCCTGCCCGCAGGAGCTGAAGCGCTCAACTTGTCCGGCTCGCGCCCACCAGCCCGGTCATGCCGAGCGAACACGGTTGGCCGGGAACACCATGGCAAAGCGTGACCCCTTGCCCAGGGTGCTTTCGATCTTCAATTCAGCGTTATGGCGCTGCGCCACGTGCTTGACGATGGCCAAGCCCAGTCCGGTGCCTCCCGTGTCGCGCGAACGGCTGCGGTCCACCCGGTAGAAGCGTTCGGTCAGGCGGGGAATGTGTTCAGGGGCAATGCCGGGGCCACTGTCCTGCACAAAGATCTCGTAACGCCCGTCCTCATGGCGCAAGAACCCGACAGCGATCTGCCCACCCGCCGGGGTGTAGCGAATGGCATTGCCGACCAGATTGGACAGGGCGCTGTGCAACTCGGTCGACGTCCCGGCGATGTCTTCCTGCGCTGTCACATCGAAGCTCAGCACCTGCATCGGCCCCTCCGGCGGGGTCAATACCGTCGACAAGGCACGCCCTTCCTGCTCCAGTTGCTGCAACAGCGAACGGACCGAGGTCCACTCGCCCGCCCCCGGCAACGGACTCCCTTCCAGCCGGGAGAGCGTGAGCAGGTCCTTCACCAAGGTCTGCATGCGCTCCGCCTGCTGGGCCATCAGATCGAGATAACGTGCACGCTCGGTCTCGTTGAGCGGCAAGCTCTGCAGAGTCTCGACAAAACCGGTCAGCACGGTCAGTGGTGTACGAATCTCATGCGAGACGTTGGCCACGAAGTCGCGCCGCATGGCCTCGGCCTGCTCCAGCGCCGTCACATCGCGCGATAGCAGCAAGCGACGGCCATCGCCGTAAGGATGCAGGTGCACCGAGAGCCGGATCGGACGCGAGGCGCTGTGGCCACGGCCGGGCATGGTCACCTCGTGCAGAAAATCACCGCCGGCAGCATAGGCGGCATAACCGGGGTCACGCACCAGATTGCCGAAGTGCTGCAGCAGGTCGCGTTGAACATCCAGTCCGAAATGATCCGCCGCGGTCTGGTTGAACCATTCGATGCGCCCCTCATCATCGAGCAGCACCACCCCATTGGGCGACGCCTGCAACGCCGCGAGGAAGTCCTGCAAACGGGCATCGCTCTCGCGGATCTGCTGTTCACGCGTCCGCACCAGACGACGCGCGCGGTCCGCCACCTCGCCCCACAGGCCATAGTGGAGAGGCACATCGGACACATCCGCATGACGCAGCCAGTTCAGCAGCTTCAGCCCGCGGGAAAAGTCGAGCAAGACCCACAGCAAGCCGGCCGCAGACATACCGGCCAAGGCCCCCCGGATCTGCAGATCCTCCGGCGCCACCCAGGCTCCCGCCAGCGCCCCAATGCATTGAATCAGCAGGAAGGAAAAAAGCCGCAAGAACATGGCGCCGCCTCAGGGCTGTGACAACAAGACAGCGGCCCTCAGTCCCGCCCTGTCAGGCTGACAGCAGCAGCCACCGGCTGCACCGTGAAACGATAACCAGCACCACGCACCGTCTCCACCATGACCGAGGCATCGCCCAAGGCTTCCCGCAGGCGTTTGACATGGACATCCACCGTTCGTTCTTCGATGAAGACATGGTCGCCCCAGACCTTGTCCAGCAACTGACCGCGGCTGTGTACACGTTCGGCGTGGCTCATCAGGTATTGCAGCAGCTTGAATTCGGTGGGCCCGAGCTTGAGGGGTTGCTCCTGGAAAGTCACGCGGTGCGTGGCTGTATCCAGCGTCAGGCCGCCCAGCGTCACCGCACCACCGGTCTGCTCCGGCGCACGGCGGCGCAGGACAGCGCGAATGCGGGCCAGCATTTCCTTGGTGGAAAAGGGTTTGACCAGGTAGTCATCCGCGCCCGCGTCCAGGCCTGCAACCCGGTCGGCTTCGTCTCCGCGTGCCGTCAGCATGATGATCGGCACGGCCTTGGTTCGCGCATCGGCCCGCCAGCGCTTGGCCAGAGTCAGGCCGCTCTCGCCGGGCAGCATCCAGTCAAGCAGGATCAGGTCGGGCAACACGGCATCCAGCTCACGCTGGGCACTGTCGCTGTCCATGGCCCAGGTCGGGCGAAAACCGTTGTGACGCAGATTGACGGCGATGAGTTCGGCAATGGCCGGCTCGTCTTCCACGATCAGGACTGCTGGCTGATGCTTCATTTCAGGACGGATTCGATTTCTTCGATGGAAGCATGACGTACGTCTGCACCCTTGACGATGTAGATGATGAGTTCGGCGATGTTCTTGGCATGGTCGCCAACACGCTCGATCGCCTTGGCCAGGAACAGCAGATCCAGGCTCGGCGAGATCATGCGGGGGTCTTCCATCATGTAGGTGATGAGCACGCGCATGAAGTTGTCGAATTCCTTGTCGATCAGGTCATCCTCTTTCAGGATGGACACCGCCGCGACGGTGTCCAGGCGTGCAAAGGCGTCCAGTGCCTTGCGCAGCAGACCGGAAGCCAGGTCTGCGGCAACACGCAGCTCGGAAGCCGGCAGGTTGCGCGGCGTGCCGCTCTGGATGATGGAAAGCACCATGCGCGCCATCTTTTCCGCCTCGTCGCCCGCCCGCTCAAGGTTGGCAGTGGACTTGGAAACGGCGATCAGCAGACGCAGGTCACGCGCCGTCGGCTGGCGGCGTGCAATGATGGAAGAGAGCTCACGGTCAATCTCGACTTCCATCGCATTGACACGCTTCTCCGTCTCGATGACCTTGTGTGCCACCTCGGCATTGAACTGCCCCAGGGCATGGATGGCCTGCTGGACCTGGGACTCGACCAGGCCACCCAGTTCCATGACGCGGGTGGAGACGGTGTTGAGTTCGCTGTCAAACTGGGTCGATAGGTGTTTTTCGGGCATGTTCCTTCTCCTTAGCCGAATCGGCCAGTGATGTAGTCTTCCGTTTCCTTGCGCGTCGGCTTGAAGAACATCTGCTCGGTCGAGCCGAATTCCACCAGATCACCCAGGTACATATAGGCCGTGTAATCACTGCAACGCGCAGCCTGCTGCATGTTGTGCGTGACGATCACCACGGTGTAATCATCCTTGAGCTCGGTGATCAGCTCTTCGATCTTGGCGGTGGAGATCGGGTCCAGCGCCGAGCAGGGTTCGTCGAGCAGGAGCACCTCAGGCTTGATCGCGATGCCGCGCGCAATGCACAGACGCTGCTGCTGACCGCCCGACAGGCTGGAGCCGCTCTGCTTGAGCTTGTCCTTCACTTCGTTCCACAGCGCAGCCTTGCGCAAGGCCCACTCGACACGATCTTCCATGTCAGTGGCATTCAAGGATTCAAACAGCTTGATGCCGAAGGCAATGTTGTCGTAGATCGACATCGGGAACGGCGTCGGTTTCTGGAACACCATGCCGACCTTGGCGCGCAGCAGGGCCACGTCCTGCTTGCTGGTCAGGAGGTTCTCGCCGTCGAGCAACACCTGGCCTTCGGCCCGCTGATCCGGATACAGCTCAAACATGCGATTGAACACGCGCAGCAAGGTGGACTTGCCGCAACCGGACGGGCCAATGAAAGCCGTGACCTTGTTCTGCGGGATGTCCAGGTTGATGCCCTTGAGCGCATGGAACTTCCCATAGAAGAAGTTCAGGTCACGAACCGAAATCTTCGCTGCGGATGTTTCGGCAGGAGTGGTGTTGTCCATAGGTTGCCTTGGGTGAAATTCGCTGACGTACATGAACTCAGTCCTTGTGGCGCGTCAGCACACGCGCCAAGATGTTGAGCCCGAGCACGGTGATGGTGATCAGCAGCACGCCGGCCCAGGCCAGCTGCTGCCAGTTTTCGTAGGGGCTCATGGCGAACTTGAAGATCGTGACCGGCAGGCTGGCCATGGGATCGTTCAGGTTCGAGGTCCAGAACTGGTTGTTCAGGGCGGTGAACAGCAACGGCGCCGTTTCACCTGAAATGCGGGCAATTGCCAGCAGCACACCGGTGACCACACCCGCACGCGCCGAACGCAGCGTGATGCTCATGATCACTTTCCACTTCGGCGTTCCCAGCGCGTAGGCTGCCTCGCGCATGCCGGCCGGCACCAGCTGCAGCATGTTCTCAGTGGTGCGGATCACCACCGGAATCACGATCAGTGCCAGTGCGATCACGCCGGCCCAACCGGAAAAAGACTTGAAACGTGCGACCACCACCGCATAAACGAACAGGCCAATCACGATGGACGGTGCCGACAGCAGGATGTCGTTGACAAAACGTGTGACCGACGCGAGCCAGCCGCGGGGGTCATATTCAGCCAGGTAAATGCCGGCCATGATGCCGATTGGTGTCCCCACACAGGTGGCCAGCAGCACCATCAGGAAAGAGCCATAGACTGCATTGGCAATCCCCCCGGCTTCGTTGGGTGGCGGCGTCATCTGCGTCAGCGTGGCAACCGTCATGCCGCCGATACCGAGACGGAATGTCTCCCACAGGATCCAGAACAGCCAGAACAGGCCGAAGGCCATGGCCCCCAGCGACAGCGTCAGGGCGATGATGTTGACACGCTTGCGGCTGGCATAACGTGCACGGCGGATGTCGTCGATATCGGTCATGACTTGGCGCCCTCGTTTTTCTTGAGCTGGAGCAACAGCAGTTTGGAGAGGGACAGAACCACAAAGGTGATGAAAAACAGCACCAGCCCGAGGTAGATCAGTGAAGCCTGGTGAATGCCGCTGGCCGCTTCCGCGAACTCATTGGCCAAGGCTGATGTGATGCTGTTGGCAGCCTGGAACAGGCTCAAGGAGTCAAGCTGGTTCATGTTGCCGATGACGAAGGTCACGGCCATGGTTTCACCCAGGGCACGCCCCAGGCCCAGCATGATGCCGCCGACCACACCGGCCTTGGTATAAGGCAGAACCACGGTGGAAACCACTTCCCAGGTCGTCGCACCCAGGCCGTAGGCCGACTCCTTCAGAAGGGGGGGCGTGACCTCGAACACATCGCGCATGACAGAGGCGATGAACGGAATGATCATGATGGCCAGAATGATGCCGGCCGACAAGATGCCGATACCCACCGGCGGCCCTGACACCAGGGCCCCAAGGTAAGGCACGCCGCTGAACAGCGACTGCAGCGGGGTTTGCACATATTTGGCCAAGATGGGGCCAAAAACCAACAGACCCCACATGCCATAAACAATGGACGGAACAGCCGCCAGCAACTCGATGGCCGTGCCCAACGGGCGCTTGAGCCAGGCCGGTGACATTTCCGTCAGAAACAGGGCAATGCCAAAGCTCACCGGCACGGCAATCAGCAAAGCGATGATGGAAGTGGCCAGCGTGCCATAGATCATCACCAGACCGCCAAAATTCTCCTGCACCGGGTCCCAGACCGAATTGGCCAGGAAACCCAGGCCGTAGCGTTCGATGGCAGGCCAGGCGCCCACCAGCAGCGACGCCAGAATGCTGACCAGCAGCGCCAGAGTCAACCAAGCTGCCCCCTTGGCAAGCCAGCCAAACAAGGCGTCAGCCCAGGGTCCCGTGCGAACGGAGGTGACAGACGAAGAAGAACTCATGGCGCGGCAATGGTTAGAAGAGAATTACTTGAAGGCGACCGAATGACCGGAAGCGTCCTTGATCTCGCTCCAGGACTTTTCGATGGCGGTCTTCACGCTGGCAGGCATCGGCACGTAGTCCATCTCGTCAGCGGTCTTGTCGCCATTCTTGTAGGCCCAGGAGAAGAACTTGAGCGTGGCTGCTGCCTGGGCCGGCTTGTCCTGCACCTTGTGCATCAGGATGAACGTGGCACCCGTGATCGGCCAGGAATCCTTGCCAGGCTGCTCGGTCAGGATCTGGTAGAAGCTCTTGGCCCACTCGGCACCCGCAGCGGCCGCTTTGAAGGCGGTGTCATCGGGCGACACGAAGTTGCCGGCCTTGTTCTGCATCTGCGCATAGGTCATCTTGTTCTGCTTGACATAGGCATATTCCACGTAGCCGATGGAGTTGGGCAGGCGACCGACAAAAGCAGCCACACCTTCATTACCCTTGCCACCCGCACCGGTGGGCCAGTTGACGGCCGTGCCTTCACCAACCTTGGCCTTCCATTCGGTGTTCACCTTGCTCAGGTAGTTGGTGAAGAGGAAGGTGGTACCAGAACCGTCGGCACGACGCACCGGGGCGATGGCGGCATCCGGCAGGTTCAGGCTGGGGTTGATCGCCTTGATGGCGGGATCGTTCCACTTGGCGATCTTGCCCAGGTAGATGTCGCCCAGCACCTGGCCGTTGAGCTTGAGTTGACCGGGTGTCACGCCCTGGATGTTCACGACCGGCACCACGCCGCCAATGACGGTGGGGAACTGCAGCTGGCCCTTTTTGGCCAGCTCATCGTCCTTGAGCGGCATGTCGGAAGCACCGAAATCAACCGTCTTGGCATCGATCTGGCGAATACCGGCGCCGGAGCCGACCGACTGGTAGTTGATCTTGACGCCCGTGGCCTTGTTGTAATCGGCCGCCCACTTGGCATACAGCGGGGCCGGGAAGCTGGCGCCGGCACCCGTCACGTCCTGGGCTGCGGCCACGCCGGCTGCAGTCATCAGGGTCGCAGCTGTCAGGCCCAGCATCGTGCGATTGAAAGTCGTTGTCATCAAAAGCTCCTTGAGGATTGTTGGTTGGATAACCAGCTACGAATTTAAGAACTTTTTATGTCAGTGATGTGACACAGAATGAAAACGACATCACTCGATTTGTCGCAATTTTGTCACGAAATTGACAAAACCAATTCATCAATCCGTCACACATCATCCCTACCATCGTCGCTTCGCCTTTGCCACGTTGCGGAGGTTTCCCAGGGAGTTCGAGCTCATGTCCAAGTCATTTCTGAACCGGCGCCACCTGCTGACAAGCGCCGCCGGACTCCCCATTTTCACGGCGCAGCCTGCCTGGGCGCAAGCGCTCAAGCAACTCCCGCCCTCTCGCGGTATGAGCATTGCTCAGATCGTGGACACCTCGGCAACACAGCAGGACGTCTCACGCGACTTCCTGATCGGCTCGCGAGCGGCCTGGCTGGACATCAACGCCCGGGGGGGCATACGCGGCAGACCGGTCCAGCACACGGTGCTCGAAGTGGACGGCAGCATGCCCAGTCTGCGAGCCGCCCTGGAGAGCATCCGGATGCAGCCCCACTGTCTTGCGCTTTGCGGCACCGTGGGTGACAAGACCGCCACACAACTGGTGCAGTTATTGCATCAGGAGCAACTCGACCTCGCCCATGCCGCCCCCTGGTTGCACAACGCGGATGGGCAAGGAGAGCAGACCTTCTGCATCTTCGCCTCCCGCCAAGAGCAGATTGCCCATGCCTTGAAATCGCTATCGGCCAATGGCGTAGCGGAGCTCGGCGCGGTCTACGCCTCGGCACAAGAAAACGCCTTGTACCGCGCCGATGTCGAGCGTGCCGCGGCCGACCTGAAGCTCCGGCTCACGAACTATCCGCTCAACGGCTCCTCTTTACGACAAGCCGGCATGAGCCTGAACAACAGCACGCCGGCCATCTTGCTGTTCCTCGGTGGCACCCCCGAACTGGCCCAGTTCACCCAAGGCATGGAGAAACAAACTCGCCAGCGCTACGTCATTGCGCTGGCCGACGTCAACCTGCAGACCATGGCGCAACTCGGCGCGACCCGCAACACGCCCGTGGTGGCCACTCAGGTCGTGCCCATGGTGAATGCCGGCCTGCCTGTGGTCCGCGCTTACCGCGAAACGCTCGCACGGCTGTTTGACGAAGCCCCGACCGCCTTGAGTCTGGCTGGTTTCATCGCCGCACGCTACACGCAGGAAGTATTGCAAACCATTGAAGCCACGCCAACCCGGCAAAACACATTGCAGGCCTTCCAGCGCCGCACACCACTGGACCTGGGCGGTTTTCGCATCAGTTTCAACGGACAACGACGTGGCAGCCCTTATGTGACGCAGAGCATGCTGAGCCCGGATGGCCGCATTGTTGGCTGAAGCACCTCTCAGGGCTGGGGGTTGCCAATGCTATGCTGCCCGACCAGAATGAATTGACACCATGCAAAACGGAACCCGCCTCGCCGCCGTAGACCTCGGCTCCAACAGCTTTCGACTTGAAATCGGCTACCTCGACCATGGCCAGATCCAGCGAACCGAGTACCTCAAGGAAACCGTGCGGCAGGGTAACGGCCTGGACGAGAACCGCAACCTGTCGCGGCAAGCCATGCAGCGCGGCTGGGACTGCCTGGCCCGCTTCGGCGAGCGCCTGGCTGGGTTCCGCAAGCACCAGGTACGCGCCGTGGCGACCCAGACCCTGCGCGAAGCTCGCAACCGGGATGAATTCCTGGCACGGGCGACCGAGATCCTGGGCTTTCCTATTGATGTGATCTCCGGTCACGAAGAGGCCCGCCTGATCTACCAGGGGGTTGCCCACCTGTTGCCCCAGTCAAACGAACATCGGCTGGTCGTGGACATCGGTGGCCGTTCGACCGAACTGATCCTCGGGCGCGCCTACGAAGCCCGCTTCATGGAGTCGTTTCGTGTCGGCAGCGTTGCCTGGTCGATGCGCTACTTTCCCGACGGCCTCTTTACCGCACAGGCCTTCGAGACCGCCGAGGTGGCCGCCAAAGCCGTCCTGGACGAGGCCCTCAACACATTCCGCCCGGACGCCTGGGAGGTGGCCTATGGCTCTTCCGGCACCGTCGGCGCTGTCAGCGACATCCTGATGGAAGCCGGCTGGCCGGAGGGTCGCGTGACCCGCGACGGTCTCGACTGGCTGCTGGAACGCCTGCTCAAGGCGCAAAGCGCTGACAAGGTCCGCCTGGAAGGCATGAAAGAAGACCGCCGTGCGGTGATTGGCGGCGGAGTCAGCGTGCTGCGGGCCGTGTTTGATCTGCTGTCCATCAAGGAAATGCAAGTGGCCCAGGGTGCGCTGCGACATGGCGCCTTGTACGACCTGCTCGATCGCGAACAGGAACAGACCGATCAGCGCCATGCCAGCGTCAATCGCCTGTCAAGCAAATTCAATATCGATCTGTCCCAGGCACAACGGGTCAGCAAGGCGGCACGCCATCTGTTTCGCCTGATGGCGAGTGAATTCCCCGCCAGCGTGATGGACCGGCACCAGCGCAAGCTCGGCTGGGCAGCGCAACTGCACGAAATCGGCAGCGTGATTTCACACAGCGACTACCACAAGCACGGCGCCTACATTCTGGACAACACCGACGCCGCCGGCTTCACCATGCCCGAACTGCACCGGCTCAGTCTGTTGGTGCTGGGACACCGGGGCAAACTTCGCAAGCTGGACATGGACTTCGAAGACGATGTCTTCGTCAGACAACTGCTGGCCTTGCGTCTGGCGGTTCTGTTGTGCCATGCACGCCGGGATCCCGACTTGCAAGGCATGATGCTGCAATTCAATCAGCCCCACCGCCTGGCCCTGAACTGCCGGCCGGGCTGGCGCGAGGCCTACCCGCAATCCGCCCATCTGCTCAATGAAGAGCTGCTGGCCTGGCAGAAGACACCCTGGACGCTGACGTTCAGCGAACGCAATTAGTCAGACACGCTCCAACGCCGGCTCGCCGCGGACAAACAGCCCGCCCCCATTCATCTTGGCTTCATGCTTGGCCAACGCGGCCAGGGTGGCCACCTCTTCTTCGTCCCGCAAGGCATGAGCACCCACCCGGACCGCACCAATGGAAAGCGTCGTGCAGGGGAAGAATCGCATCACGCCATGCCGGTCCTCAGCATGAATGCCGCCGCATAAACGGGCGGCCTCGTCGAACAGGTCGCGGGCCTTGAAGGCGAACTCGCTGACGATAAGTTCGCAGCGCCGCCGCCATTCCTCGCTCTGGAACAGGATCAGGAAGTCGTCGCCTCCGACATGGCCCACAAAATCACGCTGTGGGTCGCAATGGGTCACGGCCAGTTGCGCCAGCAAGCGGATCATCTCATCACCACGCCAATAGCCGTAATGGTCATTGAAGGGCTTGAAGTTGTTCATGTCGAGGTAACACGCCACAAACTCCGCGCCTCCCTCCAGCAGACGCTTGATGTGCAGGCTGATCGGGATATTACCCGGCAGGAACGTGAGCGGATTGGCATGACGTGCCGCCTCCAGCCGCAGCTCGGTCACCGAACGCACCAGTTGGTCGCCCGTGCCCAGACCGATATAACGCCCGTTCTCGGTCACGATGAAACCATCCGTCAGGTAGCGCTGATCCTGCGAGGTCAGAATGCCGATCAGCTCATCAATGTCGTGGTTGCGCTCAATCAGGCGTGGTGAATGGTTCGCGTACTGCATGCAGGATTTCTTGCCAAAGATCTCCCTGAAATACAGGGTGGCATAGTGATCCATGAAATGCTGACGGTTGATGATGGCCACCGGCTGGTTGTTGTCCACCACGGCAATGGCATGCAATTCCGGACGGGCCATCAGAATGGCCGCCACTTCATCGTTGCTGGTCTTCTGACTGACGCACGGCGCATGGATCAACGACAGGTGCCGCAGGTGCCCCAGACGGGAAATATGCCGCTGCTCGGGCATCACGGCCACACGCGAGTCCTGCAGCACATCGATCGCATCGCTGCGAATGCTGGGCAGCACCACGTTGGAGGGCCGCCCCAGAAAATAGCCCTGGCCGTAGGCAATCCCCAGGTCGCGCAGCACCCGCAAGTCGTCTTCATTCTCAATGCCCTCGGCCACCAGGGCGGTGCCGAAAATCTCGGCGATCTGCATCAGCGCCTGGAGCGTCTTGAGGTTGTCGGCATGACCGCTGATGCTGCGACTGAAATACTTGTCGATCTTCACGATGTCCGGCTTGATCTGCGACCACAGGCGCAGGCTGGAACGGCCATCACCAAAATCATCCAGCGCCAGGGACAGGCCTGTGCTGTGCAACTCCTTCACCAGTTCCGCCAGCGCTTGCATGTCGGCGACGCGTTCGTGCTCGGTGATCTCCAGCACCACCATGCGCGGGGATACGCCCAGATCGCGCACACACTTGCTGAAACAGGTGCATCCGCCTTGCTCGACCAGACTGAGCAAGGCATTGGCGCTGATGTTCAGGAACAGGCGCCCAGGCTGCTTGAGCTGCCCCCATTGCTTGAGCGCCGTGAAAAGGCAGAAAAATTCAAGCTCATGCAACAGCCCCTCGTCCTGCGCCGCCTGCAGCAGGGCATCAGCGCTGTGCAACGTGGATTCATGCGGTCCGCGGATCAGCGCTTCATGGCCATAGATGGCTCCGTCCTTCAGGTCCGCAATCGGCTGGAAGACGGAGTGCAAGCCATCGTTGCGGATCAGTTGAGCCAACGGGCCATCTCCCCTGATCACGTCCGGCAGAACCTTCCCCATCAGCAGGCAAATCGGATCGCTCATCTCGTGCTGCTCCATTGCTATCGCAACTTCTGGCCAGTCTTCCAACAGTTCTTCCAAAACATCTCCGCCGGCAAAAGCCGGCCCTCCCCTTGGCAACACCCCCTACTTTGCTTGCTGAAGATGAATGTTTCATGACATCTTCATGACGGTCGCATCAGTGCCATCGTTCAGCGCTTGTGCATGAAAAAACAACGGTATAAACTGTTTTCAAATTTTCAGAGAGGAACCCAACACATGGCAACTGTCACCAGAAAACCCACAACGACCAAGACGGCCAAAGCCCCAGTAAAATCCAGCCCATTGGCGGCCAAGAAGGCGCCCCCGTTGCGCAAAACCGCACCGGCGGCCCCGGCGAAACCGGCCCCTGTGACGCCTCAAGCCAAGATCGCCAAACCGAAAAAGCCGAAACTGGTTCGCGACAGCTTCACCATCCCGAAGCTTGAATATGTCGTGCTTGATGAGTTGAAACTGCGTGCCGCCAAACTGGCGCATCCAGTCAAGAAGAGTGAGCTGCTGCGCGCCGGCATCAAGGCGCTGACCGGCATGTCCGATGCGGCCCTGCTTGCTGCCCTCAAGGCCGTGCCCACCATCAAGACCGGTCGCCCCAAGAAGGCTTGAGCCCGCCTCCTGCCTGGTGTCTTACAGCACCTCGGGTGACTGAACCGTCAGCAGCACGGTCTGGGCAACGCCATCGCGTTGCCGGTGGCGCAACCACCAGACGGCACCTTTGCGCACTGCGCAGTCGCTGGCCTGCATGCCAAGCAGTTGCGCAATGGCCTGCCCCAGCATCGGCTGATGGCCCACGATCAAGGTTGTGGTCTTGGCCTGCGGCCATTGCACCAGCTCCAGCAACTGCGCCACCGAACCGTCAGGCGCGAGTTCATCGCGCAGCTTGTACTTGCGTCCCAAGGCCAAGGCGGTCTGCTCCGTCCTGCGTGCCGGACTGACCAGCACGCGGGCACCTTCGGGTAACTGGCGGTCAAGCCAGCTGGCCATACGCGCGGCTTGTTTCTCGCCCCGAGGCGTGAGTGAGCGCTCCAGGTCGTTGCAGCCTGGCACCCAGTCGTGGGCTTCCGCATGACGCCACAAGACCAGGTCCATGATCAAGCCTTGCCGCGAGCCTCGCGCGCGGCATAACGCGCCATCAAGGCGTTCTGGGCGCTGATGGCCTGCCGCACCCCGGACGGGTGCGTACGCACATAACGGCCGTCAGGCTGCAGGTCCCAGGCATCGAGGCTGTCGTGCAGTCCCGCCACCAGGCATTCGTCGACGATACGCTGGCGCAGCACCGGGTCCATGACCGGCCAGGCCAGTTCGACCCGACGCAGCATGTTGCGGTTCATCCAGTCGGCACTCGACAGGTAAAGTTCCTCGGTCTCCCCCTGTCCAAAGTAGAAGACTCGCGCGTGCTCCAGAAAACGTCCGATGATCGAACGGACCCGGATGTTGTCGGTTTCGCCGGGCACTTGCGCCGGCAGCATGCACGCGCCACGGACGATGAGATCAATCTTGACGCCGCATTTGCCGGCCGCAATCAGGGCACGGATCAAGGCTTCATCGGTCAGCGCATTCATCTTGGCCACGATGCGGGCCGGCTGGCCGGCTGCGGCGGCCACCCCCAGGCTTTCGATTTTTTCCAACAGCTTGCGGTGCAGCTGGAGCGGCGCCATCCACAGACGGTTCATGCGGGGCAGCCGGCTTTGCCCTGCCAAGTGGATGAAGACGTGCTCGATGTCCGCCGTCAGCGCGGCATCGGCCGTCAGGTGGCTGATATCGGTATAGAAGCGGGCCGTCACCGGGTTGTAGTTGCCGGTGGACAAGTGCGCATAACGCTTGAAGTGCTTGCCCTCGCGCCGCGTGACCAGCATCATCTTGGCATGGGTCTTGAGCCCCACCACGCCGTACACAACCTGCACCCCGATGGACTCGAGCTTCTCGGCCCAGTTGATATTGACTTCCTCGTCGAAACGGGCCTTGAGCTCCAGCACGACGGTGACTTCCTTGCCACGCCGCACGGCCTCGCGCAGCAGCTCCATCAGCTCGGAGTTCGAACCCGTTCGGTAGATGGTCTGCTTGATGGCCATGACCTGCGGGTCATCCACCGCCTCACGCAAAAAAGCCAGCACACCATCAAAACTCTCGTAAGGCTGATGGATGAGCACATCGCCCCGTTTGAGCTGCTCGAAGATTGGCTGGTCACGCCCCAGCTGTCGAGGGTAAGACGCCTTGTACGGAGGGAAACGCAGATGGGGTTCATCGACCAGGTCCACCAGCTGGTTCAGCCGCACCAGATTGACGGGGCCGTGAACGCGAAAGAGTGCGCCTTCGGGCAAGCCGAACTGTTTGAGCAGGAAACTGGCCAGGTACTCGGAGCAGCCGGCGGAAACCTCCAGCCGGACCGCCTGCCCGTAATGGCGATGCTGCAGCCCTTGGCGCAAGGCGGTACGCAGGTTCTTCACGTCTTCTTCGTCCACCGCCAGGTCGGAGTGGCGCGTCACGCGGAACTGCGAAAACTGACTCACTTCCCGCCCCGGGAACAGCTCGGCCAGATGGGCACGGATCACACTGGAGAGCGAGACAAACAGCGTGCGCTTGCCACACAACTTGTCCGGCAGGCGGATGAGGCGCGGCAGCACACGCGGCACCTTGACGATGGCCACATCGTTCTCGCGCCCGAAAGCGTCATGCCCGACCAGCCGGACAATGAAATTCAGCGACTTGTTCGCCACCTGCGGAAACGGGTGCGAAGGGTCCAGCCCGACCGGGATCAACAGCGGGCGGACATCGCTCTCGAAATACTGCTTGACCCAGCGCCGTTGCGCGACATTGCGCTCACCATGCGAGAGGATCCGGATCCCCTGCTTTTCAAACGCCGGGATGAGCTCGTCGTTGTACAACGCATACTGACGATCCACCAGCTCATGGATGGCGGCCGAAAGCTGATCAAACGACTCTTCCGTGTAGAGCCCTTCCTGGTCATGTCCCTGTTTGGCACTCAGGTGGGGCTCGGCCCGCACCTCAAAGAACTCATCCAGGTTGGATGAAACGATGCACAAATAACGCAGACGTTCCAGCAAAGGCACATCGCTGCGGCAAGCCCAGTCGAAGACGCGCCAGTTGAAGGCCAGAATGCTATGGTCCCTGTCCAGCAGGGTAAGCGGTTTCGACTCAACGCTCGATTTCGTTTCACTGACGGGAGACAACATCGGATCCTGACGGTTTTATTACGTTTCAGTGGCGAATTCTTTACACATTTGATGACAAAGACGTGACAGTTTCACGCGCCTGTCCCAAACCTGCCCTAGATTCATCTTGACGGACGGGGACCAGATGGTCAAGAAACAGGCGGCTGGACTGCTCCCAGCTGAATTCCAGCGCCCGCGCCCGCGCCTCATGGCGCGGCACGGCCAGCGCCCGGTACCAGGCACTTTTCAGGTCCGCATCCAGGATGCCGCCGGTCACTTTGCCCTCGCTGTGGCCCAGCACCTCCAGCGGGCCATCCACCGGGTAGGCTGCCACAGGCGTGCCGCTGGCCATGGCCTCCAGCATCACCAGCCCAAAGGTCTCTGATTTGCTGGGCATGACAAACAGATCGGCAGCAGCATAAACACGTGCCAACTCGTCACGCGGCAGGATGCCAAGCCAGCGGACATGGGGATAACGCGCCTTCAGCGAAGCTTCCAGCGGGCCGACGCCACAGACGATCTTGGTCCCCGGCACATCGAGCTGCAAGAAGGCCTCGATGTTCTTTTCATACGACACGCGGCCGACAAACAGCGATATCGGGCGCGCCAGCAAGCCGAGTGCCGGATGCAGCTGCACTTCCTCATGAAACGGGAACAAGCCCATGTCCACACCATGGGTCCAGCCACGCAGACGCTGGAAGCCGCGCTGCTCCAGCATGCGCAGCACCCCCTGGGTCGGCACCATCACGCCCGATGAGGGCTTGTGGAAATGACGGAACAGGGCGTAACCCCAGGCATGCGGCACCTTGAGCGCGGCGTTCAGGATCTCCGGGAACTTGGTGTGAAACGCCGTGGTGAACGCCAGGCCGCGCTTGAGGCAGTAGGCGCGCGCCGCCCAGCCCAGCGGCCCTTCGGTGGCGATGTGGATGGCGTGCGGCGCCAGCGCATCGAGCTGCTCGCGCAGGCTTTTGGCCGGGCGTACCACCAGATCGATGCCGGGATAACCAGGACAGGGCCGCGTGCGGAACTGCCCCGGGTGCACCACGCTGATGTCATGCCCGGCACGTTGGACCTCCCTGACCAGCTCCACCAGCGTGGTCACGACGCCATTGACCTGGGGCTCCCAGGCATCCGTGATCAGTGCAATTTTCATGCGGAGACCGTCCTTGTTGCGTGGGGTTGAACCGGTACGGCGTGGGTCGCCCCCCAGTGCAGCAGCTCCAGCCGGCCGTCCTGGTGTTCAACCAGGGCGGTGCGGCTTTCCACCCAGTCGCCATCGTTGCAGTAGAGAATGCCGTCGATATCGCGCATCTCGGCGCGGTGGATATGGCCGCACACCACGCCCTGGTGGCCAAGGCGGCGCGCCTCGTTGGCCACCGCCACCTCGAAGTCGGTGACGTAGTTCAAGGCTTTCTTGACCTTGTGCTTGAGGTAGGCCGACAGCGACCAGTAAGGCAGACCGAACCTGGCGCGCAGGTGGTTCAGGTAACGGTTGAGCTTGAGCGTGAACTCGTACAGGTTGTCACCCACGTAAGCCAGCCACTTGGCACACTGGATCACGCCGTCAAAGTAGTCGCCGTGCATCACCCAGAGCTGGCGCCCGTCGGCCGTCACGTGCACGGCATCTTCCACCACCTCGATGCCGCCAAACTGGTGTCCGATGAAACCCCGTGCGAATTCGTCATGGTTGCCCGGCACGTAGATGATGCGGCAGCCCTTGCGCCCGCGGCGCAGCAGCTTCTGCACCACGTCGTTGTGTGCCTGCGGCCAGTACCAGCGGCGACGCAGTTGCCAGCCGTCGACGATGTCGCCCACCAGGTAGAGGTAGTCGCTCGGATGGGCTTTCAGGAAAGCCAACAGCTCGTTCGCCTGGCAACCTGGTGTACCCAGATGCAGGTCGGAGATGAAGATGGCACGCAAACGCCCATGGCGCGGGTGATCTTCTTCGTCACCATCATCCTGCCCGGCCATGCCGGCCAGCCACGGATTCATCGGGTCGAAGGTCTTCTTCATCAGGCGCCGAGGAAGTGCTTGCGGTAGCGTGCCGGCAGGTCTTGCAGGCGCATCAGCATGGGCAGGTCCGCACTGTTGAAGTCCGGGTCCCAGGCCGGCGCGCCCAGCACCTTGGTGCCCAGGCGCAGATAGCCCTTGATCAACGCCGGCGGCTCGACCTGCAGATCGCCATTGAGCTCCTCCACCGGCAGCGGCAGGCGCGGCCGCACGTGGTATTCGACGGAGGCCAGATGCGTTTCCTTGAGCTGCTTCCAGATGCTGGCCGCCACATCGCCGCTGAGCACGCCGTTATGCAGCATCGGGATGCTGGCACAGCCGATCATGGTGTCGAGCTGGTTGCGCACCATGAACTCACCCAGCGCACCCCACAGGGCCATGATCACGCCACCGTGTCGGTGCTCCGGGTGCACGCAGCTGCGGCCCAGCTCCACCATGCGTTCGCGCAGCATGCGCAGGCGCGTGAGGTCGAACTCCAGGTCGCTGTAGGTGCTGCCGACACGCTTGGCCTGCGCCGGTGTCAGCACGCGGTAGGTACCGATGACCTCGCGCGTGGCCTGATCACGCACCAGCAGGTGCTCGCAATAGTCGTCGAACAGGTCGATGTCATGGCCCGGCACATCGGTATTGAGCCGCGCCCCCATCTCGCCGGCAAAGATCTGGTACCTCAGTCGCTGTGCGGCACGGACGTCGTCCTGGTGTTGGGCCCACGCCACTTCAATGCCGCCACGCCCAGCAGGCGCGACTGGCTGGCTATCAGTACCCAGGGTTTGCTGATCAGGTCGGTGAAGTGACCCCCTGGGCATGACAACGGGCGACAGCGGGAAAGTCGGGTTAGGCAGTTCTTTCATCATGTACTCCTTGCTTTATGGGTATCAGGTTAAAAAAAAGGCCCCGGAGGAAACGGGGCCAGTAAGTTCTAGGTGCCGACAATGCCGCCGTCCTTGCGACGGATGACGACGGTCGCCGAGCGCGGCCGGCCGCCAGCCGGCCCATCCGGCCAGTTGCTGATAGCCAGCGGCTTGCTGGGATCGCTGCGCTCACTGGCGGTCTCGCCCGGGTGCTGCACATTGACGAACATGAAACGGCGATCCGGCGTGAAGGCAATGCCGGTGATCTCGCATCCGGCCGGACCCGTCAGGAAACGCTTGGTCTCGCCGCTAGCCGGATCAGCGCACAGCATCATGTTGTTGCCGATGGACTTGTAGGCGCCCTTGTTCATGACCGAGGTGGAGATGTCGGTCTGAATCCAGAGCAGGCCGCTGTCGTCAAAGGCCAGGCCATCCGGGCTCCCATACATGTCGCCCTGGATGTTGCCGCGGTGCTCCGGTTTCTCGGCGTTCGGGTCGCCCGCCAGGGCAAAGTGCATCCAGCGGAATTCGGTGGCGGCCGCATCGCCGCTGCCCCCCTGGCCTTCACGCCAGCGGATGATGTGGCCCATGATGTTGTCGGGCCGAGGGTTGGCGGTATCGACCTCACGCCCGGGCTGGCCGCGCTGGTTGTTGTTGGTCAGCGTGACGAACACCTCACCGGTGTGGGGGTGCACGGCAATCCACTCGGGGCGGTCCATCTTGGTCGCGCCCACGGCATCGGCGGCCTGGCGCGTCTTGATCAGCACCTCACCCTGGTCGGCAAAACCATGCGCTGCCGTCAGACCGTTTTCCCCATGGACCAGGGGAATCCAGCGGCCATAACCCTTGGCGTCGAAACGTGCCACATACAAGGTGCCGTGATCCAGCAGGTCCTTGTTGGCGGCATAACCACCAGGGCGCACCTTGTCGCGCGAGACGAACTTGTAGACATACTCGAAGCGCTCGTCGTCACCCATGTAGACCACGGCATGGCCATCCTTCGTCAGCGTGGTGGTGGCGCCTTCGTGCTTGATGCGCCCCAGCGCCGTGCGCTTGACGGGCGTCTGCGTCGGGTCCATCGGATCAATCTCCACCACCCAGCCGAAGCGGTGCGGCTCGTTAGGGTGCTTGACTGCGTCGAAACGTTCGTCGAATTCATGCCAACGGTAGCCCCAGCCTTTGTGGCGCAGGCCGTAGCGCTGTTCGTCGGTGTTGGGCTTCTCCTGCGACGAGAAATAACCGTTCCAGTTCTCCTCGCACGTCAGGTAAGTGCCCCAGGGGGTGCGGCCTGCCGCGCAGTTGTTAAGCGTGCCCAGCACACGGGTGCCGGCGGGGTCAGCCGCCGTCTTCAGCAGCGCATGGCCACGCGCCGGGCCGCTGACAGCCATTGGTGTGTTGCCGGTGATGCGCCGCGCATAACGCGAGCCCGGCATGACGCGCCACTGGCCCTGGCGTTCGACGATTTCGATCACGCTCACCCCGTGGGCGGCTTGTGACTTGCGCACCTTGTCGGCCGACCAGTTCTGCATGCCATCCGCGTGCAGCAGTCCATCGTCGGTGTATTCGTGGTTGATCGCCAGCAGGCCGTGACGCGGATTGCCGTCAATCGGGAAGAAGGCCATGCCATCGTGGTGCATGCCAGCCTGCAGGCTCTGCTCTTCCCAGCTGTTGGAACCATCGGTCTTGAAGACCGGCGAGCCGGCCTTGGCGCCTACCGCATCACCCCAGCGGTACAGCACCTGCGCCTCGTACTCGCGCGGCACATTCAGAGCATCAGCCGATGACACCGGCACCCCGGTGAAACCCAGCGGCTTGCCGCGCGGGACCGTCGCGCCCAGCGCGTGCGAACCCACCAGCATGGCCACGGCCGCTGCCGTGCATTTGAAGACCTCGCGCCGCGCACTGTCGACCCCACCAATGTGCGCATTGGCACTGCTGTTGACGCCCTCAACTGCGTCGTAATGACCACCAAATCCTTGACCCATGTTCTTCTCCTGCGGAATCCGCAATGACGTCAGTGTGGAAGCCCCCCGTGACGTCTTCATGGCAGAAAAATGTCAGAAACATGACATGGACCGTGGCGACAGCGCTGGTTTGCATCATTTCAATAGTTCAACTATAATTGAAATATGAAAAACATCGCCATGCAGGAATCCGACGCCATCAAGTCGCTGGCAGCACTGGCCCAGGCGCAACGCCTGCGCGCCTTCCGTGCGCTGGTGGGGGCCGGCCCGGAGGGGCAAACGCCCGGCGCACTGGCGGCAACGCTGGGCGTGAGTCCGAGCGCCCTGTCCTTCCATCTCAAGGAGTTGGCCAACGCCGGCCTGGTCAGCAGTGAACCCAACGGCCGCTACCTGGTCTACCGCGCCAACTTCGGACAGATGGATGCCTTGCTGGGCTACCTCACCGAGCATTGCTGTCAAGGTGCCGCGTGCGAGGTAAGCCCCAAACGCAAGAAAAAGACCGTCTGCGCCACCTGCTGATTTTTCCCCTTACCCATTTTCCAAGGAGTTCTCCATGAAACGCTTTCACGTCCATGTCCACGTCGACAACCTGGCACAGAACATCGCCTTCTATTCGGCCATGTTCAACCAGGCCCCGGCCCGTACCGAAGATGACTATGCCAAGTGGATGCTGCAGGATCCGCCGGTGAACTTCGCCATCTCCACCCGCGGCGACAAACCCGGCGTCGACCACCTGGGCATCCAGGTCGAATCCGCCGATGAACTGCAGGTGCTCAAGGCTCAGGCCACCCAGGCCGACATGGCCCTGCTCGACGAAGGCGAAACCACCTGCTGCTACGCACGCAGCGACAAGTACTGGGTCACCGACCCGCAAGGCATTGCCTGGGAACAGTTCCACACGCTGGACAGCATCCCGGTCTTCAGCCAGAAAAGTTCCGAGCCAAATCAGGCTCAAGCCCCCGCCTGCTGTACGCCAAAAGCTCCTAAAACTGTAGCAATTGACAAGGCCAGCAGCGGTTGCTGCGCGCCCACGGCCGGCCAGACCAACAACGGCGCCAAGGCCTGCTGCTGAATATATTTTCGCGACCAGCCATTTCAAACATGACTTCAACCGCACCCACCCTCAACGTGCTGTTCCTCTGCACGCACAACTCGGCGCGCAGCATCCTGGCCGAAGCCACGCTCAACCACATTGGCCAGGGCCGCTTCAAGGCCTTCTCGGCCGGCAGCAGCCCGCGTGACCAGCAGCAGCCCAACCCGCTGGCCCTGCAGGTGCTGGAAAGTGCCGGCATTACCACCGAGGGCCTGCGCAGCAAGAGCTGGGACGAGTTCGCAGCACCCGATGCGCCGCAGATGGATCTGATCATCACCGTCTGTGACAACGCGGCCGGCGAGGTCTGCCCGATCTGGCCCGGCCACCCGGCCACCGCGCACTGGGGTTATGCCGATCCATCCGAAATGCAAGGCACGGACGCGCAGCGGCTGGAGGCCTTCCGCCAGACCCTGCTGGCCATCCGCCGCCGCCTGGACCTGCTGGTCAACCTGCCGCCCGAGAAGCTGGCCAAGCAGCTGATCCAGACCACGGCGCGCAACCTGAGCAAGGCCGACTGACCATGAGCGTCCAATGTGAAGTGACCGCCAAGCAGGCGGCCGGCGCGCCCATGAGCGTGTTCGAACGTTACCTGACGCTGTGGGTCTTTCTGTGCATCGTGGCCGGCATCACGCTCGGGCAGCTGTTGCCCGGCGTGGCCCAGGCCATCGGCCGCATGGAAGTGGCCCAGGTCAATCTGCCGGTCGGCGTGCTGATCTGGGTCATGATCATCCCGATGCTGGTGAAGGTGGATTTCGGTGCCCTGCACGAGGTGCGACAGCACGTGAAGGGCATCGGCGTCACGCTGTTCGTCAACTGGCTGGTCAAGCCGTTTTCCATGGCCTTCCTCGGCTGGCTGTTCATCCGCCAGCTGTTTGCGCCGTACTTGCCGGCCGACCAACTGGACAGCTACATCGCCGGCCTGATCCTGCTGGCCGCCGCGCCCTGCACCGCCATGGTGTTCGTCTGGAGCCGCCTCACCGGCGGCAACCCGCTGTTCACGCTGTCGCAGGTGGCGCTGAACGACAGCATCATGGTGGTGGCCTTCGCACCGCTGGTGGCCTTCCTGCTCGGCCTCTCCGCCATCACCGTGCCGTGGGCCACGCTGCTGACCTCGGTACTGCTGTACATCGTGGTGCCGGTTTTCCTGGCCCAACTGTGGCGCAAGGCGCTGCTGGCCAAGGGTCAGGCCGCCTTTGACGCCGCCATGGCCAAGATCGGCCCCTGGTCCATCACCGCCCTGCTGGCCACGCTGGTGCTGCTGTTCGCCTTCCAGGGCGAGGCCATCCTGCAGCAGCCGCTGGTCATCGCCCTGCTGGCCGTGCCGATCCTGATCCAGGTGTTTTTCAACTCCGCGCTGGCCTACTGGCTCAACCGCGCCGTCGGCGAAAAGCATGAGATCGCTTGCCCCTCGGCCCTGATCGGCGCCTCCAACTTCTTTGAGCTGGCGGTGGCCGCCGCCATCAGCCTGTTCGGCTTCCACTCGGGCGCCGCGCTCGCCACCGTGGTCGGCGTGCTGATTGAGGTGCCCGTCATGCTGTTGGTGGTACGCCTCGTCAACAACTCGAAGGCCTGGTACGAACGCCGCTGATTCGTTGACACAATTTCGCCATGACTGACATCACGATCTATCACAACCCCAAGTGCGGTACCTCGCGCAACACGCTGGCCATGATCCGCAATAGCGGCGCCGAGCCGCAGGTCATCGAGTACCTGAAGACACCCCCGACGCGCGAACAGCTGCTGGCCCTGATCGCGGCCAGCGGCCTGAGCGTGCGCGAGGTCATGCGCAGCAAGGAAGCGCTCTACACCGAACTTGGACTGGCTGACCCTGCGCGCAGCGATGCCGAACTGATAGCCGCCATGCTGGCCCACCCCATCCTGATCAACCGCCCGATCGTCGTCACGCCGCTGGGCACGCGCCTGTGCCGGCCGTCCGAACTGGTTCTGGACATCCTGCCGCAGCCGCAGCAAGGGGCGTTCAGTAAGGAAGATGGGGAAGCGGTGGTGGATGCGCAGGGGCGGCGCATCTGACGACCCGATAAAACTGCTATCGGAACCTCGTCAAAACAGAACCGAATGGCAATTTTGAAGGCTAGCTAACACGCCAGCAGTGCGGAACCCAGTATGAATTGAGGGGGCGAGCTTTTGTGGTCGGCTTGGATGATGGGTTAGCGCTGCTTCTCAAGGAATGCCAGATCACCGAAATCAACTTCTCTTTTTTCGAGCCGCTCCGGGGACTCGACGGCAAGTCGCTTGGACTGCTTCAACCAATCTCGATTTAGTACGGGAAGGTTTATGCCACCCCATGAGGCCCAAACTGCAGTGGCTCTCATGCTTTCATAATCAAGGCCTCGCATTGATCCGGAAACCTCGACATCGAAGCGCGTAAGCTTGCTATCGGTACGCTTGAGCACCTCTGATGGGAGTACAGAAGATGTTCCCGGCAGAGAATTGATTGCAAAATCTACAGCGGTCAAGTTGGCCGCTGACTGTGACACGACTAGGTCGAGGTCGTGAGTTTGCCGATCGCGACCATGACAACGCATCGCGTACCCACCAACGACGAGGAAATCAACGCCATATTGGACGAAGGCGTTCAGAAGAATGCATTGATTCGAATTGAGCGACGAGAAAGCGTCAACAGAGGTACTCATCTGTTATCGACCGCAGAAACGCTTCCTATCAGCAGCTGGCCGAAGAGTTTCAGTTCCTAAGCGTCTTCGCTAGCCGCTCAGCGCAAGCCTGGGCCTGCGCCGCGTCCCGCGCCTCCACCATCACCCGCACCAGCGGCTCGGTGCCACTGGCCCGGATCAGCACCCGGCCGTGGTCGCCCAGTTCGGCTTCCACCGCCTTCGTCTCTTCGGCCAGCCGGGTGTTGGCTTTCCAGTCCTGGCCCGGCTGCAGGCGCACGTTGATCAGGGTCTGGGGGAACAGCGTCACATCGGCCAGCAGCTGTGCCATGCTGCGCTCGCTGCGCACGCAAGTCTGCAGCACCTGCAGCGCCGACACCAAGCCGTCGCCCGTGGTCTGCTTGTCCAGCGCCAGCAGGTGGCCCGAGCCTTCGCCGCCGAGCAGCCATTTGTGCTTATGCAGCTCTTCCAGCACATAACGGTCGCCCACCTTGGCGCGCACGAACTGCACGCCGCGCTTCTTGAACGCCACTTCCACCGCCATATTGGTCATCAGTGTGCCAACCACGCCGGGGACGTTCTCGTCACGCCCGATCCGCTCATCCGCCATCAGGTACAGCAGTTCGTCGCCGTTGAACAGGCGACCCGAGGCGTCGACCATCATCAGGCGGTCGGCATCACCGTCGAGCGCCACGCCGTAGTCGGCATGGTGGGCCTTGACCGCCGCCACCAGCGCATCGGTATGGGTGGCGCCGACTTCGTGGTTGATGTTGAGACCGTCCGGTGCGCAGCCGATGGCCACCACCTCGGCGCCCAACTCGTGGAATACCTTGGGGGCAATCTGATAGGCCGCACCGTGGGCGGCATCGACCACGATCTTGAGGCCCTTGAGCGTGAGGTCGTTGGCGAAGGTGCTCTTGCAGAACTCGATGTAACGCCCGGCCGCATCGTCGAGGCGCCGCGCCTTGCCCAGGGCGGCCGAGTCCACCCATACCGGCGGCTCATCCAGGGCGGCCTCCACGGCCAGTTCCCACTCGTCGGACAGCTTGGTGCCCTGGGCACTGAAGAACTTGATGCCGTTGTCCGCATAGGGGTTGTGACTGGCGCTGATGACCACACCGAGCGAAGCGCGCTGGGCACGCGTGAGGTAGGCCACGCCGGGCGTGGGCAGCGGGCCGAGCAGCATGACGTCGACCCCGGCCGAATTGAAGCCCGACTCCAGCGCGCTTTCCAGCATGTAACCCGAGATGCGGGTGTCCTTGCCGATCAGCACCAGCGGACGCGCCTCGGTGCGCTTGAGCACACGGCCCACGGCGTGCGCCAGGCGCAGCACGAAATCAGGGGTGATGGGCGACTGGCCCACGGTGCCACGGATGCCGTCGGTGCCAAAATATTTTCTGCTCATTTTTGATCTCTGTTCTTGTGGCTCATGCGCCAGACGCTATTCATTTTATAGCGTCCAGCACCTTGAGCGCCTGCACCGTGGCCAGCACGTCGTGCACGCGCACGACGGCGGCGCCGCGTTCCACCGCCAGCAGCGCCGCCGCCACGCTGGGCACCATGCGCTCGTGCACGCCTGCCGGCAGGGCCGTGCCCGGCGGCGGGCTGGCGACAGCGCCGATGGAGGACTTGCGCGACCAGCCAGCCAGCAGCGGGTAGCCGGCGGCGAGCAATTCCTGTTGCCGCGCCAGCAGCGCGAAGTTCTGCGCCACCGTCTTGCCGAAGCCGATGCCGGGGTCCAGCACGATACGGGAATTTTCGACCCCCAGCCCTTGCAGATCCTGCGCCAAGCGCTCTAAAAATGAGAGCACCTGCGGCACCACGTCACCCTCCATGGGCGCGGCCTGCATGGTCTGCGGCTCACGGTGCATGTGCATCAGGCAGACGCCACAGGCCGGATGCTGCGCCACCACCTGGCGGCCGTCCAGCGGGTCGGCCGGGTCGCGCCAGCGCAGGGCCCAGATGTCGTTGATGATGTCGGCACCCAGGTCCAGCACCGCCTGCATGACCTGCGGTTTGTAGGTGTCGACCGACACCGGTACACCGAGCTTCACGACCTCGCGCACCAGCGGCAGCACACGCGCCAGTTCTTCCGCCAGCGGCACCGGCGGTGCGCCCGGGCGGGTCGATTCGCCGCCGATGTCCAGGATGTCGGCGCCCTCTTTCAGCAGCTGCTCGCAGTGGGCCAGCGCAGTTGCGGTGGTGGCATGCTGCCCGCCATCGGAAAAGGAGTCGGGGGTGACATTGACGATGCCCATCACCTGCGGCCGGGACAGGTCAATGGCAAAGCGGGAGGTTAACCAGATCATGAAGATGTCAATTCAGGCGATACACAAAGCAAAACGGGGCAGTGAGCCCCGTTTTGCAAACTTGCAGTGATCTCAAGCCGCCGTCGGCGACGGATCGGTCTTCACGGCCGGGCTGCCGCCCGAGCCGTTGCCGCCATCCGAACTCGGTGCGCGTGGCGTCCAGTCCTTGGGTGGCTGCGGCTCCTTGCCGGCCATGATGTCGTCCAGTTGGTCGCCGTCAATGGTTTCCCACTCCAGCAGGGCCTTGGCCATGGCGTGCATCTTGTCGCTGTTGTCCTCGATCAGCTTGCGCGCCAGGGCGTACTGCTGGTCGATGATGCGACGCACCTCGGCGTCGACCTTCTGCATGGTCTGCTCGCTCATGTTGGTGGTCTTGGTGACCGAGCGCCCGAGGAAGACTTCGCCTTCATTCTCGGCATAAACCATCGGGCCCAGTGCGTCGGTCATGCCGTAACGCGTGACCATGTCGCGCGCAATGTGGGTGGCGCGCTCGAAGTCGTTGCTGGCGCCGGTGGTCATTTGTTTCATGAACACTTCTTCGGCGATACGGCCGCCGAACAGCATGCTGATCTGGTTCAGCATGTATTCGCTGTCGTAGCTGTACCGGTCCTGCGCCGGCAGGCTCATGGTCACACCCAGGGCGCGGCCACGCGGGATGATGGTGACCTTGTGCACCGGGTCGCACTTGGGCAGCAGCTTGCCGATCAGGGCGTGGCCAGACTCGTGGTAGGCCGTGTTGCGGCGCTCTTCCTCCGGCATGACCATGCTCTTGCGCTCCGGGCCCATGAGGATCTTGTCCTTGGCCTTCTCGAAGTCCTGCATCTCGACCACACGCGCATTGCGGCGCGCTGCCATCAGCGCGGCCTCGTTGCACAGGTTGGCCAGGTCGGCACCGCTCATGCCGGGCGTGCCGCGGGCGATGACGCTGGCATTGACGTCCTGGCCGATCGGGATCTTGCGCATGTGCACGTTCAGGATCTGCTCACGGCCGCGGATGTCGGGCAGCGTGACGTAGACCTGGCGGTCGAAGCGGCCCGGGCGCAGCAAGGCCGCATCCAGGATGTCCGGTCGGTTGGTGGCCGCGACCACAATCACGCCCAGGTTGGTCTCGAAGCCGTCCATCTCGACCAGCATCTGGTTCAAGGTCTGCTCGCGCTCGTCGTTGCCGCCGCCCAAGCCGGCACCACGTTGGCGGCCGACGGCGTCGATTTCGTCGATGAAGATGATGCAGGGCGCGTTCTTCTTGGCGTTCTCGAACATGTCACGCACGCGCGCAGCACCGACGCCGACGAACATCTCGACGAAGTCGGAACCGGAGATGCTGAAGAACGGCACCTTGGCCTCGCCGGCAATGCCCTTGGCCAGCAAGGTCTTGCCGGTGCCCGGGGGGCCGACCAGTAGCAGGCCGCGCGGGATGCGGCCGCCCAGCTTCTGGAATTTCTGCGGGTCCTTCAGGAAGTCGACAACTTCCTTCACCTCTTCCTTGGCTTCGTCGCAACCGGCGACGTCGGCAAAGGTGATCTGGTTGTTGTTCTCGTCGAGCATGCGCGCCTTGCTCTTGCCGAAGCTGAAGGCGCCGCCCTTGCCGCCGCCCTGCATCTGGCGCATGAAGTAGATCCAGACGCCGATCAGCAGCAGCATGGGCCCCCAGCTGACCAGCAAGGTCATGAGCAGGGAGCCTTCTTCGCGCGGTTTGACGTCGAACTTGACGCCGTTGGCGATCAGGTCACCCACCAGACCGCGGTCCAGGTAGGTGGCGGTGGTCTTGACGCGGCGGTCGTCCGTGGTCACGGCGACGATTTCCGTGCCGCCCTGGCCTTCCTGGATGACGGCGCTCTTGATGCGCTTGCTGCGCACTTCCTCCAGGAAGTCGGAATAAGCGAGCGAACCGGCGCCGCCAGCGCCCCGCGTATCAAACTGTTTGAAGACGGTGAACAGCACCAAGGCGATGACAAGCCAGACGGCAACTTTCGAGAACCACTGATTATTCAAGTGCAGCTCCAATAGACGAACCTGGGAGGCCAAGCTCGGGGAAACCCATAGTTGAGTGCCATTTTAGGCCTTTCAAGCTCCGGCGCGATTGATTTTGCCTGTTTCATCCATTGGCACGACAAGGGATTTCAGGCGACCGGGCAGCAGTTTTCAGGCCTTAAGCCGCGTTGGCAGCAGCCTTGAGTCCGATGCCGACCAGGAAGGTCTCCGACGAACGGTCACGCGAGGCCTTGGGCTTGATCGGTTTCACGATCCGGAAAGTGTCCTTGAACAGGCCCAGCACCGTGTTGTAGCCGCTGCCATGGAACACCTTGGCCACCAGCGCGCCCTCGGGCTTGAGGTGGTTCTGACAAAAATCGATCGCCAACTCGATCAGGAGCTCCATGCGGGCCGCATCGGCCGACTCGATGCCCGACAAATTGGACGCCATGTCCGACACCACCACATCGGCCTGCCGGCCCTGCATCAGCTGCTCCAGCTGCGTCAGCACTTCGGGTTCGCGGAAGTCGCCCTGCAGGAACTGCACGCCTTCGATCGGCTCCATTGGCAGGATATCCAGGCCGATGATGGCCCCCTTGAGCTCGCCTACCGCCGCACCGCCGGGCGCCAGCCGGCGCCGCACGTACTGGCTCCAGGCGCCGGGCGCGCAACCCAGGTCGACCACCACCTGCCCCGGCTTGATCAGGTGCAGCGTCTCGTCGATCTCCTTGAGCTTGTAGGCCGCGCGCGCGCGATAGCCTTCCTTCTGCGCCAGCTTGACGTAGGTGTCGTTGACATGGTCGTTGAGCCAGGCCTTGTTGACCTTCTTGCTCTTGGTTTTGACTTTCATTTGCTCTTTCACAGCGCCAGACAGCGCGATTCGGCCGCTTACCGCGGATAATAGCGACATGCCAGCGATTCAACTCACTCCCGCCCAGCGCAAGGAATTCCGCGCTGAGGCCCACCACCTCGACCCGGTCGTCATGATCGGCGGCGACGGCCTGACGGCCGCCGTGAAAAAAGAAACCGACGCCGCCCTCAACGCCCATGGGCTGATCAAGGTGCGCGTCTTCAACGACGACCGTACCGAGCGGGAAACCATTTTCCAGACCCTGGCCGACGAACTCAACGCCGCACCCATCCAGCACATCGGCAAGCTGCTGGTGCTGTGGCGCCCCAAGCCGGTCAAGGAACGCGCTGCAGACGAAGACCGCATGCCCGGCCCGCGCGACGTCAAGGTGCTCAAGTTCAGCAAACGTGGCGGCCAGCGCCCCGAAGTCAAGATGCTGCGTGTGCTGGGCAACCAGCGCCTGACGGCCGGCGGCACCGTCAAGCGCGCCAAACCCAAAAAGCAGACCAGCGTCAAGAAACGCAGTCAGACCTGAGCACGGCGGCTGGATGCTGCCAGCCGCCAGAAGGCGGCTCCGGCGCACAGCCACTGCAACAGATACAGCCCGCTCCCCACCCGGTGCCACAGCGCCAGATTCTCGCGCGCCACGATGCGCGGAGCGACGGCAAACTCGGACAGCAGCGCCATCAGCATGCCGGCCACTATGAAAACAATAGCTGCTCGCGCAGTATTGGCGTGGCTTTCAGCCTGATTCGGCCTCAAGAACAGCAGCAGCAACAGACCACAGTTCAACGACACCCAGGTCTGGGCGGTAAACAGCTTGGCCGCCATGCTCCCGGCCATGGCCGGCGTCGGCAGGTAGACGAACAGCATGGGCACCACCAGAAAACCAATGGTGCTCAGGCTGCCCCACCACAAGGCCGCCAGCCAGGCTGGCGCCAGTTCACGCAGCAGTTGCAGGCGGGTGGAAAAACGCATGGTCCTCAGAGGTAGCTGACGGCCACGATCTCGTAGCGCTTGATGCCGCCGGGCGCCTGCACCTCGGCGGTATCACCCTCTTCCTTGCCGATCAGGGCGCGGGCAATGGGGCTGCTGATGTTGATCAGGCCGAGCTTGAGATCCGCCTCGTCCTCACCCACGATCTGGTACTTGACGGCCTCGCCGGTCGACTCTTCTTCCAGCTCCACCGTGGCACCAAACACCACCTTGCCACCAGCGTCCACGGCCGACGGGTCGATGATCTGGGCCGCCGACAGCTTGCCCTCGATTTCCTGAATGCGACCCTCGATGAAGCCCTGGCGGTCCTTGGCGGCATCGTATTCGGCGTTCTCGCTCAGGTCACCCTGGGCGCGCGCTTCGGCAATGGCATTGATCACCGCAGGACGGTCAACCGTCTTCAGCCGGTGCAGCTCAGCCTTGAGCTTCTCGGCGCCGCGGGTGGTAATCGGAATGGTGGCCATAACAGGTCAATTCTTCAGTGGTCAAAAGTAACGGGGGCAGACCGGCGCGTTGTGCGCCAGCCTGCCCCCGGCAGGTTGCGGCAATTATGCCAGTTGGGCGTGCATTTCCTGCACTGAAATCACGTCCAGCTGGTCCATGTACTTCATGCCTTCCACCGCCGCTTCAGCGCCGGCAATGGTGGTGAAGGTGGTCACACGGCCCAGCAGGGCCGAGGTACGGATGTGGCGCGAATCGACGATCGCGTTGCGGCGCTCCTCCACCGTGTTGATGACCAGCGCGATCTCCTCGTTCTTGATCATGTCCACGACATTGGGACGGCCTTCCGTCACCTTGTTGACGACCGTGCACTCCAGGCCAGCGGCCTGGATGGCGGCGGCAGTGCCCTTGGTGGCCACGACCTTGAAACCCAGGGCCAGCAGGCCACGCACCACCTCAACCGCACGCGGCTTGTCGCTCTGCTTGACCGAGATGAACACCGTGCCCGTACGCGGCAGCTTGGTGCCGGCGCCGAGCTGCGACTTGACGAAGGCCTCGCCGAAGGTCTTGCCCACGCCCATGACCTCGCCGGTGGATTTCATCTCGGGGCCGAGGATGGTGTCCACGCCCGGGAACTTGACGAAGGGGAACACGGCTTCCTTGACGCTGAAGTACGGCGGCGTCACCTCTTGCGTGATGCCCTGCTGCTTGAGCGTCTGGCCGGCCATGCAGCGTGCGGCCACCTTGGCCAGCTGGATGCCGGTGGCCTTGGAGACGAAGGGCACGGTGCGCGAGGCACGCGGGTTCACTTCGAGCACGTAGATCACGTCCTTGCCGTCCACATGCTGGATGGCGAATTGCACGTTCATCAGGCCCACCACGTTCAGCGACGCGGCCATGGCGGCCGTCTGGCGCTTGATCTCGGTCACGGTCTCGGCGCTCAGGCTGTAGGGCGGCAGCGAGCAGGCGGAGTCGCCGCTGTGCACGCCGGCCTGCTCGATGTGCTCCATCACGCCACCGATGAATGTCTTGCCTTCCGGGTCGCGCAGGCAGTCGACGTCACACTCGATGGCATCGTTCAGGAAGCGGTCCAGCAGCACCGGCGAATCGTTGCTGACCTTGACTGCTTCGCGCATGTAGCGCTCCAGATCGCGCTGTTCGTGCACGATTTCCATCGCGCGACCGCCGAGCACGTAGCTCGGGCGCACCACCAGCGGGTAACCCAGGGCGGCGGCCTTCTCCAGCGCCTCGGCTTCGGTGCGGGCGGTGGCGTTGGGCGGCTGGCGCAGGCCGAGGTCGTGCAGCAGCTTCTGGAAGCGCTCACGGTCTTCAGCGGCATCGATCATGTCGGGCGAGGTGCCGATGATCGGCACGCCTTCGGCCTCCAGGCCGAGCGCCAGTTTCAGCGGCGTCTGGCCGCCGTACTGCACGATCACGCCGGTCGGCTTTTCCTTGTCGACGATCTCCAGCACGTCTTCCAGCGTCAGCGGCTCAAAGTACAGGCGATCGGAGGTGTCGTAGTCGGTCGACACGGTCTCGGGGTTGCAATTGACCATGATGGTCTCGTAGCCGTCTTCGCGCATGGCGAGCGCGGCATGCACGCAGCAGTAGTCGAACTCGATGCCCTGGCCGATACGGTTCGGGCCGCCGCCGAGCACCATGATCTTCTTCTTGGCCGTCGGCTCGGCCTCGCACTCGTCCTCGTAGCTCGAGTACATGTAGGCGGTGTTGGTGGCGAACTCGGCCGCGCAGGTGTCCACACGCTTGTAGACCGGACGCACCTTGAGCGCACGGCGCTGGTCGCGCACGGCCTTTTCGCTCGTCTTGAGCAGCTTGGCCAGGCGGCGATCAGAGAAGCCCTTTTTCTTCAGCGTACGCAGCGTGGTCGCGTCGAGCGCAGCCAGGGCTTTGTCGCCCTTCTCTTCCGCCAGCTTGTCCAGGTCGAGTTCGATCTTCACGATCTCCTCGATCTGCACCAGGAACCACTTGTCGATTTTGGTGAGGTCGTACACCTCGTCCACCGACAGGCCCATGGCAAACGCGTCGCCCACGTACCAGATGCGCTCGGGACCGGGCTCGCCCAGTTCCTTCTCCAGCACCTCACGGTCCTGGGTCTTCTCGTTCATGCCGTCAACGCCGACTTCCAGACCGCGCAAGGCTTTCTGGAACGACTCCTGGAAGGTGCGGCCCATGGCCATCACCTCGCCGACCGACTTCATCTGGGTGGTCAGGCGGCTGTCGGCGGTGGGGAATTTCTCGAAGGCAAAACGCGGGATCTTGGTGACCACGTAGTCGATCGACGGCTCAAAGGACGCCGGCGTGGCACCGCCGGTGATCTCGTTGCGCAACTCGTCCAGCGTGTAACCCACGGCCAGCTTGGCCGCCACCTTGGCGATCGGGAAACCGGTGGCCTTGGAAGCCAGCGCCGAGGAACGGCTGACGCGCGGGTTCATCTCGATCACGATCATGCGGCCGTCCTTCGGATTGACCGAGAACTGCACGTTGGAGCCGCCGGTGTCGACACCGATCTCACGCAGCACCGCCAGCGAGGCGTTGCGCATGATCTGGTATTCCTTGTCGGTCAGCGTCTGGGCCGGCGCCACGGTGATGGAGTCGCCGGTGTGCACGCCCATGGGGTCGAGGTTTTCGATCGAGCAGATGATGATGCAGTTGTCGGCCTTGTCGCGCACGACTTCCATCTCGTACTCTTTCCAGCCGAGCAGCGACTCTTCGATCAGCAGCTCGTTGGTGGGCGAGGCTTCCAGGCCGCGCTTGCAGATGATCTCGAACTCTTCGGCGTTGTAGGCAATGCCGCCGCCGGTGCCGCCCAGCGTGAAGCTGGGGCGGATGACGGTAGGGAAGCCAACCTGCTTCTGCACGCCCCAGGCTTCTTCCATGCTGTGGGCGATGCCGGAGCGCGCGGAACCCAGACCGATCTTGGTCATGGCTTCCTTGAACTTCTGGCGGTCCTCGGCCTTGTCGATGGCTTCGGGTGTGGCGCCGATCAGCTCAACCTTGTACTTCTCCAGCACGCCGTTGTGCCACAGGTCGAGCGCGCAGTTCAGCGCGGTCTGGCCGCCCATGGTGGGCAGGATGGCGTCCGGGCGCTCCTTGGCGATGATCTTCTCGACCGTCTGCCAGGTGATGGGCTCGATGTAGGTGACGTCGGCCGTGGCCGGGTCGGTCATGATCGTGGCCGGGTTGCTGTTGATCAGGATGACCTTGTAACCCTCTTCGCGCAAGGCCTTGCAGGCCTGCACGCCGGAGTAGTCGAACTCACAGGCCTGGCCGATGATGATCGGGCCGGCGCCGATGATCAGGATCGATTTGATGTCTGAACGCTTGGGCATTTACTTCTTCTCCATCAGCGCCGTGAAGCGGTCGAACAGGTAGGCAATGTCGTGCGGGCCGGGCGAGGCTTCCGGGTGACCCTGGAAGCAGAACGCCGGCTTGTCGGTGCGGGCCAAGCCCTGCAGCGTGCCGTCGAACAGGCTGACGTGCGTCGGGCGCAGGTTGGCCGGCAGTGACTTTTCGTCCACGGCAAAACCGTGGTTCTGGCTGGTGATGCTGACGCGGCCGGTGTCGAGGTCCTTCACCGGATGGTTGGCGCCGTGGTGGCCGAACTTCATCTTGAAGGTCTTGGCCCCGGAGGCCAGGGCCATGATCTGGTGACCCAGGCAGATGCCGAAGGTCGGGATGCCGGTCTCGATCAGCTCACGCACGGCGGCAATTGCGTAGTCGCACGGTTCCGGATCACCGGGGCCGTTGGAGAGGAAGATGCCGTCCGGCTTGTGTTTCAGCACCTCGGCCGCCGGCGTCTGCGCCGGCACCACGGTGACCTTGACCCCGCGCGAGGCCAGCATGCGCAGGATGTTTTTCTTGACGCCGAAGTCGTAGGCGACGACGTGGAATTTCGGCGCGGTCTGCGTGCCGTAGCCCGAGCCCAGTTGCCATTCGGTCTGGGTCCAGTCGTAGGACTTCGACACCGACACCACCTTGGCCAGGTCCTGGCCGGCCATGTTCGGTGCGGCCTTGGCGGCGGCAATCGCCTGGTCGATGACGGCTTGCGTCACGTCCTGACCGGCGGCCAGGGCCACAATGGCGCCGTTTTGTGCGCCCTTGGTGCGCAGCAGGCGCGTCAGCTTGCGGGTGTCGATGTTGGCAATGGCCACCGTCTTTTCACGCACCAGGTACTGCGACAGGGTCTCGGTGCAGCGGAAGTTGGACGCCAGCAGCGGCAGGTCCTTGATGATGAGGCCGGCGGCATGGACCTTGTCAGCTTCGATGTCCTCGGTATTGACGCCGTAGTTGCCGATATGCGGATACGTGAGCGTCACGATCTGCTGGCAGTAGCTCGGGTCGGTGAGGATTTCCTGGTAGCCGGTGATGGCGGTGTTGAACACCACTTCGCCGACGGTGGTGCCGGTGGCACCGATCGAATTGCCGAGAAAGACCGTGCCGTCTGCGAGCGCCAGGATGGCGTGGGGGGTGGTTCCCTTGAGAGACAAAAGCACTGGGTACTCCGTTGGTTACGGGCGCGCCCACGCATTCACAAGAAACGAGTCCTGGCTGCTGCTTTTGAGAGGGGTTCGGCTTGAAATGCGCTGGGGCGGCTGGATTTCTGAACAGTTGTCGATTATAGCCTAGGGCTTATGTCCCTCGACTTCGCTCCAACTTGCGGCACACATTCTGCCCGCCCAAAAAACAGGCATCAGATCGCGGCAGCCGCGACCGCACTGGCGTGCAGGCAGATCGCTGCCGCGGCCGCCACATTGAGCGACTCCTCGCCGCCGGGCTGGCCGATGCGCACCGACAGGGCGGCACGTGCCATCAGCGCCTCGCCCACGCCCTGCCCCTCGTGTCCGAGCGCCCAAGCGCAGGGCATGGGCAGGTGCTGCTGCTGGATCAGCGCGCCCAGATGCGAACTGGTCACGATGATGGGTACCGCCAAGGCATCAAGTGCGGGCAATTCGACGCTTTCGACCAGCTGCAGGCCGAAATGCGCGCCCATGCCGGCACGCAGCACCTTAGGGCTCCACAAGGCCGCCGTGCCTTTGAGTGCAATCACCTGACGGAAACCGAAGGCGCCGGCGCTGCGCAGGATGGAGCCGACGTTGCCGGCGTCCTGCACGCGGTCCAGGATGACCGAAGCCACACCCGACTGCACCGCGGCGGCAACCGGCAGGTCAAAGACAAAACCCATGCCGGCGGGCGACTCCAGGCCGCTGATGCCGGCAAACAGCGCATCCGGGATAACTATGTTTTTGATAGCAGCTTGCTCAAGTTCGACGGGGGCTGAGGGCCAAAATGACTCAGAAAAAACGGCAATACCTGGCCGCCAGCCCCGCACCAGTGCAGCCCGCCCCAGGTGATCGCCCTCGACCCAGAAGCGGCCCAGCTTGCGATAAGCCGTGCTGTCCTCGCTCAGACGACGCAGCTCCTTGAGCAGCGGGTTGTCCCTGGAGGTGATGTGCTGCACATTGGCCGCCGAACTCATCGCAGGACTCCCGACACCGGCGCGAAGGATTTGCGGTGCTGCGGGCAGGCACCGTGCTCGCGCAAGGCCGCAATGTGCTCGGCCGTGCCATACCCCTTGTGGGCGGCAAAGCCATACTGCGGAAACTGCTCGTGGTACTGCGCACACCAGCGGTCGCGGTGCACCTTGGCCAGGATGGAGGCTGCCGAGATGGCCGGCACCTTGGCATCGCCCTTGACGATGGCCTCGGCCAGCACATCGAGCACCGGCAGGCGGTTGCCATCCACCAGCACCTTGGTCGGCTTCAGGCGCAGGCCCTCAACGGCACGCCGCATGGCCAGCATCGTGGCCTGCAGGATGTTGAGCTGGTCGATCTCCTCCACGCTGGCCTCGGCAATCGAGCAGCACAGCGCCTTGGCGCGGATCTCGTCGTAAAGTTTCTCGCGCCGGGCCGGTGAGAGCTTTTTCGAATCGGCCAGGCCCTGGATGGGATTCAGGTCGTCCAGAATGACGGCTGCGGCCACCACCGGGCCGGCCAGCGGACCGCGACCGGCCTCGTCCACCCCGGCCACCAGACCGGGGGTATCCCATATCAGAGTGGCTTGCTCAGCCTTGAAGAATTTGCTCGATCGCATCGGCGGCCAGTTGGGGGGTATCGCGCTGCAGTTCGTGATGCAGCGCGGTGAATTTCTCTTGCACGGCCGCCATTTTCTCAGGGGCAGCCAACCACTGCAGCACGGCAGCGCTGAGTGCCTGCGGCGTGGCCGCATCCTGCAACAGCTCGGGCACGACGAAGTCGCGGCACAGGATGTTGGGCAGGCCGACCCAGGGCTGCAGCTGCTTGCGGCGCATGATCTGCCAGGACAGCCAGTTCATGTTGTAGGCAATCACCATCGGGCGCTTGAACAGCGCCGCCTCCAGGGTTGCCGTGCCACTGGCAATCAGCGTCACATCGCAAGCCGCCAGCACCGTATGGGATTGACCCGTCACGATCTGCAGTTCCTCGGCCATGCCGGCCGCATGCGCGGCCTGCACAATCCGTGCTTGCAGGCCAGGCATGGCAGGCACTACGAATTTGATAGCTGGTTGCGCCCGTTTCACGAGGCCTGCGGCCTTGAAAAATCGGGAAGCCAGGTACTCGATTTCGGATTTCCGGCTGCCCGGCAAGATGGCCACCACCGTGTCATCCGCCTGCAAACCGAGTGCCGCACGCGCCGCCGCACGGTCCGGCACCAACGGGATCACATTGGCCAAGGGATGCCCGACATAGGTGGCGGCGATGCCATGCTGCGCCAGCAGCTCAACCTCAAAAGGGAAAATGCACAGCACGTGGTCGACGCTGCGGCGGATCTTCTCGATGCGCTCGGGCCGCCAGGCCCAGACTGAGGGGCAGACGAAATGCGCAGTCCGGATGCCGGCCGCCTTGAGGTCGCTCTCGAGGTCGAGGTTGAAATCAGGCGCATCGACACCGATGAAGATATCAGGCCGCTGTTGCAGCAGCCGTTGCTTGAGTTGCTCGCGGATGCCGACGATCTCGCGGTAGTGGCGCAGCACCTCGACATAACCGCGCACGGCCAGTTTGTCGCTCGGCCACCAGGCCTCAAAACCACGGCGGCTCATCTGGGGACCGCCGATGCCGGCTGCCGTCACGCCTGGCCAGCGCGCTTTCAAGCCATCGAGCAAGAGGCCCGCCAGCAGGTCGCCGGAAGCCTCACCGGCCACCATCGCCACGCGGGGCGACGCAATGGCAGACGCAGCAGCCACCGAGGCGGCGGCTGGCGAAGGCACGGCAGCCATGGGTTAACGGACGATGCCGCGCTGCGGCGTGGTTTGCGCCAGGAAGGCCAACATCATGGCGACATCGGGGGCCGCTTCAGGATGCCGCTGGGTCAGCGCGGTTATCTGCGCTTGCGCCTGCTCCAGCGTCAAGCCGTCACGGTACAGGGCCTTGTGCATGGCTTTCACCGCAGCAATGCGGTCAGGCGAAAAACCGCGCCGGCGCAGCCCCTCGAAGTTCATGGAACGCGCCTGGGCGGGTTGCCCCTGGCACATCACAAAAGGCGGCAGATCGGCAAACAGCAGGGAGCACATGGCCGTCATGCTGTGGGCCCCGAGCTTGACGAACTGGTGCACCACGGTGAAACCACCCAGGATCACCCAGTCGCCCACATGCACATGGCCGGCCAGCTGCGAGTTGTTGGCAAAGATGGTGTGGTTGCCAACCATGCAGTCGTGCGCCAGATGGACATAGGCCATGATCCAGTTGTCGTTGCCGACCCGCGTGACACCAGCGTCCCCGGGCGAACCGATGTTGAAGGTGCAGAACTCACGGATGGTGTTGCGGTCCCCGATGACGAGCTCGCACGGCTCACCCGCGTACTTCTTGTCCTGCGGAATGGCGCCGAGCGAATTGAACTGGAAGATCTGGTTGTCGCGCCCGATGGTGGTGTGGCCTTCGATCACGCAATGCGCGCCGATGGTCGTACCGGCCCCCACCTTCACATGGGGACCAATCACCGTGTAGGGCCCGACCGTGACCGAGCTGTCGAGCTCGGCCTCTGGTGCCACCACGGCCGTAGGATGGATGAGCGTCACGTTGCGACCCCCGCGTGCTTACGCAATGGTGCGCATGGTGCACATGAGCTCGGCCTCCACCGCCAGCTCTGCGCCGACGCTGGCACGCGCCGTGAACTTGAAGATGCCGGCCTTCATGCGATCCAGCTCGACATCCAGGATCAGCTGATCACCCGGTTCAACCGGGCGCTTGAAACGCGCACCATCAATGCCGGCAAAGTAATAGACCGTCTTGTCGTCGGGGGTCGTCCCCAGCGTGTCGAAGGCCAGCAATGCTGCTGCCTGCGCCAGCGCTTCGAGCATCAGCACCCCCGGCATCACCGGCCGATGCGGAAAATGGCCCGTAAAGAAGGGCTCGTTCATCGTGACATTCTTTAATGCCTTGATGTGCTTGCCTTTTTCAATCTCCAGCACGCGATCGACCAGCAGAAACGGATAGCGGTGCGGCAGTTGCTTGAGAATTTGGTGGATGTCCATCATGATTGATTCGTTTCTTTGATCTTGTTTTCCAGCACCCGGACGCGCTCGCGCATGGCATGCAGCTGTTTGAGGGTGGCGGCATTTTTTTCCCAGGACGCATTGTCGTCGATGGGGAACATGCCGGTGTAGTGGCCCGGCTTGAGAAGGGAGCGGGTCACCACCGAAGCAGCCGAGACATGCACGCCATCGGCCAGGGTCAGGTGCCCCAGCACGACGGCACCGCCGCCGATGGTGCAACCGGCGCCAATGTGGGCACTGCCCGCCACCCCGACGCAACCGGCCATGGCGGTGTTGCGCCCGACACGCACGTTGTGCCCGATCTGGATCAGGTTGTCGAGCTTGACGCCATCCTCGATCACGGTGTCCTGCAAGGCACCGCGGTCGATGCAGGTGTTGGCACCAATCTCGACATCATTGCCGATGCGCACTGCACCAAGCTGCTCGATCTTTTCCCAGGCCGGTCCGTTCGGCGCAAAGCCAAAACCATCGGCACCAATCACCACCCCCGGGTGCAGGATGCAACGCTCACCCAGCACACAATCTTCGCCCACCGTCACACGTGAAGCCAGCACGGTATGCGCACCGATGCGCGCACCACGCTCAATCACACACAAGGGGCCAATGCGCGCCAGGGGATCAACATGGGCGGCCGGATCGATGATGGCGCTGGGATGGATGCGCGGCCCAGCACCCTGCCGATGTTCGCGGCGCCAGAGCTGCGTCACACGGGCAAAATACAGGTATGGCTGGTCCACCACAATGCAGCTGCCACGTACCAAGGCCTGGGCCTGCATCTGGGGGCTGACAATCACGCAAGCGGCTTTCGAGGCCGCCAGCTGCTGCTGATACTTGGGATGACTGAGAAAACTCAGGTGCTGTGACGTTGCCGACTCGAGCGGTGCCAGGCCTGCAATCTGCAACTCGGGATTGCCATGCAGCTCGCCCCCGAGCGCCTCAACAATGGTGCCTAGTCGCAATGCCACACGCGCTGTACCCGCAAAAGCTCACTTGGCCGAATTCAGGGCCTTGATCACCTTGTCGGTGATGTCGTGCTTGGGATTGACGTAAACGGCCTCTTGCAGGATCAGGTCGTATTTTTCGGCGTCAGCCAGTTGCTTGACCACCCGGTTGGCACGCTCAAACACCTGCTGCAACTCTTCATTGCGGCGGGCATTGAGGTCTTCCTGGAATTCGCGACGCTTGCGCTGGAAATCACGATCCTGCTCGACCAGTTGCTTCTGACGCGTGGCGCGCTGGGTTTCCGACAGGGTCGGTGCTTCACGCTCCAGCTTGTCAGCCGCGCTCTTGAGGGTGGCACCCTGTTCCTGCAATTCCTTTTCACGCCGGGAGAACTCCTGCTCCAGCTTGGCTTGTGCATTTTTGGCCGGACCCGCCTCACGAATGATGCGATCCAGGTTCACATAACCCAAGCGAAAGTCCTGCGCCTGCACGGATGCCACGGCCAGAAATGCCAGCAGCAAACCCAGGCCGATGTGACGGGAAAAGTGTTTCATTAGAAAGAGGTTCCGATCTGAAATTGAAAGTTTTGGATTCTATCGTTATCAAACTTGCGCAGGGGGGTCGCAAATGCCAGACGCAAAGGCCCCATAGGCGAAATCCAGCTGATGCCAACACCTACTGAAGAGCGGAACTGATCAAAAGTAACGCTCTCGTCAGCACCAAAGACATTGCCCATGTCGACAAAACCATACATGCGCAGCGTTCTGTCATTCCCCGCGCCCGGGAATGGCGCCTGGAACTCAAAATTCAGGTTCATCTTCTTGGTCCCCCCCAAAACCAGACCGGAGTTGGGATCGCGCGGTCCCAGGCTGCCGGCCTCAAAGCCACGCACCGACCCCAAGCCACCGCCGTAATAGTTCTTGAAGATAGGGTAGGTCTTGCCTTCCGTCGCCTGACCCATGGCCAGATCGCCATTAAAAGCAAAGGTGTACTTTTTCGTCAAGGGCACATAGTGCTGGTACTGGTAAGAGCCACGAATGTAGCGAACCTCACCACCGACGCTCCATTCGGCATTGGCACGCTGGAAATTACCAGAAGTCGGCACAAGCGCACTATCGCGGTTGTCGCGTGCCCAGCCTGCTGTCAAAGGCACGCCATTGCTGGCATAACCAAACTCATTGGCGTAGTTGGCATAGGCGGTAGGTAGATAAGTGCCAGTCACGATCGTCGTGCGTTCCACCCCAGCCCCCAGATAAATGGTATCGCGTTCAGTCAGGGGGACGCCAAACCTCAAGCTGGTGCCCGTCGCTTCCACAGAATAGGATGTTTCGTCGTAATAAGGCCTTGACACACGATGGTACAAATCAATGGTACGCGACACGCCATCCTTGGTGAAATAAGGGTTGGTCGTATTGAAGACGACCATGCGATTGATCCGGCTGGTATTGACCTGCATGCCCAAGGAATTGCCAGAACCAAACGCATTCTGCTCATTGACACCAATCATCAGGCCCAAACCATCGCTGCTGGAGAAACCCGCACCCAAGGTCAAACTACCGGTCGGTTTTTCAGTCACTTTGAGTGTCAGGTCGACCTGATCAGCAGAACCTGCTACTTCACTGGACTCAATGTTGACGTCGGTGAAATACCCCAATCGGTCCACCCTGTTGCGTGACAACTTGATCTTTTCACTGTCATACCAGGATGCCTCGAACTGGCGCAGCTCGCGCCGCACCACTTCATCGCGTGTGCGATTGTTGCCGGCCACATTGATACGCCGGACATAAACACGGCGCGACGGATCAGCCTGCAACACCAGCGTCACCTGGTTGTTGGCCCGATCAATGTCGGGGCGCGACTGCACACGCGCAAAGGCAAAACCGAACTTGCCGAAGTAATCGGTAAACGCTTTTGTCGTCTCGGCCACTTGATCGGCGTTGTAGGCCTGCCCAGGCAGAATCGAGACCAAGGCCTTGAACTCGTCCTCTCGCCCCAGGTAGTTGCCTTCCAGCTTGACGCCCGACACCACGAAGCGCTCGCCTTCGCTCACATTGATCGTGATGGAAATATCCTGTTTGTTGGGCGAGATGGCCACTTGTGTCGAGTCGACACGGAATTCCAGATAACCACGCGCCAGGTAATAGGAACGCAGGGTCTCGATATCCGCATTGAGCTTGGTGCGGGAGTATCGATCAGACTTGGTATACCAGCTCATCCAGTTACCGGTATCGAGATCAAACTGATCGCGCAAGGTTGATTCAGAGAACGCCTTGTTGCCGACAATTCGGATATCACTGATCCTAGCCAGCTCCCCCTCGGTCACCGTGAAGGTGAGGTTCACACGGTTACGCTCAATCGGCGTGACCGTCGTCACCACGTCGGCGGCGTACAGGCTCCGATTGATGTACTGGCGCTTGAGCTCCTGCTCGGCCCGGTCGAGCAGAGCCTTGTCAAAGGGACGTCCATCGGCCAGACCGACATCACGCATCGCCTTCTTGAGGGTATCTTTGTCGAACTCCTTGATGCCAATGAACTCAACGTCTGCCACCGTGGGCCGCTCTTCAACGATCACCACCAGCACATCGCCACTGACCTCCAGCCTGATGTCCTTGAACAGCCCCAGGCCGAACAGCGAGCGGATCGCCGCCGCGCCCTTTTCGTCGTTGTAGGTATCGCCGACCCGCACCGGCATGGAGGCAAAGACCGTCCCCGGCTCGATCCGCTGCAGACCTTCAATACGAATGTCACGCACCTTGAACGGCTCGACTGCCCACGCAGCGTGTGTCACATAAAACAGGACTGCCAGAGCGGTGCTCGTACGCAGAAAAAAGCGCTTGATTTGCATTTTTTGTCTTGAAATTATCGGGTCTTAGCTGCCTGCCACAGGGCTGTCAGCCCCACAAGCGGGCCAAGTCGTTGAACAAGGCGATTGTCATCATGGTGGTCAGTATCGCAATACCGCCACGCTGCAGCCGTTCCAGCCACACGTCAGAGATACTCCGGCCTGTCAACCCTTCCCAAAGATAATACATCAGGTGCCCCCCATCGAGGACCGGCAGCGGCAGAAGATTCAGCACCCCCAGGCTGACGCTGATGAGCGCCAGGAAGGTCAGATAGGGGGTCCATCCCAGACTGGCCGAGCGACCGGCGTAATCGGCAATGGTCAGCGGGCCGCTCAGGTTCTTCAACGACGCCTCGCCGATCAGCATCCGTCCCATCATGCGCAGGGTCAGCGCCGACACCTCCCACGTCCGGACCGCCCCCCGCCACAGCCCCTCCAGCGGACCGTGCCGCACCGTGACAAATTCAGGCGCTGCCCCGATGAACGCCCCAATCCGACCCACGCGCAGATCACCCTCCTGCCGCACCTCGGGACGGACCAGTACCATCAGGTCCTGCCCGTCACGCTGGATGCGCCAGGTCGCAGCCACCGCCTCACCACCCGTGACCGCGGCCCGTATCAGATCGCGCAACTGCGCACCATCCTGGATCACCTGCTCGCCCATGCGCAACACCACGTCACCCTGGCGCAGGCCATCGCGCTCGGCCGCGCCGCCTGCCATGACCTCACCGATCACAGCTCGACCATACGGCGCCACCAGACCAATACGCCGGAACAGATCGGCATCCGCCTCCTGCGCGCCCATCCCGGCCAGCGGCAGCACCAGTTCCCTCTCAGCCCCGGTCGTGCCAGCCAAGGCCAGGCGGACATCGTGGCTTTCGAGCGCACCACGGGTCAACCACCAGCGCACATCCTCAAAGGAATCCACGGTCTGCAAGTCGTCGCCGTCGAAGCCGGCATGCAGCACCCGCTCACCCGCCTGCAAGCCGGCGCGCTCCGCCACAGAGCCGGCCACCGGGCTACCCAGCACTGCCGCGGGCAGTTGCACACCGCTCCAGTTGACCACCGCGTACAACAGGACCGCCAGCAGCAGATTGGCCAGCGGCCCGGCTGCCACGATCAGTGCACGCGAACGCAAGGGCTGGGTATTGAAAGCCAGATGCCGTTCCTGCTCCTCCACCGGCGCTTCGCGCTCGTCGAGCATGCGCACATAGCCCCCCAGAGGAAAAGCGCAGAGGACAAACTCGGTAGCCGAGCCGCGCGGCTGCCAGCGCAACAACGTACGGCCAAACCCGATGGAAAAACGCAGTACCTTGACGCCACAGGCCACCGCCATGCGGTAGTGGCCATACTCATGCACGGCAATCAGTACCCCCAGCGCAAGGATGAAGGCAAGCAGCGTCAACATGCGGCCCGCTCGCCTCTAAACACCGAGCCGTGCAACGGCCTGCTCCGCCACGACGCGCGACTCGGCATCCAACGCCAGCAAGTCGGCCAGCGATTGCGGCACCGTCGTGGTCACCGCCGCCAGCGTCTCAACATTGACGGCATGGATCTGGTCGAAACGGATGCGCCTCTCCAGGAAAGCCGCTACCGCCACCTCATTGGCCGCATTGAGCACCGCCGTGGTGCCGACTGGCCCGTTCAGCGCATCCCAGGCCAGCCGGATGCCGGGAAACCGCTCTGGGTGGCCGCGCGTCTCCAGCGACTCGAAACTCATGTCGGCCAGGGTGCTGAAATCCAGCGCCGTCGCGCCAGACGCCATGCGCTCAGGCCAGGACAGGCCATAGGCGATCGGCACCCGCATGTCAGGTGTGCCCAGTTGCGCCACCACCGAATGGTCCTTGTACTGCACCATGGAGTGAATCACGCTTTGCGGATGAATCACCACCTCCAGCCGATCCGGCGCCAAGCCGAACAGGTAGCGCGCCTCGATCACTTCCAGCGCCTTGTTCATCATGGTGGCCGAATCGACCGAAATTTTGCGCCCCATCACCCAGTTCGGATGGGCGCAGGCTTGCTCCGGTGTGACGTCGCGCAGGGTGATCGGATCGCGGGTGCGAAATGGTCCACCGGACGCCGTCAGGATGATCTTGTCGACACGCCCGGCCCAGGTGAGCGGGTCCTCTGGCAACGACTGGAAGATGGCCGAGTGTTCGCTGTCAATCGGCAGCAGCGTGGCGCCGCCTTCGCGCACTGCGTGCATGAAGACCTCGCCACCAACCACCAGCGCTTCCTTGTTGGCCAGCAGCAGCCGCTTGCCGGCGCGCGCAGCCGCCAGGCAAGGCGCCAGGCCGGCGGCCCCCACAATGGCCGCCATCACGGCGTCAACCTCCTCATGAGCCGCCATGTCGGCAATCGCTGCTTCGCCGTGCAACACGCACGTGGCCGAACCATGCGCCACCAGCTGTGCCGCCAGCTCTTTGCCATGCGGCACACTGGCCATGACGGCAAAACGCGGCCTGAACTGCAAGCATTGCTGCAGCATCAGATCCACCCGCGTGGCAGCGGTCAGTGCAAAAACTTCAAAACGCTCCGGATGACGCGCCACCACGTCCAGCGTGTTGGTCCCGATGGAGCCGGTCGAACCCAGAATCGCCAGGCGTTGTTTCATGGGATCGAAAAAGAGATCAGCATCATGGTGAGCGGCAGCGTTGGCAGCAAAGCATCAACACGGTCCAGCACACCGCCATGGCCAGGCAGCAAGCCGCTGCTGTCCTTGACGCCGGCGCTACGCTTGATCAGCGACTCCACCAGATCGCCCACCACACTCATGGTAGCCAAGAACAGCACTGCCAACAGCAGAAACCAGACGCCATGGGTACCTAGACGGCTATAAAGGCTCGGATCGGCTACCTGCCAGGCTTGATCCGCCCAGCGCCAGCCCAACGCCAACAGCACCACGCCGGCCATGCCACCCCAGACGCCCTCCCAGCTTTTGCCCGGGCTGATGGAAGGCGCCAGTTTGCCGCGGCTGAAGCGGCCGCCAAACGCCTTGCCGGCAAAATAGGCGGCGATGTCAGCCATCCAGACCAGGGCCAGCACGGAGAGCAGAAAATTGATGCCGATGACACGCGCCTGAACCACCGCCAGCCAGGTGGCCCACAGCGCCCCCAACCCGGCAGCCCAACGCAAACCGGCGGGAATCGATGGCCAGAAGGGCACCCCTTTACGCAGCAACCAGCCACCGGCCAGTACCCACAGGCCACCGACCACCGACCAGACCAGGGGCACGGAACGGTACAGCAGTCCCAGATTCCAGGTCAAGCCGCACAACAACACACAGACCAGGGCACCCAGCAGCGACACCGTCTGGCTGCAGCTGTTGAGCCGCCCCCACTCCCAGGCCCCGGCTGCAATGAGGACCAAGGCCAGCGCGCTGAACGGCTCCGGTGAGGGATAAAACAGCGCCGGCAGCAGGATCAGCAGCAGGACAAGGGCGGTAATGACGCGCTGCTTGAGCATGGGTGGAGCCTTCAGGCGGCTTTCTGGTCGCCAGCGGCGACCTGGGCCGAGGTCTGGCCAAAGCGCCGCTCACGCCGACTGAATTCGGCCATGGCACGATCGAGCTCGGCTTCATCGAATTCGGGCCAGAGCTTGTCGCTGAAAAAGAGTTCGGCGTAGGCCGCCTGCCAGAGCAGGAAGTTGCTCAGGCGCTGCTCGCCACCGGTACGGATGATGAGATCGGGATCGGGGACATGCGCCAATGCCATGGCGCCCTGCAATTCACCCTCGGTGATCGGCTTGCCTTGGGCCACCAGTTTCGCGGCGGCCTGGGCCATATCCCAGCGTCCGCCGTAGTTGAAACAGACATTGAGGATCAGCCGTCCATTCGACGCAGTGGCTGCTTCAGCCTGTGCCAGACCGGCACGCACCTTGTCGGACAGGCCGCTTCGCTCCCCCACAAAATGCACCTGCACGCCATCCTGCTGGAGTTTCGGGACTTCCTTGGCCAGCGCCGTGGCCAGCAATTCCATCAGGCCCGAAACCTCGTCCGCCGGGCGATTCCAGTTTTCGGATGAAAAAGCGAAAACGGTCAATACGGCCACACCGCGGTCCACGCAGGCGCGGATGCAGCGTCGCAGGCTCTCCATACCCTGCCGGTGCCCGGCCAAGCGTGGCATGAAGCGCTTGGCAGCCCAGCGACCGTTGCCATCCATGACGATGGCGATGTGGTGCGGAATCCCGCTGGACGATGTCATGAGAGAAGGCAAGCCGACAACCGTCTCAGACGGCCATCACTTCCTGTTCCTTAGCTGCCACCAGTTGATCGATGGTGGCGACATGCTTGTCGGTCAATTTCTGGATATCGGCTTCGGAACGCTTCTGGTCATCCTCGGATGCCAGCTTGTCCTTGACCAGCTTCTTCACAGCCTCATTCGCATCACGACGCAGGTTGCGCACGGCGATCTTCGAGTTCTCGCCTTCATTGCGCACCAGCTTGGTCATCTCCTTGCGGCGCTCCTCGCTCATGGGCGGCATCGGCACACGGATCAGGTCGCCCATGGAGGCCGGGTTCAGGCCGAGATCACTCTCGCGAATGGCTTTCTCGATCTTGGCGCCCATGCCCTTTTCCCACGGCTGCACGCTGATGGTGCGGGCATCGAGCAGGGCCACGTTGGCAACCTGGCTCAGTGGCACCATGGAGCCGTAGTACTCCACGTGGATCGAATCGAGCAACGCCGGGCTGGCGCGGCCGGTGCGAACCTTGGATAGATTGCTCTTGAGCGCCTCGATGGACTGGTCCATCTTGGTTTCCATGGTCTTCTTGATGTCTGCGATCGTCATTGTTCTCTCCTGTGCTGCGTCTTCAGCCCTGCTCAGGCATACACCAGTGTGCCCTCGTCCTCACCCATCACCACACGCTTGAGCGCACCGTGCTTGAAGATGGAAAACACCTTGATGGGCAACTTCTGGTCGCGACACAGCGCAAAGGCCGTGGCATCCATGATGCCCAGATTCTTGTTCATCGCCTCATCGAACGACAGGCGGGTATAGCGCGTTGCAGCCGGGTCTTTCTTCGGGTCGGCAGTGTAGACGCCGTCCACCTTGGTGGCCTTGAGTACCACCTCGGCACCGATCTCGGCGCCGCGCAGGGCAGCCGCCGTGTCGGTGGTGAAGAAAGGGTTGCCGGTGCCGGCAGCGAAGATCACCACCTTACCCTCTTCCAGGTACTGCAGTGCCTTGGGCCGCACATAGGGCTCGACCACCTGCTCGATGCCGATGGCCGACATGACACGGGCCGTCAGGCCGGCCTTGTTCATGGTATCGGCCAGCGCCAGCGCGTTCATCACGGTGGCCAGCATGCCCATGTAGTCGGCGGTGGCCCGGTCCATACCGACCGAGCCGCCAGCCACACCGCGGAAAATGTTGCCGCCGCCAATGACGACGGCCACCTCCACACCGAGGCGGGTGATTTCCGCCACCTCCTCCACCATGCGCTGAATCGTGGCATGGTTGATGCCGAAGGCATCGTCCCCCATCAGGGCCTCACCGGACAGCTTCAGCAGTATGCGCTTGTGGGCCGGTTTGGACATGAGGGACTCTCCTTGAAACAGTGATCGATGGACTTGGTGGGTAGTGCGGAATTTACAGGATTGGCGTTCAACCGGCCTGCTTGGCAGCAGCCACCTGGGCAGCCACTTCAGCAGCGAAGTCGTCCACCTTCTTCTCGATGCCTTCGCCCACCACGTACAGGGTGAACGCTTTCACCGTGGTACCGGCGGCCTTGAGCATCTGTTCAATGGTCTGCTTGTCGTTCTTCACGAAGGGCTGGTTGAACAGCGACACTTCCTTCAGGTATTTCTGCACACCACCTTCAATGCGCTTGGCGACGATGTCGGCCGGCTGGGCCGGTTTGCCGGCAGCTTCAGCAGCTTTGCGGTCTTCCTCGGCCTTGCCGGCAGCAACCGCACGCTCTTTTTCAATCAGGTCGGCCGGCACATCAGCGCTGGTCAGGGCAACCGGTTTCATGGCAGCCACGTGCATGGCAACATCCTTGGCAGCGGTCTCGTCACCGTCGAACTCGACCACCACGCCAATGCGGGTGCCGTGCAGGTAGGCGGCCAGCTTGGCGCCGGAGGCGAAACGCTTGAAGCGGCGGAAGCTCATGTTCTCGCCGATCTTGCCGATCAGGCCCTTGCGCACATCTTCCAGCGTGGGGCCGAAGCCGTCTTGCGCATAGGCCAGTGCACCCAGGGCAGCCACGTCGGCCGGGTTGTGCTTGGCAACCAGCTCGGCAGCCGCCTTGGCCAGACCCAGGAAGCTGTCGTTCTTGGTCACGAAGTCGGTTTCGCAGTTGACTTCGATCAGGGCGCCGGTGGTGCCGTCGATGAAGCTGGCGACCACGCCTTCAGCCGTCACGCGCGAAGCAGCCTTGCCGGCCTTGGTGCCGAGCTTGACGCGCAGCACCTCTTCCGCCTTGGCCATGTCGCCGTCGGCTTCGGTCAGTGCCTTCTTGCACTCCATCATCGGGGCATCGGTCTTGGCGCGCAGTTCAGCGACCATGCTTGCGGTAATTGCAGCCATCTTGTTTCTCCGTGTGCAGTTCAGTTCAATTCAAACAGGGACTAAAAAAAAGGGGCATGCGCCCCTTTCTTCGGGTCGTGACCGGCTCAGGCAGCCTCGCTCACTTCCACAAACTCGTCACCAGCCTCGGACGACACGGCCTTGACCACGTCTTCCACAGCGTTGGCGCGGCCTTCGATGATGGCGTCGGCAATGCCGCGCGCGTACAGCGTCACAGCCTTGGACGAGTCATCATTGCCAGGGATCACGTAATCAATGCCTTCCGGCGAGTGATTGGTATCAACCACACCGATCAGCGGAATGCCCAGCTTCTTGGCTTCGGCAATGGCGATCTTGTGGTAGCCGACGTCGATCACGAAGATCGCGTCCGGCAGGGTGTTCATGTCCTGGATGCCGCCGATGTCTTTTTCCAGCTTCTCCAGCTCGCGGGCGAACATGAGCTGCTCTTTCTTGCTCATGCTGTCCAGGCCAGCTTCCTGCTGGGCCTTCATGTCCTTCAGACGCTTGATCGAGGTCTTGACCGTCTTGAAGTTGGTCAGCATGCCGCCCAGCCAACGCTGGTCCACGAAGGGCACGCCGGCACGCTGGGCTTCAGCGGCAACGATCTCACGGGCTTGACGCTTGGTACCCACCATCAGGATGGTGCCGCGCTTGGCAGCCAGTTGCTTCACGAACTTGGAAGCCTCCTGGAACATCGGCAGCGACTTTTCCAGGTTGATGATGTGGATCTTGTTGCGATGGCCGAAGATAAACGGGGCCATCTTGGGATTCCAGAAGCGGGTCTGGTGGCCAAAATGGACACCGGCTTCCAGCATTTCGCGCATGGTAACGGACATGGTTAACTCCAAAGGTTGGGTCTAAAATCCGGCCCTCTTTGCAGCAGGCGCCTGAAGAGCACCCGATGCAACACCTGGATGGACCGGTTTGCGATTTGTTCGCTGGCAGACCGGAATGGCCCATCAGCAAAACCCAAAGAGTATAGCACAGACACCCTCTTCATCACATGCTTGCAGACCTCCACACCACCCGCCAGCGTCTGCTGGCCGGCCAGACCAGCGCAAGCACCGAAATCGAGCGCGCCATCGCCATCGCGCAGTCGCCGCGCAACCAGCACGCTTTCCTGCAGACCAGCTTTGGCCAGGCACGCGCCGCCGCCCTGGCAGCCGACGCCGGGCGCCAGCCGCTGGCCGGGTTGGCCGTGTCGGTCAAGGACCTGTTCGACATGGCCGGCGAGACCAGCCGCGCCGGGTCGGTGGTGCTGGCGGATGCGCCGCCGGCGCATCAGGATGCCGCGGCCGTGGCCCGGCTGCGCGCCGCCGGAGCGGCGTTCATCGGCCGCACCAACATGACCGAATTCGCCTTCTCCGGCGTCGGCGTCAACCCGCACTACGGCACCCCGGCCAACGCCGTGGCCACCGACGTGCCCCGCATTCCCGGCGGCTCGTCCAGTGGCGCGGCCGTCTCGGTGGCCACAGGAGCTGCCTTCATCGGCCTGGGCTCGGACACTGGCGGCTCGATCCGCATCCCGGCCGCTCTGCAAGGGCTGGTCGGCTTCAAGAACACCGCCCGGCTGGTGCCGCTGGACGGCACTCTTCCCTTGTCCAGCACGCTGGACACCGCCTGCGCCATGACGCGCTCGGTGCGCGATGCCATCCTGGCGCATGAGATCCTGGCGGCACGGCGCGTCACACGCAGCACGGCCCCGCTCTCGGCTTACCGACTGGCCGTTACACCGACTCTCATGCTCGACGGCGCGGATGCAACCGTGGCCCGCGCCTTTGAGCGCACGCTGCAGGCCCTGCGTACCGCCGGGGCCCACATCGAAGAAATCGCCCTGCCCGAACTGGGCGAGCTGGCCGGCATGCAGGCCAACGGCAGCTTTGCCGCCGCCGAGAGCTACGCCTGGCATCGCCGACTGTTGCAGCAGAAGGCAGCCCAGTACGATCCACGTGTCGCCAGCCGCATCCAGCGCGGCGCCACCATGAGCGCGGCCGACTACCTTGAACTGATGCAGGTGCGCCGCGACTGGATCGCTCACGTCGAACAGGCCCTGCAAGGTTTCGATGCCGTGCTCTCGCCCACCGTGCCGGTCGTGGCGCCGCCCCTCTCGGAAGTCGCGCCCGGTGAAGGCAAGGATGCGGCGCTGGACGCCGCGCGTGACGCAGCCTTCTTCCGCATCAACGGCCTGCTGCTGCGCAATCCGAGCGTGGTTAACATGCTGGACGGCTGCGCCATCTCGCTGCCTTGCCATACGGCTGACGAGCTGCCGGTCGGCCTGATGCTCTGGCACGGCGCGATGCGCGATGATGGCGTGTTGAATCTGGCACTGCAAATCGAAAATTTGCTACAAAGACAATAGCTGCTTGCGCAGATGAAGCAAGGGCCAAGCATTAAAAACAACAGGAATTCATGAAAATTGCAGTCATTGGCGCCGGCATCATTGGCGTCACCACCGCCTACGAACTCGCGCAGGATGGTCACGAAGTCACCGTTTTTGAGCGACGCTTGGCCGCCGCCGAAGAAGGCAGTTTTGCCAATGCGGGGCTGGTCGCACCGGCCTACACCACGCCTTGGGCCGCACCGGGCATGCCCCTCAAGATCATCAGCCACCTTCTGAGCCGCCATGCGCCGGTGCGCATCCGCTGGCCGCTGTCGCGCCAGGAACTGGGCTGGATGTGGAAAAGCTGGCGTGCCTGCCAACCGGAGACCTTTGTGGCCAACCGCCAGCGCATGCAGCGGCTGGCCGCCTTCAGCCGCGAGCGGCTGCACCAGATCAGCGCCGACCTGCAGCTCGAATTCGACCGCAGCGAGGGCCATCTGGTGCTGCTGCGCTCGGCCAAGGACCAGGCCCAGATGCAAGCCAGCCTGCAGGTGCTGCGCGAGGCCGGTGTCCCGTTCAAGGAAATCAGCCCGGAGGACGCGCGCAAGATCGAGCCTGCGCTCAACCCGGACACATCTTTTCACGGCGCCATCCACCTGCCACAGGACGAGGTCGGCAACTGCCGCCAGTTCGCCCTGCTGCTCAAGAACGAGACCCAGCGCCAAGGCGTGAACTTTGCCTTCAGCACTACGGTGGAATCGATCGAGCCGACTACCGACGGATCCGCTGCCGGCGTCAGGCTGCATCTGGCCGGCGAGTCCGAAACGCAACACTTCGACGCCACCGTGCTGTGCGCCGGCATCGACTCGGCACGCCTGCTGCGCCCGCTCGGCGTGAAGATCCCGTTGGCTGCGGTGCATGGCTATTCGATCAGCGCGGCCGTGCGCGAACCGCTGAACGCGCCGCGCAGCGCCATCATGGACGAACGCTACAAGGTCAACATCACACGCCTGGGTCAGCGGGTGCGTGTGGCCGGCACGGCAGAAATCGGCGGCGCGCCCGGTGAGCAGCGCGCCGGTACCCTCCAGACGCTCTACAAGGTCCTGCACGACTGGTTTCCTGGCGCGGCGCAGATCAGCAGTGGCGTCCAGGTATGGAAAGGCGCGCGCCCCATGCTGCCTGACGGCCCGCCACTGTTGGGCGCCAGCGGCATCCCGGGCCTGTGGCTGAACCTGGGGCATGGCGCCAGCGGCTGGTCGCTGAGCTGCGGGTCGGCCCGAGCCCTGGCCGACCTGATCGCCGGACGTCCGCCGGAGATCGATCTCGAAGGCCTGGACCTGCAACGACTGAAGCCCTGAACAGGGCTATGAACGGCCCCCTGGGGCCTCTGAACGGCGCGGGAGGAGGGCCATGATTCAGGTACATTCGGCGTAACCACCGGTACACCCCTTGCTCATGAGCCCTGAACTATCCCAACGCTTGGCCCTCGCCGTGGACGAGATGCCGGCCTTTCCGAAGAGCGTGCAAAAAATCCTGGAACTGACCCGGGATGTGGACTGCACGCCCAAGGATCTGGTACAGGTGATTGACAAGGACCCGGTGCTCACGGTCAAGATCCTGAAAGTCGTCAACTCGGCCTACTACAGCCTGCCCAAGCAGGTCACCTCGATCAACCACGCCGTGGTCTTCATGGGCTTCAACACCATCAAGAACCTGGCCTTGGGCATTGCCGCCATCGGCATGCTGCCCAAAAGCAATGCAGCCGGCTTTGATGTGCAGCAGTACCTGCTGCACTCGCTGGCTACGGCAGGCATTGCCCGACAGCTGGCCTCCGACCTGGACAGCGCCGACCCGATGGACTGCTTCATTGCCGGCCTGCTGCACGATTTCGGCAAGGTGGTGTTCGCCCAGTTCATGCCCGACGAGTTCCGCCACGCACTGGAAATCAGCCAGCGCGACGGCAGCTCGCTGCACGAGGCACTGCAAGACAGCATCGGCGCCGACCATGCGCTGGTGGGCGCCATGCTGGTGGAAAAGTGGCGCTTCTCCCCCCATCTGGTGGAAGCCATCCGCAACCAGCACGGTGCGGAACTGAAAGACAGCGACATGATCGCCTGCGTCTTTGCCGCCAACCAGATCAGCAAGAAACTGCAATTCGGCTTTGGTGGCAATACCTGCATCGAGGAGCTCACACCCGCCATGGCGCGGCGTCTGGGCGGCCATCTGGATGCCGTCATCGCCCGGCTGGGCGATCTGACCACCCTGTTCGAAGAAGCCCAGATCTTTTCCCGACTCGAAGGCTGAGCATGAAAGTCAAGTTCTGGGGCGTCCGCGGCTCCATCGCCTCCCCCGGACCGCACACCGTTCGCTACGGCGGCAACACCACCTGCATTGAGATCCGCACCGACAACAACGAGCTGATCATCCTGGATGCCGGCACCGGCATCTTCCCGCTGTCTCAGACCCTGCTGGCCGAACTGCCGGTGCAGGCCAATGTGCTCATCACGCATTCGCATTGGGACCACATCCAGGGCCTGCCCTTCTTCATCCCCAACTTCATCCCCGGCAACCTGCTGCGCCTGCATGGCGCCTTCGACCCGGTGTCCGGCAAGGGCGTTGAACAGGTGATGTCGGTGCAGCTGCAATACAGCTACTTTCCGGTGCGCGAAGCGGAGATGAAAGCGCGCATCGAGTACGTCACGCTGGCACCAGAGCAGACCATCCAGATCGGCAGCGCCACCATCACGCCCTACCTGCTCAACCACCCGGTCATCAACTTCGGCTACCGCATCGAGGCCGGCGGCAAGTCGGTGTTCTTCACCGGCGACCATGAGCCGCCGTACAACATCTATGAGCCAGGCGACGCTGAACACGCCGAATACCAGGCCTTCGTCGATGAAAAGCAAGCCGCCATCCTGGAAGCGATCCGCGGTGTCGATGTGCTGATTGCCGACACCTCCTACACCGCGCAGGAGTACCCGGCCAAAAAAGGCTGGGGCCACGGCACTTTCGAAAGCAGCATCCAGGCCGCACGCCAAGCCGGTGCCCGCGTGCTCTACTGCACCCACCACGAGCCGACGCGCAGCGACGATGCACTGGAAGCCGCCTTCGCCCAGGCGCTGGCCGACAACCCGGCCCCACCGGGCGACCGGCTGGACATCCGCCTGGCGCGGGAAGGTGACAGTTACGAGTTCTGAGCCGACAGACCGCGCAGCATGGACAAGATCAACTTCCACCGCCACCACCCGCTGCACCAGGTCGCCGCCACGCGCCAACTGGAAGCCACATTGGCGGCCGGACTGCCTCCCCACACCCTGATGCAACGCGCCGGTCTGGCCACGGCACGGCTGGCACTGGCGCTGGCGCCCCATGCACAGACGTTCTGGCTGGCCTGCGGGCCGGGCAACAACGGTGGTGACGGACTGGAAGCCGCCATGCACCTGCAGCAGTGGGGCAAGACGGCGCTGGTGAGCTGGCTCGGCACGCTGCAGGAGGCACCGGCCGATGCGCGCGCCTCCTATGCGCGCGCGCAAGCCGCCGGCGTACGCTTCCTGGATGCGCCGCCGGCCGAGTGCGACTGCTGCATCGATGCCCTGCTCGGCATCGGCGCCACACGCGCGGCCGAGGGACGGCTGGCCGAGTGGATTGCGCACATCAACACCCTGAGCGTGCCGGTGCTGGCGGTAGACCTGCCTTCGGGCCTGAATGCCGATACCGGGGCCTGCGAAGGCCCTGGTGTGCGCGCGACGCACACCTTGAGCCTGCTCACGCTCAAACCCGGGCTGTTCACCGGACAGGGACGCGACGCGGTAGGTGAAGTTTGGTTCGAATCGCTCGGCGCAGAAAACGTCGCGGCACCACCGGCGCAAGCCACGCTGTCCGGCGCACCGCTCCCCCATGCACGGCCGCACGCCTCGCACAAGGGCAGCTATGGCGATGTTGCTGTCATCGGTGGTGCCCCGGGCATGACCGGCGCAGCACTGCTGGCGGCTTGCGCAGCTTTACACCAGGGCGCCGGACGGGTGTTTGTCGGCTTGCTGGACGGCGGCAGTCTGGGCGTTGATGCCAACCACCCCGAACTGATGTTCCGTCCTCTTGAAGCGCTGGATCCGGCACAGCTGACGGTGGTCTGCGGCTGTGGTGGCGGCACGGCAATTGCCGCCCAGCTGCCGCGGTTCTTATCAACAGCACCCCTTGCCGTCATTGATGCAGACGCTCTCAATTCAATAGCAAACGACAGCCAGCTCCAGCAGCAACTGCGTGCCCGTCATGCGCGTGGACGCCAGACTGTGTTGACACCCCACCCCCTGGAAGCAGCCCGCCTGCTCGACACAACCACGGCAGCGGTGCAGCACGACCGGCTGGCCACGGCGCAGCAGCTCGCCCAACGCTTCCATTGCACCGTGGTGTTGAAGGGATCGGGCACGGCGATTGCCACGCCGGGCATCACACCGGCCATCAACCCGACCGGCAATGCGCTTTTGGCGACCGCCGGCACCGGTGATGTGCTGGCCGGCATGATTGGCGCCCGGCTGGCCAATGGTCGGTCGGCCTTCCAGGCTGCTTGCGAAGCGGTCTGGTTGCACGGCCGCGCCGCTGACACCTGGCCGCACGACCAAGCCCTGACAGCCGGCGCGCTGGCGCACGCCGGCCTCGTCAACTAGCCACGCCCGACGAAGGGCATCTTGTTCGCCATCACGGTGTGGAACAGCACGTTGGCTTCCAGCGGCAAGTTGGCCATGTAGAGCACCGACTGGCCGACGATGCCGACGTCCATCAACGGCTCCACCGCGATCTCGCCACTGGCTTGCGGTACGCCCTTGGCCATGCGCTCGGCCATCTCGGTGGCGGCATTGCCGATGTCGATCTGGCCGACTGCGATGTCGTACTTGCGGCCATCGAGCGAAGCGGTCTTCGTCAACCCCATCACACCATGCTTGGTCGCGGTGTAGGCGATCGAGTTCGGCCGCGGCGCATGGGCTGAAATGGAGCCGTTGTTGATGATGCGGCCTCCACGCGGCAACTGTGTCTTCATGACGCGGAACGCCTGCTGGATGCACAGGAACATGCCGGTGAGGTTGATGTCCACCACGTTCTTCCACTGCTCGACCGTCAAGTCCTCCAGCGGAATGCCCGGCGCATTGACGCCGGCGTTGTTGAACAGCACATCCACTCGGCCCCAGGCCTGCACCGTGGCATCAAACAGGGCCCGCACCGACTCCGGCTGCGACACATCGGTGGGCAACACCAGTGCGCGCTCACCGGCACCGGAGGCCGCCGCGACCGCCAGCAGCGGTTCGCGCCGGCGCCCGGCCAGTGCCACGCGATAGCCGTCGGCCAGCAAAGCCAGCGCCGCCGCCTTGCCGATGCCCGTGCCGGCGCCGGTCACGATAGCTACTTTGTTATGACCCGTCATTCTTCCTGGTCTCCAAACTGAACTTATTTGCGCCGGCTCTTGCGCCCTTTGCTTTTGGCCGCAACCTTCTTCACTGCCGCCTTGAGCGCCTGGATCGGTGACGGCAGGGCACGGGACTGCGCAGCCGACACCTTCTTCGCGGCACGCTTGGCCGACGTCTTGGTCGGCATACCCTCGCCACCGCGGCCGTCGTGGGCCAGGCCCTTGTCCTTCATGGCGCGTGCCATGAACTCCTCACCCTCGCGCACCAGGCGGAAGTCGATGCGCCGGCCGTCCAGGTCGACGCGGCTGACCTGCACCCGTACCCGCGTGCCGATGGCATAGCGGATGCCGGTGCGCTCGCCGCGCAGCTCCTGGCGAGCCTCGTCGAAGCGGAAGTACTCGCCGCCCAGTTCGGTGATGTGCACCAGTCCCTCGACGTACATGGCGTCGAGCGTGACGAAGATGCCGAAGCTGGTGGCCGCTGTCACCACACCGCTGAACTCCTCGCCCAGGTGCTCGCGCATGTACTTGCACTTGAGCCAGGCTTCCACATCGCGGCTGGCCTCGTCGGCCCGGCGCTCGTTGGCGCTGCAGTGCAGGCCGGCCGCCTGCCAGGCCATCAGCTCGGCGCTGACCTTCTTCGGCTTCTCGCCCGAGAGCTTCTGCTTGGCCGCTTCGCTCTTCTCGATCCGGCGCGACAGCTTGGCGTGCGCCTCGCCCGGCGTCGGCAGGGCCGGCAGGTGGTAACGCGTCTTGCCCAGGATGGCCTTGATCACACGGTGCACCAGCAGGTCCGGATAGCGCCGGATCGGGCTGGTGAAATGGGTGTAGGACTCGAAGGCCAGGCCGAAGTGGCCGCTGTTGTGCGGCGTGTAGATCGCCTGCTGCATCGAGCGTAGCAGCATGGTGTGGATCTGCTGCGCGTCCGGGCGCTCCTTGGTGGCCACGGCGATGGCCTGGAATTCCGCCGGCGAGGGGTTCTCGCTGATGGTCATGCCCACGCCGGTGGCCTTGAGGTAGTTGCGCAGCAGCTCATTCTTCTCCGGCGTCGGCCCTTCGTGCACGCGGAACAGGCCGGCGTGCTTGCTCTGGCCAATGAAATCGGCGCTGCAGACATTGGCCGCCAGCATGGCCTCCTCGATCAGGCGGTGTGCCTCGTTGCGCACACGCGGCACAATTTTCTCGATGCGTCCACTCTCGTCGCAGACGATCTGGGTTTCGGTGGTTTCGAAATCCACCGCCCCACGCTTGGTGCGCGCTGCCAGCAAGGCACGGTAGACATCGTCGAGATTCAGCAGATCGCCCACCAGCGCCTTGCGCCGCTGCGCCTCCGGGCCATGGGTGTTGGACAGGATGGCCGCCACCTCGGTGTAGGTCAGACGCGCATGGCTCCACATCACCGCCGGGTAGAACTGGTAGGCCGTGATCTCGCCTTCGTTGCTGATGAACATGTCGCACACCATGCACAGGCGTTCGACCTCGGGATTGAGCGAGCACAAGCCGTTGGACAGCTTCTCCGGCAGCATCGGGATGACGCGGCGCGGGAAATAGACGCTGGTGGCGCGTTCATAGGCATCGACATCGATCGGCGAACCGGTCTCCACATAGTGGCTGACGTCGGCAATCGCCACCAGCAGGCGCCAGCCGCGTACCGCGTTCTTGCCGCGGCCCTGGGTTGCCGGTTCACAATAGACGGCATCGTCAAAGTCGCGTGCGTCCTCGCCATCGATGGTCACCAAAGGCACATCGGTCAGGTCAACACGGTGCCGCTTGTCCTGCGGCCGCACCTTGTCGGGCAGACCACGTGCCTGGGCAATACAGGCTTCCGTGAATTCATGCGGCACGCTGTACTTGCGCACCGCGATCTCGATTTCCATGCCGGGGTCGTCGACCTCACCCAGCACTTCCTTGATGCGCCCCACCGGCTGACCGAACAGGGCCGGCGGCTCCACGAGCTCCACCACCACCACCTGGCCAGGTTTGGCCTGGCCGGTCGCGCCCTTGGGAATCAGGATGTCCTGCCCGTAGCGTTTGTCCTCGGGCGCCACCAACCAGACGCCGCTCTCCTGCAGCAGCCGGCCGATGATCGGATGTGCCGGTCGCTCGATGATCTCCAGCACGCGCCCCTCGGGGCGGCCCTTGCGATCAGAACGCACGATGCGCGCCTTGACGCGGTCCTTGTGGAGCACGGCGCGCATCTCATTGGGTGGCAAATAAATGTCCGGTTCACCGTCGTCACGCACCACAAAACCATGGCCGTCACGATGACCTTGAACACTTCCTTCAATTTCTTCCAACAATCCGCTGGAACGCTCAAAATTTTTGATATACTTCTCTCTTTCCTGAAATGCCCAGGTGGCGGAATTGGTAGACGCACTAGTTTCAGGTACTAGCGAGTAACATCGTGGAGGTTCGAGTCCTCTCCTGGGCACCAATATAAAGTAAAACCGTTACGGTTTTGCAAACAAAAAGCCGCTGAACCTTCAGCGGCTTTTTTTCTTTCCGGCTTCTGCTACACCGCAACAGTTCCGCCGCGCGTTGTACAACCTGCGCCGAACAAAACCCTCGACCCGGAAAACGCCGTGGAACCCGCTTGGCCGGGCCACTGGCGTTGCCCCCTGCAAGGGGCTGAAGCCTGCGGCTCCGAGCCTGCCTGCGCAGGCTCGGACAGGCCGAAGAACCACAGCCTCTGGCGCGGGCCTGTCTAACGAAGCGACACGCCCTTTGCGCAGCCTGGTGGTGTTCCATCAGACAGGCTGCGCCACCAGATCGTGGCCTTGCGTACCGACGATGCGGGCACGCGTGAACTCACCGACCTTGAGCGTCTTGCTGATCTTTTCCGGTGGCAGCAGCTTGACCACGCCGTCGATCTCCGGCGCATCGGCATAACTGCGCCCGACCCCGCCCTTGCGCCCCATCGCCGGTGCCGAGTCCACCAACACCTGCATGGTGGCACCCACGCGCTGCTGCAGCTTGGCAATCGAGACCTCCTCGGCCACTGCCATGAAGCGGGCGCGCCGTTCCTCGCGCACTTCCTCGGGCAGCATGCCTGGCAATTCGTTGGCCGTAGCGCCCTTGACCGGGCTGTAGGCAAAACAACCGGCGCGGTCGATCTTCGCTTCGCGCATGAAATCGAGCAGATGCTCGAACTCGGCTTCCGTCTCGCCGGGGAAACCGGCGATGAAGGTGCTGCGGATCACGATCTCGGGGCAGACTTCGCGCCAGCGCTGGATGCGCTCCAGGTTCTTCTCGCCGCTGGCCGGGCGCTTCATGCGCTTGAGCACCTCGGGGTGGCTGTGCTGCAAGGGCACGTCGAGGTACGGCAGCACCTTGCCGGTGGCCATCAGGTCAATGATCTCGTCCACATGCGGGTAGGGATAGACGTAATGCAGGCGCACCCAGGCGCCATGCGCCTCGGCCAGCTCGCCCAGCGCCTGCACCAGCTCGAACATGCGGGTCTTGACCGGCTTGCCGTCCCAGAAGCCGGTGCGGTATTTCACGTCCACGCCGTAGGCGGAGGTGTCCTGGCTGATCACCAGCAATTCCTTGACGCCGCCTTCAAACAGCGCCTTGGCCTCTTTCAGCACATCACCCACCGGACGGCTGACGAGGTCGCCACGCATCGAAGGGATGATGCAGAAGGTGCAACGGTGGTTGCAGCCCTCGCTGATCTTGAGATACGCATAGTGGCGTGGCGTCAGCTTGATGCCGGCTTCACCGAAGGCACCCGGCACCAGGTCGATGAAGGGATCGTGCGGCTTCGGCAGGTGCGCATGCACCGCGTTCATCACTTCCTGCGTGGCGTGCGGGCCGGTGACGGCCAGCACACGAGGGTGGATTTCCTTGATGAGGTTGCCGCCGTCCTCGGCCGTCTTCGCCCCCAGGCAGCCGGTGACGATAACCTTGCCGTTCTCGGCCAGCGCCTCGCCGATGGTGTCCAGGCTTTCCTTCACCGCGTCGTCGATGAAGCCGCAGGTGTTGACGATCACCAAGTCCGCGCCCTGGAAGGTCTTGGCGGTCTGGTAGCCCTCGGCGCTCAGCTGGGTCAGGATCAGTTCGGAATCGGTCAGCGCTTTGGGGCAGCCCAGGCTGACGAAGCCGATTTTCGGTGTCGCGGCAGAATCGGGAGAGGTGGGGGACAAGACTTCACTCATCCCGCTATTGTCCCAGTATTCGGGCGCCGGTTCAGCGCTTCAGCCCGAAGGCCCCCAGCATCTGCTCGGTCTGCTTCTGCATCTGCTCCTGCATCTGCACGAACATGGCTTTGGACTGCTCCAGGTTGCTGTTCACCAGCCCCTGCATCATGGGCGCCTGCATGGCCATGAACTGGGTCCACATCTCGGGCGTCACACCCTTGGACTGCTCGGTCAGCTTGCTCTGCACGTCATACAAGGACTGGATGTTCTTTTCCAGGTAGCCACCCATGAAACCCTGCATGGCATGGCCGTAGAAACGGATGATGTTGGCCAGCACCGAGGCGCTGAACATCGGCGTGCCGCCGGCTTCTTCTTCCAGGATGATCTGCAGCAGGATGCTGCGCGTGATGTCTTCGCCGGTCTTGGCGTCGCGCACCACGAAGGCGGCGTTGGCCATCACCAGTTGCTTGATCTCGGTCAGCGTGATGTAGCTCGAGGTGTTGGTGTCGTACAGGCGGCGGTTGGGGTATTTCTTGATGATCCGCTCAGCGCCTGCAGCGGTATCCCCTTGCTTCTCTTTCATGACCGGCATCTCCTCTCCTCGATCCTGTGGATCTACTCAAGCTACTGCGCTGCGACACATTCTAGGAAGAGATGTGGCGCAAAGCCCCCAAGGTTTACCCTGAGGGGAAACGAAAAAGCCCCGGCTTCATGGGAAACCGGGGCTGCATCTTGGTAGGCGCGATTGGACTCGAACCAACGACCCCCACCATGTCAAGGTGGTGCTCTAACCAGCTGAGCTACGCGCCTAAGAGTATTCGAGAAGCGAGAGTATAGCAGCAAACCGGCGCTTCAATGATCGGGCCGGCAAAAAAACGTGCTGCTGCCGTCACGAAAGGGCAATGCCGTGGGACATAATTGACGTTAACGTAAACGTCAAGCATCCCATTTTTACCTCTGGAGATCGACATGCAAATTGCAGGCAAAGTATTCATCGTGACTGGCGGCGCTTCGGGCCTGGGCGAAGGCACCGCGCGCATGCTGGCAGCCAATGGCGGCAAGGTCGTCATTGCCGACATGCAGGCTGAAAAAGGCGAGGCGGTGGCCAAGGAGATTGGCGGCGCCTTTGTCAAGTGCGACGTCAGCCAGGAAGCCGACGGCCAGGCCGTGGTGGCCAAGGCCCTCTCGCTAGGCAAGCTGATGGGCCTGATCAACTGCGCCGGCATCGCTCCGGCCGAGAAGACCGTGGGCAAGAACGGTGCGCACGCGCTGGCCACCTTCAGCAAGACCATCACCGTCAACCTGATCGGTAGCTTCAACATGATCCGCCTGGCCGCTGACGCCATGTGCAAGAACGAACCCGAGTCCACCGGCGAGCGCGGCGTGATGATCTCCACCGCATCGGTCGCAGCCTATGACGGCCAGATCGGCCAAGCCGCCTACAGCGCCTCCAAGGGCGGCGTGGTCGGCATGACGCTGCCGATCGCGCGCGACCTGGCCCGCAACGGCATCCGCAACATGACGATCGCCCCCGGCATCTTCGGCACGCCCATGCTGTTCGGCATGCCGCAGGAGGTGCAGGACGCACTGGCCGCCAGCGTGCCCTTCCCCAGCCGCTTGGGCACCCCCGAGGACTACGCCAAGCTGGCCAAGCACATCATCGAGAACGACATGCTCAATGGCGAGGTGATCCGCCTGGACGGCGCCATCCGCCTGGCACCGCGCTGAGTTCCCGCCCCATCAGCCGGCCGCCCGCCCGGGTTGGCCGGCTTTTTTGTGGTTCTTCACGGATTTCCGGGGAATGCTGCTTTGATCTTGAGGAAGAAGTAGTCGGTATTGCGGTATCCGAAGGCCATGCGCTTGATCAGCTTGATCTTGTTGTTGATGCCTTCCAGAGTGCCTGTGTGCATGGGCCATCGAACCCGGCTGAGGATGCCGCGCCAATAGGGTTTGAGTAAATTGGCGAAACGTATGAGAGCGGGGATCTCGCTCTGGCGGGCATGTTCTAGCCATTGCCTCCAGCGCCGACGCCACTCCCAGGCATCGGGTGCATTCCACAGGCTCTTGAGCTGCTCGCGCATGACGTAGACCGTCATCAGGGACTGGTTGGCTGCCAGCACCTCCTGCAGGTGAACCTGCTGTCTGGGCTCCAGCCGCGCCGGATTGCGCAGCAGCAGCCAATGCGCCTGCTTGACCACCCGGCGCGCAGCCCTGTCCTGGCGCAGCTCATTGGCCGCATCCACCCGCACACGACTGATCACTTCCCGGGCGTACTTGGCCACCACATGGAACAGGTCGTAGACGATGCGTGCCCTGGGGCAGTGATGGCGCACCTCCAGGTCATAAGCCGTGTTCATATCCATGGCCACGGCCTGTATGCGTGCACAGCCCTGGGGGCCCAGGCCTCGGAAGAACTCGCGGACCGATGTGCGTGCCCGCCCCACGCCAATCCACAGCACGCGCCGGGTGTCAGCATCAAGCACCACGCTGGCGTAGCGGTGGCCCTTGTGCAGCGCAAACTCATCCATGATCAGCCGTCTGGGCTGGGCACGCGGCAGCCGCTCCAGGCGCTGGCGCAGTTGCCGAGCATCGATCTCCCGCACCGTGCTCCAATGCAGGGCAAAAATCTGCGCCACATGGGCCACCGGCAACTTGGTGCACCACAGCGCCACGGCCTCGCTCAAACGCTGCGTCATGCGGGCGTAGCGCGCCAGCCACTCAATGTGCTGCAGCCGGGCTCCGCAGCTCGGGCAACTCACTCGTGACATCAGCACCTGGAGCTCGACTCGCTGGCCCAGCAGGGGTAAATCGCGCACCCGTCGCCATTGGCGGTCGTGCACGGTACGGCAAGTGCCCTTGCAGTGGCAACAAGCCAGCTCAGCCCCGTCATCGGGTTCGAGCCGGATGTCGATCTGTCCGGGCTGGCGCTCCAGTTTCGTGATCCTGAATCCCGGCCAGAAGTCTGACCAGAAGGCCGATGAGGCAGTATGCTGCAGCATGGGGCGGTCTCCTCAGTGCTTGGTGATTGGTCGCACAACCATCTTCGCTGAAGATGCACCGCCCCTCTTTATTCGCCCGTCAGTCGGCACCGGCAACTCCTTGCCTCGCCTCCTTTGCCTTAGTAGTAGGATTAAAGGCCCATTTTGTCCAGCCGCATGCTTTATTCGCGGCTCGGCCATGGGCGGTTTCTCCCACTCAAGATCCCCCTGCAGCACCCCCGGCATGGGTTCTCGGGGGCTACGATTTTGGAGGCGGACTGCCGTGAGAGACCAGCCTAGTCTTGCAAAGGCTGCTGGCGAGCCGCCTGCAACTGCTCGTGCAGCTTGCGGTTACTGCGACGAAGCAACAGGCCACACGCAATGGTGGCCACAACAAGAAAGACTTGGATAGCGTTGACTAGGACGAGGCTTGACATGATGACCCTAGCGTAGCGCAACATCGAGTGCACGTTTTGCAGTTTACGGGAATCAACTCGCTTATCAAGCTTGCCTCCACTCAAATCCGTGAAGAACCTTTTTTGTGCCCGCCGGCCGGAGCTGGCCGGCATCACAAAGAAGACTTCCTACAATCGACCGCATGGCCATTCCCCAATCCTTCATCCAGGAGCTGCTAGCGCGCGCCGACGTCGTCGAGATCGTCGGACGCTATGTGCAGCTCAAGAAGGGGGGCGCCAATTTCATGGGGCTGTGTCCGTTCCACGCCGAGAAGTCGCCCTCGTTCACGGTCAGCCCGACCAAGCAGTTCTACCACTGCTTCGGCTGCGGCAAGCACGGCGACTCCATCAACTTCCTGATGGAACACACCGGCATGAGCTTCATCGAGGCGGTGAAGGAACTGGCCCAGCATTACGGCCTGCAAGTGCCTGAGGACGAGGCCAGCCCGCAGGATCGCGCACGTGCCGCCGAACAGCGGCAAAAACAGGCCACGCTGAACGACGTGCTGGAAAAGGCCGGCGAGGCCTATCGCAAACATCTCAAGAGTGCGCCACGCGCCATCGACTACCTCAAACGCCGTGGCCTGTCCGGCGAAATCGCCAAGCAGTTCGGCCTGGGTTATGCACCCGAAGGCTGGCGCTCGCTGGCCAGCGTCTTTCCACAGTACGACGACCCGCTGCTGGTGGAAAGCGGCTTGGTCATCACCAACGCGGAAGAGAACAACGGCGGCGAGGAAAAACGCTACGACCGCTTCCGCGACCGCATCATGTTCCCGATCCGCAACGTCAAGGGCGAGTGCATCGGCTTTGGCGGGCGCGTGCTCGGTGACGAAAAACCCAAGTACCTGAACTCGCCGGAAACGCCGGTGTTCAGCAAAGGACGCGAGTTGTACGGTCTGTTCGAGGCGCGCAACGCGATCCGCGACCTCGGCTACGCGCTGGTGACCGAAGGCTATATGGACGTGGTGGCGCTGGCGCAACTGGGTTTTCCCAACGCCGTGGCCACGCTGGGCACCGCCTGCACCACCGAGCATGTGCAGAAGCTGTTCCGCTTCACCGACACCGTGGTGTTCAGCTTCGACGGCGACGCCGCCGGCCGGCGTGCCGCCCGCAAGGCGCTCGACGGCGCCCTGCCCTACGCTACCGATGTGCGCAGCGTGAAGTTTCTGTTCCTGCCGGCCGAGCACGACCCCGACAGCTACATCCGCGAGTTCGGCCGCGAGGCCTTTGCCCGCTGCGTCAGCGAAGCCGTGCCGCTGAGCCGTTTCCTGATCGAGGCGGCGCGTGAGGGTTGCGACCTCTCCAGTGCCGAAGGCCGCGCCCACCTGGCCAGCAACGCCAAACCGCTGTGGAGCCAGTTGCCCGACGGCGCGCTCAAGCGCCAGTTGCTGACCGAGATCGCCGAGCTGGTGCAACTGAGCGGCCAGGAGCTGAACGAGCTCTGGAATCCGCCAGCCCGCAGCAGCGAGCGCGAGCGCCCGTCCGCCAACCGCTCTGAAAACCATAGCGCCTGGCGCAATGATGGCGAGGGTTACAGCCCGAAATTCAGCAAGAAATGGGCGCCACGGCCACCCCGCGTGCGTGCCCAACTGGTCAACCGGGCCGACCATGCGGCCCGCCTGCTGCTGGCGCACAGCGGCATCTGGGACAGCCTCTCGAGCGAAGACCACCACCTGCTGTGCGAGTTGCCCGAGCCCCACGGCCCGCTCCTGAGCTGGCTGGAAAGCCAACTGCACGAACACGGCCCCCAGCCCTGGGCGGCGCTGCGCGAAGGGCTGCGCGAGCACCCGGCCGAGGCGCTGGCGCTCAAGCTCATGACCGGCTCCGACCTGGCGGCTGGCGACGACCATGGCGAAACCCTGGCCGAGCTGCGCAACTTGCTCAACCGCATGCTGATCGACCACATCAAGGCCCTGGAGACCGAGGCCATCGAGGCCTCCCTCAACAACCCGGCAGCGTTGGAGCGCTACCGTGAATTGCAGCTTCGCCGGCGTGCGCTGGAAACGGCCTCGCCGCAAAAAGCGGATTAGCCCCTGGCAAGAATGAGGCGAGCCACCTGCCCGCAAGAGCGCTGCCCTTGCCGCCCTAGCACAAAAGCACCGAAAAACCCCGCCAGCATTGAATTTCTGTTGGCCCCGGCTATAATCCTCAACTGATTTTCGGCAAGAGCGACAGCAGCACCTCCGGGCCAGGCCAACCGCAGCACCATGTGCGCGACCGGCCACCTTACCGCAAGGACTGCATTCCAAATGATCGCCCTCCCATCTTGCCTCTGAGGAACCCCTCCTCTGTCCCCCAACTGCGCCGGTCGTTTTCGGTGCCTGTGTTTGTTTCTTTGTGCCAGTTTTTGATGTCCTGAGGTTGATTCATGCCCGCTCAAAAGTCCAAGAAGCCTGCAAAGCCCGCCGCAAAACCCGTCGCCAAGGCCTCGCCGAAGCCCGTTGCCAAGAAAGCTGCCGCCCCCAAGGCCGTAGCCAAACCGGCAGCCAAGGCCTTGCCGAAGCCCGCTACGAAAGCCTCATCCGTGCCCGCCTCCAAGACCCCTGCCAAAGCCGAGAAAGCCGCCAAGACCCCGGCCGCTGAAGTGAAGAAAACCGTTGCCGTTGCCACCGAAGAAGTGGTGAAGAAAAAACCGGGCCGCCCGCCCAAGGCCGCCTCTGCCGACGGCACAGCACCCAAGACCGGCGCCAAGCGCGGCCGCAAGCCCAAGAACGCGGCCGGCGCCCAGCCGTCTGAAGACCTGGACCTGTCCGACATCGAAGCCGAATTCGCCGAGGAACCGGCGGAAGCTGGCACGGCCGAGAAGGTCAAGCCACTGCGCATGAAGATCAGCAAGGCGAAGGAACGCGCCTTGATGAAGGAATTCGGCCTGGACGAGACCGTCCTGTCCGAGGAAGACATGGCCAAGCGCCGCCAGCGCCTGAAACTGCTGATCAAGCTGGGCAAGACACGCGGCTACCTGACACACGGCGAAATCTCCGACCACCTGCCCGACAAGCTGGTCGACGCCGAGACGCTGGAAGTCGTGATCTCCATGTTGAACGACATGGGCGTGGCGGTGTACGAACAGACGCCGGATGCCGAGACCCTGCTGCTCAACAACACCGGCCCGACCGCCGCCACCGAAGAAGAAGCCGAGGAGGAAGCCGAAGCCGCACTCAGCACGGTGGACAGCGAGTTCGGCCGCACCACCGACCCGGTGCGCATGTACATGCGCGAAATGGGCACTGTCGAGCTGCTCACCCGCGAGGGCGAAATCGAAATCGCCAAGCGCATCGAAGGCGGCCTGATGGCCATGATGGAGGCCATCTCGGCCTCCCCCGCCACCATCGCCGAAATCCTGCGCCTGGGCGAAGAGATCCGCGAAGGCAAGGTCGTCATCACCACCATCGTGGACGGCTTCTCCAACCCCAACGAGGCCGACGACTATGTGGCCGAGGAAGACTTCGACGAATTCGACGAGGCCGACGATGATGACGGCAAGGGCGGTTCCAAGGCCCTGACCAAGAAGCTGGAAGAACTCAAGAAGCAGGCACTGGAGCGCTTCGACAAGCTGCGCGAGCTGTTCGAGAAGGTGCACAAGGTCTACGACAAGGAAGGCTACGGCACGCCCGCCTACATGAAGGCGCAGAAGGCGCTGAGCGAAGAGCTCATGACCATCCGCTTCACCGCCAAGGCGATCGAAAAGCTGTGCGACATGGTGCGCGGCCAGGTGGACGACGTGCGCAAGAAGGAGCGCGAACTGCGCCGCATCATCGTCGACAAGTGCGGCTACCCGCAGGAAAACTTCATCGCCGACTTCAGCGGCCGCGACAAGCACGGCAACCGTGTGGCCTCCAACCTGCTCAACCTCAAGTGGATCGAGAAGCAGGCTGCTGCCGGCAAGCCCTGGAGCGCCGTCATGGGCCGCAACATCCCGCCGGTGCAGGACCTGCAGCAAAAGCTGGCCGACCTGCAAGCCCGCGTGGTGGTGCCGCTCGATGAGCTGAAGGACATCAACAAGCGCATGAACGAAGGCGAAGCCGCTTCGCGCAACGCCAAGAAGGAGATGATCGAGGCCAACCTGCGCCTGGTGATCTCGATCGCCAAGAAGTACACCAACCGCGGCCTGCAGTTCCTCGATCTGATCCAGGAAGGCAACATCGGCCTGATGAAGGCGGTCGACAAGTTCGAATACCGCCGCGGCTACAAGTTCTCGACCTACGCCACCTGGTGGATCCGTCAGGCCATCACCCGCTCCATCGCGGACCAGGCCCGCACCATCCGCATCCCGGTGCACATGATCGAGACCATCAACAAGATGAACCGCATCAGCCGCCAGCACCTGCAGGAGTTCGGCTTCGAGCCCGATGCCGGCATCCTGGCCGCCAAGATGGAGATCCCGGAAGACAAAATCCGCAAGATCATGAAGATCGCCAAGGAGCCGATCTCGATGGAAACCCCCATCGGCGATGACGACGACAGCCACCTGGGCGATTTCATCGAGGACACGGCCAACACCGCGCCGATGGACGCCGCCATGCAGGCCGGCCTGCGCGAGGTGGTGAAGGACATTCTCGACAGCCTGACGCCACGCGAAGCCAAGGTGCTTCGCATGCGCTTCGGCATCGAGATGACCAGCGACCACACGCTGGAAGAGGTGGGCAAGCAGTTCGACGTGACGCGTGAACGCATCCGCCAGATCGAGGCCAAGGCGCTGCGCAAGCTCAAGCACCCGAGCCGTTCGGACAAGCTGCGCAGCTTCACCGACAGCCTTTGAGCCACAGTCTTCGGCACAACAAAAAAGCCCGCTTCGTGCGGGCTTTTTTGTTGTGCCGACCTATCCCTTCAGATATTGACACCTTGATCTGACAAGCATCACTTGGCGCGGCTCAAACCCAAGTAGGTTTCCACGACCTTCGGGTCGCGCGCCAGCTGGTCGGCCGGCCCTTCCAGCATGACGTCGCCGGTCTCCAGCACGTAGGCCCGATCGGCCACCTGCAGCGCGGCGCGTGCGTTCTGCTCGACCAGCAGAATCGTGACGCCGGTCTGCTTGAGCTCGTGGATGATGTGAAAGATTTCCTTCACGATCAACGGTGCCAGCCCCAGGCTGGGTTCATCCAGCATCAGCAGGCGCGGCTTGGCCATCAGCGCGCGGCCGATGGCCAGCATCTGGCGCTCGCCCCCTGACAGCGTGGCCGCCAACTGCTCGCGCCGTTCCTTGAGACGGGGAAACAGCTCGAACACCGTCTCCAACTGGTCGGCCGGGTTCGGTTCGCGCAGCCGGTAGCGGCGGTAGCTGCCCAGCAGCAGATTGTCCAGCACGCTCATGCTGCCGAACAGCTCGCGTTTCTCCGGTACCAGCGACATGCCCAAGGCCACCCGCTTCTCCACCGGCATGCGGCTGAGCTCATGGCCCAGAAACTGGATCTGGCCGCGCGTGTTGCCGGTGAGCGGCAGCGTGCCGCCCAGCGCATTGAGCAGCGTGGACTTGCCGGCGCCGTTGGGGCCGATCACGGTCACGATCTCGCCGACCTCGGCGCGCAAATGCACACCATGCAAGGCGGCCACCTTGCCGTAACCGGCGTGCAGCTCGCGCACCTCCAGCACCGTCGAAGGTGCCGCCACAGATAAGGGTTCGGTGCTCATAGGCCTCCCAGATACGCTTCCAGCACCGCCGGATCTTGTTGCACCACCGAGGGCACCCCCTCGGCAATCAAGGTGCCGAATTCCATCACCACCAGACGGTCGCACAGGTTCATGACGAAGTCCATGTCGTGCTCCACGATCAGGATGCTCATGCCTTCGCTGCGCAGCCGGGCCAGCAGTTCCGCCAGCGCCTCTTTCTCCTTGTAGCGCAGGCCGGCGGCAGGCTCGTCCAGCAGCAGCAGTGCCGGGTCGCAACACAGGGCGCGGGCGATTTCCAGAATACGTTGCTGGCCCAGCGCCAGGCTGCCCGCCGGCTCGTGCATCAAATGAGCCAAGCCGACGCGTTCCAGTTGCCGTTGCGCCTCGGCCAGCAGCCGGGCCTCCTCGCCACGGTTCAGGCGCAGCATGCTGCGCAGCACACCCGCCTGGCCGCGCAAATGGGCTCCCAACGCCACGTTCTCCAGCACCGACATATTGCCCAGCAGCTTGACGTGCTGGAAGGTGCGCGCGATGCCGCGGCGCACGATCTCGCGCGAGGGCAGGCTCTGGATCTCCTGACCCAGGTAGCGCACGCTGCCGCGCGTGACGTCCAGCACGCCGGTGATCAGGTTGAACATGGTGGACTTGCCGGCACCGTTGGGGCCGATCAAACCGACCACCTCGCCCGCCTTGATCTCAAAGCGCATGTCATTCACCGCCACCAGGCCGCCGAACTCCTTGCGTGCGCCCGCCACCACCAGCAGCGGCTCACCCGCAGCGGGCCGTGTCCGCACCGGCAGAGGTTCGGCGTGTGCCGGCGGCACGAGCTGCGCCTGGCGGCGCCAGCGGCGCGGCATCAGTTCGGCCAGATAAGGCCACAGGCCGTTGCGGGCGTGCTGCAACAGCACCACCAGCAGCACACCCAGCACGATGGTCTCGAAGTTGCCAGCCTCGCCGAACAGGCGCGGCAACCAGGTTTGCAGCTGGTCCTTGAGCAGGGTCACCAGACCGGCCCCGAAGATGGCACCCCAGACATGCCCGGCGCCACCGATCACCGCCATGAACAGGTACTCGATGCCGGCGTTCAGGCCGAACGGCGTGGGATTGACCGAGCGCTGCATGTGCGCATACAGCCAGCCCGACAGACTGGCCAGCACCGCGGCAAAGACGAAACACACCAGCTTGAGCCAGACCGTGCGCGCGCCCATGGCCTCGGCCATCACCACCCCGCCCTTGAGTGCGCGGATGGCGCGACCGGGACGCGAGTTGAGCAGGTTCTGCGTGGCCAGCACGGCCAGTACCACCACGGCCCAGATCAGGTAGAAGATTTCCTCGCCGGCGCGCAGCGGATGGCCGAACAGCTCGATCGGCGGGATGCTGCTGATGCCGTCGAACTTGCCCAGGAACTCCATGTTGCCGAACAGGAAAAAGAACGATAGCCCCCAGGCGATGGTGCCCAAGGGCAGGTAGTGGCCGGACAGTCGCATGGTCAGTGCACCGAGGATGAACGCCACCGCCATGCTGACGGCCACGCCGGCCAGCAGACCCAGCCAGGGCGACATGCCCAGTGCCGTACTGAGGTAGGAGGTGGCATAAGCTCCCAGGCCGACGAAAGCCGCCTGCCCGAACGAGGTCATGCCCCCCACACCGGTCAGCAGCACCAGGCCGATGGCGACGATGGCGGACAGGCCGATGTAGTTGGCCTGCGTGATCCAGAACTCAGGTGTGGGCAAGACCGGCAGCAGGGCCAGCAAGGCGATGAAAACGAGGAAAAGCCGGTTCATGCTTCTTCCTCCTCATCGTGGTGCGGCGCCGCCAGTGAGCGCCAGAGCAGCACCGGCAGGATGAGCGTGAAGACAATCACCTCCTTGTAGGCGCTGGCCCAGAACGAGGCATAGGACTCCAGCAGGCCAACCAGCAGGGAGCCGGCCGCCGCCAGCGGGTAGCTGGCCAGCCCGCCAATGATGGCCGCCACGAAGCCCTTGAGGCCGATCAGGAAGCCGCTGTCGTAGTAGATGGTGGTGAACGGCGCGATCAGGATGCCGCATACAGCGCCCATGGCCGCAGCCAACAGGAACGAGGCGCGCCCGGCCTGCGTGATGCCGATGCCCACGATCTGCGCCCCTACGCGGTTGACCGCTGTGGCGCGCAGGGCCTTGCCCGGCAGCGTGCGTTCGAAATAGACATACAGCAGCAGGATCAGCAACAACGCGGCGACCACCACGGCCAGGCTTTGCCCGGAAACCGACAGGGCACCGACCTCGAAACGCAGGTCGGTGAACGGCTCGGTGCGCACGCCTTCCGCACCAAAAGCCAGCAGGCCGATGCCCGTCAAGGCGTAATGCACACCCACCGACACGATCAGCAACACCAGCGTGGAGGCACTGGCCAGCGGTTGGTAAGCGATGCGGTAGACCAGCGGCCCCATGGGCACCACGATGGCCAGGGTGAAAGCCACCTGCAGCAGCATGGGCCAGTTCGACAACGGCAACCACTGGGCGGCACCCCAGACCAGCACCGGCAGCAACAGGATCTGCCAGGCCGCGTGCGCCACCTCGCGCAGGCTGCGGCGCTCAGGCAGCCGCGCAATCGCCACCAGCTCCATCACGAAGGCCGTGACACCCAGCCCCAGCAACAGCCAGGAAGCCGTAGGGAACTTGCCACCTTGCAGCGCGGCCATGGTGAAGGCACCAAACGCCACGAACTCGCCCTGCGGAATGAAGATCACGCGCGTGACCGAAAACACCAGTACCAGCGCGAGTGCCAGCAGTGCGTAGATCGCACCGGAAGTCAGGCCATCCTGCGCCAGGATGGCCGCTATCGATAAATCCATCTCGTTCCCATCTATCCGGTCAGACAGGGATAACAAGAGGGGCGGCTGCGCCGCCCCTCGGTTCATCCCAGATTGCTTGCCAAAGCAAAACTTACTTGGCGTCGCCGATCAGCTTCCAGGTCCCGCCCTTGACTTCCACCATCACACGTGCGCGCTGGTCGAAGCCGAGGTGGTCGTTCGGGGTCATGTTGATCACGCCGTGCGAGACGGTCAGATCGGTGGTTTTCTCGATGGCATCACGCAGTGCCGCGCGGAACTGCTTGGTGCCCGGCTGACCCGCCTTCAGGGCTACCGGAATGGCCTTTTCGAGCACCAGGCCGCTGTCCCAGGCATGGCCGCCAAAGGTGGAGAAGCTGCCGGCGCCAAAGGCCTTTTCATACTTGCCGATGTAGTCCAGCGCAACCTTGCGGATCGGGTTGGACGCCGGCAGCTGGCTGGCCACCAGAATCGGGCCGGCCGGCAGGAAGGTGCCTTCGCAGTCCTTGCCGCACACACGCAGGAAGTCCGGGTTGGCCACGCCGTGCGTCTGGTAGATCTTGCCCTTGTAGCCGCGTTCCTTCAGCGCCTTCTGCGGCAGGGCTGCCGGCGTGCCGGAGCCGGCAATCAGCACGGCGTCCGGGTTGGTGGCCATGATCTTCAGGATCTGGCCGGTGACGGAGGTGTCGTTGCGCGCAAAACGCTCGCTGGCCACGATCTTGAGGCCACGCAGGGCAGCGAACTTGACCATCTCGTCGGACCAGCCGCTACCGTAGGCATCGTTGAAACCGATGAAGGCAATGTTCTTGATGCCTGCGTCCGCCATGTGGCCGGTCACGGCGCTCGCCATGTGGCTGTCGTTCTGCGGTGTCTTGAACACCCAGCGGCGCTTGGCATCCATCGGGTCGATGATGCGGCTGGAAGCAGCCAGCGAAATCACGGGTGTCTCGGTCTCGGCCGCCACATCGATCATGGCCAGCGCATTGGGCGTGACCGAGGAGCCGATGATGATGTCGACCTTGTCTTCGGCGGTCAGCTTGCGCGCGTTCTTGACCGCAGTGGTGGTGTCGGAGGCATCGTCGAGCACAATGTACTCAACCGTCTTGCCCGCAATGGTCTTGGGCATGACGGCGAAGGTGTTCTTCTCCGGAATGCCCAGCGAGGCCGCCGGCCCGGTGGCCGAGACGGTCACCCCGACCTTGATTTGGGCCTGTGCCAAACCGGCACTGAACAGCGCCGCCGCCAATAACGAGAACGTGAGGGTTTTCTTCATGACGATGTCTCCTTGGTAATTAATGGTTTTGGTCGCCGAGTTGATTATGAATTAACCGACCGATCGGTCGGTTTAGGGGTTTCCACGGGGCTACCGGGTCCGGACTTGAATTCAACAACGCGCTGCGGATAGGGAATTTCAATCCCTGCCGCGCGCAGGCCACGCAGGATGTTGAGGTTGATTTCGGAGCGCAGTCCCTGCTGCCCCTTGTCCGGATCGATGATCCAGACCGACAGGGTGAACTCCAGTCCGTCGGCGCCGAAAGTGGTCAGGTGGGCCACCGGCGCCGGGTCTTTCAACACGCGCTCACAGGCGGCTGCGGCAGCACACAAAATCTGCTGCACCTGATCCACATCGCTGTCGTAACCCACCGAGACCGTGACCGACAACGACACCTTGGGGTCGGCCAGCGACAGGTTCTCGACCCGCTGCGTGATGATGAGTTCGTTGGGCACGATGGACTCGCGGCCATTGAGCGCGCGGATCAGCGTGTAGCGCGTCTTGATGTCGGTCACCACGCCCTCGAAACCATCAACCCGCACCATGTCACCGATGCGCAGCGAACGTTCGATCAGGATGACAAAGCCGCTGACATAGTTGGCCGCCAGCTTCTGCAGACCAAAACCAAGGCCGACGCCCAAGGCACCACCAAGCACGGACAGCGCCGTCAAGTCCACACCAACGGCCGACAGTGCGAACAACAGCCCCACCAGCAGCAGCACGGCACGGATGGCGTTGGAGGCAACCTTGCGCATCGACAGATCGCCCACCGCCTCGCGCAGGATGCGCCGCTCCAGCGTGGCCGAAATCCACAAGGTCAGCACCAGCACCACACCCGAGGACAGTGTGCCCTCGATCATGGTGCGCAGGCTGACCCGGCTCTTGCCGAAGGCCAGGGTGATGGACTCGAGTTCGGTCAGCACGGCCGGCAGCAGGCCGGTGATCCACAGCACCGTCGCCCCCCAGGCCAGCCAGGACACCAGCCGCTCGACGAGGTGAACCGCCGGCGACTTCGGGAACGACGCGCTGAGCACCTGCACACACAGCCGGATGACGGCCAGCGACATGAAGATGGGCTGCGCCAGCTTGAGCACCACCACCGGCTGGTACTGGGCCAGCGTATAACGCGCGGCGTAGATCAGCACCACCGCCAGCGCCGGGAACAGCAGGCCGTCGAAGGTGCGTCGACCGAACCAGACCGACTCCGCCGCCTGACCGCGCCCGATCAGCCGTGCCACGCTGTAGGCCAGCACGATGCAGGCCGCCAGCACCAGCCCTTCCACCCAGACCCGGGCCCCGCCCAGGTCGTGCACGAGGTTTTGCAGTTCACCCATGGTTCACAAACTTCTTGAAGACAGCATCTGCTGCGATGAAACCATTCTCCCCGAATTGCAGCCCGTCGCCCCCGACACGCAACCGGCCGGAACTTCCGGCGTTTTGGGCTAATCTACGCTCACGCATCAACCCCAAACAGGCCCTCATGTCCTCCTCACCCCTGCCCCGTCGCCACCTGCTGACCGCCCTGGCCGCGGCCTCTGCCGGTGCCGCCACCACCGCCCAAGCTGCGCCGGCCAAACCCCAACCCGCAGACGACGGCCCGCCGCACAAGATCGTCTACCAGCTCAATCACTACGAGCCCGAATACCAGGAAGCCGTCCTCAACTCGATCGGCGCGGTGCTGAAGAAATACGTGGACGACGTCAGCATCGTGGTGGTGGCCTGGGGACCCGGCATCCACCTGCTGGCCAAGAAACCGAAACGGGCGGTGGCCCCGCTGCACCAGCAGCGCATCCGCAGCATGAGCGAGTCCTACGGCGTCACCTTCATCGCCTGCGGCAACACCATGCACACCATCGGCTGGGAAAAGGCCGACATGCTCGACTTCGTCAAGGTCGAGGCCGTCGGCGCCGCCGCCGTGATGGAACTGCAGGAAAAGGGTTACGCCTACATTGCGTGGTGAATGTGGCCCCCACGGTTGCTCACTGCGTGTAGCGCCCTGCCCCCGCGCAGACCTGCCCTGCGCTTTGCTTGGAGTGGGGCCGCATTTCACCTTGGGGCGGCCCGGCGGTGAAACCTGTGCGCCCCAGCCTCCTCTTCAGACGTCAGCCAAAACGCGCAAGTGCGCCTCCACGCTGCGCGCCAGGGCACTGAGGTTGTAGCCGCCTTCCAGGCAGGAGACGATGCGCCCCTTGCTGTAGCGGCGTGCAATGTCCTTCAGGCGCTCGGTGATCCACGCGTAGTCAGACTCCACCAGGCCGAGCTGGCCCATGTCGTCCTCACGGTGGGCATCGAAGCCGGCGCTGATGAAGATCATCTCGGGCTTGTGCGCCTCCAGGCGAGGCAGCCACAGCATGTCGATCAACTCGCGGACATCCATGCCCTTGGTATAGGCCGGCACCGGCACGTTGACCATGGTGTCGGTATCCGGCCGTGCGCCGCCGTGCGGGTAGAACGGGTGCTGGTAGATGCTCACCATCAGGATGCGCGGGTCGTCGGCCACAATGTCTTCGGTGCCGTTGCCGTGGTGCACGTCGAAGTCGGCAATGGCCACGCGCTTCAGGCCATGGCGCTCCACCGCGTACTTGGCCGCCAGCGCCACATTGTTGACGAAGCAAAAGCCCATGGCCTTGTCGCGGCAGGCATGGTGGCCGGGCGGGCGAATGGCGCAGAAGGCGTTCTCCAGCTCGCCGGCCATCACGGCATCGGTGGCGGCCATCGCGGCGCCTGCACTGCGCAGGATGGCACTCCAGGTGCTGGCGTTCATGGCCGTGTCAGGGTCCACGTGCGAGTAGCGCGGGCCGCCCGCATTGACCTCCTCCAGCAGCATGTCATGCAGACCACGCAAGGCGGCCACATGCATGCGCCCGTGCGCCAACTCCATCTCCTCGACCGAAGCCGCCGGTGCCTCCAGCCGCGTCAGTGCGTCGCCAACACCGGAGATCAGCAAACGGTCCTCAATGGCATCGAGCCGCTCCGGACACTCCGGATGACCCGGCCCCATTTCATGTTTGCGGCAATCAGGGTGGGTGAAGTAGCCAGTCTTGCTCACGGTCGGTTCCTGCCTCTGCGATTTCGGTTAAGGTCATGCCATGGATGCACAGCACAAGCTCAAGTCTCTGGTGGATCAGCTTAACACGGTGATCGTCGGCAAATCCAGCCAGGTGCAGGACAGCGTGGCCTGCCTGCTGGCAGGCGGCCACCTGCTGATCGAGGATGCCCCTGGCGTCGGCAAGACCACCCTGGCCCATGCGCTGGCCCGCACCTTCGGCCTGCAGTTCTCGCGCGTGCAGTTCACCGCCGACCTCATGCCCAGCGACCTGTCGGGCGTGTCGGTCTACGACCGCAACCAGAGCACCTTCGTCTTCCATCCCGGCCCGATCTTCGCCCAGGTGCTGCTGGCCGACGAGATCAACCGCGCCAGCCCGAAAACGCAAAGCGCCCTGCTCGAAGCCATGGAGGAGCGCCAGGTCAGCATCGAGGGCGAAACCCGCCCGTTGCCGGCGCCCTTTTTCGTCATCGCCACGCAGAACCCGCACGACCAGCTGGGCACGCACGCGCTGCCCGAGTCGCAACTGGACCGCTTCCTCATGCGCATCTCGCTCGGCTACCCCGATCGTGCCGCCGAGCGCGAACTGCTGAGCGGCCATGACCGGCGCGCCATGGTCGAAGCCCTGCCCAGCCTGCTGACCCTGGCCGAGTTGCAAGCACTGCAGCAGCAGGTGCTGGCCGTGCATGCCGCCGCGCCGCTGCTGGACTACCTGCAGGATCTGATGGCCGCCACGCGCTCGGGCCGCTGGTTCGTGCAGGGCCTGAGCCCGCGCGCCGGCCTGGCCGTGCTGCGCGCCGCCCGCGCGCAGGCGCTGCTCAGCGGCCGCGACTACGTGGCACCGGACGACATCCAGGCCATCCTGCCGCAAACCACGGCGCACCGGCTGGTGCCGGTGGGCACGGCCGGCCGCGGCGCGTTCGAGCAGGTGCGCGCCATGCTTGAGGCCGTGCCGCTGCCCTGACCTCATGGCGCCCCCCCGAAGTGCCTTCGACGCATCCCCCGCAGGGGAGCGCCACCCATGGTCCGACCAAGCCGACGCCAAGGTGGCCCGCGCATGGAACCCGGTGGCCCTGGTGCGTGCCAGATTCCGCCACTGGTGGCACAACCGCCTGCCGCGCCAGGACGTGCTGCTGCTGACCCAGCGCAACGTCTACATCCTGCCCACCCGCGCCGGCCTCATGCTGGCGGCCACGCTGCTGGTGCTGCTGGTGGCCGCCATCAACTACCAGCTCAACCTCGGCTACCTGCTCACCTTTCTGCTGGCCGGCTGCGCCATCGTCAGCATTCCCGTTTCGCACGGCACGCTGCGCGGCATGACCTTGAGCCTGCAGCCCCCCGAGCCGCGCTTTGCCGGCAGCCCCACCCCGCTGCACATCAGCCTGAACAACAACCGCCAGAGCCCGCGCCACGGCATCGGCCTGAGCCTGCCCGGCAGCGGCCACTGGGTCTGGAGCGACGTGCCGGCGCAAGGCAGCAGCACCCTCGAACTGCTCCTGCCCGGCGGGCCGCGCGGCCGGCACCCGATCCCCACCCTCACCGCCGAAACCCACTTCCCGCTCGGCCTGTTCCGCGTCTGGACCGTGTGGCGCCCGGCTACCTTGCTGCTGACCTACCCCCAACCCGAAGCCCATCCACCGCCCCTGCCGGTGGGCGAACCGCACAGCACCGGTGCGGCCGTGCGGCAGACACCCAGCGGCGAGTTCGACGGCCTGCGCCCCTACCGGCGCGGCGACCCGCTGAAGGCCATCGTGTGGAAGAAGGCGGCCAAGACAGATGAACTGGTGAGCCGAGACAGCCAGCAGAGCCAGGCGGTTGAACTCTGGCTTGATCTGGCCTTGGCGGGTGGTGGCTCTGTGGAGCAGCGCTTGTCGCGCTTATGTGCTTGGGTGTTGGAGGCGGAAGAGGCTGAGGTGGACTATGGCTTGCGGCTTGGACCTCTGGAGTTGTTGCCCTCGCATGGGGAGGGGCACAAGCGGCGGTGTTTAGAGGCGTTGGCTTTGTATTGATGGTTTGGTGCGCCAACCATGTCGGGATGTGCGCCCGACAGCGCAGTAACTTTCTTTTGCTTCGCCAAAAGAAAGTCACCAAAGAAAAGGCGAGCCGGATTCGTCGGCCCTACGGGCACGCTGCGTTGCTCGGGTCAAGCGGGAGGCGCAGAAACTCGCTTCGCTCAAACATCTGCGCCTCTTGATCCGCTTGCCCCTGCGCTACTCGCCTCCTCATGACGGCGGGGATACCAAATTCCCCTCAATTCATAGCTTTGTGGGATTTCACGTTATGTGATTTGCTCCGGACGATTGGACGGCGGCCTGACTTGTTGTTATAAAACAGGCAATTTGACGCAGCAGAGGAGGCTACGCCATGAACGGTCAACCATGTTATTTCGCACTTTGGCGATTCACATTAGGTTATGCCTCTTAGGTCTTGCCATGGCGAAAAGAAACTCCAAGGCAGACTCTGCGCTCATCGGCCTGCTTATTGTTATTGGTCTGCCGATCTTCCTCATATCAAAGCTTGTTGATTCAGTTGGCTGGGTCATACCGCTGATAGCTGTTGCGGCAGTCATTGGCCTTGTCGTTTGGTACCAACTGAAGGGAAAGAAGAAGCGACTGGAATACCTTCGCACCAAATACGAGAATGAGGAGATTGTCCAAAAAATAGTGGATGGTTCCATCTGGCAGGGACAAAGCGAAGAACAACTCAAAGATGCAATAGGCGAGCCTGTCGCTGTCGACCGAGCAGTACTGAAAACCAAGACAAAGGAGATTTGGAAATACCATCAGAGCGGTGCAAATCGCTTTGGGCTCCGAATCACGGTGGAGAATGGCTATGTCATCGGCTGGGACAAAAAGGCATAACCTTTCGGTCGAACGAGGCCGCCGGCAAGCTGCACTTGGCGGTTCCTGCCTCAGATTCGCCGCTCGAACGCCCCCCACCTCAAACGTAAATAGCTCTGTTCAGTGAAGTAATTCGCTTACTCACTTCAGAATGGAATGGCACAAGGACGCGCCACGGCGCGTCCTTGTAGTTTTCGGTTTCCGGTTTCCCCCGCCGTTATGAGGAGGCGAGTAGCGCAGGGGCAAGCGGATCAAGAGCCGTGCATGTCTGAGCCTGCAGGGCGAGTTTGCGCGGCTCCCGCTTGACCCGAGCAACGCAGCGTGCCCGCAGCGTCAGCGAAGGGCCGACGAATCCGGCTCGCCTTCTCTTTGCTTACTTTCTCTTGGCGAAGCAAGAGAAAGTGAGTCGCCCGCCGGGGCGAAACCCGGCTCGCCGGCCCAGCCAAGGACACAAGCCGACACAACCCCAGCAACACAACAGCCCGCGAACCAGCAAACAGCCGGTTAGCATCCCCCGCATGCGCGCAGCACCGCACCTCGCCCAACTCCTGCCCCCCGCCCTCGCGGCCTGGCTCGCCGGCGTTGCCCTGCAACTGCAGCAACCGGAACTCTGGCCCATCACGGTTTACGGGCTTTTTCTGGCCTTGGCCCTCATCCTGATTGCGCCAACAGCTATCAAATCAATAGCATTCTGGCAACGAGCCGCCGCCATCACCCTGGCCTTCGCCCTGCTCGGCTTCGCCAGCACCGGCCTGCGCGCCACCGCCTTCAGCCGCCACGCGCTCGCCCCAGCACTGGAAGGCAAAGACATCGCCGTCACCGGCCTGGTGGCCGCCATGCCGCAGTACAGTGAAGCCGGCACCCGTTTCCGCTTCGAGGTTGAAAGCGCGCAACTCGACGGCCAGCCGGTCGCACTGCCGCCGCGCCTGCACCTGGGTTGGTACGGCGGCGTCTGGGGTGGCGGCGAGCTGCTGACCGACCTGCAGCGCGCGCCACAGCCCTTGCAGGCCGGCGAGCGCTGGCAGATGACGGTGCGGCTGAAGGCGCCGCATGGTGGCAGCAACCCGCATGGGTTCGACTTTGAGCTCTGGTTGTGGGAGCAAGGGCTGCAAGCCACCGGTTATGTGCGCGCCGGCCCGCGCGACACAGCGCCGCAGCGGCTGGCGACAACGTGGTGGCGCCCTATGGAGCGGGCGCGCCAGAGGGTGCGCGATGCCATCTTTGAACGCCTGCTGGCCAGCGGCGGTGACGAACGCGAGCGTGTGCGCCTGGCCGGTGTGGTGGCCGCGCTGGTGGTGGGCGACCAGCAGGCGATTGACCGCGCCGACTGGGATGTGTTCCGCGCCACCGGCGTGGCGCACCTGATGAGCATCTCGGGCCTGCACGTGACGCTGTTTGCCTGGCTGGCGGCCATGGCCATCGGCTGGTTGTGGCGACGCTCACCGCGGCTGTGCCTGGCATTGCCGGCGCCAACGGCCGGTCTGCTGGGCGGCCTGCTGCTGGCCATCGCCTACGCACTGTTCAGCGGCTGGGGCGTGCCGGCGCAGCGCACGGTGTGGATGCTGGCCACGGTGACGTTGCTGCGGCTGTCGGCACGGCGCTGGCCCTGGCCGCAGGTGTGGCTGCTGGCGTGCGCCGTGGTGGTGGCCGTGGACCCCTGGGCCTTGCTGCAGGCCGGCTTCTGGCTCAGCTTCGTGGCGGTGGGCGTGCTGTTCGCCACCGATGCCGGCACGCGGCCACTCGGGCGGGTCAGCCTGCGGCACCGGGTGCAGGCCATGCTGCGCGAGCAGTGGATCATCACGCTGACACTGACCCCGCTCACTTTGCTGCTGTTCGGCCAGGTCTCGCTGGTAAGCCTGGTCGCCAATGTCCTGGCGATTCCCTGGGTGACGCTGGTGGTCACGCCGCTGGCCTTGCTGGGCGTGATGCTGCCCCCGCTGTGGGAGGTGGCAGCCGTGGCCGTGCAGTGGCTGACCGTGTACCTGGGTCTGCTGGCCAGCCTGCCGCTGGCCACGCTGTCGGTGGCGCAGGCGCCGTTGTGGGCCGGCGTAGCGGGCCTGCTCGGTGGTGTGGTGCTGGTCATGCGGCTGCCCTGGAGCCTGCGCCTGCTCGGCCTGCCACTGCTGTTGCCCGTGCTGCTGTGGCAGGTACCGCGCCCCCTGCCCGGCCAGTTCGAGCTGCTGGCGGCCGACATCGGCCAGGGCAATGCGGTGCTGGTGCAGACCGCCACCCACGCGCTGCTGTTTGATGCCGGACCGCGTTACTCGCGCGAGAGCGACGCCGGCCACCGCGTGCTGGTGCCACTGCTGCGTGCGCTCGATGTGCGGCTGGACCGTCTGGTGCTGAGCCACCGCGACAGCGACCACACCGGCGGCGCGGCGGCCGTGCTGGCAATGCAGCCGGCCGCCACCTTGCTGAGCTCCATCGAAGACGATCACGAGCTGCAGGCCTTGCGCCGCGCCGAACGCTGCGAAGCCGGCCAGGCCTGGGACTGGGATGGCGTGCACTTCGAGGTGTTGCACCCGACCGCCGAAGACTATGACTGGGGCCGGCGCTCCAACGCCTTGTCGTGCGTGCTGCGCATCAGCAACGGCACGCAAACCGCCCTGCTGACCGGCGACATCGAACAGGCACAGGAGGCCCAACTGCTGGCCCGTGGCGCGCCGCTACAGGCCACGGTGCTGCTGATGCCGCACCACGGCAGCAAGACTTCCAGCAGCCCGGCCTTTCTCGATGCGGTCGCGCCTTCGCTGGCGCTGGTGCAGGCTGGCTACCGCAACCGTTTTGGCCACCCGGCGCCGCCCGTGCTGGCGCGCTACACCGAGCGCGGGGTGCGGGTGGTCGACACGCCGCACTGCGGTGCGGCACACTGGCAATCCACGCTGCCGCAGCAGGTGACCTGCCAGCGCGAGGTGACCCGGCGCTATTGGCAACACCGCATACCCTGAGGGGGTTGGATTTTTCCGCATAATGGCCTGACTGGAGACCATGTCATGAAAGTTGGGGATATCGACCGGGAGCTGGATGAGGCCAAACGCGCAGGGCCGGTGCGCGACATCGTCATCCCGCCCTGCCCCGAACTGCTGACGGCGCTGCAGCTTGAAATGCAGAAGGCCGACCCCGACCCGGCCGAGATCGCCCGCATTGCCGGCAGCGACGTGGCCATGGCGGCCGCCCTGCTGCGCACCGCCAACAGCCCGCTGTATGCCCGTGCGCGCCCGGCCAACACCGTGAGCGAGGCCGTGGTCATGCTGGGCATGGGGCAGGCCGTGGCGATTCTGACCGGTTTTCTCACGCGCCATGCCATCCGCATCAATTCACCGCTGGTCGAGCACTTCTGGGAAACCTCGACCCGCCGTTCGCTGGCCATGGCCTACATTGCGCGCCAGCTCTACGGCATGAATGCCGAGGTGGCCCAGACCTGCGGCCTGTTCATGCACGTGGGCATTCCCATCATGCTGCAGGGTCTGCGCGACTACGACGGCACCCTGGCCGAAGCCCTCGCAAGGCAGGACCGGGGCTTCACCGAAACCGAGAATGCGGTGCACCGCACCGACCATGCCGTGGTGGGCGCCATCGTGGCCAAGACCTGGCACCTGCCGCCGGTAGTGGCCATTGCGGTGCGCCTGCACCACGACTTCACCGTGCTACAGGACAGCGCGGTGCCCGCCGAGATCCGCAGCCTGGTGGCCATTGCCGCGCTGGCCGAACACCTGGTGGCCGACTTCGAAGGCGTGCAGCCGCAACGGGAGTGGGAACAGCATGGCACGCAATGCCTGGCCTGCCTGCAGATCGACGAGTCGGAAGTCGATCACTGGGTCGATGCGCTGCACTCGGTGTTCGAGAGCGTGACGCTGGCCTGAGCCAGCGCATCACTCGCCCGGCACGGCATTCGCAGGGCGGCTGCGACCGCCTGGCCGAGTTCGATCACCGCCAGCGCGTAGTAGCTGCTCCAGTTGTAGCGCGTGATGACATAGAAGTTCTCGGTGCCGGCCACATAACTCGGCGGCTCCTCGCCGTTCTGCAACTCCACCAGCGCCAGCGGCCCGCTGTGGCGCAGGCCGGCGGCGTCGAGCACGGCACCCTTGGCGGTGAAACTGGCCACCGGGAAGGTGGGCAGGATGTCGGGCGCCAGCAGCGCGTCCTTGTCGAGGCGGTCCGGATCAAAACCGACGCTGTAATGGGTCGGCATGCCGGGCTGCCAGTTGAAGGTCCTGAAATAGTTGGCCACCGAGCCGATCACGTCGGCCGGGCTGTTGAAGAGGTCGATACGGCCATCGCCGTCGAAGTCCACCGCGAACCTGGCCCAGCTGGAGGGCATGAACTGCGGCAGCCCCATGGCGCCGGCGTAACTGCCGCGCACGCTCAACGCGTCCAGCCCGGCGCGGCTGTGCAGGCTCAGCAGTTGCTCCAGTTCACCGCGGAAGAACTTGCTGCGCTCGGCCGCGCGCGGATGGGCCGCCGGAAAGTCGAACGCCAAGGTGGCCAGCGCATCGAGCACGCGGAAGCTGCCGGTCTGCTGGCCGTAGATGGTCTCCACGCCGATGATGCCGACGATGATCTCGGCCGGCACGCCGTAAACCGCCTCGGCCCGTGCCAGCGTGGCCTGCTGCGCCTGCCAGAAGCGCACACCGGCAGCAATGCGCCGGGGTTCGATGAAGCGGCTGCGGTAGAGCTGCCAGTTCTTGGGCGTGCCCACCGGCGCCGGCGTCATGAGCTTGGCCACCTGCGGCAGCTGGCGGGCCTGGCCGATGGTTTGCCGCACCCAGGCACGGTCCAGGCCCCGGCGCGCGGCAATCTCGTCGGCCAGCGCCATGGCCTCGGGTCGGCTGGCGTACAGCGGGCCGGCCGGCTGCGTTCGGCTCGCCTGGGCTTTCGGTTTCTTGGTGTGTTTTGTGGCCATAGCCCCCGTGGAAACGGCGCCGGCAGCTATCAAAACAAGAGCAATTCGGAAAAATGTCGTGATCACAGGGGGCAGTGTAATTGTTTGAACTCGCGCCGCAGCGCCGCCAGGCCCCGCTTGGCGCCCTCGGCCGTGCCGGGCGCATAACGCAAGGCTTCGAGCTGCAGCAGCCAGTCGCGCCAGGCCTGAACGTGCGGATCGGCTGCGCCATGCTGGCGCACCAGGGACTGGGCCAAGGCCCGTGGCGTCAGCTCGGATGCGGCCTGCGTCTGGCGCAGGCGCTGCTGTGCGGCCTTGAACAGACGCATCCAGGGGTCGTGCTGGCGCCGCTCCCACAAGGCCCAGGCCGCGCCCGCCAGGCTGAGCAGCACGATGCAAACGGCCATCAGCAACCCCAGGTCTTCCCAGCTGGGCGACTCGAAACCGAGGTCCCGCAGCAGGTTGAGCTGGCGGCTCTGGGTGTAGTTCAGCACCCACTGGTTCCAGCGGTTGTTGACGGCCTCCCACACAGCGCGCAGGTTCAGCGCCACGACCGGGCTGACGGTGTTGATGGCATCGGCCACCACGCCACGCGGGGCCTGCAGACGCTGCAGCGTGCCGATGCGCCCGGGCGCCACCGCGCCGGTCGGGTCCACACGCAGCCAGCCCTGGCCACTCACCCAGACCTCGGTCCAGGCATGGGCATCGCTCTGGCGCACGACCCAGAAATCATCGACCGTGTTGCGCTCGCCGCCCTGGTAGCCGGTGACGATGCGCGCCGGGACGCCGGCAGCGCGCAGCAGGATGACGAAGGACGAGGCGATGTGCTCGCAAAACCCTTGCTTGCGGTCGAACCAGAATTCGTCGGCACTGTGCTGCCCGAAGACACCCGGCTCCAGCGTGTAGCGGTAGCCGCCGCTGCGCAGGCGCGCCAGCGCGGCGGCGATCAAGGCGCCCGCGTCGCCCGGTGACTCGCGCCGCAATTCGGCCGCCAGCTGCAGCGTGCGCGGGTTGAAGCCGGCCGGCAGGTCCAGGTAGTCCTGCAGGCCGGCCATCGGCCGCAGCGGGCCGTGGCGGAACTGCGGGTAACTCTGCACGCGGTAACGCACGATGTCGTGCAGCGGCGCATTGGCCAGCCACTGCAACTCGCGCGTCATGCGCGGCGCATACGCCGGCAGCTGCGGCGGCTCGGGCGTGGCATCCAGCACCGGCAGCCAGGGCCGGCCGCTCGGCTCCAGTGTCACCTCATAACGCAGCGGCACACCGGTGACCTGCAGCTGGGCCGGTGCTTGCAGATGCGGCGGGAAAATCGGGCGCAGGGCCTGCCATTCGCGTCCATCGAAGGTAGACAGCACCGGCCCGCGGAAGTACAGCTCGGCAGACGGTGGTGGCGTGCCCTCAAAGCGCACGCGCAGGGCCACGCTGTCGTCCAGCGCCAGGCGGGCGATGCTGCCGACCTGCATGCTGCCCGACAGGCCGCTGCGCCCGCTCATGGCGTCACCCGGCGTGCCCCACAGCGGCGCCAGGCGCGGAAACAGCAGGAACAGCAGCAGCATGATGGGCGCGCCCAGCAGCGCCATGCGCCCGGCCAGGCGCGCCGACTGTCCCAGCGAGGGACGGCCTACCGGCATGTGGCTGTTGACCAGGGCGGTGAGGAGCCCGAGCAGGCCGAGCAGCATGGCCATGGCGGTGAGCAGCGACTGCGAGAAGAAGAACTGCGTCAGCATCGTGAAGAAGCCGAGGAAAAACACGACAAAGGCATCCCGCCGCGCGCGCAGCTCCAGCGTCTTGAGCGCCAGCAGCACCACGATCAGCGTCACGCCGGCATCGCGCCCCAGCAGCGTGCGGTAGCTGGCCAGCGTGGCCGCCACGATGAGCAGCAGCAGACCGAACAACCACCACTTGCCCGGCAGTGGCCGCAGGGTCAGCGCCAGCCAGCCGCGCCACAGCAACACAGCCGCCGCCAGGGCACTGCACCACCCGGGCAGGTGCGCCATCTGCGGCAGCATGATCCAGGCGATCACGGCCAGCAGAAACAGGGTATCGCGGCTGTCGCGCGGCAAGGAGGCAAGCGGGTTCAACATGGGGGAACTTCCGGCTGCAACAATACCCGACAATCAGGACGTCTGAATTGCGACTTGAAAGGCCTGCCCATGAACGTTTACGACAAGCTCCAAGAACTCAACATCACCTTGCCCCCGGTCGCCGTCCCGGCTGCCGCCTACGTGCCTTTTGTGCAGACCGGCAATCTGGTCTTCCTCAGCGGCCACATCGCCAAGAAGGACGGCAAGCCCTGGGTCGGCCAGTTCGGCAAGACCATGACAACGGAAGAAGGCCAGGCCGCTGCGCGCGGCGTGGCCATTGACCTGATGGGTACGCTGCATGCCGCCGTGGGTGATCTCAACCGCGTCAAGCGCATCGTCAAGCTGATGTCGCTGGTCAACTCGACCGGTGATTTCACCGAACACCATCTGGTGACCAATGGCGCCAGCGAGCTGCTGGGCCAGGTGTTTGGCGAGAAAGGTGCCCACGCGCGCAGCGCTTTCGGCGTAGCCCAGATTCCGCTCGGGGCCTGTGTCGAGATCGAGCTGATCGCCGAACTGGCGTAAAAAAAGGGCCTGCACTGCAGGTCCTTGTTGATTTCACCGGCTCAGAAGGTTTCCCATTCGTCCGACTCGGCCGCTGCGGCCTTGGCCGGAGAAGCCGGTTTTTCAGCGGGTTTCGCAGCTGGTTTGCTGACCGGCTTTTCGGCGACTGGGGTCGCCGGCAAGGCCACAGCCGGTTTGGCGGCCAGCGGCTTGGCCGGCTCGGGGCGCGGCGTGACGTCCATCACCGGACGCTGCGTCATAGCGGCCATGCCGCTGACCTTGAACACCGCCACCGCCTGCGCCAGCTGATCGGCCTGCTCGCGCATGCTTTGCGCCGCCGCCGCACTTTGCTCCACCAACGCGGCATTCTGCTGCGTCATCTGGTCGAGGTTGGCGATCGAATTGTTCACCTGGGAAATGCCGGCACTCTGCTCACTGGAGGCGGCCGTGATCTCGCCGATCACATCGGCCACCCGACGCACCGACTGGACGATGTCATTCATGGTGCTGCCGGCATCGGTCACGAGCTGGGTGCCGGACTCGACCTTCTCGACCGAGGTATTGATCAGGCCCTTGATTTCCTTCGCCGCCTCGGCACTGCGCCCTGCCAGTGAACGGACCTCGCCCGCCACCACGGCAAAGCCGCGGCCTTGCTCGCCGGCACGTGCTGCCTCCACCGCGGCGTTCAGGGCCAGGATGTTGGTCTGGAAGGCGATGCCGTCGATCACGCCAATGATGTCAGAAATCTTCTTGCTGCTGGTGTTGATCTCCTCCATGGTGGAGACCACCTGCTGCACCACGGTGCCGCCCTTTTGCGCCACGCTCGAGGCACTGGCGGCCAGCTGGGATGCCTGGCGCGCGTTGTCGGCGCTGTGCTGCACGGTGCTGGTGAGCTCCTCCATGGCAGCCGCCGTGGTCTGGAGGTTGCTGGAGGTCTGCTCGGTGCGAACCGACAGGTCGTGGTTGCCGGTGGCGATCTCGGCGCTGGCGGTGGCAATGCTGTCGGTGCTCTGGCGCACCTGCTGCACCATGCGGGCCAGCGACTCGTTCATGCGGGCGAGCGACTTCATGAGCGTGCCGAACTCGTCGCCGCGCGAGGTGTCGATGTGGGCGCTCAGATCGCCTTGCGCAATGCGGGCTGCCAGTTCGTTCGCCTGGTCCAGCGGGCGGCGGATCGAGCGGATCAGCACGCCGGCACCGACCAGGATCCCGATCAGGATGATGAGGACGGCGATGCCGGCAATGCGCACCGTCATGTTGCGGGCCTGCCCCATTTCCTCCGAGTATTTCAGGGTGGCGGCCTCTTCCTGCTGCACCAAGTCACGCAGGTTGGCCAGGTAGGTGGTCACCGCCGGGTTGTACTGCTCCTTGATGACTTTCTGCGCCTCTTCGCTGTTGCCTTCGGATTTGAGCTGGCTGGCCTTGCCCTGGATCTTAAGCATGAGCTTCTGGCTGGCATCGATCTTTTTCATCTGCGCCAGCTCTTCCGGGCTCAGGGCCATTGTCTCGATGCTCTTTTGCACCTCGGCCATTTTCTTGGCCGTGGCCGCCATCGCGTCGGTGAACGCCTCTTCAATGCCGGGGTCGAAGGTGGTGATCACGGCGCGGGTGCGCACCGCGTTGGTTTCGGCCAGGCCGGTCCAGACATTGGCCGCCTTCACCCGGTCGCTCAGTGCTTGCAGGGTCACTGTTGTTTCGGCCTGCAGCCGGGCCGAGCGAACCGCGGCAAAACCGATCAACACCGCCAACGAAAGAACGATGGCACTCACCGCCAACCACAATTTCGTGGCCACACTCATATTGTTGAGATTCATGATGTCCTGACAACCCCTGAAAACGATAAGTCATTCTATCGACGCAAAAAGTCGGTTCTGAATATGCCTCGTCCGCTCCATCAGCATGGCGCTTCCGGCAAACGCTCGATGGCTTGTCCACGCACGGCTTCGAGTTGCTCGGCCCCCAGCAGCTGCGGCGCGATCTCAGCCAGCGGCACCAGTACAAAAGCACGCGTCGCCATGCGCGGGTGCGGAATCGTCAGGGTCGAGCTGTCCAACGTGAGGTCGTCATACAGCAGGATGTCCAGATCCAGCGTGCGTGGTGCATTGAGGTACGGCCGCTCCCGGCCGGCGGCCAGTTCCAGGCGCTGCAATTCGGCCAGCAAGGCATGCGGCGTCAAGGAGGTGGCCACTTCGGCCACGGCATTGATGTAGTCCGGCCCGCTGGAATCGACGGGCGCAGTGCGGTACAGCGACGACACCCGCACCAGCCGGGTCTGTGGCAAACGGCCCAGGTCTTGAACGGCCTGCCGCACCGTGCGGCGGGCATCGCCCAGATTGGCCCCCAGCGCGACGTAGGCCGGGACCGGTCGGGCATCCACCAGAATCACTCGCCCGTATCCGGCGTCGACGCGGATTCGCCTCCGCTTTTGGCACCGCCGGAACGCCGACGCCGACGCCGTTTTTTCGGCGCGGCCTCAGCGCCGTCGGCTTGCACCGACGGCTCAGGCCTGTCGGCAACCGATTTGTTGTCAGCAAGGCTGGTGTGCACGCGCGGGGCACGCGTGCGCTGGCGGGACTGCTGTTCTTCACGCACCTGGTCCACCAGGTCCTGGCGCAGGTTGTCATCGGCGGTGCTGAACTCCTGCCACCAGTCGGCCAGCAGTTCGTCGATCTCGCCGACATCGGCGCGCAGGCGCATGAAGTCGAAACCGGCGCGGAAACGCGGCTGCTCCACCAGGCCGAAAGGGGCGCTGCCGACGCGCTTGTCGAAACGCGGCTGCATCATCCAGATCTCGCGCATGTCGGCAGCCAGCTTGCCGCGGCCGGACACATCGCCAATGCGAGCATCAAACACCTCGTCAATCGCATCCTGCAAGGCCGGGTGCGAAGGCTGGCGTTGCGCCATGCGGCGGGCCCAGCCGTCACGCACATCGGCCCACAGGGCGCAGGCCAGCAGGAAGCTGGGGGCCACCGGCTTGCCTTCGCCGACACGGCGGTCGGTGTCCTGCAAGGCGGCGTTGACGAAGGGCTGCTCGGCGCGCTCGACGATGACATCAAGCAACGGGTAGATGCCGCGTGCCAGGCCGAGGGCCTTGAGCTGGGCGATGGAGGCCAGCGCATGGCCGGTCTGCAGCAGCTTGAGCATCTCGTCGAACAGGCGGCTTTGCGGCACATCAGCCAGCAGTTCGTGCGACTTGACCAGCGGCCCAGCAGTTTTGGCCTCGAGCTTGAAGCCCAGGGCACTGAGTTTGGCGGCAAAACGCACGGCGCGGATGATGCGCACCGGGTCTTCACGGTAGCGCGTGGCCGGGTCACCGATCATGCGCAGCACGCGCTTTTTCACATCCTTGAAACCACCGTGGTAATCGACCACGGTTTGCGTTTCCGGGTCGTAGTACATGGCATTGATGGTGAAGTCGCGCCGCGTGGCGTCTTCGTTCTGCGGCCCCCACACGTTGTCGCGCAACACGCGGCCGCTGGCGTCCACGGCGTGCTTCATGCCCGCGAGTTCGCTCTTGCTGGTGCGCTCGTTGCCGGCCACCTGCTCGGCCGCCGCGTTGTCCATGTAGGCGCGGAAGGTCGAGACCTCGATCACCTCATGTTCACGACCGCGGCCATAGACCACGTGCACGATGCGAAAGCGCCGCCCGATGATGAAGGCGCGGCGGAACAGGCCCTTGACCTGTTCGGGCGTGGCGTCGGTGGCAACGTCAAAATCCTTGGGGCGCAGGCCGACCAGCAGGTCACGCACGGCACCGCCCACGATATAGGCCTCGTAGCCGGCGTCCTGCAGGGTGCGCACGACATTGAGGGCACGCTCGTCCACCAGTTGCGGATCAATGCCATGCACGGCCACGCCGATTTCTTCGCGTTTGCCGAACGAGGGCTTCTGGCCACGGCCGCTGGCCGCCGGCGATTTGCCCAGCAGCTTGTTGATAATTTTCTTGATCATGAATTCCCAGGGTTCAGACCCTCAAACAGGTCGAGTATGCGCCAGCCACGCTGGGTGGCCAACAGGCGCAGGCGGTCGTCCGGATTGGTCGCCACCGGATGATCCACATTTTCCATCAGCGGCAGATCGTTGATGGAATCGGTGTAAAAAGTGACATCGGTGTCATCCCAGGCCAGCCGGCGTGCCGCCAGCCAGTCCTCGAAGCGCTTGACCTTGCCTTCGCGGAAGGAGGGAACCCCCTGGATCTCGCCGGTGATCCAGCCAGCGGCATCGCGCATGAGTTCCACGGCAATCAAGTTTTGCACGCCGAACGCGTCGGCAATCGGGCGCGTCACGAACTCGTTGGTGGCGGTAATGATCACCACCTCATCCCCGGCCTGCCGGTGCTGCTGCACCAGCGCCCGCGCCTGCGGCTTGATGGCCGGCTCGATGATCTCGCGCATGAAACGCTCGCGTGCCGCCAACGCTTCGGCCTGCCCCCTCTGGCGGGCAGCCTCGGTGGCAAAACGTACGTAATCATGTACATCGAGCGTGCCGGCCTGGTAATGGGCATAAAACTCGTCATTGCGGCGCGCAAAGTCCACCGGATCAGTCCAACCGATGGTGATGGTGAAGGTGCCCCAGGAGTAGTCGGAGTCAATCGGCAGCAGGGTATGGTCCAGATCGAACAGGGCCAGTTTGGTTTTTTTCGTCATAGCAGTCACAGCCCTCGTCCGCAGAATCGACGGTACGAAGGGTTTGATTCGGGGAACGCCGTGGAACCGGCTCCGCCGGGCCACTGGCGTTGTCCCCCCACCGGGGGGAAGCGGCGCCAGCCGCTCAGGGGGGATTTCATGTCTCTTCCAGCATCGCCTTGATGAGCGGAATGGTGATGGCGCGCTGGGTCTGCAGGGCATAGCCGTCAAGGTGTTCCAGCAGCTGCATCAGGCTGCCCAGGTCGCGGCTGAAACGCGTCAGCATGAAGTCCATCACCTCGTCACCCAGGAACACGCCGCGCTCATCGGCCGCCTGGCGCAGCACGGCGCGGCGCTCCGGCTCGCTCAGCACCTGCAGTGCAAACACATGGCCCCAGCCCAGGCGGGTGCGCAGGTCCTCGCGCAGCTTGAGATCGGCCGGCGGCAGTTCGCCCGCGGCCAGCACCCCCTGGTGCCCGGTCTGGGCATTGACGAACCAGTTGAAGGCCGCATGCTGCTGCACGGCGGTATAGAGATGCACCTCGTCCATCAGCACGGCGGCCCAGTTCTCGTCGAACGCCGGCGGCTCGTGCACCGAAGCGTCGAGCCAGCCGACCGTCGCGCCCTGCTCACGCAAGGCTTCGCGCACGGCCTTCAGCAGATGCGTCTTGCCGCTGCCGCTGGCACCCCACAAATAGGTCGGTACCGGCGAGCGCTGCGCCCTGCTGGACTTCTCGCCGGTCCACAATTGCAGATGGCGCAGGGCCGCCTCATTGGGGCCGGCGAAGAAGTTGGCCAGGGTCGGACCGGTGGCCAGTCCGATGTCGAGTGCGATCTGTTTCATTGGCATCTCAGCCCCGGTACAAACTGCTGCCCAGATAACGGCTGCGCATGCGCCGCACCGCAACCAGCAGCACGGCACTGGCCGGCAGGGCAATCAGCACACCGACAAAACCGAACAGCTGGCCAAAGGCCAGCAGCGCAAAGATGACCACCAGCGGGTGCAGGCCGATGCGTTCACCCACCAGCCTGGGTGTCAGAAAGAAGCTTTCGATCAGCTGGCCGAGCCCGTAAACGACCGCCAGCATCAACAGAACCTTCGAGGGCCCGTCGCTGACAGCGAACTCCAGCAGCCCTGCCAGCGCGGCCAAGGCCAGGCCGAGCCCGAAGCCCACATAGGGTACAAAAATGGCCAAGCCGGTGAAGATGCCGACAGGCAGCGCCACATCCAGCCCGAACAGGCTCAGGCCCACGCTGTAATACACCGCCAGGATCAGCATGACCAGCAGCTGGCCGCGCAGGTACTGGCCCAGCACGTCGTCCGACTCATCCATGAAGCTGTCGTAGCTGCCGCGCAGGTGCGGCGGCACCAGTTCGGTCACGCGGGCAACAAAGTGCTTCCAGTCCAGCAGCAGGTAAAACAGGGCCACCGGAATCAGGATCAGATTGCCAAACACGGTCAGCGCCACGCTGCCACCAATCTTGAGCGAGGCCAACAGCGAACCCATGGTCTCTTCGAGATTGGCATTGAGGTACTTCATGACGGCCGGCTTGATCGACGCCAGATCGAGGGAGAACTCGATCCCGAAAGGCGCCAGCAAGGGCTGGAGCCAGCCATCGAGCCGCTCCAGCAAGACGGGCACCTGCTCGCGCAGCTGCGGCAACTCCTTGGCCAGGATCGGCACCATCAGCAGGACCACGCCCAGCAAGACCAGCAGGAGCAGCAACTCCACCAGCAACACCGCCACGAAACGCGGAAAACGCCCGCCAGCCAGGGAATCAAGCCGGTCCACCAAGGGCGTGAGTGCGTAGGCCAGCACCGCCGCCACCACAAAAGGCGTCAGCACGGGCGCCAGCAACCACAGTGCCAGCGCCAGCAAAACCGCCATGGCGGTCCAGGCGGCGGTACTTTTTTGGGTGGGGGTCAAGGACATACGGGGATGGAGGGGTCGAAACCCTTAAAATCAGGGCAAATTCTATCGGGGTCTGCACCCCTTGCCGCATCCCGCCACCTTCCATGACCACATCCAACAGCTCCACTCCCCTTTCCTACAAAGACGCTGGCGTCGACATCGACGCTGGTGATGCGCTGGTCGAACGCATCAAGCCGCTGGCCAAGAAAACCATGCGTGAAGGCGTGCTGGCCGGCATCGGCGGCTTTGGCGCCCTGTTCGAGGTACCGAAGCGCTACCAGGAGCCGGTGCTGGTCTCCGGCACCGACGGTGTCGGCACCAAACTCAAACTCGCTTTTGAGTGGGACATGCACGACACCGTGGGCATCGACCTGGTGGCCATGAGCGTGAACGACGTGCTGGTGCAGGGTGCCGAGCCGCTGTTTTTCCTTGACTACTTCGCCTGCGGCAAACTGCATGTGGACACCGCGGCAGCCGTGGTGGGTGGCATTGCCAAGGGTTGCGAGCTCTCCGGCTGCGCCCTGATCGGCGGCGAAACCGCCGAGATGCCCGGCATGTACCCTGATGGCGAATACGATCTGGCCGGCTTTGCCGTCGGGGCGGTTGAGAAGTCCAAGATCCTGACCGGCCAGAACGTCAAGCCCGGCGACGTGGTGCTGGGCCTGGCCTCCAGTGGCGTCCATTCCAACGGTTTCTCCCTGGTGCGCAAGTGCATCGAACGTGCGGGCGCCAACCTGCCCGCCACGCTGGACGGCAAACCATTCAAGCAGGCCGTCATGGAGCCGACCCGCCTGTACGTGAAGAATGTGCTGGCCGCACTGGCCAAGCACCCGATCAAGGCGCTGGCCCACATCACCGGCGGCGGCCTGCTGGAGAACATTCCGCGCGTGCTGCCCGAAGGCACGGCCGCCCATCTCAAAAAGGGCAGCTGGCCGCAGACTGAACTGTTTGCCTGGCTGCAGAAGACGGCTGGCATCGACGACTTCGAGATGAACCGGACCTTCAACAACGGCATCGGCATGGTGGTCGTGGTTGACGCCGCTCAGGCTGCCGCCACCGCACAGACGCTGCGCGATGCGGGCGAACAGGTGTTCGAGATCGGTGTCATCGCGGCCCGCGGCAATGGCGCCCCGGTCGTTGTGGCCTGAGACGCCCCCTCTCCTGCCAGGCGCTTCTGCGCCTGAAACCATCCGTCCCGGTGCCTGCCTGCAGGCTTCCGGATGCCGGGTACCGCCGGCCTGCCGCTAAACAGCTCCGTCAGATCGCTGTTGGCCGACGTGCATGCGCCGACACGGGGCACCAACCGGCCCTGCCGTAACCCTTTTCCCCCGCCTCACACCCGGCCAGGGAGTGCCGGCCGCGTTGTTTTGCTACAAAAATAATAGCCCCGTTGATCCGTTGGCTATGGACGGCTCTCGTTTTTTGTATCAGACTGTATCTTTCGCTCTGTTTCTGGAGTTTTCATGCCGGTGATTGCAGTTGTCAATCGCAAGGGAGGAAGCGGTAAAAGCACCGTCGCGGCCCATCTGGCAGCCTGGTTGGCCCACCAGGGCTGCGCCGTCATGCTGGGTGACGTGGACCGCCAGCAGTCGACCCGCGCCTGGTTGCGTCGGCGCAATGCGGCGCTGCCCGCCATTGCGCCCTGGACCATTGATCAGAAAAACGTGCTGCGCGTGCCTTCCGGCATCACGCATGTGGTGCTGGACACACCCGGCGGCCTGCATGGCTTCGACCTGGCACGCATGGTGATGTTTGCGGATGCGATCCTCATGCCGGTCTGCAACTCGGCTTTTGACCGCGAAGCCGCTGCCGCCTGCCATGCTGAACTGATGGCACTGCCGCGTGTCGCCAGCGGCCGCTGCAAACTCGCCGCCATTGGCATGCGCATCGATGCCCGCACCCGTGCAGCCCAGGTTCTGGGCGACTGGGCCACGGAATTGAAATTGCCATTTCTCAGCGTCTTGCGGGAAACTCAACTCTATGTGCAGTGCCTGGAGCGCGGCATGACGATCTTCGATCTGTCGGGCCAGAAGACCGCCACCGACACGCAGCAATGGCAGCCGATCCTGGACTGGCTTGCTCCCATACTGAACCCCGCACCGGCAGCAACGGCCCAGCAGGTGCCGACCACGTCACCCGATGCGCTCCTGAACCGGGTCGGCGCCTCACGTCCCGACAGCCTGATGCCGGCCCAGGAGTCCCTGGTTCCGGGTGGCCGCATCGGTGGTGTACAAGCCCATAGACAGGCGCAGGCCAGTGCGCTTGCCAGCAAGGTTCTCGCCACGGCACAGCAAAGCAGCCTGCAGCAACGCCAGCAAATCCCTGCCTTCCTGCGTCAGACTGGCTGAACAGCCTCCCTATTTTTTCGACTGGATGCTGGCCTGGAGTTCCTGGTAACGCGACAGGCGTGGCCCGCCGAGGGCCACCGCCTTGGCAACCGCCTGGCGCGCATCACGCTTGCGCCCCTGCTCCAACAACACCTGCGCCAGGTTGTTCCAGGCATCAGCGAAATCCGGGTGGATCTGAACGGCCTGGCGGTAAGCCATCGCAGCACGCTCACGCTGGCCCAGCGCATAAGCGGCGTTGCCCGCCCCCAGCAGGCTGGCGCGGTGCGCCGGCCAGGCTTGCAGGCCGCGGGAATAGGCGGCCAGCGCAGCTTGCGGTTGCGTGCGTTCCAGCGCGGCAGCCGCAGCGGCATGCGCATCCGGTTCCGCTGTGGCGGGCAGTTGCTGCGGCAAAAGCGCCACCATAGCCCAGTACGCACCGCGCGCCCAGGTCCGCTCGAACGTGGCCAGCGACATGTCCATGCGCTCACTGCGGCCGGAATGCAGCCACAGCAGCCCCGCCTCGCGGTCATAGCCGATGACGACTGCGTAATGCCAGACCGGATAGAACGACAAGGACAGGTTCTGGAACACGATCACCGGGTGCCCGGCCGCCACCTCACGCAGCACAGCCTCCAATCGGGGCGCCAGCACATAACTCAGCAGGCCCTGGCGTCGACCGGTGGCCAGCATTTCCTGCTGCAGCGAGCCTTTGCGCCCCGGCAGATAGACCTGCTCGACCAGTTGTTCAGGGCGCACGCTGAGGCCCGCCGCCGTAGCCGCCATGGCCAGCGCGGCCGGGCCGCACTCATAGTCTTCCTGCGGATAGAACGGCACCTGCCTGAGCTCGGCCCGCACAGGGACATCCGCCGGCCACCCCTGTTCCAGCTGGCCGAGTTGCGGCGGCGTGGCACAGGCACTGAGCAGGAATGCCACACAAAGCAGAACCCCCGCCAGGGCGGGGGCTCGGACGAAAGCAGGAAAACCAGATGTCATCGAACCGATCGGGTGAATGGAAAGACCTTGGTCAGGCCCATGATGTCGGTCACCAGCAACACGATGAACACCGTGAACAGCACGCCGAGCACATCACCACCGGCCGGTGCCTGGTCAATGCGGCCGGCCAATTGTTCGACCTCGCTATCCGACATCGCCTGCACGCGCTCAACCGCAGCCTGCGGGCTGACGCCCTGGGCCTGCAGCGCCTGGCGCACATCATCGCGCGCCAGAAAACTGTTGACGTGCTCACGATGGGCAGCGGCCGTATTTTGGGGAAGAACTGCGTCCGTCGGCACGATGCCCGCCTGTGCCGTCAGAGGCAAACCGGTCAGTGCTGTCGTGACGACAAGAAGCGTTGCAATGAAGCGTTTGAAGTTTGTCATGCAGGCACTTTAGCGATGCCACGAGGCCTGCGTCAACGCGCCTTACATGACCTCAACGCACCTTACACTTGTTCACATCAGTGAGCGCCGCAACGCGGCCACCCGCTCCGCGATGGTGTCCATATCCTGCATATCCTCGGACCGGGACAAGTAGATTTCCAGATCTTGCACCGCCAAGGGCACATGCCCCAATTCGGCATAGGCCAGGCCGCGGTCGCGGTACTCCTCCCAAGCCTGAGGCAGCAGCACCAGCAAACGATTCTGTACCGTCACCACACGTTGCCAGTCTTCGCGCGTCGTGTGGATTTCCTTGAGGTTGCGCAACATGCGCGCAATGATGTCGCGCGAGGGTGCCACCTGCAGATAGAGCCCCAGCGGCACGTCCATCTCATCCAGCAGGCCATGGCGCCGGCGGTAGGGTTCAAGCCGCTCGGACAGCTCTTCGCGGCTGAGGGACTGCCCGGTGAAAGGATCGATCACCACCTGGCCGTTCGGCAGGTTGACCTTGACCATGAAGTGACCGGGGAAGCCAACGCCCCGAGCCGCCAAGCCCAGCCCTTGCGCCAGTTCAAGCCAGAGCACCGCCAGCGAGATGGGAATGCCGCGCCGGCTGTGCAACACCACGCTCACAAAGCTGTTGTCCGGGTCGTAGTAGTCGTTGACGTTGCCGCGAAAGTGCAGCTCGCGAAAGAAAAACTGGTTGAGCATGCGCAGCTTGTGGGCGGCGGACGCATCGGCCGGAATGCGCCGTTGAATGCGCTCCAGCAACTGATCCACCTCATCGAGTACCTGCTGCACATCCAGATGAGGGTATTCGTCCTGCGCCAGGCTGATGGCCGCCTCCAGCAACGGAAACTCAGCATCACTTTGCACCAGTGCGCTGAAGTACTGAAGCGGAGTGGGAGCAATCAGGGAAAGATTCATGGGCTCAGTCTTGCCGTCACAGTCAACACATTGTGCCCTTGATTCAGGCCTGCAGCCAACACAAGGTTATTGACGCAAGGCCACAGGGCATCAACGCCGGATGAACTGCATCAGCCTCAGACCTGCGGCCCAGACGGCACCGAAATAAATGAGCCCCGCGCCGGCCAACGTCAGCACCAGCAGCCCGATGCGCGTCCACGCCTGTGCCTGCAACTGGGTCCAGTCGACCGCTGCCGCTGCCCACATCAAAAAGACTGTGAGCAAGGCACTGGCGGCCAGTACCTGCAACACAAAGAGGCCCCAACCTGGCGCCGGACGATAGCTGCCGCGCTTGAGCAGGCCCAACAGCAGCCACAGCGCGTTGACCAGCGCCCCGATGCCGATCGACAGCGACAGTCCGGCATGCTGGAACAGCGGCACCAGGCCCAGATTGAGCAATTGCGTGATCAGCAGCACCACAACGGCAATCCGCACCGGCGTGCGGATATCCTGGCTGGCGTAATAGCCGGGGGCCAGCACCTTGATGGCGATCACGCCGACCAGTCCGATACCCCAGCCCATCAGTGCCACCGTCGTCTGCTGCACATCGCGTTCGCTGAAAGCACCGTAGTGGTAGAGCACGGCCACCAGGGGTTTGGCAAAGGTCAGCAAAGCCAGCGCGCAGGGTACGGCCAACAGGACCACCAGACGCAGTCCCCAGTCCAGCATGGATGAATAACGCGCCACGTCGTTGGAGGCTTTGGCTGCGGCCAATTGCGGCATCAGCACCACGCCCAAGGCCACCCCCAGCAACGCCGTCGGGAACTCCATCAGACGATCGGCATAACTGAGCCAACTCACACTGCCAGGGGCCAGGTGCGAGGCAATCTGGGTATTGATCAGCAGGGAAATCTGGGCCACGCTCACTCCCAGCAGGGCTGGCGCCATCAGCTTGGCCACGCGCTGGGTGTGCGGATCGGCCCAGGCCGCACGCAAGGCGCGCCAGCTCAGGCCAATGGAGGGCAACAGCCCAAGCCTCCTGAGCGCCGGAATCTGTACGCCCAGCTGCAAGGCGCCCCCCACCAAGACGCCCAGGGCCAGTGCGTAGATCGGCTCGATACCCATCCGCTTGAACCAGGGTGCGCCGAGCCAGGCCGCCCCAATCATGGCCAGATTCAGCAGCACCGGTGTCGCGGCCGGTACGGCAAAGCGCTTCCAGGTGTTGAGCACGCCGGAGGCCAGCGCCACCAGTGACATGAAGGCGATGTAGGGGAACATCCAGCGCGTCATGACGACGGCGACCTCGAAAGCTCCGCCAGCCTCGACCTGCCGCAGGCCGCTGGCCATGGCCCAGACCAGCAGCGGTGCGCCCAACACGCCCACCACACAGGTCAGCAGCAGCACCCAGACCAGTACCGTCGCCACACGGCCGATCAGCACCTGGGTAGCGGCCGCCCCTTCCTGCGTCTTGGCGGCCGCCAGCACCGGCACGAAAGCTTGGCTGAAGGCCCCTTCGGCAAACAGCCGGCGAAACAGATTGGGAATGCGAAAGGCGACGTTGAATGCGTCCGTCAGGGCGCTGGCGCCGAAGGTGGAGGCAATCAGCAGTTCGCGCGCCAGACCCGTGATACGCGAAACCAGGGTCAGGAGGGAAACCGTCGAAGCGGCTTTGAAGAGGCTCACGGCGACAGGGTCCTGTTCTCACTAAAAACGAGCCCTAGTGTAGCCGGCTCATCGGGGACCCGGCCCCCACTCGCCTCGATTGCAACAAACTGGTACAATCGCAGGCTTTGCTGACAACATCCACAGACACAAGGAACTACTGATATGGCATCTGGAAAGCCAAAGAAAAAGAACCCGCGCCTGGCGTCGGGCCGTAAACGCGCACGTCAGGACGTCAAGCTCAACGCAGCCAACACGTCCCTGCGCTCGAAATACCGTACCGCTGTGAAGAACGTCGAAAAGGCTGTTCTGGGCGGCGACAAGGCAAAAGCCACCGAGCTGTTTGCCAAGATGCAAGCCGTGGTGGACACCGTGGCCGACAAGGGCATCTTCCACAAGAACAAGGCCGCTCGCGACAAGAGCCGTCTGTCCGCCAAGGTCAAGGCCCTGGCCGCCGCCTGATCTTCAGGCAAATCGCACGGACCCATATTCTCCTGAAGAGGGTCTGCCGTTTGTAACGGGTGCGCTGTCAGCAAAGCAAAAAGCCGTCGAAAGACGGCTTTTTTGTTTCTCGCATCGGAAATCTCGTTCAGGCCGTCTGCTGACTGGCGCCATCGCCATCACGGACCTGGAGTTCGTTGTCTCGGGCAAAGTTGATGCAGAAGTCCCAGGCCATGGGTTCGGCATCGCGCAGGTCACGGTGCACCACCACGCATTTCACGCCATCGACGGTGGTCGTCGGAATACACCAAGGGGAATAGCCGAGATGGCTGCCAGGCTGCGGACCACCGGGGCGGAACTGGCTCATCACGCCCGCCAGACGCTCCGCCCAGTCGCTGGGGCGGAAAGTCTTTCCGGAGCGGGTCAGCCCCAGGATGAAGACTTCTTTGGCGGTATTGGAGACCATCGGATAGACACTCATTCACCAGGTGCGGGCCGGATACGGCAACTGACCTGGTATCGACAGGGGTTGCGGGTATTGTATCTTATATAAGACCTGTGAACGGACACCGGATGGCCACATCATACGAAGGTGCCGGGCACATCCGCCGGATGCCACAAGCCGGGACTCTGAGTCTAAAATCACGGCTCAACGGCCCAACCTGCGTTGGGCCGACTCTTTTTTGTGCCACTCCGGAGTGTGAAGACATGAACGCCGCCGCCCCGCAACTCATCGAAGCCTCGTCGCCGCACGTGATGAACACCTACGGTCGCGTTCCGATTGCACTGTCGCACGGCCAGGGCTGCCGCGTCTGGGACATCAACGGAAAGTCTTATCTCGATGCACTGGCCGGCATTGCCGTCAACACCCTGGGCCACAACCACCCCAGGCTGGTACCGGCGCTGCAGGACCAGCTGACTAAGATCATCCACAGCTGCAACTACTACCATGTGCCTGGCCAGGAACAACTGGCAACCAAGCTGGTCGAACTCTCCGGCATGAGCAACGTTTTCTTCTGTTCCACCGGCCTGGAAGCTAACGAGGCCGTGCTCAAGCTGGCACGCAAGTTCGGCCATGACAAGGGCATCGAGAACCCGCAGATCGTGGTCTACGAACGCGCTTTCCACGGCCGCTCCATCGCCACACTCAGCGCCACCGGCAACGAGAAACTGCAGAAGGGCTTCGGCCCTATGGTGCCGGGCTTCATCCGCGTGCCGCTGAACGACATCGAGGTGCTGAAGAAGGCCACCGCCGGCAACCCGAACGTGGTGGCCGTGTTCTTCGAGACCATCCAGGGCGAAGGCGGCATCAACCCGATGCGCGCCGAGTACCTGCGCGCCGTGCGCGAGCTTTGCACCGAACGCGACTGGCTGCTCTGCATCGACGAGGTGCAAAGCGGCATGGGTCGCACCGGCAAGTGGTTCGCCCACCAGTGGGCCGGCATCAAACCCGACGTGATGGCCCTGGCCAAGGGCCTGGGTTCGGGTGTGCCGATCGGTGCGGTGGTGGCCGGCCCCAAGGCCGCGAACATCTTCCAGCCCGGCAACCACGGCACCACCTTCGGCGGCAACCCGCTGGCCATGCGCGCCGGCGTCGAAACGCTGCGCATCATGGAAGAGGATGGCCTGCTCGACCACGCCGCGAAGCTGGGCGCGCATGTGCGCACCGTGCTCGACCGCGAACTCGGCGGCCACCCCGGCGTGAAGGACATCCGCGGCCAGGGTCTGATGATCGGCATCGAACTCAGCAAGCCTTGCGGCGCACTGATCAACCGGGCGGCAGAAGCCGGCCTGCTCATCAGCGTGACCGCCGACAGCGTGATCCGCCTGCTGCCGCCCCTGATCATGACGCAGGCCGAAGCCGACGAGATGCTGGGCCTGTTGCTGCCACTGGTGCGCCAGTTTCTGGCCGAAGTCTGAAGACCAGAGAGATTGACTCATGAGCCTCAAGCATTACCTGCAATTCACCGACCTCACCGCGGACGAATACGCCTACCTGTTCGAGCGCGCCGCGCTGATCAAGAAAAAATTCAAGACCTACGAAAAGCATCAGACGCTGACCGACCGCACGCTGGCCATGATTTTCGAGAAGGCCTCCACCCGCACACGCGTGAGCTTCGAGGCCGGCATGTACCAGCTCGGCGGCAGCGTGGTGCACCTGACCACCGGCGACAGCCAGCTGGGACGCGCCGAGCCGATCGAAGACAGTGCCCGCGTGATCAGCCGCATGGTCGACCTGGTGATGATCCGTACCTACGAGCAGACCAAGATCGAACGCTTCGCCGAGTACTCGCGCGTGCCGGTCATCAACGGCCTGACCAACGAGTACCACCCCTGCCAGATCCTGGCCGACATCTTCACCTTCATCGAGCACCGCGGCAGCATCCGCGGCAAGACGGTGGCCTGGGTCGGCGACGGCAACAACATGGCCAATACCTGGCTACAGGCGGCCGAACTGCTGGGCTTCACTGTGCATGTCAGCACCCCCAACGGCTATGAGATCGACCAGGCGGTGGCAGGCGTCAGCGACTCTTGCTACAAGGTGTTCAAGGACCCGATGCAGGCCTGTGCCGGCGCCGATCTGGTGACCACCGACGTCTGGACCAGCATGGGTTACGAGGCCGAGAACGAGGCCCGCAAAAAAGCCTTTGCCGACTGGTGTGTCGACGCCGACATGATGCGCGCCGCCAAACCCGACGCCCTCTTCATGCACTGCCTGCCGGCACACCGGGGCGAGGAAGTCGAGGCCGAGGTCATCGACGGCCCGCAGTCCGTGGTGTGGGACGAGGCTGAAAACAGATTGCACGTGCAAAAGGCACTCATGGAGTACCTTTTGCTCGGCCGCTTGGCGTGAACAGCCAAGCGGTGGCCCGCAAGGGCCAGCCATCTGTTTCGGCGCAGGCTAACTTCGCGCCAGCAAAGTTAAGCGTAGCGGCCGTAGCCAAAATTGCCTGCACGTGCCCCCCGATGGAGTACCTGCTTCTCGGCCGCCTCTGAGACCTGCCCCAGGAGAGCCCGATGTCCGCCTGTACCAGCTGCGGCGCCTGCTGCGCCAGTTTCCGTGTGGACTTTGCCGTCTACGAGCTCCAGAGCCTGGGCGGCACAGTGCCGGACGGATTGACGGTGGAAGTCAATGGCAGCACCTGCCGCATGCGGGGCACCGACCATGTGCCGATCCGCTGCGCCGCCCTGACCGGCACGGTAGGCCAACAAGTGGCTTGCGGCATCTACGAATGGCGCTCATCGCCCTGCCGGGAATTCCAGGAAGGTGACTACGCCTGCAACAAGGCCCGTGCGCGCCATGGTTTGCCGACGCTGGACGGCAGCGTCTTCTAGGGCCTGTTCACGCCGGTTTTCAAACGCCGCGGTACAGCCACGGCACGTCGAGCAAACGCTCGCCAAGCAGTTTCAACGAAGCATCACGGCACCAGCCGATCAGTCCATCCAGGTGAAAGATTTCACCGTTGCGGATTGAGCGTGCCTGGACACGGGCATTGCGTTGCCAGCGGTTGAGGGCGTAGCGGCGCAGCATGGTCGGCACGTCCAGAACGGCATCAACCTGCGCCAGATTGCGCCCCAGTTCGGCGGCATCTTCGATCGCCATGCCCGCCCCCTGTGCAAGGTAGGGGCGCATCGGATGCGCGGCATCCCCCAGCAGGGCGATGCGGCCGCCCGCCTGTTCATCAGCACTGCGCATCGGCTCCCGGTCACACAAGGCCCACAAGCGCCATTCAGGAACAGCATCGATCAGTGACCGCAAAGGGCTGCAGGTGTCTGCCAGCACCATGCGCACATCGGCGGCATTGGTGCTGTGGTCCCAGTCCTGCAGATCGCCTGCAATACGGCCCTGCACGATGGCCACCACATTGAGCCATTCACCACGGCGCACCGGGTACTGCACCACGTGCAGCTTGGGGCCGAGCCAGGCCGTGATCTGCTGGCTGCGCAAGGCCTGCGGCAGACTGGCCTGCGGCAGCATGGCACGGTAGGCCAGATGGCCGGTGACACGCGGCGGGCTGTCGCCCAGCAACTGGGTCCGTACCCGGCTCCACAGACCGTCGGCACCGATCAGGGCATCGCCTTCGATTTCCAGACCCGTCTGCGTCTGCAGCGTCACGCCCTCGGGCGTTTCCAGATAGCCGGTCAAGGTCTGATCAAGATTGAGCCGAATCCCCTCACGCGCCTGCGCGGCAGTCAGCAGCAGCTGGAGCAGATCGGCGCGGTGGATGGTGGCATAGGGTGCGCCGTAGCGCTGCAGTGCAGCCTGCCCCAGGCGCAGGACGCCAAGCTCCCTGCCCGAGAGCGCATGGCGCACCTGCAGGCGCTCCGGGAAAGCCGCCACCTCGGACAAGGCACTGGCCAGATCCCAGCCGTGCAGCACGCGCACGACATTGGGCCCCATCTGGATGCCGGCCCCCACCTCGCTGAAGGCCTGCACCCGTTCATACAGCCGAACCTGCCAGCCGGCGCGTGAGCTCGCCAGTGCGGCGGCCAGGCCGCCGATGCCGCCGCCCGCGATCAATACCTGTTTGCTTGCCAGTGAGGTCATGAGCGGTCATTTTGCCTGACCACGGCCTTGATTCAGGTCAGGATTTATTCGACGCGTGCGATGGACGCCGGTTTGAAGCCGAGGTCCGCGGCCTTGCCCTTGCGGCCACGGGCGGCACGCGCATTGTTGAGGCTGCGGATCTCCAGCGTTTCCTCTCGCGCTTTGCCACCACGTCCGATGCCTTCGATCTTCACGCTACGCGTGTAGGCGGCAGCACCAGCCAGCGCGTCCTTGGCCTCGAGGTCGATCAGCATCAGGCCGCGGCCGCCGTTGGCCATGGGTTTGAGTTCGGTGATCTCAAATGTCAGGATGCGGCCGCCGGTGGAGGCGCAGGCCACGTGGGTCGCTGGCGTGTACAACGCGGACGCCGCGGCACCCGCTGGCGCCGGCACGTTGGCCGGCGAAGGACGGCACACCGTGTCGCCCTCGCTGCAATTGATAAAGGCCTTGCCGCCCTTCTGGCGCGACATCATGTTTTCCACCGTGGCCAGGAAACCATAACCTGCGGAGGTGGACAGCAGCAGCCAGGCGTTGGCCGGCCCGGCGAAATAGTGCGCCAACTGGGTGCCGGCTTCCAGTTCGATCAGCGTGGTCACAGGCTGGCCGTCGCCGCGTGCACCCGGCAGGCTGGCCACCGGCACCGAATAGACCCGCCCGTTGGAACCGAACACCAGCAGCGTGTCCACGGTGCGGCACTCGAAGGTGCCATAGAGCCCGTCACCAGCCTTGAAGGCGAAGCTGGCCGCCTCGTGGCCATGGCCACTGCGGGCCCGTACCCAGCCCTTTTGCGACACCACCACCGTCACCGGCTCGTCCACCACCTTGACCTCGGCCACGGCCTTTTTCTCGGCCTGGATCAGGGTCCGGCGCGCATCGGCAAACACCTTGGCATCGGCCTCGATCTCCTTGATCATCAGGCGGCGCAGCGCCGCCGGGCTGCCGAGAATTTCCTCCAGCTTCTGCTGCTCTTCGCGCAGGGCCTTGAGCTCCTGCTCGATCTTGATCGCTTCCAGGCGCGCCAGCTGGCGCAGCCTGATTTCGAGAATGTCCTCGGCCTGCCGCTCGGAGAGGCGGAAGCGTTCGATCAGCGCCGCCTTGGGCTCGTCGCTGTTGCGGATGATGTGGATCACCTCGTCGATGTTGAGCAGCACCAACTGCCGGCCTTCGAGGATGTGGATGCGGTCCAGCACCTTGTCCAAGCGGTGGCGCGAGCGCCGCTCGATCGTGGTCTGGCGGAAGGTGATCCATTCCTCCAGCATCTGGCGCAATGACTTCTGCGTCGGCCGGCCGTCCAAGCCCACCATGGTGAGGTTGATCGGTGCCGAGGTCTCCAGGCTGGTGTGCGCCAGCAGCGTGGTGATGAGTTCCTGCTGTTCGATGCGGCTGGTCTTGGGCTCGCACACCAGGCGCACCGGCGCGTCCTTCGATGATTCGTCGCGCACAACGTCGAGCACCGCCAGCACCGTGGCCTTGAGCTGGTTCTGCTCCTGCGTCAGCGCCTTCTTGCCGGCCTTGACCTTGGGGTTGGTCAGCTCCTCGATCTCTTCCAGCACCTTCTGCGTGCTGACGCCCGGCGGCAGCTCGGCCACCACCAGCTGCCACTGGCCGCGCGCCAGTTCCTCGATCTTCCAGCGCGCCCGTACCTTGAGCGAACCGCGGCCGGTGCGGTAGGCCTCGGCAATGTCATTCGGACTGCTGATGATCTGGCCGCCACCCGGGTAATCGGGGCCAGGCAGCAGGGTGAACAGCTCGTCGTCACTCAGCTTCGGGCTCTTGATCAGGGCCACACACGCCTGCGCCACCTCGCCCAGGTTGTGGCTCGGAATCTCGGTGGCCAGACCGACGGCAATGCCGCTGGCGCCGTTGAGCAGGTTGAAAGGCAGGCGTGCCGGCAGCTGTTTCGGTTCCTCGGTGGAACCGTCGTAGTTGGGCTGGAAGTCCACCGTACCTTCGTCTATCTCGTCCAGCAGCAGGCTGGTGATGCGCGCCAGCCGCGCTTCGGTGTAGCGCATGGCGGCCGCACCGTCGCCGTCGCGCGAGCCGAAGTTGCCTTGACCGTCGATCAGCGGATAACGCTGGGAAAAGTCCTGTGCCATGCGCACCAGTGCGTCGTAGGCGGCCTGGTCACCGTGCGGGTGGAAACGGCCCAGCACGTCGCCGACCACGCGAGCCGACTTGACCGGCTTGGCGCCGGTGGCGCCATTGGGCCCGCCAAAACCCAGCCCCATGCGCGACATGGCGTACAGGATGCGGCGCTGCACCGGTTTCTGGCCATCGGACACATCGGGCAGGGCCCGGCCCTTGACCACGCTCAGGGCGTATTCGAGGTAGGCCTGCTGTGCATAGGCGGCCAGGGAGAGGGCGTCGCCACCGGGGGCATCCGGCGCGAAATCAAGGGTCGGCTGATCGGTCATGGAAACTAGTCGGTTTCGGTCGATGAGGGAATCTGAGTGGCAGAAGAGCGCACGGAAGCCAGCATGTTGCTGCGGCCAGCGGCACCGCCCGCCAGTTCCATGCGCACGCGCAGAGGGGTTGGCGGCTTGAGCACGGTATAGAGCTGCAGCACGGTACGCACGTAGCTTTGGGTCTCTCGGTAGTTGGGCACACGGCTGCCGGCACGCAGTACCGCACCCTCGCCTGCGTTGTAAGCCGCCAGCGCCAGCTCCAGCTGCCCCGGGAACATGGCAAGGAGATCGCGCAGGTAACGCGCCCCGACACGGATATTGGTGCGCGGATCGGCCAGCTTCTGTTCCACCGGCATCTTGCGGTCACCCGCCACGCCGTAGCGTTGCGCAGTGGCAGGCATGATCTGCATCAGACCGACGGCGCCCTTGGGCGACACTGCGGCGGCGTCAAAACCGGACTCGGTGGCAATCACGGCCTGCAATAGCTCATAGTCGACGCGGTACTGGCTGGCGGCCTCGCGCAGCAGGTGCTTGACCTGTTTGTAGCTGGGCGATACCTCAAAAAAGGCAATCAGCTTCGGGGGCACGGTGGGCACGGAGACCGGGCGCAAGGCCTCTGCCTGGCCGGCGTCGGTCCGCCCCACCTGCAGGTTCTGGCCGGAGCGCGAGAACAGTTCATAGCGGGTGTCGAGACGCTCGGCGGCGAAATGCGCCACCCCCTTGTCGTCGATGTAACCCCAGATGTCGGCATGCGCCAACTGCTGCGAAAACAATAGCACCCCGCACAGTATTGACGGGGCCAGAGGCCGAAAAACCTCACTCAACAGCCGAAGCAGGACAGGACGGAACGGCATCAGATGTCCACCTCGACTGAATCGCCATGCAGCTCCATGAGCTCCCGCCGCGCCGCCGCTTCGCCCTTGCCCATGAGTTGGGTAATCAGGTTCTCGGTCTGCAGGAAATCGAGCTGGCCCAGCTGCACCCGCATCAGGCGACGCGTGTCGGGGTTCAACGTGGTCTCCCACAGCTGCTCGGCATTCATCTCACCCAGACCCTTGAAGCGGCTGATCTGGCAGCGTTCCTTGGCCACGCCGTCCTTGGCGCATTTGTCAAGGATGGCGGTGAGTTCGCCCTCATCCAGTGCATAGGCCTTGGTGGCCGGCTTCTTGCCGCGTGCCGGCACATCGACGCGAAACAGCGGCGGCTTGGCCACATAGACATGGCCGGCCTCGATCAGCTTGGGGAAGTGGCGGAAGAACAGCGTGAGCAGCAGCACCTGGATGTGCGAGCCGTCCACATCAGCATCACTCAGGATGCAGACCTTGCCGTAGCGCAGGCCGGAGAGGTCCGGCGTGTCATTCGGTCCGTGCGGGTCGACACCGATGGCCACTGCAATGTCGTGGATCTCGGTGTTGGCGAACAGACGGTCGCGCTCGACCTCCCAGGTGTTGAGCACCTTGCCACGCAGCGGCAGGACGGCCTGGCATTCCTTGTCGCGCCCCATCTTGGCGCTGCCGCCGGCCGAGTCGCCCTCGACCAGGAAGACCTCGTTGTGGCTGGTGTCGCGGCTTTCGCAGTCGGTCAGCTTGCCGGGCAGCACGGCCACGCCCGAGCCCTTGCGCTTCTCGACCTTCTGGCCGGCGCGCTGGCGCGTCTGCGCCGCCTTGATGGCCAGCTCGGCCAGTTTCTTGCCGTACTCGACGTGCTGGTTGAGCCACAACTCCAGCGTCGGACGCACGAAGCTGGAGACCAGGCGCACGGCATCGCGCGAATTGAGGCGCTCCTTGATCTGGCCCTGGAACTGCGGGTCCAGCACCTTGGCGGAGAGCACGTAGCTGGCACGGGCGAAAACGTCTTCCGGCAGCAGCTTGACGCCTTTGGGCAGCAGGCTGTGCAGTTCGATGAAGCTTTTGACGGCGTTGAACAGGCCGTCGCGCAGGCCGCTGTCGTGCGTGCCGCCGGCGCTGGTGGGAATCAGGTTGACGTAGCTCTCGCGTACCGGCTGGCCCTCTTCAGTGAAGGCCACGGCCCAGGATGCGCCCTCGCCTTCGGCAAAACTGTCGTTGGCGCCATCGGCAAACCCCTCGCCTTCGAACAGCGGGATCACCGGGTCGGCGCTCAGGGTCTGCATCAGGTAGTCGCGCAAGCCGCCCTTGTACTGCCAGGTCTGGGTGTCGCGCGTCTTCTCGTTGATGAGCGACACGCTCACGCCCGGCATCAGCACCGCCTTGCTGCGCAGCAGGTGGGTCAGCTCGCCCATGGGCAGTGCGGCCGATTCGAAGTATTTGGCGTCTGGCCAGACACGCACCGTGGTGCCCTGCTTGCGGTCGCCCTCGCCGGCCGGGCGCGTGACCAGCGGCTGGGTCACATCGCCACCCTCGAACACCAGATGCGCCACCTGCCCTTCGCGGTAGCTGGTGGCTTCCAGCCGCTTGCCCAGCGCGTTGGTCACGGAAACGCCCACACCGTGCAGGCCGCCGGAGAAGCTGTAGGCACCGCCCTTGCCCTTGTCGAACTTGCCGCCGGCATGCAGGCGGGTGAACACCAGCTCGATCACCGGTGCCTTTTCCTCCGGATGCAGGCCGAAGGGAATGCCGCGGCCGTCGTCCTCGATGCTGACCGAACCGTCACTGTGCAGCGTGACCTTGATCTTCTTGCCGTGGCCGGCCAGCGCCTCGTCGGCGGCGTTGTCCAGCACTTCCTGGATGATGTGCAGCGGGTTGTCGGTCCGGGTGTACATGCCCGGACGCTGCTTGACCGGCTCCAGCCCCTTGAGGACGCGGATGGAACCTTCGGAATAGTCGGTAGTAGGTTTGAGAGCCATGGCGAAGAATTGTAGTCGCTTGCCGAGAAAACAACTGGATAAACATACAGACACCAATTCGGGCCAGGCGCACAGTCCGGCAGACCTTTCGCAGCAAGCGCCTGACAGATTGGCTACATTTCAAGGATGACAAGCCATACCAAGAAACTCTCGCTCACCCAGGTCCTGGTCTGTGGTGCCGCCATCGTCACCCTCTCCATGGGCATCCGCCACGGTTTCGGCCTCTGGCTGCAGCCGGTCACCCAGGCCCAGGGCTGGACGCGTGAAACCTTTTCCATGGCCATCGCCATCCAGAACCTGACCTGGGGTTTTGCCGGCATCTTTGCCGGCATGCTGGCCGACAAGTTCGGCGCCTTCCGCGTCATCATCGGCGGCGCCATTCTGTATGCACTGGGGCTGTTCGGCATGGCCCATGCGCCCACACCACTGCTGTTCGCCCTGACGGCGGGCGTGCTGATCGGCATGGCCCAGGCCGGCACCACCTATGCCGTGATCTATGGCGTGATCGGCCGCAACGTCAGCCTGGAAAAACGCTCCTGGGCCATGGGCGTGGCGGCTGCGGCCGGCTCCTTCGGCCAGTTCCTGATGGTGCCGACCGAGGGTTTTCTCATCAGCAGCCTGGGCTGGCAGCAGGCGCTGGTGGCGCTGGGGGCGGCCGCACTGCTGATCGCCCCGCTGGCCTGGGGGCTGCATGAGCCGCGTTTTGCCGGTGCCACCGCCCCTAAACGCGAACAGACCATTCTGCAGGCGTTGAAAGAGGCGTTCAGCTACCCGAGCTTCCAGCTGCTGATGGCCGGCTACTTCGTCTGCGGCTTCCAGGTGGTGTTCATCGGTGTCCACATGCCGAGCTATTTGAAGGACAAGAACCTGTCGCCCGAAGTGGCCAGCTATGCGCTGGCGCTGATCGGCCTGTTCAATGTCTTCGGCACCTACGCCGCCGGCGCCCTGGGCCAGCGGCTGCAGAAGAAGAACATCCTGGCCTTCATCTACTTTGCACGTTCGATCGTCATCACCCTCTTCCTGCTGGTGCCGCTGTCACCGATGAGCGTCTACATCTTCTCGGCCGTCATGGGCCTGCTGTGGCTCTCGACCGTGCCGCCGACCAATGCCGTGGTGGCCCAGATCTTTGGCGTGGCACACCTCTCGATGCTCAGCGGCTTTGTCTTCTTCAGCCACCAGATCGGCTCCTTCATGGGCGTCTGGCTGGGCGGCTACCTGTACGACAAGACCGGCAGCTACGACATCGTCTGGTACATCGCCATCGCGCTGGGTGTGGCGGCCGCACTGGTCAATCTGCCGGTGCGCGAAGCGACCATCCAGCGCCGCAAGGCCCATGCGGCCGCCCAGGCATGAAAGCCCGGCGGCACACCTGGCTAAAGTGGCTCGCCTACGGGAGCGCGGTCCTCGTGCTGCTGGCGGTGTTCGCGCTGTACACGCGGCCGGACTTCCTGGTCACGCTGGCCAATGAGGTCTGGGCCTGTTTTTAAATCATTTCGCCGTAAAACCCTTATCAAACAAGCGCCAAACGCTATGAAAACTATAGTCATCACGGGGGCCTCGGACGGCATCGGCGCCGAATTGGCGCGCCAGTTGGCACAGCAGCATCGCCAGCAGGCCGCCCTCGTGCTGGCGGCGCGCAACCAGGACCTGCTGCGACAGGTGGCCGAGGAATGCCGTCCACTGGGCAGCGACGTGCTGGTGGTGCCAACCGATGTCAGCGACCCGGCGCAATGCCGCGAGCTGATCGCGCGCAGCGTGGCGCAGTTCGGCCGTCTCGATGCGCTGGTCAACAACGCCGGCGTTTCGGCCCAGGCCCTGTTCGAGGACGTGCAGGTCGATGACCTGGGCTGGTACGAGAACCTGATGCGCGTCAACCTGTGGGGCAGCGTCTGGTGCACCCACGCCGCCCTGCCGCATCTGAAAGCCAGCCGTGGCCAGGTGGTGGCCGTGTCCTCGCTGGCCGGCCTGGTGGGCGTGCCGGGGCGCACCGCCTACAGCGCCAGCAAGTTCGCCATGACCGGCTTCTTTGAAGCGTTGCGCGCCGAGCTCAAAGGGGCCGGCGTCAGTGTCACCACCGCCTATCCCGGCGTGGTGGCGACGCAGATTCGTTACCGTGGCTATAACGCGGCCGGCGTAGCCGCCGGCGCCAGCGGCCTGAAGGAAGACGACGCCATGCCGGTGGAAGAATGCGCACGCCTGATCCGGGACGGCATGACGCGCCGCCAGCGCGAAGTGGTGATGACCACCAAGGGCAAACTCGGCCGCTACCTCAAGCTGCTCGCCCCGGGCACGGTGGAGAACATGGCGCTGGCCGCGCTCAAGGACGAGGTCAAACCGCGATGAGCGGCGCCCCCCAGCACGGCAGCGAAGCGCCTTCGGCCTGGGTGCAGCGCTGGTCGCACCTGGTGCGCCCCGGCGGCACGGTGCTCGATGTCGCCTGTGGCCACGGCCGCCACATGAAGTGGTTCGCCCCCCACGGCCACACGGTCACTGGCGTGGACCGCTCACCCGAGGCCATTGCCACCGTCGCGCCTCTGGGCGAAGCAGTGCAGGCCGACATTGAGAACGGCCCCTGGCCACTGATGCAAGACGGACAGCCGCGGCAATTCGACGCCGTGGTGGTGACCAACTACCTCTGGCGCGCCCTGCTGCCCATGATCCGGCAGAGCCTGGCGCCCGGCGGCGTGCTGCTTTACGAAACTTTTACGCTCGGCAACGAGACCGTGGGCAAGCCCTCGCGCCCGGATTTCCTGCTGCAGCCGGGCGAACTGCTGCGCGCCTTCGCCGATTTGCGCGTGGTGGCGTACGAGGACGGCTTCATCGCCCAGCCCGCACGCTTTGTGCAACGGATCGCGGCGGTGAGGCAGGACACCGCCCTGTCCACGGATAAAGCGCTGGCACGTTACATGCTCTAGTTAAAATGCATCTTTACCCCAAATACTCTTCACTGCGGACATGACATCCTCCTTCAGCCCAATCACTGGCAGCATCGTGGCCCTCGTCACCCCCTTGCACGAGGACGGTAGCGTCGACTACCCCACCTTGCGAAAGCTGATTGACTGGCACATCGCCGAAGGCACCGACTGCCTCGGCGTGGTTGGCACCACCGGCGAATCGCCCACCGTAAATGTGGACGAGCACTGCGAAATCATCCGCGTCTCGGTGGAGCAGGCCAAGGGCCGGGTGCCGATCATGGCCGGCTGCGGTGCCAACTCCACCGCCGAAGCCATCGAGCTGGCCCGCTTTGCCAAGAAGGTCGGCGCCGACTGCCAGCTGCAGGTTGTGCCCTACTACAACAAGCCCACCCAGGAAGGCCAGTACCTGCACTTCCGATCAATAGCCGAAGCCGTCGGCGATCTGCCCATGGTGCTGTACAACGTGCCGGGCCGCAGCGTGGCCGATATGGCGCACGATACCGTGCTGCGCCTGGCGCAGGTGCCGGGCATCGTTGCCATCAAGGAAGCCACCGGCAACATCGAGCGCGCCCAGTGGCTGATCCGCGAAGCGCCGAAAGGCTTCTCCATCTATTCCGGCGATGACCCGACCGCTGTCGCCCTGATGCTGTGCGGTGGCCATGGCAACATCAGCGTGACGGCCAACGTGGCGCCGCGCCTGATGCACGAGTTGTGCGTTGCGGCCATGGCCGGCGATGTCAAGCGTGCCATGGAGATCCAGTTCAAGCTGATGCCGGTGCACAAGCAGCTGTTTGTCGAGCCGAACCCGATTCCCGTGAAATGGGCCATGCAGCGCATGGGCCTGTGCGGCGGCACCTTGCGCCTGCCCATGACCCCGCTGACCGCCGGCAATACCGCCGTGGTTGAAGGCGCCCTGCGTGCCAGCGGCCTGCTTTGACCCAACCCCTGACCCCTGAGGACTATCTGGTGAATCATTCTTCCAAACTGGCGCTGCTGGGCCTGTCCCTCGCGCTGACGGCCTGCTCGAGCCTGCAATCCGGCAAGGTGGACTATAAGAGTTCCGGCAAAAGCAGAGCCCCCACACTTGAGGTGCCGCCGGACTTGAGCCAGCTGTCACGCGATAACCGTTACGTGGTGCCGGGCGTTGCCGTCACAGCTACAGGTTACCAGGCCGGACAGACCAGCCAGGTAGCGGCCCCGACGGCACCTATCGCCATGGGGGATGTCCGGATTGAACGCACCGGCACCCAGCGCTGGCTGGTTGTCAACCGCCCCCCCGAAAAGCTCTGGGATGAAGTCAAGGACTTCTGGCAGGACAGCGGCTTCCTGCTCACCATGGACCAGAAGGAATTGGGCATCATGGAAACCGACTGGGCGGAGAACCGCGCCAAGATACCGGACGATTTTCTTCGCAACACACTCGGGAAAGTTTTGGATTCTTTGTACTCCACTGGCGAACGCGACAAGTTCAGAACGCGTCTGGAGCGCAATAGTGCCGGAGGCACCGAGATCTATATCAGCCACCGCGGCATGAAAGAAACCTATATTGCCGAACGAAGCGAAGACACCCGTTGGCAGCCACGGCCGGCCGACCCGGAACTCGAAACCGAATTCCTGCGGCGCCTCATGGTCAAGCTCGGCGTCAGCCAAGAGCAGTCCAAAGCGCTGGTGGCGGCTGATGCACCCAAGCTCACCTCCCGGGTGGCAACGCTCAACGGCCAACCGGTGGTACAGATCGATGAAGGCTTCGACCGGGCCTGGCGACGCGTCGGCCTCACGCTGGACCGCACCGGATTCACGGTGGAAGATCGCGACCGCAGCCAGGGCACCTACTTTGTCCGTTATGTCGAACCGACTGCGGCGAAGGAGGAACCGGGGTTCTTCAGCAAACTGTTCAGCAGCACGCCGAAAGACAAGGCACCACAAAAATACCGCATCACCTTGGCCAGCGAAGGCAACACGACAACGGTGTCCGTGCTCAATGCCAGCGGTGCGCCTGAAGCGTCAGACAATGCCCAGCGCATCGTCAAGGTGATTGCCGCCGATCTGAAATAACCTGCATCCTCTCTGCTGTGCCCATTAAACATGGGTACAGCAGACGAAAAAAAGCCACCTCGAAAGGTGGCTTTTTTGCTGAAGCCGAGAATTACTTGGCAGCAGCGGGGGCAGCAGCCGGAGCAGCAGCGTCAGCAGCCGGGGCGGCAGCGGGAGCAGCAGCCGGAGCGGAAGCGTCAGCAGCCGGAGCGGGAGCAGCGGCGGGAGCAGCAGCCGGAGCGGGAGCAGCGGCGGGAGCCGGCTCTTCAGCTTTTTTGCCACAAGCAGCCAGAGCAGCGGCAGCGATCACAGCAGCCAGAACGAGGGATTTGTTCATTTGGTTTACCTAATGAGTTGAAGAAAACAATTTCCGGAAATTGCCAATGCAGAAAATCGCATTGACCAAGCGAAACGGCTCGAGCCCGTTTCGCTTAGTCATAAATTATATGGGGAAAAAACAATCCTGAAAATCCCTTACCTGCTATTCCGGTCAGAGCCCCAGCGTTGAAGCGGGGAAAGCCGGAGATCCGCTGCGTCGCGCCTCCTCAAGAGTCTGCCGCAAGGCCAGCCGCCGTGCCGCATCCGTGTCGCAGACAAAAACGCTGTGCACCGCATCATGACGCTGCATGATCCAGGCCGGACTCCAGAGCGCACTGGGAAAGTCGACGGGGTCCGCATTTCGACACTGGCGACATTCGATGATGTGATCCCAGGTTTGTCGCCAAGAAACAAAGCGGGGCTGGTCACGTTGTACCGTATCAAAGCGGGTGGCCAGCATCAACAAGCGACGCCCCGTCCGCGCCCAGGCCTGCAGCGACTCGACCACGGCGCGCTCATGCAGCGGCCAGTCAGCAAAGGTCGCATCACTGAGGACGATTTCGCGCCAGCCCTCACGAGCCGCGCAGGTCAACGCATCACGCACGCACTGCGCAAACGCCTCGCGCCCTGAAAATCGACCGGAGGGCAAATGCGCCGACACACTCTGGCCGGCATCAGCGCCGTCAGAGCCCATGTACCCACCCCGTCTCGCACCAGGACTGCAACAGCTCTCGCGCCGCTTCACTGGCGCGCTCCAGCTCTTTCGCATCCAGTCGGCGCTGGTCGGCCAGCCGGCGCATCAGCGTCGCGTCGCGTCCCGAGGCCCGGTAACCCTCGCCATTGATGAAGATGTGATGCGCGTCGTACATCATGCGTGTGCGCCGATCCAGCGTGACTCCACCCTGAAGAGCACCCACGTCGCCCGGTTCGAACCAGACACTGGACTTCGGCTCGGTCAGGTGCTCGCCCAACACTCGCGCCAACGCCTGTGGATCCTTGAGCGCATTCTGCAGGGCCAGGTGCGCAAAGTCCTGCATGGCAACAGGTATCGCCGCCGGAGTGCTGACTGCGGATTGCTTGGGGTCCCGGTAGCGTTCGTCACGCCCCTCTTCGGCCGCTTCCTCGGCCAGGCGCTGCAGCAGCTCCTGCGCCAGTTCACCGCTCGCCGGCGAGCGAAACCCGATGGAGTAGGTCATGCACTCCCCGCCAACCGCGACCCCATCGTGGGCGTAACGGTGCGGCAGATAAAGCATGTCGCCGGGTTCCAGAATGAATTCACGCTCTGGCACGAAATTGGCCAGGATCTTGACCGGCACATCGTCGCGCAGCGTCGTGTCGTAGCGCCGGCCGATGCGCCAGCGCCGGCGCCCCTGCGCCTGCAGCAGGAACACGTCATAGCTGTCGTAGTGCGGCCCCACGCCGCCACCGTCGGTGGCATAGCTGATCATCAGGTCGTCTAGCCTCGCATCCGGCACGAAGCGGAACTGGTTCATCAGGGCATGGGCGGCATCGACGTGCAGATCCACCCCCTGCACCAGCAGCGTCCATTCCGGGGTTTTGAGTGGGGGCAGATCACGACGCGCAAAGGGCCCGTGGCGCAGACGCCAGGACTGCTTGCCACGCTTGCGCTCCAGAGCGACCAGGCGGGACTCCACATCATCCTGCGCTGCCAGCTCGAACAGCGCCGCACGCGCCAGCAAGGGCTTGAAACCGGGAATGGCTTGGCGCACCAGCAGCGGTTTTTTGTGCCAGTAACGCTTCATGAAGGCTTCGGGGCTCAGGCCTCCCAGCAACTGCAGGGGTTGGGTGACATCCATCGGTATTTCCAGTCTGTGCCGGCAAACGATACGCCGAACTGCGACAATTCTGCCTTATGGAAATCAATCAGCAATGTGTGGTCGCCCTGACCTGGAAGCTTCAGGACACCTTGGGCGAGGAACTGGACGTACTCGACGAACCGGTCGAGTTCCTGATCGGCGGTCACGACCTGTTCAAGAAAATCGAGGAAGCCCTGCAGGGCCACGGCGTTGGCGCTACCGTGGCGCTCCAGCTGGAGCCGGAAGAAGCTTTCGGTGACTACAAAGAACAGCTTGTGTTCCTTGAGTCCCGCCAGCTGTTCCCGCCCGAGCTGGAAGAAGGCATGACCCTTGAGGGCTCGGCCCTGCCGACCGGCTGCAACCCGGATGCACCCAAGGACATGCTCTACACCGTGACCGAGCTCTACCCCGAGCACGTGGTGCTCGACGGCAACCACCCGTTGGCCGGCATCGCCCTGCGCCTGACGATGAAGGTCGAAGACGTGCGCGAAGCCACCGAAGAAGAAGTCGGCCGCGGCTCCGCCGGCACCGGCTTCTTCCGCATCGCCCCGCCGCACGAACACGGCCCCGGCGGCTCCTCCCTGCACTGACACTACATCAGTCTCCCCGCCAGTAACCCAAGGCGGGAAACGCCATGGAACCGGCTTCGTCGGGCCACTGGGGTTGTCACCCTGAGGGGGAGAGACGGCTACACGCAGTGAGCCGTAACATAGGGTTAGCTCTTCCCCGTCGAGCCGTAGCCGCCGGCACCACGCTCGGTGGCTGCGGCAAATTCGTTCACCACGTTGAACTGCGCCTGCACCACCGGCACGATGACCAATTGCGCGATGCGCTCCATCGGCTCAATGGTGAAGGCAACGTCGCTGCGGTTCCAGGCACTCACCATGAGCTGCCCCTGGTAGTCACTGTCGATCAGACCGACCAGATTACCCAACACGATGCCATGCTTGTGGCCCAGGCCAGAGCGCGGCAGGATCAGCGCCGCGTAGCCGGGATCGTTCAAGTGAATCGCCATGCCGGTCGGCACGAGTTGCCAGGCATTGGGCTGCAGCGTGAGCGGCTCACTCAGGCAGGCGCGCAGGTCGAGGCCGGCGCTGCCGGGGGTGGCGTAGGCGGGGAGTTGATCCGCCAGGCGTGGATCGAGGATCTTGACGTCGAGTTTCATGAAGTCTTTGAGAAGGAAAATTTTGTCTCAGGCTGCGTGGCTCAGCCGACGGGCAATCTCGGCCACCAGCTGGCGCGCCAGCGTCAGCTTGTCGGCGCGGGGGAGCTCCACCGCCCGGTGCTCGTCCACCAGCAGTAGCGCGTTGTCGTCCTGGCCAAACGTAGCCGGACCGATGTTGCCCACCAGCAGCGGCACGCCTTTGCGCGCGCGCTTGACCTGGGCATGGACCAGCAGGTCGTGGCTCTCAGCGGCAAAACCGACGCAGTAAAGCGCCCCGCTGCGGGCGCGCTCACTCTGCGCCACGCCGGCCAGGATGTCGGGGTTCTCGACGAAAGCCAGGGCGGGCGCCTGGCCGGTGCCGTCCTTCTTGATCTTCTGCTCGGCCGCGCTGGCCGGGCGCCAGTCCGCCACCGCCGCAGTTGCTATAAAAATAGTAGCTATTGGCGCTTGTGCCATGACGGCTTGGTGCATATTTTGCGCAGATTTCACATCGATGCGGTGCACGCCACGCGGCGTGGCCAGATGCACAGGACCGGCCACCAACGTGACCTCGGCACCAGCTTCGTGCGCCGCACGCGCAATGGCAAAACCCATCTTGCCGCTGGACAGGTTGGTGATGCCGCGCACCGGATCGATGGCCTCATAGGTCGGTCCGGCCGTCACCAGCACACGCTGGCCGAGCAGCGATTTGGGGGCGAAGAAGGCAGTCACCTCCTCCAGCAACTCGTCCGGCTCCAGCATGCGGCCGTCGCCCACCTCGCCACAGGCCTGCTCGCCGCTGCCGACGTCGAAGACATGGGCGCCGTCGGCCTTGAGCTGCGCCACGTTGCGCTGGGTGGCCGGATGGGCCCACATCTCGCGGTTCATGGCTGGCGCGATCAACAGCGGCACTTCGGCGATGGGTCGCGCCAGGCACATCAGGCTCAGCAGCTCGTCAGCCCGGCCATGCAGCAGCTTGGCCATGAAGTCAGCACTGCAGGGCGCGATCAGGATGGCATCGGCCTCGCGGCTGAGGTTGATGTGCGCCATGTTGTTGGCTTCGCGCGCATCCCACTGCGAGCCGTAGACCGGCCGGTTACTCAGGGCCTGCATCGTCACCGGCGTGATGAACTGGCCGGCGGCCTCGGTCATCACCACCTGCACCGTAGCGCCTTCCTTGACCAGGGCGCGGCACAGCTCGGCTGCCTTGTAGCAGGCAATGCCGCCCGTGAGCCCCAGGACGATGTGTTTTCCAGCAAGGTCGTTCATGGTCGGCAATGTATCAGACGTGGCAAAAGGTGCAGGGCTGGCGAGAGAGACCGGATGAGGTGTCGGAAACGGTATACCTGACTCCCGCAGCCAAGGCTGAAATGCCTTTGCAAGGCTCACAACGCCGCAGATCGCCGGCATCGCCAGCCCGAAGCCTATAATCTCGCTTTACCACCTCCCTGAGCGTACTAGCTCCCCTGACATGACCAAATTTGTCTTCGTCACCGGCGGTGTGGTGTCCTCCCTTGGCAAGGGAATCGCCTCAGCCTCCCTCGCTGCGATTCTGGAATCGCGGGGCCTCAAAGTCACTCTGATCAAGCTCGATCCCTACCTCAACGTCGATCCGGGCACCATGTCGCCCTTCCAGCACGGTGAGGTGTTCGTCACCGACGACGGCGCAGAAACCGACCTCGACCTCGGCCACTACGAGCGTTTCATCGAAACGCGCATGAAGAAGGCCAATAACTTCACCACCGGCCAGATCTACAAGAGCGTTCTGGAGAAGGAGCGCCGTGGTGACTACCTCGGCAAGACGGTGCAGGTCATCCCGCACGTCACCAACGAAATTCAGGAATACGTCAAGCGCGGCGCGGGTTACGAAACGCCGGACGCGGTCGACGTGGCCATCGTCGAGATCGGTGGCACCGTGGGCGACATCGAGTCCTTGCCTTTCCTGGAAGCGGTGCGCCAGCTCAGCCTGCGCCTGGGGCCAAACAACACCGCCTTCGTGCACCTGACCTACGTGCCGTGGATCGCGGCTGCTGGCGAGCTCAAGACCAAGCCGACCCAGCACACGGTGCAAAAGCTGCGCGAGATCGGCATCCAGCCCGACGCCCTGCTGTGCCGCGCCGACCGTCCGATCCCCGACGACGAGCGCGAGAAGATCAGCCTGTTCACCAACGTGGCGCAGTGGGGGGTGATCTCCATGCCCGACGTCGACACCATCTACAAGGTGCCGCGCGTGCTGCACGAGCAGGGTCTGGACGGCCTGATCTGCGACAAGCTGCGCCTGAACACCCAACCGGCCAACCTCAAGCGCTGGGACGACCTGGTCTATGAGACCGAGAATCCGCGCGGCGAAGTCACCATTGCCATGGTCGGCAAGTATGTGGAACTGACCGACAGCTACAAATCGGTCAACGAGGCACTGCGCCACGCCGGCATGAAGAACCACGTGCGCGTCAAGATCGAGCACGTCGACTCGGAAACCATCACCGACGACACCGTATCGCGCCTGGCCAAGTTCGATGCCATCCTGGTGCCGGGCGGCTTCGGCAAGCGCGGCGTTGAAGGCAAGATCAACACCGCCCGCTTTGCCCGTGAGCACAAGCTGCCCTATCTGGGCATCTGCCTGGGCATGCAGGTCGCCACCATCGAATTTGCCCGCCATGTGGCCGGCCTCAAAGGCGCCAACAGCACCGAATTCGAGCCGACCACCCCCAACCCGGTGATCGCCCTGATCACCGAGTGGAAGGACGCCGACGGCACCATCAAGACACGTGACGCCAACTCCGACCTCGGCGGCACCATGCGCCTGGGTGCGCAAAGCTCCGATGTGGCCAAGGGTACGCTGGCTCACCAGATCTATGGCGACGTGGTCACCGAACGCCACCGCCACCGCTATGAGGCCAACGTCAACTACCTCGACACGCTGCGCAAGGCCGGCCTGGTGATCTCGGCGCTGACCCAGCGCGAGCACCTGACGGAAATCGTTGAACTGCCGCAAAGCGCCCATCCCTGGTTCGTCGGCGTGCAATTCCACCCGGAATTCAAGTCCACGCCGTGGGACGGCCATCCGCTGTTCAACGCCTTCATCAAGGCAGCGCTGGAGCACCAGGCTGCCGGCAAGAAGAACCTGAAGGCCGTGGCCTGAGAAAGCAAGCATGAAACTCTGCGGTTTCGATGTCGGTCTCGACAAGCGTTTTTTCCTGATCGCCGGCCCCTGCGTGATCGAGTCCGAACAGCTGCAGATGGACGTGGCCGGCCAGTTGAAGGAGATCACAGCCTCGCTGGGCATCCCCTTCATCTTCAAGAGCAGCTACGACAAGGCCAACCGGTCATCGGGCACCAGCTTCCGTGGCCCGGGCATGGAAAAGGGCCTGGAGATCCTGGCCAAGGTCAAGCGTGAACTCGGCGTGCCGGTGCTGACCGATGTGCACACCGAAGCCGACATCCCGGCCGTGGCCGCCGTGGTGGACGTGCTGCAGACGCCGGCCTTTCTGTGCCGCCAGACCGACTTCATCCACGCCGTGGCGCAAAGCGGCAAGCCGGTCAACATCAAGAAGGGCCAGTTCCTCGCCCCCGGCGACATGAAAAACGTCATCGACAAGGCCCGTGCCGCCGCGCGCGAAAAAGGTCTGGTGGAAGACAACTTCATGGCCTGCGAACGCGGCGTGAGCTTTGGCTACAACAACCTGGTGAGCGACATGCGCTCGCTGGCCATCATGCGTGAGACCGCAGCCCCGGTGGTGTTCGATGCCACCCACTCGGTGCAGTTGCCCGGCGGCCAGGGCACCAGCAGTGGCGGCCAGCGTGAGTTCGTGCCGGTGCTGGCACGTGCCGCCGTGGCCGTGGGGGTGTCAGGCCTGTTCATGGAAACCCACCCGGACCCGGCCTGCGCCCTCTCCGACGGCCCCAACGCCGTGCCGCTCAAGCACATGAAGGCGCTGCTGGAAACGCTGGTGGCACTGGACCAGGTCACCAAGAAAAACGGTTTCCTCGAAAACAGCTTCAACTGAAACACACACGAAGAACAAGAACCCAACATGACCGCCGCCTACATCATCGTCGACATGAAAGTCTCCGACCCGGAGCAGTACAAGCAGTACATGGCCGAGGCGCCCGCCGCGGTCAAGGCCTTCGGTGGCGAATATCTGGTCCGCGGCGGACGCTTCGAAGTCATGGAAGGCAACTGGCAACCGGCACGCATCGCCATGTTGCGCTTTCCCGGCTTCGATCAGGCCAAGGCCTTCTACGATGACCAGATGTACCGCCAGGCCCGTGCCAAACGCGCCGGCGCCACCGAGTTTTTCAACATGATTCTGGTGGAGGGCGTTGCCGCCCCCATCGTCTGAATACAACAATCGAAACCGAAAGGAAACCATGAGCGCTATCGTTGATATCGTCGGCCGCGAAGTCCTGGACTCGCGCGGCAACCCCACCGTTGAATGCGACGTGTTGCTGGAGTCCGGCACCATGGGCCGTGCGGCCGTGCCGTCCGGCGCGTCCACCGGCTCTCGCGAAGCGATCGAGCTGCGCGACGGCGACAAGAGCCGTTACCTGGGCAAGGGCGTGCTCAAGGCCGTGGAGCACATCAACACCGAAATCTCCGAAGCCGTGCTGGGCCTGGATGCCTCCGAGCAGGCCTTCCTGGACAAGACTCTGATCGACCTCGATGGCACCGACAACAAGTCGCGCCTGGGCGCCAACGCCATGCTGGCCGTCTCCATGGCCGTGGCCCGCGCTGCCGCTGAGGAAGCCGGCCTGCCGCTGTACCGCTACTTCGGCGGCATGGGCGGCATGCAGATGCCGGTGCCGATGATGAACGTCATCAACGGCGGCGCGCACGCCAACAACAACCTCGACCTGCAGGAATTCATGATCCTGCCGGTGGGGGCCCCCAACTTCCGCGAAGCCCTGCGTTATGGCGCCGAAGTGTTCCACGCCCTGAAGAAGATCATCCACGACAAGGGCATGAGCACCGCCGTCGGCGACGAAGGCGGCTTTGCCCCCAGCGTGGCCAGCCACGAAGCCGCCATCCAGCTGATCCTGGAAGCCATCGACAAGGCCGGCTACACCGCCGGCGAGCAGATCGCCCTGGGCCTGGACTGCGCCGCCAGCGAGTTCTACAAGGACGGCAAGTACCACCTGGAAGGCGAAGGCCTGGTGCTCAGCGCCACCGAGTGGACCGACATCCTGGCCACCTGGTGCGACAAGTACCCCATCATCAGCATCGAAGACGGCATGCACGAAGGCGACTGGGAAGGCTGGAAGATCCTGACCGAGCGCTTGGGGCAAAAGGTGCAGCTGGTGGGCGACGACCTGTTCGTCACCAACACCAAGATCCTGAAGGAAGGCATCGACAAGGGCATCGCCAACTCCATCCTGATCAAGATCAACCAGATCGGCACCCTGACCGAAACCTTCGCCGCCATCGAGATGGCCAAGCGCGCCGGCTACACCGCCGTCATCAGCCACCGCTCGGGCGAGACCGAAGACAGCACCATTGCCGATATCGCCGTGGGCACCAACGCCGGCCAGATCAAGACCGGCTCCATGAGCCGTTCCGACCGCATGGCCAAGTACAACCAGCTGCTGCGCATCGAGGAAGACCTGGGCGAGATCGCTACCTACCCCGGCCGCGCTGCGTTTTACAACCTCCGTTAACCCACCCCATGGGTTCGCGCCTCGTCCCGGCCATCCTCATCACCCTGCTCGTGGTTCTGCACGCGCAGTTGTGGTTTGGCCGGGGCAGCGTGCCCAACGTGGCGCGCATGGCCGGCGAACTTGAAGCGCAAAAGCAGAAGAACGCGCAGGCCCAACTGGCCAACGACCGCTTGGCCGCTGAAGTGCGTGACCTCAAGGAAGGCCTGGAAATGGTGGAAGAAAAAGCCAGGCTGGAGCTGGGCATGGTCAAGCCCAACGAAATCTACGTGCACATCGGCAAGTAAGCCCGGTCTTGTTGTGGGCATGCGCATTGCCATTCTCGGCGTCCCCGGCAGTGGCAAGACCCGCCTGGCACAGGAACTCCGCCTTCACCTGCCTCACCTCCAAGTCAGTGACAACCCGCTGCCCGCCGAACTGGCCACGGGTCATTTCGACCTGATCCTGCTCACCGGGCTCGACTTGCCTGGTTGCAGCACGGACATGCAGCGGCATGCTGACACCGAACTGCGCTCCGAACTGCAACGGGCCGGGCTGACCTATGGTGTTGTCTACGGACAGGGGGCACAACGCCTGCACCAGGCACAACGTCTCATTGCCCCCGAGGACGGTCCACCACCGCGTTGGACCGGCGTCTGCGAGAAATGCGCCGACCCGGACTGCGAATACCGGCTGTTTACTGCACTGAAGCGCTTGAGGGCGGCTGCGCACCCGGCGTCGTGAACAACTGCGCCGTATCAATGGCGTCGAAGCGGTAATGCGCACCGCAGAACTCGCAGTCGACCATGATCGCGCCGCGTTCGGCCACGATCTCCTTGGCTTCCACCTCGCCCAGCCCTTGAATCATGCGTGCCACGCGGTCGCGGTTGCAGGTGCAGGCAAAACGCGGCGCGGTTTCACCCACAAACGGTTCGAAGCGTTGCAGCTTTTCTTCCCAGAACAGGCGGCGCAGAATGGTTTCGACATCCAGCGTCAGCAGCTCCTCGCGCTTGAGGCTGGCAGCCAGCGTCGCGATGCGGTTGTAATGCTCATACATTTCCGCCTCGTACAGTTCAGCCTCGCCCGGCTGCTGGCCAGCGAGGTTGGCCATGCCCTTCACCGGCAGACGCTGGATCAGGAGGCCAGCCGCCACCTTGTCGTCAGCCGCCAGCACCAGCGTGGTCTCCAACTGCTCACTCTGGCGCATGTAGTGCTGCAGCGCATCGCTGAGCTTGTTCATTTTCTGGTCACGCTCGTCCGTCAAGGGCACCACACCCTGGTAGGGCTGCTGCCCCGGCAGACGGTCCTTCGGATCCAGCGTGATGGCACAGCGGCCCTGCCCGTGCACATTGAGCATCGCACTCAGCCCCGCATCGGCCGGCACCTCGCCCTTGAGGGTGGCGGTAGCACGCAGGCTCAGGTCTGACTGGATTTCCGCCACCGCCAGCTTGACCGGCCCGTCGCCAAAGACCTGCAGGATCAGCGAGCCGTGGAACTTGATGTTGGACTGCATCAGCGCGCCGGCTGCCGTCATCTCGCCCAGCAGGTTCTGCACGGGCTGCGGATAGGCCCCGGTACTGCTGCCCGCGCGCCGGCGCAGGATCTCGGTCCAGGCATCGGTCAGGCGCACGATCATGCCGCGCACCGGCAGACCTTCGAAAAGAAATTTATGAAGTTCAGACACGTTGTAGGGTTCTCTATGGGCGGTTGACCCGCTTCAGCCGATTTTCTTCAGTCCCTTGCGGTATTGCCGGGCATTCTCGACATAGTGCGCGGCAATGTGCTGCAGACCGGCAATCTGCTCCGGTGAGAGCTGCTTGATGGCCTTGGCCGGGCTGCCCAGGATCATCGATCCATCGGGGAACTCCTTGCCCTCGGTCACCAGCGCACCGGCACCCACCAGGCAGTTCTTGCCGATCTTGGCGTGGTTCAGCACCACGGCACCAATGCCGATCAGCGAGCCATCGCCCACCGTGCAGCCGTGCAGCATGACCTGATGGCCGACCGACACGTTCTCACCCAGCGTCAGCGGCACACCGGCATCGGCATGCAGCACGCTGGCGTCCTGGATGTTGGAGCCGCGACCAATGTGGATCTTCTCGGAGTCGCCGCGGATCACGGTGCCGAACCAGACGCTGACGTTTTCTTCCAGTGTGACCTTGCCGATCACTTGGGCGCTGTCGGCGACCCAGGTGCCTTCGGCCAGCTTGGGCGCTTGGCCATCCAGTTCATAAATTGCCATTTGAGATTCCGTTTGTCAGTTTGAGGGGAATTGTAAGGACGAGGGCTTAACCCTGTGCCAGGGCGGCCAGTTCGGCATCGTTAAAACCGGCGGCACGGCGGGCCACCAGATTGAAGGGCCCTTTGAGCTTCGGCGCTTCATACTTCAGCGTCAACTCGGCATAGGTCCTGACCGGATCGATTCCACGCTGCGCGCACAGCCAGCCGTACCAGCAGTTGCCGATGGCCACATGGCCGATTTCGTCGCGCAGGATGATGTCCAGAATCTCCCCGGCCCGATGGTCGCCGATCGACACCAGCTTGGTCTTCACGGCTGGCGAGGCGTCCAGCCCGCGCGCTTCCAGCGTGCGCGGCACCAGCGCCACCCGTGCCAGGATGTCGCCCTTCGTGCGCTCGGCCATGGACCACAGACCATCGTGGGCCGGAAAGTCACCATAGTCGAAACCCAGCGTCAACAGATGGTCGCGCAAGAGCGTGAAGTGATAGGCCTCTTCAAACGCCACCTGCAGCCAGTCGCGGTAGAAGGCCTCCGGCATGCCGGCAAAACGCCAGCAGATGTCGAGGGCGAGATCAATGGCGTTCTTCTCGATATGCACGATGGAATGCACCAGCGCCGCATGGCCACGCGGTGTGGCGAGCGACCCCGTCTTGATGCTGGTGTGTGGCACCAGCGGCGGCCGCTCGCCACGGCCTGGGATGCCATCAATCGGCGCGATCTGTTCTTCGGTATCGATCGGGGCGTTGCGGTCCAGTGCCGTGACTGCACGCGCCTTTTCCACCGGGTCAGAGATAGCGAGCAGTTGTTGGCATTGGCGACGGAGATTCATGGGGGTGAATTATCCCGGATGCTTATCTGCCAGGGTATGACTTCGCAAGGACGCGCCACGGCACGTCCTTGTGGCGTTCGGTATCCGGTTTCCCTCGCCGTTATGAGGAGGCGAGTAGCGCAGGGGCAAGCGGAAAAAGAGGTGCAGATGTTTGAGGCGCTAGCCGAGTTTCTGCGCCTCCCGCTTGACCCGAGCAACGCAGCGTGCCCGTAGCGCTAGCGAAGGGTCGACGAATCCGGCTCGTCTTTCTTTCGGTTACCTTTCTTTGGCGAAGCAAAGAAAGGTGACTCGCCCGCCGGGGCGAGACCCGGCACGGTTGCCCAGCAAGGGCATCACGCAAAGAGCAAACTATCCCCGCGGATGGTGCTGAGCGTGAAGCGCCTTCAATCTCTCCCGCGCCACATGCGTATAGATGGTGGTCGTCGAAATATCCGCATGCCCCAACAGCATCTGCACCGCCCTTAAATCCGCCCCATGATTCAGCAGATGGGTGGCAAAGGCATGGCGCAAGGTGTGCGGTGACAGCGGCGCCGTGATGCCGGCTGCCACAGCGTACTTCCTGACGATCATCCAGAACATCACCCGTGACATGGCCTCGCCGGCGCGCGTGCCGCGGAAGGTGACGAACAGGTCGTCGGTCTGCTTCTCCCCCAGCAGCGCCGGACGTGCTTCCTGCAGGTAGCGCTGCAGCCACTGCCCGGCCACCTCGCCGAAGGGCACCAGGCGCTCCTTGTTGCCCTTGCCGAACACGCGCAACACGTGTTCGCTCAGACTGACATTGAAGGTCTTGAGGGTCACCAGTTCGCTCACGCGCAGGCCACTGGCGTACATCAACTCGAGCATGGTGCGGTCGCGCACCGCCAGCGGCGTGTCCTCACCTGGCGCGGCCAGCAGGGCTTCCACTTGCGCTTCGCTCAGAGTCTTGGGGACGCGCAGCGGCTGCTTGGCGGCCTGCAAACGCAGGGTCGGATCGGCCTGGATCAGGCGTTCGCGCAAGGCCCAGCGGAAGTAGCGCTTGAAGACGGTGAGGCGGCGGTTGGCCGTGGTGGCCCGGCTGCTGGCGTGCTTGGCCGCAAAGTAGGCGTTGAGGTCGGTCTCTTCGGTCGCCAAAAGAGAACGCCCGCGGCCTTCCAGCCAGCGGGCGTAGAGTTCGAGGTCGCGCCGGTAGGCTGCCAGCGTGTTGCGCGACAGGCCTTCTTCCAGCCACAGGGCATCGATGAAGGCATCAATGCCCTGCATGGGCCTCAGTCGAGCTTGAGCTTGGCGGTGTCCACCACGCGCTTGTACACCGTGTATTCGGCCTTGATCTGGTCGGCAAACTGCTGCGGCGTGTTGGCCACGATGATGGAACCGGTGTCTTCAATGCGCTTGCGCACGGCCGGGTCTTCCAGCGCCTTGCGGGTAGCGGCATTGATCTTGTCCACGATGTCCTTGGGCATGCCTTTGGGACCGTAGATGCCGTAATAGGCCATGCGGTTCACTGGCTCCAAGCCGACTTCCTTGAAGGTCGGGACATTCGGCAGCTGGGTCAGACGCTGCGGCGCGGCAATCACGATCGGCACCAGACGGCCGCTCTGGATGAACGGCAAGGTCGAAGGCAGGTTGTCGAAGATGATCGGCACCTGACCGGCCACCGTGTCATTGATGGCAGGGCCGGCACCACGGTAAGGGATGTGCGTGATGAAGGTGCCGGTCTGGCTCTTGTACAGCTCGGTCTGCAAGTGGCCGATACCGCCGGTGCCGGAAGTGGCATACGAGTACTTGCCCGGCGACTTCTTCAGTTCGGCGATGAAGCCTTTGTAGTCCTTGGCCGGGAAGCTCGGGTGCACGGCGATCACGTTCGGCGTGGCTGCCACGTTGATGATGGGCGTGAAGTCGGTCAGCGGGTTGTACTGGATCTTCGGGTTGATGGCCGGGTTGGCCGCCGTGGTCGAGACCGTGGCCATGCCCAGCGAATAGCCGTCCGGTGCGGCCTTGGCGGTTTCGGTGGCGCCAATCACGCCGCCGCCACCGGCCTTGTTTTCCACCACCACGGGCTGGCCCAGGGCCTTGCCCAGCGGGTCAGCAATCGTGCGCGCAATGATGTCGGTCGTGCCGCCCGGTGCGAATGGCACTTGCAGCTTGATCACCTTGTTGGGATAACCCTGGGCCAGGGCAGAGCCGGCTGCGGCCAGCAGGCCGAGAGCAAATATCACGCGACGTTGCATAGTGGTTTTCTCCTAGAGTGACGGAACAGGACTATTCTATTGCCCCAGCATACCCTTCTTGAGGCGGGTGTCCACCGGGTTGTCACCCACGAAGATCTCCAGCAAGGCCTTGTAGAAATCGGCACCGCCGATGGCGCTGCCCTTGGCCACATCATTGACAGCCAGCGTCAGTCCCTGCTCAGGCACATAGTCCAGGTTGATAGTGTCGCCCGGCTTGGCCACGCCGATCGATTCGATGGTACGTGTGAACTGCGCCACGCGGTCCTGCATGGCCGTCCATTGGGCCTCGCTCACATTCTTCTGCATGCCATCCACCAGCGCCTTCTTGATGTCCGGTGCACCAATCTCCATCAGCATGCGCATCTGGATGCGCTTCGGACCGGATTGGCTCAATACGTCCTGCGCCGTGCTGGTGCGGTTGCTCAGGTAGAGCCCGGCAACATAGGCCTTGAAGATGAAAATGGCGCGCACGCCCAGGCCGTTGAGCTTGAGCTCCCGGTTGGCCACCCGTACGGCATCATCGAAACGCAAGCCTTCCAGCGAGGCGGCATGAGCGTGCGGCACAACGGCAGCAGCCCACAGGGCGAGGGTAATCAGCAGTTTTCTTTTCATGGCATTTCCATGGGGAGGACACCGTCAGGAGCCAAGCTCCTGCGTCCGAAATTTACATCAATTTGCCGGCGGCAGCGCGTTCCAGGCTGTTATTCTCGCCACGTGAACTACGCTCAGCTCCTCTTCCCCGATTTCTCCCTCATCCTGTGCGGCTATCTGGTGTGCCGTCACACGGCGCTCAACCGCACTGTGTGGGAGCAGGTCGAAGCCCTGGTCTATTACTTCCTGTTTCCGGTGTTGCTGTTCCACAGCATTGTGCGCAGTCCGCTCGACCTGTCGGCCGCCTCCAGCCTGATCGGGGCCGCACTTGTCATGGGCGTGATCGCCATTGCCCTGTCCTATGCCCTGCCCTGGCTGCCGTTCATCGGGCGCCACATCGACTCGCGCCAACACGCCGGCAGCGCACAGGTGGCCTTTCGCTTCAACTCCTTCATCGGCCTGGCGCTGGCCGATCGCCTGGCCGGACCGGAAGGCCTGTTGCAGATTGCGGTGTTGATCGGTTTTTGTGTGCCGCTCTTCAATGTCGGCGCCGTCTGGCCGATGGCGCGCCACTCGCAGCGCAGCTTCGGACGCGAGTTGCTGCGCAACCCGCTCATCATCGGCACCGTCTCGGGCCTGCTGGCCAATCTGCTGGGCTTCAAGATCCCGAGCTGGATCGACCCCACCGTCTCGCGCATCGGCGCAGCCTCGCTGGCGCTGGGCCTGATGGCGGCTGGCGCCGGCCTGCATTTTTCCAGCTTGGCAAAGGCCAAGATACTGGCCGTGGGCACACTGGCCATCAAGCATTTCTTCCTGCCGCTGATCGCGTTCGGGCTGTCGCAGGCCTTCGGCCTGACACCGGCGCAGACCACGGTCCTGCTGGCTTTCTCGGCGCTGCCGACCGCCTCGAGCTGCTATGTGCTGGCCGCACGCATGGGCTATGACGGTGCTTACGTTGCCGGACTGGTGACGCTGTCCACCATGCTGGGCATGGCCAGCCTGCCCTTTGCGCTGGGGGTGCTCAGGTAGCAGATCCGCCCCGCCGCCGCTCAGTCCTTGAGCAGCGTGGCGGCGAACTCGTGGATGGCCTGAATGTCGGGCTTGAGTGGCGTGAAGGCCATGCCCTCGTGGCGCAGCGTGGCGCGCAGGCCGAAGTCCACCGCCCGCGCCTGCTCCTCGTCTTGAAAGCGGCCAGTGTGCACGTAGGGCTTGTCGGGGTCGCGCTCGACCACCACATTGACGTTGTTGAACTGCCGGTACCACTCGACGATCTGCTTGCGCGTCTTTTCCACATCGCAGATGTTGTCGGCATAGTGCTCGTTGTAGTACAGGATCTGCGGCAGCGAGCACTCGGTGATCAGGTACTGCACCTGGCCATCGAGCAGCTCCAGCATGCGGAACTGCTGCTGGGCGATGTGGTACTGGTTCTTCAGCGCCTCGTAGTCCTTCTGCCAGACCAGTGATTTGGCGTAGTCGGGAATCAGCTCGACCGTCTTGTGGTGCAGGTTGAGGTACAGGATGATGGCCGCCGTGAACAGCGACTTGTCGCAACCGGGACCGCCGACGATGTTGATCACCTTGGTCGGGTACAGCCGCATCTTGTTTTCCGGCAGCTGATTCGGTACATAGCTGTAGCGCATCGTCATGATTGGCCCTTGGGTTGTTATGCCTGTCCTGTTTCCGTCTGCTGCGCCAGCGCCCAGGCCACGTGCTCGCGCACCAGCTCGCTGGGATCCGACGCCCGTTGCCGCAGTGCCTCCACTATCGCAGGGTCCCCCGTGACGCGCAAGGCATTGCCCAAGGCAAGCGCGATATTGCGCAGCCAACGTGTGTGGCCGATGCGACGGATCGGGCTGCCTTCCGTGCGCTGCAGGAACTCCGCCTCGCTCCAGGCGAACAGCGCCACCAGGCCGTTGCCGCTCAGGCCTTCGCGCACATCGAAGTCCGGCAAGGAACTGCGTTGCGCGAACTTGTTCCAAGGGCAGATCAGCTGGCAGTCATCGCAGCCGTAGATGCGGTTGCCCAGGAGCGGGCGCAATTCCAGCGGGATCGGCCCGGCGTGCTCGATGGTGAGGTAGGAAATGCAGCGCCGTGCATCGAGCCGGTACGGCGCCACGATCGCCTGCGTCGGACAGACATCGACACAGGCAGAACAACTGCCACAGTGGCCGCTGACCGGCTGACTCGCCGGCAGCGCAACATCGACATAGATCTCGCCGAGGAAGAACATCGACCCGGCCTCGCGGCTGAGCACCAGCGTGTGCTTGCCGCGCCAGCCCTGGCCGCTGCGCGCCGCCAGCTCGGCCTCCAGCACCGGCGCCGAATCGGTGAAGACGCGGTGGCCAAACGGACCGATGTGCTCGGCCATGCGGTCCGACAGCTTCTGCAGCCGCGCGCGCAGGACCTTGTGGTAGTCGCGGCCCCGTGCGTAGACCGAGATCACACCCTCCTGCGGCCGCTGCAAACGGGCGAATTCAACCGTCTGCCAGTCCTCGGCCGTGCCGGACGGCAGATAATCCATGCGTGCGGTAATGACACTGACCGTGCCGGGCACCAGCTCGGCCGGACGGGCGCGCCGCAGGCCGTGGGCGGCCATGTAGTCCATCTCGCCATGAAAGCCGCGCGCCAGCCAGGCCTGCAATCCTGCTTCGGCAGCGGACAGGTCGACACCGCTGACGCCGATTTGGGAGAATCCGAGTTCACGGGCCCAGTCCCGGATCAGGGAAACGAATTGAGTGCTGTTGAACGTCACGCGTTGATTGTAGAAAGTCTGGTCTGGCACAGCGAGGCCGACACGGCGCAGTTTGCCATCGCGCTGGCCGCCCAGCCGGCGCTGCGCCACGCCTTCATCGAACTGCAGGGCGACCTCGGCGCCGGCAAGACCACGTTCGTGCGCCACCTGTTGCGCGCGCTGGGCGTGCAAGGCCGCATCAAGAGCCCCACCTATGCCGTGGTCGAACCGCACGAGGCACCAGGCCTGGCCATCTTGCATTTCGACTTCTACCGCTTCAGCGACCCGCGCGAATGGGAAGACGCCGGTTTCCGCGACCTCTTCGCCAGCCCCGGCCTCAAGCTCGCCGAGTGGCCGGAGAAGGCCGCCGCCCTGCTGCCACCGGCGGACCTGGTGATCCAGCTCCAGGTGCAGCCCGATGAATCGCGCCGCGCCACCCTCACGGCCCAGACGACCACCGGCGCGGCGCTGCTGCAGGGACTGAAGATGGAGATGAAGACTTGAATCGGCGCGAGCTGCTGCAATCAGGTACGCTGGTGCTGCTGCTGGGCACGGCACAGATCGCGCGCGGCGCCACCATCTTGGCGGTGCGCGTCTGGCCGGCGCCCGACTATTCACGCGTCACCATCGAATCCGACGGCCACCTCGCCACCAAACAACTCTTCGTGCCCAGCCCGCCGCGGCTGGCGGTGGACATCGAAGGCATCGAGCTCAACCCGGCACTGCGCGAGCTGGTGGCCAAGGTCAAGCCCGACGACCCCAACATCGCGGGCATCCGCGTCGGCCAGTTCGCGCCCAATGTGGTGCGTCTGGTGATCGACCTCAAGCTGCCGATCACGCCGCAGGTCTTCGCGCTCGACCCGGTGGCCGCCTACCAGCACCGCCTGGTGCTCGATCTCTACCCCACCCAGGCTGCCGACCCGTTGGCGGCGCTGATTGCCGAACGGCTCAAGGACAAGGAGGCCGCCGCAGCCCCCACCCCGGCAGCGCCGGCCTCCGCCGCCCGCCCCCACGACCCGCTGGGCGACCTGATCGCACAGCAGACGCGCAAATCCACCGCACCGGCCAGCCCTGCATCTGCTCCTGTTTCAGGAGCATCTGGCGCAGCAACTGCGAGGCCTGAGGGCCGAAATCAGCCTCAAAATTCCGGCAATGGCAAGACCGAACGCCTGATCATCGTGGCGCTCGATCCCGGCCACGGCGGCGAGGACCCGGGCGCCATCGGCCCCGGCGGCACGCGCGAGAAGGACGTGGTGCTGCGCCTGGCGCACCGGCTGCGCGAGCGCATCAACGCCACCACCATCAACGGCAACCCGATGCGCGCCTACCTCACGCGCGACGCCGACTTCTTCGTGCCGCTGCACGTGCGCGTCAACAAGGCACGCCAGGTGAAGGCCGACCTTTTCATCAGCCTGCATGCCGACGCCTTCTACACGCCACGGCCGCAGGGCGCCAGTGTCTTTGCGCTGAGCCAGAGCGGTGCCTCCAGCAGTGCGGCGCGCTGGATGGCGGCCAAGGAGAACAAGGCCGATCTGATCGGCGGCCTCAACGTCAAGGCCAAGGACGCGCATGTGCAGCGCATGCTGTTCGACATGAGCACCACGGCGCAGATCAACGACAGCCTCAAGCTCGGCAACACCATGCTCAAGGAGATCGGCCGCGTCGGCAAGCTGCACAAGGCGCAGGTGGAGCAGGCCGGCTTTGCCGTGCTCAAGGCACCCGACATTCCCAGCGTGCTGGTGGAAGCCGCCTTCATCAGCAACCCGGAAGAAGAGACCAAGCTCAACAGCGACGCCTACCAGGAACAGCTGGCCGACGCGCTGATGCGCAGCATCGAGGGCTACTTCGCCCGCAACCCGCCGCTGGCACGCAGTCGCAGCGTCTGATTACGCGCCGGTGCCGGACACGCCGCCTGCGGCAGGGTCAGGGCGTGGCACCTTCCTGCTTCGGCCAGCCCACGGTCTGCGTCAGCAGCAGTTGCTGGTCCGGCGTCAGGCCCATGGCCTGGGTCAGGGCCTGGCGATCGAACCAGGCGCGCACCACCGTGGACAGACCGACCGAGGCACAGTAGAGGTAGATGTTCTGCGCCATCGCACCGGCCGCCACCGAAGCGTAAGAGGTGCGCATGGCGACCGGCACGATCTTCATGCGGCTGTGGTCGGCCACGAAGATCAGATCCAGTGGCGCCGTGTCGACAAAGTCCTGGTAACCGGTGACGCGCCGCACATCCTCGGCCAGCACCAGCCGCAGCGCCTGCGCTTTCGGCTCGTACAGGTACAACCCCTGCGGCAGTGCCACGTACAGATCGACCTCCTGCGCATTCATGGCCGAAGGCGCGGTGCGCCCGCCCAAGTCGTCGCGGTTCAGGCCGCAAGCCGCCCACAGCAGGTCCGACAGCTGTTGCGGGGTCAGCGCATCAGGGCGGAACTCGCGCGCAGAGTGACGCTGGCGCAAGGCCTCCATCAGGGGCAGGCCGCCCGTGGTCTGTGCCGGCGGCAACGCCACCACGGTCAGCGACTCGCCGCTGGCGGGTTGGGCGTGAAGCTGCCCCATCAAACCCAAAGCCATCTTGGTCAAGGTATTCATGTACTCCCTCCTCTCCCGCCTGTCAGGCGTCCACCCCTGCGGCCCCGGCCGCAGGCTGCAACAGAGCCACGATCTCGCCTTCCGTCAGCGTCTCGCGCGCCAGCAGCAGGCGGCTGCCTTCTTCCAGCGTGCTGCGGCGCTGCGTCAGCAGGTCGGTGGCGCGATGGAAGGCGGCTTCGGTCAGGGCACGCACCGCGCAGTCGATCTCGCGCGCCGTTTCCGGGGCGTACTGTGCACGGCCCAGCTCCATGCCGTCCGGCATGGGGCCGAGAAAGGGCGACGGCGGGTTTTCGTAAGCCACCTGCCCCAGCGTGGCGTCCATGCCGAAACGCATCACCATGCTGCGCGCAATGTCGGTGGCCTTGGCCAGGTCATCCGAGGCGCCGGTGGAGGCGTGGCCGATGAGCAGCATCTCGGCCGCGCGGCCGGCCAGCAGCATGGCCATCTTGTTCTCCAGCTCCTGCCGCGTCATCAGGTAGCGGTCTTCGGTCGGGCGCTGGATGGTGTAACCCAGCGCGCCAATGCCGCGCGGGATGATGGACACCTTGTGCACCGTGTCCAGCCCCGGCAGCGCCATGGCTACCAGTGCGTGGCCCATCTCGTGCACGGCAATGATGCGGCGCTCCTCCGGGTTGAGGATACGGTTGCGCTTCTCCAGCCCGGCCACGATGCGCTCGATGGCGGTGGTGAAGTCGGCCAGCGACACCTCGTCGGCGTTGCGGCGCGTGGCCACCAGCGCGGCCTCGTTGACGAGGTTGGCCAGGTCGGCACCGGTGAAGCCGGGTGTGAGCGCGGCAATCTGCGCCAGGTCCAGCCCGGCGGCCAGTTTGATGCGCTTGATGTGCACCTGCAGGATCTGCACCCGGCCATGTTTGTCGGGCCGGTCGACCAGCACCTGGCGGTCGAAGCGGCCGGCGCGCAGCAGTGCCGGGTCCAGGATTTCGGGCCGGTTGGTGGCGGCCAGCAGCACCAGGCCGGCGCGCGGGTCGAAGCCGTCGAGTTCGGCCAGCAGCTGGTTGAGCGTCTGCTCCTTCTCGTCGTGGCCGCCCAGGCCGTAGGCGCCGCGGGCACGGCCCAGGGCATCGATCTCGTCGATGAAGATGATGGCCGGCGCCCGCTGCCGTGCCTGTTCGAACAGGTCGCGCACGCGTGCCGCACCGACGCCGACAAACATCTCGACGAACTCCGAGCCGTTGATGGAAAAGAACGGCACGCCGGCCTGCCCCGCCACCGCGCGTGCCAGCAGCGTCTTGCCGGTGCCCGGCGGCCCCACCAGCAGAATGCCCTTCGGGATGTGCGCCCCCAGACGGTTGTGCGCCGTAGGATCCTTGAGGAAATCGACGATCTCTTCCAGTTCGGCCTTGGCCTCGTCAACACCGGCCACGTCCTCAAACGTCACCCGGGTATCACTCTCCACATAGACCTTGGCCTTGCTCTTGCCAATGGACAGCAGGCCGTCGCCCAGACCGCCCCCCAGACCACCGCGCTGGGCGATCTTGCGGATGGCGAACATCCAGATGGCAAAAAAGACCAGGGTCGGCGCCACCCAGGAAAAGATGTCACGCAAGAAGGTGCTCTGGACCACCCCGGTGAAACGTACGCCGTACTGTGCCAGGTCACGCGCCAGGTCGAGTTCCACCCGTGTGGTGGCAAAACGCGTGCGGCCGTCAGGCAGCGGCTGGTTCAGCGTGCCTTCCAGATGGTCGGCGTAGACCGCGATCTCCTTGATGTTTTTCTTCTCCAGCTCCTGCAGGAATTCGCTGTAGGGCAGCGGCTGCACCTGCTGCCACTGCTGCACGAAACTCTGCAGCACCAGCACCCCCACGATCGCCAGCGCGATGTACCAAAGATTCCACTGCGTGCGTTTCTCCACCCGCTCACTCCTCGTCGATGTGCGGTGGCGACAGACCTTCGGCCAGCCCGCCGGTGTCAGGGTCGATCCAGTCGGAAATTCCGAGTTCGCTCTCGGCCTCCTGCAGGGTTTCCCCCGGCGTGGGCGACTCCTCATCTGACGACTGCATGTCGGCCATGGCTTCTTCCAGACTGGCGAAGGGGCCGAACTCCTGCTTGCCGCCTGGCGCACGCCAGTAGTAGCCGTCGGGCCGCGCCATGATCTGCTCCACATCGCCGGCGCTGGTCTCCGGCACGGCTTTCATGCTGGCGGTCTTCTTGCTCGCCGCTGCGGGCTTCTTGCTTGTCATGTCGTTCACCTTTTGCTTGCTGTCGCTACAGTGGCAAGGATCAATCCAGCCGGCCCGGCGTTTCTTGAGCCATGTCAAACTTCGTCCAGCTTACGCTTCTTAGCATCGACCAGCCACCTGTTTGTTCATCCACCCCGGCAAGAAACACCGTTCCCGATGCCCCACACAAGCCCTGACCATCGCCCGTTCCAACGGCTGGCGCTGCTCCTGCTGACCGCAGCCTTGCTGTGCTGGCCAGCGGCGCGGGCCGCGGATGAGTCGCCGACAGTCATGGCCGACCGCTTCGCCCGCGCGGTGGACAAACGCCTGCAGCTGCCAGACGCAGAAGCCCGACGTTATGGCGAGTTGGCGCTGCAGATGCTGCACAGCGCCGGCGTCACGCTGGAACGCCCGCAGTACCTGGTGTTGGTGGACCGCAGTCCGCAGGTGCAGGCGCTGCTGCTGCTCTGGGTGGCGCCACCTGCCCGCGTGGTGCTGATCGGCGCCTCGCCTGTCTCCACCGGACGCGGCGGCGAGTACGACTACTTTGAGACGCCCACCGGCGTGTTCGACCACAACACCCTCAACCCCGACTTCCGTGCCGAAGGCACCTTCAACGAGCACGGCATCCGCGGCTTCGGGGTACAGGGCATGCGCGTGTTCGATTTCGGCTGGCAACAGGGCCGGCGCGGCTGGGGCAATGGAGGCACCAGCGCCATGCGCCTACTGCTGCATGCAACCGACCCGGACCTGCTGGAACCCAAACTCGGCAGCGTGCAATCCAAGGGCTGCATCCGCATTCCGGCCTCGCTCAACCGTCTGCTCGACCAGCACGGTCTGCTCGATGCCGACTACGAGGACGCCTTGGCCGAAGGGCGCCACCTCTGGGTGCTGTCGCCGCAACGCACACCGGCGGCAGACGCCGGCCGCTACCTGATCGTGGTGGATACCCAGCGGGCCAAGCGCCCGGCCTGGTCGCCCAGCCCTTTCAAGCCCCGCCCGAAACGAAAACCAGCGACAGCGCCCGCAAGCTCATCTCTCGCCCCCAGCGGCGTTCCTCAGGGCACCAGCACCGCGGCACCGTCGATGGCGCCGGCGCGCAGTGCGGCAATCGCCTCGTTGGCCTGCGCCAACGGGTAGGCCTGCACATGGGTGGTGACGGGGTGGCGCGCGATGCAGTCGAAGAAGGCCTCGCCGTCTTCACGCGTCAGGTTGGCCACCGAGCGGACGCTGCGCTCGCCCCACAGCAGTGAGTAGGGAAAAGCCGGGATGTCGCTCATGTGGATGCCGGCACACACCACCACCCCGCCCTTGCGTGTGGCGCGCAAAGCTGCCGGCACCAATGAACCCACGGGGGCAAAGATCAGCACGGCATCGAGTTGCTGCGGCGGCAGCGCATCGGACGGGCCGGCCCAGGTCGCACCCAGCTGGCGGGCAAAACGTGCGCTTTGTTCGTCTCCTGCGCGCACGAAGGCATACACCTCGTGCCCCTGGGCCACGGCAATCTGCGCAATGATGTGCGCCGCCGCGCCAAAGCCGTACAGACCGATCCGGGCACGCGCGCCCAGCCCCGCCAGCCGGTAGGCGCGAAAGCCGATCAGCCCGGCACACAGCAGCGGTGCGGCGTGCACATCGTCGTAGTGCTCCGGCAGCGCAAAACAATAACGCTCATCCGCCACGGTGTATTCAGCGAAGCCGCCGGGCCGGTCGTAGCCGGTGAAGACCGGTGTGTCGCATAGGTTCTCACGCTGGCTCGCACAGTAAGGGCAATGGCCGCAGGTGCCGCCCAGCCAGGGAATGCCGATGCGGGCGCCGATAGCGAAGCGTGTGGCCTCCGGCCCGGTGGCCACCACGCGGCCCACCACCTCGTGCCCCGGCACCATGCCGGGGTGGCGCGGCGGCAGATCGGCGTCGATGATGTGCAGGTCGGTGCGGCAAACGCCGCAGGCCAGCACCTGCACCAGCAGCTCATGTGGGCCCGGCTGCGGCACGGGCAGTTCGGCCGCCTGCAGCGGCTGGCCGGGCTGTGTCACGCGCATTGCCAGCATGCTTGGCTCCTGTGAACCGGCGGGCCCTTATTTGGCGCCGGAGATGAATTCCACCTTCTGCCGACGCTGCGCTTTCCAGGTGCCGTAGATCACGAGCAGGCCGGGAATCAGGATCATGCCCCAGATGATCTTCTCCAGGTTGGCCTTGACCCACGGCAGGCTGCCGAGGAAATAACCCGCGGTGCAGATGCCCAGCACCCAGATCAGCGCGCCCACCACGTTGTAGAGCGTGAACTTGAGGCGGCTCATCTCGGCCACACCGCCCACGAAGGGGGCAAACGTGCGGATGAAAGGCATGAAACGCGCCAGGATGATGGTGATGCCGCCGTAGGTTTCGTAGAAGGCGTGGGCCTGGTCGAAGGCGCGCTTGTTGAACAGGCGCGAGTTCTCCCACTTGAACACCTTCGGCCCGAAGTAGCGCCCGATCGAGTAGTTGCACTGGTCACCCAGGACGGCGGCCACCAGCAGCACGGCCACCGCGACGGGATAACTCAGCAACCCGGCCCCGGCCAGCGCACCGACCACGAACAAGAGCGAGTCACCCGGCAGGAATGGCATGACCACCAGCCCGGTCTCGACGAAGACGATGAGAAACAGCAGCGCGTAGACCCAAACGCCATAGTTCTGCACGAACACCTCCAAGTGTTTGTCGACGTGCAGGATGAAATCAATGAGAAAGGTGATCAGTTCCATGGACGGGGATTATCCCCGGCCTGGGCCCACCTCACCCCGACGCGGAGACTTCAGACCATGCTCGAACCCCGTCTATACCGCGCAGTAGCGCTCCTGGATCTCGGCATTGCGCAGCAGCTCGTCGGCGGCCCCCTGGTGCACGATCTGGCCTTGGTCCAGGATATAGGCGCGGTCAGAGATGGACAGCGCCCGCTCCACATTCTGCTCCACCAGCAAAATGGTGGTGCCAGCCTGCTTCATGCGCACGAAGAGTTGGAACATCTCATGGACCAGCAGCGGCATGATGCCCTCGGACGGTTCGTCCAGTAGGATCATGCGCGGCCGGGCCATCATGGCACGGGCAATGGCCAGCATCTGCTGCTCGCCGCCCGAAAGCGAAGTACCCTCTTGGTGCAGGCGCTCCTTCAAGCGCGGGAAGGTCTCGGCGATCTCGTCGATCATGGCAGCCATCTCGCCACGGCGCGAACTGGCCAGCAGGCCCAGCTGCAGGTTCTCCAGCACGGTCAGGCCGGGCACGATGCGCCGTTCCTCCGGCACATAGGCCAGGCCGTGATGGAAACGTACATGGGGCGGTTGTCCCAGCAGGTCCTGGCCGTCGAAGATGACCTGACCACGACACTTGCTCACCAGGCCCATGATGGTGCGCAGCGTGCTGGTCTTGCCAGCGCCATTGCGCCCCATGAGCGTGACGATCTCGCCCTGGCGAACCTCGAAATCCAGGCCCTGGATCACGTGGCTGTGGTCGTACCAGGCGTTGAGTTGTTGAACTTTCAGCATGTCGGATTCTTTCTTCAGCCCTGGCCCAGGTAGACGCGCTTGACCTCGCCGTTGTTGCGGATCTGCTCCGGCGTGCCATCCACCAGCAGCTCGCCGTGGTGCAGCACGATGAGGCGGTTGCACAGGCCCATCACCATCTTCATCTTGTGCTCCACCAGAATGACGGTACGCTCCTGCGCCAACCGGCGGATCAGCTCCATCATCACCAGCGTTTCCTCGGGCGACATGCCGGCGGTGGGTTCGTCCATCAGCAACAGCTTGGGCTCGCAGGCCAGAGCCATAGCCACTTCCAGCGAGCGCTGCTGGCCATGGGCCAGGTCACCGGCGAGCTTGTCGCGACAGGCCTGCAGGCCCACGCGCGCCAGCAGGGCGTCGGCCCGTTCGATCAGTTCGCGGTAATGGCTGCGCGGGCGCAGCAGTTGGAAGCGTGTGGTCTGCATCTGCAGCGCCACCCGCACGTTCTCGTGCGCGCTCAGGTGCTTGAAGACGTTGGTGATCTGGAAGCTCTTGGCAATGCCACGGCGAGCAAACTCGTGCGGGGCGATGCCCGTGATGTCCTGCCCTTGGAACAACACCTGCCCTGCGCTGGGCGGCACGCCGCCGCTGATCACATTGAAGAAGGTGCTCTTGCCAGCACCATTGGGCCCGATGATGGCCGTGAGTTCACCGGCGCGGAAAGACACGCTGACATCGCTGAGTGCCTTGAACTTGCCATAAAAACGCGAAGCGTGACGGACTTCCAGAATAGGCGTGTTGCTCATGCGGCACCTCCCTGACGCTGTTGCCAGCGCTCCAGCTGGTGCAACAGCGTGCCCCACAGCCCCTTGGGAAAGAACAACACAAAGACCATGAAGACAATGCCCACCACCCCCATCCAGTAGCGTGTGAGGTTGGTGACGACATCTTCTAGGTAAAGAAAGACTGCCGCACCGACGAACGGGCCGAAGAAGGTGCCCATACCGCCCAGCAGACACATCATCACGGCCTGACCGGACTGCAGATAATGCAGCGAATCGATCGGCACGACGGACAGGTGCAGCGCGCGCAGCGTGCCGGCCAGCCCGCAGATGCCCGCCGAGAGCACGAAGACCAGCAGCTTGGCGCGTGCCACGTCATAACCGCAAGCAGTGGCACGCTTCTCGTTTTCGCGGATGGCCTCGATCACGGCACCGAAGGGCGAACTCAGCACGCGCGAGAGGAACCACAGCGCCAGCGCCACAAAGACATAGATCACGTAGTACTTGTTGAGCGGGTCGAGAAAGTTGATCGAGATGCCCGGCAGGTCGATGAACTCCACCTTCACGCCGCGCAGGCCGTTCTCACCGCCGGTCCAGTGATCGGCCTTGTAGAAGACGTAATAGACGATCTGGCCCAGCGCCAGTGTCACCATGGAAAAGTAGATGCCGCGGGTGCGGATGGCCAGGAAGCCGATGACCAGCCCCACCAGGCTGGACGAAGCCACACCCGCCAGGATGGCCGCCCACCAGGGCCAGCCAGCGTGCACCACCGCGATGCCGGCAAGGTAGGAGCCCACCCCCAGAAAAGCGGCATGGCCGAAAGACAGCATGCCGGTGTAGCCGAACAGCAGGTTGAAGCCCACCGCGTAGAGGCCGAAGATCAGGATGTTGACCGACAGCGCGTCGTAGGGCATCAGAAAAGGAAACACCAGCAGGAACAACAGGGCGGCAGCCACACGGTGCTGTCGTGCTATGGCGATGAATTGAAAGATGTTTTTGCTCATGGGGATCGCTCAGCTCATCAGTCCGGCCTTGCCGAAGAAGCCCTGCGGACGGATCAGCAGGACCACGGCCATCAGGACAAAGATCGAAAGTTCGGCGTATTCGGGTGCCACCAGCGAGGTCATCGCGAAGACGATGCCCACCAGCAGGCCCGCCACCACCGCGCCGGGCAGCGAGCCCATGCCGCCCACCACGGTGACGACAAAGGACTCGGCCAGGATGGGAATGCCCATCTCGGGGTTGACGGCGCGCGTGGGCGCCGCCAGCAGGCCGGACAGGCCGGCGATCGCCGTGCCGATGCCGAACACCAGCAACCAGACGCGCGAGATATCAATGCCCAACACCCGGACGATCTCCGGGTCGCGCGAGCCGGCGCGGATGATCAGTCCGTAGCGTGTTTTCTCGATGAACAGCCACAGGGCCAACACGATGGCTGCGGTAGCGCCGATCAGGAACAGTCGGTACAGAGGGAAATGCCCGAAACCCAGCGAGACCGAGCCGCGCAACGCTGCCGGGGTGGAACTGGGCAAGCCCTCAATGCCGAAAGCAAAACGCATCACGTCGATCAGCACATAGGACAGGCCGAAGGTCAACAACAGCGGGTAGTCGATACCCCGGCCATACAGCGGCCGCACCAGGAAGCGTTCGCACACCAGACCGATGGCACCGGTGGCCAGCGGCACCAGCAGCAGGCTGAACCAGAAGTTGCCGGTGATGCCGAGGAAGTACACCCCAAGGAAGGCGCCCACCATGAAAAAAGCACCGTGAGCAAAGTTCACCACGGTCAGCATGCCAAAGATCAGCGACAGGCCGATCGCCAACAGGGCGTAGATGGCGCCCAGCGCAATACCGGTCATCAACTGCAGGGCAAACAGTTGCGGCGAGATGTCAAGCATTCGGATTTTTCCGTTGGATCAGGAAGGAATTCCCCCGGCGCTCACGCGCCGAGGGAGTGGCGAACGAAACGACGTGGATCAGGTGGAGACCTTGTGGCCCATTTCCTCGCAGGTGCGCAGGTTCTTCTCGTCCGCGTTCTCGATCGAGAGCACATTGAAGACGTCGTACTTGTCCTTCATGTTCTTCGACTTTGACTCGACGATGACGACCGACTGCACCGACTGATGGTCGCATTTGCGGTAGAACTGCTCGCCCTTGTACCAGTTGTAGCGCAGCTGGCGCAGTGCAATGCTGACCTTCATGGAGTCAGTGGACTTGGCATTGAGAACGGCCTGCAGCACGCTGCGCACGCCGGCGTAGCCGAGCGCACCGTAGTCCGAGGGCACCGCACCACCGTGGGCCTTGCGGAACTTGTCATTGAAGGCCTTCGCCGCGGGAATCTTGTCTTCCATGCCCCAGTAGTAGGAGGTGCCGCCCAGAATGCCGTCGAAGGCGTCGGCACCGCCGGCCTGGCGCGCCGTGTACAGCAGCACCGGGGTAATGATCTTGGTGTTGGCCTTGATGCCGAAGTCGGTGGCCTGCTTGGCCGAGTTCACCAGATCGCGGCCGAAGTTGCACAGCACCAGGATGTCGGGCTTCAGGGACTGGATGCGCGGCAAAAAGGCTGAGTAGTCGGCCGCCCCGATGGGGTGGCGAATGTCGGCCAGCGTCTGAACGCCCATGGCCTGGCCGGCGCGCTGGAAACCACGCACCATCTCGTGGCCGTAGGCGTAGTCAGCCGTCAGGTAGACCACCTTCTTGCCAAACCTCGGGAAGGCATAGCGCGCCACGGCGCCTGCCGTCAGGTGCGGGTTGAGCGCCTCGTGGAAGGTGTACAAGCTCCAGTCCTTCGCTTCGTTGATGGCATCGGACTGGCTGATCGAATTGAAGATGATCTTGCGGTCGCGGCAGACAGCGTTGATGGAAAGCTGGGTCGCAGCCGACAGTGAGCCGACGACAAAGTCCACCTTGTCCTTCTCGATCAGCTCCAGCGTACGGGTGGCCGCCTCACCCGGATTGAGCTTGTCGTCGCGCACCAGCAACTCGGCCTTGCGGCCATTGAAACCGCCCGCGTCGTTGAAATCCTTGATGGCGATTTCGGCGGCACGCACCTGGTCCTGCGCCTCGGCGGAGAAAGCCCCCGTCAGCGGCACTGGAAAACCGATCTTGATCGGCGCGTTGCCCTGGGCCTGCGCCAGCTTGAGCGCAAAAGGTGCGCCGGCCACGGCCGCACTGGCGGCTCCGAGTTGCAGCACATGGCGGCGATTGAATTGCGTATTGCGTTCTGTCATGCTCGTCTCCTCAGCTTTGGTTGGAATAATCAGTGCCTTCAGTCTTGCTGGGCACCACGTACGGAAAGCAGGTCTTCGACGGTGAAACCGTCCAGTTCAATGGCGGTGTCGTGCGCCACATCAATGTCTTCGCTGGCGCTGCGCGCTCGCCGCGCGCCACCGCTGTAGGCCTGGAGGTAACCTCCCAGGCGACGGCCGCGTTCCACGATGGCCTGGCCCACCTTGAGGCGCTCGGTTTCGTAGGCTGCCAGCGCGGCGGGTGTCGCGCCGTGGGCACGGATGGCGTCGGACAACGCCATGGCATCCTCGGCCGCCTTGGTCACGCCGGCCCCCACGTGCGGCCGCGCCACGAAGGAGGCATCACCCATCAGGGCCACGCGACCGAAGGCGATGCGCTCGGAACTCACGTCGTAGATGGCCTGCAGGAACGGCTGTGCCGTCTTTTCCATGATCTCGGCGAACTGGGGCGCCAGCAGCTCGCGCGCAGCCGTGCGCATGGCCGCCACGGCACGCCACGACACCTTGTTCGGGGGAATGCCGGCAGCGTGGTAGTCGCCGTCGGCGTCGGTGAGCAAAGCGCGCAGCTCGCTCGCATTGGCGGGCCGGTACCAGACAACGTTGTAGCTGCGCTGCCCCACCGCCAGCGCGTGGCCGGGGCCGGCGACCGGATAGGCAATCAGCTGTTCGCCAGCCGGCAAACCGAAAGCAAAGCGCTCGAACACCATCTCGCGCGTGCGGCGCGACAGCACGGCTTCGTCGCACACGCCGCGCCAGGCCACGTAGCCCGCGTACTGCGGCTGGATGTGCGGCGCCAGTTGCTGGCGCACGGCCGAACGGATACCGTCCGACGCAATCAGCAGATCGGCGCGCAGCGCCTGGCTGCCGTAGCGCACGGTCACGCCGTCCGGGTCGGCGCGCACTTCACTCACCGTCGCCGGTTGCACATAACGCTCGCGCGGGAAGATGTCGAACAGCAACGAATACAGGCGGCTCCAGGACGTCAGCACCTGCGGTAGATCGAACGCGGTCTGCACCTCACCCCGGGCATCCAGCAGCACGCGCCCGGGGACGGCCACCCCCAGCGAGGCGTCGGCATCCAGCCCGGCGCGCAGCAGCCCCTCAACCAGTCGCTTGTGCGTCACGATGCCGGCGCCGCGGCCGTCGAGCGAACCCGGTACCTTCTCCAGCACACGCACGTCATGCCCGTCGCGCAGCAGCATGTTGGCGACCATCAGGCCACCCAACGATCCGCCCGCAACCAGGATGCTGGCCATCAGGCGGCTGCCTTGGCGCGCTTGGCGTCCAGTTCCGTCTTCTCCTGCGCCGGGTAGTTGAGCTCGATCACCACGCCGCTCGGATCGTCCAGGAACAGCTGGTGCAGGCCGATCTGTGGCACGGTGCGCTCGCGGCACGCAACCCCCAGCTTCTGCAGATGCGTGAGCATGGTCTCCAGTCCATTGGCAAACAGCGCGATGTGGTCCACTGCGCCGCTGCCGTGCAGGGAGGAAACGTCGCGGTCGCCCAGATAGCGCTTGAGCCCCTCGGGGTCATTCTTGTCGATGCCGATCACGTGCACCATGGCATTGGCCCAGCTGCCGGTGTCACCGCTGTAGAGCCACAGGCCCGGGAAGGGAAAGGGCGGGCGCGGCCCCACCGTCATGCCGAGTACCTGTTCGTAGAACACCCGCGTGGCGTCCATATCGGTGGTGCGGATCGAGAAATGGTTCAGCGTCAGCGCCATGTCGGTTTCTCCTTCGTCGTTTGTCTAGGCAAGTGCTCGCCGGGGCGTCCGGCCTGCGGCACGCGGCTTGGCACCGTGGCCAAAAACTTCGGGCAAGGTCTGCAGATAGCCGTGCACACGGTCGTGCACGAACACCTCATCGAACGGATCAGTCTTGCTGCCCGGCTGCTCCAGCCCGTAGACCCAGCGGCGCAGCCCCATGTAGAAGATGCTGCCGTGCAGGCCCATGAGCAGTTCCATCTCGCGCGGCGTGGGTTTGCTGCGGTTGGGCACGCCCAGGTAGCGCCGGCTCTCACGCACCAGGCGCGGGAACAGCTTCTCGCCCAGCAGGGCGAAATAGCGGTCGGTGATGTAGCGATCGCTCAGGCCGGAAAACACGAACACGCGCACCCAGTCGCGCTCCAGGATGCGCTTGGCGTACTTGGTATAGAAGCGCGTGAGCTTGACCTCCACCTCGAGCGCCTTGTCGTCCAGCAGGCGCTCCCATTCTTCGTCCCAGCGTGCAGCGAACAGGTCGGCATAAACGCGCTCGATCAGCGCCTGCTTGGTCGGGAAGTAGTGGTACAGCAGCGTATGGGTGATGCCCAGCTCACGCGCGAGATCGCGCAACTGGCCATCCAGCCCATGCTCGGAGAAGAAGCGCACCGAGCCCTCCACGATCTGGCGCTCGCGCTCTGCCGGCGACAGGCGCCGCCTCGGCGCGGGGAGCGCCGGCGCCTTGACAGGGTTTTTACGGATGGATGTGGCCACGGGCTTGTTTGATAGTTCGGGTTAATTTAACGCTTGGTCAATAAGCCTGAATCAGGACAAACCCCAAGCCTTTCTGAACCCACAGGACAGCCCATGGAACTACAAGGCAGCGTCACCATTCCCTCCACGCCGGACAAGGTCTGGCATGCGTTGAACGACCCCGAGGTACTGCGCCAGTGCATCCCCGGCTGCGAGGAAGTGCGCCAGATCTCGCCGCAGGAGATGCACGCCCGCGTTCTGCTCAAGCTCGGCCCCGTGCGCGCCAATTTCGTCGGCAAGGTGCTCCTCACCGATGTCCACCCGCTGCAGGGTTGCACGCTTCATTTCGAAGGCTCGGGCGGCAGCGCCGGTTTCGCCAAGGGCAGCTCGGTCATTGCGCTCGCGGCGGTGCCCGAAGGCACACGCCTGGACTACACGACCCAGGCCTCGGTAGCGGGCAAGCTGGGTCAGATCGGCGGCCGGCTGATCGACGCCTCAGCGCGCCAGATGGCCGATCGTTTCTTCGACGCCTTCAAGTCCCAGTTCAGCGCCGCATCGCCCCTGCCGCTGGCCCTGCCCGCGGCAGCCGCTGGTCTGCCTGCGGTTGCGGCGGCTGTTGCGACGGCGACCCTGCCTTCGGCACCTGCAGGCTGGTTCGAGAAGGAAAAGCCCCGCCTGCTCTGGTTCGCGGCCGGCGTGGCGTCCACTGCGCTCGGTGTCTGGATGGGCGCGCACTGGCTGCGCTGATCCTCACGACTCCCCTCACCCGTTGCGAGGAACACGCCCATGAAAGCCCCCGCCTTCTCTTACGCCCGCCCCCGACAACTCGCCGAGGTGCTGGCTCTGCTCGACCGCCACCGCGATGAGGCCCGCCTGCTGGCCGGCGGCCAGACGCTGCTGGCCACACTCAACATGCGCCTGTCTGAACCCGCGTTGCTGATCGACCTGCAAGGCGTGGTCGAACTGCGCGGCCTGCAGCTCAGCAGCACCGTCCTGCGCATTGGCGCCATGGTCACGCACAGCGAGATCGAAGCCTCGGCCGAGGTGGCGCGCCACACGCCGCTGCTGGCGATGGCGGCGCCGCACATCGCGCACCGCGCCATCCGCAACCTGGGCACCTTCTGCGGCTCCATTGCCTATGGCGATCCGGCGGCCGAATGGCCTGCCTGCCTGCTGGCGCTCGACGGCGTGGTGGTGGCGCGCAGCGTGGCGGGCGAGCGCCGCATCGCGGCGAAGGATTTCTACACCGGTCTCTACACCACGACGCTGCAGCCCAACGAGATGATCGTGGCCTGCGAGATCCCGCTGGCCAATGCCGGCCAACGCGTTGCCTTCGACGAGCTCTCGCGCCGCCACGGCGACTACGCGGTGGTTGGCCTGGCGGCCAGCGCCCGCGTGCAGGACGGGCTGCTGAGCCAGGTGCGCCTGGCTTGGTTAGGCACCGGCAGCATGCCGCAGCGCGCCCTGGCGGCCGAACAGGCACTCGAAGGCCAATTCTTCAGCGAAGCCATCACCGCACAGGCCTTGCAGGCCCTGCGCAGGGAACTGCAGATCGAAGGCGACCTCACGCACAGCCCCGCCGCCAAGCAGCACCTGGCTGGCGTGATGCTCAAGCGCGCCCTGCACGCCCTGACCCAGCAGTCCACGCTGCAGGCCTGAAACCGACAAGGACATGCCATGAGCCCCCTGAACGAAACATCCGATGAACTCGACACCGGCGCGCGCCCGGTCACCATCACCGTCAACGGCCACTGTGGCCAGCATGCGGTGCAGCCCCGCACCCACCTGATCGACTTCCTGCGCGAGGGCCTGGGCCTCAAGGGCTCGCACCTGGGCTGCGAACACGGCGTGTGCGGCGCCTGCACCGTGCGGCTGGACGACACGGTGGTGCGCGGCTGCCTGGTGCTGGCCGTGCAGGCCGATGGCCGGCGCGTGGAGACCATCGAAGGCCTCACCGAACGCGGCAGCATCCGCGACCTGCAACAGGCCTTCATTCGCCACAACGCCCTGCAGTGCGGCTTTTGCACCTCGGGCATGCTGATGGCCGCCAGCGAACTGCTGGAACACAAGCCCGGCGCCAGCCGCGAGGAAGTGCGCGAATGGATGAGCGGCAACTACTGCCGCTGCACCGGCTACCAGGCCATCGTCGATGCCGTCTGTGACGTGCTGGCCACCCGCCGCCAAGGAGCCTCCGCATGAACGCCCCCGAATCACGCGCACTGAAGAAGTCCCTCGAAGACGCGCTGACCGCGCGCGCCGAAGCACCGCACACCCCGGTGGCCGAACCACTGGACGGTGCGCTCAAGGATGCGCGCCACATCGGCCAGGCCATCCCGCGCCCCAACATCGAACGCCTGACCGAAGGCCGTGGCCAGTACGTGGACGACCTGGAACTGCCGCGCATGGGCCATGTTGTGTTCTGGCGCTCGCCGGTGGCACACATGAAGATCCTGCGTATCGAGCGCGACTACGCTCGCATGATGCCCGGCGTGCTGGCCGTCTACGACGGCGCGGACCTGGCCGCCATCTGCAAGCCCTGGGTGGCCACGCTCACCCACCTAGCCGGCATCAAGTCGGCCCCGCAGTACCCGATGGCGATCGAGCGCGCCTGCTGGCAAGGCGAGCCGGTGGTGGCCGTGGTGGCCAAGACCCGCGCCGAGGCCGAAGACGCGTTGCAGTACGTGCAGGTGGAGTGGGAAACCCTGCCCGCCGCACTGGACATGAACACCGCGCTGGCGCCTGAAACGCCCGTCATCCATCCTGAGCTCGGCGACAACCTGTGCTTCGCGCGCAGCCTGGACACCGGTGGCGTGGACGCGGCCTTTGCGAAAGCCGACGTGGTGGCCGAGGCCACCTTCGACTTCGGCCGTCACACCGGCGTCACGCTGGAGCCGCGCTGCCAGATCGCCGACTACAACCCGGCCTCGGGCCAGCTCACCGTCTACCACTCGCAGCAGGCGCCGCACATGATGCAGGACCTGTATTCGCGCCAGTTCGGCCTGCCCGAATCGGCGGTGCGTGTGATCTGCAAGGACGTGGGCGGGTCCTTCGGCATCAAGGTGCACGCCTACCCGGACGACTTCGCAACCGTGGCCATCTCCATCCTGCTCAAGCGGCCGGTGAAGTTCGTGGCCGACCGGCTGGAGTCGTTCACCAGCGATATCCATGCGCGCGAGCACCGCATTCAGGGCCGCATTGCCGCCACGAAAGAAGGCGACATCCTGGCCTTCGAGATCGACGACGTGACTGGCATTGGTCCGTTCTCCATGTTCCCGCGCACCAGCGGCATTGAGGGCAACCAGGTCGTCAACCTCACCGGCGGGCCCTACAAGCACAAGGAATACCGCGCCAAGCTCAGCGTGGTGTTCCTCAACAAGACGCCCACCTGCCAGTACCGCGGCGTGGGCCACCCCATCGCCTGCGCGGTCACCGAGGGCCTAGTGGACCTGGCCGCTGCCAAGCTGGGCATGGACCCGCTGGCGTTTCGCCGTCGCAACGTCATCCCGGACAACGCCTACCCGGCCACCGGCGCCTCGGGCATCAAGCTGGAAGTGCTGTCGCACGAGGCCTGCCTGCGCAAGATCGAAGCACTGATGGACTACCCCGCGCTGCGCGCCGAGCAGGCCGCGCTGCGCGCCAAGGGCATCTACCGCGGCATCGGTTTTGCCACCCTGATCGAACTCACCAACCCGAGTGCGGCCTTCTATGGCGTGGGCGGCGCGCGCATCTCCTCGCAGGACGGTGCCACCATCCGGCTGGAGCCCGGCGGCGGCGTGGCCGTGATGGTGAGCGTGGGCGAACAAGGCCAAGGTACCGAGGCCATCTACACGCAGATTGCCGCCGACGCCGTGGGGGTGCCCATGAGCGCGGTGCGCCTGGTCACCGGCGACACCGAGACCGTACCTTATGGCGGCGGCACCTGGGCTTCGCGTGGCGCGGGCATCGGCGGTGAAGCCGTGCTGCAGGCCGGCCTGGCGCTGCGCAGCAACATCCTCAAGGTGGCCGAGGCCATCCTCCAGCGCGACGCCGACGGCATGGTGGTGAGCGACGGCGCCGTGAAGGATGTCGCCACCGGCGAAACCCTGCTGCCGCTGATGGAGCTGGGCCGCGTGGCCTACTACCGCCCAGACACGCTGCCGGCCGGCTTCACCTCGGAACTGATGGTCACGCGCCACTACGCGCAACGCGACTACCCTTTTATCTTCACCAACGGCGTACAGGCCTCTTATGTGGAGGTGGACACCGAGACCGGGTTTGTGAAGCTGCTCAAGCACTGGGCCGTGGAGGACTGCGGCCGCGTCATCAACCCCAAGCTGGTGGACGAGCAGATCCGTGGTGCCATCGTGCAGGGCATCGGCGGTGCGCTGTTCGAGGAGTGCCTGTACGACGACCAGGGGCTGATGAAAAACGGCAGCATGGCCGACTACCTGGTGCCCATGGCCGGCGAGATGCCCGACATCGAGGTGGCCCACGTCGAGACGCCCACGCGCAGCTCGGTACTGGGTGCCAAGGGCGCGGGCGAGGCCGGCACCGCCGGTGCGCCGGGCGCGGTGGTGAATGCCATCAACGACGCCCTGCGGCCATTGAAAGCGGCGTGCTGGTCGCAGCCGGTCACACCGGAAAAAATCCTGCGCGCGCTCGGCCACATCTGAGTCCGCCTATGTCGGGAAAAAATTGCCACCACCTTTGGTGGCAATTTTTTAAGACAAAGGCTTGTTCGACTTGATCAAGCAACCCATCCGGGCGCAGCGTTCAGGCCGCGCGCGCTGCGGCCGCAATGTCCAGCGAACGCAAGCGCAGTTCCGGGTCAAACACATCCGACACCAGGATGAACTCATCGGCCTGCGTGGTTTGTGCCAACTCCTCGAAGCCGGCGCGGACCGTCTGTGGGCCGCCGATGACGGCCGCCGCCAGGAAGTCGGCAATGGCTGCGCGTTCCTGTGGCTGCAGTTGCGCCATGAAGCCCTCCACTGGCGGCGGCAGACGGCCGCGCTTGCCGGTCAAGATGCCCAATACGCGCTGGTAGGTGCTGCTGGCCAGGTACTCGGCTTCCGCGTCGGTAGGGGCCGCGATCACCGGCACACCAATCGCCACATAGGGCTGCGCCAGCGTGGCCGAGGGCCGGAACAGGCTGCGGTACAACTCGATGGCCTGCAGCAGCAGGCGCGGTGCAAAGTGCGAGGCGAAGGCGTAGGGCAGGCCCATCTCGGCCGCCAGCCGCGCCGAAAACAGGCTGGAGCCCAGCAGCCAGATCGGCACGTTGGTGCCGGCTCCCGGCATGGCCATCAGGCGCTGCCCCGGCTGGGCCGGCGCCAGCAGACGCTGCAGCTCGGCGACGTCGCGCGGGAAATCCTCCTCGGTCTCCACCCGGTCGCGGCGCAGCGCGCGCATGGTCATCGGGTCGGTGCCGGGCGCGCGGCCCAGGCCCAGGTCGATGCGCCCCGGGTAGAGCTCGGCCAGCGTGCCGAAGGCCTCGGCCACCACCAGCGGGGCATGGTTGGGCAGCATGATGCCGCCGGAGCCGACGCGAATGCTGTGCGTGCCGGCGGCGATGTGGCCGACCAGCACCGCCGTGGCGGAACTCGCAATGCCGGGCATGTTGTGGTGCTCCGCCAGCCAGTAACGGGTGAAGCCGAGCGACTCGGCATGCTGGGCGGTACGCAGGGCGATGGCCAGCGCCTCGGCCACCGTGCCGCCTTCGCGCACAGCCACCAGGTCGAGCATGGACAGGGCAATTTGATTCAGTGCTTTCATGCCCTTATTTTCAGGCGCGCCGCAAACCCCTGCTTGGAAGGGCTATTGCCATCGCCGGCATGCGAGTCACCCGGGCGGGCGCAGGGCATGCCGGTGCCGCCTAAAATGCCCGTGTGAACGCCGTCCCCTCCCCTGCCCCCCGTCGCCCCATCCGTGAACTGCCCGACGAGCTGATCAGCCAGATCGCCGCCGGCGAAGTGGTGGAGCGGCCGGCCTCGGTGGTGCGTGAACTGGTGGACAACGCGCTCGATGCCGGTGCCACCCAGATCACGGTACGCCTGCTGGCCGGCGGCGTGCGCCTGATTGCGGTGGAAGACAACGGCTTCGGCATCCTACCGGGCGAGTTGCCGATCGCCTTCAAGCGCCACGCCACCAGCAAGATCAGCAACCTGCACGACCTCGAATCGGTCGGCACCATGGGTTTTCGCGGCGAGGCGCTCGCCGCTATCAATTCGATAGCTGATTGCGCAATATTGTCGAGGGCTGAAGGCCAAAACAATGCTTATTTACTGGACGGCCGCACCGGCGAGCTGAAACCGGTGGCGCGCAGCACCGGCACCACGGTGGAAGTGAAAGAGCTGTTCTTCTGCACCCCGGCGCGGCGCAAGTTCCTCAAGACCGACGCCACCGAGCTGGCGCACTGCATCGAGTCGGTGCGCCGCCACGCGCTGGCGCGGCCGGACGTGGGTTTTGCCATCTGGCACGAGGGCAAGCTGGTGGAGCAGTGGCGCATCTGCAGCGGCTCCGACACCATGACACCGCTGGACCAGCGCCTGGCCGACGTGCTGGGCGAGGACTTCATCACGCAATCGGTGGCGGTGGACTTCACCACCAGCGTGGCCCACCTGGGTCCCTCGCACGGTGTACGCGTGTGGGGCCGTGCCGGCGTGCCGGATGCGGCGCGCTCGCGCGCCGACCACCAGTTTTCCTACGTGAACGGCCGCTTCGTGCGCGACAAGGTGCTCACCCACGCGGCGCGCAGCGCGTATGAAGACGTGCTGCACGGCCACCGTCAGCCGGTTTATGCGCTGTATGTGGAAATCGACCCGACACGCGTGGACGTGAACGTGCACCCGACCAAGATCGAGGTACGCTTCCGCGACAGCCGCGAAGTGCACCAGGCCGTGCGCCATGCGGTGGAGAACGCGCTGGCCGCGCCGCGTGCCCTGGCCGCCGCCCACGCGGCAGCGCAAGTGGTGATGCCGGCCGACACCGAATTTCCAGAGCCCAATCGGGCTCCGATGTCCGCCAAATGGGCGCAACCAGCTATCAATTTCGGAGCATCCAGCCAGCCGCAGGATGGCCACCGGGTCAGTGATCTGGCGGCGCTGTGGCAGCCAACACCAGCAGTGACCGCCCACGCTGCACCCTCAATGGACCAGCCTGACAGTCAGAGCCTGGGCGTTGCCGCCGCACCTGCACTGCCGCAGACCAGCGACACCTTCAACCGCGAGGAAGCCGCCAGCACCTGGCCCTTGGGCCGCGCGCTGGCACAGCTGCAGGGCATCTACATCCTGGCCGAGAATGCGCAGGGCCTGGTGGTGGTGGACATGCACGCCGCGCACGAACGCATCGTCTACGAGCGGCTGAAAAACCAGCTCGATGTGAAAGACATCGCCAGCCAGCCGCTGCTGATCCCCGCCACTTTCGCCGCCACACCACAGGAAGTGGCCACGGCGGAAGCGCACGCGACCACGCTGCACACCCTGGGCCTGGAGATCACGCCCTTCTCTCCCAAGACCCTGGCGGTGCGCGCCGTGCCGGCCACGCTGGTGCAAGGCGATGCGGTGGAACTGGCGCGCAGCGTGCTGGCCGAACTGGCACAACATGACGCCAGCAGCGTGATCGAGCGCGCCCGCAACGAACTGCTGGCCACCATGGCCTGCCACGGCGCCGTGCGCGCCAACCGGCGCCTGACGTTTGACGAGATGAACGCACTCTTGCGCCAAATGGAACAGACCGAACGCTCCGACCAGTGCAACCACGGCCGCCCGACCTGGCGGCAGGTAACGATCAGGGATCTGGATGCGCTGTTTTTGCGCGGGCGGTGATTTCGCGGATAGGGAACGGTTAAGCGGAATTTGACGAATCAGGGCTCGCCTTAAATGATGGGGTCTGGTTGTACCCGATTGAAGGCTCGTTAGAGCGATAACGCACGATGAACTCCATTTCCATCCGAGTAACCTCTGCACGCGTTGCACACTCTGACTCCCACAGAATGTCACGGGTAATAGTGAACGTCCGGCGCTGTTCTGGCGTGAAGTCCTTGGCGATCAGCTCACTTGATGCACTACCAAAATAGTTAATGCTATTGGTCCGATCCTGACCGATGTAGATTTTCCCGTTCGGATATGTGATGCGATAGATGACATTCATGACGACGTCCATAACAAAAGGCGATCAGCTTTTCCGCTCCACCTCTTACCTCAGCTTGCGCCCCGACCCACATAGTCCCCGCTCACTTGGCCGCACGCGGCGATTTGTCACCGAGTTCGGAGACCAAGGCTGCCACCCGCTCATAAATCTTTGAAGGAATGGTCGGGGCCTGGCGGTCGGCGGCATCCCATTTCTTGCGCAATCGTTCGATCACCGCTTCATCACGGTGCTCGAAGACGAGTTGCTGCTCCAGCTCCCGCCGCACCTCGCCAAGCTGAACGGCCGCCGTCTTGTGCCGCTCGGAACGCTCGGCGAAACGGAGCGCCGCCTGCAGGCTGCTGAGCACCACCGTCAGCACACTCAGCACGGCCATGGCCACGCGGACCCAGATGACGGTCGAGTCTTGCAGCTGCGCAAACACCGTCGTGCTCAGCAGTGCCGCAATCAGCACCGCCGGCAGGCTCAGCACCAGATGCATGCGGTAGTAGTATTTGGCCGCTTCGTAGTGGGCACGATGGGCGATGCGCAGTCCGCGCCGCCATTGGTCAACAAGCATTTCAGGTGTCATGGCTTCTCCCTTTCAAGGAATCCGCGCAATGCGCGCCCAGCCATGCTAGCCCTCACCGCCTCGTCTGCCTACCCCCCCAGGCAGTGAGTCAGGGTACCCGCTCTACCTCGCAGGTCTGCTTGTGCCCGTGCGCCGCATAGTCCCGCGTCACCGATTCACGCCCGCGAAGGCGCCACATGGGCAAGCAGTTGCCGTTGTCGTCCCGCTTGTCCATCTTTTGTATAACAGTAGGGAGTCGAGATGTGCGGCACCTAAACAATACGTGAGCACATCCTGGTCATCCACTGTTTACAACAGCTTTTCGTTGCGCCGGATCTCTTCGACCAAGGCTTTCGCTGCGACTTCGACCGCTCGCCGTCCGGCCAGGCCAAAGTCACCTTTGAACTCCTCCCATACGGCGTTACCGCTGCCGTTCACACGCAACCGAGCAATGGGTGCAGCCTGTGCATCGAATACGTTCAACGTCAGGCTGAGGGTGAACATGGTGGGTGGCCATGTCAGGATGGACGAGGAATACGACGTTGTTGAAATTTCCGGAACGAAAATCAGCGCGGCGCCCGACTCACGAATGGCTGAAGCATCAGACAAGGACGGCAGGACGCTGACGTCCGCATAGACCGACGCCAGAGCAGAACGCAGGGCTCGCTCGAAATCCCGATAGGGGTAGTAGGAAACCTTGTCGCCGCCACCGCCCGCTGTCGTGACTTCCTTCTGCCGGTCGGCAGCACTCAGGACGTACGCAGCCTTCTTCGGCAACGGCTGCGCACTACGCTCAGGCAGCGTCTTGCCCTCAATGGATATGGGATGGGCACAAGCAACCAGAAGAATAGCTGCCATCACGCCAAGCAAGAGGCGCACCATGCGGCCCATGGTGGAGAGCGAGGAACCTGCGGAAGATGAAAAGAGATGGAAGTTCATGTGATCGAATCTGTCGTTGTTGTTGTGGGATCTGATGTGTAGTCCTAGAATCGCAATGCCTGCACGAAGGCCTGATCCCGGTAGATGGCGGCCAGCAACTCACGGACAAGGTTGGGGTACTCAGTTTGCCCCTTCGGAATCGCTACTGCACCGGCAAAAGACGATTCAAATCGGGTTTTTGCCGTGTAGTTCTTCTGCAGCAACGTCTTGCTCCCCTCGGAAACGGTGAGTTGAACCTCGATCGACCCCATACCTTCGCTGAAGCCGGACACATCGATCTCGTTCTTCAGCAGCACCATGTCGATCCGGCGTTGGGCATTCGCGTCATACAACCCCGCCTCTTTCAGATCGCTCATCAGGGCTCGGCCCACATAGCCGGCAAAAGTTGTATCGCCGGCCTTGAGGCTGGAACCTCGCAGGCTGATCGAGTTGACTTTTGCAGCAGCATCCTCGGGCTGGACTTTCCCGACACTCGACTTGGCAAGCCCGCTGCGCTTGAGCGCATCGACCGCGGAATAGTCTGCCGAATAATCCGGGGCCACGAGGTTGGCGCATCCGGTCGAAAGCACTGAAACGGTCAAGGCCAAAAGTGCTGCTGCAAATCGCATAAGAAGAGTCTCCGTCTATTTGAATGTGAATGGGCTGGCTGTTTTGTGACTTGCAGTCCACCACGCAGTCGGACGACACGCACCATTCGCATCATAGAGAGACATGCGACCAGCACCCATCCCCCAAACGGGGGGAAGTCAGGGCACGTGCACCACCTCGTAGATCTGCTTGTGCCCGCGCGCCGCATAGTCGCGTGCCACCGCCTCGGCCGCTTCACGTTCGCGGAAGTACCACATGGGCTGGCGGTTGCCGTTGTCATCCAGCCGGGTGAGCAGCCAAGGTTTGGCGGACAGGTCGTCTGCCACCCAGGGCAGCGCCGCCTGCGGAATGCCCAGCACGGAGCAGATCCCCAGCAGGCAGCGGCCTGGGTTTTGCACGTCGCCGCGCACCTCCACTGTCACCGCGCCGTCGTTGTGCACGGCCAGCCGCAGCACGTTGCCGTCGAGACGGATCACCGCGTGCGACCACTCTCCGGACTGTTGGAACGAGGGCGAAAAGCGTATGCTCAAGCGGGCTGCAAGCTCTGCGGCACCCCATCGCAGCCGGCACAGCAAGGTCTGCGAACCGTTGGCATTCCACTCGCTGTCGGACTCGCGCAGGATCATGGCCGCGCCTTCATGTCCGCCCCGGACAAGCTGGTGACCGGACTCGTTGCGCCGCCAAAAACGCACCAAAAACAATCATTCACCACAAAATTGCGCACCAACATAATGCAATCCATCAGTTAATCGCACCATTACAAGTAATTCATTAAGGCAAAATGACGGACCTCATTTGAAAATGCACCTTTTTGGAACAATTCGCATGAAATACGCCTCGCACCACGCTTTTCTCGAACACGTTGCCCACATCAATCCGGGCCAGCCTGAATACATCCAGGCCGTGACCGAGGTGATGGAAAGCCTGTGGCCCTTCATCACCCAGAACCCGAAGTACGCCGAGCAGGGCCTGCTGGACCGGCTGGTCGAACCCGAGCGCGTCATCATGTTCCGCATTTCCTGGGTTAATGACAAGGGTGACGTGCAGGTCAACCGCGGCTACCGCATCCAGCACAGCATGGCGATCGGCCCCTACAAGGGTGGCCTGCGCTTCCATCCCTCGGTCAATCTGTCGATCCTGAAGTTCCTGGCGTTCGAGCAAACCTTCAAGAACGCACTGACCACGCTGCCCATGGGCGGCGGCAAGGGCGGCTCGGACTTCGACCCCAAGGGCAAGAGCCCGGCCGAAGTGATGCGCTTCTGCCAGGCCTTCGCCAGCGAGCTGTTCCGCCATGTCGGCGCCGATACCGATGTGCCGGCGGGTGACATCGGCGTGGGCGGCCGCGAGGTGGGTTATCTCGCCGGCATGTACAAGAAGCTCAGCAACCGCGCCGACTGCGTGTTCACCGGCAAGGGCCTGTCCTTCGGTGGCTCGCTGATCCGCCCCGAAGCCACCGGCTACGGCACGGTGTACTTCGCCGAAGAAATGCTCAAGCAGAAGGGCCTGAGCTTCGACGGCCTACGCGTCAGCGTGTCCGGCTCCGGCAACGTGGCCCAGTACGCGGTGGAGAAAGCCATGGCACTGGGCGCCAAGGTCGTCACCGTGTCCGACTCCAGCGGCACCGTGATCGATGAAGCCGGCTTCACGCCGGAAAAACTGGCGGAGCTGATGGAGGTGAAAAACCGCCTCTACGGCCGTGTCAGCGACTACGCCAAGCGCGTCAACGTCAAGTTCGAAGCCGGCATCAAGCCGTGGCGCGTGCCGGTGGACGTGGCCCTGCCCTGCGCCACGCAGAACGAACTCGACGGCAACGACGCCAAGATGCTGGTCAAAAACGGCGTCAAGTGCGTGGCCGAAGGCGCCAACATGCCGTCCACGCTGGATGCCGTGCGCGTGTTCGAGGAAGCACGTGTTCTCTATGCCCCGGGCAAGGCCAGCAACGCCGGCGGCGTGGCCACCTCGGGCCTGGAGATGAGCCAGAACGCCATGCGCCTGTCGTGGGACCGTGACGAGGTGGATGCCCGTCTGCACGGCATCATGCGCAGCATCCACGAGGCCTGCCTGCGCCACGGCAAGCGCGCCGACGGCAGCGTGAGCTACGTGGACGGCGCCAACGTGGCCGGCTTCGTGAAGGTGGCCGATGCCATGATCGCTCAGGGCGTGATCTGAGAACGAAGTCCAGGCCGTTCAGGGCTGCGGCAGGCGGAAGACGCGTTGCGCATTCTCGTGCGCGACCTTCTTCAGCGTGGCCGGGCTGAGCCTGGCCAACAGTCCGCTGCGAATGGCGCCGATGACGGCGTCATAGGACACGTCCTTGGTATAGATGTCGCTGCCCACCATGAAGCGCTCGGGCAGCGCCTCGATCACGTCGAGCCAGCCCGAATCCGCACTGTCGGCTGTGTGGATCATGAAGGGCCGCAACACTGGCGCACCGTTGCGCGCCGTGGATCGGTAGGAGGTTTCACAATAGAGATTGGCATGCCGCTCCAGCACGGCCCGCGCAGCCTGGGCCGAGGCACGTGTCATGCAATGCGAAAGAATGAAAGGCACATCGGGAAAGCGCTTGGCCATGCTCTCGACCTGCTCGATGCTGTCGTGGTCATCGTCCATGTGCAGCTGCACATAACCCTGGTGCTTTTGCGCCAGCGCATACATGGCCTGCAGGCTGTCGGCGTCGATGCGGACCTTGCGCGCAAAACCCGGCATGGCCGAGGATCGCTGGTTGCTGAGCACCAGCTCGCCCAGCCCCGAAATTTCCTTGCGCTCGAACTGGCCGGCCAGCTGCTCCATCAGGGCCTTGAAGCGCGGGCTGTCGGCATTGGCCAGCTCGTTCGCGCCGCCAGCCTGGAACATCACGAACTGCTGGGCCTGGGCACCGGCCGGGAAATAGCGCGGCCCGAGCACCTTGCCGAACTCCAGCGGGTCATAACCTGGTCCCACCGGGCCCACACCACCGCCCCAGCGCACGTTGTTGCGGTCCATGGCTGCACGTAGCTCCTCAGGCGTGAGCCCGCGGTACAGATGCATGTGCACATCGGCAATCGGCACGCTGGCGGCTAGGCTGGCGCTTTCGGCTTCGTTGGCGCGCACCGGCGCCGCCAGGGACAGCCAGGTGGCGAGCATCGCGCCCAGCGCCAGGCCGTGGCACAACCGTCTGACATTCAGGTGCCGGATCAGGCTCAGGGGCTTCATGCAGTCTCCTCTTGGGCTTGGATGTGAGTAAGACCCATGATAGGCAGGCTCAGAGCTTGATCTGCTCGGCGTATACCCTGAGCTTCTCCAACCCCGGCTCCTTGCGCGGCCAGACCAACTCCGCGCCGTCTCCCACGTAGCGCGGCAACACGTGAATGTGCACATGCGGCACGGTCTGCCAGCCCGCCGGTTTATTGGTCTGCAGCAGTGTCATACCCTCGGGCTTGAAGGCGGCCTGCACCGCCCGCGCGATGCGGTGGGCCACGGCAAACAGGTGGGCTGCCTCAGCCTCCTCCAACTCGATCAGTGTCTCGACCTGGCGCTTGGTGGCCACCAGCACGTGACCGGGGTTGACTTGGCCAGCGTCCATGAAGGCAATGACCTGCTCGTCCTCGAAGACGATGACGGCCGGGATCTCGCGGCGGATGATGCGGGTGAAGACGGTGTCGGTCATGGCAGTCGGATGAAGGCTGTGCGTTGCGCATTCTGCAGGGAACGGTTGCTCTTGTTGCAAGGGGCCGCAAACGCCTTAGGGTATTCACCGATCTGGTAGTCTTGGCCGAATGTCTGCTCCCGTTTCCGTCTCTGCTGCCCCTCCTGTCAGCGCCATGTCTCCTGCGCTGGTTGTGTTGCTCCTGTCCCTGCTGCTGGGCCTGCAGCCCATCACCACCGACCTCTACCTGCCCGCCCTGCCTGCCCTGACCGAGGGCTTTGGCGCCACGCTGGCGCAAGCCCAGCTCACGCTCACGGGGCTGATGCTGTCCTTCGGTCTCTCGCAACTGGTGTGGGGCCCGCTGTCCGACCGTTTCGGCCGTCGCCCCATCCTGCTGTGGGGCATGGGCGCCTATGTGCTGGCGTCGCTGGCCAGCGCGCTGGCACCCAGCATGGAACTGCTGATCATCGCGCGCATCGTGCAGGGCGCGGCCATGGGCGCCGGCGTCATGTGCGCGCGCGCCATCGTGCGCGACCTCTACCGCCCGGCAGAAGGCCCGCGCGTGATGTCCAAGGGCCTGACCGGCCTGGGTGTCGCTGCCTGCATGAGCGCGCCGCTGGGTGGCCTGCTGTCGGACTGGATGAACTGGCGCGTGGCCATGCTGGCGCTCACCGTCTTCAGCGTCGCCACGCTGGTCCTGGTGGCCTGGCGCTTCGAGGAAAGCCTGACCCAGAAGAACCCGCAGGCACTGCAGCCCGCCAAACTGCTGGCCACCTGGCGCGTCATCCTGTCCAACCCCACCTTCTGGACCTATTCGGTGCTGTCCACCGCCACCTACGGCGGGCTGTTCACCTTCCTGGCCTCGTCGTCCTTCATCTTCATCAAGGTGCTGCACATCTCCAAGCCGACCTATGGCCTGCTGATGTTCACGGTCTCGTTCGTCTACATCATGGGCACCGTGATCTGCCGCCGCCTGGTGCCGCGCCTGGGCGTGCGCCGCGCCGTGGCGCTGGCCGGCGGCTTCTCGCTGGCCGGTGGCACGCTGATGGGTGTGCTCGCGCTGGCCGGCCTGCACAGCGTCTGGTCCCTCATGCTGCCGTTCTACCTCTTCATGCTGGGACACGGCGTGCACCAGCCCTGCAGCCAGAGCGGTGCCATCGGCCCCTTTCCCTATGCAGCCGGTGCCGCCGCCGCGCTCAACGGCTTCCTGATGATGGTGGCCGCCTTCGCCGTGGGCGGCTGGCTGGGCACCCACATGGACGGCACCGTCATGCCGCTGGCGTATGGCGTGTGGTTCTGGGGCGTGGTTGTCGCCCTTTCCAGCTGGACCCTGGTGCAAAAGCATGGCAAAGCCAGCGAACACTGAGTTCCCCGTCTGCCTGGCCATCGCCGGCCCGACTGCCAGCGGCAAGACCGCGGCGGCACTCGCCATTGCACGCGAAATGCCGGTGGAGATCATCAGCGTCGACTCGGCGCTGGTCTACCGCGGCATGGACATCGGCACCGCCAAACCCAGCGCACAGGAACTGGCCGCCGTGCCGCACCACCTGATCGACATCCGCGACCCGCTGCAGGCCTACAGCGCCGCCGAGTTCGTGCGTGATGCCACGCAGTTGATCCACGAGATCCATGCGCACGGCAAACTGCCGCTGCTGGTGGGCGGCACCATGCTGTACTTCAAGGCCCTGTTTGACGGTCTGGACGACATGCCGAAAGCCGATGCCCAAGTGCGCGCCAACCTGGAGGCCGAGGCGCAGGCCAAAGGCTGGCCGGCACTACATGCCGAGCTGGCACGGGTCGACCCGGTCACCGCGGCGCGCCTGGCGCCCGGTGATTCGCAGCGCATCCAGCGAGCGCTGGAAGTGTTCCGCGTTTCAGGCCGCCCCCTGTCCAGCTTTCACACTACAAAAACCATAGCTGCCGGCGCAGATGCAGCAAGGGCTACCACCCTGATTTCCCTGGAACCGTCAGACCGTGCCTGGTTGCACGCGCGCATTGCCCAGCGCTTCGACGCCATGCTGGCAGCGGGTTTCCTCAATGAAGTGAAAGCCTTGCGTGCCCGCGGCGACCTGCACCCCGACCTGCCGTCGATGCGCTGCGTTGGCTACCGCCAGGCCTGGGAGGCCCTGGAGGGTCTGTTCCCCATGAGCGAGCTGCGCGACCGCGGCATCTTCGCCACGCGCCAGCTTGCCAAGCGGCAGATCACTTGGCTGCGTTCCATGCCACAGCGCCGCGTGGTGCATTGCGACGCGCCGGACGCGCTGCCGCAGGTACTGCAGATCGCGCGCACGTTGGCCAAGGAGCGCGCATGAGCCTGGTGGTGCAGGACCTGGGCAAACGCTACGGCGAAGTACCGGTGTTCCAGCATGTCTCGCTGAACGTCCAGCCGGGCGAGTTCGTCGCCATCGTTGGCGAATCGGGTGTGGGCAAGTCCACCCTGCTCAACTGCCTGGCCGGGTTGGACCATTGGGACCGTGGCACGGTGGCCATCGATGGCGTGGACCTGGGTTCGCTGGACGACGACGCCCGTGCCCGGTTGCGGCGCGAGAAGGTCGGTTTCGTGTTCCAGGCCTTTCACGTGCTGCCACATCTGGATGTGGCGCAGAACGTGGCGCTGCCGCTGATGCTGCTGAACCGCCCCGATCCGGCGCGGGTGCAGGCCATGCTTGACGCCGTGGGCCTGGGTGAACTGGGCGCACGCCTGCCGCAGCAACTCAGCGGCGGGCAGCTGCAGCGCGTGGCCATTGCGCGCGCCCTGGTGCACCGCCCGGCCCTGCTGCTGGCCGACGAACCCACCGGCAACCTCGACCCCGGCACCGCCGCCAGCGTGATGGCGGCATTGATCGCGCAAACGCGCGAACACGGCGCGGCGCTGGTGCTGGTGACGCACGCCATGCCGGCCGCGTTGCAGGCCGACCGCATTCTCACGCTGCAGGCAGACGGCCTGAGCGACTTCTCATCCCAGGATTCCTGATGCAAGCCCTGATCGATTTCTGCCCGGTGCAGCCCGGCCAGGCCGGTGCCTTGCGTTGCGCCTTCGACCAACCCTTGCAGACGCTGGTGGCACACACACTGGCCGAGGTCCGCCCCGTGCTAGACAGCGTGGACCGGCTGGCACGGCAAGGCCGCTGGTGCGTAGGTTATGTGCGCTACGAGGCGGCACCGGCCTTCGATGCCGCGCTGACCGTGCATGCGGCGCAGGGGCCGTTGGCCTGGTTTGGCGTCTATGAAAAAGCGCTCGACTGGCCGGCGGAAGAAACGCATGAACCCGCCGTGGCGACGTGGCACGACAGCCTGACGCGCGAGGCGTTCAATCGCAACATGGACACCATCCACCAGGCCATTGGCGCCGGGGATCTCTACCAGATCAACTACACGGCACCCCTGCTGGGCCAGCTGCAAGGCTCGCCGCAGGCCTTGTTCCAGGCGCTGCAGCGCGCCCAACCGGGCGGTTATGCGGCCTTCATCGACAACGGCATCGAGCAGGTGCTGTCGGTGTCGCCCGAGCTGTTCTTCGACTGGCACGGCCAGCAGATCCTGGCCCGCCCCATGAAGGGCACGGCCCCGCGCGGCGCCAATGCCGAACAGGATGCGCAGCAAATGGCGCAGCTGCGCGCCTCGCCCAAAGAGCAGGCCGAGAACGTGATGATTGTCGACCTGCTGCGCAACGACCTGTCGCGCATCGCCGAGCCGTTCTCGGTGCAGGTGCCCGAGCTGTTCCGCATCGAGGCGCTGCCCAGCGTGTTCCAGATGAGTTCGGACGTGACGGCCACCACCCGCACCGGCACCACGCTGACCGACGTCTTCACGGCCCTCTTCCCCTGCGGTTCGGTCACCGGCGCGCCCAAGGTGCAGGCCATGCGGCTGATCAACGCGCTCGAGACGCAACCGCGCGGCATCTACTGCGGTGCCATCGGTGTGGTGCGCCCGGGTGGGCATGCCACCTTCAACGTCGCCATCCGCACCGTCACCGTGAAAGACGGCGCCGCGCGCTGCGGCATCGGCAGCGGCATCACCTATGACGCCACCGCCGAAGGTGAGTGGCAGGAGTGGCGCAACAAACAAGCATTCCTGGCGCGCGCCAGCCAGCCCTTCGAATTGCTGGAGACACTGCGGCTGGAAGACGGCGTGCTGCGCGACGCCGCACGCCATCTGGCCCGCATGGCACGCGCCGCACGGCATTTCGGCTACCCCTTTCCGATCACAGTACTGGACCAGGCCTTGGCGCAGCAGACACAGACGCACCCTCAAGGCGTGTGGCGCGTGCGCCTGCTGCTCGATGCCGGCGGCAAGGTCACGGCACAGGCCTTTGCCATGGAGACCACGCCCTCGCGTGTGCGGCTGCGCCTGGCACCCAGCGCGTTTGATGCGGCCCACGGCGAGTTCGTGCGCTTCAAGACCACGCAACGCGCGCACTACGACGCGGTGGCCCCGGTCGACCCCGGTGTGTTCGACACCCTGCTGTGGAACGCGCAGGGTGAACTCACCGAATGCACACGCTGCAACATCGCGGTGCGGCTGGAAGGACGCTGGCGCACGCCACCGCTGGCCTGCGGCCTGCTCGATGGCGTGGCGCGCACGCGTTACCTGGAGGAAGGCCGCATCGAAGAAGGTGTGGTGCGCGTGGAAGACCTGCCCCGGGCGCAGGGGCTGGCGGTGTTCAATAGCCTGCGCGGCTGGATCGAGGCCGAACTGGTCTGAGCCCCGGCCAGCATTCCTGTGCGGTCCTGTACGTCGCTGGTGCGACCCGGCTGCCAGTACCCCGACAGGTCATTGCGGTAAAGTTGCGCTATTAACCAGAAAGGCAAGTCATGAGCGAAACGCGGCAGGAATCGGCAGTGGTGTACGGGACCGAAGATATCCTGACAAGCTTGTGCAATTCAGTGACCCGGGTGCTGTCGGTGGCCACCCAGAGCCGGCTGCATTACTCCGGCATGGTCCAGCGCATCACCAAGACCAGCCTCAAGCCGGACATCGGTTGTTTTGTGTTGTTTGACGGCGGCTTCTCCGGCCTGGTCGTGCTCAACTTCTCGGCCGCCGCGGCCATGGAGATCTACGAAAGCTACATGCTCACCATGGGCATGCCCAAGAGCGCCCTGTCGCATTCGCACACCTCGGACGAAGTGAGCAACATCATGGGCGAGCTGATGAACCAGATCGTCGGCGACTTCACCGGCAAGGTGCGGCGCGAACTGCAGACCAACATCACCCAGAACCAGCCCAAGATGCTGGTGCTCAACAAGCAGGTGGTGCTGAGCGTGGACGCCCAGCTGGACCAGCCCGAGGTGCGGCGCGTGACCTTCTACACCGACAAGAGCAACATCTTCTACCTGGAACTGGCGATCGACCGCACCGAGTTCATCCGCCTGGGCGACTTCGCAGCCGAGGAGGAGGTCAACCCCGACGAGGTGATTGCCCAGGCCCAAGCCCAGACGCCGGCCCCGGCCAGCGCCACCGCACCCAAGGCGGAGCAGGACGACCACGAGGCCCTGCTGAAGTCACTCGGCATGTAAGCCGGCCCCCGGTGGCAGGGGCCCCAAGCCCTCTGCCGTGCCGGGCAGCACCCAGCCGTCCGTCACCCCGGTTCACCGGCATGACGGACACCAACATCACACCTCGCTCACGAACTGCTCACGCGGGCGACGCACCTTCTTCAGATTAACCAGCCAGTCCTTGTCTTCCTGGCGGTAGCCGATGGGCATGATGGCGACGCTGCGCAGACCGCGGGCACGCAGCTTCAGGATCTCATCGAGCGCATCGGCATCAAAGCCTTCCATGGGCGTGGCATCCACCTCTTCGAAGGCGGCGGAAATCAGGGCCGCACTCAGGCCGATGTAGGCCTGCCGCGCCGCATGCTGGAAGTTCACCTCGGCCTCGCGCGGCGGGTACAGCGCCAGCAGTTTCTGGCGGTAGTTCTCCCAGCCCTCGTTCTTGAAGCCACGCACTTCGTTGGTGTAGTCGAACATCTGGTTGATGCGCTCGGGCGTGTAGTTGTCCCAGGCCGCGAACACCAGCAGGTGCGAGCCGTCGGTGATTTGCGCCTGGTTCCAGGCAATGGCCTTGATCTGCTCGCGCACCGCAGCATTGCTGACGACGATGATCTCGAACGGCTGCAGGCCGCTGGAGGTCGGCGCCAGGCGGGCGGCCTCCAGAATGCGCTCCAGCTTGTCCTTCGGCACCGCCTTGGTGGGGTTCATGCTCTTGGTGGCGTAGCGCCACTGGAGTTGCTGGATCAGCGGTTGGAGGGAGGTGGATTGTTGGTTGGCACTCATGGGAAATTCTCTGGGTCAATGGAGTGGCTTGCACGGGACGTGTGGCCTGACTCGAATTTAAGGATTAAACAGTTCCATGAAAAGCCACAATGATGCAAAATTAAGTTTCCAATTCATCAACAATCAAACCAACGCCCATGCTGAGCCCCCAACACCTGGCCACTTTTTCGGCCATCGTCAGTGCCGGCAGCATCAGCAAAGCCGCTACGCGGCTGGGCTGCGGCAAGTCGGTGGTGTCACGCCAGCTCGCCAAACTGGAAGCCGACCTGGGCGCCCGGCTGATCCAGCGCACCACCCGCCGCCTCACGCTCACCGAAGTCGGTGAAGCGGTGCTGCTGGAGGCCCAGCAGATCGACCGCTCGCTGGCCAATGTCGAGCAGATCAGCGGCCAGTTCCAGCAGGAGGTGCGCGGCCGCCTGCGCGTGGCCTGCCCGCGGCCCTTGGGGCAGCGTTACCTGGTGCCCTTGTTGACGGCGTTCACGCAACAGCATCCGCTGGTTGAGATCACGCTGGTGGTGGAAGACCGGCTGACCGATCTGGTGGCCGAGCAGATCGATGTCGCCATCCGCGTCGCGCACATGGAAGACTCCACCCTGGTCGCCCGCAAACTCGCGCCCAACCCGCGGGTGCTGGTGGCGGCCCCGGCCTATCTGGCGCGCGCCGGCACCCCCAGGACACCGGCCGATCTGGCGCAGCACAACTGCCTGCTCTACATCAGCGGCACCACGGTGCGGGACGAATGGACCTTCCGCAAAGGCACGGCCACCACCCTGATTCGGGCCACCGGCAACATCAGGATGAACGATGGCATGGCCCTGGCCGCCAGCGCCTGTGCCGGTGCCGGCATCACGGTGCTGGACCGCCTGCTGGTCGAGCCCGAACTGGCCAGCGGCGTCCTGGTGGAGCTGCTGCCGGACTACCGCCTCGCTGCCGGGCCACCGGTCTGCGCCGTCTACCCGGCACGCAAATGGCTGCCCTTGAAGACCAAGACCTTCGTCGCGTTTCTGCAGGAGCGCCTGTTCAACTAAGCACCCAGGGCCGGTGGGCGGGAACCGCCCCAGGTCCTGGGGTTCGGCAGATGGGTCGCCTCAGTGTCTGGCCGCGCTGATGTGCTGCACCAGCAGCCGTGCCACCGGCGACAGCGCGGCCAGGTCGCGCACCGCCACCACCAGCTTGCGTGCTGCCCAGGGCTCAGACAGCGTGATGCACTGGATCTTGAGTGACGGCATGAACAGTTGCGCACTCAGGCGCGGCATGACGCCGATGCCCAGCCCCGAGGCCACCATCAGGCACAGCGCGTCGTAGCTGCTGACCTGGATGCGCAGGCGCAGCGGGCGGCCCAGCTCGGCGGCCGCCTTGGTCAGCAGATGGTTCATCACGCTGCCCGGGTGGGCGCCCACCACGTCATGGTCCAGCACCTGCGCCATGCGCACGCTCTTCTTGCGCGTGAGCGGGTGCCCCTGCGGGGCAATCACCACCAACTCGTCGTCGTGGTAGGGCAACAGCGTGAGCTGCTCACCGTAATTGCCGGCGTTCAGGATGCCGATGTCGGCCGCGTTGTCGGCCACCGCCTTGGCAATGACCGAGCTGATGCGCTCCTGCAGATGGATCTGCACCTGCGGGTACTGCGCCATGAAGGACTTGAGCTCGGCCGGCAGGAACTGCGTGATGGCCGAGATGTTGGCGTACACCCGCACGTGGCCGCGCACGCCGCTGGCGTATTCGCGCATCTGGGCGTAGATGTCGTCCAGGTCGTTGAGTACGCCGCGCGCCAGGTTCAGCAGCGCAAAGGCGGCCGCGGTCGGCTCGGTACCCTTGTTGCTGCGCACGAAGAGTTCGGTGGCCAGCTGCTGCTCCAGCTCGCTCAGGCGTTTGCTCACCGCCGACGCGGCAATGTGCTCGCGCGCGGCGGCATTGGCAATCGTGCCTTCCTCCATGACGGCAACGAACAGGCGCAGGGAGACGGGATCGAGCTTCATGGCGGCCATTCTGCCATCTCATTTGGAGATGGCAAGCTGCCGAATGGTTGATTTACCAAAGGAACCAGCCTTGCCATCATCGCCAACCGAGAAGGAGACAGCATGACCACCACGCCCCCCACCCTCACGCCCGCAGCCCTGCAGTGCGTGCGCGTCATCGAGATGGGCCAGCTGATCGCGGGCCCGTTTGCCGGCAAGACGCTGGGCGAATTCGGCGCCGACGTGATCAAGATCGAGGCGCCCGGCGCCGGCGACCCGCTGCGCAACTGGCGCCTGATCCAGAAAGGCACCTCGGTCTGGTGGCAGGTGCAGTCGCGCAACAAGCGCTCCATCGCGCTGGACCTGCGCAGCCCCGAGGGCCAGGACATCGCCCGCCAGCTGATCGCCGAGGCCGACGTGCTGATCGAGAACTTCCGCCCCGGCACCCTGGAGGACTGGGGCATGGGCTGGGAAGAACTGCAAAAACTCAACCCCGGCCTGGTGATGCTGCGCATCAGCGGCTACGGCCAGACCGGCCCCTACCGTGACATGCCGGGCTTCGGTGTCATCGGCGAGGCCATGGGCGGCCTGCGCCACCTCACTGCGGAGCCGGGCCGTGTGCCGGTGCGCGTGGGCGTGTCCATCGGCGACACGCTGGCCGCGCTACACGGCGTCATCGGCGTGATGATGGCGCTCTACCACCGCAAGGTGAACGGCGGCACCGGCCAGGTGATCGATGTGGCACTGCATGAAGCCGTGTTCAACGTGATGGAAAGTTTGATTCCCGAGTACAGCGCCTTCGGTGCCGTGCGCGAGGCCGCTGGCAGCGCGCTGCCGGGCATCGCCCCCAGCAACGCCTACCCCTGCCGCGACGGTTATGTGCTGGTGGCCGGCAACGGCGACAGCATCTTCAAGCGCCTGATGGAGACCATCGGCCGCAGCGACCTGGGCAACGCCCCGGATCTGGCAAACAACGCCGGGCGCGTCAAGCGCGTGGCCGAAATTGATGCTGCCATCGGCGCCTGGACGCAGACACGCAGCATCCAGGAGGTGCTCGATGCGCTGAACGCGGCACGCGTGCCGGTGGGCCGCGTCTACACCGCCAAGGATATTTTTGAAGATCCGCACTACAAGGCGCGCGACATGATCCTGACGCAACACACGCGCGACGGCGACGACATTGCCGTGCCGGGCATCGTGCCCAAGCTGTCGGGCACGCCGGGCCAGATCCGCAGCAGTGCGCCCCATCTGGGCGACGACACCGACAGCGTGCTGCAGCAGATGGGCCTGTCGGCCGACAACATCGCAACCCTGCGTCAGAAAGGCATCGTGGCATGACCCTCAGCAAACTCCCCGTCTGGTTCGGCAATGGCCGGCGCATCCACCTGCAGGAAGTCGGCACACGCGATGGCCTGCAGGCCGAGTGCACCTTTGTGCCGACCGAAGACAAGATCGCCCTCGTCAACGAACTCTCGGCCACCGGCCTGTCCAAGATCGAGGTCACCTCGTTCACCTCGCCCACCGCCATCCCGGCGCTGCGCGACGCGGAAATCGTCATGCGCGAGATCGAGCGCCAGCCCGGTGTGGTCTACAGCGCCCTGGTGCCGAACATGCGCGGCGCCGAACGCGCCATCGACGCCCGCGCGGATGAGCTTAACCTGGTGATGTCCGCCAGCGAAACACACAACCTGGCCAACCTGCGCATGACGCGCGAACAGTCGTTCGCGGCACTCTCACAGGTGATCGGCCTGGCCCAGCGCGAAGGCGTGGCAGTGAACGTGTCACTCTCGTGCAGCTTCGGCTGCCCGATGGAAGGTGATGTGTCCGAGTCCACCGTGCTGGCCTGGGCGCAGCGATTTGCGGACCTCGGCGTGCACGGCCTCACGCTGTGCGACACCACCGGCATGGCCTACCCGACGCAGGTGGCCACGCTCACGCGTGCCGCCCGCCTGCGCTGGCCCGGCACCGAACTCACCCTGCACTTTCACAACACGCGCGGCATGGGCCTGGCCAATGTGCTGGCCGGCATCGATGCCGGCGCCGACCGCTTCGACGCCTCGCTCGGCGGCATCGGCGGCTGTCCGTATGCGCCGGGCGCCACCGGCAATGTGTGCACCGAAGAGGTCGCCCATGCCCTGGCGCTGATGGACTTCGACACCGGCGTCGACCTGCCGCGCCTGATCGCTGCGTCCCAGCGCCTGCCCGCCCTGATCGGCCACGACACGCCGGGCCAGATCACCAAGGCCGGCCAGCGCCTGGACCTGCACCCGGTGCCGGCCGATTTCAACGCCATCCGCGCGCGCGCGCTGGCGCGCAACGCCGAGCCCGTACACTGACTTTCATTCCACAAGGAGACTTTGATGACCCCACAACAACATCGGCGCACCCTGACATTGGCCGCCGCCGTCTTCACCACGCTGGCCACCTTCAGCGGCCTGGCCCAGGCGCAAGGCGCCGGCAACTACCCCAGCCGCCCGGTCACCCTGGTGGTACCCACCGCCACCGGTGGCACCACCGACTTCTCCGCCCGCATGCTGGCGCAGCCGCTGGGCACCGCGCTCGGCCAGTCGGTGGTGGTGGACAACAAGGGCGGCGGCAACGGCTCCATTGCGGCCATCCAGGTCAAGCGCGCCGAGGCTGACGGCTACACGCTGCTGATGCAGTACTCGGGTTACCACGTCATCTCGCCGGCAGTCAGCAAAACGCCGCTGCAGTGGGATGCCAAGGACTTCCAGCCTGTGGCCAACGTGATCTCGGCGCCGCAGGTGATCGTGGTGCGCGCCAGCCTGCCGGTGAAGAACATGGCCGAACTGGTCGCCTATGCCAAGGCCAACCCGGGCAAGCTGAACTACGCCTCCAGCGGCAACGGTTCGCTGCAGCACGTCACCGGCGCCATGCTGGAACAGCAGGCCGGCATCGACATGATGCACGTGCCCTACAAGGGCACCGGTCCGGCCCTGCAGGACCTGCTGGGCAACCAGGTGGACCTGACCTTCGGCACCCCGCCGCCCTTCGTGCCGCACATCCAGAGCGGCAAGCTGCGCGCCCTGGCCGTCACCGGCAAGAAGCGCCTGCCCAGCCTGCCGGACGTGCCGACCACCGCCGAGGCCGGTTTCCCGAAGCTCGACGCCACCTCCTGGTTTGCCGTCTTCGCCCCGGCCAAGACGCCCAAGCCCATCATCGACAAGCTGACCGCCGAGATCGCCAAGATCACGGCCACACCGGCCTTCAAGCAGAAGGCGGTGGAGCTCGGCGCCGAGGCCGACTACATGAGCCCGCAGCAGTTGGGTGACTTCACCAAGGCCGAACTGGCACGCTGGGCCCAGGTGGTCAAGACCTCGAAGATCGAAGCGGACTGAGCACGGCTTCCTGAACCAAAAAAGCCCGGCAATCTTCGTGATTGCCGGGCTTTTTTTGTGGACGTCGGGTTCTTACTCGATGCGCAGCTTCTGCGAACCGTTGCCCTGCTTCTTGGGCAAGGTGAGTGTGAGCACGCCGTTGTCGTACTTGGCCTTGGCCTGCGCCTGGTCCACGTCCTGCGGCAACTGGATGCCGCGCGACACCGAGCCGAAATAACGTTCGTTGCGCAACTGCTTGTCGTCCTTGTGGGCGTCTTCCTGCTTCACTTCAGCACGCACCATCACCATGCCGCCTTCGATGGTCACGTGGATGTCTTCCTTGCGCACCCCCGGAATCTCGGCCGACACGGTGTAGTTGTTGCCGTTTTCCTTCACATCGATCTTGATCTGCCCCGGGCTGGGCAGCGGGTCACCATGCAGCGGCTTGACGTAAAAACCCGGTGCAACATCACGGAAAAAATCATCGAACAGGCTGCCGCGTGTGATCAGTGAACTCATGTCATTCCTCCTAAGGTTGGGTCATGTTTCATGGTCATGGCGCAGACAGCCATGGCCATCGGTTCAAAGTATGTGGTTCACACCGGGGCTATTCAAGGGGGAGGTGCTTCAAATTTGATGTGCGTCAAAATCCCCCGTCCACGCGGCAGGCGGCTCAGCGGCGCAACTGGCGCTCGCGCTGGCCCTCGTGCTCGATCGCAGCCACCAGCAGCGACAGCTCCTCCGACAGAATGGCCAGCACATCGTCCAGCGTTGCAATGCCGATGAGTTCGCCCTGCGCCCCCACCACCGGTATGCGCCGCACGCCCTTGGCGCGCATGGCCCGCATCAGGTCGATCAGCGAGTCGTCCTCACCCACCGTCACCGGGTCGGCGCTCATGACATCGCCCACGCGCAAGGTGTGGAGGTCCAGGCCGGGCGCGACCACGGCCGTCACGATGTCGCGGTCGGTCAGCAGGCCGACCACCGTGCGCCGGCCGGCCACGCCATCCTCCACCACGACCAGGCAGCCGACATGCTCGGCACGCATCAAGCGCGCGGCATCCAGCAGAGGGGTGTCCCGGAAAGCGATGGTTACACTGCGCGTGCACACTTCACCGGTTGTCAAACGCTCACCCATGGTGTTCTCCTTGCCATCGTGTCCATGTCGACCCTTTCCATACTGAACTCTCATGGCCGGCCTGTAAAGACCCGACTGCGGACAAGCCAGCGTTGCACTGAACCACGCCCTGCCCACCTGCCCCACCCGCCATGCGCCAACTGCTGCTGACCTTCTCCTGGCAGGAACTGCGCCACCACCCCTGGCGCCATGCCGCCGCCGTGCTGGCGGTGATGCTGGGCGTGGCGCTGGCGTTCTCGGTCCACCTGATCAACGCCTCGGCACTCGATGAGTTCTCGCACGCGGTGCGCGCCGTGGGCGGCCAGCCCGACTTGACACTGCGGGCCGCGCAAGGCAGTTTCGATGAGGCCCTCTATGGCCGCCTGGCCCGCCACCCGCAGGTGGCGCAGGCCAGCCCGGTGCTGGAGTTCAGCAGCCAGGCCCTCAGTGCCAGCGGCCAACGCGTGCCGCTGCGCGTGCTGGGCATTGACGCCTTGCAGGTGGCCACCACCGCCCCCGACTTGCTGCCGCGGCCGGCCGCGGATGCAGACCGCCTGGCCCTGTTCGCACCCGCCACCGTCTTCCTCAACCCGGCGGCCCGGCAGCAGATCACCAGCCCCACTTTCTCCTTGCAAAGCGGCCTGCGGCTGGCCAGCGTGAAGGTGGCCGGCACCGTCGGCGCCAGCGGCCCGGCCCTGGCCGTGATGGACATTGCTGCCGCGCAGGAGTTGTTCGGCAAGCTGGGCCAGCTCAGCCGCCTCGACCTGCGCCTGCAACCCGGCGTGGACCGCAGCGCCTTCGTGCGCGCCCTGCAGGCCGCGCCCGACTGGCCCAGTGGCCTGAGCCTGAGCGAGCCCGGCGACGCAGCGCAACGCATCAGCCATCTGTCGCGCGCCTACCGCGTCAACCTCACGGTGCTGGCGCTGGTGGCGCTGTTCACTGGCGCCTTCTTGGTGTTCTCGGTGCTGGCCTTGAGCGTGGCCAAGCGCGCGCAGCAGTTGGCCCTGCTGGGCGTGCTGGGCCTCACCGGCCGCGAGCGGCTGGCCCTGGTGCTGTGGGAGTCGCTGGCGTTGGGCACGCTCGGCAGCGCGGCCGGCATCGCCCTGGGCACGGCGCTGGCGGCATTGGCCCTGCACCTGCTGGGCGGCGACCTGGGCGGCGGCTTCTTCACCGGCGTGGCGCCCCGCCTGCAGTGGGACGGCACGGCCGCGCTGGGTTATGGCCTGCTGGGTGTGCTGGCCGCTCTGGCCGGCGGCTGGTGGCCGGCGCGGCAGGCGCAGCGGCTGCCGCTGGCGCAAACCCTCAAGGGGCTCGGCGCCACCGGAGCGCACGCGGCACACCGCTGGATTGCTCTTCTTTTGATAGCTGCCGGCGCAATATTGGCGAGGGCGCCAAGCATTTTCGACATCCCATTGGCGGCCTATGTGTCGATCGCCCTGCTGCTGGTGGGCGGCATCATGGCCCTGCCTTGGCTCATCGCCGTGCTGCTGGACCGCCTTGCCCCGCTGGTGGCGTGGCACACGCTGCCGCTGCTGGCGGTGGAGCGCGCACGCCGCCAGCGCGAGAGCGCCGCGGTGGCGGTCAGCGGTGTGGTGGCCGCGCTCAGCCTGGCCGTTGCCCTGACCGTGATGGTGGCCAGCTTCCGCGATTCGGTGACGCAATGGCTCGCGCAGGTGCTGCCGGCCGACCTCTACGTGCGCAGCGCCAGCACCGTGGGTGCGGCCGACACGCAGTACTTCACGCCTGAATTCGTGCAAGCGGTGGCGCGGTTGCCCGGCGTGCAGCGCGTGCAGGCGCAACGCCAGCTGGCCTTGTTGCTGGCGCCGGATCGCCCGGCGGTGGCGCTGCTGGCACGTGAACTCGACGACCCGGCGCGCGACCTGCCGCTGCTGGGCGAACCACTGCCGGTGCCCGCGGGGCAGATCGGCATCTATGTCAGCGAAGCCATGCTCGACCTGCATGGCGCCCGGCCGGGCCAGGTGTTTGCCCCGCTTTCACAGTCTTTCATGCCTCTAGCCCTTGATCAACATGCGCCACCAGCTACTTTTTTTGTAGCAGGCGTGTGGCGCGACTATGCACGTCAGAGCGGCACCATCGCCATGGCGCGGCACAGCTACGAGCGGCTGACCGGCGACACACGCAGCAACGACCTCGCCCTGTGGCTTGATGCGGCGGTGCCACTGGACGCGATGCAACAGGCCATCCGCACCCTGGCCGACCAGGCCAGCCCCGGCAGCGGCGCCCTGCTGGACTTCGGCAGCGCCAGCCAGATCCGCGCCACCTCGCTGCGCATCTTCGACCGCAGCTTTGCCGTCACCTACTGGCTGCAGGCAGTGGCCATCGGCATCGGCCTGTTCGGCATCGCGGCCAGCTTCAGCGCGCAGGTGCTGGCACGGCGCAAGGAGTTCGGCCTGCTGGTGCACCTGGGCTTGACGCGCCGGCAGATCCTGGCCGTGGTGGCCGGTGAAGGTGCGGCCTGGACCGGCGTCGGCGCCATTGCCGGCCTCGGGCTCGGCCTGGCCGTGGCCGTGGTGCTGGTGCATGTGGTCAACCCGCAGAGCTTTCACTGGAGCATGGAGCTGATGCTGCCCTGGGGCCGTCTGCTGCTGCTGTGCGCCGCCGTGGTGCTGGCCGGCACGCTCACGGCCTGGCTCGCCGGCCGCGCCGCTGCCGGGCGTGATGCGGTGCTGGCCGTGAAGGAAGACTGGTGAATCCCGCACCGGAAGACGAGCCAAAGTGATGCTAGAATTCGACCCATTGCTTCAATGCAGCGGGTTCTTAGCTCAGTTGGTAGAGCAGCGGACTCTTAATCCGTAGGTCGAGTGTTCGAGTCACTCAGGACCCACCAGAAATTAAGAATAGAAATCAAGGACTTGACCGAAAGGTCAGGTCCTTTTTCTTTGCCCGGCCGTGACCAATGCGTGCTGCCAGCCCGGCCCTTTGACACAAGGATCAAGACGGGCAGCGTCGTCCCCAACGCGCGTTCAGGCAGGGATCATCCGGCACATGGAATCAAGGTTAAGACGCAGGCGCACGGCCGTGGCGGCCAGGGTGGACTGGATGGAAAAGTTGTCCTGCAGCGTCTCGCGCAGGCTCGGCACGGCGATCGGCTCCCCATGGCGATTGAGGACGCTGGCCACCAGCGGAGCAGTGGGCTTGGCACCCGGCCGCACCACCACGGCGGTTTCGCCGTTGGCCAGCCTGACGTAGGTGCCCGGCGGGCACAGCCCGATGTGACGGAACAGCACTGCACCGATCTCATCCTGCCGCCGCTCGCCCGACGGCAGGATGACACTGCGGGCCGAATCGCGCGCCGTGCGACCGGCGCGCGACTTGCGCGGGCTCATGGCCGCCGTGTAGCGGTCCAGCGTCTGCAGCACCTTGGTCAGGCGCAGCGCAGGCGCCCAGTCGCTCAGCTGCTCCGGGCCTTGCAGCGGCGTGTGATGCAGGCCGACGATGGTCAGCCAATCCTGGTCGCTCACCCCGGCCTGCAACAGCATCTGCTGCCCCTGCTCGGCGTGGCTGTCAATGGCCATGCGCTGGTGCGGCATGGGCGGGTACTTCTGCACGGCCAGGGTGTCCTGCAGACGCGACATGGCCACGTTCATGGTGAGCGCGCCACACACCAGGCTACGCCGCTCGGCATCGGTCAGCGACAGACCGTCGCCCAAGGAATGGCCCAGCGCAGCGCACAGCAGCGCATGCAGGGCGCTGTAGCCGCCGAACTCGGTGACTGCGCGGTTGAAGAGCAGGAAGTGCGAGGCTGCGGCGTTCTCGCTCATCAGGTCATGGATGTGCTGCGCCAGCCCATGCACCTTGCGCTCGAAGTCATCGCCACCGGCCACATTGCTCAACAGGGCGTTGAGCTTGGATTCCACATCGCCCCAGCGCTCGGCCAGCGTGCCGGTGAGCTTGTCACTCTCGTTGCGCGGCTTGTACAGATCTACGTACTGCGACATGTCCTTGATCGGGGCATCAGCCCGGCTCAGGGCACTGATGCCGGCCATCATGGCGCGCACCCGCACTTCGCTTTCCTCAATTTCGACGAAGAGCTTCTTGCGGCTGCGAATGGACTCCAGCTGCTGCGCGGTTTCGATGCGCTGGCCCTTGGCCAGCATGATCACACCCTTCTCGTCTCGCAGAGTGAAGCTCAGAGACATGCCCAGAAACAATTTTTCCGGACTCAGTTCCAACTGTGCCATGGCGGGTTGACCTCCTCAGGGCAGGTATGGCCTGCCCGGACAGATGACTCCCTGTTGTTGTTCTTCTTTGATTCAAGACGCCATGCAAGCGCCAACGACGCGATAAGTCCTTGATTATGGGGCCAATGGTAATACCCCACGCTGTCAGGCCCAAGCACCCGATCCGTCTCCAGGTTGAGCGCCATCACGACCTCGACCGAAAGATCAGGTCTTTTTTATTTTCCCAACGATGCTGGTATCAGCTCTGGTGTTCGTTTTGCTAAAGTGCAGCGATGTCAAAGGGCGAAACCACCTCCAACCGTGCGCTGCTGATTCCCGGCATCTTTCTGCTCCTGGGTTTGACGCTGACCTACTTTCTGCAGGGCAGCGCCCGCGAGGCAGCGCGGGAAGCGCTGCACGACGAGTTCAAATTCCGTGTCAGCGAAGTCCTCGGAAACATTGACCGGCGTCTGCAGAGCTACGAACAGATCCTCGAGAGTACCGCCGGCCTGTTCGCCGCATCAGACCAGGTGGCACACGGCGACTTCGTTGAATACGTTCACGCACTGAGGCTGGAAGGGAAATACCCAGGCATTCAGGGTGTCGGGTTTGCCAAGCTGGTGCCGCACAAGGAAAAAACCAGGCACATCAGTGAAATGCGGGCCAGCGGCCGGGCGGACTACGACATCCGACCGGCAGGGCAGCGCGATGTCTACACCCCCATCGTCTACCTGGAACCGTCCACCTCGCGCAACCATCGCGCCATCGGGTACGACATGTATTCCGAGCCGGTGCGCCGTGCCGCGCTGGAACAAGCACGGGATGAAGAAAAAACCAGAATCAGCGGCAAGGTGCGGCTGGTGCAGGAAACCGACCAGGATCTGCAAGCTGGCTTTCTGATGTACCTGCCGGTTTATCAGCGCAAGACCACGCATCAAACCCTCGAAGAGCGCCGCACAAACCTGATCGGCTGGGTCTACGCGCCCTTCCGCATGAATGACCTGATGGCAGGCATCCTGGGCGAACGTTTTGGTGAAGCCAACGCGGCGCTGAACCTTGAAATCTTTGATGGCGACTCGCTCCAGGCCAGCCGGCAGATGTTCAACTCGAACGGCCGCGGCCATGAGAACGCCCAATTTCATGCCGTCCAGCGCATCCCGCTGTTTGGGCACCAATGGACCGTGGTCATCGACTCGCTTGCCCCCTTCGATGCCCGGATGCGAAGCGACAAGGCCAACATCATTGCCCTGGCCGGCACCATTGCCAGCCTGCTGCTGGCTTTGGTGGGTTGGCTGCTTGCAACGGCGCGGGCACGTGCGCTGGCCATCGCGCAAGGGATGACCGAGGAATTGCAGCAAAGCGAAGCGGCCCAAAAGCGGCTCAACCGCGCCCTGCGTCTGCTCAGTGACTGCAACATGGCGCTGGTGCACGCGGAAGAGGAGTACAAGCTGCTGTCCGAGATCTGCCGCCTGTGTGTCGAGCGTGGCGGCTACCTCATGGCCTGGGTCGGTTACGCGGAGCAGGATGCCCAGAAGAGCGTGCGGCCGATCGCCCAGTCCGGCTACGAAAGCGGCTACCTGGAAAAAATCAACATCTCCTGGGCCGACGACGAACACGGGCGGGGACCAACGGGCAGCGCCATTCGCAGCGGGCGGCCGAATGTCAACCAAAACATCCTGACCAACCCGGCCATGGCGCCGTGGCGCGAAGCGGCCAGCCAGCGCGGCTATCAGTCCAGCGTGGCACTGCCCCTGATCTGCGAGGCCCGGGTGCTGGGCGCCCTCAACGTCTATGCCCATGACCCGGGGGCTTTCGACCCCGAAGAACTGCACCTGCTGGAGGAACTGGCAAATGATCTGGCCTACGGCATCGTGGCCTTGCGCACCCGCGAGGAACACGCCGCCGCCAAGGACCGCCTCACGTTCCTGGACCACTTCGACCCCCTGACCCACCTGCCCAATCGCCTGCTGCTGCGCGACCGCTTCGAGCGTGCCGCGCTGAGCGCCAAGAGCGAGCAAAAGACCGTTTGTCTGTTGTACCTCGACCTGGACCAGTTCAAGCAGGTCAACGACAGCCTGGGTTATGCGGTGGGCGACCGGGTGCTGGTCGGCGTCGTGGAGCGGTTGCGTCAGTGCGTCCCTCCGGCTGCCACCATCAGCCGCCTGAGCGGAGACGAGTTCGTCGTGCTGCTGACGGGTAACTACGATGCCACCGGCATTGCAGTTGTCGCCAACACCATCCGTGATGTCTTTGCCGAGCCTCTGGCCATTGACACGCATGTGCTGAACCTGTCCTTCTCCATCGGCATCAGCCTGTACCCGAACGATGGCGAGGATTTCGACACCCTGCTCAAGCACGCCCACACGGCCATTGGCAGCGCCAAGGAGGCCGGGCGCAATACCTATCGCTTCTTCACGCGCGAAATGAATGCGGGCCTGGCTGAGCAGATCCGCCTCACCGGCGGCCTCAGCAACGCTGTTCGCCATGGCGAGTTCCTGCTCCACTACCAACCCCAGATCGACATTCAAAGCGGCCGGATCACCGGCGCCGAAGCCCTGGTACGCTGGCAACACCCGACCGACGGGCTGGTGCCGCCGGGCAAGTTCATCAGCCTGGCGGAACGCAGTGGCCACATCGTGCAGATTGGCGAATGGGTGCTGAATGAAACCTGCCGCCAGGGCAAGCTCTGGATGGACCGGTACCCGCAGGCGCCGGTGGTGGCCGTCAACCTTTCAGCCTTGCAGTTCAAGCGCGGCAACGTGCTGGAGATGGTGAGCAAAGCGCTCACCACGTCCGGCTTGCGCCCGGACCGCCTGGAGCTGGAGCTGACCGAATCCATCCTGCTGCAGGATGTGGAGGCCACCATGAAAACCTTGCAAGGCCTGAAGGCCTTGGGGGTCAAGCTGTCCATCGATGATTTCGGCACCGGCTACTCCAGCCTGTCCTACCTCAAGCAGCTGGCCATCGACAAGCTCAAGATCGACCAATCGTTCGTGGGGGACATGCTGACCGATGAAGACGGTGCCTCGATCGTCAAGGCCATCATCCAGCTGGGGCATACCCTGCAACTGACGGTCATCGCCGAGGGCGTGGAGACCGATGCCCAACTGGCGTTCCTCAACACCGCGGGCTGTGATGAGGCGCAAGGTTATCTGTTCAGCCGCCCTGTCCCGGCCGATCAGTTTGCCAAACTGCTGGAGAAGAAAGAAGCCGAGCGGGCTTGAACGGCGCACCGGCCGGCACGGCGCGGGCCGCACTTCACGTGCGGGCTGCAACGCAGATCGTCACGAGTGCGGACGAGTCAACCAGCGCCCGCAGGGCATGCGGCTCGTTGCGCCGCAGGTGGATAAAACCGCCGGGCTCCAGCAGTTGTGTCCCCTGCGGGGTGTCGAACTCGATGCGGCCCTCGATGCACTGCACGGTGATTTCACCAGGCGCACTGTGCTCATGCAGCGCCATGCCGGCGCGCAACACGATACGCACGATTTCCAGCTGATCGGCCTTGAGCAGTGCCATCGTTTTGGCATGGGCCAACTGCTCGCCCAGCGGCAGCACACTCACCACCTGGCCCGACTGCACATGTTGTTGTGCCATGGAACGCTCCCCGTCTGATGGCTGGGTTCAGGCACCCGCTGACGCCAGCGTCGCTTTGGCCTGGCGCGGCTTGCGCCGGCCTGAAGTGCATGCACACCAGATAGATATACAGAACAGGCATCTTTTAGCATGACCACATGACAAACGTCAATTGACCGCAAGCGAAACGTGGGCATGGATCGGCAGTTGGGGCCGGCGCCAGTAGCCTCTGCGGAGTCTCTGATGCAGATCAACAGCGCCCTGGATCGGGCGGCGTATCGTGCAACCCAGTGCGACAAGGCCCTCCCGGCACCCGCACCGGAAACCGAGTCACATGGAACCCTTGTCCCCTCTCGCTGATGCTGCCACGCTGGATGGATTGGCGACATCTGCAGCCCCTTCGCTGGAGTTGGTATGCCCGGCGGGCAGCCTGCCCGCCTTGAAGGCTGCTGTCGACAACGGCGCCAGTTGCGTTTACCTCGGTCTGCGCGATGCCACCAATGCGCGCAATTTCGCCGGCCTCAATTTCGATGAAGCCGCTATCAGCAGCGGCATCGGCTACGCGCATGCGCGCGGCTGCAAGGTGTTCATGGCACTCAACACCTACCCGCAGGCGGCCAACCCCGGTCTTTGGCGCGAGGCCTTGGACAAGGCCGTCGACCTGGGTGTGGATGCTGTGATCCTGGCCGACCCGGGGCTGATGCAGTATGCGGCCACGCACCACCCTCAGTTGCGGTTGCACCTGTCGGTGCAGGGGTCGGCCACCAATTACGATGCCATCAACTTCTACCGCGAACAGTTCGGTATCGTGCGGGCCGTGCTGCCGCGCGTGCTGTCGCTGACGCAGGTTCAACAGGTGATCGACAAGACCCCGGTGGAGATCGAGGTGTTCGGTTTCGGCAGCCTGTGCGTGATGGTCGAAGGGCGCTGCGCGCTTTCCAGCTACGTGACGGGCGAATCACCTAATACACACGGCGTGTGCTCACCAGCCAAGGCCGTGCGTTGGCAGGAAACGCCCAAGGGCCTGGAGTCGCGCCTGGGTGGTGTGCTGATCGACCGTTACGCCACCGGCGAAAACGCCGGCTACCCGACGCTGTGCAAGGGCCGTTTCGATGTCGATGACGAAGAGAACTACTACGCCATCGAGGAACCCACCAGCCTGAACACGCTGGAACTGTTGCCGCAGCTCATGAAGATGGGCGTGCGCGCCATCAAGATCGAAGGGCGCCAACGCAGCCCGGCCTATGTGGCGCAAGTGACCAAGGTGTGGCGCGAAGCCATTGACCAATGCAGGGCTGCACCGCATCGCTACGCGCCCAGGACGGGCTGGATGGCCAGCCTGGACCAGGTGGCCGAAGGCCAGCAGCACACCCTGGGTGCCTACCACCGGCCCTGGAAATGACAAAGTCCCGCACCATGAAAATCGCCCTCGGGCCGCTGCTGTACTACTGGCCGCGCGATACTGTTTTCAACTTCTACGACCGCATGGCTGCAACAAAGGTCGACATCGTCTACCTGGGCGAGACCGTGTGCTCGCGCCGCCATGAACTTCGCCTGGCCGACTGGCTGGCCATTGCGGCTCGCCTGCGCGAGGCCGGCAAGGAAGTGGTTCTCTCCACCCAGGTGTTGCTCGAATCGGGCTCCGACGTGAGTGTGATGCACAAGATTGCCGACAACGGCGAGTTCGCGGTGGAGGCCAACGACATGGGTGCCGTGCAACGCCTGGCCGGCAAGCTGCCGTTCGTGGCCGGCCCGCACCTCAACCTCTACAACCTGCCCACACTGCAGTGGATGGCTTCGCTGGGCGCCAGCCGCTGGGTCATGCCGCTGGAGATGAAACAGGACGATCTGGCCCTGCTGCAGCAAGGCCGCCCCAGCGGGCTGCAAACCGAGGTGTTTGCCTATGGCCGCCTGCCGCTGGCCTATTCGGCGCGTTGTTTCACGGCGCGGCACAACAACCTGCCCAAGGACGATTGCCGCTTCAGCTGCCTCCAGCACCCGGATGGCCTGCTGCTCAAGACGCGTGAGAGCGAAGAGTTCCTGGTACTCAACGGCACGCAAACTCAGTCAGCACGCGTCTACAACCTGGTGGATGCTTTGGACGATATGCAGGCACTGTGCGTGGATGTGATCCGGCTCAGCCCGCAGCCACAGCACATGGCCGAGGTGGTGGCCGTGTTCGATGCCGCACGTACACAGGGGCTGGCACCGCAGGAAGCACTGGCCCGCCTGCAGCCACTCATGCCCGCACAGGGCTGCAACGGCTACTGGCATGGCCGCCCCGGACTGGAACAGGTCTCACTCGCCACCGCCTGAACGCCATGTATTACACCGAACGCTTCAACGGCTACAGCCACCTGGCAGGCACGGCGCTGGCCATGGCTGGCTCGGTCGTGCTGATCGTGCTGGCGGCACGCCTGGGTGACCCCTGGAAGATCGTCAGCTTCAGCATCTACGGCGCCATGCTGGTGGCGCTGTACCTGTTTTCCACCCTGTACCACAGCGTGCGCGGCCGCGCCAAGGACGTGCTGCGCAAGTTCGACCATTGCAGCATCTACCTGCTGATCGCCGGCAGCTACACACCGTTCACGCTGGTGTCGCTGCGCGGGGCCTGGGGCTGGTCGCTGCTGGGCGTGGTGTGGGGTCTGGCCCTGCTTGGCATCCTGCAGGAGATCTGGCTCGCCAAGGGCGCGCGCGTGCTCTCGCTGGTCATTTACGTGCTGATGGGCTGGTTGGCCCTGGTGGCGGCGGCACCGCTGTGGGACGCGCTCACGCCCGCCGGCTTTGCCTGGCTGGCCGCCGGGGGCGCCTGCTACACCTTGGGCATCGTGTTTTATGCCACCGACCACAAGGTGCGCCACGGCCATGGCGTGTGGCACCTGTTTGTGTTGGGTGGCAGTTCCTGCCACTTTTTCACCGTGTTGTTTTACGTCGCCTGATGGCCTGGACCAATATGAGCCCCTCGACTCCCGCCGCCGACCGATCAACTCCGTTTGTGCTGCCCGCCGCTGCCGCCTCTCTCCTGGCACGGCTGCCGGCCTACCCGGGTTCGCTGCTGCTGGTGACGGCGCTCAACCTCGGCCTGGCACCGCAGTTGCCGGCTGACGTGCGCGCGCTGTTGGCTGGCAAGAAACTGCGCATCCATGTGCGCGATGCGCGTCTGACCTTTGACTTCAGCTGGACTGGCCAGCGCTTCGCGGCTTGCGCCGCGCAGCAAGCCGCCGACCTGACCATCGCGGCCAGCGCCCACGATTTCCTGCGCTTGGCGCAACGCCAGGAAGACCCGGACACGCTGTTCTTCAGTCGCCGCCTCTCGATGGAAGGCGATACTGAGCTTGGCCTGATGGTCAAGAACACGCTTGATGCACTGGAGTTGCCCATTCTCGACCTGCAGCAGCTGGCACCTCCCCGCATGTTGGCGCGCATCGCTGCCTGGCGATCCGCTGCGGCCGGACACCGTCATTCCGGAGGACTGCATGAGTGAGCCGGCGCACAAGCACCCACTGGTGTATTCATGCTCAGGCTGTTCCAGTGCTGCACAGCTGGCCAACCATGTGGCCCTGCAGCTGGACCGGCGCGGCGTTGCCGAGATGTCCTGCATCGCCGGCGTGGGTGGCCATGTGCCGCAACTGATGAAGATCGTGCGTTCGGGCCGACCGATCCTGGCACTCGATGGCTGTCCGCTGGAGTGCGTGAAAAGCACCCTGGCTTGCCACAGCATCACGGCCGACAGGCATTACCAGCTGCAGCAGTACGGCATCAAGAGGCGGCCACACGAAGACTTCGATCCAGGACAGGCCGCCATGGTGCTTGAGCGCGTCACGGCCGACCTGCAGGCAAACCCACTGTAGGCCACGATGCGCCAACCCGCACCTGCCACCTTGCCAACGCCCCGACGCATCATCGTTGCGATCTCGGGTGCCAGCGGTGCGACCTATGGTGTGCGCTTGCTGCAGGTGCTGCATGACACGGCAGACATCGAGACCCATCTGGTGGTGTCCGATGCGGGCTGGCACAACCTGCAGCAGGAGTTGCCCCTGAGCCGTTCTGCCATCGAAGCCCTGGCTGCCCAGGTGCACGACGTGAACAACATCGGGGCCACGCTGGCCAGCGGTTCCTTCCAGTGCAGTGGCATGGTGGTGGCGCCCTGCTCCATGCGCACGCTGGCCGCCGTGGCGCACGGCCTGGCGGACAACCTCATCACGCGCGCGGCCGACGTCATGCTCAAGGAACGCCGGCGCCTGGTGCTGATGGTGCGCGAATCGCCGCTCAGCCTGATCCACCTGCGCAACATGGTCAGCGCGACCGAGGCCGGCGGCATCATCTGCCCGCCGCTGCCGGCGTTCTACCTGCGCCCGCAATCGGTAGCCGACATTGTGGACCAGGGTGTGGCACGCGCGCTGGACCTGCTGGACATTCCCCATGCACTGAGCGCACGCTGGGCCGGCCTCACCCCGATCAGTGCCTGAGTGCCCATGCCCTACGCCGACCTGCGCGACTTCATGGCCCAGCTGGAACAGGCGGGTGAGCTGCGGCGGATCACGACGCCGGTATCACCGCATCTGGAAATGACGGCGCTGTGCGACCGCGTGCTGCGTGCCGGTGGTCCCGCCCTCCTGTTCGAACAGCCCACCGGACACAGCATGCCTGTGCTGGGCAACCTGTTCGGCACACCGGCACGTGTGGCGCGTGCCATGGGTGTGGCCGACCTGCGTGCGCTGCGTGACTTTGGCGAGGTGCTCGCCGCACTCAAGGAGCCCGAAGCACCCAAAGGTTTCAAGGACATGCTGGGCCTGGGTGGTCTGCTCAAGACGCTCTGGCACATGGCACCCAAGGAACTGCGCTCGGCGCCATGCCAGGAGGTGGTGTGGGAAGGCGCTGAGGTTGACCTGGCACGCCTGCCCGTGCAGCACTGCTGGCCCGGTGACGTGGCGCCACTCATCACCTGGGGGCTGGTCATCACGCAGGGGCCACACAAGCCACGGCAGAACCTGGGCATCTACCGCCAGCAGGTACTCTCGCGCAACCAGCTCATCATGCGCTGGCTGGCACACCGCGGCGGCGCGCTGGATTTCCGCGACCATTGCGTCCTGCACCCGGGGCAGCCCTATCCGGTAGCGGTGGCACTGGGGGCCGACCCGGCCACGCTGCTGGGCGCTGTGGCACCGGTGCCGGACAGCCTGTCGGAATACCAGTTCGCCGGCCTGCTGCGCGGTGCGCGCACCGACGTGGTCCCGGCGCTGGGCGTTCCCCTGCGTGTACCGGCCACGGCCGAGATCGTGCTCGAAGGCCACATCTACCCCGATGCCAGCCACCCCAGCGGCTACCAGCGCGCGCTGGAAGGACCGTATGGCGACCATACCGGTTACTACAACGAGCAGGCCGAATTCCCGGTGTTCACCGTGGACCGCATCACGCTGCGCCGCGATCCGATCTACCACTCCACCTACACCGGCAAGCCACCCGATGAACCGGCCGTGCTCGGCACGGCCATGAACGAGCTGTTCATCCCGCTGCTGCAGCGGCAGTTCCCCGAAGTCACCGACTTCTATCTGCCTCCCGAGGGCTGCAGCTACCGCATGGCCGTGGTGCAGATCCGCAAGGCCTACCCCGGTCATGCGCGGCGCATCATGATGGGCGTGTGGAGCCATCTGCGCCAGTTCATGTACACCAAGTTCATCGTGGTGGTGGACGAGGATGTGAACGCGCGCGACTGGCGCGAGGTGGTCTGGGCCCTGACCACGCGCATGGACCCGGCGCGCGACACGATGATGATCGAGAACACCCCGATCGACTACCTCGACTTCGCCTCACCCGTCAGCGGGCTGGGCAGCAAGATGGGGCTGGACGCCACCAACAAATGGCCCGGTGAAACGCAGCGTGAGTGGGGGCGCCCGATCACCATGGACCCGGCGGTCACGGCGCGTGTTGATGCACTCTGCCAGTCACTCGGCCTGTGACCAGCGTACCGGCGCAGACCGGTGTCGCCTGTGTGCTGACAAAGCCAGGTCCGCGTCGCAGAATGGGGCATGAACTTCGAACACACGCCCCGCGCGCAAGCCCTGCTGCACGCCCTCGAAGCGTTCATGCAGCGCTACCTGTTGCCCTACAACCCGGCCTGGCATCGTTCGGTGCAGGACAAGGTGTATCCACCGCCTTTTCTCGAAGACCTCAAGACTCTGGCGCGTGAAGAAGGCTTGTGGAACCTGTTCCTGCCCGATCTGGATCACGACGAACCCGGCACCGCGCTGAGCCACCTCGACTACGCGCCGCTGGCGGAAGCCATGGGCCGCCTGCCTTGGGCGGCTGAAGTGTTCAACTGCAGCGCCCCCGACACCGGCAACATGGAGTTGCTGCACCGCTTTGCCACGCCCGAACAGCGCACACAGTGGCTGATGCCTTTGCTGGAAGGCCGCATCCGTTCCGCCTTTGCAATGTCCGAGCCGGATGTGGCGTCGTCCGACCCCACCAACCTGCAGACCATTGTGCGACGCGACCACAATGAGCTGGTACTCAACGGTCGCAAGTGGTTCATCACGGGCGCGGCGCACCCGCATTGCAAGCTACTGATCGTGATGTGCCGCAACGTGGAGTCGCCTGAGACGCCAGATGCATCCCAAGATAACGGTAGTCCGCGCCACCATCAGCACAGCATGGTGCTGGTACCGCTGGACACACCCGGCGTGCACGTGCTGCGCAACATTGCCGTCATGCACCACCAGGCGCCGGAGGGTCACTGCGAGATTCTGCTGCGTGATGTGCGTGCGCCCATCAGCAACCTGCTGGGTCACTGGGGCGAGGGATTCGCCATGGCGCAGGCCCGCCTGGGGCCAGGGCGCGTGCATCACTGCATGCGGACCATCGGCCAGTGCGAACTGGCCCTCGAATTGGCCAGCGAACGCACGCTGGAGCGACAGGCCTTCGGCAAATACCTGTCTGACTTTGCCAATGTGCAGGACTGGATCGCGGAATCAAGAATCGAGATCGACCAGGCCCGCCTGCTGGTCCTGCAGACCGCCTGGCTGCTGGACCAGGGCAAGGTCGAACCGGGACAGTTGCGCGCCCAGGTGGCCGCCATCAAGGTGGTAGCGGCCCGGCTGCAGACCCGCGTGGTGGATCGCGCCATGCAAGCCTTTGGCGCCATGGGCCTTTCGCCCGACACCCCGCTGGCCTACTTCTGGAGCTGGGGCCGTGCCCTGCACCTGATGGACGGCCCGGATGAGGTGCATCTGCGCACCGTTGCACGCAACGAACTGGCGCGGGCGCAGGCGCGCATGGGTGCCAGCGCGGCCTACTTCACCACGCCCGAACAGCTGCAGGCGCCGGTGCGCCTGCGCTGATCATCGTCCCTGAATCTGGAAATCGATCACGATTTCGCCCGGCTGGCGGGCCACATAGGCCATCTTGACCCGCGGTCCAAAGTACTGGTCAATCTGCGACAGCAGCGGCAGAGGATCATGGTCGTTGCAGAAGCGCATGGTCTCGCCTGACTCCAGCGCATTGAGCGCACCAAAGATGGCCGCATGCCGGAAGCGTTTGGCGACGCCACGTGCATCGAAGGGATAGACGCCTTCGGCGACAAGGGGTTTTGAGCAGTCATGTGACATGATGGATCTCCTTGAATAAAAACCAGCAAGAGACAAAGCAGCAGCCGATCTCTTGCGCAACGATGTCGGCGCGGCACCGAAGTCCCGAGCCGCTTGCCAGTGCTCAGTGCTTGACCGGTTTCCAGCCCCGGTCATCGAAGAAGGTGCCCTAGTTCTCCAAGGCCCCCATCGCCCGAGCGACACCATCGTGCCCATGGCCGTGAGCGGCCGGCTCGGCAGCGAATGAATACGCCGCCGCAAGCCCGAACGACAGAACGGCCACTGACAGAAGATTCGCGAATTGTTTCGGATGAAGCATGGCTGCTCCCGTCATGAAAACAGTCAACCGCATCCACAGCCCGAAGTTCCGCAGCCTGACGAAACTGCTTCGGCCTCGAACTGAGGAAACAACACGTTGTTTTCCAGGTGGATGTGGTTGATCAGATCGTCATTGAGCTGGGCGATTCCCGCATAGAGTGCACGCCAGGTGTTGCAGGCATCCTCCGGCGGCTTGGCTTCGTTGGTAAGTTCGGCCAGTTTTTCCAAGGCGACACCATGGTCGACGTGCTCAAAACGCATCACCTTGATGGGCTGGCTGACAAAGGGGTTGCCGCCTTTTTTCAGGATCGGAAACAGGATGGTTTCCTCTTTTTGCATGTGCGACACCAACTCTTCCTGCATGCCCTCCAGGAAATCACCCAGCCCTGCCGGCACCTGGGGATGCTCGCGGTGCACCGCTTCGACACGGTGCGCCATGCGTATCAGTTCGGGCAGCTGCGCCCGATGCACGTCATGGTAGCGCGCCAGAATATGGTCGATGAGCTCGGCCGGCTCGGTCAGCGCCGGTACATCGCTCGAGCGCTGCAAGGCCGCCAACTCGGCCAGAATGGCATTCACGTCCAACCCCTTGTCGGCCGCCGCCTGCTGCAGGCTGACCTGGCCACCGCAGCAGAAATCGAGCTTCAGCCGCCGAAAGACGGCGGTGGAACCTGGCAGTTGAACAGCAATCTGGCCCAGGGCCTGGTTCTGGTTCAAGTCCGCGGCGCCGGGTTCTGTGGTTTCAAGGCGTGCATTCATGGAAACGCTCCTTCAAATTAAAAGCAATATATTCAATATATGTTTATTGTATCCAATAAAGATTATTATGAATAAATCTTTTCTTGATCTAAAGCAAACCATCAGCACACGTCAGCAGAGCCGCCGGTGTATGGGATGTCCAGCCAGGCGGCACCCTCACCGGGTGGCTGTATTGCAGAATAGGCCGTTCTGTCACCTCCACTGCCATGCCCTTCAAGCCACCAACCCTCTTGCGTCGCAGCCTGCTGCTGGCCGGTCTGGGACATGTCGCTGGTGTGCACGCCCTGGCGCTGCGCCAACTTGTCTTCCCGCGGGATTTTGGTGCGCACCCCGATCTGCGCACCGAGTGGTGGTACATCACCGGCCATGCCCACGCCGGTGACCGTCTGTTCGGCTTTCAGCTCACCTTCTTCCGCTCCCGCGTCGACGCCACACAGGGAATGGCTTCGCGGCTGGCTGCACGGCAATTGATCTTTGCCCACGCGGCCGTCACCGACGTCAAAAACAAGAAACTGTGGCATGACCAGCGCGTGACGCGCGTTTCGGGAGATGCCCGATTCGACCAGGCCCATGCCCGTGAGCACGACACCGACATCGCCCTGCGGGACTGGACACTCCAGCGCCGGGACAGCCCAGCTGGCGACGTTTACAACGCCCGGATTCCGGCCAACGACTTCCAGCTGGCACTGCAATTCAGCGCTCGCCAGCCCCTGCTGCTGCAAGGCTCACAAGGCCTGTCGCGTAAAGGTCCGGCACCGGAACAGGCCAGCTACTACTACAGCCAGCCGCAACTCGCGGTGCGCGGCCGCATCACCCTGAAAGACCGGCACCACACGCTCGACACGAACACGCAGGCAGCAGCCTGGCTCGACCACGAATGGAGCGAGGCCCTGCTGCACCCACAGGCCGCTGGCTGGGACTGGATCGGCATCAACCTCTTTGACGGCAGTGCGCTCACCGCTTTTCGCCTGCGCGACCACCGTGGTGACACGCTGTGGGATGGCGGTTCGTTTCGCAGCGGCACCCATGCCGGGCAGGCGCAAGCGCGCATCTTCCAGCGCGGCGAGGTCCGCATGACACCGCTGCGCCACTGGCGCAGCCCAGCCAGCCAGGCTGGCTATCCGGTGGAATGGACGGTGGAGACACCGAGCGGACGCTTCAACTTAAGAGCCATCATCGACAACCAGGAGCTCGATAGCCGCGCCTCTACCGGTGCCATCTACTGGGAAGGATTGAGCGACCTCTTTGACAGCCAGGGCCAACACATCGGGCGCGGCTACCTGGAGATGACCGGTTACGCTGGCGCCATACGGCTCTAGATGCGCCAGCGCCCGGTCTCAGCTGGCCAGCGCAATCACCACGGCCGACTCGTCGACACTCGCCACCGCCTGGCATCCCACCTTGAGGCCGCTGTCCGGACCAGAGAAACCCACCAGATGCAAACCGGTCGCCAAGGTCAGCGCCACCTCGCCACCGGCTGCCGCACGCGATACGCGCGTGGCCTGGCCGTGCAACAGATTGCGCCCGTCTGCCGCCTTGCCCGCCGAGGCCACCGCAACGGCCGTGGCCTTGAACAGGGCCAGCACCGGCAATCTGGCACGCAGGCTCAGCAGTTGGGCACTTTCGCGTGTGATGCGGGAAAACAGTGAGCCGCCGTCCGGCAAGACCAGCTCCACCCGGATCGCCTGTCCCTGCGGTTTGAGCGCTTTGATGCTGCAAGGCAACTGGTTCCGCATGCTGGTGCGCAGGCCAAGCGCTGCCAGCCCCGGCGCTTCCAACGGCTTGCCTTGACCTCCGCCCATCTGCTCCATCCGGGCCTGCACATGCGCCCTTGCCTCCTGCATCAGATCAGCGGCCTGCAACAGTTGCCGACCTGCCGGGGTGAGATGGGCACCGCCACCGCCGGAGCCGCCGACGGCACGCTCGACCAAAAGCGCACCGGCCAGGTTGCTCAGGGTGTCGAGGGCCTGCCAGGCCGCCTTGTAGCTGACACCTGCAGCACGCGCAGCTTCAGAGATCGAGCCCACTTCGCCGATGCGGCGCAGGATATCGATGCGCTTGTCGGCCAGTTCATGGCCCAGAGCGCCAGCCAACTTGAGTTTGGAAGAGGTCATGCGCACATTGTGCCGCCGGTGTGGCAAGACGGCGGCTATACTTCGCTATTCATTTTTAGAATAGCGAAGGATGGTCCCCATGCGTACCTGCTCCCGAATTCTTGTGGCACTGGCCACGGCGGCCGCAACCGGCCTGTTCGGCCTGTGTCAGGCTGCTGAAGTGAGTGTGGCCGTGGCCGTCAACTTCACCGCGCCAATGCAGAAGATTGCTGCCGCTTTTGAGCAGGACACCGGCCACAAGGCCATTCTGGCCTTCGGCTCCACCGGCAAGTTCTATGCACAGATCAAAAACGGGGCGCCGTTTCAGATGCTGCTGGCCGCTGACGATGAAACGCCGGCCAGACTGGACAAGGAAGGCCTGGCCGTCTCCGGCTCGCGCTTCACCTATGCCACAGGAAAACTGGTGCTGTGGAGCGCACAGGCCGGCCTGGTGGACGAGAAGGGCGAGGTCTTGCGCACCGGCCAGTTCGAACGCATCGCTGTCGCCGATCCGAAGCTGGCCCCTTATGGTGCGGCCGCCGTAGAAACATTGACCCACCTCGGCCTGCTGAAAGCCCTGCAGCCACGTTTTGTGCAAGGCGAGAACATCGGGCAGACCTACCAGTTCATTGCCACCGGCAACGCGGCGCTCGGCTTCGTGGCACTGTCACAGGTGATGGTGGACGGCCGCATTGCCCGCGGTTCGGCCTGGGTGGTGCCGGCTGAACTGCACGCGCCGATCCGGCAGGATGCCGTGATTCTGGGCAGCGGAAAAGACAATCCAGCCGCCGCGGCGCTGGCAAGCTACCTGCGCGGTGACAAGGCCCGTGCGATCATTCGCTCCTACGGTTATGCCTTGTAATCACCCCCATGCCCTTCAGTCCTGATGATCTGAGCGCCATCTGGCTCACGCTGAAACTGGCCACCCTGACCACTGCGTTGCTGCTGTTGCTGGCCACGCCGCTGGCTTGGTGGCTGGCGCGCACCACATCGCGCTGGCGGGCCCCACTGGGGGCCGTGGTGACGCTGCCGCTGGTGCTGCCCCCCACGGTGCTGGGCTTCTACCTGCTGGTGGCGCTCGGTCCGCACGGCTGGATCGGCCAGCTGACGCAGTCCCTCGGGCTGGGCACGCTGCCTTTCACCTTCGGCGGCCTGCTGCTGGCCTCGCTGATCTATTCGCTGCCGTTTGCGGTACAGCCGCTGCAAAACGCGTTCGAGGCCATCGGCCCGCGTCCTCTGGAGGTCGCCGCCACCTTGCGCGCCACACCGTTGGATGCCTTCTTCACCGTAGCACTGCCGCTGGCGCGTCGGGGTTTTGTCACTGCCGGCATCCTGACTTTCGCCCATACCGTGGGTGAATTCGGCGTGGTACTGATGATCGGCGGCAACATTCCCAATGAGACACGTGTGGTGTCAACGCAGATCTACGGCCACGTCGAGGCGCTGGAATACACACAGGCGCACTGGCTGGCGGGTGGCATGGTGCTATTCTCGTTCGTGGTGCTGCTGGGCCTGTCGCTGCTCAACCGCCGCCACACCGGGGTACTGCCATGAACACAGCAGACAACCGGGTCCAACTGTCGCTGACACGGCCTGACTTCCAGCTGGACGTCGATCTGGCATTGCCGGCGCACGGCATCACCGTGCTGTATGGCGCATCCGGCTCCGGCAAGACCAGCGTGCTGCGCTGCGTGGCCGGTCTGGAGCGCGCCCGCAACGCCCTGGTGCGCATTGATGGCGCGGTCTGGCAGGACGACACAAACGGTATCTTTCTGCCGCCGTGGCAGCGGCCGCTGGGTTATGTGTTCCAGGAAGCGAGCCTGTTCGAGCATCTGGACGTGCGCGGCAACCTGCGCTACGGACAAAAACGTAGCCTCGCGGGCCGGCCAGCGATTGCGCTGGATGCCGTGATCGAGCTGCTCGGTATTGGCCATCTGCTGCAGCGCCGGGTGCAGCAACTCTCCGGCGGCGAGCGGCAGCGCGTGGCGATTGCACGCGCGCTGGCCACGCAGCCGCGGCTGCTGCTGCTCGACGAGCCGCTGGCGGCGCTCGACCAGGCACGCCGGCAGGAAATCCTGCCTTGGCTGGAGCGCCTGCGGGATGAACTGAAGATCCCCATGCTCTATGTGACCCATGCGGCCGATGAGGTCGCGCGGCTGGCGGACTCTCTGGTCGTGCTTGACCAGGGCCGAGTCAAGGCAGCCGGACCGACAGCGGAGGTGCTGGCCCGTATCGATATGCCCGTGGTACTGGGCGACGATGCCGGTGCCTTGTTGCACGGCACCGTGGTGGAGCACGACGCCCACTGGCACTTGATGCGCGTTGAATTCGACGGCGGCAGCCTGTGGCTGCGCGACAGCGGACTGGCCATCGGACAGCAGGTACGCCTGCGCGTACTGGCACGCGATGTCAGCCTAGCCACCGAAGCACCACACCACACCAGCATCCAGAACCTGTTGCCCGCCACGGTCGACTCCATCGCGTCGGACACCCATCCGTCCCAGGCCCTGGTGCGTGTGGCCTGCGGTCATGCCATGCTGCTCTCCCGCATCACGAAGCGCGCTGTTGACACCCTGGGCCTCCACCCGGGCCAGGCGGTCTGGGCCCAGGTGAAGTCCGTCGCATTGATCGAATAGGTATTTGGCTCAGGCAGCCAGCTTGAGCTGCTGGCGATGCACCCCGCGCAGGATGTCAACCAGTTGCTCCGGCTTGACCGGCACCTGGTCACCGCGCCAGACCACATGCTGATCGGAACGGCACAGCACCAGCTTGTGCCGGTAAGCCGCTGGCACGGCGGTCTGGCCCTGCAGATCGATCACCTGCAGCGGTAGCCGGGCCGCCTTGGCCGCAGCGACAAGGGGCGCCACATCCACCTTGCCATCGAAACGCAGCAGGGTGTAGCCCGTCCCCAGAACGTCGTAGAGGGAACGGCCATCATCGAGCCAGAAATGCGGCGCCCGGCAACCGGGTACCGTCGACGGCGTGAAGCCGCCCATCGAATAACCCGGTGGCGGCTCATCATCAGGCACCATGATCGGCGAGCCACTGTAGAAATAGCCGAAGTTGAGTCCGGCACAGCAGAACTGCTGCACGTTGAGGTCATAGGCCTCCTGGCCGATGAGCGCGCGCGCCGCTGCGCCAGCGGCATCCTCGGCCTCGATGTTGGGGGGTACCGCACGGCGCGCCTTGATCATCTTCTGCGCATGGTCCATCACGAAATAGGACACCTGCTCGGTGATCGGCTGCCGCTCAGCCTCATAGGCATCGAGCATGTCCTCAGTCGCCCAGCCCTGCAACCGCGCCGCCAGCAGCCAGGCCAGATTGGTGGCATCGGCAATGCCGGCATTCATGCCGTAGCCTGCATAGGGCACCCACAGGTGGGCGGCATCGCCGGCGATGAACACATTGCGGTTACGGAAACGGTTGGCCACCAGGCGCCGGCCGACCCAGTCCTCCTTGCTGATGACCTCGTACTCGAAGTCGGGGCCTACGCCCAGGATGTCGCGGATCGACTGGTCGCGGTCCACCGAATCGAACTCGGGCTCCTCGGCGTTGAGGTGGTTGTGGATCAGCCAGGTGTCATGGCCATCGATGGCGAACACGGTGCCGCAGCGGCGCGGATTGACCGAGTAGTAACACCAGGCTGGCCGACCGGGCAACATGGTACGCAGTTTCGGTGCCCGGATGAAGGTGGACTGCACTCGCTGGATCACCGCGGTACCTTCGAGCTTCGCCCCCATCTGCTTGCGCACGCCGGAACTGCCGCCGTCACACCCCACCAGGTAGCGGGCGCTGAGTTTGCGCTGGCTGTTGGTGTTGAGATCCAGCAAGGTGGCCTCAACACGGTCTGACGCTTGGCTGATGTCCAGCACCTGGGTGCGGTTGAGAAGCGTCACGCCAGGCTGCGCCGCCGCATGCTCCAGCAGGATAGGCTCCAGATAGATCTGGTTGATGCGATGCGGTGGCTCGGGTGTCGGCCACCCGGTGTCCGGCCCCACGGTTTCGGTGTAGCGGTCGCGCCGGCAGGGGATCGGAATACGCGTGAGCTCGACACCGGTCATGCTCGTGCGAAACACCACATCGTTCGGGTAGTCTTCCGGCAAGCCGGCCTGGCGCAGCTTGCCCGCCACGCCCAGGCGGCGGAACTGCTCCATGGTCCGCGCCGAGACGTGGTTGCATTTCACGTTCGGCGGTTCGGCATAACGTCGGATTTCGGCCACCGTCACCTTGATGCCGCGTTGCGCCAGGTCCATTGCCAGCGTCAGGCCAACCGGCCCGGCGCCGACGATCAGGACATCGGTATCCAATGTGTTTGTCATGTTGGAAGCTCAGTCGAGTTTGATGCGGGCCATCTTGATGACTTGGGCCCATTTTTGGGTTTCGGACTTGATGTAGGCCTCGAAAGCCTCCACCGTGCTGGGCGCCGGCTCTACGCCCAGGGAACGCATGCTGGCCTTGATGACCTCGTCGTTGAGTGCGGCCGTGATCTCGGCATTCAGCCGGGCAATGACCGGTGCCGGCGTGCCGGCGGGCGCCACCACGCCAAACCAGCCCGTGGAGTCGTACCCCGGCACGCCGGCTTCCGCCACCGTGGGCACATCAGGCAGCATGGGCAGGCGTTGCGGGCTGGTGACGGCAAAGGCCGTCAACTTGCCCGCCTTGATGTGCTGCAGGGCCGCCGGCAAATCGGCCACCGCCAGCGGAATCTGCCCCGACAAGACATCCAGCGTCGCCGGACCCGAGCCACGATAGGGCACTTCGACCAGCTTCACGTCCGCCATCTGCCCGAACAGGGCTGCCGTCAGGTGCATGGCCGTGCCGTTGCCGCCATGGGCAATCGCCAACTTGCCCGGCTGCGACTTGGCCAGCGCTATCAGCTGCTGCAAGTTCTTTGCAGGCAGCGAGGGATGGCCGATGATCACGAAGGGAATGGCGGCCAGCATGGTGACGGGCTTGAAATCACGGGCCACGTCAAACGGCATCTGCGCATAAAGGCTGGCATTGGCCGACAAGGCGCCGGCCGCGCCCACCCCCAGCGTGTAGCCATCTGCCGGGGCCTTGGCCACGGCCGTCAGCCCAATGTTGCCGCCCGCACCCGGCCGGTTGTCCACCACCACCTGCTGCCCCAACTTGTCTGTCAGGCGCGGTGACAGCAGGCGCACCATGGCATCCGCACTGCCCCCGGGCGGGAAGGTCACGATCATGCGAACCGGCTTGTTCGGGTAGTCTTGCTTTTGGGCCTGGGCAGGCAGGCACACGGCCAGCCCCAATGCGGCCAGTGCCGCAAATCCCGCCCACGGGCGGAAAAAATGAACCATCTTGTCTCCTTGGTATGTAGGCGTCCATCAACGATGGCGCAGCGTTTGTCGCCCCTTGATTTGAATCAAGTTTTATTCATTCGTAAATCGAAAAAATGTGAATGAATTATGATTTTCATTTATGAATAACGAACGCAAATTCAGCCCCTCGCTGCGTCAGTTGCGCGCCTTTGTGACGGTCTATCAGTTGCGCAAACTGAGCGCTGCCGCCGAGCGGCTGTTCATCACGCAATCCGCCGTGAGCGTGCTGATACGACAACTGGAAGAGGGCCTCGGCACCCGCCTGTTCGACCGCACCACACGGTCGCTGCAGCCCACACAAGCTGCGCAGGAAGCCCTGGCGGTGGCGGAACGCATTCTGCGTGACGTGGACTCCCTGGGCGCCGGGCTGCAGGACCTGACCGGCTTGCGACGCGGCCGCGTGTGCGTGGCGATCACACCCACCTTGGCAGAAATTCTTTTGCCTTCGGTGATCCGCACGTTTACCGCACGCCATGCCGAAATCCGTGTGGTCATCGACGATTGCGCTCCCGACCAGTTCGTTCCGCGCATCATTGGCGAGCAGGTCGATTTCGGCATCGGCACGCCAGAACGGGCCGGTGTCGACGTCGATGCCGAGACGCTCGTGCGCGATCATCTGAGTCTGGTCTGCACACACGACCATCCGCTGGCAAACCGCAAGACGGTACGCTGGCGCGACCTGGAAGGCCTGCCCTTGAGCACCGTGCGCCCCGGCTACGGCATTCGCCCTCTGATCGACCTGTCAGCGGCCAAAGCCGGTGTCTCGTTGAACGTGATCAATGAAGTCGCCTTCCTGTCCACGGCCTTGTGGATGACGGGCTGCGGGTTGGGCGTCGCCGTCATGCCGGCGGCCTACGTCACCTACTCACGCGATCCGGGTCTGGTGGCCAAGACATTGACGACCCCCAAGGTATCGCGCGACATCTCGGTGGTCACCAAACGAGGACGCTCGTTGTCACCAGCCGCCCAATGTTTCATTGATGTGCTGCGCGCCGAACTGGCGCGCTCGCCAACGAAGCCCTGATCGGACCCTTCACGGTTCTGTCATGTTCGCTACCTAGCATCCGTGGTGCTTGTTCAACCAACCCAACAGCACCATGCGCCAATCACCTCTGCTCTCGCTCCTCGCCTTGCTGGCCATTGCCCCCGTGCAAGCCCAACAGGCCTTTCCCGCCACGCTGGTTGGCCATGCCGCGCTGCCGGCACGCACCTTCATCGCCGCACCGAAAGATGCACCGGCCAGCCTGCAGACCTCGGGCAAATACACCACGGCCGACGGCCACCGCGAAGACAAGCTGGAATCCATCGCCGGCAGCTCCTACCTGTCGGCCAAGGGGGCACCGAAACCCACCGGCATCAACCTGCCCTTCAAGGGCCAGCCGGTGCAAGGTTTTTCCGGCATCAAAGCCATGAAAGACGGCAGCTACTGGGTGCTGACCGACAACGGTTTCGGCAGCAAGGCCAACTCGGCCGACGCCATGCTCATGTTCCACCGCGTCTTGCCCGACTGGAAGAGCGGCAGCGTGAAGCGCCTGCAAACCGTGTTCCTGCACGACCCGGACAAGAAAGTGCCGTTCCTGATCGTCAACGAGGGCACGAAACAACGCTACCTGACCGGTGCCGACCTCGACATCGAGTCCATGCAATTCATCGGCGACCACGTCTGGTTCGGTGACGAACTCGGCCCCTACCTCGTGAAAACCGACCGCCAGGGCAAGGTGCTCGCCGTCTTCAGCACCGAAGTGGACGGCAAGCTGGCCCGTTCCCCCGACCATTTCTCGGTGACCACTCCCGCCACGGCCGGCGCCTTCTCCACGCCGGTACGCCGCTCACGCGGTTACGAAGGCATGGCCGCGTCGAAGGATGGCCAGTTCCTGTACCCGCTGCTGGAAGGCCCGCTGTGGAATGAGGCCGACAAGAAGTGGGAGACCAAGGACGGCCGCGAGTACCTGCGTGTGCTGGAATTCAACGTGGCCAAGGGGGAATGGACCGGCCGCTCCTGGAAATACGCCCTGGAACTCAACGGCAACAACATCGGTGACTTCAACATGATCGATGCCGACACCGGCCTGATCATCGAGCGCGACAACGGCGAAGGCCTGGAACACACCGCCTGCAACGGCCCGGCCCGCCCGGACTGCCAGAACGTGCCGGCCAAGTTCAAGCGCGTCTACAAGATCAGCCTGAAGGATGCAAACGCCGACGGCTTCGTGCGCAAGATCGGCTACATCGACCTGCTCGACATCCAGGACCCGAAGGGCGTGGCCAAGGTCGGCGGCAAGGACGGCAAGTTCACCTTCCCCTTCGTCACCATCGAGGACGTGGACGTGGTCGATGCCGAGCACATCATCGTGGCCAACGACAACAACCTGCCCTACTCCTCAGGCCGCGAGTTGGGCAAGAACGATGACAACGAGTTCATCCTGCTGCACGTGCCCGGCCTGCTGTCGGCGCGCTGAAACAGCCTCTCCAAGCTGGTTCATTCAGGCCGGGCTTCATGCTCGGCCTGCCCGGCCTCCCATGCCAGCAGGGCCATCTTGCGTCCGCTCCCCCAACGGTAGTGACCGAAGTCACCGGATTCGCGGATGACGCGGTGACAAGGAATCAGATAGGCAATGGTGTTGGCGGCCAGCGCGCTGCCAACCGCCCGCTGGGCCTGAGGCGCGCCAGCCATCTGGGCAAGCTGGGTATAGGACACCACGCGTGACGGCTCGACCTTGAGCAGGGCCTCCCACACCTTGATCTGGAAATTGGTGCCGCGGAGCACCAGGTGCAAGGTGCCCCGCTGCGGTGTGACGAGGAAGACCCGGTCCAGCCATTGCTGTGCCTGAACATCGTCGCGCTCACGCTGTGCTGCCGGCCACTGGCTTGCCAGCTCATCCTGACGCACCGCATCGTCCTCATCCAGAAAAGCCAGGTAACACAGGCCACGCGCCGTCCACCCCACCAGCGCCTCACCAAACGGCGTTGCGCCAAAGCCGAAGCCCAGCCTCACGCCAGCGCCCCCTTGCTTGATCTCGCCCGGCGTCATGGCCTCACAACTCACCAGCAGATCGTGCAGCCGACCAGGGCTGGACAACCCGCTGGCTTCCGTCACGCTGAGCAGATCGGCCGACATGCGCAGGGCCTGCCGGGCATGCTCCTTGGTCAGGTACTGCAAAAAACGCTTGGGTGAAATGCCAACCCAGGCGGCAAACACGCGCTGCAAATGGAATTCGCTCATGTGCACCGCTGCCGCCACCTCGGCCAAGGTGGGCTGGCGCAGCGCATGGCAGCGAAGGTAGTCGATGGCACGTGCCACCACCACGTAATGCCGGGCCGGATCGGGGTTGTTCATGTCGAAGGAGTCTGCCTGATACTGGCCCCATTCTGGCCTCGACAAAAATGCAGCGCCACCCGATTCTTGCGGACATGGGGGTGTCCGCGTCAGGCCGACCGGTCAGGCAGCGCTGAGCGCCAGGGCCTTCATCTCCCGGCGCAACTCAACCGCATCGCGCTGCACAAAACTGTCGTTGGCACTCAGACGGAACACCCCCACGGTATCAGCCAAGACCCGGGCCTGGCCATGCAGCGAGCTGGCAGCAGCCGCCATCTGCTCGACCATGGCCGCATTCTGCTGGGTGCCGCCGTCCATCTGGGCCACCGCTTCGTTGACCTGCGAAATGCTCTCCAGCTGCTCCTCGAAGGTAGCAGTGAAATCCCCCAGCATGGAAGCCACCTTGTGCACGACATCCACCGTCTGCTCAATGCTGCTGTGCGCCTGCTGCGCCGTCTTGTTGCCGGCATGGATCTTGGCCGTGGAATCCTCGATCAAACTGCGGACTTCCTTGGCCGCCTCCGAGGTGCGCTGCGCGAGTGCCCGCACTTCGCTGGCCACCACGGCAAAACCCCGCCCTTGCTCGCCGGCGCGTGCCGCTTCCACGGCGGCGTTGAGCGCCAGGATATTGGTCTGGAACGAGATGCCTTCAATCACCTGGATGATTTCTGAAATCTTGGCGGATGAAGTGCTGATGGCCTGCATCACCGTCGTCATCTCCTGCACGCGCACACCACTGGTCTGCGACACGGTGGCAGCCTCATCAGCCAGGGTGCTGGCACTGCGTGCGGACTCGGTATTGGTCCGCACCACACTGGTGAGCTGCTCCATGGTAGAAGCGGTCTGCTCCAATGCGGCCGCCTGCGCTTCCGTACGGGCAGACAGGTCATGGTTGCCGGCGGCAATCTCATTCGAGGCAGACGTGATGGCAACAGCCTCGGTGCGTGTATCACCGACGATGGATCGGAGGTTGACATTGAGCTGGTTCAACGCCCGGTAGAACTGCCCCACTACATCGCTGCGATCGGTCTGGATCCTGGCGCTCAGGTCGCCAGCCGCCATGCGGTTGGCGAACAACAGCAGGTCGTTGAGTGGCCGGGTGGCCATGGCACGCAACCAGACGCCAACCGGCAGGCCGATCGCCAGGGCCGTGAACAATTCGACCAGCGTGGGCAGGTTGAGACCGAGCGTCCCCGTCAGGCTTCCCGCCGTCAACAGCACGGCCACAGGCGCCAGCACGGAAGCGGTCACGATCTGTCCCCCCAGGCCAAGACGGAAGGACTCACGCACACGTCCCAGCACGGTCGTCGGCCGGAGCAAGCCCCCGGCCAGGCGATGGACCAGGACACCCGCCTCCTTTTCAGCACGCATGGTGGCGTACAGCGCCTCGGCGGCTGCCACCTGGTCACGGGTTGGCGGCGTGCGCACCGACAGATAACCCTGGACCACGTCGTCTTCAATCAGAGGCGTGACGTTGGCCATCACCCAATAGAAATCGCCGTTCTTGCGGCGGTTCTTCACCACGCCGGTCCAAGGCTTGCCGCGGTTCACGGTGTCCCACAAATCGCGGAAGGCCTCCTCCGGCATGTCGGGGTGACGCACCAGATTGTGCGGCTGGCCCAGCAGTTCCTCGCGCAAGTAGCCGCTGGCTGCGATGAAGGCCGGATTGCAATAAGTGATGCGCCCTTTGGTATCGGTGGAGGACACGAGCATCTGCTCGGGGGGCATGATGTATTCGCGGTGGGAAACGGGCAGATTGATGCGCATGGCTGGCCTTTGGGCAGAAAAGTCGGGGAGATGCGAAGAAAACGGGTGGCGCTTAATGCGCACCGGCGGCCGCATCAGCGGAACCGGCACCCGCACGCTGCGGGCGTGTGAGCCAGACCAGGGGAATCATGGTCAGGAACAGCAGGGCCGAGATATAGAACAGCTCGCTGGAAGACAGCATGAAGGCCTGCTGGTCCACCAGCCGGTTCACCTGCGCCAGCGCCTGCTCGGGATTCAGGCCGGCAGCGGCCAGGCCGTTCAAGGCGCTGGCGGCACCCTGGCTGCTCTGGTTGATGGACTCGGCCAGCTGGGCATGGTGCAGCGCGGCGCGGTCCTCCCACAAGGTGGTGGCGATCGAAGTACCGAAGGCACCGGCCGTGATGCGCATGAAGTTGGACATGCCGGAGGCAGCCGGAATCCGCTCGGGCGCAATGCCCGACAGCGTGATGGTGACCAGCGGAATGAAGAAGAAGGCCATCGCGATGCCTTGCACGAAAGTGGGAATCATGATGGTGCCGAAGTCGGCCTGGGTGTTGAAGCGCGAGCGCATCCACAGCACCAGCGCGAACACGATGAAGGCAAAAGTGGCGAAGTAACGCGGGTCCACCTTGCCGATGTTCTTGCCCACCACCGGCGACAGCACGATGGCCAGCAGGCCGACCGGCGCCATGACCATGCCGGCCTGTGTGGCGGTGTAGCCCATGTACTGCTGCAGCCACAGCGGCAGCAGCACCACATTGCCGAAGAACAGGCCGTAGCCGATGGACGTGGCGAGCGCACCGGCCCAGAAGTTGCGCCGCGTGAACAGCGTGAGATCCACCACCGGGTGCTCTTCGGTCAGTTCCCAGATCAGGAAAAAGACCAGCCCCACCAGCGCCACCACGCCCAGGACCACCACTTCGGTCGAATGGAACCAGTCGAGCTCCTTGCCCTTGTCGAGCATGATCTGCAAGGCGCCGACCCACACCACCAGCAGGCCCAGCCCCACGGCATCGATGGGCAGCTGGCGCGTCGGTGTCTCGCGCTTGTGGTACAGCATCCAGCTGGCGCTGGCGGCCAGCAGGCCGACCGGGATGTTGATGTAGAAGATCCAGGGCCAGGAGATGTTGTCGGTGATCCAGCCGCCCAGCAGCGGCCCCATGACCGGCGCCACCAGCGTGGTGATGGACCACATGGCCATGGCCAGCCCGGCAAGCGCACTCGGGTAGCTGGACAGCAGCAAGGACTGCGACAGCGGAATCATCGGACCGGCGACAAAACCCTGCAGCGCGCGCGCGGCAATCAGCATGTTCATGTTCGGGGCCAGGCCGCACAGCCAGGAGGCCAGCACGAACAACAGTACGCTGGCAATGAACAGGCGCACCTGGCCGAAGCGCTGCGACAGCCAACCGGTCAAGGGCACGGCAATGGCATTGGCCACGGCAAAGCTGGTGATGACCCAGGTGCCCTGGTTCGGGCTCACGCCCAGGTCACCGGCGATCGCCGGCAACGACACGTTGGCGATCGAGGTGTCGAGCACGTTCATGAAGGTGGCCGCCGACAGGGCAATCGTGCCCCAGACGCGGGCCGAACCCTGCAGGGGCGGCGGTGGGCTGTGCGCAGGCGTAGAGGACATGGCACCGCCCGCTCAGTGGACTGCCGGCAACGCCGGCTTGCCGCGGCCGGCGTTGGCCGCGATCACGCGACGCACTTCGGCATCGGCGCCTTTGTCGAGCGCACTGTAGACCTGGGTTTCGGCGACGGCGCTGGTGCGCGCAGCATCGGCCAGGGTCTTGCCGTCCTGCTGGCTCACGTCCACGGTGGCGTCCATCGACAGGCCCACGCGCAGCGGGTTGTCCGCCAGTTGCTGCGGATCGAGTGCCACGCGCACCGGCACGCGTTGCACCACCTTGATCCAGTTGCCGGTGGCGTTCTGCGCCGGCAGCAAGGCAAAGGCAGCGCCGGTGCCGGCACCGAGGCCTGCCACCGTCCCCTTGTATTCGACTTTCTTGCCGTACACGTCGGCCGTCAGCCTGACCGGCTGGCCGATGCGGATGTTGCGCAACTGGACTTCCTTGAAGTTGGCATCAACCCATACCTGCTTGAGCGGAATGATGGACATCATGGGCGTACCGGCAGCCACCCGCTGGCCGACCTGCACCGTGCGCTTGGCCACGAAACCATCCACCGGCGCCGGCAAGGCCGCGCGTTGCGTGGCGAGGTAGGCCTCGCGCACCTTGGCAGCCGCCGCCTGCACACTCGGGTGCTGCTCCAGGCTGGTGCCATCAGTCATGGCCTGGTTGCTGGTGAGCTGTTCGCGCGCCGCCACCACGGCGGCCTGGGCCGCAGCCAAGGCGCTCTTGGCGTTGGCCAGCTGGGTCTGCGCGTGGTTGAGTTCTTCCTTGGACACGGCGCCATTGCCAGCCAAGGACTGGCGGCGTGCGAGATCGTCACCGGCGCGCGCCACATCACTCTGCGCCCGGTTGACATCGGCTTCACGCAAGGTGATCTGCGCCCCCAAGGCGCCGTTGTTGGCATACAGGGTGCGCACCTGGCGCACGGTCTGGGCCAGGTTGGCTTCCGCCTGGTCGAGCGCGACCTTGGCATCGGCCGGATCGAGCTGCACCAGCGGCTGGCCGGCTTTGACGAAGTCGGTGTCGTCAGCCATGATGGCCATGACCGTGCCGCCGATCTGCGGCGTGATCTGGATCACATTACCCTGGACGTAGGCGTTGTCGGTGGACTCGTAATGGCTGGCCACCAGCCATTCGTAGGCACCCCAGGCCAGGCCGGCCAGGACGAACACGCCGGCTGCCGCAGTGAGCGCCTGGCGCCGTTTCGGGTTGCCGGCACGGATCTTGACGTGGGATTGCGGTGCATTCATGGTGATTCTTCTCCCTGCTGAAATGGAAAGATTTATTTCTGGATTGCGCTGACGGTGGTGCTGGCCGCCTCGGCTTGAAAGCCGCCACCGAGGGCGCGCAACAGCGCCACCTGGGTATCCAGTGCGCGGGCGCTGAGGTCCACGGCCAAGCGGCGCTGGGCCAGCACGGCGGTCTCGGCGTTCAGAACGTGAAGGTAGTTGCCCAGACCCGCTTCGTAGCGCTGCACGGCAATCGCGTAGGCACTCTCCGCAGCCTGCTGCGCGGCGCGCTGCTCGGTCTGCTGGCGCGTGATCGACTGCATGGAGGCCACCTGGTCCGCCACATCGCGCACGGCATCGATCACGGTGGCGTTGTAACTCTCGATGGCGGCATCCAGATCGGCTGTCTTGCCGCGCAGGTTGGCACGCAGACGGCCGCCATCGAAGAGCGGCAGGCGCAGCGCCGGGCCAATGCCCCACTGCTGGCTGTCCGACTGCAACAGACGATCCGTCCCGATGCTGGAAAAACCGGCGAAGGCCACCAGGTTGACGTTCGGATAGAACTGGATCTTCGCATTGGCCACATCCTTCATGCCGGCCTCCACGCGCCAGCGCGCCGCAGCCACATCGGCACGCCGGCCCAGCAGATCGGCCGGGATGACTGGCACAATTGCTACGTTTTTGATAGCTGTCAGCGCATGTTTTTCAAGGCCCAGGCTTGCATTTGGCTTGCCAACCAGGGCCTCCAGGGCGTGCTGCGTGAGCGCGGCCTGCTCCTGCAATGCCTCCATCTGCTGGCGCGCATCGGGCAGTCCGCCCTCGCTTTGCCGCAGCTCGAGTTGGGTGTCGAGCCCCGCCTCGACACGCTGACGCACCAGGCGCAGCGTCTCTTCGCGCTGGCTCAGCGTGCGCTGGGCCACGGCCAGCTGGTCCTGGATGCGCAGCCACTGGAAGTAACTGCGCGCCACATTGCTGGCCAGCAGCACACGGGCCGCCTGCGCATCAGCCTGGGCGGCCTGAGCACTGCCCAGCGCCGCATCGAGGGCCGCGCGGTTCTTGCCGAAAAAGTCCAATTCCCAGCTGGCGCCGAGCTGCAGGGTGCCGGTGTCCTGGATGGAGCCGGCCAGCGGCGCCGGCACGGCGCCCGTCTTGGTGTAACGCTGGTGCGTGAGATCGAGCGAGCCGTTGAATTGCGGTCGGTTGGCCGATTCGGCCGTTTCGATCACCGCCCGGGCGCGCGCCAGCCGGGCCTGTGCCAGCTTGAGATTGGGATTGCTTTCCAAGGCCTGCGTCTCCAGGCGGTCAAGCTGCGCATCACCGAAGGCACGCCACCACTGTGCGGCCACGGCGGTACCGGTGTCGCTGCCCGCCAGGCCGAGTGAAGCGGCATCGCGCGGCTGCGCCTGTGGCGTGATGCCGGAGAAATTGGCACAGGCGGCCAGGCTCACCGTGAGCGTGAGCAGCCCCGCACGCAGGGCGCGCTGCTTATTCGACATGATTCTCCCTGCTGGCCTGCATGGCCTGTACGTTGTTGAGAATGCGGTGCAACATGCCCTTGAGGGTTTGCCACTCCTCCCGTGTGAAGCCGGACAAGGCCGTGTTCTGCACGCGACTGAGCACCTGTGGCACCACCTTGATGGCTTCGCGCCCCTCGGCCGTCGCGTCCAGATTGACAACACGCCGGTCTTCCGAGGAGCGTTCGCGACGGCACAGGCCCTTGGCCTCCAGCCGGTCGACCAGTCGCGTCATGGCGCCGGCATCCAGGCTGCATTCACGTGCCAACTCGGCACCCGTCGTGGCGCGACCAGAGGAAAGCATGAACAGAGGCACCCATTGGGCATGAGTCAACCCCTCCGGCTCGAGTTCCCGCTCGACCTCCTGCGCCAGCAAAGAGATGATGCGACGCATGAGGTAACCGACACTCTCCTCCGGGGTATAGCCGGCGGCCTTGTAGAAATCGGCCGGCCGGCCGGCCGGATCGTGGGTGGTGCTTTTGGCATTCATAGAGGGTGCATTATTAATTGCCTAGGCAATAATTGTCAAGGCTTTAATTGGCATGGCAATTGACCCCACAGCACCGGCTGCCACCCTGCCGGTGTAAGCTGTCTTCGCCCTCCTCCACGCCCTTCCATGAACTCAGACCGCCCGAAAACCAGCAACCCCAAATCCCTCAGCGGCCTGCTGCCTTTTCTGCGCCCTTACCGCGGGCGCATTGCACTGGCCTTGCTGTTCCTGGTGCTGGCCGCCACCGCCACACTGGTCTTCCCGATCGCCCTGCGCAGCCTGATCGACGGCGGCCTGCTGCCGCAGGACCGGGGTGCCCAAGTGCTGGCCTTGCGCGAACACTTCGCCTTGCTGTTTGCCGTGGCCGTGGCCCTGGGCGTGTTCTCGGCGCTGCGCTTTTACCTCATGAGCTGGCTGGGCGAACGCGTCACCGCGGATGTGCGCAACGCGGTCTATGGCCATGTGCTGCAGCAGAGCCCCGAATTCTTCGAGACCACACAGACCGGCGAGGTGCTGTCGCGCCTGACGGCCGACACCACGCTGGTGCAGACGGTGGTGGGCTCGTCTTTCTCCATGGGGCTGCGCAGCACGGTCACCGGCGTGGGGGCCCTGCTGATGCTGGTGTGGACCAACCCCTACGTGATGCTGCAGGTGTTGGGCATGCTGGCGCTGGTGGTGGTGCCGGCCGTGTGGTTCGGGCGCCGTGTGCGACGCCTGTCGCGTGCCAGCCAGGACCGGGTAGCCGACTCCAGTGCCATTGCCGCCGAAGTGCTCAATGCCATCCCGGTGGTGCAGAGCTACACCGCCGAAGCGCGCGAGGCAGCACGTTTTGATGCCGCGAGTGAAAGCGCCTTCCGCACCGCCCGCCGCCGCGTGGGCGCGCGTTCTTTCCTGATGGCCTTCATCATCATCGCCACCTCCGCTGCGTTGCTGTGGGGCCTGTACCAAGGCACGCAGGCGGTGCTGCGCGGCGACATCACGGCAGGCCACCTGGGCCAGACGGTGGTGTACGTGATCATCCTGGCCGGCGCCTTTGCCGTGCTCGGCGAGGTGTATGGCGAGCTGCTGCGTGCCGCCGGCGCCACCGAACGGCTGATGGAACTGCTAGGCAGCCGCTCGCCCATTGCCTCACCATCAAATCCGGCTCAAGCGCTCGTATCCAATGCGGGAAGCGCTATCAAAATTGAAGCATTGACGTTTCACTACCCGTCACGGCCAACACAGGCCGCGCTGGCCGATTTCACGCTCGATGTGCGGGCGGGCGAGACGGTGGCGCTGGTCGGCCCCAGCGGCGCCGGCAAGAGCACGGTGTTCCAGTTGCTGCTGCGCTTTTATGACCCGACTGCCGGCCGCATTCTGCTCGATGGAGTTCCCATCCGGGAGCTCGCCCTGCACGAGTTGCGCCAGAACATTGGCATCGTGCCGCAGGAACCGGTGATCTTCTCCAGCAGCGCGCTGGAAAACATCCGCTATGGCCGACCGGCGGCGACGGATGCCGAAGTGCGCGCCGCGGCACAGGCGGCTTTTGCTGATGATTTCATCCGTGCCCTGCCTGAGGGTTACGACACCTTCCTCGGCGAACGCGGCGTGCGCCTGTCCGGTGGCCAGCGCCAGCGCATTGCGATTGCACGCGCCATGCTGAAGAACCCGCCTTTGCTGCTCCTTGACGAAGCCACCAGCGCGCTGGACGCGGAGAGCGAGCGCATGGTGCAGGCGGCACTGGAGTCCGCCATGCGCGACCGCACCACGCTGGTGATTGCCCACCGGCTGGCCACGGTGCAGCAGGCCGATCGCATCGTGGTCATTGACCACGGCAGACTGGTGGAACAAGGCACCCATGATGCACTGATCGCCGCCAACGGCGTCTACGCCCGCCTGGCCGCGCTGCAGTTCATGACCTGAAGCCTTGCCATGACATGCCTGGATGACTTCGATTGACCATTTGGTTGCATAGCTAATCAATTGCAGGTATGATCCGCGTCATGTTTGATCACTGCCTTTATTTCAACACCACCGCACTGGCCCGGGTGGTCGAAAAGGAGTGGGCGAGCGCGTTCAAGCCCTTCGGCCTGACCCCGCCGCAGGGGTTCATGCTGCGGCTCATTCTGGCCAGGCCCGGCCTGTCCCAGCACGAGCTGGCGAGCGAGTTGACCATTTCGCGCCCCACGGCCACACGCCTGCTCGACGGCCTGCAGACCCTCGGCCTGGTGGAACGGCGTGATTCGGACTTCGACGCCCGCCATTGGTCGATCTTCCCGACGGCCGCGGCCGAGAAGATCCATGCGGCACTCAACGCAGCCAGTGGCCAGGTCACGCAAAGAATCCAGCGTACGGTCGGCAAGGACAATTTCCTTGAGACCGTGGGCAAGGTCAGGGAAGTCTGCTCCGCCCTCAAATGAGCAGGTCGCTTGGGGTCTTTTTTAAAACCCAAATAGTTGCATGGCTAACTTATTTTCAACCCACCGAAAGGCAAACATCATGCCCATACTCAACGTCAAAGTCAGTCAGCCTGCCAGCGCCAAGCTCGTGCATGACATCTCTGAAACGCTGCTGGAACTCACCACCCGCATCCTGCGCAAGCGGCGCGATCTGACCTCCATTGCCATCGACTTCGTGCCGCAGGACAACTGGGTGGTCGGCGGCTCGACCCTGGCGACGCAGGGGCGCAACAGCTTCTACTTCGACATCAAGGTGGTGGACGGCACCAACACCAAGGATGAGAAGGCGCAGTACATACGTGAAAGTTTCGCCGCTTTTGACAAGCTGCTGGGCAACCTGCATCCGGAGAGCTACATCCACGTACACGACGTGCGTGCCGAAGCCTATGGGTTTGGCGGACAAACGCAGGAATACCGCTACATCAAGGCCCAGCCTTGAACAACCGAGACGGCAGGGTTGGAAACAACGGCCGTGACAGAAGTCAGGCAGACCGCAGCGCCAGCGCAGCCGGTCTGCCTCATCGCTTCGCGCCTGTCTTGTGCGCTATTGCAAGGGACCCTTGAGCGCGTCAGGCAAAGGGAGCGGCATGACGGCGATGCCCTCGTCCAGCAACGCTTCCGTTTCTTCGCGCGAAGCCTGGCCGCGGATGCTGCGCTCCTCAACCTCGCCGTAATGCATCTTGCGCGCTTCTTCGGCAAAGCGGCCGCCCACGTCTTCCGTCTGCGCCACGATGCGGCGCGCCACCTGCAGCCAGGCGGCCTGCAGGGCTTGCTCAGCATCAGCGGTCAGCACATCCTGTTTCGGAACCTGGGTTGCGGTCGACTGGCTCGAGGGGGTCGCTTCCTCCGAACGTGCCGCACCAAGGTTCAGGCGCGGGGCACTGGGCAGCTTCGTCACCGATTTGCTGCCGCACATCGGGCACGCCAGCAGGCCGCGCGCCAATTGGCCGGCGTAGTCGTCTTCGGATGCAAACCAGCCTTCAAACCCGTGCCGGGCATCGCACTGGAGATTGAGAACTTTCATCAGGTGATTATCAGCGTGCGCTGGCGGGCACTGGCGTCTGCCAATCCAATTCCCAGCTACCCGCAAGGACGTTTTGCAGCCAGAGCACACCGGTCAGGGTCTTGGCATCCGTCACGCCGCCCTCAAAGCACCATGTCAGCAACTCGGTTGGGGTGGCCGTGAACACATCGAGGAATTCGCCTTCATCCAGCTGGCGCTCCCCCAGACTCAGGCCACGCGCAAACCAGACGTCAATGAATTCGGTGGAATAGGAAATCACCGGATGCAACACACCGGCACGCGCCCACTCGGTCGCACGGTAACCGGTTTCTTCCAGCAACTCACGTTGCGCGCAGGCCAGGATGTCTTCACCGGCATCGAGCTTGCCGGCAGGAAACTCCACCATGACCCGCTTCACCGGGTAACGGTACTGGCGCTCCAGGACCACCCGCAACTCACCGCGTTCATCTTCCAGCAGGGGGATGATCATCACGGCGCCGGGATGCACCACATACTCGCGCGTCGCACTGGCCCCGTCGGGCAGGCGCACGGTATCGCGGAAGGCATGGAGAAAACGGCCCTTGAACAGCTCCTGGCTGTCCAGCCGGATTTCCATCAGATGTGCGTCATCCATGGCTGCGGCAGCGCGTCAACCGTGGCGCTTGAACAGGTAGCGGTAGACGAAGCCCGGAAAGGCCAGGGTCAGGAACAGCGTCGCCGTGATGGCATAGAACTCCCAGCCCTGCGGTGCAATCTGGCCCGCACGTTGCTCCAGCAGCAGTGCCATGCCCCCCACCAGCAGGTAACACAGCACCAGCTCCACCAGACGCACCGGCAGGCCTTTGGGTGTTTTCAAGGGCACAACAGCCAGCAGGCGCTGGTTGATGAACGGCAGGTTGGCACCGGCCACCGCGGCCAGCACCACAAACCAGACGGCAGCAGTCTGCGACATGAAGCTCAGGTACCCAACATCTGCTGGATGGCCTGGGCACACAGCGCCATCAGGCCGCCAGGCACCAGGCCGAGAACGAGCACCAGCAGACCATTGACCGACAGCACGGCGCGCACATCCAGGGGGGCCGCCACGGTGGTGGCAGTAATGGGTTCGTCAAAGTACATGACCTTGACCACGCGCAGGTAGTAGAAAGCACCGATCAGCGACATGATCACGGCAAACACGGCCAGGCCAATGTGCAAAGCCTGGCCCGAAGCCACCAGCGCCTGCAAGACGGACAGCTTGGCGTAGAAGCCGACCATGGGCGGAATGCCGGCCAGCGAGAACAGGCAGATGGCCATGATGGCGGCATACAAGGGGCTGCGCTGGTTGAGGCCGGCGAAGTCGGCAATCTCTTCGCTCTCGAAACCTTCGCGCGCCAGCAGCAGGATGACACCGAAGCTTGCCAGCGTGGTCAACACGTAGGTCACGACGTAGAACATCGCCGAGCTGTAGGCGTTGGCTGCTGAGTAGATGTTGCCGTTGATGACACCCGACATCAGGCCCAGCAGGACAAAGCCCATCTGCGAGATGGTGGAGAAGGCCAGCATGCGCTTGAGGTTGGTCTGCATGATGGCGGCCAGGTTACCCACCAGCAGCGAGGCGATGGCCAGCAGCATCAGCATCTGTTGCCAATCGATGGCCAAGGGCAGCATGCCTTCGACCAGCAGGCGAATGACGATGGCAAAGGCCGCCAGCTTCGGCGCGCCACCGATCATCAGCGTCACGGAGGTGGGCGCCCCCTGGTAAACATCGGGGATCCACATGTGGAACGGCACCACACCCAGCTTGAAGGCCAGACCGGCCACCACGAACACCGTGCCGAACACCAGCACTTGCGGGTTGACGCGGCCGGAATTGATGGCACGGAAGACAGCGTTCACATCCAGCGAGCCCGTGGCACCGTAGATCATCGACAGACCGTAGAGCAGGAAACCGGAAGCCAGCGCGCCGAGCACGAAGTACTTCATGGCAGCTTCGGTGGCCGTGGCGTTGTCACGACGCAGCGCCACCAGGGCATAGCTGGAGAGCGTCAGCAGTTCCAGGCCGAGGTAGATCAGCAGGAAGTTGTTGCCGGAGATCATGATGAACATGCCCAGCAAGGACAGCATGCTCAAGGAAAACAACTCGCCGCCACGCAGCATGTCGCGATCCGCCGAGTACGGACGCGCATAGACCAGCGAGACCATCACGGCAATGGTGGCAAAGAACTTGAGCCAATTGCCCATGGGGTCGCTCACCACCATGTTGTGCAGGCTGTAGAGGGTGGCACCGCCACTGGCGTACAGGTACTGCAGCAAAGCCACTGCACCCAGAGCCAGCAGTGTCCAGAGGTAGGTGCGGGTGCGCTGGCGGCTTTTCACGCCGAGGTCCATCAGCGTGATCAGGCAGGCCATGGCCAGCAGAATGATTTCCGGATAAACCGCAATCCAGCTGAGTTTGTCTGTCATCTTCAGTCTTTCAATTCGGTTTGATCAGTTCAACTTGGACAAGGCCACGTGCTTGAGCAGTTCCATCACCGACGTGTCCATGACATCGGTGAAGGGCTTGGGATAAACACCCATGACCAGCACAGCGATCGCCAGCAAGGCCAGCATGAGGAACTCACGGCCATTGATGTCCACCAGCGCCTTGACGTCCTCATTGGCCACCGGCCCCAGGTAAACGCGCTTGAACATCCACAACGTGTAGGCAGCACCAAAGATCAGCGCCGTGGCGGCTGCCAGACCGATCCAGAAGTCGTACTTCACGGCACCGAGGATCACCATCCACTCGCCGACGAAACCAGCGGTGCCCGGCAAGCCGCAATTGGCCATGGCGAAGAACAGGGCAAAGGCCGCGAACTTGGGCATGGTGTTGACCACGCCACCATAGCTGGCGATTTCACGCGAATGCACCCGGTCGTACAACACGCCGATGGAAAGGAACATGGCGGCCGAGACAAAGCCGTGGGCAATCATCTGCACCAGACCGCCGGAGACACCGAGGTCGTTGAAGATGAAAAAGCCCAAGGTGACAAAGCCCATGTGAGCGACCGACGAATAGGCCACCAGCTTCTTCATGTCCTGCTGCACCATGGCCACCAGACCGACGTAGATGACGGCGATCAGCGACAGGGCAATCAGGAGCCACGCCCACTCACGTGCCGCATCCGGTGCGATCGGCAGCGAAAAACGCAGGAAACCGTAGGCACCCAGCTTGAGCATGATGGCGGCCAGCACGGCGGAACCACCGGTGGGTGCCTCGACGTGCACATCGGGCAGCCAGGTGTGGACCGGCCACATCGGCACCTTGACGGCAAAGGCGGCAAAGAAGGCAAAGAACAGCAGGGTCTGCGTCGTGCCGTCCAGCGGCAGCTTGTGCCAGGTGAGGATGTCGAAGCTGCCGCCCGACTTGGTGTACAGGAAGATCAGTGCGATCAGCGTCAGCAGCGAGCCCAGCAGCGTGTAGAGGAAGAACTTGAAGGCGGCGTAGATCTTGTTCGGACCACCCCAGATGCCGATGATCAGGTACATCGGGATCAGCGTGGCTTCAAAGAAGACATAAAACAGGATGCCGTCCAGCGCCGAGAACACACCGATCATGAGACCGCTGAGGATCAGGAAGGCGCCCATGTACTGGTTGACACGGCGCGTGATGACCTCCCAGCCGGCAATCACCACGATGACGTTGATGAAGGCCGTCAGCAGCACGAACCAGAGCGAGATGCCGTCAAGACCCACGTGATAGTGCACATTGAAGCGATCCATCCAGGGCATCTTCTCGACAAACTGCATGGCCGCTGTACCGAGCTTGAACCCGGTGTACAAGGGCAGCGTCACGAGGAAGCTCGCCACCGCGCCGATGAGCGCGACCCAGCGCACCATGCGCGCCTGCTCGTCGCGGCCCAGGGCCAGCAGCAACACGCCGAACGCAATCGGCATCCAGATAGCCAGGCTCAACAAACCCATTTCTTCTTCTCCTTATCGGCTGAGCCACTCAACAACCATGGGCCATGTCACAAACCAGGACATGAGCACCAGAACGCCAACAATCATGGCCAGGGCATAGTGGTACAGATAACCGGACTGCACCCAGCGCACCGTGCCGGCCACCCAGCCCACGAGCTTCCAGGAACCGTTGACCACGGCACCGTCAATCAAGGCCTGGTCGCCCCCCTTCCACAAGCCGGTGCCCAACAGGCGCGCACCACGGGCCAGGATGTTCTCGTTGATCCAGTCCATGTAGTACTTGTTTTCCAGCAAGGTGTAGATCGGTTGGGCGGCACGCTTGATGGCCGCCGGCAGGGCCGGATTGATCATGTACATGTAGTAGGCGCAGACCACACCGGCCAGCGCCAGCCAGAACGGCGCCGTACTGAAGGCATGCAGCGCCATGGCCACCGGGCCATGGAAGGCCTCCGCCAGTTCCTGCATCACGGGGTGCTTGGCCGCATCGACAAAGATCGCGTCCTTGAAGAACTCGCCGAACAGCATGGGCTGGATCGTCATGTAACCGATCACCACCGAAGGAATGGCCAGCAGCACCAGCGGCACCGTCACCACCCAGGGCGACTCGTGCGGCTCGTGATGGTCGTCATGACCGTGGCCATGGTCGTCATGGTGCGCATCCGGGTTCTGGTCGTAGCGCTCCTTGCCGTGGAACACCAGGAAATACATGCGGAAGGAATAGAAAGCAGTCACGAAAACACCGGCCAGCACCGCAAAGTTGGCAAAGCCAGCACCCCACAGATGGCTTTCGTGCACGGTTTCGATGATGCTGTCCTTGGAATAGAAACCGGAGAACAGCGGCGTGCCGATCAGGGCCAGCGAGCCCAGCAGCGAGGTGATCCAGGTAATGGGCATGTACTTGCGCACGCCGCCCATCCAGCGGATGTCCTGGTTGTGGTGCATGCCCATGATGACCGAGCCGGCGCCGAGGAACAGCAATGCCTTGAAGAAGGCGTGCGTCATCAGGTGGAACACGGCCACCGAGTAGGCCGAAGCACCCAGTGCCACCGTCATGTAGCCCAGCTGCGACAGCGTGGAGTAGGCCACCACGCGTTTGATGTCATTCTGGATGATGCCCAGGAAGCCCATGAACAGCGCCGTGATGGAACCGATCACCATGATGAAGCTCAGGGCCGTGTCGCTCAACTCGAACAGCGGCGACATGCGCGCGACCATGAAGATGCCGGCCGTCACCATGGTGGCAGCGTGGATCAGGGCGGAGATCGGGGTCGGGCCTTCCATCGAGTCAGGCAGCCAGACGTGCAGCGGGAACTGGGCCGACTTGCCCATAGCACCGATGAACAGGCAGATGCAGATCACGGTGATCAACATGGCATCCTGGCCCAGGATGTACCAGGGGAACTCAATGGCGCCGAGTTGGGCCGCCTTGCCGAAGACCTCGGTGTAGTTCAGCGTGCCGGCGTAGGCCGCGATCAGGCCAATGCCGAGGATGAAGCCGAAGTCGCCGACACGGTTGACCAGGAAGGCCTTCATGTTGGCAAAGATGGCGGTCGGCTTGTTGAACCAGAAACCGATCAGCAGGTAGGACACCAGGCCCACCGCTTCCCAGCCGAAGAACAGCTGCAGCAAGTTGTTGCTCATGACCAGCATGAGCATGGAGAAGGTGAACAGCGAGATGTAGGCGAAGAAGCGGTTGTAGCCCTCGTCCTCTTCCATGTAGCCGATGGTGTAGATGTGCACCATCAGCGACACGAAGGTCACCACACACATCATCATGGCGGTCAGGCCGTCGACCATGAAGCCGACCTCGATTTTCAGGCCGCCGACCACCATCCAGGTGTAGAGCGTCTCGTTGAAGCGGGCGCCGTCCATGGCCACGCTCTTGAGCGTCATGGCCGAGAGGATGAAGGCCAGCAGAACACCCAGAATGGTGAGCGAGTGCGACAGGCGACGGCCGATCCAGTTGCCGCCGAACTTGGTACCAAGGACACCGGCCAGAACGGAACCGACCAGCGGTGCCAGCGGCACGGCCAGCAGGGTGGATGCAGAAAGGGTTTGACTCATCTTCTAGTACCTTGATGAACCGGCGGGTTCAGCCCTTGAGCGTGTTGAGTTCGTCCACATTGATGCTGGACTTGTTGCGGAACAGCAGCACCAGGATGGCCAGGCCGATGGCCGACTCGGCAGCTGCCACGGTGAGAATGAAGAACACGAACACCTGGCCATGCATGTCGCCCAGGTAGTGGGAGAAGGCCACGAAGTTCAGGTTGACCGCCAGCAGCATGAGCTCGATGGCCATCAGCAGCACGATCAGATTCTTGCGATTCAGGAAGATGCCCACCACGGCCAGCGCAAACAACATGGCGCCGAGCGTGAGGTAATGTCCGAGTGTCAGGGTCAGGGTCATGCCTTGTTCTCCTCAGGCGCTGCCTCGGCAGCCGGTGCCGGGCGTGTGGGATCGAGCTTGACGATCTGCAGACGATCGCTGGCACGCACGCGCACCTGCTCAGATGGATCAATGGCTTTGCTGTCCTTGCGGGCACGCAAGGTCAGGGCGATGGCCGCAATCATGGCCACCAGCAGGATGACCGCAGCCACCTGCACCGGGTAGACATACTGGGTGTAGAGCAGCTTGCCCAAATCCTTGGTGTTGGAGACTTCCAGCAGCGGCTGACCGATGACCTGGGCCACGCGCGGCTCCTCGGACACGCGGAACCCCGCCATCAGCACGGCGGCCATCTCCAGCACCACCACGGCCCCCAGCAAAGCTGCCAGGGGGAAGTGCCGCCAGAAGCCCTGGCGCAGCGCGTCAATCTTGATGTCGAGCATCATGACCACGAACAGGAAGAGCACCATCACCGCACCGAGATAGACCAGCACCAGCGTGATGGCCAGAAACTCGGCCTTCAGCAGCAGCCAGATGGCCGACGCCTGCGAGAAGGACAGCATGAGAAAGAGCACGGCATGCACAGGATTGCGCGCCGTGATGACCCGGAAGGCTGCAAACAGCAGCACCAACGAGAACAGATAAAAGAAACCGGTCTTGACGTCCATGGGTCGATCTTTGTGAGGTTCTGTGCGACGGTCTTCAGCGGGTGTTAACGATATTTGGCATCAGCCGCCTTGGAGGCTGCGATCTCGTTCTCATAGCGGTCGCCCACGGCCAGCAGCATGTCCTTGGTGAAATACAGGTCGCCGCGCTTTTCGCCGTGGTATTCAAAGATGCTGGTCTCGACAATCGAGTCGACCGGGCAGCTTTCTTCACAGAAGCCGCAGAAGATGCATTTGGTCAGGTCAATGTCGTAGCGCGTGGTGCGACGGCTGCCGTCGGCGCGCACATCGGACTCGATGGTGATCGCCATGGCCGGGCAGACCGCTTCGCACAGCTTGCAGGCAATGCAGCGCTCCTCGCCGTTGTCATAACGGCGCAGCGCATGCAGACCGCGAAAACGCGGCGACAGCGGTGTTTTTTCTTCCGGGAACTGCACCGTGACCTTGCGGCGGAAGGCGTAGCGTCCGGTCAGGGCCATGCCCTTGAAGAGCTCCACCAGCATGAAGCTCTTGATGAAGTCTTTGAAAGAGAAAGTTGAAGCAGCGATGGCAGACATGTCTTGACCCGCTTAGTTCCAGATATTCCACGGCGTCTGCATCCAGATGCCGACGATGAGCAGCCACACCAGGGTGACCGGGATGAAGATCTTCCAGCCCAGACGCATGATCTGGTCATAACGGAAGCGCGGGAAGGTCGCGCGGATCCAGATGAACATCGAGACCACAACGAAGGTCTTGGCACCCAGCCAGATCCAGCCCGGAATCCAGTTGAGCAATGCGCTGTCGATCGGCGACATCCAGCCGCCGAGGAACATGATCACCGCCAGAATGGAGACCAGCCACATGCTGGCGTACTCGGCCAGGAAGAAGATGGCAAAGCCCATGCCCGAGTACTCGACCATGTGGCCGGCCACGATCTCGGCCTCGCCTTCCACCACGTCGAAGGGGTGGCGATTGGTCTCGGCCACGCCGGAGATCAGGTAGACCATGAAGATCGGCAGCAACGGCAGCCAGTTCCAGGACAGGAAGTTCAGGCCCATGTCGCTGAAGTAACCCTTGCCCTGCCCTTGCACGATGTCGGTCAGGTTCATGCTGCCCGACACCATCAGCACCACCAGGAAGCAGAAGCCCATGGCGATCTCGTAGCTCACCATCTGCGCCGAAGCACGCAGCGCACCGAGGAAGGCGTACTTGGAGTTGGAGGCCCAGCCGGCAATGATGACGCCGTAGACCTCGATCGAGGTGATGGCCATGATCAGCAGCAGGCCGGCGTTGATGTTGGTCAGCGCCACGTCGGGGCCGAAGGGAATCGCCACCCAGGCGGCCAGCGCCGGCATGATGGCCATGATCGGGCCGAGCACGAACAGGCCCTTGGCAGCCGCGCTCGGCTGGATGATTTCCTTGGTCAGCAGCTTGAGCGCGTCGGCAATCGGCTGCAGCAGGCCCATGGGGCCGACGCGGTTGGGTCCGTAACGCACCTGCATGAAGCCCAGCAGCTTGCGCTCCCACAGCGTCAGGTAAGCCACCGCCCCCATCAGCGGCGCGAGCACCACCACGATCTTGAGCAGAATCCAGATGACCGGCCAGGCCATGGCCGTCCACCAGTTGGCGGCCAGCAGGTTCAGGCCTCCGTTGTACAGCGCATCGATCATGCTGCCACCCCTTCTTCACGCACAGCACGCGCATCGGCCGTCAGCTGTAGCGACGGCGCACGACGGACCAGGCCGTCCAGTTGGTAGATGGATGCCACCACCGGTTCGGTGGTCGAAGCAGCCAGTGTGATGGCCGCTTGTGTGGCGTTGTTGAGTGCCGGCGCCGTGGCCGTCGCGGCGGCCAGCACCTCTTGCGAACTTTCGAACTCGAAGCCCGGCAAGCCGAGCAGGTTGCCCAGCACGCGCAGCACCTTCCAGGCCGGACGCGTCTCACCCAGCGGTTTGACCACGGCATGGAAACTCTGCAGTCGGCCTTCGGCGTTGGCGAAACTGCCCGAGGTCTCGGTGAACGGTGCGATGGGCAACAGCACATCGCTGAAAGCCAGGTTGGTCTTGAACGGGCTCAAGGTCACCACCGTGTCAACCTTGCCCAGACCCTCGGCCGCCTTCTGGCCGGCAGCGGAGTCGAACTCGGGTTCGGTGTTGAGCAGGATGGCGGCCTTGAGGCCACCCGCCAGCATCTGACCTGCTGTCAAACCACCGGCTTGCGGCTGGACCTTCATCCACTGGGCGCCCACGGTGTTGGCTGCTTCGGTGAGGTAGCCCACCGTAGCGCCGGTCTGTGCGGCAATCCAGTTGGCCAGTGCCAGCAGGCTGGAAGCCTGTGCATGGTGCGCAGCGGCGTTGCCCAGCAACACGGCCTTGCGTTCGCCACCGAGCAGCGACTTGGCGATGGCCTGCGCTTGTGCAGTGGCCTGGCCGGTAGCCGGTGCACTTACGCCCTTTTCGGCAGCGATCGCAGCCGCCACATCGGCCAGCACCTGGCCCCAGGCCGAAGCGTCGGTCACGACAGCGTTGGCCACGCGCATGGCCCAGGCATCGGCATCCTTGAACAAGGCCTTCGAAGTGATGGCATTGACGGCAGCACCATGGCGCACCGCCTGGCGAATGCGCTGGGCAAACAGCGGATGGTCCTTGCGCAGGTTGGAGCCAACCACCAGCACACGCTGGAGTTGCGTCAGGGATTCAATCGAGGTCCCGAGCCAGCGAACGCCTTCGCCCTTGCCGAACTCGGCATGGCGCAGACGGTGGTCGATGTTGTCGCTCCCCAGACCGCGCACCAGCGCGCCGGCCAGGTACAGCTCTTCCACCGTGCTGTGCGGGCTGACCAAGGCACCAATGCTGTTGGCACCATGCTCGGCCTGGATGTGTTTGAAGCTCTTGGTCACGTATTCCAGCGCGGTCTGCCAGTCGACGGTTTTCCACTCGCCGCCGTGCTTGATCATGGGCTGGGTCAGACGATCCTGGCCGTCCAGCGCTTCATAGGAGAAACGATCGCGGTCGGCGATCCAGCATTCATTGACCGCCTCGTTTTCCAGCGGCACAACGCGCATGACCTTGTTGTTCTTGACCTGCACGATCAGGTTGGCACCGGTGGAGTCGTGCGGACTGACCGACTTGCGGCGGCTCAGCTCCCAGGTGCGGGCCTGGTAACGGAACGGCTTGCTGGTCAGCGCGCCGACCGGGCAGATGTCGATCATGTTGCCGGACAGTTCGGAATCCACCGAGTGACCGACGAAGGTCTCGATTTCGGAATGCTCGCCGCGGTGCGACATGCCCAGCTCCATGACGCCGGCCACTTCCTGGCCGAAGCGCACGCAGCGGGTGCAGTGAATGCAACGGCTCATCTCTTCCATCGAGATCAACGGGCCGACATCCTTGTGGAACACGACGCGCTTTTCCTCTTCGTAGCGGGAGGAAGACGCACCGTAGCCGACGGCCAGGTCCTGCAACTGACACTCGCCACCCTGGTCGCAGATCGGGCAGTCCAGCGGGTGGTTGATCAGCAGGAACTCCATCACCGACTTCTGCGCCTTGACCGCCTTGTCGCTCTTGGTGCGCACGATCATGCCCTGCGTCACCGGCGTGGCGCAGGCCGGCATCGGCTTGGGCGCCTTTTCCACATCGACCAGACACATGCGGCAGTTGGCCGCAATGCTGAGCTTCTTGTGGTAGCAGAAATGCGGAATGTAGGTGCCGGCTTTTTCGGCCGCATGCATGACCATGCTGCCTTCCACAACCTCTACCTTCTTGCCGTCGAGTTCGATTTCAACCATGTTCGTGTACTCGGGTATGGGGCTCAGACGTAGGCCGGGACCATGCAGGTCTTGTGGGCCACGTGGTGTTCGAATTCATGTCGGAAATGCTTGATCATGGCGCGCACCGGCATCGCCGCTGCATCGCCCAGCGCGCAAATGGTGCGGCCTTGGATGTTTTCCGCCACGTTGTCCAGTAGGTCCATGTCTTCGGGGCGACCCTGGCCGTTCTCGATGCGGTCGACCACACGCGACAGCCAGCCCGTGCCTTCGCGGCAGGGCGTGCACTGGCCGCAGGACTCGTGCATGTAGAAGTAGCTTAGGCGCTGCAGCGACTTGACCATGCAACGGGTCTCGTCCATCACGATCACCGCGCCCGAGCCCAGCATGGAGCCAGCCTTGGCAATGGAGTCGTAATCCATGGTGCATTCCATGATGATGTTGGCCGGCAGCACCGGCGCCGAGGAACCACCGGGAATCACCGCCTTCAACTGGCGACCGCCGCGCACGCCACCGGCCAGCTCCAGCAGCTTGGCAAAGGGCGTGCCCATGGGGATCTCGTAGTTGCCCGGACGCTCGACGTCACCGCTGATCGAGAAGATCTTGGTGCCGCCGTTGTTCGGCTTGCCGCACTCCAGGTAGGCCTGGCCGCCGTTGCGGATGATCCAGGGCACCGCAGCGAAGGTCTCGGTGTTGTTGATGGTGGTGGGCTTGCCGTACAGGCCGAAGCTGGCAGGGAACGGCGGCTTGAAGCGCGGCTGGCCCTTCTTGCCTTCGAGCGACTCCAGCAGCGCGGTCTCTTCGCCGCAGATGTAGGCACCAAAGCCGTGGTGCGCATGCAGCTGGAAGCTGAAGTTGCTGCCCAGAATGTTGTTGCCCAGCAGGCCGGCAGCACGCGCTTCTTCCAGCGCGGCCTCGAAGCGTTCGTAGACTTGGAAGATCTCGCCGTGGATGTAGTTGTAGCCGACCGTGATGCCCATGGCGTAGGCCGCGATGGCCATGCCTTCGATCACGATGTGCGGGTTGTACATCAGGATGTCGCGGTCCTTGCAGGTACCCGGCTCACCCTCGTCGGAGTTGCACACCAGGTACTTCTGGCCCGGGAACTGGCGCGGCATGAAGCTCCACTTCAGGCCGGTGGGGAACCCGGCGCCGCCGCGGCCGCGCAAGGAAGACTCCTTGACGGTGGCGATCACCTGGTCTTGTGTGAGACCCTCGCCGCCATCCTTGCCGAGGATCTTGCGCAAGGCCTGGTAGCCGCCACGCGCTTCGTAATCTTCCAGGCTCCAGTTGGAACCGTTCAGGCCGGCGTAGATCTGCGGATTGATGTGACGGTCGTGGAAGCAGGTCTGCACGCCGGTGGCGGCAAACTGGGACAGGATTTTTTCAGCCGACATCATTTGGTCTCCGCAGACTTCAGACCATCGATCAGCTGATCGAGCTTGTCATTCGACATGAAGCTGCACATGGTGCGGTCGTTCACCAGCATCACCGGCGAATCGGCACAGGCACCCAGGCATTCACTCTGCTGCAGCGTGAACAGGCCATCGGCCGTGGTCTCGCCCATGGCGATGCCCAGCTTGTGCTCCAGGTGCTTGAGCGCCCTGGCGCCGTCGCGCAGCTGGCACGGCAGGTTGGTGCACACGTTGAGCTTGTACTTGCCCACCGGCTGCTGGTTGTACATGTTGTAGAAAGTCGTCACCTCGTGCACGGCCATCGGCGCCATCTCGAGATAGGCAGCGATCTCAGCCTCGCTGTCGGCACTCACGTGCCCAAGCTCCTGCTGCACGATGGACAAGCAGGCCATGACGGCAGACTGCTTCTGCTCAGCCGGGTATTTGGCGACTTCTTTGGCGAAGCGCGCTTTGATGGAATCAGAGATCATCGATCAATCTCTCCAAACACGATGTCCAGGGTGCCGATGATGGCCACGGCGTCGGCCAGCATGTGGCCGCGGGCCAGCTCGTCCAGCGCTGCCAGATGGGCAAAGCCCGGGGCGCGGATCTTGAGGCGATAGGGCTTGTTGGCACCGTCGCTCACGAGGTAGATGCCGAACTCGCCCTTCGGATGCTCGACGGCGGCATAGGCCTCGCCTTCGGGCACACGCATGCCTTCGGTGAAGAGCTTGAAGTGGTGGATCAGCTCTTCCATGTTGGACTTCATGGCCTCGCGTGCCGGCGGTGCCACCTTGTGGTTGTCGGTGATGACCGGACCGGGGTTGGCACGCAACCAATCCACGCACTGCTTGATGATGCGGTTGGACTCGCGCATCTCCTGCACGCGCACCAGGTAACGGTCGTAGCTGTCGCCAGTCTTGCCAACCGGAATGTCGAACTCGACACGGTCGTAGGCATCGTAGGGCTGCTGTTTGCGCAGGTCCCAGGCCACGCCGGAGCCACGCAGCATGGGGCCGGTCATGCCCAGGTTCATGGCACGCTCGGCCGTCACGACGCCGATGCCCACGGTACGCTGCTTCCAGATGCGGTTGTCAGTCAGCAGGGTTTCGTACTCGTCCACGCACTTGGGGAAACGCTGCGTGAAGTCGTCGATGAAGTCGAGCAGTGAACCCTGGCGGTTGGCATTGAGTTCGGCCATCGCCTTGGCGTTGCGGATCTTGCTGGCCTGGTACTGCGGCATGGTGTCCGGCAGGTCGCGGTAGACGCCGCCCGGACGGAAGTAGGCCGCGTGCATGCGCGCACCGGACACCGCTTCGTACATGTCGAACAGGTCTTCGCGTTCGCGGAAGGTGTAGATCAGGATGGTCGAGCTGCCGCAGTCGTTGCCGTGCGAACCCAGCCACATCAGGTGATTGAGCAGGCGCGTGATCTCGCCGAACATGGTGCGGATGTACTTGGCGCGCAGCGGCACCTCGATGCCCAGCAGCTTCTCGATGGCCAGGCAGTAGGCCTGCTCGTTGCACATCATCGACACGTAGTCGAGACGGTCCATGTAAGGCAGCGACTGGATGTAGGTCTTGCTCTCGGCCAGCTTTTCGGTGGCACGGTGCAGCAGGCCGATGTGCGGGTCGGCGCGCTGGACCACTTCACCGTCGAGCTCGAGCACCAGACGCAGCACGCCGTGCGCGGCCGGGTGCTGCGGACCGAAGTTCAGGGTGTAGTTCTTGATTTCGGCCATGGTCAGTTCAGGCCTCCGTAGTTGTCTTCACGGATGATGCGCGGCGTGATTTCGCGCGGCTCGATGCTCACCGGCTGGTAGACCACGCGCTGCTGCTCGGCGTCATAACGCATCTCGACATGGCCGCTGAGCGGGAAATCCTTGCGGAAGGGGTGGCCGATGAAACCGTAGTCGGTCAGGATGCGGCGCAGGTCGTCATGCCCTTCGAACACGATGCCGTACAGGTCGAAGGCCTCGCGCTCATACCAGTTGGCGGCACGCCAGATGCCCGTGACAGAGTCCACCACCGGGAAATCATCGTCAGCGGCGAACACCTTCAGGCGCACGCGCTGGTTCAAGCTGACGGACAGCAGATGGGAGACGACGGCGAAGCGTTGACCCTCCCACACACCATCACCATAGGCGGAATAGTCGACACCACAGAGGTCAATCAGTTGCTCAAAGCGGCAACCGGGGGCATCGCGCAGAATCTGCGCCGCCGCCAGATAGTCGGCAGCCGCCACCTCCACCGTGACCTCGTCCTGCCAGACATCGATACGACGCACCTTGCCGCCCAAAGCGGCGGCAACTGTGTCCTTGAGAGCCTCGGGATTTACAGCAATAGCAGTCATCTGTGATTCCTCAGACGCGCGCAATGGTTTGCGTGCGGCGAATTTTTTGCTGCAGCTGGATGATGCCGTAGATCAGCGCTTCCGCCGTGGGGGGGCAGCCTGGCACATAAACATCCACCGGCACGATGCGGTCACAACCGCGCACCACCGAGTAGCTGTAGTGGTAGTAGCCGCCACCGTTGGCACAGGAACCCATGGAGATGACCCAACGCGGCTCGCTCATCTGGTCGTAGACCTTGCGCAGGGCCGGCGCCATCTTGTTGCACAGCGTGCCGGCCACGATCATCAGGTCGGACTGGCGCGGGCTGGCGCGGAACACCTCGGCGCCGAAACGGCCGATGTCGTAGCGCGCCGCGGCCGCATGCATCATCTCGACCGCGCAGCAGGCCAGACCGAAGGTCATGGGCCAGAGCGAGCCGGTTTTGGCCCAGTTCACCACCGTGTCGTAACTGGTGGTGATAAAGCCCTCTTTCATCACGCCTTCAATCATGGCATCAGCCCTCTTGAAATCTGCTTAGTTCTATTCCCAGTCCAGGGCGCCTTTTTTCCACTCGTAGATGAAACCCACGACCAGAATGCCCAGGAACACCACCGCCGCCCAGAAGCCGACCGCCCCCACCTCTTTGAGCGCAACCGCCCACGGGAAGAGGAACGCGATTTCCAGATCGAACAGAATGAAAAGGATGGCCACGAGGTAGTAGCGCACGTCGAACTTCATGCGCGCGTCTTCGAACGCCTCGAAACCACACTCGTAGGGGGAGTTTTTTGCCGCATCGGGCCGGTTCGGCCCCAGGACATAGCCGAGCACCTGGGGCAGGATACCTACCGCGATGCCGACCAAGATGAACAGGAGAACGGGAAGGTACTGATCGAGGTTCATCTTGAGATTCTGATCACCGTTTAGCCCGCCGGACTGGATCCAACAGGTCTGTTTATGGTGCCGTCGGCGAGACTCGAACTCGCACAGCTTTCGCCACTACCCCCTCAAGATAGCGTGTCTACCAATTTCACCACGACGGCTTGTCTCAGGCGTCAGAATTGCATGAGGATTGCGCTTTCCCGACAGCCCTAGAGTTTACCCTGAATTTGACCCGCCTCCCGGTTGATGCGGGTCAACATCAGAGAAATTACTTCGACGGAATCTGCCCTGCGCCCGAGGTGGCCGGTGCAGACGGCACCGGGGCTGCGGGTGCCTGGCTGCCCGGAATTTGCGTGGCCGTACCAGCCGCGCCTTCCGCTGCCGGCGCGGTGACGGCAGCGCGCTCCAGCACGCTGCCCGAACTCGCCGGACGCGCATTGCCGAAGTAGGCCAGCGCCAGGGTGCAGACGAAGAACACCGTGGCCAGCACGGCCGTGGTGCGCGACAGGAAGTTGGCGCTGCCGCTGGCACCGAACAGGCTGCCCGAGCTGCCGCTGCCGAAGGCCGCGCCCATGTCGGCGCCCTTGCCGTGCTGGATCAGGATCAGGCCGATCATGGCCAGTGCCGACAGCAGTTGGACCGCCAAGAGGATGGTCAATACGAGACTCATGTTTACTCCTAAATTCGTAGCAATCTGCGTCCGCTATCAGCGGGCTGCAGCAATGATGGTCAAAAAGTCCGGGGCCTTGAGCGAGGCACCGCCAATGAGGCCGCCGTCGATATCGGGCTGAGCCAGCAGCTGCTCTGCGTTGGCGGCATTCATGCTGCCGCCATAGAGGATGTTTATGCGCTCGGCCTGCGGCGTGGCGGCTTTCAGCTGCGCCCGCAGCACGGCATGCACGGCTTGCGCCTGCTCCGGCGTGGCGGTCTTGCCGGTGCCGATGGCCCACACCGGCTCGTAGGCCACCACGATCTCGCTGATGCAATGGCCATTCAGATGGATCACCGCGGCCAGTTGCCGCTTGACCACTTCCTCGGTCTTGCCGGCTTCACGCTCGGCCAGTGTCTCGCCCACGCAGACGATGGGCGTCACGCCGTTGGCCAGGGCGCGCTGCGCCTTGGCTGCCACCACGGCATCGGTTTCACCATGGTATTGGCGGCGCTCCGAGTGACCGACGATGGCGTAGCGCACGCCGAAGTCCTTCAGCATGGCCACCGACACCTCACCGGTGTAGGCTCCAATCTCGTGCTGCGACATATCCTGTGCGCCCAGCTCCACAGGGCTGGTGGCCAGCAAAGCCTGGCACTGTGCGAAGTAAGGTGCCGGCACGCAGACCGCGATGTCACAGGCCGGGTCTTTCAGGCCGGAGAGGATACCCTTGAGCAGGGCCTGGTTGGCCGCCAGGCTGCCGTTCATCTTCCAGTTGCCGGCGATCAGCTTCTTCTTGCTCATTTTGTCTCCCAGGTCAGCACGATCTTGCCGATGTGCTGGTTGGATTCCATCAGCGCGTGCGCCTTGGCGGCGCCGCTGCCGGTCGGCTCGCTCGGATCCACGGCCTTCCAGGTGCTGTGGATCACGGGTTTGATGCTGCCGTTTTCAATCAGCGGCCAGGCGTGCTTCAGGCAGGCCTGGGCGATGGCGGCCTTGAAAGCCACCGGGCGCGGGCGCAGCGTGGAGCCCGTGATGGTCAGGCGCTTGCGCAACACCAGGCCGGCATTGAACTCGCTCTTGGTACCGCCCTGCACCGCGATGATCACGATGCGGCCGTCCTCGGCCAGGCATTCGACCTCGCGCGCGACGTAGCTGCCGCCCACCATGTCGAGAATGACGTCCACACCCTTGCCGTCCGTCAGGCGCTTGACCTCGTCCTTGAAGTCCTGCGTCTTGTAGTTGATGGCATGGTCGGCACCGAGCTTGAGGCAGGCGGCGCACTTGTCGTCGCTGCCAGCGGTCACGATCACCGTCGCACCCATGGCCTTGGCCAGCTGGATGGCGGTGACGCCGATGCCGCTGGAGCCGCCCTGGATCAGCAGGGTTTCGCCCTTCTGCAGGCGGCCGCGGTCGAACACATTGCTCCAGACCGTGAAGAAGGTCTCAGGCAGCGAGGCCGCCTCGACATCGCTCAGGCCTTTCGGGTATGGCAGGCACTGCGCAATCGGCGCCGTGCACAACTCGGCGTAGCCACCGCCAGCGACCAGCGCGCAAACGCGGTCGCCCAGCTTGAGACCGGCTTTCGCCAGCTCTTTGGCATCGCCACCCACGACCTCACCCGCCACTTCGAGGCCGGGAATGTCGGAAGCCCCCGGCGGGACGGGATAGTTGCCGGTGCGCTGGAACACGTCGGGCCGGTTGATGCCGCTGGCCGCCACGCGGATCAGCAACTCGCCGGCCGCCGGCACCGGGTCCGGGCGCTCGCCCAGACGCAGCACCTCGGGTGCACCGTAGGATGTGATTTCGACTGCTTTCATGATCATTTATGTCGATAGCCCTTGCGCTGATTGCGCAAGGCGCTATCGATTCAATAGCAAAGTGAAAGACGGATCAGGCCTGCTCGCCGCCTTGGGCGGGACGGTCCAGCAGCGCCTTCATGGACAGCTTGACGCGGCCCTTCTCGTCAGTCTCCAGCACCTTGACCTTGACGATCTGGCCTTCGGACAGGTAGTCGGAGACCTTCTCGACGCGCTCGTGGGCGATCTGGCTGATGTGCAGCAGGCCGTCCTTGCCGGGCAGCAGGTTGACCAGGGCACCGAAGTCCAGGATCTTGGTGATCGGGCCTTCGTAGACCTTGCCAATTTCCACTTCGGCCGTGATCTCGGCGATGCGGCGCTTGGCCTCGTCGGCCTTGGCGCCGTCGGTGGAGGCGATGGTGATGGTGCCGTCTTCCGCGATGTCGATCTGGGTGCCGGTCTCTTCGGTCAGCGCGCGGATCACGGCGCCGCCCTTGCCGATCACGTCACGGATCTTCTCGGGGTTGATCTTCATGGTGTACAGGCGCGGCGCGAAGTTGCTCACCTCGGTCTTGGCTTCGCCCATGGCTTCCTGCATCTTGCCCAGGATGTGCATGCGGGCTTCCTTGGCCTGGGCCAGCGCGACCTGCATGATTTCCTTGGTGATGCCCTGGATCTTGATGTCCATCTGCAGCGCGGTGATGCCGTTGGTGGTACCGGCCACCTTGAAGTCCATGTCGCCCAGGTGGTCTTCGTCACCCAGGATGTCGGTCAGCACGGCGAAGCGGTTGTCTTCCTTGATCAGGCCCATGGCAATGCCGGCCACGTGGGCCTTCATCGGCACGCCGGCGTCCATCAGCGACAGGCAGCCGCCGCACACCGATGCCATCGAGGAGGAACCGTTCGATTCGGTGATCTCGGACACCACACGCATGGTGTAGGGGAAGTCTTCCTTGTTCGGCAGGCAGGCCACCAGGGCGCGCTTGGCCAGACGGCCGTGGCCGATTTCGCGGCGCTTCGGCGTGCCCACGCGACCGGTTTCGCCGGTGGCGAAGGGAGGCATGTTGTAGTGCAGCATGAAGCGGTCTTCGAACTCGCCGGCCAGGGCGTCGATGCGCTGGGCATCACGCTCGGTACCGAGCGTGGTGACCACCAGGGCCTGGGTTTCACCGCGGGTGAACAGGGCCGAACCGTGGGTACGGGGCAGCACGCTGTTGCGGATTTCGATCGGACGCACGGTGCGCGTGTCGCGACCGTCGATGCGCGGCTCGCCGGCCAGGATCTGACCGCGCACGATGCGCGCTTCGATGTCGAACAGCATGCCTTCGACCTTGACGCTGTCGAACTCGACGCCGGACTCTTTCAGGTCGGCCATCACGACAGCATAGGCTTCGCGGCAAGCGTGGGTGCGGGCCTGCTTGTTGCGGATCTGGTAGGCGGCGCGCAGCTTCTCTTCAGCCAGCGCATTGACCTTGGCGATCAGGGCTTCGTCCTTGGCCGGCGCTTGCCAGTCCCAGGCCGGCTTGCCGGCGTCGCGCACCAGCTCGTGGATGGCGTTGATGGCGATGTTGCCCTGCTCGTGGCCGAACACCACGGCACCCAGCATGATCTCTTCCGACAGCTGCTGGGCTTCGGATTCCACCATCAGCACGGCGGCTTCGGTACCGGCGACCACCAGATCCATCTGGCTGTCCTTGCGCTGGGTCTGGCCCGGGTTCAGGACGTATTCACCGTTGATGTAACCGACGCGGGCAGCGCCGATCGGGCCGTTGAACGGAATGCCGCTGATGGACAGAGCCGCACTGGTGGCGATCATGGCCGCGATATCGGCGTCGACTTCCGGGTTCAGCGACAGGGTGTGGATCACGACCTGCACTTCATTGAAGAAACCTTCGGGGAACAGCGGGCGGATCGGGCGGTCGATCAGACGGGAGGTCAGCGTCTCGAGTTCGCTCGGGCGGCCTTCGCGCTTGAAGAAGCTGCCGGGGATCTTGCCGGCGGCGTAGGTCTTCTCAATGTAGTCGACCGTCAGGGGGAAGAAGTCCTGGCCGGGCTTGGCGCTCTTGGACGCCACCACGGTGGCCAGCACCACGGTGTCATCGATGTTGACGATCACGGCACCGCCGGACTGGCGGGCGATTTCACCGGTTTCCATGGTGACCGTGTGCTGGCCCCACTGGAAGGTCTTCGTGACTTTATTGAACATGCTCATGTGTCTCTCCTATCAATTCGGGAGGTAAAGGCCACCTCACCTTTGGCCCGGAGTCAGCAACACAGAACACGATGCCATTCCAGAGAAAGTCGGCCATTGGACTCAAATTTCTCTGGAATGACACAGCTTCGCTCTGTTTTTACCTTCTCCGAAGTACAAAGCGCCTGAGCTAGTGAACTAACTCAGGCGCTTCGTCATGTTTCTGGCGATTACTTACGCAGACCCAGCTTGGTGATCAGCGCGGTGTAACGGTCGGCATCCTTGCCCTTGAGGTAGTCGAGCAGCTTGCGACGACGGCTCACCATGCGCAGCAGACCACGACGGCCGTGGTGATCCTTGGCGTGGGTCTTGAAGTGGGGGGTGAGTTCGTTGATGCGAGCGGTCAGCAGGGCGACCTGGACTTCCGGGCTACCGGTGTCGGTGGCGCTGCGGGCGTTGGCTTTAACAACTTCAGCTTTGATGCTGGATGCGATCATTTCATTCTTCCTGAGATGTGGGCGGCACCAGCCCTCTGGCTGTGACGTCCCGGGTTTTCAACTTGCGTCAGCGGCTGGAACTGCTGCTGACGTGCGCTCCGCACCGGTTAACCCGTTGCAGAACCATGAAATTATAGCTCACCCCAGGCTGCGCGCACTTCGTGTCGCTCCGCCACCCCCTGCAAGGGGCGATGCCAGCCGCCCGGCAAAGCCGGTTCGGCGGCATCCCACGATGTGAGAAGCCTACTGAGCAGCGAGCCAGGTCTTGAGGCGCTCTACCCCTTGCACCAGCCGCTGCGGGTCGCGGGAGGCAAAACACCAGCGCAGCCAGCCCTGCGCCTCCGGGGCAAAAGCCTCACCCGGTGCCAGGCCCAGGCCGGCCTCCAGCACCAGGCGCTTGGCCGTGGCCAGCGAATCCGGGTAGCCGTCCAGCCGGAAAAATGCGTACATGCCGCCCGCCGGCGTGGCCACCTGCACGCCGGGCACGGCCTGCAGCAGCGGCAGCAGGGTGTCGCGACCGGCCTTGAGCTGCGCCACCACCCGCGGCGTCACCTCTGCGGCCCGCTGCAGCGCCATCACGGCGGCGCGCTGGGTGAAGACGCTGGCGCACGAGGTGTTGAACTCGATCAGCTTGCCCATGTCGTGCGTCAGGGCAGGCGGCAGCACCAGCCAGCCCAGGCGCCAGCCGGTCATGAGGAAACTCTTGGAGAAGCTGTGCACCATGATCAAGCGATCGTCCGCTGCCGCCACATCCAGAAAACTCGGCGCACAGCCATTTGAACTAGGCTCGTAGTACAGCTGCGAGTACACCTCGTCGGCGACGATCCAGGTGCCGGTGCGGCGGCAATGGTCCAGGATGCGCTGCTGCTCGGCGCGCGTCAGCGTCCAGCCGGTCGGGTTGTTGGGCGCGTTGAGGATCAGCACCTTGGTGGCCGGCGTCACGGCCGCCAGCAGGCGGTCTAGGTCCAGCGTCCAGGCGCCGTCGACCGGCTGGAGCGGCACGCAGGTCAGGCGTGCCCCCATGATGACCGGCTGCGCCGTCAGGTTGGGCCACACGGGCGTGACCACCACCACCTCATCGCCGGCAGCCACCAGCGCCTGCATGGCCAGCATCAGCGCACTCACGCCGCCGGAGGTGACGGCAATGCGCTCGACACCGATCGGCCCATGGTGAGCGCTCATGTGTGCGGCAATGGCCTCACGCAGCTCGGGCAGGCCCAGGTTGTGGGCATAAAAGGTTTCGCCCTTCTGCAGCGACTCGATGGCCGCCTGGCGAATGAAGTCCGGCGTGACCTCGTCGCCCTCGCCGAACCAGAAGGCCAGCACGTCGGGGCGGCCCAGGCCGGCATTGGCCACCTCACGGATTTTCGATTCCTGCAGCTGGCGGATGACGTCACGCATGAAGTAATTTCAAAAAAATCAGGGACGCTGCATTTTGCAGCTGCTGGGCTGCTCGGCACGCGCGGCCGGCAGGACCTTGATGACGCGAAAGCCGTAACCCGAACCTTCAACGTCGAACTTCACACCGGCGGCGCCCTGGCGCTCCATCAGGCCGACCATCAGCTGTTGCTGGAACTGGTGGTCCAGCGCGCGCATGGTGCCGCGCTGGCCGTTTAGCGTCACGTTGGCTTTTTCCAGCTGACCGGCCACGTCCACGGCCTGCAGTGAGCCAGCGCGCTCGATCGCCTGCGCCAGCGACTCCACCAGCAGCTGCATGCGCATGTGCACGTAGTCGTCGGCCGGCTTCGGGAAGCGCTGGCGGAAGGACTGGTAGAACGCCTCGCTGTCCTTGCCTGGCGCATTGGGCAGCCAGTCGGCCACGGCAATCACACGGCCGACGCCGGCCTCACCCAGCGCAGCCGGTGCCCCCAGCGCATTGCCGTAGAAGGTGTAGAACTTGCCCTCGTAACCGGCTTCACGCGCCGCCTTCACCAGCAGCGTCAGGTCGTTGCCCCAGTTGCCGGTGATCACCGCCTGCGCGCCGCTGGCCTTGATCTTGGCCGCATAGGGCATGAAGTCCTTGACGCGCCCCATCGGGTGCAGCTCATCGCCGACGATCTGCACATCGGGCCGCTGCTGGCCCAGCTGGCGCCGTGCTTCGCGCGCCACCGCCTGGCCGAAGCTGTAGTCCTGGCCGATCAGGTAGGCGCTCTTGACGGCCTTGTCATCCTTCAGCACCTCCATCAGCGCCGCCATGCGCATGTCGGCATGGGCGTCGAAGCGAAAATGCCAGAAGCTGCACTTCTCGTTGGTCAGGATCGGATCGACCGCCGCGTAGTTGAGGAAGATCACGCGCTTGCCCGGCTCGCGTTCGTTGTGCTTGTTGATGGCATCGATCAGCACCGCCGCCGTGGCTGAGGAATTGCCTTGCGCCACAAAGCGGGCGCCATCGTCGATGGCGGCGCGCAGCGCAGCCAGGGCCTCTTCGTTCTGGCCCTTGCTGTCATAGCGTTCGATGGCCAGCGGGCGGTTGCCGCCGGCGGCGGCCGGCAGCTTGATGCCGCCACGCGCATTGACGCGCTCGGCCGCCCACGCCAGATTGCGGTAGACCGCCTCGCCGGTGTTGGCAAACGGGCCGCTCAGGCCTTCGATCATCGCAATCTTGATGGGGGCCGGCTGGGCCTGGGCCAACAAGGCGGCGGGCAGAGATAAAGCCAGCAGCAGCGATTTCAATACCGGACGACGAAAAATATTCATGGCAAAACAACTCTTGAAAACAAAAAAATTGCGCTCAATTTCGATCCAAGCGGCAGACCAGAGATGGCGGCCGCGCAGTGTACGGGATACGGTTTTGACCGCACTTCGTACACACCCCCATTTTTGTGTTAACCAGGAGTTCGATCATGTTGTTCGCCCCCGTCATCCGCCGTTCCGCTTTCGCCCCCTCCATGCGCTCGCTGGACCGCTTCTTCGACGCTGCCCTGCAGGCCCCGATCGCCCAGACCAACAGCTGCCGCATCGAACAGGACGACAAGGCCTACACCCTGAGCTTCGACGTGCCGGGCGTGACGCGCGAGCAGCTGTCGATCGGCATCGAAGGCAATGTGGTGCGCCTGGAAAGCCTGCCGGAAGCCGCGCGCCAGTACAAGGCCGCTTACGAACTGCCACAGGACATTGATGCGGCTTCCAGCGTTGCCAAGCTGGAAAACGGTGTGCTGACCCTCAAGCTGGCCAAGGTGCAGCCGGAGAGCAAAGTCACCAAGCTGACGATCAACTGAGTCTGTTCGACAACATGAAAAAGGCCGCGAAATTCGCGGCCTTTTTCATGGCTTCAACGTATGAATTCAGCGACCTGCACTTCCGGCAGTTGGCTCGGAAGAATGACGGGTTGGGGCAAGTTGTATACATGCCTGGTCCCGAAATGCCTCGTAAGGCACTAAGGTGCCGGTAGTGCACGCGGAGCCGCAAGCCTGGATGAATCCGTCACGATTGAATCCTGGGTAATGTGACACATTGCGAACAGCCCACACTTCAGAGTTGGAGCCCCAAAAACCGCCCGCGGAAAAGTCTGCTTTGGCATAGCTTGAGCACCCCAATTTTGATGAATGATCCCGGACACATGCATCTGCAGCTTTGTACAAAGAGCCACATTGGCCGTCAGTAAGCTTCTGGTTAGAAACCTCTACAAGTACGACCGACAAGTACCCAGAATCCAATACCGCAACTTTCTTCTTTTGCCGAAAAAACCCTAAGTCGACAATGATCTTTCCAGACTCCTCTTTTGCCTGAATAAAGTAGGTCTCTGAATTGAAGTCTTTGTTTGTGACCACCAAAGGCTTCGACTCTTTACTGAGCACAATGAAAAATAGTGGATCGACGCGACATCCTGAGCCGCCACAGTTTTGACTGATCAGTACCGCCTGTCCACCGCTAAATCTATATAACCCGTGTAGTTCCAGGTAAGGCTCTTTGGAGTCGGCTCTAAATATTGCCTTTCCGTTTAGCAAGATCGTAGAGGGTGGGCCGTTGGTCCCGTCGCTGTAGATGCTTCGTACGACTTGGATTTCTCCTAAGTCAGATTGAAGTGCCTTCTCGACCACATAGCCTGCGGACCAAGACACCTGACAACACAACAGCATCGTGAGAACGATCAAGTATCTCAGTGCGGCGGCTGTCATTGAGCGCCCCAACTTGATATGGACGTCAAAATTGTCTTACTGACCGAGTTCACGCCGCCCTCCCTTAATGTGTTGTAAGTGCTTGATTTATACCAGTCGTGTTTCCGCGGGCGGCTTCGGAAGAACCATGAACAAGTTCGCCAAGACCTGGACTCCAAACCGTTGCGACACGTAGCCGCACGACCACAATCTCACACAGACTGGCTGATCGCATCCAGCGGCCAGCGTGGCTTGACCTCGAAGGTGTAGGCCCGGCTGGCCTCTTGCATGCTGGCCTGCAGCCGCATGGCCGCGGCCATGGCGATCATGGCACCGTTGTCGGTGCACAGGTGCAGTTCGGGGTAGTGCACGCGCACCTTGCGCTTGGCGCACTGGGCATTCAGTTGCTCGCGCAGATGCCGGTTGGCCCCCACGCCGCCGGCCACCACCAGGCGCTTCATACCCGTCTCATCGAGTGCGGCGAGCGACTTCTTCACCAGCACTTCGACGATGGCAGCCTGCGTTGAGGCGGCGAGATCCGCCTTGCGCACTTCCAGCTCAGCCCCCAGACGCTGCGCCTGCGTCAGCACCGCCGTTTTCAGGCCGGCAAAAGAGAAGTCGAGGTTGCTGCTGTGCAGCAGAGGGCGCGGCAGCTTGAAAGCGGTGCCATCACCCTGCTCCGCCAGACGGGACAAGGCCGGCCCGCCGGGATAACCCAGGCCCATGAGCTTGGCTGACTTGTCAAAGGCCTCACCTGCGGCATCGTCAATGGTTTCACCCAGGATTTCGTAGCGTCCGACGCCGTCCACCCGCATCAGCTGCGTGTGACCGCCCGAGACCAGCAAGGCGACAAAGGGGAACTCGGGTGGGTCGGCACTCAGGAACGGCGACAGCAAATGCCCTTCCAGGTGGTGCACGCCCAGCACCGGCTTGCCCAGGGCCGCACCGAGCGCGCAGGCCACACCGGCGCCCACCAGCAGCGCGCCGGCCAAGCCGGGGCCGCGCGTGTAGGCCACCACGTCGATGTCCTGCAGCGACTTGCCGGCCTCGGCCATCACCTGATTGGTGAGCGGCAGCACGCGGCGGATGTGGTCGCGGCTGGCCAGCTCGGGCACCACACCGCCATAGGCCTGGTGCATCTCGATCTGGCTGAAGAGCGCGTGCGACAACAACTGCGGCACCGGGCTGCCATTGGCTTGCACCAGGGCGACGCCGGTTTCGTCGCAGGAGGATTCGATGCCCAGAATCAGGGGCGCGGTATCTGACATAGGGTCAAGTGTAGAGCCCTTCCGGAACTCACCGCCGTCTCCCGATGACGGGATCGTCCAGACGGTCCTGCCGGTAATACACTGATGCCCTATGCATGGCTCGTTTCCTTCTACCAATCTGGATCGCGTGCTGGACGCCGCGTTCCGCATCGATGCGGAATTTCAGATCCAGTTCGTGTCGGAAGCCGGCAAGCGCTGGCTGGGAATGAGCCCGGGGGATCAACTGCCGCGCAGCTTTCTTGATCTCCTGCACCCGGACGACATATCCACCTTCCAGCACAAGATGCCCACCGGGCATCAGCTCTTGAATTGCGATGCGCGCCTGCTCAGGGGCGAGCACCCCTGCTGGGTGAACCTGCGGGTCTATGCCCTTCCGCAGGCACAGCAGTTCGTCGTGTGCATGATCGACATCTCGTCCTGGATCGGAGGCATGGCCGCGCTGCCTGCCGTCCCCGGGCGCGAGGAACTGAGTGGCTTGGCCCATCGCACCTTTTTGCAGCAGGCCGTGGAGGCGCTCATTGCCCAGGGCAACCGTCCCTTTGTGTTGGCCCTGCTGGACCTCGATGGCCTCAACCGGGTCAATCACAACCTCGGGCACCACGCGGGCGATGCCGTGTTGGCCGAGACGGTTCAGCGGCTGACCCGCCTCACCCTCCCGCCGAACCTCGTGGCCCGCCTGGGAGGCGACGAGTTTGTGATGCTGCTGCCGGACAAGGACGCGCACGCTAGTCAGGCCCTCATGCAGGAAGTGCTGTTCGCCATCGCCCGCCCCTACCACGTGGCCGGACAACAGGCCTATCTGGGCGCGAGCATCGGTTTGGCCGAGTTCCCTGGCCACGGCGCGGACTACTCCCGCCTGTTCAACAACGCCGACATTGCGATGCACCGCGCCAAGAGCGATGGCAAGAACCGCTTCAGCGTCTATGCCCCGCAGAGCGGAAACTCTGACTTTTCTATCCAGGCGGCCCTGTACGAGGGCATTGAAGAAGGGGAGTTCTCACTCGTCTACCAGCCGCTGTTCGACATCCAACGCCGGATCGTGGGCGCCGAAGCCCTGATGCGCTGGACCAGCCGGACGCTGGGGCCGGTCTCGCCAGCCGAATTCATCCCGATCGCGGAGAAAGTCGGCCTGATGCCCGTGCTGGGCAAATGGGCGTTGCGCTATGCGTGCCAGCACCTCCGGCAGTTCCAGCAGCTCAGTCCGAAATTCTCGATGTCCGTCAATGTCTCTCCGCTGCAGTTCGGGGAAGACGACTTCCATGTGCCGGTGATGAACACGGTGCAGGAGCTCGACATCGACCCCACCCAGCTGGTGCTGGAAATCACCGAGTCCACCCTCATGCAAAGCCGGCAACAGACCGAACAGTCGCTTGCCCTCCTGCGCGAGCAGGGCATACGCATTGCGATCGACGATTTCGGCACCGGTTTTTCCAGCCTGGCCTACCTCACGCGCTTTCCGGTCTCCGGCATCAAGATCGACCGATCTTTTGTCGCGAAACTCGACCCGGTCTCCGCCTCGGGCGACCCGGACCGCAAGCTCATCGTGGCCATGATCCATCTGGCGCATAGCATCGACTTGCGCGTCGTGGCCGAAGGGGTGGAGACACAGGCACAATTTGATTTCCTGAAAAGTGCCGGCTGCAATTTCGTTCAGGGCTACCTGCTGGGGCGGCCGATGGAGGCAGAAGCCTTGCTCGGGCTTCTGGATAGCACGCATAACAAGAACACGTCATGAGCCACCCCACCGTCGACAAATTGTTTGCCGCGATGCGCAGCACCAAGGGTATCCCGGCGATGGAAGGCATCGTCAGTTCGGTACTGGGGACCCTGCGCAATGAAAAGAGCAATCACCACACGCTGGCCCGGTACATCAGCGAGGACTTCGCGCTCACGCAAAAGGTGCTCAAGCTGGCCAACTCCATCATGTACGCGCCTTTTGCCAAGGAGGCCTCGTCGGTGAGCGCGGCGGTGCAGATCCTCGGCACCGACTCCCTGCTACATGTGGTGATCAGCACCGCCATGGCCAGCGAAGCCGAAATCCGGGACGACCGGCACCTCTCCCAGACCTTGCTGGCTTCCGAACTGGCGCGCAGCCTCTATCCGGACCGCTCGGAAGACCTCTCGGTAGCCGGCCTCATGATTGACCTGGGGCGCCTGGTCGCCGCCAGGTTCCTGCCCGATGAAATGACCCGGGTCCAAGCCCGGATCGTCGCCGGCACCGATCCCGAGCAGGCCGCCCGCCTGGTGCTGGGCATGACCCTACCGCAACTCGGGGTCGAAGTCGCCAAGCGCTGGAACCTGCCCGACTCCATCATGGGCATCATCGACGGCACGGGCGACAGCACGGTTGTGCAGGCGGCCCGCCTGGCCAGCACCGCCTCCCACCTCATTCTCGACGGCAAAGTGGACGAACTCGCGCAGTTGACCGAGCAGCTGGCGTTGCCTGACGTGGATAAATCTCGTCTGCGCCTGCTCATCCAGCGCAAGCTGGACGATGTGGGTGCCACCGTCCTCAGCCAGCCGCAACACATTCCGGCCGGCATGGCGCTGGAGGCGCTCTACCACGAGCTAGCCGCCGAGAAATGGGACACGCCCGAGGCCCTGGCCGGCGCCATGTTCAGCAGCATCCACCATGTGCTCAAGACCAGCCATTGCCTGCTATTGGCGCGCGACGCCAAAGGCGACTTCGTCATCCGTGCCGGCCTGGGCCAGCGCGTGGCCGCGCTGCGCTCGGAGTTCAGTGTGTCGGCCGAATTCAAGCCCACGGCCTTTCATGCGGCCATCCAGAACAACGTCGACATTGCGATCAACGATGCCGCCAAGCTGCGGCCTTCGGCGCTGCCCCCGGACTACCGGCGCCTCTTTCCCCACGTCACCAAGTTTGTCATCGTGCCGATCGCCAACCCCAAGGTGACCGGCCTGATCTACTGCGACTGGGACGCCGATGGGGACTACCTTCCCACGGAACTGCTTGCGCTCCGCAAGCTCAGGGACCTGTTCCTGCCATTCTTTTGACTTGAGCCAGCGCAGCCCGGGTGCCTGGAACCCGGCGCCGCCTCAGCGCATCACCAGCCCGCCATCCACCATCAACACCTGCCCGGTCATGAAGCGGCTCCAGTCGGAAGCGAGGAACAGCACCGGCCCGGCCACGTCGGCCGGCGTGGCGATGCGACGCAGCGGCGTCTGCGCCACGATGGCCTCCTTCACGTCCTCCTTGGTCGCGCGGCTGGCGTCGGTCGGGTAGACCAGGCCGGGCGCCACGCAGTTGACGCGGATGCCCAGCGGCCCGAGTTCGGCCGCCAGGTTGCGGCTGAAGCCGACCAGCGCCGACTTGGCGGTGCTGTAGTCGTGGTACGGCACCACCGGCCGCGCCACCAAGTCGCTCGCCAGGTTGACGATGCTGCCTTGCGCGCGCTGGCGCAAGTGCGGCAGCACGGCCTGGCAGACGTTGTAGGTGGCGTGCACGGCACCGTCCACCTGGCGTTGGTAGTCGCTCCAGTCCAGCTCCCAGAAGCGCTTGCGCTGCTCGGGGTCGAAGCGGTAGGGCGCAAAGGCGTTGTTCACCAGCACGTCGATGCGCCCCACTTCGGCCAGTACCTGGGCCACCATGGCCTGCACCTGCGCCGGATCATTGACATCGGCACGAATCGCCCAAGCGTCACCGCCGGCAGCCTTGCACTGCGCCACCACCGCTTCGGCCGCGGCCTCGTTGCGCAGGTAGTTGACGATCACGAAGCCGCCTTCGGCCGCAAACGCCTGCGCAATGGCCGCACCGATGCCGCGGCTGGCGCCGGTGACGAGGATGACCTGGCCCTGAAAATTCATGGCTTACTTCCGGCCCGGCAGCAGGTCCTGGCTGACCACGGCCTTCATGTCCAGGTTGCGTTCGATCAGGCCGATCTGCTTCCAGGCGCGGGCGCCCTTCTGCAGTGTGTCCACGTCGATGGCGCCCAGGCCTTTTTGCTGCGTCAGCGGCGAAACGCTGGTGGCGTTGCGCAGCTTGATCACCTCCAGGTTCACAGCTTCGTTCTGGCCGTTGATGGCGCGCTTGACGGCGAGTTTGGCGGCCTCCTCGGGGTGGTCGATCATCCACTGCGCGCTGTCGCGGTAGGCAGCGAGGAAACGCTTGAGCAGGTCCTTCTTCTGCTGGAAAGTGTCCTCGCGCACGATGAAGAGATCGCTGGAAAGGTTGAGCGAGTGGCGCACCTCCATCACGTTCACGTCGCCCACGCCCTTGGCGCGCGCCACCAGCAGGCCGGTGTCGGTGGCGGCAGTGGCGTCCACCTGGCCCTGCATGAGCGGCGCGAAGTTCAGCAGACCGGTGACGACGATGGTCACGTCCTTGGTGCTCAGACCGGCCTGGTTGAGCAGCAGCTGCAGATTGGTCAGGGTGCCGCTGGAGAGGCTGTAGACGCCGATCTTCTTGCCCTTGAGGTCGGCCGGCTTGCTGATGTTGGCGCTCTTGAGCGAGACCACGTTGAAGACGTTCTGCGGGTAAATGTCGTAGATGGCGCGCAGCTTCTCGCCCTTGTCCAGCCCGCCGTAGAAGGAGCCGGGATCGGTGAAGGCCACGTCGGCCTGGCCGCTGAGCAGGTTGCGCACCGCGTCGCCGCCGCCCGCGCCGGGCATGTAGACCAGCTCGATGCCGCGGGCGCGGAAGAAGCCCTTGTCGGGCTCGACCAGGATGTTGGTGATCTCGGAAATCGGACCGCCCCAGCCGGCGATGGTGACCTTCTCCAGTTTCGGGTCCTGGGCCAGGGCCGTGCCGGTGCCCAGGGTGGCCAGCGCGATGGCGGCCAGCATGCGCAGGGTGTTGCGTTTCATATCCTCGTGTCCTCTCTCGGGTTCAGTTTGACTTGGGGTTGGAATAGGGTCGGAGCAACCGGCGCTCCAGCAGCAGCGCGGCTTCGTACAGCAGCAGGCCGATGCCGGTGATGAGCACCAGCGCCGCGAACATCAGCGCCGTGTCCATGGACGCCTGCGAGGCGATGATGAGCGCCCCCAGGCCGCGGCTGGCACCGATGAACTCGCCCACCACGGCCCCCACCAGCGCCAGCACCACGGCCACGCGCAGGCCGGCCAGGATGGTGGGCAAGGCGGCCGGAATCTTGAGGCGCCACAGGGTCCGCCAGCGGCTCGCGCCCAGCATGCGGAACAGCTCGAGCCGGGCCGCATCCACCTGCGCCACGGCGGTCAGTGTGTTCTCCAGCAGGGGGAAGAAGCAGATCAGCGCGGTGATGAGCACCGTGGGCGCGGTGCCGAAGCCCAGCCAGACGATGAACAGCGGCACCAGCGCCAGCTTCGGGATGACTTGGCTGGTCACCACATAGGGCATGAGCACGCGGCGCAGCGCGGCCGATTCGCCCAGCAGCACGCCGCCGGCAAAACCCAACAGCACGCCCAGCCCCAGACCCAACGCCAGCTCCAGCAGGGTCTGCCCGATGTGCGGCCAGAAGTAGCCGGTGGCAAAGCCGCGCCACAGGGCTGCACCGATGGCACTGGGCGCAGGCAGCACGAGCGCGGAGAAGCGGAAGGCCGGCACGGCGGCTTCCCAGAGCGCGAGCAGGCCGAGCAGCAGTGCGAAAGCAAGAAGACGCGGGTATTTCAAGCAGCCACCTCCGCGTCCATGGCCTGGCGCAGCTCGGCGCAGAGGGCATTGAAGGCAGCGCTGTAGCGCACGTCCTGGCTGCGCGAGCGCGGCAGTTCAACGCGGACATCGTGCCGGATGCGGCCGCCCTCCATCACCGCCACCCGGTCGGCCAGGTACACCGCCTCGGCGATGTCGTGCGTGACGAAAAAGACCGAGGTGCCGCGCGCGCGGCACATGGCCTGCAACTCGTCCTGCAGTTCCTCGCGCGTGATGGCGTCGAGCGCGGCAAAGGGCTCGTCCATCAACAAAATCGCCGGCTCCAGCACCAGCGCGCGCGCAATCGCCACCCGGCTTTGCTGGCCGCCCGACAACTGGCGCGGGTAATGGTTGGCATGCGAGGCCAAGCCCATCTGCGTCAGCAGTTGCTCGGCGCGCGCCACGTCGGCCACGGTCGGTTTGCGCTGCAAGGTCACGGGCAGCAGTACGTTGTCCAGCACGGTGAGCCAGTCCAGCAGCGTGGGGGCCTGGAACACGAAACCGGTGCCCGGCCCGGGCTGGCGCACCGCCTGCCCCTGCAGGCTGACCCGGCCTTCGTCGGGCTGCAGCAGGCCGGCGGCGAGTTTGAGCAGCGTGGTCTTGCCGCAGCCGCTGCGCCCTACCAGGCAATGGAACTCGCCCTGCGCGATGTCCCAGTCCACGCGCTGCACCACCGGCGGCCAGCCGGGGTAGGTGTAGCTCACGCCTTGCATGTCGAGGAAGGCCATCGTCCTCAATCCTTGTACGGCGCGAAATCTTCCGCCGCCGTTTCTGCCGACTGTTCCAGTTCGACCATGCGCACCAGATCCAGCAGGCTGAAGCGCCCGTCGTGGTGCCAGCCGGCCTCGGGCGCCGTCATGGCACCCAGGGCGCAGATGCGGGTGGCACCGGCCTGCCCCAGCGCTTCCGCCAGGGCGTACAACTCATGCGGCGCCGCGGCCAGCCCCACCGTCTGCAGAATGTCACGCTGCGCGGCAATCAAAGGCATGGCAGCGTCCAGCCGCGCCACCGCCTGCACCTGCACCGTGCGGTTCAGGGCACAGGGCTGCAGCGCACTCGCCACCTCCGCATAGGCCACGCACCACGGTACCGTGGCATCGCCCATTAGTTCCACACCGGTTTGCGCAAAGCCCTTGAGTTCCTGCCGCTCGCGCCAGCCGGCCACGCTGGTCGCTTCTTCCAATGTCAGCGTGCGGCGCGCGAACTTGTGCTGCAACGCGGCCAGTTCACCCGCCAGCAGTTGTGCAAACTCGCGCGGCGTGACACGGCCGCCACGCGCCACATAGAACACATGCGGCGAGTAGCAGCCCTGCTGCTCGTAGCGCACCACATCGAGCGCCGCCTGGCGCGCTGCTGCCTGGGCATGCTGGGCGTCGAGCACCGCGCTGGAGACCAGGCCCAGGCTGAGCTTGTGGCCGTGCGGCAGGAAGCGCGTGCCCACCGGCACCTGCTGGCGCAAGGCAGCCAGCGTGTCGTTGCCGCCGTAGGCCAGCACCGTGTCGGCTTCGGCAAACAAGGTTTTTTCGCTCACCGTATCGCCGCCCTTGAACCAGAGCACGGCCAGACAATCGGCCAGGCGCGGTTCGACCTCGGCCAGCAGGCGTGCGAACAGCGCGGCGAACACCGGCTCGGCACTGGCCACCTTGCCGATGGCCGGCGCCTTGACCAGCAGGCCGCAGACCAGGCTCCACAGCGGCAGGCCCGGCACATTGCCGGCCCAGACGTGCATCAGCAGCTCGGGGCCGAGCGCGCGCGCCATGCCGCCTTTGACCACGGGCTGGAATTCGTCGAGCAGCTTGGGGTTGGCGAAGTCCTCGGCCACAAAGCGCTGCAGCTGCGGCGCGCGGAAGGTCTTGAGATAGGCGTTGAGCCCCAGGCGCACCATCTCGGCATCGAAGCCGCTCACCAGGGGCAGCAGCCGATCGGCCTCGACGCGGTAGGGGTCGTTGGCATCCAGCAGGCGAGCCACGGCGCGGTCGATGGCGGCAATGATCTGCGACACCGGCACGCGCTTGAGCTGCTGGCGACCGGCCTCGCGCACGTGCGCGGCCAGGGCTGTCAGCTGCGCCGGCGTCAAATGCGGCACAGCGACTTCGACACCATCCGCGCCCACACCAAAGCGCAGCGTCTGCCACTGCACCTGTTCGGCTGGCAAGCCCGGCAGGTAAGCCGCGACGGCTTTCAGCGTCATGCCGCGGCTCCGCTCTGCGCCGCCCGCAGGAAGTCGTCCACCGCAATCGAGCAGCCCTTGGCCTGCGCTCCTTGGGCACGGCCCAGCAGCAGGAAGCCGTCATCAACCGCCACACCGACGTCTTCGGTCAGGATGGTGGTGACGGAATTGAAGTTGCCCAGGTCGCAATGCGCCAAAATGCCGCGCTCACCGAAGGGGGCTTCCTGACCACTCAGGGGGTCGAGCAGGCGCGAACGGATCCAGTGCGGGCCGGACTTGGGCGAAGGCAGCACGGCGTTGCCGTCGTCGTAGAACTGGGTGCTGAGCTCGGTCATGCCGTACATGTTGATGCACTGGCTGCGCGGGACGCCGAAGGTGGCCGAGAGCTGGACGTAGAACGCCTCCATGTCCATCTCGCGCGATTGGCCCTTGAAGCCGCCGGTGTCGAGCAGGCGGCTGCCCGCCGGCAACTGGAACTGCAAGCCAGCCGCCTGCAAGGCGTCCATCAGGTGCACGAAACTGTAGCTGGCACCCAGCAAGGCGAAGGGTTCGCCGCTGCGCTGCACCTGCCGCAACGTCTCGCACAGGTCTTCGAGCTGCAGGCCGTCCTGGTCCATGAAGTAACGACTCTCGGGCGTACCGAACGCGTGCAGCGCCAGCGCCAGGTAGTGCGCCAGCGAGGAGTTGGGCATGAGCTGCTCGTCCGGGAACAGGAGGCCCATGCGCATGCGTTCAGCGCCCGCCATGAAACGCTGGCGGAAGTTGCGTGTCATGGACAGGTCGTACACCTGCAGATGCGGGTGGTAGTGCCGGCCTTTCACGTCGCCGCGCGTGGTGCCACTGGTCATGAAGACGCGCTCGCAGGCATCTGGCGGCACGCAGCTGAGCGTGAGGTCCTTGAAGGCATTGATCGGCACGGCCGGAATGTCACGCCAGTTTTTCACGGTGCGCGGCGTGCGGCCGCGTTGCTGGCAGTAGCGCTGAAAAGGTGCGTTGTGCTGGAACTGGTGGGCGAACAGACGCAGGGCGAGTGCGTTGAAGGCATCGTCGGTCGAGCCGGGTTGCGCGATGAAGGCCAGCAGATCGGCCACCAGCGCGTCATCCAGACCGCTGGCCTTGGCTTGCATTGCTGTGGAGGTGTCGTTCACGTTCGCCCTTCTTCCGGTGATGTGCTTCGCACGGGTGCTCCGAAAGGGGTGGCAGGGCGGGACGCTTGTTCCTGACAGCTCTTCTTACGTCGGCATGATCCGAGTCAAGTTCGCGGGTTCGGTGTCACCATCTCAGCCACGCTGCCATTACCGGCAGGGTTGCACCCCGGAGCGATTGGAATTCTACGCGGAGTGAGGCGGGATACGTCCGTTGCCCTTGGGCCATCGGCTCCATTCCTTCTAATTCTCTTCCGATGGTGACAGAATGCCCAAGTGGTTTAATTTGATAAAAAAGCTCTCGGCGCTGCACCTCGAATACCTCCCATTGAAGAAAAACAGAATGAAACCCGACACCCCCCAGACAACTTCGACCAGGCCCACAACTGGTGCCGTAACGCGCAGTACGGGGTTGGACCGACGCCAATTCGTCAAGTACTCTTTCGGTGTCGTGGCCGGGCTCTCCGGAACCACTTTCTCAACGGCCTATGGCGGCAGCAACCATCAGCTGCGCAGTTATCCGATCGATGGCAGGAAGGTCAAGAAAACGACCGAGCAGATGTTGGCCTTCGACTTTTCTGCGACGCCCATCGACAAACCCAAATCGAACAAGGGCCTGCATGCCACGGAGATGAGCCACGTTCAGGACTACGACAGGTACGGCTACGGAAAGTATCGGCTCGCCGGCGGTCTTCCTGTCGTGCCACGTTATGACTTGCTGGCCAACGCGGGCAACTACGCTGCGCCTGCCAAGCGCAAGCGGCTGGCGAATTTTTTTGCCATGACCGACATCCACATCACGGACAAGGAGGCGCCCAACCAGCTGATCTATATCCAGCAAGCTGATTCAGCCCACGGAGGCGAGATGACCTCGATCTACTCGCCCGTCATGATGTACACCACCCAACTGCTCGACGCCGCCATCCAGACCGCCAATGCGCTGCATGAGCGGAGCCCCTTCGACTTCGGTATCTCGCTGGGCGATGTATGCGACAGCAGCCGGTACAACGAATTGCGCTGGTACCTCGACGTGATCGACGGCAAGCCCATCAGGCCGAGTTCGGGCGCGCATCTGGGCGAGGACACGGTCGATTTCCAGCGGCCTTTCCAGGCGGCCGGGCTCAACAAATCCATCCCGTGGTACCAGACGCTGGGCAATCACGATCACTTCTACATCGGCTCTGCGCCGGTAGATGCAAACCCTGCCCTCAAGATCCGCGAGAGCTACGTCAGCGATCAGGTCTGGGCGGTTGGCGATGTGCTCATCCCCAACGCGTCCAAGTCCACGCCCATGGCATTGCCGCCGGTGGTGTATGACTTGAACACCAGCTTGTCGGGAACCTCGAAAGCAACCCTGAATGACCCGGTCACCGGCATCGCGGGCAACACCTTCTACATGGGTGTGATCGATGGTGCCAGTCCCTATGGTGCCATCCGCTACACGGGCAAGGCGGAAGACTTCAAATCGCCCCCCAAAGTGGCGGCCGACCCCGACCGGCGCGCCTTGCTGCGCAGCGAATGGATAGCGGAATTCTTCAACACCACGACCCTTCCCAAGGGCCATGGCTTTGACCTGGTGCCGGAGGCCTTGCGCCGCAGTCAGAACGGGTTCGCCTGCTACAGCTTCGTTCCCAAGTCGGACATTCCGCTCAAGATCATCGTGCTGGACAACACCCAGCTGGAAACGGATGGCTCCCACGACATTCACGGGCACGGTTTCCTGGACGAGGTGCGCTGGAAGTGGCTGCAGGCTGAGCTCGACGCCGGGCAGGCCAACAATCAGCTGATGGTGATTGCCGCGCACATACCGATTGCCGTGGCAGCCAGTGGCAGCCTGATGGAGTGGTGGAACCCCAAAGGACAGGCATCGCCATCCCAGAATGATCCCCATGCGGTCATGGACAACGCAGTCAAGTTGCCCGACCTGATCCGCAAACTGCAGGACACGCCCAACCTGCTGATGTGGATGTCTGGCCACCGGCACTTGAACACGGTCAAGGCGCTGCCCGCTTACAGCGATGAAGCCCGCACCCAGCTCGTGCCTGAGAAGAGTTTCTGGCAGGTTGAGACCTCCTCCCTGCAGCATTTTCCACAGCAGTTTCGTACCTTCGAGATCTATCTGAACAGCGACTACACGGTGTCCATCGTGGCGGTCAATGTGGACCCGGAAGTGGCCGAAGGCACGCCAGCCGCGACATCGCGGAAGTACGCGATTGCCGAGCATCAGATTGCCCGGAACAACCTGCGACAGAACGAGCCCAACCGTGTGTATTTCCCCGGTAGCCGTCTCAAAGTCGACAGCATGGACCCCACACGCCAGCAGGACGACTCCATCGATCCGAGCATCCACTACGGCAACGTGGATGGCGTGCCGTACTGCGCCTCCTACAACGCGGAACTGTTCAAGCAGCTGACCCCGACGATGATCGAGGTTCTGAAGAAAATCGCTTGACCAACTTGGTCCTGGTTGGCCAACTGCCACCGCCAGATGGTTGAGTGCCTGAGGCAGCAGTCGTCCCTGGCAACGCCTCTTCCGGTTGCCCAGGGACGTGTCACAACGTTCACCGCCGTCCTGCAATATTGACCTGAATCAAGTTTCATCCCAAGGAATTTGCCCTGCGCAAAATAAGCTGGGAAGATGAACGCAGTTTCGGGACGTTGGTCCTGTTCTCGAAGGAAATCCATGCATTTGAGACTCAAAAATGCTGCTCGGGTGTGGCTCACATCACTGGGTGCCTGCGTCGTCATGATTGGGACGGCCACGGCGACGGAAATCAAGATCGGCGGCACCGGCAATGCGCTGGGCACCATGCAACTGCTGGGCGACGCCTACAGCCGGAAATACCCGGACGTGAAAGTCACCGTCTTGCGCAGCCTTGGCAGCAGCGGCGCGCTGCTGGGCGTGCCCCAGCGGGCCATCGACATCGGCCTGAGTTCCCGCACGCTGACCGAGGAAGAGCGCAGCAAAGGCCTCGTCGCCACCGAGTACGCGCGCACGCCAACCGTACTGGCGGTCTCCCCAAAAACCAAGGTCACCGGTCTCACCCGTGAGCAGTTGGCCGACATCTACACCGGTAAGCTGGCCCAATGGCCGGACCGCATCACGATTCGCCCGGTTCTGCGGCAACCGGGCGACGACAACACACGTCAGCTCAGAGCCCTGTCACCGGCCATCGAGCAGGCCCTCACTGTTGCCGAAAAGCGACCGGGCCTGCCCTATGCCATGACGGACCAGGAAGCAGCCGACAAGATCGAAAGCGTGCCCGGCGCCATCGGCGTCTCCACCCTGGCATTGATCCTGTCCGAGGGGCGTCAGATGCGCAGCCTGTCCCTGGATGGCGTGGAGCCGACGGTGCACAACGGCGCCAGTGGCCGCTACCCCATGGCCAAGCATTTCTTTTTCATCACGCAGTCGACGCCGTCGCCGGCGGTCCAGCAGTTCATCTCGTTCGTCCGATCACCCGCCGGCCGGGACATCCTGACGCAAACAGGCCACTGGCTGCCCTGAGCAGCGCCGCATGCAGGCCCGCTCAGATCGCATCGCGCGCGTCATCACCCGTCTGGCGGTTGGTGTCGCGGTGCTGGCGGTCATCAGCGCGCCCCTGGGCTACAGCCTCACCGTACTGAGAGATGTCAACCGCGAGCTTGAGTTCAAAGCCAAAGTCAAAGCCACCGCCCTGAGCGGCCTGATTGCCGAAAACCCCGATGCCTGGATGTTCGCGAAGAACCGGCTGGAAGGCCTGATCACACGGGAGCCGGTGCCACTGGCCGGCGAACAGGTTGAAGTTTTCGACAGCGTCGACCAGTTGATCCATCGCAGCGGCCTGCCACCGGCTGCCCCCACCCTGACCCAAAGTTATCCGCTGTATGACGCCGGGCACGTGGTGGGCCGGCTCGATGTGCGCGCCTCGCTGCGCGGCCTGGTCCACGGCGCTGTCTATGCCACCGTGTACGGCATGCTGCTCGGCGCACTGGTTTTCCTCATCGTGCGCACCCTGCCCTTGCGGGCCTTGCGACGCATCCTGAAGGAGCTGTACGACGAGAAGGAGCGGACCGAGACCACGCTGCAGGCCATCAGTGACGCCGTGATCCGGACCGATGCGCAGGGCCGCATCCGCTACGTGAACCTGACCGCCCAAAACATGCTCGGCATCACGCTGGCACAGGTTGACGGACAGGCGATCGCGGCGGTAGTGCGCCTGCGGGACGACAAGACCCACGATCCATTGGACGACCCGCTGGCACAGGCAATGGCGAAACAGGCCGTGATTGCCGGCCAGGGCCGCAGTGAGCTGTGCCGACCGGACCAGTCCGTCGTGGCGGTCGAGGAATATGCGGCACCGATCTTTGATGAGATGGGTGTGATCACCGGTGGCGTGCTGGTGCTGCGCGACGTCAGCCTGACCCGCGCCTTCACCGAACAACGCGCCTGGGAGGCGACCCACGACGCCTTGACTGGGCTCTTCAACCGGCGTGAGTTTGAAAGCCGTGTCAAAGCCGCCTTGTTGGGCGTGCAGGCGTCCGGCGAAAACCATGTCATCTGCTTTCTGGATCTGGACGCCTTCAAGGTGATCAACGACACCGGCGGCCACACGGCGGGCGACCAGTTCCTGATCCAGCTCGCCCATCTGCTGCGCTCGTGCGTGCGGGACTCGGATACGCTGGCCCGGCTGGGCGGCGATGAATTCGGCGTGCTGCTGCATGGCTGCGAGATCGATCACGCCAAGCGGATTGCCGCCGACCTGCTGGCGGCCATCAAGGATTTCCGCATGACCTGGGAGTCCAAGGTGTTTTCGGTCGGCGTCAGCATCGGCCTGACCGTGATCAGCCCCGAGCACCTGAGTGCCGAGGAGGTGATCGGCGAAGCGGACAGCGCCTGCTACTGGGCCAAGGACCAGGGGCGCAACCGGATTCGTGTTTTCCTGCACACCGACAAGCAACTGGCCCAACGACGGGTTCAGTCGGATTGGGTGGCCCGCATCCGCGAGGCCTTTGACCTGGACCGCTTTGTGCTGTACCAGCAGACCTACCTGAACCTGAGCCCGGCGGCAGGCGAAAACGCGCACCTCGAGGTGCTGCTGCGCATGGAAGACGGCCATGGCGGCTTCATCGAACCCGAGGGTTTCCTGAATGCGGCCGAGCGGTACAACCTGATGCCCGAGATCGACCGCTGGGTCATCCGTCAGGTGTTCAGCCACTACCGCCAGCTGGTCGACGCGCGGAATGGTGGGCCCCTGACCTGCTGCATCAACCTGTCGGGTTCGTCGATCAATACCGAGGGCTTTTTCGACTTCATCCGGCAACAGATCGAGCGCTACCAGCCGGGTGCCGGCACCATCTGTTTCGAGCTGACGGAAAACGTCGCCATCAACAACCTGCAAGCCACGGAACAGTTCATCCGGCAATGCAAGTCGATCGGCATTGAATTTGCGCTGGACGATTTCGGCATCGGCAACAGCTCGCTGGGTTATCTGAAAAACCTGTCGGTCGACTACCTGAAGATCGACGGCGGTTTCATCCGCAACATCGAGCGCGACAAGATCGATCTGGCCCTGGCGGAAACCGTCAACCGCATCGGCCATATCCTGGGCAAGAAGACCGTTGCCGAGCATGTGGAGAACGATGCCATCCTCGACATCCTGCGGGCGATGGGCATCGACTACGCCCAAGGCAACGGCGTCTGCCCGCCCAGCCCCCTGCTGGCCCGGATCGCCTGAAGGATGCCGCGCGAATACCCCGGCGCGATTCTTGCAAGAAAATGCATCATGCATGAACCCTTGCGCATAGTCGTGGTGGCCCCAGATCTGGCCGTGAGCGACCCGAATGACGACGATGCCATCGCCCAGGCCGAGCGCTCGCGCAGCCTGCGCATCGGCCTGCTGGAAAGCGGCTTCAACCTGGTGGCTACCCTGCCGGCCGACGTGTTTCTGGCCGATCGCCTGGCGCAACTGCAACCCGACATGGTGATCGTCGACGCCGAAAGCGACGCGCGCGATGCGCTGGAGCACGTGGTGATGGCCACGCGCGAGGCGCCGCGCCCGATCGTCATGTTCACCAACGACAGCGATACCTCGCATGTGCGCGAGGCGGTGGCCGCAGGCGTGACGGCCTATGTGGTGGCCGGCCTGTCGCCCGAACGCATCCGCCCCATTCTGGATGTGGCGCTGGTGCGCTTCCAGCACGAACAGGCGCTGCACCAGGCGCTGGCCGAGACACGCAGCGAGCTGGACGAACTCAGCACCGAGCTGAAGGAGCGCAAGCTGATCGACCGTGCCAAGGGCCTGCTGATGCAGCGCCAGGGCCTGAGCGAAGCGGACGCTTACGCCAAGCTGCGCAAGACGGCCATGGACAAGGGCCTGAAACTGGCCGAGGTGGCGCAGCGCATGCTGGACGTGGCCGACCTGCTGTGACTGTTTTGGTGCGCCGCACAAAATCGGTGCGACTGCAGCAAATCAAGACAAAACAGCATCAACCTCTTGTGAACATTGCGCTACCAGCTATCAAATCAATAGCAATCAAGCGCATTCAAATGCTGGCACGCCCCTTGCATAAGAAGACACAAGACCACTAACGGTCTGCCGGCAGCCCCATCCAACGGCGGATGAGGCGGCCGACAAAGGACAAAGGCGTCCCCACCGGTAGGCACCGTCGTCATGACGTGCCCACCGCGTGAGGACGCCTTTTTTGTTTTCTTCGTCGACTCTAGGAGCTAGTGATGCCTGATCTTCTGAACGCCAAACTCAGCCGCCGCGCCGTGCTGCAGACCGCCGCCGTGGGTGCTGTCGGCATCGATCCCGCCCTGCGCGCCGCCGTCTATGCCGCCGGCTCCGATGCCCCCGAGAAGAAGGAAGTGAAGATCGGCTTCATTCCGCTGACCGACTGCGCCAGCGTGGTGATGGCCTCGGTGCTGGGCATCGACCAGAAGTACGGCGTGAAGATCATCCCGAGCAAGGAAGCCAGCTGGGCCGGCGTGCGCGACAAGCTGGTCAACGGCGAACTTGACTTCGCCCACGTGCTCTACGGCCTGGTGTACGGCGTGCACCTGGGCATCAGCGGCCCGAAGAAGGACATGGCCGTGCTCATGACCCTGAACAACAACGGCCAGGCCATCACGCTGAGCAAGAAGCTGGCCGACAAGGGCGCCGTCAACGGTGCCGGCCTGGCCAAGCTGATGGCGAGCGAGAAACGCGAATACACCTTCGCCCAGACCTTCCCCACCGGCACCCACGCCATGTGGCTGTACTACTGGCTGGCGGCCAACGGCATCAACCCGATGAAGGACGCCAAGGTCATCACCGTGCCGCCGCCGCAGATGGTGGCCAACATGCGCGTGGGCAATATGGACGGCTTCTGCGTCGGCGAGCCCTGGAACCACCGCGCCATCATCGACGGCATCGGCGTCACCGCCACCACCACGCAGGACATCTGGAAGGACCACCCGGAGAAGGTGCTGGGCACCACGGGCGACTTCGTCAAGAAGTACCCCAACACCGCGCGTGCGGTGACGGCGGCCATCATCGAAGCCGGCAAGTGGATCGACGCCAGCCTGTCGAACAAGAACAAGATGGCCGAGACGATTGCCGACAAGAGCTACGTCAACACCGGCGTCGACGCCATCAACCAGCGCATCCTGGGCCGCTACCAGGACGGCATGGGCAAGACCTGGGACGACCCCAACTACATGAAGTTCTACAACGACGGTGCGGTGAACTTCCCCTACCTGAGCGACGGCATGTGGTTCCTGACCCAGCACAAGCGCTGGGGACTGCTGAAGGACCACCCGGACTACCTGGGTGTGGCCAAGCAGATCAACCAGATCGATCTCTACAAGCAGGCCGCCACCGCCGCCAAGGCGCCGGTGCCGAAGGACGTCATGCGCTCTTCCAAGTTCATGGACGGCGTGGTCTGGGACGGCAAGGACCCGAAGAAATACGCCGACAGCTTCAAAGTCAAGGTCTGAGAGGAATCCATCATGGTCAGTGCCGTGTTTCATACCCCGGTGGAGCGAACCCCGCTTGGCTGCGTCGCGCTCCACCCCTCGAACGCTACAGAAAACGTAGCGCCTGCCGCACACCCCACCAGGGCCAGGGTTGCAAAACCCTCTGACCCCCCGGTGCCTGCCGCCGTGCAGGCCATGGGCTACGACTGGCGCGGCCTGGCCTTGCGTGTGATCCCCCCTGTGCTGGGCCTGGCCTTGCTGATCGGCATCTGGGCGCTGGTGACGCTCAGCAGCGGCAGCGGCATTCCCAGCCCGACCGAGACCTTCAAGCAGGCGCTGGATGTCTTCAGCGATCCGTTCTACCGCAAGGGTCCGAACGACCAGGGCGTGGGCTGGAACGTGCTGATGTCGCTGGAGCGTGTTGCCTTGGGCTTCGGCCTGGCAGCCGTGGTCGGCATCCCGGCGGGTTTCCTGATCGGGCGCTTCGAGTTCCTGAGCCGTATGTTCAACCCGCTCATCAGCCTGCTGCGTCCGGTTTCGCCGCTGGCCTGGCTGCCGATCGGCCTGATGGTGTTCAAGGGCGCCAACCCGGCCGCCATCTGGACCATCTTCATCTGCTCGATCTGGCCCATGGTCATCAACACCGCGGTCGGCGTGCAGCGCGTGCCGCAGGACTACATGAACGTGGCGCGCGTGCTCAAGCTGTCGGAATGGAAGATCGCCACCAAGATCCTGTTCCCCGCCGTGCTGCCCTACATGCTGACCGGTGTGCGGCTGGCGGTGGGCACCGCCTGGCTGGTGATCGTGGCGGCCGAGATGCTGACCGGCGGCGTGGGCATCGGCTTCTGGGTCTGGGACGAGTGGAACAACCTCAACGTCAAGAACATCATCATCGCCATCTTCGTGATCGGCATCGTCGGCCTGCTGCTCGAGTACGCCCTGATCAAGCTCGCCAGCGCCTTTACGTTCGAAGAGGTGAAGACTTAACCCACCCCTGAGCCGCGCCCAAGGGCGCGTCACCCCCTCAAGGGGGCGCCACCAGTGGTCCGGCAAAGCCGGTTCCACGGTGGCTCCCGGAAAGAAAAGGAGAACGTCATGAATGCATCCCACACATCCAAGTTCATCGAGGTCCAGGGCGTCGAGCAGACCTTCAAGACCAAGAAGGGCCTGTTCCCCGCGCTGCGCGACATCAACCTGACGATTGCCAAGGGCGAGTTCGTGGCGCTGATCGGCCATTCGGGCTGCGGCAAGTCCACGCTGCTCAACCTGATTGCCGGCCTCACCACCCCCACCGCCGGCACCCTGCTGTGCGGCAACCGCGAGATCGCCGGCCCTGGCCCCGACCGTGCGGTGGTGTTCCAGAACCATTCGCTGCTGCCCTGGCTGACCTGCTTCGAAAACGTCTACCTGGCGGTGGAACGGGTCTTCGGCGCCGCCAGCAAAAGCACCGGCGCCCCAGCCGAAAGCAAGGCCCAGCTCAAGGCCCGTACCGACGCGGCCCTTGAACTGGTGGGCCTGACCGCCGCGGCGCAGAAACGCCCGGGCGAGATCTCCGGCGGTATGAAACAGCGCGTCGGTATCGCCCGCGCCCTCTCCATGGAGCCGCAAGTGCTGCTGATGGACGAGCCCTTTGGCGCCCTGGACGCACTGACGCGCGCCAAACTGCAGGACGAACTGCTGGAGATCGTGGCGCGCACCAAGAGCACGGTGGTGATGGTGACGCACGACGTGGATGAGGCGGTACTGCTGTCCGACAAGATTGTGATGATGACCAACGGCCCGGCCGCCACCATTGGCGAGGTGCTGGCCGTGGACCTGCCGCGCCCGCGCAACCGGGTGCAGTTGGCCGAGGACCCGCGTTACATCAACTGCCGCAAGGCGGTGATCGACTTCCTCTACACCCGGCAAGCCCACGTAGAAAAGGTGGCGTGATCATGGACATGAGCGTCAACCCCAAAAACAAGATGAAGCTGGTGATGATCGGCAACGGCATGGCCGGCGTGCGCTCGCTCGAAGAGCTGCTGAAGATCGCACCCGACCTGTACGACATCACCGTCTTCGGTGCCGAGCCGCACCCCAACTACAACCGCATCCTGCTGTCGCCGGTGCTGGCCGGTGAGCAGAAGCTGGAGGACATCATCCTCAACGACTGGGCCTGGTACCAGGACAACGGCATCACCCTGCATGCCGGCTGGACCGTGACCGAGGTCGACCGCGTCAAGCGTCTGGTGCACGCGAAAAACGCCGCCGGTGAAACGATCAGTGCGCCCTACGACCGCCTGATCATGGCCACTGGCTCCAACCCCTTCATCCTGCCCATCCCGGGCAAGGACTTGGCTGGCGTGCTGGCCTACCGCGACATTGCTGACACGCAGGCCATGATCGACGCCGCTGCCAGCTACAAGCATGCGGTGGTGATCGGCGGCGGCCTGCTGGGCCTGGAGGCTGCCAACGGCCTGATGAAACGCGGCATGAGCGTGACCGTGGTGCATGTCTCGCCCTGGCTGATGGAGCGCCAGCTCGACGACGTGGCCGGCCGGCTGCTGCAGAAGTCGCTGGAAGAACGCGGCATGAAGTTCCTGATCGGCGCACAGACACAGGAGCTGGTCGGTGGCGAAAAAGGCCGCGTCAAGGCCGTGAAGTTCAAGGACGGCAGCGAGGTGCCGGCCGACCTGGTGGTGATGGCGGTGGGCATCCGCCCCAACACGGCACTGGCCGAGTCCATGGGCCTGCACGTCAACCGCGGCATTGTGGTGAGCGACACGCTGCAGACCACCACCGACGCGCGCATCTATGCGGTGGGCGAATGCGCGGCGCACCGCGGCATTGCCTACGGCCTGGTGGCGCCGCTGTTCGAGCAGGGCAAGGTGCTGGCCAACCACCTAGCGCAGTTCGGCATCGGCCGCTACACCGGCTCGCTGACCTCGACCAAGCTCAAGGTCACCGGCATCGACCTGTTTTCTGCCGGCCAGTTCATGGGCGGTGACGACACCGAAGAGATCGTGATGAGCGACCCGGCCGGCGGCGTCTACAAAAAGCTGGTGCTGAAGGACGACAAGCTGGTCGGCGCCTGCCTGTACGGCGACACGGTGGACGGCAGCTGGTACTTCAAGCTGCTGCGCGACGGCCGCCCGGTGGCCGACATCCGCGACAAGCTGATGTTCGGCGAATCGAACATCGGCGACGCCGGCCACGAAGGCCACAGCAAGGCAGCCGCCATGGCCGACACGGACGAGGTGTGCGGCTGCAACGGCGTCACCAAGGGCACCATCTGCAAGGCCATCAAGGAAAAAGGCCTGTTCACGCTGGATGAAGTGCGCAAGCACACCAAGGCCAGCGCCTCCTGCGGCTCCTGCACCGGGCTGGTGGAGCAGATCCTGATGTTCACCGCCGGCGGCGACTACTCGGCCACACCCAAGACCAAGGCCATGTGCGGCTGCACCGAGCACGGCCATCAGGCGGTGCGTGATGCGATCCGTGAACACAAGCTGCTGACCATTGCCGACGTCTTCAAGTTCATGGCGTGGAAGACACCCAATGGTTGTGCCTCCTGCCGCCCGGCCGTGAACTACTACCTGATCAGCACCTGGCCCAAGGAAGCCAAGGACGATCCGCAAAGCCGTTACATCAACGAACGCAGCCACGCCAACATCCAGAAGGACGGCACCTACAGCGTGATCCCGCGCATGTGGGGCGGCGAGACCACGGCCGACGAGCTGCGCCGTATTGCCGATGCGGTGGACAAGTACCAGATCCCGACCGTCAAGGTGACCGGCGGCCAGCGCATCGACCTGCTGGGCGTGAAGAAGGAAGACCTGCAGGCGGTGTGGCGCGACATCGGCATGCCCAGTGGCCACGCCTACGCCAAGGCGCTGCGCACGGTGAAGACCTGCGTGGGCAGCGAGTGGTGCCGCATGGGCACGCAGGACAGCACGCAGATGGGCAAGGACCTGGAGCGCGCCATGTGGCGCATGTACGCGCCGCACAAGGTGAAGTTCGCGGTGTCGGGTTGCCCGCGCAACTGCGCCGAGGCCGGCATCAAGGACGTCGGCATCATCGGCGTCGATTCCGGCTGGGAGATGCACATCGCCGGCAACGGCGGCATCAAGACCGAGGTGGCGCACTTCTTCACCAAGCTCAAGACCGCGGAAGAAGTGCTGGAGTACACCGGCGCCTTCATGCAGCTCTACCGCGAAGAGGGCTGGTACCTGGAGCGCACGGTGCACTACGTGAACCGCGTCGGCCTGGACTATGTGAAAAAGAAGATCCTCGACGACCACGAGGGCCGCAAGGCGCTGTGGGAGCGGCTGCAGTTCGCACTCGACGGCGAGCCTGATCCCTGGTTCGAATTCGACAAAGCCACGGTCGACACGCGCCAGTTCGAAAAACTTTCAGCGTGAGGAGAAACACCCCCGAAGCGGCTGTCGCCGCCTCCCCCTCAAGGGGGCAACGCCAGTGGCCCGGCAAAGCCGGTTCCACGGCGTTCCCCGCCTGGAACAGTTCGTGCGTAGCAGTTCGCTCATTGCAGGCGCACAGAAAAGGAGAGAGTCATGAGTGAATGGAAAACCATCTGCCGCGTGGAAGACATCCCGGTGCTGGGTTCGCGCCGTGTGGCGCGCCCGCAGGGCATGGACGTGGCGGTGTTCCGCAACGACCAAGACCAGGTCTTTGCCCTGCTCGACCGCTGCCCGCACAAGGGCGGCCCGCTGAGCCAGGGCATCGTGTTCGGCACCCATGTGGCCTGCCCGCTGCACAACTGGACCATCGGCCTCGACACCGGCTGCGCCAGGGCACCCGATGAAGGCAGTACACCACGTTTTGCCGTGCAGGTAACCGACGGTGTGGTGCAGCTCGATGCACAGGAACTCGCTACGCTGGCGATCGACGTCCAGCCCCCGGTGGCCGGACCGTGCCAGAGAAAGACCGCCTGCGCATGAGCCCTGGCGCCGTCAAGGAGACCAAATCAACCTGCCCCTACTGTGGGGTAGGTTGTGGTGTCATCATCGAGTCGCGGGGTGACCAGATCACCGGCGTGCGCGGCGACCCGGCGCACCCGGCCAACTTCGGCCGCCTGTGCTCGAAAGGTTCGACACTGCACCTGACCGCCAGCCCTGAGATCACGCAGCAGGTCCGGCTGCTGCAGCCGATGCAACGCCTGCAGCGCGACGCGGCGCCGCAACCCATCCACTGGAACGATGCGCTCGATCTTGCCAGCACGCGCTTTGCCGACATCATCCGCGAGCACGGCCCCGACGCAGTGGGCTTCTACGTCAGCGGCCAGCTGCTGACCGAGGACTACTACGTCTTCAACAAGCTGGCCAAGGGTCTGATCGGCAGCAACAACATCGACACTAACTCGCGCCTGTGCATGAGCAGCGCGGTGGCGGGCTATAAGCAGACGCTGGGCGCCGACGCGCCGCCGGCCTGCTACGACGATGTGAACCACGCCGACTGCCTGTTCATCGTCGGCTCGAATGCGGCCTGGGCGCACCCCATCCTGTTTCGCCGCATCGAGGAAGCCAAGCGCAACAACCCGAATCTCAAGATCATCGTCGCCGACCCGCGCCGCACCGACACCGCCGGCAGCGCCGATCTCTACCTGCCCATCCAGCCCGGCACCGACGTGGCGCTGTTCAACGGCCTGCTCTACATCATGCTGTGGGAAGGCTGGCTCGACAGCAGCTATATCGCCGCCCACACCAGCGGCTTCGAGACCCTCAAGACCACGCTGCAGGACTACACGCCTTACCTGGTAGCGCAGACCTGCGGCATCGACAAGCAGACGCTGTACGAAGCGGCGCGGCTGTTTGCCACCGGTGCCAGCGGCGACCCGCAACGGCGGGGTGCCACGCTCAGCCTGTATTGCCAGGGCCTGAACCAATCCAGCAGCGGCACCGCCAAAAACGCCGCGCTGATCAACCTGCACCTCGCCGCCGGCCAGATCGGCAAGCCCGGCGCCGGCCCCTTTTCGCTCACCGGCCAGCCCAATGCCATGGGCGGGCGCGAGGTCGGCGGCCTGGCCAATCTGCTGAGCGCCCACCGTGATCTGGCCAACCCGCAGCACCGCGCCGAAGTCGCCGCGCTGTGGGGCGTGCCCTCGGTGCCGGAAAAACCGGGCAAGACCGCGGTCGAGATGTTCCAAGCCGCGGCCGACGGCGAGATCAAGGCCTTGTGGATTGCCTGCACCAACCCGGCCCACTCCATGCCCGACCAGGCCACCGTGCGCCGCGCCCTGCAGCGCGCCGAGTTCGTGGTGGTGCAGGAAGCCTTTGCCACCCCTGCCACCTGCGACTTTGCCGACCTGCTGCTGCCCGCCACGACCTGGGGTGAAAAAGACGGCACCGTCACCAACAGCGAACGCCGCATCTCGCGCGTGCGCGCGGCCGTGCCGGCCCCGGGCCAGGCACGTCACGACTGGCAGATCGTCGTGGACTTCGCGCGCCGCCTGCAGGCGCGCGGCATCGGCCCGCGCAACGAACTCTTTGCTTACGCAACGCCCGAGTCGGTCTGGAACGAACACCGCGCCTCCACGCGCGGCCGCGACCTCGACATCACCGGCCTGAGCTACACGTTGCTCGAAGCAGCACCCCAGCAATGGCCGTGTCCTGCAGACACGGCCCAAGGCCACAAGACGAACGGTAACGCGACCGCGTTGCCGGCCCTCGGCCGGCAAATTGGCAAGGCGCGCCTGTACGAAGACGGTGTCTTCCCCACACCGGACGGCCGCGCCCGTTTTGCCAACACCGTCTACAGAGAAGTGGCCGAGCCGCGCGAGTCACGTTACCCGTTCTCGCTCACCACCGGCCGCCTGCGCGACCACTGGCACGGCATGAGCCGCACCGGCACCTTGGGCCGGCTGTTCGGCCACGTGGCCGAACCCAGCGTGCAGATGAATGCGCAGGACATGACGCGCCGCGGCCTGGCCGAAGGTGATCTGGTGCACGTGACCAGCAAACGCGGCTCCATCGTGGTGCCACTGCAGGCCAGCGCGGAAGTGGCCGCCGGCCAGGCCTTCATGGCCATGCACTGGGGACCGGAGTACCTGAGCGGCCAAAGCAGCACCGGCCAACCGCTGGCCGGCGTCAACGCGCTCACCACCTCGGCCTTCTGCCCCGATGCCAAACAGCCCGAACTCAAGCACGCGGCGGTCAAGATCCTCAAGGCCGAGCTGCCCTGGACGCTGCTGGCCATGGCTTGGTTGCCGGCCGACAGCGCGCTGCGCACACGCGAAGCGCTGCGCCGCCTGATGCTGCGTTTTCCTTTTGCCAGCTGTGTGCCGTTCGGGCGCGACCGCACGGGTGTGCTGCTGCGCGCTGCCGCGCATGAAGCCCCGCCGGCTGAGCTGCTGGCTGAGGTGGAAGCCTTGCTGGATCTGAACGATGCCAGCGTGCTGCACTACGCCGACCCCAAGCGCGGCCAGCGTCGTGCCGTGCGACTGCAGCGTTCGGCGGAGCAGGCCACCGTGGAAGGTTTTCTGCTGGCCGGCGACACGCGTGCCGAGGCCTGGCTCAAGACCCTGCTGCAGGACGAACTGCCGGCCCAGGCTTTTGGCCGTGCGCTGCTTCAAGGCAGTGCCACCGCCCCGGTGGCGCTGGCGCCGCGCAGCCGCCAAGTCTGCACCTGCTTCAACGTCAGCGAAAGCGCGATCCATACGCAACTGGCGCACTGCGGCGGCAGCGACAGCGAGCGGCTGACCCAGCTACAACAGGCGCTGCGTTGTGGCACCAACTGTGGCTCCTGCGTGCCCGAGCTGCAGCGCCTGGTGCGCGCCTCTATGCCCTTGCAACAGGCGGCTTGAACTGGGCATGGCGCGTGAATCAACTTATTACCAAAATTTATAACAACGGGTTCAAAATCTCCATCCATGGGCATTGGCAACTACATCCGGGAAATCGGCCGCGGCAAGGAAGGCGCGCGGTCGCTGTCGCGCGCGCAGGCGGCTGATCTGTTCGGCCAGGTGCTGGACGGCACGGTGAGCGACCTGGAGATTGGCGCCTTCTGCCTGGCCATGCGCATCAAGGGCGAAACGCCCGAAGAGATGGCCGGCTTTCTCGATGCCACCCACACGCGTCTGCAGCACGTGCCGGCCCGGCAACCGGTGGTGGTACTGCCGAGCTACAACGGCGCGCGCAAGCTGCCCGGCCTGCTGCCGCTGCTGGCCCTCTTGCTGGCACGCGAAGGCCTGAGCGTGCTGGTGCATGGCACGCCGACCGAGTCGTCGCGTGTCTATACATCGGAAGTGCTGTTGGCGCTTGCTGTTCCTGCGCAAACAGCTATCAAAAACATAGCGCCCGGCGAGGTGCAGTTCGTTCCCACGGCCCTGCTGAGCCCCGGCCTGCAGCGCCTGCTGGAAGTGCGCCGCGTGGTGGGCCTGCGCAACCCGGCGCACAGCCTGGTCAAGCTCATGAACCCGGTGGCCGGCAAAGCGCTGATCGTCAGCAGCTACACGCACCCGGAATATGCCCATTCGATGGCTGCCACCTTTGAGCTGATCCAGGCCAACGCGCTGCTGCTACGCGGCACCGAAGGCGAGGCCGTGGCCGATGCGCGCCGCATGCCGCAGATGGACGGTTTCATCGCCGGCCAGCGCAGCACCTTGCAGGAAGCACAAAGCGGCTCGCTGCTGGCCCTGCCCGGCCTGCCGCAAAGCCCCGAGGCCGCGGCCACCGCGACCTACATCCGCGAAGTGCTGGCCGGCCGCAACGAAGTGCCGGCGCCGATTGCGGTGCAGGTGGAACACATCTTGCGTCTGATCCGTCAGATCTAACCCGCTCCTGGAGCCCGCCATGACCCAGCCCTCTTTTTCCTCACTTGGCTCAGCCCTCGGTAGCTGCACCCTGGTCGGCGCCGGCCCGGGCGACCCGGAGCTGCTCACGCTCAAGGCGCTGAAGGCGATCCAGAACGCGACCGTGCTGTTCGTCGACGACCTGGTGAACGAGGCCATCGTCGCCCATGCTGCACCGACCGCACGCATCGTCCACGTGGGCAAGCGCGGCGGCTGCAAGTCGACGCCGCAGTCCTTCATCGAAAAACTGATGATCACCGCGGTGCGCGAAGGTGAACGCGTGGTGCGCCTCAAAGGCGGCGACCCCTTCATCTTCGGCCGCGGCGGCGAAGAGGTGGAACACCTGCAGGAGGCCGGTATTCAGGTCGAGGTGGTCAACGGCATCACCGCCGGTCTGGCTGCCGTCACCTCGCTCGGTGTGCCGCTCACCCACCGCGACCACGCGCACGGTGTACTGTTCCTCACCGGCCACGCCAAACCCGGCGACAGCGGGCCGGACTGGCGCGCGATTGCCGCCACTGCACGCACGGCCAAACTCACGCTGGTGATCTACATGGGCGTCAGCGGTGCGCAGCAGATCGAGCACGGCCTGCTGTCTGGCCTGCCCGACAGCACACCAGTGGCACTGATCCAGAATGCGTCGCTGCCAACGCAACGCCACGCCGTCACCACATTGGCCGAGCTGCACACCACGCTGGTGCGCGAAGAACTGGGCAGCCCCTGCGTCATCGTGGTGGGCGACGTACTGCAGGGCCTGCTGCAACTGCAGCAACAGGAAACTGGCCCGGCCTTTGCTTGGGGAACCTGAGCGGGGTCGTTGGGCCCCGCCTTGAAGCGGGAGTCCACAATGAACCATCAGTTTTCCGTCGCTGTCACACCCACTCTCCCCACGGCAACTGCAGTCGCCACCACGGTGGCCGGCCTGTCGCTCGTCAACCTGGCGGCACGCCAGCGCATGCTGTCGCAGCGCATGATCCTGCAGACCGTGCTGGCGTCACAGGGTGATGCCGTCAAGCTGGAGGAGGCCCGCAAATCTCTGCAGGTCTTCACCGAAAGCCAGCAGCATCTGCAGGGCACACCCCGCCACCTGGAAGCCAGCAGCGCGCGCAAGATCGAAGCGACCTACCACGGTGCCCAAGGCGTGGCGCACGTGATCGAGGCCTTCATCAACCTGGTGCGCACCACGCTGGACCACATTGCACACCGTAATGCACACCAGGCCGACACCTTGGCCGAGCTGGTGAGCCATACCGACAAGGTGCTGGCGGCGCTCAACACCGCCACCACCGCCTTCGACGAGATCACCAAGGCCAAGTCCGACGCCATGATGCGTGAACTCAGCGGCATCGTGGGCGACATTCAGAGTGTGGCCAAGGAAGCCAAGGTGGTGAGCTTCAACGCCCAGGTCATGGCAGCGCGCGCCGGCCAGCACGGGCGCGAGTTCGCCGTGGTGGCCACCGTGCTCTCCAACATCACCGGCGAGATCGACGGCCTGACACGCAAGGCCATGCTGCTGGCCGACCGCAACAAGCTGGCGGCGTGAAACAAACACCCCCAGGCTGCGCGCACTTCGTGTCGCTGCGCCACCCCCCTTTGCAGGGGGCAACGCCAGTGGACCGGCAAAGCCGGTTCCACGGCGTTCCTCGCTTGGACCTTTAGTACGCAGCTGCTCACGCGCCGGATCAGCCCATAAACTCGGGCCATGCAGAAATTCGATGTCGTGGTGATCGGCGCTGGTGCGGCCGGCCTGTTTTGTGCGGGGGTAGCAGGCCAACGCGGGTGCAAGGTGCTGGTGCTCGACCACAGCCCCAAGGTGGCGGAGAAGATCCGCATCTCCGGCGGCGGGCGCTGCAACTTCACCAACCGCGACCTCGACGTGCGCGCGCCGCACAAGCACTTCATCAGCGACAACCCGAACTTCTGCCGCTCGGCGCTGAGCCGCTACACACCACAGGACTTCCTCGCGCTGCTGCAGCGCGACGGCATTCCCTTCCACGAGAAACACAAGGGCCAGCTGTTCTGCGACCGCTCGGCGGACGACATCGTCCAGCTGCTGCTGCGCGAGTGCGAGGCGGGCGGCGTCACGCGCTGGCAGCCCTGTGGCGTCAAAGCCATCCGGTTTTCAGCCTCCAGCCCTGATGGAAAAAGCGCTGGCAGCTATGAAATCGATAGTGACCAAGGCACAATCCAGTGCCGCGCCGTGGTGGTGGCCACCGGTGGCCTGTCGATTCCGAAGATCGGCGCCACCGACTTCGGCTACCGAGTGGCCAAGCAGTTCGGCCTGAAACTCATCGAGCCGCGCCCGGCCCTGGTGCCGCTTACCTTCGACGGCGCCGCCTGGGCGCCCTACACCGGACTGTCCGGCCTGGCGCTGCCGGTGCAGATCGAGACGGGTACGAAGAAAGAAAGAATGGCCTTCCTGGAAGACCTGCTGTTCACCCACCGCGGCCTGTCGGGCCCGGCAGTGCTGCAGATCTCCAGCTACTGGAAACCCGGCACCCCGATCCGCATCAACCTGGCACCCGAGCAGGACCTGCTGCAGTTCCTGCAGGAGGCCAAGGCGCGCTCGCGCAAACTGATCGTCAACGAACTCGCCACCCAGTTGCCCAGCCGGTTGGCCGACGCCTGGGTACAGCAGGACACCGCCTGGCAGCGCCCGGTGAACGAGGCCACCGACAAGGCCCTGGCCGCGCTGGCCGACCGGCTGGCGCGCTGGGAGCTCACGCCCACCGGCACCGAGGGTTATGCCAAGGCCGAGGTCACCGCCGGCGGGGTGGACACGCGCGAACTCTCAAGTCAGACCATGGAAGCGCAGAAGCAGCCCGGGCTGTACTTCATCGGCGAGGTGGTGGACGTGACGGGTTGGCTTGGCGGTTACAACTTCCAGTGGGCATGGGCGAGCGGCCATGCCTGCGGCATGGCCGTCGCCCAAGGGGCGCATTAAGGCATCTCCCCCGGACGGCCTCACTTTGTGTTGGCCGTCTGCCCCCATCCGGGGGCAGGCCACGCCACGCGTGGCCTTGGTTGGAAACCGGGCGGGTTGCCGGCGCTGGCCAAACCGCTATAATGTTGGACTTTGCTGGCATAGCCCCGCCGGCCAATACTAGTTACAGGCGGGGCACTTCGCGGTACACGGCGTGCAGGCCCGATCTTCCTGTCCACCCTCTGACCGCACATTTCGGAAATCAAGACGTAATGACGACCATTCGTGTTAAAGAAAACGAGCCGTTTGACGTGGCCCTGCGCCGCTTCAAGCGCACCATTGAAAAACTGGGCCTGCTGACCGACCTGCGCGCACGCGAGTTCTACGAGAAGCCGACCGCCGAGCGCAAGCGCAAGAAGGCTGCTGCTGTGAAGCGCAACTACAAGCGCATCCGCTCGATGCAGCTGCCCAAGAAGCTGTACTGATCGCGCCGGGGTCCGAGACCTCAGAGCATCCACAACCCGCGCTCGGGACGCCAGGCGCGGGTTTTGTTTTTTCTGCGCCAATAACCTTGCAGGACAGACCGCAGCAATACCGTCGCCAGCGCTGCCCTCAACTGATTGAAGGAATGACCATGTCACTCAAAGACCAGATCACCGAAGACATGAAGGCCGCCATGCGCGCCAAGGACAGCGAACGCCTGGGCACCATCCGCCTGCTGCAGGCCGCACTGAAGCAGAAGGAAGTCGATGAACGCATCACGCTCGATGACGTGGCTGTGGTGGCTGTGGTCGACAAGCTGATCAAGCAGCGCAAGGACTCGGTCGCCGCCTTCGTGCAGGCGGCACGCCAGGACCTGGCCGACAAGGAAAGCGCCGAGATCAAGGTGCTGGAAGCCTACCTGCCGCAGCGCATGAGCGCCGAGGAAGTGGCCACCGAAGTCAAGGCCATCGTGGCCGAACTGGGTGCCAAAGGTCCGGGCGACATGGGCAAGGTCATGGGCGTGGTCAAGACCCGCCTGGCCGGCAAGGCCGAGATGGGCCAGGTGTCGGCCGCCGTCAAGGCCGCGCTGGCCGGCTGATTTTCCCTCACAAGGGCTGTTTCCTCCCCCTGTCCAGCCGGGACTGGGGAGGGGAAGAAACCTCTTGCCAAGAGGCGGTCAGCTACCCGCCACCTTCATCTTGCTCAGCAGGATCGAACCCACGGTCTTGGCACCGTAGTTGTAGGCATCGGCACCCACGGCCTGGATGCCTTTGAGCATGTCTTTCATGTTGCCGGCGATGGTGATCTCATGCACCGGGTAGGCGATGCGGCCCTTTTCGACCCAGAAGCCGCTGGCACCGCGCGAGTAGTCGCCGGTGACGTAGTTGACGCCCTGGCCCATCAATTCGGTGACAAACAGGCCGGTGCCAAGTTTCTCCAGCATGGCGTCCAGGTTGTCGCCCGCCTGCGTCAGACGCGAGGTCAGCGTCAGGTTGTGAGAACCGCCGGCGTTGCCGGTGGTCTTCATGCCGAGCTTGCGCGCCGAGTAGCTGCTCAGGAAGTAGCCCTGCACGCGCCCGGCCTCGACCACCGAGCGCGCCTTGACGCGCACACCCTCTTCGTCGAACGGCGAGCTGCCCTTGCCGCGCAGCACGAACGGATCTTCCAGGATGTCAATGTGTTTCGGCAGCACCGGCTTGCCCAACGAGTCGAGCAGGAAGGAGCTCTTGCGGTACAGCGCGCCGCCGCTCAGCGCCTGCACCAGCGCGCCGAGCAGGCCGGCGGCCAGCGGCGACTCGAACAGCACCGGCACTTCGCGTGTGCTGATCTTGCGCGCCTTCAGGCGGCTCAGGGCGCGCTCGGCGGCGTAACGGCCAATCGCCTGCGGCGAGGCCAGGTCATCGGGGTGACGCTGCGAGCTGTACCAGTAGTCGCGCTGCATGTCGTCGCCCTTGCCGGCAATCGGCGAGACGGAGATCGAATGGCGCGAACTGGCATAACCGCCGCGGAAACCGTGCGTGTGGGCGCTGAAGAAGTGCGATTGCTGGGCCGACACCGCCGCGCCCTCGCTGTTGGTGATACGACGGTCGGTCTTGAGGGCAGCCTCTTCGGTCACGCGCGCCAGCTCGGCCGCCTGGGCACTGTTGATGGCCCAGGGGTGGAACAGGTCCAGGTTCTTGCTGGCGGCCGACGGCGACACGATGTCCTGTTCTTCCGGCAGGCCGGCCACCGGGTCTTCGGCGGTGAAGCGGGCGATGTCGTAGGCGGCCTGCACGGTCTGTTCGATGGCAGCGCGCGAGAAGTCCGACGTGCTGGCGTTGCCACGGCGGTTGCCCACGTAGACCGTGACACCGAGCGACTTGTCGCGGTTGCGCTCCACGTTTTCCAGCTCGCCCTTGCGCACCGAGACGCTCAGGCCGCAGCCCTCGGAGGCCTCGGCGCCGGCATCGGTGGCGCCCAGTTTTTTGGCATGCGCCAGGGCGGTGTCCACCAGGTCTTCAAAGAAGGCGCGGCTGTAGCTGAAGCCGCTTTCTGCGCGAGGGTCGGGTTTGTTCATAGCGGGAGCTATGATACTTGGCCGTGCGCACCTCGACCGCGCCCCACCGGATTCCCCCAGACATGTCACGCAAACCCAAAAAAGGCTATTACGTCAAAGGCCAGTTCGTCGCCGAAGGCAGCGAACTCGACCTGGAGCTCAAACGCGAGCTCAAGGGCGACACCGAGATCAGCAAGACCGACCTCAAACGCGAAAGCGCCGAGCTGCAAAAGCTCGGCGAGGAATTGCTGACGCTGCGCGCCGACCTGATGGCCCGGCTCGACCTGTCGGACAAGCTGCGCGATGCCTTGAACGATGCCAAACGCATCACCAACTTCGAAGGCCGGCGCCGCCAGATGCAGTTCATCGGCAAGCTCATGCGCCTGCTGGACCCCGTCGTCATCGAGGCCATCCATGCCGCCCTGGCCGAGCAGCGTGCGCCTTCCGCGCGTGAAACGCAGTTGCTGCATGCGGCCGAACAATGGCGCGACCGCCTGATTGCCGACGACGATGCGGTGGCGCAGTGGATCAACAACTTCCCGCAGACCGACACCCAGCAGTTGCGCGCCCTGGTGCGCCAGGCACGCAAGGACGCCAAGCCGGCCGACAAGGCGGCCGTCTCGCAGGGCCTGGCACCGCGCCAGGGCCGCGCCTACCGCGAGGTATTCCAGCTGGTGCGTGAACAGCTTTCGACCCCTGACGCTTCTTCGGACAACGACCATGAGTGATTCATCCTGCGATCCGGTCAAGATCGGCATCGTTTCCATCAGTGACCGTGCCTCCAGCGGCACCTACGAAGACAAGGGCCTGCCCGCCTTGAAGGACTGGCTGAGCCGCGCGCTGAAAAACCCGATCACCTTCGAACCACGCCTGATCCCGGACGAGCAGGCCACCATCAGCGCCGCACTGATCGAGCTGGTGGACGCCGGCTGCGCCCTGGTGCTGACCACCGGCGGCACCGGCCCGGCATTGCGCGACGTCACGCCGGAGGCCACACTGGCCGTGGCGCACAAGGAAATGCCGGGTTTCGGCGAGCAGATGCGCCAGATCAGCCTGAAATTCGTGCCGACCGCCATCCTGTCGCGTCAGGTGGCGGTGATCCGCGACAAGAGCCTGATCATCAACCTGCCGGGGCAGCCGAAGTCGATTGCCGAAACGCTGGAAGGCCTGAAGGACGCCAACGGCAAGTCGGTCATGGACGGCATCTTTGCCGCCGTGCCCTACTGCGTGGACCTGATCGGCGGCCCCTACCTGGAAACCAACGACGAGGTCTGCAAGGCCTTCCGGCCGAAGTCGGCGATCCGGAGTCCGAAGCCGGCCTGAGCCGCCGCCCGCTTGTTAGCGGGCCTGCTTCGGCCCCAGGTGTCCGGCCTGCGCCACGAGATGCGCCTGAAACACCTGCGCAATCGGTGACAGGCGCTTGCCGCTGGGGTGCACGATGTGCCACTGAGACTGGATGGGGAACCCCCGCACATCCAGGATGGCCACCCCCTGCGAGGCGGGCCGCTCAGCCAGGGCATGTACGGAAATGACGGCAACACCCAAGCCACCTGCCACGGCTTCGCGCACGGCTTCATTGCTGCCCAGTTCCATCAGGCGCTGCGGCTTGAAGCGCTGCTTGCGGAAGTGGTCATCAATCGCCAGCCGTGTTCCCGAGCCCTGTTCACGCAGGATGAACCGCACCTCCCGCAGCGAGGGCAGCGTCACGCCACGCTGGCCGGCCAGCGGGCTTGAGGCACTGCCGATCAGCACCAGCGGGTTGGGCAGGAAAACGCGGTCCTCAAGGTCGATGTCGGCCGGAGGGCGGGACATGATGTACAGGTCGTCCAGGTTTTCGCGCAGCCGCGCCACCACACCGTCGCGGTTGAGCACCTCGAGCGAAATGTCGATTTCCGGATGCCGGCTGCAGAACTTGCCGAGCAGGCGCGGGATGAAGTACTTCGCCGTGCTCACCACCGCCACCTTGAGCCGGCCACGGGTCAAGCCCTTGAGCCCGTCGATCTTCTGGCCGAAGGCATCCCACTCGGCCGCCATCGCTCGGGCGGTCTGCGCCAGCTCCAGTCCCGCCTGCGTCAGATGGACGCGGCGCGCGACGACCTCATAAAGCGGCAAGCCAACGGACTCGCTGATTTCGCGCAACTGCATCGACGCGGTTGGTTGCGTGACGTGCATCGCGCGCGCCGCGGCGCTGACGCTGCCTGTCTCGGCCAAGGCGAGGAACAGGCGCAGCTGGCGAAACGTGACATTCATAAATAAAACTCTATATCAATGTGTTTGATTATCGATTTTACTTTGCATGCCGGTTTTTCTACGATCACCCTGTCTGGAGAACCCAATGCAAAACCTGCTCGACCCCGCCATCCTCTTTTTCGTGTTCGGCATGCTGGCCGGCACCCTCAAATCCAACCTCGAAATCCCGCAGCCGATCGCGCGCTTCCTCTCCCTGTACCTGCTGATGGCCCTGGGCCTCAAGGGCGGTTTCGCGCTGTCCCATTCCGGTTTCACCAGCGAGGTGGCAACCAGCCTGGGCTGCGCGGTCGCACTGGCCATGGCCGTCCCCCTGCTGAGCTACCAGGTGCTCAAGCATGTCGTGCCCCCCTATGACGCCGCCGCCATTGCGGCCACCTACGGCTCTGTCAGTGCCGTGACCTTTGTCACCGCTACCCAATTTCTGGAGAATCAGCAAATCGGATTCGGTGGCCACATGGCTGCTGCCATGGCATTGATGGAATCCCCAGCCATCATCTTCGGGGTGGTGCTGGCCAATGCACTGCGGCAACGTGAGCAGCCGGCCCTGGTCTGCGCCGGTGCCGGCGTTGCGGCCTTGCAGCCGGCCAAGCCCCCCCGCCTGGGAGCCATCCTGCGTGAATCGTTCACTGACGGTGCCCAGCTGCTCCTGCTCGGCGCCATGCTGGTCGGCATCCTGACCGGCGAAAGCGGCAAGGCCGCGATGCAACCGTTCTCGGGCGACCTGTTCAAGGGCATGCTGGCCTTCTTCCTGCTCGACATGGGCTTGCTGACGGCGCGCAACCTCGGGCAGCTGCGCCAGCAGCCGGCCTGGCTGCTTGGTTATGCGCTGCTGGCCCCCCTGGTGCACGCCAGCCTCGGCCTGGCCCTGTCCTGGGCGCTGGACGTGCCACTGGGCAACGCCATCCTGCTGATGGTGCTGGCTGCCAGCGCCTCCTACATCGCCGTGCCGGCCGTCCTGCGCCACGCCATTCCGGAGGCCCAGCCCGCGTTGTACTTCGGCCTGTCGCTCGGTGTGACCTTTCCGCTCAATATCCTGCTCGGCATTCCCCTCTACACCCGGATGGCACAATATGTTCTGAGTTGAGCGAGTCGTGCACCCGCCGGGTGGGCAGGACTTGCGCAACGCCCCCCAGCAACCACCCTGTGCCCGTCTCACACCTACTCCTGGCCTTGGCCGTCGTCGCGGTCTGGGGCACCAACTTCGTGGTCATCAAGTTCGGGCTGACCGAACTGCCGCCCCTGCTGCTGGCGACCATGCGTTTCCTGCTCAGTGCCCTGCCCTGGCTGCTGTTCATCCAACGACCCGCCGTGGCCTGGCGCTACCTGGTCAGCTACGGCGTGTTCATCGGTTTCATGTTCGGGCTGCTGTTCCTGGCCATGCGGGCCGACGTCTCACCCGGCCTGGCCTCGCTGCTGATGCAATCGCAGGTCTTCTTCACACTGCTGCTGGTGGCCTGGCTGCAGCACGAGCGCATGCGACCGGCGCAGTTGGCCGGCCTGGCCCTGGCCACACTCGGTTTTGCCCTGATTGCCTGGCAGAGTTTTGCCCAGGCCGGCCACGATGTCACGCCACTCGGTTTGGCTCTGGCCTTGGGGGGCGCCTTGTGCTGGGCCTGCGGCAACGTGGTGTCGCGCAGCATCGGCAAAGTGGACATGCTGGGTTTCATGGTCTGGAGCAGTGTGTTCGCCGTGCCACCGCTGCTGGGCCTGAGCCTGTGGTTTGAAGGCCCCGCCGCCATCACCGAAACCCTGCCGCGCGCCAGCCTGGCGGCTTGGGCGGCCATGCTCTGGCAGGCGCTGGGCAACACGCTGTTCGGCTTCGGCGCCTGGGGCTGGCTGCTGGCGCGCCACCCGGCCGCCACCATCACGCCCATGGCGCTGCTGATCCCCTTCTTCGGCATGGGCGCCTCCGCCCTGCTGCTGGGCGAACCGCTGCAGGCCTGGAAGCTCGCGGCAGCAGCCCTGGTGATGGCCGGCCTGGCCGTCAATGTGCTGCTCGGTCAGCGCCCGCGCCCACCCTGACGACACCAGCTTCTGATCTAGATCAGATCGGGGTCTTTGTTGTTGTTAATAATAATTACTATCATTAAGATTATTAATCCTTTTAAAGATCGGCACCATCATGACCGCCACCCACCTCCAGCGCCTGCTTCTGATCCTCACCGCCTCCTTGGCCCTGCACGCCGGGGCCGTGGAATACCCCATCGGCACCCCCCACCAGCGTGTCGGAATGGAGATTGCCGCGGTCTACCTGCAGCCCGTCACCATGGAACCGGACGGCATGATGCGCAAGGCCGAGGAGTCGGACATCCACCTCGAAGCCGACATCAAGGCCCTGGCCAACAACCCGAACGGTTTTGAGGAAGGCGCCTGGATTCCCTACTTGGTCGTCAAGTACGAAGTCAGCAAAGTGGGCTCCACACAAAAGGTCAGCGGTGACCTGATGCCCATGGTCGCCAATGACGGCCCGCACTATGGCGACAACGTCAAGATCTTCGGCCCCGGCAAGTACCACGTGAAGATCTCCGTGCTGCCGCCGTCGGCGAACGCCCACACCCATTTCGGCCGTCATACCGACCGCCTAACCGGCGTGCGCCCGTGGTTCAAGCCTTTTGATGTCGAATACGACTTTGTCTACGCCGGCATTGGCAAAAAAGGCGGCTACTGAACATGCGCCGCCCGGCCGTCCCTGCGCGGACCCGATCACTGGTCCTGGCTTGCGCCGCACTGCTGGCCGTACCGGCCTGGGCTGCACCGTCTCAGGAAGAACTGCTGCAGCTGCTGACGAAGCTGAGCCAGCGGCTCGACCAGTTGGAAAAGCGCAACAGCGAACTTGAAAAGCAGCTGCAGTCACAGCAGGCACGTGCCGCTGCACCCGTGGCGCCATCCCCGGCATTGGAGCAGCGTGTGCAACAGCTCGAGCAGGCGCAGGTGAAGATCGACAAGGGCCTGGAATCGGAGAGCATCAGCGAGAACGAGCCGGAACTGACCTCGCGCCTGAAAGCGGTGGAATACCAGTCGCTCAACACGCTCAAGGCCGCGCGGGTCATCGAATCACTCGACGGCGTGACCGCCGGCATCAGCCTGACCACCGTAGCGCAGCATCCCAACGGCACGGCGGTCAACTCGCCAGCCGGCACCGAGAACGGCCAGCTCAACTACCGCGCCGATGCCTTCGTGACCTTGCCGCTGCCCAAGGTGGGCGACACAGAAAGCCGGATCTTCGCCCAGTTCCGCATGGGGCAAGGCTCGGGGCTCAACGGCATGACGAGTTATTCCAAGCCGAATGCCAGCGCCTTCCGCGTTCTCTCGGCGCAGCCGGACGACTCGGTCGCCGTGCTGGGGCAGGCCTGGTACCAAGCCAGCATTCCGCTGCCTTTCGGCGGTTTCCAGCCGCATTCGCGCGAGAAGCTGGAGATCAATTTCGGCAAGATGGACCCCTTCGTCTTCTTCGACCAGAACGCAGCGGCCAACGACGAGACGCGCCAGTTCCTCAACACCGTGTTCGTTCACAACGCCTTGCTCGATGCCGGTGGCGACATCGGCGTTGATGCCAACGGCTTCTCGCCCGGCTTTCGCGTCTCTTATCTGAACAACCGCAGCAAGAGCGAAGCCTGGCGCCTGTCGTTAGGCGTGTTCGGCGCCGGGCGCGGCGCCAACTACCAGCAGTTCTTCTCCGCACCGCTAGTCCTGGCGCAGGCTGAAACCCAGTTGCGCTGGGACGGCAACCCCGGCAACTACCGCCTTTACTACTGGCAGAACGGCCAGGCCGCGGGTTATGACAGCGTGACGCGCACCCGCAGCGGCTGGGGTCTGTCGCTGGACCAGCGCGTGGGCGATGCCACCACACTCTTCGGCCGCTACAGCCAGCACATCGTCGGTGGTGGCGCACGTTTTTCCAGCGCATTGACACTCGGCGGCGAATTGGCCGGCTACGGCTGGGGGCGTGCCGGCGATTCGGTTGGCCTGGCCCTGGGCTGGCTGAAGACCAGTTCCGACTTTGCCCGCGATGCCATCACGACCACGGACTATGGTTTCGCCGCCGGCAACGGCGAACAGGTCGTCGAGCTTTACTACCGCTTCCGCATCAACAAGCAGTTCGAGCTCTCGCCTGACTTCCAGTACATCGGCCAGCCCGGTGCGGCACCCGGGGCATCACCGATTGCCCTGATCGGCCTGCGCGCACAACTCACCTTCTGACCAACACGATGCACCGCCCCACCATGAACCATTGCCGTATTGCATTGATGACACTGGCACTGCTGCTGAGTCCCCTGGCTTTGCAGGCCCAGGACATGCCGAGCTTCAACCTTACCATCAAGGCGGGCCGCTTTTACCCCGAGACAGTGGAAGTGCCGGCAAACACCAAGTTCCGCCTGCTGATCAAGAACGAGGGGCCGGGCCCCGAGGAGTTCGAAAGCATCGAGCTGCGCAAGGAAAAGGTGCTGGCGCCGGGCGCCTCCAGCTTTCTGATCTTCCAGCCGCTCAAGCAAGGCACTTACAAGTTCTTCGGCGATTTCCACCCCGACACGGCCCAGGGCCGGTTTGTCGCGAAATGAAAGCACGTCATGGGTAACTCACTATTTGTCGTCTGGCGGGAAAGCATTGAGGCCATGCTGGTCATCGGCATCCTGCACGCCTGGTTGAAGCGCAACGGCGGCGCCGGCCCGGGCCTGCGCGCCCTGTGGAGCGGCGTCGTGGCCGGCCTGGGGCTGGCACTGGCGTTGGGCTGGGCCATGCTGAGCGTGCAAAGTGAACTCACCGGCGAGGCGCTGGAATGGTTCCAGACCGCCATCCTCTTCATCGCAGCCGGCCTGATCGTGCAGATGGTGCTGTGGATGCAAAAGCACGGGCGCCAGATGAAGCAAAGCCTGGAGCAGGACATCTCCCGCGCCGCGGCATCGTCCGGTGCCTTCGGCATCGCGGCCGTGGCGGCGCTGGCCATCGCGCGCGAAGGCGCCGAGACGGTGATCTTCCTCTACGGCATGGGTCTGGAAAGCCCGGACTCCGGACAACTGGCAATGGGTGCCGCGCTCGGCCTGTTGCTGGCCTTGGCCACGGCCTGGGCGGTCAACCGCGGGCTGCGCTTCCTCGACTACCGCCGTTTTTTCCGCATCAGCGGCTTCCTGCTGTTGCTGCTGGCCATCGCCCTGCTGGTGGCGGGCATGGAGCGCCTCATCGGCATGGGCTGGCTGCCGACCCTGATCGATCCGGTCTGGGACAGCAGCGCCCTGCTGGACGACACCAGCCGCCTGGGTGCCATGGTCTCGGCCTTCACCGGCTACCGCGCCCGCCCCTCGCTGATGCTGGTGGCCCTCTACGCCGTCTACTGGAGCAGCGTTCTGCTGGTGCAGCGCCGCCTGAACCGCCATGCGTGAGGCCCCCATCACCCTCTACCCGGCAGGCAGCGCCGGCCGACCCCGCCCGGGCTGGCTGGCGCGGGTGGGGCAAGCCATGCAGGCTCACCGCCGCACGATCCTCGCGCTGCAGTGGTTCGTCGTCGTGGCCTACCTGACGCTACTGGTCATTCCCGCCTTCATGCCGCTGCCGCCCGAAGACGCGCACCTCTACGACAACCTGCGCCTGTTCGCACAGTTCATCTTCTGGGGCATCTGGTGGCCGTTCGTGATGTTGAGCATGATGCTGCTGGGCCGCATCTGGTGCGGCGTGTTCTGCCCGGAAGGCTCACTCACCGAACTCGCCAGCCGCCACGGCCTGGGGCGCCCCATTCCGCGCTGGATCCGTTGGAGCGGCTGGCCCTTCGTGGCCTTCGTCTGCACTACCGTCTATGGCCAGTTGGTCAGCGTCTACGAATACCCGCAGGCCGCGCTGCTGGTGCTGGGCGGCTCCAGTGTCGCGGCCGTGGCCGTGGGCCTGGTCTACGGCCGGGGCTCACGCGTCTGGTGCCGTTACCTGTGCCCGGCCAACGGCGTGTTCTCCTTGCTGGCCAAGATCGCCCCGGTGCACTTCCGCGTCGAAGAGCAGGCTTGGAAGGCCAGCCCCGAGCGCCGGCCCATGGTGAACTGCGCCCCGCTGATCGACATCCGCCACATGAAAAGCGCCTCGGCCTGCCATGCCTGCGGCCGTTGCAGCGGCTACCGCGATGCTGTGCAACTGGCCGCACGCTCGCCGGCACAGGAAATCCTCGCCACCCGCAACCGCGACGTTCGAACCGAAGAGGCGTTCACCCTCCTGTTTGGCGTGTTGGGCATCGCCACCGCGGCCTTCCTCTGGTCGTCCAGCCGCTGGCTGGTGCAGATGAAGTCCCTGCTCGCCAACTGGCTGGTCGAGCACGACATCCTGTGGCCGCTGAATGACGATGCGCCCTGGTGGCTGCTGACGCATTACCCCGCAGCCAACGACCTGTTCACCTGGCTCGACGGCTTCTGCATCCTGGCCTACATCCTGGGTGGCGGTGTGGCTGTGGGACTGATCGTGCTGGCCTGCATCCGGCTGGCCGCACGCATGGCCGCCGCGCCGGACCTGTCCTGGCAACGCCTGTCGTTGGCGCTGATTCCGCTGGCCGGCATGGGCATTTTTCTCGGCCTGTCCATGCTGACACTGGGCCACCTCAAGGCCGAACGGGTGTCGCTGGAATGGGTGGCGCCGGTGCGCGTCGTCCTGTTGGTGCTGGGCAGCAGCTTCTCTGCCTGGCTGGGAGCGCGGTTGTTGCGCCCCACGGCACTGCGCCGCCTGGCCGCCTTTGCGCTTTATCTGCTCCCGATTGCCCTGATCGATACGATCTGGGTACTCAACTTCTTCTGAAGGGCAACCGGTCTACTTGCCGACCAACTGGTTGAGCTTGTCCTTTTCGAACTGCTCTTCGCGCGCCGCGTCACAGGGCACGCACTCCGCGGTCGGCTTGCCGGCCGAGAGTTTTTCGATCGCCTGCCACAGCAGCGCGATCTGGTGCTCCTGCGACGAGGCGTTGTCGATCAGGCCGCGCAGGGCCTGGGAGAGCGGGTCGTCTTCCTGCGTGATGCCGTAGGCGGTGAACTTCTTCTCCGGCGCCGTCACGTCGGCGCTTTCACCCGCCTTGGACGGGATGATGCGCGCCGGAATGCCCACGGCGGTAGCGCCGGCCGGCACCGGCTTGATCACCACCGCATTGCTGCCGATCTTGGCGCCGTCGCCCACCTCGAAGCCGCCCAGGACCTTGGCACCGGCGCTCACCACCACATCGCGGCCCAGCGTCGGGTGGCGCTTGGTGCCCTTGTAGAGCGAGGTGCCACCCAGCGTGACACCGTGGTAAATGGTGCAGCCGTCACCGACTTCGGCCGTTTCGCCGATCACCACGCCCATGCCGTGGTCGATGAAGACGCGCTGGCCGATCTTCGCCCCGGGATGGATCTCGATGCCGGTCAGCCAGCGGCTGAGGTGCGAAATGAAACGCCCCAGCCACTTCAGGCCGTGGTTCCAGCACCAGTGGCCCCAACGGTGGAACAGCAGCGCATGCAGGCCGGGGTAGCAAGTCAGCACCTCCCAGCCGCTGCGGGCGGCCGGGTCGCGGTCGAGGATGCACTGGATGTCGGAGCGGAGGCGGGAGAACATAGGCCTGAGTCTATCCTTTCGCCTTCTCTGCCGTCTCCAGCATGGCCTTGGCAACACCTCTGAGGATATGGATTTCCTCCTGCGTCAGCTCGGCGCGGTTGAACAGGGCGTTCAGGCGCGGCATCAACTTCTTGGGGGCCGCCGGGTCGAGGAAGCCGATGGCGGTGAGCGCCTGCTCCAGGTGCGCCAGCATGCCAGCCACCTGCGGCACGTCGGCCAGCACCGGCGGCGCCGTGGCAGCCTGCACGCCATAACCGCCCAAGGCCAGCCGCCAGTCGTAGGCAATCACCTGCAATGCCGCGCCCAGGTTGAGCGAACCGAACTTGGGATTGGTCGGGATGCTCAGGGCCACATGGCAGCGGTAGACGTCCTCGTTGCGCATGCCGAAGCGCTCGGAACCGAACAGGAAGGCGATGCCTTGCCCTGGCTCGAGATTCGAAGTCTTTTCGGCCTCCTGGCCTTGTGGTTCATGCGCCAAACGCTCCTTTTTTAATAGCAAATCGAAGTGCTCGCGCGGCGTGCGCGTGGGCGGACCGAAGTCGCGCGGTGTCATGGCGGTGGCGCACAGGTGGGTCATGCCGTCGAGCGCCTCGTCCAGCGTTTCCACAATGCGCGCCTTCTCCAGCACATCCAGCGCGCCGCTGGCGCGCTGGATGGTTTCCTCGCGGCGCAGCACATTAGCCCAGCGCGGTGCCACCAGCACCAGGTCGTCGAAACCCATCACCTTCATGGCGCGCGCCGCCGCCCCCACATTGCCGGCGTGGCTGGTCTGGATCAGGACAAAACGGGTGCGAAATGAGGGTATTGGCATCGGAATCTGGGCGAACGGGTAAAATCGCCCTATTGTCGCCGCCCGCATCGCCGGACCGACCTCTCCCGCTCTTCGTCCGTTGAAGGCAGCCCCCTCCGGGTCTGTCCCGCAAACCTCACACACAATTTATGTCGACCAACCTGCACCCCATGCTCAACGTGGCCATCAAGGCCGCCCGCGCCGCCGGCGCCATCATCAACCGCGCGGCCCTCGATGTCGAGGCGGTTCGCGTGTCGCAGAAGCAGGTGAACGACTTTGTGACCGAGGTGGACCACGCGAGTGAGCAGACCATCATCGAAACCCTGCTGACCGCCTACCCGGGCCACGGCATCCTGGGCGAGGAAACCGGCAGCACGCACGGTGCCAAGGATTCGGAATTCGTCTGGATCATCGACCCGCTGGACGGCACCACCAACTTCATCCACGGCTTCCCGGTCTACTGCGTCAGCATCGCACTGGCCGTCAAGGGCAAGGTCGAGCAGGCCGTCATCTACGACCCCTCGCGCAACGACCTCTTCACTGCGACCAAGGGTCGCGGCGCCTACATGAACGACCGCCGCATCCGCGTCAGCAAACGCACGCAGTTGAAGGAAAGCCTGATCTCCACCGGCTTCCCCTTCCGCAAGGGCGACAACTTCCCCGCTTACCTGGCCATGATGAGCGAAGTCATGCAGCGCACCGCCGGCCTGCGCCGCCCGGGTGCGGCCGCGCTCGACCTGGCCTATGTGGCGGCCGGCTTCACCGACGGCTTCTTCGAGACCGGCCTGCAGCCCTGGGACGTGGCAGCCGGCTCGCTCCTGGTGACCGAGGCCGGTGGCCTGGTCGGCAACTTCACCGGCGAGTCCGACTTCCTGGAGCAGAAGGAGTGTCTGGCGGGCAACCCGCGCATCTACGGCCAGTTGGTGCCCTTGCTGAACAAGTACAGCAAGTTCGCCAGCGCCGGCGACAAGGCGGCTGCACGCCAGGCCGCGGCCAACGTCACCACCCTCACGGTCCCGTCGGCCCCCGCCGAAGACGACGAACGCGACCAGAGCGCCTTCGAATAAGAGACGTGTTGGACTGACGCTGCCGGCTCAGGCCGGCAGCGCGATGGTCTCGATTGGGACCGGCCGGCCGAACAGGTAGCCCTGGAACAGGGTACAGCCGTTGGCCAGCAGAAACTGGCGCTGCCCCTCGGTCTCCACCCCTTCGGCCACCGCCATCAGGTCCATGCTGTGCGCCAGCGCCAGGATGGTGCGCACGATGGCAGCGTCGTTGGCATCCTCCAGCACATCGCGCACAAAGGTCTGGTCGATCTTGAGCTGGTCCAGCGGCAGGCGCTTGAGGTAGGCCAGCGAGGAGTAGCCGGTGCCGAAATCATCGAGCGCGAAACGCACGCCGCAGGAGCGCAGGGCACTCATCTTGCGGATGGCATCCTCCACATCGGACAACAGCACGCTCTCGGTCAGCTCCAGCTTCAGGCGTTGCGGGTCGGCACCGCAGTCGTGCAGCACGGCCAGCACCTGGGCCACAAAATCGCTGCGCCGGAACTGGCGCGCACTGACGTTGACCGACAGCGTCAGCCCTTGTGTGGCCGCTTGCCCCTCCCAAGCCACCAGCTGCTGGCAGGCCGCCTGCAGCACCCATTGGCCGATCGGCAGGATCAGGCCGGTCTGCTCGGCCAGGTCGATGAACTCCCCTGGCCCCACCAGGCCACGCTGCGGGTGCTGCCAGCGCACCAGCGCCTCGAAGCCGGTGGTGCGTCCCTCGACATCGACCACGGGCTGGTAGTGCAGCCGCAGCTCCTGGCGCTGCAGGCCCTGGCGCAGGTCGGCATCGAGCGCTGCGCGCGCCATCACGGCCGCCTGCATCTCGGGGTCGTAGAAGCGCAGTGTGTTGCGACCGGCCGCCTTGGCCTGGTACATGGCCACGTCGGCGCGTTTGAGCAACTCGTCGGCCCCGGGCTCATGGCCGGAAAACAGCGCAATGCCGATGCTGGGCGTGCTGCTGTGCTGCTTGCCCATCAGCTCGTAGGGCTGGTTCAGCGACACCAGGATTTTTTCGGCCACGATCTCGGCCTGGCTGGCCGCCTCGTCTGCCACCTCGCTCAACCCTTCCAGCATCACCACGAATTCGTCGCCGCCGAAGCGGGCGGCGGTGTCGCCCTCGCGGATGCACATCACCAGGCGGCTGGCCACCTGTTCCAGCAACTGGTCGCCAACGTCGTGCCCCAGCGAGTCGTTCAGGTCCTTGAAGTTGTCCAGGTCGATGAAGAGCAGCGCACAATGGTGGTGGCTGCGCGCACTGATGGCCATCGTCTGCGACAGACGATCCATCAGCAGGCGCCGGTTGGGCAGGCCGGTCAGGGTGTCGTAGAAGGCCAGGCGCTGGGTTTCGTCCTCGGCACGCTTGCGCGTGCTGATGTCGCGCCCGATGCCGCGATAACCCCGGAAGCGTCCCTGGGCGTCATACATCGGGGTGCCGCTGATCGAAATCCAGTACGACTGCCCATCCGCATCCAGCCGCTGCAGCTCCAGATCCTTGAACTGCTGGTGAGACGCCAGCACCCGGCGGTGCGCCTCCCAGTCCTCCTCGGTCATGTTCACCGCCCCGATCTCCCAGCGGGTCTGGCCGATGCTGGCCTGTGCCGTGGTGGCCGACTTGCCCTTGCGGTAACCGTCGAAGCGGGTGAAGCGGAATTCTTCGTCAATCTCCCAGTACCAGTCGGAAGAGAGATCGGTCAGGCTGCGGAACCGCGCCTCGCTCTCCTGCAGCTGCATCTCGGATTTCTTGCGCTCGGTGATGTCCGTGAGCGCGCCGTAGGACACGATATCGCCCTCACCTTCGACATGGACCACCGCATTCCCCAGCAACCAGCGCACACTGCCATCCTGGAGGCGGACGCGGAACTCGTGGTGCCAGGTGCCGCCGTCCACAGCGGATAACCTCATCGAGGCCCGGACACCCGACAGATCGTCCGGGTGAATGAATGCGAACACAAACGAGGCATCCTCCCGCGCATCTTCGGGCCGGATCTGGAACATGCGGAACAGGGCATCGCTGGCGAAGGGAAATGTCATGCGGCCATTGGCCTGCGTGCACATCTGGAACACCATGTCGGGTATGCGGCTGGTGATTTTCTGGATGAAGTCAAGCCGTTCCTGCAGCGCCTGCCGCGCCTGGTGCTCTTGGGTCACGTCCTGCACCACACCGAAATCGGTGCTGCTGCCATCGCGCCGGAACTGCCGGTGCATGCGCGTGCGCAGCCACAGCACCCGGCCATCCGGATGACACCAGCGGTATTCGAACACCTCACCATCCATGCGCTGGCGCGCCTCCAGGAAAGCAGGCAGATCATCCGGATGGGTGTAGCTGCGCGACTCCTGGATGGGCATGTCCGGGCTGCGGGTCATGCCGGCCACCTTGAGCAGGCCATCGGACCAGTGGATGGTCTGGCCATCCGGGCTGGCCGTCCAGTGGCCCACATGCGCCAGCCGTTCGGTGAATTCGTAAAGTTCGAGCTGGGCGTTGAGCTGTTCGTTGGCCCGCTCCAGCGCCATCTCGCCGGCCCGCAGGGCCTCTTCGGCCATGCGCTCGGCCGTGATGTCCTTCACGCGCATGAGGATCAGCTTTTCGTCGAACACCTCGATCACCGAGCCGCTGAGCCGGACCAGGCAGGGCGCCCCGTCCTTGAGGAACACGGTCGCATCCAGACCGCGCAGCCGGCCTTGTGTGAGCAGCGGCGTCAGCGCCTTCTGCCGGGTTTGCGCATCGGTCCAGTGCCGCAGCTCGACCACGGTATGGCCGATCGCCTCCTCGCGTGTGTAGCCGGTCAGGTTCAGCCACTCCTGGTTGACGTCGACCAGCAGGCCGTCAGACAGGCGCGACAACACCAGCGCCTCGGGGCTTTCCTGGAATGCGACCGCGAACAAGCGCTCGGAACGCAGGCGCTTCTCCATCTCGGCGAGGTCCTGCGCCGCAGCTTCTTCACTCTGGCCCAGGTTGAGCAGACGCAGCCGCGCCACATCCAGCGCAGCGCGCAGGCGTTTGATCTCCTCGATATCGTCGTCAGGTTCCATGCGTGCTCAGAGGATGGCCCAAGATGAGTGTCTCGGCAAGAGGAATGCCCCCCGGCCGAGACCCATGGTATCCGAACGCTTCGTCACTTCAGCCGATCTGCTCGGCGGACACCAGTTTGAGCTCATGGATCGGCACCGGGCGACCGAACAGATAGCCCTGGAATGCCCAGCAGCCGTTGTCCAGCAGGAACTGGTGCTGCCCTTCAGTCTCCACCCCTTCGGCCACCGCCATCAGGTCCATGCTGCGCGCCAGCGCCAGGATGGTGCGCACGATCGCCGCATCGTTGGGATCGGTCAGCACATCGCGCACGAAGGACTGGTCGATCTTGAGCTGGTCCAGCGGCAGGCGCTTGAGGTAGGCCAGCGAGGAATAACCGGTGCCGAAGTCGTCGAGCGAGAAACCCACGCCGATGGAGCGCAGCTCGCGCATCTTGCGCACCGCGTCCTCCACATCGGACAGCAGCATGCTCTCGGTCAGCTCCAGCTTGAGGCGGTAGGGGTTGGCGCCGGAGGTGCGCAGCAGCTCAAGCACCTGCTGGGCAAAGTCGCTCTGGCGGAACTGGCGTGCGCTCACGTTGACCGCAATGCTCAGGTCGCGTGTCGCCACATCGACCGACCAGGCCACCAGTTGCTGGCAGGCAGCCTGCAGCACCCACTGGCCGAGCGGGATGATCAGGCCGGTCTTCTCCGCCAGGTCGATGAACTCGCCCGGCAGGATCAGGCCACGCTCGGGATGCTGCCAGCGCACCAGCGCTTCCACACCGATGGTGGCGCCGTTCTCGTCCACCACCGGCTGGTAGTGCAGCCGCAGTTCCTGGCGCTGCAGGCCCTGGCGCAGATCGTCCTCCAGCGCCGCCCGCGCCGAGGCCGCGGCCTGCATGCCGGGATCGAAGAAGCGCAGCGCATTGCGGCCTGCCGCCTTGGCCTGGTACATGGCGAGGTCGGCACGCTTGAGCAGTTCGTCCACGCTTTGCAGCTGGTCATGGAACAGGGCGATGCCGATGCTGGGTGTGCTGTGGTGGAAATGGCCCAGCAGTTCAAACGGCTGGTTGATGGCCGCCAGGATCTTCTTGGCCGAGGCCTCGGCCTGGAATGCGCCCTCGCCCGCGTAGGGGCTGAGCTCCTCGAGCATGACCACGAACTCGTCGCCGCCCAGGCGTGCCACGGTGTCGATCTCGCGCACGCAGTCGCGCAGGCGCTGCGCCACCTGGCGCAGCAGCAGGTCGCCGACATCATGGCCCTTGGTGTCGTTCAGGTCCTTGAAGTTGTCCAGGTCGATGAAGATCAGCGCGCCGTGGCGGCGGCTGCGCGCCACCGTGGCCAGCGCCTTGGTCAGCCGGTCGGTCAGCATGCGGCGGTTGGGCAGGCCGGTCAGGGCATCGAAGAAGGCCAGTTGCTCGATGCGCTGCTCCACCTGCTTGCGCTGCGTGATGTTGCGCCCGACCCCCCGGTAGCCCAGGAAGCGGCCCTTGTCATCAAAAATGGGCGCCCCGCTGACCGAGATCCAGACGCTGACGCCATCCGGCCCGACCCGTTCCAGCTCCAGCTCGCGAAACACCTCGCGTGCGCGCAACACCTCGCGGTGCGCCTCCCAGGCTGCCTCGCTCATGTTGCGGGCAGGAATGTCCCAGCGGGTGCGGCCGATGTCGTCGAAGCGTGCCAGCCCGGTGCTGGCCTCCAGGTTGCCGTCAATGCGGGTGAAGCGATACTGGTCATCGATCTCCCAGTACCAGTCGGAGGAGAGCTCGGTCAGGCTGCGGAAGCGCTGCTCGCTTTCGCGCATGCCCTCTTCCACCCGCTTGCGCTCGGTGATGTCCATGTGCGTACCCACCATGCGCACCGGCAGGCCCGCCTCGTCGCGTTCGACCACGCGCGCGCGCGCCAGGATCCAGACCCAGTGCCCGTGCTTGTGGCGCAGGCGGTGCTCGGACTCGAAGTACGGCGTCTCGCCACGGATGTGTTCGCCCAGGGCATCGGTGGCCGCCATCAGGTCGTCCGGATGCAGCATCTCCTGCCACATGGCACCGCTCGGATCGATCTCGCCGGCTTCATAACCCAGCATCTGGCTCCAGCGCGCGTTGTAGGTGCGCACATTGGTGACAAAGTTGCGGTCCCACAGGCCGAGCGCAGCGCCGCTCAAGGCCAGCTCCAGCCGCTCCGCATTGGCGCGGCGCTCCTTGTCCTGCTCGACAACGTCCTGCTCGCGCACACGGCGCTGGCGCTGGAACTGGTGCAGCCCCATCATGGACACCACGGCCAGCACCACATAGAGCAGCAGCGACAGCCACATGCGCTGGAACCAGGGCAGATAAACGGCCGAGACATCGCGGCTGACCTGCACCACCAGGGGCTTGTCGACCTGAAAACGGGCCGGCCGGATCGTCCGCAAGGCCACCAGGCTGTCGACCGCGGCCTCCGCACTGCGGCCCCGATAGAAATTGCTGGTCATGCCGCTGATCTGATGCTGCTCGAACAGGCTGTCAATGCGGCCTGACTCCGGGGCATCCGATGTCACGCCCCGGCCCACCTGCAGGAACGGCTGCCCGCTTTGCGTCACCAGGGTCGAGCGCATGTCGGCGGCATAAAGCACGGAACGCATCACGACACCGAAGAAGTCCGGATCGAGCTTGGCGTACACCATGCCGGCAAAACTGCCGTCGGCATCCAGCATCACCCGTCCCACCATGAGGCTGGTGACACCACGCGCCCCGACATAAGGCTCCGAGATGTAGAGCATGTGCGGATCCGGCCTGGCCTGCGGTATCGTGAAAAACTCACGCTCGCTGCGGTCGGCCCCCACCAGCGACTCCACACTGTTGGCCTCGATGACACCACGGCGGTCCACGATGCTCATGAAACGCACGCCGGGCATGGCCTCGGTCAGGGCCTGAAGCCGCTTGGTCGCGCGCGCGCTGAATTCGGCACCTTTCCAGAGCGGGACTTCCTCGCGCACCCCCTGCAAGGCATTGTTGACGCCACCGAGCAGCTGCTCCAGGTATTCGTCCACCACCCGGGCCTGCACCTGGAGACGGTCGCGCTCGGTATGGCTGGTGTTCTGGAAGTCGTGCCAGAGCATGAGGCCCAGCAGCACGGCCGCCAGCAGAAAGACCAAGCCCAACGCCAGCCACTCGCGGTGCCTGCGTCGTTTCCTGGAAAAGGTCGCTTGTTCCTTGTTCATTCTCGGCAGCGCGCATCCTACCCCATGCGCCCGCGCTGTCGGGCGACTTCACCCCCGGAGTTGCCCCAATGCGACAGGGGCGAACTGATACAGTCAGTGCCCAGTCCGCAATCGCAAACAATCAGGCACGCCCTTGGATACCCCGACCCCCATGATGCAGCAGTACCTGGCCATCAAGGCCGGGTACCCCCAGACGCTGGTGTTCTACCGCATGGGCGACTTCTACGAGCTCTTCTACGAAGACGCCGAGCGCGCCGCCCGCCTGCTCGACATCACCCTCACCCAGCGCGGCCAGTCGGCCGGCAAGCCGGTCATCATGGCTGGCGTCCCCTTCCACTCGGTCGAGACCTACCTCGCCCGCCTCATCAAGCTGGGCGAATCGGTCGCCATCTGCGAGCAGGTGGGCGAAGTTGGTGCATCCAAAGGCCCGGTAGAGCGCAAAGTGGTGCGTGTGGTCACGCCCGGCACACTGACCGACAGCGCCCTGTTGAGCGACAAGTCCGAATCCTTCCTGCTCTCGGTGCACCAGGGGCCGCGCCACGGCTGCGGCCTAGCCTGGCTCAGCGTCACGCAGGGCGAGGTGTTCCTGGCCGAATGCAGCCCCGACGCGCTGGAGGAATGGATCGCCCGCATCGCGCCGGGCGAACTCATCTACAGCGCCGGCGTCACGCCCGCCTTCGAGCAGCGGCTGCAGGCCCTGCGCCAGGCCAGCCCCGTCTCCCTGAGCCTGCGCCCCGAGTGGCAGTTCGATGCCACCCTGGGCCAGGCCAAGCTGCTGGAGCTGCTGGGCGCGGCCAGCCTGGCCTCCTGGAGCGCCGACGACCTGCCCCTGGCCCATGCCGCTGCCGCCGCGCTGCTGGCCTATGCCGAACACACCCAGGGCCGCGCGCTGACCCACGTGCACGGCGTGCGGGTGCAACGCAACGACCAGTTGATCGACCTGCCGCAGACCACGCGGCGCAACCTGGAGCTGGTGCAGACCCTGCGCGGCGAGGACGCGCCCACCCTGTTCTCGCTGCTCGACACCTGCATGACCGGCATGGGCAGCCGCCTGCTGAAAAACTGGCTGCTGGCGCCGCAACGCGACCGCGCGCCGGCGCAGCAGCGGCTGGAGGCGATTTCCGCCTTGCGCACCGGTCCCTGGCAGAAACTGCGCGAACAGCTCAAGGGCTGCAGCGACGTGGAGCGCATCACGGCCCGTATCGCACTGCGCCAGGTGCGCCCGCGCGAGCTGGTGGCCCTGCAACAGACGCTACAAAAAACGGAGCTTCTCGCGCCCGTCCTGTCTGGCCAGACGGCACTTTTGGCTCAAATTTCCCAGCACCTTCTGCCGCCGCAGGGCTGCGCCGAACTGCTGCAGCGTGCCATCCTGGCCGAACCGGCCGCGCTGGTGCGCGACGGCGGCGTCATCAATGACGGCTTTGATGCCGACCTGGACGAACTGCGCGCCATCCAGACCAACTGCGACGGTTTCCTGCTCGACCTCGAAACGCGCGAACGCGCACGCACCGGCATCGCCAACCTGCGCGTGCAGTTCAACAAGGTGCACGGCTTCTACATCGAGGTCACGCAGGGCCAGATCGACAAGGTGCCGGATGACTACCGCCGCCGCCAGACGCTGAAAAACGCCGAGCGTTTCATCACGCCCGAGCTGAAAGCCTTCGAAGACAAGGCCCTGAGTGCGCAGGAACGCGCGCTGGCGCGCGAGAAGTGGCTGTACGAACAGCTGCTCGACCAGTTGCAGCCGCATGTACCCGCACTCACGCGCACGGCGCGCGCGCTGGCCGCGCTGGACGTGCTGTGTACGCTGGCCGAACGCTCGTTCACGCTCGACTGGAACGCCCCCCAGTTCGCCACGGAACCCTGCATCGACATCGTGCAGGGCCGGCACCCGGTGGTGCAGGCGCGGCTGGCCGAGACGAGCAGCGGCGCCTTCATCGCCAACGACACCCGGCTGGGCGTCAAGCAGCGCATGCAGATCATCACCGGCCCCAACATGGGCGGTAAATCCACCTACATGCGGCAGGTCGCGCTCATCGTGCTGCTGGCCTCCATCGGCTCCTACGTGCCGGCCGCCAGCTGCCGCCTGGGGCCGATCGACGCCATCTACACCCGCATCGGCGCCGCCGACGACCTGGCCAACGCCCAGTCCACCTTCATGCTGGAGATGACCGAAGCAGCGCAGATCCTGCACGCCGCCAGCCCCAACTCGCTGGTGCTGATGGACGAGATCGGCCGCGGCACCTCCACCTTCGACGGCCTGGCGCTGGCCGGTGCCATCGCCACGCAACTGCACGACAAGACCCAGGCCTTCACCCTGTTCGCCACCCATTACTTCGAACTCACCGAGTTCCCGGCCAAACACCACGCCGCGGTGAACGTGCACGTGAGTGCCACCGAGTCGGGCCACGACATCGTCTTCCTGCACGAGATCCAGCCGGGCCCGGCCAGCCGCAGCTACGGCATCCAGGTGGCGCGCCTGGCCGGCATGCCGGCGGCCGTGGTCAACCACGCACGCCATGCGCTGGAAAACCTGGAGGCCAATGCCTCGGAGTCGCAGGCCCAGGTCGATCTCTTCGCTCCGCCACCGGCCGAGGCCGTGGGCACCCCCAGCGCCGTGGAGGCACGCCTGGCCGAGATCGACCCCGACGCCCTGAGCCCGCGCGAAGCGCTGGACGCCTTGTACGTCCTGAAAAAATTGGGAGACAAAAAATGAACAATCACCTGCCCACCATCATCTTCTCGCACGGCAACAGCTTTCCGGCCAGCACCTATCGCATGCTCTTCGGCGAACTGCGCCGGCGCGGCTTCAAGGTCAAGGCGGTGGACAAGTTCGGCCATGACGAGCGCTATCCGGTCACCAGCAACTGGCCGCACCTGGTGCAGCAGCTGGCCGACTTCGCGGCCGAGCACCAGCAGAAAACCGGCGAACAGGTCTTTCTGGTCGGCCACTCGCTCGGTGGTTTCCTGAGCCTGATGGCGGCCGCACGCCACCCCGACCTGGCCCAAGCGGTGCTGCTGATCGACTCGCCCATCCTGGGCGGCTGGCGTGCCACCGGCGTCAGCGTGGCCAAGACCACGCAGATCATCGGCGCGGTGTCGCCCGGCGCCGTGAGCCGCCAGCGGCGCAACAGCTGGCCCGACACCGACACCGCCTTCGAACACTTCCGCCACAAGAAGGCTTTCGCCCACTGGGACGCGCAGGTGCTGCGCGACTACGTGGAGCACGGCATGCACGACGAGGACGGCAAGCGCGTGCTGAGCTTCGACCGCGAGGTGGAAACCGCCATCTACAACACCATCCCCGACAACCTGGACAAGCTGCTCAAGCGCCACCCGCTCAAGTGCCCGGTGGCCTTCATTGGCGGTCGCCATTCGGTGGAGATGCGCCAGGTCGGCATGACCATGACCGAGAAGGTCACCAAGGGCCGCATCATGATGCTCGACGGCTCACACCTCTTTCCGATGGAGCAACCGGTGGCCACCGCCGCGGCCATCGAGGCCTCGCTGCTGAACCTGCAGCACGTGTGCGAGCTCAAGCACAGCGGGCACTGACCCCAGCAAACCTTCACCGCATTCAACTACTTCGTCTCTTCAGCCATGGCAAACCACAACCAACTGGTCAAGGAACAACTGCAACACATGCTGTTCGGCTCATTGCTCTTTGTCTGCCTGGCCTCCATTGCGGTCGCCTTGGACATCGGGGCAGACGCCATCGTCAGTCTGGGCGGCGTCAGCCACTTCACCTACCTGGCGATCGAAACAATGGCCCATGCCCTGCTGGTGCTTGATCTGATTCTTTTTGTCCTGTACCTCTACAAGTCCAGCATTACCCTGGTCAAAGAAATTTTCAGCTGATCGCCATTTCGCTCGGCGAGTTGCCAGCCCAAAAAAGGCCGCATGCAGCGGCCTTTTTTGTGCGTCAGTACGGCCTCAGGCAGTCCACTGCACCACACCCGTCCAGGCCGTGGCCAGCACCACGATGCCGAACACGATGCGGTACCAGGCAAAGCCGTTGAAGTTGTGTGTCGAGATGAAACGCAAGAGCCAACGCACACACAGCCAGGCGCTGATGAAGGAGAGCAGCAGCCCGACGCCGAACAGCGGCAGATCGGCCATCGACAGCAGCGCGCGTTCCTTGTACAGGCTGTAGGCACCGGCGCCGATCAACGTGGGGATGGCGAGGTAAAACGAAAAATCGGTGGCCGCCTTGCGCGACAGGCCCAACAACATGCCGCCGATGATGGTGGCACCACTACGGCTGGTACCCGGCACCATGGCCAGGCATTGCACCAGCCCCACCTTCACCGCATCCTTCCAGCCCATCGCATCCACGTCGAGGATGCGCGGCGCCGTGGCCGCATTGGCCTGGCGCTTCTCGGCCCACAGGATGATGAAGCCGCCGATGATGAAGGTGCTGGCCACCACCACCGGCGTGAACAGGTGCGCCTTGATGGCCTTGCCGAACAGCAGGCCCAGCAGCACCGCCGGCACGAAGGCGATCAGCACATTCAGTGCGAACTGCTGTGCCTGCTTTTGCGTCGGCAGCGCCACCAGCGTGTCGCGGATCTTCTGCCAGTACACCAGGATCACCGCCAGGATGGCGCCGGTCTGGATCGCGATGTCGAACACCTTGGCCTTGTCGTCGTCGAAGCCCAGCAGCGCGCCGGCCAGAATCAGGTGGCCGGTCGACGAGATCGGCAGGAATTCGGTCAGGCCCTCGACCACACCCATGAGGGCGGCCTTGATCAGCAACGCAATATCCACGGAAACTCCCGAAAAAAGATGCTGGATTATCGCTGCGGGAGACCCGATGCCGGCGCCCGCTCGCTGTCCCGGCCGGAGCGTGTTGACTTTGAGACCATATCCTGTAGATTGGAGCCGTTCAAGACGGTAGCCTGCATGTTGGCAACGGCCCCATATGGATGCCGCTTGAACGATCTGCCATGGTGAAGAAATTTCCCTCGAATCCGGCCAACCCAGAGCGAATCTGCTGGGGGTGCGATCTGTATTGCCCCGCCAGCTCCATGCGCTGCGGCAATGGATCAGACCGGACTCAGCACCCTGTCGAACTTTTTGGCGAGGGCTGGGAAGACTGGGGCAAGGAGGCGCCGGAAAAACCGGCAACGCCGCCCCAAACCGAAGAAACCTGAGCCCGCGGCCATGCCGGCAGGCCATACCGCCCCATCTGTCTCACACGGCGATCACTCGTAGCGCAGCGCCTGGATCGGCAGCAGCTTGGAGGCGCGTCGCGCCGGGTAGAAGCCGAAGAACACGCCCACCAGCGCCGAGAAGCCGGCCGCCAGCAGGATGGCGCCAATCGACATGCTGACCTGCCAGCCGGCAAAACGGCCCACCGCCCAGGTCGATACCGCGCCCAGCAGCACGCCGATGGCGCCGCCGATGAGTGACAGCGTGACCGCTTCGATGAGGAACTGCGCCAGGATGTCCTTGCCGCGTGCGCCCACCGCCATGCGCAGGCCGATCTCGCGCGTGCGCTCGGTCACGCTCACCAGCATGATGTTCATGATGCCGATGCCGCCGATGATCAGGCTGATGCCGGCCACCGCTGCCAGCAGCAGCGTCATGATGCGGCTGGCCTCTTCCTGCGCCTGCAGAATCTCGGTCAGGTTGCGCACCATGAACGGGTCTTCGCCGCCGGCCTGCACCTTGAAGCGCTGACGCAGCAGGTCCTTGATACCCTCTTCGGCCACCTTCATGCTCTGGCCTTCGCGGATCTTCACCGAGATCGAACCCACACGCTTGAGCCGGCTGGTGGCGTCACCACCCCAGATGCGGTTGCGCAGCGTGCTGATGGGGATCATCAGTACATCGTCCTGGTCCTGCCCCATCGAGTTCTGGCCCTTGGTGGCCAGCACGCCGATGATCTTCATCGGCACACCGCGCACGCGCACCATCTGATCCACCGGGTCCTGCTCGCCGAACAGCTCGCGCGCCACGGTGGCGCCAATCCAGGCCACCTTGGCCGAGCCGGCCAGCTCGGCGGGGTCGAACAAGCGGCCCGACACCAGGCCCCAGTCGCGCGCCTCCAGGTAGTCGTTGGTCACGCCGAAGATGGTGGTGCCCCAGTTGCTGTTACCGGCTACCACCTGGCCGCTGGTGCGCGAGGTCGGTGCCGCCACCTGCACCTCGGGAATCTCGAACGCAATGGCCTGCGCGTCTTCCTCCGTCAGGCGCTGGCGCGTCTGCGCGCCCAGGCGCACACCGGCCTGCGACACGCCGCCGGGCAGCACCAGCATGATGTTGGAGCCCAGCCCCTTCATCTGCGCCTGCACACGCGCCGTGGCGCCGTTGCCCACGGCAATCATGGTGATCACCGCGGCCACGCCGATGATGATGCCCAGCATGGTCAGGATGCTGCGCAGCGTGTTGGCGGCCAGAGCGCGCCAGGCGCTGCGCAAAGCGGCAAGCAGGTTCATGGTTGCACCGCCCCGGCCAGTTGTCCCACATCGGCCGCGCTCACCACACCGGCCACGCGCACATGCTTGTCGGTCTGGCGCCACTCGGCCAGCGGGCTGCGCTGGCTGTCCTCCACGATCTGGCCGTCGCGAAACACCAGCTTGCGCCGTGCCCAGGTCGCGATGTCGGGCTCGTGCGTCACGATCACCACCGTCATGCCCTGGTGGTTCAGCTCGTTGAGCAATCGCATGATGTCTTCGCTGGTCTTGGAATCCAGCGCACCGGTCGGCTCGTCGGCCAGGATCAGTTGCGGGTTGTTCACCAGCGCGCGCGCAATCGCCACACGCTGCTGCTGGCCGCCCGACAGCTCCGACGGCGTATGCTGCCAGCGCTCCCCCAGCCCCACCCGCTGCAACGCGGCCAGCGCACGCGCGCGCCGCTGCACCGCCGTCACGCCGGCATAGACCATGGGCAGCTCCACGTTCTCCAGCGCACTGGTGCGCGGCAGCAGGTTGAACTGCTGGAACACGAAACCGATGCGCCGGTTGCGGATCGAGGCCAACTGGTCCGACGCCATCGCCTCCACCTCTTCACCCGCCAGCCGGTACTCGCCGCTGGTGGGCAGGTCCAGGCACCCCAGGATGTTCATCAAGGTGGACTTGCCGGAACCCGACGCCCCCATGATGGCCACGAAGTCACCCTCCTCGATGTCGAGCGACACGCCCTGCAGTGCATGCACCGTCATGCCGCCACCCGCCGCCTGCTGCTTGGCGGTGCCCATGCGGTAGGTCTTGGTCAGCGCACGCGCTTCGATCAGAGCCATATCTAGAACATCATGCGCGGGCCGGTGGTGGCCGGGCGCGTCGTCGTTTGAGCGGAACCGGCACTTACAGTGCCAGTGATCACCGTTGCGCCTTCCTTCAGCTCAGCCGCATCGGGCGAGTTCGGCAGCACCAGCAGTTCGGTGCTGGTGCCGTCGGTGATGCCCAGGCGCACATTCAGCGCCTTCGGGTTGCCACTGGCGTCCATCACGTAGATGCGGCCACGCGTCACGGTGCGGCCCGCGGCCTCCATCACCAGCGCGGCGTAGCGGGTCTTCTGCTCCGGCGTCAGCAGCTCACCGATGCGGGCGCGGATGTCGGCCGTGATGCGCTCGCGCGCCTTCGCACGCTCGGCTTCCGGCACGTCGCGCAGCTGCATGAACTTCGGCCGTGCGTCGGCATAGATGGCGTCCACCTTCTCGGTCTGCGCCGCATCCAGTTGCAGCTCCTTCACCAGCCGGTTGCGGAACTCGGTGGCGGGACCGCCGGCCGCCGGTGCCGCAGGGGCTGCGGCCGCCGGTTTCTCGGTAGCATTTGGGGCTGAAGCCCCCGTCCCTGCTGCGCCAGCCGCTGCATTTTTAGTAGCATCCTGCGCTTGCGGTGCCGGCTCCACGCCGGTGATGCGCACACGCAGCGCCGAGTTCGGCACCTTCAGCGCGCTCTCGCGCACATCCGTCACCACCCGCACATTGGCCGTCATGCCGGGCAGCAGGCGGCCGTCGTTGTTGGCAAAGGTCACCACCGCCACATAGGTCACCACATTGGCCACGTTGGTCGCGGCCTTGCGCACCTGGCTGATCTGGCCCTCGAAGGTCTGGCCGGGGTAGGCGTCCACCGTGAAGCTGGCCTTCTGCCCGCCGCGGATGCGGCCCACGTCGGCCTCGTCAATGGCGGCCTCCACCTGCATCTCGCGCAGGTTCTGCGCAATGATGAACAGCTCGGGCGACTGCAGGCTGGCGGCCACGGTCTGGCCTTTCTCGATGGCGCGCTTGATCACAATGCCGTCCACCGGCGAGGTGATGCGCGTGCGCGCCAGGTCGATACGGGCCTGCGCCAGCGCCGCGTCGCGCTGCGCCACGGAAGCCTGTGCGCTCTTCACCTGCGCCTCGGTCACGCCCAGTTGCGCCTCGGCCGCTTTCACCGCCTCCAGCGAGGTGTTGACCAGCGCGTTCGACTTGTCGGCCTCGCTGCGCGCGATGAACTCCTTGCTCACCAGCATCAGGTTGCGCTCGTGCGTGCGGCGCGCCTCGGCCAGGTCGGTCTGCGCGCGCGACACCTGCGCCTTGCTGGCCGCCACATTGGCCTGCGCTGTCATCACCACGGCACGCGCGGCGTCCACATCGGCCTGGGCCGAGCGCACGCGGTATTCAAAGGTCTCGGGGTCGATCACGGCAATCAGTTGGCCGGCCTTCACCTCGGAATTGAAGTCGGCCAGGATCTCCTTGATCTGGCCCGACACCTGGGTACCCACCGTCACCTGCGTCACCGGGCTCACCGCCCCGGTGGCCGCCACCGCCGCCTGCAGCGGCCCGCGTTCGATCTTGCCGGTGCGGTACTGCACGTCGTCGGCGCCGCCGCGCTGAAACCACCACCAGCCGGCCGCACCCAGCACCACCGCCGCCGCCACACCTGCCACGAGATATGTTTTCTTCATGCGGCCATTGTAGAAAGGGCGCCCCTGTCCCCGCGTCAAGTCAGGTATCCGCCATGTAAAGACGCGGCAAACCTGGCCGCCTTCTTGCCCTCCCTTGGCCGCCGTTCACGCCGGCCCATGGCATTTCACGCCGCGCCGGCTGCATTCCGTCGCACGGCGCTGGCACCGCCGGCACCGTGCGCGCACAGTCCGCTCCACGGTTCAACCCACCCCTGGAGGACACCATGCAACTGACACCCGTCATCGCCATCCATCTCAGCGCCGCCCTGGCGGCCACCGTCATCGGCCCCTTTGCCCTGTGGGCGCGCCGCGGCCGCACCCAGCGCCCGCGCCTGCACCGCGCCCTTGGCTATGCCTGGGTCACGCTGATGATCGCCACCGCCGTCTCGGCCCTCTTCATCCATGGCAACAACCTGCCGCACATCTACGGCTACGGCCCCATCCACCTGCTGATCCCGATCGTCTTCGTCGCCCTGTTCGGCGCCTTCTGGTACCTGGCGCGCGGCAACATCGCCGGCCACCGCCGCACCATGCAGATCACCTACGTCGCCTCCTGCGTGGTGGCCGGCGGCTTCACCCTGCTGCCCAGCCGCTACCTGGGACAGCTGCTCTGGGGCGAGTGGCTGGGCCTGCTATCGCCCGGCGCAGCCAGGCCCGGCATGCTGGCCGGCATCCTCGGCAGCACACCCTTCTGGGTCTGGGCCTTGCTGGCCGGCCTGCTGATCCTGGGCTACTCGCAGACGCGCCCGCGCCAAACCAGTCCGACCCGCACGCTGGCCATGCCCCTGGCCATGGGCGCGCTGTCGTTCTACGGCACGATCTCGGCCTTGGGCACCTCCGTCCCCGTGCTGGCCGGCTGGCTGCTCAGCACTGTGCTGGCCGTCGCCTGCATGGCCCGCTTGCCCGCTACGGGCGGCACCCATTACGACGCCATCCGACGCATGATTGAGTTGCCTGGCAGTTGGGTACCGATGTTGCTGATCCTCGGCATCTTTCTCACCAAATACAGTGTCGGCGTCGGCCTCGCGCTGCGCCCCGCGCTGCAGCAGGAGCTGGCCTTTGCCCTGCCCATCGCCATGCTCTATGGCCTGTTCACCGGTCTGTTCGCCGGTCGCGCCCTGCGCCTGCTGCGCCTGGTCCTGGCCGCCCACCGTAGCCCCGCCCCCACGTTGACGCCTGCCACCCAGGCCTGAAACCACCCACCATGAACACACCATCCAACACCCTGAGCCACGACGAGATCGAACGCCTGGCCCACCGCCACGCCAAGGTCAAGCTCGGCTGGTACTTCCACGCCTGCATCTACATCCTCGTCAACCTGCTGCTCGCCGGCCTGTCCAGCCTCGGAGAACGCTCGTGGGCCGTCTACCCCGCCCTGGGCTGGGGCCTGGGCCTGGCCATCCACGGCCTGGCCGTGCTGCTGTCCACCCACGGCCACCAGCTGCATGAGCGCCTGGTGGAGCGCGAACGCCAACGCCTGGCAACCCGACGCGACCCGTGGTAAATAAGGGGCTCCCCATGACAAACACCCTCTGGCTCCCTCTGCTGCGCTTGGCCGCCCTGGGCGCAGGCGCGCTCATCAGCCTGGCCACCCAGGCCGCCGTGGGCTTGGACGAACTGCCTGGCCGCGAAGGTGACGGCCCCGTCACCGTCTTCTACCCCTCCAGCAGCCCGGCCCAGCCTGTGCAACGCGCCCGACTCACGCTGTCCGTCGCGCCACAAGGCGTGCCCGAACGCGGCAACGGACGCCTCATCGTGCTCTCGCACGGATCCGGTGGTGAACCCTGGTCGCAAAGCGACCTGGCCCTGCACCTGGCTGGCGCCGGTTTTGTCGTGGCCCTGCCCGAACACGCCGGCGACAACTGGCGCGACCTCAGCAAGATCGGCCCCGAAAGCTGGAAGCTGCGCCCGCTCGAAGTCACGCGCGCCATCGACGCACTGGGCCACGACCCGCGCTTCGCCCCGCTGTTGGACCTGCAGCGCGTCGGTGTCTACGGCATGTCGGCCGGCGGCCACACCGCGCTCACCCTGGCCGGCGGGCGCTGGTCCCCCGCGCGCCTGCGTGCGCATTGCGACGCGCACCTGGCCGAAGACTTCGTGGGCTGCACCGGCGCGGCCAGCGAACTCACCGGCGGCTGGACCGACAGTCTCAAGCAAAGCGTTGCCCGCTTCATCATCCATCGCAAACTGCAGGACGACACTCTCTACGGCCACACCGACCCGCGCATCCGCGCCGTCGTCGCGGCCGTGCCCTTCGCGGTGGACTTCGACCTGGACAGCCTGGCCCATCCGGTCGTGCCACTGGCCCTGATCGAAGCCGGGCAAGACCGCTGGCTGCTGCCGCAATTCCACAGCGGCCCCGTGCTGGCCGCCTGCAGCAGCTGCACCCGGCTGGCCCTGCTACCCACTGGCGGCCACGGCGCGCTGCTCGCGCCCCTGCCGCCAGCTGACAAACTGCCGCCCCGCGTCGCGCGCCTGCTGGCCGACCCGCCGGGTTTCGACCGGGCGGAGCTGCCCGCGCTCTACCAGCACATCAGCAGCTTCTTCCAAAAACACCTGCTGCCCTAGAATCGTTGCGCATGTCCTCACCACTCTCCCCTGAAGAAATCGAGCGCCTGGCGCAACGACGCGCCAGTGCCAAGCTCGGCTGGTACGCCCATGCGGCGGTGTATGTGCTGGTGAACCTGTTTCTTTTTGCCATCTCCCGTTACGCCTTTGGCACGCGGCCCTGGTCGGTGGCACCGCTGCTGGGCTGGGGCATCGGGCTGGCACTGCATGGCCTTTCTGTCTTCCTGCTGGGCAAAGGAAGCGGCCTGCGCGAGCGCATGGTGCAGAAAGAGCGCGAACGCCTGCAAGGCACGACCGACCGGCGCTGAACGGCCCGCCATGAAGATCGACTGGTTCGAAAAACTCCGCACCTACCTGCAGGTGCTGGCCTTCGCGCTGGTCGTGGCCACCCTGCAATACACCTTCATGCCCGAGCGGCCCTACGGCCCGCCGGTGGTCTACTCGCTGTTCATCGCCTCCATCACCTGGGCCATCATTGACCTCGGGCGCGAATTCTTCCCCTCCAGCGCCGAGACCGGCTGGCCCCACGGCTGGCCAGGCATCGCGCTGGTGGTGGGCGGCATCGCCGTCGGCTACCTGCTGGGCAGCGGCATTGCTGACCGCCTGTGCTTCCTGTTCGGCTGGCAGCAGTCCGACATCGGCGTGCGCGAGAACCTCACACGCAGTTCCATCCTCATCACCGCGCTGGCCGGCATCGCAGGCACCTACTACTTCTACAGCAGCCACAAGAGCGCCTACCTCGAACGCAAGATGGACGAGACCAGCCGCCAGGCTGACGAAGCGCGTCTGCGCCTGCTGGAAACGCAGCTCGAGCCGCACATGCTGTTCAACACCCTGGCCAACCTGCGCGCGCTCATCACCACCGACCCGCCGCGCGCCACCGCCATGCTCGACCGCATGATTGCCTACCTGCGCGCCACGCTCAGTGCCTCGCGCCAGGGCACGCACCCGCTGGCGGCCGAGTTCGAGCGCCTGCAGGACTACCTGGAACTCATGGCCGTGCGCATGGGCCCGCGCCTGCACTACACGCTGGACCTGCCACCCGAACTGGCCACCTGCCCGGTGCCGGCGCTGCTGCTGCAGCCGCTGGTGGAAAACAGCATCGCGCACGGGCTGGAGCCCAAGGTGGAGGGCGGCAGCATCACCGTGCAGGCGCGGCGCGACGGCGCGCAGCTGGTGCTGGAGGTCATCGACACCGGCCTGGGCCTGGACGCCAGCCAAGGCAGCTCCGACGGCACCGGCTTCGGCCTGGCGCAGGTGCGCGAACGGCTGGCCACCGAGTACGGCGCGCAGGCTGCTCTGAATTTTGTAGCTGGTGGCGAAGGCGGAACAAGGGCTACCATCACATTTCCTTGCAAACCATGAGCAACCACCCCACCGCCCTGATTGCCGAAGACGAACCGCTGCTGGCCCAGGCCCTGCAGGCCGAGCTGGCGCGCGCCTGGCCGGCGCTGCAGGTGCTGGGGGTGGCCGGCAACGGCGAAGCGGCGGTGGCACAAGCGCTGGCACAGCAACCCGACGTCTTGTTCTTCGACATCCGCATGCCGGCCCTCAGCGGGCTGGAAGCCGCCGCTGCGCTGGCCGATGCCTGGCCGCAAGATGGGCCGCAGACCAAGCCTTTTCCGGCGCTGGTGTTCGTCACCGCCTACGACCAGTACGCCGTGCAGGCCTTCGAAGCGCAGGCGGTGGACTACCTGCTCAAGCCGGTGCAACCCGAGCGGCTGCAGAAAACCGTGGCCAAAGTGCAGTTGGCCCTTGCCAACCATGCGCCAGCCGCTATGAATTTTGAAGCAACGCTGGCACAGCTGCGCCACCTGCTTGGCGCGCAGGCGGGCACCGCACCGGTACCCGCGGCACCGCTGCGCCTGCTGCAGGCCAGCGTGGGCACGGCCATCCGCATGGTGCCGGTGGACGAGGTGCTGTACTTTGAAGCCGCCGACAAGTACGTGCGCGTGCTCACGGCCGAGCACGAGTACCTGCTACGCACCCCGCTCAAGGAGTTGCTGCCGCAGCTCGACCCGCAGGCCTTCTGGCAGGTGCACCGCGGCACCGTGGTGCGCGCGGCTGCCATTGAAGCCATGGCGCGCGACGAAGCCGGCAAGCTCTGGCTGCGCCTGCGCGGCAGCACGGCGCGGCTGGCCGTGAGCCGGCTCTACGCGCACCTGTTCAAGGCCATGTAAGCAAGCCAGGCCTCACGTTTTTCAAGCGCGGCCTCAAGTCTTCGCGCCAGCTGCCGTTAATAAAAACATCGGGCCCGGTTTTGGCGAACTGCCCGGTGGCCCACTCCTCGGGGTGGTGCCGGTTTGTCTCCTCGGCCATGCTTTATCAGGGTCTGGTCTTAAGCCCGCAGGTGCTCCTTTCCTGCGGGCTTTTTTATCGGGCCAACCCTGGCCCGCGGGGCTCGGTCACGCGCTCAATCGCGGTCCCAGCCGCGGCGCCCTTCCCAGCGGCCTTCGCGCCCACCATAGGCGTAGCCACGGTCCCAGCCACGGTGGTGGTGATGGCGCCAGCCGGGCGGCGGGCCGTAGTACACCGGGGCCGGCGGCATGTAGACCACCGGGCGCGGTGGTGGCATGTACACCACGGGCGGGTAGGCCACCACCGGCGGTGCGCTGGCCACACCCACCTGCACACCGGGCGAGGCCACGCCGATGGACCAGTAGATGTTGTCGCCGTGCGCGTGCGCCGCGCCGCTGGCACCCAGTGTCAGCGCGGCTGCGCATGCAAACGCGGCAAGGGTTTTGACGGACGTTTTGGCTTTCATCGCATTTCCTTTGTCGGGGCAAAAACACAGGCCCCGTACCCGTCAACGCGCAGCGCCACAGCGCGACGACGTCGAATCTGTGAAGAACGTCGCCAAAAGTAACAAGCCCGGCCGCCGCCGGGCTGCGGCAGTGGCGTCAGCGCGCCAGATAGCCGCCGTCCACCGGGTAGTAGGAACCGGTGACAAAGGACGCGCGGTCCGAACACAGCCAGGCCACCAGCTCGGCCACCTCTTCCGGCCGGCCCAGGCGGCCGATGGGGTGCGCCGCCACCAGCATGGCGTTCACGGCGGCGTTCTGCTCCAGCGCGCCGATCATGGGCGTGTGGATGAACCCCGGCCCCACCGCGTTCACGCGGATGCCCTGCGGGCCGTAGTCCAGCGCGGCGGTCTGGGTCAGCCCCAGCACACCGTGCTTGGCCGCGGTATAGGCCGGCGAGCCGGAAAAACCCACCGCCCCCAGGATGGATGCCATGTTGACGATGGCACCGCCCCCGGTCTTGAGCATGGCGGCGGTCTGGTACTTCATGCCGTAGAACACGCCTGACAGGTTGATGTTGATCACCTGCGCCCAGCCATCCAGCGGGTAGTCGGCCAGCGGCGCCTGCGGGCCGCCAATGCCGGCGTTGTTGCAGGCCATGTCGAGCCGGCCGTAGTGCGCCACCGCCTTGGCTACCAGCGCCTCGTTGTCCTGCGGTTTGCCCACATCGGCCGCCACAAAAATCGCATCGCCACCCTGCAGCCGCACCAGCGCCACGGTTTCCTCGCCACCGGTCGTGTCCACGTCCGACACCACCACCTTGGCGCCCTCGCGCGCCCACACCAGCGCAATCGCGCGGCCAATGCCCGACGACGCGCCCGTGACCAGACCCACCTTGTTCTTCAGCATGACACTCTCCTTTGACTGAACCCAAACATCGGAACCATCTTAGTGCCGCCCGCTTGACGACCGTATGACATGGCGCAAGTTTTCGCCCCGGTGCCGCTGGGCGCACGGCCATGGGCAGACGCCTGGGCGCCGGGTCTAAAATCGTCCAATGAGTAACGCCAGCCCTACCGACAACGACAAGGCCCCCGCCAAGGCCAGCAACTTCCTGCGCCAGATCATCGAAAACGACCTGACGCACGGCACCTATTCCGGCCGCCGCTGGGGCGGCACGCCCGGCGATGCCACGCACCACGAACAGGGCCAGCCCGACCCGGCCCGCATCCGCACCCGCTTCCCGCCCGAACCCAACGGCTACCTGCACGTGGGCCACGCCAAGAGCATCTGCCTGAACTTCGGCCTGGCGCGCGACTACGGTGGCGTGTGCCACATGCGCTTTGACGACACCAACCCCGAGAAGGAAGAGCAGGAGTACGTCGATTCGATTCTGGACGCCGTCAAGTGGCTCGGCTTCAGCTGGGACGCCCACAACACCCAGCACCTGTTTTACGCCAGCAACTACTTCGACTTCATGTACCGCGCGGCGGAATACCTGATCGAAACCGGCCACGCCTATGTGGACGAGCAGACACCGGACGAGATGCGCGCCAACCGCGGCGACTTTGTGACACCAGGCAAGGACAGCCCCTTCCGCAGCCGCACGCCCGCTGAAAACCTGGCGCGCTTCCGCGAGATGCGCGACGGCAAGCTGGCCGACGGCGCCGCCGTGTTGCGCGCCAAGATCAGCATGGCCAGCCCCAACATCAACCTGCGCGACCCGGCCATCTACCGCATCCGCCGCGCCACCCACCACAACACCGGCGACCAGTGGTGCATCTACCCCATGTACACCTTCGCGCACCCCATCGAGGACGCACTGGAGAACATCACCCACAGCATCTGCACGCTGGAGTTTGAAGACCAGCGCCCGTTCTACGACTGGCTGCTGGAGCGCATCGTGCCCGTGCTGCGCGCGCCGCAGTTTGCCCAGGCCAAGGCGTTGATTGAAAAGATCGAAGCCCAGGGCCTGGAAGCGCAAAAGGAATTTGCCCTGCACTGCTTCAACCATGCCGACAAGCTGTTTGCCAGCGCGGCCGAAGGCCAGATGCGCGCCCTGTTCGCCAAGTGGGAACACGACCGCGACGCCGTGCTCAAAGACCTGGGCGCCTTCTTCACCCTGCTGAAAAACGAGACCGCGCAGTTCACCCCGCTGCTGCAGCACGCGCTGGACGGCCAACGCCCCAATGTCTTCTTGCTGCCGCACCAGCACGAGTTTGCGCGCCTGAACCTTACCTATGTGATCACCAGCAAGCGCAAGCTGGCACAACTGGTGAACGACAAGCACGTCACCGGCTGGGACGACCCGCGCATGCCCACCATCGTCGGCCTGCGCCGGCGCGGCTTCACGCCCGAGAGCATCCAGAACTTTGCCGAGCGCATTGGCGTCACCAAAGACTACAGCTGGATTGATTACTCCACGCTGGAAGGTTGCCTGCGCGAAGACCTCGACGTGCAGGCCCCGCGCGCCATGGCCGTGCTGGACCCGGTGAAGCTGGTCATCACCAACTGGGACGAACTGCACGGCGCCGGTACGCTGGACGACTGCCACGCCCCGGTGCACCCGCACCACCCCAACCTGGGCAAGCGCAGCTTCAAGTTCGGCAAAGAGTTGTGGATCGAGCGCACCGACTACGAAGAGGTGCCGCCCAAGGGCTACCACCGCTTGTATCCGCCGCAGCGCACGGCGGATGGTTCTGTGACTCCCGGCAACAAGGTGCGCCTGAAATACGGCCACGTGATCGAATGCAAGGACGCGGTGAAAGACGCCAACGGCCACGTGACCGAAGTGCACGCGGAACTGATTCCCGACACCAAGAGCGGCACGCCGGGCAGCGACGCCATCAAGGTCAAAGGCGTCATCACCTGGGTGGGTGTGGCCGACGGTGTGGCCGCCGAAGTGCGCCTGTACGACCGCCTGTTCACCGACCCGCAACCCGATGCCGGCGGCAAGGACTTCCTGGCCAGCCTGAACCCCGACAGCCTGAAGACGGTAACGGCCTACGTGGAGCCGGCGCTAGCCAGCTGCGCGCCGGACGACAAGTTCCAGTTCGAGCGCCATGGCTACTTTGTGGCCGACCGCAAGGACCACACCAAGGGTAAACCTGTCTTCAACCGGGTGACGGGATTGAAGGATAGTTGGGGGAAATAACAACTACCCACAAACACTATTGACCGCTCGTTTGACTAGCGGCAGAATGTTTTTGTCAGTTACGCGTATTGGTAGCTTTGCTATCTTGGTCGGGTGGTTAGCCAGACCGCATTGAATTGCGTGAGATCGACGGCACGGAATGGCCTGCGCGCCTAACCGTTGCGAGCTCTCACGGTTAGGCGCGCAGTCCCTTCCGTGCCTATTTTAGGTAACTGACTTTTTCATGAAGCCAAACACAATAACGCGCTTTGGAGAATTGATCGACCCGACCAAGTGTCGGGTCGAATCTTTTCCAGGCCTAGTTGCTGTTTTTGGAGGAAAGCTTTCAGACGATGTGGCAAAACTACATTGTTCCAAGCGAAATGTCTTCATTAAGTGGCTTGAACGAAATCAGCATCAGCTAGTCACGCAGCTAGTCATCCCCGAGAACTACCAAGATTGGAATGGTCTAGGCAAATACGATGATTTGCTGGCATTCGAACAGGACTTGGGCCATTTAACTGATGCAGTCATTGTCTTTCTTGAGGGACCCGGCTCTTTTGCAGAGCTTGGGGCATTCTCCCAGATCGACTCGCTTGCCTCAAAGCTTGTTGTCGTAATTGCCTCCGAACATCATCAGAACGACTCCTTTATTAGCTTAGGACCAGTCCGCCAGCTTCGCGAAAGATTTGACTTCTCCGTTTGCACGCTCCCATCCACCAAACCGGAGGAGTTGGAGGCCGACATAGGTCTAATTTTCGAGAAGCTAAAGGGAAAGCAGACTCGAAAGAATCTGACTGAGGCATTTCAGGCGCATAACTCGCAGCATCAAGTCCTAGCCGCATTGGACCTAGTGGATCTATTCTTAGCGGTAACCCGCGAAGAGCTCGAAGTGATGCTTAAGGGCTTAGGTGTTGATATTGGACGAAATCGCATCCATCAACTGCTCTTCTTACTGGAGAAGGTGAGATTGATCACGCGAACCAATTACGGAGATCAGAGCTTCTATCTTCCATCGAAACCAGGAAAATTCGCCCTAATCAATTACAGCTCTACAACTAGAGAAAAGCCTTTCGATCGCGCTCGCTGGCGGACTGAAGTCATTCAAGAGATCGCCGCCCAAGGCCCACGACGGCGCGTTTGCGAAACGAACTTTGGTAAGGAAAGGTTCCAGTCATGGACATCCTAACCAAACTGCTCGCTGAACTGCCAATGAGCGAACGGGAGCTCTTGGACCTAATCTCGACTGCACCACGCAGATACAAGGTCTATCAAATCCCCAAGAGGACACCGGGGAAGTTCCGAACAATTGCGCATCCGGCTCGCGAACTAAAGCTCGTACAGAGATGGCTGGCGAAGAATGTGCTGACACAGCTACCGGTCCATTCTGCCGCGACTGCATATCAACCTGGAACATCGATCCTTGACAACGCACGAGCACATGTCAGCCAAAGATATTTGCTAAAGCTTGATATCAAAGAATTCTTCCCGTCAATCAAGCCAGACGATCTTCTCAAGCACTGCCAACGACACTTTCCAAATCTGACTGAAAAGGATCAGTATGTTTTGACTCAGATTCTCTTCCGCAGAAACAAAGAAAAGAAGCAACTTGAACTCTCGATTGGAGCACCGAGTTCACCCCTGATTTCGAATTCAGTTTTCTATGAAATTGATGAAGAAATCAGCGCCTACTGTTCGCCCAACGGTATCTTGTATACGCGGTACGCTGATGACCTTTCGTTCTCCACAGATCAACCTCACCTGTTAGCGAAGGTGCCGGATATCGTGGCAAAGATCCTCAGGCATGCCGAGTATCCGAAGTTAAAACTAAACACTGAAAAGACCGTTCACTCATCAACCAAGCACCGTAAGCAAGTTACGGGACTCGTACTCACCCCTGATCGTAGAGTTTCAGTGGGCCGCGAAAAGAAGAGGACCGTAAAAGCACTGATTCACCGATATCTCCTGGGTGAACTGACTGCCGATCAAGCTATGAAACTAAAAGGGCAATTGGCATTTATACAATCTGTCGAACCAACTTTCGTAGAAAGTCTCAAGTCAAAATATGGCGCCGACTCTTTGCAACGACTGATTGGCAACACATCCAACTAGGTCATCTCGCCTGTTCTATTCACGTCTATTGTCCTCGTCTTCATCATGAAAGCCACCTGGAACAACACCGTCATCGCAGAGAGTGACGACACCGTGCTGGTGGAAGGCAACCACTACTTCCCCGAGCACACGCTCAAGCGCGAGTACGTCACCTTCAGCAACCACAAGACCACCTGCCCCTGGAAGGGCGAGGCACATTACTACTCGCTCATGGTCAACGGCGACATGCTGCCCGACGCCGTGTGGTTCTACCCCGAGCCCAGCCCCGAGGCCCACCTCATCCAGGGCCGAGTGGCCTTCTGGAAGGGCGTGAAGATCGAGGAGTGAATCGCGAAGTGGCAACACGCTGCTTGCGAAAATTCTTCAGCAGCGTTAAATTTCTCTCGCGCAGGAATCGCAAAGCCTGACCGCATCGGGAATCTTCCCGTGCATAGCCGATACGGATGACCGACGGCGCCCGTCCTGACGCGTGATGCGTCGCCGGGGACTTGCTTGTAACCACAAGGAGTTCCCATGTCCCCCATCAAACGTCTTCGTCAACAAGCCTTCCTCAAGCAAGGCTGTCGATGCTTTTACTGCGGCTACCCCATTTGGGAAACCAATCCAAATCAATTCGCACGCGCTCATGGCTTAAGCCCGCGCCAAACGCTATTGCTCCGATGTACGGCCGAGCACCTTAAGGCCAAGCAAGATGGTGGAGGCAATACCATTCAAAACATCGTTGCCGCCTGTTTCGTGTGCAATAGCCGCCGTCACAAGGGCCGCAATCGCACAGCACCTGATCACACCAGTTACAAGTCACATGTCTGCCAGCGCGTGATCAAAATGAAATGGCATCACGCAAGTATCCGTAAGATTTACCGACCATGCCCCGCCGCCCCCACTACCACGTCTACGTCATCGAACTCTCGTCCGACGTGCTGTTTGAACCCAAGTTCCGCAAGAACAACCCGGACTACGTGGAAGGCAAACCCTGCGTTTACGTGGGCATGACCGGGCTGGACCCGGATGTGCGCTTTGACAAGCACAAGGCCGGCATCCAGGCCAACCGCTATGTGACGAAGTACGGCCTGCGCCTGCTGCCCGACCTGTACGAGGGCTTCAACCCCATGAGCTACAAAGATGCCCAGGAACGCGAGGTCGAAGTGGGCATCGACCTGCGATCCGCCGGCTTTGGCGTCTGGCAGGCCTGAGCCGGTGGTATGCATGCTTATGAGCGTGCTGAATGTCGCATAAACTCATAGTAGTTTTTGCGATTTCTTTCTTTTTGTGCATCTCGACACCTCCACCCTGATTTTCATCAACATCGCCGATCTGCTGGCGATGTCACTGGCCTTACCCCTGGTGATGGGGCTCAATCTGAGCCGCGCTGCCAGCCATGTCCGCACCTCGCTCATGCTCAAGGCCGGGGCCTGGGTGCTGCTGGCGCTCACCACACGCCTGGCCGGGCAGTGGCTCGAACCGGTGCTGGCCACGCTGGCCCTGGCGCTGATGTCGCTGAGCCATGTGCTGATCTTCCGTGCGCTGAGCCTGTGGCTGGGACCGCGGCCCATGGGCCGGCTGCTGCTGGTGTTGGCCGTGGCCACGCCGATCGGGTTTGCGCTGAGTTTTCACAACTACCCGGTTCGGGTGGCCTGGATCAGCCTGGCGCTGGCCGGGCAGTTGCTGATTCAGGCACGCGCCACGCTGCTGCCCGCCGCTGACAGCAACAGCCGCGGTGGCTGGCGCTACCTGCTGTTCGGCTGCCTGTTCCTGATGGCGGTGCTGATGGCCTTCCGCGGTATCTTTGGCGCCTTTGTCCCGGAGCTCAGCCCCGGCTTCACCACGCCTTCGCCCATCATCGCGCTGACGCTGGTCGCGGCCAATGTTGCGCTGGTGTTGGGCAATATCGCCCTGCTGGCCGCCTGGCGCGAAGAAGCCCAGCAGCAGTTGCGCACGATGGTGGTGACGGACACGCTCACGGGCCTGCTCAACCGCAACGGCTGGTCTGAACAGGCGAACCAGGCGCTGCGCTACGCGCAGCGCCACGGGTTTCCGCTCTCGCTGCTGATGTTCGACCTGGACCATTTCAAACGCATCAACGACACGCACGGCCATGAGGTGGGCGACACGGCGCTGGCGTTTTTCGGCAGCCTGCTCAGACAGTGCCTGCGCGCGGGCGACGTGAACGCCCGCCTGGGTGGCGAAGAGTTCTGTGTGCTGCTGGTGCACGCCGACACCGCAGCGGCGCAGGCCTTTGACCAGCGCCTGCGCGCCGCACTGGCCCAGGCTGCGCCGCAGGCGATTCCCTGCACCATCGACTTCAGCACCGGCCATGCCCTGTGCGGCGGCAAGGACGAGACGCTGGAGTCGCTCATGGCCCGCGCCGACACGGCGCTGTACCGCGCCAAGAACGCGGGCCGCAGCCAGCTGGTTTCGGCCGAAGCACCAGCCAGCTGAAATGAGCACCTTCACCCTGACCCCGGTGAACGTTTCATAGAGGAGCCACCAAGCCTGTTTGACGCCCCTGACACGTTGGAACAGAATGAAAATCTGAAGGCAGGGAGGGCCCGGCAATGGCAATCAACAAGCGTGGTCGTGAGGGCGTGCGCCGTCGGGACGTCCTGGCACTGGCAGAAGGGCTCATCGGTGCCATGTCGCTGGGGGCCTGCTTCACCGCAACGCCAAGCCATGCCGCTCCCATCGCCTTCACTGAGGCGCAATGTGGCGACAAGAGCCTGGCGGACCGGAAGATATTGGTCGCCTACGCCAGCAAGTACGGCTCCACCGGCGGTGTGGCGGATGCCATCGGCCAGACACTGTGCGGCAAGGGTGCGACGGTGGACGTGCGGCTGATGAAGAACGTGCGCAACCTGGACGCTTACCAAGGCGTGGTCCTGGGGGCCCCGGTGTATATGGGCAAGTGGCTGCCGGAGGCGGCCGACTTCGTGAAACAGAATTCCGAAGTGCTGGGCCGGGTTCCACTGGCGTGTTTTGTGGTCTGCATGCTGCTGCATGAGCCGACCCCGGACAACATGGCCAAGGCCCTCGCCTACCTGGACCCGGTTCTCAAGGCCGCGCCACTGCTCAAGCCGGTGGGCGTGGGCGCTTTTGCCGGCGCGCTGGATTACGGCAAGCTGTCCTGGGCCACGAAGAAGATCATGCAGTCCAAGGCGCAGCCGGAAGGCGACTTCCGCGACTGGAAGGCCATCCACGCCTGGGCGGAGGCGTCGCCCCTTGCAAAGTAAAATGCTATTGATTTAGTAGCTGTTTGCGCATATTCCACCTGGGCTAGAGCCCATTTTCATTCAAAATCTTCCAGCGTCTCCCCCGCATGCCTGTCCTCACCCTGCGCCCCGTAAATGCCGACGTCTACAGCGTGCACACGCCCGACGGCGCGCACGTGGGTAACCTCAAGCGCGTGGGTGCGCTGTGGAAGTTCAAGGCCATCGGCTACGACGCCGCGGGCCAGCTCGTGCCCGGCGGCGGGCCCTTCACGGACCAACACAACACTGCCTTGGCGGCCCCGGATGCCGCAGAACTCAGCACCCGGCTGGCCGGGCTCTGAAAGCCGGCGCCCCGTCACCGGCGGCAAGTACACTAGGCAACAGCCTGTGCCCTCTGGGCCCCGCCTGCCGTGCAGATCGATCCCACTTCGCTCATCATCGTCAACGTTGCCAACCTGCTGGTCATGGCAACGGCCCTGCCTTTCATCATGGGCCAGGGTCTGAGCACGGCCGCCAGCCATGCACGGCTCTCGCTGTTTCTCAACGCCGGGGCCTGGATCTGCCTGCTGGCCTCCAGCTTCTGGTACGGGCAGACGCCGGACCTCCTTCTTTCCACCCTGGCCATGAGCCTGATCTGCGCCAGCCAGTGGATGATCTACCGCGCGCTGGAGAACTGGCTGGGCCCGCGCCCGCTGCGCGGGCTGCTGCGGCTGCTGGTGTGGATCATGCCCCTGGGTTATGCGCTGAGCTTTTCCAGCTACCCGGTGCGCGTGGGCTGGGCCAACCTGGTGCTGGCGGCGCAGATGCTCATCGTGGCACGTGCCTGCCTCTACCCCGCCAGCCGCGACTTCGGCCGCCGCTCCTGGCGTTACCCGCTGGCGGGCTGCCTGCTGGTGATGGCGGGTTTCACCGCGGCGCGCGGCATCCTGGGCGCGTGGTTCACCGAGCTGTACCCGTTTTTCCGTGCGCCCACGCCGGTGAACATTGCGGCGCTGATCGGCGCCAACATGTCGCTGGTGCTGGGCACGATTGCCATGCTGGGCGCCTGGCGCGAAGAAGCGGAACGCCAGCTGCACAAGCTGGCCAGCACCGACACCCTGACCGGCCTGCTCAACCGCCACGGCTGGGCGATGCAGACACGCCACCCGCTGCGCCTGGCGCAGCGCCACGGCTACCCGCTGTCGCTGCTGATGCTGGACGTGGACCACTTCAAGCGCATCAATGACACGCACGGCCACGAGGTCGGCGACGCGGCGCTGCAGTTCATGGGCCAGTTGCTGCTGCGCTGCCAGCGCGCGGGTGACGTGAGTGCGCGCGTGGGTGGCGAGGAGTTCTGCGTGCTGCTGCCCCACACCGATGCCGCCGCGGCGCAGGCCTTTGACGCACGCTTGCGCGCCGAACTGGCCACCAGCGCCGCCGCAGCCGGCTTGCCCAGTGCGCTGGACTTCAGCAGCGGCCACGCACAGTACCGCCCATCGGGCGAGACACTGGAGTCGCTGATCGCCCGCGCCGACGCTGCGCTCTACCGCGCCAAGGAAGCCGGCCGCGGCCGGCTGGTGCTGTACGAGAACACCATCACCTGACGCGGCCCGCCTGTGGCCATCTGCCGCCCCGAGGCCGCCACCTTGTCAACGTTTTCTCTGTGGAGCGGCATTGAGAGGGTGGCTTTGGGCTAAGCTCGCGCCCTCACCTACCAAGCAACACTCAAGGAACACCCGCCATGAAAAAACTCAACGTCACCATCCAGCTGCAGATGTCCGTGCCCGACGGCTGGGAGCTGGTGCAAACCTCCGAAGGCACGCCGATGATCCGCATGCCCGGCGGCACCTACCTCGATCTGGCAGTGGAACCGCTCTACACCGCCGACCCGGAAGGCACCTGGAGCGGCACCGAAAGCGAAGACGAACTCAACGAGTTCCTGGACATGGTGGACAGCGAAGAAGTCACTTACGAGTTCGTGGCCGACTGAAAACTGACGCACACAGGTTGGCGGGGGCTTCAATCGGGAAGGCCCCGGCACGGTTTGACACTTGCCGGCATCCGTCGCATGCTTTGCCCCCAATGCGCTTGCAACAAGCCAGCAAGGGAGGCAGCGATGAAGACACTTCGGCAATGGCACGCTCGACTGGGCGCCGTGATCATGGCGATTGCATGCCCGCTGGGCGCCATCGCCCAGCCCTATCCCGCCAAACCCCTTCTTCTGCTTGTTCCCTACGCCGCAGGCGGGGTTACTGATGGTCTGGCGCGCATGGTTGCCCAGCGGCTGAGTACGCGGCTGGGTCAGCCGGTGATGGTTGAGAACCACGCCGGAGCCATGGGGCAAATCGGTCTCGAACGCGTTGCCAAGTCAGCGCCTGATGGCTACACCATGGTGCTGGGCAATATTGGCAGCTTCCCAGACACAGCAGGCCAGCTCACGCCCGTGGTCGACCTGCAGCGGGACTTCGTGCCGGTCTCGCTGCTGGCACAGCTTCCCGTTGCTCTCATCGTCGATTCGTCCGTTCCGGTCAACTCGGCCAAGGAACTGCTGGATTACGCCGCCGCCCGGCCCGGCCAGGTTGCCTACGCCACCTCGGAAACCGGCAGCCCCAGCCACCGGGCCGGTGAACAGTTCAGGCAAGACACGAAAACGACGATGACGCGGGTGCCCTTCCGCACGGATGCAGCCACACTCACCGCACTGGGATCGGGCGATATCAAGGTGGCCTTTGCCACATTGGATGGCGTGGCGTTCTTCAGACCCAAAGAGAAAATTCGTGCCCTGGCGGTGACAGGCAACCATCGTTCGCCCTTGGCACCCGGCGTTCCAACGTTCGCGGAAGCAGGCATCAAGGGGGTTGATGCCTTGTCCCAGTACGCGGTGCTGCTGCCGCGCGGCACGCCGCAGGACATCGTGGCAACCCTGCACAAGGAACTCACGGCAATCGTCCAGTCACCCGAGTTCCAGAGCCAGATGGCTGAATATGGCATTGAACCAGTTGGCTCCAGCCCCCAGGAACTGGCCACCATCCTGGAAACATCGCGCGGTTCGGCTCGGTGGGCCGCTCTGGTGAAAGATGGCGCGGCGCCTGCAGACCAGCCCAAGGCGGCTGCACCTGCCCCGGTGGTCACGGCGCCGATTGTCGTCCCGCCCCCGGCCAAGCCCGCGGCCATGCCCACGCCCGCTCAACCGAGCCCAGTCGCTCCCTACAAGGTTGTCAAGGTCTTCTTTGGCACAGATCGCAAGCTGGTCCCCACCGCCAGTTCACCGCGCGATTTCTTTGCGTCGGAACGCGGGCGAGCCATCAGCTACGGCAATTGCGAAGTCAGCATTCCGCGGGATCACAAAACCGGAGAACTGGAAGCTCCTTCGTTGCTGCGGAAATATCTTGAGAACCCGGCCAAGCATGTCGTTCTGCTGCGGCTCAACCTGCGCAACAGAAACGAATTCATGAGCGACCTCAACAGCACGATCGCAGAGAAAAAGACAAATTCCGCGCTGGTGTTCATCCATGGCTACAACAACACGTTCGAGGATGCCGCCAGGCGCACTGCGCAGATTGCACATGACATCGAATTTCCGGGTGTTCCCATGTTCTACAGCTGGCCCTCGAACGGCGCCACGCTTTCCTACGTCACGGATGGCAACGATGCGGACCAGGCCATCGTGTACCTCAAAGCCTTTCTCAAGGATCTTGCGGTCAATTCAAAATTCACCTCCATCACCTTGCTGGCGCACAGCATGGGCAACCGGGTGCTGACACAGGCCTTCGCCGCGCTGAAGAACGAGATTGACACCACGAAATTGCGGGTCTTCAAGGAGATCATCCTCGCTGCACCAGACATTGACGCCGACGTTTTCAAGAACAATATCGTCCCGGCACTTGTGGCGAGCAAGTCCTCGGTCACGTTGTATGCGTCATCGCGCGACGGGGCATTGGCTGCCGCCAAAAAAATCAACGGCGAACCCCGTGCTGGTGATTCGGACGGAGGGCTTGTCGTCGTCAAAGGCATCGAGACCATTGATGCCACCAACGTCGATACCAATCTCTTCTGGGGCCTCGGCCATGCCTATGTCGCGGACAGCCGGAACATCCTGTCCGACCTTTCTTATCTCATCGTCAAGGGTCTGCATGCCACCTCCAGATACGGACTGGAGCCGGTACCCGCGCCCAGCGGCACGCAATACTGGAAATTCAAGAACTAGACACCATTCATCGAAACAAGATTGCTATATTTTTGATAGCTTGCCGCGCATATTCCAAGAGCAAAACAATCTGTTTTTCCATAAAAGAACCGTCACCGGCTCCATGACCGAACCCGCCTTCAGCCCCGCCGCCGAGCGCAACAAGCACCCCATCTTTGACGTGTTGCGCCAGCTGCTGCCCATGCAGGGCCGCGCGCTGGAGATCGCCAGCGGCACCGGCCAGCACGCGGCCTGGTTTGCCGCCCAGCTGCCGCAATGGACGTGGCTGCCCAGCGATGCGCAGCTTGATCTCTTTCCGTCCATCACCGCCCACGCGACCGCAGCGCACTTGCGCAATGTGCAGCCGCCCCGGTTGCTGGACGTGCTGTCAGACCGTTGGTTGCCCGATGACGCATCAGGCCCAACCCCGCTGTTCGACCTGATCTACTGCGCCAACATGCTGCACATCGCGCCCTGGGCCTGCTGCGCGGCCTTGATGCGCGGCGCTGCACGCCACCTGGCGCCGGGCGGCCGGCTCGTGACCTACGGCCCGTATCTGGAAGACGAGGTGCCCACGGCTGAAGGCAACCTGGCGTTCGACCAGAGCCTGCGCGCCCAAGACCCGAGCTGGGGCATCCGCCGGCGCGAAGACGTGGAGCGTGAGGCCCAGCACGCCGGCCTGCGGCTGGCCGCGCGCCACGCCATGCCGGCCAACAACCTGCTGCTGGTGTGGACACGGGCGACCTGAGCGCGACGCGGGGATAATCCGGCCCCATGTTGACCTCTCTTTTCCCCCTGGGCTGGCAGCACTACCTGCTGGGCGGCCTGCTCATCGGCCTCGGCACGGCACTGTTGTTTGTCTTCACCGGCCGCATCGGCGGCATGAGCACGGTGTTTTCCAGCACCTGGTCTTACGTCGTCAAAGGGCCGTTCTTCCAGCAGCCGCGCTTCACCGGCTCGCGCGGCTGGCGCCTGGTGTATGCGGCAGGGTTGGTTGTGGGCGCCGCCCTCTGGTGGCTGGGTTTCACCGATGGCACGCCACTCAGCACCCATGTGCCGGCCTGGCAACTGCTGCTGGGCGGTTTCTTCGTGGGCTACGGCGCGCGGCTGGGCAACGGCTGCACCTCGGGCCACGGTATCTGCGGCCTGGGCTCGCTGCAATGGCCGTCCCTCATGGCGGTGCTGACCTTCATGGCCACGGCCTTCCTCACCGCCAACCTGGCTGCGAGGTGGCTGGCATGAGCATGCAACAGAATTCCCTGCCACGCGTTCTGGCCACGCTGGCCGCGGGTGCGCTGTTCGGCTTCGGCCTCTCGCTCTCGGGCATGGTACGGCCGGAAGTGGTGCTGAGCTTTCTGCGCTTCTCCGACTTCGGCCTCATGCTGGTGATGGGCGGCGCGGTGCTGGTGGTGGTGCTGGCCTACAAAGTGGTACCGCGCCTACTCAACCGCCCGCTGCTGGGCGACTACTTTCACACCCACCCAAGCGAGTGGAACCGCGACACCGCCGTGGGCGCGGCGCTGTTCGGCATTGGCTGGGGCTTGTGCGGCGTCTGCCCCGGCCCGGCCATTGCGGGCCTGGGTACCGGCAACCTGGACCTGCTGTGGGCGCTGGGTGGCATTGCGCTCGGTGCGCTGGTACAGGGGCTGGTGGCCACGCGCAAGGCCCGCTAAGCCGGCGACGCGGGACGTCGGCGCTTATCGCTTGGGTGACTGCAGCGCCGGCCGTGTGCAGGCATGCTCGTGCTTCCGTTTTGAAGAAGCTGCCATGGATGCCAACACCTGTTTCCGTTTCTGCGTCGGCCGCACCGACCTGCACACCACCCGCCTGCTGAGCGACCCCGACGCGCCTGCCGCGCGCGCCCTGGCCGAGGGCGAGGTGCGCCTGCGCGTGGACCACTTCGCGTTGACGGCCAACAACATCACCTACGCGGCCTTCGGCGACAAGATGAAATACTGGCAGTTCTTCCCGAGCGGTGCCGAGGGCTGGGGCTGCATCCCGGTCTGGGGCTTCGCCGAGATAGTGGAGTCGCGCTGCGCGGAGGTGAGCACCGGCCAGCGCGTCTATGGCTACCTGCCCATGGGCCACTACCTGGTGGTACAGCCAGCGCGCGTGAACCGGCACGGTTTCATGGACGGCGCGGCACACCGGCGCGAACTGGCCGCCGTCTATAACCAACTGGTGTTTTGTGCCACCGACCCAGGCTACGACCCGGCGTTCGAAGGCCAACAGGCCGTCTTGCGCCCGTTGTTCACAACGTCCTTCCTGATCGACGACTTCATGGCCGAGCACGGGTTCTTTGGTGCGCACCAACTGCTGCTGTCCAGCGCGTCGAGCAAGACGGCCTACGGCACGGCCTTCTGTCTCTCGCGACGCGACGGTGCCCCCCGGGTACACGGCCTCACATCGGATGCCAATCTGGCGTTCACACATGGGCTGGGCTGCTATGGCGCGGTGAGCACCTATGAGCAGGTGACCGCGCTGGACCCCGGCGTGCCCACGGTCTACATCGACTTCGCGGGCAATGCCGGGCTACGCCGCACGATCCATGAGCACTTCGGCAACGCGCTGACCTACAGCTGCTCGGTTGGTGGCAGTCACTGGGAGTCGCTCGGCGGCGGCGGTGGGCTGCCCGGACCGAAGCCTGAATTGTTTTTTGCCCCGGCCCAAGTCAAGAAACGCGTTGCACCACCGCCCGAGGGCTGGGGGCCCAGCGGCTTTGAACAACATCTGGGACTGGCCTGGAAGGCCTTCCTGCAAACCGTGAACAACCCCAGCCAGCCTTGGCTCACGATCCGCACAGCCCGAGGCACCGAAGCCGTGACCGCCGCCTACCAGCAACTGCTGGCCGGCCGCAGCGATGCGCGCGAAGGGTTGATGCTGGCGCTCTGAGAGCGTAAACAGGCTCTGAGTGCTCGCGCGCTACGGCCGTGGCGCGCTGGCGGCCAACGCCGGCGCCACGGCCGCACTGGTGACCAGCTTGCGCACCTCCAGCAACTTGGCACGCAGGCGCCGGTGGTTCACAGGGCCGGTGCGGATCAGCATCTTCTGCCCGGCCGAGAGGGCTTCAAGCTTCGGGTCGGTGAATTCGTAACGCACCCAGGGGCGCTCGGAAGGCACCGGCCCTTTCACGTCCACCAGGCCCACACCCACCGGGCCGTCCTGCACCGGTGCGGCCAGCAGCTGGTCGATCACCGCCACCAGCCGGTCATTGAAGTAACGCTTGGGAAAGCCCACCTCTTCATACGCTTGCTGGAACAGCGGGTACAGGCTGACGTAGAGCCTGACGGCCTGCGCCGTGTCCACCGATTCCACGAAGAGCACAAACGGGGTGTAGCGTTGGCTGTTGTCAGGGTGGATGGTCTCGCTGCCCGCCTGGCCGCGGGTGCTGAAGCGTCCGGGTGTGGGGTTCACCGGCCAGACCATGGGCGGCGCGTGTTCGCGTGCCAGGTTGTCGACCGTGGCCACCACACGGCGGGCAAAGCTGTCGAGTTGCAGAAAGGTGAGCACGTTTTTCTTGCCCAGCAGATCGGTCAGCGCGGCCTGCACATAGGCGTCGGAGTCGGCCAGGGCCGGCAACGGCTGCTTGGGCGGCGCTTCGGGCTCGGCGGCAGGGAGCGGGTATTGGATGGCGGGTTGGGATGCCACCGGTGCGGGCGCAGGCGCAGCGGCGGGCACGGGCACCGGGGGCTCAGCCGGCTCGGGCGCCACCTCGCTCGGGCGCATCCAGCCGAAGTAGGCTGCCCCCAGCACACCCGCCACCAGAATGAGGACCAGCACGACTCTGGACTTGTTCACGGTTTCCTCCCGCTGTGCACGTTGAAACGCAGCCATGCTAGCACCGCCTGCGCGCGCTCGGCGCCAACAAGGATTGCGGCGGCCCGCAGGCCCTTCTACACTGCAGGCTGCACATCAGGGAGGACAACATGAGCCAGAACTTCAACCCGGTCGGCTGGTTTGAGCTGTACGTGGACGACATGGCGCGCGCCAGGAAGTTTTACGAGACGGTGTTCCAGCGCCCTCTGGCCGACCTGCCTGCCGCATCCAGCGGCGACACGCAGATGGCGCTCTTCGCCATGGACATGTCCGTCCCCGGCTGTGCCGGCGCCCTGGTGAAGAGCCCGCGCAACAAGCCGGGCAGCGGCGGGACGATGGTCTACTTCACGTGCCTGGACTGCGCCGTGGAAGCAGCTCGGGCGGCCGCGGCCGGCGGCACGGTGTGCCAGCCCCGGGTGAGCATTGGCGAATACGGCTTCATTGCTATCGTGCAGGACACCGAAGGCAACGCCATCGGCCTGCACTCGCGCCAATAAACTCAGCCCATGGCCTTCGACCCTCATCTCGTCGATCTGATGCGCAGCGCGCTGCGGCAGCGGCACCACTTCACCGAGAAACGCATGTTCGGCACCTGGTGCTGGATGTGGGAGGGGCATCTGGTGTGCGGCGCGGGCGTGGGGCGCTACCTGTTCCGTGTGGGCAAGGCACTGGAAGCCGAGGCGCTGGCGCGCCCGGGCACCACGCGCATGGCGTCCAGCGGCCGGCCCATGAGCGGCTTCATCTGGGTCGATGCCGATGCTGCGCTCGACGAAGGGCTGGAGCGCTGGGTCGAGCTGGCCATGCGCTGCGTGGGCAGCCTGCCGCCGAAGTGACACGCAGCATCGGCGCCTCGCGTTGACGGGTTTGATCCGCATCAACGGTTGGTGTTCTAACGGCTGTTTCAGCCCCCTGCCCGATGGAAATCGAGGGTTACTCCCAATGGATACCCACGCTCGTATGTCGACATTCAGATGGGTCATCAAAAAACAAGCTGCAGGAGCGAGGTCCTTGACTGAGGTGTGAGGCATCGACGTTCCTCTCAGCACCAACAAAGAGGATCTCGACATGCAATTCATTGGCAATCTGAAAGTCATCAACCGCTTTGCCTTGCTCGGCGCCATCGGGTTCGTGCTGACGCTCGCCCCCACGCTGCTGTACATGCGGATGGCTTACCAGAACATGCAGTCGGCGCAAGTCGAAGCGCACGGCATTCCGTTCACCAAAGCAGCCCTGAAGGTGATCCAGCTCACGCAGCAGCACCGCGGTTTGAGCGCCCTGGCCTTGGGCGGCAACACAGCGGCGCAGTCGGATCGCAGCAACAAGCAGACCGAGGCCGACAAGGCCTACCAGGCGCTGGCGACGCTGATCGAAGGTGAAAGCCTGCTGGATGCGGCCCTGAAATCCGAATGGCAGACGATCCAGAAGGACTGGAAAGCCCTGAGCAGCCAGGTGGCCGCCGGCAGCCTGGTGGCGCCGCAGAGCTTTGCGGCCCACACCGCCGTGATTGAAAAACTGCTTGCGCTGACCGACCGGCTGGCCGATGCCTTCGGCCTGTCGCTGGACCCGGAGCTTGACAGCTACCAGTTGATCCAGTCGGTGCTGTATGCCCTGCCGGTCCTCAGCGAAGAACTGGGCAAGTCGCGCGCGCGCGGCAGCGTCATGCTCACCAACAAGGGGGCTTCACCGGCCGAACGCCAAGCGCTGGCCGTCTTCATGGCACGCATCGGGGCGGAGAAGGAGCGTGTGCTTCTGGCTTACGGCAAGTCGGCCGCCGCCAACGGCAGCGTCAAGCAGGCCCTGGACGGACAGGTGAAGGAGATGGTGTCGCTGACGCAGCAGGCCATCAAGCTGGCCACCGAGCAGGTGATCACACCGGAAGAGCTGAGCTATGCGCCGGGAGATTACTTCGCCTTGCTCACCAAGACGATTGATGTGCAGGTCAAGCTCAACGACATGGCCATGGGCGTGCTGGGGCAGCTGCTCGACAGCCGCGTCACCAGCCTGCAGCGCCAGTTGCTGGTGCTGATCGGCGTGCTGCTGACCCTGGGTGTGCTGGGGGCGCTGGTGGGCATCGTGGCGGCACGCTCCATCACGCAGCAGCTGGGTGGCGAGCCGAGCGAGGTGATGGCCATCGCCAATGCGGTTGCCGAGGGCGACCTCAGCTCCCGCATCCGCCTGCAGCAAGACGCGCAGGCCAGCATCATGGGCGCTATGGCGGCCATGCAGAGCTCCCTGCAAAAAGTGGTTGGCACCGTTCGCCAGAGCTCCGAGGCACTGGCCTCCGCCAGTGACCAGATCGCCCAGGGCAATCAGGACCTGTCATCCCGCACCGAAAGCCAGGCCAGCGCGCTGGAAGAAACCGCGGCCTCCATGGAGGAACTGGGCTCTACCGTCAAACAGAATGCCGACAACGCCCGCCAGGCCAACCAGCTGGCGCAAAGCGCCAGCACGGTGGCCGTCAAGGGCGGTGAGGTGGTGGCCCAGGTGGTGGACACCATGAAGGGCATCAACGACAGTTCACGCAAGATTGCCGACATCATCAGCGTCATTGACGGCATTGCCTTCCAGACCAACATCCTGGCCCTGAACGCCGCGGTGGAAGCCGCGCGTGCCGGCGAACAGGGCCGCGGTTTTGCCGTGGTGGCCAGCGAGGTGCGCAGCTTGGCCGGCCGCAGTGCGGAGGCAGCAAAGGAAATCAAGACGCTCATCACCGACAGCGTCGAGCGTGTCGAACAAGGCACGGCCCTGGTGGATCAGGCAGGTACCACCATGAGCGAGGTGGTGAGCAGCATCCGGCGCGTGACCGACATCATGGGCGAAATCAGTGCCGCCAGCTCGGAGCAGAGTTCCGGCGTGGCCCAGATCGGTGAAGCCGTGGTTCAGATGGACCAGTCGACACAGCAGAACGCCTCGCTGGTGGAAGAGATGGCATCGGCCGCCTCCAGCTTGCGCGGGCAGGCCCAGGAACTGGTGCAGGCCGTGGCCGTGTTCAAGCTGTCGCACGGTCAGCGGCCGGCCTTGCTGGCCGCGTCTTGAGCGGCGGCGGTCGCGCCACCGCCTCATGCAACTTCACACTTCTTTGCCAGCCTGACCGGTGTCGCGACACCTGGCCGGGCTAGGCTCGTGCCCGGTCTCAAGACAAGGAGTGGCGATGAAGAAGTGTTCCCTTTGGCCTCTGCTCATGCTGGCGCCGTGGGTGGTCCAGGCGCAGACGGAGGTGCCGCCGGCACCGCCTGCTGGCGAGCACGCACCGCCAGCATCCGTCAGCGCCCTGCAGTACCCGGGAGCCACCGGCCAGTACCCCAACACGCTGGCGCAGTTGCACGACAAGCTGGCCCTGACGCCGCAGCAACAGGCCCTGTGGCAGACCTATGCGGGCAAGGTGGACGCCTACACCGCACAGTACTACCGCGAGAAACCGGTCATGCCATCGGCGGCAACGCCGGCGCCGCAGCAGGTCGTCGGACTGGTACAGAACCTGCAGAACCGGTTGACTGCGCTGGAAGACATCGAGCAAGCTGCGAAACAGTTGTACGCGGCCTTGAACCCCGAGCAGCAACAGACCGCCAACCAACTGCTACTCTCGACCATTCCCACCTTTGCCGGCCCCAGCAACACGGCGGGCCCGGCACAGGACAGCCACAGCCCGGGCGGACGGCGGGGTGGCGACATGCGTGCGCGCAGTGGTGGCACCAGCGGCGGCCAGGGGGGCTGGAGCCGCGGTGGTTTCTGAGGCCACCGGCCCGTCCTGCACCTGAAATCCAGCACGCTTTACCGCAGCTTTACAGAAGCGAAATCCGCCCATGAAGGCGATCGTGCATGCTGTCTGCCTGTGCTCACGGAAAGGTTGAAGCCAATGAAAAAACAAGTGGTACTGACCGCGGCCATGCTGGCCAGCGGCCTGTGTCTGGCGCAGGAAGTCGGGCGCGTGATTTCCACCACCCCGATCGTGCAGCAGATGGCGGTGCCGCGGCAGGTGTGCACCACCGAACAGGTGGCGGTGCAGGCACCCAAATCGGGCGCAGGTGCCGTGATGGGCGCCATTGCCGGCGGGGCCATCGGCAACTCAGTCGGTAGTGGCGCGGGCCAGGCCGCAGCCACCATGATCGGCCTCGTCGGCGGTGCCGCCCTCGGCGACAAGATCGAAGGCAGCCCCGCACCGCAACTGCAGAATGTGCAGCGCTGCGGCGTGCAGACCGTCTACGAAAACCGCGGCACCGTCTACAACGTGGTCTACGAATACGCCGGCAAGCAGTACACGGCACAGCTGCCCTACGACCCGGGCCGCACGATTGCCGTCCAGATCACCCCGGCCGGCGCGAACCCGACGATGGCACCGGCCAGCAGCGCCATCGCACCGCAGCCGGTGTATGTGCAACCCGCGCCGGTGGTGGTGGCACCTGCGGCCTACCCGGTCTACTACCCGCAGCCCTACTACCCGCCCATTGGCATTCAGCTGGGCTTTGGTTACTGGGGCGGTTACCGGGGCCACCGGCACTGGCACTGAGGCACGGCCGCTGGCTCAGGGCTGGTGGTAGGCCTGCACCGTTTCCCAGGCCACGGTCTGGAGATGGCGGGCGATCTCCGGCGACAGGCCGGCGTTGTACTTCAACCCGATGGGCGACTTCTTGAACAGCGAGGCATAAACCGTGCAGGCCGCCAGGTAGGTGCCGGCCAGGCTGGGGTGGCGCTTGTCGGGTGCGTACAGGTTGAGCGCGGGCATCTGCTGAATGGAACGCGCGAAGGCCAGACCGGCCGGAATGACAAAGACGTTGTTGTCGTTGCCGGCCCGGGTGTAGGCCTCGGCCAGCTGGGCCGTCATCTCCGGTGCATCCTGGTAGGCCCAGGACATGAAGAACACCGGTTTGGCGCCGTGCTTGCGCACGGTCTCGCTGTTCTTGCGGGCGTACTCCGTGAACACGCTCTTGAGCTGGGGATGCAGCGGGCACTGGCTGCAATCCATCATGATGGCGACGTCGAACAGCTTGTCGAGCTTGTTGAACGAGACGACATTGTTGGGGCCGAAGGAATAGCCGCCGATGGCGTTGGGCCGGAAATAGGAGTCCACGTCGTGCCAGTCGAAGCCCGAACCGCTGATGGTGACCGAGGTGGCACGGTGCCGAAAGCCCGGTAGGCCTTCGGCGATGAGCTGGCCCACATGGCCGTGCAGGCTGTTGTTGTAATAAAAGAAACTGTTGCCGATGTAGATGGCCGAGGCCGGGTTGGCAATGCCGGCATCGAGCACCTTGGGTTTGGTCTGGGCGCCAGCCTGGCACACGGCCAGCGCCAGCAGGGCAAAAGCAAGCAGGCCGCGCAGACGGGCCGGGAACAGTGAAAGCATGGTGGTCTCCTGCAGTTTGATTTTTGTGGTGCCTGAAGGTGCAACCACTCTACTACAGGCTTGCCGCCACACGATGCACGTTAGGACGCCGCCCGCCCCAGCGCACGCATCTTGCCCTGCCACTTGGTCACGCCAGCCTCGCCCAGCTTGTCCACCATGCCAACGAGCGTCTCGTTCACCGGCGCGATGCCGACAAAACCCAGGATGTTGCGCTCCAGCGACTTGAGGCTGTGGGCCCGGAAGTACCAGCGGTAGACCAGCGCCGGCATGCCCATGGTGACCACCACGCGCGCACTGCGTCCGGTCAGGCCCTTGCGACCAAAGTGGTTGCCGCCCTCGGCGGTGAAGGCAAAACCGGGCCGCGCCACCTGCTCCAGAAAACCCTTGAGCAAGGCCGGCATGTCACCCAGCCAGAGCGGAAAGAACAGCACCAGGTGCTCGGCCCAGGCGATGTCGTCCTGCGCGCTCTGCAGCGCCGGCGGCAGCTCGCCATGTTCCCAGGCCTGCTGGCTGCGCAGCAGCGGGAAGTCGAGCCGGGCGACATCGGTCCAGCGCACCTCGTGACCGGCCGCCTCTGCGCCTTCGGCGTAGGCCTCGGCCAGGATATGGCACAGGTGCGGGGTCACGGCGTCCGGGTGGCCCTGGATCAGGAGGATGCGTTGGCCAACCATGTGTTGCTCCGGCAGTGGATCAGGCGCCATGGTGGCACGGCGCGCGCGGCATGTCCATGACGCATCTCAAACGCTATCTTTTTGATAGCTGTTTGCGCATATTCCACAAGGGCCACCTGCCAATTTGATGCCTCATACAATCGGGGGCAGTTTTGCCAGCATCCCACTTCCTGCATGAGCCCCACCGATACCCCGGAATTTTTCATCGGCCGCACCGAGCCCTTCGACCAGCAATTCGATGCCTGGACCAAGCAGCCGCTGCTGCTGTCCATGGAGCAAGGCGGCATCGACTGGCCGAGTTCGTGCCGCAACGGCACCTGCCGCACCTGCATCGGCCAGCTGGTCAGCGGCCAGGTGCGTTACGCCATCGAGTGGCCTGGCCTCACCAAGGAAGAGCAGGAAGAGGGTTATGTGCTGCCCTGTGTCGCGCACCCGTGTTCGGACGTGGTGCTGCGCGAGGGCTACTGACGCGGCCCCCGCCTTGAGAACGCTCAGGCGTTGAGCGTGCCGCGCAGCAACTCCGGCAGCCGGTCGGCGCTCATGCGGAAACCACAGGCCTGCGCGTGGCCGCCGCCACCCATGCTTTCGGCCAGCGGAATGCAGTCGTAGTCGCGCTGCGAACGCAGGCCGGCCTTCACCACGCCGTTGCCGGCCGCGCTCCACATCAGCGCAAAGGTGCCGCTCTGCTTTGACAGGATGTCGCCCACCAGGCTGTGGAACATGCCGGGAGCGTTGACCATGAGGCCCTGCTGGCCGTTGAAGGTGAGCGGCTGGGCACCGGCGGCGATGTCGGCGCACAGCTTGCGGTACTTCTCGTCCATGGCCTGGCCACGCGCCATGAAGGCTTGCAGCTGCGCAGGCGAGAAAGACGCAATCTCGGCCCAGCGCTCGAACGTCTGCGGCTCCATGTCGAGTGCCGCCAGAAAGCCGGCGCTTTCTTCAAACTCCCATTTCCAGATGTCACGGTCTTCGATGTAGCGCACCAGATCGGGCAGCGTGCGATCAGCCTGGAAGAACTCCCAGGCCAGACGCGAGCCGGACTTGCCCATGTCGAAATGCACCACACCACAACGGCAGGCGAAGCCGGTGAGCTTCTCGGCGGCGCTCTTGTGGTGATCCAGCATCACCAGCTTGGCGGCGCGCTGTTCGATCTCCCGCATCAGTTCGGGGTCGAAGGAGAAGTCGAGAATGTAGACGGCGCGGCCGTCAAGGGCCGGCAGGTCGGCCACGGTCTTGACGTCGCCATGGTCCAGGCCGTGGAATTCGGCGCGGCCTTCATAAAACAGCCAGGCCGCCAGCGCGGCGCCAAAACCGTCGGGGCAGCGGGCGTGGTACAGGATGAGCGGTTGGGGATCGTGACGGTCAGGCGAAATGAGGAGGGCCAACGGAAGAATCGTTTTTTTCATGGCCTCCATTGTCGCCGCTGTCACCCCGCTTTTCAGGCACCCTAACGTTTGACCTTGAACGTCGAAGGCTTGCGCGCCGGACCGGGGGCCGGGGCTTTGCCGGGCGCCTTGCCGGGCGCCTTGCCGGGTGTCTTGGCCGACGTCCTCACACCACTCTTCACGGGCGGCTTGCCGGTGGTCTTGGCGGGGCTCTTCGCCGCCGGTGTTTTGACCGATGGTTTTTTCACCCGGATCAGCCCCTCGCTGGCCAGCGCCTCCTTGCGCAGCTGGCGCTCGGCATCGAGCTTCTTGCCTTCGGCCAGCCAGCGCGCGAATTCCTCCGGGGTTTCGAGCGTGATGCGCCCCAGCCGGCCGGCGCGGAAGTCGGTCAGCACCACCTCGGCCGCCTTTTGCGTGTTGACGCGCCCGCCGCTGAGCAGTGCACCGTTCTTGCGGCCAATCTCTTCCAGCAACTGCTCGTCACTCAAGCCCGCCACGGCATCGAGCTTGTAGCGCGCCGCCAGCAAAGCAGCATAGGGTGCCTTGATGTAGTCCAGCAATTCCAGCGCGACCTCTTCCTCGTCGAAGGCGTTGCGGCCCACGGCGCCGCTGGCCGCCAGGTTGTAACCGCTCTTGGCCACGATGATGCGCGGCCACAGCATGCCCGGCGTGTCGTAGAGATAGAAATCGCTGGCCAGCGTGATGCGCTGCTCCATGCGGGTGACGCCGGCCTCGTCGGCCGCCTTGGTGACGCGCCGGCCAACCATGGTGTTGATCAAGGTGGATTTGCCCACATTGGGAATGCCGCAGATCAGCACACGCAGGGGCTTGGCCATGCCACCGCGCGTGGGGGCCAGCACCTGGCAGGCAGCGATGAGCGCCTTGGCCGGTGCAGCCATGCCGGCATCGAGCGCCACGGCCCGGGTCTCCGGCAGGCTGTTGTAATAGTCCAGCCATAACGCGGTGCGCTGCGGGTCGGCCAGGTCCTGCTTGCTCAGGGCCTTGAGCGTGGGCTTGTGCGCCGTGAGCTTGGCCAGCATGGGGTTGGCGCTGGAGCCGGGCAGGCGCGCGTCGAGCAACTCGATGACCACATCGATGTTCTTGATGCGCTCTTCGATTGCCTTTTGGGTCAGGTGCATGTGACCCGGGAACCACTGGACGGCCATGGCTTGTTTTTCTTCTGTCTGGGAGGGGAAAGATCAATTCAACAGGGTGAATTGTGACCCACCGCACAAGCCGGCCGCCACGACACCGATAATCGGCACATGGCCCACCCACCCCGCATTCCTTCCCGCCAGCGCGACAAGAACGCCAACGACCTGCTGATCAAGGGCATCGTCGTGGCCCTGATCGGGCTGGCCGTGCTGCTGGCGCCCTACTTCAGCAAGTCGCCGGAGCTGCAGGCCATCCTGGCCGGCTCAACGCTGGTCGGCTGGTTCGCGCTGGTGCTGGGCGGCGCCTTCATCGTGCAGCACCTGCTGCGCCGCCGCGCCGGCAAATAGGCCGAGCCGCCGGGGCGACACGTATTCCTGCCGGAAGACCTCGAACGGCTGGGTGTCGGCCGCTTCAATCGCTTTCTGATCGCGCCGCGACTGCTCAGCCAGCGCCTCGAAGCGCGCCTGCTGCGGTGCCGACCACGGCTGCGCCAGCAACACCTCGCGCGTGTGGCGCGAGCGTTCGCGCGTGAAGCGCAGGAACGAGTTGTCATGCTCGGCCATGGCCGCCAGCACGCGGGCCGACGGCAGTGCCGTGGCATCCTGCAGCATGGCCTGGGCCGACCGCACGGCCTGGCTGTAGTCCTGGCCACCGTGTACCGCGTCCAGCGCTTGTGCCACCGGGCCCAAGGCCTGCAGCAACTCGCCGCCCCAGTCCACCAGCCCCACCTCGTGCCCGTCGCGCCGCAGCTGCAGGCCCGGCTCGCGGCCGCGGGCGGCAGTGAGGTTCTGGTTGTGCGCCAGTTCGGCGATCTCCTGCGGCGTGTCGGGCGGGCTGTCGCTCAGCAGGCAATGCAGCAGGAAGACATCGATGAAACGCATGGTCTGCGCGTTGATGCCCACTGGCTCGAACGGGTTCAGGTCGAGCAGGCGCACCTCCACGTACTCGACACCGCGCTCGCGCAGCGCGTGCAGCGGCCGCTCGCCCGGGAAGATGGTGCGTTTGGGGCGGATGTTGCCGTAGAACTCGTTCTCGATCTGCAACAGGCTGGTGGCAAGCTGGATGTAGTCACCACCAGGGTTGAGGATGCCCAGGCCTTCGTAGGCCGGCCAGGGGCGCGTGAGCGCGTCATGCAGCGAGGTGGCGTAACCGTCCAGGCTGTTGTAGCTCACCGCCAGCGAAGCCTGGGCGTCGCTCTGGTAACCCAGCCGCCCCATGCGCAACGAGGTGCCGTGCGGCATGTACAGGGTGTTGTTGGTGAGCGGCTGCAGTTCATGTGAGCGACCGAGCACGAAATTCGAGCACACTGCCGGCGAGGCGCCGAACAGGTACAGCAGCAAAAAGGCGTGGCGGCGGAAGTTGCGGATCAGCGCAAAGTACTGCTCGCTGGTGACACCAGGCAGCGACCAGTTGTAGTGGATGCCCGAGATGGTCTGCATGCGCCGGCCGTAGCGGTGGCCCAGGCCCATGCGGTAGACGCTCTTGGCGCGCCCGATGTTGGACGAGCCGTAGCGCCCGATCGGAATGGTCTCGTCGGTCGGCAGGCCACAGGGCATGCTGGAGACCCACAGCATTTCGTCACCGGCCTCGCGCAGCACGCGGTAGGTGTACTGGTGAACCTCGGTCAGCTCGTCCAGGCAGGCCTGCACACCAGCGTGTACGCCGGTGATGAGTTCGAGCTGGGACTCACTGTAGTCGGTGGTGATGTGCGGATGTGTGAGCGCCGAACCCAGCGCCGCCGGATGCGGTGTCAATGCCAACATGCCGTCGGGCAGGGCGCGCAGGCTTTCCTTCTCGATGCCGCGGCGGATGCCCCGCAAGCGTTCGGGCGTCAAGGCGCCCAGCCGTTCGCCCAAACCCGCATGCGCAATAGTCATGGCTGCTATCTCATTCTTCTGATCGGACCCGGAAATTAACACGGACGGGCCAAGCCGTCCGGCGTAAGGTTTTGGAGCTGGTCAGGCATTGCGATCCGGGAGGGCCGGATCGGAAGAGACCGTTGGCAGCGAGGCCGGCCGGTCTGAGGGGGGTCAGGCCTGCTCGTCGAGCAGGCGGCCCATCATCTTTTTCTCGGTCTGGATGACCTTGAGATTGGCATCAAAGGCATAACCAGCGCTCTTCTGGTCCACCAGGTCCTTGGCCAGTGCTTCGCCCGGCACTGCCGCGCGGCGGGTATGGGTCTTGACGCCGCCCTCGGCTACGGATTCCTGCGTCACGTCCTCGCGGCGGAAGTTGCCGGTTTCCACATTCGCAATGTTGTGGGCCGACGAGTCCATGCGACGCTGTGCAGCGTTGAGACCGGATTGGGCAATGGCAGAGGCGACGTTCATGGTGGGACCTTGGGACCTGAACTTGCAATTTAACAAACCTGAGGGTGTCTCGGGCACCCCGGTTTGTAACAATTCGTACAAACCGGCGCCGATAATGGCCGCCGTCGGAAAAAACCGTCAGATTTCCCGAACTCACACCCTGTTGGCCCGCATGTCCGCCCCGCCCTCCCCGCTTGAAACCGTCCAAGCCCTCTTTGCCGAATTGCAACAACGGGCGCTGGAGGCTGGCGTGACCTTGCGCCAGCCGCCGCCCGTCCCCACCACCTGCTGCGGCCGGGGCTGCAACGGCTGTGTCTGGGAAGGCTTTTACGCGGCGGCCGCATACTGGCGCGAGGAAGCGCTGCTGCAGCTGGCGCCCTGAGGCGCCACCTTAAGCACTCTTCAGCTTTTCCCGAGCTTGGCCATGGCGCGGCCGACCTCGTGGGTACCTTGGGCACTGCCATTGGGCGGCACGGTTTCACCAGCACGGTCGGTCACCACGGCCAGTTGCTCAGCCAAGCGCGAATCAGCGTCCTGGTCCAGCCCAATCCAGGCCCCTTGTGTCATGGTGATGTGGGCCGCCTCGAAGCTGCCGGCCCCGGCACACAGCGTGGTGCGCGTTGGCGCATCGGCACTGGCCAGCACCAGCATGGCCGGCACCACGGCTTCGGGCTTCAGGGCCTGCAACACGGCCTCGGGCATCAGGTCTTCGGTCATGCGCGTGGCGGCGGTCGGGGCCAGGCAGTTGACACGGATGTCGTGCTTGGCGCCTTCCAGGGCCAGCGTCTGCATCAGGCCCACCAGCGCCAGCTTGGCGGCGCCGTAGTTGGACTGGCCGAAGTTGCCGTACAGGCCGGTAGACGAAGTGGTCATGACGATGCGGCCGTATTTCTGCTCGGTCATGAGGGGCCACACCGCTTTCGTGCAGTGCACCGCGCCCATCAGGTGCACGTCGAGCACCAGGCGGAAGTCGGCCAGGTCCATCTTGGCAAAGGTCTTGTCGCGCAGGATGCCGGCATTGTTGACCAGGATGTCGACGCGGCCCCAGGTGTCCACCGCCTGCTGCACCATGGCCTGCACGGCGGCGAAGTCGGTCACCGAGGCGGCGTTGGCAATGGCCTCGCCACCGGCGGCGCGGATCTCGTCCACCACCGCCTGTGCAGCGGAAGCAGAACCGCCGGAGCCGTCACGGGCACCACCGAGGTCGTTGACCACCACCTTGGCACCGCGCCGGGCCAATGCCAGCGCATGCTGTTTGCCCAGTCCGCCGCCGGCGCCGGTCACGATGGCCACACGGCCCTTGAAATCGATCATGCTGTCTCCTTGGTTGCTGTCAGCGTATGCTTTGAAACGGTCAAATCTTAATTCACCCTTTTTTCGTCACGGGTCACCTGTCTGACAGCACCATGGAACTGAATTCCGAAGTCGTTACCGCGCCGCCGCGCGCCGCTGCCACCGTGGTCATGCTGCGCGACACCCCTGACGGGCTGGAGGTGTTCCTGCTCAAACGCCACGGCAATTCGGACGTGCTGGGTGGCGCTTATGTCTTTCCCGGCGGCAAGGTGGATGCGGCCGATGCCGGCCTGGCCGCCCACCTGAACCAGTCGCCTGCCGAGCTGCACGCCGCACTGGGTGAAGCCGAACTGGACCTGCCGACAGCCACGAGTTTTTATGCAGCAGCGCTGCGTGAAGCCTTTGAAGAGTCGGGCGTGCTGTTTGCCACCGGGGCGGACACCGCTCAGTTGCAGCAGGCCGCGGCACTGCTGCGCGCAGGCCAGTCCTTCGGCGACATGCTGGCGCAATTGGCGCTCCAACTGGACACGCGCAGCGTGCTGCCCTGGTCTCGCTGGATCACGCCGCGCATGCCCTCGGTCAGCAACAAGCGCTTCGACACGCGCTTCTTTGTGGCGGCGGTGCCGGCGCAGCAGACGGCGCGCCATGATGACTACGAAGCGACGGAAAGCATCTGGCTGGCGCCGCGCCTGGCACTGCAGCAGTACTGGGACGGGCAGATCTCGCTGGCACCGCCACAGATCATGAGCCTGGCGCATCTGGCACGGCATGCGTCGGTGGCCAGCGTGCTGACTGAGGCGCAGCGCCGCTTGCCGCCGGTGATCCTGCCCGAATCGTTTGACGACAACGGCATGCGCGTGATCTGCTACCCCGGTGACGAACGCCACCCGGTCGCGGTCCGCGCCCTGCCCGGCCCGACGCGTCTGCACTTCCGCAACCGGCGTTTCGAGCCGCACAGCGGTTTCGAAGGCCTGTTCGCCTGAGGCGGCAGGCCCGGCACCACCGGGCGACGAGCGGTCTTGCGCGTGTGAAGCGCGGCCACTAGCATGCCATCCCTCAGCAGCGGCAAGTCACTGCTGCCACAAGGGAGGCGCACGATGGACATCAAGGCTCCTTGGGAGTTGCCCGGACTCAGCGGCGGTCTGGCCTCCTACCGTTACCGTTTCCTGGCCGAAGGCGACTCCTGGTTTTCGATCGGCGAACTGCCGCCCTGGGCCACCTCCAACCTGCTGTTTGAACTGCGGCAAAGCAGCCTCAAGAACGACGTCATCGTCAACTGCGCGCACCAGGGCGACACGCTCACCCACATGGTGGAGATGTGGCACGACGCCAATTTCACCGGCTTGCTGGACGGCCCGATCCAGCGGCCCTGGGACGGCATCCTGCTGTCCGCCGGGGGCAATGACCTGATCGATGCCAGCCTGGTGGCCGGCAGCGAGCCCAGCCACAAGCGCCTGCTGCTCTTGCCGCACGAACGGCCGGCGCAACCCAGTCTGGGCAGCGACTATGTGTCCGAAACGGGCTGGCAGCTTTTCCTGTCTTATCTGCAGGCCAACATCAGGACCCTGATCGAGCGGCGCGATCACAGCGCCAGCTGCGCACCCCAACTGGGCTGGAAGGCGCCGATCTTTCTGCACACCTACCACCAGCCCACCGTGCGCAATGCCCCGGCTGGCCCGCTGGGTCCCTGGCTCTACAAGGCCGTCACGCACTACCAGGTCCCCGAGCCGCACTGGCAGCTGGTGGGGGACGAGCTGTTCGGCCGCCTTCGCAGCGCGTTGCTCGGCGTGGCGTCGGACAGCGACCGCGTGTATGTCTTCGACAGCTCAGGCGCCGTGACGCTGGCGGCCGCCGTGCCGGGTTCGACCGGCGCCAGCGGCGACTGGCAGAACGAAATCCACCTCACGCCGCAGGGCTACCGCAAGGTGGCGACCGGCCTGCTGGCTTTCATCGAAAGCCACATGCCTTGATGCGGCATCAGCTGTTGGCGCGTTGCTTCAACCAGCGCATCAGCGTGCCAAGCACCGGCAGCTTCTCGTACAGCTCCTCCGCCGCGTCCCAGTAGTCGCGGTGAAAGCAGATGCGCCCGTCCGGCGCCAGCTGGAGCTGCGTGGCGCCGCGGATGATCTGCTGCACGTCCGGGCTGAACTTGCGGAAGCGGAAATGGAAATCCCAGGTGAGAAAGCATTGCCCGCCATCGGCCACGCGGCTGGTGATGACAAAACGCGGCTCATGCAGGTTCTCGTACATATGGCCGAAAATGCGGCGGATGGCCGGAATGCCACGCACCTCGTTGAAAGGGTCCTTGAACCAGGCGTCCTCGGTATAGAACTCACCGAAGCGCTCGACGCTGTGCGGCGTCAGCGTTTCGAAGAAGACCACGATGCGTTCGATGGCGTGACTCATAGTCCGGTGAACTTTCGCACAAGCGGGAAATAAAGGCGATAGGGCATCAGTCGCAGCAACTTCATCCAGCGCGTGAAACGCTTCGGGTAATGGATGTCAAAGTCGCCGCGTGCCCAGCCGGCCAGCATGGCTTGTGCCGCCTGCTCGGGCGTGATGAGGCCTGGCATCCTGAATTCATTCTGGGCCGTCAGCGGCGTTTCGACAAACCCCGGATTGACCAGACTGACGCCGATGCCCAGCGGCTGCAGATCGAGGTAGAGCGTCTCGGCCAGGTTGATGAGCGCTGCCTTGGTCGGGCCATAGGCCAGGCTTTGCGGCAAGCCGCGAAAACCCGCCACACTGCTGACCAGGCTGATGTGGCCGCTGCCCCGGGTGCGCAGCCCCGGCAGCACGGCGTCAAGCACATACAGCGCGCCAAGGTAGTTGATGCGCTGGTGGGTGAGCATCTCCTTGAGGTCAAAAGCATCGGCCCGCAGCGCGCGGTAATGGCCCGCGCAGTACAGCACCAGGTCAATCGGCTGTCGGGCTTCGATGCTGCGCGCGGCGGCCTGCACCTGCGCCAGGTCCGTCACGTCCAGCGGCAGGGCCACGGCACGCGCGCGACCTTGTCCATCATGACCCGGGTGCTGTGCCACCCACGCCTCCAAGGCGGCCACACTGCGCGCCGAGACGAACACGGTGGCGCCCTGCGCGTGCAATGCCGAAGCCGTGGCACGGCCGATGCCGCTGGAAGCACCCACCAGCCAGACGGTCTTGCCGTGCCAGTCGCGAAGAGAAGGGTTGAAGGTCATGGCTGTCGCTTGCTGAAGGACAGTGTGACCTCGCCCAGGGTGACACCGAACTTGCTCATGGTGGCGCGGTTGAGCATGACGCGCTCGTTCATCAGGTACATCCAGTCGTCGAAGCGCACCTCGATGATGCGGCCATCCACCGGCAGGCTCAGCGTGTAGGCCCAGTAGAAGGCATTGCCCTGCTCTTCGCCCACGGCCTCGCCCACCACGTCGTCGGCACGGCCGCTGTAGCGCCCCTGCCCGCCCGTGCCGGGCTCGCGCTGGAGACGCCAGATGCGTTTCTGGGTCGTGCCATCGGAATAGACAAAGTCTTCGTCCAGCACGCCCTCCTCGCGCCCGGCTTCACCCTGCCAGCGGCATTGCATGACCACGGTGAAGCGCTTGACCACCTTGCCGGCGCGGTCGGTGAAGACGCCGTAGGCGTCGATGGTGCCGTTGAAGTAGCGCCGCAGGTCGAGTTGCGGCTTTTCGTTGGCGTAATCCGCGATCCTGGGTGCCGAGCACCCGGCCAGCAGGCCGGTGCCCAGCGCGGCCGAGCCGGCCAGCAGGAGACGTCGTTTCATGAGCTTCCTTTCGTGCCGCCGGCATGGCGGATGAAGAACCGATACAGCAGGCCGGCCGCCAGCAGCTTGAGCACACAAGGCAGCAGGCCATAGGCCAGGCCCAGCGCCTGCAGCGCCTGCGGCTCGCGTGTGCCCGGCACATAACCAAAGAGGCCCAGCAGCGGCAGCGCCAGGCCGGCGGCCAATGCCAGGTTGAGCTTGGTGGCAAAGTTCCACCAGCCAAAGTAGGCGCCTTGCGCCTGGCCCAGGTCACCGACGCGCGCCATCAGGCCGCTGAGCAGGGCGCCGGGCAGGGCCAGGTCCGCCCCCAGCGCCAAGCCGGACAGCATGCAGATCAGGAGAAAAGGCAGCGTGTCACCGGCCCCCAGCCCGCTGGCCCAGACAAACACACCAATGGCCAGCAGCATGCCGGCCAGCCAGCAGCGCGCCAGGCCGAAACGCCGCACACCGCGCAGCCACAGGGGCATGGACAGTGCGGCACAGAGGAAATAACTGCCCAGGACGAGCGGCTCGAGCGACGGCGGTGCCTGCAAGCGGTCCTGCACGAAAAACAGCACCAGCGTGGCCGGTATGGCGCTGGCAATGCCGTTGAGCATGAAGACCGCCAGCAGACGGCGAAAGGGGGCGCGACGCCAGGGCAGCCACAGTGCAGCCGCTCGAGATGCTGCGGGCTGGTACTGCAGCTGAGGTCGCGGCGCACATAGCCAGGCCAACCAACCCAGCACGAGTGCCAGCCAGAACAGCATCACGGTGGGCGCCAGCCCGAGCAGGACCGGCACCAGCGACGCCAACAGCACACCCAGCAGCCCCAGGCCTTCACGCCAGGCCACCAGCCGGCTTTGCTGTACCGCATCGCCCGCCAGCAGCGCGCCCCAGGACTGGTGCGCCACCATGACTGCGCTGTAGCTGGCATAGGTCAGCATCAGCAGCACGGCACTGGACCAGAGCAAGGCCAGCGGTTGCTGGGTCAGCGGGAAAAGCAGCAGCAGAAAACCCAACGCCAGCAAGCCACACGCTGCTGCCGCCCACGCCAGAACGGTACGCGCCGAGCGACGGAACAGATGATCAAACCAACGCCCCAGCAGCGGGTCGATCAGGGCGTCGATCAGGCGGGTGACCAGCAGCACGGCACCGAGCGCGGCCATTGGCACACCGAACTCGCGCGCGTAGTGGTTGGGCAGCAGCACGTACAGCGGCAGGGCAACAAAGGCCAGCGGCAGCCCCATCAGGCCGTAACGCCAGCCCTGGCCGAAGGTGAGCGTGTGGGCGGTGGACATGGGATGCGTGGGAACCCGGCCTCAGTTGCTGGTGGCCACGGCCTGCCCCAGCAAGGCCTGGCGCAGGCGCGGCTCGGACGTCTTGTCCGACAGCCAGATGCCGAAAAAGAGCTGGGCGAATTCGGCGTCCATCACCTCGGCAGTGAGCCGGCCGTTGGCCAGGAAGCGCGCACCCCGCCCCGGCAGGTAGATGCCCAACAGACGATCGCCGGGTTCCACATCAGGAAAGGCTTGCGTCATGGCCTGCAGCCAGGCCTGCGCCTGCGCCTCGGAAAAACGGCCGAGCCGGCGCATTTCATCGATGGAACGCTGTGCGATGTCGCGCCCCTTGAAGCCGCGCAGGTAGCGCAGCTCCAACGCATAACGCTGCCGCGCCAGCGTGGTGCTGTCGAAGCCGGGTTCGACCCACAGGCTGGCCTGGTAGACGTCGAAGCCCCAGAAGGTGAAACGCGACACCCCGGCCAGTCGCGGCTGCGCCAGCTCGGTGGCCACCGGTGGCGGTGCGGCCGTTTGTGCCGACGCCGTCGATTGAAGGCCAAAAATAGCCGTAGCCCATAGCAACAATGCGCCAGCCGCTATGTTTTTTGTAGCGTGAACTGCACCACATCGATGTTCGCCTCGTCGAAAGCCGCTTCGCAGTAAGCCAGATAGAACTCCCATAAGCGCATGAACCTTTCGTCAAAACCCAGTTGCAGGATGCGGCGTTGCTCGGCCAGGAACTGGTGGCGCCAGCGTCGCAGTGTCTCGGCGTAGTCGGGGCCGAAGGCCAGCTCGTCCACCACCTTCAGGCCGGCCGCTTCGGCCTGGCGTCGGAACTCGCCGGGAGACGGCAGACAGCCGCCGGGAAAGATGTACTGCTGGATGAAGTCAGTCGAATTGACGTAGCGCTCAAACAGCGCGTCGTCGATGACGATGCTCTGGATGCAGGCACGGCCACCGGTCTTGAGCAGGCGGTGCACGGTCTCGAAGTATTGCGGCCAGTACTCGCGGCCCACGGCCTCCACCATCTCGATGGAGCAGATGGCGTCGAACGGGCCGTCGTTGATGTCGCGGTAGTCCTGCAAGCGCAGGTCGGCACGCTGGCCCGCTCCCTGACTCACACCCAGTCGGGCCAGGCGCGCCTGCCCCCAGGCCAGTTGCTCGGTGCTGAGCGTGACGCCGACCACACGGGCGTCGAACTCGGTGCTGGCCATCTCGGCCAGTGCGCCCCAGCCGCAACCGATCTCCAGCACACGGTCGCCCGGCCCCACGCCGGCCATGCGCAGCGCACGGCGCACCTTGGCCTGCTGCGCCGGCACCATGTCACCGTCCAACCTGCCTTGGAACCAGGCCGAGGAGTAGTTCATGGTCTCGTCCAGCCAGAGCTGATAGAAGGCGTTGCCGAGGTCGTAGTGGGCGTGGATGTTTTTCCGGCTGTTGGTTCGGGTATTGCGATGCAGCAGGTGACGCAGCCGGTACCACAGGCTGCCGAGCCAGCTGCCGTAGATCACGCCCTCGATCTCCTGCCGGTTGCGCACGAACAGGCGCAGCAGCTCAGCCAGCTGCGGCGTGCTCCAGTCGCCGGCCATGTAGCTTTCGGCAAACCCGATGTCGCCGGACTTGAGTGCCGCACCGAACACGGCCCAGTTGTGCAGCACCAGGGTGGCCGCGGGCTGCTCGCCCCGGCCGAACTGCTGCACCGTGCCGTCGGGCAGGTGCAGGGTCAGCGTGCCATGGCGCAGGCGCTGCAGCAGCTTGAAGACGGTGCGCGCGCTGGCCGGGGCACTGCGCGGAAGCATCAGGGTCGGTGCGGTGGTGGTGTTCATGGCGTGGAGGACCTGGGGTTGGAACGGGTGACGAACGCCGGCGGTGGTGCCGGTTTGGCAAAAAACGGAACACGCTTGAACCACAGGCGGCAGGCCTGCCAGTGGATGTGCGCGATCAGGCCCAGCGTCATGGCCGGGTGCCGCCACAGGGCCCGGCGGATGGCTTGCGGCGTCACCGGTTCGAGCACACCGCTGACGCTGGTCTGTAGCAAGGGGCCCTGGGCGTCATCGAGGTCGACACGCACCACGGTGCGGGGCACGCCGTCATGCACCGTGCGCAGGAAACGGAAGCGGTAGTCGCCTTCGACACGGCAGAAAGGCGAGACGTGGAATACCTTGGTCGCACGCAGCTCCTGGCCGTAGCGCGGCGCCTCCAGCAAATAGCAGTGGCGTTCGCCGAAGGTGTTGTTGACCTCGGCCACGATCGCGCGCAGGCTGCCGTCAGCCGCATGGCAGTACCAGAAGCTCACCGGCTTGAAGGTGTAACCCAGCACGCGTGGGTAGCAGTGCAGCCAGATCTCGCCATCGGCATCGTTGATGCCGTGGCTGCGCAGCAGCTCCTCCAGCCAACCGAGCGCCCCGCCTTGCGCTGCGCTGCGGCCATCGCCGTGATCGACGTCGTGAAAACTCAGCCAGCCGGCCCGGTTGAAAGCCAGCGCCCCCCCGCCCTGCCGCTGCATGCTGCGCAAGGGCAGCATGAGAAAAAACGTCGGGTAGGCAAAGGCGTGACGTGCCGGCCGCAGCCGCGTGTGGCGCACCTGGCCAAAACCGATGAGCGGAGTGATCGTGTTCATGGGTAACTCGGCTCGCGCAAGGAAATGTCCACCAGCAGTTGGCGCGCCACCGACAGCCCGGCCTTGAGGCCGTCTTCGTGGAAGCCGTAACCCATCCAGGCACCGCAGTACCAGGTGTGCTGCCGGCCCTGCAGTTGCGGCATGTCAGCCTGGGCACGGATGGCGGGTACGTCGAACACCGGGTGCGCGTACGCGTAGTCGCCCAGCACGTGCTGCGCGGCGATGGCCTGCACCGGGTTGAGCGAGACGATGACCGGCTGCGTGAAGGGCAAAGGCTGCAACTTGTTCAGCAGGTAATGCAGACAGACGCGGCTGTGCTCCTGCTCGGTGGCCGGCGCGCGTTCGTAGTTCCAGGCCGCCCAGGCACGGCGGCTGGCCGGCAGCACCGCGGCATCGGTGTGCAGCACAGCGCGGTTGGCCTGGTAGCGGATGGCGCCCAAGGTGCGCGCCTCCAGTTCGGAGGGGTGCCGCAAGAGCCGCAGCGCCTGGTCGGAGTGCGTGGCCAGCACCAGTTTGTCAAAACGCTCGGGCCCCTGGTCGGTGAAGACGGTAACGCCATCCGCATCACGCTCGATCAGGCGCACCGGCGTGGCCAGCCGCTTGTCGGCAATGCGGTCCACGATCTTGTCGACGTAATGGCGCGCACCGCCTGTCACCGTCCACCACTGCGGCCGGCCGTTGACCTGGATGAGGCCGTGGTTGTGGCAGAAGCGGATCATGGTCGAAACCGGGAACTGCAGCATCTGGGCAGTAGGGCAGCTCCAGATGCAGGCCATCATGGGCAGGAAATACCAGTCGCGGAATTCGGCGCTGAAGCCATGGGCATCGAGGAACTCGCCCAGCGGCTGCACCAGTTCGTCTTCCTGCCCACTCTCGGCCAGACGGGTGGCCAGTTGGTTGAAACGCAGCACCTCGCGCAGCATGCGCAGGAAACGCGGGTTGAGCAGGTTGCCGCGCTGGGCAAACACGGTGTTGAGGTTGGCGCCGTTCCACTCCAGGGTGCGGCCCCGGGTCGCGTCCGCCGCCTTGACGGAAAAGCTCATGTCGGTCCTGGCGGTGGCCACCCCGAGTTCGGCCAGCAGCTGGATCAGGTTCGGGTAGGTGCGTTCGTTGAACACCAGAAAACCGGTGTCCACACCCCAGGTGCGCAGCCCTTGCGCCGTGGGCAGCGTGATATCCACCGTGTGGGTGTGGCCGCCAAAGTAGTCGGCTGCCTCGAACAGCGTGATGTCGGCGCGCCCGCGCAGGGCATGGGCCACGGCCAACCCCGAAATGCCTGAACCGACAATTGCTATTTTCATGACTTGCCTGCAGTTTTTGGCGTCCTGTCAGCCGTCTTGCCCAGCCACTCAGCAGGCGCATCCAACCGAATATCTGACATGGACAAATATCAAAATAAACGAGTAACATTCGAACAATTGAAGAAAATTATTGCATTTGTCCTAGACAAATAAATGGACTGCGCTAAAGACCACACTCATCGATCAAGCATTGAAGCCAGCAACCTGCCCGCCATGAACGTCCCCAGTTCACCCGCTGCCCTGCCGATTTCGGCCGTCGAACGCGACACCGGCCTGTCCAAGGACACCTTGCGCGTCTGGGAGCGCCGCTACGGCTTTCCGCAGCCGGTGCGCGATGCCTTCGACGAGCGTGTCTATCCGGCCGACCAGGTGGAGCGGCTGCGCCTGATTGCACGTTTGCTCAACAGCGGGCAACGCCCGGGCCGGGTGGTGTCACTGCCCATGCCGGCGCTGCAGCAACTGGTGCAGCAGGTGGCACCAGGCGCCAGCGGCGACGCAGCGGCCAGCACGGAGCAGCGGGCCATCCTCGAAGGACTCAAGGAACACGATGTCGTCGGCCTGCGCCGCGCCCTCAACCAGGCCGTGCTGCGCATGGGCCTGGGCCGCTTCGTCACCGAACTGCTGGCGCCACTGAATGTGCTGGTCGGCGAGGCCTGGGTGCGGGGCGAGATTCAGGTGTTCGAAGAACACATGTACACCGAGAGCGTGACGGCGGTGCTGCGCAGCGCCATCGGCAGCACGCCCGCAACGCCCCTGCCGGGGCGCCCGCGTGTGCTGCTCACCACCTTCCCGCAGGAGCCGCATGCGCTAGGCCTGCTGATGGCCGAGGCGATGCTGGTGCTGGAGGGCTGCAACTGCGTCTCGCTCGGGGTGCAGACCCCGTTGCTGGAGATTGCACAGGCGGCGCAGGCCAACCGGGTGCAGATCGTGGGCCTGAGCTTCAGCGCCAGCGTCAACACCAACCAGATGCTGCGCGGCCTGCAGGAATTGCGTGCCAAGCTACCCGCCGACATCAGCATCTGGGCCGGCGGCCATCACCCGGCGCTGAAAAGGCGCGACCTCGACGGCATCACGCCGGTTGCCGACCTGGCCGATATTCAGCCCTTGCTGGCGCAGTGGCCAGCTGTGCATTGAGCCACTGTTCGACCAGCACCGGATCGTTGATGGTGCGCAAGGCCATGAAGGCCTCCTGCGCCTCAGGATAGACGCGACGCAGGTAGTTGAGCCACTGCTTGAGGCGCCCAGAACGGTGGCGGCGCTCGACACGGCCGCTGACAAGCCGCCAGAAATCCGCCATCAGCGGCAACAGGGAAGACCAGGCCACCGGCGATGCGGCTTGCACGCCAACGGCCGCCCGCACCGCCAAGCCTAACCCCGGGTCGGCCACCATGCCGCGGCCCAGCATCAGGCTGTCGCAGCCGGTGACTTCGCGGCAACGCAGTGCGTCCTGCACCGTCCAGATTTCGCCATTGGCCACCATCGGCACGCTGACCCGTGCGCGCAGGTCGGCAATGCGCTCCCAGTAGGCCGGCGGCCGATAACCATGCGCCTTGGTGCGCGCGTGCACCACCAGTTCATCGGCGCCGCTGTCGGCGATGGCCTGGGCGCATTCCTCGGCGCGGCTGTCGTCATTGAAACCGAGGCGCATCTTGGCCGACACTGGCACCTGGGCTGGCACGGCGCGGCGCACTTCAGCCACGATGCGGGCGATCAGTTCCGGCTCATCGAGCAGCGCAGCACCACCGCCATGGCGATTGACGACCTTGGCCGGACAGCCAAAGTTGAGGTCCACCCCTGGCGCACCAAGTGCGGCCAGCGCCGCGGCGTTGTCGGCCAGCACGGCCGGGTCGGAGCCCAGCAACTGCGGCCGCACCGGCACGCCGGCCAGTGTGCGCCCACCGTTGCGCAACTCGGGCACGATGCGGGTGAAAACGCGGTCGGGCAGCAGGCGGTCAGTGACACGAATGAACTCGGAGACACAGCGGTCGACCCCGCCCACACGCGTGAGGATGTCGCGCAAAGCGCAATCGAGCAGCCCCTCCATCGGGGCGAGAAGAATTTGCATGACAGGGGGAAACGAACTTCTGGCGGAGCCGGCGTATCCTACACGCCAGCCCTACACGCCGGCCATGCACTGCTTCGACAGCCTGGGCCGGTCGCGACCGGGATCAGCGCAAGGTCGGCAGGGTACTCAGGTCCTGCGAGGCAAAGTCGCGCAGCAACCCGGCAACACAGGACTCAAGCCAGCGGCCTGACAAACGGCTCAGCAAGGCGGTCGCCGCCGACTGGTTGTCCTCGCCACTGGCCACAGAGACCACCGCGTCCACCAACCCGACGCCGTTGCGGCCCCCGGGCAAAGCGATCTCCTGCACCTTGCGGCTGTCGACTTCCAGCACGGCACCCAGGGCATCCACCCGCAAGGCCAGCTCCTGGAGCTTGCCGGATTCAGTCTGGACCTGCACCACGATGAGTTGGCGCGAGTGATCGCTGTTTCGCGAAACGGGCCGCAGACCGGTCGACGTTGTCTCCTTGCCGGCGGCAATCACACTGCGCAAGTCGATCACCGGGTAGGCCCTGCTGCCGATCTGGGTGATGCCAAGAAAAGGGGGCTGAATGCCCCCTGCGTTCGCGATGGTGGCATCCGGCGCCGCCAGCAGGACTTGCACCGCCGGCAAACCGAGCCAATGTCCGGCCACGCAGAACGTTGCCACTTGCAGTCCATGCCCGGCCTCGATCCGGCTGCTGCGGCCGGATGGCCGGCTGCTGCTCTCTGCCCGGGCCCGCGACTGCGGCTTGCACAGGCTCCTGAGCGCCATGCAACCCAGGCCATGCGCATAACCGTCGCTGACCCGGAACTCGCGATATCCCTGCCCACGATGCATGCCGACACCATACAAGGCGCCCCCCAGCTCCACGATGCGCTCGCCCTGCAGGCAGGCCTGCGGCGCCTGTTGACCCGACAGCAGTGCATCATTGCCATGCACGCTGATCGGGTGGCCGGCGGCGTCCACAAACATCAGCAGGTCATCGGCAGCGGAGCCTTCCCCGCAGTCAGCCAGAATGGATGACAGCTGGCTGCTCGCGTCCCAGACGATACCGATGCCGCCCAGCACGGCGGCAGCGGCCGCATCCGGATCGTGGACCGCCGCCGCGTAGACAAAGGTCGGTCTGCTGCCGGAGAACTGGCTGGGTTCGAAGGCACTCACGACATAGTCCTGACTGCTGCTCAGGTGCAAGGCCTGCACGGCCCAGCCCGCCTGGATCGGCTGCCCGATCTGCGGCGCCAGTTCCGGTTTTGACACGGCAACCACCGTGCCATGCCGGTCGAACAGCACCAGGGAGGCGTACACCGTGTAAAGCGAATTGATGTACTGCAACACGCGCGTGGCATTGGCACACCCGATCGTTCCAGCACGCAGCGTGCTCACGAACTGCGGTGTCAGGGCCCACCAGCGGCAGTCGTTGGCGCGCTCGTACAGGTTGCGGTCCAGTATCTGCATCGCCAGCGAAGCACGATCCTGCACATCCCTCAGCATCGATTGGATGACAACGAAATGCAGGTCGTGCAGGGTGCTGGAGAAGGCCTGGGCCGTCTTGAATGCGGTGTTGCCGATCTCGGACAGCAACGTTCTGGCAAACGCCAATTCCCGGGCATGAGCCGGCGACCCGTCCGACTCGATCCGGTTGATGTCAAGCAGGCCGTTCCAGACCGAACGCTCCAGCGCCGCCTGGATGGCGGCCGCATTGCGGGGGATGTCACGCAGGTTCGCCGCCAGCAGATCGGTGCTGCGGGCCGCCTCCAGCATCAACGGTGAACCCGCCTGCTCATCATCGTCACCGAATGCCATGTCCATGGGGATCATGGCCAGACCGCGCCAGCCGGGGCCGGTATAGCCCTGGAACCCGTGGGTGTCGCGCACCACCAGCAGGTACTCGCGTCCGAGATGACGCACCGTGCTCATCCCGGCCCGGCTCGCCTGCGGGATCTGCCAGCCCAGGGGAAGCTGCAAGGGGTCATTGGTGCCGATCACACCACCTTGCGCATCAACCAGTGCCAGCACGATGCCATCGTCCGCGGCCGCGGCGCCTTGGATCGCATTGAAGATGGCAGGCATCTCATCCGCCAGATTGAATTGCAGGCACAGTGTCCCGACGACCGTCCGCCCCGACTCCACGCGATGCGCGTAGATCAGCGTGGACGGCCCTGACCCGGCTGGATCCATGCAGAAGTGGTGCTGCGCGTAGTGCTCGACATAGGGTGCCGTGCTGGTCTGCACCGCCTGCAGAAAGACCGCATCGCGCGGATCGGGCAGAGGCGCCGGCTCATCCGGCCGCGCCCTGAGACTGGCCCGCAGGCGTCCCTGCACATCGAACAGGAAGATGTCACAGTAGACCGAGTATTTGCTTGCGTATTCGTAGAGCCGGGCCTCAACGTCGGTGCGCGTCAGCGGATCGGTCTGCGCCAGGTACCGGGCGATGATGTCATCGGTGGCCAGAAAACCGATGTCCGCCGTGCGTTCAAACAAATTGCGCACAAGAATGTCAATGCACACCTGCGCCCGGGAAGCCAGATGATCGAGGGCGTTCTTCAGGCTCTCGGACTCCAGCCCGCGCATCATCGCGTCCGACAAGGATGCGAATTCCTGCCGTGCCCGCCCCAGGTCGCTGCCGGAGGAGGCATCCGACGACAGCCGCGACAGCGACGACAGCAAGGCCAGGTTGTCCCAGGCCGACTCCACCAGTCTCAACTCCTGGCGCCGGAGTTGCACCCGCGGCATGTACCGCAACAAACGCCCCAGATTTGAAAAAAGCTCACTCATCCTGTCATTCAAGCAACTGCTCGCCCTTCCACGAAGCATGAAACACCGGTGTATCAGCACCCATGCACGCAAGTTGTGCGCCAGGACGGCGCGGCAAGGCAGAAGAAGAAAAAAACGGAATCAGGGCCTGGCATCTGCCCATTTCGATGGCATGTCGCACCAAGAGTGCATCTTGCATGCCCTCCATGCACGCCATCGGTGCAATGGGCGTCGGGAAAGGCCCGGCGGGGCCATCACTGCATCGGGGGCAGCGCGCAGGCCCCCGCAAAGACAGGCAGGTCCGCGGTGGACCTGCCCTGAACGCTCAGGCCGTGGCGCGCTTGAGGCGGATTTCTTCCAGGCGGAAACCGCCCACCGGCACGGTCTTGGCCGTGGTGAGTTCGCGCTTGAAGCCGGCCAGTTCGTGGAAACGCAGGGCACGCTCGTTGCCCAGCGGCAACCAGACCGTGACCTGGGTGCAACCTTCTTCCTGCAGGCCGTCGCGCGCGGCATCCCATAGCGCCAAGCCGGCACCGGTGTCCCAATGCGAAGGCAGCACGTAGATGGCCCAGATCTCGCCCACCGTCGGCTTGGTGCCTTCGTCGCGCGAACGGTCATAGCCGACGAAGCCGATCACCTTGTTGTTCTCGTCAACGGCCACCTGCACCTGCGGCTCGGCGTACTCGATGGCTTCGCGCCAGAAGGCCAGACGCGCATCGGCGCCCTGGGGCTTCAGGAACTCGGCCGGGATGAGTTCGCGGTAGATGGTCTCGCTGGTGCTGGCGTGGATGGTGGCAATGGCCTTGGCGTCACGCAATGTGGCGGGGCGGATGGTGTAGCTGGACATGGAAAAGACAGACTCGTTCGAAAAACCGGGCGGCAGGCACGCCGCGAAAGCAAGCGGGCGATAATAGCGCACGCGATACCCCCACGCCCATGAGCAACGAGACACCCCAGAAATCACTGTCCCAGCTGGTCGAGGAACTGCGCAGCTACCAGGCCGAGCTGGAAGCCCAGAACGAGGCCCTGCGCTACAGCCGTATTGCCGCCGAAGGCGCCTCGGAACGCTTCGAGTCGCTGTTCTCCAATGTGCCGCTGGCGCTGATGGTGGTGGACGAACTCGGCATGGTGGTGCAGAGCAATGCCATGGCCCTGCGCCTGTTCCGGCCCCAGGAATACGACCCGCCGCTGAACTTCCTACTGCCGCTGGTCGACGAGGCGCACCTGGAGCGCGTCGGGCGCTGCTTCAACGATGCGCGCCGCAACGGCAACAGCGAGGTCACCGAGGTGGTCTTTCTGCGCGGCTCGGAAGGCACGCTCACCGGCGACCTGCACATGGCGCGCATCGAGTACTCGCAGGACGACGAGATGGCTCACTTCATCTGCGCCGTCATCGACCAGGGACCGCTGCTGGCCGAGCGCCACGCACTGCAGGAAAGCGCCGAGGCGCTGCGCCAGCGCAACGAGGCCCTGCACCTGAGCGAGAACCGCATGGCGGCCATCATCAACTCCTCGCTCGACGCCATCATCTGCGTCGATGCCGACCAGCGCATCTCGGTTTTCAACCCGGCTGCCGCGGCCCTGTTCCAGTGCCCGGCCATGGAGGCCATGAACAGCTCGCTGGCGCGCTTCCTGCCGGACGCCATGCCCGCGATTGCCGCCACGCAGGTCTCCAGCCACACCCGGCTCGACGAAGTGAGCGGCCTGACGGCCAATGGCCAGCCGCTAACCCTGGAGGTCAGCGTCTCCTGCGAGCGCCATCCTCAAGGCAACATCACAACCTTGTTTGCGCGCGACCTGACGGCCCGCAAGGCCATGGAGGCGCAGCTGCGCGAGTCGCACAAGATGCAGGCCATCGGCACCATGGCCGGCGGCATTGCGCACGACTTCAACAACATCCTGGGCGCCATCCTCGGCAACGCGGCGCTGGCGATGGAAGATGCCGGACCGGACTCGCCGGCGCAGGTCAGCCTGGCCCAGATCGAAAAGGCCGGCCAACGCGCCCGCGACCTGGTGCGCCAGATCCTCACCTTCAGCCGCAACGAGGCACCGCGCCGCGACCCGGTCAAGCTCGCCGACGTGGTGCAGGAATGCAAGCGCCTGCTGAAGGTGACACTGCCGACCAATCTGAAGCTGCAGGCCCAGATCGATGCCGACACGCCCGACGTGCTGGCCGATTCCACCCAGGTCGGGCAGGCCTTGTTCAACCTGTGCACCAATGCCATCCACGCCATGGGCAGCAAACGCGGTACGGTGCGCATCGAGCTGGGCCATGCCCACCTCGACACCCTGCAGGCCGAGCCGCTCGGGCTGCTGCCCGGCCACTACGCCACGCTGACCGTGCGCGACACCGGCACCGGCATCGACCCGGCTACGCTGCAACGCCTGTTCGAACCCTTCTTCACCACCAAGCAGGTCGGCCAGGGCACGGGCCTGGGCCTGGCCGTGGTGCATGGCGTCATGCGCACCCACATGGGTACGGTCGATGTGCAGAGCACACCCGGCGCGGGTAGCGCCTTCACGCTGTACTTTCCGGCACTCGACGAGGCCGTCGAGCCGGTGGAGCCCGCGCCCGTCAAGACGCGGCGCCCGGCCAGCGGCAACACCACCAGCGGCCATGTCATGTATGTCGACGACGACCAGGCCCTGGTGTTCCTGATGCAGCGCGCATTGAGCCGCAAGGGCCTGAAGGTCAGCACCTACACCGATCCGCAGCAGGCCCTGGCCGCGCTGCGCGACAACCCGGCCGACATCGACCTGCTGGTGACCGACTACAACATGCCGGGCTACAGCGGCGTGGACCTGCTGCGCGATGCGGCCGCCATCCGGCCCGGCCTGCCGGTGGCACTGGCGTCCGGTTATGTCACGCCCGAGATCGAACAGGCCGCCCAGGCTGCCGGTGCACGCGCCCTGATCCACAAGCCCAATGACGTGGAGGAGATGTGCGAAACCGTGCAGCGCCTGCTTCGGGGTGAGCCCACTGCCGCGCCCGATGCAAGCGCTTGACGGCATCACCCTGAGGCATGCCGACGAGGCCCTGCTGGTACTCGACAAACCGGCCGGCCTGCTTTCCGTGCCTGGCCGCGGCCCCGACAAACAGGACTGTCTGAGTGCCCGCGTACAACGCCACTTTGCCGACGCCCTCATCGTGCACCGGCTGGACATGGCAACCTCCGGCCTGCTGCTGATGGCACGCGGCGCGGCCATGCAGCGCGAACTCAGCATCGCCTTTGCCAACCGCATGGTGCACAAACGCTACGTCGCCGTGGTCGACGGCCACCTTGAACCACCTGCTGACACATGGCAGGTGATCGAACTGCCCATCCTGCTGGACTGGCCGCGCCGGCCGCTGCACATCATCGATCCGCGCGGCAAGCCCAGCCTGACGCACTGGCGCGTGCTGGCACATGAAGCCGATGCAGCCGGCCAGCCACAAACCCGGCTGGAACTGGAGCCCGTGACGGGCCGCTCGCACCAGCTGCGCGTGCACCTGCAGGCGCTGGGCCACGCCATCGTCGGGGATGCGCTGTATGCCAGCGCCGAGGTTCAAGCGCGCAGCCCACGCTTGCTGTTGCACGCCAGTGCGGTGGCCCTGCAGCACCCGCTCACCGGGCTGCCTCTGCAGCTGGGCAGCCCGCCACCGTTCTGACGCCACATTTAGCTATCAAAAAAATAGCGGTTGGCGCATATTCCACAATACGAACCAGCACATTTGGCACTCCAGGGAGCTCATCATGTCTCACCCCCATCTGTACATCCTCACCGGCGCTTCGCGCGGCATGGGGCTGGCCATGGCCCGGCAACTGCTGCAGCCGGATCACGCCCTGCTGTGCATTGCACGCCAGACCAGTGAGCCCCTGGCCGCGCAGGCGCGGCAAAACGCTTGTCAGCTGGCGCAATGGCCGCTGGACCTGGCCCACAGCCGTGAGGCCGCCGCCATGCTGCGCCAATGGCTGGGCCGCCCCGCTGCGCGTTATGCCAGCGCCACGCTGATCAACAACGCAGGGATGATTCCAAGCGTCAGCCCCCTGTCGGTCGCTGACCCGGACGAACTGGCGCAGGTGATGCGTGTGGATCTGGAAGCTCCCCTGCTGCTGAGCGCAGCCTTCCTCGGCGCCACCGAGGGCTGGGGCATTCCGCGCCGAGTGCTCAATATCTCGTCGGGCCTGGGACGGCGCCCCATGGCCTCGCAGGCCCCGTACTGCGCCGCCAAGGCCGGCATGGACCATTTCACGCGCTGCCTAGCTCTGGAAGAAGCCCGGAAGCCGGATGGCGCCAGGGTCTGCTCACTGGCCCCGGGCGTGATCGACACCGACATGCAGGTGCAGTTGCGCAATGCCGACCCCACCGCCTTCCCGGACCGCGGCCGTTTTGAACAACTCAAAAGCGGGGACCAGCTTGACAGCCCAGAGACCGCCGCGCGCAAGGTGCTGGCTTATCTGGCCCGGCCCGATTTCGGCACCGAGCCGGTGGCCGACGTGCGCGGTTGACCCAATACACCGGCCCAGCAAGGTGATGCGCGCCATCTGAGCGCCGTCAACGCCGTGGCACCGGCGGGGCCGGCCCCGGCGGCTCGCCGGGAAAGCGTTCGAAGCGTCAGGCCGCGTGCAGCATCTGCACGATCTCGTCCTTCAGCTTGAGGCGCTGCTTCTTGAGGTTCTCCAGGGCTTCGTCGGTCATGACGGCACCGCCGGTCTCGGCCTTGGTGATGGTGTGGTTCACCTCGTCGTAATCGTTGAACAGACGCGCGAAATGGTGGTGCGTCGTCTTCAGGGTATGGATTTTGTCTTTCAGCTGAGGGAATTCGGTGGCGATGTCGTGCTTGAGCAAATCCATGGGGGGTCTCCGTTTCAGAATGCTCCCAGTCTAAGAGGCTGGGGCCAGAAAGTCATGATCCAGATCAATTTACTCCGGCTTGCAGGGCCGGCGCGTCAGGCCCTGGAGCTAAGATGCCAGCCATGACACGCCGCAAGCACTGGAGCCTGAGCGCCAAGCTCGCCTTGGTGGCGACGCCTTTCCTGCTGCTGGCCCTGGTGGCCACGGCGGCCACGCTGTGGGTGTCGTGGCAGCTCGACGGAGGCGCCGCCGCCGTCAACGAGGCCGGCCGCATGCGCATGCAGGCCTACCGCCTCTCGCTCTCGCTGGGCACCGGAGAAATGGCCGCCGTGCCGGCCCAGGTACGCGAATTCGAGGACAGCCTGGCCGTGCTGCGCCATGGCGACCCGGAACGTCCCCTGTTCGTGCCGTGGGACGACACCGTGCAGAGACGCTTCAACGTCATCGAGCAGGACTGGAAGGTTTTCCGCTCGCTGGCAGCCACCCCGACATCGCCGCAGGAGCTGCGCACACGGACCATCTCCTTTGTCGAGCACATCGAGGCTTTCGTCCAAGGCATCGAGCACCACATCTCGCGCTGGACCGCCATCCTGCACCTGCTGCAGACCACCATGATGGCCATGGTCGTGCTTGGCGCGCTGGTGCTGCTGTATGCCGGCCATCTGTTCGTGCTGGAGCCGGTGGGGCTGCTCAAACAGGCGATCGAAAAGATCCAGGGCGGCGACTTCGACGCCCGCGTCGAGAAACTCACGCGTGACGAGTTCGGCACGCTGGCCCAAGGCTTCAACGGCATGGCCGAAAACCTGCAGTCGATGTACCGCAATCTGGAAGGCAAGGTGGCAGAAAAGACCGCCGAGCTGGAAGAAAAACGTGAGCGGCTGGAAAGCCTGTACGAGGTGACGACGCTGGTGGCACGGGTCACCACGCTCGACGAACTGGCGCAGGGTTTTGCCCGCAGCATCATGCGCATCGCGCATGCCGACGGCGTGGCGCTGCGCTGGTCGGACCAGGCCAACCTGCGCTACCTGATGCTGGCCGCCAACGGTTTGCCGACCGACATGCTGGAAGCCGAGCACTGCATCCACAAGGGCGATTGTGATTGTGGTTCGTCCACCGGGCCGGCGGCCCTGCGCGTCATCCCGATCCATGCCTTGGGCAACACCAAGGAGCGGCTCTGCGGCAAGGCCGGTTTCGAGACCCTCGTCAACATCCCGGTGTGCCTGCATGAGCGCCTGATGGGCGAGGTCGACCTGTTTTTCCACGCCAAGATCACCCCCTCCGCGGCGGAGCGCTCGCTGCTGGAGGCACTGGCCAGCCACCTGGCCAGCGCGATGGAAAACCTGCGTCTCAACGCACTGGAAAAAGAAGCCGCCGTGGCGCAGGAGCGCAACCTGCTGGCGCGCGAACTGCACGACTCGATCGCACAGTCGCTGGCCTTCCTCAAGATCCAGGTCCAGCTCATGCGCGATGCGCTTGCAGGAGGCGACCAGAAGGCGATTGAACAGGTGCTGGAGGAAATCGACGTCGGCGTACGCGAAAGTTATGGCGACGTACGCGAGCTGCTGCTGCACTTCCGCACCCGCGCGAACACAGAAGACATCGAGCCGGCTCTGGCCACCACGCTACGCAAGTTCGAACACCAGAGCGGCCTGCAAACCCATCTGCAGATCCAGGGCCACGGCCTGCCGCTGTCGCCCGACCTGCAGATCCAGGTGCTGCACATCATCCAGGAAGCCCTCTCCAACGTGCGCAAGCATGCCCGTGCGTCGCAGGTCTGGGTCGACGTGCAGCAGCAACCCGAATGGCGTTTCGAGGTCCGCGACAACGGCATCGGCTTCGTCAGCGATCGCCGTCTGGACGAAACCCATGTCGGTCTGCGCATCATGAGCGAACGGGCGGAACGCATTGGCGCCCGCATTGACGTCATCTCCACCCCCGGGCGCGGCACCTCCATCGTGCTGACCTTGCCGGCCCAACTGACGCCCTCGCCCCCCCTGCTGGCGGCCGTCGCGCTTGATCCGCATTGAATCCAACATGGCCTTGTCTGCAACCATCCGCATCCTGGTCGTCGATGACCACACCCTGTTCCGCCGCGGCCTGATGGCCCTGCTCTCGCGCGAGCCACAGTTCGAGGTGGTGGGTGATGCCGCCGACGCCGGCGAGGCCCTGCGCCGCGCCCAGGAATTGCAGCCCGACCTGATCCTGCTCGACAACCACCTGCCCGGCGTGCGGGGGGTGGATGCCTTGCCCTCCCTGCGCGAGGCCGCGCCAGGTGCCCGGGTGCTGATGCTCACCGTCAGCGAGGACGAACAGGACCTGGCCGATGCCCTGAAGGCCGGCGCCGCCGGCTACTTGCTCAAGACCATTGAAGGCGACGCCCTGGCGGCGGCCATCCGTCGCGTCATGGCCGGCGAAAGCGTGCTGGCACAGGAGATGACCAGCAAGCTGGTGGCGGCCTTCCAGGGTGCCAGCAACGTCATGCGCTCCGCAGCGGCCCCGGCCTCGGCAGCACCCCAGGCAAGCTCCCCGCTGCTGGACAGCCTGTCGCCGCGCGAGCGCGACATCCTGCGCGGCATCGCGCGCGGCGCCAGCAACAAGGAAATCGGCCGCGAGCTGGGCATTGCCGAGACCACGGTCAAGATCCACGTGCAGCACGTGCTGCGCAAACTCGACGTGAGTTCGCGCGTCCAGGCCGCCGTACTGGCCACCGAAAACGGCTTGACCTGAATCGCCCATCCGGGCTATCTTTTGACCTGCATCAAACAGGCAACGAATTCCAGTCTCACATAGTTCTTTCGAACTATGCCGCACCTGCCAGCGAAGGATGGCGCCCACGGCGCCTGAACCCTAGAGTCAGTCCATCCTTCAAAGGAGTATGGACATGGAAAAAAACAGACAAGCACTTTCAGTGCTGATCGCCAGTACGCTGGCCTTCACCGTGTGTTTCATGGTGTGGATGATGTTCGGCGTGATCGGCATCCCGATCAAGAAGGCGCTCAACCTCAACGCCACAGAATTCGGCCTGCTCACCGCCATGCCGGTACTGACCGGCTCGTTGATCCGTGTGCCGTTGGGCATCTGGACCGACAAGTTCGGTGGCCGCATCGTCATGACCATTCTGATGGCCCTCACCGTGCCGGCCATCTGGTTGATGGCCCATGCCACGCAATATTGGCATTTCCTGGTGATCGGTCTGTTCGTCGGCCTGGCCGGTGGTTCGTTCTCGGTCGGCACCCCTTATGTGGCACGCTGGTTCCCAAAGAACCGCCAGGGTTTTGCCATGGGCGTGTATGGGGCCGGCAACTCAGGCGCTGCCGTCAACAAGTTCATCGCGCCGGCACTGGTGGTGGCCTTCGGCTGGACCATGGTGCCGCAGGTCTATGCCGCCATCATGCTGGGCACGGTCATCGTGTTCTGGTTCTTCAGCTACAGCGACCCGACCCATCTGGTGCCCAGCAACGTCAAGTTCACCGACCAGCTCCGGGCCCTGAAAGACCCGAAAGTGCTGAAATACTGCCAGTACTACAGCATCGTGTTCGGTGGTTATGTGGCGCTGTCGCTCTGGATGGTGCAGTACTACGTGGGTGAATACGGCCTGGACATCCGCGCTGCGGCGCTGCTGGCGGCCTGCTTCTCGCTGCCCGGCGGTGTCCTGCGTGCCGTGGGCGGCTGGCTGTCCGACAAATACGGCGCCCACAGCGTGACCTGGTGGGTGATGTGGGTGAGCTGGATCTGCCTGTTCCTGCTGAGCTACCCGCAGTTCGACTTCACGGTGGCCACCACCAACGGTCCCAAGACCTTCCACATCGGCCTCAACGTCTACGCCTTCACCGCCTTGATGTTCATCCTGGGCATCGCCTTTGCCTTCGGCAAGGCCAGCGTCTTCAAGTACATCAGTGACGACTACACCGGCAACATCGGCACCATCAGCGGCATCGTCGGCCTGGCCGGTGGCCTGGGCGGTTTCGTGCTGCCCATCATGTTCGGCGCACTGGTGGACATCACCGGCATCCGCTCCAGCGCCTTCATGCTGATGTACGGCGTGGTCTGGGTCTCGCTGATCTGGATGTACTGGACCGAAGTCCGCCGTGCCGAAGTCATGGGCGCTCATGCCAAGGACTTCAGCCTGCAAGGCTGAGCCTCTCCCTTCAATACCAAGGACGCAATATGAACACGACTAGCAAGGCAGTCCAGGACAGTGGCGCCACCATCACCGACTGGCGGCCAGAAGACGAGCAGTTCTGGGAAAACACCGGCAAGAAGGTCGCCTACCGCAACCTGTGGATCTCGATTCCCGCCCTGCTGTGTGGTTTCGCGGTCTGGGGCATGTGGGGCATCATCACCGTGCAGATGCTCAACCTGGGTTTCCCCTTCACCCAGGCCGAACTCTTCACGCTGACCGCCATTGCCGGCATTGCCGGGGCCACCATGCGAATTCCGGCCTCCTTCCTCATCCGCTTGGCAGGTGGTCGCAACACCATTTTCCTGACCACGGCCATGCTGCTGGCGCCGGCCATCGGCACCGGCATTGTGCTGCAACATCCCGAGTGGCCGCTGTGGGCCTTCCAGTTGATGGCGCTGTGGTGTGGCGTGGGCGGCGGCAACTTTGCCTCCAGCATGTCCAACATCAGCACCTTTTTTCCCAAGCGTCTGCAGGGAACTGCGCTGGGCCTGAACGCCGGCTTGGGCAACTTCGGCGTGACCACCATGCAGATCGTTATCCCGCTGGTGATGACCGTGCCGCTGCTAGGCGCCCTCGGCGGCGAACCCATGACGCTGGCAAAGGACAGCGGGTGGATCTTCGGCAAGATTGCCGCTGGCACATCCACTTGGATCCAGAATGCCGGTTTTGCCTGGGTGCTGTCGCTGGTACCGCTGTCCATCCTGTGCTGGTTCGGCATGAACAACCTGAAGACGGTCACGCCTGACAGCGGCAACCCGATCGTGGCCTTCGCCAAAATCACCTGGCTGTATACGCTGGCCTTCATCCCCTCGATACTCGGCCTTTATCTGTACCTGCCCAAGCCCACGGGCCTGGGCCTGATCAGCATGTGGGTGGCGATTCCCCTGGACGTGGTCAGCGCGCTGCTGATCATGAAGCTCGCCGCCTTCGGTCCGATGAAGGAGAACGTTGCCAAGCAGTTCGCGATTTTCAAGGACAAGCACACCTGGTCTTTGACGGCGCTGTACATCGTGACCTTCGGTTCCTTCATCGGCTTCTCGATGGCACTGCCGCTGGCAATGAAGGTGATTTTCGGCAGCACCCACGTGTTCAACCCGGCCACCAATGCATGGGTTCATGCCAACAACCCGAACGCGCCGACCGTGCTGGCCTATGCCTGGATCGGCCCCTTCGTCGGCGCGGCCGTGCGTCCCATCGGCGGCTGGATCTCCGACAAGGTTGGCGGCTCCATCGTCACCCAGATCATCTCGGCCGTGATGGTGTTGGCCTCGGTCGCCGTGGGCTACGTGATGATGCAAGCCTACGGTTCAGCCACACCAGAGCAGTACTTCCCCATGTTCCTGGGCCTGTTCATCGTGCTGTTCTTCGCCAGCGGCATCGGCAACGGCTCGACCTTCCGCACCATCGGCGTCATCTTCGACCGCACCCAGGCTGGCCCCGTGCTGGGCTGGACCTCGGCCATCGCTGCCTACGGCGCCTTTGTCGCGCCCATCGTGATCGGCGACCAGATCAAGGCCGGCACGCCGCAATACGCAATGTACGGCTTCGCCGTCTTCTACGCCTTGTGCCTGATCCTGAACTGGTGGTTCTACCTGCGCAAGAACGCCTACGTGAAGAACCCCTGAACGCACCGAACCTGATTGACTGGAGACCAACATGAGTCACTTTCTCGACCGACTGAGCTACTTCTCGCAGCCGAAAGAATCGTTCTCGAACGACCACGGCATCACCACGGGTGAAGACCGCACCTGGGAAGACGCCTACCGCGACCGCTGGGCACACGACAAGATCGTGCGCTCCACCCACGGCGTGAACTGCACGGGCTCCTGCTCGTGGAAGATCTACGTCAAGGGCGGCATCGTCACCTGGGAAACCCAGCAGACCGACTACCCGCGCACCCGCTGGGACATGCCCAACCACGAGCCGCGCGGCTGCGCCCGCGGCGCCAGTTACAGCTGGTATCTCTACAGCGCCAACCGCGTCAAGTATCCGATGGTGCGCGGTCGCCTGCTCAAGCTCTGGCGTGAGGCACGCCTCTCGCATGATCCGGTGGATGCCTGGGCCTCGATTGCCGATAGCAATGCCAAGCGCAAGGAGTACCAGAGCGTGCGTGGCCTCGGTGGTTTCGTGCGCTCCAGCTGGGACGAGGTCAACGAGATGGTGGCTGCCGCCAACATCTACACCGTCAAGAAACACGGCCCGGACCGCGTGATCGGCTTCTCGCCGATTCCGGCCATGTCCATGGTGTCCTACGCCGCCGGCTCGCGCTACCTGTCGCTGCTGGGCGGTGTGTGCATGAGCTTCTACGACTGGTACTGCGACCTGCCCCCCGCCAGTCCGCAGATTTGGGGTGAGCAGACCGACGTGCCCGAATCGGCCGACTGGTACAACTCCACCTACATCATCGCCTGGGGCTCCAACGTGCCGCAGACACGCACGCCCGACGCCCACTTCTTCACCGAGGTGCGCTACAAGGGTGCCAAGACCGTTGCCATCACGCCCGACTACGCCGAGATCTCCAAACTGGCCGACATCTGGATGCACCCCAAGCAGGGCACGGATGCGGCCTTGGCCATGGCCATGGGCCATGTGATCCTCAAGGAGTTCTACTTCGACAAGCGCAGCGCCTACTTCGATGACTACGCACGGCGTTACACCGACCTGCCCATGCTGGTGATGCTCAAGGAGCAGAAGGCACCGAACGGCGAGACCATTCTGGTTCCGGATCGTTATGTGCGGGCCAGCGACTTCAACGGCAAGCTCGGCCAGGCCAACAACCCCGAGTGGAAAACCGTGGCCTTCAACGAAGACGGCAAGGTGGTACTGCCCAACGGTGCCATCGGCTTCCGCTGGGGCCCGGACGGCCGTGCCGATGCCGGCCAGTGGAATCTGGAATCCAAGGAAGCGCGTCACGGTGGTGATGTGAAGCTCAAACTCTCGGTGCTGGAAGGCGACAGCCCCAGCAGCGAGACCGCCAAAGTGGGCTTCCCCTATTTCGGCGGCATTGAATCCGAGCACTTCCCCAACAACACCACGGGTGCGGCCAGCAACAACGTGCTGGTGCGCACGGTGCCGGTCCAGCGCATTGCGCTGGGCAAGGAAGGCGAGAAGCGCGAAGCCCTGGTGGCCACTGTGTTCGACCTGCAAGCCGCCAACTACGGTGTGGCCCGCGGCATCGCCGGCGAGCTGGCTGCCAGCAGCTTTGACGATGACACACCCTACACCCCGGCCTGGCAGGAGAAGATCACCGGCGTGCCGCGCCAGCAGCTCATCACCGTGGCACGCCAGTTCGCCGACAACGCCGACAAGACCAAGGGCAAGTCCATGGTCATCATCGGCGCGGCCATGAACCACTGGTACCACAGCGACATGAACTACCGCGGTGTCATCAACATGCTGATGATGTGCGGCTGTATCGGGCAAAGCGGTGGCGGCTGGGCTCACTACGTGGGTCAGGAAAAGCTGCGCCCGCAGACCGGCTGGACCGCCCTGGCCTTCGCGCTGGACTGGATCCGTCCGCCGCGCCAGATGAACTCCACCAGTTTCTTCTACGCCCACACCGACCAGTGGCGTTACGAGAAGCTCGGTATGGAAGAGGTTCTCTCGCCCCTGGCCGACAAGAAGCTGTACGGCGGCAGCATGATCGACTACAACGTGCGCGCCGAGCGCATGGGCTGGCTGCCCTCCGCCCCGCAACTGCAGACCAACCCGATGCAGGTGGTGAAGGACGCCGTGGCGGCCGGCATGGACCCGAAAGACTACACCGTCAAGGGCCTGAAGGACGGTTCCCTGAAAATGAGCTGTGAGGACCCGGACCACCCGGCCAACTGGCCGCGCAACATGTTCGTCTGGCGCTCCAACATCCTGGGCTCCAGCGGCAAAGGCCACGAGTATTTCCTCAAACACCTGCTGGGCACCAGCCACGGCGTGCAGGGCAAGGACCTCGGCAAAGACGACGCCAAGCCGACCGAGGTGGTGTGGCACGACCAGGCGCCGGAAGGCAAGCTGGACCTGCTGGTCACGCTGGACTTCCGCATGAGCACCACCTGCCTGTACTCGGACATCGTGCTGCCAACGGCCACCTGGTACGAGAAGAACGACCTCAACACCAGTGACATGCACCCCTTCATCCACCCCCTGAGCACCGCGGTGGACCCGGCCTGGCAATCGAAGAGCGACTGGGAGATCTACAAGGGGTTCGCCAAGAAGTTCAGCGAACTGTGCGTCGGCCACCTTGGCGTGGAACGCGAAATGGTGCTGTCGCCGCTGATGCACGACTCACCGGCCGAATTGGCCCAGCCTTTCGGTGTGCAGGACTGGAAGAAGGGCGAGACCGACCTCATCCCGGGCAAGACCGCGCCCAACATGATGGTGGTCGAGCGCGACTACCCCAATCTCTACAAACGCTTCACTGCCCTGGGGCCGCTGATGAACAAGGTGGGCAACGGCGGCAAGGGCATTGCCTGGAACACCCAGACCGAGGTCAAGCAGCTCGGCGAACTCAATGGCGTGGTGAGGGCCGAAGGCGTGACCTGTGGCATGCCGAAAATCGAGACCGACATCGACGCCTGCGAAGTGGTGTTGCAACTGGCCCCCGAGACCAACGGCCATGTTGCCGTGAAGGCTTGGGAAGCGCTCAGCAAACAAACGGGGCGCGATCACGTGCACCTGGCCCTGTACCGCGAAGACGAGAAGATCCGTTTCCGCGACATCCAGGCCCAGCCGCGCAAGATCATCTCCTCACCGACCTGGAGCGGCATCGAGAGCGAAACGGTGTCCTACAACGCCGGCTACACCAACGTGCATGAGCTGATCCCATGGCGCACCCTGACCGGCCGCCAGCAGTTCTATATGGATCACCCATGGATGACGGCTTTCGGTGAGAATTTCACCAGCTACCGCCCGCCGGTGGACCTGAAGACCACGGCCGGCATCCATGGCGTGAAGTCCAACGGCAACACCGAGATCCTGCTGAACTTCATCACGCCGCACCAGAAGTGGGGTATCCACTCCACCTACACGGACAACCTGTTGATGCTCACGCTCAACCGCGGTGGCCCGGTGATCTGGCTGAGCGAAGACGATGCCAAGAAAGCGGGCATTGTGGACAACGACTGGGTCGAGCTGTTCAACATCAACGGCGCCATTGCAGCGCGGGCGGTGGTGAGCCAGCGCGTCAACCCGGGCATGGTGCTGATGTACCACGCGCAGGAAAAAATCATCAACACCCCGGGATCGGAAATCACCGGGGCACGCGGCGGCATTCATAACTCGGTGACCCGCATCGTGCTCAAGCCCACGCACATGATCGGCGGCTACGCGCAGTTCAGCTACGGCTTCAACTACTACGGCACCATCGGCACCAACCGCGACGAGTTCGTGGTGGTGCGCAAGATGAACAAAGTGGACTGGCTGGATGGCACCGCCGCCACAACCACCAGCACGGGCGCGCACGCCTGAGACTAGGAGAACGAACATGAAAATCCGCGCTCAAATCGGCATGGTGCTCAACCTGGACAAGTGCATCGGCTGCCACACCTGTTCGGTCACCTGCAAGAACGTCTGGACCAGCCGCTCCGGCATGGAATACGCCTGGTTCAACAACGTCGAGACCAAACCCGGCATCGGTTACCCCAAGGAATGGGAAAACCAGGACAAATGGAATGGCGGCTGGGTCCGCAAGACCAATGGCCAGATCGAACCGCGTCAGGGGGCGAAGTGGAAGCTGCTCATGCGCATCTTCGCCAACCCCAACCTGCCGCAGATCGACGACTACTACGAGCCCTTCACCTTCGACTACGACCATCTTCAGTCGGCACCGGAAATGAAGGCCGCACCGACTGCCCGGCCGCGCAGCCTGATCACCGGCCAGCGCATGGAGAAGATCGAGTGGGGCCCGAACTGGGAGGAAATCCTGGGCGGCGAGTTCAGCAAGCGCTCGAAGGACAAGAACTTCGACGACGTGCAGAAGGACATCTACGGCCAGTTCGAGAACACCTTCATGATGTACCTGCCGCGCCTGTGCGAGCACTGCCTGAACCCGGCGTGCGTGGCATCGTGCCCCTCGGGCTCGATCTACAAGCGTGAGGAAGACGGCATCGTGCTGATCGACCAGGACAAGTGCCGCGGCTGGCGCATGTGCGTCAGCGGCTGCCCCTACAAGAAGATCTACTACAACTGGCAGTCAGGCAAAGCCGAGAAGTGCGTCTTCTGCTACCCGCGCATCGAAGCCGGCCAGCCGACCGTGTGCTCGGAAACCTGCGTGGGCCGCATCCGCTACCTGGGCGTGCTGCTCTATGACGCCGACCGCATCGCTGAGGCCGCCAGTGTGGAACATGACCGCGACCTCTACCAGGCCCAGTTGGACATCTTCCTGGACCCGAACGATCCAAAGGTGATCGAGCAGGCCCGTATCGACGGCATTCCGGATGCCTGGATGGAGGCCGCACGCAAGAGCCCGGTCTACAAGATGGCCGTGGACTGGAAGATCGCGCTGCCGCTGCACCCGGAGTACCGCACCCTGCCCATGGTCTGGTATGTGCCACCGCTCTCGCCCATCACGGCAGCCGCCAATGCGGGCCAGATCGGCATCAACGGTGAGATCCCGGACGTCAAGCAGTTGCGCATCCCGGTCAAGTACCTGGCCAACCTGCTGACCGCCGGCGACACCCTGCCGGTAGAGCGCGCGCTGGAACGCATGCTGGCCATGCGCGCCTACCAGCGTGAAAAGCACGTGGAAGGCCGCCTCAACACCGCAGCGCTGCAGCAGGTGCAGATGACGCAGGCCGAAGTGGAGGACATGTACCAGGTGATGGCGATTGCCAACTACGAGGACCGCTTCGTCATTCCGAGCACACACCGCGAGTACGCCGAGAACACCTTTGACATGCGCGGCGGTTGCGGTTTCTCGTTCGGCAACGGCTGCTCGGATGGCGCCAGCGAGACCAGCCTGTTCGGCGGCACCAAACGCCGCACCATCCCCATCAAGGCAGGAGTCTGACCATGGCACTGACCAACGCAACACTCAGCCTGCGGGTGCTGGCGCGCCTGTTGTCCTATCCGGACGCCGAGCTGCGCAGCCACCTGTCGGAAATGCGGGATGCGCTGCACAGTGAGGCCGCCCTGGGTGCGCCTCGGCTGGCCGAACTGGATGCCCTGATGCGCAGTTTGACGGCACAGGATCCGCTGGAGGTGGAAGCCGAGTATGTTCAGTTGTTCGACCGTGGTCGTGCCACGTCGCTGCATCTGTTCGAGCATGTGCACGGCGACTCGCGCGACCGTGGGCCGGCCATGATTGACCTGGCCAAGACCTACGAACAAGCCGGCCTCTACCTGGCCGAAGGCGAGTTGCCGGACTACCTGCCGGTGGTGCTGGAGTTCGTCTCCACGCAGCCGCCCAAAGAGGCCCGGGCCTTCCTCGGCGAGATGGCGCACATTCTCAACGCCATCTTCAGCGCCCTGGTGAAGCGCCAGAGCGTCTACGCCAGCGTGCTGGGCGCGCTGCTGGAAATTGCCGGCGAGAAGGCCCAGGCCGTCAAGGTGGCCGAGGACGAACCGCTGGACCAGAGCTGGGAAGAGCCTGCCGTCTTCGGTGGCTGCTCCACGGAAGGCCAGGCCAAGCCGGGCCAGCCCCAGCCGATTCGCATCGTCAAAAACGAAGCCCAACGCCACAACGTTGTGCAAGGAGTGTGATCATGAGCTACCTCAACCAGTTTGTCTTCGGCATCTATCCCTACATCTGCCTCACGGTCTTCCTGCTGGGCAGCCTGATCCGCTTCGACCGCGACCAGTACACCTGGAAAAGCGACTCATCGCAGTTGCTCAAGGCCGGCCAGCTGCGCCTGGGCAGCAATCTGTTCCACCTGGGCATCCTGTTCCTGTTCTTCGGCCACACGGTGGGCATGCTGACGCCGCACTTCGTCTATGAGCCCTTCATGACGGCTGGCGCCAAGCAGCTGATGGCCATGATCTCAGGCGGTCTGTTCGGCCTGCTGGGCTTCCTGGGTGTCACGCTGCTGCTGCACCGCCGCCTGGCCGAACCGCGCATCCGCGCCACCTCCAAGACCAGCGACATCGTCCTGCTGATCTTGTTGTGGCTGCAGTTCGCACTCGGCCTGGCCACCATCCCGCTGTCGGCCCAGCACCTGGACGGCGGCATGATGATGAAGCTGGCCGAGTGGGCACAGCGCATCGTCACCTTCCGCGCCGGCGCCCCCGAACTGCTGGTGGAAGCCAGTTGGGTTTTCCGGGCCCACATGTTCCTCGGCATGAGCATCTTCCTGATCTTCCCGTTCACGCGGCTGGTCCATGTCTGGAGTGGTTTTGCCTCGGTTGCCTATCTGGTGCGGCCCTACCAGGTGGTGCGCAGCCGCCGTCTGAACCTGCCAGCCGGTCACAACATGCCGCGCCGCCCAGGCGCTGGCGTCTGAAGGAGTGCACCATGAGCGCGTCCTGCTCTCCTTCCTGCGGTTGCGCCAGCGCTGAGACCAGTGCAACTGCTGTGACAGATCTTGTCGTGGCCCACATCAATGGCGTGGCACTGCACAGCGCGGATCAGATGCTGTCGGTCGACGAACTGCGTCAACGGGCCTACACCGAACTGCTGCGCCAGGCGGCCCAAAGCCGCGGCCTGCTGGCGGCAGACGATGTGGCCGGCACTGATGGCATTGCCAGTGAGGCTGCGAGCAACGCCATCGAACAACTGCTGGAGCAAAGCCTGCAGATCCCCGAGCCATCGGACGAGGCCTGCCGCCGCCATCATGTCGCTCATGCCGCCAGCTACCGGGTGGGCGAACGTGCCAACGTGCGTCACATCCTGTTTGCCGTCACACCCGGCGTTGATGTCAAGGCATTGCGTCTGCGCGCTGAAAGCGCCCTGCTGGACGTGCGCAGCCACGACGGCCAGGCCGACCCGTTTGCCGACGTGGCGCGTCAGCTGTCCAACTGTCCGAGTGGGCAGGAAGGCGGCTCATTGGGTTGGCTGACAGCGCAGGACTGTGCACCAGAATTCGCACGCGAAATCTTCGGTCACGCCGAAGTCGGCGTGCTGCCGCGCCTGGTACACAGCCGCTTCGGCCTGCATGTGGTCGAGGTACTGGAGCGCGAGGCGGGTGAAGATCCGCCCTTTGAAACCGTGCGCGGCGCGGTAGCCATGGCGCTTCGCCAGCAATCCTACGTAACCGCGCTACGCCAGTTCCTGAGTCTGCTGGCCGGACAGGCCCACGTGGAAGGCATTGACCTTGACGGTGCGGATACGCCCTTGGTGCAATAAGTGGCACACCCCCAAGCTACGCGCACTTCGTGTCGCTACGCCCCCCTTGCAGGGGGCAACGCCAGTGGCCCGGCGGAGCCGGTTCCACGGCGTTCCGCGGCTAGACTGCCTCATGCGAAAATCTGAGTTGAAAATTTATGCCTGACGAACTGCTGGATCGGTTGCGCCGTTTCCACGATCACACCTTCCCAGGCATCCAGGAGCAGTTTCAGGATCTGGTGGCGCAAGGACAGCATCCGACCATCCTGTTCATCGGCTGTTCCGACTCGCGGCTGGTGCCCTACCTGCTGACAGGCACCGGGCCAGGTGATCTGTTTCTGGTCCGCAATGTCGGTGCCTTCGTGCCACCCTACGATGGTTCTGCCGGTTTTCACGGCACCGCCGCCGCCATCGAGTTTGCGGTCATCAACCTGCAGGTTTCGCACATCGTGGTGTGCGGCCACAGCCACTGCGGCGGCATTCGCGCACTCTACGAAGGTGCCCCAGCCCAGGCCATCAATCTGACGGCCTGGCTGGAGCTGGGCCGCGAAGCGGCGTTGCCGGTCCAGGTCACCCCCGAGGCCTTGCGCCGCACCGAACAGCGCGCCGTCATCCTCCAGCTGGAACGCCTGATGGGTTACCCCATGGTGCGTGAACGGGTCGAACAGGGCAAACTGGCCCTGCATGGCTGGCATTACGTGATCGAAGAGGGGGAGGTGCATGTGTTCGACGTCAAGAGCGGCGAGTTCGTGCCGGCTTCCAGCGCCTCGCACAGCGGTACCGGCCCGTACGCCATGCCGGAGGACACGATATCCAGTCCGCTGTTCAACGAAATCGATGAGAGCTACCGCCAGCTGCAGCCAGTCGCCACGCCTGACTGCTCATGCGGCAAAACTTGACCCCGCTCAAAACACACGCGGCCGGACGTCCCTAAGCTACGTGCTTTGTCACGTACCCATGGCCGCCCACAGCGGTTGCTCTCCACATGCATGCTTCTTCCGCCTTCTCCCCCGCCATCTCTGCAGAAAGCGCCACCTGGCTGGCACGCAGCGGCCTGCGCGCCCTGAACCTGGGGGGTCGTACGCTGCTGCCTGTGGTGCAAGGTGGTATGGGCATCGGGGTCTCGGCCCACCGGTTGGCCGGCAGCGTGGCCGCACTGGGCGGTGTGGGGACTTTGTCATCGGTGGACCTGCGCCGCCATCACCCTGATCTGATGGCACAGACCGGGCACCTTGGTGCCGGCGAAGACACAAAACGCCTGATTGACGCTGCCAACCTGGAAGCCCTGCGGCGGGAAATCAGCGCGGCACGCGAACTGGCCCAGGGCCGCGGCCTGCTGGCCATCAATGTGATGCGCGCCGTCAGTGAATATGCCCCTACGGTACGTTGTGCACTGGAGAGCGGCATCGATGCCGTGGTGGTGGGCGCCGGCCTGCCGTTGGACCTGCCCGACCTGGCACAAGACCATCCGCAAGCCGCACTGATTCCCATCTTGTCCGATGCGCGCGGCGTTCAGTTGATCGTCAAGAAATGGGAGCGCAAAAAGCGCCTGCCTGACGCCATCGTGATCGAGCACCCGCGACTGGCAGGCGGTCATCTGGGTGCGGCCAAGATCGCCGACCTGAACGACCCGCGCTTTGACTTCGAGAATGTCATTCCGCAATCGATCGAATTCCTGAAGTCCGCTGGCATTGAGAAAGAGATTCCCTTGATCGCCGCCGGTGGCATTCGCAGTTTCGAAGACATTGCACGCCTGCAGTCGCTCGGCGCGGCGGCCGTCCAGCTCGGCACGCCCTTTGCCGTGACCGAAGAAGGGGATGCCCACCCCGAGTTCAAGCGCGTCCTGGCACAAGCCAAAGAAGACGACATGCTGGAATTCACCAGCGTTGCCGGCCTGCCGGCGCGCGCCGTGGCCACGCCTTGGCTGCGCGCCTACCTGAAGATTGAAAGCAAGCTGCAGGCCGTGGTGCACCACAAGGCGCGTTGCACCAAATACTTCGACTGCCTGGCCCAGTGTGGCCTGCGTGACGGTCTGCCGGGCTGGGGACAGTTCTGCATCGACAATCAGCTGGCAGCCGCCCTGCGTGGTGATGTGAAAAAAGGCCTGTTTTTCCGCGGCGTCGGCACCCTGCCGTTTGGCGAGCAGATTCGAAGCGTGCGTGACCTGGTCGAACGACTGTTGACACGTCAAGGCGCCCTGCAGCCCGCCTGAGGCAGGCTTCTGGCGGCACCCCTTTCTTGATCTTCGTCATGAAAGTGGTATGAGAACGCGCTATGCTTGATTCGAATTCTCACCCTGTCACTTAAGGAGAACGAGCGTGCCCCAACTCACCACTGCCCACAAAGATAAATTGATGGCCGATCTGCGCGTCATGATTGCCGATGCGGAAGAACTGCTGCGCGTGACGGCCGACCAGGCCAGCGGCAACGCCGCCGAAGTGCGCGGCCGCATCCAGGGTCGCCTGCAGCAGGCGCGCGCCGAACTGGCGCAACTGCAGGGTGCAGCGGTGGCCCAGGTCAAGGCGGCCGGCCATGCCGCCGATGAATTCGTGCATGAGAACCCCTGGAAATCGGTTGGTGTCGCTGCCGGCATCGGTCTGGTGATCGGCCTGCTGATCGGCCGTCGCTGACCTCATGACGAACCCTGACGGAGGGCTTTTTTCCTCGGTGCGCCAGTTGCTGGCGACCGGGGTGGAGACTCTGCGTGTCCGGCTGGAACTGCTGAGTACCGAAGTTGAAGAGGAAAAACTTCGCCTGTTCGATGCTGTGCTCTGGGCCGGCCTGGCCCTGTTGCTGCTGGGCATGGGGCTGCTGTTCCTGTGTGGCCTGATCGTGGTCCTGCTGTGGGACCACCACCGGTTGCTCGCCCTGGGTGGCCTGACCGTGATCTTTCTTGGTTGCGGCTACTGGGTATTGCAGATCGCACGCGCGCGCCTGCGCGCCCCAGGCGGTCTGTTCACCAGCAGCGTGGCCGAACTGGCTCGTGACCACTCCGAACTGGCCCGCGAACGAGCCGGCCTGGATGAGGCGGAATGACATGTCGGGTGCGATGCGTTCACGCGAGACGGAGCTGGTGGCACGCAAGCAGCAACTGCTGATCCGCAGTGCCGAACTGCGCGTCACCTTGGCGCATCAATCCCAAACCCTGCAAGGACCGTTGGCCTTGGCCGACCAGGCTGTCAGTGGCACCCGCTGGCTACGCAGCCACCCGCAGTGGCCGTTGGGCGCCCTGTTGTTGCTGGCGGTCTTGCGCCCCCGCCGGGCACTGGCCTGGGCGGGGCGACTGTGGTGGGGTTGGGGCCTGTACAAACGGGCGCGCAGCTGGCTGGCACGCGGCGAGCACTGAAGTCCAATCACGGCAACCAGCCCAGCCACCAGACTTCGGATCGGCTCAGCCGAAAATCAGTCACCGCCCTTGGGATAGAGCACTCTTGGCGTGCAACAAACAGTGCGGGTATTGGTCAACGTCACACTGCCGCCCGCGTTCAGAGGCCACTGGGCGCCATCCATTCATGCGGCACCGTCACTCGGCTCGCACGCCATCGGCCACGTGCGACAAGCGGCGACCTATCCCAAACGCACCGGAAACCCTTGTACATCGAAAGGCAGGTAGCTGTCCAGCGCTCCGCGCTTGACGTCTTCCACCATGCGCTGGAGCAGCGCATCGGCATCCTGGCTGCTGGGCGCACGGCCGCCACTGCCCGACATGCCGGCGACAAAAACAAGTGCCCAAGGCTGGCCGAACTGACGCGCCTCATCGGCCAGTGCCGTAAACGAGACAATTTCTTCCGGTGTCTTGTCCACGCACATCAACGGCACCAGCGCACCACCTTGACCCGCCTCAAATCTGGCCGACTGCTCGGGCGTGCTGTCTTCCGGCAGTTCGGCCGAGGCGAAAACGAAAAGCAGACGCTGCGGCTCGGGCTGCTGCCGTGCAGCGGACAGCAGGTCATCAAAAGAGGAAATATTCATACTTGATTTTCGTCAAGGCAGTGCCACACTTACACAAAGGCCGCCGCAAAACAGGCTGTTCGCACAAGGCGAACAAGGTTTGTGACAGGTCAAACAGCAAAGCTGACCTCACTTTAGCATCGTGCAGAAATGATGAGGAGTAATGATTCATGACCGACACCACGCAGAGCCCGCAAGTCAGCACCCAGACCCTTGCCCCCCAGTCCATCAGCGAAGAAGTGCTGCTGGAAAAGTACGCCAAAGGCGATGAACACAGCATCCTGCAGGTCAACCAGCGCGTGGCGCATGCGCTGGCCCAGATTGAGGCACCGGAGCAACGCACACACTGGGAGGGCCGGTTCCTGCATGCCCTGCAGCAGGGTTTCTTGCCGGCCGGACGCATCCAGTCCGCAGCCGGCACGGACCTGACGGCCACGCTGATCAACTGCTTTGTGCAGCCGGTGGGGGACTCGATCGCGCACGATGACGAAGGCCACCCTGGCATCTACGTGGCGTTGATGGAAGCGGCCGAGACCATGCGCCGCGGCGGTGGCGTGGGTTACGACTTCTCCCGCATCCGGCCGCGCGGTGCCTGGGTGGGCAGCACGCAAAGCAGCGCCTCCGGCCCGGTCAGCTACATGCGCGTGTACGACCGCTCCTGCGAAACCGTGGAGTCGGCCGGCAGCCGGCGCGGCGCGCAGATGGGCGTGCTGCGCTGCGACCACCCGGATATCGAGGAATTCATCCATGCCAAGGATGGCGGTGACCTGCGGAACTTCAACATTTCGGTTGGTGTAACCGACGCCTTCATGCAGGCGGTGGAAAACGACACCGAGTTTGAGCTGGTCCACCGCGCGGAAGCCGGTATGGCCCAGAAAGACGCCGGGGCCTATTACGCCAGTGAACGTGGCCTGTGGGTCTACCGCAAGGTGCGCGCGCGCGACCTGTGGGAACAGGTGATGCGTTCCACCTATGACCACGCCGAACCCGGCGTGCTGTTCATCGACACCATCAACCGCGACAACAACCTCTCGTACTGCGAGGCCATAACCAGCACCAACCCCTGCGCCGAACAGCCCTTGCCACCTTATGGTTGCTGCTGCCTGGGGTCGATCGACCTGACGCGCTTCGTGCGTGAGCCCTTCAACGACAAGACCCATTTCGACTTTGCCGGCTTCTCCGAACTCTGCCGCATCGCCACCCGCATGCTCGACAACGTGCTAGACGTGACGGTCTGGCCGCTGCCGCAACAGCAGCAGGAGATGCGCAACAAGCGCCGCGTCGGTCTGGGCTTCACGGGGCTGGGCGATGCACTGGTCATGCTGGGCCTGCGCTACGACACCCAGCCCGCGCGCGACATGGCCCGCAAGATCTCCGAAGCCATGCGGGATGCGGCCTACGAGGCTTCCAACGAACTGGCCCGCGAACGCGGTGCCTTCCCGCTCTTCAACGCCGACATGTACCTGAGCAGTCCGCGCTTTGCCTCGCGGCTGCCGGCGGCGCTGAAGGAGAAGATCCGCAAGCATGGCCTGCGCAACTCGCACCTGCTGTCCATCGCGCCCACCGGCACCATCAGCCTGGCCTTCGCCGACAACGCCAGCAATGGCATTGAACCAGCCTTCAGCTGGCACTACACGCGCAAGAAGCGCATGCCGGACGGCAGCCTGAAGGAATACGCGGTGGAAGACCATGCCTGGCGCCTGTATCGCCACCTCAAGGGCGAAAACACACCGCTCACCCCCGCCTTCGTGACCGCGTTGGAGATGAGCGCGCAGGACCATGCCGCCATGGTTGCGGCTGTGGCGCCGTGCATCGACACCGCCATCTCCAAGACCGTCAATGTGCCGGCCGACTACCCCTATGCCGACTTCCAGGATCTTTACCTGCAGGCCTGGAAGGCGGGCCTCAAGGGCCTGGCCACCTACCGTCCCAACGCGGTGCTGGGTTCGGTGCTCAGCGTCACGCCCACGGCCGCCCCACTGCAGATCGATGATGCCAACCAGCGTCTGGCCCTGGAGCGCCTGCCGGCACCGGTTCTGTCTTCATTGCGCTGGCCAGGCCGGCCCGAGTTGCCCGGCGGCAACCCGGCCTGGAGCTTCATGGTGCACCACCCCTTCGGCGAGTTCGCACTGTTCGTCGGCGAATTGGCGGCCGAGCAAGGTGCGCCGACTCAACCTTTCGAGGTCTGGGTCAACGGCACCGAGCAGCCGCGCGGCCTGGGTGCGCTGGCCAAGACGCTGTCCATGGACCTGCGTGCCAACGACCCGGCCTGGCTGCGCCTGAAGCTTGACGCCCTGGCCACGGTGGCCGAGGAGCGCTCGTTTGAAATGCCCTTCCCCCCGCACGGTGAGCGCCGTCTGTTCCCCGGCGTTGTGGCTGCGACGGCGGCGGTAATCCGCTGGCGCTGTGAACAGCTGGGGGTGTGGCGTGAGCGCGTACACCCCTTGGCCACGCCGGTGATCGACGCCATGTTCAGCCGGGATGAGCCCATCACCGGTCCTTCCGGGACGCTGGCCTGGGCCGTGGACATCGACAACCCGGCCACCGGCGAAGCCTTCACGCTCACCCTGAAAGAGGTCAGCCTGCCTGGCCCCGACGGCAACCCGGTGAACCGGCCCTGTGCGGTCGGCCTGTCGGGCAACTACCCGCGCGCACTCGATGGTCTGGCGCGTCTGCTTTCGCTCGACATGCGCGTGATCGACCCGGCCTGGATCGGCATGAAGCTGCGCAAGCTGCTCAACTACGCGGAACCGCTGGGCCACTTCATGGCCTTTGTGCCCGGTCTGCCACACGGTGAGCGACGCCAGCAGATCTGGCCCTCTACCGTGGCCTACATGGCGCGCCTGATCATCCACCGCTACGCCATGCTGGGCGTGCTCGACGAAGAGGGTTTCCCGCTGCGTGAAATGGGGGTGCTCGAAGCCCCGGGCGCCGACGAGGAAACCGCCGCACTGGCCGGCCGTCCTTGCCCTGAATGTGGCAATCCCACGGTGATCAAAAAGGACGGTTGCGATTTCTGCACCGCCTGCGGTTTTGTGGGACAGTGTGGTTGATGAACCCCAGCAGCGCACTCCCTGGCTTCAACTCACCCGCCGTCGGCTTCGAGCAACCGTTCGAGATGCTCGAAGCCTGTCATGACCGGGTGCGGCGCAGCCTGGCGCTGCTGGGCAAACTGATGGCGTACGTTGCAGACCACGGGCACGATGCGCAAAGCCGTTCCGCTGCGGCTGACGTGCTGCGCTATTTCGATCTGGCGGCGCCTTTGCACCACCTGGATGAGGAAACGCACGTCTTTCCGCTGCTGCTGGAACAAGGGGATGCGGCCGTGCGCGAAGCCGTTCAGTCCCTTCAGCAGGATCACGTCGCCATGGGGCACCTCTGGCTTCGGCTGCGCCTTGTGCTGCTGAACTGGCGTGATGCCGAGGCACCGGCGACGTTGACGGCCTCCACACAAGCGGACGCGACGAGCTTTTCTGCGCTTTATGCCGACCATCTCAAAACCGAAGAAGGCCTGGTCTTTCCGCAGGCTCGCTCGCGGATGGACGCCACCGGTCTGGTGGCCATGGGCCGGCAGATGCAGGCCCGCCGCCAAGGCTGATCAGTCACGCACCACGAACACCGGCAGGTGCGAATGGGACAGCACACGTTGCGCCACGCTGCCCAGCACGATCTTCTCGATGCCATGGCGGCCGTGCGAGCCCATGACAATCAGATCGGCGCCCGTTGTCTTGGCTGCCTCCAGAATGCCGCGCCAGGCCGCATGCTCTTCGACCACCCGGGTCTGCGGCACGACACCTGACTGTTCCAGAAGCTGCTTTGCCGCCTGAATCGCCTGCTCGGCTTCGGCCGTGGCCGCACTCAGGTACTCGGCCTGCCCGTAGGCGAAATCGCTGCCCAGCCCGGTGAAGGGATAGGGATCGATCACGTAGATCACGGTCGCGGCACTGCCAAAAGCCTTGGCCAGACCGGCCGCCTTCTCCACGGCTTTTTGTGCCGTCTCGGAACCATCCACCGGAATCAGAATGTGCTTGAACATGGGGTCACCTCTCTTTGGTTAACTGGGCATCGGCGCTGCCTCGGTTGTCCTTCCCGGGATTCCATCAGATCCGTTTTTCGTCGTCGCCCTGGAAACCGCCAGCGCGCAGCGTCACCACCAGCGTATCACGGTGGCCTGCCGTGCCCAGCGGCTGGATCGGCGTGGTTTCATGGATCACACGCGTATCGTCGAGCAGCAGCAGGGACCAGGGCTCGCTCAGGGTGAAACGCTGGCCATTGGGGCCGTCGGCCTCGAACACGCGCGTTTCTCCACCCTTGACGTCCTGACGCGCCAGCAGGAACACGGCCACCAGATCGACACCGTCGCGGTGCGCCCCCTCGGGCGTGGGGCGGCCGATGCCGTCGGTGGTGTCGATGCGAAAAGGATGCGCTTCCACATACCAGGGCTGCGCCCCCTTCAGGCCCGAGCACACAGCCCCCAGCCAGCGCAGCAGGCGCGGCCAGGCCGCTTGCTCCACCAGCGCCGGCTGCATGGGCGCGAACAGACGCTGCATGCCGCCATGCAGGGCGTTGTATTCCAACGGTTGCCAGTGGGCCCGGTGCGGTGACTGGGTCACGCGCTCACCATCGACCACGAAACAGGAATGGCGCCGGCGCCGGTAGCGGCCACCATCCTTGAGGAAGGCATCGGGCGGCAGATCGTCCCAGAACGGCAGCAGGGCTTTGAGCACGTCAGGCGCACAGCCGCTGGCGGCACTGACACCCGCAGCATCCAGCACGGCATAACCGCGCCGGCGCAAGGTGGCATCGAGTTCAGCGGGAGAAACAGCGGGCGGCGAAAACAGGGAATGGCTCATGACGGCCTCAAGCTTACCGCGTGCCGTGGCCATGGGTCTTTCGCCGCCGTGAGTACGTGGGATTTACCGCCGGTTTCCTGACCTGCGTCAAGCCTGACCGAAGGCACTGCACTTACCCTGCCGGCTCAACTCCGGAGTTTTGACATGCCTTCCCTGCAATGGTCCGACGCCCTGGCGCTGGACTTGCCCCTGATGGACGACACCCACCGCGAATTCGTCGAGCTGCTGGCCCGCGTCGAGGCGTCCGACGACGCCACCCTGCTCGATGCCTGGCAGACACTGATCGCCCATACCGACGACCATTTCGGCCGTGAGGACGAGTGGATGAAGAACACGCGCTTCGCGTCCTCCAACTGCCACAGCATGCAGCATGAGGTGGTGTTGAAGGTGATGCGCGAAGGCCTCACGCGCGGCCAGACCGGCGACTTGGCAACCGTGCGGCAGATGGCCAGCGAATTGGGCATCTGGTTTCCGCAGCATGCGCAGAGCATGGACGCGGCGCTGGCGCTGCATCTGCGTCGCGTCGGCTACGACCCGCTGACCGGCATCGTATCGGCGCCGCAGGCGCTGCCGGCCGACATGATCCACGGCTGCGGCGACAGCTGCTCGACCGATGACACCCCGCGCAAGGAACCAGCCTTGGTAAGTACCTGGTAGCCTGCCCGCCGCGGCAAGCTCAATGCTGCGCGTCGGTGCCGGGTGAAACGGCGGTCAGGCTGGCGCCGCAATGCTGGCAATAACGCGCCTCCAACGCGAGGCCTTCGCTCAGGCATTCCGGACAGGTGCGTGTCATCGGCCCCCGCGTCATGCGCTGTGCTGTCATCTCGGCCGTCACGATACCGGTCGGCACGGCCAACGTGCCCCAACCCAGCAGCATCATGGCCGAGGAGATCAGGCGGCCCAGTTCGGTCTTGGGGGTGATGTCGCCGAAGCCGACCGTGGTCATGGTGGTGATGGCCCAGTACACGGCCGTCGGAATGCTGGTGAAGCCATTGACCGGCCCTTCCACCACGTACATGACGGTGCCCATGACCAGCACGATCATCAGCACCACCGAAATGAAGACCAGGATCTTGCGCCGGCTGGCGCTCAGTGCCTGTCCCAGCGCCTGGTATTCGGAGAAATAGGCGGTGAGCTTGAAGATGCGGAACACACGCAGCAGGCGCAGCACGCGCACATCGATCAGGACATGGATTTCCGGCACCAGCAGGGCCAGGTAGGTCGGCAGCAGGGCCAGCAGGTCGATGATGCCGTAGAAGCTGGTGGCATAACGCCAGGGGTGACGCACGCAGGCCAGACGAGCCAGGTACTCGAGCGTGAACAGGGCCGTGAACAGCCACTCCAACCGGTCAAACAGCGACTGGTAGTGCGCCGGCAGGCCAGGCAGGCTGTCGAGCACGACCACCAGCACACTGAGCAGGATGATGGCGATCAGCCAGAAGTCAAACTGCCGGCCGGCCCGGGTATCGGATTCGAAGATGATGTTGTACAGACGAAGCCGCCAGCCCCTCTGGGGCCAGCCGGTCTGATCCTGAGGCGCAGACGGTGTCATGCGCGAAATTATGGGCCAGTTTGTGCCTCAGCCTCCTGCAGCGCCCGCCACATCACCTTGCCGCTGCCGCTCTTGGGCAGGGCGTCGACGAACTGCACCACACGCGGCACCTTGTAGACCGCCATGTTGTCGCGGCACCAGTCGATGATGGCCTGCTCGCTCACCTGCCCTTTGTGGGAAGAGCGCAGCACCACCACCGCCTTGACCGATTCGCCACGGTAGCTGTCCTTGGTGGAGATGACGCAGGCTTCCTGGATCGCCGGATGCTTGAACATCAGCGCCTCCACCTCGGCCGGCCAGACCTTAAAGCCGGAGGCGTTGATCATGCGCTTGAGGCGGTCGGTCATGAAGAAGTAACCGTCTTCGTCGACCCGGCCCAGGTCGCCGGTGCGGAAAAAGCGCTTGCCCTCGATCTCGATGAAGGCTTCGGCGGTGGCCTCCGGCCGCTTCCAGTAACCCTGGAAGACCTCGGGCCCATGGGTCACGATCTCGCCCGCCTCGCCCACCGGCAGTTCGGCCAGCGTTTCCGGGTCGATCACGCGCGAATCGGTGCTCATGAACGGAATGCCCAGGCACTGCTGCTTGGGCGCATCAGGCGGGTTGGTATGTGAGGGGGCGGCCGTCTCGGTCAGGCCATAGCCTTCGACATAACGCAAGCCGAACTGGTCCAGCAGACGCTGCGCCACCGCTTGCGGCATGGCCGCACCACCGCCGCCGATGTAGACCAGGCTGGACAGGTCGTATTGCTCAAAATGGGGACTGCCCAGCAGGTCGATCATCATGGTCGGGATGTTGGTCCAGTGCGTCACACGACGGCGCGAGATCAGGCGCCCTGCCAGGTCACGGTCCCACCGCGGCATGACGATCAAGGTGGCGCCGATGTAGATGCTGGCATGCATCAGGCTGACCATGCCGGTGATGTGGAACATCGGCACCACCGCCAGCGTCACGTTCTCCGCCGTGCCATTGCCCCACAAGCCACTGGCCACCGCGTTGTGCATGATGCTGGCATGCGTGTGCATGCAGCCCTTGGGCAGGCCGGTGGTGCCACTGGTGTAGGGCAGCAGGGCCAGGTCGGCCGGTCCGACCTGCAACTCGGGCAAGGGCAGGCAAGAGGCCAGGGCCTGCTCCCAGCCATGGACTTGGCCACCCTGCAGAATCGGGAGCGCGTGCTGCGTCAGCAGCCAGTCCCGCCAGATTGCCGGTGGCGCTTCCTCGCCGCTGACCTCGGCGTCGAAAGCATCGGTGAACTGGGTCACGACCAGATGGGCCAGCCCCTGACCGACCGGCAAGGCGTCACTAGCGCGGGCCAGTTCAGGCGCAAGATCGGCGGTGGTGAGGGCCACCTTGGCGTCCGGGTCGGTGATGTAGTGTTTCAGCTCCTCGGCCCGATTCATCGGGTTGACCGGCACCACCACGGCATTGGCGCGCAGGATGGCGAAGTGGGCGATCACCAGTTGCGGGCAGTTCTGCATGTTGAGCACCACACGGTCACCCTTTTTGACCCCCAACCCTTGCAGGTACGACGCCAGGCGCTCTGCTTTTTGCAGCAAATCGGCATAGCTCAGTACACTGCCGAAGAACACCAGTGCAGCCTTGTCGGGATAGCGGCGGGCACTGACGGCCAGGTTATCCCACAACGAGGTGGCAGGCGGGGTGATGGCATGGGGCAGACGGTGGGGCCAGAATCTGTAATGGGCGCGCATGCAGAAAAACTCCTCGAATGCCGCAAGCCTAGCGCCGCGAGGGCACAATCGCATTGGGGTAGCCCCCAAGGCCAGTCGCCGATGTGACGCCCTCAACCGATCGATTTTTACGGAGCTCAGCGCATGAAACGCCCCTTTATCCAGCTCAGCACCCTGGCTCTGGCCGCAGCGGCCACCCTGTTGGGCCTGCCCGCCCATGCCGGCAAGACACTCGACGGCATCAAGGCGCGCGGCCAGCTGGTCTGCGGCGTCAACACCGGCGTGGCCGGCTTCAGCGCCACCGACTCCAAGGGCAAGTGGACCGGGCTGGATGTCGACATCTGCCGCGCCACGGCCGCCGCCGTGCTGGGCGACAGCGAGAAGGTCAAGTACGTCGCCCTCAATGCGCAACAACGTTTCACCGCCCTGCAGTCGGGCGAGATCGACCTGTTGTCGCGCAACACCACCTTCACGCTGACACGCGACGCCTCGCTCGGCTTGCACACGACCGCCGTGACCTACTACGACGGCCAGGCCTTCATGGTGCCGGCCAAGAGCAAGATCCGCAGCGCCAAGCAGCTCAAGGGTTTCACCGTGTGCGTGCAGGCCGGCACCACCACCGAAAAGAACATGACCGACTACTCGCGCAGCAACGACCTCAAGCTCAAGCCGGTCGTGTTCGACAAGCTGGAGGCCGCCAACGGCGCTTACCTGGCAGGCCGCTGCCAGGCCTACAGCACCGACGCCTCGGGTCTGGCCTCCATCCGTGCCAAGGAAGCCAAGAACCCGGCCGACCATGTGATCCTGCCCGAACTGATCTCCAAGGAACCGCTCGGCCCGATGGTGCGCCGCGGCGATGATGAGTGGTTTGCCATCGTCAAATGGGTGGTCTACGGCCTGTTGGAGGCTGAGGAGTACGGCGTCACCCAGGCCAATGTCGACAAGCTGAAGACCAGCACCGACCCGGCGGTACAGCGTATCGTCGGCAGTGGCGAGGACATGGGCAAGCTGCTCGGCCTCGATCGCGAGTGGCTGGCCCGCGCCATCCGTGCCACCGGCAATTACGGTGAAATCTTCGAGCGCAATGTCGGCACCGGCTCGCCCCTCAAGCTGCCGCGTGGCGCCAACAACCTGTGGAGCAAGGGCGGCCTGATGTACGCGCCGCCTATTCGCTGATGGCCGCCTTGCCGTCTCCGTCCCGGAAACGCTGGAGTTGGCGCAGCCAGGCCGTGCGCGGCCTGGCCTGGCAGGTGCTGCTGCTGGCCTTGCTGGCGCTGCTGCTCTGGTTCCTGGCCGGCAACATCGCGCGTAACATGGCGCAGCGCGGCATCCAGAGCGGCTTCGATTTCCTGCTGCAGCCTGCTGGCTTCGAGATCGGCGAGGGCCTGTTCGGCTTCGAGGCCTCGCAGGCCTACTGGCTCGCGTTCCTCACCGGCCTGGGCAACACCCTGCGCACGGCCCTGGTCGGCAGCGTACTGGCCACGGTGCTGGGCACTGCGCTGGGTATTGGCCGTCTCTCCCGCAGTGCGTTGCTGCGTGGCCTGTGTGCCAGCTATGTCGAACTGTTCCGCAACATTCCGCTGCTGCTGCAGTTGCTGATGTGGTACCTGCTGCTGGCTGAAGCACTGCCCGCGTTCGATGCCCCGGGCCGACTGGGTGTGCTGACGCTCAGCAAAAGCGGGCTGGTCTGGCAAGCCACGACGGATGCCGAGCCCTTGTTCACCCTCAGCCCCGAATTCCTGGCGCTGACGCTGGGCCTGAGCCTGTACACCGCCGCCTTCATCGCCGAGGTGGTGCGCGCCGGCATAACCGCCGTGCCGCGCGGCCAGAGCGAAGCCGCCGCCGCGCTGGGTCTCAACCAACATCAGGCCATGCGGCGTGTGGTGCTGCCGCAGGCACTGCGCGTCATCATCCCGCCGCTGACCAACCAGTACCTGAACCTGAGCAAGAACTCCTCGCTGGCAGTGGCCATCGGCTACCCGGATGTGGTCTCGATCGCCAACACTGCCATCAACCAGACCGGCCGCGCGGTGGAATGCCTGCTGATCGTGATGGCGATCTACCTTTGCCTCTCGTTGGCCACCTCGCTGCTGATGAACGTCTACAACGCCCGCGTGGCGCTCAAGGAACGCTGACACGATGACGCCGCAGCACTTCCACCCCATCCCGCCCCGCCCAGCCCCTGCGCGCCCAGCTGGCCCATGGACTTGGCTGCGCAGCCGCCTGTTCTGCGACCGGGGCACGGCACTCACCTCGCTGCTGATTGGCGCCGCGTTGCTGTACTGGCTCCCCCAGTTGTTGGACTGGGCCGTGCTGCGCGCCAGCTGGCGTCCCAACGCCGACGCCTGCCTGGCCGACCGGGCAGGTGCCTGCTGGGGCGTGGTGGCGGAGAAATACCGCATCATCCTGATGGGCCGCTACCCGTTCGACGAGCAATGGCGTCCGCTGCTGGCCACCGGGCTGATGATGGCGCTGCTGGTGATCAGCTGCATCCGGCAATTCTGGCGGCGCTGGCTGGTGCTGCTGTGGCTGGGTGTGCTTGCCGTCTTCTTTTTGCTGATGCACGGCCGGGCTCTCGGCCTGAGCCCGGTCGACACCGACCAGTGGGGAGGCCTGCCACTGACCATCCTGCTGTCTTCGCTTTCGATCGCCCTGGCTTTCCCGCTCGCCCTGCTCGTGGCCTTGGGCCGACGTTCCGAACTGCCGGCCATCCGCGCCGTCTGCACCGTCTACGTCGAGCTGGTGCGGGGCGTGCCACTGATCTCCGTGCTGTTCATGGCGTCGTTCCTGTTTCCGCTGTTCATGCCGCAAGGTCTCTCGATCAATGTGCTGTTGCGTGTGCTGGTGGGCATCACGCTGTTCGCTGCCGCCTACATGGCCGAGGTCATCCGCGGTGGCCTGCAAGCCGTCCCGCGCGGACAGCTGGAGGCCGCTGCAGCGCTGGGCCTGTCATGGTGGCAGACCCAGCGACGCGTGGTACTGCCGCAGGCGCTGGCCGCGGTGCTGCCGGGGCTGATGAACAACTTCATCGCCATCTTCAAGGACACGTCTCTTGTGACCATCGTCAGCCTGTATGAGCTGACCGGTGCCTTGAGCCTGGCGCTCAATTCCGATGCCGACTGGCGCCCCTTCAAGCTCGAAGGCTACCTGTTTGTCGCACTGATCTACTTTGTCTTCTGCCTGGCCATGTCACGCTACAGCCTGTGGGTGGAACAGCAACTCAACCGCGGCCAGGTCCGCTGAAGCTCCATGTCCGACCCCATCATCGTTTTTGAACAAGTCAACAAGTGGTACGGCGATGACTTCCACGTGCTGCGCGACATCGACCTGTCGGTGGTCAAAGGCGAGCGCATCGTGATCTGCGGCCCGTCCGGCTCGGGCAAATCCACCCTGATCCGCTGCATCAACCGGCTGGAAGAACATCAGCAAGGCCGACTCCTCGTCAACGGGCTGGAATTCGGCGACGATGTGAAAGTGATCGACACGGTGCGTCGGCAGGTCGGCATGGTGTTCCAGCAGTTCAACCTGTTTCCGCACCTGAGTGTGCTGGAGAACTTGACGCTGGCGCCGATTCAGGTCAACCAGCTGTCCAGGCGCGAGGCCGAAGAACGCGCCATGGAGCAGCTCGCGCGCGTCAAGATCGCCGAACAAGCCCACAAGTACCCGTTGCAGCTCTCCGGCGGCCAGCAGCAGCGCGTGGCGATTGCGCGCGCGCTGTGCATGAGACCGCAGATCATGCTGTTCGACGAGCCGACCTCGGCGCTAGATCCGGAGATGATCAAGGAAGTGCTCGACGTCATGAGCGAGTTGGCGGCCCAGGACATCACCATGCTGTGCGTCACGCACGAGATGGGTTTTGCCCGCGCTGTGGCGGACCGCGTGATCTTCATGGACCAGGGCCAGATCGTCGAGCAGAATACGCCGCACGAATTCTTCAACCACCCGCAGAGCGAGCGCAGCCGCGATTTCCTTTCCAAGATCCTCGGACACTGACCATGCTGAAACAATTCGCCGCCCTGTTTGCCGCGTTGACACTGGCTCTGGGTGTCACGGCGCAGACCTTTCCCGCCAAGCCGGTGCGCATCGTGGTCGGCTTTCCGGCCGGCGGCCCACTCGACCAACATGCCCGGCTGCTGAGCGACAAGCTGCAAACCATCCTCGGCCAGCCGGTACTGATCGACTACAAGGCCGGTGCCGGCGGCACTGTGGGCGCCCAGGAAGTCATGAAGGCAGCACCCGACGGCCACACGCTGATGCTGGCCAACACCGGCGTCATGGTCATCAACCCCGCGCTCTACAGCCGGTTGCCCTATGCCACGCTGAAGGATTTCACGCCGGTGGCACGCACGGCCATGCAGCCACTGGCGCTGCTGGTCAACCCCAAGCTGCCCGTGACCAGCCTGAAGGAGTTCATCACCTACACACGTGAGCGCCCCGGCCAGATCAACTACGGCTCGGCCGGCAATGGCGGCATCAGCCACCTGGTGCCCGAAATGTTCAAGAATGCCACCGGCCTGTTCATGGTGCACATTCCCTACCGTGGCAGCGCCCCGGCGTTCACCGACCTGATGGCGGGCCAGGTCCAGTTCATGGCTGAAAGCATTCCCCAGGCCGCCAACTACCATAAGCAGGGCAAGGTGCGCGCGCTGGCCGTCACCAGCCGCACACGCAACCCGGCCCTGCCCGACATTCCGACGGTGATGGAAGCCGGCATCAAGGATTTCGAAGTTGTCGGCTTCTACGGTTTTCTTGCGCCGGCCGGCACACCGAAGGATGTGGTGGCCAAACTGAGTGAGGCCTTCCGCCAGGTGCTGGCACTGCCCGAGATCCGCAATCGCATGATCACGCAGGGCGCCGATCCGGCCTTTCTGGGCGCCGACGACTTCGCCAGGTTCCTGGCGGCTGAAATGCCGCGTTGGGCCGCCGCCGTGCAGAAATCCGGCGCCAAACTGGACTGAAGCGCACCATGTCAACGCCCGCCCCGCTGGCTGCCGTGCAATCGCAACTCGACGCCCTGCGCGGCGGTCGACTGCGGGCGGCCGATTTCAGTCAGGCCGCCCGCACCCACACCGCGGGACTGGCTCTGCCGCCGCGTTACGCCGACGTCCTGCACCAGCTGCTCGACCGACTGGAGTCAAGCGCCTTGTTTGCGGAAGAAAGCTGCTCCTTCAGCCAGCAGGACCTGCTGGACAGCCTGCAGCTGTGGCTGGACAAGGCCAGCCAGCAACTGGCGACCCACTGACGCCGCCACCGCTTGACCCTGTGATTGACAGGCCCATGCTGGTCAAGGTGCAGTGTTTTTTATAAGATGCATTTAATTTAAATCTTTAAAGCCGGCACCGCTCCGGCCAGGAGTCGCCCATGCCCGATCCACAACTGTGCAGCGAAGACGAGATCGCTGCACTGGTGCACCACTTCTACGCACGGGTAAGGCGCGATGCGCAGCTGGGCCCGATCTTCAACACACATGTGCAGGATTGGGATGCCCACCTCGTCAAACTGACCGACTTCTGGTCCTCCGCTTTGCGTGGCACGCGGCGCTTTCGCGGTACCCCCATGCCGGTGCATGCTGCCTTGCCCGGCTTGACGGCGGCGCTGTTCCAGCACTGGCTGCAGCTCTTTGAGACGACCGTTGCCGAATTGCCCAACCAGGCTCTGCGTGAGCGAGCCTCTGCATTGGCCGAACGCATTGCGCAAAGCCTGTGGTACGGCTACCAGATGGCCAACCACAAACAGCACGAACCAGCCCAGATCGAGGAGTTGTTGCATGAATAAGCTGCTGCAGATCAACGAACCCGAAACACCTGAACGCATCGCGCCTTCGCTACAGGCGTTTCTGGAAATGGGCTTTCGCCCGCTGTACCTGGCCGGCACCGCCTGGGCCTTGGTGGCGGTTGCGCTCTGGATCTTCTGGCCCCAGCTGCTGCAAGGCCCGCTGGCGGGTGTGGCCTGGCACGCCCACGAGATGATGTGGGGCTTCGTGGCCACCATTGCCGTCGGCTTCCTGATGACCGCAGGCGCCAACTGGACCGGTGTCAACCCGATGCCAGGCCCCATCCTGCTGGCCGCCGGTCTGCTGTGGCTGGCCGCCCGCGTGGGCCTGCTGGCCGGTACAGCGGCCATGTTCTGGCTCGGTTTTGGCGCCGAAGCGGCCTTCTTCCTGCTGGCCTGCACCACCATGGCGCGCGCCGTGTACGGCACATGCAACCGCCGCAACTATGCCGTCCCCGTCCTGCTGCTCGGCCTGGGTGCCACGGACGTGTTGTACCTGCTGGCGGCTCTGGGCGGCGACTACACCTTGTTGATGCAACGCTTTAATGCCGGCTTGCTGTGCATGGCCGTGATCGCCCTCCTGGTCAGCCGGCGTGTCATCCCCTTCTTCGCCATGCGGGCCGTGCCCGGCCTCAGCATCCCGATGCAGGAACGCAGCGGTCTGGTGCAGCTGGGCGCCGGTGCGCTGGCCGTGCTGTTCGTGTTGCTGCAATGGCAGCTGCCCCTGGCACTGGCCTTGTTGGCAGCCGGTGTCGTGCCTTTGTGGCAACTGCTGACATGGAAGCCCTGGGCCGTCCGCCACAAACCGCTGTTGTGGATTTTGTACGCCGGTTATGCCGGTCTTGGCATCGGCCTGCTGGTGGCGGCCGCCCAGGCAGCGGGCCTGCCCCTGCGCACGGCCGTTCATGTGCACGTGATCGCCATGGGAGGCTTCTCCCTGCTGATCATTGGCATGGTCACCCGCACGGCGCTCGGTCACCTGGGACGGCCGTTGACGGTCGACCGCAGCATGACGACGAGTTACGTGCTGATGCTGGTGGCGTTTGGGCTGCGACTGGCGGCACTGCATCCCTCGACACTCAGCGCCTTACTGTTGCAAGGTGCAGCACTGGCCTGGATCTCGGCCCTGGCGCTGTACCTCTGGCGTTTCGTCCCTTGGATGATCCGGCCGCGCCCCGACCGCGCTGCTGCGCCAGCCACCCTCGTGAGGGGCAAACGGCCATGACACACGTTGTCACCGAATCCTGCATCCGCTGCAAATACACCGACTGTGTCGATGTCTGCCCGGTCGACGCCTTTCGCGCCGGCAAGAACATGCTGGTGATTGAGCCGGACGATTGCATCGACTGCGCCTTGTGCATCCCGGAATGCCCGGTGGACGCCATCTTCGTGGAAGAAGACGTGCCGGCCGACCAGCAAACCTTCATCGACCTCAACGCCAGGCTGGCCAAGCAATGGCCGGTCATCATCCGCAGCCGCCTGGCCCTGCCCGACGCCGAGGAGTGGGCCAAAGTCAAGGACAAGCTGGATCAGCTCGACGAACGGGCCGACAACCAGAAGGATTGAGTCCTTCAGCCAGGCCGCTGCCCTGTGGGCCTTGTGCAAGGTCGTGCGAAAAGATTTATAAACCGTTGTGGACCGGCATCACCCGGCCGCGCCGCCAAATAATTCGAGGAGACACGACATGGCGAAACTCAACGTCAACGGCAAGGTGCGTGAATTCGAGGCCGAGCCGGACACCCCGCTGCTGTGGGTGCTGCGCGAACAGCTCCGCCTGACTGGCACCAAGTACGGCTGCGGCATCGCGCAATGTGGTGCCTGCACCGTGCACATCGACGGGGCACCGGTACGCAGCTGCGTGCGGCCGCTGGCCTCGCTCTCGGGCCAGGAAAAGATCGTCACCATCGAGGGCCTGTCGAAGAACGGCTCGCACCCGGTGCAAAAGGCCTGGGCCAGGCTGGACGTCCCGCAGTGCGGCTTCTGCCAGAGCGGCATGATCATGGCTGTCTCGGCCCTGCTCAAGACCAAGCCCAACCCGAGTGACGCCGACATCGATGCGGCCGTCACCAACATCTGCCGCTGCGGCACCTACAACCGGGTGCGCGCCGCCATCAAGGTCGTGGCCAAGGGCGGCGCCACCAAGCTGGCCCAGCTGTCCATCCAGCACGCCGACGGGAGCACCACATGAGCACCAGCCCCCTGCAGCCCCAACTCTCCCGCCGCAGCTTTCTGGCCAGCACGGGCGCTGCCGCCGGTGGCCTGGTGGTGGGCTTCCACATTCCATTTGCCAACGCCCAGGACAGCACACCGGAAGTCAATGCCTGGGTCGTCATCCAACCCGATGACACGGTGGTGATCCGCATCGCCCGCTCCGAAATGGGCCAAGGCACACTCACCGGCCTGGCCCAACTGGTGGCCGAGGAACTGGAATGCAACTGGGCCAAGGTCACCACCGAGTACCCGACCCCAGGCCAGAATCTGGCGCGCAAGCGCGTCTGGGGCAACTTCGCCACCGGCGGCAGCCGTGGCATCCGCGAGTCGCACGACTATGTGCGCAAGGGCGGTGCCATGGCACGCATCCTGCTGGTGCAGGCCGCTGCCGATGGCTGGGGTGTGCCCGCCGCAGAGTGCGTGGCGGCCAACAGCGTCATCACGCACAAGGCTTCCGGCCGCAAGACCACCTACGGCAAGGTGGCCGCCGCCGCTGCAAAGCTCACACCGCCGGATGCTGCCAGCATCACGCTGAAGGATCCGAAGACCTGGAAACTCGCCGGCAAGCGGCTAGCACGGCTGGACACGGTCAAGAAAACCACGGGCGCCCAAGACTATGGCATCGACCTGCAGTTGCCCGGTCTGCTCAACGCGGCGATCAAGGACTGCCCGGTCTTCGGCGGCAAGCTCAAAAGCTTTAATGCTGGAGCCATCGAAGGCCGTCCCGGTGTGAAGAAAGTGGTGCCGGTCGGCGACAGCGCCGTGGCCGTGGTGGCCGACACCTGGTGGCGCGCCAAGACAGCGCTCGAGGCGCTGCCGATCGAATGGGACTATGGCCCCAACGCGAGCGTCTCGCAAGCGGACATCCAGAAAACACTCAAGGAGGGACTGGTGTTCAGCGGACCGACAGTGGTGGGCAACAGCAACGGCGACGCGCCGGCTGCCATTGCCTCGGCCGCGCGCAAGATCGAAGCCGTTTATGTCTACCCCTTCCAGAACCACGCCACCCTGGAGCCCATGAACGCGACGGCGCGCTGGACGCCTGAGCGCTGCGAAGTCTGGGTGCCGACACAAAACGGCGAGGCGGCGCTGGCTGCCGCGGCCGAGGCCTCGGGCCTGCCGCCGACCCAATGCGAGGTCTACAAGCTGTACCTTGGCGGCGGTTTCGGCCGTCGCGGCCGCTCCGACTTCGTGACCCAGGCGGTTCAGATTGCCAAGGCCATGCCGGGCACGCCGATCAAGATGATCTGGTCGCGCGAGGAAGACATGCAGCATGGCTCCTATCACCCGGTCACGAGTGCGAAGCTCACCGCCGGCCTGGACGCGCAAGGCAACATCACCGGCCTGCACATGCGTATTTCGGGCCAGTCCATCCTGGCCACGGTGGCGCCGCAGACCATCAAGGATGGTCGCGACATGCTGGTGTTCCAGGGCCTGAACCCATCCGGCCCGGAAGCCTCGATCGGTTACAGCTTTCCCAACCTGCTGATCGACCACGCCATGCGCAACCCGCATGTGCCGGCTGGCTTCTGGCGCGGCGTCAACCTGAACCAGAACGCGATCTACCTCGAGAGCTTCATCGACGAGATTGCCCACGCCACCGGCCAGGACCCGTTGGCACTGCGCCGCAAGCTGATGGCCAATCACCCCAAGCACCTCGCGGTGCTCAATGCGGTGGCCGAGCGCGCCGGCTGGGACAAGCCGGCACCCAAGGGGGTGTTCCGCGGGCTGGCACAAACCATGGGCTTTGGCAGCTATGTTGCCGCCTGTGCCGAGGTATCGGTTAGTGACGACGGCCAGCTCAAGATCCACCGCATCGTGGCCGCCACCGACCCGGGACATGCCGTCAACCCGCAACAGATCGAAGCACAGGTTGAAGGCTCCTTTTCTTACGGTCTGTCGGCGGCGCTGTTCGGCGAGATCACGGTCAAGGATGGTGCGGTCGAGCAGAAAAACTTCGACGGCTATCCCGTGGTGCGCATGGCCGACATGCCGAAGGTGGAGACCATCGTGCTGCCTTCCGGCGGTTTCTGGGGCGGCGTCGGCGAGCCCACCATCGCGGTGGCGGCACCCGCCGTGCTGAACGCGGTCTTTGCTGCCACCGGCAAACGCATCCGCGAATTGCCCCTGAAGCAGCACAGCCTGAAGCGGGCATGAGGCAAGACATGGCGGCATGCCTGTCACGGGTGTGCCGCCTGTTCCTGACGGTCGCTGTCATGGCTTGGCTGTCTCTCACTGCCCTGTCGGCCACTGCCCAGACAACCGAGCCCTCACCCGGTCTGCATGTGGTGGACGACGGCATCCCTGAGCCCCTGAGCAGCGAGCCGGGGGATGCAACGCGCGGGCGCAGCATCGTGGCCAACCGCCAGTTGGGCCTGTGCCTGCTGTGCCACCGTGGCCCCCTGCCGGAAGAGCGCTTCCAGGGCACGCTGGCACCTGATCTTGCCGGGGCCGGCCGCCGCTGGACGGCCGCGCAGCTGCGGCTACGGCTGGCCGATGCACGTCGCCTCAACCCCGACAGCATCATGCCGGCCTATTACCGCAGCGAGGGGCTGACCCGCGTTGGCAATGCCTGGCAGGGCAAGACCCTGCTGTCAGCGCAGCAGATGGAGGACGTGGTGGCTTACCTGCGCACGTTGAACGACTGAATCAACCATGAACACAATCTTCCCAACTCGACGCCAGCTGCTGGCCAGCAGCGCAGGCCTGGGCACCTGGCTGCTGGTGCGCCCTGCTGCTGCCGCACCAGACGAACTGGCGGCGGCCATCAGTGCCTGGAGCAACGGCGCCGCGGTGCAGCGCGGCCGCGTCAAGCTCGACATCGCGCCGCTGGTGGACAACGGCAACACGGTGCCGATCAGCATCAGCGTGGAGAGCCCGATGACTGCGACTGATCACGTCACCGCCATTGCCATCTTCAACGAGCGCAATCCGCAGCGTGATGTGGCCCGCTTCACGCTGGGCCCGCGTGCCGGCCGTGCCACGGTGTCCACACGCATCCGGCTGGCCACCACGCAAAAACTGGCAGCGGTGGCACGCATGAACGACGGCAGCTACTGGTCGCACACGGTTGACGTGATCGTGACGCTGGCCGCCTGCCTGGAAGGCGAGGAGAGCTGAGCATGGCGCGCACCCTCATCAAGGTGCCGGCCAGCGCCCGGCGCGGCGAAATCATCGCCATCAGCACCATCATCGGCCATCCGATGGAAACCGGCTTTCGCCCTGGCGCCGATGGGCAGGTACTGCCACGCGACATCATCCGGCGTTTCACCTGCCACTACAACGACGAACTGGTGTTCAGTGCCGAACTGTTCTCCGCCATTGCCGCCAACCCCCTGATTGCCTTCCACACCGTGGCCACGGCCAGCGGCACGCTGCGCATGCGCTGGGAAGGCGACCATGGCTTCAGCCATACGGAAAGCGTGACCCTCGACGTGACATGAAGCACTGGCGGGCCGCTCTTCTTTTCGGTGCCATGCTGGCATGCCATGCGCAGGCACAGCCCGTGGCACCGACCGAGCCGCGTCATTCGGGTTTCGACTTCATGGGCACGGCAGTGCAGGCCATGCAGCGTGACGATGCCCTCAACCCGGCCATGCTGTGGGTCAAGCAGGGCGAGGCCCTGTGGCAAACACCGGCGGGAACAAGCGGCAAAGCCTGCGCCAGCTGCCATGGCGCCGCCAGCAGCCTGCACGGCGTCGCCGCGCGCTTTCCGGCCTTCGATGCCGGCCTGCAACGGCCCGTCAACCTGGCACAGCGTATCAATCTGTGCCGGCAGAACCGGCAACAGGCCGCCCCCTGGCGACTGGAAAGCCAGGACCTGCTGAGCCTGGAAAGCTTCGTGGCCCTGCAGTCGCGCGGCCTGCCCATGGCACCGCTGGCCGATGCACGGCTGCAACCCTTCGTGGAACGCGGCCGGGCACGCTACCAGCAACGCCTGGGGCAACTCGACCTCTCATGCGCCCAATGCCATGACCAGCGCTGGGGCCAACGCCTGGGCGGCACCGTCATCCCCCAGGCCCATCCCACCGGCTACCCACTGTACCGGCTCGAATGGCAGGGGCTGGGTTCGCTGCAACGCCGGCTGCGCAACTGCCTGAGCGGCGTGCGCGCCCAACCCTGGCCTTATGGGGCACAGGAACTGGTGGAGCTGGAGCTGTATCTGGCGGCCCAGGCCAGCGGCATGGCACTGGAGAGCCCCGCCGTTCGGCCTTGAGGGCCCTTACAGCTGTTAACATCGGCCGCTAAGGGGGGAGTTCGTGCCAGCTGTTTCGACTCCAATCACAACAACAAACGGATTTCGATGACAGCTCGCATGATCATGCCGCGACCCAAACCTCGCCATATCAGCCTTAAAACACGCGTCGCGCTGGCGATGAGTGTCCTATTCATCGGCGTGGTCGGCGCCATGGCCTTGCTGGGCTTGCGCTACTTCGAAGCCGAGTTCCGCAACAGCCTGTACGCCCAGCAATACACCCTGGTGTCCTCGCTGGCCACCAGCGTCGACGAAAAAATCCGGATCACACAAGACGCGCTGAACCTCTCGGCGCAGCACCTCCCACACGAAGCCCTGTCCGACCCAGAACTGGCGCAACGCTTGCTCGATCGCATGGCCGCATTGCACTCCCTGTTCGACAACGGGCTGTTTCTGATCTCGGCAGAAGGCAAGGTGATTGCCGAGAGCCCCTACAAGCCCGACCGGCGCGGCCGCGACATCACCAACCGCAAGTTCTTCCAGATCACCGCAGCCACCCTCAAGCCGCACATCTCCTCGCCCTATCTGTCGTCCTACCTGCCGGGACAACCTGCCCTGATGATGACCTCACCGCTGCTGAACGATCGTGGCGAACTCATCGGCATTCTGCAAGGCAGCTTTGACCTGCTGGGCCGCAACTTCCTGGCCAACCTCAACCAGATCAAGATCGGCCACACGGGCTACATCTTCATCACCGACCAGGAGCGGACGGTGATCATGCACCCCGATTCCATCCGTCTCATGATGGAGGCTGCGCGACCCGGCAAGAATGAACTCTACGATCGGGCATTGGCAGGATTCGAAGGCAGCGGCCCGACCGTCACCTCCCATGGCCAGGCCATGTTCAGCAGTTTCAAACGGCTGTCCACCACCGGCTGGATCCTCGCGGCCAATTATCCCGTTGCCGAAGCCGAAGCGCCGCTGCGCCAGGCCCAACGTTATTTCCTGCTGGCCTTGGCGCTGGGAACCGGCATCGTGCTGCTGGTCGCCTGGCTGATCATGCGCCGGTTCATGGCCCCGCTGGCGACGCTCACGCGGCATGTTCAGGAGCTTCCCGGCAAGACTGGCGCGGATCGCCTGTTGTCGGTCAACGGCGGCGGCACCGAGATCGACACCCTGATGCTGGCTTCCAATACCATGGTCCGTACGCTGGATCAGCAGCAGCAGACCTTGCGCGACAGTGAAGCCCGCTTTCGCAGCCTGACCGAATTGTCGACCGACTGGTACTGGGAGCAGGATGCCGAATTCCGCTTCACCCAGATGTCGATTGGCCGCATCCGCGCCGATGTTGAACCGTTCATCGGCAAGACCCGCTGGGAACTGCCTCTGGAAGGCGTGACACCGGTGCAATGGGCCGAGCACCGCAAGCAACTGGAACGGCACGAACCGTTCAAGAATTTCGTCTACCAGGTCCGTGCCGACAACGGCGAATTGCACACCTTCTCCATCAGCGGCACGCCCATACTGGACGAGCAGGGCCGGTTCCGCGGCTATCGCGGCGTGGGCACCGACATCACCGACCGCATGACGGCCGAGCAGCGCATCGAATTCCTGGCCTACCACGACCCCCTGACCGGCCTGCCCAATCGCCTGCTGCTGCAGGACCGCTTCGAACAGGCCATTGCCCAGGCCCAGCGCGACAACAGCCGGGTCGCCCTGCTGTTTCTCGACCTTGACAGTTTCAAGAGCATCAACGACACCCTCGGCCACCATTGCGGTGACGCCTTGCTCAAGAAGGTTGCCGAACGCCTGAAGGAGTGTGTTCGCGACACCGACGCCATCTCCCGCCAGGGTGGCGACGAATTCCTGATCGTGCTGCGCGACCTGCCAGACGCCGACGTCGCGGCCGAGGTCATGACCAAGGTGATGGAGCGGCTGCAGGAGCCGTTTACCCCCGATGGCCACGAAGTCACCACCTCTGTCTCCATGGGGGCAACGATCTTCCCCGAAGATGGCAACGATTTCGAAACCTTGCTGAAAAAGGCCGACCTGGCCATGTACCGCGCCAAGGAAGCAGGTCGCAACACCTATCGCTTCTTCGATGAGGCAATGAATGCTGAAACCATCGATCACCTGCAGTTGCTGCGGGGGCTGCGTCGGGCGTTGGAGCGCCACGAATTCACGCTCTATTACCAACCCCAGATTGACTTAGCCAGCAACAAGGTGATCGGCGTTGAAGCGCTGCTGCGCTGGCAGCACCCCGAACTGGGCCTGATCGAGCCGCAGCGTTTCGTCCCGGTCGCCGAAGAAAGCGGCCTGATCGTGCCCATCGGCCAGTGGGTTCTGCTTGAAGCCTGCCGCCAGGCCATGGCCTGGCAACAGGCCGGCTTGCCGCCCTTGACGATGGCCGTCAACTTTTCCGGCGTCCAGTTCAAACGTGGCGACGTGGAACAGTCCGTCCGGCGCGCGCTGGAGGAGTCCGGACTGCCGCCTGCGCTGCTGGAGCTGGAGCTGACCGAGTCGATCCTGATCCAGAACGTGGATGGCGTGCTGGTCAGCCTGCAAAACCTGAAGCGGTTGGGCGTGCAGCTCTCGATCGATGACTTCGGGACCGGCTACTCCAGCCTGGCCTACCTTAAGCGCTTTGACATCGACCGGCTCAAGATCGACCGCACGTTCGTGCGCGACCTCGCCACTGACCCGGACGACGCCGCCATCGTGCGCGCCATCATCCAGATGGCCAACAGCCTGAACCTGCGCACGATTGCCGAAGGCGTCGAAACGGAAGACATGCTGACGCAACTGCGCGCCTTCGGCTGCGACGAAGTCCAGGGTTTCCTGTTCGCCCGACCAATGCCGGCAACCGACATGGCACGTTTCATCTCGGACCAGCAAGACCGCTAAGGGTTGCCCGGTCGCCAGCGGAATTGGCGGGCACCTTGAGCTCGCCTTGGATTACTTGAAAACTTTCACGGCATGCACCAGTTGGTCAGCCTGCATCTTCAGGTTGTCAGCCGCGGCCGCACTCTCTTCAACCAGTGCCGCGTTTTGCTGCGTGGTCTGGTCGAGCAAGGTGATGGCTTCGCCCACCTGGGCCACACCTTGCGCCTGCTCGGTACTGGCAATCGTGATCTGGCTCATCAGCTCCGTCACCTGGCGGATGGAACTCACCACTTCGTTCATGGTGGTGCCCGCCTGATCGACCAGGGTGTTGCCATGCTCAACGCGCTGCACGCTGTCGTCGATGAGCGCCTTGATTTCCTTGGCAGCTTCGGCGCTGCGACCGGCCAATGAGCGGACTTCGCTGGCCACCACGGCAAAACCGCGACCTTGTTCGCCGGCCCGTGCCGCCTCGACGGCCGCATTGAGGGCCAGAATGTTGGTCTGAAAGGCAATGCCATCGATGACGCCAATGATGTCGGCGATTTTCTTGCTCGAATCATTGATGCCCTTCATCGTGTCGACCACCTGCGCCACGACTTCACCGCCCTTGGCAGCGACGGTGCTGGCATTCTGGGCCAGCTCATTGCCCTGGCGTGCGTTGTCGGCATTCTGCTTGACGGTGGAGCTGAACTGCTCCATCGAAGCGGCGGTTTCCTCCAGCGCGCTGGCCTGGCTTTCAGTACGGCCGCTGAGATCCAGATTGCCCGAGGCGATCTGGACACTGGCCGAAGCGACCACCTGGGAACGTGCTGCCACATCGTCCACCAGCGCACGCAGGTTCAGGCCCGACTGGTTGATGGCACGCAGCAGCATGCCGATCTCGTCCACGCGGTTGAGGTTGATGTTCTGGCCTGCCTGGCCGCTGGCCACGGTCTGGGCCTGTTTCAGGATCAGGCGCAACGGCCGGCCAATCTGACGCTCAATCGTGAAGCAACTCACCAACGCGCCTGCGAGCAGACCACCCGCGACCATGCCGAGGGGTGCACCGGTGATCCCGCTTGCAAGCGCCACGCCCAGCGCCACCAGCACCCCCAGGGCATTGGCCAACCGGATGCGCGAACCGACTGAGATGACCCGGAACATCGTGGTCCAGCCCATCAGGCCGGAACGTACGACGATGCCTTTGTGGAAAGCCAGGCCCTTGGCATGGCCCTCGCGAACTTTTTGATAAAGCGCTTCAGCCGCAGCAACTTCGTTGGCTTCCGGCTTGGTGCGCACTGACATGTAGCCGGTGACACGGCCGTCGCGGTTGATCGGGGTGGCATTGGCACGCACCCAGTAATGGTCACCATTCTTGCGCCGGTTCTTGACCAGTGCCGTCCACGACTCACCACCCTTGAGTGTGGCCCACATGTCGGCAAATGCCTCCTTGGGCATGTCGGGATGGCGAACCATGTTGTGCGGCTGTCCCAGGATCTCATCACGCTCGTAGCCGCTGACCTCGACAAAGGCTTGGTTGGCATAGGTGACATGACTCTGCGTGTCGGTGGTCGACATCAGTGTCACGCCATCCCGGAACACATACTCGCGCTGGGTCACGGGGTGGTTGTTTCTCATTTTTATCTTGCTTCAGGTGTCAATGTCTGGATGCGATTTCGCAGGCGGCATTCAGTTGCACCACCAACAGTGCGTTTTCGAATTCGGTCGCTTTGTCGAAGAACCAGTCGGCACCGGCCTGCAGGCAGCGGGCACGGTTGAACGGACTGTCATCGCTGGTCAGTACGAGCACCTCCATGCCAGGGGCGAGCTGTTTGAGGGTCGGAATGATCCGCAGGGCGTTGCCGTCGGCTAGATGCAGATCCAGGATCAGCAGCGTCGGGGGCTTCTGCTCCACACAGCGCAAGGTTTGCGTCATGGTGTCGGCCGTGTCGATCTCGTCGACGCCGGCAATGCCATGCAGCACACCCACCAAGCGTGTACGGATCAGTTCGGAGTCATCGGCGACCAGCAGGTTCAACATGCCGCCATGGTGCCGGGTGCATGCCTTCGGCGCCATCGGACAACGCCGGTTTGAATGTCAGGAAAAGATGAAGCGGGTAGGAAATTTCCTACCCTGGCGCAAGCCGCTCGTCAGCTCAGCAGGCCGTGCTGCATGGCATAACGCGTCAATTCGGCAACGCCGGAGAGGTTGAGTTTTTCCATCAGCCGCGTCTTGTATGTGCTCACGGTCTTGTTGCTGATGCACAGCTGCCCGGCAATGTCATTGATGCCCTTGCCGGCCACCAGCAGACGGAACACCTCGAGCTCACGATCCGACAAGCTCATGTGGGCAGGTTTCTCGCCTGCGATAGACATGTCAAACACCAACTTCTCGGCCAGTTCCGGGGCGATGAACTTGCCGCCGCCAGCCACCCGGCGGATGGCACCCAGCAACACGTCCATTTCACTGTCCTTGGTCACATAGCCGTTGGCGCCCGCCTTGAGCACACGGGCCGCCACCTGCACCTCGTTGTGCATGCTCAGCACCAGAATGGGCAAGTCAGCCCAGTGGGCCCTGACACGGGTGATCAGGTCCGGACCGCTCAGACCCGGCATGTTGATATCCAGCAGCAACAGGTCGGGAACCTGCTGGCGCAGGAACGCCAGCACCTCGTTGCCGTTGACGGCCTCACCGACCACTGCCAGGTCCGGCGCCAGCGAAAACACCTGCTTCAAGCCACTGCGCACAATGGCATGATCGTCAGCGATCACCAGCCTGATCATCAACTGTCCTTCTCCGTACTGTCATCTGCCAGCGCAATGGTGACACGGATCGACGTGCCTCGACCCGGCGCGCTGGCAACGGCGACTTCGCCGCCCAGCGCAAGCGCACGCTCCTGCATGCCCAGCAGGCCGTAGGAGGTCTTGCTGACGGTCTCCGGATCGAAGCCTTTTCCGTTATCGCGTACCTCGAGCCAGAATGTGCCGTCCTGCTGGCCCATGGACACATCCACCCGGCTGGCCTGCGCATAACGCGTGACGTTGGTCAGCGACTCCTGCACGATGCGGAACAGGACCACGGCACGCGCCTCGCTCATTTCGATGACCTCCTGCCCGGCATGAAACTCACAGGTAATGCCATTGCGTTCGGAAAACTCGCTGCACAGCCATTCAAGCGCGGCGACCAGGCCCATGTCCAGCGCTGCGGGCCGCAGACTGACAACCACATTGCGCACCCCCTGGATCGCACGATCCACCAAAGCTTTCATGGCCAGGACCTTGGACTGGAGTTGCGGGTTGTCGGCACAGGTCTGCTTCTCGATGAAGGAGAGGTCCATGCGAAGGGCCGTCAACACCTGGCCCAGTTCGTCATGCACCTCACGTGCAAGATGCATGCGCTGTTTCTCGCGCATTGCTTCGCTTTGGGCCGCCATGTCACGCAAACGTTGCCTTGACGCGCTGATCTCCTCCTGGATGCGCAGGCTTTCCGTCACGTCGCGCGCGCTGGCAAAGGCACCGACGATCTCGCCGCGACCGTCCCGGTAGGCGCTGGCATTGCACATCACCTGAATGACCCGCCCCGACGCATGGCGTATCGCCATTGGGTAATCGGTCACCTGTCCTTCAAGCACCACCCGATGGAAACCCTGGTACAGCCTTTCGGGTTCCGTGAACTTGCTGGCCGCCTCGCTGCCGATCAGTTGCTCCCGGCCAAGTCCGGTGATGCGCTCAGCCGCCGCATTGACATCCGTGATCATCCCGTGGCTGCTGATCATCACCATGGGATCGAGGCTTGCCTCGATCAGGCTGCGTGAATAGCGTGCGGCTTCGCGCAACTCGTCTTCCTGGCGCTGGCGCTCGCTCACGTCACGCACCACGGCCATCAGGAGACGGCCGCGATTGGTTTGCAGGGGACTGAGGTTGATGTCGGCCGGGAACTCGGTGCCATCCTTGCGCAAACATTTCAGTCCCGAGCCCATCTTCAGCCTGTGCGTCTTGTGCGCATAGTCTTCCCGATGCGCCTGGTGTCCCGCACGCAAGCGCTGCGGCACCAGCATCTCCACCGGCTGGCCGAGCAACTCGCTGCGGGGGTAGCCAAACAGCTCTTCGGCCCGGGCGTTGATCTGCGTGATCACCCCCTGGGAATTGGTCAGGACGAAGGCGTCCGGGGCGAATTCGATGACGTCGCGGAACATGCCCTCCAGGCTGCGCCGCTGTGCGTACAAGGCCAGATGGGTTTTCACCCGCGCCAGCAGGACCGTCATGCTGATGGGCTTGGTCACGAAGTCGGCGGCACCGAGTTCGAAGCTGCGGGTTTCGGCCTCGCTTTCGCTCAAGGCCGTGACGAAAATCACCGGAATGGCGCGGCTGGCATCGTCGGCCTTGAGGCGGGCACAGACCTCGTAGCCATCCATGCCGGGCATCATCACATCCAGCAGGATCAGGTCGGGCGGGTCACGCCGGACCATCTCCAGCGCTGTCGGGCCGTCCTCTGCCGTCTGCACCTCGTAGTCGGCCGTCTCGAGAATCATTGACAGCAGCATCCGGTTGTCGTCACCGTCGTCGACCACAAGAACGCGCGATTTGGTGCGCTGGATATCGCTCAACATGGAACTGATTTTGCATGAACTGAACTTTTTTCTGTTCCATTTATCATTCACCCATGCGTTTTCTGCTGCTCGCCCTCATGATCGCCCTGCTGCCCCTGCGCGGCTGGGTGGGTGATGCCATGGCCATGCAGATGGTGAACCCGACCCTGCAGGCACCGGGAATAGCTACAGATTCAATAGCACCTCGCGCTGATATGGCGGGCCATGAGGCCGAAATTGACGTACATCACGCAGCGATGACCCATGCCGATTGCCCGGGCCATGCCAGCCGGGCCGACGTGCCGATGGACAGCCTGCCCCAGACAGAAGGGGCCGACTGCGCCACCTGTGCCCTGTGCCAGATTTGCCACACGGTGGCGCTGACGCCGGTCTCGCTGCACATCGCAGCGGCCTTGCTGCCGGCCGCCCAGCCGCAGACCTCTTCCCACTTCTTCGCCAGCGCCGAGCGCGCACCGGGCTTCAAACCGCCCATTTTCTGATCCTGACAGCCGTAGTGCGTCTGCCGTGGCCCGAAACCGGGTGCAGGGCGGCGCCAGACCGTTCCCTGAACGCTGTTTTGGAGCAGATTCGTGACAAAAACCACCCTGCTGGCCCTGGCCGTCCTGGCCTGGCCGGCACTGAACCTGGCGCAAAGTGCGCCGGAAAAAACCACCGCCGCCGCAGACCCTGCCGCGCCGGTGCCCGCCCTGCACTACCAGTCAGCCTTGGTCTACAGCCCACGCGGCGTGACACAGGGCACCGATGACTGGGCGGCCGCCAACGCACGCGTTGGCCAGTTCGCACGCGGCCATGCCGACATCCTGAAAGCCGAGCAGGCGCAAGGGCAACCCGCCAAGCCCGATGCGCCAGCACCTGGAGCCCAACCATGAGCCGATCCTCTTTTCAGCGCGGCATCCCCATCGTGCTCTCGGCCGTGCTGCTGGCCGGCTGTGCCTCGCTCACGCCCGAGCAGAACCTGAACGACGTGCAGCAACTCACCGCAGGCCGCACGGCCGGCGCCAACGTCACCCTGCAGCGCAACACCCGCGAGATCGATGCAGCCGTGGCGGAGTTGCTCAAGGCCCCGCTGACGGCCGAGAGCGCGGTGCGCATAGCCCTGCTCAACAACCCGGGCCTGCACAGCGCGCTGGCGCAACTCGACATCAGCGACGCCCAGCGTGTGCAGGCCGGGCGTGCACCCAACCCGCATGTCTCGGTGGCCGAATACGCCGAAGGCAGCAAGCTGGAAATCGAGCGCGTGCTGCGCTTTGACGTGGTCGGCCTGCTGTTCCTTCCCTGGAAGGCCCAATGGCAGGGCCAGCAGCACGAGCTGGCCAAGCTGCAGGCCGCACAGGAAGTCATCCGTTTGGCCACCGACACGCGCAAGGCCTGGATCAACGCCGTGGCGGCACAGCAGACAGTGGCTTACCTGGGCCAAGTGAAGGAAGCCGCCGAAGCCGGCGCTGAACTGGCGCGGCGCATGGCGCGCGTGGGCAACTGGAGCCGGTTGCAGCAGGCGCGCGAGCAGGTCTTCCTGGCCGATGCTGCGGCCCAACTGGCACGCGCGCAGCAAAGCGCCATGAGCGAGCGTGAAAAGCTCACCCGCCTGATGGGCCTTTGGGGCACACAGACGCAGTTCACCCTGGCACCGCGCCTGCCCGACCTGCCGCCGCAAGCGGCCGAGCTGCAGGACATGGAAGCGCGCGCCCTGCGCGAGCGGCTGGACGTGCGCTCGGCCGTGGCCGAAACCGGCTACGTGGCCAACTCGCTGGGCATGACCAAGGCGGTCGGCTACCTCAATGGCCTGACGCTGGGCTACAAGAATGCCAGCATCAGCGACAACGTCGCCGGCAGCAATGACATCAAGCACGGCTGGGAGCTGGAGCTGCCGCTGCCCATCTTCGACTGGGGCACGGCGCGCAATGCACGTGCGCAGGCGCTGTACATGCAGTCGGCCACGCGCGTGCGCGACGTGGCGGTGAAGGCGCGTAGCGAGGCGCGCGAGGCGTACCACGGCTGGCGCACCGCCTACGACCTGGCGCGCCACTATCGCGACGAGGTGGTGCCGCTGCGCAAGGCCATCAGCGACGAAATGCTGCTGCGCTACAACGGCATGCTCGCCAGCGTGTGGGAGCTGCTGGGCGACATGCGCCAGCAGACGATGAGTGTGAACAACGCCATCGAAGCCCAGCGCGACTTCTGGCTGGCCGAGGCCGACCTGCAGCTGACGCTGACCGGTACTTCGCCCGGCCCTCTGACCCGCCCGCGCAGCAGTGGCGCATCGATGGCTTCTGCACCCCAAGGACACTGAACATGAATCGACGCAAATTTTTCGGTGGCGCTGCCATGACAGCCGTCGCGGCGGCCTCCGTCAGCAAGGTGGCCATGGCCGCCTTGCCCGAGCCGGTGGTGATGGACAAACCCGACACGGCGCCGCCGCTGCACCCGACGACGGGCCGGCCCTACAACCCAGTGGTCACGCTCAACGGCTGGACCTTGCCCTGGCGCATGAACCAGGGCGTGAAGGAGTTCCACTTGGTGGCCGAACCGGTGGTGCGCGAAATCGCCCCCGGCATGCGCGCCACACTGTGGGGCTACAACGGCCAGAGCCCCGGCCCCACCATCGAAGTGGTGGAAGGCGATCGTGTGCGCATCTTCGTCACCAACAAGCTGCCCGAGCACACCACCATCCACTGGCACGGCCAACGCCTGCCCAACGGCATGGACGGTGTGGGTGGCCTGACGCAGCCGCAGATCCCGGTCGGCAAGACCTTCGTCTACGAGTTCGTGGCGCGCCGGCCCGGCACCTTCATGTACCACCCGCATGCCGACGAGATGACACAGATGGCCATGGGCATGATGGGCTTCTGGGTCACGCACCCCAAGGGCCAGCATCCGCTCATCAGCGAGGTGCAGCGCGACTTCTGCTTCCTGCTCAATGCCTTCGACATCGAGCCCGGCAGCAGCACGCCGAAGGTCAACACCATGCTGGACTTCAACCTCTGGACCTGGAACAGCCGCGCCTTCCCCGGCATCGACTCGCTCAACGTGCGGCTGGGCGACAAGGTGCGCATCCGCGTCGGCAACCTGACCATGACCAACCACCCCATCCACCTGCACGGCCACGAATTCAGCGTGACCGGCAGCGACGGCGGACCCTGGCCGCTGGCCGCGCGCGTGCCGGAGGTGACGACCGACATCGGCGTCGGCCAGATGCGGCAGGTCGAGTTCGTGGCGGACGAGGAAGGCGACTGGGCGTTCCACTGCCACAAGAGCCACCACACCATGAACCCGATGGGCCACGCCGTGCCGACCATGATCGGCGTCGACCACCGCGGTCTGGTACAGAAGATCCAGAAACTGGTGCCCGACTACATGGTGATGGGCGAACGCGGCATGGCCGACATGGGTGAGATGGAAATGCCCATTCCCGACAACACCCTGCCCATGATGACCGGCGCCGGCCCCTACGGCCCGCTCGAGATGGGTGGCATGTTCACCACCGTGAAGGTGCGCAAGACCCAGAAGCCCGGTGACTACCGAGACCCGGGCTGGTTCAAGCAGCCGGCCGGCACCCGGGCCTACGAGTGGGGTGCCACCCTGCCCGAACCCAAACGCCAGACGACCCCGGCCGCCAGCACGGCACCCGCCGAATTCAAGGCGGTCAAACCCCATTCACATTCAGAGCACTGAGGAACACCATGAATGCTATCAAATTCATAGCTATTTGCGCATTATTGACGGGGGCCAACGCCTCGTTTGGCCATGAACCCCGACACGGGCATCCGATGCACGCGGCAGCAGAGCAAAAACCCTGGGGCATCGCCGGCGAGACCAAGGCCGTCACGCGCACCATCACCCTCCGCATGTCGGACACCATGCGCTTCACGCCCGCGCGCATCGAGGTGAAGGAAGGCGAGACCGTGCGCCTGGCCTTGCGCAACACCGGCAAGGTGCAACACGAGCTGGTGCTCGGCACGCCGCAGGAACTGGCGGAACACGCAGTCCTAATGCAGAAGCACCCGGGCATGGAACACGACGAGCCGCACATGGTGCACATGGCACCGGGCAAGACCGGCCACCTGGTCTGGACCTTCAACCGGGCCGGCGACTTCGAATTCGCCTGCCTGATCGACGGCCACTACCAGGCCGGCATGAAGGGCACGATCCGCGTTCTCGCTTCGAAGGCGGGCAAGAACAAACCGGCCACCCCACCCGCCGCGGCCGTGCCCCAACCTGTCATCCATGGCATGCAGCACGGCATGCACGGCGGCATGTCGAGTGGCATGCACAGCCAACCCTACGCCGGCCAGCAGCAACGCGAGATCAAGGCGCTGTCCGATGACGACATGAAAGCCTATCAACATGGCCAGGGCCACGGCTTTGCCAAGGCAGCCGAACTCAATGGCTACCCCGGCCCCCTGCACACGCTGGAGCTGGCCAGCGAACTGAAGCTGAGCGACGAACAGCGCACCCAATCGCAGGCGCTGCTGACGCAGCACAAGGCCGAGGCGCGCCGCCTGGGCGCCGAGTTGATCGAGGCCGAGCGCGCGCTCGACCAGGCCTTTGCCAACCACAGCATCAACCCCGATTTGCTGAACCAGCTCACCCGCACGGCTGGCGAGAAACTGGCACAGTTGCGCGCGGAACATCTGCAAACCCATCTGGCGCAAGCCGCCCTGCTGACGCCACAGCAGATCGAGCGCTACCAGACGCTGCGCGGCTACGGCAGCGCCATGCCGATGCACCCGGGCAAACAGCACAACATGCAACACCACCCCATGATGGAGATGAACCATGGTCAACACCACTGAACACCTGCGCCGCCGCACACTGCTGCAAGGGGGCTTGGCCGCCGCGCTGGGCGCCCTGCCGCTGCTGGCCCGCAGCGCCACCGGCAGCCAACCCGTGATCGAGGTCTGGAAAACGCCCACCTGCGGCTGCTGCCACGACTGGATCCGGCACCTGCAAAGCAACGGCTACGAGGTGAAAACGCACGACGTCAGCGACGCCGCCAAGCGCGATTACCGCCAGCGCCTGGGCCTGGCCGACAAGTTCGGCTCCTGCCACACCGCGCTGGTAGGCGGCTACCTGCTCGAGGGCCATGTGCCGGCGCGCGACATCCAGCGCCTGCTGAAAGAGAAACCGCGTGCCCTGGGCCTGGCCGTGCCCGGCATGCCGGTGGGTTCTCCCGGCATGGACGGCCCCGAATACGGCGGCCGCAAAGACCCGTATGACGTGCTGCTGGTGCAGCGCAGCGGCAGCGCCTCCGTTTACCAGTCTTACCGTTGAAGGAACGCCATGAAGATGAAAGCACACACCCTTGCCCTGAGCCTTGCTCTCTTGCTGGGCACTGGCCACGCCCTGGCGCAGAGCCAAGACAGCGGACATGACAGCCACCACACCACTGCCAGCAGCGCCAGCGACATGACAGAAGCCGAAGTGCGCAAGGTGGACAAGGCGGCGAAGAAGATCACGCTCAAGCATGGTCAGATCAAGAACCTTGACATGCCGCCCATGACCATGGTGTTCCAGGTGAAAGATGCAGCGCTGCTGGAGCAGGTACAGGCCGGTGACAAGGTGCGCTTCACGGCCGACAAGGTGGGCGGCGCCTACCTCGTGCTCACCCTGGAGCCGGTGAAGAACTAGCGCACACCGCGCTAGAACAGGCAACCCTGCCCCGCCGCCAGGCCGGGGCGGAACTGCGACAGATCCAGCGCCAGACGCTCGCGGTTCAGGCTGTGGCGGGCACAGGCCTTGTGAAAGCGCTGGTGGATCAGCTCCGACCACAGGCCGCTGCCGGTCATGCGGGTGGCAAAGTTGCTGTCGTAGTCCTGGCCGCCGCGCATCTCGCGGACGCGCGCCATCACGCGCGCCGCGCGCTGTGGGTAGTGCACGGCCAGCCACTGCTGGAACACCTCGTTCAGCTCCCACGGCAGGCGCAGCACGGTGTAGAAGGCGCTTTTCGCGCCGGCCGCGGCTGCCGCTTCCAGCACCTGCTCCATGTCGTCGTTGATGAAGGGGATCTGCGGCGCCACACTCACGCCCACCGGAACGCCGGCCTCGGCCAGTGTGCGGATGGTGCGCAGCCGTCGCTGCGGCGAGGCAGCGCGCGGCTCCAGCTGGCGCGCCAGTTCACCGTCGAGTGTGGTGATGGTGACGTAGATCGCCACCAGATGGTCGGCCGCCATCGGCGCGATCAGGTCCAGGTCGCGTTCCACGCCGCTGGACTTGGTAACGAGTGAAAACGGATGGCGCGCCTGCTGCAGCACCTCGATCAGCGAGCGCGTGATCTTCAGCTCGCGCTCCACCGGCTGATAGCAGTCGGTCACCGAGCCGATGACGATCATGCTCGGTCGATATGCGGGCCGCATCAATTCCTTGCGCAACAGCGCCGCCAGCCCCCGCTTGGCAATGATCACCGTCTCAAAGTCCAGCCCCGGCGACAGCCCGAGGTAGCTGTGCGTCGGCCGCGCATAGCAGTAACTGCAGCCGTGCTCGCAGCCGCGGTAGGGGTTGATGGAATAGTCGAAGGCAATGTCCGGCGAATCGTTGGCCATGATGGCGCTGCGCGCGTCCTCCCAGCGCACCTCGGTCTGCGGCTTGGTGGCCTCGCCCTGCAAGGTTTCATCCCAGGTCAACCAGCCATCGTCGAACGCCGCGCGTGCCTCTTGCTCGAAGCGGTGCGCCACACGCGCGGCCGCGCCGCGCCCCTTGAGGGCGGTCAACGGGAGGGTGAACTCGGCCATGGCGTCACTGCAGGGGATGGCACGCGGTGGTCAGAGCCAGGCGATAGAGGTAGTGCGGGAAGGGGTGACCGGTTTTCATGGTTGCCTTGATACTGTTTATTTGTACAGTATATCGATCAACTTCCCAGGCAACAAGCCGGCTTCCAGAAGAGCCTGCGAATGATGACCAGCGTCAGGTCAGAGGCCATCGCAGGCGGCAGAATCCATACTTCCGGTTTTTACCGTTCGTCTCGCGAGGTCACATGTCAGACAGGCCAGAAAAGCAGCATCCCGTCGCCATCATGGCGACCGACGTCATGCCACGCAGCAAACCCTCGGCCTATCCCGAGCCCTTCGCCTCGCGCATGGCCGGCCGGGAGAAACGCCAGCTGGGCGATGTCTTCGGCCTCGGCAACTTTGGCGTCAACCTCACGCGTCTGGCACCCCACGCCACGTCGGCGCTTTGTCATGCGCACAGCCGGCAGGACGAGTTCATCTACATCCTGCAGGGGCGGCCGACGCTGCACACCGACGAAGGGCGAACCCAGCTGTCGCCCGGCATGTGCGCAGGGTTCAAGGCCGGCACAGGCAACGGGCACTGCCTGGTCAATGAGACTGGCGAGGAAGTGGTGTACCTTGAGGTGGGTGACCGGACACCGGGTGATGAAGTCAGCTACCCCGATGACGATCTCAAGGCCATGCTCGTCGCCGGGAAGTGGCAATTCGTCCACAAGGACGGCACACCGTATGCATGAGGTAGACGCCCGCCACAAGGCCCCGCCAGGCGTCAGGCACCACAGACAGGAGAACCACCATGACCGTTCGCATCGTCCAACTGGGCAGTGACCGTGCCGCCGACGAAGGCGTGCGCATCGGCACCGTGCGCCGCCCGCCACGCGGGGTCCCCAAGTCCGAGTTTGCGTCACAGAACTGGTACGACGTCTGGTACCCCAACCTGGCGCCGAGTGTCGAGACCATGAAACTGGGACAACAGGCCGACACGCCGGCGCAGTGGGCTGCCTTCAGCAAGAAGTACCGGGCCGAGATGGCCACGCCCGAGGCGACGCGCACGCTGGAGGTGCTTGCGGCCCTGTCTCACACCGGCAACTTTTCCGTTGGCTGCTATTGCGAAGACGAAGCCCACTGCCATCGCTCGGTACTTCGCGCCCTGCTGGCCGAAAAAGGTGCCAAGATCGGCTAGGTCAACCCTGGATCGATCGTGTCCCCGTACCGGACCACCCTCAACGTCTGTTTTCAACCACCGTTCACCTCAAGCGCAACAACCCAAGGAACCACCATGTCCCTCATCGCCAATATCGTCGTCGGCCTGATTGCCCTCCTGCACGTCTACATCCTCGTGCTCGAAATGTTTCTGTGGGACAAGCCCGCCGGGCTGCGTGCCTTCGGCCAGACCCAGGAGGCGGCAACAGCCACCAAGGTCCTGGCCGCCAACCAGGGTCTGTACAACGGCTTTCTGGCGGCCGGCCTGTTCTGGGGCCTGAGCCTCGGCGCCGGCGGCCTGGGGGTCAAGGTGTTCTTCCTCGCTTGCGTGCTGGTGGCCGGCCTGTACGGTGCCGCCACCGCCAGCCGCAAGATCCTCTTCATCCAGGCAGTGCCCGCCACCATCGGACTGCTCCTTGTCCTCCTGTCCTGATGGCGCGACGGATCTGCTCCGGCTACCCGCACGCATCCGTCACACACCCACCACATGTACGAGCCACGCCACATTCCCCCCATCCCCAGGAAACAGTTCACCCTGCGGCTGCTGGGGCATGCGGCCTTGGCCGCAACACTGATCGCCGTCTCCCTGCTGGCGGGCATGCTGGGCTACCACCATTACGAACAGATGTCGTGGCTGGATGCCTTCGTCAACGCCGCCATGCTGCTGGGTGGCATGGGGCCGGTCAAGACAGCCGACCTGAGCGAAGCAGGCAAGCTCTTTGCCGGCCTGTATGCGCTGTATGCCGGCCTGGCCTTCATTGCCGTCATGGGCATCATGCTGACACCGGTGGTGCACCGGCTGTTGCATCGCTTCCATTGGGACGAAGACCGGGGTAACCGGTAGGCACCGGAAGGTTCAAGCGCCGTCGCGGTCCAGCAGGGTTTTGCGGCGCTCGTAGTCTTCGGGGGTGATCTCCCCTGCTGCCAGCCGGCGGCGCAGCACCTCGTGCGGCGTTTCACGCGATGTCCTGTGCGGTCCCCGCCAACGATCGCGACGCCAGAACAGCAACGCCACGATCAGGACGATCCAGAAGATCCACCAGAAGGCGTGCATGCCGGCCATGTGGCCGTAGTAGTAGTCATAGCCATTGAACATGTCCGAACTCCTCTTGCCTCGCACCGTGGCACAGCGCCTACTCTACGCCTGAAACACGGACTGCGCATAATCTGCGTCATGAGCACTGCCCACCCCCTCTACCCCGGCTTTCTCACCGATGTCGCCGGCATCGAGGTCGGCCATTTCACCGAGACACGCCGCCCTACCGGCTGCAGCGTGGTGATGGCACGCGATGGCGCGGTGGCCGGTGTCGATGTACGCGGTGCCGCGCCGGGCACACGCGAAACCGACTTGTTGCAGCCGTCCAACCTGGTGGACAAGGTGCACGCCATCACCTTGTCAGGCGGCAGCGCCTGGGGGCTGGATGCCGCCAGCGGCGTGATGCGCTGGCTGGAAGAGAACCATATTGGCCTGAGCACGGGCTACGGCCTGGTGCCCATCGTGCCGGCCGCGGTGGTGTTCGACCTCGGCGTCGGCGATGCCCGCATTCGCCCCGATGCACAAGCCGGTTACCAGGCCTGCCTGGTGGCCAGCCGCCAGCCGCCGGCCCAAGGCAATGTGGGTGCCGGCACCGGTGCCCTGGTCGGCAAGCTGTTCGGCATGCCGCGCGCCATGAAGGGGGGCATCGGTACCGCCTCCCTTTGCGTGGAGGGCATCACCGTGGCGGCGCTCATCGTCTGCAATGCCGTGGGCGATGTGATCGACCCGAGCACCGGCCAGGCAATAGCCGGCGCGCGCACGTCAGATGGCAAGGCCTTGCTGGGCAGCCGCGACGCCATGGTCAAAGGCGAGTTGCCGCAGAATCTGCTGGCCGGCACCAACACCACCATCGGCGTGGTGGCCACCGATGCCGTGCTGACGAAACCGCAGGCACAGCGCCTGGCGCAGGTCAGCCACGACGGACTGGCGCGCGCCATCAACCCGGTACACACCATGCTTGACGGCGACACGCTGTTTGCGCTGGCCACCGGCCGCAGTGGCAAGAACGCCAGCATGCTGCTGCTGGCCACGCTGGCGGCCGAGGTCACGGCACGTGCCGTCGTGAACGCCGCGCGCGCGGCGCAAAGCCTGACGGTGAACGAGCAGACCTGGCCTGCCGCTGTCGATCTGCTCCCTGCCTCCTGAGCGCAGGGCAGGCCGACATGGCAGACGGGCGACAGCCTGTTGATTCCAGGCCACACAGGCGTGGTCCCAAAGCCATCGTGGGTTTATGCTTGCACACAACGACTGAACTGCGCCAAGCCCACGATGCCCATTGCCGCGCCGCTCCTGCCTGAGGTCCTGTACACCGCCTGCGACCCCGCCACGCTGCGTTTTGCCAGCACTGCGGAACTGCCGGATCTCGATGCCGCGCAGATCCACGGCCGTGCCATGGAAGCGATGCACCTGGGCCTCGACATGCCGCACGCGGGCTACAACCTGTTTGTGTTGGGCGAGACCGGCAGCGGCCGCCACGCCATCATCCAGCAATTGCTGGAGGCCGAGCGCCAGAGCGGCCAGCCGCCAGCCGACTGGTGCTACGTCTACAACTTTGCCGATGCCACACGCCCGGACCTGTTGCGCCTGCCGTGTGGCCGCGGCACACGGCTGCGTGACGACATGCAGCAGTTCGTCGAGGCGCTGACGCCAGCCATCAACGCCGTCTTCCAGAGCGATGCCTACCGCGCCCGCATCGAGGCCCTGCAGGAAGAAGCTAAGCAACGCGAGATGGCGGCCCTCAAGGCGCTGGGCGACGAGGCCACACAACTCAGCATCGGCCTGGTGCACACACCGAACGGTTTTGTCATGGCGCCGATGAAGGATGGTGAGACACCTTACTCGCCGGAGGAGTTCGAGAAGCTGCCGGAAGAGCGCAAGAATGAATTCGCCGAGCACATGAAGATGCTGCATGAGCGCTTGCACAAGCTCCTGAGCGAGTTCCCGCGCTGGCGTCAGGAAGCGCTCAGCCGCATGAAGGAGGCGGGCAGCGATGCGCTGCGTGCCACCGTGACACACATGGTGGAAGACCTCAAGCCGCCCTACACCGATCTGCCCGAGGTCGGCAGCTACCTCGACGCCGTGCTGCAGGACATCATCGAAAGCGGCGAATCGCTGCGTGCCTCCTCCCAAAGCGAGGGCGACACCGAAACCACCACCTACTCCGGCTCGATCTCGGTGCAACGCTACCTGGTCAACCTGCTGGTGGAGAACCCGGCCAGCGGTGCCCGTCCGGTGGTCTACGAAGACCACCCGACCCTGCAGAACCTGCTCGGACGCATCGAGAACGTGGTGCACATGGGCACGCTGATCAGCAACTTCACGCTGATCCGCGCCGGTGCGCTGCACCGGGCCAACGGCGGCTTTCTGGTGCTCGATGCCATGAAAGTGCTGTCGCAGCCCTATGCTTGGGAAGGGCTGAAGCGCTGCCTGAAGTCCGGCTCGGTGCGCATCGAATCGCTGTCCGACCTGATCGGCCTGACCAGCACCGTGCAACTGGAGCCGGAGCCGGTGCCGATCGATCTGAAGATCGTGCTGATCGGCGAGCGCCTGGTGTACTACCTGCTCAGCCAGTACGACCCGGACTTCCCGGCCCTGTTCAAGATCAACGCCGACATGGAAAGCGAGATCGAGCGTAGCCCGGACAACACCGCCGCCTACGCCCGTCTGATCGCCACACTGGCGCGGCGCAACCAGCTGCGCCCGCTTTCCAGCACCGCAGTGGCCCGCATCATCGAGCACGCGGCACGCCTGGCCAGTGACGCACAGCGCCTGTCCACGCAGACCCAGCCGCTGGACGACCTGATGCGCGAGGCGAACCATGTCGCCGGTGAAGCCAAAGCACCGCTGATTGAACGTGCGCATGTGGAAGCAGCGCTGACCGCCCACCAGCGGCGCCATGAGCGTATCCGGGAACGCTACCAGGAGCAGATCCTGCGCGACCAGATCCTGGTGGACACCGCGGGCGAACACATTGGCCAGGTCAACGGCCTGGCCGTGATCGTGCTGGGCGAGAGCACCTTTGCCCATCCGGTGCGCATCACCGCCACCGTGCGGGTGGGTGACGGCGAGGTGATCGACATCGAGCGTGAAGTCAAGCTTGGCGGGCCGATCCACTCCAAGGGCGTGCTGATCCTCTCGGCCTTCATGGCCTCGCGCTTCGGCTGGCGCATGCCGCTGTCGCTCAAGGCCAGTCTGGTGTTCGAGCAGTCCTACGGCGGCGTGGAAGGTGACAGTGCCTCGCTGGCCGAGCTGACGGCGCTGCTGTCGGCGCTGGCCGGCGTGCCGCTCAAGCAATCGCTGGCCGTCACCGGCTCGGTCAACCAGTTCGGCGTGGTGCAGCCGGTGGGCGGCATCAACGAGAAGATCGAAGGCTTCTTCGAGATCTGTGCGGCGCGCGGCCTCACGGGTGAGCAGGGCGTTCTGATCCCGAGCAGCAACGTCTGCCACCTGATGCTGCGGCCCGAAGTGGTGGACGCGGTGCGCGCCGGCCGTTTCCGCATTTGGGCGGTGAGCAGCGTTGATGAAGCACTGGCGTTGTTGACCGGTCTGCCCGCGGGCGCACCGGATGCACAAGGCAACATGCCGGAAGGCTCGGTCAATGCCCGCATTGCCGCCGGCCTGGACAAGCTGGCGCAATTGCGCCGGAAATTTGCCCGCAGCAAACCCGACGCCGCCGAGTCCTGACAACCCGCCCGGGCCGGCGCCGGCCCGGGGGTATGCCGCTTACTTGAGGGCCTTGAAGCGTACGCGGTGCGGCTTGGCGCCCTCTTCACCCAGGCGTTTCTTCTTGTCGGCCTCGTACTCCTGGTAGTTGCCGTCGAAGAACACCCACTGGCTGTCGCCTTCGGCAGCCAGGATGTGGGTACAGATGCGGTCCAGGAACCAGCGGTCGTGGCTGATGACCATGACCGAGCCGGCGAACTCCAGCAGCGCGTCTTCCAGCGCACGCAGGGTTTCGACGTCAAGGTCGTTGGATGGCTCGTCCAGCAGCAGCACGTTGCCCCCGGCGATCAGCGTCTTGGCCAGGTGCAGGCGGCCGCGCTCACCGCCGGAGAGCATGCCGACCTTCTTCTGCTGGTCGCCGCCGTTGAAGTTGAAACGGCCGCAGTAGGCGCGGCTGGGCATCTGGAACTTGCCCACGGTCAGGATGTCGAGACCGCCGGAGATGTCTTCCCACACGGTCTTCTCGTTGGCCAGGTCGTCACGCGTCTGGTCGACGAAGGCCATCTTGACGGTCTGGCCGATCTTGACCTCGCCGCTGTCCGGCGTTTCCTTGCCGGCGATCATCTTGAACAGGGTCGACTTGCCGGCACCGTTGGGGCCGATGATGCCGACGATGGCGCCCGCAGGCACCTTGAAGCTCAGGTTGTCGATCAGCAGGCGGTCGCCGAAGGACTTGCTGACGTTCTTGAACTCGATGACTTCATTGCCCAGGCGGTCGGCCACGGGAATGAAGATCTCCTGCGTCTCGTTGCGCTTCTGGTATTCGTAATCCGACAGTTCCTCGAAGCGGGCCAGACGGGCCTTGCTCTTGGCCTGGCGGCCCTTGGGGTTCTGGCGCGCCCACTCCAGCTCTTTCTTCATGGCCTTGGTGCGGGCGTCTTCGGTCTTCTGCTCCTGCTCCAGGCGCGCTTCCTTCTGCTCCAGCCACAAGGAATAGTTGCCCTTGTACGGGATGCCGTGGCCGCGGTCGAGCTCCAGAATCCACTCGGCGGCGTTGTCCAGGAAGTAGCGGTCGTGGGTGATGGCGACCACGGTGCCGGGGAAGCGCTGCAGGAACTGCTCCAGCCAGTCCACCGACTCGGCATCCAGGTGGTTGGTCGGCTCGTCGAGCAGCAGCATGTCGGGCTTGGACAGCAACAGGCGGCACAGCGCCACACGGCGCTTCTCGCCGCCGGAGAGCTTGCCGATGACGGCATCCCAGGGCGGCAGGCGCAGCGCGTCGGCCGCGATTTCCAGCTGGTGGTCGCCGGCATCGCCGGCGGTGGCAATGATGGCTTCGAGCTTGGCCTGCTCGGCCGCCAGCGCGTCGAAGTCGGCGTTCTCGTCCGCGTAGGCCGCATAGACCTCTTCCAGTCGCGCCTGCGCGGCCTTGGTTTCGCCCATGCCGCCTTCAACGGCCTGCCGCACGGTCTCGTTCGGGTCGAGCTGCGGCTCCTGTGGCAGGTAACCGATCTTCAGGCCGGCCATGGGAATGGCCTCGCCCTCGAATTCCTTGTCGACGCCAGCCATGATCTTGAGCAGCGTGGACTTGCCCGAGCCGTTGAGGCCGAGCACGCCAATCTTGGCGCCGGGGAAGAAGCTCAAGGAAATGTCCTTGAGGATGTGACGCTTCGGCGGCACGATCTTGCCGAGGCGGTTCATGGAAAAGACGTATTGGGCCATCTAGTAATAGTTCTGCGGGGGAATAAAACCCGTATTATCCCCCGCCGGGCCATTTGGCGCAGCCCCGCCCGGCCTAGGCGTCGTCTGCAGGCTGTGCCTGTTCGTTGCGCAATGCGGCCTGGGCCACGGCGTCCAGCGCATGGTCGACCACGTGGCCGTCGGACACGACACGGATCAGGCCACGGTTGCGCAGCCGGTCCATGGTGCGGCGGGTCATGGAATGCGCCAGGCCCTTGACCGAGGTGAACATGAACAGCGTGCGGTGCGGGCTGGTCCAAGTCAGTTGGGCGCGCACCCACTCCTCGCTCAGCATCAGCTCGACCCAGGCCCCCACGGCCAGATCGGCCACGCTCCAATCATGCGCCAGCACCCCCACCGGGCTGGGGGGCACCACATCGTCCTCAGGCAGGTAGCCGGCTTCGCTGGCCTCATCCTCGGCCACCCAGAAGCCTTCATCGGCAGCTTCGTCGGGGCGCTCGCTGTGACGGTCCTCGGCATCGGCCTCTGGGGCCCGCTCGTGCGACGACACCGGCGTGGCGGCTGGATTGACCGCTGACGTGGTCTGGTCCATCAGAGCGTTGCCCGGCGCCTTGGGTGACGAACCTGCCAACGCCTGCTCATGCAGGGCAATCAGATCGTCCAGAAACTGCGCAATACGATCTTCCGGATAACGAATGCTTTGCAGGCCCTGGCGCAGCTTGTCCAGCAGCGTCGGCACCAGCCGTGCCAGACGGGCCCGGTTGCGCCGCGCCTGATGCACCTGCACGCTCCAGACCAGATCGTCCACCAGCGCCAGATAACCCTCGACATCCTCGGTTCCGCCGGCGCTGGTCAGTTGCGACTCGGCCACCACTTGCGCCCAGGGGCCGCCAACAAAATGGGCCACACGTTCCGGCACCTGCTGCGACTGCATCCGGGCCTCAAAGCCGGCGGCCAGCCGTTGTGCCAGCAGGTTGCGCTGCTCCGCATGCAGCAAGGCACGTGCTGCCTCGACCTGCCGCGGCAACTGCCCCGCACCGGCCTGTGCCCACTGCGCCTGCAGCCGCTGCAATGCCCGCGCGAAGTCTTCACTCCCGCCTTCACTGGCAGCCAGCTCGCGCACCGACACGGCCACCGACTGGAAGAAGGCATCGAAGCCTTCGTCGTTTTCGGTCAGATACGCCAGACTGCGGTGGGTCAGCTTGTCCAGCAACTGGCGCGCCGGGTGCTTGCGGTCGTTGAAAAAACGCGGATCGGACTGTGCCAGCTTGAGCAGCACCGGCTCCAGTTTCTGGACCTGACCCCGGATTGCAGGCAGCAGGCGCTGGTCCTGGGCCAGGTTGTCCAGCATCAGGCGCACCACCTCCTCGCCCAGTTGGCGCCCCAACTGTGGGCCGTGACCCGCAGCGGGGCGATCCTCGTGCACGGCCGGCGTGGCCACAGGCGCCCGTTGGCTCAGGCGTTTCATGAGCGGCTCGACCATCTGCATTTCTTCGAGCGCTTCCAGCGGCGTCGGTACGGTGTGGGGGAACTCCAGCGCCCGGCTGTCAGCGCCGTTATTCTCTGCCGTGTCGTCCAGTTCTCCCGACAACAGGCGGCGCAGCTTGCGCAAGGTGAGCATGGTGCGGCTGACCGGGTTGTCGCTTTTCTTGCGGCGCCCGGACGCCGCATGCGGCGTGCCCACCGGCTCGATGCCGTGCGAACGCAACCAGTCAAGCAACTCCTTGTACAGGCGATGCAGGCTGGCCCCCATGAAACCCGCCGCCGGAGTGATCAGCCCGGTGCGGGCCTGCTCATCGGGCACATGCTGCCGCAGGGTTTCGCGCAGGGCGCGGGCAAAGGCCTCCGGCTTGAGCGGGTTCAGATGCGGCTGCACGGTCATCCAGCCCAGCAGGCGGCTGACCAGCGCATGCAACTGCGGCAGCAGGTCATCAACGGCGAACTGGATCTCCTGCTGTGCCAGCGCAAACTCGATGTTGGCGTCGATCTGCTGCTCGTCAAGCAGTTGCAGGTCGTCAAAACGCATGCTCGCTTCACGGGCGGAATCCTGTGCGCCACTGTGGTAGATCGCCAGACGCAACTGCACGCCAAACGTGGCGCGCACGGCATCGAAGTCATGCCGCAATTGCGCCACTGCCGGCTGGCTGATCTGGCGGTAATTGATCTGCGCCACCTTCGGCTTGGCCTGGCCCGATGCACTTTCCAGTCCTTGGAGGGCATCCTCGATCAGGACATCGGACTGCGCGAGCACAGCCTCAATGCAGTCTTGCAGTGAGGGGCGCGGACCGTTCGGATCGTCCGACACGCCGAGTCGCCGTATCAAGTGTTTCTTCATCAACCAGGTCGCATGGCAGAGCCGGACCAGCCGGCGGTGTTTCAATTCTCCCAGTTGCAAGACCGTACCAAGCCACCACGCAACAACTTGTTACCGCAGAGTCAAATTGAGCGAATTTGGACACCCGCCGACACAAACGTCCGGAGCATGCGACAATACGGCCTGTTGTGGCGCTCCAGTTGCCCGCAACGCCAGCACCCTGCTGGTGGGCCCTCCCGCTGATCAACTCATCGATCCGGCCTCTCTTTTGAATCCTATCTGCCTTTGACTGGCCAGGTATTGCGATACCTGAACAGGCCGATATCCCTGCGCCCGGATGGGCGCCATCACAATGAACTTTGAAGATCTGAAACTGGCTCCGGCCATCCTGAAGGCTGTGCGCGAGCAAGGCTACGAGACTCCCACCGCGATCCAGGCCCAGGCCATCCCGCTGGTGCTCGAAGGCCACGACCTGCTGGGCGGCGCCCAGACCGGCACCGGCAAGACCGCCGCCTTCACCCTGCCGCTGCTGCACCGCCTGACCATGAGCCGCAGCGCCCAGAACAAATTCGGCGGCACCGGCATCCGTGCCCTGGTGCTGACGCCGACGCGCGAACTGGCCGCGCAGGTCGAAGAATCGGTGCAGGCCTATGGCAAGTACCTGCAACTCTCCTCCACCGTCGTCTTTGGCGGTGTCGGCATGAACCCGCAGATCAGCCGCCTGAAAAAAGGTGTTGACATCCTGGTGGCAACCCCGGGCCGTCTGCTCGACCTGCAGCAACAAGGTTTCCTCGACCTGTCTACGGTGCAGATCCTGGTGCTGGACGAAGCCGACCGCATGCTCGACATGGGCTTCATCCATGACGTGAAGAAAGTGCTGGCCCTGGTGCCGAAGGAAAAGCAGAGCCTGCTGTTCTCCGCCACCTTCAGCGACGAGATCCGCGACCTCGCCAACAGCCTGCTGAAAAACCCGCAGAGCGTGCAGGTCACGCCGCGCAACACCACGGTGCAGCGCATCACCCAGGTCATCCACCCGGTCGGCCGCGGCAAGAAAAAGGCCCTGCTGGCCCACATCATCCAGCAGCACAACTGGAGCCAGGTGCTGGTGTTCACCCGCACCAAGTTCGGCGCCAACAGCGTGGCCGAGTTCCTGGAAAAGAACGGCATCACCGCCATGGCGCTGCACGGCAACAAGAGTCAGAGCGCCCGCACCCAGGCGCTGGCCGGCTTCAAGAGCGGCACGATCCGTGCCCTGGTGGCCACCGACATCGCGGCGCGTGGCATCGACATCGACGAGCTGCCGCACGTGGTGAACTACGAAATCCCCAACGTCAGCGAAGACTATGTGCACCGCATCGGCCGCACCGGCCGTGCCGGCTCCAGTGGCGAAGCCGTCAACCTGGTGTGCCTGGACGAAGAAGGCTTCATGGCCGACATCGAACGCTTCACCAAGCAGAAGATTGAGGTGCAGGTGGTCGAGGGCTTCGGCCCCGAGCCGGGCGAAAAGGCCGAACCGATTGCCATGGGCCGCCAGACCATCTGGGGTGGCGCCGGCAAACCGCCGAGCCGCGACGTCATGCAGGCGGCCGCCAAGGCCGCTCGCACCGAGATGATGCAGCGCATCCGCGACAACAAGGCCGGCCAGGGTGAACGCACCGGTGGCGGCAACAACGGTGGTGCCCGCAAGCCCGGTGGTAATGGCGGCGGCAAGCCGCGCAACCAGGGTGGCGGTCAACCCGGCAACCAGGGAGCCCGGGGCTCCCAAGGCCAAGGCCGGCCTGCCCGCAGCGACGAGCCGCGCCAGAACGCACAACGCCCGTCGGCCCAACCTGACCCGATGCGTACCAGCGTCGACATGATGGCCGAGCGTGGTCGTCGTGGCGGTTTCGGCGGTGGCCAGCGCAACCGCAATGGCGGCGGCGGCGGTTACGGCGGCGGCAGTGGGGGTGGCTTCGGCGGTGGCCGTGGTCCCCGCAACTCCGGTGGCGGCTCCTACGGCCGCTAAGCAAGAACACACCGCGGGCAAGAAGTTGCCCGCGGCTTGGCGCCTGCGCTGAATCGTTTTGGCCCCTGGCTGAAACTGCGCTGACCCCTTGCGCCTCGATCGCATAGACCCGCTTCATAATGAGTCCTGTCGACGGGTCAAGCCGGCTTTGCTGGGCTACCCGGTCCGCAACCGAAAGGGGCTCGACATGGCGACCAGCAGAATTGAGCGCGACTCCTTCGGCCCCATCGAGGTGGCGGCCGATCGTCTGTGGGGCGCGCAAACGCAGCGCTCGCTCCAGCACTTCCACATTTCGTCCGAGCGCATGCCGCTCGAACTGCTCATGGCACTGGCCCGCACCAAGCAGGCCTGTGCCCGTGTCAATGGCGAACTTGGCCTGCTGCAGCGTGAAAAAGCCGATGCCATCGTGGCCGCGGCAACAGAAGTGCAGTCCAACCAGCATGCCCTCGAGTTTCCGCTGTCCGTATGGCAAACCGGCTCGGGTACGCAGAGCAACATGAACATGAACGAGGTGCTGGCCAATCGCGCCTCCGAGCTGTTGGGTGGCATGCGGGGCGAGGGACGACGGGTCCATCCCAACGACGAGGTCAACCTCGGGCAGTCGTCCAACGACATCTTCCCCACCGCCATGCACCTGGCGGCCTGCCTGCAGATTGAGGGGCAGCTGCTGCCCGCGCTGCACACGCTGCGGACGCAACTGGAAAACAAATCACAGGCTTTCGCCGGCATCGTCAAGATCGGCCGCACCCACTTGCAGGACGCCACGCCGCTCACGCTGGGCCAGGAGTTCTCTGGTTACGTGGCACAGCTGACCCACGCCGAAAGCGCTCTTCGCGCCACCTTGCCAGCCCTGCTTGAGCTGGCCGTCGGCGGCACGGCGGTCGGGACCGGGCTGAACACGCACCCCGAATTCGGCGCGCGTGTCGCGGCAGAACTGGCTCGGGCAACCGGCTTGCCCTTCACCAGCGCGGCCAACAAGTTTGCCGCACTCGCCGCCCATGATGCACTGGTGTCGGCGCATGGCGCACTCAAGACGCTGGCCGCCGCGCTCATGAAAATCGCCAACGACATCCGCTGGCTGGCCTCCGGCCCGCGCTCGGGTCTGGGCGAACTCAGCATCCCGGAAAACGAACCCGGCAGTTCCATCATGCCGGGCAAGGTGAACCCGACCCAGTGCGAGGCACTCACCATGCTGTGCTGCCAGGTGTTCGGCAACGATGTCGCCATCAACGTCGGTGGTGCCGCGGGCCAGTTCGAGCTCAATGTGTTCAAGCCCTTGATCGCCCACAACTTCCTGCAAAGTGTGCGCCTGCTGGCCGACGGCATGAGCAGCTTCGAAGCGCACTGTGCGCGCGGCATCGAAGCCAACCGCTCACGCATCGACGAACTGATGGAGCGCTCCCTGATGCTGGTGACAGCCTTGACGCCGCACATCGGTTACGACCGGGCCGCCGAGATCGCCAAACAGGCACACCGCCAGGGCTGCACACTCAAGCAAGCGGCGGTCGCACTTGGTTATGTCTCCGAAAGTGAGTTCGACACCTGGGTGCGACCGGCTGACATGACCCGACCATCCCTGTGACAAGGCACTGAACAACCCAGCTCAGGCAACTGCCTTGGCGACTTGGCCCAGTTTCGGCAAATGCGCCTCGCGGATCGGCAGGTGAATCAGTGCGGCACCAATGGCCAGCATGATGTCGATGTACCAGACCCAGTCGTAGTTGCCGGTGGCTTCGAACACCTTGCCGCCGAGCCAGGCCCCCAGGAAACCGCCGATCTGGTGCGTCAGCATGACAACGCCGAACAGCGTGGCCATGTTGGCGGTGCCGAAGAACTTGGCCACCAGACCGGCCGTCGGCGGCACGGTGGAGAGAAAGGTCAGGCCCATGACGGCGGCGAACACCAGCATCACCGCACCGGTCTTGGGTGCCAGCAGGAACAGCAGCACCGCCAAGGCGCGCGTGGCATACAACAGCGACAGCAGTGACTTCATGCGCCAGCGCCCCACAGCCCACCCCATGGTCACGCTGCCCACGATGTTGAACAGCCCCAGCATGGCCAGCGACCAGGCACCGAACTGCACCGGCAAGCCGCAAGCGGCAATCACACCCGGCAAATGCGTGGCCAGAAACGCCACGTGAAAACCACAGACGAAAAAGCCTGCCGCCAGCATCAGATAACTTTTGTTCTTCAGCGCGGACCGGATGGCATCCAGCGTACCGACCGGCGGGTGGCCGGCCGGCGCCGACTGCCGCGAGTTGCCCTTGAGCACCAACGCAGCCGGCAATGCCAGCAGCACCAGCAGGCCCATGATCTGCATGGCGTTGCCCCAGCCTTGGCTGACCATCAGTGCGCCCGCAATCGGCGCCATCAGGAACTGGCCCAGGGACCCGCCCGCGTTGACAATGCCCGTGGCCAGGCCGCGTTTTTCCAAGGGGATCAGGCGTGCCGTGGCGGCCATCAACACGGCCGGCCCGGCCATGCCGGCCCCACCTGCGGCCAGCACGCCGATGGCCAGGATCAGACCGGCGCTGCTCGTCATGAGCGGCGTCAAAAAGGTGCCCAGCGCCACCAGCAGCACACCGGCGAACAGTACACGTCCGGCGCCGATCCTGTCGGCCATGGCGCCGGCAAACGGTTGTGTGAGCCCCCACCAGAGCTGGCCGAAGGCAAACGCCAGGCTGATGCTGCCGATGCCCAGACCGGTGGCGGTATTGAGCGAACTCAGAAACAGGCCCATGGTCTGCCGCGTGCCCATGGTCAGGGCAAATGTGCCGGCCGCTGCGAGCAGCACGAGCCAGATCATCGCGCGTGGGCTGTGCGCCTTGTCAGTACGGGTCATCGTCGACTCCTGGTTCGATGGGGGATAAAAGTTCGAGCGCGTCATCAATCAAGGCATGCAGTGCCAGCACACGCTCGATGCCCAGCCGCTCGTTGAGACCGTCCTGCGCCACACGCCAGCGGCGCTGCGCCTCCTGCCGTTTCTCGCGGCCGCTCTCGGTGATGCTGACCAGCCGGCTGCGCCCGTCCAAGCCAGCCCCCAGCGCCAGCCAACCGGCCTCGATCAGCGGCTTGAGGTTGCGCGTCAGCGTGGAGGCATCCATCTTCATGGCCTGCGCCAGCGCGCCGGGACGGATCGGCCCCAGCTTGAGTACATAGGACAGCAGCGAGTACTGGGTCACCTTGAGGCCGGCCTTGACGAGCTCGGCGTCGTAGTACTGCGCCACACGGCGCATCAGCTGGCGCAGCTTGAAGTTGGTGCAGCCCTGCGGTTTCACCACCTGTGCACTTGACGCTTGTGTGACATGTTTCATGGTTTGATTGTATCTACAATTGTTGTATATGCAATAACCAGGAGCACGGCATGGACTCAACCCCGACACCCGCAAACACCCTTGATCAGTGGCTGGCCGAGGAAGCCGCCACGCGCCAGCGGCTGGACGCCGGCCCCGGTCCGGGCGTGGCCAGCCCGGTGCAGATCGGCGGCAAGAACGGTCTGGAGATGATGCAGGCCATGCTGCGTGGTGAGCTGCCCTACGCGCCGATCGCGCGCACGCTGGACTTCCTGCTGGTCGAGATCGACACCGGGCGCGCGGTCTTCCAGGGCACCCCCGGGCCGCAGCACTTCAACCCCATGGGCACGGTGCATGGCGGCTGGTTTGCCACCTTGCTCGACTCGGCACTGGGCTGTGCAGTCCACACCATGATGCCGCCCGGACGCGCCTACACCACGGCCGAGCTGGGGGTGAACCTGGTCAAGGCGCTGACACCCAAGGTGGCACGCGTGCGGGCCGAGGGCCGCGTCATCCACTGCGGCCGCCAGTTGGCCACGGCCGAGGCACGCCTGGTCGGCCCCGACGGCACGCTGTATGCTCATGCCACCACAACCTGCCTTGTTTTTGAAATTCCGGCATCATCCCGACCATGAGACTGCTTCACACCATGCTGCGCGTTGGCAATCTGCAACGCTCGATCGATTTCTACACCCAGGTGCTGGGCATGCAATTGCTGCGCACCTCCGAGAATCCCGAGTACAAATACACGCTGGCCTTTCTCGGCTTTGACGGCGGCAACCCCGGCCAGGCCGAGATCGAGCTGACCTACAACTGGGGGGTGGAAAGCTACGAACTGGGCACGGCCTACGGCCACATTGCGCTTGGCGTGCCCGACGCGTACGCGGCCTGCGAGAAGATCAAGGCCGCCGGCGGCAACGTCACGCGCGAAGCCGGCCCGGTCAAGGGCGGCAGCACGGTGATTGCCTTCGTGACCGACCCGGACGGCTACAAGATCGAGCTGATCCAGCACTGAGGCCCGTCCCGGCCCCGTCACGCGTCGGCCGACATCCGCGTTAGGATGTACCCATTGGCGCTGCCGCACCATGCGGCAGTGACCCACGGGGGCAGACACACAGTGACCGCGTTTCAGACCCTTCAGCAGACCTTCCTGGCTCCGCAGGCGGAGAACGAGGAATTGCACAACTGGCGAGAGCGCATTCTCTCGGCCATTCTGCTGGTGATCGTCACCCTGGGCAGCCTGGCTGCCATTCCCAGCGTGCTGCTCGCCTGGCGCGAAGGGCTGGTGGCGGTGGCCTGGATCGACGCCTTCGCGCTGACCTGGGTGATCGTCATCTGGCGCTACCGCACACTGCCCTACCGTTTCCGCGCCTGGAACCTGCTGGTTCTGGTCTATCTGCTGGGCATGTGGTTCCTCATGAACATCGGCCCGGCCAGCCAGATCTACCTGATGGCCTTCCCGGTGATGGCCGCCCTGCTGCTGGGCCTGCGGCCGGCCTTGCTGGCCCTGGTGCTCAACGGCGCTAGCCTTCTGAGCCTGGGTTATGCCGTCAATGCCGACCTGCCCTTGCCGGGTTTTGAGTCCCAGCCGCTGCTGAAGTGGATCGTCATCACGATCAACTTCATGTTCATCAACTCGGTCATCACGATCTCATGCGCGGTGCTGCTCAACCAGCTGGAAAATTCGCTGGAACGGCAACGCGCGATTGCCAAATCACTCGAACAAGGCCAGAGCCACCTGCAAAAGGCCAACGAGGACCTCCGGCTCACCGGCACGGCCCTGACGCGCCTGAATGACATGGTCGTGATCACCGAGGCCAGTCCCCTGGATGCGCCGGGACCCCGCATTGTTTTCGTCAACGATGCGTTTGAACGGTGCACCGGCTATACACGCGAAGAGGTGATCGGGAAGACACCACGCGTGCTGCAGGGCCCCCGGACCAGCCGGGCCGAGCTCGACCGGATCAAGGCGGCGCTGGGCAAGCGGGAATCGGTGCATGCCGAGCTGCTCAACTACGCCAAGGACGGCCAGGAGTACTGGCTCGACCTGAACATCGTGCCGGTCACGAACGAGCAGGGTGAACTCACGCACTGGGTGTCGGTGGAGCGCGACATCACCGAACGCAAGAAGGCCGAAGAGGACATCCACCGCCTGGCCTATTTCGACACGCTCACGGGGCTGCCCAACCGGCGCATGCTGCTGGACCGGCTTGAGCATGTGCTGGCGTCGGCACGGCGCTCACCGGTCATCGGGGCGCTCCTCTACCTCGATCTCGATCGCTTCAAGAACATCAACGATGCGCGCGGCCATGCCGCCGGTGATGCGCTGCTGGTAAGCGTCGGCCAGCGTCTGGGCGCCCTGGTGCGCGAGGAAGACACCGTGGCCCGCCTGGGTGGCGACGAATTCGTGATCCTGACGACCCACCTGACCGCAGACCACGATGCCGGCGGACGGTCCGCCATGGCGGTGGCCAGCAAGGTCCGGGAGGCCCTGGAGCAGCCCTTCGTGATCAACGGTGAACCGTACAGCACCAGCGCCAGCATCGGCGTCACCCTGCTGCCCAAGCAGGGCCAGTCCGCCGACGAACTGCTGCGCGAGGCAGACACGGCCATGTACCGGGCGAAAGCGGCCGGCCGCAACCGGATCGCCTTTTTTGAAGCGGCCATGCAATCGGAGGTGGAAGAACGCGTGGCCCTTGAACACGACCTGGCACTGGCCATCACCCAGAACCAGCTGGCGCTGCACCTGCAGCCGCAAGTCGACCGCTCGGGGCAGGTCGTCGGCGCCGAGTTGCTGCTGCGCTGGACGCACCCGGTACGCGGCCAGGTGCCCCCCTCGTCATTCATCCCCGTCGCCGAAGACAGCCCCCTGATGCTGCGCCTGGGCCACTGGGTCATGGACCAGGCTTTCCGCACCCAGGTCGATCTGCAGGCGGCGGGCCACGCGCTGCCCTTGTCGATCAACGTCAGTCCACGCCAGTTCCGGCAGTCCGGTTTCGTCCGGCATGTGTCCGACCTGCTCGCAAGCACCGGTGCCAACCCGGCCCACCTGGTCTTCGAGGTCACGGAGGGGCTGCTGATCGAGAACCTGGACCGGACCATCGCACGCATGAACGCGCTGGCCGCACTCGGCATCCGTTTCTCGATCGACGACTTCGGTACCGGCTACTCCAGCCTGGCCTACCTCAAGCGGCTGCCGCTGTACGAGATCAAGATCGACAAGAGCTTCATCGACGACACCCCGGCCGATCCCAACGACACGGCCATCGTGAAGATGATCCTGTCGATGGCCAGGCACATGGGGCTCAAGGTGGTCGCCGAAGGCGTGGAGACGCGTGAGCAGGCCGACTTCCTGATGGCCCATGGCTGCGATGCCCTGCAAGGTTATCTGTTCGCCAGACCGGCACCGGTGGACGAATGGCTGGCCCGTCAAAGCAGCCGGCCCTTGCAGCCGTACCCGATGACCTGAGATGCGCCAGGGTCGGACGGCTGCCGGCTTGCCGGAAACCGCGTGCCGGCCTACAGTCGCAGCGGTTCTTTCCACCTTTTGAGGAGATTGTCATGATCCGTGTTCTCATGCCCCTGGCCGCAGCCGCCCTGCTCACGGCCTGTGCCACCCCGACCGGCCCGACCGCCTCGGCCCAGCTCCAGCCCACGCGCGGCAATACCACCAGCGGCGAGGTGCGCTTCACCCAGCAGGGCGACCAGGTGCTGGTCAGCGGCGAAATCCGGGGCCTGAAACCGAATGCCGAACACGGCTTCCACGTGCACGAAAAAGGCGACTGCTCCAGCGGCGACGGCATGAGCACCGGCGGCCACTTCAACCCCATGGGCAAAAAACACGGCGCGCACGATGGCAGCGAGCACCACGTGGGTGACCTGCCCAGCCTGAAAGCCGATGCCAATGGCGTGGCGCGTTTCAACTTTGCATCCAGCAGCATCGCGATCGGCAGCGGCAGCAGCGATGTTGTGGGCCGCGGCCTGATCGTGCACCGCGACCCGGACGACTACACCACCCAGCCCACCGGCAATGCCGGCCCGCGCCTGGCTTGCGCCGTCATCACGCGGATGTAAACCGGCCGCCGCCTCAGGGCTGGCGTGCCTGCAGGATCTGCTGCGCCTGCTGCAGATCCTGCACGGTGTCGATGTCGGTCACGCAACCGGCGTCGTCCACTATCAATTCAGTAGCACCTTGCGCTTTGACGATAAGGGCTGCACCCTGATTTCCCTCTAAACCCATGAGCTGTGACCCGAGCGCGCGGGCAAAACGCACCGGGTGGCCGTGCCGCCCCTGGTACACCGGCCGCACCACCGCCTGATGTGCCGGCGCTTCGGCCACGCGGCGGATGGTCTCGGGCTGCAGCAAAGGCAGGTCAGCCGGCAGGATCAGCCAGGCGGAGGCCTCCGGGTTGGCACGCACAGCCGCCGCAATCGAATCCCCCATGCCGGGCAAGCCCGACGCTTCCAGATAAAAAGGCAGCCCGCTGCCGCGCACGGCATCCAGCGTGTGCTGCAGCACGGTCTTGTTGCCGAGCAGGGCCTGCAGCTTGTGTGTGCTGCCACCGGAAGCGAGAAAGCGCTCGCCCCGGCCCGAGGCCAGCACGATCACCACCGGCAGCGGCATGGACGCTTCAGGCTGCATTCAGACCGTGGTGCAGCCGGGGGCCTGTGCCACCGCGGCGCCGACCGCGTTTTTCACCTGCACGATCTCGGCCACGATCGACACCGCGATCTCGGCCGGCGTCTTGGCGCCGATGGCCAAGCCCACCGGACCATGCAGGCGAGCCAGTTCGTCAGCGCTGAGGTCGAAGTGCTCGGCCAGGCGCTGCCGGCGTACCGCCTGGTTGCGGCGGGAACCCAGGGCACCGACGTAAAAGGCCGCCGATTTGAGGGCTTCGAGCAGTGCCATGTCATCGAGCTTGGGGTCGTGCGTCAGCGCCACGATGGCGGTGTGGGCGTCGGGCAGCAACTCGCGCACCACGTCGTCAGGCATGCCCGGCACACGCTGCACCCCCTCGATCGTGAAGGTGGTGGCGTACTCCTCGCGCGGGTCACACACCAGCACCTCGAAATCGAGCGCGCTGGCCATGTGCGCCACCGCCTGCGACAGCTGGCCGGCGCCGATCAGCAGCAGACGCCACTTCGGCCCGAAGACCGTCGTGAGTGTGCTGCCGTCGAACGCCATGGTCTGGCCTCGCACGGCATCCGCCAACGTGACCTCACCATCGGCCAGCCGCAGCGTGCGTGCCACCAGCCGGTGGGCGGTGGTGTGCGCCAGCAGCTGCTCGATCCAGACCGTCTCGCGCAGCGGCTCCTGCACCAGCCGCAAGGTGCCGCCACAAGGCAGACCGAAGCGGGCCGCCTCCTCCTTGGTCACGCCGTAGGCGATCATTGACGGCAGGCCGGTGTCGTGCGCACCGTCCCCGCTGTGAAACGCAGCCTTGGTACGCGCGATCAGATCGTCCTCGACGCAGCCGCCCGAGACCGAACCGCTGACCACACCGTCGTCGCGCACGGCCAGCAGCGCCCCCGGCGGGCGCGGCGCGCTGCCCCAGGTCTCCACTACCGTGACCAGCGTGACCGCGTGGCCGGCACGCTTCCAGGCCAGCGCATCGGCCAGCACGCGCAGATCCAGACTTTCCATTCGCTTGCCTCTTTCTTTCTGATGCCGCTCAGGCCTGGCGGATGGCCTCCGGCGTCAGCGGCAGCTTGCGCACCCGCTTGCCGGTGAGTGTAGCCACTGCGTTGGCAATCGCCGGTGCAATCAGGGAGGTGGAAGGCTCGCCGATGCCGCCCGGCTTTTCGGAGCTTTCGACCAGCACAACATCGATCACCGGCGCCTCGTTCATGCGCACGATCGGGAAGGTGTTGAAGTTGGTCTGCTGCACACGGCCGTTCTGGAGCGTGATCTCCTGCATCAGGGCCGCGCCCATGCCGAACACCACACCCGACTGGATTTGCGCCTCCACCGTGTCGGGGTTGACCATACGCCCCAGGTCGGCCGCCACCGTGACGCGGTGCACCTTGACGGCGCCGCCTTCCATGCTGATCTCGGCCACCTCGGCCAGGTAGCTGTCGTAACCCTCCATCAACGCGATGCCGCGCGCGCGGCCGGCCGGCAGCGGCGTGCCCCAGCCGGCCTTCTCGGCCGCCAGCTTCAGCACGTTGGCAAAGCGCGGCTGGTTCTTCAGCAGCGCCATGCGGTACTGGTAGGGGTCCTGCCCGGCCTCTTTTGCCAGTTCGTCCATGAAACTCTCGTTGGCAAAGGCGTTGAGCGCATGGCTGACCGAGCGCCAGTAGCCCACACGCAGGCCGGCGTCGTGCTTGACGATGTCGTGCTTGGTGGCCGGAATCTCGTAGCCGGCCACGGCGGCCTCGATCATCAGCGGGTCCTGTACCTCGGGCGGCAGGCCGAAGACGCGTCCGGTGATGGACTGCGAGGTCAGGCGGAAGGTCATGGCGGTCGGCTTGCCGTCGGCACCGAGCGAGGCGGCCAAGGTGTTGACCGCCTGCGGCCGGTAGAAGTCGTGCGTCATGTCGTCCTCACGCGACCACACCAGCTTGACCGGCTTGCCCACCGCCTTGGAAATCTGCGCCGCCTGGATGATGAAGTCCTGGTCGATGCGGCGGCCGAAACCGCCGCCCAGGAAAGTTGTCTCCAGCGTCACGTCGGCAGGCTTGACGCCCACGGCTGCGGCAATGTTGTTCTGCGCCGCGTCCTGCCACTGGGTCGGGCCGATCAGCTTGACTTTGCCGTTGTCGTAGTGCGCGGTGAAGTTCATCGGCTCCAACGGCGAGTGCGACAGCAGCTGGCTGACGTACTCGCGGCGCACCACTTTCTGCGACGCGGCAATCACGCCTTCGGCATCACCCACTTTCTTCAGCTCCAGCGGTTTGCCGGTCTTGGACGCGGCGCGGATGCCTTCGAGCATGGCCTGGTCGTTGAGCTGGGCACCCTTGCCCTCGTCCCAGGTGATGACCAGCGCCTTGCGTGCCTGGTTGGCACGCCACCAGCTGTTGGCCACCACGGCCACGCCGTCCGGAATCTCGACCACGTCGATCACGCCCGGCATGGATTTGGCCTTGCTCGCGTCATACGATTTGACCGTACCGCCGATCACCGGGCACTGTTCCAGCGCGGCATAGACCATGCCGGGCAGCTTGACGTCGATGCCGAAACGCGCCGTGCCGTTGACCTTGGCCGGCGAGTCCAGGCGCAGGGTGCGTTTGCCGACGATGCGGAAGTCCTTCGGGTCCTTGATGGCCACCTTCTCCGGCACCGGCAGCTTGGAGGCCGCTTCGGCCAGCTGGCCGTAGGTGGCTTTTTTGCCCTTGGGGCCGAACACCATGCCGTTCTCGGCCTTGAGTTCGCTGGGGTCCACCTTCCACTTGGCGGCCGCGGCACTGATCAGCATCTCGCGCACCTGGGCACCGGCCACACGCAGCTTCTCCCAGCCGTCACGCACCGAGGTCGAGCCGCCGGTGAGCTGAGGCCCGCCCAGCAACGGGTTGCCGTAGAGCTTGGCGTTGGGTGGTGCAATGCTGACCTTGATCTTGCGGATGTCGACGTTGAGCTCTTCGGCGATCAGCATCGGCATGGAGGTGTAGACCCCCTGTCCCATTTCGGAGCGCGCCGAGATCAGCGTGATGGTGTTGTTGTTGGCAATGTGCACCCAGGCGTTGGGCGTGTGCACCATGCCGGCGGCCATGGCCTCAAGCTTGGCGCCGGGCAGGGCCACGCCCATGAGCAGGCCCCCGGTGGCCAGCGAGGTGGTCTTGAGGAAATTGCGGCGGGAAGTTTCAGTGGTCATCATGATGTGTCTCCTCCTCAGGCAGCCTGGCGCAGGGTGGCAGCCGCATCCTTGATGGCCGCCTTGATGCGGCCATAGGTGCCGCAGCGGCACAGGTTGCCGCTCATGGCCTGGTCAATGTCTGCATCGCTCGGGTTCTTGTTCTTGGCCAGCAGAGCGGCTGCGCTCATGAGCTGGCCTGACTGGCAGTAACCGCACTGCGGCACATCGTGCTTGATCCACGCCTTCTGCAGCGGATGGCTGTTGTCCTTGGACAGGCTCTCGATGGTGGCGATCTTCTTGTTGCCGACCCGGTCCAGCGGAGTCTGGCAGGAGCGCACCGCCTCGCCGTTCAGGTGCACGGTGCAGGCACCGCAGTGGGCGGCACCGCAGCCGAACTTGGTGCCGGTCAGGCCCAGTTCATCGCGGATCACCCACAGCAAGGGGGTATCGGGTTCGGACTTGGCGGTCACCGCCTTGCCGTTGACGTTCAGCTTGATGCTCATCGCGAAGGCTCCTCTCTATATAAGTCGCCCCTCATGGAGCCGACATTGTTGGATTGAGACTGCGCAAGCGTAGGTCATGACCTGGGTCAAGTCATAGGGGTATGCCCTAGGTCTCGGCCTGGTTTTTGCAAATTGAGACACCGCCTCGCCGGCGTGAAATACAGCGCTGCACCTGGGCCCAGGATTTACACTTGGCCATGACCTCGATTGCCGACCTCCGCAAAAGTTACGAGCGCCACGAACTCAGTGAAGACGCCTCGCACGCCAACCCGTTGAAGCAGTTCGACCAGTGGCTGCACGAAGCCATCAACTCGGAAGTGCCGGAGCCGAACGCCATGACGGTGGCCACCGTCGGCAGCGACCTGCGGCCCTCCACCCGGGTGGTGCTGATCAAGGGTTACGACGAACGCGGCATCGTCTGGTACACCAATTACGAGAGCCGCAAGGGCCGCGAACTGGCCGGCAACCCGTTTGCCGCGCTGCAATTCCACTGGGTCGAGCTGGAGCGCGTGGTGCGCATCGAAGGCCGGGTGGAGCGCGTCAGCGAGGCGGAAAGCGACGCGTACTTCCACAGCCGTCCGCTCGATTCGCGCATCGGCGCCTGGGCCAGCCCGCAAAGCCAGGTGATCACCGGCCGCGGTGTGCTGGTGACCAATGCGGCGCGTTACGCCGCCCAGTTCATGCTGCAGCCGCCGCGCCCGCCGCACTGGGGCGGTTTCCGTCTGATTCCGGAGCGCTGGGAGTTCTGGCAGGGCCGCCCGAGCCGGCTGCACGACCGGCTGCGCTACACACCCGACACCCAAGGCGGCTGGCTGCGCGAACGCCTCGCGCCATAACGACCTTTACAGCCGGCCTGCCAACAACATCACCAGCGGCAGCGTGAGCAAGGCCAGTGCGTTGGACACCATGACGCTGGCCGTCACCAGTTCCTCGGCCACGGCATAACGCTGCGAGAACAGGAAAACGTTGGCGCCGATCGGCAGCGCCGCGGTGACCACCATCACGAGCAGCGGCAGGCCGCTCAGGCCGAAGAGTGTGCCGAGCAGCGCCACCAGCGCCGGCATCAGCAGGTTCTTCACCAGCGACACACCGAAAGCGCCGCGCAGCTGCGCGCCCACGCCCGAGCCGGCCAGCGTCACGCCCACCAGCAGCAGTGCCAGCGGACCGAAGGCATTGCCCAGCCATTGCAGGGGCTTGTCGATGGCCTCGGGAATCACCCAGCCGGTCTGGGCAAACAGCAGGCCGGCAATGATGGGCAGCGGCACCGGGTGGATGACGGCATTGCGCACCGCCCCCAGCACCGTGCGCAGCAGATGCCGCTGGCCGGCCTGGCCGGCCGCCTCACGCGCCACCGCCAGCTCCAGCAGCACCGTGCTGGCCGTCAGCAGCACCAGCGCGTGCAGCGACACCAGCGTGAGCAGGATCACCAGGCCGTCCGCACCGTAGGCCAGGCCGATGAGCGAGATGCCGATCATCACCGTGTTGCTGAAGGTGGCAGCCAAGGCCAGCACGGCGGCGCGCCGGTTGAAGCCTTGCAGCAGCAGCGTGGCGGCAAACAGGATGGCCACCGCGACGAAATAGGCCGCCAGCGGCCGGAAGTCGAGCTGCTCCACATGCACCGTGCCCATGGTGCGGAACATCAGCGCCGGCGTGAGCACCACGAACACCAGGTTTGAAAGGTCTTTGGTGGCCTCAGCCCTGATCCATCTTGCGCGACCAGCTATAAAACCGATAGCAACCAACAGCGCGACAGGCATCAGGGTGGACAGGACGGAAGCAGGGTTCACAGGAGAGAGCACGCAGTTCAGAAGACGGGGATCAGCACGGGCAACACGAAGCCATGGCGTTCAGCCATGGCCGGTCGCCGGCCGTGCATCGAAACGCTGGAGGATATGGCCGGCCATGCCTTTGGCCAGTTCGTCCTCGGCAAAGAACACGGTACCTACGCCTTCCTCGCGCAACAGGGCCGACTCGGCCTCGCTGTGGCTGCGCAGCACGACCTCGATACCCGGGTTGAGTTTGCGGGCGGTGTCCGCCATCTGCCGGACATTGAGCAGGTCAGGCGTGGCCACCACCAGCATGGCTGCGTCGGCGATGTGCGCCTGGATCAGCACCGCCGGCTCGGCCGCATTGCCCGACACGGCGGCCTTGCCGTTCTTGCGCAAGTCCTCCACCAGCTCGCGGTTCTGTTCCGCCACCACGTACGGAATGCCGCGCGCCTCCAGCGCCTGGGCAATACGACGCCCGACACGGCCATAACCGACCAGCACCACCTGCTTTTCCAGGTACTTGCGCTCGGTACTCATCGGCAGTTCGGCGTACGGGTCTTCACGCTGTTCCAATTGGCGCGCCAGGGCGGAACGCTTGAGTATCCAGCGCTGGAACGGCGCCACGGCAGCGAACAGGAAGGGGTTCAAGGCAATCGAGATCAACGCCCCGGCCAGCACCAGGCTCATGCCCTGGGCAGGCAACAGGCCGAGCGACAGGCCCAGCCCCGCCAGGATGAACGAGAACTCGCCGATCTGCGCCAGGCTGACCGCCACCGTGAGGGCGGTGTTGAGCGGGTAGCGGAACGCGATCACCAGCGCCAGCGCGGCGAGCGACTTGCCCAGCACGATGATGGCCACCACGCCCAGCACGCGCCAGGGCTGCTCAACCAAGATGGCCGGATCGAACAGCATGCCGACCGACACGAAAAACAGCACGGAAAAGGCATCGCGCAAGGGCAAGGACTCTTCCGCCGCACGGTGGCTGAATTCGGACTCGCGCATCACCATGCCGGCAAAGAAGGCGCCCAGCGCAAACGACACGCTGAACAACGCGGCCGCGCCGTAGGCGATACCGATGGCCACGGCGATCACGGTCAGGGTGAACAGCTCACGCGAACCGGTGCGTGTCACCTGCCACAGGACCCAGGGCAGCAGGCGGCGCCCCACCACCAGCATCAGGGCGATGAAGGCGCAGACCTGCAGCAGGGTCTGCCCGATGGTCATCCACAGCGGGCTGGCCTCCGCCGTCGGCGCACCCGTGCTACCCAGCACCCCCGCCAGGGGCGGCAGCAGCACCAGCACCAGCACCGTGGCCAGATCCTCCACCACCAGCCAGCCCACGGCAATGCGCCCGTTCATTGTCTCCAGCACGCCCCGGGCCTCCAGGCCCTTGAGCAGCACCACGGTACTGGCGCACGACAGGGACAGGCCGAAGATCAGGCCGGCGCCCCAGCTCCAGCCCCACCACCAGGCCAGCGCCATGCCCAGCACGGTCGCCAGCCCCATCTGCACCACCGCGCCGGGCACGGCGATGCGCTTGACCGACAGCAGGTCCTTGAGCGAGAAATGCAGGCCGACACCGAACATCAGCAGCATGACGCCGATCTCGGACAGTTGGGAGGCAATCCCCACATCGGCCACAAAGCCAGGCGTGGCCGGGCCGATGAGGATGCCGGCGACCAGGTAACCGACCAGGGCCGGCACCTTGAGGCGTTCGGCGATGAACCCCAGAATCATCGCCATGCCGAAACCGGCCGCCAACGTGGTGATCAGTGAGATGTTGTGTTCCATTCAGGGGCTCTGCGGCAGCGAAAAGGTCAGGCGTGGGCGTGCGGTCATGCGAATTATTTTGACAGAAGGCCCCGGCAAAGCGGCACAGCGCCTGGACTACACCCACAAACCGACTGGTATTGCCCGTGGTCTTGGCATGGGCCTCCCCGCCGATGCACATGACGTGCACCGCATCATGGCCTGCACCCATGAAGCGAAAGAAAAAAGGCTGCCGGCACAACCGGCAGCCTCGTGGTTGGCGCCCGCCTGAGGCAGGCACCCGTCCCTGTTCAGGCCGATACCTCGGCCACCCAATCAGAAGCTGATCTGCAGCCCGACCTTCAGGTTGCGCCCCGGCAAGGGCGCCTTGCCCGCCGCGGTCTGCGTCAGGATGGAACTGGCCGAATAGGCCAGGGTGTCGCCGATGTTGTCCAGGCGTGCATACCAGAGCAGGCGTGACTTGCCGGCCTTGGCTCGGTAGGTCAGCGCCGCGTTCCACAGCGTGTAGCCGCTGGTGGCCCGCTGGCCGTCGGGCACGCGGTCCTGCGCCGCAATCTGGTCAACACCCAGACGTGCGCCCCAGGGCCCGCTGGACCACAGCAGCGTGGCACCCAGTCGCATCGGCGCAATGCGCGGCAGCGGCTGACCGGTGCTGGTGTTGTCGGCGCGCACGGTGTCGGCCCGCAGTGCCAGGTCGAGCGTGTTGCCCACCTCCAGCAGGCGGATGTTGCCGTTCAGCTCCATCCCGGTGAAGCGCGCCTGCACCTGGGTGTAGCTGTACTGCGGCGGCGAGGCCGTCAGATCGGTGCCTTCGAGCGAGATGTAGTTGCTGAACTGGTGCTGGAACACCTGCACCCGCGCGCTGTGGGCGCCCCGTTTCCAGGCTGCACCGATGTCCAGGTTGGTCGAGCGCTCCTTCTGCAGGTTGGCGTTGCCGATCTCGTAGGCATTGGTGGCCACGTGCTGACCGTTGGCGAACAGCTCGTAGTCTTTCGGCGCCCGTTCGTTCCACGACAGGTTGGAAGTGAGCTGCCACTCGGGGGCCACATTCCACAGCGCCCCCAGCGCGTAACTGCCCGGGTTGAAACTGCGGCTGGCGGGCGTGAACCGTGCGATGGTCGGGTGGCCGTTCGAATCAACCTGCACCGACTCCAGCCGGGCACCGGCACTGAGGCGCCCCCAGCGGGTGGCCAGCTCCTCATGCGCGAACGCGGCGCCCTGGCGCGTACGGCTGTAGGGCGCGAACGCCTCGTCGCCGTCGGCCGAGAACTCGCTGTCCTCGAACTGCAGGCCGATCACGCCATCCAGCGCGCCCAGCTTGGCATGGCGCGCCTGCAGCCGCAGGTCGTTGCCGGTGCTCTTGAACAGGGTGCCGGCCACGCCGGCGTTGAACTCGGTGTGGCGGTAGTCGTTGCGGCTGAACTGGGCCTTCACGCTTTGCAGCACACCGCCCAGGTCGCGCACCTCGCCCTCCAGCGCCAGCCGGCTGGAACGCATGGCGATGTTGACCTCGTCTTCCGCCACCGTGCCGTAGTTGCTGTCGTAGGTGGAAAGCGAAGCACCCAGGTAGCCGCGGTCGAAGAACAGCGAGCCACCGAGCGCACCGCCCCAGCTCTGGCTGGCCGAGTTGCAGATGCGGCGGGCCGTGGTGGTGATGCCGCCGCGCGTGCAGGCCAGATCGACCGGCACGGCCACATCCTGCGTGTTGCGCGACATCACGTCGGCATGCAGCGCATAACGGTCGGTGCCGGTCTCCAGCAGCACGGCACCGCTTTGCTCGCGGTTGCCGCTGGCCAGGCCGACATCGGCCTTGCCGGCCACACCGCCCTGGGCGTCGAACAGCCGCTCGCGCGGGATGCGGTTGTCGATCACGTTGACGACACCGCCCACGGCGCTGCCGCCGTACTGCAGTGCGCCGGGGCCGCGCAGCACCTCGATCCGCTCGATGGTCAGCGGGTCCTGGGTCACGGCGTGGTCGTAGCTCAGGCTGGAGACATCGCTGCTGGCACCGCCGTTGTTCAGGATGCGGATGCGGTCGCCATCCAGGCCGCGGATCACCGGACGGCTGGCATTCGGTCCGAAGTAGGTGCTGCTGACACCGGGCGTGCCGTCAAGGGTTTCGCCCAAGGTGGATTTGGAGCGCAGCAGCAAGGCCTCGCCCGAATATTGCTCGGCAGGGGCGATCAGCTCCGTCGCGCCCAGCGGATTGCCGGTGACCACGACGGGGGCCAGGCTGGGCGCCTCGCCGGATTGCGCCAGCGCCGGAGCGCCGGTCAGGGCCGTCAGGCTCAGGGCCAGCGGCGGCAACAAAGACAGTGAAGCGAAGGCAGTGCCCGGGGCACTGCGCAGGGAATGAAGGTTTTTCATGGCAGGTTCGTTGAATCGAAATGGCCTGCCTCAGGTCGGCCGGGGCGACGCCTGAGACAAGGACGAAACGGGATTCAGCGAACCAGGGGAGGTGCCCGCGCCTCGAAGGGCGCGGGAGCAGGCAGGAACAGGCGGGGTAGAACCGCCTGCGAGACATACAAAGGCAGCGGCAGCGCCAGGGCCGGCAACGCCAGGGCCGGCAGCACGTCGGCGTGGCCCAGCTGGTCGTACAGCCGGCAATCGGACTCGCCGCCATCGGGGGCCAGCAGGTGCGCCAGCAGGCCCGGGGCATGGGCCGCCGTCGCGCCCTGCGCCATGTGGGCAACCGGTACGCTGCCCACATGCGGACTGTGCAGCGCACGGTGCGCCAGGCCCAGCATCTGCGCCCACAGCAGCGCCACGACGAGCAGCAGCACCGGGCCGAAGGCCGGGCGCTGGCGCGTCATGTGCGGATGGGAACGAGGTGGCTGCATGGTGGGAAGGAGGTCGAGTTTACTTCAGCGTCATTTCACCGGCACCGCATCGGTCATGCGGTAGTACATGCCGTAGGAATCGTCATGCAGCACGGAAAAGTGCCCTTCCACCACCACCGGCTCCATGCCGTACTTCACCGGCGTCTTGCTCTTCACCTCGATCATGCTCTCCGGCCCGCCGGGTACGCAGAAGGAGCAGGTCAGCGGCACCGAGCTGAGCAGGAAATGCGTCTGCTTCTCGCCCGGGTCGAGCGGCATCATGAAACCCTGCACGCGCTGGGTCTTCTGGTCCAGCGCCTGGATGGCCGACGGGAACACCGGCCGCACGCGGTTCTTTTCCACTTTGGTCTTGACCGTGGTCAGCAGCGACCAGGCCAGCACGTCGCTGCGCTCCTTCAACTGCGGAAACGGGCTGTTCGGGCTGTGCACGCCGGCGCCGCTGCCGTAGGGGCCGGACGGGACGGGCGAGCTCAGCTGCGCCTGCGCGCCCAGGGCAGCACCCAGCAGCACGGCCAACAAGGGTAAGCAGGGTCTGTTCAACAGCATCTTCATTTCGAATTCAGTAATTGTCCGGCTTCCACCCGGTAGGCGCTGAACGCCGGCAACAGGGCGGCCAGCACCGCCACGCCCAGCGCGATCACCGGCACCCAGGCCTCCACACCCAGCCAGAGCCAGCCGGTCAGGGGCAGCGATTGTTCGGCCTGCAATAAAAAGCCTAACAGAGCTGTCAAGAGGTGACCACCCGCCAGCCCCAGCACGCTGGCCAGCACGGCCAGCCACAGTGCCTCGCACAGCAGCAGCCCGGCGAGCCGGGCCGGGCTGGCGCCCAGCATGCGCAGCAGCGCCAGATCGGCACGCCGCTCGCGCACCGCATTCCACAACGCAATGAACACACTCAGGGCGGCGGTGAGCAGCAGCACGGCACCGAAACCGCGCAGCACATCGGCCCCGACACCGACCATGCGCAGCAGGCGCGTGATCTCCAGCGCCGGCGCCGCCGCCTGCAGGTTGGTCGTGCTGTTCACAAAGCGTGGAAACGTAACCGCCGCCAGCGGACTGCGGTACCGGATCAGCGCCAGCGTGATCTCGCGCTGCTCGTTTTCATGACCGCCCCCATGGGCTTCGTCATGGTCGTCATCGTGCCCGCCCGCCTGGCCGTGGCCGACCTCATGCACCTGCCACACCGACTCGGTGGCCGTCAGCACCAGGCGGTCCAGCACGCAGCCGCAGGGCGCCAGCACACCGCTCACCCGGTAGGGGTGTGCCGCATGGGCCGCGCCGCCACCGCCAAGACCATGCGCACCGGCAAAGACCTGCCCGGCCTGCAGCCCGGTGGCCTGCGCCGCCTGCGCGCCCAGCACCACTTCCATCGGCGCCTGCCAGACCTGCCCCTGCGCCAGTTGCACGCCGTAGTGGCGCAGGTAATCCGGCGTGGTGCCGACGATGCGAAATCCCTGGACGCTGTCGCCCAGGCTGAGCGGAATCAGCTGGGCCACGCGCGGGTCACGCGCCAGCGCCTGCACCGCCGTCAGCGGAATATTGCCGGGCGGCACGTCGAGGTGGAAGACACCGGCCAGGATCAGCTGCATCGGGCTGCCCTTGGCGCCAACCACGGCGTCAATGCCGGCCAGGTCGCGCTCGAAAGCACGGTCGATCTGCGCGCGCGTCAGCAGCACGAAGGTGATGGCGGCCAGGCCGAGCGAGAGCAGCAGCAGGTTGAGGCCGGCCGCCAGCGGCCGCGAGACCAGGTAGCGCCAGGACAATGCTATTGTTTTCATAGCTATTGGCGCATATCCGACGAGGCCAAAGCCTCGTTTTGGCCATCAAGGTCGAGCACCGCCGCCTGCGGCAGGGCCTGCCGCACCCGCGCATCGTGGGTGGCGATCACCAGCGTGGCGCCGCAGCGCTGGGCCGTGGCCTGCAGCAGGGCCAGCGCGTCCTGCGCCGCCTCGTCGTCCAGGCTGGCGGTGGGTTCGTCGGCCAGGATCACTTTCGGTTGCAAGAGCACGGCACGCGCCAACGCCACGCGCTGCGCCTGGCCGCCTGAGAGCTGTGCCGGTTTGCGCCCGGCCAACTCAGCCACACCCAAGGCGGCGAGCGCCGCCTGGATCGCGGCCCGGTCCTCCGGCAAACCAGCGGCAAAGTAGGCCAGCCCCAGGTTGCCGGCCACGGTGAGCGCCTCACTCAAGTGCAACTGCTGCGGCAAAAAGCCGATGTGGCGTGCGCGCCAGGCGTCGCGCTGGACGGCGGTGAGCGCCGCCAGCGATTGGCTGGCCACCAGCAGTTCACCGGCACTCGGCGCGCGCAAACCGGCGGCCAGCGCCAGCCAGGTGGATTTGCCCACGCCGGAGCGCCCGCGCAACAACAGCACGCCGCCCTGCGGTACCTCGACATCGGGAAAGAGCAGCTCCGCCCCGCCGGGGTAGCGGTAGCGCAAGCCGTGCGTGGTGATCATGCGTGGCGCCTTACCTTACTTGAGCAAGGCGGCAAAGGTCTGCCGCAGCTTGGCCACCTTGGGGCCCACCACGAAAGCGCAGTAACCCTGGTTGGGGTGCTGCTCGTAATAGTCCTGGTGGTAGTCCTCGGCCGGCCAGTAGTTGGCCAGTGGCAGCACCTCGGTCACGATGGGCCCGTGGAAAACCGCCGCCTGCTCCAGCTCGGCAATGAGCAGCTCCGCCTCCAGCTTCTGCTCCGGGGTGCTGAAGTAGATGGCGCTGCGGTACTGGGTGCCGACATCGTTGCCCTGGCGGTTCAGCGTGGTCGGGTCGTGGATGGTGAAGAAGATCTCCAGCAGCTGGCGCAGGCTGACCTGCGCCGGGTCGTAGGTCAGGCGCACCACCTCGTTGTGCCCTGTCGTGCCCGTGCAGACCTGCTCGTAGCTCGGCCGCTGCACCTGGCCGTTGCTGTAGCCGCTCTGCACATCGACCACGCCGCGCACGCGCACGAACACGGCCTCGGTGCACCAGAAGCAGCCACCGCCGAGGGTGATCATGGGCAGGGAATCGGTCATGGCAAGCGCTCCGTTGAATCGACAGGTGTTGCATCTTAGATGCCTTGCGCCCCTGCCGGCTTTACCCAAGATTTACCTGCGGCTTGCCAGCCGCTGGTTTGCGCTGGTTAGGCTTGCAGCTTGACGCGTGGGGGTGGAGTCGCTACATTAATAACCCGCGAGTCATTAAACCGATGTCACCGATTTCCAAGTTCATCTGCGAGACGCATGCCAAGGTGCACGCCAAGCGCGAACGCCGCAAGGAAGCCCGTCCGGGCGAACTGCTGGCGGCCGCCTTGGAGCTGTTCGTGGAAAAAGGCTTTGCCGCCACCAAGTCGGAAGAGGTGGCACGCCGTGCCGGCGTCTCCAAGGGCACGCTGTTCCTCTACTTCGCCAGCAAGGAAGAGCTGTTCAAGGCCGTCATCCGCGAGAACATTGCCGGCCGCTTCCCGGAGTGGAATGCCGAGTTCGATGCCTACACCGGCAGCACGGCCGATCTGCTGCGCTACACCATGACCATCTGGTGGCAACGCCTGGGCGCCACCAAGGCCGGCGGCATCACCAAACTGATGATGAGCGAGGCCAGCAATTTTCCCGAGGTGGCCGCCTACTACCAGAAGGAAGTGATCGAACCCGGCCATGCACTGGTCCGGCGCATCCTGCAGCGCGGCATCGACCGCGGTGAGTTCCGGTCGATCGACCTGAAATACGGCGTCTACAGCGTGCTGGCGCCGATGATTTTTCTGCTGACCTGGGAGCACTCGCTCGGCGCCTGCGCCGGCTGCGACGAGACCCTGGACCCCGAGAAATACCTGGCGGCCCAGGTGGAAACCATCCTGCATGGCCTGTGCAAATCCGACACACCTCCCCCGCCTGAACACAAGAAAGACCGCTGAGCATGAAACGCTGGATCAAATGGGGCCTGATGGCGCTGGTACTTGCCTTGCTGGCCATCGGCATCCTGCGTGCGCTGTCGGCGCGCAAGACCCAGCAAGCCGCACTCGCCACGGCGCAGGGTGCGCAAACCGTGGTGGAGCTGGCCGCCAGCGATGTGCTGCCGGTCAAGTCGCAGGAGCTGATGCGCGGCCTGCCGGTGTCCGGCACGCTCAAGGCCGTGAACGCGGCCTTCGTCAAGGCACGCGTGGCGGGCGAGCTGCAGGAACTCAAGGTACGCGAAGGTGACAGTGTGCGGGCCGGCCAGCTGATTGGCCGAATCGACCCGGCCGAATACGATGCCCGGCTGCGCCAGGCGCAGCAGCAGGCCGACGCCGCGCAAGCACAGATCGACATCTCGCAGCGCCAGTACGACAACAACAAGGCCCTGGTGGACCAGGGTTTCATCTCCAAGACCGCGCTCGACACCTCGCTGGCCAACCTCAACGGCGCGCGCGCCAGCCACCTGGCGGCAGTGGCCGCCGCCGATGTGGCGCGCAAGAGCGCAAGCGACACCCGGTTGCAGGCCCCGATCAGCGGCCAGATTTCGCAGCGCCTGGCGCAACCGGGCGAGCGTGTGGCCGTGGATGCACGCATCGTGGAGATCGTGGACGTCTCGCGGCTGGAAATCGAGGCCACCTTGAGCGCAGCCGATTCGCTGGACGTGCGGATCGGCCAGGAAGCCCAGCTGCAGATTGAAGGCAGCCCCCAGCCGGTGACCGCGCGCGTGGTGCGCATCAACCCCAGCACCCAGGCCGGCAGCCGCAGCGTGCTGGTCTACCTCGGCCTGGCCTCGACCGACGGCCTGCGCCAGGGCCTGTTTGCCCAAGGCACGCTCGGCACCGCCAAGCTGACCGCGTTGGCCGTGCCGGTGAGCGCCGTGCGCACCGACAAGCCAGCGCCCTATGTGCAGCTGGTGGACCAGCAGCAGGTGAAACACCAGACCGTCACCCTGGGCGAACGCGGCGAGGCCGGCGGCGGCCAGCCCATGGTGGCCGTGACAGGCGTGGCCGAGAACAGCGTGGTGCTGGCCGGCACCATTGGCACACTGCGCGAAGGCACGCGGGTGAAGTTCACGGCACCAGCTGCCCCGCCCGCGGCCGCCACGCCTGCAGCACCCGCTTCGCAGGCACGCTAAGCCATGTGGTTCACCCGCGTCAGCCTGAAGAACCCGGTCTTCGCCACCATGGTGATGCTGGCCTTTGTCGTGCTGGGCCTGTTCTCTTACCAGCGCCTGCAGGTGGACCAGTTCCCCAACGTCGACTTCCCCGTGGTGGTGGTCACCACCGAATACCCGGGTGCCTCGCCCGAGATCGTGGAGAGCGAGGTCAGCAAGAAGATCGAGGAAGGTGTCAACTCGATCGCCGGCATCAATGCCCTGACTTCGCGCAGCTACGAAGGCCAGTCGGTGGTGATCATCGAATTCCAGCTGCACATTGACGGCCGCAAGGCGGCCGAGGATGTGCGCGAAAAGGTGGCCTCGATCCGGCCCAACCTGCGCACGGAGGTCAAGGAGCCGCGCGTGCTGCGTTTCGACCCGGCCAACCGCGCCATCTGGTCGCTGGCGGTGCTGCCGGAGACCAGCCAGGGCAAGCAGCTGAGCGCGGTCGAACTGACCAACTGGGCCGACCAGGTGCTGAAAAAGCGGCTGGAGAACGTGCGCGGCGTCGGCTCGGTCACGCTGGTGGGCGCCACCAAACGCGAGATCAACATCTATCTCAAGCCCCAGGCGCTGGAGGCCTTCGGCATCACACCCGACCAGGTGGTGGCTGCCGTGAAGAGCGAAAACCAGGACCTGCCGCTGGGCGCCGTGCGCTCGCTGACGCAGGAGCTGATGGTGCAGGTTGATGCGCGCATGCAGCGGCCGGAAGACTTCAACCGCATCATCGTGACGCGCAAGGGCACGACACCGATCCGCCTGGGCCAGGTGGCCACGGTACAGGACGGCGCGCAGGAAATCGACACCCTGGCGCTCTACAACGGCCAGCGCACGCTGCTGGCCTCGGTGCAGAAATCGCAGGATGAAAACACCATCGCCGTGATCGACGGCCTGACGCGCGCCGTGGCCGAACTGCAGAGCCAGTTGCCGCCCGGCGTGCGGCTGGAGCCCATTGCCGACGGCTCGCGCCCGATCCGTGTGGCAGTGGACAACGTGCGCCGCACCCTGATCGAAGGCGCCATCCTCACCGTGCTGATCGTCTTCCTGTTCCTGAACTCATGGCGCTCGACCGTCATCACCGGTCTGACGCTGCCGATCGCGCTGATCGGCACCTTCCTGTTCATGCACCTGTTCGGCTTCACCATCAACATGATCACGCTGATGGCGCTCTCGCTGTGCGTGGGCCTGCTGATCGACGACGCCATCGTGGTGCGCGAGAACATCGTGCGCCACGTGCAGATGGGCAAGACACCCTACCAGGCCTCGCTCGACGGCACGCAGGAAATCGGGCTGGCGGTGCTGGCCACCACCTTCTCCATCGTCGCGGTGTTCCTGCCGATCGGCTTCATGGGCGGCATCATCGGCAAGTTCTTCCACGAGTTCGGCATCACCATCGTGGCCGCGGTGCTGATCTCGATGTTCGTCAGCTTCACGCTCGACCCCATGCTGTCTTCGGTCTGGCATGACCCCAGCATCGACACCCACGGCCAGCCGCACGAAGCGGTCACGTTGTACGACAAGACCATCGGCCGCGTCACCGGCTGGTTTGACCGCACCACCGAAAGCCTGGCCGAGGCCTACCAGGGCATCCTGCGCTGGTCGCTGGCGCACAAGCTGGCCACGCTGGGGTTGGCGCTCGCCGTGTTCATCACCAGCATCTTCATGGTGCCGCTGCTGGGCACCGAGTTCGTGCCAAAAGCCGACTTCTCGGAAACCACGGTCAACTTCTACACACCGGTCGGCTCCTCGCTGGAGGTGACCGAGGCCAAGGCCCGCCAGGTGCAGGACATCATCCGTGAGTTTCCCGAGGTGCGCTACACCCTGGCCACGCTCAACACCGGCAATGCGCTCGGCAAGAACTACGCCAGCATCTACGTGCGGCTGGTGGACCGCAAGGAGCGCTCACGTAATGTGGACCTGATGTCGGCCGTGCTGCGCGAGCGCCTGAAGCAGGTGCCCGGTATCACCGTCACGCATGCCGGCCTGCTGGACGCGGTCGGCGGGCAGAAGCAGATCGAGTTCTCGCTGCAGGGCCCTGACCTCAAGGAGCTGGAGCGCCTGACCGCGCTGGTGATGGAGAAGATCCGCGACATCCCGGGCCTGGTGGACCTGGACTCCAGCGCCAAACCCAACAAGCCGACCATCGAGGTCGACATCCAGCGCGACGCCGCCTCCGACCTCGGCCTCAACGTTAACCAGATCGCCAGCGCACTGCGCATCCTGGTGGCCGGCCAGACCGTGGGCAACTGGCGCGCCAGCGACGACCAGACCTACGACGTCAACGTGCGCCTGGCGCCCGATGCTCGCAACACGCTGGCCGACCTGGAGCGCCTGCCCTTCACGCTGGGCAGCAACACCGACGGCAGCTCGCGCGTGGTGCGCCTGAACCAGGTTGCCGCGCTGCACGAGAGCACCGGCTCCAACCAGATCAACCGGCGCGACCTGACGCGCGAGGTGGCGATCAACGGCAATGTCTACAACCGCTCCGGTGGCGAGGTGTCCAACGACATCCGCAAAGCACTGGACGGCATCAGCTTCCCGCCGGGTTACCGCTACTCGTTCAGCGGTTCAACCAAGAACATGGCCGAATCGTTCGGCTACGCTGTCTCGGCGCTGGCCATGGCCATCATCTTCATCTACATGATCCTGGCCAGCCAGTTCAAGAGCTTCTTCCAGCCGCTGGCGCTGATGACTTCGCTGCCGCTCACCCTCATCGGCGTGGTTCTGGCGCTGCTGATGTTCGGCTCCACGCTGTCGATGTTCTCCATCATCGGCGTCGTCATGCTGATGGGTCTGGTGACCAAGAACGCGATTCTGCTGGTGGACTTCGCCATCCGCGCCCGCGAAGAGGGCATGGAACGCGCCGACGCCCTGCTGATGGCCGCGCGCGTGCGGCTGCGCCCGATCCTGATGACCACCCTGGCCATGATCTTCGGCATGGTGCCGCTGGCCTTTGCCCTGACCGAGGGCTCCGAGCAGCGTGCCCCCATGGGCCAGGCGGTGATCGGCGGCGTCATCACCTCCTCGCTGCTGACGCTGGTGGTGGTGCCTGTGGTCTACTGCTACATGGATGATTTCAGTCAATGGTTGCGCCGACGCTGGGGCCCGAAACACTGAGCGCCCGGTAAAATTTTCCAGGATGATTTAAAATACCCCATGGAGTATATGAAATGAACGTCGAACAAGCCCGCTTCAACATGATCGAGCAGCAGATCCGCCCCTGGAATGTGCTCGATGCCGAAGTCCTGGAACTGCTGTCAGTGGTCAAGCGCGAAGACTTCGTGCCGCCGGCGCACAAGGCGCTGGCTTTTGCCGACATGGAAATTCCGCTGCGCGGCACCAGCGAGGCCGCCTTGCAACTGGGCCAGTGCATGCTGGCGCCCAAGGTCGAAGCACGCATGCTGCAGGACCTGGCGATTGCGCCCACCGAGAAGGTGCTGGAAATCGGCGCCGGCTCCGGCTACATGGCCGCCCTGCTGGCCCAGCGCGCCCAGCGCGTCATTTCGCTGGAGATCGAGCCTGAACTCGTGACGCTGGCACGCGCCAACCTGCAGAAGGCCGGCATCCTCAACGCCGAAGTGCGCCAGGGCGACGGCGCCAAGGGCGTGCCGGTGGAAGGCCCGTTCGATGTCATCGTGCTGAGCGGTTCGGTGGCCGAAGTGCCGCACAAGCTGCTGGAGCACCTCAAGCGCGGCGGCCGCCTGATGGCCATCGTGGGTGATCAGCCGGTGATGCGCGCCACCCTGATCACGCGCACCGGTGACGCCGAATACCGTACCACCCAAGCCTGGGACACGGTGGCACCGCGCCTGCTGAATTTCCCGGAACACTCGCGTTTCAACTTCTGAGGCGGCCATCGCAACCGTACGACCATGATTGAACACATCCACCCTGGTGATCTCTCGGACTGGCTCGAGAAGATGAAAGTCCACGGCCAGCCCCTGGTGCTGGACGTGCGCGAGCCCTTCGAGCTGCAGCAGGCCAGCATCAAGGCCGACGGCTTTGAGCTGGTGCACATCCCCATGGGGGTGATTCCGCCGCGCCTGGGTGAGCTCGACCCGAGCCGGCCGGTGGCCTGCATGTGCCACCACGGCGGGCGCAGCATGCAGGTGGCGGCCTTTCTGGAAAACCGCGGCTTCAAGCATGTGGCCAACATCAGCGGCGGCATCAACGCCTGGTCGATGCAGGTCGACCCCAGCGTACCGCGCTACTGAGCCGAACGACACCTATCTCTGCGAGCCCAAAGGACGATCATGAAAACCTTCCGCCTACTGCCTCTGACACTTGCTGTTGGCGCTGCCCTGGCCTTGCCCGCACAGGCCCAGAGCCTGCTCGACCTCTACGAGTCGGCACGCGGCTACGATGCAGCCTACCAGTCGGCCAAGGCCCAGTACGACGCCAACCTGCACAAGGCCGATCAGGCCAAGGCCAACCTGCTGCCCACCATCGGCCTGTCGGCCTCGGCCTCCAACACCAGCCTGAATTACGAGACCGTCAACCCGGGTCCGATTCCTGCCAACCGCAGCTTCGACAACCAGAGCACCTCCGTCAGCCTGAGCCAGCCCCTGTACCGCCCGGCCAACCTGGCCAGCTACGAGCAGGGCAAGCGCCAGGCCGACTTGGCCGAAGCCCAATTGCGCGCCGCCGAGCAGGACCTGATCGTGCGCATCAGCCAGGCCTACTTTGACGTGCTCAATGCCCAGGACACGCTGGCCTTCGTCGGGGCGCAGAAAACCGCCGTGGCGGAGCAACTGGCTTCGGCCAAGCGCAACTTCGAGGTCGGCACCGCCACCATCACCGACACGCGCGAGGCACAGGCCCGCTACGACCTGGTGATTGCGCAGGAAATCGCCGCCGACAACGATCTGCGCGTCAAGAAACTCGCCCTCGACCAGCTGGTCGGCAAGACCGGCACCGCACCGAAACCGCTGGCTGCAGCCGAACTGCCGGCCCTGCTGCCCGCCGATGTCGGCGTCTGGGTCGAGCAGTCGCAAGACATCCACCCCAGCATCAAGCAGGCCAGGATTGCGCTCGACGTGGCCAAGCTGGAAAGCGAAAAAGCCGTGGCGGGCCACAAGCCCACCCTGGACCTGACCGCCAGCTACAACCTCAACAGCAACGTGGGCGGCACCTCGCTGGCCACCACGTCCAGCCGGACCAACAGCTCGTCAGTCGGCGTGAGCTTCAACCTGCCGCTGTTCGCCGGTTTTGCCACGCAGAACCGCGTACGCGAAACCCTCTCGCTCGAAGAGAAAGCCCGGGCCGATCTGGAGAACTCCCAGCGCACGGTGGCACAGGGGACACGCGCCGCCTACTTCGGCGTGGTCTCCGGCCTGGGCCAGGTCAAGGCGCTGCAGGCCGCCGAGGCCTCCAGCCAGAGCGCGCTGGATGCCAACAAGCTGGGTTACCAGGTGGGTGTGCGCATCAACATCGACGTGCTGAACTCGCAAAGCCAGCTCTACCAGACCAAGCGTGACCTGGCCAAGGCCCGTTACGACGTGCTGGTCGGCGGCCTCAAGCTGCGTCAGGCCAGCGGCTCGCTCAAGGCCGACGACCTGCAGAGCGTCAACAACCTGCTAGCCAAGTAAACCCAGTATCGCGGCGACCGTTTGCTCGGTCGCGCCGCGGTGAGCCTGCGCAAATCGGCGGGCCGCCACCGCCATGTCGGTCCGACGCGCACCATCCGTCACCAGGCCGCAAGCGGCCACCACGGCCTCGCGCAAACTGGCGTGACGCGAGGCAGCACCGGCCGCTTGCGCCAGTTCGGCCGCTTCGCTGAAATTGAAGGTGTGCGGCCCCATCAGCACCGGGCAGGCACACGCCGCCGCCTCGATCAGGTTCTGCCCGCCCAAGGGCGCAAAGCTGCCACCCAGCAAGGCGGCATCGCTCAAGCCGTAGTACAGCGCCATCTCGCCCAGGGAGTCACCGAGCCAGACCGTCGACGGCTGGGCTGCGGCCGCTTGCGCGCCCCACGCGCTGCGGCGCGACACGGCGAACCCTTGCGACTCGATCAGCGCCGCCACCTCGTTGAAGCGCTGCGGGTGACGCGGCACGATCAGCCATTGCACGGCGCGAACCTGATTTGCTATCAAATCAGGAGCAACTGGCGCAGATTCGACAGGCCCGGAGGGCTGAAAAGACTTCAAGACCTGCAGGAACTCCGCTTCCTCGCCCTCGCGCGAACTGGCGAACATGACCACCGGCCGGCCCAACTGGGCACGCCAGGCATGCCCCTGCGCCAGTTGTCCGGCGTTCGGCATCGCATCGAACTTGAGGTTGCCGAACACACCTTGCACCGGTGCACCGAGAGTGGCAAACCGCGCCGCGTCATCCTGCGTCTGCGCCCACACCGCCGTCAGGCGGCGATAGGCCGGCCGAGACAGCCACGCCAGCCGCTGCGCCTGCCGCATCGACTTCTCGGAGAGGCGCGCATTGGCCAACACCAGCGGCACCTCGGCGCGTGCGCAGGCGGCCACCAGATTGGGCCAGACCTCGGTCTCCATCAGGATGCCGATGCGCGGCCGGAAATGGGCCAGGAAGCGCTGCACCGCACCCGGCGTGTCCCACGGCAACCAAGCCTGCACATCACCCGCGCGCAGCAGCTGCTTGCCTTCGGCACGGCCGGTCGCCGTACCGTGCGTGAGCAAGAGGCGCATCTGCGGCAAGGCCTCGCGCAAACGTGCCAGCAGCACGGCGGCGGCACGGGTTTCACCGAGCGAGACCGCATGCACCCAGATCGTCTGGCCGTCGGCCGGCAGCGGCGGCAGCGCGTAGTGGCCAAAGCGTTCGTCCACGGCATCCAGATAACCCGGCTCCTTCAGGCCACGGCGCGCGATCTTGCGCCGCAGCAGCGGTTGGGCCAGCCACGTGAAGCCAGAGTAGAGCCAACGCATCATGCCTGTCCACCGTTGGAGGAAACGATCCGCCAGGCCTGCCACACGGCATCGACCGATGGCGCCGGCTGGGCATAAACACAACGCTGGCGTGGCCGGTTGATCGGCCCGGTGCGCCAAGCGGTGTCGAAGTTGTAGAGCTGCACATGCGGCAGGTCGAGTGCCACCGCGATGTGGCTCAAACCGCTGTCGACACCGATCACGCCGGCACAGCCGGCCAAGGCATCGGTCAGTGCATCGAGCGCCAGACGCGGCCAGACGCGGGCGTGCGCCATCTCGCGTGCCATGGCCTCGCTGCGCCGCTGCTCGGCATCGGTGCCGTGCAGCAACGCGACATCGAAACCGGCAGCATCCAGACGCGCCGCCAAGTCGAGCCAGTGCGCCAGCGGCCACTCCTTGTCGGCACGCGAGGTGCCGTGCACCAGCGCCACGCAGGGGCGGCCTGTCGCACTCGAAATTGCTCTATTTTCAGGAGCGGTTCGCGCAGTCTTTACCTGGGCTACAAGCCCAAAAGACTCTACATCCGGCATGGCGTAACCCAGCGCACGGGCACACAGCTCACGCCCGCGCCGCACGGCGTGCACGTGCGGCTCGATGGTTATCGCGACATCGGCCACCCAGCGCGTCGGCGCTTCATAACCCGAGCCGTCGGTCTGATTGGCCAGTGCGTAACGTCGGCCGGTCGACGTCAGCCGCGCCAGCCAGGCCACCAGGGCCGACTTGGTGAGGCCCTGCAGATCGATCACCGCGTCGTAGGCCTCACGCTGCAGTTCGGCCTTGAAGGCACGCCACTCTGCACGCGTAGCGGCCGCGAACGGCGCCTTGCGCCAACGCCGCAGCTCGCAGGGAATGACGCGCCGCACGCCGGCGCAACGCAGCGCCAGCGGCGCAAAGCTGCGCTCGACCACCCAGTCGATCTGGGCTTGCGGCAAGGCACGCCGGATGTCCTGCACCGCCGGCATGGCGTGCACCACATCGCCCAGCGACGAGAGTTTGACGATCAGGATTTTCAAGACGTATTCGCCGTCTTCAGTGCGCTGCCTCGGCAAAGGAAGCATCGGGTTTGACCTGCCTCAGCAGCGCCAGCATCTCACCTTCGATGCGGTGCAGTGCCTCGGGCGTGTGACCCTCGAAGCGCAGCACCAGCACCGGCGTGGTGTTGGAGGCGCGGATCAGGCCAAAACCATCGGGCCAGTCGACACGCACGCCGTCAATCGTATTGACCTGGGCCGGCGCCGCGAAGGACGCCTTCTTCACCAATTCATCCACCAGCCGGTGCGGTTCGCCCTCGGCGCATTTCACATTCAGTTCGGGGGTGGAGAAACTCGTCGGCAGCGCATTGAGCACGGCGCTGGCGTCCTTGGCACGGCTCAGGATCTCCAGCAGACGGCAGGCGGCGTAGGTACCGTCGTCGAAACCGAACCAGCGTTCCTTGAAGAAGATGTGGCCGCTCATCTCGCCGCCCAGCGGCGAGTCGATCTCCTTCATCTTGGCCTTGATCAGCGAGTGGCCGGTCTTGAACATCAGGGCCTGGCCACCGGCCGCCTGAATGGCCGGCGCCAGACGCTGCGAGCATTTCACATCGAACACGATGGTGCCACCCGGCACACGCGTGAGCACGTCCTGCGCGAACAGCATCATCTGCCGGTCGGGGAAGATGTTCTGGCCGTCCTTGGTCACGATGCCTAGGCGGTCGCCATCACCGTCGAAGGCCAGGCCAAGTTCGGCGTCGCTGCTCTTGAGCGCCGCCATCACGTCGCGCAGGTTCTCGGGTTTGCTCGGGTCGGGATGGTGGTTCGGGAAGGTGCCATCCACTTCGCTGTGCAGTTCGGTCACCTCGCAGCCGAGCGCACGCAGGATGGCCGGGGCCGAGGCACCGGCCACGCCGTTGCCGGAATCGACCACGATTTTCATCGGACGCGCCAGCTTGATGTCACCGACGATGCGGTCGCGGTACGGGGCGTACACATTCAGGTGCTGCACTGTGCCTGCGGTATTCAGGTCCCAGGACTCGGCCTCCATCGTTCGGCGCAGCGCCTGGATCTCTTCGCCGTAGATGGCACGGCCGGCCAGCACCATCTTGAAGCCGTTATAGTCAGCCGGGTTGTGGCTGCCGGTGACCTGGATGCCGCTGCTGCACACCGTGCTGGCGGCAAAGTAGAGCATGGGCGTGGTGACCATGCCAACGTCGATCACGTTGATGCCAGTTTCTGTGAGGCCACGGATCAGCGCCGCGCTCAGGGCCGGGCCGCTCAGGCGGCCATCGCGCCCTACCGCCACCGTGGTTTCGCCGGCCTGGCGCGCGGCCATGCCGAAAGCGCGGCCCAGGGCTTCGGCCACGGCCTCGTTCAGCGTGGCGGGCACGATGCCGCGGATGTCATAGGCTTTGAAAATCGATGCAGCAACTTGCATGGGAATGGGTTCACTCAGGGTTTCTTGTGCTGCGCCGATTGTAGGCGGCGGCCACTGCGAACCCTGCCTGCCGAGTGCCCCGCCCGGCGGGTGGCGCGCGTATCATGCGGGCACCATGTCCGGCCGCGTCGCGCACTCCCAGCCGCTATCAAAACAATAGCTGCCGGCGCCAAAAGGACGAGGGTTGAGGATTGAATCGGCATGAAATTCAGCACCCACCTGCAAACCACCGTGTTCGACAGCCCACTGGGGCCGATCACGCTGGCGGCCAGCGCGCAGGGCCTGGCCGGCGCCTGGTTCGAGGGCGACCTGCACCGGCCCGACACCTCCGTCTGGCCGGCCGCGCCCGCCCACCCGCTGCTGCTGCAGGCACAGCAGCAATTGCAGGCCTACTTTGCCGGCCAGCGCCGCCGCTTCAACCTGCCGCTGGACCTGAGCTTCGGCACGGCCTTCCAGCAGGCTGTCTGGCGCGCCCTGCTGGCGCTGCCGTTTGGCAGCCACACCAGCTACGGTGCGCTGAGTGCCCAGTTGGGCAACCCCAAGGCCGTGCGTGCTGTGGGCGCGGCGGTGGGCCGCAACCCGCTGATCATCGTCGTGCCCTGCCACCGCGTGCTGGGTGCCGACGGTTCGCTCACCGGCTTTGCCGCCGGATTGCCACGCAAGCAGGCACTGCTGCAACTCGAACAGATCACCTTCCGCCCATGAACTCCAGCCGCAAGACCAAACGCCGCAACAAGCTGCACAAGCCACGCAACCCGCTGGTGGCGCCCGTCATGCAGCGCCAGGCCGGCGCGCACCGCAAATCGGGCAAAGCCCTGCGCCGGGCCGAGAAGATGGCACTGCGCAAGAACGAGGAGACCTGAGCACGCGACTTGCTGGCGTGCCGTCCTGCAGTGACAATCAGCCTCATACCGTCAACACGAAAGGACCCACCATGAAAGGCGACGCCAAAGCCATTGCTTTCCTGCAGGCCCAGCTCAAGAACGAGCTGACCGCCATCAACCAGTACTTCGTGCACTACCGCATGCTCAAGCACTGGGGCCTGGACAAGCTGGCGAAGAAGGAATACGAAGAGTCCATCGGCGAGATGAAGCATGCCGACCTGCTGATGGACCGCATCTTCATGCTTGACGGCCTGCCCAATCTGCAGGATCTGGGAAAGCTCGGCATCGGCGAGGACGTGCCCGAGATCCTGCGTTGCGACCTGGCGCTGGAACAAGGCGCACAAGCCACCGTCAAGGACGGCATGGCCTACTGCGAAAGCGTGCGCGACTACGTCTCGCGCGACCTGCTGCAGAAGATCCTGGACGACACGGAGGAGCACATCGACTTCCTGGAAACCCAGATCGAGCTGATCGAGAAGGTCGGACTGCCAAACTACCTGCAAAGCCAGATGGGTGAAGTGAGCTGACGCTTACACCCAGGCATCCGGACAGCAAACTGCCGGCCGGATGCCTTTTCGTGCCGGCATTTCCCCCTGCTGCATCATGGTCAAACGCAAATAGAAGTAATTCGCATTTATACTCGCCGCATCAACAGTATTGCCAGGTGAGTCAACATGATTGTTTGCGTCTGCAAGCGCGTCAGTGACCGGGACATTGCCCGCCATGCATCGGCCGGCATGGACTTCGATGACATCCAGTTTGAACTGGGCATCGCCACACAGTGCGGCCGCTGCGAAGATTGCGCGCGCGATGTGGTGGAGAGGCACCGCACAGCCGCAGCCCACCACGCGCATCCCCAACCGGCCCTGCCGCTGCCCAGCTACCGCGCCATCCCCATCATGCTGGCCGCCGCCTGAACCCTGCACAGCAGACCAGGAGCCCCAGCAAAAAAGCCACCGCTCGCGGTGGCTTTTTTGTGGGCGTCTTGCCGGCTCAGAACTTGTAGCCAATGCCCAGGGAGAAGATCTCCCCCTTGAAACCGGCAACCGTGCCATTGCTGAACGTCTTGTCGGTGAACTTGATCGAGTCATAGCCGGCCTGCCAGAAAAGGTTCTGGTCGATCATGGCCCGGAAGCCCAAGCCATAACCCCAGCCTTGCAGCGAGGCCGTGCTGGTCCCATCGTTGGAGGCGCCATTGGCGGAGATGGACGAGACCTTGGCAAAAATCAGAACCTTGTTGTTGACGGCAACGGCCGGAATGATATCGAGTGAATAACGGTCTTTGGTGTACGCATCGTTCCCGTTGGCATAAAGCCCTGCCTTGCGGTTGGTGGTGTTGGCCGTGGCTCCCACCCCCAGCAGGAAATTGCTGCCTAGCGCCCAGTTGTACTGGGCTTGCACGGCCAGACCGGTGCTGTTGCCGCTGTCAGACCGACCACCCGAATCCACGGTGGAGCGATCGAACTCCGCGTTGGCACCCAGACTGAAACCTTCGAAGTTCTTGGCTTGCGCCAGCGCCTGTGTTGAGGAAAGCGCTGCCACCACTGCCGTCAATGCAAAGAGTTTTTTCATAAAGCCTCCAGCAAGTTGAACTGGAAATACTAGTCATTCGCTGCCGGATTTCAATACGCCTCCCCATCATCCGGGGCACTGGCAGGTAAATCCTGTAACGGTGATCAAGCCGATCCCCATCAGCCACAGCGCACATGGGTCTGAGGTCTGTAGCTGGGAGCGAAGGGAAAAAGGAAGTGCCGTGATTGCCGGGCGCGAGTGACAATCAGACAAGAAAGAAACAGAAACGAAATACGGGGCACAAGGCCCCGTATTTGCTAGCGTTTTGGCGGAGTGGACGGGACTCGAACCCGCGACCCCCGGCGTGACAGGCCGGTATTCTAACCAACTGAACTACCACTCCTGGTAGCGGTAACGTTCGCTCTTTCGAGCCAAGTCGCCGGCTCTTGCGAGCGGGCTGTTACCGACTTGTGCCGTCTCATCTGACGATGAATTTGGCGACCCTACGGGGATTCGAACCCCGGTACTCACCGTGAAAGGGTGATGTCCTAGGCCTCTAGACGATAGGGTCAAAACCTGTGGACTGTTCCAGTCGATACTTTGGTGGTGGAGGTAAACGGGATCGAACCGATGACCTCTTGCATGCCATGCAAGCGCTCTCCCAGCTGAGCTATACCCCCTCACTCACGTCGTTGCAGTTTTGTTTTCACAAAAAAGCAATTTCGTTTGTATCGAGCCTTGAATTATAGACTGAAATTCAGGCCATCTGCAAGCGACTCAAAACTTTTTCGCGTGTCAGCAGTTCGAGCACCGCATCGAGCGACGGCGTCTGCGGTGTGCCCAGCACCAGCACGCGCACCGGCATGGCCAGTTGCGGCATCTTCAGGCCGCAGGCGCCCAGCACCTCCTTGATGGCGGCAGCGATCGAGGCCTTGTCCCACGCGCAGGCGCTCAACTTCTCGACCAGCTGCGCCAGCGCCGGCTTGATGGCGTCGGTCACATGCTGCGCCAGCTCTTCGGCCTTCGGCGTCACGTCGGCATAAAAGGCCTGAGCCCAGTCGGCCAGTGCCACCGTGGTGTCGCAGCGGTCCTTGAACAGGCCACAGATGCGCGGCAGACGCTCGTCTGCGGTGATGCCGCGCTTTTGCAGCTGCACGGCCACCAAGGGTGCCAAGGCATCATCGGCCATGGCCTTGAGGTGCTGGGCATTGACCCAGCGCAGCTTGGCCTCGTCGAACTGCGCGGCGCTGCGGCCCAGGTGGTCAAGGTCGAACCACTGCAGGAACTGCGCGCGCGTGAAGATCTCGTCGTCGCCATGGCTCCAGCCCAGGCGCGCCAGGTAGTTGACCATGGCATCGGGCAGGTAGCCTTCGTCGCGGTACTGCGTCACGGCCTTGGCGCCGTTGCGCTTGCTCATCTTCTCGCCCTGCTCGTTCAGCACGGTGGGCAGGTGGGCGTAGACCGGCGGCTCCTTGCCCAGCGCCTTGAAGATGTTGATCTGGCGCGGCGTGTTGTTGATGTGGTCGTCACCGCGAATCACATGGGTCATGGCCATGTCGATGTCGTCCACCACCACGCAGAAGTTGTAGGTGGGCGTGCCGTCGGGGCGCGCAATCACCAGGTCATCCAACTCGTCGTTGCTGATCTCGATGCGGCCCTTGACCTTGTCGTCCCATGCCACCACACCGCCCTGCGGGTTCTTGAAGCGCAGCACCGGCTTCACGCCCTCGGGAATGGGCGGCAGGGTCTTGCCCGGTTCGGGGCGCCAGGTGCCGTCGTAGCGCGGTTTCTGCTTGGCGGCCATCTGGCGCTCGCGCAGCGCGTCAAGTTCCTCCATGCTCATGTAGCAGGGATAGACGTGGCCGGCAGCCTGCAGCTCGGCTAGCACGACCTTGTAGCGGTCCATGCGCTGCATCTGGTAGAACGGGCCTTCGTCGTAGTCCAGGCCGAGCCAGGACATGCCTTCGATGATCACATCCACCGCAGCCTGCGAGGAACGGTCGAGGTCGGTGTCTTCAATGCGCAGGATGAAGTCGCCACCGTTGGCACGCGCAAAAGCCCATGGGTAGAGCGCCGAGCGGATGTTGCCCAGATGGATGAAACCCGTCGGGGACGGTGCGAAACGGGTACGGATACGTTGTGTCATAAGCAACTCAATAAGCACCGTTGCGGCTGAGTCTGCTGGCAGATTCCGACAGACTCAGCCCGAACGGGTAATGATTCAAACCAAAGTCGTCAGACCGCGCGTCATGTCGGCTTGCACGTCTTGCGGGTGCTCCAGCCCCACGGCCACGCGGATCAGGCCCTGGCCGATGCCGGCCGCCTGGCGCTGCGCTTCGGACAGCTTGCCGTGCGAGGTGCTGGCCGGGTGGGTCAGCAAGGTCTTGGTGTCGCCCAGGTTGGTGCAGATCGACAGGGTCTGCAAGGCGTCCAGCACATGGAAGGCGCGCGCGCGTGCCTGCTCGGGGCTGTCGGCCTTCACGTCGAAAGACACCACCGCGCCACCCAGACCCGACATCTGCTTCATGGCCAGCGCATGCTGCGGGTGGCTCTGCAACCCCGGGTAGTAGACACGGGCCACGGCCGGATGGGCCTCCAGCCAATGCGCCAACTCCAGCGCCAGCGCGCTCTGGGCGCGCATACGCAAGTCCAGCGTCTCCAGCCCCTTGAGCACGACCCAGGCGTTGAAGGGCGACAGCACCATGCCGCTGTTCTTCTGCACCGGCAGGAACTTCTCGTTCACCATTTTTTCACTGGCGCACAGGGCGCCGGCCATGACGCGGCCCTGGCCGTCAAGGTACTTGGTGCCCGAATGCATCACGATGTCGGCACCCAAGCGCATGGGGCGCTGCAGTGCCGGCGTGGCAAAGCAGTTGTCGACCGCCAGCAGCGCGCCGGCGTTGTGCGCCAGCTCGGCCAAGGCAGCGATGTCGCACACCTCGGTCAGCGGGTTGGTCGGCGTCTCGGCAAACAGCAGGCGCGTGGTGGGGCGGATGGCATTTTTCCAGGCAGCCAGATCGGTCTGCGGCACGACCGTGGACTCGACGCCAAAACGCGCGAACTCGCTGCCGATCAGCTTGATGGTGGAGCCGAACATGGACTGCGAGAACACCACATGGTCGCCGGCCTTCAGCAGGCTGAAGCACATCAGCATGATGGCGGCCATGCCAGAGGACGTTGCCATGCAGGCCTCGCTGCCTTCCAGGGCGGCCAGGCGCTGCTCCATGCTGCGCACCGTCGGGTTGCCCGAGCGGCCGTAGGTGTCACCCTCCTCCTCGCCGGCAAAACGGCGCGCCTGCGACTCGGCGCTGGACTGCACGTAACCGCTGGTCAGGAACAGGGCCTCGGAGTTTTCACCGTACTGGCTGCGCTCAACCGCGGCGCGCACGGCCAGCGTCTGCAAGTGCAGGCCTTCGTGCAAGGGACGCTGGCTCATGCTCACTCCCCTTGATGGTTGGGCAAGGCCAGGCGCGAAGTGTCGGCGTCGTCCTCACTGCCCTTGACGCGGTTGGAATTCAGGCGCTCGATGTCGTCGGCATGGATATCGCCGGTCACATAAACACCGTCAAAGCAGGAGGCATCAAAACCGTTGAGCTTGTCGCTCAGCGAGCCGATGGCCTGCTTCATGGCGTCGACGTCCTGGTAGATCAGCGCGTCGCAGCCGATGATCTGACGCACCTCTTCCACCGTGCGGCCATGGGCCACCAGTTCCTCGACGGTGGGCATGTCGATGCCGTAGACATTGGGAAAACGCACCGGCGGCGCAGCGCTGGCCATGTAGACCTTGTTGGCACCGGCTTCGCGCGCCATCTGCACGATCTCGCGGCTGGTGGTGCCACGCACGATGGAGTCGTCCACCAGCAGCACGTTGCGGCCCTTGAACTCGCTGCCGATCACGTTGAGCTTCTGGCGCACGCTCTTCTTGCGCACCGCCTGGCCCGGCATGATGAAGGTGCGGCCGACGTAACGGTTCTTCACGAACCCTTCACGGTAGGGCAGGCCCAGCAGCTGTGCCAGCTGCATGGCACTGGGGCGGCTCGATTCGGGGATCGGGATCACCACATCGATCTCGTCCGGCGGCACGGTGGAGACCACGCGCTTGGCCAGGGTCTCGCCCAGGTTCAGACGCGCCTGGTAGACCGAAATGCCGTCCATCACCGAGTCAGGACGGGCCAGGTAGACGAATTCGAAGATGCAGGGGTTCAGGCGCGGCGTCTCGGCGCACTGCTGGGCCTGCACGTTGCCCTGCAAGTCGACGAACATCGCCTCGCCGGGCTGGATGTCGCGCTCGAACACATGGCCGGTGCCTTCCAGCACCACCGATTCGCTGGCCAGCATGACAGTGCCGTCCGGGCTGCGGCCCATGCACAGCGGGCGGATGCCATAGGGGTCGCGGAAGGCCAGCACGCCGTGGCCGGCAATCAGGGCGATCACGGCATAGGAGCCACGGATGCGCTTGTGCACCTGGCGCACGGCGGCGAACACGTCGCTCACCTGCAGCGCCTTGCCGCGCGTGGCCTTGTCCAGCTCGTCGGCCAGCACGTTGAGCAGCACCTCGGAGTCGCTCTCGGTGTTGATGTGGCGGTGGTCGGTGTTGAACAGCTCGGCCTTGAGGGCGTGCGCGTTGGTCAGGTTGCCGTTGTGCACCAGCACGATGCCGAAGGGGGCGTTCACGTAGAACGGTTGCGCCTCTTCCTCGCTGAAGGCATTGCCGGCAGTCGGGTAACGCGCCTGGCCCAGGCCGCAGTTGCCCGGCAGCGAGCGCATGTTGCGGGTGCGGAACACGTCCTTCACCATGCCCTTGGCCTTGTGCATGAAGAACTTGCGATCCAGCTGGGTCACGATACCGGCTGCATCCTGGCCGCGGTGCTGCAGCAGCAGCAGCGAGTCATAGATCAGCTGATTGACGGGTGCGTTGCTGACAACGCCGACGATTCCACACATAGTTCCATCCAGTTCAGGGCCACCTCAGCCTTGCGGCCGGCCGCCCCGTTGCTTCACGGGAGATACTTCCCAAACTCTTCCGGCAACATCGGCTTGAGCCCCTTGAGGGCCGTTGTCGATGCCGTTGCCCCGGTGGACTCCTGCCACCAGGCGCTGCTCTTGAAGGGCGTCATGTGCATCACCACCGTCGCCGCCAACAGCAAAATCACGCCGCGCACCAGGCCGAACACGGCCCCCAGCACCCGGTCCATGGGGCGCAGGCCCACGGACTCCACCAGTTTCTTCATCAGCCAGGCCACCAGGCCGCTGAGGAATACCGTGGCAATGAACACCAGCACAAAACCCGCCGCATAACGGATCATCTCGGTGGCGCCGCTCATCGGCAGCCGCTGCGCCACATCCGGTGCAAACCACTGCGCCAGCACAAAGGCCACGATCCAGGCCAGCACCGACAGCACCTCATACACCAGCCCGCGCCAGGCGCCCAGCGCCAGCGAGGCCAGCAAGACCGCCACAAAAATCCAGTCCAGCGCCGGCATGCCCAGGCTTTGCTCTCGTCGTCTTTACAAGGTGAGGATGGCGGCCGGAAGATCAAGCTTCTTGATCTTGTCTGCCGCCTTGTCGGCCTCGGCCTTGCTGGCAAACGGGCCCACCCGCACGCGGATGCGGCGTCCTTCCTTGGTGTCCACCACATGGGTATAGGTTTTCATGCCGGCGCGCTCCACCTTCAGGCGCACCTCGCGTGCCTTGGTCACGTCGGCAAAAGCGCCCACCTGCACGATGTAACGGTCGTCCGCTGCGGCCGCCGTCTTGGCGGGCTCGGCCTTGGCTTGTTCCTTGGGCGCGTCCTTGCCTTCAAGCAGGGCCTGGGCCTTGGCGCCGCTGTCGGCGGGGGCTTTATCGGCGGCCTTTTCAGGGGCTTTTTCGGGCGCTTTGGCGACCGGTTTCTCAGCGGGTTTTTCAGCCGGCTTGTCGGCCACCTTCTCGGCCGGTTTGGCCTCGACTTTGGCCTCGGCCTTGGGTTCGGGTTTCGGCTCTGCTTTGACTTCGGGCTTGAGCGCTGCCACAGGCGCCACGGCGGGCGGGGCGGAAGCGGCCGGCTGCGCCTGCGGTGCGGGCGTGGCCACCAGCGGCTTGACCTTGGCCTTGTCGGGGATTTCGATCGGGATGTCCACCGCAATCGGGCGCGGCTGCTTGTCCACCAGCAGCGGGAAGCCGATCACGCCGGCCAGCACCAGCACCACGGCGCCGATCAGGCGGTGCCTGGCGCGCTTGCGCATCACCTCGACGCTTTCGGGCTGCGGGGCAGTGGTCGTCTGCTCGTCGCCACCCTTGCGGAACTTGAAAAAAGCCATGTGAATTGGGACTTAAGGGTTCAGGTGCTTGGCTTGGAGGCGCGGCACGCCCTCCTGCAGGACGCCGCCGACCGTGAAGAACGATCCGAAGACCACAATTCTATCAGCGGGGTCTGCCGCGGCGATGGCCGCCTGCAGGGCCTGCATCGGGTCGGCAAAGGCCGCGCCCGTCACCTGCGGGCGCGGGTTCTGCCCCTGCCAGTAGGCCTGCAGGGCGGTGGCCGGTGCGGCACGCGGCGTCGGCAGGTCGGTGAAGTACCAGCGGTCGATCAGCGGCGTGATGCGCGCCAGCATGGGCGCCAGGTCCTTGTCGGCCATGGCGCCGAACACCGCGTGGGTGGTCGGGTAGTAGCCCATGGCGTCCAGGTTGGCTGTGAGCGCGGCCACCGAATGCGGGTTGTGCGCCACGTCCAGCACCAGCGTGGGCTGGCCGGGGATGATCTGGAAGCGCCCCGGCAGCTCGACAAAGGCCAGGCCGTTGCGCACTGCCTGGGCCGTCACCGGCAACTGTTCGCGCAGCGCGGTCAGCGCGGCCAGCACGCCCGAGGCGTTGACCAGCTGGTTGGCGCCGCGCAGCGCCGGGTAGGCCAGGCCGCTGTAGCGCCGGCCACGGCCGGCCCAGCCCCACTGCTGCTTGTCGCCGGAGAAGTTGTAATCCACACCGAAGCGCCACAGGTCGGCGCCGATCTCGGTGGCGTGGTCCAGCACACTTTGCGGCGGCATCGGGTCGCTCACGATGGCGGGCTTGCCGGTGCGCATGATGCCGGCCTTCTCGCGCCCGATGCTCTCGCGGTCGTTGCCGAGGAACTCCATGTGATCGAGGTCGATGCTGGTGATCACCGCACAGTCGGTGTCGATGATGTTGACGGCATCCAGCCGCCCGCCCAGCCCCACCTCCAGAATGGCCACGTCCAGCTTGGCGCGCGCCATGCAGTCGAGGATGGCCAGGGTGGTGAACTCGAAATAGGTCAGCGAGATTTCAGCACCGTTTTCGATCCTGGCCCGCTCCACCCTGGCGAAAGCCACTATCAAATCCGTAGCATTCACCGCTTCGCCCTGCAGCCGAAGCCGCTCTTCGAAGTGCACCAGATGGGGCGAGGTGTAGACCCCGGTGCGGTAGCCGGCCTGGCCCAGGATGGCCTCCAGCATGGCGCAGGTCGAGCCCTTGCCGTTGGTGCCGGCCACGGTGATGACCGGGCAGTCGAAACGCAGCTCCATGCGCTCGGCCACGGCCTTGACCCGATCCAGGCCCAGTTCGATGTTCTTGGGGTGCAGCTGCTCGCAGTGGACCAGCCAATCGTTCAAGGTTTTCATTGGATACCCGTCTTCATACCGGACAATTGTCGTTCATCGCTAACACCCCCGTAGCGGCTGTTGCCGCTTCCCCCTCAAGGGGGTAACGCCAGTAACCCGGCGAAGCCGGTGCCACGGCGTTCCCCGCATAAGATCCCATCCATCTCATTGCCCGACCTGAAATGACCCATTCCATCACCCTCTACGGCATCCCCAACTGCGACACGGTGAAAAAGGCGCGCGCCTGGCTGGCCGACCACGGTGTGGTCGTGCAGTTCCACGACTTCAAGAAACAAGGCGTGCCGGAGCAGCCGCTCGACCACTGGCTGGCCGCGGCCGGCTGGGAAAAGCTGCTGAACCGCCAAGGCACCACCTGGCGCAAGCTCGACGCGGCCACCCAGGCCGGCGTGACCGATGCCGCCAGCGCCCGCGCCCTGATGCTGGCCCAGCCCAGCGTCATCAAGCGCCCGGTGGTTGAATGGTCGGCCACAGAAGTCACCGTGGGTTTCGACGCCGCCGGCTGGCAGGCGAGGCTGAAATAAGCACCTGCCTTAAAATCACGGGTTCGCCCAAGCTACACAACCTAGACGCATCATGAGCACCCAACAATTCGACAACGTGTCCGTCGCCACCAAGGCCAATGTTTACTTCGACGGCAAGTGCGTGAGCCACAGCATCACCCTGGCCGACGGCACCAAGAAATCGGTCGGCGTGGTTCTGCCCGCCACCCTGACCTTCAACACCGGCGCCCCCGAGATCATGGAATGCGTGGCCGGCAGCTGCGAGTACAAGCTCAAGGGCAGCGAGGCCTGGGTCAAGTCCAGCGCCGGCGAGAAGTTCAACGTGCCCGGCAACTCGTCGTTCGAGATCCGTGTGACCGAGCCCTACCACTACGTCTGCCACTTCGGCTGATCCAGCGAGCCCAGGTAGCTCCTCTTTTCATAGCTGCTTGCGCAATATCAGCGCGGGCCAGAGGCCAAAAACATGTCCAACACCATCCTGCAAAACCTCCCCATCGGCCAGAAGGTCGGCATCGCCTTCTCCGGCGGCCTGGACACCAGCGCCGCCCTGCTGTGGATGAAGCTCAAGGGCGCCGAGCCCTACGCCTACACCGCCAACCTGGGCCAGCCCGACGAGCCCGACTACGACGCCATTCCGCGCAAGGCGATGGAATACGGCGCCAAGCTGGCGCGCCTGATCGACTGCCGCCGCCAGCTGGCGCACGAAGGCATTGCCGCACTGCAGGCCGGCGCCTTCCACATCACCACCGCCGGTGCCACCTACTTCAACACCACGCCGCTGGGCCGTGCCGTCACCGGCACCATGCTGGTGGCCGCCATGAAGGAAGACGACGTCAACATCTGGGGTGACGGTTCCACCTTCAAGGGCAACGACATCGAGCGCTTCTACCGCTACGGCCTGCTCACCAACCCGTCGCTCAAGATCTACAAGCCCTGGCTCGACCAGCAGTTCATCGACGAACTGGGCGGCCGAGCCGAGATGAGCGCGTTCATGACGCAGCACGGCTTCGGCTACAAGATGAGCGCCGAAAAGGCCTACAGCACCGACTCCAACATGCTGGGCGCCACGCACGAGGCGAAAGACCTGGAGCACCTCAACAGCGGCATGAAGATCGTCAACCCCATCATGGGCGTGGCCTTCTGGAAGGACGACGTCGAGGTCAAGCGTGAAGAGGTGACCGTGCGCTTCGAGGAAGGCCAGCCGGTGGCCCTGAACGGCAAGACCTTCAACGACCCGGTGGAACTGATTCTGGAAGCCAACCGCATCGGCGGCCGCCACGGCCTGGGCATGAGCGACCAGATCGAGAACCGCATCATCGAAGCCAAGAGCCGCGGCATCTACGAAGCCCCGGGCCTGGCGCTGCTGTACATCGCCTACGAGCGCCTGGTGACCGGCATCCACAACGAAGACACCATCGAGCAGTACCGCGACAACGGCCGCAAGCTCGGCCGCCTGCTCTACCAGGGCCGCTGGTTCGACAGCCAGGCCATCATGCTGCGCGAAACCGCCCAGCGCTGGGTGGCCCGCGCCATCACCGGCGAAGTAACGCTGGAACTGCGCCGCGGCAACGACTACTCCATCCTCAACACCGAGAGCCCCAACCTCACCTACGCGCCCGAGCGCCTGAGCATGGAGAAGGTGGAAGACGCCCCGTTCAGCCCGCTGGACCGCATCGGCCAACTGACCATGCGCAACCTGGACATCACCGACACGCGCGCCAAGCTGGGGATTTATTCCAACACTGGGCTGCTGGAGCTGGGCAAGGGTGAGGACTTTTTGAAGCTGGGCAAGTAAGCACTCCTCAAGCTTCAAACAAAAAGCCCGCCGGCGTCATGCCTGGCGGGCTTTTTGTTGGCCACCGTTGGGCCGATAGACAACAAGTCAACGAATTAATAAGCGCTCTCTGAAACCGTCAACTCCTGACTACTATCTGCGCTTTTGCTCGATCTCATCGTAAAGGGCTGGATAGATGATCCAGTCTGGGCCATCGAAGACGAACCACGTAGCCTTGACAGCAAAAAGCGCCAATAGGCCCCCCAGCGCCAAGACAAACTCCACGGCGCTCCCATAAGTCGCCACAGCATGTTGCAATAACGTCGTGCCACTCAGGCCAATTCTGTCCGCATAGAAGTCTATTAGGCCGATCAATAGAGTCGAAAAAACCAACTGTCCAAAAACCAGATCGGAAGCAACCTTTGCATGCTGCTTCTGCTGGTGCGAGCTGTAGACGTCTAGCGCCATCGGGTCTTTTGCCTTAGAAGCGTACCTATACAACTCACTAGGAAGTACTGCACCTATCGGGCGGCTGAAGTCTCGGGTAGCCCGCATCCAGTTTGGCCAGGGAACGTGGATCAGCAGTTGCCAACCCAGTTGGCGAGCGATCTCTGCCCCAAGCGGCATAACGATTGACATTAGCACGCCAAAAATAAGAACCGCAACGACTAGTAGACCGGCATCGGCAAGTATCTGATCGCTTTGAAAAGACCATTGCGATATATCCCGACCAGTGCGCCATACGAGAAATAGATCCGCAAACAGAACAGTTGAGGCGAGTTGCAGTGTCCAACGAATCTCCCTAGCCTTCTCGATGAGCGTTAGCCCAGATGACAAAGAGGGCTTGTCCGGACTGGTGTTTTCATCCATTCTCATGTGTCTCAGTAGTACTGTCGGATATAACTGTATGCCTTCTCAAAGAGTTCGTCATCGGCGTGCAGCTTGTATTTGAAGAGGGCTTTGCGCAATGCCTTCTTCACCTCCCGCTCGCCAGCCTGTGTGCCTTGCCAGCCTGGGAATCGAACCAGCCGCACGATTTCATCAATATCCGCGACCACGCGCTCGACCATGATGGGCGTCTCGGCGGTCTTCACCTCGTTGAACAGCTCCGTCAGCGCCGCCTTGCCACGATCCTCGTCTTCTTCGGGTGGTACTTCCTTCTCGGCTTGCAGGGTCTCTTTGGCGATCTCCAGCAACTGTTTCAGAAACTCAACGCTGTTGATCTGTCCGGATTCAAAACGATCCTTCAAAGCGTCGAGCCGCTCTGACAGCTTCTTGAACTTCGGGTTGCCGCCATGCCCACGCAGTCGGCGTTTGAGCTTGATCTCGATCTCCTTGGCCTTCTTCGGGTCAGGGTTTGACAGTACCGCCTCTAGCAAGTCGGCATCCAGCACCAGGGTGTCGAGGTCATCCCGCACGGCATCGACATGCACGTTCTGGTGAATCAGCTCAATGGTCTTGGCACCCAGCGAATGCCAGATCAGCTTGCCGTGGCCACTGGACGGCTGCACCGACTGGTACACCTGCGACAGCCACTTGTAGTCTTTCTCGTACGGCCCAAGCACAGTGTCCGGCGACAGGGCCTCCCAGATTTTGTTGAGCACGCTGTATTCGGCCGCAAAGTTGTCGCGCACCGTGTTGTTAGGCAAACATTCCTGCGCGGCCATCAGCCCCTCGTAACCCTGCCGGTCTCGGTCAATGCCGGGGAAGAACGCCAGGCACTTCTGCATGGCTTCCGGCAGCTTGTCTTTCAGCTCCTGGATGTTGCTGATCACCTGCTTGACGCTCTGGTCATCAAACTCCAGTGCAGCGGCCACGTCATCAAAGATGCCTAAGTAATCCACAATCAAGCCATGCGTCTTCTGCTCGGAGTAAGTGCGGTTCACCCGGCAGATGGCCTGCAACAGCGTGTGGTCGCGCAGAGGCTTGTCCAGGTACATGGCCTGCAAGATCGGCGCGTCGAAGCCGGTCAGCAACTTGGCCGTGACAATGATCAGCTTCAGCGGGTCGGCCGGGTCGCGGAAGCGATCCAGCAGTCGCTCCTCCTCGTCGCGGCTGCGGTCGTAGGGCGCGTACTCTGGGTGTTCCTTTTTGTCTGCCGCCTGTACCGACATGACGATGTCCGTCGCCTCGGGCGGCAGCAACTTATCCAACTCCGCCTTGAACAGCAGGCATGATTCCCGGTCGAAGGTGACGATCTGCCCTTTGAAGCCATTCGGCTCCACTTTGGTCTGGAAGTGCTCAACAATGTCTTCGCAGATCTTGCGGATGCGCTCGGGCGTCTTGACCAGCACCGCCATCTTGGCGGCGGTCTTGGCCAGGTTGTCCTTGTCCAGATCCGAAAGGCCGCCGGTCAGGTCTTTGTACGCTGCGTCCAGCGCTGCCTTGTCGATGTGCAGGTCGATCAATCGGGGCTCGAAGTGCAGCTTCAGCGTGGCACCGTCGCGGATGGACTCCTCAAAGCCGTAGCGGCTCATGTAGCCCTTCTCGTCTTCGTCGGCGCCGAAGGCGTAGAAAGTATTGCGGTCGGCACGGTTGATCGGCGTACCGGTCAGGCCGAACAGAAACGCGTTGGGCAGGGCCTCACGCATCTTGCGGCCCAGGTCGCCTTCCTGCGTGCGGTGGGCCTCGTCGACCAGAGCGATGATGTTGCTGCGGTCGTTCAGGCTGCCCGTGGCCTCGCCAAACTTGAAGATCGTGGTGATGATGATCTTGCGCACATCCTGCGCCAGCAACTGCTGCAGTTTCTCGCGGGTTTCAGCCTTCTCCAGGTTAGGGATGTCGGCCCCGGTGAAGGTGCCGGTGATCTGGGTATCCAAATCAATCCGATCCACCACGATCAGCACGGTGGGGTTCTTCAGTCCGGCATGCATACGCAGTTTCTGCGCGGCAAAGACCATCAGCAGAGATTTGCCCGAGCCCTGGAAGTGCCAGATCAGGCCCTTCCTGGGGTAACCCGCCAGTACACGCTCGACGATCTTGTTGGCCGCTTCAAACTGCTGGTAGCGGCAAATGATCTTGATGCGCTGCTTCCTCTTGTTGGTGGCGAACAGAGTGAAGCTGCCAAGGATGTCCAGCACCACGTGTGGCCGCAGCATGCTCTCAGCGGACAGTTTGAGCGATTTCAGCGGGTGGTGCTGACCATCGTCGCCATCACCATCCAGATGCCAAGGGCCCCAGTCCTTGACAGGCAGCCCGATGGAACCATAGTGGTAGGCCTTGCCCTCGGTGGCCACCGAGAACACATTACAGACGAATAGCTCCGGCACGTACTTCTCGTAGTCGTCGTGCACCTGCACCGCGCCATCGACCCAGCTAATGCATTTCTTGACCGGCGTTTTGGCCTCGATGAGCACCAACGGCAGTCCGTTGACCAAGAGCACCAGATCGGCACGGCGCTCGGTGGGGCCAGCACGGTAGGTGTACTGCTGGGTGACGATGTAATGGTTCTGCGACAGGTCATCCAAGTCGATCAGCCGCACCGGCACATGCTCGTTGTTGTGGCCGAAAGGCATTGAGCGCTCGCCACGCATCCACGCGGTCATTTCCTCGTTGGCGCGGATCAGGCCATCCGATCGCACCGACAGCACGATGGCGCGCAGCTTGTAGAGCACTTCATCGGCGCGGTCGGGCTGAGCGGCAATCTCTGGGTTCAGGCGGATCAGCGCCTCGCGCAGCCAGGGTTCGACCAGCACTTCCTGAATCTGGCGCGGCACCTCAGACGGAGCAGCGTAGCGCCAGCCGATGCCTTTGGGGCTGGGGCCGTAGCTGGCTTGAGGTTCCTGGACGGCGTTGGTTGCGGCAGCCTTGATTGGGCCGGCGAGCAGATCGCGGACGTAGGCTTCGACGGTGTTAGATTCAGTAAAACCCATGGTTAATGCTCTCCCGCAAGCGCATCTACAAGCGTCTTGGTTTTTACTTTCTTTGCCTTGTCTAATTGGTCGCTGACATCTGAAATGCCATCTGCAATGGCAGTCAGCACATGAGCGATATCCTTCTGTTCCTGCTGGGGAGGAAATGGCAATTGGAGTTCTGAAAGTTGCTCAACGGGGAGATGCCGAATCGTGGTTCCCGTCGCAACACCCTCCAAAATCCCTCGTCTTGCGCAATATCGCAGGTAATGGAACATGAACTCCGGGATGTCGTTTTCAGTTTTTGGGCGAAGCCTATGCAGAGCTTTCTGATACAGCATTCCGGGAATGGCTTCCTTCCAAATCGCGGCTCTACCAATTTCACCGCCCTCGCATACAAGCAGATCACCGTAGCGAAGCGAGTATTTCGCTATCTCCCGCTCGTCAAATGACATCTGTGGTAGCTCAGAAAAATCAAATCCACCCCAGAGTACGTTGTTGTTTTTGATGTATGTCTTCTGGTTTTCGCCAAGACGGGACTTTTCTGAACTCATCTTGCCGAGTTGTATGTCATAGCACTTTTTTACTTTTTTAGGAGTGGCGTTCGGTAGATTTTCAAAGGCATCCAAAAGTGCTGATTCATAGAGCCTCTCGCCTGCTGCCTTTGCCTCTATGAGGGATTCAAGGACCGATTCAACTGCCGAAAGCAATTCCAGAATTCGTCGCTGCTCGTCGGGTGGGGGGAGCGGAAACTCGAACCTGGCCAGATCAGAGAAGTTGATGTAAGGATTGACCGAGCCTTTAGAGTTTTTTACCGAAAACGCGTTAAACGCCTCCGCCTGCATCAGGAACGGCAGGAATTCTGGCAGGAGCTCCAAGTAGTTCTTCGGCTCCAGCACGAAAGTCGTGTTAGCGCAAATTCCATCGAAATCAGCGATCGCAACTTTTCGCAAATAGGTTCGGCGTGAACCATACAGGACTTGCCCTGGCTTGAACCGCATGTGGAAGGCAGGCCCTAAATATCCCGAGCCAATCTCGCCCCATCGGCGGAGACGCAGGTCATCGGTGTCCATGTGGTCACCAGCTATGTAGCGCTCTAGGCCAGAGGTTTCCGGGTCAGCTTTTTCTTTGCATTGGCGCACCACGTCGCCGAATTTCACCCGTCGCCAGCCGGGCTTCAGGGCTTTATTGTTCTTGTCAGACACGCTCGATGTCCTCCACGATCAGTCCATCCAGCGTTTCAACCAGCGCATCCATCTGCTGCCAGAACGCGCGGCCATCGGTTTGCCATTGGTCCCAGGCAGAGCGCAGCGACACCGCGTCGCCATTGCTGTCGGTGGCGACGGCTGCAGCGTCACGCTTCACGTACAGCGGGATCGATAGATTGGCGGCATTGGCGCCGATCTCAGTCAACGTAGCGACCTTGGCGAACCCGGGCACATCGGCAAACGCCTTGTAGGCAGACAGGATGCGTTTCTGGTGCTCAGGCTTCAGAAAGCTCTGCGCCCGTTCCCGGGTGACCTCGTTCACCGCGTCGATGAAGATCACCTTGCCCTTGCGAGCGGCGACCTTCTTGCGGTTGCAGATGACGATGCACGACTCCATCGGGGAGTTGTAGAACAGGTTGGGGCCCAAGCCGATGACGGCCTCGACCCAGTCCTGCTCGACCATCTTGGCACGCATGGCCTGTTCTTCATTACGGAACAGCACACCATGCGGCCAGAGCACGGCACACCGCCCCTTGGCGGTGAGGCTGGTCAGGATGTGCTGCTGGAAGGCGTAATCGGCGCGGCCCTGTGGCGGTGTGCCCAGCGAGTTGCGGCCCCACTTGTCGCTGCTCCAAGCCTCGCGGTTCCACTGCTTGATGGAGTACGGCGGGTTGGCCAGGATCACATCGAACTGGCGCAGGCGGTCGCCTTCGATGTGCTTGGGTTCCGCCAGGGTGTCGCCCCGGATGATTTCGAAGTCCTCCACGCCGTGCAGGAACAGGTTCATGCGGGCAATGGATGAGGTGATGAGATTGCGCTCCTGCCCATAAAGCTTGAGCGTTCGGTACTCGCCGCCAGAGCGCTTCACTTCATCCAATGCCGAGATCAGCATCCCGCCGGTGCCGCAGGTGGGGTCGTAGATCGACTCACCCGCCTGCGGCGCCAGGAGTTGCGTCATCAGGTGAACGACAGTGCGGTTGGTGTAGAACTCGGCGGCCGTGTGGCCTGAGTCGTCGGCAAACTTCTTGATCAGGTATTCGTAGGCATTGCCGAGCTCGTCTTCGGGGACGTTGGCCACCGAGAGGGTCTGGGTCGAGAAGTGCTCGATCAGGTTTTTCAATGTTTCGTCAGGCAGGCGCTCGCGGTTGGTCCAGGGTGCATCGCCAAAGATGCCGTCCAGCATGTCGGGGTTGGCTGACTCAATGGCGCGCATGGCCTTTTGAATGGCTGCGCCTACGTTCTTCGGTGTCTGCCGCACATCGTTCCAGTGTGCCCCAGCGGGAATCTGGAACCGATGGTTTTCAGCGAACTGTGCGTAGGACAGGTCGCCGTTGGAGCTGGCCAGTGCCGCTTGGTATTCCTCATCCCAGACATCGGAGACACGCTTGTAAAACAGCAGCGGAAAAATGAACTGCTTGTAGTCGCCCGCGTCGATGAGGCCGCGCAGCAGCACGGCGGCGCCCCACAGGTAGCTTTCGAGTTCTTGTTGGGTGATTCGCGATTTCATTGCGCTTTCTTTGAAAGTACTTTCTTAGCCGTCTTCTTCGCGGTCTTCTTCGACGGCTTCTTCGCGGTTTTTCCAAATTTCTCCATCTTGAAGTTCAGCAAGTCATTTGGAAAGGCACGCACCAACAAGGCCTCTAGGTCATCAATCATTGAGTCTGTGACCGCAAAAGCGCTGAAATAGGCGGCAAGGTCATGCAACTTGAGATTCACGTCCGTGGGTTGTCGAACTTTCTCATGTGCGGGCTTGAAGGCAACGTCGTTGGTCGGATGCCTGACCAGCGTCATTACTTGAGCACTGCGATCCCGATTGAACGCAAGATTCATTTCCTTCCAGAGGTTCTGCCTCTTTGTCTGGCCCGCATAGAGGGCCTTGCCCCGCGTGTCATAGAAGATGTACAAACCTTTCGCCGCCTCAAGCTCTGCCCTGAGTTCATTTCGATGCTTACCCGCACCGTCGCCACTGGGCATCATTGAATATTTGTCTTTTGCACCAACAGATATTCGATCAACCGGGAAAAACTCGACGATTGGTCTGATCGTAGATCTCTGTGAACTGGTAACAGCTGCCTTCGAGGCTTTGTCAATTGCGTTGGCAATTTGCTTGACCGATAGGGGCGCAGTTCTTTTTTTCCAGTTCACCAAGGCAATATGAGTCATCCCCAGCTTTGCAGCTAGCGCTCGGTCGGTCGAGATGGAAAATTTTCTCTTCAGTTCGTTGATCAGATCTTGTGCATTCACTAGTGATCTCCCTATTTGAGCCAATGGCCAACGGCCATGACTTGAGCCAAGCGCTCCTCGGCCTCGCGGCAGCGGGTGAGCGCCTCCTTGAAAGCCGCGATGGCATCGGGCAGCGGAGGGATGTCTTCTTGCAGCGGCGGCAACACGTAGCGCGAAATGTTCAGTGTCCAGTCCTCGGCCTTGATCTCATCAAGGCTGACCACGCGAACCGCATCCTGCACATCGGCAAAGCTGCGATACCAACCGAGGATCTCGGCCGCGTGCTCGGGCTCCAGATAGTTCTGCGCCCGGCCCCGCCGGAACAGGCGAGAGGCATCAGCGATCAGCACTTTCTTCTTGTGCTTGACCGGCTTGCGTTTGCGCAGCACCAAGATGCAAGCGGCCAGACCTGTGCCGTAGAACAGGTTCGGCGCCAGACCGATGACCGCCTCGACCAGATCCATTTCCAGTAGCTTCTGACGGATGTCGCCTTCCGCACCTTTGCGGAACAGGGCGCCCTGGGGCAGCACCACAGCCATACGGCCTGTGCCATCGGCCATGGACTTGACCATGTGCTGCACCCATGCGAAGTCACCGCTGGATGACGGTGGCAGACCAGCAAAGTTGCGCCCAAAGGGATCGTTCAGCCACAGGTCTTCACCCCACTTTTCCAGTGAGAAGGGCGGATTGGCGATCACGCAGTCAAAGGTGGCCAGTCGGTCACCATCGAAGAAGGCCGGATTGCGTAGCGTGTCACCGCGCACCACCTGAAAGTCTTCGATCCCGTGCAAAAACAGGTTCATCCGCGCGATGGATGAGGTGGTGAGGTTTTTCTCCTGACCGTACAGCTTGCCCCACAGCCGCTTGACGTCGCCATGCTGTTCTTTCACGTGCTGAACGGCAGCGAGCAACATGCCACCGGTGCCACAGGCAGGGTCGTAGATGGTCTCAGCCTCCTTCGGATCAAGCATGTCGATCATCAGCCGCACCACGCTGCGGGGGGTGTAGAACTCGCCGGCCTTCTTGTTGGTGGCATCGGCAAACTTCTTGATCAGGTATTCGTAGGCGTCGCCCAGAACGTCAGACGCCACATCTTGGTTGCCAAGCGGAAGCCTTGAGAAATGTTCAATCAGGTCTTTGAGCAAGGCGTCTGAGAGGCGCTCCTTGTTTGACCATTGGGCGTCGCCAAAGACGCCATAGAGCGTTTCGGGATTGGCCTTCTCAATTTCGCGCATGGCACGCTGAAGCGCTGCGCCAACGTTTGATGCCTTAGCCCGTACGTCGGCCCAATGACAGTCCTCAGGAATCTGAAAGCGATGCGATTCGGGGAACCATGCCAACTGCTCATCACCTGTTTCGGTGACGATTTCCTGGTATTCCTCATCCCAGACGTCGCAAATCCGCTTGAAGAACAACAAGGGGAAGATGTAGGTCTTGAAGTCAGCCGCATCCACCGGGCCGCGCAGGATGTTGGCGGACTCCCAAAGGTGGTTTTCAAGCGCAATTAAAGAGAAGCTTGTATTTGTCATCTATCTGAGTTGTCGCAGCCGGTTGTGAGTTTTGACCCCGTGAATCCGCCGAAAGATAGCTCCGGATGCTTCCGGAATGCTGCCCCCAGATTGCCTGGAGTTGCTTCAGTACAGTCCGCTCTGATTCTGCAGCGGTCATTACTCATGATCTTCAGCAGCACCAAACATTTGGATTTTTAGTCAGCCGACTTGATAAGCACGGTTTCTCCCCTGGCGTTTTTATGACCCTGACTTTAACGCAGGGTCATAGGGGGGGTGACTGTGGGCTATGTGGAGGAAGTGCAGAAGGTGAGGATCTCGCCGGCCTCGCCCCCATTAACGTCTGAACTTCAAGCCTTTTGGCCCGATTAGCCTTTTCAAATAAGCGCAAGCAGCTATCAAATCAATAGCAAATTGCGCTCAGCGCTCACACCACCACCGGCTCCGGCTCCAGCCGAATCCCAAACCGCTCATACACACTGGTCTGGATCGCCTTCGCCAGCGTCATCACCTCGCCGCCCGTGGCGCCGGATTCGCCGCCACCGCGATTCACCAGCACCAGCGCCTGCTTTTCATACACGCCGGCCTGGCCGATGGACTTGCCTTTCCAGCCGCAGGCGTCGATCAGCCAGCCGGCGGCCAGCTTCACGGTGCCGTCGTCCAGCTGGTAGTGCACGATCTTGGGGTCGCGCGCGATGATGTCGGCGCACTGCTCGGGCGTGACGGTGGGGTTCTTAAAGAAGCTGCCGGCGTTGCCGATGATGGACGGGTCGGGCAGCTTGGCTCGGCGGATGTCGCAGATCCAGTCAAAGATCTGCTGCCCCGTGGGCTGGTGGTTGCCCGTCTCAGCCATCTTGCGCTCCAGATCGAGGTAGCCCAGCACCGGCTTCCAGGGCTTGGGCAGGCGCAGCCGCACGCGGGTGATGAGCGCGCGGCCCGCCAGCCCCAAGCCGGCCGGGCGGCCGAGCGCTTCGTGCGCCGGCGCGGCGGCGTGCTTGAACACCGAGTCGCGGTAGCCGAAGGCGCATTGCGCGGCGTTCAGGGTGAAAGCTTGGCCGGTCTGCAGGTCGATGGCGTCGAGCGATTCGAAGCGGTCCTGCAGTTCCACGCCGTAGGCGCCGATGTTCTGCACCGGGGCGGCGCCCACGGTGCCGGGGATGAGCGCCATGTTTTCCAGCCCGGGCCAGCCCTGCTCCAGCGTCCAGCGCACGGTCTCGTGCCAGCTTTCGCCACCGCCCACTTCCACGATCCAGGCGCGCGGGGTGTCTTCCACCAGCCGGCGGCCGGTGATTTCGACCTTCAGCACCACCGGCTTGACGTCGCCGGTCAGCACGATGTTGCTGCCACCACCCAGCACGAATTTCGGGGCCGGGCCGAGTTCGGCATCGGCCAGCACGGCCAGCACATCCGCCTCGCTTTTGACCCGGATCAGGGTATGGGCGCGGGCGACGATGCGGAAGGTGTTGTACGGCTGGAGTGGGACGTTTTTCTCGACTAACATTGGCAGGATTGTCTCATTCCCCCAGTTAGCGGAAATTTCAAAATGCCTTCATTCGATACCGTCTGCGAAGCCGACATGGTCAAAGTCAAAAACGGGGTGGACAACTCTGCCAAGGAGATTGCCACCCGTTTCGATTTCAAGGGCACTTCGGCCAGCATTGAGATCAAGGACAAGGAGATCACCGTGATCGGTGATGCCGACTTCCAGCTCGAACAGATCTTCGACGTGCTGCGCAACAAGCTGGCCAAGCAGTCGGTGGACGTGCGTTTCCTGGACATCGGCGACCTGCAGAAGATGGGCGGCGACAAGGTCAAGAAAGTCATCAAGGTGCGCAACGGCATTGAGTCCGAACTGGCCAAGAAGATCCAGCGCCTGATCAAGGACAGCAAGCTCAAGGTGCAGGCCGCCATCCAGGAAGACAAGGTGCGTGTGACCGGCGCCAAGCGCGACGACCTGCAGGCCGCCATGGCCTTGCTGCGCAAGGAAGTCACCGACGTGCCGCTGGACTTCAACAACTTCCGCGACTGATGAAAACCTTGGCCGCGCTGCTGCTGACCTGCGCAGGACTCCTCGCGGGCAGCGGTGTGGCATACGCCCAGTCGGTTGCGCTCTCCGGCCTGCTGGGCGCCAAGGCCCTGCTGGTGGTGGATGGCAGTGCCCCCAAGAGCGTGGCTGTGGGTGAAACGCACCGCGGCGTCAAGGTGTTGAGCACCACAGCCGACCAGGCGGTGGTGGAGGTGGGCGGCAGCCGGCAGACCTTGCGCATGGGCGAAGCCCCGGTGAATGCCGGCGGGTCGACCCATGGCGCCGAGAACGGCAAGATCGTGCTGCACGCCGGCAGCGGCGGGCACTTCCTGACGCCGGGCCAGATCAATGGCCGCGCCGTCACTTTTCTGGTGGACACCGGCGCTTCCACGGTGGCCCTGAGCGTGGCGGATGCCGAGCGCATTGGCCTGGCCTACAAGTCGGGGCAGCCGGTGCGCGTCAACACCGCCAACGGCGTGGCACCGGGCTGGCTGGTTCAGCTCACGTCCGTGCGCCTGGGGCAGGTGGATGTGCACCAGGTGGATGCCATTGTCTCGCCGGCGGCCATGCCCTACGTGCTGCTCGGCAACAGCTTCCTGACGCGTTTCCAGATGACGCGCACCAACGACCAGCTGGTGCTCGACAAGCGCTATTGAGCGAGCACCCGGCCGCCGCGTCATGAGCATCACCGACCAAACCGAATACGAGGACCTGCTGGGTCTTTGGTCTGACCTGGAGGCCGGCCTGGGCATCCTGCTGGGCAGCCCGGCCAGCATCCAGGAGTTCGAGCAGCGCGTCTGGCAGTACGACCGCTGGATGCAGACCCTGCTGGAGCGCGATGCCGACGTTGGCCTATACCTGCTGTTCCAGCTCTCCACCCACTCCTCGGTGGGTTACAGCGCCTCGCACGCGCTGATCTGCAGCGTGCTGTGCCACCTGATCGCCGGCGAGCTCAAGCTCAGCATGCCCGAGCGCAACAGCCTGGTGCATGCGGCCATGACCATGAACATTGCCATGACCGCCCTGCAGGACGAGCTGGCACTACAGACCGACCCGCTCACCCCGGAACAGCAGGACGCCATTCGCGGCCACGCAGCCAAGGGTAGCCTGATGCTGGCCAATCTGGGCGTCACTGACGAGCTGTGGCTGGAAGTGCTCGCCAACCACCACGACGAGAGCCCGGAGAAAGTGGAGTTGCGCCTGTTGCCGCCGCGTAAGCGGCTGGTGAGCATCTTGCGTGCGGTGGACCGTTATGCCGCCATGATTTCGCCGCGCAAGTCGCGTGAGGGCCGCAGCACCACCGAGTCGGTGCGCAGCATCATGAGCAGCACCGCGCCCTACAACGACGCCGTGGGCCACGCCCTGGTGCGCGCCGTGGGCCTGTGCCCACCGGGCACCTATGTGCGGCTGGAAGACAACGCGATTGCCGTGGTCGTGCGCCGCAACAGCAAGGCCAACCTGCCGCATGTGGCCATCATGACCGATGCGGCCGGCAGCGTGCTGCCGCGGCCCCGCCTGCACTGCCCGGCCAATGGCAAACCGGCACTAAAGGCCGCGCTGGCCAGCGCCATGGTGCGCCAGCGCTTCAACCACCATCTGGCGCTGCAGCTCAGCCTGCAGGCCGCCCTGGCCCAGCCGGCCTAAGGCTGCGTCGGGGCTCAGGCCTTGTCGGCCGCCCCGTCTTTTTTCTTCTGCCCGATCTTCGACTCGGTGCCACGCGCCAGGCGGCCGATGTTCTCGGCATGGCGGTAGATCAGCAGCAGCGCCATGACGCTGACGGCAAACAGGATGGGGCCTTCCATGGTCCAGGCCAGGCCGTCACCGAAGATGTAATACACCGGCGCAAACACCGCAGCGGCCAGCGAGGCGAGCGAGGAATAACGGAAGAAGAAGGCCATGATGAGCCAGGTGGCCGCGGTGGCCAGGCCCAGCACCCAGTCCAGCCCCAGCAGCACGCCCAATGCCGTGGCCACGCCCTTGCCGCCCTGGAAGCGGAAGAACACCGGGTACAGGTGGCCCAGGAAGGCACCCAGCCCCACCAGGGCCAATGTGCCGGCCTCCAGCCCGTAGGGTTTGCCAAACCAGTGGACCAGTGCCACCGGCAGCCAGCCCTTGGCGGCGTCCAGCAGCAAGGTGGCGATGGCGGCCTTCTTGGAGCCCGAGCGCAGCACGTTCGTGGCACCGGGGTTCTTGCTGCCGTAGGTGCGCGGGTCGTTCAGCCCCATGACGCGGCTGACGATGACGGCAAACGACAGCGACCCGATCAGGTAGGCCACGACGCCTGCGAGTGCGGGGTAGAGGGCAGACAAAGAATCCAAGACAAACTCCTCAGCAACACGGCCCGGACAGGGCCGCATGGGACAACACAAACAGCCCGCTATTCTGCCAGCGCGCACTGCACCGGCTTCGCACCCAGCAGCTGCACGCACACCTGCGGATCGATGCCCACCAGGTAACCGCGCCGCCCGCCGTTGATCAGGATGCGCGGCAGCGCCAGGATGGTCTCTTCAATAAACACCGGCATGGTCTTGCGTGTGCCAAAGGGTGAGGTGCCGCCCACCAGGTAACCGCTGTGCCGGTTGGCCACCTCGGGCTTGCAGGGCTCGACCGACTTGGCGCCGATCTGGCGTGCCAGGTTCTTGGTCGACACCTTGCGGTTGCCGTGCATCAGCACCACCAGCGGCTTGGCGTCCTGGTCCTGCATGATGAGCGTCTTGACAACGGTGAACGGGTCCCAGCCCAGCACTGCCGCACTGTGCTGGGCGCCGCCGTGTTCCAGGTACTCGTAGGGGTGCTCGGTGAACGCCACCTGGTTCGCCTTGAGCAACTGGGTGGCCGGGGTTTCGGAAACGTGCTCTTTTTTTGCCATGGGGCGATTGTCCATCGCCTGGGTGCGGCTGGGGCGCCTGGGTTGAGTTGGCGCACCGGCTCCGATACGATGCCGCCATGAAGAAGTCAAAAAACGGCACGCTCGACAAACTCGGCAAGGACGCGTACTTCGAGCAGCTCGCCCCGCTGCAGCTGGAGCTCAACGACGTGGCGCGTTGGTTGCAGCACACCGGCAAGCGCCTTCTGGTGCTGGTCGAGGGCCGCGACACGGCCGGCAAGGGCGGGGTCATTTCGGCCATGGCCGAAACCCTGAACCCGCGTCAGTGCCGCACCGTGGCACTGGCCAAACCCAGCGAGCGCGAGGCGACGCAATGGTATTTCCAGCGTTATGTGCCGCATCTGCCGGCCGCCGGCGAGATCGTGTTCTTTGACCGCAGCTGGTACAACCGCGCCGGTGTCGAGCGCGTGATGGGTTTCTGCTCCGAGAGCGAGACCAAGGCCTTCCTGAAGCAAGCCCCGGTGTTCGAGAAAATGCTGGTCGACGACGGCATCCTGCTCTTCAAGTACTGGCTGACGGTTGACCAGGTCCATCAGGAAGAGCGCTTTGCCGAGCGCCTGGCCGACCCGCTCAAACGCTGGAAGCTCAGCCCGATCGACCTGCAGGCCCGTCAGAAATACGCTGAATACGGCCTGGCGCGCGATGCCATGCTGAAAGCCACCCACAAGCCGGCCACCCCCTGGACGCTGGTCGACTTCAATGACCAGCGGCGCGGCCGGCTCACGCTGATCCGCCACCTGCTCGACCACATCCCCGAACGCCGGGTGCCGGAAACGCGCATCAAGTTCCCGCCGCTTGACCATGCACCGCTGCGCGAACAGTTCGGCACCCCGCTCAAGCCGATCAAAGCAGCCCATTGACGGTTGACCGACGTCCGGCATCGCGGGCGGCAAGCGGCCTGCATGCCACAATCGCCGCCCATGAAACCCGAAGACGACACGCCCGCCCCCGAGACCCCGCCACCACGTTCAGCGCTGCGTCACAGCCTCGCCGAGGACGCGCTGGCCCTGTTGTCGGGCACGGCGCTGATCGCGCTGGCCGTGGCGCTGTTCCAGCATGCCCACCTGCTCAGCGGCGGCACAGCTGGCCTGGCCTTCTTGCTGCACTACGGCATGGGCTGGGGCTTCGGCCCGGTGTTTTTTGTGCTCAACCTGCCCTTTTATGTGCTGGCCTGGCGCCGCATGGACCGCGCCTTCCTCTACAAGACCATGCTGGCCGTGGCGCTGCTGTCGGTGCTGACCGAAATCACGCCGCAGTTCATCCGCTTCGAACAGCTGGCGCCGCTGTATGCCGCGCTGATCGGCGGCGTGCTGCTGGGGGTGGGCTTCCTGATCCTGTTCCGCCACCGCGCCAGCCTGGGCGGTGTCGGCATCCTGGCCTTCTGGCTGCAGGAGACACGCGGCTGGCGCGCCGGCCATGTGCAGATGGCGGTGGACACGCTCATCCTGCTGCTGGCGCTCATCACCGCACCACTGACACAGGTGGCGCTGTCGGTGGTCGGCGCCGTGGTGTTGAACCTGACACTGGCGATCAACCACCGCGCCGGGCGCTACATCGCTAATTGATCACACCGCCGGGTCGCGCAGCTCCTTGCGGATGGCGTCGATCGCCGCCAGCAGCTCGGGGCTGAGCGTGGTGCCCCAGGCGTCCAGGTCTTCCTCCAGCTGCGCCAGCGACGTGACGCCGATGATGGTGCTGGCCACCTGCCACTTGGTGTAGCAGAAGGCCAGGGCCATGCGCGTGGGCGTGAGACCGTGCTCGCGCGCCAGGGCGTTGTAGCGCCGGGCCGCCTCCAGGGCCTCGGGCCGGCCCCAGCGCTGCTTGCGCACGCTCTCGAACTTGGCAATGCGTCCGTCCTGCGGCGCCTGCGGGCCGGTGAAACCGCTGGCGTCGTACTTGCCGGTCAGCAGGCCAAAGCCCAATGGCGAATAGGCCAGCAGTGACACGCCCAGGCGGTGCAGCGTCTCGTCCAGCGCGTTCTCCACCGTGCGGTTGACCAGGCAATACGGGTTCTGCACCGTGGCTACGCGCGGCAGGCCATGCGCTTCAGCCAGGCGCACGAACTCGTGCACGCCGTAGGGCGTTTCGTTCGACAGGCCAATGGCGCGCACCTTGCCGGCCTGAACCAGCTGGCCCAGTGCCTCAAGCTGCTCATGGATGGAACTGGTCGCGGGGTCGTCCTTGGCCGGGTCGAAGTACATCATGCCGAAAGCCGGCACGTGGCGCACCGGCCAGTGGATCTGGTAGAGGTCGATGACGTCGGTCTGCAGGCGCTTGAGGCTGTCGTTGCAGGCGGCCACGATGTCGGCACCGGTGAGGTTGGTGCTGCCGTTGCGGATCCAGGGCATGCCGCGCGAGGGGCCGGCCACCTTGGTGGCCAGCACCATCTGCTGGCGTGCGCCGGGGCGGCTGGCAAACCAGTTGCCGATGATTTTTTCGGTGGCGTTGTAGGTGTCGGCGCGGGCCGGCACCGAGTACATCTCGGCCGTATCCAGGAAGTTGACGCCGCGTGCCAAGGCCCGGTCGAGGATGGCATGGGCGTCGGCCTCATTGACCTGTTCGCCAAAGGTCATGGTGCCCAGGCAGATGGGTGTCACATGCAGATCGCTTTGGCCGAGCTGGATGGTTTTCATGAATGCGTGATCTCCGGTGCAGATGTCAAGGCGAGAAGTGTAGGAGGTTCAGTGCCAAGGCGCCGGACTGCGGTCCAGCGCCGCCAGCCGACGCACCACACGCGGCATTTCGCGCGCGATGAGGCGCTTTTCGTGCACCTGCCAGATGGCCCGCAATGCCGCGCCGGCCTTGAATTTCCGCAGTGTCTGGCCGGCCACCGCCGCATCATTGAGCTCGCCTAGCGCCTGCTGGAGTTTCTCCAACTGCGTCAGGTAGCGACGGCTGAGCTTTTGCGGCCAGAAACTGGCCCACACATCCGTCAGATAGCGCAGGCGTTTGACGGCAATGCGCAGGCGGTGCCTCTGCGCGGGTGTCAGACGCTTCGGATGACGCGCAGCACGCATCAGCCGCGCATGCGCTTTTCGGAGTTGTGCCTTTGCCACCTGGGTCAGGGCTTGCCGGGTGCCGGCCAGTGCCGTCGCGGCCTCCTCGCCCGCCAAACGTTCGGCCAGCAGAAAGACGGGGCCGCCGCCGGTTTTTTCCGGCAGCGCGGCCATGGCGGCATAAGCCGCCACGCACCTCGCCTTGGCACGGATCTCCACGGCCGTCAGTGCGGGAAGCAGCTCAGGGCCTGTCTCGCGCCGTAGAGTGTCCAGGGTCACCCACCGAAAGATATCGGCATCGCGCACCTCGCCGAGCCTTTGGTTCAGCACCCGTAGCGATGCCTCCAGGGTCTGCAGGCTCTCGCGCCATGCGGGGACTTCGGACAGGTCTTCGAAGGCATGAATCAAGGTGCGCAGGCGACGCACGGACACGCGCGCCTGGTGCACGAACTCGGGCTCCTGAGGCCCGGCGTGGCTCAGGTTGTGCCGCAATGCCTGCAAGGGCCCCGCCAGTGCCATTCTGAAAGCGTCGGCCACCGACAGCTGGGGATCAAGCTGAGGCAGGGATGCGGTCAGCACGGACGACGTCCCCCGCTTGTGTTCGGGCGCGCTCATGGACTCATGAATTGCGCGCCCGCTCCTCCTCCCGCAGCCGCAGCACGCGCCGCTGCAGTTTGCCGGTGGTGGTCATGGGCAGGGCATCGATGAACTCGATCTCCTTCGGGTATTCGTAGGGGGCCAGCTTGCCTTTCACGTGGCGCTGCAGGTCGATCACCAGCCGCGTTTCCCATTCGCTGCGCGAGAGCGGCTCGTCGCCACGCTCGGCCATGGCATCGGGCGTGAGCACCACATAGGCCTTGACCACGGCACCGCGCTCGGCATCCGGCTTGGGCACCACGGCGGCATTGGCCACCGCCGGGTGCTTGACCAGGCAGTTCTCGATCTCGCCCGGGCCGATACGGTAGCCCGCCGCCTTGAACATGTCGTCGGCGCGGCCCTGGTACCAGAGGTAACCGTCTTCGTCGCGCAGCGCCAGGTCACCGGTACGGCACCAGTCGCCGGTGAACTTGGCACGGGTGGCGTCCTCGTTCTTCCAGTAGCCGAGGAAAAAGATCGGATCCGGTGTGCCATGCACGTCGAAGCGGTTCAGCGCCACATCGCCCACCACGCCCACCGGGCATTCACGGCCGTCCTCGTCGATCACCGCCACCCGATGGCCGGGATAACCTTTGCCCATGCTGCCCGGCTTGGCGGGATAAAAGATGCTGCAGTTGCCGACGATGTAGTTGACCTCGGTCTGGCCGAACATCTCGTTCACCGTCACGCCGAGCTGCTGCTGGCAATAGCCGAACACGGCGTCACCCACCGCCTCGCCGGCACTCATGATGGCCTGCAGCTTGAGTTTGAAGAACTGGCGCGGCTGCGGAAAGGCCTTCATCATGGCCTTGAGTGCGGTGGGAAAGAGGAAGGTGTGCGTGACGTCGTACTTCTGCATCAGCTCGAACGCCACCTGCGGGCTGAAGCGACCGTTGTAGGCCACGATGGGGCGGCCGAAGTAGAGCGTGGGCAACAGGGCATCCATCAGGCCGCCGGTCCAGGCCCAGTCTGCGGGACTCCAGAAAACGCTGCGCGTTTCTGGGTCTCGCAGACTGGGCGTTGCCCCGTTTGTGCTCGCCCCCACCCCGGCCCGCCCCCGCGCGGGGGCGGGAGACTTCGCGCTGACACCGGGGTCGAAACCGAACCAGTTCTGGCTGCAGACGAAACCGGTCAGGTTGCCGATCAAGGCACGGTGTGGGATCAACGCGCCCTTGGGGTTGCCGGTGGTGCCGCTGGTGTAGATCAGCACCGCCGGGTCGTCGGCACGTGTGGCCACCGGCACATGCTCGGGCGGCTGCTCGGCCAGGATGGCGGCGTAATCGAGGTCGGCCATGGCGTCAGCGCCTTCGCCCACGCCGATCACATGGCGCAGGGCCTCGCAGGTGCCGCGCACTTCCAGGATGTTCATGATGGCGCTGCTGTCGCAGATCGCCACCGCGGCATCGCTGTCCTTCAGCCGGTATTCGAGCGCCTCCGGCCCGAACAGCTGGGACAGCGGCACCGCCACCGCCCCCATCTGCAGCACCGCCATGTAGGCCACCGCGGTCTCGAAGCGCTGTGGCAAAACGATGGCCACCCGGTCGCCCTTGCCCACACGCAACGACGCCAACGCACCCGACAGACGGTTGGCCTGGTGCTGCAGCTCGGCATAGGTATGAAATCGGGGTGTAACCCCCGCTCCATCTGCGTAAACAGCTATTCTTTTGGTAGCATCCGGCGCTTGCGCCCAGCGCCGCGAGCAGACCTCGGCGATGTTGAAGCTGTCGGGCACCAGCCAGCGGAACTGGCTGTGGAGCTGCTGGTAATTGTCCCGGGCTTGACTGGTGCGCACGATGAGCCTCCTTATGATGGTCCAAATGTACCAAGCCCAAAGAACTTTCAACAGCGAATTTGTCCCGATCCGCCACCTGCAGTACCACGTGTGCCGCTGGGGCGCCCCTGCCTCCGAATTGCCGCCGCTGGTGCTGATGCACGGCTGGATGGACGTCGGTGCCTCCTACCAGTTCATGGTGGACGCCTTCAGCGACGCCTTCATGCAGGGCCGCACCATCATCGCGCCTGACTGGCGTGGCTTCGGTTTAACTGAAACGCCGGGGCACGACAACTACTGGTTCCCCGACTACCTGGCCGATTTGGATTTCCTGCTCGACCACTACGCCCCGGGCCAGGCGGTGGACCTGGTGGGCCACAGCATGGGCGGCAACGTGGTCATGCTTTATGCCGGCAGCCGGCCCGAGCGCATCCGCCGCCTGGTCAACCTGGAAGGCTTCGGCATGCCGGCGACCCAGCCGTCGCAGGCGCCCGGACGCTACGCCAAGTGGCTGGATGAACTGAAAAGCCTGCACCGCGGCGAGATGGCGCTCAAGACCTATGACGACGCCACCGGCGTGGCGCGCCGCCTCATGAAAACCAACCCGCGCCTGAGCGAAGACAAGGCGCAGTGGCTGGCGCAGCACTGGGCCCGGCCCAATGCGCAGGGCCAATGGGAGATCCTGGGCGACGCGGCGCACAAGATCATCAACGCCCAGCTCTACCGGGTGGACGAGGTGCTGGCCATCTACCAGCGCATCAGTGCGCCGGTGCTGGCGGTGGAGGCCAGCGACAACCAGATGGACCAGTGGTGGCAGGGCAAGTACACGCTGGCCGAGTACCACGAGCGCCTGAAGCACGTGCCGCAGCTGACGCAGGCGCTGATCGGGGACGCCGGCCACATGCTGCACCACGACCAGCCCGAGCAGCTGGCGGCCTTGATCGAAAACTTCGTTGCATGAGCACCTGCGGGCCTGCCGTGAAATTAATGTGAACAGGCCCTAACTTTTCAGTGAAAAGCCACGTGGCAACTTAAAATACGCGGTTTGGGGCAAAAACCGCAGCAAGCCCGCTGCCGCACGCCCCCGCCCCCGCCCCGCACAGAACACAGGATTTCATCATGGACGCAGAACAGATCAATGCCATCGGTACCAAACTCGCCGACCTGAGCCAGCGCACGGTCGAGCTACGGAGGTATCTTTGACTACGATGCCAAGGCTGAACGACTGAGGACGGTCAACGCTTCGCTGGAAGACCCGGCGGTCTGGAACGACCCCAAACGCGCCCAGGAACTGGGCAAGGAAAAGAAGAGCCTGGACGATGTGGTCGTGACGCTTGACAGCCTGTCGAGCGAGCTGTCCGACAACGCCGAGCTGTACGAGATGAGCAAGGCCGACGGCGACGAGTCCGGCCTGCAGACCATTGAGGCCGAAGCCGCCAAGCTCTCCGAGATCGTGGAGAAGCTGGAGTTCCGCCGCATGTTCAACAACCCGGCCGACCCGCTGCCCGCCTTCCTGGACATCCAGGCCGGCGCCGGCGGCACCGAGGCCTGCGACTGGGCCAGCATGCTGCTGCGCCAGTACCTGAAGTACGCCGAACGCAAGGGCTTCAAGGCCACGGTGGAAGAAGAAACCCCGGGCGATACGGCCGGCATCAAGAGCGCCTCGATCAAGATCGAGGGCGACTACGCCTTCGGCCTGCTGCGCACCGAGACCGGCGTGCACCGCCTGGTGCGCAAGTCGCCATTCGATTCGTCCGGCGGACGCCACACCAGCTTTGCCAGCGTGTTCGTCTACCCGGAAATCGACGACACGATCGAGATCGAGATCAACCCGGCCGATGTGCGCACCGACACCTTCCGCGCCAGCGGCGCCGGTGGCCAGCACATCAACAAGACCGACTCGGCCGTGCGCCTGACGCACATCCCCACCGGCATCGTGGTGCAGTGCCAGGACGGCCGCAGCCAGCACAGCAACCGCGACGTGGCGTGGAAGCGCCTGCGCAGCCGCCTGTACGACCACGAGATGCGCAAGCGCCAGGAAGAGCAGCAGAAGCTGGAAGACAGCAAGACCGACGTGGGCTGGGGCCACCAGATCCGCTCCTACGTGCTGGACCAGAGCCGCATCAAGGACCTGCGCACCAACTACGAGACCTCGGCCACCCAGAAAGTGCTGGACGGCGACCTCGACCCCTTTATTGAAGCGTCTCTGAAGCAGGGAGTTTGATATGCGTGAAGGACAAGCCAGCGTCATCCGGCGCGAAGACTACACCGCACCGGCGTTCTGGATCGACACCGTCGACCTGACGTTCGACCTTGACCCGGCCAAGACCCGCGTGCTCAACAAGATGACGCTGCGCCGCAACCCGGACGTGGCGGCGCAGCCGCTGCGGCTGGACGGCGAGGAGTTGAACCTGGCACGCGTGCTGGTCAACGGCCAGGGCACTTCGTTCAAGATGGACGGCAACCAGCTGGTGCTGGAGAACCTGCCGGCCGAAGGCCCGATCGAGCTGGAAATCTTCACCACCTGCAACCCGGCGAAGAACACCAAGCTCATGGGCCTGTACGTGAGCAACGAGTCCTTCTTCACGCAGTGTGAGGCCGAAGGTTTCCGCCGCATCACCTACTTCCTGGACCGGCCCGATGTCATGGCCAGCTACAGCGTGACGCTGCGCGCCGACAAGGCCAAGTACCCGGTGCTGCTGTCCAACGGCAATCTGGTGGAACAGGGCGCGCTGGAAGACGGCCCCAATGGCCCAAGACATTTCGCCAAGTGGGTCGACCCGCACAAGAAACCCTGCTACCTGTTCGCCTTGGTGGCAGGCCAGCTGGTGGCGCGCGAGCAGCGCATCACCTCGCGCGCCGGCCGCGAGCACCTGCTGCAGGTCTATGTGCGTCCGGGCGACCTCGACAAGACCGAGCACGCCATGAACTCGCTCATGGCCTCGGTGGCCTGGGACGAAGCACGCTTCGGCCTCTCGCTCGACCTGGAGCGCTTCATGATCGTCGCCACCAGCGACTTCAACATGGGCGCGATGGAAAACAAGGGCCTGAACATCTTCAACACCAAGTACGTGTTGGCGAACCAGGCCACTGCCACTGATGCCGACTACGCCAACATCGAGAGCGTGGTGGGCCATGAGTACTTCCACAACTGGACCGGCAACCGCGTCACCTGCCGCGACTGGTTCCAGCTGAGCCTGAAGGAAGGCCTGACCGTCTTCCGCGACCAGGAGTTCAGCCAGGACCTGGCGGGCGACCTGTCGGCCCGCGCCGTCAAACGCATCGAAGACGTGCGGGTGCTGCGCACCGCCCAGTTCCCGGAAGATGCCGGCCCAATGGCGCACCCGGTGCGCCCCGACAGCTACATCGAGATCAACAACTTCTACACCGTCACCATCTACGAGAAGGGTGCCGAGGTTGTGCGCATGATGCAGACGCTGGTGGGGCGCGACGGTTTCGCCAAGGGCATGGCACGCTACTTCGAGCGCCACGATGGCCAGGCCGTCACCTGCGACGACTTCGCCAGCGCCATTGCCGATGCCAACCCTGACTCCGACCTGGCACGCCTGCTGCCGCAGTTCAAGCGCTGGTACAGCCAGGCCGGCACACCGCGCGTACAGGCCAGCGGCAGCTATGACGCCGGCAGCCGCAGCTACACCCTGACCTTGTCGCAAAGCTGCTCACCCACGCCGGGCCAGGCCAGCAAGGAGCCCTTCGTCATCCCGGTCAACCTCGGCCTGATCACGGTCGACGGTCGTTCGCTGCCGCTGCAACTCGAGGGTGAGGCCGAAGCCGGCCCGAGCTCACGCACCATTGTGCTGACCGAAGCGTCCCTGACGCTGCGCTTCGTCAACATCGATACCGAGCCGGTGCCCTCGCTGCTGCGCGGTTTCAGCGCCCCGGTGGTGCTGGCCTGCGACTACACCGACGCCCAGCTGCTGACCCTGCTGGCGCACGACACCGACCCGTTCAACCGCTGGGAAGCCGGCCAGCGCCTGGGCCTCAAGCGTGCGCTGCACTTCATCAACAGCCCGGCCCAGCCGGGCGAAGCCAAGGTGCTGGATACCGCCTACATCGAGGCCATGCGCCAGGTGCTGCGCCACCCGACACTGGACGCCGCCTTCAAGGAACTGGTGCTCACGCTGCCGGCTGAGACCTACATCGCCGAGCAGCTCGACGTGGTGGACCCGCAGCGCGTGCATGCCGTACGCGAAGCCATGCGTGAGCAACTGGCACTGGAACTGCTGCACGACTGGCAATGGGCCTATGAAACGCACCATGACAGCGGCGGCTATCGTCCCGACCCGGTGTCCACCGGCCGCCGCTCGCTCACCGGCATGGCGCTCACCATGCTGTGCCTGGCCGCGCGCGACACCGGCGACGTGGTCTGGCCCGGCAAGACCTACCAGCGCTTCAAGGACGCCGGCAACATGACCGACCGCTTCAATGCGCTGAATGCACTGGTCAACAGTGGTCACGAGCTGGCAGCGCCGGCGCTGGAGCGCTTCCATGCCCAGTTCAAGGGTGAGGCCCTGGTACTGGACAAGTGGTTCGCCCTGCAAGCCGGCACCTGCGACCGCGGCGGCCAGGTACTGCCGGCCGTGCGCCAGCTGATGGCGCACCCCGACTTCAACCTGCGCAACCCGAACCGCGCCCGCAGCCTGATCTTCAGCTACTGCAGCGCCAACCCGGGCGCCTTCCACCGCCCTGACGCCGCCGGCTACGTGTTCTGGAGCGAGCGTGTGATGGAGCTCGACGCCATCAACCCGCAGGTCGCCGCCCGCCTGGCGCGTGCGCTGGACCGCTGGAAGAAACTGGCCGAGCCCTACCGCAGTGCCGCGCGCGAAGCGATTGCCCGTGTGGCCGCCAAGCCCGACCTGAGCAACGATGTGCGCGAAGTCGTCAGCCACGCCCTCGCGGATTGATATGAAACACCCCCAGGCTGCGCGCACTGCGTGTCGCTACGCCACCCCCCTTGCAGGGGGCAACGCCAGTGGCCCGGCGAAGCCGGTTCCACGGCGTTTCCCTGCTGGGCCTCTGCTCGCGGCTTAAGCAACAACAACTGAGACCAACTTGACAAACGATTCTGGAGTCACCATGAGTTCCAAGATTTCCCTCACCCGCTACCTAGTCGAGCAGCAGCGCATTGACGGCCACATCCCGTCCGAGCTGCGCCTGCTGCTGGAAGTGGTGGCCCGCGCCTGCAAAAGCATCAGCCAGGCGGTCAACAAGGGCGCCCTGGGCGGCGTGCTGGGCACGGCCGGTAGCGAGAACGTGCAGGGCGAAGTGCAGAAAAAACTCGACATCATCGCCAACGAGGTGCTGATCGAGGCCAACGAATGGGGCGGCCACCTGGCAGCCATGGCCTCGGAAGAGATGGACAGCATCTACGTCGTGCCCAACCGCTACCCCAAGGGCGAATACCTGCTGCTGTTCGATCCTCTCGACGGCTCCAGCAACATCGACGTCAACGTCAGCATCGGCACCATCTTCTCGGTGCTCAAGAAAGGCAACGACGATCCCACAACCGCCGAGCCGGTCTGCGAGCAGGATTTCCTGCAAAAGGGCAGCCAGCAAGTGGCCGCCGGCTACTGCGTCTACGGCCCGCAGACCACGCTGGTGCTGACCGTGGGCGACGGCGTGGCCATGTTCACGCTCGACCGCGAGCAGGGCTCCTTCGTGCTGACCCAGGAACACGTCAAGATTCCGGAAGACACCAAGGAATTTGCCATCAACATGAGCAATATGCGCCACTGGGACGAGCCTGTGAAGCGCTACATCGACGAGTGTCTGCAGGGCAAGGAAGGCCCGCGCGGCAAGGACTTCAACATGCGCTGGATCGCCTCCATGGTGGCCGACGTGCACCGCATCCTGACCCGCGGCGGCGTCTTCATGTACCCCTGGGACAAGCGCGAGCCCAACAAACCCGGCAAGTTGCGCCTGATGTACGAGGCCAACCCGATGAGCTGGCTGGTCGAGCAGGCCGGCGGCGCCGCCACCAACGGCCGCCAGCGCATCCTCGATCTCCAGCCCGGCCATCTGCACGAACGCGTGAGCGTGATCCTGGGTTCCAAAAATGAGGTGGAGCGCGTCACCTCGTACCACACCAAGGTATAATTTCGGCTTCGCCGGTGTAGCTCAGTCGGTAGAGCAGCTCATTCGTAATGAGAAGGTCGGGTGTTCGATTCATCTCTCCGGCACCAGTTAAAAAACCCGCCAATCGCAAGATTGGCGGGTTTTTTCTTGGCTCTATGGCATGTGATGCTGAACTCGCACGCCCCACTTCATCAGGCCGACGCCTTCGCACCCGAAGCGACCCAGACCGGATCGACCGCCTCGATCCGCGGGGCGGCGGAAGCTTCACCCAAGGCATGCCCCTGCAGCAGGTCCACCCCCAGCGACTGAAGCACCGCGGCCTGTTCGAAGTTTTCCACGCCCTCGGCAATCACGCGCAGGCCAAAACGCCGTGCGATCAGGATCGCCCCTTCGATGATGGCGTGTCCATGTCCATGGATGGCATGCACGAAGGAGCGATCGATTTTCAGGGCATCGAGCGGGAACTCGTGCAGGCGCGAGAGCGAGGAATAACCCGTACCGAAATCGTCCACATGCACACGCACGCCGAGCTTGCGCAGCCGAACCAGGGTCTCCAGCGCCGGCGTCGTGTGCTGTTCGCCGAAAATGGATTCGGTGACTTCGATATCCAGGCGCGCCGCCGGCAAGCCGGCCGTGGCCAATGCCTCGGCGACCATGTCCGCAAAACCAGCCACCAGCAATTGCCGGATGGAAACGTTGAGAGCCACGGCAGGGGCATCATGACCTGCGCCCCAGACCATGGCGTCGGTACAGGCCCGTTTCAGCACCCATTCACCCAGCTCCACAATGCGATCCGAATCTTCTGCAATCGGGATGAACTCTTCGGGCCGGATCACCCCCAGCACGGCATGCTCCCAGCGCAGCAGAGCTTCCAGGGCGGCCACTTCGCCGCTACTGGCATCAACGATCGGCTGATAGACCACGCTCAGCGAACCATCCACGGTAGCATCACGCAGCGCCTGGCTGATTTCCAGCCGGCGCCTTTGCACACGGGAAAGCAGCTCATGGTAGGCGAGGATATGACCTCGCCCGGAGCGTTTCACCTCGGTCGCGGCCAGATCAGCGGCCCGGATCAGGTCTGACGGCGTTTTGCCATCACGCGGAAAGCGTGCAACCCCGATGCTGACGCCGACATGCAGCAATTCATCGTCCACCTGCAACGGCGCCATCACACGTTCGCGCAGCGTCATGGCCAGACGCATGCCCCGGTCGGCATCATCCGGCAGCAAAGGAATGGCCACCACGAACTCGTCACCGCCCCAGCGTGCCACGACCGCATCCGCCGGCATACGTACCTCGAAGCAGCGGGCGATTTCCTGCAACACGCGGTCACCCAGGTCGTGCCCCAGGCCATCGTTGATCTGCTTGAAGCGATCCAGGTCGAGAAACAGCACGGCAATGCCCTCGGGAGAGGCCTGCAAAATGCGTTCATCCATCCAACGCTGCAGGCCACGCCGGTTGAACAAGCCGGTGAGCGCATCACGATGGGCCATGGTCTGCAAAGCCTCCGTGCGCTCGGCAACGCGTTTCTCCAGGCTGGCGTTGAGCGCCTCGACCTCGTGGTTGTGCTGCGTCAGCCGGGCCACCAGATCGGTGTTTTCTTCCTGCAAGGCGATGGAACGCACCACAATCTTGTGGTTGTTCTTATGGCCGACCAGCATGACAACAAAGAAGATCAGTCCCAGTGTGGCCAACACGGGCTCTGAATGCGGCAGCCAATACAGCTTCAGACACGCGGGCACCAACAGCAAACCGATATAAATACGACCGACCCCGAGCAAGGGCGCCAGCACGCCGGTGGCCCCACCGGCCAAGGCGGACACCACAATCAGCATGACGAACTGCCCTTCGGCAGGTTGCTTGTCGAGCTGGGTCCAGACCAGCACAACCCACATCAGGGCGCCCAGTACCAAGCCGACTTCATAGGGCCGCTGCCAGCGTAAGCGCTGTGTTGATGTCAGCAGTGCCCCAGTGCCGAACTGACGCGAGAAGGCCAGATCGAGCCCCAGGCGCAGCAGGCTGATGCACAGCACAATGCCCAGCCACAGCCAAGGCCACACCTGCCCCTGACCGCTGAACGCAATCGCCACCCCCACCGTGGCCGCCAGATTCACCAGCACACTGGCCCGGTTGTTGCGATAGGCCAGCAGCAGCAACTCACTGGCGATGCGGTTGTTCCGCGCAACCGCATGAGCCTGCACTGCCGACACGTTCAATTCGCCTGCTTGCATACAGCCCCTCAAGATTCGGTGCCGTCCCTTCGCGATCGGCATTCCGTATCACACCGGATGCAGATCAGGGAGGCTGCTCATTATTGAACTGCTTCGCCCCAAGTTGCAAGCCGGCACACCATTCCTGCACAGCAGATGCTTGCGTACCGTCAAGCGGCAATGCTTTTGCGCTTGCGGCTGGCCAGGGGTTTCTGCTTGCCTTTGGTCAGACCTTCATCGACAGGCCGCAGCACCCCGTGGCAAAGCGTGGCAATGAACTGATCGGCAATCTGCTCAGGTTCGTACTCGCCGTCCGGCTGGTACCAGCGGCCGATCCAGCCCAGCGCACCGGCAATCAGGAAGGCCGTCATCTTGGGGTCGCACGGGGCAATCGCCCCCTCTTCCACCCCGGCCGCCACCAGACGGCGGAATTCCATGTCGATGCCGGACTTGAGGCGCCGTAGCTCCTTCCGGCTCTTGGGTGGCAACTCGTCGTCGGCAATGCGGATGACGCACATGCCGAAATCCATGGTGACGATGCGGGTGTAGACGCGCATGCAGGCCATCAGCTGCTCGACCGCGGAGCCGCCCGCCTCGCGGCTGGCCTCGATGCCCTCGTGCATCATCTCCAGCCCGCGCCGCACGCAAGCAATCAGGATCTCGTCCTTGTTCTTGACGTAGTAGTAGAGCGTGGGCTTGCTGACATTGAGCCGGGCCGCGATGTCGTCCAGCGAGGTGGCGTGAAAACCCTTCTCGTTGAACAGCTGCGCCGCGGTCGACAGCACGGCATTGCGCTTGGCCTCACGCTGCTGCTCGCGCATGGACGGTGGCGCCCAGGGCGAAGCCGCGGCAGCGGGGGCCGCCATCTTGCGGCGTTGCGGACGTGTCGTTGTCATGACAGGTGCTACGGGAAAGTCCTGATGCCCGAAGGCTTGGCAAATTCCAGAATCTACTCGTGAGTAAAAAGTTTACGCATAAGTAGAAATTTTCCGATTCGCACAAACCCGTAGTGACGCCGATGGAGAACACGCCTGCAGGCCCCCCCCAGACTCAGCCTCTGCTGAGCGTCGATGGCGTCACGCTGGCCTTTGGCGGCGTGAAGGCGCTCAGCGGCGTGAGTTTCGACGTGGCGCCCGGCTCCATCACCGCGGTGATCGGCCCCAACGGTGCCGGCAAGACCTCGCTGTTCAACACCATCTCCGGCTTTTACCGCCCCACTAGCGGCAGCGTGCGCTACCAGGGGCAGGACATCACGCGTATTCCTGCGCCGCGGCGCGCAAAGATGGGCCTGGGCCGCAGCTTCCAGAACATTGCCCTGTTTCGCGGCATGACGGTGCTGGACAACATCAAGCTCGGCCGCCATGCCCACCTGAAGAGCAACGTGCTCGACGCCCTGTTCTACATCGGCCGGGCGCGCCGCGAGGAAGCCGAACTGCGTGCCGACATCGAGGAACGCATCATCGATTTCCTGGAGATCGACCACATCCGCCATGCACCGGTGTCGGCCTTGTCCTACGGGCTGCAAAAGCGCGTGGAAATGGCGCGCGCGCTGGCCATGCAGCCCGAGATCCTGATGCTCGATGAACCGGTGGCCGGCATGAACCGCGAGGAAACCGAGGACATGGCGCGTTTCATCCTCGACGTGCGCGCCGAATGGGGCGTCACGGTGCTGATGGTGGAACACGACATGGGCATGGTGATGGACCTGTCGGACCACGTGGTGGTGCTCAACTTCGGCCAGGTCATTGCCCAGGGCGCCCCGGCCACCGTGCAGGCCGATCCGGAAGTGATCCGCGCCTACCTCGGCTCCGGCGATGTCGGCGATCTGCGGCGCAAGCTGCATGCAACAGCGGGAGCCGTCTGATGGATTGGGCCTACCTGTTCGAGATCAGCCTGACCGGCATCGCCAGTGGCGGCCTCTATGCGCTGGCGGCGCTCGCCTTCGTCATGGTCTACAAGGCCACGCGCGTCGTCAACATCGCCATCGGTGAAATGCTGATGGCCGGCGCCTACCTGTTCTTCACCTTCGCCTCGATGCTGGCGTTGCCGATCTGGCTGGCCATTCCGGCTGCCGTGCTGGGTGCCGGTTTGCTGGGTGCGGTGATCGAGCGCACCGTGATCCGCCCGCTGCTGGGCGAGCCGCCGATCTCTGTCTTCATGGTCACCGTGGGCCTGGCCTCGGTGCTGGTGGGCCTGGTCGAAATGATCTGGACAGCGGACCAGAAGCGCCTGCCCGACTTCATGCTCACGAAGGCCATCATGGTCGGTGATGCGTTCCTGGCGCCCAAGATCTTCTGGGGCGCGGTGATCGCCGTGGTCTTCATAACCGCCGTGTTGCTGGTGTTCCGTTTCTGGCGCGGCGGCGTCGCCTTGCGCGCCACCGCCTCCGACCAAGCGGCCGCCTACTCCATGGGCATCAACGTGCCGCGCGTGTTCTCGCTGGCCTGGGTGGTGTCAGCCATGCTGGCGGCCCTGTCGGGCATCATCGTCGGCTCGATCGGCGGCATCTCTTCCACCATGGGCGTGTTCGGTCTGTCGGTGTTGGTGGTGGTGATCGTTGGTGGCCTGGACAGCGTGCTGGGCGCGCTGGTCGGTGGCCTGTTCATCGGTCTGGTCGAGGCACTGGCCGGCGCCTACCTGGGCGGCGAGTACAAGCTGCTGGCGACCTTCATCGTGCTGGTCGTGATCCTGATGATCCGGCCCTACGGCCTGTTCGGCACCCACGAGATCGAGAGACTCTGATGAGAATAGGTACCCTCAAGGAGTCCTACATCGCCGACGCGGCGCTGTTTGACTCACGCACGCAGAAAATCTGGCTGGCGGTCGCGGCCATCCTGCTGCTTCTGTTTCCCTTTGTGGCCAGCGACTACTGGCTGTACCTGGCCTGTCTGGTCTGCATCAACGTGGCCAGCGCCACCGGCCTCAACATCCTGACCGGCTACACCGGGCTGGTGAGCCTGGGCCAGGCCGCCTTCATGGGGCTGGGTGCCTACACGGTGGCCATCATGCAGCTGCGCCTGGGCACGCCCTTCCTGCTCAACATCCTGGCCGGCGGCTGTGTCGCCATGCTGGGCGGCCTGATCGTCGGCATCCCCTCGTTGCGCGTGAAAGGGCTGTACCTGGCGATTGCCACCATCGCCGCCTCCTTCATCACCCACTTCATCTTCGCCAACACGTCTTTCACCGGCGGCACCGGCGGCCTCACACTGCCGCCGGCCAGCGCCTTCGGCGTGTTGCTCGACACCTCGTTCCGCTTGTACTGGGTGATCGTGCCGGTCACGGTGCTGATGCTGCTGGGCGCCGCCAATCTGTTCCGCACCCGCGTCGGGCGCGCCTTCATCGCCATCCGCGACCGTGACATCTCGGCCGAGGTTCTTGGTATTCCGCTGCTGCGCTACAAGCTGCTGTCCTTCGGTCTGTCGTCCTTCTATGCCGGCGTGGCCGGCGGCCTGTGGGCCTACTTCTTCCGCGTGGTGACACCCGAGAGCTTCCCGCTGCTGATGTCCATCTTCTTCCTCGCCGCCATCATCGTCGGCGGCATGGGCACCATCTTGGGCGCCATTCTGGGCGCGGTGTTCATGACCATGATGCCCGAACTGCTGAAACTGGTGTTCGATCTGCTGCCCAACAGCACGGAACTCACGGTGTTCCTGTCGCCCGTGCGCACCATCATCTTCGGCCTCTTGATCATCGGCTTTCTGGTGTTCGAGCCGCACGGGCTCGCAGAAGTGTGGCGGCGCATTCGCCGTTTTTTCCATCTGTGGCCGTTCCGCAATTGAGCGGACCCATGGGCAACGCAAACGAAAAGGAGACAAGCATGCAGAACTCACGCATTTCCCAAAATCGTCGCTCCCTGCTGCTCGCAGCAGGCGCTTCGCTGGCCGCGCCGCTGGCCGCGCATGCCCAAGCCGGCGGTGAAGACATCGTTCTCGGCGGCTCCATCCCCATGACGGGTGTGTTTGCCTTTGCCGGCGTCGGCATCAATGCCGGCATCGCCGACTACGTCAAGATCCTCAACGACGGCGGCGGCATCAAGGGCCGCAAGGTGCGCTACGTGCCGGAAGACACCGGCTACAAGGTGGACGTCTCGGTGGCCGCCTACAAGAAGATCACCAGCCAGAACAAGGTGAGCCTCTACTACGGCGACTCGACCGCCTTCTCCAAGACCATCAACCCGGAGCTGGACCGCAATGGCAACATCCTGATGGCCGGTGCCTCGTTCGCCACTGAACTGAACGATCCACAGAAGTACCCGAACCAGTTCCTGGTCGGCCCTGACTACACCGAGATGTTCGGCATCCTGCTACGCCACATCGCCAAGGAGAAACCCGGTGCCAAGGTGGCCTTCGTCTACTCCGACTCCGAATTCGGCCGCGACCCGGTCGAAAGCAGCGAAGCGCTGGCCAAGAAACTCGGCCTGAACGTCGTCATCAAGATCATGACACCGCCCGGCAGCGTGGACGTGTCGACCGAAGTCATCAAGCTGCGCCGCGCGGCACCCGACTACACCATCTTCCACGGCTACATCCTGGCGCCGATTCCCGAGTTCATCACCCAGGGCAAGCAGCAGGGCATGACCAGCAAGTGGATGGGCACCTTCTGGACCATGGACAGCTCCACCGTCATGAAGATGGGCGAGGCCGGCGACGGTTTCATGGGCGTGATGCCCTACCGCTACTACTACGACACCTCGGCCAAGGCGCCGATGCTCGACAAGATCCGCCAGATGCGCCCCGAGTACCAGAGTACGGCCTACATCCAGGGCTTCCTGGCCGCCATGTTGTTCACCGAGGCGGCCAAGCGCACGCTGGACGCGAAGAAGGAGCTCAACGGCAAGAACCTCAAGGCCGCACTCAACAGTATCAAGGACTTCGACACCGGCGGCCTGATCGGCGTGCCGATCACCATCAAGGGCAACTCCATCCCGGTGGGACGCGTCTACAAGGCCGACATGAAGGCGCAGAAGATGGTACCGGCCTCCGACTGGATTTCGTTGTGAGATGAATCACCCGCATTGAGATGAGTCACCCCCCTGAGTCGCTGCGCGCCTTCCCCCCTCTCTCGCGCTGCGCGCGGGAGGGGGGACGCACCCAGTGGCCCGGCGAAGCCGGTTCCACGGGTGCCCTGGGTTGAACCCCCTTCACCTCCGCAACACCATGACTTCCGCTGCATCAAACCACGTCCTCGAGGTCAACAACATCGAGGTCGTCTACAACAAGGTGGTGCAGGCCCTGCGCGGCCTGTCGCTGGCCGTGCCGCGCGGCCAGATCGTGGCCTTGCTGGGCAGCAACGGGGCGGGCAAGTCCACCACGCTCAAGGCCATCTCGGGCCTGCTGACGCTGGAAGACGGCGAGCTCGAGGGCGGGCAGATCCTGTTCAACGGCCAGCCCACGCGCGCGCTGGCACCCCAGCAACTGGTGCGCCAGGGCCTGAGCCATGTGATGGAAGGCCGCCGCGTTTTCGAAGACCTCACGGTGGAGGAAAACCTGGTGGCCGCCACCTATGCCTTGACCGGCCGCAATGGGGCCAAGCCCGACTTCGACCTGGTCTACACCTACTTCCCGCGCCTGCACGAGCGGCGCAAAGGGCTGGCGGGCTACCTCTCCGGCGGCGAGCAGCAGATGCTGGCCATCGGCCGCGCGCTGATTGCCCAACCGGAGCTGATCCTGCTGGACGAGCCCTCGCTCGGCCTGTCGCCCAAGCTGGTGGAAGACATCTTCACCATCATCGCGCGTATCAACGCCGAGCGCGGCGTCTCCATGCTGCTGGTGGAGCAGAACGCCACCGTGGCGCTGGCCGTGGCGCACAGCGGCTACATCATGGAGAACGGCAAGATCGTGATCGACGGCAGCGCCGAGCGGCTGGCCTCCGACCCCGACGTGCGCGAGTTCTACCTCGGCATGGGTGGTGGTGGCGAAGCCAAGAGCTTCAAGGACATCAAACATTACAAGCGTCGCAAACGCTGGTTGTCATGACACCCACAGCCCTTCCCGAACTGACCCTGCCCCAGATGCTGCGCCAGCAGGCGCAGGCCATGCCGGCGCGCATCGCCATCCGCCAGAAGGACTTCGGCATCTGGAAACCGGTGCGCTGGGATGCCTACTACCAGCGTGCCTGCCACTTCGGTCTGGGCCTGCGCGCCCTGGGCCTGCTGGCCGGCGGCCACGTCGGCGTGATTTCGGAAAACCGCATCGAGTGGGTGCTGGCGCAGATGGGCGCCGGCCTGGTCGGTGCCGTGACGGTCGGCGTCTACCCGACCAGCCCGACGCCCGAAGTGGCCTACGTGGTCGCCCATGCCGACATCGAGGTCATGGTCTGCGAAGACCAGGAGCAGACCGACAAGGTGCTGGCGGCACTGGATGAGCTGCCACGCCTGCGCCGCATCGTGGTGATGGAAACCAAGGGCCTGCGCAGCTTCGCGCCCGAGATGCGCCAGCTGATCTCCACCTTCGACGAGGTCGAGCAGCTCGGCGCCGCCAGCGGCAACAGTGCCCTGATCGACGAAGCCCTGACTCATCAGACATTGGATGACATCGGCCTGATGATCTACACCTCGGGCTCCACCGGCAAGCCCAAGGGCGCCATGATTTCCTACCGCAACATCCGCGGCGTGGTGCCCGGCATCGTGGAGCGGCTCGGCCTGTCGGCGGACACCACCCACCTGTCCTACCTGCCGCTGTGCCACGTGGCCGAGCAGATGCTGACCACCTTCGTGCCCGTCTATGTCGGTTCGCAGGTGAACTTCGGCGAATCAATCCGCACCGTGCAGGAAGACCTGCGCGAGGTGGCCCCCACCATGTTCCTGGGCGTGCCGCGCATCTGGGAGAAACTGCACGCGGCCATCAGCATCAAGCTGCAGGAAACCGGTGGCCTGCGCCGAGCCCTGTTCCGCTGGGCCTACGCGGCTTGTTCGGGCTTGGCCGAGAAACCGCGCAAGGCCTGGCGCCTGAGCGACAAAGCCGCCTACTGCCTCAGTTACTGGAGCATCTTCCGCTCGCTGCAGAACTTCATCGGCCTGCGCAACGCCCAGGTGGCGCTCACCGGTGCAGCCCCGATTCCACCCGACGTGGTGCGCTTCTTCCGCGTGCTCGGCGTCCCGCTGGTGGAGGTGTATGGCCTGACCGAATCGACCGGCATGATCACCGGCCACCGCCGCGACGACGTGGTCATCGGTACCGTGGGTGTGCCCATCCTGGGCGTCGAACACCGCATCGGCGCCGAGGGTGAACTGCAGGTACGTGGCGACATGGTGTTTGCCGGCTACTACAAGAGCCCGGAAGCCACCGCCGCCAGCATCCGCGACGGCTGGCTGCACACCGGCGACGTGGTGCGCGAAGAACGCGGCCAGCTAAAGATCGTCGACCGCCTGAAGGACATCATGATCACCGCTGGCGGCAAGAACCTCACGCCCTCGGAGATCGAGAACACGATGAAGGGCAGCCCCTACATCAAGGAGTGCATCATCGTGGCCGAAGGGCGCAAGTTCGTCGGGGCCCTGGTGCAGATCGACCTGGAAACGGTGGGCAAGTGGGCCGAGGCACGCCGCATTCCGTTCACGCATTTCCGCTCGCTGGTAGAGACGCCGCAGGTGCGCGAGCTGATCCAGACTGAAATCGACCGCGGCAATGAACGCCTGGCCCAGGTCTCGCAGATCCGCAAGTTCCACCTGCTGACCAAAGAACTCGACCATGACGACGGTGAAGTCACCGCCACCATGAAAGTGCGCCGCTCCAGCATCTACAAGACCTACGCGGTGGAAATCGAAACCTTGTACCGTTGAACCTGCGACGGGCCGCCTTTGGGCAATGCACCCAAACCGCAGATTTTCGTGCCGGCATCCACGCCTTCTTCACCCAACAGCCGGCACAATTCAGGGGTGACTGACATTGACTTGCCTACAGGAGAAATTTCCATGAACCAGCGCGACATCTTCGTCGTCGGCACGGCCCGCACCGCCATTGGTACCTTCGGTGGTGCGCTCAAGGACGTGCCCAACACTCAACTCGCCACCACTGCGGTGCGCGCCGCCATCGAGCGCAGCGGCGTGGCACCGGACGCCGTCGGCCATGTGGTAATGGGCAATGTGATCCCGACCGACACCAAGGACGCCTACCTGAGCCGCGTTGCTGCCATCGATGCCGGCTGCCCGATCGAGACGCCCGCCTTCAACGTCAACCGCCTGTGCGGTTCGGGCCTGCAGGCCATCGTGTCGGCGGCACAAGCCATTGCCCTGGGTGATTGCGACATCGCCATCGGCGGTGGCTCCGAATCGATGAGCCGCGGCCCCTACTTCGACACCTCGGCGCGTTATGGCATGCGCATGGGGGACGCCACGCTGGTGGACTACATGCTCGGCATCCTGCATGACCCATGGGAGAAGATGCACATGGGCGTCACGGCCGAAAACGTGGCGGCACGCTACAACATCTCGCGTGAGCAGCAGGATGCACTGGCCGCCGAAAGCCAGCGCCGTGCGGCCGTCGCCATTGCCGAGGGCCGCTTCAAGGAACAGATCGTCCCGGTGGAGGTCAAGACCCGCAAGGGCGTCGTGCTGTTCGACACCGACGAACATGTGCGGGCCGATACCACGGTTGAGACGCTGGCCAAGATGAAGCCGGCCTTCAAGAAGGATGGTCTGGTCACGGCCGGCAATGCCTCCGGCATCAACGACGGCGCGGGTGCCGTGGTGCTGGCCGCCGGCAGCCGCGTGCAGGCGCTCGGCCTCAAACCGCTGGCACGCCTGGTCGGCTACGCCCACGCCGGCGTCGACCCGGCCTACATGGGCATCGGCCCGATTCCGGCCACGCGCAAGGTGCTGGAACGCACCGGCCTGAAGGTGAGCGATCTCGACGTCATCGAGGCCAATGAGGCCTTTGCGGCCCAAGCCTGCGCCGTCATCAAGGAACTGAATTTCGACCCGGCCAAGGTGAACCCGAACGGCTCCGGCATCTCGCTCGGCCACCCGGTGGGCGCCACCGGCGCCATCATCACCACCAAGGCGATTGCCGAGCTGCACCGCACCGGCGGTCGTTACGCCCTGGTCACGCTGTGCATCGGTGGTGGCCAAGGTATTGCCGCTATCTTCGAACGGGTCTGAACACCCTTATGAAAAAGAAAAGGGGCTGACCATGAAGGTCAGCCCCTTTTGTCATCTGACAAGCACTGTCAGGCGACCACCACCTGTGGCACCGGGGTGCGGATCAGGTAATCAAAGGCGCTGAGTGCAGCCTTGGCACCTTCGCCGGTGGCGATGATGATCTGCTTGTATGGCACCGTGGTCACGTCGCCGGCCGCGAACACGCCCGGTACATTGGTGGCACCCTTGGCATCGACCACGATCTCGCCGTGTCGGCTCAGCTCCACCGTACCCTTGAGCCATTCGGTGTTGGGCACCAGGCCGATCTGCACGAACACACCTTCCAGCTCGACATGGCGCGACTCACCACTGGCGCGGTCGGTGTACGTCAGGCCGTTGAGTTTGTTGCCGTCGCCGGTGAACTCGGTGGTCTGGGCCTGGGTGTGAATGGTGACATTGGGCAGGCTCTTGAGCTTGGCCACCAACACGGCATCGGCACGCAGGGCGTCACCGAACTCGAGCAGGGTCACATGCGCCACGATACCGGCCAGGTCGATCGCGGCCTCGACACCCGAGTTGCCGCCGCCGATCACCGCCACGCGCTTGCCCTTGAACAAGGGACCATCGCAGTGCGGGCAGTAGGCCACGCCCTTGTTCTTGTACTGTTCTTCGCCCGGCACATTGACATTGCGCCAGCGCGCGCCGGTGGACAGGATGACACTGCGGCTCTTGAGCGAACCGCCGTTGGCCAGTTGGACCTCGATCAAACCACCCGGCTCGCTGGCCGGAATGATCTTGTCGGCACGCTGCAGGTTCATGATGTCCACGTCATAGGCCTTGACGTGCTGCTCCAGAGCGGCCGCGAACTTCGGGCCGTCGGTTTCAGGCACCGAGATGAAGTTCTCGATCGCCATGGTGTCGTTCACCTGGCCGCCGAAGCGCTCGGCCGCCACGCCGGTACGGATGCCCTTGCGCGCCGCATACACAGCCGCTGCGGCACCGGCCGGGCCACCGCCGACAATGAGCACCTCATACGGTGCGCGGGCAGAAAGCTTGGCGGCATCACGGGCCGCCGCGCCGGTGTCGAGCTTGGCCACAATCTCTTCCACGCCCATGCGGCCGGAGCCGAACGGCTCGCCGTTGAGGTAGATGCTGGGCACGGCCATGATCTGGCGTTCGTTGACCTCGTCCTGGAACAGCGCGCCGTCGATGGTGACCACACGCACCTTGGGATTGAGCACCGCCATGAGGTTGAGCGCCTGCACCACGTCCGGGCAGTTGTGGCAGCTGAGGGACATGTAGACCTCGAAGTTGTAGTCGCCGTCGAGGTTGCGGATCTGCTCGATCACCTCGGGCTCGACCTTGGGCGGATGGCCGCCGACCCACAGCAGCGCCAGCACCAGCGAGGTGAACTCATGCCCCAGCGGAATGGCGGCAAAACGCAGGCCCATGTTGTAGCCCAGGCGGTTGAGCGCGAAGGAGGGCTTGCGCGCATCGGTGCCGTCGGTGCGCAAGGTGATCTGGTTGGACAGTGCGGCAATGTCCTTCAGCAGCCCTTCCATGTCACGCGAGCTTTCACTGTCGCCTAGCGACGCCACGATTTCGAACGGCTGGGTCACCCGCTCGAGGTAAGCCTTGAGTTGTGCCTTGAGGTTGTCGTCCAACATGATGTCTGTCCTTGGTATTTAAGCAACACTGAGAGCTGGCCGCCCGGTGTGCCGGGCAGCCTTGCACGAAAGCCGGCAGGCGTTGTGCGCCTGCGGGCCATTCATCAACAAGATTTAGATCTTGCCCACCAGGTCCAGCGAGGGCGTCAGGGTCTTGGCGCCTTCGTTCCACTTGGCCGGGCAAACTTGGCCGGGGTTGTTGGCCACGTACTGAGCCGCCTTCAGCTTGCGCACGGTTTCCTTGACATCACGCGCGATGGCGTTGTCATGGACTTCCATGGTCTTGATGGTGCCTTCGGGGTTGATGATGAAGGTGCCGCGCAGTGCCAGGCCTTCTTCCGGGATGTGCACGCCGAAAGCGTTGGTCAGGGCGTGGGTCGGGTCGCCCACCAGGGGGAACTTGGCCTTGCCGACAGCGGGCGAGGTCTCATGCCACACCTTGTGCGAGAAGTGGGTGTCGGTCGTCACGATGTAGACCTCGGCACCGGCCTTCTGGAACTCGGCGTAGTTGTCGGCAGCGTCTTCAATCTCGGTCGGGCAGTTGAAGGTGAAGGCAGCCGGCATGAAGATCAGCACGGACCACTTGCCCTTCAGGCTGGCGTCGGTCACTTCGATGAACTTGCCATTGTGGAAAGCGTTGGCTTTGAAGGGCTGAACCTGGGTGTTGATCAGAGACATGAATTAACTCCGTTAGATGGATAAGACTTGGTTATTGAGCCACCGGTTTTTTGAACCGATGAGGAATTATAGATCCAAACTATTGATAATCTTTTTATGTTTTATCTATGCTATCGATAGGAAACATATATTGCGCCGCACCAACGCGCGCCACTTTTGTCAGCTAAAGAAAAATACGAGCGCTCAGAGCCCCGCGCTTTTCAGCAGCAGACCCAGCAGGGCGCATGCGGCAATGACGTGCATCACATTACGCTGAAAGCGCAGCAAGGCCACGGCAGCGGCCAAGGCGATCAGGGCTGACACCCAGTCGAACGCCCCGGCATAACCCTGCGGCCACAGCACGTGGTAACCGAAGAACAACGCCAGGTTGAGCACCACGCCAACCACGGCCGCTGTGATGGCGGTCAATGGCGCAGTGAACTTGAGGTCGTTATGGGTCGATTCGACCAGAGGCCCACCGGCCAGGATGAACAGGAAAGAGGGCAGGAAGGTGAACCAGGTCACCAGCACGGCCGCAAGAGCGCCCGCAAGAAACAGCTGTTGCGGCCCCAGCAAGGCCTGGCCATACCCCCCCACAAAGCCGACAAAAGCCACCACCATGATCAGCGGCCCGGGCGTGGTTTCTCCCAACGCCAGGCCGTCGATCATCTGCTCGGGCGTGAGCCAGCCGTAGTGGCCGACGGCCCCCTGGTAGACGTAAGGCAGCACCGCATAGGCACCGCCGAAGGTCAACAGCGCCGCCTTGGTGAAGAACCAGCCCATCTGGGTGTAGGCATGGTTCCAGCCCCCGATCAGGCTCAGTGCAGCCATCGGTACGGACCACAACAGGGCCCCCAACAGCAGGATCCGCAGCAGGTGTGGCCAGCGAAAGCGCGCATGGATCGGTGTGGGTGTCTCGTCATCGATCAGGGCCGGGCCATAGGACTTCACCTTAGGCCCGTGTCCGCCAAGGCGAAAGCGGCCCGGCGCGATGCGCCCCCCGACATAACCGACCAGTGCCGCCACCGCCACGATGGCCGGGAACGGCACATTGAGCGCGAAGATGGCAACAAAGGAAGCCGCCGCAATGGCCCATAGCGCACTGTTTTTCAGGGCGCGCGAACCAATGCGCCACGCCGCCTGCAGCACGATGGCCGTCACCGCCGGTTTGATGCCATAGAACAAGCCGGCCATCAGCGGCGTCTGGCCAAAGGCGACGTAGAGCCAGGACAGCGCAATGAGAATGAAGAGCGAAGGCAGGACGAACAGCACGCCCGCCACAATGCCGCCCCAGGTGCGGTGCATCAGCCAGCCGATGTAGGTGGCGAGTTGCTGGGCTTCCGGCCCGGGCAACAGCATGCAGTAGTTGAGCGCATGCAGAAAGCGTCTTTCCGAAATCCAGTGCCGGCGTTCAACCAGCTCCTGGTGCATGACCGCAATCTGCCCGGCCGGCCCGCCGAAACTGATGAAGCCGAGCTTGAGCCAGAAATAGAACGCCTCTCGGAAACTCACGGCAGCGGGGATGGCAGGCTCGGGTGATGAGGAGGAAGGGCGGGTCATCTTGGTCTGGATGTCTTTCTCCCATCATAGCCAGCCCCGTGATGACGGCGTGACAAATCGGGTGACAATCCTGCCCCATGTTCATCGCCGCCCAATTGCTTGCCTTTGTGACTCAGCCTCTGGCCTGGGTCGCCCTGTTGCTGTTGTTGGGCCTGCTGACCCAGCGCCGCTGGCGCCGTTGCGGCCTGGGGCTGATCTGGCTGGCCTTGGGCACGCTGCTGCTGCAAGGTTGGGAGCCGTTGCCGGATGCGCTGCTACGTCGGCTCGAAGCGCGCTATCCTGCCACGAGCAGCTTGCCGGATGCACAGCGCTACGCCGGCATCGTGGTGTTGGGCGGTGCGCTCGAACCTACCTATGCCTGGCAAGGACATGGCCAGCCGGCACTCAATGAGGCCGCCGAGCGCATGACCGGTGCCCTGCCACTTCTGCAACGCCACCCCCACCTTCAACTGCTGTTCACCGGCGGCTCGGGTGAGCTGTTCGAACCAGGTTGGACTGAAGCCGAGCGCGCGCGCATCTTCTACGCCGACATGGGTGTTGCGCCACAGCGTCTGTTGTTCGAACCAGCCTCGCGCACCACCTATGAAAACGCGGTGCTGAGTGCCCAACTGCCGGAGGTCGACAAGACCCGCCCCTGGTTGCTGCTCACCTCCGCCTGGCACATGCCGCGCGCCATGGCGGCCTTCGAGAAAGCCGGCTGGAATGTGACTGCCTATCCAGTGGATTTCCGCACCGGCACTGAAACACCGTGGACGCGTTACTCGCTCGCCAGAGCTGCCAACAAGTGGCATCTGGCGCTGCACGAATACCTGGGGTTGCTGGCTTATCGTCTGAGCGGGAAGTCCTAGGCACGGGTCCTGCTGACGGCGTCCCGCACACGCCATCTCTGAGGGGTGGAAACGCGTACCTTTGATACGAATTGATACAAGCGCTCCCCCTATACTTCGGCGCATGCAATCGTCTCCAACCCGGCACACATGGCACGCAAGTCTCCTTCATGCCGAGGCCACCATGACGATGCCGCCAGTCTCCCACCTCCCGTCCTGCCGCCCGCTTCTGGCTTGAGTCTGCCCACATGTCCTGTTCGCCAGAAGAGCTGAAAAAGCGAAGCGATGCCGTGGCATCCAAATGGCAGTCCTTTCAGGACCTGCCCGCCACCGATCATCTGCTGGAGTTTGCCGTTTCGGTCTCGAGCTTCACCGAGTTCCTGCACGGCAAGGGGCTGTCGGGCCTGCACCAGATTTCACGCAATCTGGAACAGCAGGCGATGTCCCTGTTTGAGGTGGACACTGGCGGGGCCGTTCCCCAAACCACCCTGGTTGAGCTGAATCTGCGCGTGCGGGAACTGGGCATGCGGGTGGCAGATTTCATCGACAGCAACAGCCGCCCGATCGTGGAGCGGCGTGCGCACCCGGACAGTTCGGCCGCCATGGACATCACGCCGCGCCATCGTGTCTGGCTGGTCGGCAACCAGGCCGCACCATGGCAGGAACTGGTGCTGCAACTCGGCTACTTCAGCATCGACGCCGAGTTCCACAAGACGCAGGAGTTGCCCAGCCATGCTGACGAACCGGCGATTGTCTTGCTGGACGCCGAAGGCCTGACCACCCAGCAGGTCAGCATCGAAATTCAACAGCTGCGTGCACGCTTTTCCGCCAGCACCCTGCTGGTCGCTCGACTGCCAATCGACTTTGACAGCCTGAAGTCTGCACTGACAGCGGGCTGCGATTTCTGCTTCACCCACACAAGCGCCCCGTCGGGCATTCTGGCCAAGATCATCGAGCTGTGCGGCAACCAGGAGGAAGCGCCTTATCGCGCCCTGGTGGTGGAAGACTCACCCACGGCGAGCAAATCCATTCAGCGCACCCTGGCCATGTGCGGCATTGAAACCCACGCCATCTCCAAGCCGCATGAAGTGCTGGAGTGCCTGACGCGCTTTCAGCCCGACCTGATCCTGATGGACATGTTCATGCCGGGGTGTACCGGCGTCGAAGCGGCCCGGGTGATTCGCCAGCACCCCGAATTCCTCTCCACCCCGATCGTCTATCTGTCCGGCGACACCGATGTCCCCATGCAGATCGAAGCGCTGCGCCTCGGGGGCGACCACTTCCTCACCAAGCCGTTCAATCCGGTGGTGCTCAACGCCATTGTCCAGAGCAAGATCGAACGCTACCGAGCCTTGCGGCGCGCCATGCAGCACGACAGCCTGACCGGCCTGCTCAACCACATCGCGTCCAAGGAAAAACTGGCCGCCGCCATCCAGCAGGCCGTGGCCGAACAGCAGCCGCTGTCGGTGGCGATGATCGACATCGATCACTTCAAGAAAATCAACGACAGCTACGGTCACCAGACCGGCGACCAGGTGATCCGCAGCGTGGCCTGGTTTCTCAAGCAGCGCCTGCGCAAGACCGACCTGATCGGCCGTTACGGCGGCGAAGAATTCCTGCTGCTGCTGCCTGCGGCCGATGCCGACCTGGCCACCGAAATACTCGACCGGATCCGGCGCGACTTCAGCCTGATCAAGCACCCGTTCAATGAAACCTGGTTCAGTGCCACCTTCTCCGCCGGGCTCGCCCAGTTGCAAGACCAGGCCAGCGCCGAAACGCTGATCAAGCAGGCCGACGAAGCCCTCTACGGGGCCAAGCGCGCAGGGCGCAATCGCATCGTCAGGTGGGAGTGAGCTGCGGCTCCGTCACGGCCAGCGGCATCGCCAGCACCTTGTCGATGCGACGGCCGTCCATGTCCACCACCTCGAACAGCCAGTCGGCGCACTCGATGCGCTCCCCGGTGTTTGGCAGATGACCGCTGACGGCCAAGAGCAGGCCGGCCACCGTGTTGTAGCGGCCGCGGCCCTCGTCGGGCAGGTCACGAATGCTGAGCCGGCTCTTGAGCTCATCAACCGGCATCAGCCCGTCGAGCAGCCAGGAACCATCCTCGCGCGGCGTCGCCCAGGCATCGATCTGCGCCACCGGCTGCAATTCGCCGGTGATCGCCTCCAGCAGGTCGCCCGGCGTCACCAGGCCCTGCACCACGCCGTACTCGTCGACCACGAACACCATGCGCCCGGAGCGCGAGCGGAACTGCTCCAGCAACTCCATGCCCGACAGCGTCTCGGGCACGAAGACGGCCGGTTGCACGTGGGCTTCGATCAGCCCCTCCTGCCCGACACCCAGCGCCAGCAGCTTGCCGACGCTGATCAGGCCCACCACGTCATCGAGCGAGCCGCGGCACACCGGATACCAGGAATGCGCACTGCGCTCACCCGCTTCACCGACCAGCTGCAGGCATTGCGCCACGCTGTGGCTTGCTTCCAGCCAGGCCACATCACTGCGCGGCACCATCAGCGAAGTCAACGGCCGGTCATCGAGACGAAACACGTTCTGCACCATCTGGTGCTCCTGCGCTTCGATCACGCCGGCATCCACCCCCTCTTCCAGGCTGTGGCGGATCTCTTCTTCCGTCATGCTGCGCGCCACGTCGGTCGGGATGCGTAGCAGCTTGAGAATGCCTTGGGTCGTGGCCGCCAGCAGCTTCACGAACGGTTTGGCCACCAGGGCCAGCCAGTGCATGGGGCGTGACGTCCAGCGCGCCACCACCTCGGGATAAAGCTGGCCGATGCGCTTGGGCACCAGCTCACCGAAGATGATGGTGACAAAGGTGATGGCCGTCACCACCAGCGCCGTGGCGGAAATCGATGCCGCCCGATCCGTCACACCCAGGCTCACGAGCCAGCCGGCCAGGTTGTCGCTGAAGGCTGCCTCGCCGACGATGCCGTTGAGCACGCCAATCGAGGTGATGCCGACCTGCACCGTGGAGAGGAACTGGTTCGGGTTGTCGAGCAGCATCAGCGCCGTCTGTGCGCCGCCGTCGCCCGCCTCGGCCATGGCCATGAGGCGTGCCTTGCGGCTGGCCGCCAGGGCCAGCTCCGACATGGCGAACACGCCGTTGAGCAGGGTCAACAGCGCGATCAGAAAGACTTCCATGAAACCCGAGCGAGAATAAACACCATGGCACTTTACCTGATTGGTGACGTGCAGGGCTGCGATGCCGCCCTGCAGCGTCTGCTCGACGAAATTTCCTTCTCGCCCAGCCGCGACACACTGTTCCTGCTGGGCGACCTGGTCAACCGCGGGCCGGACTCGGCCGCCGTGCTGCGCCGCCTCATGGGCTATGGCACTTCAGCGCGCTGCCTGCTGGGCAACCACGACCTGCACCTGCTGGCCATCGTGCACGGCGTGCGTCGGCCCAGCCGCAGCGACACGCTGGACGACGTGCTGCAGGCCCCGGACCGCCCCGCCCTGCTGGACTGGTTGTGCCGGCAGCACCTGGCGTTGCTGGAGCGCTGCCACGATGAAGAGGTTTTGATGGTCCACGCTGGTGTCCTGCCTGCGTGGACAGCTACAAAAACAATAGCAATTGCGAGCGAAGTGGAAGCCGTTCTGCAAAGCCCCGAGCTGCCGGACTTTCTACGCCAGATGTACGGCAATGAACCGGCACACTGGGACGATGCGCTCACGGGAACCGCACGGCTGCGCGTGATCGTCAATGCACTGACCCGGCTGCGTTTTTGCACGGTCGAAGGCGAGATGGAATTCGCCACCAAGGAAGGTGCCGGGGCGGCACCCGCCGGCTACCTGCCGTGGTTCGAAGTGCCAGGGCGGCAGACTGCCAATGTGACGGTGGCCTTTGGCCACTGGTCCACGCTGGGCTGGCTGGACCGGCCCGATGTGCTGGCGCTGGATACCGGCTGCGTCTGGGGCGGCTGCCTGAGTGCCGTACGCCTGGGCGCGGCCCGGGCGCATGAACTGATCCAGGTGAAGTGTGTCGCCGCGCAAACGCCAAGGGTGCGCGGTGATTGAGGCTTAGGCCGTCGGTTCGTTGGCCTTGAACAGGGCCGCCACCTTGCGCTTGGGTTTGATGTTGGCCGACAGGCGGCTCGCCGGCTTGGCCGTCGCCTCCCAGGCCGGTGCTGCCTCGGCAGCCGGCGCTTCGTAGGGCTTGTCGAAGAAGGGGTCTTTCAGTGCCGGTGCCGGGCGGGCGTAGTCACGCGGCGCCGAACGGCGTTCGCGCCGAACGATCGATTCGCTCTGCTCGTACAGACGTCGGCCGTCGTTGATGCGGCCCTGCTTGCGGATGTCCGGCGTGTCCTCGTCGAACTCCACGGCTTCCAGCTCGATCTTGGTCTTGATGAGCTTTTCGATGTCACTCACCAGGCGGGCATCCTTGCCCGAGACGAAACTCACCGCCAGGCCGGAGGCACCGGCACGGCCGGTACGGCCGATGCGGTGCACATAGTCTTCGGCGTTGAACGGGATGTCGAAATTGAACACCGCCGGCACATCCTTGATGTCCAGGCCGCGTGCGGCCACGTCAGTACACACCAGCAGGTCGACCTCGCCCTTCTTGAAGGCGTCCAGCGCTTTCAGGCGCTCGTCCTGGCTCTTGTCGCCGTGCAGGGCGGCGGTCTTGAGGCCTTCGCGCTCCAGCGACCGGGCCAGCCGGGCGCAGCCGAGCTTGCTGTTGACGAACACAAACGCCTGCTTCATGCCGCGCTGGCGCAGGATCTGGTGCAGGGCATGGCGCTTGTCGTCGTCGCCCACGCTGTAGAAATGCTGCTCCACGGTGGAGGCGGTGGCGTTGGAGCGCGCCACCTCGATCGTCACCGGGTCCTGCAGGTAACTGCCGGCCAGGCGCTTGATCTCGGGCGAGAAGGTAGCGCTGAACAGCAGTGTGGTGCGCTGCTTGGGCAGGTAACTCAGGATGCGCTGCAGGTCGGGCAGGAAACCGATGTCGAGCATGCGGTCGGCCTCGTCCAGCACCACGTACTCCACCTGGTTCAGCACCGCGTTCTTGGCTTCGATGTGATCCAGCAGGCGGCCCGGCGTGGCCACCAGCACCTCGACGCCTTTTTTCAGCTCCAGCGTCTGCGGCTTCATGTCCATGCCACCGAACACCACCGCGCTGCGCAGGTTGGTGTACTTGGCATAGAGCTTGACCTGCTGCGCCACCTGGTCGGCCAGCTCGCGCGTGGGCAGCAGCACCAGGGCGCGCACCGGATGGCGCGCCGGCGAGGTAGAGCTGTTTTCGTGCTTGAGCAGGCGCTGCAGCAGCGGCAGCGAGAAGGCGGCCGTCTTGCCGGTGCCGGTCTGGGCCGCGCCCATGACGTCCTTGCCCGTCAGCACCACGGGGATGGCCTGCGCCTGGATCGGCGTCATGGTCTCGTAGCCCATCTCGGCCACGGCGCGCCGCAGGGGTTCGGCCAGGGTCAGATCGGCATAACGCTGAAGCTCGGGGGTGCTGGATTCGGGGGTGGTTTGGGTCATCGATACCTGGGATTGTGTCGCCAGTAGTCCGGAGGGCCCGGTGGCCGGCGGTAGGTGCCCGAAACTTGGGGCAGCCCGTATTATCCCCCATCTACCACAAAGCGGCTTGATCCGGCCCGGCGGCCAATGCCCGGACCGGCAACAAGCCCATCCGGGCCTTCCTAGAATGGCCGGCATGTACCTCGCCCACCCAGCGACCTTCAGCCCCGTGGCCGCGGGGCTCAAACTCTCCGAATTGATGGCGGCCCTCAGCCACGCGCTGGACATCACGGAAGGCCAGCCCGAGGGCCACTGCATCCGCTGCTGCTGGATCGGCATGCACGTCGGGCGCGAGATCGGCCTGAGCGAGCAGCAGCTGTGGGAGCTCTACTACACCCTGCTGCTGAAGGACCTGGGCTGCAGCAGCAACGCCGCACGCATCTGTGAGCTCTACCTGACCGACGACCTGCAGTTCAAGCGCGACTTCAAGCGGGTCGGCGACAGCCTGCCGCAGGTGGTGCGTTTTGTGCTGCAGCACACCGGCCTCAAGGCCGGCCTGGCCGAGCGCTTCCACAGCGTGCTGCACATCTTCCGCGACGGCAGCGAGATTGCCCAGGAACTGATCCAGACCCGCTGCTCGCGCGGCGCCGACATCGCGCGCCAGCTGCGTTTTTCCGAAGGCATTGCCGGCGGCATCTACAGCCTGGACGAGCACTGGAACGGCGGCGGCAAGCCCGACGCCCTGGCCGGCGAAGCGATTCCGGTCTACGCCCGCATCGCGCTGCTGGCCCAGGTGATCGACGTTTTCCACACCGCCGGCGGCCGCCAGGCCGCGCTTGATGAAGTCAGTGCCCGCTCCGGCCAATGGTTCGACCCGGCACAGGTCAAGGCTTTCCAGTCCGTCGCGCAATCCGAGGCTTTCTGGACCACGCTAGCCGCGCCAGACATCCAGCGCGCCGTACTGGCGCTGGAGCCGGGTCGCTACGAGGTGCCACTGGACGAGGACTACCTGGACGACATCGCCGCCGCCTTCGGCCAGGTGGTGGACTCGAAAAGCCCCTACACCAGCGGCCACAGCGCCCGCGTGGCGCTCTACACCGACCTGATCGGCGAGGCGCTGGGCTTCAACCTGGAGCGCCGGCGCTGGCTCAAGCGCGGCGCGCTGCTGCACGACGTCGGCAAGCTGGGCGTGAGCAACAGCGTGCTCGACAAGGCCGGCAAGCTCGACGCCGAGGAATGGAAGGCGGTGCAGGCCCATGCCGCGCTGACCGAGTCCATCCTGTCGCGCATCGAGGCCTTCAGTGAACTGGCCGTGGTGGCCGGTGCCCACCATGAGCGGCTCGATGGCGGCGGCTACCCACGCGGCCTCAAGGCCGAAGACATCTGCATGGAGACGCGCATCATCACCACGGCCGACATCTTCGACGCCATCACCGCCGAGCGGCCCTACCGCGGCGCGGTGCCGATTCCGCAGACGCTGGAGATGATGGCCAAGACAGTCGGTACCGCGCTCGACCCGGACTGCTACGCCGCTCTCAAGAAGGCCATGGCCAACGTGCCGGGCTGACGCCTGGCACCACAGGACGGCTCGGCTACAGTGCCGGCATGCCCTTGCTCAACGCCCTCGACACCGCCACCCGCCTGCCCTACCCCGAACTTGCGCGCGAAATCAGCGCCCTGCTGCAGGACAGCAGCGTCCAGGTACCGCCACGTCTGGTGCAGGCCCTGCCCGGCGGCGGTTGCCTGTTCGTGATGCCGGCGCTCGATGGCCGCCTTGCCATCACCAAGCTCATCAGCTACACCCCGGCCAATGCCGGCACCGATCGGCCCGCCATCCAGGGCGATGTGGTGGTGTTCGACATCACCACCGGCGAGCGCCGGCTGGTGCTGGACGGACCCACCGTCACCGCGCACCGCACCGCTGCCGTCTCGCTGCTGGCCGCGCAAACCCTGGCACCCAATACAAAGGGCCCGCTGCTGATCGTCGGTGCCGGCGTCCAGGGCCGTGCACACCTAGAAGCGTTTGCCGCCGGTCTGGATATAGGGGAAGTAATGATCGCCTCGCGCAGCGCCGCCAGCGCACAAGCCTTGGTCGACCACGCCCGCACCCTGGGCCTGCACGCCCGCGTCGTGGCCGATCCGAATGCCGTGCTGGCCGACTGCCCGCTGGTGGTCACCTGCACCCCGGCCAGCGGCGTTGTGCTGCAGGCCTTGCCGCGGCCGGACGCCTTTATCGCGGCGGTGGGCGCTTTCACGCCGAAGATGGTGGAACTGAGCCCCGAGCTGTGCCGTCACATCGCCACGCAAGGCACGGTGGTGCTGGACACGCGCGACGCCGACCACGAAGCCGGCGACCTGCTGCAGGCCGGGCTGGACCTGACACGCTTCACCACGCTGCAGGATGTGCTGCGGGAAAAGAAAAACCGGTCGGACTCGAAAGTCGGACCGGTGTTATTCAAGAGCTGCGGCTGGGCCGGCTGGGATCTGGCGGCGGCAAGGATAGCGGTCAACTAAACGGTGACTGTTTTCAGTTGCGGGTAAAAAAGACCCACTACTATGTCGTGCAAATCACGCACGTCATCCACATAACGGTCGTCTTTGTTGTAATCGGCAGCTACTTTTCGAACAAGGTACCAACGCCTCCAGTGTGCGTCATATGCATCACCTTGTTTGAGTTGTACCTCCTCCAGTCTTTTTCGATAACTAGTGGCGATCAACTCAGCGCCCGACCTCACACTTTCGATGTCATCAATGCGCTTGGCCGTAGTTACCTGCATGGGACCAAGGCTCTTGCCCCACACGGGGAAAACCAAACGCTCCAATTTCTGTGCCAACCATGGTCGATTGAACGACTCATAGATGAGAATTGTCATGCCAAGCGATCGGGATAGCTCATCTGGCAATAACTCGTCTATGACCTTTCCGTATTGCTTACTCAGCTCAGAAAAACGCGTCTTCAGATACTTGTTCTTCCGCATTTCGGAACCTCGGGTCCCGGTGTCTACTTGATTCAGAACGGTGTAGACAAATAGCCCGACAAATACCCACAACTCGTTCGTCGCAGTAGTGAAATCCGGCAGCAGTGTCTTCTTGTGTTTGATGATGCTCTCGTAGATCAACCAAGAGATCCAAATGCACGAGGCACCAATCACCGCTTCGCGAAGCCAATTAATCAGAAGAGAGCGCCCCATCAGAACATTGAATGTGGCACGTCCAGCGAAATAGTACAGAGTGACCTGCCATATGTCTTGAACGTAGCTATCTAATCCAACGGCATAGAAAATCGCCGCAACGATAGTAATGAATACAACAGGTCCAAGCAGCCTCAACGCAAGGTTGAATGCTGGAGCTTCATCTCGCCGGACAAACAGCCCAAGGCTGATATAGCCGAGCGAATGGGAATGCCGCCCAATCCAGTTGATGGTCAAAAATAGGCCAATAGCCAAGAGCAAGTGGACAGCTGCAACCATACAGACCCCCTCCCTTTGTTTCTCGGCGCCTAGGCATCTATCGGTACCGGCTCAGGTGAGCCTGATTCAAGTCTTGGGCAGCGTCACGCCGCGCTGGCCCTGGTACTTGCCGCCGCGGTCCTTGTAGCTGGTCTCGCAGACCTCGTCGCTCTCGAAGAACAGCACCTGGGCGCAGCCCTCGCCGGCGTAGATCTTGGCCGGCAGCGGCGTGGTGTTGGAGAACTCCAGCGTCACATAACCTTCCCACTCGGGCTCGAAGGGGGTGACGTTGACGATGATGCCGCAACGCGCGTAGGTGCTCTTGCCGAGGCAGATGGTCAGCACGTTGCGCGGGATGCGGAAGTACTCCACCGTGCGCGCCAGCGCGAAGCTGTTGGGCGGAATGATGCAGACGTCGCTCTCAATGTCGACAAAACTCTTCTCGTCGAAGTTCTTCGGATCCACCACCGTGCTGTGGATGTTGGTGAAGACCTTGAACTCGGGCGCACAGCGGATGTCGTAACCGTAGCTGCTGGTGCCGTAGCTGACGATCTTGTGGCCAGCAGCGTCCTGCCGGATCTGGCCCGGTTCGAAGGGCTCGATCATGCCGTGCTGCTCGGCCATGCGGCGGATCCATTTGTCGCTCTTGATGCTCATGATGGGGTTTCCTGGGAATCCGTTGATTGTAGGCAGGCTTTCAGCGCCTCTTGGCGGCCGCCCGACCTGCGTAGGGGGGGGCCACCGCTTTCTTGATCTGGCTCAGGCGACGCCGAACAGCGCCACCAGCGTCTGGCGCAGCCAGCGGTTGCCCGGGTCGGTCTCGAAGCGTTTGCTCCAGTGCAGCGAGACGGTGAAGTCGCGCAACGGAAACGGCGGCTCGATCAGCGTATAGCCACCCTGCTCGGCAAAACCGTGCGCGATGTTGCGTGGCATCACTACCCCGAGGTCGGTCGCTCGCACGATGGCCGGCAGCACCATGAAGTGCTCGGTGGTCAGGCGCACGCGGTCCTCCAGCTTGAGCAGCTGCAGGATGCGCAGCGTGTCGGAGTGGGTACGCCCGGCGACGAACTCCAGCTGCTGGAGGGCGTCGAGCAGGGCCTTGCCGCTGCGCCGGCGCCGCTGGTATTCGGCCGCAAACGGGTGCCCTTCGCGCAGCAGCACGATGTAGCGGTCCTTCAGCAGCTGCCGGCGCTGCGTGTCCTTGACGCTGGGCAGAAAGCCGAAGGCAAAGTCGATCTGGCCGCTGTCGAGCGCATCGGCAATGGCGGCCGGCGGCAGGGCCTGGGTCTCGACGCGCACACCCGGCGCCTGTTGGCGCAGGTGGGCCATCAGGTCGGGCAGGAAACGGCCTTCGCCAATGTCGCTCATGTGGATGCGAAAGGTCTTCTGCGACTGCAGCGGGTCGAACTGCACCGACTCGTTGAGCGCCTGCTCCAGCAGGCCCAGCGCGGTGCGCACGACCGGCGCCAGACGCTCGGCCTTCGGTGTCGGCTGCACGCCACCGGCCGCCCGCATGAACAGCGGGTCCTTGATCAGCAGGCGCAGGCGCGTCAGGCCCTGGCTGACCGCCGGCTGCGTCAGGTCCAGCGTGTCGGCGGCGCGGCTGACGTTGCGCGTGCGGTAGACCGCATCAAAGACGCGCAGCAGGTTGAGGTCGATGTCCTTGATATTCATATATCTAATATTGATTAGTCACTGTATTTTATTGATTGATATTGAATTGCACGCGACACTGCGTCACCCCCATCAGAACATCGAGAGACAAGCGTGGAAGTTTCATTCAGCCAGGAAATCAAATCACTGGCCTTGGGCCAGGGCGACACCTTTCACGGTGAAGGCATCCTGGCCATCACCAAAGGGCTGCTGCAATCGGGCGTGGCCTACGTCGGCGGTTACCAGGGCGCGCCGGTGTCGCACCTGCTGGACGTGATGGTGCAGGCCAAGGACTACATGGACCAGCTCGGTGTGCACGTGGAAGCCTGCTCCAACGAAGCCTCGGCCGCCGCCATGCTGGGCGCCTCCATCCATTACCCGCTGCGCGGCGCCGTCACCTGGAAGTCGATCGTCGGCACCAATGTGGCGGCAGACGCCTTGAGCAACCTGGCCTCGCCCGGCGTCACCGGCGGCGTGCTCATTGTGGTGGGCGAGGACTACGGCGAAGGCGCCAGCGTGATCCAGGAGCGCAGCCATGCCTACGCGCTCAAGTCCGGCATGATCCTGCTCGACCCGCGGCCCGAGCTGGGCCAGATGGTCGAGATGGTGGAACAGGGTTTCCGCCTGTCGGAAGCCTCCAACATGCCGGCCATGATGGAGCTGCGCATCCGCACCTGCCATGTGCGTGGCAGCTTCGAATGCAAGGACAACGTGCCGCCGGCCGTTTCCACCCGCCATCTGATGGCCGAGCCGGCCAAGTTCGACTACATGAAGCTGGCGCATCCGCCGGTGACCTTCCGCCAGGAAAAGCTCAAGGTGGAGCAGCGCATTCCGGCGGCGCGCCAGTACATCGTCGAACACAAGCTCAACGAACTGATGGACGGCCCACGCCAGGAGCTCGGCATCATCGTGCAGGGCGGCATCTACAACGCCCTCATCCGCGCGCTGCAGCAGTTCGGCCTGGCCGATGCCTTCGGCAACAGCGACATTCCACTCTTGGTGCTCAACGTCACCTACCCGCTGGTGCCGGAGCAGGTGGCCGAGTTCGCACTGAACAAGCGCGCCGTGCTGGTGGTCGAAGAGGGCCAGCCCGAGTACATCGAGCAGGAAATCGCCACCTTCCTGCGCCGGCGTGACATCAACACCGCGCTGCACGGCAAGGACATGCTGCCCTCCGGCGGCGAATACAACGTCGAGACACTGACCGCTGGCCTGATCACGTTTCTGGCCAAGCACGCCAGCGATGTGGACGCGTCCTCCGCCAGCGCCTGGCTCAAGGGCAATGGCGAGCGCCGCAGCGCCGCGGCACAGCAGCTGGCCCAGGCCCAGACCACCTTGCCGACCCGCCCACCGGGTTTTTGTGTCGGTTGCCCGGAGCGGCCGGTGTTTTCGGCGCTCAAGCTGGCGCAGCAGGACGTCGGCCCGGTGCACATCGCGGCCGACATCGGCTGCCATGCCTTCGGCACCTTCGAGCCCTTCTCCTTCGGCCACTCCATCCTCGGTTACGGCATGTCGCTCGCCAGCCGCGCCGGCGTCTCACCCATGATGCAGCGGCGTACCCTGTCCATCATGGGCGACGGCGGCTTCTGGCACAACGGTCTGCTGACCGGCGTGCAGAGTGCGCTGTTCAACGGCGACGATGCCGTGCTGATGATCTTCAAGAACGGCTACACCTCAGCCACCGGCACGCAGGACATCATCTCCACCCCCAGCCATGCCGCCAAGGAAGACGCGCAGGACAAGAGCACCAGCATCGTGCACACCAACCAGGCGATCGAGAACACGCTCAAGGGCATGGGGGTGCAGTGGCTGCGCACCGTGCACAGCTACGAGGTGGCCGAGATGCGCAAGACCCTCAACGAGGCCTTCACCACCGAGTTCAACGGCCTGAAGGTGATCGTGGCCGAAGGCGAATGCCAGCTGGAGCGCCAGCGCCGCATCAAGCCCTGGATCGCCAGCCTGCTCAAAAAGGGCGAACGCGTGGTGCGCGTGAAGTACGGCGTGGACGAGGACGTCTGCACCGGCGACCATGCCTGCATCCGGCTTTCCGGCTGCCCCACGCTGACGCTGAAGGACAACCCGGATCCGCTCAAGGTCGACCCGGTGGCGACCGTGATCGACGGCTGCGTCGGCTGCGGCCTGTGCGGCGCCAACGCCCATGCGGCCACGCTGTGCCCGTCCTTCTACCGCGCCGAAGTGATCCAAAACCCGAAGTGGCACGAGCGCCTGCTCGGCTCTTTGCGCGCCGCTTTCGTCCGCGTGCTGCAACCCGCATAGATATGGCCCCCACGCTTGCCACTCCGTGTGCTGCGCTGCCCCCACGCGCAGGCATGCCCTGCGCTTTGCTTAGGCGTGGGGCCGCATTTCACCTTGGGACGGCCCGGCGGCAAAACATCACCTCACAATGAACACTCACCAGCAAAAACCCATCACCCTGCTGATCTGCGCCCTCGGTGGCGAAGGCGGCGGCGTGCTCTCCGAATGGCTGATCGACGTTGCGCGCGCCAGCGGCTACCCGGCGCAGAGCACCTCCATCCCCGGCGTGGCCCAGCGCACCGGCGCCACCACCTACTACGTCGAAGTGTTTCCGGTACCGATGGCCGAACTGGACGGCCGACGTCCGGTGTTCAGCCTCTACCCGGCACCCGGCAGCCTTGATGCCATCGTCTCGTCCGAGCTGCTGGAGACGGCGCGCCAGATCGGCAACAGCATGAGCGCGGCCGAACGCACGCTGGTCATCACCTCCAGCAACCGCACCCTCACCACGCAGGAGCGCATGCAGCTCGGCGACGGCCGCACCGACACCGCGCCACTGCTGGAGCTGGTGCGCACACACAGCCGCGAGCACCATGTGTTCGACATGGGCGAGCTGGCACGCAGCAGCGGCACCATCGTCAGCGCCGTGATGCTGGGCGCGATTGCCGGCAGCGGCCTGTTCCCCTTCACGCGTGCCGCCTACGAAGGCGTGATCGAGGCCGGCGGCAAGGGCACGGCGGCCAGCCTGCGCGGCTTCGCCAAGGGCTTCGAGCTGGTGCAGGGCCAACAGTCGCAGGCCCGCCTGGTCAAGGAAATGCTATCAGATTCAGAGCACCCGGCGCATAAACCACCTGCCCTGCAGCCTGATTTGGCTCAAATTTTTCCACCGGCGGTGCAGGACATCGTGGCACTGGGCCATGCGCGTCTGGTCGAGTACCAGGGCACGGCTTACGCCCAGCGCTACATCGATCGCCTGCAGCAGGTGCTGTTGGCCGAACGCAGCAGCGACCCGGCCGGCGCCCACGGCTTTGCCGTCACCCGAGAAACCGCACGCTGGCTGGCGCTGTGGATGGCGTTCGACGACATCGTGCGCGTGGCCGACCTCAAGAGCCGTGCCCGCCGCTGGCAGCGCGTACAGGGCGAAGTGAAAGCCGGCAGCGACGACCTGCTCAAGGTCTACGACCACTTCAAGCCCGGTGCCCCCGAGTTCGCCGCCCTGCTGCCGCAAAGCCTGGCGCAGCACGTGCTGGCCTGGGACCGCCGGCGCGTCAACGACGGCAAGGCCTCATGGGCCCTGCCGCTGAAGATCGGCACCCACTCGGTGGGCGGCATGATCGCGCTGCGCGGGCTGGCCTCGCTCAAATGGCTGCGCCCGCTGGGCAGCCGCTTCGCCACCGAGCAGGCGCTGATCGAGCAATGGCTGGCAGCCGTGGTGAGCACAACGCGCCGCCACTGGCAAGCCGGCCTGGAGATCGCCCAGTGCGGCCGCCTCATCAAAGGTTATGGCAGCACCAACGAACGCGGCAAGGACAACCTGCTGCATGTCATCGAGCACCTGGCTGCTGCCACCAGCTTCGCCTCGGACGATGTCCGGGCTGAGGCGATTGCCGCCGCCCGTACCGCCGCACTGGCCGACGATGCCGGCCAGGCGCTGGACCGGACTCTGGTACAACACGGCGTACCGGCACGGCCCATCAAGCCGCAGCCGATCCGCTGGGTGCGCAATCCGCGATTGAACAAAACCAGTTGAGACAACAAAGCAAAGGAGACCTCATGAAACTGAACCTCAATCCCCTGCGTCGTACGCTGCTGGCCGCCTTGGTGGCCACTGCCGGCGTGCTGCCCGCCGCCCATGCGCAAAGCTGGCCGAGCAAGCCGATCAAGGTCGTGGTCAACTTCCCGGCCGGCGGCGCCGCCGACCAGTTGGCACGCGCCGTGGCGCAGCCGCTGCAGGAGGCCTTGGGCCAGCCGGTGGTGATCGACAACCGTGGCGGCTCCGGCGGCAACATCGGCGGCGACGTGGTGGCCAAGTCGCCGGCCGACGGCTACACCCTGCTGATGAGCTCGGGCGGCATGGTGTCGGTCAACCCGCACATCTACCCCAAGATGCCCTTCGACCCGGCCAAGGACCTGGTGCCCGTGGCCTCGGCCGCGCGCGTGCTGGTGTACCTGACGGTGCGCCCGACGCTGCCGGTCAACAACATCAAGGAATTCATGGCCTACGTGAAGGCCAACCCGGGCAAGCTGTCCTACGGCTCACCGGGCAACGGCAGCTCGCCGCACCTGGCCGGTGAAATGTTCAAGAGCCAGGCCGGCCTCTACACCGTGCACGTGCCCTACCGCGGCGCCGCGCCGGCCCTGCAGGATCTGCTGGCCGGCCAGATCGACTACGCCTTCGACCCGGGCATCGGCCTGAACCAGGTGCGCGCCGGCAAGCTCAAGCTGCTGGCCGTGGGCAGCCTGCACCGTTCGCCGCTGTTCCCCGACGTGCCGACGCTCGACGAAGTCGGCCTGAAGGGCTTCGACGCCGACACCGTGTTCGGCTTCTATGCCCCGGCCGGCACACCGGCAGCCGTCATCAACCGCCTCAACAGCGAGATCAACAAGACCCTGAGCCAGCCGGCGGTGAAGGAGCGCATCAACAGCCTGGGCGGCGCACCGCTGCCGCTGACCCCGGCCCAGTTCCACGCCAAGGCGATGGAAGATTCCAAGCGCTTTGGTGCCATCATCAAGGAACGCAAGATCGTTGGCGATTAAGCTATCACCCGCGCCCCTCGTCCATGAATGGAGAGGGGCTCCTGACCCCATGACTGACACCTCTGCAACACCCGCCACCTCGCGGGTCATCGTCTACACCGTGCGCGTCGAGTTCGGCGACTGCGATCCGGCACGCATCGTGTGGTTTCCCAACTTCTTCCGCTGGATCGATGCGGCCTCGCGCCACTTCTTCCTCCAATGCGGCGTACCTCCCTGGCACGAAACGGAAAAAACCATGGGCCTGATCGGCACGCCGCTGGTCGACACCCATGCGAAGTTCGTCAAGACCGCCAGCTATGGCGACACGCTGGACATCCACACCAGCGTGGCCGAATGGCGCGACAAGAGTTATGTGCAACGCTATCAGGTCATGCGCGGCGACGACCTGATCATGGAATGCGACGAGGTGCGCATCTTTGCCGCCCACCGGGAAGACGGCAAGGGCATCCGCGCCATCCCCGTCCCGGCAGAGATAAAAGCGCTGTGCTCGTAAACAAAAAGCCGCCTGATGAGGCGGCTTTTTTTGAGTGGATGCAGCGTTAGACGCCGGCCAGCATGCGCAGGCCACCCGGATCGAGCAGGTTGAGCACCCGTCCGGTGCCGCTGATCAGGCTGCGTTCACGCAGATGACGCAGCACACGCGACAGTGTTTCCGGCGCAATACCCAGCTGGGCGGCAATCAGGCGCTTGCGTTGCTGCAGCAGCACCGACTGACAGCCTTTTTCACCCGGCTTGGCATGGCGCAGCAGCCATTCGGCACAGCGCGCCTCGGCGTCCTTGGCCAGCCGGCTCACCGCCAGTTCGGTCTGGCGCCGGTGCGCCGTGGCCACGTCCTGCAGCACGGTGCGTGCTGCCACCGGCATGGCCGCCAGCGACTGGCGAAACTTGGGCAAGGCAATGCGCCGCATCACCACTTCGCCTTCGGCCACGGCGTCCACCGCACTCGGCAGGTTCAGCACGGCAGCCGTGGCTTCCAGCCAGAACGGGCCTTCGACTTCACCGAGCTGATGCTCCATGGCGTCGCCCTCCATCACGCCCAGTGCCACGCGACCGCTTTCGATGTACATGGCCCACGCTGGCGAAGCGCCGCGCTTGAGCAGTACCGATCCGGGCGCGATAACGCGTCGCTCGGCAGATTGGTCCATGAATTCGGCGGGTAGCATGGACGCAACTGTGCGCTCCTTGCCGCTCGTTGACCTTGAGCAAAATCAAACAAAACGCACGAAATCAGTCGGGAATGGCGTGAACTAGGGCCTGTTCACACTGATCAGGCCCTAGAGAATCAGCAACGCACGGAAATCGTTGACGTTGGTGTGGGTCGGTCCGCTCACCACCAGATCGCCCAGCGGCTGGAAGAAACCGTAGGCGTCGTTGCGGTCCAGGTAGCGGTCCACCTTCATGCCCAAGGCCTGCGCCCGCGCCAGCGTGCCGGGTTCGACCCAGGCACCGGCATTCTCTTCCATGCCGTCGATGCCGTCGGTATCGGCCGCCAGCGCCCACACGCCCGGCTGCCCCTGCAATGCCGCCGCCAGCCCCAGACAGAACTCGCCGGCACGGCCGCCACGGCCACGTGTCTCACCGGCCGGCACCGGACGCACCGTGACGGTGGTCTCACCGCCGCTGAGGATCACGCAGGGTTTGGCAAACGGCTGCTCGCGTTGCGCGACCGCGCGTGCCAGGGCCGCCTGCACCTTGCCCACCTCGCGCGACTCGCCTTCCATCTCGTCGCTCAGGATGTAGGTCGCCAGACCCGCGGCGCGCGCGGCAGCTGCGGCTGCCTCGAGCGACTGCTGCGGCGTGGCAATCATGTGCACCGCATGGCCCGCGAACAGCGCACCACCGGGCTTGGGTGTTTCCAGCGTGCCTTGTTCCAGTTGGGCCAGCACCGGCGCCGGAATATCAATGCGATAGCGCTTCAGGATCGCCAGCGCATCGGCACAGGTCGTGGCGTCCGGCACGGTCGGCCCGCTGGCGATCACCGACGGGTCATCACCCGGCACATCGCTGATGGTCAGCGTCACCACGCGCGCCGGTGCACAGGCCGCGGCGAGCCGCCCGCCCTTGATGCGCGACAAGTGTTTGCGCACGCAGTTCATCTCGCCGATATTGGCGCCACTGTGCAACAGGTCGCGGTTGATGCGCTGCTTGTCCTGCAAGGTCAGGCCCTCGGCCGGCAAGGTCAGCAGGGCCGAGCCGCCACCGGAGATCAGGCACAGCACCAGGTCGTCCGACGTCAGCCCCTGCACCAATGACAGGATGCGCTGCGATGCCGCCAGCCCGGCGGCATCGGGCACCGGATGCGATGCCTCCAGCACCTCGATGCGGTGCGGCAGTCCGGCCGGCCGCTGCGGCGTGTGGTGGTAGCGTGTCACCACCACACCCGACAGCGGTGCATCGACCGGCCACAAGGCCTCGACCGCCTGCGCCATCGAGCCGGCTGCCTTGCCGGCACCGATCACGATGGTGCGGCCTTTGGGTGGCGAGGGCAGGTAGGCGGCCGTGTTGTGCAGCGGCAGGGCGCGCCGCACCGCGGTTTCATAAAGATGGGTCAGGAACTCGCGCGGTTGGGTGCGTGGATCTGGGCATGTCATTCTTGGTGTCTCCTGCTGCCATTGTGCCGGCTGTGGGTGGTCACGAACCGGCGGCTGATCCGGCAAAACAGTTTGAACCGCAGCCCCCTTGGCAAACCCACTAAACTGATCAAAAAAACTGCCGTGCGTTCAGCCACGCACACCTCACCCGGAGACACATGTTCATGACTACACGCCGTTATTCCCTGCGCACCCTGGCCGCAGCCGCCACCGTCTTGTTGAGCGGACTGGCTGCCGCCCAGAGCTTTCCCAGCAAGCCCGTCACGCTGGTGGTGCCCAACCCGCCGGGCGGCTTCGTGGATGCCTCGGCCCGGCTGTTGAGCGAACCGCTGTCGCGTGTGCTGGGCCAGTCCGTGGTGGTGGACAACAAGGGTGGCGGCAGCGGCAATGTGGCCTATGGTCTGGTGGCACGGTCCACCCCCGACGGCTACACCCTGCTGACCTCCTATTCGGCCTACCACGTCGGCAATCCCAACCTCAACCCCAAGCTGCCCTGGGCGCAGAAAGACCTGGCCCCGGTGGCCCTGATCACCGTGGCCACCAACGTGATTGCCATCCACCCCTCGGTCCCGGCCAACACCCTGGGCGAGTTCATCAGCTACCTCAAGGCCAATCCGGGCAAGCTGAGCTACGCTTCGCAAGGCAACGGTTCGCTCTCGCACATCGGCACCGAGATGTTCAAGATGCAGACCCACACCAGCATGGTCCACATCCCCTACCGCGGCTCCGGTCCGGCGGTGCAGGACGTGCTCTCGGGCCAGGTGCAGGTGTTCATCACCACGCCGCCGTCGATCATGGGCCACATCCAGGCCGGCAAGCTCAAGGGGCTGGCCGTGGCCGGCAAGGCGCGCCACCCCGGCATCCCCAACGTGCCGACCACCGCCGAGGCCGGCCTCAAGGGTTTCGAGCTGGAGGCCTGGGTCGGCATCTTTGCGCCGGCCGGAACGCCACCCGAGGTGATCGCCAAGCTGAGCAGCAGCATCAAGCAGGCCATGGAACAGCCTGACACCAAGACGCGAGCCAACGCCGCCGGTATTGAAATCCGTTACCTGCCGCCCGCCGCGCTCGATGCCCTGGTGAAACGCGAGACCGAGTTCTGGGCCAAAACCATCAAAAGCGCCGGCATCACGGCCGACTGAGCCTGCCGCCCTGGCCTGGCAGCCGGGGCGGTGACACCTAAAGGCACAAACTGTCACCTCTGGACACGTAATTTCGTGCCACAAGCACCGCGATTTGTGGCAAATTCCTTTTCATGAGCTGCCGCCCTCACCCATGGGCGGCCCACCGGATGAGGAGAACCCCCATGCAACAGTCCACTGAACGCCGCCAGCTGCTGCTGGCCGCCTCGGCCACGGGCATCGCCACGCTGCTGGCCGCCTGTTCCACGCCCCCGGTCGAGAAGGCCGAGACGCCCACGCCTGAGCCGGTCGCCACCCTGCCGCCGCCCGACAAGGTATCGGCCGCCACCACACCGCGCGCCTACCGCCGCGACGCGGCCAGCCACCTGTATGGCAAAAACGGCGAACGCATCTTCAAAGGCAGAATGCCTCCCCTGCTTTACGCAGTCGGCGTGCTGCAGGTGGAAGTGGACAGCCGCGGCCAGGTGATCGGCACCAGCTGGATGCGCGCACCGCGCCATGCCCCTGAAGTGATGGCCGAGATTGAGCGCACCGTGCGCCAGGCAGCGCCTTTCCCGGCCCCGGTACGCATGGGCCGCGTGACCTACACCGACACCTGGCTGTGGCACAAGAGCGGCCGTTTCCAGCTCGACACCCTGACCGAAGGCCAGGCCTGATCGTCTGACTTGGCACACACAAAACGGCCCGCCTGATGCGGGCCGTTTTTTTGACATAGGCAAGCGCTCCCAAGCGCCACAAACCACGCCGAGTGAAGGGCTCCAACCAGAAAACGCCGTGGAACCGGCTTTGCCGGGTCACTGGCGTTGCCCCCTGCAAGGGGGCTGAGACCTGCGGCTCCAAGCCTGCATACGCAGGCTTGGACAGGTCGAAGAGCTTCGGACTCTGGCCGAGGCCCCACGGCGATGAGCGACACGAAGTGCGCGCAGCCTGGGGGGGTTCAAATCCTCGCCAAGCTGTCCCACCAGCGCTCGCCCAGACGCCCCTGCATGAAGGCAATGAAAGCCAGCACCTTGCCCGGCACCAGTTTGGGCGAAGGAAACACAGCATGAATTTCCTGCTCTGGCAGCGTATGGCCCTTGAGCACCTCCACCACATGGCCGGACTGCAGCGAGTTGCTGGCCACATAACGCGGCATGGCCGCGATACCGAAGCCGTTGCGCGCTGCCGCGAGCACGGCCGACAGGTTGTTGGAGCGCAACCGACCGCTCACCGGTACCGTCACCGTGTCGCCCTTTGGTGACGTCAGTCGCCAGACGTCGTCCCCCAGCACGCTGCTGTAGATCAGCGCCGGGTGCTGGCTCAGGTCCATGGCCTGCTTCGGCGTGCCGTGCTTGCGCAGGTACTTCGGCGCCGCCACCATCAGCCAGGGGTTGACACCGAGAAAGCGCGCGCCCAGGCCGGAATCCGCCAGCTTGCCCATACGGATCGCCAGATCGATGCCGTTGGCCACCAGGTCGGTGTAGCGGTCCTCGAAGCTGAGGTCGAGTTGCACCTGCGGGTGCTTGGCCATGAACTCGAGCGCCAACGGCGTGATGACGCGCCGCCCGAACGCCACCGAGGTGCCAATGCGCAGCAACCCCTGCGCCTGGGTCTGGCGCAGACGCACGATGTTCTCGGCCTCGTCCGACTCGCGCACGATGACCTTGCATTTCTCGTAGTACAGCGCGCCCGACTCGGTGACGCTGACACCGCGCGTGTTGCGGTTGAGCAAGCGCACTTTCAGTCGCTCTTCAATGCTGGCCACCAGCTTGGTCACGGTGGGCTGCGTGATGGCGAACTCGCGCGCCGCACGCGAAAAACTGCCGGTCTCCACCACCCGCACAAACACATTCATGGCTTGCAGTCGATCCATCACCTTCTCCTGATTCATTCCAATCTGGAATAGATGTTATGGAGCGCAGCCGTCTTCCGCAAGCGCACAGGGGTTCATACAGTTCGCCCATTGTTCGATGGAATCCAAGGAGACAAGACATGGCCAAAATGAAAGCAATCGAAGCCGCGGTCTGGGTGATGGAAAAGGAAGGCATCACGCAGGCCTTCGGCGTGCCCGGCGCCGCCATCAACCCGCTTTATGCGGCGCTGCGCAAACAGGGCAGCATCAGCCACATCCTGGCGCGCCACGTGGAGGGTGCCTCGCACATGGCCGAGGGCTACACCCGCGCCAACGCCGGCAACATCGGCGTGTGCATCGGCACCTCGGGTCCGGCCGGCACCGACATGATCACCGGCCTGTACTCGGCGCAGGCTGACTCCATTCCGATCCTGTGCATCACCGGCCAGGCACCGCGCGCGCGCCTGCACAAGGAAGACTTTCAGGCGGTGGACATCGAATCCATCGCCAAGCCGGTCACCAAGTGGTCGGTTACTGTGCGCGAGCCGGCCCAGGTGCCACGCACTTTCCAGCAGGCCTTCCACCTGATGCGCTCGGGCCGCCCCGGCCCGGTGCTGATCGACCTGCCCTTCGACGTGCAGATGGCCGAAATCGAATTCGACCCCGACACCTACTCGCCCCTGCCGGTCTACAAGCCAGCCGCCACGCGCGCCCAGGTGGAGAAGGCACTGGCCATGCTCAACGCGTCGGCCCGCCCGTTGCTGGTCGCTGGCGGCGGCATCATCAACGCCGATGCGTCCGAGCTGCTGGTGCAGTTCGCCGAACTCACCGGCGTGCCCGTGATTCCGACCCTGATGGGCTGGGGCTCGATCCCTGACAACCACCCGCTGATGGCCGGCATGTGCGGCCTGCAAACCAGCCACCGCTACGGCAACGCCAGCATGCTGGCCTCCGACTTCGTGCTGGGAATTGGCAACCGCTGGGCCAACCGCCACACCGGCTCGGTCGAGGTCTACACCAAGGGCCGCACCTTCGTGCACGTGGACATCGAGCCGACGCAGATCGGCCGTGTCTTCGCACCCGACTACGGCATCGTGTCGGACGCCAAGGCCGCACTCGAATTGTTCGTGCAGGTGGCGAAGGAATGGAAGGCCGCCGGCCGGCTGGCCGACCGCAGCGCCTGGGCCGCCGAGTGCCTGCAGCGCAAGGGCACGCTGCACCGCAAGACCAACTTTGATGCCATGCCGATGAAGCCGCAGCGCGTCTACCAGGCCATGAACGAGTCCTTCGGCGAGAACGTCTGCTACGTCAGCACCATCGGCCTGTCGCAGATTGCCGGCGCGCAGATGCTGCACGTCTACAAGCCGCGCCACTGGATCAACTGCGGCCAGGCCGGCCCGCTGGGCTGGACGGTGCCGGCCGCTCTGGGCGTGCGCGCCGCCGATCCGACGCGCAAGATCGTGGCGCTGTCGGGCGACTACGACTTCCAGTTCATGATCGAGGAGCTGGCCGTGGGCGCGCAGTTCAAGCTGCCCTACATCCACATGGTGGTCAACAACTCCTACCTCGGCCTGATCCGTCAGGCGCAGCGCGGCTTCGACATGGACTACTGCGTGCAGCTCGGCTTCGACAACATCAACACCGAAACCGACGCGGTGGCCAAAGGTTACGGCATCGACCACATCAAGGTGGTGGAAGGCCTGGGCTGCAAGGCCATCCGCGTGCACAAGCCGGAGCAGCTGGCCTCGGCCATCAAGCAGGCCGAAGCCTGGATGGCGCAGCACCAGGTGCCGGTGGTGATCGAGGTCATCCTGGAACGCGTGACCAACATCGCCATGGGCACGGAAATCGACAATATCATCGAGTTCGAGGACCTGGCACAAACGCGTGCCGATGCACCGACCGCCGTCGCCTCGATGCTGGACTGAGACAGAGACAATGGAGACTCACTGAGATGCCCAAATTTGCAGCCAACCTGACCATGCTTTTCAACGAAGTGCCCTTCATGGAGCGCTTCGCTGCTGCCAAGGCGGCCGGGTTCGAGGCGGTGGAATACCTGTTCCCCTACGCTTTTGACAAGAACGAACTGGCGCAAGCCCTGAAGACCCACGGTCTGAAGCAGGTACTGCACAACCTGCCGGCCGGCGACTGGGACGCGGGTGAGCGCGGCATTGCCTGCCACCCCGACCGCGTGGACGAATTCCGTACCGGCGTGGACAAAGCCATCGTGTACGCCACGGTGCTGGGCTGCCCGCAGGTGAACTGCCTGGCCGGCAAGCTGCCCGCCGGTGTGAGCCGCGAGCAGGCGCAAGCCACCTTCGTGACCAACCTGAAGTTCGCCGCCGACAAGCTCAAGGCCGCCGGCCTCAAGCTGCTGATCGAGCCGATCAACAGCTACGACATCCCGGGCTTTTTCCTCAACACCACGGCGCAGGCCGCTGCCATCCTCGACGCGGTGGGCAGCGACAACCTGTACATCCAGTACGACCTCTACCACGCGCAGCGCATGGAGGGCGAACTGGCCGCCACGGTGCAGAGATACCTGCCGCGCATTGCCCACATCCAGCTGGCCGACAACCCCGGCCGCAACGAGCCCGGCACGGGAGAAATCAACTATGCTTTCCTGTTCCGCCACCTCGACGCCATCGGCTACACCGGCTGGATCGGCTGCGAGTACAAGCCCAAGACCAGCACGGTCGAAGGCCTGGGCTGGATCAAGACCCTGAACAAATAAGAGACAAGAGACAACATGACCAAATCCGGACTCAAAGTAGGCTTCATTGGCTTAGGGATCATGGGCACGCCCATGGCCATGAACCTGATCAACGGCGGCCACGTGCTGTTCGTCAACACGCGCAGCAAGGTGGCGCCGGAACTGGCGGAAGCCGGTGCCACGGTGTGCACCTCCCCGGCCGGCGTGGCCGAGCGCGCCGACATCATCTTCACCATGGTGCCCGACACGCCCGATGTAGAAAAAGTGCTGTTCGGCGACAACGGCGTGGCCAAGGGGTTGAGCAAGGGCAAGGTGGTGGTGGACATGAGTTCCATCGACCCGATCGCCACCAAGGCCTTCGCGAAGAAGATCAACGAGCTCGGCTGCGACTACCTCGACGCCCCGGTATCCGGCGGCGAAGTCGGCGCCAAGGCCGCCTCGCTCACCATCATGGTCGGCGGCGAGCAGGCCGTGTTCGACCGCGTCAAGCCGCTGTTCGACCTGATGGGCAAGAACATCAACCTGATCGGTGGCAACGGCGACGGCCAGACCTGCAAGGTGGCCAACCAGATCATCGTGGCGCTGAACATCGCCGCCGTGAGCGAAGCGCTGGTGTTCGCCTCCAAGGCCGGCGCCGATCCGGCCAAGGTGCGCGCGGCGCTGATGGGCGGCTTCGCTTCCTCGCGCATCCTGGAAGTGCACGGCGAGCGCATGATCAAGCGCACCTTCAACCCGGGCTTTCGGATTGCGCTGCACCAGAAGGACCTCAACCTGGCTTTGCAGGGCGCCAAGGCGCTCAACGTGGCGCTGCCACAGACCGCCAACGCTGCACAGCTGATGCAGGCCTGCGCCGCCCTTGGCCACGGTCAGGCCGACCATTCTGCGCTGGTGAAAGCGCTGGAAGCGCTGGCCCAGCATCCGGTGGCACCTGACGCCTGAAACAGCCCCACCGTCTTGCACGGCAGACACCCTGCGCTCTTTTCAGAAAGGGCTCAGGGTGTTATCATTTTTGCCGATATAAGTCATCAAGCACTTGCAGACCGCAGGCCATTTCGCCTGACCGTTGTCCTTGCCTGTCCCGATCACAAGCATGCCTAACACCCAGAATGGAGAACGTCGTTGTGGCCTTTGACGAATCTTGAATCTGCCCAGATTGAAGACGACCTCTCCTCGGCAAGCGCACTTGTAGTCGACAGCAACCCCACCTCCCGGGCGATTCTGGTCAACCAGCTGCGCGATTTCGGCGTGGGCTCGGTGTCACAGTGCACACGCGTGGTGGATGCACGGCGCCAGCTGGAGTTCAAGACCTTCGACATCGTGCTGTGCGAACACCACTTCGGCAAGGACTCCGCCACCGGCCAGGACCTGCTGGACGATCTGCGCCGCAACCAGCTGCTGCCGTTCTCCACCGTGTTCGTCATGGTCACGGGCGAGGCCAGCTACGCCAAGGTGGCCGAAGCGGCCGAATCGGCACTCGACGGCTACCTGCTCAAACCGCACACGGCCACCAACCTGGGCGACCGTCTGTTCCAGGCGCGCCAGCGCAAGATCTCGCTGCAGGACATCTTTGCCGCCATTGAGGTCGACGATTTCAAGCGCGCGGCCACGCTGTGCATGGAACGTTTCGAAAGCCGCGGCCAGTTCTGGCTCTATGCCGCACGCATCGGTGCCGAATTGCTGATGCGCATCGAAAAATACGCCGATGCCCAGCGCCTGTATGAAGCTGTGGTTGCCGCCAAGACGGTGCCCTGGGCCAAACTGGGCGTGGCGCGTTCCCTGCTCGGCAGTGGTGAGCCGACACGCGCCATCAGCACGCTGGAAAACCTGATCGCCGAAGACCCGACCTATGCCGATGCCTACGACGTGCTCGGCCGCGCCCAGTTCGAACTCGGCCGCTTCGACCGTGCGCTCGACACCTACAAGATGGCATGCACCATGACCCCGCATTCCGTCGTCCGGTTGCAGAACCTGGGCATGATGACCTACTACAGCGGCGACCGGGCCGAGGCGGAAAAAATCCTGGGCAAGACGGCGCGCGTGGGCCTGGACTCCAAGATGTTCGACCCCCAGACCCTGGTGTTGCTGGCTTTTGCGCGTCTGGAAAACAACGACCGCAAAGGTGTGCAGCACTGCCAGGACGACTTCATCAAACTGCTGGAACGCCATGGCGACAATCCGCGCTACCGACGGCTGGCCGCGATCGTCGACGCCCTGATCCTGATCCTGGACCGCCAGTTCGCCCGTTCGGTGGATGCGGTGCGCGACATGGCCGCCCGGGTCATGGAGCCCAGCTTCGACTTCGAATCCGCATCCAACCTGCTGGCCCTCATGGGTCAATTGGCCAACAAAGCCATCCAGCTCGACGAAGTCGACCGGGTGGTGGACACGCTGGGCATGCGCTTTTGCACCAGCCGCTCGCTGGCCGAATTGCTGGCCGGCTCGGCTGCGGTGTATCCCACCTATGCGGAACGTATCCGGCTGCGCAACGCCCAAGTCCTCAAGTACGCCGAGAACGCCATGACACTGAGCATGGGCGGCAACCCCACGGCGGCCGTCAAGGACCTGATTGCCCATGGCGAGGAAACGCAAAACGCCAAGCTGGTTGAAACCGCCTATCTGGTGCTGCAGCGTTATGCCGCCAAGGTCGAAGACCTGGAGCAACTGACCGCCGTCGTGCAGGAACTGCGCACCCGTTTCGGCCCTGCCAGCGTACGCCCCACGCTGGGCGAACCCAAGCGCGAAGCCGGCGCCCTGCGGCTGCGCACCGGCTCACGCCCGGTCGAACCCGCCGACGAAGCCATGGCAGGTTCAACGGTAGAATGACGCCTTCGATCCAGCGACTCCCGGAAGCGTGGCAGAGTGGTCGATTGCACCGGTCTTGAAAACCGGCGACGGGCAACCGTCCGTGAGTTCGAATCTCACCGCTTCCGCCAGCGAGTCAACTGCTTGCCACAATGGTCCTTGTGCCGTTCAGCATCAAGTGGCAACATGAATCCTGGATCGCCAACTGGCGCACCATCTTCACGCAAGCGGCATCTCACCACCCAGCGCGTCGATCAAATCCGGCAGGAGTTTGGACAGTTCTCCGGTTGCAATTGCCGCATCGGCATCGAAGCCGTCGTCCTTGTCGGTGGAGGCCCCTTCAAACACCACATCCAGGAACGCCAGCTTCTTGAGCTGCAGCCCCTCGGTCAGTACAAATGACACACGGCTGTTCCAGGTGAGGGCCAGCCGCGTGGGCAGCTTGCCGCTTTGCACATATTGCTTGACCTCTTCGGTGTCCAGCGGGTGGCGGGTGTAACGCACGACCGCCTTGGATTCATCCGCGGCCTTGAGTTCACACTCCCGGTCCACGCTGAAACCGGCCGGTGCCTCCTGGGCGATCAACCACTCGGACATTGCCGCCGTCGGGGTTTGCTGGGTCTGGAGCAGCGTCACGGCCAGTCCCTCCAGGCATTTCACCAGCATCGTGACGACATCGTCGGCCTTGGCCTGGCTGCCGGCATCGATCACCAGCAGCCTGGCATCCGGATCGATCCAGACAAAAACCGAGGCCTCCTTGGTGAAGGCCATGGGCATCAATTCCAGCTTGATGTCGTCCTTCAGTTCGCGGATGGCCTTCTTGCCGGGTTTGCGTCCGGTACTCTCCTCGATCTGGGCCGCACGCTCCTTGGCCTTGCGGGTCACCACCGAACCGGGCACCGTTTTGGTTTCAATCTTCAGCTTCAGGATCAGCTGCCTGCCGACTGATTCCACCAGCGGGCCGTGGGCCTCGCCGCGCGGTTCGACCCAGCCCACCGACTTTTCCTGGCTGGCGCCGCAGGGCGTGAACCGGGCGCCATCCAGACCGTCTTCCATCTCCGCCAGGGTTGCGGACCAATCGGGTCCGACTCGATACACCATCAAATTCTTGAACACTTTCACCCTTTTTTGTTGTTGGACCCAACGCTTTCGTCCTGGCCGATCATCCCATTAATTGCACTCACCCCAGCGGGCAAGCTGCCAGCGGACGACGCAAAAGACCGGGATTTTCCGTCTTATTACGGTGTTTGGGATCGCTGCAGGTGAGTACAAATGACACCCATGAAGGAGTCTGCCATGCACAACAGCCTTGAACTTGCCAAAGCATACGTCCGTGCCAACATCGAAGACCCGGCCTGCATCTGCTACGGTGTTCGTGCAGCCATGGCGGATGGCAGTGAACTCTTCAAGTTGACGAATGCAGAACTCGTGGAGCTGCACGCCTTTGTCAGTGAAGTGGTCGACACCCCGCGTGCATGGGGATCGAGTTCGAAGCCCGCAACCACCTGGAACATCGGGCCTCAGCGCGACACGGGAATGCGGCTCGGGCTCATGCCCACGCCGTAGCCATCCCCCGACTGACACCAACGCCATGCCCACCAAGCATGGCGTTCTTCTTGGCTCAGCTCCAGAGGTCAAGCGGCGGGTCGTTCACCACGGCGCGCAGGATGTCGGTGCGCGACACGAAACCGGTGACCGTGCCGTCATCGTTGACCACCGGCAGACCAGGCAGGTGGGTGTCGAGCAGCACACGTGCAACACGGCGCAGATCGGTATCGGGGCCGACGGCGGGCACCGGTGTCCACATGATGTCGGCCACCGGCTGGTTCAGCATGGCTCGCCAGACGAGGGAGTTGGCACCGGGCAGCGGCAGCTTGTCAGGCTGCAGCAGGTCGGCACGCGTGAGCAAGCCGACCAGCCAGCCCCGCGCGTCGACCACTGGCGCCTGCCCCAGCCCCTGCGCAGCCAGCAGCTGCCAGGCATCCAGCACCGGCATGTCGGCCGGCACGGACGTCACGCCACGGCTCATCACGTCGACGACCTTGCTGAGCGGGTGACGCTGCGTCTGTGCCGCGCCAGCCTGCGCATAGGCCGCCAGTGGGCTGCGGCGCCCGGTTGAGGCAGCCGCCTGTGCCGGATTGCCCGTGGTCGCCGCGGGCATGACCTGCGGACTCAGCGGTTCGATGCCGCGCGTGCGTGCGACAGCGCCCACGGCCGTGACCTGTCGCAACTCCTCCATCGCCCCTTTGAACACTCGCCCCGTGACGCCGTAAACCGAGAACATGTTGCTTGCCTCTTTGCGCTGTCGATAGTGCGCAATATACCGGCCCGGGGAAAGGCGCTCCCAGGATCAATCGCCGGCCAGGAACAGGGACTGCAGATCGCTCAGGAAATCGAAGCCGCGTTCGGTCGGCATCGCGCGGGCCAGGTCGCGCGTGACCAGGCCCTTGCGCTCCGCCTCTTCCAGCCCATGCTGGATGGCGGTCAGGGCCAGGCCGGTGCGTTCGCTGAATTCGGCCAGTGCAAAGCCCTGGCGCAGGCGCAGCGCATTGAGCATGTACTCGAAGGGCAGGTCGGCGCGGCGGATCTCTTCTTCCTGCGCTATCGGCAAGCCCTGCAGCGCCTTGTCCATATAGAGCCGCGGCTCGCGCAGGCGCACCTGGCGCACGATGCGGTGCGCAAAACTGAGCTTGCTGTGGGCACCGGCACCGATGCCGAGGTAGTCGCCGAACTGCCAGTAGTTGAGGTTGTGCCGGCAGTGGTGGCCGCTGCGTGCGTAGGCCGACACCTCGTAGCGCTGCAGGCCAGCCAGGCCGGTGCGCTCAGTGATGATGTCGAGCATGGCATAGGCCTCGTCGTCTTCCGGCACCTGGGGCGGGTACTTGGCGAACCAGGTGTTGGGCTCGATGGTGAGGTGGTAGATCGACAGGTGCGGCGGCGCAAAGGCCAGCGCCTGGTCCACGTCCTGCCGCAGCTGCGCCTGCGTCTGGCCCGGCAGCGCGTACATCAGGTCGAGGTTGAAGGTGTCGAAGCTGCGCGCCGCCTCTTCCAGCGCGGTGATGGCCTGGGCGCGGTCGTGCACGCGGCCGATGGCCTTCAGGTGTTCGTCGTTGAAACTCTGCACACCGACCGACAGGCGCGTGACGCCAGCGCTGCGGAAGGCGCGGAAACGGTCTTTCTCGAAGGTGCCGGGGTTGGCTTCCAGCGTGATCTCGCAGTCGGCCGACAGCTTGAGGCGCGCGCGGATGGCGGCCAGCAGCTGGTCAATCGCCTGCGGCGAAAACAGGCTGGGTGTGCCCCCACCCAGGAAGACGCTTTGCACCGAGCGGCCCCACACCAGAGGCAGCGCTGCCTCCAGATCAGCCACCAGCGCATCGATGTAGCGCTGCTCAGGCATGTCACCGGCACGCATCTCATGCGAGTTGAAGTCGCAATACGGGCACTTGCGGATGCACCAGGGCAGGTGCACATAAAGCGAGAGCGGCGGCAGGCTGCTGAGTTGCAGCGTGCCGGGGCGCAGGTAGTGCTGAATGTCGGGCTGTTGCACGTTGCTCAAAGCCAATTCTGACGGATCAGCTCCACCATCTGCCGCGTGGCGCGACCACGGTGGCTGTTGGCGTTCTTCACATCGGTGGGCAACTCGGCGAAGGTCTTGCCGAACTCGGGAATGAACATCACCGGGTCAAAGCCGAAGCCGTTCGTGCCGCGGCGCTCGCGCGCGATCTCGCCCGTGACACGACCCACCGCAATCAGCGGCTCCGGGTCGTCGGCCGAACGCACTGCCACCAGGGTGCTGACCATGGCGGCACGGCGGTTGTCGATGGCCTGCATCTGCTCCAGCAGCGCACGCACATTGTTGTCGTCGCTCTTGGCGTAGCCGAACTGGGTGGCGTAGAACGCCGTGTCGACGCCCGGCAGACCACCGAAGGCATCCACACACAAACCAGCATCGTCGGCCAGCGCCGGCAGGCCGCTCAGGCGGGCCGCATGGCGCGCCTTGGCCAGCGCGTTCTCGACGAAAGTGCGGTGCGGCTCCTCGGCCTCGGGAATATTCAGATCTCCCTGCTTCACCAGTTCCAGCCCGAGCGGTGCCAGCATGTCCTGCAGTTCGCGCAGTTTGCCCTGGTTGTTGGAGGCCAATACGATTTTCATCATCAAATCAGGCCTTATGCCTCGTGAATATTGCGCCAACAGCTATTATTTTGATAGCGATTCGGTTTGCAGACGAACCAGTTCGCGGATGCCCTGGTCGGCCAGCTCAAGCAGGTGATCCATCTCCTGGCGGCTGAAGGCAGCACCTTCGGCCGTGCCCTGCACCTCGATGAAGTGGCCGGCCCCGGTCATCACCACATTCATGTCGGTGTCGCAGGCCGAGTCCTCGGTGTACTCCAGGTCGAGCAACGGCGTGCCCTGCACGACCCCCACCGACACCGCAGCCACGTGGCCGGTGATGGGCGACTCGCTCAGCTTGCCGGCGGCCAGCAGGGTATTGACAGCATCCTGCGCCGCCACAAAAGCGCCAGTGATGGCGGCCGTGCGCGTGCCGCCGTCGGCCTGGATCACGTCGCAGTCGAGCGTGATGGTGCGCTCGCCGAGTTTGGTCAGGTCGAACACGGCGCGCAGGGAACGGCCGATCAGGCGCTGGATTTCCTGCGTGCGGCCGCTTTGCTTGCCGCGTGCGGCCTCGCGGTCGCTGCGGGTGTGGGTGGCGCGCGGCAGCATGCCGTACTCGGCCGTGACCCAACCCTCGCCGCTGCCGCGCTTGTGCGGCGGCACCCGGTCTTCGACCGAGGCGGTGCAGAGCACGCGCGTGTTGCCGAATTCGATCAGCACCGAACCTTCGGCGTGCATGGTGTAGCCGCGCGTGATGCGCACCGGGCGCAACTGGTCAGCGGCACGCCCGCCGCCTCGGATGTATTTGCTCATGGTTCTTTCGGTTCACTACCGCGACGGGCCGCGGTACGGCGGATGGCTTCGTTGATTTCGGCAATCGAGCGCTCGATCGCCTCGTCATCCAGGTCTTCCACCACATTGTCCAGCAGGCTGGCCTGCACCGTGGAGGCAAACACGCCTTCGTTGATGCTGTCGGTTGTCACGCCGCCTTGGGTGGCCTCGAAAGCGTCCGGCGTTTCCCATTCCAGGGCAATCACGGTCACGTTGTCGCTGCTGGTACCGGCCTTGGCCAAGGCTTTTTCCACCAGGTCCGGCACGGCGTGCGAGACCGGCTTGAGGCCCAGGTCGTAGACGATTTCGACGTCGCTCAGGCTGCCCCACAGGCCATCGGAGCACAGCAGGATCTTGTCGCCCTGCTGCAGGCTGACCGGACCGGTGATGTCGAACACCGGGTTGGCCGGCGAACCCAGACAGGTGAACAGGATGTTGCGGTTGATCTTCTCGCCGGCCTTGGTGAGCGGCACTTCGTCCTGCCGCTGCTCCATGTAGGAGTGGTCGCGCGTGCGCGCCAGCATTTCGCCGTCGCGCACCATGTACAGGCGCGAGTCGCCGCAGTGAACCCAGGTCACACTGCCGCCCTGGATCAGGGCCGCCACCACCGTGGTGCGCGGGGAATCGAGCATACCCTTCTCGGCAGCGTAACGCAGGATCTGGCGATGCGCCGCCATGACCGCCGATGCCAGGAAAGCACGCGGGTCGGCGATTTCGGGCCGGGCTTCCTTCTGGAACATGGCCGCCATGACCTGCAGCGTCATCTGGGCAGCAATCTCGCCTTCGGGGTGGCCGCCCATGCCATCGGCCAGCAGGAAGAGACCGGTATTGCGCGTGTAGCAATAACCCATGCGGTCTTCATTCATCTCCCGGCCGCCCTTGCGGCTGACTTGGTAAACCGAAAATCTCATCGTTGTTTTCCGCCCAGTCCAGGCATGCCCTTCACGCTCTTCTTGGTGTCGGCCACCATGGTGTCGAACTGCAGGCGCACTTTCTCGCCCATGGTGAGTTTGGTGTAACGACGCTCACTCTCGCGGCTCAGCTCCTTCTGCAGGGCAAACACCGACTGCGGCCTTGAGAGCGGATCCAGCGCCATGCACCACTCGACCACTTCGATCAGGTTGTCCGAATAAATGCCGCGCAGCCTGGAAAGCGCAACGCCGATACGGTCCTTCTCCAGCCGCTGCGGCGCCTCGTTGGGCGGATAACCCTGCATGCAGGCGTAGATGCAGGCACCGATGGCGTAGATGTCGGTCCACGGCCCCATGGCGGCATCGCGCCGGTACATCTCGGGCGCGGCAAAACCGGGCGTGTACATCGGACGGATGAAGTTGCCTTCCTTGCTCAGCACCTCGCGCGCGGCGCCGAAGTCGATCAGCACCGAGCGGTTGTCGTCGGTGATGAAGATGTTGGCCGGCTTGATGTCCAGGTGCAGCATCTTGTGCTGGTGCACGATGCGCAGGCCGCGCAGGATCTCATCAAACAGCGAGCGGATGGTCGACTCGCGGAATACCTTCTGCTGTTTGAGGTCGCGCGCGGTGATGATGAACTCCTGCAGGGACGCCCCTTCCAGGTAGTTCATCACCATGTAGACGGTTTCGTTCTCGCGGAAGAAATTGAGCACACTCACCACCGAAGGGTGGGAGATCTGCGCCAGAGCGCGGCCCTCTTCAAAAAAACTCTTGAGACCCAGGCGGTAGAGCGAGAGCTTTTCCGGTGGCACCTCCGGCAACAGCTTGCCCGGCGCGCGCGACACCAGCGAGGCAGGCAGGTATTCCTTGATGGCGACCTGCTGGCCGTCCGGGTCCTGTGCCAGGTAGACCACGCCAAACCCGCCGGCGGCCAGCTTGCGGGATATGCGGTAACCCCCAAGAAGGGTGTCCGGAGGCAAGGGCGCGGGTTTGAGCTTTGACATAATTCAGAGCGGCAGGCGCTCGATGATCGGGCGCAACCCGGTTATTCTTGGGCACATTCCACAGATTAAGACATCGCAATGCCAGTTTACAGCATGACTGGCTATGCCAGTGCCCAGCACGGCGCAGCCAACACCCCCAGCGAAAGCGAGCCCCGCAACGCGGCCAGCAGTCGGCTCGGCCTTGAAATCCGTTCGGTCAACAGCCGCTTTCTGGACCTGACTTTCCGTCTGTCCGAGGAGTTGCGCCCCTTCGAACCGGCGCTGCGTGAACTGCTGACCGCCAAGCTCAAGCGCGGCAAGGTGGAAGTGCGGGCCTTCATCGAAAGCGGCACAGCCACTGCCGTCAGCGAGCCCTCGCCGCGGCTGATGCAGCGGCTCAACACCGTGCAGGACAGCATCAAGGCCTGGCTGCCGCAGGCTCAAGCCCTGAGTGTGGCCGACATCCTGCGGCTGGCGGCCAGCGAGCAGTCCGGCACGCGCGACTGGAGCCAAGACGTCGTGCCGTTGGCCGAGAAAGCCCTCAAGGCCTTGCTGACCGCACGCCAGCGTGAAGGCGAGCGCCTGGCCACCATGCTGCTGGAGCGCATCGGCCAGTTGCGAGCCCTGGCAGCGCAAGCCGGCCCGCTGGTGCCGCAGCTGGTGGAACAGCAGCGCCAGCGTTTCCTGGAACGCTGGAAAGAGGCCATGGCCCTGACGGATGGCGCCGTCCTGCCCGAAGCAGCGCAGGACCGTGCGCTGACCGAGGCCACCGCCTTCGCCATCCGCATCGACGTGGCGGAAGAAATCACACGCCTGAACTCGCACCTGGACGAACTGGAACGTCTGATCAAAAAAGGCAGCGAGATCGGCAAGCGGCTCGACTTCCTGATCCAGGAACTGCACCGCGAGGCCAACACCCTGGGCTCCAAGTCTGCCGCGCTGGAGTTGACCCACATCTCGGTCGACATGAAGGTGCTGATCGAGCAGATGCGCGAGCAGGTCCAGAACATAGAATAGGCCGATCCTCCTGCAGCCGCCCACCCACATGGATCATCATCCCGGAAACCTGTTTGTCATCGCCGCCCCCAGTGGGGCCGGCAAGTCCAGCCTAGTCAAGGCGCTGCTGGAGCGCGATCCCAAGCTCCAGCTCTCGGTTTCGCACACCACGCGCGCGCCGCGCGGCCAGGAGCAGAACGGCCGGGAGTACTTCTTCATCTCGCCTGCGGCCTTTGACGCCATGGTGCTGGCCAATGCCTTCGTCGAATGGGCGCATGTGCACAACCACCGCTACGGCACCTCGCGCCAGGCAGTGGAGGACAAGATCCTGGCGGGCGATGACATCGTGCTGGAAATCGACTTCCAGGGCGCAATGCAGATCAAGAAGCAGTTCGCCAATGCCATCACCATCTTCATCCTGCCGCCGAGCTGGGACGAGTTGCGCGCCCGGCTGGAGAAGCGGGGCGAGGATTCGCCGGAAGTGATCGCACTGCGGCTCCAGAACGCCGCCACCGAGATGGCGCAGGCCGAAAAATTCGATTTCGTTATAATCAACGACTTGTTCGATCGCGCGCTTGCCGACATCCAGTCGGTGGTGCACGCCCAGCGGCTCAGGTACCCGACCCAGCGCCGCGTCCGTGCAGAAACGTTCCAGGCGCTGCAACTGCCTTAATTGCCACCTCCTTTGGCTTTCCGGAGAAATTCTCATGGCCCGTATTACCGTCGAAGACTGCCTGCAGCAGATCCCCAACCGTTTTCAACTGGTGCTGGCCGCGACCTACCGTGCGCGCATGCTGAGCCAGGGCCACACGCCCAAGATCGAAAGCAAGAACAAGCCGGCCGTGACGGCCCTGCGTGAAATTGCCGCCGGCAAGGTTGGCATTGAAATGCTCAAGAAAGTGCCGACCTGACCACAGGATTCGCCAGACAGAAAAAGCACCGCACCGCGGTGCTTTTTTTATGGCCCGGCAGCCACGTCGACCTCAGGCTATATTTGGGGGGTGAGTAGCCTGCTCAAATCCACCTCCACCACGCCGGTGCGTCTGCCCGCCGGCGCACAGGAGGCTGCGTCCAACCCGGCCGCAGCCAATGCGACTGCGGCCAGTTTTGCCGGCCTCACCGCCAAGCTGGACTACCTGTCCCCCTCCGATCTGGAACAGGTGCGCCTGGCCTACCGTTTTGCCGACGAAGCCCACCTGGGCCAGCTGCGCAACAGTGGCGAGCCTTACATCACCCACCCGATCGCCGTGGCGGCGCAGTGCGCCGAATGGAAACTCGACGCCCAGGCGCTGATGGCCGCCCTGCTGCACGATGCCCTGGAAGACTGCGGCGTCACCAAGATCGAACTGATCGAACGCTTTGGTGCCCCTGTGGCGGAACTGGTGGACGGCCTGACCAAGCTGGACAAGCTGCAGTTCAACACCCGCGAAGAGAGCCAGGCCGAGTCCTTCCGCAAGATGCTGCTGGCCATGGCGCGCGACGTGCGCGTCATCCTCATCAAGCTGGCCGACCGCACCCACAACATGCGCACGCTGTCCGACGTTCCGCGCAGCAAGTGGGGACGTATCTCGTCGGAAACGCTGGAAATCTACGCACCCATCGCCTACCGGCTGGGGCTGAACCAGACCTACCGAGAGTTGCAGGATCTGGCCTTCCGGCACCTGCGCCCCTGGCGTTATGCCATTCTGGCCAAGGCCATCGCCAAATCGCGCGGCCGCCGGCGTGACCTGATCCAGAAAGTGCAGAAGGAAGTGGAAGGCGCTTTTGCCACCATCGGCATGCCGGTGCGCATTGCCGGACGGGAGAAGACGCTCTACTCCATCTACCGCAAGATGGACGAAAAGCACCTGAGCTTTGCCCAGATCAGCGACATGTACGGCTTTCGCGTCATCGTCCCCACACTCGGCGACTGCTACACCGCGCTCGGCACCCTGCACCAGCTCTACAAGCCGGTGCCGGGCAAGTTCAAGGACCACATCGCCATCCCCAAGGTCAACGGTTACCAGTCGCTGCACACCACACTGGTGGGGCCGTCCGGCGTGAACGTCGAATTCCAGTTGCGTACCGAGGCCATGCACATCGTGGCCGAATCGGGCGTGGCCGCCCACTGGCTCTACAAGGCCAAGGAACCCGACAGCCCGACCACCGCACGGTTGGGGGCCCAGTGGCTGCAGTCGCTGCTCGACATCCAGAGCGAGACACGCGATGCCGCCGAGTTCTGGGACCACGTCAAGGTCGACCTGTTCCCGGAGGCCGTCTACGTCTTCACGCCCAAAAGCAAGATCATGGCGCTGCCGCGCGGTGCCACCGTGGTGGATTTCGCCTACGCCATCCACAGCAACATCGGTGACCGGGCCATGGCGGCGCGGATCAACGGCGAGCAGGTGCCGCTGCGCACCGAGCTGAAGAGCGGCGATGTGGTCGAGGTCGTCACGGCGCCGGTCTCGACACCCAATCCGGCCTGGCTGAGCTTCGTGCGCACCGGGCGGGCGCGCTCCAAGATCCGGCACCACCTCAAGACCATGGCGCATGCCGAGTCCGAGGCACTCGGCGAAAAACTGCTGCTGCAGGCGCTGCGCGCCGAAGGCATCGACAAATTCCCGACCGATGACGATGCAACCATCCGCTCCGGCCTATGGGACAAACTGTTGCGCTTCACAGGCAACCGCAGCCGCGCCGAATTGCTGACGGACATCGGGCTGGGCAAGCGCATTGCCAACATTGTCGCCAAACGCCTCGCCACCCTGCTGGTCGAGAGTGGCGAGAAACCGGATGCACTCACACTGACCCGCGGGCGGCTGATGGCACGCGAATCGGCCGTGCAAGGTGCGGTCACCATCGACGGCAGCGAGAACTCCTCCGTCCAGTTCGCGACCTGCTGCCGGCCGGTACCGGGTGACAGCATCGTCGGCTACCTGGGCCGCGGCGAAGGTCTGGTCGTTCACATCGAGGATTGCGCCGTCGCCCGCAAGCTTCTGAACAAGGACAGCGAACGCTTCATCGGCGTCGACTGGTCGGACGAGCCTGTCCGCGCCTTCGAAACCGGTCTGGTGGTCACCGTCACCAATGGCCAGGGGGTGCTGGCACGCGTCGCATCGGCACTGGCCGCATCGGAAGCCGACATCATCCACATCGACATGGGACAGGAAGCCGCCCAGGAGACCACCGATCTGCGTTTTGTCATCTCGGTGCGCGATCGGGCGCATCTGGAAGCGGCACTGCGCAACCTGCGCCGCACTCCTTCTGTGCTGCACGCAGAACGGAACAAGGCGGCCTGAGAAATCTCAGCTGGCTGCTGGCGCGGGGTAACGCACTGCCAGCACCTCCACCTCTTCCGCGCCGAGCGGCGTGACCAGCTTGACCACGTCGCCCTCGCGCGACTTGAGCAGCGCACGCGCAATCGGCGCGATCCAGCTCACCTGCCCCTGCAAGCTGTCGGCTTCATCAATGCCGAGAATGGTGATGGTGCGCTCCACCCCCGCCTGATCCACATAAGTGACGGTGGCACCGAAAAATACCTGGTCGCTGCCGTGATGGACGCTCGGATCCGTCACCTCGGCGATCTCCAGCCGTTTGGTCAGGAAACGGATGCGTCGGTCAATCTCGCGCAGTCGTTTCTTGCCATAAAGGTAATCCCCGTTTTCCGAACGATCACCGTTGCTGGCAGCCCAATGCACGATGTCGACCACCTTCGGGCGTTCGTTGTCGATCAGATCCAGCAACTCCGCGCGCAGACGCGCGTAACCCTGCGGTGTGATGTAGTTCTTGCCGCCGGTCGGCAATGGAGGCAGTTGCGGATCGTCGTCGTCCGCAGCGTCAGATTCCCTGGTAAAGGCCTTGCTCATGGCGTTTCCCCTCGAACCAGAATTGTGGGTACAAGAAAAAAGCCTGCAACTTTTCAGTTGCAGGCTTTTTATTTTGGTGCGGCTGGCAGGAATCGAACCCACGACCCCTTGGTTCGTAGCCAAGTACTCTATCCAGCTGAGCTACAGCCGCTAAAAATGAAATTATAGCACGATCTTTGATGACTTCCGAAAGGAGATCGCAAATCGAACAAATTACCCCCAATGCCTGTGGCCTAAGTTGTGGACAACTTGAAGAACAACTCGCGCGACCCGCACCGGCATTGAGCCGGCGAACATTGCACAAGAAAAAGGCAGTGAAATGGTAGGGCGTGTTGGACTTGAACCAACGACCAAAGGATTATGAGTCCTCTGCTCTAACCAACTGAGCTAACGCCCCGACCGAAGGCGTGATTGTAAGGGCCTACTTGCTGTGGCTCAGCGCATTACCGAGCAGCTTGGAAGTGATGTCCACGATCTGGATCATGCGGTCGTACGGCATGCGGGTCGGACCGATCACGCCCAGTGTGCCCACCACCTGACCATCCACCTCGTAAGGCGCGCTGACCACCGACAGCTCCTCGAACGGCACCACCTGGCTTTCGCCACCGATGAAGATGCGCACGCCTTCGGCCTGGCCGGCAATGTCGAGCAGGCGCATGAGTTGAGCCTTCTGCTCGAACAGGTCAAAGGCACGCCGCAACTGGCTCATGTCGCTGGAAAAATCGGTGACCGAAAGCAGATTGCGCTCGCCGGCGATCACCACATCCTCTTGCGCCTCGGACATGGCCTCGGTACCGACATGGACCGCCGCCTGCATCAACGAGGCAATCTCGGAACGCAGCGTCTCGACCTCCCCTTGCAGTTTCTCGCGCACCTGCTCCAGGGTGAGCCCCAGGTAATGGGCATTCAGGTAGTTGGCAGCCTCGACGAGCTGGGATTGGGAGTAATCCGTCTCGGTGAAGATCACGCGGTTCTGCACATCGCCGTCGGGAGATACAAGAACGACCAGGATGCGCCGCTCCGACAGGCGCAGGAACTCGATATGCCGGAACACCGAGGCACGCCGCGGCGCCATCACCACGCCGACAAACTGCGACAGGTTGGACAGCAGGTTGGCCGCGCTGGAGATCACCTTCTGCGGTTGATCGGGTGCGAGGCTGTGCGTTGCGAACTGCCCCTGCTGCACGGTCAGCATGGTGTCGACAAACAGCCGGTAACCACGCGCAGTCGGAATGCGCCCAGCCGAAGTATGAGGGCTGGCGATCAGCCCCAGGTCCTCCAGATCCGCCATGACGTTGCGGATGGTGGCCGGCGACAACTCCAGCCCGGAGGCGCGCGACAGCGTCCGGGAGCCGACGGGCTGCCCTTCGGCGATGTAGCGCTCCACCAGCGCTTTCAACAACAACTTGGCACGATCATCCAGCATGGCTTCATTCTAATGATGTTCCTCAAAAGTCGAGGCTCAACGCTGAAGTTCAAGTCAGGCATGGTTGTACAGCCCCAGATCGGCCCGCACGCCCAAGCCCTGCATGAATGCCGACGGATCGAAGCCTTCTTCCGCGTATTTCTGCTGCATGGCTGCCGTCGCTGCAGCGATGGCCTGGGTGTTCGCCCACTCCACCAGGGTCACCACATTGAACTCACCGGGACCGCCGGTCTGGGTCAGGACCAGGTTCTGCCGGCATCCCGGCAAAACACCCAGTGCTTGTTGTGTCCGGCGCACCTGCTCAATGAACGCTGGCAGCGCATCCGCTGGCACCACAAATTTGTCGACCCGGAACACCGGCGCCGAAGGATTGGATGAAGGTCTGATTGACATCTGGAAAACTCCCATGATTCGCGTGCGACATGCGCGCGGAAACCACACTCTAAAACCTCAAGTAAACTTAAGGTCAAGAGGTGTCCGATGAAAACCACACTGGAACAAGCCGGAATTTTTCCAACGCTCTCTGTCGGCGAGGTGGCGCGTCGCAGCGGTGTACCGGTGTCAACCCTGCATTTCTATGAGACCAAGGGCCTGATCAGCAGTTCGCGAACCCAAGGCAACCAACGTCGTTATGCGCGCGATGTGTTGCGTCGGGTCGCGTTCATCCGCGTGGCGCAGCGGGTGGGCATTGCACTGTCTGACATAGAGGCGGCCTTGGCGACCCTGCCCACAGCAGCGGCACCCGGACGTGAGGACTGGCAACGCCTGTCTACCGCCTGGCGAGCCGATCTGGACGAACGCATGGCTCAACTCAAGAAGTTGCGCGACACGCTGGATGACTGCATCGGCTGCGGTTGCCTGTCCATTGATCGATGCCGGCTGCGCAACCCCCTCGACAAGCTGGCAACCAAAGGACCAGGCCCTCAGCGCTTATGGATCGGGCGCCAGGAAGAGTGAACACCGTCCGAGAAAACGCGCACTGAGCCATCCGAGACCAATCCGCCCCCACCGCGGCTTCTGGTCAATTTCCGTCTGACAACAGAGTGCCCTCAAGCGACTGAATTTAATGTTGTAATTTGCGCATGAGTTCCAAATTCCAGCAAGTCGCTTTGATCGGTAAATACCAGTCCGCATCGACAGCAGGTACGGGCGCCTCGTCGCGCCCGGCACTGGAGGACATTGCGCGCTTCCTGCAGGCCCAGGGTTGCCAGGTCGTCCTGGAAGCGCAGACCGCCGACAACACCGGCATGAACGGTTACCCGGTAATGGACGTGGAGGCCATCGGCCAGCATTGTGACCTCGGTCTGGTGGTCGGTGGTGACGGCACGATGCTGGGGATCGGCCGCCAGCTGGCATGCTACAAAGTCCCGCTGATCGGCATCAACCACGGCCGCCTGGGCTTCATCACCGACATCCCGTTCGGCAGCATCGAGGCCACACTCACGCCCATGTTGCGCGGCGAATTCGAGGAAGACCTGCGCAGCCTGATGCAGGCGCGCGTGATGCGCGGCGGTCAATGCATTTTTGACACCCTGGCCATGAATGACGTCGTGGTACACCGCGGCGGCATCTCCGGCATGGTCGAACTGCGTGTCGAGGTCGACGGCCACTTCGTCGCCAACCAGCGCGCCGACGGCCTCATCATCGCCACCCCGACCGGCTCCACCGCCTATTCGCTGTCGGCCGGCGGCCCCATCCTGCATCCGTCAATTGCCGGCTGGGTGCTGGCGCCAATCGCACCGCACACCCTGTCCAACCGGCCCATCGTGTTTTCCAACACCTCGGAAATCGCCATCGAAATCGTGGCCGGCCGTGACGCCAGTGTCAACTTCGACATGCAGTCGCTTGCCTCGCTGCAGCACGGTGACCGCATCATCGTGACACGCTCGCAGCACCAGGTTCGCTTTCTGCACCCCAGGGGCTGGACCTATTTCGACACGTTGCGGCAAAAGCTGCACTGGAATCTGGGAGTGGCCTGACCGTGAGCCTCAAGCGCATCGTCCTGCGGGATTTCGTCATCGTCAGCGAACTCGAGTTGGATCTGGCCCAAGGCTTCACGGCGCTCACCGGCGAGACCGGTGCCGGCAAGTCCATCCTCATTGACGCCCTGCAACTGGTCACCGGCGCACGTGCTGACACGGGGGTCATCCGCGAAGGCGCCAGCCGCACCGAAGTCAGTGCTGAGTTCGACAGCAGCACGTCCCTGCAAAGCTGGCTGGAAGAGGCCGGTTTCGAGCCCGGCGACAGCCTGCTGTTGCGACGCACGGTGGACACACAAGGCAAGAGCCGCGCCTGGGTCAATGGCAGCCCGGCCACCGCCACGCAGCTGCGCGAGATTGGCGAGCAGCTGCTCGACATCCATGGCCAGCACGCCTGGCAAAGCCTGACGCGCCCGGACGCCGTGCGTGGCCTGCTCGACGCCTATGCCCGCATCGAGACCAGCCGGCTCACCGCGCTGTGGCAACAGTGGCGCCAGGCGCAGACCGCACTGAGCGAGGCACGCAGTGCACAGGACTCTTTGCAACGCGAACGGGAGCGCCTAAGCTGGCAGATCGGTGAGGTGGAGAAACTGGCCCCCCAAGCCGGCGAATGGGAAGAACTCAACACCGACCACAGCCGCCTGGCCCATGCCCAAGCGCTGCTGGATGCCGCCCAAAGCGCGCTCGATGCCCTGGAGGGCGAGGAAGGCAGCGCCGCATCCGCACTGACGGCCGCCCATCAAGCGCTGCAGCAGCAGGAACATCTGGAGCCTGATTTCAAGGAACTGACCGGGGTGCTGGCCTCCAGCCTGGCCCAGGTGGAAGACAGCGTGCATTCGCTGCGCAGCTACCTGCGCCGCACCGATCTGGACCCCGAACGTCTGGCCGAGCTGGATGCCCGGCTGACGCAGTGGATGTCACTGGCACGGCGCTACAAACGAACACCCGAAGAGCTGGTCACCACACTGGCCGACTGGAAAGAAGAGCTGGCCCGGCTCGATGCCGCCGCTGACCTGGCGGGCCTGGAAGCGGCCGAGCAGAAAGCCCACGGTGCCTACATGGAAGAGGCGACGGCCATTTCCAAGGCCCGCAAGAAGACCGCCCCGCAACTGGCCAAAGCGATTACACAAGCCATGCAGGGCCTGGGCATGCAGGGCGGCCGCTTCGAAGTGGCGCTCACCCCAGCGGCCCAGCCGATGCAAAGCGGGCTGGAAGACGTGGCCTTTCTGGTGGCGGGACACGCCGGCAGCACACCGCGTCCGGTGGGCAAGGTGGCGTCGGGAGGTGAGCTCTCGCGCATTGCCCTGGCCATTGCCGTCACCACCAGCCAGCTCGGCACCGCGCAGACCCTGATCTTCGACGAAGTGGATTCCGGCGTCGGCGGCGCAGTCGCCGAGACGGTGGGCAGGCTCATGCAGCAACTCGGCCGTGACCGCCAGGTGATGGCGGTAACCCACCTGCCGCAAGTTGCCGCCTGTGCCGACCACCACCTGGTCGTGGCCAAGCAACGGCAAGGCCAGGCCACGCTCAGCACCGTGGCGACCGTGCTGGGCGAGCAACGGGTGGCCGAGATCGCGCGCATGCTCGGCGGCGAGCGCCTGTCGGGCACGACGCTGGCACATGCCAAGGAAATGCTGCAGTCGCAGGGTTGAGAAGAAGGACATTTCACGATGCCAATGGAAATCGTCCTCATCACCGGCATGTCCGGTTCCGGCAAATCGGTGGCGCTCAATTCGCTGGAAGATGCCGGCTACTACTGCGTCGACAACCTGCCACCCGAATTGCTGCTGCCTTTTGTCACGCTGGAGCAGGAGCACCGGGCCAGCCGCCTGGCGATTGCCATGGACGTGCGCAGTGCCACCTCCCTGCCGCAGGTACCGGCACTGCTCACCAAGCTGCGCCAGCAAGGCATCATCATCAAGCCCTTGTTCCTGGACGCCGCCACCGACACCCTGGTGCGGCGCTACTCGGAAACGCGGCGCAAGCACCCGCTGTCGCAGACCATGCCGGCAGCCACCTCGCCCGATCTCACGCGCGCCCTGGTCGATGCCATCGAACTGGAGCGCGAGCTGCTGAACGACTTGCGCGAACAGGCCCATGTGATCGACACCAGCCTGATCCGGCCTTCACAGCTGCAGGGTTACATCAAGGAAGTGATCTCGGTACCGGGTAGCCAGCTCACGCTGGTGTTTGAATCGTTCGCCTTCAAACGTGGCATCCCGGTCGACGCCGACTATGTGTTCGACATCCGCATGCTGCCCAACCCGCATTACGAGCCGGAACTCAGGCCGCTGACCGGCAAGGATGCAGCCGTGGTGGACTTCCTGAAGGCGCAGCCCGATGTCGACCTGATGTGCGAGCACATCTCGCAGTTTCTCGATCACTGGCTCGATGCCATGTCACGCAACCATCGCAGCTATGTCACGGTGGCCATCGGCTGCACCGGCGGGCAGCATCGCTCAGTCTATCTGGTGGAAGAGCTGGCGCGACGCTTCAGTGCGCGCTGGACCACACTCAAGCGGCACCGCGAACTCGACGCCGGCTGACGCTGCCCATCAGGCTGCCAGCCGCCCCATAGGCATTCAGCCTTGCTGGAGCAGCTTGCGCACCGGCGCCGGCAGCCCCAGTTGCGGCCAGGCATCCGCCGCATGCCAGCTGCCTGCTGTGTTCAAGGCGCGGGACGGGAGTAACACACGCACCGGGTGCAGATGCAGGTCCTTGTGCGTCAGAACATGGGTGAACACCGCCTCGTCCTGCAATGCAGCCCGGTATTTCGCCGGTACGGTCGCCTCCAGCGCCTCACGGCTGTCGAACAGCTCAAAACAATACAGGCCAGCCCAGACACCGGGCGTGGGCCGCTGGCGCAACCAGACGGCGCCGTCGCGCGTCTGCGCCCACAACAGCCAGAGTGACTGCGCGCTGCGCTTGAGCTTGCGCGTTTTCACCGGGTAGCGTTCCGGTTGGCCTTCGCGTCGTGCCACACACAGCTTGGCCACCGGGCAGACATCACACGCCGGTTTGCGCGCCGTGCACACCGTTGCGCCCAAGTCCATCACACCCTGGGTGTAGCGTGGCATGGCACGCTGCAAGTCGCGTTGAGGCAGCAGCTCGGTCGCCTGCGCCCACAGCGCACGCTCGTTCGCGGCCACGGCCAGATCAGCGTTGAAGCCCAGCACGCGTGTCAGCACCCGCTTGACGTTGCCGTCCAGGATGGCCACCCGTTCACCGAAGCAGATCGAGGCCACCGCCGCTGCCGTGGAGCGGCCGATGCCCGGCAGGGTCTGCAAGGTTTCAGCGTTACGTGGGAACTCTCCGCCGTGCAACGCCACCACCTGCACGGCACAGGCGTGCAGGTTGCGCGCGCGGCTGTAGTAGCCCAGACCGCTCCACAGGGCAAGCACCTCGTCCAGGTGCGCCGCCGCCAGCGCACGCACATCGGGAAAACGCTGCAGGAAGCGGGCGAAGTAGTCCAGCACTGTCACCACCTGCGTCTGCTGCAGCATGATCTCGGACAGCCACACGCGATAGGGATCACGCGTGGCCTGCCATGGCAGGTCGTTGCGGCCATGGCTTTGCTGCCAGCGCACCACTGGCGTGGCCAGATCGATGGCCATCGGTCTCAGGCCTGCGCCAGTTCCGGCTCGGCGCGGGCCGTCGTCGACGCGGTCTCAGGCGACCGGACGAGGTAGTTGGTCAGCTCCTGCAGCTTGCCATCCAACTGGTCGATCGCATGGGTCTGGGCCTGGATTTCTGCAATCCGCTCATCCAGCCCGCCGGCCGCCTGCTGGATGCGGTCGATCGCCTCGATGCGGCGGCTGAAGTTGCGGCGACGCTCACGTAGTTGCGCGTCCAGCTGGGCTGCCGCCGATTTGCTCCACAACTCGACATCACCCAGCGCCATCTGGTGCACGCTGCGCAAGCGGGTGGAAAGCGCACGCACCAGCCGGTCGGCAAACTCGGGTTGCGCCAGCCGGAAGGCATTGCCGATGCCGAGGTACTGCAGATGGCCGTGTTCGACCTTGTCGAGATCGTTCAGGTAGTCCTGCATCTGCGGCTCGGTCGGCGCCTGCAGGGAAAAGCCGTGCTCGGCGTTGAGCTGGCGGAATGTCGCTGCCAGCATGGACTGGATTTCACCGGTCAGCGACTGCACGCGCCGCAGGTTCTCGCGCAGGCGATCGAACGTATCGCCGTAGGCCTTCTTGACACCAAGCTTGAGCCCCTTGTGCTGCAGCGCCTGCGTCAGCTGGGCCATCTCCTGGCGCAAGGTGGTGGAACCGAGCAGGCCGAACACATCACGCAGCAGCTTGAGGTGAACCGAACGCACAGCATGGATCTTGGCGCCGCTGCGGTCGAATTCCGCCTGCTCCTGCGAAATGCGGGTGCGCATGTGCTTGATGACAGTGCTGTTCTTGCCGCGCAGGCCCTTGAGCTCAAGCAGTTGCTCGGCCAGGTCGCGGCGGCGAATGTTCAAGACGCGACCGGTCTCGGTCTGCAGATCGGCAATGCCCGTTGCCACGGCGGCGCCCAGGATGCGTTGCCGCTGCCCCATGATGCGCCGGCCCAGGGCATCTTCCAGCGCCGGCAGGCAGCTCGACTGCAGCAGGGCCTGGTCGTCGGTAACCTTGGCCACCAGCCCCTTCTGTGCCGAGACCGGGAAAACCAGTTCGCGCGAAATACCGAGGATCTCGGCCGTGGTCTCGCACTGGCGCTCGATCTGCATCTGGATCTGCGCGGGCGAGCTCAGGGCATCCCACAATGAGTCAATCTTGTTGAGCACCACCAGCCGGGTATCCACGTCGGCCGACTCGGTGATGAGGTGCTCGCGCCAGATGGCGAGGTCGGACTTGGTCACGCCGGTATCGGCGCCGAGGATGAACACCACGGCATGGGCCTGCGGCACCAGGCTGACGGTCAGTTCCGGCTCGGCACCGATGGCGTTGAGCCCAGGGGTGTCCAGGATCACCAGGCCCTGTTTGAGCAGGGGATGGGCGATGTTGATCAGCGCATGACGCCAGCGCGGCACCTCCACCATGCCTTCGGCATCGGTCAGCGGGTTGTCTTCCGGCGTCTGGCCATCCCAGAAGCCCAATGCACGGGCCTCGTCCTGGGTCACTCGCAGGGTCTCGGCCACCTTCTCGAGCGCCACGGCCAGCTGCTGCGGGTCGTTGACGTCCAGATCGATGCGCGTCCACTTCTCCGGCACCATGCGCCATTCCATCAGCGACTGCGTCTGCAGTCGGGTCTCGATCGGCAGCAGGCGCAGGCAAGGCGGCACTTCGGCGTCGTAGCCCATCTCGGTCGGGCACATGGTGGTGCGCCCGGCGCTGGCCGGCATGATGCGCCGGCCATAACCGGCAAAGAAGATGGCGTTGATCAGCTCCGACTTGCCGCGCGAGAACTCGGCGACGAAGGCCACCATGACCTTGTCGGAACGCACCTGGTTTTCCAGCCTGCGCAGCCGTTCCTCGACGGCTGCGTCAAGCAGGTCATGGTCCTTCATCCATTCGGCCAACAGCTTCAGGCGCAGGGCGAACTCGCGCCGCCATGTGCCGTGCTGATCGAACTTCTCGTTGAATGAGGTTGCCACAATCTCTCCCGATGAACTTTTCAATATAGCATCCAGGCCGTTAATTTTTCTGACAGGTCGGACAGTAGAACGTCGACCGCTGGCCTTGCCGGATGGCCTTGATCGGGGTGCCGCACACCCTGCAAGGCTGACCTTCCCGACCATACACCATGGCGTCGAGCTGGAAGTAACCATTTTCACCGTGCGCATTGGAGAAATCACGCAAGGTGCTGCCACCTTTTTCCACCGCCCGTGCCAGCACATCGCGGATGGCGGCATGCAGCCTGGCCGCGCGCGGCCGGCTCAGGCGGGCGGCACTCAGCGTGGGGCGGATGCCGGCCAGGAACAGCGCTTCGGAAGCGTAGATATTGCCCACCCCCACCACCACGTCGCCGGCCAGCAGCACCTGCTTGATGGCCGCGCGGCGTGCCTTGAGGCCAGCATGGAAAGCGACCACATCGAAGTCATCCGACAGCGGCTCCATGCCCAGGCCGCCGAGCAGTTTGCGCGCCTGCGGCGAAGCCTCGTCCGGCACGAACACCACGGCGCCGAAACGGCGCGGGTCGTGCAGGCGCAGGGTGCCGCGCGTGGTCACGAGTTCGAAGTGATCGTGCACGCCGCGGGGCGGCAGCTGCGGGCCAAAACTCAAACTGCCCGACATGCCCAGATGGAGCAACAGCAGCCCCTCATCCAGATCGAGCAGCAGGTACTTGCCGCGCCGGCGCACGCCACGCACGGTGCGGCCCGTCAACTGCTGCACCGGGATGCCCAGGGGCCAACGCAGCGGCTTGCCCAGCACGGCCGCACCGATGCGCGCACCGGCGATCCGGTCGGCAAAACTCAGGCGGGTGACTTCAACTTCCGGTAGTTCGGGCATGGTCTACAAGGGGGCTGGCTTGGATTATTATGGTCCGATGTCGCCATCCAAAAGCATTGCCGTCCTGATGCTGGCAGGCGCGCTCGGCGCGCAGGCTCAGGACACCGCCCCCACCGTCGCCGCCCCACCGGCCAATTCGGCGCTCGACGGAGCACTCTTTTACCAACTGTTACTCGGTGAACTCACCACCCAGGGCGGCGACCCCGGAACGGGTTATGCCCTGCTGCTGGATGCGGCACGCAAAACAGGTGACGAGCAACTGTACAAGCGCAGCGTCGACATTGCGCTGCAGGCGCGCTCCGGCGAATCAGCCCTGCAGGCCGCACGCGCCTGGCGCCAGGCACAGCCGGCCTCCAAGGAAGCCAACCGCTATGTGCTGCAGATCCTGATTGCCCTGAACCGCCTGGGCGACACCGTGGAGCCGCTCAAGCGCGAGATCGCGCTGGCCGATGCGCCCGAACGCGGCGTCCTCATCAACCTGCTGCCCAACTACTTCGCGCGTGCCAATGACAAGAAGCTCGCGGCCCAGGTGCTGGAGCAGGCATTGGCCGACCACCTGACCAGCCCCGCCACCGGTGCGGCCGCCTGGACGGCCGTGGGCCGCCTGCGTCTGGCCGCAGCGGACCTGCCCGGCACGCTGGACGCCGCCCGCCGCGGCCAGGCCCTGGACGTGCAGGCCGAAGGCCCCGCCTTGCTGGCCCTGGCCCTGCTCAGCCTGTCCCAGCCGCAGGCCGAGAGCCTGATGCTCACCTATCTGGCCGGCAAACCACAAAACGACCTTCGCCTGGAGTACGCCCGGGTGCTGCTCAATGCCCAACGCCACAGCGAAGCCTTTGAGCAGTTGCGCATCGTCACCACCGATCAGCCGGACGCAGCACCCGCCTGGCTGCTGCGCGGTACGCTGGAATTGCAGGACAACCGCCTGAGCGCCGCGGAGAGCTCGATCCGGCGTTATGTCGACCTGATCACCACCAACCCACCGGCCACCCGTGAAGAGCGCAACCGCAGCCTGACGCAGGCCTACCTGCTGCTGGCGCAGATTGCCGAGCAGCGCAAGGATTACGCCCAGGCCGAAAGCTGGCTTGCCAAGATCAGCAATGCGGAAGACATGGTCAGCACCCAGAGCCGGCGCGCCGCCATCCTGGCACGGCAGGGCAAACTGGAAGAAGGGCGCCAGCTGATCCGCAGCCTGCCCGAGCGCAACCCGGCCGATGCACGGCTGAAACTCAGCGCCGAAGTCCAGCTGCTGCGTGACAACAAGCAGTACCAGGCCGCCTACGACCTGCTGGCTGAGGCCATTCGCGGTGAACCGCAAGACGTGCACCTGCTCTATGACCAGGCCACGCTGGCGGAAAAGCTGGGCAATGCGGCCGAGATGGAGCGCCTGCTGCGCCTGATCATGGTCATCAAGCCCGACTACCACCACGCCTACAACGCGCTGGGTTATTTCTTCGCCGATCGCAACATCCGCCTGGACGAAGCACGCCAGCTGGTGCGCAAGGCCTTGGAGTTCGCACCGGGCGACCCCTTCATTGCCGACAGCCTGGGCTGGGTCGAGTTCCGCAGCGGCAACACGGCTGAAGCACTGCGCATCCTGCAGGATGCCTACAAGAAACGGCCCGATGCCGAGATCGCTGCCCACCTCGGCGAAGTGCTGTGGAGTCTGGGACAGCGTGAACAGGCCCTCAGCGTCTGGAAGGAAGGCCGCGCACTCAATCCCGAGAACGAGACCCTGCTGGAAACGTTCAAGCGCCTGCGTGTGAACCCGTGAAGCTGCTGAGCCGAACGGCAGCCGGCCTGCTCCTGATTGCTATCTTTTTGATAGCTGGTTGCGCACAACCACCGAGGGTAGAAAGCCCCTACGGCATTGAATCGCAATTCTGGCGCGGTCGCCTGGGCTTGCGCGTCGACAGCGAGCCGCCGCAATCCTTCTCCGCCGGCTTCGAACTCAGCGGCGATGCCGACCAGGGCACGCTGCGCCTCTTCAGCCCGCTGGGCACCACCCTGGCGGACCTGCGCTGGTCGCCCCAGTCGGCCACCCTGTCGAACAATGGCGAGACGCGGCAGTTCGAGTCGCTCGACGCCCTGGCCACCCAGGCCACCGGCACTGCCATCCCGATTGCAGCCCTGTTCCAGTGGCTGACAGGCGTGCAGACCGGTGCGGCCGGCTGGAGCGCCGATCTCTCGCAGCTGGAGAGCGGCCGGCTGACGGCCCGGCGCACGCAGCCCTTGCCGGCCGCCGAATTGCGCCTCATCCTGGAACGCTGACGCGCCGGCGAGTACGCCACCGATAATCAGGCCATGAAGGCGCTCTACGACATTCCGGCACCGGCCAAGCTCAACCTGTTCCTGCACATCACGGGCCGGCGCGCTGACGGCTACCACCTGCTGCAGTCGGCCTTCATGCTGATCGACTGGGCCGACACCCTGCACTTCGAGCGCCGCACCGATGGCACCCTCAGCCGCGAGGACCTGCTTAAGCCGCTGCCGGCCGATGACCTAGTCCTGCGCGCCGCGCGCGCGCTGCAAACCGCCAGCGGCACGACACAAGGCGCGCACATCGGCGTCGAGAAACGCCTGCCGGCCCAGGCCGGCATGGGTGGCGGCTCGTCCGATGCGGCCTCCACCCTGCTGGCGCTCAACCGGCTGTGGCAACTGGATTTCAGCCTGGAACGGCTCGCAGCCATTGGCCTGACACTGGGCGCCGATGTGCCCTTCTTCCTGCATGGCCGCAACGCCTGGGTCGAAGGCATCGGCGAGCAGATCACGCCGCTGGACGTGCCGCACGGCCAGCTGCTGGTGGTCAAACCCGACGCCGGACTCGAAACCGCTGCAATTTTTTCTGACCCAACCTTGAAGCGCGACAGTATTGCTGCTACAATCTCAGGCTTTGCTGCAGACCCGTACAGCTTCGGCCACAACGACTTGCAGCCTGTTGCCCAGAAACTTTGCCCTGGTGTGACCCAAGCCATCGACTGGCTGGCCACATTGGGATTGCAGGGAAGGATGACAGGTTCAGGAAGCGCCGTTTTTGCATGGGCACCGCCCTCTTTGCGTGTTCCGAAGGCGCCGGACGCGATGGAGGTCAGGTTGTGCAGCAACCTGGATGCTCATCCTCTTGCAGGTTGGGCGACCAGCGATAGAGTTGTCGGTCGATAGCTGTTTCAGCTGTCAACCAGTGTAGGGGAGTCGCCAAGTTGGTCAAGGCACCGGATTTTGATTCCGGCATGCGAGGGTTCGAGTCCTTCCTCCCCTGCCAAATTTTTCTGGGTATTAATCGCTGGGACGTCGTTCATGCAGGTCGCTCCTTCCCCTGATTTCATGCTTTTCACCGGCAATGCCAATCCTGGCCTGGCCGCTGACATTGCCAAGTACCTCGGCATTTCGCTGGGTGCTGCCACCGTGGGCCGTTTCTCTGACGGCGAGGTCACGGTCGAACTCAACCAGAACGTCCGTGCCCGCGACGTCTTCGTGATCCAGTCGACCTGCGCGCCGACCAACGACACGCTGATGGAACTGCTGATCATGGTCGATGCGCTCAAGCGCGCCTCGGCCGAACGCATCAGCGCCGTCATCCCCTATTTCGGTTATGCCCGCCAGGACCGCCGGCCGCGTTCCACCCGCGTGCCAATCACGGCCAAGGTCGTGGCCAACATGCTGCAGGCCGTGGGCGTGGCCCGCGTGCTGACCATGGACCTGCACGCTGACCAGATCCAGGGTTTCTTCGACATCCCGGTCGACAACATCTACGCCTCGCCGGTGCTGCTGAGCGACCTGCGCCAGAAGAAATACGAAGACCTGATCGTGGTCTCGCCCGACGTCGGTGGTGTGGTGCGCGCGCGCGCCCTGGCCAAGCAGCTCGGCTGCGACCTGGCCATCATCGACAAGCGCCGCCCCAAGGCCAATGTGAGCGAAGTGATGCACGTGATCGGCGAAATCGAAGGCCGCAACTGCGTGATCATGGACGACATGATCGACACCGCCGGCACGCTGGTCAAAGCCGCCGAAGTGCTGAAGGAACGTGGCGCCAAGAAGGTCTACGCGTATTGCACGCACCCGATCTTCTCCGGCCCGGCCATCGAGCGTATCGCCAAGGGCACGGCCCTGGACGAAGTCGTGGTGACCAACACCATCCCGCTGAGCCCGTCCGCGGCCGGCTGCACGAAGATTCGCCAGCTCAGCGTGGCACCACTGATCGCGGAAACCATCCACCGCATCGCCAAGGGCGAGTCGGTCATGAGTTTGTTCTCGGAGCAGGAAGACCTGTTCTGAGACAAAAAGTGGACCCGCACACCACTGCGTCGTGCCGGGTCCTTGTTAAACCGGAGTCACACTGGTCGCGGTGGACTCTTAATGGAGTGAACTATGAAATTCGTCGCTTTTGAGCGCGCCAAGCAGGGCACGGGTGCGAGCCGCCGTCTCCGCAATTCGGGTCGTACGCCGGCCATCGTCTACGGTGGCACCGGTGAGCCGCTTCTGATCGAACTCGATCACAACGCACTGTGGCACGCCCTGAAAAAGGAAGCCTTCCACTCGTCCATCCTCGACATGGAACTGAATGGCAAGGAAAGCAAGGTTCTGCTGCGCGACGTGCAGATGCACCCGTTCAAGCAACTCGTGCTGCACATCGATTTCCAGCGCGTGGACGCCAACACCAAGCTGCACATGAAGGTGCCGCTCCACTACAGCGGTGAAGAGAACTCTCCCGCCGTCAAGCTGGACCTGTGCCTGGTGAACCACGTCATCACCGAACTCGAAGTGTCCTGCCTGCCCAAGGACCTGCCGGAATTCATCGCCGTCGACCTGAGCGGCCTGAAGAAGGGCGAGTCCCTGCACCTGGCTGACATCAAGCTGCCCAAGGGCGTGACCGCCGTGACCCACGGCAAGGCCAACCCGGTGCTGGTGTCGGTGGTGGCTCCGGCTGAAGAAGCCGAAGCTGCACCTGCTGCCGCTGCCGCTGAAGCAGCTCCGGCTGCTGAGAAGGCCCCGGCCAAGAAGAAGTAAGTCCAGGCCCCGCTGCCTGAACTGCAACGGCCCACTTCGGTGGGCCGTTTCTTTTGGTAACCCAGGCAGCCGGGGCGATGCATTGATAATCCGCGCATGATCAAACTGTTTGTCGGCCTCGGCAATCCGGGCCCTGAATACGAAGCCACCCGGCACAACGCCGGCTTCTGGTGGATCGACGCCGTGGCGCGCGAACTCAAGGCCAACCTGGTGATGGACAAGAGCTACCACGGCCTGGTGGCGCGTACCTCGGTCAAGGGCCAGACGGTCTGGCTGCTGGAGCCGCAGACCTTCATGAATGTGTCGGGCAAGTCGGTGGCAGCGCTGGCGCGCTTCTTCAAGATCCAGCCGAACGAAATCCTGGTCGCGCACGACGAACTCGACATCGTGCCGGGCCAGGTCAAGCTCAAGCTCGGCGGCAGCCATGCCGGCCACAACGGCCTGCGCGACATCCATGCCCAGCTCGGCACCGACGACTACTGGCGCCTGCGCATCGGCGTCGGCCATCCGGGCGTGAAATCCGAAGTGGTCAACTGGGTACTGAAAAAACCCTCGCCCGAGCACCGCACCGCGATCGAAGACTGCATCACCCGCTCGCTCAAGGCGCTGCCCGAGTTGCTGGCCGGTGACATGGAAAAAGCCACCATGCTGATCCACACCAGCAAGCCGCCGCGGCCGAAACCGCCACGGCCCGCCCCCACGCCAGCCCCCGCCGAAGGAGACAGCGCATGATCCGCATCCGTTCTTTTGCTATTTTTTTAATAGCTTCCTGCGCATTATTGACAAGGGCAGAGGCCCAGAATGTCTATCGTTGCGGCGACAGCTACAGCCAGTCGCCCTGCCCCGGCGGCGTGGCCATCGATGCCAGCGACAGCCGCACGAAGGGCCAGAAAGCGCAAGCCGATGCAGACACCCAACGCGACCGGCAAGCCGCCCAGGCGCTGGAAAAGGAACGGCTGAAGCAGGAAGCGGCGGCCAACGCCAGCACGCAAAAGGCCGAAGCAGCCAAGGCGCCGGCAGCCGCTGCCGCGCCGCACCCCAGCAGCAAGAAGAAACACAAGGAACCCGCCTACTTCACGGCCAGAACCGCCGGCGACAAGAAAGCGGACAAGAAGAAAAGCGAGAAAAGCGCCGCGCCTTAACCGGCCGCCTTGCGGGCAGCGGCCTCGGCCTGCGCTTGCTGCGCCTCGGCCTGCAGGCGGTGGAATTTCTGCATCAGGGTCTCGCGGTCTTCCACAAAGTTGGGGTTGACCGGAATGCAGGCCACCGGGCAGACCTGCACACACTGCGGCTCGTCAAAATGGCCGACGCATTCGGTGCAGCGATTCGGATCGATCTCGTAGATTTCCTTGCCGAGGTAGATCGCCTCGTTCGGGCACTCGGGCTCGCAGACATCGCAGTTGATGCACTCGTCGGTGATCATCAGCGCCATAGGGCCTCCACCGTCTGACCAGCAGGAATTTGCACTCGGATTCGCATAGTCCCAATTATCGGGGCTGCGGCCAAGACCCTACTGCGAGCCGGCCAGGTCCGGCGCCGGCCGCGGCTGCGCCAGCTTGGTCTGGTCATAAACCGGCTGCGGCGGCAGGTCGACCAGGTGCTGGGTGTCGGCCCATTGGACGATCTCGATCGTCTCGCCCTGCAGGCGCACCCGGTTGAGGCCGGCATTGGGAATCTCGCTCTGGCGCGGGCCGGAGAGCGACAACCCGAGCGCGGTGCGGTACACCATGTCGAGCACACCACCGTGCGTCACCACCACCAGGGTCTGCTGCGGATGGCGGCGCCCCAGCGCCCGCAGCGCCGCGATGACACGCGTGTGGAACTGGCGCGTGCTCTCGCCGCCCTCGAAGGCGTAGTCCTCCTCGAAACGGATCCACTGCGCCCAGGCCTCGGCGTACTGCGCCTTGATGTCAGCCACCCGCAGGCCTTCGGCCACACCGAAGTGCTGCTCGCGCAAGGCGGCATCCAGCTCGGGCGCCAGGGGCAACGGCTGCAGGCGCTGCACGCCCACCGGCTCGGCGGTCTGGCGCGCACGCAGCAGGTCGCTGCTGACCAGATGCTGCACTTCCTCGCCCGCCAGCCGCGCGGCCAGGCGCTGTGCCTGCGTGTGGCCGATGGCGTTGAGCGGCACATCCAGCTGACCCTGGAAGCGCAGCTCACGGTTCCAGTCGGTCTCGCCGTGGCGCAGGAGGATGAGTTCGGTCATGCAGAGATGATACGGCGGTGGCGTTTCAGAAATTTTTCAAGCTCGACCGCCAGCAGCACCAGCGCGGCAGCACCGAAGCACAGGCCCAGTTCCAGCGCGCTCAATGGCTCGGTCTTGAAGATCGGGTTGAGTTGCGGCACATACAGTGTGGCCAGCTGCAGCGCCAGCGTCAGCAGCACGGCGCCCAGCAGCGCCAGGTTGGAACGCAGGCCGAGTGTGAGGAGTGAGTCGTGTTCGGAACGGATCGCCAGCACATGCGCCATCTGCGCCAGCGTGAGGGTGGTGAACACGATGCTCGGGCCGTGCGCGTTGCCATCGGCAAGCGCCCAGGCCTGCAGCCCCAGGCACAGCCCGGCCATCAGGAGGCCGACCCACAGCACGTGCTGCCACAGACCGTGCGCGAACAGGCTTTCCTGTGGCGGGCGCGGTGGCCGCTGCATGATGCCGCGCTCGGCCGGCTCGCGCGCCAATGCCAGGCCCGGCAAGCCGTCGGTCACCAGGTTGATCCACAAAATGTGGATCGGCAGCAGCGCAATCGGCAGGCCCAGCAGCGGCGCCAGAAAGATGACCCAGATCTCGCCCGAGTTGCCGGTGAGCGCATAACGCACGAACTTGCGGATGTTGTCGTAGATGCGCCGCCCCTCGCGCACCGCACGCACGATGGTGGCGAAGTTGTCGTCCAGCAGCACCAGGCTGGCGGCCTCACGCGCCACGTCGGTGCCGCCGCGCCCCATGGCCACGCCGATGTCGGCGCGCTTGAGCGCCGGCGCGTCGTTGACGCCGTCGCCTGTCATGGCCACGAACTCGCCGTGGCGTTGCAGCGCCTCGACGATGCGGATCTTCTGCAGCGGGTCGACACGCGCATACACCCGCACGCTGGCCACACGCTCGTGCAGCAACGGCTCGCTCATGGTGGCCAGTTCGGCCCCGGTCAGCACCTCGACGTCATGCCCGTCGTGCACGATGCCCAGGCGGCGCGCAATCGCCAGCGCTGTGGCCGGGTGGTCGCCGGTGATCATCACCGGCGTGATGCCGGCCGACAGGCAATCACGCACCGCCGCCTGTGCCTGCTGCCGCGGCGGATCGATCATGGCCACCAGGCCGATCAGGCTCAAGCCCTGCTCCACCGCTGCCATCTCGTCGTCCCCAGGCAGCGCGTCCAGGTCGCGCCGCGCCAGCGCCAGCACACGCAGGCCCTGCGCGGCCAACGCCATGGCCTGGTCCAGCACCCCCTGCTGCTGCAGGGGCTGTGTCCCATCGGCAGACCACTGCCGCGTGCACAGCGGCAACACCGACTCCGGCGCGCCCTTCACAAAAACCACCAGGTTGCCTTGCGCACCGCGGTGCACCGTGCTCATGCGCTTGCGCTCGGAATCAAAGGGCAGTTCCTGCACCCGCGGCCACGCCTGCTCCAGCACCGTCTTGTCCAGCCCGCCCTCCAGCGCGGTCTGCGCCAGTGCGGTCTCGGTCGGATCACCATGCCAGGCATTGCCACGGCCGTGGCGGGCATCGTTGCACAGCGCCGCCGCACGCAGCACCTCCGCCATGGCCGGGTCATGCGGCTGCCCGGCATGCCAAACCCGATCCGCCATCCATACCTGCTCCACATGCATGCGGTTCTGCGTCAGGGTGCCGGTCTTGTCGGAACAGATGAAAGTCACCGAGCCCAGCGTCTCGACCGACGGCAGGCGGCGGATGAGCGCGTTCTGCCGCGCCATGCGCCGTGCGCCCAGCGCCAGCAGCACCGTCACCACCGCCGGCAGCGCCTCGGGAATGGCGGCCACCGCCAGGCTGACCGCGGTGAGCATCATCAGCACCGGGTCTTCGCCGCGCAGCACACCCACCACAAAGATCACCGCGCAGATGCCCAGCACCGCCAGTGCCAGCCGGCGGCCGAAGTCGGCCAGGCGCAGCTGCAGCGGCGTCATGCGCTCGCCCGCCTCGCCCTCCCCGTCGGCGCTGCGGCCTGTCTGCAGCAGACGGGCCACCTGGCCCAGCTCGGTGGCCATGCCGGTGGCCACCACCAAGCCGCGCCCGCGGCCGTGGGTGGCGGTAGTGCCCTTGAAAGCCATGTTGAGACGGTCGCCGAGCACATGGTGCGTGCCCTGCAGGCGATGCGTGTGTTTTTCCACCGTGACCGACTCGCCGGTGAGCGCCGATTCATCGACCTTGAGCTGCGCGATGTCGAGCAGGCGCAGATCGGCCGGCACCTGGTTGCCGGCCTCCAGCAGCACGATGTCACCCGGCACCAGCTCACTGGCGGCCAGCACCTGCACCTGGCCGCCGCGCAGCACCGTGGCCTGCATGGCGGCCAACTGGCGCAGCGCCGCCATGGCGCGGTCGGCGCGCCAGGCCTGCACAAAACCGATCACCGCATTGAGCAGCACGATGACCAGGATGGCCAGCGTGTCGATCCAGTCGCCCAGAAAGCCGGAGACCAACGCTGCTGCCACCAGCACCAGGATCATGAAGTCACGGAACTGGTCGGCCAGCAAGGCCAGCGGCCCGCGCGCCTTCGACTGCACCAGCTCATTGGGGCCGTGGTCGGCGCGACGCCGGCCGGCCTCGTCGTCCGGCAGGCCGTGGGCCGGGTCCACACCGTGTTCGCGTGTCAGCTCATGCGCCTCGCGCAGGTGCCAGTCGCGGCGCGGGGACGGGCGTTCCGCCAAGCTCAGTCCTCCTGCGGCGGCTTGACGATCATCACCGGCACGCCGGCCGCATGCAGCAGCTCGTGCGACACCGAGCCCAGCAGCGCACTGCGCAACGTGCCCTGGCCGCGTGCGCCCATCACCACCAGCTCGCAGCCGTAGTTTTCCAGGATGTCCACCAAGGTGTGCGCCGGATCACCCTTGGCCACTTCGCGTTCGTAGGTGATGCCGGCCTGCTGCAGCAGCGCCTCGGCCTGCATCATCGCGTGCACACCGGCTTCGGCGCTGATGCGGTCCAGCACCTCGGCGTCGTGCGCCACCAGCATCTCGTACAGCGAGGCTGGCTCCTGCACATTGGCCAGCACCACATGGGCACGCAGCCCTTCGCGGGCCAGCTGCACCACCCGGCGCACCGCCTCCAGCGAAATGTCAGACCCATCCACAGGCAACAGAATCTTCATGGTGTTTTCCTTTCCAGAGCACGACGAAACTCTTCCAGCCGCGCCGGGTAGTCCGTGGCATCGCCATATTCCAGGAACCGGGCGTAACGTTCATGGGTACCGAGGATCTTGCGCGCATGCTTGATCGGGCAGAAGTACTGCTCGGTGCGCGCCACGATCTCGGTGACATAGGCCATCAGCCCGTTGGCATAAGCACAGTAGGCGCACTGGAAGCGCTCGATGACATTCAGATACCCCAGGTACTGCCGGTCGAAGACGAAGTAATCGGCCCGCCGCACCTTGGCAATGCGGTAGATCGGGAAGCAGGTCGCCTGGTAGAAGCTCACGCACAGGTCCAGCATGAGCAAGGGGAAGATCATCGCGTAGATGATCGGAAAGGTGAGCAGGTTCAGCGGCCGGATGCTCAGCAGCCAGGGGAAGATGCCGGTCTTCAGGCGCTGGTGCATCTGCTTCACCGACTGCTCGAACTCGACGCGTTTGCCCTTGATGGTGAAGCTCACACGCTGCTCCTGCTCATGCAGGGCGGTTCGCAAGTCGTCTTCCAGCGAGGAGATCTGGCCCAGCAGGTCGCGGATGCGTTCGTTCATGTCACTCCCATGCCGATCTACCGGCGGCCAGCCTGTGATGACGCGGCAGGTCCGGCTGGCGCTGACCTGTGGCGCTCACTCGCGGCCCAGGCTGCGGACTTTTTCCTGCAGACGCTGCGCCACCAACGGGTCGACAAACTTGTCCACCTCGCCGCCCAAGGTGGCGATCTCGCGCACAAAGGTGCTGGAGATGAACTGGTACTTGTCGCTCGGTGTCAGGAACACGGTTTCCACGTCCGGCATCAGGCTGCGGTTCATGCCGGCAAGCTGGAACTCGTAATCGAAGTCGGTCACGGCGCGCAGGCCTCGGATCATGGCCTTGCCGCCGCGCGCCACCACGAAGTCGCGCATCAGGCCGGAGAACGTCTCCACCGACACCTGCGGGTACGGCTTCACAAGCTCCTGCACCATGGCCATGCGCTCGGCCAGCGTGAACAGCGTCTTCTTGTGATGGCCGGCGGCCACCGCCACGATGATGCGGTCGAACAGCTGGGCGGCACGGCGCACCACGTCGATGTGGCCAAGGGTCATGGGGTCGAAGGTGCCGGGGTAGACGGCAATCACATTGCGGGACATGGTGGGCTTCTCCTGCAGTGCATTATGCAGTGCCCATCAGGCCGCGCTGCACCATTTTGGGTATGGAACTTGCGTTGCCCCTTGCATGCGATTTCCCGCTCGTCGTGCATGGATACCCCCCCTGGCCTGCCTGGGCGGGCTGCTGTTGTGCCAAGCGGCACAGGCGCAGCAGGTGGCCAGCCTGCCGGTGGTGGAGATTGCCGGCCACTACGACAATGCCGTGGGCAGCAGCGACGCCGCCTCGCAAGGCAGCGTCGGCCCGGCCTTGATCCGCGACCGGGCCCTGCAGCGCCCCGCCGAGGCACTGGAGTTCGTGCCCGGCCTGGTGGTCACGCAACATTCGGGCGACGGCAAGGCCAACCAGTACTTCCTGCGCGGCTTCAACCTCGACCACGGCACCGACTTCGCCACCCGGGTGAACGGTGTGCCGGTGAACATGCCCACCCATGCCCACGGCCAGGGCTACAGCGACCTCAACTTCCTGATCCCCGAACTGCTGCAACGCATCGACTACCGCAAGGGCCCCTACCATGCGGCCGATGGCGACTTTGCTTCCGCCGGGGCGGCCGACTTCGTCTACCGCACCCGGCTCGACCAGCCGCTGCTGGACGTCTCGACCGGCGAACGCGGTTATGCGCGGCTGCTGGCGGCCGGCTCGCAGGAACTCACGGCCGGGCAGACGCTGCTGATGGCCTTCGAGCGCATGAACAACGACGGCCCGTGGCGCGTGCCGGAAGGGCTGCGCAAAACCAATGCCATCCTCACGCTCAGCGATGGCTCCGCGGCACAAGGCTGGTCGGCCAGTGTCATGGGCTACCACGCGCGCTGGACCGCCACCGACCAAGTGCCCCAGCGCCTGCTGGACGCCGGCAACTACCAGGGCGCTGCCTTCGGCCGCTTTGATTCGCTGGACAGCAGCGACGGCGGCCAGACCAGCCGGCACAGCCTGTCGGGCGAGTGGCACAGCACACGCGGCGCCGTGCGCGACCGGCTGGCCGCCTATGCCCTGCACTACGACCTCGACCTCTATTCCAACTTCACCTACGCGCTGGACCGGCCGGCACAGGGCGACCAGTTCGCGCAGAAGGACCAGCGCACCGTCTACGGCCTCAGCGCCTCGCGCCTGTGGGACCAATCGCTGCCCGGCGGCCGCCCCATGCAGAACACACTGGGCGTGCAACTGCGCAGCGACCGCATCCGCGTTGGCCTGTACGACAGTGCGGCCCGTGTCATCACTACCACCGTGCGCGAGGACGAAGTGCGCCAGACCCTGGCCGGCCTTTATGCTGAAAGCCACATCGCCTGGACGCCCTGGCTGCGTACCGTGGCCGGCCTGCGCTTCGACCAGCTCGATGCCACGGTGGACAGCCTCACGCTGGCGACCAACAGCGGCAGCACCCGCACCGGCCGGCTCTCGCCCAAGTTCAGCGTGGTGCTGGGCCCCTGGCACCAGACGGAGTTTTTTTTCAACGCCGGGCGTGGCTTCCACAGCAACGACGCCCGTGGCACCACCGCCCGCCTGGACCCGCGCGACGGTGTGACCGCGCAGGCCCCGGTGGCCGGCCTGGTGGGCTCGCGCGGGCAAGAGGTGGGCGTGCGCACCGAGGCCTGGCCCGGCCTGCAAAGCTCGCTCTCGTTCTGGCAACTGGACTTCGACTCCGAGCTCGTTTACCTGGGTGACGCCGGCAGCACCGAAGCCGGCCGCCCCAGCCGGCGCCATGGTGTGGAGTGGAGCACCCGCTGGCAGCCGGCCCCCTGGTTCGTGCTGGACGCCGACCTGGCCTGGACCCAGGCCCGTTATGCCGATGCCGCTGCAGCCGGCGACGCCATTCCGAATGCCGTCGGCCAAGTGGCGCAGATCGCCGCCACCGTGCGCGAGCGCGGTCCCTGGTCGGCCAGCCTGCACTGGCGCGCCATCGGCGCCGCACCGTTGAAGGAAGACGACAGCGTGCGCAGCAGCCCCAGCCAGACCTGGAACCTGCGCCTGGGCTACCGCCTGCACGCCCGCGCCGAGCTCTACTGCGACGTGTTCAACCTGCTGGATGCGAAGGTGAACGACATCCAGTACTACTACGCCTCACGCCTGCGCAGCGAAGCTGCCAGCGTGGATGACCTGCACGTGCACCCCGGCGAACCGCGCACCCTGCGGCTGGGCCTGCGCCTGCGCTTCTAGCTCCATTACCCCACTCGCTCTAGACTCCCCTCATGACCTGGCACGCCACCCTCGACCTGCGCTACACACGGCAGCACCAGCGCACCGTTGCGCACCACCACCACAAAGGGCCTTTGCGCGTGCTGCAAAGCCTGTACCCGGAAGGCGATGCGGTGTGCCACAACGTACTGGTGCACCCGCCGGGTGGCCTGGTAGGCGGCGACACGCTGACGATCAAGATCGAGGTGCAGCCGGAGGCGCATGGCCTCGTCACCACACCGGGCGCCACCCGCTTCTACAAGTCAGCCACCGAACCCGCCGTGCAAAGCGTGCACGCGCAACTGGCCCCCGGTGCGCGGCTGGAGTGGCTGCCGCTGGAAGCGCTGGCCTACAACCAGTGCCGTGCCGAGAACAAGGCGGTGTTTGAACTCGCACCCGGTGCCGAGCTGATGGGCTGGGACATCACCGCGCTGGGCCTGCCGGAAGCCGGCTTGCCCTTCGTCGAAGGCACGTTTGCGCAACACATCGAAGTGCCCGGCGTCTGGCGCGAACAGGGCCGCATCGACGCCACCGACCTGCGGCTGATGGACGGCCCGCTCGGCCTGGCCGGCCAGCGCTGCATGGCCACGCTGTTTTTCGTGGCCGGCTCACCGATTGACCGCACGCGGCGCGAGCAGGCGCTGGAAGTGGTGCGCGCCGTGCTGGCCGGCCACGCATTGCATGCCACCGCCGGCGCCACCAGCCCGCACCCCCAGGTGCTGGTGCTGCGTGTGCTGGCCCCGCTGGTGGAGCCGGCGCTGGACCTGCTCAAGCAGGCACGGGCCGAATGGCGCAAGGCCTTGTGGGAGATGGCGGCGGTGCCGCCGCGGGTTTGGGCGACCTAGAGCGATGCAACACGAAGCGCATCATCTCATTCGGTCTTGACGGGTGCTATGCGGTAGGACTTCAATCAGCCAGTAGTTGCCGCTTTTCTATTTGGATCGAGCGGCTGCTTCAGGCTGATCTGAGTCATTCGCGGTCGGTGGACGGAGTGACTGCGGCGATCACTACCGGCCATTCAACAGGCAGAGGCTTCTTTGGCCGCTGTACTGCCGAGACCTGGCACTCGATGTGCGGCACTGGCGATCTAGCCTGGGCGACCGGTCTGGTGCCGGACGCACTGCAACTGCCGACCCATATAGAGACCGCAAGAGCAGACGCTCAACGGCCGCGTTCAGCCGCGCCGTGAGGCGTCGGCTGCATCGACAGGTTAGCCTTCACTTTACGATACCCCGTTGCGTCATCCACGTAGCTACGTTGGCGACATTTACCGGAACCGGGATCCTTGCGGCAGCGATTAGTCGCTTGATACGTTGTTCTCGCTTTACTGGATCTCCGGGTAAGTTGGCAAATGTTCCATTCTTCGTGCGAATCGACCGAAGACGCTTTTCCAAAATGGCTTCACCTGCATGCGAGACGGACAATGCAGCATCGAAAGTGCAGATGAGTAGACGAACCACGGTCGCAAATAGAACGCAGTCTTTGATACGCAAATCAATGGCTGCCCCTACCGTCAGAGGAGGGAGTTCGAACGCGTGGCGGAACGGCTTGGCTGGACCTGTCTGCGCCGCGACGAGAAGTGCTCTGGCATCGATAAGCGCTTGGTCTGCTATGCCATCGGAATGAATGATGGAATTGCGACATTCCTTGAAAAAGCGGTAGGCGATTAGGTGCTGTTCCACGGTCGACCACCGATTGAGTTTTGAAGCTTTCAGGACCGGAAAGAACTCTGCAACCATCAGCGGAGACGTCAACGTATTCGCTTCTCCAATGGTCACAGAGAACCCTGTCGGATTACCAGCCTTGTTGACGCCCGTTGGGAACTGAAGGTTCTTGGCATGTCTATCAGCCTGCGCTGCTGGAAAGAGATCGCTGCAAACCTTCTCTGCCCATCCTTCGTAGAGGGTGCAGGCCTCGAAAAGAATCCACTTGCTGAACTCTTGCTCGTGTGCGTTCCAATCCCTCTTGAGACACATTCGCTCAAGGTCAATGCCACCGGGAAGTGGCAAACCAGAAAGGAATTTCGTCTTTATCTGATCGATATGCAGATCAGGAAACTGGTCGCGGAAGCCGCGAACCTGCCACCAGAGCTCGCGGAGACCAGCATAGCTGGACCACACGAAACCAAAGATGTCACCAAGCCGGTTGTCCACACTTTGCGTGGACTGAAAGAAGAACGGTGGATTCGATGCGGACATTGACGATGGAGGCTAACGTTTGAGCTCACCGGAGTGCTGAAGCGGGCGAAGCCCGCTGTAGCACTTCCGGTACGGAGAAGGGTTAGGTCTCGATGGTACCTTTAACGACAGAGCTCGGCGACCGTTGGAAGTGCGCGCCCTTGGAAAAGACATTGCCTTGAATGACCCCTCGTAGCTCAACAACGCCCGTATTGACGAGATTTCCGACGACTGTTCCAAACAGCACAGCCGTAGCGCCACTTGAAACAACGAGGTCTCCGCAACACATGCCGTGGAGTTGAAATGAGGCGCCCGGTGCAACGGTCGTAGTCCCCGTGACCATGCCGTTGAGTGTGAACTGCCCGCTTACTACGAAGTCGCCCTCGATCTTGCCGTTCTCAGTCTGCAAAGTTGCACCTCGTTTTTTTGAGAGACATAACATGACATGGACCGCAAAAGTGCGGGACAACATGGCCTTACGGTCATTTCCTCGTTACTTTTCGGGCTCAAGCTACTGATTTTCACTACGATTTCCGTTCATCATGGGCCGAGGTCCGTCTATGAACAAACCGTGAAAACCCGCAATGCAACGGCGCGTCCGGAGCTGCAAGCGCCACGCCTGCTTGATCGTCGGACGGTAGCTTCTCTTACGACCGCCTTCGAGATCGGCTGCTTTGTGATTCGCCACGGGGTCAGGAAGTGATGGCCGGTCTTGCCGGAGGTGAACTTGCACTCTGTGCACGCCGCGGACGGTTGCTGGATGAGGACGCGGACGCTCACCGTCAGAGCTAAACCGAACCGCGAAGCGGCTTCGGATCGGTCAAATTGTTATGTACCCGCCAAGTCAGCCAGTCGAGCGCCAAGCGTTTTTCTGAGGTCCTGGAGGCCTTCGCCGTTATTCAGATAGCGAATGTAGCGGAGGTGACGAAGATCGAAGGGCACATCATGTTCTGATTGCGTTAGCAGGATTACGTCGCGGCCTAGTGCATGCGCTATGCCGATCTCATAGAAGACGTTCGGGTTTCGTCCAGTGCAATCACAGACGACAACTTTCGCGCGATCGATTAGATTGACGATGTCTTGGATGATGGCGGGGGTTTCCCAAATTTCGTCCGCGCGACGACTGCGCATTCCCGCATCAACCGCTGCCGCCTGGATAGCAGCATACACACCGGAAAAAGATGCGTCGAATGGCATCATCACCGCCACCAGCACGCCCTCGGTGACTTCGGGGTCGTTGATGGTAAAGACCTTCGGCTTAGAGCGAGTCGCTTGAGTGTGGCGAAGGAGTGCTTGAAAGAGATCCGCGTCTTTCACCGACCAGTGAGTTCTATGCAGTTCTGCTCCATCAATTCCAAGCTCTAGGCCGATTTCCAGCAGTTTCGCATTTGCGATTGGCGGAATTTCCGGATCGAGCACAAATTGGAACTCATAGTTACGGCCCAGTAGGCGGATGCGCGAGATGTATCCTACGCGAGCAAACTGCTGCTGGCTGGAATTGATTTCCTCAGTGAATAGAGCGGGCAGTCTAAGGACCCGATCAAAGTCCGTTCGGCCGTTGGCGCCCTTTAGCATCTCGAGGACGCCTGCATCGGTCCACTCAAACACCCGGCTGGCCAGCATTTCGCCGCCTGGAGCCGACCATCCACCAATGTTTACAAGAAGGTTGAACATCCGCGAAGCTCACAAGGGGAATAACGTTTAAGGTATCCGAGCTTAAATCATCTACTTGTTGTGATGTCCGGCGCCTACTGCGAGCGACCGTTTGCAGTGCTGACGAACTCGTAGTTGTTCCTACTGCGTCGTCACTGTGTCAGTGGCCAACAAGTCCTCCCGCTTGCCAAGGTACATCGGCTTGTCGGGGCCACGATATGCGGGAAGCCAACGGTTGTCCTTCGGACTGGTCGGATGGTCGTACTCAGTGGATGAGAAGACAAGCTGAGCATTATTCGCTTCGCACATCTTCTCCAGCTCCGTGAGGTATTGCGCTAGGTCGACGGTATGGAGTTCTTCTTGCTTTGGCGTGTCGAGGATCAAGAAGCGGAACGGACGAGACTTATCGGATAGGTAAGCCTCAAACAAGGCCGCGTGTATAGCGAGGACCAAGCGAATCGTTGTGCTGCTGGTGCCGCCACTACCGATGGTCTCTATTGTTTCGCCACCGAACGTGAACCGGAGGTTCAAATCAATATCGACGTTCGTGGACACGTTCTGCGTTACCAGCGTCTTCATCCACTTGACGGTCAATTCGCGCAGGGTCAACCGTAGCTTCTTGAATTCGTTGTCGGCTCTACCCGTGTTGGACAGGCCGTCGATCCGGTCCTGAATGCGGTCCCGCTCTCTCTCGAGCTCAAACAGCTTTGAGCGCTCGTCCTTCAGTGCTGATATTCGGCCCAATTCGGACTGTGCGTCAACAAGCTGCTTGGTCAATGCCTTAACAACCGTCACCAGTTGATCGACGCCCGAAGCGGTAGGCGAGTCGAGGTTGTTGACGAGCGTCTGACGCTCCACGCTGAGCTCGCTAAGATGCTCTTGCAGCTGCTCGACTCGAATCTCCGCGCGAAGGCTGTTGCGCTCAAGGTCTTTGATTTGATCCTTAAGGTACAGGAGATTTTTTCCATACGACTCAGTGCTACCCAGAAAGAGCCCGCAGTTCGGCGTGCGGCAGATCTCCTGAAACGAGGTGAAAACGCGACGGGCCTCTTCGTTCAAACCAAGCGTTTTGACCTCGCCATCAATCTCGGAACGGATGGTCTCAATGCCAGCCACACGGTTCTGCAAGTCAAAGAGTTCCATCTGCTTCGCTCGTATTTGGACATCCTTCTGACGCAGCATCTCGGAGAGAGTGGAACTGGCCGTACTCTTGGCGTCGACAGATGCACGAAGTGAGTCGATCTGCTGGGTCAGGTCTTCAACAGTCCGCAGTAGCACCGCCTGGGTGGCGTCACTGGCGTCGACTCCGCGGCTTTGGTATTCCAGAACCCGCTGCGCTGCGACGATCTTGCGCGTCTGCGCTTCAAGAGCACTCTTCTCTTCGATAAGGTTCTTCTTGATCTCGTAAGAATGCTTGGGATTCAGTCCAAAAGCGAAGCGGACCATTTCAGCGAACTGATCTTCAATGAACGGGTTGGGGGACCGGTAGGCTGCTGAGTACCCGTAGCCCTGAATTAAGTAAAAAACCGGCAGCAGCGTAGAGATGTAGGGTTGCGCTTCTTCACCCCTATTCGAGACGAGCCGGGGGGGCTTAAGGCCGAGCAGTTTGAACAGCGCAATGGAAAAGGAGCCCTCCGAATGATGCTCGGTCACCTCGCCGTCGAAATCAATCGTCGCGTAGAAGTCGTTGTTTGTCGCCCCTATGGCCCTGCGGATCGTCAGGGGCTTGCCTTCAGACGCTGCATGCAGAACAACTGCCTTGCACTTCTCAAGGATGTCGTTCCGAAACCTGTTTGGAAAACCGAGTGCCGACGCGAGTGACCGGATGATCGGCGTCTTCCCGCTGCCATTCAGGGCAAACAGCATCGTGGTCCGGTGGCCAAACTCCAGAGTGGGGCTTTCCCACCCTGCCTCGCCAAGGGGCTCGATTTGCAGTGACTTCAGCCTCAATTTACTTCCCCCCTAGCCCGAGCTTCATCCCTGATGTACTGGTAGCTGAGCTCTATTGTTCTCATTGAAACAGCCAAGAGGCTATCCCCGGCGATGGCGCCGTTGTAGACCTTCTTGCCAAGGTCAGTTGCGGAGATTCGGCGCGTGTCTTCATCAATGGTGACCTGCCCAGTCGACTCCAGGAACGTGAGCGCCTTGATCGTTCTGATACGAAGGTTGCCGGACCAACCTATGTCCTGAGAAGAACCCTTGAAGCCAGCGACGGTACGCTCCAGGCACTCGCCCACCAGTCGACCAATCTCCGGTAGCTCTGGCTTGGACATCCCCTTCGAAATTGCCAAAATGGTCATAGCAAGCAGCGGCAGCTGAAAGAGCGCCTCGTTATCGAGCGTATGCGCTGGGGACTGCCCTTCACCCGACAGATTCAGCCTCAAGTTGAGCCGTCTTGCCTCGCTGAAGAAATCGACTGCACTCATCGCGTCGACCTTCTGACGACGGCAGCGCAGAACGCTCCGAACACGAGGTCGGTGTTCAGCACCGGGAATTGCTTGCCAATGCTTGAGTTCAGAATGCCTTGAATGAAGTTCTCAAGGTCTACGAACTCACCTCCTGCAAGCAGCCAAGCCTTGCACTTGCTGTCGATTTCTTCGAGCAGGACGTTGAAAGTGAAGTCAGGCGATCCGTGCCGGGCACTACGCACCCAGACATCCCACGAAACCTTTGCTCGGGAGGCTGCCTCGATCATTGAGTCGGTGGCGCCAACCTCCTTCAGCTTTCGTTGAAGAATGGATGCGGACTTTATCGCCGCTGGATCACCCCCGTCCATCAGGGTCTGATACACCTGGGTTGAGATGCTCAAGACCTCTAGCAGGTCTTCTAAGCCAACGCTAGCTGCCATGTCGATACCGGACTTGGACAGGCCGGCAATCGGAGCACATGACCTTTCCTCGACGAGCGTTACTAGGCTGTTGGCGATGCGTTCCACCTCATGCTGATGTAGCTCGATCTCGCTGTGCTTCCAGATCGCGTTGTGAGCGGCAATTGCGAACGCGTCGAGCGTGTCGCCGATGTACTGAACGTTTGCGAGGAGGGACAGCTTCTTCCGGGCCGCTTCGACCTCCTCCGTCGACATCGGCTTGCCTGGAGACACGATATCTGCGAACTTCTCTATGAGCTGACGGATGTACTTCTTGCTGGACGTTCCAGCCGAGAGGTCGGCGACGACCTCGTGAACATCGTCGGCGAAGTGCACGTTGCTGAGCACAGTGACCTCACGGCACTGCTCGCCAAACTCGACCGTGTGAACAAACAGCTTGCCAGCGATGCTGTTTCGAATAGCCTCAAGCTTTTCTTCCGTGTCGAGCTCGCCTTGCTTTTTCAGCGCGAAGATCGCGGCAGCATCCCACTGCTGGTTGGCCTTGCCCTTGGTTTTGACCTGAAAGAAGTGATATTCGACGACGCCAGCGACAGTGCGGCGCACGACAAAGTCCTCGTGATAATCGCAGTAGACACGGTCGACCTCTTTGCCGCTCAGAATTTCAAGCGCCGCGTAGGCGGCTGCCTGGAACTGCATTCGGAATCGCGTAACCGTGGTGCGCCCGACTGTCTCCCTCGGCGCCATGTCATGGATGGTGTCCATAGATCTTTTTGTGTACTCCCCGCTTTTCGCGCGCCTCTTTTCTAACAGATTTGCGAACACGAACGGGAGAGTTCGATCCCTAATCTCGACGGTGCCAGCGTGCCGGAAGCGCTGGCAAAGCCGAACGTCCGCAGCTGCAGGCATCGCAATGCGACGTTCACTGCAACTCGGGGCGGTGGCATACAGGGAGGACATAACTGTATTAATATACAGTATTGCTAACCATTCGTCCGAGATGGTCCGAGCAAATCAGCGACAGGTTGTTGGCCAACAGCGTGAATTCGAGAGCAGCAACCGAAAGACGGCAACCGCTGCATAGCGGTCCAGCACGGCATCGCCGTCAACCCTTGCCGATGCTTGCGCACTACCAGCGCAACACCCGCGGCCCCAGCAGCGCGCCGGCCAGCGTCGGCATGGCGATGCCCAGCACGTACCAGATACCGATGAAGGGCACAGCCGACTCCGGGCAGTGCAGCGCATAGACCAGCGCACTCAGCGCCCCGGCCAGCAGGCCGGCGCCGGCCCCGGCCAGCGTCAGACGGGTCGGGGCCAGCCCCTTCAGGGTCCAGAGCGTCGCCGCCAACAGCGGCAACGAGATCAGCGCGATGTTGAAAGGGCAGGTCTTCCAGGTCGTCCCGAGAATGAGGTCGGCGCGTTGCGCCGGCTCCGCATCAAACAGCACCGCGGCCGTGGCCAGCCACAGCAGCAGCACGGGCGCGGCCAATGCCATCCAGATGCCGGCCAGCCGCATGCCAGGCCGGCCCAGCCGTTCGGTTGCGACGACACCGGCCAGCGCGAGGCTGCCCGCAAAGAGCAGCTTCGTCCAGAACAGCCATCCCGTCATGGCCTGCGCCAGGTCATGGCGAATACCAAACATGACGGCCATCACCAAGGCGGCGGCCGGCACACTCCAGCCCAGGGCCACGGCAAAGCGCCGGCCCACCGCATTCACAGGCACCGGCTCGGCACCGGCCGCCAGCAGCGAAACAAGTTCATCGGTCTTCATGCAATTCCCCTGATTTTGGCCGCCAGCGCCTTCAGGCCCCGGTGCACGCCGATCTTGATGGCCGACTCTGACATGCCGGTGAGCTGCGCAGCCTCCACCACCGACAGGCCCTCCAGCTTGACGTGCACGATGGGCAGGCGCTGCCGCTCGGGCAGACCGGCCAGCAGCTTGTTCAGGTCCTTCCGGGCCTCGTCTGCCTCGGTGTCAGACACGGCAAAGAGTTCGAGCTCGTCGTCCAGCGGGTCGGTCAGGGCCTCGCGCGACGTGTGGGCCCGCAACAGATCGACCAGCTTGTAGCGCGCGATCGCATGCACCCAGGCGGTCAGGGGCAGGTCGAGGCGGTAGGTGTGTCGCTGGTTGTGCACGGCGAGCAATGTTTCCTGCACGAGGTCCTCCACTTCGTCGGGTCGCTGAAAAAGCCGCTTTCTGAAATACGCCCGCAAATGCGCGCTCAGCGCTTTCAGGAAGCGGTGGTAGGCGGCGGCATCACCGTCCAGCCCCTGCACCAGCAACTCGCGCAACTGGTTTTCGCTGGTCGCGAACCGAACATCTCTTTCTTCTATTCGTTCCATGGCGGCTTCAGGTTACAGCGTGCCGAAAAAAAATATTTCGCCGGATTTTGCCGAGAACTGTAACCCGCAGCCAGGTTCCGACGAACTACCCCTCAAGCAGCGGCGTTCCGTCCGCCTGGCAATCAATGGAGTCTCTTTTGATGCGTTCACAGACAGAGGTCGTTCACCCCGCCTGGTTGCGCGCCACGCACTGGCTCAATGCCCTGGCGGTGGTGGTTCTCATGATGAGCGGCTGGCGGATCTACAACGCCACGGCCTTCCTCGGTTTTGCGTTTCCCAAAGGTATCACCCTGGGCGGCTGGCTGGGCGGGGCGCTTCAGTGGCACTTTGCCGCCATGTGGCTGCTGGCAGTCAACGGGCTGTTGTACCTGGGCTTCAATCTGGCCACCGGGCGCCTGTGGCACCGGTTCTTTCCCCTGTCCCCACGTGCCTTGCTGGCCGATCTGCTGGCAGCACTCAAAGGCCGGCTGGCCCATGCCGACCCGCAGCATTACAACGCGGTGCAACGGCTCGCTTATCTGTTTGTGCTGTTGGACAGCGTCCTGCTGGTGCTGTCCGGCCTGGTGCTCTGGAAATCCGTGCAGTTCCCGCTGCTGCGCGAACTGATGGCCGGTTATGAAGGCGCCCGTCGGGTCCACTTCTTCGCCATGGCCGCACTGGCCGCCTTCGTGGCCGTTCATCTGGCGATGGTGGCGCTGGTGCCGCGCACGCTGCTCCACATGATCCGCGGCCGCTAAGGAGGGCACGCCATGACCACCCAACCCACATCCGCCACGTCCGCCTGGCGCATCGACGGCGATGCCATTCTGAAGGAAGCCGTGCAACGCATCGGCCAGACCGCGCGACGCGATTTCCTGCGCCGCTCGCTCACGCTGGGTGGCCTGGCCATGCTCAGCGGTTGTTCGCTGGTCGATGAAACCAGCGTTGAAACGGCACTGACCAGGATCTCGCGCCTGAACGACGATGTGCAGGGCTGGCTGTTTGACCCCAACCGGCTGGCACCGACCTACCCCGAGTCGATGATCACGCGCCCGTTTCCCTTCAACGCCTATTACGGCGAAGACGAGGTCCGGGCCATCGAGGAAAGCAGCTACCGCCTTGAAGTGACGGGTCTGGTCGCCGACAAGCGCAAATGGACGCTTGCCGAACTGCGCGCCATGCCGCAGACCGACCAGGTCACCCGCCACATTTGCGTGGAGGGCTGGAGCGCCATCGGCAAGTGGGGCGGCGTGTCATTTGGCAGCTTTCTGCGCCAGGTGGGCGCCGACCTCAGCGCCAAGTACGTGGGCTTCAAATGTGCCGACGACTATTTCACCAGCATCGACATGCCCACGGCACTGCATCCGCAAACCGTGCTGGCGCTGACCTACGACGGCCAGCCCCTGCCGCCCAAGTACGGCTTCCCCATGAAATTGCGCATGCCCACCAAGCTGGGCTACAAAAATCCAAAACACATTCAGGCGATTTTCGTCACGAATACCTACCCCGGAGGCTACTGGGAAGACCAGGGGTACAACTGGTTCGGAGGCAGCTGAGCCTGACAGCTCGGACGCCCTGAAAAATCGGCACTAACGCCATCTCATCATCACTTCAATGGAGTTCACTATGAAAACGATCAGCTCGACCCTTTTGGCCGTCACCCTGCTGCTGGCCGGCAGCGGCACCTTTGCGCAAGATGCGATGAAGAAGGACAGCATGGCCAAAGATGCCATGACGAAAGACACCATGGCCAAGGACGCGATGGGCAAGGACAGCATGAAAAAAGACACCATGGCCAAGGACAGCATGGCGAAAGACAGCATGAAAAAGGACACCATGGCCAAGGACGCCATGGGCAAGGATGCGATGAAGAAATAAGTCTGTCAGGCAGGGGGCCGGAGCAAGCCGTTCTTCAAACGGCGAACGCTCCGCCGCCCCCTTGCCCCGCCGGGCCTACTTGGTCAGTGGTTTGCAGCGGCTGGCCTGTGCCGGTTCACAGCCACCGGTGCAGACGGCTTGGGAATAGCGGTCCAGCGCTGCGCTGCCACGCGGCTCGGTTGAGCACATCACCGCGCCGTCGCGCTCCATCACGCAGCGCCCGACACCGCACACCGCTGCGCCGTAGCGGTCCAGCACGGCATCGCCACCGCTGCCGGAGCAATGGGGATCACCATAACGGTCGTTGACGCAGCGGCTTTCGGCCGGGGCGCACAGTGTTTCGCCGTAGCGGGTGGTGACGCAACGGGCCTCGGCCGCCAGCGGCAGGCCCAGCCCCAGGAGCAGCACGGACAGCACACAAGACAGCGGGTAGTTCATGGTTGACTCCTGAAGCGGGCCAGCTTTGGCAATCTGGCCACCGGCAATTGCTACAAATTTTATAGCTGGTTGCGCATATTCAACAAGCTCTGGAGGCCAAAAATACCTTGAACCTCAAGCCGCGGCGCGCTTCAGGCCTGCGATGTCCAGCTTTTTCATCTGCAGCAGGGCCTGCATGACGCGGCGCGTTTTCGCCGTGTCGGGGTCTTGCATCAAGGTGGTCAGCAGCGTGGGCACCACCTGCCATGACAGGCCATAACGGTCCTTCAGCCAGCCGCACTGTTGGGCAGCCTCGTCGCCGCCGGCGCCAAGCCGCTCCCAGTAGTAGTCCACATCAGCCTGGTCGGCGCAGTGGATCTGCAGCGACACCGCTTCGTTGAAGCGGAACACCGGGCCGCCGTTGAGGGCCACAAAAGGCTGGGTGTCGAGCTCGAAGCCCACCGTCATCACCAAGCCCGCAGGCTGGCCGTGGATCTCCTGCCCGACATCGGGAAAACGGCTCACGCCGGTGATGCGCGAATTGGGAAAGATGCCGGTGTAGAACGCGGCGGCTTCCTCAGCCTGCTGGTCGAACCACAGGCAGGGCGTGATCTTGAGCGGGTTCAACATGACAGTGCTCCTTCGGAATGAAGACACAAGAAACGGTGCAGGCGCTCTGCAGGCACTTAGGCCCCGGTCTCATCCAGGGTCTGTGCCCGCGCCAGCAGCAGTTCGCGCTCGCGCAAGTTGTGCGTCAGCGTGGCGGCGTGTGCGAACTCGGCGCGCGCCTCGTCCAGCCGGCCCAGCTTGGCCAGCAGGTCGCCGCGCACGCTGGGCAGCCACTGGTAGTTTTGCAGGGCGCGGTCTTCACGCAGCGCGTCGATGAGGGTTAGACCAGCGGCCGGTCCGTAGGCCATGGCCACAGCCACAGCACGGTTGAGTTCCACCACCGGTGATGGTGTGGTCTGCGCCAGCGCCTCGTAGAGCGAGGCAATGCGCACCCAGTCGGTGTCGGCAGCCTGAACGGCGCGCGCGTGGCAGGCGGCAATGGCGCCTTGCAGCGCATAGGCCCCGAGCGGCTGGCCCTGGGCGGCGCACAAGGCCTCGGCCCGCGCCAGCGCCGCCAACCCGCGGCGGATGAGCAGATGGTCCCAGCGCGTGCGGTCTTGTGCCAGCAGCAGCACAGGGCGGCCGCTGGCGTCGGTGCGGGCAGCAGTGCGCGAGGCCTGCAGTTCCATCAGTGCCAGCAGGCCGTGCACCTCGGGTTCAGTGGCGGCCAGTTCGGCCAGCATGCGGCCCAGGCGCAGGGCTTCGTCCACCAGGGCCGGGCGCATCCAGTCCTCACCCGCGGTGGCCGTGTAGCCTTCGTTGAAGACCAGGTACACCACCTCCAGCACCGAGGCCAGCCGTTCGCCCAGCACGGCGCCGCGCGGCAGCTCGAAAGGTACGCGTGCTTCGCGCAGGGTGCGCTTGGCGCGCACGATGCGCTGCGCCAGCGTGGGCTCGCTCACCAGAAAGGCGCGCGCAATCTCGTGCGTGCTCAGGCCGGCCAGCAGCTTGAGCGTGAGCGCGGCGCGCATCTCGGCGCTGAGCACCGGGTGGCAGGCGGTGAAGATCAGGCGCAGCAGGTCGTCGCCAATCTCGTCGGCGCGCGCCGCGTCGAGCGCGTCCACGAAGTCGGGCACCACCAGTGCCTGCTGCGCTTCCAGGTCATGGCCGATCTGCTCGAACTTGCTGCCCTGCACCTTGTCGCGGCGCAGGCGGTCCAGCGCGCGGTTTTTGGCGGTGGCCATGAGCCAGGCACCGGGTTTGTCGGGCACGCCTTCGGTGGGCCAGTGCTCCAGCGCCGCCACCAGGGCGTCCTGCGCCACCTCCTCGGCCTGGCCGATGTCGCGCAGCAGGCGCGCCACCGCGGCAACGATGCGCGCGGACTCGATGCGCCAGACGGCGGCAATGGCCTGGTGGGTGGCGGAGTGCATCAGGCAGTCGGGCGCTCAGACTTGCGCCGGTGTGGCCGGGCAGGCGGCCATGTCCATGTAGGCCAGCTCCCAGATGTGGCCGTCCAGGTCTTCAAAACCGTGCTGGTACATGAAACCATGGTCCTGCGAGGCACGCGGCACCGTGCCGCCGGCGGCACGGGCCTTGGCCACCAGTTGGTCGACCTCGGCGCGGCTCGCACACGACAGGCAGATCAGCACCTCGGTGGTCTTGCGCGCATCGGCCAGGGGTTTGCTGGTGAAGGTCTGGCAGAAGGGTTCGGTCAGCAGCATGACGTAGATGTCATCGCTGATCACCATGCAGGCGCCCTGCTCGTTGCTGAACTGCGGGTTGAAGCTGTAACCCAGGGCGCTGAAGAAAGCCCTGGAACGCGTCAGATCGCGCACGGGCAGGTTGACGTAGATCTGCTGGTTCATGCGAGTGCTCCCTGGTGCGTGGTGCGGGTGAGTTCTGCCTGCAGGCGGTCAAAGACCTGCTCATTGGCAGGCACGGCGTAGCGGGCCACGGCTTCGCGCGTGGCGGCGTCGTCGAATTGCATGCGCCAGCCCAGCCGGGTGCCGCCGGCCTCTTCGTTCAGCGTGATGTGCAGGTGGAAGTGCGGCGCGTTTTCGTGCTCCAGCACGATGCGCGCGGGTGTCTCGATGGTGTGGAACACGCTGCGGTTGGGGTAGTCCTGCCCATCGGGGCCGTGCATGGTGAAGCGCCAGAGGCCGCCGGGGCGGAACTCGCACAGTTCGAAGGTGTTGCGAAACCCCGCCGGTCCCCACCAGCGCGCCAGGCGCTGCGCATCGGCAAAGGCGGCCCAGAGCTGCTCGCGCGGCTGCGCGAAATGGCGGGTGCTGACAATCTCGCGCGCGGCCAGCGCCGCCGCAGTTTCTGTGGGTGATGTACTCATGGTGTGCTCCCGTGCATCAGGTTTTTTCGGCAATGGTCTTGAGGCTGGCCAGGCCGGCTTCGAAGTCGCGGCCGATCATGGCGTCCATGTTGATGAAGACGCCCAACAGCTTGGCGATGAAGGGGCAGTTGCCCTGCATGGCCCAGGTGACTTCGGTGGCGCTGCCGCGCGGCACCAGGGTGAAGTCAATGGTATTGCTGGCCTGCATGGGTGCGCTCATGTCGAGCCGCATCGTCACCTGGGCGGGGGTGCTGGCGGTGATCTCCAGGCTGCCCTCGCCCACCTCCTTGTTGCCCTTGAACTCGTAGCGCGCGCCCGGGCCGGCGGCCGGGCCGCGGTAGCTGCCCTGCATGGCCGGGTCTTTCTTGTCGTAGGGGTTCCAGGTGTTGAACTGGTGCAGATCGTTGATGAGCGCGTGGAGCTTGTCCGGCGGCGCCTGGATGACGATGCTGCGCTGCAGGCTGAAGCGGTCAGGCCGCGTGGCGGCAAACAGCAGCAGGCCGGCCAGGGCCAGCACGGCAATGATGAGGATGGTTTTGACCATGGTGTCGCTCCTTCAGCGGCCGACGCCGGCAAAGTCTTCCTCTTCGTAGAGGCGGCGCACCTCGATCTCGGCAGCCAGGCCCTCACCCACCGGGTTGGGGAAACGGCGCGTCCACTCCAGTGCTTCGTCGCGCGAGCGCACCTGGATCATGGTGTAGCCGGCGATGAGTTCCTTGCTCTCGGCAAAGGGGCCGTCGATGACCTTGCGCTCCTTGCCGTCGTAGCGGATGCGCCAGCCCTGCGAGCTGGGCGCCAGGCCCGAGGCGTCCAGCAGCACGCCAGCGCGGGCCAGCTCTTCGTGAAAGGTGCCCATCACGGCCATGAGTTCGGCCATATTGGGCGGGAAGACGCCGGCCTCCGACTGGGGCGTGGCTTTGACAATGATCATGTATCGCATCTCTGCACTCCTTCATGGGGTTGTTCAGCCAAACACTGGCTTGCATTCCCACGACGAACGACGCGGCGCAAAATCGACAGCCCGGCAACTAGGTAAAAACCCTAGGCCAGCCGGCAGGCCTCACGCGTCTTCGTAACACGGCCCGACGCCGCGCACTTCCACCGTGCACCACTCGGCCGCCGGGCATTGCCGGGCAATGGCCACGGCTTCGGCCCGGGTCGGGCAGTCGATCAGGAAAAAACCGCCCACCATTTCCTTGGCTTCGGCAAAGGGGCCGTCCAGCACCTGGGTCTGGCCGTCGCGCACCTGCACACGCACGGCGCTGGCCTGCGAGGCGAGCGACTCGACCGCCAGCAGCTGGCCGCGTGCCTGCAGTTCCTCGGCAAAACGCTGCATGCGTGCGTACACCTCGCGGCCCTCGGCCTCGGTGCGTGTGCGCCGCTGGCCGGGCGGCTCCATCATCAGCAGCATGTAGGGCATGAAAACTCCTGGGTGGGCCGGTGGGCCCGGCCAAGTTGATTGTCAGGCGGCAAGCATATCAATGCGTGCGGCGTGCCTGGCGCGTGCGGGCAGACGGCGCCGTGCCGCTGGCCACATAGAGCGTGCCCATGAGCACGCTTTCCACCTGCAGCTCGGCCCCGTGGTCGAGCAGGGGTTGCCAGGGCGCGGCCAGGCGGTCGAAATTGGTGATGGACTGCGCGGCGAACAGGCCCACCAAGGCGTTCCATGGCGCCAGCCAGGGGGCGGTCCACTTCAGGCCGGTGGCGGCAATGCGTGCGCCGGGCTTGAGGTGGTGCAAGACGTGCTCCACGGCGCGCGGGCTTTGCAGGATGTCGTGCACCAGGTGGAAGATGGCGGCGTCGGCCTGCTCGGGCAAGGCGGCGTCTTCCACCTCGGCGCAGAGCAGTTCGACGTTGTCCCAGCCTTCCAGTTGCACGCGGCTGCGCGCCAGCGCAATCATCTCGGGGCACTGGTCCACCGCCACCACACGCCCCTGCGGACCGACGGCCTGGCGCAGCAGCGCCAGGCTCATGCCGGTGCCGCAGCCGAGGTCGAGCACGCACTGGCCGGGCTGCAGTTGCAGCCGCTCGACCGCGTGGCGGCGGATGAATTCGTAGGGGGCAAGTTGCAGGTCGTAGGACAAGGCGCGCCAGCGGTACATGGCGCGCGAAGCGTCGTGGCCGGCAGAATGAGCGGAATCGTCACGCATGGGCTCCTCCCAGAGCTTGGTGGCGTCCAGGGTCTCTTCGCCCTACCCAAACAATTGTTTTACATCGATGCTGGAGTGACGCCCGATGGCATGGTACTCCTTTGCCAGCCACGCCTCGGCACAGGTACGGCCCTGTTCCTGCAGCTGCTCGAAGAACGGGCCGTGCGCCAGCAGCTTGGTGTCGGTGCGCAGCAGGCTGTCGAGCTGGCTGGCGTCGATCATGTGGAAACGCAGCTCCTGCAGGCGGCGCTCCAGCCGGCCCTTGGGCCTCAGGGCCGAGCCGGAGAACTCGGCCGCGTGCGCGAACATGCGCATCTCGCGCATGAAGTTGGCACTGAAGGCCAGCTCGACGATGCGCGCCTCGATCTCTTCCACGGTCTGCGGTATGCCTTCGCGCTTGAGCGGGTTGAGCAGCACCAGCAGGATGTCGCGTGCCTGGCAGTCGTAGGCCAGCGGGAACACGGCCGGGTTGGCGCTGTAGCCGCCATCCCAGTAGGCCTCGCCGTCGATCTCCACCGTGCGGTGGATCTTGGGCAGGCAGGCCGAGGCCAGCAGCACATCCACCGTGAGCTCGTGCTCGCGGAACAGGCGCAGCTTGCCGGTGCTGACCTGCGTGGTGCCGATGAAGAGCTTGAACGGGCAGCGCGAGCGCAGCTGCTCGAAGTCGATCTGGCGGTAAAGCAGGTCGCGCAGGGGGTTGAGGTCAAACGGGTTGAGCTGCGAGGGTGAGAAGTAACCCGCCCAGCTGGCCAGCAAGCGGCTGGCCGGCGCCATGGTGATCACGTCGCCCTTGCGGCGCGTCAGCAGGCCCCAGGGCATCTGGCGGCCCAGTTCGTTCCAGAAGTCCGCCAGCGCCTGGCGCGCGCCCTCACGCCCACCCTTGAGCCAGCCGTCGGCCAGCACCACCGCGTTCATGGCACCGGCGCTGCTGCCGCTGATGCCTTCGAACTGCAGGCGTGGGTCCTGCAGCAGCGCATCGAGCACCCCCCAGGTGAAGGCACCATGTGCGCCACCGCCTTGCAGCGCCAGGTTGATCGCGCCCGGCTTGCTATCAAACATATAGCTGCTCCCGCTTATTCAATAAGGGCTAGAGGCCAAAAATGCTTATAACAGAGCCGGGTGACGCCGCCAAGACCCGGCGCGCGTGCTCAGCTGTCCTGCAGCAGGCTGCTGGCAATGGCCGCGGCGGCCGTGCGCGTTTCCACGCCGAGCTTTTCGAAGATGTGTTCCAGGTGCTTGTTCACCGTGCGCGGGCTCATGCCGAGGATGTCGGCGATGTCGCGGTTGGTCTTGCCCTTGGCCAGCCAGGACAGCACCTCAGTTTCGCGCGGCGTCAGCGCCGCACCGCTCAAACGCTTGTGCGCGGCATCCACCGCCGGCCCGCTCTGGCGCAGCAGGATCATGGTCTCGCCCGGGCCGGTCTGCCCCAGGTACTGGGCCTGCAGCTGGCTGCCGTCGGGCAGCGCGGTCAGTGTTTCGCCCTGGGTGACGGCGGCCTGCAGCCAGTCCTTCAGCGGCGCCGCGTCGTCCTGCGGGCCGAGCGCTTCTTCCAGCCAATGCATGGCCTGCGGCGAGCGCCAGGCGATGCGGCCCTGGCTGTCGAGCAGCACCACACCGAGGCCGGCCACGTCCACCGCCTCGCGCGCCAGCCGGCTGACATGGGCGTTGCGCAGGTGGGTGGCCAGGCGTGCCAGCACCTCGGGAATCTTCAGCGGCTTGACCACATAGTCCACACCGCCGCTGGCAAAGCCTTCGACGATCTGCTCGGTCTCGGCCAGGCCGGTCATGAAGATCACCGGCACGTGGGCCCAGGAGGGCTCCGACTTGAGGCGACGGCACAGGGCAAAGCCGTTCTCGCCCGGCATGATGGCGTCGAGCAGCACGGCGTCGGGCACCGCCATCTCGAAGCGCTCCAGCGCCTCGATGGCATCGCGCGCCACCAGCACGGTGTAGCCCTCGATGGCCAACGCATCGCACAGCATGCGCAGGGTGTCGGGGGCGTCGTCCACCACCAGGACGACACTGGAGACGGCAGGCGGCATCACGGGTTCAGCTTTCATCTTCGGTTTCTTTCAGGCGTTCAATCAGGGCAGAGAAGTCAAAGCGGTCCACATGCACCACCAGGCTTTGCAGCACGTCGGCAATCGCCGGCTCCTGCTCGGCACTGCTGCGCAGCAGGCTGCGCAGGCCGCTGGCATTGCCCATGCGCGCCAGGCCGATCAGGCTGTGGCGCAGTTCATCCGGCAGCGGCAGCTTGCCGGCCGGCTCGCGTTCTGCCGGCGGCGCCTCCGGGCTGGGCAGCAGGTTGCTCTCATGCACCCATTCCAGCTGCAGCACACGCGCCAGCAGGTCCAGCAGCTCGGACTCGATCACCGGCTTGCTCACAAAACCCTGGCAGCCGACGGCTTCCAGCAGCTCGGGCCGGTTCTCGAACGGGTCGGCCGAGACGAAGACGATCGGCAAGTCGGGCCCGACATTGCTGCGGATGAGCTGCGCGGTCTGCCAGCCATTGAGGTCGTCCATGTTGATGTCGAGCAGCACCGCATCGGGTTTGTGCTGCTGCAGAATTTCCAGGCATTCGCGCCCGCTGGCGGCCTCGCGCATGATGAAGCCCAGCGGCACCAGCAGGCTGGCCAGCAGCTGGCGCTGGATCGGCTGGTCGTCCACCACCAGCAGGGTGCGCCGCGGCGCCAGGTAACCGACGATGGGGCGCAGGTGGCGCACCAGCTGCGCGGCCGGCGGCTCGATCTCGCGCAGGTAGAGCCGCACGGTGAAGGTGCTGCCCTGCTTGACCGCGCTGCGCAGCGTGAGTTCGCCGCCCATGAGTTCGGTCAGCAGGTGGGTGATGGTCAGGCCCAGGCCGGTGCCGGCCTCGCTGGCGCGCCGCCCGGCGCTGCCGCGCTCGAACGGCATGAAGATGCGTTCCTGGTCCTGCGGCGCAATGCCGATGCCCGTGTCTTCCACCTCGAAGCGAACCACTTCGTGCCGGCAATCGACGCGGAAGACGATGCCGCCGGCATCGGTGAAGCGCACCGCATTGGCCAGCAGGTTGATGAGGATCTGCCGCAGGCGCTTGGCATCGGCCTGCACCCAGGCCGGCACGCGCCCTTGCGTCTCCAGCCGGAACGACAGGCCCTTGCCTTCGGCCTGCGGTTTCACCATGCGCGCCAGCTCCGACAGGAATTCGGCAAACGGCAGCGGCGCCATGTCCAGCCGCAGGCGGCCGGCCTCGATACGCGCCAGATCGAGCAGGCCGTCGATCAGCGCATGCATGTGCTGGCCGCTTTGCTGGATGGTGGTCACCGCCTCGCGCAGGCCGCCCTTGAGCTCGGCGTTGCGCAGCAGGATCTGCGCATACCCCAGGATGCTGTTGAGCGGTGTGCGCAGCTCGTGCGTCATGCCGGCCACATAACGCGTCTTGGCCTGGCTGGCGGCCTCGGCCACTTCCTTGGCGCTTTGCAGTGCCTCGTCGGTGCGCTGGTGGGCATCGATTTCCTTTTGCAGCAGCTGGGTCTGGCGTTCCGATTCATCGTGCGCCATGCGCCGGCTTTCGTTGGCCAGCACGATCCACCAAGCCCACACCGCCGCCAGCACCGCCAGCAGCGAAAAGACCTTGATGAACGGCATGCGCAGAACCCCCACTGGCGCCTGCAGGCTTTCCTGCATGTAGACCACGCCCAGCACGAAGGCCAGCACCGCGCACAGCGAGAGGAAAACCGTGAAGTACTGGCCGACGCGGAAGTTGAAGCGGTTGTTCAGACTGGCCGGCAGGATGGCGGCCATGGCCTGGCGCACCTGGTCGGCCACGCGCGCTTGGCTCTTGCAGCGGTCGTGGCAGCGCGATTCGAGTGAGCAGCACAGCGAACAGATGGGCGCGCCGTAGGCCGGGCAACTGGCCATGTCGGTGCTCTCGAACTGGTTTTCGCACACCGAGCAGCGCACCACCTGCCCCGGCGCCCAGGGCGAGGCGTCCTTGCGCGCCAGGTAGTAGCGCCCGCGTGTGGCCCAGGCGATCAGCGGCGCCGCGACCAGGGCCGTGCCCAGCGCGATGAAGGGCGAAAAGGCCGCCGCGTATTCGCCCAGCAGCCCGGCATGGGCGGTGACGGACAACAGCACTGCCAGCCCCATGGCGCCCAGGCCGACGGGGTTGATGTCGTACAGGTAGGCGCGGCGGAACTCCACGTGTTTGGGGCTCAGGCCCAGCGGCTTGTTGATGACCAGGTCAGCCACCAGCGCACCGACCCAGGCAATCGCCACGTTGCTGTACAGACCCAGCACCTTCTCCAGCGCACCGAAAACGCCCAGCGTCATCAGCAGCATGGCGATGATGACGTTGAACACCAGCCACACCACACGCCCCGGGTGGCTGCGCGTGAGCCGGGCGAAGAAGTTGGACCAGGCCAGCGAGCCGGCATAGGCGTTGGTGACGTTGATCTTGACCTGCGAGATCACCACGAACAGCACGGTGAGCACTGTCGCCACGGTGGCGTCGCCGAGCGAGCGCATGTAGCCCACCAGGTACATCTGCGTCGGTTCCGCCGCCTGCGCCGGCGCCGCGCCGTACTGCAGCGCCACGAAGGCCAGGAAGGCGCCGCCCAGCATCTTGAGCATGCCCAGCACGATCCAGCCCGGCCCGGCGGCCAGCACGCCACCCCACCAGCGCCAGCGGTTGGCGGTGGTGCGCTCGGGCATGAAACGCAGGTAGTCGACCTGCTCGCCGATCTGCAGCACGAGCGAGAACGCCACCGCGGCGGCGGCGCCAAACATCAGCGGCTCGAAGCCGTTGCTGCCCGAGGTCAGGCCCGACAGGCCGGTGAACTCACCGTACAGCTCGGGCTGCGCCACGGCAAACCAGACGAAGGGCCAGAGCAGCAGCACAACCCACAGCGGCTGGGTCCAGGTCTGCAGGCGCGAGATGAAGGTGATGCCGTACAGCACCAGCGGAATGATGATCAGCGACGACAGCACGTAGCACCACACCAGCGGCCAGTCGAACGCCAGCTGCAGCGCCAGCGCCATGATGGCCGCCTCCAGCGCGAAGAAGATGAAGGTGAACGAGGCATAAACCAGCGAGGTGACGGTGGAGCCCAGGTAGCCGAAACCGGCACCGCGCGTGAGCAGGTCCATGTCCAGCCCGTAGCGCGCCGCGTAGACGGCAATCGGCAAGCCGGTGAGGAAGGTGATGAGCCCCATCACCAGGATGGCCCACAGCGCATTGCTGAAACCGTAATTGAGCGCGATGGCGCCGCCGATGGCCTCCAGCGCCAGGAAGGACATGCCGCCCAGCGCGGTGTTGGCGACGCGGAACTCGCTCCATTTGCGTGCACTGTGCGGCGTGTAGCGCAGCGCGTAGTCCTCCAGGGTTTCGTTGGCAACCCAGGAGTTGTAGTCGCGCCGGATGCGAAAGATGCGTTGGGGGGCGTTTTTCATGCGCGCGGTTTTGGTGCATTGGTGGTCATCCCTGGTGCACATGCAAGAACCGTTCTCACTTGGCCGCACCCCCCTGCGTACGTCGAATGACGTATGGGCTGTCTTTCGGGTTCTCCCTAATCTCAAGGCCGTGGTGACGCCCTGTCGCCCAGCACCTGTTGCAGGTGTTCTTGGTTCCCACCTTTCATTTCAGGAGTGCCTCATGAAGAAACAGCCCGCCCCCTCCGCAACCCCGTCGGCCGCCGGCCTGCAACGTCGCCACGTGCTGCAGGCCATGGGCGCCATGTCCATGGTCGGCCTGCCGGCCCTGGGCCACGCCGCCGCGCCGCCGACCTCTGCGGTGAACACCACCAAGCTCGCCGTGACCGACACCGAGGTGGTGGTCGGCCAGCTGCACTCGTCCACGGGCACCATGGCCATCTCCGAGACCGGCTCCATCCAGGCCGAGCAGCTCGCCATCGACCAGATCAACGCCATGGGCGGCGTGCTGGGCCGCAAGATCCGCGTGATCAAGGAAGACGGCGCCTCCGACTGGCCGACCTTCGCCGAGAAGTCGAAGAAGCTGCTGGTCAACGACAAGGTCGCCGCCGTGTTCGGCTGCTGGACCAGCGCTTCGCGCAAGGCCGTGCTGCCGATCTTCGAGAAGGAAAACGGCCTGCTGTACTACCCCACCTTCTACGAAGGCCTGGAGCAGTCCAAGAACGTGATCTACACCGGCCAGGAAGCCACACAGCAGATCATCTACGGCCTGGACTGGGGCGCCAAGGAGAAAAAAGCCAAGACCTTCTTCCTGGTCGGCTCCGACTACATCTGGCCGCGCACCTCGATGAAGATCGCGCGCAAGCACATCGAGACCGTGGGCAAGCTGGGCAAGGTGGTCGGCGAGGAGTACTACCCGCTGGGCAACACCAACTTCAACTCACTGATCAACAAGATCAAGGTCGCCAAGCCGGATTGCATCTTCACCGCCGTGGTGGGTGGCTCCAACGTGGCCTTCTACAAGCAGCTCAAGGCCGCCGGCATCACCGGTGACAAGCAGTTCCTGCTGACGCTGGCCGTGACGGAAGACGAGATGCTGGGCGTGGGCGGCGAGAACTTCGCCGGCTTCTACTCCTCGATGAAGTACTTCCAGACCCTGGACAACGACAACAACAAGAAGTTTGTTGCCGCCTTCAAGGCCAAGTATGGCAAGGACGCCGTGATCGGCGACGTGACGCAGGCCGGTTACCTCGGCCCCTGGCTGTGGAAAGCTGCGGTGGAGAAGGCCGGCAGCTTCGACGTTGACAAGGTCGTGGCCGCTTCGCCCGGCATCGAGCTCAAGACCGCACCGGAAGGCTACGTCAAGCTGCACGAGAACCACCACCTGTGGAGCAAGTCGCGCATCGCCCAGGGCCAGAAGGACGGCACCTTCAAGGTGGTGGCCGAGTCGCCCGCGCTGATCGAGCCCAACCCGTTCCCGAAGGGTTACCAGTAATCAGCTCCGGTTGAAGGGAAACAAGGTGGCGGCCGCCTGGCGGTTCGGGGGTCGCCACCCCAGATTCGTACACAGACAGACAGGCAGGTGACGCCATGGAATTTTCGGAAATCCTCAACATTACCCTGATGCAGGGCTTCGCGGGACTCAGCCTGTTCTCGGTCCTGCTCCTCATGGGCCTGGGCCTGGCCATCATCTTCGGCCAGATGGGTGTGATCAACATGGCGCATGGCGAGTTCATGACCATCGGCGCCTACACGGTCTACATGTTCTCCACGCTGGTGGAGCACCTCGCCCCCAGTTTCATGCCCTATTACTTCCCGCTCTCGATTGCGGTGGCATTTGGCCTGGCCTTCATTGCCGGCTGGCTGGTGGAGTGGGGCCTGATCCGCCACCTCTACAAGCGCCCGCTCGACACGCTCCTGGCCACCTGGGGCCTGAGCCTGGGCATCCAGCAGGTGTTCCGCACCGCCATCGGCCCCAAGGAAGTCAGCCCCACATTGCCGGAGTGGCTGATGGGTTCCTGGGCACCGCATGAGGGCCTGGACATCCCGATCAACGGCCTGTTCGTGCTGGGCCTGACCGCGCTGGTCACCGGCGCCGTGCTGCTGGCGCTCTACAAGAGCCGCTGGGGCCTGCGGGTGCGCGCCACGGTGAGCAACCGCGTGATGGCCAATGCCATCGGCATCAACACACAGAAGACCGACCGCCTGACCTTCGCCATCGGCTGCGGCGTGGCCGGCATCGCCGGGGCGGCCTTCACCACCATCGGCTCCACCGGGCCGACCTCGGGCTCGCTCTACATCGTGGACGCCTTCCTGGTCGTGACCTTCGGCGGCGCCGCCAGCCTGCTGGGCACGGTGGCCTCGGCCTTCGGCATCGCGCAGACGCAATCGATCGCCGAATTCTTCATGACCGGCTCCATGGCCAAGGTGCTGACCCTGTCCCTGATCGTGGTGATCCTGATGATCCGCCCGCAAGGCCTGTTCGCCAGCAAGGTGCGCCGCTGATCGGCCCGCAACACAACGGAGTAACACCATGAACAACTTCACGACCTGGATCAACAAGCGCGGCCTGGGCAGCGTGGCCCTGCTGGCGGTGCTGCTGCTGGTGGTTTTCCCGCTCGCCTTCGACATCTTCCGCCTCAACCTGGTGGGCAAGTACCTGACCTACGGCTTCGTCGCCCTCGGGCTGGTGATGGTCTGGGGCTACGGCGGCATCCTGAGCCTGGGCCAGGGTGTCTTCTTCGGCCTGGGCGGTTACGCCATGGCCATGTTCCTCAAGCTGGAGGCGTCCGACCCCATCACCACCAAGATTCAGTCCACCCCCGGCATCCCGGACTTCATGGACTGGAACCAGCTCACCGCCCTGCCCCTGTGGTGGAAGCCGTTCGAGCACCTGCCGTTCGCGCTGATTGCCGTCATCGCCATCCCCACGCTGCTGGCCTTCATCATCAGCTACGCCATGTTCAAGCGGCGCGTGGGCGGTGTGTACTTCGCCATCATCACGCAGGCCGTGGCGCTGATCCTGACCGTGCTCATCATCGGCCAGCAGGGTTACACCGGCGGCGTCAACGGCATGACCGACCTCAAGACCCTGCTGGGCTGGGACATCCGCACCGACAGCGCCAAGTACATCCTGTACTACCTCTGCAGCGCCGTGCTGCTGGGCAGCGTGCTGCTGTGCCTGTGGATCCAGAAGAGCAAGCTCGGCACGCTGCTGCTGGCCATGCGTGACAAGGAAGACCGCGTGCGTTTCTCCGGCTACGACGTGGCGAGCTTCAAGGTCTTCGTGTTCTGCCTGGCTGCAGCGCTCTCGGGCATCGGCGGTGCGCTGTTCACGCTGCAGGTGGGTTTCATGTCGCCGTCCTTCGTCGGCATCGTGCCCTCGATCGAGATGGTGATCTACGCCGCCGTGGGCGGGCGCATGAGCCTGGTGGGCGCGGTCTACGGCGCGCTCTTGGTGAACTTCGGCAAGACCTACTTCTCCGAAAGCTTCCCCGACCTCTGGCTGTTCCTGATGGCGGCGCTGTTCATCGGCGTGACCATGGCCTTCCCCGACGGGTTGGCCGGCGTGTGGAGCCAGAAGGTCGTGCCCTGGTGGCAACGCAAGCAGGCCGAGCGCCTAGCGATCCGGCGCGCGGTGAAGGCTGACGCCGCCCTCGACGCCACCGAGACGCCGAATGCGACGACCAGCACCCCGACCGCCCCGCTGTCCAGCCACGTGAGCGGACAGGCCGCCTGAACCGAGTTCACCAGGAGCACACCATGAGCAACACCGACTTCGCCCTGGCCGTGGAAGACCTCACGGTCTCCTTCGACGGCTTCAAGGCCATCGACACCCTGACGCTGTACATCGACAAGAACGAGCTGCGCGTGATCATCGGCCCCAACGGGGCCGGCAAGACCACGCTGCTCGATCTGATCTGCGGCAAGACCAAGGCCAGCGCCGGCAGCATCAAGTTCAAGAACGAGGAGCTGACCACGCTGGACGAACACATCCGCGTGCGCCGCGGCATCGGCCGCAAGTTCCAGACGCCGTCCATCTACGAAAACCTTTCGGTGTTCCAGAACCTGGAGGTGTCCTACCCGGCCGGGCGCTCGGTCTTCGGCGCGCTGGGTTTCAAGTGCAGCGACGAGGTGAAGGCGCGCGTGCAGGTGGTGGCCGAGGAGATCGGCCTGGCCGACGCGCTGGACATGGAGGCCGGCCTGCTCTCGCACGGCCAGAAGCAGTGGCTGGAGATCGGCATGTTGCTGATGCAGGAGCCCGAGCTGCTGATGCTGGACGAGCCGATTGCCGGCATGAGCGCGCGCGAGCGCGAACTGACCGCCGACCTGCTCAAGCGCATCTGCAAGAACCGCTCGGTGATCGTGATCGAGCACGACATGGAGTTCGTCAAGCAGATCGCGCACAAGGTCACCGTGATGCACCAGGGAAAGATCTTGGCCGAAGGCTCGATGGAAGCCGTGCAGGCCGATCCCAAGGTGATCGACGTGTATTTGGGGCATTGACATGCCGCACCCCCTGAGTCGCTGCGCGCCTTCCCCCTCTCTCGCCTTCGGCGGGAGGGGGACCGCACCGACGGCCCGGCGAAGCCGGTTCCGTGGTGCGCCCGGGTTGTGCACCGCGGATTACTTGATTACCTAGGAGTCAAAAATGCTCAAAGTCAATGACATGTTCGTGGCCTACGGCCAGAGCGAAGCCTTGCACGGCATCTCTTTCGAGGGCCGCACGAACGAGACCATCGCCATCATGGGCCGCAACGGCATGGGCAAGACCACGCTGTTCAAGGGCCTGATGGGCGTGCTGCCGCTCAAGTCGGGGCAGATCGAGGTCGCCGGCCAGGATGTCTCGAAAGACGAAAGCTACCGGCGCGTGGCCAAGGGCATTGCCTACGTGCCGCAGGGCCGCATGATCTTCCCCACCCTGACGGTGGAGGAGAACATCCAGACCGGCCTGGAGAACTCGAAGACGAAGCAGATCCCGGACGAGATCTACGCGCTGTTCCCCGTGCTGTGGGACATGCGCCGGCGCAAGGGCGGCAACCTGTCGGGCGGGCAGCAGCAGCAGCTGGCGATTGCCCGCGCGCTGGTGACCGACCCCAAGGTGCTGCTGCTGGACGAGCCGACCGAGGGCATCCAGCCGTCCATCATCAAGGACATCGCGAAGGCGCTCAACGAGATCCGCAAACTGCGCGAGATCACCATCGTCGTCTCCGAGCAGGTGCTGTCGTTCGCCATGGATGTGGCCGACCGGCTGTTCGTGATCGAAGGCGGCCGTCTGGTGCACGAGACCTCGCGCGCCCAGACCGATGTCAACCGCATCAAGTCCTACCTCTCGGTCTGACCCCACCCACCGAGTCATTCCCTCTTTTTTTTGTCCCACGCCTTCAAGGAGTCTCATCATGGCTGAAACCCTCATCAAAGTCGACCTCAAGCAATCTGCTTACCAGAACGAGCAGGTCCACAACCGCTGGCACCCGGACGTGCCGATGGCCTGCTGGGTCAACCCCGGCGACGACTTCATCCTTGAAACCTACGACTGGACCGGCGGTTTCATCAAGAACAACGACAGCGCCGACGACGTGCGCGACATCGACCTGTCGATCGTCCACTTCCTGTCCGGCCCGGTGGGCGTGAAGGGTGCCGAACCCGGCGACCTGCTGGTGGTCGACCTGCTCGACATCGGCGCCAAGGACGAGAGCCCCTGGGGCTTCAACGGCTTCTTCAGCAAGAAGAACGGCGGCGGTTTCCTGACCGACCACTTCCCGCTGGCGCAGAAGTCGATCTGGGACTTCAACGGCATGTTCACCAAGAGCCGCCACGTGCCCGGCGTGGAATACGCCGGCCTGATCCACCCCGGCCTGATCGGCTGCCTGCCCGACAAGAAGATGCTCGACGCCTGGAACGCGCGCGAGGCCGAACTGCTGGCCACCGACCCGAACCGCGTGCCCGGCCTGGCCAACCCGCCCTTTGCCGCCACCGCCCACATGGGCAAGCTCAGCGGTGATGCCAAGGCCAAGGCTGCCGCCGAGGGCGCGCGCACCGTGCCGCCGCGTGAACACGGCGGCAACTGCGACATCAAGGACCTGTCGCGCGGCTCCAAGGTGTATTTCCCGGTGTATGTGGATGGCGCCGGCCTGAGTGTGGGCGACCTGCACTTCAGCCAGGGCGACGGCGAGATCACCTTCTGCGGCGCCATCGAGATGGCCGGCTGGGTGCACATGCGCGTCAACCTGATCAAGGGCGGCATGGCCAAGTACGGCATCAAGAACCCGGTGTTCAAGCCGAGCCCGATCACACCCAACTACAAGGACTACCTGATCTTCGAAGGCATCTCGGTCGACGAGCAGGGCAAGCAGCACTACCTGGACGTCAACGTCGCCTACCGCCAGGCCTGCCTGAACGCCATCGAGTACCTGAAGAAGTTCGGCTACAGCGGCGCCCAGGCCTATTCCATCCTCGGTACGGCACCGGTGCAGGGCCACATCAGCGGCGTGGTGGACGTGCCCAACGCCTGCGCCACGCTGTGGCTGCCAACCGAGATCTTCGAGTTCGACATCAACCCCACGGCGGCCGGCCCGATCAAGATGCTCGACGGCAGCGTGCAGATGCCGATCTCGCCCGACGTCAAGTAAGCCGGGAGCACGCGTATGCCGACCTATGACTATGCGTGCCCGAGCTGCGGAGGGTTTGAAACCCTGCGCAGCCTGGCACAACGCAACGAGCCCTGCGCCTGCCCGGACTGCGGCACCGCCTCCACGCGTGTGTTCGTAGCCGCACCGCGCCTGGCCTGCCTGAGCAGCGAAACGCGCCGCGCGCACGAGACCAACGAACGGGCGTCGCATGCGCCGCGTTCCTCGCGCGACGGCTCGTACGGGCGGCTCAAGCACCCGGCGGGGTGTGGCTGTTGCTCGACCAGCGGCAAGCGCGGCGCCACCATCACCGCCCCCAGTGGCGCCAAGACCTTTCCTTCGAAGCGGCCCTGGATGATCAGTCACTAAGGGCTCACCCCCAGGCTGCGCAAAGGGCATGTCGCTTCGCCACCCCCCTTGCAGGGGGCGGACACCTGTGGCCCGGCTGAGCCGGTTCCACGGTGTCCCTCCGATCGGGAGTGGCAAACGGCCGGCGCGTGCAGCACCTGTTTTTGTATAGATGAATCGGAGTCAACAACCATGATCCACGGCGATATTTCCAGCAGCAACGACACCGTCGGCGTTGCCGTCGTCAACTACAAGATGCCACGCCTGCACACCAAGGCCGAAGTGCTGGCCAATGCGCGCAAGATCGCCGACATGGTGGTCGGCATGAAGCAGGGCCTGCCCGGCATGGACCTGGTGATCTTCCCCGAGTACAGCACCCACGGCATCATGTACGACGCCAAGGAGATGTACGACACCGCCGCTGCGGTGCCGGGCGAGGAAACGGCCATCTTTGCCGAGGCCTGCCGCAAGGCCAAGGTGTGGGGCGTGTTCTCGCTCACCGGCGAGCGCCACGAGGAACACCCGAACAAGGCGCCCTACAACACGCTCATCCTGATGAACGACCAGGGCGAGATCGTGCAGAAGTACCGCAAGATCATGCCCTGGGTGCCGATCGAAGGCTGGTACCCGGGCAACTGCACCTATGTGAGCGAAGGCCCCAAGGGCCTGAAGGTCAGCCTGATCATCTGCGACGACGGCAACTACCCCGAGATCTGGCGCGACTGCGCCATGAAGGGCGCCGAACTCATCGTGCGCTGCCAGGGTTACATGTACCCGGCCAAGGACCAGCAGGTGCTGATGGCCAAGGCCATGGCCTGGGCCAACAACAGCTACGTGGCCGTGGCCAACGCCACCGGCTGGGACGGCGTCTACAGCTACTTCGGCCACAGCGCGCTCATCGGCTTCGACGGCCGCACGCTGGGTGAATGCGGGGAAGAGGAAATGGGCGTGCAGTACGCGGCGCTGTCCAAGAGCCTGATCCGCGACTTCCGCAAGAACGGCCAGAGCGAGAACCACCTGTTCAAGCTGCTGCACCGTGGCTACACCGGCAAGATCAATTCCGGCGAAAGCGGCGACGATGCCAAGGGCGTGGCGGCCTGCCCGTATGAGTTCTACGGCAAGTGGATCAGCGACCCGGAAGGCACGCGCAAACAGGTCGAGTCGTTCACGCGCTCCACCGTCGGCACCCCCGAGTGCCCGATCGACGGCATCCCGAACGAGGCGCCCAGCCACCGTTGAGTCGCTACCGCCGGCCCGGCGCCCGGGCCGGCATGTCCCTAGTTGTCCCGAGGCTGCGCCGTGTCTGCTCCTGCCCCTGTCTCCGATCCGCTCGCGGCCTACCGCATCACCGAAGCGCCCTACTACCGCCCGTGCAGTGGCGAGGTGGCGCTGTACCAGCACGCCTACGCGCACCGCCTGCCGCTCATCCTCAAGGGGCCGACCGGCTGCGGCAAGACGCGCTTTGTCGAGTACATGGCCTGGAAGCTCGGCCGCCCGCTGGTGACACTGGCCTGCAACGAGGACATGACGGCGGCCGACCTCGTGGGCCGCTGGCTGCTCGACGCCGACGGCACGCGCTGGCACGACGGACCGCTCACGCTGGCGGCGCGCCATGGCGCGATCTGCTACCTCGACGAGGTGGTGGAGGCGCGCCAGGACACCACGGTGGTCATCCACCCGCTGACCGACGCGCGCCGCATGCTGCCGCTGGACCGCAAGGGCGAGCTGGTGCACGCCCACCCGGACTTCCAGCTCGTGGTCTCCTACAACCCGGGCTACCAGAGCCGCAGCAAAGACATGAAACCCTCCACGCGCCAACGCTTCGCCGCGCTGGAGTTCGACTACCCCGACGCCGCGGTGGAAACCGAGATCGTGGCGCACGAGGCTGGCATCAATGCCGCGCTGGCCGCGCAGCTGGTCGGCGTGGCGCAGGGCTCTCGCGCGCTGCGCCAGCAGGGCCTGGACGAAGGCATCTCTACCCGCATGCTCATCTACGCCGGCATCCTGATCCGCGACGGCGTGGCCCCGCGCGACAGCTGCGAGATGACACTGACGCGCGCGCTGACCGACGACCCGGACCTGCTGGCCGCGTTGCGCCACCTCGTGGATGCCCACTTCCCCTGAACCGCAATGGGCCGCGCCGACGCTGACACGCCCACCCTCGCCGCGCTGGGCCTGCTGCTCGGCGCCCTGAGCCGGCGCACGCGCACGCTGCAAACACTGGCCGGCGCCTCCCCGTCGCCGTCGCCGTCCACGGCCCCGCGCGCCGTGCTCAGTGTCACGCACCTGCTGCTGCCGGCGGCGGTCATGCAGGATGCCACGCTGTCACGCGCCGCCATCGCCCACGCAGCGGCCCACCTGCTGTACTCGCCACCGGCCCAGGCCGCGGGCACGCTCAAGCCACTGGGCCTGGCCGTGGCGTCAACGATCGAGGATGCGCGCGTGGAAGCGCTGCTGATGCAGCGCCTGCCCGGCGTGCGCCGCTGGTTCCTGCAGGCCCAGCCGGCGCACGACCCGCACGGGCTGGACGTGCCCAGCCTGCTCGCCCGTCTGGGCCGCGCGCTGCTGGACGGCCGCTACGCTGACGGCAACCACTGGGTGCACAAGGGCCGCACGCTGTTTGCCGCCACTCGCCATGACCACGGCCTGGAGGACCAGGCCGCGTTCCGGCGTCTGGCCTCCATCCTCGCCAACGACCTGGGCCAGATGCGCGTGCGGCTGGACCCGCAGCAGTGCGTGGTGCCGGCCGCCTACCGTGACGACCACAGCTACCTCTGGCAACACGGCGCCACGGCCGACGACACCACTGAAGCGCTGCAGGTCCCCACCGCGCCACCCCCGCCCGCCGACGTCTCACCGGCCGACACACCGCCGACCGATGCCGAAGAGCAACCCATCGACGACGGCATCTGCCACCTCTACCCGGAATGGGACTACCGCCTGCAGCACGAACGCACCGACTGGTGCACCGTGCGCGAGGTGGTGCCTCCGGCCGCAACACTTCACGGCTTGCCGCCCGCAGCCGAGCCCGCCACACCCTGGCGCAGCCGGCGCCGCTTGAGCCGCAACCAGCGCCTGCGCCGGCAGTGGGAAGGCGAGGACCTCGACCTCGACGCCGCCATCGATGTGCAGGTGGAGCGGCGCCTGGCGCTGGCACCCGATGGGCGGCTGTTCGTGCGCCCGGGCAACGAGGCGCCACGCTGCAGCGTGCTGGTGCTGCTTGACCTGTCGGCCTCCACCGGCGACGTGGCTGCCGGCAGCACGCAGCCCTTGCTGGCCGTCGAGCAGCAGGCAGCGCTGCTGCTGGCGCGTGTCGCACAGGCCGGGCAGGACCGCATTGCCATCCACGGCTTTGCCTCCAACACCCGCGCTGCGGTGCAATACCTGCGGCTGCTGGACTTCGGCACGCCGCTGGATGCGGCGCACGCGCAGCGCATCCTGGGCACCCGCGCTGCCGGGTCCACCCGCATCGGCGCTGCGCTGCGCCATGCCACGCGCTGCCTGCTGGCCGAGCCCGCCGGCCCGCGCGCCATCGTGCTCATCACCGACGGCGCGCCGTCGGACATCGACGTCTTCGACACCCGCTATCTGACCGAGGACGCCCGCGCCGCCGTGTTGGCCGCGCGGCGCCTGGGCGTGCAGTGCCATGGCCTGGTGGTTGACCCCGGGGCTGATGCCTACGCACGCCGCATCTTCGGCTGGCGCAACTACCGCGTGGCCAAGACCGCTGTGCAGTTGCCATGCCAATTGGGCGAACTCTATGACCGGCTGGCGACGCTCTGAGCGCGGGCCATGCACCGACCTCGCCTTGCGCACCAACATGGCGCACATCCCACCGTGGTGCACACCGGCGTGCGCACCAGGTACGGGCGTGGCCGCTGCACCGCCATCCTGTTGGCCTTATGGCAGTCATGAGAAGGCGGCACGGCTATTGCATGAGCAGATGAACACTTGATGCGCACGCCATGGAACTGGACTCCCCGTGTTCGGCCGGCCTTGGCGACCGCACGGTCTGATTTTGAAGCGAAGCGATATGGAACTCACTCCCCGTGTTCGGCCGGCCCTTGCGGCCGCGCGGTCTGTTTAAAGCGAAGCGATATGGAATTGACTCCCCGCGAAAAAGACAAGCTGCTGATCTTCACCGCCGCCCTGCTGGCCGAGCGCCGCCGTGCGCGCGGCCTGAAGCTCAACTACCCGGAGGCAGTGGCCTACCTCAGCGCCGCCGTGATGGAAGGCGCACGCGACGGCAAGACCGTGGCCCAGCTCATGAGCGAAGGGCGCACCCTGCTCACGCGCGCCGACGTGATGGACGGCGTGGCCGAGATGATTCCCGACATCCAGGTAGAAGCCACCTTCCCCGACGGCACCAAGCTCGTCACCGTGCACCAGCCCATCGTCTGATCCCCCCACGAACAGGAGCCCCCATGTTGCGCACCTTTCCAAAAGCTATCAAATTCATAGCAACTGGCGCATTGTTGACAAGCACCAACGCCTCTTTTGCCCATGACGGCCACGGCTTGCACGGCAGCCACTGGCACGCCACCGACCTGTGGGGTTTTGTCGCCATCGGTGTGGTGCTGGCCGTCGCCATCTGGCAGGGCCGCAAGTGACGCACCCCGGGAGGCCCGCATGATTCCCGGCGAACTGCTGATCGACGAAGGCGCGCACCAGCTCAACCCCGGGCGCCGCACCCTGACCCTGGTGGTGAAGAACACCGGTGACCGACCGATCCAGGTCGGCTCGCACTACCACTTTGCCGAGACCAACGCCGCCTTGGGTTTCGACCGTGACGCCGCACGCGGCATGCGGCTCAACATCGCCAGCGGCACGGCGGTGCGCTTCGAGCCCGGCCAGCAGCGCACGGTGGAGCTGGTGGACTATGCCGGCGACCGCATGGTGTACGGCTTTCGCGGCCTCATCCAAGGAAAAGTCTAGTTATGGCAACGATCGGAAAACGCGCCTATGCCGAGATGTTCGGCCCCACCGTGGGCGACCGGGTGCGCCTGGCCGACACTGAACTCATCATCGAGGTCGAGCAGGACTACACCTTGCGCGCCGGCGGCTATGGCGAGGAAGTGAAGTTCGGCGGCGGCAAGACCATCCGCGACGGCATGGCACAGAGCCAGCGCAGCCGCGACGGCCACGGCCTGGGCCCCTCCGGTGGCGGCGCCATGGACACGGTGCTGACCAATGCGCTCATCCTCGACCACTGGGGCATCGTCAAGGCCGACATCGGGCTGAAGGGCGGGCGCATTGCCGCCATCGGCAAGGCCGGCAACCCGGACACGCAAACCGGCGTAGACATGGTCATCGGCCCCGGCACCGAGATCATCAGCTGCGAGGGCAACATCGTCACCGCCGGCGGCATCGACACACACATCCACTTCATCGCGCCGCAGCAGATCGAGGAGGCGCTGTGCAGCGGCGTCACCACCATGATCGGCGGCGGCACGGGCCCGGCCACCGGCACCTTTGCCACCACCTGCACGCCGGGGCCGTGGAACCTGGAGCGCATGCTGCAGGCGGCCGATGCCTTCCCCATGAACCTGGGTTTTCTCGGCAAGGGCAACGCCGCCTTGCCGGGCGCGCTGCACGAGCAGATCAAGGCCGGCGCCATCGGCCTCAAGCTGCACGAAGACTGGGGCACCACACCGGCCGCGATCGACAACTGCCTGAACGTGGCGGAAGAGACCGACACCCAGGTGGCAATCCACACCGACACGCTCAACGAGAGCGGTTTCGTGGAAGACACCGTGGCCGCCTTCAAGGGCCGCACCATCCACACCTTCCACACCGAAGGCGCGGGCGGCGGCCATGCGCCCGACATCCTGAAGGTGGTGGGCGAGGCCAACGTGCTGCCCTCCTCCACCAACCCGACCCGGCCCTACACGGTGAACACGCTGGACGAGCATGTGGACATGCTGATGGTGTGCCACCACCTCGACCCGGCGATTGCCGAAGACCTGGCCTTTGCCGAAAGTCGCATCCGCAAGGAAACCATTGCAGCCGAGGACATCCTGCACGACCTCGGCGCCATCAGCATGTTCAGCTCCGACTCGCAGGCCATGGGCCGCGTGGGCGAGGTGATCATCCGCACCTGGCAGACCGCGCACAAGATGAAACAGCAGCGCGGCAAGCTGCCGGGTGACTCGGACCGGCACGACAACTTCCGCGTCAAGCGCTACATCGCCAAGTACACCATCAACCCGGCGATTGCCCACGGCATCAGCCATGAGGTCGGCAGCATCGAAGTGGGCAAGTGGGCTGACCTGGTGGTGTTCAAGCCGGCCTTCTTCGGCATCAAGCCCGCACTCATCCTCAAGGGCGGTTTCATCGCCATGGCGGCCATGGGCGACCCCAATGCCAGCATCCCGACGCCGCAGCCGGTGCACTACCGACCGATGTTCGGTGCCTTTGGCGGCGCCATTGCGCAAACCTCGCTCACCTTCGTCTCGCAGGCCGGCATCGCGGCCGACATCGGCTCGCGCTTCGGCCTGTCCAAGCGGCTGGCAGCGGTGAAAGGCATCCGCGGCATCGGCAAGCGGCACATGATCCACAACGACTACGCGCCGCGCATGGAGGTGGATGCGCAGACCTATGTGGTGCGGGCCGACGGCCAGTTGCTGACCTGTGAACCGGCCGTGAGCCTGCCCATGGCACAACGCTACTTTTTATTCTGATCATGCTTCAGGTTTCGAAACTTCTTCCCGGTGGCCAAGGTCTGGCCGCACCGCTGCTCAAACGTGCCTCTACGGTGGAGCTGGACTGGGACGTGCGCCAGAAAAGCCGTTTTGCCGCCACCGACTCGTCAGGCCGCGAACTCGGCATCTTCCTGCCGCGCGGCACCGTGGTGCGTGGCGGCGATGTACTGGTGGCCGAGGACGGCTCGCTCATCCAGGTGATTGCCGCACCGCAAGCCGTGCTGCGCATCACCGCCTGCACCGAGCACGGAACGCCGTTTGACCTGACGCGCGCCGCCTACCACCTCGGCAACCGGCACGTGCCGATCGAGCTGCAGCCCGACCACCTGAAGATCGAACCCGACCACGTGCTGGCCGACATGCTGCGCGCCATGCACCTGACGGTGGTGGAACAGCAGGCCGCCTTCGAGCCCGAGGGCGGCGCTTACGCGCAGGGTGGTCACAGCCATGGACATGGCCACGCGCACGGTCATGAGGCGGGGCATGTGCACCCCCATGGGCATGCCCACGACCATGAGCACGAGCACCATGGCCACGGACACGATCATGGACATGCGCACTGACACACCACTGCCGGCCGCCAGCCTGCTGCAGCTGATCTGGCTCGCCTCGCCAGCACTGCCGGTGGGCGGCTTTTCCTACTCCGAAGGGCTGGAAGCCGCTGTGGATACAGCGCGAGTTGCTACAGAAAAAGAAGCAGCCGACTGGTTGAGCGACCAACTGCATCTGACGCTGGCGCGCTCAGACCTGCCGGTGTTGGCACGCGCCATCGCCGCTTGGCGCACCGACGACCACGCCGCCCTGCACGCGCTCAACAGCTGGCTGCTGCAGACGCGCGAAACCAGCGAACTGCGGGCGCAAACGGTGCAAATGGGCCGCTCGCTGCTGGAATGGCTTCGCAACCACGACGGCATCGAACCCGCGCAGCTGCAGGCCTGCGCCGCGTTGGAGCCGAGTTACCCCATCGCCTTTGCGCTGGCCGCCGCCAGCACCCAGGCCCCGGTGCGCGACTGCCTGCTGGCCTACGCCTTCGGCTGGGCCGAGAACATGATGCAGGCCGCCATCAAGGCCGTACCGCTGGGGCAGAGTGCCGGCCAGCGCATCCTGGCGCGGCTGGCGGCCGACATTCCCGCCGCCGTTGAACACGCTGGCCAGTTGCCTGAAGCTGACTGGCAAGCCTTCAGCCCCATGCTGGCCATTCTTTCCAGCCAGCACGAAACCCAGTATTCACGCCTGTTCCGCTCCTGACACCATGACCCTGCACCACATCCCGAATCGCACCAAGACCCTGCCACCACTGCGCGTGGGCATCGGCGGCCCGGTCGGCTCCGGCAAGACCACGCTGCTGGAAATGCTGTGCAAGGCCATGCGCGACCAGTACGACCTGGTGGCCATCACCAACGACATCTACACCAAGGAAGACCAGCGCCTATTGACGGTGAGCGGCGCACTGCCGGCCGAGCGCATCATGGGCGTGGAAACCGGCGGCTGCCCGCACACCGCCATCCGCGAAGACGCCTCCATCAACCTGGAGGCCATCGACCGCATGCTGGCCGATTTCCCCGATGCCGACGTCGTCTTCATCGAATCCGGCGGCGACAACCTGGCCGCCACCTTCAGCCCCGAGCTGAGCGACCTGACGATCTACGTGATTGATGTGGCCGCCGGCGAAAAGATCCCGCGCAAGGGCGGCCCCGGCATCACCAAGAGCGACCTCTTCGTCATCAACAAGACCGACCTCGCGCCTTACGTCGGCGCCGATCTCGCCGTGATGGAAGCCGACACCCGGCGCATGCGCAGCAATGCGCAAGGGCTGAAACCGTTTGTGATGACCAACCTCAAGACGCTGGCGGGGGTGGATGAGGTGGTGCGGTTTATTGAGACACGGGGGCTGTTGCAGGGTTGAGACCCGGAGCCGAAGGCTGAGCATTGGGTTTCCATAATCAACAATCGACCCGATACGGACGGTAGCTGGCGGTGAAAGCGGGCGCTCAACGTTGAAGGTAAGGGGCAGTCTGGAGGCAGCACGCCGAACGACGGTCCCACTTGAACGAAAGCTTATGCGGCAAGTGCATCTGCAAGGCTCTTAGAGGAAGCACCATAAATTTCGAAGAACTCGTAAAACCTTCCGGCAAATGCAAACATGCCAGAGGACTGATCCAGACGGAGACGATACACAAACACTTCGGGATTTTCTCCAAGAAGTGGTTCCGACGCCAAAAACTGTTGGGTTATCTCAATTACTTGTTGGCTCGGAAGATGAGGGACCGGCCCTTGTCGTGTGACTTCTAAGTGGAAATTCGGAGATACAACCGCAATTGGCAAACTCCACTTTGACTTAAATGTGTGAAAGAACAGTGCTCGAGCCAGGTGCTCGACATATTTATCGAAACGGTCACGGTCTAACTTTAAGACTCGCTTGGCGTCCGAGGAAATTGATCCCATGTCCTCGAAAAATCCGATATGAGCATCGCGATTGCGCTTTGCGCCACGAAGAAATTTTCCAAGAAATTGATGTTTCGCCACGTCACTTGAGTCAACTGCGGCCGCCAAAATAACGGCTCGTAAAAACTCATCATCGGCTGACTTTTTAGAGTTGTGCTCATCGCACGACGGAACCGTAACAAGGTTTTTGCGAAGGTTCCTTCCGATGTCCTTTTCCTCCGGGAAGAGACATTGTGGGGGGGCGTGCTCTCTTGAGGTTTCCTTAGCTGAGCACATGTAGCAAGTGTCGGAGCGGGCGGTCATATCATTGCCGCATAACGTTGAAGCTCAGCCGTCGGCGAAGGTGGTCGGCTGGAGTGCCAGGTTAGGCCGCAACATTCGCGATCTCTAATTTTTTCGATTGGCATGCACATTGCCAAAATATCTCACGCTAGCAATCCACATGTACCCACAAAAGTACAGAAAATTTATAAGCAAGCCAAGAATAAGAACCGCTTTAATAACTGCGTATGTGATTGGCATTACGTCGAACTGATTCAACAAAAACACAATCAACGAAAAAGCAGCAAAGTAGCCGACGTGCACCAGACCCCAGCGAATATTCTGTGTAGGGTCTGATGATGTTTTGAATCTAAGCTGCCCCATCCTTCGTACCTAACGTGATATGGACCGCAAAAGTGCGGAATAACATGGCCGGACATTCATGGTGTTCGCCTCCCCTGGTACGTCTGAGTTCCTGTTTTATAACCGTTCTCTCGACTGCACACCAGCGTGGCATTGGCCCCTAACCGCAGAAATCCGCCCATACGCTGAATGACATGAGCGCACATCATGCGCGCGACCAGCAGCCACGCCGCATCGAACTGATCTCTTGCGCAATCAGGTCAACACTTTGCGGCGGCCACTGCCGGCAGGCAATGGGACCTTGCCAGCCTGCTTCAACCGCGCCCGTCGCTTCTTGGCCCAGATCATCACACCCGTCACGCTGAAGGCGGCCACGGCCAGACCGCAAAACGAGATCAGCACGCGCCCCGGCACGCCGAGGATGCGGCCGGAGTGCAGTGGGAACATGGCTTGCAGAAAGATATCGCCTGCCGTGCCACGGCCCGGCACATCGGCGCCGAGTGGTGCGCCGGTCTGGGCGTCGAAGTAGAGCCAGGGGTTGCCCAGGCCGCCGTCGCCGTGGCTGTTGTCACCCTCGAACAGGCCGACGCCGTAAAGGCCGAACTCGGAGGAGAGGAACACGCCGCCAGCCGGCGTGTTGAGCTGCCGGCGTTGCGCTTCCGCCTGCGCCAGCACTAGCACCTGTGCGGCCGAGAGCTTGGGCTCGATGGGCTGTGCGCTCAGGGTACGGCTGGCAAAGGGTGACGGCGTCAGTTCGGAGAACCACGCCACCACCGGGCGCATGACCTGCTCCCGCAGGTTCATCGACACCGAAGTCACGGCCAGCATCAGCACCAGCAGGAACAGCCAGACACCGCCCGAACGGTGCAGGTCGAACACCAGGCGATAGCCCCCGGTGCGCCAGCGGAAGGTGAAGGACTGGCGCCAGGCAGCCCGGTTCGGAAAGGCGATCCACAACGCAACCAGGCTGTCGAACACCCAGACGATGGCCACGATGCCCATGAACAGGGTGCCCAGCGGCAGGCCGAAGGCGTCGGGGATGTGCAGGCTGTAGTGCAGCTTGTAAAGGAAGGGCAGCAGGTTCTCGCGGTCCAGCGCCACCTTGCCCCACTCGCGCCGGCCCAGCACCTCACCGCTGACGGGGTCGAGCGCGATCTGGTTGAAGCCCAGCACATGGGGCTTGCCGCTGGCGGGGTCGGTCTTCGGGTCGACCATGAGCAGCAGGCTGTGGCCGGTTTCCACATGAAGCGGCAGGTAACGCACGCGCAGGCGCGGGTCGGCTGCTTCCAGCCGCGCCGCCAGCGTCAGCGCATCCAGCGGCTGGCCTTCTGCCCGAGCCTGGTAGAGATGGGGGTTGAGCCATTCGTCCAGCTCGTGGTCCCACGAAATGACGGCACCGGTGGCACCGGCCACGAACAGGAACAGGGCCGTGGCCAGCCCGAACCAGCGGTGCAGCAACACGAGAATGGAGCGCATGGTCTTCCCCTTGCCTGGTGCTCAGTAGGTCCAGTTGAGCGCCACGCTGACGTTGCGCGGCGCGCCGTAAAAGCCCTGGCCCCACGAGCCCCAGTACAGGCTGTTGAGGTATTTCTGGTCGGTGACGTTGTTCAGGTTCATGGTTGCGTAGACCTTCTTGCTGATGTCGTAGCGCGCCATCAGGTTGAGCAACGCGTAGGCCTTCTGTCGGATTTCGGAACCCTGGTACACGGCATAGGTGTCGTCCTGCCAGCTCAGGTTGCCGCCCACCTTGAGCTGCTCCAGGCTCGGTACACGGTAGGTGGCGCTCAGGCGCAGTATCTGGCGCGGTATGAAGGTGCGTGCTTCGTTGCCGCCGGGGTCCTTGATCGTCATCGTGGTGTAGCCCAGGCCGGCCTGCAGGCGTTCGCTGAGCTGCCCGGTGACGTCGGCCTGCAGACCTTGCGCGATGGCGTTGATGCCGCGGTAGTAGGCGGTGCCATCGGCGAAATTGCCGCCCGCATCGGCCAGGTTGTTCTGCTCGCTGCGAAACAGGGCCACCGAGGCATTGCCCTTGCCACCCTGAAGTTCCTGCTTGAAGCCGATCTCGACGTTGTTGCCCTCCACCGGCTTGAGGGTCTGGCGGTTCACGTTGATCTGGTATTGCGGATTGAAGATCTCGGCATAGCTGGCGTAGAGCAGCTGGTCCTTGCTCAGGTCGTAGGTGGCACCGCCATAAAACGTGGCGCGCGCATACGAGGTCTGCCGACTCTCCCCGTACGACTTGCCGTCCTGCTCGAGACTGGTCTGGCGCACGCCGCCGATCAGGTGCAGGCCATCACTCAGGTTCAGGCGCGTTGCGGCATGAGCCGTGTAGACCGATTGCTTGAAATCAGCACTGCCGCCCGGTGTGCTGGCGAAAACCGGCGTGTTGGTGCTGCCGTCCCAACGGTCCAAGGCTACGGCGGGCGGGTTCGCTGCGCCGCCTGTGACGGTGTAGTAGGACGCATCGCGGTGCTTGGCCAGGCCGGCGCTCAGGCCCAGGTTCAACTCATGCTGGCGCCCGGCCAGGGTGTAGCTGCCGTCGGCCGTCAAGCTCAGCGTGTCCTCGCGGCTGTCGGTTGCGAACAGCGACGCCAGGCTGGACAGGCCGGTGCCAGTGGTCGGATTCGGCTGCCCCGACAGGTAGTACAGCGCGCCCCGGCTGGTGCGTTCGGTGTGCGTGAAGGTGGCCTTGCCCTTCCAGCCTTCGCCAAGCTCGCGGCTCAGTTCGGCAAAGGTGTTACTGGTCGTGTTGTTCCAGTAGGTCCAGTCGGCGGCCGAGCTGGTGGAGACGTCGTAGTTGGTGCGCGCCCCGTTGGAATAGAGCATCGGCAGGGTTCCCCACATGGCGGCGGTGGACTTGCTCTCTTGCCAGGTGTGCCCCAGGGCCAACTGGGTGCCGTTGTCGAGATCGGCCTCGATCACGCCGTAGAACAAGGTCTTGTCCTGCTTGTAGCGGTTCAGGTAGGAGTCGCCCTTCTCCTTGGCCACCACGATGCGGGCTCGCACGCTGCCGTCCTCGTTGAGTTTTGTGTTGATGTCACCGTCGAAGCGAGCGCGGTTCCAGGAACCGAGCTTGATGCCCGCCTTGGCCGCGAAGTCGCCCAGCGTGCGCTTGCGCACGAAGTTCACCGTCGCCGAAGGGTAACCCGACGCTGTGCTCAGGCCGTTGGCGCCGTAAACTACATCGATGCGGTCGTAGAGCGCGGTGTCCAGATCGCCATAGACATTGCCGTACATCATGGGCAGGCCCACGCCGTCGATCTGGAAGTTCGTGACGTCGAAGCCGCGCGCGGTGTAGTAGGTCCGGTCCGTCTCGACCTTTTCCACCCGGATGCCCGAGGTCACGGCCAGCGCATCGTTAACGCTGTTCAGCCCGAAGTCATCCATCTGGCTACGCGACACCACCGACACCGTCTGCGGCGTCTCCTTCAGGCTCAGCTTCAGGCCCGTGGCCGACCTGCTCTTGCGCGTGGTGTAAAGCCCGGTGCCCTCGGTCGGGGCCTGGTAGTCCGAATTGCCCGTCACCGTGACGGTGCTCAGGCTGACCTCCTTGTCGGCGGGGGCATCGGCGGCCTGCGTGCCCGAGGCACACAGGGCGGCAATCAGGACGGCCAGGGGCTGGCGACGGAAAACAAGCGCCAGGCTTGCGCAGCTACGCATACGGAAACTCCTAAAGGCATTAGCTGGCTGCCTCCGGAGGTTCCTGGGTTGCTGGCTGGTTGATGAAAGATGTCTATTCTATTGAGAATAATTCCCATTTGCAATAGAAGGCTGGTTTTTCAGGTACTCAAGGCCTCACAGGTGAACGGGCTGTGTACGCGGTTTCAGAGCCGAAGACCGTTTTCCGAGGCCGTGATCAGCTTGGCCAAGCGCGCTTGGCGTGTCTCGGCCCGCTTGGCACTGATGATGCGCCAGATCATCTGGTGGCGGTATCGCGGCGTTTGCGCTTCGAAAAACTTCCAGGCTTTTTTGTTCTTGCGAAACAACGCCTCTTGCGCTGGCTCCAGGCTGGCGTTGTCAGTCTGCTCGTAAGCGTAGATCTTCGACTTGGCCTCGCGCCGATGCGAGTACGCCCGCAAGCCGGCTTCTGTCATCCGACCCGCACACTGCAGAACATGCACCCGCCCGATGTTGATCGCGCTCCAGGTCGAGGTCGGTTTGCGGGGCGTGAAACGGATCTGGTACGCATGTTCATCAATGCGTTTGCGCACACCATCGATCCAGCCATGGCACAGCGCCTCGTCAACCGACTCCGGCCAACTCATGCTCGGCTGACCGCTGTCGCGCTTGTAAAAACCGACGATCAGCTCGGACTCCGTCGCCGCATGCTTGGCAAGCCAGGCACCGAACTCGGCCGCTGTCTTGAAGAAAGTGGGCATGCTATTCGTGCTCCCGGTGGCAGTGGGTCTGGGCCGTTCCTTGTCCGTTCACCAGGCACCTCATGAAAGCGGATCAGGCCAGAGGCTGCAGCAAGTGCGCATGCACCGCCCCCGCCTTGAGGTGGCGGTACAGCGTCAGCCCCAGCGGGGTGAGTTGCTCGTCGCCCCAGGCGCTCGGCGCTTCCAGGTAGATGTAGCCACCAGGCGCCACCGCACGCGCGGCCGCCTGCAAGGCAGCGTCGAACAGCGCGGCATCAAACGGTGGATCAAGAAAAATCAGATCGGCACTGGCCGGCGGCAGTTGCTTGAGGGCGGCGATGCCGTCACCGCGCTGCACCTGCACCGCCTCGGCCTTCAGCTGTTCCTTGATCTTCTTGAGCTGGGCAATGAGTGTCGCGTCCTGCTCCACCAGCTGCACCTGCAACGCGCCGCGTGAGGCGGCCTCGAAACCTAAAGCGCCGGTACCGGCAAAGGCATCGACGCAGCGCCAGCCGGTGAGGTCCTGCCCGAGCCAGTTGAACAGGGTTTCACGCACGCGGTCGGGCGTGGGGCGCAGGCCGGGTTTGTCGGCCACCGGCAGCTTGCTGCGCTTCCACTGGCCGCCGATGATGCGGACCTCGCCCGCGGCAACGCGGGCAGCGGTCTTCTTGGCGGCGGGCTTGTGTTGGGGTGATGGCTTCACGGCTTGCCTCCGACCACCACCGTCACCATGCGTTCGGGCTGCAACTTGCGCTGGAAGGCGGCCTTGATGTCGGCCACCGTCACACGTGCCACCTGCTGCGTCCAGGTGTCGAGGTAGTCCAGCGGCAGGCCATACCAGGCGATGTTGGCCACGCTGCCGAGCAGCTTGCGGTTGCTGTCGATGCGCAGCGCAAAGCCGCCGATCAGGTTGTCCTTGGCCGCTTTCAGTTCCGCATCGGTCGGCCCCTCGGCCACGAACTTGCGCACCACCTCGCGTGCCACCTGCACCGCCTGCGCCGCCTGGTCGGGCCGGGTCTGCAGACCCACGGTGTAGGCGCCGGCATGCAGCGCCGGGGCGAAGTAGCTGTAGGTGCTGTAGCTCAAGCCGCGCTTCTCGCGCACCTCGGTGGTCAGGCGCGAGACGAACCCGCCGCCGCCCAGGATGTAGTTGCCCACGGTAAGGGGAAAGAAATCCGGGTCGTCGTGCTTGAAGCCGGGCTGGCCGATCAGCACATGGGCCTGGGCCGAATCGAACGGAATGATGCGCTCCACCGCTGCGGCCAGGGGCGCCACTTCAGCCACGGCCGGCTGCGCCTCGCAGGCGGTTGTAGGCAGCCGCGCAAACAACTGCTGCACCAGAGCATCGGCCTGCGCGCGCGTGACGGCACCGACGATGCTGACCTTGGCGCGGCAAGGCAGCAGGCGCGCATGCTGGGCCTGCATGTCGGCCACGCTGATGCGGGCCAGCGTTTCCTCGGTCATCTCGTAGCCGTAAGGGTGCGCACCATAAACCGCTTGCGCAAAGGCCCGCCCGGCCACCGTGCCGGGCCGGGTGTTGGCCTCGCGAATGGCGGCCGACAGGCGTTCACGTTCGCGCAGCCAGACGTCTGGCGGGAAGCTGGGTTCGGCCAGCTGGCGCGCCGCCAGCGCAACGGCCCGGGCCAGCAGGTCGGGGTAGGTGAGCGAGCGCAGCGAGAAGCTCATGCGGTCGTTGCTGGCACCGGCACTGAAGGCGGCGCCCAGGTCGGCCCAGGCCTCGCCCAGGGCGTTCTCGTCCAGCGCCGAGTCATAAGCCCCCACGCTTGTCGCTTCGCGTACGACGCTGCCCCCCGAGGGGGCCTTCGCGCCTTGGGACGGCCCGGCGGCGCTCACGCTGCCGATCGCCCGCACGCCCTTGGTCGTCATGCCGGCGGTCACATTGGCCAGGCCGGCTTTCTCCGCCGGGTCGCGCCGGTTGCCGGCGTCGAAGTCGACCTGCACATCCACCATCGGCACGGCCGGGCTTTCCACCAGGTAGACCGCCACACCGGACGGCTGCACCCAGTGCTGGACGGGCAGCGCCGCCTGCGCGGATTGCATGCCAAACAAGGCTGCAGCCCCCGTAATAATTGCGCAAACAGCTACGTTTTTAATAGCAAACATGGACATTCCTCAGTGGCGGCTGCCGGCCGGTGCCTGGCGCCGCGGGCGGTTCGGATCGAGCGGCTGCGGCAGCAGATGCGCCACCGTGAGCTGATCGTCGCCAAAGTAACGTGCGGCCACCGCCTGCACCTGCTCGGCCGTGATGGCGCGCAGACGGGTCAGCAGGCGTTCGCTGGCATCGGGCGGCAGGCCCTGCACCCACTGGCTGCCGAGCTCGCGCGCCTGGTTCATGACCGAATCGCGTTTGTAGACCTCGCTGGCCACCCACTGGGTTTTGACACGCTCCAGCTCGGCGGCAGAAATGCCTTCACGCGCCACACGGACCACCTGCTCGCGCAGCGCGGCTTCCAGCTGCGCCGCCGTCTTGCCCGGAGCCGGCACGCCGTCGAGCACAAACAGCTGCGGCCCGCGCCCGAGCAGGCCATTGGAAGCGCCGGCGCCGTCGGCCAGGCGATCGGGGCCCTGGGTGAGCGCCCGCTCCAGCCGGGCGCCGCTGTAACCGTCGAGCACGGCGGCCAGCACCGTCAGCGCCAGGGCGTCGTCGTCCTGCGCGGTGGATGCCGTCAGGGACTGCAGGCCCGGCACCTTGAAGGCCAGCGCCACGTAGGCCTGCTCGGCCGGCGCCTTGACCTCGATGCGGCGCAGACCCATCTGCGGCGGCTCCGTCAGCGGCTTGCGCGCCGGCACGGCGCGGGCCGGAATGCGGCCGTAGGTCAACTCGGCCAGGCGCTTGACCTTCTGCACATCCACATCACCGGCCACCACCACCACGGCGTTGGCCGGCACGTACCAGCGGTGGTAGAAGGCGCGGGCGTCGTCGGGTGTCATGGCGTCGAGGTCACTCATCCAGCCCACGATCGGGCGGCGGTAGGGCGCGGCCTGGAAGGTGGCGGCGTTGAGCGACTCGTACAGCAGGGCGCGCGGGTTGTCTTCGGTGCGCATGCGGCGTTCTTCCTTCACCACCTCCAGCTCCTTGCGGAACTCGTCGTCGGACCAGCGGTTGTTGGCAAAACGGTCGGCCTCCAGCTGCATCACGTCGGCCAGGCGCGCGGCAGGGATCTGCTGGTAGTAACCGGTGTAGTCCTGCCCGGTGAAGGCGTTTTCACGCCCGCCCAGGGCGGCCACACGGCGCGAGAACTCGCCGGGCTGGAGCTTGCGCGTGCCCTTGAACATCATGTGCTCCAGCACGTGCGCCACGCCGCTGGTGCCGTCCACCTCGTCCATGGCGCCGACGCGCAGCCAGACCATGTGCACGGCTGTGGGGGCACGCCGGTCGGGCGCGACGATGAGCGTCATGCCGTTGGCGAGGGTGAATTGCGCGGCTTGGGCCGGCGCCTGCGCGGCGGCCGGAAGGCCCAGAAAAGCGCAGAAAACAAGGGAAAGGATGCGTTTCATAGAATTGGGGATTCTAAGAACGCCCCACATGTTCAGTTTTTTCAAGAAGAAATCCCCTGCACCGGCCCCTGCCGATGCTGCCACCCCCAGTGTGACAGCTCCGGCCACGCCTGCCGCTGCCCCGCCCGCAGCCCCCGTTGCGGCCCCGGCGCGCCAGTCCTGGCTCGACAAGCTCAAGTCCGGCCTGCGCAAGACCGGCTCCAGCCTCACCACGGTGTTCACCGGCACGCAGATTGACGATGCGCTGTACGAGGAGCTGGAAGCGGCCCTGCTGATGGCCGACACCGGCGTCAAGGCCACCGAGCACCTGCTGGAAGACCTCAAGCGCCGCGTGAAGGAGAGCAAGACCACCGAGCCCGCCGCCGTCAAGGGCCTGCTGGCCGACGCACTGGCCGAGCTGCTGGCGCCGCTGGAAAAACCGCTGGTGATCGGCGAGCACAAGCCCACCGTCATCATGGTGGCCGGCGTCAACGGTGCCGGCAAGACCACCTCCATCGGCAAGCTCACGCACCACCTCTCCAACGAAGGTGCCACGGTGCTGCTGGCCGCGGCCGACACCTTCCGTGCCGCGGCACGCGAGCAGCTCGGCGTCTGGGCCGACCGCAACCGGGTGGAGATCATCAGCCAGGAAGGTGCCGACCCAGCCGCGGTGTGTTTCGATGCGGTGAGCGCCGGCCGTGCGCGCGGCAAGGACGTGGTGCTGGTGGACACCGCCGGGCGCCTGCCGACGCAGTTGCACCTGATGGAGGAGCTGCGCAAGATCAAGCGCGTGGTGCAGAAGGCCGACGAAACGGCGCCGCATGAGGTGCTGCTGGTGATCGACGGCAATACCGGCCAGAACGCGCTGGCCCAGGTGCGCGCCTTTGACGACGCACTGCAACTCACGGGACTGATCGTGACCAAGCTCGACGGCACCGCCAAAGGCGGCGTGCTGGCGGCGATTGCACGCGAGCGGCCGGTCCCGGTCTACTTCATCGGCGTGGGTGAAAAGCTCGACGAGCTGGAAACCTTCAACGCGCGCGAATTCGCACAAGCCCTGCTTTCCTGAAAGTTTTTCGTATGAGTCAGAACGCACGCATCGCCCATCCGGGGCTGCGCCAGAAAGTCATGTCCGCCGAGGCGGCAGCCGCCTTCATCCAGCACGGCGACCACGTCGGCATGAGCGGCTTCACCGGGGCCGGTTATCCCAAGGTGATTCCGCAGGCACTGGCGCGCCAGATTGAGCGGGCCAATCAGGGCGGCAACCATTTCCGCATCGGCGTCTGGACCGGCGCCTCCACCGCCCCCGAGCTGGACGGCGCGCTGGCCAAGGTCGGCGGCATCGAGATGCGCCTGCCCTACCAGTCCGACCCGACCTGCCGCGAACGCATCAACGCCGGGCAGATGGACTACATCGACATCCACCTCTCGCACGTGGCACAGTTCGTCTGGTTCGGTTTCCTCGGCAAGCTCAACGTGGCGGTGATCGAGGTGGCCGGCATCCTGGAAGACGGCCGGCTGATTCCCGCCTCGTCGGTCGGCAACAACAAGACCTGGCTGGACCAGGCCGACAAGGTGATCCTGGAAGTCAACTCCATGCAGCCGCTGGGCCTGGAGGGCATGCACGACATCTACTACGGCACCGAATTGCCGCCGAACCGCAAGCCGATCCCGATGACCGGCCCTGGCGACCGCATCGGCGACAACTACCTGCGCTGCGACCCGGCCAAGATCGTGGCCATCGTGGAGACGCACCTGCCGGACCGCAACACCACCTTCACGCCGCCGGACGAGATGTCGCAGCGCATTGCCGGCCACATCCTGGAATTCCTGGAACACGAAGTCAAAAAGGGCCGTCTGCCGCGCGAACTGCTGCCGCTGCAGTCGGGGGTGGGCAACATCGCCAATGCCGTGCTGTCGGGCCTGAACCAGGGGCCGTTCAACAACCTGACCGGCTACACCGAGGTGCTGCAGGACGGCATGCTGGAGATGCTGCGCTCGGGCAAGATGCGCATGGCCTCGGCCACCGCGCTGTCGCTCAGCCCGACGGCGATGGAAGACTTCCTGGCCAACATCGACTTTTACCGCGAACGCATCGTGCTGCGTCCGCAGGAGATCAGCAACCATCCGGAAATCATCCGCCGCCTGGGCGTGATCTCGATGAACGGCATGATCGAGGCCGACATCTACGGCAACGTCAACTCCACCCACCTGATGGGCACGCGCATCATGAACGGCATCGGCGGCTCGGGCGACTTTGCCCGCAACGCCTACCTGTCGATGTTCATGACGCCGTCCACCGCCAAGGGCGGTGCCATCTCCTGCATCGTGCCCATGGCCTCGCATGTGGACCACACCGAGCACGACGTGCAGATCATCGTCACTGAACAGGGTCTGGCTGACCTGCGCGGCCTGGCGCCGCGCCAGCGCGCCTCGGTGGTGATCGAGCACTGCGCCCATCCTGATTTCCAGCCTGCGCTGCGCGACTATGTGGCGCGCGCCGAGCGCCATGCCCTCAACGGCTTGGCCGGCATGCACACGCCGCACCTGCTGGACGAAGCGCTGTCGTGGCACAGCCGCTACGAACGCGAGGGGCGCATGCTGCCCAAGGCCTGAGACCTCCGTGAGCAAACTGCACCATGCCAGCCATCTGGAAAACCCCCATCTCCGTTGACATCCTGAACGGGCTCATGCGCAACACGGCAGGCGCGCACCTGGGCCTTGAGTTCCTGGAAGTCGGTGACGACTTCATCGTCGGCCGCATTCCGGTGGACGACCGCACACGCCAGCCCTACGGCCTGTTGCACGGTGGGGTGAGCGTGGTCCTGGCCGAAACGCTGGGCTCCTGCGGTGCCGCATTCGCCGCGCCCGAAGGGCACCAGGCCGTGGGGCTGGACATCAATGCCAACCACCTGCGCGGCGTGAAGAGCGGCTGGGTCACCGGCACTGCGCGGCCGGTGCACATCGGCCGCACCACCCAGGTCTGGCAGATCGACATGCGCAACGAAGACGGTGACATGACCTGCACCTCGCGCATCACCATGGCGGTGCTGGCCCCCAAGAGCTGAACCAGCCCTGCGCTGATTTAACGCACCACCAGCCGGCCGACACCGTCGGCCGTGATCTCGCCGATCTCGGCGGCGGCCTCAAAACCGTGCCGGCGGAAGATCGCCAGCACCTGCTCCACCGTTTCGGGCGTGCACGACACCAGCAGGCCACCACTGGTCTGCGGATCGCTCAGCAGTGCCTGGTCCACCGCAGCAAAACCGGCCGGCAACGTGACAGACGCACCATAACCGGCCCAGTTGCGGCCGGAGGCACCGGTCACCATGCCTTGGGCGGCCAGTTCGCGCACCCCCTTGAGCAAGGGCACACGCGCCCAGTCGATCTGCACCGTGCAGCCCGCGCCGCGGGCCAGTTCCAGCCCGTGGCCGGCCAGGCCGAAACCGGTGACGTCGGTCAGCGCATGCACGCCATCGAGTGCGGCCAACTCCGGCCCCGGTGTGTTGAGCTGGGTCGTCGTGGCGATCATCTGCGCGTAGCCGGCGGCATCCAGCTGTTCTTTTTTCAGCGCGGCCGACAGCACGCCCACACCCAGCGGCTTGCCCAGGATCAGGCGATCGCCCACACGCGCGTCGGCGTTGCGCTTGACGCGCTTGGGATGCACCAGGCCCATGGCCACCAGGCCGTAGATCGGCTCGACCGAGTCGATGGTGTGGCCGCCGGCAATCGGAATGCCTGCGGCCTTGCACACCGCCTGGCCGCCGGCCAGGATCTTGCCGATGGTGTCGGTCGACAGCACGTTGATGGGCATGCCGACGAGTGCCAGCGCCATGATGGGCTTGCCGCCCATGGCGTAGACGTCGGAGATGGCGTTGGTGGCGGCAATGCGGCCGAAGTCGAACGGATCGTCGACGATGGGCATGAAGAAGTCGGTGGTGGCGATCAGCGCCTGCTCGTCATTGAGCTGGTAGACGGCGGCATCGTCGGCGGTCTCGATGCCCACCAGCAACTCCGGTGGCACCGGCATGCCAATGCCGCTCTTGAGGATGTCCGACAGCACGCCGGGGGCGATCTTGCAGCCGCAGCCGCCGCCATGCGAGAGCGAGGTCAGGCGAGGTTCGGACTTGGAGGAGGTGTTGGCAGTCATGGTGTGTGTATCAATTCGGTCAGCAGTGCCAGCAGGGCAGCACGCTCGGCGGCCGGCTCGAAGAGTGGCGCACGCAGACTGCATTGTGCCTGCAAGGCAGGAATCATGCTGCTGTCGTCGCGGCAGCGCTGCAGCAGTTCAGCCAATGCGGCCGCACCGCCCCAGGGGAAGTAGCCGGCGTAGTCGTCACCCAGCATGCCGACGTTGCCGTCGATGCGCGAGGCCAGCACCGGCGTGCCACTGCACACCGCCTCCAGAATGGCATGGGCTCCACCTTCCATGCGGCTGGTGTGCACCAGCACATGGGCACGTTGAATGCGCCGGCGCGTCGTCTCATGGTCGAGGCCACCGAGCCAACGGTAGTTCGGACAGTCGGCCGCGGTCTGCCGCGCCAGCTCACCCAAGGTCGGCGCCAGTGCGGCGCCGATGTGGTCGATGTGGATGTCGGGGCGGTTGCGTAACAGGCGCGCCGCCGCAAACAGGGTCTCCGGGGACTTTTCTTCGCGCAGGTGCCCCACCATGACGGCACGCAGATGACGATCGCTCTTGAGCCACGCGCGCCGCGCTGACGTGGACTGGAAGATGACGCGCGTCTTGTCCCGGTACGCCACCGGCAAGGCCTGCGGCCCCTGCGCCTGCAGCACCACCAGCCGCTGCGCCAACGCCAGGGAACGCTGCGCTGCGGCATCGGTCTGGATGTCGCGGTACAGGTCGGTGCCGGTGAGCACGACCCCCAGGCCACGGCCCGGATGCGCCTGCGCCCATGCCTGGATCGAGGCCGCCGAACGGCGCGCATGCAGGGCCAGCAGGGCAACGGCCTCCTCGCCCTGGCCGGCCTGCCAGTCCTGGACGATGCGGGTTTGGTAGCGGCCCGCCAGCAGACGCGACCAGCGCCAGGCGGTCTGCCAGTTGCCGTTGTTGGCATCGGCCAGCGCCGGGCTGACGATGAGGACCAGGGGCTTTGTCATGCCATCAAGCTTGCGCCCAGAACACCGCAAACCAGCCGCGTTCATCGGTCCAGGCCTGGGTCTGGCTGAAGCCGGCTTCGCGCAGCAAGGCCTCGAAGTCTGACGCCTGGTATTTGTAGGAATTCTCGGTGTGGATGCGCTCACCTGCTTTGAAACGACGCTCTGCACCGGGCCAACGCACCACAAGATCATGCAGCGCCTGCAGATGCATCTCGATGCGCGAATGCGCCTGGTTGAAAAAGGCCACGTGTTGCCAGTCCTGCACACGGAAGTCGCTGCCGAGCAGACCGTTGACATGCAGCAGCAGGTTCTTGTTGAAGGCTGCCGTGACTCCCAGCGCATCGTCGTAGGCCGGCTCCAGGATGTCCAGCGGCTTCACCAGATCAACGCCGATCAGCAGGCCACCGCCCTGGGTTGCCGCGCGCACCTGGCGCAGGAAACCCAGCGCCTGCCGCGGCGTGAAGTTGCCGATGCTGGAGCCCGGGTAGAACAGCAGGCGCGGCCCAGTCCCGGCCTCAGGCGGCAGCGTCAGTTCAGACGAGAAATCGAGCCCCACGCCCAACATGTCGAGCGCTGGAAACTGCCGCTGCAGGCATTGCAATGCCGTGCGCAGGAATTCCACCGAGATATCGACCGCCACATAACGCACCGGTTGCAGCAGGTCAAACAGGCGTGCCGCCTTCTCGCAGTTGCCGGCCCCCAGGTCGACCAGCGTGGCGCCCTGCGGCAACTGGGCCGCGATGGCGCCACCATGCGCCACCAGCAAGGCCGCTTCGGTGCGTGTCGGGTAGTACTCGGGCAGCGCGGTGATGGCGTCGAACAGGCGTGAGCCCAATGGGTCGTACAGGTACTTGGGCGCCAGGCTGGCCTGTGGCGCCAGCAGACCGGCAACCAGTTCGGCATGTACGGCTGCACGGTCTTCCCGGTGCAGCTGGACGAACTGCGGCTGGCGCATGGGTGGCGGGTTCATCCGCGGCACTATAGCCGAGCCGCTCCACTACCCCGGGCCGTATGCCATTGCCCCTGCGCGGCACCCGTGTTTGCACCGCTGGCGCCCTCGCCTGAGCGGTGCGAGAATCGCCACACAACAACATCTGGAGGAGAACACCATGAACACCGCTGTCCACGAAACGCCGGCCAACGCACGCCGCGTTGACCAATTGCTGGCCCACTACAGCGAGAGCCACCGGCACGCGACCAACGAACTGATCCACTTCATCGCCATCCCGCTGATCATGCTCAGCCTGGTCGGCCTGATGTACGCCTTGCACCCGTTGGTGGCCTATGCCTTCATCGCCGCCAGCATGGTCTATTACGTTCGCCTGTCGCTGGTGTTTTTCATCACCATGCTGGCCGGCTCGGCCCTGGTGCTGGCGCTGGTGCATGCCATGGGCGAGCAGCGCCTGATGCTGTGTGCCGGCATCTTTGTCGTGGCCTGGATCTTCCAGTTCATCGGCCACAAGCTCGAAGGCAAGAAGCCCTCTTTCTTTGAAGACGTCCAGTACCTCTGGGTCGGGCCGCTGTTCGTGCTGAGCAAGCTGTTCGAAAAGCTCGGCATCCGCTGGTAAACCGCGCGTACCGTCTTACTTGATCGCGCCGATTTCCTGCAAGTAGCGGCGCGTGCCCGGGTGCAGCAACGCGGGTTGCGGCACGTGGCGCGCGGTATTGACGGCGCGGGTCTCGCTGGCCTGTGGCAGTTCGCGTGCCAAGGCCTGTTCGCCCAAGTGCAGGGCACGCGTGAAACGGTAGGCAATCTCGGCGTCCAGCGTGGGCCGGGCCAGGATGAAGCTCCAGGAACCGACTGATTCCAGCGCCTGTGCCTGCCCCGGGTAACTGCCGGCCGCCAGTGTCTGCCGCTTCAGGAACGCATGCCGGGCAAGGATGCGCTCGATCTCCTGCTCCGATGGCACGATGAAACGACCACCGCCTGATGAACCCGTGGCGGCAACAAAACCGGGCCACTGCGAACCACCGCCCCAGAGCGCGGCCACACGTCCATCCGCCAACATGGCCGGGCCGTCCCCTGCGCGATCGAGGTAGACCGCCTGGAAATCCTTGTCCGCATCCAGCCCCAGACCATCGAGCACGTAGCGCGCCAGGATCACCAGGCCCGAGCCTTTGGCACCGAAGGCAATACGCTGGCCCTGGAGGTCGCTGATGCTGCGGTAGGGACTGTCAGCGCGCACCACGAACATGCCGGCGGTTGAATACATGGCGGCCACCACCGACAACTGGGCCGGTGCGCGACCGATGCCGGCCAGGGCCTCATGCACGGCCTCGCCCTGCACCAGACCGAGATCGAGCTGACCGGCTTCCAGCAACGGGACGTTTTCGGTACTGCCCTTGGTATGGCGCGTCTGGACCTGCAGCCCGGCATCGATGCGATGAACGGTGCGCGCCACTGCATCGCCATAAACCGGGAAACCGCCGCCTGGTGTGGCCGTGCCCAGTGACACGGCGATCGGCGCCTGCGCCCGGACCGGCAGGCCGGCCAGCAAGGGCAGCCAGCAGACGGCTCGGCGCATCAGGTCGGGCGTGCTCATGTCTGCGGCCGGGTGCTTGCGCCAGAAACGGTGCGACTTCAGGCCTGGGAACGCACCGATGCGCGGTCGCGCCAGACGGTCAGCGCCAGCCAACCCAGCGGAACCAGCACCAGGGCATAGGACAGCCAGGCGCCGTACTGCCCCTCGGGGCCGTAGGGCTCGGTCGCAATATGCCAGTAGGCGTTGTCCAGCGGCAGTACGCCGGCTTCGGTGAATTCATGGAAGGCGTAGATGGCCAGTTGCACGATGAACAGGCCGAGGAAGATGGTGGTGACCTGGAAGAAGCGGCCCAGGTTGACGCGATGGCCGTAGCGCGACCAGCCCCAGGCCAGGGCCGCCGCCAGCAGCACCCCCAACAGCGCGCCCACGGTCATGGAGGCTGTGTCAGCCTGCCCCATCAGCGACGCGATCATGAAGGCGGTTTCCATGCCTTCGCGGGTGATCATCAGCAGCGTGAAACCCGCAATGGCGACAAAAGAGGCCATGCCCGTCTGGCGCGCCGCAGCAGCTTCGATCTTGTGGCCGATGTCGCTGCTCAGATGCCGTGCGGCGCGTGTCATGTAGACCATCATGGTGGCCACCAATACGGCGGCCACCAGGGCCAGTGCGCCTTCGTACAAGGGTGTGACCACCATCTCGCGCAACAGCACTGCAGCAACCACGCTCAGCACCAGCGCCATGCCGGTGCCGGTGTAGACGGCGGGCGCCAGGGCCGCACGGCCCGTCTTGCGCAGGTAGGCCAGCGTGATGGCAACGATGAGAAAGGCTTCGATCCCCTCACGCAGGGCGATGACCAGTGTTTCCAGCATATTGAGTCAGACGCATATAAATAAGAATGATTCTTATTAGAGTCGCGTTCCGGGCTGGTGTCAAGCACTGCCAATGCCTGCGCGTGACCGATCAAAAAAAGAAAAGCCGGCTTGTTGCCAAGCCGGCCCAGGAAAATTGCAACCAGTAATTTACTGTTTGACGGCTTCCACCTGCACCACGATGCGCACGTTCTTGGGGAAGCCCCAGTCCACACCGTAGTTCATGCCGTAGGCCGTACGGTCGATGGTGGTCTCGAAGTCGCCACCGCACACTTCGCGCTTGAGCATGGGGCTCTGGTAGCAGTTGAACTGGTTGGCCTTCAGCGTCACGGGGTTGGTCTTGCCCAGCAGGGTCAGGGTGCCAGCCACTTCGGTCACCTTGTCGCCGTTGAAGCTGAACTTGTCCGCCACGAACTTGGCGGTCGGGTGCTTGGCAGTATCGAACAGGTCGGCGCTCTGCAGGTGCTTGTCGAAGGCGGCGGTGCCGGTGTTGATGGAGGTGACGTCGATGGTCAGTTCCACCTTGCCGCTCTTGCCGGCCTTGTCGAATTGCACCGAGCCATCCTTCTTGTCGAAGCGGCCGCGGTTGACCGAGGCACCGAAGTGGCTGATCTCGAAGGTCGCGAAAGTATGGGTCGGGTCGATCGCGTAGGTAGCGGTCTGGGCTTGGGCGGCGCCCACCAGCAGGGTGGCAGCGGCGGCAACAGCAAAAGCGAACTTGGATTGGCGCATGGGAAAGACTCCTCGTTTGAAGGGTTGAAAAAAGGATTACAGCTTGCCCACGCCAGTGAGCGCGAGCTTGAACTTGACCTGCACGTCGTCGGCCACCATGGAGGTGTCAGACCACTCGTTCTCGCCGATCTTGAAAGCCAGGCGTTTGAGCGAGAAGGTGCCCGTGGCCGTGGTGGCCGCGCCATTTTGCGTCAGCGTCACCGGCACCACCACGTCGCGGCTCAAGCCCTTGATGCTGAGCTTGCCGGCCACTTCAAACTTGCCGGCACCCAGCCCCTTGACACTGCTGGACTGGAAGGTGGCCTGCGGGAACTTGGGCACATTGAACCAGGTGGGCTTGGGCAGTTCGGCATCGGTCTCGGGCACACCCAGGGTGGCGCTGCCGGTGTCCACCGTGAAGGCAATCTTGCTGGTGTCGGGCTTGGCGGGGTTGAAGCTGATCTGCGCATCAAACTTCTTGAAGCGGCCCTCGACCGGTACGCCCATCTGCTTGCTGACGAAAACGATCTCGCTTTGCGCCGGCACCAGCTTCTGCTGGGCCAGCACCGTGCCGGCGCCGCCGAGTGCGGCCAGCACCAGCAGCAGACGGGATGCGGATTGAATGAGGTTCATGACAACTCCTTGGGGAAAATTCAACGACGGCCCGGCAACATGCGCAGGAGCAGGCCGTCGCGGTCGATCAACTGATGCTTGAGCGCTGCCGCCACATGCAGCAGCACCAGCGCGGCCATGGCAAAGGCACTGAACTTGTGCCAGGGCTTGATCAGTTCAGCCAGCGCCTTGTCGGCCGATACGAAATCGGGCAGGGGCAGCACACCGAACAGCACGATGGGAAAACCGGCCGCCGAGCTGTAGGCCCACCCCAGCAAGGGCACAGCAAAAAACAGCACGTACAGCGCATGGTGCGTGCCATGGTACGCCCAGTGCTGCCAGCGCGGCATGGCGGCGGCCATCGCGTCGGGGAGTGCCGGCGGACGATGCGTCAGGCGCCACAGCAAACGCAGCAACGACAGCGTGAGGATCGTGACACCAGCCCACTTGTGCCAGTTGTAGAGCTTGAGGCGCTGCGGTGAAAACGGCAGGTCGGTCATGTACACGCCGACGATGAAGAGGCCAATCAGGGCGAGGCCGAGCAGCCAGTGCAGCACGATGGCGACACCGCTGTAGCGCTTTGGGGAAATGTTGCTGGATGGCATGGACGCAAGTCTAGGCTGCGAGCGATTCCCTGTTTTTGAATAGTGTTGTTGACTGAGTTCAAAAAAATTGAATTTAAACACTGTCTCAAGCGTGTGCTACGGGTAACTCGTCCCAACAGGTCGTGTAGCGCGGGGAGCGATGTTCCTGCTTCATTGACCACACGCGCTGTGTGCCGCCCAGCCCGGCACTGGCTACAAAAACCGTGTCCTGACCGTAGCGCTGGTTCAGGCGGTCGAGCACGTCGCTCAGGCGCGCGCCATGCCGCTGCGCCGGTGTGCACGCCTCAAACCCGAGTTCGCCCTGCTGCACCAGGCCGGCCTGCAGGTCCAGCAACAACACCCCGGCCTTGGCATAACTGAACCCAGGCCGGTAGGCAGCGCGCAGGCCTGCAAGTGCGGCACGCACGATGGCCCCCGTCTCGCCGCTCGGCCGCAGCAGCGGCATCACGCTGGCGCGCGAATACTGCGGCGCCTGCCGGAACGGGCTGGTGCGGATGTAGGTCATCACCTGCGCGGCCGCACCGTGCTGGCGCCGCAGCTTCTCGGCCGCGCGGCTGGCAAACACGGTGACCGCCTCCTCCAGATCGGGCAATGCCGTCACTGGTTGGCCAAAGGAACGGGTCACGGCAATCTGCTGTTTGCCATGGCCGCCCTCCTCCAGCCCGATGCTGGCCGTTCCCTGCAGCTCACGCACCGTGCGTTCCAGCACCACCGACCAGCGACGCCGGACCACGGCGGGGTCGAGTTGTGCCAGATCGAGCGCACTGTGAAGACCGCAGGCCTCAAGCTGGGCCCCCAGCCGCCGGCCGACTCCCCAGACTTCCCCCACCCGGGTCGCCGCCAGGACCGCCTGCAACGCCCCGGGCGACAGGTCGCCCAGGTTGCAGACCTGCGCCAGCTGCGCCGGGTAGCGCCCGGGCTGCTGCGCGGTGGTCTTGGCAATGTGATTGGCCAGCTTGGCCAGCGTTTTGGTGGGCCCGATGCCAATGCCGCTGGGAATGCCGACCCATTGCAGCAGCTGCTCGCACATGCGGTGGCCGCGTTGCGTCAGGTCGCCGCCCACGCCCGCCAGATCGACAAAGCACTCGTCGATGGAGTAGACCTCCTGCTGTGCCCCCAGGGTGGCCAGCAGGCTCATCATGCGGTCGGACATGTCGCCATACAGTGCAAAGTTGGCCGACAGCGCCACCAGACCATGTCGCTGCACCAGCGGCCGGAGCTGGTACCAGGGTGCCCCCATACGGATGCCCAAGGCCTTGGCCTCATTGCTGCGCGAGATGGCACAGCCGTCGTTGTTGCTCAGCACCACCACCGGCCGCCCGTTCAGGTCGGGCCGGAACACACGTTCGCAGCTCACATAGAAGTTGTTGCCGTCGATCAGGGCGTACATGGCAAGGTCTCAGACGGCAAACTGCCGGATGGCCGCCGTGACCACACCCCAGATCTCCAGGCTCTGCCCGGGTGCCGGCACGATGTCGGCAAACGCCGGATTGGCGGCCTGCAGCCGCACGCTGGCGCCACGCCGTATCAGGGTCTTGACCGTGAACTCGCCTTCCAGCACAGCCACCACGATCTGCCCATGCCGCGGCGGGAGGGCCCGGTCCACCACGAGGATGTCGTTGTCGAAGATGCCGGCCTCGACCATCGAGATCCCGCGGGCACGCAGCAGGAACGTGGCCTGGGGGTGGCTGATGAGTTCCCGGGTCAGGTCGATCGGCTGCGCCCCGAGGTCTTCGGCCGGTGACGGGAAACCGGCCCGCACACTGCCCACCAGGGGCGGCATGCCTTGCTCCGGCAAGCTCATGAAAATCGGGGAACTTACGGAATGAATACTGATCATATGTACAGTATAGATTCCATAAGGCCTCCGTGACCGACCGGTCATCACCCTCATGGAACTCAAGGATTAGCACTCTCTTGGTTTGAGTGCTAATATTAGAAATATGACGACAAGGAGTTCTGGTATGACCACTCAAACTGGAGTTTCCGCTTCCGCACTGACGGTGGCCAACCCGTGGGCACTCGTGCCATCGCTGGGCAACCTGGATGCCTACATCACGGCCGCCAACCGCCTGCCCATGCTCACCCAAGAGGAAGAGCAGGAGTTTGCCCGCAAATTCCGCGACAGCGGAGACATTGAGGCCGCCGGTAAGTTGGTGCTCTCTCACTTGCGTTTGGTGGTCTCAGTTTCACGCCAGTACTTGGGCTACGGTCTGCCACACGGCGACCTGATCCAGGAAGGCAATATCGGCCTGATGAAGGCCGTCAAACGCTTCGACCCCGACCAGGGCGTGCGTCTGGTGAGTTACGCGCTGCACTGGATCAAGGCCGAAATCCACGAGTACATCCTGAAGAACTGGCGCATGGTCAAGGTCGCGACAACCAAGGCCCAGCGCAAGCTGTTCTTCAATCTGCGCTCCAAGAAGCAGGGTTACAAGGCCGACGCTGCGGCAGCCGATGCGGCCACCCACCGCGAAACCTTGAGCGAGTACGAGATCGACCTGATGGCGCGCGAGCTGAACGTCAAGCGCGAGGAAGTCATCGAGATGGAAACCCGCCTGTCGGGTGGCGACGTCATGCTCGACCCCGGTCCGGCCGATGACGGCGAGGAAGCTTTTGGCCCGATCGCCTACCTGGCCGATGCCAGCCACGAGCCGACCGCCATGATCGAAGCGCACCAGCGCGACGTGCTGGCCAGCGACGGCATCGCCGCTGCGCTGGACGTACTGGACCCGCGCAGCCGTCGTATCGTGGAGGAGCGCTGGCTCAAGGTCAACGACGACAACTCGGGCGGCATGACGCTGCACGAGCTGGCCGCCGAGTACGGTGTGAGTGCCGAGCGCATTCGCCAGATCGAAGTGGCCGCCATGAAGAAGATGAAGGCCGCGTTGGCAGAATACGCCTGACGATCTGGCGACCCCCAGGCAGAAAACGGTACGTTACTTCTGCTGCAGCAGAAGCTTGATGTCGGACGCCATGGCCGGCGCTCCGCTGCCGTAACGCGTGTACAGCCGCAGCCGGCCTTGCGTATCGTAGATGTAGCTGCCCGCCGAATGGTCCATGGTGTAGCTGGTCGGCGTCTTGCCTTCGACCTTCTTGTAATAGACCTTGTAGTCCTTGGCCAATGCGGCCAGCTTCTCGGGTGAGGCCGCGTAGAGCGCGAGGAAGGTCGGGTCGAAGTTGGCCATGTAGGCCTTCAGCATGTCGGGCGTGTCACGCGCCGGGTCCACCGTGACGAACAGGCCTTGCAGCTTGTCGCCATCGGCGCCCAGCAGCTTCTTGACTTCCACCAGCTCGGTCATGGAGGTCGGGCAGACGTCCGGGCACTGGGTGTAGCCAAAGAACAGCACCACGATCTTGCCGCGGAAGTCCTGCAGGCTGCGCGGCTGGCCGTTGTGGTCGGTCAGTTGGAAGTCCTTGGCATAGTCGGCGCCGGTCACGTCGATTGCGGAAAATTGCGGCTTGTTGTCGGAGCATGCACTCAAAAAGCCAATAACCCCCGTCAATACAGCGCCAGACGCTATCAATTTAAGAGTATTTCGTTTGCTCATGGTGCTCACAGCAGGTAATGGTCCAGCAGCAGTGCCGCGAACAGCACGCTCAAGTGGATGAGTGAAAAGCGGAAGGTCTTGCGCGCCAGCTCGTCCGAGTAGTGGCGCCACAGCTTGAAAGCATAAAAGAAGAAACCGATGTTCAGCACGACGGCCGCCGCCAGGTAGATCCAGGAGCTCATGCGGTAGACAAAGGGCATCAGGCAGGCGGCAAACAGGATCAGCGTGTAGAGCAGGATCTGCAGGCGCGTGAACGCGTTGCCATGCGTCACCGGCAGCATGGGCAGGCCGGACTTGCGGTAGTCCTCCACGCGGTACAGCGCCAGCGCCCAGAAGTGCGGTGGTGTCCACAGGAAGATGATGAGGAAAAGAATCAGCGCTTCCGGTCCGACATCACCCGTCATGGTGGACCAACCCAGCACCGGCGGCATGGCGCCTGAGGCGCCGCCGATCACGATGTTCTGCGGCGTCAGCGGCTTGAGGATGACGGTGTAGATCACCGCGTAGCCGACGAAGGTGGCAAAGGTCAGCCACATCGTCAGCGGGTTGACCCAGACGTACAGCAGCGCGGAGCCGGCGGCACACAACACGGCCGAGAACAGCAGGGTCTGCACATCGCTCAACTCGCCTTTGGCGGTCGGCCGCCAGGCGGTACGTTTCATCTTGGCATCGATGCCTTTTTCCACGATGCAGTTGAAGGCCGCAGCAGCCCCTGCCACCAGCCAGATGCCCACGCTGCCGATCAGCATCAGGCGCAACTCGGCCCAGCCCGGCAGGCCAGGTACCGCCAGCACCATGCCGATCAGGGCACAGAACACGATGAGCTGCACCACCCGCGGTTTGGTCAGCGCATAGAACTGGCTGAACACGGAAGATCGGGGGGAAAGGGATTGGGCGCTCATGCAGCGATACTCGAAACAGAAGGGGAAGCGGTGGCAGCCTGACGGGAAGAACGCGTGGTCGCCAGACTCCAGGTCAACACCACCACCAGGGCGGCTGCGCCGCCGGTGTGCAAGACGGCCGCCAGCAACGGCCAGTCCAGCACCACATTGCTCAAACCGGTCAGGAACTGCAGCAGCAGCAAGGTGGCCAGCCAGTTCGCTGGCCGACGCAGGGCCGGCTCGGCACGCAGGCGCCATGCCAATGTGGCCAGCACGGCAATGACAAGGTAAGCCATGAGCCGGTGCACGTAGTGGATGGCCGTGAGCGCGGCGAAACTGATGTGCTGGCCGTCGCCGGTCAGGCCCAGTTCACGCCACAGCTCGAAACCTTGCACGAAATTCATCTCAGGCCACCAGCTGGCCTGGCAGGCTGGGAATTCGGTGCACGCCAGCACAGCGTAGTTGGTGCTGACCCAGCCCCCCAGCGCCACCTGCAGCCACAACAGGACCAGGCCCAGCCCCAGCAGGCGGCGCAGCACCGGACTCACAGCCACAACGCTGGAGGCGTTGTGCCTTTGCGCATAACGCACGGCCTGGACGCACAGCAGTGCCAGCAACAGCAGGCCCCCGAGCAGGTGCAAGGTGACGATGGCAGGAAACAATTTCATGGTGACCGTGAGTGCCCCGAACGCACCCTGGACACACACCCAGAGCAGGGTCAGCGTGGGCCACCAGGGACTGATGCCTGTGCGCCGGTCCTGGCGGCGACGGTCGAGCCAGCTCACGACGGCCAGCACCAGAATCAGCACACCGACGGTGGTGGCGAGATAGCGATGGATCATCTCGACCCAGGCCTTGCCGTGCGTCACCGGGCCGGTGGGCATGGCCTGCTGTGCTGCCGAGATCTCGGCATGCGCCCCCACCGGGCTGGCATTGCCATAACAACCCGGCCAGTCCGGGCAGCCGAGGCCGGAATCCGTCAGACGCGTGAAGGCGCCGAACAGGACCAGATCGAAGGTCAGGAACAAGGTCAGCACCGTCAAGGCCTGCAAGCGGCTTGCCCGCGTGGCCTGCCGGTTGCGCAGCCAGACCCAGGCCAGCGGCCCGAGGGCCAGCACCACACCCGTCAGCATGAGCCAGATGACGGGCGACAGATCGTAAAGCGCTGCGGCGTTCATGCGGGTTTACCTTCCGGCCTGATCCCACGAATTGGAGGCACGCATCAGGCGCTCCAGGTCGCGTTTGGCCTGGGCCGCGGTGGCCACGTCCAGGTTGGCCGGAAAACGCATCATCAGGTTGCCCAGCGGGTCAACAAGGTACAAATGCTCGGTGATGGCATGCCTCGCCGCCGGTGTCAGCCAGCGATCCAGCACATCCGGCGGCACGCGCAGCACTGTGGCCTCCTTCAGGCCGGGCAGCAGCTCCGGCGCCACGGGCTGCGCATCGTTGACGAGCCAGACCCGGTCAATGCGGTCTTTGTCCTTGCCCAGCCCTTCGCGCAGCTGGCGCTGCAGGTAGAGTTGCTGTACGCAAGCCGCCTGGCAGTTGCCGCCCCCCACGCTCAGCAGCAGCCACTGCCCCTTGAGCTCGGCCAGACTGACCGTCTTGCCATCCAGACCTGCGCCGGCCTGCTCGGGCAGCGGTCGCTGCGGGTCGATCAGTTCACCAAAATTGCGCCGCCCCTCCGGCCGGATCACGTAGTAGGTGAAGTAGGAGGCCACCACGGGTGCGGCACACACCAACATCACGGCGATCATCTTCCAGCGGCCAAGACGGGTACGCCGTGCCTCCTCCGCCATGGCCTGCCCTGGCTCGGGCAGGGAATACACGGTCAGCCCCAGCGGGTGATCGCCACCCGCATCAGACGTTTTTGCGTTGGAAGAATCTTCTGACAATTTGGAACCAGACATAAAGTACTGCAATCAGGGCACAGAGCCCAAACCATTGGAAAGCGTAGCCGTAGTGTTTGTCGACGCCGGTATTGCCGGGCGGCCAGTCGCGCGCCAGTCCGTCGGCGGCGGCATCGGTCTGCTGGATCGACACGGCCGCCAGCGGCAATCCCGTCTCAACCCTGAACTGCGCCAGATCGAGATTCTGCCGGATCGGCCCCACCTCGGCTGCCCCCAGCTCATAGAGCTTGCCCGGCGGCGGGACAATCCGCCCCGTCACGGTGACCGGCCCGGCGGGTGTTTCGACCGCAGGAACGCGGCTGCGGTCCTCAAAGTTGCGCGGCACCCAGCCACGCTGCACCAGCACGGCAACATCGCTGCCCTCAAGGCGCAGCGGTGTGACCACAAAGAAACCGACCCGCCCGTTCATCTGGCGGTTGTCCAGGAACACCGTCCGCTCGGCCAGCCAGTGCCCACGCGCCACCATGCGGCGATGCAGCAGCGCGTCTGGTGCGACCTCACCGCGCAAGGTGGCGCCATCCAGCACAGGCTCTGCCAAGCGTGCCTCCATGCTCGCCTGCAAGGCCTCCTTGGCCGCGGCCCGGGACAGCTGCCAGCGCCCGAGCGAAGCCGTGGTGGCAACCGCCAGCAGCGCCAGCAATGTGATCAACCAGAACCGGATGCGCTCATTCATACGTGCAGTCACGCGATAATCTCGCTCATGAAATACCTGATTGCCCTTGCCTTCCTGGCCATCATCGCCAGCCTGGGTTCTGCCCTGTTCTTCATGATGAAGGACGGCCGCGACGGCAAGCCCAAGAGCAACAACATGGCCCGCGCCCTTGCCTTGCGGGTCGGCTTCTCGATCCTGATCTTTCTCTGCATCCTGATCGCGTGGAAGCTCGGCTATATCCAACCCACCGGCATTCCTGCCGGAAAATAACCATCTCAAACAAAAACAAAAGCCGCTTCATGCGGCTTTTGTTTTTATTGCCACACCACCTGGGCGTAGCGAGCGGGATGCAGTGCTAGGCGGACGGAGCGCAGAAACCGGAACGTACCTTGGGGTACGACCGAGGATTCCGACAGGAAGGGGGAGGGGCCCCTTCCATTCCCCTAAGGCCCAACGACGCAATGCGCCCGCGCAGTAGCCCCTTACATCCAGTAGACGAGGATGTACAGGCCCAGCCACACCACGTCCACGAAGTGCCAGTACCAGGCTGCACCTTCGAAGCCGAAATGGCGCTCAGCGGTGAAGTGGCCTTTTTGCAGACGCAGGGTGATGAACAACAGCATCAGCATACCGACCAGCACGTGGAAACCGTGGAAACCGGTCAGCATGAAGAAAGTCGAGCCGTAGATGCCGGAGGTCAGCTTGAGGTTCAGCTCGCTGTAGGCGTGTGCGTACTCATACCCCTGCACGAACAGGAAGGTGATGCCCAGCAGCACGGTGATCCACATGAAGCCGATGGTCTTGCTGCGGTTGCCATCACGCAGGGCGTGGTGGGCGATCGTCAGCGTCACGCCGGAGCTCAGCAGCAGGGCGGTGTTGATGGTCGGCAGCCAGAACGGGCCCATGGTCTGGAAGGGCTCGATGATGCCGGCCGGCGAAGCCGTCACGCCAGCAGCCACACTCGGCCAGACTGCCTTGAAGTCGGGCCAGAGCAAGGCGTTGTCCAGGCTGCCCAGTGCCGGCACCGAATGGGCGCGTGCCCACCACAGAGCGGTGAAGAAGGCACCGAAGAACATGACTTCGGAGAAGATGAACCAGGTCATGCTCCAGCGGTACGACAGGTCGATCTTGTGACCGTACTGACCGCCTTCGCTCTCGGACACGGCATCACGGAACCACTGGTAAAGCACCACCAGCCACCAGGCCATGCCGGCGAACAGGGAGTACTTGCCCCATTCGGCGCCATTGACCCATTGACCGGCGCCCAGGATGACGAAGAACAGGCCGATCGCAGCCATGACGGGATGGCGTGAGGGGCCGGGCACGAAGTAGTACGGGGTGCCGCCGTGTGTTGTCGAACTCATTTTTGCTCCATTCCTTCCGGTTCTCTTCAATGTCTCGGGTCAACGGTCGCGGCTTACTTGGCCACGATCCAGTTCACCAATGCAATCAAACTCACTACAAAAATCAAAGCGCCAGCAATCCCCACCACGATGATGTGGAAAGGGTTCAGGCGACCGATGTCTTCCTGAAAGCTGCTGTTCTTGCGAACACCAATAAACGACCAGGCCACGGCCTTGACCGTGTGCCAGAACGAGCCCTTGGGCATGGCGTTCTTGCCAGGGGGGGTGTGGCTCATGCCCCCACTCCCGAGGGCAGACGGGCCACGGTCTTGCCAGAGGTCGATCCGGGTGCGGGCGGCGTCTTGCTGCCCACTTCAAAGAAGGTGTAGGACAGGGTGATGGTCGTTACGTCCTTCGACAGCTTGGGATCGATCACAAACGCAACCGGCCATTCCTTCTTCTCACCCGGCTCCAGCGTGTACTCGTTGAAGCAGAAGCATTCCAGCTTGTTGAAGTGGGCCGAGGCCTGCCGCGGCGCATAACTCGGGATGGCCTGCGCCGACATGCGGCGGTCCTGCACGTTCTGGAATTCGTACATCACCGTCGCCAACTCGCCAGGGTGCACCTGAAGCGAGCGCTTGGCCGGCCGGAAACTCCAGGGCCCGCGCGCATTGGCATCGAACTCCACCGTGATGGTGCGGCTCATGTCGACCTGTGTGTTCGCCGGCAAGGTGGCCCGGCCACCGCGGATGTCACGCTCGCCAAGCGCCAGAATGTTGATGCCCAGGGCCTCACAGAGATGCTTGTAGATCGGGACCAGCGCGTAGCCGAAGCCGAACATGCCGGCCGCAACCACGACCAGCTTGCCCACCATCTTGACGTTTTCGGTCCGCAAGCTCATGTTGGCTGCTTACTTGCCGAGCAGGACCATCTTGGCCATGAAACCGAAGAAGAACACCAGCACCACCGACAGCAGAATCAGTGCCATCTTGAGATTGGCTTTCTTTTGCTCTTGCGATTTCATGGCTTGCGCTCCAGACGATTTCGATCAGCCGATCACGCGGGTTGCCGTGGCATCCAGCTTCGGAGGATTCTCGAAGGTGTGGAACGGGGCCGGGGACGGCACTTCCCACTCGAGGCCTTCAGCGGCTTCCCAAGGCTTCTGGGCAGCTTTCACGCCCTTGCCGCGCATGGTCGGAACCACGACGAACAGGAAGAAGTAGACCTGCGCCAAACCGAAGCCGAAGGCGCCCACGGATGCGATGGCGTTGAAGTCAGCGAACTGCATCGGGTAGTCGGCATAACGACGCGGCATGCCGGCCAGACCCAGGAAGTGCATCGGGAAGAAGGTGATGTTGAACGAAATCAGCGACCACCAGAAGTGGATCTTGCCGCGCGTCTCGTTGTACATCACACCAGTCCACTTCGGGCTCCAGTAGTAGAAACCGGCGAACAGGGTGAACAGCGAACCGGCCACCAGCACGTAGTGGAAGTGGGCCACGATGTAATAGGTGTCCTGGATCTGGATGTCGATCGGGGCCACGGCCGGGATCAGGCCGGTGAAGCCGCCCATGGTGAACACGAAGATGAAGCCGATGGCAAACAGCATCGGGGTTTCAAACGTCATCGAACCGCGCCACATGGTGGCCAGCCAGTTGAAGATCTTCACGGCCGTCGGCACCGCAATCAGCATGGTGGCGTACATGAAGAAGAGCTGGCCCGTCACCGGCATGCCGGTGGTGAACATGTGGTGAGCCCACACGATGAAGGACAGGATGGCGATCGAAGACGTGGCGTACACCATGGAGGCGTAACCGAACAGCTTCTTGCGGGCGAATGCCGGCACGATCTGGCTGATGATGCCGAAGGCCGGCAAGATCATGATGTACACCTCGGGGTGGCCGAAGAACCAGAAGATGTGCTGGTACATCACCGGGTCACCGCCACCGGCGGGGTTGAAGAAGCTGGTGCCGAAATGGCGGTCCGTCAGCGTCATGGTGATGGCGCCAGCCAGCACCGGCATCACGGCGATCAGCAGGTAGGCGGTGATCAGCCAGGTCCAGCAGAACATCGGCATCTTCATCAGCGTCATGCCGGGCGCGCGCATGTTCAGGATGGTCACGATGATGTTGATCGAACCCATGATCGAGCTGGCACCCATGATGTGCATGGCAAAAATGCCGGCGTCCATCGAAGGGCCCATCTGCAGGGTCAGCGGTGCATAGAGCGTCCAGCCGGCGGCGGGTGCGCCACCCGGCATGAAGAACGAACCGGCCAGCATGACACCGGCAGGAATCAACAGCCAGAAGCTGAAGTTGTTCATGCGGGCAAACGCCATATCGGAGGCGCCAATCTGCAGCGGAATCATCCAGTTGGCGAAGCCGACGAAGGCCGGCATGATGGCGCCGAACACCATGATCAGACCATGCATGGTGGTGAGCTGGTTGAACAGCTCAGGGTTCACCACCTGCAGACCGGGCTGAAACAGCTCGGCACGGATCAGCAGCGCCAGAATGCCGCCGATCATCAACATGGTGAAGCTGAACAGCAGGTACAGCGTACCGATGTCCTTGTGGTTGGTCGCAAAGACCCAGCGCCGCCAGCCCGTGGGGGCGTGGTGATGGTCGTCATGGGCGTGATCGTGATGGTCTAGAACGGCACTCATCCTGATTTCCTTCTCAATACTTCTATGCGTGTGACGACTGGTTATTTGCGAGCAGTCTTGACCTCAGCCGGCTGAACCAGCTGGCCGGTCTTGTTGGACCAGTTGTTCTTGGTGTAGGTGATCACAGCTGCGATCTCGGTGTCGCTGAGCTGCTTCCAGGAAGGCATGGTGCCGTTGTTCTGGCCATTGAGCAGCACGGCAATCTGCTTGCTCTTGTCTTCGTCCAGCACCACAGCAGCGCCGTCCAGCGGCTTGATCGGGCCAGCGCCCTTGCCGTTGGCCTGGTGGCAGGCAGCGCAGTTGGCGGCATAGACCTTCTCGCCGCGCTTGGCCAGGTCGTCCAGCGTCCAGACCTTGTTCGGATCATCCGCCTTGGCGGCCAGCTTCTTCTTCTCGCCGTCCACCCACTTGGAATAGTCTTCTGCCGACAGCACCTTCACGTGGATGGGCATGTAGGCGTGTTCCTTGCCGCACAACTCGGCGCACTGGCCATAGAAGTCGCCGGTCTTCTCGGCGCGGAACCAGGTGTCGCGCACGAAGCCGGGGATGGCGTCCTGCTTGATGCCGAAGGCCGGCACCATGAAGGCGTGGATCACGTCGTTGGCGGTGGTGATGATGCGCACCTTCTTGCCCACCGGCACCACCAGCGGGTTGTCCACCTTCAGCAGGTAGTTGTCGGTGGCCGGCGGCTTGCCCGATTCGGACATGGCGCGATGGGATGCATCCAGCGTGGACAGGAAGCCAATGCCTTCGCCCTCGCCCTTGAGGTAGTCGTAACCCCATTTCCACTGGTAGCCCGTGGCCTTGATGGTCAGGTCGGCGTTGCTGGTGTCCTTCATGGCCACCACCATCTTGGTCGCCGGCAGCGCCATCAGGATCACGATGATGAAGGGAACGATCGTCCAGACGATTTCAACCGTGACGGACTCGTGGAAGTTGGCAGCCTTGTGGCCCACCGACTTGCGGTGCTTCCAGATGGAATAGAACATGACGCTGAACACAGCGACAAAAATCACAGCACACAGGATCAGCATGAACCAATGCAGCCAGTGCAGCTCTTCAGCGATCTTGGTTGCCGGGGGATGGAGGTTCAGCTGGTTGACGGCCGGGCCGCCGGGCAGGTCATTCACCGCATGAGCCACCGTGAATGCTGCTGTGCCAGCCCATGCACTTGCCGCGAGCAGCAGTGAAGTCAATTTATTAGAAATGCTCTTCATCATGTTCACTTCTTCAATGTCTTAATTAATCCAAGACTGCCCAGGCTCGCCGGACATGCGGCTTTTTTGGCCCACGCGACCGCTGCCAATCAACAGCAGGCAGCAATGCACCCGTTGAAAACCTAATTTCAGCAACTACTTATTGTAGCCCAGCGTTTTACGTCAACCGGCAGGTGTTGATCTCGATCAAAGACCCGGCTCTTTTGGTTTGCGCTGGCGCAAAGTCTGCCGCATTTCTTCCAGCGACAATGCGGTCTCGGCAGCCACCGGAATGCGTGGCTGTGGCTTGAAGGCATGGCCATAGATGATCTCGAAGGTCAGCTTCAGCCGCCCGTCCTGCGCCGGGTCGGCCAGTTGCTGCAATGCCTGGTGCAGCCGCTCGCGCCAGCCGCGGCCACGCAGGCCGGGGAAACGCTGCGGATGCAGGTTGCGCCCCAGTTCGCGCAGCTCCTGCAGCAGGCGCTGCGGCGTCTCGAAGGTCAGCTCGATACGCTCCATGTCCATCACCGGCTCGGCAAACCCGGCCTGCACCAGCATGTCGCCCCAGTCATGCATGTCGGTGAACTCGTGCGATGGCGCCGGCCAGCCCAGCACCTGGTACAGCGCACGCAACTCACGCAGCGTGTCGGGCCCGAGGCAGGAGAACATCAGGAAACCGTCGACCGCCAAGGCCTCATGCCAGCGCGCCAGCAGCGCCTGCGGATCGGCCGCCATGTGCAGTGCCATATTGGCCCACAGCATCTGGGCCGCCCCGCGCGGCGGCACCGCGCCATAGCGCAGCCCACCGCGCCAGCGGGCCGGATGCCACCACGGTTTTGCTATATTTTTAATAGCACCTTGCGCAATCTCCTCGGGGGACAAGGCCAGAAAACATTCGGAACCCGGGTAACGGCGCTGCAGCAGCGCCTGTGCCTGCAGGCCACCGCGTTGTGGCTCCCAGTGCACCCAGTTCTGCGGCTGGCGCATGATCCAGGCCAGCCGCTCCTCCATGCGACGCGCCACTTCCTCGTGCAGCCAGGGCGAATCGGACAGCGGCAGCCGCTGCCAGCGTGCGGCAGCTAGGGGATCGATGGTGGGAGGACGTTCGGTGGTCATGGTCGGGTCGATAGCGTCACGAGTATATTGACTCCATGTTCCGCCGCCTGTTCGACACCGTGTCCAGTGCGCTCCCCAGCCAGTGCGTGATCTGCCATGCCTGGCCGGCCCAGCCGGTGTGCCACGGCTGCGTCACCCGTTTCGCCCAGCCGCAGCCGCGCTGCCAGACCTGCGCCCTGCCGGTACCGGCCGGCATCAGCCGCTGCGGCGCCTGCCTCAAGTCACCCCCGCCGCTCGACACCTGCCTGAGCGCCGTCGCTTATGCCTATCCCTGGAGCGAGCTGATCGCACGCTACAAGTTCGGTGACGTGCCGGGCTGGTCGGCCACCCTGGCCGGCTTGCTGCGCAGCATGCCCTGGGTCGAACCGGCGCTGGAGGCCGCCGACCTGGTCCTGCCGGTGCCGCTGTCGCGCCAGCGGCTGCAACAGCGCGGCTACAACCAGGCCTGGGAACTGGCGCACCAGCTGGCACCAGGCAAAGCCAACCCCGACCTGCTGTTGCGCATCCGTGACACCCCGCCGCAAAGCGCGCTGCCACGCGCCGAGCGCCTGCGCAATGTCAAAGCAGCCTTCGCCGTCGACCCACTGCGCCAGACCGAGGTGCGTGGCAAGCGTGTGGTGCTGATGGACGACGTCATGACCAGCGGCGCCTCGCTGTTTGCCGCGGCACAAGCCCTGCGCGACGCCGGCGCTGCCCACATCACTGGGCTGGTACTGGCGCGGACGGAATGAAGAAATAGAGCCCCCACGCTCACCCACTGCGTGTGGCTCGCTGCCCCCCCGAGGGGGCCACGTTTCGCCTTGGGACGGCCCGGCGGCGAAACAGCCCCCACGCTCACCCACTGCGTGTGGCTCCCTGCCCCCAGGCGCAGGCTTGCCCGGCGCTCTGCTTGGGCTTGGGGCCGCGTTTTGCCTTGGGACGGCCCGGCGGCAAAACAGCCCCACGCCCGCCAGCGACAATAGGCGCATGTTCCATATTGTCCTGGTCGAACCCGAGATCCCGCCCAACACCGGCAACGTCATCCGTCTGGCGGCCAACACCGGCTGCACCTTGCACCTGATCGAGCCGCTGGGCTTTTCGATGGACGACAAGCACATGCGCCGCGCCGGGCTGGACTACCACGAGTACGCCGAGGTCAAACGCCATGCCGACTGGCCAGCCTTCCTGGCCAGCGAGCAGCCCCGGCCCGAGCGCATGTTCGCGCTCACCACACGCGGTACGCGCTTCGTGCACGACGTGCACTTCGAGCCCGGTGACTGGCTGGTGTTCGGCGCCGAAACGCGCGGCCTGTCAGAGGCGGTACGTGCCGCCTTCGCGCCCGGTCAACAGCTGAAGTTGCCGATGCGCGCCGGCCAGCGCAGCCTCAACCTGTCGAACGCCGTCGCAGTAACGGTGTTCGAGGCCTGGCGCCAGAACGGCTTCAAAGCAGATTAAGCCCGCTCAGGGATAACGCCGAGCGATCGACTCGGCCACGCACACCGGCTTCGGTGCGCCTTCGCGCTCGATCGTGACTTCCCAGGTCATCTGCATGCCGTTGTTGTCGATCGGCTCGCACTGCAACAGCTTCATGCGCGCACGCAGCCGGCTGCCCACCGGCACCGGCGCCATGAAACGTACCCGGTTCAGGCCGTAGTTCACGCCCATGCGCGATTCGACGAGCTCCATCGTCGTCTCGAAGAACTGCGGCAACAACGACAGGGTAAGAAAGCCGTGCGCGATCGGACCACCAAAGGGGCCGGCCTTGGCTTTCTCGACATCGATGTGGATCCATTGGTGGTCACCGGTCGCCTGGGCGAACTGGTTGACCTGCTCCTGCGTGATAGTGAGCCAGTCGCTGACCGCGACCTCCTGCCCCACCAGCGCCGGAAACTCCTTGAGGGATTGGAAGGTTTTCATGTCAACCACTGTAGCGGTGCAACCCACGCGCTGGCTGTCATGCGTGCGACGCGAAGGAAGTTCTCAGGCATCGAGCCAGCGGCAGATACCCTGCCACTGCTCCAGGTCCTTCTCCACCCGGCTGGGTGCCACGTCAAACAGGGTCAGGCCGTGTGCCGCCAGATGGATGTAGTTCTGCGTGTCGCGCAGGTAACCCAGCACCGGTAAGCGCAGGCTTTCGACGAATTCGCGCAGCTTGTCGGCAGCAATGGTGCGGCCATCCACGCGCATGCCGACAATGCCGATCTGCAAACCCGGGTGGCGGTGCTGCTGCAGCTGGTCGAGAAAAGTCCGGGTGGCGAAGATGTCGAACACGCTGGGCTGCAGCGGCACGATCACCTTGTCGGCGTGGCGCAGAACATCCTTCATGTGCGAACCCTTGAGCCCGCCGGGGGTGTCGAGCACCACATGGGTGGTGCCCTTGGGCGGCTTGCCCAAGCGGTCCTCGCCCACGTCCCAGGTGGCAATCGGGCGCGCCGTGGGCGGCCGCAGGCCCAGCCACAGGCGTGAAGACTGCTGGCGATCGGCATCACCCAGCATCACCTTATGTCCCTTGCTGGCAAAGTACCCCGCCACATTGGTGGACAGGGTGGACTTTCCAACCCCCCCCTTGGGATTGGCAACCACGACAACTGGCATCTCGTGCTCCTTGAAGTCTGACCGAGCCCTATGTTAGCGTAGGGCCATGGAACACACGCCCGGCTGGCTCAGCAGCACATTGATTTACCTCGGCGCCGCCGTCTTCGCCGTCCCCTTGAGCAAATACCTCGGTCTGGGCGCCATCATCGGTTACCTGGCCGCCGGCATCGCCATCGGACCCTGGGGCCTGGGGCTGGTCGCCCATGTGGAGGACATCCTGCATTTCGCCGAATTCGGCGTGGTGCTGATGCTGTTCCTGATCGGGCTGGAACTGGAGCCGCGCCGCCTGTGGAGCCTGCGCCGCCCCATCTTCGGCTGGGGCAGCGCCCAGATGCTGGCCTGCAGTGCGGCCCTGTTCATGGCGCTGTATGCCCTCGGCTCGGCGTTTCCCAAACTGCTGGGCGGTTGGGAAACAGCGCTGGTCGCGGCACTGGGACTGGCGCTGTCGTCCACGGCCATCGCGCTGCAGACCATGGACGAGCGCAACCTCCTGCCCACCCCCGGCGGGCAGGCCGGCTTTTCCATCCTGCTACTGCAGGACGTGGCCGCCATCCCGATTCTGGCGCTGCTGCCGCTGCTGGGCAGCGATGGCGGGCTGTTCGCCGCCTCCGACGTGTCCCCCGCGGGCCGGCTGTGGGCGGCCCTCAAGATCATCCTGGTGATCGGCTGCATCGTGCTCGGCGGCCGCTTGCTGTTGCGGCCCCTGCTGCGCTGGATCGCACGCAGCAAGACACCGGAGATCTTCACCGCCGCCTCGCTGCTGCTGGTGGCCAGCATTGCCACCCTGATGCAGAAGGCCGGCCTGTCCATGGCGCTGGGCGCCTTTCTGGCCGGCGTGCTGCTGGCCGAAAGCGAATACCGGCGCGAGCTGGAGACCGACATCGAGCCCTTCAAGGGCCTGCTGCTCGGCCTGTTTTTCATCGCGGTCGGCATGAGCATCGACTTTGATGTGCTGCGCCGCTCGCCCGGCTTGATGGCCGCCATCGTGCTCGGTTTTCTGGCCATCAAGGGCGTGGTGATCTACAGCCTGACGGCCCTCATGCGGGTCCCCGTCCAGGAGCGCCCCGTGTTGACCTTGCTGCTCGCGCAGGGCGGCGAATTCGCTTTTGTCGTGTTCCAGGCCGCCACCGGCGCCCAGGTCCTGTCGCCGGAAACCGCCTCGCTGCTGATCGGCTCGGTCGCCCTGTCCATGCTGCTCAGCCCGCTGTTGCTGGTGGGGCTCGACCGTTACTGGCTGCCCCGGCTGAACCGCAGCAAGGGCCCGGCCATGTCAGAAATCTCGGAGCCGCAGGACGCTCCGGTGCTCATTGCCGGCTTTGGCCGCTACGGCCAGATCATCGCCCGTGTGATGCTGGCAGAAGGCATCCCCTGCACCCTGCTGGACCATGACGCCGACATGATCGAGGCCGCGCGCAGTTTCGGCTACCGCGTGTTCTACGGCGATGCCACCCGGCTTGATCTGCTGCGCATTGCCGGCGCTGCCAGCGCCAAGGTGCTGGTGGTGGCGGTGGACGATCCCGAGCAATCACTCAAGATCGTCGACCTGGCCCGCAAACATTTTCCGCAGCTGCAGATCGTGGCGCGTGCGCGCGACGTCACACACTGGCACAAGCTGCGCGACCACGGTGTGACCCTGGTCGTACGTGAGCTGTTCGAGTCCAGCCTGCGCAGCGCCCGCAGCGTGCTCGAACTGCTCGGCCACGATCCCGCCGAAGTGCGCCAGACCGCACGCCGTTTCCGTCAGCACAATATGGAGCTGTTCGAGAAAATGCGCCCGCACTACAAGGACCAGAGCAAACTGATTGCCGTCATCAAGCAGGGGCGGCAGCAGCTGGAAGAGCAGATGGCGCAGGAACGGGCCCAACGCGCCGAAGCCGCCGGCCAGCCAAGCCAGGGAAAGCCTCAGGCCTGATCAGCGGAACGCATCCCACACCAGCTTGACGCCGGTCATAAACAAGCCGAGGTAGATCAAGCGGTAGAACAGCTGCTGGTTGATGCGCCGCGCCAGCCAGATGCCGCTCCACACGCCAATGGGGGCCAGCGGCAACAACACCAGCGACGTCGCCAGGTTGCGCCAGTCGAGCAGGCCCAGCCAGGCGTAGGGAATCCACTTCGACAGGTTGATGAAGAAGAAAAAGTAGGACAGCGTGGCCGCGAACACCACCGGCGACAGTTTGAGCGGAATCACATAAGCACTGACCGGCGGGCCGCCGGCGTGGGCCACAAAGCTGGTGAAGCCCGACGTGACGGTGAGGATGGCGCCCAGCCAGCGCGGCGGCGGTGCGCTGTCGGCACGCGGCGGGAACAGCAGGCGCTGCGCCAGAAACAGCAGCGTGAAGCCGCCCACGATGCCGGCCACGATATGGGCGGCCAGCACCTTGAACAGCAACGCGCCGATGACCGTGCCCAGCAGGCCGAAGGGCAGCAGGAACTTGAGCAGGCGCTTGTCAAACTCCTTGCGCAAGGCCGCAATGCCCAGCAGGTCCATTACCAGCAAGACCGGCATCAGGATGGCGGCAGCCTGCGGCACCGACACCGCCATGGCCATCAAGGGCACGGCAAGCGAGCCAAAACCCGCGCCGAAGCCGCTCTTGCTGATGCCCAGCAAGAGCACAGCCGGCACGGCCACGGCGTAGAAATACCAGTCGGTGATCAGCGGAAAGTTCATCCGCCGATTGTCGTCGCCCGCAGCACCGGCTTCAGCCCACCCGGGTCTTGAGCTTTTGCAGCGACACCAGCAACTCGCCGATGAACTTGGCCGTGGTCTCGTCGGTCAGCTCGCCCTGCTCGTTGAATTTGCTGGCGCAGTTGCTGATGAAGACCTCGGGTTTGTTGACGACGAAGGCGTTCATGAACACCATCACCTGACGCATGTGGTACTGCACGCGCGCCGTGCCCACCGGGCCCGGGCTGGCGCCCATGATGGCCACCGTCTTGCCGTCGAACGGCGGCTCCGGCGGGCGCGACAGCCAGTCCAGCGTGTTCTTCAGCACGCCCGGAATCGAAAAGTTGTACTCGGGGGTAACGATGAGCACCGCGTCGGCAGCACGCACCTGCGCCTTGAGCGCCGTCACGGCCGCCGGCTCACCGGCAGCACGCACATCGTCGTTGTACATCGGGATCTGCGAAATGTCGGCAATGGATATCTCCATGCCGGCAGGCGCGAGTTTTTGTGCGGCGCGCAGCGCCATGCTGTTGTAGGAGCCCTTGCGCAGGCTGCCTGAAATGCCAAGAACTTTCATGACTTACCTCTTTCAAAAAATACCATCGCGTGGCTGGATCATTCGGCCTTGATGCCGATGTCGCGCACCAGCTTAGTCCAACGCTCGACATCGCGCTTGACCAGGGCCTTGGTCTCGGCCGCGTTCAGTTTCAGCGGCTTGCCGCCGGCCTTGCGGAAGGTCTCCTGCAGATCTGGCTGGGCAATCACGCGCGCCAGGTCCGTGCGCAGGCGCTCCTGCACCTCGGCTGGCGTTTTGCTCGGCACGAAGTAGCCGAACCAGGACTCCAGATCGAGTTGGGCCACACCGCTCTCGTTGATGGTCGGCACCGTTGGGTGCATGGCGTTGCGCTCGGCGCCCGAAACCGCCAGCGCCTTGACGGTGCCGCCATCCACCTGTGCACGCGCCGTGGACGAGAGGTCGAAGAACACATCCACCCGGCCACCCAGCAGGTCCTGGTAAGCCGCCTGCGCGCCGCGGTAGGGCACGTGCACCACGTTGACGCCGGCCAGGTGCCACAGCGCCGCGGCCAGCACGTGCTGGCCCGAGCCGTTGCCGGCCGAGGCATAGGTCAGCTTGCCCGGATTCGCCTTGGCATAGGCCACCACCTCCTTGAGCGAATTGAACGGCAGGTCCTTGCGCGCCATCAGTGTATAGCTGTAGCTCACCGCCAGCCCCACCGGCTCGAAGTCACGCAGGCTGTCGTAAGGCAACTTGTCGTACAGCCCCATGTTGAGCGCGATATTGGAGACCGAGCCCATCAGCAGGGTGTAGCCGTCGGGCGCGGCCTTGGCTGCGGCGTCGGTGCCCACCAGCGTGCCGGAGCCGGGCTTGTTTTCCACCACCACACTCTGGCCCATGAGCTTGCCCAGCCGATCAGCCAGGGCACGCGCCACGAAGTCGAAACCGCCACCGGGCGGCTGCGGCACGATCACGCGCAAAGGCCGGTTCGGATAGGCGCCTTGCGCCCATGCACCGGGCGCCAGGCCGAGCAGGCCCAGGGATGGCAACGCCTGCACGATGGCACGGCGCGAAAGCAGGTGCTGCGGTGGCACGTCGATCTTCTTCATGCGGGTCTCCTCGTGCTGCTTGCTTCAGCGTTCCAGAACACCACCAGCCAGCCAACGTGCGCCGCGCTTGTAAAGTTCGTCCACCACCGGGCCCTTGAGCATGGGCATGTCCATCTTGACCGTGTAGCCAATGCGCGTCTGGATGTAGGCCAGGTGGCGGTAGCCCTCGGGGAAGGTGGCCAGCGCCTGCTGGTCGAGCTTGAGCACGGCGGTGGAGTCCACCGGGTCGATGCGGTCCTTCTCGTAGATCGGCTGGCGGTGCAGCAGCTTCCACTCGCCGTTGTGTTTCACGACGAAGTCATGGAAACGTCCGGTGCACACCACGTCGCACAGCACCGGGCCGTTTTCGCCCTCCACCATGCCGCGCTGCGAGATCGTCATCTTGGTCTGCGCAATGGCGCGGTCGCCCGCCACCTCGATCGCCGAGCCACCGAGAAAGTGCAGGATGCTGACGCCCTTGGCCCAGCCCTCTTTCGTGACGCGGATGAAGTCGGCAAACGGCCCCTGGAACCAGGTCGCCATCATCACGCCTTCCGGGTGCCACACGGTGGCAAAACGCTCCCAGTCGCCGGCGTCGCGCCAGACCGCCCAGCGCTCCACCATCTGGCGGATCAGCAGTTCGTCCATCAGCTTGTCGTTCATTGTTGTCTCCTCAAGGTTCAATCAAAAATCAGTGGCGACTCACGGCACCACGTAGTCCACCTGGTGGCGCGCGATGCGCAGCTCGGCCACTTCGTCCTTGACGCGCAGATGCTCGGGGTGCGTGCCGTAGGCGTCGAGCGCGGCCTGGCTCTCGAATTCGGAATACAGCACCACGTCGCAGGCGTAGTCGATGCGGCTGATGTCGACGCCGATTTCCAGGTGCAGCAGGCCCGGGATGCGGCCGCGCAGCCCTTCGAAGCTGCGCTGCAGCTGCGCGATGCCGCGCGCCTTCTCGGCCGGCGTGTCGCCGCGCACGTTCCACATCACGATGTGTCGGATCATGGGCAGGCGGGTTCAAGCAGCCGGCGGGAAACCGGCCTTTTGCGGCCACAGGTTCACGAAGGCGTGCACCGTGGTGCTGGCGTACAGGCCGGCCTTGGTGAAGGGCTCGTTTGCCAGCCAGGCATGCGCCGCGTCGCGCGACGGGAAGTCGATCGCCAGCAGGCTACCGATCATGGTGGTGCCGTCGTCCTTAGTGAAGGGGCCGGCAAAGGCCATGCGGTCGGCCACCGCCGCCAGGTAGGCCTTGTGCTCGGGCCGCACGCGCTGGCGCAGCTCGCTGCTGTCGGGCTTGTCGATCAGGATGAAAGTGAAAATCATGGTGGTTTCCTACAGGTAGGCCAGCCAGGTGGACAGTTGCGGGAAGGCAATCAGCACCAGCAGCACGGCAAACATCATCAGCACGAAGGGGAAGGCACCGGCAAAGATGTCACGCACGGTGATGCGCGGGTCGTTGAGCGCCGACTTCACGGTGTAGACCGAGACGCCGAAGGGCGGCGTCAGCAGGCCGATCTCCACCGCCACCACCGTCACCACGCCGAACCACACCACGTCCATGCCGAACGCGCGCGCAATCGGCAGCACGATGGGCAGCATGATGAGCATGATGGACACCGAATCGATGATGCAGCCCAGCGCCACCACGATCGCCACATAGGCCGCGATGAAACCCCACGGTCCCAGGCCCAGCTGGGTGATGCCTTCCGTCACCGCTGCCGGCATGCCGGTCAGCGCCAGCATGCGGCTGTAGAGCATGGCCGAGATGATGAGGAACAGCACCGACACCGCGACATAACCGGTTTCCACCAGCACGTTCCACAGCTTGGCCCAGGTGAGGCGCCGGCGCACCAGCGCAATCACCAGCGCGCCGGCGGCCCCCACGGCGCCGGCCTCGGTCGGCGTGAACAGGCCGCCATACAGGCCGCCCAGCACCAGCGTGATGAGGATCAGGATCGGCACGAACTTGAAGGTGGCGCTGCGCCAGGTCTCCTGCGGCAGCTCGACGCGGTCGGCCGCAGCGCCCTGGGTCAGGATCATGGCCGGGCGCAGGTAAGCCATGCCGACGATCAGGAGGCCGAAACCGATGGCCAGGATGATGCCCGGGATGACACCGGCAATGAACATGCGCCCGATCGACTCCTCGGCCAGCACGCCGTAGATGATCATCAGCAGCGAGGGCGGGATCAGCATGCCCAGCACGGAAGACCCCGCCACCACGCCGACCGCAAAACGCGCCGTGTAGCCGTGGCGCATCATCTCCGGCACCGCCACCTTGGTGAAGACGGACGCCGAGGCAATGGAAATGCCGGTGATGGCGGCAAACACCGCATTGGCCGCCACCGTGGCCAGCCCCAGGCCGCCGCGGATGCGCCGCATCAGCCACTGGAACACATCGAAGGTGTCGCGCCCCACCCCCGACACGCTGACCAGCATGCCCATCAGCACGAACAGCGGGATGACGCCGAAGAGGTAGTCGCGGATGGCGTCGTTGGCCGAGGCCGCTACGAAACGCGCCGCCACCTCCGGGCTCTTGACCAGCCAGACGCTGATGAAGGAGGTAACGATCAGCGCCACCCCGATGTGCATGCCGAAATAGATGCCCGCCAGCATCAGGGCAATGGCCAGCAGGCCGATGTTCAGATCAGACATGCTCAACGGGCCTCTTTCAAATCCTGAATCGCCAGCAGCACGTACTGGACGGCTGCAAGCGCTGCCCCCAGCAGCACCACCGCGCGCATGGGCCAGGTCGGGAAGGTGAACACCCCCTCGACACCAAAAAACTCGCTGTCGCTCCAGGCGCGTGCCAGCAGCGGCCAGGTGGCGTAAGCGATGATGCTGCAGGCCAGCACCCCGGCCAGCGAGAACAGCGCCCGCAGCCGTTTGCCAGCGCGCGGCCGGCGCTGGATGAAGGGGTCGATGAACAGGTCGGCACGCGACATGCGGCCGTGGCGCAGCGTGCCCGGCAGCTGCAGGAACACGATGACCACGATGCTGCTGGCCACCAGTTCGGCCACGCCGTCGAGCGGCCGGTTGGCCAGGTCACGCAGCAGCACGTCGGCACACATCAGCAGCATGACGATGGCAATCACCACCGAACCGGCAGCATTGAGCCCATCGACCAGCCAGCCGAACAGGCTGTTCGGCGCGCCGGGTTCCGGCGCGGCTTCCAGATCGGTATTCGCTTCGTAAGACATGAGTTACTTCAACTCTTTGTCCCAGTCGCGGGCGGGTTTGACGCCGCGCTTGCGCAGCGCGTCCATGTAGGTCTTGACGATCTCCTTGGCCGGGCCCTTGCTCGCATTAGCCTTGGCCCAGTCGGCCGCTAGGTTGGGCATGGTCTGCACCCACTTCTCGCGCTCGCCGCCGCTCAGGTTGGTCAGGCGCACCGCCGGGCTCTGGGTGGCGCCGCGCTCCACCATGGTCTTGAGCGCGCCTTCGTAGCGCTGCATCAGCGTCTCGCCCAGCGCCTTGGAATACTCCTTGCCGACGTCCTTCACGATCTTCTGCACCTCGGGCGGCAGCTTGCTGTAGCTGTCCTTGTTCATGGCCATGCCGCCGATGTAGAGCGCGCCGATGTTCACCGTGGTGATGTAGGGCGCCACCTCGTAGATCTTGTTGGGCAGGATGCCGGTGGCAATGGAGATGGTGCCTTCGCTCACACCGCTCTGGATGTCGGTGTAGTAGCTGGTGAGCGAGCCGTCCACCGGCACCGCACCCGAGCCCTTGAGCCACAGGCCGATGGAACCCGGCGCCGAGATCTTGCGGCCCTTCAGGTCGGCGTAGGTGGCAATCGGGTTCTTGGTGAACAGGTGGTAGGTGTCCACGCCGGTGGCGCCGAGGAACACCATGTTGTTCTTGTCCCACTCCTTCTGCAGCGCCGGCACCTTCTCGTTCATCTCGTTGGCCACGTCGAGGATGATGCGCACGTCGTCGGTGGTAAAGGGTGTCACGGTGCCGAACTGCGACAGCGGCATCTTGGCCGCCTCCAGGTTGTGGAACACCCAGCCGATGTCGGTCACGCCCTGCTCCACGCTGGTGAGCGTGGCGTTCATCTTGTAGAGCTGGCCGCCGTAGGCCTCGCGCCACTCGATCTTGTAGCCCTTGTTCAGCGCCGCCACCCGCTTGTTGACCTCAGGCACGAACAGCGTGCTCATCAGCCCCACCCAGGGCAGCACCACCGGGTGGCTGGAGGCGATGGTCAGCTTGAAGGTCTGCTGCGCCTGCGCCTGCGCCGGCAGCACCGCCGCCGCCGACAGCGCGACGCCCAGCGTTGTGGCCAGGGCGGTTTTCATCATCAGTCGCTTGCTCATGCTTGTCTCCTTGTCTCTTTGCCTCTTCTGTAGAGGTCTCACTGGCACAAAATCACTTTTCCGGGTTGAGCACGAAGTCGTACTCCAGCAGGTAGCTGCCGTCGGGCCGCTTCACCCAGTCTTTCACCAGCGACTGGCGCACGCCGAACACGGCGTCGGAGTCGAGGTACTGGTCGCCGTCGCGGAACACGTGGGTGATCAGCGTCTCGTAGCCATCGGCCTTGATCATGAAATGCAGGTGGGCCGGGCGCCAGGGGTGGTTTTTGGTGGCGCGCAGCATGTCGCCCACCGGGCCGTCGGTGGGAATGGGGTAGGCCTCGGCCACGATGGTCTTGAAGTGCAACTTGCCATCCAGGCCGGACTTGAGCACCCCGCGCGCCTGCGCATGGGCCAGGTGGGCGTACTGCACGTCGTAGTTGCCGTCGGCATCGGCCTGCCAGACCTCCACCGTGGCATGCGGCACCGGCTCGCCACCCAGGCCCTTGATGGTGCAGCGCACCTCGCAGGGTTCACCACGGGCACCGTTGGCCACGTCGTCGCCGTGGTCGTAGTGCGGCGCGCCTTCCACGTAAAAGGGGCCGAACACCGTGGACTCGGTGCACCCAGCCGGCTTCTGGTTGTTCATGGCCACGGTGAGCATGGACAGGCCCAGCGTGTCGCTCAGCAGAATGAACTCCTGTCGCGTCTCGCTGCACATGTGGCCGGTGCGGGTCAGGAACTCGATGCCCTTGAACCACTCCTCTTCCGTCAGCTTGACCTCGCGCGCGAAGGCGTGCAGGTGCTGGATCAGGCTGGTCATGATCTCCTTCAGCCGTGGGTCGGGCGTGCTGGAAAAGCGCTCGATCACGGCCTGGGTGATGGTGTCCTGGTTCAGGTTGCGCATCTTGTCTGTCTCCTCTGCGGGTTCTCGCTATGCCCGTGACTCTAAAAGTCCGACACAATTTGCGAAAGAGCGCTGCCGTAAATGACTTTTCCGCGCAGCGAAAAAAACAGGAGACTGCGGTGGACCGCTGGACGGAACTGGAACTATTTGTGCAGGTGGCTGAAACCGGCAGCCTGAGCCGCGCCGCCGAGGCACTGGACCTGTCGAACGCGGCGGCCAGCCGGCACCTGCAAGCGCTGGAAGACCGGCTGGGCGCCCGCCTGGTGGAGCGCAACACCCGCCGCCTGTACCTGACCGACACCGGCCAGGAATTCTTCAGCCGCGCCAAGACCGTGCTGGCCGACCTGAAAGATGCCGAGGACGCGGTGAACGCCGCCACCCTCAACCCCACCGGCACGCTGCGCATCACCGCCTCACTGTCGTTTTCCATGCACCACGTGGCGCCGCTGCTGCGCGAGTACACCCAGCGCTACCCCAACGTGAGCGTGCACGTGGAAGCCGCCAACCGCTACCTGGACATCATCGACAACAACATCGACGTCGCCATCCGCACGCGCGAGTTCGAGCCGGACTCCAACATCACCATCCGCCGCCTGGGGCAAACGCGCCGCATTCTGGCCGCCGCGCCGCGCTACCTGGCCAAACACGGCCGGCCCAAGACGCTGGACGACCTGGCGCAGCACAAGCTGCTGATCTACACCCACGCCAACAACCCCAACGAGCTGCGCTTCACGCGCGACGGCCAGACCACCACGCTGTCGGTGAAGGGCCTGCTGGAATCCAACGACGGGCAGATCTTGCGCGCCGCCGCGCTGGACGGCATGGGCATCCTGGTGCAGCCCACCTACATCCTGTACGACGACATGGTGGCCGGCCGCCTGGTGCCGGTGCTGGACGACTGGGACCTGCCGCGCTTGACCGTCAACCTGGCCTACCCCAGCCGCAAGCACCTGTCAGCCAAGGTGCGCACCTTCATCGACTTCATGGCCGAGCACTTTGCGAAGATGAACTATGAGCAGAAGTGGACGGGGCGGTTTGGGGTGGATTGAGGGAAGGACGGCCACTAACGGCGGTTCGGGGCACACGCCAAAGAGCGGACAGCCCACAAAATGTCAGTGCTAGATAGCTGCGAAATCTGCGTACTTTACGGGCGATTTTTTTGTGGATAGGGAGGATCAATGAAGATTCGGACGATTGGAATCAAAGGGTTCCGCGGATACTCAAACCCGATTCAGATACAAGTCAGCGATCTGCTTGTGCTCGTCGGAAAGAACGACATTGGGAAGTCCACCGTGCTCGAAGCATTGGATATCTTCTTCAATGATGGCAAGGGCAGCGTAAAGCTCGACAAGGAAGACATAAACAAGGCAAATCTTGCGGCGGGCGATGACTGCATTGAAATTTCTGTTGAGTTTGAGGACTTGCCGGCTTCGATAGTCATTGATGCCACGAACGAAACCTCACTTGCAAATGAATATCTGCTCACCGAAGCTGGCACGCTTAGGGTCATAAAGCGATATCCGAACGCGGGTAAAGAGAAGGTATTCATTGCCGCTCATCATCCGACAGCGTCGGGATGCAGCGAACTTCTTCTCAAGAAGAATTCTGATCTGAAGAAGCTTCTCGAGGATCAGGGTCTTGAGTGCCAAGACAAGACTAGAAATGCGGAATTGCGGAAGGCAATCTGGAACGGCAAAGGCAACTTGGAACTTCAAGCAACCGAGATTGAGGTTGCGAAGATTGATGCCAAGAATATCTGGGAGCAGCTGAAGTCCTACATGCCGCTGTATTCGCTGTTTCAGGCTGATCGGAAGAACAGCGATGAAGATAGCGAAGTACAGGACCCGATGCGGTTGGCTGTCAGGGAAATACTTGGCGATCCTACGATCCAGGCGGCACTAGCAAAAGTGGCCGAGAGTGTCAAAACACGTTTAGATGAAGTTGCGGCTCAGACCCTGGCCAAACTGAATGAACTGAATCCCCAAATCGCATCGTCGTTGAACCCACAGATTCCGGAATCTTCCACTCTGAAGTGGACCGATGTATTTAAGAATGTTGCCATTGCAGGGGATGAGGATATTCCGATCAACAAGCGCGGTAGCGGTGTGAAGCGCCTCATCCTTATCAGCTTTTTCCGTGCAGAGGCTGAGCGGCGACAGCGTGACGCCGGCCTTCCCAGTGTCGTCTATGCAATTGAAGAACCTGAAACGTCCCAGCACCCTGAACACCAGCGCGCGCTGATATCAGCATTGATCGCGCTGTCAAAAGCGGCAGGAACACAAATTCTTCTCACTACCCACAGTCCTGAGATCGTAAAGAAACTGGAATTTGAGAACCTCCTCTTGATCGCAGGTCAGCAGCCGGACGATATCCGCAATGTTCAAGCAAGCGAGCTTCCCTATCCTAGTTTGAACGAGGTCAATTTTTCCGCCTTCGATGAATCGTCATTTGAATACCACAACGAGCTGTACGGTTTCATAGAAGCCGAGGGGAAACTCGCGACGTTCAGAACGGGACAGGCAATGATGCCCTATAGCAAACTCAATAAAGACGGCTCAACAACACAGCAGCTGATTGTTTTGACCGATTACATAAGGCATCAAATTCATCATCCAGAGAATGACACCAACCGTAGATTTACCGATCAGGAATTACGGCAATCAATCGAGGCAATGCGCAACTTCATTCAGACGAATCCGTAAGTCTGGAAAGACGCATCAAACAAGGCGCTCAACCGGACGCCTTCGCCCCCCCATCAGCTTTTGCGTTAATCGTCTGCTCTTGTGGGCCGGCTACTTCTGCTCAGGGTCGAAAGCCGTCAATCCTAAACATTACCCATTACCCCCGCGGCCTCACCCCCTCAAACGCATCCTGAAACAACTGGCGAATCGCGACCCGCTCCAGCGGCCGGGGGTTGGGGTACTGGTTCTGCAAGGCAATGTCGCAGGCCTTGTCCAGGTCGGTCTCTTGCATGCCGATCTCTTTCAGCGCTACCGGCGCGCCGTTGGCCTTCGCCAGGTCATACACCGCTTGCGCGGCACTGGCGCCGCCGAGTGCGCGCGCGATGCGCTGCATGGCCTGCGGTGCCGCCGCTGCGTTGTAGGCCAGCGCGTGCGGCAGCACGATGGTGTGGGTTTCGGCATGGGGCAGGTTGAAGCTGCCGCCCAGGGTGTGGCACAGCTTGTGGTGCAGCGCCATGCCGACGTGGCCCAGCACGGTGCCGCAGAGCCAGGCGCCGTAGAGTGCGTCTGACCGGGCCGCCATGTTGTTTGCTTCTTTTTTGATAGCAGGCAGCGCACGGCCGATGGCGGCTATGCCCTCTTCGGCCATCAGGTCCATGATGGGGTTGCTGTCCACCGCATACAGGCCTTCGGCAGCGTGGGCAATGGCGTTGATGCCGCTGGTGACGCTTAAAGATACCGGCAAACTCAAAGTGAGCTCGGGGTCGTAGATCACGGTGCGCGGCAGCACGCGCAGGTCGCGCCCGGTTTTCTTCAACCCGGCTTCGGTGATGCCGTAGATCGGCGTCATTTCCGAGCCGGCGTAGGTGGTGGGAATGGCGAGGATGGGCAGGCCGGAGTCGAGCGCAATGGCCTTGCCCAGGCCGGTGGTGGAGCCACCGCCGATGGCCACGGCGCAGTCGGCCCCCAGCTTCCGTGCCAGTTCGCGCGCCTCGCGGGCGGTCTCGATGGGCACGTGCATGACGGCACGGTCGAACACACCCGCTGCGCGCGGGCCCAGCAGCGTGGCCACCATTTCGGCCGAGGCGCGCTGCTCGGGGGTGGAGAGCACCAGCGCTTTTTTCGCCCCTAGGGCGTCGATTTCTTTCGCCAGTTGCGAAAGCGAGCCGGCACCGAAGACGACGCGGGCGGGCTGGGCGGTGTAGACAAACGGTTTCACGACAGACTCCAGAAATCAGAAACACTTGATCAGCCGCATGGTAGATCGAGTGTCAAAAATCCCAAGCGGGAAACGCCGTGGAACCGGCTTCGCCGGGCCACTGGCGTTGCCCCCTGCAAGGGGGGTGGCGTAGCGACACGCAGTGCGCGCAGCCTGGGGGTGTTTCATAACTTGTCAGGGATACCAGCGCCGCGTTCTAAAACTTTGATGATGGCGGCGTAGTCATCCTGCGCGTTGCCCTGCACCACGGCGGCGTGCATGAGCTTGTGCGTCATGGCGGTCTGCATCAGCGGCACGTTGTTGGCCTCGCCGGCGCTGAGGATGAGGTCCAGGTCCTTGATCATCTGCTCCACGGTGAAGGTGGGCGTGAAGTCGCGCTCCATCAGCTGCACCGACTTGGCCTTGACGATGGGCGAGGCCACCGCGCTGGCGGTGATCACCTGCCACAGGTCGCGCCAGGCCAGGCCGCCCTTGCGCCCGAGCGTCAGCGCCTCGGCCAGCATGGCGCTGGTCTGCGCAATCATGAGGTTGACCACCAGCTTCATCAGGCGCGCCTGCTCGGCCTCGCCCAGGTAGAACTGGTTGGGGCCCAGGGTGCGCAGCAAGGGCAGCACGGTGGTGTAGGCAGCACGCGGGCCGGAGGCCATGACGGTGAGCTGCGCGGCCTCGGCCATCTTGTTGTTGCCGGAGACGGTGCAACGCAGGTAGAGCACGCCCTTGGCCGCCAGTGCCTGCGCCGCCTCGGCCGAGGCCTGCAGCGACACGGTGCTGGTGTCCACATAGATGGCGCCGACGTGGGCATGGGCCGCCACCTGTGCCGCCACGGCCAGCAGGGCGGCGTCGTTCGGCAGGGACGACAGCACCACCTCGGCCGCGGCCAGGGCGGCGGCCGGGCTGGTGCTCACGGCCAGCCCCTGGGCACGTGCCAGCTGGCAGCGCTCCATGCTGGGGTCGCTCACCGTCACGCTGTGGCCGGCGGCGGCCAGGTGGCGCGCCATGGGCAGGCCCATCTTGCCGACGCCGATGACATGAACTTTCACTTTATTGCGCCTTCAGGTTGGCTGCCTTGACGATGCGGGCGGCCACCTCCATCTCGCTCTTGATGTAGGCGTTGAAGGCGTCCGGGCTCATGGTGAAGGGGTCGGCACCGAGCTTGGCCATGCGCTCCTTGAGTTCGGGTGTGGCCAGGGCTTTGAGCGCTTCCTCGTGCAGCTTCTTCACCACCGCGGCCGGTGTGCCGCTGGGCACGATCATGCCGACCCACAGCGTGTAGTCGGAATCGGGCAGGCCGGCTTCGATGCTGGTGGGCACCTGCGGCAGCGTGGAGGCACGGCCCTTGGTGCTGACCGACAGCGCCAGCAGCCGGCCGTCGCGGATGAGCGGCAGGGCTGAGGCCAGCGGGGCGAAGAACCAGTCGTTGGCGCCGCCGATGACGTTGGTCATGGCGTCGGGCGTGCCCTTGTACGGCACGTGCAGTGCGTCGATGCCGGCCTGCAGGCGGAAGATCTCGGCGTTGAGGTGGGTGCCGCTACCGATGCCGGCCGAAGCGTAGTTGAACTTGCCCGGTGCCGCCTTGGCGGCGGTTATCAGGTCGGCCTGCGTCTTCCAGCCCTTGGCCGGGTTGACCACCAGCACGTTGGGAATGGCCGCCAGCGTGGTGACGCCGGTGAGGTCTTTCAGCGTGTCGTAGCCCAGGTTGGGGTAGAGCGAGGGGTTGAGCGCGTGGCCGGAGGAGTGGATGAGCACGGTGTAGCCGTCGGGCTCGCTCTTGGCCACCTGCGCGGTGGCAATGGTGCCACCGGCGCCGAGCTTGTTGTCAACCAGGATGGTCTGGCCCATGCTCTTGCCCATGGCCTCGCCCACGGTGCGGGCCACGATGTCGGTGGCGCTGCCGGCGCTGAAGGGCACGACGAACTTGATGGGCTTGGCCGGGTAGCCCTGGGCCAGCACGCTGCCGGCCAGCAGCAGCACAGCGGCTGCGATGGATAAACGCTTCATGCCTGTCTCCTCGTATTTTTAGAACAAAACACCGTGCAGCCCTTACGCTGATTGCGCGAGCCGCTATTCTTTTGAGAGTCCCAACGCCGTCGTGATCTTGCGGCCCGAGGCCTGCAGGGCGGCCAGTTTCGGTGCCAGCGCGACATCGAGCAGCCGGCCGTGGCGTTTTTTCCAGCGCCCGGCCACCATCACGCTGTCGATGTTGGCCAGCGTGGTCTGCATCACCACCGTGCTCACCGGGTCGTGCACCGGCTGCATGTTCAGGTCGCCGGCACGGATCAGCACCAGATCGGCCTGCTTGCCCGGTGCCAGCGTGCCGATGCGCTCCAGCTGGCCCAGCATGCGCGCGCCCTCCACCGTCACCCAACCCAGCGCCTCGCGGGTGGTGATGGTGGAGGTGGGCGGAATGCTGCCGTGCGCCTCGCGGTAGGCGGCGTTGTCCAGGCTGCGCTGCATGCCCAGTGCCACGCGGGCCTGCGTCAGCATGTCGCCGCTGAGCACGCTTTCCAGATCGACACCCAGCGAGGGCGCGCAGCCGTTGGCACGCAGGCGGCCGGTGATGGGATGGCCGTGGCCCTGCGTCATTTCGTTCTCTGCCGCAGCGGAGAAGCTCATGCCGAGTTCGCAAAAGCGCTGCAGCTGCGCGTCGCTCAGCGCATGGCCGTGCACGATGTTGATCTGCGGCCCCAGCAGGCCGGCGGCCTCCAGCTGCTGCCAGCCGTCGGGTGTGCGCGCCGGGCCACCGCCCTGGTGCAGCGAGCCGAGGATGCCAAGCTCCTTCACCATGCGGAAGTCGTGCAGCGCCACGTCGAGCGTCGAGTAATGCGGCCCGAGCACGGCGGCGTGCACGCTCAGCAGCGGCTGGCCCTGGTGGGCCTTGAGCAGGCGCTCGACCTCGGCGCGCGGGTGCGGCACTTCCCAGAACGGGCGCTCACCGGGTTTGGGGTCGGGCTTGGGCGTGCCGTGGAAGAAGGCGGCGCGGATGCCGGATTCGAGCAGGCCGCTGATGGCGGCGTCGTTGTGCTGCGGCGTGCGGTTGTTGTGGCACCAGTCCACCAGCGTGGTGCTGCCGCAGTTGAGCTGGTTGAGCGCGCCGACCAGGGTGGCGATGTAGAGGTCGTCCGGCTCGAACACGGTGGCCAGACCCGCGTGCATCTTCTGGAAGTACTCCAGCAGCGTCCAGTTGGCGGCCAGGCCGCGCAGTGCGGTCTGCCAGGTGTGCATGTGTGCGTTGACCAGGCCGGGGATGACGATGCAGCCGGTGGCGTCCACCACCTCGGCACCGTCCACCTGGAGGGCGGGCGCGATCTCGGTGATGGTGTCGCCGGTGACCAGTACGTCACCACGCGACAGGTCGCCCTGCGCGTCCATGGTGATGACGGTGGCGCCGCGGATCAGGGTGCGCACAGCACGCATGGTTCAGCTCGTGAGGCCGTCGGGGATCTGCAGGTTCAGCGGCTGGATCTGCAGGCCGGCATCCTTGGCGGTTTCGTCCAGCAGGATGGCGAAGTCCACGTTGTCCAGGCCGTGGCCGACCATGCGGGCAATCGATTCACGCGTGGCGGCGGCGGCCGGCATGGGCACGCCGTGCGCCTTGGCCGCGCCCATGCCGAGGTCCATGTCTTTGAGCAGCAGCTTGGGCGTGAAGGTGACCTGCTCCCAGTTGAGGTTGCACAGCACCGGCGTCTTGTAACGCGTGTACATGGAGCCCAGCACCGAGTCGTTGATGCTCTCCAGAAACACGTTGCGCGGGATGCCGGCCTTCTCGGCCAGCACGGTGATCTCGCACAGGTTCTGGATGATGACGCCGAACATGGTGTTGTGCGCGATCTTCCAGATGCGGGCCAGCTCGCCCTCGCCCACCCACATGACCTTGCGCGCCATGGCCTGCAGGTAGGGCTCGACCAGGTCGTACAGCGCCTTGGGGCCGGAGGCCACCTGCAGCAGCTTGCCGGCCTTGGCCACCTTGGCGTTGCCCGACACCGGCGAACACAGGTAGGCCACGCCCATGGCTTCGAGCTGCTCGCGGATCTCGGCCGAGCCTTCCTGCGAGATGGAGGAGCTGTCGACCACCACCTGCGGTTTCTTCGCGCCGGTGACCAGGCCGCCGGGGCCGAACAGCACTTCCTTCAGGTCGTCGGTGGTGGAGACCATGGTGAAAACCACGTCGCAACTGGCGAGGTCGATCTTGTTGGCCTCGATCTTGGCGCCGTACTCGGCCAGGTGCACGGCCTTGGCGGCGGTGCGGTTCCAGACGTGCACCGGGTGGCCGGCTTTCAGCAGCTTCGTCACCATGGCTTCGCCCATGCGGCCCAGGCCGATCCAGCCGATTTTCTTGCTCATCGCGTGTGTCTCCTCAGTCGTGAACTTGTTCTTTAGCGCTCCGCAGTGTTGAGCAAAGCGGCAGGCGGAACAAGCGGACTGAGGAAAATCAGTTTTCCGGTGACTGAAAAAAAGCCCGGGGGCCGGTGCACCAGAACGACGCTATCCGGGCCGGCAAGACATCAGCAGTGGGAGGCCGGCGGGATGGGGTGAGCGCTGACGGCAGCGCTACTTAGCGCTACTTCGCCGCGGTTTTCTTGGCCGCGCGTTTGGGTGCCGCCGCCGCGCGACGTTTCGGCGCGGGCGCGGCATCCGACGGCTTGGCCCGGGATTTGGGCAATGCCACCTTCACCGGCTGAACGCCTGCCAAGCCCAGCGCCCCGGCCGCACTGCTCATGGATTTGATGGAAGCGGCCAGCGTCATCTGGTCGAGCTCGGACAGGAAGGCATCAATCGCCCGCTTGAAGCCGCTCTTGAGGTTGCAGAACGGGAGGATGGCGCAATCAACCAAGGCATTGGCATCGTGGCACTCCACCACCGCAAAGTCCTTCTCGGTGCTGCGCACGATGGCGCCGATGGAAATGTCTTCCGGTGCGCAGGCCAGCTTGATGCCGCCCATGCGACCGCGCACCGTGACGATCATGCCGTTGACGCCGAGGTCATAGACGATCTTCGCAACGTGGGCGCGCGAAATCTTGTAGGCCGCCACGATGTCGTCGATGGTGGAGAGTTCGCCGCTCTTGTGCTTGACTGCGAGGTACATCATGACGCGCAAGGCGTAGTCGGTATAGACAGTCAGACGCAAGATTCAACTCCAGAAAACACCTATTTTAGGTGAGGGCCATTGCCAGCCTTTGTGCGCCCCGCTCAGCCGCCCCAGCGCGTCATGGCCAGGGCCACGATGCCGCCGACGCACCCGAGCGCCACCACCAACCAGCCCAGGGCCGCGCCACGCGTCAGCCCCGGCCGCAATGCCTGCTTGCCGGCCCCGATGTAGGCCAGCAACAGCAGCAGCTTTCCCGCCAGCCAAGGATGGGCGGCACCGGGGTACTGGCCGCTCATCACCATGAGCGTCAGGCCAGCCAACAGCAGCAGCGAGTCGTTGACATGTGGCAGCCAGCGCAACACCGGCCAGCGCGCGCGCCAGTCCACCCCCATCAGGCCCAGCCCGCCCCGCAGCACAAACAGGGTCACGGTGAGCAGGACACACGTGAGGTGGAGGTGACGAATGATCAGGTACAGCACGGCAAGACCGCTCCCTGCGTGATGACCATGTCATGCCCGGCACATCCGCACCGGCCGATTCGGTGTCTCAATTCAGGCCGTTTTCGCTGCATTGGCAGCCGCAGCGGCCAGTTGGCGCTCGGTGCAGTCACGGGCCACCGACAGCACGCCGACCACGGTACCGGTGTCGTCTTTCACCAGCGTGAAGCTCAGTTCCACGTAGAGCTTGTTGCCGTTCTTGTGTGTTGAGCGGGTCGTCATGGCGCGCCCGGAATACTTCGACTCCCCGCTGGTGACGGCGCGCTGGAACCCTTGCGAATGGGCGCGCTGAAAGCGCTCCGGCACGATGGCCTCGAGCGTGTGCCCGAGCATTTCGTCAGCGGAATAACCGAATACCTTTTCGGCTCCGTGATTCCAGATCAGCACCTTTTCGTCGCGGTCGACAAAAATCATGGCGTCTTCCGCTTGCCCCACCATGTTGCGATACAGACTCAAGGGATCCAGGCCAGCAATGGACTGCATAGACACTTCTTTCTTCAAGAGGAGTTTCTGACAACTTCTGTCAAGCCACCCATGCCGGGGCATGGCAAGCGGGCTTGCCGGATGGTACGCGGTCTTGTAGCGACGACCGAAAAAACCAGCATGCCGGGTAATGCTATTCCATTTCACGGGTTCTGCAAAGCGACCGGCCGTGTTTGTCATCGCGCCGTTCAGCAACTCCTTGACAGGCACCAGGGCCAAGACAGCGTCGGCAAAGGCACAATCGAGGCATGGAAATCATTGACACTTGGGGGCCGTGGCTGCGCCACGTGCTGGAACTGGCCGCCACCCTGGCCTTCACGCTCTCGGGCGTGATGGTGGCCGCACGCAGCCGGCTGGATGCCGTGGGCGTTTACGCGGTCGCTTTTGTGGCGGCTTTTGGCGGCGGTACGCTGCGCGACCTGCTGCTGGATCAGCGTCCCTTCTTCTGGGTCCGCCACGTGGAATACCTGTGGGGCGTGCTGGCGCTCACCACCGCGGCCATGCTGTTCATGCGCCAGCGGCATTTCGAGCCGACGGAAAGAATCATGCAGCTGCCGGACGCGCTGGGCCTGGGCCTGTTCTGTGCCGTGGGTGTCGACCTGGCCTCGGCGGCCGGCATGCCGGCGCTGGTGGCGGTGCTGATGGGGGTGGTGACACCGGTGTTCGGCGGCGTGCTGCGCGACATCGTGTGCAACGAAATTCCAACCGCCTTCCGCGACCACCGCCCCTATGCGCTGTGCGCCTTCCTCGGAGGTTGGGTCTATCTGGGGATGGAAGCGCTGGGAGCGCCGGAATGGGCCACCCTGGTGGGTACGGTGACCATCACCGCCGGCCTGCGCATCCTGGCGCTGTGGCGCGACTGGCGCCTGCCCTTGTGGCAGGTGGAGCACTGAGCCAGGCCCTGGCCTGCGCCGGCCCTAGCCCAGTGGAGGTGTGTCAGTCGAGGCTGGCGCCCGAATCACGCACCACCTTGCCCCACTTCACCGACTCCTTCTGGATGAAGGCGGCAAACTGCTCGGGCTTTTCGCTGTAGACCTCGGCGCCCTGCTCGCTGATCTTCTTCTTCACGTCCGGCTGGGCCAGCACCTTGACGATGGCCGTGTTCAGACGGGTGACAACGGCCGGCGGTGTGCCTGCCGGTGCGAACAGACCGAACCACGAGGTGGCTTCGTAGCCGGGCACGCCGGCTTCGGCAATGGTCGGCACGTTGGGCAGCTCGGGCGAACGTTTGGCCGTGGTCACGGCCAGCGGACGCAGCTTGCCGGAGCGCACATGCTGGATGGCGGACGGCATGTTGTCGAACATGATGCCGATCTGGTTGCCCAGCAGGTCCGTCACCGCCGGTGCGCTGCCCTTGTAAGGCACGTGCACCATGTCCACCTTGGCCATGGACTTGAACAGCTCACCCGACAGATGGATGGAGCTGCCGCTGCCCGACGAACCGAAGTTGACCTTGCCCGGATTGGCCTTGGCATAGGCGATCAGCTCTGCCACGCTCTTGTAGGGCTGGGCCGGGTTGGCCACCAGCAGGTTCGGCACGTTGGCGACGCGCGTCAGCGGTGCGAAATCCTTGATCGGGTCGAAGGGCATCTTCTTGTACAGGCTGGCGTTGATGGCGTGCGTGCCCACCGTACCCATGAACAGGGTGTGGCCGTCAGCCGGCGCCCTGGCCGCTGCCTGGCCGCCGATGTTGCCGCCTGCCCCGGCACGGTTGTCGATCACCACCGGCTGGCCGAGTTCAGTGCTCAGGGCCTGGCCGACGATACGCGCCAGGATGTCGGTGGTACCACCGGCCGAGAACGGGACGATGATGGTGATGGTCTTGCTGGGGAAAGCCGTCTGTGCACCCGCGGGGGCCACAGCCAGCAGGCCGGTACCGAGCGCGGCAACAGCCAGGGTGCTGAGGCCAAAACGGCGACGCGAGGGAGATGAAAAGCGGTTGGCGTAAGACATGAGGTCATCCTTCAGGATGGAGGAGTGAATACCCGTGTGCCGGTTGGACGATGCCTTGTGAGCCGCCAGCCCGCACCCGGGCGGGAAATGCCCCGAAGGGCTGGTGAATCAGACCGGGGCCACCCCCAGCGTGGTGCCGCCACAGACGTAGAGCACCTGCCCGGTGACGAAACCGTTGTCGGGCGAGAGGAAGAACAGTGCAGCGCGCGCCACGTCCTGCGGCGTGCCGATGCGCTTGACGACGATGCTGTCGATGATGCGTTGCGTCTGCGGCGCGCCTTCCGGGTTGCTGTTGCGAAACAGCTCGGTAGCGATCGGCCCCGGGCCGATGGCGTTGACGGTGATGCCGTCGCCGCCCAGCTCCATGGCCAGCGTGCGGGTCATGCCGATCAGGCCGGCCTTGGTGGCCGAATAGACCACCCGCTCCGGCTTGCCCAGGGCCGCACGCGACGACATGTTGACGATACGCCCCTGCCCGCTGGCGCGCAGCGTGGGCAGAAAGGCCTGTACCAGCAGCATGGGCGTGCGCAGGTGCAAGCCCACCACGTCATCGAGCTGCGCGGTGCTGGCCGTGTCGATGGTGCCGGGGCGCGTGGCGCCGGCGTTGTTCACCAGCGCCGTCACGTTGTGCTTGGCTGCTACCTCGGCGGCACGCTCACGCGTGATGGCCTCGTTGGTCAGGTCGGCCTGGTAGGAGGTGAGCAAGGGGTGTTGCCAGCTGGGCAGCACGTAGTCGAGGTTGACCACGGCGCGGCCTTGGGCCAGCAGGGCTTCGGCAATGGCGCGGCCGATGCCGTTGCTGGCACCGATGACGACGGTGACTTCGGTCGATGCAGCGCCCATGCTCACACGCGCTCCAGAATCACGGCAATGCCCTGGCCCACACCGATGCACATGGTGCACAGCGCATAACGGCCACCGGTGGCATGCAGGCGGTTCACCGCCGTGGTGGCCAGGCGGGCACCGCTGGCGCCCAGCGGATGGCCCAGCGCAATGGCACCGCCCCAGGCGTTCACGCGGGCGTCATCGTCCTTCAGGCCCAGGGCACGCAGCACGGCCAGGCCTTGCGCGGCAAAGGCTTCGTTGAGTTCGATCACATCGAGCTGATCCAGCGTGATGCCGGTCTGTGCCAGCACCTTGAGCGTGGCCGGCGTGGGGCCAAAGCCCATGATGCGCGGCGCCACACCCGCAGTGGCCATGCCCACCACGCGTGCGCGCGGCGTGAGGCCGTATTTGGCGGCATTGGCTTCGTTGGCCAGCAGCAGCGCACAAGCGCCATCGTTCACGCCCGAGGCGTTGCCCGCCGTCACGGTGCCGTCGGGCCGCACCACGCCCTTGAGCTTGGCCAGCGCCTCGAGGCTGGTTTCGCGCGGATGCTCGTCGGTGTCGACAACGATGGCATCCCCCTTCTTCTGGGGAATGGAAACGGGCGTGATCTCGCGCGCCAGATGGCCGGCCTTCTGGGCGGCCACGGCGTTGAGCTGGCTGGCCAGGGCCATGCGGTCCTGCGCTTCGCGCTCGATCTTGAAGTCGGTGGCCACGTTCTCGGCCGTCTCCGGCATGGAGTCGACACCATACTTTTCCTTCATCAGCTTGTTGACGAAGCGCCAGCCGATGGTGGTGTCATACACCGCGTTGTTGCGGCTGAAGGCGCTCTCCGCCTTGGGCATCACAAAAGGCGCGCGACTCATGCTTTCCACACCGCCGGCAATCATCAGCCCGGCTTCGCCCGACTTGATGGCGCGTGCGGCGGTGCCGACGGCGTCCAGCCCCGAACCACACAGGCGGTTGATGGTGGCACCGGGCACGTCGATCGGCAAGCCGGCCAGCAGGCTGGCCATGTGGGCCACGTTGCGGTTGTCTTCACCGGCCTGGTTGGCGCAGCCGTAGAGCACATCGGTCAGGGCTGCCCAGTCCACTTTCGGGTTGCGTGCCATCAGGGCCTTGAGGGGAATGGCGCCGAGGTCGTCGGTGCGCACGCTGCTCAAGGCGCCGCCGTAGCGACCGAAGGGGGTGCGGATGGCGTCGCAGATGAAGGCTTGTATCACGGCTTGGCTCATGGTGTGTGTCCTTGTTGGGTGATGTCGGGGTTCAGGCTTGGATCGGCAGGCCGATCATCTTTTCCAGCTCGGCGTGGGTCAGACCGTCGACCAGGTCGATCAGCTTGAGGCCCTGCGGCGTGCAGTCGAGTGTGCAGAGGTCAGAGTAGATGCGCTTGACGCAGGCGATGCCGGTCAGCGGGTAGGTGCAGGCCTGCACCACCTTGCTCTCGCCCTGCTTGGTCAGCAGGTCCATCATGACCCAGGTCTGCCGGGCGCCGACGGCCAGGTCCATGGCGCCGCCCACCGCGGGAATGGCGTCCTTCTCGCCGGTGTGCCAGTTGGCCAGGTCACCGGTGGCCGAAACCTGGAAGGCGCCCAGCACACAGATGTCCAGGTGGCCGCCGCGCATCATGGCGAAGCTGTCGGTGTGGTGGAAGTAGGAGCCACCGGGCAGCAGCGTCACCGGCTGCTTGCCGGCGTTGATGAGGTCGTAGTCTTCCTGCCCCGGCGCTGGCGCCGGGCCCATGCCGAGCAGGCCGTTCTCGCTGTGCAGCAGCACCTCGCGCTCTTTGGGAATGTGGTTGGCCACCAGCGTGGGTTGGCCGATGCCGAGGTTCACCACCGCGCCTTCGGGAATGTCCTGCGCCACACGAGCGGCGAGCTGGTCTTTGGTTCGTTTTTGATAGCTCATGGTCATGCCGCCTTTTTGAAGCCACCGGCTTGGGTCGCTTGCCGCTCGATCTTGACAATCTTGCTGACGAAGATGGCCGGCGTCACGATGGCCTCGGGGTCGAGAGCGCCCAGTTCCACGATGTCATGCACGCTGGCAATCGTCTGCTGACAGGCCATGGCCATGGAGGGGCCGAAGTTGCGGGCCGTTTTGCGGTAGGTCAGATTGCCCCAGCGGTCGCCACACTCGGCCTTGATCAGCGCCACGTCGCCGTGGATGGGCTGCTCCAGCACGTACCCCTTGCCATCAATCATGCGGGTCTCCTTGCCCTTGGCCAGCTCAGTGCCGTAACCGGTGGGCGTGAAGAAGCCGCCGATGCCGGCACCGGCGGCACGGATGCGCTCGGACAGGTTGCCCTGCGGCACCAGTTCCAGTTCCAGCTTGCCGCTGCGGTACAGGCCGTCGAAAACAAAGCTGTCGACCTGGCGCGGGAAGCTGCAGATGATCTTGCGCACGCGGCCAGTGGCCAGCAGCGCGGCCAGGCCGGTGTCGCCATTGCCGGCGTTGTTGTTGACCACCGTGAGGTCTTTCGCGCCCTGCGCGATCAGCCCATCGATCAGTTCCATGGGAATGCCGGCGGTGCCGAAGCCGCCGATCATGACGGTGGCGCCGTCCTTGATGCCGGCCAGCGCCTCGGCCACCGAGGCCGCGATTTTGTTGATCATCCTGAATCTCCGCGAGGGTGATGCCAAGTAAGGGGAGAGACGCCTTGGCGGGCACCTCAATTTGTTCGTATATCGAACATTTGTTCGTATAATGAATTCTAGAGCAATTCCAAAAACCCCCAAAATGCCCTCTGCCACCCATGCGACAGCCCCCCAGCCCGGCGACAGCTATGTGCAGTCCTTCGCCCGCGGGCTGGAAGTGATCCGCTCCTTCAGTGCACAGACCCCGCAGCAGACGCTGAGCGAGGTGGCCGAGCGCACCGGCCTGACACGCGCCGGGGCGCGCCGCATCCTGCTCACCTTGCAGACGCTGGGGTATGTGGAAAGCGATGGCCGGCTGTTCAAACTCACGGCGCGCATTCTCGACCTCGGTTTTGCCTACCTGTCGTCCATGCCGATCTGGAACCTGGCCGAGCCGGTGATGGAAGCGCTGGTGGAGCAGGTCAAGGAATCCTGCTCGGCGGCGGTGCTGGACGGTACCGACATCGTCTATGTGCTGCGTGTGCCCACCCACAAGATCATGCGCAACACCCTGGGCGTGGGCTCGCGCCTGCCGGCCTACTGCACCAGCATGGGCCGCGTGCTGCTGGCCGACCTGCCGGATGACGAGCTGCTGAAACGCCTGAAGGCCGCCCGCCCCAAGGCACTGACCAAACACACGGTGACCGACATGGATGCCCTGCTGGCCAAGGTGCAGCAGGCACGCCGCCAAGGCTGGAGCCTGGTGAACCAGGAGCTGGAAGAAGGCCTGATCTCGCTGGCGGCCCCCATCACCAACCGGGCCGGCCGCACCATTGCCGCGCTCAACATCAGCGGCCAGGCCAACCGCACCAATGCCAAGGTGGCGCAGGAGAAACTGCTGCCGGTGCTGCTGCAGGCGGCACGCACCATCTCGCAGCGGCTGACATAATCGGCAGCCTCATGATGTTCCAACCCTCCCAATCCGATGTGCGCCGCTTCTTCTGCGGCGTGCACGCCAAGTCCCAGACCGGCCAGCCGATGGAAGCCATCGAACTGCTGGCCAGCCAGTGGATCGCCGAGCACCCCGAATTCCACTCTGAGCTGAGCGACCTGGACGGCGCCCTGGCCAGGATGCAAGAGGTTGAGCCGGAGCGGGTCAACCCCTTCCTGCACCTGTCCATGCACCTGTCAATCAGCGAGCAGTGCAGCATCGACCAGCCGCGCGGCATCCGTCAGGCGGTGGAGCTGCTGACGGCGAAGCGCAATTCACTGCACGACGCCCACCACGAGGTGATGGACTGCCTGGGCCGCATGGTGTGGGAAAGCCAGCGCGCCGGCCGCCCGCCCGACGGCGCCGCCTACATCGACTGCGTGCAGCAACGCGCCACGAAAGATTGACACGATCGAGCAACACAACCCGCTTGCGGGTTGCGTCGCAGGCTAACTTCGCAACGCGAAGTTAAGCGCAGCGGGCCGAAGACAAAAAAGCCACTCAACGAGTGGCTTTTTGGTGGATGCGCCGTGCGATCAGCGGAAACGCTTTTGCGGCACGGTCTTGAGATCGCCCGGCAGGCTGCTGACGTACTTGGCCAGTTCCTTCAACTCGGCGTTGGAGAACTGCTTGGCGACACCGCCCATGATGCCGTTGGCACGGCCCCAGGTTGCATGGCCTTCGGTCTTGTAGGACTTGAGTGCCACGAACAGGTAGTCAGCGTGCTGGCCGGCCACCTTGGGGTAGCTCGGGTCGATCGGCTTGTTGAAGTCAGCACCGTGGCAAGCCACGCAACCACCCTTGGTCAGCAGCTCGGCCACCTTGGCCGAGGGCGCCGGGGCGGCGGCCGGGGCGGCAGCGCCTTCGACCTTGCCATGGGCTTCGTAGTAAGCTGCCACATCGGCGATATCCTGATCGCTCAGGGTTTCGGCGATGCCGCGCATGGAGGGGTGTTTACGCTCGCCTTTCTTGTAGGCGCTGAGTGCGGAAGTGATGAACTTGGCGTTCTGGCCAGAGATCATCGGCACCTGGTACACCTCGGGAAAACTGGCCTTGTAGCCAGGGATACCGTGGCAGCCAATGCACATGGCGATTTTGGTTTCGCCGGCTTTGGCATCCTGGGCGTGGGCGGAAATGGCCGTCACAGAAGCGACAAGCAGTGAAGAGAGCGTCAGCAACAGTTTGTTCATTTTGCGAGGACAATCAGCCTGTGTTTGATATAGATCAGTTCAACATTATATCGGTCACCAACTCCGTATTTTCCCCAGTCCCTGCTTGACCCAGCTCAAACCATGAAATTCCAAGGTACTTCCAACTACGTCGCCACCCAGGACCTGATGTTGTCGGTCAATGCGGCCATCACCCTCAAGCGCCCGCTGCTGGTCAAGGGCGAACCCGGCACCGGCAAGACCATGCTGGCCGAGGAGGTGTCCACCGCGCTGGGCCTGCCGCTGCTGCAGTGGCACATCAAGTCCACCACCAAGGCGCAGCAAGGCCTGTACGAGTACGACGCCGTGAGCCGGCTGCGCGACAGCCAGCTGGGCGACGAAAAGGTCAAGGACATCCACAACTACATCGTCAAGGGCGTGCTGTGGCAGGCCTTCACCGCCGACCAGCCGGTGGCGCTGCTGATCGACGAGATCGACAAGGCCGACATCGAATTCCCGAACGACCTGCTGCGCGAGATCGACCGCATGGAGTTCTACTGCTACGAGACGCGCGAACTGATCAAGGCCAAGCACCGGCCGCTGGTGTTCATCACCTCCAACAACGAGAAGGAACTGCCCGACGCCTTCCTGCGCCGCTGCTTCTTCCACTACATCAAGTTCCCCGACTCGGACACCATGAAGAAGATCGTGGAGGTGCACTTCCCCGGCCTCAAGCAGGAATTGCTGGGCGCGGCCATGAAGACCTTCTTCGACGTGCGCAACCTGCCTGGCCTGAAGAAAAAACCCTCCACCAGCGAGCTGCTGGACTGGCTCAAGCTGCTGCTGGCCGAAGACATCCCGCTCGATGCCCTGCAGAGCAAGGACGACAAGGTGGCGGTACCGCCGCTGGTGGGCGCGCTGCTGAAGAACGAGCAGGACGTGAGCCTGTTCGAAAAGCTGGTGTTCATGAACCAGCGCAACCGCTAACGAGAACATCGCATGAACAAGCTCTTGCTCGAAGGCCTGTCCGACGCCATCGGTTTCATCGGTGGCGCGCTGGCCGGCTACTGGCTCGGCCGCCTGCTGGGCTGGGACCTGTTCGCCGAAGGCTACGGCGGCGCCAGCATCGGCGCCATTGCGCTGGTGGGCCTGGGCGGTGGCCTGGGCCTGCAAGTGGCGCGCCGCTGGCGCTCGCGCCGGAGCCAGCCCCGCGGAGACTGAGATGGCCTTCGTCGAACCCGTCACCCTGACGCTGCGTGGCGTGCAGCTGGTGCCACTGGGCCCCGAACACGAAGCCGGTCTGCGCGCCGCCGCGGCCGACGGCGAGCTCTGGAACCTGCGCGTGACCTCGGTGCCGGCGCCCGACGAGACCCGCGCCTACATCGACACCGCGCTGCAGATGCGCGCCGACGGCAACCGCTTTGCCTTTGCCGTGCTGGACGAACTGAGCGGCCGCGTGCTGGGCAGCACCAGTTACCACGACATCCTGCCGGCGGTGAAGCGGGTGGAGATCGGCTACACCTGGTACGCCCAAAGCGTGCAGCGCAGCCACGTCAACACCACCTGCAAGCTGCTGATGCTGACCCATGCCTTCGAGACCCTGGGCTGCCATGTGGTGGGCTGGCGCACCGACAATTTCAACTTTGCCTCGCAGGCTGCCATCGAGCGCCTGGGTGCCAAAAAAGACGGCATGATCCGCGGCCAGGCGCTGCGGCGCGACGGCACCATCCGCGACACCGTGATGTACAGCATGCGCAGCGGCGAATGGCCCGAGGCCCGGGCCCAACTGCGCTACCTGCTGGACAAACCGCGCCAAACTGCGTGATGCGCTGGGAGTGATGCCATGCTGAACGATTTTTTCTACACCTTGCGCGCCGCCAAGCTGCCGGTTTCGGTCAAGGAGTACCTGACCCTGCTCGAAGCGCTGAAGGAGGGTGTGGTCGGACCCAAGGCCGATCCGGAGGCCGGCAGCGGCTATTCGGTGGATGACTTCTACTACCTCAGCCGCACCACGCTGGTGAAGGACGAGAAGCACTACGACAAGTTCGACCGCGCCTTCGCCGCCTACTTCAAGGGCGTGGAGATGCTGACCGACTTCACCAAGGACATCCCGCTGGAGTGGCTGCGCAAGAACCTGGAGCTCAACCTCAGCCCGGAAGAAAAAGCCGCCATCGAGAAGATGGGCTGGGACGAGTTGATGGAGACGCTCAAGAAGCGCTTCGAGGAACAGAAGGAACGCCACGAGGGCGGCAGCAAGTGGATCGGCACCGGCGGCACCAGCCCCTTTGGCGCCAACGGCTACAACCCGCAGGGCATCCGTATCGGCCAGGACAAGGGCCGCAACAAGAGCGCCGTCAAGGTGTGGGACCAGCGCGCCTACAAGGACTACGACGACACGCAGGAGCTGGGCACGCGCAACATCAAGGTGGCGCTGCGCCGCCTGCGTCGCTTCGCGCGCGAGGGCCACGAGCTGGAGCTGGACCTGCCCGACACCATCCGCTCCACCGCCGCGAACGCCGGCTACCTGGACATCAAGATGGTGCCCGAGCGCCACAACAACGTGAAGGTGCTGCTGCTGATGGACGTGGGCGGCACCATGGACGAGCACATCGCCCGGGTGGAAGAACTGTTCAGCGCCACCAAGACCGAATTCAAGCACCTGGAGTTCTATTACTTCCACAACTGCGTCTATGACTTCATGTGGAAGAACAACCGCCGGCGCTACAGCGAGAAGTTCCCGACCTGGGACATCATCCGCAAGTACAACAAGGACTACAAGCTGATCTTTGTCGGCGACGCCACCATGAGCCCGTACGAGATCCTGCAGCCCGGCGGCAGCGTGGAATACAACAACGAGGAAGCCGGCGCCGAATGGTTGCAACGCCTGACCAACGCCTTCCCCAAGTTCGCCTGGATCAACCCGGAGCCACAGGGCGTCTGGCAGTACCGCCAGAGCATCAGCATCATCCAGCAGCTGACCAACAACCGCATGTACCCGCTGACCATCAAGGGCATCGAGGAAGCGATGCGCTTGCTGACCAAATAGGCCGACGGCGGCAGAGTCGCCATTTACAATGGCGACTCTGCCGCCGTAGTTCAATGGATAGAACGAGCGCCTCCTAAGCGCTAGATACAGGTTCGATTCCTGTCGGAGGCACCAGCGGCGCAGCAAAGGAAGACTTATGCGCCCAACCCGACTCCTCCGCCTGTTCCGCTGCTTGTGCAAGGTCCTTCTGCTGATCGGCACTCTGCAGTCCGTTCCCGCCTTGGCCCAGGCCAAGGTCGTGCAGACGCCCTACAAGAACCCCAAGGCCCTGGTCGACATCTTTCTCGACGATCCGCGTAAGATGTCTTCCGCCCTCTATTGGGTCCGAAGCCTGGTCAACCCGTTGACGGAAGCGCCCTACAGCATGTTCGCTGAGGACATGCACATCATCGTGCTGATCCACGGCACCGAGATCGTGACGCTGGCAAAAAAGAACGAAGAACGTTACCAGGAGGTGGTGCAGCGCATGCGCTACTACGCCGACATGGGCGTGAAGTTCAAGGTCTGCGGGCTGGCGATGAAGGACTACGGCTACAGCCCGGATGACCTGTATGACTTTGTCGAGGTCACGCCCTCGGCCATCACCGAGCTGATGCATTGGCAGAACCAGGGTTATGCCCTCATTCCGGCCATCGTGCAGGACAAGAAGTTCTCCATCGAGCAGATTCGCTGAGGGCAGCCGCCCCTCAAAAAAAACGGGGCCCGCGGGCCCCGTTTGTATCTGCGTATGCCGGATCAGGCCACGTAACCCGGGTTCGGCAGCACGCCCTCGATCTTTGGCATGTTGAGCTTGCGGGCCTTGACCTTGCCGCCGCCGGCCTTGAGCCAGGTCTCGACCACGTCCCACACCGGCTTGTTGCCGGCGCTCTTGGCCTCTTCGGCCACCGGCGCCCAGCCGGCCACCATATAGGACTTGTCGGCTTCGATCAGCTTGCCGTTCAGGCGCATGTCGCTGATGCGCTTGCCCATGCCGGCCATCGGATTGCAGCTGTACTGCAGACCGCCCACGCGCACCATGTCGCCGCCCTGCTGGTAGTAGGGATCGGGGTTGAACAGGTTGTCGCACACGTCTTCCAGCACCGTCTTGATGGTGGCGCCGCTCATCGGCGTCACGGTGGCGTAGGAGTAGGTCGTGGCGGTCATGTCCATCAGCCACTCGCGTGTGATGGCCTGGCCCGGCAGCAGGCTGGTGCCCCAGCGGAAGCCGGGCGAGAAAGCGATGTCGGCGCCCTGCACGTCAATCAGCGCATCCAGCAGCAGCTGGTCGCCGGTGCCGTTGAAGTTGCCGCGGCGGTACAGCGTGCCTTCGGTCACGGCCAGCACTTCGTTCAGCTTGGCCTCGTACGGTGCGCGGATCTTGGTGATGAGCGCATCCATCTCCTTGTCGGCCGGCAGCATGTTGGCGAACACTGGCAGCAGCTTGTAGCGGAAGTCGGTGACCTTCTTGTCCTTGACCTCGAAGTCCAGCACGCCGAGGAACTTGCCGTTGGAGCCGGCATTGGTGACCAGGGTCTTGCCACCCTTGTTGCTGACGATGCTGGCCACCGGCATGCCGTCGTGTGTGTGGCCGCCCATGATGGCGTCGATGCCTGACACGCGGCTGGCCATCTTCAGGTCCACGTCCATGCCGTTGTGCGACAGCACCACCACGACCTGGGCGCCCTTGGCGCGCGCCTCGTTGACCATGGCCTGCATGTTCTCGTCCTGGATGCCGAAGGCCCAGTCGGCCACCATGTAGCGCGGGTTGGCGATCGGGGTATAGGGGAAGGCCTGGCCGATGATGGCGCAGGGCACGCCGTTCATCTCGCGAATCACATAGGGCTTGAACACCTGGTCGCCAAAGTCGTTGGTCTTGACGTTCTGGGCCACGAAGTCGACCTTGCCGGCGAAGTCCTTCTCGACAATTTCCTTCACGCGCTCCATGCCGTAGGTGAATTCCCAGTGGCCGGTCATCACGTCCACGCCCAGCAGCTTGCAGGCATCGACCATGTCCTGGGCATTGGTCCACAGCGAGGTGGCCGAGCCCTGCCAGGTGTCACCGCCGTCCAGCAGCAGCGAGCCGGGACGGCTGGCCTTCAGACGCTTGACCAGCGTGGCCAGATGCGCGAAGCCACCGACCTTGCCGTAACGCCTGGCCGCCTTCTCGAAATCGAGGTAGGTCAGGGCATGGGCCTCGGCCGTGCCGGGACGGACCTTGGCCACTTTGAGCAGGTGCTCACCCACCAAGTGCGGCAGATTGCCCTTCATGCTGCCGATGCCGAGGTTGACGTTCGGCTCGCGGAAGTAGATCGGCTTGAGCTGCGCGTGGCAGTCGGTCATGTGCAGGAAGGACACATTGCCGAACTTCGGAATGTCATACAAACCATTGGCTGCCGTGGCGGCATCGGCCTCGGCGTACGTGCCCAAGCCCATACCGGCCATGGTGCCCGCGCCCAGCACCTGCATAAACTCACGTTTGGTTAGATTCATAGTTTCGCAACCACTGAAATAGTTGAGGAAAAAAGACCCGGGCATGCCCGGGTCGGATGCTAAAGGTTTTTGTCGCTTATTGGTTAACCGGCGATTTCGGATCCAGCAGCAGCGCCATGATGTGCTTGACCTGCTGCTCGTTCAGAACACCCTTGTGACCGGCACGCGGCATCTGCGAGCAGGCGTTGTAGGCCCGCGCATTCCAGATCTTGCCCCAGGTGTATTCCACGATGGCTTTCGACTCGGGTGCATCCGGATTGGCCACGCCGCGCATCTTGCCGTAGTTGTACAGGCTCGGCCCCAGGGTGCCGTAGGAGATTTCCTGCTTGCTGATCTGGTGGCAGTTGTAGCAATTGCCGCCGTTCTCGCTGCCGGCCTTGTCGGTCCAGGTCATGCCGCGGCCGCTCTGCGCAAGCTTCTCGCCTTCTTTCCAGTCACCGAGGAACTTGCCGTCCGACGGCCATTTGATGGCCTTCAGGTTGTCGGCCTCAATGGCCTTGGCCACTTTTTCGTCGATCGGCTTGCCAGCCACGTCGGCCGCAGCGCATTCACGGTTGGCATCGTCCTGCACCAGGCGGTCGACCTTGGCCTGCCCTTCGTCGCGGAAGGAAGCCTTGGCGATGTCAGCGGTGAGCTTGTCCAGTTCAGGACCGGTGGGCACCATGGCACAGCCGGCCAGCAGAACCGCCACCAAGGCCGGAGCAATGTATTTGATCTGTTTTTTCATGTCGCGAGCTCCTTAACGCTTGATGGCCGGGGCGATCGATTCAGCGCCCTTGGCGTTGACGCCCATGTAGGTGCCCAAGGCGATGGTGGCATCACTGCCGAACAGCGGGTAGGGGAAACGCTGCTGGCGGTAGCAGTCGTTCAGACGCAATTGCATGCTCCACATCTGGCCGTTGGAAACGCGGTAGGCAGGCCAGGCGGCAAAGCCGGCGCCGTCACCCGGGTTCTTGGTCAGGTTGGGCAGGTCCTGCAGGCGGATGCGCTTGCCGTCTTCGCCGTGGCAGGTGGCGCAGGCAAAGTCGTGCGAACCACCGCGCATGAAGAACAGGCGCTTGCCCACTTCATACATGGTCTTTTCTGCCACGTGACTGTTCGGAAGGTTGAACTTCATGCCGCGCGATTCGGCGGCAATCCAGGTGGCCAGCGCGGTCACGTTGTTCTGTTCGCCCTTGCCGTACGGCGTCTTGGCGATGTCGGCAGCGTTGAGCCCCTGCAGGGTTTCCATGCAGGTCAGCAGGCGAGACTCCAGGTCTTGCACCTTGCGGGTGTCAGCAAAGTAGCGCGGCAATTCGACAAACGCGCCCTTGACCACGCCCGGGCCCTTGCCGAGGTCGCATTGTTCCAATGAAGCGTTTTTGGGGCCGCGTTTTTGCTTCCAGAGGTCTTCCCCCTTGGCCTCAAACAACTCGGCCGGATTGCCGTCTTGCAGCATGGCGCGGTATTCGGCAATACCGTCGGAGGCGGATTTTTGCGCCATTGCGCTACACGCCACGACGACGGTTCCAATGGCCAGAGCCAAACGTTTCATCATTGTCACCTCGACTAGTTATTGGGAAGAAACTGAAAATGGAGAAGGGCCATCCCTCCTCCATCTTTCACGAAACAACCTGCGATCAGGACACCGTGGCTTCGTCGGTACGGCTGTCGCCCTTGTTGTCTTTCCAGTTCACGCTGATCTTGTCACCGGCCTTGGCGCCCTTGACCACGAACTGCAGGAACGGGTTCTTCGACACGGCGGGACCCCATTCAGCGGTCATCACGACCTTGCCGTTGAGGGAAGCGGTCACGTCCTGGATGTACCAGGCCGGAACGATCTTGCCAGCCGAATCCTTGCGTTGGCCGGATTCCATTTCGTGGCTCATGAGAACGCGAACAGTGGCCTTGTCGCCAGAAGCTTGGGCGCGAATGCGCATCGGATCTGCCATTTTTAACTCCTAAATCTTTACTGAATCTTGGGAAGGGTTGCTGCCGGATTAACCGCCACAGCCGCCGAGCGTGACCTTGACTTCCTTCTTGGCATAGAAGGCCTTGCCGTCGGCCATGATGGCCACGGCATACACGTCAGAGGACTGGCCCATCTTGGCGCGCGTGGCAAAGCTGGCTTCCACGCTGTCGGTCACGTTGAACATGGCCACCAGGGCAGACGGGTTCTTCTCGACCAGAATCAGGACCTTCTTGGCAGCCAGCGTGGTGCTGGCTGTCAGCGGAACCACAGCACCGTTTTCAGCGATGTCCGGACCACCCACGGTCACGTCCTTGCTTTCCACCGGAGCAGCTGCGCCCAGTGCCTTGGCCACATCAGCCAGGGACTTGGCTTCAAAAGCCACTTTTTCGTAGGCCAGTGCGTGCTGGGGGAACAGACCGGTGCCGGCCAACAGGCCCGCCACGACGGCGCTTTGCTTGAGTGTCTCGCGACGAGTTTGCATGCGAATCTCCTTGGTTAAGTCCATGCTAATGAAAAAACGTATCTGTTGATATGGGTACTAATGCTTATTTTCCCGCAGCACCGGATGCCAACCATGCGGCGATGGTCTTTGCCTCGGCTTCGCTCAAGGTCTGGGGCGGCATGGGGATCGGCCCCCAGACGCCGGAACCACCCGACTTGATCTTGCCGGCCAGGTAGTCTGCCTTGCCGGCGTGCTTCTTGGCAATGTCCTGGAAACTCGGGCCGACCAGCTTGCTGTTCATGGCATGGCAGGCGGTGCAGCTGTTCTTCTGCAGCAGTGCCTGGGCCGCCTTGTTGTCGGCACCGGCCGCATCGGCCTTGACAACAGGTTTGGCCGGGGCAGCAGGTGCAGCAGCGCCGGGCTTGCCTTCCGGACGTGTCGTATCCACGCCGTGCTGGGCACCGACCATGCGGTTCTGCTCCGCCAGATTGCCGTGAGCATTGCGTGCATAGTCAGGCAGGAACGAGGCCACCTTGGCTTCCGGCACGCAGTCTTTCATGCAAGCCACGTTCTTGGTGTCCGGCTTGGCGCCCTTGCCGAATTCCTTGCCCGGCCACATGGCGTGGTTGGTCGTCATGCCATTGCGATTCGGCATGCGCTTCTGGACTTCGGCAATGTTCTTGTCGGACAGCACGAAGTCGTCCGGCACGATGCCGCCGAGGTTCAACAGGAAGGCCGTCACGGCATACACCTCTTCCGTGCTCAGCGACTTGGGTGCGGTCCAGGGCATGGCGCGGTTGATGTAGTCCCACAGCGTGGAAACGGTGGGCACCTTCATCAGTGTGGTGCGTCCCGGGAAGGACGTGTCGGTCAGCTTGGCCACGCGGCCGGTCTTGATGTCCTCGGCCGTGATGCCGCCGACCAGCGGGCTGAACACTTCGCCCGACTCGCCAAAGATGCCGTGGCAATGGGCGCACTTGCCTTCCCACACATCCTGACCCTTGGCGACACTGCCGGAACCTGCCGGCAGGCCCTTGAAGTCGGGACGCACGTCGATATCCCATGCGGCCACTTCCTTCGGCGTGGCATCGCGGCCGACACCCGGGTACTTGCTGGCGCCCTGTGCGCCTGCCAGGCCCGCAACGGCGAGCAAGGCAGCGGCCAGCACTGCTTTACGAAACCTGAACATTTTTCACCTCACCGCTTTCCTGCACCAGCCAGGACTGGATGGCATTGTTGTGATAGATCGAGCGCGTGCCGCGAACTGCGCGCAATTGCTTGTAGGTGGGCTGCACATAGCCCGTGTCATCCATGGCACGGCTCTGGATGATGGCCGGCTTGCCATCCCAGACCCAGTCCAGGTTGAAACGCGTCAGCGCCTTGTTCTGCACCGGGCCTTCCAGCCGTGCGGTACGCCAGTTGCGGCCACCGTCGACGGACACGTCGACGCGCTTGACCTTGCCGCGGCCCGACCAGGCCAGGCCGGTGATGTTGTAGAAGCCCTTATCCAGCAGCACCTGACCACCGGAGGGCGTGGTCACCACGCTCTTGCACTCCTGGATGCTGGTGTACTGGCGGTGCAGGCCGCTGGGCTGCAGGTCCACATAATGGACGGCCTCGTCCTTGGCGGCGTAGGGCATGTCGCCCACCTCGATGCGGCGCAGGTACTTGACCCAGCTTACACCTTGCACGCCCGGCACGATCAGACGCAGCGGGTAGCCCTGCTCGGGGCGCAGCATCTCGCCGTTCTGGCCATAGGCCACGAACACTTCGCCCGACTTGATCAGTTCCATCGGGATGGTGCGGGTCATGGACGATCCGTCAGCGCCCTCGGCCAGCACGAACTTGCCGTTCTTCAGATCAGCACCGGCCAGCTCCAGCAGCGTGATCAGCGGCACGCCGGTGAACTCGCTGCACGACACCATGCCGTGCGTGTACTGCACGGTCGGCACCGCCACATTGCCCCATTCCACCGCCGTGTTGGCGCCACACTCGATGAAGTGGATGCGCGAGACGGATGGCAGACGCATGATCTCGTCCATGGTGAAGACCTTGTTGGACTTGACCATGCCGTTGATCATCAGACGGTGTTTGGAGGGATCAATGTCCCACCAGCCTTGGTGGTGACGCTCGAAATGCAGGCCGCTGGGTGTGATGATGCCGAACAGCGACTGCAGCGGCGCAAACGACACCGAAGCCTGCGTGGTCTGGGTCAGACCCGGGCTCTGGCGGCGCTGCACATTGGCTTCGAACTTGGAGGGTTTGCCATAACCGCCATCTGCCGCCACGCCCTGTCCCAGACCCTTGCTGTGCTCGGGCAGGTTCAGGATGTTGGGGTCGCCACCTTCGGTCGGCACCGGATTGCCCTGCGCCAGGGCGGCAGGCACTGCAGCGCCGGCTGCCGCAGCAGCAAAGGCGTTGCGAATGAAATCACGGCGGCCATGCTTGGCTTGCGCAAAGACGGTCTTGATCCCGTCCTTGTCCAAAAAATTCTCGGGCGCCTTTCGGATCCTGCCCGAGCTCACATCTTCTTGCATCACACACTCCTTCAATGAGTTGCTATCCATCGCTCATCTCTTCTGCCCGGATCACGCCCTGGTCTCACGACCGTTCGTGACCCACTGTCTGGTCAAGACCGATCTGCGAACAGACCGCCTTGCACACCCGCACCACCGACTCGTCGCCGATGCGGTAATACACCTGCACCCCATGTCGCCGCTTGGCGACGACCCCCGCCCGGTACAGCACGTTCAGATGCTGCGACATATTGGGCTGAGACACCGCGATGTCATGGAGCAATTGAGAGACGTTTTTCTCGCCATCACACAACGCACCGATGATGCGCAGCCGGATCGGCGTTGAAAGCACCCCAAACAGCTCGGCCGCACCGTCAAAGTCCGACATCGACGCTTCCTGGGGAATATCGTCTTTCATTTGCTAAATCTTAATATTCACATGTACGAATATAAAGGCTAAACGCAATGCATAACCAAGGGTTTATACCTATCCCGACTTTTTTGATCGGTTGGTTTTACTTTGTGAAATGGTAGTGATCCCGATTCAGTACCGCAGCCATGGCGCTCACTTCCTCAGGAAACAACGCCAGATTGAGTTCGGTATTGCATCGTTCCACCATGCTGCGCAAGGAACCGGCGGAATTGATACGGCCAGCCGGTCGGTAGATGGCGCTCCCGTCACCACCCACTTTCTGCTGGTGACAAGCGGCGCACTTGTTTTCCGCGATGAGCTTTTCCCCCAGCGTCAAATCCGCCCCGTGAAACAGGTCGGGCGTTCCGCCGCTCGCGGAAGTGACCACCACCATGAGGAATAAAACCAGTTTTCGCATGTTTTTGAGGTTAGCCAATGCCGAACAACAGCGCAACACATGGAAACCCTCTGCCCACGCTGGGCCACCAGAGAACAATCTGGCACACTTCAGCCAGATCAACCCTGAAGTCGCTATCCCCATGGCAAGCAAGAGCACAGACAACAGCGGTGTCTCGCAAACACCGGCTTCACTTTACCGCGCCGACCACCAGAAAGACGTGGTCAACCGACTACGCCGCATCGAAGGCCAGGTGCGCGGCCTGGTCGAGATGATCCAGGCTGGCCGCTCCTGCGAGGATGTGGCCCTGCAGATGTCAGCTGCACGCAAGGCGATGGACAAGGCCTTCTACCGGATGATGGCCTGCTCCGTCATCGAGGCGATCTCCGATGCCGAGAACGATGCCGAAGCCATTGTCGAGGTCGAACGCTCGACCAAGCTGCTCGAAAAATTCGGCTGAGCAGCGGTCGCATCCACACTGACGGACTGACATCAAATCGGGCTTTCTTCTCGCCGTTGTTGCGCCAACAGCTATTATTTCAATAGCATTGAAAAGTCAGCGATAACGCGGTCAGGACCACAGGCCTCAATCGGCTGCCCCATGTTGTAGCCATAGGGCAAGACCCAGACCGGCACGCCCGCATTGCGCGCAGCGGCCACATCGATCGACGAATCCCCCACGAACAAAGCCCGCTCGGCCGCCACCTGGAACTGCACCAGGCAGCTGAGGATTCCGGCCGGATCGGGCTTCTTGGTCGGCAGGCTGTCGCCGCTGACGACCTGATCGAACAAGGGCTGCAACGCGTGTGCGGCCAGTACGCGTTGGGTATAACGCGCTTCCTTGTTGGTCACCACGGCCAGGCGCACACCCTGCTGCCGCAGCTGCTGCAGCGTTTCGCGCACCTGCGGGTAGAGCTGGCTGCGCGCGCCGCAGCGCCGCTCGTAGTGAACCGCAAATTCCGCCATCACGTGGGGCAAGGTGTCGCTGGCACGCACGGCCTCGACCGTCATCTGCTGCACAAAAGCCAGCGCCTGGATCAGCAACTCGCGCGTCCCGAGACCAATCCAGCGGTCGACGCTGTCTTGCGCCACTTCGGAATAGCCGAAATGCTTCAGTGTGTCGTTGACGGCATCGGCAATCTCAGCGGCGGTTTCGATCAGCGTGCCATCGAGGTCGAACATGACCAGATCGAAGGCCCGAGAGGGGAGCGTACTCATGGGTTCAATACAAAAGAAAACAGGACCAGACCGGCAAGGTTACACGGCCGTGACAAGCAGCCCGCGAAGCACTCAGCCGATGCAGCGCGCCGACGGCGCTGAAAAAGCCAGCCTCACCCCACGCCCAGAGCCCGCTTGCGGCGTTCCATCATGCGCCAGACGAAGGGCGTGAAAATCAGCTGCATGGCCAGTTCCATCTTGCCGCCCGGCACGACGATGGTGTTGGCACGCGACATGAAGCTGTCGTGGATCATGTTGAGCAGGTACTGGAAGTCGATGCCTTTCGGGCTGGCGAAACGGATCACCACCATGCTCTCGTCGGCCGACGGGATGTCGCGCGCGATAAAGGGGTTGGAGGTGTCCACCATCGGCACACGCTGGAAATTCACATGGGTGTGGGCAAACTGCGGCACGATGTAGTTCACGTAGTCGGGCATGCGGCGCAGGATGGTGTCGGTCACGGCCTCGGTGCTGTAGCCGCGCTGGTGCTGGTCGCGCCAGAGCTTCTGGATCCACTCCAGGTTGATCACCGGCACCACGCCAACCAGCAAATCCGGATGCTGCGCAATGTTGTGCTCGGGCGTGACCAGGGCACCATGCAGGCCTTCATAGAACAGCATGTCGGTGTCGAGTGGCAGATCCTCCCAGGCAGTGAAGGTGCCGGGGGCCTGCTGGTAAGGCGCCGCTTCCTCGTCGTTGTGCAGGTACTTGCGCGCCCGCCCCTGGCCCGATTGGGCATACGTGCGGAACAGGTTTTCCAGCTCGCCGAACAGGTTGTTGTCTGCGCCAAAATGGCTGAAGTGCTTGTTGCCGGCCTGCTCGGCCTCGGCCGCCTTGCGCTTCATTTCCTGGCGGTTGTAACGGTGAAAACTGTCGCCCTCGACGATGGCGGCCTTGACGCCTTCGCGACGGAAGATATTGGCGAAGGTGCGCGTCACCGTGGACGTGCCGGCCCCGGACGAGCCGGTGATGGCGATGATGGGATGGCGTTCAGACACGAAGGTCTCCTGGAGCTAAGAATTCTTTTGTCGCTGAGTGCAGCACAACGCTGGTACGCCTGGCCCCCGTCGCGGGACACCGCGGAACCGGCTTCGCCTGGCTGCTGGTGTCGTCCCCCTCGAGGGGGAAGGGCCCGCAGGGCACTCAGGGGGGTCATAGTCTGAACAGCCCGCGTTCAGCAAACAGGGGATTATCAAACTCTCTCTTGACCGGCTCGGTGTGGTAGCGCTCGATGCGCTCGACCTCGTTCTTGGAACCAAACACCAGGCCGATGCGTTGGTGCAGCGATGTGGGTTGCACCGCCAGCATCGCCTGGCGCCCGGTGCTGGCGCGGCCGCCGGCCTGCTCCATGATGAACCCCACCGGATTGGCCTCGTACAGCAGGCGCAGACGCCCGGGTTTGGCCGGATCCTTGGTATCGCGCGGGTACATGAAGACGCCGCCGCGCATGAGGATGCGGTGCGCTTCGGCCACCATGGACGCGATCCAGCGCATGTTGAAGTCCTTGCCCCGGGGGCCGGTCCGTCCGGCCAGGCATTCGTCCACATAACGCTTGATTGGTGGCTCCCAGAAGCGGCTGTTGGAAGCATTGATGGCAAATTCCTGCGTGTCGGCCGGGATCTGCATTTTGGGGTGGGTCAGCATGAACTCGCCAAGGTTCGGGTCGAGCGTGAAGCCGTTGACGCCATTGCCCACGGTCAGCACCAGCATCGTGGTCGGGCCGTAGAGCGCATAACCGGCGGCCACCTGCTGGGTGCCCGGCTGCAGGAAGTCGGCCTCGGTCACATCGCGCCCGGAAGCCACCACCGCCTGAGGCGCCCGCAGGACCGAAAAGATGCTGCCGACCGTCACATTGACATCGATGTTGCCGGAGCCATCGAGCGGATCGAACACCAGCAGGTACTTGCCACGCGGGTTTGGTGCCGGAATCTGATACGGCAGCACCAGTTCTTCGGAGGCCATGCCCGCCAGATAACCACCGAGTTCGTTCAGGCGGATGAACACTTCGTTGCTGTGCACATCGAGTTTCTTCTGCATCTCACCCTGCACATGCACGGCACTGCCAAACGCCTCGTCGTGCTCGCCCAGCATGCCCCCCAAGGCGCCAAACGAGACGGCGCGCGCAATCGCCTTGCAGGCCATGGCCACGTCGAGGATCAGCGCATTGAAATCGCCGCGGGCATCAGGAAAGCGGCGGCGCTCCTCGATCAGGAATTGCGTCAGGGTGGCGCGTTTGGACAGGGGCATGCTCTGCTTACTCCACGCTCAGCAGCCGCTCGCCGGCCCAGTGGGCGGTGTGCCACAAGGCCAGATCGGCCAACCGGGTCTCGCCCAGGTCCGGCAGCACGTGCAGCGCACGGCTGAAATCATGGTGCTGCGTGTACTGGGTGGGTGTGATGACAGTGGCCAGGCCAGCCAGTGTGGCCGCCTTCAAGCCGTTGCCCGAATCCTCGAAGGCCAGGCAATCACTGGCATCGAGCTTCAGCGCTTCCAGCATCTGCAGATAGACCTGCGGATGCGGCTTCTTGATGGGGGCACTTGACGCATCGCCAATGGCCGAGAAGTTGTGGCGCCAGGCCGGCCCCATGGCTTGGCGCAGCAGAGCCGAAATATTGACCGGCGAGGTGGTGGTGGCAATCGCCAGTTGCAGGCCCTGGTCCAGCGCTTCGTCGATCAGCGCCAGCACGCCGGGGCGCAAGGCCACTTCCCCGCTGGCAATGGCCGCCTCGTAGTGGGCGGTCTTGAGTTCATGGATGCGGGCAATCGTCTCTTGCACCGCTTCGCCATGGAGCGCCTTGATGCCCGGATTGACCTGCTTCCAGTAGTGCAGGATGCGCTCTTTCCCACCGGAGATCTCGAGCAGCTCGGTGTAGAGCGTCTCATCCCAATGCCAGCCCAGCCCCAGCTCTGCAAAGGCATGGTTGAACGCCGCACAGTGGGCGCTCTCCGTATCGGCAAGGGTGCCATCCACATCAAAAATCAGGGCGCGCAACATAAGCGACTCCTCACAAGGGAATGTACTGGGAGCATCACCATCCATCCGACAGATGCATGATGGCCAGTTCAATGTATTCCCCTTGATACATAATCTCAAATCACATTTGTTAAATTAATCATCAGTCTTATCTGATTCGACAAACCTCATGCGCAATTACACCCTCAAGCAATTGCAGACCTTTATCGAGGTGGCACGCGAAAAATCGGTCTCCAAGGCCGCCGAACGCCTGTTTGTCACACAGCCGGCCGTCTCGATGCAGATTCGCCAGTTGGAGGAGGCTTTCGGCCTGTCGTTGATCGAGCCCGTCGGACGCAACATCCAGCTCACCCACGCCGGCCACGAATTCCTGTCACATGCCATTGCGGCTGTCTCGCGGCTCAAGGACCTGGAAGCCAGCATGGCCGAGCATGTTGGCATGAAAAAAGGCCGCATCGATCTGGCCGTGGTCAGCACCGCCAAGTACTTCGTGCCCATGCTGCTGGTGCGTTTCGCCCAGTTGCTGCCGGGCATCGAGGTCAAACTGCGCATCGACAACCGGGAAAACATCCTGGGCATGCTGTCGCGCAGTGAAATCGACCTGGTCATCATGGGCCGTGCGCCCAACACGCTCGATTGTGAAGCCACCCCCTTTGCCACCAACCCGCTGGGCATCGTCTGCGCCCCCGACCATCCGCTGGCGCGCCGCAAGCGGCTCTCCATCGACACCATCAAGGACTATGAATTCGTGGTGCGCGAGCAAGGCTCGGGCACGCGTGCTGCCATGGAGCGGCTCTTTGCCCAGCATGACCTGCCGCTCAAGGTCGTGATGGAAATGCCCAGCAACGAGACCATCAAGCAGGCGGTGATGGCCGGCATGGGCCTGAGTTTCCTGTCGCTGCGTACCGTGCGTCACGAACTGGCTGGCGGCCATATCGCACTGGTGGACATCGGCGGCATGCCCATCATGGGCAAGTGGTACGTCACCCATCTGACACAGAAAAAGCTCTCACCGGCAGCCAGATCCTTCAAGGAATTCCTGATCGAACAAGGCGGTCCCTTGATCGACTCCTGGGCCTGAACCTTATGCATAAGTAGATTCTGATTTTTTACGACCGTAAAAATGAATATTACTTATGTCTCCATCTTTCTATAGTCAGCCCCATGACCCGATGGGCTGCCCGCCATGGCACCCGCTGGCGGGCAACACAGCTGCACAGGAGAACCCGAGATGGACCAGTCCAAGCGCTACGCCGACCTCAGCCTCAAGGAAGCCGAACTCATCCAGGGTGGCCAGCACATTCTTGCCGCCTACAAGATGAAACCCAAATCGGGCCACGGTTATCTGGAAGCCGCAGCCCACTTTGCGGCTGAATCATCGACCGGGACCAACGTCGAGGTCAGCACCACCGATGACTTCACGCGCGGCGTCGATGCGCTGGTCTACCTGATTGACGAGGCGCGCGAGGAAATGCGCATCGCCTATCCGCTCGACCTGTTCGACCGCAACATCACCGACGGCCGCATGATGATCGTGTCCTTCCTGACGCTGGCCATCGGCAACAACCAGGGCATGGGCGACATCGAATACGCCAAGATGTACGACTTCCATGTCCCGCGGCGTGCCATTGAGCTGTTCGACGGCCCCGCCAAGGACATCAGCGACCTGTGGCGTCTGCTGGGTCGCCCGGTGAAGGACGGCGGCTACATTGCCGGCACCATCATCAAACCCAAGCTCGGCCTGCGCCCCGAGCCGTTCGCGCAGGCGGCGTATGAGTTCTGGCTCGGCGGCGACTTCATCAAGAACGACGAGCCGCAAGGCAACCAGGTCTTCGCGCCGATGAAGAAGGTCATGCCCTTGCTGTACGACGCCATGAAGCGCGCCATGGATGAAACGGGTGAAGCCAAGATCTTCTCCGCCAACATCACGGCCGATGACCATTTCGAGATGATCGCGCGCGGCGAGTACATCCTGGAAACCTTCGGCCCCGACGCCGACAAGATCGCCTTCCTGGTCGACGGCTACGTCGGCGGCCCAGGCATGGTCACCACCGCACGCCGCTGCTTTGCCAACCAGTACCTGCACTACCACCGCGCCGGCCACGGTGCCGTGACCTCGCCGCAGTCCAAGCGCGGCTACACCGCCTATGTGCTGGCCAAGATGAGCCGCCTGCAGGGTGCTTCGGGCATCCACGTCGGCACCATGGGCTACGGCAAGATGGAGGGGGAGAAGGATGACCGCGCCATCGCCTACATCATTGAGCGCGACAGCTACACCGGCCCGGCCTACCATCAGGAGTGGTACGGCATGAAACCCACCACGCCCATCATCTCGGGCGGCATGAATGCGCTGCGCCTGCCGGGCTTCTTCGAGAACCTGGGCCACGGCAACGTGATCAACACCGCCGGTGGCGGCGCCTATGGCCATATTGACTCGCCTGCTGCCGGTGCCCGCTCGCTGCGCCAAGCCTACGAATGCTGGAAAATCGGCGCGGATCCGATCGCCTACGCCCGCGAGCACCAGGAATTCGCGCGTGCCTTCGAATCCTTCCCTGGGGACGCCGACAAACTCTACCCTGGCTGGCGCGAACAACTCGGCATTCGCCAGTAAGTTCCCACCCGTACGTTCAAGGCATCAAGTCCTGTGGGCAGCCCGCGACGCACAGCTCAGGCCGCTTCCTGCAACCGCTCGGGTTCGCGCAGATGGTAGATGCGGCCGAGTTTGTCCAGGGGTTCGATCACTTCCTCGCGCACCAGACGGCTGACTTCACGGCTCACAGTCTCGAGCTGGAGGTCGAGCATGGCCCCCATGTCATCACGCGCAAACAGCGTGACGGTGCGCCCATCGGACGGGCTGCGCATCTTCAGAATGAAGTTCGAAACCCGCTGCCGCGCAGTGCCGAAATTGAGATCGGCCAACCAGTCATCCGCATCCTTCAATGCCTGCTGCCACTTCTGCATCAGTCGCAGGTGCAGGCGTGGGCTGCTGGCGCCCAGGGTATGGATCACTTCCAGCGGAATGCGGCACACTGAAACGTCGGTCAGCGCCACGGCTTCGCTGTCGTATTGGGAGCCGCCCAGTGCCTCCAGGCCGGCGACATCCCCGGGACGCAACACACGCACAATGCGCTGGCGACCATCGGCCGTCACGCGCACCAGCTTGATCATGCCGGTGCGCAAGGTGAAGATGCCGGCGGCGCGGTTACCTTCGGCATAGAGGGTCGCCCCCTGACGGAATTCCAGGTCGTCGATCGGCGCGTGGATCATGCCGAAATCCTGCTCGTTGAGGTCGGCGAACAGCACCATGTCACGGATGCCGCAATTGCGGCAATCCGAGGTGCCGCGCCAGGCGGAGTCTGTCTTGATCGGAATCATGTTGGCTCGAAACGGAACGCGTCTGGCGTTATACCCCCAAGTGTATAGTGAGCCGTTCAACGCCGTGCAGCGCTCGGTCTTTACCACTCATCATCCTTCCGGCAAACCCGCTCCCCGGTTTCAACCCATCACGTCTGCCGCGCAAACGCTAATATCGGTGCCATGAATCCTCAGCGCAGACTCCTGCTCGCCACCGCCACACAACTCTCAGCTGCGGCCGCCCTGTTGCAGGCCGGCACCGCACTGGCCCAGGCTGGTGGCTCCTCCCTCCCGTCCAGTGCGGCCACGGAAGCCAAGGCGCCCTCTCTGCCAGCACCCGGCACCCTGCTGCCTCTGCCCGAGGTCCCGCTGCTGGATGGCACTGTCTTTCGCCCAGACCAGGCCGAAGGCCAGGTTCTGGTGATCTACTGGTGGGCCAGCACCTGCCCGTTTTGCGCCCAGCAAAGTCCTGAAATACAGAAACTCTGGCTCAGCCAGCGCGACAAAGGCCCTCGCCGTCTGCAACTGCTGACGCTGTCGATCGACCGCACGCGCGAGGAGGCACTGGCTTATCTGCAGAAAAAGGGCTATACCTTCCCGACCGGCTTCGTGACACCGGCCATCCAGCGCGTGCTACCGAAACCCAAAGGCCTGCCCATCACCCTGGTGCGCGGCCGCGATGGCAAACTGCTGCAGTCTGAAAAGGGACAAATGTTCCCGGAAGACGTGGAACTTCTGACACGCTGGGTATAAGAACAAACGCCGAAGAGGAGACTGTATGGGTGCTTCACTGGACGGCAAGCTTGTCGTCGCCATTTCATCGCGCGCCCTGTTCGACTTCGAGGAAGAGAACAAGGTGTTCGAACAGGGCAACGGTCCCCACAAGGACCGGGCCTACATGAAACTGCAGCTCGACAAACTGGAAGAACCCGCCAAACCAGGCGTGGCTTTTTCCATGGTGCGCAAGCTGCTGGCCTTCAACGACGCCAGCACGCAGCGCGTGGAGGTGGTCATCCTCTCGCGCAACGACCCGGTCTCGGGCATGCGCGTCTTTCGCTCGGCCCAGCATTACGGCCTGCCGATCGAGCGCGGCAGCTTCACGCGCGGCCAGTCCCCCTGGCGCTACCTCAAACCGCTGCACGCCAACCTGTTCCTCTCCACCCACCTGAGCGATGTGCGCGCCGCACTCGATGCCGGCGTACCGGCGGCACAGGTCTACCCGCAATCCGCGCTCGCCAGCGACGCACATCCGCACGAAGTTCGGATTGCCTTCGACGGCGATGCGGTGCTCTTCAGTGATGAAGCCGAGCGCGTATTCCAAGCCCAGGGGCTGAGTGCCTTCCAGAAACATGAACGCGACAAGGCTCTGCAGCCGCTGTCGGCCGGCCCCTTCAAGCCCCTGCTGGCCGCGCTGCACCGGCTGCAACAGGAAGGCACGCCCAACATGCGCATCCGCACCGCCCTGGTCACCGCGCGTAGCGCACCGGCACACGAACGCGCCATCCGCACGCTGATGGAATGGAACATCGAGATCGATGAAGCCATGTTCCTCGGCGGCCTGCCCAAGGGCGAATTCCTGCGCGAGTTCGAACCCGACTTCTTCTTTGACGACCAGACCGGCCACATCGAGTCTGCGTCGCAACATGTGCCTTCAGGCCACGTCGCCAGTGGCGTCGCCAACGCCTGACCCGCCCAAGAGATCATCATGTCACTGACCAGCAAACTCGCCGACTTCAAGGCCTTCATCCGCAACGCCTGGGCGTTGGCCGTGCCCTACTTCCAATCGGAAGAGAAATGGAAGGCACGCGGCCTGCTCGCCGCCATCGTTGCGCTCAACCTCGGCTTTGTCTATACCCTGGTGCTGTTCAACGAGTGGAACCGCTTCTTCTACGACGCACTGCAGGATAAGAACTACCCGGTCTTCCTGGAACAACTGCTGCGCTACACGGTGCTGGCTTTCATCTACATCGTCATCGCGGTCTACCGTTTCTACCTGACCCAGCAGCTGGAAATGCGTTGGCGCGCCTGGATGACGCGCCACTACCTGCAACGCTGGCTGGACAACCAGGTCTATTACCACCTGGAGCTCACACGCTACGCTGCGCTGGCAGCCGACCAGTCGCCCGACAACCCGGACCAGCGCATCCAGGAAGACCTGAAGCTGTTCACCACCAGCACCGTCGGCTTGAGCATGGGCCTGCTCAACGCACTGGTCACGCTGCTGAGCTTTGTCGGGATCCTCTGGTCACTCAGCGGTGCTTTCAGCTTTTCGTTCAACGGCACTGAATTCGTCATTCCCGGCTTCATGCTGTGGGTGGCCATCCTCTACTGCATTGCCGGCAGCGTGATCACCCACTACGTCGGACGCCCCCTGATTTCGCTGAACTACCAGCAACAACGGCGCGAAGCCGATTTCCGCCACAACCTGGTCCGCGTGCGTGAATACAGCGAAGCCATTGCGCTGGATCGCGGCGAGAAGGTCGAGCTGAAACAGCTTGACCTGCGCTTCAGCCATGTGCTGGCCAACTACCTGCAACTGATCGACGCGCAAAAGCGTCTGACCATGTTCACCGCCACCTTCGGCCAGGCCTCGACCGTGTTCCCCTTCATCGTGGCGGCACCGCGTTTTTTCAGCGGCGCCATCCAGCTCGGCACCATGATGCAGATCGCTTCTGCTTTCGGCCGCGTGCAGGATTCGCTCTCCTGGTTCATCGACAACTATGACAGTCTGGCCAGCTGGCGTGCCACCACCGATCGCCTGACCCATTTCGAGGCGGCCATCCAGGTTGCCAACCAGAAAGCCGACCTTCAACTCCAACGCACCGGCGCCACAAACAGTTCAGGCGTGACGGCCAGCGACTTGTCGCTCGACCTGCCCACCGGCAGCCGCCTGCTGGCGCATACGCAGCTGAATGCCCAGCCGGGCGACAGCGTGCTGCTCAGCGGCCCCTCCGGCAGCGGCAAGTCCACCCTGTTCCGCGCCCTGGCTGGCATCTGGCCGCTGGCCTCGGGCAAGGTGATGCTGCCGGAATCGAGCATGTTCATTCCGCAACACCCCTACTTTCCGAATGCACGTCTGCGCGATGCGCTGGCCTACCCGGAACCCGCCGAGAGCTACGACGAAGAAACCCTCAAGCAGGCCTTGCGTGATGCGCTGTTGCCACACCTGGTGGACCAGCTCGATGTGGTGGATGCCTGGGGCCAGAAACTCTCGGGCGGAGAGCAGCAGCGCCTGGCACTGGCACGTGTGTTCCTCAAGAAACCATCCTGGATCTTCGCCGACGAAGCCACCAGTGCACTGGATGAAGAGGCAGAAAAAGCCTTGTACAAACGGCTGCTTGACCTTGTCAAAGAAGGGAAAGGCGCTCTGATTTCGATAGCACACCGGCACACGGTGGCGACCTACCACAGTCGCACCTGGCAACTGGAAAAGCGCATCGACGAGGACGTGGCGCTGTTTCAGCTGAGACAGACATAACTCCCCCAGGCTTCGCTCCCTTCGTTCGCTACGCCACCCCCCTCAAGAGGGGGCAACGCCAGTGGCCCGGCCAAGCCGGTTCCACGGCGTTCCTCGAACGGAGTCAGGGTCAACCAGTCAATCTGGTGCTCACGGCTGGGCTTTGTAACGCTCCCAGCCGCGCGCGCGCAGTTCGCAGGCCGGGCAACTGCCGCAGCCATACCCCCAGGCATGGCGGTGCGCGCGGTCGCCCAGGTAGCAGGTGTGGGTGTGCTCGATGATCAAGTCCACCAACGCGGAACCGCCCAGCGATTCAGCCAGACGCCAGGTCTCGGCCTTGTCGATCCACATCAGCGGTGTTTCGATCAGGAAGCGTTTGTCCATGCCCAGCGACAGCGCCAGCTGCATCGCCTTCATGGTGTCGTCGCGGCAATCCGGATAGCCGGAAAAATCGGTCTCGCACACGCCGGTGACGATCACCTCCAGCCCGCGGCGGTAGGCCACCGCAGCGGCCAGCGTCAGGAACAGCAGGTTGCGGCCCGGCACAAACGTATTGGGCAGGCCACTGGCCTCCATCTTGAAGGCGGTTTCGCGCGTCAGCGAGGTTTCGCTCACATGCCCAAGCACTTCCAGGTCGAGCAGGTGGTCCTCGCCCAGCTTGCCCGCCCATTGCGGAAACTGGCGGCGTATTTCGCTCAACACCTTGATGCGTGATTCGAGCTCAATGTGGTGGCGCTGGCGGTAATCGAAGGCAATGGTTTCGACGCGTTCATACGCCTTGAGGGCATGCGCCAGGCACGTGGTGGAATCCTGTCCACCAGAAAACAAAACGAGGGCGGTCTTATGCATACCCAATGTTAGGGCATGTCGGCCTTGCCCTGACCGTCAGCCCCGGCAGCTCATTCTGCTTTTCCGGTCTTGTTGACCTTGCTGGGCGAGTAAGTCAGCACTTCCTTGGCCAGCACACCGGGTATCGCACTCGGACTCTGATTGCGGGTCTGCGCCATGTTCTGCAGATGATTGGCGTCCTGGTTCTTCGCCTGCTGGGCGGTATACCAAAGCTCGACCGCCTTGGCACTCATCATCCACAGCGTCTGCACGTGTTCGATGAGCATCTTGGAGATCGGCTCCTTGGGCTCTTCTTCCACCGCTTTCGGTTTGGCGGCAGCTTGGGTCCAGTCTTTGCTGCTGTTGTCGGCCTTGGAGCCACCTTGCAATGGATCGGAAGCACTTGGCCGTGTCAGCGATTCAGCCGATGCCTTGGCCAACACGTCCGGATTGATGTCATTGACCACGCTGGCCGTTGCCTGCACCTCTATGGAGGGATTGACCGGTGCAACGGGTATCACCTTGGCTGCGGCAGGCACAGCCATCTCTGCGCCGGCTGGCCGCAGATTTGGAGTTCGCTCAACAGTAGGTAATTGCATTTTGGTTCATCGCTTCCGCCAAACGGCGGGGGCTTTTATCCGGTTACGTATCAGTGTTAACGGCAAATTTAGGGGGTTATTTAGGCCTTTTTTCTGTTTTTTGACAAATCCCTTCATCATCAACAGCCTTATTCATGACTATTGAACACAAAGCCATAAACTTCAGCCAGAATTCAGACTGTTATGAGCACCGACATGACAAAGCAATTACAGGTCGATCTGGGTTTGCAAGTACGCGCCTTGCGACTGGTGCGCAACCAGTCGCAAAACGAACTGGCAAGTCAGGCCGGCGTGGCCTTGGGTGCGCTCAAACGGCTGGAGAATGGCAGTGGTGCGACCTTGCGCACCTTGGTCAGCGTGGCGCAAGCACTCGGCCGAAGTGAGTGGCTGCATGAGCTGCACACGACGACTGGCCCGGCCTCGCGTCTGCGCGCCGGCAAGCCCAAGCCACAGAAGACACCCACCTAGAATGAAACGCCCCACCCCCATGGAGAACCGCATGTTGGAACGCTACTTCCAGCTCTCGGCACACGGCACCACCGTCAAGACCGAACTGCTGGCTGGATTGACCACCTTCTTGACGATGGCCTACATCATCTTCGTCAACCCGGATATCCTGTCGGCCGCCGGCATGCCGAAAGACTCCGTGTTTGTGGCCACCTGCCTGGCCGCTGCCATCGGCTCGGCCATCATGGGCCTGTATGCCAACTACCCAATCGCATTGGCCCCAGGCATGGGCCTGAATGCCTACTTCGCGTTCGCCGTGGTCAAGGGCATGGGCTTCACTTGGCAGGCCGCACTCGGCGCCGTGTTCATCTCGGGCTTGCTGTTCATTCTGGTGAGCCTGTTCAAGGTCCGTGAGGCCATCGTCAACGCCATTCCGCGTTCGCTCAAATTCGCCATCTCGGCCGGCATCGGCCTCTTTCTGGCCATCATCGGGTTGAAGAATGCCGGCCTGATCGTCGCGCACCCCTCGACCCTCCTCACCCTGGGCAACCTGCACCAGCCGGCCCCGGTGCTGGCGGCACTCGGCTTCCTGTTGATCGTGGCATTGGAGTGGCGCAAAGTGCCGGGCGCCATCATCATCAGCATCCTGGCCGTGACCGTGGCCTCCATTGCGATGGGCCTGACATCCTTCAACGGCATCATTGCCGCACCGCCCTCCATCGCGCCAACCTTCCTGCAAATGGACATTGCCGGCGCCCTCAACGCCGGCTTGCTGACCGTGATCCTGACCTTCTTCCTGGTCGAACTGTTCGACGCGTCCGGCACGCTGATCGGCGTGGCCCACCGCGCCGGCCTGCTTGACAAGGATGGCAAGCTGCCGCACCTGAAAAAAGCACTGCTGGCCGACTCCACCGCCATTGCTGCTGGTGCGGCGCTTGGCACCTCGTCCACCACAGCCTACATCGAATCTGCCGCCGGCACGGCAGCTGGCGGCCGCACCGGGCTGACGGCCGTCACCGTGGCCGTGCTGTTCCTCGTCGCGCTGGTATTCGCCCCACTGGCCGGCACCGTGCCTGCCTTCGCCACTGCACCGGCGCTGTGCTACGTGGCCGTGCTGATGCTGCGTGGTCTGGCCGAAATCGAATGGGACGACCTGACCGAAGCCGCCCCTGCCGCCATCACGGCCATCACCATGCCTTTCACGTTCTCCATTGCCCACGGCATTGCCTTCGGCTTCATCGCCTACGCCGCCATCAAGCTGCTGGCCGGCCGCGTGAAGGAACTGCCTGCGACGGTGGCAGTGATTGCAGTGATGTTCGTTTTGAAGTTTGCATTCTTGTAAAACGACACCCTGGAAAAAGAAGCCCGGCATCCAGCCGGGCTTCTGAACTGCACTGTTGACGGCAATGGCCGTATTCAACGAAGCAGCGTAGCTCTCAGAAAGTATCGTGACAAGAAGTGACCCTCAGCGGTACTGCTTCAGGTAGATACCTTCAAACCAGCGCTTGGCCCAGTGGAACAGACGGCTGGACGGCAGAATGAAATTGCGCACCGGTGTGCGCCACACCAATGTCCCTTGGCTGATGGCATCGATGATGCAGATGAGCTCGACCTTGAAGGTGGCATCCGGCGTCTGGCCACGCAAGCCGGCCAGCACGTTCTGCGCTGCAGCGGCGGCCTGCAGATCGGCCATGTGCGCTTGTTTGGGCATCCAGTCGGGACCGGGGAAGCTGCCGGAATCACCCACCACATACACGTGCTGCGCGCCTTCAACGCGACATAACGCGTCCGCCTTGAGCAGGCCGCCGGGTGAACGCGCCAGCTCGGTCTGGTCAAACCACAGGTTGCCCGTCATGCCGGGCATGAAGAGAATCAGGTTGGCGGCAAACTCGCCGCCTTCGGTGATCACTTTGTCTGACTCGAAGCGCACCATCTTGTGGCCCAGGTGGGTTCGGATGTTGCGCCGTGCCATCTCGTCCAGCAGATGCCGGACTGCCTTGGGGCCGAGGCGGTTGCCCGGCTCCTTCGACGGGTTGAAGAACACCAGCTCAAATTTGTCACGGCGCCCCTCGCGTTTAAGTTGTTCGTCAATGCCGAACAGGAACTCGAACATCGGCCCGCCGCGCACTGCACTTTGCTCGTTCGGATTGCCTGCAAAGCCCACTGCAATGGTGCCGCCCTGCATGGATTGCAGGCGATCGCGAATCTGCTCCGCTGCGGCGATACCCTCGCACGGCGTGATGGCGTGTTCGATGCCCGGCAGCTTCTTGATGAAACGCCCCCCGCTGGCAATCACCAGCGCGTCGTTCTGCACTTCACCCGCCGTGGTGTCCACCACGCGGCCGCCTTCACGCAGACTGGTCACCTCGGCGGCGAGATGGCGCACTTTCATGCGTGCAAAGAAATTGGCCAGTGGCACCACCAGCTGCTCGCGAGTGCGCAAACCGCATGGAATCCAGATGATGCCCGGCAGGTAGTGCAGCTCGGCATGTGGCGCGATCAGCGTGATGTCAACCGTCTTGTCGCGCTGGCGGATCTCACGTACGGTGGACAAGGCGCCGAAGCCGGTACCGATGATGGTGATGCGTTTTGGTGTGCTCATGCTTTCATTCCTCATTGGAAATTATCTCTTCGGCGCTTTGTATACCAGCACCTTGAGAGAGCGATCGGCTGACACGTCGGCAAATACCGGCGGATTGGACACGCGCTCTACAAACGCGAGCTGGGGGGCCAGTTGCTGCATCTGGTCTTGCAGGAAAGCCAGGCCCAATTCCGGAGCGTTCAGACACAGCAAGGCATGACCGTCCGGCGCCAGCAGATCCGGCAGGCGGCGCATGAGGCGCGCGTAATCCTTGCTGGCAACAAAGCTGCCTTTCTGATAACTGGGCGGATCGAGAATGATCAGGTCGTAGGGGCCGCCACGCGTGACCTTGCCCCAGGACTTGAAGATGTCGTGGGCCAGGAAGCTGGCCCCGGCAGCGATGCCGTTGAGCTGGTGGTTCTGCTGCCCGATGGCCAGCGCACCGTGACTCATGTCCACATTGACCACCTGCTGCGCCCCGGCCTGCCGTGCCACCACGGAGAAGGCACAGGTGTAGGCAAACAGGTTGAGCACCTTGAGCCCCGGGTGGGCCGCCGCATGCTCGCGCACCCAGCGCCGGCCCTCGGCCATGTCGAGAAACAAGCCGTGGTTCTGCCCCTTGAGCACATGGACCCGAAAGCGTGCACCGTGTTCCGTCACCACATGCGGCTCGGGCACGCTGCCGGCCATCAGTCGTGTGTCGGTTCGCCCTTCGTGCCGGCACTGGAAGACCCAGTTGAACGGCTGCCCGGGAGCCAGTTGCTCCCAACGTGCAGACAAGGCCGCGTGCACGGTGACCAATTCATCGTCGGCAACCGGCTGGAAGCTGGTCAGCACCCAGACCGGCGGGAAGGCATCCAACGACAAATGCTCACAGCCGGGATACCGGCCGCCACGGCCATGAAACACGCGCTGGGCATCCAACGGCAGGCCCATCGTTGCAATGGCATTCAAGAGGGCTTGCACGAGATGGGTCTTTCAACAAACGACGTTATTCAGTCCAACTGATCTGAGCAATTAAAGTCGTAAACGACCTTCTAGGCGTCATTCGCCTTTGCCGCGCATCGAATTGGCAACATACTGCCCTAAAGTCGTAAACAGCTTCATGGGCATCTTTTGATTCTACGTAGCCGGCTGAGCGGCTTCAGGCTGAATTGTTAGAAGAGATGCAGAGACTGTCTTCGTCAAAATACATCTGGCCGAATCGCCGGTGCGGCATGCATGGCATGAACACGCCAACCATATCAAGTTTGCTGCAAAGAATTGGCGCCACCCTGCACCAATTTCGGAAATGCATACCACTCGAGAGAGTTGTCGCCCAAACAAAGCTGATCTCTACCCAACTGATGAATCGGCGGCGGCCTCTTCAGCGGATTGGAGCGGCAGAACTGCTCGCAAGGTCAAAGAGGCTGGTAGCCTCAAGATCTAACACCTCGACCCCGGTCGTGTTGATGAGTTGCCATCGCCAGCGCAGAATACCTAGATGAGGCTGTTGCCGCGATTGCCTGGTTTCCAATACAGTCGCCCGCAGACTCAGGACATCCCCCGGCCTCACGGGGTTCGGCCACTTGACGTAGGCCAGCCCGGGAGATGCAAAGGACTCCGAATCTTTCAACGCCGCATCGGCCACCAGTCGCATGGCCATGGCACAGGTATGCCAGCCGCTGGCGATCAGGCCACCAAAACGGCCATTGACGGAGGCGGCAGCATCGGTGTGAAACCACTGCGGATCGTAGGCACCGGCAAACTGCAGTATCTCGGCTTGGCTGACCTCGCGTGGGCCAGCCTCGATGACTTGCCCGACATGGAAATCAGCGAACTTCATGTCTGCGCTCCCGCGACAGGTCGGGCGGCCCTCAGCCAGGGGCTGACCCGGTAGCGTTCGCCGCGATACGTCCCGTCCAGCGCTTCCAGTACCGCAATGACGGCTGGTGCACCCCAGCGGGTGAGCCATTCGAAAGGACCTGCCGGGTAATTCACGCCAAGTCTCATGGCGGCATCGGCCGCATCCGTGCTGCACACGCCTTGCAGCACAGCGTCGGCTCCTTCGTTGATGAGCATGGCAAGAGTGCGCGCCACCACCAAACCGGGTGCATCGGCCAGTTGCAGTGGGCTGAAGCCGAGCGCGGCCAGCCATGCCACTGATTGCGTATGCCAGGCTTCAGTCGCATCAGGCGCCACGGCGTAGGCCACCGCAGCCCCCGCCGGGATGGGCAACGCAGCAGGCCAGTCAAACACGGTCACGTTGGCCACCCCCATGTCGGAGGCAGTTTGCCGGGCCGTGCGCCCATCGGTCAGCATGAGACACGCGCCGTCAATACACAATCCGGTCCAGGTACTCTCACGGTTCCGCACTGGCCCACGGCCCTGTGTAGCCAGTTGAGCAGCCGCATCGGCCAGTCGATCAGCCAGGGGACCGTCGCCATGCACTGTGACGTCATGCGCCGCGGCAGGGACCTCATGCACGACCTCCGGCAAGGCCGGTGCACCTTGCGGATAAGCATAGAAGCCACGCCCACTCTTGCGGCCCAACAAGCCTCCCGCCACCATCTCGGCCTGCAGCAGCGAGGGCACGAAGCGTTTGTCAAAAAAATTGGCTTCGTAAACCGAGTTCGTCACCGCAAAATTGGTGTCGTGCCCGATCAGATCCATCAGTTCGCAAGGCCCCATGCGAAAACCAGCGGCCTTGAGGCACGCATCCAGCACCTGCGGTGCGGCCGCCTGTTCCAGCAGCAGCGCCAGCGTCTCGGCGTAATAGGGCCGCGCGATGCGGTTGACGATGAAACCCGGCGTGCTCTTGGCATGCACAGGCAGCTTGCCCCAGGCCTTGCCGAGTTCGAAGATCGCTGCGGCGACGCTGCTGTCGGTCTGCAGGCCTGAAACCACTTCCACCAGCTTCATCAACGGCACCGGGTTGAAGAAATGCATACCCACCAGGCGACCCGGATGCCGCAAGCCGTTGGCGATAGCGGTGACGGAAATCGACGACGTGTTGGTGGCGAACACTGCGTCATCTTCCAGCAGGGCTTCGAGCTGCTGGAAAAGCGAGCGCTTTGCCTCCAGTTTCTCCACGATGGCTTCCACCACCAGCGTCACCCCGCGCGCATCGTCCAGCGCCGCGATGGGTGTGATGCGCTTAAGCGTCGCTTCGCCCTCGATGGCGGACAGCTTGCCTCGGGCGACCAAGCCGTCCAACACGATCTGCAACTTGTCCAGGGCATCGGCCGCAGCGCCAGGGCGCATGTCGAAAAGCTTCACGTCATGTCCGGCTTGTGCCGCGACTTGCGCAATGCCTGCGCCCATGATGCCTGCCCCGACAACCAGCACTGGCGCTCGGCGCAGATCAAGACTCATGACTTGGGTTCCAACTTGCAAGCCGCTTCTGCAGGAATGCGTCAAACCCCTCACGCGCCTCCGCTGTCCCGCGCACGCGGGCGATGGTCTGTGCCGTGAGTTCCCGCACCTCGGCCGTCACAGGCCCCACCTGCAATTGCGAGAACAACCGCTTGATTTCGCGCTGGGCATTCGGGCCGCCGGCCAGCAGATCACGGACCACGGCATCAATGGCACCGTCAAGCTGCTCGTCGGAAACAACCTGCTGCACAAGCCCCAGGTTCAAGGCCTCGGCAGAACCGATGCGCATGGTGGACAGTGCCAACCGCCGGGCTTGGCGCTTGCCAACCGCATTCGTGACATAGGGCCCGATGACCGAAGGCAGGATGCCGAACCGGGCCTCGCTGACCGAAAAGCTGGCATTGTCGGTGGCGACTGCGATGTCACAAACACAGGCCAGGCCAACGCCACCGCCCAGCGCCGCACCCTGTATGCGCGCCACGGTCGGCTTGGCACAGGCATCAATGCGGGCCAACATGCCGCCAAAACGCCTCGCGTCCTCCAGATTCCAGGCCTGGCTGGCCTGGCTCGCGCGTTGCATCCATTGGAGATCGGCGCCGGCGCTGAAATCCCGGCCCTCACCGGCGAGCACAATGACGCGCACGCTCTCGTCCGCTTCCAGTCGCGCAAAGGCCTCGTCAAGCTCGCCGATCATGGTCTCATCGAAAGCGTTGAAGACGTTTGGACGGGCCATCGTCACCTGCGCCACACCGCGGGCACGGGTGCTGATGCGCAGCGTCTGGGGCGTTTTGCTCATGTTCTCATTCCTCTATCCGGAGGCACATCCTGATCCCGGGTCATCAATAGGTTTCCAGGTGCAGACGTCCCTCGCGCTTGAGCTCGGCACCCAGGCGCTCCCAGTCCAGCCCCGCCTGCTGCGCGATGTCGCGCAAAGCCAGCACCACACCTTCTTCCATGCTCTTCAGCCCGCAAACATAAAAGTAGGTATTGGGATCGGCCAATAACAAGGCGAGGTCGGCCTTCCGCTCGCGTAGCACATCCTGGACGTAGCGTTTGGGCTGGCCGGTCGTGCGAGAAAACGCGAAATTGATGTCGATGAAATCCTTGGGCAGATTCTGCAGAGGCCCGAAGTAAGGCAACTCCTCCTTGGTGCGCGCACCGAAGAAAAGCAGCAACTTGCCCCCCTCGAACTTGCCCGACTGGCGCAGCCGGCGGCGCCATTCGGTCATCGCACGCATCGGTGCACTGCCGGTGCCGGTGCAGATCATCACGATGTGGCTCTTCGGGTGGTTGGGCATCAGGAAGCTGGTGCCGAACGGGCCGATCACCTGCACCTTGTCCCCCACCTGCAGGTCGCACATGTAATTGGATGCCACGCCGCGCACCGGCTGGCCCTGGTGATCTTCCAGCACACGCTTGATGGTCAGTGACACATTGTTGTAGCCGGGTCGCTCGCCGTTGCGCGGGCTGGCAATCGAGTACTGGCGCGCATGGTGCGGCCGCCCCTGACCATCCGTGCCGGGCGGAATGATGCCGATCGACTGGCCTTCAAGCACCGGAAACGGTAGAGCCCCGAAATCGAGCACGACGTGGTGCGTGTCATAGTCCTTGCCGATCTCGGTCACCTGGACGTTGCCAACCACGGTGGCGGTAATGGACTTCTCTGCGGCCTTCGGTCCGTAAAGATTGACATACGGATGCGCGGCCGACCACGGTGGCAGCGTGGCGCCGTACTGGGCACTGTTGAAAGTGGCATCACTTATTGCCGATGCATTTGGGGCGATTGGTTCGGGTGCTACAGCCCCCTCTGTCACCCCCTGCTCGGCCAGTTGCTCAGACGTCAGCTCGGCGGGCAATTCATCCCATCCCAGCTGATCCTGCACGCTGTAGGCCCGAACCGTCGGCATGGTACGCCAGTTGTCGATCGAGCCGGTCGGGCACGGCGGAATGCAGGCCATGCACAAATTGCACTTGGCCGCATCGACGACGTAGTTGCGCGAGTCATGCGTGATTGCAGCGACCGGACAGGTGGCTTCGCAGGTGTTGCAGCGAATGCAGATTTCCGGATCGATCAGATGCTGCTTGATGACTTGGACTTCAGTCATATCCACGACGGCTTCCTCAATAAAAAAACGGGCCACTGAGCGGTCGCATCAGCGGCCCGACTGGTGTTGACGCCTCAGTTGAAACGGACGTACTCGAAATCGACCGGCTGGCGGTTGATCCCCATGACCGGCGGTGCAATCCAGTTGGCGAACTTTCCAGGCTCGACCACACGCCCCATCAGGCTGGCAACAAAAGCACGGTCTTCAGCCGTGGGCAGCCACTCGCCAACCTTGGCATTCCACTCTGCATCGGACACCACACGGCCATCGGGCGACACCTTGACGCCGGCCAGCGCACCGATATTGCGGTGGAAGGCCTTGTGCGGCACCGTCAGGCGGAACGGGATACCGGCCTTCTCGATCACCTTGTTCCAGCGTTCGACGCCACTGATGGAGTCCTTGATGTAGTCGTCGCGCAGCACCTCATTCAGGGCATTGAGCATCGGCACTTCTTTTTCCACCAGCCGGCCACCCTGCACTTCCAGCACCTTGTAGGTCTGGCCCTTGAGCAGGTGGTCATCGGTGCGCTTGCCTTCCTCGAAGCGCCCCTTCAGGCCTGTGTTGTAAAAGGTGGCTGCATTGCTCGACTGATCGGCCCCGAACAGGTCGATCGTCACGCTGAAGTGGAAATTCAGGTAGCGCTGGATCGTCGGCAAGTCGATCACGCCGGCTTCACGCAGCTTTTTCGGATCATCCGTCTTGAGCTCGTTCATCATCTGGCAGGTGCGCTGGATCACGCGCGAAATGCCAGATTCGCCCACGAACATGTGATGCGCTTCCTCGGTCAGCATGAACTTGGTGGTGCGGGCCAGCGGGTCAAAGCTCGACTCGGCCAGTGCACACAGCTGGAACTTGCCGTCACGGTCCGTGAAGTAGGTGAACATGAAGAACGACAACCAGTCAGGCGTTTCCTCATTGAAGGCTTCCAGAATTCGGGGGTTGTCCTTCTGGCCGCTGCGACGCTCCAGCAAGGCTTCTCCCTCTTCGCGGCCATCGCGGCCGAAGTATTTGTGCAGCAGGTAGACCATGGCCCACAGGTGGCGACCTTCCTCGACATTGACCTGAAACAGGTTGCGCAGGTCGTACTGGCTCGGACAGGTCAGGCCCAGGTGGCGCTGCTGTTCAACCGAAGCGGGCTCGGTGTCGCCCTGGGTCACGATGATGCGGCGCAGGTTCGCTCGGTATTCGCCGGGCACGTCCTGCCAAGCGGCCTCGCCCTTGTGGTCGCCGAAATGGATCTTGCGATCCTGCTCGGCCGGGTTCATGAAGATGCCCCAGCGGTAGTCGGGCATCTTGACGTGGCCGAACTGGGCCCAGCCTTGCGGGTCAACGCTGATGGCGGTGCGCAGATAGACATCGAAGTTCTGGCTGCCGTCAGGCCCCATGTCATTCCACCAGCTCAGGTAATTGGGCTGCCATTGCTCAAGCGCGCGCTGCAGCGTGCGGTCTTCACTGAGATTGACGTTGTTTGGAATCTTCTCGCTGTAGTTGATGGTGCTCATTTCACGCTCCTGATTGATGGATCAATGTTGAATCAAACCCGGTTCCAGTCGAAGGCTGCTTTCTCGCCCTTGCCATAGACTTTCAAGGCGCCCTTTTCACCCACGGCGTTGGGACGCTGGAAAATCCAGTTCTGCCACGCCGTCAGACGACCAAAGATGCGCGTAAACATGTTCTCGGGGCCGTTGAAGCGGAGATTGGCCTCCATGCCCGTGAGGGCGTCGGGAGACATGGCGACTCGCTCCTCGACAGCGATACGCACCTCGTCCGCCCAGTCGATATCGTCCGGATTCGATGTCACCAGACCCAAGGCAAAGGCTGCATCGGCGTCCAACGGCTGACCTGCTTTGGACCGTACCGCTTCAAGTGCCGGCTGCTCGCCGTAGAAACGGCGTCCTAGGCGACTCTGCTCGGTGACCATCGGGAACAAGCCAAAGTTGGTCTCGCCCACCGTGATCTTCGGCGCCTTCTTTTCATCATCAGGCAGAGCCAGGTGATAGATTCGATCGCAGGCCAATGCCAGCTCTAACAGGGTGCCAGCAAAACAAGAGCCCGGCTCGACCAGCGCAAACAGACTGCGCGAAGACACATCCAGACGGCTCAGCGTTCGGCGCAGCAAACCAATGGTCTCGCGCACCAACCAGTGACTCTGATTGGCCAGCAGTGTTGCATCCACGGCCTGTACGGCCGCTGCGTCGCCCGCCGTCTTGATCAACCACACGCCAATATCGAGCTCATTGGTTCGCATGGAAAGAATTGCATCCTCCAGTTCCCGCGCCATCTGAAGCGGATACCAAGCAGCGCCGGCAGCCTCGATGCCTGCAATGTCTGTCGGTTGCTGGCCGGATGGACTGTGCACCGTGAAGCTGGCTGTACGCCGGGTACGATCAATCTCTACCGTCACGTACTTGTAGCGCAGTGCATCCGCCTCGATGGTGCGCTGCAATGGCACAAGTGAAACTCCCTTGGCTGCTGCGGGACGATCGCTTTGCGCGGCAAGCTGCAATGCTCGCTCCTGCACTTTCTGAGTGAACACAGCCGGCTTGGCGATGTCGTCCACCAGGCGCCAGTCCTTGGCACGCTGGCCGCGCACACCCTCATTGGTCGTGCAGAAGATGTCTGCCAGATCATGGCGCACATGGCGCTTGTCCGTCACACGGGTGAGACCACCGGTGCCAGGCAACACGCCAAGCAGAGGCACCTCGGGCAGGCTCACCGCGCTCGATCGGTCATCCACCAAGATGATTTCGTCACAGGCCAACGCGAGTTCATAACCACCGCCGGCGCAGGCACCATTCACCGCCGCCAGGAACTTCAGACCGCTGTGCCGCGATGAGTCTTCCATGCCGTTGCGAGTCTCGTTGGTGAATTTGCAGAAGTTCACTTTCCAGGCGTGACTGCTGACGCCCAGCATGAAGATGTTGGCACCTGAGCAAAACACCTTGTCTTTCGCACTGGTCAACACCACCGTGCGTACTTCCGGATGCTCGAAACGAATGCGGCTGAGCGCATCATTGAGCTCGATATCCACCCCCAAGTCGTAGCTATTGAGCTTGAGCTTGTAGCCGGAGCGAAGACCGGCGTTCTCGTCGATATCGACGGACAAGGTGGCAACAGGACCGTTGAAGCTCAGCTTCCAATGCTTGTAGCTCGACGGATTAGTTTGGTAATCAACACGGGGGTTTGCGTTCACGTGATCTCCAATGTGCAGAATAATGCCTAGAACAATTCGATGACTGCATGATAGTGCACATCACAATCTTGTCAAGCATTATTTTGCATATTTCGATTCACGTTGGCAAATCAAGTGCGCGGCGCACCAGCTGACGCAGAGACTGATGGGTCGCCTCCAGCGGCTGAGCGCTGGTATTGAGCGTAAATTCTGCTTTGGAATAGAAGGCCGCCCGCCCAGCCAGAATCCCTTTAAGGTCTTCCATGGCCTCCTTGCTCGCGGCCATCGGACGCAAGTCACCCTGCGCCGCGACTCGGCGCATGTGATCCTCAGGGCTGGCCTGAAGCCAGACCGTGGTGCAATGTGCCAGCAGCAGATTGAAGGCCGCCGGATCGGAAACCAACCCGCCGGGCGTGGCAATCACCGCTTCGGGATAGATCTGGATCGCCTCCTCCAGCGCCCGCAATTCGTAGCGGCGGTAGGCATTGGTACCGTACAGGGCCTGAATCTCCGAAATGCTGCAGCCAGCAAATTTCTCTATTTCACGGCTGAGCTCCACGAAAGGGAAGCCCAGGTCTGAAGCCAGTTGCTGACCGAGCGTGGACTTGCCGGCGCCACGCAAGCCAATCAGGGCCACACGTGAACTGTGTGCTGCATTGCCACCACCTGTGCCCAGCATCTCACCAATTGCCACCCGCACCTTGCGCAGCGTCGCCTCGTCACGCTGCTCCAGCAGTTCGCGAATCAGCAGCCATTCCGGTGAAGACGTGGTGACATCTCCGACCAATTCAGCCAACGAGCAACGCAAGGCTGCCGCCACTTGGAGCAGCACCAGAATAGAGACATTGCCCACCCCATATTCAAGGTTGGCCAAATGCCGCTCGGAAATATCCGCGGCTGCAGCGAGCGCCCTGCGGGTCATTCCCTGACGTGAGCGCAGACCGCGAACACGCTCACCCAATGTGGTTAAAAACGGGTTTCGCTCTTCCGTCACCCCGTCAACGTGCTTGTCTTTCTCTGTCAGCACACCCTCCGTTGGGCTAGGTGTTATCCCTGAATCATGCAATATAGTGCTTGACATGGTGAACTGGAGTCCTTACTGTTCATGCACGCACAATAGTTCATATTGGGATCGAAAGCAAGCACCCAACGCAAGGACGGAGCCGAAAACGTGACACCTGAGCAATTTAAGGAAACCCTCGCAGAATTGACCACCCAGCTCCAGGGGCGGCCATTGAATGCGGAACTGGGCCGCTGGTTGAATACGGAGTTCGGCCCGCAAAGTCCGCTCTATCGAACCCTCAAGGCAGCTTGCCAGACCGGCGTGGCAGAGGGTTGGCTATGCGAGAGAGAAGGCGAAGGTCTGCGCTACGGCCGCATCTTCAAGCCAACGCCCGAACTGCATGGCTTCTCGGTCGATGTGGTCGACATGAACAACGTCGCCGGCCCACACCACGCGCACCCCAATGGCGAGATCGATCTGATCATGCCCGTTGAGGGGGACGCCTGTTTCGACGGCCAGCCTGCCGGCTGGCTGGTCTACCCCCCTGGCAGTGCCCATCGCCCGACCGTCAGCGATGGTCGCGCCCTCGTTTTATATCTGCTGCCCGAAGGCCGTATTGAATTCACACGCTTTTGAACCGCAGCACCTAGACCCACCGCTATCCACATGACGCCCCTACTCTCCAATCATCTCGGTGGCCGCTGGCAAGACGGCAGCGGCCCCGGAACGCCGTTATTCGACCCGGTACTGGGCAACGAACTGGTTCGCGTTGATGCGCGCGGCCTCGATCTGGCTGCCGGCTTTGAATTCGCCCGCGCCCAAGGTGGAGCGGCCCTGCGTGCCCTCACCTACCGCGAGCGCGGCGCCATGCTGGCTGCAGCCGTCAAGGTGCTTCAGGCGAACCGTGACGTCTATTACGAGATCGCCACCGCCAACAGCGGCACGGTAAAAAACGACTCGGCGGTCGATATCGACGGCGGCATCTTCACCTTGGGCACCTATGCCAAGCTCGGTGAGACGCTGGGAGATCGTCGCTTCCTACCCGATGGCGACGCTACCCGCCTCGGCAAGGAGCCCCTGTTCCAGTCGCAGCACGTGCTGGCGCCCACCCGCGGCCTGGCTCTGTTCATCAACGCCTTCAACTTCCCTGCCTGGGGCCTATGGGAAAAAGCTGCACCGGCGTTGCTCTCGGGTGTTCCTGTGATCGTGAAGCCCGCGACTGCCACCGCCTGGCTGACTCAGCGCATGGTGAAAGACGTGGTTGATGCCGGTATTTTTCCCGTCGGAGCGCTGTCAGTTGTCTGCGGTAGCCCGGCAGGTCTGCTTGATGCGCTGCAACCTTTCGACGTGCTGTCCTTCACCGGTTCCGCCGAAACGGCAAGCAGCATCCGCTCGCACGCCGCCGTGGCTCAACGCTCGGTACGTGTGAACATCGAAGCTGACAGCGTCAACTCCGCGCTTCTGCTCCCGGGTGAGGCCCCCGACGGCCCGGCTTTCGATCTGCTGGTACGCGAGGTCGTGCGCGAGATGACAGTCAAGTCCGGCCAGAAATGCACGGCAATTCGCCGCATCTTCGTACCCGAGTCGCTGTACGACGCCGCAGCCCAAGCCATCGCCGCCAAACTGGCAAAAACTACCGTTGGCAACCCGCGCAACGAAACGGTGCGCATGGGTGCACTGGTCAGCCGCGCGCAGCTGGCCAGCGTGCGCGAGGGGCTGATGCTGTTGAAATCCCACGCCGACGTCCTTCATGACGGCGCCAATACCCCAATGATTGACGTCGATCCAGCCGTCGCCTGCTGCATGGGGCCCACTTTGCTGGGTACGCGTCTATCCGAGACGCCCCAGTTGCATCAGCTTGAAGTCTTCGGCCCAGTCGCAACCCTGCTTCCCTATCGCGATGGAGAACAGGCCCTGAGTCTTGTGCGCCGTGGTGAAGGTTCATTGGTGGCCTCGTTATATGGCAGCGATGTAGGCGCCTTGGCCACCGCAGCATTGGAATTGGCCGACAGCCACGGCCGGGTACACGTGATCTCACCTGACGTGGCGCAATTGCACACCGGTCACGGCAACGTCATGCCACAGTCGCTGCACGGTGGGCCCGGACGCGCCGGTGGCGGCGAGGAACTGGGCGGCGCACGCGCGCTGAATTTCTATCACCGCCGCAGTGCCATACAAGCCAGCACCACCGTCCTTGCCACGCTGCAGTAGGAAGAGCTTCATGACTACAACGACACAAATCCCCCCGCCTGGTGAACGCTTTAATTTCACCCAGCATCTTCTTGCCTGTAACGCACAACGTGCCAGCAAGACGGCCTTCATCGACGATCTGGGATCCATCAGCTATGGCCAGCTGGACGAGCGCGTACGACGTATGGCAGCTGGCCTGCGTGCACTGCATATCAAACGCGAGGAGCGCGTATTGTTGTTGATGCACGACTGCAGCGACTGGCCGGTGAGCTTCCTCGGTGCGATGTACGCCGGCATCGTGCCCGTGGCCGTGAACACACTGTTGACCGCAGATGACTACGCCTACATGCTTGAGCATTCGCGTGCACAGGCCGTACTCGTTTCGGGCGCGCTTCTGCCGACGCTGACAGCAGCCATGACGAAATGCGATCATGAGGTTCAAAAGGTGATCGTCTCCCATCCGGTGGCACCGCTTCACCCTGCCGAAGTCGAGTTCGAGTCGTTCCTCCAGAGTCAAGCGCCAGCACTTAACCCAGCAGCCACCAGTCCGGATGATCCCGGCTTCTGGCTCTACTCCTCAGGCTCGACTGGCCGACCCAAGGGCACCGTGCACTCGCACGCCAATCCCTACTGGACCGCCGAACTCTACGGCAAAGCTGTGCTGAAGCTACAAGAGTCAGACCTCTGTTTTTCAGCGGCCAAGCTGTTCTTTGCCTATGGATTGGGTAACGCCTTGACCTTCCCGATGAGTGTGGGGGCTACCGTGCTGCTGATGGCCGAGCGGCCGACGCCAGACGCGACCTTCCGCCGCTGGCTCGGAAAAGCTGGCGGCGTCGCGGATACAAAGGGATCAACACCGGTCAAACCGACAGTCTTCTTCGGCGCTCCCACGGGCTTTGCCGGCATGCTGGCGCATCCGCAATTACCAGCCCGCAGCGATGTGGCGCTACGGCTGGTCTCTTCTGCCGGCGAGGCCTTGCCAGCCGAACTGGGTGAACGGTTCAAGCGGCATTTCGGGGTCGACATCGTCGACGGCATCGGCTCAACTGAAATGCTGCACATTTTTCTGTCCAACCGTCCGGACCAGGTGCGCTACGGCACCACTGGCTGGCCTGTGCCCGGCTACGAAATCGAATTGCGCGGAGAGGATGGCCAACCTGTTCCCGATGGCGAGCCAGGTGATCTCTACATTCACGGCCCATCGAGTGCGATGATGTACTGGGGCAACCGGACCAAGACACGCGAGACTTTCCAGGGCGGCTGGACCAAAAGCGGCGATAAGTACGTGCGCAATGCGGACGGTACTTTCACCTACTCCGGCCGCAGCGACGACATGCTCAAGGTGAGCGGGATTTACGTATCGCCCTTTGAGGTTGAGGCTACGTTGGTGCAGCATCCAACCGTGCTGGAGGCTGCCGTCATTGGCGTCACCGACACCGATGGACTGACCAAGACCAAGGCCTTCGTCGTGCTCAAGGATGGCGCACAAGCAAGCGAAGAAGATCTCAAAGCCTTTGTGAAGGACAGGTTGGCCCCGTACAAATACCCGCGCCATATCGAGTTCATTCCCGAACTCCCTAAGACTGCCACGGGCAAGATTCAACGGTTCAAGTTACGCGAACGTGAGGTGACCCCGCAATGAATGACGCGGCGAGCTTCGCTGAGATCGTGTGGGCAGGTCGACCTACACGCATCGAATATCAGTGGATTGCCCCCGCACGCGGCAGTGCGCCATTGCTCGTCTTTCTGCATGAAGGGCTTGGCTCGCTATCTATGTGGCGCGATTTTCCGGAGCGTCTGTGTGATGCCGCCGGCTGTCGAGGCTTGCTTTACTCTCGTCCTGGCTACGGTCGCTCCACTCCACGCCTGGCTGGTGAAGCGTGGGACGTGGACTTCATGCATCGCCAGGCGCATGAAGTTCTTCCCGCATTGCTTGAAGCCCTTGAGCACGATGCACAGCAGGAGCCGATCTGGCTGTTGGGTCATAGCGACGGTGGCTCGATCGCTCTTTTGTATGCCGCGCAGCATCCACAGCAGGTCGCTGGCGTCACCGTGCTGGCGCCACATATTCTGGTGGAAGACATCTCGATTGCGAGTATCGAGCAGGCACGAGATGCCTACCAGAGTACCGACTTACGCGAACGCCTGTCTCGTTACCACGATGATCCCGACTCCGCATTCTGGGGTTGGAACGACATCTGGCTCAACCCGACCTTTCGCAACTGGTCAATCGAAAACGAAATCGCATCCATCGATTGCCCCTTACTGGCAGTGCAAGGCCATGATGACCCATACGGAACGATGGAGCAGATCCGCGGAATAGCCCGCCGTCTGCCTCAAACCGAGCTTCTCGAACTGCCCGCCTGCGGTCATTCTCCGCATCGCGATCAGCCCGGTCCACTGATCTCAGCGGTAACCGATTTCATTGAACGGCATACAAAAGGAGACAAACCATGAAACTGCTACGTCGTACCGTCCTCGCCCTGAGCGCGACCTCCCTGGCTGTACCGTTGGTACTGGCCCAACCTGCGCCCAAGCTCAAAGTCGGACTCATGCTTCCTTACACCGGCACATATGCGGCGCTGGGGAATGCTATTGAAAATGGATTCCGTCTTTATGTCGCTGAACAGGGCGGCAAGCTCGGAGGCCGTGAGCTGGAGTACTTCAAGGTCGATGACGAATCCTCCCCGCCAAAGGCTACCGACAACGTCAACAAGCTGATCAAGCGTGATCAGGTGGATGTCTTGATTGGCACAGTGCACTCCGGCGTGGCCATGGCCATGGCCAAGGCCGCCAAGGACAGTGGCACCCTTTTGATTGTGCCCAACGCCGGTGCAGGCGCCATTACAGGTGCGATGTGTGCGCCCAACATCTTCCGCAGCTCCTTCACAATGTGGCAGTCCGCTTATGCCATGGGCGATGTCGCAGCCAAGAAGGGCCACAAGACGGCTGTCACCATCACATGGAAATATGCTGCCGGTGAGGAATCCGTCGGGGGATTCAAGGAAGCCTTCGAGAAAGCTGGCGGCAAGGTTGTCAAGCAGCTCACACTACCGTTCCCGAACGAAGAGTTTCAGGCATTGCTGACTGAGATCGCAGCCACCAAACCGGATGCGGTCTACACCTTCTTCGCCGGGGCCGGCGCTGTGAAATTCGTCAAGGACTACGCCTCGTCCGGCCTGAAGAAGAGCATCCCGCTGTACGGCGCAGGCTTTTTGACCGATGGTACGCTGGAAGCTCAGGGTGCCGCAGCCGAGGGCCTGAGCACGACCCTGCACTATGCCGACAACCTGGAAACCAAACGCGACAGGGATTTCCGCCTGGCCTACGCCAAAAGCTACAAACTGCAGCCTGATGTCTACGCTGTGCAGGGTTACGATGCGGCACAGATGCTGGGCATCGGCCTGAATGCGGTCAAGGGCGACGTAAGCAAGAAAGCGGAATTTGCCGCTGCGCTTGAGAAGGCGCGGATTGACAGCCCGCGTGGTGCCTTCACCATTTCCAAGTCCCACAATCCTGTGCAAGACATCTATCTGCGTCAAGTCACTGGCAAGGAAAACACGTTTGCCGGTGTAGCCACCAAGGCATTGGCTGACCCTGGACGCGGATGCAAGATGTAAGCAAACAGCGCTTCGTCCGCCAAGCAGCTCCATCAGACGTGGCCTGATGGGGCTGCCCGCAGCGCAAGCCACCGACTGGACAACCGACCCACGATGGATCTCACGACCTTCCTCATCCAATGCCTGAACGCTCTGCAATACGGGCTGTTACTGTTTCTCGTCGCTTCCGGGCTGACGTTGATCTTCGGCATCATGGGTGTCATCAATCTGGCACATGGCAGCTTCTACATGATCGGGGCCTATATGTCGTTCGCGCTGGCACCGATCGTGGCTGCCACGTTTGGCGGTGGATTCTTCGCCACAATGCTGGCCGGCACGGTATTGGCCGTGCTGCTGGGGTACTTGCTCGAATGGGCTTTCTTCAGCTTTCTGTACGAGAGGGAACATCTGCAGCAAGTGCTGATGACCTATGGTCTGATCTTGATCTTCGAGGAAGCACGTAGCCTGCTGGTGGGCGATGATGTGCATGGCGTCGAGCCGCCGGCCTGGCTGACCTGGAGTTTTGCCCTTGGAGACGTCATGACCTACCCGGTCTACCGGCTCTTCATCTCGGCAGTCTGTCTTGCGTTGGCACTGGGTCTGTACTTTGTTTTCAGTCGGACGCGGCTGGGCATGATGATTCGCGCGGGCGCCAGCAACCGTGAAATGGTGCAGTCGCTGGGCATCGACATCAAGTTTCTCTACCGTGTGGTGTTCGCAGCCGGCGTAGCCCTGGCCGCGTTGGCTGGCATGGTGGCTGCACCGGTTTCATCGGTCTACCCTGGCATGGGCAATCACGTGCTCATCATCTGCTTTGTGGTGGTGGTGATCGGCGGCATCGGCTCCATCCGTGGCGCGCTGCTCGCAGCACTACTCATCGGCGTGGTAGACACCTTCGGCAATGTTCTGTTTCCGCAGGCTGCAGGCGTACTGGTCTATGTACTGATGGCGCTAGTGCTGCTCTGGAAGCCCGATGGCCTCTTCAAGGCCGGCTGAGGCTTACAGGATTCACCATGGAACGCTTCAAACTCCTCTTCGTCATCACCGCCTTTGCCACATTAGCACTCTTCCCGTTGGCGGCGGGCAGCTATGGCATCGATCTCGTCACCAAGATCATGATCTATGCCATCCTCGCCCTCAGCCTGGAACTGTTGGTCGGAAGCACGGGCCTTGTCTGCTTCGGTCAAGCAGCTCTGTTCGGCATCGGCGCCTATGCCACGGTGTTGCTTTCCCCTGGCTATGAGTCTTCCTCCCTGCTCTGGCTCCTGCCAGCCAGCATGCTGATCGCCGCAGCTTATGCACTTTTCATGGGTTCGCTGTCACTACGCACCAAAGGCGTTTACTTCATCATGGTGACGCTGGCCTTCGCGCAGATGGCCTTCTACGTGATCCACGACACACCGTTGGGCGGCGGCACCGATGGCATCTATCTCAACGCCAAACCGGTGCTGGGATCATTGCTTGACCTCGACCATCCGCTGGTGCTGTACGGCTTCACGCTGGGCAGCCTGGCCGCGACTTTCGGCTTTCTAGCACTGCTGTTGCGCTCGCGCTTTGGCCGCGCCTTGGCGGGCATTCGCGTCAACGAACAACGCATGCGCGCCACCGGATTTTCGACTTATCCCTACAAACTGGCTGCCTTCGTGATCTCCGGCGGCATCGCTGGCCTGGCAGGTTTTCTGTTTGCCGTCAAGGACGGCTTCGTCAACCCAGAAATGCTGGGCTGGCACCAATCCGGCGCTGTTCTGATCATGATCATCTTCGGCGGTCTCGGTCATCTGCGTGGTGCACTGATTGGTGCTTTTGCCTTCACGTTGCTGCAAGAGTTCTTCATGTCGGAGGCGGTTTTCGGAGCCTTTGCCAAGCACTGGCATCTTGGGTTAGGCTTGACCATCATCGCCAGCGTGGCGCTACTGCCACGCGGATTGGTCGACATTCCGGGTCAGGTGCGCGAACGACTCACCGGCCGCCGCAACACCGCGCACGATGCCGCGGCGGAGAAAATGCCATGAGTCAGCCCTCCCCATTGCTCCGTTGCACTGACATCACCCGCCGGTGGGGCGGTCTGGTCGCCGTCAACCGCGTATCGCTGGAGTTTGAGCGCGGCGCCGTGCATGCCGTCATCGGCACCAATGGTGCAGGCAAGTCCACGCTGATCAACATTCTTTCCGGAGAGATCGAAGCCTCGGACGGCCGGGTCGAGTTGCTGGGGCAGGACGTCACCACCTGGTCACAACCGCGGCGCGCGCGCGCCGGCCTGGGGCGCAGCTACCAACGCAACACCATCTATCCGAGCTTTACCGTGCTTGAGAACTGCCGCCTTTCGGCACAGGCCAGGGTTCAAAAACCATGGGCTTGGTGGACCAATGCACAACACTGCCCGATCAGCATGGCGGCAGCTCTGGGGGCTGCAACCCGTAGCGGGTTGAACGATCTGCTTGAGCGCCCGGCTGGCTTGCTGTCGCATGGACAGAAACGGCAATTGGAAATCGCCATGTGCCTGGCCACGCAGCCGCAGGTTCTGCTGCTCGACGAACCATTGGCCGGCATGGGTGCCGAAGAGACCGAACGCATGCTCAGTCTGCTATCCGAACTCAAGAACGATCACGCCATCTTATTGGTAGAACACGACATGGACGCGGTGTTCCGCATTGCAGATCGCATCACGGTGATGGTCAACGGCAGCGTCCTGGCTTCCGGCACGCCTGATGAAGTCAGGAACAATCTTGATGTGCAGGCAGCCTACCTGGGGGGAGGACACTGACATGGCTGGCATCTCAACTGACCGGATCCTCGAAGCCCGCAATGTCCATGCCTGGTATGGCTCCAGCCATGTACTGCACGGTGTTGACCTGGCGATCGAGCGCGGGGAAACGGTCGGACTATTGGGCCGAAATGGCATGGGCAAAAGCACGTTGATCCGCACCCTGCTAGGTCACGTGACGCAACGTGAAGGCCACATCAGCTTTTTTGGTCAGGACGTCTCACACGCCCGTCCACACGTCGTGGCACGCTTAGGCGTGGCCTACGTACCCGAAGGCCGCGGCATTTTCCCCAATCTGAGCGTACGCGAAAACCTGGTCATGGCCGCGCGCAGTGGACGTGACGGGCGAAACGACTGGACTTATGAACGTGTACTTGAAACCTTCCCCCGCCTCAACGAACGTCTGAACAATCAAGGCGCACAACTCTCCGGCGGGGAACAACAGATGTTATCCATCGGGCGCGCACTGATGACGCATCCTGATCTCATCATCCTGGACGAAGCCACTGAAGGCTTGGCACCGCTGATCGTGAATGAGATCTGGCGCGTCATCGGCGAGATTCGTGCCAGCGGCATTGCCACGCTGATCGTTGATCGGGACTATCGCAAGGTATTGGCACGTTCGAACCGGGCCTTCGTGCTGCAAAAAGGCCAGGTCGTACTGCATGGCAACGCCGAAGAGGTCAGTAACAGCCCCGAGCTTTCTGGCTATCTCGGCGTTTAGGCACCTCGTGCTGTCGAAATGCTCTTGCACGGAGGTGATCTAGATTTCGCCGGCTGTTCTACTTCGCATCAGGTTGAAGTACCTGGGTCAGTAACTTCTCGACCAGACGACTGCGCGCCGCCCGTTGTGCAGCCGTTCCCTGATTCGACATTTGCGACTCCGCAACAACATAGCTGTAAAGCAAGAAGGCGCGCGACCGGGCTTCGGAGATCGCGAATCCAAGTGCTGAAAATATCTGCGCGATATAGCCGATGCGATTGGCATCGGCCTCGTCGACTGCATGGCGCGCCATCTCGTCGCGGCGCGCCCAAGCGCGGATGGCCAGCTCTATTCGTGCCGCACGCTCGGCACTCCGCCCCCGGAACGGCAGTGAAACAACATCGCGCAATTGTTCAAGCGCGTCGGTATGGGCATGCTCCAGCCGAACCGTCAGTTGTTCAGTGGCAAGTTCATGCCAGGCACGAAGCACCCTGCGCAACAGGTCTTCTCGATCACGAAAGTGCCAATAAAAGCTGCCTCGAGTGACGCCCAGTTGCTGGGCCAGCAAGTCCACCCGTACGCGATCAATGCCTTGGTACGCCAGAACCTCGGTTGCAGCATCGATCCAACTTTCAGGGGTCAGGGTGTTGCGCGAACTTCCATCACTCTCAGACGCATCAATGACTTGGCGTTTCTTGCGCGCCGGCTTGCCAACAGAAGTATGTGTACTCATATGCGATGCGAACTAAAGATGCGCAATCATGATGCCATGCATTTGTGTATGGAGACAGGTGTAAACCCTGATTTTAATCAATACAAATTTCTATAAACTGCGTTCGCATCAACATACAGAGGTGTATGGAATGGCGATGAATTTTGACTGGTTATCCGACCCCAACATGCTGGCAAAACCGCGCGCAGTACGCGTCGGCTTTGATGACGGAAGTTTTGTCCTGCGCTCTCCGGAGCCTTTGCAGCCGTATGCACGCTGCATCGGCGAATGGCTGGATCGATGGGCTGCCGAGACGCCCAATGCGCTGGCGTTTGCAGAGCGGAACTCCGACGGTCAGTGGCGTCGTTTGACATGGGCTGAGACACGGGTTCTCGTAGGTCGCATTGCACAGAGCTTGCTGGGCTTGAAGCTGATGCCGAACGCGCCGATCGTTGTACTGTCAGACAACGCACTGGATCATGTCTTGCTTGTGCTTGCAGGAATGCACATCGGACGTGCTGTTTGCACCGTCTCGAGCGCTTACTCTCGCATGACCAAGGATTACACAAAGATCCATGGCATCTTGAATGCGCTGGGACCCGCTTTGGTCTACGCATCTGATGCTGCAATCTACGGACCGCCGTTGGCCAGCAGCGGATTGCATGCAGTGGCCGTATTCAGTCAGGGTGCCGAAACTTTCCCGGGCGCACTCTCTTTTGACAGCCTGACAAGAACGGCCGAAGGCCCCGCGGTTCGTGAAGCATTCGAGGCCATTACGCCGGACACGCATGCGAAATATCTGCTGACCTCCGGGTCGACGGGACATCCCAAAGTAGTTATCAATACCCACCGCATGCTGTGTGCGAACCAGCAGATGATCGGCCAGGCATGGCGGTTTCTCGACAAGGAAAAACCTGTCCTCGTCGACTGGCTTCCATGGAGCCATACTTTTGGCGGCAATCACAATTTGAACCTTGTCCTTCGCAATGGCGGAACCTTGGTCATTGATGACGGGCGTCCTGCCCCAGGCCTGATCGAGAAGTCGGTAGCTAACCTTGCCGAAATGCAACCCACCATCTGGTTCAACGTGCCGAGAGGCTTTGAGATGGCACTGCCATTGCTTGAAGCGGACGAGACACTGGCTCGACGTGTGTTCGAACGCTTGCGTGCCGTTTTTTATGCTGGAGCTGCCTTGCCGCAGGCGACGTGGGATCGGTTGCAGGCGCTGGCGGTCAAGGTTCAGGGGAGGCCTGTATGGCTGACCACCTCCTGGGGATCGACCGAAACCTCTCCTGCAATCACGAGTGCCCACTGGGAATTAGAGCGCGCAGGCATCATTGGCGGCGTCTTGCCCGGGCTTGAGTTGAAGTTCATCCCCAATGGCGAGAAGCTCGAACTGCGCGTTCGAGGCGTGAGTGTTTTCCCAGGTTATCGGAATGCACCTCAACTCACCGCGCAGGCCTACGATGAAGAAGGGTATTACCGCATCGGCGATGCGGGGTTTCTGACCGATGAAAAACAGCCTGAGTTGGGCGTGGTCTTCAATGGCCGCGTCGCTGAAGATTTCAAGCTGACGACAGGAACGTGGGTGAGTGTCGGGACCCTGCGCGTACGAGTGGTCTCGGCCATGGCACCGTACGTCCAGGACGTCGTTGTCACGGGCCACGACCGCGACGAGATAGGTGTCCTCATCTTCCCGACGACTCAGGCTGCTGCATTGCCCGCCCAAGAACTTGCCAAACACTTGGGGAACGCACTCAAGACCCTCGGCAGTGAAGGTGGTGGCTCCTCCCAAACCCCGAAACGGGCTCTTCTGTTGTGCGAGCCCCCAAATATTGAGGCAGGCGAAATCACAGACAAGGGTTACATCAATCAAGGCGCGGTCCTCAAGCGACGTGCCAGCGATGTGGCGTCGCTCTATGCGGGAGGGCCCAATGTCATTTATCCAGGTTGACGCCTCGGTAACCGCAGGATTCCGACCAGTACAAGGCGTGCTGGCTCAGCAGTCTTTGCTCTGTATCGAGCAGTCGGGAACGATTGTTCACATGAGACTCAACCGGCCTGGCAAGCGCAACGCCATGAGCGACGCCATGATTCGTCAGTTGCACACGGCATTCATCAACCTGCCACAAGATGCGCGCGTGGTCGTGATCAGCGGCGAGGGTTCGCACTTTTGTGCCGGCCTTGATTTATCCGAAGTTTCAGAGCAATCCGTAGCCGATGGAATCCACCATTCACGGTTATGGCACGCTGCATTTGACGCCATTCAGTTTGGTCCCGTGCCGGTCATTTCTGTATTGCATGGTGCGGTTGTCGGCGGCGGATTGGAGCTGGCTGCCACAACTCATCTACGCGTGGCCGAACCGTCTGCCTACTATGGCCTGCCCGAGGGACAGCGTGGAATTTTCGTGGGTGGCAGTGGTTCTGCCCGTATTCCTCGGCTGATCGGCGTTTCACGCATGAGCGACATGATGCTGACCGGTCGTATTTTTGACGCAGCCGAAGGCCAGTCTATCGGGCTCTCGAACTACCTGGTCAGAGAGAGCGAAGGTCTGTTCAAGGCCTTTGAACTTGCGGCAAAGATCGCCACCAACGCCCCCTTGTCAAATTATGCGATCACGCAGGCCTTGCCGCGGATTGCTGCAATGGCACCCGCTGAGGGCTTGTTCGTCGAGTCGCTGATGTCCGCCATCGCGCAAGGAGACGAGGCAGCCAAGCTGCGTGTCCGCGACTTTCTCGAAAAGCGCGCCAATAAAGTGGAAAAAACATCATGAGCTCAGGTCTGTACCAGTCATTCGACGACATCTACATTCTTGATGGTGTGCGTACCCCCCTGGTTGATTACCAGGGTGCTTTCGCCGACGTCAATCCGATCGACCTCGGCATCAAGGCCGCCAAGGCCGTTCTTGTCCGAACAGGCATCGAGGCGACACGCATCGACTCGGTCCTCACCGGCAACATGGCGCCGGGTGGTTTTGACCAGTTCTACCTGCCTCGCCATATCGGTCTGTACACCGGCGTTCCGGTAGAGGTACCGGCCTTGATGTGCCAGCGCATTTGCGGAACGGGTTTTGAACTATTCAGACAAGCGGGGGAACAGATCACGGCCGGCGTGGCATCGCTGGCTCTGGTCGTCGGCACCGAATCCATGACCCGCCATCCCATCGCCGCGTTCGACCATCGGGGGGGATTTCGCCTTGGCGCGCCTGTGGCCTTCAAGGATTACATGTGGGAATCACTCACCGACCCGGCGGCTGAGATTTCGATGATCCATACAGCCGAGAATTTGGCCAAGAAATATGGCATCTCGCGAGAAGCGGTTGACCACTTTGCCTCTCTTTCATTCTCACGCGCCATCGCCGCGCAGGAAGCCGGCTGGTTCGCAGATGAAATCACCCCAGTGGTCAACGAGATCTTTGAGCTCCCTGGCTACAAGCCGCGGCAACTCCGGCTGACAGGCAAAAATTCCATCTGTGACCGTGATACGCATCCACGGCCAACACCACCTGAAGCGCTTGCCAAACTCCGTACGGTTTTCGCCAACGGCGTGCAAACCGGCGGCAACAGCTCGGCGCTAACTGATGCGGCCGCAGCTGCTCTGGTAGCAAACAGCAAGGTCGTCAAGGGTTGGGGTCGAATCCCTCTGGCACGCGTAGCCGCCGCCGCCGTAGTCGGGGTTCCGCCTGAGATCATGGGCATAGGACCGGCACCGGCGATCAGACTGCTTCTCGAACGCAGCGGCAAGACGCTAACCGACATTGCCCGCTTTGAAATCAATGAGGCACAGGGTGCGCAAACCCTGGCGGTTGCGAAGGAGCTCGGGCTGGACATGAACAAGCTCAACGTCAAAGGTGGCGCGATCGCTCTGGGCCACCCGCTTGCAGCCACTGGTGTGCGACTGACCATCACAGTAGCTCGTCAGCTGCGTGAAATTGGCCAACGCTGGGGTATTGCATCCGCCTGCATTGGTGGAGGACAAGGCATTGCCCTCCTGATTGAAAACCCGGATGGAACTTGAGCGTCAGCAACAGGAATCCACCGTCATATTCGGCTTGGCGTGCTTGAAGCGAAGTCGTGTCCGTCACCGCGGTTTGTTTTGCAGGTCATCGTGTCTTGAGTTAGCTGTTTCTTTACCAATGAGGAGAAGTGTTATGAGCAATCGTCGTCAGTTCATGCATGCCGCCCTGGGCTCAGCCATGGCTGGATCCCTAGGTATCTCGATCCCGAATGCCTATGCGCAGGCCGGTCTTCCGTTGGAGCAGGTCAAGGTCTTCTACGGTTTTCCGGCGGGAAGCTCTGGCGACATCGTGGCGCGCCGGGTGGGGGAAAAAATGGCTGGTAGCAGCTATACAAAAAATACCGCGGTCGTGGACAACCGGCCAGGTGCCGGTGGCCGAATCGCGTTGGACGTCCTCAGGACGGCACCCGCTGATGGGTCCCATCTGGCCCTCACCCCATTCTCCATGCTGGCGTTGTATCCCCACGTTTACAGCAAACTCTCGTACGACCCCTTCAAGGACTTCGTTCCGGTGGGCATGGCTGCCATCATGCAACACGGTCTTGCCGTCGGTCCTCTGGTGCCAACCAGTGTCAAAACGGTACAAGAATTTCTGGCGTGGGCCAAAGCCAATCCGAAAGATGCAAGCTACGGCTCGCCAGGTGCTGGGTCGACACCGCACTTCATTGGCGCTCTCCTTGGACTTGCCAGCGGCGTGGAACTCAAGCACATTCCCTATCGGGGTTCGGTGCCAGGTGTTACGGACGTCGTTGGCGGGCAAATTGCTGCCATGGTGACGCCACACGGTGACTTCCTCGCCAACCATCGTGCTGGCAAATTACGCATCCTTGGCACCTCCGGCGCCAAGCGCTCCCCCTTTGTACCGGATATTCCCACGTTTGCTGAGCAGGGATTTTCCGACCTGGTTGTTGATGAGTGGTTCTCGTTTTTTGCGCCAGCCAAGACACCTGCAGGTGTAGTTGCTGCAGCAAACGCCGCAGTCAATGCAGCCGTCAAGGACCGAAGCGTCGTCGATGCGCTCGCGCTTGTTGGCCTGATCGCCCAAGGCTCCACCCCCAATGAGTTGGGGCAAAGCCTGAACGAACAGTACAAAAAATGGGGCCCGCTGATAAAGAAGGTGGGCTTTACGGCTGAATCGTGAGTACTGCGCAGAAGGCCAAGAACTTCCGCATCAGGTAATGAAGCCGCCGATATGTTCTGGCAACTGCCTCTTCCACAACATAGCTCACCAGAATTGGCGTCTGACTTTGGGCCTAGATCGGCTTGACTCAGTTGATGCTCAACATCTGATCTTGAAGCGGTTTTTGATGATGGAAATAGGAGAACCGGGGCAGCCCCGCCCCGGCTATTCCACCGTCACGCTTTTGGCCAGGTTCCTGGGTTTGTCCACATCCGTGCCCCGCGCGCATGCCGTGTGATACGCCAGCAACTGCAGCGGCACCACGTGTAGCAACGGTGACAAGGCACCGTAGTGCTCGGGCATGCGGATGACATGCAGGCCCTCGCTGCTTTCAATGTGAGTGTCGCTGTCGGCCAGCACGTAGAGCACACCGCCGCGGGCGCGCACCTCATGCAGGTTGCTCTTGAGCTTTTCCAGCAACGCATCATTGGGCGCCACCGTCACCACCGGCATTTCGCTGGTCACCAGCGCCAGCGGACCGTGTTTGAGCTCGCCGGCCGGGTAGGCTTCGGCGTGGATGTAGCTGATTTCCTTCAGCTTGAGTGCACCCTCCAGCGCAATCGGGTAATGCAGACCACGGCCGAGGAAGAGTGCGTTTTCCATGCGCGCAAAGTCCTCGGCCCAGCTGATGATCTGCGGCTCCAATGCCAGCACCGCTTGCAAGGCCACCGGCAGGTGGCGCATGGCCTTCAGATGTTGCGCCTCTTCTTCTTCGCTCAGGTGACCGCGCACCTGGGCCAAGGCCAGCGTGAGCAGGAACAGGCCAGCCAGCTGTGTGGTGAAAGCCTTGGTGGAAGCCACACCGATTTCCACGCCGGCGCGCGTGATGTAGGACAGCTTGCACTCGCGCACCATCGCCGACGTGGCCACGTTGCAGATCGTAAGCGTCTGCTGCATGCCCAACGATTGCGCGTGGCGCAGCGCGGCCAGTGTGTCGGCGGTCTCGCCCGACTGGCTGATGGTGACCACCAGCGTGCGCGGGTTGGGCACGGAGTCGCGGTAGCGGTATTCGCTCGCCACCTCCACCTGGGTCGGGATCTTGGCCATGCTCTCCAACCAATACTTGGCAGCGCAGCCACTGTAGTAGCTGGTGCCGCAGGCCAGGATGAGGACGTTGTCAATCTCCTTGAACACGCGGTAGGCGCCGTCACCGAACAGCTCGGGCACGATGCCTTCCACGCCTTCCAGCGTGTCGGCGATGGCACGCGGCTGCTCGAAGATCTCTTTCTGCATGTAGTGGCGGTAGGGGCCGAGCTCGGCCGCGCCGCTGTGCGCCTGCACGGTCTTGACCTCGCGCTGCACTGGCTTGTGATGGCGATCCACCACCCAGTACTTGCCAAGCTGCACATCGACCACATCGCCCTCTTCCAGGTAGACGATCTGGTCAGTGACGCCCGCCAGGGCCATGGCATCGCTTGCCAGGTAGTTGCTCACTCCGTCCTGGCCCACGCCCAGGATCAGCGGTGAGCCGGCGCGCGCGCCGATCACGCGCTGCGGTTCATCTTTATGGAAAACCGCAATGGCATAGGCGCCGTGCAACTGTTTGACGACGGCTTTCACCGTCTCAAACAGATCGCCGTCATAGAGCGAGTCCACCAAGTGGGCGATCACCTCCGTGTCGGTCTGGCTGTCGAACACGTAGCCGCGCTTCTGGAGTGCCGCGCGCAGTTCGTCGTGGTTCTCGATGATGCCGTTGTGCACCAGCGCCACACGACCCGGACGCTGCGCCGCATCGGCCCCAGGGCCATGGCTGAAGTGCGGGTGCGCGTTGTGCACCGCCGGTGCGCCGTGCGTGGCCCAGCGCGTGTGCGCAATGCCGATGAAGCCTTCCAGCGGCGCCTTGGCCACCTGCTCGGCCAATTCGGCCACACGCGAGGTGCTGCGCGCGCGCTTCAGGCCGCCGTCGGCATGCACAGCCACGCCGCAGGAGTCATAACCGCGATATTCCAGCCGCTGCAGGCCTTGCACCAGAACAGGAACGATGTTGCGATTGGAAACGGCGCCGACGATGCCACACATGCTGGATATCTCCTCAAATGGATGGCCGATGGTAGAGCGCCCAATGAAAAATATCTGATTGATTTTTGTTGATTTTTGAACTTAAATTTCAAACATTATGTTGATTGAAATAATATTTCTAATATTATCAATATATGGAACAAATATTCTTAGATAACACCGACCTGCTCTTGCTGGACACCCTGCAGCGTGACGCCAGCCAGAGCAACCAGACCCTGGCGGCACAGGCCCACATTTCACCGCCGACCTGCCTGCGCCGCGTCAAGCGCCTGACTGATGCCGGGTTGATTGAAAAACAGGTGGCAGTGCTGAGCGGCGACCGGTTGGCCCCCTTGATTGGCCACGGCTTGCAAGCCATTGTGGAGATCACACTGGACCGCCAAGGGGCGGAAGCGCTCGATGCCTTCGAGCAGCGCGTGGCCGCCGACGATGCCGTGCAGCAGTGCTACCGCGTCTCGCCTGGGCCTGACTTTGTGCTGGTGGTGCACACGCGCGACATGCCGGACTACCTGGCCCTGGCGCAGCGCCTGTTCACCGGCGATGCCAATGTACGCAATGTCAAAGCCTTCTTCAGCGTGAAACGCAGCAAATTCGGCACGCAGGTGCCACTGCCCAAGCGCATGCCCTGAGCGGGCCGCTCACACTGCCAGCGGCAGCGTGAAGCGGATGCAGCAACCGGCGTCCGGCGCGCCCTCGGCGCGGATGCTGCCGCCATGGCGCTCGACAATCTTGCGTGCCAGCGCCAGGCCCAGGCCCTGACCTTCGAACTCGTTGGCACTGTGCAACCGCTGAAAGACATGAAACAGCTTGTCCTGCTGCTGAGGGTTGAAGCCCACGCCGTTGTCTCGCACGTACAGCAGGCATAAGCCGTCTTCGGCCGCGGCTTGCCAGCCGATGTTGATCACCGCCGGTGTGCGCGGCCGCGTGAACTTGAGCGCGTTGGACAGCAGGTGGCCCAACAGCTGCCGCACCAGCGCCGCATCACCACGCAGCGGCGGCACATCAGTCGCCACCTGCCAGTCAATCTGCCGCCCGGCGGCCTCACGTGCCAACTGCTGGCGCACCTCCTCGATCAGCATGCACAGGTTCAGCGTTGTCGCGTCCAGCGCCACCCGGTCCAGCTGCGCCCAGGCCATCAGCCCGTCAATCTGCTGGCCCATGAGCTTGGCCGCATTCGTCACCGTGGCGAGATAGGTCACGGCATCGTTCGTCGGCATGCCCTCCAATTCCTCGCGCACCAGGGCCGCATAGGCATTGATATGGCGCAGGTTGGCACGCAGGTCGTGCGACACCGTGTAGGCGAAGTCCCCCAGCGCTGCCTGCGCTGCCGCCAGTTGCCGTGCCAGTTGCTGCTGTGTCTGCCGGGCCAGCTGCAGTTCGGCTTGCAAGCGGATCAACTCTTGCTCTTGCGGGGAAACAGGCGCACTCATGGGCTCGGCCTTATTTCTTCTGTTTCACCGGCCGCGTCCAGTTGGCCACGCTAACCTGCTTGGCGCGTGCCACCGTCAGCGCGCCGGGCGCGGTGTCCTTGGTGATGGTGGAGCCGCCGCCTACCGTGCCGCCGGCGCCGATGGTGACCGGAGCCACCAGCACGCAGTTGCTGCCGATGTGCACATCGGCCTCGATCACGGTCTGGTGCTTGTTGGCACCGTCATAGTTGGCCGTGATGCTGCCCGCCCCGTAGTTGACACGCTCACCCAGGCTGGCATCACCCACATAGGCGAGGTGATTGGCTTTGGCACCGGCGGCCATGGTGGCATTCTTGACCTCGACGAAGTTGCCGATGTGCACCTCCTGGCCCAGCTTGGCACCGGGGCGCAGGCGGGCAAAGGGGCCCACCAGCGCACCGGGGCCGACCTCAACCATCTCCTTGTCACCGTGACCACCCTCGATATGGGTGTAGGGGTGGATCACGGCACCGGCGCCGATACGGGCATTCGAAATCACGCAGTTGGCACCGATGCGCACGCCTTCCCCCAACTGGACACTGCCCGAGAAGATGCAGTTGACGTCGATCTCCACGTCCTGCGCGCACTGCAGTTGCCCACGCACATCGAAACGCGCCGGGTCAGCCAGCCGCACGCCTTGCTCCATGAAGGCTTGGGCCTGCCGCAGTTGATGGGCACGCTCCAGCTCGGCCAGCTGCACCGGGCTGTTGATGCCCGCCACCTGCAGCGCGTCACTGATCTTGTGCGCCACCACCGGCACGCCCTCCGCCACGGCGAACTTCACCACATCGGTCAGGTAGTACTCGCCTTGCGCATTCTTGTTGTCCAGCCTGGCCAGCCAGGGCTTGAGCAGCCTGGCCGGCACGGCCATGATGCCGCTGTAGATTTCCTTGATCTGGCGCTGTGCATCACTGGCGTCCTTGTGCTCGACGATGGCCTGCACCGCCCCCGAACCGGTGCGCTCGATGCGGCCATAACCCGTGGGGTCGGCAAACTCGATCGTCAGCAGCGCCAGCTTGTTCCCGCCGCACGCACTGATGAGCGCCTGCAGCGTGTCAACTTGCGTCAAAGGAACATCGCCCGACAGCACCACCACCACACCGTCATCCGGCAGAACAGGCACCGCCTGCTGCACCGCATGGCCGGTGCCGAGCTGCGGCTCCTGCCGCACGAATTCCATGCCAAATCCGGCTCCAACCCTTGCTGGCTGTGCGAGACCTGCTTCAACTTCCATAGCACCGTGCCCGGTGATCACGACCACGCGGCGCGCATCCAGGCCTGCCGCGGTGTCCACCACATGCTGCAGCAGTGCACGCCCGGCCAATCGGTGCAACACTTTGGGCAGTTTGCTTTTCATGCGGGTGCCCTTGCCGGCGGCCATGATGACCACATCCACTGCCTGTTGGGACTGAACCATGCTTTTCTCGTTTGCTTCTGTCATGTTGAATTTCAGACGCCTGCCGGCGCTCCTGCCCCACATTATCGGCGCCGGGCTGCTGCTGGTTTTTCTGGGCGGCTGCAGCGCCGTCCGAATTGGCTACAACAACGCCCCGGCCCTGGCCTACTGGTGGCTGGACAGCTACATCGACTTCAACGATGCCCAGGCGATGCAGGTGCGCGACAGCCTGAACACGCTGCAGGCCTGGCACCGCAAGACCGAGCTGCCGGCCTACGCCGAACTGCTGCGCCAGATGCAGGGCGCGGCCAGCGGGCCGGTCACGCCGCAGCAGGTGTGCGAGTTCAGCGACCGGATCCGCCTGCACGTGCAGCGCCTGGGCGAACAGGCGGCCGAGGGCATGAGCCGCGTGGTGCCCACGCTCCAGCCGGAGCAGCTGCGCCACCTGGCGCTGCAGTTTGACAAGCACAACAAGACATGGCGCGAAGAGTGGCTGGACGGCACCCCGGCCGAACTGTCGGCACGCCGGCTGAAAAAGGCTGTCGAGAGGGCAGAGAACTTTTATGGCCGGCTGGAAGAACCTCAACTGAGTGCCCTGCGCCAGAGCCTGAGCCGATCAAGCTTCGACCCCCGGTTGAGCTGGCAATGGCGGCTGAGCCGCCAGCAGGACATGCTGAGGGTCTTCAAGGAGCATGGCAACGGCGACCGAACCGCGCACGTCAAGGCCGAGATGCTGGCACTGCTGCAGCGCAACCTGAACTCGCCCGAAGCAGCCTACCGCGACCAGTTTGAACAGATGCTGTCTGAAAGCTGCCGCACGCTGGCCACACTGCACAACAGCACGAATGCGGCGCAACGGCGCCAGCTGCTGGAGAAGCTGCAGGCCTACGAGGCCGATGCACGCGCCCTGGCGGCAGACAAATAAAAAGGCCTGCTTTCGCAGGCCCCGCACAGGTCAGCCAGCAACGCTCAACCCTGCAGCGCCGCCCACATTTCCTTGTCACGCTCAGCCGTCCAGATGCGCGGGTTCTTGATGCCGCTGGCCTCGTCGTAGGCACGGGTCACGTCGAACGGCAGGCAGTGCTCGTAGATGAAGACCTTGCCAAACACCGGATCCATGCTCTTGCGCGTGTGCGCCATGGCGGCCTTCAGGTCCATCTTCTGCGCCACGGCTTCCTTGCCCGCCGTGTACAGCGTCTCGACCCAGCGCTTGGTGTAGTCCAGCGCCTTGTTGACTTCTGTCTGCCCTTTCATCGCCTCGCCGCGGCCCGGCACGATGGCTTCGGCCTTGAGGGCGCGCAGCGCTTCCAGCGTGGCCGGCCACTCTTCAAGCTGGGCATCACCGGTGTAGACGCCGGCCTCGTACTCCACCAGGTCACCCGAATACAGCACCTTCTCGTCTTCCACCCAGGCGATGGTGTCGCCACGCGTGTGGCCCGGGCCCGGGCTCCAGATCTGCACCACCACGCCGCCCAGGTTGATCGACAGCTTGCCTGGCACCTCGCCCTTCATCGGGTTACCACCGCCGATCACCATGCTCGGCCAGGTCAGCCCCGGCACCGTTTCAGCATTACGGAACAGGCGTGGGAAACGCTCCATCTCGCTTTTCATGTCCTGTGCGCCGCGCTCGCGGATCAGCTCCAGCGTGCCCTGGCTGGCAATGATCTCGGTGGCGCCCTCGGCCACAAAGGCGCTGGCGCCCAGCACGCGCACCGCGTGGTAGTGCGTCAGCAGCACGTACTTGATCGGCTTGTCGCTGATGGTGCGGATCTTCTTGATGAGGTCCTGCGCCATGGCCGGTGTGGCGGTGGCGTCGCTCACCAGGATGCAGTTGTCGCCGATGATGACGCCCGAATTCGGGTCGCCCTCGGTGGTGTAGGCCCAGCAGTGCTCGCTGAGTTGCTCAAAGGTGATTTTCTTGTCGGTCAGGTCGGCTTGCGAGGCAAAGGCTTTGCTCATGGTGTCTCCGGTAGGGTCTGGATCAGGGGGGCATCGGGGTACGGCCCCGATTTTGTTTAAGCGTAACGCATTACGGATGGTGAAACCGAAAACCCGAGCCACCGGGTCCACCATCACTTGGCCAGACCGCGCTCCAGCATGGCGATCACCTCATCGGCAAAGGCCGCATAACTCAGGGTGCCGCCCGGGCGCAGCCAGGTGAAGGTCCAGTTGATCATGCCGAACAGCATCATGGTGATGGCGGTCTGGTTGCGCGCGTTCAGCCGCCCCGGATAGGCACGCTTGAGCATGTGCGTGACGGCGGCCACCACGTCGCGCTGACGGTTGAAGATCTGCTCGCGCTGCACCTCGCCCAGAAACTTGGTGTCATGCAACAGCGCCACATGGCGGGTGGCCGAGGTCTCGTACTCCTGCAGGAAACAGCGCACTAGCTCGTGCAGCGTGGCACGGTCGTCCAGGTTGCGCCGCTGCGCCGTGGCCTGCACCTGGCCGACAAGGGCCAGCAGCTGCTGGGTATAGCGGTCCAGCAAGTCAAAAAGGATGGACTCCTTGCTGTCGTAGTAGTGGTACAGCCGCGCCTTGGACGTGCCGCAGGCGGTGGCGATGTCGTTCATGCTGGCCGCGGGATAACTCTTGTCGGCAAAGCACTGCGCCGCGATGTCGAGGATCTCGTCGCGCTTGAGCTCGTGGGACGCGGATTTGGGGCGAGCCATGGCGGAATACGTGCAGCTAGACCGGCCAGACCACGCCGTTGTCGTTCAGGATGGCGTCGAGCGGCACATCGTGCGGCTCGGGCTCGAAGTCGGACAGGAAACCCTGGGTGAAACCCAGTCCCACGGTGAACGGCTTGGGCTGGAGCGCGGCCAGCGTACGGTCGTAGAAACCGCCGCCGTAACCCAGGCGGTAGCCGCCGGGGCCGTAGCCAACGCAGGGTACGAACAGCAGCGTGGGCACGATCAGCTCGGTGTCCTTCGGCTTCGGGATGCCATAGGCGTCCTCCTCCATGGGGCAACCGGGGTACCAGGCGTGGAAGGTGAGCGTCTTGTGCACCTTGTCGATCACCGGCAGGCCGATACGGCGCGGCTGCGGCTGGTCGATCAGTTCGCCGTCTTCCTTCCAGCGGTGCAGCGCCGGCAGCGGGTCGAATTCGCCTTTGATCGGCCAGTAGGCACCGATCACGGCATCCGTGCGACCCACCAGCCAGATGCGCATGACCTGCTGCAACAAGGTCGCGCGTTGTCGGCGATCGGGCAGGTTCAGGCGTTGGGTAATGAGTTGCTGACGCAGAGCCTTCTTTTCCAGCGCCCTTTTTTCCTCAGATGTGTCCATAATTCCCACATGCAGTTTCAAGCCATTCTGACATTGATCGCCTTGGTGGCAGGTCTGATGTTGCCACACGCCAGCGCCGTTGCCGCTCCCAAGGCCAAACCCCGTCCGCAAACCGTCGACGATGCCGTCATCCTGGACATGAACCAGGCCTTCAAGAAAGGCGACCGCAAACGCCTCTCCGCGCTGCTGCCGCAAGTGCAGGGCCATGTGCTGGAGCCTTGGGGCGCCTATTGGGAACTGGCCGCTCGACTGGATGAGGCCGGCCCGACGGAAATTCGGGCCTTCCTGAGCCGCTATGCCGGAACCTACCAGGAAGACCGCCTGCGCAACGACTGGTTGCTGCTGCTGGGCAAACGGCGCGACTGGGCCACCTTCGCCGCCGAGTACCCCAAATTCCGCATGAATGACGACCGTGCCGTGCGCTGTTATGCACTGCTGAATGAAGCCCAGACCAGCGGGGCCGACGTGGCCGCCCAGGTGCAGGACTTGTGGCTGGCACAGAAGGACACCGACGAAGGCTGCGCCGCCGCCGCCGCCCAGCAACTGGAAGCCGGCAAGCTCAAGCCTCATACTGCCTGGCTGCGCGCCCGCCTGGGCTTCGAGAACGAACGCCCCCGCGTTGCCACCCAGGCAGTGGGCCTGCTCAATGATGACTGGGTGACCAGCGTCAACGCCATTTATGCAAACCCGGTGCGTTTCCTGGACGACAAGATCACCGCGCTGCGCCCGCGCACCAAGGAACTGGTGACACTGGCGCTGATCCGGCTGGCCAGCACCGACACCACGGCCGCCATGGACGAGATGAACAAGGTGCGCTGGCGCACCCAGCTCACGCAGGAAGAACGCAGCTGGGTCTGGGGCGTGATCGGCAAACGAGCCGCGCGCCGTCTGCAAGACGGTGCCATCAACCAGTTCGCCCATGCACAAGACCAGTACCTCAACGGCGACCACCTGACCTGGAAGGTACGTGCAGCCTTGCGCGCCGGTGCCTGGCAGGAGGTACTGAATGCCACGGCCGCCATGCCGGACGCACAACGCCAGGACCCCGCCTGGGTCTACTGGCGCGGGCGCGCCCTGCTGGCGCTGGCCGGCAAACCGGACGCACCGGCCCAGGCCCGTGCACTGTTCGAGTCGATCGCCTCGCCGCGCGGCTTCTACGAACAGCTGGCGCAGGAGGAACTGGGCCGACCGATCACCGTGCCGCCCAAGCCTGAGCCGCTGACCGCCGCCGAGAAAGAGGCCGCGCAGGCCAACCCTGGCCTGCGCCGCGCGCTGTATGCCATTCAGGCCGGGCTGCGTGCCGAGGGCGTGCGCGAGTGGAACTACACCGTCGGTGCGCACCAGCGCGGCGGCCTGTCCGACCGTGAACTGCTGGCTGCCGCCCAGCTGGCCTGCGACCAACAGGTCTGGGATCGCTGCATCAACACCAGCGAACGCACCAGGACTGTCATCGACTTCGAGCAGCGCTTCCCGATGCCGTTCAAGAGTGCCGTGGTACAGCGCGCCGGCCAGATCGAGCTGGACCCGGCCTACGTCTATGGCCTGATCCGGCAGGAAAGTCGCTTCATCATGGATGCGCAATCCAGCGTTGGCGCTTCCGGTCTGATGCAGGTCATGCCAGCCACAGCACGCTGGACGGCCAAACGCATCGGCCTCGCCGACTTCAAGCCGCACCAGATCACCGACCGCGACACCAATATCGCCATCGGCACCGGCTACCTCAAGCTGGTACTGGACAGCTTTGACGGCTCCATGCCGCTGGCCGCCGCTGCCTACAACGCCGGCCCGAGCCGCTCGCGCGCCTGGCGCGGCCAGGACGGCGACCCGATGCTGGAAGCCGCCATCTGGGCCGAGAACGTGCCCTTCAACGAGACGCGCGATTACGTGAAAAAAGTGCTGTCCAACACCACCAACTACGCCGCGCTCATCACCGGTCGGCCGCAGTCGCTCAAGGCCCGGCTGGGCCAGGTCGGCCCGCAACGCCCGGGCAAGAGCGACGCCTACGAAGACCTGCCATGACAAAGGTGCTGCTGCTCGGTGGTACCGGTTTCGTCGGCCGCCACGTCTGCGAGAAGCTGGCACGGCTGGGCTGGCGCATCACCGTGCCGACGCGGCGCACCAGCCAGGCGCAACACCTGCAGCATCTGCCGCTGCTGGAGGTGGTCGCGGCCGATGTGCATGACGAAGCGACGCTGAGGCAACTGGTCAGCGGCCACGATGCCGTTGTCAACCTGGTGGCCATCCTGCACGGCACCGCAGCGACGTTCGAGCGCACGCATGTCGAGCTGCCGGCAAAGCTGGCACGTGCCTGCCTGACGAACGGCGTGCCACGGCTGGTGCATGTCAGCGCCCTGGGGGCCGAACCCGCCGCGGCCGACACGGCCCCCTCGTTTTACCTGCGCAGCAAGAGTCGGGGCGAAGCTGTTCTGCAAGCCGCCGCCCATGACGGCCTGCAGCTCACCGTACTGCGTCCCAGCGTCATCTTCGGTGCCGACGACCAGTTCCTCAACCTGTTCGCCCGCCTGCAGCGCGTGTTCCCTGTCATGCCCTTGGCCGGCGCACAGGCGCGCTTCCAGCCGGTCTGGGTGGAAGACGTCGCACAGGCGATCGCGCGCTGTCTGCAAGACCCGGCCACCATCGGCCAGACCTTCGAGGCTTGCGGCCCGGACATCGTCACACTCAAGCAACTGGTCCAGCTGGCGGGCCGCTGCAGCGGCTTGCGTCACGCCCGACCGGTCATCCCTCTGCCCATGGCACTGGGGCGGCTACAGGCCGGCTTGATGGAACTGCTGCCAGGCCAGCCGCTGATGAGCCGAGACAACGTCGATTCGATGCGTACCGATAACGTCGCCAGCGGCCGGCTACCCGGCCTGGCCGCGTTGGGTATCACGCCGTCGGCCCTGGGCGCCATCGCGCCCAGCTACCTGGGCCAGAACGACCGTTACGTGACACTGCGCGGCCAGTACCGGCGTTCTTGAGCTGCTGCGCGCAACGCTGCCGCGCGCTACCATGGGGCCGTCTGACGGAGGTCCCCATGCTCAAGCTCTTCATCGGCAACAAAAACTACTCATCCTGGTCCATGCGGCCCTGGGTTCTGATGCGCCAGACCGGCATCCCGTTCGAAGAGGTGCCGGTGCGCTTCGACTCGTTTGATGCCGGTTCGCAGTTCAAGCAAACGCTGGCCGGCCTCAGCCCCACCGGCAAGGTACCGGTGCTGCAGGATGGTGAACTGCTCATCTGGGACACGCTGGCGATTGCCGAGTACCTGGCCGAGGCATTTCCCGAGAAAACTCTCTGGCCACAGGGCGTAGCCGCGCGGGCGCGGGCCCGCAGCATCTGCGCCGAGATGCACGCCGGTTTCACCGCGCTGCGCAGCCACTGCCCTCAGAACATCGAGGCCTCACTGCCTGACGTCGGCGCCCTGATCTGGCGCGACCAACCCGCCGTGCGCGCCGATGTGGCCCGGCTGATGGCCATGTGGGAAGAGCTGCTGGCACAGCAGGGCGGGCCACTGCTGTTCGGCGGTTTCACGATTGCCGACGCCTACTTCGCCCCGGTCTGCATGCGCCTGAAAACCTATGCCCTGCCGGTACCGCCGGCCGTGGCTGACTACATCGAGCGCGTGGCGGCATTGCCCGGCGTGGCCGCCTGGCTTGCGCAAGCGCGCGCCGAAGAGGACTTCCGCGCCTTCGAGGAACCCTACCGCCTGCAACGCTGAGGTCTGGCTGCAAGCGCTCGGCCTCCCCGCTTTTCTCCATAATGGAGGCTCATGTTGCGCCTCCATTGATGAAAAAGAAAAACAAGCACTTGCTGGCCCAGGCCGCCTTGGTCATGGCATTGGCCCATGCGGCTGCTTCGCAGGCCCAGCCCTTGAGCTTCGAATCGGCGTGGCAGCGCCTGCTCAGTAACTCGGACAAACTGGCCGCTGCGCAATCGGCTGTCGACAGCAAGCGCCTGCAAGGCGAAGGGCTCAAGGGCCTGGGCGGTCCGGTGGTCAGCGTCACCGGCGCCAGTTACGTCTACAACGCCAACCTGAACATCAACCTCGACCCGGTGAACCAGGGCATTGCGCAGGCTACGCAGTCATTGCCGGCACCGTTGAAGAACGTGCCCATCACCGTCTCGCCGCTGCCATCGCAATACATCTACAACCGGCATGAATCAGCCACCAACGCCTCGGTCTCCGCCGTCTGGCCGATCTATACGGGCGGGGCGGCCGACAGCATGCGCGGCTTCGTCAAGGCCCAAGGCGACGAAGCCCAAGCCGACGCAGCACGCACCAACCAAGAGCTCGCGACGCTGCTCGCGCAGCGTTACTTCGGCGCCCAGCTCGCCGCCCGTGCGGCCCGCCTGCGCGCGGCGGCCCGCGACAACGTGGCGCGACACGACAGTACCGCCGAACGCCTGCTGGCAGCGGGCCTGATCTCGCGCATCGAGCGGCTGCAGGCCCAGAGTGCCTACGAAGAGGCCAAACGCAATGCCTTGAAGGCGCAGGATGATGCCGACATGGCCATGCTCGCGCTGGCACGCACCATCAAGGTGAGCGGTCCGGTCGAGGCGCTGTCGCCGTTGTTCGTCATCTCGCAGCCGCTGGAGCCGCTGCCGCATTTCACCGAGGCCGCACTGCGGCGCCACCCCGGCCTCGACAAGGTGGCGGCCAAGAAGGCACAGGCCGAGCAATTGCACGAAGGCGAGGAAGCCATGCGACGCCCGCAAGTCTTTGCCTTCGGCCAGCACCAGATCAAGAACGACAACCCGGACTGGGTCGCCGGCATCGGTGTGCGTTGGACCTTGTGGGATGCAGTGAACCGCGACACCCTGGCCGCCGCCTCGCTCAAGCAGGTCGAGCAGGCCGAACACACCGACGCCCAGGCACGCAATGACATCGCGCTGCTGGTCGAGAAGAACTGGCGCGCCCTGGAAAACGCGCGGCGCCAGTTCCTGGGACAGCAGACCTCGGCCGAGCTGGCTGCCGAGGTGCTGCGCCTGCGCACCGCTGCCTTGCGTGAAGGCACGGGCACGGCGCTTGAGCTGATCGATGCCGAAACCAACAGGGCCAAGGTGCAGACCGAGCGCGCCCAGGCCGCTTACGAGTACGTCATGGCCTTGGCCAACCTGCTGGAAAGCTGCGGCCTGTCCGAAGAATTCAGCGCCTACATGGCACGCGCCGACGTGCGCGTGGAGTGAACATGAACAAAAAAAACATCACCCTGATCGCCGCCGGCAGCGCCGTGCTGGTCTTGTTGGGCCTGGGCGTCTGGCGCGCCGCGCAACCGGCACCCGACGTCTTCCAGGGCCAGATGGAAGCGCGTGAGACCGACATCGCGCCCAAGGTGCCGGGCCGTATTGCGCAGGTGCTGGTGAAAGAGGGGGATACAGTGCAGCCCGGCACCCCGCTCATCCGCATGGACAGCCCCGAAGTCAATGCCAAGCTGGCGCAGGCCAGTGCCGCGCAGGAAGCGGCCAAGGCCGTTGCCGCCAAGGCGGAACGCGGCGCCCGCCCGCAGGAAATCGAGATGGCGCGCCTGCAATGGCAGCGCGCCGAGGCCGCGGCCGAACTGGCCGCCACCTCGTTCAAGCGCGTGGACGGACTGGCACGCGACGGCCTGATCGCCGCCCAGAAGCGCGACGAGGCCGAAGCCAACAACAAGGCCTCGCGCGATGCCGCCGCTGCCGCCAAGGCGCAGTACGACATGGCACGCATCGGTGCCCGCCCCGAGGACAAGGCCGCCGCCAACGCACAGGCGCGCCAGGTGGCCGGCGTGGTGGCCGAAGTGGAAGCCGCCAAGGCCGAGACCGAACTCAAGAGCCCGGTGGCCGGCGAAGTGGCCAAGGTGCTGGCCAAGGCCGGCGAACTCTCGCCGCAAGGTGTGGCCGTGGTCAGCGTGGTGGACCTGAAGGACCAGTGGGTGGTGCTCAATGTACGCGAGGACCGCTTGCAACGCTTTGCCATCGGTGCCGAGTTCGATGCCGTGCTGCCGGCCCTGTCAACACCGGGCACCAGCAAGGTCGTGCGCTTCAAGGTGTTCCATAGCGCGGCGCTGCCCGACTTTGCTACCTGGCGCGCCACGCGCAGCGGCCAGGGCTTCGACGCCCGGACCTTTGAAGTGCGGGCCCGGCCGCTGACGCCGATCGAAGGTGCACGTCCCGGCATGAGCGTGCTGGTGCAATAGACACATCGCCCGTCACTTGCCGCCCAACGAGTGCATGCTGTGGGTTCGATAGCATCCAGCATCCGACGCGAAGCCGCCCTGCTGCGCCAGCGCCCATGGGACCTGGCCATGATCAGCTGGGTGCCGCTGCTGGCCGCCGCGTTGCTGTGGTGGATCTTCTCGGCCGGCCTGCCCACGCGTCTGCCCATCGGCGTGCTCGATGACGACCATTCCTCCCTCTCGCGCCAGCTGGTCCGCTTTCTCGACGCCACGCCCGGCCTGGTCGTGGCCCGGCGTTATGACAACCCGGCCGAAGCCGAGCACGCGCTGCGCCGCATCGATGTCTACGCCGTGGTCAGCATTCCGCGCGATTTCTCACGCGACGTGAAGCAGGGCCGCAGCGCGCAGGTCACGCTGCTGCACAACGCGCAACTGGGCACGCACTCCGGGCTGATCCAGCGCGACGTGCGCACCGCCGTCGGCACGCTGTCTGCCGGCGTGGAAATGACGGCACGCAACAAGCGCGGCGAAGCGGCCCAAGGCGTGCGCACCAGCATGGAGCCGGTGCGCGCCGGCATGGTGGCGCTGTTCAACACCTCGCTCGACTACGAGCAGTTCCTGGCTGCGGCACTGATCCCCGCGCTGCTGCACATCCTGGCCATGACAGCCGGCGCCTGGACCGTGGGGCGCGAGCTGCGCGACCGCACCCTCGGCGACTGGCTCGGCCCGACGCCGGCCCTGGGCCAGACGGCCGGTGCACTGCTCGGCAAGCTGCTGTGGCCCTGGCTCGGTCTGGGCGGGGTGGCCACGCTCGCCCTGCTCTGGATCACCTGGGGCCGCGGCTGGTACCCACCGGGCTCGGTGCTGTGGACACTGGTGGCGCTGTGGGTCTTTCTGGCGCTGTCGATTGCCTTGGGGGCGCTGGCGTCTGCCGCCACGCGCTCCCTTCGCACCGCCTTGTCCGCCACTGGCTTCATCACGGCACCGGCATTTGCCTTCAGCGGTGTCGGTTTCCCGCTGCTGGCCATGCCCTGGGCGGCCCGGCTCTGGGCCCTGGCGCTGCCCTACACGCATTACATCCGGCTGCAGATGGAGCAGTTGCAGATGGGCGCGCCGCTCAGCGTTTCCGTCGCCACCCCGCTGTGGATGACGCTGGCCACTGCCGTGCTGCTGGCCGCCTGCGTGCCCTTGCTGCGTGCCGCAGCGGCACAACCGGCCAGCTGGGGGAAACGCTAGATGCTGCGCACCATCCTCCAGGCCTGGCAGGCCACGCTGGCAGCGGTGCTGCGCGACACCGGCGTGCTCTTGCTGCTGGTCGGTGCGCCGGTGCTCTACGGCTTTTTCTACCCCTGGCCCTACTCGCAGCAGGCCGTCACGCGCGTGCCGGTGGCGGTGGTGGACCTGGACCACAGCAGCCTGTCGCGCCAGATCACGCGCTTTGCCTCGGCCAACCCGCGCATCGATGTGCGCTGGGTCACCGGCGACCTGCAGCAGGCACAGCAGGCGCTGTGGCGCGGCGATATCGAAGGCTTTGCCATCCTGCCGGCCGACCTGAAACGCCAGGTGGTGCGCGGCAGCCCGGCCACCGTAACGGTGGAAGGCGACGGCGCCTACGCCCTGCTGAACAAGGCGGTGCTGTACGGCTTTGCTGAAGCGGTGGGCACGGTGTCCGCCGGGGTCGAGATCAAGAAGCTGCAGGCCGCCGGCCAGGGCGCACGCCAGGCCATGGCCAGCCGCAGCCCCATCAACACCCAGATGGTGCCGCTCTTCAACCCGACCGAAGGCTACGGCAGCTACGTGGTGCCGGCCGTGGCCCTGCTCATCATCCAGCAGACGCTACTCATGGGCGCGGCCCTGCTGGCCGGCACCTGGGCCGAGACCGGCGCCCACCGCGCCGATGCACGCACCTGGCTGGGCCGCCTCCTCGGCCTCTCGACGCTGGGCATGCTGTCGGGCCTGTTTTATGTCGGCTGGGTGTTCGAGTGGCAGGACTTTCCGCGCGGCGGCAACCCGTGGGGTGCGGTGGCGCTGCTGGCGCTTTATGCGCCGGCCATCAGCGCATTGGGCCTGCTGCTGGGCGTCTGGTTCCGCGACCGCGAGCGCGCCATGCAGGTGCTGCTGCTCACCGCCCTGCCGATGGCATTTCTCTCCGGTTTCTCGTGGCCAGCCGAGACACTGCCAGCGCCTCTGCAGGCACTGCGCTGGCTGATCCCCAGCACCTCCGGCATCCAGGCTTCGCTGCGCCTGAACCAGATGGGCGCCTCGCTGGCCGACGTGCTGCCGCAGTTGCTGACGCTGGGCGTGTTGGCGCTGCTGGCGGGCGGGTGCTTGATGTGGGTGGCGCGGTCTCGCGCCGATCTGGCGACTGCCAGCGAGTAAGCGCCTTCGGCGAACATGATCATCCTTCTTGAAAAGCTGGCGGGTGGCCCGTTTCAGAAGATAGCCAGACAACGTTACGGCAAGGAAATGGCCCGGTCGTGATCAAGCTGCCAAAATGTCAGCATGAGTGCCCCGAATACGCCAAGAACCAATCCCTCTTTCCCCATCGATTTTGTGCCGCTGGCCGGCACACCCCGTGACTGCGAGGATTGCGGCAAAGCCGAGCGGGTGGGGTTCCAGTTTGATTACGCCTACCAGCCCATTGTGGATGTCGATCGCAGAACGGTGTTTGCGCACGAGGCTTTGGTTCGCGGACCCAACGGCGAAGGCGCGATGTCCGTGCTGTCGCAAGTCAACGAACAGAACCGTTACCGCTTCGATCAGGCCTGCCGGGTCAAAGCCATCAAAGGCGCCAGCCTGCTGCAAATCCAGGAGCACATCTCCATCAACTTCCTGCCCAATGCGATCTACAAACCCGAGATGTGCATCCGCACCACGCTGGAGGCGGCGAGGACCCATGCTTTTCCGCTGGAGCGCATCATCTTCGAGGTGACCGAAGGGGAGCGGATTGAGGACGGTCCCTGGTTTGCCGAGATTCTGCGGGAGTACAAGCGTTGCGGTTTCAAAACCGCCATCGACGACTTTGGGGCCGGTTATGCCGGAATGAAGCTGCTGGCGGACTTTCAGCCCGACATCATCAAGATCGACATGGATCTGATCCGGAACGTGGACACCAATCCGGCACGTCAGGCCATTGTGCGGAACCTGGTCCGCCTGTGCGAAGAGATGAAGATCCAGGTGGTTGCCGAGGGCATTGAAACCCTGGCGGAGCGGGACTTCCTCTACGACGCCGGCATCCATCTGATGCAAGGCTACCTGTTAGCCAAACCGGCATTTCGTGCCACGGCAGCCGTCGATCCTTCGGTCTTTCCCGTTTCATCACGCTGACCCTTGCTGGCGCAGGGTCAGCTGGAAAGATGGCGGGCGGCCCTCAACCGCGCAACAGGCCTCAGAAGACAGCGCTCATGCACTGCATAAGTGCAGACGCATATACCCACACGTCCCGCAGGTTCATTTTTCAGTTTGTCCTAGACAAAACTGAAAATGGGTACGATCCGTGCACTGAATGATGCAGTTCCTTTGCTGCACCACCAAGCCGTTCCGGAAACCGTTACCAGGACCATCCATGAAGAATCTGACTGTTCGTGCCAAGCTGTCTCTGGCATTTGGGGGCCTCATCTTGATGGTCCTGTCGATTGCCGGTTTTGCCGTCACCGGCCTTGCGGATGCCAATGCGCGTTTTGAAAATTACGTCAACGGCATCAATGCGCAAGCAAGTGCTGCTGCACGGGTTCGCGCCGCGATTGATCTGCGCGCGATTGCGGCACGCAATCTGGTGCTGGTCACCAAAGCCGAAGACCTGGCGCTTGAAAAACAGATTGTGCAGAAGGCCCATGCGGATGCCACCCAGAACCTGACCCAGCTGAAACAGCTCGCTGACACCGGCGAGGCTTCCGTCGATGCCCGAAAGATGATCGATGAGATTTCCCGAGTCGAGCAGGCTTATGCACCGGTGGCGCTCCACATTGTGGACCTTGCACTGAACCGCAAGCACGAGGCCGCGATCGAGAAGATGAACAACGAATGTCGCCCCTTGCTGGCAGCGCTCATCAAAGCGAGCGACAACTATGCCGAATTCACCGACACCCGGGCAGGAGACCAGATCAAGAAGGCCATGGAGGAATACGCGTCCCAGCGCAATCGCCTGGTGGCGGTCTGCTTGCTGGCCGTGGTCTTGGCCGTTGTCGCGGGCATGCTGATCACACGGAATCTGTCGCGTGATCTGGGGGCCGAACCCACTGAGTTGCGCCGTGTCGTCAATCAGGTGGCCGATGGCGATCTGACGACGGCGGTTCAGGTTCGTGCGGGTGACGAAGGGAGCGTGCTGGCCGCCGTCGGCCGCATGCAGGCATCGCTCACGCAGATTGTGTCCTCGGTCCGCCAGGGTGCAGAAGAGGTCTCCAGCGCATCGGAACAGATTTCCAGCGGCAACGCCGAGTTGTCGGCGCGCACCGAAAGCCAGGCCAGTTCCCTGGAACAGACCGCGGCGTCGATGGAGCAATTCAGCTCTACCGTCAAGCAAAACGCCGACAACGCACGTCAGGCGAATGAACTGGCACAAAGTGCCAGCGCCGTTGCCGAACATGGCGGAGAGGTTGTGGGCAAGGTCGTGGACACGATGCGGGGCATCAATGACAGCTCACGCAAGATTGCCGACATCATCAGCGTGATTGACGGCATTGCCTTTCAGACCAATATCCTCGCCCTGAATGCAGCGGTGGAAGCCGCGCGCGCCGGGGAACAAGGCCGGGGTTTCGCGGTGGTCGCCAGCGAAGTGCGCAGTCTGGCGGGCCGCAGTTCCGAGGCGGCGCGGGAGATCAAGGCGCTGATCACGGATAGCGTGACGCGCGTGGAGCAGGGGGCGGTGCTGGTCGACGATGCGGGCAGGACCATGGCCGATATCGTTTCGGGTATCCGGAACGTCGCGGAAATCATCGGCGAAATCTCGGTCGCCAGCCGTGAGCAAAGCCAGGGTGTCACCCAGGTTGGCGAGGCGGTCAGCCACATGGACCAGTCCACCCAGCAGAATGCCGCCATGGTGGAAGAGATGGCGGCTTCTGCCGCCAACATGTACGCCAAGGCACACGAGCTGGTGAAATCCGTAGCGATTTTCAGGCTGGCAGACAGCCGAGGTTCTCACTCGCTCGGATACACCGCACCCGCGCTGCTGACCCGTTGACCGCGGCCAGCGAGCCCCGGCGCCAACAAGGCCCTGGGGCATGAACCAGCCCCCTCACGCCATCCCGGGGCAACGGCCGCACACCCTCGCTGCCGCGCAAAGCTAAACTGCCATCCATGGAAATTTACATGGTGGGTGGAGCGGTCCGTGATGCCTTGCTGGGCTTGCCCGTGAAGGATCACGACTGGGTGGTGGTCGGGGCCACGCCCGAGGAGATGACGGCGCGCGGTTTTGTGCCGGTGGGCAAGGACTTCCCGGTGTTCCTGCACCCCGAGACCAAGCAGGAGTACGCGCTGGCGCGCACCGAGCGCAAGACGGCGCGTGGTTACAAAGGTTTCGCCATCCACACCTCGCCCGAAGTGACGCTGGAGGAAGATCTGGCACGGCGCGATCTCACTATCAATTCGATAGCTGTCCGCGCAGACAATACAAGGCCAGATGGCACTTTTGACCTTGAACACCTGACCGACCCCTTCAACGGCCGGCAGGACGTGGCCGACAAGGTGTTCCGCCACGTGACGCCGGCCTTCCGCGAGGACCCGGTGCGCATCCTGCGCGTGGCCCGCCTGTCAGCGCGCTTCACCGACTTCAACGTGGCGCCCGAGACCCTGACGCTGATGCGCCACATGGTGGAGGACGGCGAGGCCGACCACCTGGTGGCCGAGCGCGTCTGGCAGGAGCTCAGCCGCGGCCTGATGGAAGCCAAGCCCTCGCGCATGTTCGAGGTGCTGCGTGCCTGCGGCGCCCTCAAACGCCTGCTGCCGGAGGTGGACCGCCTGTGGGGCGTGCCGCAACCGGAGCAGCATCATCCCGAGATCGACACCGGCGTGCACCTGATGATGGTGCTGGACTCGGCCGCGCATCTGGGCGCGTCGCTGGCCGTGCGCTTCGCCTGCCTGGGGCATGACCTCGGCAAGGGCACCACCGACCCCGAGGCGCTGCCACGCCACATCGGCCACGAGGAGCGCAGTGCACGTTTGCTCAAAGACCTGTGCGAACGCCTGCGCGTGCCGGTGGACTGCCGCGAGCTGGCCGACGTGGTGGCGCGCGAGCACGGCAACATCCACCGCAGCGGCGACCTGGGGGCAGCGGCGCTGGTGCGCCTGCTGGAACGCTGCGACGCCATCCGCAAGCCGCAGCGCTTTGCCGAGATCCTGCAGGCCTGCGCCTGCGACGCGCGCGGCCGCTTGGGACGCGCGGACGAGGACTACCCGCAGGCCCGTCGGCTGCAGGGCGTGCTCGACGTGGTGCTGGGCGTGGCCACCCACACCGTCGCCGAACACGCCATGGCGCAAGGACACAAGGGCAAGAAAGTCGGCGAACTGATCCACGCCGCGCGTACCGACGCCGTGGCCCGACACCTGGCCGACCTCGAACCCTGAACCCTGACACCCACCATGCCTGACACCGCCACCTCATCCACTCTGGTTCGGGGCGCCTGCCCGCACGACTGCCCCGACACCTGCGCCCTGCTGACGCAGGTAGAGAACGGTGTGGCCGTCAAGGTCAGCGGCAACCCGGCGCACCGCCACACCGACGGCGTGCTGTGCGCCAAGGTGTCGAAGTACACCGAGCGAACCTACCACCCCGAGCGCCTGCTGCACCCGCTGCGCCGCGTGGGCCCCAAGGGCAGCGGGCAGTTCGAGCGCATCAGCTGGGACGAGGCGCTGCGCGAGATCGCGGCGCGGCTGGGCTCCATCGCGCAGCGCTACCCCGAGGCCATCCTGCCCTACAGCTACGCCGGCACTATGGGCCTGGTTCAGGGCGAAGCGATGGCGGGGCGCTTCTTCCACCGGCTCGGCGCCTCGCTGCTGGAGCGCACCATCTGCGCGGCTGCCGGTGGCGCGGGCCTGACGCACACGCTGGGCGGCAAGCTGGGCATGCGGGTGGAGTTCTTCGCCGAAGCGAAACTGATCCTGATCTGGGGCAGCAACTCGATCGGCAGCAACCTGCACTTCTGGCGCCTGGCGCAGGAAGCCAAACGACGCGGCGCCAAGCTGGTCTGCATCGACCCGCGCCGCAGCGAAACGGCCGAGAAGTGCCACGTGCACCTGGCCTTGCGTCCGGGCACCGATGCCGCGCTGGCACTGGCGCTGATGCACGAGTTGATCCAGCACGACTGGCTGGACCACGACTACCTCGAACACCACACCTTGGGCTGGGCCGCGCTGCGCGAACGCGCGCTGCAATGGCCGCCCGAGCGCGCCGCCGAGGTCTGCGGCCTGGCCGTGCAACAGATCCGCGACCTGGCGCACGACTACGGCCAGTGCTTGGTACGCGGTGAGCCAGCCGCCATCCGGCTGAACTACGGCATGCAGCGCGTGCACGGCGGCGGCAACGCGGCCCGCGCCGTGGCCTGCCTGCCGGCGCTCATCGGCGCCTGGCGCCACCGCGCCGGCGGTGTGTTGCTGAGCAGCTCCGGTGCGTTTCCCACGCGCCATGCCGCGCTGCAGCGCCCCGACCTGCTGGGGCCGCGGCGCCCGCGCCTGCTCAACATGAGCACCATCGGCGACATCCTGCAGCACCCGGGTGATACAGCCTGGGGGCCGAAGGTGGAAGCACTGCTGGTCTACAACAGCAACCCCGTGGCGGTGGCGCCCGAATCGGGGGCCGTGGTGCGCGGCTTTGCGCGCGAGGACCTCTTTACCGTGGTGCTGGAGCATTTCATGACCGACACCGCCGACTACGCCGACATCGTGCTGCCGGCCACCACCCAGCTGGAGCACTGGGACATCCACACGTCCTACGGCCACACCGATGTGCTGCTGAACCACCCCGCCATTGCCCCCCTGGGCGAGGCACGCAGCAACACGCAGATCTTCCGCGACCTGGCGCAGGCCATGGGTTTCGATGACCCCTGTTTTGCCGACAGCGACGAAACGTTGTGCCGCACCGCCTTCGACGGTGTACTCGATTTTGAGGTGTTGCTGCGCGACGGCTTTGCCAGCCTGCCGCTGCCGGAAGCACCCTTTGCACAGGGCCATTTCCCTACGCCCTCGGGCCGCTGCGAGTTCTACAGCGTAGCGCTGCAGCGCAGCCAGGGCGACGGTCTGCCCGACCATGTGCCCAACCACGAGCCGGCCAGCAGTGACGCCCGCTACCCGCTGGCGATGATCTCGCCGCCGGCGCGCAACTTCCTCAACTCGACCTTCGTCAACGTGCGGAGCCTGCGCGACATCGAAGGCGAGCCGGTGCTGGAGATGCACGCCAGCGATGCCACCGCACGCGGCCTGCGCGACGGCCAGACGGTGCGCGTCTTCAACGACCGCGGCGAGTACCACTGCGTGCTGCGCCTTAACGGCCGCGCGCGCGCGGGCGTGGTCAACGGCCTGGGCATCTGGTGGCGCAAGCTGGGCCTGAACGGCACCAACGTCAACGAACTGACCAGCCAGAAACTGACCGACCTCGGCCATGGCCCCGTTTTCTATGACTGCCTGGTGGAAGTAAGCGCCGCCTGACTTCCATTGCCAACCACCTTCGGGCCATGCCGTGGCAGCTTGATGCATGGCAGCTCGGGATGGGGTGTAGTCCTACTTTCCTTGATGCACATCAGGTTTCCAACAAGCGTCCTTCGGCAGAATTCCCCCTACTCAAAGTAGTCGTATTGGGAGGGCCGTGTGCGGTCAAGTTCGAAATTGAAAATTTGGACCCAGTTGCTGGTCACCATCGGCGTGGCGCTGCTGGTCGTCTGGTCGGGCGTGATTGTCTGGCAAAGTTATGTGTCGCGCCAGGCCGCTCTGGCCCAGGCCCAAGACTTCTCCCTCAGCATGCACGACGCCACCATGGCCGGCCTGACCGGCATGATGGTCACCGGCACGGTGGCGCAGCGCAACATCCTGCTCGACCAGATCAAGCAGCTGGGCACCATCCGCGATGTGCGCGTGCTACGCGCCGAGGCGGTAAGCAAGATCTTCGGCCCCGGCAGCGGCAAGGACGATGCCCAGCCCGATGCGCGCGAAAACCAGGTGCTGCAAAGCGGCAAGGAACAGATCTGGACCGAGAGCGACGACAAGGGCGAGTACATGCGCGCCATCCGCCCGGCCATCGCCAGCAAGAACTACCTTGGCAAGGACTGCACGGTGTGCCACCAGGTGCCTGAAGGCACGGTGCTGGGCGCCGTGAGCATGAAGGTCTCGCTTGACCATGTGAACCAGGGCCTGGTGGAACAGCGCTACAAGTCCATCCTGGCGGCCTTCCTCACCAGCATTCCGGTGCTGCTGCTGATCTACCCCTTCATCCGCCGCGTCGTCACGGCCCCGCTGGCCGGCGGCGTGACGGCAGCACGCGCCATCGCCACCGGCGACCTGACGCAGAAAATCGAAGTCACTTCCAGTAACGAAGTGGGCGATCTGCAGCAGTCGCTGCGCGACATGAATGACAGCCTGATCCGCATCGTCGGCCAGGTACGCTCGGTCACCGACGAGATCTACGCCGCCTCGAACGAAATCTCGCAGCGTAATGCCGACCTGGCCGGCCGCACCGAAGAGCAGGTGGGCACGCTGGAACGCACCGCCCAGTCCATGCACCAGTTCACCACCATGGTCACCCGCAATGCCGAGGACGCGCAGCGCGCCAACCGGCTGGTGCTCGACGCCTCCGAGGTGGCCACCCGCGGTGGCGGTGTGGTGTCTCAGGTGGTGAAGACCATGGAGTCGATCGACAGTTCCTCCAAGCGCATCGTGGACATCATCGGTGTCATTGACGGCATCGCCTTCCAGACCAATATCCTGGCCTTGAACGCCGCGGTGGAAGCCGCGCGGGCCGGTGAGCAGGGACGCGGTTTTGCCGTCGTGGCGGCCGAGGTGCGCAGCCTGGCCCAGCGCTCGGCCGAGGCAGCCAAGGAAATCAAGACGCTGATCGACGATTCAGCCGCGCGCGTGCAGACCGGCAGTGCCCTGGTGCACCAGGCCGGCGCCACGATGAAGGAAATCGTCGAGAGCATCCAGCACGTGACGCAGATCATGAGCGGCATTGCCACCGCCAGTGCCGAGCAGATCTCGGGCATCGCGCGCGTCAACCAGGACATCGACGGCATGAACAGCGCCACGCAGCAGAACGCCGCCATGGTGGAGCAAGCGGCCTTCAATGCACGTTCGCTGCAGGAGCAGGCCGGCCACCTGGAACAGGTGGTGCGCACCTTCAAGCTGGAGGTGGCAGCCGTGACTGCGGTCGCCGGCGAGGCCCTGCCGGCCGGCAGCGCGCCGCAGCTGCCCTACGACACCAGCCGCTGAGCAGCCCGGCTCAGCGCAGCTGGCTGCGCACCCAGGCGGCAATCTGCGCTGGCGAGGTCATGGCGCCCGGCTGGCGCGCCACCTCACGCCCGCCGACAAACAGCGCCAACGTCGGGATGCTGCGGATGTTGAAGCGTGCCGCCAGATTCTGTGCCGCTTCGGTATTCACCTTGGCCACGCGCACTTGCGGCTCGAGCTGACCGGCAGCCTGCTCGTAGGCCGGCGCCATCATGCGGCAGGGGCCGCACCAAGGCGCCCAGAAGTCCACCAGCACCGGAATCTCGTTGCGGCCGATGTGGCGCTCGAACGAGGCTTCATCCAGTTCCAGTGGATGCCTGGTGAACAGCGGCTGGTGGCACTTGCCGCAATCGGGCGCATGCCCCAAGTCGGCCACCTGGACCCGGTTGGTGGTGTGGCAGTGCGGACAGACGATGTGGCGCGTATCGCTCATGGTGAACCCTTTCTTCTACCTCCCAGAATGGGGGCAGGGGTATGTCAGTTCAAGAGGGCACTCAGAGCACCTTGGCCACGCCGGCCGCCACCAGGCTCAGGATGATGGTGGTGGTGACCGGCAGGTTGAACTCGCGGCCGAAGAGGGTGAAGTTCAGGTCACCCGGCAGACGGCCGAAGCCGATCTTCCTGAACCAGGGCGTGAAGGCGTTGATGATCAGCAGCGCGATGAAGATGACAATGAGCCAGCGGAACATGGATCAGAGTGTATGGGTGCGGTCGCCCGCGGAAAAACCTAGCGCGGCCCAGGGCTCACCCGCCGTGAAGCCGATAACCTTGAACAGCTCACCCATTTCGTGCTCCATGATGAGCTTGCTGGCCTGGGCGCGCGCGGCCAGGTCGGCCGACTCCATCAGCTGCGCCAGACCGCAGTTCAGCAGGAAGCGCGCCTGCGAGCTGTAGCCCAGCACCACCAACCCGGCTTCCTGTGCCGCCAGCGCCACGCCGGTGAAGTTGACGTGGGCGGTAATGTCCTTCAGCCCCACATCGCACAAGGGGTCGGGGTCGGCCTGGTGGGCGCGGTGGCACATCACGGTGCCCATGTGGCGTTGCGAGTGGTAGTACTCGCGCTCGGGAAAGCCGTAGTCGAGAAAGAAGGCCGCGCCTTGCTTCAGCTTGTCGGCCAGCGTGCGCACGAAGGCCTCGGCCTGCGGGTGGATCTCGGTCAGGTAGTCGTGCGCACCCTCCACCTCCAGCGGTGGACGCAGCGCAGTAGCACGGTCCTGCCAGACGAAAGCCTGCGTCGCGGCATCGACGGCCACGCCGCGCTCATGCCAGACGCCGCTCAGGCGCGCCAGCAGCTTGACCGGCATGGCGTCCAGCACCTCGTTGCCCACCACCACACCCTGCATCTCGGTCGGCAGCTCGCTGGCCCAGTGCACCTTGTCACCGAATTTCTGCAAGGTCTGCTGCTGGCGCGCGCGCAGGGCGCCCGACAGGTCGACAATGGTGTAACGCGTCACCTGTTCACCCAAGGTGTCAAGCAGCTGCAGCGCCAGCGCGCCGGAGCCGGCGCCGAACTCCCACAGCTCGTGCGTCTGCGTCTGCTGCAGCGCCTGCCCGACCTGGGCCGCCAGGGCGCGACCGAACAGCGGCGACAGCTCGGGTGCGGTCACGAAGTCGCTGCCGGAGCCGGGCATGAGGCCGAGTTTGCGCAAGTCGTTGGCGTAATAGCCCAGGCCCGGGGTGTACAGGGCCCGGGCCATGAAGTCGTCAAAACCGAGCCAGCCGCCGGCCGCCTGGATGGCTTGCACAATGCGGGATGTCAGGGCGGTCGTTAAACTGTCGGGTGTTGTCATCGCCCCCGGATTGTCCCCGAATGTCCCCCTCCCATCCTGAACGCACGGTTCTCGTCACCGGCTCGGCCAAACGGCTGGGCCGCGAGATCGCGCTCACCCTGGCCCGCGCCGGCTGGCAGGTGGCCATCCATTACCGCGACTCGGATGAAGACGCTATCAAAACAGTAGCTGATTGCGAACAATTCACGGGGGCTGCAGCCGCTTTTGACGCCGACTTGGCGGACGAGGCGGCGGTGCGCGCCCTGCTGCCGCGGGTGATCGCCCACTTCGGCCAGGTGGATGCCGTGGTCAACTGTGCGGCCATTTTCGAGCACGACAGCGCGCAGAGTTTCAGCTTTGCAGCCATGGAGCGGCACCTGCGCTGCAACACCGGTGCCGCCATCCTCCTGGCCCAGGCACTGCATGCCCATGTGCATGAACGTGCTGGTGACGGCGTGGTGGTCAACCTGCTGGACCAGAAGCTGTGGAACCAAAACCCGGACTTCATCAGCTACACCCTGTCCAAGGCGGCGCTGGAAGCCGCCAACACCATGCTGGCCCAGGCACTGGCCCCCGATGTGCGGGTGGTGGGCGTGGCCCCCGGCCTGACCCTGACCAGTGAATTCCTGACGCCGGAAAAGTTCGAGGCGCTGCACAAGCTGTCGCCGCTGGGCCGCTCGTCCACACCGGACGACGTGGCGGCGGCGGTGAAGTTTGCGCTGGAGAATTCCTCCATCACCGGCACCACGTTGCTGGTGGACGGCGGCCAGCACCTGATGCGCTTCGAGCGTGATTTTTCGATGATGTGAGGCCAGGGCCTGACAACACCGATTTCACAAAATGCGTTGCGGATCAGAAAAGTCATGCGGTAGGCGCGTCGTCGCAGCCGGAGTAATCTCCGGCAAGACGACGCAACACCCCGCATGGCTTTTCTGGCCGCAACCCGGAGGGAACATGGATAAAACCGAGCCACTCGTTGTTGCACTCCTAGCCCAGGCAGTCAGCCTGGGCGTCGTCGCGCGCCTAGATTGGCGCGGTTTTATCCATGTTCGCACTTGCGAAATCGGTATTGGCAGGCCCTAGATGTCAAACAACACAAGTACCCAGATCCTCACGCTCACCGGCTTGCGCTTCGATGCCAACCTGGGCATCCTCGACCATGAGAAAACCGCGCCGCAGCCGATCCAGGTGGACGCCGAACTCAACCTTGGCCCGCAGGCGCTGCTGCCGCATGACGACGACATCAACCATGTGCTGGACTACCGCAAGGTGCGCCAGATCATCATCAACGAATGCACGGCCGAGCACGTGAACCTGCTGGAAAGCATGATCGGCAAACTGGCCAACCGCCTGCTGCTACTGCCCGGCGTGGTGGGCGTGCGCGTGAAGATCGTCAAGCTGGAAATCTTCGACGACTGCGAAGTTGCCATCCGTGCCGAAACCGGCCAGTGGTAAAAAAGCCTGTCGACACCGATTGGGGCTGCAATTCGCTCCGATAAAGCTCAACACGTTACGCGAGCCGTTTCAGGAGGTTTGCCGTTTCGAAGCCTCTTTGATTCCCGGGGTGACTCAAAGTGTTGTGCCCCGTCCCGGGGAAAGCGCTGCGCAATAGCACGCACACTCCCATCACCGTGTGGACCATTTCCACGCCGACGCACAAGTCATGGGCTGCGAGCGCTGTGATGCATCCAGCGCAGGCGCAACGCCTGCGCGGCTGGAACCGCACAGCCAAGGATGCGCCGCCCGTCTCAGGGCACGCTAGTAATGGCTCAGGTTGTCGAACACCTGCATCAGCATCTTGTTGAGACGTTCGATCTTGGAGGGCGTCAATCCCGCATAGCCCTTGAGGAAGATGTTCTCGGTCGCCTTGCGCATACGGACGATCATCTGCTCGCCCTCCTCGGTCAGCGACACCTCGGTCACACGCCCGTCCGAGGCCGACGTCGAGGTCAGCACCAGGCCGCGCTCCTGCAGGCGATAGACGATCTTGGTGATCGTGGGCAGCTTGACGACCGCGTGCAGGGCAATGTCCGACATGCTGGAGGTACCGTTCTCGCGCAGGATGAACAGGATACGCCAGGTCGGTAGATCGGCCCCCACCTTGCGCAAGGCGCGCTCCATATGGTGGTGGTAGATATTGTTCAGACGAGCCACCCAGTAGAAGGGAAAATCGTCCTTGACGAAATCTTCGCTGGCCGGGTTGTGACGGCTCAGTTGCTTGCTCACGTGGGTCTCCTCCGAAATGCGGCGTCTCACCCCTATTGTGTCGCAAGCAGGAAGTGCCTTTTCCGGGCTTCGCGCATCTGCAGTTCTTCGGCAATCAGCGCCGGGATCTCCTGCGGCAGAAAGCCGCAGAGCACCTGTTCGCGCACCTCGCTCTTGAAGAGATGCAGCATGTAAGCCTCGTCACTGCGCAGCTCACGCGACGCCAGGGCATAAACGATGAAATTGCTCCGCATTGCTGCTTTCACCACATCGCGGTCGCCGCGCATGGCCTCGGCCGCATGGTGCAGCGCCAGGCCATCCTGACTCACCGCCATCAGCACCACCGGCTTGTGCGCCTTCAGCCGAGGTGAGGCGAATTCCAGCGCGGCGCCGGTCACCGCCACGGCACACAGAACGACGTCTTCATCATCCTGCAGCTTCGGATCCAGCAGCGCCAGCGCATAGCCCATGGCCCGCACCCTTTCCAGCGCCTCGGCTTTCATGCCGCGGCTCACCAGCTCGGGCCGCGGTCCGCGTGCATCTTGCGCACCATGGCTGCAAAGAACTGCTTGGCGAAGCCGCTCTCGCTGATGAGTTGGGCGGCAAGGTCGCGACACTTGTCCTTGATCTCGGCCGCCAGCGGCACATCCGGCCCGGGCAGGGCGCCGGCGGCGCACTGGATTTCAGCCGCCCGCTGCACGATCCAGAGCAGGAAGAAGGTCTTGGCGATGGAAGCCTCGGCCACCGCAATGCCGTGGTTGCGCAACACCAGCACGTGCTTGTCGCCCAGGCTCGCGACCATGCGCTCCTTCTCTTCAGCGAACAGCGTGATGCCCTCGAAGCTGTGGTAGCCCACTCGCCCGAACAACTGCGCGCCGTAAAAGCTGTTGTGATCCAGCCCGCCCTGCTTCTGCACCACGGCCGAGACGGGCGTGGTATGCGTATGGATCACGCAATGCACATCCTCACGGGCGGCATGGATGGCCGCATGCAGGGCGAAGCCGGCCGGGTTGCCGTCGTACGGCGATTCCTCGATCTTGCGCCCGTTCAGGTCGACCTTGAGCAGGTTGGCCGGTGTGATCTCGGTGTAGTTCAGGCCGAAGGGATTGACCAGGTAGTGGTGGGCCGGGCCGGGAAGGCGCGCCGAGATGTGGTTGAAGATGGTCTCCGTCCAGCCGAAGTAGTCGATCAGGTGATAGCAATCGGCAAGCTCGCAGCGCAGCGCCCATTCCTCGTCGGAGATGTGGGCGGGCTTGCCCAAGGTGCCGGCGTGGGGTGTCATGTCCATGAGGTACTCCTAGATGAATCGGTTCAGTCGCGCTCAGCCTGCGACTGCGGCAAAGGACGGGGGGAAAGGAAGCGCTTCGCGGAAATGCGCGAGGCCGATCACACGCTGCGTCACCGGCATCTCCACGCCCTGCAGCTGCGCCAGCTCCAGCACGGCGTCACCGATGGCGGCCAGTTCCAGCGGCCGGCCGGCCAGGTGATCCTGCAGCATGGAGGTGCGCACAGCCCCCAGGGCTGCGCCCTCGGCAACAAAGGACATGGGATCGAAGGCAATGCGCGCACCGTAGGCCGCAGCGAGCGCCAGCCCCTCCTGCAGCATCTGCCGCACGATGGGCAGCAGACGCGCATCGCCGTAGATGGCGTCCAGCGTCGCGCCACTGATGACGGACAACGGGTTAGAGGTCAGGTTGGCCAGGATCTTGGTCCAGAGCGTATCGCGCACGGCCGGAACACAGCGGGTCTCGACGCCCGCCTCGCGCAGGGCAGCGGCAATACGTTCCAGGCGTGTGCTGTCGGGTCGGTGATCGATTTCGCCGAGGACGATCAGCAGGGGGTTGTCGGACATGGCCTCGGCAGGCCCAAGCCGTTCGGCCGTGATGAAGGTGACCGCCCCCAGCACCTGGCGCGCATCCATTTGCTGCAGCAGGCTTCCTTCGGGATCAACACAGCGCACGGCGCGGCCATGCCAGCGCCCTGGCAATCCCTGAAAGAACCAGAAGGGCACGCCGTTGACCAGCGGGACCACCGTGGTCTGCGGTCCGATCATCGCCCGGGCGGCGGCCAGCATGCTGGCCACGTCCTGCGACTTGACGCACAGAAAGAGCACGTCCTGCACGCCGAGTTCCGCCGCATTGCCAGACGCCATGACCTCTGCCTGCCAGCGCTGGCCCTGGCGGTGCAGGGTGACGCCTTCGTCCTGCATCCGGCGCAGCGTCTCGCCGCGCGCCAGCACGTGCACCGCCATGCCCGCGCGCGCCAGCAGCACGGCCAGCGTGCATCCGATGGCGCCGGCACCGGCCACGCCGATGCGCAACGGTCCGGCGTGCAGGGCTTCGGCACTCATGTCGACAGCAACTCCTGATGCCGCCCGCCGGCGCCGAGGTAGGCCTCGACCACGCGTGGATCGTTCGCCAGTTCGGCCGCCGGGCCTTCCATGGCCACACGTCCCAGCTCGAGCACATAGGCATGGTCCGCGACCCGCAGCGCGGCACGCGCGTTCTGCTCTACCAGCAGGATGGAGACGCCTCGTTGGCGCAGCTCCGCGATGATGCGAAAGATGTCTCGCACGATCAGTGGCGCCAGGCCCAGCGACGGTTCATCCAGCATCAGCAGGCGCGGCTTGCCCATCAGGGCACGCCCCAGAGCCAGCATCTGGCGCTCGCCGCCCGACAGCGTGCCGGCTTCCTGGCTGGCGCGTTCCTTCAGGCGAGGAAACAGCTCGTAGACCTCGTCCAAGGCCTCCTGGTGCACCTGCCTGGGTGAGGATCGCAGGCGAAAGCCCCCCAGCACCAGGTTGTCCTGAACGCTCATCTGGGAAAACAGCGCGCGCGTCTCGGGCACCAGCGCAATGCCGTGCGCCACATGCTGCTCGATGTCATATCCGGACATGTTCTGGCCGTCAAACACCACCTGGCCGCTGGCTGGCAGGATGCCCATCAGTGCGGCCAACGTCGTGCTCTTGCCCGCCCCATTGGGCCCGATCACGGTGACGATCTGGCCCTGGCCGATGTCGAGGTTGATGTCGCTGATGGCCTCGATATGGCCATAGGCGGCGCTCAGACCGCGCACGCTCAGGAGATTCTTTGTGTGTTTCATTCGTCCACCCCGCCCAGATAGGCCCTGAGCACCGCCGGATTGCGTTGAATGTCATCGGGCTGCCCTTCGGCGATCTTCTGCCCGAACTCCATCACCACGATGCGGTCCACCAGGCCCATCACGAAGTCCATGTCATGTTCGACCAGCAGCACGGCCACGCCTTCGTCGCGTAACTTGCGGATCAGTTCTGCCAGCGCCTCTTTTTCCTTGTGACGCAGACCCGCTGCAGGCTCGTCAAGCAGCAGCAGGCAGGGGTCGGCACACAACGCGCGCGCGATCTCAAGGATGCGCTGCTGACCCAGCGCCAGGCTGCCCGCGGGCCGGGCGAGATAGTCACCCAGGCCCACGCGTTCCAGCTGCTGGCGTGCCTCGTTAAGCAGGCAGCCTTCGTCCTCGCCGTCCAGCCGCAGTGCCGAGGCCAGCACGCCCTTGTGACCGCGCAGGTGCGCCCCCAGGGCGGCGTTTTCCAGCACTGTCATCTCGGGCAACAGCTTGACATGCTGGAAGGTGCGCGACAGGCCTGACTGAGCCAGCAGACGCGGGCTGACACCATTGACACGGTGACCGCGGAAGATCACGTCGCCTCCGTTGGGCGTCATCACGCCGGAGATCAGGTTGAACAGCGTGCTCTTACCGGCGCCGTTGGGCCCGATGACGGCGAGGATCTCGCCCGCACTCAGTTGCAGGGACATGTCACTGTTGGCCACCAACCCACCGAAGCGCTTGGTGACACCGCGCACATCCAGTACGCGCTCGCCCGGTGCCGCGCGCTCGCGCCGGGGCAGCGCCCGCACCGCCAGACCCGCATCGGGCAGCCTCGCCCGGCTCCGGGGGGCGAAATTGAAACGCCGCGCCAGCAAGGTGGACACCGCACCGAAGAGACCTCCCGGCCAGCGCTGCATGACCACCACGATCAGCAGGCCGAAGACGATGCTCTCGAAATTGCCGGCCCGCCCCAGCAGCATGGGCAGCAGGTCCTGCAGCCACTCGCGCAGCAGCACGACAATGCTCGAGCCGATCAACGCGCCCCACAGGCTGGTGATGCCGCCGAGCAGGGCCATGAAGAGATACTCGATACCGGACTGCACATTAAAGGGCGCGGGGCTGACGAAGCGCTGGGTATAGGCGTAGAGCCAGCCCGAGACGCCCGCGAGGCCGGCCGCAATGAGGAAGGCGACCATCTTGGCGTGGAACACGTTGACGCCCATCGAGGTCGCCATCTCCTGCCCGCCACGCAAGGCACGGATGGCCCGGCCCATGCGCGACTCCAGCAGGTTGTGGATCAGCAGCGCGGCCAGCAACACGCTGCCCCAGATCAGGTAGTACATGCTGGGCCCGTCTCCGAGCGCGACGCCGGCGATGCGCAGTGGCGGAAGGTCGGCTATGCCCGTGTGGCCCCCCAGACTCTCCAGGGTGCCAAACAGCGAGTAAAGCGACATGCCCCAGGCGATGGTGCCCAACGGCAGGTAGTGGCCACTGAGCTTGAGCGTCAGCAGACCCAGCACAAGGGCTGCGAACAGCGTGATGAGCAGTCCCAGGCCCAGCGCCAACCATGGTGCACCGGCCATGGCCCCGAGCCCGAACACCGAAGGTCCGATCAAGGCGGCCGTGGTGTAGGCCCCGAGCCCGACGAAGGCCGCCTGGCCGAAGCTGGTCATGCCCGCGACGCCGGTCAGCAGCACCACGCCCAACGTCGCCAAGGCATACATGCCGATGTTGTTGAGCAGCGTGATGTAGAAGGCGGAAGACAGCAGCGGGACCAGGATCAGGACCAGCAGGCCCGCGCCGATGAGGATGCGTTGACGTGTCAAGACCATGTCAGTACTCCTCGTCGCGATGGCCGCTCTTGAGAGAGCGCCAGAGCAGGAAAGGCAGGATCAGCGTGAACACGATGACTTCCTTGTATTCGCTGGCCCAGAAGGTGGAGAACGATTCGACCAGCCCCACGGCCAACGCGCCGATGGCTGCGACCGGATAACTCACGAGGCCGCCGATGATGGCGCCGACGAAGCCCTTGAGGCTGATGATGAAACCCGAGTCGTAGTACAGCGTGGTCAGCGGCGCAATGAGCACGCCCGACAGCGCGCACATGAAGGTTCCAAGCGCGAAGCTGACCTTGCCGGCGAGCACGGGCGAGATGCCCATGAGCCGCGCACCCAGCTGGTGGAAAGCCGTGGCCCGCAGCGCCTTGCCGTAGAGCGTGCGTTCAAACATGACATAAAGCGTTCCGATCAGCGCCAGCGACGCCACCAGCACCCAGAGGGTCTGGCTGGCAATGCTCAGCGTCCCCAGCGCCAGGCTCGTCTCGGAAAACGGCGCGGTGCGGGAGCCCTCGGCACCAAACACCAACAGCCCCAGGCCGACCAGGCTGACGTGCACCGCGATCGCAATGATCATGAGCAGCAGACCCGAGACATGCGCCACGGGCTGGAAGAAGAGTCGGTACATCAGCGGCCCCAGCGGCGTGATGACCGCCAGCGTCAGCAGCGCCTGCACCGGCATGGGCAGCCGGTGCAGCGGAAACAAGGCCAAGACCAGGATCAACGCCAGGGCATAAGCCGGCCAGGCCAGTGACGTCCAACGCCACGCGGCGCGCGTACGCCAGCTCTTCCAGCCATCGGCCAGGGCGCCGCACAGCGCCAGCGCAAGCACCAGCCAGCCGATCAGCACGGGGCGCTCGGATTGCATCGCTGCCATCGTCAGCGCGCTGAAGGCGACGAACTCGCCCAAGGGTATCAGCATGACCCGGGTCACGGAAAACACCAGGATGATGGCCAGGGCCACGAGCGCGTAGATCGCGCCGTTGCTCACGCCGTCCTGGCCCAGCAGGGCAATGATTTGCAGGTTCATCGTTGAACGATCGAAAACAGGGACTCGGTGCCGCCCGACACCCTCCACGCACTTCGCGGAGGGATCGGGATCGGGCTCGGGCGCCGCCTTGTGGCGGTCGTCTTACTTCACAAGGTGCCAGGCACCGTCCTTGACGGTGATCAACTCGCGACCGCGCGCGTCAAAACCGCTGTGGTCGGCCGGCGTCATGGTGTAGACGCCCTGGGTGCCAGGCAGGTTCTTGATTTGCTCTAGCGCGTCGCGCAGCGCCGCACGGAACTCGGGCGTACCGGGCTTGGCTTTTTTGGCCGCAACCGGCACCGTCGCCTGCAACAGCAGGCCGGCGTCGTAGACGTTGGCACCGAAGGTGGCGGGCTCGACACCGTACTTGGCCTTGTAGTCAGCGATGTACTTGCTGGCAATCTTCTTGGAGGGATGGCTGTCGCTGACCTCGTTCATCACCAGCATGAGGCTGGCGGCCAGCACGGTGCCCTCGACCTTCTTTCCACCGAGCTTGAGGAAGTCCGGCAGGGCGGCACCATGCGTCTGGTAGATCTGGCCCGCGTACTTCTGGTCCACCAGAGTGGTCTGGGGCAGCACGGCAGAGCTGCCCGGCGCGGCGACCAGGATGGCGTCCGGCTTGGCGGCGATCAGCTTGATCGACTGTGCCGTGACCGAGGTGTCCTGGCGCTGGAAGCGCTCGGACGCAATGACCTTGATGCCGGCCTTCTCGGCCAGTTCGGTCGTCACGGTCAGCCAGTTCTGGCCAAAGGGATCGGCCAAGCCGAAGAAGCCCAGCGTCTTGACGCCCTTGGACTTCATGTGACCGACCAGGGCCTCGGCGATGATGTCGTCGTTCTGCGTGGTCTTGAAGACCCACTTCTTGGGTTCGGTCATGGGCAGCACCACCGCCGCGCCGCCGACGGGCGCCAGCATGGGCACGCCGGCCTCGGCGGCGATCTGGATCACGCCCATGGCGGCTGGCGTACCGCTGGGGCCAATGATGGCGTCCACGCCGTCGCCGACCAGCTTCTTGAAGGCCGTGACCGCCGCCGTCGGATTGCTCGCGTCGTCCAGCGAGATGTACTCCACGCTGAGACCGCCCATCTTGCTCGGCAACAGTTCGATCGAGTTCTTCTGGGGAATACCCACCAGGGCCACCGGTCCGGTGGACGAGGTCACCACACCAATCTTCACCTGGGCCTGTGCGCTCATCGCCAAACCTGCACCAACAGCCAGAGCAGCCAAGGCGCCCAACATCCGCTTCATTGCCATTTCCATACTCCAAATAAGAGCCGCCCCAATTCGCTCCGTCCAAGCACCCCAGGCCGGAGCAGTCTGCAGCCGGGGGCCCTGTCACCAAGCACTTTCCATGCCACCATTCACTTGAATTGGAAAACAAATAAACAATCAATTTCCATATAAGTAGATGGCACGCTTTCGGCCGGCGCGAGCGCACCAAGCAGAGGCTCACGGCACACATCCGGTGCGATTCATGCACAAAAACACCTTTTAAATCAGCAAATTATCTGGCCCAAGATTTGCTAATCACCAGATGTCGGCCGGCTGAGACCAATTTCAAAGCAAGGCCATCCTCTAATTAATTAGTTGAAATTTCACATGAAATACATCATTAATATTGAAAAGAAATTCGGCATTTCAGGAGTCAGCTCATGAGCGCGGCATCTCCCAGCTTTCTGCAAGGCCTGCTGGCGGATATCCGCGCCCGCGCGGCAGAGTTCGAGCAGCAGCGCCATATCTCGCCCGACATCATTGAGGGTTTCAAGCAGCTCGGCGTCTATCGGGCCCTGGTCCCCAAACGCCTGGGAGGGCTGGAGTGGCATGCACGCCAGTTCTGCGAACTGATCGAGACGATTGCGCAAGCCGATGGTTCGGCCGGCTGGGTGGCCAGCTTCGGCATGGCCCCCGTTTACCTGGCCGCCCTGCCGACGGCCACTTTCGAAACCATCTACCGCAACAACGTCAACACCGTGTTCGCGGGGGGCATCTTTCCGCCTCAGCCCGCCACCTATGTAGACGGCGGCATCGAGGTCAGCGGGCGCTGGAGTTTCTCCAGCGGCTGCATGGGCGCCACCGTGGTGGGAGTGGGCATCAGCCCGCGCAAGGGCGAGACCACCGGCCTGCCGCGCATGGCCGTGATGCCGCGCGAAAAAGCCACGATCGTCGAGGCGTGGGACGTCAGCGGTCTGGCCGGCACGGGCAGCCACGACCTGGTCGTGGACAAGGTCGTGGTGCCCGAGGAATGGACCTTCGTGCGCGGCGGCGCCTCCAACCTGAGCGAGCCCATGTTCCGCTACCCGGCCCTGTCCTTTGCAGCGCAGGTGCTGGCCGTGGTGAACCTGGGCATCGCCCGCGCCGCCATCGAGGAACTGCGCCGCCTGGCAGGCGGCCACAAGGCCGTGACCGGCGCCCCCAGCCTGGGCGACCGCCCGGCCACGCAAGCCAGCCTCGCACAGCACGAAGCCCAGCTGCAGTCAGCACGCGTCTGGTTCTACGCCGCGATCGACGACGCCTGGGCCAGCCTCACCCGGGGCGCCCCGCTCTCACCTGCACAGACCAGTGCGCTGCGCCTGTCCGCCGCGCATGCGGCACGCACGGGGGCAGAGGTGACGCGCGGCATTCAGATGCTGTCAGGCATGGCAGGCATCTACAACAGCAGCCCGATCGCCCGCTGCGTGCGCGACGCCAATGCGGTAACACAGCACGCCTTCCTCGGCGACATCGTCTACCAGAACGCCGGCGCCATGCTGTTCGGCCGCGACCCCCTGCCCGGCTACCTGTGAGCCACATCCACCACTGACACGAGATTCATCTTCACGAACCCACCCGAAAGGAAAGACCATGAGCGACAAGAAACCCCTGCGCGTGCTGCTCTGCATGGGCGTCAACCAGAACTTCTTCGACGCCACACCTGCGGAGCAGAAAGAGGTGTGGGTTGCCACGCTGGCCATGTACAAGAGCCTGACCACGCTGCCCGGCGTCAAGGTGCTGGGCAACTTCGACGACGACCGCATCCAGGTGGGCGCCTCCACCACCGCACCCTGGACCACTTATTTCCTCTGCGATTTCCCGGACTACGACACCGTGGTGGCCGCCTGCAACCTCTGGCGCACCACGCCTGTGGGTGACGGCACCTACAAGTTCTGGAAATACACCAAGGTCGAGGCCCGCATCGGCCGTGAGCTGGAGTTCCCGGTCTGAACCGGCACCCCACTGTCCCATCTTTCCCTGCATCGAACAACACCATGAGCACTGTCATCCCCATCCAACCCGCACCGGCATCCGGTGCACCGGCGACGTCCATTCCCTACACCGAGCTGGTGCAGCACGACCGCGTGCATACCTCGCTCTACACCGACCCCGCCATCTTTGAGGCGGAGATGGACAAGGTCTTTTATTCAAACTGGATCTGGGTCGGCCACGTCAGCGAAGTGCCCGAGCCGGGCAACTTCAAGTCCACCTACATCGGCCAGCAGCCCGTGGTCCTGGTCCGCGACCGCAAGAAGGAACTGCATGTGCTGCTCAACCGCTGCCGCCACCGCGGCGCCACGGTCTGCGAACACAAGAAGGGGAAAACCGCGAGCTTCGTCTGTCCCTACCACGGCTGGGGCTACGCGCTGGACGGCTCGCTGCGCGGCGTGCCGCACCCGGAAAGCTATGGCGACACGCTGGAGAAGGACAAGCTGGGCCTGGTCAGCCTGCGCGTGGAAGAGTATGCAGGCATGGTCTTCGCCTCGTTCAAGCAGGACATCATGCCGCTCAGCGAGTGGCTGGGCCCGGCGAAGAAGTGGATGGACCTGTTCATGAAGCAGGCCGGAGGCTACCCGGTCAAGGTGGCCGGCGAGCACCGCTTCACCTTCCCCGGCAACTGGAAGATCCAGCTTGAAAACACCACCGACGCCTACCACTTCCCGCTGGTGCACAAGAGCTTCCTGACCTCGCTCGACGAGCAGGCCAAGAAGACCTTCGATTTCGTGGAGGGCCCGGGCTTCGTGGAGGAGCTGGGCAACGGGCACAGCGTGATGGTCATGATTCCGGAACTGATCGACCTCGAGGCCGACCTGGACAGGCCCATCCCCGACCGCTTCGCCGAGCTGGCCCAGGCGCTGCGCGATGAAGGCCATGAGGAACAGAAGGTGCGACGCATCGTGCGTGCCGTCGGCGGCACGGGCTTCAACCTCAACCTCTACCCCAATGTGGCCTGCTCGATGGCCTTCTTCCGCGTACTCCGCCCGGTGTCGGTCAACGAGACCGAGATCCACCACGCGGCCATCGTAATGGACGGCGGCCCGGCCATCGCCAACCAGTACCGCCTGCGCCTGCACGAGCACTTCCAGGGCCCGATGGGCTTCGGCACGCCGGACGATGGCGAAGCCTGGGAACGCGTGCAGAAAGGCGTCCATGCCGGTGAAGACCTCTGGATCATGGTCAACCGCGGCCTGCCCGGCGAGAAGCCCGGCACCGACGGCAAGCGCAGCGACGTGAGCGCCGAGACCGGCATGCGCGCCGCCTACAGCCAGTGGCTGAAATCCATGACCGCCTGAGGAACCTCTGATGACCATTGCATTGAACACCGACACCCTGCATCAGGTAGCTGCCTTCATCTGGGCAGAGGCCGATCTGCTCGACAACGAGCAGTACACCGAGTGGCTGCAGCTCTGGCACAGCGACGGGCTCTACATCGTGCCCATCGACCCCCAGGCCACGGACCACGAGAACACGCTGAACTACGCCTACGACAACGCCCACATGCGCGAGATGCGCGTGCAACGCCTGGTCGGCGGCGAGTCCATCTCGACCAGCCCCGAGCCACGCACGGTGCGCATGGCTTCCCGCTTTCGCATCACTGAAGAGCAGGGCGACCTGCTAACCGTGCGCTGCGCCCAGTTCCTGACGGACTTCCGCAAGGAGAACCTGCACCAGTACACGGCCAATCTGGTCTACACGCTGCAGCGCGAGGGGGCATCCTTCCGGATCGTGCGCAAGGTGGTGAAGCTCATCAACTCGGACGATGTTCTGAAGACCATCGGCTACATCCTCTGAAGGGAAACAGCATGGCACAAGACGTCGCCATCGTCACCGGCGCAGCCCAGGGCTTGGGCGAAGCCATCGCGCGCCGCCTGCACGCCGCGGGCTTCAAGGTCGCCGTGGCCGACCTGCTGCTGGACCAGGCCGCGGCCGTCGCGCAGTCGCTCGACGCCAGCGGTCAGACGGCCGTTGCGCTCCCGCTCGACATCCGCAACAAGACGGATTTCGAATCGGCACGCGACACGCTGGTCGAGCGCTGGGGTGCCGTGCAGGTGCTGGTCAACAACGCCACGGTCACACTGCACACGCCCCTGATGCAGATTTCACCGGAGGAATTCAACCGCGTCATCACCACCAACCTGGGCGGTACCTTTCTCGGCTGCCAGGTCTTCGGCGCCTATTTCGCCCAGCAGAAATACGGCCGCATCATCAACATCGCCTCGCTGGCCGGCCAGAACGGCGGGACCTCGGCCGGCGCGCATTACGCTTCCTCGAAGGCCGGCATCCTGGTCCTGACCAAGGTGGTCGCCAAGGAACTGGCCAACGCCGGCGTGACCGTCAATGCCATCGCCCCGGGCCCGATCGACCTGCCCACGGTGCGCGCCACGGTGCCGCCTGAAAAGCTCCAGCACATCATCGATCACGTGATTCCGGTGCACCAGCTGGGTGATCCGACCTTCATCGCCGATACCCTCGTCCATCTGGCCTCGCGCCAGGCCGGTTACGTCACCGGTGCGACCTGGGACCTCAACGGCGGCATCTTCATGCGCTGACCGCCCTACCCACATGACTCCAGCCCAGACTCTACGTGTCCGCGTCGCCCGGCGACAAGCCAGCGGCCAAGACATCGCCTTGTTCACCCTCGTCAGCGCCGACGGCGCGCTGCTGCCCGCCTTCGACGCGGGGGCGCACATCGACGTGCACCTGCCTGGCGGCCTGGTGCGCCAGTATTCCCTGTGCAATGCCCCCGCAGACCGCACGCACTACCGCATCGGCGTGCTGCGTGATCCCGCCTCGCGCGGTGGCTCCATCGCCGTGCACGAGCACCTGCAAGAGGGCGTGGCGCTGACCATCAGCGTGCCGCGCAATCATTTCCCGCTTGCCAGCGGCGCGAGCAAGAGCTATCTCTTCGGTGGCGGCATCGGGGTCACGCCCATGATCGCCATGGCCCATGCCCTGCACGCCAACGGTTCAGAGTTCGAGTTGCACTACAGCAGCCGCTCGCCCGCACAGATGGCCTTCAACGGCGAGCTTGATGCCGCCCCCTTCACCGGCCAGGTCTACCGGCATTTCGACGAGCACGCGCCACACCCCACCCAGCAACGCGCCGACGTGGCCGCCATTCTGGGCACGGCGCCACCCGGCGCACATGTCTATGTCTGCGGCCCCAAAGGCTACATGGACTGGGTCATGAGCACGGCGCGTGCCCGGGGCTTCCCCGAGGAACGCATCCACCACGAGTTTTTCCAGGTCGAGGTTGACACCCGCGGCGCGAGCTTCACGGTCATCGCCCAGTCAAGCGGCAAGGAGGTGGTAGTCGATGGGGAGGAGACCATCGTCAGCGCGCTGGAGCGCATCGGCATCCGCGTACAGGTGTCATGCGAACAGGGCGTCTGCGGTACCTGCCTGACCAATGTGCTGGCCGGCACGCCCGACCACCGCGACGAATATCAGACCGACGAGGAAAAGGCCTCCAATGAGCAGATCGCCATCTGCTGTTCGCGCTCCCTCACGCCGCGCCTGGTGCTGGAGATCTGATCTGGCACCGTCCCGATTTTTTAACGCCACGCCTGATGCCGTAGCCCCATGAAAAACCCTGTCAATCCGCAGACGTTCCGCACCGCCCTGTCACTGCTGACCGGCGCCGTCACCCTGATCACCACCGACGGCCCGGGCGGCCGCTCGGGCTTCACGGCCTCGGCCGTGTGCAGCGTCTCCGACGACCCGCCCACCGTGCTGGTTTGCATGCGCAGCGCTGCGCCCTCCAACCCCGTGTTCCGGGCCAACGCGGTGCTCTGCATCAACGTACTCACCCCCGAGCAGCAGATGCTGTCGGCCAGCTTTGCCAACCCGAAGCTCACGCAGGAGGACCGCTTCGCCCTCGCATCCTGGGATCAGCTGACCTCGGGCGCACCCGTGCTGCAGGATGCGCTGCTCAATCTGGACTGCCGCATCGTCGATACGCACGTGGTCGGCACCCATGACGTCTGCATCTGCCACGTGCTTGACACGCGCCTCCAGCCCGAAGGCGAAGGGCTGGCCTATTTCAACCGTGCCTACCACCACCTTGGCATCGAGTCACGCCTCCCCGCATGATCATCCGCAGCCCCATGAAACAAGACCTCAACCAGCTCAACGCCACCGAACTCGCACGCGGCCTGCAAAGCAGGGCGATCAGCGCCGAAGCCCTGGCCCGCACCTGTCTGGCGCAGATCATCGAGCGCGACACCGAAGTGCAGGCCTGGGTGCATGTGGATGAAGCACGGGTGCTGGCTCAGGCCCGCGCGCTGGACCAGGGCCCCCTACGCGGTCTGCTGCACGGCCTGCCGATCGGCGTGAAGGACGTCTTCGACACACGCGACATGCCCACGCAATACGGCTCCCCCATCTACACCGGGCATCAGCCGGGCACAGATGCTGCGCCGGTGGCCCTGGCACGCGAAGCCGGGGCGCTCCTGCTGGGCAAGACCGTGACCACGGAATTCAGCACCTTCCAGGCCGGACCGACGCGCAACCCGTACAACCTGAAGCACACGCCCGGCGGATCGTCCAGCGGCTCCTGTGCCGCGGTGGCGGATCACATGGTCCCGCTGGCCTTTGGTGCGCAGACGGCAGCCAGCATCATCCGGCCGGCCGCCTATTGCGGCGTGGTGGGCTACAAGCCCAGCTTCGGACTGGTGAGTCGCGTGGGGGTCAAGGCGCTCAGTGACTCACTGGACACGATTGGCAGCGTGGGCCGCAGCGTGGAAGACGTGGCCTTGTTTACCGCCGCGCTCAGTGGTGACCCGTCCCTGCTCGATCTGCAGACCCCCACCCGTCTGCGCGTGGGCCTGTGCAAGCCGCACGCCGACAAGCTCCTGCTTGAAACCCATGCCGCCATGGAGCTGGCGGCCAGCCGACTGGCCGCGGCGGGCGCGCAGGTGATGGAGGTACCGCTGTCGCCGGCACACGCCAACCTCACACGGGCCCACATCGACATCATGGCCTTCGAGACCGCGCGCGCCCTGTCCGACGAGCGCTTGCGGCATCGCGACCGCATCAGCGCCGCGCTGCTCAGCGTGATCGACCTCGGGCTGCAGATGGACTATGCCCACTACGCGGCCCAGCTTCGTTATGTGGAAGAAACGCGCGCCACGCTGCCCGCGCTGTATGCGCATTGTGATGTGCTGCTGGCTCCGAGCGCGGCCGGAGAAGCCCCCCTGTTCGAGAGCGGTACCGGCGACCCGACCTGGTGCCGGCTCTGGACCCTGCTCGGCCTGCCCTGCGTGCATCTTCCCTTCACGCAAGGCCCACAGGGCCTGCCTGTGGGCCTGCAAGCTGTCGGCCCCCTGCACAGCGACCGCCAGACGCTGGCTGCCGCGAGCTGGATGCTCAAGCAACTGACCTCATGAATCCCGGAGTCCCCATGCCCGAACTGAACCTCGCTCAAACCCTCGCCACCCTGCAAAAGCGCGTCGAAATCCTTGAAGCCGAAGCGGACATCCGCCGCCTCGAGGCACGGTACATGTTCCTGTGCGACACGCCCTGCCCGGAATTCGGCGTCGAAAACGACGCCCAGCGTATCGAGAAGATTCTGGCGCTTTACACCGAGGACGCCGTCTGGGAAGGTGTGGGCGAGTATTACGACAACCAGTTCGGCCGTGTGGAAGGGAAGGCCGCGCTGCGCCAGCATTTCCAGAACTTCTGGGGCAAACGCCAGGACCCGCTGCTGCTGCTCAACGCCCACTACCTGACCAGCGAGCAGATCCACGTACACGACAACAGCACCACCGCCGACGCGCAATGGATCCACATGCAGCCCTGGCTGTTCTCGGACGGCAAATCACTCCTGCGCTCCAGCCGCCTGAACAACCTGTTCCGCAAGGTTGACGGCGTCTGGAAAATCGCCCGCACCCGGACCGAGAACGTTTTCGTCGCCCCGCTCCAGCCCGGGTGGACCGAAAGTTTTCCCAAAACATCCGTACTGATGCAGGACTGAACAGCCCTGATAGAACCGGGTTCTGGCACGACTGGAAGTCAGCGAGCTTCGAACCCGGTCAATCTGGCAGCCGGGTTTGGTGAACCGTACACCGTGCTCCTTCGGCATAGAGCTCAATCGCCCTGAGCCCATACGCCAGCTGGTTCAGCTGATCAAGCACGGCGCAGCTGACTGCTCCCCCGGCCATCATCTCCACCGCTGCGGATGGGGACGCACAGGGAAAGCCATTGGTCAGTGTGTCGACATGAGGTTCGGCGCAGGCGGTGGCGCATGTTCTCCCTCATAGAGACCGATAACCCCGCCTACGGCAAAATAGAGGCTTCAAAGGATCTGCACCGGGCCTAATTCCGGCGTGCAGAACAGCCCCTGGAGCCGGGACAAACCTGTCAACTCTGGGGGAGTCCCCTCCCCTGCGGGCCAATCAACAAGAGCATGCCCACGGAGCAAGAACATGAGTGCAGTCTGGATTGACAACGAACCTGCGGTCAGCGACGCCAAGTCGCTGAAGATCGAGCGCGAAACGCACAAGCTCGAAAAGCGCCTGTGCCGCCAGGTCGGCCAGGCCATCGTCGACTACAACATGATCGAAGAAGGCGACCGCGTCATGGTCTGCCTGTCGGGCGGCAAGGACAGCTACGGCATGCTCGACATCCTGATGAAGCTGAAGGCCCGCGCGCCGATCGACTTCACGCTGGTGGCCGTCAACCTCGACCAGAAGCAGCCCGGCTTCCCCGACCACATCCTGCCCGAGTACCTGAAGAACCTGGGCATCGAGTTCCACATCGAGACGCAGGACACCTACTCCATCGTCAAGGAGAAGGTCCCCGAAGGCAAGACCATGTGCAGCCTGTGCAGCCGGCTGCGCCGCGGCATCCTGTACAAGGTGGCACGCGAGCTCAAGTGCAACAAGCTGGCGCTGGGCCACCACCGCGACGACATGCTGCAGACCTTTTTCCTCAACATGTTCTTCGGCGGCAAGCTGAAGGGCATGCCGCCCAAGCTCACCAGCGATAACGGCGAATTCATTGTCATCCGCCCGCTCGCCAATGTGGCCGAGAAGGACCTGATCCGCTGGGCCGAGCACAAGCAGTTCCCCATCATCCCCTGCACTCTGTGCGGCAGCCAGGAGAACCTGCAGCGCAAACAGATCGGCAACCTGCTGCGCGAGTGGGACAAGAAATTCCCCGGCCGGCTGGAGACCATGTTCACCGCGCTGCAGAACGTCGTGCCCTCGCACCTGATGGACGCCAAGCTGCACGACTTCAAGAACCTCAAGGCCAGCGGCGTGCCGGACGAAAACGGCGACATCGTGTTCGACGAAGAGGAATTCCCCACCACGCCGGCCCTGCCGGGCGTGCAGGTGGTATCGCTGTAGGCCATACGCCCATGAAACGCCTGCTTGCCCTGTTCACCCTGGCCCTGCTGCTGTCCGGCTGCGGTGGCATGCGGCTGGTGGACGCGCAGGTGCAGGCCACCGCCACCAGCACCGCGGTCGACAAGGGCGGGCGTTACCGCTTCGAGCGCCTGCCTTCGCAGGCCGACCAGCCCCTGACCGCGCAGGTCGAGGCCATCACCCAGGTGGCCCTGGCGCAGGTGGGCCTGCTGCGCAACGACAGCGCCGCACGCTACAGCGTGCTGCCGGGCGCACGCGTCCAGGCCTATACCGCCGACTACTGGGGCGACCCGTGGGGCCGCTCTCCCGGGGGCGGACCTTACGGCCAGGTCGTGATCGGTACCGGCAGCGCCGGCAGCATGGTCGGCTGGGGCATGCGCTTCCCACCGCCCACTTACTACCGCTACGAGATCAGCCTGCTGCTGCGCGACCTGCAAAGCGGCCAGGTGGTCTATGAAACACGTGCCACGCACAACGGCCCCTGGGCCGACAACGCCAACATCCTGCCCGCCCTGTTCGAAGCAGCGCTGAAGGACTTCCCCCACCCTCCGGCCGGCATACGCCAGGTCAACATCGAAATTCCGCGCTGAGTCGCGGACCAACATTGATGGACGCCACCCGCATTCTGGCCATCCGGCACGGTGAAACCGCCTGGAACGTCGACACCCGCATCCAGGGCCACCTCGACATTCCGCTCAACGAACGCGGCCGCTGGCAAGCCCAACGGCTGGCCCGCGCGCTGGCAACACGCGACAGCCTGCAGGCCATCTACAGCAGCGACCTGTCGCGCGCCCATGAAACCGCACGCGCCATTGCCGAGGCCACCGGGGCACCGCTGACCACACACACCGGCCTGCGCGAACGCGGCTTCGGCCTCTTCGAAGGCAAGACCTACGTCGAGATCGAGCAGACCTGGCCGGAAGAGTCCGAGCGCTGGCGCAAACGCGACCCGCACTGGACACCGCTGGGCGGCGGCGAATCGCTGGTGCAAGTGCGCGAGCGCATCACACGCACGCTGCACGAACTGGCCTCGCGCCATCCCGGCGAACAGATCGTGCTGGTGGCCCACGGCGGCGTGATGGACCAGCTCTACCGCGCCGCCACCGGGCAGGACCTGCAGGCGCCACGCACTTGGCAGCTGACCAACACCGCCGTCAACCGCCTGCTGTGGACGCCGCAAGGCCTGTCCCTCGTCGGCTGGGCCGACACCACCCACCTCGACGACGAATCGCTCGACGAAATCACCAGCTGAGCTGCGCCACGCCACTGCGCGCGCAGCATGCGGGTTAATGCGAGGAGCGCACCGGCCCGCCCGTGGCGACAATGCGTGCATGACATCCCACTCGACCAGCGCGCCTTCCGGCCCGCTTTTTCTGCTGCTGATCGCGGCCGCTGCCGCATCCACCGGCGCGGCCGCAGCCGGACTGGTCGAATTGCACCGCCTTGCCAAACCGTTGGTCATGGTTTTTGCTATTATTTTCATAGCTTCTCGCGCAGACCAATCAAGCCTCAGAGGCCGATTTGAATCACGATTCAAGACTTGGCTGCTGATTGCCCTGGCCTGTTCGCTGGCCGGTGACGTGGCCCTGATGTTCCCGGGTTATTTCATCCCCGGCCTGGTGGCCTTCCTGCTGGCCCACCTGAGCTACATCGCCCTGCTGAAGCAGGGCCAGGCCTGGTTTGCGAGCCGGCGCGCCCTCCTCGCCACGCTGGGCTTTGGTGCTGTCATGTATGCCGTGCTCTGGGTTGGCGGCCTGCCGCCCGCGCTGCGCGCGCCGGTGGCCGCTTATGTGCTGGTGATCACGCTGATGGCCGCACAGGCCATCGGCCGTGCCACGGTGCTGCGTGACAAAGCGGCTTGGGGCGTGGCCATCGGCGCCGTCTTCTTCATGCTCAGCGACACGCTGCTGGCGCTCAACAGGTTTGTCACCCCGCTGCCGCTGGCGCCGCTGTGGGTGCTGTCCACCTACTACGCGGCACAGCTCCTGATCGTGCGCCACGCGCGCCCGACCTGACGAGACATCAGGCCTGCACCGGGTGTGCCTGCACCTCGTCGCGCGCGATGCGGCCGTCCACCAGCTCCACGATGCGGTCGCAGCGCGCCGCCAGGCGCGGGTCGTGCGTCACCACCACAAAGGAAATGCCGCGCTCGGCATGCATGCGGCGCAACAGCGCGAACACCTCGTCGGACGAAGCGGTGTCGAGGTTGCCGGTCGGCTCATCGGCCAGCACCAGCGCCGGGGACATCACCAGCGCGCGCGCAATCGCCACGCGCTGCTGCATGCCGCCCGACAACTCGGAAGGCCGTTTGTCCATGGCATGGCTCAGGCCGACCGCCGCCAGCAGTTCGCGGGCATGCTGTTCGTGCTGGCGACTCACCCGGCCCTCGGCCATCAGCACCGGCAGCGTGACGTTTTCCACCGCGCTGAAGGCCGGCAGCAGGTGGTGGAACTGGAACACAAAACCCAGCGTGCTGCGCCGGCGCAGCGTCAGCTCGCCATCGTCCAGCGCCTGCACCTCCTCGCCCTGCAGCAGGTAACGGCCCGTGGTCATGCGCTCCAGCAAGCCGATGATGTTGAGCAGCGTGCTCTTGCCCGAACCGGAAGGCCCGATCAACGCCATGAAGTCGCCACGCGCCACGTTCAGGTCCACACCGTGCAGCACCTCGGCCTCGTTGGGCTGGCCCAGGTTGTAGCGCTTGCGGACGTTGTCCAGCTCGATCAGGTAGTCGCTGGCGCTCATATCCGTATTGCCTGTGCTGGGTCCATGGCGGCAGCGCGGCGCGCGGGGGCAATGGCCGCCAGCACGCCGCAGACCGTGGCGATGCCGGCCACTTTCAAGGCGGTTGCCAGCGGCAGGGTGATGGCAAACAGGGGCAAACCGTCGGAGCCTTTGACGAAGTGCGTGAAGGCCCAGATCAGCGCCACCGCCAGCACGATGCCCAGCGCCGACCCGAGTGCGCCAACCACCGCGCCCTGCACCAGGAACACGCGCAGCACCTGGCCGCGCGTGGCGCCCATGGCGCGCAAGATGCCGATCTCGCGCCGCTTCTGCACCACCGACACCACCAGCACGCTGGCGATACCCAGCACGACCACGATCATCACCACGCCGCGGATCAGCGCGGTGCTGACCGACTGGGCATTGAGGGCCGACACCAGTTGCGCGTTGTTCTCCTGCCAGCTTTCCACCTTGTAGGGATAGCGCTGCCGCAGCGCCTGCGCCAGTTCGTTGGCGGTCCACACATCCTTGAGTGTCATGTCCAGCACGGTGGCACCACCGGGCAGGCCGAGCAGGCTTTGCGCGGCACGCAGCGGCACGATGACGGTGCGGCGGTTCAGGTCGCGCACGCCCAGGTCCACCAGCGCCGTCACGCGCACGGCGTCGCTCACGCTGCGGCTGCCCACCGTGGTCTGCAACATGACGCGGTCGCCCACGCGCACGCCCAGGTCGGCCGCCAGGTCGCGGCCCAGGATGGCCTCGCCCGGGTCCAGCCGTGCGCTGCCGCTCACCACCTTGCTGCGCAAGCCGACGATGCGGTCGTAACGGTCCAGCTCCACGCCCATGAGCGCAATCGCCTGCGTGGCCTCACCGCGCAGCGCCAGGCCCGAGCCCGAGACCATGGGCGACACGGCCGCAATCGGCCCCATCTGCTCCAGCAGCGGCAGCAGGGCCTGCCAGTTGGCGACCGAGCGCAGGCGCTGCACGCGCGGCTGGGTTTCGGTCAGGGCCAGTGCACCGTCGGCAGCGCGTGCTGGCGTCACCGCGTCATCGAGCGCGCGCAATGTGATGTGGGCCTGTGCGCCCAGGGTCTTGGTCAGGGTGCTGCCCTGCAGTCCGGAAATCAACGCAGAGATATAGGCCACCACCGCCACGCCGGCCGCCACGCCGACGATGATGAGCAGGGTCTGCATACGGCCTTCGCGCAGGAAGCGCAGCGCCACGCGAAGTTCGAAGCCGAGCCAGCCCCGCATGGCGATGCCGCTCAGCGCCCCATGGCGTTGCTCAGCGCCGAGCCGGCACTGCCCGCGCCATCGACGCGCTGCGCAGCGGGTGTCGCGGCAGCGCCCGGCTGCCAGACCACGGGCGCGACGCTGACGCGCTGGCCGGCCTTCAACTCACTGCCGGTCAGCACGGCATCACCCGCGCGCAGGCCGTCAAGCACTTCCACCGCCGCCAAGGTGCGCAGGCCCAGCCGCAGTTGGCGCGCCTGCGCAAGACCATCCACGGCGACCAGCACCTGGGCCGTGTCACCCTGGGCCTGCCGCAGCGCGGTCAGGGGCAGGGCGAGCGCCTGCTCGCGGCGGCCGGTTTCGACTTCAACCGACAGCGTCATGTCTTCACGCAGAAAAGCGGGCGGCTCCTGCAGCAGGGTGAACTTGACTTCGATGGCGCCACGTTGGGCGTCTACCACCGGCGCAATGGACAGGATCTTCGCTGCGAAGCGCTGGCCGGCAAAGGCATCGGCCACCACTGCGGCCTGCTGGCCCGTCTGCAACTGGTCCAGAAAGCGCTCGTCCACCTGCGCCACCAGCTGTGTGGGCCCGGTCAGTGCCAAGCTCAATAGGGCCTTGCCCGGCTGCACGATCTGACCCGGCTCGACCTGGCGTGACAGCACGCGCGCATCGGCCGGCGCCACCAGCACCGCCTGCGTCAGGCGGGCGCGCGCTGCGGCCACGGCGGCACGGGCCGAGCCGCGCTGCGCCACGGCGACGTCGACCGCACGCTGCGCCTCGTCAAGTTGCGCCGCACTGTAAAAACCCTGCGCCACCAGTTGCCGCCCGCGCTGCAGCGTGGCCTGGGCCGCCTGCAGGGTGGCGTCAGCCTGGCGCTCGGCCGCCACCGCCTGCGCCAGCGCGGCATTCAATTCATCGGTCTCAAGCCGGATCAGCACCTCGTCAGCCCGCACCTGCGCGCCTTCGCGCACCAGCACCTGCGCCACGCGGCCAGTCAGGGTACTGCCGACATCAACGCGTGACAGCGTGGCCACACGGGCAGAAAACTGCAGGGTGCGCACCAGCGGCCCGGACTGCACCAGCAACGCCTCGGCACGTGGCGCACGCAAGGCAAAAGCCGCCAGGCCGGCCAGTGCCAGCGCGAGCAACACGGCGATGACGATCCAACGGGTTCTGCCGGCAGAAAGTTTGATCATCTCGGTTGCTCCACCACGCGACCAGCACCCCGCGACGCATGGAACGAGTTAAACGGGGAATGCCGTGGAACCGGCTTTGCCGGGCCACTGGCGTTGCCCCCTGCAAGGGGGGTGGCGGGGCGACACGAAGTGCGCGAAGCCTGGGGGTGTTTCATGTCATCCCTCGAACAGGCCGCCCTCGGTCTTGGGCGGCGTCACGCCCAGATGGCGGTAGGCCGCCAGCGTGGCAATGCGTCCGCGCGGCGTGCGCTGCAAAAAGCCCTGTTGGATCAGATACGGCTCGATCACGTCCTCGATGGTGTCGCGTTCTTCGCCAATGCTGGCAGCAATGTTGTCGAGACCGACCGGGCCGCCATCAAAGCGGTGAATCACCGCTTCCAGCAGCTTGCGGTCCATCAGGTCGAAGCCCTGCGGGTCGACGTCCAGCATGGCCAGCGCCTTTTGCGCAATGTCTTTTGTGATGCGGCCGGTGCCCTTGACCTCGGCATAGTCGCGCACGCGGCGCAGCAGGCGGTTGGCAATGCGCGGTGTGCCGCGCGAACGGCGCGCGATCTCGAAACCGCCTTCGGCGTCCATCGGGGCATTGAGCAGGCCGGCACTGCGCGTGACGATGCGGCCCAGTTCTTCGGCCGAATAGAACTCCAGCCGCGCCACGATGCCGAAACGGTCGCGCAGCGGGTTGGTCAACATGCCGGCGCGGGTGGTGGCGCCCACCAGCGTGAAGGGCTGCAGATCGAGCTTGATGGAGCGCGCCGCCGGCCCTTCGCCGATCATGATGTCGATCTGGTAGTCCTCCAGCGCCGGGTAGAGGATTTCCTCCACCACCGGCGACAGGCGGTGGATCTCATCGATGAAGAGCACATCGTTCTTCTCGAGGTTGGTCAGCAGCGCCGCCAGGTCTTTCGGCTTTTCCAGCACCGGGCCGCTGGTCTGGCGCAGGTTGACACCCAGCTCGGCCGCGATGATGTGGGAGAGCGTGGTCTTGCCCAGACCGGGCGGGCCGAACAGCAGCACGTGGTCGAGCGCCTCCTCGCGCTTGCGCGCGGCGCCGATGAAGATCTCCAGCTGCTCGCGCACCTTGGCTTGGCCGACGTACTCGTCCAGCAGCTTGGGCCGCAACGCGCGCTCGATCGCCTCCTCGCCGGGCGAAGTCGGCGCAGCAGAAACCACACGGGTGGCAGGAGAGGGGGCGAAGTCGTCGGTCTGGATGCTCACGGCAAAAATCGGGGGAGATGTCACACAAAACGCTGGCGTTTTACGCCATGATGCACGACTATACCCCCTGGGCTTCCTCGCGGGCCCGGCCTCTTTCTTCATCTTCTCAAGCCAGGCACCACCCGTGCCGATACCTTAGAAACCATGTCTGATCGCCTGCTGCTCACCCCCTGGATGTCCCGCTCCCGCCTTGTCGCCATGACAGGGCTTGGCTTGGCCTGCCTGCTGTCTGTTCCGCCCTTGCGCGCGGCCGAGCCCGCCGCCAAACCGACACCCGACACCGCCGTTGGCAAGGACATTGCCGAGCAGCTGCGCCAGGCGGCCAAGGGCAACCTGTCGCAAAAACAGCTCACCGTGATCGTCAACGGCACCGAGGCCAAAAGCACCGGCATCACGACCATCCCCAAACCGGCCAAGCCGGTGGCGCCCACCAAACCGGCCGGGGCCAGCAAGGCCACCGCCGAAGCCGAGCCCGCAGAACCAGCCGCCCCCGCGGTGCAGGCCCACAAGCCGGCCCCCGTCCCGCAGTACCAGCGCGCCCGCACCGCAGCCCTGACCGGCCACACCGCCCCGACCGCAACCCCGAAAAAAGACGGCCATGGCCATGACGTGCACTGGGCCTACGAAGGCGAAGGCGGCCCTGAAGCCTGGGGCCAGCTGAAATCGGAATTCAAGACCTGCGCCGTGGGCAAACGCCAGTCGCCGATTCACATCCAGGAATCGAACACGCTGCAAGGCCCGGCCGAGGCGATCCAGTTCAGCTACCAGCCCAGCCAGGGCACGGTGGTGAACAACGGCCACACCATCCAGGTGGATGTGATTGGCAACAACAGCATCACGGTGCGCGGCTCCAGCTACCGGTTGCTGCAGTTCCACTTCCACCATCCGTCGGAAGAGCGCATCAACCACAAGGTGTATTCCATGGTGGCGCACCTGGTGCACCGCAATGCCGAAGGCCAGCTCGCCGTGGTGGCCGTGCTGCTCGACCCGGGTGCCGCCAACAGCCTGATCAACAAGGTCTGGACCTACATGCCGCTCGACAGTGGTGACAGCGTGCGCATGCCCGATGGTCTGCTGGACCTGAACGAACTGCTGCCGAAAGACCAGCGTTATTACCAGTTCCTCGGCTCGCTCACCACGCCGCCCTGCACCGAAGGTGTGCTGTGGCTGGTGCTCAAACAGCCCAGTACGGTCAGTGCGGAGCAGCTCAAGCTCTTCAGCCAGCTCTACGCCAACAATGCACGCCCGGTGCAGCCGGTCAACAACCGCCCGATCCGCGACGCACAGTAAGCTGGTACGGGCGCAGGTCTAGCCGGCGACAACGCGCCAGCCCCAAGCCACGCCCAAGGCGGCGATGGCCAGCCAGATCAGCACGATGACGGCCGCCGCCGTGCGGCTGGTCGGCTTGCCGCCCTGCCGGGCGGCTCGCACCTTGGCATGGCACTCGTCCAGCACCGCCTGCGGCACCAGCTTGATGGCCAGCGCAATGCCCAGCGGGATCAGCACCAGGTCGTCCAGATAACCCAGCACCGGCACGAAGTCGGGAATCAGGTCAATCGGGCTGAAAGCATAGGCCACGATGACAGCCACCAGCAGCTTGGCATACCAGGGCGTGCCCGGGTGGCGCGCCGCCAGGTACAGCACATAGGTCTCGCCCTTGAGCGCCTTGGCGCGCTGCTTGAGCCGAGCCAGCCAGGCCACGGGGCCGCCCTTACCTCGCCAGCGCCTTGAGCGCGAGCTTGATGCCCTCGCTCACGCCGACGTCGGCCGGCAGTGCCTTCAGCGCAGCGGCAGCTTCCTTGTCGCTGTAGCCCAGGGCCAGCAGCGCCTGCAGGATGTCGCCTTGCGCGTCGTTGACCGGGCCACCCACGGCACCGATGTCGGCGCCCAGCTTGCCCTTGAGCTCCAGCAGCAGGCGCTCGGCCGTCTTCTTGCCGATGCCCGGCACCTTGACCAGCCGCCCGGCCTCCTGCAGGCTGACCGCCTGCGCCAGCTCGGCCACGCTCATGCCCGAGAGCACGGCCAGCGCGGTGCGCGGGCCGACGCCTGAAATCTTGATCAATTGGCGAAACGCTTCACGCTCAGTGGGCGTGCCGAAGCCGTAGAGCAGCTGCGCGTCCTCACGCACGACGAAATGCGTCAGCAGGCTGACCTTCTCGCCCAGGTTGGGCAGGTTGTAGAAGGTGCTCATGGACACCTGGACTTCATAGCCCACGCCATGGCAGTCCACCAGCACCTCGGGTGGATTTTTTTCGAGAAGAGTGCCGGTGAGCCTGCCGATCATGGGGTATCCGTTTTGTTGTCAGTGACTATGATTGCGGTTTGGGCCCGCCGTCATGCCGGCCCGCTTACAGGAATTATCAGCTTGATTCTCCGCCACCTCTTCTCTCCGCCCAACAACACCCGCCTGGCCCATCTGTGCGGCCCCATGGACGAGCACCTGCGCACCATCGAGACCGCGCTGCAGGTCAAGATCGCCCACCGTCACGAGCAGTTCAAGGTCGACGGCCCCAAGGTCAAGGCCAAGCGCGGCATGGAAGTGCTGCAGGCGCTGTACGAGATGGCGGCGCGCCCGATCGACGCCGCTACCGTGCAACTGATGCTGGCCGGCGACTCGGCCATGGCGACCGAAGACGCCGAAACCCTGCAGACCCGGCGCAGCAACCTGCGCGCACGCACCCCCAACCAGGCCCTCTACCTGGACAGCATTGCCAGCCATGACATCACGATCGGCATCGGCCCGGCCGGCACCGGCAAGACCTACCTGGCTGTGGCCGCCGCGGTGGACGCTCTGGAGCGCAGCGTGGTGCAACGCATCGTGCTGACGCGCCCGGCGGTGGAAGCCGGCGAGCGCCTGGGCTTCCTGCCCGGCGACCTGACGCAGAAGGTCGACCCCTACCTGCGCCCGCTGTACGACGCGCTGTATGACCTGATGGGCTTCGAGAAGGTGCAGAAGGCCTTCGAGCGCAACGCGCTGGAGATCGCGCCGCTGGCCTTCATGCGCGGGCGCACGCTCAACAACGCCTTTGTCATCCTGGACGAAGCGCAGAACACCACACCCGAACAGATGAAGATGTTCCTCACCCGCATCGGCTTCGGCTCGCGCGCCGTGGTCACCGGCGACGTCAGCCAGATCGACCTGCCCAAGACGCAGCTCAGCGGCCTGATCGACGCCGAGCGCGTGCTCAAACGCGTGAAAGGCATCGCCATCTGCCGCTTCACCAGCGCCGACGTGGTGCGCCACCCGCTGGTGGCCCGCATCGTCGACGCCTACGACAAGCCGCGCACCAGCCGAACGCTATCAAAAGAATAGCTGTTGGCGAATATTTGACAAGGGCCAGAGGCCAAAATGACCACTAATTCACTCTCACTCTCGCTGCAGTTCGGCAGCCCCTCCGGCATGGCGCGCCACCGTGCCGTGCTGACGCGCGCCAAGGTAGCGCGCTGGATCCGCCACGCCCTGCTGCGCGACGCCGAACTCACAGTGCGCATCGTCGACGCCAAGGAAGGCCAGGCGCTCAACCGCAGCTACCGCCACAAGGACTACGCCACCAACGTGCTGACCTTCGACTACGCGCAGGAACCCGTGGTGCTGGCCGACCTGGTGCTGTGCGCCCCGGTGGTGGAACGCGAAGCGAAAGAACAGGGCAAGACGCTGGAAGAGCACTACGCCCACCTGCTGGTGCACGGCACACTGCATGCGCAGGGCTACGAGCACGAGACGAACGAGAAGGATGCGCTGGAGATGGAGGCGCTGGAGGTGCTGCTGATGCAGTCGCTGGGGTACGGGAATCCGTACGAGTGAAGCGTCTCTGGTCAGTGCACCAGCCCGAGGAACTGTGGCTAAAGTGAATTCTCTAGAGCCTTCAGTACGCGAGGCAATCGCCATTTCAAAAGTAGTCGATAGCACAACCAACCGGCCAATCCAGCAACTACCAAGGTGAGCAAGACAAAACCGCTTGGATTCAAAAAGGCGCCCGGGAATGATGCCGATACCTCCGAAGGCGCCAAGGCCGCCATCACTTGAAAAACAAACGAAATTACCAATAGCAGTCCACCTACCAAATACTGCGCTGACTGGCTAACTATCGCTGTGGCTTGTTCTTTGTTGTAGTCCCAATAAGTGGATGCAAGGAGAACGATAGCTTTTTGTCTCAGCAGCGCAGCTCCATAGCCAAAGAATATTGCGGCAACGAACCCCACAGAGGCTGCCATTAATGTGTACGCAAGTTGTTCGTTCATCCAACCCTCCCTAGCGTCGTTTCGAAAATGCCGAGGTGCTAACAGCGTACTTTTATTGATATAGCCATTAGCTTGTCATAACAAGAACCTGTTGGAGCAAGACCGTCCCACGGCTAGTTAATTCTGTTTCAACCGTTTAACGATCAACTGTCTTAGCGCCTGCGCCGCCACCGACAGACTCTCCCCTTCACGTTGCACCACGTAGATGCGCCGCTTCAAGCCCGCGACCTTGAGCGCGCGCGTCACCAGTGCCGGGCGCTGGAAGTGGAACAGCGTGAGTGCCGGCACCACGCTGATGCCCAGCCCGGCTTCCACCATGCCAGCCACGGTGGCGAGGTGCTCTACCTCCAACACCGTATTCAACTGCATCGGGTGCAGCGCGGCGTCGAGCCGCTGGCGCACGCTGCTGTTGCGTGCCAGGTGCACGAAAGGGTAGGGCCCCAGGTCTTTCAGTTTGATATCGGCCGCCTTGCGTTTGGCCAGCGGGTGGTCCTTGCGGCACACCAGGTGAAAGCCGTCCGAACACAGCACCTCCGTCTGCAAGCCGGCGCTATTGGCCCCGGTAGAGGCCAGTGCGAACTCGACCACGCCGCCGCGCAGCAGGTCGAGACAGTCGTCCGACAGGCTGTCATGCAGGCTCAGCTCCACCCCCGGCCACTGCGCCTTGTACTCGGCCAGGATGGCCGGCAGCCAGCCGGCGGCGAGCGACGGCAATGCCGCCAAACTCACACGGCCGGTGCGCAGCTGCAGGTGGTCGCGCAGGTGGCCGACGGCGGCGCCGAAATCACCCAGCAACTGGCGCGCCGAGGTCTCGAACAGCCGGCCCTCGGCGGTGAGCTCCACGCTGCGCGTGCTGCGGTCGAACAGGCGCGCGTCGAGCGCCGCCTCCAGCGCGCGGATCACCGCGCTGAAGGCCGGCTGCGACAGATGCACTTGCTGCGCCGCGCGCGTGAAGCTGCGCTGCTCGGCCAGCGCCAGGAAGGCGCGCAACTGGCGGGTGGAAAGATCAGTCTGGCTCATGGGAATGAATTTGGGCAATTGATTTGTTTTACAGATAAATTGATTCTAATTTTCAATTTCACAAATCAAAAGCCCTGGCCTACAGTACACGCCAGAACCACCTGAACGCATGACAACACCCACCCCTGCCCCGCTCTTCATCGGCTGCGCTGCCGGCTTTTCCGGCGACCGCGTGGACGCCGCCGGCCCGGTGGTGGACACGCTGATCGCCCGCCTGGCCGAGCGTGGCGGCAGTGCCTGCCTGATCTTCGAGACGCTGGCCGAACGCACACTGGCGCTGGCCCAGCTGCGCCGCCGCGCCGACCCACAGGCCGGCTACGAGCCGCTGCTGGAGCTGATGCTGCGCCCGGTGCTGGCGCGCTGCCTGCAGCACGGCATCCGCATCGTGAGCAACTTCGGCGCCGCCAACCCGGCGGCCGCCGCCCGGCACATCCAGCGCGTGGCGCAGGAGCTCGGGTTACCGACGCCCCGGATCGCCGTGGTCCATGGTGACGACCTGTCCGCCCCGGCCCAGCGTGCCCTGCTGCGCACGCACCTGGGCGAAGCGGTTGATGCCCTCCAGGTGGTGAGCGCCAACGCCTACATCGGCGCCGAGCCGATTGCCGCTGCGCTGCGTGTCGGCGCACAGATCGTGGTGGCCGGGCGCGTGGCCGACCCGTCGCTGGCCCTGGGGCCGGCACTGGCGCACTACGGCTGGCGCGCTGACGACTGGGATGCCATCGCCGGCGCCACCATAGCCGGCCACCTGCTGGAGTGCGGCGCCCAGGTCTGCGGCGGCTACTTTGCCGACCCCGGCTACAAGGACGTGCCGGACCTGGCCCAGGTGGGTTTTCCGGTGGCGGAGATCGATGCCCGCGGCGGCTGCGTCATCAGCAAGGCCGAGGGCGCCGGCGGCCTGGTGAACCTGGCCAGCGTGAAGGAACAGTTGCTGTACGAGGTGCACGACCCGGCGGCCTACCTGACGCCCGACGTGGTGGCCGACATCAGCGCCGCCGAACTGGAGCCACTCGGCCCCAACCGTGTGGCCTTGCGCGGTGTGCGCGGCCACGCGCGCACAGACACGCTCAAGGTCAATGTCTGCCATGAAGGTGGCTGGCTCGCCGAAGGCGAAATCTCCTACGCCGGCCCGCGCGCCGAAGCGCGCGCCCGGCTGGCCGCCGAGGTGCTGCGCCAGCGCCTGCCCGATCACACCTTGCGCGTGGACCTGATCGGCGTACTCAGCGTGATGGGCGACGACAGCGGCTCCCTGCTGCAAGCCACCCCCGCCGGCACGGCACGCGACGTGCGCCTGCGCGTGGCCGCAGCTTGCGCCGAACGCGCGCAAGCCGAGCAGCTGACACGCGAGGTGACGGCGCTCTACACCTGCGGCCCGGCCGGTGGCGGCGGCGTGCGCACGACACTGACACCGCGCCTGAACACGCTGTCTGGCCTGGTACCGCGCGAGGCGGTTCCCGTGGGCTTCGAACTGCTGGAGGCTGCATGACCAGCGATTTCATTACCGTCCCGCTGTACCGTGCCGCCCACGGCCGCACCGGCGACAAGGGCAACCGCTCCAACATCAGCGTGATCGCCTGGCATCCCGACTTGTATGCGGTGCTGGTGGCACAACTGACCGAAGAGACGGTGGCGCGCCACTTTGCACACCGCCGCCCCAGCGCCGTGCGGCGTTACCTGCTGCCCAAGCTGGGCGCGATGAACTTTGTGCTGGACGAGGTGCTCGATGGCGGCGTCAACGATGCGCTGAACCTGGACACCCACGGCAAGGCCCTGTCCTACTGGCTGCTGGATTTGCCGGTGCGCATTCCTGCTTCCTTGCGGCCGCTGCTGGCCGGCGATGATCACGATGTATTGATAAACACCTGAGGAGACACCCATGAACCGCATGACTTCCCCCCGCATCCGTCCGCTCGCTTTGGCGATGCTGGCCGCAGCGCTACTGGCCCCCATGCTAAGCAGTGCGCAGGGCTTCCCGGACAAGCCGATCACCTTCATCGTGCCCTTTGCCGCCGGCAGCGCCACCGACCAGTTGGCGCGCGCCATCGCCCAGGGCGTGACGCTGGAGAGCAAGCAGTCGGTGGTGATCGACAACAAGCCGGGCGCCAATGCCTTCATCGGCGCGCAGGCCGCCAAGGCGGCCAAGGCCGACGGCTACACGGTATTCATCACCACCAACACCACGCATGCCGCCAACGAACACCTGTTCAAGCGGCTGCCCTACGACCCGGTGAAGGATTACGAGCCGGTGACGGCACTCGGGCGCGGTGGCCAGATCATGGTTGTCAACCCCAGCCTGCCGGTCAACAGCGTGACCGACTTCATCAAGCTGGCCAAGGCGCAGCCGGGCAAGCTGTCCTTCGGCAGCGGCAGCTCGTCCAGCCGCACGGCGGGCGAGCTGTTCAAGCAGATGACGGGCACCTACATCGTCAACATTCCCTACCGCAGCAACCCGCCGGCGGTGAACGACCTGATCGGCGGCCAGATCGACATGATGATCACCGACATGGCCACCGGCCTGCCGCAGGTGAAGGCCGGCAAGCTCAAGGCGCTGGGCGTGTCGACCAGGAAGCGCAGCCCGCTGGCGCCCGAGGTGCCGACCATCGACGAAGCCGGCGTCAAGGGCTACGAGATGACCTACTGGTTTGCCGCCTACGTGCCGGCCGGCACGCCGACGCCGGTGATCGCCCGCCTGAACAAGCTGCTGGTGGGTGCCGCGCACAGCAGCGCAGCCGCCAACTTCTACCAGTCCACCGGCACCGAGATCTTCACCAGCACGGCAGAAGAACTGCGCAAGTTCCAGGCGGCCGAATCGCTGAAGTGGGGCCGCATCATCAAGTCGGCCGGCATCGAGCCGGAATAAGTTTCAGCGCACGGTCAGCGGAATGGTGACCGGGCCGTCGTTGACCAGGTGCACCTGCATGTCGGCGCCGAATTGGCCGGTCTGCACCACCGGGTGCGCAGCACGTGCCCGGGCCACAAAGTCGTCATACAAACGACGCCCCTCATCCGGTGGCGCTGCATTACCAAAGCTCGGGCGGTTGCCGCCTGAGGTGTCAGCGGCCAGCGTGAACTGGCTGACGATGAGCAGGCCGCCGTTGACGTCCTGCACACTCCTGTTCATCTTGCCCGCGTCATCGCTGAAGATGCGCAGCTTGAGGAGCTTGGCGAGCAGTTTGTCGGCCACGGCCGGGGTATCGCCGCGTTCGGCACACACCAGAATGAGCAAACCCGCATCGATCTGACCAACGGTGTTTCCATCGATCTCGACGCGGGCTTCCTTGACGCGTTGAAGTAGAGCCAGCATGCGGCGTTTATACCGCGACCTGCCGGCGCTTCGGCCGGCGGTTTACTTGCCGCGGGCCACCGACTCCATGGCGCGCTTTTCCAGGGTCCACTGGTGCATGGAACCGTCGTACAGCTTGGCCTGCTTGTTGCCCAGCAGTTCGTGCAGCACGAACCAGGTGCCCGAAGCCTGGTGGCCGGTGTTGCAGTAGGCGATGGTGGCGGCTTGCGGATCGACACCGCTCATCTTGAAGATGTCGCGGTAGGTGTCGACCCCCATCAGGCGGGCGGCCTCACCGCCCTGGCTGGACATCAGCGTGGTCGGCACGTTCTTGGCACCCGGCACATGGCCGAAGGTGCTCACCGAGCCCGGTTTGCTCAAGCCCAGGAAGGTAGCGGTGTCGCGTGCATCAACCAGCTGCGATTTGGCAGCCATGGCCTTCTCGACATCTTCCGAGCTGGCCGTCAGTTCGGCCGAGCGGTCCGCCTGGGCGACCCAGTTGCCTTCCGCGGGTTTGACCGGCGCGTTGGTGACGTCGCGGCCTTCGGCAATCCAGCCGGCGGTGCCGCCGCTGAGCACGGCGATGTTGTCTTCACCGTAGACCTTGAACTGCCAGTACAGGCGGGCCGCTTCGTTGAAGTCGATCGGCTCCATGCCGGCCGAGACCAGCACGATCGGGCGGCCGGCCTGCACGCCCCAGCCACGGGCCAGCTTTTCAAAGTCGGCACGCTCCGGAATCATGCCGCTGAGCTTGAGGCCGTTGATGACGCGCTCGACGCGCACCTTCTTGTTGTCCACCGGCACGGCCTCGGCAATGTGGCCGCCAAGCTCGACCAGGAATTTCTTGCCGGTCTTCTTGTCGGTTTCGAACTCGGGCATCGCCGTGAACGACTTCTGGTTCGGACGCACATCGAGCACGGTGACCTCGGCCCGGTTCTTGGCCAGCCATTCGCCATCGACCACGGGGCCGGGCACATTCAGGGCCAGCGCCCACTGGGCCAGGCCCAGCAGGGCCGCGCCGGCAAAGAAACGGAAGTGAGTTTTCATGAAGGTCTCCTTTTATGAACAGGAACGGGATGGCTGGCCCACAACATGCAAGGCATCTTGCGGCCAGTGAACGGGAACAGAACGCCAGACCGCAATGCGGCGGTCGGCCCAGGCCTGCTGCACATTGACGCGGTGTCGTGCGCAGTGGCGTGCCAATGCTTCGTCGCGCTGCAGCAGCATCTGGCGCAGCGGCGCAGCATAAAAACGCACCATGTCGGCCAGCCACAGCGCGGCACCGGCCAACGGTCCACGCAGGCGCAGCTCGATGCCGGGCAGGCCACGCACCAAAGTCTCGGCCGCCATCCAACGCTCGCCTGTCACCCACTGGTTGGTGGCGAACCAGGTCAGCGGCAGGCCGCGTGCGTCGAGTGAGAGACCTGCCAAGTGCGACAGGCGCCCTTGCGGGCTGCGTCGAAACAGGTGGATATGGCCATGCTCCTGCGGATGGCGCGCACTGTCTTTTTCAGTGCGGTCATGGGCATGGAAATAGAACTGCCAGCGGCCGGTGTCGTCCACGGCGTCGTGGCGGGGATAGTGCTGCCAGACCTCGAAACGCTGGCTGCGGCCGATGAAGGGGTAGAGCATGGAGCGGCCCTGCTCGGCCAGCCGCAGTTGCCGGGTCAGCGCAGCACGCGCGGCGTCGGCAACATCGTGGCGAACCCCAATGGCAGCCACCTCAGCTCCGCTTAGCGGCTCTTGCCCGCGCAGGGGTTATCACCACCGCTGCGGCGGCGGGACTTGCCCGCGCAGGGATTGCCGGCACACGGGTTCTCGGCACTGCGCCGGCTTTTGCCGGCACAGGGGTTGCCAGCGCACGGATTGTCGGCACGGCTGCGACGACGGCTGCCGGCACACGGGTTGCCGCCAGCGCATGGCGCAGCGGCCTTGGCCGGTGCATCGGCGGCCTGGGCCACGTTGGCGGCCGGCACGGTGAGCAAGGTCATGGCCAGCGCCGAGACCAGCGGGGCCAGGTTGTTGCGGGTACGTTTCATGAAAAAGCTCCTGCCAAAAAATCGAGCAACGTCAGACCTGACCGGCGGCACGCGCGCGACGCTCAAACCAGCCGCCGAGGAAAAACACGCCGATGGCAGCCGCCACCAGCACAACCAGTACCAGCCATTCCGGCACACCCAGCAGCTCAGGCAGGCGGTCACCCTGGGTCAACTCACCCGCGGTGGTGAGCGCATCGAGCTGCGGGAAGAAACCGGCGAAGAGGTAGGTGCCGATCAGCAGGCCGGCAAAAAACACCAGCGCGTCGATGCGCCCGGTCATCAGGCCCACCGCCGAGGTGCCCGGGCAATAGCCCCCTACGGCAAAGCCGGCACCGATCAACGCACCGCCAACCGCAATGGCCCAGAGATAGGGAATGGGCACGTAGACCGATTCGGCATGAACCACACCGGCCTGCTCCAGCGCGTACAGGCCGACCGCCGTGAACACGATGGCACTGAACATGACCTTGAACACCGACCAGTCGGTCAGACGGAACTGCGCCGTGAGCTTGCAGCCGCTGCCAAAGCCGGCACGTTCCAGCACAAAGCCAAAACCGAAACCCAGCAGCACGGCCACCAGCGGACCCCCTGCAGCGAACAGACCGTTCATTTGACACCTCCACCGCTCAGGCGCGCTGCCACCAGGCCGGCCGCAAAGAAGGCGCCGAGGAAAACGAAACCCGCCACGCTGAGGACTGCAGCCCCGGACAGGCCGACGCCACTGGTGCACCCGGCAGCAATGCGCGCGCCGAAGCCAGCCAAGATGCCGCCGGCCAAGGCCTTGAGCAGGCGGCCGATGCGGCCGGCACTCGCCTCACCCTCAATGCGCCATGCCATGCGGCCGGCAAAATAAGCCGACACCAGTGCACCAAGAAAAACGCCCAGCACCTGCCAGGTGATCCAGGACGACAGCACCGAACCGTCTTCGACCAGCGGGCCCAGGTAGTCGTTCGCCAGCGTCCATTGCGGTGCGGCCAGATCGCCCAGCCACGCGCTCAGGCGGGTGGTGAACCCGGTGGCACCGAGACCATGGCCGGTCAAGATGAACGTCAGCAACAGCACCACGCCCAAGGCCAGGCCAGCGCGCCACGCCGGCCAATAGGGCCGCTGCGGCAGCCCACATGCATTTGAGTTTTCCACTTCGTCTCCTGTGACAGGGATGTCCCCGGGAATATACCCCCAGGGGCTTATATCAACGAGCCGAAGTATAGGGTCAAATCAGGCACATGGCAGCCCCGACGGATACCAGGCGGCACCAGATGCCCACAAAGGCATCAACGCAGCGCGGCGCGGGCCTGCTGAATCCGGTCGTCGAGGTAGGCGCCGTAGAAATCGGGGATGTAACCTCCGACCAGCCGCTCGGCCACCTCCTCGCCATCGCGCCCTAGGAACAACACCGTGGGGGCGATGCGGATGCGCCACTGGCGGATCATGTCGTCGTGGGTGGTGCTGTCGCCGCGGAAGTTCTTCAGCGCACGCTTGCTGCGCATATCGACCTGCACCACCGGCAAACCCTGTTGCCGGCGCAAAGGACCGAGGTAGTTCTCGCGCGCCAACTTGCAGAAAGGGCAGCCTTCCAGGCTGACCATCACCACCAGGGGTTGTCCTTTTTTCAGGGCCTGGGCCAGTTCATCCTGCAGCGATTCAGCCAGCGGCAAGATAGCCGGCGAAGCCCACGCCGCGCCCGTGGCACACACGGCAGCACCGGCCAGCAACCAGTCTCGGCGCGACAAACCGTGGCCCGCCAAAGGGGCAGAGGTGAGAGTCGGGTTCATCATCGCGCTTCCTGCTCAAGCAGCAGATAGGTGTTGTAGGCATTCATGCGGTTGGCAACACGGAACAGCGGCAGGTGTTCGAACTGGCTCCAGTCGGTGTTCTTGTAGGCGTCCTCGAAGGGCTCCAGATTCTGCGCAGCCCGGCCCATGCTCTCGCGCAGGTAGACCAGGTAATCGCGCGTGAGTTGCATGTCCTTGCGCGCCTCATGCGACAGTGGGCCATGTCCGGGCACGATGACGACGGCGTCAAACGCCAGCAGCTTGTCCAGCGCCGCGATCCAGTGCCGGCTGTCAGCTTGCCCCACATAGGGGATGCGGCTGCGAAACACCAGATCGCCGGCAAACAGCACCTTCTCGCTTGGCAGATAAACCGCCAGGTCTTCCGGTGTGTGTGAAGGGCCGACCGGCTTGATCTGGAACTGCACGCCACCAACCGTCAGGTTCTTCTCGCCATCGATCCACTCGTCCGCCTCGACCAGGTGCGTGTCGTCATTGACCCACGGCGCCAGCTCCTGGCGCGACACTTCCAGCCGCAGGCGGGCCGTGTCGGAGTTCAGGTACACCTTGGCCGCCTGGTGCGCAATGATGCGCGCACCCAGCGCCTTGAAAGCCTGCAGGCCATAGATGTGGTCGGCGTGGTAATGGGTGACGATCACATGGGTGATGGGCTGAGAGGTGTGCTTGCGAATTTCCGCCACCAGCCGCGTGGCCAGCGCCGGCGAGCCCAAGGCGTCGATGACGACCACACCAGCCGGCGTCACGACGAAAGCCGCATTGGAAATGAAATTCTGGTTGGCCGGCGAGCCGAGTGCTGACACGCCTTCAACATACCAGGCCGAGGGGGAGACCTGCTGCGCCACCATGGGCGGAGCCTCGTCGGCGCAGGCCAGCACCACGCTCAGTGCCAGCCCCAGGCCTGCCAGCGCCCGGGCCAAGAAAGTCGTTTTTGTCTTTGTCATACCCATTCGATCTTCTACCCCGCCATTCTTGTATTGCATGCCACCAGTACTTGAGGAAGATCAAGTTTGACAGGGACAATTAAATTACCATCCAATATAAGCAAATACTAAATTATGGGATGGCCCCATGGATCTGGCAACCCTACTTGAACAATATGGCGAGAGCATTCTCCTGGCGACGGGAGGACTTTGCATCGGTGCCCTGTTCGGCTTTTTTGCCCAGCGCTCCAAGTTCTGCCTACGTGCAGCCGTCATCGAGTTCTGGCATCACAAATTTGGCGAAAAGCTCTCGGTCTGGCTGCTGGCCTTTTCCACCGCCGTGGTGGTGGTGCAGGCACTCATCCTCTTGCATTCGCTGGATGTCAGCACGTCCCGGCAGATCGCCTCGCGCGGCAGCCTCTCGGGGGCGTTGATCGGCGGCCTGCTGTTCGGTGCCGGCATGATCATGACGCGTGGTTGCGCCAGCCGCCTGCTCGTCCTTTCCGCGAACGGCAATCTGCGCGCCCTGCTCTCGGGCCTGATCTTTGCCGTGACGGCACAGGCGGCGCTGTCGGGCTCGCTCGCGCCCTTGCGCAACACCATCAGCGCCTGGTGGACCGTGGAGGGTGGCCCCACGCGCGACCTGCTCGCCATCACAGGTGCCGGCCACTGGGGCGGCCTGCTCTTCGGTGTGGTGTGGCTGGTGGCCGCGCTTTACTTTTCGGTGCGCAGCGGCTGGGGCTTCTGGAAATGGGTTGGCGGCATCGGCACCGGGTTGATGGTGGCAGCGGGCTGGTACTACACCTACCTGATCTCGTCCAATTCCTTCAATGTGGTGCAGGTGCAGGGCCTGACCTTCAGTGGCCCGTCAGCCGAATGGCTGATGCGGGTGCTATCGTCCCCAGGGCCGGCCATCGGCTTCGACTTCGGCCTTTTGCCTGGCGTGTTCGCCGGCTCGTTCATCGGCGCCTGGATCGGGAAAGACTTCCAGCTGGAGGGCTTCAAGGACGGCTACAGCATGCGCCGCTACATTGTCGGTGCCATGTTCATGGGCTTCGGCTCGATGCTGGCCGGCGGTTGCGCCGTGGGGGCTGGCATGACCGGGGGGTCGATCTTTGCGCTGACCGCCTGGGTGGCGCTCATCGGCATGTGGGCCGGTGCCGGCATCACCGACCGCCTGCTGGACAACAAAACCGCCGCGCCCCAGCCGAGCGACCGCGTGACCAACACCCAGGCCCAGATGCAGGCGCCCTGAAAGCTGCTCGCAAGAAGTACCCGTTAATATTTTGAGGGTAAACACCCGGGACAATCGGCCGCCGGCTGATTACATTAGCCCCGAGTGATATTTCGTGAACCCCAAGAAGGAGACCCTCATGCGCCTCAAGAGCCCATTCGTGGCGGTGCTGTTGTCAGGCATCGCTGCCACTGCTGCCAACGCGGCGACACCCAAGGACACCGTCAACCTGCACCAGCGCGCGCTCGCCGCCATGTGCGCCAACTGCCACGGCACCGAAGGCCGTACCACCGATGGCTCCGCCATCCCCTCGCTGGCAGGCATGCCGCGCGAGTACATGGTGGCGCAGATGAAGGCCTTCCGTGAAGGGACCCGCCCGGCGACCGTGATGCACCAGTTGACCAAAGGCCTGACGGAAGAACAGGTCCAGTCGGTCTCCACCTATTTCTCGACCCTCAAACGCTGAACAGGAGACAAGCCAACATGAAACGACGCAGCTTTGTACAGGCATCTCTGGCCCTCGGCACCCTGGGTGGTACGTTTTCCATGGTGGGCTGTGCCAGCACCGGCACCATCCCTTCCAAGGCCAAGGTGGTGGTGATCGGCGGCGGCTACGGCGGCGCCACTGCCGCCAAATACGTGCGCATGCTCTCCAACTACCAGATCGACGTGGTGCTGGTGGAGCCGAACGACAGCTTCATCTCCTGCCCGATCTCCAACCTGGTGATCGGCGGCTCCAAGACCATGGGCGACATCACGACGCCCTATGACAACCTCAAGGGCAAGCATGGCGTGATCCATGCACGCGACCGCGTGACCAGCATCGACGCCGCCAAGAAAACCGTCACGCTCGGCGGAGGCGCCACCATCGGCTACGACAAGCTGATCGTTTCGCCCGGCATCGACATGCTGTGGAACAGCATCGAAGGCCTGCAAGCGGCCAGCACCTCCGGCCAGATCCTGCAGGCCTGGAAAGCCGGCCCCGAGACCCTGGCGCTGCGCCGCCAACTCGAAGCCATGCCTGACGGTGGCGTCTACGCCATCACCGTGCCGCTCGCCCCCTACCGCTGCCCGCCCGGCCCCTATGAGCGCGCCAGCCAGGTGGCCAGCTACTTCAAGAAGGCCAAACCCAAGTCCAAGGTGCTGATCCTGGATGCCAATCCGGACGTCACCTCCAAGGGCCCGCTGTTCAAGAAGTTCTGGGCCGAGAACTACGCCGGCATGCTGGAGTTCCGCGGCAACCACAAGGCCGTCGGCGTGGACGCCAAGAGCAAGACCGTCAAGTTCGAGACCGAGAGCGACATCAAGGCCGACGTGCTCAACGTGCTGCCCGACATGAGCGCCGGCAGCATTGCCATGCAATCGGGGTTGGCCAACGTCAACAACCGCTGGTGTGATGTCAACTACCTGACGTTCGAGTCCAAGGTGGCCAAGGATGTGCATGTGATCGGCGACTCGGTGCTGGCCGCGCCCCTGATGCCCAAGTCCGGCCACATGGCCAACTCGCACGGCAAGGTGGTCGCAGCCGCCGTGGTGGCCCAGCTCTCGGGCATGGATGTCAACCCGCAGCCGCTGCTGACCAACACCTGCTACAGCTTCGTCAATGACAAGCTGGTGGTGCATGTGGCCTCGGTCCACCAGTATGTGGCGGCAGAAAAGACCTTCAAGACCGTGCCGGGCTCAGGTGGCGTTTCTGCTGCCCCCAATGAGCTCGAGGGTATCTACGCCTGGAACTGGGCGCAAAACATCTGGGCAGATACACTGTTGTGATGTACGCAGGCTCGGCAATGCGTCCGGGCCTGCACTCCATGCCGGCGACTGCCGGCATTTTTATTGGACCTCATTCAGGAAATGCTCATGTACAAATTCATTGGATTGCTGGCCATCGCATCGCTGTCCACCTTGGCCCAGGCCCAGGAAACCAAACCCGCCCCATCGACTGCCACGGTGAAGGCAAGCGCCGCCCAGAAAGCGCCGGCGAAGAAAATGATGGAGAAAACAGTGAAGGTGGTTTACCACGTCAATACCGATGTCAACACGGTACCGGCCATCCTCAACAACGTCCGCAATCATCTGAACGCCGATCCCAAGGCCAAGATCGTGGTGGTGACCCATGGCCCCGGCATCAACTTCCTGATCCAGGATGCCAAGGACAGCCAAGGCCGGGAATTCAGTGGTTCTGTGAGCGAACTGGCAGGCCGTGGGGTGGAGTTCAGGGTCTGCAACAACACCTTGACCAGCCGCAACATCGACCCTGGCACCTTGCTGATGGAAGCCAAGATTGTGCCTTCCGGCGTGGCCGAGGTCGCCCGTCTGCAAGCCCTTGAAGGGTACGTCTACCTCAAGCCTTGAGTCAGGGCCCGTCGCCAGGACAGGATTGTCCTGGCGCTGTCAGGCCTGTTCGAAATTCGCCTCGGTGGCAATCTGCGTGCACACCGCACGGCACAGGGATGCCACCCGGTCATCGATGATGCGGTAGTAGATCTGCACGCCATCACGGCGCTTGCCCAGCACCCCCGCCTGGTAGAGCGTGGTGAGGTGCTGCGACATGTTGGGCTGGGTGGTGTCGATCTTGCTGAGCAGGTAGCTCACATTGCGCTCGCCATCGCACAGATGGCTGATGATCTTCAGCCGCATCGGCGCCGACATGACACGAAACACCTCGGCAGCCAGCTCGAAGACTTGATCCGGCTCAGTCACGCTGCCCGGGGTCGCTTGAATGGTTCGCTTGGTCATGGCAGATAGGGATGGTCAGGTGTCGCCTGCATATAAGTCCATGCTCATTTTATACACAGCCCTCAGGTGCTGCGTTCACGCAGCGTGCGGCTCAACAGCACCACAGGAATGAGCCCCACCAGCACCAGGGCCAACGAAGGCAGGGCCGCCTCGCCCAGCCGCTCGTCGCGCGCCAGCTGGTAGGCCACCACAGCCAAGGTGTCGCTGTTGAAAGGCCGCAGCACCAGGGTAGCCGGCAGTTCCTTCATCACATCGACAAAAACCAGCAGGGTGGCGGCAATAGTCGAGCGACGCAGCAAAGGCCAATGCACCCGGCGCAACAGCCCTAGGTCGCCGGTGCCCAGCATGCGCGCCGAATCGTCCAGGCTGGCCGGAATACGCGCATAACCGCTTTGCACCGATTGCAGGGCCACGGCGCAAAAGCGCACCAGGTAAGCCCAGACCAGGCCAAGCGAGGTCGCTGTCAGGTAATAGGCCAGGCTGCTTTGCGGCCAGATCGTCTGCGCCCAGCCCACGGGCAGCAACAAGCCCACGACGATCACCGCGCCAGGTACGGCATAACCCAGGCCGGCCAGATAAACGACAGCACGCGTCACCAGGTCCGGCGTGCGCCGCAAGCTGAAAGCCAGCAGCACGGCCAGCGCCACTGCCAGCACGGCACTGAGCAGCCCCAACCGCACACTGTTGAGCGCCCAGACCGGGAAACGGTCCCAGGGCAGCACAGCCCATTCCGCGAACAGCGGCCTGAACATGAACAGCACGGGCGCAACAAAACCCATGAGCAGCGGCACACCACAGATCCCCCAGGCCAGCCACTTGCGGCCACCGGTCAACGGTGTGGGACGTGCCTCGGCACCACCGGCGCGTGTGCCGCGCGTGGCAAACCGCATGCGCCGCTGGGCCCGCTGCTCCAGTTGCAGCAACAGCACGACCAGCACCAGCAGCATGGTGGCCAGCTGGGCAGCAGCGATGCGGTTGTCCATGGCCAGCCAGGCCTTGTAGATGCCGGCGGTGAAGGTCTGGATGCCGAAATAGCTGGCCACACCGAAGTCCGCCAGTGTCTCCATCAAGGCCAGGGCCACGCCGGCCGCGACAGCCGGCCGGGCCAGCGGCAAGGCAATCTCGCGAATACGGCGCGACAGGGGGGCACCCAGCAGACGCGCGGCCTCCATCAGGTGCGTGGCGCGTTCGCCCAGCGCCGTGCGCGCCAGCAGGTAGACATAGGGATAGAGCGAAAAAGTCAACACCCAGGCCGCGCCGACGGTGTTGCGGATTTCAGGAAAGACCCGGCCTTCCAGGCCGGTCAGCCCGCGCAACAAGGTCTGGAACGGCCCGCTGAACTGCAGGAAATCGGTATAGGCGTAGGCCACCACATAGGCCGGCATGGCCAGCGGCAGCAGCAAGGCCCACTCGAAAATGCGTCGCCCCGGAAAGTCGAACAGGGTCACGGCAGCAGCAGCCGACAGCCCGACCGCCACCACACCGACGGCCACCATCAGGCACAACCAGAACGTGGTGGCCACGTAATCCGGCAAGACCGTTCGCGTCATCTCGCCCAGGATCTGGGTCGTCTGGGCGCCGTGCTCACCCCATGGCAGCCACGATGCCAACACGGCCAACACCGGCACCATCAGAAAGACGGTGAACAGCAACAGGAAGAAGTGGCGGAGCCGGTATGGCGGCATGAGAGGGAAAGATGGAGAGAACGGGGACAGGCAAATGAGAATTGTAAGCATCTACAATGGGACACCATGTTTCTTGAGGTCTCCCAGCTCCAGGTCCGTTATCCCGGCCGCCCCCAACCTGCCGTCAATGGCGTGTCCTTGGGGCTGCACGCGGGTGAAATCGGTGTGCTGATTGGCCCGTCCGGTTGCGGCAAGACCACCTTGCTGCGGGCGGTGGCGGGCTTGGAGCCCGTCACGGGCGGCGACATCCGGCTCTCGGGCCAGGTGGTGAGCAGCCCTTCCAGCCAGCTGCCGCCGGAAGCCCGGCGCATCGGCATGGTGTTCCAGGACTACGCGCTGTTCCCTCACCTGGATGTCGGCCGCAATGTGGCTTTTGGCATCCACCAGCTGCCAGCAACCGAACGTGCGGCACGCGTCAAGGAAGTTCTCACACTGGTTGGGCTGGAAGGCAGTGAGAGCCGCTTCCCTCACGAACTGTCAGGTGGGCAGCAACAGCGCGTGGCGCTGGCACGCGCCCTGGCGCCGCGCCCGCAGCTGCTACTGTTGGACGAGCCTTTTTCCAACCTGGACGTCGACCTGCGCGAGCGCCTGGCGCATGAAGTTCGCAGCATCCTGAAGGCCGCCCAGGCCACCGCCCTGTTCGTGACACATGATCAGCTGGAAGCTTTTGCCATTGGCGACACCATCGGCGTCATGCACGAAGGGCAGTTGCACCAGTGGGACGATGCCTACACGCTGTACCACCGCCCGGCCACGCGCTTCGTGGCCGATTTCATTGGCCACGGCGTGTTCGCCCCGGCCACCATCCGCGAGGTCAACCAGCAGATCGTGGTGCAGACCCCGCTCGGAGACCTGACCGATGTCGCCGAGTGTCCGCTGCCCTGCGCCTTTGCCGCCGGCGAATGCGATGTGCTGCTGCGTGCCGATGACATCGTGCACGACGACTCGGCCCCGGTGAAAGCCGAGATCATCCGCAAGGCCTTTCGGGGCTCCGAATTCCTCTACACGCTGCGGCTGGAGAGCGGCCAGACCGTGCTGGCCCATGTGCCAAGCCACCACGACCACAAGATCGGTGAGTGGATCGGCATCCGGCCGGAAGTCGACCACGTGGTGACCTTCAACCGCGCCTGCCCGATCCGCCACAGCGAGTTGTGCCAGATGCCTTGCACCCGTGCGGGCGACCCGACGAACTGCACCAGCACACAAGCCGGCTGAGGGTCAGACGGCCGGCGGCAACTGGCGCAGCTGGTCGATGGTGATGCGCAAGTCCTCGGCCCAGGCGCGGCGATCACGCCCCATGGCCATCTGCGACTCACCAAACATCAGCTGCACGGTAATGCCCTTGGAGCGAACCGTGCGCCAGACCGATCCGAGCAGGGTGTCGTCACCGACGTAACAAGGAGCCAGGCTGCGCTGCCCGGTGTGCGCGTCCAGAAACTGCAGCGCGACCGGCTGCACCGGTGCCTGCGCGGTGATCGCCGCCTGCAGCAGATTGGCATGAAAAGGCAGCAGCTGCACGCCATCGCTGGTGGTCCCTTCCGGAAACACCGCCAGCACATCACCTGCACGCAGGCTGTCTGCCATGTGATGCACCACACGCATGGCGTCACGGCGCGATTCGCGTTCGATGAACAGTGTGCCGACACCGGTGGCCAGCGCACCGATGAGCGGCCATTTCTTGACATCGGCTTTGGACACAAAACGGCAGTAGCGCGCCGCATGCAAGGAGGTGATGTCAAGCCAGGAGATGTGGTTGGCAACCAGCAGCACCGGTCCCTGCTCGGCCGGCGTCCCTTTCACCACCAGCCGAATACCGAGGCGTGCCAGCATTTCGCGCGACCAGACCTGGACCCGGATTTCCTTTTGTTCCTGCGACAGGCGCGGGAAACGGAACAGGATGGTCAACAACCCGACCAGGATGTGCTGCAGGGCGCGCCACAAGCGCCACACGGCACGCCACCGTGATGCAGGCTGCTCAGTCCTGGAACGCAATCTGCCCACCCACGATGGTGCAGCGCACCCGCCCAGGCAACTCGTAGCCGGAGAATGGGGTGTGCTTGCCCTGGCTGCGCAGCATTTCGGGTTGCACCACCCATTCGGCCTGCGGATCGAACACGCAGACGTCAGCTACCCCGCCTGTCACCAGCTGGCCGGCACTCACTTGCAGCGTCCCCAAAGCATTGCCGAGCACGCGCGCCGGTTCACTGGTCAGCACCGCCAGGGCACGCGTCAGGCCCACACCACTTTCCTGTCCCCACTTGAGTGCCAGGCTCAGCAGCAGTTCGACGCCGGTGGCACCCGGCTCGCTCTCGGCAAACGGCAGCGCCTTGGCATCCTCATCCACCGGTGTGTGGTCGGACACCAGCGCATCAATGGTGCCGTCGGCCAGCCCCTCGCGCAGGGCCTCGCGGTCGGCCTGCTGGCGCAGCGGCGGATTCAGGCGCATGCGGCTGTCGAAGTAGCCGATGTCGGTGTCCGTCAGGTGCAGCGAGTTGATGCTGACATCGCAGGTCAAGGGCAATCCTTCGTCCTTGGCCTGACGCACCAAGGCCACACCGGCGGCACTGCTGATGCGGCACAGGTGCACCCGGGCCCCGGTGGTGCGCATGAGTTCAAAAATGGTCTGCATGGCAATGACTTCGGCCGCCACCGGCACGCCGGACAGCCCCATGCGCGTGGCCAGCGCACCGCTGGCCGCCACGCCCCGACCCAGGTAGTAATCCTGCGGACGCAACCAGACCGCGTAGTCAAAAGTGCTGGCGTACTGCATGGCACGCTGCAGCACCTGGGTGTTGACGAGTGGCACATCGGCTTGGCCAAAGGCCACGCAACCGGACTCGGTCAGCTCCACCATCTCGGTCAGCACCTCACCCTGCAGATTGCGCGTCAGCGCCCCTTGCGGGAAAACACGCGCCTGGTGCAGTTTTTCGGCACGGAACTTGAGCATCTCGACCAGCCCTGGCTCGTCCAGCACCGGATCGGTGTCAGGCGGGCAGACCAGGCTGGTCACCCCCCCGGCCACAGTGGCCGCCATCTCGGACTCCAGCATGCCTTCATGTTCATGGCCCGGCTCGCGCAGGCGCAAAGCCAGATCCATCAGACCGGGAGCGACAATGCAGCCCGAAGCATCCACCGTGCGGTTGGGCGCAAAGTCGACTGGCGCGCTGCCGATGGCGATGATGCGGCCGGCTGCGATGGCCACGTCGGCGATTTCATCGCGGTTGCTGGCGGGATCGATCACCCGGCCGTTCTTGATCAGTACTTTCATCTTGGGTCTGTCCCTCTCACGCTTCGTTGCCAGCGACGATGCTCATCACCGCCATGCGCACCGCAATGCCGAAGGTCACCTGCGGCAGGATCACGCTTTGCTTGCCGTCCACCACGGCCGAATCGATCTCGACGCCGCGGTTGATCGGGCCCGGGTGCATCACGATGGCATCGGGTTTGGCCAGCTGCAGCTTCTCGGGCGTCAGGCCATAGCTCTTGAAGAACTCCTGTGACGAGGGCAGCAGGGCACCACTCATGCGCTCGTTCTGCAGGCGCAGCATGATGATGACGTCGCAGCCCTTGATGCCTTCTTCCAGTGTGTGGCACACGCGCACGCCCATCGGTGCCATGCTGGCCGGCACCAGCGTCTTCGGCCCCACCACGCGCACTTCGGCACAACCCAGGGTGGTGAGCGCATGAATGTCGGAGCGCGCCACACGCGAGTGCAGCACGTCGCCGACGATGGCCACCGTCAGGTTGGAAAAGTCCCTCTTGTAGTGCCGGATGGTGTACATGTCCAGCAAGCCTTGCGTCGGGTGCGCATGGCGGCCGTCGCCAGCATTGATGACGTGCACATGCGGTGCCACGTGCTGCGCGATCAGGTAAGGCGCGCCGGACTCGCTGTGGCGCACGACAAAGAGGTCGGCTGCCATGGCGCTCAGGTTGGCGATGGTGTCAAGCAGCGACTCACCCTTGGAGGCTGAAGATCGCGCGATGTCGAGGTTGATCACGTCGGCCGAGAGGCGCTTGGCGGCAATCTCGAAGGTGGTGCGCGTACGCGTGGAGTTTTCGAAGAACAGGTTGAACACGCTCTTGCCGCGCAGCAGCGGCACCTTCTTGACTTCGCGGTCGCTGACGCTGACGAAGTTGGCCGCCGTGTCGAGGATGTGCGTCAGGATGTCCTTCGACAGTCCTTCGGTCGACAGCAGGTGGATCAGCTCACCGTTCTTGTTGAGTTGGGGATTGCGTTTGTAAAGCATGGTCGTGTCTTGGGCTGGGCTTGTCAGTGCGGGCTGTTTCTGTCGCGTGCCAACGGCGGCCTCACGCAGCCTCCACTTTGAAGCTGAAGTTACCTTGGTCGTTGCGCGCCAGCGCCAGTGACTGATCCGTCGGCAGCGTCACCCGTGCCGCCGCAAAGTCCGGCTGGATCGGCAGCTGGCGGCCACCACGGTCCACCATCACCGCCAGCTGGATGCTGGCCGGACGACCGTAGTCGAACAGCTCGTTGATCACAGCGCGGATGGTGCGACCGGTGTAGAGCACATCGTCCAGCAGCAGGATCTCTGCCTCGTTGACATCGAAAGGCAGCACCGTCTGGCCGCCGGCAGCCAGCCCCCGGCGCGCAAAGTCATCGCGGTGCATGGCCGAGGAGATGGTGCCAGGCTCACCGGCCAGGCCCAGGTCGCGCTGCAGCCGCTCCACCAGCCAGGCCCCACCCGAGGTCACACCCACCAGGCGGGTCTTGGCATTGCAAAGTCCCCGGACACCGCGCAACAGTTCGCGGTAAAGCGCTTCTGCATCCAATACCAGTGTGCTCATGCCATCGTCCTCAAAAACTGTTCCAGAATGATGCAAGCTGCGCCGGCATCGGCATCCTTGGCGCCATCGGCCAAGGCCTCGGTCGTGCTGTAGCGCTCATCGACCTCATAAACCGGCAGACCGAAACGCCCGCGCAACTGGCGCGCAAACTTCTGCGCCCGAACCGTATTCTCGTGCGGCGCGCCATCAGGATGCCAAGGGACACCGACCACCAGAGCGTCGGGCTGCCACTCGCGCAAGCGTTCGGCGATTTTGGCAAAGCGGGCATCGCCCTCGGCTTGGATGGTTGGCTGCGGCTGGGCACTGCGCAACAGGCGAGTCCCCACTGCCACGCCGGTACGCTTGAGACCGAAATCCAGAGCGAGAAAGGTTTGCTGGTTGTCAGGAACGGCCGTCATCTGCGCTGCCGTGTTCATGCCAACACCGTCTCCGCACAGCGAACGAAAACCGCGGAACGCCGTGGAACCGGCTCTGCCGGGCCACTGGCGTTGCCCCCTTCCAGGGGGGTGGCGAAGCGCAGCGGAGCCTGGGGGTTCTCCATGTTACGCATGCCCCGCTTCAGGCGACAGCATCCAGGCCTGCAGGCCGAGCAAGGACAGCGCCTTGTCATAACGCTGGTCCACCGGGGTCTCGAAAATCAAGGCCAGGTCGGCATCAACCGTCAGCCAGCTGTTCTCGACCAGTTCCGATTCCAGCTGCCCCTCGCCCCAGGCGGCATAACCGAGCGAGACCAGCACACGGCGCGGGCCGCCACCGGTCGACAGCGCTTCCAGCACATCGCGCGAAGTGGTCATCTCCAGCCCGCCCGGGATGACCATGGTGGAGGAGTAGACCGGGTCATCGGACTCGGCCTTCTGGGGCAGGATGGCTTCGTGCAGCACAAAACCGCGCTCGGTCTGCACCGGCCCGCCCTGGAAAACGGGTTCATCCTTCAGGTCGGTGCGCCCCAGCGGCAGATCGACCTTGTCGAACAGACTCTGCAGCTTGATATCGCTGGGCTTGTTGATCACCAGTCCGAGCGCCCCACGTTCGCTGTGCTCACAGAGGTAGACCACGCTTTTGGAAAAAGTCGCATCTGCCAGTCCGGGCATTGCAATCAAAAAATGATTCGTGAGGTTGATAGGTGCAGAATCATCGGACATTGTTTGATTTTAGCGGCGATCATGCCAAAACCCTTTGATTCCGGCCTGGTGTGGTTCCGGCGCGATCTGCGCACCGACGACAACACCGCCTTGTGCCTGGCCTTGCAACAATGCCAGAAGGTTTACTGCGCCTTCATCTTCGATCGCGACATTCTCGACCCGCTGCCCAAAGCGGACCGCCGCGTCGAGTTCATTCAGGCCTCCCTCGTCGAGCTGGATGCGAGTCTGCGCTCACTGGCAGGTAAACCGCAGGCTGGCCTGATCGTGCGCCACGGCGTTGCCGGCGAGTTGATCCCGGCGCTGGCGCAGTCGTTGCAGGTACAGGCCGTGTTTGCCGCCCACGACTACGAGCCCCAGGCCATGGCACGCGATGCCCGGGTCCGCGGCAAGCTGGCCGGCCTGGGGATTGCCCTGCACACCTGCAAGGACCAGATCATCTTCGAGGGACGCGAGATCCTGACCAAAACCGGCACGCCTTACGGCGTCTTCACCCCCTACCTGCGCAGCTGGCTCGACCAGCTTCAGCGCCACCCCGTGCGCATCCAGGACCCGGCACCACTGGCCTCGGCGCTGGCGGCGCGCCCAGCCGGGTTCCAGCAGGCCTTGCCGACGTTGCAAGAACTCGGCTTCGAGAAGACCAATCTGGCAGAGTTGCGCATCCCGACCGGCGCCCATGGTGCCCGCCAATTGTTCGAGGATTTTTTCGAACGCATGGATCAGTACCACGAGACCCGCGACTTCCCGGCCGTCAAGGGGCCAAGCTACCTGGGCGTGCATCTGCGTTTCGGTACCGTCTCGATTCGCAAGCTGGTTGCCACGGCGCTGCAAAGCAGCATCGCCGGCAGCCGCGGCGCCACGGTCTGGTTGAATGAACTGGCCTGGCGCGAGTTCTACTTCCAGATCCTGGCCAACTTCCCGCACGTCTGCGACGGCGCCTTCAAGCCCGAGTACAACGCCATTGCCTGGGAACGCGGGCCGCATGCCAAGTCGCTCTTCCAGGCCTGGTGTGAAGGGCACACCGGCTATCCCCTGGTAGACGCGGCCATGGCCCAACTCAACCAGACCGGCTACATGCACAACCGCTTGCGCATGGTGGCCGGCAGCTTCCTGGTGAAGGATCTTGGCATCGACTGGCGCTGGGGCGAACGCTACTTTGCGGAAAAACTCAACGACTTCGACCTGGCGGCCAACAACGGCGGCTGGCAATGGGTCGCCTCCAGCGGCTGCGATGCGCAACCCTGGTTCCGCATCTTCAACCCGGTGAGCCAGAGCGAGAAGTTCGACCCGGAGGGCAAGTTCATCCGCCGCTACCTGCCGCAGCTGGCGGCCCTGCCCACAGCTGCGCTGCATGCACCCTGGAAAGCACGCCCGCTGGAGTTGAGCAGTGCCGGCGTCGAACTGGGGGGCAACTACCCGCAGCCCCTGGTGATGCACGACGAGGCACGCGCCCGGACCCTGCAGCGTTACGCAGTGGTCAAGAAGCCACGCCAACAGCTATCATTTTGATAGCTATTGGCACCCTACTCACGGGACCAATCGACAGAATCAGACCTCAACCGGCTGCATGCTGTAGTGCCGCACCAGGTTAAGCAATTCATCTTCCGAATAGGGTTTGCCCAAGTAATGGTTGACCCCGAGTTCGCGCGCATGATCGCGATGCTTCTGTGCAATGCGCGAGGTGATCATGATGATGGGCAGGTCACGCAGGCGCTCGTTCATGCGGATGTTGCGCACCAGATCGAAGCCGTCCATGCGCGGCATCTCGATGTCCGTCAGCACCACCATCGGCATCTCCTCCTGCAGGCGCTCCAGTGCCTGCAGGCCATCCGCCGCCACCGCCACGCGGTAACCCTCCCGCTTGAGCAGGCGCTGCGTGACACGGCGCACTGTGATGGAATCATCCACCACCAGCACCAGCGGCAGTTCGCTGGCCGCCAGCCGCGCAGCAGGCATGACATCCGCAGCGCCAGCCTGGGACGATGCAATATCACCCGTTTGAGCCGCCTGCTGCAATTCACGCGCCCGCTCGCCATAGACCGCGCCCAGAGCCACCGGGTTGTAGATCAGGACCACCGCGCCCGAGGCCAGCACCGACATGCCCGCCAGACCTGGCAAGCGCGAGAGCTGGGCCCCGAGGTTCTTCACCACCACCTCCTGGTTGCCCAGGATTTCGTCCACGTGGATGGCCAGGCGCTGGCCCGCGCTTCGGCAAATCACCACCGGAATGGTCTTGCTCTGTGTTTCATGGCTGCGCCCGGATGACTGCAGCAGCGCACCCGCCCAGAAGAAAGGCATCGTCTCGCCGGCGTAGTCCAGGCTGCCGCTTTGGTAGGCCTGCTCCAGTTCGTGCGCCGTGACTCGGCGCACGATCTCGACCAGATTGGCCGGCACCCCGACCGTCAGATGGCCCATGCGCAGCATGACCACCTGCGTCACCGCCGTCGTCAAAGGCAGCACCAGCTTGAAGCGCGTCCCCCGTCCCGCCTCGGTGCCGGTCTCGATCCGGCCACCCAAGGCATAGACTTCGGAGCGCACCACGTCCATGCCGATGCCGCGCCCGGCCAGTTCCGTCACCTGCGCGGCCGTGGAAAAACCGGGCATGAAGATCAGGTTGGCCGCCTCGGCGTCCGACAGCGTCACATCAGGTGCCACCAGACCACTGGCCACGGCCTTCTCGCGGATGTGCCGCAGATTAAGACCCGCACCGTCATCACCGAAGATGATCGACACGTCGTTGCCTTCCTGGTTCAGGCTGATCGCAATCGTGCCGGCCGCTGGTTTGCCGGCAGCTTCGCGCTGCTCGGCAGCTTCGATGCCGTGGGCCACCGCATTGCGCAGCATGTGCTCGAAGGCCGGCGCCATCCGCTCCAGCACGCCACGGTCCATTTCGAGCGAACCGCCGCTGATGTCGAGCTTGACCTGTTTGCCGGCCTCCTTGGCGGCTTGCCGCACCACACCATAGAGGCGTTCGGAAATGCTCTCGAACTCCACCATGCGCGTGCGCAGCAGATCGCGCTGCAACTCACGCGCCTGGCGCGCCTGCGCCACCGAGTCGTCCTCAGTGCCTTCCACCGTGCGCAACAGGTTGCGCTGCACGGTGGCCACGTCATTCACCGATTCCGCCATCATGCGTGTGAGTTCCTGCACGCGCGTGAAACGGTCAAACTCCAGCGGATCGAAACCTTGCGCCGTATCCTTGGCCATGCGTGACTGCATCTGGCTTTCTGCCTGCAGCTCGATGTCGCGCAGATGCTGGCGCAACCGGTCCAGGTTGCCCGTCAACTCTTCCAGCGAGCTGCGCAGCTGGCCCACGCGCACATCCAGGCGGGAGCGCGTGATCATCACCTCGCCGGCCTGGTTCAGCAACCGGTCCAGCAGCTGCGAACGAACGCGAACCGACTGACCCGTGCCCTGCCGGGCCGGCGCCAAAGTGGCCATCGTCGGCATCGGCATAGTGAGGGGCGTTGATGTCAGCTGCAGTGCGGGCAATGAAGCCGACGCAGCGGCCGGAGTCACCTCCTGTGACGAGGCCGCATCCGCCCCCGCGCGCAAGGCGTCGAAGTTCTGCTGCAACGCGTCGAATCGCGTCAGCAGAGGTTCAATCTGCGAGGCCTGCACGAACTCGGCGCCCATCTGCTCAATGGCCGACTCCATGCGGTGCGCCATTTCCCCCAGGCGCATGGCGCCCGCCAGACGCGCACTGCCCTTGAGGGTGTGCAATACCCGCAGCACATCCATGCGGGCGCCGGTGTTTTCCGGATGGCTGGACCACTCGCGCAAGGCCGCGCTGAGCTGCGGCAGCAATTCGACCGCCTCTTCCTCGAAGATCGGGAAGAGATCGGGATCGATGGCATCGACCGCATCGATGTCATCAACACGGTTTTCCACCACGATCTGCGCGGCGCCCACATGCGCGTGGGCTGGCGCAGGAACCTGCGCCACCGCAGCCGGCGGTTCAGGCACAAGCGGCGTGGAGACGAAATCGAGTGAAAAATCCTCTTCGGCATCCACCGTCTCGGCCGCACCCACGTCGGGAGATTCACTCGGCGCATCCACGGCAGCCACCGGGACGCTCGTCAATGCACCAGCCCCAGTGCGCGCGAAATCGGCCGTCAGGATGGCGTGCAACGCCTCGATCAACTCCGGGTCTGGCTCCTTCAGGAAACCGGCGGCAAATTGATGCAACAGATGGCGGATATCGTCGGCCGCAGCCAAGAACACCTTGGCCTGCTCTTCCTGGCCCCTGCTTTGCAATTGCACATGCTGCAGGGCGTGCTCCAAGGCTCGGGCGATCTCGGACAAGGCACGGAAACCCACCGTCGCCGAACTGCCTGCCAGGGAGTGGGCCAGCCCCACCGTGGAATCGGCGACCGGACGATGCAACTCCAGCGCCCATTCACTGAGTTCCGTCTGCAAACGGCGGGACCACTCGTCGGCCTCGTTGAGGTAGACGTTGTAAAGGGGAATGCCGATACGCAAGGTTCCGATGACCTTGACCTGTTCATCATCGCCGGCATTCGGCGCTGCTGAAACGGACGCCCCCGGTTGCAGCTCGACCACCTCAAGAGGCGGCAGCTCCAGCTCTGGCAAGGAAATTTCCTGCTCGGCCGGCACATCATCCGCCGGTTCGAGCATCGGAAGTTCAGTAGACGCTTCCTCAAGCTCAACGTTCGCCAATGCGGGTGGTGGCGCTTCCAGCACCCCAGGTCTGGTGATGTCTTCGTCCGCTTCGTCGGGAACAGATGCCAGCACCGGCTCGATGGCAGGCGTCGGCAAGGACACGGCTGCCAGACTGCCGAAATCAATCCCCTCCAACGCCAACGGTTCCTCAGCCACGTGCGCAACGGCCACCTCCGGCCCGGTCACACCGGCATCAAACTCCGCCGGGATCTCAAGCTCGAATTCAGGCACCGGCTCAAGCTCGGGCAATGACGCCACGGGCTGCGGCTCAGAGACCATCAAAGCTGGTTCAGGTACCGGTGTCGGTACAGTTTCGGATTCGACTGGAACCGGCACCGGCGATGCCGGCGGCGGCTCAGCTCCCGGCGTGGCGAGCGGAACCAGGCGGCCTTCCAGCCGCAGTCCATCCGCCGCCTGGCGAAACGGCACGGCACTCCAGGCGTCATCACCGTGCTGTGCAATGTCTTCCACCCAGCGGGCAAAACCCTGCATGGCTTCATCCGCAAGTTGCAGCAAATCGGCACTGGCCGGTTTCTGTTCCGCCAGCCAGCTGTTGAGCAATTGCTCCATGGCCCAAGCGGCTTCACCGAACTCGTCCAAGCCCACCATGCGCGAACTGCCCTTGAGGGTGTGGAAAGCACGGCGCACGGTGGTCTGCTGACCCAGGTCGGTCGGGTCGCCCCTCAAGGCAGCCAAGGCCTCCTGGCCGTTACGCACCACCTCGCGCGCTTCCTCCAGAAAGATATCGCGCAAATCCTCGTCATCATCTTCGTCGGCAGCCCCCTGCACTGGCGGTTCGACAGGAGACGCCAACGGCGCGGACACCAGTGCCGCCACTTCCTGCAGTCTCTCAGCCGCCTCGGGCACTTCGTCAGCAGACGGCACCACGACCGGTGCAGGTGGCGGAACCACCTCGGGCGATGGCGCCGGTGCGGCTTCCTTTTCGCGCCCCATCAGAGGTTTGAACTCACCCTGCTCTTCATCGTAGACGAACAGCTTCTTTGCCAGCGCCCGCTGGTAGCTCAACATGTCAATCAGAAAACCGAGCGCCCCAAGGCTGTTGCCCAACTTTTCGAACACACCCGTCCGCGCGGACGCCTCGTCGATCTCATCCACGAGCAGCCGCTCGACGCTGTCGCGCAGGCGCAGCGTGGCCAACGCCGCCTGGTCGAGACCGAGCACGGAGAACACACCGCGCATCTGCCCCAACTGGCTTGGCACCTCGGCCAGCGGGTGCTTGTCCTGCGGCTTGCGGAAAAACTGGTCCAGCGCGTTCTCCACCTCGGCCAGTGTGCTGCGCAACTCATCAACCACACCGCCCATGGTCTGCCGGTCGCTGACACGGCGGTACAGGTCCTCCATCCAGCCTTCCAGCGGTTCAGGCTGGCCACCGGCCATCACATGCTCAAGGCGCAGCGCCAGACGGCGGCTGCGGTCGGCCATGCTGGTATCGGCGGGGTCCATATCCTCGTAGGCCGCATCGAGGTACAGGATCGCCGTCGCCACCTCCATCGCCACTGGTGTAACGGGTGGCTCGCCGGAACGCACCGTGCTCTCCACCGCCCGCGTCAGGGCACGCGCCAGATCTCCGCTTTCCGGGTGCAGCTTCAGGATGGAATCGCACACCAGGTTGAACTGGTCGGCCACCACCTTGAGGCGATTGGTGTCCCCGCCGGAGAGCGTCGACCAAGTCTCGGTTGCCGTGGCAATGCGCTTGCGGGTCTGGACCAGCAGTGCCGGATCAAAGCGTCCGAACAAGACCGTTTCGTATTCGACAGCGCGTTCGGCCGTCAGGCCATAGGCCTGGCGAACTGCCGCCAAGACAGGCGCATCCGCCTCTGACACCGCAACGGACTGAGCACAGAAAAACAGCAGATCCTGCGCCAGCCGATCCGAAACATTGTGATCGCCACGCGCCAGATTGGCGTATTGCAACAAGACACGGGAAGCGGCCCGCTTGACATAAACATCGGCCGGGCACAGCTTCTGGGCCAGCGCCTCAAAGTAGGCCGCACAAATCTTCCAGAACACGCGGGGCTCGAGCACCTGCTCGCCAGCCGCCAGACCCAGGCAGATATCGCGCAGAATTTTGGCCGATGACACATTGCCGGTCTTGACCATGTTCAAGACAGCCGGGTCCATCTTGGCCCGAATGGCCGGCGCATACGGTAACGGCCCCGCCGCCCCCGGCAAGGTCACATCGATCCAGCGCCATTCGTGCGCCCACAGATCAGCCGGATGGATACGGTCCTCCCCGACCAACTGCAGCACATCGCGGTACTGCGGAAACAGCGCCACGGCCGAAATCGTCTTGCCACGCAGCACGCCTTCCAGGTATTCCATCAGAGCGAAGCTGGCGCGCTCCACCTTGGTGGCGGCCTCTTCGCTACAGAACTCGGGGCGCTGCACAAATTTCTGCGCCAGGGCCTCCATGGCACGCAGCACCTTGGCGGGTGCGCCCAAACCCACCATCTCCAGCGCACCGACCGCTTGGTGCAACTGCTGACGGGCAATCCGCAGCTGGCTGGCATCCAGCGACTCCAGCTCGGAACCACGCGCCAGCTCAGCATCGCGCACAAAGCGGCGAATAGCTTTGGTCGCGCCATCCAGCGACTTGCGAAGTTCGTCCAGCACCCAGGCCAATGGGCCGAGATCGTTGACCGCCACGTCGGGGTCGCTGCTGATGGCTGCGTGCGCTTGCATGGGTGGACTCGCTCCTGCGGATGACGTTTAGCGGACCACGGGGTCAGGCGATCTTGAAACGCGCCACCGATTGGCGCAGCTCTTCGGCCATGCGCGACAACTCGCGCACCTGGGTTGCCGTGGAGCGCGTACCTTCACCGGTCTGCTCCGTCACGGCAAAGATGTGCTGGATGTTGTCGGCCACCACATTGGCCAGACCGGCTTCCTTGGAGGCAGCGCCGGAAATCTCTTCAATCAGTTCGGCCAGCCGGCGCGACACGCGGTCGATCTCAGTCAGCGCCGTACCGGCGTTGTCGGACAGCTTGGCCCCTTCGACCACACCTTGGGTGGAACGCTCCATAGCGGCCACCGCGTCCTGGGTATCGGTCTGAATCGCTTTCACCAGCGCAGCAATCTGGCGCGTCGCATCGGCCGAACGCTCAGCCAGTCGCTGCACCTCCTCGGCCACCACCGAGAAGCCGCGCCCGGCTTCACCCGCCGACGCCGCCTGGATGGCGGCGTTCAGAGCCAGCACGTTGGTCTGTTCGGTAATGTCGGAAATCAGCTCGGTAATTTCACCAATCTCCTGTGACGACTCGCCCAGGCGCTTGATGCGCTTGGATGTTTCCTGGATCTGGTCACGGATCGAGTTCATACCGCCGATGGCATCCTGCACGGCCTGCAGACCGGACTCGGCCGCCTGCAGCGACTGGCGGGCCACCGCAGCCGACTCCTGCGCCTGCACCGACACCTCGTTGATTCGGGTCGCCATGTCCACCACGGAACGGCCGGTTTCGCGAATTTCGTGCAGTTGCTCGTTGGATGCGGCCAGCAGCTCGGTGGAGGTCTGGTCCACTTCCGCCGTCGTCTGCGCCACCTTGGTCGCCGTGTTCTGCACGTTGCCCACCAGCAAACGCAGTTCTTCCACCGTGTAGTTCACCGAGTCGGCAATGGCGCCCGTGATGTCCTCGGTCACCGTGGCCTCCTGGGTCAGATCGCCTTCGGCCACCGTCTGCAGCTCATTCATCAATCGCAAAATGGCGGCCTGGTTGGCGTCATTCACCCGCTTGGCTTCCTGCTCCTGGCGCTCGGCTTCCTGACGCTGCGCCTCGGCCACCACCTGGCGCTTGCGGCTGTCCTGCAGCTGCACATAGGCCAGTCCACCTGCGCACAGCAGCGAGAACAGGGCTGCGCCACCCAAGGACAACAGCGCCACCGGCCCCAGACCGGTATTGGCCGCCAGACGGGCCTGCAGCTCTTCCAGGTCACGGCGGATCGGCTCGCTGTCCGCGATGATGGTGACCTGCGCCTCACGCGCCGACACCAGGCCTTGCAGGTTGCCCAGAATGGCACCAGCCTGGGTGCGCGTCTGTTCATACAGCTTGATCAGGGCACCGAGCTGCTCGCGGGTCTGCGCGTCCTTGGTGGCACTCAGGCGCAGTTCGGGGCTGCCGTCCAGCAAGCCCTGTGCAATTTCCTTGAAGGAGTTCAAGTCCTTGCCCAGCAGGAACACCGCTTCCGGGCTCACGCCTTCGGCCGTCAGGAATTCGTTGGATGACTTGCCGATACGCTGGGTCAGCATCACCAGCTGGCCTGCGGCCGAAATTTCAGTCGCGGGAGCATTCTGCTGCAGCTTCAACGAGGACACGGTCTCGGCGATTTCCAGCAGGTCCGATGACTGGCGGTTGATCAGCCGCAATGCCGAGCCGACCTGCGTCAGGATTTTTTGCTGCGCCATGATGACGCCTGCACTCTTTTCCGCCTTGAACATCAAGGGCAGGATTTTCTCGAGCTGCGGCTGCAACTCGTTGTCCACCGCCTGCAGACGGAGCTCGTCGTCACCGTCCTTGAGACCCTTGAGGGTTTTCGCGAGAATGCTCGAACTTTCAGACACTTCCGGGAACGCCTGCGGCACCCCCACCAAGGCCTGCGACACCGACTTCGCCAGACGCTGCGACTGCATCAGCGCCTGACCGGTAGCACTCACCTGCTGCGCCACCTTGTCGGCACCGTTCAGGCCCACAAAGGCCACGGAGGCCAAGGCCACCAGCGAGACACCCAGCAGCAGCGCCAACAGACGCTGATGTTGCACCACGGTGCGCCGCCCCAGCACGGGCACCGAAATCAGCTCACTCAGGTCCGTCTCCGGCGCGGCATCCGCCGCCGCCCGCACCACCGTCTCGGCAGCCTGGACTGGCGTGTTGGGCATCATCGGTTCGGTATGGACAACCCCGGCGATGGTCTCATCAGGCGTCGCCAGACTCAGGTTCGAAGCCTGCTCAGAATCAGGCGCCTTCTTCCCGGCGAACAGGTTTTTTAGTTGATCGACAACAGACATGGTGAAACCCCAAGTTTTAACTCAAGCACTGATGCTCAAGAATTCAGGCAACTGCGACAACAGCTGGAGATTGATCTCCTGCCAGGACTCCCCGCTGGCATCCACATACCGATTACCAAAATAAGGCGGCGCCGACGCGGCAGGCGGCTCGGACCCCGTGAAGGTTTCCACATGGCGCAGACCGGCCAGCCCATCCACCAGCAAGGCGCTGTTGACCTCCAGCGCCGCATTGAAGGTGACAACACTGGCCTCGCCCGGCTGCGATTCCGGGCGTCTGGCGGCGCTGCCCGACCCGATGAAGGCAGCCAGATCGACCACCCCGTACAAGCCCCCGCGCAAATTCACCACCCCCAGAAACCAGGGTCGGACATACGGAACGACCTGGATATCGGCCAACGGAAAAATCTCACCCGACTGCGCCAGCGGAAACAGGTAGTTGCTCCCGCCCGCCCGAACAGCCAGCCAGGAGATGGACAGACCTTCCATCTTGGCCGTTTGCAAGCGGCTGGCGAGACGTGTCTGGAGCTCCCTGAGTGCTTCGCGATTGGCCATGGGTCAGTGTTCAGCCCAAGGACTTGATCTTGCCCAGCAGCTCAGCCGCATCGACCGGCTTGGTCACATAGTCGCGCGCGCCCTGGCGCAAGCCCCAGACCCGGTCAGTTTCCAGATTCTTGCTGGAGCAGATGATGATCGGAATGTCGGTGTACTCGGGTGTGCGGTTGATGGCACGTGTGAGCTGAAAACCATTCTGGCCCGGCATGACCACATCCATCAGGATCAGGTCCGGCTTTTCCTCGGTCAGCCGGCGGAACGCTTCGTCGGCATCCTGGGCGGTTTTCACCGTCATGCCGTTCTTCTGCAGCAGATCCGTCAGAAACATCAGCTCGGTCTTGGAATCGTCGACGATCAGAACTTTTTTTACCGGCATCAATTTACTCCTTGCGTGACTATGCCAAACTGCTGCACAGCCTGCAACAACTGGTCTTTGGTGAACGGCTTGGTCAGGTAATCCTGGGCGCCGACCATGCGGCCGCGCGCCTTGTCGAACACGCCGTCCTTGGACGACAGCATGACCACCGGAACGGCGGCGAACTTCGGATTGCGCTTGATGATGGCACAGGTCTGGTAGCCATCGAGACGCGGCATCAGGATGTCGCAGAAGATCAGATGCGGTTCGTAGTCGTTCACCTTGGCCAGGGCATCAAAGCCATCTTCTGCCAGCAGCACTTCGTGCCCGCCCTGCTTGAGGAAGATCTCGGCGCTGCGCCGGATGGTATTGCTGTCATCGACAACGAGGACCTTGAGGACAGGTTCTTGGGTGCTCACAGACAGTGCTCCTGATCAGGAATGGGCGGGGTCAAGCGCAAACATCTTGATACAGATGTTTCAGATCTGAACCATCTCAAAGTCTTCTTTGCGGGCACCGCACTCCGGACAAGTCCAGTTCATGGGCACATCGGCCCATTTTGTACCGGGTGCAATACCGTGCTCAGGATCGCCGGCTGCCTCGTCATAAATCCAGCCACAAATCAGGCACATCCACGTCTTGGTATCACTCACAGCTTACGGCGCCTTCGAATAGAATAGAAACATTGTATAGAGGCAGCACAACCGATTTAGGCCTGTGCGCCAGACATGCGATATTCTGCCTGATGACAAACGCAGGCTGGCCCATGCAAACCCCACCCCAAACCGAAACAGAACACGAGGAAACCCGCCCCGCGTGCGTGCTGGTTTTCAACGCCAACGACCCCTGCGGTGCCGGCGGCCTGTCCAGCGACGTGGCGGCCATCGCCTCGGTGGGTGCGCACGCGCTGCCGGTGGTCACCGGCACCTACGCCCGCGACACAGCCGAGATCTTCGAGCACTTCGCCTTCGACGAAGAGGTGGTGGCCGAGCAGGCCCGCACCCTGCTGGAAGACGTGACGGTGCAGGTCATCAAGGTCGGCTTCGCCGGCACACCGGAAAACTTGACGGCCATCGCTGAGGCGGCCTCGGACTACCCCGACATCCCGCTGGTTGCCTACATGCCCAACCTGTCGTGGTGGAGCGAAGTCCAGATCGACCTTTACCTGGATGCCTTCCAGGAACTGGTGCTGCCGCAAACGGCCGTGCTGGTGGGCAACCACAGCACCCTGTCGCGCTGGCTGCTGCCGGACTGGAACGCCGAGCGCGCGCCCAGCGCGCGCGACATCGCCCGTGCGGCGGCCGAATTCGGCGTGTCCTACACCCTGGTCACCGGCATCCCGGCGCCCGACCAGTTCATTGACAACGTGCTGGCCTCGCCGCAAGCTGTGCTGGGCAACGTCAAGTTCGAACGTTTCGAAGCCGTGTTCTCCGGCGCCGGCGATACCCTGTCAGCCGCTCTGGCAGCCCTGATTGCCAGCGGCTGCGACCTGGGCGAAGCCTTCACCGAAGCCCTGGGCTACCTCGACCAGTGTCTGGACAACGGCTTCCGCCCCGGCATGGGGCACGTGATCCCCGACCGGCTGTTCTGGGCCCTGCCCGCAGATGACACCGATGAGCCCGACGATGAGTCATCGGGCCCAGCCTCCAGTTTTGACTTTCCTCCCCATGACACACAGCACTGACCTCAACGAGACCCTGTTCGAACGCGCCAAACGCGTCATCCCCGGCGGCGTGAACTCGCCCGTGCGCGCCTTCCGCGCCGTCGGCGGCACGCCGCGCTTCGTCCAGCGCGCGCAAGGCGCCTACTTCTGGGATGCCAACAACCAGCGTTACATCGACTACATCGGCTCCTGGGGCCCGCTGATCCTGGGCCACGGCCACCCGGCGGTGGTCGAAGCGGTGCAGAAGGCCGTGCTGGAGGGTTTCTCCTTCGGCGCCCCGACGGAGCGCGAGATCGAGCTGGCCGAGGAAATCCTGAAAGAAGTGCCTTCGATGGAGATGGTGCGTCTGGTCAGCTCGGGCACCGAAGCCGGCATGAGCGCCATCCGCCTGGCACGCGGCGCCACCGGGCGCAGCAAGATCATCAAGTTCGAAGGCTGCTACCACGGCCACGCCGATGCGCTGCTGGTGAAAGCCGGCTCGGGCCTGGCCACCTTTGGCAACCCCACCAGCGCCGGCGTGCCGGCCGAGGTGGTGCAGCACACGCTGGTGCTGGAGTACAACAACGTGCAGCAGCTGGAAGAAGCCTTCGCCCTGCACGGCAAGGATGTGGCCTGCCTGATGATCGAGCCGATTGCCGGCAACATGAACTTCGTGCGCGCCGCGGTGCCCTTCATGCAGCGCTGCCGCGAGCTGTGCAGCCAGCACGGCGCGCTGCTGGTGTTCGACGAGGTCATGACCGGTTTTCGCGTCGCCCTGGGCAGCGCGCAAAGCGTGTACGCCAAGGCCATCCCGGGCTTCAAGCCGGACATCACGGTGCTGGGCAAGGTGATCGGCGGCGGCATGCCGCTGGCGGCCTTCGGCGGCCCGCGCGCCCTCATGGAGCAGATGGCGCCGCTGGGCCCGGTCTACCAGGCCGGCACGCTGTCGGGCAACCCGGTGGCCACCGCCTGCGGCTTGGCCACGCTGCGCGAGATCCGCAAACCCGGCTTCTTCGACGCGCTGGCCGGCAAGACTCGTTCGCTGGTGGACGGCCTCCAGGCCGCCGCTGCCACCGAAGGTGTGCCGTTTGCCGCCGACTGCGAAGGCGGCATGTTCGGCTTCTTCCTGCTGCCGGCACTGCCGCAGAACTACGGCCAGGTCATGAAGACCGAAGGCGCCAAGTTCAATACCCTGTTCCACGGCCTGCTGGAGCGCGGCGTCTACATCGCCCCGGCGCTGTACGAGGCCGGTTTCGTCAGCGCCGCGCACAGCGCAGACGACATTGCACAGACGGTGGCAGCGGCGCGCGAAGCGTTCAAGTTGCTACAAAAATAATAGCTGCCAGCGCAATCACAAAAAGACCCGAAGGCCAATTTCCTTCGAAACAGCAAGCCTCGCCCAGTGGCTTGCCCCGCTCCCGGCCGATGGCGGCACAATCCTGGCATTGACCGTGCCCAGGAGTGCTGCTGCCATGTCCACCACCGAACCGTTGATTCTCTCCAGCTGCGATGCGCGGGGCGTTGTCACCCTGACGTTGAACCGGCCGCAGGCCTTCAACGCCCTGTCCGAGGCCATGCTGACTGCGTTGCAGCAAGCCATCGAAGCCATCGCCCGCGACGACAGCGCACGCGTGCTGGTGATCGCCGCCGCCGGCAAAGCCTTTTGCGCCGGCCATGACCTGAAGGAAATGCGCGCCGCGCCTTCGCTCGCCTATTACCAGGACCTGTTCGCGCAGTGCAGCAAGGTGATGCTGGCCCTGCAGCGCCTGCGTGTACCGGTGATTGCCCGCGTGCACGGCATTGCCACTGCGGCCGGCTGCCAGTTGGTCGCCATGTGCGACCTGGCGGTGGCCGCCAGCGATGCGCGCTTTGCGGTGAGCGGCGTCAACCTGGGCCTGTTCTGCGCCACACCCAGCGTGGCGCTGTCGCGCAACCTGGGCCGCAAGGCCGCGTTCGAGATGCTGGTCACCGGCGAGTTCATCAGCGCCGAGCAGGCGCGCGAGCAAGGGCTGGTGAACCGGGTGGCCGCGCCGGAGCAGCTCGATGCCGAAGTGGAGCGGCTGGCGGCCAGCATCGTCAGCAAGCCGCGCGTGGCGCTGGCCATGGGCAAGGAGCTGTTCTACCGCCAGCTGGAGTGCGGTATTGAAGCCGCCTACCAGGCGGCCAGCCAGACCATGGCCTGCAACATGATGGACGACTGCGCGCTCGACGGCGTGCAGGCTTTCATCGACAAGCGCCCCGCCAGCGGCCCACGGTGACGACCCAGGGCGTTGCGGCCGAGCGGCCGTCGCCCAAATTGCTACGAAATCAATAGCTACCCCCGTAATGATGACGGGGGCAACAGACCAATTAGGCTTATGAATTTCAGTGGCGGAAGTGGCGCACGCCGCTGAACACCATGGCCACACCGCGCTCATTGGCAGCGTCGATCACTTCCTGGTCGCGCATCGAACCACCGGGCTGGATGACGCAGGTCGCACCGGCGTCCACCACCACATCCAGGCCATCGCGGAACGGGAAGAAGGCGTCGCTGGCCACCGCCGTGCCCTGCAGCGTCAGGTTGGCGTGCTGGGCCTTGATGCTGGCGATGCGTGCCGAATCGAGGCGGCTCATCTGGCCGGCCCCGACACCCATGGTCATGCCGTCCTTGCAGAAGACGATGGCATTGCTCTTGACGAACTTGGCCACCTTCCAGGCGAACAGCAGGTCATCGAGTTGCTGCGGCGTCGGCGCCAGCTTGGTGACGACCTTGAGTTCGCTGCGCTGCAGTTCGTAGTTGTCGGCGGTCTGGATCAGCAGGCCGGAGCCGACACGCTTGACGTCGTGCGAGTTCAGGCCGCGCTCCCAGGCGGTCTTGCCGTCGCGCTGGATGCCGTCGAGCGAGATCTCCAGCACACGCACATTGGCCTTGGCCTTGAAGATGGCCAGCGCTTCGGGGGTGTAGGACGGCGCCATCAGCACCTCAACGAACTGCTTGCTCACGGCTTCGGCCGCCGCACCGTCCACCGGGCGGTTGAAGGCGATGATGCCGCCGAACGCCGAGGTCGGGTCGGTCTGGAAGGCCTTGCTGTAGGCCTCCAGCGCGTCCTTGCCCACCGCCACGCCGCAGGGGTTGGCGTGCTTGACGATCACGCAAGCCGGCACGTCGAAGCTCTTGACGCATTCCCAGGCGGCGTCGCCGTCGGCAATGTTGTTGTAGGAGAGTTCCTTGCCCTGCAACTGCTTGGCCGTCACCAGCGAGCCGGGGGCCGGGTACAGGTCGCGGTAGAAGGCGGCTTGCTGGTGCGGGTTCTCGCCGTAGCGCAGGTCCTGCAGCTTGACCAGATTGCTGTTGGCCTGGGCCGAGAACGGCAGGCTCACCGGCGCGCCGGCCTGGGCGGTCGCCTCGAAGTCGATGGCGGACAGGTAGTTGCTGATGGCGGCGTCGTAGTTGGCAATGCGGTTGAACGCCGCCACCGACAGCGCAAAGCGCAGCTTGTCCGACAGCTTGCCGGTAGCCTTCAGTTCGGCCAGCACGGCCGGGTACTGCGAGGCGTCGGTCAGCACGCCAACGTCCTGCCAGTTCTTGGCGGCGCTGCGCACCATGGCCGGGCCGCCGATGTCGATATTCTCGATCGCGTCTTCCAGCGTGCAACCGGGCTTGGCCACCGTGGCTTCAAACGGGTAGAGGTTGACCACCAGCAGGTCGATGGTGTCGATGCCGTGCGTCTTCAGCGCGGCCATGTGCTCGGGCACGTCACGGCGTGCCAGCAGGCCGCCGTGCACCTTGGGGTGCAGGGTCTTGACGCGGCCGTCCAGCATTTCGGGGAAAGCCGTGACTTCGGCCACCTCAGTCACGGGCAGGCCTTGTTCGGCCAGCAGCTTGGCGGTGCCGCCGGTGGAGATGAGCTTGATGCCCAGCGCGTGCAGCGCCTTGGCAAAGTCGACGATGCCGGTCTTGTCGGAAACGGAAATGAGTGCGTTCATGGTTGCTTGTTTACTTGATTAATTTATGTTCGACGAGTTTCTTGCGCAGGGTGTTGCGGTTCAGGCCCAGCCATTGCGCGGCGCGCGACTGGTTGTGCTCGGCCTGCTGCATCACGACTTCCAGCATCGGTTTTTCGACGATGCGGACCATCATGTCGTACATGCCGTCCGGCTCGGTACCGCGCAAGTCCTTGAAATAGCCTTCCAGGCTGGTGCGCACGCATTCTTCGATATGTTTTTTGCTCATTCAATCACCTCCACGCTGCGCGCTCCGGTGGTCGCCCTGAGGGCGGTCCGTCGGCTCATGCGGTCAACTCCATGTGGTCTTCATCCTGGTCCTTCAAGGCATCCGCCACGGCCGCCGGCATGCGGTCCATGTGGACGCCCAGTTCATCAAAATAGTCCGCCACCGCCCGCACCTGCGCGGCACAGTCTTCCAGCGCATTCATGCGGGTACGGAAGGCCTCGCCGCCGGGCAGCGTCTTGACATACCAGCCGATGTGCTTGCGCGCACTGCGCACACCGGTGTACTCGCCATACAGCGCGTAGTGGTCCTGCAGGTGCTCCAGCAGCAGGCGCTTGACCTCGGCCACCAGTGGCGGTGCAAGATGCGTGCCGGTGGCCAGGAAGTGGCCAATCTCGCGGAAGATCCACGGCCGGCCCTGGGCCGCGCGGCCGATCATCACGGCATCGGCCCGGGTGTAGGCCAGCACGTCACGGGCCTTCTCGGGCGAGTTGATGTCGCCATTGGCCACCACCGGCACCCGCAGCGCGGCCTTCACGGCCGCAATGGTGTCGTACTCGGCGGCGCCACCGTAGCCCTGCTCGCGCGTGCGCCCATGCACCGTGACCATCTGCACGCCGGCGCTCTCTGCGGCGCGCGCCAGCACCACCGCATTCTTGTGCGACTGGCACCAGCCGGTGCGCATCTTGAGCGTGACCGGCACATTGTGGGGTGCGCAGGCGGCCACCACGGCCTCCACGATCTGCAGCGCCAACGTCTCGTCCTGCATCAGGGCCGAACCGGCCCATTTGTTGCAGACCTTCTTGGCCGGGCAGCCCATGTTGATGTCGATGATCTGCGCACCACGGTCGATGTTGTAGGCGGCCGCCTCAGCCATCATGGGGGCGTCGGTGCCGGCAATCTGCACGGCAATCGGGCCGGCCTCGCCCTCATGGTTGGCGCGGCGCGAGGTCTTGAGGCTGTTCCACAAGTCCTTGCGCGACGTCACCATCTCGCTCACCGCATAACCGGCCCCCAGCGCCTTGCACAGCTGGCGGAACGGCCGGTCCGTCACCCCGGCCATCGGGGCCGCGAACAGGGCATTCGGCAATTCGAAGGGACCGATGTTCATGCTGAGGGAGGGGGTGCGTGGACTGGAATAAAAAAACGCTGCCAAAAAATGAGGCAGCAGTCGGGTCGCGTATTCTAGCTGCTCAAAATTTCAGCAATTGAAATACGCGCCCATGGCGTGCGATGTCCTGCCTATACTCGGGCTGCCCATGGACGCCTGGATCACTCACCTGCTCGCACTGCTGGCCCTGCCGCAATATGGCCTGAGCACCTTGTTCGTGGTCGCTTTTGTCTCCGCCACGCTGCTGCCCATGGCCTCGGAGCCGGCGCTGTTCGGCCTGCTCAAGCTCAACCCCGAGCTGTTCTGGACGGCCATCCTGGTGGCCACGGCCGGCAATGCCCTGGGCGGCGCCCTGAACTGGGTCGTCGGCCTGGGGTCACACCGCATCCTGGACAAGTACCGCCATTCCGCCACCCATCTGCGCGCGCTCGACTGGTTGGAACGCATCGGCCCCCGGGCCTGCCTGCTGAGCTGGCTGCCGCTCATCGGCGACCCGCTGTGCGCCGTGGCCGGCTGGCTCAAGCTGCCGTTCTGGCCCTGCCTGCTCTACATGGTCATCGGCAAGCTCGCACGCTACCTCGTGATGACAGTGGCCCTGCTGTGGGTCTTCCCGTCCTGAACCTCAGTTCAAGGTTCCCGCCGCACGCGCAGCCGCCTCGTACACCGCGGGCAAACGATAACCGCGCCGCGCCAGCCGTTCGGTTTGCATCGCAACGACAAACGCCTGCCCCAGCACCACCGGCAATTCAGACGGAGAACGCCCCTGCAACAGCGCCGCCGTCAGCCGACCTGCCGTCTGCCCCTGCTCATGGGCTGAGGAGGCGATGGCCAGACTGCCGCCATCCGGCACAAAACCGTTCTTGCTTGCCAGCGGCAAGGCCTTGCTGTGGGCCTCGGTCCAGGCCATCACCTCGGCCGGGGGCACCGACTTGCTGCCGCCGGCCACCCGATGCAGGCCCTGGTAGCCGGTGATGAACAGGACATCGGCCTTCTGGCCCAACGCGGCCACCCGGTCCTGCCAGGCGGGGTAGTTGTCCACCTGCTCACATGGCAACAGCGTGTGGGGGGCCCAGTCGTGCGCCGCCAGCTGTGGCACCTCCAGCAAGGCCTGCGCGCGTGCATCGCCCAGGCAGGCCATGGTCAGCGGCTTGCCGTGGCCGAGCTGCGTCAGCGCCTCGCGCAAGGCCTCCACCGGAATGCGCTCCAGGACCCCGGTGGTGTTGCTGGCCGTGTCGAAGCCATACGCAACCGGCTCGGCATTGATGCCGGCAAACACGATGCGAAGGCCCGGTCGGTTCAGCAAGGCCGGCGTCACCAGCTTGGCGGCGATGTCATCGAACACCACCAGGACATCGGGCTCGAAGGCTTCCACGGCGCGTTGTGCCGAGGCGGCGGCCGTTTCCATGTGCTGCTCGCTGGGTGCACCCCCCAGGCGCATGTAATGCCAGCGCGTCAGCACGGAGCGGGGGTAGGCTTTGAGCTCCTTGCGGTAGCTGCGGTCCAGCGCCTGCGTCCAGCCGAAATCCTCGTCGTAGGTGTGGATGACCAGCACCCGCGGACTGGCGACATTGAAGTAAAGCACCAGGCACAAGGACAGCAGCAGAAAGACACCAACGAGCAGGGCAGCAAGGCTTTTTTTCATACCAGATCCAGCGCATCCCAATAGGGAATGGAGAGTCCGACCGCCAGTACACGCAAGGCACATGACGCCAGGTTGAAGCGGAGGAACAGCGGCTCGTTGAACATGCGGCCTTTGCCGTCCACCACCCGCAGCTGTGTGTAGGTGCTGCTCTGGTAAGGGAAAAACCAGAGATCGGAAAACATCGCCGCCAGAAAACCGATGAGCCAGGGGTTGATGCCGGTTGCCGCGGCCAGCGGCATGAGCAGAATGGCCGACACCACCATGCCGGCCGTGATGGGCAAGGCCAGGCGGACCACCAGCACCACCCCCAGCTCAAGCAGGACCAGCCGGATGATGTCGTGCTGCAGCAGGTCGGCCATGCCGTCGATCCACGGCTTGATCTGGTCCACCAGATGCAGATGCTCCATCACACCCGTCAGGCCCTGCAACGACAACAGGAAGAACACCATCGGCCAGTCCACGTAGTTCTGGAAATTCTTCTTGCTGACCAGGCCATACAGCAACAAAGCCACCAGGATGAAGCCCCCCACCCAGGGCAAGGGAATGTGGTGCCAGGACACCCCGGCAGCCCCCAGCACCAGCAGGGCCAGCGCCATCAGGGTAAAGCGCTCCTCCGCACCCAAAGGCCCCAGCAGGGCCAGTTGCTGCCGCACCTGATCCTTGGAAGCCGGCAAGGCCTGGCCCGGGCCGAAGAACAGGCGGTCCAGCACGAAATGCCCGCCCGTGACCACCATCGCACAGACCAAGGCGGCCACAAACCAGAACAACCCCTGGAACTCGTCCTGCAGCTGCGTCGGCAACATGGCAAACACGATCAGGTTGGAACTCTTGCTGGTCAGGAACATGGGCGACATGTTCATCGCACCCGCATAGGTGGCGGCCGCCAGCCGGGTGTGCGCCTGACTGCCCGGCTGGACCCCGCCGGCGCTGCAGAAATCACGGTACAGCGGCAGCACCAGCGCCATGCGCGAATTGCTGGACGGCATGATGGGCGACAAGGCGTAACCGGAAGCCACCAGGGCAAAACCATGCCAGAACGGCGTGTCCGGCAACAGCACGCGCATCCACAGGATCAGGCGGTACGACAGCCCGGAAGCCACCAGCACCCCGCCCAGCACGTACACCGCAACGAACAGGATCAGCCCACTGGAGGCAAAGCCGGACAACACCACATGGGCCGGCGCCAGGTCCACCAGCAGCATGGCCGCCATGGCGAACAGGGGCGGCACGAATTCGTCCACCAATGAAAACATCCACATCGCAACCGTGGCCGACAGGATGGCCAGGAACAGCATGTTCGGCAAGGCCCACCCCTGGTGGATGCCCAACACCAGCAGAAGCAGGGGCAGGAACAAGGCACAGCCCCAGCCCCAGACTTCGCGCCGCGATGTGCGCGCCGGCTGGCCAGCAACCACGGTGGTCGGCTCCGGCACGGGAGTGCCGCTGAGGCCGGACAGAAGCGCCCGCTGCGCCGCCGGGGCCAGCGCCGGCATCTCGGCCAGTACATCCAGCAAGGCGCGCTTCGACAGCACGATCAGCACCGTATCAGCAGTCACGCTGGCGTCACGCACATACGTCGGCGCCCCAGCCAACACTTCCTCGCCCACCAGGGTGACCGAAGACCCCATCGCCCCAGACGGCGCTTGCACCACCAGCTCGCCTTGCAACACCAGCAGCAACTCGGCGGCCGGAGCACCCACCTGCACAACACGCTGACCGGCGGCTACATGCCGGAGCTCGACCGCCCCCAACAGCCGTGCCAAGGCCCGGCCAGACAGGCCGGCAAAAAGAGGCTCGGCCTGAATTCGGGCGGTAACCGTGGCAACAGGGGGCTCTGGCAACTCGGATGGCGGCTTCATGGTCGGAACAAAAGACAGATGGAAAAATTCTAAGGGCGGCGCGACCGGCGCCAGAAACGACAACGGCCAGCATGGCTGGCCGTTGCGGCAACTACATCCAGGGCGGAAGGCACTGGAACAGGTGATTCATCAGACGTTGGAACGCAAAACCAGCCTACTTAGCAAAACCACACTCTGAACCGTCATGCATGTTATCAGGTGCACGGGGAACATACCCGACTTCATACCCCAGAAAATCGCCTAACTTATTGTCATTTAACAACTTTTCAAAATCAGTGAGCGCGAGCGCCCTGATTTTGAGGGAGCATTAAAAGAAAACGCGCGCGCGTTCTAGATATACGTTGGGCTCGATTTCGGGCCGTGAGTCAACATACCCCCTCAACCGTGAACGCCCCCTATGCCACAAAATCTTGTGATGGAAGCAGCGCACGACCATCCACGGCGCAACGACAATGGCCACCGCGTCCATATCCTGCGGCCCAGCGCTCCAACGCCGCTGGAAGCGTGGACTGACCCGTCAGCATCGGCTTGCGTCGTGCCTGGTGGGCCTATGCCTGGCGCGCTGAACGGCGTCGCCTTTTCATCTTGGCATGGCCTACAGACGGCTGCAGAGTGGGAAGCGTTGGCCGTCATGAACCAGATCGAGGATGCACCGCTGGACACCATGGATGGCTATAAAAGTGCGGCTGGCGTGGTGGTGCGGGAACCAGATGGACGCATCTGGATCGTGGCGCCAAGCAATGCTTTTGGCGGTTACCAAGCGACATTCCCCAAAGGGACGGTGGACGGCAAATCGTTACAGGCTACCGCTTTGGCGGAGGCCTTCGAGGAATCTGGCCTTCGGGTGCGTCTGGTGCGTCATCTGGTGGACCTCAAGCGCAGCCAGAGCTACACGCGCTACTACTTGGCCAAACGCATCGGCGGCAACCCGTCCGACATGGGCTGGGAAAGCCAGGCGGTGATGCTGGTGCCGCCGGTCGAGTTGGCCAAATGGCTCAATAGTCCATATGACTTGACCATCGCCGACAAACTGGAAGCCGTGGAGGAACCGGGGTGGAACCGGAGAACTTAGATGGTTCCACCCCGGTTCCAGGGCAGGTTTGTTGTGTCCAGCCGAGGCCGCCATCTGGGGCGGGACAAGGTGCAAGAAGTGCAGTTGTTGGCGCCTGTCGGATGGCCCAGATTACCTTGGGGACGTACCCTGCCAGCACTTTCAACTGGAACGAGACCTCGTCCGATATCAATTTCAGAAAGATCTTGACCAGCTCTTCGCCCCGCGGCTCAGCCTCAAAAATGTGGCAGGAACCAAGGTGGAACCAGAGTGCCCTGCTGGTTCCCGCTCCTGTTCCACCAATTGATGCGTACAAGATGCCTACCGCTGCAAAACGAGCTCCCGAGGTAAACACTCCAATTCCTCTGAGGTCAAAGGGCATGCCGTCGAATTCTGATAGCGACCTGTTGCGGTATTACCGCCGACTGCGGGAGCGGTCACTAGCTGTTCTGTACTGAAGTGTTGATGCAGGCCCCATCCCTGCCCCTTGGCGCACGGAAACACGCCACCGAAGTCCGCGTTTGCGATTGGTCTAAATTACTCGAACGCACCGAGCCCCCCCCCCTCTGGCGTAGATCATCCCAAAGTGATCGAACGCATTCGGACCTGGTCGCGGTAACCAACGCACAAACTGCCCTTGCCAATGAGTGCGCTCGAGATGACATTGACACCCTGACGCCAAGTAACAAGTAAGACCAGGTTATCGACGTCCTGGGAGGCTTCAGCCAATTTGGCTTTCGGTACCGATATGGTTAAACCTGGATGCGGCCAACAACATCGTGCAAGAGGCCTTCAAGGCAGCGACAGCTAGCAGCGTTGTCCAGCTGGTACCGGACCAGCGAGTAAAAACATATAGATACCCACAGCCAGCCAACTTAAAGCTGGCTACAGGATCCCTATCAAAATTGGATCGGCACACCCTGTCAAGATTCAATCGGCGCCAACGCCGCGACATACATACTTCGCAAACCGAATTTGCGTGGATTAGCGGGCATCGAATGGCCCTTTCGGGCTCAGTCCGCCAGTCGGAACGGCACTATCAGGATGCCGCCTGCATCTTCTCCTGCGTCACAGCACTGCGAAGGCGCTTCATCAATGCCCAAGCGACGGCGATATCTTGATGGACGGTGCCGTCGAGGACGCGCTCATAGGAGTTCAATTGGCGATCGAATAGTTGTCTACCACGGGCGGTGTCGGCCGATTTTTCGAGCACCCCCCGATCCGGCAGGATTAACCGCTCAAACCTATCGCCTGGCAAGGCATTGGCCATGGCCAGTCCAGCTGGATCAAAGTCGAAAAAACCCCAGATCGGCTCAGCTCTGGAGCGTATGAGCTCCGCAGCATCTTTGTTCGGCACATCCTTATCGCCCCGATAGATAGCCAGCACAGCCAAGCCTCGCCGGTCTATCCAGGCGTAGTCCTGCAAGCCGCGAAACGTCTCCAGGTTTTCAACAACCATGATGCGTTCGCAGGTCACGCGCATGGCCTGCTCCACCGTAAGGACCATGTACGCACCCTGCGGAGTGTGCAAACCATGTCCATCGAAGCGACAATTTCCAAGACCCTTGACTGCCACCGAATTAGCGTGCGGTGCCACGCTGAAGTCCTTCTCGGACATGCCGCCGTACTCGGCTGCCCGGGCCCGGGGCGCGGCCGCTCCAAGGGCTCTGACTGGCAGCTGATTAGCCACAAGGAGGCGCTCCGCAGCAGCAAAGTGAGCATCCGAGTACTCCACCCTACTGCCAGCGACCCGACCCAGACTGAAGTGCTCGGAAAAGTAGCTCGCAGCCGCGCTGCTCTGCCGGCTTTGGGGGCGTTCATCAACCAGGCGCTGGAGGAAAGCGATCTGGATAGCTGTGAACGCCATCACACGACCTCTAGCTGCACCGGTGCGGACCGCACGGCAACGTCATAGAACTGCTCGTTGATGGGGAAGGGATCAAGGACAGCATCCGCCACGAACTCCACTCGAAAACCGCTTCCCTTGAGCTGCAGACTGGCAAACATCAGCCAGGCTTCATCGCTCATTTCCCCTAGCTCCGCTCGCTGGCGCTTGAATGCCAGAAGCGAAACAGGCTGCGACGCATAAGCAGCCTCCGTCGCCAGATCCCTCAGTGCCAATCGCTCTGGACTGAGCGTCTCCTGCAACTGCTCATCTTCTTCGAGCAGCAGCTGCGGGCCATGCTCGGGCTCGGCAGGTTCAGGCGAAACAGAAGCCGCCGCCGGCATCCGGGCTACAGCGGAAAGCATCGCCTCACGGACGATGGGTTCCGTATCCGCGACATCCGGCTGCGGACGTAGTTCATGGTACTCCGGTCTGAATAGTGTCTTGTCGGCGCTTTCGTCGACAGGCAGTTCCCAGCCGTCCGTTGTCTTGTTCTGCGACAGGTAAAGGGCAAAACGAGCCAGCCGCTTCAGGCGTAACTCCATCAACTTCGCCTCGAACAAGCGCTTGCTGATAATGGTCTGCGCATCCTTGATTTGAGAGGTCCACTGAAGTCGCTTGGCCACCAGTCGGCGAGTCACGAGTTGCCGGATGTGAGGCATGCCTGCGGCGATGGCTTCGTCACCAATACGCTCCGCAAAGACCTCCACGGCATCCATATCCTGCAAGAAGACCTTCACTTGCTGGGCGTAGTACTTGTTCTGGCGTAGCTTGGAACCTAGATCGTCCACGTTGCCATACTGTGTCGAGATCAGCGAGTGCAACAGCCTCAAGTTCTGCTCGATGGAATACGCCATCTCTACGATGGACTCGTCCAAAGCGAACTGCAGACGCAGGACATCCTTGCCTGCTCCCTGCTGCTTCAGACGCCGTAGCTCTTTCCATTGCTCCTGCGCTTGCTGCATGGTCCCCGTAACTCGGCGCAGCGCCTGGAAAGCTTGATAGCTCGCCATGTGATCGGAAATGAATTCCCGCAGACGAGGGTTTAGCCTATAACTGTCCTCCTCGTAGGGTTTGAGGACACTCAGGTTGAACAATGCATCTATGGCTGCATTGCGCACCTTGTCGCCGCTGTACACCGAGCCTTCGAAGGCCTCCGCGACCAAATCGGCGTGTTTGGCCAGCGCCGCCAGCAAGCGCTGTACTTGCTCGCCACGTTCGGTCACGGGGAAATCCCTTCGTCTGATCCGGACTGCGCTTGATCGACCAGATCGTCCTCCAGTTCGGACCGATCATCCACTTCTGTGTCCGGGATCACCTTGTTTTCATCCAGGAACTGCAGAACGGCGTAAAGCTGCTCGATTTTCCCGGTCACCTGGTAGGTGCCGCTATCCTTGTTGGCCAGAACCATGTAGCCGTCCTTGGTCAGATGGTCCAGGAGTTTGCGCAGGTTCTCGTGGTTGGTGTTGCGCATAGCCGCATTGGTGATGTACCCAAGAAGACCCTTGAGATGCGCCTCCAGCGTGCTGGACTGCGAAACGGCCGCCTCCAGCTCGTAGAGTGCGATGTACTCCCCCGGACTCAGTTGCACCCTGCTCACGTCCGTCTGGCGGATGAAATCCAGCAGGAGAACCGCAGGACCATACTCGTCACGGAACTTCAGCAACTCGCTCTTGACCTGCGTGATTTCCTTGGCCCCGATGTGGTCAAAGGAAAGAAAGAAAGCGCCTTCGTCACCAATGCGCGCCAGCCGCATGCCCAACGCTTGCAACCACGCGTCAACTTCCTCGCGTTCGGTGACATCCTCGAGCAACTCGAACTCAGGTCGGTAGCGCACCGGGCAGATGTATTCGCCCGCCAGAAGCAGCTTAAGGGTTCTGGCGTTCATGATGTGACCTCCGTCTCGGGCACGCGATTGGAAGCCGTCCCGCTCGGTCGGTACTCTCGGATGCGGCCGCGGTCCTCAAACAGGTACCTCTGAGCGAACATCGCTTGCTGCGCCGGCCCCAGTTCCGGGGAGGCCGTCACCACGTCAATACGGTTCTCCTGCAGCATCAACATGAGTGCTAGGAAGTTCTTAGGATCGAATTTACCCACTTCGTCAGTGACCCACGGCACATGAACGGGATCGGAACCACGGATGGTGTTCAGCAGCGCCGTCATGAGGGTAATGAGTACGAGTGAGGTCAGGCCCTCGGACGAAATGTTCTCCAGCTCACTGGCCCGCTTGAACTCCTTGTGCTGACCGTTGTCGGTGACACTGCCCTTGAGCGAAATGTGCGAGGAGAGGTTCACCTCCAGACCGCCGTCGCTACTCAGGACGGTCATGAACTCACCCAGGGCGCGCGCAGTCTCATCTGGCGGTAGCTCACGTGTGTAGTCCTTGCCAAATTCGTTGGCATGCCTACGCACGACTTCGTCCATCCGTGCCAGCTTCTTGTAGAACCCCAGGTTCTCGAAGTTGGTGATGATGTCCAACCGCATGTCCTTGATACGCTCGAATCGGCGTACCCCCGAAAGACCGCTCTGAAGCCTATCGTTGAAGGCAGCCACCTCCTTCTCGAAGGACTGAATGGACTTTTGGAATGCTCCAATATTGGACAGCAAGGTCTTGAGCGTGAGGTTCACGTCATTCGCAACTTGCGGACCGATATGTTTGTAGCAGGCACACAGTTCTTCCGCGCGGCGAATGTCGCTGCTCTCGGAAACAGCTTCGAGACTTGTTTCAACCAGTTCGCGCACCTGGCTCTCTCGTGCGGTCAGGTGCTGACGCAACTGGGCAGAACGTTTGCCTATGGACTCGGTCAATGCCGTGAGTGCTTTGCGCTCGCCATGCACCAGCCCTCTCAGCTCCCGGGCCGTGGTCTTCAAATCGATCACCGAGCCGCCGCTTGCCTGGTAATCGCCAAACTCATCTTCCAGCTCTGCCAGCACGGCGAGTTCGTCCTCGATATCGTCCAGACGCTTCTTCTGCGCGGAAAGAGCAAGCTCGTACTCGCGTGCCGCTTTGGCTGCCTGTGCGTCAAACTCGGAGAGCTTCGATGCCTGTAGCCGCGAAGCCTCCTGGGCCTGTCCAGCGATTGTCCGCAAGGTTTCGACCCCGGCCGTGCCAACATCTTCCAGCCACTTTGACCATCGTTGGACCAGAGGCCTTTTTGATTCGCACTCCTCTATATTCTTTGCGACATCCCCCAGTTGCTTTTTGAGCTCGCCCAAGCGCTGGACATTCACACCCTTGTTTGATAGCTGGTCCAGCAGCTGAGCATCCAGATCCTGGACGGTCTGATCCAACTCGGCTGCTAAGCGGTCAATGCTCGCGTCCACTGAAGCGATAGCGTCATCCTGAGCCTTACGAGCCTCAGTACGTTGATTACCGTGGGAGGTCTTGATCCCGGCCTGCTCCTGCGAAAGCTGACTCTCCAGATTGCTCTGCTGCGTCTTAATGGCATCGACTTCACCTTTGAGGCGCGTCCATTCAGAAGTGGCTTTAGCCACCGCATCACGCTTTTCGGTCTCGACCTTATGTTTTGCGGTCGCCAATGCCGTCCTAAGCGTATCGGTTTGCTGGTCTAGAACCGTGAGGCGAGCCCGCACAGACGCCGTCTGGGCTTCCGCACCTTGCAGGCTCTCAGACTTCCCGGCGAGACCGCTATGAAGCAACTGAAGATGGGCTTCAGCGGCGACTTGCCTACTCTCAGCCGCCTCGATGGCCTGGCGAGCCTGTTCGTCGTTGCTCCAATCCGGTGCTGCGATGACACCGGTATTGAGCTGCCATCCGTACACCGTATCGGAAGCGTCCCCACTTACGACAGGCGCCAGATCTTCCCTGTCCAACAGTTCAGGGTTGATGACCTTGGCCAGGTCACGCTTCCATGAGCCGTCTGCATGGTTGCGCAACGCAGCCAACAAGGTTCCCGGATTGGGGTTCAAGCGCAGACGGGCTTTGTCTACGTCTGCCGATGCGTCTTCGACGAGGGTCCTGGCAACTCGGATGGCCTGCTCATGCTCCAAGAATGCCCGTCGCACATCTCCTTCGACTGTGCTCGCCTCTGACAAATCCTCTGATATCCTGGCGCGCTGTTCGAGATGCAGGGTCAGGCGCTCGGCCGCCTGCTCGGCCTCTTGTGTGGCTTCGGCGCTTGCAACCGGGGTGTTTTTTCTCAGATCCCAGGTGGCGCGCTGCTCAATGAGAGGTTCTAGCGCCGCATCCAGTTCGGAGCGACGTTCTTGATGCATCTGCGACGCTTGTTTTAATGCCTCTGCCTCAGCAGCCGCGATGTGTTCCAGAGCCTGCGTCAGGCGATCCCGATGGGGCTGCTTACTCTTTTCCAGGTCGACCTTGCGCGTGGAGGCTGCCGTTATGGCCTCCTGCTTCAGCTGACCGTATCGGATTGTGACCTGGCTGTGCTCAGATTCTGCGGCGTCCACCTGCTGCTTCAGGTTCTGGCGAGTCAGCTGCAGGCTTGGAAGGTCTTGCACCTGAAGCTCCCAGTAAGCGGCTCGCTCCTTGTCGAAGTACAAGGCAAGATTTTCCTGCTCGTCGTATTTGGCCTTGGCATCGTTGGCCGTTGTGTTGGCCCGCTCAGCGGCCAACTCCAGGTCAGCTCGCTCGCTTGCCTGAGCCTCCGTTGCAGCGGCCCGTGCCTTGGTTAAGGTCTCTATCGCACCAGCGACCTGGGCACGCTCGGAGACTCTTGCTGCTTTGACTGCGACCACATCCGCTCGCCGGACACGAAATTTCGTTTCCGCGGCGCGGTGCTCACGCAAGTTCTCTTCCAGCTCAACAATTTTGGGGGCCAACTTGAATGCATCCGCCACGGCATCCCGATTACGAATCCAGCGTTCGATGGGAGCTTTGCCCTGTTTGAACGTCAGTTTGGCGCGTTCGGCGCCATGCCCTAGGTCCTGCTGAACGAGACCGACAGCTACTTGCACGATGTCGGCGAAGTTGATGTGCTTCTTGACCATGGCAGCAACCAGGCGGTCCAAGTTGTCTAGTGCCTTGGGGCCAAAGGACCACTCCAGGCTATACCTGCGAAGACGCTCCTTTTCTTTGGACGTGGCCGGCGTACGCAGGATGACGGAACGATACTCAGCTGTCGTAAGCTTTCCAGTGGCCTGGATTCCCAGACTGGAGGCTTTGAGCTGCGTCTCTTCGTCGTCAAGGAATCGACCATCGTCTACGAACAGTTCCTTCCGAAAGCCACAGCGATATAGGCGATAAAACGGAACGTCCGGATCGTCGGCACGTCTGCGAATGACGGCCAAGCGCATGTCCTCTTCACTGTTTGAGCCGCGTTGGTACTCGAACGCAATTGCACTCGCCGCCGTGGGAAGAATGAAACGGACCATAGGCTCCTGCCCTTGGCCTACTGAAACAATCTGACTCGGGAGATGACCAAAGAATAGCGGCAGGATGCGCAAAGTGGTTGTCTTGCCAACCCCGTTATCGCCGAGGACAGCGGCACCACCTCTTGGGTCGATGGCGGTAATACGCCCACTTGGAACATGTAAGTTTGTGCCGGCATTGATAAGCACCATGCGGCACAACTGATATTGAAGTTCCGTCTCCCCCATGTCGCCCCCTGCGTTCTCGAACCAAATAAACGGTTTTGGTCATTCTAGATCGGGTTCTTTGGGGGTTAGTGGGGCCGCTAAGCAGCGTTTGTTGCCGTTCGATTCGTATAGCAGAACTCACGCTATCTACCGCATAGCGGCCATCGCCACGCGCGTCAATCGATGTCTTTAGGCTGCCAGCAGGGGCGCAGCGGTCCCGCTCTCACGGTCGACTCAAGCTTGGAGTTCACCAGAAGCAGTTGCAAGGCACGTAGGTCTATGGTGCGCCTGTAGAGCAGCGTTTCCTTGGCCTGCGCATGAAGAGGAAGTCTTCCTGCCTCAGCCCAACTCGCTTGATCCACGACTGCAGGGCCTCGCAAGTGCCCTGGGTGCATCCGGTCTGGAGGATGTCCCGGTTGCGGTGAAGTCGCGTGTTGTCCCGTCGTCGCTGGCCCGCCGAAGGCGAAGATCTTCCGGGAGCTCACGCACTGGTACCTTGGCGTGCCTGCCGCGTTCACGCTGAATCGGGTGAGGTCGGCGGGATTCGGCGCCTTATGGCCACGTTGCTCTGCATCGGGAAGATCTCGTCACGCATGCGGCACTTCAGTCGGGGCCGGTTCTTGCCCGCAGCGACCACGGTGTAGTCGCCCGGGCCCACGTCGGGGGCGCGGACGGCGGCAGATCTCCCCTTGGCCTCCAGCTTCGGGGACACGCCGAAGTTGACGCACCTCGGGTTCTTGCAGTCAATTGACCTGGATGCCAGCCGCCGTCGGCGCAAACCGCGGGCCAGGGGCTGGGCGAGCCGGAGGCCAAAGAAGATCTTCCCTGGGCAAAGAACAGCCCCAGTCATTGACTGGGGTGGATTGTCAGCCAGGCTGAGGGACCGTACCAACTTTTTTGAGAGCGGCTAGCTGCATAGCAGGCGCCTTTTTCCACAGGCTCCCTTGCGGGGAAAGCTCAGGCAGTAGCCGAGCGGGTGTCCAAATCGATCCGTGCTCAGCGCAAAACCCACGAATGCGTTCGATCACGTTTTCGATCCCGGATTGCGCTGCGTAGAACATTGGTCCGCCGCGCCACTTGGGAAAACCGTAGCCGTTGACGTAGATCAGGTCGATGTCGGAAGCTCTTGCGGCGATGCCTTCCTCCAAGATGCGTGCGCCTTCATTGACCAGCGCATAGATGGTCCTCTCTACGATGACCTCGTCGGTCATAGGCTTGCGGGTGAACCCTGCTTCGTGTGCACAACGCTCGATGAGCGCCGTGACCTCCGGATCCGGCAGCGGTGTGCGGCTACCCGGTTCGTATCGGTAGTAACCGCTACCGGTTTTCTGCCCAAATCGTCCTTGCAGGCACAGCGCATCCGCGACATGCGAGTAGCGCAAATCCTTCTGCCGTGTAGCCGCGAGCCGCTTGCGTGCCGCCCAACTGATATCGAGTCCGACCATGTCCATCATGGCGAAGGGCCCCATCGCCATGCCGAAGCGCTCCAGCGCCTGGTCCACCTGCAGCGGCTCCGCGCCTTCCTCCAGCAGGAAGCCTGCCTCGCGCAGATACACCGCCACCATCCGGTTGCCTACGAAGCCATCGCACATTCCGACGGCGACCGGGAGTTTGCCTATACGCCGACCGACGTCCATCGTCGTGGCCAGCACGGTGTCGGACGTGCCCGGCGCGCGGACCACTTCGAGCAGGCGCATGACGTGCGCTGGGCTGAAGAAATGCATGCCGACGACCTGCCCGGGCCGTCCGGAGGCTGCAGCCATCTCGTCGATGTCCAGGCGGGATGTATTGGTGGCCAGAATGGCATCCGGCGCGCACACCTTCGAGAGCTGTTCGAAAACCAGCTTCTTTGCCTCGAGGTCCTCATACACCGCTTCGACCACCAGATCGGCGGTACCCAGGTCTGCGTAGGTCTGAGCAGGCAGGATGAGTGCGATGCGCTCGTCCATCTGCTGCTGGGCCAGCTTCCCGCGCTCGACCATCGCGCCGTAGGTGGCATGAATGCGCTCTAGGCCTCGCCTGAGCGAAGCGCTGTCCAGGTCCAATATGCGAACGGGAATGCCGGCATTGGCGAAGCACATGGCAATCCCCGTGCCCATGAAGCCGGCGCCGACGACGGCAGCACAGCCCACCATGTGTGTCGTCCGGGTGGAACCCAGTCCCGGTACTTTCGCAACCTCTCGCTCCGCAAAGAACAGGTATCGAAGCGCTTTCGACGTTGGCGAAGCTACGAGCTCGAGAAATCGCTGCCGTTCGTATGCCAGTCCTTCCTCGAACGGCAGCCGAATACTCGCCTCCACGCAGTCGATACAAGCCGACACGGCCGGCTGCGTTCCGGGCTTCTTGGCGGCCTTGCTCCTGGCCTCTTGTAGCGCCGGGGCATCGCGGTCCGACGGCGAGACCGTACGTGCCGACAGAGGTGCCGGCGTCCCGTCGCCCAGGCGACGGCTGAGCCAGGCCACGGCGTCGGCTTCGAGATCGCCGTCGAGCACGGCATCGACAAGGCGGCATGCAAGGGCTTCGGCAGCGCCAATCCGTGTGCCGGTGACGATGAGCTCCAGTGCCGCAGCGACGCCGATCAGCCGCGGCAAGCGCTGCGTTCCACCACCACCCGGCAGCAGCCCCAGCGTGACTTCCGGCAGGCCGAGCTTGGCATCCTTGTTGGCGATGCGATAGTGGCACCCGAGGGCGAGCTCCAGGCCTCCCCCGAGTGCGTTGCCGTGAATGGCGGCCAAGATCGGCTTGGGCGAAGCTTCCATCAGATCGATGATGGTGCGCAGCGTCGGCTCAGCCCGGACGGGAAGATCGAACTCCTCGATGGCGGCGCCGCCGCAGAACATCTTTCCCGCTCCCATCAAGATGATGCCCTCGACTTCTGGCGCGCTGATCGCGCGCCGGAGCGCGGCCGCGACCGCAGTACGCAATGCGTGGCCCAGACTGTTGACAGGCGGGGAGGCAAGATGGATGACCGCGATCTTGTCGCGAAGATGGAAGCTGGGATGGTCAGTGGTCATGGTGAAGAAGGCTGTGTGTTATTGGAGGTCGAGGGTGTCTATTGCGCTTGCTTTTCAACTCCGATGGCCCTGAAGATTCCGGCCCACCGCTCGGACTCTTCCTTGATGGCCGCTGCAAACGCTTGATGTTTGGTTCCAAGGGGAAGGAACCCACGTTCATTCATCCAGACGCCGATGTCTTCGCGGGCAACAACTTTCGCCACAGCGTCGCCCACCTTGGCCACGACGTCGGGTCGCGTCCCCGCGGGGGCCAAGATGCCGATCCAGCCGCCGAATGGAGACATCTCGGGCATGCCCAGTTCCTTGAACGTCGGGGTGTCCGGCAGCGCGGGGCTGCGACTGTCTCCAGCTACTGCCAAGGCGCGCAGCTTCTCAGCTTGGACTTGCTGCCGCGCGGTCGCCGGATCGAGGAAGGCCACTGGCACCTGGCCACCGATGACGGCCTGCACGGTTTGGCCGGAACCGGAATAGGGCACATGGATCATGCGCAGCCCGGCCAGTTTGTTTAGGTAGTCCCCGGCGTAGTGCGCTACCGTCCCTTGCCCCCAGGACCCGAATGCCACTTTGTCGCCCTGGCTTTTGGCGTAGGCAATGAAGTCTTTGAGGTTGGTGGCTGGCATGGACGGGTGGGCCACGAAAACCTGCTGGCCGCGCGAAACACCCACTACGGGAATCAGTTCCTTGTGAGGGTCATAGGCCAGCTTGTCGAACACGTACGGGTTCTGGATGATGGGGGCGCTGTGCGTCATCAACAGGGTATAACCGTCGGGTTTCGCGCGGGTCACAGCCGTCACGCCGATAATCCCGCTGGCGCCTGGGCGGTTCTCGATGATCAACGACTGGCCCAGAAGGTTGGACACCTCGACCGCCAGCTTGCGTGCAACGATGTCCGTGCCACCACCAGCGGCATACGGGATGACGATGCGCACGGGTCGATCGGGGTAGTCGCCCGCGGACGCAGCTGGAACGAATGCCAGTGCAAGGCACAGGCGCAGGGCCTGTCGGATGAAGGTCTTCATGGTGTCTCCTCAAGGGTGAATGGAGGCCTAGGCGTTGCTCAGGCCACTTCGAACAGAGCGGCGGCACCCATGCCGCCACCCACGCACATCGTTGTCACGACAAACTTCACGCCACGGCGCCGGCCTTCCAAAAGGGCATGGCCAACCATGCGTGAGCCCGACATTCCGAACGGATGTCCAATTGCGATGGCACCGCCATGTACGTTGAGGCGCTCGTCAGGGATGCCGAGACGAGCCTGGCAATACAAGACCTGCACAGCGAATGCTTCGTTCAATTCCCACAAACCGATGTCGTCCACGGACAAGCCGGCGCGGGCCAGCAGGCGCGGAACTGCGAACACCGGGCCGATCCCCATCTCGTCTGGCGCGCAACCGGCCACAGTGAAGCCACGGTATATGCCGAGCGGTTCGATGTTCAGTTGCTCGGCTTTCTTGCCATCCATGACGACGCACGCAGAGGCGCCATCGGAGAGCTGGCTGGAATTTCCCGCAGTGATGCAGCCGCCTTCGAGCACGGGTTTTAGCCCGGCAAGCCCTTGCGCAGTGGTCGCTCGGATCCCTTCGTCCTGGGACAGCGTGACGGACACCGAGCGAAATTCGCCGCTGTCACAGTCCTTCTCGTGCTTGACCGTGTTGACGGTTACCAGCTCTTGCGCGAAGAGGCCTTGCTCCTGCGCGATGGCTACGCGTTGCTGACTTTTCAGACCGTAGGCGTCTTGGGCGTCGCGGCTGATGCCATAGCGCTTCGCCACAATCTCGGCTGTTTCGAGCATGGGCAGGTAGAGGTCCGGACGATGGGCTTGCAGCCACTCGTCGCGAAGCATGAAGCTGTTCAGATGCTCGTTGGTCGTCAGGCTGACTGACTCCAGACCACCGGCCACGATGGCCGGAGACCGATCGACCAGAATCTGCTGTGCGGCCATGGCAATCGCCTGCAAGCCCGAACTGCAGAAGCGGTTGACAGTCTGGCCACCGACACTGTCCGGCAGACCGGCTCGGGCGACAATCTGCCGCGCGATGTTGCCGCCGGTCGCGCCTTCAGGGCGTGCAGTGCCCATGATGAGGTCTTCGATGAGGTCCGGCGCAATGCCTGCGCGGTCGACGGCGGCACGCACGGCCCAGGCACCGAGCTGTGCACCGTGCGTGATGTTGAAGGCTCCGCGGTAGGCCTTGGCGATGGGTGTGCGTGCTGTGGATACGATGACTGCGTCTGCCATGTTGGTGTAAGTGATTGAGGGTTAGAGGGCAAGGAGGGGGCTAGACGATCACACCGGCCACGTCCTGCATTGCGTCGGAAACCTGCGCCAGGTGGTACCGCATGTCTCCATGCATCAGTTCCAACTGGGTGAGCCGGCGAAAGCAATGGCTGACGGGATGCTCATCCGTCATTCCGATACCGCCGTGCAACTGAATCGACTGCTGGCCGACGAAGCGCATGGACTCGCCCAGCTGGCACTTGGCGCGCGACAGTGCGCGTTGCTGTTCGTCCGCTGGTGCGTCGAGCATTAGCGTCGCGTAGTAGCTCATGGAGCGTCCCAACTCCAAGGCCATCTGCATGTCCGCCAGGCGATGGCGCAGTGACTGGAAACTCCCGATGGTCGCACTGAACTGCTTGCGCATGCGCAGGTAGTCCACCGTCAGCGCAAGCGCGCGATCCATAACGCCTACGCCCTCCGCGCATGCAGCGGCAATCAGCAGCGCTGCGCTGCGCCGCATGGCGGCCGTGCCATCGAGGCAGATCATCTCGGCGCTGGCCTGCTGCAGTACCAGAGTGCCGACGCGGCCGCCGTCCAAGGCCCGACCGGTGTGGACCGAGACGCCTTCAACGCCGCTTTCGACCAAGAACAGAGCCAACCGTTCGCCCAACATGGCCGGCAGCAGGTAGAGATCGGCTACATCGGGAATCGCCACCAGGCGCTTGCAGCCATCGAGGCGATAGCGGCCATCTGAGGTGGGGATGGCGTGCGTCGCACAGGCTGCCGCGTCGCGGCGATCCAGCGTCTCGTGCTGCGCCAACACGGCGATGCGCTGACCAGAGGCAATGGTGGGCACCCAGGCTTCACGGAGGGTCATGGGTGCGAAGCGCGACAGCAGATCGCTGCAGACCCAGGCCTGTCCAATGGGCTCGAGAACCAACCCGCGACCGAGTTCCTCCATCGCCACCATGGCCTCGACCGCACCCATGCCCAGTCCGTCCAAGCCCTCGGGGGCGTACAGCGCGGTGAGGCCCAACGAAGCGAGAGAGGTGTAGGCCGCCCTTGAAAAACCTCCCTCGGCCAGGATCGCGTGCCGTCTCTTGAAGTCGTACTCGCGCTCGGCCCAGATGCGAACCGCGTCGCGCATGTGGTTCTGCTCAGACGTGAAGTCGAAGTCCATGAGTGTGCTCTCTTTAGTCCAGCAGGGATTGCGCAACGATGCTGCGCTGCACTTCGTTGCTGCCGCCATAGATGGTGGTTTTGCGCATGTTGAGGTAGGCGGTGGCCAAAGCTGCGCGCTCGGCCTGCGGCGTCTCTGGCGACGCCATGGCGGATGCATCGTCGGCTGGTAGGTCCTGCGAAACCGCACCGGTTCCGGCCGCAAGCATCATCAGTTCGGTGAAGCGCTGGCGCACCTCGCTGCCGCGGATCTTAAGCAGTGCCGCGATGTCTAGTGAGTTGCGCCCGGAGGTTTCCGCCCACAGCACACGCAAGACCAGCATCTCGAGCGCAATGATGTCGATCTCCAGGTGTGCGATGTCGTCCCTGAACCGCGTGTCGTCATAGGTACCAGCGTCGCGGGCCAGCCGCTTCAGCCGCGCGAGTTCCCGCTTCGCCGTGTTGACGTCGGCGATCGTGGTGCGCTCGTGGCTCAGCAGGTATTTGGCATAGCGCCAGCCCTGATTCTCCTCACCGATGCGGTTGACGACGGGCACCCGCACATCGCTGAAGAAGACTTCGTTGACCTCGCATTCGCCGTCGAGCAGCCGAATCGGCCTGACGGTGATGCCCGGCGTCTTCATGTCGATCAGCAGGAAGGAAATGCCGGCCTGTGGCTTGCCTTCGGTGCTCGTACGCACGAGGCAGAAGATCCAGTCGGCATGCTGGGCGTATGTCGTCCAGGTCTTCTGGCCGTTCACGACGTAGTGATCGCCTTGTAGAACAGCGCGTGTGCGGAGGCTGGCCAGGTCGGATCCCGCGTCAGGTTCGCTGTACCCCTGGCACCACCAGGTCTCGCCGCGCGCAAGCGGCGGCAGGAAGCGCTGGTGCTGCTCGGCAGTGCCGAATTCCATAATGATGGGCGCCACCATGACCACGCCGAACGGCGGAATCTTCGGTGCACCGGCCGCAGCGCACTCAAGCTCGAACAGGAACTTCTGCACTGGCGTCCAGCCAGGGCCGCCGAAGCGGGCCGGCCAAGTGTGCCCTAGCCAGCCGCGCCCACCCAACAGGTGCGACCACGTGGCGATGTCTTCTTTGCCGAGGCGCTGACCGTGCATCACCTTTTGTGCCGTCGCTTGTGGCAAGTGCTCGCGCACCCAGGCGCGGATCGTCTGCCGAAAGGCTTCTTCGGCGCGGGATAGATGTAGGTTCATGGGGTCTCGTGTCGTCGTTGGCGAGCGCCTGAGAGGGCCGTCGCAGAAAGCTCTTGGTCTTGAAGTTCTCGCCACAGCACCTTGCCTGAACTGGATCGAGGCAACGCGTCGCGGAACTCGATCAGTCGAGGCACCTTGTACGCGGCCATCTCGCCCCGCGCCCAGTGGATAAGGTCGTCCTTCGTCACGCTGTCACGATGCTCTCGTCTCAACACGATCACGGCCTTGACTGTCTCGCCGCGATGCGGGTCGTGTGACGCGATCACGCAGGCTTCCTGCACTGCTGGATGGCGGTAGAGCATGTTCTCCACTTCGTTGGGCCAGACCTTGAAGCCGGAAGCGTTGATCATTCGCTTGATCCGGTCGACAACGTGGAAATAGCCGTCCTCGTCGATGTAGCCCAGATCACCCGTGCGCAAGAAGCGCCGGCCGTCGATCTGGATGAATGCGTCAGTATCCGCGGCAGGCTGCTTCCAATAGCCGGAGAACACTTGGTCGCCGGACACGATGATCTCGCCCACTTGGCCAATCGCCAGTTCCGCAGTTCCTTGGGGCTCGACGACGCGAGCGTCCACGTTGACCATCGGGATTCCCGCACATTGACGCTTGGGGTTGCTGGGCGGATTGAACAGGACGGCCGCAATGGTTTCGCTCAGTCCGTAGCCCTCCAGATATCGGATGCCGAAGCTCTCGTCGAACCGCCTCGCCACCGCCTCCGGCATCGGAGCACCACCTCCGCGAAGGTAGCGCAGGGATGACAGCGCATGCGGCGGCAGATCTGGCAACGACAGGACATCGGTGATCATGGTGGAGATGGCGGTCCACTCAGTAACGTCGTGCTGCCGGATCAACTGCACCGCAGCGGCCGCGTTCCATCGACGCAGGATCACGACCGTAGCGCCTAGATAGATGGGCACGTTCATGTTGGTCTGCATGCCCGTGACGTGAAACATAGGCACAGTGGCGAGTACGACGCCTGTATGGTTCAGGCCGTGCCAGCACACCGAGTTGAGGATCCCGCTGGCGATGGACTGGTGGGTGTGCAGGCAGCCTTTTGGCACTCCCGTCGTTCCGGACGTGTAGACCATCAGCGCCAGGTCCGAAGGCAGTGCGCGGCTTGGTGGCGCCACGTTGTCATGCCGCACCGCGTCGACCCAGTCCGTGATGCTGGTCTTGGAGCTGAATCCGGATTGGTTCGGGGCCGATGCGCCAAGGCTAAGCACGTCGTCGTAGCAACCCAGAACCGCCCAGCACAGCAATCCCCGCTGTACCAAGGGCTCGGCATGCGGCCAGACGTCCCTGGTCGCGATCACCCCGCATGCACCTGAATCGCTTGCATAGTGCTCCAGTTCACCCGTCTTGTTCATGGGGTTCACCGGCACGACGATCGCGTCTACACGCAAGATGGCGTAGTAGGCGATCACGAACTGTGGACTGTTCTGCGTAAACAGCAATACTCGGTCGCCAGGCGCAACGCCGCAATGCAGTCGCAGATGTGCGGCCAGGCGTTCGACCTGCAGGGCCAGGTCCCGGTATGTGAGAACGACGCCATCGGCTATGCAGGCGGGCCGGTCCGGAAATCGCTGTGCCGTCGTTGCAAGGTTGAAGCTCAACGACGTTTGGGGCACGTCCATGGTCGGCACGAGGCGCTCGGGCCAATAGCGCGAGGCGTCACCGCGCATGGTTCGACCGATGAAAGTAGGTGTTCAAGATGATGTCTCTGTGCTGTTGAATTCGTTTACTCATGCGGGACATGTGCGATTGACTTTTCGGTGGGAGAATTGTGTTGATCTTTCCCCTGCACGACAACAACGGGGACGCACAGGACTTGGCATGGCTACACACAAATCAACTCACCCCCACGGGAACGAGTTCGCCCGCGCATCCGAGCGCTCTTCAACGCAACTCAACTTTGAGTTGATTCGGCTTTTCGTCCTCACGGCCGATCGCGGAACGATCACAGCAGCGGCGAACGAGCTCGAGCTGACGCCGTCGCACGCAACACGAAAGCTGGCCGACCTCGAGCGGCAACTTAAGGTCCGGCTGTTCCAACGCACGACTCGGCGTATGGACTTGACGGAGGCCGGCGCCGTCGCGCTCGAATGGGCCCGGCAGGCGCTTGACGCCTATTCCGACATGACAGACAGCATGGATCAACTGGCAGGCAGTCCCTCCGGACTGGTGCGCATACTGGCCAACCAGTACGCCGCGGAGCGCATGCTGCCTTCGTTGATCCTGCAGTTACGGGAGCGCTATCCGGGGCTGCGCATCAGCGTGGGCGTCTCAGACGACCTGTCGCGTATGGTCGAAGGTCACTTTGACCTCGCAGTGCACACCGGTTCCATTCCAGATTCCAGCTTGGTGGCGCGCAAGGTACGGGAGTTCGAACGCATTCTGTGCGCGACGCCGAAGTACCTACAAGCGCACGGCATACCGCGTCAGCCGACGGACCTGGGCCACCATGCATGCTTGGTGCATATGCTCAACGAGCCGAAGAACTGGTTCTTCCAAAAAGGTAACGAGGTGTTCTGCCAGTCCGTTGGATCGTCGCTGGAATCCGACAGCCACGCCGTCCTGCTGGAGTTGGCCCGACAGTCTCTGGGTATCCTGCGCTTCTCCCGCAACATGCTGGCGGAAGACCTCGCGGCGGGCACTTTGGTTCCGCTGATGGAGGATTACCGTTGTGTCTACTCCAACAGCGAACTGCCTGGCCTTTGGGTGGTCTATCCCAACCGCAAGGTGCTGCTGCGCACGAGAATCGTGATCGACTTCCTTGTGGAAGGTCTGGGACGCACTTGAAGGTCGGCGGGGGACTGCCGTCCCCTAGCGCAGACGGCGGTGTCGGTCGAATAGGGGTCAATCCTGCCTCAACAAGCAAGCTTATGGGCCGACGACTGCGCTTGGCGAATCGAAAGATTCGACGGCGAGGGTGTTCATTGCTCAAAGTTGGACTGTGCGCGCGCGAGCAACAGGGTGCAAATTGGTCGTTGAGCGCATGCTCTGAGTGTGTAGGAAACAGGTCGCGGTGATCGTGAACTCCGGTCAGAACGCACGTCAGGTAGGCACCGCAGACTCCTTTGGCCGAAGATGAGGGAACTTCTAGCCCCGGCTTCGCCCATGCTTCGATCACGCTTTCCTGAGGGCGACGACGCATCGCGCGCTAATGCTGATGGCCTCGACCAGAAGAAGACGCTCGACAAAGAACGCCGACGTTCCAAACAGGTGCCTCGACTATAGGCTATCGATCGCTCGCGCGCAGCCGCGACGCTGCGATTCGCAGTTCGCCCAGGAACCGCTCCACGGCCTGTTCTTGCGTGAACTCTCCAGACGGCAAGCTGACATTCAGCGCGGCGATCGTGGCGCCTCTGCGATCCCTGACTGGCACCGCGAGACCGCAGATCGATTCGTCTAGCTCGCCATCCACCCAAGCCCAGCCCTGCTGTCGAATGGCGAGGATGGCTTTGTGCATCTGATCGCGATCCGTCAGCGTTGTGGGCGTCAGGGCGACGAGTTCGGCGGATTCGAGATATTGCTCCAGTTCCTCGTCTGGAAGCCCCGCGAGCAGCACGCGGCCCATCGACACCGCATGTGCGGGCAGCCGGCTACCGACCGTAGGGCTCATGGGGAGGATGCGCTTGGCGTGCTGCCGCTGCACATAGACGAGTTCTTCGCCGTCCAGCACGGACAGTGCGCAGGACTGCTGCACCCGCGTGCACAGCTCCTCCAGCGCAGGCTGTGCATCGCGCCAGTAAGGGAGCGTGGAGAGGTAGGAAAGACCAAGGCGCAAAACGCGTGGTGTGAGCCAATAGCGCTTGCCGTCGGTTCGAACGAATGCCAGATCAATCAGCGTTAGCAGGAACCTGCGCACTGCCGTGCGCGGCAGCGCTACGCCGTCCGCCACCTCGGCCAGGGTAAGGCCGCCTGGACGTAAGCCCAGAACCTCAATGACTTTCAGTCCGCGTGCAAACGTGCGGACGAAGGATTCGCTTTCTGGGGTAGCCATAAGTTTTGATGTTGACAACAGCCGCTTAACGGCTAATAATAATCACTAGGCGGTCATTGATAACCGCTAGGCGGACATTGTACACGATTCGCCGAACTCTTCAACCTCAACTTGTAAGCCATGACCACACAAACCTTTGAAACCGATTTCTGGAAGGACAACGAGCTGCGCAAGACCTGGGAACAGATCGTTCCCGGTGATCCGCGCAAGACGATCCCGTACACGCTGACGCTCGAAGCGATCCAGAAGTACTGCCGCGTGGTGGGCGACACCCATCCGCTGTACTTCGACGAGGAATACGCCAAGACCACGCCGTACAAGGGCCTCATCGCTCCTCCCACCATCCACATCCTGCTGATGTTCGCCTGCACCCCGGCGGACGACTGGATGCGCAGCCCCGGCACCGTCAACGCGGGCCAGTCCTGGAGCTACAACATCCCCGCGCGCCCCGGCGACACCATCCGCCTGGAAGCGCGCGCACTGGACAAGTTCATCAAGAAGGACCGGCTGTTCGTCGTCCACGACAACGTCTTCTTCAACCAACACAACCAGGTGATCTGCTCCGGCCGAGGCCAGACCATCCGCACCGCCTAAGAAGGATCCACGACATGACGACCACTACCCAATTCGAAGCCGGCCACAAGATCACCGGCACCCCCTTCTCGCCCACGCGGGAAACGATCCGTGCCTTCTGCGAAGCCTCACTTGACTTCAATCCGCTGCACCTCGACGACGAGTACATGAAGGGTGACTTCGGCAAGACGAACTTCGGCGGCATCATCATGCACGGCATGAACAACTTCGGTGTCATCACCAAGATGCTAACCGACTGGATCTACGCCCACGGCGGCGTACAGCGGCGCCTCGAGACCCGCTGGAAGATGCCCGTGAAGCCGGGCGACACCATCACCCCAAGCGCGGTGGTCAAGGCGAGCAAGGACACGCAGACCGGCCGCTGGTTCATGCTGGACGTGCAGGTGCAGAATCAGCGCGGCGAAGTCGTGGCCGTAGGCGAAGCGATGGTCGAAATCCCGCTCGCTAGCTGACGCCCCGCCGCCGGCAGCCCCCCAGAAAACCAGGAGACATCTATGCAGATCCTTAAGACCTACAAGACGCGGCTGGCCGCAGCGGCGCTTGGCATCCTGTGCGCAGCAGCAGCGCCGCTCGCAGCGCACGCACAGGATTTTCCCACGCAACCCGTGAAGATCGTCGTGCCGTTCCCGGCCGGCGGCACCACCGACATCCTTGCGCGGCAGCTGGCCAAGGAGCTGGGGGAGCGCTGGGGAAAGCCCGTCATCGTTGACAACAAGGCGGGCGCCAGCGGCACCATCTTCTCAGAGCAACTGGCGCGCATGCCACCGGACGGCCACACGCTCATGCTCACCGCCACGCACCACGTGATAAATCCAGGCCTGTACAAGAACCTCAAGTACGACACGCGCACCGACTTCACGCCCCTCGCGCAGGTCGCGGCCGTGCCGAACGTGCTGTTGGTGCATCCCTCATTCGCGCCGAAGACGGTGCGGGAACTCGTGGCCTATGCCAAAGCGAATCCGGGCAAGGTGAACTTCGGCTCAGCCGGCACCGGCGGCGCCAACCATCTCTCCGGCGAGCTGTTCAAGTCCATGGCGGGCGTCGATATGGTTCATGTCCCCTACAAGGGCGCCGCACCGGCGCTGAATGACTTGTTGGGCGGCCAGATCCCCATGATGTTCGACTCGGTGCCGGGCGTGCTGCAGCACATCCACTCCGGCAAGTTGCGCGCACTCGCGGTGACGTCGCTCAAGCGCTCACCCGCGCTGCCGAATGTGCCCACTATCGATGAAGCAGGTCTCAAGGGTTTCGAAGCGACGGCATGGTTCGGCCTCTACGCGCCCGGCCGTATGGACGTGAAGTTGCGCGACAAGATCGCCGGCGACGTGCTGCAGGTGCTGCAAAGGGCCAACATCCGCTCGCAGTTCGCCGCCCTCGGCGCCGAGCCGGGCTCCATGACGCAAGCCCAGTTCGCTTCGTTCGTCGACGCCGAGCTGACCAAGTGGGTCAAGGTGATCAGCGACGCCAACGTCAAGATCGACTAGGAGCGCTACATGCCTGACACAACGATGGCGCGGCCTGGCGGACCGGGCGCTCTTTCGCACCTGCGCGTGCTGGACTTGTCCCGGGTGCTGGCGGGCCCGTGGTGCAGCCAGAACCTCGCCGACATGGGCGCGGACGTGATCAAGGTGGAACGCCCCGGCGCCGGCGACGACACACGCAGCTGGGGCCCGCCTTGGGTCGAGGGCGCGCAGGCGGGGGCCGGCGCGGACTCGACGTACTACGCTGCGGCCAACCGCGGCAAGAAGTCGATCACCATGGACATCTCGCGCCCCGAAGGGCAAGAGATGATCCGCAAGCTGGCCGCGGTCAGCGACGTCGTGATCGAGAACTACAAGGTCGGGGACCTCAAGCGCTACGGTCTTGACCACGCCGCGCTGTCGGCCCTGAACCCGCGCCTGGTCTACTGCTCGATCACCGGCTATGGCCAAGAAGGACCGAGCGCGCACAAGCCCGGGTACGACTTCGTCTTCCAGGCCATGGGCGGGCTCATGAGCATCACCGGCGAGCGCGACGACCTGCCGGGCGGCGGGCCGCAGAAGGCAGGCATCGCGATCGCCGACGTTATGACCGGGATGTACGCGACGATCGCGATCCTATCGGCGCTGGAGCATCGCTCGGTGTCGGGCCGCGGCCAGTACATCGACATGGCGCTGCTCGACTGCATCGTGGCCCTCGGCGGCAACCAAGTGACGGGTTACTTCGCAAGTGGCAAGGTCCCGGGGCGGTTCGGCAACGCACACGCGAGCCTCGTGCCCTACCAGGTGTTTGTAGTGGCCGACGGCGAGATCGTCGTGGCAGTCGGCAACGACGGCCAGTGGCAGCAGTACTGCGCGGCCATCGAGCGGTCGGACCTGGGCGCCGACCCGCGCTGGACCAAGGTCACCGGCCGCATCACCGGTCGGGATGAACTTGTGCCCGAACTCGCCCGCACTATGCTCACTCGCACACGTGCCGAGTGGCTGGAGCGGCTGGAGTCCCGTGGCGTGCCCTGCGGTCCCATCAACAACTACCGGCAGGTCTTCGAGGACGCGCAGGTGCAGCACCGCAAGCTGCGGGTGGACCTGCAGCGCCCGGACGGCAGCATGGTGTCCACGATTGCCAGTCCGCTGCGTCTGCAAGGCACGCCGCCGGTGTACGACCGCGCCCCGCCGACGCTGGGCGACGCGACAGAGGACGTCCTAGGCAGCCTGCTCGGGCTGAGCAGTGAAGAAATCGCGCGCCATCGCGCCAACCGCATTATCTGAATCCCATGAGCCTCAACACGATTGCCGCGGGCGCTTCGCCGCTCACGGTCTTCCGCGATTACCTTCAGCGCGGGGAACTGGCGTACCAATTCGACGCCGCCTCCGGCCAGCCGGTGTTCTTTCCACGGGTGATCGCTCCCGGCACCGGCAACGCCGTTGAATGGCGCGTGAGCGGGGGCAAGGGCACCGTTCACGCCGCGACGGTGATCAGCCCGCGCGGCGAGCCGCCGTACAACGTGGTGCTGGTGGACATGGACGAGGGCTTCCGCCTCATGAGCCGCGTCGAGGAGGTGCCCGCCGATGCGGTGCGCATCGGCATGCGCGTGCGCTCGCGCGTCCACACCCCCGGCGACGGCGCCGCGCCTTACGTCGTCTTCGTGCCGGAGGCCGCATGACACAGCATGGCCTGAAACGCGGCGCCTGCGCTATTGCAGGCGTCGCCGAATCCGACCTGGGGGAAGTGGCTGCCGGCCTGTCCCCCCTGGACCTCATGGGGCAAGCGGCGCAGCGCGCGCTGGCCGATGCGGGCCTGTCGCTGCGCGACGTCGATGGCCTATTCGCCACCACCTCGCAGAGCCGCATGCCGACCTTGGCGCTGGCCGAGTACCTCGGGATCCGGCCGCGCTACCACGACGGCACTAACATCGGGGGCTGCAGCTTTATGTCGATGGTGGCGCACGCACAGGCGGCCATCCAGGCGGGGCTGTGCGAGGTCGCGCTGATCGCCTATGCCAGTACGCAGCGCAGCCTGGGCCGGGCCAATGTTGCGGCGGCCGATGTCAATCCCTACGAGTCGCCTTACCGGCCCCTGTACACGGCGAGCTCGTACGCGCTCGCGGCGGCGCGCCACATGCACGAGTACGGCACCACGCGCGAGCAGCTCGCGCAGGTGGCGGTGGCCGCGCGCGAATGGGCGCTTCTCAACCCGCAGGCGTGGGAGAAGGAGCCGCTGACCGTGGCGGACGTGCTGGGCTCGCGCATGGTCAGCACGCCGCTGACGGTGCGCGACTGCTGCCTGGTGACGGACGGCGGCGGGGCGATCATCGTCACCTCGGCGGAGCGGGCTAAGACGCTCAGGAAGCGTCCGGCCTACGTGCTGGGGGTCGGCGAGGATCTCGGCCACTACAGCATCAGCAACATGCCGGACCTCACCGTGACCGGCGCCGTGCGCTCTGGAGCAGCCGCGTATGCGATGGCAGGATTGAAGCCCGCAGACATCGACGTGGTACAGGTCTACGACGCCTTCACCATCACGACGCTGCTGTTCCTGGAAGACCTGGGCTTCTGCCCCAAGGGCGAGGGCGGCCGCTACGTCGCGGACGGTGCCATCGCCCCAGGGGGGCAGCTTCCCGTCAACACCAGCGGCGGCGGTCTGTCTTATTGCCATCCAGGCATGTTCGGCATCTTCGTGCTGATTGAGGCCGTGCGCCAACTCCGCGGTGAGGCCGGTCGTCGGCAGGTGGCGGGGTGCGACACCGCCATCGCGCACGGCAATGGCGGCACGCTTTCGGCCCAAAGCACGGTCATCCTCGGCACGCAGGCCACGCTCTAGGCGTTGCGCCCTCTGAGTTGCCCAGGTCGAGTTCCGACGCCATCGACCAAAGTTCGGCGTTCGAGAGGAACCTGGGAGGTGGAATCAGCTCGTGCGATGGCACGACGGCGATCTTCGTTTTCAATCGCGGCACCGAGATCTCGACCGTCCTCACCGGCATCGACGCTGTTGCCAAGGCGCACGGAAACTTTAAGCGCGCCGTGACATGTCCGCACGAGAGCGGCGTCCGGTACGTCCTTCACAGCAGCGGTGACAAGAACCGCGAGTTAGTCCTGACTGTGCTCGTGTTTCACGTCCGACATAGCGAAACGGTGATGCCCGACGGCCGCGTGGATGGCGAATGGCAGGTGACGCCGGAACCTGCCGTTTGATGGTCAAACCTGACCGGCGGCAATCAGCCTTAATCGGGCATCCGGCTAGAGACTGACCGAGCAACTGGACTTGGTTGAGCAGGGAAACTCGGAAACCCGAACATTCAAATGGGCCTGACCGTGGCAGTTAAGCATAGAGTGACTGATCCGGAATTTAGGCGTAACTTCGCCAAACAGCCACTTTATGATTAACGGCATAGCTTGCATCACTAGTAGAAACTTGACCTGTCAGATAGGGTGATCAGGCAATACTGGACAATAGAGATTCGAGGAAACCACGTGTAGCTCAAGCCTTAAACCGCTTCAGGACGAGTGATGCATTCACGCCACCGAAACCAAATCCGTTGAGTATTGCATGCTCTATCTGATGGGGGCGCGCGCTACCGGAAATCAAATCCAGACCGTTGGCCAAAGGATCAGGATTCTCCAGATTCAGCACCGGCGGTGCGACTTGGTCTCGCAAGGCCAAAACCGTGAAGACGGCTGCAGCTCCACCAGCGGCGCCCAGCATGTGGCCCAAGGCAGATTTTGTTGCAGTAATCGAGGGGCCGGAGCCAACTCCAAACACTCGGCGAATGGCCGCCAACTCACCTCGATCCCCGACCTGAGTAGAGGTTGCATGAGCGTTGAGGTGTTGTATATCAGACGGTTCCAACTGCGCCTGGCGAAGCGCGATCTGCATCGAACGCGCGGCGCCAGATCCATCCTCCGGACCGGAGGTGATGTGATGGGCGTCAGCAGAAGTGCCGTAGCCCACAACCTCGGCCAGCGGCGTTGCAGAACGCGCCAAAGCATGATCCAGAGATTCGAGTACTAATAAACCTGCGCCTTCAGCCATAACGAAGCCATCGCGTGCTTCATCGAAGGGACGGGAAATCTTGCTGGGATCACCTTCCCAGCTTGTTGCAACTGCTCTTGCAGCTGCAAAGCTACCTAGAGCCACCCTATCAATCGTAGCCTCGCTACCTCCGCAAAGCGCCATATCCGTCTCATCGTTGCGAATCATTCGTGCCGCATCGCCGAGCGCCTGGATGCTTGCAGCACAAGCCGTCGTCGGCGCCCCCAAGGGACCCTTGAGCTGGTATCGGATTGATACTTGACCAGCCGCGAGATTGGCTAGAAATGCCGGCACAGTGAATGGCGACAAGCGTTGTGGACCTTTGCTATCAGTGGTGCGCACTGCCTCAGCAATGGTGCTAAATCCCCCCACACCTGACCCGATAATCGTCGCCGAGCGCTCTTGTTGCTTGACAGTCGGATTGCCCCAGCGTGCATGCTTCAGAGCTTGGTCTGCCGCATCCAGCGCGAATGCAATGAAACGGTCCATACGGCGCAGCTCTTTTGCCGATATGACCGCTTCGGGATTCCATCCAGCCTGCGGATCTTCCTTCAAGTCCGGAACTCGTCCAGCAATAGAAACGCCTGTGCCTTCTCCCTCACCTGCATTCAAGCGGCGTACGCCGGAATATCCGAACAAAAGCCGTTGCCAAGCCAGTTCAACATTACACCCAAGAGGAGACACCAAGCCTAAGCCAGTGATGACTACCCGACGACCCATGATGCACCTTTCGTTGGTAACCGCACAGATCGTCAAATAATCTGCGCGCATTTTTATAGCTGATGGCCGTCATCATAAATGAATTTAGATTATGTTCGTACGCAAACAAATTAAGGTGAGTACGCAGCTCGTACCGAAAATCTCAAACCGAATTCGTAGTCGATAGAGCACCGGAGTCTAGTGAGCAGAATTGACGCTGTGCATATCAGCGACGTCGCTAGCTTTTCGGGCGTAGTTCTAAGGCCTTTTCGACCAGTATTCGCGCTAAAGAACGAATTCAAAAATGAGACTGAGCCGCGGGTACATGTCAGGCCGTCGCTCCTTGTTTGCTTCCCCATACGGATGAAAACAAGTCCTCGCGCAAGCGCCAAAAATCAGCGGTTTGCCTAAGGGGTATCCTACCTGCGTGGCCTATGCATCGCCCTCAAATCTCACCACTAAAGCGATCTCTGTCAGTGCCTTTAGCGTGCAAGGAGTTCAAAAACGCCATTGATGCAACACCAAAGGTCCGAATGCTCCAACGGAGCGCACTTTGCTGCACCTGAGAAGTCGATCTAGCCCCGAGACCCGAATTTCTGCGCTGGTGCGCAACTTTCAAAATCCTATATCCTGAGCCGCCTGAGGGTACTTCACCCGACATTGAGTATCAGTGCCTGTGTGTCGCGCAGGATGCGGCGTGCAAGCGCGGGATCTTCGACTATACGGGCGAGCAAGAGTCCCCCAAGCATGGCGGCAAGAGCCGAATGAGCTGGAAGTCGTTTCTGGTCAATACCGCTGCGCGCCATTTGTTGGCGCAAGGTATCTAGCAAGGCATCGACTCCCTCATTTAGTGCTTTCCTGGCCGGTCCGTCGCTTCGTACAGCTTCCGCGCCTAGTGCGGCTATAGCGCAGCCCTGTTCAGGGTGGTCCCGATGGGCAGGCCCGAGGTAACTCTCTACCAAAACCTTAAACGCCCGCTCGTCACTGACACCTTCTGAACGCGACGCCAGGGCAGACCGTGTCTGCGCTAGAGCTGCGGAGCAAGCCTCACCTGCAAGGGCCTCCTTCGAGGAAAAGTGCTTGTAGAAACCACCGTGGGTCAGCCCAATGTCCCCCATCAATTCGGCTACACCAATCCCGGTGAGGCCTCGCTCACGGAACAAACGCGCAGCTGTATCCACGATGTGCGCCCGCGTCGCAGCTACATCTTCACGAGAACGTTTCATAGACGATTCCGAATATCAGTCGTTGGTGCTTTATAGATTTTAGATGACGATCAAAATACGCTAAGATTATTGTCGTCATCTATCCGGAGGTCGTGTGACTCAATCACTCAACGCAGAAACGAGCGGAACAGAAGAACGTCAGACATCTCTTTCAGACCGAGTACTGAAAGCCTTCACACAACCTCGACGCCATCCCGCCACGCAAGATGAAGAAATGGCCTTGGCCAACGCAAAGCGAGAAGACTTCGTGTGGCGAGGGGAAAAGTTGACGGTTTGGAGGTGGGGTGATGGAACACAGGTCCTCCTGCTGCACGGCTGGGAGAGCCGTGGGAGCCATATGGCCGGGTTTGTTCCCAATATTCTCCGTGCTGGGTTTGGTGTTGTCGCGCTCGACGCCCCTGCGCACGGAGACTCGTCAGGGGAGTACACGAACATCCTGGACTATGGTCGAGCAGTCGTAGCGCTAGCCCAGCATATAGGGTTGGGATCTCTCGCTTCCCCTCTTGCAGGTGTGATCGCACATTCAGCCGGCTCAGCGGCTGCCCTATACGCCTATGCTCATGGGCTCCATAGCCACGGCCATAAATTCGCTCTGCTCCTTGGAAGCATCATCTACGCGACATGCGGCGGATGGTTCTACTTGCACGCCACCGCCGAGCCGAACTATCTTCGCGCTTGGCTTCCGGGAATGCTTCTCAGCGGATTAGGTGTCGGGCTCCTAATGCCGGCGCTCTCGGCAGCTGCGGTCACGGCTTTATCACCGGAGCGATTCGGCATCGGCAGCGCTACGAACACCGCGATCCGCAACCTAGGATCAGCACTAGGTGTGGCACTGACGGTGATGCTGATAGCGACCGAAAAGGTCTCATCGAATCATGAGCCTTTTGCACACGTCTTTCTCCTACTCGTAATCGGCAGTCTGCTCACGTCAATACTTTGCCTTCCATTGAGACTTGAAAAAGCAGCCATTCCAGCCAGATCGTCAAATCAATCTGTAATATGAACACGCCAGAACCGAAACCAAATCTCGACGAAATCACGGCCTTTAAAGCAAAGGTCGAGCATCACTTCACCAACAACGATAACGTCCGCATCCACTACGTGGCACTCGGAAACGGCCCGCTAGTGGTATGCATGCACGGCTTCCCTGATCATTGGCTTGGCTGGTGGAGAATCATGCGAGATCTGTCACGCCAATACCGCGTGATAGCGATGGATTTACGCGGATACAACGAAAGCGACAAACCAAGCGATCCAGATGCATATCGAGTGCAACATCTGGTGACCGACGTCCAAGCGGTAATAGCCGCCGAAGGGGCGCAACAAGCAACAGTCGTTGGTCATGATTGGGGCGGCTTCGTAGCGTGGCATGCTGCCATGGACGCGCCGAAGTGGGTTGAACGCTTGATAGTGCTAAATATGCCTCATCCTTGGGCCATATCTCGTGAACTATCCAGAAATCCAGCTCAGCGAAAAGCCAGCGAGTACGTAAAGCTCTTCAAACACCCGCTTTCCCATCAGCAGATTCCGTTAGAGCGACTAAACGCCTGGGTGCGCGACACCGATTACATGCCTTATCAGCAGCAGGCAATGGAAAGTTCGTCTCTCGAGGCAATGCTCAATTACTATAGAGTAAATTGGCCAGTAGAGCCGTACGCCGAACATAGAGAAACCCCGCCACCTGTGATGGCCCCAACACTTTTGGTGCACGGACTAAAAGATCCTTATGCCCTACCCGCAGGGCTAAATGACGTGTGGAGTTGGGTGCACGCCGACTTGTGCATACACACAATTCCTGGCGCTGGTCATTTCGTCCAACATGATCACTCGAATCAAGTGAGCAGGGTGATGTGGAACTGGCTGAGCCTTACAGATACCAAGTAATTAGAGAACACCCTCGCCGCTTCGCTCGATCTACGAGTCATATAGATCGGGAGCGGCTAAGGGGCTATCGCGCCGCTCGCGAACAGGCCCCTAGTCCCCGCGAAGGCTCCCGCCCTGCACTTGGTGTTTGTCGCCGGATGGAGACTCTTGTTGCGGGCTCTGCTTCAACCACGATCGAAATTTGCGATGCATTCTCCGAGTCAACGGCTCACGTATGAATTTCAAATCAGAAAGATCCGTCAAGGAAAGTACAGAATCTTTGAACGCTACTACAAAATGAATCGGGCGAAGATCGCGCACTATAGCGGCTTGGCCGGTCGTTAGCATGTAGTCGTTCAGATCTCCGTCAATTGTCAACCAAAGAGATCCTTGTTCGCATCTGATCTCAGTCGCGGCGTTGAGCTCGAGACGCATCGATTGCTCTTTACGGAGATTGAAGCGCCGTACAGCTGGATCGGCATGAGTAAAACACTGATCCGGGCACTGTTGCAACAGCCGGATTCGACTTTCCTTCGCGTATCGAATGAACATGGGTTTTGTGTCCCGCCTGCGGCTGCAGGAATAGGGATCAATGGTTGCTAGGCCCCAATCTTCCGTGCAAAAAAGGAGCTTATGCATGAATACTCATGCCTTGGATGTCGCGATTTCTCAAGTGCTGGCTCCAGTGAGCCTGAGACATGGTTGTGACGCGGCGGGCCTACATTCGCTTGCCCGAAGACTTAGCTCGTGCGTTTAGGCGCTAGTTCCACACTCATCGTCGAAGCGCAGCGACTCAACGCAGACCTTGTATGTGTCACTTGCAGATTGCTTGGTGAGCCGTACTTCGTGTCTCATGCAGATGCGTATCGGCAGATCATGGAGTGTGGCCTGGCGACTTTGACAAAAGAAAATTACGAAAAATGGTTAGAGATTGCTAGTGTGCCCGAGTCAATTCGCGGCTTCGGTCATGTCAAGCAGGCCTCAGTAAATGCAGCGCAGGCGCGCTGGAATTCGATGCTGTAAACGGTGCATCCGTCTGGAGATGTTCGCCTGAAGGAGGACGCCTCAGTCACTCTACCGGGTTAGATGAAGTGGTGGAAGATATTGTTGGCGAGTACAGAGGCGGCGCGTCAACAATAAGTCACATCCTGGCAAATATATAGACGCTTCCGCAATGAAGCGGAACCACGGTGATTAGCCTTGACGATAGAGCTTAGGATTGACGTGTAGTCAATAGTCACGCTCCTCTCCCGAAGAGCACATTTCATGCCTTAACAGCACGAACGATCCAAGAATCTCCTGTGTCAAGGAGAAACGATGGATTTAGATCATTACGATGAGCTCTCTCTAGTAGCCAAATCTGCCAAACGGTCAGATGTTCGGGACCTTCTTCATCATGCTTCACGAGAAGGCATGATCTCGTTTGCGGGTGGACTCCCCGATGCGGATCTGTTTGATCTAACCGGCATCAATCAGGCGATAGAGGCAGTCCAGCGTCAGTCTTTGCGCAGGGCACTTCAGTACGGTCCAACCGAAGGACAGCCGCGTCTTTGCGCCGCAATTACAGAGCTTATGCGCCGCCGAGGGGTAGCTGCAACGCCGAAAGACATTCTAGTCACCACAGGTTCGCAGCAAGGGCTTGATCTCTTGGTCCGTGTACTCGTCAATCAAGACGATTTGGTAGCCATAGAGGCGCCTACCTACTTGGCCGCGGTCAACGTACTCACACTTACTCGCCCCCGTTTTCTGACAGTGCCAAGTACGCCCAGAGGAATGAACGTGGACGCTCTCATCAACGGCAGAATCCGTCCCAAGCTACTCTATGTCGTTCCCACATTCAGCAACCCGTGCGGATCGCAAATACCACTAGAGGAGCGGGTCAAATTGTTGAATTGGGCGGCCGACAATAATGTATTCATCATTGAGGATGATCCATACGGAGAGCTACGCTTTTCCGAGGCAACGCCACTGCCCTCGCTCTATCAACTCGCCAGCCGCACTGGTCAAGAGCGTGCTCGAGTGGGATATCTATCAACGCTATCCAAGTGCGTGGCACCCGGCCTACGCATTGGCTGGTTGCTTGCGCCTGATTCGGTTCTTGACGCGTGCGTACGCATCAAGCAGGCGATGGATTTGCACACATCCTCCTTTGTTCAGGAAGTCGCCGCCAGCTACCTCGAGTCTGGACAAATGGACGCGGCCGTCGAGCGAATGCGCCTAACCTACGAGAGTCGATACGAGGTTATGCGAGAGGAGCTGGAGAACTCGTTCGGCGATCGAATGTCCGTCGGGGAAACCGGAGGTGGTATGTTCCTGTGGGCGCGGTTCAATGATGGAACCCACACCCGCTCACTGCTACAAGAAGCGTTAAGAAACGGAGTAATGTTCGTGCCAGGCGGCGCCTTCTATGCTGAAGCTTATAACGGAACCAGTGAGCTTCGGCTGAGCTTTGCAACTAATCCGCCCGATCAGATTCGTGAAGGTGTTCGACGGCTAAAGCGTGCACATGCGATATTGCATACCAAGCCATCTTACCCAGTCCCACTGAAATCTTGATCCATTTGCCGTCCACACCCATGCTTCACACGCAAAAGCAGCGCGCAGAATTTTTTCGCGACCTCCATAACCGCCCGGAGATACTTCTCATGCCGAACCCGTGGGACAAGGGTTCGGCAGTACTACTGGAAAAAGCAGGCTTCAAGGCCCTCGCTAGCACAAGCGCTGGATTCGCCTTCTCCCAGGGGATGCCGGATGGACAGCCATCCTTCGAGAGTGTTCTCAATCATCTCCGCGATCTTTGCGCTTCAACGAACTTGCCCATCTCGGCAGATCTAGAAGCGATGTTTGCCGAGTCTCCCGAAGCCGTCCACCGCAACTTGCAGCGGGCGGTCGCCTGCGGCATCGTGGGCGCATCGATCCAAGACTCCAGCGGTGAACCGGGTGCCCCGCTGTTTTCCTTGTCTCTTGCGGTGGAGCGTGTGCAAGCCGCTGCGGAGGCAAAGCGGGCATTCGGATTTCCCTTCGTTCTAACCGCGAGAGCAGAGTGTTTCGCTCAGCAAAATCCGTCTATAGACGAAACAATTTTGCGCCTTCAGGCGTACGAAACAGCTGGTGCCGACGTCTTATTCGCACCTTGGATCAAGAGCGAGGAAGAAGTCCGAAGCGTGGTCGCCGCCGTCAGCAAACCGGTAAACGTCATGCTCGGCTTCGCGAGTTCGACTCTCGACGTAAGAACCCTGAGAGAGTTAGGCGTCCGCCGCGTAAGCACTGGTGGTGCCTTCGCCCGGGCCGCCTACTCCTCCATGATGGATGCCGCCCGTGAATTGCAGACTGCAGGAACCTTTGATATCACCAAAAAGTCGATGTCGGGAAGGCAACTCAACGAACTGTTCTCGAACTCATGACCCAGTCCCTGGCAGCACAATCGACGGCTTCGTCCAGCCGATCATTACCCCAAAACATCTCTTCCCCCACGAAGAATGTTGGCCCGCCGAAGACTCCGCGCGATTGCGCTCGCTGGGTTTGTTCCTTGAGTCGTTCCTTGTTTTCGGCCTGCTGAGCCCGCTCCAAAATTGAAGAGGCATCTAGGCCCAGCTCGAAAAGAACGCGAGTTACCGCCTCTACCGAGTCAATCTCCTGGTCTTCAACGAAATTCAAGGTCATCATTCGTTTTGAGAACGCTTCGATCCAAAGCGACTCTTTGCCGAGAACTGCAACACGCATCGGCAGCAATGCTCGGCGAGGGAAGCTGGCGGGGCGTTTCCACGGAAGCCCGTACTTCTCACATTGGCGTTCCATGTCACGCCACATATAGCGTCCCTTTTGTTCCTGTAGAACGAATGGCGAGGTCTCCCAGCCGAACGATTTGAAGATTGGGCCTAAAAGGAAAGGTTCCCACTTGATCGTTACGCCACGTGAGCGGGCTAGCTCCCCGATCCGCTGAACGCTCAGATAGCTGTAATTGCTGCCAAATTCGAACCAGATCTCTAGTGTCTTCATTCTGAACTACTCGCTTTCACTCCATAACAACAAGAACACGCACTTCGACGCTACGTCTATGAGACTTAGCATTCATTGCGTTGGGAAGATCAAATGCCGAATGCGGAACAAACCGCGACACGCCGTCGACCTGCGAATCAAACTGCTTAAAGACAGCTACATCCTGGACGTCCATCGCGTCGAGGTAAAACCATCGGTGCGTTGGATTGAATCGACACAAATAGATTTCCCCAACACGGTGCTCATAGTTGAGCTTGGCTGCAACTAGGTCTTGCGAAGAAACAGACTGCGCGGCACAAAAAGCGAGTGGCGAGTCCTCGATAACGCCGCCAATAGATCTCCATAGGTTGACGATGCAGTAGCGCCTGGGTCGACGATCGAGGCCAACGCTTTCCATGACCAGATTCAACCTGCGTCTACCAGATTCCTCGCTGTAGTCGTTATGCACAACTCCCAAAGCGCCAACCTTGGCCGCTGGCCCTCGCTCGCCGAAACGGTGAAGGTTCATGGACGGATCTCGATGTCGCACTAGATGGTCGAAGACGAAAGCCGATTGGCCTCCAGTAGCCTCCAGCGCAAGTTGCGCCGCAACTGGGTAGTAACGCGATCTGACCTGACTCGAATCGCCGAAGTCTATGCGGGGAAGTTCGCTACGAACGAACGCGAATCCGTCCTTGTGGAGCCCGGTGGTTTGCCCGCTAGATCGCACGTCCTGAATCTGGACCCAACGAAGTTCCGTGGAACAGTTTTCAGGCTCAATCCCGGCCGGAGGTTGAAAGAGATAAATTTTTGGTCTCAGAGCACCATCTTCTAGGTATCCGACTTGAGCCCGAACAGATGCTGAAGCCTCTATTGCTGATTGATGCATGGCATTCTCCTTAGTCCGTTGCAAAGCGATGATTTCAGCAAGTCGGCAAACTCTAAACAAGCGAATTCCGGGAAGACCACGGATTCCAAAATTGACTGTCTATCAGCATTCGTGCAGAGATCGGGAGTGACTCTCTGGAATCCTTGATGTTCATATTCCCAGGCATCGTGCTGCCTTGATAGGAAAACTCGGGTCTTTCCAGAGAACAAATTCCGTATCCTCTAAGTTACCTTGTGGGCACTCTGCCCCCGCCGAGATCTCTTCGTTCTCTGACGACTGTCAAAAGTGAAGGGGCAACATACACTCAACATTGGATTACTGTCCTGCGTCCGTGCGGGCATTCCTCGCTTTAGCTTGCAGTCGTAAGCAACGGCGACGTTCGGTGTGTGCACCAGCTGAATGCCCACCTTGGAAGGTGTAGCCTTCCAAAAAATGCAACCGTACTGCTGCTTTATGCATTCCCAACAAGGACGAAGGCCACCCAAGGGCGACCTTTCGCTTGGTGCGGATCGTGGATCGTGCGGTTTCGTGCCAGGCTATTTGATGCCGACGCACATAAGCCAGGCATCGGCGAGCAAGAACGCAGTCATGGGCTGCAAATACCAATACATTGCTGCTGTGCCGAATCCAACGAATAGCATTGCGATCACGACGCCCCGGATCCAGCTTAAAAGTGCGCGCCTCATGATGCAGCGCTTGGAGCCACGGAGGAACGACGTTCTCGAATTGGCGCGTGGAGGATCGCAGAAAGCAGGCTGAGTACGGAGGCAAGAATCCACACCCACGTATAGCTCTTATAGGTGTCGAATAGCCATCCCCCGAGCCACACGCCCAGAAAGCTGCCGACCTGGTGCGACAAGAATACGAAGCCGAATAGTGTGCTGACGTAACGCATCCCGTAGATCTGCCCAATCATCCCGTTGGTGAGGGGCACGGTGCCTAGCCACAGGAAGCCCATAACGGCGGCGAAGGCATACGCCGTCAAAGGGCTAAGCGGTAGCCAGAGCAACATTAGAATCGCCGCGGCCCTTCCAATGTAAAGCCACACAGTGAGCGTCTTGCGCAACCAGCGCGTTCCCCAGACGCCGAACAGGTATGTGCCAACGATATTGGTCAGCGCGATCAAGCCAAGTGCCGTTGTCGCGACTGACGGACGTAGTCCATTGTCTGCGAGATAGGCGGGCATGTGGGTTGCGATGAAGGCAAGTTGAAATCCGCAAGCCAAGAAGCCGACCGTGAGAAGCCAGAAGTCGCGGTCCCCGAAAGCCTTCGCGAGTGTTTGACGCAATGTCAGGTCGCTACTCGTAGGAGGCGTCAGCTCTGACTTCCCCGTGGCGAATGCCAAGGGAATCATCGCCGAAATCGCGGCTGAAATGAATAACGCACTCGTCTTCCAGCCGAAGCTTTCGATAAGAGTCATGTTCACCGGCAACATGAGCAGTTGGCCTGCGCCACCGATCGCGCCTACAAGCCCGAGCGCGGTCGGCCTACGCTCCGGTGAGACGGCCTTACCCACTGCTCCGTATACGATGGCGAATGCGGTTCCACTGAGGCCAATGCCAACGAAGACGCCGGCAGTGACGGCGAAAAGCAAGCCGTCGTTGCTGTAGGGCATTAGGAAGACACCAGTGGCGTAAAAGGCGCCGCCCAAAGCCATTACGCGCTTGGAGCCTATCTTGTCGGCAAGCATCCCAGCGAAAGGTTGTGCCACGCCCCAGACCAAATTTTGTAGGGCAATGGCAATGGAGAATGTTTCTCGCCTCCACGACCAGTCGGTCGTCACAGGGATTAGGTAAAGACCAAATGAGTGCCGTTGCCCGATAGATAGAAACAAGATGATTCCGCAAAGGGCGGTAAAGACGATGTCTCTGGAACTCAGCTTCATACGAATGCTCCTTCGCGTTGACCAATTTCGGACTTGAACAGTAGTGGAGACTGTCCATGCCAGTGTTGGCTTTCTATAGGCTCGCAACCGTTTTGTTGAACGGCTCGCCTTGTTTTGGAGATGGCCGAGAAGCCCGGCTGACGATTGAGTAGAGAGAGCAGGAGCTGGCTTGAAATCCACCCCCCCCTGGCTGCGACTTCATATGCTGAATCGAACGACGGGTTGATGAAATCGCGTTTGCGCTGTAGAGTCCTGAGCGATGTTGGCAAGTGCATTTTGTGCTTCCCTTCCGATGGAAGCGCTGATCGTCAACGATAAACACCACATGTGGCTTGAATCTTTAGAAGCCCAGGCATGCCTCCAATTCATGACACCCACCAAGAGTTCCGTTGCTAAACAACTGCGTCACATCTCGCTAGATGCACTGAGGGGATATGAAAGTGCCGCGCGTCTATTGAGCTTTACAAGGGCGGCTGAGGAGTTATCTCTTACCCAATCGGCGATTAGTAAGCAAATCCGCTCCATGGAAGAAGTGCTCTCGTGCCAATTGTTTGTTCGCGGCGCCCGGCAACTTCAACTCACTAGCGAAGGCGAGGTCGTGCTACAGGGCGTTCAACAAGCCCTAAACGCGCTTGAGTCATCTATCGGCCGTTTGATGCCTGGGCATATCGAAACCGTAACGCTGACGGCATGGCCGTCATTCGTTTCCATGTGGCTGGTGCCGCGCCTTATTAGGTTTCGCCAGATTGCGCCGGACGTCAACGTGATCATCGACTCCAGCGAGGGCGTGTCGAATCTGGAGCGAGAGGGCTACGATTTGGCGGTTCGCCTTCCGGTAGATCCCTTGGCGTCTCCCCTCGCCCGGCGGCTAGGGACAGAGGAGGCCTTTCTGGTTGCCAGTCCGGAAGTAGCGGAATCAATCAAAACACCTGAGGATCTGCTGGCCCAAACACTCATCGTCTATGACCCAGGGCGGAGCCGCTTCCCTTGGATGAGTTGGTCCGAATGGCTTGCGCGCCTGGGATTAGGGCACGGACTAGGGAAGAAGACAGTACAGTTCACGCAATATGACCACGCCATTCAAGCTGCAGTTCAGGGTGGGGGCGTGGCAATCGGACGAACACCTTCGATCATGAGCGCACTTAGAGAAGGGCGTCTTCAAATCGTCTTTCCTCAACATCGCATAGTAGGCCTCCACTACTACGTTGTCTTTGCAGAGCAGTCGTTAGCCAACGCAGCCGTCCAACTCCTGGCTGAATGGATTCAGCAGGAGCTTGCCGCTGAGGCCGTCCAGTTTTAGCCAGTCGCGCCTCGTGATGCCAAGCGGGCGATCCAGTTGGCGAACGCCTTCGCCGATGGCTTGAAATCGCCGGACTCGGATACCTCTACGTAGTACCCCTTATCCGTCATAACAAAGGGGTGAATCTGTACAAGCGCGCCGGACTCCAAGTAAGGCGTTGCGGCGATTCGGGTTGTGACTGCTATGCCGGCACCACTAACAGTAGCCTCAAGCATCGTAATCGAGTCGTCGAAGTGCATATATCGCGCAGGCTCCGTCTTCTTGCCGAAGGCGCCCGAGCTCCAGTCGATCCAACTCAAAAGAGTGTGGCGAAGTACGGTCATGCCAGAGACATCTTCGGGGTGCAATCCGCGCTTGATATCGGAGAGTATGTCCGGCCGACCAACCACCAGTACTTCGTCTGTCACGAGCTGGATGCGGCGAGCCTCATCGCCTACGCCCGTACCATAGTGCACTAGCACATCCCAATCCGCTCGGTTTACCTCCTCGGGTGTAGCAATGCTTGTCACTTCCATTTGAATGTGAGGGTGACCGCGCATGAAATCTGGCAGATGAGGAAGAACCCATACGTTGCCGATCGAGGGCGCAAAATGCACCCGAATAAGTGAATGTTCAGTTTGACGTAGCTCTTCGCCTGCAGCCCACAATAACGTGAGCGACGCCGAGACTCTTTCGAGATATATTGCTCCGTCGTCAGTCAGAGCGATGCCACGACCTTTACGAGCAAATAGCGAAATTCCCAGCCGACGTTCGAGATTGATGACCCTGTGGCTTACCGCCGACTGCGTTACGCTCAACTCGTCTGCGGCCTTTTGAAACGAGCCGTTTCGCGCCGCCGACTCGAAAGCCAGCAATTCGTGCAATGGAAACTGAGAAATTGCTAAATTGGTTGGCTGACTCATATTCAAAAATTCGTCAACGGCGGGTGATTGGCTGGGCCGGAATGCCGCGCCGGACCCAGCATGGCAAGAAGCGACGAGCCCTTCCGGATGGCAGCCATGCTAGATATCATATCGACATGACCAAGACGCTACAAAGGAGCGCGCACATCGGCCAACTTCCTCCGATGAGTAATTTGTTGGCCTTCGAGTCCGTCGCGCGCAACCAGAGCCTTTCACGTGCAGCTAGCGAACTCGGCATCACGAAATCGGCGCTAACCCATTCGATCGCCTTACTGGAGCATCGCCTCAAACTCCGCCTCGTGCAGCGCTACTCGCCTTTAGTGATCTTGACGCCAGTTGGGCACTCCTATTTTGCGGCGTCACAGGCCTTTGCCCGAAGGCTGCGGGATGACCACTACTTAAAGTCTTCGACGGCTACGACACAGATTCGCGTATCGTCTTCACGCGGTCTCGCACGCTTGTGGCTGGGGCCACGCATTAACGACTTTCACGCCGTACATCCTCGTATTGAACTTATCGTAAGCGCGGCAGATCGTCTTGAATCGGTGTTAGGTGACGGGGTTGACGTCGGACTTCGATACGGCGGACCAACTCTGCCAAACATGCTGTCGATCCCAATGTGGACGGATCGTCTCATCGCCCTAGGAAATCCACAACTTGCAAGACGAGCAAAATTCATGTCAATGGGCGAGGTGATCTCCACAATGCCATTGATAGAGCACCCGTCTATGGAGTGGACCACGTGGGCAAGTGGCCGCATACCTGCCGATCTTAAGGCTAGGCCGAAAATCATTTCGGTTGACCTTCAGTTCAGTCTTGAGTGCGCATCACATGGGGTTGGATTGGCGATTGTTCCGCGACGGTTGGCGCAAGCTCATTTGAAGAGTGGTCGAGTCGAATTGATAAGTAATCACTCGTCCACTGCCAAACCCTATCACGCAGTTGTCTCTGAGGAGCAGTCATGCCGCGAACCTATGCAACTATTTCTCAAATGGATCCAGCAACAAGTGGCCTTAGATTCGATGACTGTCAGCGATTGAATCGCTGCTGACCGTAATTGGCTCTTTCAGTGAGTATGATTTCGCACACTTTCATAGGCGTTAATGACTTTGACCGTGCGTTGTGCTTCTATCGCGCGCTCTTCTCTGTGCTTGGTGTTGCTGAGAGATTCTGTGATTTCGAACGCCCTTGGGCGGGATGGCAATCCAATCCGGGGCCCCGCCCACTATTTCTAATCGGCCGTCCCTACAACCAACAAGAGCATCAGCCCGGCAACGGACAAATGATCGCCCTGCTGGCTTCCAGCCGCGAGATGGTAGATCAGGCTTACGCTAGCGCGATCGCCGCTGGCGGGACGGACGAGGGTAAGCCTGGACCTCGCCCGGGATACCACCCACACTATTACGGCGCCTACTTTCGAGACACTGAGGGCAATAAGCTCTGTGTGGCGTGTCATACCGCGTCGAATTGAAACGTCGAGCCCCGGTCGACATAGGCACTATCTGCTACTCGCACGAATTTTTCAGTCCGGCGCAAAATCATGCTTCAAGAAATGGTCTGCTACCACGGCCGATCGGTCGCGATCAGCATAGGATCAGCTGCTTATGCGCTTTCGTTCAGCTTCATGCAGCCAGTAGGTATCAGGCTCAACGGAAGCCACATCTGCTGAACTGTGCGCGACGCATCACTAAGACGAATTTCCTGACCGGCTTAAGTCGCTCAGAGTTGCGCAACCGGTGATAGTTCCGCAAATCGGGCGATTACGCTTCGAAATCACACACTAGTTGCCGAATCGAATCTCTGAAGGTTCTCGAATGTCGAGCCAGTCGTGCCGGCGCCATCGACATACGGGAACCGGAGCCCGTTGAGGCGTCTTGGCCGTGTAGTTGGCATGTCAATTTGCATGCGATCCGCCGCTAAGTGAACAAGCAAAAGAGTCAATGGCAGAGGCAATTCAGCACTCGTATGGACGGAAATAATCCGCCACACCAAATCGTCGCGCGAGCCTGCGGGAGAACGTGACCTAGGAGCGGGCGTTAACGTTGGAGCAACGGATTTCATATCTTGTTGCGCCAAACGCATCAAGATATCGACGAAATGTTTGACTATCAACCTACCTATCGTCTATCGCTGTTGACCCTATGAACTCCGATTCACTGACTGCTGACCAAGTCACCGCTGATCTCTGGCGCCTCGCCAAACTGCCAATGTCCGCCCTATCGTCGCTTACCCTGACCGGCTCCGATCCTGTCTTGCCGTCGTCGTTTCCTATCGGAACCGCGGCGCAAGCGAGCATTGCGGCCGCAGCCCTGGCCGCTGCAGAGGTAAGACACGTACGTGGTCTGAGCCGTCAAAATATTTCGGTCGATATGGCTCACGCAGCGGCGGAATGCTCCAACTTCATGAGTCTAGACGGAGTGGTTCCAGAAGTCTGGGACCGACTCTCTGGTCTCTACCCTTGTGGGCCGGGTGCCTGTAATGGTTGGGTGCGAATTCATGCGAATTTCAAGCACCACCGTGAGGGTGCTCTAGCCTTACTTGGCCTCAAAGCCGATGAATCGACCACGAAAGAAGATGTCGTTGCGGCTTTGTCACATACCAACGCGTTTGAATTTGAGAAGAGGGCTGCCGAGCAGGGACTAGTCGTATCCGCATTAAGGTCATTTGAAGAATGGGACGCTTCAGAACAATCTAAGGCCGTAGCAAAACTCCCTGTGTTTACCATCGAGGAGATTGGTGAGGCCGACCCTTTGCCTATCGATCCGTTGGAAGATTCTGACCGACCGCTTACGGGCATTCGTGTTCTCGAACTCACGCGCATCCTGGCGGGCCCGGTTGCCGGGCGCACACTGGCTGCTTACGGCGCCGATGTGATGCTCGTTAACTCCCCAAATCTGCCGAACATCGACGTAATCGCGGAAACCAGTCGCGGAAAGCTCTCTGTCCAAATCGATCTGTGCCAGCCGAAAGGGCGGGAACGGTTAACCCAACTAAGTCAGCAAGCCCATGTGTTCATGCAAGGCTACCGGCCAGGTGGATTGGCAAGCATGGGATTTAGCCCCGAGGCGCTCGCACGAGTGCGGCCTGGGATCGTCTACGTGTCGCTTAGTGCGTACGGACACTGTGGGCCCTGGGCAAGCCGCCGGGGATTCGACTCGCTCGTTCAGACAGCAACGGGTTTCAATCACGCCGAGGCGCGCGCCGCCGGATCCGAAACGCCCAAGGCGCTACCGATACAAATCCTCGATCATGCAAGTGGCTATCTAATGGCACTTGGCGCCGAAGCAGCGCTAATTCGACAACAGAGGGAAGGCGGCTCGTGGCACGTGCGGGTCTCGCTGGCGCAAACAGCGCATTGGTTGCGCGCAATCGGTCGTGTCCCAAATGGATTCGTCTATTCTAAACCCGAGATGGAACGCTATATGGAAAGCGTGGACTCTGGCTTTGGGCGCCTTGTTGCGGCCACACATGCCGCTCGATTCTCACAGACACCAGCGCTGTGGACAAGACCCTCTATGCCACCAGGCAGTCATGTGCCCCGATGGCCTTGAGCCCAGTCCGCTCAGAGCCGGCGCAACGTCTTTGGAACTTATTTCTACGTGTCAAGACTGGCGAGTAATGTCGCCGGCCCGTCCATGATGACAAAGGCCAGATTCGTAATGTGCCCTGATGCAGAGAGCCACTCGCTTTGATCCAGGAATCAAAACCCAAAACATGTTCACCAAATATTGAAGCATCTCATATGTACCAAGATCCTAGTGAGTTGAGAGTACCGAAATATCGCGCGACAAGCTGCTAGCCCAACATCGGCTCAGAGGAAATAATATGAAGTCAATTTCGCCAGGTGCACCTATTGGATTCATCGGCCTCGGAGTGATGGGTAGGCCGATGGCTGGGTGGCTATTAAAGAAAGGGTGGTTTGTACACGTGTACTCTCGGCGTCCGGAGGCCGCTCAGTCCTTGCTATTGGACGGAGCCCGTGGCTTCCCAAGCCCAATTGCCTTGAGCCGAACGTGCCGCGTTGTGATTCTTTGTCTCACCGACGAAAAAGCGGTTGATGAGGTGATCTTTGGCCCTAACGGTCTAGTTCGCGGGCTGAACCCAGGTAGCGTCATCGTTGACACCAGCACGATTGGGGCCGGTACCGCCCGTGTATTTGCTAAAAGGCTGGAAGATCGTGGCGTTGTATATATGGATGCACCGGTCAGCGGAGGTGAACAAGGGGCCGTGGCGGGGACCTTGGCTTGCATGATCGGCGGACCTGCAAGTGCAACAGATTTGGTGCGCAATGTTCTTGATGCCTTCACGAGGGTTGTGACTCACGTGGGCGACGTTGGAGCTGGCCAGGCCGTCAAAGCATGTAATCAAATTGCCGCGGCAGGCGCTTTGCTTGGCGTAGCCGACGCAATTGCATATGCGCGGCTGCAGGGAGTCGATCCCGAGGTCATGCGCCAAGTCCTTCTCGCCGGAACCGCAAGGAGCTTCGTCCTGGAGAAGGATGGCGCGCGAATTATCGATGGGAATTTCCGACCGGGATTTCGCGCTCGCCTTATGCTCAAGGATCTTCGCTTAGCTCTTGATGATGCGAGTGGCCGTGTTGACCTTGAGGTAGCCACGCTGGCGGTGCGCCTCTTGATGTCACTTTGTGATGGGGATTACGCGGACCAGGATTGGTCGGCTGTAGGTCTCCTCGCGCAGAGGACGCGCATTGACTAAAGAATAGTGTCCGGCCACAAAAAAACGCAAAACGGTTGTGATGAATTGTGTAATTCAGGGAGCGCTTGATGAGCGGCCGCACTCAAGCTGTATGACAACTATGCAGCGACTACCGTCCTTCGACTTCAATCGACGTAGTTCTGCTTCATGAAGCTAAGCAGCCAGTGGACGCTACGCCCCCTAGTTGCCCTATACAGTTAGCATGCTGAACCTTACCCACAGTTTCAAATTCAGAAGATCGGCTGGCTTTACTCAAGTGATCGTCCCTCGCCTCTCTCCTCTACCGTTTGTCCATCCCGGATGTGATAGATGCGTTTGAAGGTCGGAATGATCTTTTCGTCATGCGTCACGACGATGATGGCCGTCTGTGCATGTAGAGCCATGTCGTTGAGTATGCGCACTACGCCCAGGGCCCGTTCGCTGTCAAGAGGCGCAGTCGGTTCATCAGCCAAGATCACAGGCGGTCTGTTGGCCAATGCACGAGCAATTGACACTCTTTGTTGCTCGCCTCCTGACAACTGTGCCGGATCTGCCTTGGCGCGATGAGCAACATCCAGCGCATTGAGCAATTCCAGTGCGCGCTGTCTGGCTTGTGCATTGGGCATACCTGCCAGCATGGGCAACAACGCCACGTTGTCGGTCACATCCAAGAATGGGATCAGATATGGAGCCTGGAACACAAATCCGATCCGGTCACGGCGCAAAGCGCGCAGATCGGGAGTTTTCCAAGCATCCTCGTAGATGACTTCATCGCCCAGGGTCATGCGTCCGGACGTGGGCTCGATGATCGCCCCCAGGCATTTGAGCAAGGTACTCTTGCCCGAGCCCGAAGGACCAACTAATCCCACCACCTCGCCTGGCGCCACCTCCATGTTCACATTCTTGAGCGCTTCTACCGCCGTGTCGCCGTGGCCATACACCTTGCGCAGGTTTTCGATGCGAATGCCACCTTGATTGCTGATCACGTCGACGTCCCTCAACTGATGGCTTGCGCTGGATCGACGCGCAGAGCGACCCGTATCGCCAGCGTGCTGGCCAGTGCGCAGATGAGCATGGTGGCGCCGAAGCCGGCAACGGCATCCTGCGTCAGCAAGAGAACAAACTTAGGGAACACCGGGGCCCAGATGGTTGCGGCGACCTTGCCCACCACAAAACCGATCACCCCCAGACCCAGCGCCTGCTGCAGGATCATGGCCGCAATGGTGAGATTTCGGGTACCGATCAACTTGAGCACGGCAATCTCGCGGATCTTTCCAAGCGTCATGGTGTAGATGATGAAAGCCACAATCGCGGCGCTCACCACGGCCAGGATGGCCAGAAACATGCCGATCTGCCTAGCCGAGGTGGCGATCAATTTTTCGACGAGGATCTCTTCCATGTCGGGCCGGGTGAACACGGTCAGGTGTTTCCAGCGTCGGATCGGTTCGGCCACCCTTTCAGCGGACCACCCTTCGGCCACGCGCACCAACACGGCATTGACGTTGCGGCTGCTGGTCTGGAGGTTTTGCACGGCATCGAGCAAGCCAGGCACCGCAGGCCGATTGAACGCAGGATTGGCCGCCGTTCGGACACGGTCGTTGACGATGGCGTCGTTGTCCTTGAGGAATTGCGCCTCTTGCGCATCCTTGATCGGGATGAAGATCATCGGGTCACCGCCGGAAGACACCATGCGGCGCGTCAGGCCCACCACCTCGTAGGTGTGGCGTCGGATCTCGATTTTCTCGCCCAGCGACAACCCGGTCTTGATGTCGGCCACCGCTTCATAGTGGCTGCGCGTTAGGTGCCGGCCCGCCAGCAAATGGCCTGGCTGGCCAGGCAGCCCCGCGGCACCCGGCTCGATCCCGACCACCATGGCCCGTGCCTCTTTCCCCCCAACGGCTCGGACCTGCATGGTGAAGTAAGTGATGTTGGCCGCGACGGCCACCCCTGGCATGCCCGCGATGCCGCGCACCACATCGTCCTTGAGGTTGGAGGACTCGGCATACGGCCCCTGCGTGTCCTTTTGGACCACCCACAGATCCGCGCCGCTGTTGTTCAGCAGGGCCTGAGCATCATCAACCATGCCACGAAACACACCAGCCATGGTCAGCGTCACGCCAATAAGCAAGCCCAGGCCTAACCCGGTGAATACAAATTTGGCCCAGCTGTGCCGAATGTCGCGTGCCGCTAGGCTGATCATGGAATGGCCCTTTTCACCAAGGCGTCCGCCACTTTGAAGCGGGCACCTGCTGCCAACGGCTTTTCGCTGTAAACCACAACCGTATCGCCCGCCGCCAGACCACTGAGTGCCTGCACCCGACCATCTAGGCTGGCCACGCCCCACTGCACGGGAACGAAATCCAGCGCGTCGTCTTTCAGCCGCCAGACCCCGGTGCGCCCTTGATGTGTCTGCACGCTGGCCTGGGGCACCACCGGAGCATCAACAACAGGCTGCAGATTGAGCGTGACCTCTGCCATCTCGCCGATGGAAAGGAAGGTTGGGATTTGCTCGAAAGCCACTTGTGCAATCCGCTCCTCGGTCACCGCGTCCGCCTGCAATTCCACCCGCTCCACCTTGCCTGCCAGCGCTTGCTGCGGGCGCGAGCGCAAAACGATGCGGGCGGGCAACCCGGCCTCTAGCCCAGCCGACCGTGCCTGATCCACTCGCAGCTTGACCCACAGACTCGCTGGGTTGGCCAGCCTGAGAACCGGTTGCCCAGCGACGACCGTGCTGCCTGATTCGGCATCCCGACTGATCACCACGGCATCTGCGGGAGCAACCAACCGGATGTTCTGCCGCTGCAGTGATGCTGCGGAGCGTTCAGCCTGCAGACGCTGGGCATCTTGTCTGGCCGCTTGCAGGTTGGCTTGCGCTGCCTGTAGCGCGGCATCGGCAGACTGCAATTCCTGCTCTCGCCCCTCCAACGCCGATGGGCTGATGAAGTTCTGCCGGGCCAGTTCCCTTTGTCGGTTCAGGTTGGTTGTCGCCAGTTCGCGTCTGGCCTTGGCGTCAGCTAATTGCGCTTGCGCTGCCGTCTCGACACTGACTGCCTTGGACAAGGCGGCTTCTTGCGCCTGTAGACGTTGATCTAAGTCCACAGGGTCCATCTCGGCCAGCAACTGCCCCGCCTTGACTTCCTGGCCCACATCGACATGCACGCGCAGCACACGCCCGGCCACCGTGGGACCCATGAGCCAGCTCTGCCGGGCTTCTACGCTGCCAATGCCGAATACAGCAGGCGCCAATCGCTCGCTCTTGACTTGAGTAACCGTCACTTTGATTGGCGCAAGAGGCCCCATGCGGAACGCCACGAATCCGAGAGCAGCAATCACGGCTGTCGCCCCTATGACGGCCAGGGCCTGTCGCTGGTTCAATCTTGTAATGATCATTTGCGCTTCCTTGGTTCTAGCCCGGGATTTGCAAGCAAGCCCCTCTCGTAAATGCTGAATACTGCTTTTGCCTGATCCGCCATGTGCTGCAAACTGCCCGTCATAAGCGACTGCATGACAAGGCCCTGAACGGCCCCCATGAACAGCACTGCAGCACCTTTCAAGTCAACCTCTGGCGTCAGTAGGCTCTCGTCGTGCGCTCTTGCCAGCAGAGTTGAGACCAAGGTCCGGTAATCGGCCATGAGCAACTGGACCTTGCCCTTGAGAGGAGTGGGCTTGGCATGCTGCAGCTCCTGAAAGATCAGCCGGGGAACCCCCGGGTACTGCTCCACAAATCGGATATGAGCCATGAAGACAGCACGCAGGGCCAGCAAAGCATTGGCCTGCTGTTTGTGTGCGACTTGCTTTAGCTCGTCGATCAGTGTCTGATGAGCCCAAGCCAGAACCGCGAGCCAGATCGATTCCTTGCTCTCGAAGTGCTTGAAGACGCCACCTTGGGTGATGCCGATCTTCTGAGCCAAGTCCCCTGTTGTGATTTCGGCAGGACTTCTCTGGGCCGCCAACACCAAAGCAGCTTGGACCAATTCGGCCTGGCGGTCTTCGGTTTTGCCTTTTGTGCGGGTCACTACGGTCATGACAATAAAGTAATTGATCAATTACTTTATCATGAAATTCACATCCTTACTGCTGATTGAAGCCTCAGTGAAGCAGCTGGCCAGTCTCAAAAATGGTCAATGACCGGTATCGATGGAAGCAGTCATTGGTTCTTTTAAATCAAGTGACGGCAGCCAGCCTGAAGCGGTCAACCGACCCGCGGGCTTGAAAGACCACTCTTGCCCTGGAGTCGCTGTTCGCTGCAATGCGGTCACTCCTGTCGCATTCCCCATCGTCTGGGCACATCCTGTCCCCCGCACTGACCAGATGCACCGTCCTCCGCCTGAATCGCTGATTGATCGCGTCACCATCAGCCGTGATCAGTTGGTACCTCTGCCGTAAATAATAGCTACTTTCTCTGTGAAGCTGGTAGTTTCCAGATTGGCCCAAAACTACCGAAGCACGCATTCATCACGGCTTCTGCTTTCCCATTCGTGGAGCGCAGTTCGCCCCATTGATTAATCTCGAAGACAACACGATCGTCAACGATTCGTCCGTCACTCATTAGACGATCGCGCACACGAGTTGCGCCTCCCCGACTCTCAACAAGAATGGTGAGATGGGAGCGTTTGCTGTCGACCGCGGCCAGTTTGGCAAGGAAAACATTGACTAGCGGTAGAAATCGCCCATCACGGCTATGACAGTTGATGTCAAAGCTGACGACGGCATCCCGCGCTGCTTGATTCTCGAACTCGATGCGTTGACCGTAACGTTCCCGCAGACGCTCAATATAGGAAGGATCTGGCTCGGGTGTAGCGTGAGCCATAGCGCAAAGAAATGCGCCCCCAAGAAGAGCGGTGCGGATGAAAATTTCAGTGCCGGCTCCAGCCGCGGCTACGTTGAAGAAACGGCATTTCACAGGGATGTGGTAGCTTGTGATTATGGTCACTTACTGGTTGGGAAATGTCTGGGTGAAGTTGGCCCGCAGCGCACTGCCGTTGGCGCCCATCAGCGTGTGCCAAACGATGACGATCTGGTCGCCTTGAACGTGCCAGCAGCCGTATGCGCCAGCTCCGCCCACCCCGGATCTGGCGATGAATACGGCCTCTTTCCCGCCTTGCCGGCATGGCTCTGTCTGGAGGGTGATCTCTCCTTCGGGGGTGGTAATCCATCGCTGTTGCGGGGCTTGTGCCCAAGCGGCGGGGATGACAAAGGCGATGATCAATGCAATGGCTGTGGCTTTCATGGGATTCATTTCTCGGTGATGGTTCTGCTCATTCGGGTTTGCTCGCGAGAGCGGCTTCATATCTCCTCTCAAAGTGAGCTTTCGTGAAGCTTTTCCAATACTACCAAATTGGTAGTACATAGCAACCCACAAATCGAGACGATCAAACCTTTGAAAGGTGGATATCTCGATGTCAGTTTTTGGGAGGCGCTTGAAAGAAGCCCGACTTCGTGCTGGCCTATCTCAAGAGCAACTCGGAATGGAGGCGGGCCTGGACCCCATGTCTGCCAGTACGCGCATGAATCGCTACGAGTTGGGCAAGCGGGCACCGAACTTCGAACTGGTTGAGGTATTTGCCAAGGTGCTCAAGGTACCGACACCCTATTTCTATACAGCCGATGACACTATGGCGCAACTGATATTGGCGGCATACAGATTGACGGCCAGGGACCGCTTGAAGTTGGCCGATTCAATAGAAAACGATGCCATTTGACTAGGCCGCTACACCACTTCCCCGCATTCACAGCGCTTGACTGTCATTCATCGGACCGTGCTCTTTTGAATCTGTAGCCGGTACAGCACACTCCACACATCGTGATAAAGCCGCGCCCTGTCCCTGCCTTGGCGGCTTGAAACTTCGGATTTGAAGTTGTCGTAGCCGATCTGCTCGACCATCTGCGCACAGGCCCTCGCCACCGCAAGTCGGGGCGCAAGTGCCCGGAAACGGTAGTCACTGACCGCGCTCTCCTGGATGCGGCCCAATTCAGGCAGGAACTGCTTCTTGAGCGCTTGTAGGTCAGACTTCACCCTGGCACGGACCGTCAAGCTGTCACCGTCGCCGGGTTTCTGTACTACGCTGAAGAAGCCTATCGGCGTGATCATCCACATACGACCAACTCCTTCTGCGCGAACCCGCCTTTGATTCGAGAGTGACTTTTAGTCCAAGAAGCACTGACAGCGGTGGGTGGTAGCACTATTCTTCTGGGCGGCTTGGCCTTTTCTTTGGTCTGGGCCTCCCACTCGTCCAGGCAGTCCGCCCAATGCTGCATCATCTCCCGTCGCCCCTCCAAGTACAGCGCCTGGTTATAGGTGCGGCGTACCGCATTGGGTTCCACATGCGCGAGTTGGCGCTCGATCCAGTCGGTGTTGTAGCCCATCTCATGCAGGCGTGTACTGCCGGTGGTGCGGGTCGCGTGCGGGCTGAAGCGCTTGCTCCACCCTAGTACGTGCAGGGCTTGCCGTAGCGCGGCAGTGGACATGCCGCCATCTTGCCGGTCGCGCCCAGGAAGGACGTACTGGTTCTGGCCAGTTACCCCGTGAAATGCCCTCAACGCCTTCAGCGCTTGCAAAGGCAGCGGCACGATATGGGGACGCCGCATCTTCATGCGGCCGGCAGGAATGGTCCAGAGTCCCCTATCAAGATCAAACTCTGACCACTGTGCGCCAGTCACCTCGACAGGGCGGCACAAGGTCCACCACATCAGCCGGAAGGCCAAGGAGGTTTCATATCGTCCCTTGAGCCGGCTGATGTCGTTGAGCAGTTCCCCGACTTCCTCCATCTCTATGGCCCGCTTGTGCTGCGTCTTGTTGGGCGGCAGGGCCTTGCGAACCAGGTAGGTCGGGTCGTTGTCAGCCCGCAGGGTAGCCATTGCCAGCTCAAAAACGCCCGTCATGACCCTGCGCGCGGCGGCGGCAACGGATGGCCCGTTGTTTTTGTGCGTGCTCTGAAGAACATCCAGGGCATGTGGGGCTGTGATCTGGCGCATGGGCAGTCGCCCGATCTTGGGATAGATCGCCCGCTCCAACATGCTTCGTGTGCGCGACTTGGTCGAGTTTTCCCAGTCCTTCATCGCCAACCATTCCTTGGCCACGGCCTCAAAGGTGATGGCATTGCCCTGATTGACCAGAATTTTCTCGGTCTTGCGCTGTTCGGCGGGGTTAATGCCTTTCTTGACCAATGCCCGGGCACCGATCAGGCGAATCCGGGCTTCCGCGAGGGTCAACAGGTCGGCAGCCTGCCGTGCGGCGGTTTGCTCTGTCGTTTCGTCCCTTTTGGTCGCCGCGTAGGTTCCTAGCGTGAACACGCTTTCGTAGCAGCGATCTCCCCGCGTCATGCGGAATCTGTAGCGCCAGGCTTTGACGCCGTTGGGTTTGATTTCCAGGTACAAGCCCTGCGCGTCGGTGAGCTTGTACGAACTAGGGCCGGGTTGGGCGTTGCGAATCTGTGTCTCGGTCAGCATGATGATCTCCTGGGATCACCATACCGAGACGTTTTTCAGATAGCTACGAGATCGTTTGTCACGCGGTCACACAGTGGCAAATTAGTGACAGGACGGGTTATTTGGAGGAGGGATAGCACGATCGTTCCGTATCGGCCTCCGGCAGGGATGTGCGGCCCATACCCGACCCCCATCTGGCCGGTGGCAAACACACCCTATTTTGTACCCATACCCGTCGAACGGCGCGCCGGCATTGGGGTTTCCGTCGGGTATGAATGGCAAAACGGCCCGCTCTGGCGGTCCGTTTCCGAAGGGAGAACAGGCGACTTGTGTGTCAGACGTTGAACAGGAAGTTCATCACGTCGCCGTCCTTGACGACGTACTCCTTGCCTTCGCTGCGCATCTTGCCCGCATCCTTGGCACCCTGCTCACCATTGCAGGCGATGAAATCCTCGAAGGCAATGGTCTGCGCGCGGATGAAGCCGCGCTCGAAGTCGCCGTGGATCACGCCGGCCGCCTGCGGCGCGGTGTCGCCAATGTGGATGGTCCAGGCACGCACCTCCTTCACGCCGGCGGTGAAGTAGGTCTGCAGGCCCAGCAGCTTGAAGGCGGCACGGATCAGGCGGTTCAGGCCCGGCTCGTCCTGTCCCATCTCGGACAGGAACAGCTCGCGGTCTTCGTCGCTCATGTCGGCCATGTCGGCTTCCATCTTGGCGCAGATGGCCACCACCGGGGCATTCTGCGTGGCAGCGTAGTCTTTCAGGCGATCCAGGAACGGGTTGTTCTCGAAACCGGTCTCGCTCACATTGCCGACGAACATTGCCGGCTTGGCGGTGATCAGGCACAGCGGCTTGAGCAGGGCCTGGTCTTCCTTGCTGAACTCCAGCGTGCGCACCGGTTTGCCTTCGTTGAGCGCGGCCTGCACGCGGGTGAGGATCTGCACCAGCTTGGCGGCTTCCTTGTCGTTGCCCGACTTGGACGCCTTGGTGTAACGCACCAGCGACTTGTCCACCGTGCCGAGGTCGGCCAGGCAGAGTTCGGTCTGGATCACTTCGATGTCGGCGATCGGATCGACCCGACCGGCCACGTGGATCACGTTGTCGTCCTCGAAGCAGCGCACCACATTGACGATGGCATCGGTTTCACGGATGTGCGCCAGGAACTGGTTGCCCAGGCCCTCACCCTGGCTGGCACCCGCCACCAGCCCGGCAATGTCGACGAATTCAACGATGGCCGGCACGATGCGTTCGGGATGGATGATCTTCGCCAACTCGTTCAGTCGCGGATCAGGCACCTCAACGATGCCCACGTTGGGCTCGATGGTGCAGAAGGGATAGTTCTCCGCCGCAATGCCCGCCTTGGTCAGGGCGTTGAACAGGGTGGATTTACCGACATTGGGCAGGCCGACGATGCCGCACTTGAGGCTCATGGAAATTCCTTAGAAATCATCAAACGATCGAAGCTGGGAGTGCGTGATCGAGGTGCCCGATCCGCGCCAGGGGGCACGATGCCCCGGCTCGATCAACCCGGGCCAGGACAAGGCATTTCTGCAACGTTTGTCCTTGATCGACCCGGAAAACTGAGCCAATTGTACTGATCAGCGGATCCGTGCCGCATCACTCGGCCGCAACCACCGGGCCTGCCTTTCGGTTCTTCAGCCGCCATAGACTATCGTCAGATCTGAATGCCAATCACCCCGAGCCATCAACAAACCCCGTCATGACCTTCACTCGCCGCAAACTCTTGACGCTGACAGGCAGCGTGCTCGCCCTCCCCTGTGCGTTGGCGCAACCGGGCCCCATCTGGCCATCCAAACCCCTCAAGATCGTCGTGGCCTACCCGCCGGGCGGGGTCAGCGACGTCATCGCCCGGGCCCTGGCAGAACAACTGGCAAGCCGGCTTGGGGTTCCCGTGCTGGTGGACAACAAGGCCGGCGCCAGTGGTTCGCTGGGCGTGGGCTGGGTCGCCAAGTCGGCGGCCGATGGCTACACGCTGGCGTTCTCGGCCATCTCCCCGCTGACGCTCAGTCCACATCTTGGCAAATCAGGGTTCGACCCCGTCAAGGACATTGCGCCCGTCGCCAGCGTGATGTACTCGCCCGTCCTGATAACCGCCACCTCGGCACTGAAAGAGGGCGACCTCAAGCGTTTGCTGGAAACAGCCCGTGCCCGGCCTGGGGCCATGCGCTGGGCCACCTCCGGGCCAGCCTCGCTCGGCCACGTCGTGCTGGAGCAGATCCGTGCGGCGGCCCACGTGGACATCACCCACGTCCCCTACAAGGGCGGTGGCCAGCAGATCACCGATGCGCTAAGCGGTCAGTTTGAAGTGCTGTCAGTCAACACCTCATCGGCCATCCTGCAGCACATCAAGACCGGCAAGCTGCGCCCATTGGCTGTGGGTGCGCCCGCCAGGCTGAATAACCTGCCCACCGTGCCAACCTTGGCCGAACTGGGCTATCCCGCCGCCAACCTGAGCTCCCACTTTGGCATCCTGGCGCCGGCGGGCACACCCGCCCCCGTCGTCACCCGCTTGAATGGTGAAATCAACGCGGTTCTGTCCACGCCCGCCATGCGTGAGCGCTTGCTGGCCGCAGAATGTGTACCGGAACAGACCAGCCCCACCGAATTCGCCGGATTGATTGCCGCCGAATCCGCCGGTATGGCACGCATCATCCGCGACGCACAGATCAAGGCGGAATAGACGTCACGACACGGGGTCAGGCAACGCGTCAGTCGAAACGGAAATCCGCCCCCACCAACTGCCCGACACGCAACACCGCATCCACCCCCGTCAGGGCGATGGCATTCATGCCGAAGGTCACCGCACCGTTCAGCCGCGCATCTCGCCGATAGGCCTGCAGCGTATCGCTGACTTCCGGACTGCTTAATGCCGTGGCCGGATCGATGTTGGGGATCGGGCAGCGCGGGCAAGGTTTGACCGGCTTCAGAACCACATCGCCCTCGCCAGTGGCGATGTGCAAGGTGTCGAGTCGGTCCTCGTCGTGCGCCTCCAGGTCCGCCAGCACGATGTTGGGCCGGAACCGTTCCACCCCCACCGGCGCATGACCACCGGCCTGCAGCCGGGCGTTGAACTCGTCGAGCGAAGCCTGCCCCAGCACCAGCAACGGGAAACCATCGCTGAACTGGTTGAGCGCCTCCACGCCACCGGTCCACTTCAGACTGGACACGCGTCGGTGCTCCGGATCGAAACGCACCAGCCGGTACTTGGCCGCCTGGGCAGTGGGCAAGCCCTGGTCTGACAAGGGCAGGAAGTCGGTGAACCACTGGGCGGCAACATCGCCCATGTCGTAGGCCGGCACCTCGTCGTCCCAGACGCGCACCCGCGTCGGCTGCTCCACCACGTCGACCGCCAGATGCAGCGCCAGCATGCCGGGCGCGCGCAAGACCAGCTCCGTGCCGCCACGCTTGAACTCAGGCAACACCAAGGCCAGGCGCGGTTGTTCGCGCTGCGACACGAAGCCGCCCTGCGCATCCACCACCATCCAGGCACGGTCGAGATCGAAGCCGGTCTCGGTCAGCACCGTTTCCTGCAAGGCAATGCCGGCACAGGATTTGACCGGGTACACGAACAGCTGCGTTATGCGGGCCTGAACATCGCCCGGGCTGACAGTCGATTCACTCACTTGGCAGGATCTCCATGGTTGTTGGAATGGAATTGACATCCGACAGAGTCGATTCTGCCCTGCCTTCTACAATGTTGCGCATGGCTCTTCCCCTGGATGTTTGTATTCGTGGCAGCGGCATCGTGGGCCGCACGCTGGCCCTGCTGCTGGCGCGCGAGCGCCTGCGTGTCGGACTGGTGGAAACACCGCCCCAAGCCAATGCCCCTGCCGATGTGCGTGCCTACGCCCTGAACCGCGCCTCCAAGGCCTTGCTCGACACCTTGCGCTGCTGGCCGGCTCCGCAGGCGGCCACCCCGGTCACCCACATGCAGATCTGGGGCGACCGTGGCGGCGAAGTCAACTTCAACGCCAGCGAACTCGGCGCCGCCGCCTTGACCTGGATCGTTGATGTTCCGGTGCTGGAGGCACAGCTGGCGCAGGCCGTCAGCTTCCAACCACAGATCGAAGTGTTGACCGCCCCGGCGCCTGCCAAGCTCACCGTGGTCTGTGAAGGCCGCGCCAGCAGCACACGTGCCGAGTTCGGCGTCGACTTCCAGGTCACCCCCTATACCCAACACGCGCTGGCCGCCCGGATCCAGTGCGAGAAACCGCATGGCCAGAATGCGCGCCAGTGGTTTGCCAACGGCGACATCCTGGCGTTTCTGCCCATGGGCGGCGAACAAGGGAACTCCGTGGCGATTGTCTGGTCTGTCTCTCCTGAGCACGCGGCCCGCTTGCAGGCGGCCAATCCGGATGACTTCTGCCGCGAACTGGAAGCCGCCAGCGGGCACATGCTGGGCCCGTTGACACTAATCAGCGAGCGCCGGCTCTGGCCGCTGCAGAAGGCCCAGGCCCGGCAATGGACCGGCCAGGCCGCCTGCGGCGCATGGGTACTGGCCGGCGACGCCGCCCACAACGTGCACCCGCTGGCGGGCCAGGGCTTAAACCTGGGGCTGGCCGATGTGGCGGAGCTGGCCAAGGTCTTGCGTGAGCGCGATTACTGGCGCGACGTGGGCGATGCCAAGCTGCTGCGTCGTTATGAACGTGCCCGCAAGGCCGGCATGCTGGCCCTGGATACCGGCATGGACGGCCTGCAGTTGCTGTTTGCCCGTGAAGGCGAAACTTGGCGCTCGTTACGCAACTGGGGTATGAATACCGTGGAGCGCAGCGGATTGCTCAAACAGTGGCTGACCCGACAGGCCATGGATTTTTGAATTACGCGACGTATCGCAGAAACGAATGATGATGAATGCTCTGAAAACCCTGTTGGTCAGCACGTGCATCCTGGCCGGTATCGGCGCCCAGGCCCAGGAAGCGGTGATCCGCAAAAACCTGTCTGAACGCATCCCGCAGCTGCAAAAGATTGATGAGATCAGCAAGACCCCGGTCAACGGCCTGTACGAGGTCCGTGTCAACGGCACCGACATTTTCTACACCGATGCCGATGCCAACTACCTGATCCAGGGCAACCTGATCGACACGCGCCAGCGCCGCAACCTGACCGAGGAGCGCATCGACAAGCTGACCGCCGTGAACTTCGACAGCCTGCCGCTGAAAGACGCCTTCACCGTGGTGCGCGGCAACGGCAAGCGCAAGGTCGCCGTGTTCGAAGATCCGAACTGCGGCTATTGCAAACGTTTCGAGCGCGATCTGGACAAGGTGACCAACGTCACGGTCTACACCTTCCTTTACCCCATCCTCAGCCCGGACTCGGCGGAGAAATCGAAGAACATCTGGTGCGCCAAGGACAAGGCCAAGGCGTGGCAGGACTACATGCTGCGCGACCAGCCCCTCCCCGCCGCAAGCTGTGATGTCTCGGCCATTACCCGCAACCTGGAACTCGGCCGCAAGCACAAGATCACCGGCACACCGACCCTGATCTTTGCCGACGGCTCACGCGTGCCGGGCGCCATCAACGCCCAACAGATCGAAAAGTACCTGAACGAAACCCGCTAAACCGTCGCCGCATGTCCAAAGACTCAGCCCCCGTCGCCATTCACTACCGTGTGGAGGCTGCTGACCTGCATGCCCACCTGTTTCGTGTCACGCTGACCGTTGCGCAACCCCAAGCGCAACAGCGCGTGTCGCTGCCTGTCTGGATTCCCGGCAGCTATCTGGTGCGCGAATTTTCGAAAAACCTGCAGCGGCTGCAGGCACGGCAAGGCGGCAGGCTGGTTTCTGTGCAGCAGCTCGACAAATGCAGCTGGCAGGTCGAGTGCGCACCACAGCGCCCGCTGGTACTGAGCTACGAGGTCTATGCGTTTGACAACTCGGTCCGCACCGCCTGGCTCGATGCCACGCGTGGTTTCTTCAACGGCACCAGCCTGTGCCTGCGCGTTGAGGGCCAGGAAGATGCCCCTCACGAACTTGAGCTGATCGCCAGCCGGGCCATCGCCGATTGGTCCGTGGCCACCGGCCTGAGCCCGCTGAAGGTCAACCGACGTGGCTTCGGCCGCTACCGTCCGACCGATTACGATGAGCTGGTCGATTGCCCGGTAGAACTGGGGGAGTTCTGGAGCGACACGTTCACCGCCGGTGGCGTGCCGCATCGCTTTGTGGTCGCAGGCGCGCCACCGAGCTTTGACGGCGAACGACTGCTGGCCGACACGCGCAAGATCTGCGAGGCGGAAATGCGTCTCTGGCACAGCAGCGACACCGGCAAACGGAACAAGGCGCCGCACCGCAGCTACCTGTTCATGCTCAACGCCACCGACGACGGTTATGGCGGTCTGGAGCATCGCAATTCGACGGCGCTGATCTGTGCCCGCCGCGACCTGCCGCGCCTGGGCGCCAAGCCAAGCGAGGGCTATACCACGCTGCTGGGACTGATCAGCCACGAGTACTTCCACACCTGGAACGTCAAGCGCCTGCGCCCGGCCGAGTTCGCACGCTACGACTACGTGCAGGAAAACTATACGCAACTGCTCTGGTTCTTCGAAGGCTTCACCAGCTATTACGACGACCTGCTGCTGCGCCGCGCCGGCCTGATCGACAACACGACCTACCTCAAGCTGCTCAACAAAACCATCAACCAGGTGATGCAGACCCCGGGCCGCGCCGTGCAGTCGGTGGCCCAGGCCAGCTTCGACGCCTGGGTCAAGTACTACCGGCAGGACGAGAACACGCCGAATGCCACCGTGAGCTACTACAGCAAAGGTGCGCTGGTGGCTTTGTGCCTGGACCTTACCTTGCGCGCGGAAGGGCCGCACACGCTCGACGAGGTGATGCGCGCCCTGTGGCAGCGCTGCCGAGGCGGCCCGATGTCTGAGGACGACCTGTTGCAGGTGCTGCAGGACCTCACCGGCCGCTCCTACGCCCGCGAAATCAAGCGCTGGGTGCACAGCACGGTCGAGCTGCCGCTCAAGGAGCTGCTGGAGCAGCACGGCGTAGCGATTCAGGAAGAACCGGCCCAACTGGCACAGCAGCTGGGCTTGCGCGTGGCCGAGGGAAGTGCCCTCCAGATCAAGGCCGTGCTGCGCGGCGGCGCGGCCGAACGGGCCGGCCTGGCCGCCGGCGATGAATGGCTGGGCGTGGAAATCGGCAGCGGCAAGGCCCGCAGCGGCTGGCGCCTCACCAAACTCGACGACCTGCCGCTTTATGCCGGCGTGCACCCCAAGGTCCAGGCCCTGGTGGCGCGCGACAAGCGGCTGCTGAAGCTCACGCTCAACCTGCCGCGTGCGGTGACCACCTGGCGCCTGTCGGTACGCGATCAGCAGTTCATCGAGCGCTGGCTCGCCACTTGATCAGGGAGTTTTCGGGCGCTGGTCGAGCACGCGCTTGGCCTTGCCCAGGCTGCGCTCGACGCCCCCCTCGGGCCGCAACTCGATCTCGACACTGGTGCCGACATAGGCCTTGATCTCATGCTGCAGCTGCTTGGCTGCCGCCCGCGCCGCCAGGCTGTCAGGTGACACGTCGGGCCGGGTCTCCACCACCACCAGCAGATCGTCCATCGGCCCATTGCGGCGCAGGATGCACTGGTAATGCGGCGTCAGCTCGGGGCGCCGCAAGATCAGTTCCTCGACCTGGGTCGGAAAGACATTGACGCCACGCACGATCATCATGTCGTCGCTGCGACCAGTGATTTTTTCCATCCGCCGCATGGTGCGCGTGCTGCCCGGCAACAAGCGCGTCAAGTCGCGCGTGCGGTAGCGGATGACCGGCAACGCTTCCTTGGTGAGGCTGGTGAACACCAGTTCACCCACTTCGCCGTCGGGCAGCAGTTCGCCGGTGTCAGGGTCGATGATCTCGGGGTAGAAATGGTCTTCCCAGATGGTCGGTCCATCCTTGGCCAGCACGCATTCACTGGCCACGCCGGGGCCGATGACCTCGCTCAGGCCATAGATGTCGACGGCATCCAGCCCCATGCGCTGTTCGATGGCGCGGCGCATGTCGTTGGTCCAGGGTTCAGCCCCGAAAATGCCGATGCGCAGGCTGGCGTCGGCAGGGTTGAGGCCCTGACGTTCGAACTCCTCGGCGATCGCCAGCATGTAGCTGGGCGTGACCATGATGATGTCTGGCTTGAAATCCTGGATCAGCTGCACCTGCCGCTCGGTCTGCCCTCCGCCGAAGGGCACCACCGTCAGCCCCAGCCGCTCTGCACCGTAATGGGCGCCCAGACCGCCGGTGAACAGGCCGTAGCCATAGCTCACATGCACCATGTCGCCGGGACGGGCGCCGGCAGCACGAATGCTGCGCGCCACCAGACCGGCCCAGGTTTCAATGTCGTTCCGCGTGTAGCCCACCACTGTGGGCTTGCCGGTGGTGCCGCTGGAGGCATGGATACGCACGCACTGTTCGCGCGGCACGGCGAACATGCCAAAGGGGTAGCTCTCGCGCAGGTCTTTCTTGGTGGTGAAGGGAAACTTCGCCAGGTCGGCCAGCGACCGGCAATCGTCCGGATGCACACCGGCCGCATCGAACTTGGCGCGGTACACCGGCGAATTGCGGTAGGCATGTTGCAGCGTGGATTGGAGCCGCTTGAGCTGCAGGCTGCGCAGCTCGTCGATACTGGCCGTCTCGATCGGGTCCCAGGCAAACTTGCGCTGACTCATGCAGCCTCCGGAATGACGGCGCCCTGGATCTGCGCGCTCTTGCCACGGAACATGGCGATGACCTCGCCGCGCTGGTTGCTCACCCGCATGTCGTAGATGCCGTGCCGGCCCTGCAGCGTCTGCTCCACGCCCTCGCAGGTCAGCACGTCGCCCAGTTGCGCCGGTTTGAGGAACTCGATGCTGCAGCCGGCTGCTACCGCCACCTTGTTGTAGCTGTTGCAGGCAAAGGCAAAGGTGGAGTCGGCCAGCGTGAAGATCAGGCCGCCGTGGCAGATCTCATGACCGTTGAGCATGTCTTGGCGCACCATCATGCGCATCACGGCCCGGCCGGGTGCACACGACAGCAACTCCATCTGCATGAATTCGCGCGAGGCGCGGTCGGCCGCAAACATGGACTCGCCGACACGGCGCGCCAGTGCCTCGGCGTTTTTCACATCGCTCATCCCTCACTCCCCCTTGAACTGTGGTGTGCGCTTTTCGCGGAATGCCAGCACACCTTCGATGTAGTCGTGCGTGCGCCCCAATGCCGACTGCATGTCGCGCTCAGCGTCCAGCTGCTGGTCCAGCGTGCTGCTGCCAGCCCGCTGCAGCAGCTCGCGCGTTGCCACCAGCGCCTTGGTCGGCATGACGGCCAGACGCTGGGCCAAGGCCAGTGCCGCTGCCACGCAGTCGTCACTCACATCCCAGATCAGGCCCCAATCGCGGGCTTGAACCGCGGTGAGCTTGTCACCGGTCATGGCCAGGGCCATGGCGCGCGCCATCCCCAGGCGCTGCGGCAGCAGCCAGGAGCCCCCGGCATCGGGGATGAGACCAATCTTGCTGAAGGCCTGGATGAAGCTGGCCTGCGGCGTCGCAATCGCGATGTCGCAGGTCATGGCCAGCGAAGCGCCGGCCCCGGCCGCGACCCCGTTGACGGCAGCGATGGTCGGCATGCGCAGTTGCTGTAGCCGCCGCACCGTGGGATTGAAGGCCTGCTCGATCACCGGGCCGGGATTGGCCCGCTCGACCAGATCAGGCCCGGGAGCGAAATCGAATTCAGACAGATCGGCACCGGCACAAAAGCCGCGGCCGGCACCGGTGATGACCAAGGCACGAATGGCCGGATTGGCCTCGGCCCGTTCCAGCGCAGCCCACAGGTCGCGGTGCATCTGGCGCGTGAAGCTGTTCAGCGCTTGGGGCCGATTCAGGGTGGCAATGGCCACCGATCCTTGCTCGGCATAGAGAACAGATAACTCGGCAGTCGACTCAGGCATCAGGCATCCCTCGGGTTGGCGTGACCGAAGCTTCACCGGCTTCGTCAGGCCAATTTAACATCTCCCGACCGATCGGTCGGTTAATGTTTTCCCTTGGTTTTGCCGCAAAAACCCGGTTTTACCGAGCCTTGCCAGTACTCAGGCCAGCGTCACCCTCTTGAACTTGCGCTTGCCGACCTGCAGCACATAAGTACCGGCGCCGAGCTTGAGGCCCTTGTCGCTCACGACATTGGAGTCCACCCGCACACCGCCGCCATCGATCAAGCGATTGCCCTCGCCACTGGAAGCAGCCAGTCCGGTCTGCTTGAGCAGCGCCCCGATGCCCATCGGCCCGGCTTCAAGTTTGACCGTCTGCTCCTCGAGCTCGTCGGGCACACCACCGCGACTGCGGTTGATGAAATCCTGCTCGGCCGCATCCGCCGCCGCCGCCGAATGGAAGCGCGCCGTGATCTCCTTGGCCAGCAGCACCTTGGCTTCCTTCGGGTTGCGTCCCTGCTGGACTTCCTCTTGCAGCTTTTCGATGTCGCTCAGGCTGCGGAAGCTCAACAGGGTGTACCAGCGCCACATCAGTTCATCCGAGATCGACAGCACCTTGGCAAACATGGTGTTGGCGTCCTCGGCAATGCCGATGTAGTTGTTCTTGGACTTCGACATCTTCTCCACACCGTCCAGCCCCTCCAGCAACGGCATGGTCAGGATGCACTGCGGCTCCTGGCCGTACTCGACCTGCAGATGGCGCCCCATTAGAAGATTGAACTTCTGGTCGGTGCCGCCCAGTTCCAGGTCGCTCTTGAGTGCGACGCTGTCATAACCTTGCATCAGCGGGTAGAGGAACTCGTGCACCGAGATCGGGTTGCCGGCCTTGAAACGGTCGTGGAAATCATTGCGCTCCATCATGCGCGCCACGGTGTACTTGGCCGCCAGCTGGATCATGCCCATGGAGCCCAGCGGCAGGCACCATTCGCTGTTGTAACGAATCTCCGTCTTCTGCGGATCCAGCACCAGGCTGGCCTGCTTGTAATAGGTCTCGGCATTGGCCTTGATCTGCTCAGGCGTGAGCGGCGGGCGGGTGCTGTTGCGGCCCGACGGGTCGCCGATCAGGCTGGTGAAGTCACCAATCAGGAAGATCACCTGGTGCCCCAGGTCCTGCAGTTGGCGCATCTTGTTGAGCACCACGGTGTGCCCGATGTGGATGTCGGGCGCGGTCGGATCCAGTCCGAGCTTGATGCGCAGCGGCTGGCCGGTGGCCTCGGCACGTGCCAGCTTCTGCACCCAGTCGGCCTCGGGAATCAGCTCGTCGCAGCCCCGCAGGGTCACCGCCAAGGCCTCCCGGACACGGTCGGTTACAGGAAATTTCGATGCGGAGGCTTGATTCATAAGGGTTTTTCCAGATGCCAGGGGGTCAGGGCCAGCTATACTAGCCGCTTGCCATTGCGCAGGATTTTAAGTGCGCAATGTCCGCTGGCCGCGGCGCCCTCAAGCCCCTGCCGCACCATCATCTTTGGGTTGTCCTTTGAAGAACGGTTTCATGGCCGCTGGAAGCGACTTTTTGACTTTTGCAGGTCACTGGGTTGAGCACCACCCCAAGCGGGTGATGGGCGCCGTCGCCGCAGCACTGCTGCTCGGTGGCGGTGGCGCCTATGCTGTGGCTTCGGCCGTGGTGTCGCTGGGTCCGGATGCAGAGCAATTGCCAGTGCGCGAAGTTCGTGAGGCCGTCTCCCCCCTGGCTCTGGAGCCCCAGTCCGAAGCGCTGGACCTGCACCGCTTCCGCCTGTTCCGCTCTGACATTACCCGCTCCACCGACACCGCCGACACGTTGCTCAAGCGCTTGGGCATCAACGACCCGGCGGCGGCGGCCTTCTTGCGTGCCGATGCCAATGTCCAGAAAACGCTGCTCGGCCGCGTTGGCCGGAGTGTCACGGCCGAAGCCACGGATACCAATACCCTGCTCAAGCTCAGTGCACGCTGGAGCCCGGAGGACGATGGCCGCTTCACGCGCCTGGTGATCGAAAAGCAGGGTGCAACGTTTGTCTCAAAGCTCGAAACCGCCCCGCTGACCGCCTCGACCCGCATCGCCAGTGGCATCATCCGCACCTCGTTGTTTGCCGCCACCGATGATGCCCGCATTCCGGACGCCATTGCCATTCAAGTGGCCGATATCTTCTCCGGTGACATCGACTTCCATCGCTCGCTGCGCAAGGGCGACCGCTTCTCCGTGGTTTACGAAACACTGGAGGGTGATGGCGAACCGCTGCGTGCCGGCCGCGTGCTGAGCGCCGAGTTCGTCAATGGCGGCAAGACCTACCAGGCCATGTGGTTCCAGGAACCCGACACGCATGCGGCGCTCCCGCAGGAGCAGGGCCGCGCCACCCACAACCTGACCAGGGGGGGCTACTACACGCTCGACGGTCAGAGCCTGCGACGCACCTACCTCGCATCTCCGCTGGAGTTCTCGCGCGTCACCAGCGGCTTCAAGATGCGGTTTCATCCCATTCTGCAGCAATGGCGTGCCCATCTGGGGGTCGACTATGCAGCGCCCACCGGAACACCGGTACGCAGCGTCGGCGATGGCGTGGTCGAATTCGCCGGTGTCCAGAACGGGTTTGGCAACGTGGTCTTCATCAAACACCGCAACAGCCACACCACGGTCTATGCCCACCTGAGCCGCATCAGCGTCAAACGCGGTCAAACCGTCAACCAGGGCCAGAACATTGGCGCAACCGGCGCCACAGGGTGGGCGACCGGCCCACATCTGCACTTCGAATTCCGTGTCAACGGCCAGCATCAGGATCCGCTCACGATAGCGCGTCAGAGTGAGACCGTCCCCGTGTCGGCCTCAGCCAAGCCCCTGTTCCTGCGCTCCGCTTCCGCGGTCCGCCAGCAACTGCTGGCAGCAGCCTCCCTGCAGCAGGGTGCTTCGCAGTAAGCAACCTTGCCCCCGGGGTAACCAGCGTGTCGGCGCTCTATATCGGCCTGATGTCCGGGACCTCGCTTGACGGGGTTGACGGCGTCCTTGCCGAATGCGCCGAGACGCACACCCGGGTCATCCAGCACGCCCATCTGCCCTTCCCGCCGGACTTGACTGCCGAACTGCTGCAGCTCAACAACCCTGGTGGCCCGGATGAACTGCACCGTGCCGCCCTCGCCGCCAATGCGCTGGCCCGGCTTTATGCCGCTGTCGTCGCCGAGTTGCTCGAACGTGCTGCGCGGCCCCCAGGCGCCGTCACGGCCATCGGTGCACATGGCCAGACCGTGCGCCACCGCCCAGGCGAGTTTGATGGCACCGGCTACACCTTGCAGCTCAACAGTCCTGCGCTCCTGGCTGAGTTGAGCGGCATTGATGTGGTCGCAGACTTCCGCAGCCGTGATGTGGCGGCCGGCGGCCAAGGTGCGCCCTTGGTGCCCGCCTTCCACCAAGCCATGTTTGCCCAACCCGGACAGACGGTGGCCGTACTCAATGTCGGCGGCATCGCCAACCTCTCGGTGCTGCGCGACGATGTCGTTCTGGGCTTCGATTGCGGCCCCGGCAATGCCATGATGGACGCCTGGTGCCGCCAACATACAGGCCAACCCTTCGATGCAGAAGGACGCTGGGCGGCAGCCGGCCAGATTCATGAGCCGCTGCTGCAGGTGCTGTTGCGCGAACCTTATTTCGCCTTGCCACCGCCCAAGAGCACAGGGCGTGATCTGTTCAATCCGTCCTGGCTGGCCAACAAGCTGGCTGGCTTTGAGACTGTGGCACCCGTGGATGTTCAAGCCACGCTGACGGAACTGACCGCCACCGCCTGTGCCGCGGATGTACTGCGTCACGGCGCAGGCAGTACACGCCTGATCGTTTGCGGCGGCGGCGCGCTCAACCGCCACCTGATGCAGCGCTTGCAGGCAAGACTGCCCAAGCTCTCGGTGGTTTCCTCGGAGCAGGCCGGCTTGTCCGCCCTGCAGGTGGAAGCGGCTGCCTTTGCCTGGTTGGCACGCAAAGCCGTGCTGCGCCAGACAGCCAGCCTGAAAAGCGTCACGGGCGCCCATGGCGCCCGTGTGCTCGGAGCGATCTACCCGGCGTGAGCCGGGCTCTCGCTCAGGTCGAGAAGGAAGAACCGCAACCGCAGGTGGTGGTGGCGTTCGGGTTCTTGATGACGAACTGGGCGCCTTGCAGGTCTTCCTTGTAGTCGATCTCGGCGCCCACCAGATACTGGTAACTCATGGCATCAATCAGCAGGGACACACCATTCTTGGTCATGGTGGTGTCGTCCTCATTGGTCACCTCATCAAAGGTGAAACCATACTGGAAACCGGAACAGCCACCGCCTTGTACGAAGACACGCAGCTTGAGGTCAGGGTTGCCCTCTTCCGCAATCAGATCAGCCACCTTGGCAGCAGCGCTGTCGGTGAACAGAATGGGGGCGGGCATCTCGGTTTGAATGTTTTCGGCGACGGCGCTCATGGATGACTCCAAATAGGATGGATTGAGCGAATACTACACAATTTCGCTCAAGAATTCAGTTATTGGTTATTTGCCGCCAATTTCAGTGTGGGCTTTTCCTCGGCCATGTCGACCGGGCGCATCTGCCCGGCAATGATGGCCCCCTGGTGCATCTCCAACGCGCTGTAATGGATATCGCCCTCAATATGCGCCTTGGGCTGCAATTCGAGCATCAGGCGCGCGTAAACCGGCCCTTTCACCGTGCCATTGATGATGACATGGTCGGCATGGATCTCGCCAATCACCGTGGCCGTTTCCGAAATCACCAGAATGCTGGCCTGATCGGGGTTGGCATTCACATCGCCGATCACCTTGCCATCGACGCGCAAGCCGTCCGAAAAACGCAGGGTGCCATCAATCTGGCTGCCGTCGGCAATCAGGCTACGGATGGGGGGCTGTTTTTTCTTGTTGAACATGTTTGGCACCTCTCTGATGGATTACAACTTGATCGACTGCACTGCCTTGGTCACCGTACCCTCCATGACCTTGGCTGAAATCCCCTTGACCACGGTCTGGGGCGGCAATTCAAACACCCCTTCAAGCCGGCCATACTGGCGGAACTTCAAGGACTGGGCGCCACTTGGCAACGGCGCCGACCACGGCTTGCCACCCTGCAGACCGGTGAAACTCAACTCCAGACGCCCGTTGAATTCAGGCGCGTTCTTCACCGGCTGGATCACCAGAACTTGCCATTTTAGTTGACGCCCATCCTGCAGCTCCGCCTGCAGGCCCCGAATGGCCAGACTTTCCGCACCGCCTGTCGGAATCAGCTTCTCGAAGAAACCCAGGTCATCCCGCAGGGAGCGGTTTTCACTCTCCAGTTGCTTGTTCTGGGCGCTCAGGCGTTCCTGTGCCGCCTTCTCGGCGGTCAGCAAGGTGCTGGACGTATTGGCCACCGACATGGCCTTGTCGCGCTCGTCCTTCATGGCCGACAACTGCTGGCGCGCCGCGCCCAGTTCAGCACGCAACTGCGCGACCTCCTCGGTGCGGCCGCCGTCAATGCCGGCAATGTCCTTGCCGAACTCAAACGCCCACAAGCCGATGGCGGCACAAAAACCCAGCACGATGGCGACCAGCGCCCAGCGCAAGGGCCAGGGCATGGCACTGCGCACGGACATGCGCGGTGCGCTGATGGTGAGGCGACGGTGGAGCAGACGAAATCTCATGGAAGAGCGAGTCTAGCAGTCCAAAAACACAACAGCCGCCAGAATTTGCATTCGGGCGGCTGCTGGGCTGCAACAAATTGCAGCAGGCGAAACTTCGTGTGAAATTAACGCTTGCTGAACTGCTTGCGACGGCGTGCGGAGTGCAAGCCGACCTTCTTACGTTCGACTTCACGCGCATCGCGCGTGACAAAGCCAGCCTGGCTCAGAGCCGGCTTGAGCGATGCATCGTAGTCGATCAGGGCACGGGTGATGCCGTGGCGGGTTGCGCCGGCCTGGCCGGACTCACCACCACCTGCCACATTGACCATGATGTCGAACGATTCGGCATGGTTGGTCAGCATCAGAGGCTGCTTGCAAATCATGATCGAGGTTTGACGACCGAAGAAGTTCTCGATGTCTTTGCCATTGACCGTGATCTTGCCGGTGCCTTTTTTCAGAAACACGCGGGCGACGCTGGATTTGCGACGGCCGGTGCCATTGTTCCATTCACCAATCATCTCAAGGCTCCTTAGATTTCCAACACTTTGGGTTGCTGGGCGGTGTGCGGGTGCTCAGCACCGCCGTACACCTTGAGCTTCTTGATCATGGCGTAGCCGAGCGGGCCCTTGGGCAGCATGCCCTTGACGGCCTTTTCCAGCGCGCGGCCGGGATGCTTGGCTTGCATGTCACGGAAATTGGTGGCCGTAATACCGCCCGGGTAACCCGAGTGGCGGTAGTACACCTTGTCCAACGGCTTGGCGCCGGTGACGCGCAGCTGGGCTGCGTTGATGATGACGATGAAGTCACCGGTATCGACGTGAGGCGTGTAAATGGCCTTGTGTTTGCCGCGCAAACGGAGAGCAACTTCGCTGGCTACTCGTCCGAGGACCTTGTCGGTCGCGTCAATCACAAACCACTCGTGCGTCACGTCAGCGGGTTTGGCGCTGAACGTTTTGGTCATGAGTTTTCTCTTCAAAGAGGGTTTGTCGGACTCTTTTCCACGGTCGGCGTTCCTCTGACGGGAATCTCTTAGGTGGGGATTCAAGCTTCGCCGCGGAGTCACGATAGCGCTGCGAAGCCCGCCATTATACAAAAATCGGCGTTTTTGGCCAAATCCGGTCCTCAAGGCCGATTTCCACCGCCCTCCGGGTAGCGCCGGTGGTCCTCAATGCACACCGGCAGCTTCGCATACTCGGGCTTCTGGCATTCCAGGTGGATGCACATGGGGCGCGTGATGAAGTTGCTGTCAGCGCACACTTCGGTCGTAGTTGGCGCCGTCTTGGCGGTCGCCTTGCCCGCCGGTACCGGTGTTGCTTTCTCGACCGGCACCGTCTTGTCGTCAGGACGTGCCACCGCCTCTTTCGCCTTGCGGGTGCCCGCCACCCAGGCTGGCGCGGCAACGGGTGCCGTGGCGGCAGCCTCCTCGTTCCGCCGGGGCAGGGCCGGACTGGCCACTGGCGCCGGCTCGGGCGCGGCCACCTGAGGCGCCTGAACCGGCCTGCCTTCTCGCCACCCCCAGTAGGCCAACCCCATCAAGCCCAGCGCAGCCAGCACAAGCCCTGCCGTTTTCTGGCCCGACCAGCGCCCCTGCGTGGCGGCACCTCCAGCGGCCGGCGCATTCAAGGCAGACGGGCGGGTTTCGTCCTCGTCGCCCAAATCCAGGTCCGGCCGCCCGCCATCCAGCAAGATGTCGTCGCGGGCCTGGGTGACCAGCCACTCGTCTTCATTCACGCCTGTCGGCGACGACGTGAGCAAAACATCCGACTGGACACTCGCCAGATCGGCGCCCAGGACGCCCCGCCAGTCGAAGGTCGCCAGATGGTCGGGTGGTACCAGCCCCATTTCATCGATCAGCTGCGCCACACTCTGTGGCCGCTGCGACGGTTGAATTGCCAACGCATGATCAATCGCCTGGATGAACTCAGCCGAATAGTGCTGACCGAAATGCGCCTGCACAGTGGTGGCCACGCTGGCCATCGTCGGCAGGCTGTCGCGCACCACCCGGAAGGTGGCCGGCGGCGGCGGCTCGTTGCGCACGCAACCATGGATCACGGCCGCCAGCGCATACAGATCAGACCAGGGGCCTGGTTTCAGGTCCTCGACCGAGGCGTACTGTTCGATCGGCGCGTAGTTCACCTTCAGGATGGCGGTGTGCTGGTGCGTCTGGTCGCTGATGGCCCGTCGCGCCGCCCCCAGGTCCAGCAGCACGGGCGGCCCGACGTCCTGCAGGAAGATGTTGTCAGGCGAGACATCGCGGTGCACCGTGCCGTGCTCGTGCAGCACGCGCAGTGCCTGGAGAATGGACCACAGCACCGTGCGCAGCCAAGCCTCGGGCGGCGGCGCGACCATCTGGCAACGCGCCTGCTTCAGGGTGATGCCGCTGTACAGGGGCATCACCATATAGGCGGTGTTGTTGGCTTCCCAGAAACGGTAGACCTTGACCAGGGACGGGTGGTCGAACTGCGCCAGCAACCGCGCCTCGGCAATGAAAGAGGTCAAACCGGACTGGTAAGTCGACTGGTCCGCGGTGGAGCGCAAGGCCAGCGACTGGCCGTCCTGCCGGTTCACCAGCGCCGCCGGCATGTACTCCTTGATGGCCACCGGGCGATGCAGGGAATGGTCGTAGGCACGGTACACCATGCCGAAGCCGCCCACACCCAGCAGCGCCTGCACCTCGAACTCGGCCAGCCGCGTACCGGCCGGCAAGGCATCGACATGCGCCGGTGCGGTCGCAGCGGAAGACAAGGGAGAGGCAGGGGTATCCGTCATGCGGCGGATTCTTGCATGGAATATCACTTGCTGATCTTGCGAAATACAGGCGGCTGTCGCCGCCCTCGTTACCATTGGCACCTATGTTCAGTTACCGCCACGCCTTCCATGCCGGCAATCACGCCGATGTGCTCAAGCACACCGTGCTCATTGCCATGCTTCACCACCTCACCCAAAAGGAGGCGGCCCTGACGGTGCTGGACACCCATGCCGGCGCCGGCCTGTACCGGCTTGACAGCGAGTTCACCGAAACCAGCGGCGAGGCCGCCGATGGCATCCAGCGTCTGCTGAAACCAACCGAGGGCATGACACTGGCACCGGCCCTGCAGGACTACCTCGACCTGGTGGCCAGCTTCAACAGCAAGGGCAACTGGCGCATCTACCCCGGCTCGCCCTTCATCATCCAGCGCCTGCTGCGCGGGCATGACAAGCTCAAGCTGTTCGAACTCCACCCGACCGACACCAAGACGCTGATGGCCAATGTGGAGCAGTTGGAAGCCGGCCGCCAGGTGGCCGTGCTGCGTGAAGACGGCTTCGAGGGCATCCGCAAATTCCTGCCGCCGCCTGCGCGCCGTGCCCTGGTGCTGTGCGACCCGAGCTACGAGCTCAAGAACGACTATGCGCGTGTTGCCGCCATGGCAACCGAGGCGCTCAAGCGTTTTCCCACTGGCACCTATGCCATCTGGTACCCCATCATCCCGCGCCCCGAAGCGCACGACCTGCCACGCAAGCTCAAGACCCTGGCCACCAAGGCCGGCAAGAGCTGGCTCCACGCCACGCTGACGGTCAAATCGAGCAAGCTGGTGGCCGATGTGCAAGGCGAGACCAAGCGCCCCGGCCTGCCGGCCAGCGGCATGTTCGTCATCAACCCGCCGCACACACTCAAGCCTGCCTTGCAGGCGGCGCTGCCGCAAATGGTGACCCTGCTGGCGCAGGACCGCCACGCCGCCTTCACGCTCGACGCCGGGGGTTAACCCCAATCGAATTAACCGACCGACCGGTCGGTTAATTGACTATACTGCCCCTCAACCGGCGCCCAAAGACTCGGCGCGCTGCAGGAGAACGGCATGTATACACAAGCGCTCGACTTACCCGACGGTTCAAACGGCAAGACGGCCGCCCCCGCCAGCCATGAGGCGGGCCCCATGGCCCGCTTCGAGGCCTGCATCGATGCCGACGGCCGCATCGAACCGCAGGACTGGATGCCCGAGGCATACCGCAAGACCCTGGTCCGCCAGATCAGCCAACACGCGCACAGCGAAATCATCGGCATGCAGCCCGAGGGCAACTGGATCTCGCGCGCCCCCTCGCTCAAGCGCAAGGCAATCCTGATCGCCAAAGTGCAGGACGAGGGCGGCCACGGCCTCTACCTCTACAGCGCGGCCGAGACGCTGGGCACCTCGCGCGACCAGCTGCTCGATGGTCTGCACAGCGGGCGCGCCAAGTACAGCTCGATCTTCAATTACCCGACGCTGAACTGGGCCGACGTCGGCGTGATCGGCTGGCTGGTCGACGGCGCGGCCATCATGAACCAGATTCCCTTGTGCCGCTGCTCCTACGGCCCCTATGCACGCGCCATGATCCGCATCTGCAAGGAAGAAAGCTTCCACCAGCGCCAGGGCTACGAAGCGCTGCTGGCCATGATGCAAGGCACACCGGCGCAGCGCGCCCTGGTGCAGGACGCGGTAAACCGCTGGTGGTGGCCGGTGCTGGCCATGTTCGGCCCGCCCGATGCCGACAGCCAACACAGCGGCCAGAGCATGCGCTGGGGCATCAAACGCATCAGCAACGACGACCTGCGCCAGCGTTTCGTCGACGCCACCGTGCCGCAGGCCAAGGTACTGGGGGTCACCCTGCCCGACCCCGACCTGACGTGGAACGAGGAACGCCAGCACCACGACTACGGCGCCATCGACTGGGACGAGTTCTGGGCCACGGTCAACGGCAATGGCCCGTGCAACCGCGAGCGCCTGGCCACCCGGGTGAAAGCCCACAACGACGGCCAGTGGGTGCGCGACGCCGCGCTGGCCCATGCCGAGAAACAACAACGCCGCGCCATGAAGGAGGCCGCATGAACACCACGCAAAAAGAATGGCCCTTGTGGGAGGTCTTCATCCGCAGCAAGCAGGGCCTGGAGCACAAGCACTGCGGCAGCCTGCATGCGGTGGACGCCGCCCAGGCATTGCAGATGGCGCGCGATGTCTACACGCGGCGCCAGGAAGGCGTGAGCATCTGGGTCGTGCCGTCCAACGCCATCACGGCCAGCGCACCGGATGACAAGGGCGAACTGTTCGACCCCTCGGGCGACAAGATCTACCGTCACCCGACCTTCTACCGCATTCCCGACGAAGTGGGCCACATGTGATGAAGGCGCCCGTCGACTACCTGCTGCAACTGGCCGACAGCGCGCTGATCCTCGGCCAGCGCAATGCCGAATGGTGCGGCCACGCCCCGGTGCTGGAGGAAGACATGGCCATGGCCAACGTCAGCCTCGACCTGATCGGCCAGGCCCGCCTGCTCTACCAGCATGCGGCCACACTGCTGAACGCGGCCGCCGGTGATGCCGAAAGCGTCACCGAAGACAGCCTGGCCTACTTCCGCGACGTGCCCGAGTTCCGCAACTACACCTTGCTGGAGTTGCCGCATTTCCCCAGCCGCACCGGCCTGCTGGCCCCCAGCGCCGCGGCAGAACGCGACTTCGCCACCACCATCGTGCGCAATTTCCTCTACAGCGCCTTCATGGCCCTGCTGTGGGAAGCACTGCAAGCGTCGAAGGACGACGAGCTGGCAGCGATTGCCGCCAAATCGTTGAAAGAAACCCGCTATCACCTGCGCCACAGCCGCGACTGGCTGGTGCGCCTGGGTGACGGCAGCGAGGAATCGCACCAGCGCATGCAGGCCGCGCTGACCCACCTGATGCCCTACACGCAGGAGTTCTGGTTCGCCTCGGTGGCAGAGAGCGCGGCCGCGGCACAAGGCAGCGGCGTGCTGCCCACCACCCTGCAGGCCGACTGGGACGCGCTGGTGGACGATGCCCTGCAGGAAGCCACGTTGCAGCGCCCCGCCGCCGCCGGCTTTGTGACGCAAGGTAAATGCGGCCGCCACTCCGAACACCTGGACTATGTGCTGGGCGAGATGCAGGGCCTGGCGCGCCAGCACCCCGGAGCCACTTGGTGAACCGGCAGGAGATCGAAGCCCTGCTGGACGGGATTCCCGACCCGGAGATTCCGGTGGTCAGCATCCGCGAACTCGGGATGCTGCGCGACATCCGCGTGCAGGGCGACGAGGTCGAGATCGTCATCACGCCCACCTACAGCGGCTGCCCGGCGATGGACCAGATCGAGGCCGACATCCGCGCCGCGCTGGCGGCGCATCCGGTGCGCACCCGCATCACGCGCCAGCTGGCGCCGGCCTGGAGCACCGACTGGATCGGCCCGCAAGCGCGCGAGAAGCTGCGCCGTTACGGCATCGCGCCGCCGCAAGGTGCGGCCACAACCGAGCAGGTGATTCGCTTTGCCCCGAATATCGCTCCAAAAAAAGGAGCGGCTCGCGCAGATTTGACGGCGCCGGAAGGCCAAAATCATTCCATCAGCTGCCCGCACTGCGGCTCCGTCAACACCATCGAGAGTTCGCACTTCGGCTCCACCGCCTGCAAGTCCCTGTGGCGCTGCCTGGACTGCCGCGAGCCGTTCGACTATTTCAAGCCCTACTGAGCCGAGCACCATGTCGACACCCCACTTCCACGAACTGTTCGTCAAGCAGATCACGCCGCAGGCCGCCGGCGCGGTGGCCGTGACACTGGCCATTCCGCCCGAGCTGCGCGACGCCTACGCCTTCCAGCCCGGCCAGTTCCTGACGCTGCGCGCCAGCATCCAGGGCGAGGCCGTGCGGCGCAGCTACTCGATCTGCAGCAGCACGCAGCAGCTCACGCGCAGCCAGGAGATCGAGGTCGGCATCAAGCCGGTGGCCGGCGGTGTGTTCTCCAACTGGGCCGTCACGCAACTGCAGGCCGGCGACACGCTCGACGTCATGCCGCCCGATGGCCGCTTCACCTCACACCTGTCCACCGGTGCGGCCGTGCACCGCGTCGGTTTCGCCGCCGGCTCGGGCATCACGCCGCTGCTCTCGATCGTTGCCAGCACGCTGGAGGCCGAACCGGCCTCGCGCTTCACCCTGGTCTACGGCAACCAGCGCGTCGACAGCATCCTGTTCAACGAACGGCTGCAGGACCTGAAGGACCGTTATCCGGCACGCCTGTCGCTGATCCACCTGCTGTCGCGCCAGGCGCAGGACGTGGCGCTGCTCAACGGCCGCATTGATGGCCCCAAGGTCACGGAGCTGGTGAAAACGCTGATTCCGGTCGGCAGCATCGACGAAGCCTTCATCTGCGGCCCCGAGGGCATGATCGAAGCAACCGAGCAGGCCCTGCTGGCCGCCGGCCTGGACAAGGGCCGCATCCGCACCGAGCGCTTTGCCACCGCCGGCAGCCCCGTGCCAGCAACGCGCCCCACGGCGACCAACAAGGCGGGCGCGGCAGCGCCGATCGCGCTCGACGTGGTGGTGGACGGCAAAACGCACCACCTGGGCATGGGCACGCAGGACAAGCTGTTGGACGTGGCGCTGGCGGCCGGCCTGGATCTGCCCTACTCGTGCAAGGGCGGGGTGTGCTGCACCTGCCGCGCCCGCGTTATTGAAGGCAAGGTCGAGATGGAAAAGAACTTCACGCTTGAGCCATGGGAACTCGACAAGGGTTTCGTGCTGACCTGCCAGGCCCGCGCGCTCACGCCCAAAGTGGTGGTGAGCTACGACGAGCGCTAGACCGGCAAAAAACGCGGCTCAGAGCCCGAGGCGCTGGCAGATCGCCAGCGTCGTGGCGCTCTGGTTCATGCTGTAGAAGTGCAGCGCCGGGGCACCACCGGCACGCAGCTGTTCACACAAGCTGGTCACCACATCCAGACCGAAGTCCTTGATGGACGCCGTGTCGTCGCCATAGGCCTGCAGGCGCAGGCGGATCCAGCGCGGGATCTCGGCGCCACAGGCGTCGGAAAACCGCATCAGCTGGGTCGAGCTGGTGATGGGCATGATGCCCGGCACCACCGGCACCGTCACACCTAGCGCGTCGGCTTCTTCGACAAAACGGAAGTAGGCATCGGCGTTGTAGAAGTACTGCGTGATGGCCGAGTCGGCACCGGCTTTCACCTTGGTGACGAAGGCCTGCAGGTCGGCCGCCGGCGACTTGGCCTGCGGGTGCACTTCCGGGTAGGCCGCCACCTCGATGTGGAAGTCGTCACCGGTTTCGGCGCGGATGAAGGCCACCAGATCGCTGGCGTACTGGAACTCGCCGCCCATGCCGTAACCACTGGGTAAATCGCCGCGCAAGGTGACTAGGCGCTTGACGCCCATGGCCTTGAGCGTGGCCAGGTTCTCGCGCATGGTGGCGCGGGTGGCGCCGATGCAGGAGATGTGCGAGGCGGCAGCCATGCCTTCGGCCAGGATCTCGCGCACGGCAGCGAAGGTGCCTTCCTGGGTGGAGCCGCCGGCGCCGTAGGTCACCGAGCAGAACTCGGGCTTGAGCGCGTAGAGCTGCTGGCGCACGGCGCGCAGTTTGGCCACGCCTTCGGGCGTCTTGGGCGGGAAAAATTCAATGCTGAGAGGGAGTCGGGTCGGCGCGGTCATGAGGGCCTTCCTTCCGTTTATTTGGTCGCGTGAATGAAAAATTCGCGGTTGCCGTCGCCGCCCTCAATGGGCGAGTCGAACCAGTCCTGCACCGTCAGGCCCAGGGCTTCACAGGCATCGCGCAGCCGCTGTTCGATGAAGGGGTAAAGCGATTCATCGCGCACGATGCCGCCCTTGCCGACCTGGCCGGGCTGCAGCTCGAACTGTGGCTTGACCAGCATCAGCAGATGGCCGCCGTCTTTCAGCAACGGCACGATGGCCGGAAGTACCAGCGTCTGCGAGATGAAGGACAGGTCACCCACCAGCAGGTCGAAACCGGCCTCGAACAACTCGTCGCCTTCGAGCGCATCGGCAATCGCCTCGGCGTCGCGGGCATTGACCTTCTCGATGCACAACACGCGCGCGTCCTCGCGCAGGCTCGGGTGCAACTGCGCCGAGCCGACATCGATCCCCACCACGCGGGCCGCGCCGTGCTGCAACAGGCAATCGGTGAAACCGCCGGTGGACTGGCCGACATCCAGGCACATCAGCCCCTGCACGGCCAGCCCTGTGTGCTGGAGTGCTGCTTCGAGCTTCAGGCCGCCACGCGAGACGTAACGTGCTTCCGAATCGTCGAGCAGACGCACCTGCGCCTCGTCCGGCACTTCGTCACCGTTCTTGGCCACACGCTTCCACACCTCGCCCTGCAGCCACTCCACCCCGCCCGCAATCAGGCGCTGGGCCTGGGAACGGGTGCTGGCGAGTTGCCGATGAACGAGAAGTTGGTCAATGCGCATAGATGAGGCGAGAAGTAGCGCCTCGCACACCCACCCCCAGCCGGGAGACACCGCCGGGCCGGCTTTGCCGGACGGCTGGTGTCGCCCCCTTGAGGGGGAGGCGCCGCAGGCGCACGGGGGTGTTAATAACGGTAGCTGTCTTTCTTGTACGGGCCGGCCTTGTTCACGCCGATGTAGGCGGCCTGCTCGTCGGTCAGCTCGGTCAGCATGGCGCCGACCTTCTTCAGGTGCAGACGCGCCACTTTTTCGTCCAGGTGCTTGGGCAGCACGTACACCTTGCCCGACTTGTATTCCTTGGGCTTGGTGAACAGCTCGATCTGGGCGATGGTCTGGTTGGCAAAGCTCGACGACATCACGAAGCTGGGGTGGCCGGTGCCGCAGCCCAGGTTCACCAGGCGGCCCTTGGCCAGCAGGATGATGCGCTTGGCCGGGTTCTTGCCCTTGGCCGGGAAGATCACGTGGTCCACCTGGGGCTTGATCTCTTCCCACTTCAGTTTTTCCAGCGAAGCGACGTCGATCTCGTTGTCGAAGTGACCGATGTTGCAGACGATGGCCTGGTCCTTCATGGCCGCCATGTGCTTGTAGGTGATGACGTTCTTGTTGCCGGTGGCCGACACGAAGATGTCAGCCTTGTCGGCGGCGTACTCCATGGTCACGACCTTGTAGCCTTCCATCGCGGCTTGCAGGGCGTTGATCGGGTCGATCTCGGTCACCCACACCTGGGCCGACAGGGCGCGCAGGGCCTGGGCCGAGCCCTTGCCCACGTCGCCGTAACCGGCCACCAGGGCGATCTTGCCGGCCACCATCACGTCAGTGGCGCGCTTGATGGCATCCACCAGCGACTCGCGGCAACCGTACAGGTTGTCGAACTTGCTCTTGGTCACCGAGTCGTTGACGTTGATGGCGCGGAAGGCCAACTCGCCCTTGGCCGACATTTCGTTCAGGCGCAACACGCCGGTGGTGGTTTCTTCGGTCACGCCGATGATGTTCTTCAGGCGGCGGCTGTACCAGGTGGGGTCCACCTTGAGCTTGGCCTTGATGGCGTTGAACAGGCAGATCTCTTCTTCGCTGCTTGGCTTGGACAGAACCTTGATGTTCTTCTCGGCCTTGGCACCCAGGTGCATCAGCAGCGTGGCATCGCCGCCGTCGTCCAGAATCATGTTCGGGCCTTCGGTCTTGGAACCTTTGGGGCCGAACTCGAAGATGCGGTGGGTGTAGTCCCAGTAATCAGCCAGGGTCTCGCCCTTGTAGGCAAACACCGGGGTGCCCTTAGCCACCAGGGCGGCGGCGGCATGGTCCTGGGTGGAGAAGATGTTGCACGAAGCCCAACGCACTTCGGCGCCCAGGGCCTGCAGGGTTTCGACCAGCACGCCGGTCTGGATCGTCATGTGCAGGGAGCCGGTGATGCGGGCGCCCTTCAGGGGCTTGGACTTGGCGAACTCTTCGCGGATGGCCATCAGACCGGGCATTTCGGTCTCGGCAATGTTCAGCTCCTTACGACCCCAGGGGGCCAGGCTCAGGTCGGCAATGGCGTAATCTTGGTTGTTTTTCGCGGGCTTCAGCACACTCATGGCTCACTCCAAAAGTCAATTTGAAAGACCACGGGTCGTACGCGAATCGGGGAAATGACTCACCGCACAGATCCGTGGGTGAGCGCCGTTGATGCGGTGGAGAGGGTTGTGCCCCTCCACGGGTCCGAGCCTCGTTCAACGGAATGTGAACTGCAACGCTCCTCGGAATGGCGTGATTATACGGAGATGGCCGCGTTTGCGCTGTTTTTTCTGTTCAGCCACCGGCCAGTTCGCGTGTCAGCTGCGCCGCCGGCACCGGCCGGCAGCCGCTGGCATTCTGTCCCGACCACAGGGGCGAGAAGTCGCCACACCCGGCCGCCTCGGCCTTGGCCCGCAGCGGCGTCACCGCCGCTGTGGCCAGCGGGAATGCAGGCGCCACCGTGCTCAAAGGGCCTTGCTCACGCATCAGTCGCGTCATGATGCCGCGCGCCGGCCGGCCGGTGTACAGGTTGGTCAATGCCGTGTGGCGCGCCGCCTCGCTCGCAAGCGCCGCGCGGTGGAGGGCACTGGTGGTGGCCTCCGGGCACAGCAGGTAAGCCGTGCCCACCTGCACGCCCGCAGCCCCCAGCGCCAGCGCCGCCCGGACACCTGCCGCATCGGCAATGCCGCCGGCCGCCACCACCGGCACCCGCACCGCGCGCACAATCTGCGGCAGCAACGCGAAGGTGCCCATCTGCGTGCTGAGGTCGTCCGACAGGAAGATGCCGCGGTGGCCGCCGGCCTCCAGCCCCTGCGCCACGATCACATCCACGCCGCGCGCTTCGAGCCAGCGCGCCTCCTCCACCGTGGTGGCCGAGGAGATGATCTTGGCGCCCCAGCTGCGTACCCGGTCCAGCAAGGCCACGTCCGGCAGGCCAAAATGAAAGCTCACCACCGGCGGCTTGAATTCGGCCAGCAATTCAGCCGTGGCCGCGTCAAACGGCAGCCGCCCTGGACCGGCCGCGATGCCGGCCGGGTCGATGCCCAGTTCGGCGTAATACGGGGCCAACGACTGCCGCCAGGCGGCCTCGCGCGCCGCGTCCGGTGGCGGTGACGAGTGGCAGAAGAAGTTGACGTTGTAGGGACGCGTCGTCTGCGCGCGCAGCGTCGCCAGCTCCGCGCGCAGCGCGTCCGGTGCCAGCATGGCGCAGGGCAAGGACCCCAGGCCGCCGGCGTTGGACACCGCCAGCGCCAGCGCGCTGCCCTGCACGCCTGCCATCGGCGCCTGGATGACGGGCAGCGCGATGCCCAGAACCTGCTGCAACAAACCCATGTCGAACTCCTGTCAGTGCGTCCATCGGAGGCCGACTCCCAGCCCCACGCGCTGGCAGCACTGTAGCGGACTTGGCGGGTAAAATTGCGGCTTCGGCACTGCCCGGCCCGCTGTTCGCGGGACAGGTCGGCAGCCCTCCCGTCTTGGCAGCGCGCCTGGCGCCTGCCCCTCATCTTCTGGAACCGTTGTGTCCTACGCCCCTGAAACCCGGCGCCGCCGTACCTTTGCCATCATCTCCCACCCTGACGCGGGCAAGACCACGCTGACCGAAAAGCTGCTGCTGTTCTCGGGCGCGATCCAGATCGCCGGCTCGGTGAAAGCGCGCAAGGCCAGCCGCCACGCCACCTCGGACTGGATGGAGATCGAGAAGCAGCGCGGCATCTCGGTGGCCTCCTCGGTGATGCAGATGCAGTACCGTGACCACGTCATCAACCTGCTCGACACGCCCGGCCACAAGGACTTCTCCGAGGACACCTACCGCGTGCTGACCGCGGTGGACTCGGCACTGATGGTGATCGATGCCGCCAACGGCGTGGAAGCGCAGACGCGCCGCCTGATCGAGGTCTGCCGCCAACGCGACACCCCCATCATCACCTTCGTCAACAAGATGGACCGCGAAGTGCGCGACCCGCTCGACATCCTGGACGAGGTGGAGCGTGAACTCGGCATGCCCTGCGTGCCCATGACCTGGCCGGTCGGCCAGGGCAAATCGTTCGGCGGCATCATCAACCTGCGCACCCAGGCCATGACGGTGTTCGAATCCGGCAGCGAGCGCCGGCCGCAGGACTTTGACACCATCCCGCTGAGCGAGCGCGCCACCCTGCAGCAGCGCTTCGGCCAGGAGTTCGACGCCGCCATCGACAGCATGGAGCTGGCCACCGGCGCCTCGCCCGCCTTCGACCGCGAGGCCTTCCTCGCTGGCAAGCAGACGCCGGTGTTCTTCGGCTCCGGCGTCAACAACTTCGGTGTGATGGAGGTACTGGACGCCTTGGTGGACTTGGCGCCCAGCCCCAAGTCGCGCACCAGTTCGCTGATGGTGAACAAGCAGCCGGTGGTGAAGGAAATCCAACCTGACGATGACGCCTTCTCCGGCGTGGTGTTCAAGGTGCAGGCCAATATGGATGCCAACCACCGCGACCGCATTGCCTTCGTGCGTGTCTGCTCCGGCAAGTACACACCGGGCATGAAGCTGAAAGTGCAACGCACCGCCAAGGAGCTGCGCCCCACCAGCGTGGTGACCTTCATGAGCCAGCGCCGCGAGGCGGTGGAAGAAGCCTACGCCGGCGACATCGTGGGTTTCACCACCCACGGCGGCGTGCAGCTGGGCGACACCATCACCGATGGCTCGGTCGCCCTGCAATTCACCGGCCTGCCCTTCTTCGCGCCCGAGATGTTCATGACCGTGGTGCTGAAGAACCCGCTGCGCACCAAGCAGCTGCAGCAGGGCCTGGCCCAGCTGGGTGAGGAAGGCGCGATCCAGGTGTTCCGCCCCGAGATGGGCGGCAACATGCTGCTGGGTGCCGTCGGCCAACTGCAGTTTGAAGTGGTGCAGCACCGCCTGAAAAGCGAATACGACGCCGACGTGCGGCTGGAAGGCTGCCAGTACACCGGTGCACGCTGGATCACGGCCGACACACCGGCCGAACTGCGCGCCTTCTGCGACGCCTACCCGCAGCGGCTGGCGCGCGATGCCGCCGACACGCTGGCCTACCTCTGCACCTCGCCCTACGACGTGCGGCTGGCGCAGGAACGTTTTCCGAAGATCCACTTCCACCCGCTGCGCGAGCACGCCGGCCTGGCGCTGCAAAGCGCCGGTTGAAACCCCTCCGCTAGGCGCTTGCGGCCAGGAAAGCCGCCACCTCCTGCTGGAACAGCCGGTGCCCTTTTTGCAGGTGCATCATGTGACCGGCATCGGGAATCACCACGTACTTCTTGTACGGATGGGGCAACTGGCGGAAGAAGGGCAGCAGGCCATCGAGGTCGGCCACGTCATCGTATTGCCCGTGGATCATCATCACCGGCACCGTCAGCCGCGTGGCGTCCACCATTGGCAGCTTGGTCAGCAGATCGACCTGCGGGCCGGTGGGTGACCTGGTTTCCACCAGAGCCGCCGAGCGGGCAAACGCCTCCACCACGGCCGGTTCATTGGCCTCGGGCGGCGTCATCGAATCGAAGCGCAGCTTCCAGCCGGACTCGGTGATGCGAATGTAGGGCGAGCGCTGGAAGGTGGCCAGCCGCGGGCGGCGCGCCAGCAGATCCGGGCTGTGGGCATGCATCTGCGCATAGCTGATGTAACGCGCCACCTTCTGCGGATGCGCCATCACGAACATGCCGCCGTACTGCGTGCCCCAGGACCAGGCCAGCAGATGCACCTGTGCCACGCCGCGCCACTGGCACACGGCATCCACCACCGCATTCAGGTCGGCACTGGCTTGTTCTGTGCTCAGGTGGTCGTCGGGATGCGTCGAGCTGCCGAAGCCCCGCACATCGAGCGCGAACACATCAAAGCCTTGCTGCGCCAGGAAGTCCATCAGGCTGTAGCTCGGGTGGCCCGGCACCTTCAAGTCAAAGCTCTCGCGCCCGGCGGTGGCCGAGCCGTGCGCCAGCACCACCACAGGCTTGTCGCGTGGTGTGCCCTGGTACTTTTCCCAGACAAAAAGCCGGGTGTCCCCCTGGGTGACCCAATGCGACTCGCCGTGCACCGTCTGGCCGTCTGCCTGCATACAAGCGCCTCATGTAAAGTTGGCCAAATTCTCTCTCAATCGCGCCATGCAGGCTCTGACCCAATGGTCCGCCGACGATCGACGATCGATCATCGGCGTGCTGACCGACATCGACGACACACTGACCACCGAAGGCGCCATCACGCCCGACGCCTTGCAGGCCCTGGCCGACCTGCAGGCCGCCGGCTTGCATGTGATCCCGATCACGGGCCGCCCCGTCGGCTGGAGCGAACCGTTCGCGTTGAGCTGGCCGGTTGATGCGATCGTGGCGGAGAACGGCGCCGTCGCCCTGATCCAGCCCCGCCCCTCCGCAGAAACCACAAGCAAAAACAGCCTACAGACCTTGCCAGATCAGCGCGAAGCGCTATCAAAACGATACCAGCAGGACGCCACCACCCGTGCCACCAACTTCGCGCGCATGCAGCAGGTCGCCCGGCGCGTGCTGCATGAGGTGCCCGGCACGATGCTGGCCGAGGATTCGCCGGGCCGCGAGACCGACATTGCCATCGACCACAGCGAGTTCACCCACCTGCCGCCCGACCAGATTGCGCAGGTGGTGCAGATCATGCAAAGCGAGGGCATGTGCGCCACCGTGAGCAGCATCCACATCAACGGCTGGTTCGGTGCCCACAACAAGCTGGAGGGTGCACGCTGGATCGTGCGCGAACTGCTGGGCCGCAAACTCGACGCCGAGATCACCCGCTGGGTCTATGTGGGCGACTCCACCAACGACCAGCTGATGTTCCAGCACTTCCCCTTCAGCGTGGGCGTGGCCAACATCCGCCGCTTCGAGGCCGAGCTCACGCACCAGCCGCGCTTCATCACGCCAAGCGAGCGTGGCGCCGGCTTTGCCGAGGTGGCGCGCGCCCTGCTGGCCGCGCGCACGGGCTGAATCGCAGCCGACCGGCCAACGCGTGCGGTCCGCCTAGCGCAGTTCATCCAGAACGCCGCGCAGCAAGTCCAGCCCCTGCGTCACCTCCTGCGCGCGGGTATTGAGCGCCGGCATGAAACGCAGGCAGTGCGCGCGCGGCGCATTGAGCAGCAGGCCACGCTCACGCGCCAGGGTGACCACCTGCGCTGCCCGCTCGTGACCCAGCTCCAGGGCCAGCAGCAGGCCGCGTGCGCGCACTTCGCCCAGGCCGAACTCGTGGGACAGCTGGCGCAACCCCTCTGCCAGCTGCGCGCCCATCTGGCGTGCGGTGGCCAGAAAACCCTCCGCCAGCAAACTGTGCATGACCGCCACGCCAGCAGCACACATGAGCGGGTTGCCACAGAAGGTGCCCCCCTGTTCGCCGGGTGCGAAGCAGGCAACATCGGCCTTGGCCAGCAGGGCCGAAAGCGGCGCGCCGCCGCCCAGGCCCTTGCCCAGGGTCATGATGTCGGGCTCCACCCCATACTGCTCGTGGGCAAACAGTGTGCCGGTGCGGCCGCAACCGGTCTGCACCTCGTCGGCGATCAGCAGCAGGCCGTGGGCATCGCACAGCGCGCGCAAGCCCTGGAAAAAGGCCGCATCGGCCGGCATGACACCGGTCTCGCCCTGCACCGGCTCGAGCATGACCGCCACCGTCTTGTCATGGATCAGCGCACGCACCGACGCCAGATCGTTCCAAACCGCCTTGGGAAAACCCGGCACCTGCGGCGCAAACATCGTGTCCCAGCCCGGCTTGCCGCTGGCCGACATGGTGGCCAAGGTGCGGCCATGAAAACCGTTGACGAAGGTGATGATCTCGAACGCGCCTTGTTTGTGCAGTTGGCCCCACTTGCGCGCCAGCTTGATGGCGCCCTCGTTGGCCTCGGCCCCCGAGCTGGCGAAAAACACCTGGTCAAAACAGCTGTGCCACGTCAGCAGGGTGGCCAGCTCCATGGCCGGCTCGTTGTAGAAGGCCGGGCTCGGATTGATCAGCGTGCGGGCCTGCTGGCATAGCGCCTGCGCCACGGCAGCCGGCGCATGGCCCAGGCAGTTGACGGCCCAGCCCTGCACCCAGTCCAGATAACGGCGGCCCTGCCGGTCGAACAGGTAGGCGCCCTCGCCGCGCACGAAAACGAGATCCGGGCGCGGGGTGATCGGCATCAGGCTGCTGGGGTTGAACGGGGCGGCAGTCTCGGGCATGGCAAACCTCTTTCTGTGAAGTACAAAAACAAAAAGGCCACGGGGATGAGCCGTGGCCTGGTCGGGGAAACTGAAGAGATCAGTTCAGGTGATTACATCCTTCTTCACCGCATTTCCGCGCACGCCCACAGCCCGCCCGACATACGTCGGGCGTTCATGGAGCGTCGGGAGGATGGGTGGGAAGTGATCACGGGGCCATGCTAAGCCGTACTGCGCCGATCGTCAACTCGTCGGCCGGACGCACGGCACGCCAGCCCTGCCGGCCCGCTAGTAGTCATAGAGCTGGTCGGCCGACACCTGGACGGTGACGGCCTTGTCTGCCAGCGGCCCCACAATCGCGCGCCCGGGCTGGGAAGTGTCCCGCTTGACAGGACGCCCCAGGGGTTCGCCCTGGGGATTGGTCAGGGCCACCACCAGCGGGTCCTTGAGCGTGAGCCCGCGCCGCGTCACCACCGCCGCTTCACCACTGGCCAGTTTGACAAAGCACCCCGGCGGGTAAATGCCGCACTCCTTGATCAGCGCCGCCGCCAACGGATTGCCGCCGCTCTGTGCGTACAGATCCTTGGCCGCCTGGTGCGCCGGCTGCTTGTCGCGCCCGGCACGCGGGCTGTACTTGGCGGTGAAGTTGTCGATGAAACGGATCAGCTGCGACAGCTCGCCAGGGGCCTGCACATGCTGCGGATAGCCAGTGCCGCCCGGGCACTCGTGGTGCTGCTCCACCGCCTGCAGCCACTCGTCATCCTGCAGCCCGCTGGCGCGCAGCAGCGCCGCGGAGGCCAAGGGATGCGCGTCGATTTCCTGGCGCTGCTGCGGCGTCGGGGGCGTCCGTTGCATGGCCAGCTTGGCTTGCAGGCTGGCCATGCCCAGGTTCATGGTCAGGGCGGCACCGATCAGGCTCAGGCGCCGGTTGTCTGCCCAGCCCAGGCGTCGACTGACCAGGTGGCACAGAACGGCCACGTGCAATGAATGCGCCTCCGGGTAACGCTGGGTCTGACTGTAATCATGACGCACGATCAGGAAAATCATCTGATCGGTATGAGATTCCGGGCAGCCGGCGATCCGCACCACCATCTCACGCACCTGCTTGAGGAACTGGGGATCAGTGGGTGACTGCAGCAGCAGCCCCAGCCGGCGCAACAATGCGTCCCAGCGTACGGAAAAGCGCTCCGTCGGCCGCTCAACGGCTTCGGACTCCCGGGCGGGCGGCACGTGCCGCTTGACTTCTTCGGTGTCCACAAACATGCCACGGTTGAGCAAATCCAACAACTTGGACTGCTCGTGCAGCACCAGCCCCTTGGCCAGCAACAGGCGACCTGCCGCATCGCGCACACCGAACGGCAGCGGCACCCCCGGCTTCAGTATCTGGAATACCTGATCCAGCGAAATCATCTGCATAATTATTTTTTTGGCCCGCAGGCCCCTTCCCTACGGGATTTATAGCAGGATTTGATTTCTTCTTGAAGTCCCCTCCGAGTTTGCTATTAAATTGATAGCTTCTCGCGCAATCACCGCGCCAGCACCGACGCCAATGCCCGTCCGGTGTGGGTGCCCAGTCGCACCACCGCCTCCGGCGTCGCCGCGGCGGCAATGCGCCCGCCGTCCTTGCCGCCGTCCGGCCCCAGATCGATGATCCAGTCCGCCTCGGCGATGACATCAAGGTCGTGTTCGATCACCACCACGCTGTGGCCACCGTCTACCAGGCGGTGCAGCACGCGGATCAGCTTGTCCACATCGGCCATGTGCAGACCTACCGTGGGCTCGTCCAGCACGTAAAGCGTGTGCGGCGCCTTCTGGCCGCGTCGGCCCACCTCGTCACGGACCTTGGTGAGCTCCGTCACCAGCTTGATGCGCTGCGCCTCGCCGCCGCTGAGCGTGGGCGAGGGCTGGCCCAACGTCAGGTAACCCAGTCCCACGTCCTTCAGCAACTGCAACGGGTGCGCGATGCTGGGCATGGCGGCAAAGAACGCCACCGCTTCGTCCACCTCCATCTGCAGCACGTCGCCGATGCTCTTGCCGCGCCAGGTGACAGCCAGCGTCTCCGGATTGAAGCGCGCGCCCTTGCAGGACTCGCACAGCACCTTCACATCCGGCAGGAAGCTCATCTCGATGGTGCGCACGCCCTGGCCCTCACACGTCGGGCAACGGCCTTCGCCGGTGTTGAAGGAAAAGCGCCCGGCGGCGTAACCGCGTGCCTTGGCCTCCAGCGTCTCGGCAAACAGCTTGCGGATGGTGTCCCAGAAGCCGATGTAGGTGGCCGGGCAGGAGCGCGGTGTCTTGCCGATGGGCGTCTGGTCCACTTCCAGCACGCGGTCCACTGCCTCGAAACCGGTGACGCCGGCGCAACCGCTCCAGGCCACGCCCTTGACCGCCTGCGCCTCGCGCCCGGCCTTGGTGGCGCGCTGGCTCACCGCTGCCGCCACATTGGCCAGCAGCACGTCGCGCGCCAGCGTGGACTTGCCGGAACCGCTGACGCCGGTCACCGCCACCAGGCGTTTGAGCGGCAGCTGGGCGGTGACGTCTTGCAGGTTGTGCAGTTTGGCGCCGTGCACGGTGAGCCATTGCAACCCCTGGTCTTGCACGTCGCGGCGCGGCTGCAGCGGGTGCCTCATGGCGTGCAGCAGGTAACGGCCGGTCTGTGAGTCTTCAGCGCGCGTCAGGTCTTCCACCGAACCTTCGGCCACCAGCCGTCCGCCGCGCTTGCCGGCGCTGGGACCGATGTCGATCAGGTGGTCGGCGCGGCGGATGGTGTCCTCGTCGTGCTCCACCACCACCAGCGTGTTGCCGCGCTCGCTCAAGGTGTGCAGGGCATCGAGCAGGACTTGGTTGTCACGCGCGTGCAGGCCGATGGTGGGTTCGTCCAGCACGTAACACACGCCCTGCAGATTGCTGCCCAGTTGCGCGGCCAGACGGATGCGCTGCGCCTCGCCGCCGGAGAGCGTGGGCGCGCCACGGTCCAGCGTGAGGTAACCCAGGCCGACCTGCTCCAGGAACTCCAGCCGGCTGCGGATTTCGGGCACCAGGTCACGAGCGATGTCCGCTTCGCGGCCGGCGAGCGCGAGTTTCTCCACCCAGGCGCGCACATCGCTCACGCTCAGGCGCGCAATCTCGTGGATGCCGATGCCGGCGAACTTCACGGCGCGGGCCGTGGCATTGAGGCGCGAGCCCTCGCACGTCGGACAGGCCACATCGGCCACATCCTCGATCTCGGGCTCGGCAAAGGTCTGCTCGCGGCCTTTCTCCTTCTCGTCACGCACCGAGTCGTCGAGCGCCTTGCGCTGATCCTTGGTGAGCTTGACGCCGGTGCCCACGCAGTCCGGGCACCAGCCGTGCTTGCTGTTGTAGGAGAACAGACGTGGGTCCAGTTCGGCATAGGAGGTGGCACAGACCGGACAGGCGCGCAGGGTGGAGTGCACATGCAGCGTGCCAATGTGCGCCGTGGTGCCGCCGCTTTTCATGACCTCGGCCAGGCCGTCCAGCTTGCTCAGCACATGCAGCACGCCCTTGCCGTGCTCCAGCGCAGTGGCCAACGCCTGGCGCAATGTCGCCTCGTGGTCCGGGTCCACCGTGAGGCTGGCCACCGGCAGTTCGATGGTGTGCTCCTTGAAGCGGTCGATGCGCGGGAAACCCTGCGTGGGCAGGAAGTTGCCGTCCACACGCAGGTGGGTGTAGCCGCGCGGGCGCGCCCATTCGGCCAGTTCGGTGTACACCCCCTTGCGGTTCATGACCAGCGGCGCGAGCAGGCCGATCTCCTGCCCCTTGAACTGCTTCATCAACTGGGCCAGGATGCTTTCAGCCGTCTGCGGCGCCACCGCCGCGCCGTCGTGGATGCAGTGCTGCACGCCGAGCTTGACGAACAGCAGGCGCAGGAAGTGCCAGACCTCGGTGGTGGTACCCACCGTGGACTTGCGACCACCGCGCGAGAGGCGCTGCTCGATCGCCACCGTGGGCGGGATGCCGTAGACCGCGTCCACCTCAGGCCGGCCGGCCGGCTGCACGATGCTGCGCGCATAGGCGTTGAGGCTTTCCAGGTAACGGCGCTGCCCTTCGTTGAACAGGATGTCGAAGGCCAGCGTGGACTTGCCCGAGCCCGACACGCCGGTGATGACGTTGAACTTGCCGCGCGGGATGGCGACACTCAGGTTTTTGAGGTTGTGCTCCTTGGCATTGACGATCTGGATGTCGTTGCTGGCCGCGGTGCGGACCGGCGCCGGCTTGGGCCCAGGCGTGAAAGCGGCACCGAGGTAACGCGCCGCACCTTCCTGCACGCCATGCACCTCGCCCATGGCCAGCGCGTATTCGCGCAGCGCGCGGCCGGTGTGGGAAGTCGGGTGCTGCCGCACCTCCTCCGGCGTGCCGACGGTCACCACCTGGCCACCGGCGTCGCCGCCTTCGGGGCCGAGGTCGATGAGCCAGTCCGAAGCCCGCATCACGTCTAGGTTGTGCTCGATCACCAGCAGCGAGTGGCCCGCATCCAGCAGCTTGCGCAGCGCGCGCATGAGCTTGGCGATGTCGTCGAAGTGCAGGCCGGTGGTGGGCTCGTCGAACAGGAACAGCGTGCCCTTCTTCGCCACCGCCTGCCGGCTGCTGCTCATGCTCTTGGCCGCCTCGGCCAGATAGCCAGCGAGCTTGAGGCGTTGCGCCTCACCGCCCGACAGCGTGGGCACCGGCTGGCCCAGACGCACATATTCCAGCCCCACGTCCACGATGGGCTGCAGGGCACGGATGACGTCACGGTCGTTGGCAAACAAACCTGCGGCCTCACTCACCGTGAGCGCCAGCACGTCGGCCACGTTCAGGAGCCTGCCGCCGCGCTCGATGGTGATCTCCAGGACCTCCGGCCGGAAGCGCTTGCCGTCGCAGTCCGGACAGCGCAGGTAGACGTCGCTGAGGAACTGCATCTCCACATGCTCGAAGCCGGAGCCGCCGCAAGTGGGGCAGCGGCCGTCACCGCTGTTGGCGCTGAACTTGGCCGCGGTATAACCACGCTGCTTGGACAGCGGCGCATTGGCATAGATCTCGCGGATCGCATCCCAGGCCCCCACATAACTCACCGGGTTGGAACGTGCCGTCTTGCCGATCGGCGACTGGTCGACGAACACCACATCCGCCAGTTGCTCGGCGCCAAGCAGGCGATCGAACGCGCCCGGGGCCTCGGTCGACTTGCCAAAATGCCGCATCAGTGCCGGGGCCAGCACGTCCTGGATCAGGGTGGACTTGCCGGAGCCGGAAACGCCGGTGACGCACACCAACCGCCCGAGCGGGATATCTACCGAGACGTGCTTGAGGTTATGCTCGGTGACCCCTTCCAGCAGCAGGCGTGGTGTGTTCTCGGCCACCATGCGCTTGAAGCCCATGCCGATCTGTTTGCGCCCACCCAGGTAGGCGCCGGTCAGGGTATCGGCCTGCTTCAGCGCCTCCGTGCCGCCGTCGAAGACGATCTGCCCGCCGCGCTCGCCCGGGCCGGGCCCCATGTCGATCATGCGGTCCGCCGCCAGCATCACGGCCGGGTCGTGCTCCACCACCACCAGCGTGTTGCCGGCATCACGCAGGCGCTGCATGGCCTCGATGATGCGGTGCATGTCGCGCGGGTGCAGGCCGATGCTGGGCTCATCCAGCACGAACAGTGTGTTGACCAGCGAGGTGCCCAGCGCGGTGGTCAGGTTGATGCGCTGCACCTCACCACCCGAAAGCGTGCGGCTTTGCCGGTCCAGCGTGAGGTAGCCGATGCCGACATCGCACAGGTACTGCAAACGTGTGCCAATCTCCTCGAACAGCAGCTTGAGCGCCTGCGCCTCGCCCTCGCCATGCGTGGGCAAAGCCAGCTCGCGGGCACGGATGCGATCGAAGAAATCGCGCAAGCGGTCCAGCGGCAGCAGCATCAGGTCGTGCAGGCACAGTCCTGGCAAAGCCTCCAGCTGCGAGCGGCTCCACTGCACACCGGCGGGCATGAACCGTTTGGCGGGGTCCAGCACGGCATCGGCATCTTCCTTGGCGCCGATGCGCCATAGCAGGCTCTCGGTCTTGAGGCGCGCGCCATGGCAGGTGTCGCACTGCGTGTAGCTGCGGTACTTGGACAGCAGCACCCGGATGTGCATCTTGTAGGCCTTGCTCTCCAAGTACTCGAAGAAGCGCTTGACGCCGTACCACTGCTGGTTCCATTTGCCGTTCCAGTTGGGCGAACCGTGGATGACCCAATGCTGCTGTTCAGGTGTCAGCTTGTTCCAGGCGGTGTCACGCGGGATGCCGGCGGCCTCCGCATGGCGCATCAGGTCGTCCTGGCACTCGGCCCAGGCCGGCGTCTGCATCGGCTTGATGGCGCCGGCGCGCAGGGTCAGCTTGTCGTTCGGGATCACCAGGCCGTAATCAACGCCGATGACACGACCGAAGCCGCGGCAGACCTCGCAGGCGCCCACGGCGGAGTTGAAGGAGAACATGGACGGAATGGGATCGGCATAACGCAGATCGCTTTCCGGGCAGTGCAGGCCGGTCGAGAACTTCCAGATCTCGGGCTCGCCCTCGTCTTGCAGCCGGTAGACACTCAGGCGACCGCTGCCACGCTTGAGCGCGACCTCGATGGCCTCGACCACACGCGCACGCTCGGCATGGCTGAGGCGGAAACGGTCGGCCACCACATCCAGCACCTTGCGCGGGCCCGCCGGTGTGGCCACTTCACGCTCGGCCTGTACCTTGGTGAAACCACTGGCCGACAGCCACTGGGTGATTTCCTCCTCTGAAGTCGCCCCCGGCAACTCCACCGGGAAAGTGATGACCAGCCGCGGATCAGACAGTGCCCCCACGCTTGTCACTCCGTGTACTGCGCTGCCCCCCGAGGGGGCGCCTTCACCTTGGGGCGGCCCGGCGGTGAAGGGGGCGTCGACACCCGCCGCTTGCGCCCGCGCCTGCAACTCGGCATAGATGCTCTCCGCCGAGTCGTGCCGTACCGGCAAGGCGGTGACACGGTCGAACAGCTGGCCGGCGCGGGCGAACAGCAGCTTGAGATGGTCGTTGAGTTCGGTCATCGTGCCGACCGTGGAACGCGACGAGCGCACCGGGTTGGTCTGGTCGATGGCAATGGCCGGCGGCACGCCCTCGACCTTGTCCACCGCGGGCTTGTCCATGCGGTCCAGGAACTGGCGCGCATAGGCGCTGAAGGTCTCGACGTAGCGACGCTGCCCCTCGGCATACAGGGTGTCAAACACCAGGCTCGATTTACCCGAGCCGCTGGGGCCGGTGACCACCGTCAGCTCGCCGGTGCGGATGTCGAGATCAAGGTTCTTGAGGTTGTGCTGGCGTGCACCGCGGATGCGGATGGTCCCCTGGGTCATGGCGTGGCATCTTTCTAATCAGGCCAATCATTCTAGGCAGTCACGGCCGGATCGGCAGGACTGGGGACATGACAATCCTGTTACAGCCGGATACCCCTGAAACGCCGCTTAAACTTCACAATTCGGGGAAAAAGGAGCAGGAGAAACCATGCGGAATTACAAAACCTTGTGCGCCACCTTGCTGGTGCTTGCCAGTGCCACCGCGCAAGCCCAGATCCTGATCGGTCAGACGGCTGGTTTCAGCGGCCCGGTGGCCGCGGGCGTCAAGGAAGTCACGGATGGCGCCAAGCTCTATATCGACAGCGTCAACGCCAAGGGCGGTGTCGGCGGGCAGAAGATCGAGCTGATTTCGCTCGATGACAAATTCGATCCCAAACTGGCCGGTGAGAACGCACGCAAGCTGATCGAGGAACAGAATGTGGCGGCCATGTTCCTGAACCGTGGCACCCCTCACACCGAGGCCATCCAACCGCTGCTGGACAAGCACGGCGTCCCGCTGGTCGCCCCCTCCACCGGCGCCATGACACTGCACCAGCCGGTGCGCAAGCACATCTTCAATGTGCGGGCCACCTACCAGCGCGAAGCGGAGAAGGCCGTCACCCACCTGGCCACCATCGGCATGACGAAAATCGCGGTGGTGTATGTCGAAGACGCCTTCGGTGAAGATGGCCTGGCCGGGGCGCAAAAAGGACTGGCCAGCGCCAAACTCAATGCCGTGGCGCTTGAAAAATTCGACCGCGCCAAACCCGACTTCTCCAAGATCGCGCCAGTGGTGGCCAAGTCCGGCGCGCAGGCCGTGGTCATGATCGCCGCAGGTGCAGCCGTGGTCGATGGCATCAAGGCCTTTCGCGCCGCCGGCAGCAACTGCCAGGTGGTGACCTTGTCCAACAACGCCTCCGGCGGTTTCATCAAGAGCCTGGGGGACAACGCCCGCGGCGTGATTGTGTCCCAGGTGTTTCCGCAGTCCCTGAGTTATGGTCTGGTCAAGGAAGCACAGGACCTTGCGCGTACCAAGGACATGGCGGAAGTCAGCCCGGCCATGCTGGAAGGCTTCGCCGCCGCCAAGGTGCTGGTGGAAGCCTTGCGGCGCACGGGCGGCAAGCCGACCCGCGACAAGATTCAAGCCGCGCTGGAAGGCATGAACAAATTTGATCTGGGTGGGCTGGAAATCAGCTACAGCCCCAAGGACCACACCGGTCTGGACTTTGCCGACCTGGCCATCATCACCTCCGATGGCCGTTTCCGCCGCTGACCTCGCCCGAGGCGTCAGCCCTTGAGGGCCTGCTCCAGCTCCTGGCAGGCTTTCGGCCCGAGTACCTCCTGGATCTTGGGCAGCAGCGCCAACAGCTCGTCGTAACCACTGGCCGCTTCCACCGCCAGATTGAGTTTGAAGCCGCGCAGGCCGAGGGATGCGGTCAGCCGGGTGGCGATCGGCCAGGCCTCGGCATAACGCACCTGGGGTGTTCGCGCACTGGCCGCAGCAGGCTGCGGCTCGCTCACGGCCAGAAACCCTTCCGCCAGCATGTGGTCCACGTCGGCTTGCGTCACGCCAAGGCCGGCCGTGGCGGCCAGCACCTGGTCCAGGGTTTTGACTCCATCAAACAAAATGAAGGCCGAGCGCTGCCGCGCCGACAGCAGCGGAGAACGCTGCTTGAACGCCTGCTGCCCGACCTCAGTTTTTGAGTATTTCATGGCGATGGTGTGCGGCCTTGATGGCCGTCATTGTCTCCTCAGGACACCATCTTACTTGGCAGCGCTGGCAGCCGGCTCGGCAGGCGTGGCCGCCGGGGCGGGGGCCGGTGCCGAAGTTGCCGGTGCAGCAGCCGGGGCATGCGTCGGATCTTCGCCGTGCTTCTCGCCACCCATGTCCAGCTTATCGCCGCCTTTCATGATCACAAACATGGCCAGGACGGCAAAGATGATGAAGCCGATGATGATTTTCCACATGATTTTCTTCCTTTAAAAAAAAGGCCCTCTTCAGGAGGGCCTGTTGACCTACCCGGATCCGGCGAGCCGGACCGGGAGGCTGATTGAAGCACAAGGCCTCAGTCGTTGGCGTAGATGTCCACGTCCTTGGTTTCACGGACGAACAGCATGCCGATGACAAAAGTCATGCCGGCAATGATGATCGGGTACCAGAGGCCGTTGTACATGTTGCCGGTCTGCGCCACGATGGCGAAGGCGGTGGTGGGCAGCAGGCCGCCGAACCAGCCGTTGCCGATGTGATACGGCAGCGACATGGAGGTGTAGCGGATGCGGGTCGGGAACAGCTCCACCAGCATGGCGGCGATCGGGCCGTACACCATGGTCACCAGGATCACGAGGTAGGTGAGGATGGCGATGACCATAACCTTGTCCACCTTGGCCATGTCAGCCTTGGCGGGATAGCCGTGGGCCTTGAGGGCTTCGGCCACAGCCTTCTTGAACTCGCCGTCGAGCTTCTTGGCTTCGTCAGCCGGAATGCCCTTGGCGGTGTAGCTGGTGATGACCTGATCGCCAATCTTGATGGTGGCGGGGCCGGTGCCGGCAATGTTCTCGTAGCTCACCGAAGCGCCTGCCAGCACCTGCTTGGCGATGTCGCACGAGCTGGTGAACTTGGCGGTACCGGTCGGGTTGAACTGGAACGAGCACTCTTTCGGGTCGGCGGTGATGGTCACCTTGCTCGCTTGCTGAGCCTTGTACAGGTCAGGGTTGGCGGCCTTGGTCAGCGCTTCAAACACCGGGAAGTAGGTCACGACCGCCAGCAGGCAGCCCGCCATGATGATCGGCTTGCGGCCGATCTTGTCGGACCAGGCGCCGAACAGGATGAAGAACGGCGTGCCGATCAGCAGGGAGATGGCCACGTAGATGTTGGCAGCGGCACCGTCCACCTTGAGCGCTTGCGTCAGGAAGAACAGGGCATAGAACTGGCCGGAGTACCAGACCACGGCCTGGCCGGCGGTCAGGCCGATCAGGGCCAGGATCACGATCTTCAGGTTTTTCCATTGACCGAAGGCTTCGGACAGCGGTGCCTTGGAGGTCTTGCCTTCAGCCTTCATCTTGGCAAAAGCGGGCGACTCGTTCATGGACAAACGGATCCAGACCGAGATGGCCAGCAGCAGGATGGAGACGATGAAGGGAACGCGCCAGCCCCAGTCGGCGAAGGCAGCTTCACCGATCATGGTACGGGTACCCAGAATCACCATCAGGGACAGGAACAGGCCCATGGTGGCCGTGGTCTGAATCCAGGAGGTGTAGGCACCGCGCTTGCCCATCGGGGCATGCTCGGCCACATAGGTGGCAGCACCGCCGTACTCACCGCCGAGCGCCAGGCCTTGCAGCATGCGCAGGGCAATCAGGATCACCGGCGCGGCCACACCGATGGTGGCATAGTTCGGCAGGATACCCACGATGAACGTGGACAGACCCATGATCAGGATGGTCACCAGGAAGGTGTACTTGCGGCCGATCATGTCGCCCAGACGGCCGAACACCAGCGCGCCGAAAGGACGCACGATGAAACCGGCAGCGAACGCCAGCAGCGCGAAGATGAAGGCCGAACCGGCATCCAGCCCGCTGAAGAACTGCTTGGCGATGATGGCTGCGAGCGAACCGTAGAGGTAGAAGTCGTACCACTCGAAAACCGTACCCAGCGAAGAGGCGAAGATCACCTTCTTCTCTTCGGGGCTCATTGGCCTTGCGGCATGTGTAGCCATGTTGTGTCTCCTTAAGGAATTGGATCCCCTGACGAGGGGACTGGCGTGCATTCTTGGAGACGGCACTGACCGCTTTCTTACATTCACCTTAGGGGATAACCCTGAGTTCCATCGCCATTTGGCGCCCAAAAATCAGCGCTGGCGGGTCAGGCCCGGCGTCACATTCGTCACGACATCCCAGCCTGGGCCGTCAAACCAAGTGTCACCCTCCAGGTAACGACGCAGCATCGGCAGGCTGTCGAAGCCCCAGAACAATTTGCCGTCCACGGCCACGGCGGGCACACCGAACACGCCGGCGGCAATGGCCGCTTCGGTGTTGTCACGCAGCCGGGCCTTGACGGCCTCGTCATCCGGCGCGAGTGGCGGTGCCAGCTGTTCGCGCAACTGCTGCAAGCGGGGCGCATCGACCGCATCAGCCCCTCCGTGCCAGACATGGTGCAGCAGGGTTTCGCAGACATAACGGTTGGGATCAGCCCCGCCGGCACAGGCGATGGCCAGCCGCAACAGCGGCAACGGGCTGAAAGGATGCACTGCGGGCATCTGGAGCGGGACCTGGTGCTGGTGCCCCAGCCACTGCACATGGCGGTAGGTCCAGTCACGTTTGGCCGGCACCTCGGCCGGCCCGAGCTGGCCGTGGTGTTTCAGGATCGCCCCCAGCAACACCGGCTTGTAGCTCACCGAGTAGCTCAGGCCCATCAGCGCCTCGGGCAACTGCTCGAAGGCCAGATGGGCGTAAGGCGAGATGAAATCCAGATAGAAGGTGATGTGCTTCACGGTCTCAGGCTCCTTGCGCTTTCTTGTGCTGCAGCGCGTTGCTCGATCCGGCGCCAGACATCCCGCTTGTCGACGTCATTCATCGTCGACCAGTCCCGGATTTCCTGCAGCGTACGCAGACAGCCGACACACAAGACGCGTTGCTCGTCCATCTTGCAGACCGAAATACAGGGCGAAGGCACGTTTTGCGCCATCGCCCTCGCTTTGATTGCGCGAACTGCTATCGAATCAGTAGCATTGATGGCATCCATGACCATTCACCCGCGCTTGTTCAACAGCGCCGTGGCGGCACGCGAACCGGGCGCACGGCCCAGGAAGTCACTGATGAACTTGCCGGCATCCACCAGCTGATCGAGATCGATGCCGGTCTCGATGCCCAGGCCGTGCAGCAGGTAGACCACGTCCTCGGTCGCCACATTGCCGGTGGCGCCCTTGGCATAAGGGCAGCCGCCCAGGCCAGCCACGGAGGACTGGAAATTCCAGACGCCCAGCTCCAGCGCGGCGTAGGTGTTGGCCAGCGCCTGGCCGTAGGTGTCGTGGAAGTGACCGGAGATATCGTCAATGCCGTAGTGCTGCAGCGTCGCCTCGATGGCGCGCTGCACCTTGCGCGGCGTGCCAACGCCAATGGTGTCGGCCACGTCCACCCGCTGCACGCCGATGTCCTTCATCAGCTTGGCCAACATGCCCACCCGCTCGGGCGCCACCTCGCCCTCGTAAGGGCAGCCGACGGTGCAGCTCATGGCACCGCGCACGCGAATGCCGGCCGCACGCGCGGCTGCCACCACGGGCGCAAAGCGCTCGATGCTCTCGGCGATCGAGCAGTTGATGTTCTTCTGGCTGAAGGCTTCGCTGGCGGCGCCGAACACCACGATCTCGTCCGGCTTCGACGCCACCGCCGCTTCCCAACCCTTCAGATTCGGCACCAGCACCGAATAGCGCACATCCGCACGGCGGGTGATGCCGGCCATCACTTCGGCGTTGTCGCCCATCTGCGGCACCCACTTCGGGCTGACAAAACTGGTGACTTCGATCTCCTTCAGGCCGGCGTCCTGCAGGCGATGCACGAGCTCGATCTTGACGGCGGCCGGCACCGGCTGCTTCTCGTTCTGCAGCCCGTCGCGCGGACCGACGTCAATCAGTTGGACTCGGGTGGGCAAATTCATTTCAATAGCCTTTTGTTGGATCCACGATACCGGCAATCGATTCCCCGCGCTCCAGGCGGGCGATCTTGGCGGCGATCTGTGCCACGCTCTCGTCGCGCAGCGTGCGTGCCGCGGTGTGCGGCGTGACGGTGATCTTCGGATGGCGCCAGAACGGGTGCCCGGCCGGCAGTGGTTCCTGGCGGAACACGTCGAGCGTGGCGCCGGCCAGGTGACCGTTGTCGAGCAACGGAATCAGGTCTTCCTCCACCAGATGTCCGCCGCGCGCCACGTTGATCAGGTAGCCACCGGGCCGCAGCTGCGCCAGTGTCTGGCGGTTCAGGATGCCCTCGGTCTCGGCCGTCAGCGGCAGCAGGCACACCAGTACCCGCGTCTCCGCCAGGAATTCGCCGAACTGCTCCGCACCGGCATAAGACCGCACGCCATGAACCTGCCGGGGCGAGCGGCTCCAGCCGACCACGGGAAACTCGAAGGCCTGCACCGCGCGCGCCACGCGCTGGCCCAGCACGCCCAGCCCCATGATGCCGACGGAGAAATCCTGCCGCAGGCGCGGGCGCCGGAACGACCACTTGCCCTGCGCCACGTCCTGCGCGTAAAGATCGAATTCGCGGAAGTGGCGGATCAGCGCATGCACCACATACTCGGCCATCTGGACCGACATGCCGGCATCGTCCAGCCGCACCAGCTGGGTGGCTGGCGGAACCCTGAGCTGCGTCAGGGCATCAACCCCCGCCCCCAGATTGAACAGAGCCTTGAGGCCGGGCTGCTCATCGAGAAACGCCTGCGGCGGCGCCCAGACCACGGCGTAGTCGCCCGGCGGCGCGCCCGGCGCCCAGACCGCCACTTCGGCCTGCGGCAAGGCCGTACGCAAAGCCGCCAGCCAGGGCTCGGCTTTGAAATCGGTACAACAGAAATAGATCTTCATGCGCCGAGCTTAAAGGCAGCCACGCGTGCCGCCGCGTCACGCAGCCGACAGTTTGAGCAGCTCGGCGCCTTCGGCCACCTGATCGCCCGGTGCGTACAGCAGCTCGGCCACCACGCCGTCAACTGGCGCGGCAATGGTGTGCTCCATCTTCATGGCTTCCATCACCGCCAGCACCTGGCCCTTGGTCACCTTGTCGCCGGCCGACACGGCAAACGACACCACCTTGCCCGGCATCGGGGCCGTGAGCCGTCCGCCCTCGGCCTGGGTCTCGCCGGCATGGGCCAGCGCGTCGAGCACCGTGATCTGCGTCGCACCCTGCGGCAGGAAGACATGGGCCACCTCGCCGCTGCGCACCACCTGCACACGCTGGCGCTGGCCGGCGAACTGCAGGTCAATGCCATCGCCCTGCATGACCATCTGCAACGGGCCAGTTGTCTCGCCCGCCTGCAGTTGCAAGGTGCCGTCATGCCCGTAAGTCAGCACGGCAGTGTGCGGCTCGCCATGAAACTCGAAGTCGAAATAACGCTGCGTCAGGCCGTGCGAACGCCAGCCGTCGCGCTGCGCCCAGGGGTCGACCCAGCCGGCGGCAGTCACGCTGGCCTGCTCCTGCAGCAGCGTGTGTGCCACCACACTGGCGGCGGCCAGCGGCCAGCCCACTTTCTCCTGGTTGAACAACGCGGCCGATTCGCGCACGATCAACGCGGTATCAAGGTCGGCCTCGGCAAAAGAGCGGCTTTGTGCCACATGGCGCAGGAACTGCACATTGGTGCTCAGGCCGACGATGCGCGTGGCCGCCAGCGCGGCATCAAGCCGGGCCAACGCCTGCTCGCGCGTCTCGCCGTGCACGATGAGCTTGGCCACCATCGAGTCGTAGAACGGGCTGATGGTGTCACCCTCACGCACGCCGGAATCAACGCGTACATCACTGCGTTCGAACGTGCTGCAGGCCGGCAGGCCATAGACCTGCAGCGTGCCGGTGGCCGGCAGGAAATGGTTGTCCGGGTTCTCGGCGCAGATGCGTGCCTCGATGGCGTGGCCGTGGATCTTCAGTTGCTCCTGCTGCAAGGGCAGCGGCTCGCCGGCGGCCACACGCAGCTGCCACTCCACCAGGTCCAGCCCGGTAATGGCTTCTGTCACCGGGTGTTCGACCTGCAGCCGCGTGTTCATCTCCATGAAGAAGAAATTCATCTTGCCGTCGCGCTGCTCGACGATGAATTCCACCGTGCCGGCACCGACGTAGTTGACCGCGCGCGCCGCCGCCACCGCCGCCTGGCCCATCTGCTGGCGCATCTCCGGCGTCATGCCGGGCGCCGGCGCTTCCTCCAGCACCTTCTGGTGCCGGCGCTGCACCGAGCAGTCGCGCTCGAACAGGTAGACACAGTTGCCCTGCGTGTCGCCGAACACCTGGATTTCGATATGGCGCGGCCGCAGTACGTATTTCTCGATCAGCACGGCGGCATCGCCGAAGCTGTTGATGGCCTCGCGCTGGCACGACGCCAGCGAGGCCTCGAAGTCTTCGCGTTTTTCCACCACACGCATGCCCTTGCCGCCGCCGCCCGCACTGGCCTTGATCAGGACGGGATAGCCAATGCGGTCCGCCTCGTGCTGCAGCAGTTTGGTGTCCTGGTCCGCCCCGTGATAACCCGGCACCAGCGGCACACCGGCTTTCTCCATCAGTCGCTTGGACTCGGCCTTCAGACCCATGGCCAGAATGGCGGCGGCCGGCGGGCCGATGAAGACCAGCCCGGCCGCAGTACAGGCCTGGGCAAAGGCCTCGTTCTCGCTCAGGAAACCGTAGCCCGGGTGGATGGCCTGCGCGCCGGTGGCCTGGGCCGCTTCGATGATGCGTTCCCAGCGCAGGTAACTCTCGGCCGGGGCACTGCCGCCGATGTGCACCGCTTCGTCGCACACGCTGACGTGCTTGGCATTGGCATCGGCATCGGAATAGACCGCAACCGTTTTGATGCCCATGCGGCGCGCTGTCGCCGCGACGCGGCAAGCGATTTCACCACGGTTGGCAATAAGAATCTTGGTGAACATGAGATCTTCCTGATTTAGATACGGGACGAATGGCCATGGGGTGTTGATGGTTTCGCGGTTACTGCGCACCGGCTTTCCAGACCGTCTGCTCATCCACCGCATACAGGTGGCAGTTGCCCTTGCCGTTGCGGTTGCAGTTGTCCAGAGCACGCTGGAGCGGGTCGTCCCCGCCGTTGGCCCAGCCCCACGCGCCATTCGGTGCCAGCGCAAATGCGCGCGGACTGGTCTTTTCCAGAAAAGTGCGATAGCCATCGCGCCCGGTCTGGCGCAGATGCGGCACCTTGTTCAAATCCTGCACGGCGGCAAAACCGCTGGGCGCGGGGGAGGCCATGCGCTTAATCCGCCCGTATTGCGGATACACAATGGCGGTTGGCAGACCCACACTGCTCAGCTTACCCTGCACCGTCTGCCACCAGATGGGCAAGCCGTCGTAGCTGCCGAACATGCTATGCGCATCGCGGCCAAACGGCCCAAAGGCGACCAGTTCCGCCGGGCCACCGGCTTTCACATAAGCCTGGTAGGCAGGACCGATCACGTCCGGCGGGAAATAGCTGTCGTTCTCTCCGTAGAACCAGAGTGACGGTACCGTCGTATGCGCGCCGTAGCTGGCAAACGCATCCTTGAGCGCCAACGCCCACTGGCAGTTGCTGGTGAACTTTAGCCCCCCAGCAAAGTTCACAATCAGCTTGATACCCGGGTGGGGCTTTTGCGCATAGGCCAGCGTCGCCAGCCCACCGTGGGATTGCCCCAGCATAACCATGCGGCTGGCGTCGGCCCAGGACTGCTTTTCGATCCAGGCCACGACCGGGCGCACCTCATTGGCCTGCGCATCCCCGTTGCCAGCGATGTTGCAACCCTCACCCACCGCCGCCCCGCCGGACTTGGAAAAACCCTGGCGCATGGGCAGCACCACGGCATAACCCCGCTGCAGGAACTCGCGCGTCGCCGGCAGGTAGCGGGCACGGGGCTGTAGGTGATTATTGCCCGTGTCCTTGCCGTGATTGATGATCACCACCGGAAACGGGCCGGGACCTTCAGGGCGAAAAACCGTGGTCTCCAGATCGACCGGAAACAGCCGATCGTTCTTGATGAACACAATGCTTTCGCCCAGCTCGGGCGCAGGTGCGACGTCCTGCGCACAGGCAAAGCCCCCCATCACCCAAACGGCAAGGGCTCCCATCCAGCGGGTTGCGGTTTTCACGGTGCGCCTTACATCCGGAACACGCCGAACTTGGTATCCGGAATTGGCGCATTGAGCGCAGCGCTCAGACCCAGCGCCAGCACGCGCCGCGTGTCGGCCGGGTCGATCACGCCGTCGTCCCACAGGCGGGCGGTGGCGTAGTAGGGATGGCCCTGGGCCTCGTACTGGTTGCGAATCGGCGCTTTGAAGGCCTCTTCCTCTTCCATGCTCCACTGGCCGCCCTTGGCCTCGATGCCGTCACGCTTGACGGTAGCCAGCACGCTGGCGGCCTGCTCGCCGCCCATGACCGAGATGCGCGCGTTCGGCCACATCCAGAGGAAACGCGGGTTGAAGGCGCGGCCGCACATGCCGTAGTTGCCGGCGCCGAAGGAGCCGCCGATGATGACGGTGAACTTGGGCACCTGTGCGGTGGACACGGCCGTCACCATCTTGGCGCCGTTGCGCGCAATGCCCTCGTTCTCGTATTTGCGCCCGACCATGAAACCGGTGATGTTCTGCAGGAACACCAGCGGGATCTTGCGCTGACAGCACAGCTCGATGAAGTGCGCGCCCTTCAGAGCGGACTCGCTGAACAGGATGCCGTTGTTGGCCACGATGCCCACCGGCATGCCTTCGATGCGGGCGAAGCCGCACACCAGCGTGGTGCCGTAGCGCGACTTGAACTCGTCGAACTCCGAGCCGTCAACGATGCGGGCGATGATCTCGCGCACGTCGAACGGCTTGCGGGTGTCGGTCGGGATCACGCCATACAGCTCCTCTGCCGCAAATTTAGGAGCTAGCGGCGCAGCCGTGACAAGGCTCTGGGCCTTGTTTTTGTTCAAATTCTTGACCGCGGCACGCGCCAGTGCCAGCGCGTGCAGGTCGTTCTGCGCCAGGTGGTCGGCCACGCCGGACAGGCGCGTGTGCACGTCGCCGCCGCCCAGGTCCTCCGCCGTCACCACCTCGCCGGTGGCCGCCTTCACCAGCGGCGGGCCGCCGAGGAAGATGGTGCCCTGGTTCTTGACGATGATGGCCTCGTCGCTCATGGCCGGCACGTAAGCGCCGCCGGCGGTGCACGACCCCATGACCACGGCGATCTGGGCAATGCCCTGCGCGCTCATGTTGGCCTGGTTGTAGAAGATGCGGCCAAAGTGGTCGCGATCCGGGAACACGTCGTCCTGATTTGGCAGGTTGGCGCCGCCCGAGTCCACCAGGTAGATGCAGGGCAGGCCGTTCTGCTGCGCCACCTCCTGCGCCCGCAGGTGTTTTTTCACCGTCATCGGGTAATAGGTGCCGCCCTTCACCGTAGCGTCGTTGCAGACGATCATGCAGTCCACGCCGCTGACACGGCCGATGCCGGCGATCAGGCCGGCACAGGGCGCTTCGTCGTTGTACATGGCGTAGGCCGCCAGCGGTGACAGCTCCAGGAACGGCGAGCCGGGGTCGAGCAGGCGCTGCACGCGTTCGCGCGGCAGCAGCTTGCCGCGGGCCGTGTGCTTGGCACGCGCCGCCTCGCCGCCGCCCTGGGCCACCTGGCCCACCTGGGCGTTGAGGTCGTCCACCAGGGCGCGCATGGCCGAGGCGTTGGCCAGGAAGTCGGCCGAACGGGCGTTGAGTTTGCTTTCCAGAATCGGCATGGCTGTGCTTTCTGAACACCCGCCGGCACCACACCGGACGGAGTTGACGTTTACGTAAACGTCAATTGTGGCAGATTTCAGCCCAGGACTGACGGCAAATCCGCCATGTCGTGAAACACCTCGATGGCACCGGCACGCCGGAACACCTCGGCATCGCCTTGCGGCACGTAGGCAAACACCGTGGCGCCGGCCGCCACGCCGGCGGCAACACCGGTCAGCGTGTCCTCCACCACGGCGCAGCGTTGCGGCGGCGCGGCCAGGGCGGCAGCGGCCGCGAGGTAAACGTCCGGGTGCGGTTTGGAGCGCGGCATCTCGTGGCCGCTGAAGATGCGGCCGGCAAAGTAGTCGAGCAGGCCAACCTTGCGCAACTGCAGCTCGACCTTGTGGCGGTCAGCGCCGGAGGCGCAGGCGATGCGCGCGTCATGCCGGGCATGGATCTCATGCACCGCCGCTTGTGCATTGGCGATGACGGTCAGCTCGGCCTCCAGCGCGGCATTGCGCCGGGTTCGGAAACCGGCCAGCCAGTCTTCGGTCAGCGGCTGGCCGGTGTGCTGCTCGATGCGGGCCCGCTCGTCCTTGACCGCCTTGCCGACAAAGATGGACCAGCACGCCTCGGCCGTCAGTTCCCAGCCGCGCTCGGCCAGCATGTCGCGCAGCACGCGGTTGACGATGGGCTCGGAGTCCACCAGCACGCCGTCACAGTCGAACAGGATTGCCTCAAACCGCATCACGCCCAATCACTATCAATTTGATAGCTGCCAGCGCAGTATCCATGAGAGCCAGGCATCGATTTCATTGATGATCGCCGTCGACGTAATACCAGCGACCGTCCTCGCGCACAAAGCGGCTGCGCTCGTGCAGACGCACGGCGCGGCCGGACGGCTCGCGCAACCGGGCCACGAACTCGACCTCGGCATGGCCATCGTCGATCACCCGGTGCTTGCGCACCTCCAGCCCCAGCCATTTGGCACCCGCATCGAAGCTCACCCGCGACGGCCGCTTGCTGGTTTGCCAGGTAGCCAACAGGTAGTCGGCCCGCTCCCGCACGAAGGCCGTGTAACGCGAACGCATCAGCGCCTCGGCATCGGGCGCCGGCGTGCCATCGAAATCGTCGACATAACGGCCGCAGCATTGCGCATACGGCAAGGCGTGGCCGGCCGCATCGCGCCGGCCGCATGGACAGTCCACCGCCAACACCGCCATCAGTCCTTCTTTGCCTTGCGCTGTTCCAGCGTCTCCACCGGGCCGCCCTGCTTCACCCACTCGGCAAAACCGCCATCGATGTGCGCCACATTGGTCATGCCCATGTCCTGCAGCGTCTTGGTGGCCAGCGCGCTACGCCAGCCGGCACCGCAGAACAGGATGAAGTGTTTGCTCTCGTCGGCCCACATCGGCTTGTGGTACGGCGACTCGGGATCGACCCAGAACTCCAGCATGCAGCGCGGCGCATGGGTGCTGCCGGTGACGGTGCCGTCCTTCAACTCGCGCACGTCGCGGATGTCGACGATGTGCACCTTCGGGTCGTCCAGCATGGCCAGCACCTCGGGCACGGTGTAGGTCTTGACCTGGGCCATGGCCTCGTCGACGAGGGCGCGGAATCCTTTGGTGATGGGCATGGTGTGTCTCCGGAATGGGAAGGTGCTGCCCTGATGAGGTCGCCCGGGAAGCTGGCTGAAATTGTCGCATGGCCGGCCGCCAAGAACGCGACTCAAGCCACCGGACCAGGCGCACTGCGCGCGCCTCCCATCTGAAGTATCATCGCCGCCGACTTGAGTTCAGAGACATGGCAAACGAAGTGGGATCCATCAGACAGGCAGGCGCCTCCACCGCAGTCAAGGGGCTGGTGAGCAGCCGGCCGCTGACGCCCCGCGTCTCGACCTACGACCCCTACGCCGACGCCCAGGCCAAGCGGCAGGCCAAGGCCGAGCAGATGCAGATCATCCTCAACACCATGGGCCAGCCCACCGGCCGGCTGATCAGCTTCGTCGTCTGACGGCAGCCAAAGCGCGCCAGCGGCTCAGGCCAGTGCGCGCTGGATCAGGATCTTCTGCACGTCACTGGTGCCTTCATAGATCTGGCACACCCGCACGTCGCGGTAGATGCGCTCGACCGGAAAGTCGCTCACATAACCGTAGCCGCCCAGCGTCTGGATGGCGGTGCTGCACACCGCTTCAGCCATCTCGCTGGCAAACAGCTTGGCCATGGCCGCTTCCTTCAGACAGGGCCGACCGGCATCACGCAGCGCCGCGGCGTGCCAGACCAGCTGGCGCGCCGCTTCGATCTTCGTCGCGCACTCGGCCAGGCGAAAACCGACCGCCTGGTGATTGAAGATCGGCTGACCGAAGCTCTCACGCTGCTTCGCGTAGTCGAGCGCCACCTCGAAGGCGCTGCGCGCCATGCCGATGCTTTGCGCCGCAATGCCGATGCGTCCGCCTTCCAAGGCGCCGAGTGCGATCTTGTAGCCCTCGCCCTCGTTGCCGATCAGGTTCTCGGCCGGAATGCGGCAGTTGTCGAAATTGATCTGCGCCGTATCGCTGGAGTGCTGGCCCAGCTTGTCTTCCAGCCGCGCCACCACATAACCTGGCGCATCGGTCGGCACCAGGAAGGCGCTCATGCCTTTCTTGCCGGCGCCCTTGTCGGTGACCGCGATGACGATGGCCACATCGCCGTTCTGGCCGCTGGTGATGAACTGCTTGACGCCGTTGATCACATACCCGTCGCCGTCTTTTTCCGCCGTGGTGCGCAGCGAGGAGGCATCGGAGCCGACATGCGGCTCGGTCAGGCAGAAGGCGCCGAGCAGCTGGCCCTGCGCCAGCGGGGTGAGCCAGCGCTTCTTCTGCTGCGCGTTGCCGTAACGCATGAGGATGGCATTCACCGGGCAGTTGGTAACGGAAATCGCCGTGCTGGTGCCACCGTCACCGGCGGCAATCTCTTCCAGCACCAGCGCCAGTGTCAGGTAATCCAGGTTGGCTCCGCCAAATTCTTCCGGCACGCAGATGCCGTAGGCGCCCAGCGCGGCCAGGCCCTGGTGCGCCTCTTTCGGGAAATGGTGTTCCTTGTCCCAGCGCGCCGCGTTCGGCCACAGCTCCTGTTTGGCAAACGCGCGCACCGCGTCGCGGATCATTTCCTGGTCTTGGGTCAGCAGCATGGGCTTGTCTCGCTTGTCTTGTTCAATTGACGTTTACGTCAACGTCAATTATGCCCCTGCCGCCGGTGCGGCCGTCAGAACGTGTCGTAACGCCGGCCGTCGTGATGCAGGAACGCGCCCTTGTGCTCCGGCCTCAGGCCGGCCAGGGTGCGGCGCATGGCGGCCACGCTCTCCTGCACCGACAAAGGGGCGGTGGCACCGCCCATGTCGGTGCGCACCCAGCCCGGGCACAGCGCCACCAGGATGGCCCCCGGGTAGTCGTGCTGCGCGGCGACCACCGCCATGTTGAGTGCCGCCTTGCTGACGCGGTAGGTCCAGCCGAAGCTGGACTCCACGGCACCGATCTGTCCCATGCCGCTGGTGATGAAAGCGAACTTGCCGCCCTGGCGCGAAGCCGCCACCAGCGGCGCTACTTGCGGGATGGCCTGCATGGCGCCCAGCACATTGGTGTGCATGATGCGATCAAACTCGGGTTGCGTCGGCGGCGTGTCGGTGCCGCTGGTGCTGTAGACGCCGGCCACGTAGAGCGCCAGGTCGATCTCTTCGCCATCAAGCTGCCAAGCCAGGCCGCTGATGCTGGCCGGGTCGGCCACGTCGAGTTTGAGGGCCGTGGCGCCGAGCTCGCGCAAGCACGCCAACCCGGTCGCATCACGCGCGGTGGCAATCACACGCTCACCCGCTTCGGCGTATTGCCGCACAAACTCCAGGCCAATGCCACGGGAAGCGCCAATGACCAGGATCGTTGCCATGTGCGCTTTCAGAGCCGGAAGGTACCGACCAGCTGGTTCAGGTGCTGGGCCTGTTCACGCAGACTCATGGCGGCAGCAGTGGACTCCTCCACCAGCGCGGCATTCTGCTGCGTGGCCTGGTCCATCTGCGTCACGGCTTCGCCCACCTGTGCCACACCCTGACTCTGTTCGGAGCTGGCGGCACTGATCTCGCCCATGATGTCGGTCACGCGGCGAATGCTGCTCACCACCTCGCTCATGGTGCTGCCGGCCTGGTCCACCAGGGCACTGCCTTGCTCGACGCGCTCCACGCTGTCAGTGATGAGGGTCTTGATTTCCTTGGCGGCTTCGGCACTGCGGCCGGCCAGGGAACGCACCTCGCTGGCCACGACGGCAAAACCACGGCCTTGTTCGCCGGCCCGCGCCGCTTCCACCGCCGCATTCAAGGCCAGGATGTTGGTCTGGAAGGCGATGCCATCAATGACGCTGATGATGTCATTGATCTTGCGGCTCGAATCGTTGATGCCCTTCATGGTGTCGACCACCTGGGCCACCACCTCGCCACCCTGGATGGCCACGGTGGAGGCGCTTTGCGCCAGCTGATTGGCCTGTTTGGCGTTGTCGGCGTTCTGGCGCACGGTGGAGCTGAGCTCCTCCATCGAAGCGGCGGTTTCTTCCAGTGAACTGGCCTGGCTTTCGGTACGGGCGCTCAGGTCCTGGCTGCCCTCGGCGATCTCGCTGCTGGCCGTGGTGATGCTGTCGGTCGACTGGCGCACCTCACTGACCAGCCGGCGCAGGGCATCCTGCATGCGCACCAGTTCCTGCATCAGGCTGTTGTCGTAACGCGTTGGCGGCACAGGGTAGACCAGGTTGCCCCCGGCAATTTCGTGCAGCGCCTTGCGGGCATCGCCCGGATCGCCGCCGAGTTCGTTACAGACCGTGTTGCGCAGGTAAAACGTAAAGCCGGCAGCCACGAGCACGGCCAGCCCCGCCAGCGACAACGCAAACGCGATGAGCCGGTTAGCCTGAAGTTCAACCTGGGACTGCGCCTCTTCGGAAATCTTGCCAGCCACCTTCATCTGCTGCAGCAGCTCCGCCCGCAAATCCCGCCAGGCCGGGGTTTCCGTACTGTTGAGAAACGGGATGGTGTCCGGCGACTGCTCCTTGACCAGCACCGTCACCTTCTCCTGCGCCTGGGCATGCTTCACACGCAGTGCCGGCAGCTTGGCCAGCCCGGCCTCGAACTGTGTGCCTTGGGCAATCTTGCTCGCTTCGGCAAACGCCTTTTCATAACCGGTGCGCGCATTGTCCAGGTTCTCATAAGCACGCTTGTTGGACGGGTCGAGCACGATGTTGCGCAAGGCCTGCCCCATTTGCAGACCCTGGGCATACATCTCGGTCAGGCCGCTGCTGATGCGCTGCTCGGTTTCGATGTAATGGTGAAACTGGTTCTTGGTATGGACCAGCCCGCCGATGCTGCCGGCCAGGCCAATGATGAACAGCACCGCGGGAACCACGGCACAGAGAAGAAGTTTGCTGCTGAATTTCATAGGGTTAACCCTGATATGTGACACGCCTCATTCTGCATCATCGGCTGCTTATATTTATTTCTAAATACCAAGGGGGGCATATAGCCCCCCTCTTTTTTTCAAAACAACAACAGATCAGAGCATTTCAAGCGCCACCGCCGTGCCCTCGCCACCGCCGATGCACAAGGTGGCCAGGCCTCGCTTGAGGCCGCGGGCCTGCAGCGCATACATCAGCGTGACCATGATGCGGGCACCGGAGGCGCCAATCGGGTGGCCCAGCGCACAGGCACCGCCGTTGACGTTGACGATGTCATGCGACACCTTGAGCTCCTCCATCAGCGCCATCGGCACCACGGCAAACGCCTCGTTGACTTCCCACAGGTCCACGTCCTTGACGCTCCAGCCGGCCTTGGCCAGCGCCTTTTGCGTCGCGCCCACCGGCGCGGTGGTGAACCAGTTCGGCTCCTGCGCATGCACCGCATGGGCCACGATCTTGGCCAGCGGCTTGCAGCCCAGCTTGGCCGCGGTGGAGGCGCGCATCATCACCAGCGCGGCAGCGCCGTCGTTGATGGACGAGCTGCTGGCAGCGGTGATGGTGCCGTCCTTCTTGAAGGCGGGCTTGAGCGCCGGAATCTTGTCCAGCTTGGCCTTGCCCGGGCCTTCATCGATGGAGATCACCGTGTCACCGGCACGGCCCTTGACCGTGACCGGCGTGATCTCGGCGGCAAAAGCGCCCGACTGGATGGCCGCCTGCGCGCGGCGCACGCTGGTGATGGCGAAATGGTCTTGCGCCGTACGGTCAAAGCTGTACTTGGCAGCGCACTCCTCACCAAAGGTGCCCATGGAGCGGCCGGCCTCGTAGGCATCCTCCAGGCCGTCGAGCATCATGTGGTCGTAAATCTTGTCGTGGCCCATGCGGTAGCCGCCACGGCCCTTGAGCATGAGGTAAGGCGCGTTGGTCATGCTCTCCATGCCGCCGGCAACGATCACGTCAGCTGAACCGGCCTGCAGCATGTCATGCGCGAACATGGCCGCGCGCATACCGGAGCCGCACATCTTGGACAGCGTCACCGCGCCCGCACTCTTGGGCAGGCCGCCCTTGAAACCCGCCTGGCGCGCCGGCGCCTGGCCCTGGCCTGCCATCAAGCAGTTGCCGAACAGCACCTCGTTGACGGCCTCAGGCGCAATACCGGCGCGCTCGACCGCAGCCTTGATGGCAGCGCCGCCGAGGTCATGGGCGGCGAGGGAAGAGAAGTCACCCTGGAACGCCCCCATGGGGGTGCGGGCGGCGCCAACGATAACAATGGGATCGGACATGATGTGCTCCTTCGGTCTGAATACAAGTGGGCACATTTTGCCGCGAAAGCCTTCGTGCGGCCCTGCGGGAAGCCGTCCGGATGACTACGTATGTCCCGCAGGTGGCAAGCTCGGCGCCCCGCTGGCAAACCAGGAGCGTCTCCACGCCACGGATCAGCCCTGCGCGATCGGAATGTAGATCTCCCCGCCCGCCCGCTTGAACTCTTCCGACATGGTTTCCATGCCGACAGTCAAAGCCTGTTCCTCGCTCACACCTTGTGTTTTGGCGAACTCGCGCACCTCCTGCGTGATCTTCATCGAGCAGAACTTCGGCCCGCACATGGAGCAGAAGTGCGCCACCTTGGCCGAGTCCTTGGGCAACGTTTCATCGTGGAATTTCTGTGCCGTGTCGGGGTCCAGTGACAGGTTGAACTGGTCCATCCAGCGAAACTCGAAGCGCGCCTTCGAGAGCGCGTCATCACGCGCCCGCGCCCCCGGGTGGCCCTTGGCGACGTCGGCCGCGTGCGCGGCAATCTTGTAGGTGATGATGCCGGTTTTCACGTCTTCGCGGTCCGGCAGGCCCAGATGCTCCTTGGGCGTGACGTAGCACAGCATGGCGGTGCCGAACCAGCCGATCATGGCCGCACCGATGCCGCTGGTGATGTGGTCGTAACCGGGCGCAATGTCGGTCGTCAGCGGGCCCAGGGTGTAGAACGGCGCCTCGCCGCAGTGCTTGAGCTGCTCGGTCATGTTGGCCTGCACCATGTGCATGGGCACGTGGCCGGGACCTTCGATCATGGTCTGCACATCGTGTTGCCAGGCGATCTTGGTCAGCTCACCCAGCGTGCGCAGTTCGGCAAACTGCGCCTCGTCGTTGGCATCCGCGCCCGAGCCGGGGCGCAGGCCGTCGCCGAGCGAGAAGCTCACGTCATAGGCTTTCATGATGTCACAGATGTCTTCGAAGTGGGTGTAGAGGAAGTTCTCCTGGTGGTGCGCGATGCACCACTTGGCCAGGATGGAGCCGCCACGCGAGACGATGCCGGTCACCCGGTTGGCCGTGAGGTGGATGAAAGGCAGGCGCACGCCGGCATGGATGGTGAAGTAGTCCACGCCCTGCTCGGCCTGTTCGATCAGCGTGTCGCGGAAGATGTCCCACGTGAGGTCTTCGGCCACACCGCCGACCTTCTCCAGTGCCTGGTAGATCGGCACCGTGCCGATGGGCACCGGCGAATTGCGCAGGATCCAGTCGCGCGTGGTGTGGATGTTGCGTCCGGTGGAAAGGTCCATCACCGTGTCGGCGCCCCAGCGGATGGACCACACCAGCTTCTCCACCTCTTCCTCGATGCTGGACGTCACCGCCGAGTTGCCGATGTTGGCGTTGATCTTGACCAGGAAGTTGCGGCCAATGGCCATCGGCTCCAGTTCCGGGTGGTTGATGTTGGCCGGGATGATGGCGCGGCCGCGCGCCACCTCGTCGCGCACGAACTCGGGCGTCACTGTCTGTGGGATGGCAGCACCAAAGCTGTTGCCGGCCAGGCGCTTCTCACGCTCGGCATTGCTGAGGTATTGGGCCATCCAGTCACGCTGCTGGTTCTCGCGGATCGCCACATACTCCATCTCGGGCGTGATGATGCCGCGGCGGGCGTAGTGCATCTGGCTCACGTTGACACCGGCCCTGGCGCGGCGCGGCGTGCGCTGCAGGCCCGCTGCCTGCGCGCGCAACGCCGCCAACGCATCACTCTCGCCGCTCTTCAGTCCGTCATCGAGTGCATACGGTGTGCGTCCCTGGTAACCCTCGGTATCGCCACGCGCGGTTATCCAGCCCTCGCGCAAGGCCGGCAAGCCCCGACGCACGTCGATGGTGGCCTGCGGATCGGTGTAGGGGCCGGAGGTGTCGTAGACCGTGATGGCCTCACCGTTGCTCTGCGTGATCTCGCGCATGGGTACGCGCACATCAGCGCGCGCGCCGGGCACATGAATCTTGCGCGAGGCCGGTAGCGGCTCGCGCGTGAGGGAGATGAACTGGGCGAGTTTGTCGGGTGCATTCATGCGAAGTCTCCTTGTGACAGCAAACACATTGCTCCGAAGGAGGTTCACAGAACGCGAACCGGAAGACGGCACGAGGCCAGCAAGCGGGACAGACCAGGCTCTTCACGAAGGGAAAGGCAGCAGGTCAGGCTCTTCTTACGCCGGTATGAACCGGATCAAGTTCGCGGGTTTGGAATCCATCTCAGCGCAACCATTGCGCACCCCGGGCAAGGCAAAGTGTACGCCAGCCGCCCAAGGTCACCATGACCGCGGTCAATTTTTGCCTACATGTTGGTACGCTGCTGAGAAAAGCGTCGGCTGCGCTCGTAGGGAAACACGTCGTAGACATAACCCTGCTGGATACGCTCCTTGTGGCTCTGCCAGAAGGCGGTATCAAGCAGGTCGGCGTGGTGCTTCATGAAGACCTCGCGCACCGCCGGGGTGCCGAGCAGGAAGGGCGCGAAGGTTTCAGGGAACACATCGTGCGGACCGACGCTGTACCAGACCTCGCCCGACATCTCCTCTTCCTCGTTGCGCGGCTGCGGCACTCGACGGAAGTTGCAGTCCGTGACGTATTCAATCTCATCGTAGTCGTAGAACACCACCTTGCCGTGGCGCGTGACGCCGAAGTTTTTCCACAGCATGTCACCAGGGAAGATGTTGGCTGCCACCAGGTCCTTGATGGCATTGCCGTAGTCGATGACGGCGCGTTCCATCTGGGCACGCGCCCGGATGGCATCTTCGCTCTGGTTGTTCGCGTCTGCGGCACCGGCGTCGAACGCTTCCTGCAGGTAGAGGTTGAGCGGGATCATGCGCCGCTCGATGTAGAGGTGCTTGATGATCACCTCGCTGGAGCCGTCCCCATCGCGGTCGCTGATCTCCAGCTGGCTCGGGGCGAATTTTTCGATCTCGGCAATCAGTTCGTCGTCGAAACGCTCGCGCGGGAATGCCACCAGGCTGTACTCCAGGGTATCGGCCATGCGGCCCACGCGGTCGTGCTGCTTGACCAGCAGGTACTTGCCCTTGACCTGTTCGCGCGTGGTGTCCTTGGGCGGCGGATACCAGTCCTTGATGAGCTTGAACACGTAGGGAAAGGACGGCAGATCGAACACCAGCATCACCATCCCCTTGATGCCGGGCGCGATGCGGAACTTGTCGCTCGAGTGCTTCAGGTGGTAGAGGAAGTCGCGGTAAAACAGCGTCTTGCCCTGCTTGGCCAGGCCCAGCGCGTTGTACAGCTCGGCCCGTGGCTTGCGCGGCATCATGCTGCGCAGGAACTGCACATAAGCCGAGGGCACCTCCATGTCCACCATGAAGTAGGCGCGCGCAAAGGAGAACAGCATCAGCAGATCGTCCTCGCCGAACAGCGCGGCGTCGATCACCAGCCGGCCGTCCTCGTTGTGAAGGATGGGCAGCGCAAACGGCACCTCGTGAAAACCGTTGATGATCTTGCCCACCACGTAGGCGCCCTTGTTGCGGAAGAACAGGCTGGACAGCACCTGCACCTGGAAATTGGCACGCAGCTTGGTCTGGCCCAGCTGGTCGTTCACCGCCGCCAGCACCAAGTCGACATCCCGCGCCAGGTTCTCGAACTCGCACAGCAGCTGGAAGTTGGTGATGATGCGTTCGATCGTCGCGCGCAGATTTTCGCGTGTCGGGTAATAGGCGCGGTAGGTGGGCTTGGCGGCCGGTTCGTCGTTCTCGATGTACTCGGTGCTGACGGCCGGACGCACGAAGATGAAGTCGTTCTGGAAGTGCGTGCGGTGCAGGATCTTGCAGGTGACCGAGTTGAAGAAGGTCTCGGCGAGCTCGGGCTGGTGGTGATCGACCAGCAGGCCGATGTAGTGCAGCTTCACCTGGTGCCAGATGGCCATTGGTTGCGTGCCGGCCTGGAACTCCTTCGCCAGGCGCTGCACGCATTCCTTGACGCGCAGGTCGTAGAACTCGATGCGCTCACGCTGGGCGCGCTGCTGGCCGTGCCAGTCGGACGTCTCGAAGCGGTGCTTGGCGCGCGCCGACTCGGTGCGGAACAGCCGGTAGTGGCGGTTGAAACCATCCATCATCGCCTTGGCGATGTCATAGGCGATGGAGGAATCAAGCCGCTGCGGAAACATCGGGGTCCTCAGGACCTGGCGGCAAGCACTCCCTGAATCGCAGCCCGGTACATGGGTTCGATCGAATCGGTGCTGTTGATGGTCATCTTGAGATCCTGCAGCAAGCCGTCGTGCACGCCAAACGCCCAGCCATGGATGCTGACGTTCTGCCCGCTGGCCCAGGCATCGAGCATGACGGTGCTGACCCCGACATTGATCACCTGCTCGATGACGTTGAGCTCCACCAGCGCGTCGTGGCGATGGCGTTCCGGCATGGCGTCCAGCAGCCCGCGATGGCGGTCGCGCACGTCCTGGATATGGCGCAGCCAGTTGTCAGCCAGACCGATACGCGCCCCCTCCAGCGCGGCCTGCACGCCGGAGCAACCGTAGTGGCCAACCACCATGATGTGCTCGACCTTGAGCCTCTCGACTGCGAACTGGATGGCGGAGAGTGCATTCAGGTCCGAATGCACCACGATGTTGGCGACATTGCGATGAACAAACACCTCACCCGGGTCGAGCCCGGTGATCTGGTTGGCCGGCACCCGGCTGTCGGAGCAGCCGATCCACATGTACTTGGGTGTCTGCTGTTTGACCAGCCCGGTGAAGAAGCCAGGACGCTCGCGCTCCATCTGCTCGGCCCAGGCACGGTTGTGGAAAAACAGGTCTTCAAGGGATTTGCTCATGCGCCCGATTGTCCTACACCGTGAATAGACCCTAGTGCCGCAGGGTGGCACGGACATTCCAGTCCAGCAAGCCGAGTTGCGCGCGCGCCTGGGCATCCTGCTGTGCATCGAAGCGACAGTTGCCATTGGCCGGCCCGGGCGAGCAGACAAAACTGGCCGGGTCGCCCAGGGTCCAGCTGCCCATGGCGTTGCGGGCCGTGCCGTAGTAGTTCATGCTGAACGGCGCATTCAAGGCCGGATTGGCCTGCTTCGCCGGATCGAGCAGCAGGTTGCGGCCTGTCTTGACGTAGCCGCTGTTGACGCCCAGCAAGGGCAGCAACGTGGGGAACATGTCGCGGTGGCTGGCCGGCAGCTGGCGCTGCGGTCCGCAGTCGAGACCATCGTCCCAGATCACGAACGGCACCTGGCTGAGCAGGTAGCGCCGCTCCGGCGTGACGTACAGACCGAAGCTGCGCACATTGTGGTCCCCGGTGGCGGCAATCACGGTATTGGCGTGCTGCGGGCCCGCGCGCACCTCTTGCACCAGCCCCCCCAGCAGGTCGGTGGCGTAATGGTAGGAGTCGATGTTGAGCCACAGGGTGTCGGCACTGCGCTCACCACCCCACTTGGCGGGGTTGCGCTCGACCCGCTGGTACTCGGGTGGCAGGTCGTAGGGCGGATGGTTGGTGGCCGTCAGCACGAAGACAAACAGCGGATTGTCCTCTTTTTTCTTCAGGCGTTCGGACAGGTAGCGGAACACATAACTGTCCCACACGCCCCAGATGCCCAGCGTGGCCTCCGGGTAGGCAGCCTTGAGGTTGTTCGCATCCACCACTTCGTCAAAGCCCTGCGTCCTGAGCACGCGGTCCAGATCACGCCAACCTGAACGCGTCGACGTCACGAACAGGGTATGGTATCCGGCCTGCTTCAGAAGCAGGGGCACCGACCAGGGAATCGGCTTCTTGCCCTGCGGGCCGAGCGTCAGCGGCGTGATCGGGGTGGAAAACAGGATGGCTTCGAGCGAAGGGTGCGTGCCGGGCTGCGCGGAATCGAAGTTGGAGAAATGGCAGGCCTGCGCCAATGTTGGCGCCAGCCGGCCCAGCACATCGAAGTCCTTGGCCTGGTAGCGGAATGGCTCGGCACTCCACGACTCCATCAGAAAAAACAGCAGGTTCTTGCGCGGTTGGCCGGCGGGTGGCGGAGCATCGCCCCCTTGGGCGAACAGCGCGGCACGCAGTGCCTTCTCATCTCTTGCTTCGATGCCGAGCACGCGCGCGGCCGCCATCGGCGAGTCGTAGCCCAGCTGCTTCAGGCCCAGCAAGGGGTCGCTGAAATTCTGCGAAGCCTTGCGGCCGTCCCAGGCGAACTTGAGCGCGATCACGCCGTTGGGCACCATGTCGTTCAGGAACTGCGAGGTGGTGACCGAGACGTTCTGCCGCCCCAGCGCCATCGCGCGCAGCGTGCCCTTGGTGGTCAACACCAGCAGGAACAGCGCAAGCAGCACCCCCAGCAGGGTCAGCCAGACCGGAATACGCCGGTCGCCGATGCCGCGGTTCAGCCGCCGGCTCAGCCGGCCATAGGCCGCCTTGCGGGCCGCCATGGCGCCCCAACTTGCGGTGGCAAGCACGACCAGCGTCAGCGTCACCGGGAAGTCGCTCCAGATGGTCTGGAGAATGGCCTTGGTGTCGTCCTCGAAGAAGCCGAACACCACCGGATCGATCGGCGTCTTGTAAAAACCGAAGTAATGCAGGTTGACCAGCGAGGCGGTGACGAACAGCAAGGTCACCGTGCCGGTCAGCCAGCCGTGCCAGCGCGCCGGCACGATGATCAGCAAGGGCCACAGCAGGATGGCGGCGGCGGCGCAGACCTTGAGGTCGAAACGTGCGCCCTGGAACACCACGGACCAGAGGTCGGCCAGCGACGCCTCGAAGCCTTCGGGCCAGTGCCAAGCGATCTGCCCCATGCGCAGCAGCGACAACGCCAAGGCCACGCACAACACCATGAGCCAGGCCTGCAGGGTGGCGGAGGCCAGCGCCCCCAGCAGATGCTGGCCGAAGGTCCGCAGCGAAAACTTCATTGTCGACTTCCCTTGTTCACTCAGGGAAGTATTGTGCCGCCTGCCGGCGCCTCCCGTGTCTCGGGAGGCCACCGGTCACATGGTTTCGGCAAACAGCTCGCGCCCGATCAGCATGCGGCGGATCTCGCTGGTGCCGGCACCGATCTCGTACAGCTTGGCGTCGCGCCACAAGCGGCCCAGCGGGTATTCGTTGATGTAGCCGTTGCCGCCATAGATCTGCACGCCTTCGCCGGCCATCCAGGTCGCCTTCTCGGCGCACCACAGAATGACCGAGGCGCAATCCTTGCGCACCTGGCGCACGTGCTCGGTGCCCAACATGTCGAGGTTCTTGGCCACGGTGTAGGCGAACGAGCGGCCGGCCTGCAGCACGGTGTACATGTCGGCCACCTTGCCCTGGATCAGCTGGAACTCGCCGATGCTCTGGCCGAACTGCTTGCGGTCGTGGATATAGGGCACCACGTTGTCCATCACCGACTGCATGATGCCCAGCGGGCCGCCGGTCAATACGGCGCGCTCATAGTCGAGGCCGCTCATCAGCACCTTGGCGCCGCCGTTGACGCTACCCAGCACGTTGCTCGCAGGAACCTCCACGTTCTGGAACACCAGCTCGCCGGTGTGACTGCCGCGCATGCCCAGCTTGTCGAGCTTTTGCGCAATCGAGAAGCCCTTCATGCCCTTCTCGATCAGGAAGGCGGTGACACCGCGCGCGCCCAGCTCGGGCTCGGTCTTGGCATAAACCACCAGGGTGTCGGCATCGGGGCCATTGGTGATCCACATCTTGCTGCCGTTGAGGACGTAGTAGCCGCCCTTGTCTTCGGCTTTCAGCTTCATGCTGATGACGTCCGAGCCAGCCCCTGGCTCGCTCATGGCCAGGGCACCGACATGCTCGCCCGAAATCAGCTTGGGCAGGTACTTACGGCGTTGCTCGTCGTTGCCATTGCGCTTGATCTGGTTCACGCACAGGTTGCTGTGGGCACCGTAGCTCAGGCCCACTGAAGCGCTAGCGCGCGAGATCTCCTCCATCGCGATCATGTGCGCCAGGTAGCCCATGTTGGCGCCGCCGTACTCCTCGCCCACGGTGATGCCGAGCACGCCCAGGTCACCCATCTTGCGCCACAGATCCATCGGGAACTGGTCGTTGCGGTCGATCTCGGCCGCACGCGGCGCGATCTCGGCCTGTGCGAAGTCGCGCACCGCATCGCGCAGGGCATCGATGTCGTCACCGAGCTGGAAGTTGAGTCCGGGCAGGTTCATGCAAGTCTCCGTCAGAATGAAAAGGTTCAGTAAGTCTTGGGCACGGGCACCAGGGTCTGCTGCAGCATGGCGCAGGCGCTGGTCTTGCCGTCGGCATCGATGTGCACCACCTCGGCGGCCGTGACGATGACGCGTCGGCCCGCCTTGAGCACACGGCCGGTGGCACGCAACTCGCCGCCCTGGAAGCTGCTGAGGAAATTGATCTTGTATTCCACCGTCACCACCTCCATGCCCTCCGGGGCCATGGTGAGCCCGGCGTAACCACCGGCGATGTCGGCCAGCGCGCCCATGGCACCACCATGAAAGCCGTTCTGTTGCTGCGCCACCTTGTCGGAGTACGGCAGCGCCAGTTCGCACAAGCCCGGCTCCACGCGCAGCAGGCGTGCGCCGAGGTGGCGCATCATGCCCTGGCGCTCGAAGCTGGCCTGCACACGGGCAAACTCAGGCAGCATGGGCTTTCTTCCCGCGCTTGGCGGCGACCTTGGCCAGCAGGGCACGGGCTTCGCGCTGGTGTGCCTTCACCTCGTCCAGGTTGGCCTGCAGGTCGGCCATCTGCTCTTCCACCTGCCGGCGGTGCTGGGCCAGCACGTCCAGGAATTTCTGCAACTGCGGCCCGGTGTCGCGCGGGCTGTCGTACATGTCGATGATCTCTTTGGCCTCGGTCAGGCTCAGCCCCAGCCGCTTGGCACGCAGCGTGAGCTTGAGGCGCGTGCGGTCACGGCCACTGTAGACCCGGTTGCGCCCGCCGGGGCCCGAGCGCTCGGGCTGCAGGAGGCCCATGTCTTCGTAGAAGCGCATGGCACGCGTGGTCAGGTCGAACTCCCGGGCCAGATCGCTGATGCTGTAGGTCGTTGCCATAGGGTTTGGAAGAGTACAAGGTCCGCCGCTACGTCGCAGCGGCGCACTCCGATCGGATGGCAGCGCGCGCATTGACGTTTACGTAAACGTCAATTATGCAACCAAAATCGGGGGGCGCCCCGGCAGCGGAAAATCAGCGCGGCAACCGGTCCGGGCGCAGCAGCAGGAAAGCCCCCAAGGCCAGCAACGCCAAGCCGGCGGCGAACAGGAAGGCGCTGGCTGGCTGCAGCAGCCACAACGCCCCGGCGATCAGCGAGGCGGGCAGGTAGATCAGGCCGGTCACGAAATTGTGGAGCCCGATGGCCGCACCGCGCCGCTCATGCTCCAGGTCGGCGATGAACGCCTTGCTCTGGGCCTCGTCGATTGCATAAAACAGACCAAACAGCAGGAACAGGACAACAATCTGCCAAGGTTCGCTGGCGAAGGCGAACCCCAGGCTCATCAGCAGGTACGTCAGGTAACCCAGCATGACCATCTGCCCCCGCCCCAGGCAGTCGCCCAGTTTGCCGATCAACGGCGCGGTGAAAACGCAGGCGATATTGAACAGGGCGTACAGCAGGACCACATCCTTGACCGTGAAGCCGACACTGTGCGCCTTCAACAGCAGAAAGCTGAAGCTGAAATAGGCCAGCGAAAAGATGCCTGATGTGACCAGGTAGCGCTTGAAGGCGGGACTGAGGACACTCCAGGTCTCGAATATGTTTTCGCGTTGGTGCGGGGTGCCAGGCTGCTCCTTGACCCGGCTCAGAACCCAGACGCTGAGCAGGGCTGGAATGAGCGCAACCCAGAACAGGACCTGGAAAGACGTCGCCCCCTCCCCCAGCCACGACAGCAGGCCATAGGCGGCCAGAGGCCCCAACACAGCCCCCGACTTGTCCAGCGCCTTGTGTACGCCGAAGGCATAACCGCGCGTCCCCTTGTCAGCCACAGTCGACAGCCAGGCATCGCGCGGCGGCCCGCGAAAGCTCTTGCCCAGCCGTTCGATGACACGGAAGATCCCGAGTCCGGTCACCGAGCTGGAGACCAGCAGAATCAACTTGGCCAGGGTGGAAAAACCGTAGCCGGCCAATGCAAAAACCTTGCGTTTGCCGGTACGGTCCGACAGCCAGCCCGACAGGTAGTTCAGGGAAGAGGCCGCCAAATCGGCGCAGCCTTCGATCACCCCGAGCAAGGCGGCTGAAGCACCGGCGATGGTGGTGAAGAACACCGCGAAGACGGCAAAAATCATCTCCGAACTGAGGTCGGTCAGAAAACTCACCAGCCCCAGCTTGAGCACATCGGGGTGCACGCCCAGCTTGTTGTTCTCAGAATCATCCGGCATCGCGCTTCCTTTGTTGTCGCAACTGACATTCTGGCTCTTTTGACCAGCCAATCCCGGAGGACACAAAACGCAGGTGACAGCACCGTGCAGCAGGCGTCCCTAGAATCGACCGATGGTTGATGTCCCCGTCAACCTGACTGGACCGCACACCCCATGAACGAACTCGAACGCCAACTCCACTACCCCTTGGGCGACACCCTGCCGGCTCCGGGCACGACACTGGAAGTAGCCCCCGGCATCCGCTGGGTACGCATGGCCCTGCCCTTTGCGCTGGACCACATCAACCTCTGGCTGCTGCGCGACGAGCTCGATGGCCGTGCCGGCTGGAGCGTCGTGGATTGCTGCATCAGCCGCGACGAAGCCAAGACCCAGTGGGAGCAGATCTTCAGCACCGAGTTCGAAGGTCTGCCGCTGCTGCGCGTCATCGTGACCCACATGCACCCCGACCACATCGGCCTGGCTTACTGGCTGTGTGAACGCTGGAGCACGCCGGAACATCCCTGCCGCCTGTGGATCAGCGCCACCGACTACAACCTGGCACGTGTCGGCTCGGCCGGCACCAACGGCTTTGGCGGCGACAGCTCGGCCCTGTTCTTCGCCTCGCATGGCCTGACCGACCCGGCGTCGATGGAAAAGATCCGTGAGCGCGCCAGCTACTACCCCACGCTGGTACCGGCGGTGCCGCGCCACTTCCGTCGCCTGATGGAGAACGACGTGCTGACCATCGGTGGCCGCACCTGGCGTTGCATCAGTGGCCATGGCCATGCCCCGGAACACATCGCGCTCTACTGCGACGAACTGAAGCTGCTGATTGGCGGCGACATGATGCTGCCGCGCATCTCCACCAATGTCAGCGTGTTCGACATGGAACCCGAGGCCAACCCGCTGCAGCTGTTTCTGCACTCCATCGACAAGTTCAAGATGCTGCCGGCCGACACGCTGACCCTGCCCTCGCACGGCAAACCCTTCACCGGTCTGCACCGGCGCATCGAACAATTGCATGAACACCACCGCGACCGCCTGGCCGAGGTGCTGCAGGCCTGCACCGAGAAACCGTGCAGCGCGGCCGACGTGTTGCCCATCCTGTTCAAACGCCAGCTCGATCTGCACCAGACCACCTTTGCCATGGGCGAGTCGATCGCGCACCTGCATGCGCTGTGGTTTGAAGGCCGGCTGCAGCGGCATCGCGACGCTCACGGCGTCTACCGCTTCAGTGCCAGCGTTGCTGCATGACAGCCGAGACGCCGGATACGAATCGATACAAATCGCCCGTCAACGGTGTTCTCAATGTGCTCGTTGTGGTAAGGCCTCCGGGCTTTTCCGGAGCAGCAAATTGAACTTTGAAAGGCATTTGAAATGAGCAAGATCCTCGCTTCCCTGATCGCTGGTCTGTTCGCTGCTGGCGCGTTCGCACAAGCTGCGGCACCCGCCACCCCGGCTACGCCGGCCACTCCTGCAGCGCCCGCCAAGGTCGAAGCGAAAGCCGACGCCAAGGTTGAGAAGAAGGCTGAAGTGAAGAAGAAAGTCGCCGCCAAGAAGACGGAAAAGGCGGCCGAGAAAGCAGCCGAAAAGAAAGAAGACGCGAAGAAGTAATTCCCTCGTCACACCCAACAAAAAGCCCGCACCTTGCGGGCTTTTTGTTGGGCGCTCCTTGAGCCCAGGTCGCGAATCGCCCTGCTCGCTGCAGCAGCTGGCAGAGCACCCGGCACGGCGCGCGTCTATGTACAACTACGTACACATGCCGTACTGGGAGATTTCTACAATCTGGTGTCTCGCGTCCGAAGCCGACACACCGTCGGATCTGCGCCGACACCCCGATCCAAGCCCGCCCGCAAACACACGGTCTGGGGGCGCCTGGCGATCCACTCACAACAGCCAAAGGGAAGCGACGCGAAGCCCACCCGCTTCTAGCCGACACATTCATTTCACGCGTGTCACCGCGTGCCCAGCCTGGGCGCTGGCGTTGGCCGCCTTGGCTCACAACCGACTCAACTAATTCACAACATCACAAGGAGTATTTGATGGTTTGGCAACAGGTTTATGACCCCTTGGGCAATATGGCCCTATCCACGCTGCTGGCGGCAGTGCCCGTCGTTGTCATGCTGGTCGGCCTCGGCTTCCTGCATCTCAAGGCGCACATTGCCGCAGCCGCCGGCCTGGTCAGCGCGCTGGCGATCGCCGTGTTTGCTTTCGGCATGCCCGCCGAAATGGCCGGAAAGGCCGCCTTCCTCGGCGGTCTGACCGGCCTGCTGCCGATCGGCTGGATCGTGCTCAACATCATCTTCCTGCACCAGCTGACCGAGGAAAACGGCAGCTTCAAGGTGTTGCAGGATTCGATTGCCGGCATCACGGAAGACCGGCGCCTGCAACTGCTGCTGATTGCCTTTGCCTTCGGCGCCTTCTTTGAAGGTGCTGCCGGCTTCGGTACACCGGTGGCGGTGACGGCAGCCATCCTGATCGGCCTGGGCTTCTCGCCGCTGGCCGCCTCCGGCCTGTCCCTGATCGCCAACACGGCGCCCGTGGCCTACGGCGCGCTGGGCACGCCGGTCATCACGCTGGCCAAGGTGCACGGTTATGACGTGGCCGAAGTGTCGGCCATGATCGGCCGCCAGTTGCCCTTCTTCTCGCTCATGGTCCCGTTCTGGCTGATCTGGGCCTTCGCCGGCTGGCGCGGCATGAAGCAGATCTGGCCGGCCATCCTGGTCACCGGCGTGAGCTTTGCCATTCCGCAGTTCCTGGTATCCAACTACATGGGCCCGGAACTGGTGGACGTGATTGCCGCCATCTGCTCCATGGGGGCCCTGGTGCTGTTCCTGCGCGTCTGGAAACCCGCTGAGATCTGGACCTCGGTCTCCCTCAAGGGCCATGAAACGGACGGCGGCAAGGCACAAGCGCCTGTGGCACCGGCCAAGCATGATCGCGCCACGGTGATCAAGGCCTGGACACCCTGGGCCATCCTCACCGGCTTCGTGTTCCTCTGGGGCCTGCCCGTCACCAAGAACTACCTCAACAGCATCTTCGCCCCGAAGTTCGCCATTGACGGCCTGCACAAGCTGATCGAGAAGATCCCTCCGGTGGTGCCGAAGCCGACCGCTGAATCCGCTGAATACGTGCTCAACCTGCTGTCGGCCACCGGCAGCGGCATTCTGCTGGCAGCCGTTGTCGGCGGCTTGGTCATGGGCTACGGCATTCCGGCGCTGCTCAAGTCCTACGGCAAGACCTTGTGGCTGGTGCGTTATTCGCTGCTGACCATCGTTCTGATGCTGGCCCTGGGCACGCTGACCCGCTACTCCGGCCTGGACACGACGCTGGGCCTGGCCTTCGCCGCCACCGGCATGTTCTACCCCTTCTTCGGCACCCTGATGGGCTGGCTGGGCGTGGCACTGACCGGCTCCGACACCGCCTCCAACGTGCTGTTCGGCGGCATGCAGAAAGTGGCGGCCGAGCAGCTCGGCCTGTCGCCCAACCTGATGGGCGCCGCCAACAGCTCGGGCGGCGTGATGGGCAAGATGATCGACGCCCAGTCCATCGTGGTGGCCTCCACGGCAACCCGCTGGTTCGACCACGAAGGCGACATCCTGCGTTATGTGTTCTTCCACTCCATCGCACTGGCCTGCCTGGTCGGCCTGCTGGTGACACTGCAGGCCTACGTGCCGCCGTTCACCCTGATGGTCATTCACTGAACTTGGACCACCCCCTGAAAAAAGACCGCTTCGGCGGTCTTTTTTTTGGTTCTTCACGGATTTCCGGGGAATGCTGCTTTGATCTTGAGGAAGAAGTAGTCGGTATTGCGGTATCCGAAGGCCATGCGCTTGATCAGCTTGATCTTGTTGTTGATGCCTTCCAGAGTGCCTGTGTGCATGGGCCATCGAACCCGGCTGAGGATGCCGCGCCAATAGGGTTTGAGTAAATTGGCGAAACGTATGAGAGCGGGGATCTCGCTCTGGCGGGCATGTTCTAGCCATTGCCTCCAGCGCCGACGCCACTCCCAGGCATCGGGTGCATTCCACAGGCTCTTGAGCTGCTCGCGCATGACGTAGACCGTCATCAGGGACTGGTTGGCTGCCAGCACCTCCTGCAGGTGAACCTGCTGTCTGGGCTCCAGCCGCGCCGGATTGCGCAGCAGCAGCCAATGCGCCTGCTTGACCACCCGGCGCGCAGCCCTGTCCTGGCGCAGCTCATTGGCCGCATCCACCCGCACACGACTGATCACTTCCCGGGCGTACTTGGCCACCACATGGAACAGGTCGTAGACGATGCGTGCCCTGGGGCAGTGATGGCGCACCTCCAGGTCATAAGCCGTGTTCATATCCATGGCCACGGCCTGTATGCGTGCACAGCCCTGGGGGCCCAGGCCTCGGAAGAACTCGCGGACCGATGTGCGTGCCCGCCCCACGCCAATCCACAGCACGCGCCGGGTGTCAGCATCAAGCACCACGCTGGCGTAGCGGTGGCCCTTGTGCAGCGCAAACTCATCCATGATCAGCCGTCTGGGCTGGGCACGCGGCAGCCGCTCCAGGCGCTGGCGCAGTTGCCGAGCATCGATCTCCCGCACCGTGCTCCAATGCAGGGCAAAAATCTGCGCCACATGGGCCACCGGCAACTTGGTGCACCACAGCGCCACGGCCTCGCTCAAACGCTGCGTCATGCGGGCGTAGCGCGCCAGCCACTCAATGTGCTGCAGCCGGGCTCCGCAGCTCGGGCAACTCACTCGTGACATCAGCACCTGGAGCTCGACTCGCTGGCCCAGCAGGGGTAAATCGCGCACCCGTCGCCATTGGCGGTCGTGCACGGTACGGCAAGTGCCCTTGCAGTGGCAACAAGCCAGCTCAGCCCCGTCATCGGGTTCGAGCCGGATGTCGATCTGTCCGGGCTGGCGCTCCAGTTTCGTGATCCTGAATCCCGGCCAGAAGTCTGACCAGAAGGCCGATGAGGCAGTATGCTGCAGCATGGGGCGGTCTCCTCAGTGCTTGGTGATTGGTCGCACAACCATCTTCGCTGAAGATGCACCGCCCCTCTTTATTCGCCCGTCAGTCGGCACCGGCAACTCCTTGCCTCGCCTCCTTTGCCTTAGTAGTAGGATTAAAGGCCCATTTTGTCCAGCCGCATGCTTTATTCGCGGCTCGGCCATGGGCGGTTTCTCCCACTCAAGATCCCCCTGCAGCACCCCCGGCATGGGTTCTCGGGGGCTACGATTTTGGAGGCGGACTGCCGTGAGAGACCAGCCTAGTCTTGCAAAGGCTGCTGGCGAGCCGCCTGCAACTGCTCGTGCAGCTTGCGGTTACTGCGACGAAGCAACAGGCCACACGCAATGGTGGCCACAACAAGAAAGACTTGGATAGCGTTGACTAGGACGAGGCTTGACATGATGACCCTAGCGTAGCGCAACATCGAGTGCACGTTTTGCAGTTTACGGGAATCAACTCGCTTATCAAGCTTGCCTCCACTCAAATCCGTGAAGAACCTTTTTTTTGGCGAATAGCACCGCCCCGAGAGAAACACCCTCACGCGCGCCCGGTACACCCTCGCACCTACAATGCGCCATCCTGGTGCGATCGGCACCGCTCTGGAGTGTGCCACGTGCCTGTCGTTCTTTCCTGGCTTCGTTCCTTTTTGCCTGCGCCTTTGGCCGTTGGGCGGCGCGAAATCTGGCTGGCTTGTATCGGCGCCGGGCTCGGCCTGCTCGGCACCGAATGGCTGAGCCACCAGGTCCTGGGCAGTGCCAACCCTTGGTTCATTGCGCCCATGGGGGCCTCAGCCGTGCTGCTGTTTGCCGTACCGGCCAGTCCATTGGCCCAACCCTGGTCCATCGTGGGCGGCAATCTGGTGTCGGCACTCATTGGTGTGAGTTGCGCCCTGTGGCTGGGCCCGAACGGCTTGGCCGCGGGCCTCGCTGGCGCCTTGGCCATCAGCGCCATGTTTGCCCTGCGCTGCCTGCATCCGCCGGGCGGCGCTGTGGCACTGACGGCGGTGCTGGGTGGGCCCGCCGTGAACCAGTTGGGTTATGGCTTTGCCCTCTGGCCAGTCGCCGCCAACTCCTGCCTCATGTTGCTGCTGGCCCTGCTGTTCAACAACCTCATGCAACGCCGCTACCCGCACCAGCCGCCCCCGCAAGCGCACCCCCACCGCACGACCGACCCGTTGCCGAGTGCACGCCTGGGCTTCACACAAGACGACCTGGATGCAGCACTGTCCGGACAACATGAGTTGCTGGACATCAGCAAGGACGACCTGGAGGAAATCCTGACCAGGGCCCAGCTGCATGCCAGCCGCCGCAAATGGGGCGATGTGTCCTGCCGCGACATCATGTCGCATGATGTGGTGCACATCGGGCCGCGTGACTCACTGGACGCAGCCTGGGACCGTCTGGCCAAGCACAAGGTCAAGGCCCTGCCGGTCACGTTGGAGGATGGCACGCTGGTGGGCATTGTGTCGCTGCACGACTTCTTCATCGGCCACAGCGCCCCGACGTCGCGCATGGTGCCGGCCATGAGCACGGCACGTTATGTGGAGGACATCATGACCAGCAAGGTGCGTGTGGCACGGCCGGAGCAACCCATGGTCGATCTGGTCGGGCTCTTCTCCGACGGCGGCCTGCACCACATGCCGGTGGTCGATGCGCAGCAGCGTGTGGTCGGCATGATCACGCAGTCCGACCTGGTCGCCGCGCTCTTCAAGACCGGCATCGGCAACCCGGCCACGGCGGCTTGAGGTCAGGGCCATGGAGCACACTCTGCCATCCGGAACCGCCCCCGCCGCCTCGTTGACGGTGCTGCACATCGGTGCGGAGCAGACCACGGTGCTCCAGCGCCAGGGCAGCACTCAGGCCACCCCGCTGGCGCTGGACATCGGCGCACAGAAGACCGCGCAGCAGTTCTTCAAGCACACGCCGCCCTCGCCTTACGAGCTGGAAAACGCCATTGCAACCGTTGAGGACGAGGTGATGCGCGTACGTCCGCAGATCGTGCCGGGCTCACGTCTGGTCACGTCGGACGCCGCCATCCGCGAGATTGCGCGGCTGGCTGGTCTTGCACCGGCCGTGCAGATTGAATTGCCATTGGACGCCATGGAACGGGTCTTTCAGCGGCTTACGGCGCTCAGTCTGGGCCGCCCCGCTTCGCAGGATGACATGCCGACCGATACCGCGTTTGCTGCCACCTTGCTGATCCTGCGCGAATTCATGCAGCACCTGCATTTCGCGTCAATCACCGTGTAGGCATAAGCACGGACTGTTCACACAACGTCAGGCCAGCCAGCGCGTCCAGCCCCATGGCAGCCAGGCCGCCAGCGCCACCAACAGCAGGCCCATGGACACGACGGATCCGAAGCGCACGCCGCCGGCGGCGTAGGCGGCCACGATCTTACTCACGCTGTTGGTGGAGAAGGCCAGCAACACCGCCGTGAGCATGGTGGCCGTATCGGTGCCGCCATGCGCCGCCAAAGTGATGGCGGCGGCCGACACCGAATGCATGTCGGCAAAACCGGCCAGGGCGGTGGCCGCCAATGTGGCCAGGTTCCCGAAGGCAGCCTGCACCCAGGTCACCACCGCCGTCACACCCGACAGCAACAGCGCCAGACCGATGGACTGCCCCAGATGAAAGGCACGCCCCTTCACATCGCTGTCCTGCACCGGGGCCCCGATACGGCGGAAGGCGACCAGGCCCAGCGCCAGCGCCATCACCAACGCGCTGCCCATGGCCGGCGCCAGGACACGCAGGGACGCCGGATTGAGCACCAGCGCAATCAGCAGCACCTGCAAGGCCGTGGAGACGGTGGAGAACCAGGCACCGGCCACGCAGGCGCTGCGCAGTTCGGGGTGCTTGCTCGCGCGCGCGCCCATGGCTGCAATGGTGGCGGTGCTGGAGACAAAACCCGCCACCAGCCCCGACAGCGGCATGCCGAGCCGGGCACCGAACAGGCGCAGCGCTACATGCCCCACGGCCTGCACCGCCATGATCATCACCACCAGCAGCCACATCGTGCGCGGGTTCACGCCACCCAGCCAGGTCAGCGGCTGGTCGGGCGTCAGCGGCAGGATGATGAGGGCCGAGCCGGCCAGCACCAGCGCATCGCGCAATTCCTGCTCCGACAGGCTGCGCGTGGAAAAGCGCTGCAACTGCTCGCGTGCAGCCAGCAACCCCGCCACCACCACGCCGCCGGCGGCGGCTTCGGCCTGGTGCTCCACCGTGAGGACACCCAGCAGGAAGGTGAGGAACAGCGCCATCTCGGTGGTAATGCCGGGGTCCTTGGAGCGGTCCTTGAGGTGCGACACCACCGCCAGGGAGGCCACCAGCGCGGCCGTCACGACCGTGAGCCAGGGCTGGTTCAGCAGCTGGGCCCCAGCCCCCACCAGCGCCACCAGGGAAAAAGTGCGGATGCCGGCGAAGTGACGCGTGGGCCCATGGCCTTTGTGGCGCTCGCGATCAACGCCGATCAACAGCCCCAGCCCCAAGGCCAGCGCCAGACTGCCCAGGGAATCGATGTTGAAGTCCATGTTCATGTCAGTGCCAGCGCGGAACGGCGTCGTCCTTGAGCTGGCTGCGCAGGGTTTCGTAGTCCGGCATGACGGAGCGCACCGTGTCCCAGAACCGCGGACTGTGGTCCATCACACGCAGGTGGCTCAGCTCATGCGCCACCACGTAGTCGATCACCGACTGCTGGAAATGGATCAGGCGCCAGTTCAGGCGGATGGCGCCGTCGCTGCGTGCACTGCCCCAGCGCGTGCCGGCGCTGCTGAGCGAGAGCTTGCGCCATTGCACCTGCAGTTGCGGCGCGTAGTGGTTCAGTCGCGCCGTGAAGATGCTGTGCGCCTGTCGCATCAGCCAGGCCTGCACCGCATCGCGGATCTGCGCGTGCGTTGCCGTCTGCGGCAGCCCGATGTGCAGCGTCAGGCGCGGCACGCCTGCCAGTGTCAGGTTGGGGGCCTCGGCGTCGGTACGCAGCACCACCTCCACCCCGGCCGACTTGAGGCCACCACCGACGGTGGTGAACGCATGGCGCGGATCCAGCACCACGATGACCTGCTCGCCCAGAAAGGGAAAGGTGGCGCCATCCTGCCACTGGATGCGGGCCGACTCCAGCCGCTGCTGGCGTTCACGCGCCTCGTCGAGCTTGCGCACGATCCAGCTGGCTTTTTCCTGCAGCGCGGCTTCCACCTCGTACAGTGGCACCCAGCGCGGCGCACTGACCACCAGGCCATCGGCCCCGACCGCCATGCCGATGGTGCGGCGCTTGCCGCGCTTGAACTCGTAAGCCACGACGGCCTCGCACAGGCGGCTCTCGCGGTTGGCGCGTGGATGCGCAAAACGCGCCGGCGTCATGACGCTGGCAATCGGTGCCGCCGGCACGACCGGTTCAGCCGGATCATTCGCTATCAATTCAGGAGCTGCTTGCGCAGATGGAACGGGATCCAGGTGCCGATTTGGCTTGGAAACCTGCGGTACGGCAACCGCCGGCGCCGGTGCGCTGTCGAACAGGTCGAGGGCAAGCTGCAGGAACCTCATACCCACGACTCTACCGAAAACTGCATATCCCAGCGTCACAAGCTAACCCAACAACCCAGGAACGCCGTGGAACCGGCTCCGCCGGGCCACTGGCGTTGCCCCCTGCAAGGGGGTGGGCGAAGGGACACGCAGTGCCCGGAGCCTGGGGGTGTGCCATCAATACGCTTCAGGGTCGAGCCGACGCATCTCCGCCTCGATCCAGGTTTCGACTTCGCGCATCAGCTCGGCCGGGTCGCGTCCCTCGCTGGGAATGGGTTTGCCAATAGAGACGTCCACCACACCCGGCCGCTTGATGAAGGCCTTGCGCGGCCAGCACTTGGCCGAGGTCACGGCCACCGGAATCACCGGTGCACCGGTTTCCACCGCCAACCGGGTCCCACCGGTCTTGTAGGTGCCGGTTTGGCCGCGCGCAATGCGCGTGCCCTCGGGGAACATGATGATCCAGACGCCACGCGCCAGCAGTTCCTTGCCTTGCGCCACCACCTTGGCAAAGGCTTTGGAGCCCTGCGAACGGTCGATGTGGATCATGTCCAGCCGCCCCATGGCCCAGCCGAAGAAGGGCACATACAGCAGTTCCTTCTTGAACACATAGGCCAGCGGGTGCGGCATCAGCGTCGGCATGTAGAAGGTTTCAAAGGTGGACTGGTGCTTGACCAGCAGGATGGCCGGGCTGGTCTCGCCCTGCGGCAGGTTCTCCATGCCGCTCACGCGCACCTGGATGCCGAGGATGACGCGCGCACCGTCGATGGCCCACCCCAGCCAACGCACGGCCATCCAGTACAGCGGATTGCCGCGCACGCGGATGGAGGCCACCACCATGATGATGCCCCACGGAATCACCGTGACCAGCATCCACAGCGCATGAAGAATGGAACGAATCAAAGGCATGGGTGTGGTGTTTCTTCAGGCAACGCTGTCGCGTCGCACCAGATGGTCGGCAAAGGCCAGCAGGTTCTCGTGCACGCGCGTGCCGGGCGGGAAGTTGTCGGGCAGCGGCTGGCCGCGCAGGGCCTCGCCCTTGCCGGTCAGCACCAGGTGCGGCTCGCAGCCGACGCTGGCGCCGGCGATCAGGTCACGCGCCGTATCGCCCACCGTGGGCACACCCTTGAGGTCGATGCCATAGCGCTCGCCGATCTGTTCGAACAGGCCTGGCTGCGGCTTGCGGCAGCGGCAGGCCTGGTCGGGTGCATGCGGGCAGTAGAAGATGGCCTCGATGCGGCCGCCGGCGGTGGCCAGCAGCTTGTGCATCTTGGCGTGCATGGCGTTGAGTGCCGCCACGTCAAACAGGCCGCGCCCCAGCCCCGACTGGTTGGAGGCCACCACCACATGCCAGCCGGCGTGGTTCAGACGGGCAATCGCCTCCAGCGCACCAGGCAGCGGCTTCCACTCGGCCTCGGACTTGATGTACTCGAGGCTGTCTTCGTTGATGGTGCCGTCGCGATCGAGGATGACGAGCTTCATCGTCTGCGCCGTGTGCACGTCAGGCCGCCAAGCGGGACAGGTCGGCCACGCGGTTCATGGCGTCGTGCAGGCTTTTCAGCAAGCCCTGGCGGTTCAGGCGCAGGTCCAGCTCTTCGGCGTTGACCATCACGTCGTCAAAGAAGGCATCGACCGGCGCACGCAGTGCAGCCAGTGTCTGCAACGAAGCGGTGTAGTCGCCGGCCTCGAACTGCGCATTGGCTTGCGGCACCACACTCTTGAGCGCGGCGTACAAATTCTTCTCGGCCTGCTCTTTCAGCAGCACGTCGCTGACATGGGCGTCCACGTCGCCAGCCTTTTTCAGGATGTTGCTGATGCGCTTGTTGGCGGCGGCCAGTGCAGCCGCTTCCGGCAGCGCGGCAAAAGCGCGCACGGCGGCCAGGCGTTTGGGCACATCGCCCAGACGCTGCGGCTGCAGGGCCAGCACGGCCTCGACTTCCTGCGCACTGTAGCCCTGCTCGCGCAGGGAGCCGGCCAGGCGGTCGTAGATGAATTCGGCCAGGGCCGGGGTGGCATCGCTGATCTTGTCGCCAAAAGCCGGCACGGCACCGGCGAGCAAGGCGTTGAGGTCGAGCGACAAATCCTTCTCGGCCAGCATCCGGATCACGCCCAGCGCATGGCGGCGCAGCGCGAACGGGTCCTTGTCGCCGGTCGGCAGGTTGCCGATGCCAAACATGCCGACCAGCGTTTCCAGTTTGTCGGCCAGCGCCACCACCAGCCCCACGTTGTTGCGCGGCAGATCGTCGCCGGCAAAACGCGGTTTGTAGTGGTCTTCAATGGCATTCGCCACCTCATCACCCAACCCGTCATGACGGGCGTAATAACCGCCCATGATGCCTTGCAGCTCGGGGAATTCGCCCACCATGTCAGTCAGCAGGTCAGTTTTGGCCAGACGGGCCGCAGTATCGGCGGCCTTGGCCAGCGCTTCCCCGCCCAGTTGCTGCGCGATGGCGCGCGCAATCGCGCGCACACGCTCCACACGCTCACCTTGCGTGCCAAGCTTGTTGTGATAAACCACCTTGCCCAGCCCCTCGACGCGCGATTCGAGCGTCTTCTTGCGGTCCTGGTCGAAGAAGAACTTGGCGTCCGCCAGGCGCGGGCGCACCACGCGTTCGTTGCCGCCAATCACCGCGCTGGCATCGCTCGGGCTGATGTTGCTGACCACCAGGAACTGGTGGGTCAGCTTGCCGGTTGCATCCAGCAACGGGAAGTACTTCTGGTTGGCCTTCATCGTGAGGATCAGGCATTCCTGCGGCACGTCGAGGAACTGCTTCTCGAATTCGCACACCAGCACATTGGGGCGCTCGACCAGCGCCGTCACTTCGTCCAGCAGAGCCTCGTCTTCGATCGGGCGGGCACCATTACCGACTTTGGCTGCCGCAGCCGCCAGCTGGCGCGCGATCTCGGCACGGCGTTCGGCGAAGGAGGCGATTACCGCGCCGTCCTGCTGCAGCGTGGCGGCATAGCTGTCGGCGTCCTTGATGACGACCTTATCGACCTTGGCCTCGAAGCGGTGGCCTTGCGTGCTGTTGCCGGCGGTGAGGCCGAGCGCCTTGACCGGCACCACGGTGCTGCCGTGCAGCGCCACCAGGCCGTGCGCAGGGCGCACGAAGTTGACACTGCTCCAGCCCGGCAGTTCGCAGTCGGTCTCGAGCTGGTAGCTCATGACCTTCGGAATTGGTAGCTTGGCGATCGCTTCTTCCAGCGCTTTTTGCAGGCCGGTGTCGAGCGTGGCGCCGGTGACCAGGCTGTCGTAGAACAGGGCTTCGGCCTTGCCGTCGGGCGCGCGCTTGAGGGCAGCCACGGCGGCGGCCGGGTTGGAGACGTCTGCACCGAGGGCCTGTAGTTTTTTCAGCAGCGCGGGCGTGGCGTTGCCACTCGCATCCAGCCCCACCGTCACCGGCATGAGCTTCTGCTGCACCGCCTTGTCGGCGGCCTTGAGCCAGACGTGCGTGACGTGCGCGGCCAGACGGCGCGGCGAGGCGTAGGCGGTGACGACGGAGTCGGCACCGGCCAGGCCCAGCGCCTTGAGTTGATCGGCCAGCGTGCCGGCAAAGGCATCGCCCAGCTTCTTGAGCGCCTTCGGCGGCAGCTCTTCGACAAACAGTTCAACGAGTAGGTTTTGGGTCGTCATGTCATTCAATCGGTTGAGGCCAGGGTCACCGCGGAACCGGCTTTGCCGGGCCGCTGGTGACGTCCCCTGGAGGGGGAGGCGCCGAAGGCGCTTCGGGGGTGGTTCATTTCAGGCGGCCTTCTTCGTCATCTGCTCCACCCACTCGCGCGGCGCCATGGGGAAGCCCAGACGCTCACGGCTCTCGTAGTAGCTCTGCGCCACGGCGCGCGCCAGGTTGCGGATACGGCCGATGTAGGCGGCACGCTCGGTAACGGAAATCGCACCACGGGCATCCAGCAGGTTGAAGGTGTGCGCGGCTTTGAGCACCTGCTCATAGGCCGGCAGCGCGAGCTGCTGCTCCATCAGGTACTTGGCCTGCTTCTCGTGCGCGCTGAAGGCTGTGAACAGAAAGTCGGCATCGCTGTGCTCGAAGTTGTAGGCCGACTGCTCTTTTTCGTTCTGCAGGTAGACATCACCGTAGCTCATGGTGTCGGTCCACTTGAGGTTGTAGACGTTGTCCACGCCCTGCAGGTACATGGCCAGGCGCTCCAGACCGTAGGTGATCTCGCCGGTGATCGGCTTGCAGTCGATGCCGCCCACTTGCTGGAAGTAGGTGAACTGCGTCACCTCCATGCCGTTGAGCCAGACTTCCCAGCCCAGGCCCCAGGCGCCCAGCGTCGGGTTTTCCCAGTCGTCTTCCACGAAACGGATGTCGTTCTTCTTCAGGTCGAAGCCCAGTGCTTCCAGCGAGCCGAGGTACAGCTCCAAGATGTTGCTGGGGGCCGGCTTCAGGACCACCTGGAACTGGTAGTAGTGCTGCAGGCGGTTCGGGTTCTCGCCGTAGCGGCCGTCCTTCGGGCGGCGGCTGGGCTGCACGTAGGCGGCCTTCCATGGCTCGGGGCCGATGGCGCGCAGGAAGGTCGCGGTGTGCGAGGTGCCGGCGCCGACCTCCATGTCATAGGGCTGCAACAGGGCGCAGCCCTGGGCATCCCAGTAGGACTGCAATTTCAGAATGATTTGTTGGAAGGTCAACATGGCTGTGAGCTGGATCGCACGAGACAACAAGACTGGCTTGCCGAAGGCGCGCGACCGGTTGCTGGTAAAGCGGATTTCCCGCGTAAACCTTTCATTTTACGACGTGATACCTAGAACCCTGCGATGCACTACTAGCAAGGCAACCTGCCTACTTTTTAAGCGCGACAGGCGAAGCCACGCCTATCGCAAACCAAATCACCAAACACTAAACGTTGTAAATATGCTGCAAAACGACCACACAACACCAACAATAAGAACTCTCATTAGGCCGGAACTCAATGCAATAGGCCGCATCGAACACTGAAAACCAGTCCAAAACCGAGCATCTTCGGAGCCCTAAGCGCAGAAAAGCCCCTAAAATCAGCGGCTTTTCTCGGCAAATACCCTTTCTGCCAGTAACAAAATCATTGCTCAGCAGCAAACTTCTGCCACAAAATACCTTTTAGTTCGACACATTCGACAAGTCCGAGCTTTTCTCGTCGCCATGTCTGCGCCCCAACCACAAACAATCGCAAACGATCTGCAGGAACAACTGATCCAACTAGCACTCAATGCTGGTCGGGCAAGCATTGTTCAGAGTTTGAAGAAATCGTTCATGAGTGAGTGCGACAAGCTGCAGAAGATCGATGTAATCATGGCCAGCCTTCTGAAGTCGAATTTTTTCGCCTTGGCAGGCAATCGGAAAGAAAGCGAATACTGGACTAACAATGCCATTCAAAATGGTGGCCGCCAAATGGCGACGGCGTACATTGAAACAAACCTATTTCTCATGGGCTACATCTCAGAGGCATACGCCCACTTTGAGAACGCATTTATGAATCGCGGAAATCGCCCTGCGTCTACGTTTGCCCGCAAAGCACTAAGCATCGGACTGTTCAGAAAAGCAAACTGGGTCATCGGTCAATTAGACGCTCAGTCCATGCCCGATGACCTTAAAGCGCTTGCAACCGAAGGACAAGCCGTCATTGATCGACTCGGCATTACTGACCAACAGATCTGCGCCCTCATGGACGAAGCACACCAGCTAATCCGCGAAACGGGGCTGATCTGGCTCGACGAGTTTCCCAAGTTCAATTTGAATGACGGAAACACGCAGCTATGCATCACTTATCGAGTAGAAATCACACCCGACGAGGCGGCTGATTTGACTTGGCAACTAATTGATCGACTGATCGCTAAAGACCTAGCATCAATTGGCCTTGTTGTGGGCTACCAAGGCACCGTTCTGAACAGATCAGAGCGAGTAGCTCTTGCGAACTGACAATGCCCATCATCTGTGTCGATTTTTTAATATTCGCAGAAGGTCTAGACGCCTCTGCTAGTGAGGCAGCAGCAAGAAGCGCTGTCAGTCGCGCATATTACGGAGCATTTCATCATGTCACGGCATGGCACGGAACGCTTCCGCAACCAGGTCACGATATTGGCCCCAAAGGTGGAATGCATCAGGTCCTGCTCAATCAACTGCAGAATCCCGACTTACAGTGCGATCCGAGCCTGAAACGCAAATCCTTGGGGATTGGATACGCCCTCAAAGAACTCAAAGGAATGCGTACGGCAGCCGACTATGACCTATCTTGCACCCAAGGCAAGGAAGAGGCAGCCAACGCATGCGCAAAAGCCAGAGCGCTTCTCAACCGCGCGACACCCTAACAGCCGCGAGCCAAAAAAACCTCTTTGATCGAGTACAGCAAAGACAGCGAGCACATCGTTCATTTTGCGGACTTACGCGAAGACGCAAGCAAGGGACCAAGAACAGGCCGAATCGGCCTTTTTTTCCGCCCGGAATCCTCAAATTGATCAATAGCCAAGTCGATAGTTGTCCATGATGCGTTATATATACGCCGCAGTTCGGCCTTTTTAATGCCCAACTTCCAGAGGTCATAGACCTGTCTGCACTGTTCAAGGGTTAATTTGCGTGGCCTGCCAATGACCGCACCACGTTCAAGAGCAGCCACCTGTCCAGCAATAGAACGCTCGCGAATTAGAGAGCGCTCAAACTCAGCAACAGCACCCAAGACTTGAACCATCAGACGACCGGCAGGGCTTGAGGTATCTATCGGCTCTGTGAGGCTCTTAAAGCCAGCTCCAAGGCTTTCCAAACGGTCGATGATGCCGAGCAAGTCCTTGAGGCTACGGGCCAACCTGTCGAGCTTATAGACCACGACAACATCACCAGCCTTGAGCACAGACAGGAGGCGCTGTAACTCTGGCCGTTTACCGATTGAGCTTGTCTTTTCCGTATAGATGCGACGGACACCAGAACGCCGGAGCGCGTCGATCTGCAACGAGGTCTCCTGTTCTGAGGTGGAAACCCGCGCATAGCCATAGATCATCCCTGAACCCGATTTTTTTCAACAAGTGTATGGGATGGGAATGTCACCAAAACAGATCTTCCGGCGACAGTCGTTTGGGCTTCGCCGCATGGCCTAACGGCCATCAGGGACTCTGTAGGCGCGCCCAGGTCGATTGCTTTGCAAGAAAGCGAGGGTTTCCACGTCATCAGCGTTTGGCAAAGGTGACGTGGGCGGCTCTGGCAAACGGTCGGCAGGTAGAGACTTCGACTGCGCCAGGTCAACGCACATATCAGCATCCTGATCAACCTTGCGGCCACGATCATCAAAGCAGGTGCAGCGCGGCCCAATGGCAATGCAGCCACTGAAATGCTCGCTCTTGTCAGAAACGGGAACGTCCTGATCGTCAGAGGCCAGCTCGGGCGCACGCTGCACTGGCGCAGGGGCAGCAGGCAATGCAGCAACAACAGGCGAGGTAGACGCTGGAGCCGTTTTCGCAGCACTGCCCACCCCTTTGCCGGTCATGGCCCCTGAAAGCGTGCCGAAGGCGGTCGGCGCGATGGCAAGACCTCCGACAAGAGCCAGGACAGGTAGCGCCATCCAAGCCGGCACCTTGACCTTGGGCTTGGTGTGAAGCTCCGAGGACACATAGAGGTCAAATGCCTTTTTTGGATAATTCCAGAAAGACATGGTTGACGACTTGGTGCGCGTCACATCGGCGGCGCAGGAGTCCCACTCGTAGATAGCAGCGCGCTGCATGCCGAACAACCGCCTGATGTTCTGGTGCCGGAACACCAACCGCCTGATGTTCTGATCGAGCAGCATCGGGTTTTGCGTGACCACCACGAAGTCAATGCCAAGGTGCCGGTGCGTTTCAAGATGCTTGATCGGTGCGGGTGGCTTGGTGCCCATGCCACGCGGACGCCACCACCGCTGAACCTCGTCGATAAAAATCACATCGCCAGGTTGGCACCATTCAAACCAGTTCCAGACGCCACAGCCCTCAGGAGCTGCTGACAGGTTGCCTTCATCATCCTCAACGCCCGGGGTCAGCTTTTCATGAGGAATGATCAAGCCGTTGACGCCATCGACCAGAAGACGGCGCGTAATCTCTTTGCCGCGTTTCTGGAGCTTGGTTGCCATCAACTGTTGCACCAAGGTGCTGACAGCGTAGAGCGTTTTGCCCGAACCAGGTGTGCCGGTAATGAGGTAGATCATGCCGGACTCAAAAGGAATTTTGTAGCACTGACAGCGGCCCACATGCCAACCCGAGCCGTCATCGCGCCACAGATGATGCCGAGGGCTTGCGGCAGGCCAGCAATCGAAGCCAGAGCGAGAATATCCGCGCCCATGCTGGCCCAATTGCTGGTGGCCATGTCGATCAGACCTTGCAGCGATGCTGTGACGCCGGTAAACGTCATAACACCGAGGCCCAAAGTAGCGAACACGCGAAGCACCAGCGGCCCCGCCATTGAGAGTAGCCAAGTTGCCCAGGTCATCATTGCACCCTGAAAGAATCGGCCAAGATGTAGGCCGCGAGAACGCCAGCAATGGCGAGGAACAACACCTTGAGCAGAAAAAGGCGATCACACAAGGGCTGATAGCTGAAAGAATAGGTATGAGTCGCGACAGTGAACGAAAGAGGCGCAGGGCACCCACTGGCACTAGCGAAGGTGGCCGCGACCACAGAGACGGCTTGGGTAGTCGAATGCAACGCATCTGAAGACGGCGCACCGAAAGAAGCACAACCAGCAGACTCAGGATGCTTGTCGCAATCAGTCGGCACGTTGACATCAGCCGTAACTTTGTTCACCGGGGTAGTCGGCAAAGGCGAACCAAGAGGCGCAGCCGACCCATCAAGCGGAGTTACAGGGCCACCATCATTTGAGCCTGTGCCGCCCGAAGGTGTACGAGAGGCAATCGGCAAACCGCCATTGGAGCCAGCCGCTGGATTTCCGACTTGACGCGGTGTAGCAGATGTCCCGGTCTGACTTTGAACCAGGTTGCGACTGCCCGAATTCGACGGAACACAAACCGCCTTGCCGTTCACAACGCCATAGGTGCCATCACAAGCAGGCGCGGCATCGGTCGATTCTGTGACCATCTTCTCGTTAGCGGTCTGGGTGCAAGATGCGCCCGTGTAAGTGACCTTTTGGTCGACTGAAATGCGATACAGGCCTTGAGCATTCGGGGAGGCACTAATCCAGACCATCGAAGGCGGCGTACTTCCAAACGAGACAGCACAGGAAGAACCACCACCAGACGCACACATCGAGCCAGCATCACGCATGGACGAATACTTGTCGGCGTAGGTATTCACCGATGCAGTCTTGTCGCCCGATGGATCATGGGTGTAGCCCAGGGTCATGTTGATGGTGCGAACATCACCAGCAGAAGGACAACCGAGGCTGATCGGACCTTGAGAGGTGCGAATGGTGTAGGTCTGATCGCCAGCGGGAATCTGAGCACCCGACGAATTGAAAATCTTGATGGTGCAAGACAGGCCAGTGACCGTGCCAGAGTAGGAAGTACCGCCGCTGGTGTAGCCCATGCACTGCGCGGCAGTTTGATTGCAAGCGTTTTGAGCGCTCGCATGGGCTGGAGAGAACTCAGCAGTTCCAATGCAAGCCTTTGCCCAATACTGAGTACCTGTCGCGGTACTTTGAGCGTGGGCTACTTGAAAAGGAGCCAGAGCAAGAAGGCACAGCCAAAGGCAAACGAGGCCAGGTTGACGTCGAACATACATTCATGCCTCCGGTCGGTTGGTCAGAAGAACATAAAGACGCTTGACACCCCAAATCACAGAGGCGGCAACCAAGATCGCGCCGAAGATGGTGGAAACAGCGGTGTAGTCGTCCGCTGTCGCCTTGTAGGGGGTAATCACCAGCGTACAGGTGTTACCGGTGCTGCAGGTGATTACCGTATCCACGATCAGCGGCCCAGCAGACGCAGAACCTTGCGGACGCCGTAGATAGCGGCGGCCATGGTGATCATCGCGGCCAAGACAGCCAGGACGGCCGTCTGTGCATCGCTGATGCCAGTGGTTGCGGCGGTCACGTCGATAGCGGCGTGAGACGACACGGACGCCAGGACGAAAGCCGGGATGGCCAGCAGGCGAGCGAGGGTAGCTTTTTTCATGTTGAACTCCAGTTGTTAGCTGCGAAATTGCAGCGATGAACTGACGGCGCTTCGCAGCGTTGGCCAGCTCACCGATGCAAACTCAAAAACTCACCCGGCTATACGCCCCATCGTGGAATCTCTCAGGTAGTTGCCGAAGCTGACGCAATACAAGGCCGAAGGGCATTCGGGACACTTGGAACGCGGGGTCGAGTAGTTCCCCCGTAGCGGACACCAGCAAACGCCCCGCAGATCGCACCACTTCGCCAACACCGTAGGAACGTTTGACCCACTCGGGGAGGTTGAACCAAGAGCGCACCTTGCGCCCGGAGTCATCAAGGCCGCCGATTCCATAGAGCCGTAATCCTTTGGGGAACCTTGTCAGCTCGCCCAGTTTTGAGAGGTACTTCATGAGGTAGCCAACGCCAGCTTTGGCGATCTGCGTGTTGCTCATGCCATGTGTCCAGAAGGACGGACGGTTTGAAAGCGGCCTGTCCCAATGAGGCATACGGACGCCTTCGGGAAGCCAGGCCAACAGGTGGTAATGCACAGCGCCACGGCCCTGCAACTCAGCGACCCACGTGTACCGGCAAGGCACACGAACGGTGCGGCACCAGTTGCGAAAACGCTGGATGGCTTTCGATATGTGATCGGCTCGCCAGTCGTTGACGCCGACATAGGTCAACGTGACGAACCAACAGACAGAAGGACGAAAGCCCTTTTCTGCGATGCCATGAAGGTGACCAGAAGCCCACACGGAACGCTTGAGGCGTTTAACCCGCCTGTCGGCAACAGCCGATGGAGCCAGGTTGATGCAAGTCTGAAGACTTGTTTTAGATGGGACAAGCCCCGCCGCTACGCCCCCGGCCTGCGCGGCGGCTGCGCCGCTCGCGCTGACCGTGTGCTGCACGGCGCTCACGCGGTCACCTCTTGAAGGTTGGACGCGGCAGACACCGTGCAACGCTGCGCCAGGTCAACCAGCCATGCAGCGAACGGGGCGGGGGTGCGCTCACGTTCTGCCCGTCCCATTTTTTCGACCAGATGCGTCCGTGTCGGAGCTTGGTACTCGGGCAGATCGGGTGTAGGCCCGACAACATAAACACAAGATTTTTTAAGTGCACGATGCCCCCACCAGCTTTGATAGACAGGAATCAGGACGCCGCCGAACTGATCACGCACACCGAACGTGAGGCACCCAACGTGTGCCCATAGGCGCGAGTTGAACGGGTGTTCCACCACACCGCCGAACTTGCGGACTTGAGCAACGGCCCATGGAGCCAGCTCAAGCTCGCCAGGACGCGGCTTGGCGAAGTGGGACAGTTGCGACCAGCCACGGCATGGCGGATGTGCAATGCAAGGGACGCCACCGGGCCAGGTCAGAGCATCACGCTCGATGTCGTAGCAGTCGCAACCCAGGTCGGCGTAATGCGTGTCACGACGAACAAACAGGGCTGCGACGTTCATAGCGTCATCCCGCCGAGTGGGACTTCATGGGAGCCGAGGTACTCAACCTCGACGCTTGGAGCAAGATCGCCGACCGGACGATGGACGGTAAGCCGAACGGTAGATACCTCGGGCGAGGCTTCGAACTCCGCGCCAGCGACACCACGGGCGCACAAGGCGAGAAGCGCCAACTGTGCGATGTGATGTACCTGCTGGACTTGGTCAAGGTTGAGGCCTTGCGACATGGTTCACCCCTCAGGCCTTAGCCGCGGGAGCAGCCAGCGGAGCCAACCGAGGACGGACTTCCAGACGGCCATCGCGAGAAACGAACAAAGCCGAGGGGTGAAGCTGGTATTTGCCGCGCTGGTAAGGCGGTTGCCCTTCATCGAGAGCAATCTCGAATTTGTCGGGGAACTCGGACTGCACACCATCCTTGTCCACCGTGAAAGCGTGGGCCGTCTGGATACGCATGTGATACGGCTTGCCAGAGGTTTTGCCGACGCCCTTCATTTCGCGGATATCGGAGGTAGTGACGACGATTTGAATCATGGTTGGCTCCTGAAAACATCACGACATGTGACATTTGGAGCCTATATCACTTGTCATGAGTCATGATATATCCGACGTCATGACAGGTGATATGCTTGACATTTTCAAAGGAGCCGAAATGGAACAAAGCATTACCCTGCTCGACCGCGCTTTACAGCGGGCTTCACACCAAGAACTAGCCGCCGCTATTGGGGTCAACTACACAGCACTCTCCAACAGCAAAAAGATCGGACATCTAAGCCCAGTTGTTGCGGGTGGAATCGCCGTTTTCCTCTCTGAAAACGTCGAAAAATGGATGGCCGTTGCAGCCATCGAGAGCGCCAGGAAAGGCAAGGCGCGAACACTTCTAGAAAAACATCTAGAACGCCGCGTAAACCGTTGATTTTACGGGGCTTCCTGACGGCGGGTGCCGGATCGGACACCGACGCCATTGGCGTTTCGCTTCTGACGCAGGGCACGCGTCAACGGAGGCACGGTCCCCAACGGGGATTTCAAGGAAACAAGGGCTTCAGACCTTGTCAGACATGCGCCAACAGCTATTCTTTTGATAGCAAACGACGCAACACCAACCCCGGCACAAGCAGCGCCATCCCCCACAAGGGCCACAGGCCGAAGCGCGACACCCACCAGGCATAGGGTGTGAGGCCCTGGCGGCCCTCGACTTCACCACTGAGTACACCGCGGGTATGGCGCGGCAGCGCGGCCGTCACGCGGCCCTGGTGGTCGATGATGGCCGTTGCCCCGGTGTTGGTGGCGCGCACGAAGGGGCGCGCGAACTCCAGCGTGCGCATGCGCGAGATATGCAGGTGCTGGTCGATGGCCACCGTGTTGCCGAACCAGGCGATGTTGCTCAGGTTGACGAACACCGTCGGCGCGGCAGCCGGGTCGGCAAAACGCGCGCCGAGTTCTTCGCCGAACAGGTCTTCGTAGCAGATGTTGGGCGCCAGGCGCTGGCCCTGCCATTCGAAGGACGGCTGGCCGAGGTCGCCGCGATTGAAGTCGCCCAGCGGGATGTTCATCATGGCGGTGAACCATTTGAAGCCGGTCGGGATGAACTCGCCGAACGGCACCAGGTGGTGCTTGTCGTAGCGCCAGGCACTGGCCTGGCCCGGCTTGAAGCCGACGGCCGCATTGGTGTAGCCCGCGCTGAAACTGCCCCAGGGCATGCCGATGAGCGCGGCCTGCTCGCCGCTGGCAAAGCGTTTCGTGAGCGCGTCCCAATAGCCGTCCGGCAGTTGCTGCGGCAGCAGCGGCAGGGCCGTTTCGGGCGCCACCACCAGCGGTGCGCGGCTGGCCCCCAGTTGCTCGCCGTACCAGCGCAGGGCGGTGGGCACACCGCTGCCGGGCTGGAATTTCTCGTCCTGCGGGATATCGCCCTGCAGCAGCGCCACCTGCAGCCGCCCGGTCGCGGAGGAGGTCACGCCTCCGCCCATCTGATAGGCCCAGGGCAGGGCCAGCACAGCCAGCACCGCGCCCCGCTGCCATGCCCCGCAGGTCCGGATCTGCGACAGCGTCATGGCCAACCAGGCCGCGACCGCGCTGATGCCATAGACCCCCAGCCAGGGCGCATAGCCGGCCAGGGGGCCGTCCACATGGGCGTAACCGCCGCCGCCCCAGCCGAAGCCGGTGAACCAGCGACCGCGCGCAAGCTCGGCCAGCAGCCACAGCGCTGCAAAAAGCATAGCGCGTTGCGCATGATGGACGGGGGCCAGACGCACAAACAAGGCACAGGCTGCGGCGTAGTACAACGCCAGCACCGCGGCCAGGGCCAGCACCGCCAGCGCGGCCAGCGCAGCCGGCAAGCCGCCGTAGGTGTGCATGGAAATGAACATCCACCAGAAGGTGCCACTCAGCCAGGCACAGGCGAACAGCCCACCCAGTAGGCCAGCACGCCGCCAAGGCGTACCGCGCGCCAGTTGCCAGGCCAGCACGCCCAGCGAAAGCCATTGCAGCCACCACAGCGGCTGACCGTTCCAGGGGGTGGCAATGGACACAGCCTGCGCCAGACCGGCCAGCAGGCTCAGACACAGGGACCAGACCAGAGGGCTGCGGCCTTCAGCCTTCAAGACCGGTCTCGGGGGCGGGCGACACCTTGAACCACTTCACGGCACCACCCTTGGTATGGAGCACGACGAACTGCAAGCCGGCCATCACATGCTGCTCGCCGCGTTTGGGCACGTGGCCCATCTCGTGCGCGATCAGTCCGCCAATGGTGTCGAACGCGGCGTCCGGGTCACCCCCTGTCAGCGTGACGTTGAAGGCGTCGTTCACGCGCTCGACCGGCGTGTCGCCACTGACACGGTAGGTACGATCGGCCAGGCCAAAGATGTCACCTTCGTCCCCGGCAATGTCGAATTCGTCTTCGATCTCACCCACGATCTGCTCCAGCACATCCTCGATGGTGATGAGGCCGGCGGTACGGCCAAACTCGTCGACGACCATGGCGAGGTGATTGCGGTTGCCGCGGAATTCGCGCAGCAGATCATTCAGGCCTTTGCTTTCCGGCACAAAGGCCGCCGGCCGCAGCAGGGCCCGGATGTTGAACTCCGGCGCGCGCTGCAGCTTGAGCAGATCCTTCGCCATGAGAATGCCGATGATGTTCTCGTGGTCGCCCTCGAAAACAGGGAAACGCGAGTGCGCCGTGCTGATGACCACGCGCAGCAACTCGTCGTAGGGTGCATCGATGTCGATCAGGTCCATGCGCGTGGCCGGCACCATGACATCGCCGGCCGTCATGTCAGCCATGCGGATCACGCCTTCCAGCATGACGCGGGACTCGGCGCCGATGACGTTGTTGCCTTCCGCCTCGGCCAGGGTCTCGATCAGCTCGGCGGTGGAGTCCGGCCCGGGATGGATGAACTCGACCAGCTTCTGCAGAAAGGTACGCTTGTCTTCCTTGTCAGGAAGCCGCGCAGGATGTGGGTCTGACACAGAGGAATGTGCAGGACATGCGGTAGTTGCGACCCCCTAAGGATAGCGGATCGGCAAGACCGCCCCATGACAGCGCGGCACTGCGCTCAGGACGAGGTCTTGTGGCGCGCATCGCGCACGCCGCGCCGGACTTCCTGCAAGCTGGCCAGGAAATCCCAGAACTGCTTGGCCTGGCGTTTCAGGCGGTAGTCGGTCTGGGCAATCTGCTCCTCCAGCAGCTCGGTGACCCGGCTGTCAAAGGTGGCCGGCGGCAGCCGCAGGTAGGCTTCGCTCTCCGAGCCATCCCGCTCCACGGTGGCACCGGCCTTGCGTGCAATCTTCAGCATGGCCGTGTTTTCGGTCAGGGCGTGGATGAACATCAGGTGCACGCCTTCGTTGCGCGCATGCATCACGGCCCGGTCGAACAGTTTGCCGCCGTAGCCGCGCCCGCGCGCCGATTTCGACACCGACACGCCAAATTCACCACACGCATCGAAATTGCGGTCTACCGAATGCGCCAGGTGCGCCATGGCGATGAGCTCCAGCCGGCGGTTGTAGATGCCGAAGATGTCATCACGTTCGAAGTCCAGTCCTTCGACGTAGCGACGGATCTGCTCGTCGGTGGCTGCATAACCAAAGCGCAGGTAACGATCGTGTCCTTCAAGGGCCAACAGATGCTTGGCGATCCGCTCGCGATGCCCGGGGCCCAGCTTGCGGATGCTGGCGACCCAGGGTGCCAGACGTGAACTGTTCTCCTCGCGAAAAGGCAAATCCAATTGATTGCGTTGTTTTGTCGAGGAAGAAGGAGGTTCCAGCGGGTCAGCCATAGGGGTGAATGTAAGGGCATTTGCGCAAATCGCCAAGATGGGCATCGTCCCGCGCACGGTTGACGCCTGCGTGACAGTTTCTGCCCGCAACCTAGGACAAGCCCGGTGGTCGACCGCCGCCAGCTGCGCTCAAATAGCCGCATATGGAGTACCTGATGGATAAATTCTGGCTTGAACATTACCCCGCGGGGGTCCCCCACGACGTCGACCCCGGCCAATACAGCTCTCTCAGCCAGTTGCTTGAAGAGTCATTCCGGAAAAATGCCGACCGCCCGTTTTCCGTCTGCATGGAGCGCTGGATGTCCTACCGCCAGTTGGACGAGTTGTCCGCTGCGCTCGGCGCCTGGCTGCAACGGCTGGGACTCGAGCCTGATGCGCGTGTCGCCATCATGCTGCCCAATATCCCGCAGTTTGCCGTCACCATGGCGGCTATCCTGCGTGCCGGCTACACCTGCGTCAACGTCAATCCCTTGTACACCGCGCGCGAACTGGAACACCAGTTGCGGGATTCCGGCGCCACGGCCATCGTGGTATTGGAGAACTTTGCCCACACGCTGGAAGAAGTGATCGACAACACGCATGTGAAGCATGTCGTGATTGCGGCCATGGGCGACCTGCTCGGCCCCTGGTACGGCCGCTGGATCACGTTTGCCGTTCGGCATCTCGCCAAGATGGTGCCCGCCTTCCGCCTGCCGCTGTCCGAAGGGCGTACTGTCACGTCCTTTCGCAAGGCCTTGGCGGAAGGGTCGCACCTGACGCTCAAGCCTGCCGCCAGCTCGCTGGACTCGGTCGCTTTCCTGCAGTACACCGGCGGCACCACCGGTCTGAGCAAAGGCGCCGTGCTCACCCATCGCAACATCGTGGCGGCCATCCTGCAGGCCGAAGCCTGGTTCACGCCGGCCCTCCAACGCGTCGGGGATGTCCGCTCGACCAACAGCATCGCCGCGTTGCCGCTGTACCACATTTTCGCGCTCACGCTGTGTTTCCTGGCCATCCGCTGGGGCTCCCATATGACGCTCATTCCCAACCCGCGCGACATCGGCAAGTTCATTGACACCCTGAAGCGCCGGCCGTTCCATATGCTGCCCGCTGTCAACACCCTCTTCAACGCCTTGCTGCAACACCCGCAACTTCGCACGGTCGACTTCTCTCACCTCTGCATCTCACAAGCCGGCGGCATGGCGGCCTCTGAGGGAACAGCCAAACACTGGCGCGAAGTCACCGGCTGCGCGATGGTGGAGGGCTGGGGCATGAGTGAGACCTGTGCCATTGGCACGAACAACCCGGTGACGACCGACCGTTTCAGCGGCAGCATTGGTCTGCCCTTGCCCGGGGTCGAGATCGCCATCAAGGATGACGCCGGCAACTCGCTCCCTGTAGGTGACTCCGGCGAGATCTGCATTCGCGGCCCCAATGTGATGACGGGCTATTACCGCCAGCCGGCCGAGACAGCCAATGCCTTCACGGCCGATGGTTTCATGCGCACCGGCGACATCGGCATCATGGACGCACAGGGCTACACCAAGATCGTCGACCGCAAGAAGGACATGATCCTGGTCAGTGGTTTCAACGTCTTCCCCAGCGAACTGGAAAACGTCATTTCGTTGTGCGATGGTGTGCTCGAGTGCGCGGTCATCGGCGTCCCCGATGCCAAACAGGGTGAAGCCATCAAGGTGTATGTCGTGCGCAGTGACCCGACCCTGAGCGAAGAGGATGTCGCCAAGTATTGCGCCCAGAATCTGACCGGCTACAAACACCCCAAATACATCGAGTTCCGCGATGAACTGCCCAAATCCAATGTTGGCAAGATCCTGCGCCGTGAACTACGCGCAGGAAAGTAGGTATTCACCATCTGTGATCACGTCCGATCGCCAGCCGTCCTACACTCTGACGTGATGCCTGCTCACGCCTTGGTGCCAGACGACGTCCGCGTTTTCGAACGCGGCTGGCTGTCGTCCAACAACATTCTGCTCTGCTCCGATACGGGCGCCGCCTTGGTTGACAGCGGGTACGTGAGCCATGCCCCACAGACGCTGACGCTCATTGCGTCAGCCCTCGGAACTCGGTCGCTTGACGTGTTGGTGAACACCCACCTTCATAGCGACCATTGTGGTGGCAACGCCGGTCTTCAACGTCACTACCCGACCTTGCGTACGCTCATTCCCCCCGGCCATGCCGAACAGGTACGGCAGTGGGATGCCGAGGCCTTGAGTTATGGTCCGACGGGACAGTCATGCTCACCGTTCCGCTTTGATGGCGTGCTTGCACCGGGCAGCCGCCTGCGCCTAGGCCTGCGCGACTGGCAGGTCCATGCGGCTCCCGGCCATGACCCGCATTCGGTAATTCTTTTTGAGCCGGAGCACCGAATGCTGATTTCCGCCGATGCGCTCTGGGAGAACGGCTTCGGCGTCGTCTTTCCTGAAATTGAGGGAGAAGATGCGTTTGATGAAGTGTCCGCCACACTGGATCTGATTGAGTCCCTGCAACCCCGCACCGTCATCCCTGGCCATGGCAGCGTCTTCCATCAGGTGGATACCGCGCTGGATGTGGCACGTCAACGGCTCAGGCAATTTATCGCTGATCCACGCCGGCATGCACGCCATGCCGCCAAGGTTCTCATGAAGTTCAAATTGCTGGAGCTGCAACAGGTGGCGCTCGACGACTTCCAGCGTTGGATTGGACAGACCTCGTATTTCTCCATCCTGCATCGCGCGCATTTCAAGACGCAGGACTTCAGGCTGTGGATCGAAGAGCTTCTGCAGGAGCTGGTCCGTGTCGGCGCGGCACGCATCGACAACCAGACCCTGTTCAACCAATAAACAAAACCACTTTCGTCCAGGCAAAAAAAACGCCCCATCGAACGATGGGGCGTTTTTGCTGTAAGAGCCTGACGATGTCCTACTTTCACACGGGAATCCGCACTATCATCGGCGCTGAGGCGTTTCACTGTCCTGTTCGGGATGGGAAGGAGTGGGACCACCTCGCTATGGTCATCAGGCATAACTTGTTGTCATCTTGACTGGGTCAAGACGACCAATTTATAGAGCCAATCAGCTTTTATTTTTGAATGCGTCACTTGGCATAACAACCTTGATTGCTTGAATCAAAGTTATAGGGTCAAGCCGCACGAGCAATTAGTATCAGTTAGCTTAACGCATTACTACGCTTCCACACCTGACCTATCAACGTCCTGGTCTTGAACGACTCTTTAGGGGGCTCAAGGCCCCGGCAGATCTCATCTTGAAACGAGTTTCCCGCTTAGATGCTTTCAGCGGTTATCTCTTCCACACATAGCTACTCGGCAATGCCACTGGCGTGACAACCGATACACCAGAGGTGTGTCCACTCCGGTCCTCTCGTACTAGGAGCAGGCTTCCTCAAATCTGCAGCGCCCACGGAAGATAGGGACCAAACTGTCTCACGACGTTTTAAACCCAGCTCACGTACCTCTTTAAATGGCGAACAGCCATACCCTTGGGACCGACTACAGCCCCAGGATGAGATGAGCCGACATCGAGGTGCCAAACACCGCCGTCGATATGAACTCTTGGGCGGTATCAGCCTGTTATCCCCAGAGTACCTTTTATCCGTTGAGCGATGGCCCTTCCATACAGAACCACCGGATCACTATGTCCTGCTTTCGCATCTGCTCGACTTGTCAGTCTCGCAGTTAAGCACGCTTATGCCATTGCACTATCGTCACGATGTCCGACCGTAACTAGCGTACCTTCGAACTCCTCCGTTACGCTTTGGGAGGAGACCGCCCCAGTCAAACTGCCTACCATGCACTGTCCCCGATCCCGATAAGGGACCCAGGTTAGAACCTCAAACACACCAGGGTGGTATTTCAACGTTGGCTCCACGATACCTAGCGGCACCGCTTCAAAGCCTCCCACCTATCCTACACAGATCTGTTCAAAGTCCAATACAAAGCTACAGTAAAGGTTCATGGGGTCTTTCCGTCTTTCCGCGGGGAGATTGCATCATCACAAACATTTCAACTTCGCTGAGTCTCAGGAGGAGACAGTGTGGCCATCGTTACGCCATTCGTGCAGGTCGGAACTTACCCGACAAGGAATTTCGCTACCTTAGGACCGTTATAGTTACGGCCGCCGTTTACTGGGACTTCAATCAAGAGCTTGCACCCCATCATTTAATCTTCCAGCACCGGGCAGGCGTCACACCCTATACGTCCACTTTCGTGTTTGCAGAGTGCTGTGTTTTTAATAAACAGTCGCAGCCACCGATTTTTTGCAACCTCATTGGGCTCCCCAAGTAAATGGTTCACCTACTAAAGGCACACCTTCTTCCGAAGTTACGGTGTCAATTTGCCGAGTTCCTTCTCCTGAGTTCTCTCAAGCGCCTTAGAATACTCATCTCGCGCACCAGTGTCGGTTTGCGGTACGGTCGTGTGTAGCTGAAGCTTAGTGGCTTTTCCTGGAAGCAGGGTATCACTCACTTCGGCAGCAAGCTGCCTCGTTATCACCCCTCATCTAAGCCCGGCGGATTTGCCTACCAGGCACGACTACAGGCTTGAACCAACATATCCAACAGTTGGCTGAGCTAACCTTCTCCGTCCCCACATCGCACTACACATCGGTACAGGAATATTGACCTGTTTCCCATCAGCTACGCATCTCTGCCTCGCCTTAGGGGCCGACTCACTCTACGCCGATGAACGTTGCGTAGAAAACCTTGCGCTTACGGCGAGGGGGCTTTTCACCCCCTTTAACGCTACTCATGTCAGCATTCGCACTTCTGATACCTCCAGCACGCTTTACAACGCACCTTCACAGGCTTACAGAACGCTCTCCTACCACTTGCAATAAATTGCAAATCCGCAGCTTCGGTAACTGGCTTAGCCCCGTTACATCTTCCGCGCAGGACGACTCGATCAGTGAGCTATTACGCTTTCTTTAAATGATGGCTGCTTCTAAGCCAACATCCTGACTGTTTTAGCCTTCCCACTTCGTTTCCCACTTAGCCAATTTTAGGGACCTTAGCTGGCGGTCTGGGTTGTTTCCCTCTTGAGTCCGGACGTTAGCACCCGGTGCTCTGTCTCCCAAGCTGTACTCGTCGGTATTCGGAGTTTGCCTTGGTTTGGTAAGTCGCCATGACCCCCTAGCCAAAACAGTGCTCTACCCCCGACGGTAATACTTGAGGCACTACCTAAATAGTTTTCGGAGAGAACCAGCTATTTCCAAGTTTGTTTAGCCTTTCACCCCTATCCACAGCTCATCCGCTAGTTTTGCAACACTAGTCGGTTCGGACCTCCAGTACCTGTTACGGCACCTTCATCCTGGCCATGGATAGATCACTTGGTTTCGGGTCTACACCCAGCGACTGAACGCCCTATTCGGACTCGATTTCTCTACGGCTTCCCTATTCGGTTAACCTTGCCACTGAATGTAAGTCGCTGACCCATTATACAAAAGGTACGCAGTCACCCTTGCGGGCTCCTACTTTTTGTAAGCATGCGGTTTCAGGATCTATTTCACTCCCCTCCCGGGGTTCTTTTCGCCTTTCCCTCACGGTACTAGTTCACTATCGGTCAATGATGAGTATTTAGCCTTGGAGGATGGTCCCCCCATATTCAGACAGGATTACACGTGTCCCGCCCTACTTTTCGTTAGCTCAGTACCACACGTCTCTTTTCGCATACAGGGCTATCACCTGCTATGGCCAGCCTTTCCAGACTGTTTTGCTAAGAGTCGTGCTATCACTAACAGGCTTCTCCGATTTCGCTCGCCACTACTTTCGGAATCTCGGTTGATGTCTTTTCCTCGAGCTACTGAGATGTTTCAGTTCACCCGGTTCGCCTCGCATACCTATGTATTCAGTATGCGATACCTTTCGGTGGGTTTCCCCATTCGGAAATCTCCGGATCAAAGCTAATTTGCCAGCTCCCCGAAGCTTATCGCAGGCTATCACGTCCTTCGTCGCCTATCATTGCCAAGGCATCCACCACATGCTCTTAGTCACTTGACCCTATAACTTTGATCTCTCTTGCGAGACTTCAAAGCGTTTCAAGGACTTGCCAGGTCTTTCACCTGGCGCGTTATGCCGTAATGTGAATGATTCTTTGGTATTGCTACCAGAGAACGATTCGTCATTACTTGAAATACAAACAAAGTTTGAATTTCGTTTTGACGCAATCAAAAAATTGTCATCAGAGGCACGGTCTGCACTAAACCTTTACGAATGTGCAGTTTCCTCTGACAACGCTGATTCGACTCTATAAATTGTTAAAGAACAGCCGTGAGTCTCGCGACTCGTTGTTGATCGATCTATATCAACCAACATCAAAGCAGCCTTTTTCAAAGCAGCTTTGATGTTGAGATTTGATGGTGGAGGATGACGGGATCGAACCGACGACCCCCTGCTTGCAAAGCAGGTGCTCTCCCAGCTGAGCTAATCCCCCAGTTTGATGGACGGGATGGTGGGTCTGGTTGGTCTCGAACCAACGACCCCCGCCTTATCAAGACGGTGCTCTAACCAACTGAGCTACAGACCCAAGCCGGTCGCTTCAACCAGGACTAAGCCCTAGCCGTTGGCGACAACCTTCCAACAACCGATAAGTGTGAGCGTTCAAATTAGATTGCAGTTTCCAGAAAGGAGGTGATCCAGCCGCACCTTCCGATACGGCTACCTTGTTACGACTTCACCCCAGTCACGAACCCTGCCGTGGTAATCGCCCTCCTTGCGGTTAGGCTAACTACTTCTGGCAGAAC